>JAESGQ010000004.1_pt1 | contig 1736790 bp, 1594 predicted proteins | sample 9266251 | NCBI WGS metagenome assembly JAESGQ01 (sample SAMN17056778, study PRJNA650883) | algae metagenome | isolation source: Kaiparowitsia implicata GSE-PSE-MK54-09C and co-occurring heterotrophs from... | place: USA: Kaiparowits Plateau, Grand Staircase Escalante National Monument, UT ...
GCCCTCCTGGGGCTTTTCCTTGGCGGTATCGGGGATGATGATGCCACCCTTGGTCTTCTCTTCGCCATCAAGGCGGCGGACCACGACGCGGTCATGCAGCGGACGGAACTTCATGGTTCTGTCTTCCTCTCGGTACAAATTCGATGCAGGCCTCGGAAGAGCCCGCGATGGGCATCTGTTAGCAGTCTCGATCCATGAGTGCCAACGGATGGCGGGGAGATAGGCGCGTGCCCGCCGCGAGTCAAGAAACGATCCCCATGAAAGGTGAATCCGCCAGCCGTGGCGGTGCTGGCTGGCAACGGCCTTCGAACACGCTAGCATGGCGGAATGACGACAGATGCGCCCGATCCCGCAAGGCTTGATACGGCAAGGCTCGACCCGTCCAGGCCCGCTCCGCCGCTGGATGACATCGCCCGGGCCTGCGTCGCGCTGCATGTCCGCATGACGGCGCGCGCCGTGACGCGCGCCTATGACGAGGCGATGCGCCCGAGCGGGCTGAAGATCACGCAGTTCGTGCTGCTCTCGGCCCTCAGTACGGGAGCCTGGCGCTCCGTGACCGAACTCGCCGACCGCTTCGCGCTGGAGCGGACATCGCTGACGCGCAACCTGCAACTCCTCGTGACGGCCGGGCTGATCGAGCCGGTCGAGTGCAAGGGGCGCGCGTCGATCTATGCCGTGACCGCGAAGGGGCGCGCCGCGATCGAGGCCGCGATCCCGCATTGGCGGCAAGCGCAGGAGCGCATCGAGGGCGGGCTCGGCAAGGATAACTGGAACGATCTGCGCGATCGGCTCAAGGCGCTGCGCCGCGTTGCGCGCGGCCCCATCTGAACATAAGGCGCGGTGGCTCGGCTGAGCCGACGTTCGGATTTAAGCAGTGACCCCTGCCAGCAAGAGCATGGCGCCGAGCGCCATGGCTGCGAAGCCAGGCCAATTTCTTGAAAGGTCGAAGACGCGTATGCCGGAACGTGGCGGTTCGAGGGTGTCCCCCTTCGGGCCCGGCGGAGGTTGGCCAGAGCCGCTCATCCGCCCCTGCCAGATGGCTTGGCGTGCGAGGTACAGCATCCCGCCAATAACCAGCAGCGCACCAAGCCAGATGACGAGCATCGTCGCCTCCCCACTGATTCATGTCCGCATTCGATAATATCACGCCCGCAGGGCCTGAATGTTCCGCAAGGAGTCAAAAACCGCAGCCGTGGCGCCGAACGGCCCAAACCGAGAAACGGACGCGCGGCGCGCAGGGGTTGACGGTCTCTAGTCCGTTCTCATAACGTGTATCTACACGATGCAGGAGGGCTGTCGCATGTCGCGTGAGATTGGTGTCGTTTCGCGCGAGGTGCTGCTTGCGGAGGACGGTCTGGGCTTCCTGCGCGGCATGATCGAAGGCCGCCATCCCGGTCCGCCCTTCGCGGATGCGATGGATTTCGACCTCGTCGAGGTCGAGGAGGGCAGGGTGGTCTTCGTCGGCCGCCCGTCGGCGCGGTTCTTCAATCCGCTCGGGACGATCCATGGCGGCTGGACGGCGACGATCCTCGATTCTGCCATGGCCTGCGCCACCCATGCGACGCTCAAGCCTGGCGAGGGCTACACCACGCTGGAGATGAAGGTGAATTATGTCAGGCCGGTCATGCCCGGCAGCGGCACGGTGCGTTGCGAAGGCAAGCTGATCCATCGCGGCGGCACGGTCGCGACCAGCGAGGGCCGGCTCGTCGACGAGCGCGGCAAGCTGCTCGCGCATGGCACCGAGACCTGCATGATCTTCCCGGTGAGACCGGCAGGGTAGAGCATTTTGTTTGTCGCGTTTTCTTCACGCGAACCGGTATCCACTTCGCTTGAAAACGCTCTAGCGCCGGCTGATCGCGATCGCTCCCGCCACGATCAGCACCGCGCCGGCATAGGTCGTGATCAGCGGCACCTCGCCGAAGACGAAATAGCCGAGCAGGCTCGCCCAGATCAGCGCGGTGTACTCCAGCGGTGCGAGCCGCGACGCCTCGGCGCGGGCAAAGGCCGAGGTCAGCGTCAGGTGGCCGGCGACGCCGAGCGCGCCGGCCGCGAGATAGACGAGCAGGTCGCGGCCGGTCATCGGCACGAAGCTCAGCGCGGCGGGGATGGCGAGGCAGAGCGCCGGCCCGCAATTCTGGAAGACCACGATAACAGCGGGATGCTCCTTCATCGCGATTCGCCGCAGCAGGATCAGGTTGAAGGCATAGGCGACAGCCGAGAACAGCGCGGCCGCGACGCCGAGGCCGGCGCCGCTGACATGGCCCTGCAGCCGCGGCCAGACCATCACCAGCATGCCGGCGACGCCGAAGCCAAGCGCCTGCAGGATGCGGTTGTCCATCCGCTCCTTGAGCAGGAGCCCGCCCAGCAGCGCCACGAAGACCGGCGCGAGGAAGGCGAGCGTCAATGCTTCCGCCAGCGGCAGCACCGACAGCGAATAGAAGAAGCTGCCGGCGGTCAGAACCACGACCGGCACCCGGATGGTGTTGCCGATCAGGCTCGCGCGCGTCGGTGTGGGCGGCCGAACGAACGCCAGCACGACGAGCGCGCAGATCCCGCCCATGGCGAAGCGCATGAACAGCGTTACGATGAACGGATGCGTCTGCATCTGCGCCTTCACCACCGCATCCATGGCGGTGAGCAGCGCGATGCCGACCAGCGCGCGAACAGCCGGGCCGACGGTCATCTCGGCGGAGGCAGGTTCAGGCGGAAATGGTATTCCCAGGTCGCGGAGGTGTCCGCGAGGTAGCGCTCGCCCGGCCAGCGCTGGAAGCCGAGCCTCTCGTAGAAGCGATGGCCGCGCGCGAAGCGCGAATCCGACCAAAGCATCATCTCGGCGAAGCCGCCTGCCTGCGCGAAGGCGACGGCCTCTGCGAAGAGCGCCTGCGCCAGCCCGGTCCCGCGAAATGCCGGGTCGGCATAGACCTTGGTGATCTCGACCGCGTTCTGGCCGGGCACAGGCGTCACGCCGAGCGAGCCGGCGATGCCGCCGGCGGGCGCATCCGCGACCCAGAGCCGCCCGCCCTTCGCCGCGAACGCACTCGCAGGACGCCGAAGCTCCGGAAACTCCGACCATTCGAAGAAGCAGTTCGGATACTCGGCGAAACTCGCCGCGATCAGAGCCGCGAGCGGCTCGGAATCGTCGTCGCGGGCAGGGCGGAGCGGAGGCGGCAGGCTGGTCATGGCGGATCGATTAGGGCCAATCCCGGCAGCGCGATAGGGGCGCGCCGCGATCCTCCCCATTCCGTCAACGCAGCAGAGCAAGTGCAGCATCGACGGTCAGTTTCAGTGCGGCAACAGTCAGCAGCGCATAGCAGCCGAGGAAAAGCCGCTTCTGGTCGAGCCGGCGATGCACGACATGCCCGAGCCAGATACCGAGCGGCACGGCCGGCGCCAAAGCGAGCGCGCCCCACAGGGCCTCCGGGTGCTTCAGCCCCAGCATGAAATAGGGCGGCAACTTCATCCAGTTGCCGAGCGTGAACAGCACGATCGTGGTGCCGACGAGCACGCTCTTCGTCAGCCCGCGCGACAGGAGATACATCGCCACGGGCGGTCCGCCGGCATGGGCGACGAAGGTCGTGAAACCCGAGAGTGTGCCTGCGAGCAAGGCGAGGCGGCCCGAAACAGGCCGGGAGCCTGCCGCCGCCAGCCGCCCCTTCAGGAACCACTGCAGCGTGAAGGCCAGCGTCGTCAGCCCGATCACCAGCGTGACGATGCGCGGGTCGATCCGGACGAAGACGATGTAGCCGATGCCGATGCCGACCGCGAGACCGGGCACCAGCCAGGCGAGGTCGGGTTTCGACCAGGTCTCGCGGCCGAAGCTGCGCAGCGCCAGGATGTCCATCAACGAGACCAGCATCGCGACCATGATCGCCGCGTTCAGCGGCTCGACGACGAGCGCCAGCAGCGGGATGCCGAGAATGGCGAGGCCGCCGCCGAAGGCGCTCTTGCCGATCGCGATGACGAGCGTCGTCGCCCAGCCGACGGCGTAGAACAGCGGGTCGCTGGGCATGGAGCGGATGCTTCCCCTTGGAAAACGTCGGAGGGCCGTCTAGGCCATGGTGACGGCAGGTTCACATCGCACGCGCTGAGTCGCCAAGCCGCCTGCCGCATTGGCGTCATGACCTCGGCGGGCACAGGACATGAGCGACGGGGCCCGGACGACGTGACGGAAGCGAGATGACGGTCCTCCTGCCCTTCGTCGTCAATGCCGGGCTGAACTTCGTCCTCGGCCTGCTGATCGCCTTCTTCCTCGGCCCGGCGGAGTTCGGCCGCTACGCCATCGGTGCGGCCATCATCGTGCTGGTCAATACGGCGCTGCTCGACTGGATCAGGCTCTCGGCGGTGCGCTTCTATTCGCTGAGGGCGCGCGAGACGCAGCCCGAGATCCGGGCCACGCTCGACCTTCTGATCGCCGGCGTCAGCATGACACTCTGCGCATTGCTGCTGGCGGCGATCGTCGCGGGAATCGACTTCCGCATGCCCGCGATGATGCTGGCAGCATCCGTGCTGGCGGGCATCGGCGCGGGCCTCTTCGATTATCACGGCGCCATCGCGCGGGCGCGCTTCCTCGACGCGGCCTATGCCCGGCTGGTCATCGTCAAGAACGTGCTGGCGCTGATCCTGATGGTCGGCGGCGCCTGGCTGACGCGCGATCCGACGGTGGTGCTGCTCGGCGGGCTGCTCAGCGCGGCGGTGGCGCTCGTCTCGGTACGGCGCGTGCTGGCCGATGCGCGGCTCTCCGTCTCGGCGGCGCGCCGGGACCTCGCCTGGACCTTCGCGAAATACGCCCTGCCGATCGTCGCCGGCAATGCGATCTACTCCCTGATCCCCTTGCTCAACCGCTCGCTGATGGCCGGCGCGCATGGTTTTGCCGAGGCGGGCTACTTCTCGCTGGCCTCCGATATGGGCCTGCGCCTGTTCGGCACGCTCGGCGCCACGCTCGAGATCGTGCTGCTGCGCCAGGTCATCCGCCTCGACGAGACGCGCGGCCGGCGCGCGGCGCAAAAGCGGATCGCGGCCAACATCGTCATCGTGCTCGCCGTGGCGCTGCCGGCGGCCGTGGGCTTCGCACTGGCCCTGCCGGCCTTCGACCGCATGCTGGTGCCGCCGAGCTTTCAGGGGCGCTTTTCGGCCTATATGGCGCCGCTCCTGCCGGGTTTCGTCGCGATCGCGATCTTTCAGGCCGGGCTCTATCCGGCCTTCCTGATCGAGAAGCGCACGCTCGTCGCAACGCTCGCTGCGGTGATTGGCCTTTGCGCCAATGTCGCCATCGTCGTGGCGTTCGCGGCGTCGTCCCCCATCGTCTATGCCGTGGCGCAGACGACGGCCTTCCTGGTCGTGCTCGTCATCACCGCGGTGGCGGCATTGCGACTGCTGCCGGTGCTGCCGCCATGGCGCGACTGCGGCGCGGTCCTGCTCGCCGTGGCGGCGATGGCTGCCGCGATCTGGCCGTTGCGGGACCGCTTCGCCGCCGTGCCCGAACTGGCCTTGCAGGTCGTTCTGGGCGCGCTGGTCTATGGCGCCGTCATCCTGGCCTGCGACGTTGCACGCTGGCGCACCCTGCTGCTGCTCTGGTGGGCGACACGCCGCAGCCGGCGGCCCTGATCCTGCAAGCGGTCAAGGGGGCAGAGGCTTTGCTTGCGAAACGCTTCCTTCACCTTGTCCTTTTGCGCGACGATAAGGTTAATTCGTTGAATTCGCTGGTTTGACGGCTCCCGGGCCCGGCCAGAGTTTACGATTCACCATTCCTTTTAAGCCGCCCCCGCAGGCTTTCCGGCAGTCGATGTCGAGAGAGTTGCGTCATGCGTCCAGTCCTCTTCGTTCCGCTGCTCTTGCTGTCTGGAACGGCCGCCATTCCAGGATCGGCGCTCGCCCAGAACTATCACTATCCGGCGCAAGTCGATCCGATGGTGACGGCCTCGACGGCGCGCGGCAACTACGGCGGCGGTTTCATCGAGATGCTGATGACGGGACGCGACCCGTCGCCTCAGGGGCGGGGCGGGGCCGTCTACAACCGGCCGGGCGGCTATTCCGCCTATGGCCGCAGCGTCAGGCAGCCGGCCGGTTACGAGGCGGACCCCTTCGAGCAGGCGGCCGGGCAGCGAGCGCCGGGGCGGCGCGTCGCGGCGCTGGGCCAGCCGATCGAGATGGAGCGCCCGATCGAGCGGGTCATCGATCCCCGCTTTCGCAAGCAGGAGGTCGCCTATGACGGGCCGCACAAGCCCGGCACGATCATCATCGACACGCCGCAGCGTTTCCTCTTCCTGGTCCAGCCGAACGGCCGAGCCCTGCGCTACGGCATCGGCGTCGGCCGCCCCGGCTTCTCCTGGGCCGGCATGAAGAGCGTGAGCCGCAAGGCCGAATGGCCGAACTGGACTCCGCCGCCCGAAATGCTGAAGCGCCGGCCCGACCTGCCGCGCTTCATGCCGGGCGGCCCCGAGAACCCGATGGGCGCGCGCGCCATGTATCTCGGCTCCTCGCTCTATCGCATCCACGGCACCAACGAGCCGCACACGATCGGTCAGGCCGTGTCATCGGGCTGCATCCGCATGACCAATGACGACGTCATGGACCTCTACGAGCGCGTGCGCGTCGGCGCCCGGGTGCTGGTGATCTGATCCGGCGCCGATCCAGGGGCTGCCGCGCAGAACCTGACATGAAAAACCCGCCCGGCTCGCGCCGGGCGGGTTCTTCATTTTGTACCCGAGGCCAAAGGCCGGACCATGTCAGGTCCAGCTATCGTCGTCGCCACCGTCGAACATGCTGGAGCCGTCATCATAGCCCGTATCGACGGGCTCCTCATGGGCGGCCTGCTGGTAATTGGCCGGGTCGGACGAGCCGTCATTGTACCCGGCCTGGTCCGTGTTGGCCGATGAGTCCTGGTTCGCGGATGCGTCCTGCGCCGGGGTGCTGGCGCCGGCCTCCGCCGGCTTGTTCGCCTCGGCCGCCTTGGCCGAGCCGCCGCCGAAGGCGTTGGTCAGCACGCTGCCGAGCATCATGCCGCCGGCGACGCCGGCCGCCGTCGTCAGCGCGGTCGCCATGAAGCCGCCGCCACCGCGTCCGGGAGCCTGCTGCGCCGCCTGGTTGGACCATGGGCCGGGCTGCTGCGCGCCGGGACCGGGCTGGCCACCCGCAGCCGCCGCCATCGCGCCGGGCTGCTGCCCGGTCCAAGCGGAGGAGGGCGCTTCCTGCGAGCGTTGCGGGAAGGACGGAACCGAGCGTGGTCGCGCGGCCGGCTGCGCGCCGCCGCCGAAGATACCCGACAGGAACCCGCCTGCCTGGGCGGGCGCCTCGGTTGGCCGGCTCTGCAACTCGCGCAGTTGCGCCTGCAGATCCTCGACCTGCGCCTGCAGGTTGGTCAGTGCGGTTTCCTGAACGTAAACGGCCTGCGCCATGGCATAGGGCGCATAGGGCTGCTCGCGCAGGCGCTCCGCGATGTAGGTCTCAGCCTCGGGGTCGCGGGGCTGGTTGGCCGCCTGTTTCAGGCGGTCGAAAATCCCGGCGATCACGTCGCGTTCTTGCGGCGTCATCGTCATCTCCTCTCATGTCGGGCGGCGCGGATGCGCCGCCGCTCAAGAGGTGGTGCCTGCATGTGACGGTATCAAGGCGCAGAGCACGCTCGTGACGTTGGGTCACGCGGGATCAGGCATTCCCGACATTGCTGTAGATGAAGCCGCGCCGGCGCATGTCGTCCGAGCGATAGATGTTGCGGAGATCGACGACGATCGGCGCGCGCAGGCTGGTCTTGATCCGGTCGAGGTCGAGCGCGCGGAACGCGTCCCATTCCGTCACGATCACCAGCGCATCGGCGCCGTCGATGCAGGAATAGGCATCGGCGACGAAGTTGACGCCGCTCAGCAGCGCCTTGGCCGGCTCCATGCTCTCGGGGTCATAGGCGACGATCTCGGCGCCGCCATCCTGCAGCGCGGCGATGATCGCCAGCGACGGCGCCTCGCGCATGTCGTCGGTGTTGGGCTTGAAGGCGAGGCCGAGCACGGCGATGCGCTTGCCGCGGACGCTGCCGCCGCAGGCGGCGATCACCTTGCGCGCCATGGCGCGCTTGCGCTGGTCGTTGACGGCGACGACCGTCTCGACGATCCGCAGGGGCGTGCCGAGATCCTGCGCCGTCTTCATCAGCGCCAGCGTATCCTTCGGGAAGCAGGAGCCGCCGAAGCCGGGGCCGGCATGCAGGAACTTGGCCCCGATGCGGTTGTCGAGGCCGATGCCGCGCGCCACTTCCTGGACATTGGCGCCGACCGCCTCGCAGAGATCGGCCATCTCGTTGATGAAGGTGATCTTGGTCGCGAGATAGGCGTTGGCGGCGTACTTGATGACCTCGGAGGTCCGGCGCTGGGTGAACAGCAGCGGCGCGGCGTTGAGGTAGAGCGGGCGGTAAAGCTCTTCCATGACACTGCGGGCGCGCTCGTTGTCCGTGCCGATGACGATACGGTCGGGACGCTTGAAATCGGCGATGGCCGCGCCTTCGCGCAGGAATTCGGGGTTCGAGACCACGGCGAAATCGGCGTCCGGCCGGGTCTCGCGCATGATGCGCTCGACCTCGTCGCCGGTGCCCACCGGCACGGTCGACTTGGTCACGATCACGGTGAAGCCGTCGATCTCGGCGACGACATCGCGCGCCGCCTGGTAGACGTAGGAGAGATCGGCATGGCCGTCGCCGCGCCGCGTCGGCGTGCCGACCGCGATGAAGACGGCATCGGCGCTGCGGACAGGCCCGGCGAGTTCGGTGGTGAAGCTCAGGCGACCTTCGCGGACATTCTTGGCGACGAGATCGTCGAGGCCGGGCTCGAAGATCGGGATTTCGCCGCGGTTCAGCGCTTCGATCTTGGAAGCGTCGGTGTCGACGCAAGTTACGACATGGCCGAAATCGGCGAAACAGGCACCCGATACCAGGCCGACATAGCCTGAACCGATCATCGTCACGCGCATAGGCTCGCCTTTCCCCAGTTGCCGGGCGCGATCCCCGCCACACGTGGCAGAAGGGCGGCGGGCGCGACCAGCGCTACCCGCCTACACCAAATTGCTGCACCTGCACAACAGATCGGACCGCACTGCACCGCAGCCTGGTGAAGGGCGCATTTGTCAGGCGCATGACGCGCTCTGCCGCTGCGTCAGATGCTGCCGTCGGAAGTGAACTCGTCGAAGCTCTCGCCAGGCTCCGGCGTGAGCAACTGGCCGCGGTTCAGGACCACGACGTTGGTGCCGGTGGGCACGCGGCTGTGCAGGTCGATGATGTCCTGGTTGAACATACGGATGCAGCCGCTGGAGACCGACTTGCCGATCGACCACGGCTCGGACGTGCCGTGGATGCGGTAGAGCGTGTCGCGGTCGCCCTGGTAGAGATAGAGCGCGCGGGCGCCGAGCGGGTTGTCGAGACCGGCCTGCATGCCGCCGGCCCAGGGGCCGTTCTTCTCGGGATCGCGGGCGACCATCGCGGCCGTCGGAGTCCAGCGCGGCCAGGCGGCCTTTCGGGCGATCCTGGCGCGGCCGCGCCAGGACATGCCCTGCTTGCCGACGCCGATGCCGTAGCGGATGGCACGGCCGTTCTCACGGACGAGATAGAGATACTTGTTGTCGGTATCGACCACGATCGTGCCCGGCTGTTCGCGCGTGGGGTAGGCGACCTCCTTGCGCAGGAAGCGCGGATCGACCTCCTCCAGGTCGGTCGCCGGCAGCGGGAACTGCTCGTCGGGACGCTCGCCATACATCGCCAGATACTCGGCGCTGATATGCGGCGCCGTCACACGCGCGACCTCGAAGGGTTGCGGTCGGGAGTTGACGCAGGCCGCCAGGAACATCGGCAGCATCGCAACCGCGAGACGTCGCGTGGGGCGAGCGGCTTCGAGGGGGGGCTGGCAGGCGGCGGGCGTATCGAGGGGCATGGACTGGCTCTGCGTTATTGATCTTGCGGAAACGGACTATCAACGGCGAACAGGCGTCGGCGTTCCAACGAGAACGCATGACAGCGTTCAAGGCGGCGGACATGGCCGTGGGGTGAATACGATGTGGCGAAAATGTGGCGGAGCGCGGCTGTGACGGATCGGCAACAGGTTCGAGTGGCAGGCGAGCGTCGAAGCCGTCCGGCTCGCGGGGCGCCGCGCCGCGACCAGTGGAGCCCGGCCCTTGGGCGGCCGCGCATCGACACGGTTAAGTCAATCTTCACGCCTTTGATTAAGTCTAAACCGAATCTAGACGGGTGTCGCAGCGGTTCGACAATGAATTGCAGCTTGGGCCACGAATAGATCAGCCTGGCCGATGCCTATAGTTACGCCTGATCAAGGTGCAACCGCCCGCGCATGAGAGTGAAATCCCGGCACCGCCCGAACGATCTCGAACATCTTGCGAAAGATTTCGATCTCGCGCCGGCGTCGCTTCCAAATTGGGTCTTCCATGAAAAATTTGATGGCCATCCGTCTGCCGATCGCCACCCGCCTCGCGATCGTCGGTGTCTTTTTCGTCGGCATCGCGGTCGCCGCATCCGTTCTGGTCTCGCTCCAGGCGGCCGAGAAGGCGATGCGCGAGCGGGCCCAGGTCAGCCTCTCCGTCAACATCAACCTGCTGCGCGACCTGCTCCTGACCAAGGGCGAGCCCAGGCTCGAAGGCGACAAGCTGTTCTTCGGTAACGAATTGGTGAACGGCAATTTCGCTGCGGTCGACAAGGTCAAGACGCTGGCGGGCAGCACGGCCACGGTCTTCATGGGCGACGTCCGCGTCGCGACCAATGTTCAGAAGCCCGACGGCTCGCGCGCCGTCGGCACGAAGCTGGCGCCGGGCGCGGCCTATGACGCCGTCTTCAAGCAGCGCGCCACCTATTCCGGCGCCGCCGACATTCTCGGCACGCCCTATTTCACGATCTACGAGCCGATCGTCCAGAAATCCGACAACAGCGTCATTGGCGTTCTCTATGTCGGCATCAAGCAGCAGGACTTCCTGGCGGTCATCAGCGAGATGATCACCGGCAATGTCATCGCCGGTCTGGTGATCGCGGCCGTCGCTGGCGTGGCGCTGTTCCTGCTCGTGCGCCGGATGATGCTGCCGCTCGCCAGTCTCAAGGGCGCGATGGAGCGCCTGGCCGCCGGCGATCTCGCCTCGGCCGTTCCGACCTTCCGCAGCGGCGAATTCGCCGACATGGCGGGAGCGGTGGATGTGCTGCGCAGCGCCGCGATCGAGAAGGAGCGGCTCGAGGTCGAGGCCGCATCCCAGGCCAGCCTGTTGGACGAAACGCGCCGCTCGACCGAAGAGCAGCGCCAGCTCTCCGCCCAGCAGCGGCTCCAGCAGGCGCAAGAGCTGGAGAAGGTCGTCAGCGCGCTCGCAGCCGGTCTGGCCGAGCTGTCGCATGGCAACCTGACCCATCGCATCGAGGTCGATCTGCCGGCGGACTACGTCAAGCTGCGCGACGACTTCAACGCGACAGTGGATCGCCTGTCCTCGACCGTGCGCACCATCCAGGTGACCTCGGCCGATGTCGGCCTCGCCGCCCGCGAGATCAATATGGGTGCCGACGATCTGTCGAAGCGCACCGAGGAGCAGGCCTCCTCGCTGGAGGAGACCGCCGCCACCACCGAGGAGCTTGCGGCCTCTGTGAAGGCCTCGGCCCAGGCCTCGAAGGACGCCGCCAGCATCGCCAATGATGCGATGCAGGCGGCACAAAGCGGCGGCGTCATCGCCGGCCAGGCGGTCGATGCCATGGCCCGGATCGAGAGCGCCTCGCAGAAGATCTCCGACATCATCCGGGTGATCGACGACATCGCCTTCCAGACCAACCTGCTGGCGCTGAACGCGGCGGTGGAGGCGGCCCGCGCCGGCGATGCCGGCAAGGGCTTTGCCGTCGTGGCTTCCGAGGTGCGCACCCTGGCCCAGCGTTCAAGCGCCGCCGCCAAGGACATCTCGGGCCTGATCTCGTCGTCGAACATGGAGGTCGGCGAGGGCGTCAAGCTGGTGCGTCAGGCCGGCGACCAGTTGAGCCAGATCCTCGGCCATTCGAAGAAGGTCGCGGCGACCATCGCCGACATCTCGGCGGCCGCCGGCGAGCAGGCCAACGGCATCGACGAGATGAGCCAGGCCGTCGCCCATCTCGACGAGATGACGCAAGCCAACGCGGCCCTCTCCGAACAGAGTGCCGCGTCCGCCGCCTCGCTCTCCTCCCGCATCGGACAGCTCAACGACCTCGTCGCGGCGTTCAGGACCGGGCAGGACGGGACGGGAAGCGTCGTCGCCTACCGCCAGCCGGCGCCAGTCCGCGCCGCGCCGCCGGCCTCGGAGCCCGCCCGCCTGCGCCAGATCGCCGAAGCCGCCTTCGTCCAGCCGCGCGCGCCGGCCAAGAAGGTCGCCAACAGCCGTGCGAGCGACGCCGGCTGGGAAGAGTTCTGAGCAGCCTCAGACCGAGCGGCCCGCCGCGATCATGATGCCTGCCATGTGGCGGTAGACGGATGTCCAGGCGCGCTCGAGTTCGGGCGTGAAGGCCGGGCCGAGCGAGGTCCGCAGCGTCCAGATCAGCGCGGCCTCGACGCTGCCATAGTGCCGCTCCTCGACACCATAGCCGCGATGGCTGCGGCCCAGTTTCCGCAGCAGCGCGGTCAGGCCCTCGGGGTCGCGCAGTGCCGCCATGGCGACGGTCAGCGTTTCCATGAGCTTCACGCTCTGCTCCGCGATCTCGCGCTTGAAGAGCGGTCTGACTTCGGGTGCGATTTCGAACAGGCGCCCGTAGAACATCGCCGCCGTTTCGACCTTGCGGCGATGCAGATGGGCGAAACTCTCCCTGACCAATTCGATTTCGTCATCGGTCATGGCTGCTCTCCCGCGAAGCCTCTCTCGGCGCCGGAGCTCATCGTCGAGGCTTCAACAAGAGAAGAACGCGCCGGGGCCGGAAAGGTGCCGCACGCCGCCGTTCCCTGCCATCGACAGGCGCATGCCGGCCCGACTATGGAGGGCCTGTCCGGCCGGGCAGGCGGCGTGCATCTTGCCTGCCGTTCGGCCGTGACGCGCGGGCCTGCATGGAGATGAGCGATGAGCAGCAATCTGAGGATCGATGGCGCCAGGCTGGCGTCGCGGCTGACAGTGCTCTCGGCCATCGGCGCGACGCCCGAGGGCGGTTGCCGCCGTCTCGCCCTGAGCGATGAGGATCGGCAGGGCCGCGATTGGCTGGTCGGCGAGATGACGGCGCTCGGCCTCGAGGTGAAGGTCGATGCGATCGGCAACATCGTCGGGATCCTCAAGGGCCGGGAGAACGGCCCGGCCGTCATCATGGGCTCCCATATCGACACCGTCGGCACCGGCGGCCGCTTCGATGGCGCGCTCGGCGTCGTCGCCGGGGTCGAGGTGCTGGCGACGCTGCGCGACGCCGGGCTGACGCCGAAGCGCGACATGGCCGTGATCGCCTTCACCAATGAGGAGGGCGCGCGCTTCCACCCCGATATGCTCGGCTCCTATGTCTGGGCCGGCGGGATGAGCGTCGCAGCCGCCCATGCCGAGCTGGACGCGGACGGCGCAGTGCTCGGCACGGAGCTGAAGCGCATCGGCTATGAGGGGCAAGAGCAGCCGGGCTTCCTGCCGGCGCACGCCTATCTCGAAATGCATATCGAGCAGGGCCCGGTGTTGGAGAGCGAGGGCGGCGGATTGGGCGCCGTCACCGGCATCCAGGGCATCTGCTGGCTGGAACTGACGCTGAAGGGCCGGCCGAGCCATGCCGGCACGACGCCGATGGTTTACCGCAAGGATCCGGGCCTCGCGGCGGCGCGCATCAACATCTTCGCGAATGAACTGACGAAGACGATACCCGGTCAGCTCGCCAATTGCGGCGTCATCCGCGTGCAGCCGGCCAACGTCAATGTCGTCCCCGAGACGGTGATCATGACGCTGGATTTGCGCAACCCGCTCGATGCGCCGCTGGCGGAGACGGAAGCCGCCATCCGGACGTTCTGTGCCGAGCTTTCGGCACGCGACGGCATCGACATCGCCTTCCGCGACCTCGCCCGTTTCCCGGCGACGCCCTTCGCGGAGGAGCTGATCGCAGGCGTCGAGCAGAGCGCCGCCGAACTTGGACTGCCGATCCGCCGCATGATCTCGGGCGCCGGCCACGATGCGCAGATGATGTCGCGTCTCTGCCCCACCGCGATGGTCTTCATCCCCTCGATCGGCGGCCTCTCGCACAACCCGGCCGAATTCAGCACAGACGAGGACATGGCCGCCGGCGCGAATGTGCTGTTGAGCGCGGCCTGGCGCGTTGCGAATGCGTAAGCGAGGTGCCGGCGTCGTCTTTGCGAGGAGCGCAGCGACGAAGCAATCCAGGGGAACGTCGAGCGCGGGCACTCCTGGATTGCTTCGCTGCGCTCGCAATGACGGGTGGCCGGTGCGCCGCTCTTTTCACTGGAGAACTCCATGACGACAATCGCATCGCTTTCGGCAGCCGAACTCGGTCCGCTCTTCGCCAGCCGCACGCTGTCGCCGGTGGAGGTCGCCAAGGATGTGCTCGAGCGGATCGAGCGTTTCGAGCCGCAGATCAACGCTTTCGTGGTGCGCGATGCGGAGGTCACGCTGGCCATGGCGGAGGCATCGCAGGCGCGCTGGCTGAAGGGGGAGCCGCTCGGCCCGCTCGATGGCGTGCCCGTCACCATCAAGGACAATATCGGCGTTGTCGGCTGGCCGATGCGGCGCGGCTCGGCCGTGGCGTCGGACGCCGCTTTCCCGGAGGACGCGCCGGCAACCGCACGGCTGCGCGAGGCCGGGACGGTCTTCCTGGGCAAGACGACCATGCCGGAATATGGCTGGAAGGGCGTCGGCGATTCGCCGCTCTCAGGGATAACCCGCAATCCCTGGAACATCGCCACCGGCCCCGGTGGATCTTCGGCCGGCGCGGCCTCCTGCGCGGCGCTCAATCTTGGCTGCATCCATATCGGCACGGACGGGGCCGGTTCGGTCCGCATCCCAGCGGCCTTCACCGGCGTCGTCGGCCTGAAGCCGACCTATGGCCGTGTCCCGGCCTGGCCCGTCTCGACCATGGGCTTCCTCGCCCATCTCGGGCCGCTGACCCGCACCGTCGCCGATACGGCGCTCGCCATGAACGCGATCGGCCAACCCGACAACCGCGACATGACCGCGATGATCAGCCGCCCGCCTGACTATGTCGACGGGCTCAAGGGCGGCGTGAAGGGGCTGCGCGTCGCCTGGTCGCCTAAGCTCGGCGGCAATGTGCCTGTTGATCCCGAGATCGCGGCGCTGACGCAAGCCGCAGCGATGGTCTTCCGCGATCTCGGCGCGAGCGTCGAGGAGGTTGATCCGGGCTTTGAGGATCCGATCGAAACGCTGATGGCGATCTGGTCGGCAGGCGCCGCACTCGCATTGCGCAGCGCCGGCCCGGCTGAGCGGGCGCGCATGGATCCGGGCCTCGTCGCCGTTGCCGAGCAGGGCGAGCGTGTCACCGGCGCGGGCTATGTCGATGCGCTGCTGAACCAGCGCAATGCGCTTGCGCACAAGATGGCGCAATTTCATGCACGTTTCGATCTGCTGCTGACGCCCACCCTGCCGCTGCCGGCCTTTGCCGTCGGCGCCAACACGCCGGCCCATGGCGGCTATGGCGATGACTGGACGCGCTGGACGCCCTTCACCTACCCGTTCAACATCACCCAGGCTCCGGCGATCTCGCTGCCTTGCGGACTGACGAGCGCAGGCCTTCCGGCGGGGCTTCAGGTGGTCGGCGCCTTCGGCCGCGATGCCCTGGTGCTGCGCGCTGCGGCGGCCTTCGAGGCCGCGCGGCCCTTCGCGCGGATCGACGCGCCGCTCGGGGCGGTTTGACGATCGCTCGTGCCGGCGCCTGCCGATGAGGCAGGCCTCGGCGAGGCCGCCCAGCGGCGTTGCGCCAACCCTGCAAAATATTTTTCTCCACCCCAATCCGGCCCTGCAGGCCCCTTCCGGCGGCAAACTCTCAACCAGTCCCGTTTGGCACGATGCGTGCAAGCGGCTCGGCGCCTTCGGGCGGCCAGTCAGACGAGTTGTCACGGCAGATTTTTCTGCCCAAACTCGCGCCAGGGTCGCCCGCTTAGAGGTTGCCGCGTCAGGGGAGAGATTGATGGACCGCAGAACATTTCTGAAAACCGCCGCGGGGACCGGCGCATTGGCCGCGACCGGTGGTCTTGCAATGCCGGCCCTCTCGCAAGGCGCGGCTGCCAAGACCCTGCGCTTTGTGCCTCAGGCGAATCTCGCCAATTTCGACCCGATCTGGGGCACGCAATACGTTGTCCGCAACGCGGCCCTGCTGGTCTGGGACACGCTCTACGGCATCGATTCGAAGTTCCAGCCGCAGCGTCAGATGGTCGAGACCGAGGAGGTCTCCGCCGACGGTCTGACCTGGACCTTCAAGCTGCGCTCCGGCCTGAAATTCCATGATGGCGCGCCGGTGACGTCGAAGGACGTCGTGCAGAGCCTGAAGCGCTGGCAGGCGCGCGATCCGATGGGCCTGATGATCAAGGCGATCGAGGTCGAGCTGTCGCCGATCGACGAGATGAGCTGGAAGTGGGTGCTCAACAAGCCCTATCCGAAGATGCTGCTCGCGCTCGGCAAGAACAACGCGCCGTGCTCCTTCATCATGCCCGAGCGCATCGCCAAGACCGATCCGTTCACGCAGATCACCGAATATATCGGCTCCGGGCCGATGAAGTTCGTGCGCAGCGAATGGGTGCCCGGCGCCAAGGCGGTGTTCGAGAAATTCGCCGACTACAAGCCCCGCGCGGAGAAGGCCGACTGGCTGGCCGGCGGCAAGAACATGCTCTTCGACCGCGTCGAATGGGTGATCATGCCCGATCCGGCGACGGCGGCCGCGGCGCTCCAGAACGGCGAAGTCGACTGGTGGGAGACCCCGCTGGCGGATCTCGTGCCCGTCCTCAAGAAGAACGCCAACATCAACGTCGATATCGGCGATCCGCTGGGCAATATCGGCGCCTTCCGCATGAACCACATGCACCCGCCCTTCAACAACCTGAAGGTGCGTCAGGCCGTGATGACGGCGCTGAACCAGGAAGACTACATGCGCTCGATCATCGGCGACGATGACAAGCTCTGGAAGCCGATGGCCGGCTTCTTCACGCCCGGCACGCCCCTCTACACGGAGGAGGGCGGCGAGATCATGAAGAAGAAGAACGTCGCCGAGGCCAAGAAGCTCCTGGCCGAGTCCGGCTACCAGGACGAGCCGGTGGTCTGCGTCGTCGCGCAGGACATGGCGGCCACCAAGTCGATGGGCGACGTCACGGCCGAACTGCTCAAGAGCATCGGCATGAAGGTCGACTTCGTCGCGACCGACTGGGGCACCGTCGGGTCGCGCCGCGCCTCCAAATCGCCTCCGGGGCAGGGCGGCTGGAGCATGTTCCACACCTGGCATGCCGGCGCCGACTGCGTGAACCCGTCCTCCTACACGGCCGTGCGCGCCAATGGCGACAAGGCCTGGTTCGGCTGGCCGGATGTGCCGGCGGTCGAGACCGAGGTCACCAACTGGTTCAACGCCAAGGACATGGCGGAGGAGAAGGCCGCGATGGGCCGCCTCAACAAGGCGGCTGTCGAGAACGTCGTCTTTGTGCCGACGGGCTTCTATCTCGGCTACCAGGCCTGGCGGAAGAACGTCTCGGGCGTCACCAGCGGGCCCTTCCCGGTGCTCTGGGGCGTGTCGAAGGCCTGACATCCCGCCTGGGGGCGCTGTCGTCCCCAGGCCGATCCGGGTCGCGCGCGTTGCACGCGCCGATCCCGGCACTTTCATCTCGCCGGGCCGATAACGGGCCCGGCGCAGTCAGACACCGGATCGAACGACAAAGGGCGCGAAAGCCGCAATGTTAGCCTTCATCGTCAGACGGATCATCACGACCATCCCTGTGATGGCCTTCGTGGCCCTGTTCGTCTTCTCCCTGCTTTATATCGCGCCGGGCGATCCGGCCGCGGTCATCGCCGGCGACCAGGCCTCGCCTGCGGACGTCGAGAAGATCCGCGCCAGCCTGGGCCTGGACCGCCCCTATCTCGTGCGCTTCGCCGAATGGTCCTTCCGCGTGCTGCAGGGCGACCTTGGCACCTCGATCTTCACCTCGCTGCCGGTGACGCAGCTCATCGCCCAGCGCATCGAGCCGACCCTGTCGCTGATGGTGCTGACGCTGATCTTCGCCGTGACGATCGCCGTGCCGATGGGCGTCATAGCGGCCTGGAAGGCCGGAAGCTGGATCGATCGCGGCGCCATGGCCTTCGCCGTATTCGGCTTCTCGGTGCCGGTCTTCGTCGTCGGCTACCTGCTGGCCTATGTCTTCGCGCTGCAGCTCGACTGGGTTCCCGTGCAGGGCTACACGCCGCTGTCGCAAGGGCTGTGGCCCTGGTTCCGAAACCTGATCCTGCCCTCGGTCACGCTCGGTCTGGTCTATATCGCGCTGATCGCGCGCATCACGCGGGCCACCATGCTCGAGGTGTTGCAGCAGGACTATGTCCGCACGGCGCAGGCCAAGGGCGTCGGCCAGCGTGAGGTGCTCTTCCTCCATGCGCTCAAGAACGCCGCCGTGCCGATCGTCACCATCATCGGCATCGGCATTGCGCTCCTGATCGGCGGCGCGGTCGTCACCGAGAGCGTCTTCGCCATTCCCGGTCTTGGCCGGCTCACCGTCGATGCCATCCTGCGACGCGACTATCCCGTCATCCAGGGCGTCGTGCTGATGTTCAGCCTCGTCTACGTCCTGGTGAACCTGTTCATCGACCTGACCTATACGATCGTCGATCCGAGGATACGCTATTGACGATGCAAAGCTCTCTCCCGGCGCCTTCCGCTCTGGCCGCTTCGCCCGAGCCCGGCGTCGCGCCGTTGCCGGGTCGCTGGACCCGCTTCCGGCGTTATCTGCGCCGTCACCCTGCCGTGGCGATCGGCGGCTCCCTGCTCGCGCTGATGGCGCTGATCGGCATCTTCGCGCCGCTGCTCTGGACGGTCGATCCGACCGCCATCGCGACCTCGCGGCGCACGCGCGTGCCCTCCGAACTGTATTGGTTCGGCACCGACATGCTCGGCCGCGACATCTATTCCCGTGTGGTCTATGGCGCACGGGTCTCGCTGGTCGTCGGCTTCAGCGTGGCCGTGCTGTCCTCGGTGATCGGCCTGTCCATCGGGCTCTTCGCCGGCTTCGTGCGCTGGGCGGACGGTATCGTCATGCGGATCATCGACGGCATGATGTCGATCCCGCCGATCCTACTCGCCATCGCGCTGATGGCGCTGACGCGCGGCTCGATCCAGAACGTCATCATCGCGATCACGGTCGCCGAGATCCCGCGTGTCGCCCGCCTCGTGCGCGGCGTCGTGCTCTCGCTGCGCGAGCAGCCCTATGTCGAGGCCGCGATCGCCAACGGCGCCCGCACGCCGCGCATCATCCTGCGCCACATCCTGCCCAACACCTTCGCGCCGATGAGCGTGCAGGCGACCTATATCTGCGCCAGCGCCATGATCATCGAGGCGATCCTGTCCTTCATCGGCGCGGGTATCCCGCCGGCGACGCCGTCCTGGGGCAACATCATGGCCGAGGGGCGTGCGCTCTGGCAGGTCAAGCCGCACATCATCCTGTTCCCGGCGATCTTCCTCTCGATCACCGTGCTCGCGGTAAACCTGCTCGGCGACGGCCTGCGCGACTCGCTCGATCCGCGGCTTGCGAAGGCGCTCTGACGGGCGCCCTCCGAAAGACCTCTCCGGGCGCTCATCTGCGCCCGGAGCAGACCATCCCCGCGGCGCTCAGTGCTTGACGTGCCGCCTACGCCCAGCCGAGCATTCGCCCATGCCTGACAGTTCAGCCGCTCCAGCCCGGGGTCTGCGCAAGGCGCCCGCCATGGAGACCTTCCGGTGAGCCGTATCCTGACCATCGCCGCAGCCCAGCTCGGCCCGATCCAGCGCAGCGAGAGCAGGGCATCCGCCGTCGCCCGCATGATCGAGCTGATGCGCCAGGCCAAGAGCAATGGCTGCGATCTGATCGTCTATCCGGAAGCGGCCCTGACCGCCTTCTTCCCGCATTGGTGGATCGACGACGAGAACGAGATCGACAGCCATTTCGAGAGCGCCATGCCCGGCAACGAGACCGCGCCGCTCTTCGAGGAGGCCAAGCGCCTCGGCGTCGGCTTCCATCTCGGCTATTGCGAACTGGCCCATGAGGACGGTCACAAGCGCCGCTTCAACACCGCGATCCTGGTCGACAAATCCGGCGCGATCGTCGGCAAGTACCGCAAGATCCATCTGCCGGGCCATCCCGAGCACCGCCCCGAAGCGCCGTTTCAGAACCTCGAGAAGCGCTATTTCGAGACCGGCAATCTCGGCTGGCCGGTCTGGCGCACGATGGATGCCAATATCGGCATGATGATCTGCAACGACCGGCGTTGGCCCGAGAGCTATCGCTCGATGGGGCTGCAGGATGTCGAGCTGATCGTGCTCGGCTACAACACGCCCAAGCACAACCCGCCGGCGCCGGACCACGACCGGCTCGGCAACTTCCACAACCAGCTCGTGATGCAGGCCGGTGCCTACCAGAATGCGACCTGGGTCGTGGGCGTGGCCAAGGCGGGACCGGAGGCTGGCGTCGACCAGATCGGCGGCTCCTGCATCATCGCCCCGACCGGCGAGGTGGTGGCGCAGGCGGTGACCGAGGGCGACGAGTTGGTCGTCGCGCGCTGCGACATGGACCTGGGCAAAAGCTACAAGGCCTCGACCTTCAACTTCGCCAAGCATCGCGAGCCGCAGGCCTATGGCCTGATCGTCGAACGCAAGGGCGCGATGGGGCCGTGAGCGAAGCAGCCTTGCCGAGCCCCCAGGCGAAGCATATGTATATCCAAAGAGGATATACCGGAGGTATCGATGGGCATCATCACCAAGCTCTTCATGACCAATCGCAGCCAAGCCGTGCGGCTGCCCAAGGAACTCGCCTTTCCGCCTGAGGTGACCGAGGTCGAGATCATCAGGCAGGGCTCGGGCGTACTGATCGTGCCGAAGGGTAAGGGGTGGGATGATTATTTCGACCGCGGCACGCGAGCGAGCGCCGATTTCATGGTGACGAGGGACCAGCCGCCGGAGGCCGAGGAACGGGAACCCCTGTGACGCTGTCCCATATGCTGGATACTAATATCTGCATTTATGTGATGCGAGGCCGTGAACCCATTCCAAGGGAGCGTTTTCTCCTGCTCGAAGGTAAGCTCTGCATTTCGAGCGTTACCGTCGGCGAGCTTGCGTACGGCGCCGAGAAATCCGAGCGCCGGAAACAGAATCTCGACGAACTCGACATCTTCCTATCCAGGATCAAGATCCTGGATTTCGACGAAGCAGCGGCGCGCCACTACGGTAATCTGCGAACTGACCTTGGGCGCGCGGGTACGCCATGTGGCCCTTACGACACCCAGATCGGCGCCCACGCCCGCAGCCAAAGCCTGATCGTCGTCACCAACAATCGGCGTGAATTCGACCGGATGCCCGGCCTGCGTGTCGAGAACTGGGTCTGACGATGTTACCAAACCCCATCATTGCCATGTCGGCACTTGCCTGAGAGGACCACCATGACCCACGATCTCATCCTCAAGGGCGGCCGGGTCATCGACCCCTCGCAGAAGCATGACGGCGTGCTCGACGTCGCGTTCACCGACGGCAAGGTCTCCGGCTTCGGCAAGGACCTCAAGGGCGCCAGGGAGATCCGCGATGTCTCCGGCTACATCGTCACGCCCGGCCTGATCGACCTGCACACCCATGTCTATTGGGGCGGCACCTCGCTGGGCATCGACGCCGACGAGTTCTGCCGTGCTTCCGGCGTCACCACCTCGGTCGATACCGGCTCGGCCGGCCCCGGCAATTGGCCGGGTTTCCGCAAGCATGTCATCGAGAAGAGCCAGGCCCGCATTCTCGCCTATCTCCATGTCTCGCATGCCGGCATCTACGGCTTCGACCATCGCGTCATGGTCGGCGAGAGCGGTGACCTGCGGATGATGAACCCGATCGACGCCGTCGAGGTCGCCGACAAGAACCGCGACCTGATCGTCGGCATCAAGGTCCGCGTCGGCCTGCACGCCTCCGGCAATTCCGGCACCGTGCCGCTGAACATCGCGCTGCAGGTCGCCAACGAGGTCGGCATGCCCCTGATGTGCCATATCGACCATCCGCCGCCATCCTATGAGGAGGTGGTGAATATGCTGCGGCCGGGCGATGTCCTTACCCACGCCTTCCGCCCCTTCCCGAACGCGCCTTGCACGGCGCAGGGCACGGTGAAGCCGGAAGTGCAGGCCGCCCGCAAGCGCGGCGTCATCTTCGACATCGGCCACGGCAAGGGCTCGTTCTCGTTCAAGACGACGCGCGCCATGCTCGCCAACGGCTTCGAGCCCGACGTGATCTCGTCGGACGTCCACAAGCTCTGCATCGATGGCCCGGCCTATGACCAGGTCACCACCATGTCGAAATTCCTGCTGATGGGGATGAGCTTGAACAACGTCATCGCTGCCTCCACCGTGAATGCGGCGATGGCGCTGAAGCGCCCCGAATACGGCTCGCTCAAGGTCGGCTCGCTCGGCGACGCCACCATCCTGACGGTGAAGGAAGGCAAGTTCGACTATGCCGACGTGGTCGGCGAACACATGACGGGCGATCGCAAGATCGTCTCCGAAGGCGTCGTGTTGAAGGGCGCCTGGTGGCACCCGAAGCGGACGAACAAGTTCAAGAAGGTGGCCGCCTGAACGGATGCGCTCGTCATGCTCGGGCTCGACCCGAGCATCTCCTGCAAGAGATTCTCGGGTCTGCGCTTCGCTCCGCCCGAGAATGACGCCCGCGTCCTTTGGCTGGACAGGTCCGGATGTCTGAATCGATTTGGCGCCCCATGACCACTGCCGATCTGCCGGCCGTGCTGGCGGTCGCCGCGGTCGTGCATCCGGACTATCCGGAGGAGGAAGCGGTCTTCGCTGAGCGGCTGAGCCTGTGTCCGCAGGGCTGCCTCGTCCTCGACGGGCCGGAAGGCTTTGGCGGTTATGTCCTGAGCCATCCCTGGCATCGCGCCTCGCCGCCGGCGCTGAACAGCCTTCTGGGCGGACTTCCCGCGGAACCTGTCTGCTTCTACATCCATGACCTCGCGTTGTTGCCGGCTGCGCGCGGCAGCGGGGCAGGGCGCGCGGTGACCGAGAGGCTGATGCGGATCGCAGCCGAGGCCGGGTTGCCCCGCCTTGCGCTTGTCGCGGTCAACGGTTCGCTCGGCTTCTGGCAGCGCCAGGGCTTTCGCGAGCTGCATGACCCGGCCCTTGCCGCGAAGCTCGCGAGCTATGACGATGCGGCCCGCTACATGGAGCGGGCGGCAGACTGACACCTGGCCAGATCAATTCGTAACAAGCCTGACCGACGGAGGAACACCGATGAGCGCCGAACAGAAACTCAAGGATCTGGGGCTGAACCTGCCCACGCTCGCCGCGCCGATGGCGAACTATGTCCGCTTCAAGAAGGCGGGCGATCTCGTCTTCCTCTCCGGGCAGGGGCCGCGCAATCCCGATGGCTCGATTCCCGCCGGCAAGGTCGGCAAGGAGTTCACCACCGAGCAGGCTTATGAGTTTGCGAAGAATACCGGGCTCGGCCTGCTGGCGGCGATGAAGGAAGCAGCCGGATCGCTCGACAAGGTCGAGGTGCTGAAGCTGCTCGGCATGGTCAATGGCGTGCCTGACTATGGCGACCAGCCCAAGGTCATCAATGGCTGCTCGGACCTGCTCGTCGCGGTGCTCGGGGAGAACGGCCGCCATGCCCGCTCGGCCGTCGGCATGGGCTCGCTGCCGGGCAACATGCCGGTCGAGATCGAAGCGATCATCAAGGTGCTGCCGTGACCGCACTCGCTCAGGAAGCCTTGAAGGCGGAGATCGCCCGCGTCTACGGCACGCCTGCCGTCGTCATCGACCTCGACAAGGTCGAAGCCAATATCGCCCGCCTCCAGGCCGTCTGCGATGCCGCCGGCGTCGCCAACCGCCCGCATATCAAGACGCACAAATCGCCCGAGCTCGCCCGCCTCCAGATCGAGGCCGGGGCTCGCGGCATCACCTGCCAGAAGCTCGGCGAGGCCGAAATCATGGCCGATGGCGGCATCGACGACATCCTGATCAGCTACAACATCCTCGGCGAGCAGAAGCTCGGCCGGCTCGGCCATCTCCAGCGCCGGGTCCGGATGATCGTCGCCGCCGACAATCCCGTCACCATCGCCGGCCTCCCCGACGCCGCGCAGATCGCCGGGCGCGACCTCGAAGTCGTGGTCGAATGCGATACGGGCCGCCAGCGCGCGGGCGTCGAGACGCCGGCCGAGGCGGTCGAACTGGCGAAGCTGATCGCAGGCTCGAAGGGGCTCACCTTCGCCGGCTTCCTGATGTACCCGCCGGAGGACGGCTGGGCGCGCACGCAAGTCTTCCTCGACACCGCCAATCAGGGCTTGCGCGACGCCGGGCTTGAGGCCGGCATCGTCTCGACCGGCGGCTCGCCGAACATCCCCAATATCGGCAAGCTCAAGGGCGCGACCGAGCATCGCGCCGGCACCTCGATCTTCAACGATCGCATGCAGGTCGCGGCCGGGGTGGCGACGCTCGACGATTGCGCGCTCACCGTCTACGCCACGGTCGTCAGCCGGGCCGGCCCCGAGCGCGGCATCCTCGATTCCGGCTCGAAGACGCTGACGAGCGATTCAGGCGGCCTCGAAGGCCACGGCTACATCCTCGAATATCCGGCGGCGAAGATCGCGAAATTCGCGGAGGAACACGGCTTCCTCGACCTGTCGGCCAGCAATGGCCGGCCGAAGGTCGGCGAGGTCGTGCGCGTGGTGCCCAACCATGTCTGCGTCGTCGTCAACATGGTCGACCGGTTGGTGACCGTGCGTGGCGACAAGCTGGTGGGCGAACTGCCCGTCGCGGCGCGCGGCAAGCTCGTCTGAGCCTTATGGCTCCGAGAGGAAACACGACCGTCATCCTGGGCGACCGGAGGTCGTCCCGGGATCCATCGTAGAGTTCAGATCCCTACGATGGATCCCGGAGCTGCGCGGCGTTGCCGCTTGTCCAGGATGACGGCATGTTTCCGAACGAAGTCGCGAAGCTCAGCGGCGGCGAGGGTCTCAGTTCTGGCTGATCTTCGAGCCCTTGAGCACGAGGTCCCGGCTCGCCTTCGCGGTCAGGCGGCCGGAAGCGTCGATCACGACGTCGCGCCCCTTCAAAGTCGCCGAGCCATCCTTCTTCAGCGTCAGGCCGGCCTCGCCGCTCTCCACCGTCACGGCATCGGCAGCCTCGACAGCCAGCGTCTTGCCGATGTCGATCGTCATGTCCTTGCCGGATTCGATTTCAAGCGACTGGTCGCTGTAGAGGCTGAGGGCAACAGTTGCCGCGAGATTGCACTGACGGCTGTCGAGCGCGATTTCCTGGCCGCCAGACAGCTTGATCCGGCTGCCGGCCGTGACGGCGATGTTGCTTCCGGCCGCGATCGATAGCGCCGTACCGGTCTGGATCGACATGGCTCCGCCGCAGCTGATGCTGAGGCCCGCGGGTGCGGTGATGGCGAGTGAACCGCCACTCGCGGAGATCATCTGCGTCAGTGCGGCAAGCCTGGTTTCGAGCGCTGCGATCCGGCGCAGCAGCCCTTCATTGTCGCTCTCGGCCATGGCTGTCTCCCGCGTTGTCGCCTTGGTTGGTCACACCTCCGGGTGGCGCGCGTTCCAGGCGGCCGCATAGTCGTTGCAGAGCCGGTCGAGCTCCTCGCGGTCGGTCACACCAGCAGGCCGCCCCCGCGAGGGCGAGGCCTGCTGGAACGGCACATAGCGCTGATGCGCGACGCGCCAGAGCCGGCGCAGTTCCGCCAGCGGATCGGCATGGTCGTCGACGCGGATGTCGAAGCTCGGCACCGGCTCGCCCGACCAGATCCGGATCGCCGCCGATTGCCGGCCGCGCTTGTCGCCGCCCGCCTTCTCGCCGGCTTCGAGCGCGACCAGCAGCCGCTCGTCGAAATCGAGCGCCGAGGCCGCGATATAGGCCTTCAGCGTCTGCTGGATCACATCCGGGCCGCTCAGCATGTTGCCGGCGACGGAAACCTGCGGCCCGTCCACTGCGCCGGCCCATTCGATGCAGGCCGCCCCGGTATGGGCGGCGATCCGGCCTTCCCGATCGATGACATGGAGCTGGCGATGCGCCCGGCCCTCATCGGCTGCGGTCAGCGTCGCGACGATCTCGACAGCCGAGCGTCCCTCCTGGAGCAGGCGCAGGCCGTCGACACCGTAGAGCGGATTGACGAAGGCCTGCGTCGCGATGGCGCCGATGCGCCCGCCGCCATAGGGCACGCGCGAGCCCACCGCGAAGGCGCAGGTCGAGACGGCGACGCCATAGGCGCCGGTGGCGGCGTCGCGCGCGACGATGGACCAAGTCATGCGATCAGTACCTCAGCGGCCGGCGGCATAGGCCTGCATCAGACGCGGCGTCGCGGCCGCGCGCAAGAGGCCGTCGGAGCTCGTCTCGGCCGCCGTCAGGCGCCCGATCGTCCAGGCCGGCGCCCGCTCCAGCTTGTGGCCGCGTGCGACAAGATCGGTCAGCACGGCCTCCCCGATGCTCTCTTCCACCGCCAGATGGCCCGGATTCGCCTCGCGCGGATAGAAGGTCGAGGGGAAGTGTTGGGTGTGGAACAGCGGCAGGTCGATCGCCTCCTGCAGGTTGAGGCCATGATGAACGCGGCGCAGGAACATGCCGAGCTGCCACTGCTCCTGCTGGTCTCCGCCCGGCGTGCCGAAGACGAGGCGCGGCTCGCCATTCTCGAAGGCGAGCGAGGGCGTCAGCGTCGTGCGCGGGCGCTTGAGCGGGGCGAGCGAGGAGGGCAGCCCTTCCTCGAGGAAGAAGGCTTGCGCTCGCGCGTTCAGCGGGAAGCCGAGCGCCGGGATCACCGGGGAAGACTGGAACCAGCCGCCCGACGGCGTCGCGGCGATCATGTTGCCCCATTTGTCGATGACGTCGATATGCACGGTGTCGCCGCGCCGTCCGGCCGCGACCATCGAGGCCGTGGTCGGCTCGCCAACCGTTGCGTCGCTCTTGCCCGCTTGGCCGACATAGCGGACGCTGGCCATGGCGCGTGCCACCTGCGCCTCAAAGCCGGGGATCACGCCCGGCCGCAATTCATGCGAGGCTTTGTCGCTGATGAGGTTGCGGCGGCCGCGCGCATAGTCCTCGGAGAGCAGGGTCGCCAGCGGCACCTTCACGAAATCCGGGTCGCCGTAATAGGCCTCGCGATCGGCGAAGGCGAGCTTCATCGCCTCGGCGACGTGGTGCACGAAGGCGGCGCTGTCGGGCCCCATGCCGGCGATGTCGATGCCTTCCAGGATCTTCAGCGTCTGCAGGAAGACCGGGCCCTGGCCCCAGGGGCCGATCTTGAAGACCTCCCAGCCGTGATAGGTCACGCTCGCCGGCGTCTCGTAGCTCGGCTGCCAGCGCGCCATGTCGTCGGCGGTCAGCAGGCCCTTGTGGCGGCGCCCCGATGAATCGATCGCTTCCGTCGTGCGGCAGAATGAGTCGATCGCCTCGGCGACGAAGCCCTTGTACCAGGCGTCATAGGCGGCCTGGATTTGCTTCTCGCGGCTGCCGCCGGCAGCCTCGGACTCGCTCAGGATGCGCTTGTAGGTGTCGGCCGCCGCCTGATTCTTGAACAGCTTCTTCGCCTGCGGCACCTGCCCGCCCGGCAGGTAGACCGCACCCGATGTCGGCCATTCCTTGGTGAACAGCTCTGTGAGGCCGGCGATCGTATCCGAGACGCGCGGCAGCATCGGATGGCCGTTCTCGAAATAGCCGATCGCGGGTTCGAGCACCTCGCGCAGCGGCAGGCGGCCATGGTCGCGCAGCAGGGTCATCCAGCCGCCGAAGGCGCCGGGCACGACGGCCGCGAGCAGGCCCGATCCAGGCACGAGATCGAGACCGAGTGCCTTGAAGGCCTCGATGGAAGCGGCCTGCGGGGCGTTGCCCTGTCCGCAAATGACCTCGACCTTCTTGGTTTCAGCCGAATAGAACACCGCCGGCACCTCGCCTGCGGGGCCGACCAGATGCGGCTCGACGACCTGCAGCACGAAGGCCGCCGCCGCGCAGGCGTCGAAGGCGTTGCCGCCCTTTTCCAGCATCGCCATGCCCGTCGCCGTGGCGAGCCAATGCGTCGAAGTGCAGACACCGAAGGTGCCGAGGATTTCCGGGCGGGTCGTGAACATGAGGTGGTCCTTAGGCTCAGTTTTCTTTTGGATCGAGGACGTCGCGCAGGCCGTCGCCGAGCAGGTTGAAGCCCAGCACGGCCAGGAAGATGCAGACCCCGGGCGCCACCGACATCCATGGGGCCTGATCCATGAAATTCTTGGCGACGTTCAGCATCTGGCCCCAGGAGGGCGACGGCGGCTGCTGGCCGAGCCCGAGGAAGGACAGCGCCGCCTCGAGAATGATCGCCTGCGCCATGAACAGCGTCGACTGGACCACGATCGGCGACAGGATGTTGGGCAGGATGTGGCGGACGACGATCCTGAGATCGCGCGCGCCCACGGCCCGCGCACCCTCGACGAAATCCTCGGCCTTGACGCTCATGACCTGCGCGCGCACCAGCCGCACGAAGATCGGCACCGCCGAGAGCCCGATCGCGATCATCGCATTGGTCAGCGACGGCCCAAGCACGGCGGCAAACGCGATCGCCAGGATCAGGAACGGGCAGGCGAGCATCGCCTCGGTGACGCGCGAGATCGCGGCATCGACCCAGCCGCCATACCAGCCGGCGAGCAGCCCGAACGGCACGCCGATGGCGAGCGCGATCAGCACCGAGATGATCCCCGCCAGCAACGAGGCCTGCGCGCCGAAGAACAGCCGCGAGACCTGGTCGCGCCCGAGCTCGTCCGTGCCGAACCAGTAGAGTTCGGAGGGCGGCTTGCGGATGGCGAGGAAGTTGGACTTGATCGGGTCGGCCAGCGGCAGCAGCGGCGCGAGCACCGCCATCAGCACGAAGGCGAGCACGACCGCGCCGCCGATCAGCGCCGAGCGGTTGCGGGCCAGCCGGGCCAGCACATTGGGGCGCGGCCGGAAGGCGGGCTCGGCAGGTCCGGTCAGGACCTCTGTTCCTGTCGCGGCCATCACTGCGCCCTCAGCCGTGGATTGACGAGGATGTAGAGCACGTCCGCCAGCAGGTTCATCAGGATGAAGCCGATCGCCGTACACAGGACGACGCCCTGCACCACGCCGTAGTCGCGATTGAACACGGCATCGACGATCAGCTTGCCGAAGCCCGGAATCGTGAAGATCTGCTCGGTCAGCACCGCGCCGCCGAGCAGTTCGCCGAACAGGATCGTCGACAGCGTGATGATCGGCACCAGCGCGTTGCGCAGCGCATGCCGGTTCACCACCGCATCCTCGTCGAGACCCTTGGCGCGGGCGGTGCGGACATAATCCGAGCGCAGCACCTCAAGCATGGCCGAGCGGGTGTGGCGCATCAGGAAGGCGGCAAGCCCGCTGCCGAGCACGAAGGCCGGCATGATCAGCCTCTCGATCGCTCCCTTCGGGTCGCTGAAGAACGGCTCGTAGCCCGAGGCCGGCAGCCATTGCAGCTCGACCGAGATGACCAGGATCAGCATGATCCCGAGCCAGAAATTCGGGATCGACAGCCCAGACAGCGCCAATGCGCTTGTCGTGTAGTCGACCACGGTGTCCTTGCGCCGGGCTGCGAGAATGCCGGCGGGGATGCCGATGCCGATGGCGACGATGATCGAGGCGATGGCGAGTTGCAGCGTCACCGGCAGCTTCTGCAGGATCAGCGCCAGCACCGGCTCGCCCGTGCGCAGCGAACGGCCGAAATCGCCCTGTACGACCTGACCGAGCCAGGCGAAGAACTGCACCACGATGGGGTCGTCCATCCGGTAGATCTCGCGCAAGCGGGCGATCACCTCCGGGTCGCGTTCCTCGCCGGCGATGACGAGGAACGGATCGCCCGGCAGCGCGCGCTGCAGGGCGAACACGAACAGCGACACCAGGAACAGCGTCGGCAGCGCGATGAGGGCCCGCCGGCCGATCAGAGCGAGCATGATATGGCGCGCCGCAATTCCCCTCCCCCCTGTGGGGACGGGTTAGGGGTGGGGGTAGAAAAGCCAAAGCGGGAGGCTGGATGTTCCGGCGGGCTCGTTGCTGCAATCCACGTTTGCTTGCCGCCGCTCACCATGCGGCACCACCCCCATCCCTCTCCCTTCCCCACAAGGGGGAAGGGAAGCGCGTTTGCCGGCATGGGCGTGGCAGCTCTCAAGAGCGCTTCATCCCGGCGAGCCGGATCATGCCGTCCGGGCTGATCACGAAGCCGCTGATGTTCGAGCGCATCGCGAAGAACACCGTCTCGTTGTAGAGATAGATCAGCGGCAGCTCGTCCTGCAGGATCGCCTGCGCGGCGTCGTAGAGCTTCTTGCGTTCAGCCGGGTCGTAGATCGTGCGCGCCTGGTCGAGCAGGCGGTCGACCTCGGCGTTCGAATACTTGCCGTCGTTCTGGTTGCCCTTGCTGGTGACGAACTGGTGCAGGTTTCCGTCCGGGTCGATGCGGCCGGACCAGCCGACGCGGCTGAGCTGGAACTTGCCTTGCTGCTGGTCGCGCAACTGGCTGGCGAATTCGGTCGACTTGATCTGGACGTCGATGCCGGCCTCCTGCGCCATCGCCTGGATCACTTGGCCGATCTGGGCGTGGACGGGGTTATTGGTGATGAAGACCTCGACCGAAACCTTGGCGTGGCCGGCTTCCTTGAGCAGCGCCTTGGCTTTCGCGACATCGCGTGCCGGCACCGGGAAGGCGGCGCTGACATAGGGGCTGGTCGGCGGGAAGGGCTGGACGATCGGCGCATAGAGACCGTCGAACACCACCTGCGTCAGCACCTTGCGGTCGATCGACAGCGAGAGCGCCTGCCGCACGCGCTTGTCCTTGCCCATCGGCTGGTTGGCGCCGTCGCCATTGGCGGTGTTCACCGTGATGCCCTGATAGCCGAGATTCGGCATCGGCTCGACCTTCAGGCTCTTGTCGGCCTGCGCGGATTTCACATCCGTCGCCGCCAGCCTTTCGATCATGTCGAGCTCGCCTGAGCGCAGATTGGCGAGGCGCACGGTGGTGTCGGGGATCGAGCGGTAGAGCACGCGGTCGAAATGGTAGTTCTGCGCCTCCCAATGCTCCTTGAAGCGCTCCAGCACGATGCGGTCGTTCTGCACGCGCTCGACGAATTTATAGGGACCTGAGCAGACCGGCTTGGCGGCGACGTCGCCAGCCAGGCTCTTGGGCGCCAGCATCATGCCGGCCCGGTCGGTGAGCTGCGCCAGGAGCGTCGCATCGGGGCGCTTGAGTTTCAGCACGAGGGTGGAGGCATCCGGGGTCTCGACGCTGTCGACGGAGGCGAGTTCCGATTTGCGCAGCGAGTCGGGCAAGGTGCGGGCCCGCTCGAGATTGGCTTTGGCGGCCTCGGCGTTGAAGGCGTCGCCATCGTGGAATTTGGCGTCGGTGCGCAGCTTCATCGTCAGCGTCAGGCCATCGGTCGAGAACGACCATTCGGTTGCCAGGCGCGGCACGAGCTTCAGGTCGGGCGTGATGTCGAGCAGCTTGTCGCACAGCCCCTTGAAGACGATGCGGCCGACGAAGGTGCGGGCCTTGTGTGGATCGAGCATGTCCGGGTCTTCCTGCAGGCCGATGCGCAGGGTCGATGGCGCCTGTGCGAGGGCGGGCAGCACGGCCAGCGACAGGAAAGTGGCCGAGGCCAGGACGGTAAGCAGCTTCATCGGATCTCCCCTTTGGTGATTGCAGTCATGATCGCGCAAGATCGTCCCGGTTGGTACCAGCCTGATGCAAAATCGACGTGGCGTCGATGGCGCTTCATGCCGGCGTCCACTTCTTCCTGCATGCCCTTGCGGCGCGCATCTGCATGCAAGTCGGCGGCCAGCCGGGGAGCCGCCTCGCGGGAGACCCATGCGCCCATTCCAGTCGCCTTGACGGCGGCCGCTGTCTACAAGACGACAGGGACAAGCGCTCGCATGAGGCGCGGAATGGAGTGCGTCGATGCTGCTGGGTGTGATTGCCGACGATATGACGGGCGCGACCGACGTCGCGCTGATGCTGAACCGGAGCGGCATGCGCACGGTCCAGCTCATCGGCGCCCCGCGCCCAGGGCAGGCGCTGCCGGAGGCGGATGCCGTCGTGGTCGCGCTGAAATCGCGCACGAATCCGGTGGCGGAGGCCGTGGCGGATTCGCTAGCCGCCTGCGAGGCGTTGTTGGCCGCCGGCGCGAAGCAGATCCTGTTCAAATACTGCTCGACCTTCGATTCGACGCCTTCAGGCAATATCGGCCCCGTCGCTGACGCACTGGCGCAGCGGCTGGGCGCCGAGATCGCCATCGTCTGCCCGGCCTTTCCGGCGAATGGCCGCTCGATCTACCAGGGCTATCTCTTCGTCGGCGCAGTGCCGCTGCATGAGAGCTCGATGAAGGATCACCCGCTGACGCCGATGCGGGATTCCAACCTGATGCGCCTGATGGGCGCCCAGACGAAAGCGGCGGTCGGGCTCGTCGATTACGCCACCGTCCTGGCCGGGGCGGACGCGGTCAAGGCGCGCTTCGGCGGGCTGACCGGGGAGGGCGTGCGCTATGTCGTCACCGACGCCCTGACCAATGCCGACCTGATGGTGCTGGGCGAGGCCGTCTCCGGCCATGTGCTGCTGACCGGCGGCTCTGGCATCGCGATGGGCTTAGCCCAGAATTTCCGCAAGGCCGGGCTGCTGCCGGAGCGCGAGATCGCCGTAAGCCTGAGCGCGCCGGCGGGCCGCGCCGGCATCATCTCCGGCAGTTGCTCCACCGCGACGCGCGGGCAGATCAAGGCCGCGGTCGAGGCGGGCTACCCAGCGCTCAAGGTCGATCCGATGGAGTTGGTCTCCGGCGGGCAGGATGCCGGGAAACTCGCGGCCTGGGCGCTGGCGCAATCTCCGGACAAGCCCTTCCTGCTTTATTCCAGCGATGATCCCAAGGAGGTCGCCGCGATTCAGGACAAGCTCGGCCGCGAGAAGGCCGGCGAGACCGTCGAGCACGCCTTTGCGCAGACGGCCGCCCTGCTGGCGAAGGGCGGCGTTTCGCGGCTGCTGGTCGCCGGCGGCGAAACCTCGGGCGCCGTCGTGCAGGGGCTCGGCATCGGCATGCTCGAGATCGGCCCCGAAATCGATCCGGGGGTGCCCTGGACGCGCGTCGCGGACGGTCAGGACATGGTGATCGCCCTCAAATCGGGTAATTTCGGTGCGCCCGATTTCTTCATCAAGGCTTGGACGCTGCTGCGTTGAAGCGTCGTGCGACCAAGGCCTGACTTGTGTAGGATGTCCGGCAGGGCATGATGCCGCTCCTGGAGGGCCGGATGGACATGGCGTTTCTCGGCGATCTGTTGACCAATGTGGCTGACCGTGGCCGGGCCCTGATCGGGTTCGAGCGCTTCATCGGCCAGCGCAACCGGCCGATCGACCGCCTCTGCGAGGATCTCCTCTCCGGCCGCGGCGAGGCGTCGGGGATGGCACTCGCGCAGGGCGTGCTCGATGCCTGGGAGCGGCTCGACCGGCCGGGCCGCCAGGCCTTCTTCGTCATGCTGCAGGAACGCTTCGGGCCCGACCATGACAGGCTCGGCAAGGCGATCGACGCCTATCGCAAGGATCCGAGCGCGGCCGCCATCTCGGCACTCCACCTTGCCTCCGAACCACGCCGGCAGGAACTGTTGCGCCGCCTCAACCTCGCGCCCGGCGGTACCCATGTGCTGGTGCGCATGCGCGAGGCGCTGTTCGAGGCGATGGAGAGCGACCGCGACCTCATCGCCGTCGATGCCGATTTCCGCCACCTCTTCGGCTCCTGGTTCAATCGCGGCTTCCTCGTCCTGCGCCGGATCGACTGGCGCAGCCCGGCCAATGTCCTGGAGAAGATCATCCGCTACGAGGCGGTCCACGAGATCCAGGGCTGGGACGATCTGCGCCGCCGCCTGGAGCCGGCCGACCGCCGCTGCTTCGCCTTCTTCCATCCCCAACTCGTCGACGAGCCGCTGATCTTCGTCGAGGTCGCGCTGACCGGCGAGATCCCGCGCAGCATCGGCGAGGTGCTGAGCGGCGAGCGCGAGGTGCTGCCGGCCCCCTCCGCGACGACGGCGGTGTTCTATTCGATCTCGAACTGCCAGGAGGGCCTGCGCGGCATCTCCTTCGGCAACTTCCTGATCAAGCAGGTTGCGGAAGACCTGAAGCGCGAGCTGCCGGGGCTCGACACCTTCGTCACGCTCTCGCCCGTGCCGGGCTTCGCGCGCTGGCTGGACGGTGTCGTCGCCGATCCCGGCGAGTTCGTGCTCACCAACGAGGAGCGTTCGGAGCTCGGCCGCCCTGCCGTCGAGACGATCTCGCTCGACGAGCCGACCCGGGCCCGCCGCGACAAGCTGCTCGGCCAGATGGCGGCGCAGTATCTGCTGCGCGCCCGCACGGCTTCGGGCCGCGTCATCGACCCCGTCGCCCGCTTCCATCTCGGCAATGGTGCGCGGCTCGAGCGCATCAATGTGGGCGGCAACCTTTCGGCGCGGGGCTTGCGCGAGTCGCATGGCGTGATGGTCAATTACCGCTATGACCTCGGCGACATCGAGACCAACCACGAGGCCTTCGCCACCCGCAACACGGTGGTCGCCTCCTCGGGCGTGCGCAAGCTGCTGCGGCCGGCCGCAGCCTGAACCCAAGCCTCAAGAAAACACCGCGCCTCACGGAAACGCCTGAAAGGACCCGAAATCATGGGCAACCACCTGTTCGACCTGATCAGGGCGCGCATTCCTGCGCCCGACGCTCCCTTCGCGCTGCTCGATGACGGCCGGCGCTACTCCTACGCCGACATGGTCGATGTCTCCGCCCGCTTCGCCAATGCACTGGTCTCGCTCGGGGTGAAGCCCGGAGACCGCGTCGCGGTGCAGGTCGAGAAGTCGATCGAGGCGCTGATGCTCTATCTCGGTGCGGTCCGTGCCGGCGCGATCTTCCTGCCGCTCAACACGGCCTATACTCCGGCCGAGATCGAATATTTCCTCGGCGACGCCGAGCCGGCCGTCTTCGTCTGTGATCCGTCGAAGGCCGAAGCCCTGAAGCCCTATGGCGAGAAAGCCGGCGCGAAGCTGGAGACGCTTGGCGTTGGCACCGGCTCGCTCTTCGACAAGGCGCAGGTGGCTGCGACCACCTTCGCCGACGTAGCGCGCGGGCCGGACGATCTCGCCGCCATCCTCTACACCTCGGGCACGACCGGGCGCTCCAAGGGCGCGATGCTCAGCCACGACAACCTCGCCTCGAACGCACTGGCGCTGGTCGATTACTGGCGCTTCTCGAAGGACGACGTCCTCCTGCACGCGCTGCCGATCTTCCACACACACGGGCTCTTCGTCGCGACGAACTGCGTGCTGTTCTCCGGCGCCTCGATGATCCTGCTGCCGAAATTCGATCCGGAACAGATCTTCAAATACCTGCCCCAGGCCACTTGCATGATGGGCGTGCCGACCTTCTATGTCCGGCTGCTCCAGGATAACAGGCTGACGAAGGAGGCGACGAAGCATATGCGCCTCTTCGTCTCCGGCTCCGCGCCGCTGCTCGCCGAGACCCACCGCGAATGGCGCGAGGCTACCTCCCACGCCATTCTCGAGCGCTACGGCATGACCGAGACCAACATGAACACCTCGAACCCCTATGAGGGCGAGCGCGTCGCCGGCACGGTCGGCTTCCCGCTGCCGGGCGTTTCGGCCCGCGTCGTCGATCCCGAGAACGGCAGGGCGCTCAGCCACGACGAGATCGGCATGATCGAGGTCAAGGGCCCCAACGTCTTCAAGGGCTACTGGCGCAATCCCGAGAAGACGGCCGCCGAGTTCAAGCCCGACGGCTTCTTCATCACCGGCGACCTCGGCAAGATCGACGGCGCCGGCTACGTCCACATCGTCGGGCGCGGCAAGGACCTGATCATCACCGGCGGCTACAACGTCTATCCCAAGGAGGTCGAAACCGAGATCGACGAGATGCCGGGCGTGATCGAGAGCGCCGTCATCGGCTGCCCGCACCCGGATTTCGGCGAGGGTGTCACCGCCGTCGTGGTGGTGAAGCCCGGCGCGACGATCACCGCCGCCTCGATCGCGGCGACGCTCGAACAGCGTCTCGCCAAGTTCAAGCTGCCCAAGCAGGTCTTCATCGTGCCGGACCTGCCGCGCAACACCATGGGCAAGGTCCAGAAGAACCTGCTGCGCGACAGCTACAAGGACATCTATGCCCGGCAGATGAAGGCGGGGGAGTAGGCGGGTATCAGCTCGCCCCGTGCAGCCGCTCCAGCGGGAACCGCGCCACATCCGCCAGCAGCTCGACGAAGCCCTTCGCCTGCAGGGCTGCCGTCGCCTTGCCCTTTTCCGCCGTGGCGAGCGAGGCGTCGCCGGCGGCACCCGAGGCGTGCACGTCCTGCGCCATCCAGGCCATCGCGTGCAGCCCGGTCGGGCGCAGCCAGGTGTAGCCTTCGGCGGCCATCTCGACCGTCAGCGGGTTGAAGGCCGCAGCCTTGCTCATATCGACGAGGTCAGGCCGGAAATGCAGCATCAGCGAGGTCTCGATGTCGCCGGCATGGATGCCGTGATGGGCATCGAGATCGGCGAAGATGCCGGGCGGCAGGCCGAAGGCGCGCCAGGCCGTCGTTACCGCCAGCATGCCGTGGCGCACCCGCAATTCCCGCGCGACGACCTTCATCGGGTCGATATTGCCGCCATGCGAGGTCACGATCACCAGCTTGCGCAGGCCGGCGCGCTTCACGCTTTCGCCGATCTCGATCCAGCCTTGCGTCGCGCTATCCCAGGACAGGGTCAGCGTGCCCGGCGAGTGGAGATGTTCGTTCGACTTGCAGATCGCCTGCGTCGGCAGCACCAGCACGTCGAGCCCTTGCGGCACGAGGGGCATCGCTTCCGCGAGCATCGCATTCATGATCGTCGTGTCGACGGAAACCGGCAGATGCGGGCCGTGCTGCTCGATCGCAGCGAGCGGCAGCACCGCGATGGTGTTCTCGGCCGAAAGGCCGGCGAAGTCGGTGGTCTTCAGATCGCCCCAGAAGCGCGCGCTCATCTCATGGTCCCTGCCATCGTCGAGGTCGCCACCCTAGAGCATCGGCGACGAAAGTGGATGGCTGGATCGCCTGTGGGCAAGCCCGGTCCCCTCCCGCCCGTGGAGCGCGTCGCGGTTCCAGCCGCCGGCGGCACATGGCATACATGTTGCTCGCTCGCGACCGAGGCGTTCGCCGCACGGTTACTGGGGAGGTCACAAGCATGACGATGACGAAGTATCGCCTGACGCGCCGCGGAGCGCTCGGCCTGATCGGCGGCTCGGCGCTGGTGACGGTGCCCGGCGCCCGCGTCAGCGCTCAGACCCTCGACAAGGTCTCCTACCAGACCAACTGGCGCGCCCAGGCCGAGCATGGCGGCTTCTATCTCGCCGCCGCCAACGGGATCTACAAGAAGTACGGCATCGACGCCGAGATCCGTCCGGGCGGGCCGCAGCAGAACCCCTCGCAGCTCCTGCTGGGTGGTCGCGTCGACATGATCATGTCGAACTCCTTCGAGGCGATCCGCTACGCGCAGGAAAACATCCCCTTCCTCTGCATCGCCTCGATCTTCCAGAAGGACCCGCAGGTCATCATCTCGCACCCCGGCGTCGGCAACGATTCGCTCGCCGCGCTGAAGGGCAAGCCGATCCTGGTCGGCGCCGCCGGGCGCAACAGCTACTGGCCGTTCCTGAAGGCGAAATTCGGCTTCACCGACGAGCAGATCCGGCCCTACACCTTCAACATGGCGCCGTTCCTGGCCGACAAGACCATCTCGCAGCAGGGCTTCCTGTCGTCCGAGCCCTTCGCCATCTACAAGCAGGGTGGCGTCACGCCCGTGGTTCACCTCATCGCCGATGCCGGCTTCGAGAACTACAACACCACGATCAACATCTCCCGCAAGATGGTCGACGAGAAGAAGGACGTGGTCCAGCGCTTCGTCACCGCTTCGCTCGAAGGCTGGGCGGAGTACATGAAGGGCGGTCCTGCGGTGGCTGCCGCCAACGCCCAGATCCTGAAGGACAATCCCGACATGGATCAGGAGAAGATCGACTACGCGGTCAAGGTGATGACGGAAAAGGGCATCGTGCTTTCGGGCGATGCGCTGACGCTCGGCATCGGTGCCATGACCGACGCGCGCTGGGCGAGTTTCTACAAGACGATGACGGAGGCGGGCGTCTTCCCGGCCGGCATCGACCTGAAGAAGGCCTATAGCCTGGAGTTCATCAACAAGGGCGTCGGCAAGGCGTGAACCCTGTCATTCCGGGGCAGCGCGGAGCGCTGAACCCGGAACCCACGACCGGGTGAGTCCTTGGTCGGGCAAGATCGCCAACGCGTGGCCAGTCGTGGGTTCCGGGTTCAAGCCTTGAGGCTTGCCCCGGAATGACAGGACGGCGCGCCAATCAACGGATCATCAGGCTTTGGACACGGCCTATCTGAGCACACCCCATGCCGTTCGCCCCGAGGGCCAGAAGCCCCTGGTTTGCGTGCGCCATGTCTCGAAGCAGTTCGGCAACGGCACGCTCGCCGTCCGCGACGTCAATCTGAGCCTTGGCGCCGGCGAGTTCGTCAGCCTGCTCGGCCCCTCCGGCTGCGGAAAATCGACGCTGCTGCGGATGATCGCCGGGCTCGGCGCGCCATCTACGGGGACGATCGAATGGCCGACCACCACACATGATGCCTCGGGCGAGCCGCAGCGCGATCTCGGCTTCGTCTTCCAGGACCCGACCCTGATGCCCTGGGCGACGGCGCTCGCCAACGTCACGATGCCGCTGACGCTGAAAGGCGTCCGCAAGAACGAGGCCCGCGAGCGGGCGGCGGCGATGCTGGCGCTGGTCGGCCTCGCGGGGTTCGAGAAATCCTATCCGCGCGAACTCTCCGGCGGTATGAAGATGCGCGTCTCGATCGCGCGCGGGCTGGTGCTGCGGCCCAAGATCCTGCTGATGGACGAGCCCTTCGCGGCGCTCGACGAGATCACCCGCCACCGTCTCAACGACGACCTGCTCGAGCTCTGGTGGAAGGAGAAGTTCACCGCGGTGTTCGTCACTCACTCCGTCTTCGAGTCGGTCTATCTCTCCAAGCGGATCGTGGTGATGGCGGCGCGGCCGGGCCGCGTCATGGCCGATCTCGACGTCGATGCGCCTTATCCGCGCGACGAGCTGTTCCGTACCTCGCCCGAATACGCCCATCTCTGCCGCGTCGTCTCCGGCAAGCTCAAGGAGGCGATCGGCTCATGAGCGCGCCTTCATTCGACGCCACCCCGTTGGCCCATGACGGCACCGACGCCGAGGGAGGCCGGTCTTCGCGACCGAGCGACGCGTGCTTGGCCTGCCCGCCAGCACCTGGCCGCGCATCCTTGCGCCGATCGCGATCGGCGTGCTGGCGCTGGCGCTGTGGGAGTTCGCTGTCCGCTGGAACGGAATCCCACCCTATATCCTGCCCGGGCCCCTGCTGATCGGGCAGACCCTGGTGGCCGATTGGAGCACGCTCTCCGGTTCGCTCTGGATCACGCTGCGCATCACCTTCATGGCGCTCGCGGCGGCCGTGATCGTCGGCGTCACGCTGGCCGTGCTCTTCACCCAGTCGAAATGGCTAGAGATGTCGCTCCTGCCCTATGCGGTGATCCTGCAGGTGACGCCGATCGTCGCGATCGCGCCGCTGATCATCATCTGGGCCGGCGACATCGACCTGTCGCTGCTGATCTGCGCCTGGATCGTCGCCTTCTTCCCGATCCTGTCCAACACGATCCTCGGCCTCAACTCGGCCGACCACAACCTGGTCAACCTCTTCCAGCTCTATGGCGCGAGCCGCTGGCAGACCATGCGCCATCTCAAGCTGCCCGCCGCCTTGCCCTATTTCCTGGCCGGGCTGAAGATTTCAGGCGGGCTGGCGCTGATCGGCGCGGTGGTGGCCGAATTCGTCGCCGGCACCGGCGGCAGCGCCTCGGGGCTCGCCTATCGCATCCTCGAAGCCGGTTATCAGCTCAAGATCCCGCGCGTCTTTGCAGCGCTGCTGATGATCTCGCTGTCGGGCATCGCGATCTTCCTGTGCACGAGCTGGGTCTCGCATATGCTGCTGCGGCGCTGGCACGAGAGCGCCCTGAAGCGGGAGAATTGAGATGAGCGCCGTTCCGGAACGCAAGCCGAGGGCTGTCCAGCCTTCGCGTTACGACATTGCCGCGTTGAAGCAGGACCTCGACGGCGTTCCGCTGATCGACGAACCGCAGGTCGTGCGCAAACGCTCGCGCGACTTCTTCTGGTATTCGCCGATCCTGAACCAGCAGCTCGCCGACAAGTCGGCCGACATCATCGCAACGCCGCGCGACGAGGCCGAAGTCGTGCGCATCGCGGCGGCCTGCGCGAAACGGCGCATCCCGCTGACGGTGCGGGCCGCCGGCACCGGCAATTACGGCCAGGCCGTGCCGCTCGAAGGCGGCGTGCTGCTCGACATCACCGGGCTCACCGGCATCGAATGGCAGAAGCCCGGCATCGTCCGTACCGCTGCTGGTGCACGCATGCTCGACATCGACATCGCGATGCGGGAAGTCGGCTACGAGCAGCGCATGCATCCCTCGACCAAGCGCAGCGCGACGGTCGGCGGCTTCGTCGCGGGCGGTTCGGGCGGTGTCGGCTCGGTCACCTATGGCGGCCTGCGCGAACCCGGCAACATCCTGGCGGCGCGCATCGTCACGGTCGAGGAGGAGCCGCGGATCATCGAGCTGCGCGACGACGCGGCCCAGAAGGTCAACCGTGCCTATGGCACGACCGGCATCATCACGGCGCTGGAGATGCCGCTGGCGCCGGCCTGGCCCTGGATCGACGTCATCGTGGCCTTCGACGACTACATGGAGGCCTTCCAGGCCGGCTACGAGGTCGCGCTGGCCGACGGCATCGTCAAGAAGCTGGTCACGCCGATCTCGTCGGAGATCACGCCCTGCTTTGGCGCGCTGAAGCAGCATTGCCCTAAAGGAAAGAGCATCCTGATCTGCATGATCGCCGAGGGCTCGCTCGGCCCGTTCAAGGCGATCGTCGGCAAGCGTGGCACGATCACCTACGAGGCGCCTTCGGAAGAGGGCCCGGGCACCGTCCCGCTCTACGAATACACCTGGAACCACACCACGCTGCAGTGGCTGAAGAGCGATCGCTCCATCACCTATCTGCAATGCCTGTTCCCGCATGACCGACTCGTCGAGAGCGCCCGCGAGACGATCGCGAGCTTCGGCGACGAATTACTGCCGCATCACGAGTTCATCCGTTTCGGCGGGCGGGTCACGGCGAGCGCGCTGCCGATCCTGCGCTACTCGACGCCGGAGCGCCTGAATGAGGTCATCGCGCAGCACGAGGCGTCCGGCGTCTTCATCGCCAATCCCCATGTCGTCTCGCTGGAGGAGGGCAGCCGGCACAAGCGGGCGGATGCCGACCAGCTCGGCTTCAAGCGCGAGGTCGATCCGCACGGCCTGCTCAATCCCGGGAAGATGGCGAGTTTCGTCGCCGAGAATCCCGCGAACTAAAGATCAGGCGAAATAGGCGACCTTCTTGTCGGCGGGGAGCGCGTCGAGCGCGCGCAAGCCTGCCTCGGAACCCGATCCCGGCAGGCCGGCCAATGCCGGCACTTCGTTGCCGGCAAGACGCTGCTGGAAGGCCGAGAGCGCGGATGACTGGTCCATCATGTCGGACAACAGCTCGTCGGGCGTTTCGCTGAAGACGATGTCATCGTCGAGCTGATGGATCGAGCCGATCCGGGGCTCTCCGCTCAGCATGTCCCTCGTCGACAGCTTGCTGGCGGCGATGGGGGCAGGGTGGTCGTCGATCTCGATGATCTCGATGTCGTCATAGCTGCTCAGGGGAGCAGTCGTGGGCCTGGGGAGGTCCAGGGTCCGCTTGGTTTCCGCCATGAAGGGCTCGGCATGCATCGGCGTGGTCGGGCTCAGGCCGGTGACGGCGCGCAGGCTGCTGTCGAGCATCGCGATGGTGTCGGCGATCTTGTCGATCCGCTGCACCGTCCCCTCGACGATCATCGTCGCAGCCGAGATTTCGGCGGCGCGCTGGTCGAGCATGTCGCAGAGCGCCTCGTTGGCGCCGGCTTCGCGCAGGCTCCAGGCGGCCTCCTGCATGCTTTCGGTAGCCTGGACGATCGTGTCCGTCGCTGTCTCGATGCGGGTCGCGAGACCCGAGGCGCGGTCCTCGCCCTTGCCGCTGATCCGTTCGAGATCGATGCGCAGATCGGCGATCAGGGCTGCCGCTTCGCTGACATCGGGCTCTGCCTCCGGCTCAGGCAGGCCGAGGCCGACGACGCGCTCGATCCGACCGATCGCGCCGAGGAGTTGCATGGTATCGGCTTGCCGATTGCGCTTGGCGAATTCAGCCATGAACCAGCGGCCGCGGGCGGTTTCCATCACCGCGGCTTCGATCGCCTCGTAGTCCGTTTCGCTCAGCGGTGTCAGTGAACGCGCTTCGCTCATGACCAATTGCTCTTGAAGGACTGGCCGAATCGGATTTCGTCAGTCGTGATGCACCATCGGGAACCCTGCCACGCGATTGCTTAACGAAGTGTTCCCAAGGGTAATGCAGGATTGCGGCGGGTCGGTGCCCGCGGCCGGCCATCGGAGATGTGAGACAAGCGCCTGCGAGAGTTCGGCGCCTGTTGCATCCCTGCCCTTGCCAAGCGCAATGGGCCCGGCGATACAGGCAAAAGGGGTAGGCTGACGCCCTTTAACAGGCGTCGCGGGTTGATGCAGGACCGTCGAGGGCGGGCGAGGGACATCACGCAGACCATGGCGAGCCCTGATACCGCCGAACCGCAAGCGGTCTTTCGCGACGACGCCGGCACGCTCGCAGTGGTGCTCGCCGGCTCGTGGAGCGCCGACCGCGCCCCGCGCATCGAGAGCCTGGTCGACGAGATTGCCGAGCGCGTCACCAAGGCGTCGCGCGCCCGGCTCGACCTGTCGGCCGTGGCACGGCTCGATACGCTCGGCGCTTATGTCCTGAACCGTCTCAAGCATGAGCAGGAGGCCGCCGGCGCGGCCGTCGAGATCGTCAGCAAACGGCCCGAGCACGGCGTCCTGCTGGCCGAGGTCGGTGTCCACGACCACCGCCAGTCTGCGCCGAACGGCCATTTCCGTGTCGTCGATGTCCTCGTGAACATCGGTGCCGCCGTGGTGCGCTTCGGTCGCGACATGGTCGGCGGCGCGATGTTCCTGGGGGAGGTCGTCGTCGGCTCGGCCAGCGTCGTGCTGGGCCCGCGCAAGTTCCGCGGGCCGTCGCTGGTCAACCAGGTCGAGCTGATCGCCTTCAACGGCGCACCGATCATCATGCTGATCTCGTTCCTGGTCGGCTGCATCGTCGCCCAGCAGGGCATTTTCCAGCTCCAGCAGTTCGGCGCCACCGTCTTCGTGGTCAATCTCACCGGCATCCTGATCCTGCGTGAACTCGGGGTGCTGCTGACCTCGATCATGATCGCGGGCCGTTCTGGTTCGGCCTTCACCGCCGAGATCGGCTCGATGAAGATGCGCGAGGAGATCGACGCGCTGCGGGTCATGGGGCTCGACCCGATCGAGGTCCTCGTCGTGCCGCGCATCCTGGCGCTGGTGATCTCGCTGCCGATCCTGACCTTCATCTCGTCAATGGCGGGCCTGACGGGGGCTGCACTGGTCGCCTGGCTCTATGGCGGCATCGGCATCGACACCTTCCTGGCCCGGCTGCAATCCGTCATCACCTGGAAGCACTTCGCCGTCGGCCTCCTAAAAGCGCCGTTCATGGCCTTCGTGATCGGCCTGATCGCCTCGATCGAGGGCCTGGCGGTGAAGGGGTCGGCCGAGTCGCTCGGGCGCCAGGTCACGGCTTCGGTGGTGAAGGCGATCTTCATGGTCATCGTCGTCGATGGTCTCTTCGCTATGTTCTTCGCATCCATCGAGTTTTGAGGGCCGTATCCCGGAGATGAGCGAGCAGGCGATACAGCAGGTCGATCGGACGAGGTCGCGTCAGGCGACGGCGCAGGACGCGGCTGAGCCCGAGGTCGTGATCCGCGTGCGCGATCTCAAGGTCGCGTTCGGGGACAAGGTCATCATGGATGGCCTGGACCTCGACGTGATGCGTGGCGAAATCCTCGGCTTCGTCGGCGGCTCCGGCCAGGGCAAGTCGGTGTTGACCCGGACGATCCTGGGCCTGGTGCAGAAGTCGCGCGGCACGATCGAGGTCTTCGGCGAGGATGTCGACACGCTGAACCCTGTCCAGCGCCGCACCCTGGAGCGGCGCTTCGGCGTCATGTTCCAGCAGGGCGCGCTGTTTTCGGCGCTCACCGTCAAGCAGAACATCCAGGTGCCGATGCGGGAATATCTCAAGCTCTCGCCGGCGCTGCTCGACGAGATGGCGATGGTGAAGCTCGATCTTGTCGGGCTGAAGCCGGACGCCGCCGACAAGGCACCCTCCGAGCTGTCCGGTGGCATGATCAAGCGTGCCGCGCTCGCCCGCGCGCTGGCGCTCGATCCGGAGATCGTCTTCCTGGACGAGCCGACCTCGGGGCTCGATCCGATCGGCGCCGCCGAGTTCGATGAACTGATCGTCACGCTGAAGCAGACTTTGGGGCTGACCGTGTTCATGGTAACCCACGATCTCGACAGCCTTTATTCCGCCTGCGACCGAATCGGGGCGCTGGCGGACAAGCGCGTCATCGCGGTCGGGTCGCTCGCCACGATGCTGGCATCCGACCATCCATGGCTCAAGGCGTATTTCGGTGGCGAGCGGGCTCAGGCCCGATTGCCGTCAGGGGAACGGGGACAAACAGTCTAGACCATGGAATCGCGAGCAAACTATGCGCTGGTCGGACTGTTCACGCTTGCCGTTCTGGCTGCGCTGTTCGGCTTCGTCTACTGGTTCAACAGCGGCGGCGCCGGCACGAAGGCCGATGTGCGCGTCATCTTCAGCGGCACGGTGACAGGCCTGGGGCGCGGTTCCAGCGTCCTCTTCAACGGCCTGCGCGTCGGCGAGGTCACGCGAATCGAATTGCAGCCCGATGATCCGCGCCGCATCTACGCGGTGATCCAGGTCGATCGCTCGACGCCGCTGCGCGTCGACACGCGCGCCCGTATCGAGGCGCAGGGTCTGGCGGGCGTCGTCGCCGTGCAGCTTCTCGGCGGCGATCCCAACTCCCCGGTCCTGACCGCGCAGCCCGGCCAGTCGCTGCCGACGATCATCGCCGAGCGCTCCGAATTCCAGGACATCCTGGAGACGGTCCGCACCATCGCCAAGCGTGCCGATGATGTGCTTGGCGGGCTTGAAGGGCTGGTCAAGGACAATGCCGGCTCGATCAGCAACACGGTCAGGAACGTCGAGAAATTCTCGATGGCGCTCGGCAACAATTCGGATGGCATCGACAAGCTGATGCAGAGCTTCGGCACGATCGCCGAGACCATCGCGCCCCTGTCGCAGAAGCTCGGCGTGCTCAGCGAGGAACTGACGGAGATCGTGCGCTCGGTCGATGACAAGAAGGTCAGCGCCATCGTCGAAAATATCGACAGGTTCACGACGGCGCTGGGCGGTTCCAGTGGCGAAGTTGGCAAGGCGGTCAAGGATGTCGCCTCCATCACCGACAAGCTCAACAAGGCGGCCGACCAGGTCGAGGGCGTGCTGAAGAGCGCGCAGGCCTTCCTCAATACGGCTGCGGGCCAGGACGGCCGCAGCGCCTTCTCCGAGGTCAGCGATGCCGCGAAGTCGATCCGCGTGCTCGCCGACAATCTCGACAAGCGCACGGCCGAGATCACCACCGGCATCAGCCGCTTCACCGGGCCGGGCCTGCGCGACATCGAGGCGCTGGCGAGCGACGGCCGGCGCACGCTGACGGATCTGAACCGCACCTTGCGGAGTTTGGAACGCAACCCGCAGCAGTTCATCTTCGGCGGCAAGCCCCCGCTCCCTCAATATGGTGGATCCCGCTAGACCGATGACGATCAAGGCCTCGCCCGCGCCGAAAACCCATTTCCGCAAACCTGTCGTCGTCGCCCTGGCGCTTGCCGCCGGCGTGCTGCTGGCAGGTTGCGGTGGCGGTAGCGCACCGACTACCTATGACCTCTCCGCACCCCGCGATTTCGGCCGGCTCGGCGGCTCGCGCGCGATCCTGATGGTGCAGGAGCCGACGACCGTCCAGGCGCTCGATTCCGATCGCGTCATCGTCAGGGATTCGAGTGGCGCGCTCTCCTTCCTGGGCGGCGCGCAATGGGCCGACCGCGTGCCCAAGCTGGTGCAGGTCCGCCTGATCCAGACCTTCGAGAACGGCAGCAGGTTGGGTGCGGTCGCACGTCCGGGGGATCGCATCACGCCGGAGGTGCAACTGCTCACCGACATCCGCAGCTTCAACATCGATACCGCCAGCGGCGCGGCCGTCGTCGAGATCACCGCCAAGCTCGTGGGTGACCGCACCGGCGACATCCGACGTGCGAAGCTCTTCTCCGCTCGTGTCCCGGCGGGCGCGGTCGATGGCGCGGGCGCCGTACAGGCGCTCGACCAGGCCCTGTCGAAGGTGCTGGTCGAGATCGTGCGCTGGGCGCGCTGAAGCGCGAGGCCGCGAGGCTCGCCGCTACGGTTCTCGGGCGCAGGCCCTCCCTCGCAAGACGGATACGGCAATCCAGTCTGGTTCGCTCCAGCAAAAAGGCCGCCCCTGAGGGCGGCCTTTTCAGTTGTGCCTGTGAGGCCTGGGCTTATTCGAAGCGCCCGCTCGCATGGGCGAGCATGGTGTAGACCTTGCCGGTCTCCGAGGTCAGGTAGGTCTTGGCGACCAGCGAGTCGCGGTCGTCCTTGGCGGCTTCCGCCAGCAGGCGCTCGAACTCGTCGATATAGCGGTCGACGGTCTCCTTGAACTCGGCATCGCGCCGATACTTCCGGCGGATCTCGTCGAAGGTCTGCTGGCCCTGCAGCGTGTAGAGGCGGCGCGTGAAGACGTTGCGCTCGCCGCGCTTGTAGCGATCCCACAGCTCGACCGCCGCGTCATGGTCGATCATCCGGGCGATATCGACCGAGAGCGAATCGAGCCGCTCGATCGAATGCGCCGTCGGCTTGGGGGCCTCAGGTGCCTTGTCCTCGCGCGAGGCGCGGTTGAGCAGGTCCGAGAGCCAGCCACTCTTCGCTGGCGGCTGGGCCTCCGGCGCAGGCTGGCGGCGCCCGTTGTCCTGAGCGGGCACCGGGGTCGGGGCAGGGCGTGCGGCCGGAGTTGCCGGCCGTGCCTCGGCACGCGGGGCAGGCGCAGGTGCAGGCGTGGCCGGCTCAGGCGTCGCGTCGAGCGAGGGCCGCAGCAGCGGCTCCGCTGCCGGCAGGCGAGCCTGGGTCACGGTGGTGTAGACCGGCTCCTGCCGGGGCAGGGCGACGGCAGGAGACGAGCGCCGGCTCTGGCCGGCATCGACCGGCAGGGCGACGTCGCTGCGCCGGCCCGAGCGGGTCACGATCTCGGTCAGCTCGTTCAGCGCCTTGATCTGCTCGGCGACGACGCGGCGCATGGCCGAAGTCGATTCCTGCGTCTCGCGCGGCAGGTCGAGCACGCCGCGCTTCAGCTCGGCCCGCGTCTCCTCCAGCTCGCGCTGGATCTCGGCGGCGACGCCGCGCATGTCCTGCGCCGCGCCCTGGAACCGCTCGGTCACCTTGGCGAGTTCGCCGCCGACTTCGCTCGAGACCTGCTCGTACGCCTGGCGCAAGGCCTGCGCCGTACGCTCGCGCTCCTTGCCGGTCGTGCTCCGGATCAGCTCGAACTGCTGCGAGATCGCGCTGGTCGTGGCCTCGGCGGAATCGCTGAGCACGCCGCCGATCTGGCGCGCCCGGGCTTCCGCGGTGCTGAGCGACTCGTCCATCAGCGCCGCGAAGGAGCGCGTGATCGACTCGACGTCGTCGGTGCGGTGGGCGATCAGGCCATGCAGCTCCTCGAGCGAGTCCTTGCGTTCGGCGAGCGCCTTGCCGACGCGCGCCTCGACCTGCTCCAGACGGGTCGCAACCGAGTGCAGGGCGGCGGTGCTGGCCTGCGTGACTTCGCCCAGCGAATGGCCCTTCTCGTCGAGCTGGCCGACGAGCGCTGCGGTCTCGCGCAGCGTTCCCTCGGAGAAGGTCTTCAGTTCCCCGACCTGGGTCGCGATCTGCTGCGAGGCCTTGCCGGTCTCGTCCATCACGGTCGCGATCACGCTCTGCAGGTCGCCGAGCCGGGCCGAGAGCCCGCCTTCGACGGCGGCGAGGTTCTTGTTCGCGCCGTTGACGATCTGCTGCATGAGCTTGTTGGCCTCACCCAGACGCCCGAGCATGCCGCCGAGTTCGCCGCGAAGCTGCTCGTTGGTGCTGACCAGCGCATCGACCGACTGCCGCGTGCCGTGTTCCAGCGTCTCGCGCAGCCCGCTCGAGGAGGTGTCGAGCGCCGTCGTGATCTCGCTGCCGCGCTCGCGCAGCCCCTCGATGATCGACGAGCCGCGGCTCTCGATCGCCCGCACCACGGTCTCGCCGACCATGGCGACTTCGTTGGCGATCGACTCGCCGCGCTGGCCGAGGGCCGCGACCATGCCGCCGCCCTTGTCCTCGAACAGCAGGCGCAGGGCTTCCGCCCGGTCGCCGAGAGCGGTCGCGATCGCGTCACCGCGCTGGCCGAGCGCCAGGACCATGCCGCCGCCCTTGTCGTCGAACAGCACGCGCAGCTCCTCGGCGCGCTCGCCGAGCGAAGCCGAAATCGCGTCCGACTTGGTCTGCAGCGTGTCGGCGATCTGCTGGCCGCGCGTATCGAGCGTGCCGGAGACGGTGTCGAGCCGGTTGACCACGCGCTCCTCGAAGCGCGCGACGCTGCGATCGAGGGTGTCGGCGATCTGGAGGGCACGGCCGCCAAGCGTGGCGTTGATCGTGTCGGCCTTGTCGCTGAGCGTGCGGGTAAGCGATTCGCTCTTGGAGGTCACGACCTCGCCGATCTCGTCGGCCTTGGCCGCCAGCGCGCGGGTGACCTCGCGGCCGCCCTCCGCCAGCACCCGGGCGATGTCGACCGTGCGCTCGACCAGGGCCTCGTTCAGCGCGGTGGCGCGCGAACCGAGGTTGCCGTCGATCCGTGCGATCAGGCCGTCCAGCGACGAGGCGATCTCGGCGCTCTTGGCGCCGGAGCGCTCCTCGAACAGCTTGATCTGGCTCTCCATGGCGTCCGTGGCTTCACGCGTGCGCTCGGCCAGGATCGCGGCCGCTTCCGTCGCGCGGGTTCCGACCCGGTCGGCCAGGGCCATGGCGTCCTCGCCGATCAGCTTCTCGACGCTGGCGATGCCGCTCGTCACCGCGACGGTGAGGGCCTGGGCGTCGTCGGACAGCCTGCCCGCAAGATTGCCGCCCTTGTGAACGATAATGTCCTCGAAGGCCGCAAGGCGGGAGCCAAGCGCCGTTTCGACATGGCGGCCCTGGTTGTCGAACAGCTCCGCGAAGGCGCTGAGCCGACCGCCGAGCGAGGTCTCGATCTCGCGACCCTGCTCGTCGAAGAGCCGGTTCAGCGCGTCGTGACGGTGGGCCAGCGCCTCCGTCAGCGCCTGGGCGCGGCCTTCCACCGAACGCAGCATCGACTCGGCATTGGCCGAGAGGGCCTCGTTCACGCGGCCGCCCTGCTGCGTCAGCGCCAGCACGATCTCCTTGCCGGTGCCGGCCAGCAGCGTGCGGGCCTCCTCGGCATGGATGGTGAAGGTCTCGCGCAAGCCTTGCGTCGCTTCCGACACCCGATCCGCGACTTCGCGGCCGTCGACGTTGATCGTCTCGGTCAGGGAGCGGGTGGCGTCGTTCATGCGGCGCGCCAGCTCTTCGCTCTGCTCGCCGAGCAGGGTGTGAACCTCGCGGCCGGCGCTGACGAGATCGCGCAGCAGCGTCTCGCGCTGATCGCCCAGCAAGGTGCCGACCTGCTCGCCGGTTTCGCTCAGGCGCGTCAGGAAGCCGCTCTGCTGCTGCTCCAGCGCCGCCTGTGCGGCTTCGCTGGCGCCGGTGAGCCGGGCTGCCAGTGCAGCACCGCGCTCGTCGAGCCGTTGGTCGAGGTTCTCGCCGGTCTCGGCCAGGCGGGTGATCAGGGCGCCGCTGCGCTCCGCCAGCACGCTATGCACCGAACGGCCGACATCTGCGACGCGGCTGGCCAGAGCCTGGCTTTCGTTGCCGAGCAGATCCTTCACCTCGAATCCGACCTGCGACAGCTTGACGGTCATGGCCGCAGACTGCTCGTCCAGCAGCCCGACGACCCTGGCGCCCGTTTCGGACAGGCTCGATGCCAGCGCGTCGCTCTGCGCACCGATGAGACCATGCATTTGCTCGCCCGCCTCGCCGAGCCGCAGGACGAGCGTCTCGCTCTGGCTGCCCAGGAGCTTGGCGACATCGGCGCCGGCCTCCGACACGCGCGAGACGAGCGCCTCGCTCTGCCCCGCCAACAGGCTGGCGACATTCGCGCCGGTGCCGGAGACGCGCGAGACGAGCGTATCGCCCTGTTCCCCCAGCAATCTGGCGACCTCGGCGCCGGTCCCGGAAACCCGGGAAACCAGCGTCTCGCTCTGATCCGCCAGCATCTGGACGACATCCGTGCCCGTGCTGGAGACGCGCGAGACCAGGGTCTGGCTCTGGTCCGCGAGCAGCCTTGCGACCTCCGAGCCCGTGTCCGAAACGCGCGAGACCAGGCTGTCGGCCTGCTGGCCGAGCAGGGTCTGGACGCTCTCGCCGGTCTCCGACAGGCGCGTCACCAGCTTGCCACCATGGTCGTCGATCACGGTCTGGAGGCCTTCGGTGACCGAAGCGACGCGCGTCGCCAGCACGTCGCCATGCCGTCCGACGGTCTCGCCCAGCGACTGGCCGGCTTCATCGACGCGCAGGATGATGGCGTCACTGCGCTCGCGCAGGACGTCGTCGACGGTGCGCGCGGTATCGTTGAGGCGCGTGACCAGCGCGTCGCTCTGCGATCCGATCAGGGTGTTGACGCTCTCGCCGACCTCCAGGAGGCGCGAGGCGATCATCTCGTTCTGACGCGTGAGGAGTCCGTTGACGCCACGCCCGACCTCGGCGAGGCGGGTGGTGACGCTGTCGCCCTCGTCGGCGAGCGAACTGCGCAGGCTCTCGCCGGTCTCCGCTAGGCGCGCCCTCAGGGCCTCGCTCTGGTTCTCGATCAGCGCGACCATGCTGCGGCTGCTGGTCTCGAAGCGTTCGGCGGCTTCGCTGCCACGCGCGGAAATGTCCTGTGCCAGCGACTCGCCGGTCGCCCGCAGGGTCTCGTTCACGGTCTCGACGCGGGCCGCCAGCGTATCGACCACCTGCGAGCCGGTCTCGGTGATCGCACGGGTCACGTCGCGCGCGCCGGTGGCGAGGCCTTCGGTCAGTACGGCGCCGGTGCGCTCGAGCGAGGAGGCGATGTCGCGGGCGCGGCCATCGAGCAGGGTGGACAGGCTGTCGCTGGCGCCGGAAAGCCGCTCGCTGACCTCGCCCGAAGTCACCTGCAGGCGCTCGACCAGTTCGCCGCCGCGGCCGCTGATCTCGTCGATCATACGCTCGCCGGCGCGCCCGAGTGCCAGGGTGATCTGGTCGCCCTTCTCGCCGAGCGAGCCGGTGACGCGGTCGCCGGCCTGCGCAACCGCCTCTGCGATGGTGCGGCTGGCGAGGTCGAGATCCTTGGAGAGGCCCTCATGCGCACCGCTGATGGCGAATTTGACGCGCTCGGCGTTGCCGACCACGGCTTCGCGCTGGGTCACCAACTCGTCGATCAGGGAGCGCAGCCGGATCTCGTTGTCGGCATAGGCACGCTCGAGCGTGGCGATCTCGCCGCGCACGATCGTCTCCAGCTCGCCGGCACGCGCCACCGCGCGCTCGATGCCGTCGCCCATGGCGGCGACTTCGCGGCGGATGGTCTGGCTCAGCGACAGCACGGAATCCGCGCCGACGATCTCGGGCTCGGCCAGCCGCAGGGCGACCTCCGTCATCGCCCGCGAAACGAGACGCATTTCCTGCGTGCGGCGATAGAGCGCCGCCAGGACGAAGAAGAATACGATCGGCGCACCGACAGTCAGCGCCAGCAGGGTCCATTCGCCGACGCCGAACGCCGCGATGGCCGCCGGCAGGCCGGCATCGAGCGAGCCGAAACGACTGAACGCGACGAAGGCGGCGCCGCCGAGCCATGTCAGCGAGGCGAGCGCTGCGAGCCAGTAGGGCTTGGCGGAGGGGCGAACCGAGAAGGCCTGGACGAGCGAGCTGGAATCGCGCCGGTCGTCATTGGCGACGCGGCTGGTGTCGGGGGCGATCGTGGCGCGCGGTGGCGGCGCCGGCTGGGCCGACGCCGGCTGGGGCGCGGCCGGCTCGACGCGAGGGAGGTCGAGCTTGAGATCGTTCTCGGTGGTGGCTGGCAGCTTCGGTTCGAAACCCGGTTCGCCGTCGGTATCGGACTTCGGCTGATCGAGCCGGAGAGCCTCTTCGATCGCCGACATGGCGGCTTCGGTCGGGTCTTGGAGCTTCTTTGGCCGATTCATGGTGTACCGCCTCGCCACGCTACTGGGACAGGAGCCTGATCGTGATCGCCGCGCCCGCTCGGACCGCCTCTGGTCCTGGCAAGGGGAGAAACACTGCGCCCATCATTTACCAATTGGAAGGGTAGTGGACGCTCTAAGCCTTGGGAACCCGTTTACGGTGCCGATTCACAAACGTCGTTAACGCCTCATTCACCATGAAGGCGCTTGGTAGAGGCTGGCCGGGCCGTCTCCGCGGCGCCGGCCGACCCGTCATTTCCGAGCCGACAAATGCCCCAGACCGCCATCGATCTCGACCATCTCGCCCGTCAGACCGGCGGCGACCTTGAACTCGAACGCGAGATCCTCGCTCTCTTCGCCCAGCAATGCGTGCGGCATCTGCGCACGATCCATCAGGCGCAGGATACCAGGACCCGGATGGACGCCGCCCACACCCTGAAGGGCGCCGCGCGGGCCATCGGCGCCTGGCAGGTCGCCGACGCAGCCGATGCCATCGAACGCCAGCTCGCCGAGCCGAACCCGCGCGGCACCGAAGCCGCCATGGACACGCTCGCGCTGGCCGCGGCTGAGGCGCGGGCCGTCATCGCGCGCCACGACTGCGCTGCGTGAGTGCATCGCCGGTCTGATCCGAGCGCTGCCGGCTGCGGCCAAAAGTCCTTTCCCGACCGGTTGGAAATGATCTAAGGCGGGACGCCATCGCCGCCCCTTGGAGTTCATGATGCCGCAGATCACGTTCATCGACGCTCGGGGAGAGAGCCGGACCGTCGAAGGCGAAGCCGGGTCGACGGTGATGGAAGTCGCCATCCGCAACGGCGTCCCGGGCATCGAGGCGGAATGCGGCGGCGCCTGTGCCTGCGCCACCTGCCATGTCTATGTCGACGACGCCTGGGCGGATAAGACCGGCGGACCGGAGTCTATGGAGGAGGACATGCTCGATTTCGCCTTCGACGTGAAGCCCACCTCGCGGCTCTCCTGCCAGATCAAGCTGCGCGCCGAACTCGACGGGCTCGTCGTCCGCACGCCGGCGCGTCAGGGCTGAACGACCTCTATTCGGCTGCGGCCGCGACCGGCGGTGCCATCACCGTCTCGTGGCCGGGCACCGGATGGCGCGGCACGAAGAAGGCCAGCGCCAGCGACACAGTCGCCACGGCGGAGCCGATATAGAAGACGATCGCGGGATCCTTCAGCCAGATCAGGCCGAAGGTCACGGGCAGGGCGACTGCGGCGATGTGGTTGATCGTGAAGGCGACGGCCGATGTCGGCGCGATGTCGGCGGGGTCCGCGATCTTCTGGAAATAGGTCCGCTGCGCCAGGGTCAGCGTGAAGAACACGCCATCGACGACGAAGAGCGCGCCTGCGACATAGACGCCCCAGCCGGCGAAATGGCCGTGGCTCGCCAGGGCGTAGCCGACGAAGACCACGATCAGCGAGACGTTCTCGATCTGGATCGTGGCGCGTTCGCCGATCCGGCCGACGAGATGGCCCAGCATCGGCCCCATGAAGGTGTTGATGCCATAGGTCGCAAGCAGCAGCATGGCCGTCGCGGAAACGTCGTAGCCGAAGCGCTCCACCAGAAGGAAGCCGCCGAAGGCCATGAAGATCTGCCGGCGCGCTCCCGACATGAAGGTCAGCGCGTAATAGAGCCAATAGCGCTTGCGCAGCACGAAGCCCTTGTTCTGTGGCACGGCCCCCTGGAAGCGCGGGAACGCGATCCAGGCCAGGAGCGAAAGCGCCACGACCAGACAGCCGGACGCCACAAACACCACCACATAGCCCGGCTGGAAAACCCGCCAGATTACCGCAATCGCGCCGAAAGCGAGCAGTTGCGCCGTGGCCGACGCCCCGGCGATCCGACCGAGCAGGCGCGGTGCCTCCGCTTTCGGCAGGAGCTGGAGCTGCAGCGATTGCTGGGCGGTCTCGTAATAATGGAAGCCCAGCGACATGATCGTGGTCGTCAGCAGCAGCCCCCCGAGCGTCGGATAGAAGCCGGTGATGGCGATGCCGATGCCCAGCGTCACCAGGCTGAGATAGGCCAGAACCTGCTCCCGCATGATCCAGAACAGGACGATCGCAGTGAAGGCCAGGAAGCCGGGGATCTCCCGCACCGATTGCAGGATGCCGATATCGGCCCCGGTGAAACCGGCCGCCTCCTTGGCGAAGTTGTTGAGCAGCGCGCTCCAGCTCGCATAGCCGAGCCAGTTGATGAAGGCCAAGGCCATCAGGAAGGTGGTCGGCGAGCGCAGGAGCGCGGTGAGACCGCGCGGGCTGGAGGCTGTGTCGGTCATCGGGAAGCCCAGCAGGAGGCGCGACGTGCTGCGATCTTCTTAGAACAGAGGAAGGGGCCAGGATAGCGCCGTGCAGCGCGCTGCGCACATGCATCGAATCCGGTCTATGCTGGCGTGCGCGCCTACGCATCGTTTGCGCTGGATCATCGAGACGGGGACGACACACCGTAAGGTATCGCTGCAACGCAACGAGGAGAGCACGATGTACAAGTCGATTCTGGTTCCCGTCGACCTCGCCGAGGCCGAGCTGGCCGACCCCGCGATTGCCGCCGCCATCACCTTTGCCAAAATCTCCGGCGGCGCCGTGAGACTGGTCTATGTCCGCTCGCTGGTGCCGATCACCTACATGGAATTCGTGCCGGCCGACTTCGATGCCGAGCAGCAGGAGGATGCGGAAGCAAGGCTCGCCGCCATGGCTGCCAAGATCGACCTGCCGGAACCGCAGGTCTCGGCCAAGGTCCTGATCGGCTCGGTGCATGGCGAGGTGCTGGCCGAAGCCGATGCGAGCGGCGCCGATCTGATCGTCATCGGCTCGCACGAGCCCGGCATGCTCGCCTATGTCATCGGCTCGAATGCCTCGGCGATCGTGCGTCGCGCCAAATGCTCGGTGCTGGTGGTCCGCTAGGCGAGCTCAGGCGGCGAGGCGCCCCGGCACGAGATCGTCGGGCACCTCGCCGCTGGCAAGGTCGCGCGGGCGGTTGAGCACGACCATGGGCCGAACCTGCCAGAACGACGCAGCCGTCAGGAGCAGCCCGAGCAGCCCGGTCGTGTTCGTGCCCTGCAGGAAGGCACGCCCGGTAAAGAAGACGAGCATCAGCATCGACAGGGCGCTGACGGCGGCGAGCGCCAGCCAGAAGGCAAAGGGCTTGCCGGCGACGAAGCGCGCACGCGGATTGGCCCGCGCGATCGCGGCCGCCAGCGCCGAGATGAAGGCGTGATAGCCGGCGTCGTTGCGGTCCATGTCCGTCAGCGAGCGCCAGGACAGGTTGCCGAAGGTGATGCTCTTGCCGTCGCTCAGCCGCAGCTGCGTCTTGAAGCCCTTCGAGCTGACATTGCTCGGGGCATAGACGAAGCGAACCTGCTCGACAGCCGCCAGCCGGACGCGGTCGACCTTGCGTGTCGTGTCGATCTCTAGCGTGTCGCCATCGAGCCTGTAGGTGATTTCGAAGCCGACAGGCCTCGGGCGCTGGCGCCAGGACGGGGGAGGGAGGTCGTCGTCGGAAATGGGCTGCATGGCGGGAGCCATAGCGGCTCGGGCGGCACTTGTCAGCGCGCCAGAACCTTCATCGCGCCATCCAGCCCGTCGAGCGTCAGCGGGAACATCCGGCCGCCCATCAGACCGCCGATCTGGCGGATCGACTGCGTGTAACTCCACAGATGCCGCTGCACGGGATTGAGCCAGACCGATTTCGGGAACTTAGCCGTCAGCCGCTCCATCCAGACCGCCCCGGCTTCTTCGTTCCAGTGCTCGACCGAGCCGCCCGGCATCGCGATCTCATAGGGGCTCATCGAGGCGTCGCCGACGAAGACGACGCGATAATCGGCCGGATAGGTCCGCAGCACGTCCCAGGTCGGGATCACCTGGTCGTGGCGGCGCCGGTTCTCGCGCCAGACCCGCTCATAGGGGCAGTTGTGGAAGTAGAAATGCTCGAAATGCTTGAACTCGGCCCGCGCCGCCGAGAACAGCTCCTCGGCCAGCTCGACATGCCAGTCCATCGAGCCGCCGACATCGAGGAAGAGCAGCACCTTGACCGCATTGTGCCGTTCGGGCCGCAACTGCACGTCGAGATAGCCGTGCTTGGCGGTCTCGCTGATCGTGCTGTCCAGGTCGAGTTCCTCGGCCAGCCCAGTGCGCGCGAATTTGCGCAAGCGTCTCAGCGCCACGCGCAGGTTGCGTACGCCGAGCTCGCGGCTGTCGTCGAAATCCTTGAATTCCCGCTTGTCCCAAACCTTCACGGCCCGAAAGTTGCGGTTGCCGTCCTGGCCGATCCGCACGCCCTCGGGATTGTAGCCATAGGCGCCATAGGGGGAGGTGCCGGCGGTGCCGATCCATTTCGAGCCGCCCTGATGCCGGCCCTTCTGCTCGTCGAGCCGCGCTTTCAGCGTTTCGAACAGCTTGTCCCAGCCGAGCGCCTCGATCTGGGCCTTCTCCTCGTCGGTCAGGAACTTCTCGGCAAGCTTGCGCAGCCATTCCTCGGGAATGGCGGCCTCCTCGATGGCTTGCCCCAGCGTCTCCATGCCTTTGAAGACCTGGGCGAAGACCTGGTCGAACCTGCCGAGATGGCGCTCGTCCTTCACCAGGCAGGTGCGGGCGAGATAGTAGAATTCATCGACCCGGTGCTCGGCCAGATCGGCATCGACGCCTTCGAGCAGCGCCAGATACTCCCGCAGCGTGACGGGGACCTTGGCGGCGCGCAGATCGGTGAACAGGCGCAGGAACATCGCACTACTGTGCGGGCAATGCAGCCCCGGTCAAGCAGCACCCTCGCATCGTCCGAGGGGCTGCTTGCTCCGGATCCTCGGCTTACGCCACGGCGTCGGCGAGATCCTTGGTCACCTTGAACTTGACCACGGTCTTGGCCGGAACCTTGATCGTGGCACCGGTCGAGGGGTTGCGAGCCTCGCGGGCATCGCGCTTTGCGGCCGAGAGCTTGCCGACGCCGCCAAGCGTGATGTCGTCGCCGGACTTCAGCGTCTTGGCGACGATGGTGCCCAGCGAGGCCAGGACAGCGGAAACGTCCGTCTTCGACTTGCCGGTCTCATCCGCGATGGCGGCGATCAGTTCGTTCTTGGTCATCGGATCCTCCTTGGGAAGAGTGTTGTGAGGCGTCACGCGTAGGGTCGGCCGTTCGTGGCAGTCTGGCATCATAAAGCACCACTGCCGCAGATCGCATGGCGCGACTGCGGCAGTTGCCACGACCACCGTCAAAAGGCGATGCCCGCGGGGAAAGATACGCACAGAAATCGCGTTCGTTCCCGCGAACCAGCGTTAAAATGCAACCATTTTGCGGTATTTCGCGGCGTGATTGACAAAGCGAACCCAGTTATTTCAAGCTTGAAATAATAAGTCTGCGCTGGGGGATCGGCATGAAGGTCATCATCGTCGGAGGCGGAATCGGGGGGCTGACGCTCGCGCTCATGCTGCATGCGCGCGGCATCGCTGCCACCGTCTACGAGCAGTCCGGGGAGATTCGCGAGGTCGGCGTCGGCATCAACACGCTGCCCCATGCCATTCGCGAACTGGCCGATCTCGGATTGCTGCCGGCGCTGGATGCAGTTGCGATCAGGACGCGTGAGCTCATCTACATGAACCGCTTCGGCCAGATCGTCTGGCGCGAGCCGCGCGGTTTGCATGCGGGATCGCCGACGCCACAGTTCTCGATTCATCGCGGGCGCCTGCAAGGCGTGATCCGGGATGCCGTCGTCGCGCGGCTGGGCGAGGGCGCGCTGCGCACCGGGCGCCGGCTACAAGGCTTCGTGCAGGACGAGGGTGGCGTCACCGCCCATTTCGCCGATTCCCGCCGCGGCGAGGCCGGCGAAACCGCCCGCGCCGACATCCTGATCGCCGCCGACGGCATCCATTCCATGGTGCGTTCGCATTATTTCCCGGATCAGGGGCCGCCGTGCTGGAACGGCGTGCAGATGTGGCGCGGCGCCTGCGACTGGCCGGCCTTTCTCGATGGCGAGAGCATGATCATCGCCGGCGGCATGGCTGGCAAGCTCGTGCTCTATCCGATCGCGAAGGGTTCGACGCCGCAGACGCGGCTGACCAACTGGGTCGTCAACATCCGTACCGGCGACCCCGCCAAGCCGCCGCCGAAGGAGGCCTGGTCCAAGCCGGGGCGGCTCGAGGACGTGCTGCCCTTCGCGCGTCGCTTCACCGTTCCCGGCGTGGACATTCTCGCGCTGATACAGGCCAGCCCCGGCTTCTGGGACTATCCGATGTGCGACCGCGACCCGCTGCCGCGCTGGACCCATGGCCGCGTGACGCTGCTCGGCGACGCCGCCCATCCGATGTATCCGGTTGGCTCGAACGGCGCCTCGCAGGCGATTCTCGATGCGCGCTGCCTCGCCGACCTGCTGGTGCGGGCCGAGCATCCGGGCCATGCGCTCGCGGCCTATGAGGCGCAGCGCCTCCCGGCGACGGCGGAGATCGTCGCGCTGAACCGGAATGGCGGGCCGGAGCGCGTCATCGATGCCGTCGAGCAACTCGCCCCTAACGGCTTCGACGATGTCGAGCGCGTGCTGAGCTATGCCAGGCGCGAGGCGATCGTGAAGTCCTATGCCGGCAAGGCGGGCTTTTCGCAGGAGCAGCTCGCGAGGCGCGGCTGATCGATCTCAGCCGGCTTCCGTGAGTTGTCGGATCCGGCTCTTGAGCCGGGCGTTGTCCTGCTCGCAATGCTTCAGCCGGCGCGCCATATCGAGCGGCACGATGTCGGCTGCCGGCTGGCTTTCGAAGGCGACGCCGACACGCTCGCCATGGCGCCAGCGGATGCGCGCGATGTAGGAGCGCTGCTGGCGGGCGATGTCGAGGTCGAAGGCGTTCGGCAGGGCGACCGCATCGGAGACCACCAGCAAGGCGCCATCTTCCGACAGGTTGCGGACCACACAATCCAATGTGGAATTGCGCTGGTTGAAGCTCACGCGTCCACCCAGCAAGGAGCGCAGGCGCGGAGCCCTGCGGCGTTCGATCGTCATGTGATGCCACCCAGCCTTGCTCGCGCTCCTGCGCAATGCAACCTGAGCGATCATGGCCGAAATCGGATCGGCCGGCAGCCTTAACCCTTGGTTAACCTTAACATCGAGGGCGGCCGCGTCATCGACTTGCGAACACCCAGATGGGGAAACCTCAGCGATGGGCGGTGGCCAGTTCCTGCGCCCGGCGTGCCCGCACCTGCGCAAGCGAGATCGGCTCGATGGGCCGACTTTCCTCGGGCGTGAGGAATGCCACGCCGACATCGTCGCCCCGGCGCCAGCACTGGCGCACGCGCACGCTCGCCCGATCCGCGGCGCTGTCGATCTCGAAGGTTTCGGGCAGGGCGATCCAGTCGCTCATGCGCACCATCGCGCCCGTCTCCGACCAGTTGCGGATCGTGCAGGCGAAAACCGACTGGCGTCCGTTGAACACCACGCTGGCGCCGTGGAAGACGCGGTCGCGTTTCGCATGGCGGCGATTGGCGATCATGGTTGGCTCCCCGGTGGGCGGCGTCCGGAGGATCCGGTCCGCAGCCCTTCCTGAAGAAAATTGCCGGAAATGGGCCTCCGGCGCAGCCTCGACGTCGGTTTAACCTTAATCCGGCCCGCTCAGACGCCTTCGGGAGGCGGCGGCAGGAAGTCGACCTCGTGCTTGGCCGACAGTGCCACGACATCGGCGGGGTTCTGGTCGGCCATCGAATGGATGCCCCAGAACAGGTCGTAGAGGCGGGCCGTCGGGGCGACCCAGAACAGGCATTTCACCGTGCTGTCGCTCTTGTTGAACAGGCCGTGGGGGACGTTGCGCGGCAGCCGGATCAGGTCGCCGGGCAAGGCGTGGCTCTCGGTGCCGTCGAGCACGAGGTCGAGCCGGCCCTCCAGCATGTAGATGAACTCGTCCTGCGTGGTGTGGATGTGCGGCGGCACGAAGGTGCCGGGCGGGAAGGTCGCATGCCAGGAGAACGAGTCCTCGTTCAGCGACTTCGGCACATAGGTCTGGCCCATGATGTTCCAGGAGATCGAATCGAGCCCTTCATTGGCCCGGGTCACGCCGGCGGTCAGTGGCTTCATCGCGTTATCCTCGGTCTCAGAAATGCGGGTTTTCAGAAATGCAGGAAGCGGTCTTTGACCGCATGGTCGCTGCGCAAATCGTCGCTGCTGCCGCGCCAGACGACGCGACCCTTCTCCAGCACGATATGACGGTCGGCGATCGTGGCCAACGCATCGACGTTCTTGTCGATCACCAGGATCGACTCGCCCTCGACCTTCAGGGCCGACAGGCAGGACCAGATCTCCTGCCGGATGATCGGCGCCAGCCCCTCGGTCGCCTCGTCCAGGATGATCAGCCGGGGATTGGTCATCAGCGCGCGCCCGATCGCCAGCATCTGCTGCTCGCCGCCCGAAAGCTGGTTGCCGCGATTGGCGCGCCGCTCCTTGAGGCGGGGGAAGAAGGCGTAGATGCGTTCGATGTCCCAGCGCGCCTTGCCGAAGCGGCTGGCAGCGGTAGCGATCAAATTCTCCTCGACCGAGAGCGTCGGGAAGATCATGCGGCCCTCAGGCACGAGCCCGATGCCGGCCTGCGCGATCCTGAAGGCGGGCGCGCCGGTCAGGTCCTTGCCCCCGACGCTGACCCGGCCGGCCTTCGGTGGGATCAGCCCCATGATGGCACGGACGGTCGTGGTCTTGCCCATGCCGTTGCGGCCGAGCAGCGTCACCACCTCGCCTTCGCCGATCGAGAGATCGACCCCGAACAGGATCTGCGCCTCGCCATAGCCGGCATCGAGGCCCTCGACGATCAGCATGGACGGAGTTCCCCCGCTGTCATTCCGGGGCGCGCCGCAGGCGCGAACCCGGAACCCATGACCGGGTGAGACGATCCAACAGCGTCATGACGGGCGTACCCGGTCGTGGGTTCCGGGTTCTTCGCTATGCGAAGCCCCGGAATGACGGATGTGGAGCGTGTCACCATCACCCCTCCTCGCCGAGATAGGCTTCGCGCACGGCGGGGTCGGCCCGCACGGCCGCTGGATCGCCCGAGGCGATGACGCGGCCATAGACGAGCACGCTCACCGTATCGGCGAGCGCGAAGACGGCCTCCATGTCGTGCTCGACCAGCAGCATGGCGTAGCGGCCCTTGAGGCTGCGCAGCAGCGCGATCAACCGCTCGCCCTCCTCGCGCCCGACGCCGGCGAGGGGCTCGTCCAGCAGGATCGCGGCGGGCTCCAGCGTCAGCGCCATCGCGATCTCGAGCGCGCGTTTCTCGCCATGGGACAGCCGGCCCGCCAGCACATGCGCCCGATCGCTCAGGCCGACCGCCTCGATCGCGGTCCAGGCCGGGCCGTTCAGGCTGTCGTCATCAGCGGCGTTGCGGAACAGCGCGAGCGGATGGGCGGCGCGCGCCTGAACCCCGAGTGCGACATTCTCCAGCACCGAGAGGGAGGGGATCGTCGAGGTGATCTGGAAGGTCCGGGCGAGGCCGGCGCGCGCCCGCTTCTCCGGCGGCAGGGCGGTGATGTCCTGCCCCCTGAAGCGGATGCTGCCGGTGTCCGGGCGCAGCATGCCGGAGATCTGGTGCACCAGCGTCGTCTTGCCCGCGCCATTGGGGCCGATCAGCGCGTGAAGTTCGCCCGGCGCCACCGACAGGCTGACGCCATCAGTCACCTTCAGCGCCCCGAAGGCCTTCTGCAGGCCGGCAAGGACGAGCACGGGCTCAGTCATGGCGCCCGATCCCGAGCTTGCGCATCAGCCCGACCAACCCGCCGCGCGTGAACAGCACGAACAGCACGATCATCGGCCCGAAGATCACCTTCCAGTGCTCGGTCAGGCCCGACAGCACGTCCTCCGCGAAGAGGAAGGCGAGGGCGCCGATGATCGCGCCATGCAAAGAGCCGACGCCGCCCAGGACCACCATGAAGATCAACTCGCCGGAGCGTGGCCAGGACATGTAGGCCGGGCTGACGAACTCGGTGTGGTTGGCGAGCAGGAAGCCCGAAAGCCCCGCGATCATGCCGCTGATCACATAGGCGACCAGGCGGATGCGCCCGACATGGAAGCAGGTGACGGCAACGCGGGTCGCGTTTTCGCGCGCGGCGCGCAGCACGCGCCCGAAGCGCGAGGCGACGATGACGCTGATGAGCGCGTAGCACGCCGCGAGCACGCCCAGCACGGCATAGAAGAAGCCGATGCGGTTCTTGAACAGGTCGAAGCCGAGCACCATGCTGCGCTCATACAGCGTCAGCCCGTCATCGCCGCCATAGGCTGAAAGCGCCTGCGCCAGGAAATAGACCATCTGGCCGAAGGCGAGCGTGATCATGATGAAGGTCACGCCGCGCGTGCGCAGCGAGATCGCGCCGGTCACGGCGGCGAACAGCCCGCACAGCACGAGCACGACCGGCAGGATCAGCAGCGCCTCGGTGCGCCCCTCGGTGATCATGATGCCGGTGGCATAGGCGCCGATCCCGACGAAGGCGGCATGGCCGAAGGAGACCAGCCCGCCGACGCCGAGGATCAGGTCGAGCGAGAGCGCCGCGATGGCGAAAATCATCGCCCGCGTCACCAGCGTCAGCCAATGCGCGGGCAGGCCCAGCGAGACCGCAACGGGCAGCAGCGCCAGCAGGGCGAAGAGCACGATGGCGACGACCGGACGCCGTCTTGCGGGGGCCGGGCTGGCCGCAGGTGCCGGCGTCGCTGTGCTGGCGAGGCTCATGCCCGCCCCTTGGCGGGCAGCAGGCCCTCGGGGCGCACGAACAGCACGATCGCCATCACCAGATAGATCAGCATCGAGGACAGCGCCGCGCCCGCCGCCCGCGCCGAGGGCGCGCTCATGAACAGGCGCAGCAGGTCGTTCATGAAGGATCGGCCGAGCGTGTCGACGAGGCCGACGATCAGCGCGCCGACGAAGGCTCCTCGGATCGAGCCGATACCGCCGACGACGATGACCACGAAGGCCAGGATCAGGATGTTGTCGCCCATGCCGGGCTCGACCGAGAGGATCGGCGCTGCCATCGCGCCTGCAAACGCCGCCAGCATCGTCCCGAAGGCGAAGACGATCATGAAGAGCTTGTTGATGTCGACGCCGAGCGCCGAGACCATCGGCGCATTCGAGGCACCGGCGCGCAGCAGCATGCCGGTGCGCGTCTTCTCGACGACGAACCAGAGCAGGGCGCCCACGGCGAGGCCGGCGCCGATCAGCGCGAAACGGTAGGTCGGGTAGAGGATGCCTTCCAGCAGCGCGACATTGCCGGCAAGGAAGTCCGGCACCGGCACGGAGAGCGGCGCCGCGCCCCAGACCATCTTCACCCCCTGGTTCAGCAGCAGGATGAGCCCGAAGGTCGCCAGCACCTGGTCGAGATGGTCGCGTTCATAGAGATGTCGGAAGACGAGGAATTCGAGCGCGAGCCCGATCACCAGAGCCGCCGCCAGCGCCAGAACGAGTCCGAGCACGAAGCTGCCGGTGAGCGAGACGAAGGTCACGGCGAGATAGGCGCCGAGCATGTACTGCACGCCATGCGCCAGGTTGATGAAGTCCATCACCCCGAAGACGAGCGTCAGTCCGGCCGCCACCAGGAACAGCAGGATGCCGAGTTGGAGGCCGTTCAGGATCTGGACGATGAGGAGGCCGGTGGTCATGTCATATCGCCCGTCATGCTCGGGCTTGACCCGAGCATCTCAGGAAAGAGATTCTCGGGTCTGCGCTTCGCTTCGCCCGAGAATGACGAAAAGGCTCACTTCAGCGCGCAATCCTTCGCATGCGGATCGGCGTAGTCGGTGAAGACCTTCTGGACGATCTCGGTCTGGAACTTGCCGTCCGGCCGCTTGGCGGCCTTGACGAGATAGAAGTCCTGGATCGGGAAGCCGTTGGTGTTGAACTTGAACTTGCCGCGCAGCGAGGTGAAGTCCGCCTTCTTGAGCGCGGCGCGCAACTTGTCCTTGTCAGCCGTGCCGCCGGCAGCCTTGACGGCCGAGTCGATCAGCATGGCCGCGTCATAGGCCTGCTGGGCGTAGGAACCCGGCACGATCTTGTAGGCGGCTTCATAGGCCGCGACGAACGTCTTGGTCTGCGGGTTGTCCATGTTCGGAGCCCAGGTCATGCCGCCGAACAGGCCCACCGCCGCATCCTGTTGCGCCGGCAGGGTCGATTCATCGACCGTGAAGGCGGAGAGGAACGGGATCTTGCCCTGCAGGCCGGCCTGCGACCACTGCTTGACGAAGTTGACGCCTAAGCCCCCCGGCAGGAAGGCGAAGACCACGTCGGGCTTGGTCGAGGCGATCTTGGCGAGGTCGGAGGCGAAGTCCATCGAGGTCAGCGGCGCGTAGACCTCGTCGATCACCTCGCCCTTGAAGTAGCGCTTGAAGCCCGCGAGCGAGTCCTTACCGGCCTGATAGTTCGGCGCGATGATGTAGGCGCGCTTGTAGCCTTGGTCCTGCGCGTATTTGCCCAGCACCTCATGGACCTGGTCGTTCTGGTAGGAGGTGACGAAGAAGTTCTGGTTGCAGGCCTTGCCGGCCATGGTCGAGGGGCCGGCATTGGGCGAGATCAGGAAGGCGCCGGAATCCAGCACCGGCTTGGCGATCGCGCCGAGGATGTTGGAGAACACCGGGCCGACGACGAAGTCGGCCTTGGCGGCCTCGACATAGCTCTTCACCTTGGCGACCGCGACGTCCGGCTTCAGCTCGTCGTCGATCACGGTGATCTGCACCGGCACGCCGCCGAGCTTGCCGCCGTTCTGGTCGACCGCGAGTTGGAAGCCGTCGCGGACCTGCTGGCCGAGCGCCGCAGCCGGGCCGGTCAGCACGCTGACGACGCCGATTTTGATCGGCTCCTGCGCCTGGGCGGTCGCGATGCCGAGTGCGAGCAGGCCGGCGCCGAGCGAAAGCGTGAGCTTGAGTGTCATGTCGGATGTCCTCCCGGGACGAGCGAGAAAGCGACAGCGCAGCAGGGGTCCCCTCGACCTCCTTGACCGCGCGATGAAGGCATATTGTTTCAAGCTTAAAATATCTGCAAGGGGTTCCTGCGAAGGAATTTGCGATGGTTCGATCAACCGCGCGTCATCCCGGACAAGCGGCGAAAGCCGCGCCGCTCCGGGATCCATCGTAGAGCGCAGTTCCCTACGATGGATCCCGGAGCTCCGCTTCGCTGCGTCCGGGATGACGGCGAGGGTTTCGTCGCCATCGAAGCGAATTCACGCCTGCACACCGTCGACATACCAGTCCATCTTCGAGAGGATCTCGTCGGACGCGGTCTCGCCGGCCTTGATGCGCACGGTGCCCTTCTGGTCCTTCAGTTCGCCGGTGAAGGGATGCAGCGTGCCCGCCACGATGCCCTTCGTGACCTCGTCGGCCGCAGCACGGGCAGCGGGCGTCACAGCGTCGTTATAGGGCGCGATCTTGACCATCCCGTCCTTGATGCCGCCCCAGACGTCGCCGGTCTTCCAGGAACCGTCCATGACCTCCTTGACGCGCTTGATGTAGTAGCCCGACCAGTCGTCGACGATCGCGGTCAGATGCGCCTTGGGCGCGAAGGCCTTCATGTCGGAGGCCTGGCCGAAGGCGAAGACGCCGCGCTGCTCGGCCGCCTGCAGGGCTGCCGCCGAGTCGGTGTGCTGGGTGATCATGTCGGCGCCCTGGTCGATCAGCGCCTTGGCGGCGTCGGCCTCCTTGGCCGGGTCGTACCAGGTCGAGGCCCAGATCACCCTGGTCTTGAAATTGGGGTTCACCTTCTTGGCCGCGAGATGGAAGGCGTTGATGCCCATCACCACCTCCGGGATCGGGAAGGAGGCGATGTAGCCGGCCTGGCCCGACTTCGACATATGCCCGGCGATGGTGCCGATCACGGCGCGGCCCTCGTAGAAGCGGGCATTGTAGGTCGCGACGTTCTCTGCACGCTGATAGCCGGTGGCATGCTCGAATTTCAGCTTCGGGAACTGCTTGGCGACCTGGATGGTCGGGTTCATGAAGCCGAACGAGGTCGTGAAGATGATCTGGTTGCCGGCCTGGGCGAGCTGCCGGATGGCGCGCTGGGCGTCCGGCCCTTCGGCGACGTTCTCGATGAAGCTCGTCTTGATCTTGCCGCCGAACTCCTTCTCCAGCGCCAGCCGGCCCTGGTCATGGGTCCAGGTCCAGCCATGGTCGCCGACCGGGCCGACATAGACGAAGCCGACGCCGAGCGGGGCCTGCGCGCGGGCGCCGCTGCCGATCAGCGGCAGGGTCGCGGCGCTGGCGCCGGCGCCGAAATTGAACCGGCGGCGTGTGATGATCGAGGTCATGATCGTTGTCTCCCCGTTATGGTGACGGCGTCAGGACGCCGAGAATGGTTTGCCGAGGCAGGCCGGCGCGTCGAGCCGGCCGGTCCTTCGGCCTATCGACATCATGGTCAGAACCGCGACGGTCGCAAGATAGGGCGCCATGGCCAATAGTTCAGGCGCGAGCCAGGTCACGCCCGCTGCCTTGGCCTGCAGCTCCAGCGTCATGACGGCACCGAACAGATAGGCCCCCAGCAGCAGCCGACCCGGCCGCCACGCGGCAAAAACCACGAGCGCGATCGCGATCCAGCCGCGCCCGGCGGTCAGCCTGTCCGCCCACATCGGCGTCAGCGCCAGCGAGAAATAGGCGCCGCCTAAGCCCGCCAGCGCTCCGCCGAAGGCGATGGCGCCATAGCGGATGGCGATGACGGGGTAGCCGATCGCATGGGCCGGGGCGTCGTTTTCGCCGACGGCGCGCAGGATCAGCCCGGCCCGCGTCTTGCGCAGGAACAGGCTGACGCCCAGCACCAGCGCGAGCGAGAGATAGACGACGATGTCGTGGCCGAACACGGCGCGCAGAATCGCGTGCTCCGACAGCGCCGCCGGAAACACCGGCCCGAGCCGCGTGATCGTGCGCCCGACGAAGCCGGCCCCGATCAGCGAGGAGGCGCCGATGCCGAAGATCGTCAGCGCCAGCCCCGTGGCAACCTGGTTGGCGGTCAGCGACAGCGTCAGCACAGCGAACACCATCGCCGTCGCCACGCCGGCGACGACAGCCGCGACGAGGCCGAGCGCCGTGCTGCCGGTGCTGAAGGCAACCGCAAAGCCCGCAACCGCGCCGCACAGCATCATGCCCTCGACGCCGAGATTGAGGACGCCGGCTTTCTCCGTGACGAGTTCGCCCAGCGCCGCCAGCAGGATCGGCGTCGAGGCCGCGACGAGGGTCATGAATATGGAGACGAGGATGGCGGAGGTCATGGCGCCACCCTTGTCATTCCGGGGCGCGCCGAAGGCGCGAACCCGGAACCCACGACCGGGCGACGGCGTGACTTGGCACCGGGCTGGGCCAAGGAGGCTTGCCCAGTCGTGGGTTCCGGGTTCTTCGCTGCGCGAAGCCCCGGAATGACAGAGGTGAGTGCTCGCCTCATGCCGCCCGCACCTTCCAGCCGATCCGGTACTTCACCAGCACATCGGTCGCGAGCAGCACGAAGAGCAGCAATGCCTGGAACATGCCGGTCGCCGCCTGCGGCAGCCTGACCGTTGTCTGGGCGATCTCGCCGCCGACATAGGTCGCGGCCAGCACGACGCCGCCGAAGACGATGCCGAGCGGGTTCAGCCGGCCGAGAAACGCGACGATGATCGCGGTGAAGCCGTAGCCGGTCGGGAACTGCGGCGTGAGCTGCCCGAACGGGCCGGCCGCCTCGAACAGCCCGGCAAGACCGGCGAGCCCGCCGCTCGCCAGAAGCGTTGCCCAGGTCACCCTGTCGGCGCTGAAGCCGCCATGGCGCGCGGCGGCCGGCGCGAGGCCTACGACCTTCACCGCATAGCCGGCGGTGGTCTTCTCCATCAGCAGCCAGGCGACGAGCGCGATGATCACCGCGACGGGAATGCCGAGGTGGACGAGCGAGCCCTCCATCATCGCCGGCAGCGTCTGGTCGGTGCTGAACATCCGCGTCTGCGGAAAATTGAAGCCGTCCGGGTCCTTCCACGGGCCGCGAACGAGGTAGTACAAGCCCTGCACCGCGACATAGGTCAGCATCAGGCTGGTCAGGATCTCGCTGACCTGCAGCTTGACGCGCAGGAACGCCGGGACCGCGGCCCAGGCCATGCCACCGAGCACACCGGCCAGCGCCATGGTGGGCAGAATCCACCACCCGGTCATGCCATAGGTCGCCAGCGCCACGCCGGTGCCTGCGACTGCACCCATGATGTATTGCCCCTCGGCGCCGATGTTCCAGACATTGGCGCGGAAGCCGATGGCGAGACCCAGCGCGATCATGACGAGCGGCGCAGCCTTCACGCCGAGGTCCGGCCAGCGCTGTGGTTCGAGGAACGGCGTCAGGAAGATGTCGCGGACGGCGTGGAAACCATCATAGCCCATCGCCGTGAAGACGATCATGCCGATCAGCATCGTCAGCGCGACCGCGATCAGCGGGCTGAGCCAGAGCATCAGGGTGCTCGGTTCGCGGCGGCGGCGCCATTCAAGCATGGGCGGCCTCGCCAGCCCCGGCTTCACCATGAACCCCACCCATCATCAGCCCGACCTCGTCGATGCCGAGCGTCGCGACGTCGCGCGGGGCCGACAACCGGCCTTCGTTGATGACACAGAGCCGGTCGGCCAGCTCCAGCAGTTCGTCGAGGTCCTGCGAGATCACCACCACCGCCGAGCCCTTGGCTGCCAGATCGACCAGCTCCTGCCGGATCGCGGCGGCAGCCCCCGCATCGACGCCCCAGGTCGGCTGGCAGACAACGAGAACGGAGGGCGTCTGCCCGATCTCGCGGCCCATGATGAATTTCTGCAGATTGCCGCCGGAGAGCGAGCGGGCGAGCGCGGCCGTGCCGGTGGTGCGGACATCGAAGCGCTTGATCACGCCGTCGGCGAAGCGTTTGACGTCGCCCATGCTGATGATGCCGAGCGGGGTCAGCGGCAGGCGGTGGCGCGCGGTCAGCACCGCGTTGTCGGCGAGCGAGAAATCCGGCACGGCGGCGTGGCCGTTGCGCTCCTCGGGCACGCAGGCGAGCCCCAGCGCCCGACGCGGACCCGCCGTCATCGTCCCAATCGGCCTGCCGTCGAGCAGGATCATGTCTGGCCGGGTTGCCGGGCGTTCTCCGGAGAGCGCCGTCAGCAGCTCCGACTGCCCGTTGCCGGCGACCCCTGCGATGCCGAGGATTTCGCCGGCCCGCGCCTCGAAGGTCACCGCTTCGAGATCGGTGCCGAAGGGCGGCTCGCCAGGGAGCGTCAATCCCACGACGGAAAGCCGCACGGCTCCGGCTCCGCCGCTGGCACCATGCTCGATCTGGCGCAGTTCGGCGCCGATCATCAGCTCCGCCATGCGCTTGGTGCTCTCGACCCGGGGATCGCAGGTCGCAACAACCTTCCCGCCGCGCAGGATGGTGGCGGCCTCGCAGAGCGCTTTGATCTCGTGCAGCTTGTGCGAGATGTAGAGGATCGCGCAGCCCTCGGAGGCGATCTGGCGCAGCGTCTCGAACAGTCTGTCGACCTCTTGCGGCGTCAGCACCGAGGTCGGCTCGTCCATGATCAGGAGCTTCGGTTTCTGCAGCAGGCAGCGCACGATCTCGATGCGCTGGCGCTCGCCGACCGACAGCGTGTGCACCTCGCGCTCGGGATCAAGCGGCAGCGAGTAGGAATCCAGGATCGCTGCAACGCGGGCCTTCAACACATCGCGGTCGACGGCCTCGTCGAGTCCGAGCGCGATGTTCTCGATCACGGTCATCGCGTCGAACAGCGAGAAATGCTGGAACACCATGCCGATGCCGAGCCGGCGCGCTGCCTTGGGGGAAGGGATCGAGACCGTCTCGCCATTCCAGGCGATTGAGCCCTCATCGGCCTGCTGCACGCCGTAGATGATCTTGACCAGCGTCGACTTGCCGGCGCCGTTCTCGCCGAGCAGCGCATGGATTTCGCCCGGCCGGACGCTGAGGCTGATATCCTCGTTCGCCTTCACGCCCGGAAAGCTCTTGGAGATGCGCGACAGGGCAAGCCGTGGGCGAACCGTCTGGTCAGGCGGTTGCGTCATGGCCGGCTCTTCCCTCCACTCCGGCTTCCCCGGAAGCCTTTGATCCGCGCAGCAAATTCCGCACCAGCTCGGCCGCCGTCAAGGCCGCGATCACCTCCGGGCGCTTGTCGTCCACATCGCTGCCGCCGATCGGGCAGGTGAGACGCTGCAAGGCCTCGCGCTGGCCGCCATCGCGCAGGAAACCGGACTCGAAACGCGCGCGCTTGGTCGCCGAGCCGATCATTCCGACATAGGCCGCGTCGCCGCGCATCAGCGCCGCCTCGGCAAGGCGATAATCCAGCGCGTGGCTGTGGCTCAGGATCACGAAGGCGCAATCCGCTCCGGCCGTGCCGATCGCGACGACCGGGTCGGCCATCCGGATGCAGGTGATCGCGCCCGGCAAGCCGTCGAGTACGCCGTCGCGGTCGTCGATCAGGCTCGTCGCGAAGGGCAGGGGAGCCAGCGCGCTGGCGAGGGCGCGTCCGGTGTGTCCGGCACCGAAAATCAGAACGGTCGTGCGCGCGACGGCCTCGCCCTTTTCACGCGCGGCGAGCATGGAAAGATCGGCCGTGCTCGCGCGCTTCAGCGAGACGGTCACCCGCCCGCCGCAGCACTGGCCCATCTGCGGGCCGAGGGGGATGTCGAGTTCGCGGCCCAATGCGTGTGCTGCCAGCATCTCGCGGGCGATATCGATGCAATGAAATTCGAGCTGCCCGCCGCCGATCGTACCGGCGGCTCCCGTCGCCGTCACGGCCATCGTCGCGCCGGCCTCGCGCGGGGTCGAGCCGCGTGCGCGCGTGATGGTCACGAGGACGGCGCCATCGCGGAGGTTTCGCGTGAGGAAGGCCGAGAGGGTCATGGCCTTTCTCCACCGGTCGCGATGGTGAGGCTCGGGGAACCCCTCTCCTGTAAGGAGAGGGGTAAGGGTGAGGTGTAGGCCCCTCGACCAGCATCCTCCGTCATTCTCGGGCGCAGCGTAGCGTAGACCCGAGAATCTCGATCAGGAGATGCTCGGGTCGAGCCCGAGCATGACGAGCGCGCGGCCGCGTTCATCACCCAGCCTCCGCCCGCACCCGCTCCACCGCCGCCAGCACCCGCTCCGGTGTCGCCGGCGTGTCGAGCCTCGGGCAGACCCTGTGTCCGCCGACGCTCGCCACGGCGTCCGAAAGCGCGTGCAGCACCGAGATCGCCAGCATCAGCGGCGGCTCGCCGACCGCCTTGGAGCGGTGGATCGTCGGTTCACGATTGGGAGCGTCCTCCAGCAGCGCGACATTGAAGATGCGCGGCCGATCGGAGGCGACGGGGATCTTGTAGGTCGAGGGCGCATGCGTCTTGAGCACGCCCTTTTCGTCCCAGACCAGTTCCTCCGTCGTGAGCCATCCCATGCCCTGGACGAAACCGCCCTCGATCTGGCCCCTGTCGATCGCCGGGTTCAGCGACGTCCCGCAATCATGCAGGATGTCGACGCGCTCGACCTTGTATTCGCCGGTCAGCGTATCGATCGCGACCTCTGCCGCGGCCGCGCCATAGGCGAAGTAGTAGAACGGATGGCCGCGCCCCGCCTTGCGGTCCCAATGGATCTTCGGCGTCGCGTAGAAGCCGGTGGCCGAGAGCTGGACCCGGCCCATATAGGCCGCCCTCACCAGATCGGCGAAGGCGATCTCGCGCGCGCCGACCTGCACGAAGCCGGGCCGGAAGGCGATCGCGTCCGGGCTCTCCTGCCAGTGTTGCGTCGCGAAGGCGACCAGCCGCGCCTTGATCGTCTCGCAGGCATCGAGTGCCGCCATGCCGTTGAGATCGGAGCCTGATGAGGCGGCCGTCGCCGAGGTGTTGGGCACCTTGCCGGTCGTGGTCGCGGTGATCTTGATGCGGTCGAGCCCGATGCCGAAGGCCTGCGCCACCACCTGCGCGACCTTGACGTAGAGCCCCTGGCCCATCTCGGTGCCGCCATGGTTCAGCGCGACCGTCCCGTCGGTGTAGACATGCACCAGCGCGCCGGCCTGATTGTACCAGGTCGCGGTGAAGGAGATGCCGAATTTGACCGGCGTCAGCGCGATGCCGCGCTTGACGATGGGGCTGGTCGCATTCGCCCGGTGGATCGCGGCCTGCCGGGCGCGGTAGTCGCAGGCCAGCTCCAGCCGCTCGATGACCTCGCCGGCGATATTGTCCTCGACAGTCTGGTGATAGGGCGTCACGTCCCGTTCCGCCCCGCCATAGAGGTTGCGCTTGCGCACCTCCAGCGGGTCGAGCCCGGTCGCGAACGCCACCTCCTCGATGAAGCGCTCGGCACCGACCATGCCCTGCGGCCCGCCGAAGCCCCGGAACGCTGTATTCGAGACCGTATGCGTGCGCAGCGGCTCCGAACGGGCGCGCACCGCCGGGTAGAAATAGCAGTTGTCCATGTGGAACAGCGCGCGGTCCGTCACCGGCCCCGACAGATCGGCGTTCCAGCCGCAGCGCGCGGCATAGGCGGCATCGACCGCATGGATGTGGCCCTCGTCGTCGAAGCCGATTTCGTAGTCGCAGACGAAATCATGGCGCTTGCCGGTGATCATCATGTCGTCGTCGCGATCGGGGCGGAGCTTCACCGGCCGCTTCAGCTTGCGCGCGGCCAGCGCCGCGACACAGGCGAACAGATTGGACTGCGTCTCCTTGCCGCCGAAACCGCCGCCCATGCGCCTGACCTCGACGGTGACCGCATGCGAGCCGACGCCCAGCACCTGCGCCACCATGTGCTGCACTTCGCTGGGATGCTGCGTCGAGGAGAACACATGCATGTCCTTCTCCTCGCCGAGCACGGCGAGCGCGATCTGGCTTTCGAGGTAGAAATGGTCCTGCCCGCCGATCGTCATCGAGCCGTTGAGCCGGCGCGGACTGGCCGCCAGCGCGGCTGCGACATCGCCGCGCTCCAGCTTGAGCGGATCGGTGACGAGCGCACCGCCGGCTGCGCGAGCTGACGCAACGTCGAGCAGCGGCTTGGCCTCGTCGTAGACCGTCTTCGCCAAGGCGGCCGCCTGCCGCGCCGCCTCGCGCGTCTCGGCGATGACGGCGAAGAGCGGCTGGCCGTGATGCAGCACCCTATCCGTGGCGAAGACGGGCTCGTCATGCCGATGCGTCGACGAGATGTCGTTGACGCCGGGAATGTCGGCGGCCGTGAGCACCGCCACCACGCCCGCCGCCGCCCGCACCGCGTCGAGATCGAGCGAGACCAGCTTGCCATGGGCAATGCTGCTCAAGCCGAGATAGGCGTGCAGCAGCCCCACAGGCGCGGCGATATCGTCGATATAGACAGCCTCGCCGGCGACATGCCGGGCGGCGGAATCATGGATGCGCGCCGCGCCGACCGGCCCGGCCGCAGCCTCGATATCGAGCCGCTTGCGTGCGTCAGCCATGGACCGCCTCCGCCAGCAGGCCGGCAACGCGGGTCTCCACCCGTGGCTGCGTCGTCTCGATGAGGAACCGCCGCAGCAGATTGCCGGCGACGGTGAGACGATAGCCCGCCGAGGCGCGCATGTCGCTGAGCGGTGTGAAATCGTCGGGGAGGGCGGCGATGGCGGCGGCGACAGCCGCTTCGTCCCAGGCCCGGCCGAGCAGCGCTGCCTCGGCGGCGGCCGCACGCTTGGGGATTCCGGCCATGCCGCCATAGGCCAGCTGCGCCTGCGCGATCCGGCCACCGTCGTCGATCCGCAGCAGGAAGGCACCGCAGACGGCCGATATGTCCTCGTCGAAGCGCTTCGAGATCTTCGAGACATGGAACAGCGCGTCCGGCGCGAGCTTGGGCACGATCACGGTCTCGACGAACTCGCCTTCGCGCCGGTCCTGCTTGCGATAATCGAGGAAGAAATCTTCCAGCGGGAGGGTGCGGCGCTCGCCGCCGCGCCTGAGAACGAGCGACGCGTCCAGCGCGATCAGCGCCGGCGGCAAATCCCCGATCGGAGAACCATTGGCGATGTTGCCGCCGATCGTGCCGGCATTGCGGACCTGCTCGCCACCGAAACGGCGCATCAATTCGTCGAGCTGCGGCGAGAGGGCGGCGAGCGCTGGGCGGACATCGGCATGCGTCGCCGTCGCCCCGATCCGCAGATGCTCGCCCTGGTCTTCGATCAGACGCAGCGCTTCGATGCGGCCGAGATAGATCACCGTATCGAGGCGCTGCATGCCCTTCGTGACCCAGAGCCCGACATCCGTGGCGCCCGCCACAAGCGTCGCCTGCGGCTGCGCTATCACGAGATCGGCCAGTGCCTCGACGGTCGCCGGGGCCAGGAAACGACCGGTCGGGCCTGCGAGCGAGAGCGTCTCCTGATCGGTGAGCTCGCGCAGCCGCGCCGCAACGGCATCGCGACGGGAAGCGAAGCGATCGCGGTTGCCGAGGCGATACATTCGCTGCGCCGCCGTGATGATCGGCTCATAGCCGGTGCAGCGGCAGAGATTGCCCGCCAGTGCATCCTCGACCCGGGAGATGGACGGCGCGTCCTCGTTCAGCCAGAGCGCGAACAGCGACATCACGAAGCCGGGCGTACAGAAGCCGCATTGCGAGCCATGGCAATCGACCATCGCCTGCTGCACCGGATGCAGCGTGCCGTCCTCGCTCTTCAGATGCTCGACCGTCAGCAGATGGCAGCCGTCCAGCGTGGGCAGGAAGCGGATGCAGGCATTGATCGCCTCATAGCGCAGCCGGCCGCGATCTAGCCGGCCGACGACGACGGTGCAGGCGCCGCAATCGCCTTCCGCACAGCCTTCCTTGCTGCCGGTCATGCGCTTGTCGAGCCGCAGCCAGTCGAGCACCGTCAGGGTGGGATCGCAGGAGGCGATCTCGACCAGTTCGTTGCCGAGGAGGAAACGCAAGACCTCACGCATTCGGCTTGCCTCGTCCAGGACCACACATCATGCCCGCAGATTAGGCATGATCGCCGCTTGGCCGGAAGCTTTGATTTGGTGCAGATATGACCTGAATTTGGGCCGGAGCCGCCGCCTGTGACAGCACGCCACACCGTTCGCGCCCTGCGCGGCCGCTTGCTCTGGTTCGTCGGCGACCCGCACGACGCAGGCGAGGCTGCCCATCGCTATGTCGATGACGGGCTGGTCGTGGTCGAGGATGGCATGATCCGCGCCGTCGGCGAGGCGTCCGGCCTGCTGGGATCGCTGCCGCCCGCGGCCGAGATCGTCGATCATCGCCCGCATCTGATCATGCCGGGCTTCATCGACGCGCATCTGCACATGCCGCAGACGCAAGTCATCGCTTCCTATGGCGCGCAACTGATGGATTGGCTTAACCGCTACACCTTCGTCGAGGAGCAGAAGCTCAGCCAGCAGGGCCATCCCGAAAAGCTCGTCACCTTCCTGCTCGATGAGCTGCTCAGCCATGGCACCACGACGGCGGTGATCTACTGTTCGGTGCATCCGCAGTCGGCGGAAGCGCTGTTTCGCGAATCCGAGCGCCGCAACACCCGCATGGTCGCGGGCAAGGTGATGATGGACCGCAATGCGCCCGATGCCCTGACCGATACGGCTGAGAGTGGCTATGCCGACTCGAAGGCGCTGATCGAGCGCTGGCACGGCAAGGGCCGCCAGCTTTACGCGATCAGTCCGCGCTTTGCCGTGACCTCAACGCCGGAACAGATGGAGGCGGCCGGAAGATTGGCTGCCGAGTATCCCGACTGCCATGTCCAGACCCATATCAACGAGAATAAGGCCGAGATCGCCTTCGCCAACGAGCTCTACCCGGAGGCAGGCGACTATGCCGGCATCTACCAGCATTACGGCTTGCTCGGTCCGCGCAGCCTGCTCGGCCACTGCATCCACATGACCGACCGGGAATGGCGGCGCTTCGCCGGGACCGGGACAGTCGCGGTGTTTTGCCCGACCTCGAATCTCTTCCTCGGCTCCGGCCTGTTCGATTGGGCGCGGGCGCGAGCCGAGGGCGTACCCGTCGCGGTCGCGACCGATATCGGCGGCGGCACCTCCTATTCGATGCTGCGGACGATGTCGGAAGCCTACAAGGTGCTGCAGCTGCAGGGGCAGTCGCTGTCGGCCTTCGCGGCTTTGCATGCGATCACGCTTGGCAATGCCAGGGCGCTGAAGCTCGACCATCTCATCGGCTCGCTGGAGCCTGGGCATGAGGCCGACATCGTCGTACTCGATCCCGCCGCTCAACGCGCGATGGCGCACCGGCTGGAGACGGCGCGCGAGCTCGCCGAGGAGCTTTTCGTGCTGGTCACGCTCGGCGACGAGCGCAATGTCGTTGCGACCTATGTGATGGGGGAGAGGGTGGTGTCCAAGACAACGACGGCATGTTCAACGAATTGAAATTTTGTTGAACATGTGCGATGTTCAACAAAATTAGAAACTGTTGAACATCGCCATGGCCGAAAGCTCCTATCACTCGTCACTGGCCCATAGCGCCTATCATGACCTCCTGAACGCGCTGCGGGACGAAAGCGTTTCGGATTTGCGCGGTACGCCGACACGTGTCGAGCGCAACGGACGAATCTATTGGTACGACAGCTACCGCGTCGGCACCGATGTCAAGAAAGCCTATATCGGCGAGGATAGTGCACAGCTCCGAGAACGCCTGGAAAAGGCGGCTGCCCTCAAGGCTGCGGCAGCCGAGCGGCGAAGTTATCGCACGCGCCTGATCCGGATATTGCGGGCAGAGGGCTTCTTGCCGATCGACGCCGCGACCGGCGGACTTGTGGCTGCGCTGGCCTCGGCAGGTGTCTTCCGGCTCGGCGGCACGGTCGTCGGCACGCTGGCCTTCCGGCTCTATGAGGGCGAACTCGGCGTCCGCTACCGGCTCGACGAGACCGCACAGACCAACGACATCGATATTGCAAGCTTCGAGCGCCTGTCGCTGGCGCTCGACGACAAGGTGGACGACAACCTCGAAAAGCTGCTCGCCGACTTTTCCTTCGCTCCTGTCCCGGGGCTGGATCGGCACAGGAGTTGGCGCTGGCGGCAGACCCGCAACGATCTCCTGATCGAGTTCCTGACGCCGTCTTTTACCGACAACGAGGAAACCCGGCCGCTGCAAGCTCTCGGCGTCCATGCCCAGTCGCTGCACTACCTCAACTACCTGCTCGCCGAACCCATCCCGGCGGCTATCGGCTATCGCAACGGCGTCCTCGTGCAGATACCCCGGCCGGAACGCTTCGCGATCCACAAGCTGATCGTCTCCGACCGACGACGGGAAGGAGCAGACAGCCTGAAGTCAATCAAGGACCGCCGGCAAGCGGCGTTCCTGATCGATATCCTCGCGCGTGACCGCCCTGACGAACTGCGCGAAGCCTATCAGGACGCCTTGTCGCGCGGCCCGCGCTGGCGCGAGCGGCTTGATTCGGCCATCGCGCGGGTCGAGGGTCTGAAACGGCGGCTGGACGGACTCTGAGCCGCTTCAGTCGCTCAGCCCAGCACGCCGCCCTTGCGCGCGAAATCGACATAGATCTCGCGCAGGCGCAGCGCCGTCGGCCCCGGCGCGCCATTGTGGATGCTGTGGCCGTCGATTGTCGTCACCGGCATGACGAGGCTGGTGGCCGAGGTGATGAAGGCCTCTTCGGCATCCAGCGCCTCCTGCAGGGTGAATTCGCGCTCCTCGAAGGTGAAGCCGCTCTCCGCGATGAAGGCGAGCACCGCCTTGCGGGTGATGCCGGGCAATACCTTGTTCGACAAGGGCCGCGAGATCAGCGTCTTGCCCTTGACGATCCAGGCCGTCGAGGAGGCGCCTTCGGTGACGACGCCGTCCTCGACCAGCCAGGCTTCCTGCGCGCCACTTTCGGCGGCGAACTGCTTGGCGAGGACCGGCGCCAGCAGGTTGACGCTCTTGATGTCGCGGCGCGACCAGCGCAGGTCGGGCGTGGACACGACCTTGATGCCGGTCTTGACGGTCGGCGCGTCCACGAAGCTGCGGGCCTGCGTGAACATCACCAGCGTCGGCGGCACATCCTTCGGGAAGGCGAATTCGCGATCGGACGCGCCGCGCGAGACCTGCAGATAGATGCCGCCCTCGTCGAGGCCGTTGCGCTTGATCAGCTCCTCGTGGATCGCGACCAACTCGGCCTTCGACCAGGGCAAGGCGAGCCTGATCTCGCCGCAGGAACGCTCCAGCCGGGCCAGATGCGCCTCGCAATCGACGAGCTTGCCGCCGATCACCGCCGAAACCTCGTAGATGCCGTCGCCGAAGATGAAGCCGCGGTCGAAGATCGAGATCTTGGCGTCTTCTTCCGGCAGGTAGGCGCCATTCACATAGACAATGCGGCTCATCGATCGGGTCTCGCAGGGGGTTAAAGGCGTCCCTTCCTAGCGGAGACGTCTTGCCAGCGCGAGGACGAAAGCCGCATGGCGACATCGCGCGCGAAGCGTTTGCTAAGGCCTGAGACTGAGGAAGCGCGTCGGGATCGCCCCGCGCAGATTCGACTCGAAACCGGCGAGCTTTGGCGACACCAGATTCTTGGTCGAATAGTACAGCACCGGAATCCAGGGCTGTTCGCGGGCGATGATGCTGTCGGCCTCGCGCAGGATGGCGGCTCGTTTGGCGAGATCGGTCTCCTCGGCAGCGAGCTTCATCAGCATGTCGAATTGCGGATCGACGAATTTGCCGAAATTGAAGCCGGCATTGTCGCTCTGGAACAGGAAGAGGAAATCCTGCGGATCCGAATAGTCGCCGATCCAGCCATAGCGCGCGACGTCGAACTCGCCGCCGTCGCGCAGATGGGCGAAATGGGTCGGATTGTCCGTCTCGATGAAGGAGGTCTCGATCCCGATCGCCTTCCATTGCTCGGCGATGGCGGCGACGGTGCGGCGGTTGTTGTCGCTTCTGTTGTAGCGCAGCTCCAGCCGCAGCGGCAGGCCCGGCCCGAAGCCGGCCGAAGCCAGCAGGCGCCGGGCTTCGTCCTCCCGGTCGAGCGGGGAGGTCATCTTGAAGTCGAGTTCGGCGCGCTCGCCGTAATTGCCGATCTGGGGCGGAATCACCCCATAGGCCGGCAGCATCGTGCCCGCCCAGACCGTCTCGGCAATGAACTCGCGGTCGATCGCCAGCGAGAGCGCCCGGCGCACCCGCGCATCGTCGAAGGGCCTTTTCTGCGTGTTGAGGACGAGAAAATAAGTCCCCAGCGAGGGGGCGACCTTGACCTGCGCGCCGAGCTTCGCGCGCAGGGCCTTGATCTGGTCGGCGGGGATGTCGGTCGTCAGATGCAGTTCGCCCGCCTGGAAGCGCCGCGCCGCCGCCGCGAGATCGGACGTCGGATAGTAGATCACCGTATCGATCCTGACATGGGCGGCGTCATGGAAGGCCGTGTTTCGATCCAGCCTGATATGCGAGTTCGGAACCCATTCCTTCAGTACATAGGCGCCGTTCGAAACCCAGTTCTCCGGCCTGACGAAGTTCCGGCCGAACCTCTCGACCGAGGCCGGGTGCACCGGCAGCCCGGTCTGGTGAGTCAGCAATTCGAGGAAATAGGGGGTCGGCCGCTCCAGCCTGATCTCGAGGTTGCGCGCATCGACCGCTGTGACGCCGAGGTCTTCGGGCTTGGCGCCGTCGCTGCCCTTGTGGATCTTCTCGGCGTTCAGGATGGGGTAGAGGATATTGGCGTATTTCGCGCCGGTCCGCGGATCGAGCATGCGCCTGAGCGAGTAGACGAAATCCGTCGCGGTGACACGATCGCCATTCGACCAGCGCGCGGTGTCGCGCAGCAGGAAGCGCCAAGTCCTGCCATCCTCGCTCGTCGTCCAGCTCTCGGCGACGCCGGGGACGACTTCCCCCTTCATGCTGTGGATCACCAGCCCTTCCGACAGGTCGCGCAGCAGATGCGCTTCCGATACCGTCGAGGTCCTATGGGGATCGAGCGTCTCCGGATCGCCGTCATTGCCGCGATGAAACACACCCTGGGAAAGGGCTTCGCCCACGCCGCCAAATAGCAGCGTTGCGGCCAGCACGAACGTTGCCGCGCGACGCGCGAGAGCGAGCATGGAAGCCTCCCCTTTGCGGCGACTCAGGCGCGAAGCAGACAGCCGCCGAGGGGAAGTAGAACCCGGCTGTCAGAGCCTGCCAAGCGCGAAAAACAGTCGCCGCAATCCTCATTCTGTGGGGCGGCTTTCAGCCGCCGCACGTCGCTTCATCCGGCGCTGCCCGTCAGCCTGCCGCGGCTGCCGCCCGCTCCTGCGCCTCGACGACGGCGACGGCCGTCATGTTGACCACGCCGCGCGCCGTCACCGAGCCGGTCAGGATATGCACCGGCTTGGCCGCGCCGATCAGGATCGGCCCGACCGGCAGCGCGTCCGCCAGCACCTTGGCGAACTGGTAGGCGATATTGGCCGCGTCAAGATTGGGGAAGATCAGGACGTTGGCGACGCCCTTCAGCCGCGAGGAGGGCAGCACGCGCTCGCGCACGATCGCGCTCAGCGCCGTGTCGGCCTCCATCTCGCCGTCGCATTCGAGGTCGGGCGCGCGATCGCGGATGAGGCCCAGCGCCTTGCGCATCTTGAGGGCGGAGGGCGTGTCGGCGGCGCCGAAATCCGAATGCGACAACAGCGCAATCTTGGGCTCGATGCCGAAGCGGGTGACATGGCTCGCCGCAAGCACCGTCATGTCCGCGATTTCCTCGGCCGTCGGGTCGTTCTTGATATGGGTGTCGGCGAGGAAGAAGGCGCCCTTGTTGGTGATGATCAGCGTCATCGCGGAGACATCGGAGACGCCGGGCGCCAGGCCGACGATGTCCTTGATGTGCCGCAGCCGCGACATGAAGCGACCTTCGAGGCCGGTGATCATCGCATCCGCTTCGCCACGCGCGACGGCCAGTGCGGCGATGACGGTGTTATTGGTGCGCACCAGCGCGCGTGCGGCCTCGGGCGTCACGCCGCGCCGGCCGGCGATGTCGAGATAGGTCTGGACATAGTCGCGGTAGCGCGGGTCGTCTTCGGGGTTGATCACCTCGAAATCGACGCCGGGCCGCAGCGACAGGCCGAAGCGCTGCACGCGGGTCTCGATCACGCTCGGGCGGCCGATCAGGATCGGGATCGCCAAGCCCTCCTCCAGCGCGACCTGGGCGGCGCGAAGCACGCGCTCATCCTCGCCTTCGGCATAGATCACCCGCTTGGGGTCCGCCTTCGCCTGGGCGAAGAGCGGCTTCATGATGAAGCCGGAGCGGAAGACGAAGCGCGACAACTCCTCGCGATACGCCTCGATATCGGCCAGCGGCTTGCGCGCGACGCCGGTCGCCATCGCGGCCTGCGCGACGGCAGGCGCGATCCGGATGATCAGCCGCGGGTCGAACGGGTTGGGGATCAGCGAGGTCGCCCCGAAGGTCGAGGCTTCGCCGCCATAGGCGCGCGCCGCGATGTCGGAGGTCGCCTCGCGAGCGAGCGCCGCGATGGCGCGCACGGCGGCGAGCTTCATCGCCTCGTTGATCGTCGTCGCCTGCACGTCGAGCGCGCCGCGGAAGATGTAGGGAAAGCACAGGACGTTGTTGACCTGGTTCGGATAGTCCGACCGCCCCGTGCAGATCATCGCGTCCGGGCGGACGGCCAGCGCGTCCTCCGGCGTGATCTCGGGGTTGGGGTTGGCGAGCGCCAGGATCAGCGGCTTCTCCCCCATGGCCTTGGCCATCTCCGGCTTGAGCACGCCGGCAGCCGAGAGACCGAGGAAGACGTCCGCCCCGCCGATCACCTCGGCGAGCGTCCTCGCATCGGTCTCCTGGGTATAGATTTCCTTCCAGCGGTCCATCAGGGTGTTGCGGCCCTTGTGGACGACGCCCTCGAGGTCGGTGACCCAGATGTTCTTGCGCTGCGCGCCAAGCTCGACCAGCAGGTTGAGGCAGGCGAGCGCCGCCGCGCCTGCGCCCGAGACGACGATCTTGACCTCGCCGATATGCTTGCCGGCGAGATCGAGCCCGTTGAGGATCGCGGCGGAGACGATGATCGCGGTGCCATGCTGGTCGTCATGGAAGACCGGAATCTGCATTCGGGCCTTGAGCTGCTCCTCGATCTCGAAGCATTCCGGACCCTTGATGTCCTCGAGATTGATGCCGCCGAAGGTCGGCTCCAGCGCCGCGACGACCTCGACGAATTTCTCGATGTTCTTCTGCTCGACCTCGATGTCGAAGCAGTCGATCCCGGCGAATTTCTTGAACAGGACCGCCTTGCCCTCCATCACCGGCTTGGAAGCCAGCGGCCCGATGTCGCCTAAGCCCAGCACGGCGGTGCCGTTGGTGATGACCGCGACGAGGTTCTGCCGCGAGGTCAGTTCGGCGGCCTGGGAAGGGTCGTCGACGATCGCCTCGCAGGCGGCGGCGACGCCGGGCGAATAGGCCAGAGCCAGGTCGCGCTGGTTGCCGAGCGGCTTGGTCGCCTGGATCTCGATCTTACCAGGGCGGGGAACACGGTGATAGACGAGCGCGCCCGAACGGAGATCGGGGGACAGGTTGCTCTTCATCGCGGCGGCTCCAGCGGCGTCGGCTCAATGCCAGGAGCAGCCGAGGTCGCGCGAATGGGGTGAGGTCGTCAAGCGCAGAACATGCATTAATCGCAGGCAGGGATGCAGGGCCGGGCGCGCACCGCTGGACGACGGCGCGCAGCCATTCAGTTGAATCAGGCTGTGAAGGACCTGAATCGGTTCGTCAGCAACCGCCGCTAAACGATTCCTGGGACTCGCAAATCCCGATCAGCCAGCCTGGCGTGGCTCAAGCCCCGCGGCTCTCGTTCAGAACGCCTTGAAGGTGATGATCGTGTGCGTGTCGGCGATCTCGGGGATCGACTGCACCTTCTGCGCGACGAAATGGCCGATATCGACATCCGCCGCGACATGGAATTTCGCCAGGATGTCGTAATTGCCCGCGGTCGAGTAGATCTCCGAGGCGATCTCGCGGTCGGCGAGTTCGCTGGCGACCTCATAGGTCTTGCCGAGCTTGCATTTGATCTCGACGAAGAAGGTCTGCATCAGGAACTCCGGGGTAGGCCGAGAGGTCTGGATAGAGCCTCCGGCATGATGAGATCAAGCGCGGTCAGATCAGGTGCCTGCGAGTTCGGCGATCCTGCGGGTCATGGCGTTCTCCGGATCGGCGAGACCGGCGATCACCGTGAAATGGTTGGCGCCAGCGATCTCCTCATAGCGCGTCCGCACGCCCTCCAGCCCCCAGACATCGGTGATCCGGCGGCTCTGCTTGAGATATTCCTCGCTCTCCGCGCCGCCGACGACCGCATCCATGGTGAGCCGCGCCGGTGCAGGCCAGAACAGCGGGCTTTCGAGCTCGGCCGCCTCGACCGTCAGCTTCAGCGCGCCGTTGATGCTGGTCTCCGTCAGGGGCTTGAGGTTGTAGAGGCCGGAGACGCCATAGGCCGCCGGCACAAGCTGGTCGGGCAGCTCGGGATCGACGTTCTTCCAGTCGGTGGCGAGCGCGCAGGCCGAGAGGTGCCCGCCGGCTGAATGCCCGGCCGCGACGACGGGCAAATGGAAGCGTTGCCAAAGCGATGCGGCCGCTTGTTGAATCTCCCAGACGATATGCCCGAGCTCGACCTGCGGGCAGAGATCATAGCCGACCACCGCGACAGGCACGCCCCGCCGGTTCAGCCCCCGCGCCATATGCGAGAAGAAGCTGCGATCGAGCGCCTGCCAGTAGCCGCCATGGATGAACATCGCGATCGCGTTGCCGCGAACCGTCTCCGGCTTGAACAGGTCGTAGCGCTGGCGCTCGCTGTCGCCATAGGAGACGCCAAGTTCGCAAAACGCCTCCGAACGATAGGCGGCGGCATCGCGCGCCCAGCCGGCGATTATTTCCGGATGCCCGGGAACGCGGGCGCGGTTGTTGTATTCAGTTTCGTAGTCGAGCGACATTCCTGGCTCCGGCTTGCCTGATGCATGCAGGCTTCCCCGACGCTGGGGGAGGCGACCGTCATGGCAGTTAGTCCCAGTCTGCGCCATGGCTTTTGACAGGTCGAGCACCGGGCGGCACAAGGCTCCGCGTTTTGGCGCATGGCGCAGCCGAGGGAGACGACGATGGAAAACCCGATTGTGGCCGAGGTGACCCGCGCCAACACGGTCGAGTCGCGCCATCGCGGCGCAGCGCTGGTGATCGATGCCGACGGCGCCGTGGTGTTCTCGACGGGCGACATCGATCTGCCGGTCTTCCCGCGCTCGGCAGTGAAGGCGATCCAGGCGCTGCCCCTGCTGGAGAGCGGTGCCGCCGATCGCTACGGGCTCACCGAGCCGGAGATCGCGCTCGCCGTCTCCTCGCATTCCGGCGAGCCCGTTCATGCCGAGACCTCGCTCGCCATGCTGGAGAAGGCGGGGCGCGATGCCGGCTGCCTGGAATGCGGCGCGCATTGGCCGATGAACGAAGCCGCCGCGCGAGCCATCGCGAAAGCCGGCGGTGAGCCGAGCGCGCTCAACAACAACTGCTCGGGCAAGCATGCCGGCTTCGTCTGCCTCGCCTGCAGCCTCGACGAGGACCCCACCGGCTACGTCAAGGCCGGCCACGCGGTCCAGCAGGCGGTGCGCGGCGCGCTGGAGGAGGTGACCGGCGCTGCCCACTCGACCGATCGCATGGGCACCGATGGCTGCTCGATCCCGACCTATGCCGTGCCGTTGAAGGCGCTGGCGCTCGGCTTCGCCCGTTTCGGCACCGGCCATGGTTTCGGGCCGCAGCGTGCCAGGGCAGCGGCCCGCATCCGCAAGGCCGCTGTCGCCCATCCCTTCATGGTCGCGGGCACCGGACGCTTCGACACCCGCGCGATGGAGCTGCTGCGCGAGCGCATCTTCATCAAGACCGGCGCCGAGGGCGTCTATTGCGGCTCCCTGCCCGAGCTGGGCTACGGCATCGCATTGAAATGCGACGATGGCGCAGGCCGCGCGGCCGAGGTGGTGATGGCCGCGCTGATCGCGCGCTTCCTGCCGATGGGCGAGGCGGAGCAGGCGGCGTTCGCCCCCTTGCGCGAGAGCGTGATGACGAACTGGAACGGCATCGAAGTCGGGCGCGTCAGGGCGGCGAAGGTTTGACCGCTGAAAGGTCGCGCATTACCTTTCGTTGAAAGGAGATCGCCATGCCGCGTCCCGCCTTGAAGGATGGCCTGAGCAAGCAGGCCCGCTACCGCGCCGCCAAGAAGGCGGCGGGGCTGAAGGAAACGCGGCTATGGACGCTGGACACCAAGAGTCCTGAATTTCAGGCGCAGCTCAAGCGAGAGATGGCGCTGCTAAAGGATGATCCTGCTGAAATCGAAGTCATGGCGTTTATCGAGGCGGTGGCGGCCTGGCCAGCAGATGACGAATGAAGCGAGGCGACCTGGTCACCATCGCCTTGCAGGGTGATTTCGGGAAACCGCGACCTGCACTCGTCGTTCAGAATGACGAGATCGACGACACGCGCAATGTGCTCGTCTGTCCGTTGACCAGCACGGCGGGCCCGTACTTGATGTTGCGTTTCGGCGTCGAGCCGTCCGAGAGCAACGGCTTGCGCCAGACCTCTTTCGTCATGCTGAGCAATATCGTTGCCGCCCCGAGAGCCAAATGCGGAGCGGTCATAGGTCAACTGACAACAGAACAGATGACGGCCATCGATGCTCGTCTCGCGTTCGTGCTTGGTCTCGGCTGAACCTCACCCCACCGCGTTGTTCTCGACCCTGATCCCGGCCGCCCGCGCGTCGGGCGCCTTCGTCAGGTCTCCCGTCACGGCCTTCCCGTATTCGGTGCCGACGACAGCGCCCCTCGTTGCCTCGGCGATGACGTTGCTGGCGATCAGGGCGTTGCGCCGCTTGGGCACCAGCGAGACCGCGATGCCGATGCCGGTCTTGCGCACCATGTTGCCGGTCGCGACGAGGTTGCGCATGCCCCAGGACCAGCCGAGCGAGATGCCGATCTCGCTGGCGCCCTCGATGACATTGCCGGTGACCGCGGCCTCCGCCTCGACATGCACGCCGATGCCGCCAATCGGCTCCTTCACCCCCGGGTAGAGACCCTTGCGGGCGTTGCGGACGATGTTGTTGGCGAAGACCGAAAGCCTGCCGCCATGGTCGAGATTGGTGATGTTGGCGCCTTGCGCGCAATCCTCGACGAGGTTGCTGGCGATGATCGCGCCCTCGAAGGCGAACTCGGAATAGATCCCGCATTCGGCGCAACGTTTGCCCTGATTGCCGAGGATCTGCACGCTGGAGCCGGAATTGTTGCGGATGAAGGTCAGGGCGCAATCGCGCAGCGAATTGCCTTCGATGATGACGCCGCCGGCCTTGTAGAGGCTGATGCCGTTGCCGTTGGGGCCGTCGCCGCCGGCATCCGCCCGAATGCGGTCGATCCGGTTGCCCCTGACGCTGGAGCGGTCGTCGCCGGGCTGGCTGCGCCAGAGCTGGATGCCGTTGTTGCCGCAATCCTCGACCCGGTTGCGCTCGATCTGGAGGCCGCGCGAATCCAGCGAGAACAGCGCCGATTCGCGCATGGTCCGGAACTGGCTGGTCTCGATGCTGCCGCCGGTCCGGTTCAGGACGAGCCCGACCGAGCCGGCATTGACGAAGCTGCAATCGCTGATGCCGAGATCGGCGACGTCCTCCGCATTCAGCAGTCCTTCGCGGCCCGTGATGCGGATGCCGAGGCCGTCCAGCGTCACCCCTGAGAGCGTGGCCCGCCCGAGCCCTCGGGCGAGGAGGAGCGGGCCGGCCTGCGCCGCGACAAGATGCGTCGCACCGGGAACGCCGATCAGGCGCGCGCCGTCGGGCAGGGCGATGCGCGAAATGCGGTAGCGTCCTGGACCGATCAGCAGCGGCGCATCGCGTTTGGCGGCCTCGCCGAGCGCGCTCTGGAACAGACGCGATTGATCGTCGGAGGAACCCGGCCGGAGGCCGAACTGCGCCGCATCGAGCCCGTATTGTCCGAGCGGGCCGGAGATTTTGGGCGAGCGCTCTTGTCCGAAGGCCGGGGAGATCATGAGCGCGGCTGTGCCGAAAAAGGCCGTCGCCAGCACGTCGCGTCGGGAAAGAGCGATCGAATCCATCGTCATGCCCGGATCGGTTCAAACCTCGTGCCGCGCCCGTTTGTGCCGTTCCGGCACGGAACTCAGCGCGTCTGCCGCCCTTGGCGCGCCAGTAACCGGGTCTTTGGGCCGCGCGCCCCTTGTCTCAAAGCCCGAGTGCCCGCGCGATCTCTTCAGCCGCGAGCGTTGGCGCGAGCGTGCCGGCGGCGACCGCCACTTCGAGTGCAGAAGTCCGCGCCTTAAGCGCGGGGTCATGACGCAACCTGGCCTGGAGCCGGTCCTCGACCATGGCCCACATCCATTTCACGTCCTGGCGGCGGCGCTTCGCGGCGATCAGGCCCTTCGCCTCATGGCGGGCGCGGTGATCCTCGACCTTCGCCCAGAGCGCGTCGAGCCCTTCGCCGGTCAGGCCGGAGATCGTGACGACCGGCGTCGACCACAGCGCGGAGGCCGGCGCGAGGATGTGCAGCGCGGACCGGTACTGCGCGGCTGCGGCGCGTGCGGCGGTCGCCCCGGTGCCGTCTGCCTTGTTCACTGCGACCATGTCGGCGAGTTCGATGATGCCCTTCTTGATGCCCTGCAATTCGTCGCCGGCATTGGGCAGCATCAGCACCAGGAAGAAATCGGTCAGCTCCGCGACGGCCGTCTCCGATTGCCCGACGCCGACGGTCTCGACGAGAATGACGTCGAAGCCCGCCGCTTCGCAGAGCAGCATCGTCTCGCGCGTCTTGGCCGCGACGCCGCCGAGCGTGCCCGAGGAGGGCGAAGGCCGGATATAGGCATTCGGATCGATGGCGAGGCGGGCCATGCGGGTCTTGTCGCCGAGGATCGAGCCGCCGGTGCGCGTCGAGGAGGGGTCGACGGCAAGCACCGCGACCTTGTGTCCCTTCGCCGTCAGAAAGCTGCCGAGCGCATCGATCGTCGTCGATTTGCCGACGCCGGGGACGCCGGTGATGCCGACGCGGATGGCGCCGCCGGTCTTCGGCAACAGATGCTGGATCAGGGCCTGCGCCTGCTCGCGATGGTCGGCCCGGCGCGATTCCGCCAGTGTGATGGCGCGCGCCAACGCAGCCCGCGCGCCGGCGAGCAAAGCCTCGGCAAGGACTGCGACGGGAGCGGGAAGGTCGGCCATGATCCCACCTAGCAAGGCCGGGAGGCGCGCGACAAGGTCGGGACATCAGATCGATTGCTTCATCGCTGTGTCCCATAGGCATCTTGATCATGCGTCGGTTCGGTGAGAGCAGTTTCAGGGTGATGGCGTTCATGGCGTTGCGGCTTCGGGTTCTTGCGTGGGCATTGCTTGCGCCGTTGGCGCTTGGCGCCTGCGGAACGCCGCGCGTGCTGGCGATCAACACGACCCCCTCGACCGAGATTGCCGGCAAGGTCGAGATCTTCGTGGCAACGACGCGCGAGGCTTCGGCCGAGCCGGTCTATTTCAGCGGCGAGCGCGGTCCCAAGCTCGCATTCGCCCGGCTCGATTTCACCGTGCCGCGCAGCCACAAGCCGGGCGAACTCGAACTGCCGGATTCCGGCCCGGGCGATCCGGCCAAGCATTTCACCGTCACGCGCGTGCAGCGGCTCGATCTCGCCCCGATCGTCGCCGATGTCCGCCGCGAGATTCTGCGTCGGCCGGCATCCCAACGCGACGTGCTGGTCTTCGTCCACGGCTTCAACACGAATTTCGCCGATGCCGCCTACCGCTTTGCCCAGATCGTACATGATTCCGGGTTCAAGGGCGTGCCGGTGCTGTTCACCTGGCCCTCGCGCGGCCAGGTCATCGCCTATCCCTATGATCGCGAGAGCGCCTACTATTCGCGCGACTTCCTCGAGCTCAATCTGAGGGCGATTTCGCGCGATCTCGGCACCACGCGCATGGACATCCTCGCGCATTCCATGGGCACGCTGCTGACGCTGGAAGCGCTGAGGCAGGCTTCGATCCGCGGCGACGGCAGCTTCGGCGGCAAGCTGCGCGACGTCATGCTGGCGGCGCCCGACGTCGATCTCGACGTCTTCAAGACGCAGATGCGTCAAATCAAGCGGCCGGTGACCGTCTTCGTCTCGGCCGACGACCGCGCGCTCGACTTCTCGCGCCGCTTCGCCGGCGACAAGACCCGCCTCGGCGCGGTCTCGGCCAAGGATACCGATATCATCGCTGAACTCGAAAAGCTCGGCGCCAGCATCATCGACCTCTCCGAGGTGTCGTCGGGCGACAGCCTCAACCACGCGAAGTTCGCCTCGTCTCCCAAGGTCGTCCAGTTGATAGGCCAGCGCCTGCAGGCCGACAGGGGCATCGCCACCGCCGGACCCCATTTCGGCGACCGGCTCGGCGACGTCGCGGGTGGGGTGGTCGGCACGGTGGGCTCGACCGTCGGGCTCGTCGTGACGGCACCCATCACGATCATCTCCGGCGGCCGCTGATGCCACGGCGGGCCTCCATCCGCTCGCGATCTCAGAGCGTCCGTCGTCTCGCCGCATTATGGCCGCGTTAGCCTGTCGTTAAGATGCGGCTGGCCAACTGGGCCTCTCACAACCACCGGATGCCTGACACGATGCCTGGTTCGCGGCACGGATCCTTCTGTCGTATGACGGCGCTCGCTGCGCTGCTCGCGCTTGCGCTCTCGGCCTGTGCCCAGACCGAGGCCGCCGTCTCGCCCTTCTCGGAGCCGACCCGCGCGGATGCGTCCGCGCTCGGCAAGGAGCCGGAACTGCTCGTCGTCACGACCCGCAAATCCATCGGGGGACGCCAGCCCTTTTTCGGCTCCGATCGTGGAGCGTTGACCTTCGCTGAGGCACGGCTCTCGCCGCCCGGCGCGGGGATTGCCGGCCGCGTCTCCTCCGCCGTCAGCGGCGACTGGGCGGTGCTCGGCGTCGACAGCCAGACCTCGACCGATGCCGCGCGTGCCTTCGCCCAGGCCGCAACCGGGCGCGACGTGCTGCTCTATGTGCACGGCTACAACGAGACCTTCGAGTCCGCGGCGCGCAGCGCCGGCCAGCTCTCGCACTCGCTCGAATTCCAGGGCCGCACCGCGATCTTCTCCTGGCCCTCGGGGGGCAAGCTCTTCGACTACGCCTATGACCGCGAGAGCGCGCTTTGGTCGCGCGACGGCTTCGTCAAGGCGTTGCAGGCGCTGGTCGCGAACCCGACCGTCGGGCGCATCCACATCGTCGCGCATTCGATGGGCACCTTCCTGACGCTGGAAGGCCTACGCGAACTGCGCGATTCGGCCGATGTCTATGCCCGCATCGGCTCGGTCGTCTTCGCATCTCCGGACATCGACATCGACGCCTTCGAGCAGACCGTCTCGAAGCTCGGGCCGCTTGCCCGCCGCATGACGCTGATCATCGATCCCGGCGACCGCGCGCTGGCGGTTTCGGCCCGCATCGCCGGCGGCGTCGCCCGCGCCGGCGCGGCCGATCGCTCACGCCTGGAAGCGCTGGGCGTGCGCGTCGCGGACACTTCCGGCCGGGGCTGGAGCATGCTGCGGCATGATCTCTTCCTGTCGGACAGCGAAGTCACGCAGGTGGTGCGTCGCGCCATGGATCGCGGCTAGATCGGCGGCAGGCCGATGCGCTTCTTGACGGTGGCGAGCGCGAAGTTGGATTCGACCGACTGGATGCATTTCAGCCGCGTCATCTTCTGCTTCAGGAAGCGCTCATAGCCTTCGATGCCGTCGGTCAGCACGCGCAGGAGATAATCCTGCGAGCCGGTCATCAGGTAGCATTCGGTCACTTCGTTCCAGCCCTCGACCGCCTTCTCGAATTCGGCAATGTGCTCCTGCGTCTGCTGCGATAGCCGTACCGAGACGAAGACGCTGAACGGCAGGCCATAGGCCTTCGGATCGACGGTGGCGCAGTAGCCCTGGATCACGCCGGTATCCTCCAGCCGCTTGAGCCGGCGCAGGCAGGGCGTTGGCGACAGGCCAACCTTCTGCGACAGGTCCTGATTGGTGATGCGGCCGTCCTCCTGCAGGACGGCGAGCATGCGGCGATCGACGCTGTCGAGCATAGTCTGCTTCCATAGGCCAAATTGTTGGCAGTAAGTTGCCAAAATCAATCCATAGGGAGTTGCTTGCATCCAAGCAATCGTCACGCAGCGGGATTATCCTGACTGCCGGAGCGAACCCGCGAGCGTTTCGCGCCAGAGCTCAACCAGCGAGGTCACCATGAGCGCCGACAGCTATCACAAGGACCGCATCGCCAATCGCAAGCTGCATCCCGAAACCCTGATGATGGGCTTCGGCTATTCGCCCGCGATGTCGGAAGGGTCGCTCAAGCCGCCGGTCTTCCTGACCTCGACCTTCGTTTTTGCGAATGCCCAGCAGGGCAAGGATTTCTTCGACTTCACCTCCGGCCGCCGGCAGCCGAAGCCCGGCGAGAAGCCGGGGCTGGTCTATTCCCGCTTCAACCACCCCAACATGGAAATCCTCGAGGACCGCCTCGCGATCTGGGACGAGGCCGAACGCTGCGCCGTCTTCGCCAGCGGCATGGCGGCGATCGCCACGACCTGCTTCGCCTTCCTGCGGCCGGGCGACACGATCATCCATTCGCGCCCGCTCTATGGCGGCACGGAAACCCTGCTGAAGAACCAGATGGGCGCCTTCGGCGTCACGCCCTTCGGCTTCACCGATGGGCTCGACATCGCGCAGATGCGTGAGACGGCCAAGGCTGCGGCAGCCAAGGGGCGCGTCGGCATGATCCTGGTCGAGACACCGGCGAACCCGACCAACGGCTTGGTCGATCTCGCCGCCTGCGCGCTGATTGCCGATGAGCTGGAGAAATCTCAAGGCCATCGTCCGCCGGTCGTGGTCGACAACACCATGCTCGGGCCGAAATACCAGAAGCCGCTGAAGCACGGCGCCGATCTCTCATTGCTCTCGCTGACGAAGTATGTCGGAGGCCATTCCGACCTCGTCGGCGGCTCGATCAGCGGCTCGGACGCTCTCGTCCGACAGGTGAAGGGCTGGCGCGGCTCGCTCGGCACGCAAGCAGATCCGAATTCCTGCTGGATGCTGATGCGCTCGCTCGAGACGCTCGACATCCGCATGAGCCGTGCCAACGAGAACGCCAAGCTCGTCGCCGAATACCTCCTGCGCCATCCCAAGGTGGCGAAGGTTCACTATCTCGGTGCGCTGGCCCAGGACGACGCCCGCAAGCCCGTCTTCGACCGGCAATGCACGGCGGCAGGCTCGACCTTCGCCTTCGACGTCGTCGGCGGTGAGAAGGAGGCTTTCGCGCTGCTCGACAACCTTCAGATCATGAAGCTCGCGGTCTCGCTCGGCGGAACCGAGACGCTGGTCTCGCACCCGGCTGCGATGACGCATTCCGGCGTGGCGCGCGAACTGCGCGAAGAAATCGGGCTGACCGACGCGCTGATCCGCATCTCGGTCGGCATCGAGAACATCGAGGACCTGATCTCTGATCTGGCACAGGCGCTGGACGCAGTGTGAGGCGGGCGGCGCTGTTCGCCGCGTTGGTTTGGGTCGCGTCCTGCGCGGCCCAACCGGCGTTCGCGGCCGAGCCGCAGGAAAGCATCGCGGAGACGATCTGCCGGCTGATCGAACGGGCGGCAGGCGAAAGCAAGCTGCCGGTCGCCTTCTTCACCCGGCTGATCTGGCGCGAAAGCAGCTTCCGGCCGAACGTCACCAGCTCTGCAGGCGCGCAGGGCGTGGCCCAGTTCATGCCCGGCACGGCCAATGAACGCGGTCTTGCCGATCCCTTCGATCCGGAAGCCGCGATCCCGGCCTCGGCCGCCTATCTCGCGGCGCTGAAGGCCCAGTTCGGCAATCTCGGCCTTGCCGCCGCAGCCTACAATGCCGGGCCGGCGCGGGTTTCGCGCTGGCTGAGCCAGGGCGGTGCGCTGCCGCTGGAGACGCAAGCCTATGTCCGCTTCATCACCGGCCGCGGCCTCGAGGAGTGGCGCCCGGGCGCAGGCGAAACGCCACCCGATCCGACGACCGACAAGACCGACTGCCTGCCGACCGTGGCGTCGATCCGCCGCTCGGCGCCGCCGTCTCTGATCGAGGGTGTCTACGCGCCGTTCGGCGTCCAACTCGCCGGCAATGTCTCCAAGGCCCGCGCGATCCGATCCTACCAGACGGTCGCGCTGCGCTTTGCCTCGCTTCTCGCCGACCGGCCGACGCTAATCCTCGGTTCGCGCATCGCGGGGCGGGGGCGCGCCCCGTTCTACCGCGTCCGCCTGCCGGCACAGACCGTGCGCGAGGCAAGCGCGTTGTGCGACCGACTCAGGCGTGCCGGCGGGAGCTGCGTGGTGTTGAGGAACTAGTCCTCAGGAAGGCTGGCCGGACACGGCCAATGGGGCGATCCGCCCCCAGCCGGGCAGCTTCAGGGCCGGGCTGCGCAGATCGAAGCCTGCGACCAGCCCGAGCAGGTTGACCTCGACGCCTTCGACCCAGCCGATGGTCACCCCGGCCAGCCCATAAAGCGAGGCCTGCACGCCGGTGCGGCTGGGGGTGAGCCCGGCGAAGAGGCCGTCATCCCGAAAATCCTTGCCAATCGCGGTCGGAGGCAGTGCCTGCGCAAGCTCGGGCACCTCGGCCATGACATGTTGGACAAAGCTGTTGGAATTCGGCCCCGGCCATGCCTGATAGGTGCCGGGCGTGGCATAGGTGTAGCTCTTCACGGCTTCGCGGATGCGCGGGATCAACCGCTCCGCCGCCTCGCCCCGGATTTCGGTGACGAGCTCGGGCAGGTTGCCGTACCAGCGCCCGTCCGCCTCGCGATGGTTGACGCGCACGGGCGCACCCCACCCCACCACGTCGAAACGCGTATAGGCGCTGGCATCGCGTTCCTTCACCACCACCCAGGAGTGATGCGCGAAGACGCCGCGCCAGCGGCCGACCCGGGCAGCGAAGACATGCACGGTCGCATCGGGTTCGATGGAGGCGGCCGGGAGGAGCTTTGCGCTGGACCAGTCGGCACGCCGCCAGTCATCCGCGCTGACCTGCATCGACCACCACGCCGCATGCGTGAGCAGGGGAAAGACGAACAGCAGCAGGAAAAGCAGGGGGACAAGCCGGGCGGCGCGCATGGACCATGATATGTGGCAGCCATGTTGCATCGCAAGGTCGTTCGCCGCGGCGCCGGATCACAACGGCTTGAGGCGCGCCGCCAAGCTGCTAGCTTCGGCGTCGTCTGCCAAAGGGGGAATCGGACGGATCATGACGGCGCGGGGCTGGCTGAAGGGGATCGTATCGGGTGCTGTGCTGGGGCTTTCGCTTCTGGCCACAGGTTCTGCCAGCGCGCAGAACAAGGAACTGCGCATCTACAACTGGTCCGACTATGTCGATCCGGAGGTTCTCGACGCCTTCAAGAAGGAAACCGGGATTACGGTCGTCTACGACACCTTCGACCAGATGGAGACGGTTGAGACCAAGCTGCTCGCCGGCAAGACGGGCTATGATCTGATCGTCGTCACGGCCTCCTTCCTGCCGCGCCATATCCCGCTCGGCCTCTATGCGCCGATCGACGCCGCCAAGGTGCCCAACCTCAAGAACGCGTGGCCCGAGATCCAGGGGCGGCTGGCCAAATACGACCGCGGTAACGTCTACGCTGCCAACTACATGTGGGGCACGACCGGGATTGGGTACAACGTCGCCAAGATCAGGGAGCGGCTCGGTCCCGATGCGGTCATCGATAGCTGGAAGATCCTGTTCGAGCCCGACCAGCTCAAGAAGCTCTCCAATTGCGGCGTCCATGTCCTCGATGCGGTCGAGGAGATGTTCCCGGCGGCGCTGCGCTATCTCGGCCTGAACCCCGATTCCAAGGTCGAGGCCGACCTGAACAAGGCCGGCGAGCTGCTGCGCAGGATCCGCCCCCATATCCAGAAATTCCACTCGTCGGAATACATCAACGCGCTCGCCAACGGCGACATCTGCCTCGCGGTCGGCTATTCCGGCGACGTGCTGCAGGCCCGGAAGCGTGCGGAAGAGGCCAAGAACAAGGTCGAGATCGCCTATGCGATCCCGAAGGAGGGCGCACTGATGTGGTTCGATTCCTTCGTCATTCCGAAGGACGCCGCCAATGCGGACGCCGCGCGGGCCTTCATCGATTTCGTCAACCGCCCGGCGATGGCGGCGAAGAATTCGGACTTCATCCAGTACGCCAACGGCAACATTGCCTCGAAGCCGCTGCTCTCGGCCGCCGTTCGCGACAACCCCGGCATCTATCCGTCCGAAGCCGTGATGGGGCGGCTCTACACGATCACGCCCTACGACCAGAAATCGCAGCGCCTGGTCAATCGGCTGTGGACGCGGGTGAAGACGGGCAAGTGACGGGCGAGGGACGGGGCGCAGGCACCATGCGCAAGGCATCGCCGGGCAGTGTGCGCCGGGCCTTCCAGCCCTGGAACGATCCGGGCGCGAAGCCGTTGGTCGAATTCCGCAATGTCACCAGACGCTTCGGCACGGTGACCGCGGTTTCGGATCTCTCGCTCTCGCTCTATCCGCGCGAATTCTTCGCGCTGCTCGGCCCCTCCGGCTGCGGCAAGACCACGTTGATGCGGATGCTGGCGGGCTTCGAGACGCCCGACGCCGGCGAGATCCTGCTCGACGGCGTCGACATCACCGCCGTGCCGCCGCATCTGCGGCCGGTCAACATGATGTTCCAGTCCTATGCGCTGTTCCCGCATCTCAGCGTCGCCGACAATGTCGCCTATGGGCTGAGGCGCGAGGGGCTGCCGCGCGCCGAGATCGCCCGCCGGGTCGAGGAGATGTTGGCGCTGGTCAAGCTGGAGGGGCTCGGGCGGCGCAGGCCGGAACAGCTTTCGGGCGGCCAGCGCCAGCGTGTCGCGCTCGCCCGCGCGCTCGCCAAGCGACCCAAGCTTCTATTGCTCGACGAACCGATGGCGGCGCTCGACCGCAAGCTGCGCGAAGCGACGCAGTTCGAGCTGATGGACCTGCAGAGCGAGCTCGGCCTGACCTTCATGGTGGTCACGCACGACCAGGACGAGGCCATGACGATGGCCGACCGCATGGCGGTGATGGACCATGGCCGGCTCGTCCAGATCGGGCCGCCGGACGTGATCTACGAGGCCCCGGCCAATCGCTACGTCGCGGAGTTCGTAGGCGACATCAATATCCTGGAAGGCCATGTCGCAGCTATCGAGGGCGATCTCGTCACGGTCGAGACGCAACTCGCCGGTCGGATTGAGCTCGACGAGGAGGCGCCGGTCCTTGCACCGGACGCCGTCGTCCTCGTCGGCCTGCGCCCGGAGAAGATCGACCTCAGCCATGACGAACCGGCAGGCACGGTCAACAAGGTGGCGGGCGAGATCTGGGACATCGGCTATCTCGGCGACGTCACCATGGTCCAGGTCATGGTCGGCGGCGAGCATGGGCAGCTGTTCAAGGTCGCGCTCACGAACCGCACCCGCAGGGCAGCGCGGCCCTTCGCCTGGGATGACAAGGTCTGGCTATCCTGGGATGTCGATGCCGGGTTGGTGCTGCAGCCATGAGCGTCCAGGCTGCGCCTCCTGCGCGCTTTGGCCGCCTCGTCGTGGCCGTGCCCTATCTCTGGCTGCTGCTGTTCTTCCTCGCGCCCTTCGCGATGGTATTGCGCATCGCGCTGTCGGACGCCGACACGGCGCTCCCGCCTTATGCGCCGCATTTCGAGGGTTTGGCGAAGCTTGGCGAGTTCTTCGCCGGGCTCGACCTCGAGAATTTCCGCCTGGTCGCCGAGGATTCGCTCTACTGGCAGAGCTATCTGTACTCGCTGCGCATCGCGGCACTGACGACGCTGATCGCACTCGCGATCGGCTATCCGCTCGCCTATGCGATGGCCGCCGCCCCGCGGCGGTGGCGGCCGATCCTGCTGGTTCTGGTTATCCTGCCGTTCTGGACCTCGTTCCTGATCCGCGTCTACGCCTGGATCGGCATCCTGCGGCCCGAAGGCCTGCTCGACATGGCGCTCGGCACGCTCGGACTGACCACGGAACCCTTGCGGCTTCTGAACACCGAACCCGCCGTGCTGATTGGCATGGTCTATTCCTACCTACCCTTCATGGTGCTGCCCCTCTTCGCGACATTGGAGAAGCTCGACCGTAGCTTGCTCGAAGCCGCGGCCGATCTCGGCGCGACGCCTGTGAAGGCCTTTCTCACGGTGACGCTTCCGCTCTCGTTACCCGGCATCCTCGCCGGCGCCGCGCTCGTCTTCATCCCTTCTATCGGCGAGTTCGTGATCCCCGACCTGCTCGGCGGGCCCGACACGATGATGATCGGCAAGGTGCTCTGGAACGAGTTCTTCTCGAACCGCGACTGGCCGCTGGCCTCGGCGGTTGCGATCGTTCTGCTGGTCGCGCTTGTCCTGCCGCTCGCCCTGCTCCAGCGCGCCCGGCTGGCGCGGGGAGGGCAGGCATGAGGCGCCTCGGCCCCGGTCTCATCCTGGCACTCGTCGGGGGGCTAGCCTTCCTCTATCTGCCGATCCTGGCGCTCGTCGCCTATTCCTTCAACGCCTCGCGGCTGGTGACGGTCTGGGGCGGTTTTTCGACACGTTGGTATGGCGCGTTGCTATCGAACCAGCCTTTGCTCGACGCCGCCTGGCTGAGTATCAGCCTGGCCTTCGTCTCGGCCACGCTGGCGACTGGGCTCGGTACGCTGGCGGCGCTGGCCCTGGTCCGGCACGGCCGCTTCCGTGGCCGCCTGTTCTTTTCCGGCATGGTGCTGGCACCGCTGATCATGCCGGAGGTCATCACCGGGCTGTCCTTGCTGCTGCTTTTTGTCGCCGTCGATGTCGAGCGCGGCTTCTGGACGCTGACGATTGCCCACGCGACCTTCAGCCTCGGCTTCGCCTGCATCGTGGTACAGGCGCGGCTGGCAGGCTTCGACCGCTCGCTGGAAGAAGCGGCACGCGATCTCGGCGCAACGCCGCTGGTGACGTTCATGACGGTCACCTTGCCGCTGATCTGGCCGGCCGTTGCCGCCGCCTGGATGCTGTCCTTCACGCTCTCGCTCGATGACCTCGTCATCGCGAGCTTCACCACCGGGCCGGGCGCGACCACCCTGCCGATGCGTCTCTATTCGGCAGTCAGGCTCGGCGTCTCGCCGGAGATCAACGCCGCCTGCACGATTCTGATCGGCATCGTCGCGCTGGTGGTGATCACAGCCTCGCTGCTGCTCAAGCGCGGGCAGGCGGCGGGCGGCTAAACGACGGGTGCAGCTAAACAACGGGTGAATGACGGCCTCAAGCGCTGTTCAGACGCGCTCTGCCAATATTCGTCTCAGGCAGGGGGATGTCCCCGGCCACCAGACAGGACAGGGACCATGTTCCGCAAATTCGTCGGCGCCAGCCTCGCCACCTTTGTCGTCGGTGCGACTGCTTTGGTGGCTGCAAGCTTCGTGAATGTCAGTTCGGCCGAGGCGTTCGGCGGTCGCTACGAGCGCGGTTACGAACGCCCGGCCTATGGCTGGCGCCCGCCGCCGCCGGCCGTCCATGGCTATTGGGGCCATCGCCGCTGGCAGCGCTACAATGACGGCTACGGCTTCCGGCCGCCCCTGCCGCGTTACGGTTACGGCAATGGTCACGGCTGGCGCTAGTGTCGCGCAGCGACGTCCGTGACCATGGGACAGGCGCGGCCCGCCGGCCGCGCCTGTCTGCTATTCGGCGGCCGTGCGCTGGACGTAGCCGAGGCGGTTGTTGAGGTCTTCCAGCAGCTTCTCGGCGGCATCGGCGATGACGGTGCCGGGCGGGAAGATCGCCGAAGCCCCGGCTTCGATCAGCGCGTCGAAATCCTGCGGCGGGATGACGCCGCCGACGACGATCATGATGTCGGGCCGGCCGGCCTTGGCGAGCGCGGCCTTGAGTTCCGGCACCAGCGTCAGATGCCCGGCCGCCAGCGACGAGACGCCGATGATGTGGACGTCGTTCTCGACGCCCTGCCGCGCCGCCTCGTCGGGCGTGGCGAAGAGCGGCCCGATATCGACGTCGAAGCCGAGATCGGCGAAGGCCGAGGCGATTACCTTCTGGCCGCGGTCATGCCCGTCCTGCCCCATCTTGGCGACGAGGATGCGCGGACGGCGGCCGTCGGCCTCCTCGAAGGCCTGAGTCATCATCTGCACGCGCATGACGGCTGGGTTCATCGTGCCGACCTCCCGCTTGTAGACGCCCGAGATCGACTTGATCTCCGCACGATGGCGCCCGAAGACCTGCTCCATCGCCATGGAAATCTCGCCGACCGTCGCCTTGGCGCGCGCCGCCTTGACCGCGAGGTCGAGCAGGTTGGCGTCGCCCTTCGCACCGTTGGTCAGGGCGGTCAGAGCGGCCTGCACGTCAGTCTCGTTGCGCTCGGCCTTGAGCCTGCGCAGCTTTTCGAGCTGCTGGGTCCGGACCGAGGCGTTGTCGACCTTGAGCACGTCGATCGAGGCCTCGTTGTCGGGCTTGAACATGTTGACGCCGATGATCGCCTGCTGGCCGCCGTCGATGCGCGCCTGTGTCTTGGCGGCCGCCTCCTCGATGCGCAACTTCGGGATGCCGGCCTCGATCGCCTTGGCCATGCCGCCGAGGGCCTCGACCTCCTGGATATGCGCCCAGGCCTTCTTCGCCAGTTCGGCCGTCAGCCGCTCGACATAATAGGAGCCGCCCCAGGGATCGATGATCCGGCTCGTGCCGCTTTCCTGCTGCAGCACGATCTGCGTGTTGCGGGCGATGCGGGCGGAGAAATCGGTCGGCAGGGCGAGCGCCTCGTCGAGCGCGTTGGTGTGCAGCGACTGGGTATGGCCCTGGGTGGCCGCCATCGCCTCGATCATCGTGCGTGGCACGTTGTTGAAGACGTCCTGCGCCGTCAGCGACCAGCCGCTCGTCTGGCAATGGGTGCGCAGCGGCAGCGATTTTTCGTTCGTCGCCCCGAAATCCTTGACGAGCTTGGCCCAGATCAGCCGGCCTGCGCGGAGCTTTGCCACCTCCATGAAGAAGTTCATGCCGATGGCCCAGAAGAAGGACAGCCGCGGCGCGAAGACATCAACGCCGAGGCCGGCGCGCTGCCCGGCGCGGATGTATTCGACGCCGTCGGCCAGCGTGTAGCCGAGCTCGAGGTCCTGCGTCGCTCCCGCCTCCTGCATGTGGTAGCCGGAGATTGAGATCGAGTTGAACTTCGGCATGTTGGCCGAGGTGTAGGCGAAGATGTCGCCGATGATCCGCATCGAGGGCGAGGGCGGATAGATATAGGTGTTGCGGACCATGAACTCCTTGAGGATGTCGTTCTGGATCGTCCCCGAGAGCTTGGCCGCCGGCACGCCCTGTTCTTCCGCCGCGACGATGTAGAGCGCCAGCACCGGTAGCACTGCGCCGTTCATCGTCATCGAGACGCTCATCTGGTCGAGCGGGATGCCGGAGAACAGCGTGCGCATGTCGTAGATCGAATCGATCGCGACGCCGGCCATGCCGACATCGCCGCCGACGCGCGGATGGTCGCTGTCATAGCCGCGATGGGTCGCGAGATCGAAGGCGACCGACAGGCCCTTTTGCCCGGCAGCGAGATTGCGCCGGTAGAAGGCGTTGGAATCCTCGGCCGTGGAGAAGCCGGCATATTGCCGGATCGTCCAGGGCTGGTTGACGTACATCGTCGGGTAGGGGCCGCGCAGATAGGGCGCGATGCCCGGCAGCGTATCGACGAAGGGCAGGCCCTCGCGGTCATCAGCGGTGAAGACCGGCTTCACCGGAATGCCCTCGGGCGTCAGCCAATCCTCGCCGGCCGGCAGGGTAGTGGCGCGCGCAGCACGTTCGTCGGCGAAGGTCAGCCTTGTGAAATCCGGGATGGCTGTCATGGCTGTCTCCCGCCCGTTCGATCCCACCAGTGGTGGAAATGATGCACCGGTCCGTGGCCGTGGCCAACCGCCACCTCGTCGGCGGCGGCGATGGCGGCCGAGATATAGGTCTTGGCGTGGCCGACGGCTTCCGGCAGCGTCAGCCCCTTGGCCAGCCCCGATGCGATGGCCGAGGACAGCGTGCAGCCCGTGCCATGCGTGTTGCGGGTGGCGACGCGCGGCGCATCGAAGCGCTGGCGGCTGCCGCCCGCGAGCAGAAGCAGGTCACTGCTGCTGTCGCCGCTGCCATGACCGCCCTTGATCAGGACATTGGCGGCGCCCAGCGCCGCGAGCTTGTCCGCCTGCTTCTCGACGGCATCATCGGTCTCGGCGACGCTGCTGCCGAGCAGGGCGGCGGCTTCCGGCAGGTTCGGCGTGATCAGCGTCGCGAGCGGGAAGATATGGCGCCGGATCGCATCGACCGCGTCCTTCTCAAGCAGTCTCGCGCCGGATGCCGCGATCATGACCGGGTCGAGCACGATGTTGCGCGCCTTGTGCCGTTTCAGCCCGGCGGCGACGGTCTCGATCAGCTCGGCCGTCGCGAGCATGCCGATCTTCACGGCGGCGACGTCGAGATCCTCGAAAACCGCGTCCATCTGCTTGGCGACGAAACCGGCCGGCACCGCATGGATCGCGCTGACGCCCTTGGTGTTCTGCGCCGTCAGCGCGACGATGACGCTGGCGCCATAGACCTGATGCGCGGCGAAGGTCTTGAGGTCGGCCTGGATGCCGGCTCCGCCGCTGGAATCCGAGCCGGCGATGGTCAGGGCGATGGCGGTCAAGGCGTCCTCCATTTCAGGCTGCGACGATGACATGGGCGCGTGTCAGCGCCTCGACGACATCGCCACCCGCATAGATGAACGAGGCGACGCCCGCCTTGTTCAGTTCGGCCTCCAGTTCGCCCGGGCGCCCTGCCAGCCAGACCGTCGCGCCAGCCGCGGCCAGCGCCTGCGCCGTGGCAGAACCCTCGGTCGCATAGGCCGCATCCGAGCCACAGAGGCAGGCGAGGCGCGCGCCCGATGCCGTGAAGGCTGCGACCAGCGCGGCTACGTCCGTGCCGCCATCCTTCGCGAAGCCGTCGCCGCTTGGCGCCGAAAGCCCGCCCGCCTCGAACAGGTTGCGCGCGAAGCCGGCGCGTGCCGTGAAGTCGGCGATCGGTCCCAGCGTTGCCAGAAAGACGACCGGGGGCTGCCGGGCGGCATCGGCCTTGTCGCGCAGCGCCTCGAACGGCTCGGCCAGTCGCCGCGAGGGCAGGGGCTCGATCTGGAAGCCATCCTCCGCCGCGCTCAGCGCCACGTCGCGCGACGCGCCAGCGGCCAGCTCGCCGATCAGCTTGCCCTGATCCTGCTCCGACGCTTTGCGGAGTGGCTGAGCGGACCTGCGGCGCGCGCGCCTTGCGACATCGAGCACGGAGACCGGCGCTTCCTTGAGATTGGGGAACTCGCTTGTGCCGGTGATCGGCTCGCGGCGTGTCGCAATCGCTTTGGCGCGCATCTCGCGTTGCCTGGCGAGGCTGGTCTGGATCGTGCCGCCGGCGAGTGCCGAGACAATGCCGGGCAGCTCGTCCCGGGCCTCGCGCTCCAGCCCTTGCAGCACGCTCCAGGCTTGCTCGCACAGCCCCAGCGTCAGTGCCTCGAAGCTGCCGGCGCCGGCCGCCGGGTCGGCGACGCGCCAGAGATTGGCCTCCTCCAGCAGGACGAGCTGGGTGTTGCGCGCGATGCGGCGCGCGAAGGCGTCGGGCAGGCCGAGCGCGGCGGTGAAAGGCTGCACGATCAGCGAATCCGCGCCGCCGACGCCGGCCGAGAAGGTCGCGATCGTGCCGCGCAGCAGATTGACCCAAGGGTCGCGCCGGGTCAGCGAACGCCAAGCCGTCTCGGCATGCAGGATCATCGGCTTCGGCGTCAGGCCGCAGGCTTCCTGCACGCGCTGCCAGAGCAGGCGGGCGGCCCGGAACTTGGCAATCGTCAGGAATTCGTCCGTATCGGCCACGAGCACGAAGGAGATCGCATCCCGCGCCTCTTCGAGCGAAAAGCCCTCTGTTTCCAATGCGCGCAGATAGGCGATGGCCGTTGCCAACACGGCGCCGAGTTCCTGCGCTTCACTGGCGCCGGCCTCATGCCACGGGCGGGCATCGGCCGTGATGAACGGCCCGGCGAATCCGCGCGCCTTCAGGGCCCGGATCGTCGCGGCGAGCCTGCGGCCGATCTCCGGCCAGGACGCCGCGAAGGAGCCGTTGCTGGCCAGCAGCCCGATCGGGTCGAGCCCGAAATCGACCGCGACGCTGGCTGGGGACTGCCCGCGCTTCTCGACGAGTGCTGCCAGCATCAAGGCGTTGACGCGGCCTTGCGGCGCCGGATCGAGCCTGAGCCGGATCAGGTCGAGCATCGCGCCGTCGAGGCTGGCATCGAGCGCGGCGACATCATCCGCGACGAGGCCGTAACCTCTCGCGGCGCGGGCGCCGGCAAAGGCAAGCGTCAGCGAATCCGCGCCGCCTTCGAGATCGGCCAGCGCGAGCTTTCGCGCCTCGCCCGGCTCGGGATGGTCGAGGCGGGCCGCGACATGCCAGCGTCCGGTTTCGCCGCGCAGCGGCCTGAACGCCGGGGAGGCGGCTTCATAGAGCGGCTCGATGCGGATGCCGTCGGCTGTCTTGCCGACCAGCCGCTTCTCGAAATCGGCGCCCTTCAAAACCTTGTCGACCGCAGCGCGCCAGGCCTCCTGCGAGGGCGCCGGGAAGGCGTCCATGAAGGGCAGGTCTGATGCTGGGGCCGAGTTCATGCGCGCCGGTCCTCGTCTCTTGCCGCTTATATGCAGTCGCGAGGGGTCATTGCCATGGCCGGCGACGCATCGCCATTCCTACTTCGTCGCAACGGGCCTGCGCAAACCTGCGCCGCGCCGACAAGGCCTGAAACGACGACGCCGCCTCGCGGCGGCGTCGTGCTCTTGACCTACGATATGGGTGGTCAGACGAACTGGCCGAGACCCGGAATGGCGCCGACGATCGCGCCCATCGCATCCTCGCCCGCCTTCTCGCGGCCGACCGCGAACATCTCCTTCGAGACCGACTGGATCTGGCCCATCGAGAGGCCCGCGCCCATCAACTGGCCGCCCAGCGCCATCACGCCGCCATTGCCGCCCATCATCCCGCCGACCACGCCCATCAGCCCGCCCTTGGCGCCGCCCTCGGCATTGGCGAGGTCCTGCGCGCCCGGCAGCGCGGCCATCAGCTCGCCGATTTCGGTCGGGGGGCCTTCCTTCTGCAGGAAGGCGAGGATGATGCCGATCGCCTTGCGAGCGAGCTCTTCGTTGAGGCCCGAGGCCGCGATCACGCGGGAAATCAGTTCATCCATGGTCTTCGTCCTGTTGCTTGCGGCGAGTGGCGGCGAGATAGTTCACATATCAACGATCGGATCAAGCCGGTAGTCCGTGCCGCGAGCGGGCTTCCGCCGGCCGGCGCGTTTCGCTACACCCTTGCCCTGACCCATCGATAGCACAACAGGCAGGCTCATGGCGGATGACGGCGCGATTCTGATCGGCAAGAGCTGGAAGGCAGAAAATCTGCTTCTCAAGCTCGCCAACCGCCACGGCCTCGTGACGGGCGCGACCGGAACCGGCAAGACGGTGACGCTGCAGGTGATGGCGGAAGGATTCGCCAGGGCCGGCGTCCCGGTCTTCGCCGCCGACATCAAGGGCGACCTCTCGGGTATCGCGGCGCCGGGCGATTCCAAGCCGCCCTTCGTCAAGCGTGCCGAAGAGATCGGCATCAAATACGAGCCCGACCAGTTCACCACCGTGTTCTGGGACGTCTTCGGCGAGCAGGGCCACCCCGTCCGCGCCACCATCTCCGAGATGGGTCCGCTGTTGCTGGCCCGCCTGCTCGATCTCAACGAGACGCAGGAGGGCGTGCTCAACATCGCCTTCCGGATAGCCGACGAGCAGAAGCTCCTCCTGCTCGATCTCAAGGATCTGCGCGCGATCCTCGGCTTCATCGCCGAGAACGCCAAGGACCTGACCACCAAATACGGCAATGTGACTTCGCAGACGGTCGGCACGATCCAGCGCGCGCTGCTCGTGCTGGAGAACCAGAAGGGCGACATCTTCTTCGGCGAGCCGGCGCTCGACATCGCCGATCTGATGAAGACGGACCGCTACGGCCGCGGCATCGTCAACATCATGGCCGCCGACAAGCTGATGGCCAATCCGCGCCTCTACGCGACCTTCCTGCTCTGGCTGCTGTCGGAGCTGTTCGAGCAGTTGCCCGAGGTCGGCGATCTGGAAAAGCCCAAGCTGGTCTTCTTCTTCGACGAGGCGCATCTGCTGTTCAACGGCGCGCCCAAGGCGCTGCTGACGGCGGTCGAGCAGGTCGTGCGGCTGATCCGCTCGAAGGGCGTCGGCGTCTATTTCGTGACGCAGAACCCCCTCGACATTCCCGATACCGTGCTGGCCCAGCTCGGCAACCGTGTCCAGCACGCGCTGCGCGCCTTTACGCCGCGCGACCAGAAGGCGGTCAAGGCGGCGGCCGAGACCTTCCGCCAGAACCCGAAGATCAACACCGCCGAGGCGATCATGCAGCTTGCGGTCGGCGAGGCGCTGGTTTCGATGCTGGAAGGCAAGGGCTCGCCGGAAGTGGTCGAGCGTTCGCTGATCGCCCCGCCGATGGCGCAGGTCGGTCCCTGCACGGTCCAGATCCGCCAGCAGGCGCTGGTCGAGTCCGGCTTCAAGGGCAAATACGACACCATGGTCGACCGCGAGTCGGCCTATGAGGAGCTGATGAAGCGCAAGAACCTGACGCCCGACGGCGAGCCGGTCGAGGCGTCGACCACGGGCGATGGCGGCATTCTCGACACGATCGGCGGCTGGCTCGGCGGTGGTGCTCCGCAGCCGCGTCCCAAGACCGGTCCGGGCAGCCGCGGCGGGGCCCTGCCGCAGAGCATGACCGAGAAGATCATCACCTCGGCGGCGCGCTCGGCTGCGACCTCGATCGGCCGGCAGGTCGGCACCGCGATCCTGCGCGGCGTGCTGGGGAGCATGATGGGCGGCAAGCGCTAAGACCCGCCGGCAGCTGCGAAGCGCTTGACGAACCCGTAGCGTCACGCGAGTGTCTTCAACCTCAGGTAGTGGTCGGCTCTTTTCGTAGTCAGCGATGGTAGGGAGGCGCGTGCATGCCCAACAACTACACGGGGCTGCGAACTCTCGCGAAACACGACCCCGACGCCGCCAAGCGTTGCGCCCGGCGCCTGCGCGACATTCGGCAGAGTCTTCTGCCGCTTCGCAAGCGCAAGAGCGAAACCAGTCTCCTGCTCGCCACCTGGAATATCCGCGACTTCGATTCCAACAAGTTCGGCTTTGGTCCGAGGCTGGAGGAGAGTTTCTACTATATCGCAGAAATGATGTCTTGCTTCGATCTTGTCGCTGTTCAGGAGGTCAATCGGGATCTGTCCGCGCTTGAGAAACTCATGCGGATCCTCGGTCGGGAGTGGGACTACATCGCCACCGATACCACGACGGGCGCGGGCGGGAACGATGAGCGCATGGCGTTTGTCTACAACACCGAGAAGGTCTGGTTTCGCAAGATCGCCGGCGAGATCGTGCTGCCCGAGGGCCAGCTGGTCGTCTCGCGGAAGAAGGCGAAGGCGGCCAAGGATGAAACCGCAGCCGCGTCGCCGAGCCTGACGGCGACTGACGAGGCCAAAGATGCCTTCGTCGAAGTGAAACAGCAATTCGCCCGCACGCCCTTCCTCGTCGCGTTCCAGTCGGGCTGGTTTCGCTTCAGCCTTTGCACGGTTCACATCTATTTCGGCGCCGATAGCGGCGAGGCATTGCAGCGGCGCATCGCCGAGATCAAACAACTCGTCGGATTCTTTGCCGAGCGGCAGGACAAGGCCAGCAAGCTGGAGAAGGACAGGCTCGGGCAGGTGGAGAATTATATCCTGCTCGGCGACTTCAACGTGGTCAGTCCCGAGCACAAGACGATGGCGGCGCTGAAGAGCGAGGGTTTCACCGTCCCGGCTGCGATTGACGGTAAGAAGGTGCGCGGGCCCGAAAGCCATTATTATGATCAGATCGCGGTGCGGGTGAAGGATCCACGCTTCAAGGTCGTGGGCGGCGGGTTGATCGACATGTTTCAGGACGTTTTTCGCAATACCGCCGAAGATCGGGCCATCTATGCAGCGCGACTGCCAGCGGCCGATCCAGAAACCGACCCGACCTACAAGGCGACGACGCCCGAGAAGCTGTTCGAGAAATGGCGGACCTGGCAGATGTCTGACCATGCGCCTCTCTGGATCGAGATCGAGACTGACTTCGCAGACGATTATCTCGAAGCGATCGCGAAAGGCTGAGAAGGCCGCCGCAGTGTTGACTGGCCTGATGGCCGCGCCAACGCTGCGGCTGACGTGAGAGCGCTGACCCGTCATGATGGGTCTACCGACTCAACGTCTCACGGTTCGTTTCATGTCCAAGCTCCCCGCCATTCTATCCCGGCTCGACGCCGATCTCGACGCTGCGCTGGCGCGTCTCTCGTCCTGGCTCGAGATACCGTCGATCTCGACCGATTCCGCTTACACGGCTGACAGCCGGCGCGCGGCGGAATGGCTGGTGAAGAATCTGGAAACGCTCGGCTTCACCGCCGGCCTGCGCGAGACGCCCGGCCAGCCGATCGTGATCGGGCATCGCCCGAAACCCGGCGCGCCGCACGTCCTGTTCTACGGCCACTACGATGTGCAGCCTGTCGATCCGCTGGCGCTCTGGGACACCGAGCCGTTCAAGCCGACGGTCAAGGAGATCGAGCCCGGCCGCAAGGTGATCACCGGTCGCGGTGCCTGCGACGACAAGGGCCAGGTCATGACCTTCATCGAGGCGATGCGGGCGACGCTTGCCGAGACCGGCGACCTGCCGATCGGCGTCACCGTCATGGTCGAGGGCGAGGAGGAATCGGGCTCGGTCAACCTGCCGGCCTTCGTCCGCGAGAACGCCGGGGAGTTGAAGGCCGATTTCGCCCTCGTCTGCGACACCGGCATGTGGGACCGTGAGACACCGGCGATCACCGCCTCGCTGCGCGGCATGGTCTATCAGGAGGTGACCATCACCTGCGCCGATCGCGACCTGCATTCGGGACTGTTCGGCGGCGCCGCCGCGAATCCCGTCCATGTCCTCGCGAAGATCGTGGCCGCGCTGCATGACGAGACCGGCACGATCACGTTGCCCGGCTTCTATGAGGGCGTCGAGGAGCCCACGAACCAGCAGAAGGCGGACTGGGCCGACCTCAACCTGACCGAAGAGGAGTTCCTCGGCCAGATCGGCCTGAAGCACTCTGTCGGTGAGAAGGGGCGCATGCTGATCGAGCAGATCCAGTCGCGCCCGACCTGCGACGTCAACGGCATCTGGGGTGGTTATACCGGCGAGGGCAGCAAGACGGTGATCGCCGGCAAGGCCTCGGCCAAGATCTCGTTCCGCCTCGTCGGCAAGCAGGACCCCGACAGGATCGCCGCCGCTTTCCACGCATTTGTGCGCGAACGACTGCCGGCAGATGCCACGGCCGAATTCATCGGTCATAGCGGATCGCCCGCAATCGTGGTGCCGGCCGATTCCCCGGCTCTCACCAAGGCGCGCGCAGCTCTGACCGAGGAATGGGGCCGCAAGGCCGTGACCATCGGCTCGGGCGGCTCGGTGCCGGTCGTCGGCGATTTCAAACGCCTGCTCGGCATGGATACGCTGCTGGTCGGCTTCGGCCTCGATGACGACCGCGTCCATTCGCCCAACGAGAAATACGACCTCTCCTCCTTCCACAAGGGGCAGCGCTCCTGGGCGCGCATCTTGCAGGCACTGGGGACGGAAAAGGCTTCCTCATGAAATCGGTCTGTGTGTTCTGCGGGTCCAATCCCGGCAATGATCCTGTCTATGCCGATGCGGCGCGCGCCATGGGCGCGGAGATCGCGCGGCGTGGCCTCATCCTGGTCTATGGCGGCGGCGCGGTCGGGCTGATGGGCATCGTCGCCGATGCGGCGCTGGCCGCCGGCGGCGAGGTCCACGGCATCATCCCGCGTGCGCTGCGCGAAAAGGAGGTCGGCCATCACGGGCTGACGCGGCTCGAAATCGTCGAGACCATGCATATCCGCAAGGCCCGGATGGCGGAGCTGTCCGACGGCTTCATCGCCATGCCCGGCGGCATCGGCACCTTCGAGGAGCTGTTCGAGATCTGGACCTGGGGCCAGCTCGGCATCCACGACAAACCACTGGCCTTCCTGAATGTCGCGGGCTTCTACGACCCGCTGGCGACCTTCCTCGACAACACCGTGGAGGCCGGATTCCTGAAGCAGACCCATCGCGCCATGGCGATCACCGATACGCAGCCCGCGACCTTGCTCGACCGCATGGAGCAATACGTCCCGGCTGCGACTTACAAGTGGGTTGAGAAGGAGCAGGTGTGACCATTCTCTGCGCCACATCTCTGGATTATAGGAAATTAGTCCTTGACATCGTGACGCTGATCGGGTAGACATCAGGAACACTCACGAAGTGTAACCAGCAAGCCGCCGCGCCCTCCAGCCGGCGGCTTTCGCATGTCCGGCCCGCGAGGTTTTCCCATGTCCGATGATGACGATGACGCGCCGGTGCTGCCGGCCGCGAAGGCCAGGCGCTTGCCGGTCAGCCGCAAGATGGTGGTGACGAAGCTCTGGCGCGCGGCGAAGCGCCAGCTCGACGCCCATGAGGCGCGTCTCGACGAACTGCCGAAAGGCGCGGCGGCGAGCGAGTCCGACGCCAAGGCGCTGGCGGTGCTCGCCCGCACCGTCCGCGAACTGGTCGCGCTCGAGGCGACGACGGCCGGCCGGGAGGACAAGTCGAACGATGATCTCTCGCCCGCCGCCGGACTGCGCCACGTCGCCGAACTCCGAAAGGAGCTTGCACGACGTCTTGAAGTCCTTGCCGCCGAAGAGGCGGGTGCCGCTGCTCCGGCAGCTCCTGGCGACGGCGACGCCTGACGAATACGAAGTCATCATCGCCGAATGGATGATCTGGGCGCGGCCCGATCAGAAGCCGCCGACGAAAGCCGAATGGGCGGTCTGGCTGGTTTTGGGCGGGCGCGGCGCCGGCAAGACGCCCACCGGAGCCGAATGGGTCAAGGGCATGGCGCTGGGGCTGCCGCCCTACGCAAACGCCCGGACCGGCCGTATCGCCCTCGTCGGCGAGACGCAGGGGCAGGTGAGGGACGTGATGATCGAGGGCGTCTCCGGCCTGCTTTCCATCCATACGAAATGGGAGCGGCCGGACTGGTCTCCGTCGCGGCGACAACTGCGCTGGCCCAACGGCGCGATCGCGCAGGCCTTCTCGGCCGAGGATCCGGAAGGGCTGCGCGGCCCGCAATTCGGCGCCGCTTGGTCCGACGAACTGGCGAAATGGCGCAACCTTCAGGAGTGCTGGGACATGCTGCAATTCGGGCTTCGCCTCGGCGACAGGCCGCGCCAGATCGTCACGACGACGCCGAGGCCGCTGCCGCTGATCAAGCGCTTGCTGGCTGATCCGCATGTTGCGGTCAGCCGGGCGGCCACGAGCGCGAACCGCTTCAACCTCGCCGCCGACTTCATCCGCAGCGTGACGCAGACCTATGGCGGCACGCGGCTCGGCCGGCAGGAACTCGACGGCGAACTCGTCGAGGAGAGTGCCGACGCGCTCTGGACGCGCGCCATGATCGAGGATTGCCGCGAGCCGGCGGCGCCCGCTCTGGCGCGGATCGTGGTCGCGGTCGATCCGCCGGCCTCGTCCTCGCAGCGGGCCGATTCCTGCGGGCTGGTTGTTGCCGGTATCGACCGCGGCGGTATCGGCCATGTGCTGGAAGACGGCACGGTCTCGGGCGCCCGGCCGCATGAATGGGCGGCGAAGGCCGTCGCACTCTACCAGCGCTTCGAGGCCGATGCGCTGGTCGTCGAGGTCAACCAGGGCGGCGAGATGGCCGAGAGCGTGATCCGCGAGGTCGATCCGGGTGTGCCGGTGACGGCGGTCCGGGCGACGCGCGGCAAATATCTGCGGGCCGAGCCGGTCGCGGCCCTCTACGCTCAGGGGCGGGTGCGCCATGCCAGGGTCTTCCCGGCGCTGGAAGACGAGATGTGCGACTTCGGCCCGGGTGGCCTCAGCTCCGGCCGCTCGCCCGATCGGCTTGACGCGCTGGTCTGGGCGCTGACCCATCTGATGCTGGGCCCGAAGGGCCGGCCGCGGGTGAGAGGAATCTAGTTTCGAGAGCCGTCATTCTCGGGCCGCGTCAGCGGACCCGAGAATCTCTGGAAAGAGATGCTCGGGTCAAGCCCGAGCATGACGAACGCGACGCACTCAACAGCGAGACCTCCATGCTCAATCTCCTACGCCACCTGCGCGGCCTCGCCGCGCCGGAACGCAAGCGCTCCCGCGTCGGGCCCTTGATCGCGCTGCACGAGGCGGGGCGCCCGGTCTGGACGCCGCGCGACTATGCGGCGCTCGCCCGCGAGGGCTATGAGCGCAATCCGGTTGTGCATCGCTGCGTCCGGCTGATTGCGGAGGCCGCGGCACAGACCTCGTTGATCGCCAAGGTCGGGGGGCGCGAAATGCCGGAGCATCCGGCGCTTGCGCTGATCGACAGGCCCAATCCGCGCCAGGGCGGCATCGCCTTCCGCGAAATGCTGTTCGGCCACCTGCTGGTCGCCGGCAACGCCTATGTCGAGGCGGCGAGCGCAGGCCGCGAGCCGCGCGAGCTCTATGCGCTGCGGCCGGACCGGATGCGGATCGTGCCCGGTCGCGATGGCTGGCCGGAAGCCTATGACTACACGGTCGGCGGCGACACCATCCGCTTCCGGCAGGACGAGGGCTCGCTGCCGCCGATCCTGCACCTGACGCTGTTCCATCCGGTCGACGACCATTACGGCCTGTCGCCGATCGAGGCTGCCGCCTGCTCGCTCGACATCCACAACGCCGCCAGCCACTGGCACAAGGCCCTGCTCGACAATGCGGCAAGGCCCTCCGGCGCGCTGGTCTATGACGGCCCGGACGGATCGAGTCTCACCGATGCCCAGTTCGAGCGGCTGAAGCAGGAGCTGGAAGAGAGCTTCCAGGGTGCGCGCAATGCCGGCCGGCCGCTGCTGCTCGAGGGCGGACTCGACTGGAAGCCGCTTTCGCTGACGCCGGCGGAGCTCGATTTCGTCGCGGCCAAGGGCGTGGCGGCGCGCGAGATCGCGCTCGCCTTCGGCGTGCCGCCGTTGCTGCTCGGCCTGCCCGGTGACAACACCCACGCCAATTTCGCCGAGGCCAACCGCGCCTTCTGGCGCCAGACCGCGATCCCGCTGGTCCGGCGCACGGCGCAATCGCTGGCGCAGTGGCTGGGGCCGGCCTTCGGAGACGAGCTGACGCTGGAGCCCGATCTCGACGCCATCGAGGCACTGGCCGAGGAGCGGGAATCGCTCTGGCGCAGGCTGAGCACTGCGAGCTTCCTCAGCGAGGACGAGAAGCGCGAGGCGGTCGGCTACGGCCGAGCGCCGACAGGTGGAGGAGGAACCCCATGAACCTGATCGAACAGATCGTCACCGCCTTCGTCGGGCGCGCCGATGTCGGCCATCTCGGCCTGCTGCTCTGGGCGGCCTGTGCCTCGGCCTTTGCCTATTTCGTGCTGCGCGAACTGACCGCCGCGAACCGGCGCTTCGACGAATTCGTGCGCGAGCTCAACCGCTTCAATGCCCGTCACGAGGGGGACCAGCCATGACACGTTCCGGCGAGAAGAAGCCGTCACCGCCGCCATCCTCCGGTTCGGGCCGGGCCCAGCCGCAGAAGCCGGCGCGCGGGCCGGCGAACGCCGAGACCTTCGGCCGCTTCGTGCGCAACCTGGCCAGGCTTGAGGGCGGCTCTAGCCGCCGCGGCAAGGCCGGTGCCGAAAAGCGCGCGGAGGGCGCCCGATGAGAAGCGCCTTCTCGACCGGACCCTTTGCGCGCGAGTCCAAGTTCCTGGCCCTGCCGCCGGCGCGGATCAGGCCCGATGGTCTGTTCGAAGGCTATGCCAGCCTGTTCGGCATTGCCGATCTCGGCAAGGACGTGGTCGAGCCCGGCGCCTTCCGCGACAGCATCAATCGGCGCGGCCCAGGCGGGGTCAAGCTGCTCTGGCAGCACGATCCGGCCGAGCCGATCGGCCGCTGGGTCGCCCTAAGCGAGGATGCGCGCGGGCTGTTCGTTCGCGGCCAGCTCTCACTGGCCGTCGCGCGCGCTCGCGAAATCCACGCGCTGATGCGGGAGGGCGCGATCGACGGGCTCTCGATCGGCTTCCGCTCCGAGAAGGCCCGCACCGAACCGCGCAGCGGCCTGCGCCGGCTGGAGCGGATCGATCTCTGGGAGATCTCGATCGTCACCTTCCCGATGCTGCCGCAGGCCCGCGTCTCCGCCGTCAAGGCGCTGCGCGGCGCGCAGGCTTTCGCTCACGCCTGAAACCGTTCCACCCGAGGAGAGACCATGACCACTGCCAACCACGCTCCCGAGAGCAAGGCGGCCGGCGCCGATTTGTCGCTGGCCTTCGACGACCTCCGCTACACGCTGGAAAGCTATCGCGTCAGCAATGACGAGAGGCTGGCGGAGATCGAGACCCGAAACAGCGCGGATCCGCTGACTGAGGAGAAGATGGCCCGGATGGACGCCTCCCTCGACGACGCGATGCGCCGCATCGACCGCCTGACGCTCGACCGCAGCCGCCCGGCGCTCGGCCGCGACGAACCGCGCGATCCGCTCGTCGGCGAGCACAAGGCCGCCTTCGCATCTTACATCCGCAGCGGCGAGGCCGGTGGGCTGAAACGGCTGGAGGGCAAGGCGCTCTCGGCCGGCTCCGGCCCCGATGGCGGCTATCTCGCGCCGTCCGGCGTCGAAAGCGAGATCTTGCGTCGGCTGGCGAACGTCTCGCCGATCCGCGCGATCGCCACCGTCAGGACGATCTCTTCCGGCACCTACAAGAAAGCGTTCTCCACCACCGGCCCGGCCGCCGGTTGGGTCGCGGAGGCCGCCGCCCGCCCGCAGACCGGATCGCCGACGCTGGCCGAGCTCTCCTTCCCGGCGATGGAGCTCTACGCCATGCCGGCGGCGACGCAGACGCTGCTCGACGACGCCATCGTCAACATCGACCAGTGGATCGCCGAGGAAGTCGAGAGCGCCTTCGCCGAGCAGGAGGGCGCGGCCTTCGTCAATGGCGACGGCGTCGACAAGCCCAAGGGCTTCCTGGCCTATCCGACGGTGGCGGAGGCGAGCTGGAGCTGGGGCAATATCGGTGTCCTGAACACCGGCGTCGCCGGCGCCTTCGCCGCGTCGAATCCCTCGGACGTCCTGGTCGACCTCGTCTATGCGCTGAAGGCCGGCTATCGCCAGAACGCCTCCTTCGTGATGAACCGCAACACGCAAGCCACTGTCCGCAAGTTCAAGGACTCGACCGGCCAGTATCTCTGGCAGCCGCCGGCCTCGGTCGGGGCGCCGGCGACGCTGCTCGGCTTTCCGCTGGTCGAGGCCGAGGACATGCCCAACATCGCCAACAACGCGGTCTCGGTCGCTTTCGGCGATTTCCGGCGCGGCTATCTCGTCGTCGACCGGGCGGGCGTGCGCATCCTGCGCGATCCCTATTCCGCCAAGCCCTATGTGCTGTTCTACACGACCAAGCGCGTCGGCGGCGGCGTGCAGGATTTCGCCGCGATCAAGGGCCTGAAATTCGCGGTCTGACCTGCGCTGGAGATCCGGCCGGACGTCTGGGGACGGGGCGTGCGCGCCCTGTCCCTCAGCGCGAGAACCACCAGCTATAGCCGGCTGCCGGGCGCTGTTGTTCGAGCGGGCGCGGGTTCGGTCCCATCGCGAGCAGCCGCGCTGCGGTCTCCGAGATCCAGCTCCGATGTTCGGCGACCGGCGTGATCGCGGTGAAGCCGCCGCAGATGCGCCGCTCGCGCGCGTTCAGCGGACCGCTCGACCAACTGACGATGCCGACGAGATCGCGCGAACGAACGTCTCCGCGCAGGACGGGGCCGCCGGAATCGCCCCGGCAGGCACCGGCGCCGGGGCTTTCGCCTCTCGCTTCGGCATCGACGGCAACCTTCACCGTGTTCTGCGTGGTGTAGTTGCCGGCATTGACCAGCCTGGTCTCGCGCAGACGCCGCGCCGTGTTCTTGTTGTTCTCGACGGAAAGGCCGAAGCCGGCCATCGTCACGCTCTCGCCCTGCCAAAGCCCGCCGCCAAGCGTCACCGGCAGGATATCGGCGGGCAGCGGGGCTGCCAGCCGCAGCATGGCGAGATCGGCGCCGGGCTGGGTGCGCGGCGTCGTGCCCGGCACGAAGGTCGGATGCGGCAGCACCGCGATGACGGCATGCCGGCGCGTGCGGAAGCGCGGATCGAGGCTGACCACGCTGACCGAGCCGCCGCCCATCAGGCAATGCGCCGCGGTCAGGACCAGTTCGGGCGCGATCACCGCGCCCGAGCAGAGTTCGCCGCGGCTGGTCTCGACACGCAGCGTCGAGGCGCGCGCCCCACGTGCGTCCTGCGAGGTCGTGCCGCCGACGACGGCAAGCGCCGGCGAAGCGCCGGCGACAAGAGCGGTGGCGAGAACGAAGACGAATCGACGCAATGTCATGATGCGAACCAGATGAACGAACCGGCTCAATCTATGGGCTGCGGCGCCGCAGTCCAGCCTTTCCGTCAGCGACCGTTCGTCCAGAACGCGCGCTCGGTCCATTTCGCGAGCGTGCCGTCGATCCAGTTGCGCTGCGGCGAGACCAGCACGCCCTGGCTCAGCAGGCCACAGCTCTTGCCGGACGGCCCGGTCGACCAGCTCGTGACGGCGACGATGCCGCCATCCGCTGATGTCATCGGCCCCCCTGAATCGCCCTGACAGGCGCCGGGTCCAGGGCGCTTGCCCGCGCCTGCCGGATCGGCCGCCCAGAGCAGGACCCGGCCCGGACCATAGGGCTCAACCGCGACCAGGGCGGCGGACCGATAGACGCCGGTCGTTCGTGCCTCGCCCTCGCGCGATACGCCATAGCCGGCCAGCACGACCGGAGCGCCGGCGCGCGGCAGCGCACCATCGACGAGCGTGGCGGCTGTGAAACGCGCGGGGAGCGGCTCGGCAAGCCGCACGAGCGCCAGGTCGATCGAGCGCTGCCGCGCCGCGACCGCATTGGCCTTGAACTCGGGATGGAGGGCGACGGAGGCCGGCGCGATCAGCACGGGCTCGCCGCCGCCATCCTTCCAGTGGATGCGCAGATCCGTGCCGCCGGCCGCGCAATGGGCCGCCGTCAGGATCGCGCGGGCCGACAGCACGATGCCGGTGCAGACGCCGCCGCGCGCATTGAGAACCATCAGCGTCGAGCCGGTAGCCGGCCCGCCATCGCGGCCGCTGACGACGGCGCCTGCGGAATTCGCGGCCAGCGCCAAGCCTAGAGCGAGGCTGCCCAAAGCGAGGCCGGCCAAGCCGATCAGACGTCCGATGCGCATCGCGCTCCTCCTCGACAGGAGGCGCTGGATAGCGCGTCGGCCCCCGCAATTGAACCCCCGATCGGAGCGACCATGACGCCGCTTGCCTTGACCCCGCCGGCGCAGGAGCCGGTTTCGCTGTCGGAAGCCAAGACATTCCTGCGGCTCGACCAGACGGCGGAAGACGATCTCCTGGGCACCCTGATCACCGCCGCGAGGCTGATGGTGGAGGCGGCGTCCGGCCGGCTCCTGGTCGATCAGGCCTGGCGCATCGTGATCGACCGCTGGCCCGATGGCGGCGAGATCCGCCTGCCGCTCTCGCCTGTCAGCACGATCACGGCCTCACGCGTCTATGACGTGCTCGGCGTGGCGCAGCCGGTCGCGCCGACGGCCCTGCAACTCGACACCGCTGCCGATCCTCCGCTCGTCAGGGTCGTGGCCGAGGTTCCCGAGATCGGAAGGGCGCGTGGCGCGATCGAGATCGATGTGGTCGCCGGCTTCGGCCCAACTGCGTCTACGGTGCCGGCCCTGCTGCGGCAGGCGGTATTGCGGCTGGCGGCGCGCTGGTTCGAACAGCGCGGTGATGTCGTTGGACGCGATGCCGAGGCGTTGCCGCCGGAGATCATGGCGCTGATCGCGCCTTTCCGCCGCGCGAGGCTCTGAGCCATGGCGCAAGCGAACGTGAATGCCGTGCTGGTGGGCGCTTTGCGACGCCGCCTTGTGCTCGAATCAGCCGTTACGACGTCGGACGGAGTCGGTGGCGCGACCCGGACTTACGAGACCGTCGCGGCAGTCTGGGCGCAGGTCGAATGGCTCTCGGGCGGCGAGCATTGGCGCCGGGGCCGGCCCGAGCAGGCTGCGACGCATCGCGTCACCATGCGCTGGCGCGCCGGTGTCGATGCCGGCCAGCGCCTGCGCGATGGCGCGCGCCTTTTCGACATCCGCGCCGTCGCCGATCCCGATGGCAGCCGGCGCCGCCTCGTCTGTCACGTCCTGGAGGTCACGCCATGAGCGACGCGATCCTCGCCTTGCGTGCCGCGATCCAGATGCGGCTCGAGGCCGATGCCGACCTCGTCGCCCTGATCGGCGCCGGCCGCATCCATGACGAAGCGCCTCGCGCGGCGAGCGGCGTCTATGTCGTCCATGGCGAGGTTGAGGCGCGCGACTGGTCGACCGGCGGCGACCGGGGCTGCGAACAGGATCTCGGCCTGACCGTTTGGGCGGGCGAGAGCTCTTCGTCGCGTTTGGCTCTGGAGGCGGCGGCGCTCGTCGTCGCCGCGCTGGACGAGGCGCCGCTCGCGCCGGCCGGGCACGGGCTCGTCAATTTGCGCTGGCGCTCCAGCCGGCTGGCGCGGGACGGCGCGACGGGGCTCGCCTTCGTCGCGATCCGCTTCCGCACCGTGACCGAAACCCTCTGATTTCATCAACGCTGGACCAGGGAGACGCCGGATGTCGGCACAGAAGGGCAAGGATCTGCTGCTCAAGGCGGCGGATGCGGAAGGGGATTTCGTCACGGTGGCGGGGCTTCGCGCCCGGCAGATCGCCTTCAACGCGGAAACGGTGGATGTGACCCACTCCGAATCCGCCGGCCGCTGGCGCGAATTGCTGGCCGGCGCAGGCATGCGCCGCGCCGCCATCAGCGGCGCCGGCATTTTCAAGGACGAGGCGTCGGATGTTCTGGTGCGCCAGATCTTCTTCGACGGCACGATCCGCGACTGGCAGGTGATCGTGCCGGATTTCGGCACCGTCACGGGTCCGTTCCAGCTTTCGAGCCTGGAATATCGCGGCGACCATGCCGGCGAGGTGACTTTCGACCTCTCGCTGGAATCCGCCGGCCAACTCGCCTTCACCGCGCTGTGAGGGGGCTGGCATGATCAACCGCTATCGCGGCGAGACCGCGCTCATGGCCGACGGCCAGGCGCTGCCGATGCGCCTGACGCTCGGCGCTCTCGCCGAACTCGAACATGCCTTCGCCGTGGACAGCCTGCCCGCCCTGGGCGAGCGCTTCGCCGGTGGAAAGCTCTCGGCGCGTGACGTGACACGCATCCTTGCCGCCGGCCTCCGTGGTGCCGGCAGCAGCGTCAGCGAGGACCAGGTCGCGAGCCTCGCTTTCGACGGCGGTCTCAATGGCGCGATCCGGGCCGCCATCGACCTGCTCGATGCGACCTTCGGCGATCCGGCAAGGGAGGCGGCCCCGGAGGTCGAGGTCACATCCCGCCCTCCGCAGCCGCCGACGGCCTGAGCCCGCCGGCGGCTGCGGTCCCCTTTCCCTGGCGCGAGGTCATGGCCTTCGGGCTCGGACGCCTCGGCTGGGCGCCCGACACCTTCTGGGCCGCGACCCCGCGCGAGATCGGCGCCGCGCTGCGGGCCCATCAGACCGAAAACCTGTCATCGGCGGCGCCCGAGCGCGATGCGCTGCGGGCCCTGATGGCGGCCCATCCCGACGCCTGAACCCTGTCCGCCTTTCTCCCGACTTGCGAGGTCCGCCATGGCCGACGACGACATCGTTCTCTCATCTCGCCTGTCCGACATGCGGGCGCTCGGCTCGCTGACGCAGAGCCTCGGCAAATCGGCCGAGAGTTTCGGCAAGTCGATCACCAACGCCTTCGCCAAGGGCATCGTCGAGGGCAAGCGCTTCGAGGACGTGCTGCGCAGCGTCGGGCGCTCGATCACCGAGACCTTGCTGAAATCGGCGCTGAAGCCGCTGCAGGCCAGCCTGTCGAGTCTGCTCGGCACCGGGGTGAAGAGCCTGACGGGGTTGTTCGGCGGCGGTCTCGGGCTGGGCGGGCTCGGTGGCGGAGGGGGCGTTCCGGTCGCACCCTTCGCGGAGGGCGGCGTCATCGCCTCGCCGGCCTATTTTCCGCTCGGGCGTGGCCTCGGGCTGATGGGCGAACGCGGCGCCGAGGCGATCCTGCCCTTGTCGCGCGGGGCCGATGGCCGGCTCGGCGTGCGCTCCTCGGGCGAGACGCGCCGCCCGCTCAGCGTCGTCGTCCAGGTCTCGACGCCCGATGCCGACAGCTTCCGGCGCTCGGAAGCGCAGGTTTCGGCGGCGATCGCCCGCGCCGTGGCGCGCGGCGGCCGAGCTCTGTGAGGGGCTGAGGCCATGACCGATTTCCACGAGATCCGCTTCCCGACCGACATCGCGCGCGGAGCGCGGGGCGGGCCCGAGCGCCTGACGCAGATCGTGACGCTGGCTTCAGGCCGCGAGGTTCGCAACAGCCGCTGGGCCCATTCACGTCGGCGCTACGATGCCGGCCTCGGCATCCGCACCCTCGACGCGCTCGCGACCGTGGTCGCCTTCTTCGAGGAGCGTCGCGGGCGGCTCTACGGCTTCCGTTGGCGCGACCGGCTCGACTGGAAGAGCTGCCCACCCTCGCAGGCGCCCACCGCGACCGACCAGGCGCTCGGCACCGGGGATGGCGTCACGGCGACATTCCAGCTCGGCAAGCATTACGGGTCGGGCGTGACGCGCTATCGCCGGCCGATCACCAAGCCCTTGCCTGGCGAAGTGCTGATCGCGGTCGATGGCGTCCCGGCCGACGAGCCCGGACATGTCGCCTGCGACGCGACGACTGGCCTCGTCACCTTCGCCGCCGGGCATGTGCCGGGGCCGGGCGCCGTGATCACCGCCGGCTTCCTCTTCGACGTGCCGGTGCGTTTCGACATCGACGCGATCGAGGTCGATCTCTCGGCCTTCGAGGCCGGCGAAATCCCCAAGATCCCGATCGTCGAGATCATCCCCCTGAGGCGAGATTTCCCAGAAGGACAATCCGATGCGTGAGATCCCCGAAGGCTTGGCCGAGCATCTCGCCCAAAGCGCGACGACGCTCTGCCGCTGCTGGAGCCTGACGCGCCGCGACGGCGTCGTGCTCGGCTTCACCGATCATGACGGCCCGCTGTCCTTTGACGGTATCGCGTTTGCGGCCGTGACCGGCCTCGAGGCGGCAGAGAGTGCGGCCGAACTCGGTTTCGCTATCGGCGGCGGCGACGTGTCCGGTGCGCTGCTGGCCGGGGGCCTCAACGAGGCCGATCTAGCGCGCGGGCTCTATGACGACGCCCGCGTCTCGATCTGGCTGGTGAACTGGTCGGACGTCTCGCAGCGCATCCTGCTGGAAACCGGCTTCGTCGGCGAGATCCGGCGCGGCGATGGTGGCTTCACCGCCGAGGTGAGGGGACTCGCCAAGGCCTTCGACGAGGAGCGCGGGCGGCTCTACATGCGCGCCTGCTCGGCCGATCTCGGCGATGCGCGCTGCGGCGTCGCCCTGGCTGCGGTCGCCGGGACGGTGGCGTCGAGCGACGGCCGTCTCGGGCTGACCGCGCCTGCGCTCGCTTCCTATGCGGACGGGCATTTCACCGGCGGCCGCCTGATCTTCACGAGCGGGGCCAATATCGGCTTCGCCACGGAGGTGAAGCGCCATGGCTCGGCGGGCGGGCTCGTCGCGCTCCTGCTCTGGCAGGCGCCGCCGGTGCCGATCGCGGCCGGCGATGCCTTCACCCTGTCCCCCGGCTGCGACAAGAGCTTCGCCACCTGCCAGGCCAAATTCGGCAATGGCATCAACTTCCGCGGTTTCCCGCACCTCCCCGGCACCGACTTCATCATCGGTGGCGTCAGGCCGGGCGACGGAGCGCTCGACGGTGGGAGTCTGTTCCGATGAGCGCGGCGGTTTCGCGGTCCGACATCGTTGCGGCCGCCCGCCACTGGCTCGGCACGCCCTACCATCATCAGGCCTCGCTGCGTGGTGTCGGCTGCGACTGCCTCGGACTGGTGCGCGGCGTCTGGCGCGACCTTTACGGGGATGAGCCGGAGACTCCCCCGCCCTATTCGCCGGGCTGGGCGGAAAGTCTGGGCGTCGAGACCCTCGCGGCGGCGGCGCTGCGCCATCTGCTGCCGGTCGCGCGCGGACTGGAACGGCCGGGCGACGTCCTGCTCTTTCGCTGGCGCGCGCATCTCCCCGCCAAGCACTGCGCCATCCTGAGCGCGCCAGACGCCATCCTGCATGCCCATGACGGCGCAGAGGTCAGCGAGGTCGCCTTCTCGCCCTGGTGGCGACGGCATCAGAGCCACGCATTTTCCCTTCCGGAGGTCCCCGACTGATGGCGACGCTACTTCTGCAGGTCGCGGGCAGCGCGCTCGGCACGGCGCTGGGCGGTCCGATCGGCGCCGTCATCGGCCAGGCGATCGGCGGCATCGCCGGTGCCCGGATCGACCAGTCCCTGCTCGGCGGCTCTGGCGGCACCCGCACCGTCGAGGGGCCGCGCCTCACCGAGATCGACGGGCTGGCCTCCAGCGAGGGCGCGGCGATCCCGCGTGTCTATGGTCGCGCCCGCATCGGCGGGCAGTTGATCTGGGCAACGCGCTTCGAGGAGGAGATCAAGGTCTCGGTGACGCGGACCAAGAGCGGCGGCAAGGGCAGCCCGCGCCAGAAGACCGTCGAGACGACCTATAGCTACTTCGCCAATCTCGCGATCGGTCTGTGCGAGGGGCGGATCGCCTTCATCCGGCGCATCTGGGTCGATGGCCGCGAGCTGGACGTCACCACCGTCAACATGCGCGTCCATGACGGCCATGAGGAGCAGGCGCCGGATCCGCTGATCGCCGCCAAGGAAGCCGGCGCGGCTCCGGCCTATCGCGGCCTCGCCTATGTCGTGTTCGAGCGCTTCCCGCTGGGCGACTACGGCAACCGAGTGCCGCAATTCGCCTTCGAGGTCGTGCGCGCTGTCGATGGCCTCAGCCAGATGATCCGAGCGGTGACGCTGATTCCGGGCGCCAGCGAATTCGTCTACGAGATGCGTACGGTCAGCCACGAGCCGGACCCCGGCGTGACCGAGAGCCTGAGCCGTCACCAGCTCTATGGCGGCTCCGACGTCGATACGGCGCTCGGCCACCTCGTCGCGCTCTGCCCCAGCCTGCGCCGGGTCTCGCTCGTCGTTGCCTGGTTCGGCGACGATCTGCGGACGGGCGACTGCACGCTCGCTCCGCGCGTCGAGATCGCCCACAAGCCGACGACGGGCGTGGAATGGTCCGTCGCGGGGGTGGACCGCACGACGGCGCGCGTCGTCAGCGAGGTCGACGGCCGGCCGGCATTCGGCGGCACGCCGTCGGATGCGAGCGTGATCAGGCTGATCCGGCGCCTGCGTGACGATTACGGCCTCGAGGTCGTGCTTTATCCCTTCTTGATGATGGACATCCCGGCTGGCAACGAGTTGCCCGACCCGGCGACGGGCGCGGCGGGGCAGCCGCGTTATCCTTGGCGCGGCCGCATCACCTGCGCACCTGCGCCGGATAGCCCCGACAGCGTCGATGGCACCGCGGCCGCCGAGACGCAGGTCGCGGCCTTTCTCGGCACGGTTTCCGCTGCAGACATGTCGGTCTCTGGCGAGCAGATCGCCTGCGCGAGCCCCGATGAGTGGAGCTACCGCCGCTTCATCCTGCACTACGCGATGCTGGCCCAAGTGGCGGGAGGCGTCAGCGGCTTCGTGCTCGGTTCGGAAATGCCCGGCCTGACGCGGGTTCGCGGGGCGGCGGGCTATCCGATGGTGGACGGGCTCGTCGGCCTCGCCGGTCAGATCAAGACGCTGCTGCCTTCGGCCACGCTGACCTATGCGGCCGACTGGTCTGAATACGGCGCCCATGTTCGCAACGCCGGCCAGGATGTCGCCTTTCCGCTCGACGCGCTCTGGGCATCGCCGGCGATCGGCGCGATCGGCATCGACTTCTACCCGCCGCTCTCCGACTGGCGCGACACCAGCGACCATGCCGATACGGCCATCGCCACTGGACCATGCGATCTCGGCTATCTCCGCGCTCGCCTGAACGCAGGCGAGGCCCATGACTGGTATTATGCCGACGCAGCCGGGCGCCTCGCCCAGACGCGCTTGCCGATCACGGATGGAGCCTATGGCAAGCCCTGGCTCTTCCGCCCGAAGGATCTCGTCGGCTGGTGGAGCAACGCTCATGTCGAGCGCGTCGGCGGTGCAGAGACGGCCGCAACCGCCTTCGCTCCCGGTGCCAAGCCGATCTGGCTGACCGAGATCGGCGTGCCGGCCGTCGACAAGGGGGCGAATGCGCCCAATGTCTTTCCCGATGCGAAATCGGCCGAAAGCGGCTACCCGCACTTCTCCAGCGGCGCGCGCGACGATCTGGTTCAGGCACGCGGGCTGGAGGCGATCATCTCCGGTTTCGACCCGGCGCGCGAGGGCTTCGAGGCCGCCCGCAATCCGGTTCATCCGGTGACCGGCATCCGCATGATCGATCCCGCCAACATCTTCGTCTGGAGCTATGATGCCCGGCCGTTTCCGGCCTTTCCGGATCTTGGCGGCGTCTGGGCCGATGGCGCGAGCTACGATACCGGGCACTGGCTCAACGGCCGCATCGAGGGCACGTCTGTCGACCGGCTCCTGCGCCGCATCCTGGCCGATTTCGGGTTGCCTGCGGCCGACGCCATCTCCGTCGACGGCTTCCTCGATGGTTATGTGCTCGACCGTCCGCTCTCGGCGCGACAGGCGCTCGAACCGCTGAGCCAGATTTTCGGCTTCGACGCGACGATGAGCGCGGGCAGGCTCGCCTTTCGGGGGCGTGCGGGAACCGTCGCGCGGGTTCTCTCCGACGATGACTGGGTGCTCGACCGCGACGGCCAGCCCTATGAACTGCGCCGCTCGCAGGAGAGCGAGCTGCCGCTCGAACTGCGGCTCGGTTTCAGCGACGGCGAGAGCGACTATCGCGCGGCCGCGTCCCGTTCGCGGCGGCTGGCCGGGGCGGCCCGGCGCGAGGTCGGCATCGAGACGGCGATCGTCACCCGGCCGGCGGAAGGCCAGCGCCTCGCCGATCAGCGGCTTCAGGAGGTCTGGGCCGGCCGCGAGACCTTACAGATCGAGCTCTCGCCCCGTTGCATCGGGCTGGAGCCGGGCGATGTCGTCGCCTTGCCCGTCGATGGGGCGCAGCGGCTCTTCCGCCTGACCCGGATCGATGATGGGCCGAGTCGGAGGGCGAGCGCACGCGCCGTCGAGCCGGCGATCTATCGCAGCAGCGGCGTCCCGAGCCTGCCGAGGCCGCCGCGGAGTGCGCCGGCGCTGCCCGGCCGGCCGCTGGTCATACCCCTCGCGCTGCCGATCGTGCGAACGCAGCCGCCGCCGCTTCTGTCGCTTGCGGCTTTTGCATCGCCCTGGCCGGGCGCACTCGCCGTCTGGCAGGCCGATGGCGTCGGCCAGTTCGAGCTGTTGCGCCTGATCGAGGCTCCCTCGATCGTCGGCGAAACGCTCACCGTCCTGCCTCCCGGGCCGGTCTGGCGCACGGATACGCGCGCCGTGCTCGATGTCAGGTTGCGTGGCGGCGTGCTGTCTTCGGTTTCAGCCGAAGCCGCGCTCGCCGGAGCCAATGCGCTCGCGCTGCTCGACGAGGCCGGGACGGTCGAGATCGTCACAGTCGCCCACGCCGAACTGATCGGCCCGCAGCGCTTTCGGCTGTCGGGCTTAATCCGCGGCCTTGGCGGCTCGGAGCGGGAAACCGGGCGCAGCCTCCCGAGTGGCTCCCGCGTCGTCGTTCTCGACGGCGCCGCAACCGCCTTGACCAGCGATCTCGGCGACCTCGGGCGCGAGCAGCGCTACCGCATCGGCCCGGTTCAGCGCGACGTCGGCGATCCCTCGATGGCGGAGCTGACGGCCAGCGTCAGTAGCGCGGCGCTGAGGCCCTTGTCTCCCGTGCATCCTCGTGCCCGGCGCCGAGGCGGAGCGATCGAGATCGCCTGGATCAGGCGCACCCGCATCGACGGCGATTCCTGGGATCTGGCCGAAGTGCCGCTTGGCGAGGAGACGGAACTGTATGAGATTTCCATCCTGAACGGGGACGTCACCTTGCGCAGGACGAGGACGAGCGCCGCCGCATGGTCGTATCCGGAGGCTTTGGAACTGGCCGATTTCGGCGCCGCGCAGGCCGAAATCGAAATTGTGATCGCCCAGATCAGCGCTGTTGCCGGGCGCGGCCATGAATGGCTTGGACGCGTCCCCGTGCGCTGACATAGTCAGGTGCTTTGCAGCATTCATGGCGCGTTCACGCGTGCGGGATTAGCCCATGTCGATGATGCCCGTCGAAACCATCTTCGCCCTCGCTCTGCTGGCGACGCCGCTGCCGATCGTCCAGATCGACAGTCAGGATCCGATTTCCTGCCTGTCCGCCGACGAGACGCGCGATGCCGTCGCGGATGGGCGCGTCATCCAGCCGGCGCAGGCCTCGCGGCATGCGCGCCAGGCCGCGCCGGGCGAGGTCGTTCGCATCCGGCTTTGCCGGCAAGGCGAAGACTATGTCTATGTGGTGACGACATTGAAGCGTGACGGGCGCGTCGCCCGCGTGACGCTCGAAGGACAGTCTGGCAAGGTCGCGACCATTCGCTGACCGATACCCGCCCGACCATCGCCAACAGGAGCTGACCCACCGTGAGACTGCTCGTCGTCGAGGACGACAAGGACCTCAACCGCCAGATCGTCACCGCGCTGGAGAATGCCGGCTATGCCGTCGACAAGGCTTTCGATGGCGAGGAGGGGCTCTATCTCGGCGAGACGGAGCCCTATGACGCTGTGATCCTCGATCTTGGCCTGCCTAAGGTCGATGGCGTCGCCGTGCTCCAGGGCTGGCGCCGCGCCGGCAAGACCATGCCGGTCCTGATCCTCACCGCGCGCGACCGCTGGAGCGACAAGGTCGGAGGCTTCGATGCCGGCGCCGACGACTATGTCACCAAGCCGTTCCATGTCGAGGAACTGCTGGCGCGCGTGCGGGCGCTGCTGCGCCGGGCCGCCGGTCACGCGACATCCGAACTCGTCTGCGGCCCGGTCAGGCTCGATACGCGTGCCAGCCGCGTCGTCGTCGATGGCAACCCGGTCAAGCTGACCTCGCACGAATACCGTCTGCTGGCCTATCTGATGCACCATCAGGGCCGCGTCGTCTCGCGCACGGAACTGGTCGAGCACCTATACGACCAGGATTTCGACCGTGATTCCAACACGATCGAGGTCTTTGTCGGCCGCCTGCGCAAGAAGCTGGGCGTCGACGTCATCGAGACCGTCCGCGGCCTCGGCTATATCGCCGCCGCGCCCGAGAAGGTCTGATACCGGGCGATGCCGTTCCGGTCGCATCGCTATTCGCTCGGCGCGCGGCTGTTCCTCTCGGCGGCGATCTGCTGTGCGCTGGTGCTCATCCTGGCCGGCTTCGGCCTGACCACCTTCTATCGCCGTTCGGCCGAGCGCGGCTTCGACGAGCGCCTGAGCGTCTACATCAAGGAGCTGATCGCCGACCTTGCCGCCCCGCCCGAGACCGAGCGGCAGGCGATCGGGGATCTCGGTGAGCCGCGCTTCGACCTGCCGCTGTCGGGCTGGTACTGGCAGATCATCCGTCTCGACGGCGAGCGGCCGACCATCCGCGCCTCGCGCTCCCTCGTCGGCGGGCAACTGCCCAAGCTGCTCGACCAGCCGATCGTGCCCAATGCGCGGGGCCTGCGCGAAAGCTACGTTTCCGGGCCCGACGACCGTTCGCTGCGCATTCTCGAGCGCGAGATCGATGTCGGCGAGGACGGACGCTTCTCGGTCGCGGTCGCCGCCCCCTCCGACGAGATCGACGCGGACATTCGCGACTTCCGCCTGGCGCTGACGATGACCTTCGTCCTGCTCGGCCTGGCGCTGGTCGCCTCGACCATCATCCAGGTCAGGTTCGGCCTGCGTCCCCTCGTGCGTTTGGGGGCCGCTGTCGGCATGGTGCGCACGGGCGAGACGCCGCGTATCGTCGGCCGCTATCCGCCCGATCTTGCGCCGCTGGCCGGCGAACTCAACCAGCTCATCGACGCCAATCACGAGATTCTCGACCGCGCCCGCACGCAGGTCGGCAACCTCGCCCATGCCCTCAAGACCCCGCTCAGCGTGATGCTGAACGAGGCGGAAGCAGGCGACGGGCAATTGCCTCAGACGGTCAAGGCGCAGGCCGCGATCATGCGCGATCAGGTCCAGTACTATCTCGACCGGGCCCGGGCGGCGGCGCTCTCCGGCGCGTTGGGTGGCGTCACCGAGATGGCGCCGTCGCTCGATGCACTGATCCGCACCTTCTCCAAGATCTCGCAAGGCAAGGGCATCGCAGGCAGCCATACGGTGCCGCCGCGGGCCCGCTTCAGGGGCGAGAAGCAGGATTTCGAGGAGATGCTCGGCAACCTCCTCGACAACGCCTTCAAATGGGCCGAGTCCACCGTCGAAGTCTCGCTGGACAAGCGAGAGGATGATGCTCCCGGCCAAGTCTCCCTGCTGATCGATGATGACGGTCCGGGCCTGCCTGATGAAGCCATGGCGGATGTCCTCAAACGCGGCAAGCGCCTCGACGAGGCCACGCCGGGCTCGGGCCTGGGTCTGTCGATCGTGGTCGATCTGGCCAAGCTCTATGGCGGCGAACTTTCGCTGCAGCGCTCGCCCCTCGGCGGCCTGCGCGCACGTCTCGCGCTGCCCTCCGTCTAGCCATGGTGCCCCCGCGTGACCCTTTGTCGCCATCTTCGGACATGATGCCGAGCCTGATTTTGGCTAAGAGCGTCCGATGCTGATCTGGATCATCTTCGCGGTCATGACGGGGGCGGCGATCTTCGCCCTGCTCTGGCCGCTCAGCCATGGCCGCGTGGCGGCTTTCGCCGATGCGGCCGATGCGACCAGCCTCTACCGCGCCCAGCTCGGCGAGATCGAGCGCGATCTCGCGCGCAGATTGATCGGACCGACTGAAGCGGAGGCTGCGCGCGCGGAAGCGGCGCGACGCCTGCTGCGCGCATCGGGCGATGAAGCCGGCCCGGCCGGCGAGACGGAATCGTCGCTGCGTCGGCGCCGGGCGAGTTCCGCGCTGGCGCTGTCCTGCGTGCCGCTGCTCGCGCTTCTGGTCTATGGCGCCTATGGCTCGCCGGGAAATCCCGATCAGCCCCTCGCGGCGAGACTGCAGGCCGATCCTTCACGCCAGGATTTCGCGCTGGCGCTGTCGCGGATCGAGACGCATCTCGCCAGCAATCCATCGGACGCAAAAGGCTGGTCCGTGATTGCGCCCGTCTACATGCGCCAGGGCCGCTATGACGATGCGGCCACGGCCTTCGCCTCGGCGATCCGTCATGGCGAGGCGAATTCCGAAGCGCATGCGGGGCTGGGCGAGGCCCGTACGCTGGCCGCCGGCGGCGTCGTGACGGCCGCGGCCCGCGAAAGCATGACCGAAGCGCTCCGGCTCGATCCGAAGAATGCCCGGGCCCGCTTCTTCCTCGCCATCGGCAAGGAGCAGGATGGCGATGCTCCGGGCGCGATCGCCGCCATGCGCGAACTGCTCGGCGACGCCGCAGCGGATGCGCCCTGGGCGCAGGCCGTTCGGCAGCGGCTCGAGCGGCTGGAAGCTGAATCCACAGGCAGCGCGATCGCCGCGTTGCCTCAGGCCGACCAGCAGGCTGCGATCCGCGCCATGGTCGATGGTCTGGCCGAGCGGCTCAAGGCCGGCGGCGGCACGTTGCCGGAATGGACGCGGCTCATCCGTTCGCAGACAGTCCTTGGTGATAAGGTGGTGGCGCGGGACGCTCTCGCGACGGCGCGCGAGCGTCTGGTTCAGGATGCCGCGGCGCTGGCCCAGCTCGATGCGCTCGAAAGCGAACTGTCGTTGAAGGAGACGGCGCCATGACGGTTGCCGAGCAGCCACGCCCGGCCGCCATCAGGAGGCGCTCCACCCGCAAGCAGCGGCGGCTCGTGCTGATTGGCGCGGCCGGCGCGGTGCTTTGCCTCGCCGCCGGGCTCGTCCTGTTCGCGCTGCGCGACACCATCGTCTTCTTCTACGGCCCGACCGAGATCGCCGAGAAGGGCGTCGTGCCCGGCACGCGCATGCGTCTCGGCGGGCTGGTCGAGAACGGCTCCGTCAGCCGTGGTCCTGGCCAGCGCGTCGTCTTCTCGGTCACCGACAGCCGCACCACGATCAAGGTGAGCTATGAGGGGCTGCTGCCGGACCTCTTCCGCGAGGGGCAGGGCGTCGTCACCGAAGGCGTGTTCCAGGGGGGCGGCCAGTTCCGCGCCGATTCCGTCCTCGCCAAGCATGACGAGACCTATATGCCGCGCGAGGTCGCCGATGCGCTGAAGAAGCAGGGGCATTGGCAGCCTGGCGCCGCTGGCGCGCCTGCACCACAGGCCACCCAGTGAGGCGCGCATGATCGTCGAAATCGGCCATTTCGCACTGGCTCTGGCGCTCGGCGTTGCCGTCGTCCAGGCGCTCGTGCCGCTATGGGGCGTCGCACGGCATGACCGGGCGCTGGCGAGCGTTGGTTCGGCGGCGGCGATCACCTGCTTCCTGCTGGTGGCGCTGTCCTTCGGCGCGCTGGTGGTCTCCTATGTGCGCTCCGACTTCTCGGTCGAGAACGTCGTCGCGAATTCGCATTCGACGCAGCCGCTGATCTACAAATTCACCTCGGTCTGGGGCAACCACGAAGGCTCGATGCTGCTCTGGGTGCTGATCCTGACCCTGTTCGGGGCGATGGTCGCATTGTCGCGCCGCTCCCTGCCGGTCCGGCTGCGGGCCGGGACGCTCGCGGCGCAGGGGATGGTCACCGTCGCCTTCCTCGCCTTCACCCTGCTGACCTCGAACCCGTTCCGCCGGATGATGCCGGCGCCCCCGGACGGGCAGGACCTCAACCCGATCCTGCAGGATCTCGGCCTCGCGATCCATCCACCACTGCTCTATGTCGGCTATGTCGGCTTCTCGATCACCTATGCCTTTGCGGTCGCGGCGCTGATCGACGGGCGCATCGACGCGGTCTGGGCCCGCGCCGTCCGGCCCTGGACGCTGCTCGCCTGGGTCTTCCTGACGCTCGGCATCGCGATGGGCTCCTACTGGGCCTATTACGAGCTCGGCTGGGGCGGCTGGTGGTTCTGGGATCCGGTCGAGAACGCCTCGCTGATGCCCTGGCTCGCGGGCACCGCGCTGATCCACTCGACGGTGGTGATGGAGAAGCGCGACGCGCTCAAGGTCTGGACCATCCTGCTCGCGATCCTGACCTTCTCGCTCTCGCTGCTTGGCACCTTCATCGTCCGCTCGGGCGTGCTGACTTCGGTGCATTCCTTCGCGACCGATCCTCAGCGCGGACTGTTCATTCTCGGCATCCTCGTCTTCTTCGTCGGTGGCTCGCTGGCGCTCTTCGCCTGGCGTGCGCCGCTTTTGCGGCAGGGCGGCCTGTTCGCGCCGGTGTCGCGGGAAGGCGCGCTCGTCGTCAACAACGTCTTCATCGCCACCGCCTGCGCCACGGTCTTCATCGGCACGCTCTATCCGCTCGTGCTGGAGATGGTGACCGGCGACAAGATCTCGGTCGGCCCGCCCTTCTTCAACGCCACCTTCGTCCCCGTGCTGGTGCCGCTGCTGCTGGTCCTGCCGCTCGGCCAGTCGCTGGCCTGGAAGCGCGGCGACCTGCTCGGCGCGGCCCAGCGCAACGTCGCGGCCTTCGGCCTCGCCGTCGTCGTCGCGCTGGGACTGATTGCCATGACACGCGGCGGTCCCGTTCTGGCGCCGCTCGGCATCGGGCTCGGCATTTTCCTCGTCTTGGGCGCGATCTTCGATCTGGGCGAGCGCATCGTGGCGCGGGCCAGCGGCTGGCCGGCAATCCTCTCGCGGGCGAAGGGCCTGCCGCGCTCGGCCTGGGGTGCCGCCTTCGCCCATGCCGGCGTCGGCCTGAGCGTGATCGGCATCGCGGCTGCTGCCTGGAGCACGGAAGCAATCGGCGTGCTCAAGCCGGGCGAGCACCTGACCAGCGGCCGCTACACGGTGGTGCTGGAATCCGTCCTGCCTCGCAGCGGGCCGAATTTCCGCGCCGAGGTGGCGCGTTTCCAGGTGTTCTCCGGCAACCGCGAACTTGCACCCGTCGAAGCCGCCAAGCGCGTCTACACGGCCCGTTCCATGCCGACGACGGAGGCCGGCATCCGCACGGACGGTTTGAGCCAGGCCTATGTCGCGTTGGGCGAGCCGCAGGACGACGGCGCCATCGCGGTGCGGCTCTATGACAAGCCGCTGATCCTGCTGATCTGGATCGGCGCCATCATCATGGCCCTCGGCGGTGCGCTCTCGCTGACCGACCGGCGTTTCCGGCTGGCCGCGCCGAAGCGCGCGCTGCCGCAGCCCGTCGTCGCTCAGCCGGCGGAGTGAGCGCGATGCGCCTTGCCGCCATGCCTCGCCTCGTCCTTGCCCTCATGCTTGGTCTTGCCACGGCGGGGCCGGCTGTCGCGGTGCAGCCGGGCGAGATCCTGCCGGATGCCGCGATGGAGCGGCGCGCCCGCGCGATTTCCTCCGAGCTGCGCTGCCTGGTCTGCCAGAACCAGTCGATCGACGATTCCGATGCGCCGCTTGCCAAGGATCTGCGCGTGCTCGTGCGCGAGCGACTGGTCGCCGGCGACAGCGACCGCGCCGTGCGCGATTTCGTCGTCGCGCGCTATGGCGACTTCGTCCTGCTGCGGCCGCCCTTCGACGTCAGGACGGCGCTGCTCTGGGCCGCGCCCTTCCTGATCCTGCTGGCGGCGCTCGGCTTCATGTGGCGCCGGGGCAGGGCGATGGCTGCGCCTGCGAGTGCAGCCCCGCTCTCGGAGGAAGAGCGCCGCCGGGTCGAGCGCCTGCTCGGCGACGATGCCTCCTGAGCGGGCGCGGCCGGACGGGTAGAAACAAATCCTTACCTTACCAAAACGTCATCTTCGGGCGAAATTGGCGTAAGGCGCCGTCCATCATGGTCCTCGTCACGAGCAGGGAAGGCCCTGCCGATCGTTTCGAGGTTTGAAACCATGACGACCACCAATACCCCTTCGCGGTCCATCCTGAAGCGCGGCGCTCTGCTGGCCGGCGCAGCGACCCTTGGTATCGGCCTCGCGGCCGGCCTCGCCGATGGTGCCCTGAAGTTCGACCACCCCGCTTTCGCCCAGCCGATCCAGCTCTCGGGCGTCCAGAGCCAGCTTCCCTCCTTCGCCGACATGGTCGAGAAGGTGAAGCCCGCCGTCGTCTCCGTGCGCGTCAAGCAGAAGCTCGACGGCGCCGACAATGATGACGGCCAGGGCAGCCTGGACGATCTGCCGCCCGGCCTGCGTCGCTTCTTCGAGCAGCAGCAGGGCCCGCGCGGCATGAACCCCGGCCGGCCGCAGGCCCGTCAGGGCATGGCGCAGGGCTCGGGCTTCTTCGTCAGCCAGGACGGCTATGTGGTGACCAACAACCACGTCGTTGAGAAGGCCGCCGAGGTCCAGCTCGTCACCGATGACGGCAAGACTCTGAACGCCAAGGTCATCGGCACCGATCCGCGCACCGATCTGGCCCTGCTCAAGGTCAGCGAGAGCGGCAACTACCCCTTCGTCCAGCTCTCCACCGGCAAGCCGCGCATCGGCGAATGGGTGCTGGCGGTCGGCAACCCCTTCGGTCTGGGCGGCACGGTCACGGCCGGCATCGTCTCGGCCCAAGGCCGCGACATCGGCTCGGGCCCCTATGACGACTTCCTGCAGATCGACGCTGCCGTGAACCGCGGCAACTCGGGTGGCCCGACCTTCAACCAGAAGGGTGAGGTCATCGGCGTGAACACCGCGATCTACTCGCCGTCGGGCGGCAATGTCGGCATCGCCTTCGCGGTTCCCGCCGCGACCGTCGAGCAGGTCGTCGCGGCCCTCAAGAAGGACGGCAAGGTCTCGCGCGGCTTCATCGGCGTGCAGATCCAGCCGGTGACCAGCGAAGTTGCCGACGCGATCGGTCTCAAGGAGGCCCATGGCGCCCTGGTGGCCGCCGCTGAGAAGGACGGTCCTGCCGCCAAGGCCGGCATCAAGCGTGGCGACACGATCATCTCGGTCGATGGCGACCAGATCAAGGATGCCCGCGACCTCTCGCGCAAGATCGCCAAGTACGCGCCGGGCTCCAAGGCCAAGATCATGGTCTGGCGCGATGGCAAGGAGCGCGAGATCAGCTTCGAGGTCGGCCGCCAGCCGGCAGCCTGATCTCGACCTCGTGCGACATGATGCCTTCCCAGGTTGGGCAGGCATCATGCAGAGGCAAGGCTCGTGTTCTCCTGGCAGTCTGTCGCCCCCCGCCAGGAGACCAGCCTTCACCGCGGCAGGCCGGATGCGTATCTTCCGGCCTGCCGTTTTTGCGTTTTCTGGGCTAGGCTTAGCTTATGCGACTCCTGATCGTCGAAGATGATGCCGAGGCTGCGGCCTACCTGACCAAGGCTTTCCGCGAGGCCGGCCATGTCGCCGACCATGCCGGCGACGGCCTCGAAGGCTATGCGCTGGCCGAGGGCGGTGGCTACGACGTGCTCGTCATCGACCGCATGCTGCCCCGCCTCGACGGCCTGTCGCTGATCCGCTCGCTGCGCGAGCAGAAGGATGCGACGCCGGCCCTGATCCTCTCCGCTCTGGCCCAGGTCGACGACCGCGTGAAGGGCTTGCGCGCCGGTGGCGACGACTACCTGCCCAAGCCCTATGCCTTTTCCGAGTTGCTGGCCCGGGTCGAGGTTCTTGCCCGTCGCCGCGGCGCGCCGGCCTCCGAGCCCACGGTCTATCGCGTCGGCGACCTCGACCTCGACCGCCTGGCCCATCGTGTGACGCGTGGCAGCTCCGAAATCCTGCTCCAGCCGCGCGAGTTCCGCCTGCTCGAATATCTGATGAAGCATGCCGGCCAGGTGGTGACGCGCACCATGCTGCTGGAGAACGTCTGGGATTATCACTTCGACCCCCAGACCAACGTCATCGACGTGCATGTCAGCCGCCTGCGCGCCAAGGTCGACAAGGGCTTCGAGCATCCGATGATCCACACCATTCGCGGCGCGGGATACATGGTCCGTGACACGGCACGCTGATCCCCCGGCCGGGGGCGCCATCGCACCGCGACAGGCGCAGCGCTTCCTGCCGAACCTCTTCCGGACCACCGCCTTCAAGCTGACGGCGGTCTATCTCGTCGTCTTCGCGCTCTTCGCCGGGCTGCTGCTCGGCTATGTCGCCTGGAACGCCAAGCGCCTGCTCGACGACCAGATCCGCTCGACCATCGACGCCGAGATCCAGGGCCTGGCCGAGCAGCAACGGCTTGGCGGTATCAGGCGGCTCGTCAACATCATCGAGCGCCGCTCGCGTGCGCCCGGCGCCTCGCTCTATCTCGTCACCACGCCGGTCGGCGAGCGCGTCGTCGGCAATGTCGAGGCGCTGCCGCCGGGCACGCTCGATCGCCCGGGCGAGGCCGAGATCGAATATGCCCGCTCCAGCGATGCCGTGGACACGCCGAGCCGCGCCATCGTACGCATCTTCATGCTGCCGGGCGGGTTTCGCCTGCTGGTCGGCCGGGATGTCGAGGAGCGTGAGCGGCTCGGCATCGTGATCCGGCGGGCGGCGGGCTGGTCGCTGCTGCTGGTCTTCGTGCTCGGCTGCTTTGCGAGCTGGTTCGTGGCGCGGCGCGTGCTCAAGCGCATCGACGACATGACCGGCACGGCACAGTCGATCATGGCCGGCGACCTCAAGGGCCGGCTCGCCATTTCGGGCACCGGCGACGAACTCGACCGGCTGGCGCTCAACCTCAACGCGATGCTGGAGCGGATCGGCGAGTTAATGGCCGGAATGCAGCAGGTCTCGGACAACATCGCCCACGACCTCAAGACCCCGCTGACACGGCTGCGCAACCGCGCCGAGGAGGCGCTGCGCACGGCGAAGTCGCCGGACGAACTGCGGGCGGCGCTCGACGGCTCGATCGACGAGGCCGACAACCTGATTCGCGTCTTCAATGCGCTCCTGATGATCGCGCGGCTCGAGACCGGCCGCATCCAGGACAGCATGGACATGCTCGACCTCTCGGAGATCGTCTCCGGCATGGCCGAACTCTACGAGCCGCTGGCCGAGGAGGCGGGCCTGTCTCTGGTCACCGAGGTGGCGGCCGGCCTGTGCGTCGAGGGCAATCGCGAGCTGATCGGGCAGGCGCTGGCCAACCTGATCGACAACGCGCTCAAATACGGCCAGCCGACCGAGGGCGGACAGGCGCTGGTGACGGTGGCTGCAAGGCAGGCGGATGGCGAGGTTCTGCTCTCCGTCGCCGACCATGGTCCCGGGATTCCGGAAGAGGATCGCGCCCGGGTGCTCGACCGCTTCGTCCGGCTCGATGCCAGCCGCAGCAAGCCGGGCTTCGGCCTGGGTCTGTCGCTGGCTGCCGGCGTCGTCCGCCTGCATGGCGGCCAGATGCGGCTGGAGGACAATGCGCCGGGCCTGCGCATCATCATCGCGCTGCCGGTGACCGAGCCCCGATCGGTCGAACCCGGCGCCGTCGAGACCAAGCCTGTGGACACCTCGGCCTCGTCGCAGCGTCCCGCCTCGACAGGGCCGGCAAACCCTGCTGGCTTGCCATCCCTCTGAGGGGGATATGCGATGACCGGGTTGCTCTGTGACAGGTTGGAGGCGGCGCCGGTGCTTCCGGCGCGTGCCCGCGCCGCAACCCTCGTGACGCGCGATCTGATCGAGCGCCTGCATGACGATGCCGCGGGTGAGGCGCTGGGCGCCCATTTCGCTGTACATCCCCGTTCGGTCGACCTCGTCGCCGGCGTTCTCGCCCATGCGCCATTCCTGACGCAGATCATGCGCCAGGACCCGGCCGGCCTGCTCGCCTGCCTGACCAGCGCGCCGGAGGTCCATCGCGATGCCCTGCTGGCTGAGATTGCCGAGCAGGGCGCCGCCGCGACCGACAGCGCCGAACTGATGCGTCTGCTGCGCCGCTTCCGACGCTCGATGGCCCTGCTGATCGCGCTCGCCGACATCGGCGGCGTCTGGGATGTCGAGACGGTCACACTGGCGCTGACCGCCACCGCCGACATGGCGGTCAAGCTGGCGAGCGAGCATGTCCTGCGTCAGGCCGCCGAACTCGGGCGCATCCGTCTTGCCGATCCCGTCAACCCGGGCGAGGGCTCCGGCCTCGTCGTATTGGCGCTCGGCAAGCACGGCGCCGGCGAGCTGAACTACTCCTCCGACATCGACATCGTCGTCTTCTTCGATCCCGAGGTGGCGGAGGCTGCCGGCGTCGCGGAGCCGACGAGCTTCTATGTCAAGCTCACGCAGCAGATCGCGCGCATCATCCAGGAGCGAACGCCGGACGGCTATGTCTTCCGCGTCGACCTGCGCCTGCGGCCGGACCCCGCCTCGACCCATGTCGCCGTCGCTCTGCCGAGCGCATATGCCTATTACGAGACGGTCGGCCAGAACTGGGAACGCGCGGCGATGATCAAGGCGCGCCCCGTCGCCGGCGATCTCGCGCTCGGGCGACGCTTCATCACCGATCTCGCCCCCTTCATCTGGCGCAAATATTTCGACTTCGCCACGATTGCCGACATCCACGCGATGAAGCGCCAGATCCAGACCGTGAAGGGCCATGAGACGATCGCGGTCGCCGGTCACAATGTGAAGCTCGGGCGCGGCGGTATCCGCGAGATCGAGTTCTTCGTGCAGACGCAGCAGCTCGTCTTCGGCGGCCGGCGAACGAGCCTGCGCGGCCCCCGCACCCTGGAGATGTTGGGCGAGCTGACGCAGGAAGGCTGGATCACGCCCCAGGCCCGCGATGAGCTTGCGGAATCCTATCGCTGGCTGCGCACCATCGAGCATCGGCTCCAGATGCGCAACGACGAGCAGACCCAGACCCTGCCCAAGCAGGCAGCCGATCTGGACGCCTTCGCTCGCTTCTGCGGCTATGCCTCCACAGCAGCCTTCGGCAAGGCGCTGACCTTCCACGCAAGGCGCGTCGAGGGCCACTACGCCTTGCTCTTCGAGGAAGGGCCGAGCCTGGCGAGCGAGGCCGGAACGCTCAGCTTTACCGGCTCCGAGCCCGACCCGGCCACGCTGGAGACCCTGCAGAAGCTCGGTTTCCGCAATGCCTCGACCGCCGCCGAGACCGTCCGCGGCTGGCACTTCGGCCGCCGCGCCGCCGTCACCAGCGCCCGCGCCCGCGAGGTTCTGACGGAACTGACACCCGCCCTGCTGGTCGCGCTCGGCCGCACCGCCGATCCCGACGGCGCGCTCGCCCATCTCGACAACGCCTTCGTGCGGATGCCGGCCGCCATCGAACTCCTGACGCTGCTGCGCTCGCAGGATTCGCTGCTGACGCTCTTCGCCGAGATTCTCGGCAGCGCGCCGCGCCTGGCCAAGGTCGCGGAGCTCCATCCTCATGTGCTCGACGGCGTCATCGACCCGGCCTTTGGCCAAGCCTCGCTCGATTGTGACGCGTTGGTGCGCCGCATCCGCAGCGTCGTCGGTTCGCCACCGCCGAGCGTCGAGGACGGGCTCGACCGGCTCCGCGACGCGGCCCGGCAGGAAAACTTCCTGGTTGGCGCGCGTCTCCTGTCCGGCGTCTATCAGGCGCAACGAGCGGCGCAGGCCTATTGCTCCGTCGCGGAGGCCTGCCTGCGCGTCGCCTTCGACGATACGCGTGACGCCTTCATCGCCGATCACGGCGTCATCGAGGGGGCGCAGAGCGTCGTGCTCGGCCTTGGCCGGCTCGGGGCGGGCGAGTTGACGCCATCCTCCGATCTCGACCTGATGCTGATCTATGACCGGCCCGACGATGCCGAGCCGAGCAATGGTCGCCGCAGCCTCGATCCGGTCACCTGGCATGTCCGCTTCACCCAGCGCCTCGTCGCCGCGCTGACCGTGCCGACGCGGCGCGGCACGCTCTATCAGGTCGACATGCGTCTGCGCCCCTCCGGCAACAAGAGCCCGGCTGCGACGCAGTTCGCCGGTTTCGAGGCCTATCATGCGGGCGAGGCCGAGATCTGGGAGGAAATGGCGTTGACCCGTGCCCGGGTGGTCGCGGGCGATCTCGAGTTGGCGGAGCGCGTGGAAGCCTCGATCCGGACGATCCTGACCCGCCGCCGTAAGCCTGCGAAGGTCGCCGCTGCCGTCGCCGAGATGCGGACCCTGATCGCCAAGGAGAAAGGCGAGAAGAACGCCTGGGATCTCAAGCTCGCACTCGGCGGCCTGACCGATCTCGATTTTCTCGCCCAGTTCCTCGTGCTGGCTTATTCCAGCGATCATCCCGACCTGCTCGTGCGCGACACGGCCTCGGTTTTTGCCGCTGCCCGTGCGGCGGGGTTGCTGGCGCCGGCCGATGCCGCGGCGCTGGAGGAGGCGGGGCGGCTGATCGGGGACGTTCAGCTCTGGCAGCGCTTCACGGTCGAGGAAGCCTTCGATCCCGCGGCCGTGCCGGTCCGCGTCATGAACCGGATCGCGACCGCCGTCGGGCGGCCCGATACCAAGGTTCTGAGGGCTGAACTCGACGAGTTGCGCGCCGGCGTGCGCGCCATTTTCACGCGTGTCCTGGGGGCCGCCCGCGCCGGCTGACGGCGAGGCAGCGTCACGCCGCCCGGGCCGTGATCCGCCCCGCACGGCCGTCGAGCGGCAGATGGACCATGACGATGGTGCCGGCACCGATGGCGGAGCGCAGGCGCAGCGAGCCGCCATGTAGCTCGGTCAGCGAGCGGGCGATGGCGAGGCCCAGCCCCGAGCCCTGGTAGCTGCGGGTGAGGTCGCCCTCGACCTGCTCGAAGGGCCGGCCGATGCGGTCGAGCTTCTCCTTGGGAATACCGATGCCGGTATCCTCGATGAAGATGTTCAGCGCGCCCGGAACCTGCCGGATGCGGATCGCGATCTGGCCTTCATCCGGGGTGAACTTGACGGCGTTGTCGAGGAGGTTGCCGAGAACCTGGTAAAGCGCGTGCGGGTCGGCCTCGAGATGCGCGTCGCGCGTGCCCTCGATGGTGAGCGCGAGGCGCTTGCGGTCGATCTCGTCCTGAGATTTGCGAACCGCCTCTTCGATGACGAGCCCGAGCGCGACGTCGGACTTCTCCAGATGAACCTTGCCGGCTTCGAGGCGCGACATGTTGAGGATGTCGTCGATGATCCCCAGCAGATAGCCGCCGCTGGAGCGGATGTCCTGGACATAGTCGGTGTATTTCTCGCAGAGCGGCCCGAACATGCCGTTCTGCATGATCTCGGAGAAGCCGATGATGGCGTTCAGCGGCGTGCGCAGTTCATGGCTCATATTGGCCAGGAATTCGGATTTGGCGCGGTTGGCGCTTTCGGCCGCGGCCTTCTGCTCGAGATAGCGCTCGGCCAGATCGGCGAGCTGCTGGGCCTGCGCTTCCAGCTTCTGGCGCGAGGCCTTGAGGTCGGTCACATGCATCAGGAGCTGGTGCTCGGACTGGGTCAGCCGCTCTTCCTGCTGTTTCAGCTTGGTGATGTCGGTGCCGACCGAGACCGAGCCGCCATCCTTGGTGCGTCGGCCGTTGATCTGCAGCCACCGGCCATCCGAGAGGCGCGCCTCATGGGACGAGGCGCCGTCGGCGCTGCGCAGCGCGCGCATCGAATTGCGATCGATGTTCGGCTGTGCGCTCAGCATCATGATCTGGTCATGGCTGGCGCCGCCCTGGGCCAGTTCGGCCGGGAGCTGGTGAAGCTGCTGGTACTTGGCGTTGCAGAGCACGAGGCGGTTGTCGGAGTCCCAGAGCACGAAGGCTTCCGAGATCGCCTCGACGGCGTCGCGCAGGCGGGCATCGGCGGTCGCCGTGCGCTCGGCCATGCGGCGCTGCTCGGAGATGTCGACGACGATGCCGACGAGATGCTGGGAGTGCGTGCGGCGGTCAGTGACGAGCTCGGCCCGGGCCTTGAGCCAGATCCAGTTGCCGGCGCTGTCGCGGACACGGAATTCCTGGTCGAGATGATCAGCCTCGCCGCGAGTGATCGCGTCGGCCAGGGCATAGAGATTGACGTCGTCGCGGTGGATGAAACCGCTGACCTCGCCGAAGGACATGTACTGCCCGGTGCGGTCGTAGCCGAGCATGGCGTACATCGAATCCGACCAGTAGATTCGCCCGCGCGCCAGGTCCCAATCCCACAGGCCGCAATGGCCGCGGTTGAGCGCCGTGTCGATGCGCTCGCGGACGCAATCGCAATCCTCGTCGGCTGCGCGTGCTCGCCGCGACTGCACGATGAAGCCGATGGTGATCGCCGCCAGCACGATGCCGGCGGTGGCGAAGAGCAGCACGAGGCCGCTGCGGCGCTGCTGCCAGGTCGAGAGCGCGCGCGCGACCGGCTGCAGCACCGCGACCTGGCCGAGCGGGGCAGCGAGGTTGCGGACGGCGGCGAGGACCTCCATGCCCCCCGGCAGCGTGATCCGCATGACGCCCGCACGGTCGCCGAAGGCCGTCAGCGGCTGTGTCGGGCCGAGGAAGTCGACGAGTGTGCGCTGCGTCTGCCCGATGGCGGGCTGGCTCGCGACGACATGGCCGTCCTCGGCGCTGACATGGACGATGCGGCCATGGGCTGCCAGGTGGCGGGACGACAGCGCTGCCAGCGCGCTGGCGGGCGCCACGCCCTTTTGCGTGGCATTGTCGATCTCGCGGGCGAGCAGCGCCGAGACCAGGTCCATGTCCCCGGTCGCGTCCAGCAGGGCATCGTCGCGCATGGCCGAGGTCTGGATCGCGGCGCCGACCGCAAGCAGGATGACGAAGACCGCAACCAAGCCGGGAATGACGGTGCGGAAAGTGGGTTCGAGGCTTTCGAAGCGCTGATAGAGCGGATGCGTGAGTGATCTCGCGACACCCAGAATCGAATCCGCGCGCACAGTTGCGCAGCTCGCGTTGGCACGCGTCATGCCCGTCCCCCTTCGGATACTTTACCGTGGTAGATCGGGAGACGTGCCGCATCCCCGCGAATCAGTTTCAGTTGAATCCTCGCGAGTCGGTTTGTCTAGCTTTGAGTTGAATCTGAGCGTACGAATTCTCGCTATGGTTGTGTCGCTTCGTCCAATGAATCCTGTGCGGGTAATGAAACGTTAACCTTCCGGACAGGTGCGCGTTAACCTGCTCAGGCGAGGGTCCGTTCGGCGATGTCGGCGACGTCCCGCGAGAGGTTGGGCGTCTGTGCCACCATGGCGAGTTTGGCCTCCGCGAGCGCTCGCCGGCCGGGCTCCAGCATGCGCCAGCTCTTGAACGAACCGAGCAGGCGCGAGGCGACCTGTGGGTTGGTCCGGTCGAGCGCGATCACGATGTCGGCGATGAAGGCGTAGCCCTCGCCATCGGGGCGGTTGAACTGGGTCATGTTGGCCGCAAAGCCGCCGATCAGCGCCCGCACGCGGTTGGGGTTGCCGAGCGAGAAGGCCGGGTGCTGCATCAGCGCCTTGACCCTGTCGAGCGTGCCGGGCTCCGGGATCAGCGCCTGCGCCATCAGCCATTTGTCCAGCACCAGCGGCTCGGCGGCATAGGTCTGGGCAAAGCGGGCGATCAGCGCCTCGCGGGCCTCTCCAGGCACCAGCGTCATCGCTGCCAGCGCCGCCAGCCGGTCGGTCAGGTTGTCGGCGGCGGCGAACTGCGCCGCAGCCAGGCGGGCACCGGTGTCGGGCGTGGCGAGCGCGATCAGCCCGAGCGCCTCGTTGCGCAGGGCGCGCCGCCCGGCGGAGGTCGCGTCGGGGCTGTAGGCCGACTTCGTGTTCAGGATGTCGCGCAGTTCGAGGAGATGTGCGCCGAGCTTATGGCCGATCTCGGCCGAGAGGCCGCGATGCGCGGCGTGGATCGCGTCGGGATCGACATTGCCGCCGATCTCCCGGGCGATGTCCGACTGGGCTGGCAGGCGCAGCACCTGCGCCGCGAAGGCAGGGTCGGCCGGCGCATGCGCCCGCAGGAAGCCGCCCAAGGCCTCGGCGAGCTCGCCTGCGGTCGCAATGAGGGCGTCGCGCCGGCCCGGGTCTCGCCCTGCGGCCACCAGGGCGCGGGTTGCGACCGTCTGCAGCGCCTGCCAACGGTTGAACGCATCGCTGTCGGCGGAGAACAGCCGCAGCAGGTCCGCGTCGGAGAGATCGAGTTCGAGCCGCGCCGGCGCCGAGAAGCCACGCAGCAGCGAGGGGATCGGCGGCTCCGCCACATCGCTGAATGTCACCGACAGCGAAGCCTGGTCGAGCACGATCAACCCGTCGCCCGCATAGGCCGCGGATGCCGTGCTGAGCGACATGTCGCCGGCCGCACCCACGAGCCCGATCGCGACGGGAAGCACGACCGGCTGCTTTTCCGGCTGACCGGGCGTGGGCGCAGTCGTCTGGGCGAGGTCGAGCGTGTAGCTCTGGGCCACGGCGTCATACCGCCCGGAGGCGACGATCGTCGGCGTTCCCGACTGCTCATACCAGCGCGCGAACTGCGCCAGGTCCCGGCCGGAAGTCTCGGCGAAGCAGGCGAGGAATTCCTCGATCGTCGCCGCCGTGCCGTCGCAGCGCTCGAAATAGAGGTCCATGCCGGCCCGGAAGGGCTCATCGCCGATCAGCACCTTGAGCATGCGGATGACCTCCGCGCCCTTCTCGTAGACCGTCGGCGTATAGAAGTTGTTGATTTCCTTGTAGGCGCGCGGCCGCACCGGATGCGCCAGCGGCCCGGCATCCTCGGAAAACTGGGTCGTGCGCAGAGTGCGGACATCGGCGATGCGCTTCACCGGCCGCGAACGCTCGTCGGAGGAGAACTCCTGGTCGCGGAAGACGGTCAGGCCCTCCTTCAGGCAGAGCTGGAACCAGTCCCGGCAGGTGATGCGGTTGCCGGTCCAGTTGTGGAAATACTCATGCGCGATGATCGCCTCGATCGAGGCGTAGTCGCCGTCGGTCGCCGTCTGCGGATCGGCCAGCACATATTTGTCGTTGAAGATGTTGAGGCCCTTGTTCTCCATCGCGCCCATGTTGAAATCGGAGACGGCGACGACGTTGAACACGTCGAGATCGTAGTTGCGCCCGAAGACGCGCTCGTCCCAGCGCATGCAGCGCACCAGGCAGTCCATCGCCCAGCCGGCGCGGCCCGCCTTGCCCGGCTCGACATAGACGGCGAGCTCGACCTTGCGGCCATCGGCCGTGATGTAGTCCTGGCGGACATGGTCGAGCGTGCCGCCGACCAGCGCGAACAGATAGGCCGGCTTGGGGTGAGGGTCGTGCCAGACGGCGAAGTGGCGCTCGCCGCCTGGAACTTCGCCCGCGGCGACAAGGTTGCCGTTGGACAAGAGCACCGGTGCGATGAGCTTCGCCGCCTCGAGCCGCACCGTATAGACCGACATCACGTCCGGGCGGTCGAGGAAATAGCTGATCCGGCGGAAGCCATCGGCCTCGCATTGCGTGCAGTACACCCGCGACGAGAGATAGAGCCCCATCAGCTTGGTGTTGGCGGATGGGTCGATCTCGGTGTCGATCATCAGCGTGAAGCGGCGCGCCGGAGGGGCATGCAGCGTCAGCTTCTGGGGGGTGGAGCTGTAGGCGCTCTCATCGATCAGCAGGCCGTCCAGCCGCAATGCGCTGAGCGACAGTTCGTCGCCGTCGAGAACGAGCGGCGCGCCCCGCTGCCCGGCGGGATTGGGCCGCAGGCCGAGCAGCGTGCGCACCCGCGTCTTGGTGGGATGCAGGCTGATGTCGAGATCGACCGTGTCGATCAGCCAGTCCGACGGACGATAATCCTCGAGGCGGATCAGCGGGGTGTCTTCGGAGCGCATGGAAAACTCTGGAAAGCGGCGTGTCTGGCGAGATTAAGCGACGTAGCTCGTCTGTAGCCCGCCTGACGAAGCGCCGGAAGGGCGGGGCTTGTCGCTAGCTTGCGATGCTCGCGATCGCCGGCTCGGCATGGCTGACGAGACGGCAGACGCGGGGACGGGCGATCCTGACGGCCCGCTCGATCTGGTCGACGGCGGCGTGGACGGCGGCGACGTCGAGCGCGGGGTCGACGCGGCAATGGTAGTTCACCACCAGGCCGTTGGGCGTCTGGCGCACCCTGACGCTGTGGATGTCATGGACCGGCCCGTCGAGAACGGCAGCCTCCGCGGCGAGCGCCTTGCCGATGTCCTCGACCGTTTCCCAGGCTGCATCGTGGCCATTGGGGGTTGAGGTCTCCATCGGCTCGATATGGGTCTCGACCTCGGTCTCGCCGCCGAATTCGGCGCGGATCGCGGCTTCGAGGCGGCTGGCGATCTCATGCGCCTGGCCCAGCGGCAGCCGGGCCTCCACCTCCATGTCGAGGCTGACCGACAGGCGCTGGCCGATGGTGTGGACGGTGACGTGATGGACCGGGATCTTGAGCTTGAGCGCGATCAGCAGCACGCGTTCGAGGGCCGTCTCGTCGTCGACCTGCACAGGGTCGGTCGTGACGGCAATCTCGGCGCCGGGCTCGATGCGCTGGAATTGCGCCCCGAGCGCCTCGCGGATCGCGGCGACGCGTTCCAGAGGCAGCGTGCGCGAAACGCTGATGCCGATCTCGCCATGAATGCGCCCGCCGGTCGGCCGAACCTTGAGCCAGTTGACGCCGACGATACCGGGCACCGCCTCGGCCGCCTCGCGCAGCCGCTCGCTGACGCCTTGCGGCGCCGCGTCGAGCAGCGTGTCGATGGTGCGGCGCCCCAGCCGGTAGGCCGAGAGCGCCGTGAAGGCGGCGATGGCGAAGGCGGCGATCGTGTCGGCGCGCGCGAGGCCGTACCAGACCCCGATCAACCCGATGAGCACGAGCGCGGAGCCGACGAAATCGGCCGAGAAATGCGTCGCCTCGGCGGCCAGGGCCTCGCTGCCGGTTTCCTTCGCGACCTTCGTCAGTGAGCGCCAGCGAATGGCATCGACGATCATCGACAGCAGCATGATGCCGATGACCAGTGGCGTGACCTGCACGGTTTCGATCAGCCCGGTCCAGAGCCGGTTGCCGGCCTCCCAGAGGATCGCGCCCGCCAGAGTGAACAGGATCGCCGTCTCGACCAGCGCCGCCAGGGCCTCGACCTTGCCATGGCCGTAATGATGCTCGTCATCAGCCGGCTTGTCCGAGACGCGCACGGCAAACCAGGTGAACAGCGTCGAGCCGACATCGATCAGCCCCTGCAAGGCGTCGGTGAGCAGGGCGAGCGAGCCCGACAGGATCGCGCCGACGATCTTGGCGCCTGTCAGCAGCAGGGTCGCCATCACCGAGAGAATCGCGGCGCGCTGCTTGATCTGCGCGATCTGGGCCGGCGTGGCGCGAACTGGCGCGCCGTCCGGACCGTCTTGCGTTGAGCTCATGGCCTACCCTGCCGGCTGCGTCTTGGAACTGTGTTCGGGAGCGGCGATGCTTTCGCCCGATTCAGCGGTAGGATCAACCCGACACCATCCGACAGACCCCTGCCAGAACGAGCCCGACCCCTCAAGGCCGGCCGGAGAGGAACTTCAACATGCGTTATCTTCACACCATGGTGCGCGTCACCGACCTCGATGCTGCGCTCGATTTCTATGTGACCAAGTTCGGGCTGGTCGAGACGCGCCGGATCGAGAGCGAGAAAGGCCGCTTCACGCTGGTCTTCCTGGCCGCGCCCGACGAGGTCGAGACCGTCCGCGAACAGGGCAGCCGTGGCCGCCCGACGCTGGAACTGACCTATAACTGGGATCCGGAGGTCTATACCGGCGGCCGCAATTTCGGCCATCTCGCCTATGAGGTCGACGACATCTACGCCACCTGCGACAAGCTGATGAAGGCCGGTGTGACGATCAATCGCCCGCCGCGCGACGGCAACATGGCCTTCATCCGCTCGCCCGATAACATCTCGATCGAGATCCTCCAGAAGGGCGACCCGAAGCCGCCGGCCGAGCCTTGGGCGAGCATGGCGAACACGGGGGTGTGGTGAGCATCCGACTTCATTGCCGCTTGATATCCTCCATGATATCGTTCCCAGATATCATGGAGTTTGGAGATGGGGATACTCGTTCGAGACGAAAAGATCGACCGGCAGGTGCGTGAACTCGCGGCCAAGGCCGGAACGACGTTGCAAGGGGCCATCGGCCGGGCGGTCGAAAATGAGCTCAAGCGTATCGAGGCGCGCCGCGAACTGGTGGAGAAGGCCTTCCGGCGCGCGCAGGAAAGGCTGGCGGCATTTCCGGTGATCGACGACGGTCTGACGCATAAGGAGTTCTTCGACCGCGAATACGGCGATCGCTGATGTTTCTCGACGCTTCGGTCCTCATCGCGGTCCTGGCTGGAGAACCCGAGGCGTTGGCCCTCAAGTCGGCAATGCTCGAGGCCGAGCCACTGGCGACATCGCAGGTCGCGATTTTCGAAACGTCTTGTCGGCTGGCTAAGTTGAGGGGGCTTTCGATCGCGGACGCATATCTCGAAGTCATGGATTTTCTTCAGATTCTCGATGTCGAGCAGATGGCAGTCGATGACAAAGTGGGAGCCGCCGCCCATGCCTGCGCCGCCCGCTATCATCACCTCACGGGCCACCCCGCCCGTCTTAACATGGGTGACTGCTTCGCCTATGCGGCTGCCCGCACGTCGGGGCTGAAGCTCGCCTACAAGGGCAATGATTTCGTCCATACCGATATCGATGGCGTCCGTTTCGGTCCTGACGCCGAGCCGCCCCGCCCATGACCGGCGTCTTTTGCCTGGGCATCTCGACGCTCGACTATGTCTACAGCGTCGAGACGATGCCGACGCGCGGCGAGAAGTATCGTTCGAAGGGGCTGGCGGTGGTCGGAGGCGGCTGCGCCGGCAACGCCTCGGTCGCGATCGCCCGGCTCGGCGGCCGCTGCTGGCTCGCGACCCGCCTCGCCGACGACCTGACCGGCGACCAGATCGTCGCCGATCTGGCGAGCGAGGGCGTGGAGACGGGCTTTGCCCGGCGCGTCCCCGGCCTGCGCTCGCCCGTCTCCGCCATTCTCGTCGATGCGCAGGGCGAGCGCATGATCATCTCCTATTCCGACCCGCAGATGCCGGACGACGCGGATTGGCTCCCCACCTCCTTGCCGGAAGGGGCTCGCGCCGTGCTCGCCGATACGCGATGGGGCGAGGGGGCTCTCGCCGTGCTGCGGCTGGCGCGGCAGGCGGGCGTGCCGGGCGTCCTCGACGGCGACCGCAAGCCGCCCCATCCCGATCTCGTCGGCACGGCCAGCCATGTCGCCTTCAGCGCTCAGGCGCTGCGTGAGCTTTCCAGCGAGGACGATCCGCGTGCCGGGCTTGCCCGCGTCGCGCGCGAAGGCCCGACTTGGCTCGCCGTGACGCTCGGCCAGGAGGGCGTGCTGTTCATCGAGAACGGCGAGGTCGTCCACATCCCTGCCTTCGTCGTCGAGACCGTCGATACCCTCGGCGCCGGCGATGTCTGGCACGGTGCCTTCACGTTGGCGCTGGCGGAAGGGCAAAGCGAGCGCGCCGCGATCCGCTTCGCCTCGGCCGCGGCAGCGATCAAATGCACCCGCTTCGGCGGACGCGCAGGTGCGCCCCGCCGCGACGAGATCGAGGCCTTCCTGGCCGAGCGGCGTTGATCGCCGCTGCTTGCGATCGGTTGCCTATAATTTGGGCGCGAGAGGCGGCCGAAGCCCTTGCCCGGCAAACGGGCGCGCGGAAGATTGGCGGCGCTTCGTCCATTCTGGGAAATTCCATGTTCGCGCCGCCCCTTCCGGCAGCCAGTGATCCGCTTCTGCCGGCCTATGTTCGGGCCGCCGGCGGCGTAGGGCTGCGCTTCGGTCGGGTCGGCGGACAGACGCATCGCCTCGACGTCGCGGAATCCGGCGGCTACCGCGCGCGCTTCCCGACGACCTTCGATGCGACTAGCGAGGCCGTGCTGATCAACACCGGTGGCGGGATGGCGGGCGGCGACGCCATGCGCGTCGATATCGAACTGGACGCCGGCAGCGATGCGACCATCACCACGCAGGCGGCGGAAAAAATCTATCGCAGCCAGGGTTCCGATACGCGCATCGAGACGGCGTTGTCGGTCGGCGAAGGCGCCCGCCTCGCCTGGCTGCCGCAGGAGAGCATCCTGTTCTCCGGGGCGCGGCTGGCCCGCAGCCTGACCGTCGATCTTGCCGCCGATGCCCGGCTGGTCGCCTGCGAAACCGTCTTCTTCGGCCGCAGCGCCATGGGCGAGACGATGCTGCGCGGCGCATTGCGCGACCGCTGGCGCATCCGCCGCGAGGGCAGGCTCGTCTTCGCCGAGGACCTGCGGCTTGACGGCGCCATGGCCGAGACCCTGGCGCGGCAGGCTGTGGGCGCTGGAGCCCGGGCCGCAGCCACGCTCATCGCCGCCGGCCCCGATCTTCAGGACAGGCTCGAGCAGGTTCGTGCCCAGGCTGCCGAGGAGCCGGCCGGCAGTGTCGAACTCGGCGCCGGCATCGTGTCGGACCTCCTCGTGATCCGCCTGCTCTCACCCGATGCCCAACGCTTGCGTCGCGTGCTCGTCACGCTGCTCGGGCATCTGACCGGCCGTGCGCTGCCGCGCACCTGGTCAACTTGAGGAGAGCATCATGCTGGCGATCCAGGGTCTGAAATGCATCTACGACACCGGCGCGCGGGGCTGGGCCATCGAACTCGCCCTGAGCGGGGAGGGCGAGGACGCAGTGCGCCGCTTCGACGTCGATGGTCCCGACGATGCGGAGATGCTGATCGAGGCCTTCGAGGATTCCACCTCCAGCGCCTTCGATCCGGCGACGGGTGAGATCATCTTCGCCTATGAATATGCCGATTTCGGCATCGAGGATGAAGACGAAGACGAAGGTGAAGACGAGGACGCCGAGGACGAAGACGGCGAAGACGGCGAGGACGAAGTCTCCGAGGACGAGACTTCCGGGGATGAAAAGAAGGGTAAGCAATGAATCTGACGCCGCGCGAAAAGGACAAGCTGCTCGTCGCCATGGCCGCCATCGTGGCGCGGCGCAGGCTGGAGCGCGGCGTCAAGCTCAACTATCCCGAGGCCGTCGCGCTCATCACCGACTTCGTCGTCGAGGGCGCGCGCGACGGCCGATCGGTCGCCGATCTGATGCAGGCCGGCGCCCATGTGGTCAGCGCCGACCAGGTCATGGACGGCATCGCCGAACTGATCCACGACGTTCAGGTCGAGGCGACCTTTCCCGACGGCACCAAGCTCGTCACCGTGCATGAGCCGATCCGCGGCTCGGCCGGGCGCTTGAAACCGGGTGAGGTCACGACGCTGCCGGGCGATCTCATCATGAACGAGGGCCGCGAAAGCCTGACGCTGACGGTTGCCAACACGGGCGACCGGCCGATCCAGATCGGCTCCCACTACCACTTCTTCGAGGCCAACCCGGCGCTCGCCTTCGAGCGTGACAGGGCGAGGGGTTTCCGGCTCGATATACCCGCCGGCACGGCGGTGCGCTTCGAGCCGGGCCAGACCCGTGAGGTCAGGCTGGTGGCACTCGCGGGCAAGCGCGAGGTCTATGGCTTCAGGCAGGATGTGATGGGCAAGCTCTAGAGCGCCGCCGTCACCTCGTCGGACGGCGCCGAATGCGGGGAGGAACGCGATGCCAAAGCACCTTCTGATTGGACTGCTGCTCGCCTGCGCCGTGCCCGCGACTGCATCCGCCCATCCGCCGACCATTCTTTCGCCCTTGGCCGAGAAGGCGACCGCGGAGGAGGTTCTCGCCTTCCGTAAGGAACTGGCTGCGACGATCATTGCCAAGGACGCCGCAAGGCTGCGCGAGATGTACTCGCCGTCCTTCGTCCACACCCATGGCTCCGGCAAGGTCGACGGCAAGGACGCCCGCCTCGTTTCGGCGCTCGCCGGGGATCCGGTCATCGAGACCGCGCCGGCCGAGGATGTTGTCGTGCGCGTGCCCAGCGACTGGGTCGCGGTCGCGACCGGCGTCAGCCCGGTCCGCTCGCTCGCCGACGGCAAGACGTATTCGTTCCGCTGGACGGCGGTCTATGTCCGGACGCCGACGAGCTGGCATCTTGCTGCCTCGCAGGCCACGCGGCTGATGGAGGTGAAGCCGTGAGCGGCCGGTTACAGCGCGGAGGGCGAGCTTATGCGCGAACCTGACCGCGTTCTGCGCGATCACGTCGCGCTGGTGACACAGGCCGCCGGCTTTGCCATCCGCTGCCATGAGGGCCAAACTCGCAAGGGCGCGAGCGGCCAGCCTTTCATCCTGCATCTCGCCGAGGTTGCCGAGCTGCTTGCGAAAGCGATCGAGGAGCCCGACGCCGGGCTTGTCGCCGCGGCCTGGCTCCACGACGTCGTCGAGAAGACCAGGATCGAGCTTGGCGAGGTCGAAAGCCGGTTTGGCCCTCGTGTTGCATCGCTCGTCGCCGAGGTCACCGACGATCAGGCCTTGCCCGAAGCCGAGCGCCACCGCGTGCAGATCGATACGATCCGAGAGAAGAGCGACCAGGCCAGGATGCTGCGGCTCGCCGACAAGATCAGCGGGCTTCGCGAACTCGCGCAGGACCCGCCGGTTGGCTGGGACGCGCCGCGACGCCGCAAGCGCCTGGAATTCGCCCGTGCCGTGGCCGATGGCTGCCGCGGCCTCAACGCGGCGCTTGATCTGCTGTTCGACCAGGCGGCAGCCGCGGCCGCACGCAGCATTGAAGAAATGCCGGTCAAACCGGCGACCTGACGAGGATAGCCCGCCCATGCCCTTCAACTTCCCGCGTAATGCCTATGCCGCGATGTTCGGCCCGACCACCGGCGACACGGTGCGCCTCGGCGACACCGAACTCGTCATCAAGGTCGAGAAGGACTTCACCACCTATGGCGAGGAGGTGAAGTTCGGCGGCGGCAAGGTCATCCGCGACGGCATGGGCCAGTCGCAGGTCAGGAACGCCGACGGCGCGGTCGACACCGTCATCACCAACGCGCTGATCCTCGACCACTGGGGCATCGTGAAGGCGGACATTGGCATCCGCGCCGGGCGCATCTGCGCCATCGGCAAGGCCGGCAATCCCGATATCCAGAGCGGCTTCGGCAATTTCGATCCGACCGAGACGATCATCGTCGGCCCCGGCACCGAGGTCATTGCCGGCGAGGGCAAGATCATCACCGCCGGCGGTTTCGACAGCCATATCCACTATATCTGCCCGCAGCAGATCGAGGACGCGCTGATGAGCGGCCTCACCACCATGTTGGGCGGCGGCACCGGCCCGGCCCATGGCACGCTGGCGACGACCTGCACGCCCGGCCCCTGGCATCTCGGCCAGATGATCAAGGCCGCCGACGCCTTCCCGATGAACCTTGCCTTCGCCGGCAAGGGCAACGCAGCGCTGCCCGGCGCGCTGATCGAGATGGTCGAGGCCGGCGCCTGCGCGCTCAAGCTCCACGAGGATTGGGGCACGACGCCGGCGGCCATCGACAACTGCCTCTCGGTCGCCGATGACTACGACATCCAGGTGATGATCCACACCGACACGCTGAACGAAAGCGGCTTCGTCGAGGACACGATCAAGGCTTTCAAAAACCGCACCATCCACGCCTTCCACACCGAAGGCGCCGGCGGCGGCCATGCGCCCGACATCATGAAGGTGGCCGGCCTGCCCAATGTACTGCCGTCCTCGACCAATCCGACCCGGCCCTTCACGGTCAACACGCTCGACGAGCATTTGGACATGCTGATGGTCTGCCATCACCTGTCGCCCTCGATCCCGGAAGACCTCGCTTTCGCCGAGAGCCGCATCCGCAAGGAGACGATCGCGGCCGAGGACATCCTGCACGATCTCGGCGCGCTCTCGATGATGTCGTCGGACTCGCAGGCCATGGGCCGCATAGGCGAGGTCATCACCCGGACTTGGCAGACCGCGCACAAGATGAAGGTCCAGCGCGGTTCGCTGCCGCAGGATGTCGGCACCGGCGCCGACAATTTCCGCGCCAAGCGCTATGTCGCGAAATACACCATCAACCCGGCGATCTCGCATGGCATTTCGCGCCATATCGGCTCGGTCGAGGTCGGCAAGCTCGCCGATCTCGTGATGTGGTCGCCGGCCTTCTTCGGCGCCAAGCCCGACATGATCATCAAGGGCGGCATGATCGCGGCCGCCCCGATGGGCGACCCCAATGCCTCGATCCCGACGCCGCAGCCGGTGCATTACCGGCCGATGTTCGGCGCCTTCGGCAAGGCCGTGACCTCGACCTCGCTGGTCTTCGTCTCGCAGGCGGCGATCGCCAACGGTCTCAGGAACCGGCTCGGCACCGACAAGGAGATGGTCGCGGTCGAGAACACCCGTGGCGGCATCTCGAAGAAGAGCATGATCCACAACGACGCCACCCCGGACATCCAGATCGACCCGGAAACCTATGCCGTGGTCGCAGACGGTGAACTCCTGGTCTGCGAACCCGCCAAGGAACTGCCGCTGGCGCAGCGCTACTTCCTGTTCTGAGCCTCGCGCCGTCACTGCGCAGCAATGACGAACCAGACCGATTGGCGCGGAACTCCGCGCGTCGACCCCACGTTCCTCCCTTGCCAGAACAGGGAGGTTCACCATGGCCAATGAGAAAGTCGCCGGTCCGAAGGGACAGCAACCCGAGGCGCTCGCTACCTTCGCGGCCAGCGCCCGCAATGACGGCCGCAAGCCTGACCAGGTCGGGCTAACGGCAACGACCGAAACCGCACCCCTTCAGACATCGTCCGAGAAGAAGGCCGAGGCCGCGACCAAGGTCCTGCGTGAGGGCGTCCTGAAACGCGATCAGGGCGCCGACGAGGCGGTCATTGCCTTGCCGGATCGCACGCGCGATACCTGAGGCATTACGCGATCAGGTAACGACTTAGCAGCACAAGCATCAATCCGTGCTGGCGCCGACCGCGGCGCTGATCGCGGTCCTGCAAGAGGCGTCCCCCTTCGCGTTGGAGGACGCGGTGGCGGAGGCGAAGATACTCGGCCGCAAGGGCTGGGCCAAGCCGATCGAACGCTCATTGTCGCAGATCGGAGCAGCGATTCCATGAGCGTCCCTGCATCCGCCACGGTCGGTGCCGCGTAGTCAGGCTTCACGCCGGTTGCGTTTCGGAGCCTGTCTTCGTGTCTGATCCCTTCATCGTCATCTGCCGCGTCGAGGTTCGCCCCGATGCGCGGCAGCTATTTGTCGCAGCCGCCGGGGAATGCGTCGCCGCCACCCGGCACGAACAGGGCTGCCTCGCCTATGAAATCCATGAGAGCCTGACGCAGCCCTGCCGTTTCGTGTCCTATGAAAGCTGGGAGACGCGCGCGGATATCGATCGCCACATGCGTTCGCCGCATGTCGTCGCCTTCCTGGAGGCGGCAAGGGCTTGCGTCACGGCGCCTCCGGTGATCGAAGTGGTCGAACCGCGGTCGATCGACCGCCTCTGATCCTTAATCTGTCACGGACGTCTCATCATGCTTCGCGCCATCTCCGTCGTTCGCAAGGCCGCCGTCAGGCAAGACCGCGTCGTGGATTCCCTGACGCTGGACCATGATGATCGCAACCGCCGCCGCCTCGCGCTCAAGGGCGATGGCGGGCTCGATATCCTGCTCGATCTCGACAAGGCGACCGCGCTCGGCGACGGCGATGCCGTGAAGCTGGAGGACGGCCGGCTCGTCCTGATCAAGGCCGCGCCGCAGAGCCTGCTCGAAATTCGCGCCGAGAACCCGCTGCGGCTGATGCGGGTCGCCTGGCACATCGGCAACCGCCATACGCCGGCCGAGATCACCGCCGACGCGATCTATATCGAGAATGACCATGTGCTGGCCGAAATGGTGCGCGGCCAGGGCTGCGCGATGAACGCCGTGACGCGGCCGTTCCAGCCCGAGCGCGGCGCCTATGACCACGACCACGCCGGTTGCGACCACCCCAGTCATGATCACGCAAGCCACGCCCATCACGATCACGGTGATCACGGGCATGACCATCACGGGCACGATCACGCGGCTCACGCGCATGGCCATGCCGAGGCGCACGCGCATGGCGAGCACGGCCATACCCATGGCCATGCCGAGGCCCATACCCATTCGCATGGCGATGCCTGCGGCTGCGGGCACGACCATGGCCATCACGATCACGGCCACAAGCACGGCGCCGAACACGGCCACAAGGGCCACACGCACGACCATTGAGCGGCGCCGGCATGGCGGCCCATCTGCCCTTGATGGTCTGGCTGTCGCCGTCCTTCCCGGTCGGCGCCTTCGCCTATTCGCATGGCCTGGAGTGGGCCTTCGAGAGCGGCGACCTGCATGATGCCGTGACGCTGCGCGACTGGCTCGACGCGCTGGTCTCCCATGGCTCGCTGCGCAACGACCTGATCCTGTTCGCCTGCACCGCCCGAGCCGTAGAGGCGAATGACGATGGCGCGCTGGTCGAGATCGCGGAACTCGCGCTGGCGCTGGCGAATTCGGCGGAGCGACGGCTCGAGACCGTGACGCAAGGCAACGCCTTCGTCGCCGCTTCGCGTGCCGCCTGGCCCTGCGCCGCGATCGACCGCCTCAAGGCCGTCTGGAGCGGGGATGTCGCCTATCCGCTGGCCGTGGCGACCGCCAGCGCCGGCCATGGCCTGCCGCTGGCTGCGTCGCTGGAGGCCTATGGCCTTGCCTTCATCGCCAATCTCGTCTCGGCCTCCGTCCGGCTCGGCATCGTCGGCCAGACCGACGGGCAGAAGATCACCGCCGCGCTGATGCCCGCCGTGCAAGCGGCGGCCGCCGCCGCCGAGCCTGCCACGCTGGACGATCTCGGCGGCTGCGCGCTGCGCTCCGATATCGCCTCGCTGCGCCATGAGACGCAGTATTCGCGGCTGTTCCGGTCGTGAGCGCGGCGCGCGATTTGCACTGCCATCCATCGCTTTGTCTCGCCGCTCCGGCCGGCTAAGCTGTCTTGCTGCTCAAGGATTTCTGAAGATGTCGCGCTCTCCCCATGGTCCGCTTCGCGTCGGCATCGGCGGCCCCGTCGGCTCCGGCAAGACGGCGCTGATGGAGGTGCTCTGCAAGCGCATGCGCGACACCTACGACCTCTGCGCCATCACCAACGACATCTACACCAAGGAGGACGCCAGGCTGCTGACGGTGGCCGGCGCGCTGCCGCAGGAGCGCATCATGGGCGTCGAGACCGGCGGCTGCCCTCATACCGCTATCCGCGAGGATTGCTCGATCAACCTCGCCGCGGTCGAGGAGATGCGGGCGAAGTTTCCGGCCCTCGACATGATCCTGATCGAATCCGGCGGCGACAATCTCGCCGCGACCTTCTCGCCCGAACTCGCCGACCTGACGATCTACGTCATCGACGTTGCCGCCGGCGAGAAAATCCCGCGCAAGGGCGGGCCGGGCATCACCCGCTCGGACCTGCTCGTCATCAACAAGACCGATCTTGCTCCCCATGTCGGCGCGGATCTTGCAATCATGGACCGGGATTCGCGGTTGATGCGCGGCAAGCGTCCGTTCGTCTTCACCAATACGAAGGCAGGCGAGGGCGTCGATGCGGTGGTGGATTTCATCGAGACGGCGGGCGGCTTGAGAGCCGCTCCGGCGGCGTGACGGACGGGGACGGGAGACGACGATGCGGACGGTTGTGAAGCGGATGGGCGCGGTTCTGACGGCGGCGGCCTTTGCCGGCCCGGCGATGGCGCATACGGGGGTGGGCGCTGTTCATGGCTTCAGTGCAGGGCTCCTGCATCCGCTGTTCGGTCTCGATCATGTCCTTGCCATGGTCGCGGTCGGTCTCTGGGCCGGTCTGGTCGGCGGCAAGGCGCGTCTGGCCTATCCGCTCGCCTTCGTCGCCATGATGGTCGTGGCCGGGCTCTGGGGCATGTCGGGCGAAGCGCTTCCCGGCGTCGAGATCGGCATCGCCGTCTCGGTCATCGTGCTCGGCCTCGCGATCGCGCTCAAGGCGACCCCGCCTTTGGCCGCCGGCGTCGCCGCCTGCGCCATCTTCGCGATCTTCCACGGCCATGCTCATGGCGCCGAATTGCCTGATGGTGCTGGCGCCTTCGGCTATGCGGCCGGTTTCGTGCTGGCCACGGCCCTGCTGCATGGCGTCGGCCTTTTCCTCGCCGAGATGCTGGCGCAGCGTGCGCCGCTGCTGGCACGCGTCGCCGGCGGCGGGCTGGTGCTGGCCGGCGTCGCAATTCTTGCCGGCTAGGAGGCGGTCTCGCGCGGCTGCCGTGTGGCGCTCTGCGAGCCTGAGAGGTTCCTGCCCGGTCGCGGATCATGAGGCCCGATCTGAAAATCCTGATCGTCGACGCCAATCCGGTGCGCGCGGCCATCATCGACGAGGGCCTGCGCGAGGCCGGGTTCACCGACCTCGTCCGCATCGGCGCCACGCATGGGCTCGTCGCGGCGATCGAGACCCATGACCCCGATGTCGTGGTGATCGATCTCGAAGACCCGAGCCGCGATGCGCTCGCCGACATGTTCCTGGTCAGCCGCCATGTGAAGCGGCCGATCACCATGTTCGTCGACCAGTCGGATTCGGCCTCGATCGAGGCGGCGGTCGAGGCCGGCGTCTCCGCCTATATCGTCGACGGGCTGAAGAAGGAGCGCATGCAGCCGATCCTTCAGACTTGCATCAGCCGCTTCAATGCCTTCCGCAAGCTGCGCGAGGAACTCGACGAGGCCCGCTCCCAACTCGAGGAGCGCAAGCTGGTCGACAAGGCCAAGGGCATCGTCATGCGCATGAAGAACCTGTCGGAGGACGAGGCCTATGCCCTGCTTCGGCGCACGGCGATGAACGAGAAGCGCAAGCTCGTCGATATCGCGCGTTCGATCATCACGGCGGCGGAGGTGTTCAAGTGACCCTGCACTTGCGTGTCGGTTTCATGCCGCTGGTCGATTGTGCGCTCGTCGTCCTCGCCAAGGACGAGGGCTTCGCCGAGGCCGAGGGGCTCAACCTCGAACTGGTGCGCGAGGTCTCCTGGTCCAATCTGCGCGACAAGCTGAATGTCCGCCTCTTCGACGCGGCCCATATGCTCGGGCCGGCCGCGATCGCGGCGACGCTCGGCGTCGGCGGGGTCAAGGTGCCGATGGCGGCGCCGCTCGCGCTCAATCTCGATGGCGCGGCCATCACCCTCTCGGTGCGCCGCTACGAGGAGCTAGCCCGGCTCGCCGATGGCGACGTGGCGGATACGGCCGTCTCGGCCCGCGCGCTGGCGCAGCTCGTGGCGCGGCGCAAGGCGTCGGGCCTGCCGCCTCTGACCTTTGCCGCTGTCTTCGGCTTCTCCAGCCACACCTACCTGCTCTGCGAATGGCTGACCAAGGCTGGGCTGGTGCTGGGCACGGATATTCGCTTCGAGGTCGTGCCGCCGCCGCAGACGGTCGAGGCCTTGACGAGCGGGCGTGTCGACGGTTTCTGCGCCGGCGCCCCCTGGAACGCAGCCGCGGTCTCGACGGGCGTCGGCGCCATGGTCCACACCGGCACCGACCTGCGGCGCGATTGCCCGGACAAGGTCCTGGCTTGGCAGGCCGACGATGTCGAGCGCCGGCCCTCCGCTGTCCGCATGCTCACCGCCGCGATCCTGCGGGCGAGCGATTGGGCCTGCGATCCCGCCAACATTCCCCGCTTCGCCAAACATCTCTCGGCGCATGACCGGCTCGCCTTGCCGGTCGAGATCCTCGAGCCGGTGCTGCAGTTCAATCTGCTGCAGGGCGCCGGCCGGCCCCCTCGGCAGGTCGAGCGCTTCATCCGATTCGACCGCGCAGCGCTGCGGCCGGAACCAAGCCATGCCGACTGGATTCTGGCGGGGATGGAGAGGGCCGGGCAGATCGTCCGCACTCCCGCGATGACCGAGCAGGCGAGGGCCGTTTATCGTCCTGCCTATTTTCCAGGCAATGCAGATTAGCCCTTTGATTTGATTATTTTTTAGGCTGTCGCAGCAATTTTGTGCGACGCGGGATGAGATTTCGTGGGGCGGGCAGACCCCGCCATCTCCCGCTAACTTATTGCAATTCCAGACTCTGCGCATCACGCCTGTGCTTGGCACGATCCTTGTAAGGAATGCTGCAACGCGGCCAACGCTGCCCGCGTCATCCTCCGAACCGGAATGCACAGCAACGCCGCTGTCGAAAGGTGCCTTTGGGCGCATTTCGCGCGGCGTTTTTCGTGTTCGGCGGCTGGCGGGCCCATTCCCTTCCACACCGAGAGGCGATCGATGACGCAGACAGTCAAGACCAAGCCCAAAGCTAAAGCCATTGCCATCGACGACCAGGCGATCGATGCCGGCCGCCGCCAGTTGCTCAAGCTCTCGGGCGCGGCGGCGCTGCTGAGCGCGGCCAGGCTTGCCCTGCCGTCGGGCGCCTTCGCGCAATCGGCTGGGCCCGAGGTCAAGGGCACGCGCCTCGGCTACATCGCGCTGACCGATGCCGCCCCGCTGATCATCGCCAAGGAAAAGGGGCTCTACGCCAAATACGGCCTGCCCGACATGGACATCGCCAAGCAGGCCTCCTGGGGTGCGACGCGCGACAACATGGCGTTGGGCTTCAAGGCCAACGGCATCGATGGCGGCCACATCCTGCGCCCGAAGACGCATCTCTACGCGACCGGCAAGGTCATGCAGAACGGCCAGCCGCTGCCGATGTACACGCTGCTGAACCTCAATGAGGACGGCCAGGCGATCTCGGTCTCCAACGAGTACAAGGACCTGAACGTCCAGAAGGATGCCTCGCCGCTGAAGCTGGCCTTCGAGCGCAAGAAGGCGGCCGGCAAGGAGCTGACTGCCGCGATGACCTTCCCGGGCGGCACCCATGACCTCTGGATCCGCTACTGGCTCGCTGCCGGCGGCATCGACCCCGACACCGACATCAAGGTCATCACCGTGCCGCCGCCGCAGATGGTGGCGAACATGAAGGTCGGCACGATGGACTGCTTCTGCGTCGGCGAGCCCTGGAACGAGCAGCTCGTCAACCAGAACATCGGCTACACCGCGCTGACCACGGGCGAGCTCTGGTCCCGCCATCCCGAAAAGATCCTCGGCATGCGCGCCGATTTCGTCGATGCCAACCCGAAGGCGACGCAGGCCATCCTGATGGCCGTGATGGAAGCCCAGCAATGGGCCGACAAGAAGGAGAACCGCCAGGAACTCGCCGAGATCGTCGGGCGCCGGCAGTGGTTCAACGTACCCGTCAACGACATCAACAAGCGCCTGCTGGGAGACATCAACTACGGCAATGGCCGCGAGGTGAAGGGCACCAATCTCCAGATGAAGTTCTGGGGCGAGGGCGGCTCCTCCTCCTATCCCTGGAAGAGCCTCGACACTTGGTTCGTCACCGAGAACATCCGCTGGGGCAAGTTCGAGCCGAATTTCGACATCAAGGCGCTGGTCGACAAGACCAACCGCAGCGATCTCTGGCGCGAGGCCGCCAAGACGCTCGGCGTCGCCGGGGCTCCGAGCGCTGACTCGCGCGGCGTCGAGACCTTCTTCGACGGCGTGAAGTTCGATCCGGCCGCGCCGATGGACTACCTCAAGGCCCTCAAGATCAAGCGGGTGGCCTGAGCCATGGCCGAGCCCCTGATCATCGTCGGGAAAGGCATGGCCGCGACGCGGCTGGTTGACGAGCTCAGCCAGCGCGCGCTCGGCCGCTATTCCATCGCGGTGATCGGGGCGGAAGGCCGCCTGGCCTACAATCGGGTGCTGCTCTCGCCGCTGCTGGCCGGCGAGATCGCCGAGCCAGACATCGAGTTGAAGCCCGCCGCCTGGTGGAAGGCGCGCGGGGTCTCGACGCTCTATGGCCGCGCCGTCTCCGGCATCGATCGGGCAGCAAAGAGCGTGACGCTGGCCGATGGGCTCACTCTGCCCTACGGCAAGCTCGTCCTCGCCACAGGTTCCCGCCCCCTGATGCCCCCGGTGCAGGGCTTCGAACTGCCCGGCGTTGCCACCTTCCGCGATGTCGCCGATGTCGCGCTGTTCCGCGCCTCGGCCGCCGCTGGCGCACGTGTCGTTGTGATCGGCGGCGGCCTGCTCGGGCTGGAAGCGGCTTACGGGCTGGCCAGGATCGGTGCCAGGGTCACGATTCTGCATCTGGCCGACCGGTTGATGGAGCGCCAGCTCGATCGCGAAGGCGCCAGCCTGCTCGCCGCCGAGATCGCCGCCCGCGGTATCGACATCCGGCTGAATTGCACGGCCGAGCGCTTCGCCGGCGAAAAGCGGGTCGAGGCGGTGGAGTTGACCGACGGCAGCGTGATCCCGGCCGATCTCGTCATCGTCGCCATCGGAGTGCGCCCCCGTGTCGAGTTGGCAGTGGCGGCCGGGCTCGATGTCAATCGCGGCGTCGACGTCGACGACGGCCTTGCCAGCAGCGATCCGGCGATCTTCGCCATCGGCGAATGCGCCGAGCATCGTGGCTTGGTCTACGGCCTGGTCGAGCCGGCCTATGAACAGGCCCGCGTGCTGGCCTCGCGACTTGCGGGCGGAAGGGAGCGCTATGCCGGCTCGCTCCTTGCGACCAATCTCAAGGTCAGCGGCGTCGGCGTCTTCTCGGCGGGTGAATTCGAGGCGGGCGAAGACGCCGAGACCGTCGTGCTGCGCGACCGCTTCGCCGGCGTCTACCGCAAATTCGTGCTGCGCGAGGGCAGGCTCGCCGGCTGCGTTCTCGTCGGCGATACGCAAGGTGCGCTGTTCTATCTCGGCCTGATCCGCTCGGGGCAGGACATCTCCGCCATCCGCGCCGATCTGCCTTTTGGCGAGCCCTACTGCATCGGGAGGGCCGCCTGACATGCGCGGCGAGGCGACCCTTCCCGAAACCGGCATGCCCCGGGCCGCCAGGCCCGAAGCGGCGATCTGCACCACCTGCCCCTATTGCGGGGTCGGTTGCGGCGTACTCGCGACGCCCGATGGCCGGGGCGGCGCCGTGATCGCCGGCGATCACGCTCATCCGGCCAATCTCGGCCGGCTCTGCTCCAAGGGCTCGGCGCTGGGCGAGACGCTGGGGCTCGGCGCGCGCGTCCTGCATCCGCTCCAGCGCAATGCCGGTGGCGGCTATGACCGCGTGAGCTGGGACGTCGCGCTCGACGCGGTGGCGGAAGGCTTGCAGACGATCATCGATCGCGATGGGCCGGATGCCGTGGCCTTCTACCTCTCGGGCCAGCTCCTCACGGAGGACTACTACGTCGCCAACAAGCTGATGAAGGGCTTCATCGGCTCGCCCCATGTCGACACGAATTCGCGGCTCTGCATGTCCTCGACGGTCGCGGGCCACAGGCGCGTGCTCGGCTCCGACACCGTTCCCGGTAATTACGAAGACCTCGACAGCGCCGATCTGATCGTGCTCGTCGGCTCCAACACCGCCTGGTGCCACCCTGTCCTGTTCCGCCGCATGCAGCAGAACCGGGCCGAGCGCGGCGCCCGCATCGTCGTCATCGACCCGCGCGTCACCGCGACCGCGGAAGACGCCGATATGGTCCTGGCGATCAAGCCGGGCTCGGATTCAGTGCTGTTCGCCGGCCTGCTGGTCCATCTCGCGGCGAACGGCCTTACTGATGGCACCTATCTCGCCCGCAATGTCTCCGGCTACGACGCGGCACTGGAGAACGCGCGCCAACTCGCCCCGACCATCGCCAGCGTGGCCGAGCGGACCGGGCTGAGCCCGGTCGAGATCGCCGGCTTCTACGAACTTTGGGGGGCGACGCCGGCCGTCGTCACGGCCTGGAGCCAGGGCGTCAACCAGTCGGCGCAGGGCACCGACAAGGTCGCGGCCATCCTGCACTGCCATCTCGCCACCGGCCGCATCGGCCGCCCGGGCGGCGGGCCGCTGTCGCTGACCGGCCAGCCCAATGCGATGGGCGGGCGCGAGGTCGGCGGTCTCGCCAACATGCTGGCCGCCCATATGGGCTATTCGGCCGCCGAGATCGACCGCGTCGGGCGCTTCTGGAAGGCGCCGAAAATGGCGCAGACGGAGGGGCTGAAAGCGGTGCCGATGATGGACGCCGTCGCCGAGCGTCGCATCAAGGCGCTCTGGGTGATGGCGACCAACCCGGCCGTCTCGCTGCCGCGCGCCGACCAGGTCAAGGCCGCGCTTGGCAGCCTCGATCTCTTCGTCGTCTCGGAGAACGTGCTCTCCAACGACACGCTCTCGGCGAAGCCGCATGTCATCCTGCCGGCAGCCGCCTGGGGCGAGAAGGACGGCACCGTCACCAATTCCGAGCGCCGCATCTCGCGCCAGCGCGCCTTCCTCGATCTGCCGGGCGAGGTGAAGCCGGACTGGTGGATCATCTGCGAGGTCGCCAAGCGCCTCGGCTTCGGCGAGAGCTTCGCCTATGCCGGCCCTTCCGAAATCTACGCCGAGCATGCCGCGCTTTCGGCCTTCGAGAACGACGGCAGCCGCGACTTCGACATCGGCGCCCATGCAGGCCTGCCAAAGCGGGGCTATGACGCGCTGACGCCGGTGCAATGGCCGGTGCCCGCCGGCCAGCCGTTGGGAACGCCGCGCCTCTTCGCGCAGGGTGGCTTCTTCACCGGCGATGGTCGCGCGAAGATGGCGCCGCTCGCGGTGCCGGCGCTGGCGGCTTCGGCGAGCGAGGCCCTGCCGCTGCTGCTCAACACCGGCCGCGTCCGCGATCACTGGCACACGATGACGCGCACGGGCCTGAGCCCGCGCCTCAGCGCCCATATCTCCGAGCCTTGCGTCCAGGTGAATCCGGCGGACGCTGCGCGCTTCGGGCTCACCGAGGGCGGATTCGCCCGCATCAGCAACGCATTCGGCGCGGTCGTGCTCAAGGTCGCATTCGATACCGGCATCCAGCCCGGCTCGCTCTTCGCGCCGATCCACTGGTCCGCCGAGACGGCTTCGCATGCCCGTATCGGAGCGGCCGTGCAGCCGGCCTGCGATCCGTTCTCCGGCCAGCCCGAGATGAAGGCGACGCCCTCGGCCATCGCACCGGTGGCTTACGCCTCGCAGGGCTTCGTGCTGTCGCGCGACGGCTTTGCCCTGCCGGAGGGAAGCTGGTGGTCGAAGCTCGCCGTGGAGGGCGGCGAGGGCCGGCTCTTCGCGACCGATGCCACGCCGGCCGATCTGATGGCGGCTATCCGCGCTGCCTTCGGCGAGGATGGCTTGACCGAGATGGTCGACCCCAAGGGCGGCGTCTATCGCTGCGCCGTCATGCGGGATGGCCGGCTTGTTGCGGCGCTGTTCGTCGCCCCGGCTGGCCGTGCGCCGCTCTGGGACACGGTCAAGCTCGCCTTCGCCGATGCGCAGACCCTGCCGGAGAACCGGCTGGCGCTGCTGGCCGGCCGCAGCCTCGACGGCGCGGCCGATCCCGGCCCCACGGTCTGCGCCTGTTTCGGCGTCGGCCTGAACGCGATCCGCGCCGCTTTCGCCGGCGGCGCGGCGACGCCTGAAGACATCGGCCGGCAGCTTAGGGCCGGCACCAATTGCGGTTCATGCCTCCCGGAAATCCGCCGGATCGGCGCGCAGGCGCGCGCCACGGTCGCGGCGTGAGGAGCAACGGCATGAGCATTTGCGAACGCACCAACCAGAGGAGGACCCGATGGGTCAGGCTGTCTTGAAGGAAGCGACAGCGGGAGCGACCGTCGTCGCCCTGCCGGGCGCCAAGCCCGGCGTGGTGCCGCTGCCCGTAGCGGCGCGCAAGCCGCTGAGCCAGCGCCTGCTGTCCTGGCTCAGGGCGGTGCTGGTCAACGTTCTGCCGCCGCTGGTGACGGTCGCGCTGATCGCGCTGTTCTGGCAGATCGCGGCGTCTGGTCCGCAATCGTCGCTGCCGCCCCCGACCAAGATCTGGGAGGAGGCGAAGGACCTGATCGTCGAGCCGTTCTACTGGGCGGGCTCGCAGGATATCGGGCTCGGCTGGCGCATCCTGGTCTCGCTCCAGCGCGTCGCCATCGGCTTCAGCCTGGCGGCCGTGGTTGGCGTCCTGCTCGGCGCTTTGGTCGGCCAGTCGGTCTGGGCGATGCGGGGGCTCGATCCGGTCTTCCAGGTGCTCCGCACGGTGCCGCCACTGGCCTGGCTGCCGCTCTCGCTGGCGGCTTTCCGCGACAGCCAGCCCTCGGCGATCTTCGTGATCTTCATCACCGCGATCTGGCCGGTGATCATCAACACGGCCGTCGGCATCCGCAACATCCCGCAGGATTACCGCAACGTCGCGCAGGTGCTGCGACTGAACCAGGTCGAGTTCTTCTTCAAGATTATGGTGCCCTCGGCCGCGCCCTACATCTTCACCGGCCTGCGGATCGGCGTCGGCCTTTCCTGGCTCGCCATCGTCGCGGCGGAGATGCTGACCGGCGGCGTCGGCATCGGCTTCTTCATCTGGGATGCGTGGAACTCCTCGCGCCTGTCCGACATCATCGTGGCGCTCATCTACATCGGCGTCGTCGGCTTCCTGCTGGACCGCCTCGTCGCCTTCGTCGGCACCATCGTCACCCGCGGCGCCCTGACCAACTGAGGAGGCGAGTATGAGCTATCTCAAGATCGACCACGTCGACAAACGCTTCCAGCGCGGCGCCGCCACGACCGAGGTCCTCAAGGACATCAACCTCGTCATCGACAAGGGCGAATATGTCTCGGTCATCGGCCATTCCGGCTGCGGCAAGTCGACCCTGCTCAACATCATCGCCGGGCTGACGCCGGTGAGCGAGGGCGGCGTTCTGCTGGAGAACCGCGAGGTTCGCGAGCCCGGCCCGGAACGCGCCGTGGTCTTCCAGAACCACTCGCTGCTGCCCTGGCTGACCGTTTACGACAATGTCGCGCTGGCCGTGAACAAGGTCTTCGGCGCCACCAAGAGCCGGGCGCAGCGGCATGACTGGATCATGCACAATCTCGACCTCGTCCAGATGGCGCATGCCAAAGACAAGCGGCCGGCTGAGATCTCGGGCGGCATGAAGCAGCGTGTCGGCATCGCGCGCGGGTTGGCCATGGAGCCGAAGATCCTGCTGCTCGACGAGCCCTTCGGTGCGCTCGACGCGCTGACCCGCGCCCATCTGCAGGATTCGATCATGCAGATCCACGCCACGCTCGGAAACACGATGATCATGATCACCCATGACGTCGACGAGGCCGTGCTGCTCTCGGACCGCATCGTGATGATGACCAACGGCCCCTCGGCCCGCATCGGTGAGGTGCTCGACGTCCGGCTCGACCGGCCGCGCAAGCGCCTCGATTTGGTCTCCGACCGGACCTACATCGCCGCCCGCGAAGCGGTGCTGAAGTTCCTCTACGAGCGTCATCGCTTCGTCGAGGCGGCGTGACGGCCCCGACAATGAGCGAAGATTTCACACCCGACCAGAAGCGTTATCTCGAAGGCTTCATGAGCGGCATGCAGTCGGCCCGCACGGCGCGCGGGCTGGCTCCGCTCGGCGGTGCGCCCGGCGCAGAAGGCTCGGGCAAGCCGAGCGGCCCGGACCGGGAACACGCGGAGGCGCAGGCAAAGACCGTCGCGGCTGGCGGCAAGCTCGTCGATCAGGAGAAATGGAAGGCGGCCGAACACCCCTTCGACGCCTATGCCCGCTTCAAGGACCAGGCCAATGCCGGCATCTATCCGAAGCCGGAGGACAATTTCCGCTGGCGCTACCACGGCCTGTTCTATGTGGCCCCGGCGCAGAACAGCTACATGTGCCGGCTGCGTATCCCGAACGGCGTCCTGAAGGCCTGGCAGTTCGCGGGCGTCGCCGACCTCGCCGAGACGCTTTGCGGCCCGTACTCGCACGTCACCACCCGCGCCAATCTGCAGGTGCGCGAAATCCCGGCCGAGAACGCGGCGGCGCTGCTGGAGGGCCTCGCCGATCTCGGCCTCACCGCCAAGGGCTCTGGCGCCGACAACATTCGCAACGTCACGGGTTCGGCGACGGCTGGCATCGACCCGCTCGAACTGCTCGACACCCGCCCCCATGCCCGCGCCTGGCACCATCACATCCTCAACGACCGTTCGCTCTACGGGCTGCCGCGCAAGTTCAACGTCGCCTTCGACGGCGCCGGCTCGATCGCGACGCTGGAGGACACCAACGACATTGGCTTCCAGGCGATCGAGGTTGGCGAGGGCGCCGTCTTCGAGGGCCAGCCGGTCGAGCCCGGCATCTGGTATCGCCTCGCGCTCGGCGGCATCACCGGCCACAAGGACCTCGCCCGCGACACCGGCGTCATCGTCGCCCCGTCCGACGCCATCGCGGTCTCGGATGCGATCGTGCGTGTCTTCATCGCCAACGGCAACCGCACCGACCGCAACAAGTCGCGGCTGAAATATGTGCTCGACGCCTGGGGCTTCGAGACATTCCTGAAGGCTGTCGAAGAAAAGCTCGGCCGCAGGCTCGTCCGGCTCGATTCAGCCTTCGTCAAGCCGCGCCCGGTCTATAACCGCCTCGCCCATATCGGCGTGCATGCGCAGGCGCAAGCCGGCCTGAACTGGATCGGCGTGGCGCTCCCGGTCGGCAAGCTCACCGTCCAGCAGATGCGCGTGATCGCCTCGATCTCGCAAGCCTGCGGTGACGGCGATATCCGCCTCACCGTTTGGCAGAACCTGCTGATCTCGGGCGTGCCGGACAGCAAGGTCGAGGACGTCATCGCCAATCTCCAGGCGATCGGCCTCTCTGCGGAGACCTCGATCCTGCGCGCCGGGCTGATCGCCTGCACCGGCGCCACCGGCTGCAAGTTCGCCGGCGCCCACACCAAGGAGGATGCGCTCGCCATCGCCGCCCATTGCGAGCCGCGCATCACGCTGGACACCCCCGTCAACATCCACCTGACCGGCTGCCACAACTCCTGCGCCCAGCACTATATCGGCGATCTCGGCCTGATCGGCGCCAAGGTGCCGGTGAGCGAGGAGGGCGACACGGTGCCGGGCTATCACATCTTCGTCGGTGGTGGCTTCGGCGTCGAGGGCGGAATCGGCCGCGAATTCCACACCGATGTGAAGGCGGAGGAGGCGCCGGCTCTGGTCGAGTCGATCCTGCGCACCTGGCAGACGCATCGTGCCACGCCCGACGAGAGCTTCGTCGCTTTCGCTCGCCGCCACGAGATCGCGGCGCTGCAGGCGCTGGTCGCGCAGACGGGAGAAGCGGCATGACCGTCCAGACTGCAAACCCCATCGTCCAGGTCCTGCCGGAGACCGCGCCCTTCAGCGAGGAGCAGCGCTCCTGGCTGAACGGCTTCTTCGCCGGCCTGCTCTCTCTCGACAATGCCGGGGTCACCGCGCTGTCGCCGGCCGAGAACGCCGCCGTGATGGCCGAGGCCGATGACGGCGCGCCCTGGCATGATCCGTCGATGGAGATGGCCGAGCGGATGAAGCTGGCCGAGGGCAAGCCCTTGCCGCGCAAGCTCTTCGCCGCGATGGCGCAGCAGGATTGCGGCCAGTGCGGCTATGTCTGCGAGACCTATTCGGCCGCGATCGCGGACGGCAAGGAGCCACGCCTCAACCTCTGCGCGCCCGGCGGCAAGGACACGCTGCGGATGCTGAAGACGCTGACCGAGGAGGCGGGTTCCGCGCCTGCCGCCGCTCCGGCCGAGGATGCTCCGGCGGCGCCGCTCGGTCCGCTCGGGCGCTGTCGCGAGAACCCGGCGCTGGCGACCTTCATCTCGCGCCGCAAGCTCAACGGCGAGGGCTCGGAGAAGGAGACCTGGCATGTCGAGTTCGATCTCTCGGAATGCGGGCTGGACTACATCGTCGGCGACGCTTTCGGCATCGTCGCGCAGAACGATCCGCGACTCGTCGATGCGGTGATCGCACTCCTTGGCGCGCGGCCAGACGCCGATGTCGGCGGCACGACGCTGCGGCAGGCGCTGATCGCCGAGCGCGCGCTCGGGCCGGCGCCGGATGCGCTGTTCCAGCTCATCTCCTACGTCACCGGCGGCGAGACCCGCGCCAAGGCCAAGCGGCTGGCGGCGGGCGAGGATCCCGATGGCGATCTCGACCGGCTCGACGTGCTCGGCACGCTTCACAAGTTCGGCCAGGCGCGGCTCTCGGCAGAAGCCTTCGTCGAGGCGCTCGATCCGCTGCAGCCGCGGCTCTACTCGATCTCCTCTTCCTGTATCGCCTCGCCCGGCCGCATCACGCTGACGGTGGACACGGTGCGTTATCGCGTCGGCAGCCGCCCGCGCTGGGGCGTCGCCTCGACCTTTCTCGCCGAGCGCGTCGAGCCCGGCGACAAGGTGCCGGTCTATGTCCAGCGCGCCCATGGCTTCGGCCTGCCGGCCGACCCGCAGGCGCCGGTCATCATGTGCGGTCCCGGCACCGGCGTCGCGCCCTTCCGCGCCTTCCTGCACGACCGCAGGGCGACGAAGGCGCCCGGCAAGAACTGGCTCTTCTTCGGCCATCAGCGCCGCGCCAGCGACTTCTTCTACGAGGATGAACTGACCGCGATGAAGGAGGAAGGCGTCCTCACCGGCCTGACGCTGGCCTGGTCGCGCGACGGAACCGAGAAGATCTATGTTCAGGACCGCATGCGCGAGCGCGGTGCCGAACTCTTCGCCTGGCTCGAGCAGGGCGCGCATTTCTACGTCTGCGGTGATGCCAAGCGCATGGCCAAAGATGTCGAGCGCGCCATGGTCGATGTCGTCGCCGAGCACGGCAAGCGCTCGCCCGACGAGGCGGTCGCCTATGTCGCGGCGCTGAAGAAGGTCGGGCGCTATCAGGCGGATGTGTATTGACGCTTGGACTGTTCGCTTCGGAACCACTGCGTCATCCCGGACAAGCGGCGAAGCCACGCAGATCCGGGATCCATCATCGAGCGCAGTCGAGCCCTATGATGGATCCCGGGACTTCGCTTCGCGAAGCCCAGGATGACGGGGTGTTTCTGAGCATGGCTGGTCGACGGTGATGCCGACGACTACGCGTCATACCCCCGCAGCGAGCTGACCGCCGTCATCACGCCGCGCAGTTCCGCAAGCCCGCGCAGGCGCCCGACGGCCGGATAGCCCGGGAACGAGCCCTTGCCGATGTCGTCGAGCAGTTCGTGGCCATGGTCGGGGCGCATCGGGATCTGCCAATGCGCAACGCCCGCCGCCTTGCGCCGCTGTTCCTCGGCCAGCAGGGCTTCGACCAGCGCGACCATGTCGGTGTCGCCGCCGAGATGCTCGGCTTCCATGAAGGAACCGTCCGCATCCTTGGCGACGTTGCGCAGATGCGCGAACCAGATCCGGTCGGCGAAGCGCCGCGCGATCGCCGGCACATCGTTCTTGGGATTGGCGCCGAGCGAGCCCGAGCACAACGTCAGCCCGTTCGCCGGCCGGTCGACCGCGTTCAGGATGAAGGCGATGTCGTCCTCGTCCGAGCAGATGCGCGGCAGACCGAAGAGCGGGCGTGGCGGATCGTCGGGGTGGATACACATCCGGATGCCGACCTCTTCCGCCGTGGGGATCACGGCTTCGAGGAAGCGCTTGAGATTGGCGCGCAGCGCGTCATGGCTCATGCCGCGATAGCGCTCCAGCATGCGCTTCAGGCCCGGCACGTCGTAGCGGTCATAGGCGCCGGGCAGCCCCGCCATGATGTTGGCGAGCAACCGGTCGCGGTCGGCTTCCGAGGAGCGCTCGAACCACGCCTTGGCGCGGTCCATGACATCTGCCGAATGCCCGTCCGCCGCGCCGGGGCGCTGCAGCATGAAATGGTCGAAGGCAACATATTCGTGGATGTTGAAGCGCAGAGCCGTGCCCCCGCCAGGCAGCGGGAAGGCGAGTTCGGTGCGGGTCCAATCCAGCACCGGCATGAAGTTGTAGCAGATCACCTCAAGCCCGCAGGCGGCGAGGTTGCGCAGCGACTGCCGGTAGTTCTCGAAGATCGGCTCGAGATCGCCCTCGCCGATCTTGATGCTTTCATGCAGCGGCAGGCTCTCGACCACGTTCCAGCGCAGCCCGAGGCTCGCGTCAGCCGCGATGATCGCCTTGCGTGCCTCGATCTCCTCGACGCTCCAGACCACGCCATAGGGAATCTGGTGCAACGCGTTTACGATGCCACGCGCGCCCGCCTGCCGCGCCTGGGCAAGCGTCACCACGTCATCGGGGCCGAACCAGCGCCAGCTCTGTTCCATCAGGAGGCCCGTCCGTTGAGAGCATAGGTCATGGTCGCGTATCCTCTTGGTTTCTTGTTCTGGGTGTAGACCGGCCGTCAATCGAGCCGGGCAGGGGTGGCGCTGCCGGCGAAGGCATCGACCTGGTCGCGCGCGATCGTCTCGATCGCGTCGAAGACGGTGCGCAGATGCGCCCGCATCGCCGCTTCCGCGCCGACTTCGTCGCCTGTGACGACGCAATGCATGATCTCGCGGTGCTGCGTGAGGATCATGTTGGGCCAGGCCGCGCTGTCGAGGGAGAGGCAGCGGACGCGGTCGAGCTGCGCCTTGACGCCCTCGATCAGGCTCCACACGGAAGGATGGCCGGCGAGCTTCGCAAGCTCGGCATGGAACGCCTCGTCATGGCGGAAGAAGGCAGCCCGGTCGCCGGCAGCGAGATCGCGCTCCTGCTGGCGCACATTCTGCTCCAGCGCGGCCTTGCCCGCCGCGTCGGCATGGCGCGCGGCCAGCGTGACGGTCCGGCATTCCAGCGTCTCGCGGACGAACTGGCTGTCATGCACGGCGGCGAGATCGATCGGCGCGACGAAGGTGCCGACCTGCGGGACCACCATCAGGAAGCCCTCCTCGACGAGGCGCTTGAATGCCTCGCGCACCGGCGTGCGGCTGACGCCGAAACGCACCGCCATGCGCGCTTCCGACATCGCCTCGCCCGGGCGCAGCACCGCGGCGAGGATGTCTCCTCGCAACAAACGGTGGATCTGATCGGTGCTCTGACGTGCTGCCGGGATGCCCATTGCCAAGCTCTGGTCGACTAGTATACTAGGATACCGACTAATCCGGGGCGGCGTCAATCGGCGCGAGCAACGGACCTGTTGAGACGGTATCCTGATAGGGTGCCGGCGGCTCGATCAACAAGAACAAAGCGGAAAATCCGCATCATCGGAGGAGAGGTCATGGTCCAGAGCAGAATCAATCGGCGTGCATTCATTGGCGGCGTCGCGGGCCTTGCGGGCGCCGCGCATGCGCCGTCCGTCTTCGCCCAGCCGCTCAAGCTGCCGACATCTCCGGTCGTCCTGTCGATCGTCGACGTCGCCGGCAATCTGGCGCTGACGCAGAAGGCGATCGAGAACTACCGCAAGGCCAAACCCAATCTGGTCTCGCGCATCGTCTTCACCAAGGCGCCGTCGCCGGAGCTGCCCGGCAAGATCAAGGCGCAGCAGGATGCCGGCCGCGTCGACATCGACATGGTGCTGACCGGCACGGATGCGCTCTCGGCCGGCGTCGACCAGAAGCTCTGGGTGCCGCTGCTGCCGCAGCTTGCCGGCAGCTTGCCCAAGCTCGACGAGATCTATCTAGAGGGCGCGGCCAAGATGCAGGCGCTCGCCAGCGGGCAGGGCGTCGTCGTCACCTATTACCCTTCCGGCCCGCTGCTCGAATACATGCCGGCCAAGGTCAAGACGGTCCCGACGACCGCCGAGGAATTGCTGGCCTGGACGCGCCAGAACAAAGACCGCTTCATCTATCCCCGCCCGGCGAACTCCGGCCCCGGCCGGACCTGGATGATGGGCCTGCCCTATCTGCTCGGAGACAGCGATCCCAAGGATCCAGTCAAGGGCTGGGACAAGACCTGGGCCTATCTCAAGGCGCTGGGCGAGAACATCGAATACTATCCCGGCGGCACCGGCGCGGTGATGAAGGAGCTCGGCGACGGCTCCCGCGACATGACCGTGACGACGACGGGCTGGGACATCAACCCTCGCGTCCTCGGCGTCGTGCCGAAGGAGGCGAAGATCGCCGCGCTGAAGGGCTTCCATTGGGTCACGGACGCGCATTACATGTGCATCCCCAAGGGCGTATCGGACGAGAAGCTCGCCGTCCTGGTCGACCTGATGAACTTCCTCCTGACCAAGGAGCAGCAGGCCTACACCTATGACGAGGGCTATTTCTATCCGGGCCCGGCCGTGAAGGGGGTCACGCTCGACATGGCGCCGGCGGAAAGCCAGGCGGCGATCAAGGAGTTCGGCCGGCCCGAATACGAGAAGCTGATCGCCGACAACCCGCTCCAGACGCCGCTCGACCCCGACAAGATGGTCGTCGCGTTCCGCATCTGGGACGAGCAGGTCGGCGGCGCCAAGCGCAAGTAAACATATTCAAGCAAACTGGTCGGCGGCGGCCTGATGCAGGGTCGCCGCCCGCCGGATCTTTGATCGAGACTTCAGCACGCGGTGGCCATGACGATTCACGCAGCCTCTTTTAGCGAGCTCCGGCTCGATCGCCTGAGCCGGGATTTCGGCACCCACAACGCGTTGAAGGACGTCTCGCTGACGATCGGAAAGGGCGAGTTCATCGCGCTTCTGGGGCCCTCAGGCTGCGGCAAGTCGACGACCCTGAACATCATCGCCGGCTTGTTGCCCGCCACGGGCGGCGGCATCTGGCTCGACGACAAGCGCATCGACCCGCTGCGGCCGGAAGAACGCGGCTTCGGGATGGTCTTCCAGAACTACGCCCTGTTCCCGCATATGAGCGTGAACAAGAACATCGGCTTCGGGCTGAAGATGCGCGGCGTAGCCAAAGCCGAGATCGAGCGTCGCGTCGCGGAAGCGGTGGCGCTGGTCAGGCTCCAGGGCCAGACCGAGAAGCTGCCGGGCCAGCTCTCGGGCGGCCAGCAGCAGCGCGTCGCCATCGCGCGCGCCATCGTCGTCGAGCCGCCGCTGGTGCTGATGGACGAGCCGCTGTCGAACCTCGACGCCAAGCTGCGCCTCGAGATGCGCGCCGAGATCCGGCGCATCCACAACACGCTCGGCGCCACCACGATCTATGTGACGCATGACCAGGAAGAGGCGCTGTCGCTGGCCGATCGCATCGTGGTGATGCGCGACGGCCAGATACGCCAGATCGGGGTGCCGGAGGATTTGTTCTCGCGGCCCGACCATCTCGACGTCGCCGAGTTCATGGGCTTCCGCAACAAGATCGCCGGCAAGGCCGCCTCGGTGGCAGGTGAGCATGCCACGGTCGCGATCGATGGCGCCGGCATCGTCGGGCGCGCCCGCAACACCGTCACGCCGGGCTCTGCCGCCCATGTCGCGATCCGCCCCGAAGACCTGCATCCCGTCGCCGCGGGCGGCGTGGGCCTCAAGGCGCAGGTGATCTCGACCGAGTTCCGCGGCCGCGAATTCGTCGGTTTCGCCCGCATGGCGGATGGCACGGACCTGTCCTTCCTGGCGACCGACCGCCTCGCGCCGGGCGCCGAGGTCACCCTTGCGGCCGAGCCCGACCGCGTCCTCGTCTATGGGGATAAGGCGTGACCAGCCAATCCTCCTCGATCGACTCGAATCCCGCCATTCCGCTGGGCCAAAGGCTCGCCGCACGCGGTCTCGACGGGCTGACGCTGCTCGTCATTCCCGCCGTTCTCTTCCTGCTGCTGCTGTTCATCTACCCGTTCCTCTATGGGCTGTTCCTGTCCTTCAATCCGAAGGCGGGCGGCACCTTCGCCAATTACCAGCGCTTCTTCTCGGATTCGTTCCTCTACGGGACGATCGCGACGACGCTCTGGCTGGCCTTGCCGGTGACGTTGCTGACGCTGCTGATGGCGATCCCGATCGCCTTCCGTGTCCGCCTGATGAAGCACCAGCGCCTGCTGACCACGATCCTGGTGATCCCGATCACGCTCGGCACGGTGCTGGTCGCGCAGGGGCTGCTGAACTATCTCGGCCCGCAGGGCTGGTTCAACCGCACCCTGCTCACGATGGGGCTGATCTCGTCCCCGGTGAAGCTGCTGCACAATTACTGGGGCGTGATGATCTCGCTGGTGATCACCGGCTTCCCCTTCACCTTCCTGCTGACGCTGTCTTATCTCTCGGGCGTCGATCCCGCGCTCGAACAGGCCGGCGCGACGCTGGGTGCCGGTCCCTGGCAGCGCTTCAAGCACATCCTGCTGCCGCTGCTGCTGCCGGGGCTCGCCATCACCTTCTGCCTGAGCTTCGTGCAGGCCTTCTCGGTCTTTCCCTCGGCCGTGCTGCTGGGCGCGCCGGCCGGGCCGACGCGCGTGATCTCGATTGCGGCCTATCAGGCGGCCTTCGAGGAGTACGATTATTCGATGGCTTCGGCGGTGGCGATGATCATGGGCGTGGTCCAGCTCTCGATCGTCGTTGCGGTGCTGGCGGCCCGGGGCCTGCTTTATCGCGGCCCCGCCGGCGGCGGAAAGGGTTGATCCGATGGTCAAGGACAACCGCCTCTCGGCCCGTCTCTGGGCATTCGCCAACTGGGCCGTGATCGGCTTCTTCATCCTGAACCTGTTCGGGATGATCGCGACCGTGGTGACGAGTTCCTTCGCCACGCGCTGGCTCGGCACCTGGCTGCCGGCCGGCTGGACCACGCGCTGGTACACCTCTGCCTGGAACGAGTTCCAGCTCTATGACGTGCTCTCCGTTACCTTCCAGATCGTCTTCCTCGTCGTGTTCTTCTCGGGGCTGATCGGCGTGCCGGCGGCTTACGCGCTGGCGCGCCGCGATTTCCCCGGCAAGAAGCTGGTGATGCTGCTGTTCCTGCTGCCGCTGCTGGTGCCGCCGATCACCTTCGGTATCCCGCTGGCGACGGTGCTCTACCGGGCGGGGCTGGCGGGCCAGATGTCGGGCGTCGTGCTCGCCAATCTCGTACCGACGGTGCCCTTCGTCATCCTGGTGATGATCCCCTTCATCGAGCAGATCGACACGAAGATCGAAGCCGCGGCGCGCGTCTTCGGCGCCAACACCTTCAAGCTCTTCATCTACATCCTGCTGCCACTGCTGGCTCCGGGCATCCTGGCGGCGCTGCTGCTCGTGCTGGTTCGCACCATCGCGATGTTCGAGCTGACTTTCCTCACCGCCGGTCCGACCAGCCAGACGCTGGTCGTCGCGCTCTACTACGCGGTCTTTGCCGCCGGCGTGCGCGCCGTGCAGTCGATCGACGCCATGGCGGTGATCTACATGGTGACGACGCTGATCTGGCTCCTGATCGCGCTGCGCTTCGTCAATCCGACGCAGATCGTGGCGCGCGCCAAGCGGTAAGGCATCGGGGTCAGAGGCCGTCGTAAAGAAACGCAGCCCCGTCCGGAACCGGATGGGGCTGTTTGCGATTGAATCCGGGCAGCGCGGATGGTGGCCCATCCGCCGGCTCCGGAGTTCAAGTCATGGCGCAGGTGATCTTCGGCGATGCGGTTCCGGTCCCTGCGCCGCCGGCTCGCCTGAAACGCAGTTCGGCGGCCACCTTGACGATCACCCGCCGCAAGGCCGGCAAGGGCTTCTCCTATCTCGACGGCGATGGCCGTCGCGTCACCGACCAGCCGACGCTCGCCCGCATCCGCTCGCTTGCGATCCCGCCGGCTTATGTCGACGTCCGCATCGCCGCCGATCCGCGCGCCCATCTCCAGGCCGTGGGGCATGACGAGGCCGGCCGTATCCAGCACCGCTATCACGCGGATTGGGACAAGGTCCGCGAGCGGCGCAAGCTCAAGCGCCTGAAATGCCTGATCGACGCGCTACCGAAACTGCGGGCCGCGATCGCACGCGACCTCAAGGACCGCAAGCTCAGCGACGACAAGGCGCTGGCCTGTGCCGCTGCGATGATCGACCGCTGCCATATCCGCGTCGGCAACGAGACCTATGCCAAGGCCAATGGCAGCCATGGTGCCTCGACGCTGCTCAAGCGCCACGTCACGATCACGGGCAGCCGCATCGAGCTCGCCTTCAAGGGCAAGAGCGGCAAGCAGATCGCCTGCGCGAACGAGGACGCCATACTGGCCCGCGCCCTGACCCGCATCATGACCCTGAAAGGTCGCCGCCTGTTCCAGTACATGCGCGAGGACGGCACGGTCGCCGAGGTTAGGGCGGACGATATCAACGACTATCTCAAACGTGTCTCGGGGCTGCCCATCAGCAGCAAGGACCTGCGCATGCTGGCAGCCAACGCGGCGGCCGCCGAACTGCTGCTGGCAGGCGAGATCGTTGCGACCGAAACCGGCAAGAAGCGCCAGGTTGCCGACATCATGCGGGCGATCTCGGAGCGGCTGGTCAACACGCCGGCCGTGGTGCGCAAGAGCTATGTCCACGAGATCGTGCTGCGATCCTATGCGAGCGGTCGGCTCAAGCGCTGCTACGACAAGGCCAAGGCGCGCGGAGGCTGCTCGCGCATCGAGCGGGCGCTGGGGTTGTTGGCAGCGTGAGGTCTATGGCGTCTTGTCCGGCGCCTTGCGACCCTGCGTGATCAGCCGCGCGCTGTGCTGCCCGGAGATGAAGGTCCAGAACCAGCTCCAGGCCACGGCGACGCGGCTGCGTGCACCGATCAGGAAGAAGATATGGGCGATGCCCCAGAACCACCAGGCGATCCAGCCGCGCAGTTGCAGCCAGCCGAAATCCACAACCGCTGCGCTCTTGCCGATGGTCGCGAGATTGCCCTGGTGGCGATAGCGGAAGGGCGGGGGCGCGGTCTTGTCGGCGAGCCGCGCGCGAAGAACCCGGGCGACATGGGCGCCCTGCTGCTTGGCCGCCGGCGCGATGCCGGGCACGGGCTTGCCGTCCGTCATCATCACCGCCGCGGTGTCGCCGATGACGAAGATCTCCGGCCGGCCCGGTGCGTTGAGGTGCGGATCGACGCTCGCCCGACCCGCCCGGTCCGCCGGCATGCCGAGCCAGGCGGCGGCGGGCGAGGCCGCGACGCCGGCTGCCCAGACGACGGTGCGGCAGCCGACGAATTCATCGCCGACCGTCACCCCGTCGGCGCGGATGTCCGAGACCGGCCGGCCGAACAGCACTTCGACGCCGAGCTTCTCCAGCGCCGCCAGCGCATAATCCGACAACGACGCCGGAAATGCCGCCAGAACCCGCGGACCGGCCTCGATCAGCAGGATCCGGGCCTCGCGCGTGTCGATGTTGCGGAATTCCTGCCAGAGGACCTGCTTGGCGAGTTCGGCTTTGATGCCCGCGAGTTCGACGCCCGTCGGACCGGCGCCGATCACGGCGAAGGTCAACAGCGCGCGCCTCGCGGCCGGGTCGGTCTCGCGCTCGGCCTGCTCGAAGGCCAGGAGCATTCGCCGCCGGATCGTCGTCGCATCCTCGAGCGTCTTCAGCCCGGGCGCCAGCGCCTCCCATTCGTCGCGCCCGAAATAGGAGTGCCGCGCGCCCGTGGCGAGCACCAGCGTGTCATAGGCGAGAGTCGAACCGTCAGTGAGCAAGACCCGCCGCCCATCCGCATCGACGCCGGAAACCTCCGCCAGCAGCGTGGTGACGTCGGTTCTCTCCCGGAACAGCCGCCGGATCGGCCAGGCGATCTCGGAGGTGGCGAGAATCGTGGTCGCGACCTGATAGAGCAGCGGCTGGAAGAGATGGTGGTTGCGCTGGTCGATCAGCGTGATCCGCAGGCCCGCCCCTTTGAGATCGCGCACGAGTTGCAGGCCCGCGAAACCGGCGCCTACGACGACGAGATGGTGGGCTTCGGGAGATGGTGCTGCCTCGGCCATGATTTGCGCGGCCCCTTCGCGTTCGGCGCGGCCGCAAGACCGCCTCACAGGCTGACATCTTGCGCGGCCGCCCAGTCCGCGCAAGGCCAGCCATCGCAGGCTGGGGATGCGCGATGAGCTGTTTTAGGCTAGTCAGCCGCCATGACCTCGCTTTCGCCAGAGCTTCTGCGCTTTTCCGTCGCGCCGATGATGGATTGGACCGACCGGTATTGCCGGGTCATCCATCGCCTGATGTCGCGCCGCGCCCGGCTCTACACCGAGATGGTGACGGCGCAGGCGGTGATCCGTGGCGACCGCCAGCGGCTGATCGGCTTCGATGCGATGGAGCATCCTGTTGCTCTCCAGCTCGGCGGCAACGATCCGGCCCTGTTGGCGGAGGCTGCGCGCATCGGCGCCGATTTCGGCTATGACGAGATCAACCTGAATTGCGGCTGCCCCTCCGATCGCGTCCAGGGCGGGGCCTTCGGCGCCTGCCTGATGCGCGAGCCGGCGCTGGTCGGCGATTGCATCGCTGCGATGAAGGCATCCGTGTCGATCCCGGTCACGGTGAAATGCCGCATCGGCGTCGATGATCAGGACCCGGAAGCAGCACTCGACGCACTCACCACCGCCGTTCGCGAGGCCGGAGCCGATGCTCTGGTCGTCCATGCCCGCAAGGCCTGGCTCCAGGGGCTGTCGCCCAAGGAGAACCGCGAGATTCCGCCGCTCGACTATGAGCGCGCCTATCGGCTTAAACGCGCCAATCCGGACCTGGTCGTCGCCATCAATGGCGGCATCCGCGGCCCAGACGAATGGACCGGCCATCTCGCCCATCTCGACGGCGTCATGATCGGCCGCGAGGCCTACCAGAATCCCGAAATCCTGCTCCAGGTGGATCCGCTGCTGTTCGGGGAGGAGGCGCCGGTGGTCGACGCCTTCGCCATGCTGGAGGCGCTCGAGCCGCATCTGGCGGTTTATCTGGAAGCCGGCGGTCGGCTGCATGCCTTCACGCGGCATCTCGTCGGTCTCTTTCCGGGGCGCCCCGGCGCGCGTCAGTTCCGCCGCCATCTCGCCGAGCATTGCGTCGCTGCGGGAGCAGGGATCGCCGATCTGCGCGCTGCCGTCGCCCATGTCGCGCGCCATGACGGCGCCCGCGTCGCCGCCTGAGGGGCCTTCATGACCGATGCGCCGCTGGCCGACACCGAGATCGCGAGGCGCATCGCCGCGAGCTTCGGCAAGCAGGCCTTCATGACGACGATCGGCGCGCGGCTGAGCCATGTCGCCGCCGGCGAGGTCGAGATCGAATTGCCGATCTCAGCCCATGTCTCCCAGCAGCATGGCTTCGTTCATGCCGGCGCGGTCGCCTCCATCGCGGATTCCGCCTGCGGTTACGCCGCGCTGACCGTGATGCCGGCCGGGGCCGGCGTTCTCACCGCCGAGTTCAAGATCAACCTGCTGGCGCCGGCCGCCGGCGAGCGGCTGGTCGCCAAGGGCAGGGTGGTGAAGGCCGGCCGCACATTGACGCTCGCCATGGCCGAGGTCTTCGCGATCAAGGACGGAACCTCGAAGCTCTGCGCCATGATGACCGCGACCTGCATGACCATCGCCGGCCGCGACGGCGTCTCCGACTGATCGCCAATTTCGCGCTTGACGGCGGATGGGTGTCGGCCTTAACTTAACTCTATGGTTAAGTTTCAAGAGACACAACTCGACCGCACTTTTTCGGCATTGTCGGATCCGACACGGCGGGCGCTGCTCGCGCGTCTCGAAGGCGAGGACGCCCTGTCCGTCAGCGAGCTGGCGCAGCCATTCGCGATGTCGCTGCCGGCGGTGATGAAGCATCTCGACGTCTTGTCGGATGCCGGGCTGATCACGCGGACGAAGACGGGGCGCACCGTCTCCTGCCGCCTCAATGCCGATCCGATGGAGGAGGCGATGGGCTGGCTCGCACGCTACCAGCGGTTCTGGACACAGCGCCTGGACGCACTTGAGGCCATGCTGAACGCGCGCCGCCGGCCAAGTGGCAGCACAAGTGGCGGCCATGGCACGCCCGAAGGCGGCGGCGCCTGACGACGTAAGCGGAAGGAAGCCGGACGCCATGGACAAGAAGGTCGAGACCACGCCCAGTCTGACGCTGAAGCGCTGGCTGAATGCTTCGCCGGCTGAGGTCTTCCAGGCCTGGACCGACCCGGAACTGCTGATGCGCTGGTTCGGGCCGGAGAATGTCAGGACGATGGAGGTGGCGGTCGATCCCCGCATTGGCGGCGCCTATCGGGTCGTCATGCTGGAGAACACCGGGGAGCGCCACGAGGTTTCCGGCATCTACCAGGAGGTCGTCGAGAACGAGCGGCTCTCATTCAGTTGGTCCTGGATCACGACCCCCGAGCGCGTCTCGCGCGTCACCGTGACCTTCAAGCCCGATGGCGACGGCACGATCCTGACGCTTTTGCACGAGAAGCTGTTCGACGAGCAGGCGGTGCTCGGCCACACCCATGGCTGGACCGGCTCGCTCATCAAGCTGGAGGAGTTGTTCGCCCGAGAATGACGGCATCGACCGGATCGGGCCGGCGCTTCGCGCCGCCGAACGCGTGACCATGCCCAAGCCGACCAAAGGGGGAAACCGCCGGGCATGACCCACTCGAAAGGCCGGGCCCGCATAACGAGGAGACGGAACGATGCAGCATCAGGTCGTATCCCGCGATGAATGGGTGGCTGCCCGCAAGGCGCATCTCGCCCGCGAGAAGGAGTTCACGCGACAGCGCGACGCGCTCAGCGCCGAGCGGCGCGCGCTACCCTGGGTCAAGGTCGACAAGGACTATGTCTTTCAGGGACCAAAAGGGCGCCAGACGCTCGCCGATCTCTTCGGCGCCAACAGCCAGCTTGTGATCTACCACTTCATGTTCGGGCCGGGCTGGAAAGAGGGCTGCTCCGGCTGCTCCTTCCTGGCCGACCATTTCGACGGTCCCAACCAGCATCTGAAACATCACGATGTCAGCCTCGTCGCGGTCTCGCATGCGCCCTATGCCGAGTTCCAGCCCTTCCGCAAGCGCATGGGCTGGCAGTTCGACTGGGTTTCCTCGGCCGGCAGCGATTTCAACGCCGATTTCCACGTTTCGCCGAGCCCCGAGGAGAAGGCCGCCGGCCGCTACGAATACAATTACGAGATGCATGATGGCGAGGGCGGCGAGATGCCGGGCTTCAGCGTCTTCTACCGAAACGACAAGGGCGAGATCTTCCACACCTACTCGTCCTATGCCCGCGGCTGCGACCTCCTGGTCGGCGCCTACAACTTTCTCGACCTGATGCCGAAGGGCCGCAACGAGCAAGCGACCATGGACTGGATGCGCCACCATGATCGCTACGAGGAGAAGCCGCAGGTTAGTGCCAGCGTGATGCCGGTGGCCGCTGTCGCGTCCTGTTGCGGCTGAAGCCTGACCCGAGGCGGCGGGCATCGCCCGTCGCCGATTGCCGGGATGTCAGCCCGGCCTGAACCCAAACGGAGGAGAAAGACATGACCTATGTGCAGGGATTCGTCGTCGCCGTGCCGGCATCGAACAAGGAAGCCTATCGCAAGCTTGCCGTCGATTTCGTACCGCTCTTCAAGGAGTTCGGCGCGAGCCGCGTGGTCGAGGCCTGGGGCGACGACGTGCCCGACGGCAAGCTCACCGACTTCAGGGGCGCGGTGAAGGCCGAGTCCGATGAGGTCGTCGTCTTCTCCTGGTGCGAATATGCCGACAAGGCGACGGCCGACGCCGCGAGCGAGAAGATGACGAACGACCCGCGCATGAAGGAGATGGGCGCCAACATGCCCTTCGATGGCAAGCGCATGATCTATGGCGGCTTTTCCTCGATTGCCCAGCAGGGTGCCGGCGGCGGCATGGCTTATATCGACGGAATGGTCGCGGCGGTTCCGGAGGGCAGTAAGGACGCCTATCGCGACTTCGCCGCGCATCATGGCGCGATCCTGTGCGAGCACGGCGCCACGCGCGTCGTCGACAGCTGGGGCGAGGACGTTCCCGACGGCAAGGTTACCGATTTCAAGCGCGCGGTGAAAGCGACCGACAACGAGAAAGTGGCCTATTCTTGGATCGAGTGGCCCTCGAAGGCGGTCCGCGACGCCGGCTGGCAGAAGGTCATGGCCGATCCCCGGATGCAGCGCGAAATGCCCTTCGACGGCAAGCGCCTGATTCATGGCGGCTTCGCGCCGATCCTGGACGCGTAACCGCGCTGGTTTGCCGCTGGATCGCTTTGCGATGCTCGCAATGACAAAGGAGCCCCGGAGCGGCACTCCGGGGCTCCCTCATATCCAACGTGGAATTGCCTCAACCCGGCCCGGCGCCCTGCGTCGCGAGATAGAGCGCGTAGATCGACTGGCTCGCGGCCATGAACAGCCGGTTCCGCTTCGGCCCGCCGAAGCAGATGTTGCCGCAGACCTCCGGCAGGCGGATGCGGCCGATCAGCTTGGCCGAAGGGTTGAAGACGAGAACCCCGCTATAGCCGACATTGCGCCCGGCATTGGACGAGGCCCAGAGATTGCCCTCGACATCGCAGCGCAGGCCATCCGGCCCGCAATTGATGCCGTCGACCATGCAGTCGGAGAAGCGCTTGCCGTTGCTGAGCTTGTTGTCGGTGCCGACATCGAAGACGTGGATGTCGCCCTTGCCGCCCGGCCCGGTATCGCCCGGTCCCTTGCCGGTCGAGGCGATGTAGAGCTTCTTGAAATCGGGCGAGAAGCATAAGCCATTCGGATCGGGCACCTGCGATTCCGGCACGACGAGATCCAGCCGCCCGCTCGGATCGAGCCGGTAGGTGTTGGTCGGCAGTTCGCGCTTGGCGAGCCCGATGCCGGGCGGCTGCCCCAGTCGCGGATTGATCTTGCCATTGGCATTGCTCGGCCCGCCCGCAGCATCCGGCGCGCCCTCATAGAGCTGACCGCCATAGGGCGGGTCGGTGAACCAGTAGCTGCCGTCCGGATGGGCGGCGATGTCGTTGGGCGAGTTCAGCTTCTTGCCCTCGAATGAGTCGGCCAGCACCGTCGCCGATCCGTCGAGCTCATAGCGCACCACGCGGCGGTTCAGGTGCTCGCAGGAGAGCTGCCGGCCCTGGAAGTCGAAGCTGTTGCCGTTGCTGTTGCCGGAGGGCGAGCGGAAGATGGTGACGCGCCCGTCATCCTCGATCCAGCGCATCTGCCGGTTGCGCGGGATGTCGCTCCAGACGAGGTACTGACCCTGCGCGTTCCAGGCGGGCCCTTCGACCCATAAGCCTCCGGTCCAGATCCGCTGGATCGCCGCATTGGGCTGGGCCAGCCCGCCGAAGGCGGGATCGAGGGTGATCACATCGGGATCCCAGAAATAGGTCGTTGGCGCGCCGCTGCGGCTGAAGTCGCGTGGCGGGGTGGTGATCGTGGTTGGCGGTGCGGCAGGAGACGCTGAGGTCTGGGCTGCTGCGGTCTGGGCCAGCGCCGAGCCGGCCGTCGCGGCCAAAGCTCCTAGCCCTGCCGCATGGATCAGCGTGCGCCTGGACAGGATTGCAGGCTGATGCTGCGCGGGATCGCGGTCGTGAGCAGAATGGTCTGTCATCGTTTACCTCCCATGATTGTTGTTGTTGCAGCCGGCTTTGCGCCGGCCTTTGGTCGTCTCGCGGCTCTCCTTTCGCGTCGTGCGTCGCGGCTTGCCGGGCACGGACGCAAGCTACAGATCATCAGCGCCGCTGTCGCGGGTCGAGCGGTGCTGACGCAGGGGCAGCCGTGCAGCCCAGGCATGCGGATCGCGCCCTGTCGGCATCGCTCTTGCTCCCTCCAGCTGCGAGCGAGCCGCCTCGGCTTCCCTGCCGCGCTGCATATCCGCCCCGCCGTGGTGTGCTTGCCCCCGCAGGCGAAATCGCCCACAGCAGCCTTCCTCTCTGTCGGATCGTTGACATGCTCGCTGGAATGCCCATCGGGGACCTCATCTTCCTCGCCGTTTCCCTCGTTGTCGCGGGTGCGCTCACAGGCCTCCTGGCGGGCGTCTTCGGCGTCGGCGGCGGCGCCGTCATCGTGCCGATCCTCTACGAGGTCTTCCGCGTCATCGGCGTGCCGGAAGAGGTTCGCATGCCGCTCTGCGTCGGCACCTCGCTGGCGGTGATCATCCCAACCTCGATCCGCTCCTTCCAGGCGCATCGCGCCAAGGGTCTGGTCGACATGTCGATCCTGAAGGTCTGGGCGGTGCCCGCCGTGCTGGGCGTCATCGCCGGCAGCATCGTCGCACGCTATGCGCCGGCGGATCTGTTCAAGATCGTCTTCGTCGTCGTCGCGGTGGCGAGCGCGTTGCGGCTGCTGTTTGCTTCCGACCGCTGGCAGCTCGGCACCGAGATGCCCGGCAAGGTCCTGATGAACGTCTATGGCGCCATCATCGGCGTGCTCTCGGCGCTGATGGGCATCGGCGGCGGGCAGCTCTCCAGCCTGTTCATGACCTTCTACGGCCGCCCGATCCATCAGGCGGTCGCGACCTCCTCGGGGCTGGGCGTTCTCGTCTCGATCCCCGGCGCACTCGGCTACATCTATGCCGGCTGGCCGAAGATGGACATCCTGCCGCCGCTGTCGCTGGGCTATGTCTCCTTCATCGGCTTCCTGCTGTTCATCCCGACCTCGATCTGGACCGCGCCGATCGGCGCGCGCCTCGCGCACCGCCTGTCGAAGCGGCGGCTCGAAGTCGTCTTCGGGCTGTTCCTGCTGGCGGTCGCCGGCCGCTTCCTCTGGTCGCTGCTGGCCTGAAGCGGGGAGGGGCGGGCCGTGGCGCAGGACACGACTGAGCTCGGCATCCGGGTGCTCACTGCCCCGGACCATCCGGCGCTGGCGGCGTTGATGGCGGAAATGCAGGCGCATTATCGCGTGCCCTGTCCGCCGTCCGACTCGATCCTCGACGGCCTCGCGAAGCTGCCGCAAGGCGTCGAGATCCTGATCGCCGAGCGCGACGGAGCGCTTCTGGGCTTCGCCTCAGCCTGTGCGATCTATCCGGGGCCGGGCCTCGCCTCGGGCTTCTTCCTGAAGGAGCTTTATGTAGCCCGCGCCGCGCGGGGAGGCGGCATCGGCCGCGCGCTGATGGGCGCGCTGGCGGAATTGGCGCTGGCACGCGGCCACAGGCGCCTCGACTGGACGGCCGACGCCGGCAATCCGGAGCTGATCCGCTTCTATGAGAGTCTCGGCGCCTCGGCCCAGACCGAAAAGGTCTTCTTTCGCCTGACAGGGGAGGCGCTGGCCAAGGCCGCTCAGGGTCCTTCGGGAGCCGACGCCTGATCCGGTGCAGTGGTCGCGGCCGAGGGCTCGCGGAGCTTCGTCATGATCGCGAGCCGCTCGGTCTCGCCCATCCGCGACCAGCCCGCGATCTCCGCCAGCGTCCGTCCGCAGCCTTCGCAGAGCTTGCTGACCGGGTCGATCACGCAGACCTTGATGCAGGGCGAGGAGATGCCGCTCATCGAATGCTCAGGCTCAGCGCCAGCGCGAAGCCGAGATAGACGGCGATCTCGTCGAGCTGCTGCGTTGCTCCCGCCACGTCGCCCGTCTGCCCGCCGATCAGCCGCATGCAAAGGCGCCTGACCAGCAGGGCATTGCCGGCTGCGAATGCGAAGCCCAATGCGAGGCCCAATGGGGGCAGGCTGAACGCGAGAACGAGAGCCAGGGCGAGCGCCACAGCGATGCCGCGCCCCAGCAGCGCGGTGCGCTCTGAGGGGCGCCCGACCGATGCGGAAGCCCCGTCGCGGCGAGCCGGCCCCATCGTGGCTAGCAGGTGGATGCCCGACATGCGCGAGACCACGGCGGCGATCATGAACGCGCCCGCTGCCGCGAGCACCCCCGCCCGGTCGAGGATCAGGGCGAGCGCCGCCACGCGCAGCAGCAGGGCAAGACCCATCGCCATCGCACCGTAGCTGCCGAGCCGGCTGTCCTTCATGATCTCGAGCCGGCGCTCGGGCGTGCGCCCGCCGAATAGCCCGTCCGCGCTGTCGGCCAGCCCGTCCTCATGCAGCGCCCCGGTCGTCACGGCGAGGGTCGCGATGGCGAGGGCCGCCGATAGAAGGCCGCCAAGGCCGGCCGCTCCGGCGCCGAGCAGCACCAGCGCCGCCGGCAGCGCGATGACGAGGGCGGCGAAGGGCAGGGCGCGCGGCACGATGCGGAAATCAGGCAAGCCGTGGACTTCGCTTTCGCCCGGCAGACGCGGCACCGGCAGGCGCGAATAGAAGCGGATGCAGATCGCGGTCGCGCTCAGCCAGCCCGGCCAGACGGGTTCGGCCTGTGGCGCGGGCGCCGTCTCTGTCGAAGCCTCGGCCATGCGCGTCCCGCGTTCCTCGATTGTCTTCCCGCGCCGCAGCCTATAGCAGCAGCGGCGGCCGGCCAGCCATCGCGATTGCGCCGGCCCATCACCATCGCCGCACGAGACATCGCCATGGCCGCTTCCGGACTTCCCTTCGACGACATCCGCGAGCTCATCGCGGCGATGCCCGGCGCCGACATGGCGGCGGCCAACACCGTGCGCGCCCGCGACAAGGAGCTGACCAAGCCGGCCGGTAGCCTCGGCCGCATGGAGGAGATCGCCGAATGGCTCGCCGCCTGGCAAGGCAAGGGCAGGCCGACGGTCGATCGCCCGCTGGTCTGCGTCTTCGCCGGCAATCATGGTGTCGTGGCGCAGGGCGTCTCGGCCTTTCCGCAGGCGGTGACGCGCCAGATGCTGGAGAATTTTGCGGCCGGCGGCGCAGCGATCAACCAGATCTGCGCCGCCTTCGATCTGGGCTTCAAGGTCTTCGATCTCGCCCTCGATCTCCCGACCGGCGATTTCACGCAAGGAGCGGCGCTGGATGAGCGCGCCTGCGTCGCCACCATGGCCTTCGGCATGGAGGCGCTGGTTGGCGGCACGGATCTGCTCTGCCTCGGCGAGATGGGCATCGGCAACACCACCTCGGCGGCCGCGATCTACGCTGCGCTCTATGGCGGCGATGCCGCCTTCTGGTGCGGGCGCGGAACGGGCATCGACGATGAAGGCCTGAAGCGCAAGATCGCTGCCGTCGAGGCTGGCCTTGCCCTGCACCGCGCCCATCTCAAGGACCCGCTCGAGGTGCTGCGCCGTCTCGGCGGGCGCGAGATCGCGGCGATCTGCGGCGCCATCATCGCCGCCCGCTCGCAGCGCATCCCGGTGATCCTCGACGGCTATGTCGTGACGGCGGCTGCCGCGATCCTGCGTGCGATCGATCCGTCCTCGATCGACCATTGCCTCGCCGGCCATCTCTCGGCCGAAGGGGCCCACGCGCAGGTGCTCGCCAATCTCGGCAAGCAGCCGCTGCTGGCGCTCGACATGCGGCTGGGCGAGGGCTCGGGGGCGGCGCTCGCCGCCAGCCTCGTCAAGGCTGCGGCCGCGATCCATACGGGCATGGCGACCTTCGCTCAGGCGGGAGTCGCTGGGAAGGCTTAGCCAACCGCCGCTGCCTTGCTGATGGCGGAATTGTGTTGACACTCTCCCGCCATCGTCCCGGGCCGTCATCGGCATCCGCGCGAGACTATACCCGGGCACGCAAGAACCACGGGAGGAACAGATGAAGCGCGCAAGGTGTTTCGGGCTTGTCGCCGCAGCCGGGCTGCTGGCGCTGGCGGCGGGCTCGGCAACAGCCCAGACGGCCGCGATGACGTTCTTCGTCACGAGCACCGGCTCCGGCAAGGGCGCCGATCTTGGGGGACTCGACGGGGCTGATGCCATCTGCCAGCGCCTCGCCCAGGCGGCGGGCGCGGGTGGCAAGACCTGGCGGGCTTATCTCTCAACCCAGGCAGTCGGTGGAGCCGCCGCCGTCAATGCCCGCGATCGCATCGGGGCCGGTCCGTGGCAGAATGCCAAGGGCGTGATCATCGCCACCAGCATCGCCGACCTGCATGGCACTGCCACCAACATCACCAAGCAGACGGCGCTCAATGAGAAGAGCCAGCCCGTCAACGGCCGCGGCGACACTCCCAACCAGCATGACATCCTGACGGGCTCGCAAGCCGACGGCACGGCTTTCGGGCCGGGCGAGGATCGCACCTGCGGGAATTATACCCTGAGCGGCGCGGAAGGAGCGGTGATGGTCGGCCATCATGACCGCACCGGGCTCGACGAGTCGCCACCCGCGAAGTCCTGGAACATGTCGCATCTGTCGCGCGGCGGCTGCAGCCAGGATGCTCTGCGCAGCACGGGCGGCGCTGGCCTGCTCTATTGCTTCGCGGCCAATTGATGCGGGCTGCGGCATAGGGGCGATGTCAGCAGCGAAGCCGTGATCCGTTTCGCTGCCGGAATCACGCGGCCCGCGTCGAGGGCTCCGGCAGCGCCGCGAGCGTATCCATCACGCGCACGGCGGGCAGCGTGATCGTGACCTCTGTTCCCGCGCGCGGCTTCGACTTCAGGCTGAAGCCGCCGCCATGCAGGTCGATCAGCCCCTTGACGATCGGAAGGCCCAGCCCCGAACCCTGCTCGGCGGTCTTGATCGCCAGCGAGCCACGCCCGAAGGTCTGCAGCACGATCGGGATCTCGTCTTCCGGGATGCCGGGGCCGGTATCGGTGATCGAGACATACTGGCCGCCATTGGCGGTCCAGCCGACCTTGATGGTGATCTCTCCACCCGGCGGCGTGAACTTGATGGCGTTCGACAGGATGTTGAGGACGACCTGCCGGATCGCGCGCTCGTCGGCCCAGACCTTCGGCAGATCGGGCTCCACCGCCTCCCGGATGATCTGGCTCTTGGCCTTGGCACGCAGGTTCAGCATGTGCCGGCAATCCTCGGCGATGCCGGCGAGCGAGAGGGCTTCCTCGTTCAGCTCGTACTTACCGGCCTCGATGCGCGACAGGTCGAGGATCTCGTTGATCAGTTCGAGCAGGTGCTGGCCCGAGCCATGGATGTCGGCGGAGTATTCCTTGTAGGCTGCGTTGGCGTGCCCGCCGAAGACCTCGTTCTTCATCACCTCGGAGAAACCGAGGATCGCGTTGAGCGGCGTGCGCAGCTCATGGCTCATCGTCGCCAGGAAGCGCGACTTGGCGAGGTTTGCTTCTTCCGCCTTGCGCCGGGCCTCGTCGGAATTGGCGTTGGCCGTCTCGAGTTCGGCGATCAGCGCGTCCTTTTCCGCACGGAACGCGATGGTTGAGACCGAACTGGCATAGAGGCGATTGGCGAGGAAGACGAAGAAGAGCTGCGCCGAGGCCGCCATCAGGGCCGTCGTGACGCTATCCATGTCGGTGCGCCCCCAGAAGAAGGCGGCGATGCCGATCATGATCGGGACGATGCCGGCATAGACCGCCATCGGGATGGAGGCCGCGAGCATCACCGTCAGGGCGCTGACGATGAGCAGCGTCGTGGTGACGAAGACCTTGGCACCGGGCGCGTCGATTTTCGCGAACACCAGCAGGATCAAGGCCCAGGAGATGCCGTGCAGGCCTTCCGCCAGCGCGAAGGCCCGGCGCCAGGGCTTGATCCGGATCTCGCCGGTCGCCTGCGCCAGGAAGCGCCGGCTCAGCACGACGATGATCATCGTCGCCAGCAGCACGGCCCCGACCCAGGGCGTGACCATGTAGACCGGCACCCAGAGGCAGGCCGCCGCTGCGATGCCGAGCGCCAGCACGAGGGTGCCGACCGAGCCGTTCATCCGGTATTCGGCGAAGACCCGCAGCAGTTCATGGTCGAAGGCGCGTTCGAGCCCGGTCGAGGAGGTCAGCCGCTCGCGCACCGACTTGACCTCGCGGGTGACGAGCTTGCGGCGTGCGAGGGCCGTCGGGTCCGGCCCGCGTCCACGCTGCACCTGTTCGGCCGTCACTTCAGGCATGGTCGGGACGCGATTTTCCTCTTCCTGCGCGCGGGATGCGCGACGGGCTCGCCATCATGGTCGGCAAATCGTTAAGCTCTTCCTGATGACGCGCTTCGGATTCACCCGTTCCAAACAGGGCCCGCTCGGCTGGCGCCGGGTCAGCCGCCCCGTCGACATCGTCGTAGCTCTTGGAATCATTGGTCTATTGGCGATTGCCGGCGCGGTGTTGCAGTATCGCCTCGGCCCGGCGCGAACACTGATCGGCGCGGCCCGCGCGATCGACGGCGATTCCCTGCGGCTCGCGGGCGAGGAACTGCGGCTGCAAGGGCTCGACGCGCCCGAGTTCCGGCAGAGCTGCACGGACCGGACCGGCCGCCCCGTCGATTGCGGCAGGGCGTCGCGGCGAGCGCTGGAGGCGCTGCTGTCGCACGGCATCGTTACCTGCGAGATCGGCAAGGTCGATCGCTATGGCCGTGGCCTGGCCCAGTGCCGCCAGGGCGAGACCGACATCAACGCCACGCTGGTGCGGGAAGGGCATGCCGTCGCCTATGGCGGCTACCGGGCCGAGGAGGCGCAGGCCAGGGCGGCCGGGCGCGGGATCTGGGCGCTGCAGTTCGAGCGGCCGGAGACCTGGCGGCGCGGGCAGGGGCGCTAAAGCATCGGCCCGAAAAGTGGAATGCGGTTTTCGGATAAGGCCGATGCTGCCGAACGGCCGCGCTCCGCCACACAACCATCACGAAGAGCCTTGAAAGGATTGACCATCCGGCCCTCGGCATGGTCGGGTCGCGCGGCGATGGCGGAGAGGATGTCGATGAAGCTCTATGATGGCGGGCGGGCCCCTAATCCGCGACGCGTGCGCATCTTCTTTGCCGAAAAGGGCGTTCCCCTGCCGGAAATCGTCGCGATCGACATCGCGAAGAAGGAGCACAGGAGCGAGGCCTTCACGAAGCTCAACCCGGCGCAGCGGCTGCCGGTCATGGTGCTCGACGACGGTACGGCGCTGGCCGAGACCATCGCGATCTGCCGCTACGTCGAAGGCCTGCATCCGCAGCCGCCGCTCTTCGGCAAGGATCCCAGGGAACAGGCCCTGATCGAGATGTGGAACCGGCGTATCGAGCTGGGGCTGTTTGCCGCGGTCGCCGCGGTGTTTCGCCATTCGCACCCCTCGATGGCCGAGCTCGAGGAGCAGGTTCCGGAATGGGCCGAGGCCAATCGCGAGCAGATCGACGACCATCTCTGGATCCTCGAACTGCAACTCGCCGGCAACCGCCATCTCTGCGGCGACGAGCTGACGGTCGCCGACATCACTGCCGGCATTGCCATCGATTTCATGAAGCCCTCGCGCATTCCGCTGCCTGATGACTTCGTCCATATCCGGCGCTGGCATGGCGAACTCTCGGCGCGGCCGAGCTGGAAGGTCTGATGCGAGCCGCCGTCCTCCTCCTGGCGGTTCTCGCTGGGCTGCCGGTGCCGGCCTTGGCCGTCGACAAGCTCGACGGCGAGGCGATCCGGCGCGCCTTCGAAGGCAATACCGTCAGTGGCCGCTACACCAATGGCGGCTTCTTCACCGAGTATCACGACCCCGATGGCCGTGCGCTCGGCCATAATGGCTGGCAGCCCAACCGCGATGCCTGCTGGACCACGAGGGCCGATCAGGTCTGCTATTACTACGGCCCGCAGAGCGACCGAACGGTGCATTGCTTCACGGTGGAACTGAACCGCGATCTCTACGTTCTGCGCAATGTCGGCAACGGCCAGATCAATGCGCTGGCCTCGGTCGAACCGGGCAACCCGCGCAAGCATGGCGACAATGGCGAAACCTGGTATTGCGACGGCCTGATCTCGAAGGCGCCCGAGCCGCTGATGTCGCGCCGGCGCGTCGCCGCGCGCTGATGCTGTCCAGGAGTGCCGCATTGGCCGTGCTCGCCGTCATGACCGGTGCTGCCGCACAGGCGGCCGAGCGGCTGGACGGTGAGGCCATCCGGCGCGCCTTCGAGGGCAACACGGTGGCAGGGCGCTATTCCGGCACGAACCAGCCCTTCAGCGAGCATCACCATCCCGATGGTCGGGCCACCGGCCATAATCGCAACGTCCCCAACCGCGACGCCTGCTGGACGACGACGGCCGACGCGGTCTGCTACTATTACGGCCCGCAGGAGACGCGCCGGACCTACTGCTTCACGGTCGAGCGCAGCGGCCGGCTCTATGTCCTGCGCAGCCGGCCGAGCGGCCGCATCAACGGCATGGCCAGGGTCGAGACGGGCGATTCCGAAGGCGCGAGCGAAGGCCCGGCCACCTGGGCCTGCGACGGGCTGATCTCGCAGGCCCCTGGCCGCTCGCATCCGGCCAGAGCATTTTCGAGCGAAGTGGCCTCCGGTTCGCGTGAAGAAAATGCGACAAAACAAGAGCTTGGAGAGATTTCGTTGTTTTCCGAAAAGCAGAAAATCTCCAAGCGATGACGGAGCGGGAAAGCCTCGACACGGTCCTGCAGGAGTTGCGGGCCTGCCGGATCTGCCGCGACGCGCCGCTCTATCTGCCGCCGCTGCCGCATCAGCCCCGGCCCGTCATCCAGGCCTCGGTGACGGCGCGGCTGTGCATCGCCGGACAGGCGCCGGGCACCCGCGTCCATGCGAGCGGCAGGCCCTTCACCGATCCTTCCGGCGTGCGGCTGCGCAACTGGCTCGGCCTCGACGAGACGGTCTTCTACGACGCGGCGAAGGTCGCGATCGTGCCGATGGGCCATTGCTTCCCGGGGCTGGATGCCAAGGGCGGGGACAAGCCGCCGCGCCGCGAATGCGCCCCGACCTGGCGGGCCCGCGTCTTTTCGGCGATGCCGGCGGTCGAACTCGTGCTCGCGATCGGGCGTTATGCCCAGGCCTGGCATCTTGGGCCGGGATCAGGCGCCACCCTGTCCGCCACGGTCAGCGACTGGCGCGCGATCCTGGAGCGGCCGGGGCACCCGCGAATCCTGCCGCTGCCGCACCCGTCCTGGCGCAACAACACCTGGCTGAAGCGCAATCCATGGTTCGAGGACGAACTGGTGCCGGTGCTGCGCCGCGAGGTTTCGCGCCTCGTGGGCTGAGGTCGCGCGAGCGTTAGCGGTATTGAAAGCTGCCGGAATCGAGGTTGCGATCGACCTGCCCGCGCATCTGGATCACCGTGCGAACCGGGCCCATGCTGGTCTCGCCGCGCCCTTCGAGCTGAATCAGCCCCCCGGCGGACGAGCCATAGCCGTTCCGCGAGCTCTTGCCGAAATCGACCCGCACCGAGCCGCCGGCCCGCACGCAGAGCGACGAGCCATCGACCCGCACGAAACCGGGCCCGTATTCCGGGCAGGGCCGCGCTGCGCTCGGCTCGGCGCGGGCCGGCTTCGGCCGCTCCTTGACCGGGCCACGCCCCGGCAAGGGTTCGCCGATCGACTGTCCCTGGACCGAGGCCGCAGTCAGGAGGACGATGAAAGCAGAGCCGGCGAGACGGAGCATGGCGGAATCCGGGGGGCGAACTGAGAGGTTATAACCACCGAGCAAAATGGCGCGACGAAGGCCATCAGCATACGCGCCTCTCCGGCAACGGAAAACCCCGGCCTTGCGGCCGGGGTGGAGGTTCCAGTTGGGCCGCAAGAGCCGGATCCGGCTCTCGGCGGCCGGTTGCTCCCTTGTCAGAGCTGGTTGGCCGCGCGGGCGCGGATCACGAAGTTGTCGTAGGTGTATTCGGCGATCTGGAACCAGAGATATTCGTCGCCGCGGAAGGCCGACATCGCGTCATAGACCTTCTTGAAGGCGTGATTCTTGGCCGAGGTCTCGGCATAGACCTCCTTCGATGCCTTGAGGCACGCTTCCAGGATCTCCTGCGAGAACGGTCGCAACTGCGCGCCTGCGCCGACGAGACGCTTCAGCGCACCGGGATTGCGCGCGTCGTACTTGGCCTGCATGTCGACATTGGCGAGCGCCGCAGCCGTCGTCAGCACCGATTTGTAGCTCTTCGGCAGTGCGTCCCATTTCGCCGTGTTGATGAAGAAGTGCAGCGCCGCGCCGCCCTCCCACCAGCCCGGATAGTAGTAGAACGGCGCGACCTTGTTGAAGCCGAGCTTCTCGTCATCGGCGGGGCCGACCCATTCGGCGGCGTCGATGGTGCCCTTCTCGAGCGCCGGATAGATGTCGCCCCCGGCGATCTGCTGCGGTACCACGCCGAGCTTGGACATGACCTGTCCGGCGAAGCCGCCGATGCGCATCTTGACGCCCTGGAGATCGGCGACGGTCTTGATCTCCTTGCGGAACCAGCCGCCCATCTGGCAGCCGGTGTTGCCGCCTGGAAGCGCGTAGATGTTGTAGGATTTGTAGAATTCGTTGAGCAACTCGTTGCCGCCGCCATGGTAGAACCAGGCGTTCTGCTGGCGCGCGTTGAGCCCGAAGGGCACCGCCGTGCCGAAGGCGAAGGTCGGATCCTTGCCGACATAGTAGTAGGATGCGGTGTGGCACATCTCGACGGTGCCGTTGGTGACGGCATCGGCCGCCTGGAGACCCGGGACGATTTCGCCGGCCGCAAAGACCTGGATCTGGAACTTGCCGTCGGTGGCCTCCGCGACGGCCTTGGACAGCACCTCGGACGCGCCATAGATCGTATCGAGCGATTTCGGGAAGGAGGAGGTCACCCGCCACCTGACCTCCGGCGTCGCCTGTGCGATGGCCGGGCTTGCGATCACGCCGGCGGCCGCACCCGCACCGGCGACTTTCATGAACTGACGACGCTTCATTCCGTCTCCTCCCTGGAGTCATTTCGCGCGCCGGTTGGGCCCGATCGTCACGATTCCGTCAGAAAAGCAGGTTTGCAACACAACGCAAGATAAAAATGCATGTCTATCATGCGTATGATGCATGGATTCGCAGGCGATCAACTGCCGTTGCAGCGCTTGGCGCAGGGACGTCCGTTCGCAGACCTTATCGCAACAAAAAAGCCCGGCCGAAGCCGGGCTTTGAAGAATGGCCAGACCGGCGCCGGAAGGCGCCGGCGTCAGGCTTCAGCGGGCGCGCGAACGCACCTGGAAGACGTCGAAGCTCAGCTCCGCCACCTGCCACCAGAGATACTGGTCGGAGCGGAAGGCGGCCATCGCCTCGATCGCCTTCTTGAAGTCCGGGTTCTTGGCCGATATCTCGGCATAGAGCTCGTTGGAGGCCTTGAGGCAGGCTTCCATCACATCCTGCGGGAACGGGCGAAGCTGCGTCCCGGCGCCGACGAGGCGCTTCAGCGCAGGCGGGTTCACCACGTCGTACTTCGCTGCCATCTGCGTGTTGGCATAGGTGCAGGCGGCGGTCAGGGCAGCCTGATAGGCCTTGGGCAGGGCGTTCCACTTGTCGAGGTTGACGAAGGCGTGGACGCAAGGTCCGCCCTCCCAGAAGCCCGGATAGTAGTAATACGGCGCGACCTTGGCGAAGCCGAGCTTCTCGTCGTCATAGGGGCCGACCCATTCGGCGCCGTCGATCGTGCCCTTCTCGAGTGCGGGGTAGATGTCGCCGCCGCCGAGCTGCTGCGGCACGAGGCCGAGCTTCTGCAGCACCTGGCCGGCAATCCCGCCGATGCGCATCTTCAGGCCCTGGATATCCGCGACGGACTTGATCTCCTTGCGGAACCAGCCGCCCATCTGGGCCCCGGTGTTGCCGCAGGGCAGGCCGTAGATGTTGAACTTCTTGTAGAATTCGTTGAACAGCTCATTGCCGCCATGCTGGAACAGCCAGGCGTTCTGCTGGCGGGCATTGAGGCCGAACGGGACCGAGGCCGCGATGGCGAAGGTCGGATCCTTGCCGACATAGTAATACGACACCGTGTGGCACATCTCGACGGTGTTGTTGCTGACCGCGTCGGCCGCCTGCAGCGCCGGAACGATTTCGCCCGCGGCGAAGACCTGAATCTGGAATTTGCCGTCGGTCAGGTCCGAGACCATCTTGGCCATGACTTCGGCGCCGCCATAGATCGTGTCGAGCGACTTGGGGAAGCTCGATGCCAGGCGCCACTTCACCTCCGGGTTCGACTGGGCGACGGCCGGGGCGGCGATCGCGGCGGCGGCAGCGCCGGCGGTGGCGGTCTGGATAAACTGACGGCGCTTCATGATGGGCATCTCCTCGCTCTGTCTCGGATTTCCGAGTGTTGTGATGGTGGGAGGCGGTTCGGCCGCGCTCGCCAATCATTCGATACTTGCTTGGCCTTCTAGACGACCGGCTCGATAATCGCGAGCACTTTCAACGCTGTGGCTTGCGACTTTCGGCTAGTGCCGGGGCAAGCTTTCGCGGCCTCGGCAAGCTCGGCTACAAGAGGACCGGGCACCTGCCCGAGTTCGGCTGCCGACGTCGCGCTCGGCCGTCGCCGATGTGCCTTGCAGATGAAGGGACGGAGCATGGATCAGGACAAGCTGGAGCGGCTGAGGGCGCGCTATGCCGGTGCCAGCGGCGCCGACATCCACGATCCGCACTTCGCCAAGGTGGCTGCCGACCAGTTCAAGGGCGACAAGCGCAAATGGCCGTTCTCCGACGTCGCGACCTTCATCAGCGCGCCCTATCGCCCCGATGCACTCAGCTTTCCCGATCTCGGCGGTCTCGACGTCGCGATCATCGGCCTGCCGATGGATCTCGGCGTCACCAACCGGGCCGGCACGCGGCTGGGGCCACGCGCCGTCCGCGCCGTCGAGCGCATGGGGCCGATGGACCATGTCTTGGGCACCGCGCCCTTCGGCATGCTCAAGGCCGCCGACATCGGCGACGTGCCCTTCCGCTCGCGCTATTCGCTCGAAAGCTGCCACGAGGATATCGAGGCGACGTTCAAGACGATCGTCGCGGCCGGCGTCTCGACGCTGGCGGTCCGCGGCGACCATTCGATCACCTACCCGATCCTGAAGGCGGTCGGGGCGAAGCGTCCGGTCGGCATGGTCCATATCGACGCCCATTGCGACACTTCGGGGCCTTATGAGGGTTCGAAGTTCCACCATGGCGGCCCGTTCCGGCAGGCCGTGCTCGACGGCGTGCTCGACCCGGAGCGCGTCATCCAGATCGGCATCCGGGGCGGCGCCGAATATCTCTGGGAGTTCTCCTACGAGTCCGGCATGACCGTGATCCACGCCAACGAGGTCGATGATCTCGGCATCGAGGCGGTGATCGCGAAGGCGCTCGCCGTGATCGGCGACGGTCCCACCTACGTCTCCTTCGATGTCGACTCGCTCGATCCCGCCTTCGCGCCGGGCACCGGCACGCCCGAGGTCGGCGGCCTGACGCCGCGCGAAGCACTCGCCATCCTGCGCGGGTTGAAGGGCACCGACATCGTCGCCGCCGACGTCGTCGAGGTCGCCCCGCAATACGACGCGACCTCCAACACCGCCCAGTGCGCGGCGCAGGTCCTCTTCACCGAACTCAGCCTGATCGCCGAGGCGCGGGCGCTGGGGAAGGGGCGGCCATAGGCCGGATGCGCTCCGATACCACGCGGCCCAAGGATCGGCCAAGGGATCGGCCAAGGGATCGGCCAAACGATCAGTCGGCGGGAGCGGATCTGAAGGAGAGGCAGGAATAAGCTATTGGCCTATCTTAGCTTTGTCGTGTAGAAAGGGAGAAGTGACGAGTTCCAAGATCGGCCAAATTGATGTCGGCAGCAATCGAATCGCCAAGCCGAATCGAGCCCGCGCTCCTTGATGAGGCGCCTGCCGCAATAGCAGATGCAATGGCCGACCTATCTGCCGCGTCTGCTGTGCTGGGGCGCGCTCTGCACCCTTTGACCGCCGCGAACTTGTCCGGGCTCGTTCGGATCATGAACACCTACTACAGCAATCTTATCGAGGGCCACGACACCCGTCCCCGCGATATCGAGCGCGCTTTGGCCGGACGGTTCGACGAGGACGAAGTAAGCCGCAATCTTCAGATCGAGGCGGCGGCGCATGTCCGCGTTCAGGCTGAGATCGACAGAATGGCGGCGGATGGCACATTGCCCGAGCCCGCCTCTCGCGACTTCATCCTCTGGCTCCATCACGAATTCTACCGTGATGCGCCCGATGCGATGCTTCGGATCGAAGGCGCTGGGCGAAGCTTCGCGATGCGGCCGGGTGAATGGCGCTCGCGTCCAGAGCATGATGTTCAGGTCGGGCGACACATCCCCCCGTCAAGCGACCATGTCGCCGCCTTCATGCAGCATTTCGAGGCCCGCTTTCGCTTCGATCGTCTCGGCAAGGCTGGGCGGATCATGGCGACGGCGGCGGCTCATCACCGGCTGAACTACATTCATCCCTTTCCCGATGGGAACGGCCGCGTCAGCCGCCTGATGAGTCACGCGATGGCGCACTGTGCCGGCATTGGTGCGCATGGACTGTGGTCGGTCTCGCGCGGGCTGGCGCGCGGCCTCGAGAGCCGCACCGAGTACAAGGCGGTGATGAGCCATGCCGACATGCCGCGGCAGGGCGACAGGGACGGTCGGGGCAATCTCTCGGAGCGCGCGCTGGTGGATTTCGTGCTCTGGTTCCTGCGCGTCTGTCTCGATCAGGTCACCTTCATGACAGGGCTGTTCGAGCTCGATGCGCTGGCGCGTCGATTGCGCGGCTATGTCGAACATAGCGACAGGCTCAGGCCGGAAGCGGCACGCCTGCTGGAGGAAGCGCTGTTCCGGGGCGAATTCGAGCGTGGCGAGGCGGCCAGGATCACCGGCCTGCCCGAAAGGACGGCGCGGCGCGTCCTGAACGACATTCTCCAGGAGGGCTTGCTCGCCTCCGAGACGCCGAAGGGGCCGGTCTCGCTGCGCTTCCCGGTCGACGCTCTGGAAGTCCTGTTTCCGCGCCTTTATCCGCAGACCTGACCGGCCGAACAGGAGCCTCGCTGCTCGCGCCTGTCAGGCCTTGCGCGCCAGCCAGATGATGTGCCGGGCTCCGCTGCGGCCGCGATGAGCCCGCACCATCACCTCCTCGACCGAAAAGCCCGCGTGCCGCAGCCGCTGGGTGAAGCGCCGATCAGGCCCCTGCGACCAGACGGCCAGGATGCCGCCGGGGCGCAGGGCCGCCTTTGCCCGCCCTAGCCCGCCATCCTCGTAGAGCCGGTCATTGGCGGCGACCGTCAGTGCTTCCGGACCATTGTCCACATCGAGCAGGATCGCGTCATAGCGCCCCGCACCGTCTGCGATCACGCGCCCGACATCCTGCACCGCGATGGTGACGCGCGGATCGTCGAGGCATCCGGCGAAAAGCTCCGCCATCGGCCCGCGCGCCCAGGCGACGACGGCGGGGATGAGTTCGGACACCGTGATCTCGGCATCTCCCACGAAACTCGCGAGCGCCGCGCGCAGGGTGAAGCCCATGCCGAGCCCGCCGATCAGGATGCGAGGCTTGGGCCGCCCGGCGAGCCGCGTCGCGACGAGCGTCGCGAGCGCCTCCTCCGAGCCGCTGAGGCGGCTGTTCATCAGCTCGATGGTGCCGAGCATGATCGAGAACTCGGCGCCGCGACGCTTCAGCCTCAGTTCGCGGCCGGCGCCGGGCAGCGTCGCGGTGTCGAGCAGGGTCCAGGGAATCACAGATGGGTCTCGCTCAAGGGGGAAGTCCCGGCTGGCGGAGGTCAGGCATGCGGCACCGTCTATAACGCCTGCGTTCGACCCATGCAGGAAAATCATGCCGACGCTCCTCACGCCGTGTTGATCCGACACCGACGGCATGGCTATGCCATTATGCTGCATCGCAGCGAATATGCTGCATCGCCAAAGATGGACCGCCGATTCCGATGACACTCGCGACGAACGACACCGACATCGGCGCATCTCCGTCAGGGCACGCAAAGGCTCGCCCGGGCACCCATGTCGGGCTGGTCATGTTCGCGCTCGCGATGGGCGGCTTTGCCATCGGCACCACCGAATTCGCGGTGATGAGCCTCGTACCCTATTTTTCGGCCGGGCTCGGCATCGACGAGCCGACGGCGGGCCATGTCATCAGTGCCTATGCGTTGGGTGTCGTCGTCGGCGCGCCGATCATTGCCGTGCTGGCGGCGCGGCTGTCACGCCGGACGCTGCTGATCGGCCTGATGGCGCTGTTCGGCGTCGCCAATCTGCTGAGCGCTCTCGCGCCGAGCTATGGCTGGATGCTCGCCTTCCGATTCCTCAGCGGCCTGCCGCACGGCGCCTATTTCGGCGTGGCCGCGCTGGTCGCCGCCTCGCTGTCTCCGCCCAACCGCCGGGCCCAGGCGGTGGCGCGCGTCATGCTGGGCCTGACGGTTGCGACCATCATCGGCGTGCCCTTCGCCAACTGGATGGGGCAGGCGCTCGGCTGGCGCTGGGGCTTCGGCATCGTGGCCCTGCTGGCGCTGCTGACCATGGCGCTGGTCTATGCCTTCGCGCCGCGTGACGTGGTCCAGCCCGGCGCCAGCCCGCTGCGTGAACTGGGAGCGCTCAAGCGCCGGCAGGTCTGGCTGACGCTGGCCATCGGCGCGATCGGCTTCGGTGGCATGTTCGCGGTCTACACCTATGTCGCCTCGACGCTGATGGAGGTGACGCAGGTCGCGCCCTCGCTGGTCCCCGTGGTGCTCTGCGTGTTCGGCCTCGGCCTGACGGCCGGCACGCTGGTCGGCGCCTGGGCGGCCGACCGTGCCTTGATGCCCTCGATCGGCGGCATGCTGCTCTGGACGGCCGCTGCGCTGGCACTGTTCCCCTTCGCTGCGGGCAATATCTGGACGATCTCCGCCGTGATCTTCCTGATCGGCACCAGCGGTGGCCTCGGCCCCATGCTGCAGACCCGGTTGATGGACGTGGCCGAAGAGGCGCAGACGCTGGCGGCGGCGCTCAATCACTCAGCCTTCAACGCCGCCAATGCACTCGGCCCCATGCTCGGCGGCATGGTAATCGCCGCCGGCTATGGCTGGACCTCGACCGGCTGGGTCGGCACGGCGCTGGCGCTGGGCGGATTCGCGATCTGGATCGTGGCGGTGCTCGACGACCGGGCCGCCAGGACGAGACAGCGCTGAAAGGCCGGGATTCGCTGCCGGTTCTGCCGATTCACGATCCAATGACGGAGCCGGTTGCCGCTGCCGAATAATTCGGCGCGGCGGCCCGGAAAAGCTGCGTTTCCCCACTTGCGGGCAGGCCACGGCATCGCCCAATCTGTGGGCAGAGCCGGCAATGGGAAGAGGGAATGCCCGCCCGGCCGAATCTTGTGGGAGGTCCTATGAACGGTTTCGCGCGATTGATCACCGCCGCCTTGTTGACGGCAGTTGGCGCCACGGGCGCCCTGGCACAGGCCAAGGAGTGGAAGGAGATTCGGATCGGCACCGAAGGCGCCTATCCGCCCTACAACAACCTCAATGCCAAGAAGGAGCTGGAAGGCTTCGAGATCGATCTCGGCAACCTGCTCTGCGAGAAGATGAAGGCGAAATGCAACTGGGTGGTGCAGGATTGGGACGGCATCATCCCCGCGCTTCTGGCCAACAAATACGACATCATCATCGCCGGTATGAACGCGACCGACGAGCGCAAGAAGCAGGTCGATTTCACCACCGTCTACAGCAAGACGCCGATCTGGATGGTCGGCCCGAAGACGACGGCCTCTGCCGACATCTCGCCGGCAACGCTCAAGGGCAAGGCGATCGGCGCGCAGGGCTCTACGATCCACGCCAATTTCCTGGAGAAGTTCTACAAGGACTCGAATGCGCGCCTCTATCCGACCCAGGAAGAGGTCAATCTCGACCTGATCAACGGACGTCTCGACTACGCTGTCGCCGACGCGCTCGCCCTCGCCGACTTCCTGAAGGGGCAGGGCAAGGATTGCTGCAAGAAGATCGCCGAAGTGACCCGCGACAACGCGATCCATGGCCCCGGCGTCGCCGGTGCCATTCGCAAGGCCGACACGGCCTTGAAGGACCAGTGGGACAAGGCGATCGCGGAAGCGTTGGCCGACGGTTCCCACAAGAAGCTCGAGGACAAGTGGTTCAAGTTCGACTGACGGTTGTTCGCTGATCGTCCCTCGCCGGCGCTCTCCGCGTCGGCGAGGCCCACTTCCCGCCGGCGCATCCCCCATGCTCGATAAACTCGCATTGCTCGGTTTCGGACAGGGCGGCTGGGGCCTTGCGCTTCTGCAGGGCGCCTTCATCACGATCTCGATCGCGCTGGCGACGCTGCCCTTCGGGCTCGCGCTGGGTCTGATCGTCGCCCTCGGCAAGCGTTCCGAGAACGCCATCGCGCGCTGGTTCGCCACGGTCTACACCACCGTGTTCCGCGGCGTGCCCGAGCTGCTGACGCTCTACATCATCTATTTCGGCGTCCAGATCTTGCTGCAGCAACTCTGGCAGAAGCTTGGATTGCCCGGCACCTTCTCGATGCCGCCGTTCGTGGCCGGCATGGTGGCGCTCGGCGTCGTGCTTTCGGCTTTCTCCAGTGAAGTCTGGGTCGGGGCGCTGAACTCGATCCAGAAGGGCCAGCGCGAAGCGGCGGCTGCGCTCGGGCTGAGCAAGGCGCAGGCCTTCCGGCTCGTCGTCTTCCCGCAGTTGATCCGGGTCGCGCTGCCCGGGCTCGGCAACAACTGGATGGTGCTGCTGAAGGAGACGTCGCTGGTCTCGGTCATCACGCTGCCCGACATCATGTTCATCACGACGCGGGCGAACGTCGTGACCAAGGAGCCGTTCCTGTTCTTCGGCGCGGCGATGCTGATCTACTTCGCCTTCTCGCTGGCTTCGGCCTGGGGGCTTGGGCGGCTGGAAGCGCGCACCAATCGCGGCTTTGCGGCCTTCGGGGGCACGACGCGATGAGCTGGTGCGAGTATCCCGGCTATCTCGCCGGCAGCGAGGTTTTCCAGACCTATGGCTGCCGCATGTTCGCCGGCCTGTGGGTCACGTTTCAGCTGGTCGCGATCTCGGTGACGATCGGCTTCGTGCTGGCGGTCGGCCTGGCGGTTGGCCGGCTCTACGGGCCGAAATGGGCGCAAGCGGCGATCAACGGCTACACCACCTTCTTCCGTGGCACGCCGCTGCTCTGCCAGCTCTTCCTGGTCTATTACGGCCTCGGCCAGTTCCGCCTGTTCTGGCAGGATGTCGGGCTGTGGTGGTTCTTCCGCGAGCCGTTCTACTGCGCGGTCCTGACCTTCACCATCAACACGGCGGCCTATCAGACGGAAATCCTGCGCGGCGCGATCCAGTCGATCCCGCGCGGTCAGTTCGAAGGGGCGCTCTCGCTCGGGCTGCATCGCTGGGCGACATTGCGGCACGTCATCATGCCCCAGGCGATGATCCTGGCGCTGCGCCCGCTCGGCAACGAGCTGATCGTGACGATCAAGGTGAGTGCCATCGCCTCGCTGGTTACCCTGTTCGACCTGATGGGCGCGACGCGGCTCGCCTTCGCCCGCTCCTTCGACCTCTCGATCTATCTCTATGCCGCGCTGATCTACCTTGCCTTGACCGAGGTGATCCGACGCGTCTGGGACCGGCTGGAACTGCGGCTGACGCGTCATATGGCGCTGCGCTGAAGAGCGCCTGCGGCGTTGGCTCAGCCCGGAAGCGTGAGGATCAGCGGGCCGTTGGCGGTCGCCACGACGGTGTGCTCGTACTGGACGGTCGGGGCCCTCGGTTCGCTGTAGAGCGTCCAGTCGTCGTCGCCATTCTCGGACCAATTCGCGCCCAGCGAAAGGAACGGCTCGACGGTGAAGACCAGCCCCTTCTGCATGACCCGGCGCTCCGAGCGCTCCGGCCATGTCGCGATCTCCTTCGGCTCCTCATGGAGCGAATACCCGATGCCATGGCTGGCAAGGTTGCGCACCAGCGTATAGCCGTTCTTTTCGGCGAAGCGGCCGACGGCCTGTCCGATGCCGGCGAGCGGCTTTCCCGCCCCCACTTGTCCGAGGCCGGCCCAGAGCGCGCGGCGCCCGTCACGGCACAGCCGCTCTGTAGAGCGCGAGACCGGCGGCACGGCGAATGAAGCGCCGGTGTCGGAGAAGAACCCGTTCAGTTCGGCCGAGACGTCGATATTGACGAGATCGCCCGCCTCGATCCGCCGCGGCCCGGGGATGCCATGGGCGATCTCTTCGTTGACGCTGATGCAGGTCGCGCCGGGGAAGTCGTAGGCCATCTCCGGTGCGGATCGTGCTCCGGCCTGATCGAGCATCGCCCGGCCGATCTGGTCGAGCTCGGCCGTCGTGATGCCGGGCTCCAGCGCCTTGCCCATGGCGGCCAGCGCATTGGCGACGATGCGACCAATCGCCTGCAAACCCTTCAGTTCATCATCATTGGATATCGTCATGAGCCGATGCCTAGCCGGTCCGGTAGCGCGCCACAACCAACGCCTCGTCCTCGCGCATATGCGCCGACGCAGGCACGCTCCTTTCCAGCGGGCTTGCCGCAGGCTAAAGCGCATGGCGAAATCAGAACAATCAATCGGAGCGAAACATGGCCAAAGTCGCGTTCATCGGTCTCGGAGTCATGGGTTATCCCATGGCCGGTCACCTCAAGGCCAAGGGCCACGAGGTCACGGTCTACAACCGCAACCCGACGAAGGCGCAAGCCTGGGTTTCGCAGCATGCCGGCATCTCGGCGCCGACCCCTGCGGACGCGGCGCGCGGGCAGGAGATCGTCTTCGCCTGCGTCGGCAACGACGACGATCTGCGCTCGGTGACGCTGGGCGAGCAGGGCGCCTTTGCCGGCATGGACAAGGGCGCTGTCTTCGTCGACCACACCACGGCTTCCGCCAATGTCGCCCGCGAACTCGATGCTGCCGCGAAGGCCGGCGGCTTCGGCTTCGTCGATGCGCCCGTCTCTGGCGGCCAGGCCGGCGCCGAGAACGGCGTGCTGACGGTGATGTGCGGCGGTGCGCCGGAGGTGTACGCCCGCGCCGAGCCGGTGATCGCGGCTTACGCCCGCATGTGCAAGCTGATGGGCCCCGCCGGCTCCGGCCAGCTCACCAAGATGGTCAACCAGATCTGCATCGCCGGCCTCGTCCAGGCGCTGTCCGAGGGCGTGCATTTCGCCAAGCGGGCCGGGCTCGATGTCGAGGCGATGCTGGAGGTGATCTCGAAGGGCGCCGCCGGCTCCTGGCAGATGGAAAACCGCGGCAAGACCATGAACGCCAACAAGTTCGACTTCGGCTTCGCGGTCGACTGGATGCGCAAGGACCTCGGCATCGTGCTCGATGAGGCCCGCGGCAACGGTGCCCAGCTTCCCGTCACCGCGCTGGTCGACCAGTTCTATGCCGAGGTGCAGAAGTTGGGCGGTCGGCGCTGGGATACCTCGAGCCTGATCGCCCGCCTCGAAGGCTGAGCGGAAGCGGCAGGCAGGTCGTTCGGGATACGTCGCCGGAGACGCTGTCAGCGGTCCGGCGACACGCCCTTCCGGCCGAGATGGATCGCAATCAGGCCGGCCGCGGTCAAAAGCCACATCAGCACGACCAGTGATGGCGGCCAGACCGTGACCAGCCAACTGATCAGCACCGTCATCAGCGCGCTGAGCCCGAGCTGGATCGCGCCCATGAGCCCGGCGGCCGAGCCCGCGAGTTCGGGCCGGGCCGACAGCGCTTCGGCCGTCGAGCCGGGAATCGTCATGCCGTTGCCGACGGCGTTGAGGGCGAGCGGCAGGAACAGCATCAGCGGCGACCAATTCGGGCTGAGCGCCAGCGGCACCGCGATCGTCATCGCGACCGAGGAGATGACGAGCCCGAGATGGACCATGCGCGGGGCGCCGATCCTGACGACCAGCCGGGCCATCGCGAAGTTGCCGAGCATGTAGCCCAGCGCATTCAGGATGAAATAGGCGCCATAGACATCGCTGCCGCGCCCCATCGTCTCGACGACAATGTAGGGCGCTGCGGCGATGAAGGCGAAGAAGGCCGACGAACTGGTCGAGACGGCGATCACGTTGAGGACGAAGGCGCGGTTCGCCGCGAGTTGCGGGAAGGCGCGGAAGATGCCGAGCAGGGGTGTCCGCTGACCAAGATTGGCGGCCGTTTCGGGCAGGCGCGCCATCGTCAGCAGCAGGACGATGATGCCGGTGAGCGTCATGAACCAGAGGATCATGCGCCAGCCGAACGCGGTCTCGATCTGCCCGCCGAGCCAGGGCGCGACCATCGGAGCCACGACCATGACCATGGTCACGGTCGCGATCTGGCTCGCCGCCTGGTCACGGCTGGCGGTGTCGCGGATGATCGCGCGGGACAGTGCGAAGGCCGAGCCCGAGCCGGCTCCCTGGAGCACCCGCGCCAGCAGCAGCAATTCGATCGACGGCGCGATTGCGCCGAGCAGGGAGCCGACGACGAACAGGGCGATGCCGGCATTGACGCAAGGGCGCCGGCCGAATCGGTCGGAGAGCGGGCCGCTGACCAGTTGCGTCAACGCCACCGCCACCAGGAACAGCGTCAGGGTGAGCTGGATCGTCGCGTAGCTCGCGCTGAAATGGCGCGACAGGTTCGGCGCGGCCGGCGCCACCAGATTGAGCGCGAGCGGCTGCAGCGCCGATATCGCGACCAGCACCGTCAGTGTCGGTTTCAAGGCCATTCCGGTCATGTCGGTGGGCCACCCGCGATCTTGAGTTGGGATTCGGGCAGCACGCGTTGGCGGTGCATGGTGTAGAGCCCGCTCGCGACGATCAGCGCGATGCCGACGCCGGCGATGGGGTCGGGCACGTGCCCCCAGACGAAGTAGCCCATCATGACGGCGAGCACGACGACGGAGTAGCGATAGCCCGAGACGACCCCGACATCGGTGTTGCGATAGGCGCTGATGATGCAGATGCTCCCGGCCGCGACCAATGCGGCCGCGGCTGCGACATAGAGCGTCTCGCGCCGCCAGATCGGCAGCCAGACCTCGAACACCCCGTAGCCGCAGGCGACGAGCCCGACGATCGCGGTCGTCATCAGCGCGATCACGGTCGCCGGGATTTCGTTGCCGATCTTGCGCGTCAGCAGGTCGCGGCAAGCGGCGAGGGATGCACTTGCGAGCGCGACGAGGGCGGCGATGTTGAAGGAATCGGCCGCCGGCCTCAGCACGATCAGAACGCCGCAGAAGCCGACGAAGACCGCAACCGTGCGACGCCAGCCCACGCGCTCGATGCGCAGGACCACGGCGAGGATCACGATGATGATCGGCGAGGCCAGCAGGATGGCCGTGACATCGGCCAGCGGCAGCTCGGCCAGCGCCCATATGAAGGTCAGCGTGACTGCGGCGTCGATCAGCCCGCGCAGCACCACGATGGGCTTTGTCGCCAGCCGCAGCTTGGCGCCCTCCTGGAAGGCGATGACGAGGCCCAGCGCGGTCAGCAGCGCGAAGGCCGTTCGCAGCGTGATCGCCTGCCCGGCCGGATAGACCTCGCGCGCCAGCTTCATCAGGGTGTCGTTGCAGACGAAGAACACCATGGCGGCCAGCATGGCGAGGATGCCGCGGCGGTTCTGTTCGGGGCTGGCCACGGCGGCGTCCGGTCCTCTTCGTCCAGTCCTGGCTCAGGCCGCGAAGCGGTCGAGCGAGAAAGGCTTCAGGTCGAAGGCGGACTGGCCCGCCGTCGAGAGATCGGCGAGGATCTCGCCGATCGCGCTCGCGAACTTGAAGCCATGGCCGGAGCAGGCGGAGGCGAACAGCGCCTGCGGGACGCCGGGCACCGTGTCGATGATGAAATCCTCGTCGGGAGTCACGCTGTAGAGGCAGCCTTTCAGGGTCAGCGGGTCGCCGGCCGCGTCGGGCAGGTAGCGCGCCAGGCAGTCGCGGATCAGCGCCACCTGGCGCGGGCTCGGCGTGCGGTCGTCGTCGCGTGGATCCATCGGCTCGCGGCCGAAATGCGGCCCGCCCAGCTTGAAGCCCGGATGCTCGAAGAGCGGGAAGCCGTAGAACGTACCCTCATCCGCATCGAGGACGAAGACCGGGAACACGTCCGGGCGGTAAAGCTCGGGTCGGCGCGTGGTGAACCAGCCGATCGCCTGCCGGACGGTCGCGATCGTCTGCTTCAGCGCCGGCACCGCATCCGCGATCCAGCCGCCCGAGGTGATGACGAGGCGCCCGGCCGAATAGGTGCCGCGCTCGGTGCGGACGATGACGCCGCCCTGCGCGGTCGGCGTCCAGTCGAGCAGCGGCTCGTTCGTGCGAATCTCAGCGCCGCGCGACTGCGCCAGCCCGACATGGGCGTAGATCGCCTTTTCCGAGGCGACAAACCCGCCATCGGGCTGCCACAGCCCGATATGGCCGCGGGGCAACTGGAAGCCGGGGAAGCGCCGTGCCAGTTCCTTCGCGTCGAGCTGTTCATGCACCAACCCATGGTCGAGGCAGGATTGCAGGGAGGATTCGACCGGGCCCGCGCCGGCCGGGGCGAGGTCGAGCGAGCCGGTGACATGCAGCAGCTTCAGCCCGGCCTCGTCTCCGGTCTGCTGCCACAATTCATGGGCGCGCCGGACGATCGGCACATAATGCGAGCCCTCGGCATAGGCGAGCCGGATGATCCGGGTCATGCCATGGGAGGAGCCCATCGCATGGCCGAGATCGAAACGCTCGAGCCCCAGGACCTTCAGGCCGCGCTTCGCCAGATGCCAGCAGGCGGCCGACCCCATGGCGCCGACTCCGGCGACGATGACGTCGTAGCTGTTGCTGGTCATGGGCAGTGCTCGCTGAGCAGGTCGGGGGAGGACAACGAGAGGTCAGGGAGTTCGGTCGTGTCGGACCCTTACAGGCGCGGCCCGGATGGGTCCATGCTCGCGAGCGCCCGATCCGCCTGCTCCGGGCGCAGTCGTCAGTCTTTCTTAACAATGTCGAACCATAAGGAAGGTGGGTGACTTAACCTAACGGGATGGCCTAATGCACGGGAGGGTTCGACGCTGGCTGAGTCGAAGCCAGGCGGCTGCCGTGGAGCCTGTTCCGCCGCAGCATCTGCCGCCTGCCGGCGTGCTGGCCAATGCGAACCTGGCCGATGAGAGCCTGGCCAGCCAAGCTGCCGATCGCGAAGCGGTGACGGTCCTCGAGCAGGATGTGGTGGCGGCGATGCGCCGCCTGACCTCCGACCTCAGCAACGCCGAACATTTCTCTGCGCAATCCGAGACCCGATCCAGCGCCATCCATGAGAGCGTCATCGGGATGCGCGCCGCGACCGCGACCGCGAGCGCGAATTCCGCCGCGCTGGTGACGGCATCGCAGCAGGTCTCTGATGCCGCCGAGCAGATCGGCTGCTCGATGAGCCATGCGCGCGACCGCCTGGACGCCGCCGCGACCCGGGCCGGCGAGGCGACAGAGATGATGACAGGCCTCGCGGTGGCGACGGCCGAGATCCGCGGCATCGTCGATTCGATCGCCGAGATCGCGCGCCAGACCAACCTGCTGGCGCTGAACGCCTCGATCGAGGCGGCGCGCGCCGGTGAGGCCGGGCGTGGCTTCGGCGTCGTCGCGCAGGAGGTCAAGGTCCTGTCCGTGGAGGTGCGCGATGCCGTCGAGCATATCCGCAACCGCGTCGACCGGCTGACGCAGGCCGCGCATGGCTCGGCCGCCATCGTGACGGACGCCCTCCAGATGGTGCGCGACGTCAACCCGGTGATCGCCGCCATCGGCAACGCCTCGCAGGAACAGGCGGCAGCGACGGCGGAACTCTCGCGCAATGCCGGCGAGACGGCGCGCTTCGTCGAGACGGTGGTGCAGCGCGTCGACGAGATCGACCGCGTGGCGCTGTCGGCCGCCACCGAAAGCGCCAATGCTCGCCGGGTGACCACCCTGGGCGCCAGCCGCGCGGGCGGAATGCTGCGCCGCTTCATCCCGACCCTGCGGCATTCCTCCTTTGCCGATCGCCGGCAACATGACCGCTTTCCGGTCGAACATTGCGCCAAGGCACGGTTCGGCACGATCGACTTCGTCAGCCGCACCATCGATCTCGGCCGCGGTGGCGTTCTGCTCGCACGTCCGGACGATCACATGCTCGCGCCGGGTGTCTCCGGCTTGATCGAGATCGCCGATCTGCCGCCGATGCCCTGCCGCATGGCGGCAGCCAGCGAGCTCGGCCTGCACATGGTCTTCGATCGCCAGGCTGTCGGCGAGGCGCGGCCGCTCGATGGGCTGATCGAGACGATCGAAAATTCCTACCGTCCGCTGACCGACAAGGCGCAGGCCTTTGCGGCCGAGGTCGCCGCCTTGATGGTGGACGCGCTCGACGACGGCCTTGCGAGCGAGGCGGAGCTGTTCGACGTCGATTACGTCGCGGTGCCCGAGACCGACCCGCAGCAATATCGCAACCGCGCCTTGCCGGCGCTCGAGGCGCTCCTGCCGCCCGTGCTCGCGCGTACGCTCGCAAGCGATCCGCGCCTGCTCTTCACGGTGGCGATCGACCGAAACGGCTTTATCCCCGTGCACAACCAGGCTTATTCGCTGCCGCAACGCAGCGGCAATCCGGCCTGGAACGCGGCCCATTCGCGCAACCGGCGCATCTTCGACGACCGCGCCGGCATCGCCGCGGCCCGCTCGGTGCGGCCCTTCCTCGTACAGTCCTATCTGCGCGACATGGGCGGCGGCGTCACCGAGATGGTCCGCGAGGTCGATGCGCCGCTGCGGGTCAAAGGCCGCCATTGGGGTGGCGTGCGCATGGCCTACCGGATGTAGTGCGGGCGGGCGGCTCCTGGACTACAGCCGTTCCCAGACGAACGGGATGTTCAGCCCGCGCAGCGTCTGCTGCCAGAGCGAGCCGGCCTGTTCGAGGCGCTGCGCATCATAGACGCCCTGGACCTGGTGGACCTGCAATTGCCAGGCATTGGCGCCTGAATCCTTCCAGACCTTGCCGACGAGCCGCTTGAGGCGTTCAGGATCGCGCGCTGCGGCATTGCTGCCGAAGACGGTGAACTGGTTCGAGTTCTGCAACATGTCCGAGACCAGGACGAGCGCCTTATCGCCGTCTCGCACGCGCGTCTCGGGACGCGAGACGACGTCGCCCACCGCTTCTACGATCGGCGACAGGTTGCCCTTGGCCGGCTGTGTCAGGACGGCCAGCGCATCGTCCAGCGGCCGGCCGAACTTCTCGACCCAGCGGACATAGTCGCGGCGCGGATTGCCGATCAGTTCGCTGGCGGTCCGCCCCGGATTGCACAGCGACAGCAGCGGCGGGAAGCCCGGCTCGAACACGTCGTTGAAGACATAGATCGACAGCCTTTGATCCGCCGGCAACTCGTCGCCGATCTTCTTGACAAGACGCTTCAACCGCCCGGCCTGGACCTCGCTCCATGGATCGCTCTTGTCGACCAGCACGAGCGTATGGCCGACGGCGCCGGTCTTCAGGCAAAGCGATTCGGGATCGCGCGGCGGCCCCTTGAGTAGCGAGGGCGCGGCGAAGAAGCCGACCAGCGCGACGCCCGCCAGGATGGAGGCGACGATCGCCCAGCTCTCGCTCTTCATGTCCTGCTCTTCATTCCGTCGCCAAGCCGCATGCGCCCCTTAGCGTTCCATTGCGGCGAATTCCGCATTGCTCTGTCGGCGCGCCGCCTCGTCCTGTTCGAAAGCATCGCGGCCGGCTTCGGCGGCGCGTGTCTTCAGCCGCTCGATCTCGCCGGCGAGATCGAGGCCGCGCACCAGCGCCAGCCGCTCTCGCAGCTTGGCCTCGACCAGGCTCGGCATGTTCGCCAGTTGCCGCTCGAAGTCGGCGATCAGGGTCCTGACGGCGCGATGTTCGGCAAGCTCCGATGGCTGGTCGATCTCGGGAACATTGAGCGATTGCGAGAAATAGGCGGGAGGGACATCCGTCCGCACGCGCAGATTGGCCTCGCGATACTGCATCAGCGCGGCGTCCTTGGCCGAACGAAGCTGCGTCAGGCGGGCGCGGTAGAGGTCGCGTATCTGGTCTGCGCTGGCTTTCGAGGCCTGCAGCCTGGCGAGTTCGCGCGCGCAGTCTTCCTTGAATCCGTCGATGCCGGATCGAACCATTTCCAGCTCCGGCAGCAGCTCGACATCGAGCCGGCGGCGTTCATCCTCGACGGCGCTCCAGCGCTGGCGCCAGCGCTTGTAGGCGTTGCCATGGCCGGGATAGGTGCCGAAGGCCGAATAGCCCTTCACGGCGGCGGCGAAGGCGACGATGCAGCCGATCAGGACCAGCGCCGCCGATTTCAGCTCGGTGATCGCGAGCGGGCTTTCCAGCAGGCGGGGCAGCACCTGCAGCGAGCGGGCATCGGGCGTGGCGATCAGCATCTCACGGTAGTGTCCGACCGCGAGGTTGAACATCACGATCAGGATGATCATCCCGACATAGACGGGCAGGGCCCAGAACAGATGCGAGGCCCGCACATGCTGGCAATAGCGTGCCGGCCACATGCCCGTGAGGAAGCCCAGCGCGATGTTGAGCGCGGAGATGATGACGGCGGTGGCGGCGCCGCCGACGAGGCCGAACTCGCTCGCCTCCGCGAAGAAATTGCCGTTGAGCAGGCTCTCGATCGCCAGCGGCACGATCAGGAAAAGCAGGATGAACTGCCATTTGTCGATCTTCGGATCGGCGGTGCGGCGATGCGTGTAGTTGAAGTACTCGTATTCGCGCTTGGCCTTGAGCGCGTCATAGACCCGCTGCTCCAGTTCGCCGCCATGGCGGTTCAGCAGCGCCCTCATCGACGCCTCGATCGAGCGGACGCGGCCCTCATAGCGCTCCTGGGTGAAGCTCTCCCGCCGGCCGGCGATCTCGGCATGCAGGCCGTTCAGCGCGGAGGCCGCCTCCTGCCGGATGGCGCCGAACAGCTCCATGACGCGCGCCAGCAGGGTCAGTTCGGTCTGCGAGGGCAGGGTCGAATGCGGCGGCGGGTTGTTGTCGAGCGCGTCGCTCGCGCCGTGATGCCCGGCCTGCACCACCTCGGCGAGGTGATGGGCCGTGATCGGTGGAAGCGTGCCATTGGCGGGGTCGGGTTCATGCGCCATGGACGGCTCTCGCCAGGAAATGCCGGGCGTCGACGACATCGACGTGGAAATCCCGGAAGCCGCCCCGCGCCGGTCTGCGATAGGTCCGCTGGAACCAGCCGGTCAGCGCCAGCAGCAGGGCCGTGACACCAAGCGCGCCCCATCCCTCCATCGTCAGGTCGTCCACGCCGGGCACGGCGCGCATCGCCACCACGGCCGCGAGGACCGTGGCAAGGGCCAAGAGCACGCCGATGCGATGGCGGCCGAAATCATGCGCCAGTTGCAGCACGGCCTCGATGCCGGCGATTGCCGTGAACGCGCAGAGTTCGAGCACGACCAGCGCCGTAACACCTGCAGCGATCCCGGCACCGATGGGGGAGGCCGGCGACAGGCTCGTGAACACCATGCGCGCCGAGAAACCGGCCAGGGCGATGCAGGCAATCACCAGCAGCGCCAGCAGCATCGAAAGCAGGCGCACGGGCGGCCAGAGCTTCACGGCCATTATCGTCAGCCGGGCGATCTGGGTCTCCAGCACGAAGCGCGAGACGGCGTTGGCGATCGACTTGAGCCGAGGGAGAAAGCCTCTGATCATCGAACGCCCGCAACAGCCACCATCAACGAACCGTTAATCCTTTGGAGAGGCCCGTCAAGGCATCGGGACTGCGGCCGCCTCGCGGTCCCCAGCCGGTCGTTCGGCAGAGCCAGGCGAAAACCTTCGCCTCAGCCGCCGGTGACGCTCATATGGCGGCCGACCGCCGGCTTGTTGCCACGCCGGTCGATGATGAAGTCATGGCCCTTGGGCTTGCGCGAGATCGCCTCTTCCATGGCGCGATGCAGCGCCGCATCATCCGCGGAGGCCCGGATCGGCGCACGCAGATCGGCGGCGTCCTCCTGGCCCAGGCACATGTAGAGCGTGCCCGTGCAGGTCAGCCGCACACGGTTGCAGCTCTCGCAGAAATTATGCGTCATCGGCGTGATGAAGCCGACCAGCCCGCCGGTCTCCTTGACGCGCACATAGCGCGCCGGACCACCAGTCCGGTAGGGGTCCTCGACGAGGTTGTACTTGTCCATCAGCCGCGCCCGCACGACCGAGAGCGGCAGGAACTGGTCGATACGCCCGGGCTCGATCTCGCCCAGCGGCATCACCTCGATCAGCGTCAGGTCCATGCCGAGGCCATGGGTCCAGGTCATCAGGCTCTCGATCTCGTCCTCGTTGACGCCCTTGAGGGCCACGGCGTTGATCTTGACGCGTAGCCCGGCCTTGCGCGCGGCTTCGATGCCGCCGAGCACCTTGCCGAGGTCGCCCCAGCGCGTGATCTTGCGGAACTTGTCGGGGTCGAGCGTGTCGAGTGAGACATTGATCCGGCGCACGCCGTAATCGGCGAGTTCCTGCGCATAGCGGTCGAGCAGCGAGCCATTGGTGGTCAGCGTCAGCTCTTCGAGCGCGCCCGTGGCGAGGTGGCGCGAGAGCGAGCGGAACAGGCTCATCACGTCGCGCCGGACCAGCGGCTCGCCGCCGGTGAGACGCAGCTTGCGCGTGCCGCGCGCGACGAAGGCGGTGGCGACGCGGTCGATCTCCTCCAGCGTCAGCAGATCGCGCTTGGGCAGGAAGGTCATGTCCTCGGACATGCAATAGACGCAGCGGAAATCGCAGCGATCCGTCACCGAGATGCGCAGATAGGAGATGTCGCGGCCGAACGGGTCGGTCAGCACCGGACGCGTCAGCGGCGCGAGCGCTGTCTCAGGCGGCCTGATCGTCTCAGTGTTGAGGGTGTCGAGAAGCACGGCCTGAATCCGCCCCGTCACTGGCGCCGGCCTTCCGTTGCGCGATGCGGGAAGGCGGCATTGCTATGAGGCCAAGACATTGGCATTGCTGCGGCCAAGGTCAAGCGCAGCCATTGTCGCGCCCGTAACCCGAGTAACCAAGCCATGTCATCCTGGCCGACCGAAATCCGCCTCGCGAAGGACCGCCGGACCCTCCACATCACCTTCGACGATGGCACGAGCCATGCGCTCAGCGCCGAATTACTGCGTGTCGAGAGCCCCTCGGCCGAGGTGCAGGGCCACGGCCCGACGCAGAAGAAGACCATTCCCGGCAAGGCCGAGGTCGAAATCCTCGAGGTCGAGCCTGTCGGTCACTATGCCGTGAAGCTGACCTTCGACGACATGCACGACACCGGCATCTATGGCTGGGATTATCTGCGCGAACTCGGCGAGAGCGGCGAGGCGAAGATGCAGGCCTATCTCGACGCGCTGGCTGCGCAGGGGCTCTCGCGGGAGCCCTTGCGCAGAAGGTGACGGGCCGTCGCGGCGCCCGAGGGCTCAATAGAGCCGCACGCCGTCCATGGTCGAGACATGCGCCGAGATGACCTTCCAGCCGAGATCGGGAAAGCGCACCCAACTCTGGCTCTGCCGGCCGATCAGCTCGCGGCCGCGCACCTTGAACTCCAGGTTCACCGTCGCGATGTCGCGCCCGAGCGTCAGGATTTCCAGCCTGATCCGCTTTTCCTTGATACCGGGCCCCGGCGGGCGGGCGACGCGGTGGCCATGGATCTCGGCGAAGCCGTAGCCGTTCTCGTGCAGCGCGTAGCGGATCGTATGCGGGCTGTTCCAGAAGGTCGCGTCGAGCACATCGACATTCTTGTCGATCAGAGCCTGCTCGTAAGCCTCGAACAGGGCGGCGACCTCGGCGACCACTTCGGGCAGGTTGGGTGTCAGGTCGGTCACCCGGAGGCCTCCATGGCTTGAGCGACGGCGATGAGCGCGGCGTCGGTGCCGCGCCCGCCGATGATCGAAAGCCCAACCGGCGCGCCGTCCACCGTCGCGCCGGGCAGACTGACCTGCGGCGAGCCGGTCAGGCCGCCCTGCGAACACAGGCAACTGATCCGGTCCTTGAAGAGCTGCTGGACTGGCGAGGACAGGCCGCGCTTCGGGGCAGGGAAGGGCGTGGTCGGCAGGCACAGGATCGTGCCCGGCGGCAGCAGGTGGCGCAGCCTTGCCCGCGCCTCCTGTCGCATCAGCGCGGCCCAGGCGAGATCCGCCTCGGGCATCCGCGCGCCGTTGAGCAGGCCGGCGGCGACGCTGAAGGCCATGCGTGGATTGGCGCTTTCGACCCAGGGCTGGAAGGTCGCCCACGCCTCGACGGGCTGAAGCGTGCGTTGCGCTTTCGCCCAGACGGAAAGGCCCTGCGGTGCCATGATTTCCTCGCAGACATCGCCGACGACCTTCCTGAGGCGCTCGACCATGGGCTTGAGAGCCTCGGCAACCTCCGGATCGGCGAACCCGAAGGCATCGACGGCGACGATCAGCCTTGTCGGCAGCGCCCCGGGAGCCTTGCCGAGCATCACGGTCGAGACCTTGGCGAAGGTTGCCGCATCGCGCGCGAACCAGCCTGTCGTGTCGGAGGAGGGCGCCTGCGGCAGCATGCCGGTGACATCGACCCGCCCATGGGTCGGGCGGATGCCGTAGAGGCCGCAGAAGCTCGACGGCACGCGCACCGAGCCGCCGGTATCCGTGCCGAGCGCGGTATCGCAGAGCCCCGCCGCGACCGCCGCCGCCGATCCCGAGGACGAACCGCCCGGCACGCGGTGCGGCGCCGCGCTGTTGAGCGGGGTGCCGTCGAAAGCGTTTTCGCCGAGGATGCCGAGCGAGACCTCATCGGTGATGGTCTTTCCGACCAGTTCGGCGCCGGCATCGAGCAGGGTCTGGACGGCGAAAGCGTGGCGTTCCGGCACGGGGTTGTAGGCCGCCCAGTCATGATTGCCGCCGCCGGTGGGCACGCCTGCGACGTCGAACAGGTCCTTGACCGCGAAGCTCAGCCCGGCGAGCGGCCCTCCGGCTCGCCCCGGGATACGGACGCGTGGTCCGGGCACGAAAGCATTGACGACATCATCCGGGCTCATTCTCGATTATCCGTTCGCAGGAATCCGCTGTCGTTCAGGATGCCAGTGCGGGTGCGATCTGTCGCTGCCATGCGGAGCATGGAGCGCATGGCCCTGCCGCAGGACCGGAACGATGTCGCGACCGGCGGCTTGCTGGCAGGGGCGCCGTGTGCACGACTGGGCCCATAAGCCAAGGAGGAAACAATGCAGTTCGCAAGGACGCTCTCGAAAACCCTGATCGCGGCGACCCTGATATCGGGCTCGATCAGCGCGCCGGTCAGCGCGCAGACACCGCAGAAGCACGACGAATTCTACTGGATCGGCCAGATCAACAAGGCCAGCACCGTCATCAACAGCGAGGAAAATCTGCTCGATCCCGCGCTGGCGCCGCGGATTGCGAGCGGTCTCGACACCATGCTCAAGGCGGCGGACAAGCCCGGCGCGAAGCGGCCGACGCTGGTCATCACCTTCGAGCCTCTGCTGATCGAGGCGGCCGGCGTCGAGGCGACGCTGCTCCATGCCGGGCGTTCCAGCCAGGACATGCTGGCGACGGTCCGTGCCGCGATCATGCGCGACGGTTTGCTGCGGCTCGCCGGACAATTGCGCAGGCTGAACGCGACGATGGTCGGGCTCGCGGAGAAGCATGTCGGCACCATCGTGCCGAACTACACCAACGGTGTCGCTGCCCAGCCCAACAGCTACGGCCATTACCTGCTCGGCCACGTTGCCGGGCTGGAGCGCGATGCCCAGCGCCTGCAGGAAGCCTATGCACGGCTTGACCGTTCGCCGATGGGCACGACGGTGCTGAACGGCACGAGCTGGCCGCTGAATCGCGACCGCATGGCGGGTTATCTCGGCTTCGCCGAGAAGGTCGACAACGCCTATGACGCCGCCCAGATCACGGCCACCGAAATGCCGGTCGAGATCGGCGCGCTGACCACCAGTATCGCGCTGCATACCGGCGCCTTCATCGAGGACGTCATGACCCAGTATGCGCAGCCGCGCCCCTGGATCCTGCTGGCCGAGGGGGATGGCAACACCTATGTCTCGAGCGCCATGCCGCAGAAGCGCAATCCCGGCCTGCTCAACAGCACGCGCAGCCAGGCCTCAGGCGTCATCGGGCTCGGCATGGGCCGCATCCTCCAGGCGCACAACATTCCGCCCGGCATGAGCGACGCCAAGGGCGTCCGCGACAATGCCGCCGTGATCGCGGAGACCGTCTCGATGCTGGAGGGCTGGAACAAGATCCTCGGCGCGCTGGTCATCGATCCCAAGCGCGCGCTGGAAGAGCTGAACAACGACTGGACCGCCTCCCAGGAACTCGCCGATGTCCTGATGGCCAAATACAAGCTGCCCTTCCGCGTCGGGCACCATTTCGCCTCGGAGATCGTTGATTACGCCAAGACAAACAATATCCGGCCGACCGATTTTCCCTATGCCGAGGCGCAGCGCATCTATCGGCATACGCTCGCCGAGATGAAGGTCAGCGGTGGTGACCTCCCGGTCAGCGAGGCCGAATTCCGTGCCACGCTCGATCCGGTCGCGATCATCCGCAACCGCGCCACCGTCGGCGGTCCGCAGCCGGCTGAAATGACGCGGATGCTGTCCACCGCGAAGCAGACGCTCGCGCGACAGGAGGACTGGATCAAGCAGCGGCGCGAGCGCATCGACAGCGCGCTGGCCTCGCTCGATCGCGATTTCGCCAAGGTTCTGGCGCGGGCCAACTGACGCACAGGCAAAGAAGAAGGCCGGCGTTTCCGCCGGCCTCGATCAGATTTGTCAGTGCGCGCCGCTCAGCGGGCGACGACGACCCGAGTGCCGACCTTGACGCGCTCATAGAGGTCCATCACGTCCTCGTTGAGCATGCGGATGCAGCCCGACGACACGGCCTGACCGATCGTCTCCGGCTCGTTCGAGCCGTGGATGCGATAGAGGGTCGAGCCGAGATACAAGGCGCGCGCGCCCATCGGGTTCTCGGGGCCGCCGGGCATGAAGCGCGGCAGGTCGGGGCGGCGCTTCAGCATCGAGGCCGGCGGCGTCCAGGTCGGCCATTCCTGCTTGCGGGTGATGCTCTGCGAGCCGGCCCAGTCGAAGCCGGGGCGGCCGACGCCGACGCCGTAGCGCATCGCCTTGCCGTCGGGCATGACGAGATACAGGCGGCGCTCGGTGGTGTTGATGACGATCGTGCCGGGATTGTACCGGCCGCTGAAGGAGACGACCTCGCGCGGGATCGCAGTCGCCTGCGCCTTGGACGGATCCTGATAGGTGAACAACGGCTGGCGGGTCAGCGGGTCGATCTCCGCCTTGGCGGAGGACGCAATGGCGAGCAAACCAAGGCCGGAAAGGGCGGCCATGCGGAAAAAGCGGTTCATTGGGACCTCGGACGGGCGGCGAAGGGGGCGCGGAACACGAAGTTGACCAGAAAAGGTCAACATCTCCTCAATTTCCTGTCAGAATCAGATCACGGGTGCAATGTGATCGCCATCACATCGGTGCGAGCACGCAGGCTTTGACGGGCCCCGTTGCGCGCCTGCAACATGACCGATCCGACACAGATTTTACGGCTTCAAAGGACGGGGCCGATCCGCTGCATCCCGGCCGCGATCAGGCGTCGGAATCGGCGATCCCGAAATTCTGCAGCATCTCCTTGCGGTTCATGCAGCTCACGTCGAAGGTCACCGCACGGCCCTTGAGCTCCGGCTTCCGGCCGAACTCCCTGGTCATCGTATCCGTGATGCCGTCGATGCGCGCCTCGCAGGCTTCGATCGTCGTGAAGCGCACGTCGGCGACGCGCGCGGATGTGCATTTAGGCTCGCCGGCGATGCAGGCAAGAATGACCATGGTGAATGCGTCCATCACCGTCCTTCCGGCTTTCCGATTCACCCCTCAGCACGCGAATAAGAGCAAGATCGGGGCCAGGCGGCTACCTATCGCGTCCCGCACGGCTTTTCGTTGTTGGGGAGAGTGGCTTTCCGGACACAGGCCTCGCTCTGGCGCCGATGTCGAGGCGAGGGCGCGGCCGAGGCTTCAGGTCAGCCGCCGCTTTTCCAGCTTCCGCGCCAGCGTCCGGCGATGCATTCCGAGGCGGCGAGCGGTTTCGGAGATGTTGAAGTCGGTCTCGACCAGGGTTTCGTGGATCCGCTCCCATTCGAGATTCTTCAGCGAGGTCTGGCGCTGGGTCAGGGGCACCTCGACATCGCCCTCGACCTTGCCGAAAGCGGCCTCGATGTCGTCGGTATTGGCGGGCTTGGCGAGGTAGTGGCAGGCGCCGAGCTTGATCGCCTCGACGGCCGTCGCGATGCTGGCGAAACCCGTCAGCACGACGATCTTCATCTGCGGGTCGCGGGCATGCAGCAGCCTGACGCATTCCAGCCCCGAGCCGCCGACGACCTTGAGATCGACCACGGCATAGCGGGGCGTCACCGTTTCGATCAGGGCCAGCAGGCTGTCGACGCCGTCACAGGAATGGACGGCGTAGCCGCGGCGCTCGAAGGAGCGGCGCAGGACGGGCGCGAAGGCCGGGTCGTCCTCGACGATCAGCAGCGTCCTGTCATCCGGCATGGCTGCCTCCCGTGACCGTCATCGCGGGCGAAAGCGAGGCGAGCGGCAGGGTCACGGTGACGCAAGCGCCGCCAGCTTCGCGATTCTGCGCCGACAATGTGCCGCCAAGCTTGCGCATGACATTGCTGACCAGGAACAGCCCGAGCCCGCCACCCGGCCGCCCCTTGGTGGAACGATAGGGCTTGCCGAGCGTGGCCAGGATCTCGCGGGGAAAGCCGGTTCCCTCATCCGTGACGACGATCACGAGATCGTCCGCGCGCCGCTCGATCCGCACGCCGACATGATCAGGCGAGGCCTCCAGCGCATTGTCGAAGATGTTGCAGATCACCTGCTTCAGCGCCGGGTCGGAGACGATGGCCGCATCGGGCGTGAAGGCGTTGACGTAGTCCAGCCGGATCGGCGCTTGATGCGACTGCCATTGCACCACGAGTTCGTCGACGAAGCGGCGCACTGTCGTTCGGCCCGGATTCTCGGCCCGCGTCTCGCCCGATGACATCAGGATGCCGGAAACGATCGTCTTGCAGCGGGCGAGCTGGCCCTGCATCTCGCCGATGTCCTGGATCAGATCGGGTTGGCCCTGGAGGACCGGCATCCGCCGCCAGTCGTTGAGGATGACCGAGAGGGTGGAGAGGGGCGTGCCAAGCTCATGCGCCGCGCCCGAGGCAAGCAGCCCCATCCGCACGATATGATCCTCCTCGACGGCGCGCTGGCGCAGATCGGCGAGATGCTCGTCGCGAACGCGCAGGTTTCGACTGATCCGCTGGATGAACAGGACGAGCAGCCCCGCTGCGATCAGGAAGCAGATGAAGACGCCCTGGATATGCAGCCGCGGTATGCCGTCATCGAGTGAGACCGGCAGCGCCAGGGGACGGTGGACGCCCATCAGCCCGATGAAGCAGAGGCTTGCGAGAGCCACCAGCACCCAGGTCGACCAGCGCTCCAGCAGCACGGCCGCCAGGCCGATCTGGAGCAGATAGAGCGAGATGAACGGGTTGGTCGCGCCGCCGCTGAGATAGAGCTGCGTGGTCAGCGCCCCGACGTCGAACAGCAGCGCCGTAAACAGCTCGGCATTGCTGACCTCGGCCGCGCGGCGATGATGGCGCAGCAGGCTCGCAAGGTTGAGCAGGACCAGAAGCCCGATCACCATCGCCATCTCGCCCAGCGGCAAGGCGATGCCGAGGCCCCATTGCACGATCAGGATGGTCAGAACCTGGCCGCCGACCGCCAGCCAGCGAAGCTGGACCAGCAGCAGCAGGTTTGTCCGGTTGGTGCTGTCCTGGACGCTAATGCTCGCTCCGTGCTCTGCCGCAGCCTGTACTCGCCGCGTAGCACGAAGAACAGGGCGCCCGCGAGCATCAGCGCCAGCGCGAACCATGTCAGCGCATAGACCAGATGGTTGTTGGCGAAGCGCAGCACCGTCAGCCCGCCCACGGGGAAGCCGCCGGGACTGGGCGTGGCGTCGGCATCGACGAAATAGGGGGCAGCGTCCTTCAGCCCGTGCGCCTGCGTGATCGCCGCGACGTCGCGCGAATGCCAGCGGCCCTCGGCCGGGGCATTCGCCCGCAGGAAGCCGCCGCCGGGTTCGCTCAGGCGCAGAAGGCCGGTGACGGTAACCGCGCCGGCGGGCAGTCCCTCTGCGCGGCTGATCCGGTCGCGCCGGTCGGGCGGGACGAAGCCGCGATTGACGAGGACCGTGAAGCCCGCATCGGTCACGAGAGGCGTCATCACCCAGAAGCCGCCGCCAAGCTCGGTGACCGCTTGCACCAGCGTCTCGCGGTTATGCAGGAAGTGCCCCGCCAGCGTGACGCGGAGATACTCGTCCGCTCCGATCGCGGGCCAGCGCTCGGGGCCCGGTGCGAGAACGGGGTTGGCCCGGATACGCGTTTCCACCCGTTCGATCAGCGAGAGCTTCCAGCCGAGGCGCTGCGCCTGCCAAATGCCGAGACCGGTCAGCCCGGCGATGCCGAGGAGCGCGAGCAGGGTGGCAATCGTGAGTGCCGGCAGGGACCGCGGCGCAGGCGCCGCGGCAGGCTCGCTCACGGCATCTGCCTCATGTCGTGGACCGGCATCATGTTGGTGTTGAGGTGGTACATCACCCAGAGCGAGCCAGCGAGCGCGATCACCACGAGGATGATGGTGAAGACCAGCGCCAGCATCGTCCAGCCACCTTCCGAGCGACCGTTCATGTGCAGGAAATAGACCATGTGGACGATGATCTGGGCGACGGCGAAACCCATGATCGCGAAGGCGGTCAACTGGTTGCTGCCCAGCACGCCTGACATCACCAGCCAGAACGGGATCGCGGTCAGGATGACCGAGAGCACGAATCCGATCATGTAGCCGCGGAAGGAGCCGTGCGCGTGCTCCTCGTCGCCATGGGCGGCGTCGGCGTTGTAGTCGGACTGATGCTGGGCGTTGGTCTCGGAACTCATCGCAGCATCCCCATCAGATAGACGAAGGTGAAGACGCCGATCCAGATGACGTCGAGGAAGTGCCAGAACATGGAGAGGCACATCAGCCGGCGGCGATTGGCGGTGATCAGTCCATGTTTCGCCACCTGCACCATCAGCGTGAACAGCCAGATCGTGCCGAAGGTGACGTGCAGCCCGTGCGTGCCGACCAGCACGAAGAAGGACGACAGGAAGGCGCTGCGCTGCGGCGTCGCGCCGATGCTGATCAGGTGGTGGAACTCGTAGAGCTCGATGCTCAGGAAGGCGAGGCCGAACATCGCCGTCACGGCAAGCCAGGTCTGCGTCGCCGCCACACGCCCTTGAACCATCGTCAGCATGGCGAAGCCATAGGTGATCGAGGAGAACAGCAGCATCGCTGTGTTGAGCGCGACGAGCGGCAGCTCGAACAGGTCCTTCGGTCCGGGGCCGGCGGCGTAGTTCGTGCCGAGAACGCCGAAGATCGCAAACAGGATCGCGAAGATGAGGCAGTCGCTCATCAGGTAGATCCAGAAGCCCAGCGGCGTGCTGTGCCCCTCCGGATGCGGATGCTCGTCCCGCAGATAGAAGATCGGTGCCTCGCCGTTCTGCGTGGCAGGGATGGAACTCGCCATGACGGTCAGGCCCTCGATCCGGCGAGCAGGCGGGTGCGCTCGTCCTCAGCTTGGACGACCTCCTCGGCCGGGATATGGAAGTCGCGATGATAGTTGAAGCTGTGCGCGATCGCCGTGACGATGATCGCGGCGAAGCTCAGCGCGGCCAGCCACCAGATGTGCCAGATCAGCGCAAAGCCGAGCGCCATCGAGATGCCGGCGAGCACGATGCCCGTCGCGGTGTTCCTGGGCATGTGGATCGGCTTGAAGCCGTCGAGCGGGCGCACATAGCCGCGCCGCTTCATGTCGGTCCAGGCATCGTTGTCATGCACGACCGGCGTGAAGGCGAAGTTGTAGGCCGGCGGCGGCGAGGAGGTCGCCCATTCCAGCGTGCGCCCGTCCCAGGGGTCGCCGGTGACGTCGCGCAGCTCGTCGCGCTTCCAGATGCTGTAGGCGATCTGCGCCAGGAAGGCGACGATGCCGAGCAGGATCAGGAAGGCGCCGAAGCCGGCGATGAGGAACCAGATCTGCAGCGACGGATCGTCGAAGACGCGCATGCGCCGCGTCACGCCCATCAGGCCGAGGATGTAGAGCGGCATGAAGGCGAACCAGAAGCCGATCACCCAGAACCAGAACGAGAACTTGCCGAGCAGCGGATGCAGGCGGAAGCCGAAGGCCTTCGGCCACCAGTAGATCATCCCGGCGAACAGTCCGTAGAGCACGCCGCCGATGATGACGTTGTGGAAATGGGCGATCAGGAACAGGCTGTTGTGCAGCACGAAATCGGCAGGCGGCACGGCGAGCAGCACGCCGGTCATGCCGCCGACGACGAAGGTCAGCATGAAGGCGACGGTCCACATCATCGGCGCCTCGAAGCGGATGCGCCCGCGATACATCGTGAACAGCCAGTTGAAGATCTTCGCGCCGGTCGGGATCGAGATGATCATCGTCGTGATCCCGAAGAACGAGTTCACGCTCGCGCCCGAGCCCATCGTGAAGAAGTGGTGCAGCCAGACCAGGTAGGACAGGATCGTGATGACGACCGTGGCATAGACCATCGAGGTGTAGCCGAAGAGGCGTTTGCCCGAGAAGGTCGAGGTCACCTCCGAGAAGATGCCGAAGGCCGGCAGGATCAGGATGTAGACCTCCGGATGGCCCCAGATCCAGATCAGGTTCACGTACATCATCGGGTTGCCGCCGAAGTCGTTCGTGAAGAAGTTGGTGCCGACATAGCGGTCGAGCGTCAGCAGGGCGAGCACCGCCGTCAGCACCGGGAAGGTCGCGACGATCAGGACGTTGGTGCACAGCGAGGTCCAGGTGAAGACGGGCATCTTCATCAGGGTCATGCCCGGGCAGCGCATCTTGACGATCGTGCAGACGAGGTTGATGCCCGACAGGGTCGTGCCGACGCCAGCCACCTGCAGCGCCCAGATGTAGTAGTCGACCCCGACATCGGGACTGTAGGCGATCCCCGACAGCGGTGGATAGGCGAGCCAGCCCGTGCGCGCGAACTCGCCGATGAAGAGCGACATCATCACCAGCACGGCGCCGGCCGTCGTCATCCAGAAGCTGAAATTGTTCAGGAACGGGAAGGAGACGTCGCGCGCGCCGATCTGCAGCGGCACGACATAGTTCATCAGCCCCGTCACCAGCGGCATGGCGACGAAGAAGATCATGATCACGCCATGGGCGGTGAAGATCTGGTCGTAGTGATGAGAGTTCAGGTAGCCTTCGGAGCCGTTGAAGGCCATCGCCTGCTGCAGCCGCATCATCACCGCGTCGGCAAAGCCGCGCAGCAGCATGATCAGGCCGAGCACCATGTACATGATGCCGATCTTCTTGTGGTCGACCGAGGTGAACCACTCGCGCCAGAGATAGCCCCAGAGCTTGAACCAGGTGATGGCGCCGACCACGGCGATGCCGCCGAGCACCACGGCTGCGAAGGTGACGATCAGGATCGGCTCGTGGATCGGGAAGGATTCCAGCGTCAGCCGGCCGAAGATCGGGGAAATGGGGGCGGAAGCGTTGGTCACGGCAAACTCGCTTCAGGAATTGGACGGCCGGGCCTGGCTCAGCAGCTCGGAGAAACTCTGCGGCCGGCGTGGCGTGAGGGCGGGAAGCGTCAGTCCGAGGCCGCGCATCGGCGTCAGGTCGCGCGGCGTCGTGTCGGCCGGCGCCAGCGCCATCATGGCCTTGGCTTCCTCGATCGAGCAGATCGAGGCGATGTAGCTTGGCTCGGCCCCGAAGGGCGCTTCGCCGCCGCGACGGGTGTATTTGTCGTAGGCGAGGGGCAGCGTCGTATGGATGCCGGCGAGGCCTAGGCCGCCCTTGGCGTCGAGCGCCATCATCTCGCTCATGCACATCTTGCCGGGCTGGACGCAGAGATTGCGGATCGCATCGAAGAGCTTGGGCTCGGTGGCGGCGAAGCGCTTGACCGGGACGTTCTCGCTCGGGCGCTCGAGTTCAAGATAGGCGGCGCGGTCGAGCGTGCCCCCGGCTTCCTTGGCCTTGGCGACCCAGCCCGCGAAATCGCCCTCGGACAGGCCGAGGAAGCCGAAACGCATGCCGGAGAAGCCGGCGCCGCTGTAATTGGCCGAGAAGCCCTGATAGCGCCCGGCCTTGTTGATCACGGCATGGAGCCGCGTCTGCATCGCCGGCATCGCATAGATCTGGCCGGCGAGCGCCGGGATGTAGAAGGAGTTCATCACCGAGGACGCGGTGATGCGGAAATGGATCGGCCGGTCGACCGGCGCGGCCAGCTCGTTGACCGTCGCGATGCCCTGTTCGGGGTAGATGAACAGCCATTTCCAGTCGAGCGCGACGACCTCCACCTCGAGCGGCTTGGCGCTCTCGGGCACCGGCCTTCCTGCCGCGATCCGGTCGAGCTTGCGATAGGGGTCGAGCAGATGCGTGCCCATCCAGGTCAAGGCACCCAGGCAGATGATGATCAGCAGCGGTGCCGCCCAGATCACCAGTTCGAGCCCGGTCGAATGGTCCCAGTCCGGCTCGTAGGTCGCCTGCTTGTTCGAGGCGCGGTAGCGCCAGGCGAAGAACACGGTCAGCGCCATCACCGGCACGATGATGATCAGCATCAGCACCGTCGAGATCACGACAAGGTCGCGCTGCTGCGCGGCGACGTCGCCGGCCGGCGCCATCACCACGAAGTTGCAGCCGCCGAGGGCGACGAGGATCGGTATCAGGGCGGCAAATCGCGCGGGGCTCAAGGCATCCACCTTTCGCAAGGCTATGAAGACGAGACCGCTAGCTGCACTGCAGCAAAGACGACATTGGACAATTTGCCCAATGCCACCTTCCTGTCGGATAATGCACTAGCAGCACCGCCGCGGCAAAATGCTACGGTGCCGCCCTCCCTGGAACGACGCGCGACGGTGCAGATCATGGCCCAAATGCCGACGACGCAAGTCCCGACGACGGCAGAACGCGATTCCAGCCATCTGAGCGAGAGCCATGGCGCGGTGAACCCGGGCGAGATGGCGATCGGCGTCATCATCGGCCGCACCTCCGAGTTCTTCGATTTTTTCGTCTATGCGATCGCCTCGGTCATCGTCTTCCCGAAGCTGGTCTTCTCGTTCGCCGATCCGCTGACCGGCACGCTCTATTCCTTCGCGATTTTTGCGCTGGCCTTCATCGCGCGCCCCTTCGGCACGGCGATCTTCACCGCGATCGACCGCAGGATCGGCAAGAGCGCCAAGCTCACGCTCGCGCTGTTCCTGCTGGGCATCTCCACCTGCTCGATCGGCTTCCTGCCTGGCTATGAGCGGATCGGCATCGCCTCGGTCTGGCTGCTGGCGCTGGCGCGGATCGGGCAGGGCATCGCGCTCGGGGGCACCTGGGACGGTCTGGCCTCGCTGCTCGCGCTCAACGCGCCGCAGCGCCATCGCGGCTGGTATGCGATGATCCCCCAGCTCGGCGCGCCCTTCGGCCTGATCGTGGCGAGCGGCCTCTTCGCCTTCTTCGTCGGCAATCTCTCGGCCGAGGATTTCTATGACTGGGGCTGGCGCTACCCCTTCTTCGTCGCCTTCGCGATCAATGTCGTCGCCCTGTTCGCCCGGCTGCGCATGGTCGTGACGCCGGACTACCAGAAGCTGTTCGAGACCCGCGAACTGCAGCCGGCCAGGATCATCGACACGCTGCGGGCCGAGGGGCAGCACGTCGTGATCGGCGCCTTCGCGCCGCTGGCGAGCTTCGCCATGTTCCACATGGTCACGGTGTTCCCGCTCTCCTGGGTCTACCTCTTCACGCAGGAGGGGCCGGCGCGGTTCCTCGTCATCGAGGCCGTCGGCGCAGTCTTCGGCGCCATGGCGATCGTCGCCTCGGGCATGATCGCCGACCGGATCGGACGCCGCTCGCTGCTCGGCGGCTGCGCCATCGCGATTGCGGTGTTCAGCGGCTTTGCGCCGCAACTGCTCGATGGCGGCTTCCTCGGCGAAATCGTCTTCATGATCGGCGGCTTCATCCTGCTCGGCCTGTCCTTCGGACAATCCTCGGGCTCGGTCGCCTCCGCCTTCTCACCGGTCTATCGCTATACCGGCTCGGCCCTGACCTCCGACCTCGCCTGGCTCTTCGGCGCGGGCTTCGCGCCGCTCGCGGCGCTGGTGCTGTCGAGCAAGTTCGGCCTGATCTCGGCCGGAGCCTACCTGCTGTCGGGCGCCATCGTCACGCTGCTCGCGCTGCGGCTGAACCGGCAATGGGAAATGCGCCGCGCCGACGAGGAGCGCGGCTGAGTAACTGCGATGTGCGTGCTTGAACGCCGTGCAGCCAGCCTTAGCAAACGATATCAGTTGCCTCAGCGAGTGACGGTCTCACCGCTGATGCGACGCCCATCGATACATGCCATAGGCAGCGGCGAGGATGCCAAGGCCATACAGCAGCGAGAACACGGTCAATTCGGTCATCGCAGCCCTCCTAAGATACGCCTTCCGATGAAATGTAATGCCACACCGATAGGAATCAAATCACCTGCGCGAGAATCAGCCAGGCGGCCTGCGGAAACTCGAGGCCGGAAGCGGCGATGGAAGGGGCCAGGAAGCCCGCGATCATGCAGCCGACGCCAACATTGTTCATCCAGGTTGCCATGAGCTTCACGCGCTTATTGTGAATCGCATCGAGGCGCTTTTGTTCGGCGTCGCTCATCACTACCCGTCAGCATCGGTGGCCATTTGGGCAAAGCCCGAGCCCGAGCTTTGCTCACATTTGATGATCCTGCGGCATCGCGGAATGTGAGTCGATGGCGAAACACCGCGAGGTTCTCGAGAAATCAGCCAAACGAGATGCCAATCTGCCCTTTGCAGTTTGAACGACATCGTGACTGCTTCGGGAAAGAATGGTGGGCGACACAGGGATCGAACCTGTGACCACTCCCGTGTGAAGGGAGTGCTCTACCGCTGAGCTAGTCGCCCGCACCGGCGCTTCTCCTAGTCGGCGCGCGCCGTGGCGTCAAGAATGGGCCGCGACCTTGCTCCGGGCCTCATTGTCGCGCTGGCCGAGCATCGCGCGCACGGCCTCGGGCAGCGCGTCGAAATGCTGGATGATCCGATCGGGCTCCAGCGTCTCGATCGGCACGTCGGTGTAGCCGAAGGGCACGCAGATCGTCGGAATCCCCGCGGCGCGCGCGGTCGCGATGTCGGTGCGCGAATCGCCGATCATGACCGCGCGCGCCGGATCGGCCTTTGCCGCCTCGATCGTCAGGGTCAGGTGGCGCGGATCGGGCTTGTGAAACGGGAAGCTGTCGCGTCCCGCCACGGCCGCGAAACGTTGTGAGATCTTGAAATGGTCGAGGATCAGCCGCGTATGCAGGATCGGCTTGTTGGTGCAGACGGCAAGCGCATAACCGTCGTTGGCGAGTGCATCGAGCGCATCGAGTACGCCGTCGAAGAGATAGCTGTTCGAGGCGACATCCTCGGCATAGATCAGCAGGAAATCCTCGAACAGCCGCTCCAGCGTTTCATCGTCGAGCGGACGGCCCGAAACCTTGAAGCCGCGCTCGATCAGTGCGCGCGCGCCGGCGCCGACCAGTTCGCGGGCTCGCTCCAGCGGCAGCGCCGGCAGGCCCTCGCGTTCCAGGATGACGTTCAGCGTGCGCATGATGTCGGGCGCGGTTTCGGCGAGCGTGCCGTCGAGATCGAAGACGACGATGGGGGGCAGGCTCATCTGCTGGCTTCTCCTGGCGCGGCGCGAAGCCTGCTTAAAGGCGCTTCGACCGGGCTTGGCAAGCGGAGCAGGGGAGATCATCTGCCCGGCCAATGATGCTATCCTCCGCCCGATTCGTAGAAGGAATGGTGCGGTGTCGAAATCCCTCGGACGATTGGCAGGCATGGCTGTCGGCGGTTGGCTGGCGCTTGGCGGCATGGCCCTGGCTGCGCCTTTCGAGTTTGCGCCATCGCCGCAGACCGATCTCAATCGCGTCTATCGCATCGACAAGGCCACCGGCGAGGTTGCGGCCTGCCAGTTCCAGCTCAAGGAGGGCGGCGTCGGCGTCACCGTCTGCTTCCCGGCGGGCGAGGGCGCCGGCCCGCAGGCGCCGAGCGACTACACGCTGATGCCCTCTCGCCATGAGCGCGAGGGCGGCATCTTCCGGGTCAATATCCGCACCGGCGAGATGAGCATCTGCTACGTCTTCGACGACAAGACCGTGTGCACGGCTCAGGTGAAGTGACAGGCTGAAATAATCCGCCACCGGGCACCGCCAAAAGCGCAGAACCTATTGCTGTTATGCGCCACCGGCCGGTCGTCAGCCGCGGCGCCGGCATGCTAGAGCAGGCGCGAATTCATCCCTTCGCGTCCGAGCTCTTCCCTTCGCGTCATCGAGGCCGCCATGCTGAAGCTGAACGATCCGTCCCTCCTGAAGTCGCAGTGCCATGTCGACGGCGCCTGGATCGGCGAGGGCGTCGATGTGGTCGACAATCCCGCCACCGGCGAGGCGCTGGCGAAGGTGCCGCGCTTCGGCGCCGACGAAACCACGGCCGCCGTCGAGGCGGCCTCGCGCGCCTTCAAGCCCTGGGCCAAGAAGTCGGCCAAGGAGCGTTCGGTCATCCTGCGCAAATGGTTCGACCTGATCATGGCGAACCAGGAAGACCTCGCCCAGATCATGACCGCCGAGCAGGGCAAGCCGATCACCGAGGCGCGCGGTGAGGTCGCCTATGCGGCCTCCTTCGTCGAGTTCTACGCCGAGGAAGCCAAGCGCATCTACGGCGAGACGATTCCCTCGCCCTTCCCGAATTCGCGCATCATCGTGCAGAAGCAGCCCGTCGGCGTCTGCGCCGCGATCACGCCCTGGAATTTTCCGGCGGCGATGATCACCCGCAAATGCTCGCCGGGCCTCGCTGCCGGCTGCACCTTCGTGGTCAAGCCCGCGCCCGATACCCCGCTGACGGCCTTCGCCCTGATCGAACTCGCGATCCGCGCCGGCTTCCCCAAGGGCGTGCTGAACATCGTCACGGGCGACGCGGTCGCGATCGGCAAGGTCATGACCTCGCATCCGGCGGTGCGCTTCATCGGCTTCACCGGCTCGACGCCGGTGGGCAAGCTCCTGATGCAGCAGGCGGCCTCCACCGTGAAGAAGGTCGGGCTGGAACTCGGCGGCAATGCGCCCTTCATCGTCTTCGACGACGCGGATGTGGATGCCGCCGTCCAGGGTGCCATCGCCGCGAAGTTCCGCAACATGGGCCAGACCTGCGTCTGCACGAACCGGCTCTTCGTGCAGGACGGCGTCCATGACGAGTTCGTCGCCAAGTTTGCCGGTGAGGTCGCCAAGATGAAGGTCGGCAACGGCACCGAGGTCGGCGTCGTGCAGGGCCCGCTGATCAACGAGCGCGCGGTCGAGAAGGTCGAGCGCCATGTCGCTGATGCGGTCGCCAACGGCGCCAAGGTCATGGTCGGCGGCAAGCGGCATGCGCTGGGTCGCACCTTCTACGAGCCGACCGTGATCTCGGGCGTGACCACGAAGATGCTGGTGACCAACGAGGAGACCTTCGGCCCGGTCGCTCCGGTCTATCGCTTCAAGACCGAGGACGAGGTCGTGGCGATGGCGAACGACACGCCCTTCGGCCTCGCCGCCTATTTCTATTCGAAGGATCTCGGCCGCGCCTTCCGCGTCGCCGAGGAGCTCGAATACGGCATGGTCGGCATCAATTCCGCCATGCTCGGCACCGAGGTCGCGCCCTTCGGCGGCGTCAAGGAATCGGGGCTGGGCCGCGAGGGCTCGCTTCACGGCATGGATGAGTTCGTCGAGATCAAATACATGCTGATGGGCGGGCTCGGCGCGTGAATCCCGACGATCTGAAGAAGCTCGCCGCGGCGCGCGCGCTCGAACTCGTTCGCCCCGGCATGCGGCTGGGTCTCGGTACCGGCTCGACGGCGAAACACTTCGTCGATCTGCTCGGGCAGCGTGTCGCGGACGGGCTCGACGTGATCTGCGTCTCGACCTCGGAGGTCACGGAGGCCCAGGCGCGCTCGCTGTCCATCCCGATGTCGACGCTCGACGAGACGCCCGAGCTCGATCTGACCATCGACGGCGCCGACGAGGTCGATCGCGATCTTCGCCTGATCAAGGGCGGCGGCGCGGCATTGTTGCGCGAGAAGATCGTTGCGGCCGCCTCCGCGCGGATGATCGTGATCGCCGACGACAGCAAGCTCGTGGCAAGGCTCGGCCGCTTCCCGCTCCCGATCGAAGTCGTCCCCTTCGGGCTGGAGGCGACCCGTCGCGCCGTCGTGGCGGCGCTCGTCTCCGCCGGTGCTGCGGGCGAGATCGTCCTGCGCCGCAAGCCTGACGGCAGCGTGCTCGTCACCGATGGCGGCCATTACATCCTCGATGCACATCTCGGCGTCATCGCGCAGCCGGAGGCACTGGCGGCCGCGCTCGCCTTGATTCCCGGCGTCGTCGAACATGGCTTGTTTCTCGGCCTCGCCACCGCCGCGGTTCTCGCCAGTGGCACGGGACTGACGGTCCTTGGAACGCTCGATTAGCGACTTTTCCTGGCCGGATGCTGCTCCTGCCGGCGGATTCGCTGCGGAAAGGCATGCGACATCGGCACGCCTGAAAAGCGGTTTCCACTTTCTGCGGCGATGCTCTATGGAGACGTTTGATGCGCTATCCGGCATCGGGGCTGCCTTGGGCGGCGTCCGGCCGGGCGCTACCGAAACGATCAGGCGGCTGGCGGGCCATGCGTGGCACAGGCCGTCATCCAGATGCGATTGCGCGATCCGGCGCATGACGAAGGGGCCCACCATGATCCGTCACCATTTCGCCGGCGCGGCCGTCAGCCTGGCGCTTCTGTTCGCCATGCCCGTGCAGGCGCAGACCGCAGCCCAGCCGGCGCAGGCCGACGTTCCGCAGAGCCATCTCGAGGCGGGCCGCGATGTCGTCATCCTGTCGGGGCTCGCGGAGTCCTTCGAGGCGATCTATATCGAGTTCCGCGAGCGCGTCACGCAGACGGTCGGTTCGACGCGGCCCGAGGTTCGCAAGGACATGGAGGAGATCATCCTTGCGCTGCGCCCCGATGCCGAGAAGAAGCGCCAGGAGATCATCGCCTCGGCCGCCTTCATCTTCGCCAAGCGCATGAGCGAATCCGATCTCAAGGAGATCGCGGCCTTCTTCAGATCCCCGGTCGGACAGCGCTACAACACCGCTCGCCCACGCGCGATCGACGAGATCTTTGCCCTGATGCAGCCCTGGAGCATGCAGACCAGCAACTTCCTGTTCGACCGCTTCAGCGAGGAAATGCGCAAGCGCGGCCATCAGATGTGACCTGACCGGTCTCGATGACAACCACATGAAGAAGCCGCCGGGGTCCCCGGCGGCTTTTGTGTTTGGGGGCGGCCGTCGGTTCGCAATCAGTTCTTTTTCATCAGTTCTTGGGCCCGATCGGGAACCCTTCCTCGTGGACCGGCTCGCTGGGCCGCACGCCCGTGGCGCGGTTCACCATCACGGTCACGATCCACAGCACCACGCCGATGCCGATGAGCACGCCCGCGATCCGGTACTGGACGGGGTCGCGGCCGGTCCATGGTCCGGCGAAGAAGGCGCAGGCCAGCGCGCCCAGGATCGGCAGCAGGGTCGGCGTCCGGAAATGGTCGTGCTCGACCTTGTCCTTGCGCAGGATCAGGACGGTGATGTTGACGACCGTGAAGACGCAGAGCAGCAGCAGCGCCGTCGTGCCGCCGAGCGCGGGAACCTCGCCGACGAAGGTGATCAGCGCGAAGGCGAGCAGGGTGGTGAAGCCGATCGCGATATAGGGCGTGCGCCGCGTCGCATGGACCTTGCCGAGCAGCGGCGGCAGCACATGCTCGCGGCTCATCCCGTAGACCAGCCGGCTCGCCATCAGCATGTTGATCAGGGCGCTGTTGGCGACCGCGAACATGGTGATGAAGCCGAAGATCCAGATCGGGAAATTCGGCGCGCCGGCCTGGACGACCTTGAGGAGCGGCGTCTCGCCCTCGCCGAGCTCTTCCGGCGACACCAGCGTGATCGAGGAGATCGAGACCAGAACATAGATCACCCCGGTGATGACGAGACCCGCCAGCAGCACCTTCGGGAAGATCCGGCTTGGATTCTTGCACTCCTCGGCCATGTTGACCGAATCCTCGAAGCCGACCATCGCGAAGAAGGCGAGCGTCGTCGCCGCGATCACCGGCCAGAAGGCGCCGCCATCGCCCGTGGTCTTGAATTCGAGCACGCGCGAGACGTCGCCCTGGCCGGCCATGATCGCCATCAGGCCGATGGTGATGATGATCAGCAGGCCGGTCAGCTCGACGCAGGTCAGGACGACATTGGCCTTCACGCTCTCGCCGACGCCGCGCAGGTTGACCGCCGCGACCAGTGCCATGAAGCCGATCGCGGTGATGCCGAAGGTGCCCGACAGGCCGAGATTGAAGGCGTTCGACATGTTCGCGGCGAAGGCGCGCGAGGCGGTCGAGGCCGAGGTTATGCCTGAGCACATCACCGCGAAGGCAACGATGAAGGTGATGAAATGGATGCCGAAGGCTTTGTGCGTATAGAGCGCCGCGCCCGCCGCCTTCGGGTATTTCGTGACCAGTTCGAGATAGCTGAAGGCGGTCACCAGCGCGACGATGAAGGCGACCAGAAAGGGCAGCCAGACCACGCCCCCGACCTGTTTGGCGACCTGTCCGGTCAGGGCGTAGATGCCGGTTCCGAGGATGTCTCCGACGATGAAGAGCAGCAGCAGCCAGGGGCCCATGACCCGGTGGAGGCTGGGTTCGGCTTGCGGCGTCGATGATGCGGGGGTGGTTGAAACGGCGGTGTCGCTCATGGCTTGTCCTGGCTCCGGCGGCAGGCTGATGGCATGGTATGAACACATTTGCGCCGCGATTGTTCACGGCGGGCGGAGCGCTTCGCGGACCGTCTTCGACATCGCAAGCGGCACGGCAGGGGCTTGCCTCCCAAAGGATGAGTGAATCGAATGGCGGACATGAATGGCGGCCCGGTCCTCGTCACGGGCGGCTCCGGCTTCCTTGCCGGCCATTGCATCCTCGCTTTGCTGGCTGCTGGGCATCAGGTTCGCGCCACCCTGCGTTCGCCGCAGCGGGAGGCGGGCTTGCGCGCCGGGCTGGCCGCAGCCGGCATCGACCCTGACGGGCGTCTCGATGTCGTCGCGGCCGATCTCATGGCCGACGATGGCTGGTCGCGCGCCGTTTCCGGCTGTCGCCATGTGCTTCATGTCGCCTCGCCTTTGTCGGCGGCTGCGCCAAAACATGAGGATGAACTGATCCGTCCCGCGAGGGAAGGGACGTTGCGGGTGCTGCGGGCGGCCCATGCGGCGGGTGTCGAGCGCGTCGTGCTGACCTCCTCCTTCGCCGCCATCGGCTATGGCAAGGTCCTGACCCGGCCCTATTCAGAGAGCGATTGGACGAACCCGTCGCTGCCCGGCCTCGCCGCCTATCCCAAGTCCAAGACGCTGGCAGAGCGCGCCGCCTGGGATTTCGTCGATGGCGAGGGCAGGGGGCTCGAACTCGCCGTGGTCAACCCCGTCGGCATCTTCGGCCCGCTGCTCGGGCCTGACATGTCGGCTTCGATCCTGCTGGTGAAGAGCATGCTCGAAGGCAAGCTGCCGGCTTTGCCGCGCCTGATGTTCGGCGTCGTCGATGCCCGCGATGTCGCCGATCTGCATCTGCGGGCGATGACGGACCCGGCTGCGGCCGGCGAGCGCTTCCTCGCCACGGCCGGCGACTTCCTGACCATGCAGGAGATCGCGCAGGCGCTGCATGACCGGCTCGGGCCCGCCGCCGGCAAGGTCTCGACCCGCGTGCTGCCGGATTGGTTGGTGCGCCTCATTGCGCGCTTCAGCGCCGCAGCCAGGCAGGCGGCGACGCCGGAGCTTGGGCGCACCAAGACGGCGTCGAGCGCCAAGGCCCGCGCCATGCTGGGCTGGGAGCCGCGCCCGGCCGTGGACGCGCTGGCCGCAACGGGCGAGAGCCTGATCCGGCTCGGGCTCGTGCCGGCCGGCAGCGATCGCTGACACGGCTTTAGAGCATACTGGCGTCAGTCAGAAATGCGCCGTCATCCTGGACAAGCCGCGAAGCGGCGCAGCTCCGGGATCCATCATAGGGCTCGACGGCGCCCTATGATGGATCCCGGGACGACCTCTGGTCGCCCAGGATGACGGCCTGTGTTTCCACGCACAACGATGACGCTTCAGTCCTCCGCCGCCTTGAACTTGTTCAGCCCCTTCATCACGAAGGGTGCGACCAGGGCGATGAAGGCGAGGCCCAGCAGCGTCGCCGAGCCCGGATTCTCCAGCAGGATCATCGGGTCGCCCAGGCTGATCTGGAGCGCGCGACGGAGCTGCGCCTCCGCCATCGGCCCGAGGATGAGCCCGACCACCATCGGCGCCACCGGATAGTCGTAGCGCCGCATCAGATAGCCGAGATAGCCGAACAGGAAGAGCATGCCGAGTTCGACCGGCGAGGCGTTGACCGCGAGCGTGCCCATGGTCGCGAAGACCAGGATGCCCGCATAGAGCCAGGGCTGCGGCACGGCGAGCAGCTTCACCCAGAGCCCGATCAGCGGCAGGTTCAGGACGACCAGCATGACGTTGGCGATGAACAGCGAGGCGATCAGGCCCCAGACCAGGTCCGGCTTCTCGGCGAAGAGCAGCGGGCCGGGGTTCAGCCCGTATTGCTGGAAGCCGGCCAGCATGATTGCCGCCGTCGCCGAGGTCGGCAGGCCAAGCGTCAGCAGCGGCACGAGCGTGCCCGCAGCCGAGGCGTTGTTGGCGGCTTCAGGCCCGGCGACGCCCTCGATCGCGCCCTTGCCGAACTCCTCGGGGTACTTGCAGAGCTTCTTCTCGGTCGAATAGCTCAGGAAGGTCGGCACTTCCGCGCCACCGGCGGGCAGCGCGCCGATCGGGAAGCCGAAGGCGGTGCCGCGCAGCCAGGGCGCCCAGGAGCGCTTCCAGTCCTGCTTGCTCATCCACAGCGAACCCTTGATCGGGATGATCTCCTCCGGGTCGCGATGGCGCTTGGAGGCGACGTAGAGCGCTTCGCCGACCGCAAAGAGGCCGACCGCCAGCGTCGTCACCTCGACGCCGTTCAGCAGTTCCGGAACGCCGAAGGTCAGCCGCGCCTGGCCGGTCAGCTTGTCGATCCCGACAAGGCCGAGCGTGATGCCGAGAAACAGGCTGGTCAGCCCGCGCAAGGGAGAATCGCCGAAGGTCGCCGAGACCGTGACGAAGGCGACGATCATCAGCGCGAAATAGTCCCAGGGGCCGAACTTGATCGCGACCTCGACCAGCCAGGGCGCGAGGAAGGCCAGCCCGAAGGTGGCGATCAGCCCGGCGACGAAGGAGCCGATCGCGGCCGTCGCCAGCGCCGGGCCGCCACGCCCGGCCTTGGCCATTTTCGAGCCCTCAAGCGCGGTCGCGAGCGAGGCGCTCTCGCCCGGCGCGTTCAGCAGGATCGCGGTCGTCGATCCCCCATACATGCCGCCATAGTAGATGCCGGCGAACATGATCAGCGATCCCGCCGGGTCGAGCTTGAACGTCACCGGCAGCAACAGCGCGACGGTCAGCGCCGGGCCGATGCCGGGCAGCACGCCGACGGCCGTGCCGAGGAAGACGCCGATCAGGCAGAACAGCAGCTTGGACGGTTCGAGCGCGACGCTGAAGCCGTTGAGAAGCGAGAGGGCGGTTTCCATGGCCGGCGGTCCTCAGAGGAACAGGCGTTCGAGAGGCCCGACCGGCAAGAGCAGGGTCAGGAGCTTGGCGAAGACGAGGAAGATCACGAGGCCGAGCACGAAGCCGATCGCGGCGTCGACGGCCAGCGCGCGCCGGCCGAAGCCTCGCGCCGTGCAGGCGAAGAGGATGGTGATCGCAATGACGAAGCCGGCACCGACGGCGATACAGGCGATCAGGCCGATGAGGCCGCCGATGATCCAGAGCAGGGCGCCGCGATCGGCCTCCTCCGGCTTCGGCAGGCCCTCGCGGAAGGCGACGAAGAGATGCGCCAGACCCAGCAGCACGAGCCCGATGCAGGCGACATAGGGCATGGCGGTCGGCCCGAGGCCGTAATTCGAGGTGATCGTCTGCTGCGAGGCGTCGTAATAGACGATGCCCGCCACCGCGAGCAGCAGGACGCCGACGATGAGGGCAGGCCTGTCGGTCCCGCGTGCCAGTTTTTCGTTCGTCATGGCGTTCCCGTCGTCTGGCCGTGCATGCGGGGAGGATGGTGCCGAGGCGCGAAGGGGGCCGATCTCCCGGCCCCCTCATCTGCTTGCGGCGCTGCGCAGGTGTTACTTTACGAGGCCGACATCCGTCATGACCTTGGCGACCCGTGCCTGCTCGGCCTTCATGAAGGCGTCGAACTCGGCGCCGCCGAGATAAGCGTCGTCCCAGCCGCGAGCCTTGAGGATCTCGGTCCATTCCTTCGATTTCACCAGCTTGGCGATGGCGTCCGACAGCGTCTTGGTCTGCTCGGCGCTGAGGCCCGGAGGGGCGACGACCGAACGCCAGTTCATCAGCTCGAGATTGACGCCACCCTCCTTGAGGGTCGGGGCGTCCGGCGCATTGGCGAGCCGCGCCGAGGACGAAACGCCGACAACGCGCAGCTTGCCGGTCTTGATCTGGCCCTCGAACTCGCCATAGCCGGAAATGCCGGCCGTGACGCGCCCGCCGAGCATGGCAGCCAGTGCCTCGCCGCCGCCCGAGAACGGGATGTAGTTGATCTTCTTCGCGTCGCCGCCGGCAGCTTCGGCGAACAGCGCGGCGAGGATGTGATCGGCGCCGCCGGCCGAGCCGCCGGCCCAGGTCACCTTGGCCGGATCGGCCTTGACGCGCTCGGCCAGGTCCTTGGCGGTCTTGATGGGGGAATCCGTCGGCACGACGATGACCAGAGCTTCGGCCGTGAGGCGTGCGATCGGCGTCGTCTGCGACAGGTTCACCGGCGACTTGTTCAGGAGGATCGCGCCGACCATGACGAAGCCGTTGACCATGAGCTGATGGCCGTCGCCCTTGGCGTTGATCAGTTGCGCCAGGCCGATCGTGCCGCCGGCGCCGGTGACGTTGGTCACCTGCACGCTCTTGGCGATGCCGGACGCAGTCAGCGCCTGCTGCATCGAGCGCGCCGTGCCGTCCCAGCCGCCGCCCGGCGAGGCCGGAGCCATGAGCTTCAGCTCGAGCTGCGCGAAGGCCGCCGTGGAGAGGCCGGCAACCGCGACCGCCACGATGGCGCCGCGCTTCAGGATGGATGTGAGCATGTGAATTTCCTCCGCACGCGGCTTCCCCGCGCATTTTCGGCCGCTGGCCTGCCACTGATGGCTGGGCGCGTCATCGTCAATTGCGCATGATTGCACAATCATGAGTCAAGAGATTTCAGAAGCCGAGCTTCGTTCCGCGCCCGAACGCCCACTGGCAGTCCCTCCCGCCATGGCGTAAGCGCTGCGCAACGGGCGGCCGGATCGCGGCATGTCGGTGCCGCCTGAAACTGCGAGGACGCCATGGCTGAATTCGACGTCGATCTCTTCGTCATCGGGGCGGGCTCCGGCGGAACCCGCGCCGCGCGCATCGCATCAGGGCATGGCGCCCGCGTCATGATCGCGGAGGAGGATCGCATCGGCGGCACCTGCGTCATCCGCGGCTGCGTGCCCAAGAAGCTCTTCGTCTATGCCAGCCGCTTCGCCGAGGATGTCGAGGACGCCGCCGGCTTCGGCTGGACGATTCCCAAGCCGAGCTTCGACTGGCCGACGCTGCGTGATGCGGTTGCCAATGAGGTCACGCGCCTGTCGGGACTCTACCGCAAGGGGCTGGAGGGCGCCGGCGTCACGATCCGCGAGGAGCGCGCGACCGTGGTCGATGCCCACACCATTCGTCTCGCCAAGAGCGGCGAGACGATCCGCGCCCGGCATATCCTGGTGGCGACCGGCGGCTGGCCGGCCTTCGACCCGCCGATCCCGGGCGGCGAACTCGGGATCTCCTCGAACGAGATATTCCACCTGCCGAGCCTGCCGAAGCGGATGCTGGTCGTCGGGGGCGGCTATATCGCGCTCGAATTCGCCAGCCTGTTCGTGCGTCTCGGGGTCGAGGTCACGGTGCTGCATCGCGGCGACAATGTCCTGCGCGGCTTCGACGAGGACATCCGCACGCGCCTGCGCGACGCGCTCGAACATGCCGGCATCCATTTCCGCCTCGGCTGCACGGTCGAGCGCATCGAGCTCCTGCCCGATGGCTGCCACCGCGCCCATTGCGCCAAGGGCCCGCCGATCGATGCCGAGGTCGTGCTCGTCGCGACCGGTCGGCGCCCCCATACGGCGGGGCTCGGTCTGGCCGAAGCCGGCGTCCAACTCGGCTCTCTTGGCGAAGTCCTGGTCGACGCGAATTCGGCCAGCAATGTGCCGTCGATCCATGCGGTCGGCGACGTCACCGACCGGGTCAACCTGACCCCCGTCGCGATCCGCGAGGGACACGCCTTCGCCGACTCCGTCTTCGGCGGCAAGCCCTGGCAGATGGATCACGGCCTGATCGCTTCGGCGGTCTTCACCACGCCGGAGATCGGCACTGTTGGGCTTTCGGAGGTGCAGGCCGCCGCGGCTGGCCACGAACTGCGCATCTTCGAATCCGCTTTCCGCCCGATGAAGGCAACGATCTCAGGCAGGGCGGAGCGCATCTACATGAAGCTCGTCGTCGATGCGAAGACGGACAAGGTCCTGGGCGTCCACATCCTCGGCCACGATGCCGGCGAGATCATCCAGGCCGTCGCCATCGCCGTGACGATGGGCGCGACCAAGGCCGATTTCGACCGCACGATCGCGCTGCATCCGAGCGCGGCCGAGGAGCTGGTGACGATGCGGACGCCGCGCGCGGGGTAGGGCGGGGGCGATTGCGCCGACGTCTCTTTGTGCCTATTCTAGAAATCTTGACAGGCATTCTAGAACGAGGGTGTCGAAATGGGCATCAGCATCAAGAACGACGAGGTCGAGGCACTGGCGCGCCAGCTTGCCAGCAAGCACGGCAAGGGCTTGACCGAGATCGTCCACGAGGCGCTGCGCGAGAAGGCCGAACGCGAGGCCGCCGAGCCGACGCTGTGGGAGAAGCTGGCGCCGATCCGTGAGCGTTTGGAGAAAGCTGGCAAGACCGGCTTGCAGGCTGACAAGGCATTTTTCGACGAGCTGAATGGCGAGTCGGAGCGGTTGTGATCGTCGTCGATGCCTCGGCCATTATCGGCATCATGGCGGAAGAGGACGATAGCGAGGCGTTGGCGGCGCTGCTTCAAGCGCAACCCATTGGGCCCGGCCGCCGATACGCCTCGACCGTGACGATGTGGGAAGCGGCCTGCGCGCTGGCGCGCATTTGGAAGATCGATCGCAGCGAGGCCTTTGCCGAGGCCGGGGAGTTCGTTGCCGCCGCCGAGATCGCCCCCATCGCACCCGACATGGTGATCACGGCGCTCGCGATCGATGCATCCGAGCGCTACGGCCTTGGCGGTGGCCGCCCCGGCATCCTCAATCTCGGCGATTGCTTCTCCTACGCGACCGCCAAGCACCTCAAGGCCCGGCTGCTGTTCAAGGGCGACGACTTTGGCCGCACCGATATCGAGCCTGCCTGAGCGCCCGGCGATACCGCCTGATTAGGCTGATTCAAAATCCGAACGCGTTGAATCTCCGCCTGATCCGGTTGAATCCTTTTCTCACCGACCGGAATCGTTTCGCGAGCCAATGCCGCCAGCGCCTTGAAACGATTCAGGATTCGCTAACCATGAACGCGGACCTGTACGGCGCATGCTGCGTGATCGGCACAGTGGCCTTCGCAGCGCCATGGGTGTATAGGCCCGCCTTCGCGCTTCAAAGAGGTTAACCGGCGCGATTTCAAGTCAGGAGCAGGACCCATGTCGGAGCGGTGGACGCCCGAGAGCTGGAGGGCAAAGCCCGTCCAGCAGATCCCGGATTATCCGGACCAGTCAGCCCTGCGGGCGGTCGAGCAGCAGCTCGCCGGCTTTCCGCCGCTCGTTTTTGCGGGTGAGGCGCGCAAGCTGAAGAAGGCACTCGCGAAAGTCGCAAGCGGCGAGGCCTTCCTGCTCCAGGGTGGAGACTGTGCCGAGAGCTTTGGCGAGCACTCCGCCGACAACATCCGCGATTTCTTCCGGCTCTTCCTGCAGATGGCGGTGGTGCTGACCTTTGCCGGCGGCTCGCCGGTGGTGAAGGTCGGGCGCATCGCCGGCCAGTTCGCCAAGCCGCGCTCAGCTCCCACCGAGTCGATCGGCGGCGTCGAGCTGCCGAGCTACAAGGGCGACATCGTCAACGACAACGCCTTCACGCCTGAGGCGCGCATTCCCGATCCGCGCCGCCAGCTCGAGGCCTACAGGCAGTCGGCGGCGACGCTGAACCTGATCCGCGCCTTCGCGACCGGCGGCTACGCCAATCTCGACAACGCGCATCGCTGGATGCTCGGCTTCGTCAAGGATGCGCCGGCGTCGTCTCGCTACAACGAGGTCGCCGAGCGCATCACCGAGGCGCTCGACTTCATGCGCGCCATCGGCATCGATCCGGAGACCCATCCGGAGATGCGCACGACGGATTTCTACACCAGCCACGAGGCGCTGCTGCTCGGCTACGAGCAGGCGATGACGCGCGTCGATTCCACCACCGGCGACTGGTACGCCACCTCGGGCCACATGGTCTGGATCGGCGATCGCACGCGCCAGCTCGACCACGCCCATGTCGAGTTCTTCCGCGGCATCCGCAATCCGATCGGCCTGAAATGCGGACCGTCGATGACGGTCGACGGGCTGATGAAGCTGATCGATGTGCTCGATCCGCAGAACCAGGCGGGCCGGTTGACGCTGATCGCCCGCTTCGGCGCCGACAAGGTGTTCGACAACCTGCCGGCGCTGGTGCGCGCCACCAAGCGGGAAGGCCGCAACGTCGTCTGGTCCTGCGACCCGATGCATGGCAACACGGTCAAGGCGGCGAGCGGCTACAAGACCCGGCCCTTCGACCTGATCATGACCGAGGTGAAGAACTTCTTCGCCGTGCACCAGGCGGAAGGCACCCATGCCGGCGGCCTGCATCTGGAGATGACCGGCAAGAACGTCACCGAATGCACCGGCGGCGCGCGCGGCATGACGGATGCGGATCTGAACGACCGCTACCACACGGTCTGCGATCCGCGCCTCAACGCCGAGCAGGCGCTGGAACTCGCCTTCCTCGTCGCCGAACTGGTCAAGCGCGAGCGCTCGGGCCGGGCGCGCCCGGAGGTCGAGGCTGCCGAGTAGTCTCGACCCGCACGGCAACAAAACAAAAAGGCCGGGGTACAGCCCCGGCCTTTTTATTGCGGCGGACGTTGGTGATCAGAACTTGATGCCGGCGCCGACGCGGGCGGTCGTCGTCTCGACGACGACATTGCCCTGCGCTTCCATGCGCACATAATGTGCCTCGGCGCGCAGCAGCAGGCCGCCGAACAGCGCTTCGACGCCGGCGCCGACCGTGCCGCCGAGCATGCTCGAATTCTTGCGACTGGCCACGATCAGTCCCGACGCCGAGGAATAGGACTGAAGAGCCGGATCGGCCGAAGGGTCCGCATCGACACCGGAGGTTCGGACCGTTGCTGTGCTGGTCACCGTTCCATAGCCGACCGCCAGGCCGCCTGTGATGAAGGGCATGAACGCGCCCATTGCATAACCCGCACGCAAGCGCAGGGTCCCGACATCCTTCAGCTCGGCCGTCGTTGTGCCTGTCAGCCCTACGCTCGTATTATAGCCGTCGCTGAGCGTCTGACTTCTTCCGATGGCGTCCCCGGAGCTGCCCTTGGCATCGTGACGCGTGTAGTCGGCCTCCAAGCCGACCACGACATCCCCGATCTGATAATTGTACCCGGCGAAGCCACCGAACGTCGCCGAGCGTTTGCTGAAGTTCGGCATGTTCAGCAGCGACGAGGCCTGCATTTCTGCTTCGACCGTCGTGGATCTCAGATAGTTGGCCACGATGTTGGCTGCGCCGCGACCGACGTCGAGATTGGTGTCGGTATAGCCGGCGTAGCCGCCGAAATAGAAGCCGGTCCAGTTCGTCGACCCTGATCCGAAATCGGAGGGTGCCGGCGGAGCATCTTCGATCTGCGAGCCCCGTAGCACGGGATAGTCGGCGGCCTTGGCCGCCGTCCCGGAGCCAAGGGCGCAAGCGACGAGGGCACAGGCGACGAGGGGGGCTCGGCCCATCGCGGTGATCTGGCGGGTACGCATGATCATCTTCTCCGAACGGCGGCCGGCAGTCGTGCAAGAGCGGCTCCTGCGTCATTCATGCGCGATTAACCCTAACGTCGGGTTAAGCGCCGGCCGTGATCTGCATGGGCGCCCGCCTACCGCGGCGTTGCCGGCAATTCACCGCCGCGCTACAGCCCCGACATGACCGCGACCTCATTCCGCCTCGCGCTTGCGCAATCCAACCCGACCGTCGGCGACGTTGCCGGCAATGCGGCCCGCATCCGGGAGGCAAGGCGGCAGGCAGGGGAGGCCGGTGCCGATCTCGTCATGTTCCCCGAGCTGTTCCTCTGCGGCTATCCGCCGGAGGATCTCGTCCTGAAGCCCGCCTTTCAGGACACGTGCCGGAGCGCTTGCGAGGATCTGGCGCGCGAGACTGCCGATGGCGGCCCGGCCGTGCTGCTCGGCCTGCCCTGGGTGGAGGGCGGCAAGCTGTACAACGCCTATGCGCTGCTCGATGGCGGCGTGATCCAGGCGGTGCGCTTCAAGGTGGCGCTGCCCGACTACGGCGTTTTCGATGAGGCCCGCGTCTTCGCGCCCGGGCCGCTGCCGGGCCCGGTGCCGTTCCGCGGCCGCGTCCGTCTCGGTCTGCCCATCTGCGAGGACATCTGGAGCGAGGACGTGCCGGAGTGCCTCGCCGAGACCGGGGCCGAGATACTGCTCTCGCCGAACGGCTCGCCCTTCCGACGCGGCGTCGGTGACGAGCGCATGAATGTCGCGGTGGCGCGCGTGGTCGAGACCGGCCTGCCGCTGGTCTATCTCAACCAGGTCGGCGGCCAGGACGAGCTCGTCTTCGACGGCGCCTCCTTCGTGCTCGACGCCAACCGCAACCTGACCCATCAGCTTCCGGCCTTCCGGGAAGCCCTCGTCATGACGGATTGGGTCCGCGACGCCGGCCGCTGGCGCTGCGAGCCGGGACAGTCGGCCGCGATCGAGACCGGCGACGAGGCCGACTACACCGCATGCGTGCTGGGCCTGCGCGATTATGTCGGCAAGACGGGTTTTTCCGGCGTCGTGCTCGGCCTTTCCGGCGGCATCGACTCCGCGCTCTGCGCCGCGATGGCCGTCGATGCGCTGGGAGCCGACCGCGTCACCTGCGTGATGATGCCCTCGCGCTTTACCGCTGCACAGAGCCTGGCCGATGCGGAAGCCTGCGCGCGTGCGCTCGGCGTGCACTACAAGACCGTGCCGATCGCGGACACCGTCGCGGCCTTCGATGCCGCGCTGGCGGGCCTGTTCTCAGGGCACCCGCCCGATGTCACCGAGGAGAACCTGCAGAGCCGCACGCGCGGCACGCTGCTGATGGCGCTCTCCAACAAGTTCGGCTGGATGCTGGTGACGACCTGCAACAAGTCTGAGATGTCCTGCGGCTACGCCACGCTCTATGGCGACATGAATGGCGGCTTCAATCCCGTAAAGGATCTCTACAAGACCGATGTCTTCCGCCTCGCCGCGCTGCGCAACCGCTGGAAGCCGGTAGGCGCGCGGGGGCCGGACGGCATCGTCATCCCCGAAGCGATCCTTGTCCGGCCCCCCAGTGCCGAGTTGCGCGCGGACCAGACCGACCAGGATTCGCTGCCAGCCTATGACGTGCTCGACCCCATCCTGATCGCCCTGATCGAGCGCGAGCAGCGCGTCGCCGACATCGTCGCTCAGGGCTACGATCGCGAGACCGTTCTGGCCGTCGAACGCCTGCTCCACCGCGCCGAATACAAGCGCCGCCAGGCCGCGCCGGGCGTGAAGATCACCAGCCGCAATTTCGGTCGCGACCGGCGCTATCCGATCGTCAATGGCTTCACTGATGCGGGCGACGCCGCCCATATTCCCGACCCTGCACTGGTGAAGGGCGTCGGTCGCGGAGGCGGCGAGAGCTTCGACTTCTGAGCGGCGCAGACCTGACCCGCGTCAATGGACCGGCGAGGCGCCTGTATCGGCCTTGTCGTGCCGCCCGAAGCGATCGACCATCGTGGCGCTGGCCTCGTTCAGGCCGAGAACCTCGACCTCCGCACCGTTGCGCCGGAAGCGCAGCACGGTCTTGTCGAGGGCGGCGATGGCCGAGATGTCCCAGAAATGCGCGTGGGTCAGGTCGATGGTGACGCTGCTCGGCCGGTCCTCGAAGGAAAAGCCGGCGAGGAAGCTCTCCGTCGAGGCGAAGAAGATCTGGCCGCGCACCGTGTAGCTCACGCTTTCGCCGTCCTCGCGACGCTCGACCGTCACCAGCCGCGCCACCTTGCCCGCGAAGAACACGCCCGACAGGAGCACGCCGACGATCACGCCCTTGGCGAGATCATGCGTCGCGACCACAGTCGTCACCGTCGCCAGCATGACGATCGATGACGGCAGCGGGTTGTGCCTGAGGTCGAGCACCGAGCGCCAGGAGAAGGTGCCGATCGAGACCATGATCATCACCGCGACGAGCGCAGCCATCGGGATGATCCGCACGAGATCGTCGAGCACGAGGATCAGGAACAGCAGGAAGGCGCCGGCGACGAAGGTCGAAAGCCGGCCGCGCCCGCCGGACCGGACATTGATGACCGACTGGCCGATCATGGCGCAGCCGCCCATGCCGCCGATCAGCGCCGAGGCGATGTTGCCCGCGCCCTGGCCGTAGCATTCCTGGCTCTTGTTGCTGGTCGTCTCCGTCATGTCGTCGACGATCTGCGCGGTCAGCAGCGATTCCAGCAGGCCGACCGCCGCCAGCGCGACCGAGTAGGGGAAGATGATCTTCAGTGTCTCGAAGGTCAGCGGAACCTGCGGCAGGGCGAAGATCGGCAGGGTCGAGGGCAATTCGCCGAGATCGCCGACCGTTCTCAGATTCAACCCGAAGCTCCAGGCGATCGCGGTCAGCACGCCGATGGCGACCAGCGGGGACGGCACGGCCTTGGTCAGGCGCGGGAACAGGTAGATGATCGCGAGGCCGCCTGCGATCATCACATAGGTCAGCGGCGGCACGCCGATCAGCTCCGGCAACTGCGCCATGAAGATCAGGATCGCCAGCGCATTGACGAAGCCGGTGATGACCGAGCGCGAGACGAAGCTCATCAGCCGGCCGAGCCTGAGCGCTCCGGCGCCGATCTGGATCAACCCCATCAGGATCGTCGCCGCGAAGAGATATGGCAGGCCGTGCTCCTTGACGAGCGTCACCATCAGCACGGCGGTGGCTGCGGTCGCAGCGGAGATCATGCCCGGACGGCCGCCGACGAAGGCCGCGACGCAGGCGATGGCGAAGGAGGCGTAGAGCCCGACCTTGGGATCGACGCCGGCGATGACCGAAAAGCCGATCGCCTCCGGGATCAGCGCGAGCGCGACGACGATGCCCGACAGGATGTCGGCCCGAACGTTGGAAAACCATTCACGGCGATAGGCTAAGAGCGTTGTCATTGATGAACCCACGAGCGATCGGCGCCTGCGCCACGGGGCAGGGTTCGGCCTGATCGACATTGGGGTTGTCCGGCGGATCGGCGGCCGGAAGAGCCACCCGGGTTTTCACCGGGTCCATTCGAATGACCTCTTCTAGCTGCGAACCCTGCCGCGTTGCAACATCGCGCGGCCATGCGCGGCGCTCGGGTCCCCGGTCACGACGCGAGACGATTGTCGCTGCCAGCCAAAAGCGCCATAAGCGCCGCCATGACCTCATCGCCTCTCCTGCGCTTCGCGCCGTCCCCCACGGGCTACCTGCATATCGGCAACGCTCGCTCGGCGCTGTTCAACGGGCTCTATGCGCGCCGAAACAGTGGCCGCTTCATGCTGCGCTATGACGATACCGATCTGGCGCGCTCCAGGCCGGAGTTTGCGGACGCCATCGCCGAGGACCTCGCCTGGCTCGGTGTCGTACCCGATGTCGTGATCAGCCAGTCCCAGCGGCTGGCCCTCTATGACGAGGCGGCGCAGCGCCTGCGCGAAGCGGGGCGTCTCTACCCCTGCTACGAGACCGCGGACGAACTCGACCGTCGCCGCAAGCGCCAGCTCGCGCGCGGCCTGCCGCCGATCTATGACCGAGCCGCGCTGAAGCTGACCGCCGAAGACAAGGCGAAGCTTGAGGCCGAGGGGCGGAAAGCCCATTGGCGCTTCCTGCTGGAGCCGCGAATCGTCGCCTGGAAGGATCTGATCCGCGGCGACGCCCATGTCGATTGCGCCTCGCTGTCGGACCAGGTGCTGATCCGCGAGGATGGCAGCTATCTCTACCATCTGCCCTCGGTCGTCGATGATGCCGAGACGGGCATCACCCACATCATCCGGGGCGAGGACCACGTCACCAACACGGCGGTCCATATCCAGATCTTCGAGGCGCTGGGGGCGAGCCTGCCGGCCTTCGGCCATCACAACCTGCTGACCACGGCAAGCGGCGAGGGGCTTTCCAAGCGCCTTGGCCATCTCTCGCTGCGCGGCCTGCGCGAGGCCGGCGTCGAGCCGCTGGCTGTCGCGGCGCTCGCCATCCTGACCGGCTCGTCGGACGCCGTGCGCCCCGTCGCCAGCCTCGACGAACTCGCCGGGCTCGTCGATCTCGCCCATGTCTCGCGCGCGCCGGCGAAGTTCGACGAGCATGATCTGGAGACGCTGAGCGCCCGCACCCTGCATCAGCTTCCCTATGAGGCGGTGGCAGAGCGCTTGTCCGGCCTCGGCGTCGAGCGCAGCGAGCGCTTCTGGCTTGCGATCCGCGGCAACCTCGCCAAGTTCGAGGAGGTCCGTGTCTGGGACGAAGTGGTACGGGGCCCGCTCGCACCCGTGATCGCCGACCCGACTTTCGCCGCGACCGCTGCGACCGTGCTGCCGCCGGAGCCCTTCGATGCGACGACCTGGAAGAGCTGGACCGCCGCCGTCTCGGCCGCGACCGGGGCGAAGGGCAAGGCCCTGTTCATGCCGCTGCGCCAGGCCCTGACCGGGCAGGACCACGGCCCGGAGCTGGCAGCGCTGCTGCCCTTGATCGGGCGCGAGAAGGCGCTCAAGCGTCTGGCCGGCGAGAGCGCCTGACGCGTAAGGCGGGCGGCGCTCCCCTTCGCTCCCGATCCGTCCCAACCGCGATGCTTCCGCGAACGACCCACGGAGAACGGGGTGCTGCGCCTTGTCACGCGGGCAGCGTCGAACCACTATTCCTCGGCCTGAAATGAGAAGCTCTTACGCGGCACGATCCGCTACGTAGTCAGCTTCACAGCGCCGTTTGGAAGAGGTTGTAGCGCCATGACGTTGACACGCAGAACCGCCCTCGTTGCAGGCACGGTCGCGGCGGGGGCGGCCGTCCTGCCGCAGGGCCGGGCCTTCTCCCAGCAGCCGCTGAAGGGTGGCACGCTGAACGTCCACTACAGCTTCGAGCAGCGCGTTCTGAACCCCGCGATCCGGGCCGGCGTCGGCATCAACATGGTCGCCAGCAAGATCGTCGAGCCGCTGGTGGATCTCGGCAAGAACGGCGAGATCGTCGGCGTTCTGGCCGTCTCCTGGGCGGCTTCGGCCGATGGCCGCGACATCACCTTCAAGCTGCGCGACGGGGTGACGTGGCATGACGGCAAGCCCTTCACCTCCGCCGACGTCCAGTACAATGCCCTCGAACTCTGGAAGAAGCTGCAGAACTACGGCACGCAGCTTCATCGCGATCTCGTCGCCGTCGATACGCCGGACGCCCTGACGGCGGTCTTCCGCTACGCCAATCCGATCCCGCTCGACCTGCTGCTGCGCGCGCTCTGCGATCTCGGCTATGTCGTGCCGCGCCATCTCTATGAGGGGACGAACCCTCTGGAGAACCCGGCGAACACCGCGCCGGTCGGCACCGGCCCCTTCAAATTCGTGCAGTATGAGCGCGGGCGGCATGTCGCGGTGGAGGCCCATGCCGGATACTGGCGCGGCGGCAGCCCCCATCTCGGCCGCATCTTCTGGCATATCATTCCCGACAAGGCCGCGGCTGCGGCTGCGCTTGAAACCGGGCGCGTGCATCTGAGCACCTATTCGACGCTGTCGCTGTCCGATCTCGACCGGCTCGGCAAGGACCGCCGCTTCGAGGTTTCGAGCCGCGGACTGGACGGCAGCTCGATCAACAACACGATCGGCTTCAACCTCCGCCGCAAGGAATTGTCGGACGTCCGCGTCAGGCGCGCGATAGCCCATGCGGTCGATATCGACTTCTTCATCGAGAACTTCCTGTACGGACTTGGCCGGGCGGCGACCGGGCCGATTCCCTCGGTCGCCACCGCGTTCTATCCAGGCGGCGAGCGTCCCTATGCCTTCGACCGCGCCCGCGCGGAGCGGCTTCTCGATGAAGCCGGCTATCGCAAAGACGCCCAGGGCAACCGTTTCAAGCTCAAGATCGTGCCGATCCAGAACGGCGAGGACGTGCCGCTTTTTGCGACCTTCGTGCAGCAGTCGCTGCGGCCGATCGGCATCGACACCGAGATCGTGAACTATGACTATGCCGGCGCCATCAATGCGGTGAACCGCGACTGGAACTTCGACCTGGCTCTGGACTGGCATCGCTTTCGCGGTGATCCGGCGATCTCGACGACGGTGTGGTACACTTCGGGCTCGCCCAAGGGCGCGCCCTGGACCAATCAATGGGGCTGGGAGAACGCGCAGGCCGACGCATTGGCTGCGCGTGCCGCCTCGGAGCTCGATCCGGTCCGGCGCAAGGCGCTCTATGCCGAGTGGGTCAAGCTCGTGAACGACGAACTCCCGGTCTGGATGGCGACGGAACGCCAGGAGGTCGCGGCAACCGACCGCCGCGTCCAGAACCACCACAACACGCCGCGCTGGGATTCCAGCGATTATCACGATACCTGGCTCGCCGCCTGACCGGGGCAGGCCAGCAAAAAAGGCGCCCTCATCGGGCGCCTTTCGATTCGCGGGGCTTTCCGCGCGCGCTGCGGCAGCCTTAGTCGTGGCGATGCATCGCGGATTTATGCTTGGTGTCGCGCATCGTCGCATAGACCAGCAGCGACAGGAAAATCACACCCGTGAGGTAGTAGTAGAACCACTCCTCATGGCCCTGCTGCTTGAAGAACAGCGCGATCGCCGGCGCCGTTCCGCCAAAGATCGAGACGGTGACCGCATAGGGCACCGCGATGCCGGTCGCGCGGATCGAGGTCGGGAACAGCTCGGCCTTCACCACCGCGTTGATCGAGGTGTAGCCGGCGACGAAGATCCAGGCGCCCGCGATCAGCAGGAAGGCCATCCAGGGCGATTTCGTCCCGGCCAGCGTGGTCAGGATCGGCACCGTCAGCAGCGTGCCGGCGACGCCGAAGAAGATCAGCATCGGCTTGCGGCCGATCCGGTCCGAGATCGCGCCATAGATCGGCTGCAGCACCGCCGCGAAGATCAGCGAGCCGGCGATGACATAAGTCGTCGTCAGGTCGGAGAAGCCGGCCGTCTGGCGCACGAAGGTCTGCATATAGGTGGTGAAGGTGTAGAAAGCCGCCGTGCCGCCCGCCGTGAGACCGACCACGATGGCGATCTCGCGGGGATAGCGCATCAGGCCGCGGATCGAGCTTTCGCGCTTCACCGGGTTCTTGTTGGCTTCCGTGAAGGACTCGGTTTCGTGCATGTGGCGGCGCATGAACATGGCGGTGATCGCCAGCAGCGCGCCGATGACGAAGGGAATGCGCCAGCCCCAGGCGACGAGCTGCTCATGCGTCAGGAAGACGTTCTGCAGCAGCAGGAGCACAAGGATCGCGGTGAGCTGTCCGCCGATCAGCGTGACGTACTGGAAGCTCGAATAGAAGCCGCGATGCTCGGGATCGGCGATCTCGGAGAGATAGGTCGCAGACGCCCCGTATTCGCCGCCGAGGCTCAACCCCTCGATGATGCGCGCCAGTGCCAGCAGGGCAGGGGCGGCGAAGCCGATCGTGGCATAAGTCGGCGTCAGCGCGATGATCAGCGAGCCGAAGCACATCATCAGAACCGAGATGGTCAGCGACAGGCGTCGGCCGTAGCGATCGGCGATATGGCCGAAGAGCCAGCCGCCGATGGGCCGCACGATGAAGCCGGCGGCAAACAGCGTCGCCGCGTTGAGCTGCTGCACCACCGGGTCGTTCGACGGGAAGAAATGCGGCGCGAAGTAGAGCGCGAAGGCGGTGTAGGCGTAGAAATCGTACCATTCGACGAGATTGCCGACGGAGCCGACGAAGATCGCCTTGATGCGGCGTTTGGCGTCGGCCATCTCGATCGGGTGCGGATGGGCTGTCGCTACGGTCTCTGACATGGCGGCCTCTCGGCCCGGTGTCGTCAGAACCACGTCCTCACCCGCCGCGGCGGCACGATCAAGGCACGGTCCGGCGGCGTTCCAGGCAAGCGGGGTTAATGGTTGCCCCCTCTATCGCGCCGCAAACATCATGCGTCTATCGGTTGTCTGGGATATTAATGCGTTGTTGCTATGCGGTATGCGCATGGAACAAGCGGGCTGGTCATCACGGCCGCGCGGTGGCGGGGCCGAGATTCGGTGCCAGATTCGGCGCGACGATCCGCACGGTCCGCCGCTCGCCCGTGACGCTGCGCGTCTCGCGCTTGAGCCCGTCGCCCTTGTCGAGCACGCGCTCGCCCACCGAGCTCGGCCCGACGCCGGCCGATTCCGTGCCGGCGGTCGGGGAATTCTCCGAAGGCATCGGCTTCTCGTCGGGAATTTCAGGGATCGCGGCCGGCTGGGCCGTCGGCGCCGGCGTCGCACCGCGCCGCTTGGGATCGGGCTTGGCCTCTTTCGGGCGCGAGAGCTCGGCGGCGCGCTGTTCGGTGACGATGACGTCGCCCTTGCGCTTGTCGAGCAGGTACTCGGCCTCCTTCAGCGCGTCCGACCAGCTCTGGCCCTGGCCCCGGCAGGTGCAGGCGGCGTCGAAGCTGCGCTGATACTTGCCGGCGTTCGGCAGCGAGGAATAGGGCTGGCCGGTGGCGCGCGCGACGGAATTCTGGATGTCGCCGCCATTGCTCATGCCATAGGCGAGCGTTTCCACGCCGGGGCAGAGCGCCTGGCACATCTCGTCGGAGCTGTCGCGGCCGCCTGGATTATTGGCGAGCGGGAAGAAAAAGCCGTCGCAGGTCCGCACGCAGACGGTCTGCGGCCCGCCCATGCGCGGCTTCTCGGGCTCGAGCGGCTGCTCGGGGTCGAGTTCCGGCAGCGTCGAATCGATCTCGCCGCGGCGTGGTTCGAGGCCGAAGATCGTCTCGAAGAAGCCGCGCTGCTGGCCTTGCGCCCGGCAATTGTTGTTGATGGCGGCGGCCAACTGGGCGCGGCGCTGCTCGATACCGCCGCCCTGGGCCTGCTGCTGCAGGCTGCCATATTGCGCCTGCAGTTGGCCGATTTGGGCGCGCAGGCCACCGCATTGCGGCGGCGGGCTTTCGCCGAAGAAGAGGAACCCGCCGCGTTCGCAGCCCATGGCGCGATACTGGCTTGTCGCCTGCGAGAGCTGTGCGCCGACGCGCTGTGCCGCCTGTGCCGCGCGCGGATCGCCGCCGCGCTGGCCCTGCAGGCTCGCAAGCTCGGAACGCCACGCATTGCAGGAGGGCGACTGTGCCAGCGCCGCGCCGCTCATGGTCGCCAATGCCAGGATCGCCGCCCCGAGGCGCCCGCAGCGTCGTAGCCAGGCAGATCTCGGCCAGCAAGGTCTCGATGTCATCGCGCGTCGGGTCACGTCACCTGCTTGTCGGTCTCGAATAAGCCTGACGATCCTTGCCCTAAGCTGGCCTTGCCCAAAAGCTGGCCCGGCCCAAGGGCTGGCGGGATCGCGTCGTGGCGCAACAACACCCGCCAAACGCGACGGAACTAAGGAAGGACGCGTCGCAGTGCTCCAGATGGCGCGCGCGATGCTCGCTCCGCATGCCATATTCGCCGGCGCCGGGCAATCGGTGCGCGGGCCGAAGCGGAGGATGCGCGCGAAGCGGTTGGCGCGGGCGCGCCGACTGTCTAGAACGCTCGAACCCCGCTTGCGCACGCCGCGCGGGCGCTGTGACCGGGCGATGCCGACATGACCGAACCTCTGGCGCTTGAAGACGCCTTCATCCCCGAGCTTCCGAACTATTATCGCGGCAAGGTCCGCGAGAACTACGATTTGCCGGATGGGCGCCGCATCCTGATCTCGACCGATCGCCTGAGCGCCTTCGACCGGGCCATCGCGGCGATCCCCTGCAAGGGGCAGGTGCTGACCCAGACGGCGCGCCACTGGTTCGAGAACACGGCCGACATCTGCCCCAACCATGTGCTCGAATACCCCGATCCCAATGTCGTGATCGGCACGCGGCTCGACATCCTCCCCGTCGAGATCGTGGTGCGCGGCTATCTCGCCGGCACGACCGGCACCTCGATCCTGACGATGTACAAGCAGGGCCTGCGCGAGATGTATGGCGTGCGCCTGCCCGAGGGCTTGCGCGACAATGAGAAGCTGCCCGAGGCGATCATCACCCCCACCAGCAAGGCCTTCGACGGCGGCCATGACGAGCCGCTCTCGGCCGGCCATATCGTCACTGAGGGGCTGCTGACCCGCGAGCAATGGGACACCGTCAGCGCCTATGCGCTGGCGCTGTTCGCCCGCGGGCAGGCGATGGCCGCCGAGCGCGGTCTGATCCTGGCCGACACCAAATACGAATTCGGCACCGACAAGGACGGCACGATCCTGCTGGCCGACGAGATCCACACCCCCGATTCCAGCCGCTACTGGATGGCCGGCAGCTATGCAGCGCGATTCGGAGCCGGCGAGAAGCCCGAATCCTTCGACAAGGACTTCGTCCGCAACTGGGTGGTCGCCCGCTGCGATCCCTACAGGGAGGAACTGCCGCCGATCCCGGCCGAGCTGATCGCGCAGACCTCGGACGTCTATGTCCGCGCCTTCGAGACCATCACCGGCCAGAGCTTTGTTCCGCCGCCAGCCGGCGAGCTCCCCCTGGAGCGCATCCGCCGCAACCTCGCGCGGTTCTTCTGAGCAATTAGCCTTCGTCGTCGCGATAGCTGCCGGCGAGGTGGCGGCTGCGCTCGGCCAGCGTCGAGAGCACCCGCTCGAACACCTTGAGCTCCTCGGCCGCGATCCCTTCCGTCCAGCGTGCCTGGAAGGCCAGCGCCAGCGGCACGATCTGGGCATAGATCCGCTCGCCGGCCGGCGTCAGCGCCACGAAGGATTCGCGCCGATCCTGCCGGTTCTCGGCGCGCGAGACCAGCCCGCGCTTCTCCAGTTCGGAAACGGCGCGCGAGACCTTGGTCTTGTGCATCTGGGCGAGCTCGCCGATGTCGCGCGAGGTCAGCTTGCCGAATTCGCCGAGCTGCGCGACCACGCGCCATTCCGGGATGCCGATGCCGAACTGGGCACCGTAGATCCGCCCCAGCGCCCGCGCCGAATGAAAGGCGACGACGTTCAGCCGGTAAGGCAGGAAGCGCTCCAGCCGGAGCTTCTCGTCTGCCGGGGGAGAAGCTGGGTTCGTTGAAGCTGGTTTCATGTGTAACGAGTTTCCGACCGCAACCAAACGCGCGATGAGCGATCTTTCCGCATCCGGCCTGCTTGTCAAAGCCGCACCCGTCCCGGCGTCGATTTTGCAGGGAGGCGGGCATGAGCAGGCTTCGGCGCGGCGCGATGCATGATAAAGTGGCCGCGGCCGCCCGGCCTCACTGCCGGTCCTGACCACTGCGCGATTTGGCACGGAACACGGCGTGGCGAAAGAAACAACAACCGGATTCGGATCCGGCCCGGCCATGATGCGGCGCTGGGCCACCCATTGGCTGCGCTCCTGTCGCGAGATGCCGGGACGCGGCAGGCGGGTGCTCGATCGCAAGGGCGGGGCGCCGGAGAAGCAGATCCATGATTTCCGCCGGATGATGAAAGCCTGGCGGGCTTTGCTGAAGCTCGCCCCGGTGGAGCTTGCCGATGAGGCGAAAGCGCTGCGGGCACAGGTCGGGGGCCTGCGCCGGGGCTTCGGGGCGGCTCGCGATGCCTCGGTCGTGGCCCGGACCCTGGGCAGGGTGATGCCGGAGTGCGAGCCCAGGAGCGCTGCGCCGGTTGGCGCCGGCGAATTGTTGGAACAGCAACGCGATACCATCCGCGAGGAACTCCAGCGGCTGGCAGGCACGATGGCGGGATGGTCGGTGGCGGCCGAGAGCGGCGGTTTTCTGGTCAACGCCTTCAAGCGCAGCTATCGGCGGGCACGGCGTCGCGCCCGCCGCGATCCGCGCCGGATGGGCTTGAAGCGCCTGCACGCCTGGAGGACCGCGATCGTCGATCTCGGTTACCAGCTCAGCTTTTTCCAGCCGGCCGATCCGGCCAGGCTCGGACGGCAGGCCGAGACCGCGGAGCAACTGCGCGCGCAACTCGGCGCTGTCGTCGATCTGGACATGGCCCGCGCGCAGCTTCCGGCTGCGGCGTCGAAGCGCCGCAGGCAGCAGGCGGGGCGGGAAATCGACAAAAGCATCGCCAGGCAACGCCGGGCGGCGGCGCGGATCGCGGGCCGGCTTCTCGATCGGCGTCCCAAGCTCGTTTGTGCCCGTCTGGCGCAGGCGATGGCGCACCGCAAACCACACCGGATCAGGCTGGCCTGATCCGGTGTGCGCCATTGCGCCGAGGCGGGAGAGGGCTCGCGCCTCAGCGCGCCTTCAGCCGGTTCATGAACGAGTCGTAGGACAGCTCCGCGACCTGCCACCAGAGCAGGTTCTCGCCGCGGAAGGCGACCATCGAGTCGTAGCCCGCCTTGAAGTCCGGGCTCTTGGCCGAGGTCTCGGCGTAATACTCTTCCGCGGCCTTCAGGGCCGCTTCCATCACCGGCAGGGGGAAGGCCTTGAGCTGAGCGCCCTGGCCGACGAGACGGCGCAGGCCCCCCGGGTTCACGAAATCGTATTTCGCGAGCATCCAGTTGTTGGCGGCTTCGCAGGCTTGCTGGACGATCGCCTGATAATGCTTGGGCAGCTTGGCCCAGGCCTCCTTGCCGATGATCAGGTGCAGCATCGCGCCGCCCTCCCACCAGCCGGGATAGTAGTAATACTTCGCGACGCGGATGAAGCCGAGCTTCTCGTCGTCATAGGGGCCGACGAATTCGGCCGCGTCGATCGTGCCGCGCTCCAGCGCGGGGTAGACGTCGCCCGGAGCGATCTGCGTCGGCACTACGCCGAGCTTGGCCAGCACCGCGCCGCCCATGCCGCCGATGCGGAACTTCAGCCCCTTGAGGTCGTCGACGCCCTTGAGTTCGTTGCGGAAGAAGCCGCCCATTTGGCAGCCGGAATTGCCGCAGGGGATCGAATAGGCGCCGAAACGGTCGAGCACGCCGTTCACGATCTGCTCGCCGCCGCCGAAATACCACCAGCTATGCTGCTGGCGCGCGTTCAGGCCGAAGGGGATGCCGGTGCCGAGACCCAGCGTCGGATCCTTGCCGATGTAGAAATAGGTCGGCGAATGCGCGCATTCGACCGTGCCGGAGGAGACCGCGTCGAGCGCCTGCAGGCCCGGCACGATCTCGCCCGGTGCGAAGACCTGGATCTGGAACTTGCCGTCGGTGGCGTCGCTGACCAGTTTTGAGAACTGCTGCGCGGTGCCGAAGATCGTGTCGAGCGACTTCGGGAAGCTCGATGTCAGCCGCCACTTCACCTCGGGCTGCGACTGCGCAATAGCCGGCATCGCGACGGGCGTTGCGGCGGTCGCGAGCGCGCCTGTTTTCAAAAAGTCGCGACGTTTCATAAGGTGTTCCTCCCACGGGCTTGTTGAGCCCTTATTGGCGCGTCATGCGAGGAATGAAAAGACATGAAACTCGCTTCGCTTATGCATGGCCGGGATGGCCGCCTCGTCGTGGTCTCGCAGGATCTGACGCGGGCCACCGACGCCTTTCCGGTCGTGTCGACCCTGCAGGCTGCCCTCGATGACTGGGATCGGCACGCGCCGCGTCTCGCCGACCTCGCCGTCAGCCTCGAGCATGGCTCGGTGCCGTCCTTCCGCTTTCACGAGCATGACTGTGCCGCGCCTCTGCCGCGCGCGTTTCAGCGCCTCTCGGGCTCGGCCTGTCTGAACCATCTCGACTGGACCTGGAAAGCGCGTGGCGCCGAGCTGCCCGCGAGCTTCCGTATCGCCCCGCTGGTGCAGCAGGGTAGCGCCGACACGCCGCTCGGCCCGCGCCAGCCGGTCCTTGCCAGGGCGGAGGATGACGGCATCGACGTCGAAGCCGAGATTGCGGTCATCACCGGCGACGTGCCGATGGGGGTGACGCCTGAGGCCGCGCTTGGCCATGTTCGTCTCGTGATGCTGGCGAACGATGCCAGCCTGCGCAGCCTGGTCGCACCGGAACTGGCGAAGGGCGCCGGCTTGCTCCAGGCGAAGCCTTCCGGAGCCTATTCGCCGGTCGCCGTCACGCCGGACGAACTGGGCGAGGCCTGGCGAGGCGGCAGGTTGCATCTGCCTCTTCTCGTCCAGATCAACGGCAAGCTGTTCGGAACACCGGATGGCGGCGCCGAGATGGCCTTCGGTTTCGGCGACCTGATCGCGCATGCTGCCCGGGCGCGACGGCTCGGCGCCGGTACGATCATCGGCGCGGGGGCGCCGTCCAATCGCGGCGCCGATGGCGGCCCCGGCCGCCTGCTCTCCGAAGGCGGTTTGGGCTATGCCTGCATCGCCGAACGGCGTGCGATCGAAGCATTGGGCGGGGGCGAGCCGAAGACGCCGTTCCTGCGCTTCGGCGACACGGTCCGCATCGAGATGAAGGATGCGGCCGATCATTCGGTCTTCGGCGCGATCGAGCAGGAGATTCTCCCCGTCGGCTGAGACGGCGGCGGCTCTTGCGTCATGGCGCTTGGCGCCTGCCTGGGCGCCGGATAACCTGCGGCGATCGACGACCGTATTCCGACGACGAAGCCCGCCGCGAAAGCCAGAGCCCCATGATCGACCCCGTGCCGTTCTATCCCGCCACCGTTCCGCTCGCCTTCTTCGTCTGGGGGCCGGTGCTGGTGATGGTCCTGTTCTGGGCCGTCGGCTTCTGGTCGAGCCGGCAGGGCGTGCCGCGCATGCTGGAGAACGACTGGAACGGCTTCAACGTCGCCGATGTCGAGAAGCTCTTCGCCATGTATGGCGAGACGCACCGCGCCCGCTACCGCAACCGGGTGCTCCCGGCGGACGTCGCTTGCGCCTTCACCTATGCCATCGTCGGCGCGATCCTGATCGCGGGCCTGTCGATGCGCGGCCAGCCCTGGTGGGTGGCGGCGCTCTGCGGCGGCGGCTGGCTGCTCGGCGGTCTCTGCGATGTCGTCGAGAACCTGGCGGTTGCCCGGCTGCTCGACAAGTATCCCAAGGTCGAGGCTGGCGACGTCGCTTTCGCCAGCCGCATCACGCAGTTCAAGCTGGTGCTGTTCCTGCTCGGCACGGTTGGCGCGATCGCCGCGGCCTATCTCGCCTTCAGGCCGCTGGCCGCCTGAGACCGGCTAGGGCTCTGGCGGACGCGGCCATTGCTACCCATATCGGCGGCAGCGGCGCGTCGCCGAAGGAGATCGTGCATGCATCTGAATGTCGTCGCTTCCGCCGTCGTTGCCGGCCTGTTCGGCCTCGCCGTCTTGGCCGCCCCGGCCTTCGCGCAGGAGGATCTGATCTTCCGGAAGTCGACCGTCTGGAAAATGCTGACGCCGAACGACAAGCTCGCTGTCTATGGCGTCGACGATCCGATGGTCGAGGGCGTCGCTTGCCACTACACCATTCCTGAGAAGGGCGGTGTCTCCGGCATGTTCGGCGTGGCCGAGGAGGTCTCGGAGGTTTCGCTGGCCTGCCGCCAGATCGGCCCGATCAAATTCAAGGAGAAATCGGAGCAGGGCGATGTCGTCTTCCGCGAGCGCCGTTCGCTGGTCTGGAAGAAGATGCAGATCGTGCGCGGCTGCGACGTCAAGCGCAATGTGCTGGTCTATCTGGTCTATACCGACAAGCTCATCGACGGCTCGCCGCAGAACTCGACCTCGACCGTGCCGATCATGCCCTGGGGCGGCACGGGCGAGGTGCCCAAATGCGCCGACTGGGTCAAGTGAGAGGCGGCCTCAGTGCATCGACCCGAAAAGTGGAGTGCGGTTTTCGGAGAAAGTCGATGCAAAATCAAAAAAGCTAGATCATCGGTCCGATGATCTAGCCGCCGCAGGTGATGACCAGCGGCTGCTCCGGCGCTGCGGCGGGGGCCACCGCCTTCGCCTTGGAGAGCGTGCCGGTGAAGTCCTCGCGCGAGGCCAGGCCGAAGGAGCTTGCCTTGGCGAAGCCTTGCGCCTCGCACCAGGCGTCGGCGACGATCTTGCCGCATTCCGAATTGCTGGAGAGGCAATCCGCGACGCCGTAGCCATCGCTGGCGGGGATCAGGAAGGTGCGCTGGTCGCTCGGGGCGGCGGCGGTCTTGGTGGTCGGCAGGACCGACAGCGAAAGCCCGGCTCCGATAATCCCGAACAGGCCGATCAGGGCAACGGCGCGGCGCATGTCTGGGGTGTCCTCGTGACCGATGGGCGCTCAACCCTCGAATCACGAGGATGGTTCCCGTCGGTTAAAATTGAATGAAGTGCCGGGCTTCTGATGGTGCAGTGCGGCGAAGTTGGGGCGCCCTCTTGACGCAAAGCCCGCGCACAGGCAAGCAATTCCTGATGACGCGAGCCCTCAACCCAATTTGCATGATTTGCCGCTAGCTTTCGCTGGCCGGCTGCTCACGTCCTCATCCTGAAACGGAAAGACAGACAGCGCCCCGGCCAGCGGCCAGGACAGGCTCGCCGTCACGCTTTAGCCGTTTGCCAGGATAACAGACCCGATGTCGCCGACCTTGAGGCTCCACAACACGCTGACGCGGACGAAGGAGGATTTCGTACCCGTCGATCCGCAGAATGTCCGCATGTATGTCTGCGGGCCGACGGTCTACGACTACGCCCATATCGGCAATGCCCGGCCGGTCATCGTCTTCGACGTGCTCTACCGGATGCTCAAGCATTTGGCGACGCAAGGCGTTTGGGATGGAGGCAAGGGTGAGACCAAGGTCACCTATGCCCGCAACCTCACCGACGTCGACGACAAGATCAACGCCCGCGCTGCCCGCGACTATCCCGGCCTGGCCCTGAACGAGGCGATCGCCAAGGTTACGCAGAGCACGACGGCGCAGTTCCATGCCGATGTCGACGCGCTCGGCTGCCTGCGGCCCGACGAGGAGCCGCGCGCGACCGACCATATCGAGGCGATGAAGGCGATCATCGAGCGCCTGATCGCGCGCGGCGTCGCCTATGTCGCCGAGGAGCATGTGTTGTTCCACGTGCCGGCGGTCGCGCATCTGAAGGGCGCGCCGAAATACGGCTCGCTCGCCCGCCGCTCGCTGGACGAGATGATGGCCGGGGCGCGGGTCGATGTCGCGCCGTACAAGAAGGATGCGATGGACTTCGTGCTCTGGAAGCCGAGCCGTGACGGCATCGATCCGGGCTGGCCGTCGCCGGCCGGCATCGCCACGCCCGGCCGCCCCGGCTGGCACATCGAATGCTCGGCCATGTCGATGGCGAAGCTGCTCGAACCCTTCGGCGGCGGGCTCGCCTGCGACGATCCGCAGAAGAACGTCTTCGACATCCATGGCGGCGGCATCGACCTCGTCTTCCCGCATCACGAGAACGAGATTGCCCAATCCTGCTGCGCTTTCGGCGGGCCCAGTGGCAGCGGGCGCATGGCGAACTACTGGATGCATAACGGCTTCCTGCAGGTCGAGGGTGAGAAGATGTCGAAAAGCCTCGGCAATTTCGTCACCATCAACGAACTGCTGGAGACGGAGAGCTTCGGCGGGCGGAAATGGCCTGGCGAAGTGCTGCGGCTCGCAATGCTGAAGACGCATTACCGGCAGCCGATCGATTGGACGGTTCGGCGACTTCAGGAAGCCTATGGAGAATTGGATGCTTTCTTGGCGACGCTGGCTAGCGACGCTTTGCCGGAGAATGGAAACGTCCTTTCCGAAGTCGTGGAGGCGCTCTGCGACGATCTTAATACCCATAAGGCTCTTGTCGCGCTGCGAAATGACAGCAGAAGATCAGATGATTTCGCAGCAACCCTGGTCTTCCTGGGCTTGGTAGAGGACGATCATTTCGACCCTGTACGCGCCGGGGAGCAAAGATACCTTGCGGGCGTTCGACGAGATGTGGCGTTCGTCGTCGATGTTGATCGGCGGAAGCAGGAACTTGAAGCTCTTGGATTGGATCCGATCCGGCTGGCCTCGCTCATTGGGGAGCGAGAACACGCTCGGAAAAGCAAAAACTTCGCCGAATCCGACCGCATCCGCGATGAACTCGCCGCGATGGGCATCGCGCTCAAGGACGGCAAGGACCCGGACACCGGCGAGCCGAACACGACCTGGGAGGTGAAGCGATGAATGAAGCGGTTCTCGAGCTGGCCGCTCCGAGCGAGGCGGGCGCCACTTCGGCGCTCGGCGCCTATGCGCAGCTTGTCGCGCACGCGTATGGGGATCGCTTGATCGGCCTGTATCTCTTCGGCAGCCGCGCCCGTGGTGACCACCGGCCGGACAGCGACGCCGATGTCGCCGTTGTTTTGTCCGGTCTCGATGGCGGCGCGCTGGCAGAGAAGATGCGCCTTGTCGATCTCGGTTTCGACGCGCTGACCGATGCCGGGCTGATGATCCAGCCCTGGCCGTTCACCCGCTCCGAGTGGGAAACGGCGTTGCCGAGTGGACGCTTCGCCGGCCTGCTGGCGTCCGCCCGGCGGGATGCCAAACCCTTGTCGAGGCCGCAGTGAGGAAGCATCTCGACAAGGCGAGCCGGTCGCTGACCTCGGCCGGCTTGCTGTTGGAGGCCGGCGATTTCGACGGCGCGGTGAACCGTGCCTATTACGCTTGCTACGATGCCGCCCGCGGCGTTCTTGAAAGCGTTGCGCAAATCGAGACGGCCGACATCAAGACACATGCGGGACTGATCCGGCTGTTCAACCTTCGGATCGTGAAGTCCGGCCTGATGCCGCTGGAAACCGGCCGGCTGTTCGGCCGGGAAGAACAGCTTCGACTGTTCGCGGATTATGGCGACGGCGTCCAGAACCGCGCCGAGGCGGAGCTGGCGGTATCGCAGGCGAACGAGTTTGTCGCAGCATGCATCGGCCTAGCCGACAACAAGAACAACACGGAAAAGTCATGACCCCGAAAATCCGCCCCGCCGGCTCCCTCTCCGTCGCGATCAAGCTCGTCATGCTGGCCATGGTGATGCCGCGCGTGCTGCGCTTCAAGCTGAAACGCGACCGATGACCGCCGCCCGCATCCACCTCTTCGACACGACGCTGCGCGACGGCGCCCAGACCACGGGCGTCGATTTCTCGCTCGACGACAAGCGCGCCGTCGCGGCGATGCTCGACCGGCTCGGCATCGACTATGTCGAGGGCGGCTATCCCGGTGCGAACCCGCTCGACACGGCGTTCTTTGCCGAGAAGCCGACGAAAAACGCCAAATTCGCCGCCTTCGGCATGACCAAGCGGGCAGGGCGCTCGGCCGCCAACGATCCCGGCATCGCGGCGCTGCTCGACGCCAAGGCGGACGCCATCGTCTTCGTTGCCAAGTCCTGGGACTACCATGTCCATGTCGCGCTCGAGATCCCGCTCGAGGAGAACCTCGTCGGCATCCGCGAGAGCGTCGAGGCCGCGAAGGCGGCGGGCCGCGAGGTCATGCTCGACTGCGAGCACTTCTTCGACGGCTACAAGGCCAATCCCGATTATGCGCTCGCCTGCGCCCGCACGGCTTACGAGGCCGGTGCACGCTGGGTCGTGCTCTGCGACACCAATGGCGGCACGATGCCCGACGAGGTTTCGGCCATTGTCGCGGCCGTCGCGAAGGTCGTGCCGGGGGATCACCTCGGCATCCACGCCCATGATGATTGCGGCTGCGCGGTCGCCAATTCGCTTGCCGCCGTCGAGGCCGGCGTGCGCCAGATCCAGGGCACGCTGAACGGCCTCGGCGAGCGCTGCGGCAACGCCAATCTGGTGACGCTGATCGGCGCGCTGAAGCTCAAGGAGCGCTATCGCGGCCGCTTCGAGATCGGCATCAGTGAGACGCAGCTCGCCGAATTGAGCCATGTCTCGCGCTCGCTCGACGAGATGCTGAACCGCGCGCCCAACCGGCACGCACCCTTCGTCGGGGCGTCCGCCTTCGCGACCAAGGCCGGCATCCATGCCTCGGCCGTGCTGAAGGATCCGCGCACCTATGAGCATGTCCCGCCGGAGGCGACCGGCAATTTGCGCAAAGTGCTGATCTCGGACCAGGGCGGCAAGTCGAACCTCGTCGCCGAGCTGGAGCGCATCGGCGTCACGCTCGGGCGCGACGACCCGCGGCTTGGCCGCGTGCTGGAGGAGGTCAAGGAGAAGGAGGCGCAGGGCTACGCCTTCGAGGGCGCCGACGCCTCGTTCTTTCTGCTCGCCAAGCGCATCATGGGCGAGGTCCCGGCCTATTTCGAGGTGGAGCGCTTCAAGGTCAATGTCGAGCGGCGCTACAATGCGCTGGGCGACCTCGTCACCTTCTCGGAGGCGATCGTGAAGGTGAAGGTCGGCGACGACCTGCTGATCTCGGCGGCCGAGGGGTCGGCCGGCCCCGTCAACGCGCTCGACGTCGCGCTGCGCAAGGATCTCGGCCGCTACCAGTCGCTGATCGAGGGGCTGCACCTCGTCGACTACAAGGTCCGCATCTTTCAAGGTGGAACGGATGCCGTGACCCGCGTCCTGATCGAATCCGCCGACGAGACCGCAGAGCGCTGGACCACGGTCGGCGTCAGCGCCAACATCATCGACGCCTCGTTCCAGGCGCTGGTCGACTCGATCACCTACAAGCTGATGCGGGCTGGCGCGACGGCGTGAGGAGCCAAACCAGGCGGGTGAACCGCGCCGTCATCCCGGATGCAGCGAAGCGGAACTCCGGGATCTATCGTAGAGCCAAATCCGGCAAAGAACTGGCCTCCGATGGACCCCGGAGCGGCGCTGCTGCGCAGCTTGTCCGGGATGACGGGGAGGGTGGTGTTCCTGCCCTCACTCCGTCAGGCGGATGATCTTGTCCTTGCACAGATCCATGCCCTCGGCGTCGCTCTCGACCTCGTCGCCGAACTTGGCCAGCACGAAATAGCTGCAGCCCACCGGCTTGTTGAGCTTCACGGCGATGCTCTTGCCCGGGGCCAGCGGCTTGGCGATCTTGCCGATGAGCCGGGGCTGGTCGCCGCCGGTGGCGATCTCGAACATCGTGAGCGGCGCGGCCCGCATGTTCTTGATGGTGATCTGGGCCGGGGGCTTGGCCCCCTGGGCGGCGACAGGCAGGGCGACAGACAGCAGACCGGCAGCCATCCCCAGCAGTCCGGTCACGACAACGCGTTGAATTTTCATGGTTGTTTCTTCCCCGGTGACGCGCTTTTGAGCGCTCCGGGTGCAGTTTGACACCGGGCTTTGGACGTAAGCAAGGCAGCAGCCGCTGCAATCCCGCCCTTCTGCCAGCCCACATGCATTTGCCGGCGATTGGGCCTATACCGGCGCCCCAACCTGGAATCGTCCCAAGATGTCTCCGCCAGCCACGCCGTCTCCGGCGCCGAACTTCGCGCGCCCCGCCTTGCTCCAGCCAGGTTCGGGCTTCGTCGAGACCTTCCGTGCGCTTTGGCCCTATCTCTGGCCGGCCGACCGCGCCGATCTGCGCAAACGCGTCGTCATTGCTTTCGCATTGCTGGTGACGGGGCGCCTCATCCTGATGGGCGTGCCCTTCACCTTCAAATGGGCGACCGATGCGCTGGCGAACTCGGCCTCGACGCTCGAACGCTGGCTGCCCTGGCTGGTCGGCGCGCCGCTGGCGCTCACCATGCTCTATGGCCTGGCCCGGGTCGGCTCCGCCGCCTTCATCCAGCTCCGCGACGCCGTCTTCGCGCCGGTCTTCATGCATGCGGTGCGGACGCTGGCGCTGCAGACGTTCGGCCATCTGCACCACCTCTCGCTGCGCTTCCATCTCGAGCGCAAGACCGGCGGGCTGACCCGCGTGCTCGAGCGCGGCCGCAACGGCATCGAGGAGATGGTCCGGCTCGGCCTCAACCAGCTCGTGCCGGTGGTGATCGAGCTCGTGCTGATCATCACCGTGCTGCTGGTGATGTTCGACTGGGTCTATGTCGTCGTGCTGGTCGTGATGGTGACGACCTACATGCTCTACACCATCAAGGCGACGGAGTGGCGTATCGCCATCCGCGCCCAGATGAACGAGTCCGACACCGACGCCAATTCGAAGGCGATCGACTCGCTGCTGAACTACGAGACGGTGAAATATTTCGGCGCGGAAGCCCGCGAGACCGCCCGCTACGACCTGTCGATGGCGCGTTACGAGCGCAACTCGGTCAAGGCCTACACCTCGCTGGCCTGGCTCAATTTCGGCCAGGCTGCGATCTTCGCGATCGGCCTGACGATCTCCATGGTGATGGCGGTGCAGGGCGTCCGCGCCGGCACGCATACGGTTGGCGACTTCGTGCTGATCAACGCCATGCTGGTGCAGCTCTACATGCCCTTGAATTTCATGGGCACGGTCTATCGCGAGATCAAGCAGGCGACGCTCGACATCGAGCAGATGTTCTCGCTGATCGGCAAGGATCCCGAGATTCAGGACAAGCCCGGCGCGAAGCCATTGGTGGTGCCGGCAGGCGAGGTGCGCTTCGAGGACGTCCATTTCGCCTATATCCCCGAGCGGCCGATCCTGAAGGGCATCTCCTTCACCGTGCCGGCGGGCCGGACGATCGCCATCGTCGGCCCTTCCGGCGCCGGCAAGTCGACGATCTCCCGCCTGCTCTTCCGTTTCTACGAGCCGCAGAGGGGACGCATCCTGATCGACGGCCAGCCCATTGCCGATGTCCAGCAGGTCTCGTTGCGGGCCGCCATCGGCATGGTCCCGCAGGATACGGTGCTGTTCAACGACACGATCGAATACAACATCCGCTACGGCCGCCCCGAGGCGACGGCGGAAGAGGTCGAGGAGGCCGCGCGCCTGGCCCAGATCGACCGCTTCATCAAGTCGCTGCCGGAAGGCTACGCCACCTCGGTCGGCGAGCGCGGCCTGAAGCTGTCGGGCGGCGAGAAGCAGCGCGTCGCCATCGCCCGCACCATCCTCAAGGGCCCGCCGGTGCTGGTTCTGGACGAGGCGACCTCGGCCCTCGATTCCTTCACCGAGAAGGAAATCCAGGACGCGCTCGACCGCGTCAGCGAGGGCCGCACGACGCTGGTCATCGCCCACAGGCTCTCGACCGTGATCAATGCCGACGAGATCATCGTGCTCGACAAGGGCCTGATCGCGGAGCGCGGCCATCACCGCGACCTCCTTGCCGCGAACGGCATCTACGCCGCGCTCTGGAACCGCCAGCGTCAGGTCGACGAGGCCAAGGCCACCCTGCAGCGCGCGACCGCCGAGGAAGAGCCGAGCGTGAGGGTCACGCTCGCGCCGTAGGGGAGAAGGGCAGGGAGGCCAGTTTGAAATCGCTCGCATCTGCGGCGCGGTTCCTGCATTCTGACGCAAGAGGAGCCATCGGCTCCGCGTCGAGAGCCGGGGGGCTGCCATGTTCGATCCAACCACATTCGTAGGGTTTCACACCTGGCTCAGCCTGATTGCCATTGTGGCGGGATTTCCCGTCGCGGCGGGCCTGCTGAACGGGCATGTCCGGCCGGGCTGGACCGGCATTTTCCTCTCGACCGCCTTTGCGACGAGCGCGACCGGCTTCGGCTTTCCCTTCAACGGCGTGCTGCCTTCGCACATCATCGGCGCGATCTCGCTGGTGCTCGTCGCAATTGCGGGCTTTGCGCTCTATGCCCGCCGCCTGGACGGGGTCTGGCGTGGCACTTACGCGATCACGGTGATGCTGACCTTCTATCTGCTGCTCTTCGTGCTGGTGGCGCAGCTTTTCTCCAAGGTCCCCGCGCTGCGGGCGATGGCGCCGACCCAGTCCGAGCCGCCCTTCGCGATTTCGGAAGGGCTGCTGCTCGTGGCCTTCGCCGTGCTGACCTGGCGGGCGGCGCGGCGCTTCACCACCTACCGCGCGCTGGCCTGACGCTGTCTGGCGACAGAAGGGGCGTCGGCGGGTTCCTCACCCGCCGTTATAACCCCCGATGATCGGGAGGATCTCGCCCGTGATGTAGCTGGAGCACTGCGCCGAGGCCAGGAAGACATAGGCCGGCGCGATCTCCTCGGGCTGGGCTGGCCGCTGCATCGGGGTTTTTGCGCCGAACTGCGCGACATCCTCGGCCGTCTTGTCCGAGGGGTTGAGCGGGCTCCAGACCGGGCCGGGAGCGACCGCATTGACGCGGATGCCGCGCGGCACCAGATGCGTCGCCAGCGAGCGCGTGAAGGCATGGATGCCGCCCTTGGTGGTGGAATAGTCGATCAGGTCCTTGCTGCCGAGCAGGCCGGTGACCGAGCCCGAATTCACGATCGCGCTGCCATTGCCCAGATGCGGCAGCACCGCCTGGGCCATGTGAAAATAGCCGTAGAGATTGGTCTTGAGCGTCGTGTCGAAATGCTCCTCGGTCAGATCCTCGAAGCGCGGCGCATGAACCTGGAAGGCTGCGTTGTTGACGAGCACGTCGAGCCGGCCAAAGGCCTTGACCACCTTCTCGACCGCCTTGCGGCAGAACTGCGCGTCGCGGACATCGCCGGAGATCTCCATGCCGCGCTGCCCTTCCGCCTCGATCGCAGCCAGCGTATCGGCGGCATCCCGGTTCTCTCCGAGATGCAGGATCGCGACATCCGCCCCTTCGCGCGCGAACAACACCGCCACCGCGCGCCCGATGCCGGAATCGCCGCCGGTGATGATCGCGACCTTGCCATCGAGCTTGCCCGAGCCCCTGTAATAGGGCGCGTCATACATCGGCGCGGGATCGAGCGCCGTTTCCGAACCGGGCTTGGGCTGGTGCTGCTTCTTGAAGGGTGGTGCCGGATAGAGGCGCGCACCGGCCTGCATCGCTCCCTTGCTCGCCTTCGCCGGTTTTGCCTCGGCCCGCGCGACCTGCTTCTGGATGCGCCGCTGCTGCTTGCCCGCGGTCTTCTCCGCCTTGCCTGCCTTCAGCGTGCCTTGCTTGTCCGTCTTCCGCTTCGCTGCCGATTTCGCCATGGGAGCCTCCTCACCTGTCGCGCGCACTCGACGAGGTGAACCGGCGTGGCGGGCAGGGGTTCCGTGCCCCGGGGCGGGCGGTGTCGCGGGGCGGCGAACAGACGCGCCGGCCGAGGCCGCGTCGATGATGCTCTTCCCCCCGCGCATCGAACCTCCTAAACAGCGCCACACGCTGTGGCTGCGATGCCGCCGCAGACTGCTTCATCACGCGCGGATGCCGCGCAAGCCACACCACGGGACTTAAGCCCATGTCGCTCGTCGATTCCGTCCGCAAGGTGATCGTGCCCATCCACAAGGAGGGCTATGTCTTCATCGCCATCGCGCTGGTCGCGACGATCGTGCTCGCCAATCTCTGGTCGCCCTTCGGCTGGATCGGCGCGATCATCACCATCTGGATCTGCTATTTCTTCCGCGATCCGGTCCGGATCACGCCGCAGCGCGAGGGGCTGGTGATCTCGCCGGCCGACGGCCGCATCAGCCAGGTCGCCACGGCCCTGCCGCCGCCGGAGCTGAACCTCCCGGCCGAGCCGATGACCCGCATCTCGATCTTCATGAACGTCTTCGACTGCCATGTGAACCGCGCCCCCGTTCCGGGCCGCATCGTCAAGATGGCCTATACGCCGGGCCTCTTCCTCAACGCCGAACTCGACAAGGCGAGCGACGACAACGAGCGCAACGCGCTGGCGATCGAGACCACCGCGGGCATCGTCGGCGTCGTCCAGATCGCAGGCCTCATCGCGCGCCGCATCGTCCCCTTCGTCAAGGAAGGCGACGTGATCGGCACCGGCGAGCGCTTCGGCCTGATCCGCTTCGGCTCGCGCGTCGACGTCTACCTGCCGGTCGGCGTCATCCCGCTGGTCGGCGAGGGGCAGACGGCCTTCGCGGGCGAGACGGTGCTGGCCGATTTCGCCGGCAGCGAGCCGGCGGTGCGGATGTTCAGGGGGATCTGAGGGGCTCCCCTTCTCCCCTCGCGGGAGAAGGTGGCGCGCAGCGCCGGATGAGGGGGCGCCGTGACCTCTCCGAGGGGATTCCTCGTGTCGCTAGACTTGGCAATTCACGGCGCCCCCTCATCCGTCTCGGCTTCGCCGAGCCACCTTCTCCCGCGAGGGGAGAAGGGAAGAGTCGCCTAGCCTCCGCCCCCAAAACCGCGTATTCCCGCTCGCATGAGCGACCTCTTTCCCCCCTTCGAGCCCGAGCGCGTCGAATCGAAGCGCGCCCGCTTCAAGCCGATCCCATTCCGGCTGATCGCGCCGAACGTCATCACCCTGCTGGCGCTCTGCCTGGGGCTGACCGCGATGCGCCTCGTCGTCGAGGGCAAACTCGAGACGGCGACGATCTGCATCCTGATCGCAGCCGCGCTCGACGGCGTCGACGGCCGCCTCGCGCGCATGCTCAAGGGCACCTCGCGCTTCGGAGCCGAGCTCGATTCGCTCTCCGACTTCGTCAATTTCGGCGTCGCCACCGGCTATGTGCTGTGGATCTTCGTGCTGCACGATCTGCGCTCCTTCGGCTGGATCATCGTGCTGACCCTGGCCTGCGCGATGGCGCTCCGGCTCGCGCGCTTCAACGTGATGATCGACGATCCCAACCGGCCCGAATGGCAGAAGAACTTCTTCGTCGGCATGCCGGCGCCCGCCGGCGCGATCACGGCCATGCTGCCGCTCTATTTGCATTTCATCGGCGTGCCCGTGCAGGACTACGGCGCCGTTCCGGTCGGCCTCTACATCCTGTTCATCGCCTTCCTGACGATCTCGCGCATCCCCTGCTATGCCGGCAAGACGCTGGGCACGCGCATCCCGCGCGACCGGGTGCTGCCGATCTTCGTCGCGGTCGTGGTGGTGGCCGGCCTGCTCTTCGCCTACCCCTTCGAGGTGCTGGCGCTGATCGTCATTGCCTATCTCGCCTTGATCCCGCTCAGCGCGGCGCGCTATCGCAAGTTGGAGCGCGAGCATGAGGCGGCAACGGCGTTGCCGCCCGAGGCTCCCACAGAGGCCGTCTGATCGGAGGCGAAATCCCAAGCCGCGCGCTTTGGAGCATCGGACCGAAAAGTGGAATCCGATTTTGGGATGAATCGATGCGCGAACAAGGAGCTTAGGTCGCTCCTTTGCGTCCGGTAGGACGCACGGCGATCTAGCGCTTGCGGCCGGTCAGCCGCGCCGCATTGGCGCGGGTGCGCTTCGAGAACGGCTCCAGCGTGCTGTTGGCGACCTTGGCGGCTGCCTCGGCGAGATCGACGCTGGCCAGCGGGTTGAGCGCCATCCCCCACCAGAACATCGCAGCGGCCTGGCTGGCGGCCAAGCCGCTCTCCATCACGGCCGAGACCTTCTCGCTGACGGCCTTGGCGGCTTCGCGCTGGCCATGGCTGTCGCCGAGCGCGCCCCGCACCAGCAGCGGCATCCGCATCGCGATCGTCAGTCCCGCATCGGCCTGCAGGGTCATCATCCTGCTCGCGAGCGCCTGCGCTTCACCTCCCGCTGCGACTGCGGAACGTGGCTTCCTGATCGATGGCGCCATGTGGTGAGCTACTCCGGGCTTAGGGACGGGATGTCGGAGGGCCCGATCCCCGCATGGCGGCCGCGACGGCATGCGAACAGACAATGTGGCTGTTCCCGCCTCTGTGTGCAATGCAATACGACGCGGTTCCCATGCTCAATTTATGCGCAAGGTGAATGGCGGGCATCATTTCCGGGTGCTCACCCGCGTATGGCGCATGGAACGCAGGATGGATTTATCCATCGCTGAAAATGCTTTAGAGCCTGTTGGCAGCGCGGCGTTCAGGCCGTGTCGGAACCGTGTCGGGCAGCCCTTGAGCTTTTTCGCCTCTCCCAAACATCCCGGCTGGCGGCCGATGCTGGTGCTGGCCTCCGCTTCGCCGCGCCGTCTGGCCTTGCTGGAGCAGGCCGGGCTGAAGCCCGATGCGATGCTGCCGGCCGATCTCGACGAGACGCCGTTGAAGGGCGAGCGTCCGCGCGACCTTTCGCGCCGCCTCGCCCGCGAGAAGGCCCAGGCTGCGCGGACAGGCGCGGCCAGCAGGCCCGATCTCGAAGGTTGCTACATCGTCGCCGCCGACACCGTCGTCGCGGTGGGTCGGCGCGTCCTGCCCAAGGCCGAGATCGTCGACGAAGCCGCCGCTTGCCTGCGCCTGCTGTCGGGCAGGGCACACCGGGTCTACACCTCGGTCGCGCTGGTGACGCCGAACGGCGCGATCCGCGAGCGCGTCGTGGAGACCAGGCTGCGCTTCAAGCGCCTCTCGAACGAGGACATCGAGACCTATCTCGCCTCGGGCGAATGGCGCGGCAAGGCCGGCGGCTATGCCATCCAGGGCATCGCCGGTTCCTTCGTCGTCAAGCTCGTCGGCTCCTACACGGCCGTTGTCGGCCTGCCGCTGCACGAGACGGTCAACCTGCTCGGCGGCGAGGGGTTCCCGGTCAGGTTCGGCTGGATGAATGTGGGGTGAGGCGCCGCCATCCCGATCGGTTGGCCGCTGTTATTTGAAGCCGATCAACACGCCATCGGCGCCAAGTGACAACTGCAATCCGCGGCGTTGCGCATTGAGGCGCATGGTCACCCCCTTCGTGTTGCGAAGCCAGAGTCGGCCCTTGCCCTGGTCGCCGATCGCCCAGCCCTCGCGGAGCTGGACGTAAGCGCCGGCGAAGTCGTCGGCATCGCGCAGCCCATAGACGGTTCCGGTGGCCCGCAGGCGGGAGGCGCCGATGCCGCCGATGCCCAGGCCGCCAACGGTGATGCCATAGGAGCGGCCGGCGAATTTCAGGGTACCGCCGCCCACCGCTCCGGAGCCGATGAAGGCGACGGAAAGCTGGTCGATCCTCACGGTGCCGGTCGCAGGGCCCAGTTGCCGTTGCTGTGCCGATGCCGGCGCGCTGGCCAGGAAGACCGCCAACAAAAGAGAGAAGGCTGTAGCAATTCTCATAGGCGTTGCTCCCGGCAATGCGCAGACCTGTCGCTGCGTCCGCAGTCTCGTTGCTGCAAGCAGTTAGCAGTATTCTGCAGTAGTGAACAGGGACGGATTCTTTCAAGCAGCTCGACCTTGCGGGCCATCCGGGCGCAGGCGCTTGCTCTTGCGCCCCTGTCGATAACTCCCGATCCTGCGCCCGCGGGGAGCGCGCCGGCCTGACAAGGCGCGCCGAACGGAGGAGCACGCATGACGGGACGTCTGAGAGGCAAGGTCGCGATCGTGGCCGGCGCGGGCTCGATCGGGCCGGGCTGGGGCAATGGCAAGGCCACAGCCACGATCTTTGCCCGCGAAGGGGCGAGGGTGGTCTGCGCCGACATCAACCGTGACGCGGCCGAGGAGACCGCTGCGCTGATCCAGAACGAGGGCGGCCAGGCCTTCGCGGTCCAGGCCGACGTGACCAGGGCCGATGCGGTCGCCGATCTCGTGGCGCATACGCTCGGCCGCTATGGCCGCATCGACATCCTCGACAACAATGTCGGCATCGCAGAGGTCGGCGGCGTCGTCGAACTCTCCGAGGAGGTCTGGGATCGCGTCTTCAGGGTCAATCTGACCGGCGCTTTTCTCTCGATGAAGCATGTCATCCCGGTGATGCAGCGCCAGTTCGAGGAGAGCGGGGAGGGCGGCTCGATCATCAACATCTCGTCGATCGCCTCGATCCGTCACACCGGCGTGCCCTATGCCAGCTATTCGGCCACCAAGGCGGCGCTGAACCAGCTCACGCGCACCACCGCCGTGCAATACGCGCCCCAGAAGATCCGCGTGAACGCGATTCTGCCGGGCTTGATGAAGACTCCGATGGTCGAGCATTCCGCCGGCCTAGCCCAGGCCTATGGGGCGGGCGACATCGCGGCGATGTGGGCGGCGCGTGACGCGCAGGTTCCAATGGGCCATATGGGCGAGGCGTGGGATGTCGCCAATGCGGCGCTGTTCCTCGCCAGTGACGAAGCGCGCTATGTGACCGGCATCGAACTGGTCGTCGATGGAGGAATCACGCTCAAATATGGCTGACAACGAGAACACGCCGCCCCCACTCAAGCCCTGCGTGAACTGCGGCAAACCGGCCGTGGCGCGCTACAAGCCCTTCTGTTCGGCCAGGTGCGCCGACATCGATCTCGGTCGTTGGCTGAAGGGCAGCTATGTCATCCCCGGTGAGCCGGTTGAGGAGACCGAGACCGGCCTGCCACCGCGCGAGCGCGATGACGAAGGCTGATGCGCCAGCGCGCCGTTTTTTCGACTTCGCGCGATTTCACCTGTCATTCATCAACGACCCGCTATCTGGAACCATGTCCTCCGCCCGCGAATTGATGTTGGCGGGATCACGAAAACCGGGATCACGAAAACGGGAGTGCAGAACATGTTCCGAAAGCTCACATTGATGCTGGTGATGGCCGGAGCGGCTCTCCTGTCGGTCGCCTCGGCCGATGCGCAGATCCTCGGCAACCAGGATCCGTCGGCGCTCACGCTTCCCGGCACGAACATCCCGGCAGCCCCGCCCGGCTATCGGCAGTCACAGCCGCGTCAGCGCTATCAGCCGCCGCCGGCGCAGGCACAACGCTATGACCGGGGCTATGATCGCGGTGACGACCGGGGCTATGACCGCCGGCGGGGCTACGACTATGACGACGGCCCGCGCTATCGCCGCGGCGGCGGCGGGCGCTTCAGCGGCTTTTGCGCGACCTCGCGCGGCCCCTGCCGCACCTCTCCGCAGCCCGTCGGCAGCAACTGCCGCTGCCACGTCGATGGTCTGCTGAAGCGCGGCGTCATCCAGTAGGCGCAAAGACCGCATGGCGGTGGCGGACGATATGACAGGGGCGGCAGGAACCTGCCGCCCCTGTAAATTTTTGCGCTATATCCCGAGCGGTCGCGCTGCTCGCGCCCGCTGAGATGGACGTCATGGCCTATATCGACGAACTCGAACTGGTGCTGGAAGCAGAGCAGGCGCTTCGGCGCAGGATTGCGCTGCGCATCGCGCAGGAGCACGGCGAGCCTGCTGCCGACGCCCTGCGGGAGCACCAGATCCAGGCAGCCGACGAGGCGATCGAGGCCTGGGTCGGCGAAGCCGAAGACGAGCACGATGCCCGCGCCTTCCGGCCGCTGACACCACTCCAGGAGCTTCTCGCCGAGCACCGGGCGATCTGCGACCGCATCCTCGACATCCAGGACCGCCGCCTGTCCTGAAGCGCAGGGCGGGCAAAACAGTTCACGCAGCTGAACGACCGCTTCCCACCATGGCCGACGCTGGTCGTGTGACGCGAATCAGGATTTCAGCGCGGCCCTGGCGCTCCTGCCTCATCTGTCCGCGACATCGCCACATAAAAGCAGCCCCACCTTGCTCAATCGCGGGCGATTGCCAACTAAGCGACTGCAAATAGAGGGGGAATTGAATGGCGGAGACGGAGGGATTCGAACCCTCGATACCCTTGTGGGGTATGCTCATTTAGCAAACGAGTGCCTTCAGCCTCTCGGCCACGTCTCCGTTAGACGCTCTATGCCCGATTGCCGCTTGCTTTGACAAGCCATCGAACGGACAAATCCTGCGGGTTTCCGCAAGCTGCGGCTGCCGCTGTCGCAAAGCCGTCAAAGCGACTGGACAGCCCGTTCGTCACCGACTATACCGCGCCGACCAACAGGGACGCGCCTCAACGTTTCCCCGGCGCCCAGATAGCTCAGTTGGTAGAGCATGCGACTGAAAATCGCAGTGTCGCTGGTTCGATTCCAGCTCTGGGCACCATTCCTTCCCTTTGAAAACAAACGATTTTATTGTGCCCCTGCCACCGTGGTGAGGTGTATACTTTTTCGCGGGGGCGCACCGGGGACAACATTGTCTGCCGTCTTTGGCGCCTAACAGCCGGCATCTGCAGTCTCGAATCGTTTCGAAGCCATGCACCGAGTTCCGCCTGGTCCCTTGCCACGCTTGACGGCCGTCGTTGGAGTACCGCTCTATTGGCGATAGCGCCCGCCCTCGAGCCCTGAGCCCCCATGTCGCCTTCCACCATTGAGCAAGGAAATGCCTTTCGCGATCATATCGCGATGATGCTGGGGGCAGCCGGCTTTAAAGTTGAAACCGAGATCCGGCAGGGCTTCAAGAAGACCGATATCATTGCATCACGCCAAGGTTTTGGCGAAGTTGAAACTTATATAATAGAAACAAAGGACTACACCGCAAACATAACCATGCCCATCGCAACCGAGTTCGTTGCGCATTACGGCACTTTAATCGAAGAAGGCAAAGCGGATAAAGCTTGGTTTATATCAAAAAGCGACATAAGCCCAGACGCGAGAGCGCTTATAAATTCAAAGAAGACACGTAAAGCGGCTACATATAGTGAATTCCTGAGATTGATCCTGGGGATTGAGCCCTATTTGCACGATCTGATTGCCAATTTCGAGCGCGACAAGATCGGTGATTGGTACGTTCGACCGCGCACTGAGAGCGATGGCGCGGACTTGGAAGCCACAGTCCGGGCATGGTTGGATGAGGATGTCGCAGAGCCCATCGCCATCGTATCCGGATACGGCAAGGGGAAATCAACCTTCGCCCGGCACCTCACGGCCCAACTTGCTAAAGAAGCATTGCAAGATCCGACTAGACGCGTGCCAGTCCTCGTACCGCTCGGAACAATTGTCGACGAGCAATCACTTGAAGGACTTTTAGGGAAAACGTTCACTAGCTCCGCCGGAACACTGAACTATAATTTTGAATTGTTTCAAAAACTGAATGAAGGTGGTTTTTTCCTTATCGTATTCGATGGTTTCGATGAGATGAAGCATGGCATGACTTTACCGCGCTTCGAATCCAATATCGTTGAACTTATGCGGCTCGACCGCGGCGCAGCGAAGGTCATGATTCTCGGCCGCGACACCGCGTTCCAAACCGACATCGAGTTCAAATCGATAATCATGGGGCGCCAGACGACTGCCGGCGGTAACGAGGTCCAGGCCCGGAACCGGCGTGCTTTTCGGCAGATTGGTGTTCGCGAATTCGACCTCGCAGAAGCGCGAACTTACGTCGAACGATTTTTTCCCATCGCCGCGAAAGAAACGTCGTTCGCTATCGGTGAGCCGATCGACGATGCGTGGATCAATCATAGAACACAGGAGCTGCTTTCAGGAAAATTTGATGATCTGCTTAAGCGGCCCGTCCATGCGCAAATGCTCTGCCACGTTTCTAGTGAGAAAAACCTCGCATTGTCAGGCTTGTCTAAGCATGGGCTTTTTGATCGGTTTGTGCATTTTCTGATCGATCGAGAAGTGCACAAGACTGCCCGCGACAGCCGCTTTACAGAACACGTTCGCAGAAAGTTTAACGCATCTGTGGCGCTATGGCTTTGGGCAGAAGGTGGAGCATCCACGGTCAGTCTCGCCTCCCTTCCAAGCTCCCTTTGCAATGCGGCATCGGCAGGCATTCATCACGATTACGATGAAGTGGCTCTTCGAAAGGAACTCATAGCAGGATGCCTTATCGAAAAGTCAGCGGGAACCGTATTCTTCGGACACAGATCGCTCCAAGAATTCTTAGTCGCCGAGGCGCTTCTGAATGATGATGCCATATTCTCAGATAAATCTGAGAGTACCCGCTTGATTGCAACACTTAAATTGATGACCCCTGAAATAAGTGAATTTGTGATAGACGCTGCTTTAGCGACCCCATCTCATACTCTCTTGGTCAGCGATTGGATTGGTGCGCTCGCGGGCGTTCGACGCGGCGAGATCTCAAAGACACATCTACAAACACTAGTTGATCTTGCCATCAGATTGCGGATCAGATTACCTGATATCGATGCCAGCCCTTGGTACGTTTGGTTTAATTATTTCGTTGTGAATGGCAGTGTTGATTTCGAGCCCAAAAATATCGACGCAGCAGATCACTTAAGCGGCACTATGATCCATTCTATTCACAATTCTACAAGGTCTGACCACGATACGCTAATCTCCACGATCGCCCTGCTATGCTACGCATCTCACGGCTACAATGCGTTCTTTTCCAAAATATTACCTGCTATTGTCAGCAATTGGCTGGATGCAAACACAGTAAAAGAATACACGGATAAGGCAAAAAAGCTCAACCGAGTGGAGCATGCCTATGTCAAGGACACCGACAATCTAGCTTTTTGGGCATTTTTGCATGGCGTCAGCGACCACAATGCAGTAGTTGATGGCAATCAGGTATTGCTGTTCGACTTAAATAATATACTTTTAAAAATTCTACCACTTATGTCAATCGGATTTGTTCGAAATGTCAGCTCAAACGAAGATATTGACACCGTTGACGCTGGCACTCCTGAATTATCTTTAGCATTGGCGCATATAGACCCGCAATCTGTTTATCGTTACTGGGGGCAGCGCGTGAAATCTTCTGATTTGGACAAAATCAGACCATTCTTTAATGATCCAGCCGTCCGCAGAAAGATCCGCCCTCTTGAGGTTGAGATAGCCTCAGCGCGCGGCCTCCCGTCTGATAGAACCCGATCGGACGCAAAGCCTTTCGGCCCTGACCCGAAAGCCCATCGGCCGACCATTCGCATGCCTTCGGCCAGAGGATTATCTCGGACCTCGACTTGACGCTGAACTTGTCGGCGCCGCGACGAGGGTATGCTCCATCAGGGGCACAACCGACATCACTCATCCTTGCCACCAATACGTCGCCGACGTTCGGCCGGCGCCGGCTCTGCCGCGAGCATGTCCGCCTTGCCGCCCTCGATCAAGGTCAGCCCGGTCATCGTTGGCGGCAGGTCCGGCGGCCGGCCGGAATTCAGGTCCGGGATATAGGCGCCGCAGCGCATGCTGTATTTCTGCAGCTTGCGGAGTTCGGTGTGAGGGTTCCAGGGGCACTCAGCCATGAAGGCGTGCAGCACCATGCGGACAGGCACGCGATGGCCGTAGCGTGCCGCGAGCGCCGCGAGTCGGACCTGTGCATGACGCGGGCAGACATGACATCGGAGCCTGACGATGATCCAAGGATAGCGGACGAGCGGCGTCGCTAGGTCCGGAGGTTCGCTCACGGCTCATCATCAACCGCCAGCCGGCGGGCGCCCTGGGAAAACCAGCCGCGAAGAAACCCCCGCGAGACGGCCTGTTCGGCATCGGTCACAAGCGCGGCCTGGTCGTGAAGGAGGGCACGAATCGCCTCGCGCGCGTCGCCTCCGAATTCCGCCAGAACCTCGTCGATCTCGTCTTCTGTCACGGGCGGAATCGGTATTCGAGCGACCTGGGCAGACATGGCATTGCGCTCCCGAATTTGAGAACGTAGAGAGAACAAACACGGGCGGGGAGTCAAGCCATGGCAAGCGACGAAACGTTCTTCCTGCAACCCTTCACGACGCACCGGAAGCGGCTCGTGCCCGGCCAGCGCGTGCTAGCTAGGACTAAGCATCACGCCTTGGACGATGTGGAACGCCTTGCCCGCACAGCCGAGGGCGTCGCCGTCATCTATTTCACCGCCGACGACGATACCGGCGAAGTGAGCGCGCTCGCCGCGCTGGCGCGCCATGGCGCCATTACCGGAAGAATTCGAGGAACAGATCAGGTCGCATTGAGGACGAGCATTCACGCCAAAGCTGACTGAATGGAGGCCTAGCCAGGGTTGATAATAGCCATCGGGACGCCTCGGCGCAGCTGGCACTCGATCATTCCCGCAGCCCACCGCAGCACCTATAGCGCTTCCGGAAATGCGGTTATGGACTCTCGCACCGTGCTCGTCGCCGAGCCCGATCTTTTTCATTCAGCACCGGCACTAGGACGCCGCTGGGCTGCTGATAGTTGGGAACTCGATGTTTGTCCGTTATCCATCTCCCCAGTGAGTGGAGCAGGCATCAACTAACGCTGGCAATGTGCGTCGATCGATCCCTAATGTCACACATCGCAGACGTGCAGAGTGATTCCATGCAGACCCCGACGCAATGACGACGCACGATCCCAAAAAAATTCTTGAAACTCTACGCAACCACCTCACTCAGCCAGAGGTAAACGTCGCGTTCTTATTGGGTGCTGGTACATCTTGCGCAGTCCGTGTCCCGGTCACGGTCACGCCTGTTGGTGGAGCCATCGCTTCACCACCAGCGGCTCCAGCTCTGCGCGCTCTGATTCCGAACGTTGCAGACCTCACTGCGATCTGCGCGAAAGAGATTCGGAGGCTCGATCCAGTCGGTGACCCGCCTCGGTTCGGTAATGCTTACGACTTGATCGAAGCGGAGGCGAAGCCGTCGGGACGACTTATAAACATTGAAGACGTTCTTTCCTGCGTTAGACGCAAGATGCAGGCCGTGGGAACTGGCGATACCTTGGCTGGATTGGGGCTTGACGACCTCACTAAGCTTGAGGCGACGATCAAAGCTACCATCGCGCAGCAGGTGAATCCCGACCCCTCTGATTTTCCCAACAAGCTGCCACACGAGGACTTCGTTCGTTGGATCGCGCGGATGCCTCGCGCGCAGCCGGTCGAAATATTCACTACAAATTACGACGTCTTGCTTGAAACGGCCCTAGAAGCCGAACGCGTACCCGCCTTTGACGGATTTGTAGGCTGCAACAGGCCGTTCTTCTCGCACGACAGCTTGACCCGACCCGAGAGTGCTCCTGGTGCTGCGTGGACGCGACTGTGGAAGATACACGGCTCAATCAACTGGAGGGTCGATACAGTTCGGGGGCGTGAGCGCATTGTCCGAACCGAGCCACATAACGAAGGCGAGATGATCTTGCCCTCTCACTACAAGTACGACGAGTCGCGGAAGCAGCCGTACTCGGCGCTGATGGACCGCCTTGCCAAAGCTTTAGATAGGGACGATGCCATTCTAATTGTCTGCGGCTACAGTTTTGGTGACGACCACATCAACACAATCATCTTTGATGCTTTGGAGGCGAAGCGCAGGCCACATGTGATCGCGCTTCAGTACGAAGAGCCCGCTTCTGGAAGCGTGCTGTCTGAACGCGCCGCGCGCTACCTGAATCTGATGGTTTTGGGACCAGAGACAGCGTTCATCGGTGGTCGTCGCGGACCATGGCGCCTCGATGAACTTCGCCATGCCGTCCAGATCAGCCAAGCGTTCAAGCTTGATCCTCCTCCAAGCGCGACCGATCCAGCGACCGGTGCGGGCAGGCTAACGTTAGGCGATTTTGCAGAATGGGCTAAATTCCTCGGCGAACTGACGAGTCAAAACTGAAATGGCCAGCTCAGACCCAACTTATGTGGGCCAAGTCGCATCCGTTACTGGCGGAGTACTTCGGGTGCGCTTGCGACAAGACCTTCCAACGACGTTGGTGCTGGTGGACGGGGCATCTTATCGGGTCGGCCAGATCGGAGGATTTTTCCGATTGCCCCTGGGTTACACGCAACTCTACGCTGTTTGCTCCCAGGTGGGCGCTGACGCTGCTCCGCCCGCCGGCGCCACCGCCGGTTTAATCGAGCGAGACTCTGCAAAAGAGGAAGGGCTTTCCGGCTTCCGTTGGATGACCGTTGTGCTGTTTGGAGAAAGCAGCGGCGGACAATTCGAGAGAGGTGTGGGCCAGTACCCGACAGTAGGAGATGAAGTCCACTTCGTTACGAGTAGCGACCTGGGCATCATCTACGGTCGTCAGGTTGACGCCGGCGGGCTCACTGTCGGCAGTATCGCGTCAACGAGCGGGATTCCCGCGACGTTAGACTTGGACCGATTGGTAACCCGCCATTCTGCAGTAGTAGGTTCGACGGGGGCGGGGAAATCGAACCTGGTGTCCGTGATGCTAGAGGGGCTGGCGTCGACTGACTTCCCGTCCGCCCGGGTGCTAGTTATTGATCCTCACGGCGAGTACGGGGGCGTCGCCCCTGGTCGCTCCAAGGTCTTCCGGCTGACCCCGACGGGAACGGACGAAGCGCTAGTCGTGCCATTCTGGGCTCTTCCCTTCGACGAGCTGTTGAACATGACGTTCGGCCCCATGTCTCCCACCAATGAGGCATCGATCCGCGACATGGTCGAGGATATGAAAAAGGCAGCGGCGCAGTATCTTCAGAACGCCCCACCACAAGAGGCAATCACGGCAGATGCGCCAGTCCCGTTCAGCATCCGGCAGCTCTGGTTCGATCTCGACGACTACGAACGAGCTACCTTCCGGAAACAAGGCACCGGACGAGTGAAGGAAAATGCCCTGACAGCGGGCGACGCGGAGCAGCTGATCTCGAACGTTTACCCCATTCACGGGCCTGGTGCGACCGAGCCCTTTAAGAACCCGACGCCAAGGGGCATCGGACGACAACTTGAACTAGCGAGGAGTCGACTAACCGATTCGAGGTACGGGTTCCTGTTCAACCCTGACGGTGGCTATGCGCCCGACTTGGAAGGACGAATTACTGCCGACATCGACGGCCTCACGGCCTCTTGGGTGGGGCACGACCTTCCGCTCACGGTCATCGATGTATCTGAGCTTCCTTCCGAGGTTGCGGGAGATGTGGTCGGCCTGCTTGTCCGGGTCGTTTATGACACCCTCTTCTGGGCGGGGTCAGCGCACGTGTCTGGCAAATCTCAGCCCTTGCTGATCGTCGTTGACGAGGCCCATCGGTTCCTGCCGGAAGGAGGCGACACGGCGTGTCATCGGATCTTGATGCGAGTCGCCAAAGAAGGTCGGAAGTACGGGGTCGGTCTGATGGTCGTCACACAGCGCCCCAGTGACGTCGATGCGACCATCCTCAGTCAGTGCGGAACGATGATCGCGCTGCGAACCACCAACCCCGGCGATCGGGCCAAAGTATCAGCTGCCTTTCCGGACGACCTGGGAGGGTTGGTCGATCTACTTCCATCTCTTCGTACAGGTGAAGGTCTCTTCGTGGGCGAAGCGATGTTCGTGCCATCCAGGGTCCGGGTACGGCTCACGCAGACAACAGATGCTGGAACAGATCCCAAGGTGACTCAGCGGTGGAAATTAGACGAGCGTCCAGACGTCGCCGGGTACCAGACGGCTCTTGTGAACTGGCGGCGCCAAGCGAAGGGATAGGCAATGGTTGATATGATTTACGTTGACTCTTCGAACGTTGACCAGATCGGATTTGATGAATATCAAGGTGAAGTTCATGTAATTTTCAAGAGTGGCCATTATTATATATATTCAGATGTTTCTATTGAAACCTGGGATAGATTTCGAAACGCGACGTCAAAGGGCATTTTTTTGAACGAAGAGTTCAAATTCAAAAGGTATCCATATCGAGAAAACTAGCCTCATTGCAGATGGCTCGGAGCATCCAGCTCACGGCCCTGCAACCGCGCCAGTGAGATGTGACTTGTGGGCCAACTCGGGCCCGCTTCTAATCCTCGAAGCGAACTGTCCGGAAGAACACGTCACAGAGGTCGGAAATGGGCCCACTCTTAAGCAGCCCCTGAGCGCGTCCGGGTCGGGTCGAGAGCATAATGCGTCAGGGGGCAGCGACCTTCACAACTTTAAGCCCTGACGGGCGGCAACATTGACAAGAGCCGAATTCCAACCGGCGGCGTGGTTGACGACTTCTGCCGTGTAGGCGGACGTACGGTTGTGAAGTGTGATGGCCTCGCTCGCATCTGCCCAGGCGTCCATGATCTGCGCACGCGCGGCGGGGAGCGAAATGTCGCTTGCGATGGCTGCCTCGACGTCGAACGTGACGCCGTGCTTCTCAGATAGCTCACCAAGTCGGCGAAGTTCGATTACCCGGTTGCGCGCGTCCGTGAGCGCCTGTTGAACGAGAGCTTCCCGAACAGCTTCGGGAGATGGGAGCGCCTGCCGAGGCGGCGGTGCGGGCTGATAGCTCTCGACCTCACGGCGCAGATGAGCGGCTGCCTTGTCTGCTTGGAAGGCTCGATCGCGCATGACCTCCGCGCGCTGGATAGGGTGCATGGACACCCAAAAAGCGTCGTCAGCCTGCGCGAGTGCAACGGCAGCGACTTTCTCGGCCCGAGCCAATGCCGCTCTGCGCGCCACAATATCGACGGGTTGGGCGGGCTGAATTCGCCGGGGCGGCACAGCCGGGTTGACGATGCGATGACTCATTTCGGCTCCATGGAAGCGAGGGGATGGGACGGGCCATCGACGAGGCAGGCGACGGCGTTGAGCAGCGCGGCTTGCTCAGGATCAAGATCAGCCGACGTACCGAAGCCGGCCGGCGGGCGCTGGCCCTCCACCAGCAGGCGGACCATCTCGATCTCATTGGCGTTCAAGCCATGGAGCGGATCGGCATGCGTCATGGCGTGGCCCTCGTTTCGTCCGGCTCGGAGAAAATTTCTGGCATTGTCAACGACGCGGTAGCAGTCGCGACCTCGTCGAGTTGCAGCCGAACGGCCTTGTCGATTTCCGCCATGAGATGGACAGGCTCGACGCCGACCACAGCCGCAATCTGTTGGCCATAGCGGTTGCCGAAATTGATCCACTTGTCGCGGATCAGGCGGGAGAATGCCGACATCGCCAAGCCGACCTGCCGGCGGTCGACGAGGTCGCGCGCCTCGCGGGAAATCTGGAGACGGACCATCGTTGTGTCCGCCAAGATTTTGAGCCGGCGGGCTTCGACCAAGTCGATCCTACCGATTTCAGTTTGCGACGCCGCGTTTGCGCCACCACGTCGCGGCGCGATGTTCGCGGACACCCATCGCAGGCCGTCAGCGACATTGATCTTGCCGCCCTCGATTGGAAGCCCCGACTTGACCAGCGCATTCACACGCGGACGGGTCACGCCGAGGCGGCGAGCGAATGCCGCTTGGCTCTCCCGGTCGGCAGTCGGATCGGTTTGCGCGGGACTGTTCACTTGTTCACCGAAATTGGAAATTCAGAGACAGCCCACGGGACGCGGGCTGCGTACCCCGCAACGCCCCGGTGCCGGGTCGAAGTACCTTTCAAAGTTCTGAAAGGGGGGGCGCCCCTCGCGACCCCCCCACCGCGTCGAGACCAGCCCCATCACGCGGCGGCCTGAAGTTCTGCGTCGGGCGCCAGGAGCCAGCGGGCAGGCGCATCGACGCGACGCTCACACGGAAGGCCGGCGCCCTCTGCCGCGCGGCACAGGAGTTCCTCGGCGCGCTCAAGCTGCCCCACCTCATCCGTGAGCCGCGCACACTCCGCCTCGCGCTTAGCGGTCGAGTAGGTAGCAACGCCGCTCGCGACAACGTGCCGGGCCGCCTCGCCATAGATCATGCTGGCCAGCGCATCGGGGCGCAGAAGAGCTTCCAGATGGAACGGCGAGAGGACCTGCCTGAGCTTGACCGCAAATGGCGCCTCGCTGCCATGCGCCTGTCCATGCACCGTCGAGAGCAGGTCAATGAAGCGCTCGGCGCTGTAGTCAGCGTCCGACGCCGCCACGATCTCGAACATAACACGTGTGCGCGCTTGGTCCGCCATCAAGGCGACAATCTCGGCAGCGCGGGCTTTGACGGCGGCGTCATCGGGAGCCGAGGTTTCGACCTCGACGCGCTGGCGCTGCAGGTCGGAAATCTGCTCGCGGATTGCTTCCAGGTTGGTTCCGAATTCCGCAGCGGCCGAGCGCTGCGTCGCGATCAGGCCTGCAAGGGACGCGAGGATGCTCTTGGGCTTCAACATCAGATGGACCTCGTGGTGAATTCGCGAGGCAGATTTCGCCCCGTCTCGTCGGGAAGATGGATGCGCTGCCGGCCAGCGTATTCCCGGCATGAGACTTCGAGCCTCCGGGCGCGGATGGACTGGTCGCGAGCAATTTTATGGTCCCGCTCTGCGGCGGCGACGTTCAGGCGGCATTTGCGCGTCGCCTCGCGGGCGGCGGCAAGCTGGACCGGCACGCCGTCCCTGGGGGACCGGAAATGCAGTTCAAGATTAGCCTCGGCAGCGTTCGCCGTGGCCAGTTCGCGTCGGGCGCTTTTCAGAAGCTCGTTCTTCGCTTCCTGGATCGAATGCGCGTCGGATGAGGCCCGGACGATTGCGCCCAAGCGATCAAGATCAATGGAAGATGACTGGTTGCTCATGAAGCAACTATAGCACATCTCGGGTGCTCAAATACCTAAACGCTGTTTGCATTCCCAACATTCATCGAAGTTGCATAATGCAAACACTTTACAACGATCATTGATGGATCAAACAATACGCTTAATAATCTTCATGTAAATTGATCGCACGCAAGGGCGAGCATGGGAGCAGCCGACCTGGCAGTGCCGGCGCAGGGCGCTCCTGAGTCATGTGAGTCAGATGACTCATTTCCAACCGCCCTATGAAAAATGTTAGTGATATTGGTTGCGTCTGTAACTGACAGTTTCTCGCGTAGGGCTGAAAATGAGTCATCTGACTCACATGACTCAGGTGCCGGAACTTGGAGCGACGGGATCATCCCGTCACGCGCCAACGGGCAGCCCCAGCATGTCCTTCCACCTGTTTGAGCGTCAGTCCGCCGTGTTGTTGATCCCTCGAATTCCTAAGAAACGATCCAAACGTGTGCGCGTCGAACTCGCCGCGCTTTCCGCTAAAATCGCCAAGCGCGTCGGCGAAGCTCGAGTCTCGCGAGGCACGCTGCTTGATCTCGGCAGCGGTGAAGACCCCCTCAAATTTCAGTGCGCTGAAAGCCATCATTGCCCGCTCGCGAACGGGGTTGTCAGCTTGCAGGGCTGCCGCATTGCCCAAGGGGTCCGCGTAACCCGTCCACACAATCGCGGCCCGAACAGTCTCGCTCCAATCTTCGAATGATCCCATTGCGCTCAACACGGGATGCTTGCCCGCGATCAGGAAACCGCGCACCACGGTCAGAGCCGCCACGACGAGCCTCGCCCTGTTAGCCAGAAAAAATGCGATGACGTCGCGATCGAACTTGCGATCTTCGGGGCGCTCGCACTTGGCGTCGAGCCGAATGAGGCAGACGCGACGGCTCATGTCCCCAGCGATGGCGAGGTTATTGCCGGTACAAAACCACGTCGCAATCGAGGGCAGATCGCAGTTGCGACTTTCGCCGAGCACGCGCACGTTCACGCGTGTCTGTGTAAGAATGGAGCACAGCAGGTCGCCCCTGAGAGGTCCCGACAGATTGTCGAGGCACACCAGGGGATCGCCCGCCATGAGGCAGGAGCCGAGGCGCTTCTCAAGTTCGGCCTCGTCGACGCTACCTGAGATGACGGGCGCAACTCGGCCCGTAGCGAGGATGGCAGCCAAGTCAGCCAACTTCGATTTGCCGGTGCCGGCGCTCGGCGCGGTGATGGCGAAGAGCGGCGCGGTCGACAGGGCAGGCCGTAGGACGGCTGTGATCATGGCCGCGAGCGCCGCAGAGAGATCAGTTTTGTCGACGAACGGAAATGTTGAAAGAGCGTCTTTCAGGATATCCATCGCGAATTCGCATTCGGCAAGTTCCGGCTTCGGCGACATTCGCGGCCACGCTAAGTCCGACACGAAGAGAAGCTGAGACGCTTCGTCATACCCAGGCTCGGAGATCAGCGTCCCATCAGACCGCAGGCACGGCGTGCGAATGATCTGTTTGAGAGGCCTGATAGATGATCCATGTCCGCGCCGAGCCAGGATGGTTCCGGCGACGGCCGTGGGGCAATCCTTCGCAATCCATTCCTTGCCACGGGCATCAAATTTCATAAACGAGGCAGCGCGCGTCAGCACGTCGACAAGCGCGGTCTCGTCAACGGGCGCCAGCACGACGGCGCCCTCGGGACGCTGAACGGCTTCGCGCTTGGAACGCCCCTTGAGGGTGGGAGGGGCTGCCGCCCATGTCGTCGGGCGCACAAGCGAGGGGCCACGGCTATAGATGCCGAGGCGCGGATCGCTGAGGACTTCGACGGCCTGATCCGCCTGCGCGGGCAGGGTTCCGCCGACAAGAAGGATGACAGGCTCGCCGTTGGGACCCGAGGTAGGCGGCGGAATGTAATCGGACGCGGCGGCCGGCCCCCGCCTGCGGGATGAGCGCGCCCGCGCCGCTCCGAAATCGACGACGTCGTCTCCCTGGCCGTCGCTCATGACGCCGCCCTGATAGCCCGATGGGGCATGATCCCGAGGCTCTGCGCCAGGCGGGCAACTGCCACGGAGTGCGCCTCGTCGCGGGTGATCGCCCGGAGCAGGCTCAGTCCGCTGCCATACCGGTTGACCTTCTTGTCATAGGAGACGATCCACATGCCGGATGGCGACACTTGGATCGTCTCGTCGCCTTGGACGCAGGTGAAGCGGCCCGTATCGTCGAAGGCTCCTTTGGGAAACCAGAACGGCAGCACCCGCTGCCGATCCGCCAACAAAGCGGCATCGACCTCGGAGACGGCGGGGCCATGCCAAAGGGCGTAAACCTCGGTTTTTGCCGCCGCGACGGCAGAGTCCAATGCAACTGACAGGGACGTGGCGGCCTCGTTGATCTTGTCGATGACCTGGCAAGTTGCTTCGTCGAGGCCGTGAAGCGTGTGCAGCTCATTCGCGGCGGACGTCAGTTCCTCGTGTACGAGGACGGCCTCGTCAATCGTATCGAACCCATCCTCAATCCTCCGGAGCCCCCATACCCGCATCTGCATATGGTTTTCGTTGGGAACGCCAGGATCGCCATGGTCGGCCGCAGCCTTCGCGCGCTCATCAGCATCGGGGCGGCAGAAGCACGGACCAGTGTTTGCATTCTGCAAATTTTGGTCTTGCCGATCGCAGTCAATTTTGGTAGTCATGGGTCACTCATAAATAAACCAAAGCGCTGGCAGGCGCGGCGGAAAATACGGATCGGGGCGGCGCCTGTTTCAGGCGCCGTTCTTGTTTGTGCGGGTCATGCCCCGATCTTTTGCAGAAGCTCCGTGAGCGCGCGCTGAGGGATCAGCGTCTTGTTGTCGATCTTCACGTGCTGAAGGCGGCCGTCTTTCAACAACTCGTAGACTTTGGCGCGCGAGATGCCGAGCATGCTGCCGGCGCGCTCGACGGGATGAAGCAGCGCCTCGGGACCAGAATTGAATGCGATAGAATTCGAGATCATCGGAAGCTCCCATGCCCGCGAGGGCCAATGCGCCGTGTAACGCCGTCCGTGTGGACAACTATGGACGGCCGTGGACGGTTGTTTCAGATAAGCACGAAGTGATGTGGGTTCGGTTGCGACCGCTCAGCCCGCGCGCCTGGACGCATTCGTGACCGGAAGGCTTTCGAGGAACGCTTCCCAATCTTTCCGCAGGATGAAAGTCGCGCGGCCACACTTTCGGGCGGGAAGCTTACCTTCTTTGATCAGGCTGAAAATATGCGTCCGCCCGAGCGGGCCTTGAGCGGCTAGGTCTTCGATTCGGCTGCCGAAGCTGTAGTTCTCAGGCTCTTTGATCGACATCTGTATTCCCCTGAACGCAATGGAACGATTGCTTGTTCGAGGACAGTGGATAGCAATTTACGATTTTGCAAACTTGTCTGGCAGGTAGCAGAACAGATGACCGAAAATCATGTGTTCTAAAACTCTAAATGACTGATAAGCTGACTGAAAAGATATTTCAGGGTGCGATTTCGAGGCTTTTTAGCACACTGGTAGCAGACGCCCGATAACGCGCTGACAGTTAGAGGTTATTCGCTCGGCCATTTTTCACTGTTGACCTACTTTCTTTGCTTGCCCTCAATACCTTTATATGCTTTCGCCGCCTTCTCCGCTACGAGATCCGCCAGTTTGGCGAAGGCCGCCCGCTTTTCGGAGAGTCGATCGTAGCCGTCATAATGGCGCCCCGTGACGTCCCGGCGCGTGTGATTCAGCGCGGCGGCGACATCATCAGAAGAGACCCCGAGGGATGACATTCGGGTTGCGGCTGTCCGTCTCAGGTCATGCGGAGTCGGGGGCTCGGCGCACCACGACGCTTTGGCGGCCTCGCTATCGGGAAGCTCTTTGGCGAAGCGAGCCATGGCGACGGCGAGGCTGTGCCCGGTGATGGGCATGTCGCGGACGGATGGCGACGGGAACAAGAAGAGGTCGCTCTCATCGACCAGTACCAGCGCTTCCTGAATTGTCTCGATCGCCAGCGGCGACAGCGGCACGATCATCTCTGCGCCGTTTTTCGAGCGACCTGGCGGGATGGTCCACGTTGCCCGGTCGCGCTGATCGAGGTCGTGTAGCTCTGAGCGAGCTATGCCAGCGACCTCGCCGGCACGGGCAGCGGTCAACAGCGTGAGACGCAGGGCCAGGCCCACGCGATGCGATATGGGCCGCCGGATGCTGCGCTTCCAAAACAGTGCAATCTCGGCGTCGCTCAGCACGCGGCGCTTCGCCTTTTCCTCGCCGGGCCGATCAATACGAAACGCAGGGTTGACGCTCACCACGTCACGATTGAGCGCGAAGTTGAAAACTTTCGAGATGAGGGCAAGCACCCTGTTTGCCTGGATCGGCTTGCCCGCGCTCGCCATGCCGTCGAGCAGTTCGATGACGTCGCGACGAGTAATGTGGTCGGTGCGACGGGATCGCCAATGGGGCAACACATGCAGCCGCAAGTTCCGCTCGTCGGCATCGGCGGTGCGCTTCTTCGGACGCGCATGCTTCTCCAAATAAAGCTCGGCGAGCGCGCTGAACGTTTTCGTCTTCGCGTCCTCTCGGTTCTTTCGCTTTTGCTCGACAGGATTCACGCCGTCGCGCCGCACTCCCTTCCGCATATCGTCTGCTGCCTGCCGCGCTGCAGCCAGGCTGACATCGGGATAGGTGCCGATCGTCGCGCGAGTGACCTTGGCGGAAACCGGATCGCGGAACCGGAAGCTAAAGGACTTGGCGCCTGCGGCCGTGACGCGAAGCGACAGCCCGGCGCATCTCTGGTCGGCTATCTCAACCCTGCCGGTGGCCGGCAGGGGAGCGCTTTTGATCGCTGCATCCGTGAGAGAAATCTTCATTACGGTGTCCGCCCACTTTGTTGCCCCCAACGTGTTAGCCTCTAGCGGCGACGGGGGCAACAATCGAAACAGGGGCACGCCGGGGGCACAAATAATGCCGAACGTCCGCGAACTCAATAGCGTTCGGGTTAAGCCAGTCGATCACAAAATCTCATGATATCAATGGATTGATCGCAACCAGGTTCTGCGGGAGCGTTCGCTGAAATTCAGAGCATGCGACTGAAAATCGCAGTGTCGCTGGTTCGATTCCAGCTCTGGGCACCATTTTCCTTCTCGACCTGCCAGTTCAACATCTCAAGCTGCTGCAGGATCTTGCGGTCGGCGCGATCCGCAAATGCGGCCAGGCCGGTTCGAGCGCTGCATGATGACGGCATTCCTGTGAGCGCTGACGAAGTCACGGCAACGGGGATCGTGATTCGATCGCATCGTGGCTCATGACAGTCGGAATGACCGACAGCGGGAGCGACCGGCGGCATGCCGCAAAGCGGTGCCGGCCTATAGCCTGATCGGCCATGCCGGTCGGTCAGAGCGAGCGGGGCAGGAATTCGGATCGTGCCTCGGTCCGCTTCGCGCACCGCATCCTGACGGTCGAGACCGGCTACATCGTGGTGCGGCGGCGCAGACGCCTCCAGTGAGCAAAGCCACTCATCAAGGCCGAGAGCCTGTCGGTCGACCGCTTGGAGAAGGAACGTGGGGACTGCACCGACGCCACGGCCACAAAGGGGCCGTGAACCTCGTAGAGATACTCTTCGCGCAGAATCTGTCCGATCGCCAGACGGCCTGGAAGACGCTTGATGAAGGAAAGGAAGTCGCGGTTCGAAGTCTGCATTTTCCGCTCCCACACAGATGAATCCACCGCCTTGAACGGCCGGTGGTCCATTCTTGGTGCGAGTTTGCACGATTAGCGTCTGTGATGCGGATCACACGGTTCTTGGGCACGCTCACTTCCGTGCTGTCATGAGCACTCGAAATGAGAAACCTTGCTCCGGGGCGCCGCGTTTGAGCGAAATCGGTGGATTGCTGAAAACGCATCCCAGGCATTGCCGGATCTGAAGATTGCCCACGCTTAGCCACGACCAGCCAGTTGATCGCGCCCCTAGAGCGCGGCAGTGGCCCATCTCGACCGGGCGCGAGGCCGTCGAAATCCTTCCTGTGCATTCCGGCAAACGGGCGGTCGCTGGCGCAAAGGCTGGCAATCCACTAACAAAAATTGTGCAGATTACGCATTCGCGACAGGGCAGCCGAGGATGACGGGCTCGAGGGTCTCCAGACGTCGGGTATATCATATCGGCGGGTACGATCATGCCCGCCCGGACGCTGTGCATGGCCGTTTCGCCAGGGAACTGCGCCGTTTCGAAAGCACATGGGCGGTGTCGGCTGTATCCTCGGAACCCGTGATCGGTGACGATCTGGCGACGTGGCAGGTGGTGACGACCGGCGCCGATTGGCGGGTCGAGACGGAATTTCGCCTGTTGCGCTGGGACGATGTGATCGAGACCGAGATCGCGCAGCCGATGTGGCGGCGCCTGCCGGGCGGTGTGCTGTCGTTCCTTGATTTTATTCTGGCGGGCGCTCTCGGCCGGTATCTGCGCGCCAGTTGGCGCTATGCGATGTTTTTTGTCTATCCGTTCCTGATGTTTGCGGCGGTGATCCTGTTCGCGGTGCTAGGCGGAGCGGCGTTGGCGCGGGTGACCGGGTCTGCCCTGGCTGGCCTCGGCGCAGGCATCGGTGTTTTCCTGGCGTTGTTTTATGCGGCGGAACGCTGGCTTTTTCTCGGGCTGCTTTTCGACGACTGGATTTTTGCGCGCCGATACATTCGCAGCGGCGATCCCGTCCTCACCGATCGATTGCAACGCATGGCCACCGACCTCGCCCGCCCAACGGATGGCGATGCGCCGGATGAAATTCTCATCGTTGGGCACAGCCTCGGCGCGGTGCTGGCCATCGATCTGATCGACAGGGCGATCCAGGCCGGGTTGGGGCAGACCGAGGGCGGCCCCCGCGTCGTGCTGCTGTCGGTTGGATCTTCGACACTCAAGATCGGGCTGCATGCTGGGGCCGCCCGGTTCCGCGCTGCCGTCGCACGCGTCAGTGCCGCTCGCGCCGTGTTCTGGGCCGACTATCAGGCGCGCTCGGACGTGATGAATTTCTATGGAAGCGACCCACTCTCGGTGATGGGGCTTCCGCCGACGGGGTCCCCGCTCGTCCGCAGCGTCAGCATCAGGCGCATGCTCGACCCGGCACGCTATCCACGCATTCGCAGGAACTGGTACCGGATGCATTGCCAGTTTGTCAGGGGCAACGACCGGCGAGCTCCCTACGACTATTTCATGTTCACCTGCGGGCCATTCGGCGCAGAACAGCAAGCACGATCACAGGACGGCGCCATGCCAGCACTCGATTCCGAAGGACGACTTTCGCCTTCGTCTGCAACGATGCAGAACGATGCCACCGAGGCCGCGAGGCCATGACGTTGACCATCGCGAAGGCGGTCTATGTCCTGCTTGCCGTCGGTTGGTACATCATTCGTATCCCGCATGAGCGGCGGTCGCGCCGGACGCCCATCTCCCGCAGCGCACGAGGCGCGCGGGAGATCTTGTTGCTGAGCATCTCGTTCACCGGGCTCGGAATCCTGCCCTTCATCTATGTCGCGACGGGATTTCCGCGCTTCGCGAACTATCAGTTCCAGCCGATCTTGGCCTGTATCGGTGCGATTGTCGCGGCCGCCGCCCTTCTCCTGTTCCACCTCACGCATCGCGCGCTCGGCCGAAACTGGTCGGTGTCGCTTGATTTGCGGGAAAGCCATCGCCTGGTCACCGGGGGCGTATATCGCTACGTCCGTCATCCGATGTATTCCGCCTTCTGGCTTTGGGCGATCGCTCAGGCTTTTCTTCTGCCGAATCTCGTGGCCGGGCTATCGGGCCTGATCGGTTTCGGCACCCTGTACTTCTTTCGCGTCGGGCAGGAAGAGCGCCTCATGGTGGACGGCTTCGGCGCGGAATACAGCGACTACATGGCGCGAACCGGGCGTGTCGTCCCTCGACTGTTCGGGTGATCCTGACCACCTCGCCGGAACCACGGTCCCCATCACCATCCGCGGGAACGCCGCTCGCAGGATCGGGGTGTGGCCGCGCATCTAGCCCGCCATGATCGTGGCGCAGCGCGGGCCGCGCGAATCATCTGTTGGCTCGCGCGTATTGCCGAGGCTAGGTTGCCATGGGCACTGCGCCTCGCGTAGAGGAGAGGGATGCCTTTATCCGCGAGGATAATGTGAGTTCTAGAACAGGCGGGGTCTCGCGGACTATGCTCCGGACAAGCGTTGTACTGGCCGTTTTGATGATCGCTCTGCCGATCAATGCACGCGAAATTGTTGCCTATAAGGGCAATGCGGCGCCTGGCGCGATCATCATCAAGACGAAAGAGCGCCGCTTGTACTGGGTGCTGGAGGGTGGCACGGCGATTCGGTATCAAGTCGCCGTCGGAAAACCCTCCAAGCAGTGGCTTGGCGAAGTGGAAGTCGACGGCAAGCACGTCGAGCCTGCATGGTCGCCGCCTGAAGAGATCAAGCTTGATAACCCGGCGCTTCCTGACGTCATTCCGGGAGGGTCGCCGCGAAATCCGATGGGAGCCCGCGCATTGACGCTCTCCGGCGGCGGCCAATATGCGATCCACGGCACAAACCGCCCGGAAAGCGTCGGACGATTCGCGTCCTATGGCTGCTTTCGGATGCGGAACGAGGACATCATCGATCTTTTCGAGCGCGTCGGGGTTGGCACCCCGGTCATCGTTCAGCGCTGATCGTCGCTGATTGCCCAGCCCTCATGGCAGCATGCCGGGGCTGGGAACCCATCCGCTCAGTTATTGTTGCGATCGGCCGTGAAGGCCGCGTTGTTGTGCCTCCCGCCGCTGTTCAGCGCCGTGAGGCTGTTGATATAGTCGGCCGGATAGAGCAGCGTGTTGCTCGGCGCATCCAGCCCCATGTACTGAGCGATTTCGCCGACCCATCTGTTGCAGTTGTAGAGCACGGCATGCCAGGTCGGAGAGTTCTTCTGTTTGCGCCTGATATGAGCAGAGACGCGGCGGTACTGTTCCTCACTCAGAACGACCCTGAAACGCGCTGAAATATACTGGTCCTCCATGTCCCCATCGCTGGGGCCCGTCTCGGAGGGCACCGGCAGGACATGGCCCACCGACCACATTTCGGGACCCGCTCCGGCCGGATGCAAGCCGGCGACCTGGTCGGCGGTGACCTGCCCGACTTCGCCTCGCGCGTTCAGTCGGCCATGGACGAGAAAGGTGTGGCCATAGCTCAGCGCATAGCGCGAGCGAAATTCGACGAAGTAGGCGCCGGCTCCCTGCGGCGCTTGCCGCCGCGAAGCGCGCTGCGGGGTCCGCGAGATGGATCCGGTATCATGCGTGATCACGCCATGATCGTCGCCGGGGACGTTCGTCACGGCTTGTGCGTGCGCCTGGAACGAGGCACCGGCGCAAACCAGGCCGACAGCGCAAGCCACGAGCGTCCAAGAGCGCGCTCGACGGGTCAGATCACACCACATCGCATACCTCCTGATTCCGCGAAAATCATCCGCGCATCATCTGCATCATTGAATGACCAGGAGTAAATTCAGGTCGGTAGAAAGAAAACGGCCGGTTAGACCGGCCGTTTTCCATTTCGTCGGGACTAGCCCTTCGTAACAATCGGCGCAGCCGACGGCGGCGGAGCTTTGCCTTTGCCCTTGCCAATCGAAGCGCACCCACCGATGCCCACCATTGCAATGGCCACGGTCAACACAAGAAGCTTTTTCATTGATTCGCCCTCGTTAAGAACAGCCCGACTATGAATGAAGGGAGTTCGACTGCTAGTGCGGATGCGCAACACTATGTCCATTTCGTTGTGCCAGGCCACCCTCGCCTAGCACAACGTCGAGTATTCCAGATGGGTTCCATGATTTCAATGCCCAAGCGGAATACCGCAGCGGCATTGACATTTATGGTTTCCGGCTGTGCCGAATAAATGCGCGGCGGCGATCTTTCTGTCATGCGAGCTGTCAGCCTAGAACGGTGCGCCGCATTTGATATTCGGCAGGCGAGGGGCGGCGCCATTTTGGTATCGACGCCCGAAACTGATGAACGAATTCATGGGCGCAATTGAATTGGAAACGTTCTGATCGCGTGTGTGGCCGACTCAGGACCTTTGGAGATGCCACTCGGCCGCCGCTGCCGAGTTGGGGTCTGGCTCAACCAGCCCGAGGCAAGCTCGTCGCTGAAGGGTTCTCCCAGGAACACGCATGCGCCAAATGGCACAGGGGAGATGATGAGTGGCGGATGGACGATAGGCACGCCTCGCGCTCGGCGTGGATCAAGCCAGGTCGTGGAGGTGACGGATGGCGACAGACAAGCGCGCGCCTGGTGCTGCTTCCCGCGCAGAGAGCTGGACATCGCGCCGGTTCTCCCGGTCTGGCTGGACGAAAACGGGGTGCAGCTCCCCTGGCAGCCGACGCATTGGCGCCCCGCCGCATCGACGGCCGCCACTTTCGAAGTGGAGTGATCGGGCCTGAGGGAACGCTGCCCGGTATGTCCGGGCGCCGTTGATGCGGCCGGCATCCTGTGGTCGAACTCTCGACAACAAGCCGTCGCGGCCGATTCCGGACCGTGAACGGCGGCCGGGAGGACCACCATGCGCATCGCCAGTATCGAGCCCTTCATCCTGCACATCCCGGTCACGGGAGGCTCGATCGCGGATTCGACCCATCGCATCAGCCATTGGGGCGTGGTCGGCACGAAGATCGTCACCGAGGACGGGCTGGAGGGCTATGGCTTCACCGGCACCCATGCCGATCTGCCCTCCGACAGGCTGATCACGGCCTGTATCCGCGACTGTTACGCCCCGCTGCTTGTCGGAGAGGATGCTGCCGAGACCAACCGGCTCTGGCTCAAGCTCGCGCGCCATCCGGCCCTGCAATGGGTCGGCCGCGCCGGCATCACACAGCTTGCCTTGGCCGCGGTCGATGTCGCGCTCTGGGACCTCAAGGCCAAGAAGGCCGGCGTGCCGCTCTGGCATCTGCTCGGCGGCGCCAGCAAGCCCAGGCTCGAGGCCTACAACACCGATATCGGCTGGCTCTCGATCCCCAAGGACCAGCTCGTCGATGGCTGCCGCAAGGCGGTCGAGCGCGATGGCTTCCACCGCATCAAGGTCAAGGTCGGCCATGCCGACCCCGGCATCGACATCGGCCGGCTCGAGGCGGTGCGCCAGGCCGTCGGCTCCCATGTCACGCTTGCCATCGACGGCAACGGCAAATGGGACCTGCCGACCTGCAAGCGCTTCTGCGCCCGGGCCGAACCGCTCGACATCTTCTGGTTCGAGGAGCCGCTCTGGTATGACGATGTCGGTTCGCATGCGGCACTCGCCCGCTCGACCTCGATTCCCGTCGCGCTCGGCGAACAGCTCTATTCGCTCGACGCCTTCCGCGCCTTCATCGCGGCGGACGCGATCCACTTCGTCCAGCCCGACGTGACGCGGCTCGGCGGCATCACCGAATACATCCAGGTCGCTGACCTTGCGCTCGCCAGCCGCCTGCCGGTCGCGCCCCATGCCGGGGAGATGAGCCAGGTTCACGTCCATCTCGGCTATTGGCACCAGGCGACGCCGGTCCTCGAATACATCCCCTGGATCAAGGACGCCTTCGAGGAGCCGGCGGACGTCGTCGACGGCTGCTTCCTGAAGCCGCAAAAGCCCGGCGCCGGCACCACACCGACAGCCGACGCCTTCGCGCGCTTCGCCAAGCCGCTGGCCTGACGGCTTGCCCCGCGGGGCGCTGGGGCCTAGACTTCCACCGATCCGTTGGGGTGCCGCGAGGCTGAGAGGTGCTGATGCACCAACCCATCGAACCTGATCCGGGTAATGCCGGCGAAGGGAACGGTCATCGGCTCGTCGCTCGTCACGCCATGGTCGTTGCCTTCCCGGGCGAATGGGAATGGCATGGCAGATCCGTCCACGCATCCACCTAGGGGCAAGCCCGTCCAAGTCGGCATCGTCGGCGCGGGCGTCGTCGGCCTCGCCTGTGCCGTCGAACTGCTCGGCCGGGGCGCGAGCGTCGACATCCATGAGCGCGGCGCCTTCGCGGGCGAACGCGCCTGCTCCTGGCATGCCGGCGGCATGCTCGCGCCCTGGTGCGAGGGCGAGAGCGCGGAGGAGCCCGTCATCCGCCTGGGGCAGGAGGCTGCCGGCTGGTGGGCGCGCCATGTCGATGGCGTCGTCCGCAACGGCACGCTCGTGCTGGCGCCGAGCCGAGACCGCAGCGAACTCCGCCGCTTCGGCGAGCGCACCTCGCATTTCCTGGAGCTCGACGGCGAGGGGATCGCGACGCTCGAGCCCGATCTCGCCGGTCGCTTCGCCAAGGGCCTCTTCTTCGAAGGGGAAGCGCATCTCGATCCGCGATTGGCGCTCGCTGGCCTCGCCGCGAAGGTACGGGCCCTGGGCGGTCGCATCCATTTCGGCAGCGAGGTGGCTCCCGCCGACATCGCCGCCGATGCGGTGCTTGACTGCCGCGGCCTCTCGGCCCGCGACGCGCTGCCCGATCTGCGCGGCGTCAAGGGCGAGATGCTGCTGCTCAGGAGCCGTGACATCACCTTGTCGCGCTCCGTGCGCCTGCTCCATCCGCGCATTCCACTTTACGTCGTCCCGCGTGCGGACGGGCTCTTCATGGTCGGTGCGACCATGATCGAAAGCGGCGAGCGCGGCCGCATCTCGGCCCGCTCGATGCTGGAACTGCTCGGCGGTGCCTATGCGCTGCACCCCGCCTTCGGCGAGGCGGAGGTGGTCGAGATCGGCGTCGATGCCCGCCCAGCCTTTCCCGACAACCTGCCGCGGATGACGCGCCGGGGTCGGGTCATCCATGTCAACGGGCTCTATCGCCACGGTTTCCTGCTCAGCCCCGCCATGGCGCGGATGGCGGCGGATGCCATGCTCGATTCAGCCAGCATTCCGGAGATGTCGCATGACGTTGCTGCTTAACGGGCAACCGCAGGAAGTTGCTGCCTCTACGCTGGCCGAGGCGCTGGCCGAGCTCGGCTATGCCGGCAAGGTCGTCGCGACCGCGGTGAACGGCGATTTCGTGGCTGCTCGCAAGCGCGAGGCCGTCCGACTGTCCGAGGGCGACCGCATCGAGGTCCTCGCGCCGATGCAGGGCGGTTGAGATGCAGGGGGCCAAGACAAAAGACTTCTACGGTTTCGAGCCGAAGAGCCGGCTCTTCCTAGGCACGGCGCAATATCCGTCGCCTGCGATCCTGGCCGAGGCGGTCCAGCTCTCCGGCGTCGAGGTCGTGACGGTCTCGCTGCGGCGCGAAGCCGGGCAAGGCCTAGCTGGGGAAGCCGGCGCCGGGCAGGCCTTCTGGTCGCTGATCCGCGAGCTTGGCGTGCGCGTCCTGCCCAACACGGCCGGCTGCCACACGGTCAAGGAGGCCGTGACCACCGCCCAAATGGCGCGCGAGGTCTTCGGCACGGACTGGATCAAGCTCGAGGTCATCGGCGAGGACGACACGCTCCAGCCGGACGTCGTCGGCCTGATCGAGGCGGCGCGGATTCTCACCGAGGACGGCTTCCAGGTCTTTCCCTATACCACCGAGGACATCGTCGTCGGCGGGCGCCTGCTCGATGCCGGCTGCGAGGTGCTGATGCCCTGGGGCGCGCCGATCGGATCGGGCAGGGGGCTCAACAACCCCTACGGCCTGCGCACCCTGCGCCAGCACTTTCCGGATACCCCGCTGGTCGTCGATGCCGGCATCGGCCTGCCCTCCCATGCAGCGCAGGCGATGGAACTCGGCTATGACGCGATCCTGCTCAACACCGCCGTCGCGAAAGCCGGCAATCCCGCGCTGATGGCACAGGCTTTCGCCAGGGCGATCGAAGCCGGCTGTCAGGCTTATCGAGCGCAGCCGATCGAGGCCCGCGACATGGCCGCTCCCTCCACCCCCGTCATGGGCAAGGCGTTTTTGTCATGAAGCTCGACCCGTTCTACCCCATCTTCGACAGCGCCGACTGGCTGGAGCGCATGCTGCCGCTCGGCGTGAAGCTGGTTCAGCTCCGCGTCAAAGACAGGAGCGAGATCGAGACCGCTCGCGAGATCGCCCGCGCGAAGCGGCTTTGCGCGGCGGCGGCTTGCGTCCTCGTCGTCAACGACTACTGGCATCTGGCGATCGAGGAGGGCTGCGAATTCGTCCATCTCGGCCAGGAGGATCTCGACGGCGCCGATCTCGCCGCCATCCGCAAAGCCGGCATGAGGCTTGGCGTCAGCAGCCATGACGAGGCCGAGCTGGAGCGCGCGCTGGCGACGCAGCCGGATTATGTCGCGCTCGGTCCGGTCTACCCGACGGTCCTGAAGGCGATGAAATGGGGCCCGCAGGGGCTGGAGCGCGTCACGGAATGGAAGCGCCGCCTTGGCGCGATCCCGCTGGTCGGCATCGGCGGCATCTCGCTGGAGCGCGCGCCGGGCGTGTTCGAGGCGGGTGCGGACATCGTCGCGGCGGTGACGGACATCACCCTCAACGCCGATCCGGAAGGCCGGTTGAAGGCCTGGGTCGCGGCGACACGGCAGGCGCGCGCGGCGTAGGGCGTCATTCTCGGGCGGAGCGAAGCGCAGACCCGAGAAACTCTGGACGAAAAAGGGCCGCTGGTTTTCGAGATGCTCGGGTCAAGCCCGAGCATGACGTCCCGGCTCAGGCGCTTTCCTTCGCCACATGCCCGTCGACATGGCCGAGGCTGCGCTCGGGGTCGAGCCGGTCGCGCACGCGCTGCTTCAGCACCTTGGAATCCGGGAAGCCGCCATCCTCCTTGCGGTCCCAGATCAACTCGCCGTCATAATGGATCTGGAAGATGCCGCCGGTGCGCGGGATCAGCGCGATCTCGCCGATGTCCTGCCCGAAGGTCGAGAGCAGTTCCTGGCCGAGCCAGGTGGCGCGCAGCATCCACTGGCACATCGAGCAATAGGTGATGGCGATACGGGGGCCGGGTTTGGGGGCGGTTTCGGTCATGACATTCTGCCTTCAGGAAGGAAGCTGGCCTTCGAGACCATGCTTTCCCCCCGCAAGGCAAGCGCCTTGCGACATGGCGGCCCGGCGCGGCGGGATTGATCAGCGCGGCAAAGTTGATCAGCGCGGAATGCTGAAGCGCAGCGCTCCGCCGTCGCATAGGCCATCGGAGAAGATGACGGCCTGGTAGGGCTGGCCCGGCTTCTCGCCCAGCACGGCGATGGCCTCCGGCTTGGTTTCCTTGTCGCAGTCGCGGAGCTTCACGCCGCTCAGATCGAGCCTGGCCAGCGGCTTGACGTTGTCCTTGCCTTCCTTGCCGTTCCAGCGCGAGACAGTGAAGCTGCGCTTCTCGTTCGCCTCGTCGTCGTCGGGGCCGGCGAGCACCAGGATGCCGTCGCTGACCGCCAGAAGATCGCGCACGGAGCGGCCCTCTTCGAGTGCGACGGTGAACAGCTTCGGGTCGGCATCGCCACCTTCGAACAGGGCCTTCGCGTTCACGGAGAGTATCTTCGCGCCGTCCTTGGCGACAGGCCCGCGGAAGCCGAAAAACAACCGGCCGTCCCGGGCCGCCATGCCCTCGATGTTCACACCGTTCTTTCCGGGAGGCTTCGTTCCAAGGCACATGCCGTCGCCGACATAGGCCTTGAGCGCGGGAAAGCTGCTCATCAGCGTCCAGAGCGCGCCCGTATCGGTGAAATCGGCCAGCTTGCCGGCGCCGTCCCGCTTGGCGCGGCCTGTATCGGGATCGACCCTGAACCGGATCAGGTGGCGGCTCTGCCGATTGGTCTTGCAGTCGCTGCGCTTGGCGCTGTGCGAGCCGGCGACGTAGTAGAAGGTGCCGTCGGTCGCGGCGGCCTCGCCATCGAGTTCGATCTGCCCCGGGATCAGCACGACCCGTTCGCCATCGGGGCGGATCGCTGCGCCCTCGATCGTCAGGTAGCGCGCTTCTCCGCCCTCGTCGAAGACGGTCAGGCAAAGCCCTTGTGCGGTAGGGGCCGCTGGGCAGGCGATGCCGCTCAAGGATCGCCGCGTCTTTTTCTCCTCATTGGCGAAGGCGAAACCGTTGCCCGCGTCCAGAGGTCCGCTGATCGGTTTGAGGGCCGGCGGCTCGGCCGCGCCGCCGGGGGGTGACGACAGGCTCAGGAGCAGCAAAGCGAAAGGCGCCCGTAATGATTGCGAGATCATATCGATGCCCTCTATGAGAGAGTGATGCTACGGCATTGTTTACCGCCGCGAAAGCGGGCTCTCAGCCTGTCGCCGCGCTCAGGCTGCGCGATGGATAGCGCAGCGCCATGTCGAAGGGATTGAGCTTCGCGCTGAGCGCCTGTGCCTCCGTCCGCAGGATGCCGACGACGCTGGCGAGCCGTTCCTCGCGCAGCCGCTCGAGCAGCGTTCCGATGCTCAGCGCGGCCACAGCGCGTCCCTCCGCATCGAAGACGGGAACCGCGACGCCGGCCATGCCGGGAATCAGCCCGGTGTTGAGGTTGACCCAGCCCTGCTCGCGCGTGACGGCGAGTGCGCAGCGCAGCGCCGCCTCGTCGAGGAAGCCGCGGTCGAGCAGGCGGGGCATGTTGAAACGGATCACCGCCTCGCGCTCGGCCTCGGGCAGATGCGCCAGGATGGCTAGGCTGCCCTGGCCGATGCCGAGCGGCACCTTGCCACCGATATCGCCGGTGAAGGAGCGGATCGGGAAGGGGCCCTCGATCCGGTCGAGACAGACCGCGTCATAGCCGTTGCGCACCAGCAGGAAGATGGTGTCGCTCAGCGTCGCCGAGAGCCGCAGCAGCGCCGGCCGCGCCAGTTCCCGCAGGCCGCCGGACTGCCCGGCGCGGGCGGCCAGAACGAAGAAATCCAGCGCCGGCCGGTAGCGCTTTCCGCCCGCGACCTGCTCGACGAAGCCCTCCGCCATCAGGTCGCGCAGGGCCCGGTGCGCGCTGGGTTGGCCGCAACCGGCGGCCTGGGCGATGTCCTTCAATCGCATGCCGGCGGCGTCGCCCCCCGCAACGATGCGTAGCAGGCGCAAAGCGCGCTGGAGGCTTGATTGCGGTTCGCTGGCTTCCGGCATTCTCGGCGAAATCACATGACGATCGAGAAGATAGAAATTCCACATAAGAGAATTATGTCAATATAAATTCTCCAATGTGAAATCGTTGATTGACGGATTTGTGTCGCCTGCGTCTCCTTGGGAGATCGCAGTCCGGCCTCCGGTTCGATCATGTCCGGGCGCCCGCATCCGAGGTGCCGATGGGCTTCCTGACGCTGCAATCCCTGAGCAAGGTTTATGGCGATCTCGCCGCCGTGCGCGATGTCGATCTCAGCGTCGCCCAGGGCGAGTTCGTCTCGCTGCTCGGCCCCTCCGGCTGCGGCAAGACCACGACGCTGCAGATGATCGCGGGCCTCGTCGAGCCGACCGCGGGCCGCATCACCCTCGACGGGCGCGACATCACCCATGAAAAGCCGAACCGGCGCGGTCTCGGCATTGTCTTCCAGAGCTATGCGCTGTTCCCGCATATGACGGTGGCGGAGAACGTCGCCTTCGGCCTCGAGATGCGCAAGGTCGCCAAGCCCGAGCGCGACAGGCGCGTCGCGCAGATGCTGGCGCTGGTCCATCTCGCCGCCTTCGCCGAGCGCTATCCGCGCCAGCTCTCGGGCGGCCAGCGCCAGCGCGTCGCGATCGCCCGCGCTTTGGTGATCGAGCCTCCGGTGCTGCTGCTCGACGAGCCCTTGTCCAATCTCGACGCCAAGCTGCGCGAGGAGATGCAGTTCGAACTGCGCCGCATCCAGCGCAGCGTCGGCACCACGACGATCATGGTGACGCACGACCAGGCCGAGGCGCTCTCGATCAGCGACCGCGTCGTCGTGATGGAGAAGGGGGCGATGACGCAGATCGATGCGCCCTATCGGCTTTATGAGCGGCCGGCGACGGCCTTCATCTCCTCCTTCGTCGGCAAGATGAACCGGATCGAGGGCGTCTGGCGCGGCGGTCGCGCCGAGGTCGCAGGCCTTGCCTTGCCGAGCGAGCCGGCGACGCTCGCGGATGGCGAGGCGGTCGCGCTGTCGCTGCGGCCTGAAAAGATTGTGCTGGCCGAGGCCGGGGAGGGCGTACTGGACGGGCAGATCCTCGCTCGCTTCTTCCTCGGCAGCTATTGGCTCTTCAACGTCGACACTCCCGTTGGTGTCATCTCGGTCTCGGTGCCCAATCAGGGCGAGGAACCGCCGGGCGAGGGCGCGCAGGTCTCGCTCGCCTGGACGCCGGCCAGCCTCAAGGTCGCCATGCTCGCGGGAGAGGCCGCATGAGCGCGCCCAGCACGGCCATCGCAAGCGCCGGGCCGGCCGTTCCGACTGTCAGGCGCGCCAATCCCGCGCCCTGGCTATTGGTTGGCCCCGGAGCGCTGCTCTTCCTCGGGCTGGTGGTCCTGCCGCTGATCCTGACGGTCATCCTGTCCTTCCACGCCTATGACCACACGACCGGCATCAAGAACGAGTTCACGCTGGCTCATTACACGGCCGTGTTCTCCGACAGCTACTATCTCGGCATCTTCTGGCGCACGCTCAGGCTCGCCTTCCTGACCACGCTGATCTGCGCCCTGATCGGCGCGCCCGAGGCCTATATCCTGTCGCGGATGCGCGATCCCTGGCGCTCGGTCTTCCTGCTGGTGATCATCGGGCCGCTGCTGGTCTCGGTCGTGGTCCGCGCCTTCGGCTGGAGCATGCTGCTGGGCTCGACGGGCCTCGTGAACCAGACGCTCCAGGTGCTCGGATTCGGGACGGTGCGGCTGCTCTACACCGAGACGGCGATCGTGATCGCGCTCGTCCATGTCATGCTGCCCTTCATGGTCATCCCGGTCTGGACCGCGCTGCAGAAGCTCGACCCGATGGTCGAGGCCGCCGCCCTGACGCTGGGCGCCTCGCCCTTCACGGCGCTGCGCCGGGTGGTGATGCCGCAGGTCTCGCTTGGCATGCTGTCGGGCAGCCTGATCGTCTTCGGCCTTTCCGCCAGCGCCTTCGCCATCCCCGGCCTGCTCGGCGGCCGCCGGCTCAAGATGGCCGCGACGCTGGTCTATGACGAATACATGCACGAGCTGAATTGGCCGCTCGGTGCCGCGATCGCCATCATCGTGCTCGCCGCCAACCTCATCATCATGCTGGCCTATAACCGCATGGTCGAGGCCCGCGCCCGCCGGACTCTGGGGTGAGCGCCATGCACAAGAACGGCCCCATCGCTCTCGCCTTCCACAGCCTCGTCGTCGCCTTCGTGCTGGCGCCGCTGGTGGTGATCTGCCTCGTCGCCTTCACGCCGGAGAACACGCTGTCGATCCCAACGACGAGCTTCTCGCTGCGCTGGTTCCGCGCGATCTTCGAGCATCCCGACTTCGTCGCCTCCTTCGTCAACAGCATCTGGCTGGCGACGCTGGCCGCGACGATCGCGATCGTCATCGCCGTCCCCGCCGCGCTCGCCATCGACCGCTATGACTTTCCCGGCCGCGATGCGCTGAACGCGCTGTTCCTGTCGCCGCTGATCATCCCGCATCTGGTGCTGGGCGTCGCTTTCCTGCGGCTCTTCGCGCTGATCGGCGGCACCGGCTCCTTCGCCTGGCTGGTGGCGACCCATGTCATCATCGTCACGCCCTATGTGCTGCGGCTGGTGATGGCGGCCTTCACAGGCCTCGACCGCAGCGCCGAGCAGGCGGCGATGACGCTGGGCGCCTCGCACTGGACGGTGTTTCGCCGCGTCACCGCGCCGATGATCCTGCCCGGCATCACCGGCGGCTGGCTGCTCGCCTTCATCAACTCATTCGACGAGCTGACCATGTCGATTTTCGTGACCTCGCCGCAGACGGTTACGCTGCCGGTGCGGATGTACATGTACGCCACGGAATCGATCGACCCGATGATGGCGGCCGTCTCCGCGCTGATGATCGCGCTGACGGCCGGCGCGATGCTGATCCTCGACCGGGCCTTCGGCCTCGACAAGATTCTCGTCGGGCAGAAGTAGGGCTGAACGCCATGCCGCTGCTCCACCGCATCGCCCGCAAGCACCACGCGACGATCGCCTTCACGCTCGACGGCGCGCCCTGCGAGGGCCGGGCCGGCGACACGCTGCTGACCGCGATCCTCAGCCAGGCGAGCGCCGTGCGGGTGAGCGAGTTCTCCGGACAGCCGCGGGCCGGCTTCTGCCAAATGGGCGCCTGCCAGGATTGCTGGGTGACGTTGGCCGGCGGCGAGCGCCTGCGCGCCTGCACGACGCCATTGGCTACGGGCATGAGCATCCTCACGCAAACGGGGTTCGCCGCGTGAGCGGGCGTGCGCAGCCGCTGGTCGTCGGCGCCGGTCCCGCCGGCATCCGCGCGGCGCAGGCCCTCGTCGCCACCGGCCTGCGCCCGCTCGTCGTCGACGAGGCCCCGGCTTGCGGTGGCCAGATCTACCGTCAGCGCCTCGTTCCGGACGAACGCAGCGCCAGGGCGCTCTACGGCTCGGAAGCCCACAAGGCCGAGGCGCTGCATCGCGATTTCGCAGCCCTTGCCGGTCGCATCGATTATTGGCCGCAGGCCTTGCTCTGGAACCTGCGCGAGGGCGCGGCCGATATCGCGGTCGCCGGCGAGAACCGCCGCATCGCCTATGACGGCTTGATCCTGGCGACGGGCGCGACCGACCGCAGCCTGCCGATCCCCGGCTGGACATTGCCCGGCGTCTTCACGCTCGGCGGCGCACAGATCGCGCTCAAGGCGCAAGGTTGCGCCATCGGCCGTCGCGTTGTCTTCGTCGGCACCGGGCCGCTGCTTTATCTGGTGGCCTGGCAATACATGAAGGCGGGCGTCGAGGTCGCAGCCGTGTTGGACGCCGCGCCCTTCTCCGCCAAATTCGCCATGCTGCGCGGCCTGTCGCTGTTTCCGGCCATCGTGCTGCGCGGCCTGCGCTTCGTCGCCGAACTCCAACTGCGCGGCGTGGCCATCCATTCGGGCGTCGAGCAGGTCCGCATCGAAGGCGAGGGCGCTGTCTCCGGCATCACCTGGACCCGACGCGGTCGCGCGCAGCGTCTCGCCTGCGACGGCGTCGGCTACGGGCTCGCGCTGCGCTCGGAGACGCAGGCCGCCGATCTGGCCGGCTGCGCCTTCCGCTTCGACAAACGCGACCGCGCCTGGCTGCCGCAGCGCGACTGTGCCGGGCGCACCAGCGTGCCGCGCGTCTATATCGCCGGAGATGGCGCCGGCATTGCAGGTGCGGACGCCGCCGAGCGGGCAGGCGAGCGGGCGGCGCTCGCACTCTGCGAGGATCGGCGTTTGCCGTACTCGCCGGAACGCGCGGCCAAGTTGGAATCCGAACTCGCCCGCATCGACCGCTTTCGCGACGTGCTGGAGGCGGCCTTTCCTTATCCTGTGCATTGGGCGGCTGCCCTGGTCGACGACACGCTGCTCTGCCGCTGCGAAGAGATCAGCGCGGGCGAGGCACGTGAGGCGATCGACCATTTCGACATCGTCGAGATCAACCGGCTGAAGGCGGTCAGCCGCGTCGGCATGGGCCGCTGCCAGGGCCGCGTCTGCGCGGGTGCAGCGGCGGAGTTGCTGGCGGGGCAGACCGGCCGGAGCTTCGATAGTGTCGGGCGGTTGCGCGCCCAGGCGCCGCTCAAGCCGGTTCCGCTGGTGCTGAAGGCCGAGCGCGAGACGGAAACCGTGCCATGAGCGCGCGTCTCGATGTCGATGTCGCGATCATCGGCGGCGGCCTCGTCGGCTCTTCGGCCGCGCTCGCGCTGCGCGGCATGGGCCTGAGCGTCGCGCTTCTCGACAAGGGCTTCTGCGGCGCGCAGGCGAGCGGCGTGAATTATGGCGGCGTGCGCCGGCAGGGCCGCCCGCGCGAGCAATTGCCGCTGTCGCAGCGGGCGCATGCGATCTGGCCGCGGCTCAAAGCGCTGATCGGTATCGACGGCGAATTCCTGCGCTCGGGCCATCTCAAGCTCGCCCGCGGCGAGGCCGACATGGCCTCGCTTGAAGCCTATGCCACGGATGTCGCCGATCAGGGCCTCGACCTCGAACTGATCGGCCATAACGATCTGCGCGAACGCTTTCCCTGGATAGACGGGGACATCATCGGCGCCTCGCTCTGCCCCAGTGACGGCCATGCCAATCCGCGCCTCGTCGCCGCCGGTTTCGCCAGCGCCGCGCGCCGGGCCGGAGCGCATGTGCTGGAAAACACGCCCGTGACCGGCGCCACGCGCAACGGTACGGGCTTCGCGCTGGAGGCCGGCGAGGGGCTGACGTTGCGGGCGGGCGCGCTGATTAACAGCGCGGGCGCCTGGGTCGGCCCCTTCGCGGAAGCCTTCGGCGAGCCGGTCCCGATCAGCCGCATCTACCCCTCGATGGTGGTGACGGAGCCGCTCGCACCGATCATGACCGTCAACACCGGCATGGAGGGCAGCGGCATCTATGCTCGCCAGGTCGAACGCGGGAACTGCATCGTCGGCGGCGAGCGCGGCCTGCCCCTGGCCGATACGGATTTCTCCCGGCCGACGGGCGATGGTGCGCTTGCCATCATGAACAAGGCAGCCGCGCTGTTCCCGGCGATGCGCCATGCCCAGGCCATCCGCTTTTGGACCGGCACCGAGGCCGCGATGCCCGACCGCAACCCGGTGATCGGGCAAAGCTGCACGACGCCGGGCCTGTTCCACGCCTTCGGCTTTACCGGTGCCGGCTTTCAGATCGCGCCCGGTGTCGGCGAGGTCCTGGCTGAACTCGTCCGCGACGGCGCGACCACGACGCCGATCGAGGCCTTCTCGATCGCACGCTTCCAAAAGCCTTCCTCAACCAGCGACCGCACAGCCGACGGCTCGGGTGCGGCTCGCCCCTCAGAGCCGCAACACAGGGGAGACCTCTCATGATCAATCGCAGAACCACGCTGAGCGCCGCCGTCGCCACGCTCGCGCTCGTCGCCGGCACGGCGGCTTTCGCCCAGACCAAGACGCTCTATGTCGGCATGAACGGCGGCAACTTCGAGAAGACCTTCACGCAAGGCGTCTTCCCGGAGTTCGAGAAGGCCAACAACGTCAAGGTCGTCGTCGTTCCCGGCACCTCCTCGGATATCCTCGCCAAGGCGACCGCGGCCAAGGACAAGCCGCAGATGCACGTCATGTTCCTCGATGACGGCGTTATGGTCCGCGCCGTCGGCGCCGGGCTCTGCGAGAAGCTCAAGGACGGCCCCGAACTGGCCGAACTCGACAAGGGCGCCCGCATGAAGGGCGACATGGCGGTCGGCATCGACATGGGCATGACCGGGCTGGCCTACAACAAGAAGATGTTCGACGAGAAGGGCTGGGCCGCGCCGACCTCCTGGATGGATCTGGCCGACCCCAAGTTCAAGGACAAGGTCGTGTTCCAGTCGGCCTCGGCCTCGTCCTTCGGCCTGCACGCCTTCCTGATGTTCAACCGCATCCAGGGCGGCACCGAAGCCAATGTCGAGCCCGGCTTCGGCAAGTTCCGCGACACCATCGGCAAGAACGTCATCGAGTTCATCCCGAACTCGGCCAAGATCTCCGAGATGGTCCAGACCGGCGAGGCCGCGATCTTCCCGCTGACCCCGACCGGTGTCTCGACCCTGAAGGAGAAGGGCATTCCGGTCGAATACGCCCAGCCCAAGGAAGGTTCGGTGGTGCTGATGGTCGCGCAATGCGTCATCGCCAATAATTCTGAAGCCGAACTGGCCCAGAAGCTCGCCGCTTATCTGCTCTCGGCCGATGCGCAGTCGAAGGCGCTGGCGGCGGGCAACATCGTGCCGTCGAACACCAAGTCGAAGGCGACGACGCCGGAAGCCGAGAAGAAGCTCGAGACCTTCCACGCCAACATGAAGACCGCCTTGGTGCTGGACTGGGACGCGATCAACGCCAAGCGCCCCGAGTGGAACAGCCGCTGGAACAAGATGATCGAGCGGTAATTCCGGAAAACACACGAAACACGCCGTCATCCTGGGCGACCGAAGGTCGTCCCGGGATCCATCGTAGGGCGAATCCTTGTCATGGTCCGGCTCTACGATGGATCCCGGGACTTCGCTTCGCGAAGCCCAGGATGACGGCGTTTCATTTGGAAGCGGGCCGCCTCTACGCCGCCTTGGCCAGATGCTCCGCCTCCGCCTCCCCGCCATGCTGCTTCAGCGGCTTGTTGCCGGCGAGCTTGCGCATCAGCACGTAGAACACCGGCGTCAGGAAGATGCCGAAGGCGGTGACGCCGATCATGCCGGCGAAGACCGCGATGCCCATGGCCTGGCGCATCTCGGCGCCGGCGCCGGTCGAGATCACCAGCGGCACCACGCCCATCACGAAGGCGAGCGAGGTCATCAGGATCGGCCGCAGCCGCAGCCGGCTCGCCTCGATCGCGGCCTCGACCGGTGTCCGGCCCTCGAATTCGAGCTCGCGCGCGAATTCGACGATCAGGATCGCGTTCTTCGCCGACAAGCCGACCAAGACCACCAGACCGATCTGCGTGAAGACGTTGTTGTCGCCGCCCGTATACCAGACGCCCGCCATCGCCGCGAGCAGCCCCATCGGGATGATCATGATGATGGCGATCGGCAGCGTCAGGCTCTCATACTGCGCCGCCAGCACCAGGAAGACGAGCAGGATCGCGATCGGGAACACCAGCATGGCGGAGTTGCCGGCCAGGATTTCCTGATAGGTCAGCTCGGTCCACTCGAAGGCGAAGCCCTTCGGCAGCGTCTCGGCCGCGATGCGCTCGACCGCTGCCTGAGCCTGCCCCGAGGAATAGCCGGGGGCAGGACCCGCATTGATGTCGGACGCCAGGAAGCCGTTATAGCGCATGGCGCGTTCCGGCCCGGTGTCGCTACGCACGTTCAGCACGGCACTGAGCGGGACCATCTCGCCCGTGCCCGAGCGCACGCGCAGCTTGCCGATGTCCTCCGCCCGAGCTCGGAACGGCGCGTCGGCCTGCGCCCGCACCGTGTAGGTCCGGCCGAACTTGTTGAAGTCGTTGACATAGGACGAGCCCAGATAGATCTGCAGCGTGTCGAAGACGTCCGTCACCGCGACGCCGAGCTGGCGCGCCTTGGTGCGGTCGATATCGGCATAGAGCTGCGGGACGTTGACCTGGAAGCTCGAGAACATGCCGGCGAGCTCAGGCGCGGCTCCGGCCTTCGCCATGAAGGCCTGCGTCGCATCGTTCAGCGCCTTGTAGCCCAGTCCCGCGCGATCCTCGATCTGCAGCTTGAAGCCGCCGATCGTGCCCAGCCCCTGCACGGGCGGCGGCGGGAACATCGCGATGAAGGCCTCCTTGATGCCGGAGAACTGGCCGTTGAGCTGCATCGCAATGGCCGCGCCGCCGAGCGACTTGTCCTTGCGCTCCTCGAAGGGCTTCAGCGTCACGAAGACGATGCCGGCATTGGACGAGTTGGTGAAGCCGTTGATCGACAACCCCGGAAAGGCGATCGCGCTCTGCACGCCGGGATGCTTCAGGGCGATCTCGCTCATCTGCCGGATCACGTCCTCGGTGCGGTCGAGCGTGGCGGCGTCCGGCAGTTGCGCGAAGCCGACCAGATACTGCTTGTCCTGGCCCGGCACGAAGCCGCCCGGCACCGTGCGGAACAGCACGGCGGTCAGGCCGACCAGCACGAGATAGACCGCCATCATCAGCGTCTTGCGCGACAGGATGTGGCGCACGCCGCCGCCATAGGCCTCCGACGAGCGGTTGAAGAAGCGATTGAAACCTCGGAAGAACCAGCCGAGCGTCTTGTCCATGAACCGCGTCAGCGCATCCTTGGGCGCATGGTGCCCGCGCAGCAGCAGCGCCGCCAGCGCCGGCGACAGCGTCAGCGAGTTGATCGCCGAGATCACCGTCGAGATCGCGATCGTCAGCGCGAACTGGCGGTAGAACTGGCCGGTCAGGCCGCTGATGAAGGCGAGCGGCACGAACACGGCGACGAGTACCAGCGCGATCGCGATGATGGGCCCTGAGACCTCGCGCATCGCCTTGTAGGTCGCCTCGCGCGGCTCCAGCCCCTGCTCGATGTTGCGCTCGACATTCTCGACCACGACGATCGCGTCGTCGACGACGATGCCGATGGCGAGCACGAGCCCGAACAGGCTGAGCGCGTTGATCGAGAAGCCGAACAGATGCATCACCGCGAAGGTGCCGACGACCGAGACCGGCACGGCCACCAGCGGGATGATCGAAGCCCGCCAGGTCTGCAGGAAGATGATGACGACGAGCACGACGAGCGCGATCGCCTCCAGCAGCGTGGTGATCACCGCCTTGATCGAGGCGCGCACGAACTGCGTGGTGTCGTAGACGATCGAGTAATCCACGCCCTCGGGCATGTTCTGCTTGATCTCCGCCATCGTCGTGCGGATCTGGTCGGAGATGGTGATGGCGTTCGAGCCCGGCGCCTGGAAGACCGGCACGGCCACAGCCGGCTTGTTGTCGAGCAGCGAGCGCAGCGCGTAGTCGGCCGCGCCGAGTTCGAGCCGGGCGATGTCGCGCAGGCGGGTCACGGCGCCTGACGCGCTGGTCTTGACGATGATCTCGCCGAATTCTTCCTCGCTCTGCAGACGGCCCTGCGCGTTGACCGAGAGCTGCAGGTCGAGTCCCACCGCGCTCGGCGATGCCCCGACCACACCCGCCGCCGCCTGGACGTTCTGGGCGCGGATTTCGCGCACGACGTCGGCCGGCGACAAGCCGTGCTCGGCGACCTTCTGCGGATCGAGCCAGACGCGCAGCGAATAATCGCCCGAGCCGAAGAGCTGAACCTGCCCGACGCCGTCGATCCGCGCCAGCCGGTCCTTGACGTTCAGAACCGCGTAATTGCGCAGATAGGTCATGTCGTAGCGGTTGTTGGGCGAGGTGATGTGGACCACCAGCATCAGGTCGGGTGAGCTCTTGATCGTGGTGATGCCGAGCCGCCGGACCTCCTCGGGCAGGCGGGGTTCCGCCTGCGAGACGCGGTTTTGGACGAGCTGCTGCGCCTTGTCGGCATCGGTGCCGAGCCTGAACGTGACGGTCAGCGTCATCACGCCGTCCGTCGTCGCCTGGCTCGACATGTACAGCATGTTCTCGACGCCGTTGATCTGCTCCTCGATCGGCGTCGCCACGGTTTCCGCGATCACGCGCGGATTTGCGCCGGGATACTGCGCGCGGACCACGACGGAGGGCGGCACGACTTCCGGGTATTCCGAGATCGGCAGTATGCGCAGCGAGATCAACCCGGCGAGGAAGATCAGGACGGAGAGCACGCCGGCGAAGATCGGCCGGTCGATGAAGAATTTGGACAGGTTCATGGCACGCCCCCCTTTGGAGCGGATGTCTTGCGTGAAAATGCGCCGTCATGCCCGGGCTTGACCCGGGCATCTCCTGACAAGAGATTCTCGGGTCTGCGCTTCGCTTCGCCCGAGAATGACGGCTGGAACGCCTCAGCGCTGGGCGATCTCGGTCTTGACGAGGTCGCGCTTCAGCTCCGACTTCTCGGCCATCGGCACGGCTTCCGGCGCCACCGTCGCGCCCGGACGGATGCGCTGCAGGCCGTTGACGACGATGCGCTCGCCCGGCTTCAGGCCGGAGGTGACGATGCGCAGCCCCTCATTGGTCGCGCCGAGCGTCACCTCGCGCCAGAGCGCCTTGTTGTCGGCCCCGATCACGAAGACGAACTTCTTGTTCTGGTCGGTGCCGACGGCGCGCTCGTTGATGACGAGGCCCTGTTCGCTGCGGGCCTGGCCCATCTGGACGCGTACGAACTGGCCCGGCAGCAGCTTGCCGTCCGGGTTGTCGAGCAGAGCGCGCACCCGCACCGTGCCGCTCGCCGCATCGACGCCATTGTCGACGAAATGCAGCTTGCCGGTGAAGTTCGCCGCCTCAGCTGTCGCGGTTGCGAGCCTGACCGGAATCCGGTCGAGCGCGCGTTCGCTGCCCGGCAGACTGGCGAGTGCGTCGAGCACGGTGCGCTCGTCCGCGTCGAACGAGGCATAGACCGGATCGACCGAGACCAGCGTCGTCAGCAGCGGGGCCGAGGCTCCGGCGGCGACGAGATTGCCGACGGTGATGCCGAGCCGCCCGATGCGCCCGCTGATCGGCGCGCGGATCTGGGTGTAGTCGAGGTTGAGCCGCGCCGTCTGCTGCGCCGCCTGGGCTGCGCGCAGATTGGCCTGCGCCTCGCGCAGCGCGTTGTAGCGGGTGTCGAGTTCGCGCTGCGAGACGTTGCGGCTCGCCATCAACTGCTGGCCGCGCTCATGCTCGCCCGAAGCCAGCGCGACGCGCGCCTCGGCTGCCAGAACCTGCGCCTGTGCCCGCTCGAACTCGGCGAGATAGGGCGCCTGGTCGATGCTGATCAGCAGGTCGCCCTGCCGCACCAGCCCGCCCTCGCGGAAATGCACGGCCTCGACGACGCCGGAGACGCGCGAGCGCAGCTCGACGCGCTCGATCGCCTCGAGCCGGCCGGAGAACTCCGCCCAGTTGACGATGTCGCGCTGCTCGACGGTCGCGACCGAGACCGGGGTCGCTGGCGGTGCGGCCGGAGCCGCAGCAGGGGTGTCGCCCTGGGCGTGTCCGCCGAACAGGTTGAAGGCAAGGGCGAGTGTGGCGAGCGAGGCGCCGGCAGCGAGTCCGCCGCCCAGCAGGCCACGACGATGCGTTCCCTGAATCATGGGTTCGTTCCTTAAGATGAGAGAAAGTCTGAATGCGAAAGGCGCGCGCAGCGGGCCTAGGGAGGTGCGGTCAGGGCGTAGAATTCACTCACATGGTGGCGGGCCATACAGAGGCAGGAGCCGTCTTTGGGCGCGCCGGCGTAAGCCGCCGGCCATTGCGTCGGGCCATCCTGCACATGGTGCTGCACGGTCACACCCGCTTCCTGCAGGCGCGTCGCATAACTTGCGGCTTCGTCGCGCATCGGGTCGTCCTGCGCGCTGATCAGCAGGGCCGCCGGCAGCCCGGCGAGCCGCGAGGCGTTGAGCGGGGTGGCGTAAGGGTGGGCGGCCTTGTCGGGCGTGCCGAGATAGTCGGCCCAACCATCGGCCCAGTGGCAACCGACGGGGCCGGCATCGGCCGACCGCAGCGAATAGGTGCCCAGGCACGCATCGAGCATCGGCGAGAGCAGGATCTGGCCGGCGAGCACAGGCCCGCGCCGGTCGCGTGCCATCAGGGAGAGCGCGGCGGCGAGGTTGCCGCCAGCCTCCTCGCCCGCGACATAAAGCGGAGCATGTTTGGAAGCCCAGCGGGCGCGCATCTTGCCGATGGCGAGAAGCGCTCCATATGTCGCCTCCAGAGCCTCGGGAAAACGGTGCGCCGGGGCCAGGGGATAGTCGAGCGAGATCACCACCGCACCGGCCTCGGCCAGCATCGTCGCAACCGCCTCGCCGCCTTCAAGGGAGCCGCCGGTAAACGAGCCGCCATGCAGATGCAGGACGATCCCGGCCTCGGCCGCGATCTCGGCGGGCGCATAGAGCCGGGCCGCCAGCGAAGCCGAGCCGGCCGCGATCGTCTCCTGCCGCCAGAAGACGGAGCGCGGATTACGATAGGGCTGGATCGACGTGGCAAGCATGGTGCGGCCTGTGGTGTTGCGGTGCAGCACGATTTAGGTGATACTCGTGGGGCAATAAATGGCTCTTTCGGTCATTCATTATTTCCTGAGGGAAATAATCGCGACATGGCGCTGACGCCTGGCAGGATCCCGGCAGTGAGGGTGGAATGGATCAGCTCAGCGCCATGCGCTCCTTCGTCCGGGTCGTCGAGGCCGGCACCTTCACCCGTGCGGCCGACCTGCTCGACGTCCCCAAGCCGACGGTGACCAAGCAGATCCAGCAGCTCGAGGCGCATTTGCGCTCGAAGCTTTTGAACCGCACGACGCGGCGCGTCACCGTGACGATGGATGGCGCCGCCTATTACGAGCGGGCGCTGCGCGTGCTCGGCGAGATCGACGAGCTCGACGCCAGCATGGCCCTGTCGCAGGCGCGCCCGGGCGGGCGGCTGCGCGTCGAAAGCAGCGCTTCGCTCGCGGTCGCCGTCGTCATCCCGGCGCTGCCGGAGTTTCATGCCCGCTATCCGGAGATCCAGATCGATTTCGGGCTGAGCGACCGGCCGACCGATCTGCTCGGCGAGAATGTCGACTGCGCGCTACGGGCAGGGGAGATCGGGGACCAGAGCCTGATCGCGCGGCGCATCGGCGAGATGTATCTCATCACCTGCGCCACGCCCGACTATCTGGCGCGCCACGGCACGCCGCAGCACCCGGCGGATCTGGAGACAGGCCATGTCATCGTCGGCTATCGCTATGCCGCGACCGGCCGCGTCATGCCTTTCACCTATGTTTCCGGGACGGAGACCGTCGAGGTGAAGAGCGAATACGTCACCTCGTTCAACGACGGCGGCGGCTATGTCGCGGCGGCGCTGGCTGGGCTGGGCGTCATCCAGGTCCCGAGCTTCATGGTGCAGGAGCACGTCGCCGCGGGGCGCCTGGTTCCGCTGCTGACGGGCTGGTGCTCGGCGCCCAAGCCTCTGCACATCGTCTATCCGCCGAACCGCCACCTCTCCAACAAGGTCCGTGTCTTCGTCGACTGGCTGGCGGAACTCTTCGCCAAGGACGACAAGATCCAGCGCAAGTCGACGCTTCAGATGCTTGGCAGGGAGTCTTGCGAGGCCGCGTGAGCGGCGCATAGTCTCGGACCTTCCGATGGGCGGCCCCGTGCCGTGCATCGACGGCACGCAGTCAGGAGGATTGGCAAAGCTGATCCCCGGCGCAATGATGCCCTGTCGTTGATTTCGAAGATCAACCCTAGGAAGACTGGTTCGGTATAGAAATCGCGAAAATCTTAGCGGGAGGAAATCTGATGAATTCGTTCCCAATCTCGAAATTTTCACAACGTTGCGCTGCGCTGCGACAAATCGCTCTAGTGCCGAAGCTCCTGGCCTTGACGCTTCTGCTGTCTCCCTTTGCGCCACATCAGGCTAAGGCCGCCATGCCGATCGTTCCGGCCGTGAAAGATGCTGCGCCTGACCTCGTGGAAACAGTCCAGAGACGGAGAATGGCCGCGGGGCGCGGAATGGCGGTGGGGCCGAGGGGCGGCGCCGTTGCGTACCGGGGAGCCGGCGCGCGTGGTCCGAGAGGCGCGGTCGCCGGCGGAGGCTATGTCGCTCGCGGGCCAAGAGGGGGCGTGGTCGCCGGAAGGGGCGGCGCGGCGGTCGTGCGCCCTGGCTATCGCCCCGTCCCCGTTCGGCCCGGCTGGGTGCGCCCGCCCTCCTATTGGTGGCATCCGGGGCTGGCTGTCGCCTCCGGCGCCGCGATCGGCTTCGCAACCGCCGCGGCGGCTACGGCCTATGCCAACTCCCAGCCCCCTGCGCCCGGCTACTGCTGGTTCTACACCAACCCGCAGCGCACGCAGGGTTTCTGGGACGTGTGCCCCTAACTGGCCCGCGGCGGCGGGGCAGGCGACTGGTCATCCCCGGGCAAGCCCGGGATGACCAGTCGCTCTCGTGAAAGCGACGGCGGCCCTCAGGCCGCCTTCCTGCCTGCATCGAACGGGATTTCGATGTCGACGGCCAGCGTCGAGACCTTGGCGCCACGCTCCATCCGGACGGTGACCTTATCGTCATCGACCTGCATGTGCTTGGAGATGGCGCGCAGGATTTCATCGCGCAGCTTGTTGATCAGATCGGAGTCGCCGACCGACGCGCGCTCATGGGCGAGCAGAACCTGCAATCGCTCACGCGCGGCAGGGGCCGATTGGGTGCGGGAGAAAAGACGGAGCAGGTTCATGCCGCTTTCCTTCCGAACATCTTGCCGAAGAAACCCCGCTTTTCGCCCGGGATGGTGATCGGCAGGTTTTCGCCTCGCAGCCGACGCGCGGCGTCGAAATAGGCAACCGCCGGCGCGCTGCGCTCATCCGCCAGGGTGACCGGCGAGCCGACATTGGAGGCGCGCAGCACGTCCATGCTCTCCGGGATGATGCCCAGCAGCGGGATCGACAGGATCTCGAGGACGTCGTCCACCTTCAGCATGTCGCCACGCTGGGCGCGGGCCGGGTCGTAGCGGGTGAGCAGCAGATGCTTCTCCATGCGCTCGCCCTGCTCGGCCTTGAGCGTCTTGGAATCGAGCAGGCCGATGATGCGGTCGGAATCGCGCACCGAGGAGACTTCCGGGTTGGTGACGACGATGGCCACGTCCGCATGGCGCATGGCGAGCGTCGCGCCGCGCTCGATGCCGGCGGGGCTGTCGCAGATGACCCAGTCGAAGGACTTCCTGAGGGCACCGATGACGCACTCGACGCCTTCGGCCGTCAGGTTGTCCTTGTCGCGCGTCTGCGAGGCCGGCAGCAGATAGAGCGTCTCGACCCGCTTGTCGCGGATCAGCGCCTGAGTCAGCTTGGCCTCGCCCTGGATCACGTTGACGAGGTCGTAGACCACCCGTCTTTCCGCGCCCATGATCAGGTCGAGATTGCGCAGGCCGACATCGAAATCCACCACCACGACCTTGTCGCCGCTTTGCGCAAGCGCGGCTCCCAATGCGGCCGAAGACGTCGTCTTGCCGACGCCGCCCTTGCCTGACGTGACTACGATGACTTTGCCCATTGATCTCTCCTGTTTGTATGGACGCGCCGTCGGATCAGGCGAGTGATCCCGTCATGAAGGTTTCGCCTTCCAGCCAGAACTGGACGGCCTTCCCATGCAGACCGGGCTCCAGGTCCTCGGCCGTCTTGTAGTAGCCGTCGATGGCGATCAGCTCGGCTTCGAGCTTGCGGCAGAAGATGCGCGCGGCAGAGTTGCCCATCGTGCCCGCCATCGCCCGGCCTCTCAGCGTGCCGTAGATGTGGATCGATCCGCCGGCGATGACCTCCGCGCCCGATGCGACCGATCCAAGCACGGTGACGTCGCCTTCGGTGAAGATCAGCGACTGGCCCGAGCGCACCGGTTCGGTCACGACGATCGAAGGCGCGGCCTTGGCCGGCAGCGGCGCGGAAGGCGCGACCGCCTCGGCGCCACTGGCTTTGGCGCTCTCGGCCGGGGTCGGCGCTTCGAAATCCGAGGCGGGGCGCCCATCGGACATCGCGGGCGGCAGGCCTGCGTCGAGCAGTGAGGGCCGCGCGCCTTCGATGCCCATGATCCGCACATGGCGCTCGCCGAGCTTGTCGACGAGGTCGCGAAGCTGCGAGCGGTCGATCTCCAGCCCGGTGATGTCCAGCACGACCGGCCGCCGCATGAAGAAGCCGGTGGAACGGGCGGCGAGGTCGTCGAGCCGCGCCAGCCAGTCCTCGAAGGGCAGCTCCGGGGTCAAAGAGAGCGCAAGGAAGCTCCGCCCCTTGAGGCGGATAGGCCGAGATTGAGTTAACACGTTGGTCATCTTGGTAAATTTTCGGTTGATTCTGTGTACGACGGCATGGTTAACAGACGGTAAATCGCGGGCTCGCATCTGTGGATGGCGCGCCGATTTGAGAGCTGATGGCGCGAGGAAAAGAACGCTCAGCGCATGCCGTTGAGGTTCGGAAACGCGCCGTCATCCTGGGCTTCGCGAAGCAAAATCCCGGGATCCATCGGAGGGCTCCGGAGCATTACGATGGATCCCGGAGCTGCGCCGCTTTGCGGCTTGTCCAGGATGACCGCGGTGTTTCCAAGCGTGCCAGCGTTCTCTGCGTAGGGACGAACAGAGTGCGGGATGGGGCCGCGCAAACCGCCCCGAATCCTCAACCCTCGCCGACATATCTCCGCTGCAGATGCGCTTTGAACACGCCGGCATCGAGCGGCCGCCCCGTCGCCTGCGTCAGCAATTCGTCCGTCTCCAGCAGCGAGCCCTGGCTGTGGATGTTGGCGCGCAGCCAGCCGAGCAGGGTGGAAAAGTCCCCGCGGCCGATCGCCGGCAGAATGTCGGGTTCCGCGCGGCAGGCGGCGTCGAAAATCTGCGCCGCGGTCATGGCGCCGAGCGTATAGGTCGGGAAATAGCCCCAGCCGCCGCTCGGCCAGTGCACATCCTGCAGGCAGCCGAGGCGATCATCCGGCACGCTCACGCCGAGCAGCTCGCGCATGCCGTCGTTCCAGGCGGCGGGCAATTCGGCCAGCGGCATCGCGTCGGCGATCAGCGCCTTCTCCAGCCGGTAGCGCAGGATGACATGGGCCGGGTAGGTCACCTCGTCGGCATCGACGCGGATGAAGCCGGGCTCCACCTTCGTATAGCGCCGCCACAGCGCATCGGTCTCCCAGGCCGGCCCTGAACCGCCGAAGGTCTCACGCATCAGCGGCGCGGCGAAGTCGATAAACTCCCGGCTGCGGCAGGCCTGCATCTCGACCAGCAGCGACTGGCTCTCATGCAGGCTCATGCCGCGCGCCTGGCCGACGGGCTGGTTCAGGAAGCCCTGCGGCCGACCCTGCTCGTAGAGCGCATGGCCGGTTTCGTGGAGCACGCCCATCAGCGCCTTGGCAAAATCGCCTTCGTCATAGCGCGTGGTGATGCGGACATCGTTGTCGGCCCCGCCGCAGAACGGATGTGTGGAGACGTCGAGCCGGCCGCGCTCGAAATCATAGCCCAGCGCTGCCATCATACGCAGGCCAAGCGCGCGCTGCTTCTCGATGGCGAAGGGCCCCTGCGGATCGGCCACCTGCGGCCGCTTGCCCTGCACCGCCAGCACATCTTGCAGGAAGCCCGGCAGGAAGCCGGCGAGATCGTCGAACAGCGCGTCGATCTTGGCCGAGCGTCCGCCCGGCTCGTAGTCGTTGAGCAGTGCGTCGTAAGGCGAGAGGCCAAGCTTCTCGCCCTTGGCCTGGCCGATCTCGCGCTGGATCGTCAGGACCTCGGCCAGATAGGGCAGGAGCCCTGCGAAATCGGCCTCGGCACGGGCCTGCCGCCAGCGCATCTCGCAGGCCGAGATCGCCTTGCTCGAAGCCTCGACCAGATCGGCCGGCAGCGCGGTCTCGACCGTCCAGAGCCGGCGGATCTCGCGCAGATTGGCGCGCTCCCAGGGGCCGAGCCCGCTATCGGCATCCGCGTCCGCCAGCCAGTCGCCGATGCGGGCGTCGGTCGTCATGCCGTGATGCATGACCCGCAGCAGTGCCATGCTCTCGGCCCGCGTCCCGGCGGCGCCCTTCGGCATCATCACATCGTTGTCCCATTGCAGGATGCCGATGGCGTTGCTGAGCGCGGCGGCACGGCCGAAATGGGCGGAGAGGTCGGAATAGGCGGTCATGCGATGTGTCTCTGGCGATGATGAACGACTGGATTCTCCACGCCGTCATTCCGGGCGCAGCGAAGCGGAGGCCCGGAATCCATCGAAGGGCGCTGAACTCTACGATGGATTCCGGAGCGGCGCCGCTTCGCGGCTTGTCCGGAATGACGGCGCGGATATCTCCATGTCCGTTCAGGCGAACAGCGTCTTGAACTGCCGCGGCTGCGAGCGGAGATACTGGTTGGGCACCTTGACGCTGGCGCCGAGATGGGCGGCGGCGTGCCAGGGCCAGCGCGGATCGTAGAGCACCCCGCGGGCGATGCCGACCAGGTCCGCATCGCCGGTGCCGACGATCGCCTCGGCCTGGTCGGCTTCTGTGATCAGCCCGACCGCGATGGTCGGCAGCCCCGTCGCCTGCTTCACGGCCCGCGCGAACGGCACCTGGTAGTTCGGCCCGAGCGGAATCTGCTGGGCGCCGGAGTTGCCGCCGCTGGAGACATGGATGAAATCGGCGCCGCGCTTCTTGAGTTCGCCCGCGAAGACCAGCGTCTGTTCGAGATCCCAGCCGCCCGCGACCCAGTCCGTCGCGGAGACACGCACGCCGACCGGGAAGCCCGCCGGCACCACGGCCTTGACCGCATCAAAAGCGGCGAGCGGCAAGCGCATGCGGTTCTCCAGCGAGCCGCCATAGGCGTCCTCGCGCCGGTTGGAGAGCGGGGAGAGGAACTGGTGCATCAGATAGCCATGGGCCGCATGCAGCTCGATCGCGGCGAAGCCGAGCCGGACCGAGCGCTTTGCGGCTGTGGCGAAGCTCTCGCAGAGCTGGGCCAGATCGTCGGCGCTCAACGCGCGCGGGTTGCGCGCATGTCCGTCGAAGGCGACGGGCGAGGGCGCCACCGTTTCCCAGCCGCCGGCGTCGAGCCCGAGCTGGCCGCCACCGAGCCAGGGCGGCGCGACCGAAGCCTTGCGCCCGGCATGGGCGAGCTGGACGCCGATCGGCATGTCGGAATGCGCACGCACGGAGGCGAGCGTCTTGGCCAGGGCGGCTTCGGTCTCGTCCGACCAGAGCCCGACATCGGCCGGGCTGATCCGGCCTTCAGGCACAACTGCTGTCGCCTCGATGATCAGCAGGGCTGCGCCCGAATGCGAGAGATTGCCCAGATGGATCGTGTGCCAGTCGGTCGTGCGACCCTCGTCGGCCGAATATTGACACATCGGCGCGATGACGATGCGGTTGGCGAGCGCAAGCCCACCGAGCTGGAAGGGGCTGAAAAGCTGGCTCATGGAAAGGTCTCTCGGGGATCTGGTGGCGGGATCATCACGGAGCCGCAACCCAAGTCCAGTCCTACATGCGGGCGACAGCCATGCGCGATGTCGGCGCTCACGATCGCGTCAGCGCATCCTTGCTACGGATCCGGCAAGCTGAAGCGATGGCGCTGGGCGGGATCGGGCAAGCCGCAGCTCTCCTTGCGCCCGAACAACCTGTAGCGGTTGCGCGCGAGCCGGTCGTAGAGCCAGTCCCGCAGCGGCCGGGGCAGGATGCGGGCGGCTAGAACCAGCCGTGCCGGCCAGTTGAGATGGGAGATCACGCCCAGCACGGCATCGGATCTGCGCATGACGACGCCGTTCTCAACGAACAGGAAGCTGTCGGGTTGGTCGGGATCGACGCCATGAAGCTGCGCCAGCGCGCGGCCCTCGCGGGACTGGATCGCGACGAAGCGCATCTCGTGGTCGCGCTCGTGTCGCAGCGTGTACTGCACCCCGCCCGAGCAGAGCACGCAGACGCCATCGAACAGGCATACGGGCGGCGCACCGGCCATGCGGGCTCCCCCCGGGTCAGTGCGCGGGCTTCGGATAGGGCAGGCGCACGCCTTGCTCGGCGAAGGTCGAGCGGTTGCTCTGCTGGCGCTTCCTGATTTCGGCGCGCGCCACGGTCCGTAAGTGCACCTCATCCGGGCCGTCGATGAAGCGCAGCGCCCGGCCCCAGGAGTAGATGAAGGCGAGCGGCGTGTCGTTGGAAAGGCCGGCCGCGCCGAAAACCTGCATCGCCCGGTCGGCGATCTTCGTCTGCAGCCGCGTTGCCACCACCTTGATCGAGGAGACCTCGGTGCGGGCGGCCTTGTTGCCGTCGCGGTCCATCATCCAGGCGGCGCGCAGGCAGAGCAGCCGCGCCTGATCGATCTCCATGCGGCCTTCCGCGATCCAGTCCTGCACATTGGCATAGTCCGCGAGGTTGCGGCTGAAGGCCTTGCGTTGGAGGGCGCGCTCGACCATCAGTTCCAGCGCCACCTCGCATTGCCCGATCGAGCGCATGCAATGGTGGATGCGCCCCGGCCCGAGCCGCGCCTGCGCCAGCGCAAAGCCCGCCCCTTCCTCGCCCAGCATGTTGGCCGCGGGCACGCGGACTTCGGTGAAATCGGTCTCGGTATGGCCCTCGGGCGAATGGTGGTTCAGCAGCGGCAGGTTGCGCATCACGCTGACGCCGGGCGCATCCATCGGCACGATGATCATCGAATGGCGCTTGTGCGGATCGGCATCGGGCGCCAGATCGGAGAGCCCCATCACGATGCAGAACTTGACGTTCGGGTGCAGCGCCCCGGTCGTCCACCATTTGCGGCCGGTGACGACATAGTCGTCGCCGTCACGGGTGATCGTGGTCTGGAGATTGGTCGGGTCGGAGGAGGCGACGCCGGGTTCGGTGATGCCGACGCAGGAGCGGATCTCGCCGTTCATGAGCGGTACCAGCCAGCGTTCGCGCTGCTCCGGCGTCGCGAACATGTGCAGGATTTCCATGTTTCCGGTGTCGGGGGCGTTGCAGTTGAACACCTCCGACGACCAGTAGATCCGGCCCATGATCTCGGCGAGCGGCGCATATTCGAGGTTGGAGAGCCGCGTGCCCGGCTCGTCCTGCTTCAGTGCCGGCAGGAACAGGTTCCACAACCCCTCGGCCTTGGCCCTCGCTTTAAGCCCATCGATCAGCGCCATCGGATAGCGTCCCGCCTCGACCTCCTCGCGCCAATGCGCATCGGCCGGCTGGACATGTACGTCCATGAACGTCTGCAGCCGCGTGCGCAGTTCCTCGACCTTGGCGGAATAGGCGAAATCCATGGTGCTTTCCTTCAGTCGCCGCCGTCGATCACGGCCTGCGCGCGCAGTGCAAAACTCTCCGCCATCTCGCCGACCGCCACCGCGTTCTCGGCCGCCGCATTGCCGGCCTTCGCCCGCGCCGCGATACCGTCGAGGATGACGGCGAAGCGCAGCAGCGAGAAGGCGAGATGGAAGCGGCTCGGCCCCTCGGCGCGTCCCGCTGCCGCGCAATAGCGTTCGAGATACTCGGCCTGTGTGGGAATGCCGAGGCCCTGGCGGTCGAGCCCGACGATGCCGGCATACATCTGCGGCGTCGAATGCCAGGGCAGGCAGGAGAAGGCGGCGTCGGAGAGCGGATGCCCGAGCGTCGAGAGTTCCCAGTCGAGTACGGCCACCACGCGTGGCGCATCGGCCGCGAACATCAGGTTGCCCAGGCGGAAATCGCCATGGACGATCGTTGTCTCGACGCTGTCGTCGAGATTTGCCGCAAGCCATTCGAAGCTGCGATCCACCGCCGCGATCTCTTGAGTCTTCGTCTCGCGCCACTGTCGGCCCCAGCGCGCGATCTGTCGGGCATAGTAGTTTCCGGGCTTTCCGAAATCGGAAAGTCCCGCCGCCTGCCAGTCGAAGCCGTGCAGCGCAGCCAGCGTCTCGGCCATGGCGAAATACATGTCCCGGCGCTCATCAGGCGTCACGCCGGGCAGGGCGGTATCATGGAAGACGCGGCCCTCCAGCCGCTCCATCAGGTAGAAGGGCGTGCCGACGATGTCGTCCTCGCCATGGAACAGCACGACCGGCGGCACCGGCACGGCCGAACCGGCGAGGGCCTTCAGGATGCGGTACTCGCGATCGACCGCATGCGCCGAGGGCAGCAAAGGCCCCGGCGGCTTCTTGCGCAGCACGAGCCGCGTGCCGGCATCCGGATAGGACAGGAAGAAGGTCGGGTTCGACTGCCCGCCGCTGATCCGCTCCAGCGTCATCGCGCCGGTCGCGCGGCCGGGGAGGGCGGAGCGCAGGAAGGCGTCGAGCCGGGCGGTGTCGAATTCGGGAGTGCTGGAGGCGGAGGCGGCTGACATGGCGGGCATCATCGTGAGGTGGGGCGCAAGGGTCAACGCTGCGATTGATCGGTCACGATGATCCGCCTGCATTGCCCCTCGCCACCGAGACCAAACAGCGCGCCTCGGCGACGACCTTGGTACGCTCACCGGGTTTGGTCAGGCGCTCTCAGGCGGCGGTGCGCAGGCTCGACAGGAAACGTTCGACCAGGTCGCTGATCATGCCCGCCGAGGCCTCGACCTGGACCGCGGCGGAGTCGAGCTCGATCGACATCTTGGCGACATCCCCGATCGAGTGCCGGGCGGCTTGCGCCGAAGCCAGGCCCTGTTGCGTGCGCATCGCGGCCTCCTGGGTGTCGGCCGCCATGTCGCTGGTGGCGAGGGACTGCGCCTGTACCGTCTCGGCGATCGAGGCTGCCGATTGCTCCAGGCGTGCGATGGTCAGGCTGATCGAATTCACATGCCGGACGCAGGATTCGGTCGCGGACTGCACCTGGGCGATCTGCGTGGCGATTTCGCCGGTGGCGTTGGCCGTCTGATGCGCCAGCGACTTGACCTCGCCGGCGACGACCGCAAAGCCCCGCCCTGCCGCTCCGGCGCGCGCGGCTTCGATGGTGGCGTTGAGCGCGAGAAGGTTGGTCTTGGTGGCGATCTGCTGGATCAGCGTCACGATCGAGCCGATGCGGCCGGCCGCTTCGGCCAGGACTTCCATCGACCCCGTGACCTCGCGGGTGTCGGTGACGGCCTCGCCGGTGATCGAGAAGCTCTGCTGCGTTTCACTGCTGACATGGTCGAGCGCACTGACCAGGTCGTTGGTCGCGGCCACCGTGCGGCTGATCCGATCCGTGCAGTCGCGCGCGGCATCCTCCGCCAGCGTCGCCTCGCGATCGGCCTGGCCGCTGCGGTAGAGGCTGGTCGCGGCATAGTCCCTGAGTGTGCTGGCCGCGATCTGCAGGCTTTCCGACAATTGTCCGATATTGCCCTGGAAGGACGAGGCGGCGAGATGGAGTTCGTTCTCGCGCTGCGTCAGGCCGATGCGGCTTGCCCGCTGGTGGCACGAGGTCGCGGCCAGCGCATCGGTGAGGATCAGGCGGGTCAGCGCGGCGGCCTCGTCGATCGCCTTGCGGCTGCTGAAGCGGCGCCGCCGGCCGATCTCCTGGAACAGCGGCTCGATCAGCCGCAGCGCCGTCCCCAGCCGGGTGCGGATGCCCATGGCGTCGCCGAATTCGGTCGTCGTCGCCTGGTTCAGGCTTGCGGCGTAGTCGTCGCCGAACTCGCCCTTGAACAGCAATTCGATATGCCGCCGCTCGGCCTCGATGATCGGCTGGCGATGCCGCTCGACATGCACCTTCATATCCGCGACGGAGCGCTCGAGATGGTCGCAATAGGCGGTGCAGGCCTCGCCGGCATGCTTGGAGACGACCGGCAGCAAGGCGCGCGCGACATCCCGCCCCCGCTCATCGACGCCCGAGGCGAGCAGGAGCTTGTCGATGGCCGCGCCCGTGATCGCGACGGGTTTGGCACCGGATGCGGGGTGGCTGGGATCCTGGGACAATGTACGCCATAGCCGAGAAATTCGTCGGTTATGACGCTCTCATGAATCTCTTAAAGAATTTGAGGCGAAATTGAGCGGCTTTCTAGCCTCTAGGCCGCATCGAGCCCGTAGAGCGAGTGCAGTGTCCGTACCGCCAGCTCGGTATAGGCGGCGTCGATCAATACCGAGAACTTGATCTCGGAGGTCGTGATCGCGCGGATGTTGATGCCCTTGTCGGACAGCGCCCGGAAGGCGCGCGCCGCAACGCCGGCATGGCTGCGCATGCCGACGCCGATCGCCGAGATCTTGACCACGTCCGTCGCGCCCTGCAGCGCCTGGTAATGGATCACGTCGTGCAGGCCCTCGAGCAGGGTCTTGGCGCGCTCGTAATCGGCGGTCGGCACCGTGAAGGTGATGTCGGTCGTCGCCTGGTCGTCGGAGACGACCTGGATGATCATGTCGACATTGATGTTGGCGTCGGCCAGCGGTCCGAAGATCGCGGCCGCCACGCCGGGCTTGTCGGCGACGCGCCGGAGCGTGATCTGGGCTTCGTCGCGCGAGAACGCGATGCCGGTGACGATCTGCTGTTCCACGATGTCGTCCTCGTCGCAGATGAGGGTGCCTGGATTGGGATTGTTGGGGTCGTCGAAGGAGGAGCGCACATAGGTCGGCACGCGATGGACCATGGCGATCTCGACCGAGCGCACCTGGAGCACCTTGGAGCCGAGCGAGGCCATCTCCAGCATCTCCTCGAAGGAGACCTTGTCCATGCGCTTGGCCTTCGGCACGACGCGCGGATCGGTCGTGTAGACGCCGTCAACATCGGTGTAGATGTCGCAGCGATCGGCCTTGAGGCCGGCGGCGATCGCGACCGCCGAGGTGTCGGAGCCGCCGCGCCCGAGCGTGACGATGCGGTGCGACTGGGCGTGCAGGCCCTGGAAGCCCGAGCAGACCGCGATCTCGCGGTTGCGGTCGAAGCCGGCCAGGATACCAGCGCCGTCGACGCTCTCGATCCGCGAGGAGGCATGCGCGTCCGAACCATAGATCGGAATCTGCCAGCCCTGCCAGGAACGCGCCGGCAGGCCCAGCTCCTGCAGCACGAGCGACATCAGCCCCGACGTCACCTGCTCGCCCGACGCCACGACGACGTCGTATTCGGCGCGGTCGTAGAGCGGGGCGGCTTCCTTGCACCAGGCGACCAGCTCATTGGTCTTGCCCGACATCGCCGAGACGACGACTGCGACCTCGTGGCCGGCGTCGAATTCGCGTTTGACATGCAGCGCCGCGTTCTTGATGCGCTCGACAGTGGCGACGGACGTGCCGCCGAATTTCATCACCAGACGGGCCATGGCGGTCCAGAGGCTCTCAATCACGAATCCCGTTTCGGGCGGGACGAAAGGTCACCCTCGCGCCTTGCGCGGGGCGGGTGTAGATGACGGGCAGCGGCCGGCCTGTCAATGCGACGAGGGATGGTGGCAGGCAAACGGAGGCAAAGACCATGGCGGCGACGGCTCAGCGCCAAGGCTCGACCCAGCAAGGCTCAACCCGGAACGGCTCGACGATCGATTCCGCCGAGGTGGCGCGGTTCGATGCGATCGCCAGGACCTGGTGGGATCCGAAAGGCCCGATGGCCGTCCTGCACAAGTTCAATCCGGTGCGGTTGACCTTCATCCGCGACCTCGTCTGCGAACGCTTCGGCCGCGACCCGAAGACGATGCGGGCGCTGGAAGGGCTGAGCCTGGTCGATATCGGCTGCGGCGGCGGCGTGCTCTGTGAGCCGCTGGCGCGTCTCGGGGCGCAGGTGACGGGGCTCGACCCGGCACCCACCAATATTTCCGTCGCGGCCGCCCATGCCGAGGCCGGCGGCCTCGCGATCGATTATCGCCAGCAGACGATCGAGGCGCTGGTGGCCGACGGGGGCCGCTACGACATCGTGCTGGCGATGGAGGTCGTCGAGCACGTCGCCGATGTCGAGGCCTTCGTCAGCGCCTGCTGCGCGGCGGTGAAGCCCGGCGGGCTGCTGGTCATGGCGACGCTGAACCGCACGCTGAAATCCTATGCGCTCGCGATCGTCGGCGCCGAATATGTCCTGCGCTGGCTGCCGCGCGGCACCCATGACTGGGAGAAGTTCGTCACGCCCGACGAACTCGGCGACGCGATCGAGCGCGGCGGCCTCGAACTCGGCGACAGCACCGGCGTCGTCTACAACCCGTTCACGGATCGCTGGTCGGCCGCGCGCGACATGGACGTCAACTACATGCTGGCGGCGTACCGCCCGGGTTGAGCGGCGTCCGGGCACTCGCCCGTCCGCTCAGATCCAGCGCCGGATCGTGCTGAGCACGATCAGCATCGCCAGGCCTGATGCCAGGGCGACGAAGGAAACGGTCATCGCCGGGTTGTGGCCGATCGTATAGCCGAGCTTGCGCCAGAGCAGCGTTCCGAGGATCGCGCCGGCGAGGACCAGCAGGCCGTTGATGATGATGCCGAAGGCGCCGTCGCGCAGCAGCATGTCGGAGATCCAGCCGAACAGCAGCACGCCGACCCCGACGATCGACAGGAACACCACGAGCTGTGGCGTCGACATGTCCGGCAGTCCAAGCATCAAGATCAATGCGCGCATGGAAATCCTCGGCAAGCTCCCGCGTTGCTATAGCATGGCCGCGTTAAGGGGATGCTGCGACGCCGGGAGACGCAGGGCACGGCCCGACCGAGCGAAATCGCCTGCCTGTTTTTGCACTGCGTCATAGGCCGATGGAACGATGGCGCGCCGCAGCATAAAGTGCATGATCGTGGTCAAGTCCGCCGGGGCCGCTTTGGGGTGATTGCAGCCTTGGCGGTCGCAAGCCGCCGGACAAAGCAGGGGAGAGACGACCATGTCCAAGCCGCAGATGTCTAAGCCTCACGCCGCCGCGACACCGCCCAAGGATCTCTACGAACTCGGCGAACTCCCGCCGCTCGGCCATGTCCCGGCCAATATGTATGCCTGGACGATCCGCCGCGAGCGCCACGGCCCGCCGCAGGAGAGCTTCCAGATCGAGGTCGTCCCGACCTGGGAGATCGGCGAGGAGGAGGTGCTGCTGCTCGTGATGGCCGGTGGCGTCAACTACAACGGCATCTGGGCCGGCCTCGGCCAGCCGATCTCGCCCTTCGACGTCCACAAGGGTTCGCTCCACATCGCGGGTTCCGACTGCTCCGGCATCGTCTGGGCCGTCGGCTCCAAGGTGAAGCGCTGGAAGGTCGGCGACGAGGTCATCGTCCACTGCAACCAGGACGATGGCGACGACGAGGAGTGCAATGGCGGCGATCCGATGTTCTCGTCCTCCCAGCGCATCTGGGGCTACGAGACGCCGGACGGCTCCTTCGCGCAGTTCTGCCGGGTGCAGTCGCGGCAACTGATGCTGAAGCCGCGCCACCTCGCCTGGGAGGAGGCAGCCTGTTACACGCTGACCCTGGCCACCGCCTACCGCATGCTGTTCGGCCACGCGCCCCACACCATCAAGCCCGGCGACAATGTTCTGGTCTGGGGAGCTTCGGGCGGCCTCGGCGTCTTCGGCGTCCAGCTCTGCGCTGCGTCGGGCGCCAACGCCATCGGCGTGATCTCCGACGAGACCAAGCGCGACTATGTGCTGGGGCTCGGCGCCAAGGGCGTGATCAACCGCAAGGATTTCAACTGCTGGGGCCAGATGCCCAAGGTCAACAGCCCCGAATACAACGACTGGACGAAGGAGGCCCGCAAGTTCGGCAAGGCGATCTGGGACATCACCGGCAAGAAGGATGTCGACATCGTCTTCGAGCATCCGGGCGAAGCGACCTTCCCGGTCTCCTGCCTCGTCGCCAAGCGCGGCGGCATGATCGTGTTCTGCGCGGGAACCTCGGGCTTCAACATCACCTTCGACGCACGCTATGTCTGGATGCGGCAGAAGCGCGTGCAGGGCTCGCATTTCGCCCATCTCAAGCAGGCGAGCGCGGCCAATCAGTTCGTGCTCGACCGGCGCATCGACCCCTGCATGTCCGAGGTCTTCCCCTGGGACAAGATCCCGCTCGCCCACCACAAGATGTGGAAGAACGAGCACGCGCCGGGCAACATGGCGGTGCTGGTCTACGCGCCGCGCACCGGCTTGCGGACCTATGAGGATGTGGCGGAGGCGCTGGCGGGCTAGAGCGCTTCTCCGGCTTGCGCTCGGGCACGATAACACTTAATCGTTTGGTAAAGTAATTGCCGAACGAGGTGTCGATGTCCCTCCAGCTCTACGCGCACCCTTTCTCGTCCTACTGCCAGAAGGTGCTGGTCGCTTTCTACGAGAACGAGACGCCCTTCACCTACCGGCTGCTGGACTTCGACGATCCGCAGGCCGGGGAGGAACTCGCCGCGCTCTGGCCGCTGAAGCGCTTTCCGGTGCTCGTCGACGGGGCTGAGACCGTCCTGGAGTCCAGCGTCATCATCGAGCATCTGTCGCTCGCCCATCCGGGCCCGGTCCGGCTGCTGCCGGAGGATGCAAAGGCAGCGCTCGCCGCGCGCATGATGGATCGCTTCTTCGACAGCTACGTCATGACGCCGATGCAGAAGATCGTCTTCGATCACATCCGGGAGCCGAAGGACCGCGACCCCTACGGCGTCGCCGAAGCGCGGGCGATGCTCGATGCCGCCTATCAGTGGCTCGATGGGCGGCTCGCCGGGCGCAAATGGGCCTGCGGCAGCGAATTCACCCTGGCCGACTGCGCGGCCGCGCCATCGCTGTTCTATGCCGATTGGGTCCACGAGATCGACGTCGCATTCCCCAACACCCGCGCCTACCGGGCGCGGCTGCTGGCGCGCCCGTCCTTCGCGCGCGCTGTCGAGGAGGGACGGCCCTATCGCCACTTCTTCCCGCCGGGCGCCCCTGATCGCGATTGAGGTGTCGCGCGGCTGTCCGGGAGAGGCGCGTCGGCGCAAGCATGACGACGCGGCGTCGGCGTGGGGCGACATCCGCTCGCCCCGCGCCTAATCAGACAGGCCTCGAAAGCCCGTCCCATGCTGTCATCGCCCCTGTTCCTGCGCGCCGTCCCGCTGATCTTCACCTTCCTCTGGTCGTCGGGGTGGATCGTCGCGGGCTATTCGGCGCAATACGCCGATCCGCTGACTTTCCTGTCGGTCCGCTTTGCCAGCGCCGGGATTTTGCTCGCCGCGCTTTCGGTGGCTGTCGGGGCGCGCTGGCCGGCGACGCCGCGGGCCTGGCTCGACTGCATCATCGCCGGCGTGCTGCTCCACGCCATCTATCTCTGTGGCGTCTGGTGGGCGGTGCGCCATGGCCTGCCGGCGGGCATCTCCGGCCTGATCGCCGGCTTGCAGCCGATCCTGACCGCGATGCTGGCGCCCGCTCTCGTCGGCGAGCGCATTTCGCCAATCCGCTGGGCCGGCATCCTCTGCGGCTTCCTCGGCATCGCGCTCGTGCTGGAGCCCAAGCTGGTCGGCGTCGATCCGGTGGCGCTGTGGGGCATTCTGCTTCCGGTCGCCGTCAACATCGTCGGCATGTTCGCCGTGACCTTCGGCTCCTTCTTCCAGAAGGCCCGCATCGTCTCCGGCGACCTGCGCACGGTGACGACGATCCAGTATGCCGCCGCCTTCCTGTTCACGCTGCCGCTGGCTTTCGCGCTGGAGCCGATGCGGATCGAGTGGAACCTGACCATGACGCTCGTCCTGGCCTGGTCGGTGCTGGCGCTCTCGCTCGGCGGGATCGGGCTCTATCTCCTGATCCTGCGCCGCGGCGAGGTCTCGCGGATCGCGACCTTCCTCTACCTCGTCCCGGCGCTGGTGGCGCTCGAGGCCTGGTTCCTGTTCGGCGAGACGATGTCGCTGATCCAGATCGCGGGCATGGCGCTGACGATCGTCGGCGTCGTCCTGGCGAGCCGGAAATAGCGCGGCGGACCTTGCCGTAATTGCGAGCGAAGCGAAGCAATCCAGAGGATTTGCTCGACGCCTGCCTGGATTGCTTCGCTTCGCTCGCAATGACGGGGTCACCCGAAAGACGGCTTTTCGTCCCTTCACCGTTCAGCATATGCTGCGTCGCAACAAGGGAGAGAAAACCATGAGCGTTAACGCCGCCGCCGCCTCGTCGCACACATCCGCCAGCGCCGTCGCCCTGATCGAGGCCGCGCTGCCCGGCTTCGAGACCCTGCTGCAGGAGGCCATCGCCGCCGTGCGCGGCAAGGTCACGGCCGACGGCAAGATCTCCTCGGCCCTGCTGGAAGCCGAGCAGCATGCCGCCCATGGCCTGTCCTGGCTCGCGACCTATGTCATGGCCCTGCGCGAACTGAAGGCCTATGGCGAGCGCCTCGCGGCGGACAACCGCTACGGCGCGGTCGAGGATTACGCGATCAGGATCGGCGCCGGCGAATATGCCGCGCAGATCCTCGGCGGCATCCCGATGAGCCAGGGCGAGATCGTCCGGCTGCCTGCGCTCGGGCTCTCGGCCAAGGCGATCGCCGCTGCTCGCACCGACGCCACTGACACGCTGATCGCCGAAGGCAACACGCCGGAGAACCGCGCCCGTCTCGTATCCCTGTTCAGCCAGGACGATGGCGCCGCTGGCGTCGGCGACCCCGGCCTCGACGAGACCCTTGAAGCGATCCGCGAGGAAATGCGCCGCTTCTGCGCCGCCGAAGTGACGCCCCATGCCCATGAGTGGCACCTGAAGAACGACTACATCCCGATCGAAGTCGTCGAGAAGATGGCCGAGCTTGGCGTCTTCGGCCTGACCATCCCCGAGGAATTCGGCGGCATGGGCCTGTCCAAGGTCTCGATGTGCGTCGTCTCGGAGGAGCTGTCGCGCGGCTATATCGGCGTCGGCTCGCTCGGAACCCGCTCCGAGATCGCGGCCGAGTTGATCCTCTGCGGCGGCACCCCGGAGCAGCAGGAGAAATGGCTGCCGAAGCTCGCCTCCGGCGAAGTGCTGCCGACCGCCGTCTTCACCGAACCCAACACCGGCTCCGACCTCGCCAGCTTGCGCACGCGCGCCGTCCGGGATGGTGAGGTCTGGAAGGTCTCCGGCAACAAGACCTGGATCACCCACCCCGTCCGCGCCGACATCATGACGCTGCTGGTCCGCACCGATCCCGACGCCGCCGGCTATCGCGGCCTCTCGATGCTGATCGCCGAGAAGCCGCGCGGAACCGATGCCGACCCGTTCCCCGTCGCAGCCCTCACCGGCGGCGAGATCGAGGTGCTCGGCTATCGCGGCATGAAGGAATACGAGCTTGCCTTCGACGGCTTCGAGGTCAAGGCGGAGAATCTGCTCGGCGGCGTCGAGGGGCAGGGCTTCAAGCAGCTCATGCAGACCTTCGAGGCAGCCCGCATCCAGACCGCGGCACGCGCCGTCGGCGTGGCGCAATCGGCCTTCGATCTCGGCCTGCGCTACGCCAAGGAGCGCGTCCAGTTCGGCAAGAAGCTGATCGCCTTCCCGCGCGTCGCCGACAAGCTCGCGATGATGGCGGCCGAAATCCTGATCGCCCGCCAGCTCACCTATTTCGCCGCCCGCGAGAAGGACGCCGAGCGCCGCTGCGATCTGGAGGCCGGCATGGCCAAGCTGTTAGGGGCCCGCGTCGCCTGGGCGGCGGCCGACAACGCGCTGCAGATCCATGGCGGCAACGGCTTCGCGCTGGAATACCCGGTCAGCCGCGTGCTCTGCGACGCCCGCATCCTCAACATCTTCGAGGGCGCGGCCGAGATCCAGGCGCAGGTCATCGCAAGGCGTCTGGTTGAGGAGTAGCATCGGCCCGAAAAGTGGATTCCGGTTTTCGGAAGAAGCCGATGCAGAAGTGAGAGCCGCTTTCCGGCAATAATTTCGACATGATGGCCCTGCTTTTCTCCCTTCGCCCCCGGAAGGGCAGAGAACAACAGGATCATTCGATGTCGAAACGCCTAGCCACCATGTTCCTTGGATCGGCGCTGCTCTGCGCCGCTGCGGCGGCCCCGGCAATCGCGCAGCAGGGCCCGGCCCAGCCTTCGCCCCGGATCAGCGTCACCGGAGAGGGCGAGGTCAGCGTCGCCCCCGACATGGCGGTGCTCAATCTCGCCGTGCTGCGCGAGGCCGAGACGGCGCGCGAGGCGCTGTCGGCCAGCAACGAGGCGATGAAGCAGGTGCTCAGCGCCCTGAAGGCGGCCGGCATCGCCGAGCGCGACCTGCAGACCGCAGGCCTGAACATCCAGCCGCGCTATACCCAGCCCGGTCCGCAGGCGAAGCCCCAGGCCCCCAAGATCAGCGGCTACGCGGCCAGCAACTCGCTGACGGTGCGCATCCGTGATCTCTCGGCGGTCGGCGCCATCCTCGACAAGACCATCAGCCTCGGCGTCAATCAGGGTGGAGACATCACCTTCGTCAATGACGATCCCAAGCCGAGCCTGAGCGAAGCGCGCAAGCGCGCCGTGGGCGATGCCATCGCACGGGCGCAAACGCTGGCCGAGGCCGCAGGCGTGAAACTTGGGCGCATCCTCTCGATCGAGGAGCATCCCATGCGGCCGGGTCCGGTGCCGGTCGGCAAGATGATGCGGGCTGCGGCGGCCGACAGCTTTGTTCCGGTCGAGCGCGGCGAGAACAGCTTCGGCACGAGCGTGAACGTGGTCTTCGAGATCGCGCCGTAAGGCGTCAGGCCGGCCTGCGGGCCGTTCGCTCGCAGCCGGCTGCCGGACGGTCCTGGATATGCAGTAAATTGATAATTTCTCTGTCCCATGGTGCGGCCATGCCATGATGCCGAGCCGCGGATGCCTGTTGGAATGCTTCTCATCACTGATCGCTCGGACGAAAGCCGGGACATTGCGCGAGGCCTCACCCTTTGGGGTCCCTGCGCCGTCGTCAGGCTTGACGGCCGCGCGGGCGGTGCGGATGCGCAGCCCAAGATCGTCGTCAGCGACGTCGCTCTTGGGGAGCGACGGTCGGTGGAGGCCATTCGCGCCGCGCTGGCCCGTCATCGGCGCAAGGGAACGCCGTATCTTTGCCTGCTGCGGGATATGACCGCCCGCTCCGCCATCCAGGCGCGAGCCATCGGTGCGACCGAAATCCTGCCGGCTCAGGCAGCTCCGTCGCTGCTTCTGAAGACGATCACCCAGTTGTTGCAGGAAGGGGAGGGCGGCGATCCTGCCCGGGGCACGGCGGCCTTCACCCGTGCCCATCTCGCGACGGCGGCGGTGTCGCTCGCCGACATGCTGGAATCCGCCTCAAATGGAAAGCCGATCCCTGTCGGCGCCGTCGATGCCTCCGTCGAGGCGATCGACCAGGCGGCCGGGGCCTGCAATCTCGGCGACTTGCTCCAGGTGGTCTGGAGCTATGACGATCTGACCTATCAGCACTGCATGCTCGTCGCGGGCCTCGCGGCAAGCTTCGCCTATAATCTGGGCTTCTCGGCGGAGGATCGCCGGCTGGTGACGCGCGCCGCGGTGCTGCACGACATCGGCAAGGCGCGAATTCCGCTGGAGATATTGCACAAGCCCGGCCCGCTCGACGAGGCCGAGCAGGCGGTGGTGCGCACCCATCCCGGGATTGGCAATGCCATGCTCCTTGCCCAGGGTGGTTTCCGGCCGGAAGTCCTCGCCGCGGTGCGCTCCCATCACGAATATCTCGATGGAACGGGCTATCCCGACGGGCTCCGTGGCGGCGAGATTTCCGATATCGTGCGGATGATCACGATCTGCGACATCTACGCCGCGCTGATCGAGCGGCGCAGCTACAAGCCGCCGATGGCGCCTGACCTCGCTTACGAGATCTTGCTGCGCATGGGTGGAAGGCTGGACAGGGATCTGCTGCGGGCCTTCCACCGGGACGTGCTCAAGCTGACCCCGCCCGTCTGAGCGGCGCAGGCCGCTATTTCCCGCCCGGCAGGACGATCGCGGGATCGATCGCCGCGCCCATGGCGAGATAGCCGGTCCGGTTGGGATGCAGCTTGTCGCCGGGGCCGCCGGTCGTCGAATCCGGCACGAATTCGGGCTTGAGGCCACCGGTCGAGGCATCGAGCGTGGCAGCGTCGAAATCGACCACCGCGTCGAAGGTTCCGGGAGCCCGGATGAAGGCGTTGAGGCCCTTGCGCTTCGCGTCCTGCTCGGCGAAGCCGTGGGCCGGACTCGTGCTGCCGAGCGCGCTGACCACGGTCGCGCCGACCACGCGGATGCCCTTCATCTTCAGCCGGGCGATGCCGTCGAGCATGCCCGCGGTCACCGCCTCCAGCGAAGCGTTGCCGTTCTTGCTGAAATCATTGATGCCTTCGAGCCAGATCACGCTGGTCACGCCCGAAAGCGAGAGGACATCGCGCTCCAGCCGCTGCACGGCGGAAGGGCCGCCCGGGAAGGGTTTGCCCGGCCCGTATTCGGCGGGCCCCGCCACCTGGTTGCCGCCGATTCCGGCATTGAGCACGGCGGTCTTGTTGATGCCGAGCGTTTGCGTGAGGCGCCGCGCCAGCACGTCCGGCCAGCGATCGTCGCCATTCATGGTCGAGGCGGTGCCGTCGGTGATCGAATCGCCGAAGCCGACGATCACGGGCGTGTCGGCCGGGGCGCGCATGTCGAGCGCGTCGAGGAAGAACCACGAGGCGGTGGCATAGGGGAAGCCGGTCTCGGCCTCCTCGGCGCCCTTTGCGCCGCTGCCCGGCGCGCCGACATACGAGGTCTGCAGCGCCTTGGCATGCCATGTCATCGGCCCGCTCTCGCCGGCGATGTGGAATGAGATCGCGAGCTTCCGGCCTTGCAACAGCGGCGATGCCGGCTCGGCCGCGAAGGGAAGATCGGCGGCATCGCTCCAGACCGAAGTCCCGGGCTCCAGCACCACCGAGCCCTTGCCCGCGAAGGTGAGGGGCCTGTTCGTGCCGGGAACGACCGCGGCCGAGCCGAACTGCAGGCCGATATGCGCGCCCTCGACGGTGATCGGCTTGGTCCCGAAGGCGTTGCTCAGCCGGATGCGTGCTTGCGGCCCCCACAGCGTCGGCTTCACGATCAGCCGGAAGCTCTGGTCGCGCGCGCCCGCTTTCGAATCGGGAAAGGCAAAGCGCTGGTCCGGCTGAGCGCTGGGGTTGCCGACAGGGTAGGGGCCGTGGGCGGAAGCCGTCCAACTCGTCTTCCAGGGCAGTTCGGTCTGCGCGATGGCGGCACCGGCGAGGCCGAAGGCGAATGTCATGACGATCAAGGCCTGTCGCAGCATACGGATCCTCCCATTTGATTTTGCAGGAGGATCGCGCGCCGACGGGCGTCAGGCAAGTCTATGCTCTACCAAGTCCTCGCCCTGCGGTTCAGCCCAGCAGCCGCCATTTGGCGAAACCGCCGCCGCCATCGGCTGCGGGCTCGGCCTTAAGCCCCTCGGGTAGCTTGCCGGCTGCGGCGGGCGAGGTGACGAAGGTTGCCTCCACACCGGGCGGCAGCGGAGCCAGCGACCAGTTGCCGTCCGCCTTCGGCTCGATCGTGCCTTTCGAGAGGATATAGCGCACGATCACGTCGCGGTTGAGGTCGGGCGCTTCCAGCACCACGGTCGTCCTGGTGCCGGGAAAATTGCCCCCGCCCGAGGCGCGGTAGTTGTTGGTGACGACGATGAACTCGGCCGCCTTGTCGATCGGCTTGCCCGCATAGGCGAGATCGACGATGCGACGTGCGTCGGGCGCGACAAGCTTGCCCTCGCCGTCATAGCGCGAGGCCTGCGTGACATCGATCCGGTAGGTCACACCGTCGATCACGTCGAAATTGAAGGCCGGAAAGCCCGGATCGATCAGCGGCTGCTCGCCGGTCTTTGCGGGGTCGATCCGGTTGAAGATGCCGGCCGAGCGCTCCAGCCATTCGGCGACCTGCGCGCCGGTGACTTTCACGATCTGCACTGTGTTGGGGTAGAGATAGATGTCGGCGACATTCTTGATCGCGATCGGCCCGGCCGGGATGTCGGTGAAGAAGGCCGGCCCCGCCCGTCCGCCCGATTTGAACGGCGCGGCGGCCGAAAGTACCGGCAGATCCTTCCAGGCCGTCTGCGCCATCAGCCCCTTGGCATAGGCGATCTGCGCCTCGGCCACGATCTGCACGGAGGGGTCGTCGGCGACCAGCGCGAAGAATGAGTTGATGGCCGAGGCGGTCGTGCCGACGGGCTCGCGCATATAGACCAGCGTCGCCTCATGGTCGGCCTTGACGGTGGCGAGCACGGCCGGCTCGGCGGCAGCCTTTGGCACGATTCTGCGGTCGGGCATGCGCTCGAAGATCGGCCTCGGCTCGACCTTGAATCCGGCGATGCGCCAGCGCTCCTCGCGCTTCTCCAGGTCGAGATCGACGATGCCGAGATGCGAGCCCCAGAAGCCGGGCTGGCAGGCTGGCTTGCCGTGCAGCGTGCCCTTGACGTTGTCGACGCCATTGAGCCCGTCGAAGGCCTTGGCCCCGGGGAAGACGAGGTGCTGGTGCCCGGTCAGGATGATGTCGATGCCGTCGAGCGCGGCGAGATGCAGCGCCGCGTTCTCCTCCATGCCCCGGCGCTCGCCGCCGGCGATGCCGGAATGGCACAGCGCGATGACGAGGTCGGGGCCGGCCTTCAGCAGTTCCGGCAGGTGCTTGTGGGCGGCGTTGACGATGTCGGAGGCCGTGAGCTTGCCGTCGAGATTGGCCTTGTCCCACTGCATGATCTGCGGCGGAACGAAGCCGATCACGCCGATCTTGAGGACATGCTGCTGCCCGCTCTCGTCCTCGAGACTCTGCTCGAAGAGCCGCCAGGGATCGACCAGGGCGGCGCCGCCGACCCGCTCGATATTGGCACAGACGAAGGGGAATTCGGCCTTGGCGAGCCCGTTGTCGAGGAAGTCGAGCCCGTAGTTGAACTCGTGGTTGCCGAGCGTGCCGCACAGATAGGGCAGCGCGTTCATCGCGGCGATCATCGGATGGATTTCGCCGGGCTTGAGGCCCTTCTTGTAGGCGATGTAGTCGCCGAGCGACGAACCCTGCAGGAAGTCGCCATTGTCGAAGAGCAGGCTGTTCCTGGCCTCTGCCTGCGCCGCCTTGATCAGGCTCGCGGTCTTGGCGAGCCCGACCGTGTCGTCGGCCGCATCGCGGAAATAGTCGTAAGCTACGACATTGACGTGGAGATCGGTCGTTTCCAGCACGCGCAGCTTCAGGCGGGCCGGGGACTGGGCCGACAGCGCGGAGGGCAGGGTGGCGCCCGCGGCCAATGCTGCGGCGCCTTTCAGCGTGTCACGGCGATTGAAGCGGGGTTCTTGTGCCATGACCTGTTCCTGCTCCTGCCAATCCATACGGAAGCTAGCATTGCGGCGGCGCCATGACACGGCGAAGTTGGCGCCATTCCGCGCTGAGCGCGTCCGGCTTCGGCACGTCTACTCTTACTCTGCAGGTACGACGGCAAGCCTCAGGCCCAAGGCTTTCGTGGCCTTTGAAAGCGTTTCGAGCGTCGGGTTCCCGCCGGCCCTGAAGGCCTTGTATATCGCTTCCCGGCTCAGCCCTGTTTCCATGGCGAAGGCGGTCACGCCGCGAGCCCGCGCGATGTCGCCGATGGCGGCTGCGATGAAGGAAGGGTCGCCATATTCGAGGGCGGCCTCGATATAGGCGGCCTGATCTTCCGGCGTCCCCAGATAGTTCTGGACGTCGAATTCCCGGGTTTCCATGGTCGTCCTGAGTTCGGGCATTCCTAGAGTTCCTTCGCCATCTGCCTTGCCTTGGCGATGTCGGCTGCCTGCCGGCGCTTGTCGCCACCGCACAGCAGGATCACCAGTTCGGCGCTGCGTTGGACAAAATACAGCCGATATCCCGGGCCGTAATCGATCCGCATCTCGCCGATGCCGTCGAAATGCTTCACATTGCCGAGATTGCCGCCTTGCGCGCGCCTGATCCTCGCAACGATCCGGGCCCGTGCCGACACATCGCGCAGGCCCCGTAGCCAGTCGGCGAAGACGGTGGTCTCGATAACTCTGATCACATGCATTACGCTGCAGGATCACGGTAGTAATTGTCAACTAAAATACACGGTAGCCATTGACGGCGAGGGAGGCCTCAACGCTCCCGCAGCGAGCGCGGCATCGTCACCGGGCGCGCTTCCCGGGCTTGTGCGGCGAGCCTGACCGACGCGTTCACCGCTCCGAACCCGGAATAGCCGCCGCGCCGCTCGACGATCTCGAAGAAGAAGCGCTGTGCGAAGACATGGGTGTAGACCTGCAGGAACTCGGCGTCGCCGTCGCGGTCGTAGAGGATGTGGTGTTCGCGCAAGCGGTCGATCAAGGCGGGATCGAGCCCGTGCCGTGCCTCCAGATCCTCGTAGTAGTTCTCAGGGATATCGAGGAAGGAGAGACCCGCCGCGCGCATCGCGGTGACCGCCGCGAAGATGTCGGGCGCGTCGAAGGCGATGTGCTGCACGCCCGAACCGAAATGCTCGGAGACGAAGCGCGAGGACAGTGTCCGGGTCGCCTGCGAGCCGTTCAGCACGAAGCGTATGGCACCGTCGGGGCTGACGAGCGGCCGGCTTTCGACCAGCCCGGCCGGGTCGGCGATGGCAAGCTGGGGAATGCGGTCGAGCGCGAACAGCGAGGTGTAGAACAGCAGCCAGGACAGCATCTCGTCATAGTCCATCGACTGCGAGATGTGATCGACATGGCCGAGCAGCGCCGGGCCGTCGCCGGCATTGCTGTGGGTCGCAATGAAGTCCGTATCCCAGATATGGCCGAGATCGCCCTTTGGCTGGGTGAAGTAGATCAGCGAGCCGCCGACGCCGCGGATCGCGGGAATCTGCATCTCGCCAGCGCCGACGGGCTGCTCGAAGGCCGGAATCCGCAGGGCCCGGGCGCGTGCCACCGTCTGCTCGACATCCTCGACCCGCAGGCAGATCGCGCAGACGCCGGGGCCGTGCATGATCGCGTGAGACTGGGCGAAGCCGTCCTTCTCGGTGTTGAGCACGAGGTTGATGCCGCCCTGGCTCCAGCGCGCGACGGATTTGCTGCGATGCGTCCCCGACCGCCGGAAGCCCAATGCCACCAGGAGCTTGGCGAGTTCGGCGGCGGTGTCCTCGTCCAGCGCGAACTCGATGAACTCGACATCGACGAGCCCGGCGCGCGGCGGCAGATGCGGCGCGGTCTGGTCGGACAGCGCGATCAGCGAGCGCATGCCGTCCGTCGCCAGCCGGCGCGCCGAACCGGCCCGGAACTGGTCGTTGAAGATCTCGTGCGAAAGCGGCCCGGAATAGCCGGTCTGCGCGATCGCGCGGACGAAATCGGCGACGGCCAGATCGCCCTGTCCGGGAAAGCAGCGGAAATGCCGGCTCCAGCTCAGCACGTCCATGTTGAGCTTCGGCGCATCGGCGAGCTGGACCAGGAAGATCCGGTCGCCGGGGATCGAGGCGATCGGCCCGAGCGGCGACTGGCGCGCCAGCGTGTGGAAGGAATCGAGGATCAGCCCGATGCGCTCATGGTCGGCCCGGCGCACGATCTCCCAGGCGTCGCGATAATCATTGACGTGTCGGCCCCAGGCCAGCGCCTCATAGCCGACGCGCACGCCGTAGCGCGCGGCGAGATCGCCGAGTTCGCGCAGATCGGCGGCCGCCCGGTCGATGCCGCCCAGGGCCTGCGGCGAGACGTTCGAACAGATCAGCATCAGCTCGGCGCCGAGCTCGTTCATGATCGCGAATTTGCGCTCGGCCCGGGCGAAGGTGCGCGCCCGCAACGGCTCCGGCATGCCCTCGAAATCGCGGAAGGGCTGGAAGGCCGAGATCGTCATGCCGAGATCGGCGACCATGCGGCCGACCTCGCGCGGGCCGCCGTCGAAGGTCAGGAAATCATTCTCGAAGACCTCGACGGCATCGAAGCCGGCAGCGGCGATGGCCTGCAGCTTCTCAGGCAGGTCGCCGCTGAGCGAGACGGTGGCGATCGAGGTCGGGTTCATGCGGCCTTTGCTCCAACCTGTCCGATGGTGACGGGGCCGCCACGGCGTGCAGCTTCCCCCACGGCCTCGATCACGGCAAGCGTGCGGGCGGCATCAGTGGCGTCGGTGATTGGGGTTTCCGTGCCGCGGATCACGGCGCAGAAATGCCGGATCTGCTCGGCCAGCGGCTCGACCGGCGCAATCGCGAGGCTGTCGCGCAGCAGCGGCTCCCACCAGCCCTGCCGACCCTCATAGTGCCAGCGTTCCAGCGACGGAATCGAGAGCGAGCCTTCGCTGCCGGCGATCAGGTAGCAAAGCCCGTCGCGCTGCGGATAGGCCTTGTTCTCACCCGAGGACAGCTCCCAGCTCCAGGGCGTCGGCGTGACGTCGGAGACGGTGGCGGTTCCGAGCGCGCCTTTCGCGAAGCGGAAGATCAGCGCGGCCGTGTCCTCGACGGCAAAGCCGCGGGTCGCGTTCGAGGTCATCGCCTGCACGCTGTCGATCTCGCCGCAGATGAAACGCAGATTGTCGATGTCGTGGATCAGGTTGATCAGCACAGGCCCGCCGCCGGGCTCGCGCCGCCAGGCGACGTCGAAATAGTCGTCGGGCTTGCGGATCAGGAACAGCGAGTTGACCGCCACCAGCCGGCCGATGCCGCCCTCCTGCACCAGCTTGCGCGCCGCCTTGACGATCGGGTTGTGGCGGCGGTGATGGCCGCCGAGAACCGGCACGCCCGTGCGCGCCTGCACCGCGATCAGCCGCTGGGCCGCCGCGACGCTCTCCGCCAGCGGCTTCTCGACGAGCACCGGCACGCCGGCCTCCAGGCAGTCGATCGCGCCGGGCACATGCAGCGCGTTGGGTGTCGCGATGATCGCTCCGTCCGGCTTCATCGCCGCCAGCATCTCGGCGATTGACGCGAACCAGGGCGTGCCGCGCTCGGCGGCGAGCGCCTTGGCGCCGTCGGTGGGATCGCAGATCGCGGCGCAGCCGCAGTCCTGCGAGGCGTCGAGCCGCTCCAGATGCGCCCGCCCGATCAGGCCGGCGCCGACGAGGGCGATCTTCAGCTTGGCGCTCATGCCGCCTCCGTCAGCGCGCCGCCGAGGAACAGTTGCGCGACGCGCGGATCGGCCAGGATTTCGGCGGCAGGCCCCTGCATGCGGGTCTGGCCGAGTTCGAGCACGAGGCCCTCATCGGAAATTTCCAGCGCCGAGCGGGCGTTCTGCTCGATCATCAGGATGGTCACTCCCTTGGCGCGCAGATCCATCAGGATGCCGAAGGTTTCCTGAACCAGCATCGGCGAAAGCCCGATCGAGGGCTCGTCGATCAGCACGAGCTTGGGGTCGAGCAGGAGCCCGCGCACGATTTCGAGCTGCTTCTGCTGCCCGCCCGACAGCGTCGAGGCCTGCACATCGGCCTTGGCGCGCAGCGCCGGAAAGCGATCGAGCGCCGCCTCGATGCGTTTGGGCATGTCGGTGATATCAGAGCCTGCCGCCACCGCGCCGAGCTCGATATTGTGGCGCACCGACAGCTCCGGGAAGATGTTGCGCCCTTGCGGGACATAGCAGATCCCGGCCTCCAGCAGCTTGCGCTGGCTCCAGTTGGTGATCTCGGTACCCTCCAGCCGGATATGACCCTCGCGCACCTTGAGCAGGCCGAAGATCGCCTTGAACACGGTCGATTTGCCGGCGCCGTTGGGGCCGATCACGGTGGTGATTGCGGCCCGCGGCACCTTGAACGTCGTCCCGTTCAGGATGGTCATGGCGCCGTAGCCGCCGACCACGCCGTCGAGTTCGAGGATGGGGGTGGTCATCGCGTCGCTCCTCAATGCCCCAGATACGCTGCGATCACGGCCGGGTTGGCCCTGACCTCGGCCGGCGTGCCTTCCGCCAGCACCCGCCCTTCAGCCAGCACGATGACGCGCGAGCACAGCGACATCACGAAATCCATGTTGTGCTCGATCACGACGAAGGTCGCGCCCTGCTCGGCGTTGATGGCGCGCAGGCGCTCTTTCAGATCGCCGAGCATGGTCAGGTTGACGCCGCCGGCCGGTTCGTCGAGCAGCACGAGGCGGGGGCCGGCCATAAACGCCATGGCGGCGTCGAGCAGCTTCTGCTGGCCATAGGAGAGCCCGCCCGCCTTGGCGTCCGCCAGATGGCCGAGCTTGAAGAAGCCGATCATCTGCTCGGCCTTCTCCGTGAGGCCGGCATCGCGCGCGCCGAACAGACGCGACAGCATCGAGCCCTCATGCTCCTGGCCCGCGAGGATCAGGTTCTCCCGCACCGACAGCTCGGGGAAGACCTGCAGGAGCTGGAAGGTGCGGCTGACACCGAGCCGGTTCAGGTCGGACGGGCGCATATTGGTGACGTCTTGGCCGTCGAGCTTCACGGCGCCCTCGGTCGGCTCGAGCTGGCCGAGGATGCAGTTGAACAGGGTCGACTTGCCGCAGCCATTGGGGCCGATGATGCCGAGGATCTCGCCCTCGTTCACCGAGAAGGAGACGCCGTTGACCGCCTTGATGCCGCCGAAGGCCTTGTGGAGGTTCGAGACTTCGAGGACCTGGTTCATCGTGCGCCCTCCTTCTTGCCGGTGAGCTTCGCCCAAGCCCGTTCCATCAGGCCGCTCACGCCTTGCGGGCAGGCGATCAGCAGCAGCATGACGATCGCGGCGAAGATGATCAGGTAGAGCGAGCCGGCAAAGCGCAGCCATTCCGGCAGCACGACGCCGAGCAGCGCGCCCACAAAAGGCCCGAGCAGGTAGCCGGCGCCGCCCGCGACCACCATCAGCAGCAGGAAGAAGCTCTGCGACAGCGAGAAGGGCGAGGGGTCGATGAACTCGACCAGCGGCGCGTAGAGCGCACCCGCAAAGCCCGCATAGGCCGAGCCGATGGCGAAGGCGAGCAGCGTATAGGCGCGCGTGTCGATGCCGAGGCTCGCCGCCCGGATCGGGTTTTCGCGCAGCGCCGTGAAGGCGCGGCCCCAGGGTGAGCGGATCAGCCACCATAGCGCGACCGCCAGGATGAATGTCACGGCGACGACGAAGCGGTGGAATTCCAGCGCGCCGAACAGCTTGATCCCGAAGAAATCCGGCCGGTTGATGTTGGAGATGCCGAAGACACCGCCGGTCAGCCATTGCTCGTTGCGCAGGATCAGCCAGATCAGCGTCGAGAAGGCGAGCGTCACGAAGGCGAGGTAATGCGCCTTGACCCGTAGCGCAGGGAAGCCGAGCAGGATGCCGACCGCGAAGGTGAGCAGCCCCGACAGGGCGAAGGCGGCATACCAGGACACGCCGGCCTTGGTCGTCAGCAGCGCCGTCGTGTAGGCCCCTAACCCCATGAAGGCGGCTTGTGCCAGCGACTTCAGCCCGGCATAGCCTAGCGTCAGGTTGAGCCCCATCACGGCGATGCTCATGACGAGCCAGAGCGAGAGCACATAGGTGCCGTAGCGGCCCATCCCGACCGGGGCGAACCAGAGGATCGCGGCCCCGAGAACGAGGGTGATCAGCGTGCCGTCGACCATGCCGCCGAGGCCGGGCAAACGGGCGAGGCGAGGGGATGGAGCAACACGGCCGTGGGTTGCGGGCGCGGTCATACGCGGCGCTCCTCTCTGCGGCCCATCAACCCTTCGGGCTTGAGCAGGATGATGACGACGAGCAGCACGAGCGGCACGGCGAGCCGGTAGGAGCTGGAGATGTAGGCGGCGGCCATCGAGTCGACGATGCCGACGACGAGCCCGCCGACGAGCGCGCCGCGCACCTGGTTGAATCCGCCGACGATCGCCGCGATGAAGGCGAACAGGCCGATCACCTCGCCATTCGAGAACTTCGCCAGATAGATCGGCGAGATCAGTACCGAGGCGACGACGGCGAGCGCGGCGTTGATCACGAAGGTTAGCAGAACCATCCGCTCGACCGGGATGCCGAGGATGCGCGCCACAGTCGGGTTCTGCGCCGTCGCCTGCATCTGCCGCCCGAGCCTGGTGCCGCCGACGAACCATTGCAGCAGCCCGATGACCGCAAACGCACAGGCGATGATGGCGATGTGCTGCAGCGAGATCGCGGCGCCGAAGACCTCGATCGTCTGCGTCGGCACGAAGGAGGGGAAGTTCTGCGCCTCGGCCGAGAAGCCGTCCTTGGCGCCTTCCTTCATGATGATCGACAGCGCCATGGTTGCGATGGCGAGTGGCAGCACGCCATGCCGGATCATCGGATCGACGACGGCGAGCTTGAAGCCAACGCCGAAGATCAGAATGAAGGCGGCGATGCCGATCAGCGCGCCCAGCCAGACCGGCGCGCCGAACAGCTTGATCGCCAGCAGCACGAGCACGGCCGGCAGCATCACGAACTCGCCCTGGGCGAAGTTGATCGTCTGCGAGGTCTGCCAGACCAGCGTGAAGCCGATCGCGGCGAGCGCATAGATCGCCCCCGTGGCGATGCCGGCGATGAGATAGGCGATGAATTCGGCCATGGCGTGATGCCTTGCGCTGGGGGCGTCATGGTCGGGCTTGACCCGACCATCTCTGGACGAAGAGGTTCTCGGGTCGGCGCCTCGCGCCGCCCGAGAAAGACGTGTGTCAGGGCCTGATCTTCGGCAGGGTCGCCGTGATCACCTGCTTGCCGTTCTGCACCTCGGCGAGGAAGCTCTCGCGGTCGAGGTCGCCATTCTGCTCGATCGTGGTCTCGATCAGGATTCCCGGCTCGTCGGACGGCTTGATCGTCGCGCCGCGCAGCGTGTCGGCGACGCCCTTCTTGTCGAATTTCTTCTGCTTCTCGGTCGCCCATTTGACCATGTAGACGGCCATGTAGCCCTTCAGGCCGTTATGGTCTGAAGGCTGGTTGTACTTCGCCTGGAACTTCTTGCCGAACTCCTGGAAGGCCGGGATCGGCGCGTCGATCGACAGGCCGACATGGCCGCGCACGCCGTTGGCGGCGTCGCCCGCGAGCTCGATCACCTTGGCGCCGAGCAGGGTCGTCTCGCCGACCATCGGCTTGGTGATGCCCTGCTGCTTGGCGGCGCGCAGGAAGCGGGCGCTTTCCTCCTCGTTCAGATAGACGAAGATGGCGTCGGCGTTGGCGTTCTTGACCTTGATCGCGTCGGCGGCGAAATCGGCCTGGCCCTGTTCGGTCGCGACATCGGCCACGACCTTGATGCCGGCCTTTTCCAGCTCCGGCAGGATCGCGTCGCGCCCGCCCTTGCCGAAGTCGTTGTTGACCCAGACCACCGCGACGGTGCCCGCCTTGACGGTGTCCTTCAGGTATTTGGCGATCTTGGGCATCGCGGCCGTCTGGCTGAGCGAGGTCCGGAAGATGTACGGGTTGCCCTGCTTGGTGAAGCCGGCTGCCTCGCCAGCGACGATCTGCGCGATCTCGGCGCGCTGGGCGATCTGCATCGAGGCGGCGATCGGCCCGGAGAAGACCGGGCCGAGGATCGCATAGGCGCCCTCGTCGATGCCACGCTGGACGGCGGCGCGGGTGTTTCCGGGGTTGGTCTGCGTGTCGTAATGGACGATCTCGATCTGCTTGCCGAGAATCCCGCCCTTGGCGTTGATGTCGGCGACGGCGAGATCGATGCCGTTCTTGAAGTTGGTGCCGGCTGTCGCGCCCGCGCCCGACAGCTCGACGACATCGACGAGCTTGACCTTGTCCTGTGCCAGCGCGGGCAGGGCGAGGCCGGCCGTCAACGCAGCGGCGATGATCCAATGGGTCTTCATCTCAATTTCCTCCAGGGTTCTCTTTGGTTTGCTCGCCCGGCTGGCGCGGGTCGTTGTTGATCGTGTGATCTCAGGCTGCGTGGTGGCTCGCCTCCTGCGCGGCCAGGGATTTGTCGAAGGCCTCAGTGATGGCCCCAGCCGGGGGCTGCACCCCGGTGAACAGCGCAAAGGCATCGACGGCCTGGTTGATGCTGAGTTCGCGACCCGTCATCACCGTGGCGCCCGCCTTCTGCGCGGCTTTGAGCAGCGGTGTCCAGAGCGGATGATAGACCGCGTCCGCGACCCACTGAGACTTTCGGATAAGGTCGGCCGGAACGGGGCTGTCGCGGTTGGGCAGCATGCCGATCGGCGTGCCGTTGACGATGCCGGCCGCGCCTGAAACCGCGCCCTCGACATCGGCCGTGATCTCGACCCGCGCGCGGTCGCCGATCTGGGTGGCCAGCGCCCGCGCCTTGGCACGGTCGCTGTCGAACAACCGCAGATGACGCACGCCGCAGCCCGCGAGCGCGAAGCCGATCGCCTTGCCGACACCGCCCGTGCCGACGATCGCGACGGGCGCGTCGCCGTCATCGCGGCCGAGCGCACGATAGGCGGTGGCGAAGCCGGTCGCGTCGGTGTTGTGGCCGGTCAGGATCCCGTCGCGCGCCACGACCGTATTGACTGCACCCATGGCGGCCGCTTCCGGCGACAGCGCGTCGAGCAGCGGAACGACCGCCTCCTTGTAGGGATAGGTCACATTGATGCCGGAAAAACCCATGCGGCGCACGCCGTCGAGCATCGCGACGAGGTCGGCGCGGCCGGCACCGGCCACCTCGATCAGGTGGTAATGCAGCTCGAAACCCGCCAGCCGGGCCGCCGCCTCATGCATCGCCGGCGCGGCCGAATGCGCGATCGGTGAGCCGATCAGCCCGAGCAGCACGCGCTTCGTCCGGTTGGCGATGGGGAAACCCGGCATTGTCTCGTCCCTGTGCGGCTCGCCCATCGTCTCAGCAGGCGTTGCCATGCGCTGACAATATGCAGATCGGCTTCCATAACGCGATAACCAATTCGTGCCGCTTACCTAACCTGATGTTATCTTGCCAGAGGCCTTCGCCGGTGTGCCCGGGCGCGGCCTCACCACCGCATCCATCTCCTGCCGCAGCAGCGTGACGAAGGTCTCGGCATAGAGGGAAGGGGCCTTGTCGTTCTTGATCGCGACATAGGTCTGGAACTGCGTCGGCTCCGCGATCGGGATCGTGGTGATGCCATGCATCGAGCCATGGGCGACGGTGAACTGGTCGATCACGGCGATGCCGAGGCCCGCCCGCACCAGCGAGCAGACCGTCGTTCCGAAGCGCGCCTTGATCACGATATCGTAGCTCAGGCTCTGGCGGCTGAAGATCTCCGCCATGATCCTGCCATAGGGGTCGTTCGGGTCGATGCCGATCAGCGGGTGGCGTACGATCTCGGCGGCCGAGATCACCTCGCGCCCGGCCAACTCATGCCCGTCGGGCACGATGCAGAGCAGTTCGCCCATGCTCAGCGGCACGAAATCGATGCCGGGATGGTCGAGCTTGTAGCTCATCGCCGCGATCTCGCCCTTGCCGAGCAGGAGATAGTCGAGCGCCTCCTCGATCTTGAGGATATTGATGTCGAGTCGCAGGTCGGGATGCTTGCGCTTCAGCTTCTCGATCGCGCGCGGCACCATGACGTGGCAGATGCTCGGCACCGAGCCGATGCGCAGTTCGATCTCGCCGCCGCGCTCGATCCGCGCCAGCGTGTAATGCAGGTCGTCGACTTTCTTGTAGACGCCGTTGATCTGCTCGAAGATGTCGTTGGCTTCCGGCGTCGGCACATAGCGGCCGTGGCGGCGCTCGAACAGCTTCAGCCGCAGCGTTCGCTCGGTATGCTTCATCAGCCGACTGATGCCAGGCGCCGAGACCGCGAGCAGCTTCGCCGCGCCGCTGATCGTGCCGGTGATCATGATGGCGCGGATCACCTCGATCTGTCGCAAGGTGAGCATCAGCCCGTTTTCCCCCGTTCTCGGCGGCAAACGGAGGCAAGCCGTGCGCGGCTGTCAAGCCGGTCGGCGCGAGGCGGCGCAGTTCAATCCGGGGTCGGCAGCGCCTTCGCCTTGCGGTCGAGTTCCTGAAGCGTCGGCAGGGTCTTTGCGGCGAATGCCTTCAGTTCGGGGTCCGAGCCGTTCTGCGCATAGGCGGAGACCAGCGTCACCGTCTCCTGCTGCGCCGCGCGCTGGGCCGCGACATAGGCCTTGTCGAAATCCAGCCCCTGCTTCGAGGACAGCTCTCGCAGCATGTCGAGATGGCGGGCATCGGGACGTTCCGGCAGCGCGATGTCCGAGCGCCGCGCCGTGATCTGCCTCAGGCCGCTGCCGGCCGTGCCATGATCGTTGGCGAGACGGTGGGCAAAGCGCTTGATCTCCGGCGAACTCGTCTTGTGCAGCGCCAGCGTCGCCGACTGAGCTCCGAACATGTTCGCGACGGCGGCCTGGGTCGCGAAATCCTGCGGCTGCAGCGGCTCTTGCGCGAAGGCGGCCGAGGCGCTCAGGACGGCCGCCGTGACGATCGGTAAAAGCAGTTTCATCGCGGCTCGATGCCTTTCCTGGTTGTTGGGGAGCATCCTGGAGGAACCCGGCAGGGCAGGTGGAGTTCCGAAAAAACCGTTTCCGAAGCCTCGCTCAGGGCTTCGACCAGACCGCGAGTTCGTAGCCGTCGGGATCGGTGAAATGGAAACGCCGCCCGCCGGGGAAGTCGAAGGCCGGCTTGACGATGCGCCCGCCCGCCGCCTCGATCCGGGTTTGAGCCGTGGCGAGGTCGTCCGCGTAAAGGATGACCAGCGGACCTCCGGGCCTGGGCACCCCTTGCGTCGTGAAGCCGCCGTCCAGCCGGCCATCGGCGAAGGCGCAGTATTCCGGCCCGTAATCGGTCATCGTCCAGCCGAAGGCTGCGGCATAGAAATCCCGTGCCCGGGCAAGATCGGCGACATTGAACTCGACATAGTCGATGCGGCGGTCGTTTTCGGAGGTCGTCATGCCTTCGTCCTTGCAAGGGAATTGCACCATTGGACGCGACCATGCCGACAGGTCGTGGCCGGAGCGAGACCGGTCACGCGCCTTGTCCAGCTCCGCTTGTCCAGACCCGCCCCTGCGTTTAGCAGGGTGGCATCGCGGACGCGGCTCGTGCAGGGTGCGGCCGACGATCGCGATCAGAGAGACGGGGACAAGACGCAATGCCGACCACGACCGAGACCCTGCGCGATGCGCTGGTCACCGCCCGCCGCGACAAGGCTCTGATCGAGATGACGGAGCAGCCGGTTCCCGCGTCCTTCCTCGAAGGGCTCGCCGTGCAGGCCGAGATCGCCAAGCGCCTCGGCCAGGCGCAAGCCGGCTGGAAGGTTGCGATCGCCGAGGGCGGGCTGCCCGTCGCCGGGCTGATGCCGGGCCCGTATCTCGCGCCGGGCGATGTCTATGAGGGTGCGATCGGCGCCGAGCTGCGCGTCGAGATCGAGATCGCGCTGCGGCTTTCGAAGGACGTGCCGATGCGGCCGGGCCAGCCCTATTCGCGCGCCGAACTGCTCGGCTGTTGCGACAAGGCCTATCTCGGCATCGAGATCGTCGAGAGCCGTCTCGCCAACTGGCAGGGCGTGCCCTTCGCGCTCTGGCTGGCCGATGCGCTCGGCCATGGCGGCTACTATCTCGGCCCCGAACTCGACATGAAGGTCCTGGACGACCTGACCGGGCTGGGCTGCTTCATCTCGCTGAACGGCGTCACGATCTACGACCAGCCGGCGGTGCATGGAAACGGCGATCCGATGACGCCTTTCCTCGCCTGGGCGAACCGCAAGGACGAGCTGATGGGCGGCCTGCGCGCCGGCCAGATCGTCACCACGGGCAGCCTCTGCGGGGGCGTTCTCTCGCCGGGCAAGGGCGAGATCGTCACGAAACTCAGCCCGCTGGGAACAGTATCGCTGACGCTGCGCTAGGATGTGACGCGCGGTCTTGTCGATGATCGCAAGATGATCGACATTGTCTGCGATCACGCTGTGAACACAGTTAGACCTTAATCGTTCTCGTGCGGGTGGCGTTGTCTGGAGGCGGGATGCGGTTGTGGCGGAGGGCGGCCCGCGCTGTTGCGGGCGGAAGCGGTTGCGCTTTCGCTGCGATGCTCGGTGTCCAGTCCGCGCCGGCGCAAGCCTTCGATCTGTCCTCGCTCGACGTCTTCGGCCTGTTCACCAAAAAGAACGAGCCGCCCGCCGTCAGCACGGCGACCTTGCCCTATCGCCTCGAATTCGATCTTGGCGGTGCCGATGATGCCAAGGCGCTGACTCGGACCCTTCAGGACGCCTCGCTGCTCTATCGCCTGCGGCAGGACGCACCACCCGATGGCGAGACGCTGGCGCGCCGCATGGCGGCCGATCTCGACCCGCTGGTCGATGCGCTCTGGTCGCAAGGCTATTTCAACGCGGATGTCGGGCTCGTCGTCGATGGCGTGACGCTCAAGGTCGGCGCCGAGCCGGACGCCCGGCTCGTCCGCGCGCTTGAATCTCATCGCAATCGCGACGCCGTGCCGATCACCGTCAGCGTCAAGCCCGGCCCGGTCTTCGGCCTGCGCGACATCGCCGTCAGCGAGCGCGGCATCACCGGCGCGCCCGCCATCGCCAATCCCGAAAAGGTCACGAGGCTGAAGCCCGGCGACCCCGCGACCTCTTCGGCATTGCGGGCGGCGCAGGCAGCGCTGGTCGATAATCTCCGCGCCCAGTCGCGCCCGCTCGCCAAGGTGGTCGAGATGCGCCCGGTCGTCGATCACGCCGCCCGCATCATGGACGTGACCTATGTCGTCGAGCCCGGTCCGGTCGCGGGCTTCGGCGACGTCACGATCGGCCAGACCGACGAGATCCCGCCCGCGGTCGTGCGCTCCTTCATCTATCTCGAGCCGGGCGATCCCTATTCGCCGAAGGCTCTGACCGACACCCGCCGGTCGATCGCGACGATCCCCGCCATCGCCTCGGTCCGCATCCGCGAGGCCGACCGACTGGACGGCGCCGGCAACCTGCCGATCTTCGTCGACGTCACAGAGCGGCCCAAGCGCCTGATCGGCTTCTCGGCGCGCTATTCGACCATCGATGGCCCGGCGGTGAAGACCTATTGGGAGCATCGCAACCTGTTCGGCGGCGCCGAGCGGCTGCGTCTTGAAGGCGACGTCTTCCTGGCCCCGCGCATCGACGGCACCAAGATCACGAAGTTCGACGATTTCGAGCGCTCCGATCTCGGTGGCCGCTTCGGCTTCAGCTTCCTGAAGCCGGCGCTCGGCGGCAGCCGTTATGACTGGCTGCTCGACGGCGTGGCGACGCGCCAGCGCGTCGGCACCCGCCGCTATGGCGGCTACACCGCGCGCTACGGCAACGTCACCACTGCGATCCAGCGCCGCTTCAGCGACACCTTCTCGGTCCAGGCCGGCATCGAGGTCGAGCGCGGGCAGACCAGCGACGTGCTCGGCCAGGTCGACTACACCCTGGTCGGCATCCCGCTCTCGGTGAAATACGATTCCACCGACAGCCTGCTCGATGCGACGCGCGGCTTCCGCGCCACGGCCTCGGTGACGCCCTATCCGACCTTCCTCGGCTCTACCGTGGGCATCGTCCAGGCCAAGGGGGCGTTCTCCGCCTATTACGCGCTCGACGAGGATGCCCGCTATGTGCTGGCCGGGCGCATTGGCCTGGGCTCGATCTCGGGGGCGAGCCTCGACGAGATCCCCGCGACGCGGCGCTTCTACGCCGGCGGCGGCGGTTCGGTGCGCGGCTATGCCTATCGCACGCTCTCGCCGCTCGGCCCGTTCAACCAACTCGTCGGTGGGCGCAGCCTGTTCGAGGGCTCGATCGAGGCGCGCATCAAGGTGACCGACACCATCGGCATCGTGCCCTTCTTCGATGCCGGTACGGCCTTCGAGGGCAGCCTTCCCGATTTCAAGCAGCGGCTCCAGATGGCGGCCGGTCTCGGCCTGCGCTACTACACCGCGATCGGGCCGATCCGGGTCGATGTCGCCGCCCCGCTCAACCCGCGCAAGGGCGACAAGCCGGTCGCGCTTTATGTCAGCATCGGGCAGGCCTTCTGATGCGCCGCGCTCTCACCCATTTCCGGCCGAATCTCAGGCGCTTGGCGCTCGTCGCTGCCCTGCTCGTGGCTGGCTTCCTGGCATCTGCCCATTTCGGCGGCTTCGCCCAGAACGCCCAGACCGATCGCGGCATCGTCGCCGACCTGATCTCGAAGGCGCTGTCGAGCGACACCAGCCAGGTCTCGATCGGGCAGGTCAACGGAGCGCTCTCATCGGATGTCGAGATCCGCGACATCGTGCTGTCCGATCGCGACGGCCCCTGGCTCAGGCTCGACCGTGCGCGGTTGATCTGGACGCGCAGTGCGCTGCTGCTGCGCCGCCTCGACATCGACCGGCTCGAGATCGGCAAGCTCGAATTCCTGCGTAAGCAGGCGCCCCAGCCCGCCGGTGCGCCGCCGCCGAGCGACCAACCGATCCTGCCCGAATTGCCGCTGAAGGTGATCGTCCGCGCCTTGCAGCTCAACGAACTCGTCCTGGGCGAGCCGGTTCTCGGCGTTCCAGCGCGGCTGGGCGCCACCGGCTCGGCGACGCTGGGGCCCCCGAACGAGGGCCTCGATCTCAAGCTGGAGGCGCGCCGCCTCGATGCGCCCGGCCAGTTCAACGTCAATCTCGCCTTCGTTCCCGAAAGCACGCGGTTGCAGCTCGCGGTCAAGCTCGACGAGCCGCAGGGCGGGCTGATCTCGAAGGTCGCCGGCCTGCCCGGCGAGCCGCCGGTGCAGCTTGATCTCAGCGGCGACGGCCCGCTCGATTCCTTCCGTTCGACGCTGACCTTCACCGCCGGCCCGACCATCGGCGCGCAAGGCCAGGCCACTTTGTCGCGCGCCGGCGTGGAGCGGCAGCTTGCGCTCGCGCTGGATGCCCGCATCGAGGGGCTGGTGCCGCCGCCCGTCGCGCCGGTCTTCGCCGGCTCGACGAGGCTCGATGGCTCGGTCGGCTTCGCCGATGCAGGCGGTATCGATATCCGCAATCTCGCGCTGGTCTCGGCGCTCGCCCGGCTCGACGTGCTCGGCCGCTACAACGCCGACAAGACTTTGGACCTGCGCGTCACCGCCGCCGCTCGCCCCAATGCGGGTGGGCGCACCGTCGCCTCGGGCACAGAGATCGGCAAGCTCGCCTTCGATGCCACGATCAAGGGGCCGGTCGCGGGGCCGACGATCGTCGCAACGCTCGACGCGCAGGATGCGAAGCTCCCGGCCGGCGGCTTCTCGCGCCTCGGCATGACCTTCAATGCGACCCCCACCGGAACCATCGGGGAGCCAGGCACCCGCATCACGCTGACCGCCGATGGCGAAGCATCCGGTATCGCACTCGCTGACCGCGCACTTGCGCGGGCTGTCGGCGAGCGCGTCGGCTTCACCCTGCGCGGCGTCGCTCAGGATGACGGCACCGCCGATTTCGAGACGCTGCGGCTTGCCATGTCTGGCGTCGAACTCGACTACAAGGGCAAGGCCGGCAAGGCACGCGTGCTCGGCCGCCTTCAGGCGGTGCTGCCCGATCTGGCGCGCCTCAGCGGCCTCGCCAAGCGCCCGCTCGCAGGCCGCGCCGAGATCGGCGCCGATATCGATGCGACGCCGAGCCTCAATGACTATGGCGCGACGCTGAGCGGCCGTGGCGATCGGCTCGCCACCGGCGATGCCGTGCTGGACCGATTGCTCGCAGGCAACCTCACACTCGCCGGGCAGGTGCGCGCACTCGCGGGAGACCTCACTGTGTCCGGCCTGCGCGTCGCCGGCCAGCACGCCGCCTTCACCGCCGATGGCGGCATCGGCGCCCAGGCCTCCGACCTGCGGCTCGCTGTCGCTTTGCCAGACCTGAAGCGCGCCGATCCGCGCCTGTCGGGCCGGGGCGACGTCACCGCGCAGATCACCGGCCCGCGCGACAAGCTCGACGCCACGGCCCGCATCGCGGTTGCTAATGCCACCGCGCTGGCCCGGCCGATCCCGCGCCTCGCCATTGACGCGGTCGTGCGCGACCTTCAGGGCGCGCTGGATTCCCGCCTGACCCTCAATGGCGAGATCGATTCGAAGCCCGCGACCGGCACGATCGCACTCGCGCGCATGCCGGGCGACGGCTGGAACCTCTCGACGCTCGATCTCGCCATCGGTTCCGTGCGCCTGAACGGCGCGCTGACGCTCGATCCGGCGAGTCGTGCCGCCGGACGCCTGACGCTGGCCGCGCGCAATCTCGACGATCTCTCCCCGCTGGCGTTGACCAAGCTCGGCGGCCAGCTCGATGCCGATATCAGGCTCGCCGTCGTCGAAGGCCGGCAGAACCTTGACCTGACGGCCAAGGGCACGCGCCTTGTCGGCCCTTCCGTTTCGATCGACAAGCTCGATGCGACGGCGGCCGCGACTGATATCTATGGTCGGCCGATGCTCGATGCGGCACTGGCCATCGACCGTGCGGTGGCCGCAGGCGAGACCTTCAGCGCGATCCGCTTCGATTCGAAGGGCGCGACCGACGCCAGCGCCTTTACGCTCAGCGCCGCAGCCCGCGGCTTTGCCCTCAATGGCGCCGGCCGGCTCGTCCCGGGCGAGCCGCTGAAGCTCGAACTCGCCTCCTTCGAGGCCCGCCGCGACAGTCGCCGGATCGCGCTCGCCAATCCCGCCACCTTCAGCTTCCCCGCGGCCGGCATCGAGATCGCCGATCTGGCGCTGGCGATCGAGAACGGCCGGCTGACGCTGGACGGGCGCGCCGGTGAAACCCTCGACCTGAACCTGACCGCGCGCGACGTGCCGCTCTCCGCCGCCCGCATCCTTGCTCCGAAGCTCGATCTCGCCGGCACGCTGAATGCGCAGGCGCGCGTCGGCGGCAAGCCCGGCGCGCTGACCGGCCCCTGGAACGTCCGGATCGCCCGCCTCGTGACGCCCGAGACGCGGCAGGCCGGCCTGCCGCCCATCGAGATCACGGGCGAGGGAGCCTTCAAGGGCGATGAGACCAGCGTCAATGCGACGGCGAACGCCGGGCGCGGCGCCAGCCTGACGATTCGTGGCACGGCCCCGCTCAGCGCAACGGGCGCGCTCGAACTCACGGCCCAGGGCAGGGTCGATGCCGTGCTGGCCAATGCGATGCTCGCAGCCCAGGGCCGCAGGCTGACCGGGACGGTCGCGCTCGACATGCGCGCCGCCGGCACGGCCGCGGCCCCGCGCCTGAGCGGCTCGGCCACGCTCGCCAACGGCAGCTTCACCGACGCGCTGCAGGGCGTGCGCCTGACCGGCATCGAGGCGCGGCTTGCCGCCAATGGCGATAACCTCGTGATCGAGCGCGCTGCGGCGCAGACTGCCAATGGCGGGACGCTCTCGGCGAGCGGCCGACTCCAGCTCGATCCCGCCGCCGGCTTCCCCGGCCAGATCCGCATCCAGGGCAACCGCGCCCAGCTCGTCTCCAGCGGCATCGTCACGGCGGTTGCCAATCTCGGTCTCGATATATCAGGGCCGCTGGCGCAGCGGCCCCGGATCGGCGGACGCGTCGACGTGCTCTCGCTCGACGTCGCGGTGCCGGACCGCCTGCCGGCCTCGCTGCGCCCGGTCGACGGCATCAGGCATGTCAGGCCGACGGGCACGGCAGCCGCCCGTCTCGCGGCGCAGAAGCGCGCGACCCGCCCGGCAGCGCGCGGCGGCCGGCCGGCCCCTGCCTTCGACGCCGCGCTCGCGCTGACGATCTCCGCGCCGAGTCGCGTCTTCATCCGTGGCCGTGGCATCGACGCCGAACTCGGCGGCCAGATCCGCGTCGGTGGCAGCCTGGCGGCGCCGGCGCTCGACGGCGGCTTCGAACTGCGGCGCGGGCGGCTCAGCGTGCTCAGCCAGCGCCTCGATTTCAGCCGTGGCCGCCTGACCTTCGCCGGGGGCACGATGCCGGAGCTCGATTTCGTCGCTGAGACCCGCGCCTCCGACGTCACTGCGCGGGTCATCGTCAGCGGCCCGGCCGACCAGCCCGTCTTCGCCTTCACCTCGACACCCGACCTGCCGCAGGACGAGGTGCTCTCGCGCCTGCTCTTCGCGCGGGCGTCCGGTTCGCTGTCGCCCTTCCAGGCGCTGCAACTGGCGCAGACGGCGGCGCAGTTCGCCGGCGGGGGCGGCGACGACTCGTTCGAGCGCCTGCGTAAATCGCTGGGCGTCGACAATCTCGACATCCAGGTCGGCGCGGGTGGGCCCACCGTCGGCGTGTCCCGCTATATCGGCGACAACGTCTCCGTGGGCGTCAAGGCCGGTGCCAAGCCCGAGGATAGCGGCGTTTCGGTCGGCATCGACGTGACGCGCCGGCTCAAGGTCCAGGCCGAGACGGGGGCCGATGGCAGCGCCTCGGTCGGTGTCGGGGCCGAGTGGGAATACTGAGCGGCGGCCTGCGACCCGGAATCGATTCCCGTTTCGCGTGCGATCTGTGGATAGCGCCCCTCGCTGATTCTGGTCTGGAACGCCTCAAAACAGGCTTGGCCGGCCCGGTGCGGTTAATGGTCTGTAAATTTCGGCGGTCAAAGCGTGACCTGCCTGCAACACCGGGGTCCAAAGCACCCCCTGGAGCCTCTCGGTGGCGTGATGAAGGTTGATCGGCCCTGCGGCATTCGTATGGTTGTCCTGCGTCGGGACGTTCCCGGTCGCTGTTTTTCGTCTTCGCCTCTGAATGGTCAGGGACGCGGGCGAAAGACCGGGAATAGGCAGGTTCGGTGGTTTGGTCTCCTGGGGCCGGTCACCAATGAGCAGGCCGAAGCCCGAGGGTCTCGAAACTCTTTTGGAGGTTACCAATGAAGCTCGTTAAGAGCCTCCTCCTCGGTTCCGCCGCCGGCATCGCCGCGGTCGCCGGGGCTCAGGCCGCCGACCTTCCCTCGCGGAAGGCCGCTCCGGTCGAATACGTTCGCGTCTGCTCCGCCTATGGCGCAGGCTTCTTCTACATCCCCGGCACCGACACCTGCCTCCGCGTTGGTGGTCGTGTTCGCGCCGAGTACACTGTCGGCACCCGTTTCGGTGAGACGCAGGACGCTTACGGCACCCGCGCTCGCGGCCGCTTGAACGTCGACGCCCGCACCGCGACTGCCTACGGCACGCTGCGCACCTTCTTCCGCTACGAGCTGACCAGCAGCTCGGGCTTCTACAATGGCTCGATCGGTGGCAACCAGGGCATCATCGCTCCTGGCACCCCCCGCGCCAGCGCTACGCCGACCTCCTTCGGTGTGCTGACCCCGAACGCCACGTCGTCGTTGCTCGATCTGGCCTTCGTTCAGTTCGGCCCGATCACCGCCGGTCGCGCTCAGTCGTTCTTCGACTTCTACGCGAACGACTACACCTTCTCGACCCTGCGCACGGCTGATAGCCGTCTGAACCTGTTGGCCTACACCGCCACCTTCGGTTCGGGCTTCTCGGCCACGATCTCGCTCGAAGATCGCATCACCGGCACCCAGGGTCGTGAGAACACCGTCGTCAGCACGTTCGGTTCGGCGAACCTCGGTCAGGACTTCCCCGATGTCGTCGCCTCGCTGCGCGTCGATCAGGGTTGGGGCTCTGCTCAGTTGTCGGGCGCTCTGACGTCGCGCAACATCTCCAACACCGGCCCGTTGTTCAACAGCTCGAACGATGAACTCGGCTTCGCCATTCAGGGCGGTGTCAAGCTCAACCTGCCGATGCTGGCTGCTGGCGACGTCCTGTTCCTGCAGGCTGCCTACGCCGATGGCGCTCTCGGCTATCTCGGCTGGGGCGGTAACTTCGGTACGGGTCGCATGGCCTCGCAGGGCCTGGGCCTCGCGGTTGCTGATTACAGCGTCGATGCTCTCGGCAACACCAACTCGGCCACCGGCTGGTCGTTCGTCGCCGTCCTGCGCCACTTCTGGACCCCGACCCTGCGTTCGGAGCTCTTCGGTTCGTACTCCGAGCTGAAGCTGGGCTACACGCTGGCCAACCAGGTCAACGGCCTGGCTGCTCCGCGCTCGCTCGATCCGAAGGAGCTCATCGTCGGTGGCAACCTGATCTGGTCGCCGGTTTCGGGCCTGGATATCGGCGTCGAGGTGCTCTACACCCGCACCGAGCTGAAGCAGGCCGTTCTGGCCGCCACCAACACGGGCGCTCGCCCGGGTCTGGCCGCCGGTGGCCGCCTGATCAAGAGCGACGACGCCATCGCTGGCCGTCTGCGCATCCAGCGCGACTTCTGATCGCCTCAAGCGATCCTAGTCGGAAGCCCCGGGGAAACCCGGGGCTTTTTTCGTTCGCAGGCCATGTCTGTCTCCGGATCTGGACCCGCACGCGCTCCCGGCGTGCTTTGCTGCCGCGTGCTGCTACGGCCGCAGCAGAGTGACGGTTGACAGCCGGCTCGCGAAGCGCCTTCTAGAGGGCGCTGTCTTGTTTTGGACACAAGTCGGGATGCGGCGCTTTTCTCCAGGTGGGGGCCGGCTCGCGGCATGCGTCCGTGAATGAGAAGCCTCGTTCAAGTGCCTGAAGCCGCAGTTCTTTCGGTTTCGGGTGAAGCCGGTGTCCGCTCTCGCGGAGGATTGAGCCGGCATAGGGCCTCGGGGGAGTGGCATGGCGCGGCCGGGACGTTGGCTTTGGGGGCTGGTGCCGCTGGCATTGCTGTGGAGCACCGCCAACCTGTTCATGGGTGAGGCGATCGAGCGCGATGTCGGCCAGCGTGCGGTCGAGGCGGCAGCCTCCGTCGCCGGTGAGGCGCCGGGCGCACGTCCCGTTACCGCTCAGGTCGACGGGCGCGATGTCACGATCAGTGGCGAGGCCCTGTCCGCCGACGGTGCGACGCGGGCGATCGCGCGACTGCGCTCGGAATTCGGCGTGCGCAGGGCGCTCGGGGGTCTGTCGCAGGTCGTCGCCCAGCGCCCCTATAGCTGGTCGGCCAACCGGCAGGGCGATACCGTGTCGCTCAACGGCTTCGTGCCGGACGAGGCCGCCGCCATCGCCAATGTGGCCGCCGTCCGGGCCGTCTTGCCGGACCTGCGGATCGACGACCGCCAGAGCCTGGCCTTTGGTGCTCCTGCCGGCTTCCAGGCGATGACGAAGGCTGTGCTGGCGGAGCTGCCCGGGCTCGCCACCGGCAAGGTCGCGCTGGACGATACGCGCTTCTGCATCGAGGGCAGGGCGGCGACATCAGACGGATTTCTTGCACTGACGGCTGCCGTGACGGCGCTCGCGCGTGAGGGCTTCCAGTCCGTGCCCTGTGCGCTCGAGCCACCGATCGTCACGCCATATCGCTGGAGCGTCGAGCATCCGGCCGCAGACATCCTGCGCCTGACCGGATTCTATCCCTCGAATGCCGCCCGCCAGCAGATCCTCGGCCTGCTGCGGCGCGCTTTCCCCGGCTCGATCAGCATCGACGACAGGATGAAGCCGGCGGCGGGCGAGCCGGCGGCCTTTCTCGTCAAGGTCACCCGCGCCGTCAGTGATCTCGCGCGCCTGCGCCAGGGCAAGGCGGAATTGACCGGCGACGTCTACGCGCTTTCGGGTGACGGGCCTGCCACCTTCGAGGCCTGCCAGGCGCTGCGCCTGCAGATCGCGCAGGGCGATGGGCCGGATTCCGTCGCCCAGGCCGCGATCACCTGTCCGCCCGAACCGCCGCCGCCTCCGCCCCCGGTCGAGGCGCTGATGCCGCCATTGCCCGATATTCCCGCGCCGGCCTTCCTGCCATCCGAGCTGCCGCCGCCGCCATCGCCGACCGTACCCGTGCAGGCGAGCACGTCTCCCGCGCCAGCCGTGATGCCGCTGCCGCGGCCCCCGGCTGTGGCGCTGACCTGGAGCGCCGGGGTCGACGAGACGCAGATCACGCTGAAGGGGCTGGTGCGCGATGCGCCTGCCCGCGAGGCACTTCTGGAACAGGCTCGACGTTTCGCTCCGTCCGGTGCTGTCTCCGATCAATTGACGGTCGAGCCGAACCTGCGTGACGAGCCCGACTACGGTGTCGCCACCGGCTTCGCGCTGGAACTGCTCGGCAAGCTGAAGCAGGGTTCGGTCACGTTGGCGGGCGCGGCGCTGGCTCTTTCGGGAGAGGTCGCCAACTCCCAGGCCTGGCGGGAGCTGGATGCTGCGCTCCGCCGACAGCCGCTACCGGCCGGGTTGACCATCGGCAGCGACGCCGGCGCGGCCACCTTGCCCGTTCGCCCCTATGTGCTGTCGCTGGCCGCCGACCGGACCGGAGTGACCCTGAGCGGATACCTGCCGGACGCCCAGACGCGCGAGGCTCTGCTGTCGCTGGTCGAGGCCTCGCCCCTGAAAGGCAGGCTCACCGACGAAGCCGAGATCCTGCCTGGCGCTCCCGAAGGCTTCGCGGCTGCGGCTCGCATGGCATTGAACAACGTGCTGCGCCTCGATTTCGGCTCGGCCTCGATCGCCGATGATCTCGTGACGCTGCGGGGCCTGACCTGCCGCGACCTGATCAGGAGCGAGGTCGAGACCAGCGCCGCATCCGGCCTGCCCTCCGGGTTCCGGGCGGATGCGGTGATCGGCCTGCGCCAGACCGGCTGCGTGGTCGATCCGCCTGCGACCTGCCAGAACGATCTTGATGCGCTAACCAGGCGCAACACCGTGTTGTTCGCGCAGGGAGCCTCGGCCGTGACCCTCGACGCGCCGACGGAGCGCGTGATCGGCGAGGCTGTGGACATCCTGAAGCAGTGCCCGGGCGCGCGCATCACCATCGAAGGCCACACCAACAGCGATGGCGAGCGCTACGGTTTCAACAATCTCGACCTTTCGGCGCGTCGTGCGTTGCGTGTCCGCGACGAACTGGTCCGGCGCGGCATCGACCCGGTTCAGCTCGAGACGCGCGGCTTCGGCACCGAGCGGCCGCTGGTGCCGCATGGTTCCACCGAGGCCAAGCCGATGAACCGGCGCGTGCAGTTCACGGTCGCGAAATAGGAGGGGGGCGGACATGCTGTATCTCGCCAGCCAGTTCGTCTGGTTCCTCGTCGCCGCTTTCGGGCTCGGCCTGGTCATGGGCTGGATCAGCCATGATGGCGGCAAGCTGCGGCTCGGTGGCGGTCTCGCCGGCTGGTTCGCCGCCTTGTAGGGGCTCGGCGCCGCGCTGACCTGGCTCCAGTTCCTGAACGGCGCGCCGGCGACCTGGGTCGAATCGGCTCTGCTGTTCACAGCGGTCTATGTTGCGGGCTGTGTCCTGGCTGGCCTGCTGCGCGGAGCGCGAGCGCCCGCCGCCGGGACGGTGGCCGTAGCCGAGCCTGCATCGGTCGCATGGCCAGTCGCGGCATTGCCGCCGGTCGAGGGCGAGGCGGATATTCCCGGCCAGCGGCCGGGCGGCCTGGTCGCGGCCAAGGCCGACAAGCCCGACGATCTCAAGCTGATCAAGGGCGTCGGGCGCCAGAACGAGGCCAGGCTGCACGCGCTCGGCATCTGGCATTTCGAGCAGATCGCCGCCTGGACGCCGCGGAACGTCGAATGGGTCAGCAGCTATCTGGCCTTTCCAGGCCGCATCGAGCGGGAGGGCTGGGTCGATCAGGCGAAGACGCTCGCAGCCGGCGGCGAGACCGAGTTCGCCACGCGGGCGAAGGCCGGCCTCGTCGAGACCTCGCGCGATGACGGCTCGGCCGGGCAGGACAATGTGGCGGAACTCGCCGCGGACAATCATCCGGCGGACAAGCCCGCCGCCTGAGCCGCCTCAGGCGGCGTGGCGCTCGGAGCGGGCGATCAGCCGGCCGATGCGGCGCACCATGTCCCTGGGGCCGAGCATCGGCGCATGGCCCTGTCCGGGCGCGACGAAGACCTCGCAATCGGGGTGGCGCTCGCCCATCTCGATGAGCGTCTTTTCGGCCAGAAGGTCGGAATTCGCGCCGCGGATCGCCAGCATGGGCGCAGCTTTCAGCCCGTCGAAATAGCTCCACAGCACCGGCAGCGGCGCCTCCAGGTCGAGCTCTTCGAGCACCTTCATCAGGTTGGGATCGTAGTCGGATCGCAAATGGCCGTCGCGGTCTGTCCAGGTCCGGCGCGCCATGATCTCCCATTCGGCGTCGCCGAAGAGCGGGAACTGCTGGTCCGAGAGGCGCTTCAGGATCTCGGCGCCCTCAGTGAAGCTGCGCGGCAGCGGCAGCTTGCCGACATAGCCCCGGATCCGTAGCAGGCCGCGCGCATCGATCACCGGCCCGACATCGTTCAGCACCACGCCCTTGATCGTGCCGGGCCGGGCCGCGCCCATCGCCATGGTCAGAAGGCCGCCGCGCGAGGTTCCCACAAAAACCGCCGCTTCGATGCCGGTCGCGACCAGAACCTGCATGACATCGTCGAGTTCGATGCGGATGTCGTAGTTCTTCCAGTTCTTGTCGAAGCCCGACAGGCCGCGGCCGCGATAATCCAGTGCCAGCACGCGCCGCGGCTTGGCTTCGTCCTGCGAGAGGGCGAGAGCCAGCTCGTGGAAATCGGCCGCGGTGCGGGCAAAGCCCGGCAGGCAGACCAGGGGCAGGGCCGGCGAGGCGAGGGGGCCGTAGTCGCGGGCATGCAGCCGCAGGCCGTCGCGGGCGCTGATGAACAGCGAGGTGAAGCCGGTGTCGGTGGGCATGCGGAGCCTACGCTAGCTTGCTGTCGATCGCGATCCAAACCCGCGCCGTCATTCCGGACGCAGCGAAGCGGAGATCCGGAATCCATCGTAGAGCGAACCCGTCGAAGAATCGGGCCTTCGATGGATCCCGGGTCAAGCCCGGGATGACGTCGCAGATGGGATGATAGAACCGGTCAGTCGCCGCGACCCTAATCCCGCCGCCCGCCGCGCTTCAAGTCGTGGTCGATCAGATAGGCGGTGCGCTGGTTCAGGCGCTGGCGGTAGACCTGCAGGTTCTCCATCACCCGCTGCACATAGTTGCGCGTCTCGTAGAAGGGAATGCGCTCGACCCAGTCGACGGCGTCGACCTCCGGCCTGCGCGGGTCGCCATAGGCCTCGATCCATTTCTTCACATTGCCGGAGCCGGCGTTGTAGGCGGCGAAGGTCAGGATGTAGGAGCCGCGCCAATCCTTCAGCAGGTCGTTGAGATGGGCGGCGCCCATCTGCGCCGAATAGAGCGCGTCGCGCCCGAGTCTGGGCCAGTCGAAGGGCAGGTTGGCGCGCCGTGCCGTCTCGCGCGCGGTTGCCGGCATCATCTGCATCAACCCGCGCGCGCCGGCATGCGAGATCGCGGTCGGGTCGAAGGCGCTCTCCTGGCGGGCGATGGCGTGGACGATGGCGCGCTCCATCGGGTCGCCGAGCACCGGGAATTCGGGCACGCCGGAAGTCGGGAAGGCGGCGGTGTCGAGCGGGAAGCCGCGATGCAGCGCCGTCTTGCCCAGGGCCAGCAGGGCGCGGGTGTCGTCCTCGCGCTGGGCGATGCTGGCGAGCGCCTCCAGGGCCGGGGTGGTGTGCAGGCGCTGGGCGAGGTCGAGCAGCATCTGGACGGCGAGATCGCGCTCGCCGATGCGATAGAGCAGGCGCACGCCCTGATGTCCCGGCAGATGTCCCAGCGAGGTGGACTCCGAACGCCGCAGCGGCAGGTCGGGCAGGCCGAGCCGCGCGCGAGCCAACTGGCCATAATAGGCGATCGGGTGCTCGGCGGCGCGCTCATAAGCCGCCCTTGCATCCTCCGCCTTGCCGATCACTTCCGCGGCGCGGCCCTGCCAATAGGCTGCGCGCGAGACCGAGACCGGCGTCTCGGCATGCCTGGCGGCCTCGTTGAAATGTTCCAGGGCGATGCCCGGCTGGTCGCGGAAGCGCAGCGCGATGAAGCCGGCATGCCATTCGGCGTCGATGCGCTCGGCCGCATCCTCGGCGCCATGGCCGGCAGCGACCTCATAGGCTCGTGCCGCGTCGCCGGCGTCGAGAAGCTTGCGGGCGATCAGCCGGCGCTCGACCCACCATTCGTCGCCGTCGCCGAGCAGCGCGGGATCGCGCGGCACATCCGCCAGCGCCTTGGCGGCCTCGGCGAGCTTGTCGCCACGCCTGGCCTGCTGCGCCAACAGGAAGGCGAAGGAGACGTCGGTCTTGAGCGCGGCCGGCACGGCGGAAATCAGCGCGGGCGCGATCGGCTGCTTCGCCTTGGCGCTGGCGAGCCGGGCCTTCGCCAGCACGACGTAATCGGCGGAGACGCGCGCCGCATTACGCAGCGCCGCTTCCGTGTTCTCGCGAAAGAGATAGCGCTCGGTGCGCAGGCGATGATCCGTGACGGTCAGCGCGTTGCCGAAGGCATCAAAGGCGATCTTCTCGAGCGCGGCGCCGTGAGGATCCTGCCGCCAGCTCTGGCGCGCCAGCGTCAAGGCCTCCTCGGCCTGCCCCTGCGCCTTCAGCGCCAGCGCCAGCGCGATCCGGCCGGCCGGGCTGACGGGGCGCTGGCCATGGAAGAAGGCGCGGATCGTGTCCGGGCCCTTCTTCTCGGCGATCAGCCTTTCCTCGGCGCGACGCCGGAACAGTGTCGTACCCGGACAGTTCGGATAGGTCTTGAGGAAGGCATCGACGCGCACGAACGGGATCAGGCTCCCGCCCGAGCGGATCGCGACCCATTCGAGCAGGGGGCGGGCGGTGCTGTCGCCGATCCCAGCCGCGAGGGCATCGCCTTCACCGAGCGCGCCGCGCCGATAGGCGGCGACCGCGTTTTTGATGCCGTCGAGGCGATCCGCGTCGTCCAGCAAGGCCTCGCCGGGATGGGGAGGCAGAGCAGCCGTCATCGCGACATCGATGGTGTCGGGGCCAAACTGCTGTGCGGGATGGGAGCCGTCATCGGCGGCGTGGGCGGGCAGGGATGCGAGCACAAGGAGACGGAACAGTCCCGTGCGAACGGAAAGCAAGGCCATGGCAGGCTCCACGGTCGAATGCGTAAGCCTGCAATGCTCACGGAACTGGGTTTATGAAGGCTTAACCTTGACCCAACGCATTTTGATGGGTTGCCGGCTTTGCCTGCGACGGGGGGCTGGTTTATGTGTGACGCCCCAAAATGGCCTTTCCGTGTCAGGACGCCGCTCTCATGACCAAGCATCCCGCCTTCACCGGTTCGCTCCCTGCGCTGGTGACGCCGTTCAAAGGCGGCAAGATCGACGAAGCCGCCCTGCGCGGGCTGGTCAATTGGCAGATCGAGAGTGGCTCTTCGGGGCTCGTTCCCGTCGGCACCACGGGCGAAAGCCCGACGCTGTCCCATGACGAGCACAAGCGCGTCGTCGAGATCGTCGTCGCCGAGGCGAAGGGCAGGGTGCCGGTCATCGCCGGCGCCGGCTCGAACAACACCACCGAGGCGATCGACCTCGCGGTCCATGCCGAGAAGGCCGGCGCCGATGCGGTGCTGGTGGTGACGCCCTATTACAACAGGCCGACCCAGGAGGGGATGTACCAGCACTTCAAGGCGGTGAACGATGCGATCGGCTTGCCCGTCATCATCTACAACATCCCGCCGCGCTCGGTCGTCGACATGTCGGTCGAGACCATGGCGCGCCTTTACGAGCTGAAGAACATCGCCGGCGTCAAGGACGCCACCGCCAACCTCGCCCGCGTCTCGCAGCAGCGCCACGCCATGGGGCCGGACTTCATCCAGCTCTCGGGCGAGGACATGACGGCACTGGCCTATATGGCCGCCGGCGGCCATGGCTGCATCTCCGTCGTCGCCAATGTCGCCCCGCAGCTCTGTGCCGAGCTGATGACGGCGGCGCTCAAGGGCGACTATGCCGGCGCGCTGAAGGTCCAGGACCGGCTCGTGCCGCTGCATGATGCCATCTTCAAGGAGCCCGGCCTCGCCGGCGCCAAGCATGGTCTTGGCCTGCTCGGCCGCATCGAGGAGGAGGTCCGCCTGCCGCTGCTGCCGGTGACGGCACCGACGGGCAAGGTCATTCGCGAGGCGATGGTGTTCGCCGGCCTGCTGAATGCCTAGATAAGGATGCTGCGTTCGTCCGGTCGCCCCGGCCGACGCCAGGGAGCTGACGATGTACGAGCCGAGCCATTTCAAGGTCGAGGATCGCGAGGCGCTTTTCGCGGTCATGCGCGCCCATCCGCTCGCCACGCTGGTGACGATGGGCGAGGGCGGGCTGCTCGCCAATCCCGTGCCCTTCGTCCTGCATGTGGAGGAAGGCGAGCAGGGCGTGCTGCGCGCCCATCTGGCGCGTCCGAACCCGCAATGGAAGGCGATCGCCGCCGGTGCCGAGACGCTGGTAATCTTCACCGGCACGGAACGCTATGTCACGCCGGCCTGGTACGCTTCGAAGCAGGAGCACGGCAAGGTCGTGCCGACCTGGAACTACGTCACCGTGCAGGCGCGTGGTCCCGCCCGCGCGATCCAGGACGGAACCTGGCTCCACAGCCATCTCGAAGCGCTGACGGCCCAGCAGGAGCGGCCGCGCGCCGAGCCCTGGGCGGTCACCGACGCGCCCGAGCCCTTCATCAATGCGCTGTCGCGCGGCATCGTCGGGATCGAGATCGAGATCGCCTCGCTCGCCGGCAAGTTCAAGCTCAGCCAGAATCGCCCCGAGGCTGACAAGAACAGTCTTCTCAACGGCTTGAGCGCGGATTCAGAATCGGAATCTCAGGTGATGGCCCAGCTCGTCAAGGCGCATGCGCTGGGAGGCACGCCATGAGCAAGCTCGATCCGGACCGCTTCAAGCTCGCTGCCGACAACCGCAAGGCGCGCTACAATTACGAGATCATGGAGACGCTGGAGGCCGGTATCGTCCTGCAGGGCACCGAGATCAAATCGCTGCGCGGCGGCCGTGCGACGATCGGCGAGAGCTATGCCGGGCCGATGGGCACCGAACTCTTTTTGTTCAACGCCCATATCCCGGAATATCTCGAGGCCAACCGCTTCAACCACAACGTCAAGCGCCCCCGAAAACTGCTGCTGCACCGCCGCCAGATCAACAAGCTGATGGGCGCGATCCAGCGCGACGGCTACACGGTGATCCCGCTCAAGGTCTATTTCAACGAGAAGGGCCGCGCCAAGGTCGAGCTCGGCCTCGGGCGCGGCAAGAAGCTGCACGACAAGCGCGAGACCGAGAAGAACCGCGACTGGAACCGCGACAAGGCGCGGATTATGAAGGCGGGTGCGTGAGGGCCTTCCCTTCTCCCGCGAGGGGAGAAGGGAAGAAGCGTCGCGGTTCCACAGAACTTATCCCCGCACCCCAGCCCGATGCCTATTCTCCCCTCGCTCCGCCCGACCAAGGGGGCTGTCGCGAGGCATCGTGCGGCCGGGCGGGGTTTGCGGTGTTCATGGCCGGGGCCGTTGCGGGCATCCGGCCATGGAGGGGCCGCTCGTCGCCGGGGCCTTCAGCAATCCCGGTCATGGCCGACCTTAATGGCGACGAGCGAAACCGGAAGAGAACCGCGCGCGGGGTCGGGTGGCGGCTGTTGGCGCTGCTTCGACATCGACATTCGACATCGACACCGGCACGCAGTCGTTGACTGTCGCGCCACCAGGCCCCGCGCATCCCCTCGGATACGCTTCAAGTCCGAAAACCCTGCGGCCCAGGCCGGACGGGGCTTTCGGCGCGGCGGGCCTATCCCTCGACGGTCTCGTCGCCCTGGCGGATGCCGTAGCGCCGCTCGAGACCGGGGTTGCCGGGCGTCACCGGAACGGCTCCGCTGGCACCGCTGCGCGCATGCCGTTCGGACGGGTCGCGGCCGATCTTCTGCATCAACTGGGCGAGGTCGAGGAACTCGTCGCATTGGCGACGCAGGTCGTCGGAGACCATCGGAGGGTTGGTCGAGATCGTCGAGACGACCGCAACCTTGACGCCCTTGCGCTGGACGGCCTCGACCAGCGGCCGGAAGTCGCCATCGCCGGAGAACAGGTAGATCTGGTCGAGATGAGGCGCCAGTTCGAGCATCTCGATCGCCAGCTCGATGTCCATGTTTCCCTTGATCCGGCGACGGCCGGTGGCATCGGTGAACTCCTTGGCTGCCTTGGTGATGACCCGGTAGCCGTTGTAGTCGAGCCAGTCGACCAGCGGGCGGATCGACGAGTATTCCTCGCTCTCGACCAGCGTGGTGAAATAGAAGGCCCGGATCAGGTTGCCGCGGCCCTGGAACTCCTTGAGCAAGCGGCGATAGTCCATGTCGAAGCCAAGCTGCTTCGAGGTCGCGTAGAGATTGGCACCGTCGATGAAAAGGGCGATGCGCGGGTCGGCCGCCATAGAAATCACTCCGGATGAATATCTTTAGAGTAAGCGCAATGATATCGAAACGCGGTCTAACGATGTTGGTTCGCGGACAATCTACAGCGAGTGTCGGTAGCCGGCTGTGACCTCTCGCCGCAGCCCGCAAGCATGATTCGGGCCTAGGCGCTCAGCCCCCGGCTGCCGGGCTTAATTGCGGGGATCGCGGCGAGTTCGGGCGGCAATTCGTCGGGCGCATAGTCGGGAACGTCATACTCCATCAGGCTGACCAGCTTCATGCCGAGTTCGGCCCGGCCGGCCGACCGGTCGATCAGGCAGGCGGCGCCGACGATCGTGCCGGGTTCGCCCATCACGGAATCGCGGCATTCGCGCAGCGACAGGCCTGTCGTGATGATGTCCTCGATGATGATGCAGCGCGCACCTGCGGGCAGGACGAAACCGCGGCGCAGCTTGAACGTGCCGCCCTCGCGCTCGACGAAGACCGCCTTGGCCTTGAGATGGCGGGCCGTCTCGTAGCCCGGCACGATGCCGCCCACGGCCGGCGAGACGACATAGTCGATTGTGCCGAACTGCGCCTCGATCTTGGCGGCCAGCGCCTTGCAGAGCCGCTCCGTCCGCACCGGGTCCTGGAAGACGAACATCTTCTGCAGGAAGACGGCGCTGCGTCGGCCCGAGGACAGGATGAAATGCCCTTCGAGCAGCGCGCCGGCATCGCGGAATTCGGCCAGAACGTCGTCGTCGGTCATGATGGGCTCCTGCGCTAAAATCGGTCGCCGGCGTCTTTGCTGCCAATCGCGCGGCGTGGCAAGGCTTTGGGCTTGGTACAGGGCAATGCTCAACAGCCAGGGGCCATCCGGGCCTCAGCCACGCAGGCGCGCCGGGTTTCCCAAAGCCGTCTTGCCGGCCGGCACATCGCGCGTGACGACGCTGCCGGCACCGATGATCGCGTCATCCCCGACCGTGACGCCGGGCAGGATGAGCGCGCCGCCGCCAATCCAGACATTGCGGCCGATCGTGACGGGGCGCCCGAACTCCAGCATCCGGGCCCGCTCCGCGGGGTCGCGCGGGTGGTCGGCGGTCAGGATCTGGACGCCGGGGCCGATCTGGGTGCCGGCGCCGATCGTCACCTGCACGACGTCGAGGATGACGCAGTTGAAGTTCAGGAAGACGCCGTCGCCGAGGCTGATGTTGTAGCCGTAGTCGCAGTGGAAGGGCGGGCGGATGTTCACATCGCGCCCGACGTGGCGAAAGATCTCGCGCAGAAGCGGCAGCCGCTGCTCCGGCGTCGCCGTGGTGGCGTTGTAGCGCGCGATCCACGCGCCGGCGCGCGCATTGTCGGCGACGAGTTCCGGGCTGTCGGCGCGGTAGAGCTCGCCGGCCAGCATCTTGTCCTTCTCGGTCAGCATGGCCCCTGCACTCGCTCCTGGCAGGCTCAACCCTTCGGGAACTCCAGCCCCATCTCGCGGTAGCGCGCCGGATCGTCGCTCCAGTTCTCGCGCACCTTCACGAACAGGAAGAGATGCACCGTGGCCTCGGCGGCCTCGGCAATCTCGATGCGAGCCTTCTGGCCGATCGCCTTGATTGTCTGGCCGCCTTCGCCGAGCACGATCTTGCGCTGGCCCTCGCGCTCCACATAGATCGTCTGCTCGATCCGGACCGAGCCGTCCGGCCGCTGCTGCCATTGCTCGGTTTCGACCGTCGAGCGATAGGGCAGTTCGTCATGCAGCCGCTCGAAGATCTTCTCGCGGGTGATCTCGGCAGCGAGGAAGCGCAGCGGCGCATCCGAGATCTGGTCCTCCGGATAGAGCCAGGGGCCGAGCGGCAGCCGCGTCTCCAGCCAGGTCAGGATGTCCTTGACGCCGTAGCCGGTCAGGGCGGCGATCATGAAGGTCTGCTCGAAATTCCCCTGCGCATTCACCTTGGTGGTGATCTCGAGCAGCTTCTCCTTCGCGACCGTGTCGATCTTGTTGAGGATCAGGAACTTCGGCTGCTTCAGCTCGGCGAGCTTCTCCAGCAGGCGCGTGTTCTCCTCGTTGTCGAAGCGCTCGACATCGACCAGCACGCCGATCAGGTCGGCATCGGTGGCGCCGCCCCAGGCGCTCGTGACCATGGCGCGGTCGAGCCGGCGCTTGGGCGCGAAGATGCCGGGCGTGTCGACGAAGATGACCTGCGCCGGGCCCGATAGCGCGATGCCACGCACCTGCGTCCGCGTCGTCTGGACCTTGCGCGAGACGATCGAGACCTTGGCGCCGACGAGCTTGTTCAGCAGCGTCGACTTGCCGGCATTGGGCGCGCCGATCAGCGCGACGAAGCCGCAGCGCGTGGGCGCGGGCGCCTGGGCGCCTTTCTCCGCGTCAACCATTGTCGCTCTCCATCGTTTCGCTCCACAGGCCCTCGCGCCGCAGGAAGGCTTCCGCCGCGGCCTGCTCGGCCAGCCGCTTCGACGGCCCTTGCGCCTCGGCGTCGGCCAGGCCCGGAATGCGGGCCGCGACGCGGAACACCGGCGCATGGTCGGGCCCCGAGCGACCGCGCTCGCTATAGGTCGGCGTCTGGTAGCCCTGGCCCTGGGCCCATTCCTGCAGGGCAGTCTTGGCGTCCCTCAGCGGCCGCACCGGCTTGAGCAGGCGCTCGCCGAAGGCGCGCTCGACCAGCCCGCGCGCCGCAGCATAGCCGCCATCGATGAAGACTGCACCGATGATCGCTTCGCAGGCATCCGCCAGGATCGCCTTGTTCTTGCGCGCGCCGGCCAGGATTTCGCCCTCGCCGAGCCGCATGAAGGCGCCGAGGTTCCAGGCCAGCGCGACCTCGGCGCAGGTCTCCTTGCGGACGAGATCGGCGAGCCGGCGCGACATGTCGCCTTCCTCGGCTTCGCGGTAGCGCACGAACAGCATGTCGGCGATGCTGAGGCCCAGCACGCGGTCGCCGAGGAACTCCAGCCGCTGATAGCTCTCCAGCCGCGAGCCTTCCGCGCTCATATGCGTGAGCGCGGTCGTCAGCAGCCCCTGGTCGACGAAGACATGCCCGAGCGTCTCTTGCAGGCGGGCGGTATCCGGCGCCTTGCGCCCATTGTCCCCGGCCTTGCTCACTTGCGGATCTTGCTCACTTGCAGATCTTGATCACTTGATCGCGCTGAACAGACGGTTCCAGCGAACCGTCCAAGGCCATTCCCACAGCTTCCAGGCCGAGGCGCCGTCCTCGATCGAGAAGAAGATGATCTCGGCGCGGCCGACGAAATTCTCGAACGGCACGAAGCCGACGCTGCGGTCGCGCGAATCCAGCGAATTGTCGCGGTTGTCGCCCATCATGAAGAAATGACCGGGCGGCACGACGAAGACCGGCGTGTTGTCGAAGCTGCCGGTATCGCCCTCGCGCTCGATGATCTGGTGCGACACGCCGTTGGGCAAGGTCTCGCGATACTGGATCGCGGGCGCGCTGCGACCCCAGTTGTCGGTGGTGACGAAATCACCGATGCGCTCACGCTTCACCGGCTGGTTGTTGATGTGCAGGATGCCGTCGATCATCTGGATGCGCTCGCCGGGCAGGCCGATGACGCGCTTGATATAATCCGTCGAATTGTCGGTCGGGAGCTTGAACACGGCGATGTCGCCGCGCTTGGGCTCGGCCGCCCAGACCCGGCCCGAGAACAGCGGCGGGCTGAACGGGATCGAATGCTTCGAATAGCCATAGGTGTATTTCGAGACGAACAGGTAGTCGCCGATCAGCAGGGTCGGGATCAGCGATCCCGACGGGATGTTGAACGGCTGGAACAGCAGGGTGCGGATCACCAGTGCGATCAGCAGCGCCTGAACGACGACCTTGATCGTCTCGACGATCCCGCCCTCGTCCCTGGCGGCCTTGTTCTTGGCTTCGACGTCGTTGGCCACGCGGGCGCTCCTGGGACGGTGGTCCAGCGCGCGGTCTAGCGGAATGTCGCGCCGCAGACAACGGCGCGAGATCGCGGGGCCGATCCGCGCGTCGATGCGTCTTTTGACATGGAGCGGAGGCAGGGGAGGCATGCGCTGGCGGGGAGGGCGTCGGCCGGGTGCGGCAATTGACCGCGTCTGGGGCAAGGCGCACGATCGAGGCTCGATTCTGGGGAGGACCAATCATGAACGGCAAGAAATACGCTGCTGAGGCGATCGGCACATTCTGGCTGACCTTTGCGGGCTGTGGCAGCGCGGTCATCGCCGCGGGCTTCCCAGAGGTCGGCATCGGCCTGCTCGGCGTCTCGCTCGCCTTCGGCCTGACCGTCGTCACCATGGCCTATGCAATCGGCCATATTTCGGGCTGCCATCTCAACCCGGCCGTTACGGTCGGGCTGGCCGCCGGCGGGCGCTTCCCGACCAACCAGATCCTTCCCTATGTCGTGGCGCAGGTCATCGGCGCCGTCGTGGCTGCAGCCGTGCTCTATCTCATCGCCAGCGGCGCGCCGGGCTTCGATCTCGCCAAGGGCTTCGCCTCGAATGGCTTCGGCGATCACTCGCCCGGCAAATACAGCCTCTTCGCCGGCTTCCTGACCGAAGTCGTGATGACGATGATGTTCCTTTTCATCATTATGGGCGCGACCCATGGCAAGGCGCCGGCCGGCGTCGCTCCGCTCGCGATCGGGCTCGGCCTTTGCCTGATCCATCTCGTCAGCATCCCGGTGACCAACACCTCGGTCAATCCGGCGCGCAGCACCGGCCCGGCGCTGTTCGTCGGCGGTTGGGCGCTGCAGCAGCTCTGGCTGTTCTGGGTTGCTCCGCTGATCGGCGGCGCGCTGGGCGGGATCGTTTATCGCTGGCTCAGCGAGGAACCGCGCGGCGCCATCGTCGGCAATGCGCCGGCGGAATGACCGGCCAAGTGACCGGCTGAGGGGGACGGCGCTTCAGCGCCATTCCACCCAGCGGCCATGAAAATCGGCGCGCGCGATCTCGCGCTCGCCACCCTCCGGCCAGACCGTCAGCGTCACGGCCGCGCTGCCGGACTGGCCATCGGCCTCCATGCGCAGCCAGGCGAGCGGCGCCTCTTTTGTCGCGGTGGCCGCCGTCCGAGCCATGGCCTGCTCGATCCGGCGCTTGGTTGCCTCCGGCAGGTATTGCCACATGATCGTGTGCATCAGCAGGCGCGCCCGGCCTTGCTCTTGCGGGACCGCCAGGCGTGCCTCGACCCACTCCGCCGCATCCGCCTGTTCGACGCGCCAGGGCTGGCGGGCGGCGGCATCGAAGGCGGCCTGCGTCGTGGCGATGCGGTCGGACTGGTCGGGCCAGATATAGGACATCACACGATTGCGATGTTCCCGATTGCCGGGATCGAGCGGGTTGAGATCGCAGGCGCGCCGGGTCGCGACCGCAAGCGGCGCATCGAGCGGCGGCAATGTTCCGCGCCAGTCGCTGCGGATCGTGACCGGCGCAGTCGGATCACCCCAGACGCCGCCGCCGAGCTCGTACCGATAGAAGTCGAAACCGAGATTGAGCCCGGCACTCGCGCCGATCTCGATGACATCCAGGGGCAGCCCGGTTTCGCTGGCGACCATGAGCGCGCCGCCGAGCAGCACCGCGCAGCGCTTGACCTCGTTGGTCTGCGGCGCGCTGTCGAGATAATCATGCAGGAAGCCGTCATGTTCGGTGATGGCCCGCGCAAGGCCATGCCACAGGGCTTCGGGATCGGGCCTGTTCGGCGGATAGAGCGCCGTCAGATTCCGGTCGCGCCCGGATCGGGCCAGCGCATTCAGGCCGCCGGCAGCTCTCAAGGCCACCGCGTCGGCGCGCGCCTCGCCGGGCCAGTTCAGGATGCGGGCGCCGAAACGGCTGGTCGCATCGAGACGGTCTCGCAGCAGCTCACAGATCAGGGCGGTGAAGTCCGAACCCATGCGTCGGCAGCCATTGGCTTGGCCGGCGAATTCCTCGCGTGCCCGCGCTTCGGTTGCTGCCCTCTGCATGCCAGTCCGTCTCCGTTTCAGCCAAGCAGAAGCCGCGCCTCGATCACCACGAAAGCCTGCGCCATCGGCGGGTCGTCCGTCATCGAGACATGCACGACGGCCTCATGGCCGGCAGGCGTCATCGCCTTCAGCCGCTCGGCCGCGCCGCCGGTCAGCCGCATGGTCGGCGCGCCGCTGGGCAGGTTGACCACCTCCATGTCGCGCCAGAACACGCCGGCGCGAAGCCCCGTGCCGAGGGCCTTCGAGCAGGCTTCTTTCGCCGCAAAACGCCGCGCATAGGAGGCGGCCCGCGTCGCGCGCCGGTCGGATTTGGTGCGCTCGCCTTCTGTGAAGATGCGATGGGTGAAGCGCTCGCCGAAGCGCGCGAGCGATTTCTCGATGCGGTCGATGTCGCAGAGGTCGGAGCCGATGCCGAGGATCATGCGTCCGATTTACTTGGCCCCGCGGCCCTCGTCCATCGCCTGCCGCATCCTTGCGATGGCGCCGTCGACGCCGATGAAGATCGCCTCGCCGATCAGGAAATGACCGATGTTGAACTCGACGAACTCCGGAACGGCCGCGAGCTTGCGCGCCGTGTCGTAGTCCAGCCCATGCCCGGCATGGACCTCGATCCCGAGCGAGGCGGCGAGAGCGGCTCCCTCGGCGAGGCGCGCGAACTCGGCCTGCGCCTTCTCCTGCTCGCCGGCGACGACCGCCTCGCACCAGCTTCCGGTATGTAGTTCGACGACAGGAGCACGCAGCTTCGCCGCCACCCGGATCGGCGCGGCATCGGCCTCGATGAACAGGGAGACGCGGCAGCCGGCCGCAGTGAGCCGCGCCACGACCGGCACCAGCGCCGCTTCCTGGCCGACGACGTCCAGCCCGCCCTCGGTGGTGCGTTCCTCGCGCTTTTCGGGCACGAGACAGGCCGCATGCGGCTTCAGCCGCTCGGCCAGTGACAGCATCTCCTGCGTCGTCGCCAGCTCGAAATTCAGCGGCTTCGTCAGCTCGGCGGCAAGGCGGGCCATGTCGGCGTCGCGGATATGGCGGCGGTCCTCGCGCAGATGGGCGGTGATGCCGTCGGCGCCGGCCGCCACGGCCAGATGCGCGGCGCGCACCGGGTCCGGCAGCGCGCCGCCGCGGGCATTTCGCACGGTCGCGACATGATCGATGTTCACGCCCAGTCGCAGCCGGCTCGCCATGGATCAACTCTCCCGAAAACGAGGCCGTGCATAGACGAAAATGCTGCATCGGCTCAAGGCAGGGATTGTCATGGCGGAGGTCACGTTTTGTGATCGATCGCTGCACTTGGCCGCAACGCCTTGGCGATTTGGTAACCGCGCGATCAGGGCCGCCGCGCGCCCGGCGGCGGATAAGGCAATCGTAAGAGCTTGGCCGTACCGTTTCTCGTCGGGGGACAGGCCGAAGGTGGGGCCGCAAGGTGCAGCTTGCAGTGAAGACGGGGCTATTCGAGAACGAGATTTCGTCCGACAGGCGAGATCTCGGCCAGGATGCCGAGCGCTCGCTGGGGCGTGTCGTGTCCTGCGACGGCTCGCGCGCGACCATCGCCAGCACGGTGTCCGGCATGGCCCGGCTCGGCCCCGAATCATGGACCGTCGGCCGGATGATCTCGATCAATCTCGGCCGGACGCGGATCGTCGGCCTCGTCTACGAGATGCGCGCGGTCAACCCGCTCTGGGACGAGACAGCCGACAATGTCATCCACATTCAGATCGAGCTGCTCGGCGAGGTGACCGAGAGTGCCGAAGGACGTGCCCGCTTCCAGAGCGGCATATCGACCTATCCGCCGATCGGCGCCATCGCCCACCGCATCCGCACGGGCGATCTCGCGCTGGTGCATGATCTCGGCTCACGCAACGGCGTCGCCATCGGCACGCTGACGCAGGATGCCTCGATTCCCGCCACGATCAGCATCGACGACATGCTGTCGCGCCATTTTGCCCTGCTCGGCACCACGGGCGTCGGCAAGTCGAGCGCGGTGGCGCTGCTGCTGCGCAAGGCGATCGCCGCCCGCCCGCGGCTGCGCGTGCTCATCCTCGATCCGCACAATGAATATGCCGGGGCCTTTCCCGACCGCGCTTTGTCGATCGACGCCGAAGGGCTCGATCTGCCGTTCTGGATGTTCAAGCTGGAGGAGTTCGCCGAGATCGTCTTCCGCGGCCGCGCGGCCTTCGAGGAGGAGGCGGACATCCTGCGCGAGGTCGTCACAGCGGCGCGCGAGCGCTACCGCGGCGGCAGCCAGCGCCACCCCATGCGCGATCTCAATTCGAGCCTGCTGAAGCGCCCGCTCGACGCCGGCATCGCCCGTCGCGAGGACGGCATGGGCAGCGCCAGCGACATGCCGACGCCCTACCGGATCGTCGATGCACTCGCGATCATCGATGAATTGATCGGCCTGCATGAGATGCGCTGGCCGCGCCCCTCCCTGCGTTCGCTCAAGGTCCGGCTCGAGACGCTGCACGGCGATCCGCGCTATCAGTTCATGTTCGCCCGCGCCAACATGATGGAGACGATGGCCCCCGTCGTGGCCCAGATCTTCCGCGTCCCGCATCATGGCCGGCCGATCACGGTGTTCCAGCTCGGCGGCCTGCCCTCCGAGGTCGTCGATGCGGTGGCGTCCGTGCTGGCGCGGCTGGCGTTCGACCTCGCCATGGCGAGCCAGGGCACCTACGAGATCCTGCTGCTCTGCGAGGAGGCGCATCGCTACGTGCCCGCAGACCTTTCGCTCGGCTTCCTGCCAACGCGGCAGGCGATCGCCCGCATCGCCAAGGAGGGCCGCAAATACGGCGCCTATCTCGGCGTCGTGACGCAGCGCCCGGGCGAGCTCGACCCGACCATCCTGTCGCAATGCTCGACGATCTTCGCCATGCGCCTGGCCAACGAGTTCGACCAGCAGATCATCCGCGCCGCGATCTCGGATGCATCGGCGAGCACGCTCAAATTCCTGTCCTCGGTCGGTAACCGCGAGGCGATCGCCTTCGGCGAGGGCGTTGCCACGACGATGCGCATGCGGTTCGCCGACCTCGCGCCGCATGAGCTGCCGGCGATGGAGATCGCGGCCGGTGGCGAAGGCCGCCGCGAGCCCGGCCTCGACGAAATGGTCAGGCGGATGCGCGGCTGAGCCGGGCCGGCGTCACGCGAATCTTGCATCTTCCGCGCTTTGCCTGTAAGGCCGGCTCACATTATCTTCCCTGCATCGCTAAAGATCAGAAGGAGCCGCGCCATGGCTCGCGTCACCGTTGAGGATTGCATCGACAAGGTCGATAACCGCTTCGAGCTGGTTCTCCTCGCCAGCCATCGTGCGCGGATGATCCAGTCGGGATCGTCGATCCTCGTTGCCCGCGATAACGACAAGAACCCCGTCGTCGCGCTGCGCGAGATCGCCGACGAGAAGCTCAAGCCCGAGGATCTGAAGGAAGACCTGATCCACTCGCTGCAGAAGCATGTCGAGGTCGACGAGCCGGAGGCCGAGACCGTGCCACTGCTCGCCGCGCCCGGCCAGAGCGCTTCGACCCCCGATTCGGAGGTCCAGTTCGACCGCATGAGCGAGGACGACCTGCTGCGCGGCCTCGACGGCCTCGTGCCGCCGACCGAGAGCGCCGACGACGAGGACTGATCTCTCCGGTCTCTTCACCACCTCCGCTAAAGCCCGGCACCGCCGGGCTTTTTCATGTCTGCCCGCGAGATTACGCCTTGCTGCCCGTTCGCCCCGCCCCGATATTAACCGACTTGAAACTAGGCAGGCGTGACAGAGGGCCCGCATGGGCATGATGCGGCAATACGAACTCGTCGACCGGGTTCGCAGCTATAATCCGAACACCGATGAGGACCTGCTCAACCGGGCCTATGTCTATGCCATGCGCGCGCATGGCACGCAGAAGCGCGCCTCCGGCGATCCGTTCTTTGCCCATCCGCTCGAAGTCGCCGCCCTCCTGACCGATCTCAAGCTCGACGATGCGACGATCGTCGCCGCCGTCCTGCACGACACCGTCGAGGACACCGCCGCGACGCTCGAAGAGATCGAGAGCATGTTCGGGCCCGACATCCGCCGGCTGGTGGACGGGCTGACCAAGATCAAGAAGCTCGACCTCGTCTCGAAGAAGGCGGCCCAGGGCGAGAATTTCCGCAAGCTGCTGCTCGCCATCGTCGACGATGTCCGCGTCCTGCTGGTCAAGCTCGCCGACCGGCTGCACAACATGCGCACCCTGCATTTCATGGCGCCCGAGAAGCGTCTGCGCATCGCCGAGGAGACGGCGGAAATCTATGCCCCGCTCGCCGGCCGCATGGGCATGCAGGAGCTGCGTGAGGAGCTGGAGGAACTCGCCTTCCGCCACATCAAGCCGGAAGCGCATGCCACCGTCACCAAGCGGCTGGAGGAGGTGACCAAGCGCGAAGGCAGCGTCATCGGCGAGATCGAGAAGGACCTGAAGGACAAGCTGGCCGCCAGCGGCATCCAGGCCGAGGTTTCGGGCCGGCGCAAGCGCCCCTATTCGATCTGGAAGAAGATGGAGCGCAAATCCATCTCCTTCGAGCAGCTTTCCGACATCTTCGGCTTCCGCGTCATCGTCGAGAAGCCGGAGGATTGCTACCGCGTGCTCGGCATCGTCCACATGACCTGGCCGATGGTTCCGGGCCGCTACAAGGACTACATCTCGACGCCCAAGCAGAACGATTATCGCTCGATTCATACCACCGTGGTCGGGCCGGGCCACAGCCGCGTCGAACTGCAGATCCGCACCGACACGATGGATCGCATCGCCGAATTCGGCATCGCCGCCCACGCCCATTACAAGGACGGCCGTACCACCGAGCTGGCGCAATACGCCGATGAGAGCCGCGCCTATCAATGGCTGCGCCGCACCGTCGATCTGCTCGCCGAAGGCGACAACCCGGAGGAGTTTCTCGAGCACACCAAGCTCGAACTCTTCCACGACCAGGTCTTCTGCTTCACGCCGAAGGGCCGGCTGATCGCGCTGCCGCGCGGTGCGACGCCGATCGATTTCGCCTATGCGATCCACACCAATGTCGGCAACAGCGCGGTCGGCGCCAAGATCAACGGCCGCATCGCGCCGCTGCTGACCGAACTCGCCAATGGCGACGAGGTCGAGATCACCCGGGCCGAGGGGCAGACGCCGCCCGCCGCCTGGGAATCCCTCGTCGTCACCGGCAAGGCCCGCGCCGCGATCCGGCGCGCGACCCGCACCGCCGTGCGGCGGCAATATTCCGGCCTCGGCCGCCAGATCCTCGAGCGCGCCTTCAGCCGGGCCGAGCGGCCCTTCTCCGACGAGAAGCTAAAGGCGGCGCTGAAGCGGCTCGCCCGCACGGCCGTCGACGACGTGCTGGCGGCGGTCGGACGTGGCGAGATGTATTCCGGCGATGTGGTCAAGGCTGTTTATCCCGACCTCGAACCTGAGAAGCGCGGCGCGGCCGAGCCAAAATCGGCGGGGGCGCCGGCAGGCAGCGGCAAGGGCTGGTTCGAGCTGCGCCAGGGCGAGAACCTGAAGTTCAAGCTGCCGGGCGAGACGCCGGGCGACGACGCCATCCCCATCCGCGGCCTCGGCGGCGACCTGCCGGTGCGCTTCGCCCCCAATGGCGGCGCCGTGCCGGGAGACCGTATCGTCGGCATCCTGACGCCGGGCGAGGAGGTGACGATCTATCCGATCCAGTCCTCGGCACTGGCGGCCTTCGACAACGAGCCCGAGCGCTGGCTCGACGTGCGCTGGGACCTCGACGACAAGGCCCCGCAGCGCTTCCCGGCGCGCATCTCGCTGCATTCGATCAACGAGCCCGGCTCGCTGGCGCAGATCACCACGACGATCGCCGAGCATGACGGCAACATCGACGCCGTGGCGATGAACCGCCCGAACCAGGACTTCACCAACGTCACCATCGACCTGACGGTCTGGGACCTGAAGCATCTCAGCGCCATCATCAGCGAATTGCGCGAGAAGCGGGTGATCAGCCGCGTCGAGCGGGTGATCGGGTAATCAGGAGCCCCCGGGCGCCCTGAAGGCCGCGGCGAGCGTCCTGACGAAAGCGATCGCGCGCGGCGTTGCCACCTGGCTGCGCAGCACCACCGCCGAGCGTCCCAGCGCCGGTAGACCCCAGCCCGGGCCGACGTCGATGGCGCCCGGTGGTGCGATCCGCGCTGCCAACGGCGACACGCCGATCCCGCCCGCCACGGCGGCAAGCACCGCCGCCATGCCGCCGCCGATGAAGGCTTCGCGCCAGGCGAGGCCGGCGCGGTCGAGCGCGTCGATGCCATGCTGGCGCAGCCAGCATTCCGCGATGAGGCTCACCAGCGGCAGCGATTCGTCCGGCCGCTGAACCAGGCTTTCCGCCGCGAACCAGCCGAACGCGTCCTCGCGCAGCACCTCTCCGGTGCGCCCGGTGCCGAGGCGGCGGACGATCGCGACGTCGAGTTCGCCCCGCTCGAACGCCGCTTCGAGCGCCCGCGACGCCTCGATCCTGAGATTGATGACGATGCCGGGATGCTGGGCGCAGAGCCTGCCCAGCACGGCGGGTATCTCGGCGCCGACAGCCTGCTCACTGATGCCCAGGGCGATGCGCTCGCCGGGCTGCCGGAAGGCGCCGAGCGCGCGTTCATGCGCCGCCATCAACTCGCGCGCGGCCGGCAGGAAGCGCTCGCCTTCCGCGGTCAGCCGCACCAGCCGCGGATGCCGCTGCAGCAGCGTCTGGCCAAGCCCGTCTTCCAGCCGCTTGATCCGCGTGCTGACGAGTGATTGCGCCGTGCCCAGCGCCTCGGCGGCGCGGGTGAAGCTGTTGAGTTCCGCTGCCTGCAGGAAGGCGGCGACGGCGTCGATATCCAGGGTGGCGCTCATGATAGATCGCAAATCCGTATCATTGATATCATCATAGATAGGATTTTCAGATTGATGCAAGGGGCTTAGCCTGGATCTGTTCGCGGGGCCCAGCGCCTTGCCTTCCCCTTGGAGCCTGCCATGCCCCTGATCCGGATTTCGATGCGCCGCGGCCGCCCGGCCTCGCATCCCGCCGCCATCGTCGACGGCGTCTATCGTGCGCTGCGCTCGACCTTCGAGGTGCCGGAGAACGATCTCTTCGCCGTGGTCCACCAGCACGACGCCGACGAGTTCGTCTTCGATGCCAATTACTTCGGCTTCGAGCGCTCGGCCGGGCTGGTGATCATCCAGCTCACGGTCGCCAACACCCGCGGCGTCACGCAGAAGAAGGCCCTCTACGCCGCGATCGCCGAGAACCTCCAGAAAGAGCCGGGCTTGAAGCCCGACGACATCTTCATTAGCCTGGTCGAGGTCAAGCGCGAGGACTGGTCCTTCGGCGCCGGCATCGCGCAGTATGTGGCGTAGACGTCATTCTCGGGCGGAGCGCAGCGCAGACCCGAGAATCTCATGACGAGAAGACACTGGTTTCCGAGATGGTCGGGTCAAGCCCGACCATGACGTGCCGGCGCTGTTTCGCCCCGCGACCTCCTGTCCTAAACCCTTCCCATGGAATGGAGCGACGAGGGCACGATCATCGGCGTCAGGCGGCATGGCGAGAGCGCCGTGATCCTGGAGGCGATGACGCGGGACCATGGCCGCCATCTCGGCCTCGTGCGCGGCGGCCGTTCCGCGAAGCAGCAGCCGGTGCTCCAGCCCGGCAACGCCGTGTCGCTGATCTGGCGGGCCAGGCTCGACGAGCATCTCGGCGAGTACAAGGTCGAATTGCTGGCCTCGCATGCGGCGCGCCTGATCGAGGCGCCGGTCGCGCTCTACGGGCTTGCCACCATCTCAGGCCTGTTGCGGCTGCTGCCGGAGCGCGACCCTCATCCGGGGCTGCACGAGGCGCTCGCCGTGCTGATCGAACATCTCGACAGCCTGAGCCTCGCGCCGGCGCTGATCGTGCGCTTCGAGGTGGCGATGCTCTCCGAACTCGGCTTCGGGCTGGATCTCGCGCGCTGTGCCGTCACCGGCTCGCCTGACGATCTCAGCCATGTCTCGCCGAAATCGGGCAAGGCGGTCAGCCGCAAGGAGGCGGAGCCGTATCGCGACCGGCTGCTGGCGCTACCGCCCTTCCTGAGCGAAGGGCAGGGCGCACGCCAGCCGACGCCGGCCGACCTCGCCGCCGGCTTCGCGCTGACCGGCTATTTCCTGCGCCGTCACGTCTTCGAGCCGCGCGGTTTGGCCGAACCGCCCGAGCGGGCGCGATTGGTGGAGATCGCCGCGCGGGCATCCTTGGCGTCGGAAGCCTGAGCGCTGCGCAGTTCCTGCAGCAGCTCGATCTGGACCTCCTGGATCTCGGCCAGCCGCTGCCATTGCCGGTTGACCAGATGGTCCATCTTCTCGTGCAGATGCCGGATCTCCAGCTCCGCCTTGAGGTTGACCTGGTAGTCGTTGCGCGCGCGGGCGCGGTCCTTCTCCTCCTGCCGCTGCTGGCTCATCATGATGACCGGCGCCTGCACGGCGGCGACGCAGGACAGCACGAGGTTGAGCAGGATGAAGGGATAAGGGTCGAAGCCCGTCGCGCCGAAGAGGTTGATCGACATCCAGAAGGCGATGACGACGCCAAACGAGATCAGGAAAGCCCAGCTTCCGCCGAAACTGGCGACGTGGTCGGCGAGACGCTGGCCGAAGGTGCGGTCGCGGTCGATGTCGTCATCGGTGTTGCTGGTGATCAGTTCGGAGCGGGCGAGGCTTTCGGCCACCTGCCGGTCGAGCTCGCTGATTTCGCCGCGTTCGCTCGCCAGCATGGCGTTGACGTAGCGCAGGCGATAGGCGGCGATCTGGTCCTGCGCGATCAGCGCATGCACGGGCAGATCAGGGTGGTCCAGGCGGATCGCCTCGGCAAGCGCCGGGCGCAGCGCGTCGAGACTGACCAGTTCACGCCGCGGCACGGACTGCCCCGTCAGGGAACAGGTGCCCTTGTCCATGCTGTGATCATGGCTCGTCATGCGGCTCTCCGTCGATCCCGGGCGCGTGCCGATCGATTGCATAGGGCGGTATCGCCCGCCATCGTTCTAGCGGGGCGATTCGCGCCGTGCGATAGAGGCGCGGACGAAATGATAGCAGGGGTGAGCAAGCAATGGGAAAGCCGGTCGATCCGCCGCCGGAGGACGAATCCGAGCGCATCGATCTGAAATCGGCGCTCGAAGAGCGCTATCTCGCCTATGCGCTCTCCACGATCATGCACCGTGCGCTGCCGGACGCGCGCGACGGCTTGAAGCCCGTCCACCGCCGCATCCTGCATGCGATGCGCCTGCTGCGGCTCGATCCCGGCCAAGTCCACAAGAAATGCGCCCGCATCGTCGGCGACGTCATCGGCAAGTTCCACCCGCATGGCGACCAGTCGGTCTATGACGCGCTGGTCCGTCTCGCGCAGGATTTCGCCCAGCGTTACCCCTTGGTCGACGGTCAGGGCAATTTCGGCAATATCGACGGCGATAACGCCGCCGCCTACCGCTACACCGAAGCCCGCATGACCGAGGTCGCGCGCCTCCTGCTCGATGGCCTCGACGAGGACGCGGTCGATTTCCGCGAGACCTACAACGGCGAGGACGAGGAGCCGATCGTGCTCCCGGCCGCCTTCCCGAACCTGCTCGCCAACGGCTCGCAGGGCATCGCTGTGGGCATGGCGACCTCGATCCCGCCCCACAACGCCGCTGAACTTTGCGATGCCGCGCTCTATCTGATCCAGCACCCGGATACGCCGTCCGAGCAGTTGATGACCTTCGTCCAGGGGCCGGACTTCCCGACCGGCGGCGTCATCGTCGAGACACGCGCCTCGATGGCCGAGACCTACCGCACCGGGCGCGGCGCCTTCCGCACGCGCGCGCGTTGGGAAGCGGAGGATCTCGGGCGCGGCACCTGGCAGGTCGTCGTCACCGAAATCCCCTACATGGTCCAGAAGGGCCGGCTGATCGAGAAGATCGCCGAGCTCCTCAACGACAAGAAGCTGCCGCTGGTCGGCGACATCCGCGATGAATCGGCGGAAGACATCCGCGTCGTCATCGAGCCGCGCGCCCGCAATGTCGATCCGTCCCTGATGATGGAATCGCTCTTCCGGCTGACCGAGCTGGAATCGCGCATCTCGATGAACATGAACGTGCTGACCGGCGGGCTGGTGCCGCGCGTGCTGGGCCTGAACGAGGCCCTGCGCGCCTGGCTCGACCATCGCCGCGACGTGCTGTTGCGCCGCTCGCGCTTCCGCCTCGGCCAGATCGAGAAGCGCCTTGAAATCCTGCGCGGCCTGTTGATCGTCTATCTCGACCTCGACCGGGTCATCAAGATCATCCGCGAGGAGGACGAGCCGAAGATCGAGCTGATGCGATTTTTCGAGCTGACCGAAATCCAGGCCAACGCCATCCTCGACACCCGCCTGCGCGCCCTGCGCAAGCTCGAGGAGATGGCGCTGAAGACCGAGCTTGACGAATTGACTGTCGAGAAGGGCCAGATCGAGGAGTTGCTGGCGTCCGAGCCGGTGCAGTGGAAGCTGATCCAGCACGACATCCGCCAGGTGAAGAAGCTCTTCGGGCCGGAGACGGCGATCGGCAAGCGCCGCACCACCTTCGCCGACATGCCCGACACCACCGACATCGACCTGACCCAGGCGATGGTCGAGCGCGAGCCGGTCACCGTCGTCATCTCGAAGAAGGGCTGGATCAGAGCCCTGAAGGGCCATGTCCAGGACCAGTCGACGCTGACCTTCAAGGGCGATGACGGGCTGAAGACGGCTTTCTTCACCGAGACGACGGCAAAGGTTCTGGTGCTCGCCTCGAACGGCAAGGTCTTCACGCTGGAGGCGGCCAAGCTCCCCGGCGGCCGCGGCTTCGGCGATCCGATCCGCCTGATGATCGAGCTGGAGGAGACGGCCGAGATCGTTTCCGCCTTCCCTTACCGGCCCGGCCTCAAGCTGCTGATGGTCACTTCGGACGGGCGCGGCTTCGTCGCGCCGACCGATGATGTCGTCGCCAATACCCGAAAAGGTCGGCAGGTCCTGAATGTCGAAGCGCCGGTGGCTGCGCTTCTGGCGGCGCCGGCCGAGGGCGACCATGTCGCGATCATCGGCGAGAACCGCAAGCTGATCTGCTTCCCGATCTCCGAGGTCGCCGAGATGGGCCGCGGCAAGGGCGTGCGGCTGCAGCGCTACAAGGATGGCGGCGTCTCGGATGCCAAGGTCTTCAAGCTCGCGGACGGCCTGACCTGGCGCGACACTTCGGGTCGGACCTGGACCGTGGCGCAGAGCGAACTGATGGAATGGCTCGGCCATCGCGGCGAATCCGGCCGCCTGCCTCCGAAGGGCTTCCCGAAGAACAACAAGTTCGGCGGGTAGTGTGCGCCGTCATGCTCGGGCTTGACCCGAGCATCTCTCGAAGGGAGCGACGCGTCATGAGATCCTCGGTTCAAGCCCGAGAATGACGTGGGCGATCAGCGGCTTGGGCCGAAAACCGGAATCAACTCCGCACCCGCCTGAATCAACCTCTCAGCGGATCGCCTCGCCGACGACGCCGACTTCGAGGCCCAGCGTGAGATTGTTGGTCACCGCCCATTCGACGCCGGCGCGCGCCTCCGGCCGGACCAGGATGTCGCTGCGCGAAAACGGCGCCGACCAGGGCGTCGCGCCATAGCGCATGGTCTCATTGGCGGCCGACATTCCGAGCTTGGTGTAGACCAGCACGTCCGGCGTGACGAGAACGCCTGCCTTGATCTGGAAGGCGCCGGCGAAGTCGCGGGTATAGCCGACCTGCCCGAAGCCCGGCGTGCCGTAGCCGCCGAAGGCCGGCGCGTATTCGAGCGCGCCGACGATGCCGTAGACGAAGTTGCCCTCCTGCCGCATCGTGCCCGCCTCGAGTCCGAAGGTCGGCCCCGCGCTGGTGCCCATGCGCCTCGAACTGGTGACGTTGAAGCCGGTCGAGATGCGGGCGTAGGAGCCGTCCCATTTGGGCGTGAGCCTCGGCTCCGACCAGGCAAAGGAGGGCAGGGGCGCAAAGCCGGTGAAGGGCAGCCAGGCCTGTGCCCTGGCATCGCCCGCGAACAGCGCTGCCGCGCCGAGTGCACAGGAATAGACTGCGCCGGAAAGAAGCGGAAATCTCACGTCGAAAGCCATCCTCGCCGCCGGTTCGTACATGGCACGCACGCACCGAACTTCGTCAGGCTAGCATGAGGTCGTCCGAATGTCGCGGATTTGTGGCGCGCGCTGCGATCAGGCGAGCTTGGTCTTGAGCTTGAGGAAGCGCATCGTGCGTTCGGCCATCGCCGGGTCGAGCTGCTCATAGCTGCGCAGGTCGTCCTTTGTCGCGTTCTTGGCGAACATCAGCCGCCTCGCGCGCAGGGTCAGGATGGCCTCGAAGGCCGCCGTCCCGATGCCCAGCGCCCGGCAGGCCACGGCGATGCCGCTCGCATCGCGCTGCATCAGCACGCGCAGGGCCTGGTCGGTCGTCAGGCTGGCGACCTGGGCGAAGACCAATGCGAGATGAAAGGCGCGGTCTTCTTCGGCGAGCATCGTCACGATCTCGTCCAGCGGGCGCGTTCCGGCCGTGAGGTCGGCGAGCAACAGCTTGATCTCAAGGCGCTGCTGCCGGGCCTGCCGAGCCAGGTCGACCGCTTCGCTGCTGGCTTTCGACCACAGGCCGCCCTCGTCGCTGAGCTGCTCGACGATCCGCATCACCCGCTCGGCCCGGTTGGGCGTGAGGTCGGAGCGGGTCGATAGCGCAAGGCCGATCTCGCCGTCGTCGCCGCCGCGCTCGATCAGCCGGTCGAAACCCTTCTCGGACAGGCTCGCGCCCTCATTGGCGCTGACCGTGTGCAGGACCTCGCGGTCGCCGCGCTCGACGAGGATATCCGTCACGCTTTCGGACAGCCGCGTGCGTTCGGCGATCGCCACGAGATGCCGTTGCGACTGGCTCACCGCGATGGCCGCGAGGTCGGTGTCGGTCAGCACCGGCGAGAGCTTCAGGACGAGGCGCGCGACATCCGCGTCGGCGTCCGAAGCGAGCGTCACGGCGACGTCGCGCGGGAGCGCCGGCGTCGCCGAGACACGGTCGGCATAGTCCCGGCGATCCCCGGTTTCGAGATGGGGCAGCGACCGCAGGGCGATATCGCCGTAATGCGCCTGGGATTCCTCGCTGGGGACCTCGTCGAGCAGAAATAGGTCGGTGACGGCATTGAGAAGCTGCCGCCGTGAATCCGACGACATCTCTGCGGGCATCCGGGTCAATGCATTGAACATCAGGCGTTCCAGGCGGAATTCATCAGCCTAGCCTTACGGCATAGCGCTTGCCCGAACCTTAAGACGAACCTGCGTTATCCGGCTGAGATCACGAATTTCTTCCGGACATGTCCAGAAGACGCTCGCCACCGCGTGGTTCTTCGGACGGCGTCGAAGTGGCCGCTGCTGGTCAGGCGACCTTGGCCTTCAGGCGGATGAAGCGCATGCCGCGCTCCGCCGCGGTCAGGTCGATCTGGGCGTAGCGGCGCAGATCCTCCTCGGCGTCCTTGTTGGCGAACATCAGGCGCCGCGAGCGCAGACCCAGGATCGCCGCGAAGGCCGGAAAGCCCACATCCAGCGCACGGCAGGCCAGCGCGATGCCGCTGACATCCCGCCGCAGCAGGGCACGCAGAGCCTGTTCGACGCCGATCTCCGACGAGCGCGCGATGACCTGAGCGAGGTGATAGGCACGGTCCTCGTTCGCCAGCATGATCAGCACGTCGTCGACCACGCGCGTCTTCGCTTTCAGGTCCTTCAGGAGCAGACTCACCTCCAGCCGCTGCTGGCGTGCCTGCCGCGCCATGGCGGACGCCTCGCTCTCGGGGCGGAGTTCGAGATCGTCCTCGCCGAGTTCGGCAAGCAGGCGCATGACGCGCTCGGCGCGTCCGTCGGTGAGATCGGAGCGGACGGCGACGGTCCGCGGGATCGCTGGCTCCTCACGGCCGCGCACCAGCAGGCGATCGAAGCCTTCCTCGGAGAACTCGGCGCCCTCGTTACCGCCGACCGTCTTCAGCACGCCGTTGTCGCCACGCTCGACCAGGATGTCGGTGATGCTCTCCGACAGCCGGACGCGCTCGGCGATGGCGGTGAGATGCTCCTGCGACTGGTTGAGCGCGATGGCGGCGAGGTCGCGATCGGTCAGGACGGGCGAGAGGCGCAGGACCAGGCGCGCGACCTCGCTCTCGGGGTCGCCGGCGAGCGCGTTCGCGACGCTGCGCGGCAGGTTAGGCTCCGCCGCGACCTCGTCGGCATAGCCCTGCCGGGCCTCCGCATCGAGATGCGGCAGGGCGCGCAGCGCGATCTCGCCATAGTGGTGCTTGGACATGCCGGTGGGCTCCGGATCATAGAAGAACAGATCCGTGACCGCGTGGAGAAGTCGCCGGCGAGCATCCGACGAGGTCTCCGCAGCGAGTTTGAATAGCGAGTGCAGCATGACGCCCTCCAAGCCTTTCTAATCGGGGCCAGGCTTGCGAGAAGCCTCGACAAATGTGGCGCAGCGCCGTCGCCACGCAACCATTGTCATGGAATGGTATGAACAAAACCTGTTGCGGGGATGGTCATGGGCATGAGCACGGGAGGGGCGCCCGATCCGGCTCGCGCCGAGGGAAAGACCTCAGCCGACGCGCTCCCAGCCCTGGGGCAGCAGGCGCTCCTGGGGCAGGAAACGCTCCTTGTAGGCCATCTTCGGCGAGCCATCGACCCAATAGCCGAGATAGACGTAAGGCAGGCGCAGGCGGCGCGCCCGCTCGATATGGTCGAGCACCATGAAGGTGCCGAGCGAGCGCGATTCCAGCGCCGGGTCGAACACCGAATAAACCATCGAGAGGCCGTCGCTAAGCGTATCGGTCAGCGCCATGGCGAAGAGATCGCCCTGGCCGCGGCCGGTGAAGCCGCTGTCGGGGCCGCGCCGGCGATACTCGATCAGCGAGGTCTCGACATGGCTGTCCTCGACCATCATCGCGAAATCGAGCGCCGACATCGTTGCCATGCCGCCATCGGGATGGCGTTGGTCCAGATAGGACCGGAACAGCGAATAATGCTCGGAGCGGGGGCGCGGCGGCAGGCTCTCGCCGATCAGATCGCTGTTGCGCGACATCACCTTCCTGAAACCGCGGGACGGGCGGAAATCGTCGACGATGACGCGCACCGAGACGCAGGCCCGGCAGGTCTCGCAGGCCGGCCGATAGGCGATGCTCTGCGAGCGCCGGAAGCCGCCCTGGCTGAGCACGTCGTTGAGGTCGCGGGCACGGGAGCCGACCAGATGCGTGAAAACCTTCCGCTCCTCGCGCCCGGGCAGGTAGGGGCACGTGGTCGGCGACGTCAGGTAAAATTGCGGGGCATCCCGCAACGGGCGCGTCACGTCAGGTTCGCTCCGGAAACGGCTTGGCGGGACAGTGTATCACCCGCCGTTCTGGCAACAAGCGCCGTGGTGCTGGTTACGGGTTTCGGTTGCACGGGTCGCCGGCGTGCACGCCGGTTCAGCCGAACATGGTCTGCTTGCTGAACCCGAGCATATCGTTCGCGAGCGCGGCCCCGATGCCGAGCGTCATGATGATGAGGCCGATCACGAAGAGGCGCTGCGTGCGATCGTAGCGCGTCACCAGCAGGCAATCCCGGCTCAGGAGATTGGAGAACGCCTTGAGCTGCAGGCCGATGCCGGTAGCCAGAAGGACCAGCGGCAAAATGTCGATGCGGCTCCATTCATTCGGATTGGCGGCCCAGCGACTGAGGAAGGTCAGGGAGAAACCGAGAATGATGCCGACGGCGGTCAGCGAGCCGCTGCGAAACGTCGAGTCGATCTTTTGGGGTTGATCCGGCTCTGCTGTCATCGGCTTCATCCGCCTCGCATCGCTAAGACAGAGAAAGCCAGAAAGCGTGGTGCGAGGCAACTGGCGCGGCGGAGGAAGCCCTCGATGGCCGCCGCGCCACGCCTTCAGGCGCGCACCACCACCAGCCCGGTGAGCAGGATCTTGGCCGAGCCGGCGTCAACAAGCGTCATCCGAACGCTGTCCAGTGGCAAGCGGCTACAACAAGAAAGGACAACGGAACATTCTTGATCTCCGGCCGACATGACTGCATATATGCTGTCATGTCGACGCCCGTCGTGATCGATACGAATGTCTTCGTTTCCGGCTTGCGTTCACAGTATGGTGCTTCCCGTGCCGTGCTTCGTGCCGCCTTGATGGGTCGGATCGAGCCCCTGTTCGGGAATGCGCTCTGGCTGGAATATCGGGATCTTCTGACCCGGCCGGTATGGGGAACGGCGACGACTCCGGCCGAGCGTGAACAGGTTCTGGCGGCTCTGGCCAAGGCAGGTCGTTGGGTTACGATCTATTTCGGATGGCGTCCTAATCTTCCCGACGAGGCCGACAATCATTTGATCGAACTGGCGATTGCCGGCGGAGCAGAGGCGATCATCACCCACAATCTGCGGGACGTGGGCAGAGGCGAGTTGCGTTTCGGGCGCTTGAGCATCCTGACACCCGCGCAGTTCCTGGAGACGAGATTATGACTGTCATGACCATCAGGCTGCCCGACGATACGGCCTCGCGCTTGAAATCGCTCGCGCAAAGCCGTGGTCTGAGCGTGAACAAGCTGGTCGAGCAGCTCAGCGCGCAGGCTTTGGCGGCGTGGGACACAGAGAATCATTTTCGCAGCGTTGCCGCGACGGGCGACGTTCAGGCTGCTTTGGCGGTCCTTGACCGTCTCGACCAGGAGGCTGAGGGCGGCAAGGCGGGGCGGCGATGAGGCCTTGGTGAAAGCGCCGCCGATCCGTCAGGCGCGCACCACGACCAGCCCGGTGAGCAGGTCGTGGCCGAGGCGGCGGTCGCTGCGGACGATGCCGCAGAGGATGTCGAGCACCCACAAGCCCACCGTGCTGGCCGCGACATAGAACAGCAGGGCATGCACGGCCGCCGCCAGCCCATCGGGCCGTCCACCTGTGGCGGTCTCTACCTTGAGACCAGCCATTCGCATGCCCCAGGTCGCCTGGCGCGGCCCGCCGATGGTGAGTGCGGCATAACCCAGCGCCGTCGCCACGCCAGCGATCGGGATCAGCAGCCAGGCCGCGCCGAAGGTGACGATGCCGAGCAGCGCCAGGGCGAACCAGATCAGCGCGCCGAGGATGAAGAGCACGAGGATGTCGCCGATCCAGGCGAATATCCGCGATCCCAGCACGCCGCTGACGTCCTGAACGGGGCGCTCGCCGATCGCGACGATCGGGGGCTGGCTGGAGCGTGTGTCGGTCATCTGGGGGGCGGATCCTGTCATGCGCGGGCGCAAGCCGCCCGCTGCCCTAATGTCTGATCAGCGCGCCGGTTCCGCAAGACCGCGCGGCAAGACGCGATGCGGTGCGAAGCCGCCGTCGCGCAGGGCCGTCTCGATCGCCGCCGAATGCGAGCTGCCGCGGGTCTCGACCGTGACGTCGAGCGTCACGCCCTTGGCGGGCACGTCGAGGAACAGCCGGCCATGGCTGACTTCGAGGATGTTGGCGCCCTGGTCGCCGAGCAGGCTCGCGACCTTGCCGAGCAGGCCCGGCCGGTCGCTCGTGGTCAGGCGGAAGGCGACGATGCGGTCCTCGCGCTCGAGCTCGCGTACCATGACGGCGGCGAGCAGGCGCGTGTCGATATTGCCGCCGCAGAGCACGAGACCGACCTTGCGCCCGGCATAGCGCCCGGGCTCCTTCAGCATGGCGGCGAGCCCGGCCGCGCCGGCCCCCTCCGCAAGGCTGTGCTGGAGGCTGGCGTAAGCGTAGACGGCCCGCTCGATCAAATCCTCGCCGACGAGCACGATGTCGGAAACCAGGCTGGAGACGATCGGCAGCGTCTGGACACCCACCGTCTTGACGGCGATGCCCTCGGCCAGCGTCGCCCCGCCGATGGGCAGGTCGTCCGCGTTGATGGCGTTGAAGAAGGAGGGATAGAGTGCGGCCTCGACGCCGATCAGCTCGATGCCGGGCTTCAGCGCCTTCGCCGCAACCGCATTGCCGGCCATCAGCCCGCCGCCGCCGAGCGGAATGATCAGCACGTCGAGATCGGGCTCGTCGTCGAGCATCTCGCGGGCGATCGTGCCCTGGCCGGCCATGACGACGGGGTCGTCGTAAGGGTGGACGAAGACCAGCTCCTCGGCCTGGGCCAGTTCGCGCGCCTTCTGCGCCGATTCGTAGAGCGTCTCGCCATGCAGCACGACGCGGGCGCCATGGCTGCGCGTGTTCTCGACCTTCACCAGCGGCGTCGTCTCCGGCATCACGATCGTCGCGGGGATGCCGAAGCGCCTGGCGTGATAGGCGACGGCCTGGGCATGGTTGCCGGCCGACATCGCGATGACGCCGCGCTCGCGCTCGTCATCGTTCAGCGTCAGCAGCTTGTTGACCGCCCCGCGCTCCTTGAAGGAGGCGGTCGCCTGCATGTTCTCGTGCTTCACCAGCACGGTCGCGCCCGTCAGCTCGGAGAGCCGCGGCGCCGGCACCAGCGGCGTTCGAAGCACATGGCCCTCGATGCGCCGCGCGGCGTCCTCGACATCCGCGGGCGTGATCACGAAGGGCTCACTCATGGCCAGGCTTCCATTACTGGTCTGTCGGGGGGCATCATGGTCAGACTTGACGTGGCGCCAGCGTGCCGTCGCCGAAGAAGCCGCCGGGCCGCAGGATCAGCACCACGGCAAGCAGGGCATAGACGGCGATATCGCGCTGTTCGAGCGGCATGGTCGCCGACCAGAGCACTTCGAACAGCGCGATGCAAAGCCCGCCGAGCGCCGCCCCTGCCGGCGAGCCGATGCCGCCCAGGATCGAGCCGACCAGCGCCTTCAGGCCCAGTGAGAAGCCGCCCGCAAAGCCCATGCCGCCATAGACGGCGGTGACGATCACGCCCGCCATGCCGCTTGCCGCACAGGCGAGGATCAGGGCCCTGTCATGGACGGCCCGCGCATCGACGCCGAACAGCGCGGCGGTTCGCGCATCGTCCGAGACGGCGCGCCACTGCCGGCCATAAGCCGAGCGGGCGATCATCAGGACGAGGCCGAGCGTGATCGCAAAGCCCATGGCGGCCACCGCGAGGCCCAGTGGCGTCACCGTGACGATGAAGCGGCCCGCCCGCGCCACGGCCATCGGCTCGTTGAAGACCGGCGGCAGCCAGCGCAGGCCCGTCCCCTGCGCCAGTCGCAGATACTCCGACAATGCGATGGCGAGTCCGATCGTCGCGATCAGGACCTGCTGGCCAGGAGCTTGCAGAAAAGGAGCTTGCCGACGCTGGCCTTGCGGCTCGAAGGCATTTTCGAGCGGGCCCAGCACGAAGCGGCCCATCGCGAAGCCATGCAGCGCGCAGACCAGGATCGCCACGACGAAGGCAACGACCAGCCCCGAGGCCGGAGTCGAGGCCGCAACCGAAACCAGCAGCGCCGCGCCGACCACCGCGGCCAGTGCTCCTAGCGCCGCGAACTCGCCGAAGCTCAGGATGATGCGCCCGGTCAGCCCGTAGATCAGCGCATAGGCGCAGGCGAGCAGGGCGTAGATCGCGGCCGAGGGCAGGGCGCTCAGCCCCTGCTGGAGGCCATAGGCAAGACCGGGCGGCAACTCCGGCAACGCGTCGGTGCGGGCGGCGCCGGGATCGGGCGGCGGCTCCTCGCGATTTTCCAGATAGAAGCGCCGCAGCAGATAGAAGCTCGCATCGCTCATCGGCTGCCCATCGCTGGCGATACCGATCAGCGCGCCTCGTTGCAGGCTCTGGCCCTCACCAGCGAACAGACAGTCGATGCGGCGCCGCCGCGTCGCGTTGGGCCCCGTCGGCACGCTGTAGAGAATGCGCAGCATATTGGCGCGTGGGCCATCTTCGACGCGCTCGATGGTGATCGGCGCACCCGGCGCATTCAGCGCCGGAATCGCCTGCCGGCAAAGCCGCTGCTGGTCCGTGTCGAAGCTCTCGCCGCAGGAGGCGAGCGCCAGGACAAGCAGAATCGTCAGCAGGAGAGGACGCATGCAGGCACGACGGTAGCGTCTGCCCGCATCGTTTGGAACATGGCTCCGAAGCGGGCAGCCGCGGCTAGCCCAGGCCAGGCGGATCGAGATACCGACCCAGGATCTCTGCCCCGTGAGCGAGATCCCGAGCCTTCTCGTCGTGTCCAAGTTCACGATAGGTATGCGCCGCATCGCTCCGGCTACGGATTTCGGTTTCAACCAGCCGGCGCAATTCACCGCTGCCCAGTTCGCGGCGCGGGACTTCGACAGCGCGGTCGCCAAATGCGTGAAAGACGTAAGTATCGTGCCGGTCACCGGCCGGCACGGCCTGTGCGTTGTCGATCGCGGCGATCAGTTCGCGCAGGAGCGAGACCTCGGCGGATTTGCGCTCGCGCATTGCAGTTCGCAGGTCAGCTTTCAGCAACGCCAGGAAGCTCTGGCTTTCATCTGTCGTCATGCTCGAGCCGTTCTGAGATCCGTCGAGACGGAAGAACCTTCGGGGGGTGGAGCGAACCGTGCTCGCCTCGCCGGGAAGGCTCAGCCCGCCGCCTTCAACGTCTGGGCCACCTGCGGGGCGAAATAGGTCAGCACGCCGTCGGCGCCGGCGCGCTTGAAGGCGGTGAGGCTTTCCATCATCGCCCGGTCGCCATCGAGCCAGCCATTGCGGGCGGCCGCCACGATCATCGCGTACTCGCCGGACACCTGATAGGCGAAGGTGGGCACGCGGAAATGGTCCTTCACCCGCGCGACGATGTCGAGATAGGGCAGGCCGGGCTTGATCATCACCATGTCGGCGCCCTCGTCGAGATCAAGTGCGACCTCGGCGATGGCCTCGTCCGAATTGGCCGGGTCCATCTGGTAGGTGCGCTTGTCGCCGATCAGCGTCGCGTTGGTGCCGATCGCGTCGCGGAACGGGCCATAGAAAGCCGAGGCGTATTTCGCCGCATAGGCCATGATCTGCACATCCTCGTGGCCGCAGCCGTCGAGCGCGGCTCGGATCGCGCCGACGCGCCCGTCCATCATGTCCGAGGGCGCGATCACATCGGCCCCGGCATCGGCCAGCGCCAGCGCCTGCTGCACCAGGATCGCGACGCTGGCATCGTTCAGGATGCGCTCGCCATCCATCACGCCGTCATGGCCGTGCGAGGTGTAGGGATCGAGCGCGGCGTCGCAGATGATGCCGATCTGCGGCACCTCGGCCTTGATCGCCCGCACGGCGCGGCACATCAGGTTGCGCGCGTTCAGCGCCTCCGAGCCGGTGGGGTCGCGTAGCGACTTCTCGACGAAGGGGAAGGGCGCGATCGCCGGAATGCCGAGCGAGGCGGCATGGGCGCTCTGGCGCACGGCTTCGTCGATGTTGAGCCGGTCGACGCCGGGCATCCAGGCGACGGGCGTGCGCGCCTCGCTCGAATCCATCAGGAACAGCGGCCAGATCAGGTCGTCCGTGGACAACCGCGTCTCGCGCACCAGCCGCCGGGACCACTCCGCCTTGCGGTTGCGCCGCATGCGCCGTGTCAGCCCGAGCGAAGGAGCGGCGGGCTCCTGACGCAATTGCGGAGCTGGGAAGGGCCGCACGTTCCGGGTGTCCAATGATGCCTCCGTCGGCCAGATGGTGCCGGCAGGGCCGGAGCCTGTTCCTAACACATCGGAACGGTTCCAAAAAAGGGCCTGATGGTCGCATGGCATCACCCGCCTTTAGTCTCCTTTCCGGTCGCGCGCCGCGTTGACAATCGGCGCCGCCCCGGCCCAGAACCGGATCGCCGCCGCAGGGAATGAACGCCGCATGTCGCAGAATTCGGAGATCCTTTGCGAGGTGCGCGGAGCGGCCGGCATGGTCATCCTCGACCGGCCCAAGGCGCTGAACGCCCTGAACCTGCCCATGGTACGCGAGCTCGCCCGCGCCCTCGAAGCCTGGGAGAACGACAGCCAGGTCGAGCGCATCGTCGTGACCAGCACGAGCGAGAAGGCCTTCTGCGCCGGCGGCGACATCCGCGCGCTGCACGATCTCGGCCGGGCCGGCCGCCAGGACGAGATGCTCGCCTTCTGGGGCGAGGAATACATCCTCAACGCCCATATCAAGCGCTATCCCAAGCCCTATGTCGCGCTGATCGACGGCATCGTCATGGGCGGCGGCGTCGGTATCTCGCTGCATGGCAGCCACCGAGTCGCGGGTGACCGTTACCTCTTCGCCATGCCCGAGGTCGGCATCGGCTTCTTCCCGGACGTTGGCGCGACCCATGCGCTGCCGCGTCTGCCGGGCGCGGCCGGCATCTATCTTGCCCTGACGGGAGACCGCGTCGGCGCCGCCGATGCGCTGGCCATCGGCCTTGCCACCCATGCCGTGCCGAGTGCCCGGATGGCGGAACTGGCGGAGGCCCTGACGCGCCGGGAGGCCCTGGAGGACATTCTGGCCGGCTTCAGCCATGATCCCGGACAGCCGAAGCTCGCGGCCGAACGCAGGACGATCGCGGAATGTTTCGGCGCGGCGAGCCTGCCCGAGATTCTCGGGCGTCTCGATAACGCAGCCGCCGCCGGCAGCGAATTCGCCGGCAAGCTGCGCCAGACCCTGGCCGTGAAGTCACCGACCAGCGTCGCCATCGCCTTCGAGCAGATGCGTCGCGGCGCCGGGATGGATTTCGCCGAGGCGATGCGCACCGAGTTCCGCATCGTCTCGCGCATCGCCCATGGCCACGACTTCTATGAAGGCGTGCGGGCCGTCGTCATCGACAAGGACCATGCGCCGCAATGGCGCCCGGCTTCGATCGATGCGCTCGATCCGGCCGTGATCGAGGCCTATTTCGCGCCGCTCGGCGCTGCCGAACTGGCGCTGGAGTCCTGAGCTTGGGCATGGGTGGAGATGGCGACGTCCTGCGTGGGGCGCGGGGCGATGACGGCTCCGGCGGCGGGGTCGAGGCCGCCTCGACGCGCTGGCGCACGGTGCTGGTCTGGATGCTGCGCATCCTCTCGGTGCTCTGGCTCGCCAAGGGCCTGCTCGCCTGGGCGGTGATCTTCGGCCTGGTCGGCGAGAGCGAGCCGCCCTTCGAGGCCCGCCTGCTCTCCTTTCAGGCGATCACGGTCTATTTCGCGGTGATCGACCTCGTCGCGGCCGTCGGCCTCTGGCTGACCTCGACCTGGGGCGGCGTACTCTGGCTCTTGGCCGCGATCAGCCAGTTGCTGCTCGCCTTCTTCTTTCCGCGCCTGCTGCCGATGACGCCCTTGCTGACGGGTAGCTATGTCGCTGCGATCCTCGCCTATTTCCTGGCGACATGGGCGGCGGAGAACGAAGGCTCCTGATCAGGAGCACCGATCGATTGCGGCGAGTCACGGTAACAAACGCTTTAGCTTAAGCGTTTCTGGCTTCATCTTGCATTCACCCAAAGGGGTAAATCTCCGATTCATCCTGATATTTAAACTCGTTTTCATCCGTGCCGCCTATGGTGTTTCTCAGAAGCGGATCGGGAGAACAATCCTGACCGGCAGTCAACAGGCGGGATATACCATGAAAGCCAGCGTCAAGACTTCGGTCGTCGAAAGGTCTGAGGAAGCTGATCTGAAGGTCAAGCCTCTCTACCTGGAGTCACTCACTCTCGTCGAGCGGCTGCATCGCCGCCTGCTCGACGTCATCAAGGACGAGTTCGAGCGGCGCGGCCGCGACGACGTCAACAGCGTCCAGGCCCTGCTGCTCTACAACATCGGCGATGCCGAGCTCAGCGCCAGCGAACTGCGGACGCGCGGCTACTATCTCGGCTCGAACGTCTCCTACAACGTCAAGAAGCTGGTCGAGCTCGGCTATCTCCACCATGCTCGCTCGCGAATCGACCGCCGCTCGGTGCGGATCAGCCTGACCGAGAAGGGCGCAGAAGTGCACAATCTCGTGAAGGGCGTCTACGACAAGCACGTCCGCACGGTCGAGCAGATCGGCGGCATCGCCTCCGACGACTTCGAGCGGATGAACAATGCCCTGCTGCGCCTGGAGCGCTTCTGGACCGACCAGATCCGCTACAAGCTCTGAAACCGGCCCTTTAGCCCGGATTGGTTGCCTTCAGCCGTCCTTCTAAGCTCCCGGCCGACGGCCGGGAGCTTAGCCGTGTTGCCGCTGCAACAGCGCGGTCATTCTCGCGCCATGCATGCGGCAAAACGCGGCCATGCCCTAAATTCGCCGCTGTCATCACGCGACGTTAACTGTGCTACGGCAGCGTCGCCTGGATACGAGGTCACCCGCGCAGAGCGGGTGGAAGTATCTTTGCGGCGCTTGTTTGCGCCCGGGGCGATGGACGAGTTCAAGAGGGAAGCGATGTCGACGAAGAGCCTGACCCGCCGCGAAACAGTCCTGGCGCTGCTTTCGGGCGCCGCTGCGACCACGGCCGTGCCGGCCTTCGCCCAGCAGGCGGAGTGGCGCCAGAGCTATGATTCGGGCGCCCGCAACGCCGTCGCCCGTTCCCACACCCCGATGCTCTCGCCTGAATCGCTCCAGGCGACTGAAGCTGCGATCGTCGCCTATCGCGATCTCGCGGCCCGCGGCGGCTGGCAGCCGATCCAGCTCGGCGACAAGATGGCCGTCGGCTCGAAAGGCCCCGGCGTCGTCGCCTTGCGCCAGCGCCTGATCATCACCGGCGATCTCGACGCCAATGCCGGCAACAGCAATGTCTACGACTCCTATGTCGAGGCCGGCGTCCGTAATTTCCAGGCTCGTGTCGGTCTCTCCACCACCGGTGCGATCAACCGCGCCACCATCGCCGCGCTGAACGTGCCGATTGAGCGGCGCATCCGCCAGCTCGAGACCAATGTCGTCCGGCTGCGCTCCTGGTCGGGCAATCTCGGCGGCCGCTACGTTGTCGCCAACATTCCCGCCGCGATGGTCGAGACCGTCGAGAACGGCGTCGTCGCGACGCGCCATGCCGCCGGCGTCGGCAAGATCGACCGTCAGTCGCCGCTGCTCTCGACCAAGATCCCGGAGGTCAACTTCAACCCGACCTGGACGGTGCCGGCCTCGATCATCCGCAAGGACCTCATCCCGAAGATGAGGAAGGAGCCGAGCTACCTGACCGAGAACAAGATCCGCATCATCGGTCCCTCCGGCGAGATCGCGCCCGAGCGCGTCAACTGGAACTCCGACGAGGCGACCCGCTACACCTTCCGGCAGGATCCGGGCGGCGAGTTCAATTCGCTCGGCTTCGTGCGCATCAACATCCCCAGCCCGCACGGCGTCTACATGCATGACACGCCGGCCAAGGGCATCTTCGGCGACGATTTCCGCTTCGTCTCGTCGGGCTGCATGCGCGTCCAGAACGTGCGCGACTACATCGGCTGGCTGCTCAAGGAAACACCCGGCTGGGATCGCGCCAAGATCGACGCGACGATCGCCTCGGGCGAGCGCGTCAATGCCCGCATCAGCAACCCGGTGCCGTGTTACTGGGTCTATGTCACCGCCTGGGCGACGCCCGATGGCGGCGTGCAGTTCCGCGACGACATCTACAACAAGGATGGCCTCGGCCCCGCGCCGGTCGCCTCGCTGCAGACCGAGCAGGACATCTGAGCGGCTGCGCAGGCAACCGAAGACGACGAAGCCCGCCGGAAACGGCGGGCTTTTTGTTGGCCGAGGGACCTGCACTGTCAGCCATGATCCTATCTCCGGAAGGGAATAGGGGGCCACCCGGCGGCGGCATCGCAGCCTGCGTCAGATGGTTCCTGGCCGGGAGCCGGCCTCCCGGGAGGCACGGCTTTGGTGGCGAAGGGCGTCCGGGATGCCCTTCGCCAAGCCTTCATCCGATGGTCAGGTGAAGCGGAAATCGTCGACGAGCAGCGAGTTCAGTTGCACGCCGCTCAGGTTGAGGGACGTGCTCTCGTCGATGGCGATGACGACATCGGAGCCAACCTGCGTTGCATGCGACATGAGCGCTTCGAAATCCGCAAAGAGCGTGCTGTCGAACGCGATCACGTCTTCATGCCCACCGGCGAAATCCGTGATCGTGTCGCGACCGAAGCCGGGTGCGAAGACGAAGATGTCGTTGCCGGAACCACCGGTGAGGATATCGTCGCCCGCGCCGCCTTCGAGGCGGTCGTCGCCCGAGCCGCCGCTCAGCGCGTCATTGCCGATACCGCCGAGCAGGCTGTCGTCGCCCGAGCCGCCCGCGATATCGTCGTCGCCTTCGCCGCCATCGACGAGATCGTCGCCCGAGCCGCCCTTCAGCGTGTCGTTGCCGAGGCCGCCATTGAGCGCGTCGTCGCCCGCGCCGCCGTTGAGCGTGTCGTTGCCGGCGCCACCGTCGAAGCTGTCGTCGCCATTGCCGCCGGTGACGATGTTGTCGCCGTCGCCGAAGGACAGGTTCTCGATGTTGACGAAGGTCTGGACGCCGATGCCCGCGCCGGCGACCTGCCCGGAGGCCATGTCGATATAGAGGGCGCCGCTCGCAGCAGAGAGGTCGAGCGTGTCGTAGCCGTCGCCGCCGTCGATGGTGTCGTTGCCGGGGCCGGCCTTGATCACGTCGTCGCCCGCGCCGGCATTGATCGTGTCGTCGCCGGCGCCGCCGCTGATGATGTCGTTGCCGGCACCGCCATGGATCGTATCGTTCCCGACCTCGCCGTTCAGCACGTCATCGCCGTCGCCGCCGTCGAGGATGTCGTTGCCGCCGCCGGCATAGATGATGTCGTTACCGATGCCGCCGCGGATGGTGTCGTTGCCATCGCCCAGATAGATCTGGTCGTCGCCTTCCTCGCCGTCGATGTCGAAGTCGGCCCACGAAGTCGCGGTGACCAGGTCGTTGCCCTCACCGAGCAGGATCTTGCCGACGACCGAGGCGCCGACATAGAGATTCACATGGTCGTCGCCGGCGCCCATGTCGACCGCGGAGCCCCCGGTGGCCTGGATCAGGCCGGAATTGCCGAGCTTGTCGTTGCCGCCGCCCATCGAGACGCCGCCGATGATGCGCCCGCCGCTGGTGTTGATGACCTCATCGGCATAGGTGCCGACGAGGTTGATCGCCTCGTTGCCGCGCAGGTCGAAGCGGGCGGCGTCCTCGGGCGCCACGCCTTCGGGGCCGTGACCGTCGCCCTGGATCAGGCCGTCATTGACGATAAGCGTCGCGCCCAATGCATTCTGATTGCTCGAATTGTCGACCTGGATGGCACGTCCGTAGCCGTAGATCTTGCCGGCGCTGTTGTTGACGATCGTGCCACCGCCGATGGCGAGGCCTTCCGACACGTTGGGCTCGCCATCGTGATAGCCGTTCGCGCCGAGGCCCTCGACGGTGCCGTAGTTGTTGAGGAAAACGAGGCCGTCGACGTCGATCGCGTCGCCATCGCTGTCCTCGAGCCCGGCCGAGCGGCCCTGCATGACGCCGTTGTTGGTGATGTTGACGCGGTCGGCTTCGGAGCCGTCATTGTCGATGTTCACCGCCGAGCCGTTACGGCCGATCATGGTGCCGTTGTTGACCACAGTGACGGCATGGTCGCCGGTGACGACGTGGCGGGCGCCTTCGAGCAAACCGCCGACCTGGTTGTTGACCGTGCCGCCGGTGTCGCTCTGGAAATCGATCAGGTCGCCGCCGCCGACTGCGCCGGCTTCGGCCGTGATCGTGCCCCAGTTGTTGACGGTGCCGTTCTGACCCGGCCGGATCACGTCGGTATTGCTGCCGTACTGGCGGATGACGCCGCCCGCGAGATTGTTGATCGTGGCGGCAGCGCCGTTGTTGTCGAAGCTGCGGAAGTCCAGAACGCGTCCGTCGGCCTCGATCAGGCCGGCGTTGTTGACGGTGATGCTGGCCGTTGCCGCAGCAGCCTGGCTCGGGTTGATCGCGCCCCGCAGCACGCCGCCGGCGAGGTTGTCGAGGACCAGCGAGCCGGTCGCACCGGAGGCGACCTGAAGGACACGGTTCCCGGCGTCGACTTCGACGAGGCCGGCATTGCTCACCGTCGCAGCGCCGCCGCCATTCCAGGTCAGGGCGTTATTGGCGACGACGAGCTTGCCGCCGGCCGCGATCGTCACCTCGTCCGTCTTGTCGACGACGAGCCCCGAGATCACCTTGCCACCGTTCAGCGCGATGGTGTCGTAGCCGGCGCTGCCGGCGACCTGCCAATTGCCGCCCTCGACCACGAGATGCTCGATGCCGGCCGGCTGCGCCACCGCGCCGGACGCCGTGTTCGCGCCGGTCAGCTTCACGGTATCGTAGCCGGCGCCGCCGCTGACGGCGATCTGGTTGAAATTGCCGGCGGTACCCTCGATCAAATCGTCGCCGTCGCCGCCCACGGCGGTGTCGCCATCGCTGACGATGAGATGGTCGTTGCCGGCGCCGCCCGAGAGCACATTCGCCTTCCCGTCACCGATCAGCACATCGTCGCCGGCGCCGCCGATGACGGTCTCGATTCCCGCCAGCGTGTCGCGGCCGATGCCGTCGCCGATCGCCTTGCCGGTGGAGAGATCGACCGTGACGCCGTCCGTCTCGGCGGAGTAGTCGGCCGTGTCGATGCCGTCCCCGCCGTCGAGCAGGTCGTTGCCCTCGCCGCCGACCAGCGTGTCGCTGCCGGCGCCGCCGAACAGGAAGTCGTCGCCCAACCCGCCGATCAGGCGATCGTTGCCGTCGCCGCCCTGGAGGGCATCGTCGCCTTCGCCGCCGTCGAGAAGGTCGTCGCCGGTGCCGCCGCTGATGAGGTCGTCGCCCGCGCCGGCGAGCACGATGTCATTGCCCGCGCCTGCGTCGACGATGAGATCGTCCTCGACCTCGCTCGCGGTCAGCTTGTCGTCGCCGGCGCCGAGCCGGACTTCGCCATAGAGCTTCGAGTCTTCGACGAGCGTGACCTCGTCGTTGCCGTCGCCCATGTCGATGGCGAAGCCGTCGAGACCGATGATCGTGCTGGAATTGACGAGCGTGTCGTCGCCGCCGAGCATCGAGACGCCGCTGAACAGGACCTGATCATTGTTGAAGCTGTCATTGCCGTCGCCGAACGGATTTGTCGTCGTCACCGGCGCCAGCGCGGGCGTTTCGAGCGCGACGTCCTGCGTGTTCTCCGCATTCGGGCGCGCGACCTGCCCGGTGGAAGCCGTCGAGCCGCTGCGCGCGGCGCGTCCACCGCCCGTCGCGCCGCCGTCGATGGCGCTTGCCACGCGGGCGGAAGCCGGGCTGCCGGTCGACGTCGCGACATTGATCGTGGGATCGATGAACTCGTTGTCGAGTGTCCCGTCGATCAGGCCTGGATTGGTCGAGCTGCCGCCCGTGGAGGGGGACTGACCGACGCTGCCGGTCGTCTCGACCTCAGTCTCGCCGGCCGGGCCATTGCCCGAGGCCAGCCCTTGCACGGTCACGGTCTCGCCTGAGGCAACGTCGCGGTCAGCCGTCCAGGTCCAGCTCGTGGCTTCGCCTTGGCTCAGTTCGTCCGCTCCGTCCGCTCGGATCGTGATGATGTCGCCGACGAGCACAGGCGCCAGAACCTTGAAAGTGACGCCGCCACCGGCATCGGGGCTGAAGCCGTTGAAGCTGACCGAACCGGCTGGGCGCGTCATAGTGAAATCCTCTACTTCAGATGAGCTGGACGGCCAGACGAGGTCCGGAAGTCGGACCCGCATGCGTCGGGCGTCGGTGCGTTAATGACTTGTTGAGGATGACAGTGATTTAACGGTTTCTTAACCGACCGCGATTTTCGACGCCGGCCGCGTCCAACTTCCCTTGGCGTCTCACTGCTGTGAGGTCGCCGCCCGCCTCAGGACGACCTTGTCCATCAAGAGACGTGCAAACGATCGGCGGCGTCATCGGCCCGGCCGAGCACGTCATGCTGATCGCTCGCGAACGCGTCCGGACGAGAGCCGCAGCTCACCCTCGGGAGGAACATCGTATGCGCGTCCCGCCCAAAGGGCATGAATGCGCTCACGCCCCTTTGCGTTGGCCGGCCATCCGCAACACTGCCGCGCCCGCCAGCGCCGAGGCGAACGAGCCGAGCAGCACGCCGATCTTGGTGGCCTTGCCGAGTTCGGGGCTGTCGAAGGCGAGCGCCCCGATGAACAGGCTCATCGTGAAGCCGATACCGCAGAGCAGGGCGACGCCATAGAGCTGGACGAAATTCGTTTTCGCCGGCATTGCGCCGAAACCTGCCTTCACCGCGATCCAGGAGAATCCGAACACGCCGATCTGCTTGCCGAGGAACAGCCCGAGCGCGATGCCGAGCGGCACCGGCGCGAGCGCACTGGCCGGCGTCATGCCCGTAAACGACACGCCGGCATTGGCGAAGCCGAAGATCGGCACGATCAGGAAGGCGACATAAGGGTGCAGGAGGTGCTCGAGCGTGTGAAGCGGCGAGTGCTCCGGCTCGTCGCTGTCGCTGCCGTCGCCGATCGGAATGGTCAGCGCGAGCGCGACACCGGCCAGCGTTGCGTGAACGCCCGATTGGAGCACGAAGAACCAGAGCAGCGCGCCGAGGCCGAGATAGGCCCAGAGCCTTGTCACGTTCATGCGGTTCAGCGCGATGAGCGCGACGATGCAGGCGCCGGCAAGCCCGAGCATCAACAGTGACAAGCCCTTGGTATAGAACAGCGCAATGATGATGACGGCGCCGAGATCGTCGATGATCGCAAGCGCCGTCAGGAAGATCTTGAGCGAGACCGGCACGCGCGGGCCGAGCAGCGCGAGCACGCCGAGCGCGAACGCGATGTCGGTGGCCGTCGGGATCGCCCAGCCTCCGACCGCGACCGAATCGCCGCGCGTCATCGCCAGATAGATCAGCGCCGGGGCGACCATGCCGCCCAGCGCAGCGATGCCGGGTAGGGCGCGCCGCGACCAGGAGGAGAGCTGTCCCTCGACGAATTCGCGTTTGATCTCCAGCCCGACGAGCAGGAAGAACAGCGCCATCAGCGCATCGTTGATCCAGTGCAGGACGCTCAGGCCGGCGATATACTGGTCGAGCAGCGAGAAATAGAGCGGGGCGACCGGGGAATTGGCGATGACGAGCGCCAGCGCCGCAGCGATCATCAGCAACACGCCGCCGGCAGCCTCGCTTTTCAGGAAGGCGCCGAGCGGCGAGCGCCTGTCGAAAGCAGCCTCGTCGGTGTCATCAGGCATCGCGGATCGCATTCCTTGCGCTGGCGGGGTGGTTTCCGTTCTGGCCCGTTCGCGCGCTCATGTCACCCGTTTCACGCTTGTAAAAGGCGCGCCGCGAGTGCTACGGGACCGGCGATGGCGGGATCGCGCGCGCGGATTCCGCAAGCCTTCGTAACCGCACGCCGCGCAGGGCTGGAAAAAGCCCTGCGGCCTGCGACGATCCAGCGCCGATGGAGCCTCGCCATGAGCCATGACGCCGCCACTGAGAAGCACCTGTCGAACTCGTTCTTCGCCGCGTCGCTCGCCGATGCCGATCCCGAGATCGCCCGCGCCATCGAGCTCGAACTCGGTCGCCAGCGCGACGAGATCGAGCTGATCGCCTCGGAGAACATCGTCTCCCGCGCCGTGCTCGAAGCGCAGGGTTCGGTGATGACCAACAAATACGCCGAGGGCTATCCGGGCCGGCGCTACTATGGCGGCTGCCAGTTCGTCGATATCGCCGAGAAGCTCGCCATCGAGCGCGCCACGCGGTTGTTCGGCTGCGGCTTCGCCAATGTCCAGCCGAACTCCGGCAGCCAGGCCAACCAGGCCGTGTTCATGGCGCTGATGCAGCCGGGCGACACCTTCATGGGTCTCGATCTCGCCGCCGGCGGGCACCTGACCCATGGCGCGCCGGTCAACCAGTCCGGCAAGTGGTTCAACGTCGTCTCCTATGGCGTCTGCGTCGTCGACCAGGTCATCGACTATGACGCGCTGGAGCGTCTCGCCCGCGAGCACAGGCCGAAGGTCATCGTCGCCGGCGGCTCGGCCTATGCCCGGCACTGGGATTTCGCCCGCTTCCGCGCGATCGCCGACGAGGTTGGCGCCTGGCTCTTCGTCGACATGGCCCATTTCGCCGGGCTTGTCGCCGGCGGCGCGCATCCTTCGCCGTTCCCGCACGCCCATGTCGCGACCACGACCACGCACAAGACCCTGCGCGGCCCGCGCGGCGGCATGATCCTGACCAATGACGAGGCGCTGGCGAAGAAGTTCAACTCGGCGATCTTCCCGGGCATCCAGGGCGGGCCGCTGATGCACGTCATCGCCGCCAAGGCGGTCGCCTTCCAGGAGGCGCTGCAGCCGGAGTTCAAGATCTACGCCCGCGCCGTCGTCGAGAACGCCAAGGCACTGGCCGACACCCTCAAGACCAAGGGCTTCGATCTCGTCACCGGCGGCACCGACAACCACCTGATGCTGGTCGACCTGCGCTCGAAGAAGGTCACCGGCAAGGCTGCCGAGATCGCGCTTGGCCGCGCCCACATCACCTGCAACAAGAACGGCATCCCCTTCGACCCGGAAAAGCCGATGGTCACCTCGGGCATCCGCCTGGGCACCCCGGCAGCGACCTCGCGCGGCTTCGGCGTCGCCGAGTTCAAGAAGGTCGGCGAACTGATCGCCGAGGTGCTGGACGGACTCGCCGCCAATGGCGAAGAGGGCAACGCCGCCGTCGAGCAGGCGGTCAAGGCCAAGGTCCACGAGCTGACCGCGCGCTTCCCGATCTATTGAGGCGCGCCACGGCAGGGCGGCTTGAAGGGGCCGCCCTACGGGGTTACATACATGTTGGCAAGGGAGGCTGGCATGGGCAAGAACGCCGTCACGATGCGTGAATTGCAGAAGATGTCGGCGGCGACCATCAAAGCGTTGCCGCATACCGTTCCGATCAAGAGCGGTTCGGCGACGGTCGGGCTTCTCGTGCCGGTGCGACGGCCGGACGCCGCTCGTATTTCCGCAGCGCTGAAGCGGAGCGACATATTTCACGAGACGCTGTCTCCCGAGACGAAGTTGCGGCTCGAGCGCTTCTTGGGTGAACGTGCTGATTGATGCGTTCACGCGAGCCTTCGGAAACACTCGTCGTTGACGCGAATGTCGTGTTGAGCGCCGTTCTGGGTTTCCGATCCCGGCCTCTTCTAGAGCTTGCGAGCGCGCGCCGCACGCTGATCATCTCGATGGGAGCCTCGTTCGAGGTGAAGCATGTGCTGCCGCGTCTTGCCCCCGACGCGCCCGTCCTGATCGAGATCGCGGACGAAATTCTTGGCTCCATCGAGGTGGTGGAAGAGGCGCGCTATGGCGATGGCCTGAGTTCGGCCGAGCAATGTCTTCGCAACGCCGTCGCCTCCCGCAATGGCAGCACGAGCGACGCCCATATCCTCGCCCTGGCCTGGACCTACGACGCCGACATCTGGTCGCATGATCGCGACTTCGCCGGCACGGGCTGGCCGTCCTGGTCGAACGCCAATCTCGCGGCCGCGCTGGCGGACGAGGCGCCTGCCTCGCTCGCTGCCCCCGAACGCTGAGAGCTTGTCGGGCGCCGTGCCTCGCTCAGGGAAACGTGCCCTTGAGCTCAAACATGATCAGGTTTTCGGTCTGGTTCCCCATGTCCGGCCGGTTCTTGCGGCTGAGGTCCACGCCGAGCTTCAGGCTCTCGGCGACCTTGTAGGAGGCCGAGGCGCTGCCGGTGACGTTGTCGTCCTTGAGATGGGCCGAGACCGCCAGTCCGAAACGATCCTTGTTGGCGCCGAGCCGGAGCGTGATGTCGACCTTGGGCTTGATCATGTCCTGCTTGACGATGCCGGTCAGGTTGATGACGCCATACTTGACCATGACCTCGCCGTTGACTTCGGTCGCTTTCCCGACCGTGGCGACGATCTGGAGCGCGAGATCGATCTTGAGCTGCTCCCATTCCAGCTTGCCGGTGACCTTGCCGCCGTAGCGATCGGCCGTGGGGTCGAAGACGATGCCACCCACGCCGAGCTTCAGGGCGCCGAGCTTCACCACTTCGAATTTGAGTTTCTCCAGCTCCCTGATGCCCATCGCATAGGCCGGGCCGGTCGGCTTGGTGATGTAGAGGGCGACGCCCGCGCCGACCGTCAGCACGGCGCCGACGACGTAAAGGATGCCCTTGTTGTTATCGACCCAGACGCCGATCGCGGATGACTTGGCCGCTTCCTCGAAATTCTTGAGCTGCGTTTCCAGCGCCTTGAACTTCGTCGAGCCCTTGATCTGCTTGAGATAGGCGTCCGTCGCGGCCGTGCGCACGCCATCGACGACCGAGGATTGGAGTTTGCCGATTTCCTCCGGCGTCAGTTGAGAACTGGCGAATGGGCTGCGCGATTTCGCGAAGCTCAGCATCGCCTTCTCGGCCGCCTGCAGCAGCGTCGGGCTCTTGAAGGTCTGGATCAGGCGATCCGGTGACCGGCTGATCTCGGAATCGAGGAGATCGAAGGCGAGCAGCACCAGGCCGCCGAAGGCATCGACGGGATTACCAGCGTCGTCCGACATGATCTGTTTCCTGTCGCTCTCTTCCCCGGGGAAACTCAGCAGCCTGCGTCGCGAGACGCAACAGGCCTTGGACCGAATCGCTGCGCCAATGAGACGAACCTGTCGCCTCCGTTGCTCCCGCTTTGCGCCATGATAGAAGCTCCGCTTCGCCGGGAGGTAACGATCTGCCGGTTGGTCGTCGCGAGCCGAGCCAAGGTTCAAGGCGCCGGCATCTTTTTCGCTGGCCTGGCATGCCGGCGCTGAGGCAATGAAGGGCCGGGCGGTATCGCCCGCAGGCAGTTCCAAGGATTCGCATATGCGCTGTCCCTATTGCGGCTCGCTCGACACGCAGGTGAAGGACTCGCGTCCCACCGACGATTCCGCCTCGATCCGGCGCCGGCGCGTCTGCCCCGATTGCGGCGGCCGCTTCACCACCTTCGAGCGGGTGCAATTGCGCGAGCTGACGGTGGTCAAGCGCTCGGGCCGGCGCACCGTCTTCGACCGCGACAAGCTCCAGACCTCGATCGAGGTCGCGCTGCGCAAGCGCGCCGTCGCTCCCGAGCGGATCGAGCGCATGGTCAACGGCATCGTGCGCCAGCTCGAAAGCTCCGGCGAGGGCGAGATCGCGAGTTCGGCCATCGGCGAACTGGTCATGGAGGGGCTGAAGGCGCTCGACGACGTCGCTTATGTCCGCTTCGCCTCGGTCTACAAGAATTTCCGCGAGGCGCGCGACTTCGAGGAGATCCTCGGCCAGCTCGGCGGCGACGAGGAGGAGGGCGAAAGCCCGCCGCCGCCAGCCCGTGACTGATCCCGGGCGGCCGCAGGCCGCGATCGACCAGGCTTTCATGCGGCAGGCGCTCGACTTCGGCGCGCGCGGACAGGGCACGACCTGGCCGAACCCCTGCGTCGGTGCGGTCGTGACCCAGGATACGCCGGACGGCCCCGTCATCGTCGCGCGCGGCCACACGCAGCCCGGCGGCCGGCCGCATGGCGAGGCCAACGCCTTCGATCGTGCCGGCCCGAACGCGGCTGCCGGCGGTACGCTCTATGTCACGCTCGAACCCTGCTCGCACCGCACGATCCGCGCCGCCACGCCTTGCGTCGAGCGCAGCATTCTGGCCGGCGTCAGGCGGGTGGTCGCGGCGATGGCCGATCCCAACCCGCTGTTCCAGGGCCTCGGTTTCGCGCTGTTGCGGACCGCCGGCATCGCGGTGACGACGGGCGTTCTCGAGGAAGAAGCACAGCGCGCCCATCGCGGCCATGTCCTGCGCGTCACGCAAGGCCGGCCGATGGTGACCTTCAAGATCGCCCGCACGGCCGATGGTTATGCCGGCGGGCCGGGCGGGGCGCGCATCAGCGTCTCATGCCCGGCGGCGAGCGGCTGGGTCCATCTCCAGCGCGCCCATCACGATGCGATCATGCTCGGCATCGGCTCGGTGTTGGCTGACGACCCGCTCCTCACCGTGCGCCTGCCGGGTATGGCGCAGCGCTCGCCGGTCCGGATCATCCTGGATTCGCATTTGCGCCTGCCGCTCGCCTCGCAACTGGTGAAGACCGTGGCCGAAGTGCCGGTTTGGGTCATGGCGGCGGAAGCTGCGCCGATCGAGCGGGAGACGGCGCTCGTCGCCGCCGGCGTCGAGGTGATGCGTGTCTCCGCCGATGTCGACGGTCATCTCGATCTCGCTGAGGCGCTTCGATTGCTGGGTACGCGCGGGATCACGCGCATCTTCTCGGAGGGTGGGCCGACCGTCGCGGAAAAGCTCGCGCTCGCCGGGCTGCTCGACGAGGCCATCGTCTCGACCTCGCCGAATGCGCTGGGTCGCCCCGGCATCATCGCCGTGCGTCCGCCCCTTGCGGCGCTGCTGGCGGATGGCGATGTTTACGCCCGCGTCGAGACCGGCTTCATCGGTCATGACCGTTTCGAGCATTTCGTGAGGACAGGCTGATGTTCACCGGCATCGTCACCGCCATCGGCAGGGTCGTGGAGGCCGAGCGCAAGGGGCCGAGCTTGAAGCGGCTCGCCATCGCAAGCCCCTATGAAGCAGAAGGCATCGAGATCGGCGCCTCGATTGCCTGCGGCGGCGTCTGCCTGACCGTGACGGCCCTGCGGCCGCGCGAGGATGGCGAACCCGGCTGCATCTTCCAGGTCGAGGCTGCCGCCGAAACGCTCTCGAAGACGCTGGTCGGCGATTGGGAGGCCGGCACGGCGATCAATCTCGAACGCTCGCTCAAGGTCGGCGACGAACTTGGCGGTCATCTCGTCACCGGCCATGTCGACGGCGTCGGCCGCATCCTGAAGATCGAGCCGATCGCCCCCGATCCGGACGAGCCCTGGGGTGCGACGGCCCGCTTCCACATTCGCGCGCCGCAGGGACTGCCGCGCTTCATCGCCGCCAAGGGTTCGATCTGCCTCGACGGCACCTCTTTGACGGTCAACACGGTCGAGGATGACGTCTTCACCGTGCTGCTGATCCCGCATTCCTTCACTGTGACCACCTGGGGGCAGCGCAAGCAGGGCGATCCGGTGCATGTCGAGGTCGATCTGATGGCACGCTATGCCGCGCGGCTTGCGGAGGCGCGCCCGCAGGGGTAACAGCGCCCCTCGACACCCGAGAAGGATAAGAACCATGGCCGGACCCCGGCAGATCTCGGCCGACAAGGCCGCAACTCCTGCCGTCCCGCTGGACGGCGCGCGCGTGCTCGTGGTCGAGGCGCGCTTCTACGAAAAGCTGGCCGATGAACTGCTCGAAGGCGCGCTCGCCGTGCTCGACAAGGCCGAATGCCGCGTCGATGTCGTCACCGTGCCAGGCGCGCTGGAAATCCCCTCCGCCATCGTCATCGGCCTGCGCGCTGCTGACGAGGCGGTCGATCCTTATGAGGCGGTGATCGCGCTCGGCACCGTCATCCGCGGCGAGACCGGCCATTACGACATCGTCGCCGGCGAAAGCTCGCGCGCCCTGATGGACCTGTCCGTCGCCTTCGCCCTGCCGCTGGGCAACGGCATCCTCACCGTCGAGAACGATGCCCAGGCCTGGGCCCGCGCCAACCGCTCGCAGATGGACAAGGGCGGCGGCGCGGCGGAAGCCGCGCTGGCCGTTCTGCGCTACAAGCGCTCGCTTGCGGAGCCGGCGACATGAGCCGGGCCGAGATGCGGCGGGGCGCACGGCTCTCCGTCGTGCAGGCGCTCTACGAGATGGAGATCGGCGGGCGCGGCGTGGTCGAGGCCATGGCCGAGTTCGAGGCGTTCTGGATCGGGAAGGAGGTCGAGGACATCGAACTCCCCAAGGCCGAAATCGCCTTCTTCCGTGACCTGCTGGGCGGCGTCGTCCGCGAACAGCGCCTGGTCGATCGCTCGGTCGATGAGACGCTCGCCAGCGGCTGGCCGCTGAAGCGGGTCGAGGCGGTGGTCCGCGCGATCTTCCGCGCCGGGGCCTATGAGCTGGCCTTTCGCAAGGACGTGCCGGCCCGCGCCGTGATCTCGGAATATGTCGCGGTCGCGCGTGCCTTCTACGATGGCGAGGAGATCGGCATGGTCAACGCCGTCCTCGACAAGCTGGCCCGCGATTTCCGCTCCGACGAGTTCGACGCCCCGGCGGCGTGAGCGGTCTATCATTCTCCGGCAGCCCTCATCCTGAGGAGCGTTCCGCAGGAACGCGTCTCGAAGGATGCTCCAGAAGGCTCCGGAGATCGCTGGACCATCCTTCGAGACGCCGCTTGCGCGGCTCCTCAGGATGAGGGCTGAGGAGAGAAGGTATGGCTGGCGACACTCGCCCCGGCGAATTCGAACTGATCGCCCGCCATTTCGCGCCGATCGCGGGCCCGGGGGGCTTAGGCCTCATCGACGATGCGGGGCTGCTCAGGCCGGCGCGCGGCTACGAGATCGTCGTGACAGTCGACGCCCTGGTGGCCGGGGTGCATTTCTTCCCGGATGATCCGCCGGCCTCGATCGCGCGCAAGGGGCTGGCGGTTAACCTCTCCGATCTCGCCGCCAAGGGCGCAAAGCCGGAAGGATTCGTGCTCTCGCTCGCCTTGCCGGAGGGGTGGGACGAGGCGTGGCTGTCAGGCTTTGCCGCCGGGCTGGTCGGCATCGCGGCCGAGAGCGGCTGCCCCCTGATCGGCGGTGATACCGTCTCGACGCCCGGCCCCCTGATGCTCTCGATCACCGCCTTCGGCAGCGTGCCGGCCGGCCGCATGGTGCTGCGTTCGGGTGCCCGGCCCGGCGATCTCGTGCTGGTCTCCGGAACGATCGGCGACGGCGCGCTGGGCTTGAAGGTCCATGGACCGGGCAAGCCGGACTGGGTTGCGCGCCTCGGCGAAGCGGAGCGTGCCTTCCTGGCCGATCGCTATCTGCATCCCCAGCCGCGTCTTGCGCTCGCCGCCGGTCTTCAGGGGCATGCCTCCGCTGCCATGGATGTCTCGGATGGGCTCGTCGGCGACCTCGCCAAGCTGCTCAAGGCCTCCGGCGTCGGCGCGGAGATCGACCTCGACGCAGTCCCCCTGTCGCAGCCGGCGCGCGCTGCGATCATGGCCGATCCCGCGCTGGCGGAACTGGCCTGGACCGGCGGGGACGATTACGAAATTCTCTGCACGACCTCGCAAGGAGAACATTCTGCTATGGTCGCAGCGGCGCAGGCCGCCGGAATCGCGCTGACCCCGATCGGTCGTGTGGCCGGCGAGGCCGGCGTGGCGACTTACCGCGAACGGGGCAAGGCGCGCAGCTTCGCGCAGGGCTCCTTCGCTCATTTCTGAAGGTGGCCCTCGAAGCGCCGCCTCGTTTGGGGCGGCAGACGCATGAACCAGCATGTTCCGGTCGGAGACGCCGATGCGCTTGCCAAGCGCAACTCCGTGGTTCTCGCCTGCGCCCAGGCGCTTGGCGGGTCGAGCCCGCCGATCGTCATCTCGCTCGGCGGCATTGTCGGCTCGCAGCTCGTCACGGACCAGACCTTCGCAACCGTCCCCGTCAGCCTGATGCAGCTCGGCATTGCCTGTGGCGTCATTCCCGCCGCCATGCTGATGCGGCGGCTCGGGCGTCGCAACGGCTACCTCCTGGGCGCACTGATCGGCGCCACGGCGGCCAGCATCGCCGCAGCCGGCACCAGTGCGCGCCTGTTCTGGCTGTTCTGCCTGGGCACCTTCGCCTGCGGGCTCTATGGCGCCTTCGTGCAGAGCTATCGCTTCGCGGCAGCCGATACCGCGACCGACAGCTTCAGGCCCCGCGCGATCTCCTGGGTCATGATCGGCGGCATCGCGGCCGGGGTGATCGGCCCGCAGGCCGTCTACTGGACGCGCGATCTCACCCCCGATGCGCCCTTCGCCGCGAGCTTCCTCGCCCAGGGCTGTCTCGCGCTGATCGCGATGCTGGTGATCCTGCAATTGCGTGCTCCGCCCGTCGCCAAGGCGGCCTCGGTCGGCGGCCGTCCGCTGTCCGAGATCATGCGGCAGCCGAAATTCATCGCCTCGGTCACGGCCGGCCTCGTCACCTACGGGCTGATGAGCTTCCTGATGACGGCGGCGCCTTTGGCCATGATCGGCTGCGGCCATTCGGTCGGCGATGCCGCCCTCGGCATCCAGTGGCATGTGCTCGCCATGTTCGGGCCGAGCTTCTTCACCGGGCGGCTGATCGCCCGCTTCGGCAAGGCGCAGGTCACGATCGTCGGCCTGCTGCTGACGGCGCTGGCTGCGGTCGTCGGGCTGTCGGGCCTCAGCGTCGCGCATTTCTGGATCGCGCTCATCCTGCTCGGGATCGGCTGGAATTTCGGCTTCATCGGCGCCACCGCGCTCGTCACCGATTGCTACCGCCCGGAGGAGCGCGTGAAGGTCCAGGCCGCCAACGACTTCCTCGTCTTCGGCTCGGTCGCCATCGCCTCCTTCTCGTCGGGCGGCCTGCTCCATGCCGGCGGCTGGGACAGCGTCAACTGGCTGGTCTTCCCGCCGGTCGTGGTGGCGCTGGTGCTGGTCGCCTGGCAGGGATTGGGCCGGCGCGCCGTGGCAGCCTGACCCAAGGCTTGATTCGTGCCGGCCTGATCCTTGCTCGAGGCGGCCGAAAGCCAGGAGACAGAACGATGCGCCCCCACCAGCTTCCCCAGACCGCCGGCCGCCCCGCCGTAGGCGCCATCGGCCATAATCGCGGCGTGGTCGCGTCGAACTACGCCTTCATGCCGCCCGAAGGCGTTCTCGTCAGCCGCCTGCCTCATCTGGAGAAGACGATCGTCCGCATCCTCGCCGCCCCCGTGCTGGGCGCTGCCTTCGCGCAGTATGTGCTCGAGATCGAGCCGGGCGGCGGCACGCGCGCGCCCTTCGCCGAGGATGGCATCCAGCATTTCTTCTACGGGCTGTCGGGCGCGGCCGCTTTTGCGATCGACGGTCAGGCCGCCACCGCGTTCCGGCAGGGCAGCTTCGCCTATCTGCCCCCTGGAACCTCGTTCAGCCTTCGCAACGACAGCGCGGAGCTGGTTCGCGTTCTCGCGCTGCGCAAGCGCTATGAACCCGCGCCGGGGCTGGCCGTGCCCGAGCCGATTCTCTCGCATCAGGATGAGGTGCCGGTGACCAATCACACCGGCATGGAGGGGCGCGGCTTCCAGTTCCTGCTGCCCTATGGCGATCTGCGCTTCGATTTCGAGATGAACCTGATGTGGTTCAAGCCCGGTACCTGCTTCCCCGATGTCGAGACCCATGTGATGGAGCACGGGCTCTACATGCTGGAAGGGCAGGGGCTCTATTTCCTCGGCCAGGAATGGCACGAGATCTGGGCCCGCGACTTCATCTGGATGGGCGGCTACTGCCCTCAGCAGTTCTATCCCACCGGCTTCGACGACGCCTGCTACCTGCTCTACAAGAACGTCAACCGCGACGTGGCACTGTAGGGCGATGACGACGCCCGTCAGGCAGGCAACGAAGCCCTGAGCTTCATGGGTGCGGCCAGCCGTCGCGTGGCCAGTCACGCGCTGTATGGATGACCCGCAGCACGACGATCCGCGCATCGTCCGGTAGCGCATAGGCGATCACATAGGGCAAGCCGGTGACGCTCTTCTCATAGCTGCCCGAAACACGCCCCGGCCTTCCCGTCGGTCGTATGCCGAGTGCAACGGCGGCGCGGCTGATGTCGGCGACGACTTTGCGCGCGGCAGCCGGATCGTCGCGAGCGATATAGGCGATAGTCTGATCGAGATCGTCGAGCGCACTGGCCGACCATTCGATCCGTCGGCTCATCCTTTCGCGCGCTCGGCGGCGATGATCGTCGCCTCAAGACGGGCCATGGCCGCGTCATGGTCGACGATGCGTCCGGCCTGCAGATCGTCGAGGCCGACCTGGATGCCATCCATGATGGCCTGCTCTCGCGCGACATAAGCCTCGATCGCTTCGGCCGCGAGGTAGGAGTTGGTCCGGCGCGTTACGGCGGCGATGCGGCCGAGCGCGTCCTTGGTTTCGCGGCTAAGGCGGATGGTCATCGTGGTGCTGGCCATGGGCGCTCCTCGGTTTGAGGTACACAACCTAGCACAATGTCATCGGCGGCCGCCACGCAATGCCCGAGGGCAAGCGATCGACGCATCGCCGCGTTTGCGCTTCCGCGCGAAACTTGCCACAAATTCGCCTGACACTGGCGACGCGAAGCGGGCCTTGATGTTTCTTGGCCCGTTTTTCCTGTGCCTGGCGTCCAAAGCGGCAAATGAGGAGCGATAGCGCTCCCGATGGGTCGGAAGCTCAAGGTCAGGAAACGGAATGTCAGCCCTGCTTATCATCATCGTCTTAAGTGCATTATCGATCGCCTATGGCGTCTGGGCCTATGCCGACGTCATGAAACGCGACGCCGGCAACCAGCGCATGCAGGAGATTTCCGCAGCGGTCGCCGAGGGCGCGCAGGCCTATCTCAAGCGCCAATATGTCACCATTTCGATGGTCGGCGTCGTCCTGTTCGTGGCCCTGATCTATCTGCTCGGCAAATGGGTCGGCATCGGCTTCCTGATCGGCGCCGTGCTTTCGGGCACGGCCGGCTTCATCGGCATGAATGTTTCGGTGCGCGCCAATGTCCGCACGGCCCAGGCCGCGATGCAGTCGTTGGGTGACGGCCTCGACGTCGCCTTCAAGGCGGGCGCGGTCACCGGCATGCTGGTGGCGGGCCTCGCACTGCTGGGCGTTGCCGTCTATTACGGCATCCTGACCTCGATGCTGGGATTCAGCCCCTCCGACCGCGTCGTGATCGATTCGCTGGTTGCCCTCGGTTTCGGCGCCTCGCTGATCTCGATCTTCGCGCGTCTCGGCGGCGGCATCTTCACCAAGGGCGCCGATGTCGGCGCCGATCTCGTCGGCAAGGTCGAGGCCGGTATCCCCGAGGACGATCCGCGTAACCCCGCCACGATCGCGGACAATGTCGGCGACAATGTCGGCGACTGCGCCGGCATGGCCGCCGATTTGTTCGAGACCTATGCGGTGACGCTGGTCGCGACCATGGTGCTGGCCGCGATCTTCTTCGCCGGACAGGCCAGCTTGAGCACGATGATGCTCTACCCGATGGCGATCGGCGCGGCCTGCATCGTCACCTCGATCATCGGCACCTTCTTCGTCAAGCTCGGCGCCAACCAGTCGATCATGGGCGCGCTCTACAAGGGCTTCATCGCCGCCGGCGTGCTCTCGGTCGGCGCGATCGCTGCAGTCAACCACCTGATGTTCGGCGGCTTCGCGACCTCCTTCACCACGGGGCAGGGCGTCACCTTCACCTCGGGCGGGCTCTTCGCCTGCGCGCTGGTCGGCCTGGCGGTGACGCTGCTGATCGTCGTCATCACCGAATACTATACCGGCACCGGCAAGCGCCCGGTGGTTTCGATCGCCCAGGCCTCGGTCACCGGTCACGGCACCAACGTCATCCAGGGCCTCGCGGTCTCCCTGGAATCGACAGCGCTGCCGACGATCGTGATCGTCGCCGGCATCATCGTCTCCTACGGCTTTGCCGGCCTGTTCGGCATCGCCATCGCCACCACCGCCATGCTGGCGCTGGCGGGCGTGGTCGTGGCGCTCGATGCGTTTGGGCCCGTCACCGACAACGCCGGCGGCATCGCCGAGATGGCCGGCCTGCCCAAGGAGGTGCGTCACTCCACCGACGCGCTCGACGCGGTCGGCAACACCACCAAGGCGATCACCAAGGGCTACGCGATCGGCTCCGCCGGCCTCGGCGCACTGGTGCTCTTCGCGGCCTATACCTCGGACCTGAACTTCTTCATCGCCGAGGCCAACAAGGTGGGCTCGACCACCTTCCAGTACTTCAAGGGCGTCACGGTCGATTTCTCGCTGTCCAATCCTTACGTCGTCGTCGGCCTGCTGCTCGGCGGCCTGATCCCCTTCCTCTTCGCCGGTATGGGCATGACGGCGGTGGGCCGTGCAGCGGGTTCCGTCGTCGAGGAGGTCAGGCGCCAGTTCAAGGAGAAGCCGGGCATCATGGACGGCACGGAGCGGCCCGACTATGCCCGGGCTGTCGACCTGCTGACCAAGGCCGCGATCAAGGAGATGATCGTGCCTTCGCTGCTGCCCGTGCTCGCGCCGATCGTGACCTTCTTCGCGATCAATGCCATCGCCGGCAAGAATCAGGCTTTCGCCGCGGTCGGCGCCATGCTGATGGGCGTCATCGTCACCGGCATCTTCGTGGCGATCTCGATGACCTCCGGCGGCGGCGCCTGGGACAACGCCAAGAAATCCTTCGAGGACGGCTTCGTCGACAAGGATGGTGTGCGCCACATGAAGGGCTCGGAGGCGCACAAGGCCTCGGTGACCGGCGATACCGTCGGCGACCCCTACAAGGATACGGCGGGCCCCGCTGTGAACCCGGCGATCAAGATCACCAACATCATCGCGCTCCTGCTGCTGGCGATCCTGGCGCATTCCTGAGCCAGCGGTATCAACGCGACAACCGAAGCCCCGCGGAGCGATCCGCGGGGTTTTTCCTTTCAGGATTGCATCCGCTGGCTGCGCTTGCAGCAAGGCGTGCTAATAATAGATATTGGTGTGGGATCAGCAGAGGAGGAGCGCATGGCCGTCAGTGCGGAACTCGGGCGGCGCCTCGAGGACGTTGTCGAGACGCTGGTCGCCTCGGGTCGCTACAATTCAAAGAGCGAGGTGCTGCGCGAAGGCGTCCGACTCGTCGAAGAACGCGAGAAGCGCCTCATGGCGCTGGACCGCGCACTCGAAGCCGGTCTGGCGGAGGCCGAAGACGGGCATCTGATCGCAGGCGATGATGTCTTTGCCGAACTCCGCGCACGTTACAGCGATCGGGTCGGCAAAGCGGAATGAAACTCGCATCACGCCGACTGCGCGCCGGGACCTTCAGAAGATCGGCGACTACATCGCGCTCGACAGTCGGCGGCAGGCAATGCGCTTCTTGATCGCGCTCGAGCAGTTTTGTGCAAAGCTGCTATCGCAACCCGAGCGATACCCGCTCTCGCCACGCCACGTCGAGCGGGGCATTCGGCGGGCGCCTCATCGGGACTATCTGGTTTTCTACCGGGTTCGCGATGCCACCGTCGAAATCCTCCGCATCCTGCACGCCGCGCGCGATGTCGATACGATTGCCGAGAGCTTGTAGATCGCGCCGGCAGGTCATCAAACGCGTACGATATCAAACGGTTGCTCCGGATTGTTGAATCAGGTTCCGATCTTCCTGAATCAACCTCGGAAGCTACGTCCGGCACCGTAGCGTTCCGGCAAGCCATCGCGCTCACCAACTGGCATGTGGTCTCCAACCCATGGAGACCGTCATGACCATGCCTGCCACCGCCGCATCCCGTTCCGGAGCGGGGCGCTTTACCGATCTTGCCTTGCTGCTCCTGCTCGCCACGCTCTGGGGCGGCTCCTACAGCTTCATCAGGATCGGCGTCGAAACGATTCCGCCTTTGACCCTGATCGCGGCGCGCACGCTGCTGGCAGGGGCGATCCTGCTCTTGGTGATCCGCTGGCGCGGCCTGCGGCTGCCGCGCGATCTCGCCACATGGCGGCTCTTCCTCGCGCAGGCTTGCCTCAACAGCGTCGTGCCCTTCACGCTGATCGCCTGGGCCGAGCGCAGCGTCGAGGCTGGCCTGGCGACCATCCTGAGTTCCACCAGCCCGATCTTCGTCGTCCTGCTGACCTGCCTGTCGGGGACGGCCGAGCGCCTGCCGGGGTTCAGGCTGGCAGGGATCGGAGCCGGTCTCGCCGGCACCCTTCTGATCGTCGGCGTGCAGGCGATGTCGGGTGTCGGCGAGCAGCTTGCAGCCCAGCTCGCGCTTGTCGCGGCCAGCCTCTGCTATGCGGGCGCCGCCCTGTTCGGCCGCAACTTCAAGGGCCTCGATCCGATCATGCCGGCTGCGGGCTCGCTGATCTGCGGGGCCGTCGTCCTGCTTCCGCTGAGTCTGATGCTGGACCAGCCCTGGACGCTCGCGCCCTCGGCCGCATCGATCCAGGCCCTGATCGCGCTGTCGCTGTTTTCCACGGCGCTGGCCTTCGTGATCTATTTCCGGCTGATCGCGCGGCTCGGCTCCGTCGCGACGACATCGGTCGCCTATCTGCGCGTTCCCACCGGGGTCCTGATCGGCATGGTCTTCCTGGGTGAGGCCTTGGCTCCCACGGTCTGGGCGGGCCTCGTCCTCGTTGTCGGCGGCGTGCTGGCGATGACGCTGCCTGTGCGCAAGCCGTAGACGCCTCTCTAGCCAGCGCGACGCATCAACCTCCCAGGCCAAGAAAAAGACCCCGTGGCGCGAGCCGCGGGGTCTTTTTCGTTATCGGCCTGTCGCTGCCGCCTTACGATCCGAAGGGCGTGAACCTTGTCACGCCGCGGAAGAGGTTGCGCAGGAAGCTCTGCTCCTCGCCGCCGGTCGCGGTGGTGCGGCTGATGAAGTCGAAGATCACGCCGTCCTGCAAGCCGTAATGGGCGATACGCTCGACCTTGAAGCCCTTGTTGAAATAGACCACCAGCACCTTCTGGTCGATGACGGTCAGGTCCTGGAACTGGAAGCGCCGGCGCACGGTCTGGCTGATGTAATAGAAGGTCCGGTTGCCGACGGTCGAGGTTGTCGAAGGCGTCCCCAGGATCGACAGCACCTGCTGCACGTCCATGCCGACCTTGACCTGCGCGATCAGCGCGTCGTCGGCGACGAAGCCGCGGCTGAACTCCTCGTTCAGGCCGGATGAGGTCGCGAGCTTGAAGCCGCCCGCATTCGGGCCGCATCCTGCAAGAACTAGAGACGTCGTCGCGAGAAGGCCAAGGAGGGCTGTACGGCGGGAGACGGCGATCATTCGGACAGCATCCAGTGGCGTTGCGAAACAGGGCCAAGGCCCGAGCCGCTTGTCAAACGGGTGGAGGTTGGCGTAACGCCCGAGGATGGCTTTGGCAAGGCAAGGACGTCGTCCTGGCCGCCGGCCGGAGATACGGTCTCATGTTTGGTTTGTTCGGCAAGCGGGAAGACAGGCAGGCGCCGGTCGATGCGCTGTTTAAGCGTATCGCCGAGGCGTCGCGTCAGCCTGCGCTCTATCTCGACGGCGGGATTCCCGACAGTTTCGAGGGCCGCTTCGAATCGCTCACGCTGCATGTCTTCCTCGTGCTGCGGCGCCTGCGCGAATTGCCGGCACCGGCAGCCGATCTCGCGCAGGAGCTGGTCGATGCCTGCTTCGCCTATCTCGAACTCGGCTTCCGCAATGGCGGCATCAGCGACATCGCCGTGCCCAAGCGCATGAAGAAGATCGGCCAGATGTTCTATGGCCGCATCCGCGCCTATGAGACGGCGCTGGAGACCCAGCAAGCCGACGATCTGGTCGAAGCGCTGCGCCGCAATGCGAGCCCCCAGCAGGCGTCGGGCGAGGGAGCGATCATGCTCGCCGCCTATGCCGGCCGTGCGCAGGCGCATCTGGCCGGGCTCGATCTGGACGCCATCCTGCGCGACGGCGCATTGTTTCCGGCACCGGCCAAAGTGGAGTCCAGCCATGGCGCCTGATGCCACAACGCCCCTGCCGCTGCACCGGCCGATCCGGGTCGATGAGATCAAGCTGCGCGGCTCCAGGATCTCGGTCCGCGCCGAGGCGGCCGAACTCGCCGGCATCGCCCGCATGCTCGATCTGCCGTCGGTGGAATCACTGGAGGCGCGCTACCTGCTTTCGCGCAGCGGCGAGCGGGTCAAGCTCGAGGGCGAGATCGACGCGACGCTGCACCAGAGCTGCATCGTCACGCTCGATGCTTTCCCGGTCTCGCTCTCCGTGCCGCTGAAGCTCGATTTCACCCCCGAAGCCCCCGAGAACCCGCGGCGCAAGAGTGCCGACGAGGATGATGGCAAGATCGACGTCGAGGTTCGGCTGAACGAGGACGACCCGCCCGAGCCGATCGTCGACGGCGTGATCGATCTCGGCGCGGTGACGCTGGAGTTCCTCGCCTTGGCGCTCGACCCTTATCCCCGCAAGCCCGGCGCCGCCTTCGCCGAGCCCGCACCGGAAGAGCCGCCTGAATCGCCATTCGCGGCCCTGGCGCGGCTCAAGCGCAGCGAATGACGCTTCCTGGCGGTCTTAACGTGGCTTGCGGCGCACGCCCAAGTCGCTATTGTCCCGCCCGCATCGAGCCGCCCCGGAATGAAGGTCGGCCGCTCCTGGGATCAACCATCACTCCATGACACGACCGGTTACAATCGCGCTCGATGCGATGGGCGGGGATCACGGCCCCGCTATCGTCATCCCCGGCGCCGCGCTGACTCTGGAACGCCGCCCCGATGCCCGCTTCGTGATCTTCGGGGATGAGGCGCAGGTCCTGCCGCTTCTCGACCAGCATCCGAAGCTCAAGGCCGTCACGACCTTCCACCACACCGAGGTCTCGGTGAAGATGGACGACAAGCCGAGCCAGGCCCTGCGCTATGGCCGCTACAAATCCTCGATGTGGCGGGCGATCGACGCGACCAAGACCGGCGAGGCCGACGTCACCGTCTCCGCCGGCAACACCGGCGCGCTGATGGCGATGTCCAAGTTCTGCCTGAAGTCGATGCCCGAGGTCGATCGCCCGGCCATCGCCTGCCTGTGGCCGACGGTTCGGGGCGAGAGCGTCGTGCTGGATGTCGGCGCGACGATCGGCGCCGATGCCCGCCATCTCGTCGATCTGGCGGTGATGGGCGCCGCCATGGCCCGCGTCGTCTTCGACCTCGACCGCCCCACCGTCGGCCTGCTCAATGTCGGCGTCGAGGAGATCAAGGGCGTCGAGGCGGTGAAGGAGGCCGGGCGCATCCTGCGCGAGGGCAACTTTCCGCATATGAGCTATCACGGCTTCGTCGAGGGCGACGATCTCGGCAAGGGCACGGTCGATGTCGTCGTCACTGAGGGCTTCACCGGAAACATCGCGCTGAAGACGGCAGAGGGTACCGCTCGCCAGATCAGTTCCTATCTTAAGGCTGCGATGGGCCGCTCGCTGATGGCCAAGATCGGCTATCTGTTCGCGCGCGGCGCCTTCGCGGCGCTGAAGGACAAGATGGATCCGCGCAAGGTCAATGGCGGCGTGTTCCTCGGCTTGCAGGGCATCGTCATCAAGAGCCATGGCGGCACGGATGCGGTCGGTTTCGCCAGCGCGACCGAACTTGGTTATGAGATGGCGCGCGAGGACCTGATGGCGAAGGTTCGCGAGATGGTTGCGGCTTCGGCCCGCCAGGAAGCTTCGGCGCTGCAGCAAGCGGCTGCGCAGGCACCCGCCGTCCAATAGGGAAACGCGTCCTTGTCTATTCTGCGTTCTCAGATCGTCGGCTGCGGCTCTTATCTTCCCGCGCGTATCGTCACCAATGCGGAACTGGCTGAGCGTGTCGATACGACCGACGAGTGGATCGTCCAGCGCACCGGTATCCGCCAGCGCCATGTCGCTGCCGATGACGAGGCTACCTCGACGCTCGGCCTCAAGGCGGCACAGGCGGCGCTGACTGACGCCGGCATGGACGCCAGCGAGATCGACATGATCATCGTGGCGACCGCGACGCCCGACCACACATTTCCCGCGACGGCGACGCAGATCCAGGCGGCGCTCGGCATCCAGGGCGGCGCGGCCTTCGATCTCCAGGCGGTCTGCTCCGGCTTCGTCTTCGCGCTGGCCACGGCCGACAAGTTCCTGAGCACGGGGGCCGCGAGGGCGGCGATCGTGATCGGCGCCGAGACCTTCTCGCGCATCCTCGACTGGGAGGATCGCACCACCTGCGTCCTCTTCGGCGATGGAGCGGGCGCTGTGGTCATGAAGGCGGCGCCGGGCGAGGGCACGCTCGCGGACCGGGGTGTCCTGTCGACGCATATCCGCTCGGACGGGCGCTACAAGGACAAGCTTTATGTCGATGGCGGGCCGGGCTCGACCAAGACGGTCGGCTTCCTGCGCATGGAGGGCAAGGAGGTCTTCCGCCATGCCGTCGTCAAGCTCGCCGAGACGGTGCGGCACACCTTCGACGAGACCGGCTTGAGCGGCGCCGATATTGACTGGTTCGTCCCGCACCAGGCCAATCGCCGCATCATCGATGCGACGGCCGACAAGCTCGGCATCGGCCATGAGCGCGTCGTGGTGACCGTCGATCGCCACGGCAACACCTCGGCCGCTTCGATCCCGCTGGCGCTGGCCGAGGCGCATCGCGACGGCCGCATCAAGCGCGGCCAGCTCGTCCTGATCGAGGCGATGGGCGGCGGCTTCACCTGGGGGTCGGCGCTGATCCGCTGGTAAGCCGGCAAGGCAAGAAATCGATCGAATTTTCCCGATTTTCTAGCCGTTTTCATGCAATTTTTATATCGCGGGCGCATGTGCGGCCGTTCGAGCATTGACCGCGGCAGCGGCTGCGCCTAGCGTCCGCCGTCCGTAATGGCGAGAGCAGGTGGCATGCCCATCTGCCGCATAACGCCTTGGAGGATATGGATGTCGGGGCAAACGGTTACGCGGGCTGATCTGTGCGAGGCTGTGTATCAGAAGATCGGCCTGTCTCGGACGGAGTCGTCAAAGCTCGTCGAGGCCGTGCTGGATGAAATCTGCGATGCGGTCGCCCGCGGCGAGAACGTCAAGCTGTCTTCGTTCGGATCCTTCGTGGTGCGCGACAAAGGCGAGCGAATCGGGCGTAATCCCAAGACGGGAGTCGAGGTCCCGATCGAGCCGCGTCGCGTGATGGTGTTCAAGCCCTCGAATGTGATGAAGGCCCGCATCAACGGGCAGTTGGGCGAGGGCGAAGACGAGTGAATCTGGAGTTCCACAACGGCGATACCGAGGCCGACATGGACACCAAGAGCGCAGATGCCTTCCGGACCATCAGCGAGGTCGCCGAAGACCTCGACATACCCCAGCATGTGCTGCGTTTCTGGGAGACGCGCTTTTCCCAGATCAAGCCGCTCAAGCGCGGCGGCGGCAGGCGCTATTATCGTCCCGACGATGTCGCGCTGCTGAAGGGCATCCGCCGGCTGCTCTACGGCGAGGGCTATACGATCAAGGGGCTCCAGCGCATCCTCAAGGAGCAGGGGCCGCGCCATGTCCAGGCGATCGGCCGCGGAGCGCCGATCGGCCCTCCGCCGACGGAGACAGGAGGGGCGTCCTCGCGCCCTGCAGGCGAAGCCGCGTCGAAGCAGCAGGCGCGGGCACAGGTGCCTGATGGCCTTGACGACATCACGCTGCTGACGGCCGTGATGGCCGAACTGGCCGAATGCAAGCGGATTCTTGATCGCGCGCTCCAGCCTGCGGCCGAAAGCGTCTGACAGGCAAAGCCTTTGCCTCGCCGACGCTTGAAAGCGTCGGCGTCGTGACTTAGATCGGCTGCAGAGGACGACCTCGGCCAAGGCCGCTTTTCTTGGCCACCTTCCTTCCAGGCGTGGACGACCTCGCCCCTTTCACGAGGAGCGCCGTCATGGCCTGGCTCTATCTTTTCATCGCGGGTCTGTTCGAGGTCGGTTGGGCGATCGGCCTGAAATACACCCATGGCTTCACCCGCCTGGTGCCCACGGCCCTGACGCTCGCCAGCATGGTGGTGAGCCTCGGCCTGCTCGGCCTTGCCCTCAAGAGCCTCCCGGTGGGAACCGCCTATGCCGTCTGGACCGGCATCGGCACGATCGGCACCGCCGCTCTCGGCATCATCCTGCTCGGCGAGCCCGCGACCGCGCTGCGATTGGCCTGCATCGGGCTGATCGTCGCCGGCATTGTCGGACTCAAGCTCGTCGCCTGAGACTGCCGGCTCAGCGTCGCCGCCAATCCTCGGGCCAGTAGCCGTTGCGCTCGAGCAGGACGATGAGCACGATCACCGCGAGCGTGACGGCGAGCGTGAGCACCTTGGCGTTCCACGGCGTGCCGCGGCCGATCAGCCAGATCAGGGTCAGGCCGATCATGAGGGGGACGAGCATCTCCATGAGGAGAGCGTAGAGCAAGCCGCGCCGGGACGGAACCGGCATCGTGTCAGCGAGAGAACAGCCTCGAGGCGCAAAGATGTCCGGCAGAAGCGGAACCCATCCCTCCGGCACACGTTCGTTCCACAGGGGAAGCGCATCGCCTCAGGGCATGCCGGCCTGTCTCATCACATCGACACGCGACAGGAGAACGACATGGGACTTTTTTCCAAGGACATCAAGACGATGGATGATCTCTTCGTCCATCAGCTCCAGGACGTCTATTACGCCGAACAGCAGATCCACAAAGCCCTGCCGAAGATGATCGAGAAGGCGACCGACGCCCAGCTCAAGCAGGGCCTTGAGGCACATCGCGCGGAGACGGCAGACCATATCAAGCGGCTCGAGCAGGTGTTCAAGCAGCATGGTGCCGAGGTCAAGGCGGTCAACTGTCCGGCCATCGACGGCATCCTCAAGGAAGCCGACGAGGTTGCGGGCGAGGTCGCCGACAAGCAGGTGCTGGACGCGGCGATCATCGCGGCAGCGCAGGCGGTCGAGCACTACGAGATCACCCGCTATGGCACGCTGGCGGCCTGGGCGAAGCAGCTCGGACGCGCCGATTGCGCCGCGCTGCTGCAGCAGAATCTCGACGAGGAGTATGCGGCCGACGACAAGCTTTCGAAGCTTGCCGAGGCGGGCATCAACCGCAAGGCGGCCTGACCGCATCGTTCCGGACATCGGCAACGCCCGCGACGGATTTCCGTCGCGGGCGTTCGTCGTTCAGGTCGGGTTGCCCGGGTCTCCCGGCGGAACCTTCGGCGGCTTGTCGCGGAAGCGTCCGCGCGCCCAGAACCCCGCCAGCGCCAGCCCGGGCGGAATCGCGATCAGCAGCAGCCAGGTCAGGAAACCCCAGTCGCCGGTCATGACGTGGTGATCTCGGCTGGTTCGGAGGCGGGGGCTTCGCGTGGCGAGATCGCCAGCGACCCTTCGATCAACGGTTTCATCCGCCCAAGCTCGACCGCCATGAAGTCGAGAAACAGGCGCACGCGCGGCGAATGCCGCAGGTCGGGATGCGTCAGCAGCCAGAGATCGGCCGAGAAGCCGGGGTCGGGCGCCGCCAGCCGTGTCAGGCCCGGCTTGGTGTCGGCGATGAAGCAGGGCAGGAAGCCGATGCCGATCCCGGCCTCGACGGCCTCGGCGAGGCCCAGCACCGTGTTGACCTTGTAGACGATGCGCTCGGGCGCGACATGCTGCGCGAGATAGCGCACCGCCTTCAGCCCGGTGAACTGCTCGCCGAGCGAGACCCAGCGCTGCTCCCAGAGGCTCTCGATCGCGACCGTGCCGGCGTCGCTGAAATCGGCGGCGCGGCCATAGAGCGCCCAGGCGATGCGGGCCGCGCGGCGGCCGACCAGCGTCTCGGGCGGATTGTCGGTCGCGCGGATCGCGACATCGGCGTCGCGCTTGGACAGGTTCAGCGACTGGTTGCTGAGCAGCACGTCCAGCCGGATGTCCGGGCATTGCGTCAGGAAGGCGGAGAAGACGGGCGTCAGCAGATCGACCAGCAGCGTGTCATTGGTGGTGACGCGCAATTCGCCGGCCGGCTTGATGTCCTGCCCGGCGAGCTTCAGCGCGAAGGCGTTGATGTCGCTGTCGACCCGCTCGGCCAGTTGCGCCATCTCGTCGCCGGCAGGCGTGGCGACATAGCCGCTGCGATGCCGCTCGAACAGCTTGATGCCGAGCGCCTCCTCGATCTGGCCGAGGCGGCGGAAGACGGTCGAATGGTTCAGGCCCAGCGCGATCGCGGCGGCCGGCAGGGCCCGCTTGTCGGCGATCGCCTTGATCAGGCGGAAATCGTCCCAGGCGAGCGCCTTCGTCGTCAGCGTCTTGGTGGCTGTGTTCATGCAGGCACTCTCAGACATGGCTTCGCCGCCATCAAGGCCTGCGAGCCCTGATGACGGCGAAGAGGCAGCCGGTGCGACGTTGCCGGTCAGGCCCTGGCGGGAGAGCCCAGCGCAGGCAGGCGGGCGGGCTTCAGGGCCAGCGCGCCGTCGCCGATCAGGGCGTGGGCCAGCGCGGCGAGCGCCAGGAAGGCCGGATATTCCCAGCCGCCATTGGGGGCATTGAAGACCCAGCCATTGGGGGCATGGACCATCAGCGCGCCGAGCAGCACCGGCAGCAGCAGGATCGAGACATAGCGGCCATAGAAGCCGGTCAGGATGGCGAGGCCGCCGATGAGTTCGGCCAGGATGATCGGCCAGGCGAGGAAGGTCGGCAGGCCGATCTGTCCGAGGAAGCCGGCGAAACCCGCCGGGGTGAAGATCACGAGCTTGAGATAGGCGTGGGCGATGAACATCAGGCCGAGCGCGACGCGCAGGCCAAGGGCACCATAGGGGGCGAGGCGATTGTCGATCATGATGGCAGTCTCCAGAAACGGGACCGGGCTGGTCTCGGCACAAGAGATCACTCTCACTGGATCGCAATGCAAATAGTGAAATACCAATGATGACATTGCACAGACGCAATGAATTGAGTCTGGCGCTTTGACCGCGCCGGCCCAATCTTCCTCGTCAACGGGGCGACCGCCCCAAGGGACCGCCCCAAGGGACCGCCCCAAGGGACCGCCCCTAAGCGAGCGTCGGAAGGAGCTTCATCATGCAGATCAACGGCATCCATCACGTCACGGCGATCGCCGGCCCGGCGCGCCGCAATCTCGACTTCTACGGCCGCGTGCTCGGCCTGCGTCTGGTCAAGAAGACCGTCAACTTCGACGATCCCGGCACCTACCACCTCTATTATGGTGATGCCGCCGCGGCACCGGGCACGATCCTGACCTTCTTCCCCTGGGAGCATGCCGCTCCTGGCCGGCTCGGCGTCGGCGAGACGCAGGAAACCGTGTTCCGTGTTCCCGCGGCTGCGATCGGCTACTGGGCGCATCGGCTCGTCGAGTTTGGCGTGCCGCATGATGCGCCGGTGAAGCGCTTCGGCGAGACGGTCCTGGCCTTCCGCGATCGCGACGGGATGCGTCTTGCGCTCGTCGGCGTACCGGGCATTGAGGCCCAGCCTGCCTGGTCGGGCAGCGATGTCCCGGTGGAGCATGCGATTCGCGGCTTCCACAGCGTCAGCCTGCTGCTGGAGGATGCGGCTCCCACGGGTGCGATCCTGAGCGACGTCTTCGGCTTCCGCGAGATCGGGCGCGAGGACACGCTCATCCGCTATCGTGCGGAGGGCGCTCCGCTCGGCAACGTCATCGACCTGCGCGTCGCCGGCGGCTTCCTGCCGGCGCGCCAGGGCGCGGGCTCGGTCCACCATGTCGCCTTTCGCGCCGCCGATGACGCGGCTCAGGAGGAGATGGTGCGCAAGCTCGCGGAGAACCACGGCATCCGCACGACGGAGCAGAGGGACCGGAACTACTTCCGCTCCGTCTACTTCCGCGAGCCCGGCCGCGTGCTCTTCGAGATCGCGACCGACGTTCCGGGCTTTGCCGTCGACGAGCCCGCCGAGAGCCTCGGCCAGGCGCTGAAGCTCCCGCCCGGGCTGGAGACCCAGCGCGAGCGGATCGAGGCGATCCTGCCCGAACTCGCCTGAGCGCGCCGCCGCCCTGCCTGCCTTCGGGGCAGGCAGGGCGGTTGTCCCTCATTTTGAAGGAGACCACGATGGACGCCGTCGCGACCACCGATTTCATCCATGTCTACGAGCCCGGCTCCGACACCAGCCATGCGCCGCTGCTCCTGCTGCACGGAACGGGCGGCGACGAGCGCGACCTGCTCGGCCTCGGCCAGGCGGTGGCGCCAGGCGCCAGCCTGCTTTCGCCGCGTGGCAGGGTGCTGGAAGGCGCGATGCCGCGCTTCTTCCGGCGGCTCGCGGAAGGCGTCTTCGACGAGGACGATCTGCGCCGCAGGACGCATGAGCTCGCCGACTTCGTCGAACAGGCTCGCAAGCGCTATGGGCTCGCGGCGCCGGTCGCGGTCGGCTTCTCGAACGGCGCGAACATCGCGGCGAGCCTGCTCCTGCTCCGTCCGGAGGTGCTTGCCGGCGCGGCCCTGCTGCGGGCGATGTCGCCCTTCGCCAACCCGCCCCAGGCGGATCTGGCGGGCAAGCGCGTGCTGATCCTGTCTGGTGCGATGGATCCGATCATACCGGCTGATGATGCGCAACGGCTGGCGCGAACCCTGTCCGGAAACGGCGCCAGCGTCGATCACCGGGTTCTGCCGGGTGGGCACGGCCTGTCCCAGCCCGATATCGGCTTGCTGAAAGGCTGGCTGCTCGGCGCCTGACAAACCAGACGGCGGCGCTCGCGCGCCGCCGTCGCGAGATCTTACGTCGCGGCGGCTGCCACCTTGCGCTTCGGCGTCTTGGCGGCCGGCGGCGGGGCAGGGGGCTCGGCGGCCTGTTTGGCCAGACGCAAAGCCTTCAGCGCCTCGATCTTCTTGCGGGCGGCGGCCTCCTCGGCCGCGATGCGACCGCTCGACTTCTGCTTCTCACGGGGCGCTTCCTGGACGTTGTTCACATCGTGCCAGGCGCGTGTTCCTCGGCCTTCTGCTGCCATCGCTGCATTCCTTCTGTCACACGCTGCTGCCGCAGCTTACGCGCGAATGCACACGGATACGAGCCGCATTGCGGGTCGCGGGATGGCGGTCCATCGGCGCGTCGGTTCAGTCGATCAGCGGCATGATGATCGCCATCGCGATCGCCAGCACGGCCAGAACACGGATCAGCACGGCCCACTGGCCCGACATCCGGAATGGATGAGAACGTGACAGGGTACGCATGAAACGACTCCCGACAACGCGACGGGCTGACGTTGCGTCATAAGCGCGCTTTCGGCAAGCCTGTCGTCGTGCCTGTCCTGTGGAGAAGGGCGCGAGGCGATCCTGCTCAGCCCTGGGATGCGCCGAGCGATTCCTGCAGGAAGCTCGCCATCGCGCGCACCGCTGGCGCCTGCCGGCCGGGTGCGGCGTGGAGCGCGATCTCGGAGGCCGGCAGCTCCGGCATGCCGTCCTCGGGCCCAAGCAGGCGCAGGCCGGCGCGCGCCGTTCCGGCCTTGACGATGGTCACGGCGGCGCCCGAAGCGGCAATGGCCTCGACCGCGCCGATGCTCGAGCTGCTGAACAGGATGCGCCATGGCAGGCCGGCGTCGTTCAGGGCGGCCAGAGCCCATTCGCGATACATGTTCGGAGCCTTGAGCAGGGCCAACGAGATCCGGGATGTCGGGTCGAAATCATGCCGGTCGGAGCAGGCCCAGGCCGTGCGCTCCGTCCGCAGAACCTCGCCGCGCCCGTCGCCAAGCTTCTGGGTCGCCAGCACCAGATCGAAATCCTCTCCGAGATTGTCGAGCAGGTCGCGGGTGAAGCCGGTGGTGACCTCCAGTTCGACATCGGGGTTCATTCGCGCGAAGCGGGCGAGCGGCTGCGGCAGCACCTGGGTGGCGTAGTCGTCCATGACCGCGAGCCGGACCCGACCGGCGACGTTGCGCGCATTGACGACGTCGAGCGCCTCGTCATGCAGCGCGACGATCCGCTTGGCATAGCCCAGGAAATCCTCGCCGGCCCGCGTCAGCAGAACCTCATGCGGCGAGCGCTGCAGCAGGCTCTGCCCCGCCAGTTCCTCCAGCCGCCGGATCTGTGTCGAGATCGTCGACTGGCTGCGAAACAGCGCGGCTCCCGCCTTGGTGAAGCTGCGCAGCTCCGCGATCGTCAGGAAGCAGCGCAGCAGGTCGATGTCGATGTTCCGAAGCATACTCAACTTTCTTCGCCGCAGGAGCATGGATCGCACCGATCGCAAGGATCGGATTATTCGATTTTGAAGCTGGCGCCCCGCCCCGTAAGAAGTTCCTTCGGTTTTCGGCAAGAGATCAAGATAAGAGGTCAAGAAATGCCCGCCTATCGTTCCCGCACCTCCACCCATGGCCGTAACATGGCCGGCGCCCGCGGCCTCTGGCGCGCCACCGGAATGAAGGACGGCGATTTCGGCAAGCCGATCATCGCGGTGGTCAACTCCTTTACCCAGTTCGTGCCGGGCCATGTCCATCTCAAGGATCTCGGCCAGCTCGTCGCGCGCGAGATCGAGAAGGCGGGCGGCGTCGCCAAGGAATTCAACACCATCGCCGTCGATGACGGCATCGCCATGGGCCATGACGGCATGCTCTACAGCCTGCCCTCGCGCGAGCTGATCGCCGACAGCGTCGAGTACATGGTCAACGCCCATTGCGCCGACGCCATGGTCTGCATCTCCAACTGCGACAAGATCACGCCCGGCATGCTGATGGCGTCGATGCGGCTCAACATCCCGACCGTCTTCGTCTCGGGCGGGCCGATGGAGGCCGGCAAATACATCGCCGAGGGCGTGCTCAAGAAGGTCGATCTCGTCGACGCGATGATCGCGGCCGCCGACAGCAAGTACACAGATGAGCAGGTCGAGACGATCGAGCGCTCCGCCTGCCCGACCTGCGGCTCCTGCTCGGGCATGTTCACGGCGAACTCGATGAACTGCCTGACCGAGGCGCTGGGGCTGGCTCTGCCCGGCAACGGTTCTGTGCTGGCGACCCATGCCGACCGCAAGAGCCTCTTCATCGAGGCCGGCCACCTGATCGTCGATCTCGCGCGGCGCCATTACGAGCAGGACGATGCCTCGGTGCTGCCGCGCAACGTCGCGAGCTTCAAGGCCTTCGAGAACGCGATGACGCTCGACATCGCCATGGGCGGCTCGACCAACACGGTCCTGCACCTGCTGGCCGCTGCGCACGAGGCCGCGTGCGACTTCACCATGGCCGATATCGACCGGTTGTCGCGGGGCGTGCCGGTGCTCTGCAAGGTCGCGCCCTCGGTCGCCAACGTCCATATGGAGGACGTCCACCGCGCCGGCGGCATCATGGCGATCCTCGGCGAACTCGATCGCGCCGGCCTGATCGACACCTCGCTGCCGACCGTCCACAGCCCGACGATGGCCGATGCGCTGGCGCGCTGGGACATCGCGCAGACGCATAGCGAGAGCGTGCGCTCCTTCTACAGCGCAGCCCCCGGCGGCGTGCCGACGCAAGTTGCGTTCAGCCAGGACAGGCGCTTCGAGAAACTCGATCTCGATCGGGAGAAAGGCGTCATCCGCAGCAAGGCGAACGCCCATTCGCAGGATGGCGGCCTCGCCGTGCTCTTCGGCAATATCGCGCTCGACGGCTGCATCGTGAAGACGGCGGGCGTCGACGCCTCGATCCTGAAATTCTCGGGTCGGGCGGTGATCTTCGAGAGCCAGGACGCGGCGGTCGAGGGCATCCTCAACAACAAGGTCAAGGCCGGCGAGATCGTGCTGATCCGCTATGAGGGGCCGCGCGGCGGGCCGGGCATGCAGGAAATGCTGTATCCGACGAGCTATCTGAAATCGAAGGGGCTGGGTAAAGCCTGCGCGCTCGTCACCGACGGGCGCTTCTCAGGCGGCTCCTCGGGCCTCTCGATCGGCCATGTCTCGCCGGAAGCGGCCGAAGGCGGCGCGATCGGCCTGGTCGAGAGCGGCGACGTCATCGCCATCGACATCCCCAATCGCAGCATCCAGCTTCAGGTCTCCAACGAGGAGCTGGCACGCCGACGTGCCGCCATGGACGCCAAGGGCAAGGATGGCTGGAAGCCCGCCGCCCCGCGCAAGCGCAAGGTCACGACGGCGCTGAAGGCCTATGCGGCGATGACCACCAGCGCGGCGAAGGGCGCGGTGCGCATCGTCGAGTAAGCGGTGCCGATGCGGGGCCGAAGCGGTCGGGAGTGCCGATGCCTGCGCAGGCGGGGCCGCGCTCTTCGGGGAATATCTCGGGGACAGGTCTCGGTCACGAGACAGTCGCGACGACCGGCCTGTATCTCACGCCACCTTCAGTGCGTTCTCTACCGCTTCCGGTGCCCGATCGATCACCTTCAGGAACGCTTGCGCCGTGCGGTCCATCTGCCGCCGGCCTTGCTCCCAATCGCGGAGCGTCGCGGTGCTCAGACCGAACTTCTTCGCGAAGGCATCCTGAGACAACCCGAGGCGCTTACGGATCGCTGCCACATCGATCGTTTCCAGGGTGATCGTGCGCGCCGGCTTTGTCTTGCCCTGCGCGATCGCCAACGCCTCGTTGGCGCTTTCCAGCAGTTCCTGGCCAAATTTCGTCATGTCACTGGCCTCCTGTCTTCGCCTGCGCCCTGTAAGCTGCCGCGATCTTCGGCAGCACCTTCGCGAGGTCGTTGCGCTCCGCCTTGCTGAGGTTGGCCCGCTTACCCTTGTCGATCAGCGCCAGCAGAAAGAGCGGAACGTCGTCGCCGCCGAAATAATGGATCGTGCGGTAACCGCCGCTCTTTCCCTCACCGCGTCCAGCATGGCGCATTTTTCGCGCCCCGCCGGTCCCGACCATCAGCTCGCCGCCGCGTGGATCATTCGCGATCGCGATGGCAATCTCCTGCACCTCATCATCCGTCAGACCTGCCGCCTTGGCCTGTCTTTCAAACACTGAAGTCAGCAGGACGCCATGCATGCGACCTTATACGGCATTGCCGTAGTTCGATCCAGCGAAACTCTTCCGATGAGATAATTGCGCGCCGGACAACGATCCAACTTGGCCGCGATTTCATGACCCGATTTGAACCTTCGAGCCTAAACGCGACCAGCTCCATGCCTCCAGGCAGGAAATTGATTTCCTTGGGATTTATGGTCGGAGCGAGAGGATTCGAACCTCCGACCCCTTGTCCCCCAGACAAGTGCGCTAACCGGGCTGCGCTACGCTCCGACGGCTCGGCTTATAGTGGCGGGTGCGCCCGGATGCAATCCGCTTGAGCGTCGGATTCACGCTGTTCGTCTGCGATCGTGAACTGAGCCGATGCGGCACAGTCCGGCGGGCCCCGAATTAACCCTCGATTAAGTCTTCGATTGCGGGCTTCGCGCGCTGCCCGCATGGTTTTCTCGGGACCGGGAGGTCACGCAGGCGGAGAAGACCATGTCACTGGCGACTGTCACGGCAAGCGGCACCCGGCCCGCGCTGCGCGCATCGGTGCAAGCCTCCGGTTCGCTAGAAGGCTTCTTCCGCGAGCTGGCGCCGGATTGGCACTCGCAATGGGCCTGGGACAATTACGAATCGACCATCCTCGCCTTGACCCAGCGCCTAGGCCTGCGCCGCGTCTGCGAGATCGGCGGCGGACGTGATCCACTGTTCACGGCGCAGCAGGCCAGCCGCCGCGGCATCGACCTCATCGTCAACGACATCGACGCCGGTGAGCTCGCGTTGACGCCGGCCGGCCTCAAGACCGCACGCTTCGACATCGCTGGAGACCTCTCCGAGCCCGACATCGCGCGCGGCGGCTACGACCTGATGGTCTCGCGCATGGTCTTCGAGCATGTCGCTGATGTCGAGCGCGCCTGGACCAACATCCATGCCCTGCTGGCGCCCGGCGGCGTTGCGCTCGCCTTCTTCCCGACGCTCTGGGCTCCGGTCTTCGCGCTCAATCACCTGCTGCCGGAGAAGGCCTCGCGGGCGATCGTCCACGCGCTCTTCCCGCTGCGGCGCGACGGCGGCGGCGATCCGAAATTCCCGGCCCATTACGACTGGTGTCGCGGCAGCCGCGCGCAGCTCACGCCGATGCTGAATCGCGCTGGCTTCTCTGATGTCCACATCCAGCGCTTCTGGGGCCATGGCTATTTCGACCGCATGCCCGGGCTGAAGCAGGCCGACCACGCTTTCAACGCGCTGGCGGCGAGGATCGGCTGGGATTTCGTGACGACCTACGCCTATGTCGTCGTGCGCAAGGACCGTGCCTGAGGTCTCTCGTCGGCGGAGACCGGCAGGGCGGCCAGCCCCCAGATCAGGCCGAGCATCAGATACATGTGGCGCCAGTGGTCCGTGTCGATCTGCAGGCCCTGCAGGATCGTGACGAACAGCACCGACCACACCACGATGGCGTGGTTCTGCCGGGGCGAGCGCTGGAACACCAGCCGCCAGCCGACGAGGCAGGTCGCAGCCATCAGGGCGAGCCATGAGAAGCCGCCGAGCCAGCCATAAGACGCGAAGGCGTTGATGTAGACGTTGTGCGGGTCTTCGGGGAACAGCCAGCGGAAGCGCAGCGGCCCGAAGCCGTTGGGTTCGTCGAGCAGCAGCGGGATCGAGCGCAATTGGTTGCCGAAGCGGCCGGTGACGCCCTGGTCGTAGCTCTGGTCGAGACTGGCGCGCACCTCGAAGACGCTGCGGATGCTCTCGAAGGAGAGCGCGACGAGCAGCGCGACGGTGAGCAGGCCGAGCGCCGTCAGCGTCAGCGCGACGATGCGTGCACGCCCTGCGGCGTTGGGCGCGGTCAGGAAGGTCAGCGCGATCATCATCAGCGCCGCGGCGACGAGATTGCCCCAGGCCCCGCGCGAGAAGGTCAGGAACAGCGCCGCCAGCGGTACGCTCATCGCCAGGAGGCCGCGCATGAGGCCGAGCCGGCCGATCAGGATGTGCTGCAGCACGAAGACGATCGGCAGGACGAGGAAGGGGCCGAGCACGTTGGGATCCTTGAAGGTGCCCGAGGCGCGTCCGTAGAGCGAGAAGATCGCGCCGAGCCCGCCGACGTCGAAATAGCCGAGGATGCCGGCGAAGCCTGCGCCCCAGGCCGCGAAGAGATAGCCCTTGCGCAGCGTCTCGAGCCGGCCCAGCGCATCGTCGGCCATGATCGCGGCGAGGAAGATCGCGGTGACCATCAGATAGACCGAGACCGCCGTGAAGCGCACGGCCGCCGCGTCGTCCATCCAGGGGATCAGCGAGAAGGTCCCCCCGATATTGTAGAGCAGCAGCAACAGCGCCATCGGCAGGAGCTTCTGCGAGAAGCGGATGCCGGTGAGCGCGAAGATCAAGACCGCGAGCAGGAAGACCAGCTCATAGGGCGAGGGTTCGATAAGGGCGAGCCCGCTGCACGCCGTCAGCAGCCAGAGCACGCCGCGTTTGATCGCGGCATAGGAGATGCGCAGACTGCCGCGGCGGCCCGTTTCGCGCGCGGCATGGTCGGTGAGCACGCTCAATAGGCGTTCTCGCTCTTCGTCATCAGCGAGAGCGGCGTCTTCGCGAGGATGTAGAGGTCGAGCAGCACCGACCAGTTCTCGATGTAGTAGAGATCGTGCTCGACGCGACGCTGGATCTTGTCTTCGGTGTCGGTCTCGCCGCGCCAGCCATTGACCTGCGCCCAGCCGGTGATGCCGGGCTTGACCTTGTGCCGGGCGAAGTAGCCGTCGACGACCTGTTCATAGGCGCGGTTCGAGGCCGTGGCATGGACCGCATGCGGGCGCGGGCCGACCAGCGAGAGGTCGCCCCGCAGGACCACGTTGAGCAGTTGCGGCAACTCGTCGAGCGAGGTCTTGCGAATGAAGCGGCCCACGCGGGTGACGCGGGGATCGTCCTTGGTGACCTGTCTGGCGGCCTTGTGGTCGGCCATGTCGTGGTAGAGCGAACGGAACTTCAGCACCTCGATCTGCTCGTTGTTGAAGCCGTAGCGCTTCTGGCGAAACAGCACCGGCCCCTTCGAGTCGAGCTTGATTGCGATGGCCGTGGCCAGCATCACCGGCGAGAGCGCGATCAGCGCCAGCGTGCCGGCGACCTTGTCGAAGACCCATTTGACCACGATGTCCCAGTCTGCGATCGGGCGGTCGAAGACGTCGAGCACCGGCACCGCGCCGAAATAGGAATAGGAGCGCGGGCGGAAACGCAGCTTCGACATATGCGCCGAGAGGCGGATGTCGATCGGCAGAACCCAGAGCTTGCGCAGCATGGTGAGCAGCCGCGCCTCGGCCGAGATCGGCAGGGTGAAGATCACGAGGTCGAGCTTGGTGCGGCGGGCGAACTCGACGAGATCGTCGATCGTGCCGAGCTTGGGGTATCCGGCGACGAGATCGGGCGAGCGGTCGTCGTTGCGGTCGTCGAAGACGCCGCAGATGCGCAGGCCCGTGTCGCGCTGCGCTTCCAGAGCGCGGATCAGCGCCTCGCCGCCTTCGCCGCCGCCGACGATGGCGGTGCGCCGCTCCAGCCGGCCGGTGCGGGTCAGGTGCCGTACGCCGAGTGTGACGATCAGGCGCTCAGCCAGCAGCGCGGCCGCACCGGCGCTGTAGAAGCCGAGCAGCCAGACGCGCGAGACCTGGTCGCCGATCTTGAGGAAGAAGAAGGCGGCGAGCGTGATCAGGAAAAGCAGGGTCCAGCCGCTGGCGAGCCTGACCGCCATGGCGATGAAATTTCTGAGCGCGCCGACATGGTAGAGATGCAGCGCCTGGAAGACGGCGAGCGCCCCCACGGCCAAGGCCGGGATCGTGATCTGGTAGGGCAGGGTGCTGTCGACATTGCCGGCGGCGTAGAGCCAGAAGATCAGCCCGCCGGTGCCCACGACGGCCAGCACGTCGAAGAACCGCACCAGCCCCTCGATCATCACCGGCGAGAGCGTCGGCTTGACCGGGATCGCGGCGATCCGCTCGGCCAGCGGATGGAAGATCCGCGTGCCGCCGCTGGACGGGCCGAACATCTCCGGCGTTGCCGAGGCAGCGGCATCCGCCTTGATCAGATCGCGGACATCGAAGGCACCCATGACGTCAAATCCCTGGTCGCTGCAACCGTGATCGCCGTCGGCGCCGCCGGACCTGTCGCCGTCGCCAGCCCGCCGATCTTGCCGCTGACCTACCGGAAAATGCTCACGGAAGGCTTAATCGGACCGATTGCTGTTTCGGCAGGTGCGCGGCAGCTGCGGCAGGGGTCGGCGGAGCTGTTTTGTGGGCAGATCAGGCGCAAGAAAGAAAACGTGAATTTCCCTTGGCCGATCAACGTATTGAAACAGTCGAAATGGGGCGATTTTCATCCGATTCGACGCGCTGAAGTCGGCCTTCAAGTCGTTTCAGGTTGACTGAAAGCAATGTCGAGGCTATATGTTTCCGTGATGAGTGTCTGAGAAGCACATTTCTGCGCGATCAAGTTTTTGGCCCTGGCGGCCGAGAATCGATTGCCGTGCTGCTTTCGCGGTGGTTCCCGCCGAAGGCCTTTTTGATCCGGACCTGATCTCAAACTCCAACTTTTGCCTAGCTGCCTGGCATCGCCCCCGCGATGCCCGTTGCCGGCTTCGCCCGTGTGCAACATGTCTACCCATTGGTTCTTCCTGCTCGCGGCCATCGCCGTCGAGATCGTCGCGACGGCCGCGCTGAAGTCGTTCGTCTCGGCTCCCTGGCTGGTGGCGTTCCTGCCGCTGGCCCTGATCGGCCTGTCCTTCGCCCTGCTCAGCATCGCGCTGCGCGTCATCCCGCTGGCTGTCGCCTATGCGGTCTGGGAGGGGCTCGGCATCGTCGGCATCGCCGTCATCGGCCATCTGCTCTTCGGCGAGCATCTGACCGCCGGCCGCCTGGTGGCGCTGGCTGCGATTCTTGCCGGCATCCTCCTGCTCGAGCGCGGCGTCGGCGACACCCATGCCGACGAGCCCCGCAATGCCCGTGTCGATGGGAGGCTGGTGTGACCATCGCGCTGATGCCTCAGACGCTGGCCATCGCCTGGCTGGCGCTGGCAGTGGTGCTCGAAGTCGCGGGCTCCAGTCTGCTCAAGCTCTCCGACGGCATGCGCCACCGCCTGGCGGGGTTGCTCGGGATCGTCATGGTCATCGGCGCCTTCGCCGCGCTGGCGCAGGCGATCCGTGGCATGGACCTCTCGGTCGCCTATGCGGTCTGGGGCGGGGCGGGGCTGGTCATCACCGCGATCGTCGGCGCGCTCGCCTTCGGCCAGCGCATCAGGCCGACGGGCTGGGCCGGGATCGCTTTGGTACTGGCGGGTGTCGTCGCGCTCAAGCTGCTTTGAGCCGCCGCTCCGTTCAGGCTCGGCCGCGCTTGGCCATCGCGTCGCGATAGGCCGCGATCACGCCGTCGATCATCGAGTCGAGCCGGAAATTCTCGCGCACATGCTGTGCGAGATCTGCGGCGTCGGCGCTTCGCTGCGCATCCGGTGTCGCCAGCGCCTTCGCGATCGCGCCGGCGAGGATGACCGGATCGTTGGTCGGGATCAGCCGGTGCTTGTGGTGCGGCCCGTAGATCTCGTTGATGCCGCCGACATCGGTGGAAACCAGCGGCTGGGCTGCGGCCGCCGCCTCCAGGATGACATAGGGCAGCGATTCCGCCCGCGACGGCACCACCATGACATGGGCCCGCGACAGGGCCCGCCGGATCGGACCGGGCGGCTCGAAGACGCATTGCCCGGCGATGCCGCGCGAGACGGTGAGCGCGCGCAGCGCCGCTTCGTCCGGGCCCGAGCCGACGATCAGCATGCGCGGCGTCAGGCCATCGCGGCTCTTGAGCAGGCTGAGCGCGTCGATCAGCGTGTCGATGCCCTTCGCCGAGCGCAATTCGCCGAGATAGACGAGGTCGAAGGTCGCGTCCGCATGGTCGATCGGCTCGAATTCCGGGTCGGAGATGCCGTTGAGGACGATTCGGTGATCGGTGCGCGGCATGTGGCCGATATGGGCCTCGAAGCGCCCGGCGATGAAGCGGCTCTCGAACAGGAACATGTCGGTGGCGCCTTCGAGTAGCCGCTCGACGGCCATGTAGACCTTATGCTCGGTTCCGCCGGGCTTGTAGTTGAAGCTGCCGCCATGGGGCGTGTAGGCGGTGACATAGCGTCGCCCGGGACTGACGAGGGCGGGTAGCCGGCCGTAAAGCCCGCCCTTGGAGCCGTGGCAGTGGACGATGTCGGGGGCGAGCCGCGAGCGCACCGAGATCGCGCTGATCTGGGCCCTGGCATCGGTGACGCTGGGATAGCGCGACATCGCCACGCGCGTGATGCCGAGCGTGAGCTTGTCCGAGAGTTCGGCGAAGACATCGTCGGCGCGGCTGCCGCCGGTGGTGGAATCGCAGAAGATGCCGACATCGTGGCCGCGCTCCGCCTGGCCGCGCGCGAGGTCGAGCACATGCCGGAAGAGGCCGCCGAGCGGCGCCCGGAAGACATGCAGGATCCGCAGCCGCGGCAGGGCGGTGTCCGTCATCAAGGCTCTCCGGACAGGCTCAGAACCAGCGTTCTTTGATGACGATCGTGTCGCCCGGCTGGACCGGATAGGTGATCGGCACGCTCGCCGTGACGAGCTGGTCCTCGACCTGCCGTGTGACCTCGGCATAGGCACGCTGGCCGCGCGGCGTGAAGCCGCCCGCGATCGCCACCGCCGTCTGCACGGTCATGCCATGGACGTAAGGGAACTGGCCGGAATTGGTGACTTCGCCGAGCACGAAGAAGGGGCGGTAGGTATCGACCTCGACCGAGACCTTCGGCTCGCGCAGGAAGCCGGCGCGCAGCCGTCCCTCGATCGCCTTTTCAAGCTGCTGGGTCGTGCGCCCTTGCGCCTCGACGGCATCGATCAGCGGCATCGAGATCTTGCCGGAGCCGTCGACCGCATAGATGTTCGAGAGGTTGTCCTGGCCGAAGACGATGATGCGCAGGCGGTCGCCGCTGGCGAGACGATAGGGTCCGGCGGGTTGCGCGAGCGCATAGTCGGACGGCGCATAGCTGGGCGCGCATGCGCCTGCCGTCATGGCGACAGCCAAGGCGAAAGAGGCGAGACGTCGACTCATCACAAGCGATACCCATGCGGAACCCGGGCGAAGCATTGGCCCGATATGGTTAACAAAGGCTTCAGGATGATGGGTTCGGCGCGCGGCGCCATGGCGCTTCGGCAGGTTCTTAACCCCGCACTAACCTTACTGCGCTTTCATTGACGCTGCGTCCTGTCCAGGGCGCGAGAGTTTTGCGTGAATGGATGGGTCATGACCGCTCAAACCGAGGGCCTCGCCAGGGAAGACGTGTCGCGCGACGGTGAAAGCCGCGGCGAGATGCTCGATCTCTCTGCGCTCTGGGCTGCGATCAAGCGCCGCCGGATGTGGATCATCGGGCCGACGGTCGCGGTGTTCGGCCTGTCCTTCGTCGCCGTCAACATGGTTTCACCGCGCTACACCGGCGAGGCTCGCATCCTGCTCGAGAACCGCGGTGGCTTCTTCACCTTGCCGGGCCAGGCCTCGCCCGACAGCGCGGGCCAGTTCGACGCCGAGGCCGTCCAAAGCCAGGTCCAGCTCATCATGTCGCGCGACCTCGCCCGCGACGCGATCAAGCGCATCGGACTGGTCGGCAACTCCGAGTTCGATTCGGGCGCCGGCGCGCTGAACGCGCTGCGCAAGATCGGCGTCCTGGTCGGCCTCGGCGGCCATCCGGCCGACCATTCGCCCGAGGACCGCGTGCTGGAGAAATATTTCGACCGGCTCCTGGTCTATCCCGTCGGACGTTCGCGCATCGTCGCGGTCGAGTTCACCTCCCAGGACCCGGCGCTCGCCGCCAGGGGCGCCAACATCATCGCCAACGCCTATCTGGAGATGCAGGAGGCCGCCAAGCAGGATTCGGCCCGCAGCGCCTCGTCCTGGCTCTCGACCACGATCGAGCCGCTGCGCAAGCGCCTGGCCGAGGCCGAGGCCAAGGTCGAGGACTTCCGCTCCCGCAACGGCCTGCTCGTCGGCGCTAACAACACCACCATCAACGCCCAGCAGCTCGGCGACCTCTCGACCCAACTCTCGGCGGCCCGCAGCCAGCAGGCCGAGGCGCAGGCCAAGGCCGGGCTGATCCGCGACGCGATCAAGCAGGGCCGCACCTTCGAGATCCCCGATGTCGCCAACAACGAGCTGGTGCGCCGGCTGATCGAGCAGCGCGTCAACCTGCGCGCCCAGATCGCACTCGAATCGCGCAATCTTCTCTCCGAGCATCCCCGCATCAAGGAGCTGAGCGCTCAGCTCGCCGATCTGGAAGGGCAGCTTCGTGCAGCCGCCGAGCGCACGGTCCGGACGCTGGAGAACGAGGCCAAGATCGCCGGCCAGCGCGTCGAGAGCTTCACCGCCGCGCTCGATGGGCAGAAGAAGAGCGTCTCGACCGGCAATGACAGCGAGGTGCAGTTGCGGGCGCTGGAGCGCGAGGCCCGCACCCTGCGCGAGCAGCTCGAACAATACATGCTGCGTTATCGCGAGGCCGTCGCCCGCGACACCCAGAACGCAACACCGGCCGATGCCCGCGTCATCTCGCGCGCCATCGAGCCGACCGAACCGTCCTTCCCGAAGAAGCTGCCGACCGTGCTGGTGGCGACGCTCGCGACCTTCCTCGCCTCGCTGGCGACGGTGGTGTCGCGCGAGCTGCTCAACGGCCGCCGCGACGCGCCGATCCCGCAGCCGCGCCGGGCGGCGGGCTGGGTCGGCGGCATGTCCCCCGGAGCCCCCCGAGCCGAGGATAGCCCCGTCGATCCGCGCCGCGAACGCGTCGCCGGGCTGCTGACCCATGGCGGCCGTCTCGGCCAGATCACGCTCGATCTCGCCCATCCCGAGCAGACGCTGGCCGATCTGGCCGAGCGCATCGAGGAGCCGGCGCGGGGCATGGCGCCGATGGTGCTCGTGCTCGACGGGGCCGGCGAGGGCGCGACGACGCCGCGCGACCTCGCCGAGCTGCTGTCGCAGCGCTGCCGCTGCATCATCGTCGATCTCGCCGCCGATGAAGGCCGCAGCCAACTCGGCTTCTCCGAGCTGCTCGCAGGCGAGGCGCTGTTCTCCGACATCATCACGCGCGAGCCCGGTTCGCGGCTGCACCGCATCGGCCCCGGCCGGGCCGGGCGCGATGCCGTTCTGGCGGCACCCGATCTCGTCGAGGTTGCGCTGGACGCCCTCTGCGAGACCTATGACTGGGTGCTGGTCGCCGCCGCTTCGAATGACGAAGGGGCGGTGCTGGCACCGCTGGCGCGCCGTGCGCAGGGCGGCCTCGTCATGGCGGGCCAGCTCGGCAACGGCCACGCCGTCGAGGCAGCCTATCGCCTGGCCGATCTGGCCAAGGCACCGGTGACGCTGATGCTGGACGCGCCCGAGACCGCATCGATGCGCGGCCTGCGCGAGCGCGACGCCACGCCGGTCTAATCCTCAGCCGCGCGGACGCGGCCCCGGTTCAGCCAACCCAGGCCCCGATGCGCCAGCTTCAGGGCGACGGGCGAGGCCTTGATCCGACGCTTGGCCCAACGCTTGGCGCGGGCGATGGCGGCGAGGGCGCGACCCTTGGCGGTCAGCGGCAGGAAGCTGTCGACCAGCTCGTCGCGCTCGTCGCAGATCGTGGTCTTGTAGCGGGCTTCGCCGACGCCGAGATCGAACACGGTCGTCCCTTCGCGGCCTTTCAGCTTGATCAGGTCGACCAGCAGGATTTCGCCCGGGCTGGTCTTGGCGGCCTCGCTCTCCATGTCGAAGGAGGTCGCCATCCCCGAGAAGCGCGCGGCCTGAACGGCGCCGACATAGGTCGCGACCGACTGCCTGTTGACGTCGAGCGAATATAGTTCCAGCCCCGGGGCCGATGACCCCTCCGGCTGTGCGGCACGCTCCAGGAAGGCACGGACGGCCGGCGGCGCGAAGGGATCAGGCACGCCCATCATCCTGAAGCGGGCGGCTTTCTGCCGGAGGAAGGCATCGATCACCCTGTTGATCTCGGCCGGCTCGCGCGCCCGGACCAGCTCGGAAGGCCCGAAGCCCGCGAAGCGGTTGCGCTTGTTCTTCAGCTTCTTGTGGGCATGGCTGCTCATCGAGCGCCGCAGCGAGCCGTCGGCATCGCCGGGAACGAGCGAGAGCTTGTAGGCGCCGCTCGGGCTGGGGCCCGCAGCCAGTGCGGCCAGCGGATTGGCGATGCCCTGCCACTGCGTCGGCTGGTTCACGAAGATGAAGGCGTCGAGCCCGCTGATAGCAGCGCCGATCTCTGCGAGCAGCAGCCGCATCGCCTCAGGCTCCAGCAGCGCGGCGAATTCGGGCGCGTACAGTGCCATATGGTAATTGGCGTGTTTGCCGCCGATGAACTCGGCGAAGCGGATGCCGTTGCGGCGGGTGATGACCAGCGGCAGGATCGCGAGCGGCTGCGCCGAGGCGTCCCGCACGACGACATGGCGGAAGCTCATGCGTTCCGCCGCGCCGACCGTCTCGACGAAGGGGCGCACCCAGCCATAGGTCTGATACGGGGTCACCAATGCGCGTGCCTCCAGCTCACGCCAGTCGGCCTCGACGGCGGCGATGTCGCTGGGGGTCGTGATGCTGTGCCAGGGCCGCGCGCCGGTGGCGGCCAATGGGCGTTCGGCAAAGGTCGGCTCGACAGGCGCGGACTGGCTCAACGCTGACTTGGCAAATGCGGACATGGATGGCCGGGCCTCGGGATTGAGACAATGCCGCCTCCTTAACCCGCTATTGTGAACGGACTCGGCAAGATCGCGCTTCCTCGACGCCGGCATTGGCGAACAGCGTTAGCGAGCGGTTGCCGCGGATCGGATAGATGAACCTGCGCCATCAAGCCTTCTCCGCCGCCTTTGCGGCGATCTCGGCGAGCGGCGCCGACCGCTGGGGCAGGGGCCTCGCGCAGGGAGCGGGCGTTATCCTGACGCTGCATCATGTCCGCCCGCAGAGGAAAGAAAGCTTCCGTCCCAACGGCATCCTTGAGGTCACGCCCGATTTCCTCGACCGCACCCTGACGCTCATCCGTTCCGAGGGCTACGATCTGGTCTCGCTCGACGAGGCGATCATCCGCCTTTCGGCGCCGCGCAAAGGCCGCTTCTTCGTCGCGCTCACCTTCGACGACGGCTACCGCGACAATGTCGAGCATGCCTGGCCGGTGCTGGCGAAGCATGGCGCGCCCTGGACGCTCTTCGTCACGCCGGGCTTCGCCGACCGCACCGCGCGGCTCTGGTGGCTCGAGCTGGAGGAGGCGATCCGGGCACTGCCGCAGATCGCGCTTACCCTGCCGGGCAGCCCCTTCACGGCGCCCAGCCGCAGCGATGCCGAAAAGCAGCGCGCCTTCGACAGGCTCTACTGGCGTCTTCGCAAACATCCGGAAGCGATTCTGCTGGCAGCGATTTCAGATCTCGCCGGACAGGCCGGCATCGACTCCGCTGCACTCGCCGAACGGGAATGCCTGCCCTGGGAGACGCTGCGCGCGCTGGCGGGAGCGCCGGGCGTGACCATCGGCGCGCATACGCTGACCCATCCGATGCTCGCCAAGCATGACGAGGCCTTTGCGCGGACGGAGATCGTCGAGAGCAGGGTACGACTGGAGGCTGAACTCGGCGTGCCCGTGCGCCATTTCGCCTATCCGGTCGGCGATCCGACATCGGCAGGACCGCGCGACTTCGCGCTGGCGCGGGAGGCGGGATATGTCAGCGCCGTCACCACGCGGCCGGGCCATGTCTTCCCCGAGCATGCCGCGCACCCGCACGCGCTGCCGCGCGTCTCGCTCAATGGCCTGCATCAGAGCGAAGCGGCCGTGAGGGGGTTGCTCTCGGGACTGCCATTCTGGCTCTGGAACCGGGGCAGCAAGGTCGATGTGGGGTAGCGCGGGGAACCCTCTCCCGGAGGGAGAGGAGTAGGCCACCGGACCAGTTCCGCGAGTGCTGACCGTCGCGGTGGCGTCCGGCCAGCGATTTCCCTCCGAACATCTCAGCCCTGCCCCTCTCCTTATGGGAGAGGGGTTCCCCGCGCTTCGCCCTGAAGCGTCGCGCTCAAACCCCGTCCTTCCGCTCCATCCACCGGATCAGCGGCAGCAACGGCAGCACCCAGGCGAGGCCGAGCGCGATATAGGCGATCGTCTGCACGAGCTTGGGCGCCTCGGTGATCCGCCCCTGTGCCAGCGCCATGGCGACGAGCGCGTAGACGCAGACGAAGATCAGGATGGCGACGGTGCCGATCAGCTTGCGATGTGTCTGCCTCATCACGCGTTTCTCCTGAGCGCCTGCCGGCCTGCGGCAATGCGGGCGTTGTCTAAAGCCCGGCGCGCGGACTATCTGTCACTTGGCGATGCGCTTGTGAAGCGCTGACGATGCGACGCAAGGCTCCGCTTCCGTGACCATAGCCCTCGACCAAGCCGCATCTGCGGCCATGCCCGCCGCGAAACATGCCGGCATCCGCCGCTGGCTCTGGATCGTCGCGGCGCTCGTCTTCGTGATGGTGATCGTCGGCGGCGCGACGCGGCTGACCGGCTCGGGCCTCTCCATCACCGAATGGAAGCCGATCACCGGCGCGCTGCCGCCGCTCTCGGCCGATGCCTGGGCGAGCGAATTCACGAAATACCGCGAGAGCCCGCAGTACAAGCTCCTGAATGAGGGCATGAGCCTCGGCGAATTCCAGTTCATCTACTGGTGGGAATGGGGACATCGCCAGCTCGGCCGCTTCATCGGCTTGGTCTATCTGCTCGGCTTTTTGGTGGTGGCGGCCCGCCGCCTGCTGCCCTGGCGCCAGACGCTGGTGCTGTTCGGCATGGGCCTGCTGCTCGGCCTGCAGGGCACGATCGGCTGGATCATGGTGGCGTCCGGCCTGCAGCCCGGCATGGTCGCGGTCGCGCCCGTGAAGCTGACGCTGCATCTGACCTTCGCCGCGCTGTTTTTCGCCTCCGTCGTCGCCTTCGCGACCTGGCTGACGCCGGCGCGGCGGCAGGAAGCGAGCGCTGGGCGGTTCGCTGCCGCCGTGCTGTTGGCCCTGATTTTCATCCAGATCGCCCTGGGCGGCCTCGTCGCCGGCTCCAAGGCCGGGCTGACCTACAACACCTGGCCGCTGATGGACGGCGCGCTGGTGCCGCCGCCGTCCGCCCTGTTCGTCCAGGTGCCGTTCTGGGAGAACTTCGTCGATAACGCCGTGCTCGTGCAGTTCAACCACCGCGTCGGCGCCTATCTGCTGCTGGCGCTGGCCATCTGGCACGCGTTCTCGCTGCGCAGCAGTGCGCCGGGCTCGGGCGGGGTGAAGCGCGCGACCGCCATCGCCGGGCTGACGCTGGCGCAAGGCCTGCTCGGCATCGTCACGCTGCTGCTGGTCGTGCCGCTCTGGGCCGGCCTCGCCCATCAGGCGCTCGCCTTCGTCGTTCTGGCGATGGGGGTCGTGCATGTGACCAGGCTGTCATCCCGGGGCACGCCGCAGGCGTGAGCCCGGAACCCACGACTGGGTGATCCATCAGGTTTGCGCCGCCGACGACGCCACGATATCCGGCTCGCCCGATCGTGGGTTCCGGGTTCGCCGCTACGCGGCGCCCCGGAATGACAGCTTGGATCAAGCCAGCGCCTGATCCAGATCGTCGATCAAATCCTGCACGTCCTCCAGCCCGATCGACAGGCGGATCACCTGCGGGCCGGCGCCCGATGCCGTCTTCTGCTCGTCGGTGAGCTGGCGGTGGGTGGTCGAGGCCGGGTGGATCACCAGCGAGCGCGTATCGCCGATGTTGGCGAGATGCGAGAACAGCTTCAGCTCCGTCACGAGCTTCACGCCCGCGTCGTAGCCGCCCTTCAGCCCGAAGGTGAAGACCGCGCCGGCGCCCTTGGGCGAATAGCGCTTGGCGAGATCATGATACTTGTCGCCGAGCAGACCGGGATAGCTGACCCATTCGACCGCCGGGTGCTTTGCCAGATGCGAAGCGACCCAAAGAGCGCTGTCGCAATGGCGCTGCATGCGCAGCGGAAGCGTCTCGATTCCCGTCAGGATCATGAAGGCGTTGAAGGGCGAGAGCGCCGGGCCCATGTCGCGCAGGCCGAGTACGCGGGTGGCGATGGCGAAGGCGAAATTGCCGAAGGTCTCGCCCAGCACCATGCCGTTATATTCCGGCCGCGGCTTGGACAGCATCGGGTAACGTTCGTCGCCGACCCAGTTGAACGAGCCGCCATCGACGATGATGCCGCCGATCGAGTTGCCATGGCCGCCGAGGAACTTGGTCAGCGAATGCACGACGATGTCGGCACCATGCTCGAAGGGCCGGATCAGGTAGGGCGTCGCCATCGTGTTGTCGACGATGAGCGGGATGTTGTGCTTCCTGGCGATCTTCGAGATGCCAGCGATGTCGACGACGACCCCGCCGGGGTTGGCGATGGATTCGATGAAGATCGCCTTGGTCTTCGGCGTCACGGCCGCGGCGAAGGCCTCCAGATCGTCGGAATCGGCCCAGATCACGTTCCAGCCGAAGTTCTTGTAGGAGTGGTTGAACTGGTTGATCGAGCCGCCATAGAGCTTGCGCGCCGCGACGAACTCGTCACCCGGCTGCATCAGCGCATGGAAACAGAGGAATTCGGCCGCATGGCCCGACGCCACGGCGAGCGCGGCCGTGCCGCCCTCCAGCGCCGCGACGCGCTCTTCGAGCACCGCGTTGGTCGGGTTGCCGATGCGGGTGTAGATGTTGCCGAAGGCCTGCAGCCCGAACAGCGAGGCGGCATGGTCGACATCGTCGAAGACGAAGCTCGTCGTCTGGTAGATCGGCGTGGCGCGTGCGCCGGTCGCGGCATCGGGCGCGGCGCCCGCATGGATCGCGAGCGTGTGGAAACCGGGAGCTCTGTCTATCTTGGCGCGGTCGGTCATGGCGTACTCCCTGCGATCTTCTGAATGCGAGACATTGCGTTCGTTTTAACGAACGCTCTGTAGGGCGTCAATTACGGCCGTGGCGCCAGATCCGACCCGATATGCTCCGGCCGGACGCCCATTCCGACAAGCCTCGCCGGGAGACGCCGCAGCACCGGAAACCAGTCGAACAAACGCACCAGGAAGGGCGGGCCGAGCGGCGCATCGCTCTCGCCGCGCGCTAGCAGCGGCGTGATGATGCGGTTCTGCACAATCACCTGGATGCGTTGCGTGGCCTTGGTCGGGAATTCGCGGCGCTCCTGCACGGCCGCGAGATCGCTGTCGCTCAGGCGCTTCTCGCGCAGGGGAGCGGCGAGGCGATTGGCCGCCGCGACCGCGTCCTGAACCGCGAGATTGACCCCGACGCCGCCGATCGGCGACATCGCATGCGCCGCGTCGCCGATGCAGAGCAGCCCCGGCTTCCACCATGTTTCGAGTCGATCGACGGCGACGGTGAGGAGCTTGATCTCGTCCCAGTCCTGGATCGCCTGCATGCGGCCGGCAAACCACGGCGCGAGCCTGACGATGCCGTCGCGGAAGGCCTGCAGGCCTGCCGCGCGCAGGTCCTCGAACTTGCCCTTCGGAATGACGAAGGCGCTCTGCCAGTAAGCGCCGCGATTGAGTGTCACCAGAAGCCGTCCGTTCGCGACCTGACCACCGGTCTGCTCGGGATCATCAGGCTCTCGCGGCAGCCTGAACCAGAGCACGTCCATCGGCGCGCCGATGTCGATGCCTTTCAGCCCCGATGCGGCGCGGATATCGGAGCGACGACCATCGGCCGCGACGACGAGGTCCGCCCGGATCGAGAAGGGACCGGCGCCATCGCGGCCGGTGAGGCCGCTGATCTTGCCAGCCTGTTCGATCAGCGCTTCCGCCTTGGCGCTCATCATCAATGTGAAGCGTGGCTGCTCGCGCCCGCGATCGGCCAGGAAGTCGAGGAAATCCCATTGCGGCATCATCGCGACGAAAGGCGCGGCCACGGGCAGGTGCGAGAAATCGGCGAACTGGATCGTCTCGTTCCCGAACCGCATCGCGATACTCGACAGGGCAGAATGTGGCAGCTTCAGGAAGTCTTCGAGCAGCCCGAGCTCATGCATCAGTTGCAGGGTCGAGGGGTGGATCGTGTCGCCGCGGAAGTCGCGCAGGAAGTCGGCATGCTTTTCCAGCACGATCACATCGACGCCGGCCCGCGCCAGCAGGAAGCCGAGCATCATCCCGGCGGGCCCGCCCCCGGCAATGCAGCAGGTGGTGGTGAGGTCGCGCATCGCCGTTACCCCGCTTCGGTTTACCGCATTTCCTACCGAACCGCGCCGTCATCCCGGGCAAGCGTAGCGCAGACCCGGGATCCATCGTTGGTCGCGACGGAGCCCTATGATGGATCCCGGATCGGCGCGGCTGCGCCGCTTGTCCGGGATGACGCAGGGGTTCCTCGCAAAAACACCAAATTCACGTCCCCGGCCGGTTGATCGACAACTTCTGGAAGCCCTTGCCGGCCAGGACCGGCTTCTTCGACGAGAGGATCCGCGAATTGATGCCCTGCCAGCCGATCTCCCCGGAAAGCCGGCCATATTCGATCTTGGGGCAGCGGTTCATGATGACGGTCACACCCTTCGCCTCGGCCCGCGCGGCCGCCTCGTCATTGCGCACCGAAAGCTGCATCCAGATGACCTTGGGCAGAGGATCGAGCGTCAGCGCCTCGTCGGTGATGGCTGAGGCCGCTTCCGAATTGCGGAAGATCTCGACCATGTCGATCGCGCCGGGGACGTCCTTCAGGGAGCCATAGACCGTCTTGCCGAGCAGCGTCTGGCCGGCAAGGCCCGGATTGACCGGGATCACGTCGTAATCGCGGTCGAGCAGGTACTTGGTCACGATCCAGCTCGGCCGGGCCTCGCTGGCGGAGGCGCCGACGAGCGCAATGCGCTTCGTCTCGCGCAGGATGCGACGGATCAGCGCATCATCGTAAGAGTCGTGGCTCAACGCGATTCATCCAAGAAAATCATAATGATAACAAAGCGCTCTTGCTGCCGGTGAAGCGACGTCATCACAGCATTGCCATGCTTTCGTGCTTGCCTTCCGACACGGGGATGGGCCCCGAGTGCGATCTGCTCAGAAGGGAGTACCTGCCATGTGCGACTACAGCCTGCACCATGTGATGTCCACTCCCGCCAAGGTCGGCGACGAGCTGGTCTCGACCAGCTTTGCGCAGTCGAGTACCCGCGGCTTCTGCGCCGTCGGGCACGCCGACGTAGCCGTCTGCGTGCTACCCGGCACCGAACTGGCATTCCACGCCGACATCGAATGCGACCGCGGCCTCGGCCTGCTGCCCAACCGCAGGATCGCGGCCAGGGTCGCGCGCTTCCGCCAGGTCGAACTCGACAAGCCCTGCGCGCATCACGACGCGCTCGAACTCCCGAACGGGCAGATCGTGATGGTGACGAGCCTGGTCGAGGGGCAGCGCCTCACGGTGCTGCAGCTTCCCGCCGTTCCGCAGCCGGAAGGCGAGGCGCAGGCCCTGCCGCAGGCAGAGGCTCGGCCGGAGATCGAAACGGTCTGACCGCCGTCGACTGGACCGCGCCGATCCACTGACCGGCGCGGCGCCTCCAACAGGCGGCGCGGTTTCGCGCCGCCGCGTGTCAGGATTGTTCCCACATCGGCGCACGCTTCTCGACGAAGGCGTCAATGCCCTCCTCGGCATCGCGCGCCAGCATGTTCTCGACCATCACCGCCGAGGCATGATCGTAGGCCGCGGCGAGGCCCATCTCGCGCTGCTCATAGAAGGCGCGCTTGCCGACTCGAATCGTCGCCGAAGATTTTGAGGCGATCACGCCGGCGAGCCGTTGCGCCTCGGCCAGACCACCACCGGCGGGCACGACGCGGTTGACCAGCCCCATCCGCGCCGCCTCGTCGGCCGGCACCATCTCGCCCAGCAGCAGCATCTCCAGCGCATGCTTGGCTCCGAGATTGCGGGTCAGCGCCACCATCGGCGTCGAGCAGAACAGGCCGATATGGACGCCGGGCGTGCAGAAACGGGCCGCCGCGCCGGCCACCGCGAGATCGCAGCTCGCGACGAGCTGGCAGCCGGCGGCCGTCGCGGTGCCCTCGACCGCGGCGATGACCGGCTGGGGCAGGGCGGTGATCTGCTGCATCATGGTCGAGCAGCGACCGAGGATGTCGACGAAATAGGCGCGGCCCCGGTCCGGATCGGTGCGATGCGCGCTCATTTCCTTGAGGTCGTGCCCGGCGCAGAAGACCGGGCCTTCCGCCGCCAGCACGACCGCCTTGATGGTTCGATCGGCGGCGATGGCGGTGAAGGCTTCACCGAGCGCCGCCAGCATCGCCTCGCTCAGCGGATTGCGCGATTGTGGTCGGTCGAGCGTCAGCGTCGCGACGCCGGCCGCATCCTCGCGCCGCAGCGCGGGAGCAATATCGGGCCTGTGATGGGCGTTCATGGCGGAGACCTTTGGCGTTTCCCTATGCATTTTGACGTATTGTCGGCCGCGCTCCCCCATGCTGCAAGGGGCATCTCCTCATTCCAGCCTGCCCCGGACTGCCCGACATGACCCTCCGCATGACCGCCTCGCAGCTCGAGGCCTATCTCGACGACGTCTTCCCGCAGCTTCACATCGGCGGGCGCACCTATTTCGTGGAGGAGGTCGGGCCGATGACGGCCCGCATGCGCTGCGACTATCACGAGAAGCATCTGCGACCGGGCGGCACGATCTCCGGCCCGACCATGATGGCGCTCGCCGATCTCGCCCTCTACGCTGCGATCCTCGGCCAGATCGGCCCCGTCGCGCTGGCGGTGACCACCAGCCTGAACTTCAATTTCCTGCGCAAACCGGGGCCCGTCGCGCTGATCGGCGAGGCGAAGCTGCTCAAGCTCGGCAAGCGGCTGGCGGTCGGCGAGGTCGCGCTGTACTCGCAGGGTGAGAGCGAGATCGTCTGCCACGCGACGGGCACCTATTCCATTCCCGCCGAGCGATAGCGGGAAAGCGCGGCATGGCCGTCGATGTGACACTGCTGCAATATGCGCTGGTCGGCGCGGCCTCGCTCCTGGCCTCGGTCGTCGGCGGCGTCGCCGGCTATGGCACGGGGCTGCTTCTGCCGCCGGTCCTGATCCCGCTCATCGGGGCCGAAGCGGTCGTGCCGGTGATCGGCCTCTCGGCCCTCGTCACCAATGGCAGCCGGCTCGTCGCCTTTCGTGAGCATCTCGACTGGCGCCGGGCCGGCATCGTCTCGTTCTTCGCCTTGCCGTTCTCTGCGCTGGGAGCCTATGGCTACACCTTGCTTTCGGGGCCGGGCGCCATGCTGCTGATCGGCGCCGTCCTGATCGTGCTCGTGCCGGCGCGGCGGCTGATGACGCGGCGGCTCGGTCATCTCGACGATACCGGCCTCGCATTCGCCAGCGGCGGCTACGGCCTGCTCGTCGGCGGCACTTCCGGCTCGGGCGTCTTCCTGATCTCGATGCTGCTCGCGGCCGGTCTGTCCGGCATGGCGGTGATCGCCACCGATGCGGCGATCTCGCTGCCGGTCGGCATCGTCAAGTCGGCCGTGTTCCTCTGGCAGGGTGCGCTGCCCCTGCCGGCCTGGATCATGGCGGGCGTGATCGGGCTTGGCGCCATTCCCGGCGCCTTCCTCGCCAGGCGGCTGACGGGCGGCCTGTCGCTGGCGGCCCATGCCTGGATTCTCGACGGCGTCGTGCTGCTGGGCGGAGCGCTCATCGTGCTGCAGGCGCTGCGGCACGCCGGCTGAGGTAGGGCAGGAAAAAGATTGCGGTATCCAGATACCGCTTTCGCTATCGCATTTGGATTTATGCGTTTTTCGGCAAAACTGCGCTGCTTGAGCGATTGACATGAAGGCGGCTCGCGACTATCCACCGCCCCACACCGCCGCCTGTCTTGAGGCGGCTTGTCCTTTTTTCTCAACGCTCCGAAGGGTGCCCGCGATGAAGACCATCTCGCTCAAGCCCGCCGATGTCGAAAAAAAGTGGGTTGTGATCGACGCCTCCGGGCTCGTCGTCGGCCGTCTCGCCGCAGTTGTGGCGTTGCGTCTGCGTGGCAAGCACAAGGCGGCCTACACCCCCCATGTCGACTGCGGCGACAACATCATCGTCATCAATGCCGACAAGGTCGTCCTGACCGGCCGTAAGCGCGACCAGAAGGTCTACTATCACCACACCGGCTATGCCGGCGGCATCAAGGAGCGCTCCGCCAAGTTCATTCTCGAGGGCCGCTTCCCGGAGCGGATCGTCGAGAAGGCTGTCGAGCGCATGCTGCCCCGCGGCCCGCTGTTCCGCCAGATCCTCGGCAACCTGCGCGTCTACAAGGGCGCCGAGCACCCCCACGCAGCCCAGTCGCCGGAGGCGCTCGACGTCGCCGCGCTCAACAGCAAGAATGCGAGGGTCTGATATGGCCGAGGTTCTTCAGTCTCTCGAGCAGCTCGGCCAGGTCGCCAAGACCGCGCAGCCGGATGCTCCCGTCCACGTCAAGAAGGTCGATGCGCAGGGCCGCGCCTATGCCACCGGCAAGCGCAAGAACGCCATCGCTCGCGTCTGGATCAAGCCCGGCACGGGCAAGATCACGGTCAACACCCGTGACCAGGAGGTCTACTTTGCGCGCCCCGTGCTGCGCATGGTCCTCCAGCAGCCGCTGATCCTGGTCGAGCGCCTGACCCAGTACGACGTCGTCGTCACGGTCAAGGGCGGCGGCCTCTCCGGCCAGGCCGGCGCGGTGCGCCATGGCATCTCGAAGGCGCTGACCTTCTATGAGCCGGAGCTTCGCAGCCCGCTCAAGAAGGGCGGCTTCCTGACCCGCGACTCGCGTGTCGTCGAGCGCAAGAAGTTCGGCAAGGCCAAGGCCCGCCGCAGCTTCCAGTTCTCGAAGCGCTGATCGCACTCTTCAAAAGAGTCGAAAACTCAGAGGGTTGGCAGAAATGCCAACCCTTTTTCGTATCCGGTCGGCGCGCTGTCATGTTTCCGGGATTCGGCTCGGTTCGTGTGGTCCGATGCGCACTCGCCCAATGATGCCGATATGGGGTAGTTTTCACGAGGAAGCTCTTTTCTGCGCCACCGCGATGACGGCACCGGAAGTGAGTAGCCATGGAAATCATTCCGGAGATTACCCAGCTCACCCGTATCTTTTCGCATGCCGTCGCCCCGGCCTTCTTTCTGGGAGCGGTTGCCGCCTTCGTCGCGCTGATGACGACGCGGCTCACGGTCGTCAGCGAGCGCATCGCTTCGATGCGGGCGAAAGCGGCGCGCAAAAGCGCTTCCGCCGCCGAGAGCGCAAGGCTCGACCGTATGATCACGAGGGCGCGCATGTTGAGCGACGGTATTCTGCTGTCTCTCGTCAGTGGGATATGCGCAACGCTCCTGCTCGCAGAGCTGTTCATAAGTCAGTTCTTCAACCTGTCGCACGCCTACGGTTCCGCAGTCATGTTCATCGCCGCGACCTTGCTGTTGGGAGCGGCCCTGTTTCGTTTCGCGCAGGAAACACTGTCTGCTAGGCGCGAGCTGGAAGAGGAATGGGTCGGCCCTGACAACGACGAAACATCGGGCTGAAGCCGACCGTCGCCAGCACGACTTTCTTCGGGGCGGCTCGCAGGAACCCCTCTTCCCGCATGCTATAGGCGAGTCGCTCCGACCGGCCGCGCAAGCGTGGCGAGACGATGACGGGGCGATGAACGAAGCCGTGGGAGACCAGGAACCATGACAGCCCGCCCCGTCCTCCTCGTCACCGGCGGCAGCCGGGGCATCGGCGCCGCCATCTGCGTCATGGCTGCGCAGCGCGGCTATGATGTCGCGGTCAATTACCAGTCCAATGCCGATGCGGCCACGAAGGTCGTCGCAGCCTGCAAGGCCGCCGGCGCCAGGGTGGTCGCGCTGCAGGGCGACATGGCTGATGATGCCGACATCGCCCGCGTCTTCACGGAAGCCAAGGCCGCGCTCGGGGCGCTGAGCCATGTCGTCAACAATGCCGGCATCACCGGGCCGGCGAGCAAGTTGGCGGAAGCCGATCCGCAGGTGATCCGCACCTGCATCGACGTCAACGTCACCGGCGCGATCCTGGTCGCCCGCGAGGCCGCCCGCGCTTTGCTTGCCAATGATGCGGCGAAGGGCAGGGCGATCGTCAACATCTCCTCGATCGCGGCTGGCCTCGGTTCGGCCGACGAGTTCGTCTGGTATGCGGCCTCGAAAGGCGCGATCGATTCTTTCACCATCGGCCTAGCCCGGGAGCTGGCGCCGTCCGGTATCCGGGTCAACGCCGTCGCTCCCGGCATGACCGAGACCGATATTCACGCTGTGTCGTCGGGCGAGCCCGGCCGCGTCGCCCGCATCGCGCCGTCGATCCCGCTCAAGCGCGCCGCGCAACCCGACGAGATCGCGGAGGTCGTCCTGTTCGCGCTCTCGGACGCCGCCTCCTATGTGGTCGGCTCAATCCTGCGCGTCGGTGGCGGGCGCTAGCTGGAGCGGCGCGCGCTTCGTGCTAAATCCTGAGCGCCCACGCTGACCGGAAAGCCATGCGCGTCCTCCTGATCCTGATCGCCTTCGGCATGATCGCCGTGCCGGCCCTCATCGCGCTGGCGCGGCACGATCTGCCGCGCGGCCGCCGCATCTTCAATGCGCTGGTGATCTTCCTGGCGCCGGCCTTCGCGCTCGGCCTGATCCACGGCGTGCCCGAACTCGACGGCCGCGCGCTCCAGAACCCGGTCGCCTGGACGACTTTGCGGCTGGTGCTGTCCGGTCTCGCGCTGATCCTGCCCTGGTGCCTCTATGTCTGGCTTGTCGCCTCCCGCCGCTGACTACACGGATGTCTGAGATGACCGAGCCCGCCGACACGCCGCCGATCGACCATGCCTTCACGGGAGACAGGCGCGGGCCGGCGCTGGATCCGACCTATGCCGGTGCGCTCTCCTTCATGCGCCGCCGCTACTCCAAGGACGTCTCCGGCTGCGATCTCGTGATCTGGGGCGTGCCCTTCGACCTCGCCGTCTCGAACCGCCCCGGCACGCGCTTCGGGCCGCAGGCGCTGCGCCGGGCCAGCGCGATATTCGACGGCGATGCGCAATACCCCTCGCGCATCGACCCGTTCGAGCATCTGACGGCTGTGGACTATGGCGACTGCCTGCTGCCGCGCGGCGATCTGCAGGGCTGCGCCCGCGCGATCGAGCATGAGGCGGCCGGCATCATCGCGTCCGGCGCGCATCTCGTCACGCTCGGCGGTGACCATTTCATCACTCTGCCGCTGCTGCGCGCCCATGTCGCCCGACACGGCAAGCTGGCGCTTGTCCAGTTCGACGCCCATCAGGACACCTGGGACGACGGCGTCGGGGCGGTCAGCCACGGCTCCTTCGTGCTGGAGGCGGTGCGCGAGGGGCTGATCGATGTCGGCCGCTCGATCCAGATCGGCATGCGAACCGTCGCCCCGCGCGATTGCGGCATTGCCGTGCTCGACGCCTATGCGGCGCATGAACTTGGGGTTGCCGGAACGATTGCACGGATCAGGGAGCGGGTCGGCGTGGGGCCGGCCTATCTCTCCTTCGACATCGACGCGATCGACCCCGCCTTCGCGCCGGGGACGGGAACGCCGGTCGCCGGCGGCTTCACGTCGGATCAGGCCTTGCGCATGGTTTGGGGCATCCGCGACCTCGATTTCCGCGGCATGGACGTGGTCGAGGTCTCGCCGCCCTACGACCATGCCGATGCGACGGCGATCGCGGGTTCGGCGATCGCGCAGCACTACATCCAGGCGCTGGCGCTGAAGAAGGCTGGTTGAATCGGGCTGTGAGCTAAACCTTCGAACCGATTCCCACGATTATGAAATCGAGGCGCGGGGAACCCTCTCCCGGAGGGCGAGGGCAGTGAGGGGTCGGCCGTTCGACGTCGTGCCGTTACGTCGCCGCTGCTCACGCAACTGGTCCAGGGGCCTTCACCTCACCCCTGCCCCTCTCCTTACAGGAGAGGGGTTCCCCGCGCGTCTCATCGACGGCGAGATCGCATCATTGACAGCGCGGCCTCCCTCGCTCATATCCACCTCATGACCACGAACCTGTCCCGACGTCGCCCTGTCACGGCCGCCCTTGCGCGACCGCGATGACGCTCGGCCCTTGGCCAGACCGTCCGCGACCGCGCCCAGAGCGCGGTTTTTTTATGCCTGAAGCCGACCAAATATCTCAGGCCGGCATTTCGCTTTCGCACCCACCGGGGGTCCAGATGAGCCAGAATTTGAAATCGATCTTCATCGACGGCGAGGCCGGCACCACGGGGCTCGGCATCCGCGACCGGCTGGCCGCCGTGCCTGAGGTGGTGGTCAAGAGCATCGACCCCGACAAGCGCAAGGATCCCGCCGCCCGCAAGGAGATGATGGCGGAGGTCGATCTCGTCGTGCTCTGTCTGCCCGACGATGCGGCGAAGGAATCGGTCGCGCTCGCCGATGAACTGGGCGGCAAGGCGCCCAAGATCGTCGATGCCGCGACCGCGCATCGCGTTGCGCCAGGCTGGGTCTATGGCTTCGCCGAACTTGAGCACGGCCACGCCGCGAAGATCGCCAATGCCAACCGGGTCTCCAACCCCGGCTGCTATCCGACGGGAGCCATCGCCCTGCTGCGGCCCCTGGTCGATGCGGGTCTGCTGGCGCAGGACCATCCGGTCACCGTCAACGCGGTCTCCGGCTATTCCGGTGGCGGCAAGAGCATGATCGAGGCCCATGAAGCGGGCACGGCGCCGGCCTTCGAGCTTTACGGGCTCGGTCTCAAGCACAAGCACCTGCCCGAATTGCAGGAATACGCCCGCCTGACGCGGCGGCCGATTTTCGTGCCTTCGGTCGGCAATTTCCGGCAGGGCATGCTGGTCTCGATCCCGCTGCATCTCGACACGCTGCCCGGCACGCCGAAGGCCGCAGATCTGGAGGATGCGCTGGCCGAGCATTACGCCGGCTCGACCTATGTCGGCGTCGTGCCGGCATCGCAGGCCGGCGGCAAGCTGGAGCCGGAATCGCTGAACGATACCAACCGGCTGGAACTGCGCGTCTTCGGTGACGACAACCTGCGCCAGGCCGTGCTGGTCGCGAAGCTCGACAATCTCGGCAAGGGTGCCTCTGGCGCCGCCGTCCAGAACATCCGGCTGATGCTGGGGCTGCCGGAGAAGTAAGCGGCTTTCCCTTCTCCCCGCGGGGGAGAAGGTGGCACGGCGAAGCCGTGACGGATGAGGGCAGAACCTCGACCGAAAACAAGAAAAGAGCCGCTCGCGCGGCCCTTCCCTCATCCGTCTGCTGCGCAGACACCTTCTCCCCCGAGGGGAGAAGGACGAACCTTCAGCCCTTATAGGCCAGGAAGTTCTGCTGCTGGGTGCCGAGACCCTCGATGCCGAGCTTGATGACCTCGCCGCCCTTCAGGAAGCGCGGCGGCTTGAAGCCGAGGCCGACGCCGGGAGGCGTGCCGGTGGTGATGACATCGCCCGGATCCAGCCGCATGAACTGGCTGATATAGTGGACCAGATAGGCGGCGCCGAAGATCATCGTCTTGGTCGAGCCGTTCTGGACGCGCTCGCCATCGACTTCGAGCCACATGCCGAGGTTCTGAACGTCCTTGACCTCGTCCGTCGTCACCAGCCAGGGGCCGAGCGGTCCGAAGGTCGGGCAGCCCTTGCCCTTGGCCCACTGGCCGCCGCGCTCGGTCTGGAACTCGCGCTCCGAGACGTCGTTGCAGACGCAGAAGCCGGCGATCGCGGCCATGGCCTTGTCTTCCGGGATGTAGGAGCCGCCATCGCCGATGACGATCGCGAGCTCGACTTCCCAGTCGGTCTTCTTCGAGTTCTTCGGGATGATGACGTCGTCGTTCGGGCCGACGATGCAGTTCGGCGCCTTGTTGAAGAGAATCGGCTCCTTGGGAATCTCGGCGCCCGTCTCGGCCGCGTGATCGGCGAAGTTCAGGCCGACCGCGATGAAGTTGCGAACATCGCCGACGCAGGCGCCGATCCGCGGCGAGTCCGACACGGCCGGCAGTGATTCGGGGTCGATTGCCCGAATTTTCGCCAGGGAGGCCGAGGTCAGGGCCTTGCCGGCGAGGTCCGGGATGGTGCCGGAGAGGTCGCGCACGACGCCTTTGGCATCGAGCAGAGCCGGCTTTTCCTGGCCCAGAGCACCGTAACGTAGCAGTTTCACGTGGTTTCCCCCGTTTCAAACGATCTAATTGGGCGGCGATCCTGACCGGATGGCGCCGCCAAAGACAAGCCCGTTCGCGCGCATGGGGTGGCTGCCGGCGGTAGCCGGGCCGATTGTTGCGCGAATGCAACGCCGTTTCCGAAAGCTCCATGCTTGTTGATTGTGCGCCAGTGGCGCGATGGGAGCCAGAAGCGGCAAAAGCCGAGATAGTTCTTATATAAACGATATGTTTTGAGCGGGCTTCGAGCCGGCAACGCAAAAAATCGACGATTTCGGCCAGTTTTGCCGCTTCCGCTGCGGAACGAGGCGATGACGAGGCCGAATCGCGGCATTAAAGGCGGGATTGCGGCTGCAAACGGCTCAGGTCATGCTCGCCATCGAGCGGGGTAACGCAGCCCCGAAGAAACAACAGACGGGATGGATTTGATGAAGGGCATCGTTCGGGCAGCCGCCGTGGCCACGGTCTCAGTCGCGGCGCTTCTCGCCGCCGGCGCGGCCCAGGCGAGTTCCTTCGCCATCCGCAGCGGCCAGAGTGCCGAGGGCCTCGGCATGGCCTATGCGGGCGCCGCCTCGGGCGGCATCGGCATGGGCTCGATGGCCTGGAACCCGGCGACCATCACGATGTTCCCGGGCCGCAACAGCAACTGGAACTTCACCTATCTCTATGCCAATGCATCGTATGATCCGACCTCGGTGACGCGGCTGAATGCGACGGGCAACCCCAACAGTCCGTTCAATCCTGCCAGCCCGTTCCAGAATGGCACCGGCAACATCGGCGGCGACGGCGCCTTCATCCCCGCATCCTATTCGAACTGGCAGCTCACCGATCGGTTCTGGGTCGGCCTGACCACCGGCGCGCCCTTCGGCTTGCGCTCCAAGGCTGATAATCAAGTCTATGCCGGTCAGGTCTATGGCCGCTCGGCCAAACTCGGCACCTACAATGTCTCTCCGACGATCGGCTACAAGGTCAATGACTGGCTTTCCATCGGTGCGGCCTTCCAAATTCAGTATTTGAAGACCACGCTCAAGAACGCAACCGGTGCGAATATTCTCCAGGCCATCGGCCCCGCGGCCCCCAACCAGATTCTCAAGGGCGATTCGATCGATTACGGCTTCCGCGTGGGCGCGACCCTGACGCCGTGGCAGGGCACGACGATCGGTCTCGCCTATCGCTCCTCGATCCGGCAGACGCTCGAGGGCACGATCTCCACTGTGGCCGGCGTGGCGCCGATCAAGGCCAATCTCAACCTGCCCGATTCGGCGGTCTTCGGCGTGTCGCAGGTCATCAACGACCAGTGGCAGGCCCATCTCGGCGTCGAATGGACCAACTGGAGCCGTTTCCGCCGCATTCCAATTGTCGATGAAAGAACCGGCCTGACGTTCGCTGGGCTGCGAAGCCTCAATTTCGAATACGACGATAGCTGGTATTTCAGCGCCGGCCTCGAATACAAATACAATCAGGCCCTGACCCTGCGCGCCGGTATCGCCTATGAACTGTCGGCCGTGAACGACACCAACCGCACGGTGTTCATCTCCGACAACGACCGTCTCTGGCTCTCGGCAGGCGCCAGCTACCAGGTCACGGACAAGCTGAAGCTCGACCTCGGCTACACCTACATCCATGTGGAGAAGGCCTCGGTGGACTATCGCGGAGCCCACCCGCAACAGGGCCCGGTCTTGTTCAGCGCCGAAGCCAAGCCTTACATCCACGTCGTCTCGGCTGGCCTGACCTATCGCTGGGACAACCCGGCGGAGACGATTCCCGCGCAGCCGGTGGTGCGGAAGTTCTGAGCGCCTGAGCAGCCTCGAAAACAAGGAAAGCCGGCCCCGAAGGCCGGCTTTCTTTTTGTCGGTGCAAGTCCGTTGTCGATGCAAGCCCGTTCAACTCGCCTTGGCGCTCCACGCGATCTGGCGGACATCGATCTTGCTCGGCACGATCCCGAGTTCGAAGAACGTGTCGGCGATCTGCTGCTGCGAGGCGATCAGCTTCTCGTCGAAGGGCAGCAGCGTCAGCTTGTAGCGGCTATAGGCCCGCGTCAGCGATTCCTTGTCGACCCCGGTCACCTGCGCGTGGATATCGACCACCTCGCTGGTGTGGCTGTTGATCCAGTCCGACGCTTCGTGGACGCCGTCCAGCGCGGCCTGGATCACAGCCGGGTGCTTCTCCGCCAGGTCGCGCCCCGCGAGGTAATAGGAGTAGCCGCCGAGCCCCTCGTCGTCGGTCGTCGCGATGGCGCGCCCGCCATGCTTGGTCTCGGCGATCGCGAAATAGGGGTCCCAGATCGTCCAGGCATCGACGCGGCTGGAGGCGAAGGCCGCGACCGCATCGGCGGGCGCGAGATAGACCGGCTCGATGTCCTTGAAGGACAGGCCGTGCTTGGCGAGCGCGCGCACGGTCAGATTGTGCGAACTCGATCCCTTCGCGATGGCGACCTTCTTGCCCTTGAGGTCAGCCGGCGATCTGATTGCCGAGCTGGACGGGACGACGATGCCTGACGCGACCGTGGTGGAGCCCGCGATATAGACCAGCTTCGCCTTCGCGACCTGGGCGAAGATGGGCGGCGTATCGCCGACGGAGCCGATATCGACCGAGCCGGTACCGAGCGCCTCGAGCAGGGGTGGGCCGAACTGGAACTCGACCCAGCGCACCTCCTCGACGCCGAGCTTTTGCAGCCGGCGTTCGAAAACGCGCTGCTCCTTGGCAACGGCGAAAGTCGCGCTGCTCTTCTGGTAGCCGACCCTGAACACCTTCGGGACCGCGTTGGCCTGTGCCGGTCGCTGCAGACCGGCCGGTACCAAGGTCGTGCCGACGAGGCCCGAGAGAATCGTGCGCCTGCTGATCATCTGTCGTCGCCTCCCGAATTTGACGTAGTAGATGTGCGGAATCGGCCAGGATCACGGGCCGAAATCGACGTCAAAATATCAGGATGGCGAGGAAATAACGGACCAAATCCAGCGGCGGCGAGAGTTGAACTCGATGCTTTCGAGGCAGGGCCGGAGATCGATGCTTTGCCGATGGGCAATACTTGCGAGTCTGTCGAGATCTCCCCGAGCCCTCATCCTTGGAGACGCGGCTGCGCGGCTCTTCAGGAGAGGGCTCGAATTCTCGAACGTTTTCTCAGACCTTGACCTTCACATAGGTCCCCGGCGCATCCTCGAGTGCCGGCAGCTTGCCGCTGCCGGGCACCCGGGCCGCAATGCGCTTGGGCGCTTGTTTCTCGACCCAGGCAAACCAGTGCGGCCACCAGGAGCCGGGATGTTCGCTGGCGCTCGCGATCCAGTCCTCATAGGCGCCGGTGGGCGGGCCGCCCGTCCAGTACTGGTACTTGACCTTGGCCGGCGGGTTCACCACCCCGGCGATATGCCCGGAACCGGCCACGACATAGTCCACCGGGCCACCGAAGCACTGCGAGCCAAGGAACACGGACTGCGCCGGGGCGATATGGTCCTCTCGCGTCGCGAGATTGTAGACGGGGATTTCGACCTTCCCCAGTTCCAGCGTCTTGCCGCCGATCCGCATCTCTCCCTTGGAGAGCTTGTTCTCGAGATAGCAGTTGCGCAGATAGAAGGAGTGGTTCGCCGCCGGCATGCGCGTCGAATCGGAGTTCCAGTAGAGCAGGTCGAACGGGGTCGGCGCCTTGCCCTTGAGGTAGTTGTTGATCGCGTAGGACCAGATCAGGTCGTTGGGGCGCAGCATGTTGAAGGCGCCGGCCATGCGCGAACCATCGAGATAGCCGCTCTTGGTCATCTGCTCCTCGACGGCGCGGATCTGCTCCTCATCGACGAAGACGGAGAGCTCTCCGGCCCCGGAGAAATCCACCTGCGTCGTGAAGAAGGTCGCGCTGTCGATGCGCTTGTCGTTGATCGCGGCCATATAGGCTAGCGTGACGCCGAGCAGCGTGCCGCCGACGCAGTAGCCGATCGCGCTGACCTTTTTCTCGCCCGTCGCCTGTTCGATCGCGTCGAGTGCCGCGAAGACGCCCTCGCGCATGTAGCTCTCGAAATCCTTGGCCGCGTGGCGCTCGTCCGGGTTGACCCAGGAGATGCAGAACACGGTCAGCCCCTGCGCCACGCACCAGCGGATGAAGCTCTTTTCGGCATTGAGATCGAGGATGTAGAACTTGTTGATCCAGGGCGGCACGATCAGGAGAGGGCGCTTCAGCACGCTCTCGGTCGATGGCGCGTACTGGATCAGCTCCATGATCTCGTCGCGGAAGATCACCTTGCCGGGCGTCGAGGCGATGTTGACGCCGATCTGGAAGGCGCTTGCGTCGGACTGGCGAATCTTCAGCTCGCCACGGCCCGCCTCGATATCCTCCGCCAGCATCTTCATGCCGCGCACCAGGTTCTCGCCGTTCTGCTGCAGGGTCTCGCGCAGCAGTTCGGGGTTGGTCGCAATGAAGTTCGAGGGCGAAAGCGCGCTGGCGATCTGCTTGACGTAGAATCGCGCCTTCTCGCGGGTGTGCGGATCGAGATCCTCGGCCTTGTCGACCATCGATTCGGCCCAGCGGGTGCCGATCAGATAGGCCTGCTTGATGAAGTCGAACATCGGATGGCCCGACCAGTCGGGGTCGGCGAAGCGGGCATCGCGCTTGTCGGGCTCGGCGACGGGCCGGGTGTCCTCGCCGCTGGCGCGCTTGAGCATGTTGCTCCAGAGCTGCAGGAAATCGCCGGTGATGGAGGCCTGCGCCTCGATGATCTTGCGCGGGTCGGAAACCCATTTCTCGGCCACGCGGCCGAGCGTCTTGACCATCTCGCTGGCCTCGTCGGCCTGGCCGCCCTTGGCCTCGCCGCGTTCTATCGGCTTGAGATAGGCGGCCGTGACCTTGCCGTACTCCTCGACCAGGCGGCCCATGTTCTGCGCGAACTGGTCGAAATCCGGCACCGGCGCCTCGGCTGAGGCCGCTGGATCTGCGGGCTTCTCGTCCGCTCGCCGGTTCATTGCGCTCTCCCCGTCGCAGTCTTCTGTGGGGATCCTGCTTGCTCCCCATTTTGGTCCTATTAAGGACGTAGCGGATATCCATTACAAAGAGAATTCCACAACCCTGCCGGATCACGTCATGCCGTTCAACCAGCCGACGAAAACGCCGCTTCTGCCGCTGCTGGTCCTGGCCGCATTGGGCATGGCCGCCGCAGGCTGCGCCGGCGAGGGAGGCAAGGTCGTGGCGGAGGCGGCCGGGATGGCGACGACCGCGCAGGAGGCCAAGCCCTTCGTCCGGGAAACGCGGCCGATCGATCCCGCCTATATCCCCGTCGGCTCGGCGGTGACGCGCCGGGCGCCGCGCAAGCCCGTCGACGACTTCAAGAAGTTGGAAGCCGAGCTCGAGGCCAAGCGCACGGCCAACGAGGCCGCCGGCACGCAAGCCAGGTCTCTGGGCGCGACGCCCCCGCCCAAGCCGGCGGTCCTGCCGACCAACTGACGCGAGCTGCGCGACCGCGGAGTTCCCGCATTGCAGCATTTTGCGCTGATTGAATCTTGCGTTTTTTGGCTTTTCGTGACCAAAGATGCGGCGCGGGGCGTCTGCGGCGCAACGATCTGAATCGTTCGCCTTGGGCGAAGGGCACCGGAAGCGTGCCGATAGCCCGCCTCGCTCTGTTTGAGATTTGCCGGGTCCGGCGAAGGAACTGTTCGAAATGGCCGATTTTCATCGCATCAAGCGCCTGCCGCCTTATGTTTTCGAACAGGTCAACAAGATCAAGGCCGCCGAGCGCGCCAAGGGGGTCGACATCGTCGATCTCGGCATGGGCAATCCCGACCTGCCGGCGCCCAGGCACGTCATCGAGAAATTGATCGAGACCGCCGGCAAGCCGCGCACGGATCGCTACTCCGCCTCCAAGGGCATCGGTGGCCTGCGCCGCGCCCAGGCGAACTATTACGAGCGCCGCTTTGGCGTGAAGCTCAACCCCGACACTCAGGTCGTCGCGACGCTGGGCTCGAAGGAGGGCTTCGCCAACATGGCGCAGGCCATCACCGGCCCCGGCGACGTCGTGCTCGTGCCGAATCCGAGCTACCCAATCCACGCCTTCGGCTTCCTGATGGCGGGCGGCGTCATCCGCTCCGTCCCGGCCGAGCCGACGCCGGCGATGTTCCCGGCGCTGGAGCGGGCGGTGATGCACTCGGTGCCGAAGCCGATCGCGCTCGTCACCTGCTATCCGGCGAACCCGACCGCCTACACCGCCTCGCTCGATTTCTACCGCGACCTCGTCGCCTTCGCCAAGAAGCACGAGCTGATCCTGCTCTCCGACCTCGCCTATGCCGAGGTCTATTTCGACGAGAACGACCCGCCGCCCTCGATGCTGCAGGTGCCGGGCGCGATCGATGTCGCCGTCGAGTTCACCTCGATGTCGAAGACCTTCTCGATGGCGGGCTGGCGCATGGGCTTCGCGGTCGGCAACGAGCGTCTGCTGGCGGCGCTGGCGCGGGTGAAGTCCTATCTCGACTATGGCGCCTATACGCCGATCCAGGTCGCGGCGGCGGCTGCCCTCAACGGCCCCGACGACTGCATCCGCGAGATGCGCGAGACCTACCGCAAGCGCCGCGACGCGCTGGTCGAGAGCTTCGGCAAGGCCGGCTGGGACTTCCCGGCTCCAAAGGCCTCGATGTTCGCCTGGGTGCCGATCCCGGAGAAGTTCCGCCATCTCGGCTCGCTGGAGTTCTCGAAGCTGCTGATCGAGAAGGCCGAGGTCGCCGTCGCACCGGGCATCGGCTTCGGCGAGCATGGCGACGAGTATGTCCGCATCGCCATCGTCGAGAACGAGCAGCGCATCCGCCAGGCCGCCCGCAATGTCGGCCGCTTCCTCAAGACGGCGGACGACAGGCTGCACAACATCATCCAGATGCCGAAGGCGGGGTAGGGGCGTCCGCCAACCGTCATTGCCAGGAGCGCAGCGACGAAGCAATCCAGGGACGGCAGCTCTAGGGCATCCTGGATTGCTTCGCTGCGCTCGGAATGACGGGAGGCCGTGGCCCCGGGCTGGACCGCGCCCCCAAAACATGGGAACCCCTCACCACGGACAGACTCGTCCGGTGTGGGGCTCCAGCGCGCGATGTTCAGCAAAGGCCGTCTGATCGGGATCGGCGTCGGCCTGTTCGCGCTCATCTGCCTCGTCACCACCTATGATTACTCGCGTGGCCGCGTGCCGCAGACGGATTCAGGCCTCGTCGCCGATGTGCTGGCCGCGACCACGGCGCGCGAATGCGGCCGTGACGCGACCGAGATCGTGGCGCGACACCTGCCGGCCGGCATCGAGCAGGCGCAAGCTGAGAAGATCCTGGAGGCGGCGCGCATCGTCCCGCCCCGGCCCTGGTTCTGGACGCCCGTAAACGAGACCGCCACGACCTGGACCGGCGACACGCTGGAAGCGCTGCGGACCATCAAGATCACGGCCTTCGGCACCAACCTGCTGCGCATCCACCTGACCTTCGGAGACGGCAAGCTGCGGCGGCTGGCGGCCGAGGTCGTCTGCCGCTTCGGGTGAGGCGGCGCAAAGGGTGCTGCACTCCAGGAGGCCCCGCGCAACCTTGCTGCTCTCATTTCGGTTCCAAGGATGTTTCCATGCTGAAGCGCTTTGTCTTCGATCGGGAGGATCAGCCGGGCGAGGCGTGGTTGGGACGTTTTGCTGCTGGCCGCGCGGAGGCTGAAAGCTGGTACCGCGGACAAGGCTTGGCGCCTCCACCGAGCGCGGAGGATTGCCGGGTTGCTCTTCGAGAACATATGCCGGAGTTGGTGCCGCACTATGATCGAGCTTGCGCACTCGTCGGGAACGATGACGTCGCCCATCGCATGCTGAGCCATTATCGGCCGCCGCCAGCCATCTTCGGCTGCAGCCAAACGGTCTGGCTTGGGGTGGCAGGCCCCGCCTTGGTCCGCAACTATGATTATCCGCTCGATATCGTGTCCGATCGCTTCGAGATCACCGAGTGGTCCGGTCGTAAGGTTATCGCCAAGGCACAGCGACCTTGGGGCGGGTGCTTGGATGGCATGAACGAAGACGGATTCGTCGCCAGCGTCACATATGGCGGCAGCCGTGCGCAGGGGCTTGGGTTCTCGGTTATCCTCATCATTCGCTACGTGCTGGAAACCTGTCGCCGAGTTGATGAGGGAATCCAGGCATTTTGCCGGATTCCGATTGCCTTGTCCCAGAACGTGACCTTGCTCGACCGGTCAGGGGACCATGCGACGCTGTTCCTGGGGCCCGGGCAAGAGCCCGTAATCTCTCGGCTTCCAGCCTGCACAAATCATCAGGACTGTCCCAACGCGATGGAGTCTCCCGCCGTCGCCGACTCGGTCATGCGGCAACAGACACTGCTGAATGCACTCTACGACCCGACAATGAATCTGGCGACCTTGACCGAATTGTTCCTGAAGCCTCCAATCTATTCCCAGCAGATCAGGTCGCCGACCGTTTACACCGCTATCTATCGACCAGCCGAAGGCCGCGTTGATTACCTTTGGCCGGGCAAACGCTGGGTCCAGCGCTTCGACGGTTTCGTGTCCGGCGAGTACACCCATGACTACGGTGAACTCACTCCATAGCGCATTGATCGCAGCAGACGGGGACGCGGAATGTCGGTCGACATACTCTCTGTCGATCACGCCGTTGACTCAGCCTGTCCCTCATGCGACCCCGCGCCCATGACCATCGCGACCTCTTCCACCCCCTCCAAGCCCTTGCGCATCGGCCTTGCCGGGCTGGGAACCGTCGGCGCCTCCGTGCTGCGGATCCTGCGTCGGCAGGAGAATGCCCTCGCGGCGCGCTGCGGCCGCGCCATCCGCGTCACCGCCGTCTGCGCCCGCGACCGCACGCGCGATCGCGGCGTCGATCTCGGCGGGTTGACGTGGTTCGACGATCCGGTCGCGCTGGCGAAATCCGATGAGATCGACTGCCTGGTCGAGCTCGTCGGCGGCTCCGACGGCCCGGCCAAGGCCGCTGTTGAGGCTGCGCTCGCAGCCGGAAAATCGGTCGTCACGGCCAACAAGGCACTGCTCGCCCATCACGGCATCGCGCTCGCGGCGCTGGCCGAGGAGAACGGCGTGGCGCTCGCCTTCGAGGCCTCTTCCGCCGGCGGGATCCCGATCGTCAAGACGCTGCGCGAGGCGCTGGCCGGCAACAACGTCACGCGGCTCTACGGAATCCTGAACGGCACCTGCAACTACATCCTCTCGCGCATGGAGCTGGAGGGGCTGACCTTCGAGGCCTGCCTGAAGGACGCGCAGCGCCTGGGCTATGCCGAGGCCGATCCGACCTTCGACGTCGAGGGCTACGACACGGCCCACAAGCTCGCCATCCTCACCAGCCTCGCATTCGGGACGAAGATCGACGCCGAAGCGATTCATGTCGAAGGCATTTCCTCGATCGCTCCGCTCGACCTGAAGATGGCGGACGAGCTCGGCTACCGGATCAAGCTGCTCGGTGTCGCCGAACGGACCAAGACCGGCATCGAGCAGCGCGTCCACCCGACCATGGTGCCGAAGTCGTCTGCCATCGCGCAGGTGATGGGCGTGCTCAACGCCGTCACCGTCGATGCCGATGCGGTCCGCGAGATCACCCTGGTCGGCCCCGGCGCCGGCGGCGATCCGACGGCCTCGGCCGTCGTCGCCGACATCGCCGATGTCGCGCGCGGCACGGCGGGGCTGCCCTTCGGCCTGCCGGTGGCGCGTCTCGAAACCGCGGCGCGGGCTCCGATGCAGCGCCATGAGGGCGGCTATTACGTTCGCCTCGCGGTCGTCGACCGGCCAGGCGCGGCGGCGGGCATCGCGACCCGCATGGCCGAAGCCGACATCTCGCTGGAAAGCATCGTGCAGCGCCGTTCAGAGGCCGCCGTGGCGCGCGATCCCGCCGGCCGTTCCGGCGCACCCGTGCCGGTCGTGCTCATCACCTACGCGACCAGCGAGGCTGCGATCCGGGCGGCGCTGGAAAAGGTCTCCGCCGACGGCCATGTCGCTGAACCGCCGCAAGTCATCCGTATCGAACGGGAGTAGGCTGCCGGCTGCCGCACCGCGACGACTGCCTGCTGTCGACTGCCGAAACATAAGGGAACCGTTCCATGTCCGAAGACCTTCGCATCTCTCCGTCCCAGATCATCGAGCGCTATCTCTCGATGGAACTGGTGCGCGTCACCGAGCGCGCCGCGGTCTCGGCCGCACGCCTGCGCGGGCACGGCAACGAGAAGGCGGCGGATCAGGCGGCGGTCGATGCGATGCGGCGCGAACTCAACCGCCTGCCGATCGACGGCGAGATCGTCATCGGCGAGGGCGAGCGCGACGAGGCGCCGATGCTCTTCATCGGCGAGAAGGTCGGCACCCGGCAGGGCCCCAAGGTCCATATCGCCGTCGATCCGCTCGAAGGCACCACGCTCTGCGCCAAGGACATGCCCGATTCCATCGCCGTGATGGCGATGGCCGAGGCCGGCAAGCTCCTGAATGCGCCCGACGTCTACATGGACAAGATCGCGATCGGCCCGGGCTATGCCCGTGGCGTCGTCGATCTCGACGCCTCGGCGACCGACAACATCCATGCGCTCGCCAAGGCCAAGGGCGTCAAGCCGAGCGAGATCTCGACCCTGATCATGGACCGCCCGCGCCATGCGAAGCTGATAGAGGAGGTCCGCAAGACCGGCTGCTCGATCCGCCTGATCACCGACGGCGATGTTGCCGGCGTGATCTACTGCACCGAGCCGCACAAGACCGGCATTGACCTCTATCTCGGCATCGGCGGCGCGCCCGAGGGCGTGCTGGCGGCAGCGGCGCTGCGCTGCGTCGGTGGCCAGATGCAGGGCCGCCTGATCCTCGACACCGAGGAGAAGCGCGCGCGTGCCCTCACCATGGGCATCTCCGACCCTAACAAGAAATACAGCATGGAAGAGATGGCCTCGGGCGACACCATCGTCTGCGCGACGGGCGTCACCGATGGCGGCATGCTCAAGGGCGTGAAGTTCGGCCGGGACGTCATCGAGACCGAGACGATCGTCTATCGCTCGATCACCGGCACCGTGCGCCGTATCCAGGGCGAGCACCGCGACTTCGACAAGTTCAAGCTCGATTGAGGCTGGCGGCCGAGGCCGTCATGCACTGCGGTTGAATTCTGATGGCCGGGGCTCCCTCGGCCATTTTCGTCCGGATCGCTCGATGCGCGTTCATCGCGATCGGCCCAGGACATCAGTCAAAAGACAATACGGATAGCGTGATTTGCGCTATTCTGCGGTGGTCTCGTCGTAGGAGTGTGCCATGCGTCACGTCCTTCTGCTTGCAGCCGCCGTTGTCCCCCTCATCATCGCCACCGCTGAAGACGCGTCCGCCCAACGACATTTCGGTGGTGCGGGTTTCCGTGCCGGGGGAGGCGGTTGGGGCGCCCGTTCGATGGGCATGCGAACCGGCTGGCATGGCGGCGGAGCATGGCGCGGCGGCGGAGCGTGGCGAGGAGCGGGCTGGCGTGGCGCCGGCTGGCATGGCGGTGGCTGGAACCGGCCCTATGTCCGCTCCGGCTGGGGCGCACGCCGGGGCTGGGGCTATCCCGGCTATTATCGCGGCTGGAATTCCGGCTGGGGCTGGGGTGCCGCTGGCTTGGCAGTGGGCACAGCCATAGGCGCCGCGGCTGCTGCTCCCTACTACTCCGCTCCCTACTACTCCGATCCCTATATCTACAGCTATCCCGTTTATGCGGCGCCGGTCTCCGGCGAGATCGGCGGCTATTGCGCGACGCCGGTGCGGACCTGCCAGTTGATCGACCCCTCCGTCATCGGGGGAGGCTGCTCATGCCGCGTGGCGGGCGGGCGCGCACGCGGAACCGTGGTCGGCCCCTGACAGGCAGCGATCCGACGGGCAAGTACGGGCGTGTGATGGGGGATCGTTTCGGCTCGAGCCTGTCGCGCCGGTGATGCGCTACGTTTCGATCGCGTGCGGCAGCGTTCCCCCGGCCAGCGTGTGCTCAACGCAGCCATCGACATGGCGCGCCAGCACGGCCGCGGCACGAACGGTGTCGCGACGGAGCGCGCAATCGAGCAGGGTCTGGTGCTCCTGCGCCGCGATCTCGCCGCGGAAAATCACCGCCACCATCTGATAGCGCAGATATTTGTCGTAGATCGCCGCATGGGTCTCCAGCAGCACCTGCGAGCCGCAGGCCGAGATCAGCGCGTGATGGAACTCCCAGTCATAGCGCTTCCACAGCTCGGGCTCGGCGCCGTTGCGCGCCAGCATGCGCCGCTCCATCAAGGCGAGCTTGTGATGCGCCGCGACGACACGGCCCTCCCATTCCATGTCGCCGGCTTCGAAGGACTGCGCCAGCGCATGGCCTTCGAGCAGCAGCCGCATCGCCGCGATTTGCCGCAGATTGGTGGCCGAGACGGGCGTGACCACGAAGCCCTTCTGGCCTTCCGCCTCGATCAGCCCTTCCGATGCCAGGCGGTTGAGCAGCTCGCGCAGCGTGCTGACGCTCGCCCCGTAGCTCTCGCGCAGCACGTCGAGCTTCAGCTTCTGCCCCGGGGCGAGGCGCCCGAAGATGATGTCCGAGCGAATGCGCCGGTAGGCCGTTTCGCCGACGGAGGGTGGCGGTGGCGTGATGCTGAGCATGAGCTGGCCTTGGATTGCGCTCTCCGGCACCGCGATGACGCCCGTCGTGACGAGCAGGTCATCTTAGTCGAACACGCGGCGAGATCAACTTATATGTCAAAAACAAAAATCTCATACGAAGCAGAAAATCCATGTTGCGCCCCCGCGAACTCGCGGCGATAGTGCGCCCCACAAGGCGGCATCACAGTCCGCTCATAGGGGAGGTTCGTCATGGCTATTTCAATCGACAGGCGTGCTCTGATCGCTGGCGGCGCAGCCGTCGCGGCGGCTGGTCTGAGCGGCGGCGCTTTCGCGCAGGCAAAGCCCAATCTGCGCTTCTCGGCGGTGTTCTCGGAACAGGACATCCGCGCCGAGATGATGAAGCGCTTTGGCGACGCCATCAAAGAGGACTTCACGCTGCAGCCCTATTACGGTGGCAACCTGTTCAAGCAGGGCACCGAACTCGTCGCCATGCAGCGCAACAACCTCGAAATGGGGAATATCGCGCCGCAGGACGTCTCGAACCAGATCCCGGAATGGTCGATCGTGACCTCGGCCTATCTCTTCCGCGATGCCGACCATCTGAAGAAGGTCTTCGCCAGCGATGTCGGCGCCGATCTCAAGAAGGCCGCCGAGGACAAGCTGAACATCAAGATTCTCGGGCCGACCTATTTCGGTGCCCGCCAGGTCGGTTTGAAACCCAAGAAGAAGATCACGACGCCCGCCGACATGGCCGGCATCAAGTTGCGCATGCCCGGCGGCGATGCCTGGCAGTTCCTCGGCCAGTCGATCGGCGCCAACCCGACGCCGATGGCCTATGCCGAGGTCTATACCGGCTTGCAGAGCGGCGCGATCGACGGCCAGGACAATCCGCTGCCGAACGTCCAGAACATGAAGTTCTACGAGGTCTCCTCGCAGATCGTGCTGACCTCGCATCTCGTCGGCTTCGACCTGCTCTGCGTCACCGACCGGATCTGGAAGGCGATGTCGCCGCAGAAGCAGGCCGCCTTCCAGGCCGCTGCCGATGCGGCCATGGACTGGAGCGCCAAGCAGCACCTCGACAAGGAGACGGAGCTCGTCGACTTCTTCAAGAAGCAGGGGCTCGAGGTCTACACCCCCGACGTCGCCGCCTTCCGCGACTTCGCCCAGAAGAAGTATCTCGCCTCCGATCTCGCCAAGAGCTGGAAGCCCGGCCTGGTCGAGAAGATCAACGCGCTCTGAGCGTCTGAGGCAGGGGATGGGCTATGGATCGTCTGAAATCGCTCGGCGGGTGGTTTTCCCGCCGGGCCGAGAACATTCTTGTTCTGATGCTCGGCGCGATGTTCGCCGCCTTCATCGTCCAGATCGTCTTCCGCTACCTGCTCAACCTGCCGATCGGCTGGACGCATGAGATCAGCGTGATCCTCTGGCTCTGGATCGTGCTGTTCGGCTCGGCCTTCGTCACGCGCGAAAGCGAGGAGATCCGCTTCGACATCATCTATGGCGCGGTCGGCCCCCGCCCCCGGCGGCTCATGGCGGTGATCACGGCAGCGGCTCTCGTCGTGCTATACACGATCTCCCTGCCGGCCATGGCCGACTATGTGACCTTCATGAAGGTCGAGCGCACGGCCTACCTGAAGCTGCCCTTCAGCTGGGTGTATTCGATCTATCTGGCCTTCGCCGTCGCAGCGATCTGCCGCTATCTCTGGCTCGGCTGGCAGGCGCTGCGGGGAACCGCGCCCGAGGCCTTTGACCCGACCAAGGCGGGCTCAGGCGTATGACTAGCCCGTTCTCGCTCTGCATCGTCGCGATCGTCACGCTCTCGCTGCTCGGCCTGCCGATCGGCCATGCCATGATCGCGGGCTCGATCTTCTACCTGCTGCTGGCCGGCCAGGATCTCAGCATCGCCGCCGAGCAACTGCTCAACGGCATGTATACGAACTACGTCATCCTCGCCGTGCCGCTGTTCATCCTCGCGGCCGAGCTGATGAATATTGGCTCGATGACGGAGCGGCTGCTGCGCTTCTGCAATGTCCTGGTCGGGCGCTTCCGGGGCGGGCTCGCCCAGGTCAACATCGTCCAGAGCGTGATCTTCGCGGGCATGTCGGGCTCGGCCATCGCCGATGCCGCCGGTACCGGGCGGATGATGCAGGCGATGATGACCAAGGACGGCAAATACCCGCCGAGCTTCGCGGCGGCGCTGACGGCCGCCTCGTCCGTCATCGGGCCGATCATCCCGCCCTCGATCCCGATGGTGCTCTACGCGCTGGTTTCCGACGCCTCGATCGGCTTCCTCTTTCTTGGCGGCGTCGTTCCCGGCCTGCTGATGGCGGCCGTCCAGATGGGCATCGTCGGCTTCACCGCGAGGAAGCGGAACTTCCCGGTCGAGCCGCCGATCCCGCTGCGCGAATGGCCGGGTATCACCTGGCGCGCCTTCCCGGCGCTGATGATGCCTGTCGTCCTGCTCGGCGGCATCTATGGCGGCGCGACGACGCCGACGGAAGCCGCGGCGGTCGCAGCCGCCTATGCGCTGGCGATCTCCGTGCTGCTCTATCGCAGCGTCTCCCTGCGCGCCTTCTACACCTCGCTCGCCTACAGCGCCCGCACCACGGCCTCGATCGGCATGCTCATCGCCGGCGCGCTGGTGTTCAACTATGTCGTCACGATCGAGAACATCCCCGAGAGCCTGAAGGTGCTGCTCTCGGGCTGGAACATGACGCCGATCGGCTTCCTGCTCCTCGTCAACGCCATCCTGCTGGTGCTCGGCTGCCTGCTGGAAGGCACCGCCATCCTGCTTATCGTCGTGCCGGTCTTCATCCCGACGGCCAAGGCGCTCGGCATCGACATGGTGCATTTCGGCGTCGTCGTCGTCGTCAACATCATGCTCGGGCTGATCACGCCGCCCTACGGCCTGCTGCTCTTCATCATGAACAACATCACCGGCGTGCCGCTCAGGGACATCGTGCGCGAGTGCATGCCGTTCCTCTTCGCGATGATCGCGGCGCTCGGGCTGATCACCTTCGTGCCGGAGCTCGTCCTCTGGCTGCCGCGCCTGATGGGCTACCAGGGCTGACCGGTGGGGCAGCCGATCCAACACATCACAGGTGTTCTCGTGACCAAGCCGATCTATGTCCTCAACGGCCCGAACCTGAACCGTCTCGGCACGCGCGAGCCGCATCTCTACGGCAGCACGACGCTCGCGCAGGTCGAGGCGATGTGCCGGGAAGCTGCCGGCGGCAACCCGCTGGAGTTCCGCCAGTCGAACCGCGAATACGAGCTGATCGACTGGATCCATGAGGCGATCGATGGCGGCTGCGCCATCGTCATCAACCCGGCCGCCTTCACCTTCACCTCGATGGCGATCCTCGACGCGCTCAAGATGTTTCCCGGCCCGATCATCGAGCTGCACATCACCAACATCCATCGTCGCGAGCCGATCTATCACCGCTCCTATGTCTCGCTGGCCGCGACCGCGATCATCGCCGGGCTGGGCGCGCGGGGCTATGCGGTGGCGGTCCGCTCGGCGCTCGATCTGGTTCACGCCAGCGCGGCCTGACGCGCGATGTAGCGTGGCGTAGCCAGTCTGCCGCAACGGCATGGTTGACGAACGGGTGCGCCTGCGCGACGCCCTCTGCCCATGAGTCTCGAACCTCCGCGCGCTTTTCTCGGCGTCACCCGTTCCGTGCTGGGCCGGCCCTGGCGTGACCGGCTCGATGCTGCCGGCCTCGGCCGCGCCGAGGCCCTGGCCCAACTCGAGGGCATGCCGGACATCCTCGCGCGGTTGCTGGCAGGGCGCGGTGTCGAGCCCAACGAAGCTTCGCTCTATCTCGAACCCAAGCTGCGCGATCTCCTGCCCGATCCCGGCACGCTGATCGACATGCAGCCGGCTGCTTCCCGCCTCGCACGGGCTGTGGCGACGCATGAGCAGGTCGCGATCTTCGGCGACTACGATGTCGATGGCGCCTGCTCGTCGGCGCTGCTCGCGGGCTTCCTCACGGAGGCCGGCGCCCGCCCGCGCATCCACATTCCCGATCGCTTGATCGAGGGCTACGGCCCCAACAGCGAGGCGATCCGCCAGCTCGCCGCCGAGGGGGCGACGCTGCTCGTCACCGTCGATTGCGGCACGACGAGCCATGAGCCGCTGGCGGAGGCGAAACGGCTCGGGCTCGATGTCGTCGTGCTCGACCATCACCAGGCGCCCGAGCGGCTGCCGGAGGTCGAGGCAATGGTCAATCCGAACCGCCAGGACGATCTCTCGGGGCTGGGCCATCTCTGCGCCGCCGGTGTCGTCTTCCTGGCATTGGTCGCCACGCGCGCCGAGCTGCGCCGCCAGGGCGTCTGGGCCGCGCGCGGGGCTGAGCCCGATCTGCTGGCTTCGCTGGATCTCGTGGCGCTGGCGACGGTCGCCGACGTCGTGCCCTTGCGCGGCCTCAACCGCGCCTTCGTGCGCCAGGGGCTCGCCATGCTGCGCGGCCGGGTGCGGCCGGGTCTGGCGGCGCTGATGGATGTCGCAGGCCTCGACGGGCCGGTCCAGCCCTGGCATCTCGGCTTCCTGCTCGGCCCGCGCATCAATGCCGGCGGACGCATCGGCGATGCGGCTTTGGGCGCGCGGCTCCTGCTCACGGCCGACGAGATCGAGGCGCGCGGCATCGCCGCCGAACTCAACCGCCTGAACCAGGAGCGCCAGGAGATCGAGCGTCAGGCCGTGCTCGAGGCGACCTCGCAGGCCGAGCACGCGCTGATGCACGATGCCGATATGGCCGTGCTGCTCGCGGGTTCAGCCGATTGGCATCCCGGCATCGTCGGCCTTGTCGCGGCAAGGCTCAAGGAGCGCTTCCGCCGGCCGGCCTTCGCGCTGGCGCTGAACTGGGAGGGCGGCGCCACCGGCTCCGGGCGCTCCATCGCGGGCGTCGATCTCGGCCGCGCCGTGCGGGCCGCCGTCGATGCCGGGCTCGCGGTCAAGGGCGGCGGTCATGCCATGGCGGCCGGCGTCACGCTGGCGGCAGGGCAGGGCGCGGCCTTCCACGCCTTCCTGATCGAGCGTCTCGCTGCCGAGGTCGGCACGGCCAGCGAATCCGAGGCGCTGCGGGTCGATGCTGCGCTCAGCGCGGGCGGGGCCAATCCGCGCCTGCTGGCGGAGATCGAGCGCGCCGGCCCCTTCGGCGCCGGCAGCCCCGAGCCGGTCTTCGTCTTTCCGTCGCATCGCCTGACGGACGTCGTAGAGATCGGCAGCGGCGGTCATGTCCGCGTCAAGCTCAGGAGCGGGGACGGCGCCTCGATCGGCGGCATCGCCTTCCGCGTCGCCCAGGAGCCGCTCGGCCGGGCCCTGCTGGCGGCACGCGGCGAGAACGTCCACCTCGCCGCGACCCTGACGCTCAACCGCTGGGGCGGCAACGAGACCGCCGAACTGCGTGTGCTCGACCTGGCGCGGCCGGTGTGACCGGCCAGGGCAGGCGGGGTGGTGCCGGGATTTCGGCCTGTGCCGTGGTTTGACCACAGGAACCGGAAAACTCACGCTTGCGGAGCCGGGAAGCTGCCACTATACCTCGCCCCGCTTCGACACGAACCGCCAGCGGTTCGGAAGCCCGCGACCTTCGTCTATCGGTTAGGACACCAGCCTTTCACGCTGGGGAGACGGGTTCGACTCCCGTAGGTCGCGCCACCCACTTATGGGTGTCGTAACTAGTTGAAAATCAAAGAAAATCAGAACTGGAAAATCGAGGGTGTCCCCCATCCATGTCCCCATTAGGGTGGGGATTGGCGGATCGTGCAGGCTCTTACAAAGTCGCGTCCCAGTGTCGTGGGTGTCGCGCCGCCCATCGCCATCTTCGCCTTCGCGGTCGGCCTGCGCTTGGACCCCGCAGGCTCCTGAAAGAGCGTCGTAGTATTCCGACGGCGCCTCAGAAATCCTTGTGGGCGCGGCGCTCGCGGCGCTGGAAACTCGAAGGGATGACTATCTCCTCGCCACGAAATGCCGGCTGCGCATGGGCGAAGGACGCAATGCGGTCGGCCTCTCAAGGCTGCACATCCTTGCTGCGGCGGAGGCCAGTCTTAAGCGCTTAAAACTGGAGCACATCGATCTCTACCAGTTGCACGCGGTGGATCCGCTCACGCCGATCGACGAGACGCTCCGCGCGCTCGACGATCTCGTACGCGCCGGCAAGGTCCGCTATATCGGGCTGTGTAATTTCCCGTCCTGGCAGATAATGAAGGCCCTCGGCGTTTCAGAACGTCTGGGCCTGGCCCGGTTCGAGAGTGCTCAAATGTACTACAGCGCGGTCGGCCGCGACATTGAGCGCGATATCGTGCCCTTGGCGCTCGACCAGTCGATGAGCGTCATGGCTTGGAGCCCGCTCGCGGGCGGGTATCTGTCAGGGAAGTATGTCGACGGGGGCGGGCAGGGCCGCCGTTCAGCCTTTGAATTTCCACCTGTTGATGCGGTGGTCGGACGCAAGGTCCTGAAGGTGGTTGAGCGACTAGCGTCGCGTCACAATGTCTCGGCGGCGCGTATCGCCCTGGCTTATCTGCTGGCCAGCCAGCGGTCGCGACTGTCATCGTCGGCGCGCGCGACATGAGTCAGTTGACGGACAATCTCGCGGCTGCCGACCTTCGTTTGACGGAGCGCGAGGTCGGTATGATTGATGCTGCCGGCGCGATCCCTCTGCCTTACCCAAATTGGATGGTGCCTCGCCAATCCGCCGATCGTCTTGGGGATGGGGCTCCGATCTCGCGTCTTCCGGGGAAGTCGTGATCCGTCCGAAGCCACCCCGACGCCCGCCGCCGCCAGATCGACCAGCGTGGTCATCGGCGTCCTGCAAGATGGCGGGGTTGCTGCCCTGGGTCTCGAACTACGCGATCATGCGTCCATAGAATTGCGGCCCGATGCTGCGGTGCGCCACCCCTGTATGGCAGCCTCTGATTTTGCTCGCGAGATTCCTTTCGGCAGGTAACTATCAGTTCAGCCGATGAAAACCATCATCATTTGGCCAGTTTTCAAGAAGGCTCCGATCGTCCTAGGCTGCGCCGACCATGATCGACGGGGGCGCGCAAAGCTAAATCATTCGGCAGAACCGCTGGGCTCGCATGCGCGCCACGGGATCAACCGCTGACGATCAGGAAACCGATCAAACGCCTCACATCATAAAGAAGGCGCCGAATCCGACCGCCGAACGCTCGCCGTTCGATGCGAGCGGATCAAAAAAACCAGTGCTGGAAAACGGCCACCGAGGGAGGAATTGAGAGATGAAGTTTCGCAAACTGTTGCCGGTGATGCTCTGCGCGTCATTGGGCGTCGGCATGGGCACCGCCGCCTGGGCGGCTGAAGCCTACAAGATCGGAATGCTGACGTCGCTGTCCGGCTATGTCGCCAATATGGGCCTCGGCGGTCGCGACGGCCTTCTGCTGGCGATCGAGGAGATCAACAAGCGCGGCGGCGTTCACGGCCGCAAGATCGAGATCGTCCAGCTGAACGACGAGTCGGACGCCACCAAGGGCGTTCCGCTGGCGGTCAAGCTGATCGAAGGCGAGAACGTCCTGGCGATCGTCGGACCGGTGCGCAGCGACATCACCGAGGCGGTCGCGCCGATGATGACCAAGGGCAAGGTCGTCAACATGGTCGGCTCGACGATCCTGCCGAGCAAGTCTGATTACACCTTCGCGACCGCGCCGACGCCGGAAGAGGAGGCCCCGGCAGCAATCAGCTTCCTGAAGCAAAATGGCGCGAAGTCGGTTGCGGTTCTGAGCGCGATCGACGTTTGGGCGCGGACGCTCGGCAAGAACTGGGCCGACGAGGCCAAGAAGCAGGGCATGACGGTCGTGGCGTCCGAAAGCTACAATTCCGCGACCGACAAGAACTTCATTCCGCAGCTTTCGAAATTCAAAGCGCTGAAGGCGGACTGGATTCTTGTCACCGGCGCTGGCCCCGCCGCCGGCCTGATCCTGAAGCAGAAGGCCGAGATCGGCTACGACGCCAAGGTGTTCGGCAGCACCGTTTTCCCCGTGGCCGGCATTTCAGCCTTGATCGACATCGGCGGCCTTGCCGCGGTCGAGGGCACTTATTTCGCCGCCACCCCGTTCTCGGTCTGGGACACCTTCCCCAAGGACGATCCGCGCGCCAAGGCGATCGGCGACTTCCGGAATGCCTTCAAAGTAAAATACGGCAAGGATCCGGACCAATCCCAATGGTGGATCGCGCAGAACTACGACATCGGCATGCTTCTCGCTGCCGCGATCGAGAAAGCCGGCCCGAATGTCACGGGTGAGACGCTGAAGACGACGTTGGAGGCCATGCGCGGCCATCAGGGCGTGCTTGGGGTGACTTACAACTTCGAAGCGGCGCGGCATTCCGGCGTCAGCGGCGTCGTCGTGGCGCAGATCAAGGAGGGAAAAGTGGTGCTGGTGTCGAAATGACGGCAGCACCCCTCATCGACGTCCAGGGACTGACCAAGACATTCGGTGGTGTCACGGCCCTGGACAACGTCGATCTCTCCGTCGAGCCGGGCCAGATATCCGGGCTCATCGGTCCCAACGGCGCCGGGAAATCGACTTTTTTCAATGTGCTGACGGGCGTCTTTCCCAGCAATGGCGGAGACATCCGCTTCGACGGCAAACGGATCAACGCTGTGCGGCCGCATGCGAGAGTGGGCCTCGGGATGGTGCGAACCTTCCAGAAGATCCACCCTTTCTACGGGATGACGGTCCTGGAGTCCGTCATGGTCGGTTGCCACATCCGGGGCCGCGCCGGCTTGGTCGCCGCGATGTTGCGGCTTCCGGCCGTCGGGCGGGAGGAACTCCGGTTCCGCGAGGCGGCACAGGCGGCATTGGCCTTCGTCGGGCTCTCAAGCCAGGCGGATCTGCTGGCCGACGTCCTGCCGCTGGGACACCAGCGTTTGCTGCAACTGGCCTGCGCACTCGTCACCGAACCGCGGATCCTGCTGCTGGATGAACCGGCGTCGGGCCTCGATGCGACGGAGACCGCGCGACTTGCCGATCTCCTTCTGGCGATCCGGGCTCAGGGCAAAACGCTGGTGGTCGTCGAGCACGACATGAGTCTGGTGATGAAGATCTGCGACCGGATCACCGTCCTCAGCTTCGGCAAGAGGCTGGCGAACGGGACACCGGAGCAAATTCGGCACGATCCCAAGGTGATCGAGGCCTATTTGGGAGGCGGTAAGCCGCGTGCTTGAAGTTCAGAATCTCAGAGTATCCTATGGCCGGATCGAAGCCCTGAAAGCCGTGTCGCTCAAGGTCGACAAGGGCGAGTTCGTCGGGGCGATCGGCTCGAACGGGGCCGGCAAGACCTCCCTGCTCATGGCGATATCCGGTGCGGTCGGGCCCAGCGGAGGCCGCGTGTCCTTCGACGGCGAGGACATCACGCATCTGCCGCAACATCTGCGTGTCTCCCGCGGCATCGCGATCGTTCCCGAAGGGCGCCAGGTCCTGGGGCCTCTGAGCGTCAAGGAAAACCTGGAACTCGGCGCCTATTCGCGCCGGCACCAATCCCGCGCCGAGATCGGCAGGGATCTGGAGATGGTGCTCGACCTGTTCCCGATCCTGCGCCAGCGCGCGCAACAGCTCGCAGCCACGCTCTCGGGCGGCGAACAGCAGATGCTGGCGATCGGGCGCGCGCTGATGAGCCGTCCCAAGCTTCTGCTGCTGGATGAGCCGTCCTTCGGGCTCGCGCCGAAGATATTCGCTGAAATCCTCGCGACGCTGCAGCGACTGCATTCGGAGGGTCTCGCCTGCCTGATGGTTGAGCAGGACGCGCATGTGACGCTGGATACGACCAGCCGCAGCTATGTCTTCCGAACCGGCCAGATTGTCATGGCGGGGTCGAGTTCCGACCTGCGAGAGCATGGCCGCATGTTCGTCGAAGACAGCTATCTCGGCGCCGGAGAACTGACCCAATGATGGAGCTGCTGCCCATCTTGCTGGTGAACGGCATTGTATTCGGCTCGATTTATTCGCTCAACGCGATCGGGATCGGCCTCGTCTACAACACGACCGGCATCATCAACTTCGCCCAGGGCGACTTCGTCATGCTCGGGGGCATGACGACGGCCTATTTCTACAGTGTTGCGGGTCTGCCATTGCCGCTGGCGATCATCCTCGGCGTGGTTGTCACCGTCATCGTGGGGCTGCTCGTCGAGCGGGCGCTGATAAGGCCGCTCTGGCGGCGCGGCGCCAAGGACTGGACCTATGTGTTCATGCTGTTCGCGGCCGCGACCGTCATTCCCAACGTCGTCATGCTGCTCATCGGCCGTGACCCCCTCACGTTTCCGGCGTTCGGCCTGCTGCCTTCCATCAACCTGGATTCCATCACCCTGAGCAGCCAGGCAGTCTGGGTGCTGTTGACGACGGTCGTGCTGTTTGTAGCCCTCCAGGGCTTCTTCAGCCGCACGATGCTGGGCAAGGCCATGAAGGCAACCGCGATCAACCGCCGCGTCGCCGCCTGGCTCGGGATCGGGGCAGAACAGATGGTCGCTATGTCGTTTGGGCTGGCCGCCCTGCTCGGCGCGATCGGCGGGGTGACCTTCACGCCGATGATCAGCACGCAGTTCGATGCCGGCGTGTCCATGACCCTGAACGGCTTCGCCGCCGCCATCATTGGCGGGCTGGGCAATATGCGAGGCGCGATCGTCGGCGGATTGGTGATCGGTATCCTGCAGTCGCTCAGCACGGCGTTCATCTCGTCCGTCTACGGCGACGCGGTGACCTATGCGGTGCTCTTCGCTCTGCTGGCGGTGTGGCCTGCCGGAATCTTCCAGCCTCTCGTCGAACTGAAGAACGAAGAAATATGAGCTGGCTATCAACCAACACCAAGGGCGTCGTTCTGCTGGTCGCCGCGGCTATCGCCTTCCCGTTCGTGGCCAGCAGCTCGGCGGTGACCGTGATGGCGCTGGGTGGGCTGTTTGCCATCGTCGCCATCGGGCTCAACCTGCTCGTCGGCTATGCCGGCAAGATCTCCTTCGGGCACAACGCCTTCATGGCCCTCGGGGCCTATGGCACCGGCATCCTCACCGTGAACTACGGGTGGTCGCCGCTCGCCGCTATGATCGCCGCCATCGTGGGCACGGGGCTCGTGGCCTTACTGATCGGGGCGCCGATCCTGCGCTTGCGCGGGCACTATCTCGCGATGATCACGCTGGCCTTCGCGCAGATCGTCATCATCGTCAGCACGCGATGGACCGAGGTCACCGGCGGGCTGACCGGGATACCGAGCGTGCCGAACTTCAGCCTGTTCGGCTACGAGTTCGATACGCGCCTGAAGATGTACTACCTGATCTGGTTCGTCGCGATCGCACTGTTCCTGCTGTCGTTCCGGGTCGTCGACTCGCGCTTCGGACGTGCGCTGCGGGCCCTGGGCGCGCATCAGGCGGCTGCCGGGGCCCTGGGCATTGACGTCGTACGGTGCCGCATCCAGATCTTCGTGCTGAGCGCGGTCTATGCCGCGCTGGCGGGAAGCCTCTACGCGCATTTCCTGAACTATGTGAACGGCACCTTCTTCGACCTCAGCGTCATGATCCAATTGATGGCGATCCTGGTCGTCGGCGGCATCGGCACGCTTTGGGGACCGGTGGTGGGCTCGATCCTGCTGATCTGGATCTCCCACAGCCTCGGCGGCTACGCCGAATACAGCCATCTGATCTTCGGGCTGATCTACGGAGCGGCGCTGCTCTTCCTGCCACGCGGCGCCGTCGGCGAGATCGCCGCGCGGTTCCACCTCCGCAGCAAGCGCGCGCCCGCGCTTCAGCCCGACCCAGCCGCAGCTTCGCAATGAACTGGACGAGCCGCCGCCTCCGGCTTGAGAGGCCGCGACGGATGTCTTGCCCTGATGCCTCGACGGAACGATCCAAGGGAACTGATACGCTGTCATGAGACTGGACCAGGTCATAAATCTTGAGGACGTCAGGATTCTTGCCCGAAAGAACCTGCCGCTGATCGCATTCGACTTCATCGACGGCGGGGTCGATGGCGAGGTCGCTCTGGAGCGCAACCGCGCTGCCTTCGATCGCTACAAGCTGCTGCCGCGCTATCTGGTCGATGTCGAGAAGCGCCACCAGAAGGTGACGCTGTTCGGCCATGAATATGCGAGCCCGTTCGGCATTTCCCCGATGGGGATCGCCGGCTTCTTCCGGCCCGGCGCCGATCTCATGCTGGCGCGGGCCGCCGCCAGCTTCGACCTGCCCTACATGATGTCGAGCGCCAGTTGCGATTCCATCGAGGCCGCGATGGCGCAAGCGCCCAAAACGACGTGGTTCCAGATCTATGGGACGCGCGATCCCAAGATCACGCTCGACCTCGTCCGGCGCGCCAAGGAACTCGGCGTCCGCGTCCTGATGATGACGGTCGATACGCCGGTCATGGGCAAGCGAGAACGCAATATCCGCAACGGCTTCCGGCGCCCGATGAAGATGACGCCGGCCGTCATCATGCAGGGGCTGAGCCGGCCGGGTTGGACCTATCGCTATCTCACCGCAGGCGGCATCCCGATGATGGAGAACTGGCGCCCCTACGCCACTGCCGGGGCAAAGGCCGGCGATGTCGCCGATCTCTACGGCACGCAGACGCCGGCACCGGAGCAGACCTGGTCGATCTTCGAGCAGGTCCGCAAGGCGTGGGACGGGCCGCTCGTCGTCAAGGGCGTGATGCATCCGGCGGATGCGCTGAAGGCGCTCTCGTTAGGGGCGAACGGGATCATGGTCTCGAACCATGGCGGCCGTCAGCTCGACAGTGCGCCGGGTTCGCTAGACATGCTGCCCGCGATTGCCGATGCGGTCGCGGGTCGGGCGGAGATCATCGTCGATAGCGGCTTCCGCCGCGGCAGCGATATCGCCAAGGCGCTCTGCCTCGGCGCGAAGGCGTGCTTCTTCGGCCGGCCGGCCATGTTCGGCGTCGCGGCCGCAGGCGAAGCCGGCGCAGCCAGGGTGCTCGACATCATGCGCCAGGAACTCAGCCTGGCGATGGGGCAACTCGGCTGGACCGATGTCGGCTGCGCGGGCGACGCCAGCCTCGTCGATCTCCTGGAACCGCGCCCGGGCGGACGCGCACTCGCTGCATCAAGCGAAACCGACAGCACCCCATTCCGAAAGGCAGGCCGCCAGTGACCAACCGGATGCACCTGATCGGCTTCTACATGCACAGCCCGATCAACCACACCACTCTGAGCTGGACCGATCCGGAGGATGATCGTCTCGATGGCATGCGCTCCTTCGACCACTGGAAGAAACTGGCCCGCACGCTGGAGCGCGGCTTTTTCGATGCCGCCTTCTTCGCCGATACGCCCGGCGGCATGGAGCGCTACAAGGAGAGCTTCGACGACTATGTCCGCTATGGCGTGACCTGGCCCTGCCATGACCCGATGGCGCTGGTTCCCGTCATGCTGGCCGAGACCAAGCATCTCGGCTTGGCCGTGACGATGTCGACCTCGGGCAGCCATCCCTACAGCGCAGTGCGCCGGCTTTCGACGCTGGATTATCTCAGCGGCGGTCGCGTCGGCTGGAACATCGTCTCGGGCCACCTGCGCGGCGAGCACCGCGCACTCGGGCTCGCCCAGCTCGAGCACGACCTGCGCTACGACCACGCCGATGAGTTCATGGAGATCTGCTACGCGCTGTGGAACGGCGTGCAGCCAGGAGCGATCCTGGCGGATACCGAGCAGGGCCTTTTCGCCGACCCATCCAAGGTCTCCGTCGTCGACTTTGCCGGCGCGTATTTCCGTTGCCAGACGGTGCCGCCCGTCCTGCCTTCTGCGCAGGGCCGGCCGGTGCTGTTCCAGGCGGGGTCCTCGGGACGCGGCCAGAAATTCGCGCTGAAACATGGCGACGTCGTCTTCGCGATCCAGGCGCGCGAGAAGGAGATGACCCAGTTCGTCGATAAGCTGAAGGCTGCCTCGGCGACTGAAGGCCGCGCTGAGGCGCCCAAGGTCACCTTCGGCATCCAGTGCGTGCTCGGCGGGACGGAGGCCGAGGCCAAACGGAAGCAAGCCGAGATGTTCGAGCGGATTCCGCTGGACGCGGCGCTCAGCCGCATGTCGGGCACGATGGGGATCGACTTCAGCAAGATCGACCTCGACACGCCGCTCGCCGCCAACACCACGGATGCCTCGCGCGGCATGATGATGGCGCTGGCGAATATGACCGGCGACGGCAACGCCACGGCGCGCGATGCGGCCCGCGTCTTCGGCGCGACCGTCGGGATGCCGCAGCTTGTCGGCACGCCGGAGCAGGTCGCCGATCAGCTCGAGCATCTCTGGCGCGCCAGCGGCTGCCACGGCTTCAACATCACGCCGACGACGAACATCGCGAGCATCGAGCATTTCGTCGACGAGGTCGTGCCCCTGCTGCAGGCGAAGGGCATCTACCGCACCGAATACGAAGGCGAGACCCTTCGCGACAATCTGGCGAACTGACGCGATGGCGACGCTGCATCCCCCGCAACCGATGGCAGGTCATCTCGCATGACGACGACACCGCGCAGGCCACGCATCGAGGTTCCCCCGGGAGCCTGCGACACGCATATGCATTTCTACGACAGCGCCTATCCGGCCTCGTCCAAGGCCTGGCTGTTTCCGCCCGATTTCACGGTCGCCGAATACCGCAAGGTGCAGGCGCGGACCGGATTGCAGCGGCTGGTCCTGGTCCAGCCGGTGACCTACGGTTTCGACAACCGCTGCATTCTCGACAAGGCGGCCGAATTCGGCGACGACGCGCGCGCCGTCGTCACCGTGCCGGTGAGCACGACGGATGCCGAGCTGGAAGCGTTCTGGCAGCAGGGCGCGCGCGGCCTGCGCTTTCACCAGATGCGCGGCGGCATGATGGAATGGGCCGAGCTTCCCGTCATGGCGAAGCGCATCTCCGGCATGGGCTGGCACGTCCAGGTCCAGCTCGACGGGCTTGAACTGCCTGAATATGAGAGCCTGATCGCAAGCCTGCCCTGCACCGTCGTGATCGACCATATCGGCCGCTACTCGAAGCCCATCCCGGTCGAGCACGAGGCCTTTCAGGCCCTGCTGCGCCTCGCGGCGCAGGACAATGTCTACGTCAAGCTCTCGGGCGCCTATCACATCTCGCGGAGCGGCGGCCCCGATTATACGGATGTCGCGCCGCTGGCGCGCGCACTTGTCGCACAATCCGTCGAGCGCCTCCTCTGGGCTTCCGACTGGCCGCACCCGACCGAGACCGCCGAGACCATGCCGGACGAGGCGGACCTGCTCGACCTCCTGCTCGGCTGGGCGCCTGAGCCCGGCGCGCAACGCGCCATCCTCCGCGACAATCCGGCCCGCCTTTACGGCTTCGGCCCCTAGCGCGAACGACCCATGCAACTCGCCGCATCCTTGTCCCGATCGCCAAAAGCTTCGTTCCCCTACGGGATGGAATGCGTCCTGCATCTATCAGGTGTATCGATCGATGGCCGGGCCGATCGCTCCGCTGTCAAGATGAACGCGGATTCGATCGGCCGGTACTCAAGCCGTCGGGATGCACGCATCATGCTCACCAGAGTCACTCTTGATCAGCTCCAGATGCTGATCGCCGTCGCGGAGACCGGAAGTTTCACAGGCGCGGCCCGCCAGGTCGACCGTGTCCAGTCCGCCGTCAGCCAGGCGATCCAATCGCTCGAGGATGCACTCGAACTCAAGCTGTTCGACCGATCGCGCAAGCTCCCCGTCCTGACCGATGCCGGCCGGGCGATCGTGGAGGATGCGCGCCGGATCGTGAACGGTGCCGACGCCCTGCGCATGCGTGCGAAGAACATGGCGACGGTGGCCGAGCCGGAAATCACGCTTTCGATCGAACAGGTCTTTCCCAGCTCGGTGCTGATCGAGAGCCTGAGCGGGTTCCGCAGCAAGTTCCCGCTGGTCTCGGTCAACTTGTTCGCGGAGGGGCTTGGCGCACCGGAACAGTCGCTCTTCGAAGGCAATGTCCGGCTGGCGATCTACTCGACGGCGCGCGACGGCATGCCCGGCTACCAGATGGAGTTTCTTGGCGAGGTCCCGATTTCACTCGTCGCTTCCTCGCAGCACCCGCTGGCGCGGGTCGATGGCCTGATCTCGCAAGCCGTGCTCGAAGAGCACGTCCAACTTACGATGATCGATCGGACGAAACGCTATCGCGGCGTCGTCATGGGCACACGTACCTGGAGCTTCATCGATCAGTTCAGCCGACTCGATTTCGTCCGGAACGGTTTCGGCTGGTGTGCCATGCCGACGCATCTGGCGCAGGCCCATCTCGATACCGGGGAGATGGTCGAACTGAAACTGGCCGCCCATCGCGGGCAACCGCTGAAATTCCCGCTCTATGCCGTCCACAGGATCGAACAGCCGCCTGGACCAGCGGCGCAGTGGCTCCTGAGCGATCTGCGACGACGCTTCGCGGAGTGGATTGACGCCTCGACCGATCCTCGACCGGCCGGACCGGGAATTCAGATCCGGGTGACGACGGTCTAGACGGCAATTGAGACATTTGAGGAACCGGCCAGCGCATGAACCGCAAGCCCCAATGATGACGAGGCAATGATGAGGACACCGGTTGAAAGCGGAGATCCGCACGTCGACTCCGGCGGGTTCAGGCGCAGCCTTGGCGAATTCGCCACGGGCGTGACCGTGATCACGGCCAGCGTCGGCGGCATCAGCTACGGCATGACGTCGAACTCCTTCGCGTCCGTGTCGCTCTCGCCACCTCTGGTCCTCTGGTCGATCCGGCGCGAGAGCGCCAGCTATGCCGCTTTCAACGACTGCACGCATTTCGCGGTCCATATCCTGGCTGACGATCAGATCGACCTGTCGCAACGCTTCGCCCGGTCGGGACCCGACAAGTTCGTCGGCCTCGGGTGTCAGCCCGGTCTCGGCGATGCGCCGATCCTCGACAATGTCGCGGCGAGCTTCGAGTGCAGCCGCGGCCAGGCTCATGACGGTGGCGACCATCTCATTCTGCTGGGCGAGGTCATGCGCTATTGCCGTTACGACCGGCCGCCGCTGCTATTCACCAAGGGGCGCTACGCCGTCGCGGCCGACCACCCGCAAACGCGCGCCTTTGACCCCGCCGGCGCGATCTCTCACGCGGGGGGTGACGAGGAACGCGTGCTCTCCAATCTGATGATCCGCGCTTACAGCGCCGTCGCTGCGCGTCTCGAGAACGAGCGCAAATCGGCCGGGCTCGGCTTGACGCTGATGCAGGCGCGCCTGCTCAGGGCCGCGGCGACCTCACCCGATCGAACCCTCGAGGACCTGCTGCCTGAACTCCTCCTCGACTTCAACGCCAGCCAGAATGTTCTCGGCTCGATGATCTCGCTGGGGCTCGTGGCAATCGACAGCCATGCACGCATGCGCCTGACCGCCGAAGGCGAGCAGCGCGTGCAGGCCATCATCGCCCATGCACGGGCGAACGAGGACATCCTGTTCCAGGGCATCCCCGACGAGGACATCGCCACCGTCAGGCGCGTGCTCGCCAGCATCGCCTCCGGGCCGGCCAGGGTGGCCGCGTGAGAGCCTGACACTGCGGCGGGCAGCGACGTCGGGCCTGTCCATCCCAAACCATATCAACCCAAGCTCTGACAGGAGTTCGTCATGCAATCCATCGTCTATACGAGAATTCCCCGGATCGATCCGGTACTCATCGAGCGCGCGAATCAGATCAACGTCGCCGATCTCCACGAGGCCCTGGGACCGATCCTCGGACGGCAATGCCTGATGCAGCCCCAGATGCGCGCTTTGTTCCAGGCGGCACGCATTTGCGGGCCGGCGATCACCTCCTACAATTTTCCCGGCGACAATCTCATGCTGCACGCCGCCTTCCGCGTGGCGCAGGCCGGCGATGTCCTGGTGCTGACGAATGGTGGCAGCCGGGAGGGCGCCATGTGGGGAGAGATGGCGACCTATTACAGCCGGATCAGGCAACTCAATGGCGCGATCATCGACGGTTCGGCACGCGATTCGCTGCAGGTCTGCGAAGCGGGCTTCCCCGTGTTCGCATCCCATGTCGCGGTGTCCTATCCCGGCAAAAGAGGGCCGGGCGCGGTCAATGTGCCCGTCGTCGTGGCCGGAGTCGCCGTCAACCCCGGCGATCTGATCGTCGGAGATGCCGACGGCGTCATCGTCATCCCGCCGCAGCACCTGGAGACGGCCATCGTCAACGCCGAGGCACGCATGGCCAAGGAAGCAGCGATCAAGAAGCGGCTCGATGAAGGCCTCACCATGTACGACGCAATGGGCCTCGAAGCGGCTTTCGATGTGGCTGGGATTGTTGAGGTGGATGGCATGTGGAACCATGGCGAATAGGTGCATTGCTGAATCACGGTCGTCCCAGTGTGCCATTCACTGCCCGCATTCGCATAAGTTAACCGGTCGCCTCCGAATGGGATGCAACGAGATCGAGGAATAGGCGACCAGCACGGCTGGGCTGAGAGCCAAGCCAGGCAGCGGCAAGTGGCAGGCGTGGAGGCTCCGGTTCCAACGGCAGATAGGCCACGGCAGTGCGCCGCATACAGGCAACGCCTGCCGGAACGAAGCCCATACCGACCCCTGCCGCGATCAGCCCGACAAGCGTTCGGCAGGCACATGCCCGTCGGCCGCCATTCGCACGATCCGCTCTCGACCCAGCGGCGTCAGCCGGGCAGTCTTGTGGATGTTCATCCGGTCCTTCCTCCGAGGGCTCTGAAGCTTCGCAACCTCAGCTTCCTCGCTCAGGACCGGATGGACAACCTATTGAGAGCTCACACCTAGACAGTCGCCACGGCGTCAGGCCTTCAGTTCCAAAAAACCTCGTGCGCAATGATGATTGGCAGATGGCCGCTTGGCAGGAAATTGGACTCATCGGTACGGGTCGCGGCGTATTCCGGGGTAAGCGTGCCGGCTTTCATATCGGCCGTAGAGTCGAACCAGGTGATCGCCAGCCCGTCGAAAGGTGGTTCGCCGGCCTCGTATTCCGACAAGGCGAGGTGGTTCTGCTCATAGCGCCGCAGGACGGGAATCGTCGCGGCGAGAGGCCCGTGTTTGCCGCGCCAGTAATCCCTAAAGGGCCCCAGCGCCATGCCCGGTTTGCGATTGACGAATTCGATGTTTTTGACCGCAGGATTCGGCACCCGGCCGTTCTTGATGATGTGGACATCGACGGGCATTCGCACGAGGCGCGATGGCTCGATCAACAGCCGCAGATCGGCCTCGACCACGCGAGCGGCCTCGCAGCCGCCATAGGCGGCACAGGCCGCGTCGTCGTCGAACCAGGCCTCGCTGATGCCGTCATAGAGCAGTTCGCCCTTGGTGTAGCCCTTCTCGAGTGCGTGTGACTGTACGTAGCGGCGTACGCCGGGTGCGCGCGCCGCGAGCGGCCCATGAACCTCGGCCCAGCGCGCCTGAAACTCTTGGACCGACAGACCCGCTGCACGCTTTACCAGGGTCACGATCTTTCGCATTGCTCACTCCGCTGCCTTGGGCCGGTCCAACCTCGCCCGGCGCTGGAGCCACCAGCCGAAGGCCTGCGGCCAGGCGCTCCAGCCGGCTTCGCCCGTGAGGGCAACCGTCGCCTTGGCGGCCCAGTTTGGGTCGAACAGCATTTCGCGCCCGAGTGCGATCAGGTCGGCCGCCCCGGCTTGTAGGATGGCTTCCGCCTGCGCCGGGTCGCGGATCAGGCCGACGGCCATCGTGGCGATGCCGGCTTCAGTGCGTATGCCACTGGCGAAGGGAACCTGAAATCCGGGAGCCCGCGCCGGGACGCTGCGGTCGCGCGGGACGCGCATGCCACCAGTGGAGCAGTCGACCAGGTCGACCCCGACCGCCTTCAACGCCCGCGCGAATTCGACCGAGTCCGCGAGACTCCAGCCATAATCGACGCCGTCGACCGCCGAAACGCGGACGAACAGCGGCCTGTCGGCTGGCCAGACCTGGCGCAGCGCCTGCGCCACCCGCCGCGGAAAGCGCATCCGGTTCTCGAGCGAGCCGCCATAGTCGTCCTCCCGCCGGTTGCCGAGCGGCGAGAGGAATCCGTGCAGTAGGTAGCCATGGGCGCAGTGCAGTTCCAGCACGTCAAAGCCCGCGGCTTCGGCCCGGCGCGCGGCCGCGCAGTAATCGGCGATCAGCGCCTCCATTCCGGCCTCGTCGAGCGCGGCCGGGACCTGGAAGCCCGCGTCGAAAGCCTCGCCATCGGCTGCGACCAGCGCCCAGGGCTCTTCGCCGCGGGCAGTGCGGTCGGCCTCGCCGAGCGGGCCGTAGCCATGCCAAGGGCGCTGGCCAGCGCCCTTGGCGCCGCTGTGGCCGAGCTGGATGCCCGCCGCCGCCCCATGCGCGTGCAGGAAGTCCGTCAGGCGGCGGAACGGCTCGATCTGCTCGTCGCGCCAGAGGCCGAGGCAGCCGGGCGTGATCTTGCCCTGTTCGGTGACGGCCGTGGCTTCGGTCATCACCAGCCCGGCGCCGCCCAGCGCGAAGCGGCCGAGATGCACGAGATGGAAGTCGCTCGGGATGCCGTTCTCGGCGCTGTAGGTCGCCATCGGCGAGACGACGATGCGATTGCTCAACTCCAGCCCGCGCAGCGTCAGCGGCTGCAGCAGCAGCGGCAGGGCCGGGGCAGTCCCGATTTCGATCGCAACGGTCGACATATCAGTAGGACCGCGGCAGGCCGAGATCGTGCTGGGCGACGTAGTTCAGGATCATCTCCTCGGAGACGGGGGCGACCCTGAACAGGCGGGCGTCCCGCCACAGCCGTTCGACATGGTATTCCTTGGCATAGCCCATGCCGCCGAGCGTCTGGATGGCGCGGTCGGTGGCGAGGCCCGCGGCGTGGCCGGCCATGTACTTGGCCATGTTGGCCTCGGTCCCATAGGGCTTGCCCTGGTCGTAGTAGGTTGCGGCCTTGTGGTTCATCAGCCGCGCGCATTCGAGCTGGATCTGCGCCTCCGCCAGCGGGAACTGGATGCTCTGATAGGAGCCGATCGGTGCGTTGTTGAAGACCTTGCGCTCGCGGGCGTAGTCGACGGCGAGCCTGATCGCCAGCTCCGCCGTCGCGACGAGGCCGGCGGTGGTGACGATGCGCTCGGTGTTCAACACGTCCAGCAGTTGCCGGAAGCCGCCATCGAGCGTGCCGACAAGCTCGTCCGGCTCGACCCGCACATCCTCGAAGAAGACGGAACTCGACGGCAGGGTGTTGGTGCCGACCTTGTCGATCGCCTGGTGGCTCAGCCCCTCGCGCTCGACGTCGATGAGAAAGAGGCTGATGCCGTCGGTCTTGCGGGAGACGTCCTCGATCTTCCTGCTGCGCGCCACGACGAGCATCTTCGTCGCCTGCGGGACGGCCGTGATCCAGATCTTCTGACCGCTGATCCGCCAGCCATCGCCATCAGCCTTGGCGAAAGTCTTCATGGCAAGCGTGTTGGTGCCGGCGTCCGGCTCGGTCAGCGCCATCGCGAACATCGCCTTGCCGGCGACAAGGTCCGGCAGCAATTCACGCTTCATCGCCTGCGTGCCGAAATTGCTGATGGTGACGCCGCCGAAGACCGGGTTGCACATGAACATCTGGCTGAGCGTCGAGCCGCCTCCGGCCGCGCAGAGCGCCTCGATCGCCAGGGCGACCTCGATCATGCCGAGGCCGGCGCCGCCATACTCCTCGGGGATCGCGATGCCGCACAGACCGGCGTCGCAGATCTCCTGCCAGATCGCCGTGGGAAACGCCTTCTTGGCATCGAGCTCGCGCCAGTAGTCGAGGCCGAATTTCTCGCCGACGCGTCGCGCGGTGTCGATGAGCATCGTCTGCTCGTCGCTGCGGTCGAAATTCATGTCGGGCTCCCTTGGGGCGCCGGCTGGCGCAGCAGCGGCAACGGGTGTTCGAGCGTCTTCACGACGAGGTCGAGGAACTGGGCGGCGCGCACGCCGTCGATAACGCGATGGTCGCAGGACAGGACGAGGCCGAGCTCCTGGCGGAGCGCCGGCTGGCCTTGTGCATCGGGCCGGAAGACCGGCTTGGTCGCGGCCACCCCCAGGATCGCCGATTGTCCGGGATTGATGATCGAGACGAGATGCGAAGCGCCGTACATGCCGACATTGGAGACGCTGATCGCACCGCCTTCGCAGTCGACAGCCGTGAGCCGGCCGTCCCGCGCCTTGCCGACGATGTCGGCGCAACCGTGCGCGACCGCGTCGAGGTGCTTTGCGCCCGCATCGCGCAGGACCGGGACCATCAGGCCGCGGGGACTGTCCACCGCCATTCCGACATCGCTGCTGCCGAGCGTGACGATGTCGCCTTCGTCCCAGACCGCATTGACTTGTGGCAGCGCAACCAGTGCGCGGCCGACCGCGGCCATGATGAAATGGGTGATGCTCAGGCGCTGCGGGCTGCCTGCCGCGTTCAGCTCCTCGCGCATCGCGAGCAGGCGGGTGATGTCGGCCTCGGCCAGGACGTAGAAATGCGGGATTGTCTGCTTCGCCTGGGAGAGCCGCCGCGCCACCACCTGCTCGATCGGCGTGGCGGGGCGACGCTGGTTGCCGGCGTTGCGGGGCGGGGAGAGCGCGGTGGCGGGGCTTGCTGCGGGCACGGCAGCAAGTGCTGTCTCGACATCCTTGACCTTGATGCGGCCCTGCGGCCCGGAGCCGGAAAGGCGATCGAGCGAGATGCCGTTCTGCCGGGCGACGCGGCGTGCCAACGGCGTGGCGACGATGCGCTCGCCGCGCCCGCCGGAAGGGCGTGCCTCGACCAACGGAGCGGCGGCAGCCGCCAGCGCGGCGATAGGCCTGGCTTGAGGAGCGGCTTGAGCCTTCGCCGCAGCGATGGTCGACGTCGCGGAGCCTTCTGCTTCCGCCCAGGTCGCGAGCGCAGCGCCGACGGGCACGGTCTCGCCCTCGGGGACGAGGATCGCGCCGATGCGACCGGGGTGCTGCGCCTCGATTTCGGTCGCGATCTTCTCGGTCTCGATGATGAAGAGCACGTCACCGGTCGCAACCGTGTCGCCCGGTCCGACCCGCCATGAGGCGAGCAGGCCCTCGGTCATGGTCAGACCGAGCTTGGGCATGACGATCGCGGCGGGCTCGCTCATCTCAGGCGCCCTTGAACTGGGCAGGGCGCTTCTGGAGGAAAGCTTTGCAGCCCTCATGCGCATCCTGCGTATCGAGCACGAGGCCGATCATCGCCTGCTCGTGGCGCAGCGACGACGGCAACGGCATGTCGAGGCCGTCACTCATCGTCCGCTTGAGCAGCTTCAGGACGAGCGGTGATTTGGTGGCGATCGTCTCGGCCAGTGCGAGCGCCTGAGACAGTACTTCGGCATCGGGCACGACGCGGTTGATCAGGCCGAGCTTTTCGGCTTCCGCCGCGTCGATGCGTGCGCCGGTGAACATCAGCTCTTTGGCCTTGCAGAGCGGGATCTGGCGGATGAGCCGCTGCGAGCCGCCGGCACCCGGGAACAGGCCGAGATTGATCTCCGGCAGTCCGAATTTGGCCGAGGCCGCGGCGATGCGGATGTCGATGCAGAGCAGGAGCTCGGTGCCGCCGCCGAGCGCCCAGCCGTTGACCGCGGCGATGGTCGGCTTATCCAGGGTTTCGATCCGGCGGAAGACGCCGTGCAGGCGCTCGCCCAGCTCGAGGTAGTGCGGCAGGCCCTGGCGGCTGTCGAGATCGGCGATGTCGCCGCCCGCGACGAAGGCGCGCTCGCCCGCGCCGGTGAAGACGACGACCCGCACCGCTTCATCGGAGGCTGCGCGCGCCACGGCCTCGTCGAGGGCCGCCAGCGTCGCCATGTCCAGTGCGTTGAGGGTCGCAGGCCGGTTGATCGTGATCAGGGCCACGGCGTCGTGGCGTTCATAGAGGATGGCGTCCGACATTTCGGTTTTTCCAGGCATGGCGGTTCCTTCAGGCTAGCGTGCGGCGCACGGCGGCGGCGACGCGCTCCGGGGAGGGCAGGTAGGCCGTCTCCAGCCCCTTGGAGAACGGCACCGGCATGAACGGCGCGGCGACGCGAATGATCGGGCCGTCGAGCTCGTCGAAGCCGATATCGGCCATGCGCGCGACGATCTCGGCGCCGACGCCGAAGGCCTCGACGGCCTCGTGCACGACGACGAGCCGATGCGTGCGGGAGAGCGAGGCCAGAACGGTCTGCTCGTCCCAGGGCTGGATGCTGCGGAGATCGACGATTTCGGCCTCGATGCCCTCATCCACCAGTTGCGTAGCGGCCGCGAGCGCGGTGTGGACGGCTGCGCCATATGCGACGATCGTGGCGTCGCGGCCCTCGCGCAGGATGCTGGCCTGGCCGAGCGGGATCACCGGCAGATCGTCCGGCACCTCGCCCTTCATCGCGTAGAGCGCCTTGTGCTCGATGAAGACGACAGGGTCCGCATCGGCGATAGCCGCACGCAGCAGCCCGTAGGCGCTTGCCGGGTCCGACGGGCAAACCACCTTCAGCCCCGGCACATGCGCGAACCAGGCCTCGAGGCACTGCGAATGCTGCGGGCCGGCGCCGAGGCCGCCGCCATGGGGCGTGCGCAGCACCATCGGCACCGAACGCTGGCCGCCGAACATGAAGCGGGCCTTGGCCGCCTGGTTCACGAGCGCGTCCATCACCAGCGTGGTGAAGTCCATGAACATGATCTCGGCCACCGGCCGCAGGCCGCTCAGGGCGGCGCCGACCGCCGCGCCGGCAAGCGCCGCTTCGGAGATCGGCGTGTCGATCACCCGTTCCGCGCCGAAGCGATCGCGCAGGCCGCGGCTCGCACCGAAGGCGCCGCCGGCCTCCGAAACGTCCTCCCCGATCAGGATGACCGTCGGATCGGCAGCCATCGCATCGGCCAGCGCCTGGCTGATCGCGCGCAGATATCGCATCTCGGCCATCAGGCGTCTCCCCGGATGGCGTTTGTGTTGGTGTAGACATCGGCCTTCGCCGCCTCGAAGCTGGGCATCGGCGCGGCGCGGGCCGCTTCCACGGCAGCCTCGATCCGCATCGCGATCTCGGTCGCGATGCCGTCGAGGGCGGTCTCGGAAACGCCGAGCGCCGCGAGCTGGCTGGCTGCGACGTTGAGCGGGTCACGTTCGCTCAGCGCGGCCAGTTCGTCAGGGTCGCGGTATTTCTGGGCATCGCCCTCGAAATGGCCGCGGACGCGCGTCGTCATGCATTCGAGCACGCGCGGGCCCTCGGTCCGCACCTCGGCGACGAGGCGCGCCGCATGCTCCGCGACGACGGCGACATCGTTTCCGTCGATCACGACATGGGGAATGCGATAGGCGGCGGCGAGGTCCTTCAGCGTGAAGGAAAGCTGCTTCGAGGTCGGCAGGAACTCGCCCCAGCCATTGTTTTCGCAGACGAACAGCAGCGGAAGCTTCCACAGCGCCGCCATGTTCAGGCACTCGTGCATCAGCCCTTCGGCGAGCGCGCCATCGCCGAAGAACGCGACCGCGATCGCGCCGTTCTTCTGCGTCTTATGCGCGAGCGCGCTGCCGAGTGCGATCGAGACGCCGGCGCCGACGATGCCGTTGGCGCCGAGCATGCCGACCGACATGTCGGCGACATGCATCGAGCCGCCACGGCCGCGGCAGAGCCCGGTGTCGCGGGCCAGCAATTCGGCGAAGAAGCCGTCGAGCGAGAGCCCCTTGGCGATGGCATGGCCATGGCCGCGATGCGTCGAGGCGATGGTGTCCGCGTTCGTCAATGCGGACATGACTCCGGCCGAGACGGCCTCCTGCCCGATGCTGAGATGGATGAAGCCCGGCACCTCGCCATCGGCGAACATCCTGCTCAGCCGCTCCTCGCAGCGCCGGATCAGCACGAGCGAGCGGTAGAGCGCAAGCAATTCCGCTGCCGCGTTATGGCCGGTGCCGGCCTCGCCCTGTGTCTTTGGCTCGCTCATGACGCTCTCGATTCCGATGCGGCATCACTAGCATTATGTGATTTATGAGTCATGATTCATTTTTTGTGAAGAGCAGAATCCAGCCTGCTGCGCCGGGGCGTGAGCGGAAGATCGCCTAGGCTGCGGCGCGGCGCGGTTCGATGGCCGTGAACAGTTCGACGAAATCCTCGATCCGGCCTCCGGGCAGGGCATCGACCACGTGCTCTATACGCTCGAACAGTGCGGCATCGAGCCGTTGCTCGGCGCCCGTACGGGTCAGAAGCTCGCGCAGGGTCGCCCGGTCGAAGGCATAGTCGGCCGGTGTCATCCTCTGCTCGTGGAGATGGGTCGTGCCGTCGGCCGTATCCGCCTCGATGATGGCGCTCAGCACGGGCACGTCCGGATCGGTGACGAGAGTCGTCCTTGCCACCAGCCCATTCACGGCTGCGTCGTCATAGGTCGTCATGTGCCGCATGCTCGGCACGCCATGGACGAGCGTCGGCGCGATGCAAAAGGGGATGCTCATCAGCGTGCCGGAGATCGAGCTGAACGGCCCGGCCGCGTCCATGCCGGCATAGCCGGTCTCGTAGGGGTTCATCCGCACTCTGACGGCTTCGATCTCCCGCCCCGCGAGGGCTTGGCGCAGCGCCAGCGCGCCGGTCACGGGCGTCTGGTTGAAAGCGCAGACGGGGAAGGGCTTGAAGGTCACGCGCAGGATCGACCAGTCGCGGCCGAGGCGGGAGGCGAGATCGGCCGGGATCTCGGCGCCGGCGAAGCAGCGGACGAAGCCGACGCGGCCCTCGAAGGCGTTGGGCGCGGAAACTGATCCCGCAGCCGCCAGTTCGGCAGCCATCAGCCCGTTGCGGGCGACGACGCCGACCTGATAGCGCCACTCGTCGGTGCCGTCCGCGAAGGATTGCAGGACGCCGCCGGTGAAGGAGACGGCGTTGGCGAGAGCGGCGGCGAGCCGGTCCTCATCCAGTTCCATCAGCTTTCCCGCTGCGGCGGCCGCAGAGATGCAGCCATAGGTGGCTGAGGAGCGGAAGCCGGCGGGTGTGGTGCGGCCGGCGAAGGCGTTTTCGAACAGCCCGCCGGTCTCGTAGCCAGCGACAAGCGCTGGGATCAGCCGCGACAGCGGATAGCCGCGCGCCTCCGTCATCGCGAGTAGCATCGGGATCAGTATGGTGCCGAAATGGGCGGCGCCGCAGGTGTCCTCCTGGGCGCGGCCATGGAACAGCGCGCTGTTGGCGAGGCAGGCCGCACTGACCGTGCTGCGCCGGCCGTCGCCGAACAGCGTCGCCCCGCTCGGAACCTCGCCATCGAGCGCGATCGCGGCCTTGCGCGCGACCGGGGCGTAAGGCGTGTCGAAGCCGTTGACGGCCATGCCCAGCGCGTTGACGAGGCAAGAGCGTGCCTTGTCCGGCACCGCGATCGGAAGCCTATCGGCCTCAAGCCCGGCAATGAATCGGGCAATATCCTGGGTCAGTGTCGGCATGGCCGGTCTCCCCCGATAGTCAGAGCGCGAGGTAGCGCTGGCGGACGTCGTCATTGGCCTTGAGTTCCGCGATGGTGCCGCGGAAGACGATCTGGCCCTTGTCGATCACGGTCGCATCGCTGGCGAGGCCGAGGCAGAAATGCATGTTCTGCTCGGCGATCAGGATGGTCACCCCGGTCTTGCGGAGGGTCCGGACCAGTTCCCCGATGCGCTGGACGATGATCGGGGCAAGCCCCTCGCTCGGCTCGTCGAGCAGCAGCACCGAGGGGTTGCCCATCAGCATGCGCGCGATCGCCAGCATCTGCTGCTCGCCGCCCGAGAGCCGCCCCGCCATGCGCTGGCGCAGCGGCGTCAGCAGCGGGAAGACGTCGTAGATGCGCTCCAGGCTCCATTCGTCGCGGCCATCGGGACCGGGCTTGCGCGCGATCAGCAGGTTGTCCTCGACGCTGTGCTCCGGAAAGACCTGCCGGTCCTCGGGCACGAAGCCGAGGCCCGCGCGCGCCATCTCATAGGGCTTCTGGCGCGTGCGATCCTGCCCGAACAACCTGACCGCACCGCGCTTGGGCGGCGCGAGGCCGGCGATCGCCTTCATCGTCGTACTCTTGCCGGCGCCGTTGCGGCCGAGCAGGGCCATGGTCTGGCCTTCCTGGACCGCGAACTCGACACCGAACAGGATCTGGCTCGCTCCGTAGAACACGTCGATGCCGGCGACTTCGATGACGGTGCGGATGTTCATGCCGCGGCCTCATGTTCGGTGCCGAGATAGGCTTCGATGACGGAGGGGTTGGTGCGGATCTCCTGCGGCGTGCCTTCGGCCAGCACGCGGCCATAGCTCAGCACGCGGATCGAGGGCGCTATCTTGAAGACGATATCCATGTCGTGCTCGATGAAGATGACGGTGATCTTCTGGCGCTCCCAGAGCTCGCGGACTTTCTCGATCACGCGCCAGCGTTCTTCCGGACCCATTCCGGCAGTCGGCTCGTCGAGCAGCAGGACCTTCGGCTCCAGGACGAGCGCGAGCGCGATGTCGAGCAGCTTCTGGTCGCCATGCGACAGGCTCGAGGAGAGCGTGTCGCGCTTGGCCGTGAGCCCGACCATCTCGATGCAGTGCGCGGCGTGGGAACGGGTTGAAGGCAGCGGGAAGTGTGAGCCGAGCCGGCCGGAATGGCCATGATGGGCCGAGACCGCCGCCAGCATGGTCTCCTCGACCGTCAGCGACGGAAATATGCTCGCGACCTGGAAGGCCCGGCCGATGCCGCGGCGTACGATCTCGCCGATGCTGAGCCCGACGATGGACTGTCCGTCGAGCCGGATATCGCCGCTGTCGGGACGGAAGGCGCCCGAGAGCAGGTTGAAGAAGGTGCTCTTGCCGGCGCCGTTCGGGCCGATGATCGCCGTCAGCGAGCCGGTCTCGAAGGTCATGGTGACATTGTCGGTGGCGTGCACGCCGCCAAAGGATTTCACAAGGTTCGTGATCTCAAGCATGAGGGCCGTTCCCGGGATCGCGGAAGCCGCCATAGGTGTGCCAGGAGGTGCCGGCCATCCAGCCGCAATCGACGGGCAGGTCGATGCCCGACAGGGCGGAAGCTTCCGGCGAGGCGACGAAGGCGACGACGCGGGCGATCTCGTCGGGCTCGACGAGGCGGCCCATGGGCGCGCTGCCGACGAGGTTGGTGACGTCGCGCTCGCCCTTGTCGATCGCCTCCTGCAGCGCGGGCGTGCGGGTGAAGCCGGGGGAGACCGAATTGACGCGGATGCCGGCCGGGCCCCATTCGGCGGCGAGGCAGCGGGTGATCGAGATCACGGCCGCCTTTGCCGGCGCGTAGGCGTGGAGCGCCATCGAGCGGGAGCCCGCGATCGAGGCGATGTTGACGATGCTGCCGCTGCGCCGGCCGAGCATCGCGGCTCCGAAGACGACGCAGCCGAGATAGGTGCCGCGCTGGTCGACATGGACGACATGGTCCCAGATCGCCATCGGCAGTTCGGTCGGGCGCAGCGGCGGCTGCAGGACGCCGGCGCTGTTGACGACGATCCCGACCGGGCCGATGCCGGCCTCGATGCGGGCAGCGACGGCCTTAAGGCCGGCCTCATCGCCGACATCGCCGAACAGAGCATGGCCGCCGATTTCGGCCGCGACGCTCTCGGCCCGCTTCATGTCGCGGTCGAGGACGACGACCGTGTGGCCACGCTTCGCCAGTTCGCGGCAGCAGGCTGCGCCAATGCCGCTCGCTCCGCCGGTGACGACGGCGATCATCGCCTCGCTCATGTTGCCACCCTTTCGATCTTGTCTGCCCCGGCAATCGTGTTCGAGCCCGCTATCCTGTCCGAAACGGCCTGGGCACGGGTCCGGCGCGCCGCGCGCCAGCCCATAACGAAGTCGAGCAGCCCCTTCCGCAGGCCCAGCGCGAAGAGCAGGATCACCGTGCCGAGTACGAGGCCATGATGTTCCGCGACGCGTGTCACGAAGTCGTTCAGCAAGAGCAGCAGCACGGTGCCGACCATCGGGCCGAGGAAGGCGATCGTGCCGCCGAGCATGACGATGAAGACCGCCTCGCCGGACATCGTCCAGAACGCGAACTCAGGGTAAGCGCCCGAGACGAACAGGCTCATGAGGACGCCGCCCAGGCTGGCGAAAACGCCAGCCAAAACGAAGGCCATCAGGCGCGTGCGGTAGACGTTGATCCCGAGAAAACCGGCGCGGGTCGGGTTGTCGCGCACCATCCGCAACGTGTAGCCGAAGGGCGAGGATACGATGTGGCGCATCGCCAGCAACCCCAGTACCAGCAGGGCGGCGCTGAATAGATAGAGCTGCTTCTGGTCGGAGAGGTTGATGCCGAGGAAGGAGGGGCGCGGGATGCCGCCGCGGAGGCCCTGGTCGCCGCCGGTGACCGGCACCCAGGCGATGATCATGCTGTGGACCAGCATCTGGAACGCCAGCGTGACGAAGGCGAAGTAGATTTCCTTCAGCCTGACGCAGATCGCGCCGACCGCCAGCGCGACGATCGCCGCGACCGCCATCGTGAGCAGAATCGCGAGCGGGATCGGCATGCCCGTCCGCTGCATGATGATGCCGAAGCTGTAGGCGCCCATGCCGAAGAACAGGCCATGGCCGAAGGAGACCATGCCGCCATAGCCGACGAGCAGGTTCAGCGAGGTTGCGAATAGGCCGAGCGCAGCGCAGCGGATCACGAAGTCGATTAGGGCGCTGCTCGTCGTCAGCAGCGGCAGCACGGCGAGGATCAGGAAGGCGGCGAGGCCGAAGAGGCCGTCGCGGAGGGCAGGGCGCTTCATCTCAGGCAGCCTCGCGTCCGAACAGGCCCGACGGCTTGACGATCAGCACGATCGCCATGGCGAGGTACATCAGCGCCTCCGTGAAGAGGGGGAAGCCGAGCGCGCCGAAGGTCCGGATCAAGCCGATGAGAGCCGCCCCGACCAGCGCGCCGAGGATCGAGCCCATGCCGCCGATGACGGTGACGATGAAGCTCTCGATCAGGATCGAGAAACCCATGCCGGGCGTCAGCGAGCGCACCGGCGCGGCCAGCCCCCCCGCGAGCCCCGCCAGCAGGCAACCGAGCGCAAAGACCCCGGTGAAAAGCAGGCCGGTGTTGATGCCGAGCACCGAGACCATCGCCGGATTGTGGGCGGCGGCACGGATCGTCTTGCCGAAGCGCGTGCGGGCGATGGCGAGGCCGACGATGACCGCGATCGAGAGCGCCGCGGCAATGAGGAAGAGATAGAAGGGCGGCACGACCCCGCCCATGATGAAGAGCGGCGGCACCCGGAACGCCTCCGGCATGCCCATCGACTTGAACTCGGGCCCCCAGACGATGCGGACGAGGTCGTCGAGGATCAGAACGAGCGCGTAGCAGACCAGAAGCTGCATCAGCACGTTGCCGCCATAGATGCGCTGCATGAAGAAGCGCTCGACCACGACCCCGAAAAGGCAGGTGCCGACGGCGGCGCCGAGCAGAGCCAGCGTATAGCTCTCGGTCAGCTGGAACACGGTCATCGCGAGATAGGCGCCGATCATGTAGAAGGCGCCGTGCGTGAAGTTCACGATCTTCATCACGCCGAAGATGAGCGTGAGCCCGATCGCGACCAGAAACAGCAGCATTCCGATGATGAAGCCGCTGGTCACCTGCGTCACCATGCAGGAGGTCGAAACCAGGCATTCGGTCAGGGCGTTGAGATCCATCACGCGCTCATCGACAGGGGGGCGTTCAGGCCGCGCGGGAGCGCGGCCTGTCTGATCGTGGAAGGGCGCCGGCGGCCCTCACCGCCGAGGCCGGGGCTTCAGACGAAGCCCTTCGACTTCTTCCACTCGGCCTCGAGCTCGAAGATGCGCTGCCACGGCACGCTCTTCATCTCCGGCACATAGGGTTCCTTGGGGATGGTCGTGCCCCAGCCGACGGCGTAGCCGACGATCGTCTGGTCCTCGGCGCGCATCGTCACCGTGCCGTCGGCGCCGAAGGGCGACTTGATGGTCAGGCCGCGCAGGGCCTCGGCCAGCTTCTTGCCGTCGGCTGAATTGGCCTTCTTCGCGGCTTCCGCCAGGAAGTTGACGACGAGCGCGTTCTGCCAGGACCAGTTCGTCGGATACTCGCCATATTTGGCGCGGTAGGCGTCGCCCCAGGCCGCGTTCTCCGGCGTCGCCGGGAAGGTCTTGATGTAGCGGTTGCCGGAATGGATGCCGGCCGGCAGGTTCTTCACGACCGTCAGGGCCGTGTAGTCGGCCATGTTGACGGCATAGAACTGCGTCTGCGTGAACAGCGCGTAGATCGCGGCCTGGTCGATGAAGGAAGTCAGGTCGCCGCCCCACAGGCAGGAGTAGAGCGCCTGCGGCTTGGCCTGCAGAATCTTGGTGATCGACTCGGTGTAGTCGGGCTGGAAGATCTTCGGCCAGGCCTCGCTGATCACTTCGACCTTCGGCGCGAACTGCTTCAGATACATCACGAATTCGGAGGTGGTATCGCGCCCGTAGGCATAGTCCGGTGAGCAGGTCGCCCAGCGGGTCAGGTTCTTTGCCTTGGCGATCTCGGCCGCGTAGCTGCCGCCCACGACCGAATCGTGGATGCCCTGGCGGGCGCAGCGGAAGGCGTTGGGCAGCTTGAGCTTCGGATCGGCACTGAGCGACGAGGTTTCGGAATTGGTGTGAATGCAGAGGATGCCGAGATCGCGCGCCACCTCATGCACGGCGAAGCCGCCGGTCGAGGCTTCGGCGTCGATCAGCATCTCGCAGCCGTCGGAGTTGACCAACTCGCGGGCGACCCGGGCGGCCTCCTGCGGCTGGCCTTTGGTGTCGCGGATGACCAGTTCGATCGGCCGCCCGGCGAGGCCGCCGGCGGCGTTGACCTTCTCGACCTCCATCAGAGCGGCATTGCGCGACGAGGTGCCGAGCTGCGCGACGCGTCCCGACAGGATCGTGGGGAAGCCGACCTTGATGACCTTGGCCTGTGCGCCCGCCACCCACGGCATCGAGACCGTGCCCGCGGCGGCGGCCCCGGCGGCGAGGAATCCGCGTCTGTTCATCGAAGTGAATGACGTCCTGGTCATCATGCTCTCCCTGGTTCCACCCTGGCCCTTTCCGCCATTGAGCGGTGGGCATGGCATGTTCGTCCCGGTCGTTTCGCCGGACTTGTTGCGGGGATAGTCGTGACGACGGGTGGTGACGTCAAGAGAAAAATGAATTACGAGTCATAAACCAGAAATTATCCGACCCGACCCTGCGAGAGGCCGGCGGCAGGGCGGTTTCAAGGCAGGCGACGGGCAGGAATGATCAATCTTTCGAGCTTCATCGACTTTCACGCCAGCCGCACGCCCGAGCGCCTGGCGATCGTCTTCAACGAGGCGCGCATCACCTACGCCACGCTCGCGGACCGGGCCGCCATGACGGCCGGCTGGTTGACGGAGCGCGGCATCGGCAAGGGCGATGTCGTGGCGGTGCTGATGAAGAACAGCGCCGCCTTCGTCGAGATCACGATCGCAGTCGGGCATATCGGGGCCGTGTTCCTGCCGATCAACTTCCGGCTGTCGGCGGACGAGGTGGGCTATATCGTCGAGAACGCGGGGGCGAAGCTGCTGATCGCAGACGAGGACCTTGCGGGCAGCGCGGCGCTGGTAGGGACCGTGATGCTGCTCGACAGCGCCGCCCAGTCCGACAGCTCGCGGCTTGGTCCCGGCGCGGCGCCGGCGGCGCGTGTCGCGCGCAAGCCGGGCGACCTGTTCCGGCTGATGTACACATCGGGGACCACCGACCGGCCGAAAGGCGTGATGCACAGCTATGAGAATTTCTACTGGAAGTGCAGCGACCACATCATCGCGCTCGGGCTGAACGCCGAGAGCCGCCTGCTGGTCACCGGCCCGCTCTACCATGTCGGCGCCTTCGATCTGCCGGGCATGGCGGTGCTTTGGGTGGGCGGCATGCTCTGCATCATCCGCGACTTTTCCGCCGAGGCGGCGCTGGCCGCGATCGCGCGCGAGCAACTGGACGGCGCCTGGCTCGCTCCGGTGATGACGAGCGCCATACTGGCGGCGGCACCGACGAGCGGTCTCGATTTGAGCAGCCTGCGCTGGGTGATCGGTGGCGGGGAGCGGACGCCGGAGGCGCGCATCCGCAGCTTCACGGCGAGTTTCCCGAACGCGCGCTATATCGACGCCTATGGCCTGACCGAGACCTGCAGCGGCGATACCCTTATGGAGGCCGGGCGCGAGATCGAGAAGATCGGCTCCGTCGGCCGCGCGCTGGCGCATGTCGAGATCTCGATCCGCGACGAGCACGCGCGCACGCTCCCGGCGGGCGAGACCGGCGAGATCTGCCTGCGCGGGCCCAAGATCACCCGCGGCTACTGGAACGATCCGGCCAAGACCGAGGCCGCTTTCTACGACGATTGGTTTCGCAGTGGGGATATGGGTTATCTCGACAGCGACGGCTTTCTCTTTCTCACCGACCGCCTGAAGGACATGATCATCTCCGGCGGCGAGAACATCGCCTCGTCCGAGGTCGAACGCGTGATCTTCGAGCTGCCGCAGGTGCGGGAGGTCGCGGTCATCGGCGCGCCCGACGAGCGCTGGGGCGAGAGGCCTGTGGCCTTCGTAGTGTTGGAGCCGGGCGCCGAGTTGTCGTTGGAGACGCTGACCCACCATTGCCGGGCGAAACTGGCGGCCTTCAAGGCGCCCCGCGACATCGTCATTCGCGAAAGCCTGCCGCGAAACCCTTCCGGAAAAATTCTGAAAAGACTTCTTCGGGACGAACTACGATCCTAGTCCAAGCCGTACACCGACAGCGAGCCCGCGACACGCATGGCCACCAGCACATCTAAGACAGCGACCGCCCACCGCCCCGTGAAACTGACGCGCAGCGAGAAGAACGACGACGTCAAGCGTCGCCTGTTCGAGGCTGCCGCCAAGATGGTTGGACGCCACGGCTATGCCGACGCGTCGGTTGCCCGGATCACAGATGCCGCCGGCGTCGCGCAGGGAACCTTCTACAACCATTTTGAGAACCGTCAGGAACTGCTGGACGAGCTCCTCCCGGTCATCGGCCAGGAAATGGTCGCCTTCATCCGCACGCGGATCGACGAGGCGAGTTCGGAGATGGAAAAGGAGGTCACGCGATTCCGCGCCTTCTTCGACTTTCTTAGGAAGACGCCGGAGTTCCTCCGCATCCTGAACGAGGCCGAGATCTACGCGCCGGCAGGTTACCAGCGCCATCTCGACAACATTTCGAGCGCTTATGTCCGGCTTCTCAAACGAGCGAGGGGCCCGGGGCGCGTCGGCGACTACACCGACGAGGAACTGGAGGTCATCGTTCATGTGTTGATGGGCGCGCGCGGATATCTCAGCCGCCGCTACGCCTACGGCGAGGACGGGCCGCAAGTCGTGCCGGAGCAGGTCTTCTCCGCCTATGAGAAGCTCATCTCGGGTGGTCTCTTCGATATGAAAAAACTGCCTGAGCGCTGAAGCTGCACTTGCGCCGTGGGCACCGCCTCGCTTCTGCAATGTGACCGGGAAGCTTCATCCTGCGCGATCCCCTAAACCGATCCTCAGCCGGTTCCCGTTAGGGTCGGTCGAGAGGAGGCGACAACGGATATCGCCCGGCGCAGGGTGCGCCGCCGTCCTGAATTCGCCATCCGATGATTGAAATGGATGGCAGGAATTATGGTACGAAAATTGGTAGGAAAGACAAATCATCATGCGTATAAGTAGCTGTAATAATTGACTATATTGAAATGCAGGTTCGTATCGAGGTCGATCGGCACGGGATCATCGGGTCCGAACAGCATCAGGCTTCCCCTGTTGAGAGAGCAGACTGGCCAGATCAGTTTCGTGCTGATGGCAGGAGTGAAGTTTTGCCATCGGCGTTGGGATTTTGGGTGCGGTCAGGCTGGACGTCGCCCCCCGGCTCAACCGTAGACCTCAGCGGCAGCCCGCCCCGCTATATCGCCGAGCGCGACAGCGCTCATCAGGCCGTTTCCGGAAAGGTAGCCCGAGGCCTGCGCTCCCGAGACGCCGACTGCCGCGCCGCCACTGGCGAAGAGATTGGGCAGCGCGCTGCCATCCGGTCGCAGCACCCGGGCGTGGGCATCGATCCGCAGGCCTCCCTGCGTGTGAAACAGCGCGCCGGTGACGCAAACGGCACAATAGGGCGGGACGAGCGAGGGGATGGCAGCGAAGCTGCGGCCGAAGAGATCGGTGCCCTCGCCGCGTTTCAGCGCCTCGACCTCTGACGCGGTCTCGCTCAGCGCGACTGCGTCGAGCCCGAGCTTTTGGGCCAGCGCCTCGATCGTGTCGGCCGCGACGATGGCGCCTTGCACCTCTGCCTGGCGGAAATCCTCGAACTGGCGCGCGATGGCGGCGATGCGGGCATCGAAGATCGTCCAGGCCTTGCCCTCGGGCTGGCGCAGGACATTGGCGGCCTGTTCGGAGTAGCCATGGCTTTCGTCGGAAAAGCGCTGCGCCCGCGCGTTCACCTGGAAGCCGCCTTCCATGATCGTCGCCCAGGTGATCAGGATGCCGTGCGGCTGTGCCACCGAGCCATGGCCCTGATGGCCCGACATGTGGACGAGGTCGGCGCCCAGCGCCTCGCCCCACAGCACGGCGTCGCCCTCATTGCCCGAATGGCCGAACCAGAGCGCGTCGCTCATCTGCGGGATATGCCGGGCCACGAGCGCGCGGTTGCCGCCATAGCCGTTGCAGGCGAGCACCAGCGCCTTGCAGCCGATGCGTTCCTCCCCACCATCGGGGCGCGTGCCGGCGATCCCGGTGATGCGGCCCCCGCTGTCGGCATAGAGCCTCGTGGCGCGGAAATCGGTCAGGACGGGGATGCCTTGCGCCTCCACAGCGTCGCGCAGCCGATCGACCAGTTCGGCGCCGGTGCGCATGGGCAAGCCGTGCATGCGCCTGGCCGAATGGCCGGGATAGGAGAAGTTGGTGATGACGTCGAAGGGCAGGCCGTGGCGGTCGGCGAGCCATTCCAGAACGGGCCCGATATGCGCCGCCAGCCGCGCGACCATGGCCGGATCGGGCTCGTGATGGGCCTTGTCGAGGATGTCGCGGGCGAAGAGTTCGGGGCTGTCCTCGAGCCCCGCCTGTCGCTGGAAGCGCGTGCCGGCGGCGGGGATGAGGCCCGCCGAGAGCGCGGTCGAGCCGCTGGGAATGGCGTCACGCTCGACGATGACGACCTCCGCGCCGACTTCGTGAGCCGCCAGCGCGGCGACGAGGCCGGCGGCGCCCGCACCGATGATCAGGACGTCGGCCGTGACCTCGAAGGCGATGCCATCTGCCGAACACACCTCGCTCATAACGCCACGATCTCCGCCATCACAGCTGCGACGGTGGCGATGCGCGCCACGGGTTTCAGCGCCGCAATCGCCTCGTCATGCATCTGTTCTGTGGGCGCGGCGCAACCATCCTCCAGCACGATGACGTCGATGTCGCGGACATGGGCGTCGCGCACAGTGGAGGCGACGCCGCCATTGGTGACGATGCCGCAGACGATCAGGTGTTCGATCGAAAGCTTGCGCAGCAGCCATTCCAGCCGTGTCTGGTAGAAGGCGGAGTAGGCGATCTTCTCGACCGAGACATCGATCGGCTGCAGCGCATCGACGACCTGATGCCCCCAGCCGCCCGGCAGGAAGTCGCCCTTGCGCAGGAAGGGGCGCATCTGAAGGAGATGCGGCGAGATCAGCGGCTCGCCGCCGCGGCCGGGCACGAGCGTGAACTGCGTCGCGGCCACGAGCCCGCCCTTGGCGCGCATCAGCTCGGCCAGTGGCTTGATCCGCTCCGGCAGCGCCTGCGCCTGCGGCGAGGCCGCCTTGCCACGGGCATAGGCGCCGTCCTGATGGATGAAATCGTTCTGCAGATCGACGATCAGCAGGGCGGTCGAGGTGAGGGACTTGATCGCACCGGCCATCGGCTCAGCTCCTGAGAATGACGAGGTTGCCGAGCGTGTCGACCGTCGCGGTCAGGCCGGGATCGAGCAGGATCGTCGCGTCCGACTGCTCCAGCATCGCCGGCCCCTCGATTCTGGCACCGACCGGCAGGTCGAGCCGCGACCAGATCGCCGTCTCGCGCCACGCGCCGTCGAGGTAGACCTGCCGGCTTCCCCGCCGGGCGGCCTCCATCGTCGCATCCGGCGATGGCGCGAGCGCAGTCAGGTCGAAGGCCGGGCGGCGGCCGATCGCGGCCGTGCGCAGCGTGACGATGCGAACCGGGATGCCCGGCAGGAGGCGGCTGAAGGCCGCACCATAGGCGGCCTCGAATGCGGCGCGGATAACTGTTTCCGTGATGCCGGTCGTAGCCTCTCCACGAGGGGAAGGGGAGCGCAGCGTGACCGGCAACGGCACCGCGATGGTGTGCGTCTGTCCGAGATAGTGCATGTCGAGCTCGTAGAGCACGTCGATGCGCTCGACGCTGAGGCCGGCATCGGCGACGATGGCATGCGCCTCCCGCCCGGCCTCGACCATGCGCGCGTCGAGTGCGGCCGCATCGAGCCCGTCCAGCATCAGGTTCACAGTCTGCACGCCGTCATGGCGAATATCGGCGATGACGCAGCCCAGTGCCGAGGTGACGCCCGGGAAACGCGGCACCAGCGCTCCGCGCAGGCCCACCTCCTCGATCAGCGCGCCGGCATGAAGCGCGCCGCCGCCTCCGAACGGCATGGCCAGGAATTTTGCCGGGTCGTGTCCGCGCTCGATCGAGACCAGGCGGATGGCGCCGGCCATGCGGGCATTGGCGACCTTCACGATGGCTTCGGCTGCCGTCATCACGTCCAGCCCCAGCGGCTCGGCGATCTTGAGACGGATCGCCTCGCGGGCCGCTTCGACGTCCAGACTCCGCAAGGTGCCCAGCGGCTTGCTGCCGTCGATCCGGCCGAGCACGAGATTGGCGTCGGTCAGCGTCGGGCGATCATTGCCCTGGCCGTAGCAGACAGGACCTGGCCGCGAGCCCGCGCTTTCAGGGCCGACCTCGAGCAGCCCGCCCGCATCGACGCGGGCGATCGAACCGCCGCCGGCCCCGATCGTGGTGATCTCGATCATCGGGGTGCGGATCACCATGCCGAAATCGATCGTGCTCTGAGCCGCCAGCGCCGCATCCCCGCTCGCGATCAGCGAGACGTCGAAGGAGGTGCCGCCGAGATCGCCGGTGATGATGTCGGGAAATCCGGCCGCGCGTGCGATTGCGGCAGCCGCGATGACGCCCGCGGCCGGACCCGAAAGCGCGGTGCGAATGGGGAGCTTGCGGGCGGTGGCGGTCGACATCACGCCGCCATTGCTCTGGACGATGTGGAAGCGGCCGGTGAAGCCGCCCTCGGCCAGCCCATCCTCCAGCCGCTCCAGATAGGAGCCGACGACGGGCTGCAGCGTCGCGTTCAGCGCGGTGGTCGAGGCGCGTTCGAACTCGCGGATCTCGGGCAGGATCGCGCTGGAGCAGGCGAGGTGCTCGTTGGGCCAGACGTCGCGGGCTGCCTCCAGCGCGGCGCGCTCATTGGCCGGGTTGGCGTAGGCGTTGATGAAGATGATGGCGAGCGCCTCGCAGCCCTGGCTCGCGAGCGTGCGGGCGGCCTCGCGAACCGCGTCGAGATCGACGCCCAATCGGATCGTGCCGTCGGCAAGCGTGCGCTCGGGCACCTCCAGCCGGCAATCACGGCTGGCGGCGGGCGTGAAGTCGCCCCACAGGCCCCAGGTCTGGCGGCGGTCACGACGGCGCATTTCGAGCGCGTCGCGGAAGCCCGGCGTGGTGATGACGCCGACCTTGGCGCCCTTGCGCTCCAGCAGGGCATTGGTGCCGACGGTGGTGCCATGGACGATCGAGGCCAGCCCCGAGACCGGACCGAAGGTCGTCAGGCCCAGGATGAAGCCCTTGGCCTCGTCGCCACGCTGGGACGGGACCTTTGCGACGCGGAAGCGCTTCTGCGCCTCGTCGAACCAGAACAGGTCGGTGAAGGTGCCGCCGACATCGACGCCGACGACAGACTTGGGCTGAGAGATGATCATCGGCTGGCCTGCGCACGCAAGGTTGTGGTTGCGGCAATATCCACCTTGCCGTCCGCGCCGAGCGCCACGCCGTAGACGGCATGGGCCTGCTCGGGGCTGGTATAGCCCTTGAGAACGTCGCCCGCGACGATCTGCGGATCGCGCTCGTGGGGCTGGCCGTAGCCGCCGCCGCCGGGGCTTTCGAGGCGCACGCGCTGGCCCTTGCCGATATGGATATCGGTGACTTTGGTCACGAGATCAAGCGCCGTCGGGCCGTTGGGACCGTCATAGACGAAGCGGTTCATCGCGGCGGGACCGCCGCCGGCCACACCGAAGGGCGGGAACTTGCCGCGCTCGCCGAGCAGGAAGACGTCGGCGCCCGATGAAGCCAGAGCCTCGATCTCGTAGATTGCACCACAGCCGCCGCGATGGCGGCCGGCGCCGCCGGAATCGGGCCGCAACGCCCATTGCGTGAACATCACCGGATAGGCCGCCTCCAGAATTTCGGCCGGCGGGATCGTGGCTGTCGAAATCGGGTTGTTGCCATGGTTGAGGCCGTCGCTCTCGGGATTGCCACCAAGCCCGCCGCCGAAGAACGAGAACATCACGAAGCGCGAGCCGTCGTCGCGGTGGCCTGCCAGCGAGAGCGCGTTGATCGTCGCATAGGGCGAACCATTGGCACGCTCGGGCGCGATCTGCGCGAAGACGCCGAAGACGGTGTCGATAACGCGGAGAATCGTCTCGGTGTAGCCCCCGACCGGCTTGGGCGCCTTGACGCCGAGCAGCGTCGTGTCGGGGATGATGAAGGTGATCGGCTTGAGCACGCCGGCATTGGCGGGAACATGCGGGAAGATGTGCTTGAGCGCGACATAGCAGCAGGCGACCGCGGTCGAGTAGGCGATGTTGAGCGGGCCCTGGCAGGGCGGCGCCGAGCGCGAGAAATCCAGCGTCATCACATCGCCGGCGATGGTCAGGTCGAGCGCGATCCTGAGCGGGGTGTCGGTGATGCCGTCATTGTCGAGGAAGTCGTCGAAGCTGTAACGGCCATCGGGGAGGGCCGCGATCTCCGCGCGCATCAACGCTTCGGCGCGGGAGCTGAAGGCGTCGAGCGCCGCATTGACCGTCGGCACGCCATATTCGGCGAGCAGGGCGTCGAGCCGCTGCTGGCCGAGATCGAGTGCGTTGAGTTGGCCGTTGAGATCGCCCCAGTTCGATTGCGGCAGGCGGGAATTGGCCGCGAGGATCTCGACGATGTCGTGCTGGAATTCGCCCTTGCGCACGAGCTTCACCGGGGGGATGCGGAAACCTTCCTGGAAGCTCTCGGTCGCCTTGGCGTTGAAATTGCCGGGCACGTTGCCGCCGACATCGAGCCAGTGGCCGACCGAGGCGAGCCAGCAGAACAGCACGCCGTCCCGAAAGATCGGGCGAACGAGGCGCATGTCGTTGAGATGCGTGCCGCCCTCATAGGGATCGTTGAAAAGCCAGGTGTCGCCGGGCTCGTTGGACGCGCCGGCCTCGACCCGGTCGATCACCGCTTTCACCGCGAAGGCCATCGCGCCGACGAAGATCGGCAGGCCGGACGTGCCCTGCACCAGCGTCGCGCCGGTCGTCGCATGGTAGAGCCCATGGCAGGCGTCATGCGCCTCGGCGATGATCGGGTTGAAGGCGGAGCGATAGAGCGTCGCATCCATCTCGTTGGCGATCTGCTCCAGCCGTCCTTTCAGGACGGCGAGCGTGACGGGATCGAGCGTGGTCATAAGGCCTGCCTGGTCTGGGCCGCCGCGATGACCTGCTCCGCCTCATAGGCCTTGCCGGCCGCGATCATCTCCGGCGTGCCGATCACGGCGTTGAGCTCGTCGAAATCGAACATCTGGTTGCGAAAGACGTCGGTCGTGCCGTGCTTCTTCAGCGAGGCGTAGAAATCCTGCGCGGCGCGGGCAAGCGCGCGCACGATGCCTCCCGGGAAGATGACGAGCGAGAAGCCGAGCGCCTCCAGGGTCTCGGCGGACTTGATCGGTGTGCGGCCGCCCTCGACCATGTTGGCCATCAGCGGCAGCGTGCCCCTCAGTTCCGCCACGACGCGCGTCAGTTCCTCGGCCGAGCCCGGCGCCTCGACGAAGAGCATGTCGGCTCCGGCTTGCGCATAGGCATGGGCGCGTTCCAGCGCCTTGTCGAAGCCCTCGACCGCGATGGCGTCGGTGCGGGCGATGACCAAGGTTTCCTCCGAAGCGCGCGCATCGGTTGCCGCTTTGATCTTGCCGACCATTTCGGCGGCGGGGATCACGCTTTTGTCGGCGAGATGGCCGCAGCGCTTGGGGAAGCTCTGGTCCTCGATCTGCAGCGCGTTGGCGCCGGCCCGCTCGAACAGGCGCATGGTGCGCTGCATGTTGAGCGCATTGCCATAGCCGGTGTCGGCATCGACGATCAGCGGGGTGGCGATCCGGTCGCGGATCATGGTGATGGTCTCGGCGACCTCCGCCATCGAGACCAGCCCGATATCGGGGCGGCCGAGCCGCGTATAGGCGATCGAGGCACCCGAGACGTAGAGCGCCTCGAAGCCGGCCGCTTCTCCAAGCGAGGCGGTGAGCGCATCGTAGACGCCCGGCGCCAGCACGATCTCCGGCTGGGCAAAGCGCGCTTTAAGGGATGTCGCCATCAGCGTTGTCCGTTTTCAGAAATGAGCGGTCCGGCCAGAAGCGCGTTCAGCGAAGCAAGATCGACCGCTTGCGGCAGCGCATCGACCCTGGCCGCGATCGCAGCGGCATGGGCCTCGCCCCAGACCGGTGTCGTGAGATCAAAGTACTTCTCGCGAACCTCGGCGGCGCTGTAGGGGTCTTCGGTATCGCCGCGATTGGTCAGCGCCTGGGCTTCCAGCACGCGGCCGTCGGTCAGGGTGATGCTGACGCTGGCGGGACGCAGGGCGGGCAGCTTTGCGGTCGCTTCCGCGTCCTCGCGGACGAAGACGCGGCGGGCGAGATCGCGGGTGATCGGTTCGAGCCGCGCGGGCTCGCGGAACGCCGCGACGGTGGCGGCGCCGTGGACGATCGTGGTCGCGATCGAGAAGGGCAGGGAAAATTTCGCCGCCAGCATATTGTGCGGCTCCTGGCCGGCGAGCTGGGCCGCCCAGATATAGGTGCCGACATCGATGCGGGCGATCTGCTCGGGCGCGATGCGACCGCCTTCGATCGCCACGATCTGCGCCAGCGCATCGAGCGCGCCGTGATTGTAGCGGCAGCAGGCATGGCGCTTGAAATAGTTGCGCGCGATCTCCCAGCGCTCGCCCAGCGCCTCGACCATCAGCTCCGGCTGCCAGTTGTCGGCGATGACGGTGCCGTAGACCGTGCCCAGGCCATCGGCCTCGCCGCTAAAGCCCGAAGCGACGAGATCATCGACCATCAGCCCGATCTGGTTGGAGAAGCCGGCGAAGCTGTTGCGGACGGTGCCGCCCTCCAGCATGGTCCTGCGGCTGGTGCTGAGGCCGAGTGACGACGAGACGTTGATGGTCTCGATCATCGCCGCTGCATCGCGGCGGCGCAGCCAGGCAATGGCGACGGCCGCGCCGACCGTGCCCCAGGTGCCGTGCGGATGCATGGTGATGCGCAGCTTCGAGGCGATGCCGATGCGCGCGCCGATCTCATAGCCGAGCGCGATCGCCGTGATCACGTCCTGGCCGCTGGACTTCGCCTCGATCGCGGCGGCCAGCACGGCCGGCGCGACATGAATGGCGGGGTGGCCGCGTGCGAACTGATTGCCCTCGTCGAGTTCCAGCATCGTGCCGGCCGTGCCGTTCAGGAAGGCGGCGATGGAGGGCAGGGCGCTGCGGCCCGCGCCGATGATAGCGGCGCCGCTGGCGTCAGCCTTCGCCGCCATGCGCTTCGACAGCGCGACCGTCTCGGGCTCCTGCGCGCCGGCCGCGATCGCCGCGATGCAGTCCGCGACGACCTGCAGCGTACGGGCGACGACCTCGGGCGGCAGGTGCTCGTAGCGCAGGCCGGCGCAGAATGACGCGAGCTGCGTCAGCCAGGCCGGCGTGGCCGGGCGTTGCATCACGGGTTCGGCGCGGGGAGGGGCGTTCCGGGATGGGTGTGCGTTCATGGCAGGACTCACAATCCGAGATAGGCGTGCTTGAGGGCGGGGTCTGCGGCGATGTCCGCTGCAGCGCCCTGGACGACGATGCGGCCGTTCTCCAGCACATAGGCGCGTGCGGCGAGTTCGAGCGACTGGACGACGTTCTGCTCGACCAGCATGACGGCAAGCCCTTCGGTCGCGATCCTGGCGATCAGCGTGAACATCTCCTCGACCAGCAGCGGCGAAAGGCCGAGCGAGGGCTCGTCGAGGATCAGGAGTTTTGGCTCGCCCATCAGCCCGCGCCCGATGGCGAGCATCTGCTGTTCGCCACCAGACAACGTGCCGGCCGCCTGCGTGGTTCGTTCGCGCAGGCGCGGGAACAGCGAAAACATGCGCTCGAGGTTGGCTTCGCGCGCCGGCTTGCCGCGCCGGTAGCTGCCGAGCACGAGATTGTCGCGCACGCTCATGTTCGGGAAGATGCGGCGGCCTTCCGGGACATGGATCAGGCCCGCCGCGACGATGGCAGAGGGTTTGCAACCCGCGATCTCGTCGCCGAGGAAGCGGATCGCGCCGCTCCTGGGCTTGATCAGGCCCGACAGGGCCCGGTTCAGCGTGGTCTTGCCGACACCGTTGGCCCCCAGAACCGCAACGATCTCGCCGGCCTTCACGGTCAGGTCGATGCCGCGCAGGACATCGGTGCCGCCATAGCCTGCAACCAGGTTCTGAACCTCAAGCATGGGAGGCTCCCGTCTGCGTCTGCCCCTGCAACCGCTTCGCCGCGCCATGGCCGAGATAGGCCTCGATCACGGTCGGATTGCCGGCGATCTGCTGCGGCGTGCCTTGAGCGATGATCTTGCCTTGCGCCAGGACATGGATGTCCTCGCACAGGCTCATCACGGCCTGCATGACGTGCTCGACCATCAGGATGGTGACGCCGCGATCGCGGATCTGGCGGATGACCGGGATCATGGCACGGATTTCGGAGGGATTGAGGCCGGCCAGCACCTCGTCGAGCAGGAGGAGCTTCGGCTCGGTCGCCAGCGCGCGCGCCAGTTCGAGGCGCTTGCGCCCCGATACGGTCAGTTCCGAGGCCTGCTGGTCGAGCATTTCGCCAAGGCCCACCAGCCCGGCGACCTCGCGCGCCTTGGCTTGCGCCTCGGCGCGCCCGGCATGGCGCAGATAGGCGCCCACCGCGATGTTCTCGACGACGCTCAGTCCGGCGAACGGCTGGACGATCTGGAAGGTGCGCGCGATGCCGCGCTTGGCGCGCAGATGCGCGGCTTCCATGGTGATGTCCTCGCCGGCCAGTGCGATCCTGCCGTCGCTGGCGCGCTCGAAGCCGGCGATCACGGCAAAGAGCGTGGTCTTGCCCGCGCCGTTGGGGCCGATCAGCCCGGTGATCGAGCCGGCCTTGACGGAAAGGCTGGCGGCATTGACGGCGACGAGCCCGCCGAAGCGCTTGGTGACGGTGTCCACGACCAGCATCACGGTGCTCCTTCCGTGATCGGCTTGCGCTTTCGCCCAAGCTTTTTGAGCAGTCCCATGATGCCGTCGGGCGCAAACGCGATCGTCGCAATCAGGAGCGCGCCATAGATCACGAGGTCGATGCCGGGAATGCGGCCGGCAAAGAGCTTCGTCACCTCGCCCAGCCCATGCAGCGTCACTGCGCCGATGATCGGGCCCAGCGGCGTGCCGATGCCGCCGATGATCGGGGCGATCAGCGCCTCGACCGAGATCCAGGCGCCATAGGCGATGTTGGCGTCGAGATAGAGATAATACTGCACATAGAGCGCTCCGGCCGCGCCGGTGATGCCGGCCGAGAGCGCGATCGCCTTGAGCTTGACCGCGAGCGTGTCGACGCCGAGCGCACGCGCCGCATCCTCGTTTTCGCGGACGGCCGCGAGCCAGGCGCCGAAGCGCGAGCGCGCGATGGCGAGCGTCATGACCAGCACCGTGCCGACCAGCGCGAGCGCGATCCAGACGAAGGCGGCGCGGCTGGAAAACTGGAAGTTCTCGGGCCGCATGTCGAGCTTGATCAGGGTGCCCGCCGCGCCGCCGGTGAAGGTCGAGGCGTTGGCGAGGATGCGGAAGACCTCGGCGAAGGCCAGCGTCACCAGCGCGAAATAGGAGCCGCGCAGGCCCGAGCGGAAGCTGAGATAGCCGATCAGCCAGCCGACCGCCGCCGCGATCGCGATGCCGCTGGCAAAACCCGCCCAGGCGTTGACGCCATAGCGCGCCTGCAAGATTGCGGTGGCGTAGGCGCCGGTGCCGAAGAAGGCGGCGTGGCCGAAGGAGAACTGGCCGCACAGCCCGCCGAGCAGGTTCCAGCCCTGCGCCGCCAGCGCGATGATCAGCGTGAAGACGATGAAGTTCAGCACCGTGTTGGCGGTGACGAAGACCGGGATCAGCGCCGCCAGGAGAAGCAGCGCGAGCGCGGGCGCAAAGGCGCGGGTCGCGGTCATGCGCGGGCTCCAAACAGTCCGGTGGGCTTCACCAGCAGCACCAGGATGAAGATCAGGAAAATGCCGATCTGGCCTAGGCTCTCGCCGAAGAACAACCCGCACAGGCTCTCGACCACGCCGATGAAGAGCGCACCCAGCAGCGCGCCTGGGATCGAGCCCATGCCGCTGAGTACGACGATGGTGAAGGCGACGAGCACGAAGGCATTGCCGGCGCGCGGCGTCACATAGAAGGTCGGCATCAGCAGGCAGGCGGCGATCGCGACGCAGGCCGCGCCCAGCCCGAAGGTGACGGCATAGATATGGGCGACGTCGATGCCGGCGAGCGCCGCGCCGGTCTTCTCGCGGGCGACCGCGCGGATCGCCTTGCCGGTGTCGGTGCGGGTCAGCAGCAGGCCGAGCAGCAGCGCCACCAGCAGCGCCACGCCGAAAGCCAGCACGCGCGGCAGCGCCAGGAAGGTAAAGCCGAGATCGACGGAACTGAAGGCATAGGGCACGTCGATCGCGCGCGTGTCGGAGCGGAACATCGCCAGCATCGCGTTCTCGATCAGGATCGACAGGCCCAGCGTCACCAGCAGGATGTTGCGATCCTCGCCATGGCTGGCGGGGCCGATGACAAAGCGCTGCAGCGCGTAGCCGAGCCCGAAGAACAGCGGCGTGACGATGAACAGCGCGATGTAAGGGTCGAGCCCGAAGGCGCTGTGGGCGACATAGACGGCAAACATCGCCGTCGTCAGCATCGCGCCATGGGCGAAGTTGATGATGTGCAGCACGCCATAGACCAGCGTCAGACCAAGCGCGATCAGCGCATAGACCGAGCCGGTCATCAGGCCGTTCAGGACGGCGGCGAGGATGATGTCTGGTGCGAACATGATGCGCCTATCCTTCTCCCCTCGGGGGAGAAGGTGGCCCGGCAAAGCCGGGTCGGATGAGGGAAGGACGGAGGAGGGGGTACAAAACTTCCCTCATCCGTCAGCGCTTCGCGCTGCCACCTTCTCCCCCGAGGGGAGAAGGTGGCAGCGCCTTACGCCGGCACGGGGAAGACCGGCTTTGCGTCGGCGAAATCGGCCGGGAAGATCACCTTGATGTCGGCGCCCTGGATCTGCGTGTTGACGGGGGCTGCGCCCTCGTTCTGGCCGTTGGTGAATTTGGTGGGGCCATACGGCATGATATGGTCGGCGAAGGTCGAGGCGGCGAGCGCTTCGGTGAGCTTGACCTTGTCGCCCGAGCCCGCGCGCTCAAGCGCGTCGGCAAGCAGGCCGACGCAGGAGTAGTTCAGCGGGATGTTGTAGGTCCAGAACTTGCCGGCGGCTTCGACCTGCCTGCGCAGGGCTTCAGCGACGGGCTTGCGCGGATCGTGCCAGTGATTGCAGTCCATCACGAACTGGGCCGCATCCTGGAATTCCTTGACGAAGCGGAAATTCGAGGCCGCGCCGTTCAGCACGGCGTAGATGCCCTTGGGCTTGATGCGCTGCTGCTGCATGGTGCGGGCGAGCAGGGCGAATTCGCCATAATAGCTCGATGGGATGATCAGGTCGGGGTTCTTCGCCCTGATCTGCAGCGCGACATTCGACATGTCGCGCGAGGGCGTCGGGTGGGCGATGGTGTCGAGTACCTCGAAGCCGCGCTTGGGCAGCTCCGCCTGCATCAGCTTGGCCAGCCCCGAACCGAACAGGCCGTCCTCATGCACCAGCACGACGGTTTTCGCCGGCTTGCCGGCGCCGTCGTTGAGCTTGGAGAGGTTGTCGAGCGCCGTCCTGGTCACCGTGCCGAAACCCGGCGCGAAGCGGAAGGTGTTCTTCAGGCCGCGGCTGACGATGGCATCCGAGACGCCGACATCCACGATATAGGGCAGGTCGTAACGGGCGGCCGCCTGCGAGGAGGCGAGGCAGATCGGGGAGGCGAAACCGCCGACGATGGCGACGACACCCTCGGCCTGCATGCGCTCGACCTCGGCCGTACCGCCTTCGGGGGTCGAGCGGGCATCGCCGAAGACCATCTGGAGCTTGGCGCCGCCCATCGACTTGATGCCGCCAGCGTCATTAATTGCCTTGATCGCGGCTTCCGCGCCGATCTGGCCCTGCTGGCCGTCATAGGCGAGCGCACCTGTGATGGGCTGGAGAATGCCGACCTTGATCGGGGCGGGTGTCTGGGCGCGTAGGATTCCTGGCATAGCGATGGTCGCGCTGCCGGCCGCGGCCGTCGTCAGGAGTGTGCGGCGTGATATCTCGATCATCCTGGTCATCTCACGTTCTCCTCTGTTTTATTGCTTGATCCCGGCGGCGGTTTTCACCCTCGCGCGGCGTGAGCCGCGGGCGCATCCTGGTCGACATCCGCACTCGGCACCGGCGACCAGCGTCGCTCGCCGGCATCCCCGGCGCGCTGAAGCTCCATCTGGAAGGAGTAGCGGTCGGGCCGGTAGAGCGCCTGGAGATGCTCGACGCCGCGCCCATCGGGCCCATAGACGACTCGGGTGAGCGAGAGCAGCGGCGAGCCGATCTCGAGGCCGAGCGCCTCTGCAACGTCGGGGCCGGCCAGTGTCGCGCCGATGGCCTGGCTCGCGCGCTGCACCAGGGTCCCGGAGCGCTCGAGCAGCGTCAGCAGCGGCACGGAGCCGAGATCGGCCTCTGAATAGGTCTGGCCGATGGCCTCGGGCACATGCGTGGTCAGATAGGAGAAGGGCTGGCCGTCGATCAGGCGCACGCGCACCGAGCGCTGCGTTCGCTCGCCGGCCGCCAGTCCCAGCGCCTGGGAGATCGCCTCGGGCGGCGTCCCATAGGAGAAGGCGAGCAAGCGCACGCCGGTGCGGCGGCCCATCTCGACCAGTTGTGAGAGCATGTTGGTGAAGTCGGCCACGATCGGGCTCGGAGCCGCGGGTTCGCGCACGAAGGTGCCGGAGCCGACGCGACGGTCGATCAGCCCGTCGCTGGCCAGGCTGTCCAGCGCGCGCCGGATCGTCACGCGCGAGACCCCGTGTTCCAGCGCCAGGGCCGGCTCGCTCGGCAGGCGGGTGCCAGGCGCAATCTCACCGCTCGCGATCCGCTCCCGGAGCAGGAGAGAGATGCGTCGCGCCTTGAGAGGTTCGAGCGAGGCGTCCAATCGAGGATCCTTCGAGCGGAGATGTCACGAGCATCTGACTGCCGTTTGGGACAGCTAGTTGTATAGCGTATAGAACAATTGGCTTGCGTCAAGCACCCCGCGCGCTATGTTTCCCTGCAGATGCATTGTCACCCTCACGCCGCTGGTGCGGCTTCTCAGGATGAGCGCCGAGGTAACGAAGTGCCAGGTTTCGTCGGAACAGAGGACAGGCCGATGGCTGCGGAACGCGTTGGGTCCGGAGGCGGTACAAGGACCGCGCCGCGCACCCTGTTCGACAAGCTCTGGGACGCCCATGTCGTCTTGACCCGGCCCTCGGGCGAGGCTCTCCTCTGGATCGATCGGCATTTCGTCCATGAGGGCTCCTTCCACGCCTTCGCACAGGTCGCTGGCCGCAAAGGATCGGTCGCCGAGCCCGGCCTGACCTTCGGTGTCGCCGATCACTATGTGCCGACGCGCCGACGCGGCCGCATCGCCGATCCCGAGATCGCGCGCATGATCGACGATCTGTCCGCCAACACGGCGCGACACGGCATTGAGCTGTTCGGCCTCGATGATCCGCGCCAGGGCATCGTCCACGTCGTAGGGCCCGAGCAGGGCCTGACCCTTCCCGGGCTGACCCTGGTCTGCGGCGACAGCCACACCTCGACCCATGGCGCCTTCGGGGCCTATGCCTTCGGCATCGGAGCATCCGAGGTCGCCCATGTGCTCATGACGCAGACGCTCTGGCAGAAGAAGCCCAAGCGCATGCGGATCACCATCGATGGACAGCCGGCGCCCGGCGTCGGCGCCAAGGATTTCATCCTTACCATCATCGCGAAAATCGGCGCCGACGGTGCGCGAGGCCATGCGGTGGAATATGCCGGTGAGGCGGTGCGGGCTTTGCCGATGGCCGGCCGCATGACCATGTGCAACATGTCGATCGAGGCCGGGGCGCGCTGCGGACTGATCGCGCCCGACGAGACCACCTTCCGTTTCATCGAGGGCCGGCCCTTCGCGCCGAAGGGCGATCGCTGGGAGCAGGCGCTCATCGCATGGCATGGCCTGCGGGGCGATGACGGGGCGGCGTTCGACCGCGAGATCACGCTGGATGCGGCGGCGATCGCGCCCATCGTGACCTGGGGCACGAGCCCTGAGGATGCGCTGCCCATCGATGCCTGCGTGCCCGATCCCGCCACCATCGCCGATGAGGGGAGAGCGTCGGCCATGCGCGATGCGCTCGGTTATATGGGGCTCAAGCCAGGCCAGCGGCTCCAGGACGTCGCTATCGACAGGGTTTTCATCGGATCCTGCACCAATGCCCGCATCGAGGATCTGCGGGCCGCGGCGCGCGTGCTCGCAGGGCGCAAGGCCGTCGTTCCGGGGCTCGTCTCGCCGGGCTCGGCAGGGGTGAAGCGCCAGGCGGAGGCGGAGGGGCTTGACCGGATCTTCCGGGCTGCCGGGCTCGAATGGGTCGAGTCGGGCTGCTCGATGTGCGTGGGGATGAACGGCGATAGCGTACCGGCCGGCGAACGTTGTGCCTCGACGACCAACCGCAATTTTCGCGGCCGGCAGGGGCCGGGCGCGCGCACGCATCTGATGTCGCCTGCGATGGTGGCGGCTGCGGCCGTGGCGGGGCGTCTCGCCGATGTGCGCCCCATGCTGGAGGGCAGGTTGTGAAGCCGTTCGATCGCGTCGAAGGCATCGCTTGTCCGCTGGAGCTATCGGGCGTTGATACGGACCAATTGATCCCAGCGCGCTTCATGAAGCGGCCGCGATCCGAGGGCTATGGCGGCTTCCTGCTCTACGATCTGCGGCATGACGAGGCCGGAGCGGAGCGCCCCGATTTCCCGCTGAACAGGCCGCTCTGGCGTCAGGCGTCGATCCTGGTGGCGCGGCGCAATTTCGGCTCGGGCTCCTCGCGCGAGGCGGCCGTCTATGCGCTCGCCGACCACGGCATCCGCGTTGTTCTGGCGCCGACCTTCGGTGACATCTTCGCCTCGAACGCCGTCAAGAACGGGCTCTTGCCGGCGGTTCTCCACGAAGCGGCCGTCGAGGATCTGCTAGGAGCGCTTCAGGCCAGGCCTGATATGCCGGTCGTCGTCGATCTCGCGCAGCAGACCGTGCTCTGGGGCAATCGTGCCGTCGCCTTCGCCATCGACCCTGCCGCCCGCGAGCAATTGCTCCACGGCTGGGACGATATCGACGTGACCCGGTCCTTCGCTGCGGAGATCGAGCGGTTTCGGGCGGCGGATGCCGTTGCCCGGTCATGGTCACGGCCAGCCGTGGCTGGCAGAAAATCGCCGATAACAGAGCGTCATAACGGGGCAGCAAAACTGGTATGAATTAGCCCCTCTTCGCCCAAAACCTCGGGCAGATCGGGCCAGCCACAAGACAGCCTCAACGAACATGCGTTGTCGGGCCCGAACGGACCACGCATCCGCTCATCACCGCTGATATGGAGCGAGATCCGCTCCCATTGTCGCGACACAGCATGCGAAGGGCGACAGAATTCGGTCTGGCCGGCGCGATGCCTCGAGGAGAAGCCGAGCCCGGTGAGCATGAAGAGGCCTGAAGCGACTGCTGCCCCACTCGTCATGATCCCCGGGTTCTTCCTCTATGCGAGCGATGGAGGTAAGTTCGAGCCCTATCGCAGATCGCAGCCGGCCGCCGAGGCGGCGCTCCGTTCGCAGGCAGAAATGGGCTCGCCGTGAATGCACCAGCGCAGGTCGACCTTCGACGGGGGAGGTCGAAGATGCTACGTGGGGTCAGCGTGTTCTTCGGACGGATGCTTCCGATGGGACAAGGCCTTTGGCACGTGACGCCCCTTGTGGCTGGTCTCCTCGTGGCCGGGCTCGCCGCCGCAGCCCTGGCCGATGAACCAAAGCAGGTGGCGCCGTCACTTGTCTTCGATATTCCCGAGCAACCGCTGGTGACGGCGCTGCAGACGTACAGCGTCGTCAGCGGCGTGGCCGTTCTGTATGAGAGCGGCGTCGAAGGCTCGCTCCGCTCGGCTCCGCTCCGCGGCGAATACACGCGAGAGGCAGCACTGAAGGAGCTCCTCGGCAAGAGTGATCTCGTCGTGCGTTACGCCCGTGCGGACGCCATCACGCTGGTGGATCCGGCCGCCGCGCTGGCGGACGGGCCACCGGCCGATCCGCTTGGGTCCGCGGATATGGCGCTCGACACGCTCCATGTCGCAGGCCGGGCACCCAGCGCGCCGGATCGCGATGCGCTTTCGGACTATATCGGGGTGATCCAGCAGGACCTCCAGCAGGCTCTCCAAAGAACCGGTGCCGCGCGCGGCGGCGGTTATCGTGTGGGCGTCGACTTGTGGATTGATCCGTCCCGCACTATTCGGCGAACCGCGATCTTTCGTTCGACCGGAGACCGTGAACGGGATGGTGTTGTTTCGGAAGCACTCCAGGGTCTGGTCCTTCGCCGGGCGGCTCCGGAACGGACGCCTCAGCCGGTTCGCGTCATGATCGTCGTCAAGAGCATGTGAGCATTGTATCGTGCCTGGAAACGATCTCGACCCGGCAAAACCGGGGGAGGCAAGCGCCGAGCGGCTGCCGCGCTATCCAGCGCCCCTGCCGTCGTTCGACGCGCGTTGGCTATGGAGCATCGTGGTCGTCGTTCCCGTCTTCCTGACGGCGGGCGTCTATTGGCTGCATCAGTTTCCGGCAGGCCCGCAAATGCGCGCGGGCGGCCCGCTTGTGGAAGTGCGGCTGGTTCAGGAAATGCTGCCGAGCGCTAACTTGAGCGCAAAAGAGACGCGGCCGGAACCGGCCGAGAGCAAAGGTCGCTCCGAGCCTTTGATCGAGGCGCCCAACCGGCCGATCCCCGAGGAGACGAAAGCCTCCGCTTCCGCTCCTGCCGCCGTGCCAAATGCGAGCCCCGAGCCGAATACAGTGGCGGTCGTGAGCAAACCGCGACCGATGCCCAGCGGCTCGACATCGGCGTTCCAGCGCACGCTCCTGAATCATATCGCTCGCTTCAGGCGCTATCCGGCCAACGCCCGTGCGGATCAACGCGGCATTGCGCCGGTGATGTTCGTGATGCTCCGCGACGGGTCGGTCAGTAAGGTGTGGGTGCAGAAGAGCTCGGGCGATCCCGTGCTCGACCAGGCCGCGATCGAGACCATACGCCGCGCGCAGCCTCTGCCGAAGATCCCGCCGGACCTGCCCGACAGGCTCACGATTCTGCTGCCGGTAGCCTTCGATCTTCGCTAGACCTGTCTCCCAAAAGAGACGGTGCCGTTACCGTTGCGTGACCGAGGGATTGTGTCACGCAACCGTCATTTCGCGCCTCTAGGGCACGTGCGAAGCTTCCTGTGTTGATCATGCTTTGTACTGTCGCCGTCAGGGCTTATTGGGGCGGGCTGAGTTGAGTACGTCAAATCGCACGATTTTGCAGTCGATGCTCGCCACGGACTATGACGGCCTGGTCCGTAGGCTCGCCCGGCGGTTCGGCTGTTCGGATTTCGCTAGCGAGACCCTGCACGAGACCTTCGTGCGGCTCGATGGGCTGACCGACAAGACCGTCATCCAAAGCCCGAAGGACTACCTGTTCCGCGCCGCGGTCAATGTCGGGCGGAACCGGCGCCGGGCCGAGCGGCTCCGCGCTTCCGCCGGCGAGATCGACGCTCTGCTCGATGTACCCGACGAGGCGCCCATTCCCGAGCAGATTGTCGATGCGCGCTCCGAAGTGGCTGCGCTTCTGCGGGTTCTCGCAGAACTCTCGCCACGGATGCGCCGGGCGTTCGAAGCGGCCCTGTTCGACAGCAGGCCTTACGCGGAGATCGCCACGGAGCTCGGCGTGTCGCTTCGTACTGTCGAGCGTGACATTCAGCATGCAATGGAGCATTGCGCGCGTACGCTCGGAGAGGTGCCCGTACGCCGGGCAAGTGGTTCCCAGCTCCGCAAATGACAGATGAACATCGGGGATGCAGGCGGCCGATCGGGCGGCCATGCCCTCATCTGTGGCTCCCTTCCTGAAAATCACGCGGCGCGCAAAAATCTTTCGGCGCGCAGGAAGACGCGCTGTCGATTTTTTTTGATATTTCTTAAGGAAATGCGGCGGGTGGGCTCCCTCTCAGGTGTCTATACGATAAGAGGGATGATGTATGGCAGGAAGGGAGCCAGGTCCGATGAGTGACCATTGCGGCTGTTGACGCTGGGAGATGACTTGGCTGCGGCGACATTTTCAGGGCCGAGAACGCCTGAAGCTTTCTGAAATCCCCCGAATCACTCGCCACTTCGCGCTGGAATCATCTACACCGGCGAAGCTTGGCTGAATACGATTCGCGTCCAGTCTATTAGGCCCCTCCTTTTGGTAAGCAGAGTATTGGATCTGTGATCGAGCCGACGAACGATTCCCCGGAGCTCACTCCGCTGATGCGCGAGGCTCTCGCTTGGGTCGTTCGTCTTCGTTCCGGGGAGGCTACGAATGCCGATCTTGAGGATGTTCGTGCCTGGCGGACTCAAAGCCCGCAGCACGAGGCTGCCTTCGTGCAGGCGGCCCGGTTGTGGCGCAACCTGAAGGGGGCGGCGGACAATCTCGCCGTCATCCGCGATGCGGGTCTGTCGACGGGAAGATCATCGCGACGGGTCTATCTCGGGCCGGGCCGCCGCGCCTTCCTCGGGGGCGCGATCGCGGCCTCCGCAGCCGTCTATATGCTTTACGATCCGCCGTTGGACCTTTGGCCCTCGCTCGGCGAGTTGCAGGCGGACTATCGGACGGGCAAGGGCGAGCGCCGCGATGTCGCGATTGCGGATGGTGTGAACGTCACTCTCAATACGCACACGAGCATCGCCATTCTGTCCCGGCAGCAGGACGATCCGCAGATTCGGTTGATCGCCGGAGAGGCCGCCATAAAGACCGAGCGCTCCGTCGATCGGCCGCTCACGGTTCAGGCTCTCGACATGCGGGTGATCGCAACGCAAGCGGCCTACAATGTGAAATGCATCGACGCCGTCGCCGTGGTGACCTGCTTCGATGGCGTGCTCGACGTGGAGCATGCGCGCGATCTTGTCCGGCTGCGCGCCGGGCAGCAGGTTGCCTTTTCGGCTGGGGAGGGCCTCGCTGCGCCCGCGGCGGTTGATCCCGAACTGGCGGTCGCCTGGCAAAGGGGGCTGTTGATCATTCGCGACCGCCCGCTGGCCGACGTCGTCGAGGAGGTCAACCGGTATCGTCCCGGCCGCATCGTCATCACGAATGCGCGCCTCGGCCGGCGCGTGGTGAACGGCACGTTTCAGATCGAGCGCCTGGACAATTTTCCGACGCAGGTTCAGCAACTCTTCGGGGCCGGCGTGCGCAGCCTGCCCGGAGGCGTCGTCTTCCTGAGCTAGAGCGTCGCCGGAACGTGGACGCCGGTCTTCTGCAAAAATGACGCAATGACAAAGGCCTGGAGCTCGGGCCCGATTTCGAGATCGGCTCCGAGGCCTTGTCGGCTTTGCGCGGCGCCGTGATGGCGCTGTCGTCCGAAGGGCGGCGCGAATCTTATCCAACGCAGCACCGCGGTTCCGGTTCGAATCTTTTTCAAGTTTTTTTGTCGGGTCCGGCCGCGCCCAGGTGTCTCCCAAATATACGCCCTCGTCTGCGCAGCTTCGCTCGCAGGCCAGGGCCTAGGGGCATTGGGATACGAGGGCGTCGTGCAGGGTGTAGATTTCGGATCACGCGACGGGCAACGCCCGCTGCGCAATACAATGCGCGTTGTTGCCGCTGTGACGCTGGCTGGTGGCCTTGTCGTCTCGGCGCAGGCGGTGGCTCAGGCACCCGCGTCCCAGCCCGCAACGTCCGATAAAGGCGCCCCACCGGCAGCGCCGGCGGCCAATGCGCCCCCTCAGCGGTTCGATATCGACGAATTTCGTGTCGATGGCGCCGACAAGCTGCGGCAGATCGAAGTCGAGGAAGCGATCTATCCGTTCCTTGGGCCGAACAAGACTGCAGATGACGTCGAGAAGGCCCGCGCCGCACTTGAGAAATCCTATCACGATCAGGGTTACCAGACGGTTAATGTTGCGGTTCCGGCCCAGAACGTGGCGAGCCGCGTCGTCGTCCTGAAGGTCACGGAAGGCAAGGTCGGCCGCCTGCGCGTCGCGAATTCGCGCTACTTCGACATCGAGAAGATCAAGGGCAAGACGCCGTCCCTCAAGGAGGGCGAGCTCCCCAACTTCAACGAGGTGACAAAGGACCTCGTCGCGCTCAATCAATGGCCCGACCGCCGCGTGACACCGGCGCTGAAGGCCGGTGTCACGCCCGGCACGGTCGATGTCGATCTTAATGTCGAGGACAAGCTCCCGCTGCATGGCAGCATCGAGCTGAACAACCGGCGCTCGCCGAACACGACGCGCACGCGCCTCAACGCCACCCTGAAATACGACAATCTCTGGCAGCTCGGACACTCGCTCAGCTTCAGCTATCAGGTGGCGCCGGAACGGGTCGATGATGCCCGGGTCCTGTCAGGCTCCTATCTCGCGCGCCTGACCGACTGGACCAGCATTCTCGTCTATGGCGTCGACTCGAAGAGCGACGTGGCGACGATCGGGGGGATGAATGTCGTCGGCCCCGGACAGGTGTTCGGTGCCCGCGCGGTCCTGACCCTGCCGGCGCGCGACAACTTCTTCCATTCGCTGTCCTTCGGTATCGATTACAAGCATTTCGGCCAAACGGTGCAGATCGGCTCGGACTCCTTCAGCACGCCGATCACCTATTATCCGTTCAACGCCACTTACGGTGCGACCTGGCAGAACGACGGCGCGCTGACCCAGTTGAACGTCGGCGTCACCGCCAGTCTCCGCGGGCCGGGCAGCGGCTTCGATGAATTCGATGCCAAGCGCTTCCACGCCAACTCCAGCTTCACGCATATCAACGCCGATCTCTCGCACACCCAGGATCTTCCCGAAGGCTTCCAGCTTTTCGGCCGGGTGAAGGCGCAGGCCAGCGATGGCCCGTTGATCTCGAGCGAGCAGTTCAGCCTCGGCGGCGTCGACACCGTGCGCGGCTATTTCGAGTCCGAGACGCTCGGCGACAACGGCGTGACCGGCACGCTCGAGCTGCGCAGCCCCGATGTCGGAATCTGGCTGCAGAGCCAGATCAAGAGTGCGGGCGGCGAAAACCCGTTGTCGGTCCCGGTCTTCAACGAATGGCGCGCCTTCGCCTTCCTCGATGCAGGTTCGGTGATGATTCACGAGCCGCTCCCGGAACAGACCTCGCGCTTCAGGATGTGGAGCTACGGCTTCGGCACGCGCTTCAAGCTCTTCGATCACGTCAACGGCATGGTCGCGCTGGCCATCCCCATGACCTCTCAAGACACAACACGAAAAGGCTCGCAGAGCGTTCTGTTCAGCCTTGCTGGAGAATTCTGATGACAAGCGGCCGGAGATCCATGCTCTCCCGAGCGGGAGTTCAGATAGTCAAGCTCGGCTGGAAGCCGAATACGCTGCGGCAGATCCGCTTTGCGCTGGCGTTCGTCGCGGCGGCAGCGGCCATGACGGGTTCCGCCCATGCGTGGTGGAATGAAGAATGGTCGATGCGCAAGCAGATCAGCGTCGATACCAGCCCGACCGGGGCGAACATCACGGATTCGATCGGCACCACGCCGCTGCTGGTGCGGCTGCATGTCGGCAATTTCCGCTTCGCTTCCGCCAAGGCGGACGGCAGCGACCTGCGCTTCGTGGCGGGCGACGACAAGACGCCGCTCAAGCACCAGATCGAGCGGTTCGACTCGCTGCTGAACGAGGCGCTGGTCTGGGTCAGCGTCCCGAATGTGCAGGCGGGGTCGAAGGTCGACTTCTGGCTCTACTACGGCAACGAGAAGGCGCCGGTCGGCGATCCCAAGGGCACCTACGATGCCGACACCGTACTGAACTATCATTTCGCCGAACGCGGCACGCCTGCCCAGGACTCGACCGTCTGGGTGAACCACGCCCAGGCAGCGGGTCAGTCGGCAGACGGCGCGCTCATCGGCTCGGGCCTGCGTCTCGACGGCCAGTCTCCGGTCTCGCTTCCGGCCTCGCCCTCGCTGACCGTCCCCGAGAATGGGGCGCTGACCTGGCAGGCCTGGATCAAGCCCGCGGGCCTGCAGCGCAATGCTGCCATCTATAGCCGCCGCGAGCGCACGAACGCGCTGGTGATCGGTCTCGATGACGGTGTGCCCTTCGTCGAACTGACGGTGAACGGCGCGGTCCAGCGGACGTCGGCTTCGGCTCCCATCGCGCCGGGCGGATGGCATCATCTTGCCGTGGTGGCGACGCCGGGGCTGGTCACGCTCTATCTCGACGGCAACCCCTATGCGAGCCTCACCGCGTCGCTGCCGGCGCTCAACTCGGTCGCGCTGCTTGGCGGCGACGCTGTCGTCGCGGCTCCCGTGCCGACACCCGCGCCGGTCACCCCCCCGGCGATCCCGGCCGATCCGTCGGCTCCTGCTGGCACGGCTGCCCCGGCCGGTGTCGAAGCCGCTCCCGCGCCGGCCCCTGTGCCGGCGCCCGCGCCGGTTGCCTTGGCCATGCCCGGCTTCGCCGGCGATCTCGACGAACTGACGATCGCGAAGACCGCGCGCGCGGCTGGCTTCATCAAGATGGCGGCGATCAGCCAGGGGCAGGACCCCTCGAAGCTCATCATCTTCAATGTCGATGAGGAGACCGCGAGCTGGCTCTCGGGCCATTTCGGCGTGCTGCTCCGCTCCGTCACCTTCGACGGCTGGCTGGTGATCGGCATCTGCCTCATCCTGGGCCTGGCGAGCTGGGTCGTGATGGTCGAGAAGCACGGCTATCTGAAGCGGCAGAAGCGGTCGAACGAACAGTTTCTTCCCGCCTTCCGCAAGCTCGACGACGATCTGACGTTGCTCGCCGAGACCGGGCTTCTGTCGGTCGACGGCAAGGCTGGCAAGGGCAAGCGCGGCGAGAAGGCGCTGCGCCGGGCGCAGGAAGGGGTGCGTCGCTATTCCTCGCTCAACCGGATCTACGAGATCGGCGCTGGGGAGATTCGCCGTCGCTTTCCCGACGACACCTCCGGCAGGAGCCATGTGCTCAGCGCTGCATCGATCGCGGCGATCCGCGCGGCAATGGACGCGGGGCTGGTGCGCGAGGTCCAGGTGCTCAACCGCCTGATGGTCATCCTGACGATCTCGATCTCCGGCGGTCCCTTTCTCGGGCTGCTTGGCACCGTCATCGGCGTGATGATCACCTTCGCGGCGATCGCGATGTCCGGAGACGTCAACATCAACGCGATTGCTCCTGGTGTTGCGGGGGCCCTGGTGGCGACCGTTGCAGGTCTCGCCGTCGCGATCCCCGCGCTGTTCGGCTACAACTGGCTGACGCTGCGGATCAAGGATCACACCAGCGACATGCAGGTCTTCGTCGATGAGTTCGCGACGAAGATGGCGGAGACCTACTCCACCCAACGGCCAGGTCCGGCCGTGCATCGCATCGCTGCGGAGTAACGGCGATGCAGATCCAGTCCGACAGCAAGCCCTATGACGATATCAACGTCACGCCGATGCTCGATCTGGCGTACGTGTTGCTGATCATCTTCATCGTCATGACCACGGCGACCGTGCAGGGGATGAAGGTCAACCTCCCCAAAGCCTCCGCCGCCCCGAGCCTGGCGCAGCAGACGACGAAGGCGATCACCGTCGGCAACGACGGAAAGATCTTCCTCGACACGATCCCCGTCACGATTGGGGAGCTCGAGCAGCGCCTGGTCCAGCAGAAGTCGCTGACGCCGGAATTCCCGGTGGTGCTGCGCGGAGACGCGCAGACCCAGTACCAGAACGTGATGAACGTGCTCGACCTGCTCGGCCGGCTCAGCATCACCCAGGTCGGCCTCGCGACCAAGCCGCTCGTGAAGTGACGGAGCGAGCCGATGAGCCACCTCCATCCTTCGCAAGTCGGCTTCGGTGAGGGGGACCGCACATGACGGCCCCTCTCCCCCGCGAAACTCGCCGCGCTCAGGAGCGCGCATCCCCTGATCCGTACGCAGACGGTCCCGATGACGAGAGCGTCGGGCCGGTGCGGGACTTCCTGAGGCAGCACGGCGCCGCGACGGGTGCCGGCGTCGCGGCCGTCCTCGTGCTGGCCGCGGCGGTGGTCCTCTTCGCCTCGGGCGACGACACGCCGCCACCGCGGCGGGTCAACGAATTCACCATCGTCAACGTGGTGCCGCCTCCGCCGCCACCGCCGCCGCCCACGCCACCGGAGCCGCAGCAGCAGCCCGAGCCGGAGATGATCGAGCAGCCCAAGATGACGGATCCCGAGGTCAAGGAGGAGGCGAAGGCCGAGGAGCCGAAGGAGGCGCCTCCGGCCGATTCGAGCGACGAGCCGCCGCCGGGGCCGCTCGGGCTCGATCAGGCGGCCGATGGGCCCGGCGATCAGTTCAATCTGGTCGGCCGGCCTGGCGGTCGCGGCCTTCTCGGCGGCGGTGGCGGTGGCGGTGGCGGCAGCCGCTGGGGCTGGTACGCCTCGATGGTTCAGCAGCAGATCGAGGCTGCCCTGCGCGCCAACGCGAAGACCCGCAACGTCGTGTTGCAGGTGCAGATTCGACTGTGGGCGGACGGGACCGGCCGCGTCAGCCGCGTCCAGCTCATGTCGTCGACGGGCGATCCCGAGATCGATGCGCTCATCCGCGGCGAGGTGTTCGCGGGTCTGACCCTGCGCGAACCGCCACCGGCCGACATGCCGATGCCGATGGTGGCGCGCATCAGCGCGCGGCGTCCGAGCTAGACGGCAGAAGAGACGATCTATTCAGAAATACCGACGTGCACAAACAGTAATAGTACCGAAAGATCGAGGCTAGAGACAATGTCAACTGTAACATTTCCTGCGTATCGACTGCGATCTTCTTTCGCCTCGGTTTCGCTTTTTGCACTCGCGGTCTCGTCGTCGTTCCTGGCAATGCCGGCCCATGCGCAAGATCAGAGCGATCGGCCGAAGGTGTCGCGAAAGAAGCCGGTTTCGGCAAATTCGACCATCAACCTCGTCAATCTGCTCGTTCAGCAGGGGGTTCTGAAGGAAGAGCAGGCGGCCGAGCTGATCAAGCAGGCCGAGGACGAGAGCTATGTCGCCCGTCAGGCTGCGCGCGACGCCAATGCGAGGGCCGACGAGGCGGCGAGGACGGCGACGGCCGCCGCCGCAGCGGCATCGCCGCCGGGCAGCAAGCGCGTGACCTATGTGCCTGAAGTCGTCAAGCGCCAGCTTCGCGACGAGCTGCGCAAGGACGTGTTGGCCCAGGCGAAGAACGAAGGCTGGGCCTCCCCGGGCAAATACCCGGAATGGGCCTCGCGGATCCGCTTCAGCGGTGACATTCGCGGCCGTTGGGAAAACATCTGGTATCCGAAGGGCGGCTACAACTCGATCGGCCAGATCTACGATTTCAACGCCATCAACACCGGCTCGCCCTACGACATTTCAAGCGCGAACCCGTTCTCGGTGCCCCTGTACAACACGACGCAGGACCGCAACCGGGCGCGTCTGCGTGCCCGTCTCGGCATGGACGCGGATCTGTATGAAGGATTCTCGGCCGGACTGAGGATCGGGACCGGTTCCGACGCTTCGCCGGTGTCGACGAACCAGACACTGGGCGGCTCCGGCGGCAATTTCTCGAAGTATTCCCTATGGCTCGACCGGGCCTTCATGAAATTCGAACCCTTCAAGAGCCCTTGGCTTGCGGGGCAGGCCGACCCGTCCACGCTCGCAGTGACCGTCGGTCGGTTCGACAACCCGTTCTGGTCCCCGACCGATCTGGTCTGGGATGGCGATCTAGGCTTCGACGGCGTCGCCGTCCAGGCCCGGCACGAATTGACGCCGGACCTCACCGTTTTCGGCACCGCCGGTGCCTTCCCGATCTTCAATACCAGCCTGGACTTCTCCTCGACCGAAGCGGTCAAGTACAACAGCGACGACAAGTATCTTCTGGCTGGCCAGGTCGGTGTGAAATGGCGCCCGGCGCCGCTGATCGGCGTCACCTTCGCCGCCGGCGTGTTCGACTTCGACAATGTCCAGGGCAAGCTGTCGGCCCCTTGCGACCTCTCGGTCATGAAGAATTGCAGCACGGACGCGACGCGGCCCTCCTTCGCGCAGAAGGGGAACAGCTACACCTATCTGCGTGACATCGTGCCGACCGCCGAGAACGGCTTCGGCCGGACCGGTCAGGAGCAGTATTTCGGCCTCGTCAGCCAGTATCGTCCTGTCGTCATCTCAGGCCGTGTCGAATTCTCGCATTTCGATCCCGTCCACATCACTTTCGATGGCGAGTACGTCTGGAACACGGCTTTCAACCGCGGCAACATGGAACGGCTCGCGATCAACAACCGACGCGGCACCCCCGACGGAAGCCTGGGCGCGTTCAACGGCGGCGCGATGGGCTGGCTCGGCCGGGTGACGCTGGGCAACACCAAGCTCGCCCAGTTCGGCGACTGGAACGTTCATGCCGGCTACAAGTACCTCGAATCCGATGCCGTGCTGGACGCTTTCGCGGATAGCGATTTCGGGCTTGGCGGCACGAACCTCAAGGGCTTCTTCGTCGGCGGCAACTTCGCGCTTTCGCAGAACGTCACCGCTTCGGCGAAGTGGATGAGCGCGAATTCGATCGGCGGAGCGCCGTATGCCGTCGATCTGTTCCAGCTCGACCTCAGCGCGAAGTTCTGACGATGCGAAACTCACTCTTCGGCATCGGTGGCCTGGCCTTGGCCGTCGGGCTCGGCCTCTCGGTCGGCGTCAATGCGCAGCAGACGCAATCGGAGGCCGATCGCCTGCGCGAGGCGTTGCGCAATTTCACCGCTCAAGTCCGGACGCTGGAAGACCAGCGCACGGCCATGCAGGCGCAGCTTGCCGAGCTGACGCGCGCGCGCGACGGCTTCAAGGCAGAGGCGGACGAGGCCAAGGTCCAGGCCAAGAAAGCCGAAACCGATTACAGGACCGCGGTCCGCGAATTCAACGACCGGCTCGAAGAGCGCAACCAGACACTGGAGAAGTGGAAGGACGCCTATACCGAGGCCGCTACGGTCGCGCGGACCAAGGATGCCGAGCGCGCCAAGTTCGAGGGGGAATCGAAAGCGTTCAAGGCCAGTACGCGCGCCTGCACCATCAAGAACCAGGAACTCGTCAAGGTCGGGCGCGAATTGCTCGCCCGTTATGAGGGCGTCACCTTCGGCGACATGCTCGTCGCCAACGAGCCCCTGACGGCGATCGGGCGGGTGCGGGTCCAAAACCTGCTGCAGGACTATGGCGACAAGGTCTTGAACCAGAAAATCGAACCGTGAGGTCTCCAATGACATGCCGCATCAGCCTTATCCGGGCCGCCACGAACACTGCGGCCAGAGGCCGGGCGAGCCGCTGTGCCTGGGGTCTTGCTGCGCTCGCGATGTCCGGCGCACTGATGGGATCGATTGGATCGGCCCTGGCGCAGAACCCGCCCGCGGCCCGGCCGGGCTCGGGCGCGTCGACGGCCGCTCCGGCACGTACTCAGCCGGCCGCCCCGCGCGCCCCGACCGCGGCCGACAAGGCCGATGACGAGGTCGTGGCGCGCATCGCAGGACGCGATGTAACGACCTCGGAGGTGCGTTCCTTCCTGGCCGGGTTGGGGGCCGAGCAGCAGGCGGCGCTGGCGCGCGATCCCGCGCTTCTCAGCCAGACGTTGCGATTGATGCTGGCGAACCAGCTCGTGCTCAAGGAAGCAAACGAGAAGAAATGGCAGGATCAGCCCGAGATCGCTGCCCAGCTCGCGCGGGTCCGCGACAACGCCGTCGTCGAAAGCTACCTTCAGGCGATATCCGTCCCGCCCGAGAGCTATCCGGAAGAGGCGGAAATCCAGAAGGCTTATGACGCCAACAAGACGGCGTTCATCGTTCCGCGCCAGTTCCGCATCGCCCAGATTTTCGTGTCGTTGCCCGCCGGTGCGGACAAGACTGCCGAGGACCAGGCCCGCAAGAAGCTGACCGACGTGCAAGCTCGGCTGAAGCAGCCGAAGGCTGATTTTGCCGCGATCGCCAAGGAGCTCTCGGACCAGCGCGAAACGGCCGAGCGCGGGGGCGAGATCGGCTGGCTCAGCGAGGCGCAGATCCGTCCCGAGATCAAGGCGCAGGTGATGGGGCTTGCCAATAATGGCGTCAGCGAACTCATCAAGCTCGATGACGGCTGGCACATCATCCGGCTGATCGAGACCAGGGCGTCGGAAACCCGCCCGCTCGCGGATGTCCGTGCCTTCCTGGTGCAGCGTCTGCGGACGCAGCGCACGGAAACCCTGCGCCGTGCCTATCTCGCCCGGCTGCTCGAGCAGAGCCCGCCCGCCATCAACGAGCTCGGGCTGGCCAAGGTATTCGCTCCGGCAGCGCCCGCCACTTCATCCCGATAGCGTCATGAGGCACGGGCACCCCGAGGTTTCCCTGATCGAGCGGTTTCTCGCGAGGGCGGCCCGCGCCGGCTTCACCGTGGAGACGGTCGCAATCTCGCCCACAGGCGAGGCACGCGTGGGCGGCTACGACCTGACGCTTCGGTTCGGCGATCCCGCCCTGGGTGCCGAAGCGACGACGCTCCATGTCGAGATCGAGCTTTCTGGCGATTCCCGCACCGGAGAGCTGCGGCGGTGGCGGATCAGCCGTCTCCTGGAGGAGCAGGGCGATTGCCCGCCATTGCGCATCGAAGCGGTGCTGGACTTGTCCGGCGACGTCGGTATCGACTTCATCGGCTCGCAGGCACGCGAGGGGCATCGGATGCTCCAGGACCTGTTGGAGGAGATCAAGGCCTCGCTCGATGAGCTGCCCCCGGCGGAGGGGGCGGCATCGGCCCGCGGGCCGGACGTGTTCGCGAGGGTCCGCGGGGCAGGGGAGCTGGTGGTTGGACGCAGTGGCCTGGTCCGGGGCGACGACACCGTTCAAGAGATGGCCGTGAAGCACCGCAAGCTGAGGGTTGCCATATGCGACCGTCTTTCCAGCGAGATCCTTCCGATGCTCGCGACTGTGGGCGCAGAGGTGATTGCCGAATGGGCGACGCGGCCTGCCGCTGAATCGGCCGCGGCTTTACGCAAATCCGCCGGACCTCGCGATGGGGTCGTCCAGCCCGCGCTTTCGTCGATCGCGGGCGTCGTATCCACCGTTGCCGGTCCCGAGGGCTCCGCCCACCGTCGGAACCCGCCCTCCACATCTGTCACCTAACAGAGGTCATCATGTCCAACGATGTCAACACAGCCGGCAGCACCGAGGCTGACAAGCTCCAACCCCTGGCGAATTCCCAGGAGCCGCGGAGCAATGGCGCGGCATCCTCCCCGAGCGAGATCATCACCAGCCTGACGGTCGATTCGCTCCGCGAACTCTACCAGGCCGCCGGCTATCGAGTGGAGACGCTCCGCGACGGTGACCGGGTCTTCCTGCGCTCCGCGACCAATGGGCTCGCTTTCGATATTCGCCCCGGCAACGGCATCGCCGACCCCGGTCGCTTCGGCGATATCGCGCTTGTCGCCTTGCTCGCCGTTCGCGGAGCCCTGCCCCTGGACCTCCTGAACCGGTGGAATCGGACGCGCCGTTTCGGACGGCTCTTTCTCGACCAGTCCGTGGCAGGACAGGAGTTTCTGGTTCTCTGCTCGGATGTCTCCGTCATTGGCGGCGTGACGACGCAGCAATTCCGCGCCCAGATCGACATCTGGGACAGCCTGATCCAGCAGCTCATTCCGTGGCTGCGTGAGGAACTCGGCAGGATCGCGTCGGCGGTCGACACGGCGCCGACTGGAGTCGACGCCCACCAGGAGCCGTTCGACGCGCCGGTCTCGTCGCCCGTGAACGGACAATACGCCGACGCGTGAAACAGAACGCCGCCTGGCTGGTCCGACGCGGCATTCGAGGTCCGGCAAGCGCATGCACCGCCGGAAGGGTCGGCTGCCGACCCTCGCTCATCACCGTTGGGAGGCGCTGGCTCGCGCCTCCTGAAGCAGGACAGAGGACGACGATGAACGCGGCCGATTACGACAATGGAAGCCTCAGCGCGCGAATGAAACGCTGGGGGACAGCAATCGCCGGGCGGCTCGGCCTCGCTGCTCCCGCGCGCAAAGCCAGCGCGCCTGTCTCGGCCCTGGTCCAGATTGCCGGCTATCGATCGTCCGGCGGCGCGCCGGCTGCCTGGCGGCAGTTTGCGCTTGCGGTGCAGTCCGGCCTGGAGCGGCGCTTGTCCGTGGAGGATGAGATTCATCGTCTCTTCCGCCCGCACGGCACGGCGGGCGACACGCTCGTCCGGGCGGTCAAGGCGCGAGTCTGGATAGCGGAGACCGGGGAGGTTGCGCGCCTGGAGTTCGACGATGTCCATGAGAAGCTCGCCATCGCCTTGCGGGAGGTCCTCGCCGGCTATCGCGTCAACGCGGTGCCGCCGAGCGACATGCTCCAGCCTCTCCATTTGAAGCTGTCGCTCGGGTCGGGTTGAGGCGGCGGTCCGACATGTTCGCCATCACCATGCTGAAGGCCGTCTTGCACACGGGCATGTTCGTCCCGGGCCGCTCGCGTCCGCCATTCTGGCGCGTTGCGGCTGGACGACCTGGCCGGGTCGCCCCGCATTCATTCGGCGAGCGGCCCGTGCGCGCATGGGTGCTCGTCGCCATTCTGTCCGGTGCTGCCGGCCCGGCATGGGCCGAGCCCGTCGCGGAGGATCAGGCGACGCACGAGGAGAAGATCGCCGCCGTGCAGGGCGCGGAGGCTCCGCCGCCCGCCGGTCGCGGCATCGCGCCGAGTGCTGTCGCGGGGCACGCTCAGATCGTCATGGCTCTCGATCGCGAGGCAAGGAGGCTCGGCCTGCCGCCGGAGATCGCAGACGCCGTCACGCACACGGAAAGCCGTTTCAATCAGGCCGCTATCGGCGGCGATGGCGAGATCGGATTGATGCAGGTCTTGCCGTCGACCGCACGCATGATGGGCTTCAGCGGCAGTCTCGCCGAGCTCGCGGTTCCTGAAACCAATATCCGCTACGGCGTGGGCTATCTCGCCCAGGCCTGGCGGCTGGCCCGCGGCGATCTCTGCACCGCCGTCATGAAATACCGCGCAGGTCATGGCGAGACGCGTTTTTCCCATCTGTCGGTCGACTACTGTCTGAAGGTTCGGTCGCGACTGACAGCGCGGGGTTTCGCGGTGACGGGTACCGTACCGGTCGCGACATTCGGCAATCCGGCCGGCGCTGCAAGGCTTGGCGGGCGATGCCGGGGTACGTGTCTTGCGGGGTCGCCGGGCGGCGCCAATCTCGTCGCGCTCAACGACAAGCTCAATCAGATCGTCGTGAAGGTCACCGTGATTAAGGTGCCGACGCGATGACAACCCGCCTCGGGGAAGCGATCGTCGTCGGGCGGCGCATCGTTTTCTGGGCAGCGTTTGCTCACGTCCTATCGGGCGTTGGCACGGGCAGCGTTTCCCCGGCGAAGGCGCAGCCGCTGCCCTTGCAGCCGCGTCCCCAATTGGAACGCCCGAAAGCGCTGTCTCTCTCTCAGCAGCCGACCGTCCGAAAGCAGCTCGACGGCACCGCCTTTTTCGTCGACGGGGCCGGGCATATGCTCACCGCACGCCATGCCGTCGAGGATTGCGTGCGCATCCTTGTCACCAAGGAGCGCTGGCGACTGGATGCCCGCCTGGTCGCGACCTCGCCACGCTTTGATCTCGCGCTGATCAAGGCGCCGCGGACCTTGGGGTTGTCGGCGATATTCCCGCGGAGTGTCGCCATCGCCGCCAACGACATGGTGTTTGCGGCCTCCTACGCCGCTCTGGGTGGGTTGCAGGCGCGTGGCGGCGTCCTGGCGAATTCCCGGGTGGTAAGCTCTTTCGGCGGCAGCGAAATCGGGCACCTGGTCATCGATTCTCCCGTCGGCTTCGGCGCGAGCGGCGCCCCCGTGCTTGACGGAAAGGGACTGATCCAGGGCGTTGTCAGCCGCCGAACCTTGGTCAATCGCGTGCTGGCTGTCGATGCTGCCCAGGCCAAGTCCTTTCTCGCAGCCCACCAGGTCCGCATCGGCGAGGATGATAGACCGCAACTGGCGGGCACGGCATCGCGCGCCCATCGCGCCGCCTCGATCTCCGCCCGAATTACGTGCTTCCAGGAATGACCATGCGGTTTGCCTCGCGCCTTGGATTGATCGGCGGGATACTGATCGCCCTCGCGATGGGGTGGTGCGTCTCGGCGCGTGCCCAGGGGCTCGAGCAGCGTGATCCGGCCAGGGTCCCGCCATCCTGGCTGCAATTCGCCAGACTGGTGAAGTTCCGCTTCGAGGAATGGGTCGCTGCCGAGGACGCGGTCGCCGCGCGCTTCCGTACCTACCTCAAGGCTCACACCGGCGCATCCGACGGCCCACCGGCGAGCCTCGTGGTCAGAGCCTGGCTCAATCCGGACGGCTATGTCGGGCGCGTGTCGTTTGCTGCCTTCGCGGACGCCGGCGCGACCGAGGATCTGCGCATGATCCTGACGCGCGGGAATGTCGGCGAGGCACCGCCGCCCGACATGCTTCAGCCCGTGATCCTGCGCTTTTCGTTGAACCTGGCGAAGTAGAGCACGAGATTTGGCGGCCGATGATGGCAATGGCTCGGTTATCGTTGTGGGAGCGTTCGATGCGGAGATTGACCTACGCCACAATCGCAGGCGCCGTGATGGTCGGCCCCGCAAACGCGGAGGATCGCGTGATCACGCTGCCGGAAATCGTGATCGGAGGCGAGGCGCCGATGACGCCGGCCCGGCGCTGCGTCGATGTCCAGATCGGTGACAGTCGCGCCTATGACTGCCTCAACCAAAGGCTCAAGCAGCAGGTCGACCGCATCAATCCGAGCGCGAATATTCCGCCCGTCGATGCGCGGTCGCCCGATCTGCGTCTGGGCATCGTCAACATGCCGGCGGTTCAACAGCAATATGGCCGGAATTTCGGGGTGTCCGTCAGGCCCTATCGCCCGCCTGCGCTCTACACCGCGCCGATCAGGCCGCGGTAGCGGCGGCGTCTTCAAACGGTAACGTGCCATGATTAGCGTCCCTTGCATCGTCGGCTGGAAGACGTGCGCCGACGGCGATAGCGGATCGTTGGCGGGCTTGGGCGTGGGCTGCATTGAAACGGGAGCTGCCGGCCCGCGCGGTCGGACAATGATGCCCGAACAAGCGCGAGCGAGACCCGGATCGAACGGTATCAGACGGCTCATGCGGGGCTCTGACGGCGTCCGGCGCTGGGCCTTCGCGCTGGCATTGGCAGGGGTGATCGCCGGGGCCGATGCGGCACAGGCTCAGACCTCCCTGATCGACGCACCGATTGAATTCGACATTCCCGCACAGCCTCTGGATGCCGCGCTCAATCGCTATGGTGACGCGACGGGTCGCGAGGCGCTCTACGATACGAGCCTGGCGGATGGCCGGGTATCGGGTGACGTCCGCGGCATGTTCACGCCGAATGAAGCGCTGGAAAGGCTCCTGTCGGGCACCAGCCTGTCAGCGCGGTTCGTCGCCGAGGATTCCTTCGTGCTGCTGCCGGTGCAACCGGCGACTCGACAGGCCGTGCCGCAAGCTCCGTCCCCCGCATATCGGCGCTATTACGGCCTCATTCAAAAAGACCTGCTGGATGCCCTTTGCCGCTCCGACGGCACGCGTCCGGGGCGGTATCGCATCGTCGCGATGTTCTGGATCGGCTCCGACGGTGCCGTCCGGAAATCGCAAAGGCTCGGGACCGCCGGCACCGTCCAGGCGGATGCAGGGATCGACGCGGCGCTGCGCAGCGTCCGCTTCCGCGAGCCGCCTCCGGAGGGCTTCGAACAGCCGGTGCTGATCCTGATCGTCCCGCTGGCACCCGGCGTGACCATGGACTGCGACGTATCCAGGTCGCGCACCAGCCCGGTCTGGACGGCGCAATGACCGAGCCTGCCCTGGCGACGATCCGCCGTCTGTTCGTCGATCGCTATGACGATCTGAGGGGGCGGCTGACCAGGCGCCTGGGGTCGCCCGATCTTGCCGACGACGCCATGCATGACACATGGCTGCGTCTCAGCCGTGTGGAAACGATCGGCATCGTCCAGAATCCTCGAAATTATCTCTTTCGGATCGCCCTGAACGTCGCGGATGACCGCCGTCAGCGCGAGAAGCGCCATGCTTCAGCCGTCGAGATCGAAAGCCTGCTGGAGCTTCCCGGGGACCTGCCGACACCGGAGGAGATGGTGCTGGCGCGATCCGAGCTGGATGCCTTCAAGACGATCGTCGACGAGCTTCCGCCGCGCCGGCGTGCGATCTTCCTGGCGGCGCGAGTCGGCGATATTCCTCGCCAGGAGATCGCTGATCGTTTGGGCGTTTCCCGGCGCCTCGTCGCGAAAGAGCTTCTGCTTGCCCACCAGCATTGCGTCGCGCGCTTCAAGGAAATGAAGGGCTGAGCGTGCGCTTCCACCGGCCTGAAACCGTCTTACAGGTGAGGACGCCTGTCATCACCACCCTTGGCGTGGCGGAAGCAGCGATGGGGCGCGTAGGACTGGAATGAGCAAAGCACCACTTCCCGATCTCGGCCCGGTCGAGCAGGACGCCATCGCCTGGGTGCAGAAGCTCGCGGCCGGAGACATCACTCCGGCGGAGATCGAGGCGCTGAAGCGTTGGTGCGCGCAGCGCCGGCTGCATGCCGTGGCCTTCGACGAGGCGAAGCTCGTCTGGGGCAAGGTCGGGGCGGCGGGCCGGATCGTGCATGGTCCCGGCGAGGATTTCATCACCGAGCTCGATGCGCTCGGCCGGCGCAGGACGATGACCCGCCGCACCATGCTTGGCAGCGGCGTGGCCGCGATGGCTGCGACGTCCGCCTATGCCATGATCGATCCCCCGCTCGGGCTTTGGCCCTCCCTCGGCGAACTGAGCGCCGATTATCGCACGTCGAAGGGCGAGCAGCGCAAGGTCACCTTCGCGAAGGACGTTTCCATCAGCCTGAACACGCAGACGAGCGTTGCGGTTCGTCCGTCCGAAGGCGCCGAGGATCGCATCGAACTGGTCGTCGGCGAGGCTTCTTTCGCGAAGCCGGCGCACGCTGCACGATCGCTCGTCGTCCTCGCCGCAGATGGACGGACGGCATCCGAGGCCGGCCGGTTCGATGTCCGCCACGTCTCGACGGGGCGCGGGGCGCCCGTGAGGGTGACCTGTTTCGAGGGGCGGGTGCGTATCGAGCAAGGCGGCGAAGTGGCGGATCTGGGTCCCGGTCAGCGCGTGCATTACGACGGCGGCGGATTGAGCAGGATCGCGTCGGTCGACCCCGATCTCGAATCGGAATGGCAGCGCGGCATCGTCGAGTTCCGCGGCATGTCTCTCGTGGAGGCCCTCGAAGAGATGAACCGCTATCGACCAGGCCGCATCGTCCTGATGAGCAAGGCGCTCGGAGAGAAACGGCTCAGCGGCCGTTTCCGCATCGATCAGATGGAACAGGTGCTGCGGCAACTCGAACAGGCATTCGGCGCCAGGCTGCGACGCCTCCCAGGGGACGTCGTGCTGCTGAGCTGAAGACCGATCCGCGGCGGATCAAAAAATTCTTCCCAAAGCGTGCTCAACGGCCCGCCGGGATTCGGTCTTACCAGGAGAGACCGTCCTTGCCTGGGAGACGACGCGGTGTGTCCGCTGTTGTTCCCGGAGGCTGGCCATTGGCTGAAGGAGCCACTGATGACCGTTCCTAGTGCTGCGCTCCCCGTTCGTCGCCTGAAGGCCCGCCATTCGGCCTTGTTCTCCGGCGTGAGCGTGGCGGCCTTGCTGCTGACGGCGCCAGGCGCCTTTGCCAAGCCGCTCGGTGGTCCGCAGCCGACGCCTTCGGCGGCGGCGCTCGCCGCATCGCAGAGTGCTTCGCAGGAGGCGGCGCGGGCGGCGCGTGGCGTGACGAATTCGCTGAAGCGGGCGAGCTTCGCGATCCAGGCGCAGCAGGCGGGCCAGGAGGCGGCGCGCGCGGCGGCGAGGGCGGCGTTGCAGGCGACTGCGAACGGGCTCGGCGTGGGCGGCCTGCAGCGGGCGGCCGGCGCCGAGCCGGGCAGCGATCTGTGGCAGGGCGCGAAGTTGCCGACCCAGTTCGATGATGGCGACCGGGTCAAGGTCGAGATCGAGCAGACCCGGCAGAAGGCGATCCTGACCTGGGACACGTTCAATGTCGGCGGCAGGACCGACCTGACTTTCGACCAGAAGGGCAATCGCGACTGGGTGGCACTCAACCGGGTGCTCGGCAGCGACGGCCGGCCGAGCCAAATCCTCGGCTCGATCAAGGCTGATGGTTCGGTCTATGTCATCAACCAGAACGGCATCGTCTTCGGCGGTGCCTCGCAGGTCAATGTCGGCGCCCTGGTCGCCGCGACCGCGAATATCTCGAACGACCAGTTCCTCAATCGCGGCCTCTATTCGACCCAGACCGGGGCAACCTGGGCGCCGAGCTTCACCGATGCGGCGGCGCTGCTCGGTAATGGCCGGGGCGGCGGCGTGGTCAAGGTCGAGGCGGGGGCAGAGATCGCAACCCACGCGCCGGCCTCCGTGACCGCGGGCGGCGGCTTCGTGCTGCTGATGGGCGGGGCGGTCGAGAATGCTGGCGCGATCACGACACCGCTCGGACAGACCCAGCTCGCGGCAGGCGACGACTTCCTGCTGCGCCGCGGCTATGGCACCGACAGCAATATCTCGTCGACGACGCGCGGCAGCGAGATCGCGCCGCTGTTCGATGCGAACAGCCTGGCCGGGCTGGTGCGCAACGAGGGCACGATCTTCAGCTCCCGGGGCGACATCACGCTCGCGGGGCGGACCATCGAGCAGAACGGCGTGCTGGTCGCGTCGACATCGGTCAATACGCGCGGCACCATTCACCTCCTGAACTCCGCCTCCGACGCGCTGGGCAGCGTCACGCTGGGTGCCAACAGCGTCACGACGATCATTCCCGAGCTCGACAGCGAGGAGACGGCGCTGAACTCGCAGCGCGATGCGCTGATCGCGGCCTCCGCCACCGCCAACCTGCAGCGCAGCCAATCGGCGACCGGCGCGTTCGACAACCTGTCCCTGCTCGCAGACCGGCTCGATCAGTCCAGGATCGAGATCGTCACCGGTGGCGAGGTGGTGTTCAAGGGCGGGGCGGGGGAGGCGGGCTCGCTGACCATAGCCCAGGGCGGCCAGGTCTCGGTCTCGGCCGGGCGGCGCGTGTTCGCGGAGAGCGGCGCCGTCATCGACGTCTCCGGTGTGCGCGACGTCGTGCTGGCGATGGCCTCGAACAACCTCTTGGTCAATATCCAGGGCAATGAACTCAGGGACAGCCCGACGAACCGCGACAACGACTATCTGAAGAACGAGGATGTCTGGCTCGATCTGCGCGACCTGGCCTTCCTGCCGTCGGGCACCGGCGGCTATGACAGCGACCGCTACTACACGCCGCGCGGGCTGCTCGAGGTCGGCGGCTATCTCGCCAACACCGCGCATAAGATCGGCGAATGGTCGTCGCTTGGCGGCAGCATCACCCTCTCGGCGCCTGAGGTGATCGCGCAGGCCGGCTCGGTGTTCGACATCTCCGGCGGTTCGCTGAAATACGAGGCGGGCTATATCCTGACCACGAATTTCCTCGGCGAGAACGGGCGGCTTTATAACATCAACGATGCCCGCGCCGACATGCTGTTCTATGGCGTCGGCCAGGGTTGGGTGCGCAAGAGCGAGCGCTGGGGCGTCACCGAGGTCTGGATGGATCCGCTTGGCCGGGGCCGGATCAGCCAGCGCTGGGAGGAGGGCTACACGGTCGGTCGTGACGCCGGCCGGCTCGTCCTGTCGACCCCCACCGCGGTGTTCGAGGGCGAGATCCTCGCCGATGTCGTCCAGGGCTCGCGCCAGACCGAGGCGCGGCCGCAGGACATCACCGACGGCTACAAGCTCGGCCAGAACCAGGCCGCCAGGGCCGGAACGCTCGCGCTTGGGCAATACGGCGCCCTCGGACGCGCCGGGGTCCATGACACCAAGGTGGTGATCGGCGACGTCTCCAACGTGACCCAGGGCCTCGACGCCGCTTCCGCCGCGCCCTCCGACCGCACCGGCACCGTGTTGCTCGATGCCGGCCGTCTGAACAAGCAGGGCCTGGGCGGCCTCGATCTGGCCACGAGCGGCGACATCACGATCGAGCGCGATCTCATGCTCGCCGACGGAGGATCCCTCGACCTCGTCGCGCCCAACATCGACATTCGCGCCAATATCACCGCCCGCGCAGGGCGTGTCACGGCGTCCAATCAGTTGACGACGCGTGAGCCTCAGGGCGGTTCCGTCTTCACGAGAGTGACCGATCTGCTCCGGGACGGCGAAGCGAGCCTGACGCTACGCAGCGGCGCGACCATCGACACGAGCGGCCTCTGGACCAACGCCGTGCTCGACCGGGCCAATCTGCGCGGTCTCGCCTTCGTCGACGGCGGCGCGGTCACCCTGCGCTCGACCGGCGACGTGACGCTCGAGGAAGGCTCGCTGATCGACGTCGCCTCCGGCGGTGGCGCCCTCGCCAATGGCGAGACCAAGGGTGGCAAGGGCGGAAATCTGGCCCTGCTCGCCAATTTCAATGGAACCGGCGATGGCGTCCTGACGCTGAGCGGCGGTATCCGCGGATACGGTGTGGCTGGCGGCGGGACATTGTCGCTGTCGACATCGGGTGTCGTGGTCATCGGCGATGCCAGCTACGAGATCGGCGACACATTGCCGGCGGGGAGCGTGACGCCGGCCGATGTGACGCTGACGGAAGCCCTGTTCATTCCGGCGGGGACGCCGCTTCCGGCCGCCTACAACCAGACCGTCACGACGATCACGGCGGGCGCGACTCTGCCCACCGACGTGCCGTTCCTCTCGACCACGGTGGCGGCGGAGTGGGTGGTGCCCGCCGGCGCAGTCGGCATCGCGTATGTAAGGCCCGGAACATCGGCTGTGGTCGCGGCGCCGGCCGGCACCGTCATCCCTGTCGGCTCGACGGTGCGTGGATACAGCACGCAAATACCGGTCCTGCCCGGGGGCTATGTGTTGCCGGCCAACGCCTTTCCCACGGGCCTGAGGCTGACCGGCCCGCAGGTCGTGACCTTCATGCCCGGGACGCCCGCGCCGCTGGACGTGACCATCGCGGCCGGCACGGTGGTCCGGGCGGGAACGCTTCTGTCGGTGGAAGCCCGGATCGAGCCGCCGACGACGTTTCATGTCCCCGACAGACTGCTGAGTCGCGGCTTCTCGAAATATTCGATCAATGGCCAGGACGGGCTGGTGGTTTCGTCCGGCGCCGTCGTCGCGCCCGTCATGCCCGTCTACCGCTTCGACAGCGCGAGCCTTGCGACCCCGACCGGCAGCGACCCGTCGGATGCGCTGAGCCTCTGGCTTCCGGACGTTCATAGCGCCGATCCTGTGAAGGCAGAGCTGATCCAGCGCGGCGGCGTCGATCTGGAACTGCTGTCGGGCCGCAGCGTGGGCGGAGACACCAGTTCGCTTTCGGGTGGAGGCGTGACGATCGCCAGGGGCGCGTCGATCACCGTCGATCCCGGCCGCAAGGTCACCGTCGCCAGCGGCGGGCAGATCACCATCGACGGTTCTATCACGGCCCATGGTGGCGAGATCGCCGTCCTGAACGCCAACCGGTTCAGCAACAGGGGTGTCGGCGGGCTTTCGGTCTGGATCGGCGAGCATGCGCGGCTCGACGCCTCCGCGCGTGCGGTCACCGCGGTCGATATCCGGGGCCGGACCTATGGCGTGGTGCCGGACGGCGGCAAGGTCGTTCTCGGCAGCCTCGGTGGCGAGGACACGTTGTACGAGAACGCCTATCTTTCCGCCGACGCCTATGTCGTGGTGCGCGAAGGCGCGGTGATCGACGTCTCGGGCACCAGCGCCGAGCTCGACGTCACGACCATCGGAACAGCCGGTCAGATCGCGTCCGCGCGCCGCGCCGTTGCCAGCAATGGCGGCAGCATCGTCCTGGATTCCTATCAGGGCATCTACAATGACGGCACGCTGCTCGCCCGTGCGGGCGGCGCGGGCGCCGCGGGCGGTACGCTGACGCTCAATTTTGAATCGCCGATCTACAGCCATACTTCCAGCGACATCGTTCCTTCGCGCCTGCAGGCGGGCAGGGCGCTGCGTATTGCCCATACAAGGCAGCCGAGCGCATTGCCGGCCGGTCTTCAGGCGGGCGCGGCCCATGACGACCTCAGGCCGGGCTATGCGAGCCTGAGCGCCGAGCAGGTCGCGGAGGGCGGCTTCGACACTCTGTCGCTGTTCGCACGCACGGGCATCGTGTTCGAAGGCGATGTGAACCTCACCGCGGGCCGCAGCATCGCGCTGCGCACGTCGGGTCTCTACAATTTCGTCGACGGTGCCCACGCGACGGTGACTGCGCCCTATGTCACGCTGGACGGGCAGTTCCAGCGCCAGGCCGGACAGTGGCAGGTGCTGCCCTCGAGCCTGCCGGCCTATCCGCAGACGGGGACGCTGACCGTTCAGGGCGGGCTGATCGACATCGTCGGCCGCATGAACGCCTATGCCGAGAAGTTGACGCTCGACAGCCGGAGCGACCTGCGCTTCTCGACGTCGGCGCTTGCCGTGACCGGCGATCTCGACCTGATCGCGCGGCGCATCTACCCGGTGACCGGCGCCAGCGCGGCGCTCTATGCCGGCACGGCGATCAATGTCAGCGGCTCGCCGACCATTGCCTTCGGCGCGACGGATACCAGCACGATCACGATCGGCCGCCACGACGATGCGCCTGTCGCCGTACCGTATTCGGTGTTCGGCTCGCTCGGCCTGACGGCCGGGACGATCCGCCAGGGCGGCAATCTGCTCGCCCCGCTCGGCGCGCTCTCGCTCACCGCGACGACCCCGCAGACGGTGACGGAAGGCCTCGTCGAATTCCTGCCGGGCAGCCTGACCTCGGTCAGCGCCAGGGGGCTCGTCATTCCCTATGGCGGCACGGTGGACGGCGTCAGCTTCACCGTCGACGGTAGCGAGACGCTCTCCTACGACCTGCTTACCGGAACGATCGTCCAGGACGCCGACGGCAACTACCTCAATAACAGCAGCAGCGGGCGCCTCGGCATCACCGCGACGGGCACCAATGTCCTGAGCCATCCGGGCTCGGTGCTCGATCTCTCCGGCGGTGGCGCGCTGGCGGGCGCCGCCTTCGTCTCCGGCCGCGGCGGCTCGGTCGACGCGCTGGTCAACGCGCTCGCCGACGCCAATCCGAGCTACGACTTCAGCAAGTCCGGGAATCCGGTCTATGCCATCGTGCCGGGCGCCGACATTGCGCCGCCGGCTGGCGGCTATTCGACGGCCTGGACCGGCTCGGTGCCGGGCATCGGCGAGCAGATCACGATCCCGGCCGGCGTGCCGGGCCTGCCGGCGGGCACCTACACGCTGCTGCCGGCGAACTATGCGCTGCTGCCCGGCGCTTACCGCGTCGAGCTCGGCGCGCGCGGGACGACCGGATTTGCCGCGGCGCAGTCGCTGCCGAACGGTTCCCATCTGACGAGCGCGACGCGTGGCGTGGCCGGGACCGCGATCAGCGATGCTCTGACGACCTCGGCGATCGTCACGGCGGGCAGCACGCTACGCACCTATTCGCAATATAACGAGCAAGGCTACGAGGCCTTCCAACTCGCGCAGGCGGCGACCTTCGGTGTGGCCCGTCCGTTGCTGGCGGCCGACGGCAAGTTCCTGACCTTCAATCTGTCGACCCTGGCGACGGGCAGCGCGCCGCGCACGGAATCGGCGCTCGTTTTCGACGGATTCGCCGATTTCACGCCCGGCGAGGGCGGGTATGGCGGAACCCTGGCGGTCTCCGGCGGCGGCGCGAGCAACCGTTCCTACAATACCGACATGGTGATCACCGGAGCGGGCAGCACGACGGTCCGCAGCAGCAGCGTCACGACCGTTGCCGCATCCGAGATCGCCGATGTCGGAGCGCCCAACCTCTATGTCGGCTCCGCGCCCGGGACCAGATACACGGCCGGAAATCCGGTCTTCGAACTCACGACCAATGACGGCCTCGTCCGCTCGCTCACGCTGGAAAGCGGCGTAACGCTTTCGGGCTCGCAGGTCATTCTCGCGGCTAATAGCGGCGGCATCACGCTGAAGTCCGGCGCGTCGGTCAACACGCTCGGCCGCGGCCGGACGGCTCCGGACACGCTCGCCACCGGCTACCTGTTCAGCGCGCCGGCGGTGCTGGCGGTCTCGAACGGCTCGATCTCCCTCGAACCGTACCAGTTCGCGACGACGTCGAGGATCACCCTAGAGGGCAACTCGTCGCTCTACAGTGAAGGCTCGATCGCCTTCACGTCCGGCGAGGGTGTCGTGATCGAAGACGGCGTGCGTTTCGGCACGCGCGATCTCGAACTGGCGCTGCCCTACATCAATATCGGCACGGCGGAGCAGCTTGCGGCCGCAGCTTCGGCCGGCATCCTGCCGGGCGGGCTCTCGCTCGACCAGGTGCTGCTCGACAGGCTGGTGCAGGGCGATCCGGCAACCGGCGCGCCGGGCATGAAGAACCTCATCCTGGCGGCCGCGAACTCGATCAATTTCTACGGCTCGGTGAACCTCTCCACGCTCGACGCGAGCGGCAGGTCGGCCCTCGAAAGCTTCGTGCTGACCACGCCGGCGATCTACGGCCATGGCGGCGCGGATGATAGCGTCACGCTGACCACCGACCGACTGGTCTGGTCGAGCCGCGCATTGCGGAGCTTCGCCGGCAATGGCAGCCCGATCTACAACCCCGCAGCGCCCGGCGCGATCATCGCCAATGGTCCGGGCACCGGCCACGGCGTCTTCAACGTGGCGGCGCGCGAGATCGTCTTCGGCTATACCGAAAAGTCGCGCCCGCTCAACACGGTCGAGTTCAACCGGCTGATGCTCGGCTTCGAGACGGTGAACCTCAACGCTTCGGAGCGCATCACCTCCAACAACCTCAACGCGCTCGCGGTCTGGCAGACCGGGCCGAGCCCGACCTCGTCCTTCGATCCCGCCACCTATACGGGCGAGACGGCCGCGCTGAACCTGGTCACGCCGCTGCTGACCGGCGACAGCGGCTCGGTGCTGTCGATCTATTCCGGCGGCGCGCTGCGCGTCGTCGCGCCGCAGGGCGCGCCGGCCGGCATCGTTTCGGCCGACACGCTCGGCGCCACCATCAACCTCACATCCGTCCAGGGTGGGGTCCAGATCGACACGGCGGTCGGGTTGCCCTCCGGCAAGCTGACGGTGACCGCGGACCAGACCCTGCTGATCGGCAGCGGCGCGCGCCTCGATCTCGCTGGCCGCGCCATCCCCTTCAAGGACGTGACCAAATATTCCTGGGGCGGCGACGTCATCCTGGAGAGCGCGCATAGCAGCATCATCGTCCAGGGCGGCGCGACGTTCGACGTCTCGGCGGTGGAAAACCACGCCGGTTCGGTCACGCTGTCGGCGACCGACGGGGCTGCCGGCGGCATCGCCTTCCTCAACGGGGGCGGCGTGCCGCTGCTGTCACTCGACGGCATGTTCAAGGGCTCGTCCACGGACGGCTACGAGAGCGGCTCGTTCAAGCTGAGCGGCCATTTCGCCGGCGCCCCCAGCCAGAGCGAAGGCTTCGCACGCATCAATACCGCGCTGAACGCCGGGGGGTTCTTCGAGAGGCGCGAATTCGCCCTCAAGCAGGGCGATCTCGCGATCGGTAACGAGGTGAGGGCGCGCAATGTCGTCGTCTCGGTGGATAATGGCAGCCTGACCGTCAACGGCCTGATCGACGCCAGCGGCGCAGCGCCGGGCTCCATCCGGCTCTCGGCCAAGAACGACCTGACCATTGCGTCAGGCGCCATGCTCGATGTGCACGGCACCGAGCTGCAGACCGACAGCGACGGCGTCGCCATCGACGCCAAGAACCGCGGCCGCATCGAACTGACCGCGACGGCCGGCTGGCTCCGGCTCAACCAGGGCGCCACCCTGGACCTGGGCTCGCCGGACGGCGCGAGGCGCGGCAAGCTGGTGCTCAATACCGGCCGCACGAGCGAGACCGGCGGCGATGCGCGCATCGATGCCGCTGGCCCGCTGAATATCCGCGGTGCGGCGGAGATCGCGCTGAACGCCTTCTGGAGCTATTCGCCGACCGATGCCGACGGCAGCATCGTGCAGGACAATGGCGGTGCCGATCCGCTGGGCGCGGACGGTGCGCTCGGTCTTAACCAGATCGGTGCGCGCAACGTGCTCTTCATCGACGCGGCGCTCGCCAATGCCGATCTCGCCAGCCGCACCGCCGGCCTGTCCGCCTATGGCGACGCCTATCATTTGCGGCCGGGCGTCGAGATCGTCGGCGGTTCGTCCTCGAACGGCAACCTCACGGTCAAGGGTAACCTCGATCTCGCGAGCCTGCGCACGTCGGACGAGAGCTACAGCGCCACGGAATCGGGCTCGCTCGTCGTCCGCGCGCCGGGCAACCTCACGGTGAACGGCAGCATCACGGACGGCTTCGGCAATCCTGTCGCGAATCCGAACGACATAATGAACAGCAACGAGACGCTGACCAGCCCCCGCACCCTGACCGCGGCGGTCACGTCCGGCGCATCGACCGTTCCGCTCACGACGCTGAACTTCGACATCATCGCAGGAACGGGCAATACCGTTCAGCGCGGCGGTGTCCCGATCCCGTTCGAGTACACGGGCAGCGGCCTGACCGTTCGCGCCGATACGGTGCCCGGCGGCCCCTGGACGTTGACCGGGTCGATCAGGCTCGTCGCCAACCTGAGGGTTGTCCCAGAGATTCCGACCCGCACCGTCGTGGTGCCGGGCGGGCCGACATACGTGGCGGGTGATACCATACCGGCGGGTACCACCCTGCCGGCCGGGACCGTCATCAATATCGGCTTTCTCAATGGTAACTCCACCAACTTTATCCTTCCGATCAATACGGTCTACGGTGTCGGAACCACGCTGCCACGATCGAGCGCCACCCTTGTGGGCACGCAGGGGATCGTGGCCGGCACGATCATTCCGAGGAATACAGATCTCGCCACCGTCATGGGTGGCGTCAGGGTCACGCTGCGGGCCGGCCAGACGCTGCCCTCCGGCGCCGTCCTGCCGACGGGAACGCTGCTCATCGCGTCGATGCCCATCGCGAATTACGCATCCGCTCCGATGCTGGCGCCCGGCAGCCAGTCCTGGTCGATCCGTCTCGTCAGCGGCGCAGACGCCGCCAGCGCGGACACAAGCGCGGTGCGATCGCTCTCAGTGCTCGGGGCGAGCGGCAACATGCTGCTCTCCCACTCCCTCATCAACGCGGCCGGCAAGGTTCTGCCGAGCGTGATCCGCACCGCCACCGGCGATCTCGATCTCATTGCCGGCCGCGACCTCACCCAGGATACGCCCTTCGGCGTCTATACCGCCGGCACCCAGATCGATGTCGGCGGCGCCTATGCCGGCGTCACCTCGCAGGGCGGCTATTTCACTGAAGATGGCGGCGATCTGACGATCGCGACCGGGCGCAATCTCACGGGCTATCTCCACATGAGCGATCCTTCGTCTCCGAGCGACTACAACTACTCGGTCGGCAACTGGCTGGTGCGCCAGGGCGACGCCGCGACGCCGGCGGCCTGGGGCATCCGCTTCGGGGCGTATGGCGGACCAATGGGCAACATTTTCCTCGGATTCTCGGGCTTCGGCGCTCTGGGCGGCGGCAATCTGGCGGCCGACGTCGGCGGCGATGCCGGCGTGCTCGGTGCAATCACGAATCCCAGCGGCCAGATCCGTGTCAGCACCGGCCTCCTCTTCGCGGTGGGCGGAAGCGGCCGCGTCACCTCGGTGACGAAGACGCCGGATGGCGTCGTGACCGGCGGCACGCTGCTGCAGACCGGCGGCGGCGACCTCTCTGTCGATATCGGCTTCCGGCTCAACCCGGTCACCACACCGAACAGTCTCGCTCCCGACGATCTCTACGGCTCCTTCACCAATCTGCGCGGCGACATCGCCGTGCAGGCCGGCGCCATCGGCTCGGCCCTGCTGGCCTATGGCGTAGGCGCGCCGAACGATCCGCGGGCGACCGATCTCTATCGGGCGACGAGGCTCCAGGCCGATGGCGGCGTCGGCGGGCCGGTCGTCGTGATCGGCGACGGTTCGGCCAGCCTGCAGGCGCGCGGCGACCTCGTCTTCGGCGGCGCCGGCGATCCCGGCATGATCTATTCGCTCCCATCCACCGGCCCGAGCTTCTCGCTGTGGCGCTCGGACACCGCGATCAAGCTGCTGTCGGCCGGCGGCAACATGGTGCCGCTGAGCGTGGCGCAATACACCGGCAATAACGAAGCCTGGGGCAGCGAGGATTCGACGAACCGTGCGATGATGACGCCGATCTTCGAGGCGGTCGCGGCGCAGGGCAGCCTGTACTGGGCGGGTGCTCGGCGGATCGAGCTGGCGCCGTCGCGCGACGGCTATCTGGAGCTTCTGGCGGGCGATTCGATCTACGCGGCCGCGTTCGGCATTGGCAACAGCAACGCTCCAGTGGCAGCCGCCTGGAGCGTCTCAGGCGCGCAGGCCGATCCCAACTCGATCCCCAATCCGTTCCGGCCGGGCTCGACCAATTCCTATTTCCAGTTCCAGCCGGATACCGTCACCACCAACCTGCATGAAGGCGACGACAAGCTGATCCGCGTCTATGCGCTTACCGGCGACATCGTCAATTTCACGCTCGGCGATTCCTCGCCGCAATTGGTGAACGGCGAAAATCTGCCGCGTTATCGCGCGGCCATGCCGGCCCGCATCTATGCCGGCCGCGACATCGTCAATTTCGGCAAGAACGCCTATCGCAGCCAGTTTGCCAACCCGGAATTCCAGGACACGCCGAGCCTGATCCTGAACAACGACGCGACCGACGTCTCGATGATCGAGGCCGGCCGCGACATCCTCTACGCGCAGGTGCAGGTCGCCGGGCCGGGTTCGCTTGAAGTCGTCGCCGGACGCAACCTCTATCTCGGCGACAGGGGCTCGATCGTTTCGATCGGCCCGCTGGCCTCTGGCGACAGCCGCTCCGGTGCCTCGATCCTGATGCAGGCTGGCGTCGGTCCGGCAGGGCCGAACTATGCCGGGCTGCTGCCCTATCTCGATCCGGCCAACCTCGCGGTCGTGGGGACGCCGCTCGCCGACCAGGCGGGCAAGGTCGCCAAGACCTATGAGGCGGAGCTCGTCGAATGGCTGAGGGAGCGTTTCAGCTTCAGCGGCACGGCCGAGGAAGCGCTGGCCCATTTCGGAACGCTCGCGCCGGAGCAGCGCAACATCTTCCTGCGCCAGGTCTATTTCGCCGAGCTGAAGGCGGGCGGGCGCGAATACAACGATCAGGAGAGCAGCCGCTTCGGCTCCTATCTGCGCGGCCGCAACGCCATCGCCGCGCTGTTCCCGGAGGACGCGGCCTATGATGGCGACATCACGGTCTTCGGCGGCGCGGGCGTGCGGACCTTGTTCGGCGGCGGCATCCAGATGCTGACGCCGGGCGGCCAGCAGGTGGTCGGAGTCGAGGGCGTGGTGCCGCCGACGAGCGCTGGCATCGTCACGCAAGGGGCGGGCGACATCCAGCTCTATTCGAGGGGCTCGGTCCTGCTCGGCCTGTCGCGCATCATGACGACGATGGGCGGCGACGTCCTCGCCTGGGCGGCGGAGGGCGACATCAATGCCGGCCGTGGCGCCAAGACCTCGATCGTCTACACGCCGCCGAGGCGGGTCTATGACGATTACGGCATGGTGGCCCTGTCGCCGAACGCGCCATCCTCGGGTGCGGGTATCGCGTCGCGCAGCTCCATTCCGAGCGTGCCGGGCGGCAGCATCGATCTGATCGCACCTTTGGGCACGATCGATGCGGGCGAGGCGGGTATTCGCTCCGGAGGGGACGTCAACGTCGCCGCGCTGCACGTCGTCAATGCTGCGAACATCCAGGCACAGGGCAACGTCACCGGCACGCCGCAGGTCCAGGCGCCGAATATCGGCGGCCTGGCCGAGGCCTCGAACACCGCCGGCGCCGCAGCCCAGCAGGCGGCCGTGCCGACGCAGAACGCTGCCAATGCCCAGCCCTCGATCATCATCGTCGAGGTGCTCGGCTTTGGGGGAGGGGACGGCAATTCTCCCGATGGCAACGGCGAGCAGCCGAAACCTCGGGAACAGAGCAGTTCGAACTACGACCCAAACGGCATGATCCGTGTCCTCGGCAATGGCAGCCGTGCCGCGGAGCAGACGAGGGAATTGACCGCGGACGAGCGACGGAGCGCGACGAACCAGGTGAGAGCGGCCGGACCGCTTTGACCCGGTCGAAGCTTCCGCGCCGGTGATAATCGGCGCGGGAGACGTCGCCGCTCCCGTCCGTTGAGGGGCGCGAGCGGACGCCGCTTGGTCGATGGTCTGGCGAAAGTCCGGCTCAAGCGGCCGGCGAAGATCTTGACCCCTTGATGAGCTGAGGCGGTCAGGCGGCGGCGCGGTCATTATTCTGGCGTCGCCGAACACGGGAGGCCATTCGCCGAAGAGGCCCGATTGGGGGCAACGTCAGTCGACACCTCCCAATCCTCGACCGCCGTGACATGCGTTCCAGACAGGGTCACGGAGCCCACAGCGTTCAACGATCCGCCCGGCCCGGACGGATCGAGAACTCAGCCCGCCTGATCCCGGTAGAGATCTGGAACGTGGAGTTCGGGGGGGACTGCCTGCCGGGCGTAGTCAGGATGGCGCATGCGTTCTGGCAGTGTGATCTCGGGCTTCGGCACGCTCTCATAGGGAATCTGGGCGAGCAGATGGGCGATGCAATTGAGCCGCGCCTTCTTCTTGTCGACGGCCTGCACGACCCACCATGGAGCATGCTCGGTGTGAGTGCGGTCGAACATTTCCTCTTTGGCGCGGGTGTAATCCTCCCAGTGCACGCGGCTCTCCATGTCCATGGGCGAGAGCTTCCACTGCTTCAGCGGATCCGCGATACGCATCTGAAAACGAAACTCCTGCTCCTCGTCGGTGATCGAGAACCAGTACTTGATCAGGATGATGCCCGAGCGGACGAGCATGTGCTCGAAATCCGGAACGGAGCGGAAGAACTCCTCGAGTTCGTCCTTCGTACAGAAGCCCATGACGCGCTCGACGCCGGCGCGATTATACCAACTGCGGTCGAACAGGACCATTTCGCCGGCCGTCGGGAGATGCGGCACGTAGCGCTGGAAATACCACTGGTGCTTTTCACGCTCGGTCGGAGCGGGGAGCGCGACAACCCGGCAGATGCGCGGATTGAGACGTTGGGTGACGCGCTTGATCGCGCCGCCCTTGCCAGCGGAATCTCGTCCCTCGAAGAGCACGACGACCTTGAGCTTCTTGTACTGGATCCAGTCCTGCAGCCGCACGAGTTCGTGCTGGAGACGGAACAGCTCGCGGAAATAGACCTTGCGATCGAGCGTCGAGCCGGCCGGGCCGAGGCCTCTGGCGACCAGTTCGTCGAGCCGATCTTCATCGAGCTGCATCTCCAGCTCTTCGTCAAAACTGTCGGCGATCTCTGCTTTGAGTCGATCCAGATCAATGGTCATGTGCTTGAAACCTTCGGTAAGATCGCGCGTGGGTCGCCTAGTGACAGAGCCAATCCGCCCAGCATTCCTGGTGGTTCTCCCACCGATCGACGGCTTCCAGCAGCGCCAGCAGCTCGACTTCCTCGCGAGAGCCTATCGACGCGGAGGCAAGCTCGTCGATCCTGCGCATGGCGCTTTCATGGTCGTCTTCGGTGTTTATGCGAAATCGTTGCTGCAGCGTCATCGGCATCTCCGCGGATGGAGGCCTTCTAGCTGTCGTTCGATGTCAGTTTCGCGAAACCAGGGAGCAGCCTGGTTGAAACTCTCCGCAGCGCCTTGGGATCCGCAATTTTGCGGCCCTCGCGCTAGTGCCATTTGCCGCAGTCTAGAAACGCTTCGTGGACAGGACGTCGAAGGTCTTGCCGATCGTCGCCAGCGCCTTCTCGTAATCCGCGAGGGACAGGCAGGCAATCAACGCATCGATGATCGCGAGCTGGGCGATGCGGCTCGTCATCGCCTCGGTCCGGAAATGGGTCTCGCGGGCCATGGTGTGCAGCACGATGTCGGCGAACGCCAACAACGGCGATTTGCCGAAATTGGTGATGCAGATCGTCGTCGCCCCGGCTTCCCGGGCGAGCTTTGTCGCAGCGACGGTCTCATGCGTGCTACCGGAATGAGAGATCGTGATGGTCGCGACGTCGGGTCCGGTCAGCGAGGCGCTGATCGCCTGAACATGGGAATCGACCACGACCTTCGACTCGATGCCGATGCGCAGCAGCCGGTAATTGGCATCCTCGGCGATCGGGGCGGCGCTGCCGATGCCATAGAGTTCGACGCGCCGAGCCCGCCGGATCGCGGCGACCGCTGCTTCCATTGCGCTGGTGTCGAGCGCCTTCATGGTGTCGTGCAGGGCCTGGAGATCGCTGCGGAAGATCTTCTCGATCACCGTTGCCGTATCGTCGGAGCGGGCGAGATCCTCATGGATGAACTGCACCGGCTGCACGAGATCGCGCGCCAACGCGATCTTGACCTGCTGGAAGCCGCGCGCGCCGAGCTGCTGGCACAGCGAGATGACGCTGCCCTCGCTTGCGCCCGTTCGTTCGGCCACCTCGGTGACGGACATATGCACGACCTCGGCCGCATGGGCGACGAAGAAATCGGCGATGCGCGCGGCGGTCGGCGGCAGGTTCCCGCGCAGCGCCCGAAGGCGGTCGAGCGCTCCTTCCAATCCAGAAGTGGCTGTGCCTTTCCGTTTCTCGGCAACGGCCTCTGCCGGGCCGGCATCACCCGATGTGCGACTTGAAGAGGTCATGATGCGGCAGCCAGCATGGCTGCGTCCGCGCGGCAAGACATATCCGCGCCACCGCGCGGAAACCGGCCGTCGCTCACATCGAGAAAGCGGAGTCCGAAGCGGCGCGCTCCTGCGCCATCCGTCATCGGATTGTCGCCGATCATCATGACCGCATCCTTGGGCAGCCCGAGCAGTTTGAGCCCGGCCTCAAACAGCGCCGGCTCCGGCTTGCCGACAATGCGATGGGGCACTGGACCGGTACAGGCAAGCAGTGCCGCCAGCAGCGCGCCGGTCTCCGGCACAACGGTTCCGTCGGGGCCGGGATGGACCAGGTCGGGGTTGGCGACGACAAGCTCCGCGCCGTCGCGCACCGCATTCGCTGCCAGCATCAGATGTCCGTACGAAAAGGACCGGTCGCGCCCCAGAAACACGATATCGGCCCGCTCGCGCACCGGGTTGAGCCCCCGGTCGCGCGCATGAACGATCAGGCTCTTGCTTGCCATGACGGTGATGCGGGCACGCGGCCGCCGGCGCGCGATGTCGTCGAGTGCCGTCGTGCCCGCGAGCACGATTTTGCGCGGCGGTACGCTGAGGCCCATGCGCTTCAGCCCGCGCGAGAGCTCCAGCGGTGTGTGCTCGGCATTGTTGGACACGATGACGAAGCGCCCGTCGAGCGCCTCCAGAAAGGCCGCGGCGCCGGGCAGCACCTGCCGCCCGCGCACGAGTGTGCCGTCGAGATCGATCAGCCAGCCGCGAATGTCCTGATACGAGCGCACCGCGCGAATCCAGATGGGAAGAGGGCAGAAGTGAATCCATGAACTGAGATAAGCTCAGTGTCAAATGCCAACACGGCTGAGCTAAGTTCATCGTCCTGTCATGAAGGGCTGCCTACAAAAGGGCACCAGCGCCGGCGCTTGCCCGAGGCGGCGTGCTTCCCGATGGGCTTTGGTTGCAGAGGCAGGAGGGCCGCATGTTCGAATTCCTCGCCGGCCGCCTGCTTCGGATGACGATCACGCTCTGGGCGATCATATCGGTGGTCTTTCTCGCCACGCGGCTGACCGGCAATCCGATCGACTTCCTGATGCCCGAAGGCCTGGACGCCGCCTCGCGTCGCGAGATGATTGCCTATTGGGGTCTCGATCGCCCGGTCATCGAGCAGTATTTTCTGTTCTGGCGGTCACTGCTCTCGGGCGATTTCGGGCTCGGTCTGATGGAGCGCCGGCCGGTCGCGACGATCTTCACCGAACGGCTCTGGCAGAGCGCTTCGCTCCTGGTCGCGACATTGGCCCTGACGATCGGAGTCGGCGTGCCCATGGGCATCATGGCGGCGGTCTGGCGGGGGCAGACCCGCGGATCAGGCGTTCTGTTCGCGGCCTTCCTTGGCTACGCCATCCCGAATTTCGTGCTCGCCATCCTGCTGCTGCTGGTCTTCTCCTACACGCTGCATTGGCTGCCAAGCGCTGGGTCCGGCACGCTGCTGCATTACGTGATGCCGACGATCGCGCTGTCCGCTTATTTCATCGCCTCGCTGGTGCGCTACACCCGCAACGCCATGCTCGACGTCCTGTCGCAGGACTATATGCGGACCGCCCGGGCCAAGGGGCTGGCCGAGCATACGATCATTATCGAGCACGGCCTGCGGAACGCCCTGATCCCGGTGATCACGGTGCTCGGCCTGCAAATCACCACGCTGGTCTCCGGCGCAGTGGTGATCGAGACCGTCTTTGCCTGGAACGGGGTCGGCGATCTCCTCGTCGGCGCGACGCTGCGGCGCGACTACCCGGTCCTGCAATTCGGCGTCCTCGTGGTCGCCTCGGCCGTCATCATCGTCAACCTCCTGGTCGATCTCGCCTATGCGCTGGTCGATCCGCGCATACGCCTGGCGGGAGCCTGAGCGCCATGACGGACACACAAAACGGCAAGCTGGTCTTCTCTCCGGCCCATAAGTCGGCTGGCGCATTCAGGTGGCCGCAAGAGGTAAGCCCTCTCGTCATCATGGCGGCTTTGCTGGCCGTTGTGCTGGTGCTTCTGGCGATTTTCGCGCCCGTCATCGCGCCCTTTGAGCCGGACCAGCAGAAGCTTCTGGCGCGGCTGCGGCCCCCGTTCGGCTTCGAGCGCGCCAATCCCGCGCATTGGTTCGGTACCGACCAGCTTGGCCGCGACCTGCTCTCGCGCTGCCTTCATGGCCTCAGGCTGACGCTGGCGCTGGCTCTGTTCGGCACGATGATCGGCCTGGCGCTAGGAGTGTCGCTCGGGCTCATGGCCGGCCTCTATGGCGGCTGGACCGATGCGTTGATCATGGGGCTGGTCGACATCAAGCTGTCGCTGCCCTTCACGCTCGTCGCCCTGCTTGTGATTGCGCTCGCGGGAACCGACGTCACCGTGCTGATCTGCGTGCTCGGCATTGCCTATTGGGCGCATTTCGCCCGGCTGGTTCGGGCGCAGGTTCTGGGCCTGCGCGAACTTCCTTTCGTCGAGGCGTCGCGCGCCGCCGGCGCCACGCGCTGGCACATTGCCGCCGTCCACATGCTCCCCAACATCGTCTCGCCGGTGGTGGTGATGGCCAGCCTGAACTTCTCCAACCTGATCCTGCTCGAATCTGCGCTCTCCTTTCTGGGGCTCGGCGTCCAGCCGCCGACCGCGACGCTCGGCTCCATGGTTGGCCAGGGCCGCGACTACATGGCCTCCGCGCCCTGGATCGTGGCGGTTCCTGCGCTGCTCGTCGTCCTCGTCAGCCTTGCCGCGATGCTGCTCGGCGATGCCCTGCGCGATCACCTCGACGTCCGCCTGCGCGAACGCTGAAGCCTTTGCCGCCCGCCTCTCGAAACGCCTTCGCTCCAACCGAAAGGGCTGAAACCATGCTCAAGACCCTGCTGAAGAGCGCGCTCACTGCCGCGCTTGCCACCACCGCCATGACCGGACTTGCTGCCGCGCAGGAGTTGAAGGTCGGCGTCCAGAATATGGCGCCCTGGCTCGATCCCGGCCGCGATTTCTCCAATGTCGGCTCGCAGTTCTACTTCAATGCCTTCGACCCGCTGATCGGCAAGGACGCCGCCCGGGCCGAAAGCGTCTGGCAGCCGGGCATCGCCTTGAGCTGGACGCAGACCTCGCCGACGCAGATCGAGCTCAAGATCCGCCAGGGCGTGACCTTCCATAACGGCGATCCGATGACCGCCGAGGACGTGGTCTTCTCCTTCGACCGCATCATCAACTCGACCTTCGCGCCCTACACCGTGCGCAAGCGCGACACCCTGCCCAACATGGCCAAGATCGAAGCCGTGGACGCCGAGACGATCCGGATCACCGCGACGAAGCCCGAGCCGCTGTTCGAGACGCTGCTCAATGTGCAGCAGGGCATGATCGTGCCGAAGAAGTACATCATGGCGCTGACCGGCGATCCCAATGTTGCCGAGCCCGCCGATTTCGAAGCCTTCGCCCTGAAGCCCGTCGGCACCGGACCCTACAAGGTCAGCGAATTCGTGCCCAACCAGCGGCTCGTCTATGAGCGCTTCGATGGCTTTTGGGGCGAGAAGGCCCCGTTCCAGAAGGTCACCGTGCAGCGCATTCCAGAGCTCTCGGGCCGGTTGACCGCGTTGAAGAACGCCGAAGTCGACCTCGTCACCAACATCCCGCCGGACCAACTCGATCCGATCGCCTCGGACGCGAAGCTGAAGGTCGAGGGCATGCAGACCCCGCTCTTCCACGTCGTCATCTTCAACACCCAGAATCCGAAGATGGCCAACCCCAAGCTGCGGCAGGCTCTGTCCTACGCCATCGACCGCAAGACGCTGAACGAGGCGCTCTGGTTCGGCAAGGCGAAGGTGCCGACCACGCACAGCTTCGCCCAGTTCGGCTCCCTGTACATGCCCGAGCTCAATACCTTCGAGTTCGACCCCGCCAAGGCGAAGGCGCTGCTCAAGGAAGCCGGCTATGACGGCTCGCCGATCCGCTACGACATTCAGGCCGCCTACTACACCAACGGGCTCCTGGCGGCGCAGGCGATCCAGGAGATGTGGGGCGCCGTCGGCATCAAGACCCAGCTCAATGTCACCGAGCAGTGGACCGGCTCCGATCCGACCATGATGGCTCGCGGCTGGTCGAACCCGATGTATTTCCCCGACCCCGCCGGTGCCTTCGGCATCATGTGGGCACCGACCGGCAATTCGGCGTCCGAGGGCCGTTTCAAGGCCGATGACGCCTATATCGCGCTGTGGGAGAAGTTCCGTTTCTCCACCGACCTGGCGACGCGCAAGCAGGCCTATACGGAGCTGATGCAGGCGATCAAGAACGACCCGCCGGTGCTGCCGCTCTACCAGCCCTACGAGTCCTACGGCATGAAGCGCTCGCTCGCCTGGCGGCCGCTGCCGGGGCACATCCCCTATGTGCTCGACTTCCGTGCCGGCCGCGTGACGCTTGCCGCCCGCTGACCCGACCGGAGAGGGGCCGGCGCAAGCCGGCTCCTCCCATCGCCCTTCTCACTCAACCCTTCCGAGCCTCGTCATGAGCAAAGCCCTTCGCCTCGCCTTCATCGCCGATATCCATCATGGCGAGAACAGCTTCACCAAGGTCGGCGCACAGGCGCTGCCACTCATGGCGGAGTTCCGCCGTTTCGTCGCGGACGCCAGGCCCGATGCCGTGATCGATCTCGGCGATCGCATCTCCGATCGCGATCACGCGACCGACCTTCGGCTGGAGCATGAGGTCGCGGAGGCTTTTGCGCCGATCGCGGCACCGCGTTTCCATCTCTGCGGCAACCATGACCGCGACCACCTGAGCGTCGCCGAGAACGAGGCGATCCTGGGCCAGGCGCTCGGCCATCGCGTCGTCGATTTGGGCGACTGGCGCCTCGTGCTTTGGGCGGCGGACTCCAAGATCCATCGGCCCGGCGGTTTCATCCTGCGCGAGGCGGATCTGCTCTGGCTCGCCAGCACCGTCGACGTGGCCGATCGTCCGTTGGCGATCGTGAGCCATATTCCGATCTCGGGGCATGCCCAGACCGGAAATTATTACTTCGAGCGCAATCCTGAGTTTTCCACCTATCCGGGTGCCGAGCGGGCTCGTGCCGTGCTGCGCCAGGCTCGCGTGCCGGTGGTCTGCCTCTCCGGCCATGTGCACTGGAACACCCTCACCACCGTCGATGGCATTCCGCATCTGACGCTGCAGTCTCTGACCGAGAGCTTCACGACGCTGCCGGAAGCGGCGGGCGCCTGGGGACTGCTCGAACTGGACAGCACGATCGCCTGGACAGTCCATGGTCGAGACCCGTTCTGCGCCAGGATCGAGGCGGCAGAGACGATGCGACGCTGGATGACGCCGCTGCAGCCGTTTCACGAACATCCCGAGCTGCGTCAACATCGCCTGCCGCTTGCCGCCGAGTAGGCGACGATACGTACGACTGCCGGGGCGGGGCGCCAGACGGGTACATGCCGTCAAGGTCAACCGATGCTTCTTATCGCGCTAGCCTCACTCCCGGCCATCGGCGGCGTCAACGGCAAGCATGGCGGGCAGCGGGCATCGCCCTTGGAGACGCGGCTGCAGCGACGCCTTGCCACGGCTGAAGCTCCAGCGTGTCGATGTCATTCACTTGAAGCTCAAATGAATACTTTGCTGTGATTTGCATCCGCCGCCCTGCGGCACGTCGCTCGCAGCGGTTCGACCGGAAATCAAGTCAAGATGCCGGCCGGTGCGCCCAGACGGTGCGGTCGCGATCGCCCCCCCGCGAAAGCGCCAGCAGAACTGATCCGGCTTAGTAATTCATTGGATTCCGATAATGATTGCCAGCTAATCGGCAGGTGGCTCGCAGATCTGCCTTTTGGTGCAATGGGCGTCGAGTTCTCGCTTCCGGAACAATCGGCGTGGCCGCCATTCAGGTTCGCTTAACCGTCGCGCGGCCGTCATGTGCTGCGGCTACAGGGAGCATATGAACGCGAGCGATATTCATTCGAACATCATCATTGGCGCCGACGGACGGCAGAGCGCCATCGCGGAGATGTTGCGCAACCGCGACTTCATCAGCGTCGACGAGTTGGCTGCTCATTTCGCTGTCGCCACGCAGACGATCCGTCGCGATCTGGTCGCGCTCTGCGACCAGGGCCTCGCTCGTCGGCGGCATGGCGGCATCGAAAGCGTCGCCCGGAGCGGAAACCTCGCATTCAAGGACCGTCGCGTGCTGAACCGCGAAGCCAAGCAGAGCATCGCTGCGGCCGTCGCCGCGCATGTCAGCGATGGCGAGTCGCTCTCGCTCGGCATCGGCACCACGCCGCAATTCGTCGCCGAGGCACTGCTCTCGCACCGCCGGCTCAAGATCGTGACCAACAACCTGCCGCTCGCCCTCATGGTGGGCCAGAACTCGGATTTCACGCTGGCGATTGCCGGCGGCACGGTGCGCGGCGGCGATCTGGACGTCTGCGGCGCCGCCGTCGACAGCTTCTTCGCGTCCTACAAGGTCGACATCGCGATCTTCGGGGTTGCCGGGGTCGATGAGGACGGCTCGCTGCTCGATTTCTCGGAGGAGGAGGTGCGTGCGCGCGAGGCGATGCTGCGCAACTGCCGCCGCTCTTATCTCGTGCTCGATTCCTCCAAGTTCACGCGCCCGGCCCATGTCCTCGGCGGGCGCATCGACCAGGTCACCGCGGTGTTCTGCGAAGCGCAGCCGCCTGCGGCCATACGGCGGATGCTGGACGAATCCGGAGTCCAATTCGTCAGGTGCCGGGCAGCGTAGCGCCGTCGCCAACGACAAGAAGTCGCGCCGCCCAGGCGCGGCTCGCCATCGAGATCCGTTCTTCACGCATGCCCGCAGCAAGCCCGCTGCCGGGAACGATCGACTGTTGCCATTTTTGGAGATGAGTCATGGCGGACAAGCCCATTCTTTACGCCCATCGCGGCACCAATCCCTACACCGACAACGAGATGGACGCCTACAAATGGGCGTTCAATTACGGGGCGGACTTTGTCGAGACCGACTTCCGCCTGACCAAGGACGGGCATCTGGTCAGCTATCACGACGATTTCGGAATCGGGATCGCGAACATGACCCTGGCGGAAGTGCGCGCGGCCGTGCCGGGTATCGTCACCCTCGAGCAGCTTATCGTGCTGACGAAGGAGATGGAGGTCGAAACCGGCCGGAAGCTCGGAATCCTGATCGAGACCAAGAGCTCCGGCCATGCGACCTACGATGCCCTGCTCTCGAAACTCGTCGCGAACGACTTCGCCGATCCGGAGCGGATCGTCTTCCAGACCTTCGCGACGGACCACAACATCCTCCGCGACCTGATGGAGACGAAATACCACGTCGATTTCCCGCTGGTCTGGCTGACGGACAACATCACTGACGCAAAGATCGCCAACGCGACGAGCGAACAGGGCTCGATGGGCGTGCTGGACGCCCTCGCGCCCCAGATGGCGCTGATCACGGCGGAAACGGTGGCGGCGGCGCAGGAGGCCGGTCTCGCGGTGAACGGCTGGACCGTCGCCGGAACGGCCGCCGACGTGCAGAACGCCCTCAACCTCGGGGTGGACGGCATCATCAACGACAATACGCAGTTGGCCCGCCCGGCACTCGAAAAGCTCCTGAACAATGCCGATGTCGCCTATGGCACCGAACAGTGGGATGTGATGAACGGCACTGTCGGCGCCGACGTCCTCTATGCCATGCAGGGTGACGACATTCTGCGCGCCGGGGACGGCGACGACGTGCTCTATGGCGACGCCGGCAACGACCTGCTCTTCGGCGGCGCTGGCGACGACCATCTGATCGGGGGCGGCGGCAATGACTTCCTCTCCGGAGGAGAGGGCGCTGACGTGCTCGACGGCGGCGCGGGCAACGACGTCGTGGTCGCCACAGGCGACGAGGTGATCTTCCGGGCCGGCAATGGCATCGATCTGGTCTCGCTCGACAACACCAGCACGATCCGGTTCGACGGTGTTACTCCTGCCAGCGTCACCGTCCTGCGCGATGGCAACAACCTGATCATCCGCTCCGGCAGCGACGCGCTCGTTCTCCTCGACGGCGTCGATCCCGCCCATCAGCCCGCTTCGATCACGACTGCAGACGGCTTCACGCTGACCGGCGCGCAGCTCGCGGCGCTCGCTGTGGAGGGGACCGATGCCGAGGTCGCTGCCGCGCTGCCGGGCTTGCAGGCCGTACTGGCCAGCGCGCCCGCCTTCGCCGCTCCTTCGACGATCCCGGTCGGCACCGATCTCGTCGCCGATGGCGACTTCGGCGACGGCGCACTCGCGCAGCAGATCGAGGATGCCGAGGCGGGCGCGGTCTATCGCCTCAGCTTCTCGCTGGCCGACCTTCCGACGGGCGAGGACGGCGCGCGCGTGCTGTGGGGAGGGCAGGTGATCTATGAGGGCGTTCCGTCCGCTGCCGGCAGCAACCTCCATTTCATCGTCGCCGGCGGAGCCGGAGACGGCTCGAACGCGCTCGTCTTCGAGGGAGCCGGCGCCAGCTTCGGCGCCGCGCTCGACGACGTCCATCTCGTGAAGCTCTCCGATCCGGTGCTGCCGGCGGCGGGGAACGTCGCGCCGGAGGCCGCGGAGATTGATGTCGTCGTCAGCCAGGATCTCCCCGTCACCGGCAGGGTCTCGGCCACCGATGCCAATGGCGACGTGCTGACCTACAGCCTCGGCGAGGGCCCGGCCCATGGCACGCTCGTCTTCGACGCGAACGGCGGCTATCGCTACACCCCGGCGGCGGGCTTCACCGGAGCCGATGGTTTCACCTTCCTTGCGAATGACGGGCATGGCGGCTTCACCGAGACGGCCGTCAACCTGAACGTCTTTCCGGGTATCGCCATCGGCACCGACCTCATCGTCAACGGCAGCTTCGAGGATGTCAGCCAATCCTCCAACAGCAACGGTCCCAGCGATTGGGGCTACCGGAACCTCGACGGCGCCATCGTCGGCTGGAACAACGTCAACAACAACCGCATCGAGCAGCACTGGGACAACTACGGTGGCGTCGTCGCCAAGGATGGCCGGTTCTGGCTCGACCTGGACAGTTCCAATCTGGCGGCCAGGCATCGGATCGGCCAGACGGTCGATCATGTCGAAACCGGCGCGACCTATCGGTTCACGTTCTCGCTCTCCGACTCCGACAATGTGAGAGACGATGACGGCGTGCGCGTGCTGTGGAATGGCGAGGTCATCTTCGAGGGCCGCCCCCCGCAGACCAGCGCGAGCTGGACGACCTACAGCTTCGACGTGGTCGGCGGCTCCGGCGACGGCTCGAACAGGCTGGAGTTCATCGACACCGGGGTCGCAGACTCCTGGGGCGCCGGCGTGGCGCTGGACAACATCCATTTCGTCAAGACCGCCGACGTTGCACCGGTCAACACCGCCCCCGTCGCGGCGAACGATGCCGGCCCCGGCACGGATTACGGCACGGCGCTCACCATCGCCGCAGCAGTGCTGCTGGCGAACGACAGTGATGCCGATGCCGACACGCTGACCATCCAGTCGGTGACGGCCGGTGTCGGCGGCACTGTGACGCTGGACGGTGACGGCAACGTCGTCTTCACGCCGACGGACGGCTTCTCGGGCGACGCTTTGTTCAGCTACACCGTCTCCGACGGCAAGGGCGGCACGGCGACGGCCAACGTCGCGGTGGCGGTTGCGCCGCAGCCGGAACTGCCCGGCGCGCCGACAGAGTTCGACGATGTGCTCCTGGGCACCTCGGGCGACGACGTGATCGCTGCGCTGGCCGGTGACGACGAGATCTCCGGTGGGGCCGGCAACGACACCATCGACGGCGGCGAAGGGGATGACCTCATCGACGGCGAGGACGGCGACGACCTGCTGAAGGGCGGCGCGGGCGATGACGAGCTGATCGGCGGGGCCGGCAACGATGTGCTCTCCGGCGGTGCGGGCGACGATCGGCTCGACGGCGGCGAAGGTCTCGACACGGCCGACTACTCCGACGACAGCGCCGGCGTCACGGTCGACCTCTCGGCCGGCGAGGCCTTCGGCGACGAGACCGGTTCGGACGAACTCGTCGGTATCGAGAACGTCATCGGCGGTGCCGGCGACGACGTCCTGATCGGTGACGACGAGGCCAACCGGCTCGTCGGCGGCGCCGGTGACGACATCCTGCGCGGCGGCGCCGGGGACGATTTGATCGTCGCAGGCGCAGGCCATGACGTCATCGACGGCGGGGCCGGCTTCGACACGCTCGACCTCTCGGCCGCGACCGGACCGATCAGCGTCGATTTCGCCGGCGGCAAGGCCTCGGGCCAGGGCATCGGCACGAACAGCTTCACCGGCATCGAGAAGCTGCTCTTCGGCGGCGGGGACGACATCGTCACCGGCGGCAATGGCAATGATGCCTTCGATGGCGGCGCCGGCAACGATACGCTCAAGGGCGGCGCCGGCGACGACACGCTGCATGGCGGCGCCGGTGACGATGCGCTCGACGGTGGCTCGGGGAATGACGAGGTCTTCGGCGGCATCGGCAACGACACGATCAAGGCCGGCTCGGGCGACGATCTGGTCGAGGCGGACGCGGGCGACGACGTCGTCGATGCCGGCTCTGGCGACGACATCGTTCTCGGCGGCGCGGGCCATGACGTCATCGACGGCGGCTCGGGCGCCGATCGCCTCGACGGCGGCGCGGACGACGACATCCTGACCGGCGGCTCCGGCCACGACGTCTTCGTCTTCGCGGAAGGCTTCGGCAAGGACGTGATCACCGACTTCCGCACCACCGGCACGAGCGCCGATGTGCTGGAGTTTGCCGGCGATGTCTTCGCCGATTTCGACGCTGCGCTCGCCGCGGCCGTGCAGGTCGGGGCCGACACCGTCTTCACGATCGACGCCGACACCTCGCTGACGCTGTCGGGCATCCAGCTCGCCAGCCTCGGCCAGGACGACTTCCGCTTCGTCTGAGCAAAGCCGGACAGGCCTGGTGAAACAGGATCGGGCGCCGAAACGGCGCCCGATCTCATGCTACGAACCCCGCCGGACTCCGGCGGGGTTTTACTTTCGCGCGGTTTCTCGCATTTAATTATAGAAGTGGACAGATGCAGGAGTGATCTTGTTATTTATGATTATTAGAGAGATATTTAAGTATCTATTTCTACAAGTTCAATGATACGCTCTCAATACTTTGATTTATTCTTATTCGATATTATTCGGCTAAACAAAGATGCCAAAAATTTCAGCCAACATTCATCGATACGTCATTCGTGCCTCCTACTGATCCTTTCCCAATGGTTAATGCCTCGCCTTGTGCGGTGCCGTCGTTCGAGCCTCGCCCGAGGCCGCTTCGCTCCCGTCGCCTGGTGAGGCTGCCGATCTCGAGGAGGAGACTTCAACCATGGCGCTTGGTGCAGGTTCGATCGCATTCGTCGGCTTCAATGCGGACGGCAATGACAACATCGCCTTCGTGGCGCTGACCGACATTCCAGTCGGCGAGACGATCATCTTCGAGGACAATGAATGGAACGGGTCGGCCTTTGCCGACACCAATGAAGGGGCCTTTAGCTGGGCGGCCACGGCGGCGATCGCCGCTGGAACCGTGGTTACGATCGACAATATCGGCTCCGGCACGATCTCGGCGAGCAGCGGCTCGGTGACGCTGCCGATCGCGGGACGTGGCTCGAACCGCGGGCTCGCCGCCGGCGACGAGACGCTCTACGCCTATCAGGGCTCGGCATCGGCCCCCAGCTTCATCACGGCTGTCGCCAATGGCGGCTTCAACGCCGCGAACGGTGTCCTGGCCAATACGGGCCTGACCGCCGGGGTGAACGCGCTCGACCTGAGCACGCTCGACGACGACGCCGACATCGCCGCCTTCAACGGAGAGCGCAGCGGTGCTTCCTCCTTCGATGTCTATCGCGCGGCGATCAACACCGCCTCGAACTGGACCAGCCAGGATGGCGGCGGCGACCAGAGCGCTGACGGCACGGCTCCCGACGTGCCGTTCGCGGCCGATCCGTTCGTGGTCTCCGGCGGTGGCGAGATCTCGATCGCCTCGCTGACCGTCGATGCGGCCGCCAAGCCCGAGGGCCAGAGCTTCACCTTCACCGTGACGCTGACGCAGCCGGCGGCCGTCGATACGACCGTGAATCTCGCCGCTGTTGGCGCGATCGACGACATTGCCGGCGTTCCCGCGACGATTACGATCCCTGTCGGTCAGAGCGCGGCGAGCTTCACCGTCGTAACGACCGACGACGCGGTGGCCGAGGCCGACGAGAGCTTCACGGTGACCGCCAGCCTCGGCGACTCGACACGGGCCGCGACCGCCACCATCGCCAACAATGACGGAGAGGCCGTCACGCTGATCAGCGCCGTGCAGGGCGCCGGCACGGCAAGCACCAGGGTCGGCCAGACCGTCACGGTCGAGGCGATCGTCGTCGGCGACTTCCAGAATGGCGACACCGATGGCGGGCGCAACCTCGGCGGCTTCTGGCTCCAGGAGGAAGCCGCCGATTCCGATGGCAACGCCCTGACCTCGGAAGGCATCTTCGTGTCCTATGCCAGCCTCGGCGTCGATGTGCAGGTTGGCGATCATGTCCGCGTCACTGGCACGGTGGCCGAGAACTTCGGCAACACCGAACTCAATGCCTCGGCCGTGACCGTGGTCGCGGCCGGAGCCGTCGCCGACGTGAACACGATGGCGGCCGAGATCGATCTGCCGAGCGTTGGCGTCCAGACCGCCTCGAACGGAACCTATGTCGCCGATCTAGAGCGCTATGAAGGCATGCTGGTCCGCTTCACCGAGACCCTCACCATCACCGAGCAGTTCAACCTCGACCAGTTCGGCGAGATCCGGCTGACGCAAGGCGAGCGCCCGAACTCCTACACCGTCGACAACGAGGCGAGCGTCTCGGGCTATGACGCGCATCTGCGCGATATCGCCTCGCGCTCGATCACCTTCGACGACGGCCGCAGCGTCTCCAACCCCAATCTCGACAACACGATCGTCGATGGCGACTACAACGCCACCACCGCCCCGCGCATGGGCGACACGATCACCGGCCTGACCGGCGTGCTCGACTACGATTTCAACCAGTTCCGGGTCCATGCCGTCGAGAACGGCGCCGGCATCAACGACGTCGTCTCGGCCAATCCGCGCCCGACGAGCTTTCCGGATGTCGGCGGCACGCTGAAGATCGCCAGCTTCAACGTGCTGAACTACTTCACCACGCTCGATAACGGCCAACTGACCGCCAACGGTTTCGAGCCGCGCGGCGCCGAGACGCAAGCAGAGTTCGACCGGCAGACAGCCAAGCTCGTCAACACCATCCTCGAGCTCGACGCCGATGTGCTCGGACTGATGGAGCTCGAGAACAACTTCACGGAAGGCGCCAGCGGAAACGCGATCGAGCACCTCGTCGAGCAGCTCAACACCGTGTCCGGCTCATACAAGTTCGACTGGGTGCGGCCGGGGCAGGCCTTCGTCGGCGGCGACGCGATCGCGGTCGGCTTCATCTACGACGTCACCTCCGTGCGCGTCTCCTTCGGCACGGAGGTCGCGGTCCTCGATGACAGCGACGTTTCGGCCGACCTGCTGGCACAGAGCACGCTCGGCCGCATCTTCAACGGCGAGAACACGAGCCGCGCCGCAGTCGCCGCGACCTTCGAGGAGATCGAGACGGGCGGCGAATTCACCGCCGTCGTCAATCATTTCAAGTCGAAGGGCGGCTCCGGCACGGATGAGGATGCCGACATCAAGGACGGCAATGGCGGCTGGAACAATCAGCGCGAACTCGCGGCCGAGGCTCTCGTCGATTGGCTCGCGACCAACCCGACGGGCTCCAACGACCAGGACGTCCTCGTGCTCGGCGATCTCAACGCCTATGCGAAGGAGGATCCGATCGATGTGCTGGTGAATGCCGGCTACACCGACCAGGGCGCCGGCAATTACGGCTATGTCTTCGACGGCCAGACCGGCTCGCTCGACCATGTCCTGACCAGTGCCAGTCTCTCGGCCCAGGTCACGGGTGTCGCCGACGTTCACATCAACGCCGACGAGGCAGATGCGGTCGATTACCAGCTCAACTTCAATGCCGATCTTTCGACCAATGAACGCGATCCCTCGATCTTCGATCCGGAGGTGATCGCCCGCGTATCCGACCATGATCCGATCGTGATCGGTCTCGACCTGACGGAGGAACCCGTGTCCACACCTGCCTTCACGCTTCAGCTCCTGCATCTCTCCGACGGCGAGGCCGGGCTGCTCGCCGGCCAGACCGCCAAGAACCTCGCCGCGATGGTCGATGCCTTCGACGATGCCTATGCCAACACGCTGATCCTTTCGGGCGGCGACACCTTCCTGCCGGGCCCGTTCCTGGCGGCCGGCACCGATCCCTCCGTCATCTCGGCGCTGAACGCCGTCACGGGCTCGACCATCGCGGCCAACGGCACGGTGCCGATCGGTGCCGTCGACACGGCGATCCACAATGTCCTGGGCGTCGAGGTCTCGGCGATCGGCAACCATGAGTGGGATCTCGGCTCCAACGCCTTCGCCGCCAGCTTCACGCCCGGCAGCGGCTGGGTCGGCGCCAACTACGCTATGGTCAGCGCCAATCTCGACTTCTCCGGCGACAGCGCGATCAACCCGCGCTTCACCAACACCGTCGGCAACGGCGATACGCCCACGGCGCTCGCCAGCACGCTGAAGGGCCGCATCGCGCCTGCCGTTGTGGTCGAGAAGGGCGGCGAGAAGATCGGCATCGTCGGTGCCACCACGCAGCTTCTGGAGGCGATCTCCTCGCCGACCGGCACCGAGGTGAAGGGCTTCCCCACCGGCCAGGGCGCCAATGGCGAGGTCGACAACATGCTGCTGCTGGCCTCCCAGCTCCAGCCCGTCATCGACGAACTCCGCGCCGAGGGCATCAACAAGATCATCCTGCAGGCCCATCTGCAGAACATCGCCAACGAGAAGATCCTCGCCACCCTGCTCAAGGGTGTCGACATCATCCTGGCGGCCGGCTCCAACACCCGTCTCGGCGATGCCGATGACGACGCGGTCGATTTCCCGGGCCACGGCGCCAACTTCGCCGATACCTATCCGCTCGTGATCGAGGATGCCGACGGCAACAATACGCTGATCGTCAACACGGACAACGAATACACCTATCTCGGCCGCCTGAAGGTCGATTTCGACGCCGAAGGCAACATCCTCGTCGATAATCTCGACGCTGACGCCGCGATCAACGGCGCCTACGCCTCGACGGAAGAGAACGTCGCCGAAGCCTGGAACACGACGGTCGACAACCTCGAGAACACCGCCTTCGCCGAAGGTACCAAGGGCGACCAGGTCCGCGATCTCACCGATGCGGTGAGCGCGGTCATCGAGGCGAAGGACGGCAACGTCTACGGTTATACGGATGTCTATCTGGAGGGCGAGCGCGCCTTCGTCCGCAGCGAGGAGACCAATCTCGGCTCGCTCTCGGCCGACGCCAACGCCCATGCGCTGCGCCAGGCGCTCGGCCTCGACCAGGACTCGATCGTCGTCTCCTTCAAGAACGGCGGCGGCATCCGCGCCCAGATTGGCACGCTCTCGGCGCCCGATCCGGTCGACGGCTCGGTCGACAAGCTGCCGCCTCCGGCGAATGCCGAGGCCGGCAAGGAAGAGGGCGGCGTTTCGCAGCTCGACATCGAGAACTCGCTGCGCTTCAACAACCGCTTGATGGCCTTCGACACCACCGCCCAGGGCATCAAGGCGATCCTGGAGCACGGCGTCGCGGCCGGCGCGCTGCAGGGCCGCTTCCCGCAGATCGGTGGCGTCTCCTTCTCCTGGGATCCGGATCTCCCGGCCGGCAGCCGTGTCTCCGACATCGCGCTGATCGACGGCAATGGCCGTCGCTACAGCCTCTACGACAACGGCGTGCTGCAGGCCGGCGTGCCGGCTACGATCACGGTCGTCACGCTGAACTTTCTCGCCAATGGCGGCGACGGCTATCCGGCCAAGGCCAACGGTTCCAACTTCCGCTATCTGCTCGAAGACGGCACGCTGTCGGGCCCGGTCGACGAGAGCCTGGACTACACCGCGCCGGCCGTCATCGCCGCCAATACCCCTGCCGGCTCCGTGCTGCTCGGCGAGCAGCAGGCGCTGGCGGAATACATGCAGGAGTTCCATGCCACCCAGGAGACGGCCTTCGACGTGGCCGACACCTCGGTGGAACTCGACGAGCGCATCCAGAACCTGAACCATCGCGACGACACGGTGCTGGACGATGTTTCGGAACTGCCGGTCGGCACCGATGGCGACGACGTGCTCGTGGGCACGCCTTGGGGCGAGGTCATCCTCGCCGGCCTCGGCGACGACGAAGTCTCGGGCGGCGCCGGCAATGACCAGATCGACGGCGGCGCGGGCGACGACACGCTGTCCGGCGACGAGGGCGACGATATCCTCAAGGGGGGGGCGGGCGACGACGCGCTGAGCGGTGGTATCGGCAACGACGTCCTCTTCGGTGGCGCCGGTGACGATGCTCTCGACGGCGGCGACGGCACCGACACTGCCGATTACTCCGACGACACCATCGGCGTCGTGGTCGATCTCGCGGCCGGCACGGCCGAGGGCGACGCGATCGGCGCCGACGAACTGATCTCGATCGAAAACGTCATCGGCGGCGCGGGCGATGACTTGCTCACCGGCGACGATGGCGACAATGTCTTCGCAGCCGGCGCCGGCGACGACGTCATCGACGGCGGGGAGGGGACCGACACGCTCGACCTCTCGGCCGCGACGGGGCCGGTCACGGTCGATTTCGCGGCGGGCACGGTCTCCGGCCAGGGCGTCGGTTCGGACCGCTTCATGAACATCGAGAAGCTGCTCTTCGGTGCGGGTGACGACATCGTCGTCGGCAACAACGGCAACGACGCCTTCGATGGTGGCGCGGGCAACGACACGCTCAAGGGCGGGGCCGGCAACGACACGCTCCGGGGCGATGCAGGCGACGACGTCGTCGATGGCGGCTCGGGCGACGACGCCGTGTTCGGCGGCGTCGGAAACGACGTGCTGAAGGGTGGGTCCGGGGTAGATCGCCTCGAGGGTGGCGCCGGCAACGACGTCGTCGATGCCGGCTCCGGCAACGACATCCTGCTCGGCGGCGAAGGCAACGACACGCTCGAAGCAGGTTCGGGCGACGACCGCGTCGAAGGGGGCGCCGGTGACGACATCCTGAGCGGCGGCTCGGGCCACGACGCCTTCGTCTTCGCCGCCGGCTTCGGCAAGGATACGATCACCGATTTCCGGCCTTCCGGCTCGAGTTCTGATCTGCTGGAGTTCTCGGTCGACCTCTTCGCAGGGTTCGAGGAGGCGATGGAGGCGGCCAGCCAGATCGGCGATGACACCGTCTTCGTCATCGATGCCAACACGTCGCTGAAGCTGCAGGGCGTCCAGCTCACCAGCCTCGCGGTGGACGACTTCCGTTTCACCTGAACGAAAGCATCCAAAGACACCATCACCAACGACGAAGGGCGCCCGAAAGGGCGCCCTTCGCATTGCCGAGCATCGTTCAATGCGCTCCAGCGCGCAGGCGGGGATGTCCTGGGCGTCTCTCTTCGTCCGCGAGGGCCACCTTGCAGATGGCGGGCATCAGAATTTTCGATGGTGTCTCCGGCCGCGATTTCACCGGGTTGTCATCTCGCCTGCCTATTGGCAGCGGGCATTCATCGCGTGTGATCGCTGCGCCGGCAGGCGGGCGAGGTGCTTTCGATGGGTGGTTTAGGGTCCTGTCGGAAGCACGCCCGCAGGCTCCGTTCTTGTCAGTACGCGTCCGGGAAATCGTCCCTTGCTTCCGAAGTCTTCCAAGAACGCTGCGAGCGAGGCCCTGGCCTCTTGCCGTTCGGCCTTCCTGGCGGTGGCGTTGTTTTCCGCCCTCGTCAACGTGCTGATGCTGACCGGCTCGATCTACATGCTGCAGGTCTACGATCGGGTCCTGCCCTCGCGCAGCGTGCCGACGCTTGTTGCGCTCTCGCTCATCGTCGCCGCGCTCTTCATCCTGCTCGGCGTCTTCGATTGGCTGCGCCAGCGCATCCTGAGCCGCATCGGCGTCGAGCTCGACCGCAAGCTTGGTGGGCCCGTGCTCGGCGCGATCCTCAGCGGGCAACTACGCGGAACGCCGGGCGGCAGCCAGCTTTCGCGCGATCTCGACAGCGTCCGCAGCTTTCTCTCCGGCATCGGGCCGACGACGCTGTTCGATCTGCCCTGGATTCCTCTTTATGGTGGGCTCTGCTTCATCCTGCACCCCTATCTCGGCTGGACGCTCGTCGGCGGCGCTGCGATCCTGATCGTGCTGGCCCTGCTGACGGAAATCCTCTCGCGTCGGCCCAGCGCCGAGGTCGCGCGGTCGGGCGGCGAGCGGGCGGCTCTCATCGAGGCCGTGCGGCGCAACGCCGAAGCCGTGGCTGCACTCGGCATGGGGCAGCGCGTCACCCGCCTGTTCGAGCGCATCAATGATCGTCATGTCGCGTCGAACCTCGGCGCATCCGACATCACCAGCGGGCTGGGAGGGATGTCGAAGGTCATTCGCTTCATGCTGCAATCCGCCATGCTCGGCGTCGGCGCGTGGCTCGTGATGCATGATCAGGCGTCGTCGGGCGTGATGATCGCCTCGTCTGTGCTGAGCAGCCGTGCGCTGGCGCCGATCGAACTGGCGATCAGCAGCTGGCGTCCGTTCATCGGCGCTCGCCAGTCCTGGAGCCGGCTGAAACTGGCTCTCGTCGCGGTGGACGATGCTCCCCAGGTGGCGCCCGAACGGCCGATGCAGCGCCTGACGCTCGACCATGTCTTCGTCGCGCCTCCCGGCAGCCAGACCCCGACCGTCAAGGATGTCGGCTTCACGCTCGAGGCCGGTCAGGGCCTGGCGGTGATCGGTCCCTCCGCTTCGGGCAAGTCGACGCTGGCGCGCACGCTCGTCGGCGTCTGGCCCGCGCAGCGTGGCAGCCTGCGCCTCGACGGCGCGACGCTCGACCAGTGGCCGGAGGAAACGCGCGGCGCGATCATCGGCTACATGCCGCAGGACGTGCAGCTCTTTGCCGGTACGATCGCCGAGAACATCGCCCGCTTCGACCCCGCGATGAGCGAGGAGGCCGTGCGCGGCGCTGCCAAGGCCGCGGGCGCCTACGACCTGATCGTCGGCCTGCCGAAAGGCTTCGAGACGCCCATCGGCGAGGCCGGTGGAGTGCTGTCGGGTGGCCAGCGTCAGCGCATCGCCCTGGCACGCGCCCTGTATCGCGACCCTTTCCTCGTCGTTCTGGACGAGCCCAATGCCAGCCTCGACGCCGACGGCGACGCCGCGCTGACGGCCGCGATCGCTGGCGTGCGTGCGCGCGGCGGCATCGTCGTGGTGGTCGCCCACCGACCTTCGGCGCTGGCGAGCATCAACCAGGTGCTCATCCTCGCGGACGGCCAGGTTCAGGCCTTCGGCCCGAAGGAGGAGGTTCTCCGCAAGAGTCTGGCCGCAAGGCCAGGCATGTCCGATCTCACTCCGTCCACCCCCAAGATTGTGATGGCTGCCGATGCGCGCGGTTAACGAGAACAGCGCCGACGGCAGTCCGGCACTTCCGGGCGCCGCTGCTCCCGCAGGCGCAGGCCGGCCCGATCCGCGGAGGGATATCCGCCGCGCAACCCTGTTCGGTGTCGCGACGATCGCCATCCTCCTCGGTACGGTCGGCGTATGGGCCGTGACCGCCCCGCTTTCCGGCGCGGTGATCGCGCCTGGCAAGATCGTGGTCGAGAGCAATGTGCGGCGCGTTCAGCATCCCTCCGGCGGGGTCGTTGCGGAGATTCGGGTCAAGGACGGCGATCGCGTCAAGGCCGGCGACATTCTCGTGCGGCTCGACGAGACCAATGCCAAGGCAAGTCTGGCGCTCATCGAAATCGAACTGAGACGCTTCCAGGCCCGCAGGGCTCGCCTCGAGGCGGAGCGGGACGGCCTGTCCCAGATGGAAATTCCCGAGGAGCTGCGTTCACGCTCCCATGACCTCACGGTCGTGCAGGCGGTTGCCGGCGAGATTCGGATGTTCCAGTCCCGTCGAGCGGCTGCGGATGTGCAGCGATCCCAGCTTCGCGAGCGGATCGCGCAGTCTCATGAGGAGATCACCGGCCTGGCGGCGCAGATCGAGGCCCGGCGCACGCAGGCCGCCCTTATCGAACAGGAGCTGTCGGGGGTCCAGAAGCTCTATGATCAGAGCCTTGTCGCGATCTCACGGCTGACGGCGCTCCAGCGCGAGGCCTCGCGCCTCGTCGGCGAGCGGGGAAGCCTGGTGTCCGACACGGCGCGGGCGAGGGGGCGGATCGCCGAGGTCGAACTCCAGATCATTCAGATCGACGAGGATCTGCGCCGCGAGGTCGCCACCGAGCTGCGCGATGTCGACGGCAAGATCGCCGATCTCTCCGAACGGCGGATTGCTGCCGTGGACCAGCTGGCCCGCATCGACATGAGGGCACCCCAGGACGGCGTCGTTCACCAGCAGATCGTGCATACGATCGGCGGCGTCATCGGGCCGGCCGAGCAGATCATGCTGATCGTCCCGGAAACGGACGGGCTGGTTGTCGAAGCCAGGATCGAGCCGACCATGATCGACCGTTTGCGGATCGGGCAGGATGTGGTGCTTCGGTTTCCCGCATTCGACAGCGCGACGACGCCCGATCTGCACGGCCAGCTAAGCCGTGTATCCGCCGATGCGAGCACAGACCCGCAGACCGGCGCCTCGTATTATACGGTGCGGGCGTCGCTGGGTCGGACCGAAATCGGACGTCTGGACGGAAAGGCCCTGGTGCCTGGCATGCCGGTCGAAGCCTTCATCCAAACCGGCGCGCGGACGGCACTTGCCTATCTGGTCAAGCCGATCGAAGACCAGTTGACGCGTAGCTTCCGCCACTGAGGTCGGTCACCGGGAGCTCCTGTAGCTGCCGTGCCCTGAAGGCGTCGTCGGCGCAGCGGAAGAAGTCGGCGATCATCGGAACCCGGCGTCTCTCGTCGAGGCAGACGACATATTCGTTGATGGCCGCCGAGGCATCGGCAAGGGGCAGAAAGCGCAGCCGCGAGTCGAAGCCGAATTCGAGATCGGCTACGGCTCCCAGGCCGAAGCCGGCCGCGACCGTCTCGCGCACGCCGTCGCGGGTTGAGACCTCCATGATGTCGCCGAGCGTCACGCCATGATCGGCAAGGGCCTGTTCGAAGACCTCACGCGTGCGCGAGCCGCGCTCCCTCAGCACGAAGGGCATGCCCTGTAGGTCCTTCACGTTCAGGACATCCCGGTCGGTCCAGGGGTGATCGGCGGGCATGAAGACGCCGACAGCCATGGTCGTCAGCGGCTGGACGTGGAAGCGGCTGTCCTTCGGCAACTGAGCGGTGATGCCGACATCCGCACGATACTGGACGACCTGCTCGATCACGTTGTCCGAATTGTGCAACTGGATCGAGAATACGAGCTTCGGCCGACGCCGGCGCAACGCGTCGAGGATCGGGAGCGAATGGACCGTGCCGTCGGAAGCCAGCCGCAGGCGCCCGCCCTCGGCGGCCGGACTCTTGAGCATCTGGCCGGCCTCGGACAAGGCGGAGAACAGCCGGGACGTCACCTCGTAGAGCGCCTCGCCATCCACCGTCAGGGTGACGCCGCGCGGGCCGCGCTCGAACAGGACGACGCCGGAGATCGCCTCGAGCTGTCGCACCTGGCCGGAGAGGGCCGACTGGCTGACCGCCATCTCCCGTGCTGCTTGCGAGTATCCGCCTGCCGTGGCGACGAAGTGGAACGCTCGAAGCTGCGCGACCGACGCCATGAAACGACTGCTCCCGTCCCGGTAAGGACCGGGCGACATACCGCCTTGGGCCTACGAGAAATACGCGCCGACAGTGAAAGGAATTCCTATTTCGCTGGGGCGACATAAAAGTATACGAAGGTCGCTGCGGATTTGTGACAGGGATATTATCCAAACATTTCGTTATTATTTTGTCGGCTACATTGTGTCTACGTGGCGATATAGGGTATCGCGAAATTCGATATAGCCTCGATGGGCATTTTTAACGATCCGTCACACAGGCTGCCTACCCCTGCTCCCCGAGTTTCGAAGCGGTCCAGTGCCTTCCCGGCATTGTGGCGCACCGTTCGACAGCGAGGGCGTGTCTCATGGCTACGATCAGCAATTCCATTCTCGATTACATCGCAACACGCGGTTCAGAAGACCGCGTCATCGATCTCGGCACGGTGTTCGCCGGCACGGGATTGACCTACTCGGTCGAGAACAGCGATCCCGATGTCGCCGATGTGGCGATCGAGGACGGCAAGCTCGTCATCGATTATGCCGATGCCCTCGGCTACACCGATCTCAAGATCACGGCGACGGACGCCGATGGTCAGAGCGTGACGGACAATGTCCGCGTCCGCGTCGCCGGTGAGAACGCCTATACGATCGCTGTCCTCCCGGACACGCAGGATTACACCAACGCCCAGCGCGCCTATATCTTCAACAACATGACCAACTGGCTGGTCGACAACAAGGAGAGCCTCAATCTCCAGTTCGTCATCCATGTCGGCGACATCACCACCAACAACAGCGACGCCAATCACTGGAGCTATGCCGAGCCGGCACTGCGCGTGCTCGACGGCAAGATCCCTTACTCTCTCCTGCCCGGCAATCACGACCAGAACACCGGCAACGCCGGCAATCACTCGACGACCCCGCTCGACACCCGCTTCTCCCCGGAAAAGCAGGCGGCGACCAACCCCGGCACCTTCGGCGGCGTCTATGACCAGGAGCCGAACCGGAGCGCCAACAACTACCACACCTTCGCCGCGCCGGACGGCACGAAATGGCTGGTGCTGAGCCTGGAATTCGGGCCGCGCGACGACGTGCTGCGCTGGGCCGGCGAGGTCATCGAAGGGCATCTCGACCACCGCGTCATCCTCGCCAATCACTCCTACATGAACTGGGCCGGTCGGCACGATGCCACCGGCGCGCCGCTCTATGATGAGGGCGCCGGCTACGATTACGGCATCGGCAACAGCGTGCATGGCGCCAATGACGGCGAGACCATGTATCGCGAGCTGGTCCAGAAGTATCCCAACGTCACCTTCACTTTCTCGGGCCACATCTTCGGCGACGGCGCGGAAACGCTGGTCAGCTACGACCAGTTCGGCAACCCGGTCCACCAGATGATGGTGAACTATCAGAACGGCGTTGCCGGCGAGATCACCGGCGATGCCGGCCAGGGCTCGGGCAGCAATGGCGGCAACGGCGCGATCCGGCTGCTGACGATCGATCCCGACAACAACGCCGTCTACACCTCGACCTACTTCACCGAACTCGACGACCATATGGACTCGGTGCGCGGCGACGGCGAACTCGATCGCGATGGCCTGACCGGCCCCTATCGCGGCCATGAGGAGACCTTCTCCGACGTCGACATGGGCACCCCCGAGGTTCCGGCCATCGCCAAGGCGGGCAATGATCAGTCGGTGACCGCCGAGGCCGGGCAGGATAACGCCTCCGTCACCCTCGACGGCGACTGGACGCTCAATCCGGGCAACGATCAGGGCCTGTCCTATGTCTGGACCGATCGTGACGGCCATGTCGTCGCCAACGGCGCGACGCCGACGCTCGAACTCGGTGCCGGCCAGCATCAGTTCACGCTGACGGTGACCGACAGCGCCGGCAAGGTCTCGACCGACGACGTCGCGATCATCGTCTCCAATGCCGGCACGTTGCTCGCCGACACCTTCAACGACGGCAACGCCGCGGGCTGGGGGCCCGGCACGCTCGGGCCGCAATTCACAAACAACACCACCACTGGCCACGGCATCGCCGCGCTGCCGGGCACGACCGGCGACGCCTCGGTGACCTATCTGCCGAAGCTGAGCCAGGCCGATGGCGGCGTCCATGTGAAGCTCGACGTCCCGACCGGCACGGTCGCGAAGTCCTACTCGCTGGTCTACGACCTCATGATCACGCCCGGCGTCGCGAGCTACTTCTCGTTCCTGCAGACCGATCTGACCAATACGAGCGACCAGGACATCGCGTTGCGCAACGTCAACGGCCAGCGCGGCGGCATCGGCATCAACAGCGACTATGAGGGCACCGTGAACTACGGCGCCTGGCACCGGATCGCTTTCACGATCACCGATCGCGGCGACAATGTGCTGATCACGAAATACATCGACGGCGTGAAGGTCGGCGACACCGTCCAGTCCGGCGGCAATTACGGCCGCTACCAGATCGACATGAGCAAGGGCTTCCTGCTCTTCGCCGACGAGAGCGGCGAGACCTGGCCGGGCTACGCTTCGAGCTTCCTGTTCACCGACAAGGTGTTGAGCGACGCGGAGGTCGCGGCGCTCGGCGGCGTCAAGGCCGGTGGCATCGTCGAGACGAAGCCGAGCGAGAACTCAGTCCAGATCGACTTCGGCAATGCGTCCTGGACGGATGAGTTCGGCAAGGGCAGCGCCGCCCTGATGTCCTATGACAGCGGGACCGGCACCTTCCTCGTGAAGGGCACCGCGGCCACGCGCACCACGGTCGAGGACGGCCAGGACGGGCTCGAAGGCCGCGTCTTCGAACAATCCGATGCGGCGGGCAAGCTCCTGGTCTGGAAGGGTGCCGACGCGTCCACCTGGACAAATTACGAGTTCGAAACCACGCTGAAATCGACCGATAATGACGGCATCGGCGTGGTTTTCTACTACAAGGACGCCGCGAACCACTACAAGGTGGTGCTCAATGGCGAGACCAACACCCGCTCGCTGGTCAAGGTCCAGAACGGTGTCGAGACGGTGCTGGCGAGCGAGCATGGCGGCACGCCCTGGAGCCGTGACTTCCAGCTCAAGGTCGTGGTGGTGGACGGCAAGATCAGCGCCTTCCTCGACGGCCAGAGCCTTTTCGGTGAGATTGCCGACGCGACGCCGCTCGCTGGCGGTTCGGTCGGCTTCTACTCCGATGCTCAGCGCAGCTCGCAGTTCGACAACGTCACCGTCAACAAGGTGACGCTGACGGCGCATGCCGGCGACGATCTCCGTCCGGTCGATGCCGATGGCGACGGCAAGGTCACGGTCGATCTGGACGCCGAGGGCAGCTACGGTCTTGGGCAGATCGTCAGCTATGTCTGGACCGACGAGGACGGCAATGTCGTCGCCCAGGGGGAGACCGCGCAGGTCGAGCTCGGCGCGGTGAAGCAGGTCCTGACGCTCACCGTCACCGACGCCAGCGGCAAGGCCGCGACCGACAAGGTCACGGTCGATGCGATCTCCAAGGACCGCGTCATGCTCTCCGAGGGCTTCGGCGGCAGCGACTTCGCGGCCTGGACGATCGTCGACGAAGGCGAGTTCGGCGGCGTCGGCGCGGATGGCAAAGCCTCGCAATGGGAACTGCGCGACGGCGCGCTCGTCCAGCTCACCGACCTCAAGAGCCAGCAACTGACCTGGAACGGTGCCTCCAACTCCAACCCGTGGAACACCGGCTGGAGCCCGCTCGGTGACGGCGTCAACGTGCTCCGCAAGGGCACTTACGCGCTCTACAACGACGCTGCGGCGAAGGAATGGACCGACTATGCTGTCGAGGCGACGATCAAGTCGCCGGATAACGGCGCGCTTGGCCTGCTCTTCTACTACCAGGACGCGAACAACTACTACAAACTCGAACTCGATGCGAATGGCGACTACGATCGCAACCCCAGCAACGGTGCGGGCAGCCTGTTCCAGCTCATCCAGGTCAAGGGCGGCGTCGAGAAATATCTCAACCAGTTCCCGGCGAAGTACACGCCCGGCCAGGCGCTGAACCTGCGGGTCGAGGTGAAGGACGGCAAGATCCAGGCCTATGTCGATGGTCTGGCGCTCTTCGCCTACGCCATCGAAGACCATGCCCAGACCAAGGGTACGATCGGACTGTTCTCCTGGGACAGCCAGGGAGTGAGCTTCGACGACGTGACGGTTGTTTCGCTTGCGGATGCGGCTCCGGGCGGGCCGATTGTCGGGACGGCTGGTGATGACGAGTTGGTCGGCACTGCTGGCGACGACGTGATCCTGGCGGGTCTCGGCGACGATACGGTCCTGGCGGGTGCCGGGAACGACCGGGTCGAGGGCGGCGAGGGCGACGACACGCTCCAGGGCGAGGCCGGCGACGACACGCTGCTCGGCGGCGCGGGCGATGACGAGTTGGCCGGCGGGGACGGCGACGACCGTCTCGCCGGTGGCGCGGGCGACGATCTGCTCGACGGCGGCGAAGGCAGCGACACGGCCGACTATGCTGAGGACACGGCCGGGGTGAATGTCGATCTCGCCGTCGGCGGGGCCTTCGGCGACCAGGCCGGCTCGGACACGCTGGTCTCGATCGAGAACGTCATCGGCGGCTCTGGCAACGACATCCTGGCGGGCGATGCGGGCGACAACCGCATCGATGGCGGGGAGGGTACCGACACGCTGGTGCTCTCGGGCGCCACCGGTGCGATCGCGCTCGACCTCGCTACCGGCACGGTCTCCGCCGCAGGGCTGGGCAGCGATGTCTTCTCCGGCATCGAGGCCTTCCGCCTCGGCGACGGCGACGACCGGCTGGTCATCGCAGCGGGCGCGGCTGCGCTCGGCGCGATCGATGGCGGGGCCGGCACCGACACGCTGGTGCTCACCGGCGCCGGAACGCTGGGAGCGCTCAGCGATGTCGAGGCGGTCGAACTGGCCGGCAACTGGACGCTGACCGACGAAGGCTATGACCTGGCCTTCGGCGAGGGCGCCCAGACGCTGACGCTGGCGGCGGCCCTGTTCGGCGATGGCGGCTTCGCCGGGACGATCTCGGGCTTCGGCCAGGAGGACCGCATCGCGCTGTCGAATCTCGGCGCCAGCGCAGCCACGCTGGGGCAGGGCAATCTCCTGACCCTGACCGGCGCGGCGTCCGGCCCGGTGACGCTGCAGCTCGATCCGGCCCAGGACTTCTCCGGCATGGGCTTCAGCCTCGCCGCGGACGGCCAGGGCGGCGTCGTGCTCAGCTACGGCCCGGCCAATGCGGGTGACGATGTCCTGACCGGTGGCAATGGCGACGACGTTCTCGATGGCGGCGCGGGCAACGACACGCTCAAGGGCGGCGCCGGCGACGACACGCTCCTGGGCGGAGCGGGCGACGACGCGATCGACGGCGGCTCCGGCGACGACCTGATCGCGGGCGGCACCGGCAACGACATCGTCAAGGCCGGTTCCGGCGATGACGAGATCGAGGCGGGCGCGGGCGACGACATCGTCGATGCCGGCTCGGGCGACGACATCGTGCTGGGCGGCGAAGGCAACGACACCATCGACGGCGGCTCCGGCGACGACCGCCTCAACGGCGGCGCCGGCGACGACATCCTGACCGGCGGTTCGGGCCACGACGTCTTCGTCTTCGCGGAAGGCTTCGGCAAGGACACGATCACCGACTTCCGCAGCACGGGTGCAAGCTCGGACGTGCTGGAGTTCTCGATCGGCCTGTTCGCGGATTTCGACGACGCCATGGCCGCGGCCGTGCAGATCGGGGCGGACACCGTGTTCAGTCTCGATGCCGACACCACGCTCACCCTCAAGGGCGTCCAACTCGGCGGCCTCGCAACCGACGACTTCCGCTTCGTCTGAACGCGAACCCAAGACGCCACCACCAATGACGAAGGGCGCCCGAAAGGGCGCCCTTTGCGTGCAGCATAGATTTTGCAGTGCACAACCTTCTCCGCTTCCGCGTTTTGCGGGCGATCGTAAGCGTCCAGGGTGATCTGGACGCCTCTATTGCAGCTTCTGGTTCAGAGCATCGCGAAGACCATCGCCCAAGACGTTGAAGCAGAGCACCACGATGAAGATGGCAAGCCCGGGAAACAGGGTCAGGTGATCGGCCACACCAAGATAGCTGCGCCCATCCGCCAGCATGGCCCCCCATTCGGAACTTGGCGGCTGTGCCCCCAATCCGATGAAAGACAAAGCCGCGCCCACGAGAATGGCCGAGCCGATGCGCAGGCTCATATAGACGATCACGGCTGGCAGGGCTCCGGGCAGGACGTGATGCAGGATCAGCTTGAACCGGGACACGCCGATAGCCCGTGCTGCCTGAACATATTGGGTCTGCTTCAGCGCCAGAGTGCTTCCGCGTGTCAGGCGGGCGAAGACCGGTACGCTGAAGATGGCAACGGCCCAGATGACATTGGTCACGCCCGGTCCGAGCAGCGCGACCACGGCGATGGCCAGCAGGAGGCCCGGAAACGCGAACAGGACATCGCACAGCCGCATCAGGAGAGCGTCGACCCAGCCGCCGCTCCAGCCACTGACGAGTCCCATGAGGGTGCCGACGATACCCCCGGCCAGGGCCGAGATCAGGCCTACGGCCAGCGAGACGCGGCCTCCCCAGATGATCCGGCTGAGGATGTCGCGGCCATAGGAGTCGGTGCCGGCGAGATGCGCCAGCGTCGGTCCTTGCAGGAGTGCATCATAGTCAGCCGCCGCAGGATCATAAGGTGCGATGAACGGCGCAAACACCGCCGCGAGAATGACGAGAGCAATGATCGCTGCCGCCAGGAGCGCGGTGTGCCGGCGACGAAAGCGGCGCCAGAACTCCGCTGCAGGCGAACGAAGAGCAGGCATTGTCATGACCGCAACCGGATCGCTGGGTTCAGCACGCCATAGAGCACATCGACCACGAGGTTGATGAGCACAGCCCGAAATCCTGCTGCTCGACGAGCCGCTGGGCGCGCTCGATGCGCTGACGCGCCTGCGTCTCCAGGAGGAACTGCTGCGGATCTGGCGCGTCGAGAAGGTGACGATGATCCTGGTGACCCATGACGTCGACGAGGCGATCTATCTCAGCGACCGGATCGTGGTGATGAACTCCAATCCGGGGCGGATCGTGAAGCAGCTCGATGTCGAGCTCGACGCGCCGCGCGACCGGGCGAGCCTGCCCTTCGTCGAGCTGAAACGGCAGATCCTCGACCATATGGGCGAGACGGTCAGGCGGGAGGCGGCATGAGCGGTCGCTGCTTGCGCGGGGCGCATTATCGCGCCCTGCTGGCCGCGCTTCTGGCTCTCGCCCTGTCGCTGCCGGCGGCCGCCGTCGATACGCCGCCCTCGTCGGGCCTGCCGGACCTCTCCGCCATCCGCGCGAAGATCTATTCGGGTGACTTCGAGCCGGCTGTGAAGGAACTGACGGAGCTGTCGAAGACCGTGCAGCACGCCGATCTCTACAACCTGCTCGGCTTCAGCCTGCGCAACCTTCGTCGCTACGACGAAGCCGCCAAATGGTACAAGCAGGCGATCCACTACGATCCCGCCCACCGCCCGGCGATCGAATATCAGGGCGAGCTTTTCGTCGCGATCGGCGATCTCGAAGGGGCGCAGGGCAATATCCAGCTTCTCGAGCTGCTCTGCGGGGCGAAAGGCTGCCCCGAACTCGACAAGCTGCGCGGCGCCCTGGCCGAGGCGAAGGCCAAGCCGGCCAGGCATTAGACTGAACAGCCGTCGACCGTTTCAGGCCGGCCCCATCCCCATCAGGCGGTTCCCCGACGGCAGCAGGCAATGACGCAGAGCGATCAGGCATGGCGCGGGCGCCGGCTCGATCGTCACTGGCGCAACACCCGCGCCATCTCCTCTTCACAATCCGCGTATCTATCGCGACCGCATCGTCGGGGTCGATGCCATCGACGGCGGGCGGCCGGCGATTCTCTGTCGCGTCGCCGGCCCTGAACCGCCGCCTCGCCGCGCCCGACTTTGTCGTGTAGCTGAAGACAGGCGAGGAGCGCCCATGACACATGATCTTGGCCGGGCCGCGAGCATCGGGCCCAAACGCAATACCGGTTCCGTGCGGCGACGGCGGAGGACCGAGGCGAGGCGCGAGGCCTGGCGCCGCGTCGTGTCCGAATGGCAACGCGATGGCCGGCGATGGGAGACGGAGTTCGGCCCGTCTCCGGACGAACCGGGATGCCTGTGTCCGCCCGACATCCTGGGCGAGTTTGGCCTGGCGCTGTCTGACGGCGCTCCGGTCGGCAGGGAATGCGCCGAGCGCCTGGGCCTTGTAGGAGGCTAGGGCGAGGAGCTCGCTCCGTCCTCGAGCGCAAGGAGCGCGAAGGTCGCGAGCCAGTGCTCGCCCATATAATCGCCGGCGATATGCGGCAGTCCGGCGGCCAGGTGGCGTTCAGCCGCTTCGGTGGCAACCGCACGCCGCGGATCATCGACCGGCAGTGCGCCCGCCAGCGAGCGCCAGCACCAGGCTCGGCTGAGGTTGAGGCCGTCGAGATGGGCGATCTTGCCGTCGCTGCGGTCGCTGACGGAGGCCGGCGCAAACAGGGTGACGGGCTGCCGCTCCTCGATGCGGGGCAGGAAGCGGCTGAACCAGGGCAGGAATGCCTCCGGTGCCAGCAGGCGGCGCATGCATTCGGCCTCGATCAGGGCCGACGACTGGAAGTCGTCACCGCTCGGCTCGCCCCAGGCGGGGCAATCGACATCCTCCGCGTACCAGCGCAGGGCGGTCTCCCGCAGGAGCACGGCCAGCGCCGCGTCATGCGAGGCGTTGGCATAGTCGGCCGCCATCCGGAGGCCGAAGGCCGTGTTGAAATGGGTGCCGACACGGACTGGATAGGTCGCCAATGGCAGAAAATCGCGGAAGCGCTGGGCGAAGGCCTCGGCGAGCGGCGCGAGCGTGGGGGACCAGTCGCGGCCCGGGATGAGCGTCAGCTCGGCCGCGAGCTTCAACAGCCAGGCCCAGCCATAGGGACGCTTGAAGCCTCGCGCCTCCGGCGTGGCGAGATAGGCGCATTCGGCGGCGACCTTGTCGGCCGTGAACTGGGCGTCAAACAGCGCCTCGATCTCGGCGGCCGCCGCCATGTCCGGGAAGCGCCTGAGCACGCGGGCCAGCAGCCAGTAGCTATGGACGCAGGAGTGCCAATCATAGCTGCCATAGAAGATCGGGTGGAGTTCGCGCGGCGTGCGTGCGTCCTGCGGCCCGGCGAGAACGTGCTCGGGCTTGTTGGGGTATTCGCGTCCGACATGGCCAAGCGCGATCCGAGCGAAGCGCTCGGCGAGTTCGACGGTCAATTCATTCGGCACTGTCGACATGCTCTGTCTCCATGACGGGGCTGGAACTGCGGATATCCATCAGCCATTCGATCAGCAATGGCAGCAGATAGATCGGCAATGGGTTGCGGCTCAGAAATCAGTATATCAATTAAATAGACTATTGACAGTTGCGCAGCCCGGGCGGACATCTGAAACCCGTGCCGCCGCCCAACCTTTCGCGCCGGCAGGTTCTCGGAGGGATTTCGCATGACGCGCGCAGGCACCGCTTCCCTGAGGAGGCAAGATACCAAGGGCGCCGGGCCGGATCGCCAGGAGCTGCTTGGCCGCCTGCCGGAGCTTGCGCGTCGGCTTGTCGTCGGCGCATCGGAACGGGAGCAGACGCGCGAACTGCCTTTCGAGAGCTTCCGGCTGGTTCGAGAATCGGGCCTCGGCGCTTTGCGTGTTCCCCTGCATCTCGGCGGGCCAGGTGGCAGCGTCCGCGATCTCTTCGAGGTGATCGTCACGCTGGCCGCAGCCGATCCCAACGTCGCCCATGCGCTGCGTTCGCATTTCAACTTCACGGAGACGCAGGTCCTCGGCGAGGACACGTCGCGTTCACGCGAACTGCTCGGCCTCGTCCTCGAAGGCGCGCTGTTTGCGGGCGCTTCGACGGAGCTCGGCACGGCAAAGCCCGGCCAGGTGACAACAAGGCTGCTTCGCGATGGCGAGGGCTTCCGGCTCGAGGGCCGCAAATTCTACGCGACCGGAACCGCCTTCTCCGACTATGCGACCTTCAGCGCACATGACGAGGAGGAACGACTCGTCATCGTCCTCGTGCCGACGGACCGAGCTGGCATAACGGTGCATGACGATTGGGATGGCATGGGCCAGCGCCTGACCGCGAGCGGCAGCGTCGATCTCGACGGCGTTGCGGTCTTCCCGCACGAGATCACCCACCGGCAGCTCGGTCTGGCGATCGGGCGGCACACCTCGTCGCTCCGGCAATTGCATCTGGCCTCCTGCGCGGCGGGCATCGTGCGCAACATCGTCTCCGACGCGACCGTCTATGTGCAGCGTGACGCGCGCGCGGCCCTCCACAGCACGGCTGAAACGGGGCGGGGTGATCCCTTCGTCCAGCAGGTGGTGGGGGAACTCTCGGCGCTGTCATTCGCCGTGGATGCTTCGATCGCCGCCGCGGCTGCCGCGCTCGATCGCTCCGCCCAGGCGATCGCGTCGCAGGCGGCGGACCTCGACGACCACCTGATCGCAGGCTCGCTGGCGGTGTCGCGCATCCAGATCGCGATCTATCCGCAGGCGCTGAAAGCCGCCGAGACCTTGTTCGAGATCGGCGGCGGCTCGACCACGGCGAGCCGTTACAATTTCGACCGCCACTGGCGCAATATCCGGACCCTCTCGACGCATAACCCGCTGCGCCAGAAGGCACGCGCCGTCGGCGACTATGTCGTCAACGGCGAGGCGGATCTCCTGCGGGCAGGCCGCGTGTTCTGAGGGCTGTCCGGAGATGACTTCGGTCGTTCCGGCGACACGGAAGAGGAAAGCCGTCTTTTCGCAGCCGCCCCCATGGCGAAGGCGCTGGATCGCCCCTAGTTCGAAGGCGTTCCTCGGCTCCGACCTTCAGGCCTTTCCATGACATCCCCCCGCCAGCTTCATCTCGGCGCCTTCATGCGTCCGGTCAGCATCCATACCGGCGCCTGGCGCTATCCCGGTGCCTTTCCCGACGCGAACTTCAATTTCGGCCATCTCAAGCGCTTCGCGCAGAAGCTGGAAGCCGGCAAGTTCGACGCCTTCTTCATGGCCGACCATCTCGCCGTGCTGAACATGCCGGTCGAAGCGCTCAAGCGCAGTCACACGGTGACCTCGTTCGAGCCCTTCACCCTGCTCTCGGCGCTCGCCGCCGTGACGGAACATATCGGCCTCGTGGCGACGGCCTCGACGACCTTCGACGCGCCCTATCACATCGCCCGTCGCTTCGCCTCGCTCGACCATATCAGCGGCGGGCGGGCCGGCTGGAACATCGTCACGACATCCAACCCCGACGCGGCCCTGAATTTTGGCCTCGACGAGCATATGGACCATGGCGAACGCTACGACCGGGCGCGCGAGTTCTACGAGGTCGTCACCGGCCTGTGGGACTCGTTTGCCGACGATGCTTTCATTCGCGAGCGCGAGAGCGGGCTCTTCTTCGATCCTGCGAGGATGCATGTGCTGGCGCATAAGGGCGAGCATCTCTCGGTGCGCGGCCCGCTCAACATTGCCAGGACGCCGCAGGGCTGGCCGGTGATCGTTCAAGCCGGGGCCTCCGAGCCCGGCCGCCAACTGGCCGCTGAGACGGCGGAGCTGGTCTTCGCCGCGCATCGGACGCTCGATGCCGGCCAAGCCTTCTATGCCGATGTGAAGGGCCGCATGGAGGCGATCGGCCGCAATCCCGACCATCTCAAGATCCTGCCGGGCGTGCTCACCGTGGTCGGCGACAGCGTCGAGGAGGCCAGGGAGAAGCGCGCCTTGCTCGACAGCCTCGTGCACTACGACAGCGCCATCGCCTCGCTCTCGATCGCGCTCGGCCATGATGTATCCGGATTCGATCCGGACGGGCCGCTGCCGGAGATCCCGGACACGAACGCCAGCAAGAGCGGGCGCGAACGGACGATCGAGCTGGCGCGGCGCGAGAACCTCACCGTGCGCCAACTCGCCCAGCGGCTCGGCGGCTATGGCGGGCTCGCCTTCGTCGGGACGCCGAAGACCATCGCCGATGAGATGGAGGAATGGCTGACCATGCGCGGCAGCGACGGCTTCAACGTCATGTTCCCTTATCTGCCCGAAGGCCTCGACGACTTCGTCGACAAGGTCGTGCCGGAGTTGCAGCGTCGCGGCCTGTTCCGCCGGGAGTATGTCGGCAAGACGCTGCGCGAGAATCTCGGGCTGCCGCGGCCGCAGAACCGCTTTTTCGCGGGGTAGAGCAAGCTGGGTCGACGGGGGGCAACGCAGTCATCCCGACGCTGCGCCACCGGGGCGGGATCCGATCAGGTTGAATCAATCTGATCGAATCCGGCTCCAAGCTATTGATAGAGAAGAGAGTTCCGTTTCCTGCCGCGACTGCCCGTTACTCGGCGGCCTGGCGCGCGCTGCTCCAGAGCGCGGAGCGATAGGCATCCTCGCCGAATTCGGGGGCGATGCTGGACACGATGCGAGCTTCGTGATGGTCGTTGTCGGCCAGGAAGAGATCCCGGCTGATCGTGGAGGCGACCGCAGGCACGTCGCGGCGCAGCGATGGCACATCGCCGATCGGCAGTCCGAAGCTGACGAAGCCGCCCGGGTTGTAGAGATGGATGTTCCGGAGCTGCGGGGCGGCGCCCGGCCGCTTCTCCTGCAATTCGTGGCCGAAGCCGAGATAGGGGTGGGCGCCGAGATCTTCGTCGCCCTGATCGGCCGGAGGCTGATAGCGATCGCGCCAGAGCAGGACGCCGTCGGCCAGCGCTGCCAGTTCCGGCCGCCGGGAGAGGTCGACCCGAAAGCCGGTGCCGGCGATCGCGAAGTCGAAATAGAACCTGCCATGCTCGAACTGCGCGGCGATCCGCCCGTCCTCGGTGCGCACGTCGCGCCATTCTGAACCGAGATGGATGTGAAAGTTCGCGAAGCGCACGGCGCGTTCGATCGCATCCGGCGTTGGCGTCGAGCCTGCGTCGCGGAAACGGAAGGCCTGCTGCCAGCGCACCGCGTCGGGCAGGTGGGGATAATTGTCATAGGCGCCGGGATAGCCCCGAACGCGCGAGACCGGCACGGAGGCGATGTGATCGCGCCGGGCGAAGAGGTGGACCTCGCGGGCGCCCGCCTCGAGCGCAGCGCCTGCTGCGTCAAACGCAGAGGCTGCCGCGCCGATGACCGCGACCGACTTTCCGCGCAAGCCGGCGAGGTCGATCGGATCGGAGGTGTGGGCGCGCAGTTCTTCCGGCAGCGCCGCGATGGTCTTGGGCAGATAGGCGTAGCCGCTGCCGGCGACGCCGTTGCCCAGGATGAGCTTGCGCGTGGTCTCGATGCGCGTCTCGCCGTTCTGCTCGATGTGCAGCCTCAGGTGATCGGCCGCAGGCTCGACGCGCAGCAGCCGCGTGCCGTAGCGGATGGACAGGCCCAGCGTGCTGCGGAACCAGGAGAGATACGCGGCCCAGTCCAGCCGCGGGATGCGCAACAGGTCGGCATAGGCCTGCCTGCCGTGCCTGGCCTCGTACCAGGCCTGGAAGCTCAAGCCCTGTACGCCGAGCTCCGGGCCTGCCAAATTCTTGGGCGTCCTGAGCAGGTTCATGCGAGCCCGCGTCAGCCAAACACCCGAGCGCGCTTCGTCGGGGGCGGCATCGATAATGCTGAAACGGCGGATGCCGGCTCGCTGCAGCGCGAAGGCGAAGGTCGCGCCCGTATGCCCGCCGCCGACGATGACGACGTCATGGTCGATGCCCGGGCGCTCGGGAACCCAGTTGTCGGGAAACGGACCCAGCAGGGGCAACGCCTCGGTGGCGGAGAGGGCGGGTAGATCGGACATCGAGAGCTCCTGTCGAAGATGATCTGGAAATGAGCGCATTGTCTGGAGTCGCGCCTCTGGCTGCGTCGGATCGAGCGTGCCGGCCGGATCGGTCGCTGCGAGGATGGCCGCGCCTGGCTGTGTCGCGGCAAAGGCGATCGGTTCGGAGGTGGGGCCGGGCCATCGCGGTTCGATTGAGGGAAAGGGATTGATCGCTGGCTGTCATGCGCGCACCTCGATCCGTGGGTCGAGCCAGGCCTGCAGGAGGTCGACGACCATGTTGATGAAGATCACGAGCAGCGAGGAGAGCAGCAGCACGCCGAGCAGGACGGTGAAGTCACGCCGCATCACCGCCTCGAAGGCGAGTCGTCCAAGCCCCGGCCAGCTATAGACGGTCTCCACCACGACGGCGCCGCCGAGAATCCCGCCGAAATGCATGCCGGCAAGCGTTGTGACCGGCAGCAGGGCGTTGCGCAGGATGTGCCGGACCGCGACCGTGATCGGCGAGAGGCCCTTGGCCGCGGCGGTGCGCACGAAATCCTGCGACGCCACCTCCAGAACGGCGGCCCGCGTCAGCCGTGCATAGATCGCGACATAGAACAGGGCGAGCGAGGTCGCAGGCAGCACCATGTGGCGCAGCCTGTCCAGGATGGCGGCCGTGCCGGTGAGGCCGGCGCCGATCGTCTCGGCCCCGCCGCTCGGCAGCCAGCCCAGCGTGACCGAGAACAGGATGATGAACATGAGGCCGATCCAGAAGCCGGGCACCGAATAGAAGATCAGGGATGCCACGGAGATCAGGCGGTCGGGCCAGCGGCCTGCATTGAGCGCCATGATGCAGCCGAGCGCGATGCCGAGCAGCAGCGCGATCGACAGGGCCAGCCCCATCAGCAGAAGCGTCCCGGGCAGGCGCTGCCCGATCAGCGTCGCCACCGGCATGTTGTAGCGCGGCGAAAAGCCGAGGCTGCCCTGCGCGAGGTTGCCGAGATAGGCATAGAGCTGATCGAGAAGCGGCAGGTCGAGGCCGAAGCGCTGGCGCAGCATGACCATCGTTTCCTCCGTTGCCGAGCCTGACTCGCCGGCCATGACATCAGCGGCGTCGCCGGGCGCCAGTTGCAGCAGGAAGAAGTTCAGGATCACGATGCCGATCACGGTCGGGACCGCTTGCAGGGCTGTGCGCCGCAAGACGCTGAAAAGCCGTCCACTCGTCGTCATGCCAATGGATATGCCTTATATAAGATCTATTTTATAGACTATTATCGCGCAAGAACCCGCTGGCGCGACCCAGCCTAATGCGTCCTGATGCCGATGAGGCGGGGAAGGGGGCGGGTCAGGTCCTGTGCGCGGCGGCGCAGCAGAAGCTGGTCGAGCAGGCGCAGCCCTTCAGGCCAGCCGCCATGGCCGCTGGCGACATTGATATGGCCGGCATCGCCGGCATCCACGAAGGCCGCTTCCCACATATTGGCGATCACGCGGGCGCGCTCGATCTCCATATACGGGTCGGTTCGGCTGGCGACCACGATGGCGGGGAAGCCGAACGGCTCATCCGGCACAGGGCCGAACGCCGCGATCCCGCGAATGCGCGACGCGCGCAGTTCGGGATCGGCAGGGGCGACCAGCAAGGCGCCGCCGATCGGGAGTCCAGGATGGCGGGCGGCAAGATGCGCGATCAGGGTCGATCCGAGGCTGTGACCCACCAGGATCCCACCGGGCCGCTTCAGGACATGGCGGCGCAGCGCATCGACCCAGGCTTCGAGTTGCGGTGCGTCCCAGTCATCCTGCTGGACGCGCTCGGCCTGCGCAATTTCGGCTTCCCAGCGGCTCTGCCAATGGGCGGGCTCGGAGCCGTAAAGGCCGGGGACGATGAGGACGGTCATGGCGATTTTCCTTTTCGTCCAGCTATCATCTGCGTCCGATAGTCCCCCGGTCAATGAAACGTGTTGGCGAAGTTGGGCGCCTTTTTAGGAGGGCATCCCGGCAATGGCACCATTCGGAGAATGTCCCGGTCTGCCGGGCAAAACGGCTTCTCTGCCGCCTGCCGACGCTGGAACATGCTCCTCGCGTCGATGACGACATGCCGAGCCGTCGACGATTGCTCTGGGTTTCTGCGGCTGCTGTCGGAGCGGTGGCCTCGAAGCTGCGCTCAGATGCCGGCACCATACTGAAGCGTCTCGTCGAGCTTGCCGTATATGCCGCGCCAGTAGAGCAGTGCGCCTTCTTCCTGGGCGTGGCGGATCGCCTTGATCCTGCCAATCAGGATGGTGTGGGAGTGACGCTCGATCGCCTCTTCGGTCTCGCAATCGAGGACGGCCAGCGCGCCGCCGAGCGTGGGGGCGCCGGTGGCGAGCGGGCCCCATTCCCCTTCGTGGAAGCGCGCATCGCCCTTGAAGCCGCCCCGTCCTGCAAAGCGATCGGCGATCCATTGGTGGCGTGCCGCCAGGACGTTGATCGCGAACCGGCCGGCGGCGTCGATGGTCGGCCAGGCCGAGGCGGCGCGATTGACGCAGACGATGACGGTTGGCGGTTCCGCCGACAGAGCCGTCAGGGATGTCGCCGTCAGCCCTGCGCGCTGCCCGCCATGGCTTGCGGTGACGATGCTGACTGCCCCCGCGACGTTGCGCATCACCGCCTTGAAGGCGTCGGCGTGAATGTCGCTGGACCGGAGAGGGCTGACTTGCTGGTACATCGCGCCACCACAAAATGCTCGACGGCTCGCCTGCCGTATTCGAGTCATTAGGGGAGGGTGCGATATTTGTCTATAATGTTTGTAGATTAATGCTAGATCGCATAATCCATTGCGATCCCCGGCCGGGCCAGAGAGCGGCGAACGAGGTCGGCGACCGTGGTGTTGTCGACGACCGAGGCCATGGCGTCGCGGACCTCGGTCATGACGGAGCGCACCGGGCAGGTGTCGATGTCGCCGCAGTCCTCGCAGGCGCGGAAAGCTGAGCGGCTCGCACAGGCGATCGGGGCGATCGGGCCTTCGAGTGCGCGGATGACCGCGCCGACCTTGATCGTTCTGGCCGGCTTGGCGAGCGCATAACCGCCGCCCGGGCCCTTCTTGCTGCGCAGCATGCCGGCATTGCGCAGGTCGAGCAGGATGGCATCGAGGAATTTTTTCGAGATGTTGTTCTTCTGGGCGATGTTGGCGACCTGTGCCGTTTCGCCGGCTTCAAGTTTCGCAAGGTGAACGATGGCCTTGAGGCCGTATTTGCCCTTGTTGGTGAGCACGGCGCTCGCCTCCCGCTTATGAATTACAGCATGTCTATCAACTTTGCCGAGGTTTGCAAACCAGTACGGTCGCGCTGGGGTGCTTTGCTGGTGAAATCATCCTTGTTTTTGCCTGCGCGGAGATGATCGTGCCTGTGGAGCGTTGGGGCCTATCAGCGAGCAGCCCTGGTTGGCAGGGTGCCGCGGCAAATCCGCTCCTGATTCACGCTGCGGGCAAAGGAATGCCCTTTATGCGGTGATTGGAAGAGTATACTACTTATTTAATATAGTAATGTTGACGACCTTCGCGAAGAGCGCGCTCTAAATGGCGTGTCGGGCGATCGCCGCGCGAATGTCTTTCCGGAGAAACGCGATGACCAGCACGAACCACCGCAAGGCGGACCACGAGATCGACGAGCTCTTCCTGGCGCGCTGGTCGCCCCGCGCCTTCTCGGCCGACGAGATCAGCCGGGACGAGTTGTTCCGTCTGTTCGAGGCGGCGCGCTGGGCGCCCTCCGGCTACAACGCCCAGCCTTGGCGCTTCATCTATGCCAGGAGAGGCGATGCCCATTGGGAGCGTCTGCTCGGGCTGCTCATTCCCTTCAATGCCTCCTGGGCGAAGGACGCGGCGGCATTGGTCGCGGTCGTCTCGAAGCCGACCCTGCGGCCGGCCGGCAAGACGGAGGAAGTCGCCAATTACAGCCATTCCTTCGACGCCGGCGCGGCCTGGGCACTGCTGGCGCTGCAGGCCTCGCTGCTTGGCTGGCAGGCGCATGGCATGTCCGGTTTCGACCATGCGCGCGCCGCCACGGAACTCGGACTTCCGGAGGGCTATCGGCCCGAAGCTTTTGTGGCGATCGGTAAGCCGGGCGACAAGTCGCAGCTTCCCGAAGGCTTGCAGGCGCGCGAGACGCCGAGCCAGCGTGATCCGATCGACAGCCTCGTCTTCGAGGGCGTGTTCGCGGGTTGATGTATTCCGCCTGGGTCGCCGCTTGCCTCAGCCTTCGAGAAAGCGCGCGACATCGGGGTCGGCGCGCAACTCGGCGAGTTCGTCCGAGGTTGGCAGAACGGGGCGGTCCCGCGACGCATCGACGAGGCAGAGGAAGCCCAGCGACTCGTCCGGCCCGGCGCGGAACTGGTGCCAGGTCCAGCCGGGGATGGTGACGAGATCGAGCGGGCCTATCTCGGCGACCTCGCTGCCGACGAGACAGCGGCCCCTGCCACGTATCACGACGACGCCATGGACATGGCCATGGCGTTCGAGCGTGGTGTGGCCGCCGGGCTCCACCTCGAAATAGCGCAGCTCGCCGGCGAGGTCCGTCCGCGAGAACAGGATCTGGCGCGCGACGCCGCGAAAAGGCGTGTCGGCCCCCTTCCTTGTAGGGCATGCGCTCGACGCCCGACCAGCCGAAGCCGTCCAGATGCCGCCGCAGCGCTGGCGCTTCCGGATGGCTCTCGGGCAGGGATCTCTCAGACATGGGCCTGCGTCTCCGAATGGCGGCGGACCGTTTCGACGAATTCGGCCGTGGCGTCGGTCAGCCGGTTGCCCGCGGCCAGCAGGTTTCCGCCGATCAGGAGCATGACGTCGCGCCCGTAGAAGTCCAGGATCTCCGCGGCGCGCGCAACGCTCATGCCGCCGGCCGGCACCGGCACCGCCGCTGCGAGGTCGTCTGCCGTGGACAGCGCCGCTTTCGAAATGCGGCGGCAGGTCTCTGGCGAGTAGCCGAAACGACCGCCGTGATTGGGGAAGATGACCGCGTCGAGCCCGACGGCCCGCCAGAGGCTGGTGAGGCAGGCCGGGTCGATCCGCGCCGCGCCGGCGAGACTCGGATGGGCGAAGAAGGCGATGTCGGGATACTCGCGGATGAGCTGCTGCACATTGGCGAGCCCGATAATCGCCGGCGTCACCATCGCCGTATCAAGCCCTTCCTCGCGGACGATACGGAGCTGTTCGCGCACCGCGTCGAGGCTTCCCGAGAGGCTGGGCACATAGCGGCTGGGATGCCCCGTGGTCGCGACCGCGTGCCGCACGGCTGCGGCGCAAGCGGGCACACGCTTTGAGAAGGGGCTGTAGGCCTGCTCGGCGAGGCCGTGATCGTCCTTGATGTAGTCGATGCCGCCGCGTGCGAAGGCCTCCGCCAATCGGGCGAGCCCTTCCGGCGGCAGGCCCTGCGGCTTCAGCGCCGAGCAGGTCAGCGCGCGGGCCTCCGCGCCGACCCGTTGGCGCAAGCCCGCGAGCCCATGCCGGGGACCGCTTCCGAGAGCGCTGCGAAGCGTTGCCGGCAGTTCGACGTCAAACAGGGTCAGATCGTCGTGCAGGGACGAGTTGCCGAACAGCACGTTCAGCAATTGTCCCGCATCGTCTCCGACGGTCGCAGCCGAGAGCCTGATCCGCAGGGCGTGCAGACCCGGCGCGAGCTGGTCGGTGGCGACGACCTGGCCGAGAATGTGCTCGGTCACGAAGGCATCCTCGACCGCGTCTGGCGGCATCTCGATGCTCTGCTCGACGGCGATCGCCAGGGCGCGAGCCCGGGCATCGCCGTTGCCGCGCAGATGATAGGTGACCTCGATCCAGCTCATGACTTGCAGATGCTCGTCAGGCCGTCAGCGCAGCACGAAACCGAGATTCGTCAGGGCTTCGCGGATGCGGTCGCGCCCGCTCAGCGATTGCGGTCCGGCGACCCGGGCGAGTGCCTGCCGCGACCACGGCACCTGCGGAATCGCCTGCTCGCCCTGGAAATCCTGGATCGACCCGTCATAGGCCGCAACCGCGTCCGGCGCGAAGCCTGCGCCATATTGCTCGCGATGCAGGACGACGGACGGGGAGAGGCGCGGCTTGATTCCGGTCACGACATTCGGGTCCGGGTAACCCACGCAGAGGCCGAAGACCGGGAAGATCTTCGGGGGCAAGCCGAGTTCGGCCGCCACGCGCTCCGGATCGTTGCGCAGGGCGCCGATATACACTGTTCCCAGACCAAGGCTCTCGGCTGCGAGCACGGCGTTCTGCGCAGCGAGTGCCGCGTCGATGATGCCGACGAAAAGCGTCTCGAGATAATCCAGCGCGTCGACGGCGTGGCCGCGCGCCGCGCCAAGCCCGCTCAGCCGGTTCAGATCGGCGAGCCAGACCAGCAGGGTCGGGGCTTGCAGAATATGCTTCTGGTTGCCGGTCACCTCGGCGAGGCGGGCCTTGCGTACCGGATCGGACACCTCGACCACGCTCCAGGTCTGGAGATTGGAGGAACTGGCGGCCGATTGCGCCGCAGCCACCAGCGTCTCGACCGTGCCGAGGGGCAAGGGATCGGGGCGGTAGCTGCGAACGGACCGGTGCGAGAGGATCTGCCCGATCACGCTGTTCCAGTGTTCGGTCGGCGTCTGCGAAGCATCCCGATAGCGCGCCTGCAGCAGAGCTTCCGGGCCGTCGTCGGCGGTGACGGCCGACAGGGCGGGAGCCTCGGTCGTGGCTCTGTTGGGCAGGCTTGGCATGGAAGGCGCTCCGTGGCGAAAGGCATATGTCATGACGAGCGAGAGCGGCATCAACGCGCCATGCCCCAGCGCCTCACCGTAAGCCGCTCGATCGTCGCGAACACGATATTTTCGATCACGAGCCCGATGATGATCACGAGCAGAAGGCCGGCGAAGACCTTGTCGGTGTAAAGCTCGTTGCGGTTCTGGAAGATGTACCAGCCCAGTCCGCCACGTCCGGACGAGGCGCCGAAGACGAGTTCGGCGGCGATCAGCGTGCGCCAGGCGAAGGCCCAGCCGATCTTGAGGCCGGACAGGATCGCCGGCAGGGCGGCAGGCACCAGGATGCCGAAGACATAGCGCAGGCCGGTGAGCCCGTAATTGCGCCCGGCCATGCGCAGGGTGTCGGGCACGCCCTGGAAGCCCGCGAAGGTGTTGAGCGCGAGCGGCCAGAGCACGGAATGGATCAGCACGAAGATCAGGCTGCCGGGCCCCAGCCCGAACCAGAGCAGGGCGAGCGGCAGCAGCGCGATCGCAGGCAGCGGATTGAACATCGCCGTCAGCGTCGAAAGCAGGTCACGCCCGAATTGAGTCGAGACGGCAAGCGTCGTCAGCAGGAAGGCAAGCACGACGCCAGCGACATAGCCCTGCGCCAGCACGACGAGCGAAATGCGGGCCCTGTCCAGAAGTTCGCCCGTCGCCAGCCCCTCGACGAGCGCCTGCAAGCTGGCGAGGAAGGTCGGGAGCAGCAGGTCGTTGTCCTGCCAGCGCGCGGCGATCTCCCAGAGGCCGGCAAGCAGGACAAGGATCAGCGCCTTGCGCAGCCAGCCCTGCCGGATCAGGCGCTCGACCGTCGGTCGGGGGCGTATCAGTGCCGTCGCGACGAAGGGCGGCAAGGGCCGGTCATATTCCGGCCGGATCGGTGGTTGCGCGAGACTCATGGCTGAGAAAGACTCATGGCTGCGTGCCGCCATCGATGGCGCCCGCGCCGTTGGCATCGGTCTCGAAGAGGCGCTCGTGCAGCCGCTTCACCGCCTTCTGGAACGGCTCTCCGCCGAGGCTGCCGAGGTCGAATTCGTGGCTGTTGAACTCGGCTCTCAACCGGCCGGGATGCGGAGACAGCACGGCGACGCGGTTGCCGATGATCAGGGCCTCCTCGATCGAATGGGTGACGAACAGCAGCGTGAAGCGGACTTCGTCCCACAGCTTCAGCAATTCCTCCTGCATGGTTCGGCGCGTGAGGGCATCGAGCGCCGCAAACGGCTCGTCCATCAGCAGTATCTTGGGCTGCATCGCGAGAGCCCGCGCGATCGCCACGCGCTGCTTCATGCCGCCTGAGAGCTGATGCGGGTAACTATCGGAGAAACCGGACAATCCGACCTTGTGAACATAGTGGCGTGCGCGCTCCAGCGCTTCGCCGCGTGGCAGGCTGCGCGAGGCGATGAGCGGAAAGGCGACGTTCTGCAGCACGGTCTTCCAGGGCGGCAACTGGTCGAATTCCTGAAAGACGACGATCCGGTCCGGCCCCGGGCCGCGAACTTGCTGCCCGCCCAGCCGTATCTCGCCCTCGACGGGCTCGATGAAGCCGGCGACCGCCTTGAGCAGGGTCGATTTTCCGCATCCGGACGGCCCCAGCAGCACGAAGCGGTCGGCTTCGTGGACATCGAAGCCGACACGATGCGTGGCCCGCACGATTGCGTCGGCTGTGCGATACTCCAGGCTGACGGCATTGACTTGTAGGAGTGGTCCGGCCATGGCTGCGGGCGCGGCCGCATGGGTCTGCCGGGCAGCCCGCTCCTCACGAACCTGTGCCAGCGACGTGTCGCGCAACAACTCGTCGGCCACGATCGTCATCGACACCTCTCAGCTGCCGGCCGCGATGCGCGGGTCAGCGAAGAAATAGTCGGACAGCGCTTTCGGCTCGTTTTTGATCGCGCCGACGCGGTGCAGGAACTGGCCCAGGCCGAGCGTGTTCTGCGGCTCGACCTTGAAGGTCACCTGCGGGTTCTTGATGATCTCCAGCAGCAGCTTGCGGTCGCCCTTGCCGCCATTGGCCTTGAGATAGACGTCGGCTGCCTGCTCGGGATTGGCCACGACGAACTTGGCCGCTTCGTCGAGTGCATCGAGGAAGGCTCGATAGGTCTTGGGCGAATCCTTGTAGAATTTCTCGGTGGTGTAGAGCACGGTCGAGGACGCCGGGCCGCCCTGGACGTCATAGGAGTTGAGGACGATCCGGGCCTTCGTGTTCTCGGCGAGTTCCTGCTCCTGGAAGGGCGGATTGCCGAAATGCCCGGTGATCTCCGTGCCGCCCTTGATGATCGCGGCTGCCGCCTCCGGATGGGGAATGGCGACGCTGATCTTGTCGAGGCGATTGAATTCCTTGTCGCCCCAGAGCTTGGCCGAAGCCCATTGCAGGATGCGCGCCTGGACCGAGACGCCGACGGCGGGCAGGGCGATCCGGTCCTTCTCGGTGAAGTCCGCTATCGTCTTTACATTGGGGTTGTTGGTGACGAGGTAGTAGGGAAAGTTGCCAAGCGAGGCGACGCCCTTGACGTTCTGCCGGCCATGCGTCCGGTCCCAGAGCGTGAAGAGCGGCCCGACGCCGGCGCCGGCGATCTCGATATTGTTCGAGAGCAGCGCGTCATTGACGGCCGCGCCGCCCGAGAGCTGGACGAAATCGACCTTGATGTCGACGCCGGCTTCCTTGCCGTGCTTCTCGATCAGCTTCTGCTCGGCCGCGACATCGAGCAGCAGATAGACGACGCCAAACTGCTTGGCGATCCGCAACTGCCCTTCGGCTGCGGCCGGGCCGATCGCGGCGAGTGCCAGCGCGGCACCACCCATGAGGGCGGCAGCCTGCCGGCGTGAAATCAAGCTGGTCCATTTCATCATGCCGCACTCCCGATCGACGTCGATACCGCCGCCAAAGGGGGCGGTTCTGATGTCGCGAGCTTGACCGCGCAGGGCTGGGGCGTCAATTAGAATGTTCTTTTTAAAGAACGGAAGCGAAGGGGGTAACCTTTCTCGATCGCCGGCCTGCACAGATTTTAAATCTACCCGATGCGGGTGATGGCTATGATCGTGAGATTACGCGCGCCCGCGAAGCGTCTTGTCAGGCATGGTCCGATTTTCTGCGCGGACTGTTCTTTTTAAAAAACGGTTCTATTGACGCGGCGGGGTCGGCGCCAGCATCATCCTGGCTGCCGGCGAATGCATCCGGCCCTTCCAAAGGCTCCGGGCGTCGCCGCCCGCCTTCGCCCGCGCCCACGAGGTCCGACATGCCACAGCCAAGCCGCCAGTTGGCGCTCAATCTCTTCATCTATCCCGGCGGCCATCATGAGGCGGCCTGGCGCTACAAGGATTCCGAGCCCAAGCGCGTTCTGGACATCAGCTACTATCAGGAACTCGCCCGCCGGGCGGAGGCCGCCAAGTTCGACGCGATCTTCTTTGCCGATGGTCCGTCTCTGCCGGAGAATGTCCGCTATTCTTCGCGGGTGCGTTTCGAGCCGTTGACCTGGCTTTCCGCGATCGCTGCCGCGACGCAGAAGATCGGTCTGATCGGCACCGCCTCGACCACCTACAACGAGCCCTACAATCTGGCGCGGCTCTATGCCTCCCTCGACCATCTCTCGAATGGCCGAGCTGGCTGGAACATCGTGACGACGAGCGACGCCGGTGCGGCGCAGAATTTCGGCCTGCCCGAGCATCCTCCCCATGGCGAGCGCTACGAGAAGGCGCGCGAGTTCTTGGAGGTGGTGACCAAGCTCTGGGACAGCTGGGAGGACGACGCATTCGTGGCGGATCCCGAAAGCGGGGTCTTCGCCGATTCCGACAAGGTCCATCGCATCGACCATGTCGGCCGACATTACCGGGTGCGCGGCCCCTTGAACATCGCGCGGTCGCCGCAGGGACGCCCGGTCTATGTGCAGGCCGGTTCGTCCGAGGATGGCCGCTCCTTCGCCGCGCAGCATGCCGAGGCGATCTTCACCGCCCATCAGACGCTGGCGAGCGCCCAGGCCTTCTATGCCGACATCAAGGCCCGCGCGGTCTCGCTCGGCCGGCGGCCGGAGCATATCCGCGTGCTGCCCGGGATCAGCCCCTATCTCGGCTCGACGCAGGGAGAGGCCGACCGGCTGGAGGAGGAGATCAACGACCTCATCCAGACCCCTGCGTCGCTCGATCAGCTCAAGCGCATGATCGGCATCGACCTCTCGGGCTTCGATCTCGACGGACCGTTTCCGCGCCATCTCATCGATACGAACGGGCCCAAGGGCGTCGCGAGCCGCTTCCAGCTCATCATCGACATCGTCGACCGCGAGCAGCCGACGATCCGCCAGCTCATCAAGCGTCTCGCCGGCGGCCGCGGCCACTGGGTCCTGGTCGGCACGCCGGAGCGCGTGGCGAACGAGATCCAGACCTGGTTCGAGCAGGGCGCCGCCGATGGCTTCAACGTGATGCCGCCCTGGCTGACCGGCGGTTTTGACGCCTTCGTCTCCGAGGTGGTGCCGATCCTGCGCAAGCGCGGACTCTTCCGCGAGGATTACACCGGCAGCACGCTACGCGACCATTACGGCCTGCCGCGTCCGGAGAGTGGATTTTCCCTGGCCCAGCGCCGGAGCGCCTGAACGGTTCGAGCGGCATCCTCCAAAGAAGAAGGCGCGGGATCGTCTCCCGCGCCTTTTTCGTCTCCGACGGTCGTGCGCCTCCGTCAGGTCGCCGGAATTCCGAAGTTGATGCCGGCCTCCAGCGCCCGGTCGAGCTGGGCGTGGCCCTCGGCCTCGCTGTTCTGCTGGCCCCAGGTCATAGTGCCCAGTTCGCTGCGGGCGGGGCGAGGGGAGATGGGCCCCTTCGACACGGTAGCGCTTGCCGACATGGTGGATCTTGTGGATGCGGCGCGGGTCGGAGAGGACGCCCCCGTCGCGGTCCTTGAGCAGAGCGCCCTCGTCCCAGGAGCCTTCCCAGAGCTTGAACACCACATCGAGATATTCCTGCGCCCACTCATAGCGCTCGTCATGCTCGGTCAGTCGCTCGAAGCCGAAATTGCGCGCGGCATTCTCCTGCGTCGAGGTCACGATGTTCCAGGCGACGCGGCCCTTGCTGATATGGTCGAGCGTCGAGGCTCGTCGCGCGAATTCGAAGGGGTGGGCCTGCAGCACCGAACTGGTGAAAGCGAGGCCGAGATGCTGCGTGTTGACCGCCAGCGCCGAGAGCAGCACCGAGGGGTCGTTGCTCGGGATCTGAAGCCCTTCGCGGACATTGACCGTATAGTCGCCGTTGACCAGCCCGTAGAGGCCGACGACATCGGCGAAGAAGGCCGCGTCGAAGAGCCCAGCCTCCAGCGTTTTCACCAGCTCTATCCAGACTTCGACCTCGTTGAAATCGGCCTGCCGCGCTTCCGGATGCCGCCACAGCCCATGCCGGATGTGGGAGACGGTGTTCATGACGAAGGCATTGAACAGAAGAGCGGTCAGGGGCGGCGTCCTTGATGGCGCGCCGAGGGATGTGAAGGGCGCGCCGCAGCATCGGCAGTGTGCCTTAGAAGGCGCGCAATCCCAGCGCGGTGCTGGCCTCCTCGGCCATCCAGCCGAGGCGTTCGTAGTCGCCGCGCCAATAGACCAGCGCCGCGTCGTTGCTGCCGAGGCGGATGTCGCGGACGCGGCCGATGACGATGGCGTGTGAGTGCCGCTCGATGATCTCCTCGACCTCGCAATCCAGCGCGGCCAGCGCTCCGACCAGAAGCGGGGCGCCGGCGATACCACTGGTCCATTCGGCGTCGGCATAGCGCGCCGCACCCTTCTCGCCATTGCGCCCGGCAAAGCGGTCGGCGACCTGCTTTTGCGTGGCGTTGAGGAAATTGACGCCGAAACTGCGATTGCGCGCCAGAACGGGATAGGACGAGGATGACAGGTTCAGCCCGAGCATGATCGTCGGCGGTTCGGCCGAGAGCGACGAGACCGAGGTGGCGGTCAGGCCGGTGCGGTCATCGCCATGGCCCGTGGTGATGACGCTGACGCCGCCGGCGAGATGCCGGAAGGCCTGGCGGAAGCTCGCCGGATCGTCATGGATACGGCTGGCGGGCTTGGGGAAGGGGGTGACGACCGACATCGTTTTCGTCTCCTCAGATCGTGTAGTCGGGGATGTTCGTGTCCTCGCGGATCAGATCCTTGAGGATGCGCTCTTCGAGCAGGGCGATATCGACCGAGCCGCGCCGGCGCGGGCGTGGCAGGTCGATGGTCAAGTCGAGCGTGATCTGGCCGTCGTCGATCATCACGACGCGGTCGGCGAGCGTGAGCGCCTCGGAAACGTCGTGGGTGACGAGGATCGCGGTGAAGCCTTGCGTCTGCCAGACGCGTTCCAGCAGGCTTTGCATCTCGATGCGGGTCAGCGCGTCCAGTGCTCCCAGCGGCTCGTCGAGAGCCAGCACGCGCGGCCGACTGACAAGGGCCCGGGCCAGCGCCACGCGCTGCCGCTGACCGCCGGACAAGAGCGCCGGCCATTGCTGCGCCTTGGCTTCGAGGCCGACCGCCCGCAGCGTCTGGAAGGCGCGCTCCTCGGCCTCAGGCAGCCTCCGGTCGGCGCCGAGCCCGACCTCGACATTGGAGAGCACGCGGGCCCAGGGCAGCAGCCGCGGCTCCTGGAACATCAGGCGCGGCGTCGCCGCCGCGCTGCCGGAGCCGATGCCGTTATCCTGGCCGAAGCGAAGGCTGCCCTCGCTCGCCTGATCGAGTCCGGCGAGAATGCGCAGGAGCGTGCTCTTGCCGCAGCCGCTGCGCCCGACGATGGCGAGGAACTGGCCGGCGGGGATGTCGAGATCGATGCCGCGCAGAACCTCGAGATCGCCGAAGCGCTTCCTGAGACCGCGGATCGCGATCGACTGTCCGCGTGCAGCCTTCGATTTCGCGGCTTTGTCCTCGAACAGGGCCTCGAAGGAAAGCGCGCTCGGCGCCAGCGTCGCTGTCGTCATGGCGCTGTCCTCAGGCTTTCTGGAAGGCCGGATGCCAGGACAGGCAGAGCCGTTCGAGCAGGCGCACGGCCGAGTCGGCGAGCTTGCCGAGAGCTGCGTAGATCACGATCGCCAGCACGACGACGTCGACCAGCATGAACTCGCGGGCGTTCATCGCCATGTAGCCGATGCCGGAATTGGCCGCGATCGTCTCGGCCACGATCAGCGTCAGCCACATGATGCCGAGGCCGTAGCGCACGCCGACGAAGATCGAGGGCAGGGCGCCGGGCAGGATGACGCGCCGGAACAGCTCCCAGTTGCTCATGCCATAGGAGCGGCCCATCTCGACGAGCTGGCTGTCGACCGTGCGAACGCCATGGAAGGTGTTGATATAGATCGGGAAGAACACGCCCAGCGAGGTCAGGAACAGCTTGGCCCCCTCCTCGATACCGAACCACAGGATCACCAGCGGGATCAGCGCGAGGTTGGGGATGTTGCGGATCATCTGGACGGTGGTGTCCGTCAGCCGCTCGGAGGTCTTCGACAGGCCGTTGAACAGGCCGAGCGCGAAGGCGAGCGAGCCGCCGAGCAGGAAGCCCGCGATCGCCCGCTTGAAGCTGACGGCGATGTTCTCGCCCAACTGGCCGTTCAATGTGAGGCGCCAGCCGGCCGCGAGCACGTCGCTGGGGGCCGGCAGCACGTTGGGCGCGATCAGGCCGAGCTTCGAGCCCGCCTGCCAGATCAGCAGCAGGGCGAAGGGAAGCAGCCAGGGCGTCAGCCGCCCAAGCCATGGCCGCAGGGCGAAGGGAAGCAGCCAGGGCGTCAGCCGCCCAAGCCATGGCCGCAGGGCGGCGTAGTTCGGGAACCTTATGATCGAATTGCGCTCAGCGGCGCGGATCAGGCCTTCAGCGCTATCGGTCACGAGCTGGAGGCCCGTTTCTGGTCGGGCTTCAGGTCATTGGCGATGGTCTCGCCGAAAGGACCGTTGTTGACCACGCCCCCGAATACCGGCCTGCCATGGTTGAGCGTGAGCAGCGGGAAGACGAGCTCGGCGAACCGATAGGCCTCCTCCAGATGGGGGTAGCCGGAGAGGATGAAGCTGTCGATGCCGAGCCCCTGATACTCCTTGATCCGGGCCGCGACCTGCTCAGGGCTGCCGACGAGCGCGGTGCCCGCTCCGCCGCGGACGAGGCCCACGCCGGCCCAGAGGTTCGGCGAGATCTCGAGCTTGTCGCGGCTGCCGCCATGCAGCGCCGACATCCGCCGCTGCCCTTCGGAATCCATCCGCGCGAAGATGGCCTGCGATTTGGCGATCGTCGCTTCGTCGAGATGGCTGATCAGCTTGGCGGCGGCGGCCCAGGCCTCGGCTTCCGTCTCGCGCACGATGACGTGCAGGCGGATGCCGAAGGAGACCTTCCGGCCCGCGGCCTTCGCCGCGGCGTCGACGACGGCCATCTTCTCCGCCACCGCTGCAGGAGGCTCGCCCCAGGTCAGGTATTTGTCGATGGTCTGTGCTGCGACATCGACGGCGGCCGGCGAGGAGCCGCCAAAATAGAGCGGCGGCCCTCCGGCCTGCGAAGGCGGATAGAGCAACTGGCCATCGGCGACGCGGATGTGCTTGCCTTCATACGTCACCGTCTCGCCGCGCAGCAGCGCCGAATAGACGGCGAGGAACTCGCGCGTGACCTCGTAGCGCTCGTCATGGGAGAGGAAAATGCCGTCGCCGGCATTCTCGACCGGGTCGCCCCCGGTCACGACATTGACCAGCAGGCGCCCGTTCGTGACGCGGTCGAGCGTGGCCGTCATGCGCGCCGCCACCGTCGGCGACTGCAGGCCGGGTCGGACCGCGACGAGGTAGCGCAGGTTCTGGGTCAGCGGCGCGACGGCCGAAGCGACGATCCAGGAATCCTCGCAGCTCCGGCCCGTCGGCAGCAGCACGCCGTAATAGCCGAGGCTGTCGGCCGCCTGGGCGATCTGGCGCAGATAGGCGAAATCGGTCTGGCGCCCGCCGGTCGCGGTGCCGAGATAGCGGCCATCGCCATGGGTCGGCAGGAACCAGAGGACATTGGCGCTCGGCGCAGGGGCGATACTCACGAGCCGATCCTCCTGACGGCGCTGGCGATGGTCACGGGCCTGGGCAACAGGCCGAGCCCATGGAAGGTGTCGGCGATGCGCTGCTGCTCGGCGATGGTCGCCTCGTCGAGGGAACGGATGCCGTAACTCTGGCGCTTCAGGGCGATGTCAAGGATTGGCACCGGGATGCCTGTCGAGGGCGAGAGCGCTTCGGCCACCGCCTTGATGTCGGCCTTGGCCCAGTCGTCGACGTCGGAGAGCTGCTTCAGGAAGACCTTGAGCACGGCCTCGTGGTTGGCGACGAGCTTCTCGCTGGCGAGATAGAACTGGTGGTTCGACACGGTGTCGGTTCCATCAGTCAGCACACGCGCCCCGATCGTGGCCTCGGCCGCGGCCTGGAACGGATCCCAGATCGCCCAGGCATCGACCGCGCCGCGCTCGAAGGCGGCCCGCGCATCGGCGGGCGCCAGGAAGACTGGGGTGATGTCGCCATAGGCGACGCCCGCCTTCTCCAGCGCCTTGACCAGCAGGTAGTGGACGTTCGAGCCCTTGTTCAGGGCGACCTTCTTGCCCTTGAGCTCGGCGACCGATTTGAGCGGGCTGGTCCTGGGGATCAGGATCGCCTCGCCCTTGGGCGCGGGCGGCTCATAGGCGACGTAGACCAGCGGCGCGCCGGCGGCCTGGGCGAAGATCGGCGGCGCCTCGCCGGTGTTGCCGATGTCGATCGCGCCGACATTGATGGCTTCCAGCAATTGCGGCCCAGCCGGAAACTCGGTCCAGGTGACCTTGTATCCGAGCGGCTCGACCGCCTTCTCCAGCGTGCCCTTGCCCTTGAGAAGAACGATCTTGCCGTATTTCTGAAAGCCGACGCGCAGTTCCTTAGGCGCAGAGCCTGACTGGGCGACGGCCGCGCCCGAGGCGAGGGCAAGCGATGTTCCAGCGAGGCTGGCAATGAAATCTCTGCGGTGCATGACAGGGTAAGTCTCTGATCTCGATGACTGGGGCAGGTTCAGGCGGCTTTGCGCAGGCTCTGCACGGCGCGGCGGTCGGCCACGGCGCGGTTGGCCTGCTCCACCGAGCGGAAGGTCTTGCCGTCCAGAGCGTCGAAGGCCGGCTGGGAGGAAAAGAAACGGAAGTTGCCGGTCGAGCCGACGACGATGCCGGCGGCGTCGCCCTGGACTTCGATGACGATGGCTTTGGACATGCGGCTTCATTCGCCGAAAGCTTCGGCGCCTTCTCAATCTGCGAAGATTTGGGAGGAGGTGGTCTTCAGCCGCGCATGACGCGCGGTAAAACCGCCGTCAACATCGTGACGAACGCAGGAAGGCCGAGAGGCGAAGAAGGTATTTTACGACGAAATCGACAATAACAATCACGGCGTGTCTCCAGAAACGGAGCCCACGATTCCATCGTGGTGCTTTTAGCATTGGTGACGCGGCGCAAGCTGCTCCAGCAAATCCCGCGATCGATCAAAAAATGAACTCGACCGATACATGAAGTGTTCTCGATCTCGCTGTTCGGGTCAATGAAAGCGCTTTTCAAAGATCGAAGAGGAAGGGGGAGAATGCCCTCCCGACCGGGTCACTCTCGATCGGGTTTGTCTCGCTTGCCTTTCAGGCGAGCAATCCCGCGAGAGCAGGCCTGTCGCCGGCCTGCAAGATGTCGCGTGTCGGCACCGCTCCATCCCCGTTCGTCTGGTTCGGCTGGGCGGCTGTTCCGGGGGGAGGCGACCTGATAGCCTCGCGAGGATTGAGATTCCCGGACAGAGCGAGGCGATGACAACCAAGGCTCAGGGCGGTTCCGTCGCTGCGCTCGGCGCAATCGTCACCGGGGCCCTCATGCTGCAGGTTGCCGGCACGATCGTGAATACGGTGGTGCCGCTGCGGATGGCGATCGCCAATCAGCCGCCGCTCCTGATCGGCCTCGTCGCTTCGGCCTATTCGCTCGGCTTCCTGCTGGGCTGCTTCACCATCCCCTCCCTCGTGCGCCGGATCGGCCATATCCGCGGCTTCGCCGTGTTCGCGGCGCTCCAGGCGGCTTCGACGCTGAGCCTTCCGCTGATACCCGAAGCCTGGTGGGGAGCTTCGCGGCTGGTCATGGGCCTCGCGGCGGCGGGGCACGGCATCTGTATTGAAAGCTGGATCAGCGGACAGGCCAGCGGCACCCAGCGCGGCCGCATTTTCGGCGTCTACCAGATCCTCAATCGCGTCGCGATGATCGGCTCGCAGGTCGGGGTCGGCTATGTCGCGATCCAGTCGCATGACGTCTTTCTCTACGCCAGCATGGCCTTCTCCATCGCCCTCATTCCCGTAGCACTGACGAGGGCGAGGGGACCTGAGTCGAGCGAGGTCGTCTCGGTCAGCCTGCGCACGCTTTGGCAGCACGCGCCCGCCGCCGTCGTCGGCTGTCTCTATGTCGGGCTGGTCAGCGGTCCGCTGACGAATGTGGTGCCTGCCTATGGCATCCTGTCGGGGCTGGACCAGAGGGCGACGATCCTGCTCACGGCCGGCATCCAGATGGGCGCCCTGCTGATGCAATGGCCGATGAGCCTGCTGGCGGATCGCGTCGCCAGCCGCCTGATCATGCTCATCGCCGTCAGCATCGTCGCCGTGGCGGCAGCCCTGCTGGTCACGCTTCTGAACTTCGATGTGGCCCAGGGCCGGATCTGGCTTTTCGGCCTGTTTGCGCTGATCGGCGGCTGCAGCATCCCGCTCTACACGGTCGCCGTGACGCATGCCTATTTCCGCATCGGGCGCGACCAGGCGGTCGGCCTCTCCGCACAGTTGCTGTTTCTCTGGGGCGCCGGTTCAGCTCTGGGGCCGATGGCCGCGACCGCGCTGATGCAGCTCCTGGGGCCCCAGGGCATGCTCGCCTATATCATGGTGCTGTCGCTTGTCGTCGCGATCTACATCGCGCTCCGGATCTCACGAAAGCCGTCGCCGACTTTCGTGGAGGGCGAGCGCGGCGCGACCGCGCCGACGATCCCCGATATCGAGATGACGAAGCGATAAGACGCCGGTGGGAGCCCTACGGGTCCTGATCATAGCCCAGATAGGAGCCGAGCTTCATCATCGCCTTGTAGACCTGGCGGCCTGTGGTGTCGTCCAGGATGACAGCGCGGCCGTCGACGACGAGATAGATCAGGTTCTCGCCCTGCCAATAGGACGAGCGGCCGAATTCGAGCTCCACGGGCTCCGATCGGTCGGTCACGTCCACCAGAACGGAATCGAAATATTGCGTCGTCGTCACCGTGCTCGCCCCTCGATCTGACGGGCTGCTGCCCTGACGGCGATCTAAGGTCTGCGGGCCGAGCGGTTCAACCTCTCATCGACTTCATGAGGCTATCGGCGCCGCGCGCCAGGATGACCGCATCCGAGCCGCAGGCGACGAAGGAGAAGCCCTCCGCCAACAGGCTCCTGGCGAAAGCCGGGTCGAAGACCAGCGTGCCGACCGGGATGCCGGCCTTGATCAGCGCCTGCGCCGCAGGGCGGATGAGGTCCCACACCGCCGGGTCCGTCGGTTTGCCGAGCAGGCCGATATCCGCTGCGATGTCGGCCGGGCCGAAGAACACGCCATCGACGCCGTCGACCCTGCCGATCTCAAGGGCCTGCGCGATCGCCGCGCGCGTTTCGATCTGGACGATGACGGCCGTCTCGTCCTGAATCCGGCTGAAGTAATCGCTCATGCGCCCGAAGGCGTTGGCGCGGGTGCAGCCGCTGACGCCCCGGATGCCGTGCGGAGGGTAGCGCGTCGCGGCCACCGCCCGTTCGGCCTCGGCGGGGCTCTGCACCATCGGAAAGAGCAGCCCGGGCGCGCCGAGATCGAGCAGCCGCTTGACCAGAACCGCATCGTTCCAGTCCGGCCGCACGATCGGCGTGACCGGGTGGGCGGCCAGAACCTGCAACTGCGCCATCACCGAGTTCAGGTCGTTGGGCGAGTGCTCGGTGTCGATCAGCATCCAGTCGAAGCCGGATGTCGCGACGGCTTCGGTGGCAAAGGCGCTGGAGAGGCTGAGCCAGAGCCCGATCTGCGGTTGCCCGCCCCGTATCGATGCGAGAAACCTGTTCGTGGGCAGTTGCATCGCCTGGTTCTCCATTGCGCCGATCTATGCGCGTGACGGGGCTAGCGCGGCAGCTCGCCGCGCCGCGACGTCGCCAGTACATCGGCCACGCGTTCGTCGGACAGCCCGTAATCGGCACCGGCGGCCTCGGCCGAAATGTAACCCAGAGCCAGATCGCGTTCGACGCTTCCCACGTCCCGTTCGCCCGGTGCGCCATAGCCCGCCCCGCCGGGGAAGGCCATCACGACCTTCCGGCCATGCGGCACGAACTGCTTGCCTTTGCCCTTCATCGCCGTGCCGTCGTCGAGCGCGATCGTCGTAGGCGCGCCGGCGCCGCCGCCGCGCCGGCCGCGGGCCGGATGGTGGACACGGTCGAACATGGCCTGGATGTCGAACTCGTAGCCCTCCCAGGCGCCAACCTCCATGTGCTGGCCGAGGCCGCCACGATGCCGGCCGTTGCCGCCGGAATCGGGCCGCAACTCCTTGCGCCAGACAATGACGGGGCCGACCTGCTCGGTCGCCTCGACCGGCATCGTCATGACGCCGGAGGGAAAGGCCGTAGCGCTCATGCCGTCGAGCGTCGGGCGGGCGCCCGAGCCGCCCGAATTGAAGGTCAGGACCTCGGCGCGAACGGCGTCCACTGGTGCGGGAGCGTCGCTGCGCGGTCGCAGCGAAACCTGGAAGTTGCACAGGCTGCCCGCCCCTTCGGCCGGAGCGACGCCGGGCAGAATCTTGTCGAGCGCATCGTAGATCGTGTCCGGCACCATGTGGCCGATGATGTGGCGCAGCGCGACCGGCGCCGGCCAGAGCGCGTTGACGATCGTGTTCTCCGGCGCGACGATCCGGAAAGGCTCCAGCGAGGCCGCGTTATTGGGGATTTCGGGCGCGATCGCGCATTTCAGGGCGTAGCAGGTATAGGCCTTGGTATAGACCAGCGGCACGTTGATGCCGTTCTTGTCGAGGCCCGAGGTTCCGGCCCAGTCGCAGAGCACGCCGTCCGCCTCGATCGAGATCTTCACATGCAGGTCGATCGGCCGGCTGTAGCCGTCGATCCGCATATGCCCCTCGGCCTGCGCACGCGGCAGCGCCGCGATCTTGTCGAGCGTCGCCTGACGGGAATTGGTCAGGATGAAGTCGGAGATGCCGGCGAGATCCGCAAGCCTGAACTCGACCATCATGTCGATCAGGCGGCGATGCCCGATCTCGTTGCAGGTCGCCAGCGCATAGATGTCGCCGACGAGCTGGTCGGGCTCGCGCACATTGCCGCGGATGATCGCGACCAGAATCTCGTTGACCGTGCCGCGATCGACGATCTTCATGATCGGGATATGCAGCCCCTCCTCATAGATCGAATTGCCGTCGGCGCCGAAGCCTCGCCCGCCGATGTCGACGATATGGGCGGTGCAGGCGAAGAAGCCGACATGTTGCCCCTTATGGAAGGACGGGCTGACGACGGTAATGTCGTGCAGGTGGCCGGTGCCTTCCCAGGGATTGTTGGTGATGTAGACATCGCCTTCGCGGATGTTGTCGGGTCCGATCCGGCGGATGAAATGCGCGACCGCATCGGCCATGGCGTTGACATGGCCGGGCGTGCCGGTCACCGCCTGGGCGAGCATCAGGCCCTTCTCGTTGTAGACACCGGCGGAGAGGTCTCCGGCCTCCCGCACCGAGGTCGAGAAGGAGGTGCGGATCAGCGCCTGCGCCTGTTCCTCGACGACCGAGATCAGGCGGTTCCACATCACCTGATAGGCGACTCTTGAAATCTCAGACATGAGCTGCCTCCTTCCGCTCTGCCACATGCGGCGCGGGTGATGTGTCCTGCAGGCGGATGTCGATGCAGCCATCGTTCAGCGTGACGGCCATGCGGCTCGAGGGCAGAATGATGGTGGTCTCGTCCTCGGTGATGACCCCGGGACCGCGGATTTCGCCGCCTGCGGCCAGGTCGGAGCGGTTGTAGGCGCTGGCCTGGACGCGCCGTCCGAGCCCGGCATCGAAGAAGCTGCGCGCAGCCTGCGGCGATGCCGACCGCGTTGTGCCCAGCGCCTCGACTGCGACGACCGGCGTCGCCGGCGTATGCGCGTTGACCGACCAGACCGTGATCTCGGCTTCCAGCCCCTTCACCGTCCGGCCGAACAGATTGGTGTATTCCCGTTCGAACCGCTGCAGGATGACGGCCGGATCGGCGGCGCGGGCCTCTTCCGGCGTCAGCATCACGGGAATTTCCCAGCCCTGGCCGGCATAGCGCATATAGACCTTGTACTCGGTCAGGATTTCCCCATCCCAGCCACAGGAACGGACGACGCGGGTCGCTTCCTCCTCCATCTCGTCGAAGAGCCGCGCCACGCGCTGCGTGTCGAAGCGCGACAGCCGCATGAACAGCGTCCGGTTCGCCTCGAAGCTGAACGGCGCGCGCAGGAAGCCGATGGCCGAGCCGACGCCGGCGCCGGGCGGCACCAGGCATCTGGTGATGCCGAGTTTCTCGCAGAGCCGGCCGGCATGCAGCGGCGCGGCGCCGCCGAAGGCGATCATCGTGTAGTCCGACAGGTCCTCGCCGTTTTCGACCGCATGGACGCGCGCCGCATTGGCCATGTTCTCGTCGACGACCTCGGCGACGCCCCAGGCGCTTTCCAAGGCATCCATGCCGAGCTTGCCGCCGATCTCGCTTGCCAGCGCCCCGGCCGACTCATCGGCGAAGAGCGGGATGGTCCCGCCCGCGAAATTCTGCGGATCGATCTTGCCGAGGATGACGTCGGCATCCGTCACGGCGGGGCGCTTGCCACCGCGTCCGTAGCAGGCCGGGCCCGGCTCTGAGCCGGCGCTTTCCGGCCCGACCCGAATCTGGTTCATCGAATCGACATGGGCGAGGCTGCCGCCACCGGCGCCGATCTCGACCATGTCGATCACCGGGATCGAGATCGGCATGCCCGACCCCTTCTTGAAGCGATAGGTCCGGGCCACCTCGAAGACGCGCGCGGTCTTCGGGGTATAGTTCTTGATCAGGCAGATCTTGGCGGTCGTCCCGCCCATGTCGAAGGACAAAACCTTCTTCAGCCCGTGCCGGGCCGCGATGTCGGCGGCGAAGACGGCGCCGCCGGCCGGGCCGGATTCGACGAGACGCACCGGGAACTCGGAAGCGCTCTTGAGTGAGATGATGCCGCCACCCGAATGCATCAGGAAGATCGGGCAGGCGGCGCCCTCAGTCGCGAGCCTGCCCTTGAGCCGGACGAGATAGCTCTTCATCAGCGGCTTGATATAGGCGTTGGCGATGGTGGTGTTGAAGCGCTCGTATTCGCGCATCTGCGGCGAGACTTCCGACGACAGCGAGATCATCACCCCCGGTAGCCGCTCGGCGAGCACATGCTGGATCAGGCGCTCATGCGCGTCGTTGACGTAGGAGTGGAGCAGGCCGACGGCGACGCTCTCATAGCCGGCCTCGCGCAGTTCATCGGCCAGAACCGCGACTTCGGCGCGTTCGAGGGGCAGCAGCACCTGTCCGCGCGCATCCATGCGCTCCTTCACCGTGTAGCGGCGGTTGCGCGCCAGCAGGGGCGGCGGCAGCGTCAGGTTGAGATCATATTGCTCGAAGCGGCTCTCCGTCCGCATCTCGATGACGTCCCGGAACCCCTCGGTGGTGATCAGCGCGGTCTTGGCGCCGCGCCGCTCGATCAGCGCATTCGTAGCCAATGTCGTGCCGTGGATGATCTGGCCGATGGCCGAGGCCGCGATGCCGGCCTTGGCGCAGACCCGGTGCATGCCCTCGATGATGGCGTCTTCCGGTGCGGCGTAGGTGGTCAGGACCTTGGTCGAAAACCGCTGCTCGGCCAGTTCGAGCACGACATCCGTGAAAGTTCCGCCGATGTCGACGCCCAGGCGGGCCCCGAGAATGGACATGGTGCATCGTCTCCGTTGCCTGATCCCAAAAAGATAGGAAGGCCCCTCGATGTCGTCGAATTATTATTATCTATGTTATTCGATAGATAATGCTTATCGGCGTGATTGCTCCGCTCGCGACCGCAGGGGCTATACTCCCATTGGCTCGATGACCCTGCCGCCATGCTGCTGCGCGGCCCGGTCTCCCGCCAGTTCCGCCGCTCGCTTGAGCAGGAAGCTGGCTGGGGTGTGTGCATATGATGCCGTGAAGATCAGGGCGCTGGGCTTCCATTCATAGGGGAACTCGACGAGCTCTCCGGCGTCCAGGTATTTTTCCACCAGCGTTCGCGACATCGGCGCGATGCCCAGCCCATCGAGGGTCATCTGCAGGCTGGCTGCCAGGCTGCTCGAGGGCACGATCCGGACCGGCCTCTCCCAACTGTCGCGGAAATGCGCGGAGAGTTCGACGAAATGGCGCGTGTTGCGCGCATGGGTGAGGATTGTGTGCGACGCCAGCGTCGCAATATCGGAGCCGGTGAGCCCGAGCCGCGGCGAGGCCACCCACAGATAGGGCACGGAGCCGAGTTCGACATTGGAGATGTTGAAGTTCGAGATCGGGCCGTTCAGCAGGCACAGATCCAGCGCTCGCGAAACCAGCTCCTCGCGCAGGTTGATCGTCAGGTCGACCTTCAGCTCGACATCGACGTTGGGGAAGACCTTCCGCAGGTCGAGCAGGTAGTCGCGCAGCCAGGTCTGCGCGATCAGTTCGGCTACGCCCAGCCGCAGGATGCCGACCTGCTGGTCCGAACGGATGGACTGCTGCGAGAACTCCTCGGAGGCGAGCAGAACTTTCTCGGCATGGCTCAAGAGCGAATGCCCGATCGGGGTCAGCGCGACCGAGCCGGAGTCGCGATGAAAGAGTCTGACGCCCAGCGTGGCTTCGAGCTGGGAGATGCGCACCGAGATATTAGGCTGCGTGGTGTTCAGGCGTTCGGCGGTTCCTCTGAAACTGCCGAGTTTTGCGACCCAGACGAAGCTCTCGAGCTGCTTGAGCGTCCAGTTCGGCATCTCTTCACTCCAGAGCGCCGCCATGCGGCATGCAATTTTCGAGCCGATTTACCGAATGATAAAGAAAACATATCGCAAGAACAGCAAAATTCAATTGGATGCTATCGCGGGAACGGGCTGGAGTGTCAAAGGCCGGTGATCGACCCAGTTCGGATGCCGTGATCGAAAACCCATGCGGACCTGTCTGCGTCGAGGCAAGAAAGAGGGAACGATGAACCGCAGAGCTCTGATTGCATCCGCCGCCTTCGCGATGAGCGTCGCCTGGAGCGCGCCCACATTGGCTCAGACCAGTTGGACGATGGCCTCCGGCTACCCGGAGAGCAGCTTCTTCACCCAGAACATCCGCGAGATGATCAAGGAGATCGAGGAGAAGAGCAGCGGCAAGCTCAAGATCGACCTGCGGTCTAACGACAGCCTGATCAAGCTCGACGCGGTCAAGCGCGCCGTCCAGTCGGGTCAGATCCAGATCGGCGAGATCCGCCTCGGCGTCTATGGCAACGAAGCTGCCATGTACAACCTCGACAACATCCCTGGCGTCGCCACGACCTTCGACCAGGCCACGAAGCTGACAGAGGCCCAGGCGCCGTTCTTCGACGCGATGTTCAAGAAGAACGGCCTGCGCGCCATCACCTATGTCGCCTGGCCCGGTCAGGGCTTCTACACCAAGCAGCCGCTGAAGGGACTGGCGGATCTTAAGAGCCAGAAGCTGCGCATCTATTCCAAGCAGACCCAGATCATGGGCGAGAAGCTCGGCATGGAAGCGCTGATCCTGCCTTTCGCCGAAGTGCCGCAGGCCTTCTCGACGGGCATGATCCAGGCGCTGTGGACCAGCGCGCAGACCGGGACGGACGTCCAGATCTGGGATTACGTCAAGCACTTCACCTATACCGGCACGATGCACAACAAGAACGCGATCCTGGTCAACGAGCGGGCGTTCCGCCAGCTCGACGACGCCACGCAGAAGGTCGTTCTGGCCGCCGGCGAAGCCGCCACGAGGCGCGGCTGGGAGCTTGCCAAGAAGGCCAGCGAGGAGCGCGAGAACGTCCTCAAGAGCCACGGCATGACGATCGCTCAATCGCCCAAGGACGTGCTCGACGCGATCGAGGTCGCCGGCAAGGGGATGGTTGCCGAGTGGCTGTCTGCCGCCACGGCGGAGGAAAAAGCCGTCTACGAGACCTACCAGAAAAGCCTCAAGTAATCCGCGTCCGGCGCGCCACCCTTCACGCAACTCATGCCCAGCGAGGTGACCGGTGATACGGGGGGCTCTCGACAAGTTCTATCAGGCCTGCGGCTATCTCGCCGCGGCCTTCATGGTCGGCATCGCGGTTGCGATCGTCCTCCAGATCGTCTCGCGGATGCGCGGCGTGACGCTCGATGCCACTGAAGCCGCCGGACTGTGCCTGGCAGCCTCGACCTTCTTCGGCCTCGCCCACACCTTCAGGCGCGGTGCGCATGTCCGCATCAACCTGATCGTCGACCGGTTTCCGGCTGAGCTTCGGCGTCGCGTCGAGATCTTCAACTGCCTGCTCGGCGCGGTGGTCGTGTCGTTCCTCGCCTGGCATGTCAGCCAGCTCGCCGTGCAGTCCTACCAGTTCAACGACATCAGCCCCGGCCTGCTGGCCATGCCGTTCTGGATTCCCCAGACCGGTGTGGCCATCGGCGTGATCGCCTTCGCGGTTGCGCTGATCGATGAACTCCTTTGGCTGCTCACCGGCGGTCGGCCGCGCTACGACGCGCCCGACGAGATCGGTCTCGACAAGCCCGTGGCATAGGGACAGGTGATGGATCCGATCGTTCTCGCCTCTCTTGTCCTCGCCGCTTCGCTGCTCCTCCTGCTCGCGAGCGGTGTCTGGGTCGCCCTGTCGCTGCTGACCTGCGGCATGGTGCTGATGGGTCTCTTCACCACGGCGCCGATGGGATCCCTGGTCGCCTCGACGCTCTGGGATTCGAGCTGGGGCTGGGCGCTGACCTCGCTGCCGCTCTTCATCTGGATGGGCGAGATCCTGTTTCGCTCCAAATTATCGTCCGACATGTTCCAGGGCCTGGCTCCCTGGGTGTCCCGGTTGCCCGGCCGGCTGCTGCACGTCAATGTGCTGGGCTGCGGCATCATGGCGGCGGTCGCCGGCTCCTCGGCGGTGACCTGCGCCACGATCGGGCGGATCAGTGTGCCCGAACTGGAGAAGCGCGGTTATCCGCTCAACATGACCATCGGCACGCTCGCCGGCTCGGGCACGCTCGGCCTGCTGATTCCGCCATCGATCATCATGATCGTCTATGGCGTGACGGCGGAGGTCTCGATTGCACGCCTCTTCATCGCCGGCGTCCTGCCCGGATTGCTGCTGATGCTGCTTTTCATGGGCTACACGGCGATCTGGAGCCTGCTCAATCCCGGCAAGATGCCTCCGGCCGATCCCCCGGTCCCCTTCATGGAGAAGGTCTACCGTTCGCGCCGGCTGATCCCTGTCGCACTCCTCATCGGGTCCGTCGTCGGCTCGATCTATGGCGGCATCGCGACGCCGACCGAAGCGGCGACCATCGGGGTCATCGGCGCGCTCGTCCTTGCAGCCCTCGGCGGCGGACTGACGCGGGAGAGCTTCATGGAGAGCCTGATGGCTGCCATGCGCACCTCCTGCATGATCTCCTTCATCATCGCTTGCGCGGCTTGCCTGACGATCGCAGTCGCCTTCGTCGATATCCCGCGTTCGCTGGCCGGCTGGGTCGATGCGATGCACCTTTCGCCCTATGCGCTGCTGGCGGTGCTCGCGGTCTTCATGCTGATCCTCGGCTGTTTCCTCGAGGGCATCTCGATCATCGTGCTGACCTCCTCGGTGATGTTGCCGATGGTGCAGGCTGCCGGCATCGACCTGCTGTGGTTCGGCATCTTCGTGGTGGTTCTGATCGAGGCTGCCCAAATCACGCCGCCCGTCGGCTTCAACCTCTTCGTGCTGCAGAGCATCACGGGCAAGGACATCCTGACCGTCACGAAGGCGGCCATCCCCTATTTCTTTGTGCTGATGTTGCTGCTCGTCCTGATCACCGTCTTCCCCCAGATCGTGACGCTGCTGCCCAAGATGATGGCGGGGTAAGTCGCGGGGGAGAGCGGGGTCGGTAACGACCCTGTCTGTCGGAGCTTGAAAGTGAGTCGCCGCCCCGGAGGGCGGCGGAGGTGGTGTGATCAGCCGGTCTTGTCCCATCCGGGGGGCTTCGACATCGCGTCGAACGCAGTATGGCGCGAGAGGAACTGACCTCATCTTACAGCGCCAGGCCGAAGCGCCGGCCGAGCTTGATCGTGATCGTCGCACCGACGAGCAGGCTGACGGCGAAGACCCAGCCGGAGACCGCGCCGGCGGAAATGCCCGACAGCAGGGTGCCGACGGTGCATCCCAGCCCGATGACCGTGCCCCAGCCGAGCAGGATGCCGCCCGTGAGGCCGCGCAGCACGTGTCCGATACTCGGTATCCGAGGCTTGAACTCCCCCGCGAGCAGGGCGGCGACGAGAGCCGCGACGACGAGCCCGCCGATGAACAGGCCGTTCGGTGTCAGCAACGCGTCGCGGATGATGGTGGCGCAGCCCCGAAAGCTGTCGAGCCCTTCCAGCCGCGAGGGGAGGAGATCGAGCGATGCGGCGAGCTGGCGCGAGCGTGAGCCGATCTCGGCGGTGACGCCGAGCGGCGACAGGCGCAGATAGGCCGCGACGCCGATCAGACCGACGAGGAGGCCGCCGAGCCAGGCCGGCCAGCGTCGAACGAAGATCGCGACGAGCGGGTCGCGCCCCGGGGGCGCATCGCTGTCGGGAAAGGTGCCGTTGCGCAGCAGCAGCCAGGCCAGGCCGGCGATGACGGCGACACCCGTCAGGAGCGCGCCGCCATAACCGAACTGACGGGGCAGCCAGAGGACAGGAGCATCCGAGATCGTCCAGAGATAGAGCCCGTTCCAGCTCAGAAAGCCCAGGATGAAGCCGCCGACGGCGCCGATCAGGGCGAAGGGCGCGGTCGGCGAACCCTCGCCGAGGCGATAGAGATGCGCGCTGAGGCAGGAGCCGGAGATCGCCATGCCGGCGCCGAAGGCGAGCCCCGCCAGCAGCAGCGCCGGGCTGATCGGGCCGATATGCGCCGTCGGTGGCAGCCGGGTTCCGCCTGGGTCGGGCAGCCAGGCCCCGAAGATCAGCGTGTATCCGGCGATGCCGACGGCCAGTGCCGTCAGGATGCCGAGCAGCCCGCGCGGATCGCGCCGATCGAGCCAGTCGCGCCAGATGCAGAGGAAGCAGAAGCGCGAGCGCTGAAGCACAAAACCGAAGGCAGCTCCGAGGATGAGCGAAAGTTGGAGCTGAGGCGCTGGATCGCCATGGCGCCCGACGAGCACGATCGCGGCGACCAGCGCGGCGGCAAGCGCGATGGCGACACTGAATCGCCATTGCGGCTGGAATGGCGAAGCCGCAGCGGTAAATCCCGCTGCGGCCGCCTGTTCAAGGGCGCGCTGGTAGTCCAGCGCGCCACTGTCATCGGAAAGGCCCATGAAGTCCGCGCAGGTTACTTGCCGCCCCAGACGGTGCCGGCCGGGTTGCTGATCGGCAGGCCGACGACATTGCCGTACTCGGTCCAGGAGCCGTCGTAATTGGCGACCTGGTAGCCGAGCACGCGCGAGAGGATGAACCAGGTGTGGCTCGAGCGCTCGCCGATGCGGCAGGTGGTGATCACCGGCTTGGAGCCATCGATGCCGACATTGGCGTAGAGCTTCTTCAACTCCTCGGGCGACTTCAGGGTGCCGTCGGCCTGGTTGACCGCCTGGCCCCAGGGCACGTTCACCGAACCGGGGATGTGGCCGGCGCGCAGCGCCAGTTCCTGGAAGCCGGCCGGCGCGATGATCTTGCCGGAGAATTCATCGGCCGAGCGGATGTCGAGGACGCGGGCGTCCGACTTCTTCTCGACGGTTGCCACGACATCGCTCAGGCGGGCGCGCAGCTTGCGATTGGGCTCAGGCACGGTGAAGCTCGAGGCCTTGGCCGGCTGCGGATTGGTCGAGACGGGCCGCTTCTCCAGCTCCCATTTCTTGCGGCCGCCATCGAGCAGCTTCACATTGTCCCGCAACCCGTAGATGTCGAACACCCAGGCGCCCCAGGCCGCGAACCAGTTGTTGCTGTCGCCATAGAGGACGACGGTCACGTCCTTGTCGATGCCGAGCTTGCGGGCAAGCGCCTGGAACTTCTCGGGCTTGGCGATGTCGCGCTCGACCGTGTCGACGAGGTCGGTGTGCCAGACGACGTTCTGCGCACCCTGGATGTGCCCGCGCTCGAACAACCCCGGCTCGACGCTGACCTCGACGATCCGCACCTTCGGATTGTCGAGGTTCTTTTCGAGCCAGTCGGTCGTCACCAGCGCATCGGACTGGGCGAAGGCCGTACCGGCCAGGGCAACGGAGGCTGCAAGCACTGCGACGCTGCGGCGCAGGAAGGCGAGGGCGGACATGAACAGGCTCCGGTTCGTCGAACGCTCCCGGAAATCGGGGGCGTGCGAACTGACGTAAGGGAGCCTGATCATTTCGTTGGAGGCCGCTTTTCGGAAGCCGAATAGAATTTTTTTGTTCTGCCGGCGCAGGAAAGAAAGCAGTCGTACGACTTCAGTCTAGAGGAAGGAATTCTGCCGGCATCGATCCGGGCTGGTCGTGCCGGGGCGGGCGGGCATATCGGGAGCTTCGACTGACGGGGCTGGATATCGCTGGGCCGACGCAATCGTGCTGCGCTGACGCCCCTCAACCGCGCGGCAGATGCGAACGGATGATCGTCAGCATGCGCTCGGCCGGCGTGTTCGGCGGAAAGAAGCCGAGATAACGTCCTTCCGCGTCGAGCAGATAGACATAGGCGCTGTGGTCGACCGTGTAGTCGCCGCCGCCGGTCTCGACCTTCCGGTAGAACACCTTGTAGGCGTCGGCGGCCTGACGGATCGCGTCTCCGCTGCCCGTCAGCCCGAGCAGGCGCGGATGAAAGAGCGGGACGTATTCGGCGAGATGCGCCGGCGTGTCCCGCTCCGGGTCCAGCGTGACGAAGAGCGGCTGGATGATCTCTCCGGCAGGGCCCAGTTGGTCGAGCGCGCGGCTGATCTCCACCAGATCGGTGGGGCAGATGTCGGGGCAGTAGGTGAAGCCGAAATAGACCAGCATCAGCTTGCCGCGGAAATCCGCCTCGCTGCGCGTCCGGCCGTTGTGATCGGTCAGCGAGAACGGCCCGCCGACGGGCTCGCGGTTCCACATCAGCACGTCCATCAGCTCCGCGGCCGAGCGGCGCGCCGGCTCCTGTGCCCGCACGAGCCCTGAGCCAACCACCGCGAACAGCAGCGCGAAGGCCAGCGCGAGCGCAAGGTGCCAGAGCGTGACGGGCGAGGAGAGGCGGTTGCGCGCGCGCATCTCAGGACGAGAAGACGATACGGCTGCCTGTCGTAGGCACGATGACGTTCTCGGGCAATTGCGCCTGCGCTTCGAGGGCGAAGTTGAGCCCGCTGCAATGCATCGGGATCACGACATCGGGCTTGAGCTTGCCGACCTCGGCGACGACCTGCTGCAGATACTCTTTCGGCGCCGGTCCGAGATGGAAGCCGCCGACGATGGCATGCACCTTCTCGACGCCGGAGACCTCCTGCGCCTGCCGCACCGAGTTGACGATGCCGACATGGCCGCAGGAGCTGATGACGACGAGACCCTTGCCCCTGATGTTGAAGCAGGTGGCGTGCTCGTGGACATGCTCGTCGGGGATGGGTTTGCCGGCGAGTTCGGCTGCGCTGTAATGGCCGGCATCGCAGCCGAGCCCGTCCTTGATGCCGCGCTCGACGAAGGTGTTGGGCAGAATGCGTTCGATCGAGCGGCGCTTGATCTGGCCGGTGGTGAAGGCGTGGCCGGCGACGACGGTGGGCGTCTCGCACAGCACCGTCGTCACCTTCTGCGCGACGAGGTCGCGCCGGTCGAGCTGGCCGAAATCGGTGAACTGGCCCTGGACCGCGGCCGGGCTGACGCGATGGCAGAAATTGTCCTCGCCGCCGGCATAGAGCTTGAGGTCGGGCGCGAGCGATCCGCGGTACTTCGCGAGGAAGCCGTTCAGCCCGCCATAATGGTCGTGATGTCCATGGCTGACGATCAGCGCATCGACCTTGCTCGGATCGACCTTGAGGATGCCGATATTGTTGAGGAGCGCATCGGGGCTGTAGCCGAAGTCGAGCAGGATGGTGCGCGCCTCCGCGCCCTGCTGGGATTCGAGAAAGAGCGACAGGCCCCACTGATTGTGCAGCACCTGGCGGTAATCCGCGCCGCGGCCGGAGCCCGGCGGGATATGCTGCACCCCTTGGACCGTGCTGGGCTTGAGGAACTGGTCATGCGCGGAATCGATCAGCACGCGCAGCGACAGCCGGTCGACAGTCGGCACCTCGATCGGCGCAGCACTCGCGATCTCGACGCAGGCGAAGGTGCCCGTGGCAGTTGCCGCGAAAGCGGTGGACGCCTTCAAGAATGAACGGCGCTCGATTCCCTGTGACATATCCGTTTCCCCAGCCTGCACCGCGCAGCGATCGCGCCGTTGCCGCGATGCTAGCCCGAGCCTGCCAGGGAGAGTTTTCATAGTGCAGAGCGTTACTAGAATATTTCTTTACCGGCGATGCTGGCATTGGCATGAAGTCATCGCCGGACCGGGGGTGCACAGGACGACCCGCTCAGTCTCGATCCGTCCTGTCGATTCCGCTTGATCACGGGGCGGCCGGTGCTATCGAGACGCGAGGAGAGCTGTCCTTGTCCACCTTGCGCCACAGAGCCTGTTCAAGCCGTTGGGTCGCGATTGCCGTGGCCTATCTGCTCGTGCTGCAGGCGGTGTTCGCAGGGATGGCGTCCGGCGCTCATGCTGCTGGCATGAGCCTCGACCGCAGCTTGGCGATGACGCTCTGCGCATCAGGCGACATGTTGCCGGGCGGCCATTCCGACCAAGGCACCGCGCAGCACGACCAGATGTCCTGCTGTGTCCTGAACTCTGCCTTCCCGGGCGCTGGTGAGCCGCTCGCGACCGGCGCCTCTCTGCCGGTGATCCACCGCGCCATCGACCTGATTGCCTTCGCGCGCCGCCTCGACGCCCCGCATGGCTACGTCGCCGGTCGTTCGCCTGCGAATCCGCGCGCGCCTCCTTCCCAGGCCTGACACGCCCGGCGCGCGTCCAAAGACGCGGCCCGGCTTATCGCGTCGTTCGCAAGCCGACAGGCAGGCGCTGATCCTTCGCGATCACGACGCATACCGTCCTTCCCGACGCGGAGCGAGCCCATGCGGCATCTGCCGATGCGTCGGCGGCATCCCGACGGCCGCCATCCTTTTCATACGGCCCGCGCGACCGGCGCGGACTCCCACCAGCTCTCCTTGGCCCCACCGGGCCCATCCCGAAAGAAACATTCATGTCCAAGATGATCTTCATCGCCGCGGCGTTCGCCACGCTGGGCGCGACGCAGGCTCTGGCCCACGTCACCCTCGAAACCCAGACCGCCCCGATCGGCTCGACCTACAAGGCCGTGGCCCGCGTCCCCCATGGCTGCAAGGGCGCCGCCACCACCAAGGTCCGCGTCCAGATTCCGGAGGGTGTGATCGCGGTCAAGCCGATGCCCAAGCCCGGCTGGACGCTGGAGACTGTCAAGGGCAAGTACGACAAGGCCTATGACTATTACGGCACGCCGACCTCGGAGGGCGTCAGGGAGGTGGTCTGGAGCGGCGGCAAGCTGCTCGACGAGCACTATGACGAGTTCGTCTTCCGCGCCTATCTCACCACCGATTTGAAGCCCGACACGATGCTCTACGTCCCGATCGTGCAGGAATGCGAGGGCGGCGCCGTCGAGCGCTGGATCGAGATCCCCGCCGCCGGAAAGGTCTCCGACGACTACAAGTTCCCGGCGCCGGGCCTGGAGCTCACCCCGAAGAAGTAAGCCGTCGAAGCGGCCGGGCCTCGCGCCCGGCCGCGAGGATGCATTATGGCCGTTCGCCTCCGCCTCGCGCTCATCCTGCTCTGTTCCGTGTTCGTCGCCATCGCGACGGCCGGGCAGGCTTTCGCGCATGCCGCGCTGACCGCCGCCTCGCCCGCCGACGGCGCCGTCATGGCAAACGCACCTGCGCGTATGACGCTGAGCTTCAGCGAGCCGGTGTCGCCATTGGTCCTGAAGCTGTTCGGGCCTGACGGCACGACGCAGTCGCTGTCGCGCTACGCACTCAAGGACCGGACGCTGGTGATCGAGACGCCGGCCGGCCTCGGCAACGGCACGCATGTCCTGAGCTGGCGCGTGGTTTCGGAAGACGGCCATCCGGTCGGCGGGGCCGTCGTCTTCTCGGTCGGCACGGCAAGCGCGACAGCACCGCTTGCGCTGAAGCAAGGTGAGCCCGTCGTCCGCGTCGCGCTCTGGCTCGGCAAAGTTGGGCTTTATCTCGGCCTGTTTCTGGGCGTCGGTGGCGCGGCTTTCTCGGCCTGGGGCGCACCACTCGCCCCGTCAGCGCGACGGGCGTCACGCGCAATGGTCGTCATAGGCCTTGTCGCCCTGCCAGTGGTGCTGGCAGCCCAGGGGCTGGATGCACTCGAGGCTTCGCCGGAAAACCTGCTCGACCGGGCGGTCTGGGCTGCTGCTGCTGGGAGCAGCTTCGGGATCACGGTGCTCGTCGCTGCTCTCGCGTTCGTGTCGGGTCTGGCGTCGCTCGCCCTGCACGCCGGCGTCGCGAGAGGCATCGCAGCCTTGGCCCTTCTCGGCGTCGGCGCGGCGCTGGCAGTCAGTGGCCATGCCAGTGCGGCCGAGCCGCAGGCGCTGATGCGGCCGGCGGTTTTCCTTCATGCTGTCGGTATCGCTGTGTGGGCGGGGGCGCTGTGGCCCTTGCTGGTCGCTTTGCGCAGCGCCGATGCCGCCGGCGTCCTCGACAGGTTCTCGCGCCGAATCCCCTGGATCGTCACGATCATCCTCTGCAGCGGCGCTGTGCTTGCCATCGTCCAGGTCGAAACGCCCGCCGCGCTGGGAACGACGGCCTATGGCCGCGTCCTGCTGGCCAAGCTTGCATGGGTCGCCGGCCTGTTCGGCCTCGCCGCCTGGAACCGCTTCCGCCTGACGAGCCGCGCCCGGACCGGCGAAGGCGCTGCGCGCGTACAGCTTCGGCGCGTGATCGCGGCCGAGATCCTGTTGATGCTGGCGGTTTTCGGCACGGCCGCGCTCTGGCGCTTCACGCCGCCACCGCGTGCGCTCGCCATCGCCGCGAGCCAGCCGGCCTCCGTCCATATCCACACGCTCAAGGCGATGGCCGACGTGACGCTGACGCCGGGGCGCGTCGGCGCCGTCGCGGTCGAGATTGTGCTGATGAACGGCGAGTTCGGTTCCCTCGCCGCAAAGGAGCTGCGCGTCGGGCTGTCCAACGCGGCCGCTGGCATCGAGGCGATCGAGCGGTCAGCGATCAGGGGCGAGGATGGCATCTGGCGAGTGAAGGACCTCAGACTGCCCGTCGCAGGGCGCTGGACCGTCGAGCTCGAAATCCTGATCTCGGACTTTGAAATGCTGCGCCTCGGCGAGACCGTGGAGATCAGGCCGTGACCGCGCCGGGCATGTGAGGGCGTGTGACCCCGTCCTCACGCGCGGCCGGTGCGCGTATTCGTCGGTGGCGGGGAGGGATCGGCCGGGGGACAGTGATACCCAGCGGAATCGGGGCTCGCATCGGCGAGCCCGTGGCCTGGACGTCGAGGCCCTTTCAGGAGGCGAGGCATGACCACCCCATCTTATGCGGACGGAGCGGCTTATGTCCGGGGACGTTTCGTTCCGATCGCCGAGGCGACGCTGCCGGTGACTGACTGGGGCTTCACCCGATCCGACGTCGTCTATGACGTCGTCCATGTCGTGAAGAACGGTTTCTTCCGTCTCGACGACCATCTCGATCGCTTCGAGCATTCGATGCAGCAGCGCCGCATTCGGCCGCCGGAGGACAGGGCTGCGATCGAGGCGATCCTGCATCGCTGCGTGGCGCTGAGTGGCTTGTCGGACGCCTATGTCGCCATGGTCGCCTCGCGCGGGCGGCCGCGGATCGCCGGCTCCCGCCGTCCCGCCGATTGCGACAATCACCTCATCGCCTATGCGTTGCCCTGGATCGACGTGATCCCCAAGGACGTACAGGAACGCGGCGCCCATATCTGGATCGCCTCGACACCTCGCGTGCCGGATGCGAGCGTCGATCCCACGGTGAAGAACTACCAGTGGAACGATCTGACCTCCGGCCTGCTGGAGGCCCATGACGAGGGCTACGACACGGCCTTGCTCTGCGATGCGCAGGGCTTCCTGACCGAGGGGCCGGGCTTCAACGTCTTCATCGTCAAGGACGGCAGGGTGAGCACACCCGATCGCGGCGCCCTGCATGGCATCACCCGCAAATCCGTGCTCGAGCTTTGCGCCGAACTCGGCATCGAGGCGGCGGTCGAGCCGATCTCCCGCGAGGCCATCGAGGATGCCGACGAGGTCTTCCTGGCGACGACGGCGGGCGGCGTGATGCCGGCCTCGCGGATCGGCGGGCGCATCCTTGGCAACGACCGGCCCGGCCCGATCTCGCTGAAGCTGAAGCAGACCTATTGGGCCAAGCACGACGAGGGCTGGCACAAAACCCCCGTGCGTCCGCTCGAAGCTGCGGAATAACTGCTCCGGAGCCGGTTTGTCCGGCGCGTCGCCCTTCCTCCCGATCCGACGAAAGCATCGCCATGTCGAAGCCACGCATTCTGGTCGGCCAGCTCTGGCATGAGGGCCACTCGTTCAACCCGGTCGTGACCGATCGCGACGAGTTCCAGATCCTGCGCGGCGAGCCGCTGCTGGAGGTGGCGCGGCAATCGCAGACCGCCTTCAGCGGTATCGTCCGCGCTGCCGACCGGCTGGGGTATGAATGCGTGCCGGTGCTCGGTGCGCGGGCACGGCCCGGTGGCCCGGTCGCGCAGGACCTCTTCGAGGAGATCGTGGCCGAATTCGCCGCGAAGGCCGGGCAGGGCGGTTTCGCGGGCATTTGCCTGGAGCTGCACGGCGCGACGATTGCGCAGAACTGCGTCGATACGGAAGGCGAGTTGCTGGAACGCCTGCGCGAGACCGTCGGTTCGGATATGCCGATCGCGGTGGCGCTCGATCTGCACGCCTATTTCACCGAGCGCATGGTCCGCAATGCGACGGTGATGACCGGCTACCGCACGCAGCCCCATGCCGACATGGTCGAGACCGGGGAGCGGGCCATGGCGCTGCTCGACGGCATCCTGCGTGGCGTGCCCAAGCCCACGGTTGCCGTGACCTTCGTGCCCTTCCTGATGCGCGGCAGCGACGAGACCACGGCCGAACCGATGCGCTCGATCTGCGCGCAGGCCGAGGAATGGCGTGCGCGGCCCGGCCTCGTCGAACTCTCCATCTTCAACATCCATCCCTTCATCGATGGGCCACGAGCCGGGCAGGCCGTGCTCGCCTATGACGACGGCAGCGTCGTCGCGCAGGAGGCGTCGCAAGCCCTGGCGCAGGTGCTCTGGGATGCCCGGCATCGCTTCACCGAGAAGCTGCCCAGCGTCGCGGAGGCGCTCGCGCTGGCCCGCGATGCGTCCACGCCCTTCGTGCTCGGCGATCAGGGCGACCGGGTGCTAGGTGCCGGCCCCGGCGATTCCGTTGAGATCGCCCGTGTCGCCCTGGAGCAGTTCCCCGATCTGGCGGTCGCGACGGTGGTCTATGACCCAAAGGCCGTCGCTGCTGCCAGCTCTGCCGGCATCGGCGCGACCGTAGGGCTGTCGATCGGAGCGAGCATCAACCAGACCCTGCGCCCCCTGCAGGCGCAGTGGCGGGTCACGCGGCTCGGGCGGGCGCGCTTCGTCAATGCGGGGCCTTATATGGCGGGCGTCGAGGCGGATTTCGGCGACTACGCCGTGCTGACGGCAGGGCTCCTCAGCGTGGTCGTGACGACGCTGGTCCCCAATGTGCACGACCCGGCCTTCTACGCCGCGGTCGGGCTTCCCGTCGCATCGCAGAAGGCGGTCGTTGCGCGCTCAGCCAACCACTACAAGCTTTCCTTCGCCGGCAGCGCCATACCGATGACCGTCGACACGGCCGGCATGACCGCCTTCCGTCCCCACGACCTTCCCTTCGCGCAGGTCCGGCCGGTCTATCCCCTCGACGAGGTCGAATGGAGGCCGGAGCAGGGTCTGGTGGTCCTAGGCCCAGAGTAGGAGCCATGCTCTTCATGATCTCGACAGCCCGCGTCCATAACCCCACGGAATAAGCTACGCCCGATTTCGACTTGGACAGCTTGGGACGCTCGCGCCCACTATTCCTTCCAAATAGTCGAAATCGAGGGGATCGAAGAATGGCGAAGCATATCATTGCGGCGGTCGGGCTGATGCTGGCCGCCTGCCTGCCGGTCGCGGGGCATGGCCAGGAGGCCTTGCTGCGCGTCGCCAACAGCGGCGATGTCTCGACGCTGGAGGCCCATCGCGCTAGCGCCACGTCCGACAAGAGCATTGTGAGCTGGATCTATAACGGGCTCGTCCGTTTCAAGCCCGGCAGTTCCGATCCGCAGGAGCTGGAGCCCGATCTCGCCGAGCGCTGGGAGACCTCGCCGGACGGAAAGGCCTGGACGTTCCATCTGCGCCAGGGCGTCAAGTTCCATGGTGACTGGGGCACGCTGAGCGCCGACGACGTGGTCTATTCGCTGCAGCGCTCGGCCGATCCAAAGCGCTCGACCTTCTCCTCGGATTTCGCCGCGATCGACAAGGTCGAGAAGCTCGACGACCTCACCGTGCGCGTCACGCTGAAATATGCCGACGTCAATTTCCTCGGCCGCGTCTCCAACTACCACGGCGGCAACATCGTCAGCCGCAAGGCGGCGGAAGAGCTCGGCGACAAATTCGGTACGCAGCCGGTCGGCACCGGCCCTTTCACATTCGTCGAACAGGTCACCCAGCAATATGTGAAGCTTGCCACCCATCCCGGCTATTTCCGCGGCAAGCCGAAGCTCGACACGATCATGGTGCGCAACATCCCCTCGGACAGCGCCCGTGAACTCGCCTTCACCTCCGGCGAGATCGACCTGATGTATGGCCGGCGCGAGCAACGCTGGGTCGATTCCGCCCGCAAGCGCCCCGGCTTCAACGTCGAGATCTTCCAGCCCGGCGAGTTCAGGCTGCTGCATCTCAACCAGAGCATTCCGCCTCTCGACGATATCCGCGTGCGCCGCGCCGTTGCGGCCGCGGTCAATGTCGACGACCTCGTGCGCTATGTCGGCAAGGATGTCGGCCCCAAGGGCTGCTCCGTCGTGCCGCCGGGCTATCTGGGTGAGGATTGCTCGGTTCGTTACGGCTTCGACCTCGCCAAGGCCAAAGCGTTGCTGGCCGAGGCCGGCCACAAGGACGGCATCACCATCAAGGCGATCGTCTCCAACATCTCGGCTCAGCAGCCCTTCATGGAGATCATCCAGGCGCAGCTCGGCAAGGCCGGGATCAAGCTCGAGATGCAGGTCGTCGACCACGCGACCTATCAGAGCCAGACCCGCAAAGATCTGAGCGGGCTCGTCTTCTACGGTGCGGCGCGCTTCCCGATCGCCGACACCTATCTCAGCGAGTTCTTCCACTCGCGCGCCACCGTCGGCACGCCGACCGCCGCGACGAATTTCTCGCACTGCGCCGTTGCCGACAAGGAGATCGAGCAGGCTCGCACGGCCCCCGACGCCGCCGCCCAGAAGGCCCTTTGGAAGGAGGCGCAGCGGAAGATCATGGACGATGTCTGTGCCATCCCGCTGTTCGAGCTGCGCCAGGTCTGGGCTCGCGCCGACCGGCTGGATTTCGGCTACGAGCTGAAGGGCGCGCTGAACCTCGCGCCGCCGATCACGGAGGCCACCGCGCTGAAGCCGCGCTGAGAGCCTTCGCGGCGGCAGGCGGGACGCTGGCCATGGAGATATCGCGCGAACTCGCGGGCTACGTCGCCGGGGCGAGTGGTCAGGCGCTGACGGACGATTTGCGCGAGGCTGCCTGCCGCAGCGTGCTCGATCTCGTTATCGCCGCTGCCGCCGGCATCGCGGCGCCCGGGCCGCGCGCGGTTCGCCGGGCGGCACGGGTGACGATGGCGGGCGGTGCGCTTCCGGTTTGGTTCGCCGGGCAGAAGGCGGGTCTCGCCGGAGCGGTCTGGTGCAATGCCTCGGCAGCCGCCGCGCTCGACCTCGACGACGGCCACCGCATCGCGCGCGGCCATCCCGGGGCGGCCGTCATCCCGGCGGCCTTCGCCGCCGCGCAGGAGGCGGGCTCCACGACGCAGGAGCTGCTGCGGGCGATCGTCGTCGGCTACGAGGTCGGCGTCGCCATCGGGGCCGCGCGGCGCTTCTACGCCAATACCGGCATGTGGTCGGGCCATGGTGTGGTTGCGGCGCTCGGCTTGCTCAGGCGCACACCGCCGGAGCAACTGGCCCATGCCTTCGCGATTGCCGGCATGAGCGCCCCCAACCAGCTCCATGCCGGGGCCGGGCCGGCCTTTCGCGCGCAGGAAGGCAGCGACGTCAAGGAAGGCATTCCCTGGTCGAGCGTGACGGCGGTCAACGCGCTCCTACTGGCCGAGGCCGGTCATGGCGGGCCGCTCGGCCTGCTCGACAATGACGAGCATTTCCGGCTGGAGGGACTGGTCGAAGGCCTCGGCCGGAAAGGCTATGTCGCCTGCAACTACATGAAGTTCCACGCCTGCTGCCGGCATGTCCATGCGCCGGTCGAGGCGTTGCTTGGTCTGCTCGATCAGCATCGCATCGATCCGCAGAGCATCGAAGCGATCGAGGTCGCGACCTATAGCGGCGCCCTGCGCCTCGCCAACCGGCCGCGTCCCCAGGGCTTCACCGACATCCAGTTCTCGATACCCTATTGCCTGGCCCTGGTTGCGATCGAGGGGCCGGACGCGCTGCTGCCGCTGACGGAGAAAGCCGTCGACAGGCCTGATGTGGTCGCGCTCGCCGAGAGGGTGTCCCTGCGCCTCGATCCAGAACTCGATGCCCGCTTTCCGGCCGAGACGCTGTCCCGCGTCACGATCCGCAGCCAGGGGCACAGTCACGTCTCGCCTGTCACGGCGCCGCATGGCGAGGCCAGCGCGCCGCCCTCCTGGGGCGACCTCGAGGAAAAGTTGCGGAGCGCGACCCGTCTCGTCGCGACGCCGGATCAGCAGCAGCGATTGCTCGATGCGCTCCGCCGCCTGCGCGATGGAGACCACGCTCCGCTGCTGGAGGCTTTCGCGACGGTGACGCTCAGTCCGGCGTGAGGATCGTCTGCGAAATCTCCGCTGCCGTTTGCCGGGCACCGTCCAGGAAGGCATCGACGAGCCGGGCGTTGCGGCTGTCGCGGATGCGGCAGAGCTGGAAGTCGAACTGGACGGTCGGCTCGAAACGCCGGATGGCGACCTTGTCGCGCAAGCTGCCCACGATCAACGGATGAACCAGCGAGACACCGACGCCGGCGGCGACGAACTCGCAGAGCGTCGGCGACACGTTGACGACCATCACGACATTCGGCGCGACACCATCGGCTTCCAGCACCTGCGCGACGCGCCGGCTGGTATGGCTCTCCGGGTCGAAGGAGACGAACGGCACGCCGTCGAGATCGCGTGGCGTGATCACGCTGTTGGCCGTCAGCGGATGGTCGAGGGGCAGGATGCAGACGACCGGGTGAGCCATCAGCGGTTCGGCAACGATATAGGGGTTGTCGATCGGGGCGATGATCAGCCCGACATCGAGCTTGCGGGTGACGAGCCCATCCGCGATCCATTGCGAGCTGCGCGACTGCACCGAGCAGAAGACATTCGGCTGGCCGGCGAGAAAACGCGAGGTCGCCTGCTGGATGAAGGAGCCGGAGAGCGCCGGCATCACGCCGATCAGCAGGCGGCTCTGCTCGTCGCGGCGGATGGCCTCGACCGCGTTCTCGACCTGGCGCACGCCGGCGAAGATCCGGTCGACCTCCTCATAGAGCCGCATGCCGCGTCGGGTCGGGGCGAGGCGCCCCTTCACCCGGTCGAACAGGCGCAGCCCCGTATCCTCCTCCAGATGGGCGATCAGCTTGCTCATCGCCGGCTGCGAGATGTTCATCATCTCGGCAGCACGGCTGACCGTGCCGAATTCGATCACCGCCTTGAAAGCCTCGACCTGACGCAGGTTCAGCCGCCGCACCATTGCATAACCCTGGAGAATAGCATCGAGAGAAAAACGACTTTGACGAAATACAATAAGGCTTCCTAACGTCAAAGCCGGCAAGGGAAATCCACATGCGGCCGGACATCATCGTCATCGGGGCAGGCACGGTCGGGGCGGCGATCGCCTATGGCCTCGCGAAGCAGCGGCAGCAGGTTCTGCTGCTTGATGGCGACGATGGTGACTTCCGCGCGGCACGCGCGAATTTCGGGCTTGTCTGGCTGCAGGGCAAGGGATTGGGCATGCCGGCCTATCAGACCCTGACGCGCGACAGCATCGCGTTATGGCGCGGCTTCACCGACGAGCTCGAGGCCTCCGAACAGATCGACCTCGCCTATGAGCAGAACGGCGGTCTCGCCTTCTGTTTCGGCGAGGACGGGCTGGAGAAGCGCCGCCTCGACCTGCTGCGGCTGCACAACCAGCGCGGCGAGGGCGAGCCGGATTGGGAGATCATCGACCGCTCGGCTCTGCAGAAGCTGATGCCGAAGGCCGAGCTTGGCCCGGACGTCTCGGGCGCGAGCTTCGGCCGCCGCGACGGCCATGCCAATCCGCTGCGGCTGCTTGCGGCCCTGCACGGTGCGCTGCTGCGCCATGGCGGTAGCATCCGTCACAAGGCGCGCGTCGAGCGCATCGAGGCGGCGGGCAGCGATTTCCGTCTGCATTTCGCCGGCGAGACGCTGGTCGCGCCCCGCATCATCATTGCTGCCGGCCTCGGTTCGCCCGCTCTCGCCAGCCAGGTCGGGCTCGACGTGCCGGTGCGGCCGGAGCGCGGGCAGGTGCTGGTCACCGAACGGCTGGCTCCCTTCCTGCCGCTGCCGGCGAGCGGCCTGCGCCAGACCGGCGAAGGCACGGTGATGATCGGCGCCACCAAGGACAATAAATGGCTTCGACGTCTCGGCGACGGCTGAGGCGGCTGCCGGTCTCAGCCGCAAGACGGTCAGGATCGTGCCCGCGCTCGCCGGCGCCAGGCTCGTTCGGCAATGGGCTGGGCTCCGGATCATGACGCCCGATGGCCATCCGATCTATGCCCAGTCCGTCAGTCATCCGGGCGCCTTCGTCGCGCTCTGCCATTCCGGCGTGACGCTCGCCGCCTTCCACGCCGAGACACTGGCCGGGGTGATCGCCGCCGGCTCGCTGCCCGAGACACTTTCGCCCTTTCACCAGAGACGCTTCGATGTTCCGCAAGCTGCATGACCCAGGCGCGCAAGCCGTCACGATCTTCATCGACGGACATCCCGTCGCTGCCGAGGCCGGCGAGACGATCGCGGCGGCGCTGCTGCGCCAGCCAGAGGCCTGGAGCCGCAGGACGCCGATCTCGGAGAGCCAGCGCGCGCCCTATTGCATGATGGGCGTCTGCTTCGAGTGCCTCATCGAGGTCGATGGTCTGGGCGCCGTGCAGGGCTGCCTGACCCCTGTCGCGAACGGCATGCGCATCGCCCGCCAGCAGGGCCGCAGGAGCCTTTCGGCATGAATGCCCAAGCGGATGCGAACAAGAACGCCAGCGAGACCGATCTCCTGATCGTCGGCGCGGGCCCGGCCGGCATGGCGGCCGCCGTCACCGCTCGGCGCTACGGCCTGTCGGTGCGGGTCGTCGACGATCAGCCGGCGCCCGGCGGCCAGATCTGGCGCGGGATCGAGACGGTTGCGGCGACGCCACGCCTCGCCCGCCTCGGCGCGGCCTACGGGGCCGGCGTGGACCGCGCCGCCGCCTTCCGGGCCTGCGGCGCGCTCTATGAGCCCGAAAGCCAGCTCTGGCAGATCGAGCCCGGCTTTCGCGCCTTCGTCACGCGTGGAGGGCAGGCCCGGCGCGTGGGTGCCAGGGCGGTGATCCTCGCCACCGGCGCACAGGAGCGCCCGGCGCCGTTCCCCGGCTGGACCCTGCCGGGCGTGCTGACGGTCGGCGCGGCGCAGATTCTGCTGAAGACCGCCGACTCCGTGCCCTCCAAGCCCGTCTGGATCGCGGGCTGCGGGCCGCTGCCGCTGCTTTACATGACACAACTGGTCGCGGCTGGCGGCAGGATCGCCGGCTTCCTTGACACAACACCGCCTGGGCGCCTGAGCGCTGCCTTGCGCTATCTGCCGCAGGGATTGGGCCGCCTCGGCGATCTCGCCAAGGGATTGTCCTGGTCGCTTGCGCTCAGGCGAGCCGGGTTCCCTGTCATCCGCCATGTTGCGGAGCTTCGCGCCGAGGGGGAAGGGCGCCTGCAGCGCCTGCGTTACCGCGCGCAGGATGGCCGCGAAGCGGACGTCGCGGCCGAGGTTCTGCTCGTCCATGAGGGCGTGGTGCCGAACATCCACGCCCCGCTCGCGCTGGGCTGCGGCGTGACCTGGAACGCCGCGCAGCAGTGCTACGCGCCGGCGCTCGACATCTGGGGCGAGACCTCGCAGGCGGATGTCTTCGTCGCGGGCGACGGCGCCGGCATCGGCGGGGCCGAGGCCGCCGAGCCACGCGGAAGAATCGCCGCGCTGCGCGTCGCCGCCCGCCTGGGCAGGCTCGGCGACGAAGAGGCCGAGATGGCCGCGCGGTCTGAGCGAAAGCTGCTCTCCCATGCGCTCGCCCTGCGGCCTTTCCTCGATGCGCTCTACGCGCCGCGCCCGCAGGTCTTCGCACCCGCCGACGAGACCGTGGTCTGTCGCTGCGAGGAGGTCACGGCCGGGGAACTGCGCGAGCGCGCCACGCAGGGGCGGCCGGGGCCGAACCAGCTCAAGGCCTTCACCCGTGCCGGCATGGGCCCCTGCCAGGGCCGGCAGTGCGGCTACACTATGGCCCATATCGTCGCTGCCGCGCAGAACCGGCCGGTCGAGGAGGTCGGCTTCTATCGGATCAGGCCGCCGTTGAAGCCGGTAACGCTGGGCGAACTCGCTGGTCTCGACGAGCGGGAACCGGCGGCATGAGCGTCGAGGAATTCGACGTCGCAGTCGTGGGTGGCGGTTTGCACGGCCTGTCGGCGGCCCTCCATCTGGCCCGCGCCGGCCGAAAGACGGTGGTGATCGAGCGGCGCTGGACCGGACGGCACGCGTCGGGTGCCACCGCGGCTGGTGTCCGCACGCTCGGGCGCGACATCGCCGAGATCCCGATCTCGCTCGAAGCGATGGAGATGTGGCACGCGATCGAGGATTTGGTCGGAGACGATTGCTGCTTTCAGGCGCACGGCCAGCTTCGCGTCGCGGAAACCCAGGAGCATATGCCGGCGCTCGTCCAGCGCCAGGCACGCATCCGCGCGCTGGGCCATGCGCATGAAGAGATCATCGACGCCGCGGAACTGCGCCGCCTCGTCCCGGCCCTGAGCCCGCATTGCGTCGGCGCTCTCATTGCACGGCGCGACGGGGCCGCCGATCCGCACCGCGCCATCCTCGCCTTCCGCCGCGCCTGCGAAGCAGAAGGCGTAACGATCGCGGAGGGCTGCGGCGTCGCGGCGGTCGATCGGGCAGGGGAGTGCTGGCTGCTGGCCTGCGGCGAGCGCCGTTTCCGCGCGCCCGTCGTGGTCAACGCGGCCGGCGCCTGGGCCGCCCGACTCGCGGCGCTGTTCGGCGACGACATCGCGCTCGGCGTCAGGGCCTCGATGATGATCGTGACCGAGCGCCTCGCGCCGCAGCTCGACCCCGTCGTCAGCGTCGTCGGCCGGGCGCTCTCCTTCAAGCAGTCGGACCAGGGCACGCTGGTGATCGGCGGCGGTTTGCAGGGTTCGGCCGATCTCGACCGGGAGAGCAGCAGCGTCAACTTCAGCGAACTCTCCAAGGGCGCCCGGGCCGCAAGCGACCTCTTCCCGGCGGTCCGCGGCGTGCGCATCGCCCGCTGCTGGACCGGCATCGAGGCGCAGACATCAGACCATCTGCCGGTCATCGGCGCCTCCCCGAACGCGCCTGGCCTGTTCCATGCCTTCGGTTTCTCGGGGCACGGCTTCCAGCTCGTCCCCGTCGTCGGCGCGATCCTGACCGATCTCGTCACGCAGGGAACCACCCGCCGCGACATCGCCGCCTTCGCGCCCCGGCGCCTCATGCAGGAAAGGGCCGCGGCATGATGGCTTAGCTCCTCAGACGTCTTCTGCTCGCCATCCCGACCTTGTTCATCATGCTGACGGCGATCTTCGTGCTCGTCCGGCTCGTGCCCGGCGATGCGGCCTCCGTGATCCTGGGCGATCAGGCCAGTGCCGCTTCGCTCGCCGCGCTCAGGGAAAAGCTCGGGCTCGACCAGCCGGTCCATGTCCAGTACCTCGCCTTCCTGGGCAAGATCCTGAGCGGCGATCTCGGCCAGTCGCTGAGCAGCGGCCGCAGCGTCATCCAGGAGGTGCTGCTCGTCCTGCCCTCGACCATCGAGCTGACCGTTGCGGCGATCGCGATCGGCCTCATCTTCGGCCTGCCGCTCGGCGTCGCAGCCGCGCTCAGCCGCAATGGCTGGGTCGACTATGTCTCGCGCGTCGTCTCGCTGGTCGGCCTGTCCTTTCCGGCCTTCGTCTCCGGCATCCTGATGCTGATCGTCTTCGCGATCCAGCTCAACTGGTTCCCGGTGCTGGGCAACACCAGCGGTTCGGCAAGCTTCACGGAGGGGTTGCGGGCTCTCGCTCTGCCGGCGCTCAACCTCGGCATCATCATGACCGCCTATGTGATGCGGGTGACGCGCGCCGCCATGCTCGGCGTCCTGACCGAGGACTATATCCGCACCGCCCGCGCCAAGGGGGTCACTCCGGGCCAGCTCGTCGTCACGCATGCGCTGCGCAACAGCCTGATCCCGATCATCACGGTGGTGGGGCTCTATTTCGGCACGCTGATCGGCAATTCCGTGCTGACCGAGATCATCTTCAACCGTCCGGGGCTGGGCAAGCTGATCATCGGTGCGCTCAACGCCCGCGACTACACGCTGCTGCAGGGGCTGATGATCATCTTCGCTATCTGCGTGATCGTCGTGAACACATTGACCGACATGGCCTACGGCCTCGTCGATCCGAGGGTGAAATACTCATGAGCGCCGCCACCACCACGTCCGTCGAGATGCGGCCGGGCGGCCTCTGGCTCGCCTTCTCGCAGAACAAGCTGGCCTGGGTCGGGCTCGTCCTGCTCGCGCTCATCATCCTCGTCGCGGTCTTCGCTCCGTGGCTGGCGCCTTACGATCCACTGGAACAGAACATCGTGGCCCGGCTCGAGCCGCCTTCCGCCGAGTTCTGGCTCGGCACGGACAGCTATGGCCGCGACGTGCTCTCGCGGCTGATCTACGGGGCGCGAATCTCGCTCTTCGTCGGCTTCGTCGCGATCATGATCGCGATGCTGGTAGGCACCGCGATCGGCGTCATCGCCGGCTATGTCGGCGGGTTGTTCGATCAACTCGTGATGGGCGTGCTCGACGTGCTGCTGGCCTTTCCGACCTTGCTGCTCGGTCTGATGATCGCGGCCATGCTCGGCGCCAGCCTGGAAAACCTGATCATCGCCATCGCGGTGACGGAAGTCGCGCCCTTTGCCCGCGTCGCGCGTGCGCCGACGATCACGCTGCGCCAGCGCGATTTCGTCGAGGCCAGCCGCTCCTATGGCTGCGGACCCTTGCGCATCATGTTCCGGCACATCCTGCCCAACATGATCTCGGACGTGGTGGTGATGAGTTCGCTCTGGCTGGCATCCGCGATCCGGACAGAGGCCTCGCTGAGCTTCATCGGGCTCGGCGTGCCGCCGCCGGCGGCGACCTGGGGCGGCATGATCCGCGAGGGCTTCGAGAACATCCTCGATGCCTGGTGGCTCGCCGTCTTCCCGAGCCTCGCGATCCTGCTGACGGTGCTGGCGCTCAACCTGCTTGGTGATGCGCTCCGCGACGCATCCGATCCCCGCAGCCGCGCGAGCTGACAAGAGGTCACGGCAAGCGATGCCCGTTCAGCTTTCGGGGCGGTGTTCATAGCCTCTTAACCCTGCGCGGATAGGCGTTGCAGACGGTTAGAGCCTCTGAAGTTCACGGTATCCCATGCGTAAGTCCGATATGTATAGCTTGACGCAAGATGTTGATGCCGAAGGTTTTTCATCCTTAGGAACAGGGCGCTCCGCCGGCCTTGCGATGCCCGGCCGGCCCATGCGTCCCGATCCCGAGACCGCACCGTTTCCGCTGGCTCCCGCGCCGCCGCGTTTCAAACGGACGAACCCTGTGGCTGGCCACGAGCAAGAGCGGCAAGCCGCGGCCGTCGCTGCTGTAGTCGATGCGACGGCCCCCAGCGAAACTCCTGCCGCGATTGCGCAGCCGGAGCCATCCCAGGTTCGCTACTGGCGCACGCCGAACCGCCTCGTGAAGCAGGTTTGGGCCAGAAGGGCGGATGCGGAGAAGCAGCCTTCGGTGTCATCGGAGGTGACGGCTGGCCACGATACGCCGCCCGGCGAGCATCTTCATCCCGCTGAACCGGACAGCGCAGAGATTCAGCTTCAGGATGAATCGGACGCGCCGCAGGATCATCCGGCGGCGGCGCCGACGCCCTTTGCCAACATCTCGGATTTCGCCTTCTGGGAGGGGCTGTCCGACCCTGTTCCCGATGAAATCGACGCTGCGCTCGATGTCAGCGAGGCGATCGAGGTCGCGCCGGCGCCCGTTGCCGTCAAGGCGCCTTCAGTCAGGGTTGGCAATCGCGTCGTCGGTCATGTACCCATGGCCGCTCCGGTCGCTCAATGGTCGAGTGCGATGGCGACCCCGGTCTACAACGTGAGTGTCAAGCTTTCGTCTCAGGCCTGGGACGGCGCGGGGCAGGGCATCCGGCCCGCGATGGCCTCGCCCGGCAGCGATGACAATCCGATCCCCGCGAACGGTGTCGTCGTCACGCGAAAAGCTCGCGAAGCGGCGACGCAGGCTCCCCGGCGCCCGGCATCCAGCTCCAGCGACATCGCCGCGGACAGGGCGCCGGTTCTCTCTCAACCCGTCGCATTCGAGTTGCCGCCGATCACTTTCCTGACCGAGCCGCCGGAAGTTGAGGCAGCGATCCCGACCGAGATCCTGCAGCAGAATGCAGGCCTGCTCGAAGGCGTTCTGGACGACTTCAACGTCCGTGGTGAAATCGTCCAGGCCTGCCCCGGCCCTGTGGTCACGCTCTACGAGCTTGAGCCGGCTCCGGGCACGAAGTCCTCCCGCGTCATCTCTCTTGCGGACGACATCGCGCGTTCGATGAGCGCGATCTCGGCCCGTGTCGCGGTCATCCCCGGCAAGAACGCGATCGGCATCGAGCTGCCCAACGCCAAGCGCGAGACGGTGTTCCTGCGCGAATTGCTCGCCAGCCAGGATTTCGAGAGCTCGAAGCACAAGCTGGCGCTGGGGCTGGGCAAGACCATCGGCGGCGAGCCGGTGATCGTCGATCTCGCCCGCATGCCGCATCTGCTCGTCGCCGGCACCACCGGCTCGGGCAAGTCGGTCGCGATCAACACCATGATCCTGTCGCTGCTCTACCGGCTCAAGCCCGAGCAGTGCCGGCTGATCATGGTCGATCCGAAGATGCTCGAGCTTTCCGTCTATGACGGCATCCCGCATCTGCTCACCCCCGTCGTGACCGACCCGAAGAAGGCGGTGGTCGCGCTGAAATGGGCGGTGCGCGAGATGGAGGAGCGCTACAAGAAGATGTCGAAGCTCTCGGTGCGCAACATCGACGGCTTCAACGCCCGCGTGGTCGAGGCCAAGGCGGCGGGCGAGGTCATCACCCGCACGGTCCAGACCGGCTTCGACAAGCATTCGGGCGAGGCTGTTTACGAGGAGGAGGTCATGGACCTCGAGCCTTTGCCCTATATCGTCGTCATCGTCGACGAGATGGCCGACCTGATGATGGTCGCCGGCAAGGAGATCGAGGGCACGATCCAGCGCCTCGCCCAGATGGCGCGCGCGGCCGGCATCCATGTCGTGCTGGCGACGCAGCGTCCCTCGGTCGACGTCATCACCGGCACGATCAAGGCGAACTTCCCGACGCGGATCTCCTTCCAGGTGACCTCGAAGATCGACTCGCGCACGATCCTGGGCGAGATGGGTGCCGAGCAGCTTCTGGGCCAGGGCGACATGCTCTACATGGCCGGTGGCGGGCGCATCACCCGCGTGCACGGCCCCTTCGTCTCGGATGCCGAGGTCGAGAAGGTCGTGGCCCATCTCAAGACGCAAGGGCGGCCGCAATATCTCGACGCGGTCACCTCCGAGGAGGAGGAAGCGGCCGAGGGCGAGGATGGCGCGGTCTTCGACAAGACCGGCATGGGTTCAGCCGAGAGCGACGACCCTTACGAGCAGGCTGTGGCGGTGGTGCTGCGCGACAAGAAGGCCTCGACCTCCTACATCCAGCGCAGGCTTCAGATCGGCTACAACCGCGCCGCCTCGATCATGGAGCGGATGGAGAACGAGGGCATCGTCGGCCCCGCCAACCACGCCGGCAAGCGCGAAATCCTCGTCGAGACCGGCCGAGCGCGCGAAGACGAGGATTGAGGGCTAAAGGCAAGTCGAGCCCCGCTGAAAGTCACATCGACGGCGAGTTGACCGGCCCGATCGGCGCGCTGATGGCGTTGCCCGTCGCTTCGCCGACATCCTGCATCGTGCGACCGACTTCCCCGACCTTGTCGTGGAAGTTGCGCCTCGTGTTGGGGTCGATGACGGCGATCGGCGCCGCGATGGCGAGACCGGCAGCCGTGCCGACGGCAGCCGCGGCGCCGCCGGTGACCTGCATCAGCCGCTCGCCGACGCCGACGCGGGAATCCGTGATCGGCTGGCCTTCGACCAGCCGCGTGCCGATCAGTTTCACGACCTCGGGACTTTCTGCGAACTTGCCGTGGTTCAGCTTGTCGCCGGTGCGCAGCTTGCTCAGATTGAGCACCGTGATCTTCGCGGCCTCGAGCTTCTGCTTATAGGGCTCGGCGTCCGGGTCGATCGCGCCCAGTCTTGCCGTGCTGCCCCAGACCCGGCGCGAGACCGCAAGCGCCCGGTCATCGGTCGAGACGAACAGGGTGAAATTCGGCCGCCGGCCTTCCATCTCCTGAATCTGCGTCCAGAACACGTCGATATCGACGTCCGGCGATGCCAGCATCACATTGGCGATCTTGGGCGGGATCTGCCGGTTGCGGATCGACATCTGCCGCAGCGCCTCCAGCGTCACCCAATTGCCCATCGAATGGGCGAGGATCGAGACTTCCCCGACAGCCGGATCCTTCGCCAAGGACTGCAGCAGGCTTTCCAGCGCGTGGCGCGAATAATTGGAACTCTCCCGATCATAGCCATAGCCGAACAGGGAGCCTTGCGAGGGCCAGGTGAACAGCACCGGTACCGTCGGTGCGCCGGAATCGTGGACGATCTGGGCGAAGCGGTAGACCGCATCCTCGAAGCGGTTGTTGAAGCCGTGCACGAAGACCATGACGCGGCGCTTGGGAACCTTGGCGACGGCGCCGTGCAGCCGCGCCAGCGCTGCTGGCCGCTCGAGTTTGTCGACCTTGAGCGTCACGAATTCGGTAGCCGGATCGCCGGGCAAGCGGCTGGGCCATTGAACCTCACCGATCTTGCGCTTGTCCGCCGGCGGCAGCGACACGGTGATCTCAGCAAAGGCGGAAGGGCCGCGCTCACCGGAGAACAGCACGCCCGCGTCCGGGTCGGCGGAGCGCGTGGTGGCGACGAGCATGGTGACTTGGCTCGCCCCGGGCGCGCCATGGGCGACCGGCGTCAGAACGCCGCGAACATCCCCCGCGCATCCGCCCAGGCCAAGGCCGATGGCGACCAGGGCCGCAGGCAGAAACGGGGTGCGGGCGAAGTCTCGGCGCGCGCAGGAGGGCGTCGGTTCACTGGATCGCGACGATGAGGGCAGGCTGCCGGACAAGCCGAACGCAAACAACATGACCCGCCCCAAGCACCCGTGACGCTAATCCTCGCGAAGCCTGCTCGTGCGCCATCACCGCGTCAAGAACGACAGGCGGTTTATTGGGAACTGTTGCAAAAGGGCGAAGGCCTGGCATCGAAAGCGCACCCGATCCAATCAGGGAGCCGCCTTGCGGCCGCCCACCCGGCGAGCCGCTTCATGTCGCCGGCGGGTGGTGCGTTGGCCGCGTTATTGCGTAGATTGGGACCGCTGGTAGAGCGCTGGCATCGAAGGCAATGCGTGGCGGGTTGGGACGGGACGTATCGAGAATGGCCTATGACGTGATCATCGTCGGGATCGGGGGCATGGGAAGCGCCGCCGCCTGGCATCTGGCCCGACGTGGCGTGAAGGTCCTGGGTCTCGAGCGCTTCGACATTCCCCACAACATGGGCTCGTCGCACGGCATCAGCCGGATCATCCGCATGCCCTATTACGAGGATCCCGCCTATGTGCCGCTGCTGCGGCGGGCCTACGAACTCTGGGACGAGATCGAACAGGCGACTGCTGAGGAACTGCTTGTCATCACCGGCTCGATCGATGCCAGCCCCGAGGATGATGCGCTCTTCCAGGGCGCGCTGAACTCCGCCCGGCTGCACGACCTGCCCCATGAGGTCCTGACGGGCGACGAGGTCAATGCGCGCTGGCCCGGCTATCGCCTGCCGTCCTCGCATCGTGCGGTCTTCCAGGAGCGCGGCGGGCTGATCGCCAGCGAGCGGGCGATCGTGGCGCATGTCCGCGCCGCCCAGGCGCATGGCGCGGAGATCCATGCCCGCGAGGCCGTGCTGGGCTGGGAGGCCAAGCCGAATGGCGATGGCGTCGTCGTGACGACGGATCGCGGCCGCTACGAGGCGGCGCGGCTGGTGCTTGCGGCCGGCGCCTGGATCGGCGATCTCGAACCCTCGCTGCGGCCCCTCGCGGTGCCCGAGCGCCAGGTGCTGGCCTGGCTGCAGCCGCAGCGGCCGGACCTGTTCGCGCGCGACCGCTTCCCGGTCTTCAACCTGCAGGTCGAGGAGGGCCGCTATTACGGCTTTCCGATCTACGAGGTGCCGGGCTTCAAGTTCGGGCGCTACCACCATCGCGGCGAGACCAGCCGCGCCGACGACGTCCGGCGCGAGCCCGACGCGGAGGACGAGCGGCTGCTGAGGGCGTTCAGCCAGCGCTACTTCCCGGAAGGCTCCGGCGCGACCATGGCCCTGCGGAGCTGCATGTTCACCAACACGCCCGACGAGCATTTCATTCTCGACCGTCACCCGGCCCATGAGCAGGTCGTGCTCGTCTCGCCCTGCTCGGGGCACGGCTACAAGTTCTGCAGCGTGATCGGGGAGATCATCGCCGATCTCGCCAGCGGTGACGGCACGACCCGGCACGACATCGGGTTCCTGCGCCTGTCGCGGGCGGCGCTGGCGGCAAACCATGCGTGAGGGCCTCGATTCCGCGCCGCGCGGCGGCCTGCGGCTGGGCATCGACATCGGCGGTACCTTCACCGATTTCGCCCTGGTCGATTCCGCGGGCTCGCGCATCGGCGTCCACAAGCAGTTGACGACGCCGCGCGATCCCTCGCAGGCCGTGCTCGAAGGCTCCGCTGCGATCTGCGAGGCTACCGGCTGCGCGTTGTCGGATCTCGTCGAGATCGTCCATGGCACGACGCTGGTCACCAACGCCCTGATCGAGCGCCGCGGCGACCGCACCGGCATGCTGGTGACCGAAGGTTTCCGGGATCTCTTCGATATCGGGCGCGAGCAGCGCTACGACCTGTTCGACCTCAGGCTTCGCTATGCCGAGCCGATCGTCGAGCGCGGTTTGCGCGCCGAAATCCCCGAGCGCCTGAAATATGATGGCTCGGTCCTCCTGGCGCTGGACGAGGCCGCCGTCGCTGCGCAGACGCGCCGGCTGGTCGAGCAGGAGCGGATCGAGGCGCTGGCGATCTGCTTCCTCCACGCCCATGTCAACGACAACCATGAACGCCGCGCCCACGAGATCGCACAGGCGCTGTATCCGGCGCTTCACATCAGCCATTCGGCCGATGTCTTCCCCTATCCGCGCGAATTCGAGCGCTGGACCACGACCTGCGCCAATGCCTATTCGCAGCCGCTGGTCGATCGCTACCTGTCGCGGCTGGAGATGGGGCTGGCCGAGGGCGGCTTCCGGGGCCGCCTCTGGATCATGGCGTCGAGCGGCGGCCTGATGAGCCTCGACATGGCCCGGCGCTATCCGGTGAAGCTGCTGGAATCCGGCCCCGCCGCTGGCGTCCTCGTCGCGGCCCGGATCGGCACGCAGGCCGTCGGCGGCGATCTGCTTTCCTTCGATCTCGGCGGCACGACCGCCAAGGGCGCGCTCGTGCGCAAGGGCAGGCCCTTCCGCGCTTATTCCTTCGAGGCGGCGCACGCTTACGAATACCGCAGCGGCAGCGGGCTGCCCTTGCAGATCCCGGTCCTCGACATGACCGAGATCGGAACGGGAGGCGGCAGTCTCGTCGCCCCAGATGCGCTCGGTCGGCTCAGGGTCGGCCCGCGCAGCGCCGGCGCCGAACCCGGACCCGTCTCCTATGGCCGCGGCGGCAAGACCGCGACCCTGACCGACGCCAATCTCCTGCTCGGATACCTCCATCCCGACAGCTTCCTCGGCGGCACGATGTCGCTCGATCTGGACGCCGCGCGGCAGGCCTATGGCGAGCAGATAGGACAGCCGCTCGGCGTCGATGGGTTGCGCGCTGCCTGGGGCGCGCATGACATGGCCAATGAGGACATCGCGCGCGCTTTCCGCATGCACGCCACCGAGCGCGGCTTCGACTATCGCGGCTGCGCCATGGTCGCCTTCGGCGGCGGCGGGCCGCTCCATGCGGCACGGATCGCCCGCAAGCTGCGCGTGCCGCGGGTGATCTTCCCGCGCGGAGCCGGCGTGATGTCGGCTTTCGGCATGCTGTCGGGCGCCCAGGCCTTCGAAACGGTCCGGGCTTTCCGACGTGGGCTCGATACGGTGGACGAAAGCGAACTGCAGGCGCTGATCGCCGATCTCGACACGGAGGCCGCAGCGCCGCTCGGCGCCTCCGGGGCCACGCTCTGGCACCGCCGCTTCGACATGCGCTATCGCGGCCAGCATTACGATATCGAGGTCGAGCTTCCCGACGACTGCGAAAATGTGCGCGAGGCGCTGCGGGCGCGCTTCACGCAGCGTTATCGCGAGATATTCCATGCCAATCTCGCCGAGCCGATCGAAATCGTCGGCTGCAAGGTCGAAGCCAGCGCTGCTGCACCACGACACTTCTCGACCAGCCCGGAAGGTGAGGGGGCGAGCGGTGAGGCCGAAGTCGGTTCGCGGCCGGCCTATTTCCCTGCCGCCGGTGGCCTTGTCGATTGCCCTGTCCATCGGCGCTCGCATCTGCGGCCCGGTATGGTGGTGGAAGGTCCGGCCCTGATCGAGGAGCCGGAATCGACGACGCTGCTCGACGCCGGCGATCGCGCCACGGTGCATGACGATATGAGCCTCGTTGCGGAGATCGCGACCCCATGACGCGCCGTCGAATCCTTGATCCGATCGACCTGGCCATCGCCTGGGACAGGCTGATCTCGATCACCGACGAGGGGGCGGCGGCGCTGATCCGCACCTCCTTCTCGATGCTGGTGCGCGAGGGCTTCGACCTCTCGGTGATGATCTTCGACACGCGCGGCCGGCTGATCGCGCAGAGCCGCAAATGCATCCCCGTCTTCATCGGCACGGCGCCCGTGACGATGGCGCATATGCTGGCGAGGTTCCCGCCGGAGACGCTGGCGCCGGGCGATGTCGTGGCCTCGAACGACCCCGTCATCGGCACGGGGCATATGTTCGACTTAGCCCTGATGAAGCCCATCTTCCGGGGCGGACGCATCGTCGCCTACGCCATGAGCATAACGCATCTGCCCGATATCGGCGGCATGGGTTTCTCGGCGGCCGCGACCGAAATCTATCACGAGGGCCTGAGGCTGCCGATCTGGAAGCTCTTCGCCGCGGGGAAGCGGGACGAAACGCTGATCGAGCTGATCAAGCTGAATGTGCGTGTGCCCGAGCAGGTGCTGGGCGACATCATGGCGAGCGTGAGCTGCCTCGGGGTCGTCGACCGGCAGCTCGTCGAATTCCTGTCCGAGGCGGGGCTCGCCGATGTCGACCAGATCGCGTTGTCGATCATCGACCAGACGGAGGCCGCGGTCAGGGCGGCCCTCATCGAGATCCCCGATGGTGTCTATGGCAACGAGGTCGAGGTCGAGGCCTTCGGCGATGTGCGCAAGCTCGTCTGCCGGATCGACAAGCGCGGCAGCGAGGCGGCGATCGACTTTGTCGGCACCGGGCCCTGCGTCGCCGCCGGCATCAATGTGCCGATGCCCTATACCCGCTCGATGGCGCTCTACACGCTGAAATGCATCACCGCGCCGAAGCTGCCCAACAATGACGGCGCAACCGTGCCGATCTCGATCAGCGCACCCGCCGGCTGCCTGCTCAACGCGCAGCCGCCGGCTCCGTCCGCCGGGCGTCACGTCATCGGCCATTTCATTCCGCCGCTGATCTTCGGTGCGCTGGCCGATGTCGTGCCCGACCGCGTGATGGCGGGCAGCGGCCTCATCGACTTCATCACCTTGCAAGGGCGCCGACCGGACGGTTCCGGTATGAGCACGACCTTCTGCGCTGCAGGTGGTTTCGGGGCGCTGAGCGATCTCGATGGCCAGCCGACCACGCCGGGATCGTCCAATATGGGCGGCATGTCGGCGGAGCTGTTCGAGCCCGAGAGCGGGCTTGTCGTCGAGCGCAAGGTGCTGCGACCGGATTCCGGCGGGGCCGGAACCTATCGCGGCGGTCCCGGCCAGGAGATCGTGCTGCGCAACGACAGCGGCTTTCCGGTCAGCGTCTTCTCCATGGCCAACCGCACCCAGTTTCCGGCGCAGGGCTTCGCCGGCGGGCAGCCCGGAGCCTGCCGCGAACATCTGGTCAATGGCGACACGATCTCGCCGCAAGGCCGGCACGAACTCGCGCCCGGCGACCGCCTGACGCTGCGCGAGGCCGGTGGCGCCGGGTTCGGCCCACCGCAGGAGCGCCCACCCGGCAAGATCGAGGACGACCTGCGTCGGGGCTATGCGACGCCTGAGGGGATCACGCGGGCCTATGGGGCGGGCTGGAAGCGCACAGGCCCCTGAGTCGCCCGAGATGCGGGGCTCCTTGCGCGTTCAGTAGATCGTCAGCGCCGGCACATAGCTCATCAGCAGCAGGACCAGCATGGCGACGCCGAAGAAGGGCCAGAGTTCCTTCGTCGTCTCGCCGAGTGTGGTGCGCGCGATCGAGGTCGAGATGAACAGGGTCGTTCCGATCGGCGGGGTGTAGAGTGCGATCCCGAGATTCAGCACCATGATGATGCCGAGCTGCACCGGATCGAGCCCGATCGTCGCGGCCAGCGGCACGAAGATCGGCCCGAGCAGCAGGATTGCCGGCGGCAGGTCGATCGGCATGCCGACGAGCAGCAGCAGCACGTTCATGGCGAGGATGACCAGGAGCGGGTTGGAGATCGTGGCGCCGACCCATTCGGCGAAGCGCTGCGGCACCTGGTCGAAGGTCAGGATCCAGCCGACGATGGCCGAGCCCATGATGACGAGCATTACGACGCCGGTCGCGACACCAGCCTCGACCATGCTCGTCCGGAATCGCCCCCAGCTCATGTCGCGGTAGAGCACGAGGCTGAGCACGAGCGCGTAGAGTACGGCGAGCACCGCGATCTCGGTCGGCGTCGCGATGCCGAAGCGCAGGCCGAGCAGGATGATCACCGGCATCAGCAGCGCCGGCATGCTGCGCCAGGCGAGCCGCATCAATTCGCGCTTACCGACCGGGTCCTCGGCCGAGACATAGCCGCGCTTGCGGGCGATGTAGTTGCAGAGCAGCACGAAGCCGCCGGCCATCAGCAGCCCAGGCAGGATGCCGGCCGTGAACAGGTCGGCGATGGAGACGTTGCTGACGAGCGAATACAGAATCAGCGGGATCGAGGGCGGGATCAGGATGTCGATGATCGCCGAGGTCGCGTTGTTGGCGGCGCAGAGCGGGGCGGGATAGCCCTGTTTCTTCTGCCAGGGGATCAGCACCGAGCCGAGCGCGCTCGCATTCGCCACCGCGCTGCCCGAGACGCCGCCGAAGACGACCGATGCGACGACCGTGGTCGAGAGCGGCCCGCCCTTCCAGCGCTGCATCGCCTTGGAGGCGAAGGCGAGCAGCTCCGCGCCGAGCTTGCCGCCGAGCATCAGCGAGCCCGCCAGCATGAAGAAAGGCAGGGCCAGCATCGGAAAGGATTGCGTCTGCTGGTACATCTGCTGGGCGATGATGGTCAGTGGCAACTGCCCCTGCCAGGCGAGCGTGACGCCGGCGGCCACGATCAGCGCATGGCCGACGGGGATCGCGAGCAACATCAGCACGGTGAAGGCGGCGACCAGGACCAGGCTCACGAGATAAGCTCCTCGGGGCCGGGGATCGGCATGGCTTCAGGGCCGATCAGCGCGACCCGGACGGCAAGCGTCAGCGTGGTCAGGATGATCAGCACGGTCCCGATGCCGAGCGTGTAGTAGCCATAGCTCGACGGCAGCCCGAGCACCGGCGAGCGGTCGATCGCCATGATCTCGGCCAAGCCGAAGATCTCCACGCCGAGCACGACATAGGACACGATGACGATGGCGTGGCCCACCAGCAGCAGGATGCGCGCGCCGTTGCGGCCGAACATGGCGAGCACGGTCTCGACGGCCATATGCCCGCCCTTCTGCACGGCGAGCGCGACGCCCGCCATGATGAAGACCGGGAAGAGCCGTTCCGGCAGCTCCTGCGCGAAGCGGAAGCCGCCGGAATCGAGTGCGTAGCGCGCCACGACATTGCTCGTCAGCAAAGCGAGCAGCGCGCAGCCGACCAGCAGGACGATGCCTTCGCAGAAGCGCGCGACCAGCCAGTCGACGCGCTCGCTCAGCGCCAGCAGAGCGGCGCGCGCGCTTTCGCTCATCGCGGTCAGACCGTGGCCGACTTGGCGAGCCGGTCAACGAAATCGCCGAAGGGCTTGGCCTTCCAGGCCTCCACGACGGAGGCCGAAGCCTCGCGGAAGGCAGCCTGGTCGGCCTGGTTGATCTCGACCTTGGGGTTGGCCTTGAAGTCGGCGGCCAGCTTGACCTCGGTGTCGAGGAAGAGCTTGCGCTGCAGGTCGCCGGCTTCCTTCGCCGCGGCCTTGACGATGTCGCGGTCGGCGGCCGGCAGGCGCGCCCACGTGATCTGCGACATCAGGAAGGGCGAGCACTCCCATTTATGCGCCGAGAGCGAGATGTACTTGTTCACCTCGAAGATCTTCGAGGAGTGGATGTTGACCAGCGGGTTCTCCTGGCCGTCGACCACGCCCTGCTGGAGCGCGATGTAGAGTTCGCCGAAGGAGATCTGCTCGGTCGAGGCGCCCAGCGCCTTGAAGATGTCGATCGTCATCGGATCGGGCGGGGTGCGGATCTTCAGCCCCTTGAGGTCGGCGGGCTTGGCGATCGGCCGCTTGCTGTTGGTGATGTGGCGGATGCCGTTGTCCCACCAGCCGAGCGGCACCATGCCGATCTTGGCGAAGCGCTGGTCGAGTTCGGCGCCGATCGGCCCGTCCAGAACCTTGAAGGCGGCGGCGCTGTCGGCGAACAGGAAAGGCAGCCCGAGCGCCGCGAGTTCCGGCAGCAGCGCCGAGGTCGAGCCCTGGCTGTTGACGGTCATGTCGACCGCGCCGGTGCGCAGGCTGGTGAGCAGCGACTGTTCGTTGCCGAGCTGTTCCGCGCCGGCGACGCGCACCGTCAGGCGGCCCTGGCTGCGCTCCTTGACCAACTCGCCGAACTTGTCGGCGGCGATCCAGCGCGGATTGCCGGCGGCGGCGTTGTGGCCGAGCGTCATGTTGACGGCGGCCTGGCTGCCGCGCGGGAAGCTCAGGATGGCGGGGGCGGCGATGGTGCCGAGCAGGATATGGCGGCGGTTGATGGTCATGGTCGTTCTCCCTGGGTGAGCCGCCCGTTGGCCGGGCTGGCGCGTCTTGTTTCGTGTTCGGCTTTAGGCTGTCATTCCGGGGCAGCGCGCAGCGCTGAACCCGGAACCCACGACCGGGTGCGACATCCCAATCGCGGTCGTGAAAGGCTCGCCCAGTCATGGGTTCCGGGTTCGACCCTTCGGGTCGCCCCGGAATGACAGCGGATTATCACATCCACCCCTTGATGCTCGTCGTCATCGCGTCGGTGGAAATGCCGTAGCGGTCATGCAGGGTCGGCAGCGCGCCCGCGTCGAGGAAGGCGTCGGGCAGGGCGATCTGGCGGAAGGCGGGCGGGTGGATGCCGCAGCGCATCAGTTCGCTCGCCACGGCCTCGCCGAGGCCGCCGATGACGGTGTGGTTCTCCGCCACGATCACCATGCGGCCGGTCTTCGCGCATTCGCGCCGGATCGTCTCGACGTCGAGCGGCTTGATCGTGGGCACATGCAGCACCGCGACGTCGATCTTGTCTTCTTCCAGTCGCCTCGCTGTCTCCAGCGCGCGCATCGTCATCAGCCCCGACGAGACGATCAGCACGTCGCGGCCATCCCGGATGACCTTCGCTTTACCGAGTTCAAATTTGTAGCCGTACTCGTCCAGCACGAGCGGGACGTTGCCGCGCAGCAGGCGCATATAGACCGGGCCCTGATGCGCCGCGATGGCCGGCACGGCCTGCTCGATCTCATGCGCGTCGCAAGGGTCGATGATGGTGAGCTGCGGCATGCCGCGGAAGATCGCGATGTCTTCCGTCGCCTGGTGGCTCGGCCCGTAGCCGGTGGTCAGGCCGGGCAGGGCGCAGACGATCTTGACGTTGAGGTTCTCCTCCGCGATCGCCATGAAGATGAAGTCATAGGCGCGGCGCGAGGCGAAGACGGCATAGGTCGTCGCAAACGGCGTGAAGCCTTCGCGCGCCAGCCCGGCCGCCGCCGAGATCATCACCTGTTCGGCCATCCCCATCTGGTAGAAGCGATCGGGGTAAGCCTTTGCGAAGACGTGCAGATCGGTGTATTTGCTGAGGTCGGCGGTGAGGCCGAGCACGTCGGGACGGGTCTTGCCGAGTTCGACCAGCGCGTGGCCGAAGGGCGCGGGCTTGGTGCGCTGATCCGGCCCCGCGATCGAGGCGATCATGGCGGAGGTCTTGAGCCGCACGCCGCCAGGGCCCGGATTTTCCAGATGGGCCGGGCGTTCGTATTTGGACCGCCTCATGCCGGCCTCCCTTCGTCGAGAATGGCCAGCGCCTTGGCCCATTCCTCGGGCTCGACGCGCAGGAAGTGGTTGCGCTCGCGCTCTTCGAGGAAGGGCACGCCCTTGGCCATCTTGGTGTCGCAGATGATGATGCGTGGCTTGGCCACGCTCGATTGCCGGGCGATGTCGAAGGCGCCGACCAGGGCCGCAATGTCGTTGCCGTCGACGCGTTGGACCAGCCAGCCGAAGGCTTCGAATTTCGGGAGCAGCGGCTCGAAATTCATCACCTGCGTCGAGGGCCCGTCGGCCTGCATGTTGTTGACGTCGACGATGCCGATCAGGTTGTCGAGCTTGTGGGAGCCGGCCGCCATAGCGGCCTCCCAGGTCGAGCCCTCGTCGAGTTCGCCATCCGAGAACAGGTTGTAGACGAAGCTCTTCGAGGCTTTCCGCTTCAGCCCCAGAGCCATGCCCACCGCGATGCCCAGCCCATGGCCGAGCGAGCCGCCGGTGATCTCCATGCCCGGCGTGTAGGCCGCCATGCCGGACATGGGCAGGCGGGAATCGTCGCCGCCATAGGTCTCCAGCTCGTCATCGGGCAGGATGCCAGCCTCGATCAACGCCGAGTAGAGCGCGATGGCATAGTGCCCGATCGAGAGCAGGAAGCGGTCGCGCCCCTCCCATTCAGGCTCATGCGGGCGATAGGTCAGCGCGTGGAAATAGGACACCGCCAGCACGTCGGCGACACCGAGCGCCTGGGCGATATAGCCCTGACCCTGAACCTCGCCCATACGCAGCGCATTGCGGCGGATGCGCCAGGCCCGCTCAGCGAGCGAGACATTGGGAATCGCGTGGGCGGCGATGTCCGCCAATCCGTGTTCGGCCAATCCTTGCTCAACCATGGATCAGCATGCCTCCGTTCACGTCGATCACCGCGCCGGTGACGTATTGCGAGAGGTCCGACGCGAGGAAGAGGTAGATCCCGGCGACGTCCTCGGCCGTTCCCAGCCGCCCGAGCGGGATGCCCCTGGCGATCTCGACCTTCATCTCGTCGGTCAGCATGCCGCCGGTGATGTCGGTCTGGATCAGGCCGGGCGTGACACAGTTGACGCGGATGCCATCAGGACCAAGCTCGCGCGCCATCGCCTTGGCGAGGCCAAGCACGCCGGCCTTCGCGGCCGAGTAATGCGGGCCGCCGAAGATGCCGCCGCCGCGCTGGGCCGACACCGAGGACATGCAGGCGATCGCCCCGGCCTTGCGCGAACGGAAATGCGGGATGAAGGCCTGGCTGAGGTTCAGGACGCCACGCAGGTTGACGTCGAGGATGCGGTCCCAACTCGCGGCGTCGATCTCCATGATCTTCACCGGCTGGGTGATGCCGGCATTGTTGATCAGGATGTCGAGCTTGCCGAAGCGCCCGAGCACGGCCTCCGCTGCGGCATCGCAGGAGGCGCGATGGGTGACGTCGCAGCCGGCGGCGAAATGGCTCTGGCCCGGTTCCTTCACCGGAAGCGTCGCGGCGGCCGCATGTGCCGCCTTGTCGTCGATGTCGAGGATGGCGACGCTGGCGCCGTGTTCGGCAAACAGCCTCGCCGTCGCCAGCCCGATGCCGCGCGCGCTCGCTGCCCCCGAGATGGCGGCGACCTTACCGTTGAGAAGCATCCAGTCCTCCCAGACCGAATTATCGTTGTTTGTTGGGCGCAGTGTTCGGCGGAAGCGGGCAGGGCGACAAGCGGCTTGTTCTCACCCATAGATGAATTAAATTCACCTCATTGACTCTGCGCAGCGAGGCGGGGTCTGGGCATCGGCGAGCGGCTTCGAAACAGAGAACGATCGCTGGCGCGCTTTGCCGACTGGGATGCCGCTTGGTTGTGCTTGCCGCTTTACAGCCCGGCATGAATTCGGTTCATTCCCTCCATGCTTGCTCATGTCTCCCTGCCGGCCGTGCGCGCCTTCGAGGCCGCGGCGCGGCGCGGCTCGTTCCGGGCTGCCGCAGCCGAGCTCAATCTCTCGCCGAGCGCAGTCAGCCACGCCATCGTCAAGCTCGAGAAGACGCTTGGCGTCACGCTGTTCGAGCGGAATGGTCGCAGCATGGCGCTGACGATCAACGGCGAAACCCTGATGCATCATGTCCGGAACGCCTTCGACGAACTCCGGCGCGGGCTGGAGTCGGTCTCGGCGCAGGGGCCGCAATTGCTGCGCGTGCATTCGGCGCCGAGCTTCGCCGCGGCCTGGCTGACGCCGCGACTGCCGGCTTTCCTGCTGCAGCATCCCGGCATCGAGCTCAGGCTCGCGGCCGGCACCGACTACACCCGCTTCACCGGCGACGATTTCGACGTCGATATTGTCTACGGGCCGGTTCGGGGTGATGGGCTCGCGACGATCGACCTGCCGGAGGAGACGGTGACGCCGCTCTGCTCGCCGGCTCTCGCCCGCTCGATCACGTCACCGGCCGATCTGCTACGGGCGAATCTGATCCACAGCGACAACAAGCAGGTGCGCTGGAACCACTGGTTCTCGATCAACGGGATGTCGGCCCCAGCGCCCCAGGGCATCCGCTTCGACCGCAGCTTCCTCGCGCTGGCGGCTGCATCGGATGGGCTCGGCGTGGTCCTGGAATCGACCATGCTGGCGGAGCGGGAGATATTGGCCGGTCGGCTCGTCGCGCCGCTTGCCGGGCTGGCGCAGGATGTCCGCTATGTCGGACATCGCATCGTCTTCCCGAGCTTCAACCATCAAAGGCGGATCGTGCGTTCCTTCGTCGAATGGCTGCAGGGCTCATTCGACATGAAGGTTTGACCGACGCCGGGTGGATCGACCGGCTATGCGGCGCCCGCCTGCAGCGCCCGCTTCAGACCCCGGATCGCGGCCTCCGGCGTCGTCACGACGCGAAGGCCTGTGGCGGCCTCGATCGCGGGCCGGGCGCGGGCGAGGGAGAACTGGCCGAGGATCAGCGTGTCGATGCCTGTCAGCCGCGCGGCGGCCTCAGCCGCCAGCCGGTCATGGGTCTCGCCATCGCCCGCCTTGAGGGCCGCGAGCGCGCCCTCCACCACGATGCCGGTGACATCGACCGGCTTGCCCGCCATCTCGTTCAGCTCCTGCGTCAGCGAGGGCAGGGAGGGGGCGAAGGTGACGATCAGGCCGATCCGTCCGCCTAGGGCCAGCGCCTCTGCGAAGGCCGACTCGTTCGGGCGCAGGACGGGGATCGGCAATGCGCGCTTGACCGCATCGATGGCCGGGCCGAAGGCCGAGCAGGTGAAGAGAATCGCTTTGGCCGGCCCGGCCGCGCCCTCGCTTGCCGCCGCATAGCGTCCGAGCGTCAGGAAGCGCTCGGTCATCGCCTGGTCGAGGCTGCCGCGGGCCGCGAGGTCGGTCGCAAGCGAGGTGTCCAGCAGGTCGAAGGCTTTCGCCTGCGGCCAGTGCGAGGCGAAGGCTGCCCGCGCCGGCAGCACGGATTCCTCGAGCGCATGCAGAAGCGCGATGCGCGGGGTGGCTTCGATCGTGTCGGTCATCGATAAGCCCTGTCAGTCGCTGACCAGCGTGCGCGCCTTCAAAAGGGCGAGCAAGCCCTCGTCGCGGCGCAGTTCCAGCTCGGCGATCGAGCGACCGCCCGCTTCCTCGGCGACGCCGGCGACGATCTTCGCCTGGACGTCGGCATCGAGCGACGGATTGCCCAGCGATTCCCAGCGTCGCACCTGGCTCGGCCCGAGATGGGCGAGATAGCCGGCAATGCCGCCTTCGCCGCCGCCGAGATGATAGGTCATGTGCGGCCCCATCAGGGCCCAGCGCAGGCCCGGCCCATTGCAGAGCGCGGCATCGATGTCGGCGACGCTTGCCACACCCTGCTCGACCAGATGCACGGCCTCGCGATAGAGCGCCGAGGCCAGCCGGTTGGCGATATGGCCCGGCATCTCGCGGTTGAGCACGACGGGGCGCCGTCCGAGCGCGCGATAGAACGCTGCTGCTCGCGCCACGACATCGGGATCGGCACCGACGATCTCGACCAGCGGCACAAGATGCGGCGGGTTGAAGGGATGCGCCACGATGATCCGCTCCGGCCTCGCGCAATCGGCGACGATGGCGCTGCGGACCAGCGCCGAGGTCGAGCTGGCGATGATCGCATCGGGCGGCAACAGGGCGTCGATCTCGGCGAGGAGCTTGCGCTTCACCGCCTCGTTCTCCGGCCCGTTCTCCTGGACGAAGCCGGCCCCCTCCAGCGCCGCCGCGAGGTCGGCGGAGAAGCTGACGCGGCCGGCCCCGGTCAGGCCGAGCTCGGTCAATTGCGCCCTGGCCCGTTCGACATGGGACAGGAAGCGCGGCTGCGCCTCGGGATTGGGGTCGTAGGCGCAGACGGCCACGCCATGCGCGCTGGCGAGCGCCGCCCAACTGGCGCCGATCATGCCGGCGCCCACAATGGCGAGTTTCTGGACGGTGTCGCTCATGAGCAGCGTTCCGGCGTCGTCATTCGGCCTTGATGCCGGCTGCCTTGATCAGGTCGCCCCATTTCGCGATCTCGCTGTCGATCCGTGCCGAAGCCTCGGCAGGCGTGCTCGGCTTGGGAACAACGCCCTGCAACGCGAACGCCTCCTTCAGCTTCGGACTCTGGAGAGCCTTATTCAGCTCGGCGTTGAGCTTGTCCAGGATCGGCTGCGGCGTGCCGGCCGGAGCGAGCAGGCCGAACCAGGACGACACCTCGAAGCCGGCGAGGCCCTGCGAGATCGCGGTCGGCGTCTCCGGCATGAAGGGCGACGCTTCCGTGCCGGTGGTCGCGATCGCCTTCAGCGAACCGCCCTTCACATGCTGGAGCACGGCGGGAATCGTGTCGAACATGATCTTGACCTGGCCTGCGACCATGTCGGTCATCGCCGGGCCGGAGCCGCGATAGGGCACGACCGGCATCTTGGTGCCGGCCTTGATGTTGAACAGTTCGCCCGAGAGGTGCTGCGGCGAGCCCTGGCCGGACGAGGCATAGGAATAGGCGTCCGGGCTGGCCTTGATCAGGGCGATCAGCTCGGGGACCGTCTTGGCGGTGACGGACGGATGGACGACGAGTGCGAGCCCGACATTGCCCGCCAGACCGACCGGGACCAGATCCTTCTTGAGGTCGAAGCCGGACTTGGCCTGCAGGCCGACATTAATCGAATGGCTGGTGAGCGCGCCCAGCAGCAGGGTGTAGCCGTCGGGCTGCGAGCGTGCGGCCGCGGCTGCACCGACGCTGCCGCCGGCACCCGCCCGGTTCTCGACCACGACGCGCTGGCCGAGGCCGTTCGACATCTCCTCGGCGACGACGCGGCCGATGATGTCCGTCGCGCCGCCCGGCGCATAGGGCACGACCAGCGTGATCGGCTTCTGCGGATAGGCCTGGGCGAAGGCGGCGGAGGGCAGCGCAATTGAAAGGCCGGCGAGAGCGCCGATGAGGTGGCGACGGTCGAGCATGGGGTTTTCTCCAATGGGGCGGGGCGGACTGGCTGGCTCCAGTCTCGCCGGAAAGGCTTGGGCCAGGCTGGCCAATCAGCAGAAGTCGAAGTCGCAGCCCTCGTCGGCCTGCAGCACGGTGGTGAGGTAGAGGTGGCGGTAGCCGCGAGACTCTTCCGCCAGATGCGCCGGTGGCTGCCATTCGCCCTTGCGCCGTTCCAGCTCGGCGTCGTCGACGAGCAGCGCGATCTCGCGAGCCTCGACATCGAGGCGGATCATGTCGCCGTTGCGGACGAGCCCGAGTGGGCCACCGACAGCCGATTCCGGCGTGATGTGCAGCACGATGGTGCCGAAGGCGGTTCCGCTCATGCGGGCGTCGGAGATCCGGACCATGTCCTTGACGCCGGCCTGCGCCAGCTTCTTCGGGATCGGGATATAGCCGGCTTCCGGCATACCCGGCGCACCCTTCGGGCCGGCATTGGTCAGCACGAGCACGTCGTCCGCCTTCACATCGAGATCGGGATCGTCCATGCGGCGGACCATGTCCTCGACGGAGGCGAAGACGACCGCGCGTCCGGTATGGCTAAGCAGAGCAGGCGAGGCGGCCGAGTGCTTGATGACGGCGCCGCCGGGCGCGAGGTTGCCGCGCAGCACGGCCATGCCGCCGGTCGGCTTCACCGGGCTCGCGGCCGTGCGGATGATGGTCTGGTTGGGGACGTCCTCGGCCGCGTCGGCAACCTCGCCGATGGTGCGGCCGTCGATCGTGGGAGCCGAGCGGTCGAGATGGTCGCCGAGCTCCTTCATCAGCTTGGGCACGCCGCCGGCCCAATGGAAATGCTCCATGTAGTGGTCGCCGGAGGGCTTGAGGTCGATCAGAACCGGCACCTTGCGACCGATGGCGTCGAACTCCTCGAGATTGATCGAGAGACCGGCGCGACGGGCGATCGCCGCCAGATGCACGAGACCGTTGGTCGAGCCGCCGATCGCCTGCAGCACGGTCAGCGCGTTCCGGAACGCGGTTTCGGTCAGGATCTCGCTCGGCTTCGGCCCACCCTGGGCGAGCCGCACGGCCTCGCGCCCGCTCGCTTCGGCGGCGCGGATGCGGTCGGCATGGGTGGCGGGAATGGTGCCCGAGCCCGGCAGAGCGATGCCGAGCGCCTCGACGAGGCAACCCATCGTGCTAGCCGTGCCCATCACCATGCAGGTGCCCTGCGTCGGCGCAAGCCGCCCGCTCAGCACCTCGATCTCCTCTTCGTCGATCTGCCCGGCGCGATGCTGGCCCCAGAGCCGGCGGCAATCGGTGCAGGCGCCAAGGATCTCGCCCTTATGGTGGCCGACGAGCATCGGCCCGGTAATGAGCTGGATCGCCGGCACGTCGGCACTGACCGCGCCCATGAGCTGGGCCGGAACGGTCTTGTCGCAGCCGCCGATCAGCACGACGGAATCACAGGGCTGCGCCCGGATCATCTCCTCGGTATCGATCGCCATCAGGTTGCGCAGGAACATCGAGGTCGGATTGGCGAAGGATTCGTGGATGGAGATCGTCGGGAATTCCATCGGCAGGCCGCCGGCCAGCATGACGCCGCGCTTCACCGCCTCGATCAGCCGCGGCACATTGCCATGGCAGGGGTTGAAGTCGCTGAAGGTGTTGGTGATGCCGATGATCGGCCGGTCGAGCGCGTCGTCGGAGAATCCGGCGGCCTTGATGAAGGCCTTGCGCAGGAACAGCGAGAAGCCGGGGTCGCCATAGGTCGCGAGATTGCGGCGCATGCCGCGTGCGGCGGGCTTCAAGGATGGGGTATCGTTGTCGGACGTGCTCATGGCGCCTGTAACCTCTCGGCGCTAGGAATATGGCCGTTGACAGGATTGTCAACAATTATGTCGAAGGGTTATAAACTGGCATGCAAATGCCTTCCGTAAAGGACCGGACCGCCCTCAAGGCCCAGACCACCGAGCGTGTACGCACAGTCGCCGCCAAGCTGGAGGAGGAGATCGTCCTCGGCTGGCTTTTGCCGCGCGAGCGCCTGGTCGAGGAGGAACTGGCCGAACGGCTTGCGGTGAAGCGCCATGTCGTGCGCGAGGCGCTGGCCGATCTGGAGCGGGTCGGCCTGGTCGAGCGCATTCCCAACCGGGGCGCTGTCGTCAAGCTGCTCGACCCGCTGGAGGTGCGGCAGATCTATTCGGTGCGCGAGGCGCTGGAGACGCTTGCCGCCGAGCAGATCCCGCTGCCCGCCTCAGGCAGCGTCGTCGAGCAGTTGCGCGCGCTCCAGCAGCAGCATGCTGCTGCGGTTGAGAGCGCCGATGCCCGCGCCGCCTTTCGCGCCAACATGGTGTTCCATGAGACGCTGTTTGGCGCCTGCGGCAATCCCCATCTCGTCGAGCTGATCCAGGGTCTGGCGCAGAAGGTCCATGGCGCGCGATCGATCACGGCCGCAAGCCCCGAGCACCTTCAACTCGCCCGCGACGAACATGCTGCGATGGTCGAGGCACTCGCGGCCGGCGACCGCGACCGCCTCGTGGCGCTCTGCCGCCAGCATCTCGGACCGTCCCGCGACGCCTATATCGCCGCGGTCGAAGCCCGCTTCGCCAGGCAGGCGGCCGCCGGCATCGCCCGGCCATAGCGGGCAGAGGCCTTCAGGCCGCGCTTTCCAGACCGAGCTGCAAGCGCGAGACGTCGATGCGGGCGGTCAGCGGTAAGTGGTCCGATGCCTTGCGCGCCAGCGGCGTGTCATGCACGGCGAGTTCCGAGATCAGCCCCTCGGGCCAGGCCAGGATGCGGTCCAGCGGCAGCATGGGCCGGCGCGACGGAAAGCTGGGCGGGTGCTTCATGTCGGCGAAATGCGGCACCAGCACGTCGAGCGCCGACCGGCGGTTGCGCCGCCATTCGTTGAAGTCGCCGAGCAGGATGGTCGGCATCGGCACGAGTTCGAGGAAGGCGTGCAGCAACGCGGTGGCCTGATCGATCCGCGAGCGCCGCAGCAGACCGAGATGCGCGGCAATCACGCGAAACCGGCCTTCGCCCAGGTCGAGTTCGGCGACGACCGCACCGCGCGGCTCGATTCCCGGCAGCTTGAGACGGAACCGCCGGTAGGATTGGGGCTCGCCGCGGACGAGCAGGGCATTGCCGTGCCAGCCATGGCCGTCGACGACATCGGACTGGACGAGCAGGTGCAGCCCGGTCTCGCGCAGGATCGCGGCAGGATCGAGCAGCCCCGTGCGCTGGCCGAAGCGACGGTCGACCTCCTGGAGAGCCACGAGATCTGCACCGATCTCGGCCAGGACGGCGACGGTTCGGTCAGGCCGGACACGCCGATCCGTGCCACGGCATTTGTGGATGTTGTAGGATGCGACCTTCACCGGACCTCGCTCATCGACATCATAGATAGGGCATCAGCAGCCGGGCCGCCGCATCACGAATTTTCACGATTCCCCAGCGTCCGTCGATCTCGTCCAGCGTCACGGCGTGACTTCGCTTGCTGTCGATGATGCCGGCGAGGCGCTGCGCCAGGTCGCGATCATAGAACTCCACGGTGATCTCGAAGTTCAGCCGCAGGCTTCGCGCATCCCAGTTCGCGCTGCCGATCAGGCTCCAGCTCTCGTCCATCGTCACGAGCTTGGAATGGTCGAAGGGGGCCGGCGAACGCCAGATACGGCAGCCTGCCTTGAGCAGCGGGCGAACATGCGCCTGCATCGCCCATCCCATCAGCCTGTGGTTGTTCCGGGCCGGTATCACGAGATGGACTTCGACGCCGCGCAACGCGGCAAGCTGGAGCGCCGTAATCACCTGCTGGTCGGGAAGGAAATAGGGGGTCGCAATCCGCAACGACGACGACGCGGCGTTGATGGCCGACAGCAGGGTCATCATCAACTGGTCGACGCTCTGATCGGGGCCGGACGAGATCACCCGGGCCGGTGAGGTTCCCTTGTGCTCGCTTGCCGGGAGCCAGAGCGGGCCATCCAGCGTCTCGCCGGTCGAGAAGGCCCAATCATCCTGAAAACTCTCCATCACCTGCCTCACGACCGGCCCCTCGACCATGAAGTGGACGTCTCGCACCGGCTCCGGCGGCTGCGTCGCCAGAACGTTCTCGGCACCGATGTTGAGCCCGCCGATGAAGGCCGTCTCCCCGTCGAGGAGGAGGATCTTCTTGTGCAGCCGCAGATCGAGCAGCGGCATCTTCCATGGCAGCAGGGAGTGGAGGAAGCGCGCGGCGGGGACGCTTTCGCGGCGCAGCCGGTGATAGGCGCGCGAATGCAGGAAGCCGCCACCGAAGCCGTCGATCAGAACCCTAACCGCCACGCCGCGGCGATGCGCGCGCGTCAGAGCCTCGATGAATTGCAGGCCCAGCGCGTCGGTCCGGAAGATGAAGGTCGAGAGCGCGACGCTCGACTTCGCCGCCTCGATCGCCGCGAGCATGCGCGGATAGGCCTCGTCACCGCAGTCGAGCACCGCTGCGACGGTACCCGGTTCCGTCGGCGCGCTGGTGATCCGGCCAACCGCGGCCTGAAGGGTGCCCGTCGGCCCGATACGAACGGCCGCCCGTTTGGACCGGGTCGCCCCGCTGTCATCGACGCCGCGCAGGCGCCTCGCGCGCCGCTGCACCCGGTTGATCCCGAAACCGAAATAGAGGATCGGCCCGAAGAACGGGGAGAGCCAAGCGAGGCCGATCCAGCCGATCGCGGCGGGAACGTCGCGTTTCTGGAACAGCGCATGGATCGTCACGATCCCGGCGCTGGCGATATGGATCGCCGTCAGCAGCAGGGGAGTGTGATCGGCGAGGCTCGTGAGTAGCGCGGCGAAATCCATCGGGTTTCGGACTTACTATGAAGCGCGGTGCTTGGACATCCGGGAAAGGTCGGTCGGCGCATGGCGTAGCGCGATCAGGCCGCTGCGATGTTCCAACGTGCGATGACGCGGTTTTCCGGATGGCCGGGATCATAGCCGAGGATCCCGTAGGACGCCGTGCCGAGCAGCAGATGCTGCACCGCCGACAGATCGAGGCCGATCCAGCGCGCGGCGAGGCAGCGGCCGAAATGGCCGTGCGAGAACACCGCGACACGGCCCGTCAGCGACGACAGCAACGCCACCACCCGGTCGGCCCGCGCGGCGATCTGGGCAGCGGATTCGCCGTTGGGGCAGCCGTCGCGGACGATGGTCCAGCCGGGCCGCTGCGCACGGATATCGACCGAGCGTAGGCCTTCGTAGTCGCCGTAATCCCATTCGGCGAGATCGGGCTCTATGACGGCCTGTGAGCCCAGGCCCGCCAGCGCCGCGGTCCGGCCGGCCCGCTGCCGGGGACTGGTCAGCATATGGGAGAAGGCCAGTCCGCGAAGGGCCGGTTCCAGCGCTCGCGCTTCGTCCTCGCCATGGGGCGTCAGTGGGATGTCGGTCCTGCCGGTATGCTGGCCGGAAAGCGACCACGCGGTCTGGCCGTGCCGGACCAGGTAGATCTGCAAGGGTGCCACAGGCCCCCGCCCGCCATTATCCGTCATCCTGATCGCTTCAAACCGTTGCAGCCGCGCGGGATCGTAGAGCTTTGCCCGCCGGCCTCAAGCCCGATCACGTTTGGCGCGGGTCCGTGGTTCGGCAATGGGCACGACCAACCCGCCCTTGTCCCAACCCGGCGCGTCCGTCGTATAGCTCTCGCATCCCATCGATTCGCGAGAGAGGCCCATGTCCAAGCTCTGCAAGTTCACCTCGCCGGCCGACGGCAAGCCGGTTTATGTCAATCCTGCGCTGGTCAGCGTGGTCTACACCTACAAGGGCGAGCCGCCGGACACGATCATCGCCTTCGGCAAGGATTTCATGCTGGGCGTCGCCGAAAGCCTGGAGGAGGCGGTCAGCCGCCTCGACAGCGCGATGGCCGAGCAGGCGCCGGAACGCTGAAATTCGGCGCGTCGCCGCAGCCCGATCACAGCACTTCGCGCACCCGCAGCAGGGTCGCGTCCATGTGCAGCCCGATGATGCGGCTCAGCTCGGCCGCATCGCGCTTGAGCAATGCCGCCATCATCTCCTCGTGCTCGGCGACGGCGCCGGCCCATTTCACCGGCCCTTCATTGCCGACGAAGCGCAGCCGCTTGATCCGCGACTGCAGGGTCGCGTGCATCTCCATCAACGCCGCATTGCCTGACGCGGCCACGATCGCGCTGTGGATGGCCTGGTTGAGCTTGAAGTATTCAAGCCGGTTGCGGGTCTCGTAGAGCCCCAGCATCTGTCTGTGCAGGCTGTGGATCGCCTCGATCGCCTCGTCGCTCGCCTCTTCGCAGGCGATCCGCCCGCCGAGCTGTTCCAGCGTCTTGAGGACTTCGAGGATGTCGGCCAGATCACGGGCCGAGAAGCGCCGCACGATCGCGCCCTTGGCCGGCAGGATCTCGACCAACCCTTCGCTCGCCAGCGTCTTGATCGCCTCTCGCAGCGGCGTGCGCGAGACACCGAGCTGCGCCCCGACCACCCCCTCGTTGATGCGCTGGCCCGGCGCGAGCCGACCCTCGATGATCATGTCGCGCAGACGCTCCAGAACCTCGTCATGGAGGGTCCGGCGCGTGATCCGAGGATAGTCGATCGCAGGCTCGCTCATCGCAGCTCCACACATCCTGTCTTTCGTGCCGGTTACGGCACGCGAACCCGGCGCTGTCAAACCGCGCCCGTCGCCCCGTCGGCAAAGATCGCGTCCTGCCGGTGACGCATCGCCAGCAGGCCGGAATCGGCGGCGATCTCGACATCGCCGAGGCAGATGGCGTCGCCCGCCTTGACGACGCGCACGAGCTTCCGGTCGGCCACGAGATAGAACGGTGCGGCGCGATCCGGCGCGAGCGCTGCGGCCGGCCGCACTTCGGCGCCGACATCGGCGATGCTGTGATGATGCCCGCCCATCGTCAGCACCGTGCCGGCTGCGAGGTCGCGCTGCGCCACCGCGACGAGATCCTGCCGGGGGCGATAATCCTCGCCATAGCCGGAGCGGCCGAGCCCGACGGCATCGAGGATCGAGGTCGCGACCTCGACACCGAGCAGATGGCGCGGCAGATAGATCATCGCGGTCTTGCCCGAGCGCCCGACGACATGGCCCTTGCCGGCGAGCATGTCCCAGGTCTCGGCATTGTCGCAGGCCACGACGATGAAGACACCACCGGCGAAGCTCGCTTCCTCGGCCAGGCGCAGATGATGGAACACGTCGATGCGCCGGCTGCCGGAGATCAGCCCACCTTGGCTCGTATCGGCGAACAGGTCGGCGAGTTCGGGGATGCGGGCCGGCGGCGCGTAAAATCCGGCGGCATCGGCCGCGAAGCCGAGCGCATTGGCGACGAGCGTCATCTCGCAGAGATCGGGCACGGCGCGCAGCGGAAAGGCCTGGCCCAGGATGCGCGCACGCTCGGCGGCCGTGCGGACGACGGCGGATGGTTCGCCGCCGAGCCAATGCCGCTTCAGCTCCGGCAGGGTTTTGGTGAGGCCGTTGCAGGCCACCGATCCCGTCGCGGGATCGAAGACGAAGTCGTACTCGCTGGATTTGCCCGCAGCGATGATCTGGAGGCCGAGTACCTCGGCCCAGCTCGCGAGCGCGATCAGAAGGCTGGGCTGGTCGCCATCGACGGGCGTGACCACGACGCCCTTCTCGCGGGCCAGCCAGACGAGCCCGGGGCCGACGACGCTGTCGGCCTCCTTGGACACCAGCGCGACATGCCGCCCGGCCTCGATTGCCATCAGGCTGTGCCGGGTCGCGGCCTCCGGGCTGCCGGTCGCCTCGGCGAGAAGCTGGAAGGGCAGGGCGAGGACGGTCTCGAGCCGGCCGGCCGCGACGCATTTGCCGGCATCCCACGCGACTTGGGCCTGCGCTGGCGTCTCGCAGAGGGCGATCTCGGCCTTGGCATAACCCGCAGCCACGAAGGCACGACCGGCGGCTTCTGCCGTCATGTCGACGGCGATCCGGGCATTGACGAGAGGAATCTTGCGCGCCTGGGCGAGATAGCTGCGGCCGAAGCCGCCGCTGCCGACGAGGCAGGTCTCGATCGGCCGCGTGATGCCGGCGTAATGCGCGTGGAAATTCATCGTTCCTCCGGAGCGTCTTGATGGCCTGGCGACTGCGCGCCTTGCCAAAGAACTACACCAGTCATGTTATGCTGCATACAGCATACTTGTGACCCTTGGAGGGCTGTGCTAGCCAGAGGGCCTTGGAAGGACCTCTGGGCGGAACCAGGGGCAGCAGCGGAGAAGCGCCATGGAAACGCGAACGGAAGGCGGCTTGCCGGTGATTGCCGTTGCGATGGGCGATCCCTCGGGCATCAGCCCGGAACTGACCGCGCGCATCCTGGCCGAGCCCGATCTGCGCGCTGCGGCGCGGTTCGTCGTTTTCGGCGACAAGCGGTTGTTCGATCTCGGCATCAAGGACGGCGGCGTCGATCCGCAGGTCAATCTCGTTCGCGACGGCGACGCCTTGCCGCTCGGCGACCGGCCGGTCTTCATCGATCTCGCCAATCACGACCCGGCGGATCTGCAGCGCGGCAAGGCGACGCTCGCTGGCGGCAAGGCCGCCACCGAGAATTTCCGCCGAGCCTTGCAGTTTGCTGCGGCCGGCAATGCCGATGCCGTCTTCTTCACGCCTTTCAACAAGGCGGCGATGCGCTTCGCCTATCCCGGCTATGACGACGAGATCCGCTTCGTGCGCGACGCCATCGGCTTCGAGGGTGCCGCGAGCGAATTCAACATCCTCGACAAGCTCTGGAATGCGCGCGTGACCTCGCATATCCCGCTGTCGGAAGTGGCGCAGAACATCACGCAGGAGCGCATCCTGCGGGCGCTGACGCTGGCCGATGCCAATCTGCGCCTGGCTGGCTTCAACCCGCCGCGGATCGCGGTCGCGGGCATCAATCCCCATGCCGGCGACGGCGGCAATTTCGGGCGCGACGAGATCGAGACCATCGAGCCGGCGGTCAAGGCGGCCAAGGCCAAGGGTTTCACCGTGGAAGGGCCGTTCCCCTCGGACACCGTGTTCCTGCGGGCACGGAACGGCGATTTTGATGCGGTTCTGACGATGTATCATGACCAGGGCCAGATCGCGATGAAGCTGATCGGCTTCGACAGCGGCGTCACGCTGATCGGCGGCTTCCCGTTCCCGATCTGCACGCCGGCCCATGGCACGGCCTATGAGATCGCAGGCCAAGGCATCGCCAATCTCGGCGCCACCCGCGCCGCGCTCGCGCTCGCCATCAAAATGGCGCAGGACGGCAAGGCGAGGGCGAAAGCCGCCGCCTGAACGCAAATTCTTTCAACGCCTGAATTCTTTCAAAGACCGCCGCTCAAGAGCGGTCCCGAAAAACCGATCCTCCAGGGAGAAAACACATGAAGACCATCAGCATCACAGCCGCGCTTGCTGGCGCCATCGCGCTCAGCGGCACTGGAGCGGCGCAGGCCTGGCAGCCGACCAAGCCGGTCGAATTCGTCGTCACCTCCGGCGCCGGCGGCGGCACCGACAACTTCGCGCGGATGATCCAGTCGATCATCAGCAAGCATAAGCTGATCGACCAGCCGATCGTGGTCGTGAACAAGGGCGGCGGCTCGGGCGCCGAAGGCTATGTCTACGGCAAGGGCGCCAAGGGCGATCCCAACCGCGTCATCTTCGGCACCAATAACGCCTATCTGCTGCCCTATGTCGCCAAGCTCGGCTATAAGTTCAGCGACCTGACCCCGGTCGCGGGGCTGGCGCTCGACGAGTTCCTGCTCTGGGTCAAGGGCGATGCACCCTATGCCGACGCCAAGAGCTATCTTGAGGCTGTGAAGGCCAAGCCGATGGGCTTCAAGATGGGGGGCAGCCAGTCGAAGGATACCGACCAGACGCTGACCTCGATGATCCAGGACGCCACCGGCGCCAAGATGATCTACGTGCCGTTCCAGGGCGGCAGCGCGGCGGCCGTTCAGCTCGCCGGCGGGCATATCGACTCCAACGTCAACAATCCCAATGAGAATATCGGCCAGTGGAAGGCCGGCCAGGTCAAGCCGCTCTGCGTCTTTTCGCCGGCGCGCCTCGCCAAGAGCGATCCGGTCTTCGACGGCAAGGGCTGGGGCGACATCCCGACCTGCAAGGAAGCCGGTCTGCCGCTTGAAACCTTCCAGATGCCGCGTACGGTCTGGCTGCCGGCCGAGGTTCCGGCCGACGCCGTCGCCTTCTACGCCGATGTGCTGGAGAAGGTCTCCAAGACGCCGGAATGGCAGGAGTTCGTCGCCCGCACCGCGCAGACGGCCAAGTTCATGAAGGGCCAGGAGCTGGCCGACTTCGTCGCCAAGGACGATGCCGCCAACAAGAAGGTCTTCGAGAACGAAGGCTGGGTCGCGAAGTAAGGCGCTCAGAACGTCATTCTCGGGCGGCGCGTAGCGCCGACCCGAGAATCTCTGGACGTGGAAGGCGCTGGTTTCCGAGATGGTCGGGTCAAGCCCGACCATGACGCCTCTTCACCCGTGCGCAGGGACCCTCCCATCATGATCACCCGCTTCTGGGCCGAGATCGTCACTGCGCTGGCGACGCTGGTTTTCGGCCTCGTCATCGTCAAGGGCGCGCTCGAATTCGGCATCGGCTGGGATTCGTCGGGCCCGCAGCCAGGTGCCTTCCCGTTCTACACGGGTGGGCTGGTCGCCTTGGCGAGCCTCGGCACGCTGGCCTTCACCGCGATCAGGCAGGCAGCCGGCGCGCCATGGCTGAAGGAAGAATTCCTTGATCGCGAGCGCGGCAAGCGGGTGCTCTCCTTCCTGCTGCCGCTCGTCGCCTTCGTCGTGCTCAGCGCCACGGTCGGCATGTATGTCGCGACGATCCTCTATCTCGTCTTCACCATGCGCTTTCAGGGCCATTACGGCTGGCTGGGGACCCTGGCGACGGCACTGGGAACGGCCGCCTTCTTCTATCTCGCGCTCGAGAAATTCTTCCAGATCAGCCTGCTCAAGGGGCCGCTCGAGCCTCTGCTCGGCCTGTGACCGGACTGCAATCAGGATCGGTGCTGCAGCATGGATAACATCGCCAATCTGATGCACGGCTTTTCGGTCGCGCTGACCACGCACCACATCCTGCTGATGATGGCGGGCGTGCTGCTGGGCGTGCTCGTCGGCGTGCTGCCGGGGCTGGGCGCGCCCAATGGTGTCTCGCTGCTCCTGCCGCTGACCTTCAGCATGGACCCGGTCTCGGCCATCATCCTGCTGACCTCGCTCTATTGGGGCGCGCTCTTCGGCGGTTCGACCACCTCGATCCTGTTCAACATCCCCGGCGAACCCTCATCGGTCGCGACGACCTTCGATGGCCACCCGATGGCCAAGCAGGGCAGGGCGACCGAGGCGCTCTCATTCGCCTTCCTCTCGGCCGGCTTCGGCGCGCTGGCCGGCGTCATCCTGATCACGCTGCTTTCGGGCTGGGTCGCGAAATTCGCGCTGCGCTTTTCCTCGCCGGAGTATTTCGCGGTCTATTTCATGACCTTCGCCAGCTTCATCGGGCTCGGCGGGGCTTCGCCCGCGAAGACCATCGTCTCGATGGGCATCGGCTTCACCCTGGCCTCGATCGGCATGGACTCGGTCTCGGGCAATGTCCGCCTGACCTATGAGTTCGACGTGCTGCTCGCCGGCGTCTCGTTCCTGATCGCGGTCATCGGCCTGTTCGGCATCGGCGAATTGCTGCTGACGATGGAGGAGGGGCTGAAGTTCGAGGGCGTCGCCGCCAAGGTCCGCATCCGCGACGTACTGCTCACCGCGGCGAAGCTGCCGCGCTACTGGCTGGCGCTGCTGCGCTCCAGCGCGATCGGCATCTGGATGGGCATCACGCCGGGTGGGCCGACGGCAGCCTCCTTCATGAGCTACGCCATGGCCAAGCGCTCCTCGCGCAACCCGGCCAAGTTCGGCAAGGGCGAGCCCGAGGGCGTGATCGCGCCCGAGACCGCCGACCATGCCGCCGGTTCCGCCGCGATGCTGCCGATGCTGGCGCTCGGCATTCCCGGTTCCGCGACCGCCGCGGTGATGATGGGCGGCCTGATGATCTGGGGCCTCAACCCCGGGCCGACGCTGTTCACCGACCGGCCGGATTTCGTCTGGGGCCTGATTGCCTCGATGTATCTCGGCAACGTCGTCGCGGTCGTGGTCGTGCTCGCGACCGTGCCGCTCTTCGCCTCGATCCTGCGCATCCCGTTCTCGATCATCGGGCCGGTGATCGTGGTGATTTGCTTCATCGGAGCCTTCACGGCCGCCAGCAAGGAGTTCGACATCTGGCTGGCGCTGATCTTCGGGCTGGTCGGCTATGTCTTCAAGAAGCTCGACTATCCGATCGCGCCGCTGGTGCTGGCCATGGTCATTGGCGACAAGGCGGAGGATGCCTTCCGCCAGTCGATGATTTTCAGCCAGGGCTCGCTCTCGATCTTCTGGTCGAACCCGCTGGTCTCGACGCTGATGACGATCGGCCTGGCCCTGCTGGTGCTGCCGATGATCGGCCGTGTTACCCAGTATTTGCGCGGGCGCACCGCCGCGCGCACCGTCGTCTGAACGCTATCCGAGAAACCGCCTGGAAACGCCGCCATGACCGAGCCTTACAAGGGCATCCTGCCGATCGCCCCGACCATCTTCCACGACAATGGCGACCTCGACATCGAGGGCAACAAGCGCGTCATGGATTTGATGGTCGACCAGGGCGTCGACGGCATCTGCATCCTCGCGAACTTCTCCGAACAGTTCCTGCTGACGGATGCCGAGCGCGAGCAGGTGATGCATCTGTCGCTGGAGCAGGTCGCAGGCCGCGTGCCGGTGATCGTCACGACTTCGCATTTCTCGACCCGCATCGCCGCCCAGCGCGCCAAGGCGGCCGCTGATGCCGGCGCCAAGATGCTGATGATGATGCCGCCCTATCACGGCGCGCTGCTCAAGGCCGACGAGCAGGGCATGATTGAGCACTTCAAGCATGTCACTGAGGCCTGCGGCATTCCGATCATCTTGCAGGATGCGCCTTTGTCCGGAGTGACGATGACGGTCCCCTTCATGGTGCGCCTCGCCAAGGAGGTGCCGCTCGTCCGCTATTTCAAGATCGAGGTGCCGGGCACCGCCAACAAGCTGCGCGCGCTGATCGAGGCGGGCGGCGCGGCCGTCGCCGGGCCTTTCGACGGCGAGGAGGCGATCACCCTGATGGCCGATCTCGACGCTGGCGCCACCGGCACGATGACATCGGCGATGATCCCCGACCTGATCAAGCCGATCCTGACCGCCCATGCGGCGGGAGACCGCAAGAAGGCGGCGGCGCTCTACCGCGACGTGCTGCCGATCATCAACTTCGAGAACCGCCAATGCGGCCTGCGCTCGGCTAAGGCGGTGATGAAGGAGGGCGGGGTTATCAAGTCGGAGGCCGTGCGCCATCCGCTGACGCCGCTGCATCCGAAGACCCGTGACGGCCTGATCGAACTCGCGCGCGAACTCGATCCGCTGGCCCTGCGCTGGGCGAAGTAGTCAGCCCGGCTGAAGCGCTTCGGCCGGCGACGCAACCTCGGTCGGTCGCGGCATCAGCACGGCGCCGCTGACCTCCAGCCCGGCGATCTCGGCAGCGCTGAGCCCAAGTTCCCGCAGAACCTCTCCGGTATGCTCGCCGAAGCGCGGCGCCGGCCGTGACGGCACCGGCTGGCTGGTCGGGCAGATAGCCCTCGATGCCCGACCAGACGCGCGCGGCCTGCATCGCGTCCAGCCGCGCCCGGATCGTGACGAGGTCGGCCTCGCCGTGGCGCTCCGCCGTATGCTCCGTCGCCGACGCCTCGACCGCCATCAAAAGCTCGACGATGTGGCGAAGCTCTTCCTTGTCGGAGAAATCAGCGACGTCGAGCCGGAAGACCGAACTCGCCCCGGGATCGGCGACGAAAGCGCCGGCACCCTGGCGCGACCGCACCAGACCGTCATGCTTCAGCCGCCCCACGGCCTCGCGCACGATCGGGCGGCTGACGCCATGGGTCAGGCCGAGCTGCTGTTCGGTCGGCAGGCGCTCGCCGGCCTGAAGCCGACCCGAGGCCGCACCTGATTTCGGGGAGATCCCGGCATTGTTCACCAGCACGCTTATCGGGCCGAGCGCGTCCGTGATGCGCGCCACGGCCGCGTTGACCGAAGCTTCGTCGGCGACATCGGCGGAAACGGCCAGCGTCGTGCGCCGCGTTGGCAGGTCGCCTCTGCCGCCGCTTCGGCCAGCGCCGGATCATGGTCGAGATCGGCGACGCTGGCGCCGGCTGCCGCATGGGCGTCGGCGATCGCCTGGCCGATTCCGCGGCCCGCGCCGGTGACGAGCACGACCTTGCCGCGATGGCTGCTCACTTGCCGACCTCCAGCATGATCTTGCCGAGATGGGCGCTGGATTCCATCAGCTCATGCGCCTGCCGCGCCTGCTCCAGCGGGAAGGTGGCGTGGATGATCGGCTTGACCGTGCCGGCCTCCAGCAGCGGCCAGACATCGCGCCGCAGATGCGCGGCGATCTCGGCCTTGAGCGCGACCGAGCGCGCCCGCAGCGTCGAACCGGTCAGCGTCAGGCGCCTGAGCATGACGTTCATCAGGTCGAGATCGGCCTTGCTGTTCTGCAGGAAGGCGATCTGCACCAACCGCCCTTCCAGTGCCAGGATGTTGATGTTGCGCTGGATATAAGGGCCGCCGACCATGTCGAGCACCACGTCGACGCCCTTGCGGTTCGTCAGGCGCTTGATCTCCTCGACGAAGTCCTGCGTGCGATAGTCGATCGCCTCCTCGGCGCCGAGCGAGAGGCAGAAATCGCATTTCTCGGGCGAGCCGGCGGTCGCGTAGACTCTCGCGCCTGCGTTCTTCGCGAGCTGGATCGCCGTCGAGCCGATTCCGCTCGACCCGCCATGGATCAGGATCGTCTCGCCCTTGTGGAGGCGGCCGCGCGTGAAGACGTTGTCGTAGACGGTGTAATAGGTCTCGGGCAGGCCGCCGGCTTCCAGCAGCGAGAGCGGCTTCGGCACGGGCAGGCAGAGCGGCTCGTCGGCCACCGCATATTCGGCATAGCCGCCGCTGATCACGAGTGCGCAGACGGCCGCGCCGATCCGGCTGGCAGCGACGCCGTCACCCACGGCCACGATATGGCCTGACACTTCGAGGCCTGGAACCTGCGTTGCCCCGGGAGGAGGCGGGTAGCCGCCCGCGCGCTGCAGACAGTCGGGCCGGTTGACGCCGGCGGCAGCGACCGCGATCAGCACCTGGCCCGGGCCGGGCTGCGGAACGGGCGCCATCTCGATCTCGATCACCTCGGGGCCACCCGGACCCGAAAAGCGCACCTGCTTCATTGTCTGCGACAATGCCATGATCGTCGTGTCTCCTTCAACCGGGCATCATCATGCGCTGCCGCGCGTCCGATGCCGATACGCCTTCCACAGGAAGCCGTGGATGGCCGGGACAAGCCCGACCATGACGTCGGCATTTGAGATGCCCTAGAAATTCACCTTGTCGGCGCCCTTGAGCTGCAGCGCCTCGCGGGCATCCTCGGGCGTTGCGACCTCAAGACCCAGCCCCTCGATGATCATCCGCGCCGCCCTGACCTGATCGGCGTTCGACTTGGCGAATTGTCCCGGCCCGAGCCAGAGCGAATCCTCCAGCCCGACGCGCAGATTGCCGCCCATCGAGACCGCCATGGCGGCGATCGGGAGCTGGTGCCGGCCGGCGCCCAGCACGGACCACTGATACTGGTCGCCGAAGAGCCGGTCGGCCGTGCGCTTCATGTGGATGACGTCCTCGGGATGGGGGCCGATGCCGCCGAGGATGCCGAAGACCGACTGGACGAAGAAGGGCGGCTTCACCAGCCCGCGATCGACGAAATGAGCGAGCGTGTAGAGATGCCCGATATCGTAGCACTCGATCTCGAAGCGCGTGTTGTTCTCCGCGCAGGTGGTCAGAATGTTCTCGATGTCCTGGAAGGTGTTCTTGAAGATCCGGTCCTTCGAGCCTTCGAGATAGGGCTGCTCCCACTCATGCTTGAAGTCCTTGAACCGGGCCAGCATCGGGTAGAGTCCGAAATTCATCGAGCCCATGTTGAGCGAGGCGACCTCGGGCTTGAAATACGCGCAAGGCTGCAAGCGCTCCTCGACGCCCATGGTCGGGGCGCCGCCGGTGGTGATGTTGATGACGCAGTTCGAGCGCTGCTTGATCACCTTCAGGAAGGGCTCGAAGGCCTCCGGCGACTGGTCCGGCTGGCCGGTCTTGGGGTTGCGCGCATGGACATGGACCAGCGCGGCGCCGGCCTCGGCGGCGCCGACCGCCGCATCGATGATCTCGTCGGGCGTCACCGGCAGATGCGGCGACATCGAGGGCGTGTGGATCGCGCCGGTGACCGCACAGGTGATGATGACTTTGCGGTTTCTCGCCATGGCGTGGTGTCCTTTCAGGCTTGATCTCGAATAGAAGGGGCCGGCTCAACCGGGCTTGCGCTGTGAGCCGCGCTTATGCGCCTGCAGTGCCGCCAGCCGGGTGTCGCGCCAGTCGCTCAGCCGCTTGACGCGATCGGCCGATTGCGTGCCCGGCCATTCGCTCATCACGGTCGCGACCGTCCCCGCGCCGAACGGATCGCCGCCGGCGCTGTCGGCAACCATCCGGGTCAGCGAGGGGCCATAGCGGGCGCAGTAATCGGGAATGCCGCCCGGCGCGTTGAGCTCGATCGTCTCGAACGGCCCCATGAAGGACCAGCGCAGCCCGAGACCGTCGCGGATCGTCTTGTCGACGTCCTCGGCGCTGGCCACGCCCTCGCCGACGAGCCGGAAGGCTTCCGCCAGCAGCACGGCCTGCAGCCGGTTCAGCACGAAGCCTGGCTTCTCCTTGCGCAGCATGATCGGAACCTGGCCGGCCTGTTCGTAAATCGCCTTGGCTCGCTCGACGATCACCGGATCGGTCCAGGGCGCCGGCGCCAGCTCGACGATCGGCACCAGATGCGGCGGATTGACCGGATGGGCGACGAGGCAGCGGGCGCGGCCCTTCAGGTTCTCGCTGAACACCGAGGCCATGATGAAGGATGTCGAAGAAGCGAGGATGGTCGATGGCACTGCCAGTGCATCCATCTCCGCGAAGAGCTTCTGCTTGGCCTCGACGGTCTCCGGCCCGTTCTCCTGGACGAGGTCGGCATCCTTCAGGACATCCGCCAGATTCGAGGCGACACGGATGCGGGCGAGCGAACCCTTGGGGTCCGCGACGAGGCCGTGCCCGGCGAGTTCTTCGAGGTTGGTGCCGATATGCGCGCGTGCGGCTTCCGCGGCGCCCGGCGCAACGTCGTGCAGCGCGACCTCAAGGCCATGGCTGGCAAAGACGGTGGCCCAGGCGCGGCCGATCAGGCCCGAACCGACGATGGCGATATTGGTCATGGAAAATCCTTGGTGAGACGCTTTCCGTCGGGGGTCACAGCCACAAAACCTGCCGCCGCAGCGCCAGATCCTGGCTCAGCGCCCGCGAGGGGCCGGTGTGGACGACGCTGCCGCGTTCCAGCACGACGGTCCGGTCCGACAGTGCCAGTGCCAGGTCGAGATGGTGGTCGACGATCACGATGCCGATCTCCTGCCGCAGCTTGTCGAAGGCCTCGAACAATTCCTCGACGACGGCCGGCGCCAACCCCTCGAAGGGCTCGTCCAGCAGCAGCACGCGGGTGTCGCCGGAGAGCGCGCGCGCCACCGCCACCATCTGCTGTTCGCCACCGGAGAGGTAGTCGGCAGGCGAATGCCAGCGCTGCTTGATGCGCGGGAAGAAGGCGAAGATCTTCTCGTCCTCCCAGCGCGAGCCGTTGCCGGTCATGCGCTTGAGCCGGCCGAGCTCCATGTTGTCCTTGACGCTCATCCCGGCGAAAAGCCCGCGTCCCTGCGGCACATAGGCGATGCCGGCGCGCGCGATGGACGCCGGCGGCTGCCCGGCGATGTCGCTTCCAGCGAGCGTGATGCTGCCGCTGGCCGGCGGAGCGATGCCGGTGATGGTCTTGAGCAGGGTCGACTTGCCGGCGCCGTTGCGGCCGAGCAGCGCGACGATCTCGTTCTCATGCACGTCGAGCGAGACCTGCCGCAGGATATGGCTCTTGCCGTAGAAGGTATCGACCTTGTCGAGGCCGAGCAGCACGCCATGGCGCGCGGCGCTCTGGCGAGGCTTCTCCGCCAGCGCATGGGCGCCCGAGCCGATATAGACCTCCTGCACGCGGGCTGAGGAACGCGCATCCTCGACCGTGCCGTCAACTAGCACCGAGCCCTCGTTCATCACCGTGACATGGTCGGCGATGGCGAAGACGCGGTCGATGTCGTGCTCGACCAGCAGCACCGGCAGGTCGGTCGAGATCGACTTGATCAGGCTGCCGACGCGCTCGCGCTCGGCCGCGGCCAGCCCCGCCAGCGGCTCGTCGAGCAGGAGAACGCGCGGCTTGGTCGCGAGCGCGAGGCTCATGTCGAGCAGGCGCTGGCCGCCATAGCTGAGCGAGCCGGCTTCGGCCGTTTCGATGCCGCGCAGGCCCATCGTGTCGATGACGGTCGAGGTCTGCGTGTTGACCTCTGTCAGTGCCCCGGCCGGGCGCCAGAAACCGAAGCGCTCGCCGGCACGCGCCTGGACGGCGAGGCGGACATTCTCCCCGACCGAAAGCGTCGGGAACAGGTTGGTGATCTGGAAGGCGCGCCCGATGCCGGCCTGGGTGATCGCTTCTGGCGACAGCCCGCCGATCTGCTTCTCGCGCAGGCGGATCTCGCCCCGGTCGGGCGCGAACATGCCCGAGATCAGGTTGAAGGCCGTGGTCTTGCCGGCACCGTTGGGGCCGATCAGGGCGTGCAGGCGCCGGTCGGCCATCTGAAAGTCGACATTCTCGACCGCCTTGATGCCGCCGAAGCTCTTGGCGAGGCCGGTCGCGGTCAGGATCGTCCCGTCGCCGGCATCGGCCGGCTTCATGAAGGCGGGCAAGGTCACCGTGCCGGCCTTGCGCTCGGACATGGCGGCATCGCCGACGATCTGCTTGCGGAATGGGCGCAGCAGCCGCTCACCGACGCCGACGAGGCCGTCCGGCGAGAACACGATGAAGGCGACGAAGAGCAGCCCGAACCAGAACAGCCAGTTCGGCGTGACGCTGGAGAGATAGTCGCGGAAGATGACGAAGAAGAGCGCTCCCAGCGCCGGCCCGAGGAAGGAGCGCATGCCGCCGATCACGACCATCGCGAGCAATTCGCCCGAGAACGCCACCGAGATCGGCTCGGCCGAGGTCATCCGGTTGTTGAACAGCAGCAGCGTTCCGGCGAGCCCCGTCAGCGCCGCCGAAAGCGTGAAGGCGATCAGCTTGTAGCGATTGGTGGCGTAGCCGAGGAAACGCGCGCGCTGCTCGTTCTCGCGGATCGCGACCAGCACCGTGCCGACCGGCGAGCGGTGGAAGCGCCAGAGCCCGTAGACGACGGCCATGCCGATCACGGCGACGAGCACATAGAAGCGCGACGCCTGCTCGAAATCGATGCCGAGGAAGAGTGGCCGCTTGATGCCGCCGAGCCCATCCTCGCCACCCGTCACCGCCGTCCAGCGGAAGGCGACCGAATAGGTCATGGCGGCGAGCGCTAGCGTGAGCAGCGAGAAATAGACGCCTTTGCGCCGCAGGATCAGCGCACCGAAGGCAAAGGCGATGAGCCCGACGAAGGCGACCCCGAACAGGATCGGCAGGGCGAACTGGCCAGGCAGCCAGTGGCGCTGGATCAGGCCGGCGGCGTAGGCCGCCAGGCCGAACCAGGCGCCATGGCCGAACGAGACTAGCCCCGTCGTGCCAACGAGGATGTTCAGCGCCATGCAGGCGATGGCGAAGACGACGATCTCGGTCGCCGAGGTCGTGCCGAGCCCGATCGCCTGCATCAGAAAGGGCAGGCCGACGAGGCCGGCGGCAGCGATGAGGAGAGGCGCGTGGTCGCGCTGTGCGGCTGTCATCGCGTCCTCACTCGAAGCGCTGGATGCGTTCGCCGAACAGGCCGCGCGGCCGGAACAGCAGGACGAGGAGCATCATCAGGTAGATCACGGCGGTGGACCATTGCGTGTAGCCGAGCCCGATGGTGATGCCCTTGACGAGGCCAACCATCAGCGCCGCCACGACGACGCCCCAGAACGAGCCGAGCCCGCCGATGACGACGACGACGAAGGCCGGGGTGATGATCTCCTGGCCCATGGCGGGATGGATCGAATAGATCGGCGCCAGCAGCACGCCGGCCAGGCCCGCAAGCCCGATGCCGATGCCGGCGACGGCGACCATGTAGGGCTGCAAGGAGATGCCGAGCGCGCCGACCATGTCGGGGTTCTGCACCCCGGCGCGGACGACGCGGCCGAAGGCGGTGCGCTGGAGCAGGAACCAGAGCCCCAGCACGCAGCCAGCCGCGATCAGCAGCAGCATCGCCCGGTAGCGCGAATAGATGAAGTCGCCGATGAAGATTTGCCCGCGCAAGGCTGGCGGGATCGAGAAGGAGAGCGGCGGCGCTCCGAAGATCATGCGCAGGCTCTGCTCGGCGACCATGGCGAGGCCGAAGGTCAGCAGCAGCGAGAGGATCGGGTCGGATCGGTAGAAGCGCTGGAACAGCCCGCGCTCGACGACGATGCCGATCAGCGCGACGAGCACAGGTGAGGCCACCATCGCGCCGCCGAAGCCGATATGGGGCGCCAGCACGATCGTGAGATAGGCGCCGATCGCATAGAAGGCGCCATGCGCCAGGTTGACGATGCCGCCCAGCGAGAAGATCAGCGACAGGCCAAGCGCGATCAGGAGGTAATAGACTCCGTCGAGCAGCCCGTTCAGCACCTGCTGGATGAAGAGGGTGAGCAAGGGTTGGCCTTCGTTCGCTGCGGGGAATGAAAGTCCGTCATGGTCGGGCTTGAACCGACCATCTCGGAAACCAGAGGCCTATCGTCATGAAATTCTCGGGTCAGCGCTCCGCGCTGCCCGAGAATGACGGATCGGGCTCAACTCATCTTGCAGACGGCCTCGTCGCCGCTGGTCGCGATGACCTCCATGTTCTCGTCAGGCCCCGGCACGGGGGCTGAGGAGGTGAACAGGTCCCATTGGTTCTTCACCTGCGCCGCAGGCAGCGCGGTGATCGTGTACATCTCGCTGATGAGCTGATGGTCCGAGGCGCGGAAATAGCCCTGGCGCGGCTTCATCACGTCGAACTTCGCGCCCTTTTCCCAATGCTCCAGGATCTTGGGCGTGTCCGTGCTCTTCAGCTCGTTCATCGACTGGGCCATGATCTTCACGGCGATGTAGTCGCCCCAGGCCTGGTTCTCCGGCGGCTTGCCGTATTTCTTGGTGAAGGCGGCGACGAACGCCTTGGTCGAGGGTGCGTCGATCAGGTGGTTCCAGACGGACGGCCAGATGCCGCCGAAATTGTCCTTGCCGGCGGCCCAGGCGAGCGCCGTGTCGAAGCCGAAGCCCGCGACCGGGAAGGTCAGGCCGAACTCGGAATACTGCTTCAGGAAGTTGGTGATCTGGTTGCCGGCGAGGTTCGAGATCACGAGGTCGGGCTTGGCGGCGCGGATTTCGAGCAGCAGCGCCGAGAAGTCGGTCGCGTCGGTCGGCACCAGCTTGTCGGCGGCGAACTGGCCGCCATTGGCTTCCATGAAGCGCTTGGCGACCCGGAGCAAATCATGGCCGAAGGCGTAGTCGGCGGTCAGCGAGAACCATTTCTTGCCCTTCACCAGCCCCTGCGCCATCAGCGAGCGGCCGCAGCTCTTCACATACATCGAGTTCTGGTGCTCGACATGGAACATGTAGCGGTTGCAGCTTTCGCCGCGCAGCGCGTCCGAATTAGCGCCCGTATTGACGAAGAGCGTCTTGGTGCGCCCGGCGACCTGCGCGATCGTCAGCGCCGAGGCCGACGAGATCTCGCCGATGATGCAGGCGACCTTGTCGCGCTCGATCATACGCTCGGCCTTGGTCGAGGCCGTCTGCGGATTGACCGAATCCTCCTTCAGCGCCTCGAGCTTGCGGCCGTTGACGCCGCCGGCCGCATTGATCTCCTCGACCGCGAGATCGGCCGCCATCACGCCATATTCGCCAAGCGGGCCGAGAAAGCCGGTGCGCGGGGTCAGGTGGCCGAAGCGGATCGCATCCGGCGTCTGCGCCAGGATCAGCGATGGGCTGGCGATCAGCCCGGTCGCCGCACCGGCGCCGAGCCCGGCCAGCGCCTGCCGGCGCGAGAGACGGGTCGTCTTCAACAGGTCTGACATTGGCGTTCCTCCCAGAACGAGCGCCGCGCCTTTTGGCGTCGGCTGATTTTGGCGAGCGGTCTGATGCCGCTTGTCGTGATCTGTGATCACAGTTAGGTTGGCAGACATGATTGCCCCTGTCCAGCCCCTGTCCATCCCCGCCGAGACGGCGTCGGACCATGACGCTTCGGCGCTCGACGAGATCGGTGCGTTGCAGCGCGAGACGCTTGGCGAACGTGTGACCGGGGAGTTGCGCGCGCTGCTGGTCGCAGGGCGGCTCGCGCCCGGCGAGAAGCTCTCCCTGCGACGCGTGGCCGAAGCGCTGGGCGTTTCAATGATGCCGGTGCGGGAAGCGGTCAGCCGGCTGGCTGCCGACCGTGCGCTCGAAGTGCTGCCGGGCCGGGCGGTGCGCGTTCCCGTGCTTTCGCTGGCGCAGTTCCGCGAGCTGACGCGGCTGCGGCTCGTGGTCGAAGGCTTCGCCGCCGAGGAAGCGGCGCGCAAGGCAACAGTCGAGGATATCGCGCGGATGGAGGCCTATGACGCCGCCTTCCGCAAGGCGGCCAGCGCCGATCCGCCCGACAGCGCCGGCGCGGTCGCGGCCAATCGCGATCTTCATTTCGCGCTCTACGAGACGGCCGGCATGCCAAGCCTGATCGAGATGATCGAGCGGCTCTGGCTCAAGGCGGGGCCGATCCTCAACATCGACATGCGCGACGAGCCGCGCCGCCTCAAGGGCGGCAGCGCGATGCAGGCGCATGGGCGGTTGCTGGAGGCTGTGCGCCGACAGGACGCCGTGGCCGCACGCGCCGCGCTGGAGGACGACATCACGGCCGCCGCCGCGCATATCGAGGAAACGGGCCAGCTCAGCGCCTGAAGATCATCAGAACAGGAGACGTCAGGATGGATTTGCAGATCAAGGGCTTGCGCGTGCTGGTGACGGCCGGCGCCAATGGCATCGGCCGCGCCACGGCGCGTGCCTTCGCGGCGGAGGGGGCCAGGGTCCATATCTGCGACGTCGACCACGCGGCTCTGGCCGAGATGGCGCAGAGCGACCCGGCGATGACGCAGTCGGTCTGCGACGTCTCGGACCGTGCGGCGGTGGAACGTCTTTTCGAGGAGGCGCTGGCTAAACTGGGTGGACTGGATTGCCTGGTCAACAACGCCGGCATCGCCGGTCCGACCGGGCGCGTCGACGAGATCGATCCGGCCGACTGGGATTCCTGCGTCGCCATCGACCTGACCGGGCAGTTCAACTGTACGCGCCTCGCTGTTCAGCATCTGAAGCAGTCGAAGAATGCCTCGATCGTCAACCTCTCCAGCCAGGCCGGCAAGCATGGCTTCCCGCTGCGCTCGCCCTATGGAGCGGCCAAATGGGGCGTGATCGGTTTCACCAAGGCGCTCTCGGCCGAACTGGGAGAGTTCGGCATCCGCGCGAACGCGATCTGCCCCGGCCTCGTCGAGGGGCCGCGCATCCAGAGCGTCATCGCCAACAAGGCGCGCAGCTTCAACATCTCGCATGAGGAAATGACGCAGCGGCTGTTCTCCGGCGTCTCGATCAAGCAATTCGTCGATCCCGCCGATATCGCCAAGCAGATCGTCTTTCTCGCTTCCCCCTTCGCCAAGACCATCTCGGGTCAGGAAATCTCCGTCTGCGGCGACACGCGCATGCTGGCGTAAGAGGGGATATGCCATGAGATTATGCTCAAGCGCCGCCTGAGCATTTCGAGGCAACCGATTCCCGCAGCACGTCATTTGCGGCGTAACCGCGAGGAGCCCGGCCGTTCGCCGTCAGGCGACAGCTTCCGCGACAGCCTCGCGCCGTGCCAGTGGCGGGCCGTCGACCCGAGGCACCGCCGAGAGCAGCTTGATTGTGTAGGGATGGCGTGGCGCCTGCATGATCTGGTCGGCGGGGCCGATCTCGACCATCTTGCCGTGATGCATCACCGCGACCCGGTCGGCGAGATGCGCGACGACCGAAATGTCGTGCGAGATGAAGAGATAGGCGACGCCGAGCCGGTCGCGCAGATCGGCGAGCAAATTGACGATCGCCGCCTGCACGGAGACGTCGAGTGCTGAGACCGGCTCGTCGCAGACGATGAACTTGGGCTGCGTCGCCAGCGCCCGCGCAATGCCGACGCGCTGCTTCTCGCCGCCGCTCATCTGGTGGGCGTAGCGATCGGCGTAATGCGCCGGCAGCCGGACCAGGTCGAGCAGTTCGTCGACCCGCTTGGGGATGTCCGCCTTGGGCGCCAGCCCGAAACGCGCGATCGGCCGTCCGAGCAGTTCTCGGATGGTCTTGCGCGGGTTGAGCGAGGAATCCGGGTTCTGGAAGACGATCTGTGCCGTGCGCCGCATCGCTTCCAATGCGCGCTGGGGCTTGTCCGAGACCGTCTCGCCGCCGATCCGGATCAAGCCGGAATCGGCTTCGACCAAGCGCAGGATGGTGCGGCCGAGCGTGGTCTTGCCCGAGCCGGATTCACCGACGAGCCCGACGACCTCGCCTGGAGCGATCGTCAGCGAGATCTCGTCCACCGGCTTGATGCTGACCGTATCCCGCACTGGCCGCCAGCCCTCCCAGCGCAGCGTCCCGCGGCTGAGTACGAAGGTCTTGGTCAGGTCTGCGATCTCGACGACAGGTCCGGACGTGGCAGGCGCGGTGGCCGCCTCGGTGGAGACCGTCTCCTGCTGCACAGGCCATGGCGTCTCGCGCAGGGCGGCTGCCGAACTGCAGCGGACCATTCTGTCGCCGATCGGAAGCAGGCTCTGCGGCTTGTCGCTGTCAGCCGTCGCGAAGGGGCAGCGTGATGCGAAGCGGCAGCCGCTCGGCGGGTTGCGCAGATCGGGCAGGCGGCCGGGGATCGCGGCGAGCCGCCCCATCTTGCGGCCGATGCGCGGGATCGCAGCCAGAAGCCCCTTGGTATAGGGGTGGACCGGCCGTTGCAGCACGTCTTCGGTCGCGCCCTGCTCGACGATCTGGCCGGCATAGAGCACCGCGACCTCGTCTGCGATGCGCCTGACCACGCCGAGATTATGGCTGATGAACACCATCGTCAGCCCGCGCCTGACCCGCAGATCCTCGAGCAGGTCGAGGATCTGCGCCTCGATGGTGACGTCGAGAGCCGTGGTCGGCTCGTCGAGGATCAGGAGTTCCGGCTCGGAGGCGAGCGCTCCGGCGATCAGCGCGCGCTGGCGCATGCCGCCCGAGAGTTCATGCGGATAGGCTTTCGCGACGGCCTCCGGCTTGACGATGCCGACCTCGTCGAGCAGCTCGATGGCGCGGGCGAAGGCGGCTTCCTGCGTGTAGCCGCGATGATGGACGAGGCCTTCGCCGACCTGGTCGCCGATCCGCAGCGACGGGTTCAGCACCGAGAACGGATCCTGGAAGACGAGGCCGATGCGCGAACCGCGCAATTGCCGGCGCGCCTCGGCGCCCATGGTCAGGATGTCGGCGCCGTCGAACAGGATGCGCCCCGAGGGCACTTTCGCCTCGGCCGGAAGCAGTCCCATCGCGGCGAGCGCGATCGTGCTCTTGCCGGAGCCGGATTCGCCGACGAGCGCCAGCGTCGTACCCTTGCGGGCCTGGAGCGTCACCGAGGAGAGGGCCTCGATTTCGCCGCCGGCGGTTCGGTAGCGGACGGTCAGGTCTTCGATGTCGAGCATGGCTCAGGCCTTTCCCAGCCGCGCCTTGAGGCGCGGGTCGAGCCGCTCGCGGGCGCCGTCGCCCAGAAGGTTGATGCCGACCACCAGCAGGCACATCGCCAGCCCCGGCGCGAGCGCGATCCAGGGCGCGCGGTCGAGGAAGGAGCGCGCCTCCGAGATCATCAGCCCCCAGTCGGAACTCGGCGGCTGGGCGCCCAGCCCAAGGAAGGAGAGGGCCGAGCCGAGCAGGATGGCGTAGGTCACGCGCAGGCTCGCCTCGACGATCAGTGGCGGCCAGGCATTCGGCAGGATCTCGCGGAAGAGGATGTAGGAGGTGCTCTCGGCGCGCGCCTTCGCAGCCTGGATGAACTCCTCATTGGCGAGCGTCAGGGTGACGCTGCGCGCCAGCCGCGCGATCGGCGGGATATAGACGAAGCCGACCGCGACCGCCGTCTTCCAGAGGGCGGGCGGCGTCACCGCCAGTACCAGCAGGCCGAGCATGATCGGCGGGATCGCCATCAGCACGTCGGCCGTGCGCATCAGCGCCTCGTCGATCCAGCCGCGGAAATAGCCGGCAGCCAGCCCCATCGGCACGCCGATGGCGAGGCTGACCAACGTGGCTGCGACGCCCATGCCGATCGAGAGCCGTGCGCCCATCAGCAGGCGGCTGAGCACGTCGCGGCCATATTCGTCGGTGCCGAACCAGTAGGTCGCGTTCGGCGCCAGGAAGCGCGTGCGCATCGAGATCGTGTCCCAGGGATGGGGGGCGATCCAGGGCGCGAGCAGGCCGAGCAGCAGGATGGAGCTAGTGATGGCGAGCCCCAGCTTGAGCTGGAGCGGCATCGGCTTGCGCGGAGGCCTTGCGGGGGCGGTTGCGGGCTCAGGCGACATTGCGGCCAAACCTGATCTTGGGGTTGAGACGGGCATAGAGAAGGTCCGCCAGCAGGTTGGCGAGCGCATAGATCGCGGCGACGACGAGGATCGCCGCCTGCAGCGTCGGCAGGTCGCGGTTCTGGATCGAGAAGACGACGAGCCGCCCGAGCCCCGGATAAGCGAAGACGGTCTCGACCACGACGATGCCGCCCATCAGCCGGCCGAAATCGAGCGCCAGCACCGTGATCGTCGGCAGCAGCGCGTTGCGCAGCGCATGGTGTAGGACGATGACGCGCTCGGGCAGGCCCTTGGCGCGCGCCGCCGTGATGTAGGGGCTCTGCATCACCTCGATCATGCTGGAGCGGGTCAGCCGCGAGACATGGGCGAGATGGCCGAAGACGAGCGTGATCGTCGGCGCGATCAGGTGCTTGGCCCACTCCCAGACACCTGCCGAGAGCGGTTCGTAGCCGGAGGCCGGCAGCCAGCCGAGCCAGGCGGCGAAGACGATGATGACGACGATCGCCCAGAAGAATTCGGGCACGGCGATGCCGAGATACGTCGCGACCGAGACGCCATGGTCGAGCGGCCGGCCATGGCGCAGCGCCGCCGCGATGCCCAAGCCCACGCCGATGATCGCGATCAGTACGAAGGACAGGCCGGTCAGCATCAGCGAGCGCTGGATCGCCTCCAGCAGCATCGGCCCGACCGGCCGGTTCATCAGCGTGGATTCGCCGAGATTGCCGGTGATGAACCCTCCCGCCCAGCGCAGATATTGCTGCCAGACCGGGTCGGTCAGGCCGAGCTTGAGCTCGAGCGCGCGCACCTCCTCCGGCGTCGCGAAGGCGCCGAGGATGAGATAGGCGACGTTGGCGGGCAGAAGCGTGGTGACGCCGAAGACGAGCATCGACACCGCCACGAGGACGAGCACCACGAAGACGAGGCGCCGGGTGATGTAAGCGGCCATCGGTTGTCGTTCCCCATCGAGCGAAGCTTGGGCCTGCGCTGCCTGCCCTGCCGCAAAGTGCGGGCAGGGCAGGCGCCGGCGGGGATCAGGGCTTGAGCGAAACGCTCTTCAGCTCAAGCCACTGCATCGGGGTCGACTTGAAGCCTTCGATCTTCTTGCTCACGCCGTTCACGTGGGCAGCCGAGTAGGCGATGATGCCGGGAACGGTCTCTTCGACGACCTCCTGGAATTTCTCGAAGAGCTTCTTGCGGGCGGCCTCGTCATTGGTCTTGCGGGCCTCGTCGAGAAGCTGGTCGACGCGGGCATCCTTGTAAATCCAGAGCTGCTTGTTCCAGCTTCCGGACGAATGGTAGAACGGATAGATCGCCGTATCGATCGTCGGCCGGGCGAAGTAGCCGTCGACATACATCTGCGCCTTGCCCGCGACATTGGCGGAATAGGAGGCGAAGGGCACGCGCTCGACATTGATGCGGATGCCCGCGGCCCGCGCCATGTCGCGCACCGCGACGCCGACGCGCACGCGCTGCTCGCGCTCCTGCGGAACCTGCATCGGGACGTCGAAGCCGTTCGGGAAGCCGGCCTCCGCGAGCAGCTTCTTGGCCTGCGCGATGTCGGGCGCACCGGCCTTCAGTGTCGTGTTGAAATAGGGGTGGCTCGGAGGGATCGGGCTGAAGGTCGGGTCGCCCTGGCCGAACAGCGCGAGTTCGACGATGGCCGACTTGTCGATGGTCAGCGCCAGCGCCTTGCGCACGCGCACATCGTTGAAGGGCGGGCGGTCATTGTTCAGGATCACGCCGTCCCAGGTCGGGGTCGACACGCTGTCGGCGCGTGCGGTCGCGCTGGTCTTGAGCTTGTCGACCGCCTCATAGGGCATGCTCCAGACGATATCGAGCGCGCCCGATTCCAGCGCCGCCATGCGAGCCGCCGATTCCGGCACGATGCGCAGCGTCACGCCGTCGAGCTTGGGCAGGCCCTTCTCGAAATAGTCGGGGTTCTTGGTGAGTTCGAGCCGGTCGCCCGGCGACCAGGACTTGAACATGAAGGGGCCGGTGCCGATCGGCTGCGTCGAAAGCTCGGCCAGCTTGTCCTTGGGAACGATGCGCAACTGACGGTCGGCGAAGATGTCGGCGAAGCCGGCATAGGGGATGTTGAGGTCGAACTTGACCGTCATCCCATCGACCATCGAGACGTTGTCGACCATTGAGAGGCTGGTGCGGGCGCGCGAGCCCGTCGCCGGATCGAGGATACGCTTCATGGTGGCGACGACGTCCTCAGCGTCCATCACGCGGCCATGGTGGAACTTGACGCCCTGGCGCAGCTTGAAGGTCCAGGTCTTGAGGTCTTCCGACGCCGCCCAGCTCTCGGCGAGGTCGGGCTTCACGGTCATGTCGGGGTCGATACGGGACAGGCCGTTGAAGAGCAGGTGGACGTAGACGTATTCGTCGCCGATCGTCGTCTTGGCCGGGTCGAGCTGGCTCAGCGTGGTGCCGAGCGCGACCCGCACGGTTCCCTGGGCGGCTGCCGGCAGGGCCGTCAGTGCGGTGGAGAGGCCGATGGTGACGGCCAGTGTCGATAGAAGTCGTCGCATGGATTTATCCCCTCGTTTTTGGTTGATCAGCTTTGTTTCGGCCGGTTCGCGATGGCCGTGTCCGGGTCTACCGCCCGTGTGACATAGAGGTCGGCCACCGGCTCGTATTCGCGCCAGAGGCGATCGAGCGTGGCGATGGGATCGGCGTCGCCATCCACGCGCAGGTCGACATAAGGAAACGCGTGTTCATGGGCGACGACGAGCGCCGTCGAGACCAGAGGCTTGAACTCGCCCCCGGCCTCGTCCCCGGCCTTCAGGGCTGCGATCAGGCGCGCGGCGAGCGGGGCTGCCGGATCGGCCTCGAAGGCGCGCACCATCGCGGCGGGAACCTCCTTGGAGCGGACGATGTTGCCGAGCGCCACGCAGTCGCGCCCATGCGCTTCCGCCAGTTCAGGCTGCACATTGGCGCCGCTGAAGCTCGCGGTGCGACCGGACTTGTCGATCAGGGCGAGCTGGCGCCAGTCTTCGCGCGGCGTCGCTCCGGCAGCGGCTTCAATCGCCTGCTGCGCCGAGTGGCCGCGCTTGAGCAGGTCGAGCAGCAACGGGCCCAGCCGCGGATCGGTCATGTGCTGCGTCAGCGCGGCGCCGACGCCGGCCGCCGCATGCTGGCAGCGCGAGCCGACCGCGATCGACGAGGTCGTCACGACCGCGCCCAGCATGCCGGTCCGGGCGCAGCGTCCTGCGAGCGAGAACGTCATCGGCCGCCCTTTCGGATCGCGACGATGTCGACTTCCATCAGCAGCTCGGGGCTGGCGAGGCCTTTCACGATGACGGTGGTGAAGGCGCAAGGCTCGTCGCCGAGGCGCTCCCGGACGACCGCATTGACGTCGGCCAGGAACGCGCGGTCGGTGACGTAGACGGTCGCCTTGGCGACATCGCCGAGCCCGGCGCCGGCTTCCGAGAGCAGTGTCTCGACATTGTCCATGGCCTTTTCGGCCTGCGCCCTGGCGTCTCCGACGCCGTAGAGCTCCTCGTCGAGCCCCATGCCGGTCTGGCCGCGCAGGGTGATGCGGTCGCCCGAGACCACGATCATGGAGAACTCGCAGTCGAGCGGCTGCTGCTCCGTGCCGTAGCGTGCGGCGCTGGAATGATAGGTGCGCAGGCGCTGATGCGGCTTGCCGTCCTGCTTGCGGACGACTGTGACATCGATCTCGAACAGGATGTCGGGACGCGCGAAGCCGGTCGTGACGATGCCCGTCGAGACCGGCCGAACGCCGGCGAGGTGCTTGCCGATCATCGGATAGACAGCGGGACGATAGGCGCGGTCGGAGATGTAGACCGTGATCTTGCAGATATCTTCGGGCGATGCGCCGGCTTCCTCCAGCAGGGTCTTCAGATTGGCCATGCCGAGATCGGCCTGGGCTGCGGCATCCGCCACCCCGCGCCCCTTGGCCTTGACGCCGCTATGGTCGAGGCCCGCGCCGGTCTGCCCGCGCAGGAAGAACTCGTCGTCGGTGGCGAGCACCATCGAGCCCTGCCAGGGGAAGCCCTGTCCGTGCCAGCTTTCGAAGGTGTAGGGGCGGGTGTGGCGCGGCGGCGTGCTCGGGATCGCGGCCTCGGCATCGATTTGGACGATCAGCTCCGGCAGAGCCAACCCCGCGACGACGAGCCCGGTGCTGACCGGGCGGACCTCGGGAATGCGCTCGGCGATGACCGCATAGACATCGGCGCGATAGCCGCGATCGACGATGCAGGTGGTGAGCTTGGTCAGGCTGGCGAGCGAGCCGCCGGCAGCCTTCAGCGCGGCTTCGAGCTGGTCGAGCGCGGCATGGGTCTGGGCGGCGGCGTCACCGATCCCGGCGATGCTGCCATCGGCCTTCAACGCGGTGGCGCCGCTGAGGAAGACACGCTCCCCGGCGCGCACGGCACCCGCGATCGGCTTGTCGGCGATGCCCGGGAGGGCGGAAGAGGCGATGGCAAGGCGTTTCATTCTGTCTCCGCAGGTCGCGCCTCGGACGTCAGGCGAGGAGGCGCTTCAGGCCGTGTCTTCGATGCAAGAATGGCACCTGCCTCCGCCGCAACATCCGGCCATAGGCAAGGTCATCGACGACACGACGGAAAGGCTAGGCCGGAATCCGGCCGATAATCGAATTAAAATCCGGCCGTCATTATTCAGACGACTTATAGGCTCGGGCGCTCGGCGCTCAGTTGGCATTCTCGGCGACCCAAAGTGCCAGCACGGTCGCGGCAGCCATGAAATCGTCGATCTCCATCGCTTCCTTCGGGTTGTGGCTGCCATGCTCGTTACGGACGAAGAGCATCGCGACGGGGACGCCCGCGGCCGCGAAGGCGGCTGAGTCATGCGACGCCGGGCTGCCGAGTGGCATGGCGCTGATGCCGAGGTTCTCGGCTCCCTGCGTCAATGCGGCCCGGATGTCGGCATCGACCAGACCTACGGCTGCGGAGGCGCGCTGCCCGAGTTCGAAGGTGACGTTGCGCTCGGCTGCGATCTTGCTGATCGCCTGCTGCATCTGCGCCTCGATCCCGGCCAGCACCGCCTCGTCATAGGCGCGCACATCGAGGCTGAAATGGAAATCGCCCGGCACGGTGGTCATGCCATGCATCTCGGCATCGGTGTGGAAGCGGCCGAATGTCACGGCGATCTGCGTGCCCTCGGCCTCATAGGCGGCCCAGATCTCGTCGAGCGCATGGGCGAGCGCCATGCCCGCCATCGCGGCGTCGCGGCGGAAGCGGCGCGGTGTGCCGACATGGTCGTGCCGCCCGATGATGCGGGCATTGGGATAGCGGAAGTTGCCGGGAATGCCGGTGCAGATCGCGATCGGGTGGCCTGCCTCGAACAGGCTAGGCGCCTGCTCGATATGAACCTCAAGAAAGGCACGGATCCGCTGCGGGTCGAGCGCGCGCACGCCTCGGCGCAGCGCCTCGGGATCGCCGCCGCAATCGCGCATGTGGTCGGCTAGACTGCGGCCGGTATCGATGCGCTTCGCCTCCAGCGCGCCATCTGGGAGGGTGCCGAGCGCGGAGCGGCTGCCGATATAGGAGACCTGGAACCAGACGCTCTCCTCGGCGCGCACGCCCATGACGGTGACGTCGCGTTGTGGCTGCACGCCGAGTTCGCGCAAGGCCGCGATCGTTGCGAGCCCCGCGATGACGCCCGCCGCCCCGTCGAAATTGCCGCCATGGGGCACGCTGTCGAGATGCGAGCCCATCAGGATCGCCGGCGCATCCGCATTCGCGCCGCGCCAGGTCGCATAGGTGTTAGCCGCGGCATCCGTGCTGACGGCGAGCCCTGCGGCCGTGGCCTCCCGAACCATCACCTCGTGGCCGAAATTCTCGCCCGCGCCATAGGTGTCGCGCATGATGCCGGGATTGCCCTGGCTGCCGGCGGCGAGCGTCGCGAACAGCTGCTCGACCATGCCACGCTGCGCCGCGACAGCAGCGCCGATCGCTTCGGGCGTGATCGGGCCGGCGTCCCGCGGCTGAAGGGCTGGTGCGCTCATGATGCGGGCTTGTCGAAATAGCCGGCGCGCGCCGCGGCGCCGATCATGTTGACGATGAAGCGTCCGGCCGTGATGCAGGTGATCTGGTTGATGTCGCTGCGCGGCGTGATCTCGACCACGTCCATGCCGACGACGCGGCCCTTGCCGACGAGCCCATGGATCAGCGTGCGAACCTGCGGGAAGGTCAGGCCGCCGGGGCAGGGGCCGGCGACGCCGGGCGCGATCGCGGGGTCGATGCCGTCGAGATCGATCGTCAGGTAATAGTGCCCGCCGTCGGGGATGCGGTCGAGCACCGCCTGCATGCCGCGCTCATGCACCTCGTAGGACGGCACCAGATGCGCGCCATAGGCCAGCGCCGCCGCGACCTCCTCGGCCCTTGCGCTGCCGGTCGCATGCAGGCCGATCTGGAAGATCTCGCCAATATGGGCCATCTCCGAGGCTCGGCGGATCGGGCTCGAATAGCCGGTGGTGACGCCGTTGACGTCCTGGCGCCAGTCGAGATGCTGGTCGACCTGGATCAGCGTGATCGGCCCGTCGCCGTCGAGAGCACGCAGCACCGGGATCGGCACGCCATGGTCGCCGCCGAGCACGATCGGCATCGCGCCGGCCGCCCTGATCTTGCGGATCGCGGCCTCGGCCTTGACGTAATGGCCCGAAAGGTCGCGGAAATCGCCGACGATGTCGCCGCAATCGACCGTTCGGATCGGCCGATTGTTATAAAGCGGCCCGCCCAGGTCGAAATCGTAGCGCTCGATCGAGCGCACGATCCGGTCCGTGGCGCGGCGCATGGCGGCCGGCATGTTGGTCTGGTCGTTGACGATCTCGGCAAAGCTGTAGGCATCGCCATAGGGAATGCCGAGAAAGGCGATGTCGGCCTGCAGGTTGTCGAGATCGGTCGCGAGCTCCGAATAGAGGAAGGTCGCGTGGCCCGTCTTCGGAGCGGTCGTCAGCGTCATCGGGGAACGTCCCTCGCTCTCTTCTTGTTGTCGTTTGCGCCAGCGCGGCCTCAGCCGCGCTTCAGGTTCCAGAACACCGGCGTGCCGCTCATCATGCCCGAGAGATCGCTGCGGAACAGCGTCGGCTGCTTGTACTGGCCGATCGGGTAGTAGGGCACCTCCTCGAAGGCGGTGGCCTGGACCTCGTCGCAGAGGCGCTTCTGCGCCGCGAGGTCGCCGGTCGAAAGCCACTGCGCGCGCAGCGCCTCGATCTTCGGGCTCTGCACCCAGCCCGGAAAGGCGCCGTCGCCGCGCAGCGTCGAATGCACCAGCGGATTGAGCCAGTCGATGCCCTGCCAGTTGCCCACAAAAGCGTTCCAGCCGCCCTGGTCGGTCGGGCCCTTGTTGGTCCGGCGCTTGAGGATGGAGCCGAAATCCAGCGCGGTGTATTCGACGTTCATGCCGGCGAGCTTCATCACGTCCGCCGCGATGTCGCCGAGCGGCTTCTGGGCCAGCGAATCCGCCGGCACGAGCAGCACCACCTTCTCGCCGGCATAGCCCGCAGCCTTCAGGTCACGCTTGACCTTGTCGTAATCGCGCGGACCGTGGAAGACGTCGAGGCCGACCTCGCTGCCCATCGGCGTGCCCGGTGTGAAATAGCCGAGCGGGCCGTGGCGATAGGCCGGGTCGTCGCCCGCGACCGCGATCATGAAGGATTCCTGGTCGATCGCGCCGAGCAGGGCGCGGCGGATCGCCGGGTTGTCGAAGGGCGGCAGCAGGTGGTTGACCCGCATCTGGCAGGTGAAGCCGAGCGGATCCAGCACGGCCGTCTTGACCGACTTGTTGCGCGCGACCAGCGGCAGCAGGTCGTGCGGCATCGCCTCCTGCCAGTCCTGCTCGCCGGCCTGCACGGCCGAGGTGCCTGTCGCGGCGTCCGGCATCGTCGTCCATTCGACGCGGTCGAAATTCACGATCTTGGGACCGGAGGTCCAGTCCGCCGTGCCGCTCTCGCGCGGCTTGTAGCGCTCGAAGCGCTCATAGACGTTGCGCGCGCCGGGCACCCGCTCATCGGCCTTGTAGCGGAACGGGCCCGAGCCGATCACCTCGGGAATGACCTTGAAGGGATCGGTGTTGGCGAGCCGCTCCGGCATCATGAAACAGACCGGCGCTGCGACCTTGCCCAGCGCATAGGGGAGATAGGGGAAGGGCGCCTTGAGGCGGAAGCGGATCGTCCTGTCGTCGGGCGCCGAGAGCTCGTCGGTCGCCTGCATCAGCGCGTCGCCGGCGGCATCCCGCTTGGCCCAGCGCTTGATGCTGGCGACGCAGTCCCGCGCGGTGACCTTCTCGCCATCATGCCAGAGCAGGCCGTCGCGCAGCGTCAGGTTCCAGAGCTTGCCGTCGTTCTCGACGCTGTGGCCCTCGACCATCTGCGGCGAAATCTCGAGCTTGGTGTTCATGCCGTAGAGCGTGTCGAACACCATGAAGCCATGGGTGCGCGAGACCTGGGCGGTGGCGTAGATCGGGTCGGGAAAGGCGAGGTCGATCACCGGTACGAAGCACAGCGTCCGGCTCGCGGCGGCACGCACGAGCGCGGGGCTGGAGACCAGCGTCGCGGCGGTGCCGGCGAGCAGATGGCGGCGGTTCAGCATGAAGGAGTCCCCGGTGGCGCACAGGCGCATCGTCAGATTTCGATGCCGCGACACTGGTCCGGCCCGGCGGTGCAAGGCAATGGACCCGCTTATGAAGAATCCGGGGGTGGCATTCGCGGCGCGAATACTCAGGCCGTCACGACAAGCGCGGCACCGTGTCGCTGGCCACAATCCGCACCTCGCGCAGGAAGGCCTCGGCCGCGCGTGTCAGGGGTCGTTTGCGCGAGCGGACGACCGAGGCCGACACTGGCGATGCCGGCTCGAACCGCCTGACCGCCAGGTTCTTGGCCGAGAGCGGCGAAAGCGGATCGACCACCGCGACGCCGACGCCGGTCTCGGCAAGGATGCAGGCGGTGTTGCAGTAGCGCACCTCGACGGCCGAGCGGAACGGCACGCCGACCTCGGCAAAGGCCTGCCGGACGATCGTGCCCATCTTGGTGCCACGCTCCAGCGCGATGAAGGAGGTCGATCGCAAATCGTCGGGCGTGATCATTTCTTTGGCCGCCAGCGGATGATCAGGCCGCATCACGCAGACCATGCGCTCGGAAAAGAACGATTCTCCATCCAGCCCGCGATAGTCGTTCAGTCCCAGCACGAAACCGAGCTCGGCTAGGCCGTTGTCGACGCTCTCGATGACGTTCTCGAAGCGGCGGATGTCGAAGGAGACCCGGGTGTTGGGGCGCTTGGCGAGGAAGTTGCGCAGCGCGATCGGGATCACGCTGTAGCCGAGCGGCGGCGTCGCGATGATGCGGACATGCCCGGTCCGGTTCTCCTTGAGATCCTGCACCTTCGCCTCGAAGGCGGCATGCATGTTGAAGATCGGATCGGAGTCGAGGCAGAGCTCGCGCGCCTCGGCCGTCGGGAACAGCCGGTTGTTGACCCGCTCGAACAAGGGAAAGCCGATCTGGCTCTCCAGATGCTTGATCGCATTGCTGACGGCGGGCTGCGACAGGCCCAGTTCATGGGCCGCACGCACCGTCGTCTCGCAGCGGACCACCGCTCTCAGCAGCTCGATCTGGCGCAGGTTCATATTCTTGCTCTGAATAGGGTTCGGTCGACCCTATTTCACGAGCAAATCATGTGCCAGCTAGCGATGTCCTGCAAGCGGTACTGTGGTGCGTCGTCGCTCAGGCGTCGAGAAACGGGATTTCGCCCCTCGGCGGCGCAATGTCGGCATTGGCCTCGACCATCCGGCGCCAGACCGCTTCCGTCACCTCCTGCGCCTCGGCCAGCAGTGCCGGCTCGTCGATGGTCAGCACCTTGCGGTCGCGCATCACGAATTCGCCGTCGACGATGACCGAATGGACCAGGCCCGGATGCGCGTAGTTCACGATGTTCGAGGTCAGCCGGATGATCGGGCGCATCGCCGGCTGGTTCAGGTCGAGCAGCGTGATGTCGGCCTTCTTGCCGACCTCGATGGAGCCGATCTCGGCCTGCGCGCCCACGGTCTGGGCACCATTGCGGGTGACCATGTCGAGCACGCCTTGAGGCTGCGGATCGAGCCCGCCCTCCTGCTCGCGGCCGAAGCCTGCGCGATGCACGATCATGCCGATCTTCATCGCCTGGAACATGTCCTCGGTCATGTTGTCGGTGCCGAGCGCGATATTGACGCCGGCGTCGCGGATCGGCCCGATCAGGACGCGATGAGGCCCCTTGCGCGAGGAGGGCGCCGGGTTGTGCGCCATGTTCACGCCGCGCTCGGCCAGCAGCGCGATGTCGGCGCGCGTGCAGAAGGTCCAGTGCGCACAGGTCAGGTCCGGACTGAGGAAGCCTTCGCGGTCGAGATAGCCGGCCGGCGTCAGGCCGTGCGCCGCCTTGACGGCAGCGATCTCGCCGGTGCTCTGGGCGAGGTGGCAGGTGCGGGGCAGTCCGTGGCGCTCGGCCAGTTCCATGATCTTGGCCAGCATCGCCGGCGAGCAGTTGTCGGGAGCATGCGCCGCGACCTGACAATTGACGCGGCCGTTGCGCGCGCCGTGCCAGGTCTCGATCAGCTCCTGCGTGCGTTCGAGGAAGAGGCGGCCGAAGCCCTCGTCGATGCCGTATTCGCCGAAGCGGATCTTGCGCGTGTCGATGTCGGCGCAGCTTTCCGAGAGCCAGAGCCGCATGCCGGTATCGGCCATGGCGCCGGCATAGGACGGCACGTGCCGGAAGGGATCGACCAGCGTCGTCGTGCCGCTGCGGATCGCCTCTAGGCAGCCGAGGGCGGCCATCACCGCTCGCTCATGGTCGCTCATCGTGTAGGAGACCGGCGACATGTAGCGGTAGATGATCTCGCCGTCCCAATCCTCCACGGTGCCGCGCAGCGCCGTCAGCACGGTGTGGGTATGGGCATTGATGAAGCCCGGCAGGACCGCGAGACCGCGCCCGTCGATGCGCTCATGGCCGGGATAGTCCCGCTCCAGCGTCGCGGCGTCGCCGATGGCCGCGATCCGGTTTCCGGTGATCGCGATAGCCTCGCCTTCGAGGATGCGTCGCTCCTCGTCGCAGGTGACGATGGTGGCGCCGGTGATCAGCAGGTTCATGAGGCGTTCAATCCATTCTGATCGAGGGCGGCGCGCGGTCTCAGAGACCGGCGGCCTTTTCCTGGGCGACGAAATGCTCGGCGATCTCGCGGCCGGTTGGGATCCAGACATCCCCGAAGCCGCGCGCCCGGGCGAGGAAATCGCGCATGATGCCGAAGCGCATCGGACGTCCCGACACCTGCGGGTGCATCACCATGCTGACCAGCCCGCCCCATTCGCGGGTCTGGTCGAGCTCGCCGTTCCAGATCGAGAGCACATGCTCCTTGGGAAACATCGGGCGCGGGCTGAAGCGCTGCGACAGCCCGTAGAGCCAGTCGTCGAAGGAGGCGTTGATCGGCAGTTCGACGACGCCGGCCGAGCCGTCGCGCTGCCGGTGGCGGTAGGGCCGGATGTCGTCGCGGAAGGACGACGAGTAGAGGATGCCGCGTTCACGCAGATAGGTCAGAAGCTCGTCGTAGTTCTCGCCACCGGCGGCGCGATAGCCCACGGGCACGACGCCGAGCACGCGCTTCAGCGAGTCCATGCCCTTCTCGAATTCCTCCTTGTCGCCGGCGAAGTTCGCGGGCTCGGGACGGTTGTGGAGATAGCCGTGATGCCCGACCTCATGGCCGTCCCGGACGATCGCCTCGCACATCTTCGGATGCACATCGACGATCCAGCCGGGGATGAAGAAGGTCGCCTTGATCTCGACCGAGCGCAGATACTCGAGGATCTTCGGCACGCCGACACGCTCCTCGTAGCCGCCGAAGGAGAGCGTCACCAGCCGGTCGGTGTTGGCGGCGTCGTGCTGCAGCCACGCGGTTTCGCCATCGACGTCGAAGGCGGGAAAGAGAGCGCAGCTCTTGCCGGCCGGCCATGGAAATTCGGGCGCGGGATCGGCGAGGTTGGCGGTCCGCAGCGGAAAGACAGTCGTCATGGCTTCAACTCGTTTCGGAGCGGCGGCGGCTCCAGCGACACCGGCCCGCCCGCGAAGCGGACGATAGCAAACAAGCGGCCGGCCACGAGATGGCCGGCCGCTGCCGCGCTATCATTTATTCCAGTGGTCTATTCGCCCCGTTTATAGAGGCTGGCGAGACCGCAGGCGCTCGCCGTCACGCCTTGATGAAGGCGAGCAGGTCCGGATTGACGATCTCGGGATGGGTGGTGCACAGGCCGTGCGGCAGGCCGGCATAGGTCTTGAGAGTGCCGTTCTTCAGGAGCTTGACCGCCAGCGGAGCCGAGTCGGCATAGGGCACGATCTGGTCGTCGTCGCCATGCATGACGAGAACCGGCACGTCGATCGCCTTCAGATCCTCGGTGAAGTCGGTCTCCGAGAAGGCCTTGATGCAGTCGTAATGGGCCTTCGCGCCGCCCATCATGCCCTGCCGCCACCAATTGTCGATAACGCCCTGCGAGACCTTCGCGCCGTCGCGATTGTAGCCGTAGAACGGGCCGGCCGGCACATCGACATAGAACTGCGCCCGGTTGGCGACGAGCGCGGCGCGGAAGTCGTCGAAGACTTCGATAGGCAGGCCGCCGGGGTTCTTCTCCGACTTGACCATGATCGGCGGCACGGCACCGATCAGCACGGCCTTGGCGACGCGGCCCTTCTCGGCGCGAGCAACGTAGTGCGCGACTTCGCCACCGCCAGTCGAATGCCCGATATGGATGGCATTCTTCAGATCGAGTGCGGCGGCCAGTTCGGCGACGTCCGCCGCGTAGGTGTCCATCTCGTTGCCGGTCGCGGTCTGGGACGAGCGGCCATGGCCGCGCCGGTCATGCGCGATCACCCGGAAGCCCTTGTCGAGGAAATAGAGCATCTGGTTGTCCCAGTCGTCGGCGCTCAGCGGCCAGCCATGGTGGAAGACGATCGGCTGCGCGGTCTTGGAACCCCAGTCCTTGTAGAAGATCTCGGTGCCGTCCTTGGTGGTGATCGTGCTCATCGTCGGGTCCCTTTGGCTTCCCGGGCGGCAGGAGCGTCGCCCTTCGATATGGACGTTATAAGCGTCGCCATGCATGGTGCCGCTTGGCGGAACCGACAATGTGCAGCGGCAAAACTGACAAGATGACGACAGGCCCGACGATCATCGCCGAAATCGGCGTCATCCTGTACCCCGACGTTCAGCTAGCGGCCGTTTACGGCCTGAGCGATCTGTTCCGGATCGCCGGCGAGATCAGCGTGGCGCGCGGCGGACCCGGTGCCCCGGTGATCCGGGTCAGCCACTGGCACCAGGCCAGCGATGGTGCAGGCGTCGAGTGCGCCTTCGACAGCCATCCGGGCGCTCCTCACGATCCGGGCCATCTGATCGCGCCGCCGAGCCTCGTCATGCCCGGCAAGATGCAGCCGATGCACGGCTTCGCATCCTGGCTGGCGGCGCGCCATGCGCAAGGGACGACGCTCTGCTCGGTCTGCGCCGGGGCCTTCGTACTCGGCGAGACCGGATTGCTCGAAGGCCGTCCCGCAACGACCCATTGGGCCTTTGCGGAGGCGCTGGCCGCGCGCTTCCCTTCCATTCGGGTCGAGACCGATCGCATGGTGATCGACGACGGCGACATTATTACCGCCGGCGGCATCCTGGCCTGGACCGATCTCGGCCTAACGCTGGTCGAGCGGCTGCTGGGTCCTAGCGTCATGCTGGCGACGGCGCGCTTCCTGCTGGTCGATCCGCCCGGCCGTCGGCAGCAGCCCTACAGCAACTTCGTTCCGCGGCTCGACCATGGCGACGCGGCGATCCTGAAGGTGCAGCACTGGCTGCAGGCGACGGGTGCGAAAGACCATGCCGTGCCGGCGCTGGCGAAGCGGGCAGGGCTGGAGGAGCGCACTTTCCTGCGCCGCTTCCGCAAGGCGACGACCTTGCGCCCGACGCAATACGCCCAGCAGATCCGGATCGCGAAAGCGCGCGAGGGGCTCGAACTGAGCCGGCGCCCTGTCGCGCAGATCGCCTGGGAGGTCGGCTATGGCGACGCCGCCGCCTTCCGCAAGCTGTTCCAGCGCGTCACCGGCCTGTCGCCGGCTGACTATCGCAACCGCTTTGGCGTTGGCGTCGCTGCGTGAGCGGTTCCGGTCAGGAATATTCCGGACGGCGGGGGGTAAACACGTCGAGATTGATCACCGGCTCGTCGCCGACGACCTCGCCCCAATGCTCGACGTTGGACGGGATCAGGACGAGCCCGCCCGGGCCGATGAGATGCTCCTCGCCGCCGATGAAGAAGCGGATCGTGCCGCTGATGATATAGGCAATCTGCTCATGCGGATGGCTGTGCGGCTTGGGCTCATGGCCGGGCATCAGCCGGTGCAGCGCGACCGTCGCGGCGTTGCCGGAGAAGCCCTTGCGATCGACGCCCGGACGCACCGGCGTCCACGGGATCTGGCTCCAGTCGATCTTGTGAATGTCCATGAAGGATCTCCCGATTGAAGAATGGTGACCGGCGAGCGGTCTCCTACTTGGCCGCGCCGAGGATTCCCGAGGGCCGGATGAACAGGAACAGCAGCAGCACCGACAGCGCCGCGACGTTCTTCAGCCCCGCGCCGAAGCCGACGATGGCGAGCGCCTGCAGCAGGCCGAGCAGGAGCCCGCCGAGAAAGGCGCCGAAGGGCCGCCCGAAGCCGCCGACGATCGCGGCGATGAAGCCGCTGATCGCGAAGGGTACGCCGACATTGAAGGCGGTGTATTGCGTCGGCGTGATCAGGATGCCGGCGACGGCGCCGAGCGCCGCGCTCAGCGCGAAGGCCAGCGCCAGCATGCGCGACACGGGTATGCCCTGCAGCGCAGCCGCCTCCCGGTTGATCGAGCAGGCGCGCATCGCCTTGCCGGTCTTCGTCAGGCTGAAGAAGGCGGCCAGTAGACCGACGATCGCCAGCGATCCGCCGACGATCCAGATGAGCTGGTAGCCGAGCGCGACGGAGCCGATCATCAGCGGCGGTCGGTCGGTGAAGACGGGCAGGGTCTTGGGCTGGTCTCCGACGGCGATCAGGGTCAGCCGCTCGATCACGATCTGGGCGGCGAGCGTCGCCAGGATCATCACGAACATCGTCGCCTTGCGGTTCCACAGCGGCCTGACGACCACCCGCTCGATCGCGACGCCGAGAACGGCGACCGCCGCAATCGCGATCAGCGCGGCGACCGGCAGCGGCACGCCGCTGCGCGCGAACAGCACATGCGTGATCATGCCGCCGAGCATCACGAACGCTCCTTGCGCGAAGTTCACGATGCCGCTGGCGTTGTAGATCACGCAGAAGCCGATGCCGATCAGCCCGTAGACGCAGCCGATGCCGAGCCCGCTGACGAGCACCTGGGGGATATAGGACCAGTCAGCCATGGGCCGCCTCCTGAGTGGCGGGATCATCCTTGGAAGGCTTGCCCGTGCCGAGATAGGCCGCGATCACGGCGGGGTTGGCGCGCACCTCGGCCGGCGTGCCCTGCGCGATCTTGCGGCCGAAATCGACCACGACGACGCGATCGGCCGTGTTCATCACCAAAGTCATGTCGTGCTCGATCAGGAGCACGCTGGTGCCCTCGTCGGCGATGCGGCGGATGATGCGCGACAAGGCGGCCGACTCCTCGGTGTTGAGGCCGGCGGCTGGCTCGTCGAGCAGGATCAGCCGGGGACCGGCCGCCATGGCCCGCGCCAGTTCCAGCATGCGCTGGCGGCCATAGGGCAGGCCCGCCGCCGGCTCGTCGGCAAAGGCCGAAAGCCCCGCGAAGTCCAGCAATTCGCGCGCTCTCGCATCGACGGTGGCCTCCTCGCGGCGGGCCGAAGCCGGCCGCAGCAGCGCCGCAAACAGCCCCGCCTTGCCTTGCAGGTGGCAGCCGACCTTGACGTTGTCGAGCACGCTCAGATCCTCGAACAGCTTCACGAGCTGGAAGGTTCGCACCAGCCCGGCCTTGGCGATGACAGCCGGCGGGCTGGCGGTGATGTCGCGGCCCTCGAAGACGATGCGTCCGGCGCTGGGCAGCAGGAACCCCGAGATCAGGTTGAACAGCGTCGTCTTGCCCGCGCCATTGGGGCCGATCACGGCGGTGACGCCCTGCGCCGGCACCTCGAACGAAACGTCGTCGACCGCGACGAGCCCGCCGAAGCGGCGCGTCACGCCTTCCAGTGAAAGCCGGCTCATGAGCGGCCTCGCGGGGCAAACAGGCTGGCCAGCCCGCGGGGCGCATAGATCAGCAGCAGGATCAGCGCCGCGCCATAGGCGAGGTCCTGGTAGTCCTTGAAGGCGCGGAAGGTCTCGGGCAGCAGGCTGACGATCAGAGCCCCGACCAATGGCCCCGCCACCGTGCCGATGCCGCCGACATAGAGCATGGTGAAGGTGACGATGACCATGTGCAGGCCGAAGACCTCGGGGCTGACATAGCCGACGACATGGACGAAGAGCGAGCCTGCGAGCGCCGCGAAACCCGCCGAGAGCAGGAAGGCCATCAGCTTGTATGGGGAGACGTCGATGCCGAGTGCGGTCGCCGCCTCCTCGCTGCCCGCGACCGCCGAGAGCGCGCGGCCGAAGCGCGAGCGCCGGATCCGCGCGGCGGCAAAGGCGCAAGCCGCGACGACGAGTGAGAGCAGGATGAGCTGGCCGCGGTCGGAGGTGATCTCGTAGGGCCCGATGCCGAAGGGCGGGATGCCGGAAATCCCCAGATAGCCCTGCGTCACCGATTGCCATTCGACCGTAATCTCATAGGTGATCAGGCCGATGGCGAGCGTGCCCATGGCGAGGTAGTGGCCCTTCAGTCGCAACGTTGGAAAGCCGACGATCGCGGCCGCCAGGACGGCGGCGGCGATGCCGATGATCATGGCGGGCAGGGGGCTCCAGCCATATGTGGCGGTCAGCACGGCTGAAGTGTAGCCGCCGATTGCGGCAAAGGCGTTCTGGCCAAAGGAGACCTGCGCGGCGAAGCCCATGAACAGGTTTAGGCCCGTGACGAAGACCGCGTAGATCAGGGCGAAGGACACGACCGTCGCGGCATAGCCGCCGACGGTCATGGCATAGCCGACGACCACCACGGCGAAGAGCCAGGGCAGCAGGCCGACGAGCCGCAGCGGGCGCCGTTCAGGCGAAGTAATGGCGGGCGAGATCGTCATGGGATGTGATGTCACGCGGATCGAGTTCGGCGACGATGCGCCCGAGTGAAAGCAGGTAGACGCGGGCGGCGAGTTCGAGCGCCAGCGGCGCCTTCTGCTCGACTAGCACGATCGCCAGGCCTTCGCGATTGAGGAGGCCGAGCGTCTCCAGGATTTCTCCGGTGACGCGCGGCGCGAGGCCGAGCGAGGGCTCGTCCAGCAGCAGGAGTTTCGGTCCCGCCATCAGCGCGCGGCCCAGTGCGAGCATCTGCTGCTCGCCGCCGGACATCGAGCCGGCGGCCTGGCCGAGCCGTTCCTTCAGGCGCGGGAACAGGGTCAGGACGCGCTCGCGCCTGCGGTTGAACTCGGCCTTGTCGCGCAAGCGGTAAGCACCGAGTTCGAGATTGTCGGCGACGCTCATCGGGGCGAACAGGCCGCGCCCCTCCGGCACCAGCACGATGCCGCGCGAGGCGACCGCGACCGCATCGTGCCGCGGCAGCACCTCGCCCCGGAAACGGACCTCGCCGCTATTGGCCGATAGCCCCATGATGGCCCGCAGAAGCGTCGACTTGCCGGCTCCATTGGGGCCGAGCACAGCGACGAGCTCGCCTTCGCCGATGCGCAGATCGACCCCGTGCAGCGCATGGATGTGGCCGTAGCGCGCCGAGAGGCCGGTCGCGGCCAGGATCGGCGGAGCAAGGCTCGGCGGAGCAGCGCTCGACTCAGTCTGGGCCGCGACCGCGAAGCTCATTGCACCACCTTGACCTTGCCGGCCTCGATGGTGGCGAGCACGAAGGGGTTTCGGGTGATGCCCTGATGCAGGTCCGGCCGGAAGTTGTACATGCCGGTCGTGCCCTGGAAGCCGGTCACTTGCTCATAGGCGGCGCGCAGCTTCTCGCCCTCGAAGGACTTGGCCTTCTCGATCGCCGCGACGGTCAGCATGACGCCGTCCCAGCCGCGCGAGGCCCAGTTCGGGTCGCGGTCTTTGAACTTTTCGCGCCACGGATCGAGGAACGCCTTGATGCCGGTCTTCAGCTCGCCCTCCGGCAGTGCCTCATAGACCTGCGACGGCGAGGCGACGAAGAAGAACTTGTCGCCCAGCACCTCGGAGACGGGGCCGAACACGGCCAGATCCTCGAGACTGGTCATGAGCAGCATGTCGGCGCCGAGCTGCTTGATGTTCTTGGCGGCGGTGAGGGTCGTGCCGCCGAGCCCGATCTTCAGGATCGCACCGGCGCCGGCCGAGCGGGCCTTGCTGATCTGCACGCTGAGATCGGCGTCATCCTGCTTGTACTGGTCGACGGAGACGACCTCGAGCCCGAATTTCGCGGCGTTGCGTTCGGCCACGCCCTTCTGGAGATTGGCGTAAGGGGTCGGGTCATGCAGGATCGCGATTTTGCGGATCGGCGTCTTCTCCTGCAGGTACTCCAGCCGCTTGTCGACCTCGAAGCCGGCCGGGGGCAGGGTGGTGAAGGCCCAGGGCAGATGCTCGGGCTGCGTCGGCAGGATCGAGCACAGCATCATCGGCACCTTGGCGCGCAGCAGCAGGCCCGCCGCCGCGAAATTGCCGGCCGAGACGCAGCCGCTGACGAAAACGTCGACCTTGTCCGAGCTCAGCATCTTCCGATAGACGGTCACCGCCTCCTGTGGCTCCGAGCGGTTGTCCTCGACCACGACCTGGATCTTGCGACCCATCACGCCACCCTTGGCGTTCACCGCCGCGGCTGCGAGTTCGACGCCGTCGCGCCAGGCGCGATCGACCGTCGCGGCATAGCCGGTCAGGCCGGCCGAGACGCCGATCTTGTAAGTCTCCTGCGCGCCTGCGGTCTGTCCGCCGGCCATCGCGATGCTGGCGGCGAGTCCGGCCGCGATAAGAGTCTGCTTCATCATCTGTCCTCCCGGTTTCCTCTGGCTTTCAGGCGGTGGCCCCGCTGCGGGGCCCCGCTTTTTTGTTGGTCTTGCGCAAGGTCTGGCCTCGCGATCGCGGGTCTTCGTCACGTCACCGGTTTGCCGTAGCCCCCGCCGCCCGGCGTTTCGAGCAGGACGACGTCGCCGGCCTGCATGGTCAGCTTCTTGGCCTCGCTGACGGATTTGCCGTTGACAAGGAAGCGGCCGGGCGCTCCCGACAGGCCGCCATCGATGCCGTCGGGGCCGCGTTCGAGCCGGCTCGGCACGGCGTTGAGCAGCCAGGCATGGTCGGTGCGCATATGGAACTGGATGATCTGGCCGTCGCCACCCTGCATCCGGCCCTTGCCGCCGGAGCCGGTCCGTAGCTCCTTGCGATCGAAGACGATCGGCATCGCCGCCTCCAGGATCTCGATCGGCACCGCCGCGACACCGGTGGGATAGCAGGTGGCGCTCGGGCCGGGCTTGCCGGCGCGTGCGCCCATGCCGCCGGAATAGTTGAACATCGACGAGGTGAAGGGCTCGCCGCTGGGCTTGCGGCCCTGGATCTGGATCGTCCAGACGGCCCCGGAGCCTTCCGCCAGCACGCGCTCCGGCATGACCTGATGCAGCGCCTTGAGGATCGGCATCGGCACATACATGCCCACGACATGGCGCGCATTCACCGGCGCCGGATAGGCGCAGTTGATGATCGAGCCGACCGGCGCGCGCACCTCGATCGGCGCCAGCGAACCGGTGTTGTTGGGCAGGTCCGGGTTGAGGCAGGAGCGGATCGCGAAGGTCGAATAGGCGTGGGTGTAGTTCAACACCACATTGATGCCGGTCGTCGTCTGCGGCGAGGAGCCGTCGAAGTCGACGATGATCGAGCCGCTCTCGGCATCGATCGTTACAGCGGTCTTCAGCGTGATGACCTCGCCGCCGGGGACGTCGAAGATCGCCTCGCCGTGATAGGTGCCGGGCTTCAGCTTGCGGATGGCGTTGCGCGTCGCCTCTTCGGAGCGGTTGATGATCTCGTCAGACAGGGCCTCAATGTCGTCGATGCCATAGCGCTCGCACAAAGTGATCAGGTGCTCGGCCGCGGCCTCGCCGGACGAGACCTGCGCCGAGAGATCGCCGAAGACGGCGTCGGGCGTGCGCACATTGCGGCGGATGATGTCGTGCAGCATCTCGCTCGGCTTGCCGCGCTCATAGAGCTTGAGCGGCGGGATCCACAGCCCTTCCTCATGCACGTCGCGGGCGCCGGCGCCGATGCCGTAGCCGCCGATATCGGTGTGGTGGATGGTCGAGCCGATATAGGCGAGCAGCTTCGAACCGTCGAAGATCGGCGTTAGGATCGTGATGTCGAAGAAGTGCCCGGCCGAAAGCCAGGGATCGTTGGTGATCAGCACGTCGCCGGGCTCGCAACGCCCCTCGAACAGCTTCACCAGATGGCTACCGGCTATGGCGAGCGAGTTGATATGGCCGGGCGTGCCCGTATTGGCCTGCGCCACCATGCGCCCGCGCTTGTCGAAGAGCGCGCAGGCGAGGTCGCCGGCCTCGCGCACGATCGGGCTGAAGGCGATGCGCTGCAGCGCCTTGGCGCGTTCGTTGACGATGCCGATCAGGTTCGACCAGAGGATTTCGAGTTCGACGCCATCCATCGGAAGTGACTTTGCCATCGGATTTCAGCCTTTCGTGGCGACGATGCAGCCGAGCGCGTCGATCGTCGCGCTCCAGCCGGGGGGCAGCGCGGTGGTGGTCTCGCGCTCCTCGATGATGGCGGGCCCGGAGATCGTCTGGCCGGTGGCGAGCGCGGCGCGCTCGTAGACGGGGACGGACTGGCCGTCTTCCCAGGCATGGACCGGGCGGTGGCGCTTGGGCGCTCCGGCCGCGATCTGCGCCCGGGCCTGGCCGTCGAAATGCGGCAGGGGGCCGCGCGCGACGACGCGCCAGGTCACGAGCTCGATCGGCACATGCGAAGGGTTCACGCCGTAAAGCGTACGATAGGCTGCCTCGAACTGCGCCGTCAGCGCGGCAGCATTGCGGCTCTGGCGCGGATCGGTCTCGAAGATGATCGTGACCTCGTGCTGCTGGCCGACATAACGCATGTCGGCGCCGACCAGAATGGTGACGTCGGCGGCCGCGCAGCCGGATTCGCCCAGCGCCGCCAGGCCCTCGCTTTCGAGATCGCCGACCACGCGGTCGACTCGGCTCCAGTCGAGCTGGTCGACCCGCGTCAGGTCGCTGCGCACGAGATCGAGCCGCACCGGCGTGACGAGCGTGCCGAAGGCCGAGAGCACACTCGACTGCGGCGGCACGATCACGCTCGTGCTCTGCAGCAGGTCGGCGACGCCGCAGGCATGCAAGGGGCCGGCGCCGCCGAAGGCGAAGAGCGGCAGGCCGCGATAATCGACCCCGCGATCGGTGGCGTGGGTGCGCGCTGCCGAAGCCATCGCCTCCGTGACGATGCGGTAGATGCCGCGCGCCGCCTGGACGGCGTTGAGGCCGAGCGCATCGCCGAGCCGCGCTAAGGCGGCGTCGCAGGCCGCCTTGTCCAGCGACATGTCGCCGCCGAGGAAGTTCTCGGCATCGATCAGGCCGAGCACGAGATCGGCATCGGTGACGGTCGCGCTCTGGCCGCCGCGGCCATAGCAGGCCGGCCCCGGGTTGGAGCCGGCGCTTTCGGGGCCGACCTTGAGCAGGCCGAGATCGTCGACATGGGCGATGCTGCCGCCGCCGGCGCCGATCTCGATCAGGTCGATCGAGGGCACGGTGACGGGCAGGCCGCTGCCCTCGCGGAAGCGGTAGCGCCGGTCGACCTCGAACAGGCCGGTGATCAGCGGCGTGCGGTCCTCGATCAGGCAGGCCTTGGCGGTGGTGCCGCCCATGTCGAAGGACATCAGCCGGTCGATGCCGAGCAGTTCCGCATAATGGCAGGCCGCGAGCGCGCCGGCCGCGGGCCCGCTCTCGATCATGCGGACCGGGTTCTTGCCCGCCGTCTCCGCGCCGACGACGCCGCCCGAGGACAGCATGATCAGCGGCGTGTTGGCGAAGCCCTCGACGCGCAGGCGGTCGCTGAGGCGCTTGAGATAGGGCTGCGAAATCGGCATCGCATAGGCGTTGACGGTGGCTGTCGAGGCGCGCTGGTATTCGCGAATCTGCGGCGCGACCTCGGCCGAGGTGCAGATGAAGACGTCGTTGAGCTCACGCGACAGGGCGGCTGCGACGGCCGCCTCGTTGTCGGGATTGGCAAAGCTGTTGAGGAAGCAGATTGCGACCGCGCGCGCGCCGCTCGCCCGGATATCGGCAGCAAGCTTTGCGATGTCTTTTGGCGACGGCGCGAGCGCGACCGTGCCGTCCGCCAAGACGCGCTCCTTCAGGCCGAAGGTCAGCTCGCGCGTGACCAGCGGCTCGGGGAACTCGATCTGCGGGTCGTACATGTCATAGCGGTGCTCGTTGCGGATCGAGAGCACGTCGCTGAAGCCCTCGGTGACGACGAGCGCCGTCGGCAGCCCCTTGCGCTCGATCAGCGCGTTGGTGACGACCGTCGTGGCATGGACCACGACGCCGTCGATCGCGCCGGCCGCGATGCCGGCCTTGCCCATGACGGAATCGACGCCGCGGAAGAAGCCTTCCAGCAGATCGTGATGGGTGGTCAGCGTCTTGTCGACGCTCAGGCCCCCGCGGGAATCGCGCAGGACGATGTCGGTGAAGGTCCCGCCGATGTCGACGGCCAGCGAATAGGTCATGCTCTTCAGTCTTTCCAGGTCAAGCCGCGCGAGATGCGTGCGGCGGTGCCGACGACCTCGCGGATCTGTTCGGGATCGGGGACGGGGGGAATGAACTGCGTCGCGCCGACGATGGCGATCGAGCCGACGAGTGTCTGGCGATGGTCGAAGACAGGGGCGGCCAGCGTGTTGACGCCAGTGATGACCTCGTCGGGCGCGGTGGCCCAGCCGCGTTCGCGCACGGTGTCGAGATCGGCGAGCAGGGCGTCCCGCGTGACGATCGTCGCCGGCGTCCAGGCCTGGAGCGGGCCGCTGGCGATTGTCGCGGTGCGCTCCTCCGAGCCGAAGGCGAGCCAGATCTTGCCATGGGCGCTAGCATGGAAGGCGAGCCGCGTGCCGGGACGTGTGGCGAATTCGATCAGCGTTCGGCCCTGGATGAGTTCGAGCACGATCAGCTCGGCGTCGATCGCGGCGCAGACCGTGACGGCCTGGCCGGTGCGGTCGCGCAAAGTCATCAGGTCCTCGCGCGCGGCGCTGACGATGTCGAAGCGCTGCCGCAGCGATTCGCCCAGCACCATCAGCTTGATGCCGGCCTCGTAGCGGCCGGTCTCTGGCTCCTGCCGGACGAAGCCATGGCGCTGCAGCGTCACCAGATGCCGGTAGATCGTCGCTTTTGAGGCCGAGAGCGCTTCCGCGATCTGCGCCAGCGCGGCCGGACGGCTCTGCTGCACCAGGTACTCGACGGCGCGGAGCGCGAGATCGAGCGTGCTGGTGCCGGCAGGCGTGGCTTTGGCCGAAGGTGAATCCGGTTCCGTCACTCTGGCGTTCCTCTGTGTTTCATTTCATATAATGAAACATCATTTTGTTATTTGATACGCTAACAGAAAGACGCGGCTCGTCAACCGCCTTGTGGGCGCGATGCCGCATAACGTGGATGTTGGAACGGCGGCCGGCGCAGGCCCGCCGTCAGGCGAGCATGTCGCGCACCAGCGGAACGACCTTTTCGCCATAGAGCCCGATGCTTCCGAGCATCTTCTCATGCGAGAGCGGGCCGGCGCTGTACTTCATCTGGAAGCGCGAGAGCGCGAGCGTGCGGATGGTCGCCGCGATCTTGCGCGCGACCGTCTCCGGCGAACCGACATAGAGCGAGCCCTGCTCGACCTCGCGCTCGAACTCGTCCCGGCTCATCGGCGGCCAGCCGCGCTCAAAGCCGATGCGGTCGCGCATGCGCTTGTAGTCGCTGAAGAAGGCCTCGCGCGCCTGCTCATCGGTCTCCCCGACGAAGCCCGGCGAATGCACGCCGATCGGCTGGAAGGGCTCGCCGAGCTGGGCGAAGGCGCGGCGGTAGAGATCGGCATAAGGCGTGAAGCGGGCCGGATCGCCGCCGATGACCGCGAGCATCAGCGGCAGGCCGTAGCGCGCCGCCCGGACGACCGATTCAGGGCTGCCGCCGACGCCGATCCAGGTCCGCAGCCGGCCCGTCTCGATCGGCGGGAAGACGCGCTGGTTCGACAGGGCAGGGCGGATCGTGCCCTGCCAGCTCACAGTCTTCTGGCTGATCAGCGCTGCGAAGAGATCGAGCTTTTCGGCGAACAGCGTCTCGTACTGGCTGAGAGCGAAGCCGAAGAGCGGGAAGGACTCGGTGAAGGAACCGCGGCCTAAGATGACCTCGGCGCGTCCATTCGAGATGGCGTCCACCGTCGAAAAGCGCTGGAACACCCGGATCGGATCGTCGGAACTGAGCACAGTGACTGCCGACCCCAGCCGGATGCGGCTTGTCTTCGCTGCGATGGCTGCAAGCACGGTCTCCGGCGCGGAGACGGCGAAATCGGCGCGGTGATGCTCGCCGACCCCGAAGAAATCGATGCCGAGGCTGTCGGCGAGCACGGCCTCGTCGATCAGGTTGCGGATCACCTGCGCATGCGGCAGCAGCGCTCCATCCGATCCCGAGGTGACGTCGCCGAAGGTGTCGAGCCCGAGTTCCACATTGTCAGACATGGCAATTCCCGATGACGAAAGGGCTGCGCCGGGGCGATCGCTGCCCCGGTGGCGGGTGGTCCTGCCGAATGCTTATGCGATTGATGACGAAGCGGGCAGTTCGACGGGCGTGGACAGCACGGCCTCGATCTGCGCGGCCAGAGCCAGGAGCGTGCGGTCCTTCAACCGTGGCATCACGATCTGCAGGCCGATGGGCAGGCCCGCGCGGTCGAAGCCGCAGGGAACCGAGATCGCCGGCTGGCGCGAATGGTTGAACAGCGGCGTGAACACCGCATGGCCGCGCGGGCCGACCGCGACGCCGTCGATGCTGTCGGGCCCGAGCTTCTCGACCGGCCAGGCGGTGCAGGGCGTGGTCGGGCCGATCAGGGCGTCGACGCCGCTATCGGCGAAGAAGCGAGCGGCGGCGACCGCGACGCGCTCTGAGAGCAGCAGGGCGCCCGCCACATCGGTGCCGCTATAGCGAAGCCCAGCCGAGATCTGGCTGCCGAGGTCCGGGTCGATCCGCGCGGGCGCCTTGCGCCAGGCGTCGCCGTAAAGCGCCGCCAGCCCCGCATGTTGAAGCGGACCGAGTCCGGTTTCGGCCGCGCCCGCGGGCCAGACGGGATCACGCGCGACGATATCGAGCCCGGCGCCGCGCAGCCGCTCGACCACGCCTGTGATGCAGGCTGCGACATCGGGGTCGACGGGCACGTCGAGCCCCCATTTCGGGCTGTAAGCCAGGGTCAGTGCGTTGCTCCCGAGGCTGCCGGCGGACTCGACGATGATCGAATGCGGATCGAGCGGCGAGGGGCCGGCCATCACCTCGAAGGCGAGCGCGGCCTCGGCCACGGTGCGGGCGATGGGGCAATGGCAGGAGATGCCGAAGAACGGCTCCTCGAAACCCGGCCCATAGGGGATCGCGCCGAAGGACGGCTTGAAGCCGACGAGGCCGGTATGGGCCGGCGGACGCCGGCTCGATCCGCCGGCATCGGTGCCGAGCGCAAAGGGCACCATCCCGCTGGCGACCGCGGCAACAGGCCCGCCCGACGAGCCTCCCGGCGTCAGCGCGGGGTTCAGGGGATGGCGTGTCGCGCCGTGCAGCAGATTGGTGGTCTGGCCCTTGGCGGCGAATTCGGCGGTGTTGGCGATGCCGACGACGACCGCGCCCGCCGCGACGAGCCGGGTGACGGCGACCGCATCCTCCGGCGCGATGAAATCGGCGAAGAGATGCGAGCCCTGCGTGATCCGCCGGCCCTTCACCCAGATATTGTCCTTGATCGCGATCGGCACGCCGGCGAGCGGCAGGTTCTCGCCCGCCGCGACGCGCCGGTCGATCGCCTCGGCTCGTGCCAGAGCGTCCGTGCGGTCCACCGAGACGAAGGCGTTCAGCAGCCCGTTCAGGTGCTCGATCCGGCGTAGTGCCTCGCTGGCTTGCGCCCGTGCGGTGCTGCTTCCGGAGCGGACGGAATCCGCGATGTCGGCGAGCGCAGGCCAGGGCGCGAATGTCTCGGTCATCTGCGGTTTTCCATCATGTCGACCGCAAGCGACCTGCGGGCGGCGAGCCATAGCAGGCGAGGTGCGGCGCTGTCAGGCGCGTACCGGCGATGCGGCGTGCGGGGGACCGGTTGGCACGGCAGTTGCTGACGTCCCGGCCTGAACTTGCCGGAGGATCGTCGCCATTCAGATGCCTGTGCCTGCCCCATCCGGCGCGATGACCGCCCAGCCGCTGACGCTCGACGGCATCACGCACAGCTATGGCGGCGGGCTCGCGGTCGACAACGTCACGCTCGAGGTCAAGGGCGGCGAACTCGTGGCCCTGCTCGGCCCCTCCGGCTGCGGCAAGACCACGCTGTTGCGGATCGTCGCCGGCTTCATCCAGCAGGGCAACGGCAAGGTCCTGATCGACGGCCGGCCGATCGACACCCTGCCGCCGAACCGCCGCGCGATCGGCATCGTCTTCCAGAACTACGCGCTGTTTCCGCATATGACGGTGGCGGAGAACATTGCTTATGGGCTCGCCGCACGCGGCGAGAGCCGCGAGGTCCAGGCGCAGCGTGTCGAGGAAATGCTCGTCACCGTCCAGATGGGCAGCTTCGCCGACCGCAAGCCGAAGCAATTATCCGGCGGCCAGCAGCAGCGCGTGGCGCTGGCGCGTGCGCTGGCCATGCGTCCGCGCATCCTGCTGCTCGACGAGCCCTTCGCTGCGCTCGACAAGAACCTTCGGCTCGACATGCAGATCGAGATCAAGCGGCTGCAGCGCCAGTTCGCCCTGACGGCGATCATGGTCACGCATGACCAGGACGAAGCGATGGCGATCGCCGACCGCATCGCGGTGATGAGCCAGGGCAAGATCGAACAGCTCGGCACGCCCGTACAGATCTATGACGAGCCGGCCACACCCTTCGTCAACAGCTTCATCGGCTCCAGCAACATCCTGAGCGGCAAGGTCGAGGCGGCGGCCGATGGCGGCTATCGCATCGCGCTTGCCAACGGCGCTGCCTGGACGATCGCCTCGAAGAGCCGCTTCGAGGCCGGGCAGCGCGTGACGGTCTCGGTCCGACCGGAGCAGATGCTGCTGGCGGATGAGGCGGCGGATGATCGCTTTCCCGTCGAACTCAAGCTCAGCCTGCCGATCGGCGGCGAACTGATCCACGACGTCACCAGCGCCGATGGCTCGTCGCTGAAGATCGCGCTGTCGCGGCGTCCGGGCATAGCCTCGGGCCGCTCGGGTTCCGCCTTCTGCGGGCTCGCCGCTCATGCCCGGCCCGTCCTGTTTCCAGCCTCTCAACCCTGATCCGGAGCACAAGCCGATGACACAGATGAACCGTCGAGACCTTCTGGCGGGCGCGGGCGCGCTCGGGCTGGCGTCGCTGCTGCCGATGCGGGCCAGCGCCGCAGGCAGCGTCACCGCCGCGATCTATCCCGGCACCTGGGAAGAGGCCTATCGTGGCGTCGTCGCGCCTGCGCTCAAGAAGAGCGCCGGCATCGACATCGCCTTCGATTCGCTCTTCGCCGTCGATCAGGTCGCCAAGGTGCGCGCGGCGCGTGGTGTTCCGCCCTTCGACTGCTTCGTGCTCGATCCCGGCCCGGCCGCGGCAGCCCAGCAGGCCGGTCTGTTCGAGCCGATCGACGCTTCCAAGCTCGCCAACGGGCCGAAGGTGCCGACCGGGCTGATCACCTCGCATGGCGTGACCTGCAACGCGCAGGTCGTCGGCATCGCCTACAACCCCAAGAAGTTCGCGACGCCCCCGAAGGGCTGGGCCGATCTGTTCAAGAGCCCTTATGTCGAGCGGTTGGGCCTCACCGGCTTCCAGACCACCTTCGGCACGGTCTCGATCATCGAGATGGCGAAGGTGTTCGGCGGTTCCGCCACCAATGTCGAGCCGGTCTTCGCCGAACTGAAGAAGGCGGTCTCGAAGGCGGCCGCGGTCGCAGCGCCCGCTGCCATGCCCGGCCTGTACCAGCAGGGGCAGATCGACATCATGTACACCAACACCAACACGGTCGCGATCCTCAAAGGTCGCGGCGTCGACATCGAGTTCATTAAGCCCGAGACCGGCGCGATCACCTTCCAGACGACGCTGCACATCGTGAAGGGCGCCGACAACGTCGCCAGCGCCTATAAATACATCGACACGGCGATCTCGGCCGAGGTGCAGACCGAGCTGCAGAAGCAGCCCTACAACATGATCCCGATCAACAAGGACGTGAAGCTGGTCGACACCCTCGACATCAAGTCGCTGGATGAGCTGGCCACGATGGTCACGCATGACTGGACGGTGATCAATCCGCAGCGCGCCGCCTGGATCGAGCGCTTCAACAAGGAAATCACCAAGTAGGACTGAGGTCGATGGCTGCTGCGGTTGCGGCGACGGCTCCAGGGCCTCGCGACGGTGTTGACTGGCGTCTCGCGGCGCCGCTCGGCCTGACCTATCTCGCCTTCTTCGCCGCGCCCTTCGCGATCCTGCTCGGCATCAGCTTCTATGCCGATGCCGAGCAGACGCGGTTGGGCTTCGATTCCTGGACCAAGTTCTATGGCGACGCCTTCTATCTGAAGGTCATCTTCGACACGCTGAAGCTCGGCGTCTTCGCGGTTCTGGCGACAACGCTGCTCGCCTACCCGCTGGCGCTGGTCTTCCGTGCCTCCAGCCCGCGCGTGCAGCGCCTGCTGATCTTCATCATCCTGATGCCGTTGCTGACCTCGGTGGTGATCCGCACCTTCGCCTGGATCGTGATCCTGGCGCGCGAGGGCGTGGTCAACCAGACGCTGATGGGGCTAGGCCTGACATCGACGCCGCTCAACCTCCTGCAGACGGAGCTCGGCCTCGTCATCGCGCTGACGCAGATCGAGATGCCGCTGATGCTGCTGCCGCTGCTGACGATCATGAACCAGATGGACCAGAATCTGGTCGATGCCTCGCGCGCGCTCGGCGCCTCGAAATGGCGGACTTTCTTCAAGGTGACCCTGCCGCTGACGCTGCCGGGTTGGATTGCGGGCGCGACGCTGGTCTTCGCCTCGGCCACGACCGCCTTCATCTCTCAGTCGGTGATCGGCGGGGCAAGGCTGGTCTATCTGCCCTCGCTGATCTGGCAGCAGTCGATGGTAGTCTACAACTGGCCCTTCGCGGCCGTGGCCTCGCTCACGCTCCTCTTCACGGTGCTCGCGGGCATCATGGCGCTGGGCTGGCTCGGCCGCTTCGCCCGGACGAACTGAGGACAAGCGATGCAGCGCTCCACGCTCGGTGACGTCACCTATTCCTGGGTCGTCGGCCTTCTCGCGGCCTTGGGCATCCTGATCCTGGTCGGGCCGGTCCTGATCGTCATCGCGACCTCCTTCACCACCTCGCAGACGTTGCGGTTTCCGCCGCCGGAGTTGTCCCTGCGCTGGTATGGCGAGCTGTTCGATCCCGCGCGCTCCGCCCAGATCCATATCGCCGCGCTGAACAGCCTCTGGGTGGCGGGTCTGGCGACGCTGATCGGCGCGGTGCTCTCCGTGTTGGCGGCCTTGGCGATCACGCGCGTATCGCGGCCCTCCGCCCGCTTCCTGGAGGCGAGCTTCCTGTCACCGCTGGTGCTGCCGACGCTCTCCTATGGCCTTGCCGCCCTGATGTTCTTCTCGGTGCTTGGCATCAGGCCCTCGCTCAATCTGCTGATCGCCGGCCATCTCGTCGTGATCGCGCCCTTTGTCTTCCGCACGACGCTTGCGAGCCTGACGCAGCTCGATCCGGCGCTTCTGGAGGCTTCCGCCAATCTGGGCGCGAGCCGCCTCTATGGCTTCCGTCGCATCACCTTGCCGCTGATTGCACCGGGCATCGCTGCGGGCTGCTTCCTTGCCTTTATCTCGTCGATGGACAACGTCCCGGTCTCGCTCTTCCTCTCCAATGCCCGCACCGTGATGCTGCCGATCCGGATGTGGGGGATGATGGAAACGACGCTGGACGTCCGCATCGCCGCCATCGCCGGCGTGCTGATCCTGGCGACACTGGTGCTGATGATCGTGATGGACCGCCTGACCGGCCTGACCAGGCGGGTGAGCGGGTAATGAAACCCACCGCCGTCATTCCGGGGCATCGCGCAGCGATGAACCCGGAACCCACGACTGGGTGCATCATCGAGATATCCGACCGGGCTCACCTGGTCGTGAGTTGCGGGTTCGGGCCTTTTGGCCCGTCCCGGAATGGCAGCAGTATGGAGACCTTCGATGACGACCATCTATGACCGCGACCTGATCGGCTACGGCGCCAACCCGCCCGATCCGAAATGGCCGGGCGGCGCCCGCATCGCGATCAACTTCGTGATGAATTACGAGGAGGGCTCCGAGCCCTCCATTCAGGATGGGGAAGGCTATACCGAGCTCGGCCTGACCGAGGCGAACGGCCTGCCGACCGGCGTCAAGGGGCGCGATCTCGCCGGCGAGGGCATGTTCGCCTATGGCAGCCGCGTCGGCTTCTGGCGCCTGATGCGGCTCTTCCAGGAACGCGGCCTGCCGCTGACGGTGTTCGGCTGCGCGCTGGCGATCGAGCGCAACCCCGATGCCGCTGCGGCGATCAAGGCCTCGGGCTTCGACGTCTGCTGCCATGGCTGGCGCTGGATCAAGCATTACGACCTCACCGAGGAGGAGGAGCGCGAGCACATCGCTAAGGCGATCGTCTCGCTGCAGGCGACCGTCGGCGAGCGGCCGCTGGGCTGGTATTGCCGTTATGGGCCCAGCGTGAACACCCGCAAGCTCGTCGTGGAGGAGGGCGGTTTTCTCTATGATTCAGATGCTTACGACGACGAATTGCCGTACTGGAAGGTCGTCGGAGGCAAGCCGCATCTGGTCGTGCCCTATTCGCTTGTCAACAACGACGGCAAGTTCGGCTCGGGCTTCTTCGCCACCTCGAACGACTATTTCGACTGGCACAAGGACGCCTTCGACATGCTCTACGCCGAAGGCGCGACCCAACCCAAGATGATGTCGGTCGGCCTGCATATGCGCCTGATCGGCCATCCCGCCCGCGCCGCCGGCCTCGCCCGCTTCCTCGACTATGTCCAGAAGCATGAGGGGGTCTGGGTTACCGGAAGGCTGGACATCGCGAAGCATTGGATGGCCACGCATCCTTTCCAAGGCGCGTGATCCTCGACGCGGAACCCCTCTCCCGTGTGGGAGAGGGGCAGGGGTGAGGGCCGGACGGTGCAGGATTGTGCGCTGACGGCTTCACTCCTCTGGTCCAGCGGACTACACCTCACCCCTGCCCCTCTCCTTACAGAAGAGGGGTTCCCCGCGCCCTGCATTGACGCGCGCGCCATGAGACCATCTGCCGAGGAATCCCTTGCCCACTCCTGACCTCATCGTCGCCCTCGGCGACGCCCGCTACCTCGTCGAGCGGCCTTTCGGCTCCTGGCCGCAGAATTCCGGCTTCGTCACCGACGTCACGGTCGATACGCGCGGCCACATCTTCGTTATGCTGCGGCATGATCCCCTGACGCAGCCGAACGACCCGCGCGTGATCGAGCTCTCACCCGAGGGCGAATACATCGGCGGCTGGGGCGGAGACCTGATCGCCGACTCGCACATGCTCACCGCCGACGCGCAGGGGCGCATCCTCTGCGTCGATCGCGACATGCATGAAGTGATCATCTGTTCGCCCACCGGCGAACGCCTTGGCGGACTCGGCCAGCGGGCTGAGCCGCTGGCGCCCTTCAACCATCCGACTGACGTGCATGTCTCGGCCTGGGGCGACGTCTATGTCGCCGACGGCTATGCGGCGAGCCGGGTCCACCGCTTCTCGGCCTATGGCGTCCATATCCAGAGCTGGGGCGAGCATGGCGACGGCGATGGCCAGTTCGGCTGGCCGCATGCGATCTGGACCCATGCCGATGGCCGTGTCGTGGTCGTCGACCGCACGCATGACCGCGTCCAAATCTTCGACCGCAACGGCAATCATCTCGGCAACTGGACCCATTTCCGCGATCCGGTGGCGATCTGGGGCGATGCGGACGGCAACACCTATGTCACCGATACGCAGCCGACCCTCCAGAAGATCGGCCCGAGGGGCGAGAAGCTCGGCCGCTGTCGGCCCTTCCTGATGGGTGCGCACGGCATCTTCGGCATGCCCGGCGGCGATATCCTCCTGGCCGAGAGCAGCCCGAGCCGCCTGACGCGGCTGCGGCTGCTGGACTAGCTCCCTTTCCCTTGCGCGACGCCAGGACGACACGATGACCACGCAGATCGTCTGGGGCGCGACGCTGCTCACCGGCTTCGATGCCGCAGGCGAGCCAATCCTTCATGCCGATACGGGCATCGTCATCCGCGGCGGCATCGTCGTTGAAATCGGCCGGGCCGCCGAGCTGCGCGCTCGCCATGCCGAGGCCGAAATCATCGGCGGCCGCGATTTCGCGATCACGCCGGGCTTCGTCAACGCGCATCACCATGTGGGGCTGACGCCGCTGCAACTCGGCTCGCCCGATCATCCGCTGGAACTCTGGTTCGCCAGCCGCATCGCCTTGCGCGACGTCGATCTCTATGCCGACACGCTGTTTTCGGCCTTCGAGATGATCGAGAGCGGCGTCACCACGGTGCAGCATCTCCACAGCCGCGCGCCGGGCACGCCGGAGGATATCCTCGCCGCGGCCGAGAAAGTCATCGCGGCCTATCGCGATATCGGCATGCGCGCCTCCTATTCGATGGCGCTGCGCGACCAGAACCGGCTCGTCTACGAAGCCGACCAGGATTTCGTCGCCCGCCTGCCCGAGGCACTTCGCCCGGCCGCGAGCGCCTTCTTCCAGCGCTTCACCGTGCCGCTCTCGGACCAGGTCGCGAGCTTCGACGAACTGCTGGCCCGCCATGGCGAGGGCGACCGCATCCGCATCCAGATCGCGCCGGCCAACCTGCACTGGCTTTCGGAACAGGCGTTGGAGACGACCGGCGAATTGCAGCGCCGCACCGGCTTGCCGGTCCATATGCATCTGCTGGAGACGCCCTACCAGAAGGCCTATGCCCGCAAGCGCACCGGCGGCTCGGCGCTGGCCCATCTCGACCGGCTCGGCCTGCTCGGCCCGCATTTCACCATCGGCCATGGCGTCTGGATGAGCGAGGCGGACATCGAACTGGCGGCCGAGCGCGGCGTCTGCATCTGCCACAACTGCTCGTCGAACTTCCGGCTGAAGAGCGGCGTCGCGCCGCTGAACCGCTTCCTCGCGCGCGGCATTCCCGTCGCCATCGGTATCGATGAGGCCGGCATCAATGACGACCGCGACATGCTGCAGGAGATGCGGCTCGTGCTGCGTGCCCATCGCGAGCCCGGCATCGATGCGCCGCATCCCTCATCGGCGCAGGTACTGCGCATGGCAACCGAGGGCGGCGCCGGCACGACGCCCTTCGCCGGGCGCATCGGCCGGCTCGAACCCGGCATGGCGGCCGATCTCGTGATGTTCGATTGGCCGGCCGTGACCTTTCCCTATCAGGACGAGGCGCTCGGCTTCGTCGAGGTGCTGGTCCAGCGCGCCAAGACGAAGGCCGTGCACAGTGTCATGATCGCCGGCGAGTTCGTCTATCGCGAACGCCGTTTCACGAAGGTCGATCGCGAGGCCGTGCTGGCGCAGCTGGCCGAGGCGTTGGCGAAGCCGAGAACGCTGGCAGAGCAGGATCGCATGGCGCTGTCGCAGGCGCTGCTGCCGCATGTCCGCCGCTTCTACGACGGCTATCTCGAAGGGCAGGCCGACGAGCCGCATTATCGGCCGAGCGGCCGGTTCTGAGGCTTTTCAGGGATTTATTTGGATACGAACCACGCCGTCATCCTGGACAAGCGGCGAAGCCGCGCAGATCCGGGATCCATCATAGGGCTCCGGAGCGCTACAAGGGATCCCGGGACGACCTGCGGTCGCCCAGGATGACGGCGTGTTTCAGAGCACTTCTCCGCTCAGAATCCCCGCATGATCCGTTTCTGCGCCAGCCGGACGGCGGCCGGGATCGGCGCGATCACCGGCACCGGAAAGCGCATCGACAGGGATTGCGCGGCCTGTCCGAGCGGTCCGCCGCCGATCACCAGCGCCTCGGCCCCAAGCGTCTCGATGGCATGGGCGCAGGCCTTGGCGAGGGCCTCGACCAAAGCCTCGTGGTCGGCCATGACGGCATGCACGTCACCCTCCGTCAAAGCAACGCCCCGCATCGTCGCGCCATGGCCATAGGTTTCAGCCAGGGCCGTGATCGAGTCGACGAGATCGGGCGTCGTCGTCACGACCGCGAAGGGGCGCCGGCCGGAGCCCGCCTCCGCCATGCCGGCCTCGGCGATGCCGGTCACGGCGCAGGAGAGCCTCTGGCGTAAGCTCGTCAGCCCGGGATCGCCGAAGGCCGAGATGATGACGCCGTCCGGCGGTGTCGTTGCGATTGCCCCCGCCATGGCCTGCACCGCCTTGGCCGATTGTGCCAGTGCTTCGCCGTTGGTGATGAGCGGCACGCCATAGGGCGCGCTGATCGCGTCGATCACCGTTCCGCCGGGCGCAGCCGCCTGGGCGATCGTGCGCATCATGTTCGTGGTCGCGGCATTGGTGTTGGGGTTGATCAGCAGCAGGCGCGTCATGGTTTCCCCGGCATGGCGGCGATGAAGGCGCGCGCGATCTCGGCACGGCCCGCGATCCAGATCCGTTCCCGCCGCGCGGCGAGCAGGCGCAGGATGTCACGAAACGCCGCGAAGCGTGCCGGGCGCCCGACGATCCTCAGATGGAAACCGAGATTGAGCAGCCGCGGCAGGCCACGCGCGGCCTCCGCCTCGAGCACGTCGAGCGCGTCGGTGACGTAATCGACCATCTCGCTTGCCCGCACGAAGCCGTTGGGGTGGAAGAACTTCATGTCGTTGCTGTCGAGCGAATAGGGAACGACCAGAAGCGGCTGCTGCGCCGACGTCCGGTCCCAGTAGGGCAGGTCGTCGTCGAAGCCGTTCGAGGTGTAGAGGAAGCCTCTCTCGGCCAGCAGCGACCGCGTCCAGGGACTTTCGCCGCCACGGCAGAAGAATCCGACCGGCCGGACGCCGGTCGCGGCCGTGATCGTCTCGACGCAAGCGTCGATGTCGTAGGCCTCGGCCTCGCGCGTGTCGTAGTCGGCATGCGGGCGCCAACGCCAGCCATGCACTGCCGGTTCGTGCCCGCGCTCCACGACGATCCGCGCGAGGGCCGGAACCCGCTCCACGGCACGCCCGCAAAAGAAGATCGTCGAGCGGATCTCGTTCTCGTCGAGCGCATCGAGCATCCGCCAGAGCCCGGCGCGCATGCCGTAGCCAAAGATTTGCTCCTGACCCTGATCGCGTTTCCCCGCGGGCACGACGCTGATGACCTCCCCCATGGTTTCCGAGCGCGCATCGCCGTCGCCGACCTGCAGCTCCGCGCCTTCCTCGAAATTGACCACGACGGAAACGGCAAGCCGGGCGCCGTTCGGCCAGGTGATATCGGGCCAGGCGCCGGCATAGCCTTCAAGGTCGCGTTGGGTCATGCCTGCAACTCTAGATCAGGATCGGCGGCATGGGCAGCGCCTCTCAGCCCCTGCCGCTTGCCGCCAGCCAATGCCGCGCGATGGCGTCGCGGCGGGCGAACCAGACGCCGGGTTTCGAGGCCGCATGCGTCAGGAAGCGCTCCAGCCCGCCGATGCGCCCCGGCCGCCCGATGATGCGCAGATGCAGCCCCACCGACATCATCCGCGGCGCCGCGGCGCCCTCATCATAGAGCCGGTCGAAGGCATCGATGCAGTAGCGCGCGAAATCATCGCCGAAGACGAAGCCGCCGCCGCGTTGGAAGCGCATGTCGTTGGTGTCGAAGGCATAGGGCAGCACCAGATGCTCGACGCCACCGACATCGACGAAGAACGGAAGATCGTCGTTGTAGGCGTTGGAATCATAGAGGAAGCCGCCATGCTCCAGCAGCAGCCGGCGGGTGTTGATCGAGGTCGCCGAGCGCGTATGCCAGCCGACCGGCGGCGTGCCGGCGGCTTCGGTGATCGCCGTCACGGCGCGCGCGATCGCCTCGCGTTCCTCTGCCTCGCTCATATGGACGTGGCGCTCCCAGCGCCAGCCATGGGCGGCGACCTCGTGGCCGTCCGCGACCGCCTCCTGCACCAGCCAGGGCGAGAGCGCGACCGAGCGGCCATTGGCATTCATCGTGGCAGCGACGCCGTAGCGCTTCAGCAGGGCGCGGATGCGCGGCCAGCCGGCGCGGGGGCCGTATTCGAAATGCGACTCCATGCAGAGATCGCGGGCGCCGGTGATCTCCTCGACGACCTCGTAGACGCTCTCGTTGCGCTCGTCGCCCTGGCCGATCGAGAGCTCGGCACCCTCCTCGACATTGACGACGACGGAGACGGCGAGACGCGCGTCGTTCGGCCAGCGGATCGCAGGCGGGTTGCCACCGTAACCGCGGAAGTCGCGGTCGGTCTCCAACTCGGACGGCATCAGAGATCGGCCATGCGACGCAGGCCGACCAGCCGGTCGCCGATGACGAGCACGGCGGCGGCAAGCAGGATCAGGAGCGCCGAGATCGCCGCGATCGTCGGATCGGGGCTTTCCTCGACATATTGCAGCATCTGGATCGGCAAGGTCTTGGTCCAGGCGTCCGTGAAGAAGATCGAGATCGGATAATTGTCCATCGAGGCGAGAAAGGCGAACATGCCCGAGGTCAGGAAGGCGGGCGCGAGCGCGGGCACCAGCACCTTCATCACCGCCTTCGGATAGGGCAGGCCGAGCGTGCGGGCCGCATCGATCAGCGTGAAGTCGAACAGCGACAGCGCCGCATAGACCGTCCGCACGACATAGGGCAGCGTGATCACCACATGCGCGAGGATCAGGCTGATCCAGACGTCGCGAAGGCCGGCCGCACGGAAGGTCTCCAGCATGGCGATGCCAATGACGAGGCCGGGCAGCATCAGCGGCGAGACCAGGAAGGTGACGATGGCGTCGCGCGCCCGGAACTGGCTGCGCAGCAGCCCGATGGCGCAGAGCGTGCCGAGCGCCAGCGCGACGGTCGTCGAGAGCGCCGCGAGCTGGACCGAGGCCGCGACCACCGGCCAGAGCTCGCGCGAACGGCCCAACGCCTGATACCAGCGCAGCGACCAGCTCGGCGCCGGCAGGGTGAAGACCGCGCTCGATCCGAACGAGACCAGCACGGTCACGACGAGCGGCGTCAGCAGGAAGACGACGGTGAAGGCCGCCAGCGCCCATACGATCACCGAGGCGATGCGTTCGATTAGCGTCATGACGCGCCTCCCAATCGCTTCGACAGGGCGGCGCTGCCGACCACGACGGCGACGGTGAGCACGAGCAGCACCACGGCGGTGGTCGAGCCCAACTGCTCGTTGCGCATGAACAGGAAGGAGCGGCCGGTCAGCGTCGCCAGCGTCTGGAAGCGGTCGCCGATCAGCAGGTTTGGGATGACATACATCGAGGCCGCCATCGAGAAGACGAAGGCGATGCCGGTGACGATGCCCGGCAGCGACAGCGGCAGCGCGACCTTGAAGAAGCGGTGGAGCGGCGAGGCGCCGAGCGTTGCTGCCGCCTCGCCGAGCCGCGGATCGACCAGCTTGAGCACCGAATAGATCGGCAGGATCATGAAGGGCACGAAGACATTGGCGGCGCCGATCACCAGCCCGGCCTCGGTAAAGAGCAGCCGCTGCGGCTCGCTCCACAGGCCGATGCCGGTCATGAACTGCGACACCACGCCGTCGCGCCGCAGCACGATCTGCCAGGCGAAGGCCTTGACCACCACGCCCACCGAAAGCGGCAGGATGATCGCGACCAGGATCAGCGCCTGCGCCACGCCGCCGGCGCGCGCCAGCGCCAGTGCCGTCGGATAGCCGATGAAAAGGCAGACCAGCGTCACCAGCACCGCGATCCGGACGGTGTTCCAGATGACCGTCCAACTGAACGGGTCGGACAGGAAACCGGCGAAGGGAGCGAGCGAGGGCATGCCGCCCACCATGATGCTGCGTCCGAGCAGGACGATCAGCGGCACGCCATAGATGATTGCGAGATAAAGGACCGCCGGCAGTGCGAGCAGGATGACGGGGTCGAGACGGCGCGCGGCGTTCATGAGGACATCACTGGTGCCGGGTAGATCAGCGTATCCTCGACATCCCAGGACATCGCGACCCTCGTGCCGGGGCCAGCGGCGGCCGGCAGGGCAGGCGCCTCGACCAGGATCTGCCCGCCTTCCGGCGCTCCGAAATGCAGTTGCACCCGCGCGCCCTGGAAGGCGGCGTCAGTGAGCGGCGCCTCGATGCGGTTGGCGCGGTCATGGTCGAGCGCGATGCGCTCGGGCCGGACGCCGATGAGGACGGGGCTGCCCGGCAGGAAGTTGCCCCTGGCGCGCAGCAGGCCGGCGGCCGTGTCGACGGCCACGATGCCATCCGAGGATTGCGTGACCTTGCCGGGAAGTCGCGTCGACAGGCCGACGAAGCCGAGGGCGAAGGGTGTGGCCGGCTTGCGATAGATTTCGGCGGGCACATCGAGCTGTTCGATGCGGCCCTGATACATCACCGCGATCCGGTCGGACATCGTCAGCGCCTCGTCCTGGTCGTGGGTGACGAAGATCGCCGTGGTGCCGACATCGCGCAGCAGGCGCTTCAGGTCGATCTGCATGGTCTCGCGCAGCTTGCGGTCGAGCGCCGAGAACGGTTCGTCGAGCAGCAGCAGCTTCGGCCCGACGACGAGCGCGCGCGCCACCGCGACGCGCTGTTGCTGGCCGCCCGAAAGCGCCTTGATCGAGCGGTCGGCATAGGCGCCCATCTGGACGAGATCGAGGAAGCGCGCCACGGCGGGGGCGATCTCGGCTGAAGGTGCACCGCGCGCCTTCAATCCGAAGGCGACGTTCTCCGCGACGCTGAGATGCGGAAACAGCGCATAGCTCTGGAACACCACGCTGACGTCGCGCTTATGCGGCGGGTGCCGTGTGATGTCCTCTCCGTCGAGGGCGACCTTGCCCTGGTCGGGCCGCATCAGGCCAGCCACGATGCGCAGCAGCGTGGTCTTGCCGCAGCCCGAGGGGCCCAGCAGCGAGATGAACTCGCCCCGGCCCATCGAGAGATCGACGCCGTCCAGCACCAACGCGCTGCCGAACGTCTTCGCCGCCCCGGCGACGGAGAGGAAGCCTGCGCTCATGCTCAGATCGCCATCTCGCGATCCCAGCGCTTGACCCAGTCGTTGCGCTGGGCCGCGACATTGCTCCAGTCGATCTGGTGGATCTTGACGTCGGCACCGAGGCCTTCCGGCTTCGGCACCGCCTTGTTGGTGGCAAGCGAGAAGGTCGGGCCGGCGAGCTTGTTCTGCAGTTCGGCCCCGAGCAGCTCGTTGACATAGGCGAAGGCCAATTCGGACTGCGGTGCGCCCTTGATCACGGCAATGCCGGACGGCATGGCGAAGACGCCTTCCTTCGGTGCGGCGAGATCGATCGGCGCGCCCGCCGCCTTGCGCTCCAGCGCATAGGACGACATCGCCGGTCCGATCATCCAGGCCTCGCTTTGTTCGAGCAGATTGAAGGCCTGCGGCTGCTGCGTGTAGATCGTCAAAAGGTTCGGCTTCAGCGTGGCGAGCTTCTTGAACCCGGCATCGGTGTCCTTCTGGACGCTCTCCATCGTGCCCCCAGCGAGCAGCCCGGCGACGAACAGCGACGGCAGCCCTTCCGTGTTCTGCAGCGAGGGGATGACGATGCGGCCCTTGTATTTCGGGTCGAACATCTCGGCCCAGGAGGAGGGCGGGGTCTTCATCGCGCTCTTGCTGTAGGCGACGCCGAGCCAGGGCTGGAGGTAGTTCGCCCACATCCCGTCCATATGCGTCGAGCCCGGCAGGAGATCGGCGAGGTTCGGCGCCTTGGTGGGCGTCAGCGGATCGAGCAGCCCTTCCTTGACCGCCAGGATCATGACGGGATCGTCCATCTGGACGACCGACATGTACTGGCTGCCCTTGTTCTTCTGCATCTTCTCGAGATTGACGAGCGAGCGGGTGCCTTCGAACAGCACCTTGCAGTTGTACTTCTTCTCGAAAGCCGGGACGACGATCTGCTCGACCCAGGGCTTGTGGCCGGCCGCGCCACCGACGACGAGTTCCCTGGTCTGCGCCCGCAGCACGGAGGGGGAGGCGATCAGGGCGGCTGCCCCGGCGCCGGCCTTGAGCAGCGCGCGACGGCTCGGCTTGCCGTTGAAAAGCGTATCCATGGTCTGGCCTCTCAGCTTGGACGCGCTCCCAGATGGCGCGGATATTCGGATGCCTTGAGCAACCGTCATGCCAACTACCGGAGAGGTTTAGAAATTCGGAATATAAGCTTTAATTTCAGTTAGATATGACTATTTTCGAATTCTCTCTCTTCGCAGGGCGGGGTGGTGTTGAAGGAAGTAAAGGCGCTAACTTTGTGCACAATTGCTAATTGAATGTGCATAAAAATCAATGTCTCCAGTGCTATCATGGACGCTGTCTCGCTGCGCCTTTCCGGAGCGCCGGAGGTCACCAGCAGGTCGGAACAGGCACTAAGACGGTTGGAATGAACGAAGCGACGATTCACGCGATCCTGTCCCGTTTCCTCCTGGCCGGCGGCCTGCCGGGCGGGATGAAGCTCGGCGAGCATCGGCTGGCCGAGATCTTCGGGGTTAGCCGCGAGCGTATCCGCAAGGTGCTGCATCGGCTCGGCCATGAGCGCCTGCTGGAGATCGTCAAGAACCGCGGCGCCTTCACCATCGAGCCGGATCTGCGCGAGGGCCGCGTCGTCTACGAGGCAAGGCGTATCCTCGAAAGCGGCATGGTCGCCCATCTCGCCGACAACCTGACCGAGCCCCAGCTCGTCCGCCTGCGCGAGCATGTCGACGCCGAGGCCGATGCGATGCGGCGCGGCGACCAGCCGACCTGGCTCAAGCTCTCGGCCGAGTTCCACTACCTGCTGGCCGAGATGATCGGAAACCCGATCGTCCAGAGGCAGGCCCACGAACTCATCAACCGTACGCTGATGCTGGTGAAGCGTTATGAGACGACGGCGGGCTCGGCCTGCGGCTGCGAGGAACACCGGCTGATCTTCCGGGCGTTGGCGGCGGGCGAACGCAACAAGGCGGTCAAAGCGATGGGCAGCCACCTGTCCTTGGTCGAGACGCGGCTGAGGCCGATCGTCTGCGACGATGCGAGCCCGCCGATCGAGGCGATGCTCGCCGAGGCCATCGCGGCCTTCCGCGCGGAGCAAGATGGCACGGGGCGCGCGCCTCCCTCGATTGCCGAGCCGCGCGAAGCCGTCCCGCACTGACCGCACGGCGAGGTTGCTGCCGCTGAAGGCCAATTGACGGCGATGTGAGATTGCGCGACCGGGCCGGGCGGCTATCGTCCCGCCCCAACCTTGCGTCGATTCCTCGGCGCCTGTGGCGTCCGTGGAGCTTCCGATGGCAGATCTTTCCGCATTTCCGATCACGGCCCGCTGGCCGGCTGAGCATCCCGACCGCATCCAGCTCTACTCGCTGCCGACGCCCAACGGCGTGAAGGTCTCGATCGCGCTCGAGGAACTCGGCCTGGCCTATGAGCCGCACACGATCGATATCGGCAAGAACGAAACCTGGGGGCCGGAATTCCTCTCGCTCAACCCCAATGGCAAGATCCCGGCGATCATCGATCCCAACGGGCCGGGGGGCAAGCCGCTCGGCCTGTTCGAGTCCGGCGCGATCCTGATTTATCTTGCGGAGAAGACCGGCAAGCTTCTGCCGGCCGATCCCGCCGCCCGCTACGAGACCATCCAGTGGGTGATGTTCCAGATGGGGGCGATCGGGCCGATGTTCGGCCAGCTCGGCTTCTTCCACAAATTCGCCGGCAAGGATTATGAGGACAAGCGTCCGCGCGATCGCTACGCCGCCGAGAGCAAGCGCCTGCTTGGTGTGCTGGAGACGCGGCTTGCCGGTCGCGACTGGATCATGGGCGACGACTACACCATCGCCGACATCGCTTCGCTCGGCTGGGTCCGCAACCTCGTCGGCTTCTACGGCGCCGGCGAGCTGGTCGACTATGCCAGCCTGAAGAACGTCCCGGCTTGGCTCGAGCGCGGATTGGCCCGGCCTGCGGTACAGCGCGGCCTGGAGATCCCCAAGCGCCCCTGATCGCCGGGCCTGGGGTAGTTCGACCACCGCCGGACTTGCAGTTCGGCCGGTCCGTCATGGCCGTCGGCAGGCCCACGATCGCGATCCATGTTATCCCCCATCGATCCGGCCCGCCGTTCGAATCATGCCCGATCAGGGCGTGTCGACCCCGGCCCGGTGACGGACTTGCCGCATGCGCGGCGAGCAAGGCTCGAAACGGCGGACCAGGATGATCACCATCTACGGCATCAAGAACTGCGATACGATGAAGAAGGCGCGCTCCTGGCTTGACGGGCATGGGGCGACCCACGCCTTCCACGACTATAAGGCGGGCGGCATCGATCGTGGCTCGCTGGAGCGCTGGGTCGCCGAGCATGGCTGGGAAACCGTGCTGAACCGCGCCGGCACCACCTTCCGCGCCTTGCCCGATGCCGAGAAACAGGGCCTCGACGCGCAAAGGGCCATCGGCTTGATGCTGGCGCAGCCCTCGATGATCAAGCGCCCGGTGCTCGATCTGGGCAAAGGCAAGACGATCGTCGGCTTCAAGCCGGAGATTTACGGCGCGGCGCTCAGCTCGCTGGCTTGAGATTCGCCGCCCAGTAGTCCTTGACCTGCTTCACCAGAGCGTCCGGCAAAGGCACATAGCCGAGCGCCGTCGCATCAGCGCCGCCGGTCTCCAGCGACAGCCGGAAGAAGTCCAGAACCTGGCGGGTGCGCGAGGTCGGCGGCTTCGGCACCAGCGCGAAGGTGGTCGCGACGATCGGATAGGCCTGGGCACCGGGCGCGTCGGTCAGCATCAGCGCGAAATCCCCAGTCGAGCCCCATTCGGCGCTGGCGGCGGCGGCCTGCAGGCTCGCGGCGTCGGCCTTGATGAAGTTGCCGGCCTTGTTCTGCACCAGCCCGTAGGCCAGCGAGGCGCGCAGCACCTGGCCGAGCTCGATATAGCCGATCGAATTCTTGATCCGCCCGATGGCGGCCGCGACGCCCTGCGTCCGTTCCGCTCCGGCGCCCGTCGGCCATGCCACCTGCGTGTTGGCACCGATCCGGTCGCGCCATTCAGGGCTCGCCTTGCTGAGATAGTCGGTCCAGTTGAACGTCGTGCCCGACCCGTCCGAACGGTAGATCACGTTGATCGCGGCGTCGGGCAGCTTGAGATCGGGATTGACGGCTGCGACGGCCGGGTCCGACCAGCGCTTGACCTTGCCGAGAAAGATGTCGGCCAGCAGCGCCCCGGTGAACCTGATCTGGCCGGGACTGATGCCGTCGATGTTCACGACGGGAACGATGCCGCCCATCACGATCGGGAACTGGACGAGGGCCGTCCGGGTCAGTTCCTCGGGCGAGAGCGGCCGGTCGCTCGTGCCGAAATCGGTGGCGCGCTGGGTGACGCGAACCTCGCCGCCGAGCGAGCCGACGGGCTCGTAATCGACGCCGATGTCGAGCGGGACCATCTCGGCCCCGTCCGATTTGGCGATCCTGTAATTCTGCGCCCATTTGCCGATGATCGGGAAGGCGAAGGTCGAGCCCGCCCCGGTCAGTGGCTCCGCCTGGCCGGGTGAGACCGAGGCTGCGAGCAGCGCGCCAGTAAGAACGACAGCGGCCAAAAGCTTCATCGCGAACTCCTCGCAAACCGATCGGGGCAGGCCGGACGCCAGCCCTGAACCCGACATCGTTGCTAGAAGCGTGTGGTGACGTTGCCGTGACGGTAGGTCGCGGTCGGTCGCTGCGCGATGCGTGCAGCCTCCGCATGCGGACACATCGCAGCCGGCCCTTTCGCCGAAGGCCTCGCTGCGCTACCTCGCAGCCCATGACGACCGACGCCAGCGCGACCGACTTCACCTTCCACCTGCACGGACGCGACGGCGCGGCCCGCACCGGCGAGATCCGCATGCCGCGCGGCGTGATCCGGACGCCCGCCTTCATGCCGGTGGGCACGGCGGCGACCGTCAAGGGCATGTATCCCGATCAGGTCAAGGCGCTGGGCGCCGATGTCGTTCTCGGCAACACCTATCACCTGATGCTGCGGCCGGGTGCCGAGCGCGTCGCCAGGCTCGGCGGGCTGCACAAATTCATGAACTGGCCGCACCCGATCCTGACCGATTCCGGCGGTTTCCAGGTGATGTCGCTCGCCAATCTCCGCAAGCTCACCGAGCAGGGGGTGACCTTCCAGTCGCATATCGACGGCTCCAAGCACATGCTCAGCCCCGAGCGTTCGGTCGAGATCCAGAACCTGCTCGGCTCCGACATCGTCATGCAGCTCGACGAATGCGTTTCGCTGCCTTGCGAGGACAAGGTCGCGGAGAAGGCGATGCGGCTGTCGCTGCGCTGGGCGCAGCGCTGCAAGGAGGCCTTCGGCAACCCGGCGGGCAGGGCGCTCTTCGGCATCGTCCAGGGCGGGGCGGTGCCGCATCTGCGTGTCGAGAGCGCGCGCGAGCTCGCTGCCATGGAGCTCAAGGGCTACGCGATCGGTGGGCTCGCGGTCGGCGAGCCGCAGGATGTCATGCTGGCGATGATCGAGACGGTCGAGCCGCATCTGCCGCAGGCGAAGCCGCGCTATCTCATGGGTGTCGGCACACCCGACGACATCGTCGAGGCGGTGCTACGGGGCATCGACATGTTCGACTGCGTGATGCCGACGCGGGCCGGCCGCCACGGCCAAATCTTCACCCGCTTCGGCCGCATGAACCTGAAGAATGCCAAACATGCCGAGGACCCGCGCCCCGTCGACGAGGCCTCGTCCTGCCCGGCGGCGAATGGCTGGTCGCGCGCCTATCTCCACCACCTCGTCAAGTCGGAGGAGATGCTGGGCAAGATGCTGCTGACCTGGATCAACCTCGCCTATTACCAGGAGCTGATGGCGGGCCTTCGCGCCGCGATCGCGGCCGGGCGGCTGGCGGATTTCGTGGTGCAGACCAAAGAGGGTTGGGCCAGGGGCGATATCGCCGGCGAGCCATGATCGACCCTTGGCCATGATTGATCCCTGGTTCCTGATGCTGGCCTTGAAGATGGCGACCGCAGCGGCGGTCGTCGTCGGCTGTTCGCTGCTGGCCGAGCGCAGCGGGCCGATGATCGCAGCGATGATCGCGACGCTGCCGATCTCGGCGGGGCCGGTGCTTGTCTTCCTCGCGCTCGATCACGATGCGGCCTTCATCGCGCAGAGCGCGCTCGGCGGCATGACCTCGAACCTCGCCAATGCCGGCCTGAGCCTCGCCTATGTGCTTCTGGCGCAGCGCTTCGGCACGCTGGCCTGCCTCGTTGCGGCGCTGCTGGCCTGGACCGCCGTGCTGTTCCTGCTGCGCACGCTCGAGCCCTCCTTCGCAGTCATGATCGCTGCGACCATCCTGGTCTATGGCGGCCTGCATCGGCTCTTCCGGCCTTATCTTGCTGCCCGGCCGAAGCAGCCGCCGGGCCGGCCGTGGTATCTGATCCCGATGCGCGCGGCCTTCGTGGCCACACTCGCCGGCGCGGTGACGGCCGTCAGCGCGCATGTCGGGCCGACCTGGTCCGGTTCGCTGGCGGCGCTGCCGGTGGTTCTGAGCAGCATGATCGCGATGCTTCAGCCCCGGATCGGTGGCCCGGCGACCGCAGCCGTCATCGCCAATGGTGCGCTCGCCCTGATCGGTTTCGGACTGGCGCTGGGCTCGGTGCATCTGACCGCCGTCCCGCTCGGCTCGGCGTGGTCGCTGAGCCTTGGGCTGGTGATCTGCGTCGGCTGGAACCTGGCGCTGATGCGCCTAAGCCGCCGCGCGCGCTGAGCGCCGCCAAGAGGCGATGAACAGCCCGCCGATGATCAGGGCGATGCCTGCCACCTGCAGGCCGGTGGGGATCTCGCCGAGAACCGGGATGGCGAGCAGCGTACCGATGACGGGAATCGTCGGCGGGAAGCGCCCGGCCACCGCCGGCCCCAGCGCACGCGCGGCGAAGCTCCACAGCCACAGCCCCAGGATGACGTTGAGCACGCCCTGGTTCAATCCGTGCAGCACGATCACCCACCAGGGCGCGACATCGAAGCCCCGGAAGAAGAACAGCGCGTAGAACGGCAGATAGACCATCGACAGCACGGCGACGACGCTCGTCACCTTCAGCGCATCGAGGCGCCAGAGCTGCACCAGCAGCGGATACAGGCCCCAGATCAGGCCGACCCCGACGAAGCAGAGATCGCCGAACAAGATCGAGGGGTTGGTATGCGTCGTGCCGGCGATGCCGAGACTGACAAGGCCGAGCAGCACGCCGATGATGCCGAGCACGAGCTGGCGCGTGATCACCGCCCCGAACAGCACGACGCTGCCGATGATGCTGATCACCGTCACCAGCCCCGGCCCGATCGTCGCGCCATGGGCCGCCGGCGCATAGGTCACGCCGGTCAGCAGCAGGAAGCTCATCGGGAAGCCGCTCATGATCGCGAGCAGGGTGCCGCGCCCCCAGCCGACGCCGTTGCAGGTCCCGACGCCGCCGGCGATGAAGCCCGGCAGCAGCAGCAGGCCGGCGATGCCGAAGCGCATCGCCAGAAGGTCGTGCGAGGTCAGGCCGTTGAGGACGGCATGGCGGCTGATCACGAAGTTCGAGCCGAAGATCAGCATGGCCAGCACCATGCCGGCGAAGGCGAACCGCCAGCGCTGCCTATCGCGAATCTGGCTTGCTTCGGACAATGGCGACATCTGGTCCATGCGTCTGGTATCGCGCGAATGCCGGCTCGGCGTTAGCGCGGCGGCTGCATGGCGCCGCGCCGTGTTCGCATGTGCAGCATTGCATACGTCAGAAACAATTGGAGACGAAGCACCGCAATTGCCCCCAGCTTCGGCCGTTCTCGCGTCGGGCCGCCGGTGTTCTCCTGCTGGCGTTCAACGAGGAGCTTCGGACATGTCGGGTTCTGTCTTCGCGGCTGCGGCCGGTTTCCTGCGCGGTGTCGGCAATCAGGCGGCCGTCTCGGTGGCGGCTTCCGCCATCGCGGCTGCAGTGCTGGCCCTTCCGGGCGGCATCACGCTGCCGTTCTTCGGAGGCGCCGCGGAGCAGGTCGAGACGAGCGCGGCGGCCGCGGAGCGTTGGGTTTCGCCTGTGGCCTCCGACGGCAAGATCCGCGAACGCCATCATGACGCGGTCGGCGAGGCCCCAATGCGGGCGTCGGATCTGCCGGGTCTCGTCGGCCCGGCCGCGATCGTGATGCCGATGGCGCTGGAATGGACGCAGCCGGCCACCGAGGTCGCCGCGTTGCCGCAGATCCGGCCTGTGCCGGCCAGCGAACCACGCGCCCGCGCCCTTCAGGCGCAGTCGCTTCCGCCCCGCCGGCCCGCCGTCGAACGCATTGTCGCGGTGGCCGAAACGGCGCCGGTCCAGATCGCGCCGATGGCGGTCCAGGTCGCGGCGAATGCTCCCGCGACCGGCGAGACGGCAAGGCCGCCACAGCGCAGCGTGCTGGGCGTGACCGTTCCCGCGCCGGTCACCCGCGTCGGCGATGCGCTCTCAGGCGCGGTCGGTCTCGTCGGCGCGGCAGGGACCTGGACGCTGTCGCGCGCCTCGGACCTGCTGCCGCGCCTGTAATCGTCAGGCCAGCGCCTTCAGCGCGGCTCGGCCGGCATAAACAGCCTGCGCGCCGAGCTCTTCCTCGATCCGCAGGAGCTGGTTGTACTTGGCCGTCCGGTCCGAGCGCGCCAGCGAGCCGGTCTTGATCTGCCCGCAATTCGTCGCAACCGAGAGGTCGGCGATGGTGGAATCCTCGGTCTCGCCCGAGCGGTGCGACATCACGGCGGTGTAGCCGGCGCGCTGCGCCATCTCGACGGCGGCCAGCGTCTCGGTCAGCGTGCCGATCTGGTTGACCTTGACCAGGATCGAGTTGGCCGTCTTCTCCTTGATGCCGCGCGAGAGGCGCGTGACATTGGTGACGAACAGGTCGTCGCCGACGAGTTGGCACTTCGAGCCGACGAGATCGGTCAGCGCCTTCCAGCCCTCCCAATCGTCTTCCGCCATGCCGTCCTCGATCGAGACGATCGGGTAATTGCCGACGAGCTTGGTGAGGTACTTCGCCTGCGCCTTGGGGTCGCGCGTCTTGCGCTCGCCCTCATAGACGTAAGTACCGTCCTTGAAGAACTCGGTCGCGGCGCAGTCGAGCGCCAGCGCAATGTCCTCGCCGGGCTTGTAGCCGGCCGCCTCGATCGCCTGCATGACGAAGTCGAGCGCCGCTTCCGCCGATTTGATGTTCGGCGCGAAGCCGCCCTCGTCGCCGACATTGGTGTTATGGCCGGCGTCGTGGAGCTTCTTCTTGAGGGTGTGGAAGATTTCCGATCCCATCCGCAGCCCCTCCGAGAAGGAAGGCGCGCCGATCGGCATGATCATGAATTCCTGGAAGTCGATCGGGTTGTCGGCATGGGCGCCGCCATTGACGATGTTCATCATCGGCACGGGCAGGATGCGGGCCGAGGTGCCGCCGACATAGCGATAGAGCGGCAGGCCGGCGGCCTCGGCGGCCGCCTTGGCGACAGCGAGCGAAACGCCGAGGATCGCGTTGGCGCCGAGCTTGCTCTTGTTGGGCGTCCCGTCGAGTTCGATCATCGCCTCGTCGATCGCGACCTGGTCCTCGGCGTCCATGGCGACGAGCTGCTCGGCGATGGCGACATTGACCGCCTCGACCGCCTTGAGCACGCCCTTGCCGAGATAGCGGCTCTTGTCGCCGTCGCGCAGTTCGACGGCCTCATGCGCCCCGGTCGAGGCGCCCGAGGGCACGGCGGCGCGACCCATCGAGCCGTCCTCCAGCACGACATCGACCTCGACCGTGGGATTGCCGCGCGAGTCGAGGATCTGGCGGCCGATGATGTCGATGATCGCGGTCATGGAAAGCTCCGTGGCGTGCGCAGGAAGGATTGTCAGCCGCGCTTCTAACCAACGGTCCTGCGCTCGGGAAGCCTCAATCCGAGAGCCAGCCGGTCATGGCAGCGGAATCTGCCCGCTCCGCCGCGCCCGGGGATGGCGTGCCGCCGTCGTGGCGCCGGGTTCTGGTTCGCGTTTTGCGGTTTTCCGGATGTTGCAGGCCGACTGTTTCATCGGGAGACGAAGATGTTCCGTATCATGCCCAATAGCCGCCGCCCGTCGCTGGGGCTTGTCCTGGCTTCGGTCGCCGTCACCATTGCCTGGTGGGCGGGGCTCTGTGCGCTGGCGGGCCGCACCGTCTGGTTCTGGTGATCAAGAATCGTCTTCCGTGCGGACATATCCGCCGACGAGAAAGCCGCTCTGGAGGGCAAAGAGATAGCCGATCCAGACGAGGATGCTGAAGAATCCGAGTTCGCCCCGCACCACCCAGAGCGGAACCATGATCACCGTCATGGCAAGGCTCGCTGCGATGATCGCAAGAAAGTTGTAGGACAGGCCGATCAGTATTCCCATGAAAAACAAGATGCCGGCAATAATCATTGTCTGATGGGATCGCTCGTCTCAGTGTGCGCCGCAGAACCTCTGCGGGCTGGACAAGCGTATTAGCGAGCCGGTTGCTCCGATCCGTTTTACGCTGGGGGCAGGATTTGAATCAAAATTGAAGCGTATTGCGGGGGACCCGCCCTCCTGGGGCGACCGGCCCCCCTGCTGCATCACTGGGCCGTGCCGGCCGGGCACGACATGAGGGGGCTCCGCCCCTGCCGCGAAAACGGTTCCCACGGTCTCTCACAATGCTCTAGAAGGCGCCAAACCTCAGGAGTCCTACGATGTCGATCGACGCCTCGACCCTGCAGCTCGGGCAGCACGCCGAGCTGCCTGCATCGCCCGAACAGGCACGCCTCGACCGCGTGCCCAACCCCCATGCCGGCACGGGCTATCTGGCCCGCTTCACCTGTCCCGAGTTCACCTCGATCTGCCCGGTCACCGGCCAGCCCGATTTCGGCATCCTGGTGATCGACTATCTGCCGGGCCAATGGCTGGTCGAATCGAAGTCGCTGAAGCTCTATCTCGGCGCCTTCCGCAACCATGGCGCTTTCCACGAGGACTGCACCGTCGGCATCGGCAAGAAGTTGGTCGAACTGCTCGAGCCGGAATGGTTCAGGATCGGCGGCTACTGGTATCCGCGCGGCGGCATCCCGATCGACGTGTTCTGGCAAACGGGCGAGCCGCCGAAAGGGTTGTGGCTGCCGGACCAGGGCGTCGCGCCCTATCGCGGCCGCTGACCGGCCACGCCTCGACGGCGAGGGCCGGTCAGGCCGCGACTACTGCGACAGGCGCAGGCTGGTGAGCGACTGGCCGATCGCCTGGAAGGCGGCGGCGAGCGCTGCGGCGTTGGTGGCGTCGTAGTAGTGATTGGAGCCGCTGGCGCAGCCCTGCAGCATCGTCTTGGCGGCGACGTCCGTCACGGCGAAGGCGACGGTGAAGACCTCGATATTCTTGGACTTGGCGTACTCGCAGATCTTCGACGTATCGTTGTTCGTGGTCGTGACGTCACCGTTGTTCCGCTTGTCCTGGTGGCTGCCGTCCGAATTGCGGAAATACATCGTGTTGGCACCGTCCGTCATCAGCACCATGGCCTTGCGCGGCATCTTGTTCGCCGTGTCGTAGGTCTTGCCTTCCGAGAAAGGCGCGCTCGGGGACAGCACGTTGACGCCCCAGATCAGCCCGCCGGGAATGTAGGTCGAGGGCCTGTAGCCGCTGCCTTTCTCGATGATCAGCCCATCGATCGCGCTGGTGAGTGTGCTCTTGTCGGAGGTCAGCGACACGATGGGATTGAGGCATTTCTGGCTCGATCCCATGATGCCGACATAGGGCTCGTTCGGATCGGCATCGGTGAGCCGGAGATTGCCGGTCTTGCGCGAGTAGACGCACCCGAACCATTTTTTGACGGTCGTTTCCGTCCTGGGGCCGCCAGTGCAGGATTGATAGGGTGCGACCGTCTGCTGCGTGCAGGTCTGGGGCGTGCAGTCATAGGTCTCGCGTACACCGTCTTTCCCATTGCGCGTGCAGGTTGCGGGAGCGCCCCTGGTACACACCTGCTTTGTCGTCTTCTCCTCACAGACACGCGGCGTCGATTTGTCCTCCGTCGTCGTGCTGTCCGGCGCCACCGACAACCACGATTGGTCGCGATTGCCCATGCCGACATTGACGTAGTCGGCGAAGGGCACGATGCCGATCTTCACATTCGAGCCGCCTTCCTTGAGAACGGTCTCGACCAGATTCTTGGCGGCCGCCTTCAGCACCGTGATCTTGGAATCCGAACTTCCGGCGCTTTCCGACATCGACCAGGTGTTGTCGAGCACGAGCGCCATCTCGACGGTGCCGGTCACTTCCTTGACGGCCGAGGATTTGGCGCTGAAGGCCATCGTCTTGATCCCGACGATCGACATCAGGGAGGTATCGAGAACGCCGCTGCTTTCGACCGAGACGGTCCCGGTCGCTTCCTGGAACGCGAAATTCGTGATCTCGATGTTGTTGCCGTCGATGCCGACGGTGTTGGCGACGAAGAAGTTGTTCGCCGCTGTCCGCAGCAGGGCCGTATCCTTGCTCGGCAGGCGCGCGGCTGCCAGCGCGGCTGAATCGGTTGCCGCCTGCAGCGCGGTGTGCGCCTTGGTGACGCGGCCGTAATCGACCACGGCGCCTGCCATGCAGATCAGCACGACGCCAGCAAACGCGAACATCGTGACAGTGGCGCCGGATTCCTGCTTGCTGAAACGGCGGGCAAGCCGAAAAAACGAATCCGTCAAGGACTGGCTCATCGCGGCATCTCTCTTGGCGCACATGCCTTGCACTGCATGGGGTGTGAGCACATCTGTGCTCGTTGCTTCTGAGAGCATGGCTATGACGCAGAGATATTGAGATTCCGTTCCGCCAACCGCCGAAACATGGCCGTGTCCGGGCTGCAGGGCGCAGATCGGCTCAGGTGCGGCTTCTAGCGATCGGCATGATGCGCGGCGTCGCATAGCCGAAGATGGCGATGGCGACCGCGAACAGGATGATTGCGGTGCCGGTTCCCAGCAGGTGCATGGCGAAGCCCATCACGACCGGCCCCGTCGCCTGGCCGAGGAAGAAGCAGCAGGCGAACAGGGCCATGGCCGAGCCGCGCGCGCTCGGTGCGAGTTCCGTCGCCTGGGCCTGGAAGGTGCCGTGCAGCAGGAAGAATCCGAAACCCTGCAGGGCGAAGATCGGGATCGCGCTCCACCACGGCCAGTCGAAGGCGAAGAGCGCGAGCCCCATCGCGCAGATCACGCCGCCCGTGCGCGTCATCAGCGTGGGGCCGAGCCGTTCGACGAGGATGCGGGTGAAGAGGCCATAGAGCAGGCAGCCGAACCCCATGCCGGCAATGACGAGTCCGGCCTGCGCGGGGCCGACGCCCGAACGCTCGAACAGGATCGCGGCGACATAGGCGGGAATGCCGAAGAGCAGGATGCCCTCGACGATGACGAGGCCGTAGAGCAGCTTGGTTCGCGGGTTGGCAAAGACCATCCGGTAGTTGGCGAGCGCGCCGGAAAGGCTCAGCTTCTGGCGTGTGACGTTGCGCCGCGGCTTCAGGACGATGGCGACGAGGACGGCCGCCAATGTCGCGACGACGGCCGCGGAGAAGAAGGCGGCGCGCCAGCCGGCATGGGTCGCGATGATGCCCGAGCAGGCCGAACCCGACATCTGCCCGATGATCATCAGCACGGTGAAGCGCCCGAGCGCGACCTGCCGCTCCTGCATCGGCGCGCGGTCGCCGATCGCGGCCATCGCGATGGGGATGATGCCGCCGGAGGCGACGCCCGTCACCGCGCGCACCACGGCCATCACCTCGAAGGAACTCGCCAGGGCAGCCACAGCCGAGAACAGCGCCAGCGCCAGCAGGCAGATCAGGATCGTGCGGATCTTGCCGATGGCGTCGGCGAGCGGGCCGAGAAAGGGCTGGCCCAGCGCGTAGGACAGCGAAAACGCCGTCACCATCATCACGATCTGGGGAATGCTGCGGCTGAACTCGCTGGCCAGCGTCGGGATCAGCGGGTCGATGATCCGCATCGTGAAGGTCGATGCGAAGCCGCAGATGCCGAGGACCAGGATGAGCGGTGCAAGCGAAATAGGTGCCGGCGCGGGGGGCGGCGCCGGTGTCGGCGTGTCAGACATAAGCCAGCGTAGGCTTGGCCTTGGCTTTGGCAAGTCGATCAAAGCCTTGCAGCTCTGCGATCAGCGCAGGGAAGGCGCTGAGCGGGACCATGTTGGGGCCGTCGCTGGGCGCGTTGTCGGGGTCCTCATGCGTCTCGATGAACACGCCCGCGACGCCGACGGCGACCGCCGCGCGCGCCAGCACGGGCACGAATTCCCGCTGCCCGCCCGAGGACGAGCCCTTGCCGCCCGGCTGCTGGACCGAATGGGTGGCGTCGAAGATCACGGGAGCGCCGATCGACTGCGCCATGATCGGCAGGGCGCGCATATCCGTGACAAGCGTGTTGTAGCCGAAGGAGGAGCCGCGTTCGGTCAGCATCACGTTGGGATTGCCGCTCTCGGTGACCTTGGCTGCGACATTGACCATGTCCCAGGGCGCCAGGAACTGGCCCTTCTTCACATTGACGACGCGGCCGGTCAGCGCTGCCGCCACCAGGAGGTCGGTCTGGCGGCACAGGAAGGCGGGGATCTGCAGCACGTCGACGACCTCCGCGACCGCGGCGCACTGGCCCGCTTCATGCACATCGGTCAGCACAGGCAGGCCGGTCTCGGCGCGGATATCGGCGAAGACGGGCAGGGCGGCCTTCAGCCCCATCCCGCGCTCGCCCTTGACGCTCGTGCGGTTGGCCTTGTCGAAGGAGGTCTTGAAGACCAGCCCGATACCGAGCGCTTCAGCGATTTCCTTCAGCGCGAAGGCGGTTTCGAGCGCGTGATTGCGGCTTTCCATCTGGCATGGGCCGGCGATCACCGCGAGCGGGAGCCCGTTGCCGAAGCGGACCGGAGAGGCGAGGTCGGCGCCGACGGAGACGATGGCATTGGCGGTCATGGGGCGGCATCTCCGTGATGATGAGGCGCCGGGCTTATGTCCGGCGGGGCTATGGGTCAAGCCACGCCACAGGCAATGCCGATAAGCTGCGACCAATAAGCTGCGACCAAAACCGCGGCATTGCGTCGAACGCACTGGCGAAGCGGCGGCGAGGTCTGTAAATTCATCGGCGAGGCATTATGTCGGGTGGGAAACGCCAAGAGGCCGCAGCACAAGAAGCCGCAACGCAGGAACCGATCTTGAGAACAACGGCAGCGACGATGACGCAGGCAAGGGACATCATGGGGTCGGGCGACGCCGTGGCGCCGTCGCCCGCCGTCGCTGTCGAGCCTGAGGCGATGGCCGATCGCCCCAGGCGCCCGCCCTCGCCGAGCGATGGTGGCCGGGACGGTACCGGCACGGCCGTTCTGACCCGGACCCGCACCCGCAAGCCCAACCTTTACCGCGTCCTGCTCCTGAACGACGACTACACCCCGATGGAGTTCGTCGTTCACGTTCTCGAACGTTTCTTCCAGAAGGACCGCGCTGCCGCGACCCAGATCATGATGCATGTGCATCAGAACGGCGTCGGCGAATGCGGGGTTTTCACCTACGAGGTCGCCGAGACGAAGGTCACGCTCGTCATGGACCTGGCGCGCAAGCACATGCATCCGCTGCAATGCGTGATGGAGAAGAAGTAGAGTCTTGAGTTCGCTCACCCTTTTGAAATCGGAATAGGAGCGCAATCCGTGCCGAGTTTCTCGCGCAGTCTCGAACAGGCGCTTCACCGGGCCCTGGCCCTCGCCAACGAACGCCACCATGAGTACGCTACGCTGGAGCATCTGCTGCTCGCCCTCGTCGACGATCAGGATGCGGCGGCGGTGATGCGTGCCTGCAGCGTCGATCTCGACACGCTCAGGCGCAATCTCGTCGATTACATCGACGCCGAACTGGCCAATCTGGTCACCGACGGACGCGACGATTCGAAGCCGACCGCCGGCTTCCAGCGCGTGATCCAGCGCGCCGTCATCCATGTCCAGTCATCCGGTCGCGAGGAAGTGACCGGTGCCAATGTGCTCGTCGCGATGTTCGCCGAGCGCGAGAGCCACGCCGCCTATTTCCTGCAGGAGCAGGACATGACCCGCTACGACGCGGTCAATTACATCAGCCACGGCATCGCCAAGCGCCCGGGCGCCAGCGAGCCGCGCCCGGTCCGCGGCGTCGAGGAGGAACCCGAGCAGCAGCGCGATTCGCGTGCGGCCGACCAGGGCAACGATGCCGACAAGGACAAGAAGAAGAAGGAAAGCGCGCTCGACGCCTATTGCGTCAATCTCAACCGCAAGGCGCGCGATGGCCGCATCGACCCGCTGATCGGCCGCGAGGCCGAGGTCCAGCGCACCATCCAGATCCTCTGCCGCCGGCAGAAGAACAATCCGCTTCTGGTCGGCGACCCCGGCGTCGGCAAGACCGCGATCGCCGAGGGGCTCGCCCTCAAGATCATCCGCGGCGAGGTGCCCGAGGTGCTGGAGGACGCGACTGTCTTCTCGCTCGACATGGGCACGCTGCTCGCCGGAACGCGCTATCGCGGCGATTTCGAGGAACGCCTCAAGCAGGTGATGAAGGAGATCGAGGCCCACCCCAAGGCGATCATGTTCATCGACGAGATCCATACGGTGATCGGCGCCGGCGCGACCTCGGGCGGCGCCATGGATGCCTCGAACCTGCTCAAGCCCGCGCTCGCCTCGGGCGGGCTGCGCTGCATCGGCTCGACGACCTACAAGGAATACCGCCAGTATTTCGAGAAGGACCGGGCGCTGGTGCGTCGCTTCCAGAAGATCGACGTCAACGAGCCTTCGATCCCGGACACCATCGAGATCCTCAAAGGCCTGAAGCCCTATTTCGAGGAGTTCCACAAGCTGCGCTACACCAACGACGCCATCAAGGCGGCGGTAGAGCTGTCGGCCCGCTACATCCATGACCGCAAGCTGCCGGACAAGGCGATCGACGTGATCGACGAGACCGGCGCCTCGCAGATGCTGGTGACCGAGAACAAGCGCAAGAAGACCATCGGCGTGAAGGAGATCGAGGCTGCGGTCGCGACCATGGCGCGCATCCCGGCCAAGACGGTCTCGAAGAACGACGCCGAGGTGCTGCGCAACCTCGAGACCACGCTGAAGCGCACCGTCTACGGCCAGGAGAAGGCGATCGAAACGCTGTCCTCCGCGATCAAGCTGGCCCGCGCCGGCCTGCGCGACGGCGAAAAGCCGATCGGCTGCTATCTCTTCGCGGGACCGACCGGCGTCGGCAAGACCGAGGTGGCGCGCCAGCTCGCCTCCTCGCTCGGCGTCGAGCTCGTCCGCTTCGACATGTCGGAGTATATGGAGCGCCATACCGTCTCGCGGCTGATCGGCGCGCCTCCCGGCTATGTCGGCTTCGACCAAGGCGGCCTGCTGACCGACCAGATCGACCAGCATCCGCATTGCGTGCTGCTGCTCGACGAGATCGAGAAAGCCCATCCCGACCTGTTCAACATCCTCCTGCAGGTGATGGACCACGGCAAGCTGACCGACAACAACGGCAAGCAGGTCGATTTCCGCAATGTCATCCTGATCATGACGACCAATGCGGGAGCCGCCGACATGGCCCGCAACGCCTATGGCTTCACCCGCAGCAAGCGCGAGGGCGACGATACCGACGCGATCAACAAGCTGTTCGCGCCGGAGTTCCGCAACCGGCTCGATTCGGTGATCTCCTTCGGCCATCTGCCGAAGACGGTGGTGGCGCGTGTCGTCGACAAGTTCGTGCTCCAGCTCGAGGCGCAGCTCGCCGACCGCAACGTCACGATCGAGCTCAGCGACGAGGCCCGCGAATGGCTGGTCGAGAACGGATATGACGAGGCGATGGGCGCCCGCCCCATGGCTCGCCTGATCCAGCAGACGATCAAGACGCCGCTCGCCGACGAGGTGCTGTTCGGACGCCTCAAGAACGGTGGGGCGGTCAAGGTCGTGGTCGTGCAGTCGGAAACCGGCATCAAGGTGCTCGGCCTCGAATTCCCCGACGGCCCGGTCAAGCCCAAGCCGGAGAAGGATGTCGCGGCCGCTGCCGAGAAACGCGAGCGCAAGCCGCGCGCGAAGGCCTCTTCCGCGGCGAAACCGGCCTCGGCCGGCCCGCGCCGCGGCGGCGCCACCGATGGCGGCAAAGCCGGCAAGGGGGATGGCGGGGGCAAGGGCCCCGAGGCGCCGAAGGCGCAGCGCTCGGTCCGCACCGTCCCCAAGGTCCCGCTGACGAAGGCTTGAGCGCGTGTTCTTCAGACGCAAGACCGATACCCTCCTCGCCCATGCGGCGGAGCCCGCCCCGGAGCAGGCCGCTCCGGTGCACAAGGAGAAGCTGGGCTGGTTCGAGAAGCGCGACCGCCGCCGGCGGCGGCGCAAGATGTTCGAGGAAGTTCTCGGCTGGATCCTGGTCCCCGCCTTCGTCTACGGGATTTATCTCGCCATGAAGTCGATCGGCGGAATCCCCAAGGAGCTGATCGATTTCGGCAACGAGCTGATCGGCATCGTCTTCAAGGGCGGGCATTGACGGCGCCTTGGCCTTCCGAGACGATGCCGCGCGGATGAGGGCTTGCCTAGTCTCTACTTCGCACTGACCGTCGATCGAACGAATTCCGAGACCGCGGCGGTCGCCGCCCTGGTTGCCTCGGGGTCGAAGCCGACGGTTGGTCCGATGCTGACGCAGTCGTCGGTGTAGGCGAACGGCTTCTGCGTCGCCTCGTTGATCAGGATGGCGCCTTCGTTTTCCCGAATCTTGCACGCCCGCACCGACTGATCGGCTTTGGTCGGCACCGGCGGATTCGCGCCCAGCGGATTGTCGAAGCCGTGTTCAGCATTCGGATACTCGGTCAACTGCACATCCGCGCCGGCCTGTTTCAGGCGTGCTATGTAGGTTTTGCAGGAGGAAACCGGGTTGTAGTTGTCAGGTGAGCCGTGAAAGATTCGGATCGGCTTGCCCGAGACCTTGTCGTCGTCCCGGTACGTTGTTCCGCAGTCGGGATAGAAGACCACATAGGACGCGAAATTCACGCCGCTCTTGTTCCAGAGTTTCTGGAAACGCTCGACGCTGGAGTAGAGAGCCGCTTGTCCGCCGCGTGAGAAGCCGACCATGACGACCTTGTCGGGGTCGACGCGCGGATGTTTGCCGAGGATGTCGAGCGACCTGTAGATATCCAGAATGAAGTTCAGGCGCCCCAGCGACGCCTGCTTGTCGCCGACGCCGGTGAAGCCGCGTCCCGTGACGCCATCGATGACGAATGTCGAGATGCCTGCCGCGTTGAACAGCCTCTTCCAGTACTGAACATTCCCTCCGATGCCGCCGGAGCCATGCATCAGCACGGCAACGGGCAGCCGCCCGCTGCCTTGGGCGATGGCCAGTTCGCCCGTGACGACGGTGGCCTTCGCATTCGGATCGCCGGATAGAAATTGGCTGTCGCTCAAAGTCAGTGTGGGGATGGAAAAGAGTTCGACCCTGGCCGGCAGGTCCTTCGGAGCGGCCTCCTGCGCGGACACGGCCCCTGCTGACATAAAGGCCGCGAGGGCCATGGCCTTGATAGGCAAATACGATCCCATATCGTCCTCCCGATTGGTGGCACCTGGGCTTCATTCAGTGGATCCAGTTCACGCCCATGGCGGGTGAAAGAATTGTACCAGTCGGTTAATTCGTCAAGGCGGTGATCATCGAGGCCCCCGATTTCGTTTTCCTTCGAAGGATGGGCGGCCGAAGGAGCTTCGCGAATGACCGATAGGCCGGAGTTCAAAAAGGAATGGCGGTTGGAATGATCCTTCGCCGCTCCGGCGCGGGTTGCAGGGTCAGGTCTCGCCGATCGCGCCCTGCATGGCGCGCGGGGCCGGTCGGCTGCGGGCGCGCCCCGCGATGCCGGTCGGCTGGGCTAGAACGGTGTCCATCGTCCGATCGTTCGATCGTCCATCAAGCCGCTCTCCACACCCCAGCCGCGCAGAAGTCATCATGAATGCACCGCCAGACCGGGACTGGAAGCGCGTTGTGCTGGCCGGCATGCGCGATGCGCTGTCGCTGCCGGCCTGGGTCGTCGGCTTCGGCCTGATCGGCGTCGGCTCGCTGGCGCGCGATGTCGGCTATCCCGTCGAGGTCGCCGTGCTCTCGACCATGCTGGTCTGGGCCGGGCCCTCGCAGGTCATCTTCTTCGCCTCGATCGCGGCTGGCGCGGCCTGGAGCGCGATCGCGATTGCCGTCGGCTTCGCCTCGCTGCGCTTCCTGCCGATGACGGTGGCGATCCTGCCCTTGCTGAAGCGCCCCGGGCAAAGCGTCTGGATGCAGCTCTTCCTGGCGCATTACGTCGCCGTGACCGCCTGGACGGAAGGCCTGCGGCGATTGCCGCATGTGCCGCCGGCGCAGCGCGTGGCGTATTTCCTCGGCTTCGCCAACACCTGCATGGCGACGAGTTCGGTCGGGACCTTCCTCGGCTATTATCTCGTCGGCGCCTTGCCGATCCCGTTTGCCGCCGGGCTGCTCTGCCTGACGCCGATCTTCTTCCTGGCTTCGCTTTCGGCCGGCTTGCGCCACCGCGGCGACGTTGTCGCGATCGTATTGGGTCTCGCCCTCGCGCCGCTCTGCGACCGCTTCATCGGCGGCGGCTTCGACCTGATCGTGGCGGGGTTGATTGCCGGAACGGTCGCCTTCGCGCTGCGGCCGGGGAAGAACCCGGCATGACCCCGCCGATCACGCAGCCGATCACTCTGCCAATCCCCTGGCTCGACGGCCCGCTCTGGCCCTATCTCGCGCTGCTGCTCTTCGCGATCCTGCCGACCGAGATCTGGCGCTGGCTCGCGGTGGCCTTCTCGCGGCGCCTCGATGCCAATTCGCCCGCGCTCGAATGGGTCCGGGCCGTCGCCACGGCCTTGCTCGCCGGGATCGTCGCCAAGCTGATCGTGGCACCGCCCGGCGCGCTCGCAGCCGTGCCATTGGCGCTGCGGGTCGGGGCGCTGGGTGTAACGCTCGGCATCATGCTGTTCGATCGCCGGCGCGTGATGCTGGCGGTGCTGGCCGGCGAGGCGGTGCTGATCGGCGGCGCGTGGTGGCTCCTGCGGGGGTGAGCGCCCCGCTCAGAGAGCCTTCAGCGCCGCCCTGATCTTCTCCGCATTCACCGTCAGAACCTCCGGCTTCTCCATCGCGCCCGTATGGGGCCGCAGCGCCACGCCCTCGAAACGCGGCATCACATGCACATGCAGGTGGAACACGACCTGCCCGCCTGCCGCCTCGTTGAACTGCTGGATGGTGACGCCATCGGCGCCGAAGGCGGCCTTGACGGCGCGCGCCAGCGTCTGCGTCGTCAGGGCGACGGACTTGAGAGCATCGGCCGGCGCATCGAACACATTGCGGCACGCGGCCTTCGGGAGCACCAGAACATGCCCGTCCGCGCGCGGCATGATGTCCATGATCGCCAGCGTCTCGGCGTCCTCATAGACCGTGTGGGAGGGCAGCTCGCCGCGCAGGATCTTGGCGAAGACATTGGCGCTGTCATAGGCGGTCATGGCGGGTCCGGGGTAGGCGAGGGGGAAAGCGCGGGCAAGAACGCGCAAGCCGGCAGCCTGTCGCGGCCCGGCCGGTTGCGTCAAGGCCTGAGCTGCGGCGGCGGACCGGCCGGCCCCGCATGCAGCGGCAAGACCTCGGGAAGCGTCGCATCGAGGACGAGATCGTCGCAGGCGCCCAGCACCCAGAGTGCCGTTGCCTCGAAGCGCAGCAGCAGCTCGTCCCACCAGCGCTCGATCAGCGCCGCCAGCGCCGCCGTCTCCCCGGCATCGAGATCGTCGGTCAGGTTGTAGAGCCCGACCAGGTAGAGATCGCCCGGCTGTCGGCCGAACGCCGCCTGGATCGCGTGGATCGGGTTCGTCCCGCCGCGATCTTCCGGGTAGAGGCGTAGGTAAAGCCGGCCCTGGTTGACGTTGCCCGAGAACAATCCCCGTAGCTCGACCCGGAACGACCCGATACTTGAAACAGCCTCGCGGGCGGCTGTATCGATCATAGGTGCATCCCCGGTCGATAGCGTGCCGCACAGCGTGGCATGCAGCCGGTCGGAGCGTCGTGGCAGGACATCCCAGGCGATCTTCTGGGCGAAGGGAGCCCGTCGCATCTCGTCGTCGAGACGCTTGAGGGGCTCGGACGTGGCCAGCGTCGTCTCCGCGATCGGCAGCACCAGCGAAAACACGCTTGGGTGCCGGCCCATCTCGTAGAAGCGCCCCTCCTTGCGTGCGATCACGCCGGGATGCGCCGGCGCCACCAGAGGCAGATGCGCCAGACGATAGGGCTCGTCGAGCATCAGCGGGGTGTCGGCGGCGAACGGGGTGCGGCTGCGCAGATAGCCGAGCTCCGCATCGCTGCAGAAGGCCGGCGCATCGTCCTCCGTTACCGGCCTGCTTGTGTCATTCATGCGCGTCCCCCGCCTTGCGGAACGGGCTCTCCGTCGCGAGCGCATCCTTCGCTTGCGCGATCTGCTGCCGTTCTCCTGTCAGATAATGCGCCACCGCACGCCGTAGCCCGGGATCGGCGAGATGGTGCAGCGAGCGTGTGACGACCGGCCGATAGCCGCGCGCGAGCTTGTGCTCGCCCTGGGCGCCAGCCTCGACGCGGGCGAGCCCGTGCGCGATCGCGTAATCGATGGCCTGATGGTAGCAGAGCTCGAAATGCAGGAAGGGGTGGTCCTCGATGCAGCCCCAGTTGCGGCCATAAAGCGTGTTGGCGCCGCGGAAATTGATCGCCCCGGCGATATAGCGTCCCGCACGCTTCGCCATCACCAGCGCGATGCGCTCGCCCATCGCCGCGCCTACGGCCGAGAAGAAGGCACGGTTGAGATAGGGCCGGCCCCATTTGCGTGCGCCGGTATCCTCATAGAAGGAATGGAAATCGTCCCAGACGGCTTCGGTCAGCTCGCTGCCGGAGAGAACCTCGACCGTGATCCCGGCTGACAGGGCTTCACGACGCTCGCGCTTCAAGGCCTTGCGCTTGCGCGAGGCGAGCGTCGCCAAAAAATCGTCATAGACAGCGAAGCCTTCGTTCTGCCAGTGGAATTGGAGGTCATGCCGCTCGAGATAACCGGCCTCGCGCAGCGACGCGATATCGGGCTCCTTCGCGAAGGTGACATGGACCGAGGAGGCCTCGGCCTGGTCGCGCAGCGCCTCCAACCCGGCGACCAGCCCCGCCCGTGCCTCGCCGGCACGCGGCCCATCCGCGACCAGCAGGCGCGGACCCGTTGCCGGGGTGAAGGGCGCTGCGACCTGCAACTTGGGATAATAGTGGCCGCCGGCGCGCTCATAGGCATCGGCCCAGCCATGGTCGAAAACATATTCGCCCTGGCTGTGACTCTTGAGGAAACTCGGTGCGGCTGCGAGCAACTCCCCGGCGCCGTCCTCGACGAGGAGATAGGCCGGCGACCAGCCCGAGCGCCCGCCGACGCAACCGCTGTCCTCCAGTGCGCGCAGGAATTCATGAGAGACGAAGGGATTGTCGATGTCGAGCCCGGCTGGCGCGCCCGCGACAGGTTCGCAAGCGGTGCCCAACGCCGCGTTCAGCGCGCCCGGATTGGCGCAGGCGTTCCAGGCGCCGGCCGGCACGGTCTTCAGCGAGGTCGTGACGCGAACCCTGAGGTCGCCGCCCTCGCCGGTGCTCAAGGCGTGAAACCCTCGAAGACCATCTGGTCGGCGTGGCGGGCGGCCATCTCGCGATCCGCGGGCGTCCGCACCGTCCAGGTCATCAGCGGCATGCCAAGCGCGTTGCGGCAGAGATAAGGTGCCGCGCTTTCGAGGTCGACGACTTTCCAGGACAGGAAGTCCGGGCGGCTCTCGCCGAAATGCAGCAGGTTGGCCATCGCATGCCGTTTGGCGTCATCGAGATGGGCGTAGTCATCATAGATGGAATAGTCGTTCATCGCGACGATGCCGCGCGGGATCGCGGGCGCAAGATCGCGCAGCGCGGTGACGATGTCGGGATCGAACGATTTGAACACGATCGGCTGGCCGGCGCGTTCCGAGACGATCTCGGCGGCGCGGCGCGTCAAGGCGAGATCGCCGTTGAAGCGGCTCTTGATCTCGACGACGAGAGGCACGCGCCCGGCGACGGCATCGAGGAAACCAGAGAGCGTCGGAATCCGGGCCTCGCTGCCCTTCAGCGTGATCGCGGCCAGCGCGTCGGCCGTAAGCTCTGCGACCTTGCCGGTCTTCTCCGTCAGGCGGTCGAGCACGAAGTCATGGAACACCATGGCCTCGCCATCTGCGCTGAGCTGCACGTCGCATTCGATGCCGAAGCCCCCGGCGATCGCCGCTCCCGCGGCCGGGATGCTGTTCTCGATCACGCCGGCCGCGACTTCGTGCAGGCCGCGATGCGCGATCGGCCGGGCGATCAGCCAGCCGAGGCCGGAATGGGCAGGCTCGTTCCCGGAAGGTGAGCGCTCGCTCGTCGATCGGTCGCGCATCAGGCGATCTCGAACATCGCCTCGACCTCGACGGCCGCATCGGCGGGGAGTTCGGCGACGCCGATGGTCGAGCGGGCATGGCGCCCCTTGTCGCCGAGCACCTCGACCATCAGATCGGAGGCGCCGTTCATGATCGCCGGCAGCGCGGAAAAATGCGGCGCGGCATTGATGAAGCCGCCGAGGCGCACGCAGCGCGTGATGCGGCTGAGGTCGCCGCCGAGCGCGGCCTTCGCCTGCGCCAGGACGTTGATGGCGCAGAGCCGCGCCGCCTCAAGCCCGGCCTCGTTGAAGATTTCGGCGCCGAGCTTGCCCTTGTGGCTATCGGAAAGCTTGCCGTCGAGCCCGAAGCAGAGCTGGCCCGAGATCACCAGCAGATTGCCGGTGATCACATAGGGAACGTAATTGGCCACCGGCGCGGCAGGCGTGGGCAGGGTGATGCCAAGTTTGGCAAGCTGGGATTCGACGGCATTCATCGATGCGAACTCCACCGGGGCAGGGGCCTGTCGCAGACATAAAGCCTCGCGATGGCCGGACCCCTTTCATGGCCGATGCCCGGCCAGGCCGCAAGCGCGGGCGCCATGCCTGCCAGGCAGGGACGACCACCGGAACCGGTCTGCTGTCGCATGCCTTGTTTGCGCCATTGCGGCATTGCACCTAGTTTCGATGCATCACGAAACGAAAGCGGCGGGCGTCATGAACAAGAACGGTCTTGGCCTTGCGGGAATTCTGGCCGCCGCAGCGGCGCTGGCGAGTGTTCCGGTTGCCGCCCAGCCGCAATCGGCGGGGCGCGTCGTGCTCGTCCCGCACCGCGCCGTCTACGACCTCGTTCTCGACAACGGCAAGGCCGCCAAGAACGTCGAATCGGCGCGCGGGCGCATTGCCTTCGATTTCACCGGCGACGCGTGCGAGGGCTATGCGCTGTCCTTCCGCCAGGTCACGCAGCTCCAGACGGGAGAGAGCGGTCCACGCGTGATCGACGCACGCACCACGAGCTTCGAGGCCGGGGACGGCGCGAGTTACCGCTTCCGGACGGAAAGCTCGGCTGCCGGTGCGCCGACCGAGACCGTCGACGGTACGGCCAGCAAGGCCGGCGACGGCTATGAGGTCAAGCTGAACGCCCCCAAGGCCGAGACGCATCGCGAATCGGTCGGCGCGCTCTTTCCCAATGCCCAGATGAAGGCGGTGATCCAGGCGGCGCGTGAGGGAAAAAGCACGCTGAATGTCAGGCTCTATGACGGCGCCAATGGCGGCAAGGACGTCTATGAGACGCTGTCGGTCATCGGCAAGCGCATCGAGGCGAAGCCGGGCGAAGAGCCCCTGCAGCGCCCGGAATTCGAGAAGCTGGCCCGCTGGCCCGTGACCATGTCCTATTTCAAGGTCGGTTCGGGCGAGTCGACCCCCTCCTACACCATCTCCTTCGAGCTTTACGAGAATGGCGTCACCGGCGCCGTCAGGCTGGACTATGGCAGCTTCGCGCTGCGCGGCACGCTCACGCGTCTGGATCTTCTGCCTCAGGCGGAGTGCGCGAAGTAGCGGTACCGCTGCTCGCCCGCTGCGGCAGGCGCAGGCTCAGCCCCTTGCCGATGGCAGCATCGCCGAAGCGCGCGCGTAAGGCATCGAGCGCGCCTTCCATCGCCTTCAGCCGTGGCGTCGCGACATCGGCGAGATCGCCATGGTCGGCCTCCTCGGGGCCGGCAAGGTCGCTCGCGCCGATCCCGATCAGCCGATAGCGCGCTCCGGTGCATTCGCGCCGCAGCAGTTCGCGCCCGGCCGCAAACAGCCTCGCGGCGAGTTGCGTGGGCTCCGGCAGGCGGCTGGCGCGCGTGATCGAGTGGAAGTCGGCCGTCTTCAGCTTCAGGGTGATGGTTCGCCCGGCAAGCTCCTGATGTTTCAGCCGCTTCGAGGTCTTCTCGCAGAGCCGCCAGAGCACCGGCTCCAGCTCGTCGAAGCGCGAGAGATCGACATCGAGCGTGGTTTCGCTGGAGACGCTCTTGGTTTCGCGATCCGGCGTCACGCGGCGCGGGTCGATGCCATCAGCGAGGTTCTTCAGCCGTGGGCCATCCTTGCCGGCGAGGCGGAAGAGCTTATCGACCGGCGCCTCGCGGAGATCGCCGATCAGCCGGAAGCCGGCTTCCGCCAGCTTGGCCGCGCTGGCCTGCCCGATGCCGGGAATGATGCCGACCGGCTTTGCCGCCAGGAACGAGACGGCCTCTGCCCGCCCGATGATCGAGAAGCCGCGCGGCTTGTCCATGTCGGAGGCGACCTTGGCCAGGAACTTGGCATAGGACAGACCGACCGAGACCGTGATGCCGATCTCCGCCTCGATCCGCTTGGCGAAGCGCGCCAGCGTGACGGCCGGGCTGGCATGGTGCAGCAATTCCGTGCCGGCGAGGTCGAGGAAGGCTTCGTCGATCGAGAGCGGCTCGACGAGCGGCGTCAACTCCTGCATCAGGCGGCGCACCTGGCGGCCGACCGCGACGTATTTCGCCATATCGGGCTTGACCACAACCGCCTCGGGGCAGGCCTTCAGCGCCTTGAACATCGGCATGGCCGAGCGCACGCCATAGGTCCGGGCGATGTAGCAGGCGGTCGAGACCACGCCGCGCTTGCCGCCGCCGATGATCACCGGCTTGTCGAGCAGGGACGGGTCGTCGCGCTTCTCGACAGCCGCATAGAAGGCGTCGCAGTCGATATGCGCCAGGCTCAAGGCATCGCGCTCGGGATGGCGCAGCAGGCGTGGCGAGCCGCAGGCGGGGCAGCGCCGCGGTTCGGACGCGTTGCCGTCATGGTCGCTCAGGCAGTCGCGGCACAGAACCCGCCGCACCACCGAAGGGTGGACTTCGTTCAAGGCAGGTCGCCGGGAGGCGGCCCGCTCAGCCGCTCGCGCGCCTGCGCCACGGTCTCCGGACTCACGCCCAGATTTCCGGCAAACTCGAGCAGCAACGAATCGCTGCCGCAGATGTGGTCGAGAACGGCGGCGAGGAAGCTGGGGTCGCTCGCGGCGGCCCGCAACGTCGCCGGGCCGAGGCCGGTCGTGGCCAGGAACGGCTCGAGCCGCTCCGGTTCGGCGGCCAGGAAGCCAAGCGCGCGCAAGGCCAGTGTTTCGGCGTCCTGGGTGCTGGTATCCTTGAAGCTGGCGATCTTGGGGCTGGGCAGTCGGGCCATGGCGGTCGGGTGCTCCTGTAAGTCCGGTATCAGGTTTGCGTTTCGTCAACGGCTCGCATGCTAGAGCAGCATCATTGGACGAGGCCGCCAGCTTGGACAATCCGGATCAGCCCCGGATATCCGTGGCGCAAATGAAGGGCGGCATCATGAAGACGGTTCTGATCGTCGAGGACAATGAGCTCAACATGAAGCTCTTCAACGACCTTCTGGAGGCGCACGGCTACGCCACGCTGAAGACCGCCGACGGCATCGAGGCGATCGAGCTGGCGCGCGCGCATCACCCCGATCTGATCCTGATGGACATCCAGTTGCCCGAGGTTTCGGGGCTGGAGGTCACGAAGTGGATCAAGGAGGACGATACCCTGAAATCAATTCCCGTCATCGCGGTCACCGCCTTCGCGATGAAGGGGGACGAGGAGCGGATCCGCGAGGGCGGCTGCGAGGCCTATCTCTCGAAGCCGATCTCGGTCGCGAAATTCCTGGAGACCGTCCGCGCCTATGCCGGCGCAGCCTGAGCCCTGAAAGCAACCCATGTCAGCGCGCGTCCTCGTCGTCGACGACATCGTCACCAATGTGAAGCTGCTGGAAGCGAAGCTTTCGGCGGAATATTTCGATGTCGTGACCGCGCTCAACGGGCCTGACGCGCTGGCGATCTGCGAGCGTGGCGAGGCCGACATCGTCCTGCTCGACGTGATGATGCCGGGCATGAACGGATTCGATGTCTGCCGCCGTCTCAAGGGCGAGGCGACCACCGCCCATATCCCTGTCGTCATGGTGACCGCGCTCGACCAGCCGGGCGATCGCCTGAAGGGGCTCGATGCCGGGGCGGACGATTTCCTGACCAAGCCGCTCGACGACACTGCGCTGTTTGCGCGCGTGCGCAGTCTGGTGCGGCTGAAATCGGTGACGGACGAATTGCGCAACCGCGCGCTGGCTTCGCGCCGCCTCGGCATCGCCGATCCACTCGCGGCCGCGGCCTCCGAAACCGGCCTCAATGGTCGCATCCTGCTGGTGGAAGATCGGCCCCGGGTGAGTGAGCGGCTGGAGAGCGCGCTCTCCGCCTTCCATGTGGTCGAGATCGAGCCCGATCCGCAGCAGGCGCTCCTGCGTGCCGTCGAGGGTGATTTCGACAGCGTCGTCGTGAGCCTCGATCTCAACGGCTATGACGGCCTGCGCCTGTGCAGCCAGCTCCGTTCGCTGGAGCGCACGCGCAACGTCTCCGTCCTGATGATGGGCGAAGCCGAGGATCGGACCCGCATCCTGCGCGGCCTCGAGATCGGCGCGCATGACTTCCTGATCCGGCCGATCGATCGCAACGAACTGCTGGCCCGGGTCCGCACCCAGGTCCGGCGCAAGCGCTTCACCGAGAAGCTGCGCGACAGCGTGCAGTCCTCGATGGAGATGGCGGTGATGGACCAGCTCACCGGCCTGCACAACCGCCGCTACATGGACACCCGGATGGCGGCGATGTTCGATGAATCGGCGCTTCGGGCGCGCGCGCTCGCTTTGCTGCTGCTCGACATCGACCACTTCAAGTCGGTCAACGACAGTTGGGGGCATGATGCCGGCGACGAGGTCTTGCGCGAATTCGCCGACCGCGTCCGCGCCTGCACGCGCGGCATCGATCTCGTCGCCCGGATGGGCGGCGAGGAGATCGTCGTGGTGTTGCCGGACACCGCGCTCGACGCCGCCTATGCCGTCGCCGAGCGCATTCGCGAGCGTGTCGAGGCCCAGCCCTTCAGCATCCAGGGCGATACCCGCGCCATCCCCGTGACCGTCTCCATCGGCGTGTCGAGCCGGCGTGCGGGCGACGCTTCGCCTGCCGAAATCATGAAGCGTGCGGATGACGCGCTCTACCGGGCCAAGGCGAGCGGCCGCAACCGCGTCATCGCGGCCAACGCCGCGTAAGTTTCAGCCAGAACCGACTGGTTAGCAGGTAAGGTTAAGCGTCGATGAACATTGGTGAATCAGTCGTATTCGATTGATTCGGCCGCGGCTGGCTGCAAGGGTCTTCGTCGACGCAGCGACGTTTCAGCTGCCTCGCGACGCCCCTCGGGTGCTCAGGTCCGCCGCATCTCCTGGGAAACCGGAGGGCTCGGCCGGCCGGTTGCGGACACTCTGGCCTCCTCAGACCCGCCGCCGGCCGGCCACCTTCCTGCTCTCAGAAATAGCGCGACAGCAGGGCCGGCAACCCATAGCCGATCGCGGCGAAGCCAGCCAGGATCGCGACGAGCAGCAAGCCGGCACCGAGGCGATTGGTCAGGAAGCGCGAGGAATCGATTTCGACAAGCAGCTTCAGCATGCGCCTGACCGGGCCATGCGAGCCGTTGCGATGTCCAGGTTGTCTGCTGCCGGTGGTCAATGTCGGTATCCCGGTGAAATGAGGTCGAAAGGGCAGCCGGCGAGAACCGGGCGCGCCTTGCCCAGCCATCGTCGTCATCGCTGTCGGCATGATCAGAGATTGAGCTTGGCACCAATGCGCGCGCATGAGCGTGACATATTCGCCGCAAACCCATCAAAATCCGTCTAGCTGGCTCGGTGTTTCCATGATTCTTATGTTGCGGTGCAGCATAGATATCACCGCTGTCGCCATTGCGTGATATCCTGATGACGATTCGCACCTTGCTTGCCGGTGCGAAGATGCTGGCCTGACATCCTCAATCACTGGAGCGACCCATGCGTATTTTCGCATTGGCGCTCTGCCTCGCGGCATCACCGTGGGGTGGAGGGCTTGTCTACGCGCATAGTTGGTACCCCTATGACTGCTGCAGCGATCGCGATTGCTGGCCCATGGGGCTGGACGTCGACGCAAGAGAGCCTGATCCGCGCATCGTGCCCGGCGGCTACCTGACCCATGACGGACATTTCGTCCCCGAAAAGGCGACGCGCGTCTCGAAGGACGGGCGCTTCCACATCTGCCGGAGCGGGGGAACCCTGACCGGCACCGTGATCGCGCCGGCTCAGAGACCGTTCTGCCTCTTCGTGCCGAAGCCGTCCTACTAGGCAGCCGCGTCAAAGGCTGTCGAGAGGAGCGGGCCTAGAGACCGGCCGCGCGCCGGAGAGCGTCGTTGATGCGATCCTGCCAGCCGGGGCCGTCGCTCTGGAAGTGCTCGAGGACATCGCTGTCGATGCGCAGCGAGACGAGTTCCCTTGCGCCCGGCACGGTCGGGCGCGCCGGTGCCGGAGGAGCGACCTTCGGTGCGGTTGCGCTGAAGAGCGCTTCCGCCTTGTCACGGGCGCTGACGGGGCGACGTGGCCGATCGATGCTCATGGGATCAGGATCCTTGCGGCGGCGGGCGTTGCATGTGCTGTTCTGACAACAAAAAACCGCCCCGGGAAGGGCGGCTTTCAATCGCGAACCAGAATCAGCAGGCGCGGGCGCCTTACTTGATCTTGGTTTCCTTGAACTCGACGTGCTTGCGCGCGACGGGGTCGTACTTCTTCTTCGACATCTTCTCCGTCATCGTGCGGGAGTTCTTCTTCGTCACGTAGAAGAAGCCGGTGTCGGCGGTCGAAAGCAGCTTGATCTTGATGGTCACGGCCTTGGCCATGGGGATATCCTCGAACCATGCGGGGCTGGTGAGGCCCACGGGAAATGATAAAGGCCGGGCGAGCCCGGCAAACCGTCGGGCGTGGGAATGCCGTAAAGGCCTGTCGAAGTCAAGGCGGAATGCCGTGGCCGGCCGCGGTTTTCGCGCCGCGGGCCAGCTTCAGAGTTCCTCGCGCACGAAGCTGCCGTTCTTTTCCCAGAAGAACGGCACCGGCAGATAGGGCGCGAAGCCCCCGGCGATGCGGGCCTCGACCTCCTGGATGATGACCTTGGTGATGGTCGGCAGGTCGAGCAGCTTGGCCTCCTCGAAATCGACCCAGACCAGATCGATCAGCTCCGAATCGGGGCCGACGACGTTCTCGATCCGCTTGACCGAGGCCGAGGCATCGACCGTGAAGAAGCGGGTGTCGAAACGCTTCGGGCGTCGCGGCGGCGTGATGGCGCGCGCCACGAAGGAGACGGCAGAAAGGTCCGGATAGATGCCGTGGCCGGCGAAGTCGGTCCAACTGCCGGCCGGCGGGCGTTCCGGCACGCCGTACTCCGCCGAGCCGAACAGCAGCCCGGTCTCCTCGAAGGTCTCGCGAATGGCGGCCAGCGCCAGGGCCCGTGCCTTGGAGGAGCTCGGCCGCACGGTGCGTGCGTTGAGCCTGTCCTCGCAGATCTGGGCGAGTGCGCCGGTCGCCGTCATCCGTCGGTCGCCCGGATCGACCCGGCCGCCCGGGAAGACGTATTTGCCCGGCATGAATTTATGGCCGGGATGGCGCTTGCCCATCAGGATGCGCGGCTTCGCGGCCGTGCGATCGAGGATCATCATCGTCGCGGCATCCTTGGGACGGATGTTGGTCGCGACGCGGACGCGCTCGGCCTGGGTCAATGTGACGGCGTGATCGTTCATGACTGCTGGACCGAAGGTGGCAGAGGTTGGCGCTCGGGTGAAGCGGGCTCTCCGCCGAAACCGTGCATGCGGACGGCCCATTGCAGGCCGATGACGCCGCCCTTCACGGGCTGCATCAGGGCGAGCGAGAGGAGGACGGTGAGTGCCGGCCAGATCGCCATGTGCAGCCCCATCGACCAGTTGGCGTATTTCTCGGCGAGCAGCAGCCCGCCCACGACGATATGCCCGACGATGGTGATGACGACATAGGGCGGCAGGTCGTCGGCGCGCTGGTGATGCATCGGCTCGCCGCAGGCGGCGCAGGACTCGACCGGCTTCAGGAAGCCCCGGAACAGCCGGCCCTGACCGCAGCGCGGGCAGCAGCCGCGCAGGCCGCGGCCGATCGCGCTGCGCCAGTCGCGTTCCACGGGGCGATTGACGGGAGCGTGGATCTGGATCGCCATCACCGCCTCTTGCCGGATTTCGCTTTGCCCGGCTTGCCTTTTCCGGATTTCCCCGGTCCACCCCTGCCGGGTCCGCTTCTGCCGGGCCCTCCGAAGGGCGAGCCGGCTCGGCCTCGCCCCGAAGATGGGCCGCGACCCACCCGGCCGCCAGGTCGGGCCGTTGTCCCTTGGCGCCCTTCCGAGAGCAGTTCGAAGCGCAGCGCGCCCGCGACAGGCGCAGCCTCGACCAGCTTGACATGGACCCGGTCGCCGAGCCGGAAGCTCTCGCCCGTGCGCTCGCCGATCAGGGCATGGACCGCCTCGTCATAGCGGTAATAATCCGCGCCCAGCGTCGAGGCGGGGATGAAGCCGTCGGCGCCGGTGCCGTCGAGCTTGATGAAGAGGCCGGCACGATTGACCCCGCCGATGCGCCCGTCGAAGGACGAACCGATCTGGTCGGCCAGGAAATGCGCGATCAGCCGGTCGGTGGTCTCGCGCTCCGCCGCCATGGCGCGCCGCTCGGCTGCGGAGATACGGGTCGAGACCTCGCGCAACGCCTCCAGTGTCGTGCCCTTCGGCAGCCCGTCATCGCCGAATTTCTGGGATGCGATCAGGGCGCGATGGACGATCAGGTCGGCATAACGCCGGATCGGCGAAGTGAAATGTGCGTAGCGGCGCAGGTTCAGGCCGAAATGCCCGTAATTCTCGGCGACATATTCGGCCTGCGCCTGGGTCCGCAGCACGACCTCGTTGATGAAGGTCTCGTTCTCCGAGCCCTTGATCATGCCTAGGATGCGGTTGAACAAAACCGGTCGTAGCGCGCCTTCCTTCGGCAGCTTGATCGCGATCGAGGCCAGGACCTCGCCGAGCGCCCGCATCTTCTCCAGCGAGGGCTCGTCATGGCAGCGATAGATCAACTGGCTGCCGGCCTTCTCCAGCGTCTCGGCGGCGGCGACATTGGCGAGGATCATGAACTCCTCGATCAGCTTGTGCGCGGCCAGCCGCTCCGGCACGATGACGCGATCGACCGAGCCGTCCGCCTTCAGCACCAGCTTGCGCTCGGGCAGGTCGAGATCGAGCGGCTGGCGCGCGTCGCGGGCGCGGGAGGCGACGCCATAGGCGGCCCAGAGCGGCATCAGGATCGTGTCGCGGACCGGCCCTGCCTTGTCGTCCGCCTGGCCGTCGATCGCGGCTTGGGCCTGCTGATAGGAGAGCTTCGCTGCCGAGCGCATCAGGATGCGGTGGAAGGAGTGGCTCTTCTTCGAGCCGTCGGCCTTGAGCACGAGCCGAACCGCGAGCGCCGGCCGGTCTTCGCCCTCGCGTAGCGAGCACAGGTCGTTCGAAATGCGCTCGGGCAGCATCGGCACGACACGGTCGGGGAAATAGACCGAGTTGCCGCGCTCCAGCGCTTCCTTGTCCAATGATGAGCCGGGCCGGACATAGGCCGCGACATCGGCGATCGCCACCGTCACGACATGGCCGCCGGGATTATCCGGGTCGTCGTCGGGTGCGGCATGGACGGCGTCGTCATGGTCCTTGGCGTCGGCTGGGTCGATGGTGATCAGCGGCAGCGTGCGCCAATCCTCGCGTCCCGCCGTGCCGGCCTGCCGCACGGCGTCGGCCTCGGCGATCGTCGCCGGCTGGAAGACATGCGGGATGCCATGGGCATGGATCGCGATCAGGCTGACAGCGCGCTCCGATTTCAGCGAACCCAGCCGTTCGCGCACCTGCGCCTCGGGCGGGCCGAAACGGCTCTCGCTGCGCAGCGCGACCGAGACGAGGTCGCCATCCTCGGCGCCGCCGGTCTGGCCCTTCGGAATCAGCGCCTCGCGGCCCTGCGCCTTCTTGTCGATCGGGACCAGCCGACCGGAACCATCGGGCAGGGCGCGGAAGATGCCGAGCACCTGGGCCTTGCCCTTGCCCATCACCTTCAGCACGCGGCCGGCATAGCCGAAGCCCTCGACGCCCTTGAGACGCGTCAGCTTGAGCAGGACATGGTCGCCGATGCCGGGCGCCGGCGCCGCATGGCGCTTGGCGCGGAACTCGCGCTGCCGCTCGACGAGAATTTTCGGAGGAGCGCCCTGGTCGGTCTCGTTCCATTCCAGCGGCACGGCGTAGGGATCGCCGTCGCGGTCCTTGCCCTTGATCTCGCAGAGCAGCACGGGCGGCAGCGCGCCGCGTGGGTGCACCGGCCGCTCGACGCCGTCGCCGCCGGTCTCGCCCTCTTCCTCGAGTTCCTTGAGGAGCCGCTTCAGCCAGATCTTGCCGCCGCCTAAAAGGCCGAAGGCCTTGGCGATCTCGCGCCGGCCGACCTCGCGCCCGGCCTGCCGCTCGGATTCGATGAAGTCGAGGATCGCCTCGCGGCTGGGTTCAGGCGCGGACAACGCTGTCGCTCTCGGAGAGGCTTGCGAAGAAGCTTGGATACAGGATCATGCCCTGATGTGGCACGCGCGAGGCGCGGATACCAGAACCCCAGCCGAATTGGCGCCCTGCAACGGAAGAAGGGCCGCCCTTTCGGGCAGCCCTTCCATTGCCGAACCGCAGCCCCGGTAACCGGGCCTGAAGATCCAAAAGCTCACGCGGAACAAGAACCCCATACGGAAAGAGTCCAGGTCCACCCGCTTTGAACCAGCGGTTGATGACAATGAGACACTGGATCACCTCCTTTCAGTTGTTACCGACAGAAAGAGGCTAGGGCGATTCTCGGTCCGTCGTAAACGTCAAAAAACACGCTGCCGGAGGGGTTGGAATCGACGGCTGGGACGGCGAAATCATCTCCATGCGTTCGTCTGCCTAATTAATAGGCAATCAATGTGGCTATCATTTAATCAATTTTCTTGGTGCTGCATGATCTTTGCGCCGCTTCCGCCTTTGGCCGCAGGAAATGCCGTTCCGGGCGCGCATATGGCAGAGACTTGTGGCTCTGTAACGTCCGGTTGTGCCGTTGGCACGTCGCTTGCGAGCCCTCCGCTTCGGGCCGGGGAGGCCCGCCGCCGCCTGCTCAAGGGCGCGGCCAAACAGGGATGGTTCGGGGGATATGTCCGTGAACACCACACGTCGCGTTATTTTGGGCGCCGCGCTCGCCGGCGCCACCATTCTGGGCTCCTGGCTGCCGGCTGCGGCGCAGGAGACCATCAAGGTCGGCATCCTCCATTCGCTCTCGGGCACGATGGCGATTTCCGAGACGACGTTGAAGGACGCCATGCTCATGCTCATCGAGGAGCAGAACAAGAAGGGCGGTGTCCTCGGCAAGAAGCTCGAGGCGGTCGTGGTCGATCCGGCCTCGAACTGGCCGCTCTTCGCCGAGAAGGCCCGCGAGCTCATCACCAAGGACAAGGTCTCGGCCGTGTTCGGCTGCTGGACCTCGGTGTCGCGCAAATCCGTCCTGCCGGTCTTCAAGGAGCTGAACTCGATCCTGTTCTACCCCGTCCAGTACGAGGGCGAGGAGAGCGAGCGCAACGTCTTCTACACCGGCGCCGCGCCGAACCAGCAGGCCATTCCGGCGGTCGACTATCTCGCCAAGGAGGAGAAGGTCCAGCGCTGGGTGCTCGCCGGCACCGACTACGTCTATCCGCGCACGACCAACAAGATTCTCGAGGCCTATCTGCTCGCCAAGGGCGTGCCTAAGGAAGACATCCTGATCAACTACACCCCGTTCGGCCATTCCGACTGGCAGACGATCGTCTCCGACATCAAGAAGTTCGGCACCGCCGGCAAGAAGACCGCCGTGGTCTCGACCATCAACGGCGACGCCAACGTGCCGTTCTACAAGGAGCTCGGCAACCAGGGCATCAAGGCGACGGACATCCCGGTCGTGGCGTTCTCGGTCGGCGAGGAAGAGCTCGCCGGCATCGACACCAAGCCGCTGCTCGGCCATCTCGCCGCCTGGAACTACTTCCAGTCGGTCAAGACGCCCGAGAACGAGGCCTTCATCAAGCAGTGGAAGGCCTACAAGAAGAACGACAAGGCCGTCACCAACGATCCGATGGAGGCTCATGTCATCGGCTTCGCCATGTGGGTGAAGGCGGTCGAGAAGGCCAAGAGCTTCGATCCCGACAAGGTCATCGACGCTCTGCCGGGCATCGAGGCGCCGAACCTGACCGGCGGCATCTCCAAGATGCTTCCGAACCACCACATCACCAAGCCCGTCCTGATCGGCGAGATCAAGGCCGACGGCCAGTTCGACGTGGTCTCCAAGACCGGCCTCGTCGCCGGCGATGCCTGGTCGAAGGAGCTCGATGGTTCCAAGGATCTGGTCGGCGACTGGGTCGAGAAGAAGTGCGGCAACTTCAACGTCAAGACCGGCAAGTGCGGCGGCGCGTGAGAGTTTGAGGGGGAGGGACGGCACGGGCCCACAGAGCCCGGCCGTCTCTCGAGACGAAAGGCGCCCCCCGGTCACCGATCGGGGCGCCCGCCAACCGCCGAACGAAGTCGCCGACCAGCAAAACTGCCGACCAGCAAAGCCCGAAACGAGCCCATGCGGATCCTGTCCTGCCTTCTGCGCATGATCGCGCTCGCGACGCTGCTCGCGCTCCAGCCGGGCGCCACCGTTGCCCAGGGCGCCGACGAGGCCTTCACCCGGCTCGGCGCCGATAGTTTCTCCGATACCAACCGCGCCATCGAGCTTCTGATCGCCAACGCCCATCCGCAGGCGGCGACGATCATCGAGGCCCTGGCCGAAGGCCGGCTTCTGGCGGGCGGCGGCGCCGTCGTCGTCAAGACCAGGGATGGCAAGTTCCTCGACGCGAAGACAGGCGCGGCGCTGGCGGCCGAACCTGCCGGCCTCGCTGCCGTGCGCCTCAACAACAGCGTCCGCCGCAGCATCCAGGCGGCGCTGGGCGGCCTGGGGCTTCTCAATCCCGATACGGCCAAGCGCATCGCTGCGGCCGAGGCCGTGTTCAAGTCGCGCGATGCCTCCCTCCTGCCGGTGCTGGAAGGCGCCATCGCCAAGGAAACCGACGCGCGCGCCAAGGCTGCGCTGCGGCAGGCCCAGGCCGCGATCCTTGTCGCCAAGCCCGATGCGCCGCCCTTCGACCGGATCGCCGCCATCGACGTTCTGCGCGAGCGCGGCGACCAGGATGCGCTGGCGACGCTGCGTTCGCTGCCGGGCGATTCCTCGCCCGCGCTGAAGGAGGCGCAGGCGCGCGCCGTCTCCGCGATCGAGGGCAACCTTGCTCTCTGGCGCGCCGGCCAGAACCTCTGGTACGGCCTGTCGCTCGGCTCCGTGCTGCTGCTGGCGGCGATCGGGCTGGCCATCACCTTCGGCGTGATGGGCGTCATCAACATGGCCCATGGCGAGATGGTGATGATTGGGGCCTACACGACCTTCATCGTGCAGGAGGTCATCCGCACGACCTTTCCGGGCCTGTTCGACTATTCGCTGCTGATCGCGGTACCGCTCGCTTTCGTGGTGGCGGGCCTCGTCGGCATCGCCATCGAGCGCGGCGTCATCCGCTTCCTCTATGGCCGCCCGCTCGAGACGCTGCTCGCCACCTGGGGCATCAGCCTGATCCTGCAGCAGGCGGTGCGCACAGCCTTCGGCCCAACCAACCGCGAGGTCGGCGCGCCGAACTTCATGTCGGGCGCCTTCGAGATCGGCCAGCTCGCCATCACCTGGAACCGGCTCTGGATCATCGTCTTCGCCGGCCTGGTCTTCGCCGCCCTGCTCGCGATCCTGAAACTGACGCCGATCGGCCTGCAGATGCGCGCCGTCACCCAGAACCGCCGCATGGCCTCCGCCATGGGCATCCGCACCGGCCGGGTCGATGCGCTGACCTTCGGGCTCGGCTCCGGAGTCGCCGGGCTCGCCGGCGTCGCGCTCTCGCAGATCGACAATGTCAGCCCCAATCTCGGCCAGAGCTACATCATCGACAGCTTCATGGTCGTGGTCTTCGGCGGCGTCGGCAATCTCTGGGGCACGCTCGTCGCCGCCATGACGCTCGGCGTCGCCAACAAGCTGCTCGAACCCTATGCCGGCGCCGTGCTCGGCAAGATCGCGCTGCTCGTCTTCATCATCCTGTTCATCCAGAAGCGCCCGCGCGGCCTGTTCGCGCTCAAGGGCAGGGCGGTGGAAGCATGATCTCCCGCTTTTTCCTCCAGAACATGGACCGGCGCGGCACCATCTTCCTCGCCATCGTCGCCGCCATCGCCATCCTGGTGCCGCTGCTCAACCTGCTGGTGCCGGTGGGCTCCGCCTTCCATGTCCCGACCTCGACCATGTCGCTCTGGGGCAAATATCTCTGCTATGCCCTGCTCGCGATCTCGCTCGATCTGGTCTGGGGCTATTGCGGCATTCTCTCGCTTGGCCATGGCGCCTTCTTCGCGCTCGGTGGCTATGCGATGGGCATGTATCTGATGCGCCAGATCGGCTCGCGCGGCACCTATGGCAACCCGATCCTGCCCGACTTCATGGTCTTCCTGAACTGGCAGGAGCTACCCTGGTACTGGTACGGCTTCTCCTCCTTTCCCTTCGCCATGCTGATGGTGCTGCTGGCGCCGGGGCTGCTTGCCTTCGTGTTCGGCTGGTTCGCTTTCCGCTCGCGCGTCACAGGCGTCTATCTCTCGATCATCACTCAGGCGCTGACCTATGCGCTGCTGCTCGCCTTCTTCCGCAACGACATGGGCTTCGGCGGCAACAACGGCCTGACCGATTTCAAGGACATCCTCGGCTTCAACGTCCAGGCGCAAGCGACTCGTGCCGCTCTGTTTTCGATGACCTGCGTCATGCTGATCGCGGGTTTCCTGATCGCGCGCGGCATCGTCGTCTCGAAGCTCGGCAAGGTCGTGATCGCGATCCGCGACGCCGAATCCCGCACGCGCTTCCTCGGCTACCGGGTCGACCGCTTCAAGCTCTTCGTCTTCACCGTCTCAGCCTGCATGGCAGGCGTGGCCGGCGCGCTCTACGTCCCGCAGGTCGGCATCATCAACCCGAGCGAGTTCGCTCCGGCCAATTCGATCGAGACTGTAATCTGGGTCGCCGTCGGCGGGCGCGGCACCCTGGTCGGCGCGGCGCTTGGCGGTGTCGTCGTGAACTATGCGAAGACGGTCTTCACCTCGGGCTTCATGGCGCCTTACTGGCTCTTCGCGCTCGGCGCTCTCTTCGTCTTCGTCACCATCTTCATGCCGAAGGGCATCCTGGGCACGGTGCAGGACTGGTGGGAGAAGCGCCGGAAGCCCGCCCCGGTCGCTGCCGCCGAACCGGCCCCGGCGGAGTGAGACGATGAACGCTCCCAACCCCGGCGCGCTGACCTCCTCGCTGCTTTACCTCGACGGCGTCAGCGTTTCCTTCGACGGCTTCAAGGCCATTCGCGGCCTGTCGCTGACCATCGCGCCCGGCGAGATGCGCGCCATCATCGGCCCCAACGGTGCCGGCAAGACCACGATGATGGACATCATCACCGGCAAGACCAAGCCCGATGCCGGCACGGTGATGTTCGGCGGCTCGGTCGATCTGACGCGGCTGGACGAGGCGGCGATCGCCAATCTCGGCATCGGCCGCAAGTTCCAGAAACCGACCGTGTTCGACTTCCACAGCATCGAGGACAACATCCTGCTGGCGTTGAAGGCGCCGCGCTCGGTGGCCAAGACCCTGTTCTGGAAGACGCCGGCGGCTCAGGCGAAGCGCATCGACGACATCCTCGGCATCATCAAGCTGGGCGATGCCCGCGACCGGCTCGCGGGCTCGCTCTCGCATGGCCAGAAGCAATGGCTCGAGATCGGCATGCTGCTGGCGCAGGACCCGAAGCTCCTGCTGGTCGACGAGCCGGCTGCCGGCATGACCGATGGCGAGACCGCCGAGACGGCGGTCCTGCTCAAGGAGATCGCCAGGGATCATTCGGTCATCGTGGTCGAGCACGACATGGGCTTCATCCGCGAACTCGGCGTGAAGGTCACGGTGCTGCATGAGGGCTCCGTGCTGGCCGAAGGCCCGCTCGATCAGGTCAGCGCCAATGAGCGCGTCGTCGAAGTCTATCTGGGGCGGTGAGGATGGCTGTTCATTCGTCTCGCACGACCCGGCTTTCCACCCGCGCCGTCATCCCGGACGTAGCGAAGCGGAGCTCCGGGATCCATCGTAGAGCACCGGAGCCCTCCGATGGATCCCGGATCGGCGCCGCTGCGCGGCTTGTCCGGGATGACGCGGTGTTTCCTTGCGACGTCATGGAGAGGTCGACCGCATGCTGACCGTCGATGCCATCGATCTCCATTACGGCGCGGCCCAGGCGCTGCGCCGCGTCTCGATCACGGCCGAAGCCGGCAAGGTCACATGCGTGATGGGCCGCAACGGCGTCGGCAAGACCACGCTGATGCGCGCCATCGTCGGCCAGCAGGCGATTAGCGCCGGCAAGATCTCCTTCGGCGGCGAGGACATCTCGACGTTGCGCACCGAGGATCGCGCGCGCGCCGGCATCGGCTTCGTGCCGCAGGGCCGCGAGGTCTTCCCGCTCCTGACGGTGAAGGAAAACCTCGAGACCGGCTTTGCGCCCTTGCCCCGCAAGGAGCGCTACGTTCCCGATGAACTCTTCGACCTTTTCCCCGTGCTCAAGTCGATGCTGGGTCGACGCGGCGGAGACCTCTCGGGTGGCCAGCAACAGCAACTCGCCATTGCGCGAGCGCTGGTCACCCGGCCCAAATTGCTGGTGCTGGACGAGCCGACGGAGGGCATCCAGCCCTCGATCATCAAGGATATCGGCCGCGCGATCGATTATCTGCGCTCCAAGGGCGACATGGCGATCGTGCTGGTCGAGCAGTATTTCGACTTCGCCCGCGACCTTGCCGACACGATGTTCGTGATGGATCGCGGCGAGGTCGTGCTCTCGGGCCCGATGAAGGACCTCGACGCCAACCAGGTGCAGCGGCTGATCCAGGTTTGAGACCGGTCGCGTCATGGTCGGGCTTGACCCGACCATCTCGAGCCGAGTGAGGCGCCAACCGGCGCGTTTTCGACATGAGATTTTCGGGTCTGCGCTCCGCTTCGCCCGAGAATGACGGCTGTATCCCTCAAAACGCCAGCGGCGCGTTGTCGACGACCTCCTTCATCACGAAGAAGGTCCGCGTTTGCCGGACGCCGGGCAGCGCGATCAGCTTGTCGGCGTGGAGCTTGTTGAAATCCGCCATGTCGCGGACCCGGATCTTGAGGATGTAGTCGAAGTCGCCGGCGACGATGTGGCAGTCGAGGATCGCCGGCATGCCCCGGATGGCGGCCTCGAAATCGCCGAAGCTCTCTGGCGTCGAGCGGTCGAGCACCACGCCGACGAAGGCAAGCGTGCCCATCTCGACCTTATGCGGCGACACCTGCGCCCGGACCGAAGTGACGTAGCCCTCGCTGAACAGGCGCTGGATTCGCCGATGGCAGGTGGCGGCGCTGGTGTTGACCCGCTTGGCGATCTCGGCATTGCCGAGCCGGCCATCGGATTGCAGCAGACGCAGGATTTTGAGGTCGGTCCGGTCGAGATTCGACGCCATGAAAGAATCTTCCAGATTGAGTTCAGATTCTGCGAGATGAGCGACAGGAATTGCTGCTGCCTCATGCTTTCGGCGCAGAAGGATGCCTCACTTCGGAAGGACGTTCCAGTCCATTTTCAATAGATTTCCGGCCATCGAAACCGATGGAGAACCGGCCTGCCATGCTGAGCAAATTCGAACGTTATCCCCTCACTTTCGGCCCGACGCCGATCGAGAAATTGTCCCGCCTGTCCGCCCATCTCGGTGGCAAGGTCGAGCTCTTCGCCAAGCGCGAGGACTGCAACTCCGGATTGGCATTCGGCGGCAACAAGTTGAGGAAGCTGGAATATATCGTGCCGGACGCGATCGCTTCGGGCGCCGACACGCTGGTGTCGATCGGCGGCGTGCAGTCGAACCACACCCGCATGGTCGCGGCCACCGCCGCCAAGATCGGCATGAAGTGCCGGCTGGTGCAGGAGAGCTGGGTGCCGCATGAGGACGCCGTCTATGACCGCGTCGGCAACATCCTGCTCTCGCGGGTCATGGGCGCCGATGTGCAACTCGTCGACGAGGGCTTCGACATCGGCATCCGTGCGAGCTGGGAGCAGGCGCTTGCCGATGTGAAGGCCAAGGGCGGCAAGCCCTATCCGATCCCGGCTGGCGCCTCTGTCCACAAGTTCGGCGGCCTGGGCTATGTCGGCTTCGCCGAGGAGGTGAGGGCGCAGGAGGCCGAGCTTGGCTTCACCTTCGACTATATCGTCGTCTGCACCGTCACCGGCTCCACCCATGCCGGCATGGTTGTCGGCTTCGCCAGGGACGGCCGCCAGCGCAATGTCATCGGCATCGACGCCTCCTTCACCCCGGCGCAGACCAAGGCGCAGGTGCTCGACATCGCCCAGAAGACCTCCGCGCTGATCGGCGGCAAGGACATCGTCGCAGACGACATCGTGCTCAACGAGGACTACGCCTACCCGGTCTATGGCGTCCCCTCGCAGGAAACGATTCAAGCGATCCGCCTCTCGGCGCGGCTCGAAGGCATGCTGACCGACCCCGTCTATGAGGGGAAATCCATGCAGGGCATGATCGATCTGGTGAAGAAGGGCTTCTTCCCGGCCGGCTCGAAGGTGCTTTACGCCCATCTCGGCGGCGTACCCGCGATCAACGGCTACAGCTACACCTTCCGCAACGGCTGACGGCGATGGAGGTTGTCGTGCTCATCGAATTCGAGACGGGGCCGGCGTCCGGGCGCGCCGCCCTGCTGGAGAAGGTCGGCGCACTTGCGCTGGCCGGGCAGGCGAGGCTGAGCTTCGTCGCAACGGAAGCCGGCGGTCATGGCACGTCCGAGCGAGACGTCGTCGCGATCGGGCTGCGGCATGCGTCCGCGGCGGCAGGCCTCCTCGCAGGTTGGCGCAGCGAGGGCATCCTCGCGGCATCGACGCCCACGCGCATCCTGCAGGTCCAGCCGCTCTGGTCGATGGAGCCGCTCGCCCTGATGTTCCCCTGAAACGGTGGATCGTGGTCGCATCGCAGGGCGCGTCTGCATTCTCCCGGCTTGTCGTTGAGCCGGCGAGGATGCAAGAACCCCCCTCAAAGGCTTGGCGGCATCTCCCGCCGGCGAAGCGGGAGTTCGCGTGATGCAGCTTGGAGTGATCGGCCTCGGCCGCATGGGTGGCAACATCGTGCGCCGCCTGATGCGCGCGGGCCATGACTGCGTGGTCTATGACCGCGATCCGAAGCCCGGTGTGGCGCTCGCGGCGGATGGGGCTGTCGTCGCCTCCGACCTCAAGGACATGGTCGGCAAGCTGCAAGCGCCGCGCGCGATCTGGGTCATGCTCCCGGCCGGCAAGATCACCGAGGCCACGCTGGCGGAACTCGCCGGCCTGCTTTCGCCCGGCGACACGCTGATCGATGGCGGCAACGCCTTCTGGAAGGACGATGTCCGGCGCGGCCGGGACCTCGCCGCCAAGGGCATCCACTACATGGATATCGGCACCTCCGGCGGCGTGCATGGGCTCGATCGCGGCTATTGCCTGATGATCGGCGGCGACAAGGCGGCCTTCGACAGGCTGGAGCCGATCTTCAAGGCGCTGGCGCCTGGCAAGGGCGAGATCGAGCCGACGAAGCATCGCGACGGGCGTAACCCGACGAGTGAGGAGGGCTATCTGCATTGCGGCCCGGTCGGCGCCGGCCACTTCGTCAAGATGGTCCATAACGGCATCGAATACGGCATGATGCAGGCTTTCGCCGAGGGCTTCGACCTGCTGCGCAACGCCTCCGCCAAGGAAGGCCTGCCGCCGGAATACGGCTTCGAATTCGATACGGCCGAAATCGCCGAGGTCTGGCGCCGCGGCTCGGTCGTGACCTCCTGGCTGCTCGACCTGACGGCCGAGGCGCTGGCAGCCGACGAGGAGCTCTCCGCCTATTCCGGCAATGTCTCGGATTCGGGTGAGGGGCGCTGGACGGTGGACGCCGCCGTCGAGACGGCGACGCCGGCCGAGGTGCTGACCTCCGCGCTCTTCGCGCGCTTTCGCTCCCGTATCGACCACACCTTCGGCGAGAAGATCCTGTCGGCCATGCGCGCCGGCTTCGGCGGCCATGTCGAGCCGAAGCCGGGAACCCTGCTGCCGACCGGGCCGGTCGCGGTGGGCGCTGAGCCTATCCCCGTGACGCCTTCCTCCGGCAAGCAGGGCTGAGCTGTGGGCACTGCACAAAGCATGCGGCCGAAGCCGGCCGTCATAGTCGTCATGGGCGTCGCCAGTTCCGGCAAGACATCCTTGGGTGAGCGGCTGGCGCAGCAACTCGGCTGGCCCTTCCGCGATGCCGATTCCTTCCACCCGCCTGAGAACGTCGCCAAGATGGCGGGCGGGACGCCGCTGAACGACGAGGATCGCAAGCCCTGGCTCGCCGCCATCGCCGCCTGGATCGACGATCTGCGTGCCTCGGGCGGGAACGGCATCGTCACCTGCTCGGCGCTGAAGCGCGCCTATCGTCGCGTCATCGTCGGCGACAGGCCGGATGTCGCGCTCGTCTATCTCAAGGGCTCGCGCGACCTGATCGGCCAGCGCATGGCGCAGCGCCAGCACCACTTCATGCCGACGGCGCTGCTGGACAGCCAGTTCGCGACGCTGGAGGAGCCCGGAGAGGACGAGCGCCCGTTGGTCGTGTCGGTCGAATCCTCGAAGGATGCGATCGAATCGGAAGTGCTGAAGACGCTCGGCTTGAACTGAAGCGTGCGACGTCATTGCGAGCGCAGCGAAGCAATCCAGAGCCGCGAGCTCGACGACCCCTGGATTGCTTCGCTGCGCTCGCAATGACGGGAAGCCGTCAGCGCCGCCTGGGCCAGTCGATGACGTCCGAGCAGAACAGCGCCCACCAGATCAGAACCGGCTGCAGCGCCAGACGCGGCGCGTGATACCACCACGCCGAGGGAAGCCCGGCGAGCGCAATGCCCTCGACCGCATGCTTGATGTTGGCCGGGAAGACGCAGAGCGCGTAGAGCGCCAGCCCGAGCCCCGCCACCTTGCGAAGCTGCGGGATGAGCAGCCCAAGCGCCCCCAGAATTTCCGCGACGCCGGTGACGGTCACCACCATGCGGGGTTCTGGCACCCAGCCCGGCACGATCGGCAGGAACGCATCGGGCGAACGCAGATGCAGCAGGCCGGCCGCGAAATAAAAGGCCGACATCAGCCAGCGCATCGCGACACGCCCGGTCGGAGCCCGCATCACGTCACCTCGAACCAGCTCCACAGCCCGCGGTCGAAGCGTTCCAACACGGTCGAGGAGATCAGCCAGCGCCCCGGATTCTCGGCGATGAAGGCGATGTGCAGCCGCTTGCCCTCGGGAATCTGGACCGTGTCGAGGAAGTAGGGCTCCCAGCCGTCGTCGAGCGGGTGCAGCAGGCGAAACGCATGGCCATGGACATGGATCGGCTGGAAGAAGGCCGTCCTGTTCTCGATCGCCAGCACGACCGGCGTGCCGCGCTTGACGCTGAACAGCGGCTTGGCCGAAGCATCCCCGACGCCGCCATTGATGCGCCAGGGTCGGGCCGGATCGACACCACTGAGGTCGAGCTTGAAGTCGGCTGAGACCTTGGCTCCGCCTTCGATCACGATCTGGGGACGGTGGGCGTCCTGGAGACGCACGGCGGCCGGCAAGGTCGGGTTCGCCTTCAGCGCCATCGGGACCGCCGAGGCGGGCTTGACGGCGCCCTCGGTGACGAGCCGCACCAGCGGTACGCCGGAACCGATGAGGGCCGTCACCATCGCGGTGGCCCCCGCATCGGAGGGCATATCGACCAGCAGATCATAGCGCGTGCCGGGCGCGAAGGGCAGTTGCGAGCGCACCGGCTCGAAGGATTCCGTCGGCTGCCCGTCGACGGCGATGACGACCGCTTTGATGCCGTCGAAGCGCAGCCGCATGATCCGGGCGTTGCAGGCGTTGCCGAGCCGCAAGCGCACGCGCGCTCCGGGCGCGACGGGCACACGCTGCGGCGGCGAGCCGCCATTCACGGTGATCCAGCTCCCCAGCCGCCCGGCTGCCGCCCCGTCAGGGCTGGCTGCGGCAAAGGACTGCAGCGAATTGTCGTCGCCGAGCAGCCAGTCCGTCACCAGCACCGGCAGGTCGAGATCGACCGCAGGCGGCTCTGCTTCCTCGACGACCAGCAAGCCGCTCAGCCCGCGCCCGGCCGGCTCCGATGCGCCGCCGATGACCAGCGGCCGATACAGGATCGTGCCGGAATCAGGTGGCTTGAGCCGGTATTCGAAGCTCTCGCCGGGTGCGATCGGAGGCTGGCTGAAGCCGCCGACGCCATCCATCGCCGCCTCGCCGCGCAGGCCGTGCCAATGCAGCGCGAGCGGGCTCGTCGTCTTGTTCGCCACGGTCAGCCGTAGCGTCTCACCCTGCTTGATTCGCAGCGTCGGGCCCGGCGTCGCGCCGTCGAAGGCCCATATCTCGGTCTCGGAGGCCGGCGCGGGCCGCAGTCTCGCCTTGGCCGGTCCGGCCGTCAGCGTCCGTCCTGCTGGCGCTGGCATGGCCGGAACGGCCGGTGGCGCCGTTTGCGCCAGGGCGCGGCCGCCCAGGATCGGCATCGTCGCGACGCCAAGGCCCAGCAGAGCTGTGCGCCGGGTCAAGGGGGCAGGGCGATCGGTTTCGTGGTTCATGAAGATCGGCATAATCGGAGCGGCGCCCGATGGCGAGAGGGGGCAGCGCGCGGCGCCCTGGCAGGTCTGAGCCAGCGTGTTTTGCAGAACCGTCATTTTTTTGCTGCATGGCGCGGCCGAAATGCGTATAGCACCGGCGCCCAATGATGGCCGCGCTGCGTTTGCTCGCGCGCAGCGCTATCGGGCCGGCGGGCGTGGCGGAACTGGTAGACGCACTGGTTTTAGGTACCAGCGGCGAAAGTCGTGGGGGTTCGAGTCCCTCCGCCCGCACCATCGAATTGGCTTTCGCGAGCGCGGCGGCGGATATCCGGCGTCGCGCTTTGGACATTGAAGTAACGAGCTGTTGGCGGATCGAAAACGATGAACGTGACCGAAACCCTCTCGCAGGGCCTCAAGCGCGAATTTCAGGTGGTGCTGAACGCCGCCGACCTCAAGACCCGGCTCGATGACGGCCTTCAGGGCCTTCAGGGCAAGGCCAGGATCAACGGCTTCCGCCCGGGCAAGGTGCCGGTCGGCCATCTGCGCCGGCTCTATGGCCGCTCGGTCATGGCCGATGTCGTGCAGAACGCGGTCAACGAGGCCAACCAGAAGATCGTCGCCGACAACGGCCTGAAGCTCGCCTTCGAGCCGCAGATCAAGTTCCCCGAGAACAAGGACGAGATCGAGGCCGCGATGGAGGCCAAGGGCGATCTCGCCTTCACCGTCGCGCTCGAGGTGCTCCCGAAGATCGAGCTCGCCGACCTCTCGGACGTCGCGCTGGTCAAGCCGGTCGCCGAGGTTCCCGATGCCGATGTCGATTCCTCGCTGGAGCGCATGGCTTCGTCGAACCGCAGCTTCGCCAACAAGGGCGAGAAGGCCAAGGCCGCCAGCGGCGACCGCCTGCTGATCTCCTTCGTCGGCACGCTCGAGGGCAAGCCCTTCGACGGCGGCACCGGCGAGGGCATCCCGCTCGATCTCGGCGCGGGCCAGTTCATCCCGGGCTTCGAGGAGCAGCTCGAGGGCGCCAAGGCCGGCGAGACCCGCACCGTCAAGGTCACCTTCCCCGAGAACTACACCGCCGAGCATCTTGCCGGTAAGCCGGCCGAGTTCGAGGTCACGGTGACCGAGGTCCAGGCTCCGGAAGCCGTCAAGATCGACGACGAACTGGCCAAGGCCTTCGGCCTGGAGTCGCTGGATGCGCTGAAGACCGCGATCCGCGAGCAGATCGGCCGCGATTTCGGCCAGCAGTCGCGCCGCAAGCTCAAGAAGAGCCTGCTCGACGCGCTCGACGGCAAGTACACCTTCGAACTGCCCCCGACCCTGGTCGAACAGGAATTCGCCAGCGTCTGGAGCCAGGTCGAGGCGGATATGAAGGAAGCCAAGAAGTCCTTCGAGGACGAGGGCACGACCGAGGAGACGGCCAAGGCCGACTACCGCAAGATCGCCGAGCGCCGCGTTCGTCTCGGCCTCGTGCTGGCCGAGATCGGCGAGCAGGCCAAGGTCCAGATCTCGGATGACGAGGTCACCCAGGCCCTGGTCGAGCGCGCTCGCCAGTTCCCCGGCCAGGAGAAGCAGGTCTGGGAGTTCTACCGCAAGAACCCGCAGGCTCTCGCCGAGATCCGCGCCCCGATCTTCGAGGAGAAGGTCGTCGACCATCTGCTCGGCCAGGTGAAGGTCGAGGACCAGACGGTGTCCCGTGAGGCCCTCTACGCCGATGACGACGCCGATGAGGCGACCGAGGCCAAGCCGAAGAAGGCCGCCGCCAAGAAGGCGAAGAAGGCCGACAAGGCCGAGGACGCTGCAGCCAACGACGCTTCTGCCTGAGCCGCTCGGAAACCTTAATCCGAACAATTGCGCCGCTCGGCCCTGTGCCGGGCGGCGCTTCTCTTTTCAGCGGCCTTTGCCGTGCTTATGTGGATGTCTCCTCAAGACAGCCACGATTCGCCGGTTTCAATCCGGCCTCTGCCACTCAAGGACATGTCCATGCTGCGCGATCCGATCGAGACCTACAATAATCTCGTCCCGATGGTGGTCGAGCAGTCGAGCCGCGGCGAACGCGCCTTCGACATCTATTCGCGCCTGCTGCGCGAGCGCATCATCTTCCTGACCGGCCCGGTCGAGGATTACTCGGCGTCGCTGATCGTGGCGCAGCTCCTCTTCCTCGAGGCCGAGAACCCGAAGAAGGAAATCTCCTTCTACATCAACTCGCCGGGCGGCGTGGTCACCTCGGGCCTGTCGATCTACGACACGATGCAGTTCATCCGCTGCCCGGTCACGACCTTGTGCGTCGGCCAGGCTGCCTCGATGGGCTCGCTGCTGCTCACCGCCGGCGCCAAGGACATGCGCTTCGCGCTGCCGAACGCCCGCATCATGGTCCACCAGCCTTCGGGCGGCTTCCAGGGGCAGGTCACCGACATCCTGATCCATGCCAAGGAGGTCGAGAGCCTGAAGCGCCGGCTGAACGAGATTTACGTCACGCACACCGGCCGCTCCTACGCGGAGGTCGAGGCGGCGTTGGAGCGCGACAATTTCATGACCTCCGAGGCGGCGCGCGAATTCGGGCTGATCGACAAGGTCATCGACAAGCGTCCGGAAGAGGCGGCCTGATAGCCTGCGACGTGCTGGCGCGCTGCCTGTGGGTTGGCTTCGCGGCGCACAGTGCGCATATTGCAAGGTAGCCGGCCCCATGATTGCATGGGGAATCGGACAGGCGCAGGGATGGTCCCCGGGTGCCCCGGCATGATCCGGTTGTGGATCACGCTCGATCCAGGACGTGCCGGAACGGGGCGTTAACCTGATGATCGTGAACTGGGCGCCTTATTATGACGGAGAGACGACGGTTGCATCCGCTTAAGGCTGATGTGACCTCGGGCTCCGAGAATGGAGATGGACGATGAGTAAGGTCAGCAGCGGCGATTCGAAGAGCACGCTCTACTGCTCCTTCTGCGGCAAGAGCCAGCACGAGGTTCGCAAGCTCATTGCGGGCCCGACCGTGTTCATCTGCGACGAGTGCGTCGAGCTCTGCATGGACATCATCCGCGAGGAATCGAAGTCCGCGCTGGTGAAGTCGAAGGACGGCGTGCCGACCCCGAAGGAAATCCGCAAGGTTCTGGACGATTACGTCATCGGCCAGGAGCACGCGAAGAAGGTCCTCTCGGTCGCGGTCCACAACCATTACAAGCGGCTCTCCCACGCGACGAAGCACAACGACGTCGAGCTGGCGAAGTCGAACATCCTGCTGATCGGGCCGACCGGCTCGGGCAAGACGCTGCTCGCGCAGACGCTCGCCCGCATCCTCGACGTGCCCTTCACCATGGCGGATGCGACGACGCTGACGGAAGCCGGCTATGTCGGCGAGGACGTCGAGAACATCATCCTCAAGCTGCTCCAGGCCTCCGACTACAATGTCGAGCGGGCGCAGCGCGGCATCGTCTACATCGACGAGATCGACAAGATCAGCCGCAAATCCGACAACCCGTCGATCACGCGGGATGTCTCGGGTGAGGGCGTCCAGCAGGCCCTGCTGAAGATCATGGAAGGCACCGTCGCCTCCGTGCCGCCGCAGGGCGGGCGCAAGCATCCGCAGCAGGAGTTCCTGCAGGTCGACACGACCAACATCCTGTTCATCTGCGGCGGCGCCTTCGCCGGCCTCGACAAGATCATCTCCAGTCGCGGCAAGGGCACCTCGATCGGCTTCGGCGCGACCGTCAAGGCGCCCGACGAACGCCGCAGCGGCGCGATCTTCCGCGAGGTCGAGCCCGAGGATCTGCTCAAGTTCGGCCTGATTCCCGAATTCGTCGGCCGCCTGCCGGTCCTGGCGACGCTCGAGGATCTCGACGAAGCCGCGCTGAAGACCATCCTGACCGAGCCGAAGAACGCTCTCGTCAAGCAGTATCAGCGCCTGTTCGAGATGGAGGACACCGAACTGACCTTCACCGACGAGGCGGTCGCCCTGATTGCCCGCAAGGCGATCGACCGCAAGACCGGCGCGCGCGGCCTGCGCTCGATCATGGAGGGCATCCTGCTTGAGACCATGTACGAGCTGCCCGGGCTCGAAGGCGTCGAGCAGGTGGTGATCGGTCCGGAAGCGGTCGAGTCGAAATCGCGCCCGCTCTTCATCTATTCGGAGCGCGAGGACGAGGCCAAGTCGGCTTCGGCCTGAGTCATCCACAGCATAGAAGTTGCGAACGCGCGCCCCGTGGCGCGCGTTTTGCGTATTGGGGCGTGGCGGCGCGGCGCCCGTGCCGCGCTGCGACAACCCGCCGGAGCCCGATGTCGAAAAGCGGTTACCGTGATCGAATCGGACCTCCGTGTTGCACTGCACGCTCGACGGCTTCGCTTGAAAGCCGGCGAGGAAGTCTCCACTTTAGGTCCACTCGCGAGAGTCGCATGCCTGTCGAGGGTGCGATGCGCGGGGGCGGGCAGAGTGAATGGTCGCTCTGGTCGCTTACGTCCGACGCCTACGCCCATATCGGGGTTCCGCCGGACGCAACCACAAAGGAAAAGTCATGACTGGCTCGGCGCCCCGCGCTCCTTTCGTTTCCGGTGAGACCGGCACCTACCCGGTTCTCCCCCTGCGCGACATCGTCGTTTTCCCCCATATGATCGTGCCGCTCTTCGTCGGCCGCGAGAAGTCGATCCGCGCCCTGGAGGAGGTCGTCAAGACCGACGGGCTGATCCTGCTCGCTACGCAGAAGAACGCCGGAGACGACGATCCGGAGACCAAGGACATCTATGAGATCGGCACGCTCGCCCGCGTGCTGCAGCTTCTGAAGCTGCCCGACTCCACCGTGAAGGTGCTGGTCGAGGGCGTCGGCCGCGCCAAGGCTATCGCCTACGTCGCCGACGAGGCCTTCTATCAGGCCGAGGCCACCGGCCTCGCCGAGGAGGAGGGCAAGAAGGTCGAGGTCGAAGCGCTCGGCCGCTCGGTCGTCAGCGAGTTCGAGAGCTATGTGAAGCTCAACAAGAAGATCTCGCCTGAGATCGTCGCGGCCGTCTCGCAGATCGAGGAGCCCAGCAAGCTCGCCGACACCGTCGCCTCGCATCTGGCGGTCAAGATCGCCGATCGTCAGGCGGTGCTCGAGATCACCCATGTCGCGCATCGGCTGGAGAAGGTTCTCTCGCTGATGGAAAGCGAGATGTCGGTGCTTCAGGTCGAGAAGCGCATCCGCTCGCGCGTGAAGCGCCAGATGGAGAAGACCCAGCGCGAGTACTACCTCAACGAGCAGATGAAGGCGATCCAGAAGGAGCTCGGCGACGGCGAGGAAGGCCGCGACGAGCTGGCCGAGCTGGAAGAGCGCATCGCCCGCACCAAGCTCTCCAAGGAGGCCCGTGACAAGGCCGTCGCGGAGATGAAGAAGCTGCGCCAGATGTCGCCGATGTCGGCCGAGGCGACGGTCGTGCGCAACTATCTCGACTGGATGCTCGGCATCCCCTGGGGCAAGAAGTCCAAGATCAAGAAGGATCTGGCTGCCGCGCAGGCGGTGCTGGACGATGATCACTTCGGCCTGGACAAGGTCAAGGACCGCATCGTCGAGTACCTGGCTGTGCAGCAGCGCACCAACCGGCTCGCCGGCCCGATCCTGTGCCTTGTCGGCCCTCCGGGCGTCGGCAAGACCTCGCTCGGCAAGTCGATCGCCAAGGCGACCGGCCGCGAGTTCGTGCGCATGTCGCTCGGCGGCGTGCGTGACGAGGCCGAGATCCGCGGTCACCGCCGCACCTATATAGGCTCGATGCCCGGCAAGATCATCCAGTCGATGAAGAAGGCCAAGACCGCCAATCCGCTCATCCTGCTCGACGAAATCGACAAGATGGGCCAGGACTTCCGTGGCGATCCCTCGGCCGCCCTGCTCGAGGTGCTCGATCCCGAGCAGAACGGCACCTTCAACGACCACTATCTCGAGGTCGACTACGATCTCTCGAACGTCATGTTCGTGACGACGGCGAACACGCTGAACATCCCGCCGGCCCTTCTGGACCGCATGGAGGTGATCCGCATCGCCGGCTACACCGAGGATGAGAAGACCGAGATCGCGCGGCGTCACCTGATCCCGAACACGATCAAGAAGCACGGCCTCGACTCCAAGGAGTGGTCGATCGACAACGACGCGCTGCAGACGCTGGTCCGCCGCTACACGCGGGAGGCGGGCGTCCGCAATCTCGAGCGCGAACTGTCCAACACGGTCCGCAAGGCGGTGAAGGACATCGTCCTGACCAAGAAGAAGAAGGTCGCCGTCACCAACGATGTGCTCGAGGAGTATCTCGGTCCGCCGCGCTATCGCTATGGCATGGCGGAAACCGAGGATCAGGTCGGTGTCGTCACCGGCCTGGCCTGGACCGAGGTCGGCGGCGAGCTGCTGACGATCGAAGGCGTCATGATGCCCGGCAAGGGCAGGATGACCGTCACGGGCAATCTCAAGGACGTGATGAAGGAATCGATTTCCGCGGCGGCATCCTATGTCCGCTCGCGGGCTGTCGATTACGGCATCGAGCCGCCCTTGTTCGATCGGCGCGACATCCACGTCCACGTTCCCGAAGGGGCGACCCCGAAGGACGGGCCGTCTGCCGGCATCGCGATGGCGACCTCGATCGTCTCGGTCCTGACCGGCATTCCGACCAACCGCGACGTCGCCATGACCGGCGAGGTCACGCTGCGGGGCAGGGTGCTGCCGATCGGCGGGTTGAAGGAGAAGCTCCTGGCGGCGCTGCGGGGCGGCATCAAGAAGGTGCTGATCCCCGAGGACAACGCCAAGGACCTGGTCGATCTGCCCAAGTCCGTGAAGGAGGGGATGGAGATCGTCCCGGTCTCGCGGATGGAGCAGGTGCTCCAGCACGCCCTGACGCGCCAGCCGGTGCCGATCGTCTGGGAGGAGGATCTCAAGGCGATCCCCGCCAAGGCGCCCGACGAGGACGCAGCGGGCCTCGTCGCCCACTGAGCGGCTTCGCAGGCCAAGAACGAATGGCCGCCGGCGCCCATCGCCGGCGGCTTTCTATTGGGGTAGGGGAGAGGGCGGCAGGGTTGCCTCTTTGTCCGCTTGCTGAGGCGACCTGCAGGCCTTAAACCCCGCACGGCAAAGGCCGTTAGCTAAGCAAGGGCGGTTAGCTCAGTTGGTAGAGCGTCTCCTTTACACGGAGAGGGTCGGCGGTTCGAGCCCGTCACCGCCCACCATGCATCGAACCATGCACTGGCGGCCGCCGAGCCCATCTGCTGGGCTCGCTTCACCGGGCCGGTACTTTCGCCATTTTTGGTGGAGACGCTGCGGCGCATGCGTTTCCGAAACCACATCCTCCGCCGCTTCACGCAAGTGTTGGCTGCAACTGGGTTAGCTGCCTTGGCCGGAGCGACGGGCGTCTCGTCGCAGACGCTGCTTCCCGATTCCTTTTTCGCCGATCGCCCGGCTTTCTCCCGCGCGGAGCAGCCGGCCAAGCCGGCAAGCTGCGAGAACGTCGCTGCCCAGCTTCCGGATTCGGTCCCTCGCGATTCGCGGGTCGACATGGCGATTGCCGGCAGGGTGACCCTGATTCAGACGGACGGGGCACTTTGGTATGTCGCGGTCTGTGCGGATCCGGGCGTACGCGTGCTCTGCGTGACCTATAGCGAGAATGACCTCAAGCTCGGCGACAATGTGGTGCTTCGCGGCGGATACAACCGTCAGGATCGTCGCCACGTCCTGCTCGATCCCTGCCTGACGTCAGCGCAATAGCCTCGCGCCGGGCCTGTGTCGCAGGCCTTGGACAGATATTTTTCCACCGTTCCGCTTTGTGCGGCACACGCGCTTGACACTTCCGGCCTGCCGCCATAATCCACACCTCGCTGACGGCCACCGCGCCTCAGTCGCCCTGCGCGGGCGTAGCTCAGTTGGTTAGAGTGCCGGCCTGTCACGCCGGAGGTCGCGGGTTCGAGCCCCGTCGCCCGCGCCACGTTTCTCCCTCATCACAACGGTGTGAAACGTGATCCGCCCCGATCGGGGCGTTGATCCCTTGCCGATACGGCAGCTCTCTTTAAACCTTCTCCAGCCCCGATCCTGCCGGATCGCTTGCCGCCCGGAGATAGCCATGCATCGCAGCTCAGCCGTCCTCCTGGCGATCGCCAGTCTGTTCTCGTTGCCCTCCGGCCCGGTGTTGGCCGACGAGATCAAGGTGCTGACCGCGGGCGCCTTCAAGCCGATCGTGCTGGCGGTTGCGGCTGCGTTCGAGAAGGACAGCGGTCACAAGCTCGTCATCGACAATGATACGGCGGGCGGGCTGCTGCGCCGAATCGGGGGCGGCGAGGCCTTCGACGTCGCCGTGCTGACCCCCGCCGCCGTGAAGGAACTCGTCGGCTCCGGCACGATCGCTGCGGCCACACCGGTCAATCTGGCACGCACCTCGGTCGGCGTCGCGGTCAAGGACGGGGCTCCCCGGCCGGATATTTCGACGGTCGCAGCCTTCAAGGCCGCGCTGCTGGCTGCGAGCAAGGTGGCCTATATCGATCCTGCGGCCGGCGGCTCCAGCGGCATCTATTTCTCGAAGCTGCTGGAGACGATGGGCATCGCGGACGCCGTCCGGGCGAAGGCCGTCCTCGTCCCGGGCGGACTCGTGGCGCAGCGTCTCGTCAGCGGCGAGGCTGATCTTGCCATCCACCAGATCAGCGAGATCCTGGCCGTGCCGGGCGCCGTGCTGGTGGGGCCGCTGCCGGCGGAGATCCAGAGCTATACGGTCTACACCGGCGGCCTGGCAGCGGCCGGCTCCAGGCCCGATGCCGCGAAGGCATTCCTGGCTTTCCTGTCGAGTGATGCCGCCAGACGCGTTCTTGCCGAGAAGGGCATGGAGCCCGCGCCCGAGTGAGGCGCCTCACCAGGGGCGGCGCGGCCCGGTGTCGATGTGCAGGATGCCGTTCCAGTAGACCTTGTGCCCGCCGACCTCCGGCAGGACGCGAACCCATTCCAGAACGCTGCGCGGCCGCACGCCCGGCACCCGGAAATCCATCGCCTCGCAGCGCTTGTGATAGGAGCCGCGCCGCGCCCGCCAGGGCGGCCGCCAGGTGGAGGTCACCTTCACCGCGCCGTACTTGTCGGAAATCCTCGTCAGGATGAGCTTCAGTCGCGGCGGCAGGCAGGCGATCGACGTGCCCGGATCCGTCGAGATGCCCGGCCTGTCCGGCTGCTCGTTCGGATCGAACTCCGGTTCGGCTCCGGCTTTCTGGCCCGGCGTCAGTTGCGGCCATTCCGGGCCCTGATCCTCGTCGGGCTCCGCCGTCATCGGCGAGGTCGCATCGGGGGCAGGGGCTTTGGAGGCAGGGGCTTTGGAGGCAGGGGCTTCGGAGGCAGGGGGTTCGGAGGGAGCGGCTTCGAGGGCCTGGGCGGGCGGCGGCACCACGATGGGCGCAAGTGTCAGGCTGCTCGGCAGGTCGAGGTCGAAGGGCCGCTGCGGCGGGAGAGGGGCCCGCATCATCTGGCCCTCCTGCGCAGCAGCGCCCGTGACATGCAGCACGCAGGCGAGCGCCAGCATCGATCCGGCTGGAATGGGAAGCCGCATGTGGCTCAGGGGGCGGGAGCGGGCATGAAGACGGCCCGGGTCTCGGCGCCGACGAGCGGGGCTTGCGGGGATTTCGCGCAGAGCGCGATGAGACCCGCCGGCGCCGCCGTGATCTTCTCCAGGTCGAGCAGGGGCCGCATCGCGCTTCCCGCGAAATAGCCGGCGAGCCAGAGCGAGAGCTGTGTCTGGTCGTTCTCGCTCATCGCGGTGAAATCGGCGCAGCTCGCCCGCGTCAGGTCGACACCTTCGGCATGGGCGCCGATGGGCGCGCATATCGGCGCCATCAGCAGCGCCGTCGCTGCGAGCAAGGGTGCGAGGAAGGGCCTGGCGAGCCGGGTCATGAGGGCGCCTTTCTCGAAAAGCGTAGCCTGCGCCACGAAGAATCGATTCGCCGCGAGTGTGTCGCGTCGCGCCGGCATCTGCCAGCCGGAAGCCGCCGATATGACTAAGAAATCCGGTGCGCGCGATGGGAGAGCCGCGGCAGGGCCCGGAAATCGGGCATATCTGCGTCAGGCTCAACCCGGCTGCGCGATTGTGCGGCGCGGCAGAGTCTTGCTTCATTCTAATGCAAGGTCTAATCGACACGAACGGCGCGCCGCCGTCGTCCGTTTGAAGCGGGATCGTCCATGCAAGCTCTTCAAGTGCCATCCCTGCTGAACGACTATCTGCCGCTGGTGCTGTTTCTCGCCGTGGCCGGGGTGATCGGCCTGGCCCTGCTGATCGCGCCCTTCGCGATCGCCTATTCCAACCCGGACCCCGAAAAGCTCTCGGCCTATGAATGCGGCTTCAACGCCTTCGACGATGCGCGCATGAAGTTCGACGTTCGCTTCTATCTGGTGGCGATCCTGTTCATCATCTTCGATCTCGAGGTCGCCTTCCTGTTCCCCTGGGCGGTCGCCTTCGGTGGGCTCGGCTGGTATGGCTTCTGGTCGATGATGATCTTCCTGGCCGTGCTGACGGTCGGCTTTGTCTATGAGTGGCGCAAAGGTGCGCTGGAGTGGGACTAGCTGTCATCTCGCAGGCGCAAGGCTCGCGATATATCTGACGGTTACGGTTCACGAGGATACTGGAATGGCAACAACAGCGATCGATCGCGGTGATCCGCTCGTTGCACCCGCGCCCAAGGGCCTGCTCGGGCCCGATGGACGGCCGGTCGGCCATCGCGATCCGTTCTTCACCGAGATTAACAGCGAGCTCGCCGACAAGGGCTTCCTCGTCACGGCCACCGACGACCTGATCAACTGGTCGCGCACCGGCTCGCTGATGTGGATGACCTTCGGGCTCGCATGCTGCGCCGTCGAGATGATGCAGCTCTCGATGCCGCGTTACGACGTCGAGCGGTTTGGTTTCGCGCCGCGCGCCTCACCGCGCCAGTCCGACGTGATGATCGTGGCGGGCACGCTGACCAACAAGATGGCGCCTGCGCTGCGCAAGGTCTACGACCAGATGCCCGAGCCGCGCTACGTCATCTCGATGGGCTCCTGCGCCAATGGCGGCGGTTATTACCACTACAGCTACTCGGTGGTGCGCGGCTGCGACCGCATCGTGCCGATTGACATCTATGTGCCGGGCTGCCCGCCCACGGCGGAGGCTCTGCTCTACGGCGTGCTGCTGCTGCAGAAGAAGATCCGGCGCACGGGCACGATCGAGCGCTAGGACGAAAGGCGTCATGGTCGGGCTTGACCCGACCATCTCCTGACGGAGAGGCGCGGGGTTAAGACGGGATTGGGCTCGATCCTGCATGAGATGCTCGGGGCAAGCCCGAGCATGACGCGGGCGAGCAACGAAGGTTAAGACGATGAGCGAAGCGCTCGTAGCACTCGGCGAAGAGATCAAGGCGGCACTGCCCGGCGCCGTGACGGAGGTCGTCATTGCCTTCGGCGAGCTGACGGTTCACGCCGAGGCGGCCTCGATCCTGGAGGTCATGCGGACGCTGTACAGCGATCGGCGCTTCCGCTTCGTGAACTTCACCGACATCGCCGGCGCCGACTATCCCGGCCGCGAGAAGCGTTTCGACGTCGTCTACCACCTGCTGGCGCCCTATTCGAACCACCGCATCCGGGTGAAGGTCCAGACCGACGAGGCGACTCCGGTCCCGTCCGTGATCGAGGTCTTCCCGGCGGCGAACTGGTACGAGCGCGAAGCCTATGATTTCTACGGCATCCTGTTCTCGGGCCATCCCGATCTGCGCCGCATCCTCACCGATTACGGCTTCGAGGGGCATCCGCTGCGCAAGGACTTTCCGCTGACCGGCTTCGTCGAGGTCCGCTACGACGACGAGCAGAAGCGCGTCGTCTATGAGCCGGTGAAGCTCAATCAAGAGTTCCGCAACTTCGACTTCTTGAGTCCATGGGAAGGGACGGATTACGTCCTGCCCGGCGACGAAAAAGCGAAGACGGCCTGATCGGAGCCGGACATGACAGAGCACAACATCCGGAACTTCTCGATCAATTTCGGCCCGCAGCACCCTGCGGCCCACGGCGTTCTGCGCCTCGTGCTGGAACTCGACGGCGAGATCGTCGAGCGCGTCGATCCCCATATCGGCCTGCTGCATCGCGGCACCGAGAAGCTGATCGAGGCCAAGACCTATCTCCAGGCGCTGCCCTATTTCGACCGGCTCGACTATGTCGCGCCGATGAACCAGGAGCATGCCTATTCGCTCGCGGTCGAGAAGCTGATGGGCGTCACAGTGCCGCGCCGCGGCCAGCTCATCCGCGTGCTCTATTCCGAGATCGGCCGCATTCTCTCGCACATCCTCAACGTCACCACGCAGGCCATGGACGTCGGCGCGCTGACGCCCCCGCTCTGGGGCTTCGAGGAACGCGAGAAGCTGATGATCTTCTATGAGCGCGCCTGTGGCGCGCGCATGCATGCGGCCTATGTCCGGCCCGGCGGCGTCCACCAGGACCTGCCGACCTCGCTGATCCACGACATCGCCGAATGGTGCGACCCGTTCCTGCAGGTCTGCGACGACCTCGAGGGGCTGCTCACCGACAACCGCATCTTCAAGCAGCGCAATGTCGACATCGGCGTGGTCGATCTCGAAACCTGCTGGAAATGGGGTTTCTCCGGCGTCATGGTCCGCGGCTCCGGCGCCGCCTGGGACCTGCGCAAGTCGCAGCCCTATGAGTGCTACGAGGAGATGGAATTCGACATCCCCATCGGCAAGAACGGCGACTGCTACGACCGCTACTGCATCCGTATGGAAGAGATGCGCCAATCGGTTCGCATCATGAAGCAGTGCTGCGAGAAGCTGCTCTCGGCCGATGGCGGTGGCCCGGTCTCCTCGCTCGACGGCAAGATGGTGCCGCCCAAGCGCGGCGAGATGAAGCGCTCGATGGAAGCGCTGATCCACCACTTCAAGCTCTATACCGAAGGGTACAAGGTACCCGAGGGCGAGGTCTATGCCGCCGTCGAGGCGCCCAAGGGCGAGTTCGGCGTCTATCTCGTCTCGGACGGCACCAACAAGCCCTATCGCTGCAAGATCAAGGCTCCGGGCTTCGCCCATCTCCAGGCCATGGACTTCATGTGCCGCAAGCACATGCTGGCGGACGTCTCCGCGATCCTGGGCTCGCTGGACATCGTGTTCGGGGAGGTCGATCGGTGAACCGTCCAGCCGTCATGGTCGGGCTTGACCCGACCATCTCTTGCCGAATTGAGAACCTGTCCCAGCGAGTCCGAGATGCTCGGGACAAGCCCGAGCATGACGCGCGTGGAGTGAACTGAACCATGTCCGTCCGTCGTCTCGCCCCCGATCACGTCCAGCCAGCCTCCTTCGCCTTCGACGCGGCGAATGAGAACTGGGCCGACCAGCAGATCGCCAAATATCCAGAAGGCCGTCAGGCCTCCGCCGTCATCCCGCTGCTGTGGAAGGCGCAGGAGCAGCACCATGGCTGGGTGCCGCGCGCCGCGATCGAGGAGGTCGCGCGCAAGCTCGGCATGGCGCCGATGCGCGTCATGGAGATCGCGACCTTCTACACCATGTTCAACCTGCAGCCGGTCGGGCAGCACTATGTCCAGCTCTGCGGCACGACGCCCTGCGCCCTGCGCGGCGCGGAAGCGCTGAAGAAGGTCTGCGAGGACGTCATCGGCCCGCAATCGACCGTGACCGCAGACGGCAAGCTTTCCTGGCTCGAGGTCGAATGCCTCGGCGCCTGCTGCAACGCCCCGATGGCGCAGATCAATTTCGACTATTACGAGGATCTGACGCCCGCGAATTTCAAGGCCCTGCTGGAAGACCTGCGTCACGGCCGTCCGACCAAGCCAGGCCCACAGAACGGCCGCACCGGCTCGGAGCCGCTCGGCGGCGGCGAGACGCTGAAGGATCCGGGCCTCTATGACGGCTCGATGATCGGCGCCGGCGACTGGCAGAAGCGCGTCACCGAGCAGCGCAAGGCCGCAGCCGAAGCCGCTGCAGCGAAGGCGGCCGCCGAGGCGGAAGCCAAGAAGGCAGCGGCTGACGCGGCAGCGACGGGCACGGCCGGGCCGACCGACATCAAGGAAGCGCCGGCGCCGGCCGCCGCAAGCCCGGGCAGGCCGAAACCGTCCGACCCCGCCCAGCCGTCGGGCCGGGCGCAGGACACGCCCTCGGCCGCGAGCGACACCATCAAGGATACGTCGGCCAAGGATATCTCGGCCAAGACGCCGGCGCGCCGTCCGCGGGCTGCCAAGCCCACAGACAAGCCGGTGAAGTGAGGCGAAGACGATGCTTGCTGATCGCGACCGGATTTTCACCAATCTCTACGGCCTTCACGACCTGTCGCTGAAGGGCGCCATGGCGCGCGGCGCCTGGGACGGCACCAAGTTCCTGCTCCAACAGGGCAGGGACTGGATCATCGACGAGATGAAGCAGTCCGGTCTGCGCGGGCGCGGCGGCGCCGGCTTCCCGACCGGGCTGAAATGGTCGTTCATGCCCAAGGTCAATGACGGGCGCCCGCACTACCTCGTCGTCAATGCCGACGAGTCGGAGCCCGGCACCTGCAAGGATCGCGAGATCATGCGCAACGACCCGCATACGCTGGTCGAGGGCTGCCTGATCGCCTCCTTCGCGATGGGCGCGCACGCCGCCTACATCTACATCCGCGGCGAATACATCCGCGAGCGCGAGGCGCTGCAGCGCGCGGTCGACGAGGCCTATGAGGCCAGGCTCATCGGCAAGGACAACATCCACGGCTATCCCTTTGACCTTTATGTCCATCACGGCGCCGGCGCCTATATCTGCGGCGAGGAGACGGCGCTTCTTGAGAGCCTCGAGGGCAAGAAGGGCATGCCGCGGATGAAGCCGCCATTCCCCGCGAATGTCGGCCTCTATGGCTGCCCGACCACCGTCAACAACGTCGAATCGATCGCCGTTGCGCCGACGATTCTGCGCCGCGGAGCGGCCTGGTTCTCCTCGCTGGGCAATCCCAACAATGTCGGCACCAAGCTCTTCTGCATCTCGGGCCATGTGAACAAGCCCTGCAATGTCGAGGAGGTGATGGGCATCCCCTTCCGCGAGCTGATCGACCGGCATTGCGGCGGCATCCGCGGCGGCTGGGACAATCTCAAGGCGGTCATCCCCGGCGGTTCGTCCGTGCGCATGGTCCCGGCCGAACAGATCATCGACACGCCGATGGATTTCGACTCGCTTTCGAAGCTGCGCTCCGGCCTCGGCACGGCGGCGGTCATCGTGATGGACAAGTCGACCGACATCGTCCGCGCCATCGCCCGCATCAGCCATTTCTACAAGCATGAGAGCTGCGGCCAGTGCACGCCCTGCCGCGAGGGCACCGGCTGGATGTGGCGCGTCATGGAGCGCATGGCCCAGGGTCGCGCCCAGAAGCGCGAGATCGACATGCTGCTCGACGTCACCAAGCAGATCGAGGGCCACACGATCTGCGCGCTCGGCGACGCCGCTGCCTGGCCGATCCAGGGCCTGATCGCGCATTTCCGTCACGAGATCGAACAGCGCATCGACGACTATGCCGCGAACCCGCACAGCGAGCCTGTGCGCCTGATGGCGGCGGAGTGAGACCATGGCGCATCTGACGAAAGCCTGTCCGATCTTGCCAGCCGCTGACGTTGCAGCGACTGCCGCCTGGTATCGCGACAAGCTCGGGTTCGAGCTTCATCTCGACCATGGCGATTATGCCATTCTCGTCCGTGATGGCATCGAACTGCATTTCTGGCAGTGCGAGGACCGCAATATTGCGGAGAATTCCTCGGTTTATCTGCGGGTCGAGGACATCGACGGCATGCATGCCGCCCTAAGTCGCGCGTCGGAAGGCGGCCGCATTGCTCCGGTCACGGATCGCGAATGGGGCATGCGCGAGTTCTACGTCTGGGATCCGAACGGCAATCTTCTTCGCTTCGGCGTGCCATCGGCCGCGCGTAAGATCGCCTGAGGGGAATTGAGCGAATGACCAAACTCCTCATCGACGGCATCGAGGTCGACGTTCCGCCGGAGTATACCGTGCTCCAGGCCTGCGAGGCTGCGGGCGCCGAGGTGCCGCGCTTCTGCTTCCACGAGCGGCTCTCGATCGCCGGCAATTGCCGCATGTGCCTCGTCGAGGTGAAGGGGGGCCCGCCGAAGCCGCAGGCCTCGTGTGCCATCGGCGTGCGCGACCTGCGCCCCGGCCCCAATGGCGAGCCGCCGGTGATCTCGACCAAGTCGCCGATGGTCAAGAAGGCGCGCGAGGGGGTGATGGAGTTCCTCCTCATCAACCACCCGCTGGATTGCCCGATCTGCGACCAGGGCGGCGAATGCGACCTGCAGGACCAGGCCATGGCCTATGGCGTGGACAATTCCCGCTATGCGGAGAACAAGCGTGCGGTCGAGGACAAGTATATCGGTCCGCTGGTCAAGACCTCGATGACGCGCTGCATCCAGTGCACGCGCTGCGTCCGCTTCACCACGGAAGTCGCCGGCGGCCAGGATCTCGGCGCCATCGGCCGTGGCGAGGACATGGAGATCACGACCTATCTCGAGCAGGCGATGACCTCGGAGCTCCAGGGCAACGTCGTCGATCTCTGCCCGGTCGGCGCGCTGACCTCGAAGCCCTACCAGAACAAGGCCCGCCCCTGGGAGCTGACCAAGACGCAGTCCATCGACGTGATGGATGCCGTCGGCTCGGCCATCCGCGTCGATTCCCGCGGCAAGGAGGTCATGCGCATCCTGCCCCGCCTGAACGAGGCGGTGAATGAGGAGTGGATCTCCGACAAGACCCGCCACATCGTCGACGGCCTGCGCACCCAGCGGCTCGACCGGCCCTATATCCGCCAGAACGGCGCGCTGCGCCCGGCGAGCTGGAACGAGGCCTTCGCGCTCATCGCCGAGAAGGTGAAGGCGGCGACGCCTGCGAAGATCGGCGCCATCGCCGGCGATCTCGCCGCGATCGAGGAGATGTTCGCGCTCAAGAGCCTCATCGCCTCGCTCGGATCGGCCAATCTTGACGCCCGCCAGGACGGCACGAAGCTTCATCCGAAATTCGGCCGGGCGTCCTATGTCCTCAACGCCGGCATCGCCGGCCTCGACAACGCGACCTCGCTGCTGATCATCGGCGCCAATCCGCGCCGCGAGGCGCCGATTCTGAACGCACGCATCCGCAAGCGCTGGCTGCGCGGCGACTTCAAGATCCAGGTGATCGGCGAGCGGGCCGACCTGACCTATGATTACGATTACCTCGGCGCCGGCGCCGAGACGCTTGCCGATCTGGCCGGCCGCACTGAGAAGGCCGGCGAGCGGCCGATGGTGCTGGTCGGGCAGGGCGCCCTTGTCCGCGCCGATGGCGAGGCCGTTCTGTCGCTGGCGGTCAAGGCCGCACAGGCGCTGGGCGCCGTCTCCGAAGGCTGGAACGGCTTCGGCGTGCTCCACACCGCCGCCGCCCGCGTCGGCGCGCTCGATCTCGGCTTCGTGCCGCAAGAAAATGGTCTCGATGTCGCCGGCATGGTCGCGCCGGGTGCGCTCGACGTGCTGTTCCTGCTCGGCGCCGACGAGGTCGAGGTGCCCACAGGTGCCTTCGTCGTCTATCAGGGAACGCATGGCGACAAGGGCGCGCATCGCGCCGACGTCATCCTGCCGGGTTCTGCCTATACCGAGAAGTCCGGCACCTATGCGAACACCGAAGGCCGCGTGCAGATGACCGACCGCGCCACCTTCCCGCCGGGCGATGCCCGCGAAGACTGGGCGATCCTGCGTGCGCTCTCGGGCGCGCTCGGCAAGACGCTGCCCTTCGACTCCCTGTCCGGCCTGCGCAAAGCGCTCTACGAGGCGCATCCGCATTTCGCGGCGCTCGACGTGCTGCAGGCGGCGGATAGCGCCGGGCTCGGTCCGCTCGCCAGTGTCGGCGGCAAGGCCGACAAGTCAGGCTTCGTCTCGACGGTCGCCGATTTCTACCAGACCAACCCGATCGCGCGCGCTTCCGCCGTGATGGCCGAATGTTCGGCGCTGGCCTCTGGCCGGCTTCAGCAGGCGGCGGAGTAAGCGGCCATGAACTGGGACCTCGTCCTCGATCTCGCGATCATCCTCGGCAAGAGCCTGCTGCTGCTGGTCTGCCTGCTCGTCTTCATCGCCTATATCCTGCTCGCAGACCGCAAGATCTGGGCGGCGGTGCAGCTCCGGCGCGGCCCCAACGTGGTCGGGCCCTTCGGCCTGTTCCAGAGCTTCGCCGACCTGCTGAAATTCGCCTTCAAGGAACCGATCATCCCGTCGGGCTCCAACAAGGGCGTCTTCCTGCTCGCCCCCTTCATCTCCTGCCTGCTGGCGCTCGGCGCCTGGGCGGTGATCCCGGTGGCGGAAGGCTGGGCGATCGCCGATATCAATGTCGGCATCCTCTACATCCTCGCGATCTCGTCGCTGGGCGTCTACGGCGTCATCATGGCCGGCTGGGCCTCGAACTCGAAATACCCGTTCATGGGCGCGCTGCGCTCGGCCGCGCAGATGGTGTCCTACGAGGTCTCGATCGGCTTCGTCATCATCACGGTTCTGCTCTGCGTCGGCTCGCTGAACCTCACCGCCATCGTCGAGGCGCAGAATACGAAGGTCGGTCTCTTCGGCTGGTACTGGCTGCCGCTGTTCCCGATGTTCGTGGTCTTCTTCATCTCGGCGCTGGCCGAGACGAACCGACCCCCCTTCGACCTGCCGGAAGCGGAATCGGAGCTCGTCGCGGGCTACATGGTCGAGTATTCTTCGACCCCGTATCTGCTGTTCATGCTCGGCGAATACGTGGCGATCATGACCATGTGTGCGCTGACCACGATCCTGTTCCTCGGGGGCTGGCTGCCGCCGTTCCCCGTAGCGCCCTTCACCTGGCTGCCGGGCGTGTTCTGGTTCGCGCTGAAGGTCTGCCTGGTCTTCTTCATGTTCGCGATGGTGAAGGCCTTCGTGCCGCGCTACCGCTACGACCAGCTCATGCGGCTGGGCTGGAAGGTGTTCCTGCCGCTGTCGCTGGTCTCGGTCGTGGTGGTCGCCTTCGTGCTGCAGGTCACGGGCTGGGGCCCGGTGCGCTGATGGGCGTCTCGCCCGGCCTGATCGGCGCGCTGATCGGGCTCGTGGTGGGGCTGGTGGAATACAGGATCGTTTCGGCACTGGTCATTGGGGGCCTGCGCCGAACCGATCAGTCGAAGACGCAGGCGGAGCGCGACGACTATGAGCGCCGCATCCGCTGGGTCAGGGCCGCGCTGGTCGTCTTGATGATCGGCGTCACGCCCGTGCTGGGTTATGTCATCGGCCAGACGGTGTTTGGCTGAGTTGGAAGGACGAAGGCTATGTCGCTCGCACAAGCCGCCAAGGGCCTGCTGCTGAAGGAGTTCGTCGGCGCGTTCGCGCTGTCGATGCGCTATTTCTTCAAGCCGAAGGCGACCCTGAACTATCCCTTCGAGAAGGGCGTGCTCTCGCCGCGCTTCCGGGGCGAGCATGCGCTGCGCCGCTATCCCAACGGCGAGGAACGCTGCATCGCCTGCAAGCTCTGCGAGGCGATCTGCCCGGCGCAGGCGATCACCATCGAGGCCGGTCCGCGCCGCAATGACGGCACGCGCCGCACGACGCGCTACGACATCGACATGACCAAGTGCATCTATTGCGGCTTCTGCCAGGAGGCCTGCCCGGTCGATGCCATCGTCGAGGGGCCGAACTTCGAATTCGCCACCGAGACCCGCGAGGAGCTGTTCTACGACAAGGACCGGCTGCTCGCGAACGGCGCCCGCTGGGAGCGCGAGATCGCGCGCAACATCGCGATGGACGCGCCGTATCGCTGAGACGGCTCGGGCAGACCCGTCGCGCGGTTGTGACTGCGGACGGGCCTGACTATAGACGCTCCAAACTGCGCCTCGACGAGAGTCGGGCGTGATTGAAAACGAGAGCCGCCCGCAGGGGCGGAAAGGCTGACCGAGATGAATGCCGCAGCGGCTTTCTTCTATCTGTTCGCAGGCGTCACCGTCGCTTCGGCGTTCATGGTGGTGACCTCGCGCAACCCCGTTCACTCGGTGCTCTTCCTGATCCTGGCCTTCGTCAACGCGGCAGGGCTGTTCATGATGCTCGGGGCCGAGTTCCTGGCGATGCTGCTGATCGTCGTCTATGTCGGCGCGGTCGCGGTGCTCTTCCTCTTCGTGGTGATGATGCTCGACGTCGATTTCGCCGAGTTCCGCCAGGGCTTCCTGAACTACCTGCCGATCGGCGCGCTGATCGGGCTGATCTTCGCGGTCGAGCTTTTGCTGGTCGTCGGCGCCTGGGTCATCGACCCGCAGATCGTCAAGGCGCCGGTGGCGGCGATTCCCGCCGGCATCACCAACACCGAAGCGCTCGGGCGGGTGCTCTACACCCAGTATGTCTACTATTTCCAGGCGGCCGGGCTCGTGCTGCTGGTCGCCATGATCGGCGCCATCGTGCTGACGTTGCGCGACCGCGTCGGCATCAAGCGCCAGAACATCCCGGCGCAGAATGCGCGTACCAAGGAAGGCGCGATGGAGGTCCGCAAGGTCGCCTCCGGCGCCGCCCTGCCGGAGGAGACGGTCTGATGATCGGACTTGGCCATTACCTCGCCGTCGGCGCGATCCTGTTCACGCTGGGCGTGCTGGGCATCTTCATCAACCGCAAGAACGTCATCGTCATCCTGATGTCGATCGAGCTCATCCTGCTCGCGGTGAACCTGAACTTCGTCGCCTTTTCGAGCTTCATGAACGACATCGTCGGACAGGTCTTCGCCCTGCTCGTGCTGACGGTTGCCGCGGCCGAGGCCGCGATCGGGCTCGCCATTCTCGTCGTCTACTTCCGCAACCGCGGCACGATCGCGGTGGAAGACATCAACATGATGAAAGGCTGAGGCGTAAGCACGCGCCCGGAACCGCCCCATGTATCACGCGATCGTCTTCCTCCCCCTGATCGGCTTCCTGATCGCTGGCCTCTTTGGCCGGCTGATCGGCGCGCGCGGCTCGGAGATCGTCACCACCTCGCTGCTGGTCGTCTCGGCCGTGCTGTCCTGGATCGCGCTCTTCAGCGTCGGCTTCGGCTCCGGCACGACGCGCGTCCAGGTCGCGACCTGGCTCGCCTCCGGCAATCTGCAGGTCGACTGGGCCTTCCGCGTGGACACGCTGACGGCGGTGATGCTGGTCGTCGTCAACACCGTCTCGTCGCTCGTGCATCTCTATTCGATCGGCTACATGCACGAGGATCCGCACCGGCCGCGCTTCTTCGCCTATCTCTCGCTCTTCACCTTCGCCATGCTGATGCTGGTGACGGCCGATAACCTCGTGCAGATGTTCTTCGGCTGGGAGGGCGTCGGTCTGGCCTCCTATCTGCTGATCGGCTTCTGGTACCAGAAGCCCTCGGCGAACGCCGCGGCGATGAAGGCCTTCATCGTCAACCGCGTCGGCGATTTTGGCTTCCTGCTCGGCATCTTCATGGTCTTCGTGCTGACGGGCTCGGTCGCCTTCGAGAGCATCTTTCCGCAGATCGCAGGGCTCACCGAGCGCAGCTTCCGCTTCCTCGGCTATGACTGGAACGCGCTGACGCTGACTGCGCTGCTGCTGTTCATGGGCGCCATGGGCAAGTCGGCGCAGTTCCTGCTTCACACCTGGCTGCCGGACGCGATGGAGGGCCCGACTCCGGTCTCGGCGCTGATCCATGCCGCGACCATGGTCACCGCCGGCGTCTTCATGGTCGCCCGGCTCTCGCCGATCTTCGAATTCGCCCCGGTCGCGCTGACCGTGGTCATCGTCATCGGCGCGACCACGGCCTTCTTCGCCGCGACCGTCGGCCTCGTGCAGAACGACATCAAGCGCGTCATCGCCTATTCGACCTGCTCGCAGCTCGGCTACATGTTTGTCGCGATGGGTGTCGGCGCCTATTCGTCGGGCATCTTCCACCTCTTCACCCACGCTTTCTTCAAGGCGCTGCTGTTCCTCGGCGCTGGCTCGGTCATCCACGCGATGCATCACGAGCAGGACATGCGGAACATGGGTGGCCTCAGAAAGCACATCCCGCTGACGGCCGCCGCCATGACGATCGGTACGCTGGCACTGACCGGCTTCCCGCTCTTCGCCGGCTATTTCTCCAAGGACGCAATCATCGAGAGCGCCTATGCAGCGGTCGCGCATAAGGGCTTCGCCGCGTCCTACGCCTTCGTCCTGCTGGTCGTCGCCGCCTGCTTCACCTCCTTCTATTCCTGGCGCCTCTACTTCATGACCTTCGAGGGCCAGCCGCGCTGGGGCCATGGTCACGATGACCACGCTCATGCCGCACACGGCCATGACGACCATGCCCATGCCGCGCACGGCCACGACGATCACGGCCACGGCCATGACCACACGCCGCATGAGAGCCCGCTTTCGATGCTGATCCCACTCGCCTTGCTGTCGCTCGGCGCGGTCGCGGCCGGCTTCGCCTTCAAGGAGGCGTTCATCGGCCACGACTACGAGCACTTCTGGAAGGCTTCGCTGTTCACCGGCAAGGACAACCACATCCTGCACGAGATGCACGAGGTTCCCGGCTGGGTGATCGCATCCCCCTTCATCGCGATGGTGCTGGGCTTCGTGGTCGCGCTCTACATGTACATCCTTCGTCCGGACGTGCCCGGCAGGCTCGCGGCGGCCAACCCGGTCCTGTACCGCTTCCTGCTCAACAAATGGTATTTCGACGAGATCTACGACTTCCTGTTCGTGAAGCCGGCGATGTGGATCGGAAAGTTCCTCTGGAAGAAGGGCGACGGCTTCGTCATCGACGGCATGGGCCCCGATGGCGTCTCGGCCCGGGTCGTCGACGTGACCAACCGGGTCGTGCGGCTCCAGACCGGCTATCTCTATCACTACGCCTTCGCCATGCTGATGGGCGTCGCAGGCTTCGTGACCTGGTATCTTGTGGCGCGCGGGTGAGATGATGTTCGGTTTCGGTATCCTCACCGGTCTTCTCGTCCTGCCGCTGGTCGGCGCGGCCTTCATCCTGGCGCAGCGTGGCGACGAGGCTTCGGTCGAGTCCAATGCCCGCTATGCGGCGCTCGCCGCGACGGTTGCGACCTTCGTGCTGGCCTGTTTCGCCTGGGCGCAGTTCGACCCCGCCAATCCCGGCTTCCAGATGGTCGAGACCCATGCCTGGGTCTCCGACGCGATCAAGTTCAAGCTCGGCGTCGACGGCTTCTCCTTCCCCTTCGTGGTGCTGACCGCCTTCCTGATGCCGTTCTGCATCCTGGCGTCCTGGCACTCGATCACGAAGCGGGTGCGCGAATACATGGTCGCGTTCCTGATCCTGGAGACGCTGATGATCGGCGTCTTCGTGGCGCTCGACCTCGTGCTGTTCTACCTGTTCTTCGAGGGCGGCCTGATCCCGATGTTCCTGATCATCGGCATCTGGGGCGGCAAGCGGCGCGTCTACGCCTCGTACAAGTTCTTCCTCTACACGCTGCTCGGCTCGGTGCTGCTGCTGCTCGCGCTGATGGCGATGTACTGGAACGCCGGCACTACCGACATCCCGACGCTGCTGGCGCACAAGTTCCCGGCGAACATGCAGACCTGGCTCTGGCTCGCCTTCTTCGCCTCCTTCGCGGTGAAGATGCCGATGTGGCCGGTCCACACCTGGCTGCCCGACGCCCATGTCGAGGCACCCACCGCAGGCTCGGTCGTGCTGGCCGCGATCATGCTGAAGATGGGCGGCTACGGCTTCATCCGCTTCTCGATCCCGATGTTCCCGGAGGCGTCGGCTTACTTCGCCTCCTTCGTCTTCGCGCTCTCCGTCATCGCCATCGTCTACACCTCGCTGGTGGCGCTGATGCAGGAGGACATCAAGAAGCTGATCGCCTACTCCTCGGTGGCCCATATGGGCTTCGTGACGATGGGCCTTTTCACGCTGACGACGCAGGGCATCCAGGGTGCCATGTTCCAGATGGTCAGTCACGGGCTCGTCTCCGGCGCGCTCTTCCTCTGCGTCGGCGTGATCTATGACCGCATGCACACCCGCGAGATTTCTGCCTATGGCGGACTGGTCAATCGGATGCCGGTCTATGCGGTGGTCTTCATGGTCTTCACCATGGCCAATGTCGGCCTTCCCGGTACGGCCGGCTTCGTCGGGGAGTTCCTGACGCTGATGGGCGCCTTCAAGGCCAACCCCTGGGTCGCCTTCATCGCCTGCTCGGGCGTCATCCTCTCGGCGGCCTATGCGCTCTGGCTCTATCGCCGCGTCGTCTTCGGCGAATTGGTCAAGCCCGAGCTCAAGGACATCATGGATCTCGACCGGCGCGAGATGGCGATCCTTTTGCCGCTCGTCCTGCTGACGATCTGGTACGGCATCCGTCCGGGCACGATCCTCGACGCCTTCGCCGCGCCGACCGAAGCCCTCATCAAGAACTATCAGGCCGCACTCACCGCCGCGAAAACGGCGATGCTGGCCATTCAGTAAGGTCTCGCAGGATGGCTCTGCCCGCTCTCGGCCCGGCGCTTCCGGAAATCATTCTCGCCATCGGCGCCATCGCAATGGTGCTTTTCGGCGCGATCCGGGGCGAGCGCTCGACGCGCCTGCTCGAAGGCGCGGCGCTGGCCCTGTTCGCGCTGGCGCTCGTGCTCGTGCTGTCCGGCGAGGGCAGGGTGCTGACCTTCAATGACGGCTTCGTCGTCGACAGCTTCGCCCGCTTCTTCAAGGTGCTGACCCTGCTCGGCGCCGCCGCGGCGATCCTGCTTTCGTCGGATGCCTTGCGCCGCGACGGCTCGATGCGCTTCGAGTTCCCGATCCTGGTCGTGCTGTCGACGGTCGGCATGATGATGATGATCTCGGCCAACGATCTCATCAGCCTCTATGTCGGCCTCGAGCTGCAGTCGCTGGCGCTCTATGTCGTCGCCGCCTTCGACCGCGACAACGAGAAGTCGACTGAAGCGGGCCTGAAATATTTCGTCCTCGGCGCGCTGTCCTCAGGCATGCTGCTCTATGGTTCCTCGCTGGTCTATGGCTTCACCGGCACGGTGAATTACAGCGGTATCGCTGCCGCCGTGCAACACGGCCATCCCGGCATCGGCCTGATCTTCGGCATCGTCTTCATCGCCGCCGGCGTGGCGTTCAAGATCTCCGCCGTGCCGTTCCATATGTGGACGCCCGACGTCTATGAGGGTGCCCCGACCCCGGTCGCCGCCTTCTTCGCCTCCGCCCCCAAGATGGCGGCGATGGCGATGGTGGTGCGTATCTTCATCGGCGCCTTCCCCGGCGCGCTGCATGAATGGCAGCAGATCATCATCTTCATCGCGATTGCCTCGATGGCGCTCGGCGCCTTTGCCGCGATCGGCCAGAGCAACATCAAGCGCCTGCTCGCCTATTCCTCGATCGCGAACATGGGCTACGCGCTGGTTGGTCTCGCCGCGGGCACGGCGGGTGGCGTCCAGGGCGTGCTCGTCTACATGGCGATCTATCTGGCGACGACGCTCGGCGCCTTCGCCTGCGTGCTGCTGATGCGCCGCGACGGCAAGGCGGTCGAGGAGATCGGCGAACTCGCAGGGCTCTCGCGGACCAATCCCTGGATGGCCTTCGCGTTGTCGATGATGATGTTCTCGCTCGCCGGCATCCCGCCGCTCGCCGGTTTCTGGGCGAAGTTCTACGTCTTCCTCGCCGCCATCGACGCCAGGCTCTATGTGCTGGCCGTCATCGGCGTCGTGACCAGCGTCGTCGGCGCCTACTACTATCTGCGCCTCGTCAAGGTGATGTATTTCGACGACGCCAAACCCGCTTTCGAGAAGGGCGATCTCGGCGTGCGCGCCGTGCTGCTGGTCTCCGCGATCTTCGTGCTGGCGCTCTCGCTCCTGCCGGCACCGCTGCTGAATTCGGCAGCGGCGGCGGCGAAGTCGCTGTTCTGAGCTTGGTGGGCGTGATGCTCGGGCTCGACCCGAGCAACTCTTGCCGGAGATTCTCGGGTCTTCGCTACGCTGCGCCCGAGAAGGACGTTGGCGCTTGGGGCCGTTCTCCGCAGTGATGGTGTTCCGACATGCTCGGTGAAGCCGCCCGCGCTGCCGGCTATCGGCTGATCGTCCGCGACGAGGTCGGCTCGACCATGGAAGAGGCGCGCCGCGCGCTGGCCCAGGGCGATCCCGGCAAGCTCTGGATCGTCGCCCGCAGCCAGAATGCCGGGCGCGGCCGCCATGGCCGGCAATGGACCTCGCCGCCCGGCAATCTCTACGCCAGCCTGCTGCTGGTCTCACCCTGCGAACCGGCGCTCGCGCCGCAGCTCGGCTTCGTCGCGGGCCTCGCTTTGCACGACGCCGCCGCCAGGGTCACGGGGCTGGCTCCGCCGCGGCTGGCATTGAAATGGCCGAATGATCTCCTGGTCGACGACGCCAAATGCTCTGGCCTGCTGCTCGAAGGTGAGAGCCGGGCAGGGCAGTTCAGCGTCGTCATCGGCCTCGGCATCAACATCGCCTCCTGCGCGCAGGGGACGCCCTACCCGGCAAGTTTCCTGCAGGCCCATGCCCCGACCGTGACGATCGAGGGCACGCTGGTCGCGCTCGGCGAGGCCTGGGCCGCCCGCTTCGCGACATGGCAGGCCGCGGGAGGCTTCGGCCCCATCCGGCAGGCCTGGCTCGAACGCGCCGCCTTCCTCGGCCAGACCATCACGATCAGGCCCCCCGAGGGCACCGTCAGCGGCGTCTTCTCCGGCATCGACCCGAGCGGGCGGCTGCTGCTCGAAACCCGGGCCGGGCTGCGCCAGTTCGATGCCGGCGATCTGTTCTTCGGGCAGTTAGAGCACGAACCGTCGGGCCGCTGACCCACGTCGCTGCGAGCGCAGGCAAGCAATCCAGAACGTCTCGCTCGACGCCCCCTGGATGGCTTCGCTGCGCTCGCAATGACGACATGCCGCCGCTATGGAGACCTGCTCCGTGGCGTGTTAGGGCTCGCCCTCAAATCCGGTGCCGCCAGGCGCCCCGCTCCAGTCAGGATTGCCCGTGTCCCGTTCCCAAGACCAGCTCGTTTTCGTTCCTCTCGGTGGCCTCGGCGAGATCGGCATGAATGCCGCTCTCTACGGCTTCGGGCCGGAAGGGCGACGGAAATGGATCCTGGTCGATTGCGGTCTGTCCTTCGCCGGCCCGGAAGTGCCGGGCGTCGACATCGTGCTGCCGGACCTGCGCTACATCATCGAGGAACGCGCCAACCTGCTGGGCATCGTCATCACCCACGCCCATGAGGACCATATCGGCGCGCTGGCCGCGCTCTGGCCGAGCCTGCGCGCCCCGGTCTACTGCACGCGCTTCGCCGCCGGCCTGCTGGCCACACGCCGGCTCTCGGAGCCCGGTGCGCCGAAGGTGCCGATGAACGTCGTCGCCCAGGGCGGGCGCGTGACGCTCGGCCCCTTCGACATCGAGTTCATTCCGGTCGCGCATTCGATCCCTGAATCGAACGCGCTCGCCATCCGCACGCCGGTCGGCCTCGTCGTCCATACCGGCGACTGGAAGATCGACCCGACCCCTCAGGTCGGCCTGCCGACCGATGAGAAGCGCCTGCGCGAACTTGGCGACGAGGGCGTGCTGGCGCTGGTCTGCGATTCGACCAACGTCATGCGCGACGGCACCTCGCCGAGCGAGGCCGATGTCAGTGCCAAGCTCAAGGAGCTGGTCCATTCGGCGCCGGGCCGGGTCGCCGTCACCACCTTCGCCTCGAACGTCGCGCGCCTGCGCGCCGTGGCGGAGGCTGCGATGGCCGACCAGCGCGAGGTCGTCGTCGTCGGCCGCGCCATGGACCGCGTCATCGATGTCGCGCGCGAATGCGGCTATCTCGACGGCATCCCGGCCTTCCGTTCGGCCGACACCTATGGCTACCTGCCGCGCGACAAGGTCGTGGCGCTTCTGACCGGCAGCCAGGGCGAGCCGCGCGCCGCGCTCTCGCGCATCGCCTCCGACGACCATCCCGAGATCACCCTGACGCCGGGCGACCGCGTGATCTTCTCCTCGCGCACGATTCCCGGCAACGAGAAGGCCGTCGGCGCGATCCAGAACGCGCTCGCCCGCGACAATATCGAGATCATTACCGACAGGACGCATCTGGTCCATGTCTCCGGCCATCCGCGCCGCGAGGAAATGGCCCGGCTCTATGGCTGGCTGAAGCCGAAGATCGTCATCCCCGCCCATGGCGAGGACCTCCACCTCTCGGAGCATGCGATCTTCGCGCGCGGCCTCGGGGTCAAGACGGTGGTGCGCGCCGGCAATGGCGACGTCGTCGCGATCACCGCCGACGGTGCCAGCAAGATCGACGAGGTCACGCATGGCCGGCTCTATCAGGACGGCAACCTGCTGGTGAACGCGCTCGAGAAGACGATTCCCGAGCGCCGCCGCCTGTCCTTCGTCGGCATGATCTCGGTGGCCGTCGCCATCGACGAGAAGGGTGGGCTCGCTGGCGATCCCGAAATCGCGGTGCTCGGCCTGCCGCCCTATACGCGCGACGGCACCGGCTTCGACGAATATGTCGCCGATGCCGTGTCCGAACTGATCGATGGCATCCCGAAGGCGCGCCGCCGCGATCCGGAAGCGCTTCGCAACGCGCTGGAGCGCGGCCTGCGCAGCGCCGTCAACGAGGAGTGGGGCAAGAAGCCGCTGGTGCACGCGCTGGTGATCGAGGTTTAGGATCGGCCTGGAGCCAGAGGGGAGCGCAAGCATGATCGGACGCCTCAACCATGTCGCCATCGCCGTGAAGGATCTCGCGGCGGCGACCGCGCTCTATCGCGACACGCTGGGCGCGCGCGTCTCCGAGCCACTGCCGCAGCCGGAACACGGCGTCACCGTCGTCTTCGTCGAGTTGCCGAATACCAAGGTCGAGCTCCTGGAGCCGCTCGGCGCCGACTCGCCCGTGGGCAAGTTCATCGAACGCAACCCCGACGGCGGCATCCACCACATCTGCTACGAGGTCGACGACATCATCGCCGCCCGCGACCGTCTCAAGGAAACAGGCGCCCGCGTCCTCGGCACCGGCGAGCCGCGCATCGGCGCCCATGGCAAGCCGGTCATCTTCCTGCATCCTAAGGACTTCACCGGCACGCTGGTCGAACTCGAGCAGGCCTGACGCTAATGGATCAGTCCCCGATCACATTCCTTGGCGAGCCGGAACCGGGCTCAGCCCGCCCCTTCAGCGCCGCGACGCTCGCCGGCGGCCTCATCTTCGTCTCCGGCCATTCCGCACCGCATGATCCGGCGCAGGGCATTCATCGCGGCGAAACGCCGGCCGAGGAGGTCCGCAATGCGCTGGCCAAGGTCGCCGGTATCCTGACTGACGCCGGCAGTTCGCTCGAGCGCGTCGTACAGATGACGATGCTGATCACCGACCCGGCCGACTATGCCGCCTGCAACGCCGAATATGTGAAGCATTTCCCGGGCGGATTGCCGGCGCGCCATACCGCCCGCTTCGGCGTGCCGACGCAGGCGAAGGTCGCATTCTCCTGCATCGCCCTGGCGGGCGACGCCGCCGGGAACCAGCCGTCATGACCGTCGCCGGGGGACTAGCCGTCTATTTCGTCATCTGGTGGACCGTGCTTTTCGCCGTGCTGCCCTTCGGCGTCCGCAGCCAGGCAGAAGCGGGCGAGATCACGCAAGGCACCGAGCCGGGAGCGCCCACGCTGCCGGGCCTGCTGCGCAAGGCACTGATTACCACTGTCATCGCCGCGGTGGTTTTCGCGATCGTCTGGTATGTCTGGGCGAGGTTCGATCTTTAGAGCAGGTGACGAACGCTAGGGCAGGTGAGCTGCGCCGCGCGTTGGTGCACATATCCGGGAAATGCAGGGGCTGGTCGCCGGACAGCAGACAAAGAAAAAGGCAAGGCCGATGCCTTGCCTTCTCTAGTCTGTTTTTACCGCAGTAACGGCGCGCGTCTGTTTGCGTGCGACTCGTATACTAGGCGGGCGTTTGTCCTCCCGAGACCTGGTCCGCGGCGCTTCGTCCAGCAAAGCGTGTCCAGCAAGGATTTGATAACCGATTGCGACAGTCCTGTCATCACTTTAGGCACTTCTAGCCTGATCTTTTTGCAAAATTATTCTCCGCTGCACTTGTGCGGTGCAGCATCGCGTGATTCGCGACCCTTTCGCGCCTTGTTCCGGCCAAAGGATGCCGCTACGACCCGCTGGGACACGGATTCCCGCCGGATCGTCGGCGGCCATGGAGATGACAATGCTGCGCAGCTCGCTTGCTACCCTCGCCATCCTGGCGTCGCTCGGCTTCGCCCAGATGCCTGCCCGGGCGCAGGCGCCGGACCCGAACAACACGCTGATCCTCGAGACCAAGGATGGCCCGGTGACGATCCGGCTGCGGCCCGATCTCGCGCCCAAGCATGTCGCCCAGATCAAGGCGCTGACGAAGAAGGGCTTCTATGACGGCATCGTCTTCCATCGCGTCATCGACGGCTTCATGGCCCAGACCGGCGATCCGACCGGCACCGGCACCGGTGGCTCGGAACTGCCCAACATCAAGGCCGAATTCACGCCGACCCCGTACAAGGTCGGTTCGGTCGGCATGGCCCGCTCCCAGTCGCCCGACTCCGCCAATTCGCAGTTCTTCATCTGCTTTGAGGGCTGCGGCTCTCTGACCGGCCAATACACGCTCTTCGGCGAGGTCGTCTCGGGCATGGATACCGTCCGCAAGATCAAGAAGGGCGCGCCCGGCAGCGGCCAGGTCTCTGGCCCGGACAAGATCGTCCGCATGCGCCTGCAGGCTGACGCCAAGTAACGGGACGAGAGCGGAGGGCAGGGCATGCGCGCCTGGGCGCTGATGGCTGTCGCGGCGGTCCTGTCCGTCGCTGCTCATGCCTCGGCGCAGGAGACGACGGATATCGGCCGGCCGCCGCCATCTGGCTCGCAGAATCCTGTCCTGCCGCCGCCGTCCGGCTCGCAGAATCCCGTTCTGCCGCCTCCCTCCGGGCAGCGCTATGTGCCCGGCGTGGGCGGCCGCTTCGGAGGCGATGATCAGCCGGGGCAAGAGCATCGCCCTGTCCGCCCTCCGCGCATGTCGGGGGGCGGCGAGATCGGCGTCGCTGGTGCGCTCGCGCCGAACACTCCGGTCTTTCAGGGCGCTACACTCGAACGCCTTGCCGATATCGCGCCGGCGCTGCGCAGTTGCTGGACGCCGCCGGTCATCGAGGGTCCGAATGCCGGTGCGATGGCGACGGTCCGGTTCAGCCTGCGTCGTGACGGCTCGCTCTTCGGTCAGCCGCGCGTGACGTGGGAGACCAAGCAGACCGATCCCGATCTGCGCCGGCGCTTCACCGATTCCGTCGTCGCGGCGGTTCGCGCCTGCACACCAATGAGGTTGTCCCCGCCGCTGGGAGCGGCTATCGCGGGGCGACCTTTGTCCATCCGCTTCCACGGCCGAGCGCCGTCAAATGAAAGGCCGATCTGATGTCCCTCGATCCCGAGAACACCCTCGTCATGGAAACCACCAAGGGCAAGGTGGTCATCAAGCTGCGTCCTGATCTCGCCCCGAACCATGTCGAGCGCCTGAAGACCTTGGCTCGCCAGGGCTTCTATGACGGCATCGTCTTCCATCGCGTCATCGACGGCTTCATGGCGCAGGTCGGCTGCCCGCATGGCACCGGCACCGGCGGCTCGGACCTGCCCGACCTGGCGCAGGAGTTCAACGCCGAGCCGCATGTCCGCGGCGTCTGCTCGATGGCCCGCTCGCAGAACCCGAACTCGGCCAACAGCCAGTTCTTCATCGTCTTCGATGACGCGCGCTTCCTCGACAAGCAGTACACCGCCTGGGGCCAGGTCGTCGAAGGCATGGAGATCGTCGACACCATCAAGCGCGGCGAGCCCGTGCGCGATCCCGACTCCATCGTCTCGATGAAGGTGCTGGCCGACGTGGCCTGAGCCCTGTCGTGGATGTCGGACTCTTCGATTTCGACCTCCCCGAAGATCGCATCGCGCTGAGGCCAGCCAGCCCACGCGATGCGGCGCGTCTTCTCGTCGTCAGGCCGGATGCGGCCGAACCTTTCGAGGATCGCGGCATCCGCGACCTCGTCTCGCTGCTGCAGCCCGGCGACGCGCTGGTTCTCAACGATACGCGGGTGATCCCGTCGCGGCTGCATGGCCGGCGCTATCGCGGCGAGGCCTCGGCGCGGATCGAGATCATGCTGCACAAGCGCGAGAGCGAGGATCGCTGGCGTGCTTTCGCCAGGCCGGCCAAGAAGCTGGCGATCGGCGAGACCATCACCTTCGGCGATGATTCCGAGGGCGTTGCCTGCGAACTGGGACGATTGCAGGCGGAAGTCATCACCAAGGCGGAAGGCGGCGAGGTCGAACTGCGCTTTGCCCTTAGCGGCGCCTATCTCGACGAGGCCATCGCGCGCTTCGGCGAACTGCCGCTTCCACCCTACATCGCCGGCAAACGTCCCACCGACGAGGCGGACGCGGCCGATTACCAGACCATGCATGCCCGCGCCGATGGGGCGGTTGCGGCACCGACGGCGGGCCTGCATTTCACGCCGGATCTGGTCGCCGCGCTCGAAGCGCGCGGCGTGACGCGCCATCTGGTCACGCTTCATGTCGGCGCGGGCACCTTCCTGCCGGTCAAGGCGGAGGATACCGACGCGCATCGCATGCATGCCGAATGGGGCAGCGTCTCCGCCGAGACGGCCGCGGCGCTGAACGCGGTCCGGGAACGGGGCGGGCGGATCGTCGCGGTCGGAACCACCTCGCTGCGCCTGCTCGAAAGCGCTACGGGCGAGGATGGCGTCATCGCGCCGTTCAGCGGCGACACGGCCATCTTCATCACGCCCGGCTATCGCTTCCGGGCGGTGGACCTGCTGCTGACCAATTTCCATCTCCCGCGCTCGACGCTGTTCATGCTCGTCTCGGCCTTCTGTGGCCTCGATCTGATGAAGCGCGCCTACGCGCATGCGATCGCCGAGGGTTACCGCTTCTACTCCTATGGCGACGGCAGCCTGCTCCATCGAGCTAAGACCTCCTGAGCTCGGACGAAGCCTCGCGGCGCTCGCAATCGCGGTCGGCTGTAGGGAACGGCGAGGAAAGTCGTGTTCCGGCTCGCCATTGCCCGGTGAAAATGCTACCCGGCACCACCACACAGGAATTCTGACGGACCATGGCCGATATTTTCCGCGAGATCGATGAGGAGGTCCGCCGCGACAAGGCGGCGGAGCTTTGGAAGAAGTATGGCTGGGTCGTCACCGGCCTCGCCATCTTGGCCGTTCTCGCCGTCGCCGGCTGGCAGTTCTGGCTCCACCGCGAGCAGCAGGCTTCGCAGGTCGTCGGCGCGCGGCTCGAAGCAGCGCTGAAGGCCTCGCGCGACGGCAATGGCACGGAAGCCGAGACGATCCTGGGTGAACTCGCCGCGAGCGCACCGGCCGGCTATCGCCAGATCGCGCGCTTCCGCCTCGCCGCCGAGACGGCCAAGCGCGATGCCGCCGCCGGCGCCACCGCCTTCGACGCGCTGGCCAATGACGGCTCGCTGACGCAACTCTATCGCGACCTTGCCCGCCTGCGCGCCGGCATGCTGCGCGTCGACCTGGTGCCCTACGCCGAGCTAAGGACGGCGCTGGAGCCGCTGGCGACGCCGCAGGGCGCTTGGCGCCATTCGGCCCGCGAATTCCTCGGCATCGCCGCGCTCAAGGCCAATCTCTTCGACGATGCCGGCCGCTGGTTCGACGCCATCGTCACCGATCCGCAGTCGCCCTCCGTGCTGCGCCAGCGCACCGAACTCTACCTCGCCTTGGTGCGCGGCGGCCCGGTCCAGACCAAGAACTGAAGCATAGAAGATTAGACGCCGTCATCCCGGGCGACCGCAGGGAGACCCGGGATCCATGCCTGAGCCTCGCCATGCTGCGCTCCGGCATGGATTCCGGATCGGCGCCGCATTCGCGGCTTGTCCGGATGACGGCGCAACAGGATATGAAAATAGAATGACCGCCACCGTCGCCATCATCGGCCGGCCCAATGTCGGCAAGTCGACGCTGTTCAACCGGCTCGTCGGCAAGAAGCTCGCGCTCGTCGACGACCGGCCGGGCGTGACGCGCGACCGACGCGAGGGCGAGGCCTCGCTCGGACATCTGCGCTTCAACATCATCGACACGGCCGGCCTCGAGGAGGCCGATCCCGCCTCGCTCGCCGGCCGCATGCGCGCGCAGACCGAGACGGCCATCGCCCAGGCCGACGTCATCCTGTTCATGATCGACGCCAGGCTCGGCCTGACGCCGATGGACCAGCCCTTCGCCGAGCTCGTGCGCAAATCCGGCAAGCCCGTCATCCTGCTCGCCAACAAGGCCGAGGGGAAGAAGGGGCTGGACGGCATCTTCGAATCCTATGCGCTGGGCCTTGGCGACCCCGTGCCGTTCTCCGCCGAGCATGGCGAGGGCACCTCCGACCTGCTCGAAGCACTCGCGCCTTACGTCGATGTCGAGCCGGAGGAAGAGGAAGCCTTCGACGAGAGCTATGGCGACAAGAAATGGGTCGATGCGCCGGCCGCCGTCAGCGACGAGGACGAGGAGTACAACGACCCCAACAAGCCGCTGCGCGTCACCATCATCGGCCGCCCCAATGCCGGCAAGTCGACGCTGGTCAACCGCATGATCGGCGAGGATCGGCTGCTCGTCGGTCCCGAGGCCGGCATCACGCGCGACACCATCTCGGTCGACTACGAGTGGCGCGGGCGTCCCGTGAAGCTCTTCGACACGGCGGGCATGCGCAAGCGCGCCCGCATCGAGGAAAAGCTCGAGAAGATGTCGGTGCAGGACGCGCTGCGCGCGATCCGCTTCGCCGAGGTCGTGGTCGTGCTGCTCGACTCGACCATTCCCTTCGAGAAGCAGGACCTGACGCTGGTCGACCTCACCGAGCGCGAGGGCCGCTGTGTCGTCATCGGCCTGAACAAATGGGACCTCGTCGCCGACAAGAACGGCCTGCTGGCCGAGCTCAAGGAAAAGGCGGGGCATGTCCTGGCGCAGGTGCGCGGCGTGCCGATCGTGCCGCTCTCGGGGCTGGCCGGCGAAGGCATCGACCGGCTGATGCAGGCGGTCTTCGGCGCCTATGACGTCTGGAACCGCCGCGTCTCGACGGCGAAGATCAACCGCTGGCTGGAAGGCGTGCTCTCGGCCCATCCGCCGCCGGCCGTGGCCGGCCGGCGCATCAAGATCCGCTACATGACGCAGGCCAAGGCTCGCCCGCCGACCTTCGCGCTGTTCGGCAACCAGCTCGACCATCTGCCGGTGTCCTACACCCGCTATCTGGTCAACAACCTGCGCGAGGCCTTCGATCTACCGGGAACGCCGATCCGCCTGCACACGCGCGGTGGCGAGAACCCCTACGACAAGAACAAGCGCGCCGGGTGAGGCGCTGCCGTCATGCTCGGGCTTGACCCGAGCATCTCATGCAAGAGATTCTCGGGTCTGCGCTTCGCTCCGCCCGAGAATGACGCGGCTGCAATCACCCCGGCATCTGCGGGCTGAGGACCTTGCCCTGCGGGAAGTCGAAGATCTTTCCGGTCTGCGCCCAATCCGGCGAGGCGATCGCGACCAGATGCGGCGCCAGATCTTCCGGCGTCTTCAGGGTCAGCGGATCCTCTCCCGGCATCGCTTCGGCCCGCATGCGGGTCCGCAGCGGCCCCGGATTGACCATCATCACCTTCAGCGGCGTCGTCACGGTTTCGGCGGCGTAGGTCCGTCCCATCGCCTCGACGGCGGCCTTGGAGATCGAGTACGGCCCCCAATACGCCAGGCATTTATGCGCCGCGCCCGAGGACATCAGGATCACGCGGGCAGCGTCGGACGCCTGCAGCGCCGGTTCGACCGACTTCAGCAGGCGCCAGTTCGCGGTGACATTGGTGTCGAACACCTTCGCCCATTCCTTCGGCGAGGCGTGGGTCAGCGGCGAAAGCGGGCCGAGGATGCCGGCATTGGCCAGAAGGATATCGAGCTTGCCCCAGCGCTGGACCAGGGCCGGACCCAGCTTCTCGATGGCAGGGGCATCGCTGAGATCGAGCGGCACCAGTGTCGCCGTGCCGCCGATCGCGCGGATCTCGTCGTCGAGTTCCTCGAGCGCGCCGCTGGTGCGGGCGAGCGCGACGACATGGGCCCCTGCTTGCGCAAAGGCGAGCGCAGCCGCCCGCCCGATGCCGCGCGAGGCGCCGGTGACGAGCGCGACGCGCCCTTCCAGAGGCTTGGTCATGAATGTCCCTGAGGTTCAGCCGGCCTCGGCCAGCAGCGAGATCTGCTGCTTGGCGCTCTCGCCGACCACATCGGTCAGCGAGGTCGGGTAGTCGCCGGTGAAGCAGTGGTCGGTGAATTGCGGCCGGACGGGGTCACGCCGCTCATGGCCCATGGCACGATACAGCCCGTCGATCGAAATGAAGGCCAGCGAATCGGCGCCGACGAACTGACGCATCTCCTCAAGCGTATGGGTCGCGGCGAGCAGTTTCTCGCGGTCGGGCGTATCGATGCCGTAATAGTCGGGATGGGTGATCGGCGGCGAGGAGATGCGGAAATGCACCTCGCGCGCGCCGGCCTCGCGCATCATCTTCACGATCTTGAACGAGGTCGTGCCGCGCACGATCGAATCGTCGACCAGAACGATGCTCTTGCCCTCGACGACCGAACGGTTGGCCGAATGCTTCAGCTTCACGCCGAGCTCGCGGACCTTCTGCGTCGGCTCGATGAAGGTGCGCCCGACATAGTGGTTGCGGATGATGCCGAGTTCGAAGGGGATTCCGCTCGCCTGCGCGAAGCCGAGCGCGGCCGGCACGCCGGAATCCGGCACGGGCACGATGACATCGGCATTCGCCGGGGCTTCGGCTGCGAGCTGGGCACCCATCGCCTTGCGGCGCTCATAGATGCTGCGGCCCTTCACGATCGAATCCGGCCGGGCGAAATAGATGTACTCGAAGATGCAGGGCCGCTCCGGCGTCGCTGGGAAGGGCTTGTGGCTCTCGATGCCGCTCTCCGAGATGACGACCACTTCGCCGTTCTCGATCTCGCGGATGAACTTGGCGCCGATGATGTCGAGCGCACAGGTCTCCGAGGTCAGGATCGGTGCGCCGTCGAGCTCTCCCAGCACGAGCGGCCGGATGCCGAGCGGATCGCGCGCACCGATCAGCTTCTTGTTGGTGATGCCCACGAAGGCATAGGCGCCCTCGATCTGGCGGATCGCCTCGACGAAGCGCTCGACGAAGCGTGGCTTGCGGCTGCGCGCGACGAGATGCAGCAGCACCTCGGTGTCCGAAGTCGACTGGTAGATCGCGCCGTCGCGCACGAGGTTGCGCCGCAGCGTCAGGCCATTGGTCAGGTTGCCGTTATGCGCCACCGCGAAGCCGCCGCCATGCAGCTCGGCGAAGAGCGGCTGGACGTTGCGCAGGATGGTTTCGCCGGTCGTCGAATAGCGCACATGGCCGATCGCCTGCGTGCCCTTGAGCTTCTCGATGACCGAGGCTTCCGAGAAGGCATCGCCGACGAGGCCGAGACGCCGTTCCGACTGGAAGCGCGATCCGTCGAAGGAGACGATGCCCGCCGCCTCCTGGCCGCGATGCTGGAGCGCGTGCAGGCCGAGCGCGGTGAGAGCGGCGGCATCGGCGTGGCCGAAGATGCCGAACACGCCGCATTCCTCGCGCAGGCGGTCGGCATAGGGATCGAAAGCGGCCTCAGTCTCGGTCTTCGAGATCATCTCAAGGCTCCATGCGCAGGGACGGATATGTCTTTACGCGCGAATTAGGGACGTGTTGGGGCAGGCGTTGTCGGGCGGGTGGCGTCGATGGCGCGCTGGAGCGCCTGTCGATCGGCGGCGTTGGGCACCTCGGTGCGGCGCTGCGGGTCGGTGCCAGAGGGCGTTCCTGGCGTCGCAGGCTGGCGCGGCTCCTCGGCCGGTGCGTCGGTCGGCTCTGACCCCGTCTTCGGCTTGAGCAGATTCTTGACGAAATCGGCGTTGACGTCGTGCGGCAGCATTGCCAGCAGCGAACGCCCGGTTTCCTCGAGCATCGGCTTGGCCTTGGCGTCCTTGGCCCAGGCCGGCATGTTCTTGTCGCCCATCAGCGCGGCGAAGAAGAGATAGCCGATCACGGCGAGCAGGACGCCGCGCCCGGCGCCGAACACGAAGCCGAGCGTGCGATCGAGCGCGCCGATGCGCGAATCGAGCACGAAATCCGAGATCCGCGCCGTCACCAGCGAGACGACGATCAGCGTCACCAGGAAGAGCGAGGCGATCGAGGCGATCAGCGCGATCGTGTCGTTGGGGATGTACTGCTTCAGGATCGGCAGCATCTGCGGGTGAAACACCCATGCCACCGCCGCCGCTGCCGCCCAGGAGGCGATCGCGAGCACCTCGCGCGTCAGCCCGCGCACGGCGGCCAGCAATGCCGAGATCAGAACCACGCCGATGACGACGAGATCGAGGATGGTCACAGGCATGGATGAGCCGCTTCTTTATGGTCTCGGAATGGCCTGCAACAGATGGGCTGGCCGCATCGGTTTTGCTATACGCGCTCGCGCCGTCTGCGTCACTATTGCGGCGCCGTCATTTCACATCTCTGCGAGGGGCGCGCGCGGCGATATCGGCAACGAGTTCCGTGACATGGCCGAAACGCCTCAGGTTCAGGCCGTCACCGTTGCCGGCATCGGCGCCGCCCGACGGCATCAGGGCCGCCTCGAATCCGAGCTTGGAGGCCTCGCGCAGCCGCGCGGCGGCGACCGAGACCGGCCGGATCGCCCCCGACAGTGCGATTTCGCCGAAATAGACCGATTCGCTCGGCAGGATCGCGCCCGTGAGCGATGAGACCAGCGCAGCGGCCACCGCGAGATCGGCGGCGGGCTCGTTCACCCGCAAGCCGCCGGCGACGTTGAGATAGACGTCGTGTTGCCCGAGCCGAAGACCGCCATGCGTTTCCAGCACGGCCAGCACCATCGAAAGCCGGCTGTTCTCCCAGCCAACGACGGCGCGGCGCGGCGTGCCGAGTGAGGTCGGTGCGACAAGCGCCTGGATCTCGACCAAGACCGGGCGCGTGCCCTCGATGCCGGCGAAGACGGCCGCACCCGGCGCCGCTTGGTCGCGCCCCGCAAGAAAGAGCGCGGACGGGTTGGACACTTCGGAAAGACCCTTCCCCGTCATCTCGAAGACGCCGATCTCGTCGGTCGCGCCGAAGCGGTTCTTCTGCCCGCGCAGGATGCGGAAGGCATGCGCGCCTTCGCCCTCGAAGGAGAGCACCGCATCGACCATGTGCTCGACCACGCGCGGCCCGGCGATCTGGCCGTCCTTGGTGACATGGCCGACCAGGATCATGCAGGCGCCGCTGGTCTTGGCGTAGCGGATCAGCGCCTGGGCCGAGCCGCGCACCTGCGTGACGGTGCCCGGCGCGCTCTCGACCTCGCCCGACCACATCGTCTGGATCGAATCGATCACCACGAGGGCAGGGCGGTTGCCCTGGCCCAGCGTTGCGATGATGTCCTCGACATTGGTCTCGGCCGCGAGATCGACCGGCGCGTCGGCCAGGCCCATGCGGTCGGCGCGCAGGCGCACCTGCCCGGTCGATTCCTCGCCCGAGACATAGACGACGCGCCGGCCCGACAGGGCGAGCGCCGCGCAGGCCTGCATCAGCAGGGTCGATTTGCCGATGCCGGGATCGCCGCCGATCAGCAGCACCGAGCCGGGCACGAAGCCGCCGCCGGTGACGCGGTCGAGTTCCCCGATCCCGGAGACGATGCGCGGCGCATCCTGGGTGTCGCCCTTCAGGCTCTCCAGCGCGAAGACGCGTCCGCGCGCCTTGCCCGACGAGCCGCGCGCTCCGGGGATGGGCGCGGACTGCGCCTCTTCCGATAGGGAGGACCAGGTTCCGCAGGCATCGCATTTCCCCTGCCAGCGGTGATAGACCGCGCCGCAGGCCTGGCAGGTATAGGTGGGGCCGCGTTTAGCCATCGCTACGCTGTCATTCCGGGGCACGGCGCAGCCGTGAACCCGGAACCCACGACGGGACGCAACCGGTCGAGAGCGCTCGCCCGGTCGTGGGTTCCGGGTTCTTCGCCGGCGCGAAGCCCCGGAATGACAGCAGCGTCGCTCACATCAAAGCCCGACATAGCGGCGCGCATGACGCCGGCCGAGATTGGTCAGGATTTCGTAGCCGATGGTCTTGGCTCCGGCACCGACAGTCTCGAGATCGAGCGGTCCGCCGATCAGCGTGACCGGGTCTCCGCGCTTGGCTCCGGGGGATGGGAGTTCCGTCACGTCGACGATGATCAAGTCCATCGAAACCGTGCCGACGAAGGGGCAGAGGATGCCGCCGATGACTGCCGAGCCGCCGGTTCTGGCATCAGTCCAGCTCGCATTGCGCGGATAGCCATCGGCATAGCCGAGGCAGATCGTGGCGAGCCGGCTCTTGCGCTTGGCGGTCCAGCGCCCGTTATAGCCGACCTGCACGCCGGCCTCGACCTCGCGGACCTGGATGATCCGCGACTCCAACCCGATGACGGGGAGCATCGGATTCGGTTTGCCGGGAGTCGGGTTGCCGCCATAGAGCGCATATCCCGGCCGGGTCAGCTCGTAGGACGGACAGTTCCTGAGGAAATGCCCGGACGAGTTCTTGAGCGAGGCCGGGAGGCCCGGAAAGGCAGCCGCGATCTCGGCGAAGGCCGCGATCTGGCGAGCATTGGCCGGGTCTGTCTCGTCTTCGGACGAGGCGAAATGGCTCATCACCAACCCGATGCCGGCAGCGGTGATGGCGCCGGCCTTTTCGCGCGCCAGATTCAGCCCTTCGCCGGGCCACAGGCCCAGCCGGTTCATCGCCGTGTCGACATGCAGAGCGGCTGGCCGGGCATTGGCCCCTGTCTGCCGGAAAGCTGCCCATTCGAGCAGTTCCTCATGCGAGCCCAGCACCGGCGAGAGTTCGTGCTCGGCAAAGACGTCGCAATGGCCGGGCAGGAGCCCATTGAGGACATAGATCGTCGCTTCCGGAGCGACGCTGCGGGCGCGGATGCCCTCGGAGACATGCGCGACGAAGAAGCTCCGGCAGCCGGCTCGCGACAGCGCCGTGACCGCGGGCTCGATGCCGATGCCATAGGCGTCCGCCTTGACCACGGCGCCCGCTTCAGTGCCGGCGCGCTCGCCGAGCGCGCGCCAGTTCGAAACCAGCGCGCCGAGATCGACGGTCAGCGTGGCGCCAAAAGCCCCGGAATTGGCATCGGAGACAGGGGTGTCGAACGCCATCATTCGCGGTCCGGCAGTCGCATTTCGTCGGCGCGGTCGGAGAAGCGCGTCACCTCGGCGTCGAATTGCAGCGCGATCGCGCCGGTCGGGCCATGCCGCTGCTTGCCGATGATGAGCTCGGCCACGCCATGCGCGGCTTCCATCTCGATCTGCCACTTGTTGTGCTCTTCGGTGCCGGGGCGCGGCTCCTTGCCCTTGAGGTAGTATTCGTCGCGATAGACGAACATCACCACGTCGGCGTCCTGCTCGATCGAGCCCGATTCGCGCAGATCCGAGAGCTGCGGGCGCTTGTCGTCGCGGCTTTCGACCTGGCGCGAGAGCTGCGAGAGCGCGACGATCGGCACCGCGAGCTCCTTCGCCAACGCCTTCAGGCTGGTCGTGATCTCGGTCAGCTCCTGCACGCGGTTCTGGCCGTTCTTGGCGGAGCCGGAAAGAAGCTGCAGGTAGTCGATGAACAGGGCGTCGAGGCCCTTCTGGCGCTTCAGTCGGCGGGCGCGGGCGACGAGCTGGGCGATCGAGATGCCGCCGGTCTGGTCGATATAGAGGGGCAGCTTCTCGATCTGCGCCGCGACGTCGGTCAGCCGGGCGAAATCGGCCTCGGTGATGCGCCCCTGCCTGATCTTGTAGGACGAGATGCCGGATTGCTCGGCCACGATACGCGTCGCGAGCTGGTCGGCCGACATTTCGAGCGAGAAGAAGGCGACGATGCCGCCATCGACCGTCTTGATCGAGCCGTCGGTCTGGCGCTCGCCGCGCCAGGCCTTGGCGATGTTGAAGGCGATGTTGGTGGCAAGCGAGGTCTTGCCCATGGCCGGGCGGCCGGCGAGCACGATCAGGTCGGAGGATTGCAGGCCGCCCATGCGCTGGTCGAGGTCGCGCAGGCCCGTCGAAATGCCCGAGAGGCCGCCGGCGCGCTGATAGGCGTTGGCGGCCATCTCGATGGCGGTGTAGAGCGCCCCGTCGAATTTCTGAAAGCCGCCCTCGTAGCGGCCCTTCTCGGCGAGTTCGTAGAGCTTGCGCTCGGCCTCCTCGATCTGCTCGCGCGGCGGCGCATCGACAGGGGAATCGTAGGCGACATTGACCAGATCCTCGCCGACGCCGATCAACTGGCGCCGGATCGCCAGATCATAGACGGTCCGGCCGTAATCGCCGGCATTGATGACGGTCGTGGCTTCCGCCGCGAGGCGGGCGAGATATTGCGATGCCGTGATTCCACCGAGATCCATCTCGCCGACGAAAGTCTTCAGCGTGATCGGCGTCGCGATCTTGCCGGCCCGGATCAGGCTCGACGCCAGCTCGAAGACGCGCTGATGGATCGGCTCGAAGAAATGGTCCGGCAGCAGGAAGTCGGAGACGCGATAGAAGGCGTCGTTGTTGACCAGGATCGCGCCCAGCAGCGCCTGCTCGGCCTCGATATTGTGAGGCTGGACGCGGTATTCGGCCTCCTGCTTTTCGAGGCGGGTGACGAGGGCGGTTGCTGTGGCCATGGCCTTCGATAGGTCAAAACCGATCCGTGGTGGAACGGGAACGAAAATAGAACGCAACAATTAGGCGGAACTCTACCCGCTGTCCACAGACTCTCCCGCAAAGCCGATTTGATTTGACGCGAAACTCTGCCACCCAGCCATCACCTGCCATCTTGATGGCACGCTCGGAAGCGCTTATCCTCGGTTTCATCCACGCGGAGATCGACATGGCCGAGCCACAGCTTTCCGTCCGCAGCGCGCGGGCTCGCGACATCGCCCATCGCCTGGCGCAACGGGAGAAACGCACCGTAGCGAGCGTCGTCGAACGCGCTCTGGAGCTTTACGAGGCGCAAGAGGCGGTTCGCGAGCCGGCGGTGGAGTTCTACGCGCGGCTTAAAGCCGATTATGCGACTGATATCGATCTCGACGCGATCGTTCAGGAAAACCGCAAGCCGCACCGCGGCATCGATCTTTGATTTTCCTCGATACGAATGTCGTGTCGGAGACGTTGCGTATCGGCGGCAGCGCGGCTGTCGATGCTTGGCTCGCCAAGCATGATGAAGAACTGGCGATTTCGACGATCGTCCTGGCGGAGCTTCAACTCGGCATTGAAAAATCAGGCCGGAAGAGCGGGCGGCGCGCCTCGATTCTGGCCTTCGGGAGTGGCGGGCAAGGCTCGCCGGTCGGATCTTCGCATTCTCGGAAGGGGCCGCGCTCGAATATGGCCTGCTCGTCGGCGCAGCCATGCGGCGAGGGGTTCAGGTCGCGATGCCGGATGGGATGATCGCCGCGACTGCCCGGCTCCATGGCGGCCGCCTCGCCACACGCAATGTGAGGGACTTTGCCTCGCTGGGCCTGGAGATCGTCAATCCGTGGGAGTTCCGCTCCCCGATATGAAAAAAGCGCCGCGATTGCTCGCGACGCCTTTGAGTGTAACGGCCGAAGCCTGGTCTCAGCGATCGTCCTCGCCGGCTTCCGCCAGCGCTGCGCCGACCTCGAGGCCGAGATCGTCGAGGTCGAACTCCTCGCGGGCCGTGACGTTCTCGCCGCGCACCTGGCGCTCGGCTTCCTCGGCCGAACGGGCGATGTTGACGGTGACCGTGACCGAAACCTCAGGGTGCAGCACGACCGGGACGGTGTGCAGGCCGAGCGTCTTGATCGGGGTGTTGAGCGTGACCTGGCTGCGGGCGACGTGGAAGCCCTCGGCGACCAGGGCGTCGGCGATGTCACGGGTCGAGACCGAGCCGTAGAGCACGCCGGACTCGCCCGACTGGCGCAGCATCACGACGCTGATGCCGTCCAGCGTCTCGGCGACGGCATCGGCTTCCGACTTGAGTTCGAGATTGCGGGTCTCGAGCTCGATCTTCTGGCTCTCGAAGCGCTTCTTGTTTTCCTCGGTGGCGCGCAGCGCCTTGCCGCGAGCAAGGAGGTAGTTGCGGCCGAAGCCGTCGCGCACGCGGACGACTTCGCCCATCTGGCCGAGCTTGGCGACGCGCTCGAGGAGGATCACTTCCATTGTCTTCTTCCTTTTGAGATCGGTTGGGTGTGTTTCAGGTCTTGGCAGTCAAGGCAGGTGGTCAGGGCAGATCTTGCAGATCAGGGTTTGGAAGGCGGTGGAGGCAGCGCGGCCCGCTTGCGCAGGCGCAGAAGGGTGTCGAGCACGCCGGCGAGCGCCAGCAGCGGGGTCAGCACGGCCTGCATCACGACGAGTGCGACATAGACGCTGACCAGCATCGGGGTGCGCCAGGCCTGTCCGCGCGAGAGGTCGTGCAGAAGGCTGAGCCCGGTGAACATGAAGGCCGCGAGCAGGGCGCCGACCAGGGCGACGCCTGCAAGACCGACGAAGCCATCGAGCGCCGCTGTCGCGAGGCCTGCCACCAGCAGCAGGAGCGCCTGGCGCGGCAGCGTTGTCGAAGGGATGAAGGGCCAGGGGCGCGGCAGGCGCCCCGAAAGCTGGACCGTCTTCGCAGCGAGCCAGAGATTGGCGGTGATGGTGGTGACGATCGAGGCGCCGATGCCGAGCGGCACCGCCCGCACCAGCAGCGGCGTGACGTTTGCGGCGAGTTCCGCCTGGGTGGTGCCCTGCGGCAGGGTCAGCATCTTGCTGCGGACCATCTCCCCCAGCAAATTCTCGACGATGCGTGCGATGACCGCGCGATAGGCCTCGTAATCCGTCGTCATCACCAGCGCGCTGGCGACGGTCGCCATCGTCGCGGTCGCAGCGATCCAGATCATCAGATGGCCGAGCGGATACCATTCGGTGGTGCCGGCGCCGTCCGTCCGCGCCAGCAGCGCGAGATAGCCGATCCACCAGGCCGGCAGCGCGATGATGAGAGCGAAGGCGATGCCTGCCGGAACGCTCAGCGCGACGGCGACGGCGATGGCACCGGCGCCGGCGGCAAACAGCCCGGCGCGATGGTTCCAGCCGAGCGCGGCGATGAAGATCGGGAGAGGGGCGGCCGAATACAACAGCACGGCCAGCGGCGATCCCGTGATCACCACTGAGAAGAGCAGAGCCGCTACGAGGCCTGCGCCGATGCCGACGACCGGAATCATTCTTCGTCCTGCTGTCCCGCTGCTCCCGGGCCTGTTCGGCCGGGCAGGGTGAGAGGCTTTTGCCTCAACGAACCCGATGGAATTTCACCATCAGGCGACTTGGTAGAATTGGCGACTGGTTTGGTTAGGCGAACCGGCGGCGATCGCTCGCCGCCGGCAAGTCTCTTACCGAGACGTCACGTTCCGCTCAGCGGATGACGTAGGGCAGCAGGCCGAGGAAGCGGGCGCGCTTGATCGCCTGGGCGAGTTCGCGCTGCTTCTTGGCCGAGACCGCCGTGATGCGCGACGGCACGATCTTGCCGCGCTCGGAGATATAGCGCGAGAGCAGGCGCACATCCTTGTAGTCGATCTTCGGAGCGCCCTCGCCCGAGAAGGGGCAGGACTTGCGGCGGCGGAAGAAGGGGCGGCGGGCGCCAGCGGATGCAGTCGACATGGATCAGGCCTCCGCGACGGGGGATTCGGTGGCTTCGTCGTCGCGACGCGGACGGTCACGACGTGGGCCGCGGTCACCACCACGGTCGAAACGATCGCCGCCGCCGGGACGGTCGAAGCGGTCGCCCCGGTCGCCACGGTCATCGCGGTCGCGCTTCTGGAGCATGGCCGACTGGCCTTCCTCGAGCTCTTCGACGCGGATGGTCATGAAGCGCAGAACGTCCTCGTTGATGCGCATCTGGCGCTCCATCTCGGCCACGGCGGCGGAGGGGGCGTCGATGTTCAGCAGTGAGTAATGCGCCTTGCGGTTCTTCTTGATGCGATAGCCCAGCGACTTGACGCCCCAGTACTCGACCTTGGGGACCGAGCCGCCATTCGCCTCGATGATGCCCTTGAACGTCTCGACAAGGGTCTCGACCTGCTGCGCGCTGACGTCTTGTCGCGCGAGCAGAACATGCTCGTACAATGCCATGGTTGGCCTTCCTCGTTTCACCCTGTTTCGTTCGGCGCGGAGCCCTCCGAGCCCTGGATAAGGCCCGACAGGATTTCATCGAAGGCGGAGACACGGGATGACGGCTCTATGTAAAGAGCCTGCGGAGCGATCTCGCAGAGGGTGAGGGCGCACTGCCATCCGTTCAGCCTCCGGCCGAACAAACAGGAGCCGGTCGTTACAGGCTCGAACCTCATCATGCAACCAAAATCAGTGCGTGCCGCCGGTTCCGCAGGCGAATATTCTCGTCGCGCGCTTGACTTGACCTCCAAGGGAGTGTGACAGCGCCGTGAATCCGCTCAAAACGTTTGAATTCGAGGCTGCCGAATGACGACCGCTTTCCTCTTCCCCGGCCAGGGCTCCCAGGCCGTCGGCATGGGCAAGACCCTGGCCGATGCCTTTCCGGTCGCCAAGGCCGTCTTCGACGAGGTCGATGCGGCGTTGTCGCAGAAGCTCTCCACGGTGATGTGGGAAGGGCCGCTCGCCGAGCTGACCCTCACCGCCAACGCCCAGCCCGCCTTGATGGCGGTCAGCCTGGCCGTGATCCGCGTGCTGGAGGCGGAAGCCGGGCTCGACCTGAAGCGCGATGCGGCCTTCGTCGCCGGTCATTCGCTGGGTGAGTATTCAGCGCTGGCGGCAGCCGGCACCTTCAGCATCGCCGATGCCGCGCGCCTCCTGCGCATTCGCGGCGACGCCATGCAGAAGGCGGTGCCGTCGGGCGAGGGCGCCATGGCGGCCCTGCTCGGCGCCGAGCTCGATCTGGCGCGCGTCATCGCGGCTGACTCGGCGCAGGGGCAGGTCTGCGAGGTGGCCAATGACAATGGCGGCGGCCAGGTCGTGCTGTCGGGGGCCAAGGCTGCCGTCGAGCGCGCCATCGCGCTGGCCGGAGAGCGCGGCGTCAGGCGCGCCATGCTGCTGCCGGTGTCCGCGCCCTTCCATTGCACGCTGATGCAGCCCGCGGCGGAGGCCATGCAGGCCGCGCTGGCGCAGGTTGCGATGCAGGCGCCGGTCGTGCCGGTCATGGCCAATGTCGGTGCAGCCCCGCTCACCGAGCCCGACGCGATCCGCGCCTCGCTGGTGGCTCAGGTCACCGGCACGGTGCGCTGGCGCGAATGCGTCGAGGCCATGACTTCGGCCGGCGTGACGCGTTTCGTCGAGGCGGGTAGCGGCAAGGTTCTGGCCGGGCTGGTCAAGCGCATCGTCGCGGCGGCGGCGCCGCTCTCGGTTGGAACGGCCGACGACATTGCAGGTTACAAGCCCTGAACGGGCACAAGGCCCTCAACGGGCAAAAAAGGCGGCAGAACGCCGAAAGGGAGAGACGATGCTTGATCTGACGGGCAAGAAGGCCCTGGTCACCGGCGCGACCGGCGGCCTTGGCGGTGTGATCGCGCGTGTGCTCCATGCGCAGGGCGCAACTGTCGCGCTCTCCGGCACGCGAGCCGAGGCGCTCGAGGCGCTGGCCGCTGAACTGGGCGAGCGCGTCGAGATCACGCCCTGCAACCTCGCGGACAAGGATTCGGTCGAAGCGCTGGTGCCGGCCGCCGAGGAGAAGCTCGGTGGCCTCGACATCCTCGTGAACAATGCCGGCGTGACGAAGGACAATCTCTTCCTGCGCCTGAAGGACGAGGACTGGGACAGCGTCATCGCGATCAACCTGACGGCGGCCTTCCGGCTTTCGCGTGCGGCGGTGAAGTCGATGATGCGCCGACGCTATGGCCGCATCATTTCGATCGGCTCCGTGGTCGGCACCACCGGCAATCCCGGGCAGGGCAATTATGCCGCCTCGAAAGCCGGCCTGATCGGCATGTCGAAGGCTCTTGCTGCCGAAGTCGCCAGCCGCAACATCACCGTCAACGTCGTCGCGCCGGGCTTCATCGAGTCACCCATGACGCAGGCGCTGAACGAGAAACAGCGCGAGGGCATCCTCTCCGACGTGCCGATGGGGCGCCTCGGTTCAGGCGCCGACGTTGCAGCTGCGGTCGCCTATCTCGCCAGCACCGAAGCCGGATACGTGACGGGGCAGACCCTTCACGTCAACGGCGGAATGACAATGATTTGAAGGCTTTGTAGAAAATTCTAAACAAATCCCGCACACGCTCGGGCGCTCTCGCCAGCCATGATCTCGTGTGTTAACTAGCGCCGTCGGGCTGCGATGCAGGGGGCGGGGGACTTGACGGGAACCCGGTTGTTGCGTTTGTGCAGGCTTCGAGTTCCGACCCGTCGACACCGTTTCGGTGAGGTGGGATTCAGGAGTGACCGTCCCTATATGCGGCGCGATCCAGCGCTGCGTGTTTTCAATCGTTAAGGAAAAGACCCATGAGCGATGTCGCCGAGCGCGTGAAGAAGATCGTGGTCGAGCATCTCGGCGTCGAGCCTGAGAAGGTCGTGGATGGCGCCAATTTCATCGAGGATCTCGGGGCCGACAGCCTCGATACGGTCGAGCTCGTGATGGCGTTCGAGGAAGAGTTCGGCGTCGAGATCCCCGACGACGCGGCCGAGACGATCGTCACCGTCGGCGACGCCGTCAAGTTCCTGTCGAAGACTGCCTGATCCGCTTGGAGGCGGATGGCTTGAGGTCGTAATCGACCGAAAGTCTCAAATCCGTCTCCAAACGAGGAGTTGGAGCAGGATGTCGTCCGAAAATCGGTTCCCACTTCTCGGCATCACGCTCTAGGGTCGATCGCCGCAGAAAGCGCCATGGTTTCACGTAGTCTCCCGATGCGACGCGTCGTCGTGACCGGTTTGGGCATGGTGACGCCGCTTGCCTGCGGCGTCGAGCCGACCTGGTCTCGCCTTCTCGCCGGCGCCAGTGGCGCCGGCCCCATCACCAGCTTCGACTGCAGTGATCTGCCGGCGCGTATCGCCTGCAGCATCCCGCGCGGCGACGGCTCCGACGGCACCTTCAATCCCGACGACTGGATGGAGCCGAAGGAGCAGCGCAAGGTCGATGATTTCATCGTCTTCGCCATGGCTGCGGCCAAGCAGGCGTTGACGGACGCGAACTGGAAGCCCGAAAGCTATGAGGACCAGATCGCGACCGGCGTCGCCATCGGTTCTGGCATCGGCGGGCTCGGCGGCATCTATGAAGCCTCGATCCTGCTGAAGGAGCGCGGCCCGCGCCGCCTCTCCCCCTTCTTCATTCCCGGCCGGCTGAGCAATCTGGCGGCGGGCTATGTCTCGATCGAGCACGGCCTGAAGGGCCCCAATCATTCGGTCGTCACGGCCTGCTCGACGGGCGCGCATGCGATCGGCGATGCCTCGCGCATGATCGCGCTCGGCGATGCCGAGGTGATGGTCGCAGGCGGCGCCGAATCGGCGATCAACCGTCTGGGCATCGCCGGATTCTGCGCCTGCCGTGCGCTCTCCACGGATTTCAACGACACGCCCGAGAAGGCCTCGCGCCCCTATGACAAGGACCGCGACGGTTTCGTCATGGGCGAGGGCGCTGGCGTTGTGGTGCTCGAGGAACTCGAGCACGCCCTGGCGCGCGGCGCGCGCATCTATGCCGAGGTCGTCGGCTACGGCATGTCGGGCGACGCCTATCACATCACCTCGCCGGCCGAGGATGGCGACGGCGCCTATCGCTGCATGTCGATGGCGCTGAAGCGGGCCGGCATCGCCGCGTCTGAACTCGACTACATCAACGCGCATGGCACCTCGACGCAGCTTGGCGACGAGATCGAGCTGCGCGCCGCCGAGCGCCTGCTCGCCAATGCTCCGAGAAAGCCCGCGATGTCGTCGACCAAGTCGGCGACCGGCCATCTGCTCGGCGCGGCCGGAGCCGTCGAGGCGATCTTCGCGATCCTGGCGATTCGCGATCAGATCGCGCCGCCGACGATCAATCTCGACAACCCGTCGATCGAGACCGATCTCGATCTCGTGCCGCATGTCGCGCGCAAGCGAAAGATCGACGTCGTGCTGTCGAATTCCTTCGGCTTTGGCGGCACGAACGCCTCGCTCGTGATGCGGCGTTTCGCTGAAGGCGCGTGAGGCGCCTTTCGGGCAGCGCGCTTTCGCCATAATGTTCAGTAGAGTGCGCAAGCTCCTGCGGGAGCGTGAATTTGCTTTCACAGGCGCCGTGATTCCGGTTCTAATGCGTCGGCGATCCGCTGGGCACGTCCGGTTCGCGGGTCTTTCCGTCAGGCCGGCGGGTCTTGCCGGTCTGCGTGCCGTGATGAAGTCAGAACTGCGAGTGCTACACCCGTGAACCATTCGCCCCGCGTCGCCCCCAAGAGCCCCAGCGAGGCATTGAAGCCGGTCGCGCCGCCGGCGCCTCCGCCGAAGGCTCGCCGCCGCCGTCGCAGCAGCCCCTTCATCGCCATGATGAGCGGGCTCTTTACGGCTGTGCTGGTGGTCGCGGGCCTTGCCGGCGCCGGTATCGCCATGGTCGGCAGCCAGAGCCGTGCGCCGGGGCCGCTTGCCAGCGATCGCGTGCTGATCATCCCCAAGGACAGCGGCCTGACCGAGATTGCCGATCTCCTCCAGCGCGAGGGCATGATCGAACACCCCTGGGCCTTTCGGATCTCCGCCCTGGTGAGCGGCAACTGGACCAAGCTCAAGGCCGGCGAATATCTGTTCAAGGCGCGCATCAGCCAGTCCGACATCCTCGACATCATCGCCGACGGCAAGGTCGTCGAGCATTCGATCACGGTGCCGGAAGGGCTGACCAGCGAGCAGATCGTGGCGCGGCTGCGCGAGAACGACCTGCTGACGGGTGACATCATCCAGGTTCCGCGCGAAGGTTCGATCCTGCCCGACACCTACCGGATTCCGCGCGGCTTCAGCCGGCAGGCGATCATCGACCGCATGACGCGCGATCAGCGCGCCGTGCTCGCCCGGGTCTGGGAGCGCAAGCCCGCCGACCTGCCGATCAAGACGCCGCAGGAACTGGTCGTGCTGGCCTCCATCGTCGAGAAGGAGACCGGCCGCGCCGATGAACGGCCGCGCGTCGCAGGCGTCTTCATCAACCGGCTGAACCGCAAGATGAAGCTGCAGTCCGACCCGACGATCGTCTACGGCATCGTCGGCGGCAAGGGCACGCTCGGCCGTTCGATCCAGCGCAGCGAGATCACGCAGGCCACCCCTTACAACACCTATGTCATTGACGGCCTGCCGCCGGGCCCGATCGCCAATCCCGGCCGGGCCGCCATGGAGGCGGTGGTCAATCACTCCCGCACCAAGGATCTTTATTTCGTCGCCGACGGCAGCGGCGGCCACGCCTTCGGCGAGTCGCTTGAGCAGCACAACCGCAATGTCGCGCGCTGGCGCCAGATCGAGGCGGTCAGGCGCGAGCCCGGCAAGCCGCCGGCGGAAGCCTCCGTCGACAAGGTCGAGCCGCCGCCGGCGCCCGATACGCGTTCAGAGGCGCCTGGCCAGCAGCCCGCGGAGGGCGAGGCCATCGAGACCTGGCCGGCTCCGGGCAACCGTCGCGCCGGCGCTCCCGCTCTCCAGCAGGGCGCGAACCTCGCCGGCGGTGCCCGTGCGCGCGCCTTCGACGCCTCCGAGGGCACGGAGCGCGATCCGTTGCGGAACAAGACGTTTGACCTGAATTCGCCGAAGCAGATTCCTGCGCTCCGGCCCTGACGATCTGGCGTCGATAACGCCTGGCCGTCCCCATGTTCCTGCGGCAGCGCGGGGCCGCGCGCTTGCTCCCCGATGCCCCCGCCACTACGGTCCCGCCGCGTTGAGGCGGCGGAGACCGGGACACCATGGCCATCGAAAGCATGACGGGCTTTGCCCGCGCGGCAGGCACAGTGGGCGTCCACGCCTGGGCCTGGGAGATTCGCAGCGTCAATGGTCGCGGTCTCGACATCCGCGTGCGCGTCCCTCCCGGCTTCGAGGTGCTGGCCGAGGCGGCCCGCAAGCGCCTGACCGGCGCCTTCGCGCGCGGCACGCTCCACGTCAATCTCCAGATCAGCAGCGATGCTGGCCCGCCGCGCCCCCGCATCAACGAGGCGGTGCTTTCGGCACTGCTGCAATCCATCGCGCGGCTCCCGGCCTCCGAGACGGTGCGCCCGCCCTCCTATGACGGGCTGCTCGGCATTCGCGGCGTGATCGAACTCGCTGAGGAAAGCGAGGATGCGCTGGCCGTCATCGAGGCGCCGGTGCTGGCTGGGCTTGAATCGGTCGTGCTCGGCCTCAAGGAGGCGCGCGCCAGCGAGGGCCGGGCGCTCGAGACCGTCCTCTCCGGTCATCTCGAGACCATCGCCCGGCTGACGACGCAGGCCGAGCAGCATCCCGCCCGTGGTGTCGACGCGATCCGCGAGCGTATCGCCGCGCAGGTCGGCGCGCTGCTGGAGGCGAGCCAGGCGCTCGATCCGCAGCGCCTGCACCAGGAGGCGGCGCTGCTGGCGGTCAAGGCCGACATCCGCGAGGAGATCGACCGGCTGCATGCCCATGTCGCCGCATTGCGGCTGCTGCTGGAGCAGGGCGGGCCGATCGGCCGCAAGCTCGATTTCCTGTCGCAGGAATTCGGCCGCGAGGCTTCGACGCTCTGCGCCAAGGCGGGCGATGCCGGCCTGTCGCGCATCGGCCTCGAACTGCGCACCGTGGTCGACCAGATGCGCGAGCAGGTTCAGAATGTGGAGTGAGTGCTGATGGCCGATGTGCTGCGCCCGGCCCGTCGTGGGCTGATCATGATCATGTCCTCGCCTTCGGGAGCGGGGAAATCGACGCTGACGCGGACGCTCTCGAAGTCGCCGAGCGAGACCAATCTCGACCTGTCGATCTCGGTCACGACGCGCGCGAAGCGTCCCTCCGAGATCGAGGGCGTGCATTACCACTTCATCGACCGCGACACCTTCGAGCAGATGCGCGATCGCGACGAACTGCTCGAATGGGCCGAGGTCCATGGCAACGGCTACGGCACGCCGCGCAAGCCCGTGGAGGCTTCGCTGAAGGCGGGGCGCGACGTGCTCTTCGACATCGACTGGCAGGGCACGCAGCAAATCCTGGAGCGAGCCCGCGAGGACGTCGTCTCGATCTTCATCCTGCCGCCCTCGATGGCGGAGCTGCGCTCGCGCCTGGTGCGCCGCGCCGAGGATGCGCCCGAAATCATCGCCAAGCGCCTGGCCAATGCGCGCGAAGAAATCGCGCGCTGGACCGTCTATGACTACGTCATCGTCAATGACGATCTCGACAAGGCCTACGAGGCCGTCCGCTCGATCCTGGCGGCCGAACGCCTCAAGCGCAGCCGGGCTGTCGGCCTCGGTGAATTCGTCGAGCAGTTGCTGACTGAGCAACTGCCTTGAGCCTTCCTGTCAGCGCTTCGCCGCCAGCGTGTTGGCGAGCCTGACGAAGCCCGACACGGGCACCTCCTCGGCGCGGGCGGTTGGTGGCAGGCCGGCCTCCTCGATCCATTCGCCGGGCTCCGCCAGCACGGCCTTCAGGCTCTGCCGCAACATCTTCCGCCGCTGGCCGAAGGCGGCGAGCGTGATCCGTTCGAGCAGGCGCCGGTCGCAGGGCTCAGGATTTTGGCGTGGCACGAGTTGCACCACCGCCGAGGTGATCTTGGGCGGCGGCACGAAGGCGCTGCGGGGAACGTCGAACAGGATCTTGGTCTCGCAGCGCCAGTTGCAGAGCACGGCGAGCCGTCCGTAGTCGGCCCGCTGCTCCGGCGTCGCCACGATCCGCTCCGCAACCTCGCGCTGGAACATCAGCGTGAGCGAAGTCCACCAGGGCGGCCATGCATCGGAACTGAGCCAGCCGACCAGCAGCGGCGTGCCGATATTATAGGGCAGGTTGGCGATGATCCGGGCCTTGCCGCCATCGAGGTAGGTCGACAGATCGACCGCCAGCGCATCGCCATCGACGACCTCGAGCCGGCCGGGATAATGCGCCGCGATCTCCTGCAGTGCCGGCAGGCAGCGGCGGTCGCGTTCGATCGCGATGACGCGGCCGGCGCCGTTCGCCAGCAGCGCCCGCGTCAGCCCGCCGGGGCCCGGTCCGATCTCCACGACGGTTTCACCGTCCAGCGGCCCGGCCGAGCGGGCGATCCGCGAGGTCAGGTTGAGATCGTAGAGAAAGTTCTGGCCGAGCGACTTCTGCGCCATCAGCCCGTGGCGTTCGACCACCTCGCGCAGGGGTGGCAGGGAATCGATCTGGCTCATGAGCCTGCCTGTTCGTGCTGCACCACCATGCGCGCCGCCAGTTTCAAAGCCGCGACCAGGCTGTCGGGCCGGGCGATGCCCTTGCCCGCGATGTCGAAGGCAGTGCCATGGTCGGGCGAGGTGCGGATGAAGGGCAGCCCCAGCGTGACGTTGACGCCCTCGTCGAAAGCGATCGTCTTGATCGGGATCAGCGCCTGATCGTGATACATCGCGAGCGCCGCGTCATAGCCGGCGCGCGCCCTGGCATGGAACATCGTGTCGGCCGGATAGGGGCCGCTGGCGTCGATCCCGAGCGCGCGCAGAGCCGCGACGGCGGGCTGCACGATCGCGGCGTCCTCGCTGCCGAGAGCTCCGTTTTCGCCGGCATGCGGGTTGAGGCCGCTGAGAGCGAGGCGCGGTGCCTGAATGCCAAAGCTGCGCGTCAGGCCCTCGGCGACGATTTTGCCGGTCGCGACGATCAGCTCCGTCGTGAGCAGATCGGGCACCGCCCGCAGCGGCACATGGATCGTCACCGGCACGACGGCGAGCTCTGCGCACCACAGCATCATCACCGGCAGCGGCGGCGTCCTGCCATCGCCGGCGAGATGGGCAAGGTATTCGGTGTGGCCGGGATGAGCGAAGCCGGCCTCGTAAAGCACTGATTTCGTGATGGGGTTGGTCACAACCGCGCCGGCGCGCCCCTGCCGCACGGCCGCGACGGCACGCGAGATCGACGCGATCGTGCCAGGCGCGGTCGCGGGGTCCGGATGTCCCGGGGCAGCCGTGACCGCCTCGTCGAGCTGGATCACCGGCAGGGCATGGGGGAAGTGGCGATGAACCTCGTCCCAGCCGCAGGCGACGAGCGGCACATCGAGGGAGAGCCGGCGCGCGAGCCGCGTCAGATGTTCGATGTCGGCGATGCAGGCAAAGCTCGGAAGAGCGAGGGCCTCGCGGCGCTGCCAGGCGAGCAGCGTCAGTTCGGGCCCGATGCCGGCCGGATCGCCCTGCGTCAGGGCAAGCGGCGGCAAGGACGTGGCTGCTTGCGCGCGCATGGGCCTGTCCCTCTCGCCACCGCGCCGCTGCCGACCAGGGGTCAGCGGCTGGAGGTCACGCCGTCGCCGACGGACGAGTTGTCGAGGTTCTGCGAGTAGCTGATTTCGCCCAGCGTCCTCAGTTCGAGCCGGAACATGACGGTGCGCGAGTCCTTCGTCGCGCCGGACTGACGGTCGGCATAGCTCTGCGAGTAGCTGACGTCGAAGACGGTGCACTCGTCGGTGTAGTTGATCCCGAACGAGGTCGAGGCAGTCTGGAACAGGCCGCCATTGGCATATTTCGGTACCGCGATCGTCGATGGCGACTCCAGCCAGGCGGCGTACTGCGTCCGGAAAACCTCGCGGTCGTATTTGTACTTGTCGAGATCGAACAGCACGCCGGCTCGCAGGCGCCAGTTCTGTGTCACCGCGACGGAGCCGTTTAGCGAGAGACCCTCGCGGCGGCGGGGGATCCCGAGATTGGGTTGCGGCTCGTAGCGGCCATAACCGACCGAGGCGCTGACGACGCTCGTCGCATAGGTCGCGGCCGCATCGATGCGCTGCGCCTCGAAGGTCGTCGAGTTGAGGCGCGTCGCACCAGTGAAGAACAGCCCGTTGAAGGGCGAGAGCTGGGCTCGGGCGACGATGTCCGAGGTGTCGGTCTCCAGGCCCGAATCGAGGCCGGTATTGACGAGATCGCCGCTGGCGAAGGAGTTGCGTCCACCGAGCTGGTAGGATTGGCCGAGCAGCAGGTTGGCAAAGGCCTCCTTGCCGAAGCGGCCGGTGTAGAGCGCGCCGACATTGGCGCGCGTGCCGCCCTCGACGCGATCATAGCCCGAGAACTTGCCACTCCACTCGAACAGGTTGTTGGCATCGAAGACGAGGCTCTGCGCGTCCTCGTTGGCGACACGCAGGCTGTTGGTCTCGTTCGGGCGCGCCACGATCTGCGCGACCGGCTCGATGATATGCGTACCCCAGGAGGTCTTGGCGACGAAGGGATAGCGATACATCAGGCCGATCGCCGGCATCACCCGGCCGAAGACCTCGTCGGAGGTGTCGGCGATCGTCCGGACATTGGCGTTGGGGTAGCCCGTCGTATCGGGGTGGACTGAGAAAATGTCGGCCCGCACCGATGCGTAAGGAGTCCACATCTGGCCGAGCGGGTCGATGAAGTTGCGGCGCCACGACGCCTCGGCCGTAGCCCGCGCGACGTTCCCGGCGAGGCCGCGGATCAGGCAGGTGTTCTTCTGGTAGACGGCGCAACCGTCATACAACGAATAGGGCGTGCCGGCGCTCGTCGTGCCGTTGACCAGATAGGCGGTCTGTTGCGGCAGTTGCTGGAACGCCGCCGCATCGCGCGTGAGATGCGTGACATTGGCGGTGAAACTCAACTCGCCGCCGAGGAAGCTCGGCTTGTGGATGCGCTTGTTGTAGTCGATCACCGGCAGCACGACCGGCTGCTGCTTCTGCCAGTCCGTCGAGGTCAGCGGCTGGAAATAATAGCCGCGCATATCGAACCACGCGGTCGAGCTCTGGCCGGTCAGATAGGCGGTCGAGATCACTTCCTGGAGATAGGTGGTCGTGCTCAGGCCCTCGTTGAGGACCCGGTAGTTCTTGTAGAACCAGCGATCCGTCGACATCGAGGCGTTCCAGCCGAACGTCCAGCGCGGATTGATGAAGAACTTGCCGTTGGTCTCCACCGAGCCACGGAACGTGTCGTCGCCCGCGCCGAGCGGGGCCGCCAGGAAGGCTTCCTTCTCCTGCTGGAAAATGCCCGATGCACGGATCGTGTAGGAGCCGTTCAGCACGCGATGGCGCCATTCGACCTGGCCGAGCAAGCCCTGCCGGCTCAGATAGGTCGGTGTCACCGTCAGGTCGTAGTTCGGCGCCAGATTGATGAAATAGGGCAGGCCGACGCCATAGCCGAGCGGTCCGGTGTTGAGGAATTTCGGCGAGAGGAAGCCGGACTTCCGCTTCACCGTCGAATCCGGCCCCGACATGTACGGGATATAGGCCAGCGGCACGCCGGCGAATTCGAGCCGCGCCTCTTCGTAGTAGATCGTCTGCTCGGCCTTCTTGTGGATGATCCGTGCCGAGCGGACCTGCCACAGCGGCGGCCTCTCGGGGTTGTCCTTGCAAGGCTCGCAGGCGGTGTAGATGCCCTTCTCGAAGACGAAGGTCTCGCCGTCGGTGCGCTCGGCCCGGGGCGCGCTGAAGCGGGTTTTGTCCGGGTTCACGACGCGAAGCGAATCGATGAAGCCGTCGCGGAAATCGTCGGTCAGGTTGAAGCGGTCGCCGGTAATGACGGTGCCGTTCGCCTCGGTGATGCGGGCATTGCCGGTCGCGACGACGCGCTTGCCGGCCTGATCATAGGTGACCTTGTCGGCCTCGATCGTCCGGCCCTGATAGAGAATCTGCACGTCGCCGACCGCCGACACGGTCTTCTTGTCGTTGTCGTAGACGAGTTCGCGGGCATCGACGACCATCCGCTCCTGCTTCGCGGGCGGGGTCTGCGCAAAGGCGGCCCCGGCCGAGGCCAGGACGTAAACAAGGCTCGAGGCGAGAGCAGTCGCCGCGGCAAAACGAGCCATGCGTGTCACGCCGGGCAGCATACGCTCAATCCTAAATTAACCATAGGCACAGTACGATTACCCGTCTTCCTGATGGAGGAGGGCCAGAGCACCCAGCATCGCCCCGATGGTCGCTGGCAGCCACGCTGCGACCACTGGGTTGACGATGCCCGATGAGCCGAGCTCCTCCGACAGTTGCGTTGCCACATAGAGCATGAAGCCCGCCGCCACGCCACCTATCACCAGTTTGGTCACCCCACCAAACCTGAAAAATCTTAAGGAAACAGATGCTGCCACCAGCACCATGGCGACGAGCAGCAGCGGCCGCGCCATGAGCGACTGATAACGCAGTTCATAGCGGGTGGTGTCGAGGCCGGCGCGCTGTGTCCGCTCGATCACGGCAGGCATGGACCAGAACCCGACGGCTTCGGGCGGTGTGAAGCTCTGTCGCACCTGTTCCGGCTCCAGCGTCGTCGCGAAGAGGTAGGTGCTGTAGGTCTGTGGCTCTTCCATGACCGAGACGACGCGTGCGTTCGTCAGCTCCCAATAGCCGTGATGCAGCACCGCCTGTTGGGCGTCGATTCGCTCGCTGAAGCCGCCGCCGGGCGAAAAGCTGAAGATCGCGACCTGCGACAGGCCGTTGTCGTCCGGCAGCGAGCCCGCCGCCCGGATGATGGCCTGTCCGTCGATGCTGCGCTGGCGCAGCCAGATGTCCGGTGCATTGCTGGATTGCGCCGCCCGCACGAACAGCCGCGTCTCGAGCGCGGTCGCCTTGCGCTTCAAATCGGCCGCCACGGGATTGTAGACGAGGATGGAGAGGAGCCCGATCACGGCTGCCACCAGCGTCGCCGGCTGCAGGAACTGCCAGGCAGACACGCCGACCGAGCGCGCGACGACGAGTTCGAGCTTCCGGCTCAGCGTCAGCAGCGCGAACATGCCGCCGAACAGCACGGCGAAAGGGAATATCTGCTCGGCGACGCTGGGCACGCGGAAGAGCGCGAGTTGCACGATCAGGGGTGTGGTCGCCGATGGCGAATCGCCGGCGCGGCGCATCAGCTCGACGAAATCGAGCGTGCCGATCAGGAAGAAGAACGTTCCGAACACACCCAGGATCGAGCGCGCGAACTGCTTCGTGAGATAGCGTCCGAAGGTTGAGACCAGCAGCATCAGGCGCGCCTGAACCGGGCCGCCAGCCCGGCAAGGGGCACAAGCAGCGGCGCCGTGACCCGGGAGAAGAACGGCCGCAGGCGCTGGCCGAACAGGATGACCGCCGTGGCTGCGATGATGGCGACGATCGGCAGCACATAGAGAAGCACGGCCGCGAAGGGGGATCTGACGCTCGCCGTCCAGGCCATGTAGGCCCCGATTCGGGTCGCGGCGACGATCAGGATAGCAGCCTGGAGCGCGAAGGCGCGGCCCTGGCGGGTGGTGCGCGCTTCGCCGATGCAGGCGAAGGCGATCAGCATGAAGGCCATCGGATAGAGCGGCGCGGAGAGGCGATTGTGCAGCTCGGCCCGGAAACGCCCTTCCTGGAACTTGTAGTAGGTTTCGTTCGGGTCCTGGTTGAGGAGTTGCCAGGTCGAGCGTTCGCGCGGCTTGTAGACGACCTTGTCGCCATCGCCTTCGCCAGGGCCTCCGGTCGGATCCCCCGACAGGGCCGACAGGTTCAGCGCATAGCGCTCGAAGGAGATGATCGAGGTCGTCTCGGTGTTCTTGGTCTCGCGCTGGATCGTGCCCTTTTCCAGCATCAGGAAGCTCGAGCCATCGACCTCGACGGTGCGGCCGCGCTCGGCGACGTAGATCGAGGGCTGGCTCGGGTCGCGTCGGTCCTGCATGAAGATGCCGATCAGCGCATCGCCGGAACGCTCCCGGTAGTGGAAGGTGATGCCGGAATCGAGCGAGACGAACTGGCCTTCCTTAACGACATTGGCGACGAAATCGGCCCGGATCAGCGTGATCAGGTCGCGCAGCATGCGGAATCCGCTCGGCATCACCGACAACGATATCCAGCCGACGAGGAGCGATACCGCGATCGTCAGCACGATGAAGGGGCGCGTGATGCGATGCGGCGCCACGCCGGCCGCGTTCATCACGATCAGTTCGGAATCGCTGTTCAGGCGGTTCAGCGTGTAGAGCGTCGCCATGAACAGCGCGACCGGCGCGATACCGGCGATCAGAGCCGGCAGCGACAGAAGCGTGACGGTGAAGAAGATCACGACCGTCTGGCCCTTGCCCGTGATCAGATCGACCTCGCGCAGCGCCTGCGTCACCCAGATCACGCTGGTCAGCCCGATCAGCAGGACGATCGACGCGATCGTCGCCATCTTCAGGATATAGCGGTCGAGACGCTGGAGCAGCACGCTTGGCTTTCCGATGGGGCAGCCGCAGGGTGGGCCCTGCGCTGGTGGTTCGCGGAAGTCACCCTATGGTATAGGCGCAATCAAGGCGCAAACGGGAATCGTTTGCGGCGGTTTCGTTTCGCCCCTCCCAAAGCCCACTCGCAACATCGTGAGCCGATTATGTCGCAGCGCCTGAAGCTCGAGATCAAAGCCCTCAATGCGATCGGGGGGCAGGACCTCGTGATCCTGGTGTCGGACACGCTGGCGCCGCCCAAGGCTGCCGAGGAGTGGCTGGGAGAGGGCGCCCATGGCCTGCTCGCGCGCGCCGCCGCGGCCGAGCGCTTCAAGGGCAAGGCGCTTTCGGGCCTGACCCTGCTCGCTCCCGACGGCGCCGGCTATGAGCGCCTGATCGCGGTCGGCGTCGGTCCCGAGGCCGAGCGCGGGACGGTCGATTTCGTCAAGCTCGGCGGCGCCATCGCGGGCCGCCTTGGCCATGGCCGCAACATCGACGTGATTCTGGCGCTGCCCGAGGGACCGCTCGGCGCCGATCATGCGGCCGAGATCGCGCTCGGCATACGGCTGCGATCCTATGTGTTCGACCAGTACAAGACGACGAGCAAAAAGCCCGAGGAGGCCGAGCCGATCACGGTGACGCTGCGCGCCGGCGATCCTTCGCTGGTCAAGAAGGCGCTGAGGTCGCGCGATGCGGTCGCGGCCGGCGTCGAACTGGCGCGCAACCTCGTCAACGAGCCGCCCAATGTGCTCCACCCGGAGGAGTTCGCCGACCGGGCCGGCAAGCTCGAGAAGCTCGGCGTCGAGGTCGAGATCCTCGACGAGAAGCAGCTCAGGAAGATCGGCATGCGCGCCCTGCTCGGCGTCGGCCAGGGCTCCCGCCGCGAAAGCCGCGTCGCGATCATGCGCTGGAACGGCGCCAAGAGCAGCGTCCAGCCGATCGCCTTCGTCGGCAAGGGCGTGACCTTCGACACCGGCGGCATCTCGCTGAAGCCCGGTGCAGGCATGGAGGACATGAAGGGCGACATGGCGGGCGCTGCCTGCGTCACCGGCCTGATGCATGCGCTCGCCGCCCGCAAGGCCAAGGTCAATGCCATCGGCATCATCGGCCTGGTCGAGAACATGCCCGACGGCAACGCCCAGCGTCCGGGCGATATCGTCACCTCGCTCTCGGGCCAGACCATCGAGATCATCAACACCGACGCGGAAGGCCGGCTCGTTCTCGCCGATGTGCTCTGGTACACGCAGGAGCAGTTCAAGCCGCAGTTCATGATCAACCTGGCGACGCTGACCGGCGCGATCCTGGTCGCGCTGGCGCAGGAGCATGCCGGCCTGTTCTCCAACAACGACGAGCTCAGCGAGCGGCTCTCGGCGGCGGGAAAAGCCACCGGCGAAACGGTCTGGCGCATGCCGCTGGGCAAGGCCTACGACAAGATGATCGATTCGAAGTTCGCCGACATGAAGAACGCCGCCGGCCGCCATGGCGGCTCGATCACCGCCGCCCAGTTCCTGCAGCGCCATGTCAACGACACCCCCTGGGTGCATCTCGACATCGCCGGAACCGGCATGGGCTCGCCGAATTCAGAGACCAACCGGTCCTGGGGCTCGGGCTGGGGCGTGCGCCTGCTCGACCGGCTGGTCGCCGAGCATTACGAGAGCTGATTCGATCTGGCAGGATCGATTCGTAGATCGTTGTGACGAAAAGGCTTTCGATGGCCGAGATCCTGTTCTTCCACCTCCAGTCGCGCCCGCTCGAACAGGTGCTGCCGACGATCCTCGACCGCGCCCTGTCGCGCGGCCAGAGGGTCGTGGTCGAGGTGTCGAGCCAGGAGCGCCTGAGCGCGGTCGACGATCATCTCTGGACCTATTCCGACGAGAGCTTCCTGCCCCATGTCACGGCCATGGAAGCCGATGCCGCCGGCAACCCCGTCGTGCTGACGACCCATGCTCATAACCCAAACGCGGCCCAGGTGCGGATCTGCGCCGAGGGTGTCCGCATTCCCGACGCAATGCAGGACTACGAGCGCGTCGTTCTGATATTCGATGGTGACGATCCCGATGCGCTGACTGCGGCGCGCGAGGATTGGAAGAAGGCCAGGGCCTCAGGGCAAGCCGCCAGCTACTGGCAGCAGGACGACACCGGCCGCTGGGAGAAAAAAGCGTGAGATTGCCTGTTCTGCTCCTCTGCACCGCCGCGCTCGGCGGTTGCTCCGTCGATATGGGCGGATTCGCCTTCACCTCCGAGACGCGTGGTGGCGGGGCAGGCACGGCTGCGACCATGACGACGAGCAGCATCTCGGCGCGCGCCTCGACGCAGGAGGCGACCCTGATGCCGGACGGCGAATGCAGCGCCGGCGTCTCGCTCGATCCCTCGACCCGCCCGCTGCCGCCGTCGATCGCGGAAGGCATCACCGAATGCGAGCTGGTGAAGCTCAAGGGTACGAAGCCGACCGATGTGCTGATCGGCGAGAGCGGCAAGGGCCAGCGCGAGACGCAGGTTCTCTACGCCGAGCCCGGCGGCCGCGAGATCTACATGTTCACCGACAACCGGCTGAGCCGGATCGTCAAGCCCGGGCAGGGCTGAGCGCGGCGGGGGGCGTCATGCTCGGGCTTGACCCGAGCATCTCTCGAAGAGCGCGCTGGTCCTGAGATGGTCGGGTCAAGCCCGACCATGACGGTTGCTCAGGCGCTCTCCAGCTCCTCGCTCAGCCCGATCCACTCGTCCTCGGCCGCCGCCAGCGCCTCGGCAAGCTCCGCGCGTTGGCGCGACAGGATGCGCGCCTTGTCCGGATCGCGGGCAAAGGCCGAGCCGTTGCCGAGCACGCCGTCGACCTTCTCGATCAGCCCGGTCAGCTTGGCGATCTTGGCCTCCGCGAGGTTGAGCTTCTGGCGCAGCGGCCCTTGGGCTGCGCGCTTGACGGCCGCGCCCTTGCGCTCCTCGGCCTTGCCGCCGGCTGCCGCCTCGGGCGCGGCCTTCTCGCGCTTGGCGGCCTTGGCCCCACCGAGCACGAGGCTGCGGTAGTCCTCCATGTCGCCGTCGAAATTCTTCACCGTGCCGTCGCCGACGATCCAGAGCCGGTCGGCGCAGGATTCGATCAGGAAGCGGTCATGGCTGACGAGGATGACGGCGCCGGGATAGTCGTTGATGGCGTTGACGAGCGCCGTGCGGCTGTCGATGTCGAGATGGTTCGTCGGTTCGTCGAGAATGAGCAGATGCGGTCCGCCGAAGGCGGCGAGCCCGAGCATCAGCCGGGCCTTCTCGCCGCCCGACAGGTTCTTGACCGGCGTCTCGGCCTTGCTCGCGGGAAAGCCGATCTGGGCCGCTTTGGAGCGCACCTTGGCCTCGGGCGCATCGGGCATCAGGTCGCGTAAGTGCGCGACCGGCGTGTCCTCCATGCGCAGTTCGTCGAGCTGGTGCTGGGCGAAATAGGCGGTCTCCAGCTTCGATGAGCTGCGCATCTCCCCGGAAAGCGGCGGGAGCCTGCCGCCGATCAGCTTGCAGAAGGTCGACTTGCCATTGCCGTTCGAGCCGAGCAGGGCGATGCGGTCGTCCGGCAGCAGGGTCAGGTTGAGCTTCGACAGCACCTTGCGCTCGCCATAGCCCGCGCTGGCGTCGTTCAACACGATCATCGGCGGCGCCAGCGGCCGCTCGGGGCCGGGCAGGCTGAAGGGCTGGACGTCGCGGTCGACGATGCTCGCGATCGATTCCATCTTTTCCAGCCGCTTGACGCGCGACTGCGCCTGGCGCGCCTTCGAGGCCTTGGCCTTGAAGCGGTCGACGAAGGCCTGGAGGTGCTTGCGCTCGGCGTCCTGCTTCTCCTTGGCTTTGGAGAGCTGCATCTGCTTTTCGGCGCGCTGCTTGGCAAACGAGGTGTAGCCGCCGCGATAGATCGTCAGCTTCCCCTGGTCGAGATGCAGGATGTGATCGACGCAGGTGTCGAGCAGTTCGCGGTCGTGGCTGACGACGAGCACGGTGTGGGGGTAGCGCTCTAGATAGTCGTAGAGCCAGAGCGTGCCTTCGAGGTCGAGATAGTTGGTCGGCTCGTCGAGCAGCAGCAGGTCGGGCTCGGAGAACAGCACGGCCGCGAGCGCGACGCGCATGCGCCAGCCGCCGGAAAAGTCGGAGCAGGGCCGCTGCTGGGCCGCCTCGTCGAAGCCGAGGCCGTGCAGCACGGTCGCGGCGCGGGCCGGTGCGGAATGGGCGTTGATGTCGGCCAGCCGCGTCTCGATCTCGGCGATGCGATGCGGATCCGTCGCCGTCTCCGATTCCACCATCAGCGCGGCGCGCTCGGTGTCGGCGGCGAGCACCACCTCGATCAGCGATTCAGGCCCGCCCGGTGCTTCCTGCGCGACGCCGCCGATACGCCGGCCCTTGGGCAGGCTGATATTGCCGCCCTCCGACGAGAGGTCGCCGGTGATCATCCGGAACAGGGTCGTCTTGCCGGTGCCGTTGCGCCCGACGAGGCCGACGCGGGAGCCATCGGGCAGCGAGGCGCTGGCGTGGTCGAGCAGCAATCTCTCGCCGAGACGGTAGGTGATGTCGTTGATGGTGAGCATGGCCGGGTTTTGGCTTGAAGCCGCCCCGAAGGCAATCACGAAAACCACGGGAGATCGGGGTCACGCTTTCGCCACGATCTCGCCATTTCACGGCCCTGCCGCCTGATCACGCAGGGTAAGACAAGCTTTCCTGATTCGGTGAGGAAATGATGCTGTTCGATTTGAATGCATTCGGCCGGCGCCGGCGTTCGGTTGCGGCCTCGATTCTGGTGTTCCTGTCGGTCGCGGTCGGCAGTATCGTTGCGCTCCTGGCCCTGGTGCCTTTGTCCTGACCTGAGGACTTCAACCAAATTTAACCTCGGTGGGCTCTATTCGGCGCGCAGCCCAAGCTGTCGTCGAATCCGGAGTTCCGGACCTTGCTGAGCCTGAGAGTCAGACTTCCTGCGGCCATGCTTCTGCTGGCCTGCCTGGCCGTGCTCACGGTCGGGCTGTCGGGCTATCGGGCCGTGACGGTCTGGGCCGAGGAGGCTGTCCGGGAGCGTCTCGGTGTCGTCGCCGAGGGGCGTGCCAAGGCGCTCGAGCGACGCTGGCAGCGGCTCGGTGCCGAACTGTCCGTCCAGGCCCGCAGCGCCTATCTGGTGTCCTCGCTCGACGAGATCCGGGGCTGGATGGAAATCCCCGACGAACACGCGGCGATCCTTAGATATTTCCAGGCGGATGGCGCATTCGATCGCTCCGAGCGCATGCAGCGCACGGGCGCCGGTCAAAGGCACGGCTATCTCCAGCGCCATGAGGAGGTTCACGACACCTACCTCGCCGCGCTGCAGCAGTTCGACTACGCCGACATCTATCTCGTCTCGCCGAAGGGACGGGTCGTCTACAGCGTCACCAAGGGGCCGGAATTCGGGCGCCTGCTGAGCGATCCCGATTTGGCGGAGACCGGGCTCGGAAAGGCCCTAGCCGCGGCTGCCAGGACTGTCGGGGACGATCCGGCGACGCTCGATTTCGCGCCTTATGACGTGGTGGGCGGCGAGCCCCGCGCCTTCCTGGCGCAGCGCTTCTACAATCCAGCCTCCCGGGAGCCGGTCGGGACGATGGTCATCTCGGTCAGCACCGCCTTCATCGACAATGCGCTGATGTCGATCGCGGGCACGTCCCACGGCATCGCGACCTATGTCGTCGGTGCCGACGGCTTCATGCGCTCGGATCCGGCGGCGCGCCGCGCCGGCGAGGCGCCGAGCGTGACGCTCGACCAGGGCCGGCTGGACGCCGGCGGTTCCCTCGTCAAGCTGACGAGTCGCGACGGCGAGCCGCTGGTCGCCACTGGCCGCGAGATCCAGATCGGCGAAGCGACCTGGCTGCTCTGGCTGACCGAGAAGGAAAGCGAGGCCTTTGCCGTCGTCGACAAGCTGGACCGGGCCATCCTCATCGGCGGGCTGATGGTTCTGGGGCCGCTGCTTCTGGTCGCACTGTTGCTCGGCCTCTCGGTGGCCCGGCCGATCGGCGGCCTGGCGCAGGCCCTGGCCGGTATCGCGGCGGGCCGCACCGACCAGCGCATTCCCGGCGAGAAGAGGCGCGACGAGATCGGCGCCATCGCTGCGGCGGTCGGGCGCATCCGCGAGAACATGCTGCGCGACGAGGCCGAACGCATGCGCGAGCGCGAGGAGCGCGACAAGGAATCCGGCATTCAGCGCAGAATTCTGCTGGCCGACCTCGCCAGTGATCTTGAGCGATCCGTTCTCGGCGTGACCTCTGCCGTCTCGGCCGCGGCCGAGCAGCTCAGCGTCACCGCCAGTGAACTCTCCGGCGGCGCCAGCCAGACGCAGGAGAATGCCGACACCGTCCACAGTTCGGCCTCACGCGCCGTAGCCAGCATCCGCTCGATCGAGAATGCCGCGCAGGAATTGCGACTGGCCATCGATCAGCTCGATGACGACGTCCAGTCTTCCGACCGCTCGGCCCGTTCGGCCAAGCACCACGCCGACGAGATGGGCGGCGTGGTCGATCAACTCGCAGCCGGCGCGGCCCGCGTCTCCGACGTCATCGGCTTGATCTCCGACATCGCCGCCCAGACCAACCTGCTCGCGCTCAACGCCACGATCGAGGCCGCCCGCGCCGGCGAGGCCGGGCGTGGCTTTGCCGTCGTCGCTTCCGAAGTGAAGGGCCTGTCGGGGCAGACGGCACGGGCGATCGACGACATCTCGCGCCAGATCGCGACGATGAACGAGGCGACCACGGCGACCGTCGAGGCGATCTCCGGCATCCGCGACATGATCGGCGGCCTGAGCGAAGCGGTTAGGCGCTCGGCCGAGACGATGCGGCGCCAGCATGGCGTGACCCATGCGATCGTCGAGGATGTCGGCGTGGCGACCAGCGAGTTCAGCCGCATCGGCGAGGCGACGAGCCTCGTCTCCGCCGCCTCGCAGCAGACCTCCGATGCCGCGGCGGCCGTGTCGCGCGCCTCGACCGAACTCACGGAACTCGCTCACGCCCTGAAATCGCGCGTCGCCGACTTCATCGTACAGGTCCGCGCCGCCTGAGCATGGCCCCGGCACTGACCTCGCTTGTCCCGCGCCAGCCCAGCGGTTAACGCTTGAAGCATGACACGCACCGCCTTCTACACCGGCTCCTTCGATCCCGTCACGAACGGCCATGCCGACGTCATCGCCGGCGCCGCCAGGCTCTGCGACCGCCTCGTGCTGGCCATCGGCGTCCACCCCGGCAAGACGCCGCTTTTGACCGCCGAGCGGCGCGCGGAGCTGTTGCGCGCGGTCGCGACGCCCTTGCTGGCGGCCACGGGCGCCACGCTCGACGTCGTGACCTTCGACGATCTGGCGGTGGATGCCGCGCGCCGGGCAGGGGCCAGCATCATCGTCCGCGGCCTGCGCGACGGCTCCGATCTGGATTACGAGATGCAGATGGCCGGCATGAACGCGGTCATGGCGCCCGACATCCAGACGGTCTTCCTGCCGGCCTCCGGCACGGTGCGCCATATCACCGCGACGCTGGTCCGGCAGATCGCCGCGATGGGCGGCGATGTCGCACCTTTCGTTCCCGCCGCGGTGCTGCTGGCGCTGAAGGAGCGTTACGCGCAGCGCTGAGGCCGTGCCTGCGCTTCTGCCCCGGCTTCGATCACGCTTTGCGGATTTTGGTTTGCATTTTGTGCAGAGCGATGGTGTCTCTGGGGTGAAGTGACTCGGTGCGCCATCCGCTGCGCATCGCCCCCATCCGAGTTTGTCCGATGCGCCTCTCCCGCTATTTCCTGCCGATCCTGCGCGACACGCCCAAGGAAGCCGAGATCGTCTCGCATCGGCTGATGCTGCGCGCCGGCATGATCCGTCAGCAATCGGCCGGCATCTATTCCTGGCTGCCGCTCGGCCTGCGCGTCCTCAACAAGATCAGCGCCGTGGTGCGCGAGGAGCAGGATCGTTCGGGCGCGGTCGAGATTCTGATGCCGACGATCCAGTCCGCCGATCTCTGGCGCGAGAGCGGGCGCTACGACGCCTATGGCAAGGAGATGCTGCGCATCAAGGATCGGCATGACCGCGAGATGCTGTACGGCCCGACCAATGAGGAGATGGTCACCGACATCTTCCGGTCCTATGTCAAGTCCTACAAGGACTTGCCGCTGAACCTCTACCACATCCAGTGGAAGTTCCGCGACGAGGTCCGCCCCCGCTTCGGCGTGATGCGCGGCCGCGAGTTCCTGATGAAGGACGCCTATTCCTTCGACGTCGACCAGGACGCCGCCCGCCACGCCTATAACCGCATGTTCACGGCCTATCTGCGCACCTTTGCGCGGCTCGGCCTGAAGGCGATCCCGATGCGCGCCGACACCGGCCCGATCGGCGGCGACCTCAGCCACGAGTTCATCGTGCTCGCCTCCACCGGCGAGAGCGAGGTCTTCTGCCATAAGGACTATCTCGACTTCGAGACGCCGGCCGCAGACACCGATTTCGACAGCGTCGAGGGGCTGAAGGGCATCGTCGACAAATGGACGAGCCTCTACGCGGCGACCGAGGAGATGCACGACAAGGCCGCCTACGAGGCGATTCCCGCCGGTAGCCAGCTCTCGGCCCGCGGCATCGAGGTCGGCCATATCTTCTATTTCGGCACGAAGTATTCCGAGCCGATGGGCGCGACCGTTCAGGGCCCGGATGGCCAGAACCTGCCCGTCCATATGGGCTCCTACGGCATCGGCCCGAGCCGCCTCGTGGCTGCGCTGATCGAGGCCGGCCATGACGACGCCGGCATCGTCTGGCCCGACGAGATCGCGCCCTTCGACGTTGCCGTGCTCAACCTCAAGACGGGCGACGCTGCAACCGACGGCGCCTGCGAACAGCTCTACAAGGCGCTGCTCGCGAAGGGCTATGACGCGCTCTACGACGACACCAACGAACGCCCCGGCGGCAAGTTCGCCACCGCCGACCTGATCGGCGTGCCCTGGCAGATCATCGTCGGTCCCAAGGGGCTGGCCGAGGGCAAGGTCGAGATCAAGCGCCGCACCAGTGGCGAGCGCGAACTGGTCTCGCTCGAGGCCGCGCTCGACCGGTTCAAGGGCAAGGTGGCGTGAGCGTCGCGACAGGGACGCAGACCCAAGGCGAAACCCCGACGGGGACGAAGCCCTTTGCCGGCTTCGAATGGCTGCTGGCCGGGCGCTATCTGCGCACCCGCCGGCGCGAGGGCTTCGTCTCGGTCATTGCCGGCTTCTCGTTTCTCGGCATCCTGCTTGGTGTCGCCACGCTGATCATCGTGATGTCGGTGATGAACGGCTTCCGCAAGGAACTGCTGGAGAAGATCGTCGGCGTGAACGGCCACATCTTCGCGACGCCGATCGATCGGCCGCTGGATGACTATGACGTCGTCTCGATGCGCCTGAAGGCGATCCCCGGCATCAAGCTTGCCATTCCGCTGGTCGAAGGGCAGGCGCTCGCCTCCTCGCAGACCGGCAATGGCGGCGTGCTGGTGCGCGGCATCCGCGAGGCCGACATCAAGGCGATCCCCTTCGTCGGCGGCAATGTCCGGCGCGGCACGCTCGACGGCTTCGATACGGCGGGCGGGGTCGCCATCGGCAAGCGCCTGGCGGATTCGCTCGGCCTCCAGGCCGGCGATTCAATCAACATCATCTCGCCGAAGGGGGCCTCGACCCCGTTCGGCACGGCGCCACGCATCAAGGCCTACCCGATCCAGGCGATCTTCGAGATCGGCATGACCGAGTTCGATGCCTCCTTCGTCTTCATGCCGCTGACCGAGGCGCAGGCCTATTTCAACCGCGAAGGTGACGTGAACGTCATCGAGATCTTCGTCGACGATCCCGATAAGACGCAGGCGGTGCGCGACGCGATCGAGGCCGACGCGCCGCGCCCGCTCGTGCTCTCCGACTGGCGCCAGCGCAACCGCAGCTTCTTCAATGCGCTGGAAGTCGAGCGCAACGTCATGTTCATCATCCTGACCCTGATCGTGCTGGTGGCGGCGCTGAACATCGTCTCCGGCCTGATCATGCTGGTGAAGGACAAGACCGAGGACATCGCGATCATGCGAACGATGGGGGCGACCCGCGGCACGGTGCTGCGCGTCTTCCTGATCACGGGCGCGGCCATCGGCGTCTTCGGCACGCTGGCGGGGCTGGCGCTGGGCGTCGTCTTCGCGAACAACATCAAGGCGATCATGGCCGCGCTGAACTGGATCACCGGCGCCAATCTCTGGGATCCGACCGTGCGCTTCCTGAGCGACATCCCGTCCGTGATCGACTGGAGCGAGGTCGCGAGCGTCGTCATGATGGCCCTCGTCCTGTCGCTGCTGGCGACCCTCTATCCGGCCTGGAAGGCGGCGCGGCTCGACCCCGTCCAGGCTCTCAGGATGGGGTGAGGTTCATGTCCAGTGCGACACCACGCGAGACCCCGACGCTCTTCCTCTCCCAGGTCGAGCGTCACTATCCCCAGAGCGACGCCCCGCTCGAAATCCTGCGCAAGGCGGATTTCGCGCTCTGGCCGGGCGAACTCGTCGCTCTCGTTGCACCCAGCGGCACCGGCAAGTCGACGCTGCTGCATGTCGCGGGCCTGCTGGAGCAGCCCGATGGCGGTGAGGTCTTCATCGGCGGCCTGCCGACGACGAAGCTCGACGACAAGGGCCGCACGCGCCTGCGTCGCACCGAGATCGGCTTCGTCTACCAGTTCCATCACCTGCTGCCGGAATTCACGGCGCTGGAGAATGTCGTGCTGCCGCAGCGCATCCGCGGCCTCGCCAAGGGGTTGGCGGAGGAGAGGGCGGCCGAGCTCCTGACCTTCCTGGGTTTGGGCGAACGGCTCCATCATCTGCCCGGCGAGCTCTCCGGCGGCGAGCAGCAGCGCGTCGCCATCGGCCGCGCGGTGGCCAACACGCCGCGCCTGCTGCTGGCAGACGAACCGACGGGTAATCTCGATCCGCACACCTCGCTGCACGTCTTCTCGACACTGGTCGCGCTCGCGCGGGCCTCGGGGCTGGCGGCGCTGATCGCGACCCACAACCTCGATCTCGCACGCCGGATGGACCGCCAGGTCACGATCCGCGACGGGCATGTGGTGCCGCTCTAGCGAGCAGCGTGCCCTGCTCGCGTGGCAGGTCGGTTCATACCCCGTTAACCGCTGTTGATATGCGTGCTCCGCAATTAACGCATAGGCATTGACGAGAACATAACATGAATTAACTTGGACATATCAGAAACAGGAGGAGATGGTCATGACCGTAGCGCGTAAATTGGCTGCCGGCATCGCGGAGATTGCATCGCTCGGGCTCTTCCTCGGCATGGTCTGGGTCTGGGCTGCGCTCCTGTCCGCGCCGAACATCTGATCGTCCCAACATCTGACCGTCCACAGAGGCGACAATCCGAAGCGTGGCGCCGCAGCCTTCGGCACTTCATAAAGGCCTCTGCGACGACGCTTGAGTCGCAACTGCAAGCAGCACAGGGCGGACGATGGCACGCGAACCGAGCGATACGCGCATCCTCTCCGAGGTCGGCTTCGTCCATCTCCATGTCCATTCGAGCTATTCGCTGCTCGAAGGTGCCATGACGATCGGCACGATTGCCAAAATGGCGGCGGCCGATGGCCAGCCCGCGCTGGCGCTGACCGACACCAACAATTTGTTCGGGGCGCTTGAGTTTTCCGAGAAGCTGGTCGGTTCGGGAATCCAGCCGATCGCCGGCGTCCAGCTCTCGGTCGATTTCGCCGATGAGGCCGAGGGGGGACGCAAGCCGATCCAGCAGGTGCTGCCGCATCTGGTCCTGCTCGCGATGAACGAGGCGGGCTACGGCAATCTGATGAAGCTTGTGACCGAGGCCGCGCTGGCGAGCGGCGGCTCGGGGCAGCCGGTCTCCAACCTCGAACGTCTCGCCTCCCATCACGAGGGCCTGATCGTGCTGACCGGCGGCCATGGCGGGCCGCTCGACCTCGCCTTGCGCAATGGCCAGGTGCCGCAGGCCAAGGGCCGCCTGGCGGCGCTGTCGCAGATCTTTGGCGACCGGCTCTATGTCGAGATCCAGCGCCATGGCGGCGACGACGAGGCGGCCGTCGAGGCGCATCTGCTGCGGCTGGCCTATGAGGCCGACCTCGCCATCGTCGCCACCAACGAGCCCTTCTTCGCCAAGCCCGCCGACTACGATGCCCATGATGCGCTGCTCGCGGTGGCCGCCGGCCGGCTCGTTTCCGATGGCGAGCGCCGGCGCGTCACGGCCGACCACCACTTCGCCAGCCGCGCCGAGATGAAGAAGCGCTTCGCCGACCTGCCGGAGGCGCTTTCCGCGACGGTCGAGATCGCGATGCGCTGCACCTGGCGCGTCGGCAAGCGCAATCCGATCCTGCCGCGCTTCGGCGAGGAGGGTCGCGACGAGGCCGAGGAGCTGGAGACGCAGGCGAAAGCGGGCCTCGCGGCACGGCTCGCCAAGCACGGGCCCGCCACGGGCTACGCGGTCGAGGACTACGAGAAACGGCTCGATTTCGAGCTCTCGATCATCACGCGCATGAAGTTCCCAGGCTACTTCCTGATCGTCGCGGACTTCATCAAATGGGCCAAGGACCACGACATTCCCGTCGGTCCGGGCCGTGGTTCGGGCGCGGGTTCGCTCGTCGCCTATGCGCTGACGATCACCGACGTCGATCCGCTGCGCTTCGGCCTGCTGTTCGAGCGCTTCCTCAACCCCGACCGCGTCTCGATGCCGGACTTCGACATCGACTTCTGCCAGAACCGCCGCGAAGAGGTGATCGACTACGTCAAGCATCGCTATGGCGAGGAACGCGTCGCGCAGATCATCACCTTCGGAACGCTGCTGGCGCGTGGCGTGCTGCGCGACGTCGGCCGCGTGCTGGAGATGCCCTATGGCCAGGTCGACCGCCTGACCAAGCTCGTCCCGCAGAATCCGGCCAAGCCGATCTCGCTGAAGGACGCGATCGAGGGCGAGCCGAAGCTGCAGGCCGCCGCCGAGGAGGAGCCGGTCGTCGCGCGCCTGCTCGAGATCGGCCAGAAGCTCGAGGGGCTGCACCGCCACGCCTCGACCCATGCCGCCGGCGTCGTCATCGGCGACCGGCCGCTCGAACAGCTGGTTGCGCTCTCCGTCGATCCGCGCACCGGCATGCGCGTCACCCAGTTCAACATGAAATGGGTCGAGCAGGCCGGCCTGGTGAAGTTCGACTTCCTCGGCCTCAAGACGCTGACCACCCTGACCACGGCGGTGAAGCTGATCGCACAGCGCAATATCGCGATCGACCTGGCGAGCCTGCCCTTCGACGACCCGCCGACCTACGCGATGCTGGCGCGCGGCGAGACGGTCGGCGTGTTCCAGGTTGAAAGCGCAGGGATGCGCAAGGCCCTCGTCGAGATGAAGGCCGACCGCATCGAGGACCTGATCGCGCTCGTCGCGCTCTACCGGCCGGGCCCGATGGACAACATCCCGACCTATTGCCGCCGCAAGCTCGGGCTGGAGGAGCCGACCTATCTCCACGCCGGGATGGAGCCATTCCTCTCCGAGACGCACGGCATCATCGTCTACCAGGAGCAGGTGATGCAGGTGGCGCAGGCGCTGTCGGGCTATTCGCTCGGCGAGGCCGACCTGCTGCGCCGCGCCATGGGCAAGAAGATCAAGGCGGAGATGGACGCCCAGCGCGACCGCTTCGTCAAAGGCGCCGTCGATGCGGGCATCAAGAAGGAGGTCGCCTCCGAGATCTTCGACCTGCTGGCGAAGTTCGCTGATTACGGCTTCAACAAGAGCCATGCGGCGGCCTATGCCGTCGTCGCCTTCCAGACCGCTTACCTGAAGGCGAATTACCCGGTCGAGTTCCTGGCGGCGTCGATGACGCTCGACATGGGCAACACCGACAAGCTCTCGGAATTCCGCCGCGATGCCGAGCGTCTTGGCATCAAGGTGCTGCCGCCCGCGATCAACCGCTCCGGCGTCGAGTTCGACGTCCATGAGGGCGCGATCCACTATGCGCTCGGTGCGATCAAGGGCGTCGGCACCGCTGCGGTCGAATCGATCGTGACGGCGCGCCGCGCCGCGGGCGACTTCAAGGACCTCGCCGATTTCGCCCGGCGCATCGACACCAAGCTGGTCAACCGGCGCACCATTGAGGCGCTGATCGCGGCCGGTGCGATGGACACGCTCGAACCCGAGCGCGCCCGCGCCATGGCGGCGATCGACGGCATGCTGGCCTTGTCGAACCGCACGCGCGATGCGGCGCTCGGCGGCCAGTCGGAGCTGTTCGGCGGCGGCGGCATGCAGGAGGCCTTCCGCATTCCTCCGGTCGAGCCCTGGGCCCCGGCCGAGCGGCTCAAGCGCGAGCACGATGCCGTCGGCTTCTTTCTCTCGGGCCATCCACTCGACGATTACGAGCATGTGCTGAAGCGGCTGCGCGTGCAGCGCTTTGCCGATTTCGCCCAGATGGTGCGCGCTAACGGCACCGGCGTCGCCAAGGTCGCGGTCTCGGTCATCGACAAGTCGGAGCGGCGCACCAAATCCGGCTCCAAGATGGGAATCGTCAACCTGTCCGATCCCAGCGGCCAGTTCGAGGCGATCCTGTTCTCGGAGGCCTTGCAGCGTTATCGCGATCTGCTCGAGCCGGGCAGGGCGCTGGTACTGCGCCTCTCGGCCGTGCTCGACGGCGATGATGTGCGCCCGCGTATCGAGGACGCCGAGGTGCTGGACGATCTCGCCGCGCGCCAGAAGCAGGATCTGCTGGTCTATCTGCGCGACGACAAGGCGCTGGCCTCGATCGCCGAACGCGTCCGCCCGCGTGGCGACGGCATCAGGGCGGAAGGCAAGATCGCCCTGGTGATGATCCTCAACGACGGCGCCCAGGAGGTCGAGATCGAGCTTCCGGGCCGTTATCCGGTCAACCAGCAGATCGCCAATGCGGTCAGGGCAGCGCCGGGCGTCGTCAGCGTCGAGTTGCGCTGAAAAGCACGCTGCGGCCTTGTGTGAAACAGCCGGCAATGCATTCTGGCGGTGAGACGCCCTTTCCTGCCACGATGGCAGGTGGTGACGTACATGCCGGGGGGCAGCAGTGAAGTATTACGTCGCGCATATCCCGATGAGCCTTGCCGTCCCCGAGGCCATGTACTGGGCCATCAAGGACGTGCTGGAAGGCGAATACGAGACGGGTTTCGATGGTGTCGGTCTCGACATCCTCGACATCGGCGCCAATGTCGGCTCGTTCGCGCTCTGGGCGACGGCGCGTTGGCCGGGCAGCCTGGTCACCTCCTATGAGCCGCATCCCGGCACTTTCGAACTGCTGAAGCGCAACACGCATCAGCGCCGCGACATCGTCGCGATCAACGCCGCCCTGTTCCCGGGTGGCGCGAAGACGGCGAGCTTCGTCAGCCGCTTCGCCGGCGATGGCGAATCCGGCCTGGCATCCTATGCCGGCGACACCTTCGTCGACGGCGCCATGGTCGAGCGCTACGAGGTCGCGGTCGTCGATCCGGCGAGCCTGCCCTCAGCGGACATCGTCAAGATCGACATCGAGGGCGGGGAGGGCGACGTACTCGACAGCATCGACCTGTCGAAGACCTCGCTCGTGCTGCTGGAATATCAGAACCGCAAGAACCGCGATCAGCTGGCGGCCCGGCTGAAGGCCGATTTCGACCTGATCGACACCGTCGAACACATCTGGGACCCGCTGCTCGAACAGCGCTGCTACCGACCCGACCTCGCCGGCGACGTCTATGGCCGCATGTTCGCCGCCCGCAAGTGCATGACGCGGATGACGCGCGCGGCAGGGCGCTAGCCGGCGGCGGCGATACCCGGTCGAGTTGGGCAGGCCGCGCCCGCGGCTTGCATTCTCGGCGCTTCCCCTGTATGGCGCAGCCCATCCCACATGGGGAGCATCGCCTCATCTCCGAGGCGTTCCGGTGACTTGGCAGCTTATGCCTCGTTCATTCGCACCCCAGAGGCTCAACCGGAAGGACGATACAGACCATGGCTCTGCCAGATTTCTCCATGCGCCAGCTCCTTGAGGCCGGCGCCCATTTCGGCCACCAGTCGCATCGCTGGAACCCGAAGATGTCGCCCTACATCTTCGGCACGCGCAACAACATCCACATCCTCGACCTGTCGCAGTCGGTGCCGATGCTCTCGCGCGCCCTGCAGGCCGTGTCGGACACCGTCGCCCGCGGCGGCCGCGTCCTCTTCGTCGGCACCAAGCGCCAGGCGCAGGACTCGATTGCCGACGCCGCCAAGCGTTCGGCCCAGTATTATGTCAATTCGCGTTGGCTCGGCGGCATGCTGACCAACTGGAAGACCATCTCCGCCTCGATCCAGCGCCTGCGCAAGGTCGACGAGCTGCTGAACGGCGGCGGCACCGGTCTGACCAAGAAGGAGCGCCTGATGCTTGCCCGCGAGCGCGACAAGCTCGAGAAGGCGCTCGGCGGCATCAAGGACATGGGCGGCGTGCCGGACATGATCTTCGTGATCGACACCAACAAGGAAGCGCTCGCGATCAAGGAGGCCCAGCGCCTCGGCATCCCGGTCGCCGCGATCATCGACTCGAACTCGGATCCGGATGGCATCACCTTCCCGGTTCCGGCCAATGACGACGCCGGCCGCGCCATCCAGCTCTATTGCGACCTCGTCGCGCGCTCGGCCATCGACGGCATCTCGCGCGCCTCGGGCGACCATGGCATCGATATCGGCGCCGCCGAGGCCCCGGTCGTCGAGGAAGTCATCGCCGAGCCGGCCGCGGCCGATGTCGGCGTGGCCTTCGAGCTGCTGACCGCGCCGCGCGGCGCTCCGGACGATCTGATGAAGCTCTCGGGCATGGGTCCCGAACTGGTTCAGAAGCTCAATGACGGCGGCCTGTACCACTTCTGGCAGTTCGCCGCGATGTCGCCTGCCGACCTCGCCAAGGTCGATCAGGACCTGAAGCTCGCCGGCCGCATCGAGCGCGAGGGCTGGGTCGCCCAGTCGCGCGAGCTCGCCGACGCCTGACGATGACGGGGGGCGGCGCGTCATCGGCGCGTCGCAATCCGGTTGCTGCATTGAGATTTGATTGACGCCGACCAGCGCCGACGACCGGAAACGGAGCGTCGGCGTTTCCCCATAGGGGTGGCCGGCCTGATTTCCGCGGCTGGCCGGTATTGGGCGCCGCACGACAGACAAGGACGACAAAGATGGCTGCGATCACCGCCGGCATGGTGAAGGAACTCCGCGACAAGACCGGCGCGGGCATGATGGACTGCAAGACCGCGCTCTCGGCCGTTGACGGCGACATCGAGGCCGCAATCGACTGGCTGCGCACCAAGGGCCTCGCCAAGGCCGCCAAAAAGGCCGGTCGCGTTGCCGCTGAAGGTCTCGTCGCCGTGGCGATCTCCGGCCATAGCGGCGTCGTGATCGAGCTCAACTCCGAGACCGATTTCGTCGCCCGCAACCTCGAATTCCAGGCGCTCGCCCATGGCATCGCCAATGTCGCGCTGGAGCGTGGCGGCGACGCGGCAGCCGTGCTCGCCCATCACTATCCGGGCGGCGGCACCGTCCAGGAGGCGGTCGCCAACGCCATCGCCACCATCGGCGAGAACATGACGCTGCGCCGCGTCGCCGCGCTCAAGGTCTCGGCCGGCGTGATCGGCTCCTATGTCCATGGCGCGGTCGCCGACGGCCTCGGCAAGATCGGTGTCATCGTCGCGCTGGAATCGACCGGCAAGGTCGATGAGCTGGCCGCGCTCGGCCGCCAGCTCGCCATGCACGTCGCCGCCACGAACCCGGTCGCGCTCGATCTCGCTTCGATCGATCCCGATCTGCTGGCGCGCGAGAAGGCGATCCTGGCCGAGAAGAACGCCGGCAAGCCCGCCCATGTGCTCGAGAAGATCACCGAGAGCGGCCTGAAGAGCTACGCCAAGGAATACTGCCTGCTCGAGCAGGCCTATATCCATGACGGCTCGAAGTCGGTCGGCCAGGTGCTCAAGGAGATCGAGGGCAAGGTCGGCGCTCCCGTCGCGCTCAAGGGCTTCGCCCGCTATGCGCTCGGCGAGGGCATCGAGAAGGAAGAGACGGACTTCGCCGCCGAAGTCGCCGCTGCCGGCGGCACGACGGGCTGATCGCGCCTGTTCGGAACGAAAGAAAAGGCCGCGCTCTGCGCGGCCTTTTTTGTAGGAAGGAGGGCGGCTGCGAATCGCGGCCGCTCTCGATGCATCCTCCCGAACCGGAAATTTTCCGTTTCGGCGCAGGATGATGTGATCATGAACTAAATACGGAGACGATCTGATGAGACCCAGTCGCGTTCTCGTTAAGCTCTCCGGCGAAGCCCTTGCCGGACAAGCAGGTTCCGGCCTCGATGGCGCGACGCTGACGGCGCTCGCCAATGACATCTCGAATGCCTCGCGCGAGGGCGTCGAGATCGCCATCGTCGTCGGCGGCGGCAATTTCTTCCGCGGCGTCCAGGGGCTGACCAAGGGGCTCGACCGCACCAGCGCCGATTCGATCGGCATGCTCGGCACGGTGATGAATGCGCTGGCACTGGAGCATGCGATCGAAAGTGCCGGCGCGCCCGCGCGCGCCATGTCGGCAGTGCCGATGCCCTCGCTCTGCGAGAGCTATGCTCGCAAGCGCGCCCTCGACCACATGACCAACGGCAAGGTCGTGGTGCTCGGCGGCGGCACTGGAAACCCCTACTTCACCACCGATACCGGCGCGGCCCTGCGGGCGGCCGAACTCGGCTGCAGCCATCTGCTCAAGGCGACGCAGGTCGACGGCGTCTATTCCGCCGACCCCAAGAAAGACCCCAGCGCCACCCGCTACGACACGCTGACCCATGCCGAGGCGATCACCCGCGACCTCAAGGTCATGGACACGGCCGCCTTCGCGCTGGCGCGCGATGCCGGGCTGACCATCGTGGTGTTCTCGATCGCGGAGGCCGGCATGCTCGCGGCCGTGCTGCGTGGCGAGGGCAGGGCGACCTATGTGACGCCGTAAGCGCCTTGCGATATATGATTTTCTTGACCATGGCGGGGCCCCCCGCCATGGTCGCGCCCGGTTTGACAACACCCGGCAATGCAACAGCGATGTCGCATCGTAGCGGGCGGGAAGCCGGGTTTTCGCTTTTCGCGCGATGCACCAGTTCAAGGTCTTGAAGACGATGGCCCAGACGACATTCGATCTCGACGACGTGAAGCGCCGCATGCAGGGCGCGCTCCAGTCCTTCAAGGGCGACCTGGCCTCCCTGCGTTCGGGCCGCGCCTCGGCCAACATGCTCGACCCGATCCAGGTCGAGGCCTATGGCGCGCGCCAGCCGCTCGCCCAGCTCGCGACCGTCAGCGTCCCGGAAGCCCGCCTGCTCAGCGTGCAGGTCTGGGACCGCAGCATGGTCAACGCAGTCGAGAAGGCGATCCGCGAATCCGATCTCGGCCTGAACCCGCAGACGGAAGGCCAGGTCCTGCGCATCCGTATTCCGGAGCTGAACGAGCAGCGCCGCAAGGAGATGGTCAAGGTCGCGCATAAATATGCCGAGGAGTCGAAGATTGCGGTGCGCCATGTCCGCCGCGACGCGATCGACATCATCAAGAAGGTCGAGAAGGACGGCGCCTTCACCAAAGACGACGTTACCCGCCAGTCCGACCTCGTCCAGAAGGCGACTGACCAGCACATCGGCGAGATCGACCAGGCGCTGGCGACCAAGGAAAAGGAAATCCTGAGCGTCTGACCTGTCGGCGCGGCATCCCGCGCCAGATTACTGCGCGCCAGATTACTGCTCGCAAGGTCACCCGGCACCAGGCCGAACGAGGCATACCGAGAATGTCAGCAGGCCAGCGCGCGGGGCAAGCCGCCCATCCCGCCCATGTCGCCATCATCATGGATGGCAATGGCCGCTGGGCGCAGTTGCGCGGGCTGCCGCGCCAGGAAGGCCACCGGCGCGGGCTGGAGGCGCTGCGTAGCGCGGTCAGGAACGCGGGCGAACTCGGCGTCAGGATTCTGACTCTCTACAGCTTCTCGACCGAGAACTGGCGCAGGCCTGCGACCGAGGTCTCCTTCCTGCTCGGCCTGCTCAAGCGCTTCGTCGAGAAGGACCTCGGCGAACTGCATACGGCAGGCGTGCGCGTGCGCGTCATCGGCGGGCGCGACGATCTCGCGCCCGATCTGCGCCGGCTGGTCGAACATGCCGAGATGGTGACGCGCGACAACACCAAGATGACGCTCGTCGTCGCCTTCAACTACGGCGCACGCGACGAGATCGTCCGGGCGGCGCGGCAGCTTGCCGCCGAGGCGGCGTCAGGGCGGATCGATGCCGCCGCGATCGACGAGGCGATGCTCGCCTCGCGCCTCGATACCTCCGACCTGCCGGACCCCGAACTGGTGATCCGGACCTCCGGCGAGACGCGGATCTCGAACTTCCTGCTTTGGCAGGCCGCCTATGCCGAATTTATCTTCACGCCGGTGCTGTGGCCCGATTTCGATCGCGCGGCCTTCGAGGCGGCCCTGGTCGAATACGGGCGCCGGGAGCGGCGCTTCGGCGGTGTGTCGGAGCCTGCAGATCGCAATGTAGGCGCGGCGTGACCGAGCCCGCCCCCGATGGGCCCGGACCCGGCCAGGGCGAGTTGCGGCTCCGGATCGTCTCGGCCCTGGTGCTCGCGGCCGTCGTCCTGATCGTCACCGTCTGGGGCGGCTGGCCGTTTCGAATCGTCTGGGTGCTGGTCGCCGGCCTCGTCGCCTATGAATGGCTCTCGATGGCGAGCCGGAACCATGCCGTCGCCGCGGCGATCGCGGTCGTCCTCGCCGGCTTCCTGCTCGGCTTTGCCTCGGCGAGCCAACCGGCTCTGGCGGGGGTGGCGGCTGCCGCCGCGCTGATCGGTGCGGTGCTGACGCCGCTGGTCAAGGGCCGGTTTGCGCTCGAACTCTGCGGCGTCGCCTATGCGCTGGCCTTCGCGCTGATCGCGCCGGCGCTGCGCTCGCTGCCCGAACTTGGCCTCGCTATCATCATCTGGAGTTTCGCGGTCGTCTGGTTCACCGACATCGCGGCCTATTTCACCGGCCGCAGATTCGGCGGGCCCAAGCTCATGCCGAGCGTCAGCCCGGGCAAGACCTGGTCCGGCGCGATCGGCGGGACGATCGCCGGCACGCTCGGCGGCTATGCCGTCTGGGCGCAGACCCCCGCGGCGGCTCAGGTCGTCGGACCTGCTCTCGTCATCCTGGGCTCGCTCATAGCCTCGGTGTTCAGCCAGATGGGCGATCTCTTCGAATCGTCACTGAAGCGCCGTTTCGGTGCCAAGGATTCGAGCCATCTCATTCCTGGCCATGGCGGCTTCCTCGATCGCCTCGACGGCTATTGGGCGGTCCTCGTCTTCGCCGGCATCGTGCTGTTCCTTACCCGTCTCGAACTCTGAACCGCCCATGCTCCGCACCGTCACGCTTCTGGGAGCGACTGGCTCCATCGGCAAATCGACGCGCGAGATCGTGGCGGAGAATCCGCAACGGCTGCGGATCGGCGCGGTCGTGGCCGGCCGCGATGCCGCCGCGCTGGCACGCATCGCGATCGAGACCGGCGCCCGCTTCGCCGCCCTTGCCGATGCAGGGGCGGGGCCTGCGCTGGCCGACGCGCTGGCCGGCAGCGGCATCGCCTGCGGGGCAGGGCGTTCGGCCGTGCTCGACGCGGTGGCGATGGACTCGGATATAGTCGTCAGCGCGATCTCGGGTGCCGCCGGGCTGGAGGCGACCTTCGCCGCACTGACGCCCGGCCGCGTCGTCGCGCTCGCCAACAAGGAGAGCCTCGTCTGCGCCGGTGCCGCCGTCATGGCACGCGCGGGGGCGGTCGGTGCCCGCATCCTGCCGCTCGATTCCGAGCATAACGCCCTGTTCCAGGTGCTCGGCGCCGAGCCGATTTCCGCCATCCGCAGCATGACGCTGACCGCATCGGGCGGGCCCTTCCGAACCTGGAGCGCCGCGCAGATCGCCGCGGCCCGGCCCGAGCAGGCGTTGGCCCACCCCAATTACGCCATGGGCGCCAAGATCTCGATCGACTCCGCCAGCATGATGAACAAGGGGCTGGAACTGATCGAGGCCTGCTTCCTGTTCGGGCTGGAGCCTGATCAGCTTGAGGTGCTGGTCCACCCTCAGCAGCTCGTCCATGGCCTCGTCACCTTCCGCGACGGCTCGGTCAGCGCCGGCATGGCCCTGCCGGACATGCGCGTCGCGGCCGCCCATTGTCTCGGCATCGACGGCAGGCTCGACGCGCCGCCCGCCCGCTTCCTCGATTTGGCGTTGACGGCGCCGCTGAGTTTCGAGCGGCCCGACCTCACGCGCTTTCCGGCACTCGGCCTCGCCATGGCGGCGCTCGCGGCGGGCGGCGCCATGCCTGCCATCCTCAACGCGGCCAACGAGGTCGCCGTCGCCGCCTATCTCGAAGGGGCCATCGCCTTTCCCGGCATCGCGGCGCTGGTCGAGGCCGTCTGTGCCGGGGCCGCCGCGGACCTCGCGGCGCCCGTCGATGTGGCCGCTGCGCTCGCCATTGACCATGAGGCGAGAATCCGCGCACGCGCGCTCTTGTAGCGGGCGCCCTTCGCTGTCACCTAAGGGGGAGGATCAGGAGATATTGATGGACTTCGTGGCGACACTCTGGAACGCCGGCTCATTCGCGCTCGGCTACCTCGTGCCTTTCCTCTTTGTCCTGACGGTGGTCGTGTTCGTCCATGAACTCGGCCATTTTCTCGTCGGCCGCTGGTGCGGCGTCGATGTGAAGGTGTTCTCGATCGGCTTCGGCCGTGAACTATTCGGCTTCAACGACAGGCACGGCACGCGCTGGCGCTTCGCGGCGATCCCGCTCGGCGGCTACGTCAAGTTCTCCGGCGACGCCGATGCCGCTTCCGCCGGCACCGATTCCGCCGAACTCCAGGGCATGACCCCGCTCCAGCGCGAACGCTCCTTTCCGGCCCAGTCCGTCGGCGAGCGCGCCGCCATCGTGGCCGCCGGGCCGATCGCCAATTTCCTGCTCGCCTTTCTGATCTTCGGCGCAACCGTCTACGTCTTCGGCAAGCAGGTCCTGATCCCCCGCGTCGACCAGGTCGTCGTCGGCAGCGCGGCCGAACGTGGCGGGCTTCTGGCGGGCGATCTCGTGCTGTCGATCGACGGCCACCCGATCGGCAGCTTCGCCGACATGCAGCGTGCGATCTCCGTCCGGCCGAACGAGACGCTCTCGATCGTCGTCGAGCGGGCGAGCGGGACCGTGACGCTGCCGGTCACGCCGGCCCTCGTCGAACAGAGCACGCCACTCGGCAAGCAGCGCATCGGCGTGCTGGGCGTGCAGGCCTCGCGCGAGGCCAGCGATTGGAAGACGCAGCATTTCGGCTTGGTCGAATCCGCCAAGGTCGGTGTGAGCGAGACCTGGTACGTCGTCGAGCGCACCTATGACTATCTCGCGAAGCTGGTGAGCGGCCGGGAATCGGTCGACCAGCTCTCCGGGCCGATCCGAATCGCGCAGGTGTCCGGGCTGGTCGCGTCGAACGGAGGCCTGCTCGGCCTGATCAACCTCGCCGCGATCCTGTCGGTCTCGATCGGCCTGATGAACCTGTTCCCGATACCGATGCTGGATGGAGGGCATCTGCTGTTCTACGCGGTCGAGGCCCTGCGGGGCCGGCCGTTGAGCGAGCGTGCGCAAGAGATCGGCTTCCGGGTCGGCCTCGGGCTGGTGCTGATGCTGATGCTGTTCGTCACCTGGAACGACATCGTTCACGTCCGCTCGCTGCTCTAGGGGCGTCCTGGAGCGGAGTGCCGTCACAATTTCTGTGGAGCCTGCTCGTCTGCGGGGCTGATTCAATCCGCAGGCGCCGGTTTGCCGGCCGGCGCGCTCGTTAACGGAATCCGGGATTTTTTAGTCTTTTCGCTATCGGTTCATCAGGCAGGCACTGTGGCCGGCGATCTTTCTGGATGGGGTCAATCGACCCGATCGGCCCCCATTTACGGCAAAATCACGGCATGCCGCGTGGCCTCATGGCAACGTGGGGGCTAAAAATCTTTTGTTAACGACAATGCTGGTTTGCACCCTGCGGGAAACTTTGTAGAAGCGAATGCACTGCAATGTCCCCTTGCCGCACCTCGTGAGGTCGTGGCCCCCGTGACTGGGGTGGTGACCTGAGAAAATGGAATAGGCGACCCGATGACGTCGACCCAAAAGAGCCGGACCTTCAGAGCGCGGCTCTCTCGATCAGTCGGACTTTCGGCCTTCATGTTGGCCGTTAGCGGTGGCGTGGTGTTCGCGCAGGCCGTGATTGTCCAGGGCAACAGGCGCGTCGATGCGGAGACGATCCGCTCCTACGCCGCAGGCCAGGGCGGCCCGCAGGAGATTCGCCAGAATCTTATCGCCACCGGCCTCTTCACCAATGTCCAGGTGAGCCGTCGTGGCTCGCAGACGGTCATCTCCGTCCAGGAGAACGACACGATCAATCGCGTCGCCTTCGAGGGCAATCGCCGCCTGAAGAGCGACGTGCTGCTCCAGCAGGTCCAGTCGAAGGCCGGCGGCCCGATGAGCCAGGCCCTGATCGACTCCGATGTCGCGCGTCTGAAGGAAGTCTATCGCCGCGCCGGCTACGGCCTGTCGTCGATCACCGGCCGCATCGCGCCTCTGCCGAACGGCCGCTCGGACGTGGTCTTCACCGTCAACGAGAGCGGCAAGACCGGCATCAAGTCGATCAACTTCGAGGGCAACCAGGTCTATTCCGATGGTCGCCTGCGCGGCCTGATGAGCTCGACCGAGTCGAACTTCCTCAGCTTCATCAAGACCTCGGACGTCTATGATCCCGATCGGATCAACTCCGACCTCGAGCTGGTCCGCCGTTTCTATCTGAAGAACGGCTATGCCGACTTCCAGATCGTCAACAACACCGCCCGTTTCGACGAGACCGCCGGCGGCTGGGTGATCGATATCGCCGTCGCTGAAGGTCCGCAGTACAAGGTCGGCAATGTCGCGGTTGATTCGACCCTGCGCGACATCGATCCTGCTGTGCTGCAGAGCTATGTCGTCACCTCGGCGGGCGATACCTACAACGCCGAAGCCGTCGAGAAGTCGCTCGTCAACCTGACGACCGAGGTCTCGCGCCGTGGCCATGCCTTCGCCCAGGTCCGCCCGCGCGGCGACCGGGACTCGGCCGGCCGCCTGATCGGCATCACCTATGTCGTCGACGAGGGCCCGCGGGTCTATGTCGAGCGCATCAATGTGCGCGGCAACACCCGTACCCGCGACTATGTCGTGCGCCGCGAGCTCGATCTCGGCGAGGGTGATGCCTACAACAAGGTGTTCGTCGATCGCGCCGAGCGTCGCCTGAACAACCTCGGCTTCTTCAACAAGGTTCGCATCACCAACGAGCCGGGCTCCGCGCCCGATCGCGTGGTGGTCAACATCGATGTCGAGGACAAGGCAACCGGTTCGTTCTCGATCGCCGGCGGCTACTCGACCTCTGACGGCGTCATCGGCGAGGTCTCGCTGTCGGAATCGAACTTCCTCGGCCGCGGCCAGTTCGTCCGCATCGCGGGCACGCTCGGCCAGCGTACCCAGGGCGTCGACTTCTCCTTCACCGAGCCCTATTTCCTCGGTCGCCGCATCGCGGCGGGCTTCGACCTGTTCTCAAAGTTCAACGACAACTACAATACCGGCCGCTTCGAGAGCCGCGTCACGGGCGGCACGGTGCGCCTGACCTTCCCGATCACGGAAGAGCTCTCGATCACGCCGCGCTACTCGATCTACAGCACGGAGATCGAGATCCGGAACGATGCCGATCGTCCGTATAACGATTGCTCGGTGCCGCTGGCTGGGATTACCCCCGGCTATGGCGTTGCCGGCCCGAACCAGACCTTCAACTGCTTGACCAATGGCGAGGCGTCGATCGCGGTCAAGGAAGCGCAGGGCAGCACGTTGACCTCGCTGATCGGCCTGAGCTTCAACTACAACTCGCTCGACAGCAATCAGAACCCGCGCAACGGCTTCATCGCCGAGCTGAAACCGGAATTTGCCGGCGTCGGCGGCGACTCGAAGTTCCTGCGCGTCGCGGCCGATGCGCGTTACTACAAGGAAATTTTCGACGACGTGGTCGGCTTCGCGCGTCTCCAGGGCGGTCACGTCCAGGCGACCAGCGGCGATCTGCGCATGATCGATCACTACTTCCTCGGACCGACCCTGGTGCGTGGTTTCGCGCCGTCCGGTATCGGCCCGCGCGACGTGACGAACGATCCGACGGCCAACGCGCTCGGCGGCACCACCTATTTCGGCGGTTCGCTCGAGGTGCAGTTCCCGATCTGGGGCCTGCCGCGCGATCTCGGCCTGCGCGGTGCCGTCTTCGCGGACGCCGGTACGCTGTTCAACTATGACGGCGGCACGGCGGTCGCCAATGCCTGCCCGGCAGGGTCTTCCGGACGCCAGTTCAATGTGGCAACGACCGGCGGCCCGTTCGGGCAGACCAACGTCGCCTGCGTGCGCGACAAGAACGTCATTCGCTCGTCGGTCGGCGTCAGCTTGCTCTGGCAGTCGCCGCTTGGCCCGATCCGCTTCGACTATGCCTATGCGCTGTCGAAGGATGACGGGCAGATCGGCACCTTGAACGGCGTCACCGCCAAGTATGGTGGCGACCGCGTCCAGGCCTTCCGCTTCTCGGGCGGCACCCGCTTCTGACGAGGCGGGGCGCGTCCAGCGCCCCGCACCGGATCGTTTCGATGTCAGAACCTCAATTTTTCCCCATCGCGACCTCGCTCGACTTCGGCGAGGTCGCTGCCATTTCGGGCGCGACGCTGCCTGAGGGCGTCGATCCGACGCGTGCGATCACGGGCGCCGCAGCGCTCGAGAATGCCGGCCCGGCCGACATCGCCTATATGGACAATCCGAAATACACCGACGCGCTGGCGGCGACGGGCGCGGGTTTGTGCCTGGTCTCGCCGCGCTTCGTCGAGCGGGTGCCTGCCGGCACGACCGCTCTGGTATCTACGGCGCCCTATCACGCCTTCGCCAAGGTGCTGGCCCGCTTCTTCCCCTCCGCCCTGAAGCCCGGCTCGGTCTTCGGCTCGCAGGGCGTGGCTCCCGGCGCCTTCGTTCATGCCACGGCCGTTCTGGAGGCGGGCGTCACGGTCGATCCGGGCGCCGTCATCGGTCCCGGGGCCGAGATCGGCTCGGGGACCGTGGTCGCCTCGCATGCCGTCATCGGTCCGCAGGTCCGCATCGGCCGCAACTGCGCGATCGGGGCTGGCTCCACGGTGCAGGCCGCGCTGATCGGCAACCGGGTCATCATCCATCCCGGCGTTCGCATCGGGCAGGACGGCTTTGGCTTCGCCATGAGCCCGCGCGGTCACATGAAGGTTCCGCAGATCGGGCGCGTCATCGTGCAGGACGATGTCGAGATCGGCGCCAACACCTGCATCGACCGCGGTGCCAGCCGCGACACGGTGATCGGCGAGGGCACCAAGATCGATAACCTCGTCCAGATCGGCCACAATGTCGTCGTCGGGCGCCATTGCGTCATCGTCTCGCAGGTTGGCATTGCCGGTTCGACCACGCTTGAGGATTTCGTCGTGCTGGGCGGGCAGGTCGGCCTTGCCGGCCACCTGACCGTCGGCATGGGCGCGCAGGTGGCCGCCCAGAGCGGTGTCGCCGGCGATATTCCGCGCGGCGCACGCTATGGTGGCTCGCCGGCCCAGCCGGCGCTGAGCTGGGCGCGCGAGACCGCGCTGCTGAAGTCGCTGGTGGCCAATCGTGGCAAGGGCCGCACCGAAGGCTGAGACGAGCGCCGATCGGCCAGCCCCGGGTGTTGGCCTCCTGCCGTCACGCGGCTAGAAGCGGATTGATGATGCGGCCGCACGGACGGCCCGCACGGGAGAGACGAAACGATGACCGAGGCGACGACGACGCTGGGTGTGGCCGACATCCAGAAGATCATGGCCTGCATTCCGCACCGCTATCCCTTTCTTCTCGTCGACCGCGTCATCGAGATGAACGGTGACGAATCCGGAATCGGCATCAAGAACGTCACCATCAACGAGCCTCAGTTCACCGGGCATTTTCCCGACAGGCCGGTCTTTCCGGGCGTATTGATGATCGAGGCGATGGCGCAGACGGCTGGCGTGCTCGTCGTCAGCGCGCGCGGCAGCGATGATGCGGCTGTCCGCAGCGTGCTCTTCACCACGATCGACAAGGCCAAGTTCCGCAAGCCCGTCGGTCCTGGCGACACGCTGCGTTTTCACCTGACCAAGACGGCGCGCAAGCGCAACATCTGGTTCTACCGGGGCGAGGCCCGTGTCGACGGCGTTCTCGTCGCCGAAGCCGACCTTTCGGCGATGGTCATCTGATCCCGATGCCCATCCGCAAGAACTGGACGGCGTTTTCCGTGAGCGCCAAGTCGTTCCCCTTGAGTGCCAAGCCATGAGTTCCAGCATCCATCCCATGTCGGTCGTCGACCCCGCCGCGCGCATCGGCGAGGGCGTCAAGATCGGCCCGTTCTGCACCGTTGGGCCTGATGTCGTGCTGGCCGACGGCGTCGAGCTGATCAGCCATGTCGCGGTCGCGGGGCGCACCACGGTCGGCGCCAGGACGAGCATCTATCCCTTTGCCTCGATCGGCCATCCGCCCCAGGACGTGAAATACAAGGGCGAGCCTTCGACCCTGACGATCGGCATCGATTGCAGGATTCGCGAAGGCGTGACGATGAACCCCGGCACCGAGGGCGGGGGCATGGCAACCACCATCGGCGATCGCTGCTTCTTCCTGGCGAATTCGCATGTCGGGCATGACAGCCACATCGGCAACAACGTCATTTTCTCCAACAACGTCATGTGCGCGGGCCATGTCACGGTCGGCAATTTCGTGATCGTCGGCGGTGGCACGGGCCTGCAGCAGTTCATCCGCGTCGGCGACCATGCCTTCATCGGCGGCGGCGCCGGCGTGCTGAACGACGTCATCCCGTTCGGCCTCGTCCGCGATAACCCGGCCCATCTGGCCGGGCTCAATCTTGTCGGCCTGCGGCGCCGGGAGTTTTCACGCGAGCAGATCCACGAGCTGCGCCGCGCCTATCGCCTGCTTTTCGCCGATGAGGGCACCTTGTCGGAGCGCGTCGAGGACGTTGCCAGCGAATTTGCGTCGCATCCGCTGATCCACGAGATCCTCGACTTCATCCGGGTGGGCGGCGAGCGTGCGATCTGCGTGCCCCATGACGTCAACGCGCCGGATCGGTGAGCGCTGATCCGGCAGCGGCCGTGAACGACAGGCCGCTCGCGATCATCGCGGGCGCGGGCGACTTTCCGCCCCGCCTTGCCGGCCTGGCAGCGTCCGGCGGCCGGCCCGTCTTCATCGCTGCGCTCGAGGGCGCGGCCGACCCCGCAGCCTTCGGCCCGGCCGATCTCCAGAGCTACCGCCTTGGCCAGCTCGGCCGGCTGCTGGAGGATCTGCGCCGGCGCGACATCGCCGATCTCGTTCTGATCGGCAGCCTGCCGCGGCCGAGTTTCGGCGCGCTGCGCCCCGAAGCCTCGACGCTCAAGTACCTGCCTCATTTCGCCCGCGCCTTTCGCGGCGGCGACGACCATCTCCTGCGCGGCGTCGTCACCTTCTTCGAGGGGCAGGGCTTCACCGTCCACGGCCCGGCCGATGTCGCGCCGCAGATGACGGCGCCGGTCGGCTCGCTCGGCCGCAAGGTGGCCTCAGTGGCGCAGAGGGAACTCATGACGCGCGGCTTCGAGCTTCTGGCGGCGCTGTCCCCTTTCGATGTCGGGCAAGCGGCGATCCTGGCCGATCACCGGGTGATTGCGATCGAGGCGGCCGAAGGCACCGATGCCATGATCCGCCGCGTCGCCGATCTCGTCGCCGCGGGGCGGCTGCGGATAGCCAAGGGCGATGGCATTCTGGTGAAGGCCCCCAAGGACGGCCAGGACCTGCGGGTCGACATGCCGGCGATCGGCTCCGAGACCCTGCGCAACGTCACGGCCGCCGGCCTCTCGGGCATTGGCCTGAGGGCCGGGCGCGTCCTGATCGGCGATGCTGCCGGCCTGGCCAAGCTCGCCGACCAGTCCGGCCTGTTCGTCGAGGGCGTCGCCTCGTGAGCCGCCCGTTCCGCCTTGCGGTGATTGCGGGCGAGGCTTCGGGCGATGCGCTGGCGCTGCGCTTCCTCGAAAGCCTCAGGCAGCGGCTCGGCGACCGCGAACTCGTCATCACCGGCGTCGGCGGCGAGGGGTTGATCGCCGCTGGCCTCGTGCCGCTCTTCCCGCAAGCTGACATCGCCGTGATGGGGTTCGGTCCCGTGGTCGCGCGCCTGCCTTTGCTGCTGCGTCGCATGAACGATGCCGCCCGCGGCGTCACGGCCTTCGCACCCGACCTGCTGCTGACGGTCGATGCGCCGGATTTCTGCCTGCGCGTCGCAAAGAAGGTCCGCGCCCGGGCGCCATCGATTCCGATAGCCCACTGGGTCTGCCCGAGCGTCTGGGCCTGGCGTGCCGGTCGGGCCCGCCGGATGGCGCCGCATATCGACCGTATCCTGGCCCTGCTACCCTTCGAGCCGGCGGCGCTGGAGCGGCTGCACGGTCCCAAGACCGTCTATGTCGGCCATCCGCTGATCGAGCACCTCTCGGAACTCAGGCCTGACGGCGCGGAGGCGGGGATCCGGGCGGATGCTGCGGCGCCCGTGGTGCTGATCCTGCCCGGCAGCCGCCGCTCGGAGATCCGCCATCTGATGCCGGTTTTCGGCGAGGCGGTCGCGCGGATCGCAGCAGTCGAGCCGGGCGCACGCTTCGTGCTGCCGGCGGTGGCGCATCTGCGCGAGGAGATCGCGCAGGCGGCATCGAATTGGCCTGTCCGTCCCGAGATCGTCGTCGGCGAGGCCGAAAAGCTCGCGGCTTTCCGCAAAGCGCGGGCGGCGCTGGCGGCATCGGGCACGGTGACGCTCGAACTGGCGCTGGCGCAGGTGCCGACTGTCGCGGCCTATCGCGGTGCCGGCTGGGAGGCTGCCATCGCGCGCCGCCTGATCAAGCTGCCGAGCGTGATCCTGCCCAATCTGATCCTTGGCCGCAGCGTCGTGCCGGAATTCATCCAGGACGACGCGACAGCGGAGGCGTTGAGCGCAAATCTGCTTGCGGCCCTGGCGAACGGAGCGGTGCGCCAAAGCCAGCTCGACGGCTTTGCGGAAGTCGAGACGATCATGCGGTCGGCCGGGACAAGCCCGGCCGCCAACGCGGTCGAGGCCGCATTGGCGCTGGTTGCAAGTCAGCCGGCATAGCCGGCCGGCTTCAATGAAGGCGACGCCTCACTCCACGACGGCGCCGGAAGCCTTGGCGATCGGCGCCCATTTGGCCAGCTCGACCTTGACGTGCTCGCCCAGCGCTTCCGGGCTCGAGCCGACGATCTCGGCGCTGACATCGTTGAGGCGCTTCTTGACGTTCTCGTCCATGAGCGAGTCGTTGGCAGCCTTGTTCAGCTTGGCGACAACGTCGGCTGGCATCTTGGCCGGGCCGAACAGCGCGTTCCACGTATAGGTCTCATAGCCGTCGAGCCCGCCCTCGGCGATCGTCGCCAGTTCCGGGAAGGAGGAAACCCGCTCCTTGGTGGTCACGCCGATGGCGCGCAACTGGCCGCCACGGATGAACTGGGCGGAGGAGGGCAGGTTGTCGAACATGATCGGCACGGCGCCGGAGACGACGTCGTTCAGCGCCGGGCCCGCGCCGCGATAGGGCACATGGTTCATCTCGACCTTGCCGAGCGACTTGAACAGCTCGCCCGACAGATGCAGCGGCGTGCCGACACCCGACGAGGCATAGGAGTACTTGCCCGGATTGGCCTTGAGCACCTCGAGCACTTCCTTGACCGTCTTAGCCGGGAAGCTCGGATGCACGACCATGACGTTCGGCACGAGCGCCAGCAGCGAGATCGGCGTGAAATCCTTCACCGCATCGAAGGTCACGGTCTTCAGGATCGCCGGGTTGAGCGCATGGGTCGAGATCGTGCCCATCAGGATGGTGTAGCCGTCCGGCGTCGCGCGGGCGACGGCGGTCGAGCCGACATTGCCGCCGGCGCCGCCGCGGTTCTCGATCACCACGGACTGGCCGAGCAGTTCCGTCATCTTCTGCCCGACGAGGCGGGCGACGATGTCGGTCGAACCGCCGGCGGCGAAGGGAACGATCAGGGTGATCGGCCGGGTCGGGAAGGCGGCCTGCGCCTGGGCCTGGCCCCCAGCCAGGGTCAGCGCGGAGGCGCCGGCCAGAAAGCCGCGCCGGTTGAGATCATGGGACTGCGACAAGCGTTGATCCTCCAAAGGGTTCGGCGGAGTTTAGCGCGCTCGGGCGCGCCGTCATTGCCGCCGGTCATACAAATGATTTGAAACAATCAGGGCGCGACGGCAAGCCGTCGCGCCCTGTTCGGGAGCCGGTGCTTGGCTGCGCCTCAGCGGCGGCCGATCGGCGTGTACTCACGCTGCGGGGCGCCGGTATAGAGCTGGCGCGGACGGCCGATGCGCTGGGACGGATCCTCGATCATCTCCTTCCACTGCGCGATCCAGCCGACGGTGCGGGCCAGCGCGAACAGGGCGGTGAACATCGAGGTTGGGAAGCCCATCGCCTTGAGGGTGATGCCCGAATAGAAGTCGATGTTCGGATAGAGCTTCTTCTCGATGAAGTACGGGTCCGACAGCGCGATGCGCTCGAGCTCGATCGCGACGTCGAGCAGCGGATCGTCCTTGATGCCGAGCTCGTTCAGCACCTCATGCGTGGTCTTCTGCATGATCTTGGCGCGCGGATCGTAGTTCTTGTAGACGCGGTGGCCGAAGCCCATCAGGCGGAACGGATCGTTCTTGTCCTTCGCCTTGGCGATGTATTTCGGGATGTTCTCGACGGAGCCAATCTCCTCGAGCATCTTCAGCGCGGCTTCGTTGGCGCCGCCATGGGCGGGTCCCCACAGGCAGGCCGCGCCGGCCGCGATGCAGGCGAAGGGATTGGCGCCCGACGAGCCTGCCAGCCGCACCGTCGAGGTCGAGGCGTTCTGCTCGTGGTCGGCATGCAGGATGAAGATCCGGTCAAGCGCGCGCGACAGCACCGGGTTGACCTTGTACTCCTCCGCCGGCACCGCAAAGCACATGCGCAGGAAGTTCGAGGTGTAGTCGAGCGAGTTCAGCGGATACACGAAGGGCTGGCCGACCGTGTATTTGTAGGCCATCGCCGCCAGCGTCGGCATCTTCGCGATCATGCGCATCGACGCGACCATGCGCTGATGCGGGTCGGAGATGTCGGTCGAGTCGTGATAGAACGCCGACATCGCGCCGATCGAACCGACCATGACGGCCATCGGATGCGCATCGCGGCGGAAGCCCTGGAAGAAGCGGGCCATCTGCTCGTGCACCATGGTGTGGCGCGTCACGCGATAGTCGAAATCGGCCTTCTGCGCGGCGGTCGGCAGCTCGCCTTCCAGCAGCAGGTAGCAGGTTTCGAGGAAGTCGCCATGCTCGGCGAGCTGCTCGATCGGGTAGCCGCGATAGAGCAGGACGCCCTCGTCGCCGTCGATATAGGTGATCTGAGACTCGCAGCTCGCCGTCGAGGTGAAGCCGGGGTCATAGGTGAACATGCCCGTCTGGGCGTAGAGCTTGCCGATGTCGATGACGGACGGGCCGATCGAACCCGTCTTGATCGCCATGTCGACGGTCTTGCCGTCGACCTGAAGCTGGCTGGTGGTTCCGCTCATCGATACCGATCCTTTCAGGCTCGCTGCTGGTCAGTCATCGTCCCGCTCGGTCCGTCCCCGGTTGTCATGAGGCCTTCCCGTCATCAGGCCGTCCCGACATGACAGCGTCGTGTCGGGGCATCGGCGGGGAGGTTGAAGGGGCGGTTCATCCGACTGATTTTCAAGCAATATTTGTGCCCGATCCGGCTGGCGCCGGAGCAGGCCACACGTCGCGTCACTAGACCATTTGCGGGAGCTGTTCAACCGAGCCGAAAGACGGTCGACTGAGCCCTCGGCTCATGCCTGGTCGGCGAGCCGCGCCAGCGTCTCCTCGCGCCCGAGAACCGCCATCACGTCGAACAACCCAGGCGACATCGCGCGGCCGGTCAAGGCTGCACGCAGCGGCTGCGCGGCCTGCCCGAGCTTCAGCCCATTGGTTTCCGCATAGCCGCGCACGGCCGCCTCCAGTGCCGCGACGGACCAGTCGTTCACGGCCGAAAGCGTCTCGGCCAGGCCCGGCAGGCGCTGCTTTGCGGCATCGTCGAGCAAGGCGGCGGCCTTGGCGTCGAGCTGCAGCGGGCGCGCTGCATAGAGGTAATAGGCGCTGTCGAGCAGCTCGACCAGCGTCTTGGCCCGCTCCTTGAGGCCCGGCATGGCGGCCAGGAACTTCGCTTCCAGCTCCGGCGACAGAGTAGCCGGCACGCCCCGCGGCGGGCCGATCTCGGGCAGGATCACCTTCAGCGCGTCCAGCAGATCGCGATCCTCCGACTGGCGCATGTAGAGGCCGTTCAGGCTCTCCAGCTTGGCGTAGTCGAAGCGGGCCGCCGACCGGCCGATCGAGGACAGGTTGAACAGGTCGATCATCTCCTGCGTCGAGAAGACCTCCTGGTCGCCATGGCTCCAGCCGAGCCGCAACAGGTAGTTGCGCAAGGCGACCGGCAGATAGCCCATCGCGCGATAGGCATCGACGCCGAGCGCGCCATGGCGCTTCGACAGCTTGGCACCATCCGCGCCATGGATCAGCGGGATGTGCGACATGCTCGGCACGGTCCAGCCCAGCGCCTGATAGATCTGGGTCTGGCGCGCGGCGTTCGTCAGATGGTCGTCGCCGCGGATGACATGGGTTATCCCCATGTCGTGGTCGTCGACCACCACGGCCAGCATATAGGTCGGGTTGCCGTCGGAGCGCAGCAGCACGAGATCGTCGAGATTCTCGTTCTGCCAGACGACGCGACCCTGGACCTCGTCCTCGACGACCGTCTCGCCGGTCTGGGGCGCGCGTAAGCGGATGACCGGCTTGACGCCTTCCGGGGCCGTCGCGGGGTCGCGGTCGCGCCAGCGCCCGTCATAGCGCATCGGCTTGCCGGCCGCCTTGGCCTGCTCGCGCATCTCGTCCAGCTCGGCCGGCGTCGCGTAGCAGCGATAGGCATTGCCGCTGGCGAGCATCTGCTGGGCGACCTCGCGGTGCCGCTCGGCCCGGGCGAACTGGTAGACGGTGTCGCCGTCCCAATCGAGGCCGAGCCATTTCAGGCCGTCGAGGATCGCGGTGATCGCCGCATCGGTCGAGCGTTCGCGGTCGGTGTCCTCGATGCGCAGCAGCATCTTGCCGCCATTATGGCGGGCATACAGCCAGTTGAACAAGGCAGTGCGCCCGCCGCCGATATGCAGGAAGCCTGTGGGCGAGGGGGCAAAGCGCGTGACGACGGCGTCGCTCATGAAAGGCAAAGCTCCGGCTGGGCGAAGAGGGACGGCCCAGATTGAGGCGGGAGAAGGAAACGGCGAGCCGGATGCCGGCGCGCGCCGGGCGTGACATGACATCCGGCGCCGCCCCTGTAACATGCTCTGGCCGCCGGCGTTAAGCGCAAGATCGCAGTCGGCAAGATCACTGCTGGCAGGATCACTGCTGGCAGGATCACGGCTGGTAAGACGGGGAGCGGCCGATGCGGGGGGCACCGCCAGGGCAGGGGACACCAGCACAGGTGCGCGGCGCGCGGGCCGGTGCCCTGCCGTGGCGCCTGCCTGCCTTCGTGCTCGGCAGTCCCGGCCTGGGCCTGACCCTCTCCGCCTGGCGCCACCGGTTCCTCCGTGCGCTGGCACTGGAAGCCGAGCGCCGCAGGCTCTTCCTCTGGCTGCCCGTGATGATGGGCGCCGGCATCCTGCTCTACTTCGCCGCGGATCGGGAGCCAGCACTCTGGGCGCCGCTGGCGGGCTTCCTGCTGACCGCGGCCGGCGCCGTTCTCCTGCGGCAGCGACGGCGCGCCGCGCTGATCTGTATCGGCCTTGCCGCGGCCTTTGCCGGCTTCGCGGCGGCAACCTGGCGCACCGCCACCATGTCGGGCCCGCTGCTCGACCGCCCCCGCATCGGCCAGCTCAGCGGTTTCGTCGAGGCGGTCGAGGCCCGCGATGCCGGCGCACGCCTCGTCATCCTGGTGACCGGCCTGGCCGGGCTGGAACCCGAGCGCTGGCCGAGGCGAGTGCGCGTCAATGTCCGCAGCGGCACGGTCTCGCCGGGCGACCATATCGCGGCCGTGGCGCGGCTCCTGCCGCCGCCGGGCCCGGCGCGTCCCGGTGGCTATGATTTCGGCCGGGACGCCTTCTTTCGCGGCTTGGGCGCAGTCGGCAGCATTCCCGGCAAGATCACGCTGACGCCGCCGCCAAGGGCTCCGCCCGCAGAGCTCGTGCTGGCAGCGACGATCGACCGGGCCCGCAACGCTCTGACCCGGCGCATCGCCGAGATCGGCGGCGGACAGGCCGGCGCGATGGCTGCCGCGCTGGTCACCGGCAAGCGCGGCCTGATCACCGAGACGACGAACACCGATCTGCGCGCGGCCGGCATCTACCACATCGTCTCGATCTCGGGCCTGCACATGGTGCTGGCGGCCGGCACGATCTTCTGGCTGGTCCGGGCGCTGCTGGCGCTGTCGCAGACACTCGCGCTGCTTTGGCCGGTCAAGAAGCTCGCAGCCGTCGCGGCCATGATCGGGGCGGTCGCCTATTGCGTCTTCTCGGGCGCGGAGGTCGCGACGGTTCGCTCGCTGATCATGACGCTGGTGATGCTGGGCGCGATCCTGGTCGACCGGCCGGCTTTGAGCATGCGCAACCTCGCACTGGCCGCAATCATCGTGCTGCTGCGCGAGCCCGAGGCGCTGCTCGGGCCGAGCTTCCAGATGTCCTTCGGTGCGGTCGCGGCCCTGATCGCCTTCGCCGAACGCTGGGAGAACCGCAGCCGCCCGCAGCCGCCCTCCGCGCTGCCCTGGCCGATCCGACCACTCTGGATCGCGGCGACCGGCATCGTCGTCACGACCTTGCTGGCGACGGCCGCGACCGCGCCCTTCGGCGCCTATCACTTCCAGACCTTCAACCCCTTCGGCCTGCTCGGCAACGCGCTGGCTCTGCCCTTCGTCTCGCTTTGCGTGATGCCGGCGGCGGTCTTCGGCGTGCTCGCCTATCCGTTCGGGCTCGATGCGCCGGCCTGGTGGTTGATGGGGGCCGCCTCCGAGGTGGTGCTCAAGCTCGCGCACTGGGTCGCGACCATCGATCATTCGACGCTCGTCATCGCCGCCTTCGGCCCGGTCGCGCTGGCCTGCTTCGCGGCATCGCTGCTCTGGATCACGCTCTGGACGACGAAGCTGCGCCTGCTCGCCATCCTGCCGCTGGTCACCGGCGTCGCTGTCGCGGCAAAGCCCGAGCGCCCCGACATTCTGATCGAGCGCGACGGTTCCGGCATCGCCGTGCGCGGCAAGGACGACCTGCTGATCGTCGCCGGCAAGCCCAGCCGTTTCGTGTTGCAGCAATGGCTCACCGCCGATGGCGACGGCCGCAACCCCGATGACGCCGGCCTGCGACAAGGCGCGGCTTGCGATGCCCAGGGCTGCGTCATCGCGACGAAGGATGGCCGCAGCATCGCCTTTGCCCGCGACCGGCTCGCCATCATCGAGGACTGCCGCCGCGCCGACCTTGTCGTCACGCCGATTCCCTGGACCGCGCCCTGCGTCGCGAAACTCATCGACCGCACGTCATTGAGCCGGGATGGCGCTACCGCGCTCGTCCGCCGGGGCAAGGACTGGCGCAGCCATGCCTCCGAGCAGGGCGGCGATCGGCCCTGGAGCCGCAAGGTGGAGGCACTGCCGTCAGCGCCGGCACGGCAGGTCGCACCTGCAGCGCAAGTCGCGGCGCCTCCCGTGGACGACGACGAGCCCGAACGGCTTCAATAGCGCCGCATCAGATTGACCAGGCGGCCCTGGATCTTGACCCGGTCGGGCCCGAGCACGCGTGTCTCATAGGCCGGGTTCGCCGCCTCCAGCGCGATCGACGAGCCGCGCTTGCGCAGCCGCTTCAGCGTGGCCTCCTCGTCATCGATCAGCGCGACGATGATGTCGCCGGTATTGGCGCTGTCCTGACGCCGGATCACCACCGTATCGCCGTCGAGGATGCCGGCTTCCACCATCGAGTCGCCACGGACCTCGAGCGCGAAATGCTCGCCGACGCCCAGCATGTCGGCCGGCAGCGCGACGCTGTGGCTGCGGCTCTGGATCGCCGAGATCGGCGTGCCGGCCGCGATACGTCCCATCACCGGTATCGAAATCGTCCCGCGCGCATCCTCGGGCGTGGTCTCGACCGGCCTGACCTTGCCGAGGGCGGCGTCCTTGCCGAGCCCACCCTGGACGATCGAAGGATTGAAGCGGCCGCGCGCTGCCGGCTGGCCTCCGGCGCCAGCGCCTTCGGGCAGCTTGATGATCTCGAGCGCGCGTGCCCGGTTCGGCAGGCGGCGGATGAAACCGCGCTCTTCCAGCGCCATGATCAGGCGGTGGATACCGGATTTGGAGCGCAGATCGAGCGCGTCCTTCATCTCGTCGAAGGAGGGGGGCACGCCGCTTTCGCGCAGGCGTTCCTGGATGAAGCGAAGCAGTTCGGCCTGTTTGCGTGTCAGCATGGTCCCCGCCGGCGCCCCAAAGCGCAGATTCGAAACAAATCACGAACACCATACCCGTTCGTGTTGTGTTCCGCAAGCCGGCGCTGGCGCAACGTCAGCCTAGCGCAGCCTGATGATGCGGCATTGATCGCCCTTCTTTGCCGGCTCGGCGAAGGCCGGGCGGATCGCCAGCGCCTGCGCCTGCGCCAGCAGGCCGAGCATCGAGGAATCCTGGCGGTCGAACGGCGTCGCCTGCCAGCCGGCTTCGGTCAAGGCGAGGTCGGAGCGTAGGTAATCCTCGCGCTCGTCATTGGCCGGCATGTCGCGGCCGAGAATGCCGGGTTCGCTGCGGTCGCGCTCGGGCGCCGGCATGCCGAGCAGCGCCTCGATCAGCGGCACGACGAAGAGATGGCCGCAGACGATCGATGAGACCGGATTGCCCGGCAGGCCGACGGCAACCATCTCGCCGAGTCGGCCGGTCATCATCGGCTTGCCCGGGCGCATCGCGATCTTCCAGAAGCCGAGCGCCATGCCGGCCCGCGTCAGCGCCTCCTGCACGAGATCATGCGCGCCGACCGAGGCGCCGCCGAGCGTGATCAGCACATCGGCGCCGGCAGCCTGCGCCCGCCCGATCCGGGCGGCGAGGTCGGGATGGTTGTCACGCGCGATGCCGAGATCGAGCGCGGTCGCGCCGGCCTGCTCGACGATGGCGGCGAGCGAGAAGCTGTTGGAGGCGACGATCTGGTCCGGTCCGACCGGCTCGCCGGGCAGTACGAGTTCGTCGCCGGTGGCGAGGATCGCGACCAGCGGCTTGCGGCGCACCGGCAGCGCCGGATGCCCAGCGGCTGCGGCGAGGCCGAGCGCCGCGCTGTCGAGCCTGCGGCCAGCCGGCAGCAGCACATCGCCCTTCGTGAAGTCGAGCCCGGCCGAGCGCACGAATTTGCCCTGCGGCGCGCCCTCGCGCACGCGGATGGTCGGTGAGCCGACACCGTCGGCATTCTCCTGGATCAGGATCGTATCGGCGCCATCCGGGATCGGCGCGCCGGTAAAGATCCGGACCGCCTCGCCTTGCCCGATCGCGCCTGCGAAGGAGCGCCCCGCAGCAGCTTCACCGATGACGCGGAGTTCCCCTCCAGGCACAAGATCATCGGCCCGCACGGCATAGCCGTCCATCGCGGAATTGGCGAAGGGCGGCTGCGTCCGCAGCGCCGCGACATCGGCCGCCAGCACGCGTCCGGCACATTGCGCCAGCGGCAGCGTCTCGGCCGGCGTGGTTGCCGGCACGCTGTCGAGCAGGGCCTTGAGCGCGACCGGGACCGGCGTCAGGGCCATCAGGTGTTCTCCGCGTCGAGGCTGCCCGCCTCGAACGTGCCCGACTTGCCGCCGGATTTGTGGACGAGCCTGATGCCCTCGATCCGCATGGCGCGATCGGCCGCCTTGACCATGTCGTAGACCGTCAGGCAGGCGACGCTGACGGCGGTCAGCGCCTCCATCTCGACGCCGGTCTGGCCCTTCATCTTGACCTCGGCGCGCACGCGCACGCCGGGCAGGGTCTCGTCCAGTTCGAGATCGACCGCGACCTTGCTGATCAGCAGCGGGTGGCAGAGCGGGATCAGTTCGTGGGTGCGCTTGGCCGCCATGATGCCGGCGAGGCGGGCGGTGCCGAGCACGTCGCCCTTCTTGGCGTCGCCGTCGCGCACGATCGCCAGCGTCTGCGGCTGCATCACGACGCAGCCCTCCGCGATGGCCGTGCGCGAGGTTTCGGCCTTGTCGCCGACATCGACCATATGAGCCTGGCCGCGGGCGTCGAGATGGCTGAGCTTGCTCACGCGGCGCTGTCCTGCGCCGTACCGGTCAGCAACTCGCGCGTCGCGGCTGCGACATCGGCCTGCCGCATCAGGCTCTCGCCGACGAGGAAGGCGCCGACGCCGACGCGGTTCAGGCGGGTCACGTCGGCATGTGTGAAGACGCCGCTCTCGCTGATCACCATGCGGTCGGCCGGCACGCGCGGCGCCAGCCGTTCGGTCACGGCGAGATCGACCTTGAAGTCGCGCAGGTCGCGGTTGTTGATGCCGAGCAGGCGGCTTTTCAGCGAAAGCGCCCGGTCGAGTTCCGCCTCGTCATGGACCTCGACCAGCACGTCCATGCCGAGATCGAAGGCGGTCGCTTCGAGATCGTGTGCGGTCGCATCGTCGACGCCGGCCATGATGATCAGGATGCAGTCGGCGCCCCAGGCTCGCGCCTCGAAGACCTGGTAGGGATCGTAGAGGAAATCCTTGCGCAGCGCCGGCAGGCCGGAGGCGGCGCGCGCGCGGGTCAGGAATTCGGGCTGCCCCTGGAAGGAGGGGCCGTCGGTCAGCACCGAGATGCAGGCGGCCCCGCCCGCGGCATAGGCGCGGCCGAGCGATGGCGGATCGAAGTCGGCGCGGATCAGACCCTTGGAAGGGCTCGCCTTCTTGATCTCGGCGATCAGCGCGGGGCGTCCTTGCGCCACCTTCGCGGCGAGCGCGTCGGCAAAGCCAAGGGGCTTGGCTGCGGAGCGCGCGAAATCTTCGATCTGCCCGAGCGGGATGGCCTGCTTGGCGGCTGCGATCTCGCGGCGCTTATACTCTTCAATCTTGGCGAGGATATCGGTCATCGCCGCCTCACGCGTTCGAACTGGCGACGAGCGCGGCCAGCGTCGCCTTCGCCTTGCCGGAATCGAGCGCAGCCACGGCCTGCGCCAGCCCGTCGCGCAGGTCGCCCGCCCGTCCGGCGACGACGAGCGCGGCTGCGGCATTGAAGGCCGCGATGTCGCGGAAGGCCGTCTTCTCGCCATCGAGCACGGCCCGCAGCGCCGCCGCGTTCTGTGCCGGCTCGCCGCCGCGCAGGTCTTCGGGCCTGGCGCGGGGAAGCCCGACATCGTCGGGGCTGATCGAGAAGCTCTCGACCTTGCCGTTGTCGAGCGAGACGACGCGGGTGGGGCCGGTTGTGGTGATCTCGTCGAGCCCGTCGGAGCCGTGGACGGCCCAGATCCGGGTCGAGCCGAGCGCAGCCAGCACGCGCACCATCGGCTCGAGCCAGGTCTCGGAGAAGGCGCCGATGAGCTGCTTCTTCACCCCCGCCGGGTTGGAGAGCGGCCCGAGCAGGTTGAAGATCGTGCGGGTGCCGAGCTCGACGCGTACCGGCGCGACATGGCGCATCGAGGCATGATGCGTCGGCGCGAACATGAAGCCGACGCCGGCCTGCGCGATGCAGCGCTCGGTCGCCGCCGGATCGAGCCCTACCTTGACGCCGAGCGCCATCAGCACATCGGCCGTGCCGGTCTTGGACGAGGCGGCGCGATTGCCGTGCTTGGCGACAGGCACGCCGCAGGCCGCGGTAATGATCGAGGCCAGCGTCGAGACGTTGTAGGAGCCCGATGAATCGCCGCCGGTGCCGACGATGTCGATGGCGTCAGTCGGCGCCTTGACGGTCAGCATTTTTCCGCGCATCGCGCCGACGGCCCCGGCGATCTCCTCGGTGGTCTCGCCGCGCACGCGTAGCGCCATCAGGAAGGCGGCTGCCTGCGCATTGGTCACGCCGCCCGAAAGGATCGTGTCGAAGGCGTCGCGGGCCTCGTCGCGCGACAGCGAGGCGCCGGTCGCGACCTTTGCGATGAAGGGCTTGAAATCGTCCATGGGAACTCTGTGTAGAAGGCGACCTGGAAGCAGTCGATCTGGAAAAAAGGGCGGCTTGAACGGGCGTCCTGGGCTCAGACGGCACCGGCCAGGGCGGCGCTTTCGTGTTCGCGCTGCCATCGCTCGGCGAGGTCGAGGAAATTCCGCAGGATCGTCGCGCCATGTTCCGACGCGATGCTCTCGGGGTGAAACTGCACGCCATGCACGGGCAGCGTGCGATGCGACAGCGCCATGATCAGCCCGTCATCGCTCGAAGCTTCGATCTCGAGTTCGGCCGGGCAGCTCTCACGCGCCACGACCAGCGAATGATAGCGCGTCGCCTGGAGCGGCCCGTTGATGCCGCGGAAGAGCCCGCGCGCCTTGTGCTGGATCGCCGAGACCTTGCCATGCATCGGCAAGGGCGCGCGCACGACATCGCCGCCGAAGGCCTGGCCGATCGCCTGCAGCCCCAGGCAGACGCCGAAGATCGGCTTTCTGTCCGCGCCTTCGCGCACGAGATCGAGACAGATGCCGGCTTCGTTGGGCGTGCACGGGCCTGGCGACAGCACGATCGCGTCGTGATCGCCGGCCAAGGCCTCGTCGACCGTCAAGGCATCGTTCCGGCGCACATCGACCTCGGCCCCGAGCCCCCCGATCAGGTGGACCAGGTTCCAGGTGAAGCTGTCGTAGTTGTCGATCAGCAGGATGCGCATCGGCTAAGACCGTGGATTTCGGGCTCCGGTCATGCACGGTCAGGGGCGGGCTGGTCAAGTTCACAGGGCGAGCGGACCTGCCCCTCCGCCGTCATTCTCGGGCGGAGCGCAGCGCAGACCCGAGAATCTCTTGCACGAGATGTGCGGGTCGAGCCCGAGCATGACGAGCCTGATATCAGCCCCGCGCTCCGCGGGGCACGCCGGCCGTGCGGACCGTGCCGTGGCCGGGAGCAGTCTCGATGCCCAATGTCGGCAGCGCAAGCGTCCGCTGGCCGCGGAAATCGACATGGCAGACGAGCAGCCCGCGCTCCTCGATATAGGCGATCAGGCGGCGCGCCCGGCCGGGCGAATGGCTGCCATAGACGCTCGCCAGCTCAGCGTCGCTGGGGCAGGGCGCTCCTTCCAGCGCGGCGCGCGCGATGAACAGGAAGAGCCCGTGCAGATCGTCGGGCAAGGCCTGCGAGGCTTCTACCGCTGCCCGCCACGCCTCGGATTCGACGATCTCGTCGCTCGCACCGGCTTTGGCCACGGCCAGCCGGCGACGGAACTCGTCCAGGCTTGGATTGGTGCGGCCGAGCCGGCGCATCCGGCAGCGCACGGTGAAATCCTGGTAGAGCACGGCGACCTGGCGCGAGCGCGCCTCGGGATCGGCCATCAGATCGCGCAGGATCTCGGTCATGATCGCCTCGCGCTCGGCCGGTTCCATTGGGATTTCCGGCTCCGGCTCCGGCATCGGCGCCGGGCGGTAGGCCTCGATCTGGCGCATGGTATCGTTCACAGGCGGGCGCGGGCGTGGCGCAGGCCGCGGCATCCGGATGATCGGGGCGGGCTCGTCGGCACCGGCCGTGAAGATCAGCTTGCCGGCTTCTTCCGGAGCCTGCTCGGGCAGCGGCATCAGCCCGGGCGCGCCGCCGCGGTCGACCGAGGAAACCGTGCCGATCCTGAGCGGCAGCGGCCGTTTCGAGAGTGCAGGCCCGAGCGCCACGAACTGCCCGCGCTCGAGGTCGCGGAACATCTCGGCCTGGCGCCGGTCCATGCCGAGCAGATCGGCGGCACGCGCCATGTCGATGTCGAGGAAGGTTCGCCCCATCAGGAAGTTCGAGGCCTCGGCCGCGACGTTCTTGGCGAGCTTGGCGAGGCGCTGCGTCGCGATCACACCGGCGAGCCCGCGCTTGCGGCCGCGGCACATCAGGTTGGTCATGGCGCCCAATGAGAGCCTGCGTGCCTCGTCGGAAACCTCGCCCGCCATCACCGGCGCGAAGAGCTGTGCCTCGTCGACGACGATCAGCATCGGGAACCAGAGCGAGCGGTCGACGTCGAACAGCCCGCCGAGGAAGGCCGCCGTCGCGCGCAACTGCTCGTCGGCTTCGAGGTTCTCGAGGTTGAGCACGACCGAAACGCGATGCTGGCGCACGCGCAGCGCGACGCGCTGCAATTCGGCCTCACCGCATTGCGCATCGACCACGACATGGCCGAATTGGTCGGCGAGCGAGACGAAATCGCCCTCCGGGTCGATCACCGCCTGCTGCACCAGCGGCGCGCTCTGTTCGAGCAGGCGCCGCAGCAGATGCGATTTGCCGGAGCCGGAATTGCCCTGGACCAGCAGCCGCGTCGCCAGCAACTCGGCGAGGTCGAGAAGGGCAGGTTCGCCGCTCCCGCTCAAACCCATGTCGATGGCCGTCGTCATGCCGTGATCGCGCCGCTCCGCAGGTATTCATTCATGATCGCGAAATTCCAGGCCGCCCGCTGAGGGACGTCCGGAGGGCTCGCGACCGGCGCTTCTAGCATGGCCTTTCGCAGTTGCGTCCGAGTCGGTCGGCCGCGTCCACAACAATCGCGGCGGCGCTTCAGCGCGGGCAGCGGCGCGCCCGTTCCTCGCGCTGGAGTTCGGCGATCGTCCGGCGCTGGCTGTTCGACAGCGGCACGTCCTCAACATTGTCATATTGGCAGCCGGCATTGCCGAAGGCCTCGATGCCGCGCCGTGTCCGGAAACAGTAGCCCTGCGCCTTGTAGATCTCGTTGCGGGCGTACCAGAGATCGTCGCAGGTCTCGGCCCGCGCCGGGGCCGGCAGCACGGCGAGGCCGGCCAGCAAGCCGAGCGAGGCGAGGGTCGTCAGGATCATGGGCCGCATCGCCAGGCTCCGCCGAATGCAATGATGATGAATGGCGGCGTGCAATCTGCGTGAAGCCTCCGGCAGCGGCAAGCCGCCTCGCAGCAGATCTGCAGCGCGTCGCGCGGCCGTCGTCCTGAGAAGCTAACGTGGCGCCGGAGGATGGGTGATGCGGGCTTACGGCTATTGCGAACGGTTAAGTGACGCCTTTTGGGGCGAGCCCTGGAACGCGGTGACCAATGCCGCTTTCCTGGTCGCCGCATGCACTGCGCTGCTGCTCTGGCGACGAATGGGCGGGCGAGACTGGCCGGTGCTGCTCCTCATCCTGCTCGTCTTCGCGATCGGCATCGGCTCCTTCCTGTTCCACGCCGTGCCGCGGCCCTGGACGCTCGCCGCCGATGTCGTGCCGATCCAGCTCTTCGCCTTTGCCTATTTCGGGCTGGCGCTGGCGCGCTTCCTTAGGCTGAGGCCGCTGGCGACCGGGCTCGGCACGCTTGCCTTCCTGGCTTTCGCGCTGTCGATCTCCTGGGGGCTCGCGCCCTTGCTGCCGCAAGCATTCCGAGGATCGGCGGGCTATGCCGCCTTCCTGACCGGCCTCGTCGGCATGGCCGTGCTGCTGCGGCGGCTGCCGGGCAGGATGGAGACGGCGCGGCTCCTCGGCCTGGCCGGATTGCTTTTCGCCGTATCCCTGACGTTCCGAACGCTTGACGGCCCGCTCTGCGCGAGCCTGCCGCTGGGAACGCACTGGCTCTGGCATCTGCTGAACGCGACCGTGCTTTACGTCTTGCTCCGCGCCGCGATTGGTGGCCGGCCCGGCGAGACGGAGGGCGCCGGCGTCGTCGAGCCTCGTGCTGCATCGCGGAAGCGGTAGCGGTCACGGTCGGGCGGCGATACGATGCCGCGCGCCGAACCAGCGGTGCCTCACCACGATGGACCAGAGCTCATGACCCGCCGCGCCCGTATTCTCGTGATCAACCCCAATTCCAACGAGGCGGTGACCGAAGGGCTGCGTCAGGCGGTGCTGCCTCTTTCCTATGCCGAGGGGCCGGAAATTGTCTGCGAGACGCTTGTCGAGGGGCCGTTCGGCGTCGAGACGCAGGAACACGCCGACAGCGTCACGATTCCCCTGCGCCGCAAGGTCGAGGCGGCCAACGACGTCGATGCCTTCGTCATCGCCTGCTATTCCGACCCCGGCATCCATGTCGCCCGCGAGGGCACGACGAGCCCGGTCTTCGGCATCGCCGAGAGTGGCGTGCTGACGGCGCTCGCCCGCGCCGACCGCTTCGGCGTCATCGCGATCAAGAGCCGCTCGATCCCGCGCCATATCCGCTATCTCCGCCAGATGGGGCTGATGGACCGGCTCGCCGGCGAGCGCCCGCTGGAGATGTCGGTCGCGGAGACCGCCTCGGGCGACCGCACGCTGGAGCGGATGATCGCGATCGGCCGCGAACTCAAGGAGCTGGACGGCGCCGGCGCCATCGTCATGGGCTGCGCCGGCATGGCGCGCCATCGCCGGCCGCTGGAGCAGGAACTCGGCATCCCCGTCATCGACCCGACCCAGGCGGCGGTCGCCATGGCGATCGGCACCATCGCAGTGAGGTGAGCCGGCCGGGCTCCAGCGGGGGCGGCATGACCGACTCGCGCAACGGGCCGATGCATCTGCCCGGCGATCTGCTATGAGCCGGGCATGCTGAAAGAGTTCTTTGCCTATTATCGTCCGCACCGGACGCTGTTCCTCGTCGATTTCGGCTGCGCCGTGCTGTCGGGGCTGCTCGAACTCGGCTTCCCGATGGCGGTGAAGGCCTTCGTCGACCTGCTGCTGCCGCGCGGCGACTGGCCGCTGATCCTGATGGCGGGCGCTGCCCTGCTGGTGATTTACGCGGTCAACTCCGGCCTGATGGCGGTCGTCACCTATTGGGGACACCGGCTCGGCATCAATATCGAGACGGAGATGCGCCGTCGCGCCTTCGACCATCTCCAGAAGCTCTCCTTCCGCTTCTATGACGAGCAGAAGACCGGCCACCTCGTCGCCCGCGTCACCAAGGATCTGGAGGAGATCGGCGAGGTCGCCCATCACGGCCCCGAAGACCTGTTCATCGCGGTGATGACCTTCATCGGCGCCTTCCTGCTGATGCTGAGCGTGCATCCGCAGCTTGCCCTGATGACCGCGCTGATCGTGCCGCTCGCCGGCTTCATCGTCGCGCGCTACGGCGCCCGCATGGCGCAGAACTGGCGGCTGCAGTTCGGGCGGGTCGGTGCCTTCAACGCCCGGCTGGAGGAGAATATCGGCGGCATGCGCGTGGTCCAGGCCTTCGCCAACGAGGCCCATGAGCGCGCGCTCTTCGCCGGCGATAATCAGCGCTACCGCGTCACCAAGCTCGAAGCCTACCGCATCATGGCGGCAAGCCAGGCCATCAACTATCTCGGCATGCGGATCGTCCAGCTTGCGGTCATGCTGGCCGGCACCTGGTATGTCGTGCAGGGCAGCCTAACCGTCGGCGGCTTCGTCGGCTTCCTGCTGCTCGTCGGCGTGTTCTACCGGCCGCTCGACAAGATCGCGAGCGTGATCGAGACCTATCCCAAGGGCATCGCCGGCTTCCAGCGCTATCAGGAATTGCTGGCGACCGAGCCGGACATCGCCGATGCGCCGGGTGCGGCCGAGGCGCCCCCGCTGAAGGGCGACATCCACTTCGAGAAGGTCGATTTCGGCTATGCCAGTGGCCGGCCCGTACTCGCCGGCATCGATCTTTCCGTCGCGGCGGGCGAGACGATCGCTTTTGTGGGGCCGTCGGGCGCCGGCAAGACGACGCTGCTTTCGCTGCTGCCGCGCTTCTACGAAGTCGATGGCGGCCGCATCACGGTCGATGGCCACGACATCCGCAAGCTCACGCTGTCCTCGCTGCGCCGCCAGATCGGCATCGTCCAGCAGGACGTCTTCCTCTTCGCCGGCACGATCCGCGAGAACATCGCCTATGGCCGTCTCGACGCAACCGAAGCGGAGATCACGGAAGCTGCGCGCCGCGCCCGTCTGGAGACGATGATTGCCGATCTGCCGGCGGGGCTCGACACGCTGATCGGCGAGCGCGGCGTCAAGCTCTCAGGCGGGCAGAAGCAGCGCCTCGCCATCGCCCGCATCTTCCTGAAGAACCCGCCGATCCTGATCCTCGACGAGGCGACCTCGGCGCTCGACACCGCGACCGAGGCCGCGATCCAGCAATCGCTGACCGAACTGGCGGAAGGACGCACGACGCTGGTCATCGCCCATCGCCTCGCCACGATCCGCCATGCCGACCGTATCGTCGTGGTGACGCAGGCCGGCATCGCCGAGCAGGGCCGGCATGAGGATCTGGTGCGCGCTGGCGGCCCCTATCAGGCGCTGCATGAGGCGCAAGTCGCGCCGCTGCAGACCGCGATGGGGCAGGCGGCCGGGTGATCCGGCCCAGGTCGTCGGGCGAAGCCGGAACCGGCGCGCCGGCCTCGCGTTGAGAACGCGGAAACGGGAGGCTGGGATGAACAGCAGTAGCCATGCGGCCTATCGGCGAGCCGGGCGCATCTTCTGCGCTGCCCTCGCATTGATGATCGCTTCGCTGGCGACTCTGCCGGCTGGCGCGCAGTCGACAGGCACGCCCAGCACCGGGCCGCTGGTGCCCGGCGGCCCGCGACAGGGCATCGGCCCGCCCTCGATCACGGATGCCGTGCCCGATATCCGGCTGCGCCAGGATGGCGGCGGCATTCCCGGAGCAGGCCCGCCGATCGACTATGGCAGGCCGCGCGCCTCGCCATCCTACGGGCAACCTGTCATCGGGGCCCGCGGCACGCTCGGCCTCTCGCGATCGAGGCAGGCCGCAGCCCGCCATTGCGAGACGCCGCGCTCGACCTGCCGGCTCAGCAGAGCCATTCCCCTGGGAGCGTCCTGTGCGTGTCGCTCGCGCGGCAGGGCGGAAATCCGCGGCTACGCCGTTCCCTGAAACGCTGGAATTCGGCAAGTAAGCGCGGGTCATCCCGGACGTAGCGAAGCGGAGATCCGGGATCCATTCCGGAGCGCTTGCCGGAGAGGTTCCGGAATGGATCCCGGGTCTCCCTGCGGTCGCCCGGGATGACCGCGTGCTTTGTGATCGAGACCCTCTAAAGCGAACCCCTCCGCTGCCGCTCAACCTCGCGCGCAGGCGCATGCAGCTCCGCCGCCGGCCGTGAAAAACTCTGGCGGCCGTATTTGAAACCCATGATCGGCTCGGCAATCCCGGCCAGCGCCTCAGCCGGCGTGGCTGCATCGAGCACGATCAGATCGGCGGGATTGCCGACCGCGATGCCGTAGTCGGTCAAGTTCATCAGCCGCGCCGGCAGCGTCGTCACCAGGTCGATGCAGGCCGAAAAGCCCTCCGGCCCGACCTGCGCGACGTTGGCGTAGAGATTCGCCATCCGCAGCAGCGAGGCGTCGCCGAAAGGCGTGAAGGGGTTCAGCACATTGTTGGTCGCGATCGAGCAGACCACGCCGTGCTCCAGCAAACGATGCGCCGGGGTCAGCCCACGCGGCACATCATGGGTCGCCTCGCGCCCCATCAGATAGAGATCGGTCGCGGGCAGCACGGTCACCGCGACGCCCGCTTCGGCGAGACGGTCCGCCGCCCGCGCAAAGGCGTCGGGCGGCAGGGCCGACAGCTTGGTGACATGGCCGACCGCGACGCGCCCGCCATAGCCGCGCAGTCTTGTCTGGCGGCAGACCTCGTCGAGATGCATCCAGCTCGCATCGAGGTCGAAGTCGAGATGGAAATCGAGATCGACGTCGAAGCGCTCGGCGAGGTCGAACAGCCGCTCGATCTGGGCGTGCGGGTCGGTGTCGGTATAGGGGCAGCTGCCGAGCGCGTCGGCGCCGTCTCGCAGCGCACGTACCAGCAGCTCCTCGGTGCCAGGATCGTTGGTCAGCCCCTCCTGCGGGAAGACGCAGATCGACAGATCGATCGCCCAGGCATAGTCGCGTTTCAGCGCCCGGAGCGCCTCGAAGCTGCGCAGCCCCACGCGCGGATCGACCTCGACATGGCTGCGCATCCGCATCGTGCCCTTGCCGATCGCCCGCTCCAGCACCTGCGCGCCGCGGGCGTACACATCCGCCACGGTGAAGTCGCCCTTCATCGCCGAGACGGCGGCGATCGCCTCCCGCAAGCCGCCATGCAGATGGCCGCAGCGCCCGAGCAGGCAGGCCTTGTCGAGATGGACATGACTATCGACGAAGCCGGGCAGCACGGCCCGGCCGCCGATTACGATTTCGGGCGCATCGGCGATAATGGCCGGCGCAATCCCCGCGAACCGGCCGCGCCGGACGCCGATATCGACCGGACGCTCACGGCCCGGCAGTTGGGCCTGGCGGAAGATCAGGTCGAAGGCAGTGTCGCTTGGCATCGGCTTAAGGCAGTCATGGGTTGGCGGCGAGATGGACTCGCCCAAGAATGCCGCATGGTTGCGTGCACTCCAGAGGGCAATCGGGCGAAAAATGTGCATGCACTTTGCGTGCCGCCGATGCGGTCCTCCGGTGCAAGTTTGGGCTTGCGAGCCGGAACGGCCGGCGCGGAGTCGTTACTCGGCGGCCTTCTGCCGGCTCAATGCAGGATTCTTCGACTTTGCCGGCGACGACGCCCGCGGCGCATCGGCATAAGGGGCCAGGATATCCATGATGTCCCGTCCACGCGGCTTGGATTGCGCCACGAGGGCACGGCTCGCGACGGAATCCAGGTGATGGTGCATCAGCGACATCACCGTTTCCGCGTTGCCGTTCGCGAGCGCATCGATCAGCAATCGATGCTCGTTGATCGCGCATTCGGAGGAATGCGGACGGCTGAACAGCGACAAGGTCAGGCAGCAACGATAGGCGATCTCGCTGACATAACGGATCAGGATCGGGCTTTCGGTCATGCTCGCGAGCAGGATGTGGAACTCGGTCGCCAGCCGGATCGAGATCGCGTCGGGTCCGTTGCGGGCCTCGTCCTCGGCATCGACATGGGCGTGGAGCTGCGCGATCTGCGCCTTTGTCAGGCGTCCGGCCAGTTGCCGCACCACCAGTCGCTCCAGCTCGATGCGGATGTCGAAGGCGTCGCGCGCCTCCTGCCAGCTCGGCGTCGCCACGACGGCGATGCGGTTGCGCCGAAGCTCCACGAGCCCCTCGGCCGCGAGTTGTCCGAGCGCATGGCGCGCGATGGTGCGGCTGACGCCGAAACGCTCGCCCAGCGCATCCTCGGGCAGCTTGGCTCCCGGCTCCAGGGCCTGCTCGATGATCGCGCGGCGCAGCGCCCGGCAGATCGTCCCGACCCGGTCCGTCGCAACGCGGCCCCGGTTCTCCTCACGCGCCATCATCAAATTCCGAACTGCTGAAGCCTCGTCTTAGCGCCTTCGCCGGGAGCCTCGCAATCCGACGGCCAGGCGAAGCGCGACCGTGCCGAGGGGCGGGGAGGGTCGATGCTCTGGATCGAATGCAATATGGCATCGAGTTTGCATACACTTTTGCAATGATCAGCATGCACGCAAAACCCGATACCACGTTCTATCCACCGACCTCCCACGCGGCGGAGGCGCGTGCGCCTGCCGCCTCGGCGATCGAGCTGTCGCAGGCCTGCGTCACCTTCGGCCGCGGAGCAAATTCAGTGCCGGCCCTGGCGCAGACCACGCTGCGGATCACTGAGGGCGAGTTCGTCGCGCTGGTCGGCCCCTCCGGCTGCGGCAAGTCGACGATCCTGCGCCTCGCCAGCGGTCTCGTGCAGCCGACCTCCGGCGTGGTCGTGGTCGGCGGGCGCGAGGTCGCGGCCAAGGCTTTGCGAATCGGCATGGCCTTCCAGAATCCGACCATGCTGCCCTGGCTGACCGTCGAGCGGAACATCATGCTGCCGCTGAAGATCGTGCAGCCCTTCCGTTCGCAATACGCCAAGGAGAAGAAGGGCACCTTCCGCGACAAGGCCCATGCGCTGCTGGCGCAGGTCGGCCTGAAGGGCTTCGCGAGCAAGTACCCGTGGCAGCTTTCCGGCGGCATGCTCCAGCGCGCCAATCTCTGCCGTGCCCTGATCCACGAGCCGCGCCTGCTGCTGCTCGACGAGCCCTTCGGCGCGCTCGACCAGTTCACCCGCGAGGAACTCTGGGCGATCATGCAGGAGCTCTGGCTGGCACATCGGCCGACCGTCCTGCTGGTGACGCACGACCTGCGCGAGGCGGGCTATCTCGCGAGCCGCATTTGCGTGATGAGCGCGCGTCCCGGCCGCATCATCGACGACAGCCCCGTCGCCTTCGCCCGCCCGCGCAGCATCGCCATGACCTTCGAGCCGGAGTTCGTCGCGCTGAACCAGCGCCTGCGCGAACTCATCGTCGATGCCCGCGCCGTTCCATCCGAGCAGGAGAGCGCCTGATGAAGAATCTCGCCCTCAGGCAGAAATTGTGGTCGGCCGGGTTGATCCTGCTGTTCTTCGCCGGCTGGGAAGCGTTCTGCCTGATCTCCGGCATGTCGGACCTGATCCTGCCGCGCCCGAGCCAGGTCTTCGCCACGCTCTGGCAGCGCATGCCGATCCTCTGGCCGCATATCCTGCAGACGCTGGGCACGACGATGACCGGCTTCGTGCTGGGCGTGGCGCTGGGCGTTTTGCTGGGCGCCGTCATTGGCGTCTCGCGCACGGCTTATGACACGGTCTATCCGCTGCTGATCGGATTTTCTTCCATCCCGAAGGTCGCGGTCGTGCCGATCTTCGTGCTCTGGTTCGGCTCGGGCACGGTGCCGGCGGTGCTGACCTCGCTCTCGATCTGCTTCTTCCCGATCGTCGTGAACATCGCCACGGGGCTGGCCACGACCGAGCCGGAGATGGAGGACGTGCTGAAGGCGCTCGGCGCCTCCAAGCTCGACATCCTCTGGAATGTCGGCCTGCCGCGCACCATGCCGTTCTTCTTCGCCTCGCTGAAGGTCGCGATCACCTATGCCTTCGTCGGCACGGTGCTGGCCGAGACCGTCGCCTCCAATCGCGGCATCGGCAATGTGATGATGTCGGCCTCGTCCAACTTCAACGTCCCGCTGGTCTTCGCCGGGCTCTTCATCCTCGCAGGCCTCGGCGTCGCGCTCTACGCCGCCTTCTCGCTGATCGAGGGCCGCGTCACCGGCTGGGCCACCCGCAAGAACGATCTCATCGCCGCCTGAAGTCTTGAATCAAAACGTCAACAGAGGGGACCAAGATGCTGAAAAGACTCGCTGCCACGCTCATCGCTGGACTGGCTTTCACCGGCCTCGCCCAGGCTCAGGAGACCACGGTCAAGTTCACCCTGGGCTGGAAGACGCAAGGCTCGGACGCCGCCTTCTTCGTCGCCAGGGACAAGGGCTATTACAAGGCCGAAGGCCTCAACGTCGTCATCGACCAGGGCGAAGGCTCGGGCGCGACCGTCACCCGCATCATGGGCGGCGCCTATGACGCCGGCTTCGGCGACGTCAACGCCATCATCCAGAACGCCGCCGCCAAGCCGGGCGAGGCGCCGGTGATGGTCTACATGATCTGGAACCGCCCGCCCTTCGCCATATCCAGCAAGAAGGCGACCGGCATCACCAAGCCCAAGGACCTCGAGGGCAAGACGCTGGGCGGCGCGCAGGGCACGCCGACGACCCGCCTGCTCGAGGTCTTCGCCCGCAAGAACGGCCTCGACATGAGCAAGATCAAGCTCTCCAACATGGCGCCGAACCTGCAGGAGCCGCTGCTGATCAAGGGCGACGTCGACGGCGCGCTGGTCTTCAACATCACCGGCTATTTCAACCTGCTGCTGAACCGCCAGGATCCGGACAAGGACTTCAACTGGCTGAGCTTCGGCGATTACGGGCTCGACCTCTATTCGAACGGCCTGATGGTCTCGCAGAAGATGATCAAGGAGAACCCGAAGGCCGTTGCCGGCCTCGTGCGCGCCACCAACAACGCGATGATCGAGATCGCCAAGGACCAGAACCTCGGCATGAAGGGCGTGATGAACTTCGACAATCTCGTCGACGAGAAGGTCGAGAAGCGCCGCCTGCAATACTCGTTCACCGAGCTGATGGTCTCGCCCGAGATGAAGGAGATCGGCGTCGGCGACACCAAGGATGCCCGCATGGCCAGCGCCATCGGCATCATCGTCGAGGGCTACCAGCTCGCCCGCACGCCCAAGCCCGAGGAGATCTTCTCCCGCGCCTTCCTGCCGCCCAAGGCCGAGCGCGAGTTGGTTTACACGGCGAATTGAAACGGAAGGAGCGGGTCGGCCCGGCGCCGGCCCGCTCGATCCGGATGGCAGTTGATGCCATTTTATGCCATTCTCGACCGAGGAGGACGGTCGATGGCATCAATGAACGTATCGCTCCCCGACCCGATGCGGGATTGGGTCCAGCGCCGCATCGACAGCGGGCAATATGCCAGCGTCAGTGATTATGTGCGCGATCTGATCCGGCGGGATCAGGAGCAGGCGCGCCAGCTTTCCGTCCAGGACATCCGCCGTTCCATCGCCGAGAGCCGCTCAAGCGGAGAGACGAGCCCGGCCGACGCTGTGTTCGACCGGATCGAGGCCAGACTCAAGGCGATGGCGGAGTAGGTGGCTCTGTCCTGCCGCTTTGCGCCCCGGGCGGAGGACGATCTCGAAGACATCGCGCTTCATCGCCGCCGATAGCCCCCGGCGAGCGCTGTCTTTCGTGGCGGAGCTGCGGGCGCATTGCGCCAGGATTGCTGATCAGCCGGAGGCTTCTCCGCTGCGCGAGGAATATGGAGCGGGCGTACGGGTCACCGTTCACCGGTCGCTACCTGATCTTTCACGCCGTGCGGGACGAAGCCCTTGTCATCGAGCGCATCCTGCATGGAGCGCGCCATCTGGACTGGGTTCAGCTTTAGCGACGCTGCTCCACACCTTCGTCCCAACTGCGACTCGCCTTCCGCCAAGGCTCGTTCTATAAAAGAACAAATATAGAACATGAGCCTCCATGCGGACCCAACCCGACCCCTTTGCCCTGGCCGATCTGCGCCGCCACCTCGCGGAAGCGGCCCTGCGCTCCGTACCGGCGGCGGTCGGGCAGGTGAGTTTCGGCGTGGCCGATCTCGACGGCGCGCTCGGCGGCGGGATCGCACGGGCGGCGCTGCATGAGATCTATGCGCCGGCGACCGCCGACCTCGCGGCGGCGACGGGTTTTGCCGTGGGGCTCGCCATCAGGGCGGCCGGCCTGCGCCCGATCCTCTGGGTTCGGCAGGATGTCGTCGATGCCGAGACCGGCCGGCTGCATCCGCCTGGCCTGATCGAACTCGGGCTCGATCCCGCGCGCGTCCTGCTGGTGCGGGCTCGGGATGCCGAAGGGGTGCTGCGGGCCGGCTCCGAGGCGGCCCGCTGTTCGGCGCTGGGAGCGGTGCTGATCGAGCCCTGGGGGCAGCCGCGACGTCTCGACCTGACCGCGAGCCGCCGCCTCGCGCTGGCGGCCGAGGGCTCGGGAGCCACGACCCTGCTGCTGCGCGCCGCCGTCTCGCCGCAGCCCAGCGCGGCGAACACCCGCTGGCAGGTCGTAGGCCTGCCGTCGCGGGCATTGGAAGCGAATGCGCCGGGTGATCCGGCTTTCAGTGTCCACCTGCTGCGTCATCGCGGCGGCGTGACGGAACGTGAGTGGCGTGTGGAGTGGAACCGTGACCGACAATCTTTCCAGGAGAGCGATGTCCAGAGCGATGTCCGAAACCACCGGGCCGGGAACGGCCGCAAGCACATCCAAGGCAGTCCAGTCCCCGACGCCACGCCGATATTTGGCGCTCTGGTTCCCTTTCCTGCCGACAGACCGGCTGCGGCGGGAGGGTCGGATCCCGACATCCGGCGCGCCGGCTGAGCCGCCGCTGGTCGTCTTCGCCATGCAGCGCAATGCGCTCCGGCTGGTCGATTGCAACCAGCGCGCGGTGGCGCTTGGCCTGACGCGCGACCTGACGCTGGCCGATGCGCGCGCCCGGATACCATCCCTGCTGGCAATCGAGGCCGAGCCCGAGGCCGATGAAGCCTTCCTCGGCAGGCTCGCGGCCTTCTGCGACCGCTTCACGCCGCTGGTCGCGCTCGACCTGCCGCATGGGCTGATGCTCGACATCACCGGCTGCGCCCATCTCTTCGGTGGCGAGGCGGCGCTGCATGCGCTCATCGCCGAATGGATGCGGGCAGGGGGTCTCACTCTCCGTGCCGCCATCGCCGGGACGCCGGAGGCGGCCCATGCGCTGTCGCGCTTCGGAACCGGCGGCATCGTGCCGGTGGGGCAGGACGAAGCCACTTTGCGCCCGCTGCCGGTTGCGGCGCTGGAACTGACGGCGGAAACCGTGATCGCCCTGTCGCGGGCCGGGCTGAAGACGCTGGCCGATTTGGCTGATCGCCCATCGACCACCCTGTCCGCCCGCTTCGGAGAGGATCTGGCAATGAGGCTGCGCCGCACGCTGGGGCGCGAGGATGTGCCCATCACGCCGCTGCGTCCGCCGCCGGCCTGCATCGTCGAGCGCCATTTTGCCGAACCCATGCTCGACCGGGAGGGGCTGGAAGCCGTGGTGGCGGGTTTGATCGAGGAGGCCGCACGCGTGCTTGAGCTGCGCGGCGAGGGCGGTCGCGCCTTCGAGATCAGCTTCTTCCGCAGCGACGGCGCGGTCAGGCGGCTGATGGTCGAGACCGGGCGGCCCTCGCGCGATGCGAAAGCCATCCTGCGGCTCTGGCGCGAGCGCATCGACACGTTGGCCGATCCGCTCGATCCGGGCTTCGGCTTCGATGCGGTTCGCCTTGCCGTCCCGGTCTGCGAGCCGCTGGAGACCCATCAGCCCAGCCTCGATCGCCGCGCGGTCGAGGACGAGGCGGTGGCCGATCTCGTCGATCGACTGGTCGCCCGCTTCGGTCGCGACCGGGTCTTGCGCTTCGTGGCGCAGGATACCCACCACCCCGTCCGGGCTGCGAAAGCCTTGTCGGCGGCGCTGCCCGCATCGACCGTCGCCTGGCCGGTGCCGGAACCGCATGAACCGCCGACACGCCCGCTCCAGCTATTCGAACCGCCCCAGCCGGTCGAGGCCATCGCCGAAGTGCCGGACGGCCCGCCGATCCGCTTCCGCTGGCGCCGCCTGATCCATGACGTCGCCCGCGCCGAGGGGCCCGAACGGATCGCGCCGGAATGGTGGCGCGACGGCTCCTCCGAGCCGATGCGCGATTATTACCGCGTCGAGGATGCTGAAGGACGCCGCTTCTGGCTCTTCCGCATCGGCTTCCACGAGCCGGAGCAGGCTCCGCCGCGCTGGTTCCTGCATGGGCTGTTCGCATGACTCAAACTGTCAGCCCTTTCGCCGAACTCGTTGCCGCGACGAATTTTTCCTTCCTGCGCGGCGCTTCGCCCGGCCCCAATCTGGTGCTGACGGCGCTGCTGCTCGGCCATGTCGGCATCGGCATCGCCGATCGCAACACGGTGGCCGGCGTGGTGCGGGCCTGGAGTTCGCTCAGGCATCTTCGCGAGACCGGCCTGCCGTCACGCGAGAAGATCAGGGAAGGCGGCAGCCCGGGCGAATATATCTGGATCGAGAACCCCGCCTTCGCCGATTTGCCTTTCACGGCCGAACAGCTCCAGCCGATGGCCGAGGCTTTCAAGCTCGCGACCGGAGCCCGTCTCGTCTTCGCCGACGGCACGCCCGACATCGTCGTCTATCCGGCCAACCGCGACGGCTGGGGGCGGCTTTGCCGTTTGCTCAGCCATGGTAATCGCAAGGAGGGGGTGAAGAAGGGCGAGTGCCGTCTCGTCCTCGACGATCTGCTCGCCGATGCGCGCGATCTCCTGCTGATCCTGATGCCGGGCCGCAGCCTCGACGGCCTGCCGGCGCTGCTTACCCGGCTCGACGACGCCGCGCCGGGCGCGATCTGGCTCGGCGCCAGCATGCATCGCCGCGGCGATGACCGTCGCCGCCTTGCGCGTTTGAAGGCGATCGCGGCCGCCACTCGCACACCGCTGCTGGCGACCAACGACGTGCTCTATGATGCGCCCGAGCAACGCGACCTGCAGGACGTTCTGACCTGCATCCGCGAGGGCGTCTCGATCGAGCGGGCAGGGCGTCTGCTCGAGGCCAATGCCGAGCGCCACCTCAAGACGCCACAGGAATTGGCACGTCTGTTTCGCGATGCCCCCGAAGCCATCGCCGAGACGCAGCACCTCCTGAGCCGCATCGAATTCGATCTCGGCCAACTCAAATATGAATATCCCAATGAGCCCGTACCGCCCGGCTGGAACGACCAGGCCTGGCTGGAGGAACTGGTCCGCCGCTGCAACCTGATCCGCTACCCGGATGGCGTACCGGACAAGGTCGAGGGTCTGCTAGCGAAAGAACTGAAGCTGATCGCGAAGCTCGACTACGCCCGCTACTTCCTCACCATCCGCCAGATCGTCGAGTTCGCTGAGAAAAAGGGCATCCTCTGCCAGGGCCGCGGTTCGGCCGCCAATTCCGCCGTCTGCTACGTACTCGGCATCACCGCCGTCGATCCCGCCGAGAGCGACGTGCTGTTCGAGCGCTTCCTGTCGACCGAGCGCAAGGAGCCGCCCGATATCGACGTCGATTTCGAGCATGAGCGGCGCGAGGAGGTCATCCAGTGGATCTACAACACCTATGGCCGCGAGCGCGCCGGCATCGCCGCGACCGTGATCCGCTACCGGCCGCGTAGCGCCATCCGCGACGTCGGCAAGGCACTGGGTCTGACCGAGGACATCACCGCCCGCATCGCCGACACGCAATGGGGGAGCTGGGGAACCGAGATCGGCGATGATCGCGTCCGCCAGGCCGGGCTCGATCCGACCAATCCGACGGTCCGCCGCGCCGTCGGTTTTGCCGTTCGCCTGCTCGGTTTCCCGCGTCATCTTTCGCAGCATGTCGGCGGCTTCGTGCTGGCGCGCGGGCGCCTCGACGAGATGGTGCCGATCGGCAATGCCGCGATGGCGGATCGCACCTTCATCGAATGGGACAAGGACGACATCGACGAACTCAAGCTGATGAAGGTCGATGTGCTGGCGCTCGGCATGCTGACCTGCATCCGCAAGGCCTTCGAGTTGCTGCGCGAGCACGAGGACATCGACTGGGGTTTGGCCGATGTGCCGAAGGAAGATACGAAAACCTACGAGATGCTTCAGAAGGGGCAGTCTCTCGGCGTTTTCCAGGTCGAGAGCCGGGCGCAGATGAACATGCTGCCCCGGTTGAAGCCCCGCGAATTCTACGATCTCGTCATCCAAGTCGCGATCGTCCGGCCCGGCCCGATCCAGGGCAACATGGTCCATCCCTATCTGAAGCGAAGGGCCGGGATCGAGGAGGTGACCTACCCCTCCCCCTCACCGGTGCACGGACCGGCGGATGAACTCTATGAGGTGCTGAAGAAGACCTTCGGTGTCCCACTCTTCCAAGAGCAGGCAATGCGTCTCGCCATGGAAGCTGCAAAATTCACCGACCCTGAAGCGAACGGCCTGCGTCGCGCCATGGCGACATTTCGCGATGTCGGCACCATCCATCATTTTCAAGACATGATGGTCGAGCGTATGGTCGAGCGCGGCTATGAGCGCGATTTCGCCCAGCGCTGCTTCGACCAGATCAAGGGCTTCGGCAGCTACGGCTTCCCTGAAAGCCACGCAGCCTCCTTCGCCAAGCTGGTTTACATCTCGTCATACCTGAAGTGCCATCACCCGGCAGCCTTCGCCTGCGCGCTGCTGAACTCCCAGCCGATGGGCTTTTACGCCCCGGCCCAGATCGTCCGCGAGGCGCATGAGAACGGCGGCGTCGAGCCGCGCGCTGTCGATGTGAACCTGAGCGGATGGAACAACGGGCTGGAGCATATCGAACGCGGCAGCTCCGACCTCGATGATCTTGCCGGAAAGGGTGCGGGGAACCCTCTCCCGGAGGGAGAGGGCAGGGTGAGGGGTAGGCCGTTGGACGATTTGGCTGAACCTCACCGCTGCGCTGCCGAAATGGAGCGCGCAACTGGTCCAGCGGCCTACACCTCACCCCTACCCCTCTCCTTACAGGAGAGGGGTTCTTCCCGCGCTGACACTCAACATGCGGTGGATGAAGCAAAGGAAGGACACCCCTTCGCGCTGCGCCTCGGCTTCCGCCAGATCGACGGCTTTCAGGAGGAGTGGGGCAAGCGTATCGAAGCCGCCCGCGCCGACGGCTACCGCGATGTCGAGGAGCTGATGCGCCGCGCCATCCTGCCGGGCCGCGCTATGCGCCTGCTGGCCGATGCCGACGCCTTCCGCTCGCTCGGGCTCGACCGGCGCGAGGCGCTCTGGGCCGTGCGCCGGCTACCGGATGACGATGCGCTGCCGCTCTTTGCCGCCGCGCAGGCCCGCGAACTCGGCGAGGAGCCGGCCATGGCGCTCCCCGTCATGCCGTTGCCGCAGCAGATCGTCGCCGATTACCAGACGGTGCGGCTCTCGCTGAAGGGGCACCCGATGGGCATGCTGCGGCCGATCTTCCGGCGTGACGGCGTGCTGAGCTGCGCGGAACTCGACGGCCGGCCCGATGCGAGTTGGGCACGCACGGCCGGCGTCGTGCTGGTGCGCCAGCGCCCCGGCAACGGCAAGGCGATCTTCATCACGCTGGAGGACGAGACCGGCATCGCCAACATCCTGCTCTGGGCGCGGCTGTTCGAGCGCTTCCGGCGCGAGGTGATGAGCGGGCGGCTGCTGCAGATCGAGGGTCGCGTACAGAAGAGCCCGGAAGGCGTGGTCCATCTGATGGCCCAGCGCGTCGTCGATCGCTCGACCGATCTGGCGAGCCTGTCCGATATCCATCGCACCGAGATCGCGCTCGCGCGAGCGGACGAGCTACGCAATCCGCCACCCCCTCGCGGCCGTCATCCACGCAATGTTCGCATCCTGCCGAAATCGCGCGACTTCCATTGATCTGCCTTCCGATTGGTCAATTCGCCTATTCGGCGGGCAGATAACGGCAGGGCGCATACCTGCCGCCTCAACCGGGCGATCTCTTGGGCAGAAGGCGGCGCCATTCTATCCCAAAGTGGTAGTTGTACGACCTTGGTCTGGCATGCCGGTTGCAGACCTCCTCCGTGCCGCGGCTCGATACGCCGCCGGCCAATCACAGGGGAGAAGAAACCGTGTCCGCATCCCAATTCACCCGCTCCGTCCTTCTCGGCCTGGGCCTTTCGACCGCGCTGGCCACCGCCGCGCTCGCCCAGGAGAAGGTCCTGCGCATCGGCATGACCGCGGCGGACATTCCACGCACCCATGGCCAGCCCGACCAGGGCTTCGAGGGCAACCGCTTCACCGGCATCCCGATGTATGATGCGCTGACGCATTGGGACCTCTCCTCGGCGGAGAAGGCCAGCGTCGTCATTCCCGGTCTCGCCACCGAATGGGCGGTCGATGCCGCCGACAAGACCAAATGGGTCTTCAAGCTTCGTCCGGGCGTCAAGTTCCAGGACGGCTCGGCCTTCGATGCCGCGGCCGTCATCTGGAACGTCGACAAGGTTCTGAACAAGGAAGCGGCCCATTTCGCGCCCGACCAGATCGGCGTCACCGTCTCGCGCATGCCGACGCTGAAGAGCGCCAGGGTGATCGATCCGCTGACGGTCGAGCTGACCACGACCGAGCCGGACGCCTTCCTGCCGATCAACCTGACCAACCTGTTCATCGTCTCCCCGGCGCATTGGGCCGCCAAGCTCGCCGCTGTCCCGGCCTCGGTCACCGACCCGGCCGAGCGCGCCAAGCAGGCCTGGGCCGCCTTCTCGGCCGATCCGTCGGGCACCGGCCCGTTCAAGGGCACGCGCCTCGTGCCGCGCGAGCGTTTCGAGATGGTCGCCAACAAGGCCTATTGGGACCCCAAGCGCGTCCCCAAGGTCGATCGTGTCGTGCTGCTGCCGCTGCCGGAGGCCAATGCCCGCACCGCAGCGCTGCTCTCGGGCCAGGTCGACTGGATCGAGTCGCCCTCGCCGGATGCCGTCCCGCAGATCAAGCAGCGCGGCTTCACCGTCTACACCAACGCCCAGCCGCATGTCTGGCCCTGGCAGCTCTCCTTCGCCGAGGGCTCGCCCTGGGTGGACATCAAGGTCCGTCACGCCGCCAATCTCTGCGTCAACCGCGAGGAGCTGAAGACGCTGCTCGGCGGCCTGATGGAAATCCCCAAGGGCACCGTGCCGCCCGGCCATCCCTGGTGGGGCAATCCGAAGTTCGACATCAAATATGATCTCGCTGCGGCCAAGAAGCTGATGACCGAAGCCGGCTACTCGGCCGCCAAGCCGGCGAAGGTGAAGGTGCTGACCTTGGCCTCGGGCTCCGGCCAGATGCAGCCTTTGCCGATGAACGAGTTCATGCAGCAGGCGCTGAAGGACTGCTTCTTCGACGTCGCGCTCGAGGTCGGCGAATGGAACGCCGTCTTCACCAACTGGCGCGAGGGCGCCAAGCACGCCAATGCCCGCGGCGCCAACGCGACCAACGTCACCTTCGCGGCGATGGATCCGTTCTTCGCCATGGTGCGCTTCACCTCGACCAAGACCTTCCCGCCGGTGTCGAACAACTGGGGCTATTTCGGCAATGACGAGTTCGACAAGCTGATCGCCGACGCCCGCACCACCTTCGAAGGCTCGGCCCGCGACGCCGCGCTGGCGAAGCTCCATGCCCGCATCGTCGAGGAAGCGCCCTTCGTCTGGGTCGCCCATGACGTCGGCCCGCGCGCGATGAGCACCAAGGTCAAGGGCGTGGTCCAGCCGAAGAGCTGGTTCATCGACCTGGCTCCGATGTCGATGGAGTGACGGCGCCGTAGGCGCCGTCATCCTCGGGCGGCCATCGGCCGACCCGAGGATCTCCTGCGAGAGATGCTCGGGTCTCCGCCCGAGCATGACGGCCGACCGCTGGCACAGCCCTTGCGAAGCCAGCCTCGAACTCGTCCAATTCGGAGTTGCCCGATGATCCGCACAGCCCTCGCCCTGACTCTCGCAGCCGGCGTCTCTCTTTTCTCGGCCGCGGCCTATGCCCAGGGCACGCTGCGGATCGGCATGACGGCCTCCGATATCCCGCTGACCACCGGCCAGACCGACCAGGGCGGCGAGGGCATGCGCTTCATGGGCTATACGGTCTATGACGGGCTCATCAACTGGGACCTCAGCAAGTCCGACAAGGCCTCGGACCTCGTGCCCGGCCTCGCCACGAGCTGGGCGGTCGATGCGACCGACAAGAACAAATGGACCTTCGTCCTGCGCGAGGGCGTCAAGTTCCATGACGGTTCGGAATTCACCGCCGATGCGGTGGTCTGGAACCTCGACAAGCTCCTGAAGAACGATGCGCCGCAATTCGACCAGCGCCAGGCGGCGCAGGGCCGCTCTCGCATCCCGGCGGTCGCCGCCTACAAGGTCGTCGACAAGTACAAGGTCGAGATCACCACCAAGGCGCCGGATGCGACGCTGCCCTACCAGATCGCCTGGGTGATGATGTCGTCCCCGGCGCAATGGGAAAAGCTCGGCAAGAGCTGGGAGGCCTTCGCCAAGACCCCGTCCGGCACCGGCCCCTGGCAGCTCACCGCCTTCCAGCCGCGCGAGCGCGCCGAACTCTCGCCTTATCCCGGCTACTGGGACAAGGCGCGCGTGCCCAAGCTCGACAAGCTCGTCCTGCTGCCGTTGCCGGAGGCCAATGCCCGCGCTGCTGCGCTCAGGGCAGGGCAGGTCGACTGGATCGAGGCGCCCTCGCCGGATCTGATCCCCTCGCTGAAGACCGCTGGCTTCCAGGTCATCACCAACGCCTATCCGCATAACTGGACCTGGCATCTTTCGCGCGCCGAAGGTTCGCCCTGGAACGACATCCGCGTCCGCAAGGCCGCCAACCTCGCCGTCGACCGAGAGGGCCTCAAGGAACTGCTCGGCGGCCTGATGATCCCGGCCGAGGGTTTCTACCCGCCGGGCCACCAGTGGTTCGGCAATCCGAAGTTCAAGCTCAAGCTCGATCAGGCCGAGGCCAAGAAGCTGCTGGCGGAAGCCGGCTACTCGCCCGCCAAGCCGGTGACGACCAAGATCCTGATCGCGCCCTCGGGCTCAGGCCAGATGCAGCCGCTGCCGATGAACGAGTTCGTCCAGCAGAATCTTGCCGAGGTCGGCATCAAGATCGATTTCGAAGTCGTCGAGTGGAACACGCTGATCAACATCTGGCGGGCCGGCGCCAACCATGAATCGTCGCGCAAGGCGACGGGGATGAACTACACCTACTTCATCCAGGATCCCTTCACCGGCTTCGTGCGCCATCTGCAGTGCAACCTCGTGCCGCCGGCCGGCACCAACTGGGGCCTGTATTGCGATCCCGAGATGGACAAGCTCTTCGACCAGATCCGCAACACCTTCGACGCGGCCGAGCAGACCAAGGTGCTGCAGAAGGTCCATGAGAAATATGTCGACGAGGCGCTGTTCCTGATGGTGACGCACGACGTCAACCCGCGCGCGCTGAGCCCGAAGGTGAAGGGCTTCGTCCAGGCACAGAACTGGTTCCAGGACTTCTCGCCGATCACGATGGCGAAGTGAGGGGTGTGATGCTCGGGCGACGCTACGCTGTCATTCCGGGGCATCGCGCAGCGATGAACCCGGAACCCACGACTGGGCGAGCCCTGCTTCCGTCGCCTCGTTCGAGCGGAGCGCCCAGTCGTGGGTTCCGGGTTCGCGGCTGCGCCGCGCCCCGGAATGACGGTGGGAACCTCCCATGCTGAGCTATCTCGCCAAGCGCATCCTCTACGTCCTGCCGGTCGCCTTTGGCGTCAGCCTGTTCTGCTTCCTGCTCGTCCATATCGCGCCGGGCGACCCGCTGACCTCCGTGCTGCCGCCCGACGCCTCGCAGGCGATGCAGGACGAGTTGCGCAAGATCTACGGCTTCGACCGGCCGCTGCCGGTGCAGTTCGGCCTCTGGCTGTTGAAGGCGCTGCAGGGTGATCTCGGCACCTCGATCGCGACCGGTCGCCCCGTCGCGGCCGAGGTCTGGCGCGCGGTCGGCAACACGCTGCTGATCGCGGGGCTCGCGACGGTGATCGGCTTCCTGTTCGGCTGCTTCTTCGGCTTCGTCGCCGGCTATTTCCGCGGCTCTTTCCTCGACAAGTTCGCCTCGATGCTGGCCGTGCTCGGCGTTTCCGTGCCGCATTACTGGCTCGGCATGGTGATGGTGATCGTGTTCTCGGTGCAACTCGGCTGGCTGCCGCCGGGCGGGGCGGGGCCGGGCGGCTCGGCCGCCTGGATCTGGAACTGGGAGCATGTCAGCTACATGATCCTGCCGGCGATCACGATGTCGGTGATCCCGATGGGCATCATCGCCCGCACGGTTCGCGCGTTGGTCGCCGACATCCTGAACCAGGAATTCGTCCCCGCCTTGCGGGCCAAGGGCCTGATGGATTTCGGCGTGTTCCGCCATGTCGTGAAGAACGCCGCGCCGACCGCGCTCGCCGTGATGGGTCTCCAGCTCGGCTATCTGCTGGGGGGATCGATCCTGATCGAGACGGTGTTCTCCTGGCCCGGCACCGGCTTCCTGCTCGGCAATGCGATCTTCCAGCGCGACCTGCCGCTGCTGCAGGGCACGATCCTCGTGCTGGCGATGTTCTTCGTGGGCCTGAACGTCCTCGTCGACATCCTCCAGGGCCTGCTCGACCCACGCGTCAGGAGGCGCTGAGATGGCCGCGATCACCGAAGGCGCAGCACCGATCGTCGTGCCGCCGCTGGCGAAGTCGCCGGGCTACTGGGCCGGTGTCTTCAGGCGCTTCAAGACCGACAAGGTCGCGGTCGGCGCCGGTCTCGTCGTTCTCGCGATCATCCTGATGGCGATCTTCGCCGATTACATCGCGCCCGCCGACCCGACCCGCTCCTCGATGCTGCGGCGCCTGCGCCCGATCGGTACGCCGGGCTATCCGCTCGGCGCTGACGAGCTCGGCCGCGACATGCTCTCGCGCCTGATCTTCGGCGCGCGCCTCTCGCTGTTCATGGGCGTGGTGCCGGTCTTCATCGCCTTCATCATCGGCTCGGTCATCGGCGTCGCCGCCGGCTTCTTCGGCGGCAAGTTCAACACCATCACCATGCGTACGGTCGATGTGTTCTACGCTTTCCCCTCCGTGCTGCTGGCGATCGCGCTCTCGGGCGCGCTCGGTGCCGGCATCACCAACTCGCTGCTCTCGCTGACCATCGTCTTCATTCCGCCGATCGCGCGCATCGCGGAGAGCGTGACGACGCAGGTGCGCGGCATGGACTATGTCGAGGCCGCCCGCGCCAGCGGTGCCAATGCCCTGACGATCATCCGGGTTCATGTGCTCGGCAATGTGCTCGGACCGATCTTCGTCTATGCGACGAGCCTGATCTCGGTCTCGATGATCCTGGCCTCGGGCCTGTCCTTCCTTGGCCTCGGGACCAAGCCGCCGACACCGGAATGGGGCCTGATGCTGAACACGCTGCGCACTGCGATCTATGTGCAGCCCTGGGTCGCGGCGCTGCCGGGCGCAGCGATTTTCATCACCTCGATCTCGTTCAACCTGCTCTCCGACGGTCTGCGCTCGGCGATGGACGTAAAGGGCTGAGCATGACGCTGCAAACCCACCCCGACCGTGGCGGCGCCGGCACGCCGCTGCTGCAGGCCAAGACTCTGACCAAGCATTTCCCGCTCGGCGGCGGCGCGGTGGTGCGCGCCGTGGACGGCGTCGATTTCGCGGTGATGAAGGGCGAGACGCTCGGCGTCGTCGGCGAGTCCGGCTGTGGCAAGTCGACGACGGCGCGCGTCGTGATGCAGCTGATCCCGCAGGACAAGGGCGAGATGCTGTTCGACGGCGAGATCGTCGGCGGCCAGGACCTGACGCTGAAGGAATACCGTCGCCAGGCCCAGATGGTCTTCCAGGATAGCTACGCCTCGCTCAACCCGCGCCTGACCATCGAGGATTCGATCGCGTTTGGCCCGACCGTCCATGGCGTCTCGAAGGCCGCGGCGATCCTGCGGGCGCGCGACCTGCTCCAGCGCGTCGGGCTCGACCCTGCCCGCTTCGCGGCGCGCTATCCCCATGAACTCTCCGGCGGCCAGCGCCAGCGCGTCAACATCGCCCGCGCACTCGCTCTCGGCCCGCGCCTCGTCATCCTCGACGAGGCGGTCTCGGCGCTCGACAAATCGGTCGAGGCGCAGGTGCTGAACCTGCTTTCCGACCTGCGCGAGGAGTTCGGCCTGACCTACATCTTCATCAGCCATGACCTCAACGTCGTCCGCTTCATCAGCGACCGCGTCATGGTGATGTATCTCGGCGAAGTCGTGGAGATCGGCCCGGTCGAGGAACTCTACAACGATCCGCGCCACCCCTATACCAAGGCGCTGCTCTCCGCGATGCCGTCGATGGACCCCGACAACCGCACCATGGAGGCGCCGCTCTCCGGCGACCCGCCCAACCCGATCAATCCGCCGGAGGGCTGTCGTTTCCATCCGCGCTGCCCGCATGCCCAGACGGTCTGCTCCAAGACGAAGCCGGCCCTGGTCGTCCCCGCCAGCGAGGACGGCACGCGCCGCGCGGCCTGTCATATGGAGATCCCCGGCTCCGGCCATAGCCGCGCGCCCAGCCTGGAGGCCGCCGCGTGACCCCGCTCGTTGCGATCGAGAACCTTACCGTGCGCTTTCGCGGCGCCCAGACGGTCCATGCCGTCAACGGCGTCTCGCTGACGCTGGAGCCCGGCAAGGTTCTCGGCATCCTCGGCGAATCCGGCTCGGGCAAGAGCGTCACGCTGAAGACGCTGCTGCGGTTGCTGCCCGAGAGCCGCACCGATATCGGCGGCAGCGTCCGGGTCGACGGCCGCGACGTTCTGGCGCTGAACCCGCAGGACCTGTCGGATTATCGCGGCGCCGTCACCTCGATGATCTTCCAGGACCCGGCGCTGGCGCTCGACCCGGTCTACACCGTCGGTGAGCAGATCGCCGAGGCGATCGTGCGGCACGAGAAGCTCTCGAAGAAGGCGGCGATGGCGCGTGCGCTTGAGCTGCTCGAACTCGTCCGCATCCCGTCGCCGGCGCGCCGGCTCAAGGCCTATCCGCATGAGATGTCGGGCGGCATGCGCCAGCGCGCCATGATCGCGCTCGCGCTCGCCGCGCGGCCCAAGCTGCTGCTCGCCGACGAGCCGACCACGGCGCTCGACGCCACCGTGCAGATCCAGATCCTGCTGCTGCTGCGCCAGCTCCAGCGCGACCTCAACATGGGCATGCTCTTCGTCACCCACGATATCGGCGTCGCGGTCGAGGTCTCGGACCGGCTGGCGGTGATGTATGCCGGCCAGATCGTCGAGACCGGGACGGTACGCGAACTCATCCGCGATCCGCGGCACCCCTACACCAGGGGCCTGCTCGCCGCGAACCTGCACGGCGCGAAGAAGGGCGAGCGGCTGGAGGCGATCCCCGGTGCGCCGCCGGCGCTGAACGAGCCGCCATCCTCCTGCTCCTTCGCGCTGCGCTGCAAATTCGCGCAGGAACGCTGCCGCACGGCGCTGCCGCCCTCCGTCCAGCTCGGCGAGGGCAGGGTGGTCCGTTGCGTACTGGCGGAAGAGGCGCTGACGGCTGCGGCCTGACGCGGGCGGTTCCACCAGAACGTCATTGCGAGCGAAGCGAAGCAATCCAGGGGGCTCGCGCAGTCGCCTGGATTGCTTCGCTTCGCTCGCAATGACGGCACGGGACCGTCTCCGTGGCCGGCCGGCCCCGCCATTTCGATCACCGCTTGCCATTCCCTCCGCCCGGCCGAGCCGCTATCAGCAGGGCGACGATGCGCTGCGACCCTGCTGCGCCAACCCGACGGAGCGTACCCATGGATCTCGGCCTTCACGACAAGCGCGCGCTGGTGCTCGGCGCGAGCCGCGGCCTGGGTGCCGCGATCGCCCGTTCGCTGGCCGCTGAGGGTGCCTCGGTCATCGCCGCAGCCCGCAATGTCGCGGCGACCGATGCCTGGGTCAGCCAGTGCCCCGAGGAGGTGCGCGGCCGCATCTTCGCGGCGAACCTCGATCTCTCTGATCTCGCCTCTGTGAATTCTCTTGTCGGCGTGCTCAAGGATGCCGGCGGCGTCGACATCCTCATCGGCAATTCAGGCGGGCCGCCGCCGGCCGAGGCGCGCGAGGCCGGTCGTGACGACTGGCTGAAGCATTTCGAGGCTATGGCCGCGAACCTCTTCCATCTCGCTCAGGGCCTCTTGCCGGGCATGGTCGAGCGCGGTTTCGGCCGCATCGTCACCATCGCCTCGTCGGGCGTCGAGCAGCCGATTCCGCGGCTCGCCTTGTCGAACGGCATCCGTTCCGCCGTGGTCGGCTGGTCGAAGACCCTTGCCGCGGAAGTCGCGGGCCAGGGCGTGACGGTCAATGTCGTGCTGCCGGGCCGCATCCACACCGAGCGGGTCGACCAACTCGACAAGGCGGCCGCCGACCGCACCGGAACCACGCCCGAGCAGGCCGCCGCGACGTCGCGGGGAACCATTCCTACCGGCCGCTACGGTACGCCGCAGGAATTCGCCGATGTGGTGACGTTCCTCGCCAGCGAACGGGCGAGCTATGTCACCGGCGCCAAGATCCGCATCGATGGTGGCGCGACGCGCGGCATCTGAACGGCAATTCGAAGACTGAGCCCTCATCCTGAGGAGCCGCCGAGCGGCCTCGCGAAGGATGATCCAGATGTCGCTGAGCGCCGGCCAGCCTTCGGCTGACCGGCGTCATCCAGGCGGAACGGCTCAGGCCGCCTGCGAATAGGTCGCGCCGGGCGCATTCGAAGCGCCGAACTGGTAGGTCAGGCGATGACCGCGGTTGCCTCGATCTCGACCATCGCCTCGGGCTCGACCAGCGAAACCACCTGCACCACGGCCATCGCCGGGAAATGCCGCCCGAGCACTTCGCGATAGACCGGTCCGAGTTCCTTCAGGCTCGCCCGATAGGCCTCGATGTCGGTGACGTACCAGGTCAGCCGCACGATGTCCTCGATGCGCCCGCCGCCGGCCTCGACCACGGCCTTGATGTTGAGGAGGGTCTGGCGGATCTGCGGCAGGAAGCCCTTGGCGAAGGCGCCCTGCTCGTCCCAGCCGACGAGGCCGCCGGTCACCAGAACGCGGCCTTGCGCGACCATGCCGTTGGCGTAGCCGCGCGGCACCGGCCAACCCTCGGGTAGGATGGCGCGGGATAGGGTATCACTCGACATGGGTGTCGCCTCGGTTTGGGGCCGTTCCGGCTCGTCGGATTGTTGGGAAGGATCAGGCTTCGCCGCGCGCCATCCGGCGCAGGGTAAAGCGCTGCAGCTTGCCGCTCGCGGTCTTCGGCAGGGCCGTGACGAAGTCGATGGCGCGGGGGTATTTGTAGGGCGCGATGCCGGCCTTCACATGGTCCTGCAAGGTCTTGAGCATGGCCGCGTCACCCGAAACGCCTTCGCGTAGCACGACATAGGCTTTCACGATGTTGCCGCGCTCGGGGCAGGGCGCAGCCACGACCCCGCATTCCAGGACATCGGGATGGGCGAGCAGGCAGGCCTCGACCTCGGGACCGGCGATGTTGTAGCCGGACGAGATGATCATGTCGTCCGAGCGCGCCTGATACCAGAAATAGCCGTCCACATCGCGGATATAGGTGTCGCCGGTGACGTTCCAGCCATTCTGGACGTATCTGCCCTGGCGCTCGTCGGCGAGATAGCGGCAGCCGGTCGGTCCACGCACGGCAAGCCGTCCGGCCGTGCCATCGGCCACCTCCGCGCCCTCCTCGTCGACGATCTTGGCCTCGTAGCCCGGAACCGGCAGCCCGGTCGCGCCCGGCCGGATCGCCTCGCGCGGAGCGGCGATGAAGATGTGCAGCATCTCGGTCGCGCCGATGCCGTCCATCAGCGGGATTCCGGTCCTGGCCAGCCAGGCCTCGAAAGTCGCTTTCGGCAGCGCTTCGCCGGCCGAGACGCAGATGCGCAGCGAGGAAATATCGCGCTCATCGAGCTTGTCCAGCATGGCGCGGTAGGCGGTCGGCGCGGTGAAGACGATGCTGATCTTGTGGCGCTCAATCGCATCGACGAGGTCGGACGGGCCGGCCTTGTCGGGCAGCACCATCGCCGCGCCGATCCGCATCGGGAAGAGCACCAGCCCGCCGAGCCCGAAGGTGAAGGCGAGCGGCGGCGAGCCGGTGAAGCGGTCTTCGGCTGAGGCCTTCAGCACGCGCGCGCCATAGGCGTCGCAGATCGCCAGCATATCCTGGTGAAAATGCATCGTGCCCTTGGGCTCGCCGGTGGTGCCGGAGGTGAAGGCGATCAGGCAGACATCGTCGCGGGCGGTGTCGGTGGCCTCGAAACCGGCGTAGCCCGGCTGCGCCATCAGGCTTTCGAGTTCACTGCCCGCGCTGCCGAAGCTGACGGTGCGGGCGAGGTCCGGCGCCTGCGCCTTGGCGGTCTCCAGCTCCGCCAGGAGACGGTGGTCGCAGAGCGCCAGCGCGATCCCTGCCTTGCGCAGCGGATAGGCAAGCTCGCCCGCCCGCAGCATCGGCATCGTCGCGACCGCGACGCCGCCCGCCTTGATAACGGCGAGATAGGCGGCGACCATCATCGGCGTGTTGCCGGCGCGCAGCAGAACACGGTTGCCGCTGACCATGCCGAGATCGCGGGTCAGCACATTGGCGATGCGGTTCACCTTGTCGGCAAGCTCCGCATAGTTCCACTGCAGATCGGCGGCGATGACCGCGACACGCTCGCCGCGACCCTCCGCGAGGTGCCGGTCCAGCAGCTCGGCGACGCAGTTCAGCCGCTCCGGATAGGCGAGCCCCGCCGCCTCCAGCCTCAGATCGGGCCAGCTTTCGCGCGGTGGCAGGTTGTCCCGCGCGAAGCTGTCCTCATGCCCCGATCTCGCGAATTCGGTTGCTGTCATCTCGTTCCCCTGCCTTTGCGGCATGTGTCTTCAGCAGGTCGCGCGCGATCACGACCTTCTGCACTTCGCTGGCGCCCTCGTAGATCCGCAGCGCCCTGATCTCCCGGTAGAGTTCCTCCACTTTGACGCCCTTGGTGACGCCAAAGCCCCCATGCATCTGGACGGCCCGGTCGATCACGCGTTGGGCGTTCTCTGTCGCGACGAGTTTGGCGAGCGCGGCCTCGCGCGTGACGCGCGCCGCGCCGCGATCCTTGGTCCAGGCGGCCCGGTAGACCAGCAGCGCGGCCGCATCGACATCGGCCGCGCTGTCGGCGATGGCGGCCTGGCTGAGCTGGAGGTCGCCGAGCGTGCCGCCGAACAGCTTGCGGGAATTGGCATGCGCAATCGTCTCATGCAGCGCCCGCCGGGCAAAGCCGAGCGCCGCCGCGCCGACGGTCGAGCGGAAGATGTCGAGCGTCGCCATCGCGACCTTGAAGCCGTCGCCGGGACCGCCGATCCGGTGCTCGACCGGCACGCGGCAGGCCTCGAAGCGCAACGTCGCCAGCGGATGCGGCGCGATCACCTCGATCCGCTCGGTGACGCTCAGCCCCGGCGTGTCGGCCTCGACCAGGAAGGCTGAGAGCCCGCGGGCGCCCAGCGCCTCGCCCGTCCGGGCGAAGACGACGTAATGATCGGCAATGCCGCCATTCGAGATCCAGCTCTTTTCGCCGTCGATGCGGACGTGGTCGTTGCCGTCGGGCGTCGCGGTCGTGGCCATCGCCGCGACATCGGAGCCGGCTTCCTTCTCCGACAGGGCAAAGGCCGCGATCCGCGCGCCCTCGCAGACGCCGGGCAGGATGCGCGCCTTCATCGCCTCTGAGCCTGCGACCGTGATTGCTCCGGTGCCGAGCCCCTGCATCGCGAAGGCGAAATCGGCGAGCCCGTCGCGCGCCGCCAGAATCTCGCGGGCAAGGCAGAGCGTGCGGACATCGAGCGTCGGGCTCAGGCCGCCATGGGCTTCCGGCACGGCGGCGCGCAGGAAACCGCCCTGGCCGAGAGCCGTGACGCGCGCCCGACAGGCGGCGTCGACATCGTCATGCGGCAGGCCCGGCAGGGTGGCATCGGCCCAGGCCGACAGCTCCTCGGCGAAGCGGCGATGCCTGTCCTCGAAGAACGGCCAGTCGAGCGTGTCGCCCATAATGCCTTGGAGATTCGCCGCGCCCATCTCAGTTGCCCTCGAAGACCGGCTTCTGCTTGTTGGCGAAGGCATGGTAGGCGCGGGCGAAATCCTCGGTCTGCATGCACAAGGCCTGCGCCACGGCCTCGGCCTCGATCGCGCTTTCGATCGACATCGCCCATTCCATTTCGAGCATGCGCTTGGTCATGGCGTTGGCGAAGGTCGGCCCGTCGGCCAGTTCAGTGGCGAGCGCTTGCGCCTCGGCCAGCACGGCCTCTTTAGCGACAAGCCGGTTCAGGAAGCCCCAGCGCTCGGCCTCCTCGCCGCGTAAGGTCCGGCCGGTGTAGAGCAGCTCGGCCGCGCGGCCCTGGCCGATGATCCGCGGCAGCATCGCGCAGGCGCCCATGTCGCAGCCGGCGAGGCCGACGCGGTTGAAGAGGAAGGCGATCTTGGTCTCAGTCGTGCCCAGCCGCAGGTCGGAGGCCATCGCCACGATCGCGCCGGCGCCGGCGCAAATGCCGTCGATCGCCGCGATCACCGGCTGCGGGCATGCGCGAATGGCCTTGACCAGCTCGCCCGTCATCCGCGTGAACTTCAGCAGGTCCTTGGTCTCCATCGCGACCAGCGGCCCGATGATCTCGAAGACGTCGCCGCCCGAGGAGAAATTGCCGCCGGCGCCCGTCACCACGATCGCCTTGACCTCCTCCTCCTTCTGCGCGGCGAGGAAGAAATCCGTGAGTTCGCGGTAGCTTGCGAAGGTCAACGGATTCTTTTTCTCCGGCCGGTTCAGCGTCACGATCGCGACCTTGCCGGCGACCGAAAGCTCGAAATGCGCCGGCTCGAACTCCGTCAGCGGCAGGATCGTGGCGTTGGCGAGGCTCGTCATCAGGCGTCTCCCTTGGTCGCCTCGTTCGCCCGCGCCGCGATCGCGCGGTGCAGCGAGGTCTTGGTCTGTCCGAGCAGGCGGAAGAGCTGCCCGATCTCCGGCTGGTCGAGCCCGGCGAAGAGCTCCGCGATCCAGCTCTCATGGCGCTCGGCCATCGCCTTGAAGGCCTTGCGGCCCTGCGCCGTCAGCGTCAGCACCTGCACGCGCCGGTCCTGCGTGGCGGCGCGCTTGTCGACCAACCCGTCTGCCAGCAGCCCGGCGACGACCGCCGTGACATTGCCGTTGGAGACCATCAGCCGCTGCGAGACCTCGCCGACGGTCATGCCGGCGCTCGACTTGTCGAGCTGGGCCATCAGGTCGAAGCGCGGTAGCGTCGTCTTGAACTCCTCGCGCAGCCGGTTGCGGATCTCGGTCTCGATCAGGGTCGAGCAGGTCAGCATCCGCAGCCAGAGCCTAAGCTCGTCCTTGTGGTCGCCGGGGCGTTCGCTGGCTTTGGTTTCGCGGTCGAGCACGAGGCCGGGGGAGGTCGGTTCCATGGCCCTAGAACTCTCCGCCGTTGATCATCAGCGACTGGCCAGTGACGGAGGCGCTGCCGGGCCCGCACAGATAGAGCACGGCGGCGGCGACCTCGTCGGGCGCGATCAATCGTCCCTGCGGGTTGGCCTTGACCATCTCGGCCAAGGCCTGCTCGCGCGTCGCACCGGTCTTGGCGACGATCGTTTCGATGCCGCCTGCGGCCATGTCGGTATCGGCATAGCCCGGACAGACGGCGTTGACGGTGACGCCCGAGCGCGCCGTCTCCAGCGCCAGCGACTTCACCAGCCCGACGACGGCATGCTTGGCCGCCACATAGGCCGAGACGTAGGCATAGCCCCGGTGTCCGGCGGTGGACGCGATGGCGATGAGCCGGCCGTTGCCCCGCTCGGTCATGCCGGGCAGGGCGGCATGGAACAGGTTCACGGTGCCGATCAGGTTGATCTCGCTGAGCCGGCGGAAGCGCTCGGCCGGGCTGCGCAGGAACGGCCCGGTCTCGACGGCGCCGGCATTGGCGATGGCGATGTCGATCGGCTGAGCCGTCGCGAGCTTCGCGATAGCTTCGGCCATCGCGGCCTCGTCGCTGACGTCGCAGATCGCATAGGCATCGGCGTCGCCGGCCTCGCAGGTCGCTGCCAGCGCGACCTCGTCACGCCCGAGGATCGAGACATGCGCGCCATTGCGCCGTAGCGTTGCGGCGATGGCACGGCCGATCCCGCGCCCGCCACCCGTCACCACTGCGTGCTGCCCTGCCAGGACCATCCGATCCACCTCCAGATGCAACCAATCTATTTTAGGTCTAAAGGAATTTGCAAGCGCCATCGCACGCCGGTTCGGCCTCCGCGGGGAACCTCGGGATTTTCCTTGTAAGAACGCATGAAATTGGCAGCGATCGGCTCGGCTCGACCGATCTGTGGCGGGCTGTCATCATCGCCGCTTGAGTCAAAATTATTTCAGGCCTAAAATAATTCTGTCGTCGGTTCTCGGGAGGGGCATCATGCGTATCGCGGTCGTCGGCGGCGGGCCTGCCGGACTCTATTTCGCGCTCCTGATGAAGCGCGACTGGCGCGACCTCGACATCACCGTTTTCGAGCGCAACCAGCCGGATGACACGTTCGGCTTCGGCGTGGTCTTCTCCGACCAGACGCTCGACATCTTCAAGGCGGCCGACGAGGTCAGCTACGCGGCGATCCGCGACAATTTCGCATATTGGGACGATATCGAAATCCATTTCAAGGACAGCGTCCACCGCGTCTCCGGCAACGGCTTCTGCGGCTGCTCGCGCCGCTCGCTGCTGATGCTGGTGCAGGATCGCGCCCGCGAACTGGGTGTCACCCTGCGCTTCGGCGAGGAAGCCGCCGACATCGAAACGCTGAAGCGCGACTACGACCTCGTCGTTGGCGCCGACGGCATCAACAGCCGCATTCGCGAGGGTTGGCGCGAGCGCTTCCAGCCGGAAACCGATCTGCGCCCCAACAAGTTCACCTGGATGGGCTCGACCCGGCCCTTCGACGCCTTCACCTTTTTCTTCAAGGACACCAATTACGGCGTCTTCATCGCTCATTGCTATCAATACGAGGCCGGCCGCTCGACCTGGGTGCTGGAGACCGATCCCGAGACCTTTGCCAGGGCCGGGCTCGATGCCATGGACGAGGCGGCCTCCGCCGCTTTCCTCGAAGGCGTCTTCGCCGAGGAGTTGCAGGGCCACAGGCTCGTCACCAACCGCTCGCTCTGGCGCAATTTCCCGATGATCCGCTGCCGCAACTGGGTTGTCGACAATGTCGTGCTGATCGGCGACGCCAAGGCCACCGCGCATTTCTCGATCGGCTCCGGCACCAAGCTCGCGATGGAAGACGCGATCGGCCTGCACAAGGCCTTCCACAAGGCCGGCCTGCACGTCGCCGAAGCGCTTGCCCTGTTCGAGCGCACCCGTCGCGAGGAGGTCGAGAAGACCCAGCACGCGGCCGACGTCTCGCTGGTCTGGTTCGAGCAGCTCAAGCGTTTCTGGGATTTCGATCCCTTGCGCTTCGCCTTCGGCCTGATGACCCGCTCCAAGGCGATCACCTATGACAACCTCGCTTTGCGGGCTCCGGAGATGGTCGCGGCGGTCGACGAGATGGTCGCCGGCGAGCTCGGCGAGCTTGCCCGCCGCCGCAAGGATGGCTCGCCCGTGCCGCCGGCCTTCCAGCCGCTCAGGCTGCGCGAGATGCAGATCGAGAACCGCATGGTGCTGGCGCCGATGTGCCAGTATTCGGCCGACGACGGCCTGCCCAGCGACTGGCACCTGATGCATTACGGCTCGCGCGCCATCGGCGGCCCCGGCCTGATCTTCACCGAAATGACCTGCGTCGCCACTGACGCCCGCATCACGCCGGGCTGTGCCGGCATCTGGAACGACGAACAGGAAGCCGCCTGGACCCGCATCGTCGCCTTCGTCCACGCCAATTCGGCTGCGAAGATCTGCCTCCAGCTCGGTCATGCCGGCCGCAAGGGCGCGACGAAGCTGATGTGGGACGGCATGGACAAGCCGCTCGCCGAGGGCGCCTGGCCGATCGTCTCCGCTTCACCGCTGCCCTATTATCCCGAGAGCCAGGTGCCGCGCGAGATGAGCCGCGCCGACATGGACCGGGTCAAGGCGCAGTTCGCCGCCGCCGCCGAGCGCGGCATCCGCGCCGGCTTCGATATGCTCGAACTCCACTGCGCCCATGGCTATCTGCTGGCGAGCTTCCTCTCGCCGCTGACCAACCAGCGCAGCGACGACTATGGCGGTTCGGTCGAGAACCGCTTGCGCTATCCGCTCGAAATCTTCCGCGCGCTGCGCGAGGTCTGGCCCCGCGAGAAGCCGATGTCGGTGCGCATCTCCGCGACCGACTGGGCGCAGGGCGGGCTATCGGCCGAGGATTCGGTCGCGATCGCCGAGGCCTTCGCTGCCGAGGGCTGCGATCTCGTCGATGTCTCGACCGGGCAGACGGTGCGGGAATCGCGCCCGCTCTATGGCCGCATGTTCCAGACGCCATTCTCCGACCAGATCCGCAACGAGGCTCGCGTCGCGACGATGTGCGTCGGCAACATCACCTCCGCCGACCAGGCCAACACCATCATCGCCTCGGGCCGGGCCGATCTCATCGCGCTGGGGCGGCCGCATCTGGCCGATCCGTCCTTCGTATTGCGGGCCGCGGCCTGGTACGGCGTCGATCTGATGCAGCCGGTGCAGTACCAGCCCGGCAAGGACCAACTCATGCGCAACACCCCGCGCGAGCGCCAGGATCTTGAGGAACTGAAGCTCAAGGCCAAGCCCGGCCGCCACGCGCTGTCGGTGTGAGTTTGCCGCCGCGGTCTTCCGGCGCCTTCGCTGCGCGGGTGCCCGCCGGCGGAACATCGCCCGCCGGGGAGGGTTCCTTGATCGGAGGCTTGCGCTTCGTGCGGGCCGCATAAGGGGAAATCCGATGTTACGCTCGCTGCCGGGCCTCGCGCTCGCCGTCACCTTGTCTTCGCTGGCCTTCACCGCCGCAGCCCAGACGACGTCCCCGACCACCACGCCGCCGGACAAGCCGGCGGAGGCGAAGGCCAGCGGCGGGCTCGGCCCCAAGACCACCGATCCGACCCAAATCGACAAGGGGCAGAACATGATCCTTCCCTCAGCCGGACAGGCGGAGCAGTCGGCTGCGCCGACGATGGTCTTTGACTGCAAGGCCAAGCCGCAGGATTGCACGACACCGGTCAACCCCGGCGACAAGGCAACTGCGCCGGATGTTTCGGCCCCGCCGAAGCCGTAGTCCCGAGAGCGAGCGAGGCCGGCCCTTGTGGGCCTTCGGCGTCATTGCGAGCGCAGCGAAGCAATCCAAGCGGCAGAACGCTACGTCCCCCTGGATTGCTTCGATGCGCTCGCAATGACGGGAGATCGACGTCAGAGACCGCTCATGCGTGAGCCTCGACAGGGATGCGGGGCCAATCATTGCAGAAATGCAACATCATGATTGTTGGCCGCGATATTTCATTGCGTCGAAAGCGCGTTATCTCTGGCCGCAACAGCCGAGCCTCCTGGCCCGGCGTCCATGTTGAGGGCCACCAGATGAAGCTCACAGGCATCCACCACGTCACCGCGATCTCGGCCGATGCGCCGGGCAACCGGCGCTTCTATGCCGAGACCCTCGGCATGCGCCTGGTCAAGAAGACGGTGAACCAGGACGACACCTCGGCCTATCACCTGTTCTATGCCGATGGCGCCGGCTCGCCGGGCAGCGACCTGACCTTCTTCGACTGGCCTGCCGCTCCGGCGCGTCGGGGCACGCACTCGATCAGCCGTACCTCGCTGCGCGTCGCCGATGAGGCTTCGCTGGAATGGTGGCGCGGCCGTCTGTCGGAGGCGGGCGTGGCCGTCACGCCGATCCGCCAGATCAATGGTCGCCCGGCCGTCGATTTTGAGGATCCGGAGGGCCAGCGCCTGACTCTCATCGCCGATGGCGGCGAGATCCCCTTCGTGGTCTGGGATCGCAGCCCGGTTCCGGCCGAGCATCAGATCCGCGGTCTCGGTCCCGTGACGATCTCGGTGCCGAAGCTCGAACGCACGGAGGTCGTGCTGACGCAGCTTCTCGGCCTGGAGCGTATCGCCAGCTATCGCGATGCCGGCCATGCCACCGGCGAGATCCACCTCTTCAGGATCGGCGAGGGCGGTCCGGCGGCCGAACTCCATGTCGCGGTCGAGCCGGACCTGCCGCAGGCGCGCGAAGGCGCGGGCGGCGTGCATCATCTCGCGCTGCGCACGCCGACCTTCGCCGATTACGACGCCTGGGCCGAGCGCCTGCGCACTGCGGGCTATCCCAATAGCGGGCCGGTCGATCGCTTCTATTTCCGCTCGCTCTATCTGCGCGAGCCGAACGGGATCCTGATCGAGATCGCGACGGATGAGCCGGGATTCGCGACCGACGAGCCGGCCGAGACCATGGGCGAAAAGCTCTCGCTGCCGCCCTTCCTGGAGGGCAAGCGCGCCCAGATCGAGGCGGGCTTGAAGCCACTCTGAAGCGGCGGATGCCCGACTGTTTTCCCAGCGGGCAGACATGACGCGGCGCGACGGGTCGGAAAACCGACTCAGTCGCGCCTTTTTATTGCCTTCTAAGGAGGCGATTCACCCGGCCTTAACCACGCTGGCCTCTACTCGAACCTGGCAGATTTGCCGGTTCCCCGCGGTCTCTTCCGAGAGCGGGCGTGTGTTGCGTCGAGTTGAGAGCTTAGCGAGATGTCGGGACAGGGCTACAGGCTGCGTAATGCGCCGCGCACCCGCTACCGGGTCGGCCACAACGTCTTTATCCAGATCGCGGCCATCGTCGTCGCCTGCGGCGTCGGCTATGTCGCGCTTGAACCGGGGCCCGATGCGCATGTCCCTGAGCGTTCCGCGCCCCAACGCGACGTCATGACCACCGGCTCTCTCGCTTCCTCGTCAACGGCTTATCGCGATCTCCTGAAGCCAGGTCTCACGCTGGGAACGACGCCGGGCTCCTTCGGTGGCGGTCGCCCGATGCAGGCCGGCCTGCAGCGCAACGACATGCCCGAACGCGTCCTGCAAGCCTTGGCTTCGGCGTCGCCCTTGCCGGCGCAAGAACCTCCGCTGGTGCTCGCTGCTGTCCAGCCCACGCAGCCGGTGCCCGCATCGCCACTCGCCATACCGCCAGCCGAGCCGCTCGCGACTACGCCGCAGGCCATCTCGACAGTTGCCAAGGACGTTCCGCTGCCGATGCGGCGCCCGGCCGATCTGAAGCTGCCCGCGACGGCTGAGCCGCCGGCGCTCGCGCTGCGCCAGCCCACGCGTCGCGGCAGGGTCGCCGCTGCGCCGGCGGCGCCCATGGAGGACAACCGCTCCTTCTTCCAAAAACTCTTCAGTGCGCCGCAGCAACCCAATGGCCCGGCCATGGCCTATGCTGCGCCCGAGGACGACGTCGTCGACCGGTCGCGCGGCCGGCGCCTCAGCCCGTCCTTCGGCCCGGCGGTGAGCACGGCCCAGGGAACCGCGATCTACGATATCAGCGCCAAGGTCGTGCACATGCCCAACGGCGAGAGGCTGGAGGCGCATTCCGGCCTCGGCGACAAGATGGACGATCCGCGCTTCGTCCATGTCCGGATGCATGGCGCCACCCCGCCGCACACCTACACGCTGACCGAGCGTGAGGCGCTGTTCCACGGCCATCGCGCCCTGCGCATGCACCCGGTCGGTGGCAGCGGCGCCATCCATGGTCGCGCCGGCCTGCTGACCCACCCCTATCTGCTCGGCCCCAACGGCGATTCCAACGGCTGCGTGTCCTTCAAGGACTACAACCGCTTCCTGCAGGCCTATCTGCGCGGCGAGGTGAAGCGCCTCGTCGTCGTCGCCAGCCTGAACTAGGGACGGTCCGAAAAGCGGACTGCCGCAGAGGGCCGATGGGCCTATTGCGGCTTCGTCATTTCGAGGCAGGTCAGAACCTGAACATAGCTCGGCGCGCCGACGAGGCTTGCCGACTCGACGCAGCGATCGCGTGCACCGGCCGGATAGCTGGCCCAGCGACCGGCCAATGCGCTCTGCGCCTTGCTCTCATCCTCGCGACAGGCCTGCTGCGGCCGGGGGATGCCGCTGTTCCCGGCGGTCAGCCCGGCACAGGACTTGTCGATGTCGAAGCGCGGCGGGCCATCGGCGACGAAGCTCAGGAGCCCGGCATGCAGTGCAATCGAGATCAGGCCTGCGTTCAACATGACGCCATCTCCGCAGCATCGTCAGCCCGAGGGAACCCGCGCGGAGACCGTGATGCAGCCAGCCTCGCGCCGTGCTCGCGTTAGGATAGCAAATTCACCCCGTCTTGGCCTGCTTCTCCTTCGCGGCGGCTTTCGGCGCCGCCTTGGACTTGGCGGCAGCCTTTTTCGCAGCGGGCTTCTTGGCCGCAGGCTTCTTTGCGCTCGTCGCGGCTTTCGCCTTACCCGGCCCCTTGACGCCACTGGCCTCGGCCTTGGCGTTGACCAGTTCGACCGCCTGATCGAGCGTGATCGCCTCCTGCGTCATGGCCTTGGGCAGGGTCGCATTGACCTTGCCCCAGTTGACGTAAGGCCCGTACTTGCCGGCCCGAACCACCAGCTTGCCGCCAGTGGGATGCTCGCCGAGGTCGCGCCCGGGCACCGCCGCGCCGCGCCCGAAGCGACTGCCGCCGCCGCCGCTCTCCTTGGCGACGATCAGGTCGATGGCGCGGTTGCCGCCGATCTGCAGGATGTCGTCGTCCTTGTCTATATTGGCGTAGGTCTTGCCGTGCTGGACGTAAGGACCGTAGCGGCCGATGCCGGCCAGGATCGGCTCGCCGCTCTCGGGATGCTTGGCGACCTCCTTGGGCAGTGAAAGTAACGCCAGCGCCGTCTCGAGATCGACGCTGCCCGGGCTCATGCCCTTGGGCAGGCTTGAACGCTTGGGCTTCTCGCCCTCGCCGAGCTGGATATACGGGCCGAAGCGGCCATCGCGGATCGTGACCTCAGCTTCGGTCACCGGATCCTTGCCGAGGATGCGCACGCCCGGCGCGCCCTGGCCGCCCTCGGCAGTCGCCTCGCCATCGGCAGCCTGGACCGTGAGGGGGCGCGTATAGCGGCATTCGGGATAGTTCGAGCAGCCGACGAAGGCGCCGAACTTGCCGAGCTTCAGCGAGAGCGTCCCCGTGCCGCAAACCTGGCAGGAACGGGGATCGCCGCCATCGTCGCGTTGCGGGAAGACATGGGCGCCGAGCACGCCGTTCAGCGCCTCCAGCACCTCGGTGACGCGCAGATCCTTGGTTTCCCCGATGGAGGCGGTGAACTCCTCCCAGAATTCGCGAAGCAGCACCTTCCAGTCGATCTCGGCATTCGAGACCCGGTCGAGCTTCTCTTCGAGATTCGCGGTGAAGTCGAACTCGACATAGCGCTTGAAGAAGCTCTCCAGGAACGCTGTCACCAGCATGCCCTTGTCCTCGGGCACGAGGCGCTTCTTCTCGATGCGGACATATTCGCGGTCGCGCAGGGTCGACAGCGTCGCGGCATAGGTCGAGGGCCGGCCGATGCCGAGCTCTTCCATGCGCTTGACGAGGCTCGCCTCCGAATAGCGCGGCGGCGGCTCGGTGAAGTGCTGGTCGGCGGCGATCGCGCGCTTTTCCAGCGGCTCGCCATTCTTCATCGCCGGCAGCTTCTTCGAATCCTCGTCTTCCTCGTCGTCGCGGCTCTCCTGATAGAGCGTCAGGAAGCCGTCGAAGAGCGTGACCTGGCCGGTGGCGCGCAGTTCGAGCTGGCGCCCTGCGACCTTGGCCGCGATATCGACCGTGGTGCGCTCCAGCGAGGCCGATTCCATCTGGCTCGCGATGGTGCGCTTCCAGATCAGCTCGTAGAGCTTGGCCTGCTCGGGTTCGAGATGGCGCGCCACCATGGCCGGCAGGCGGCCGAGATCGGTCGGCCGGATCGCCTCATGCGCTTCCTGCGCGTTCTTGGCCTTGACGGTGTATTTGCGCGGAACGCCGGGGACATAAGTGTCGCCGAACTCCTTGCCGATGACGCTGCGGGCAGCCGTGATCGCCGAGCCGTCCATATCGACGCCGTCGGTCCGCATATAAGTGATGAGACCCACCGTCTCGCCGCCGATGTCGACGCCCTCATAAAGCCGCTGCGCGAGCTGCATCGTCCGCGCCGGGGCCAGACCCAGCTTGCGCGAGGCCTCCTGCTGCAGCGTCGAGGTCTGGAAGGGCGGCTGGGGGTGGCGCTTGACGGGCTTCGCCTCGACGCTTGCCACGTTGAAGGCCGCCGTCTCCAGCGCCTCCTTGAAGGCTTTCGCCTCGTCGCCGGTGCCGATGTCGAGCCGCGTGATCTTCTTGCCGTCGGCGCCGACGAGGCGGGCGTCGAAGACGCCGCCCGCGGTCGTCGCCAGCGTTGCGACCAGCGACCAGTATTCGCGCGCCCGGAAGGCCTCGATCTCGCGTTCGCGGTCGCAGACGATGCGCAGCGCGACCGACTGGACGCGGCCGGCCGAGCGCGCGCCTGGCAGCTTGCGCCAGAGCACCGGCGAGAGCGTGAAGCCGACGAGATAGTCGAGCGCGCGGCGGGCCAGATAGGCATCGACCAGCGCCTGGTCGACCTGGCGCGGATTGGCGAGCGCGGTCTGCACCGCGTCCTTGGTGACGGCGTTGAAGGTGACGCGCTCGACCGGAATGCCCTTGAGCGCCTTCTTGGCGTTGAGCGCCTCCAGCACATGCCAGGAAATCGCCTCTCCCTCGCGGTCGGGGTCGGTCGCGAGGATCAGCTTGTCGGCGCCCTTCAGCGCCTTGACGATCTCCGAGACCTGCTTGGCGCCGCGCCCCTCGATCTCCCACTTCATCGCGAAGTCATGCTCGGGATCGACCGAGCCGTCCTTGGCCGGCAGGTCGCGGATGTGCCCGAACGAGGCGATAACCTCGTAGTCCGAGCCCAGATACTTGTTGATCGTCTTGGCCTTGGCCGGCGACTCGACGACGAGGAGCTTCATGGTGCGGTGTCTCGCTGATAGCCTCCTCGGAGCGCGAAACCGGCCTCTTGAGGCGATCTCGCGACCGGCGAAAGACCCGGCTGTTCGGAATTGCGCGCGAAAGTGGTTCAGGGAGCAGGCCGTGTCAAACCCCGATTGCGCTTTCGCAGCGTTCGGCGGCGGTCGGCGGCGTTTGGGCCACATCCCCTCGGACGTGCACTGAGATGGGGAGGCGGGCACCTCGGGGCAAGGCTCCACGGTGCATGATCGCCCGCGCCATCATCACGGACGCAGCGAAGCGGGGATCCGGGATCCATGCCTGAGCCGTTCCGGAATGGGTCCCCGATCTCCCTGCGGTCGCCCGCGACGACCCGCGCGCTCAAAGCGTGCATCTGAAGGCCGGTTGTCTCAGCCCAGCGCTTCGTAGAGCTTCGCCAGGAAGCCGTCATAGGACGCGCCGTCGATCCAGCGCAGCACCGCGACGAGGTCGTGCTCGGGATCGACGAGGATCACATTGGTTCCGGCGCCGAGCGCCCAGAACGCCGATGCGGAAACGCCGGGCTTGGCCGAGGGGCCGCGATTCAGCCACCAGAGATAGCCGTAATTGGCGAGCGTAGGCGAAGGCGTCACCATCTGCGCGACCCAGTCGGGCGAGAGCAGCGAGCGCCCGTCCCATTCGCCCTTGCGCGCCATCAGCAGCCCGAAGCGGGCATGGTCGCGCGCGCCGATGAACAGCCCGCCGCCCCAATGACCGCCGCCCGGCACCGACTGGATGCGTTGGCCGTCGATGTCGACGAAGGAATTCTCGTAGCCCTGCCACTCCCAGTCCGGGGACGCGCCGATCGGATCCATGATCCGCTCGCGCAGCACCTCCGGCAGGGGCCGGCGGAAGCACTGCAGCAGGCAGTAGCCGAGCAGGTTCACCCGCACGTCGTTGTATTCGTAGAAGCTGCCGGGCTTGTTCAGCGCGCGGCGCTGGCCCTTGCGGCTGTTGTCGGCGCCGGGGCCGATCTGGCGATTATGATCGACCTGGTCGGATTTCTCGAAGATCTCGCCCTGCCACTCGCTCGACTGCTGGAGCAGGTGGCGCCAGGTGATCGCGGCGTTGTGGGCGCTCTCGAAGAACGGCCCTGGCACGCTTGTGCCGACGGGTTCGTCGAGATCGCCGATCAGCCCGTCCTGGACCGCGAGCCCGGCCAGCACGGCGAGATAGCTCTTGGCGATCGAGAAGGTCATGTCGGTGCGGCTGGTATCGCCCCATTCGGCGACGATCCGGCCGCCCTTGAGCACGAGGCCGGCAGGCCCGCCGCGTTCGCGCACCGGGCCGACGATCTCGCTCCACGGCCCGCTCTCGTTCCACTCGACATTCCCGACATAGCGCCCGTCCGGATAGAACAGGCTGCGCGGCCAGGGGCTGTCATGAGCCTGCGCGAAGGCCACCGCGGCGTCGAGCCGTGTCGCGTCGAACCTGGCCTCGGTCGGCGTGATCGTCTGCCAGGCATGGCCTTCCGCGGCAGGGACATAGGCGTTGGACGAAGCGGGCACGGGCGGGTTCTTTCGGGTGGCCGAGGGCAGGGACGGTCGGTTTCGCCGAAACATCCCGGGGGCGCAAGACGCAGCCGGGCCTCGTGCGGGAGAGGCGGGGGCGCCATGATCCCGATGCGCATTGAAATAGATGTATATGCAATTATTGTTGCTGCATCAAAGAGGGCGCAATGGATCACGCCACGGCGAAGGAACAGATCGGCCGCACCGTCGGGCGCACGGCGCGGCTCTGGCGCAGGGCGGTGGACATCCGGCTCCAGGCCTTCGGGCTGACGGAGGCGACATGGCTGCCGCTGCTCCACCTGTCGCGGGCCGCGGCGCCGATGCGCCAGAAGGATCTCGCGGCGTCGCTCGCGCTGGACGGCTCCACCGTCGCGCGCCTGCTCGACGGCTTGCAGTCGTCGTTGCTGATCGAGCGCCGGGAGGACGAGGAGGATCGCCGCGCCAAGACGATCCATTTGACGCCCGAGGCCGAGCGGCTGGTCGAGCGCGTCGAGGCGACGTCCCGCGATGTCCGGCTCGCCGTGATCCACGACATTCCGGAGAAGGAGATTGCCCGCACTGCCGAAGTCCTGGAGCGCATCTGCGAGGCGCTCGCCGGCCTCTGTGAGCGGGAATCAGTAAGGGCGCCGGCAAGGGAGCCGGCATGAGCATGGCTGTGCCACCCGTCGCGCCGAGCCGGCCGGCGCCGCTCTGGCTGCTCGCCATGATCACCTTCAGCGGCACGCTCGCGATGCATGTCTTCGTGCCGGCATTGCCGCCGGCCGCGCGCGATCTCGGCGCCAGCGCCGGCTCGCTGCAGATGACGATCAGCGTCTATATCCTTGGGCTGGCCTTCGGGCAGCTCGTCTACGGCCCGGTCTCGGATCGCTATGGCCGTCGCCCGGTGCTCATGGTCGGGCTGACGATCTACACCCTGGCCAGCATCGCGGCGGCCTTCACGCCGAGCTCTGAGGCCTTGATCGCCACGAGGCTGCTGCAGGCGCTCGGTGGCTGCGCCGGCCTGGTTCTCGGCCGGGCGATTGTCCGCGACGGCTCCGGCATGACCGATTCGACCCGCCGGCTCGCGACGATGAACCTCGTCGTCATCGTCGGCCCGGGCGTCGCTCCGCTGATCGGTACGGCGCTGTCGGAAACGCTCGGCTGGCGCGCGATCTTCGTCGCCCTGGCCGCGATGGGCGTGGCGAACCTGCTGCTGACCTGGCGCGTCCTGCCCGAGACCGCCCGACCCGGCGCGGGCAGGGATTTCGGCACCGTTCTGCGCGGTTATGGCCGGCTGGTGAGCATGCCGGTCTTCCTCGGCTATGCCATCGGCGGCAGCCTCGCCACGACACCGATGTATGCCTTCATCAGCTCCGCGCCCTTCATCTTCGGCGGCGAGCTGGGCCGCCCGGCGCATGAGGTCGGCACCTATCTGGCGTTGATCACCACAGGTGTCTGGCTTGGCAATCTCTGCTCCAGCCGCCTGATCGGCCGGGTCAGGATTGCGCGGCTGATGACCGGCGGCAGCGCCATCGGCCTCGTCGGGGCGCTGGTCCTGCTGACGGGCGCGCTGTCGGGACATCTTAGTGTCGGGCTGGTGCTGGCCGGCGCCATGCTCTTCACCCTGGGAGCCGGCATCGCAAGCGCCCCGGCCCTGGCGGAGGCCCTGAGCGTCGATCCGCATCTGGCCGGCTCCGCCTCGGGCTTCTACGGCTTCATCCAGATGACGGTCGGCGCGCTGGGCACCTTCCTGGCGGGATTTGGCTCTCAGCCTTCGCTGGCCTCGGCCATGGTGCTGACGGGCGCCGCGCTGTGCGCGCAGCTCTGCTTCGCCCTGGCCCTGCGCGCGCGCCGCCTTGCCGCCGTCCAGAAGCTCGAGGCCTCGCCGGCCGAGTAGGATCGCCGGCCGCTGTGTTTCATCGCGTCCGAGCCTTGCGCCTTTGCCGACTCGCGCCTAAACACCCCTCTTCAAATGACATCGCCAGCACCGCTCTATCCGCACCGGCATCTCCTCGGCATCGAGGGGCTCTCCCATTTGGACATTGAGGCGCTGCTGGACAGGGCCGACGCCTATGTCGCGCTCTCCCGCCAGGTCGAGAAGAAGACCGCGACACTGCGCGGCCGCACCCAGATCAACCTGTTCTTCGAGCCCTCGACCCGCACCCAGGCCTCCTTCGAGCTCGCCGGCAAGCGCCTCGGCGCCGACGTCATGAACATGTCGGTCGCCTCATCCTCGGTGAAGAAGGGCGAGACGCTGATCGACACCGCCGCGACGCTGAACGCGATGCGGCCCGACATCATCGTGGTGCGTCATCACGCCGCCGGGGCGGTCAACCTGCTCGCCCGCAAGGTCGGCTGCTCGGTCGTGAATGCCGGCGACGGTGCCCATGAACACCCGACCCAGGCCCTGCTCGACGCCTTGACGATCCGCCGCAACAAGGGCCGCATCGCCGGCCTGACCGTGGCGATCTGCGGCGACATCCTGCATTCGCGCGTGGCACGCTCGAACATCATCCTGCTCAACGCGCTCGGCGCGAAGGTTCGCCTGATCGCGCCTTCGACGCTGCTGCCGGCCGGCATCGACCGCATGGGCGTCGAGATCTTCACCGACATGAACAAGGGGCTGGAAGGTGCTGACATCGTGATGATGCTGCGCCTCCAGCTTGAGCGCATGCACGGCGCCTTCGTGCCGTCCTCGAAGGAATATTTCCGCTATTACGGGCTCGACCGCGAAAAGCTGGAGCGTGCCCAGCCTGACGCCCTGGTGATGCATCCCGGCCCGATGAATCGCGGCGTCGAGATCTCCTCCGAGGTCGCCGACGGCGCCCAATCGCTGATCCGCGAGCAGGTCGAGATGGGCGTCGCGGTCCGCATGGCGGTGCTCGACGCGCTGGCGCAGCACCTCCCGAATGTCTGAGCCGAAAGCGCGAGTGGAACCGGGCATGGCCGAGCTTCAGGACATCGCGATCGTGAATGCGCGCCTGGTCGATCCCGCCACGGGGCGAGAGGGGCAGGGCGCCCTGCTGCTGCGCGATGGCACGATCGCCTCCGTCGATTGGGGCGGATCCGCGCCTGCGACGGCTGAGGGCGTCCGCCGCATCGATGCGCGCGGCCTCATCGTCGCACCAGGCCTCGTCGATCTGCGCGCCTTCCTGGGCGAACCGGGCGCCGAGTTCCGCGAGACGCTGGGCACCGGCTCGCAGGCCGCGGCTGCAGGTGGCGTCACCACCATCGTCTGCCGCCCGGACACCGACCCGCCGATCGACGATCCCGCCATCATCGATTTCATCAAGCGCCGCGCCCGCGACAAGGCGATCGTCAACGTCCTGCCCAGCGCCGCCCTGACCAAGGGGCTGCACGGCAAGGAGATCACCGAGTTCGGGCTCCTGCTCGAGGCCGGTGCTGTCGCCTTCGGCGATGGCGCCAAGGCCCTGCGCAATCCGCAGATCATGCGCCGGGCGCTGATCTATGCCCGCGATTTCGACGCGCTGATCATGAATCATGTCGAGGATCCGGACCTGCGCGGCTCGGGCGTCATGAACGAAGGCGAGTTCGCCAGCCGCCGCGGCCTGCCGGGCATTCCGCGCGAGGCCGAAACCGTGATGCTGGAGCGCGACATCCGCCTCGCCCGGGCGACGGGCGGGCGCTACCACGCGGCGATGATCTCGTGTGCCGACTCGGTTGAGATCGTGCGCCGGGCCAAGGCCGAGGGCCTGCGTGTCACCTGCGGCGCCTCGATCAACAACCTGACGCTGAACGAGAACGACGTCGGCGACTACCGCACCTTCTGCAAGGTCTCGCCGCCCTTGCGCGACGAGCAGGAGCGCCTCGCTCTGGGCGCTGCGCTGGCCGAGCGCGTCATCGACGTCGTCGTCTCCGATCACGATCCGCAGGATGTCGAGACCAAGCGCCAGCCCTTCGCCGAGGCTGCCGACGGCGCGCTCGGCATCGAGACGCTGCTGTCGGCCTCGCTCCGCATGGTTCAGGCCGGCCAGATCGGCCTGCCGGATTTGCTCGCGGCACTGTCGACGCGCCCCGCCGATCTGCTCGGCCTTGGCTGCGGGCGGCTCGCGCCCGGCGCGCCCGCCGATCTGATGCTGCTCGACATCGACGCGCCTTATGTCGTCGACAAGCGCAAGCTGAAGTCGCGGGCCAAGAACTCGCCCTTCGACGAGGCCCGGCTGGAGGGCATCGTGCAGGCCACTTTGGTCGGTGGCCGCATGGTCTATGAAATGCCTACCGGCTGAACCCGCTATCGCGCGCGACCGCCGTTCGGTGGTTCGCACAGCCCTCGACGGCGGATGCGAACCACTGCCGAACGATCAGACCTGGGAGCCAGAGACCTTCCGCGAGCGACGCGGCTTGGCTGCGCGCTTTGGCGAATGGATTGGCGTCATGGTCGCGAAGACAGGGTTCGGCGAATGATCGAGCGTCGCACCCGTGCTGGCATCGACGACGATACCGACCACTCCGCCTATCAGAACGTTTCCGGCCATGCCTGCGGCACCGCCGCCGCTGACCCCGGTCGTCACGGGGATCTGCTGGGAGTGGTGGCCCGGTAGGTCGAATGTGGCGACGAACTCCTGCTTGCGGCTGATCGGAAATGTGCAAGGTGTCGCCTGGCAGACGAGCCCAGTTGATGTCTGGACCTTCGCGCCCGGCGGATTCGAGTTGAAAGTGACATCCTCGTTAGTCCCGCGCGTCACCGTTCCACACGCGCTGACGCTTAGTGCGACAGCGATCGTCATTAGAATTCGCATGATCTTAGCAGCCCCTTTTGCCCCAAGCCGCTGGTTGCATGCGAATGCTGCCAAGTCGAGCCGGCGCAGTGCCACTTGTGGGTGTTATCCCAAAAAAACCACAATCGCCGATGGCATTCTCATTCGAATCGGCAGGCAAAGGCATCGCGTCTAATTCGTTGGCTTGACGTGTTCGAACCGAATTGCACGAAAAGGCCGTTTCCACGACGCTGCCTTGTGCTCTAAACCTATGTGAAGCTGGAGCGGTGCAAGGGGCTGTATGTCGGATCTGATGAATTGGGGCCTGTCCTGGCCTGCCTTCGGCCTAGCGCTTGCCGTCGGCTACCTGCTGGGCTCGATCCCGTTCGGCATCCTCCTGACAAGGCTGAGCGGCGGGCCCGACCTGCGCAGCATCGGCTCCGGCAATATCGGCGCGACCAACGTCCTGCGCACCGGCAACAAGAAGCTCGCGGCGCTCACGCTTCTCGGCGACATGCTCAAGGGCACGGTGGCGGTTCTCGTCGGGTTTTATGCGCTGGGCGGGCCCCAGGCCGCGCTGGTCGCGGGTCTCGGTGCCTTTCTCGGCCATCTCTTCCCGGTCTGGATCGGCTTCAAGGGCGGCAAGGGCGTCGCCACCTATCTCGGCATTCTGATCGGGCTGGCCTGGCCGATCGCCCTGGCCTTCGCCGCGATCTGGCTCATCGTCGCGAAGCTGTCGAAATACTCCTCGCTCTCGGCCCTGACGGCGAGCCTTGCCGCGCCGATCCTGCTCTGGTTCGCCATCGGCAACCGGCAGACGGCGTTGCTCATGGCCGCGCTCACGATCCTGCTCTGGTTCATGCACCGGAGCAACATCGCCCGGCTGCTTTCCGGCAGCGAGGGCAAGATCGGCCAGAAGGGCTGACGCGGCATGGCTGGCATCGTCCTCAGCGATCGCCAGCGCCTCGACTGGCTTCGCCTGATCCGCAGCGAAAGCGTCGGGCCGCGAACGTTCCGTTCGCTGATGAACCGCTTCGGCGGCGCGGCGGCGGCCCTCGACGCACTTCCCGATCTCGCCCGGCAGGCAGGCCGCAATATCCGCATCTGCACGCTGGCCGAGGCCGAACGCGAGACCGAGGCGTTGCGCCGGCTCGGCGGCCGGCTGATTGCGCTGGGCGAAACGCAGTATCCGCGTCCCCTGCAGGCGATCGACACGGCCCCGCCGCTGCTCGCCGTCCTCGGCCGGCAGGAGATGCTGCTGCGTCCCTGCGTGGCGCTGGTCGGCTCCCGCAATGCCTCCGCCGCCGGCATGAAGTTTACCGCCCGCCTGGCGCGCGATCTCGGCGAGGCCGGCTTTGTCGTCGTCTCCGGCCTGGCGCGCGGCATCGACACGGCGGCCCATGAGGCCAGCATCCAGGCGGGCACCGTCGCGGTGCTCGCTGGCGGTCTCGACGAGATCTACCCGCCGCAGAACATTCCCCTGCTGCAGCGCCTGCTGGAGGAGGGGGCCGCGATCAGCGAGATGCCGCTCGGACTGGCGCCGCGCGGGCGCGATTTCCCGCGCCGCAACCGGCTGGTCTCGGGGCTTTCGCTCGGGACCGTCGTGGTCGAGGCCGCCCGCAAATCCGGCTCACTGATCACGGCGCGCTTCGCCAATGAGCAGGGCCGGCTGGTCTTCGCTGTGCCGGGCTCGCCGCTCGATCCGCGCGCCGAAGGCGGCAACCACCTGATCCGCGAGGGTGCGACGCTCTGCGCCGAGGCCGCCCATGTCATCGAGGCGCTGACGCCGCTGCTCGACAACGATCTCGGTTTTCTCCCGTCGCCGCCCGCGCTGCGCGATGGCGCCGGCGAAGACGTGACGCAGGCGCTGTGGGACGAACTCGACCTGCCGGGCATCGGGGTGGCTCCCTCGGCGGCCGTTCCCGAGCCCGAAAGCGTCGTCGGCACGATGTCGAGTGCGGCCGACGCGGTGGATATGAGGCGCCTTGTTCTGCAACTCCTCGGCAGCACGCCGATTTCGATCGATGATCTCGTGCGGGCGAGCGGCCGCTCGGCCCGGGAGATCAGCCATACGTTGCTGGATCTCGAACTCGACCATCTCATCCGGCGTCACCCAGGCGGCACGCTGAGCCGGGTCGAGGACTAAGCCGGCCGTCCAGGGCTTATACAACCTGTGATTGGTTATTTCGGCTCGTTCCGCAGTGCTCGTTCGCTGACAAGTTGCCGGCTAATCGTCCGCGATGTTGCCTTTGTCGCCGCGCGAGCGTGTGAGACGCTCTCCCTGAATCGACGCTTCCAGCCGCGCCATTTCCAGAAAATAGGCAAGGCTGTCGAGATCCGCCGATTGAGCCATGGCGCGCAGACCCGCGGTCAGACCTTCGATATAGCCGGCCACTTCACGCTGCGTCGCGCGAGAGGCGTGGGTTTCGCTGCGATACGGATGCTTTCTGCCACTCACCGCCTCGGGCTCGATCGCGTCGCGCGGTGGTTTCGCATCGTCCTGCGAGGCCGGTCGCGAGGCCAGTTGATTGCGTGCTTTTGACGTCATCGCCGAGGGCTCCCCGCGAGTCATGGGCAAAGCTGGATGGTTGAAGCGCGACGTCGCTCATCGAAAGCGAGTCGAGATCATGCAATCATAACGTGCAGATCGCGTCGACCTCAAGCGCCGGGATGGGTTCAGCCGAGGAAAAGCACCGCCAGCGGCAGCGTCGCGAGCGCGAGCAGGGTCTGGAGGGTGGTGATCTCGGCCATCAGCGGCGCGTCACCGCCCAGGTCGCGCGCCAGGAAATAGGCAGCCGTCGCGGTCGGAACCGATGCGGCGATGACGGTCATGGTAAGCGCCGGGCCTGTCAGGCCGAGATGGCGCGCGATCGTCCAGGCTAGCAGCGGCATGACGACGAGCTTGATGGCGATCGCGATGGCGTGCGGGAGCCGTGGCCGCGCCAGGCTGCGCAAATCCAGCCCCGCCCCGACGACCAGCAGGCCGACGCCCAGCGCGGCCCGGCCCATGACGTCCACATAGGTGGTGATCGCCGCCGGCAGCATCCACTGCAACTGGTTGAGCGCGAGGCCGAGCGCCGACGACCAGATGAAGGGGTTGTATGCGATCGAGCGCACTGTCGCTGCCGCACTCATCGGCCGGCCATTTGCATAGCGCGCCAGCACCAGCACGCAGAGCACGTTGAGCAGCGGAATCATCGACGCTACCGCGATCGCCATCAGCGTGGTGCCGTCGCGCCCTTGCAGCCCGGCCGCCAGCGCGAGCGCGATGAAGGTGTTCCACCGGATCGAGCCTTGGAAGATCGAGGTGAAGGCCGGGCCTCCGATTCCGGCGCGCAGCAGCAGCGGCCGCAACGCCAGCAGAAGACCCGCGACGGTGAGGATCGACAGCACGAGACTCATGCCCATGGCCAGCACCGGCAGCCGGCCGAGATCGGCGACGGCGAGCGTATGGATCACCACGGCGGGAAACAGCACCTGATAGGTCAGGCGCTCGACGCCGAGCCAATGCGCCGGCGAGACCGTGCCGCGGACTTTGAGGCCCCAGCCCGTCGCGATGACGAGGAAGACGGCGATCAGGCTGGAGAGCATGGCATCTGCGGAAATTTGGGGGAGGAGGAGAGGCGGACGCGGGAACAGGAGCTGTCCCGGAGGAGGGCGCAATGGAACAACAGGCATGACCTCCTCGTTGAATTCCAACGAGACAGCCATGGAAGCCCGAGAGGCCTTAGCGCCACTCCTTTCATGGCGGTCATCGTGGGGCAAGGGCGGCAGGTTCGGGGGGCATTGCGTCCGCCGCAATCCGGCCGCGATTGGTTCACGAGGCATTCAAGCGCACGGGATGAAACTTCCCGTCAGGTCGGGGTCATCCCGACAACAGGAGATCAGATCATGATGTCTCTCAGGAAGACCGCCATCGTCGCGCTCGCCTCAGTGAGCGTCGTCGCGGCCGGCTTCGTCGCGCCGGCTTTGGCCGCGCCTCGCGGCTTCGATGCCGCGAAGCTCGACAAGGCGCCGGCCGAGTACAGCCAGTACCGCGGTTATCGCGGCTATCGTGGCGGCTGGAACCGTGGTGGCAATCGCGGCGCGGCGATCGCCGCTGGCGTCGGCCTTGGCATCCTTGGGGCAGCGGCGATCGCCTCCAGTCGCGGCGCCTATGCCGACCCGTATTACGACGACGGCTACGAGACTTATGCGCCCGTCTATGCTCCGGCGCCCGTCTACGCCCCGGCGCCGGTCTATCGCCGCTACTATCGTCCCAGCTACGACTTCCGCGACCATCGCTGAGGCCCGGCCTGGCCTGCTTCAGCGACCTGCGCGCCCTCGTGGCGCGCAGGTTTTTTTGTTGGGTTGGCTGCATCTCGCTCCGCGTTCCGGGGCGGCTCGGTTCAGTCCTCTGTCATCTCGTCCGGCGGCAGGCGCATCAGCCGGTCGAGAGCGCCCTGCAGGATGTAGGCTGCGGCCATCTTGTCGACGACCGCGGCGCGCTTGGCCCGCGACGCATCGGCGTCGAGCAGCGTCCGCGTCACGGCCAGCGTCGACATGCGCTCGTCCCAGAACACGATCGGCAGGCTCGTCAGCGGCGCGAGATTGCGCACGAAGGCGCGCGTGGACTGCACGCGCGGGCCTTCGGTGCCATCCATGTTGAGCGGCAGGCCGATGACGAGGCCGGCAACCGCATGCTTTTCGGCGATCCTGAGCAGTTCCGCCGCGTCCTGCCCGAACTTGACCCGGCGGATCGTCTCCAGCGGGGTCGCGATTTGTCGCTCCACATCCGAGAGCGCGAGCCCGATTGTCTTGGTGCCGAGATCGAGCCCGAGCAGCCGCGCATGGTTGGGCAGGGCGACGAAGGCTTCGAGGGGCACGACATTGCTGGACATGGCTGGCCGGTAGCATGCGCCGCCGCGCGAGGCGAGCGGCGCATGCAGTGGTGCAGTTGCTTTGAACGCGATCAGCCCTGCGGCTTGACACCGGCGGCGGCCAGCGAGGTCGCCCATTTGTCCACTTCGGCCGCAAACAGCTTCGCATGCGCGTCGCGGGTCCACTCGGCCTCGGGGAAAGTGCTGGTGCCGAAGGCCTTGAACTTCTCGACCACAGCGGCGTCCTTCAACGCGACGCGCAGCGCGCCGTTCAGCTTGTCGAGCACGGCGGCCGGGGTGCCTTTCGGCGCGTAGAGGCCGTGCCAGATCGTCATGTCGAGTTTCGAGCCTGCCTCCGTCATGGTCGGCGTACTCGGCAGCACGTCGAGCCGGTGCGCCGAGGTCACCGCATAGGCGCGGATGCTGTTGCCCTGGATCTGCGGGATCGCCGAGGTCGACTGGTCGCAGAGCAGGTCGATCTGCCCGCCGACGAGATCGTTCATCGCAGGTCCCGTGCCGCGATAGGCGACCTGGTTGAACTTGGCCCCGAGCTGCTGGGACATCAGCACGGCGCAGAGATGCGAGTTCGAGCCGACGCCGGCATGGGCGATCGTCAGCTTCTCGGCGTTCGCCTTGATGTAGGGGAAGAAGGCCTTGGCGTCCGGGGTCGGCAGCGCGAGCTTGCTGGCGATCACCATCGGCCCGGTATTGACCAGCCCGATTGGGGCAAACGCGGTCTTCGTGTCGTAGCCGAGATTGGCATAGAGCGCAGGCGCGGCAGCCAGCGCGAGATGGTGGATCAGGATCGTATGCCCGTCCGGCTCGGCTGCGGCCACACGCTTGGCGCCGGCTGTGCCGCCCGCGCCGGCGACGTTCTCGACTACCACCGGCTGGCCCAGCGTCTTGCTCATCTGCTCGCCCAGCAGACGGGCGATGACGTCGCTCGGCCCGCCTGCGGCGAAGGAGACGACCACCGTGATCGGCTTGGTCGGAAAGGCTTGCGCCAGTGCGGGCGCGGCAAGCCCGAATGCGGAAAGGCTCATAGTCAGCAGCCCGGCAAGGGCCGCTCTCTTCGTCATGCTCATGCGTATCCTCCATGGGTCGTGATGAACTGCCGCTCTGTGTCGGCTTGGGTGGGTAAGTTCAGGGACCGCGAGAGCCTTGCGCGAAAAAGTGGGAACCGGTTTTTCGCAGGAGCAATGCTCTCATCTTCTAGAATCGACCGCGTCAGCGGAGATCGGACTGGTAGTGAGCCTCCTCTGTCAGGCACAGGCTGAGACGACGTTCGACGGCCGAGCCGTCGAGCGAAAGGGCAATGCGGTCGATCTCGAGCGCGGGCGTGCCGGCCGCGACGCCGAGATGACCAGCCTGGTCGGCGCTGAGCGCCACGGCCTTGAGCCGCTCGCGGGCATTCGCGACGGTGATACCATAACGCGTCGCGAACAGGCTGTAGAGGTTGTTCGGCACGGCTGAGTCCTGCAGCCCCGGAAAGACCTCGGCAGGCAGGCTGACGGTCTCCAGGATCAGCGGCTGGCCGCCGAGCGAGCGGATGCGGCGGATGCGGATGACGATCGCGTCCGTTTCCATGTTCAGCGCCATGCGCTCTGCTGTGTCGGCAGGTCCGCTCGCCATGTCGAGCACCTTGCTGTCGGGAAAGCGCGCGACGCCGTCATCGGACACCAGCTTGAAGAACTGGAACAGGATGCGCTGCTCGTCATGCTCGGCGACGAAGGTGCCGCGGCCCTGGCGGCGCACCAGCAGGTTCTCCGCCGCGAGTTCGTCCAGCGCCTTCCTCACGGTTCCCTGGCTGACGCCGATCTCGCTGGCGAGCTGACCTTCGCTCGGCAGCGCCATGCCGGGCGACCACACGCCGTCGACGAGTCGGCGCACGAAATTGTCCTTCACCTGCCGATAGAGCGGTCGAAATCCGAGGATTTCCGCTCCGGCGGGCGATTCCGGCCGTGTCGCATTTTCGAGCTTGTGCTCAGTCATGTGTCTTATATAAGACTTGTCCCGAGGCCGGTCGAGTCCTGAATTCAGGCCAGTTCTGAGCCAGGTTGCCGCCCGACAAGAAACGTCGTGAGGAGACATCGATGAGCAAGCCCCACCTCCTGGTGCACGAAAAGAAGGACACGGTCGGCGTCGTCGTCGTCGAGGGTCTGAAGGCCGGCACCGACATGCTGTGCGTGGTCACGCACGACAATTCCGATTTCCGCCTGGCTGCGAAGATGGACATCCCGATCGGCCACAAGGTCGCGCTCAAGGACATCAAGAAGGGCGAGACGATCTGGAAATACGGCCAGGACATCGGCCAGGCCAAGGCCGATGTGAAGCAGGGCGAACACCTGCACGTCCACAACGCCAAGACCAAGCGCTGGTGAGCGCGGCACGCCTGAGTTCGATCTGATTTCAGCCAGAACAGGGCTCCCGGCAAGGTCGAGCCCGCAAGCACAAGAGGAAATGCCATGTCGATCGTCGCCAATTTCGACCTCGTGAAGGGCAAGCTTGCCCGCATCAAGGGCCGCAAGATCGAGGCGCCCGAGTTCAAGACCCCGGTGGTCAAGCGCCCGACCGGCCGCAGCCTCGATTCCTTCACCGGCTGGCGCCGCGAGAACGGCCGGGTCGGCGTCCGCAACCACGTCCTGCTGCTGCCGCTCGACGATCTCTCGAACGCCGCCTGCGAGGCCGTCGCCAACAACGTCAAGGGCGCGCTCGCGATCCCGCATGCCTATGGCCGGCTGCAGTTCGGCGAGGATCTGGAGGTGCATTTCCGCACCCTGATCGGCACCGGCTCGAACCCGAACGTCGCCGCCGTCATCGTCATCGGCATCGAGGATGGCTGGACCAAGCGCGTCGTCGACGGCATCGCCAAGACCGGCAAGCCGGTCGTCGGCTTCGGCATCGAGGGCCATGGTGACATCGCCACGATCGCCAAGGCCTCCTATGTCGCCAAGGAATTCGTCCAGTGGGCGACCGAGTTGCAGCGCGAGAAATGCGGCATCGAGGAGCTCTGGGTTTCCACCAAATGCGGTGAGTCCGACACCACCACCGGCCTGTCTTCCTGCCCGACCGTCGGCAATATGTACGACAAGTGGATCCCGCGCGGCGTCTATGGCGTCTTCGGCGAGACCTCCGAGATCACCGGGGCCGAGCATCTCTGCAAGGCGCGCGCGGCGACGCCGGAGGTCGGCGAGCGCTGGTACAAGATGTGGAAGGCCTATCAGGACGACGTCATCGAGGCCCACAAGACCGACGACCTCTCGGATTCGCAGCCGACCAAGGGCAACATCGCTGGCGGCCTGACCACGATCGAGGAAAAGGCGCTCGGCAATCTCGAGAAGATCGGCCGCGAGTGCAAATACATCGACATCCTGCAGCCGGCCGAGGCGCCGGCCAAGGGACCGGGACTCTACTACATGGATACCTCCTCGGCCGCAGCCGAATGCGTCACCCTGATGGCCGCGGGCGGCTATGTCGTCCACACCTTCCCGACCGGGCAGGGCAATGTCATCGGCAACCCGATCGTCCCGGTCATCAAGATCACCGGCAACCCGAAGACGATGCGCACCATGCCGGAGCATATCGACGTCGACGTCTCCGGCATCCTGCGCCGCGACATGACGATCCCGCAGGCCGGCGACGCCCTGATCGAGAACATCGTCCGCACCGCCAATGGCCGCCTGACTGCGGCGGAAGCATTGGGGCACCGCGAATTCTCGATGACCAAGCTCTACCGCTCGGCCTGAGCGGCTGCTAACAGCCGGGGCGGCCACGCGCCGCTCCGGCATTCTCTATCGCCCCGGCCGAAACCTCGGGAGCCTTCAAGCCTTGTCCATCGCGACGACGACCCGCCTCAGTGCCTGGCGTCCGCTTTTCGACGGGATCGCGCTCTCGGCTGCGGTCGCGGTCGCCGCCTCTATCGCCGAGCCGCTGCTGAAATCGGCTGCGGGAGGCCGGTTCGGCATTCCTGCCGTGGTGATCGCCCTGATCATCGGCATGCTGCTCCACCCCTATGCCAATGCCCTGCGCTTCCAGGCCGGCATGGTCTTCTGCGTCAAGAAGATGCTGCGCTGGGCGATCGCGCTTCTGGGCCTGCGCGTCGCGCTGGGCGACATCATCGCGCTCGGCCTGACCACCGCATTGCTGGTGATCGTCGCCATGGCGGCCACGATCCTGTCGGGCTTCCTGCTGGCGCGCTGGCTCGGCCGAGAGACCGGCATGGGCGCGCTCGGCGGCGTCGCGACGGCCGTCTGCGGCGCATCGGCCGCGCTCGCCACCGCGACCGTGGTGCCCGACTACAGGACCAAGGCCGCCGACGTCGCCTTCACCGTCATCGCGATGAACGCGCTCTCGACGCTGGCCATGCTGGGCTACCCGCTGATCTGCGTCTGGCTCGGCTTCTCGCCGTCGCAGACCGGCATCATGCTCGGCGCCACCATCCATGACGTGGCGCAGGTCGTCGGCGCCGGCCAGTCGGTCTCGGTCGAGGCCGCCAATGCCGCGATCATCGTCAAGCTCTTCCGCGTCTTCCTGCTGCTGCCGGCCGTGCTGATCGTCGGCTGGTGGCTGGTGCATGACGACGCGAAGCGCACCGGCGATGTCGCCGACAAGGCCAGGGTGCCGGTGCCGGTCTTCGCCATCATGTTCCTGGTGCTCTGCCTGGTGAACAGCGTGCTGGCGACGCAAGCCTCGCTGGCCCCGGCCTACGGCCCGATCCGCAACCTGCTGCTTGCGATCTCCGGCTGGGGCCTGCTCATCGCCATCGCGGCGCTGGGGCTGGGCACCTCGCTTGGCGCGATGGCCCGGCTCGGCTGGCGTCATATGGTGCTGGTCACCGGCACGAGCCTCGTCATCCTCGTCATCGTCACCGGCGGCCTGATCGTATTGGGCTGACCGTCAAAGCTGGAAGGCGCATCCCCATGACCGACATCGTCATCACGGAATTCATGGACGAGGCGGCCGTCGCTGCGCTGAGCGCCCGCTACAAGGTCCATCACGACCCCGAGCTCTTCGGCAAGCCGGACGAACTGGCCAAGCTCGTCGCCGAGATCCCGGCACTGATCGTGCGCAACCAGACGCAGGTGAGGGGGGATGTGCTGGCCGCCGCCAGGAAGCTCAAGGTCGTCGGCCGCCTCGGCGTCGGCCTCGACAACATCGACATGGATGTCTGCCAGGCGCGCGACATCAAGGTCTTCCCGGCGACGGGAGCCAACAGCCTCTCCGTGGTGGAATATGTCATCGGCAGTGCCATGATGCTGCTGCGCGGCGCCTATTTCGCCAATGCCGCGATGGTGGCGGGCGAGTTCCCCAAGACCAAGCTGATCGGCCGCGAGATCGCCGGCAAGCGCCTCGGCCTTGTCGGTTTCGGAGCCATCGCCCGGGACGCCGCCGCCCATGGCCGGATGCTCGGCATGACCATCGCAGCTTACGATCCTTACGTTCCGGCTGACGACAAGGTCTGGCAGGTGGCCGAGCGGCTCGAACTCGACGCGCTGCTTGCGACCTCCGACGTCATCAGCATCCATCTGCCGCTGACCCCCGAGACCAAGGGCCTGATCGGCAAGGACGCCTTCGCCCGGATGAAGCCGGACGCGATCCTGATCAACGCCGCGCGCGGCGGCATCATGGACGAGACGGCGCTGGTCGCGGCGCTGAAATCGGGCAAGCTCGGCGGCGCGGCGATCGACGTTTTCGCCGAGGAGCCGCTGCGCGGCGCCGGCAAGCTCTTCGCCGATGTGCCCAACCTGATCCTGACGCCGCATATCGCCGGCAACACCGTCGAATCCAACGGCCGCGTCTCAGGGCTGGTCGCCGAGCGCGTCATGGCAGCGCTGGAGGGCCGGGCATGACGCGCCTCTCCTTCGAGCAGGCCGAGACCCGCCTGACCGAGATCTTCGCAGGTGCAGGTGCCTCGCCCGCCAATGCGGCGTCCGTCGCCTGGGCGCTGGTGATGGCCGAGGCCGACGGGCTCAAAGGCCATGGCCTGTCGCGGGTGCCGACCTATCTCGCCATGCTGAAATCCGGCAAGATCGACGGGCAGGTCGTGCCCAAGGCATCGCGTCCGAAGCCCGGCGTGCTCGCGATCGATGCCGGCCACGGCTTCGCCTATCCGGCCATCGATCTCGCCGTGGCCGAACTGCCTCGTCTCGCTCGCGAACAGGGTGTCATCGCAGCCCCGATCCGTCGCTCGAACCATTGCGGCGCCGCCGGCCTGCATGTCGAGCGCCTGGCCGAGCAGGGCCTCGTCGCGATGCTTTTTGCCAACACGCCCGGCGCCATCGCTCCCTGGGGTGGCTCCAAGCCGGTCTTCGGTACCAACCCGATCGCGTTTGCGGCGCCGCTCGCCCGGCGCGAGCCGGTCGTCATCGACATGGCGCTGTCGAAGGTCGCGCGCGGCCCGATCGTCGCGGCGAAGCAGAAGGGCGAGGCGATCCCCGAGGGCTGGGCCCTCGACGTCCATGGCAAGCCGACGACGGACGCCGCCGCCGCACTTGCAGGCACGATGGTCCCGCTCGGCGACGCCAAGGGCGCGACGCTCGCCATGATGGTCGAGATTCTGGCGGCGGCGCTGGTCGGCGCGCATTTCGGCTTCCAGGCCTCGTCCTTCCTCGACGACAAGGGCGGCCCGCCCGACACCGGCCAGCTCATCCTCGCCATCGACCCGCATGCGATGGGCGGCAACTGGTTCGACGAGCGCATGCGCGCGCTCGCCCACGCCATCGAGGAGCAGGAGGGCACGAGGCTGCCGGGCGTCCGGCGCCTGACTCTGCGTGAGAAAGCGCGGACGGAAGGGATTGAGATGCCTGCGGAATTTCTCGCCAACTGAAGCTTCGCGTCATGCTCGGGCTTGACCCGAGCATCTCAAGACAGGAGCCTCATCCTGCCGGAGATTCTCGGGTCTGCGCTGCGCTTCGCCCGAGAATGACGTGCCGACTACACGAAATCGAACGCATCGACGTCGACGAGCCCCTTATCGGTGATCTTCAGATGCGGGATCACCGGCAGGGTCAGGAAGGCGACCTGTAGGAAGGGCTCGGCCAGCACGACGCCGAGCGCCTTGGCCGCCGCTCGCAACTCCTCCAGACCATGCCGCACGGCCTCGAAAGGCAGATCGCTCATCAGCCCGGCGACCGGCAGCGCCAGCTCCGCCATCACCGCCCCGCCATCGGCGACCGCGAACCCGCCGCCGATCTCGATCAGACGGTTGGCGGCGGCGGCCATCGAGGCCTCATCGACGCCGACGACGCAGAGATTATGGCTGTCATGGCCGACGGAGGAGGCGATCGCGCCTCGCTTCATGCCGAAGCCATGGACGAAGCCCGTCGCGATGCCGCCCGACTTGCCGTGGCGCTCGATCACCGTGACCTTGACCGCATCCTGAGCGAGATCGGGCAGCGCCTCGCCGTCGCGCGCGGGCAGGGTCATGCTCAGGCGCTCGGTGATGATCCGGCCCGGCACCACGCCGATCACCGGCGTCTCGCTATCGCGGGCGTTCACACGAAAGGCGTCCGGCGTGACAGGCCGGCACTTCACGCTGCCGAGCCCGACGGGAGCGACGGCGGCGCGGTCCGCAAACAGCGCCGTCTCGACCAGCCTGCCGCCCGCAAAAACCTGCTTCACCGAACAGGCCGCCAGATCCTCGACCAGCACGATGTCGGCGCGCTTGCCGGGACCGATAAAGCCGCGGTCGAACAGCCCGAAATTCCGCGCCGCCGACAGGGTCGCAACGCGATAGGTCGCCAGCACATCCGCGCCATGCGCGATGGCTGTGCGGATCATGTAGTCGAGATGGCCTTCCTCGGCGATGTCGAGCGGGTTGCGGTCATCGGTGCAGAAGGCGAGGAAGGGCGAGGCGTCGCGCGAGATCAGCGGGATCAGAGCATGCAGATCCTTCGAGACCGAACCCTCGCGGATCAGGATCGCCATGCCCTTGGCGAGTTTTTCGCGGGCTTCGTCAGCCGTCGTCGTCTCGTGGTCGGTGCGGATTCCCGCCGAGAGATAGGCGTTGAGGTCCATCCCCCGGACCAGAGGCGCATGGCCGTCGATATGCCGGTGCGAGAACGCCTCCAGCTTGGCGAGACAGGCCGGGTCGCGATGGATCACGCCCGGGAAGTTCATGAACTCGGCCAGCCCGATCACCTTGGGGTGATTCATCATCGGCGTGAGATCGGCGGCGTCCAACCGGGCGCCGGCCGTCTCCAGATGCGTCGCCGGCACGCAACTGGAGAGGTTGACGCGCAGATCCATCCGCATCGCTTCCGCGCATTCAAGGAAATAGGCGATGCCCTCGACGCCGAGCACATTGGCGATCTCATGCGGATCGCAGATCGCGGTGGTGACGCCATGCGGCAGCACGCAGCGCTCGAATTCCAGCGGCGTCACCAGCGAGGATTCGACATGAAGATGGGTGTCGATGAAGCCGGGCACGGCGATCAACCCGGCGGCGTCGAACTCGGCCTTGCCCTGATAAGCGCCGTAGGTCCCCACGATGGTGTCGCCGCAGAGCGCGATGTCGCTCTCGACCAGAGCGCCCGTGACCAGATCGAACAACCGTGCGCCCCGGATGACGAGATCGGCCGGCTCGTCGCCGCGCCCCTGCGCGATCCGGCGGGCGAGTGTAGCGGCATCAGTCATGAGGTGGGCCCGTGCGGTTGCGTTGCCGCTAGCCTGCATCCAGCCGATGGTATTGTCGACTTGGTCGGCCGGTCGGATCGGCCTAGACAGGAGCCGGGATTTCGAGAGCCCGGAGCCTTCGCATGAAACTCACCTGGTACGGCCATTCCGCCTTCCGCGCCGAGATCGATGGCGCGGTCATTCTGATCGACCCTTTCTTCACCGGAAATCCGGCCTTCGAGGGCGATATCGCGGCCATTTCCAAGGGCGTGAGCCATATCGTCGTCACCCACGGCCATGGCGACCATGTCGGCGATACGCTCGCCATCGCCGGAGCGACCGACGCGACGGTGATCACCAATTATGATCTCGCCATGCAACTGGCCTCGAACGGCCTGAAGAACTTCCAGCCGATGAACACCGGCGGCACCGTCGATCTCGGCCCCTTCAGCGTGACCTTGGTGCGTGCCGATCATTCGGCCGGCATGGGCGAGGGCGGCGTCAACGTGCCCGTCGGCAATGCCAATGGCGCGATCATCAAGGCCAGGGGCGAGAAGACGCTCTGGCACATGGGCGATACCGACATCTTCTCCGACATGGCGCTGCTCGCCGAGATCCACGGCGTCGAGGCCTGCATCTGCCCGGTCGGCGACCGCTTCACCATGGGCGGCAAGATCGCGGCGCTCGCCATGACCCGCTTCGTCAAGCCGAAGGTCGCGATTCCCTGCCATTACGGCACCTTCCCGATCATCGACCGCAACGCCGACGCCTTCGTCGCCGGAATGACCGGCAGCGGAATCGAGGTCGTCGTGCCGAGCAAGGGCGAGGCGTTTACGGTCTGACGCGTTCCCTCCTTGGGAGAAATGCGCGGGGAACCCTCTCCCGGAGGGAGAGGGCAGGGTGAGGGGTAGGCGGTTGGACGCTTCGGCCTGAACCTGACAGCCGCATCGCTGAAGGACTTGCGTCTCGCTGGTCAAAGGGCCGACACCTCACCCCTACCCCTCTCCTTACAGGAGAGGGGATCCCGCGCTTGATCCGTACTGTGGCGCTCTTCTTGCGGGCGCCTGCTCCCCGCCGTATAGCCTCGGCATCAAGGCGCGCCGCGCCGCCCCTTCTCAGGAGTCCGCCATGTCGGTCGATCTCGCCACCGTCAAACGCGTCGCGCATCTGGCGCGCATCGCCGTGCCGGAGGCCGATCTGCCCAAGCTGCAAGGGGAGCTCAACGCCATCCTCGGCTTCGTCGAGCAGTTGAACGAGGTCGATGTCTCCGGCGTCGAGCCGCTGACCTCCGTCACCCCGATGGCGATGAAGCAGCGCGAGGACGTCGTGAATGACGGCGAGATCGCCACCGAGATCGTCGCAAACGCCCCGGCCTCCGACGACAACTATTTCATGGTGCCGAAAGTCATCGAGTAGCGCGCGCCGCCGCGTTTGCAGCGCTTCTCGCAATGACGTTCCACCGACAGATTTCATTCGGATATCGCCCGTGACCGATCTCACCCGCCTGACCCTGACCGAAGCCCGCGACGGGCTGAAGGCCAAGACCTTCTCCGCGACGGAGCTGACGACCGCGCACATCGCGGCGATCGAGAAGGCACGCGCCCTCAACGCCTATGTGCTGGAGACGCCCGAGCATGCGCTGAAGCAGGCCGCGGCCTCCGATGCGAAGCTGGCAAAGGGCGGGGCCGGCCCGCTCGAAGGCCTGCCGCTGGGCATCAAGGATCTGTTCGCCACCAAAGGCGTGCGCACCACCGCTTGTTCGAACATCCTCGGCAATTTCGTGCCGCCCTATGAATCGACCGTGTCGGGCAAGCTCTGGCGCGATGGCGCCGTCATGCTGGGCAAGCTCAACAACGACGAATTCGCCATGGGTTCGTCGAACGAGACGAGCGCTTTCGGCAATGTCGTCAATCCCTGGCGCCGGAAAGGCTCGAATGTCGGTGCAGGCTCCGCCGGCGCGGTCGAGGGCAATCATCTCGTGCCCGGCGGCTCGTCGGGCGGTTCGGCCTCGGCCGTCGCCGCCGATCTCTGCCTCGCGGCCACCGCGACCGACACTGGCGGCTCGATCCGCCAGCCGGCCGCCTTCACCGGCACGGTCGGCATCAAGCCGACCTATGGCCGCTGCTCGCGCTGGGGCATCGTCGCCTTCGCCTCCTCGCTCGACCAGGCCGGGCCGATCGGCAAGAGCGTGCGCGACTGCGCCGTGATGCTGCGCTCGATGGCCGGGCACGACCCGAAGGACACGACCTGCGTCGAGATGGCGGTGCCCGATTACGAGAAGGCCGTCGGCCGTTCGGTCAGGGGCATGAAGATCGGCATACCCAAGGAGTACCGCCTCGACGGGCTCAATGCCGAGATCGAGGCGCTCTGGCAGCAGGGCATCGCCTGGCTGAAGGCAGCCGGCGCCGAGATCGTCGAGATCTCGCTGCCGCACACGAAATACGCCCTGCCGGCCTATTACATCGTCGCACCCGCAGAGGCCTCGTCCAATCTCGCCCGCTATGACGGCGTGCGCTACGGCCTGCGCGAGCAGGGCCGCGACATCGTCGAGATGTATGAGAAGACCCGCGCCGCCGGGTTCGGGGCCGAGGTCAAGCGCCGCATCATGATCGGCACCTATGTGCTCTCGGCCGGCTATTACGACGCCTATTATCTCAAGGCGCAGAAGGTCCGCACCCTGATCAAGCGCGATTTCGACGAGGCCTACGCCGCCGGCATCGACGCGGTCCTGACGCCCGCCACGCCATCGGCCGCCTTCGGCATCGGCGAGAAGGGTTCTGCCGATCCCGTCGAGATGTATCTCAACGACATCTTCACGGTGACGGTGAACATGGCCGGCCTGCCCGGCATCGCCGTCCCGGCCGGGCTCGATGCGCAGGGCCTGCCTCTTGGCCTGCAGCTCATCGGCCGCCCCTTCGACGAGGAGACGCTGTTCTCGCTCGGCCAGGTCATCGAGGACGCCGCAGGGCGCTTCCCCGTAGCCGAGCGCTGGTGGGGCTGAGGGGTTCTCCAGTGCCGGCATCGCCATCTCCGGCAGCCTCCCCATAGGTCGGAATTCCTGACGAAGAGGTTGATTTGACTCCTCCCCCCGATCGGCGTCAGATCGGCTGACGCTTGGGCAAGTGGCGTCGCGCATTGAAGAATGCGCCACGTCGAAAAACAGCCCGGCCGGCTGCCGAGGCGGAGGAAGCCGGTCCGGGCGCAGGGCTGGGGGGACTTCCTGTGACGCTTCCGATACATCCGGTGGCCACGCATCATTTACCGGCCTTCATCACGGCGCCCGGGCAGACAGATGTCTTGCTGGTCGTGGCGATCGTGACGCTTCTGGGCGCGGTGCTGGGCGTGGGCCTGATCTTCCTGCGACTGCACACCCTGCCGGAGCGAATGGCGCACAAGGCGCACAAGCTGCAGTTCGAGATCGTCGCGGTGCTCGGGCTCCTGGCCCTCTTCACCCATATCCATCTGTTCTGGGTCGCCGGGCTGTTGCTGGCCCTGATCGAGATTCCTGACTTTTGGAATCCGCTGCGCCGGATGGCGGGATCGCTGGAGAAGATGGCCGGGCAGGCGCCGGGGCAAGGGGCGGACGAAGCGGAAGCGCCGCCTGAGCCTGCGCCGGTTCAGGCCGAAGCCAAGCGCGAAGAGATCAAGCGCGACCAGGATGGAGCGCCCGCTCATGCTTGAGATCCTGCTGTGCTCGCTGCTGACGATCCTGCCCGACTATCTTTATCGCCGTTACGGGCAGGGCAAGCGGATCGGCCATGAGATCACGCTCTATTCGGTCTGGTTCGAGCTGCGCTGGGGCATCATCACTTGCCTGATGCTGGCCGTCGGCCTGATCACGGTGATCTTCTACAACCACCCCTCGACGACCAATGCGACGCTGTTCTTCCGGACCGTGCCGATCTTGCCGGAGACGAACGGGCGGGTGGCGGAGATCCATGTCCGGCTTGGTGACAGGATTGCCCAGGGCGCGCCGATCTTCAGGCTCGACAGCTCCAAGCAGGAGGCGGAGGCCGAGACGGCTCGTCGCAAGATTGCCGAGGTTGAGGCCGCGCTCGCCGTCGCCAGGGTCGACATCCAAACGAACGAAGCCAAGATTCTGGAGGCCAGGAGCGCCCATCAACAGGCACTTGATGAATTGCAGACGAAGCAGGAGCTGAGAGCACGCAACTCCGGCACCGTTGCAGAGCGCGAGATCGAGCGTCTTGAAAATCTCGTCGAGGGCCGTCAGGCGGGCGTTACCGCCGCGATCGCAACGCGGGAAGGCGCGCAGACCCGGATTTCCGTGTTGCTTCCAGCAGAGAAGGCCAGCGCTCAGGCGGCACTTGCCCAAGCCGAGGTCGAGCTCGGCAAGACGGTGATCCGCGCCGGCTTCGCCGGCCATATCGAGCAGTTCGCGCTGCGAGTGGGCGACATCGTCAATCCGTTCATGCGTCCGGCCGGCATCCTGATACCGGAGGATGCCGGTCGAAGAGCGCTTCAGGCGGGATTCGGCCAGGTCGAGGCGCAGGTGCTCAAGGTCGGCATGATCGCCGAGGTCACCTGCCTGTCGAAACCCTGGACGATCATCCCGATGGTGGTGACGGATGTGCAGGACTTCATCGCGGCCGGGCAGTTCCGTGGTGGCGAACAGCTCGTCGATGCCCAGCAGGCGAGGGCGCCGGGCACCATCCTCGCCTATCTCGAGCCGCTCTACGAGGGTGGGCTGATTGGTGTCGTTCCCGGCAGTAGCTGCATCGCCAACGCCTACACCAGCAATCACGACCTGATCGCTTCGGGCAAGCTGGGCACGGCGCGGAGCGTGGCCCTGCATGCCGTCGATGCGGTCGGACTGGTCCACGCGCTGCTGCTTCGGATCCAGGCCGCAGTCCTGCCGATCAAGCTCCTCGTCTTCAGCGGGCATTGAAACGGCGGGGCTGCTGCCGGGCGACCTGCCGAGGTCTCGCCGACCGGAACGAAGAAGGGGCCGCGCGAGCGGCCCCTTCTTCGTTATCGGCACAAGCGGCGGATGGTCCCGCTACCGTCACGGATCAGTGCGCGGCGCCGGGCTCCTGCGCCGTCTGCGCGACCTTGCGCTTCCTGCCGCCCAGATCGGCCAGCCAGCGCACCATCACGTAGAACACCGGGGTGAAGATCAGCCCGAAGAATGTCACGCCCAGCATGCCGGAGAACACCGCGATGCCCATGGCCTGCCGCATCTCGGCGCCGGCGCCGACCGAGACCGTCAGCGGCAGCACGCCGAGGATGAACGCCATCGAGGTCATCAGGATCGGCCGCAGGCGGGTTCGGGCGGCAGCGACCGCCGCGTCGCGGCGGTTCATGCCGTCCTCTTCCGCCTGCTTGGCGAACTCGACGATCAGGATCGCGTTCTTGGCGGCGAGGCCGACGAGCACGACGAGGCCGATATCGACGAGGATGTTCCGGTCGAGCCCGGCATAGTTCACCCCAACCATCGCGGCCAGGATACACATCGGCACGATCAGGATGACCGAGAGCGGCAGGAGCCAGCTCTCGTAGAGCGCAGCCAGCAGCAGGAAGACGAACACCACGCCGAGTCCAAAGGCGATGATCGCGGTGTTGCCGGCGAGCTTCTCCTGCAGCGCGATCTCGGTCCATTCGAAGCCGAAGCCGGCGGGCAGGCGCTCGGCCGCGATCTTCTCCACCGCCGCGATGCCCTGGCCGGTCGAATAGCCATGCGCCATCGAGAGCTGCACCTCGGCCGCCGGATAGAGGTTGTAGCGCGGCACGCGATAGGCGCCGGTCGTGTCCTGGAAGGTGGCGACCGAGCCGATCGGCACCATCTCGCCATCCGCGTTGCGGGTCTTGAGGTTGGCGACGTCGCGGGTCGTCAGGCGGAACGGATTGTCGGCCTGCGCGGTGACGCGGAACGTGCGGCCGAGCAGGTTGAAGTCGTTGATATAGGCCGAGCCCATATAGACCGACAGCGTCTCGAAGATGCGCGTGATCGGCACGCCGAGCATCTCCGCCTTGGTGCGGTCGACGTCTGCGTAGATCTGCGGTGTCTTGGTCGAGAACAGGGTGAAGGGCTGCTGGATGCCCGGAACCTGACCGGCGGAGCCGGCAACGATCCAGGCGGCGCCTTCGAGCGCAGCCAGCCCGCGTCCGCCGCGATCCTGCACATAGCCCTTCAATCCGCCGCCGGTGCCGATACCGGGGATAGCCGGCGGCTCTATGACGAGCGTGAAGGCCTCCGAAATCGTGAACATCTGCTGGCGCAGGTCGTTCAGGATGCCGGCCGTGGTCAGGCCGGCCTTCTCGCGATCCTGGAACGGGGCGAGCGTGACGAAGGCGACGCCGGAATTGGGCGCGATCGTGAAGGTCGCGCCGTCGAGGCCGGCGAAGGCGACGGTATGGGCGACGCCCGGCCGCGACTGCAGCAGCTCGTTGGCCTTGCGCAGCACGTCGTCGGTGCGCTGAAGCGAGGCGCCCGGAGGCAATTGCATGGCGACGATGAAATAGCCGCGATCGAGCTGCGGCACGAGGCCGGTCGGCGTCGCGGTCAGCCGCTGGGCGGTGAGCGCGATCAGCCCGGCATAGGCGATGAGCAGAATGACTGCGAGTCGGATCAGGCGCGAGGTCAGGCTGCCATAGCTGCGCGACAGCCAGTCGAAGCCGGCGTTGAAGTAGTGGAAGAAGCCGCGGACCGGCGCACCGATCTTGTAGAAGAAGCCGCGCTTCTCGTGCTCCTCATGCTTCTTGTGCGGCTTGAGGAGCACCGCCGACATGGCCGGCGAGAGCGTCAGCGAGACGAAGCAAGAGATCGCCGTGGAGGCTGCGATCGTCACCGCGAACTGCTGGTAGAAGGTTCCCTGCAGGCCGCTGATGAAGGCGGTCGGGATGAACACCGCGCAGAGCACGAGCGCGATTGCCAGGAGCGCGCCGCCGACCTCGTCCATCGTCTTGTGAGCCGCTTCCGTGGGCGACAGGCCTTCAGACAGATAGCGCTCGACGTTCTCGACCACGACGATGGCGTCGTCGACCACGATGCCGATCGCCAGAACGAGGGCGAGCAGCGAGATCGTGTTGAACGAGATGCCGACGGCCGCCATCACCAGGAAGGTGCCGACCAGCGAGACCGGGATCGCGACGATGGGGATGATCGCGGCGCGCCAGGTCTGGAGGAAGAGGATCACCACCAGGACGACGAGCGCCACCGCCTCAAGCAGAGTGGTGATGACCGCGCGGACCGATTCGCCGATGAACTCGGTCGGGTTGTAGATGATGCGGTGCTCGAGCCCGGCCGGGTATTGCTGGGCCATGGTGTTCATGGTCGAGATGATCGCGTCCGACGTCGCCAGAGCGTTCGAGCCGGGCCGCTGGAAGACGCCGATGGCGACCGTATCCCGGTTATCGAGATAGGCGTTGGTGGTGTAATCCTGCGAACCGAGTTCGACGCGCGCGATGTCGCGAATGCGGATGGTGCCGCCATCGGCATCGGAGCGCACGACGATGTTCTCGAACTCTGCGACGTCAGTCAGGCGGCCGAGCGTGTTGACCGAAAGCTGGAACGCCTCGTCCGACTTCGCCGGGGGCTGGTTCAGCGCACCGGCGGCGACCTGGACGTTTGCCGCCCGCAGCGCGAGGACGACGTCGCCGGCGGTCAGGTTGCGCGAGGCGACCTTGGCGGGATCGAGCCAGACGCGCATCGAGAAGTCGCGCGCGCCGAAGACCTGCACGTCGCCGACGCCGTCGACGCGGGTGAGCACGTCCTTGACGTAAAGCGAGGCGTAGTTGGAGATATATTGCGGATCGCGCGAGCCGTCCGGCGAGATCATGTTGATGACCATCAGGAAGTCGGGCGAGGCCTTGCGCACCGTCAGGCCGAGCTGGCGCACCGCTTCCGGTAAACGCGCTTCGGCCTGCGAGACCCGGTTCTGGACCAGAACCTGAGCCTGGTCGACATCGACGCCGGCCTTGAACACGACGTTGATCGTCACCACGCCGTCGCCGGTCGACTGCGAGGTGATGTAGAGCATGTCGTCGACGCCGTTCACCTCCTGCTCGATCGGCGTGGCCACGGTCGCCGCCACGACTTCGGCAGAGGCGCCGGGATAGACGGCGCGGATCGAAACGGTCGGAGGCGCGATCTCGGGATACTCCGAGATCGGCAATGTGCGCAGCGTGATGGCGCCGGCGATCGTCAGCAGCACCGAAAGCACGGTGGCGAAGATCGGCCGGTCGATGAAGAAATGGGCGAAGCGGAACATGGAATTCAGTCCTGGCCTGACGTCAGGGCGGACGGCCGACGGCCGTCCGAAGTGCAATAGCGAAGGTTGCCGCGATCAGTTCGTCGCGGCGAGCTTGATCTCGCCGGGCGTTGGGGTGACCGTCGCCCCGGGCCGCACCATCGGGTTGGCGAAGCCGCCGACGACGACCTTGTCCTCCGGTGTCAGCCCGCTGCGGATGACGCGCAGGCCCCCGGTGATCTGGCCGAGCACGACGGGCTTCGGCACGATCTTGTTCTCGGGGCCGACGGTCAGCACGATCTTGTGGGCCTGGTCGGAGACGACGACGGCGTCAGGAACCAGCAGGGCATCGGCCTCGCCGGAATAGACGCGCAGCCGCCCGAAGGTGCCGGGCGTCAGGAATTCGTCCTTGTTGGCGAACACGACGCGGCCGCGGATCGTGCCCGAGCGCGCATTGAGCGCGTTGTCGACGAAGTCGATCCGGCCGCGGCGCTTCCACTGCTGCTCGTCCGAGAGGCGCACCTCGGCGACGATGCCATCCTCGCGCGAGGCGCCGGTGCGCAGGCTGCTGGCCTGGCGCTGATAGCGCAGATAGTCGGCCTCGGACGCGTCAAACGTGAAGTAGATCGGATCGAGCGCGACGATCGTCGTCAGCAGCGTCGCGCCCGACTGGCCGCCGGCGATCAGGTTCCCCGGGTCGACGCGGCGGTTCGAGATGCGGCCCGCCAGCGGCGCGCGCACCTCGGTCCATTCGAGATTGAGCTCGGCGGTCTTGAGATTGGCCTCGGCGCCCTGCTGGCTGCCGATCGCGCTGTTCAGATTGGCGCGACGCTGATCGACGTCGCGCGCCGTGATGGTGCGGTTCTGCGTCAGGCCCTCGGCGCGGTCGACCTCGTTCTGGGCGAGTTCGACCTGCGCCTTGGCGCGTGCCACCTCGGCGCGGGCGGCGTCCACCGACAGGCGGTAGGGGCGGGGGTCGATGGTGAAGAGCAGGTCGCCCTTCTTGACGAGGTCGCCATCCCTGAAATGCACCGCGTCCAGGAAGCCCGAGACGCGCGCGCGCACCTCGACCTGCTCGCTGGGCTCGAAGCGCCCGGTGAACTCGTCCCAGTTGGTGACGCGCTGGGCCAGCGGGGCGGAAACCTGGACCGGGGGCGCCGGCGGGGCGCCCTGGGCGAGGGCATCATGGGGCAGCAGCACGGCGGCGGAGGTCATCAGCGTCGCGGCAGACAAGGCGACAAGCATCAGACCGGGGCGGCGGTTCAACATGGCGAAACTCCGGATGGCAGGGCCGGGCAATCCTGACGGATAGCCGGCGCGTGCCGTTACAAGAGGTGTCGAGTGACGATTGTCAAGAACCATCACCCATCACGAGAGCGAGAATGAGCCACAATATGACACATTCCCGACAAGAGGTGTCGGGAGCGCAACAGAAGCTTGCCGCCTGCCCGCCGAGGTCGTAACCGGTAGGCGACCCTTTCGAGCCGGAAGACTGACGATGAACGCGCATGCCCGCCCCGCCGACCCCAAGAAGCTGATCAAGGGCGCGACTGGCGACTGGGAGATTGTGATCGGCATGGAAATCCATGCACAGGTCACCTCCAACGCCAAGCTGTTTTCAGGCTCCTCGACCGGTTTCGGCGCCGAGCCCAACGCCCATGTCAGCCTCGTCGACGCCGCCATGCCCGGCATGCTGCCGGTCATCAACGCCGAATGCGTACGCCAGGCCGTCCGCACCGGCCTCGGTTTGAACGCGCAGGTCAACAACCGCTCCGTCTTCGACCGCAAGAACTACTTCTATCCTGATCTGCCGCAGGGTTACCAGATCAGCCAGTACAAGAGCCCGATCATCGGCGAGGGCGAGATCGTCGTCGACCTGTCGCCGACCGAGCAGATCACCGTCGGCATCGAGCGGCTCCATCTCGAACAGGACGCCGGCAAGTCGATCCACGACCAGCATCCGACCATGAGCTTCGTCGACCTGAACCGGTCGGGCGTCGCGCTGATGGAGATCGTCTCGCGTCCGGATCTGCGTTCGGCCGACGAGGCGCGCGCCTTCGTCACGAAGCTGCGCACCATCCTGCGTTATCTCGGCACCTGCGACGGCGACATGGAGAAGGGCAATCTGCGCGCCGACGTCAACGTCTCGGTCCGCAAGCCCGGCGACGAACTCGGAACGCGCTGCGAGATCAAGAACGTCAACTCGATCCGCTTCATCGGCCAGGCCGTCGAGGTCGAGGCCCGCCGCCAGGTCGGCATTCTCGAGGATGGCGGCAAGATCGACCAGGAAACCCGCCTCTACGATCCGGCCAAGGGCGAGACCCGCTCGATGCGCTCCAAGGAAGAGGCGCATGACTACCGCTACTTCCCCGATCCCGACCTGCTGCCGCTCGAATTCGACGACGCCTTCGTCGAGGCCCTGAAGGGCGAGCTGCCGGAGCTGCCCGACGCCAAGAAGGCCCGCTTCATCGCCGCATACGGGCTGTCGCCCTACGACGCCTCGGTGCTCGTCGCCGAGCGCGAGCAGGCCGATTATTTCGAGGCCGTGGCAAAAGGCCGCGACGGCAAGGCCGCGGCCAACTGGGTCATCAACGAGCTGTTCGGCCGCCTCAACAAGGAAGGCCAGGACGTCACGACGTCGCCGGTCTCGGCCGCCCAGCTCGGCGGGCTGGTCGACCTGATCGGCGAGGGCGTGATCTCCGGCCGCATCGCCAAGGACCTGTTCGAGATCCTCTGGTCGGAAGGTGGCGATCCGCGCCAGATCGTCGAAGTGCGCGGCATGAAGCAGGTCACCGACACCGGCGCCATCGAGAAGGCCGTGGACGAGCTGATCGCCGCGAATCCCGACAAGGTCGAGCAGGTCAAGCTGAAGCCGACCATGCTCGGCTGGTTCGTCGGCCAGGCCATGAAGGCGTCCGGCGGCAAGGCCAACCCGCAGGCGCTGAACGAGATCCTGAAGCAGAAGCTCGGCATCGAGTGAGGGGATTTATGAGTAATCTTCATTTTAAACTGAAAGCACAGAAGCTTATTGATTATATAATCAATAATGGAAAAGAAAAAACTTGCTCGTGGACAAAGATAGACCGATATTCAAAGATTGAAGATCCGTGGACGGTTGTCGAATTTTGCCTTTCTGCTGGGTTTATCGAGAATAAAGGCTATAATACGTACTTGGCTGTTGTTGATAAGATTCCTACAAGCGAATCGGATTTGTATGAATTTATTGAGCAAGGGTTGACGATACTTTTATATGATAAAAAGAAGCGAATCGACGGAGAGATTTTTAAAATTGAGATGACTGCTTGGTCCGATAGTAAAATAGCGGGAAAATGGACCAGGCCAGATATAATCGCTGTAACAAAAAAGAAATATCCTTATATTCCTGATATAGAGTTTGATATACTTACTTTTGAAGTAAAAACAGAGAGCACTGTCAACGTTCTGGCGGTTTTTGAGGCGCTGGCGCATCGATCTGCTGCTTCGTTATCATATGTTGTATTTCCTGTTCATGAGGACAATTTCAGGAAGCCTAACGACGTAAATCAGCGTATCATATTCGAGTGCGCCAAGTACGGCGTTGGATTGATATGTGTAAATGATATGTTTGACAGTGGATCTTTTGTAGAAGTCCTCGAAGCTCAAAGACATGATCTGGATAGGGGGAGGGGGTCTGATTTTTTGCGTGCGGTTCTGCCGCATGACAAAATAGCAGCGTTTGCCTAATTTTGATATGACGCCGGACGGTCTCATCATCCGTGACGCCGAAGCCGCCGACCTGCCGGCGGTGCGGGCGCTTTTGGTCGAGACCTGGCATGCCACCTATGACGGCATCTATGGCTGGCAGCGCGTCGCCGAGATCACCAATGCCTGGCACTCGCTCGACAACCTGAGCGCCCAGCTCGGCCGCGACAACGGCGCCTTCCTGGTGGCGCTGGTCGGCAGCGAGATCATCGCGACCGCCTCGGCGCGGATCGAGCGGGACCATGCCGCGCTGCTGACGAGGCTCTACGTGCTGCCGACCTATCAGGGCATCGGCATCGGCCGGACCCTGCTCCAGGTGGCGCTGGCCTGCTTTCCGCAGGCACCCGTCGCCCGGCTCGAGGTCGAGAGCCAGAATGAGCCGGCGATCGCCTTCTACGAGCGCATGGGCTTCTTCCTGCAGCGCCAGGCCCGTTTCGACGGCCGCGACGACACGCCCAACACGCTGCTGATGGCCAAGCGGCTCTTCGCCGAATGAGGCGGAAGGCCACGGATAGGCCGCTGGTGCGGCTTGGAGCGGGAACGAGGATGACAATGACGACAAGCCCGCCAGACGCCGCATCGACCACCATCCGGATCGCGCGCCGCGAGGACGTCTTCCGGATCGCCACCCTGATCATGCAGGGCGCCGCGAAGCAGACGATGACGGAGGCGGAGATAGCAGTGGAGGCCGCCGATCCCGCTTATGAGGATGCCTTCGCGGCCGTGCTGGCGAGCCCCGACAACACGCTCTTCGTCGCCGAGCAGGCCGGCGCCGTGATCGGCACCTTTCAGGTGACGCTGATTCCCGGCCTCGTTGCGCGGGGGCGCAGCCGCGCCAAGATCGAGAGCGTCCATGTCGCGCCGGAACAGCGCGGGCGCGGGATCGGGGCGGTCATGATCGGCCACGCGCTGGCTTTCGCACGGGAAAAGGGAGCGGGCATGGCCGAACTGACCTCGAACAAATCGCGGATCGACGCTCACCGCTTCTATGTCCGCCTCGGCTTCGAGCAGAGCCATGAAGGCTTCAAGATGATGCTCTGAGACAGGTTTCAGCCGTTTTCGCATCCATGTCCACGACATGGATGCGCTGCGCGTCACGATGACCGCGGCTCTTTCTCAGTTTGCGGAACAGGCTTACAAACCCCGCTCCCTTGTCTGCACAGTGACCGGAAGCGAAGCATGTCCGCCAGCCAGACCAAGCCGATCGACCTCTACTACTGGCCCACCCCGAACGGGTGGAAGATCAGCATCATGCTGGAGGAGTGCGGGCTGCCCTACACCATCGTGCCGGTGAACATCGGCAAGGGCGACCAGTTCAAGCCGGATTTCCTGGCGATCTCGCCGAACAACCGCATGCCCGCGATCGTCGATCCGGAAGGGCCGGACGGCAGGCCGATCTCGGTCTTCGAGTCCGGCGCGATCCTGCAATATCTCGGCCGCAAGACCGGGCAGTTCTATCCCGTGGATGAGCGCGGCCGTGTCGCCGTCGACGAATGGCTGTTCTGGCAGATGGGCGGTTTCGGACCGATGCTCGGCCAGACCCACCATTTCCGCCTCTATGCACCCGAGAAGATTGCCTACGCCATCGATCGCTACACCAATGAGGCCAACCGGCTCTACGGCGTCCTGAACCAGCGCCTGGAAGGCCGGAATTATATCTGCGGCGATTATTCGATCGCCGACATGGCCTGCATCGGCTGGGCCAAGGGCTGGGAGAAGCAGGGCCAGGATCTCAAGCAGTTCCCCCATGTCGCCCGCTGGCTCGAGACCATGTGGGCGCGTCCGGCCGTCCTGCGCGGCATCAAGGTCGGCGAGGCCCTGCGCAACCCCGCCGGCATCAGCACGCCGGAAGAGAAGGCGATCCTGTTCGGACAGAAGGCGCGCTGAGACCGCACGCACCGAAAGCCCCGACCGGCTGATCGCCGCCGGGTTTTCTGGTTTTGAGCGTATCCAAGGGGATGCGCGGGGCCTGATGGCGTCGCAGCCGACGACTGCGTGCCGGTGTCGGTGTCGATGTCGATGTGTCGAAGCAGCGCCAACAGCCGCCACCCGACCCCGCGCGCGGTTCTCTTCCGGTTACACTCGTCGCCCATTAAGGTCGGCCATGACCGGGATTGCTGAAGGCCCCGGCGACGAGCGGCCCCTCCAGGGTCGAGGTCCGCAACGGCCCCGGCCATGAACACCGCAAACCCCGCCCGGCCGCACGATGCCTCGCGACAGCCCCCTTGGTCGGGCGGAGCGAGGGGAGATTAGGCATGGGTCGGCGGGGCGGGGATAAGATTCTGGAGAACCGCGACGCTTTCGACCCTTCTCCCCTCGGGGGAGAAGGTGCCCCGGCAGGGGCGGATGAGGGCGCTGCGACCGGGTGAGCCATCCTTCCCTCATCCGTCAGCGCTGCGCGCTGCCACCTTCTCCCCCGAGGGGGAGAAGGAGAGCCCGCCCGCCCCTCAATTCGCCCGCGTCCACTTCACCGAGCGGCAGATCAGCCCGCCCATGACGCAGCCCGACGTCGTCAGCGCGTCGCCCGACAGCGTCATCGTGCCGGAATAGGTTTTGCCGTCCTCGGGGTTGAAGGCGCTGCCGGCCCATTTGCCCTCGCCGGACGGCTTCATGTCGTAGAAGATGCGCTGCCCGACCTTGGCCGGGCCGTTCGTATCCTTGAGCCAGGCGAGCGTGCCGCAGATCGCGTCGCCGCATTTGGCCAGACGCACGCGCGAGGCGCCGGTATCGCGCTGCCAGGTGCCGGCGACATCCTGCGCCATGGCAGGCCCGCTGGATGCAGTTCCACCGAAGCTCAGGCCGATGACGATGAGGCCGAGACGGGCCAGCGACGCCCGAAGCGCGTTCGATCCGATAGGCATGGAAATCCTCCCTGTCCGACCACGCTATGCTGCATGGTTCAGATATGAACCATATCTGAGAACCTAACGGCTTCCAAGCTGCCGCAGCGGCACGCCAAAAGCCCCCTTCCGCAAGGGAGGGTGAATCCTCCGTCAACATGCACGCCGGCATTCGTCGCGAGAGTCATTGAAAAGACTGCGCTTTTCGTGGTCCAAGGATGAATCGGGCGTTGATTTAACCGATCACTCATCTTTCGTTGAGGTTCGATTCATCGCGAATTTTAGCGGCGCCTTTAAGCGCTGCGGCCAAATCTCGTCGTCACGAGCCGGGGCCTCTGGACGGGTGGCTGGCGCAGAAGAACGACAAGGGTGGTTGTCATGGCACGCATGGAAATGAGCGCGATCCCGGCTTCTCTGGTGATCCCGAGCGAGGCGTCGGCGCAGGCCTATTACGAACTCGGCCTGATGTATGCGGCCGGCCGCGGCATCCCGGTCGATCTGGTGGCGGCGCAGAAATGGTTCAACGTCGCCCAGGCGCGTGGCTGCAGCCGCGCCGCGGCGCATCGCCAGGAGCTGGCGCTGGAGATGACCCGCGACCAGATCGCCGAGGCGCTCCGCGAGGCCCGCAGTTTCCTGACGCGCCATTGAATGACGCTCTCGAAATCGGCGCGTTCTTCAAGTCGGCAGAATGGCGTTCAGAAGGCTCCGACGCCGCCTGAGGGCGGCGGCAGGTTGCCGCGCCGATCCTTTGTGATGAAGTCCGGTGTCACCAGCAGAGCCTTGCATAGCAAGGACATGTAGGCGCGGAGCACTGTCGCGAAGGCACGCATGGATCGCCTCCATTCGTTCGCAGGACGCCAGCATAGCACAGATCAGGCGCCGCTGCTCGCGGGCCGCCAACTGCGAGCCTTGTGGGGCAGGGAGGGCGCGGTTATAAGCGCGCCGCATTCCCCAAGATTCCGCCCCAAAATTCCGCCCCAAGATTTCCCCAAGGATCCACCGATGGCTGTTCAGCGTACCTTCTCCATTCTCAAGCCCGACGCGACGCGGCGCAATCTCACCGGCGCGGTCAACGCGGTCATCGAGAAGGCCGGCCTGCGCATCGTCGCCCAGAAGCGCATCCACCTGACCAAGGGCCAGGCCGAGACCTTCTATGCGGTCCATTCGGCGCGCCCCTTCTTCGGCGAGCTCGTCGAGTTCATGACCTCGGGCCCCGTGGTCGTGCAGGTTCTCGAGGGCGAGGACGCCATCGCGAAGTATCGCGACGTCATGGGCGCCACCAACCCGGCCAACGCCGCCGAGGGCACCATCCGCAAGCTCTTCGCTGAATCGGTCGGCGAGAACACCGCCCATGGTTCGGATGCGCCCGAGGCTGCCGCCGTCGAGATCGCCCAGTTCTTCTCCGGCAACGAGATCGTCGGCTGATCGCAGACGCAGTCTGAAAAGCAGAAAGGCGGGCCGGGTTCTCCGGTCCGCCTTTTTTTCTTTTTGGGCCGCCAGCCACGGCCGGACCAAGCCCGGCCGTGGCGCCGTCGCTCCTCAGAGCCCGAAGGAATAGCTCGACCCGGTGTCGAAGGAGTAGCTCGCGGAGAGGCCGATCGTGAGCGAGTCGCGCGAGCCGTAGGGCCTGACGATGGCGGAGCGCGTGGCGTCGCCGACGAGGCGCTTATACTCGACATAGGCCGTCGTCTTGAGGTTGTCGGACCAGTTATAAGTGATCTGCGCCAGCGCGCCGACCGTATGGACGCCGGCATTGAAGCGCTGCAGCAGGCCCCCCGTGCCGGGCTGGGCGCCGTTGGTGCCGAAATAGGTCCGGATGTAGTCGGCCGAGGCGATCCGCATGCGCGGGCCGGCGCCGAGGGTCCATGCGCCAACAGTGGTGAACGCGTCGAGCTTGAAATCGGCGACGACGCCGTCATGCGCGGCGATGCCGCGGCGCACGTCGATGCGGCTGCGCAGCCAGGACGTCGGATAGAATTCGACGAATCCGCCGGCCTCCACGCCGAATTTGGTTGCCGGCACCGCGACGAGCGCCGGATTGACGTCGGCGCTCCGCTTCCAGAGCAGGTCGCCCGAGAAGCCGATCCGCCAGCCCTGGCCGGAAAAGACGCCGATGCTGAGCATCGCGTCGTCCTCGGCGCTCCACCAGGTGCTCTTCAGGCCCCGGCCCAGCGAAATGATCGGCCGTGCCCGGAAGACGTAATCGTCGGACCCCGTATAGTCGGGCTGGTAGCGAACGCCGGCGCCCAGCGTCAGATACCAGTTCTGCGCCGCCTGGGGCGAGGTGAGGGTGGTGTAGTCGGGCGACTGCGCCGAAGCGCGATCGGCGGGCGAAAGGAAGAAGCAGGCGACGAGACCCGCCAGGAACGCAACGCTACGCATGAAACTCATACTCCGGCGCAACCGCGCCTCTGACGACCAGACCCCGGCAAAGTGAAGCATTAGGATTAACCCGAGGTTGATGGAGGGGACGCGCCGCGAGATCGCTGGCGTTAGAAGGGATATGTACGCCAAGCAAGATGACGGCCATGCAGAGGACCGCCCTGATTGGGCACATTCCACTTTGTCCAATCATGCTCTACGACAGGCATATGACCGAATTGCCACGCATCGCCCATCACCCCTCGGTGTGCCCGCATGATTGCCCCTCCGCCTGTTCGCTGGAGGTCGAGGTCATCGACGGGCGCAGCATCGGCCGTGTCCGCGGCAGCAAGCGCCAGAGCTACACGGACGGGGTGATCTGCGCCAAGGTCGCCCGCTACGCCGAGCGCATCCATCATCCCGACCGGCTGCTGCATCCGCTGCGCCGCACCGGACCGAAAGGCTCGGGCCAGTTCGAGCGCATCTCCTGGGACGAGGCGCTGGACGAGACCGCGAAGCGCTTCCTGGCGATCGAGGCCGAGCATGGCGCCGATTCCGTCTGGCCCTACTATTATGCCGGCACGATGGGCCTCGTCATGCGCGACGGCATCAACCGCCTGCGCCACGCCAAGCGCTATTCCGGCCAATACTCGACGATCTGCACGACCACGGCCTGGACCGGCTTCATCGCCGGCACCGGGCGCCTCGCCGGGCCCGATCCGCGCGAGATGGCGAAATCCGACTGCATCGTGATCTGGGGCACGAATCCCGTGCACACCCAGGTCAATGTGATGCATCACGCCATCAAGGCGCGCAAAACCCGCAGCGCCAAGATCGTCGCCATCGACATCTACCACAACGCGACGCTGGCCCAGGCAGACCTGCCGCTGGTGCTGCGGCCCGGCACGGATGCGGCACTCGCCTGCGCCGTCATGCATGTGCTCTTCCGCGACGGCCATGCCGACCGCGACTATCTCGCAGCGCATACCGATGCGCCCGATGAACTCGAAGCCCACCTTCAGAGCCGCACGCCGGAATGGGCGGCGGCGATCACAGGGCTCGAGGTCGCGCAGATCGAGGAATTCGCCGCGCTCGTCGGCACCCGCAAGAACAGCTTCTTCCGATTGGGCTACGGCTTCGCCCGCCAGCGCAACGGCGCCGTCTCGATGCATGCGGCGCTGTGCGTGTCAACCGTAACCGGGGCCTGGCAGTATGAGGGCGGCGGCGCCTTCCATAGCAACAGCGGCATCTACAACTGGCGCAAGAGCCTGATCGAGGGGCTCGACGTTCGCGATCCCCGGATACGCGAACTCGACCAGTCGCAGATCGGCCGTATCCTGACCGGCGATGCGCAGGCGCTGCGCCATGGCGGGCCGGTGAAGGCGCTCTTCATCCAGAACACCAACCCGGTCTCGGTCGCGCCCGAGCAGGAACTGGTCAAGCAGGGCTTTGCCCGCGACGACCTCTTCACCGTCGTCCATGAGCAATTCATGACCGAAACGGCGAAGATGGCCGACATCGTGCTGCCGGCGACCCAGTTCATGGAGCATGACGACATCTACCAGGGCGGCGGCCACCAGCACATCATGTGGGGCGGCAAGCTGATCGAGCCGGCCGGCGAGTGCCGCTCGAACCATGAGGTCATCTGCGCGCTGGCCGGGCGCCTCGGGGCCCAGCATCGCGGCTTCGCGATGACGTCGCGCGAGCTCGTCGACTGGACGCTGCGCGAGAGCGGGCGCGGCACGCTCGACGAACTCATCGCCAATGATTTCCTCGATGTGCAGCCGGATTTTCGCACCGCGCATTATCTCGACGGCTTCGGCTATCGCGACCGCAAGTTCCGCTTCAAGCCGGACTGGCCCAAGGTTCCTAACCCCAATGCCGGCCCGGTCGGCCCCTGGCAGCAGATGCCTGAACTGCCCGACCAATGGGACGTGCTCGACAATGTCGACGCCGAGCATCCCTTCCGGCTGGCGACGAGCCCGGCGCGCAGCTTCCTCAACTCGACCTTCACCGAGACGCCGAGCTCGGTGAAGAAGGAGGTCGGTCCGACCCTGATGCTGCACCCTGACGATGCCGCCCGCCTGGGCATCGCGGCCGGGGACGAGGTCGTCGTCGGCAACACGCGCGGCAGCGTCCATCTGACGGCCGTGCTGTTTGCCGGCGTCGTGCCCGGCGTCGTCATTGCCGAATCGATCTGGCCCAATGCCGCCCACAAGCACGGGCGCGGCATCAACACCATCACCGGCGCGGACGGGCCCGCCCCCTTCGGTGGAGCCGCTTTCCACGACAACAAGGTCTGGATCAAAAAGGCGTGAGCGGGGCGCTTGCTGTCTCCGGTTTTGAGCCCTCATCCTGAGGAGCATCGGCCGCGTCTCGAAGGACGAGGGTTAGGTGCATGCAGGACAACCCCCGCGTGACAGCGCGGACCCTTGACGTTTGGGCGGCGGTATGGCCCATCCGCTGACGCAGGTGGACCATGCAACGGCGCCGATGCGCCTGCGCGCCAAGGACGAATGAAATCATGATCATGCGGCGGATGAGTGCGGTCTTCCTGGCCGGTGGATTGTCTGTGCTGGCGGCACTCGCTGCCCATGCGGCGAGCGGCACGAGCGCCTTGCCGCCTCCCGATCCGACCGCCAAGAACCTGACGCCCTACATGATCCAGCTCCGCGCCTTCGACGCCTGCCTGGTGACGCAGTCGCGCCTGATGAGCACGACCCGCGAGGCCGTCCACACGCCCTGTAGCTGCTATGCCAAGGGCACGGTCGCCTCGATGACCAGGGACGAGCTCCAGGCCTTCCGCGACACCGGCTATTTCAACGATTCGGCTCGCGCCAAGGGGCTCGGCTTCATCGACCAGTGCAAGCTCAAGCGGCCGGTCTGACGGCTTCCAACGCCGGGAAGAAGCGCTCTTTCATCCGCGTCGCATAGGCGACGAGGCTGGGGCGCGCTTCGACCAGCCCCCGGAAGGGCGAATCGAACAGCGGGCACAGTCCCGCGATCATGAACGCCCCGAGCGCGGCATCGCCTCCGGCAGGCTCATCGCCGCCGAGATAGGCGCGATCCCCTAAGATCGCGACGATCGAGTCGAGCGCGCGGGCGGCCAGCACCAGCCGCTCGGCCTGGCTGTGCCGGCCGATGCCATGGCCATGCAGATTGCGCCTGACCTCGCGCCGGACCATGGCGCAGACCAGCGGGCGCAGTGGCGCCGGCACGGCCTTGAAGAAGTTCGCCGGGCCGCGCGCGAAATTGGCATCGTCCATCCAGCGCTCGTCGACCATGATCCAGTAGATCTGGTCCTCGAGCATCTTCTCGACGGCCCAGAGCACGCCGCGCCTGTTGGCGTCGAGGCCTGCATCGAAATCGATGCTGTGCCGGCTTTCGAGATGAAAGCGGATGAAGCTGGAATCGGCGATGGTGACGCCGTCATCGACGATCAGCGGCAGCTTGCGCTTCGGCGCGCGGCGCAGGTCGCCGTTCGCCCGCTGGTAGGGCAGGCCCGAGATTTTCAGCAGAAGCTCGGCCTTGATGCAGAATGGGCTCGGATCGGGCAGCCCGAAACCCGGTCCGAAACTGTGCAGCGTGATCATCGTCGCCTCCCCAAGCCGACCCAATCGTGATCGAGACCCTACTGACACGCTGCTGACAAGAGCTGTCAGCAGCGCTAGAGCATTGTGCCATCGGTCAAGCCGAAGCGGGAACCGTCGACATGCAGCGCGCCGAACGATTGCTCGACATGATCCAGAGTCTGCGCCGCCGGCGCCGGCCGGTGACGGCCGAGACGCTCTCCTCCGAACTCGATGTCTCCGTCCGCACGGTCTATCGCGACATTGCGGCGCTGGTCCGCCAGGGCGTGCCGGTGCGCGGCGAGGCCGGCATCGGCTATGTGCTCGACGCCGGTTTCGACCTGCCGCCGCTGATGCTGTCCCCGGACGAGATCGAGGCCGTCCTGGTCGGCATGCGCTGGCTCGGCGAACGCGCCGACCCCGTGCTGGCACGCGCTGCGGAAGACGTCGTCAGCAAGATCGCGGCTGTTCTGCCGGCACATCTGCGGCCGATCCTGCTCGACGGCGCCCTGTTCGCGCCGGCCTATGGTCGCGACGCGCCGGTCGATCAGGTCGATGTCGCAGCCGTGCGCGCCGCCATCCGCCAGGGCCGCAAGCTCGAGATGCGCTATCGCGACGAGAGCGGGCAGGACACGCAGCGCATGATCTGGCCGATCGGCATGACCTTCTACGAGCGCGTCCGCGTCGTCATCGCCTGGTGCGAATTGCGTCAGGCGTTCCGGCACTTCCGCACCGACCGCATGACCGATCTGGTCGCGCGCGAGGAGCGTTATCCGGCCCGCCGTGCCGATCTGTTCCGGCGCTGGCAGAAGGAGGAGGAGGCGCGCTGTCAGGAGGAGACCGACCGGCGCGAGCAGGCTCAGCGCCTGACGACGGCGCCACCGACGAGTGCGGCGCGGCCGGAGGCGACCTCGGCGAGCGCGCGCGGATAGAGCAGATGCTCCTCGACGAGCACGCGCGAAGCCAGCGTGCCCTCGTCGTCACCCGGCAGGACCGGCACCTGCGCCTGCATGATCACAGGGCCGGCATCGAGTTCCGGCACGACGAAATGCACGCTGCAGCCATGCTCGGCGACGCCAGCCGCAAGCGCCTGGCGGTGCGTATGCGTGCCCTTGAACAGCGGCAGCAGCGACGGGTGGATATTGATCATGCGGCCTTCCCAGCGCCGCACGAACCACGGCGTCATGATCCGCATGAAGCCGGCCAGCACGACGAGATCGATCTGGTTGACGCGCAGGACCTCGTCCATGGCGCGCTCGAAGGCCTCGCGATCCCCATTGAAGGCGCGGTGATCGACGGTCGCGGTCGCGATGCCGAATTCCTTCGCGCGGTCGAGCCCGCCGGCGCCGGGCACGTTCGACAGCACCAACGCGATCTCGGCGGGGAAACCCTCGGCTTGGGCGGCCGCGACCAGCGAGACCATGTTGGAGCCGCGCCCCGAGATGAGGATTGCGGCGCGCGGGCGCGAGGCCGTCATCGTCACAGGGCGAGCTTGCCGCGATAGGCGACCTGCTCCTCGCCCTCGGCCACGGGCACGATCTCGCCCAGCCTGACGGGGGCCTCGCCGGCCGTGACCAGCGCGGCCGCGACTTCGTCCGCCTTGGCGGCCTCGGCCGCGACGATCATGCCGATGCCGCAGTTGAAGGTCCGCAGCATTTCGCGCTCGGCGACGCCGCCGACGCTGGCGAGCCAGCCGAAGACGGGCGGGACGGGAATGGCGGCGAGGTCGAGCGCGACGCCGAGCCCATCGGGCAGCACGCGGGGAATATTGTCGGGGAAGCCGCCGCCGGTGATATGCGCCAGCGCCTTGATGCCGGTGGTCGCCTTGATCGCGGCAAGGAGCGGCTTGACGTAGATCCGCGTCGGCACGAGCAGCGCCTCGGCGAGGCTGGTGCCACTCGCGAAGGGCGCGGGCGCATCCCATCCGAGCCCGCTCAGCGCGACGATGCGCCGGACCAGCGAATAGCCGTTGGAATGGACGCCGGAGGAGGGCAGACCGAAGACGACGTCGCCGGGCTGAAGATCGGCGCGCGGCAGCAGCGAGCCGCGCTCGGCCGCGCCGACGGCGAAGCCGGCGAGGTCGTAATCCTTCTCGGCATATAGGCCGGGCATCTCGGCGGTCTCGCCGCCGATCAGCGCGCAGCCCGCCTGCCGGCAGCCATCGGCGATGCCGCGGACGATCTCGACGCCGACCTTCGGGTCGAGCTTGCCGGTGGCATAGTAGTCGAGGAACAGCAGCGGCTCGGCGCCCTGGACGATGAGGTCGTTGACGCACATCGCCACGAGGTCGATGCCGATCGTCGAATGCAAGCCGCTCTCGATCGCGATCTTGACCTTGGTGCCGACGCCGTCATTGGCGGCGACCAGGATCGGGTCGCTGAAGCCGGCGGCCTTGAGGTCGAACAAGCCGCCGAAACCGCCGATCTCGGCATCCGCTCCCGGCCGGCGCGTTGCGCGCACCAGCGGCTTGATCTGGTCGACCATGGCATTGCCGGCGTCGATGTCGACACCCGCCTGCGCATAGGTCAGTCCGTTCGCGCCCGGCTTGCTCATCTCGGTTCCGCCTTCAATTCCGTTCGCGCGAGCGATAGGGAAGCGTGCGGCGCCTTGCAAGGCATCTTGGTGCTAGGGGGTGTGAAACCCTCTGAAAAACCCGCTTCGCGGCCTCGTCAGCGCAGCGTTGCGAGCTTGCCGCCGGCGCGCAGGAAGCGGGTCGGATCGACCGGCTCGTCATGGATGCGGGTCTCGTAATGGAGATGCGGACCGGTCGAGCGGCCGGTGGTGCCGACACGGCCGACGACGGTTCCTGTCGTCACGCTCTGGCCGACCGAGGCCAGGATCGCAGACATGTGGGCGTAGCGCGTGGTGATGCCGTTGGCATGCTCGATCTCGACCATGTTGCCATAGCCGCCGGAATACTCGGCAGTGACGACCTTGCCCGGCGCGGTGGCGCGGATCGGCGAGCCGGATTCGGCGCGGAAATCGACGCCGGTATGCATCGCCGGGCTGCGCGTGAACGGATCGACGCGATAGCCGTAATTCGAGGTGAAGTCGGCGTCGCCGGCCATCGGCTTGGCCAGCGGCAGTTGCTCGACGAGGCCACGAAGCCGCATCACGGCCGAGATGCGCGGTTGCAGCGCGCTCAGCGTCGCCTCGAAGGGACCGGCCGCAGCGTCGATCTTGAAGGGGACGAACGGGCCGCCGACGCCTTTGGCGATGCCGCTCTGCACGGCCATCCGGTCGGTGTCGAGCCCGGTCTCGGACAAGGCGCCGCGCAGGCGCTTCTGCGAGTCGGCGAGCGATTCATCCATGTCCTTGAGCGCGGCGAGCTGCGCGCCCGAGGTCTTGGCGATGGCGCGGTCGAGACGGGTGAGGGCTGCATCGACGCGCTGCGCCGGCGGCTGGACTTCGGCCTCGCCCGATTTCCAGGGCGCATTCTGGTTCTCGCTCGCACCGCGCAGGGCAGGCGAGTCAAACGCCGGGGTCGGCTTGGTCGGCATGATCGGCGCAAAGCTGGTGACGCCGGATGCCCGGACCGGCTCTTCCGGCTTGATCATGCGCGGCCGCAAGGGCGCCTTGGGCGCCGTCATGATGCCGCTGGACTGAAGCGTGTCGGCGAGCGCGGTCACGAGCGACTGCCGCGACTCCAGTTCGGCCTGCCGCGTCGCCAGCTCGTCGACGCGGGCCTCGACGCCGTCCTGGTCGAGCAGGGCGCGGCTGGCGAGGCGGTCGACATCGGCGCGCAACGCCGCGATCCGGTCCTCATAGGCATATTGCCGCGTCGTCTCGCGGGCGATCAGCCGGGCGGCGAGGTCGTCCTTGCTCAGGATGTACCAGCCCGCCGCGCCGCTGCCGGCCGTGGTCAGCGCCAGCAAGGCGAGACCTGCCAGCAGCGTCGAGCGTCGGATGGTGTAGGTCTTGTGCGTGAGCAGGCCGGAGACCGGGAGGGCGGGGCCTGTCGATGCGGAGTGAGTCATTTACGCGGGACCGGAAAGTTACGCTGCCGATGCCTCACTAGACCTTGTTAAGGTTAATCTTTCGCAAATCCCCATCCGAGCCGGTCAAAGGGCCTTTGCCGCTGCGAGAACCTCGTCCGCGTGGCCGGCTACCTTCACCTTGCGCCAGACTCGCGCGATCCTGCCGTCGCGGTCGATCAGGAAGGTGGTGCGCTCCACACCCATGTAGCGGCGGCCATACATGCTCTTCTCGACCCAGATGCCATAGGCCTGCAGCGCGTTCAGTTCGGCGTCAGCGACGAGCGGAAAATCGAGCCCGTACTTGGCCTTGAACCTGTCGTGGCGCTTGACCGGATCGGGCGAAATCCCAACGATTTCGGTGTCCGCGGCGGCGAATTCCTGGCGAAGACCGTTGAAGGCGATGGCCTCCTGCGTGCAGCTCGGCGTGTCGTCCTTGGGGTAGGCGTAGAGCACCAGCTTGCGCCCCTTGAAGTCGGCCAGCGACAGCGTGCCGCCGCCATCGCGGCCGAGCGTAAAATCGGGAGCCGGATCACCTTCCTGCAAGCCTGCCTGCAAAGCCATTGATCTGCCTTCCTTTCGTCGCCTTCGCCGTTCATGGGCCAGCGCGGGTTCACAAGCGATGATAGAGTGCGGTCAGGCCGAGCCGAAACCGCGTCTTGCCGAATCGCCTGGCTCGGCTGCATCGACAGACCATGCGCCTCTAAAGGATGGCGCCAAGCAACGCAGCCCTAAGCCGTCGAACCCGAAGCGGATCATTTGCCCGAGAGGACGCATAAGGCTTTGCTGGACCAGGACGCGAACAAGCCGGACGCCGTTTCGGCATCGATCGCGATGCCGGCTGCGGCGGACTGCGACGTGGCCGAGGTGACGCGGCGCGCCAAGGCGGGCCTCGTCACCATCGCGGTCGCTGTCGTCGTTGCGGTGCTGACGCTGGCGGTCGCGGCCGCGATGCTGCTGGTCACCGGCATGGTGCCGCTCTCGGGGCTGGAGGGGCGCATCGCCGACGCGATCGAGGAACGTCTGGGCAAGGACTGGACAGTCGAGGCCGCCGCGGCCGAGCTCGGGCGCATCGACGGGCATTCACAGCTTCGCGTGCGGCAGGTTTCCTTCCGCCACAAGAGCGGCGCCGCCATCCGCGCGCCTGAAGCGATTCTCGGCTACGAGCCGATGGCGCTGCTGCGCGGCGAGATCAGGCTGACTTCGGTCGATCTGCGCGGCGTCAATGTCCGGCTGGGCGTCAACAAGGACGGCGCGCTGATCGTCAACGCCGATTCGGCTCCCGCCGAGACGCCGCCGCCCTCGACGCTGCCCGACGCTGCCCAGTGGAACGCCTTCACCGGCATCATGGCGGCGGTCTCGACGCTGGCCCAGGGCGACGGCCTGCTTGGCGCGCTGGAGACGGCGGGCATGAACGGCGCCCGTCTTTCGCTGATCGATCCCGACGGCCGGCAGAAGGCCGGATTCGAGGATGTCGAGATCCGCCTGGCCCGGACCGGCGAGCGTGGCACCCGCCTGACCGTGAAGGGCCGCACCGGCCAGCGCTGGAAGGAATTTGCCATCGACCTGTCGAGTGCGGCCGATGGCACGCAGCGCGCCGACATCGACATCATCCGGTTCGAGCCGGCGGAGGTGGTCGCACTCGCGCTGGGCACCGGCGGCCTTTCGATCGAGGGACTGCCGGTGCGCGGCAAGGCGAGCCTCAGCCAGTCGCCCGACGGCCGCAAGTCGATCGAGGCGCGGCTCGACGTGTTGCCCGGAACCATCCGCTTTCCCGACGGGCCCGTGCCGCCGATTGCCGTGGATGCCGCCCATATCGAGATTGCCAGCAGCGGCGACCTTTCGACCATCGAAGTGAGGTCCCTCGCACTCAATGCCGGGGCGACGCGCCTGAAAGGCACCGGCAGCCTGCGCGCCGATGCCGGCGCCTGGCGCACCAGCCTCGAGGCGAAGGGGCAGCTCGCAGGCGTCGATGCCGATCCTCCCGTCATGATCGATGCCCTCAAGGCCGAACTGCGGATCGACCCGCGCACCAGCGAGACCCTGATCGAATCGGTGTCCGTGCAGGGGCCGGCGATCCGGGCCGAGGGGCGGGGCCTGGTGCAGCAGGTCGGCACCTCGCCATTGCAGCGCTTCTCGATCACGGCGACCGACTCCGACCCGCGCGCGGCGCTGGCGCTGTGGCCGCGCTGGACCTCTCCGGACGTCCACGGCTCGCTCTCGCGCCAGTTCATCAGCGGCCGCCTCGCCTCGCTGCGCGTTGACATGGACCTGCCCGCCGAGGACCATGCCCGCCTGCTGCAGGGCGCGGGCATCCCCGATGGCGCCCTTACGGTGGTCGTCGATGCCTCGCAGGTGCGCTTCCTGCCCGGCCCCGGCCTGCCGCCCCTGATCGACGCCAGCGTCTCCGGCAGGACGACGGGGCGCACCGTCAAGCTTGCGATCAGCAAGGCAACGGCCGATCTCGGCAAGGGCAGGCAGCTTCAGCTCAGCGAAGGCACGTTCGACATCGCCGAGACCTGGGTGAAGCGCGCGCCCGCCCGCGCCGCCTTCCGCACGACCGGGTCGATGGAGGCGCTGACGGCGCTGTTCGCCTTTCCGGCGCTGAAGGAATTCTCACCGGGCGCGATCGATCCGGCGAGCCTGCGCGGCAGCAGCGACCTCAAAAGCATCGTCAATCTGACCCTGGTCGACGATCCGCAGCCGGGCGAGATCGTCGTCACCAGCACGGGCACGCTGACCGGCGTCGCCTCCGACACGCTGCTCGGCACCGAGAAGCTCGATGGCGGCAACCTGGCGGTCACGGCCGATCGCAACGGCATCCAGTTGCGCGGCGAGGCCCGCATCGGCGGCGACAAGGCCCAGGTCGAGGTTCGCCAGGATCCGCGCGGCAAGGGCGAGGCGAACCTGTCGCTGACGCTCGACAATGCGGCGCGCCAGAAGCGCGGGCTCGGACCCGAGGCCGGCATCAACGGCCCGGTCCAGGTGCGGGTGACGAAGGCGCTCGGCAAGGGCGCGGATCTGCCGCCGCGCGTCGAGAGCGACCTGACCAAGGCATCGCTCGACGGCGTGATACCGGGGATGAGCAAGCCGGCGGGGCGAGCGGCGAAGCTGACCTTCAATTACATTGCCGATTCCGACGGGCCCGATCTCGACGAGCTCGTTTTCGATTCCAATCCGGTCCTGATCCGCGGCAAGGTCGAGCTGAACCGGCAGAACGGCTTCGAAAGTGCCAGCCTGTCGCAGCTTCGGCTTTCGGCGGGCGACAACCTCAGGGTCGATGCCAGGCGCGACGGCAGCGTCACGAAGCTGGTCATTCGCGGCGCGGTTGCCGATGTCAGGCCCTTCATCCGGGATCTCCAGTCGGCGTCCGGCCCGTCCCCCGCCCGCGGCGACAAGCAGGCCGCGCGCGGCGGCGACATCGACGTCGACCTCGATGTGCCGATCCTCACGGGCTTCAACAGCGAGGCGATCACGAACGCCACGCTCAAGCTTTCCAAGCGAGCCGGCGACCTGCGCAGCATCGCCTTCCAGGGCCGCATCGGCCGGGCGGACGTCACCGCGAAACAGACGAGCGGGGCGGCGCCTCTGCTCGTCCAGTCGGAGAACGGCGGTGCCCTCCTGCGTTTCGTCGACCTCTACCGCCGGGCCCATGGCGGCGATCTCGTCCTCAATCTCGGCCCCGGCGAGACCCGCCAGAGCGGGGAGCTGCTGTTCCGCAACTTCGTGGTGCGCGACGAGCCGGCTTTGCGCCGCGTCGTCGGCGAGCAATCGGCCCAGGCGCTGTCGGGCGACCGCGCCGGCAGTACGCAGGCGCCTCCGGCCCCGATCAATGTCAGCGAGGTCGCCTTCATCAAGCTGCGGGCCGAGTTCACCCGCTCCGCCAGCCGCCTCGACATCTCGGACATGGTGATCTGGGGCCAGCAGGTCGGCTTCACCCTGCAGGGCAATGTCGATTATGGCCGCGACCGGGTCGATATCGGCGGCACCTTCGTGCCGGGCTACGCCTTCAACAACGCTTTCGCCCAGGTTCCGGTCGTCGGCGCATTGCTCGGCGGCGGCAGCCAGTATGGCGGGCTCTTTGCCGTCAATTTCCGGATCGCGGGCGCCGCGAGCGCGCCGACCATGTCGATCAACCCGCTCTCGGCCATCGCGCCGGGCATCCTGCGCCGCTTCGTCGATCCGCTCGGCGGCTCGCCGGCGCAGAGGCCGGCGCAGCCGGGCCAGCCGCCGACGCGTTGAGGCAGGCTATTCCGGCCGCAGCAGGACGTGCTTCTTCTTGCCGAAGGAGAGCTTGACCGCGCCTTGCGCCGTGAGGTCGGCACGGCCGAGCACGGCGCGCTCATCGCTCACCAGCATGTCGTTCACGCGCAGGCCACCGGCCTTGACCTGGCGGCGCGCCTCGCCGGTTGAAGGCACGAGGCCGGCCTTCACGAAGGCCGTGAGCACGCCGAGATTGGCCATGAATTCGTCGCGCGGCATGGCGATGCTCGGCAGGTCGGCGGCGAGCGAACCCTCCTCGAAGGTCTTGCGTGCGGTCTCGGACGCGGCCTCGGCCGCCGCGCGGCCGTGGAGCATCGCGGTGACCTCGGTCGCCAGCACCTTCTTGGCCTCGTTGATCTCGGCGCCGCCGAGCGCTGCCAGCCGCGCCACCTCATCCAGCGGCAGCTTGGTGAAGAGCTTGAGGAAGCGCCCGACATCGGCATCCTCGGTGTTGCGCCAGTACTGCCAGAACTCGAACACCGGCAGGAGCTTGGCATCGAGCCAGACGGCGCCGGAAGCGGTCTTGCCCATCTTGTTGCCCGAGGCGGTGGTCAGCAGCGGCGAGGTCAGCGCGTAGAGCTGCACGTCGGACATGCGATGGCCGAGATCGATGCCGTTGACGATGTTGCCCCACTGGTCGGAGCCGCCCATCTGCAGGATGCAGCCGGTGCGCTTGTTCAGTTCGACGAAGTCGTAGGCCTGCAGGATCATGTAGTTGAATTCGAGGAAGGACAGCGACTGCTCGCGGTCGAGCCGGGTCTTGACGCTGTCGAAGGACAGCATCCGGTTGACCGAGAAGTGCCGCCCGACATCGCGCAGGAACTCGAGGTAGTTCAGCCCGAGCAGCCAGTCGGCGTTGTTCATCATCGTCGCCGGCCCCGAGAAGTCGAGGTAGTTGGCGAAGACCGAGCGGATGCCGGCGAGGTTCTGCTCGATCGTTTCCTGCGTCAGGAGCTTGCGTGCCTCGTCCTTGAAGGACGGATCGCCGACCATGGTGGTGCCGCCGCCCATCAGCGCGATCGGCTTGTGGCCGGTCTCCTGCATCCAGTGCAGCATCATGATCTGCATGAGATGCCCGACATGCAGGCTCGTCGCGGTCGCGTCGTAGCCGATATAGGCGCTGATCGGCCCCTTCACGGCCGCTGCATCCAGCCCCTCCGGATCGGAGATCTGGTGGATGAAGCCGCGCTCGGAAAGGGTGCGCAGGAAGTCGGATTTGAAGGCGGTCATGATAACGCTCGGATCGTTTCTGGGGCTGTCAGCCGTGCCGTCATTCCGGCCGTAGCGAAGCGGAGCGCCGGAATCCATCGTAGAGTGCGTCGCCCTCCGATGGATCCAGGATCAGCGCCGCTTCGCGGCTTGTCCGGGATGACGCGGTTGCGGCAAGCGGCTCAGACCTGTTCCTGCTCGCTCTTGATGATCTCCGGCCCGACCATGCGGTCGAGATAGGCGCCGACCTGCTCCATCAGCACGTCGACCTTGCCGTCGAAGAAGTGGTTGGCGCCCTCGACGACGGTGTGCTCGATCTGGATGCCCTTCTGGGTCTTCACCTTCTCGATCACCGCCATCACCTCCTTGACCGGGGCGACGCGGTCCTCGGAGCCATGGACGAACAGGCCCGAGGACGGGCAGGGGGCGAGGAACGAGAAATCGTAGCGATTGGCCATCGCCGCGATCGACATGAAGCCCTCGATCTCCGGCCGGCGCATCAGGAGCTGCATGCCGATCCACGCGCCGAAGGAGACGCCGGTGATCCAGCAGCTCTTGGCCTCGGGATTGAGCGCCTGCATCCAGTCCAGCGCGGCCGCCGCATCCGACAATTCGCCCGCGCCATGGTCGAAATGGCCCTGGCTGCGGCCGACGCCACGGAAGTTGAAGCGCAGCGCCGAGAAGCCCCGGTTCACGAAGGTGTAGAACAGGTTGTAGACGATCTGGTTGTTCATCGTCCCGCCGAATTGCGGGTGCGGATGCAGGATGATCGCGAGCGGCGCGCCGCGCTTCTTGGCGGGCTGGTAGCGGCCCTCGATCCGGCCGGCCGGTCCGTTGAAAATCACCTCGGGCATCGTCTTGTCGCCTTTTGTTGGGTCGGGGCCGATGACGGTGGGTCAAAAGCGCGGCATGACGCCGCCAAATCACCCTGTCGCCCTTGACGGCCCCGCCGCTCGCGCCCTACATCAAGCGCTTAGAATGGTTCTAACGGCCCTGAACAAGACGGGAACAGACGTGCAGATCGCCGATTCGGCGATGCCGCTGCCCCGGCCAGGGCCGGTTCGGACGGGCGGCTATAGCACGGCGCAGGGGTGCGAATTCAAGCATTTCGTGTCGGGCGTCCTTCTTGAAGGCAGGCAGCCGTCCTTCTTGAAGCAGGATGAGGAGCAACTGGGATCGTGATCGCCTCGGCGCGCGCCTATCTCGACCATAACGCCACCACCCCAGTTCGCCCGGAAGTGGTGGAAGCGATGGCGCGCGCGCTCATGATGCCGGGCAATCCTTCTTCGGTTCATGCCGAGGGCAGGGCGGCCCGCGCCACGCTGGAGCGTGCGCGCGAGCAGGTCGCAGCCCTGGTCGGCGCCAAGGCCTCCAACGTCGTCTTCACCAGCGGCGGCACCGAAGCGAACGCCACGGTTCTCTCGCCGGGACTGATGGATTGCGACGGCGGCCGCGACTGCGTTCGCATACCGGCCTCGCTCCTGCTCCACGGTGCGACCGAACACCCTTGCGTGCGCGACGGCCATCGCTTCCCGGCCGCTGCGGCCGAGGCGGTTCCCGTCGATGGCGACGGACTGATCGACCTCGCCTGGCTTGCGGCCCGGCTGGAGCGCTTCGCGTCCGAGCATCCGGACGCTCGCGCGCTGGTTTCCCTGCATCTCGCCAATAACGAGACCGGCGTGATCCAGCCGATCGCTGCGGTAGCGACGATTACGCGGCGCTTTGGCGCGCTGCTGCACAGCGATGCGGTCCAGGCGGCCGGCAAGATCGCGATCGACATCGAGGCGCTGGGTGCCGACGTCGTCACGCTTTCAGCCCACAAGATCGGCGGCCCCAAGGGCATCGGCGCGATCGTGTTCCGCACCGGCGCGCTCGAACTCGCAGACAAGCCCTTGCGCGGCGGCGGGCAGGAGCGCGGCTGGCGGGCCGGCACCGAGAACCTGCCGGGCATCGTCGGCTTCGGCGCCGCGACCGCAATTGCCGGCGCAGCGCTTGCGGCCGAGGCCGAGCGTCTTGCCGCCCTGCGCGACCGGCTGGAGGACGGTCTACTGGCGTTGGCGCCCGACACCGAGATCTTCGGCCGCGCCGCGCCGCGCCTGCCCAATACCAGCAACTTCGCGACGCCCGGCCTCACGGCGGAGACGACGCTGATCAAGCTCGATCTGGCCGGCGTCGCGCTGTCCTCGGGCTCGGCCTGCTCGTCCGGCAAGGTCAAGCGCTCGCATGTGCTGACCGCCATGGGAGTAGACCCTGCCATGAGCGCGGGGGCCTTGCGGGCCTCGCTCGGATGGACCACCTCCGGGGCTGAGATCGACCAACTTCTTGCGGCCTATGCGAAAGCGCTGGCCGCCCATCCGGATCGGAGCGCGCGGGCTGCCGCCTGAACGCTTCCGCAAGATAAAGACTGAACCGGCGGGCCTTGAACCCGCACAGGAGAGTAGACATGGCAGCGGTCCAGGAGACCATCGATCAGGTCAAGTCGATCGACGTGACCGAGTACAAATACGGCTTCGTCACCGAGATCGAGGTCGACAAGCCCGCCAAGGGCCTGACCGAGGACACGGTGCGCTACATCTCGGCGCGCAAGAACGAGCCCGCATGGATGCTCGAATGGCGCCTCGACGCCTTCCGCCGCTGGAAGACCATGACCGAGCCGGTCTGGTCGCGCGTGAACTATCCGCCGATCGACTATCAGGAGCTGTATTATTACGCGGCGCCGAAGAAGGGCGCCTCACCCAAATCGCTCGACGAGGTCGATCCGGCGATCCTGGAGACCTACAAGAAGCTCGGCATCCCCCTGAGCGAGCAGGAGATCCTGGCCGGCGTCGCGCCTGAGAACCGCGTCGCGGTCGATGCGGTGTTCGACTCGGTCTCGGTCGTCACCACCTTCAAGAAGGAGCTGGCCCAGGCCGGCGTGATCTTCTGCTCGATCTCGGACGCGATCCAGGAACACCCCGAGCTGGTGAAGAAGTATCTCGCCACCGTCGTGCCGGTGACCGACAACTACTTCGCGACGCTGAACTGCGCCGTCTTCACCGACGGCTCCTTCGTCTACATCCCCAAGGGCGTGCGCTGCCCGATGGAGCTCTCGACCTATTTCCGTATCAACGAGCAGAACACCGGCCAGTTCGAGCGCACGCTGATCATCGCCGACGAGGGCTCCTATGTCAGCTATCTCGAAGGCTGCACTGCCCCGAAGCGCGACGAGAACCAGTTGCACGCCGCCGTGGTCGAGCTGATCGCGCTCGACGATGCCGAGATCAAGTACTCGACCGTGCAGAACTGGTATCCGGGCGATGCCGAGGGCAAGGGCGGCATCTACAACTTCGTCACCAAGCGCGGCGATTGCCGCGGCAAGAACTCCAAGATCTCCTGGACGCAGGTCGAAACGGGATCGGCGATCACCTGGAAATACCCGTCCTGCATCCTGCGCGGCGACGGCTCGCGCGGCGAGTTCTATTCGATCGCGGTCTCGAACGGCGCCCAGCAGGTCGATTCCGGCACCAAGATGATCCATCTCGGCAAGAACACGACCTCGAAGATCATCGCCAAGGGCATCGCGGCCGGAAAATCCGACTCGACCTATCGCGGCATGGTCTCGGCCCACCGCAAGGCGACCGGCGCGCGCAACTTCACCAACTGCGACTCGCTGCTGATCGGCGACCAGTGCGGCGCCCACACCATCCCCTATATCGAGGCCAAGACCGCGACCGCCGTCTTCGAGCACGAGGCCACGACCTCGAAGATCGGCGAGGACCAGATGTTCTACTGCCAGCAGCGCGGCCTCTCCGAAGAGGAGGCGGTGGCGCTGATCGTCAACGGCTTCGTCAAGGAGGTGCTGCAGCAACTCCCGATGGAGTTCGCCGTCGAGGCGCAGAAGCTGATCACCATTTCACTTGAAGGCTCCGTGGGCTGACGCCCGATCGTTTCCGAGATGCCCGGGTCAAGCCCGGGCATGACGCCGGGACCCAGCGCGTCATGGCCTGACCCGACCATCTCCTGCAGAATGGAACTCTGAAGATGCTCGAAATTCGCAACCTCGTCGTCAAGATCGCCGACGAAGACAAGCAGATCCTCAACGGCCTCGACCTGACCGTCAACGACGGCGAGGTCGCCGCCATCATGGGGCCGAACGGCTCCGGCAAATCGACGCTGAGCTATGTGATCGCCGGCAAGGAGGACTATGAAGTCCTCGACGGCGAGATCCTGCTCAATGGCGAGAACGTGCTGGAGATGGAGGCCGATGCCCGCGCCGCCGCCGGCATCTTCCTGGCCTTCCAGTACCCGCTGGAAATTCCCGGCGTCGCCACCATGACCTTCCTGAAGGCGGCGATGAACGCGCAGCGCAAGGCCCGTGGCGAGGACGAGCTGCTGACGCCGGACTTCATCAAGAAGGTCAACACGGCGGCCGATGCGCTCAGCATCGACAAGGCCATGCTGCGTCGGCCGCTCAATGTCGGCTTCTCCGGCGGCGAGAAGAAGCGCATGGAAATCCTTCAGATGGCGTTGCTTTCGCCCTCCATGTGCATCCTCGACGAGACCGATTCCGGCCTCGACATCGATGCCCTGCGCATCGTCGCCGAAGGCGTCAACGCGCTGCGCGACAAGAGCCGCGGCTTCCTGGTCATCACCCACTACCAGCGCCTGCTCGACCACATCATCCCCGACACCGTCCACGTCATGTCGCAGGGCCGGATCGTCAAGTCGGGCGGCAAGGAACTGGCTCTCGAACTCGAGAAGAGCGGCTACACCTCTTACGTGGAGGCGGCGTGATGTCCGTCGTCACTCCCCTCAAGACGGCGGCCGAGCAGGCGCTGAGCGCCCAGTTCGCCGGTGCCAAGGCCGAGCTGCCGGGCGCGCTGCCGGTGCGCAAGCTGCGCGAGGATGCCTTCGCCGGCTTCGAGGCGAAGGGCCTGCCGCATCGCCGGCTGGAGACCTGGCGCTATACCGACCTGCGCGCGCTGCTGCGCGAGGCCAGGCCGCTCGCCGACACCGCTTCGGTGACGGACGGCGTACGCGCGAGGCTTTCGTCGCTGCCGCTGGACGGCGTGCGTCTCGTGCTGGTCGACGGCGTCTTCGTTCCCGAGCTCTCGACGCTCGAAGGCCTGCCTGAGGGCCTCGCCGTCCACAGCCTGGCCGATGCGCTGGTCTCGGGCCGCGACGACATCGCCCGCGTCCTGTCCGGCCCCGGCGTCGCCGATGCCGACGCAGGGCTGATGCTCAACACCGCGCTGATGCGCGACGGCGTGTTCATCGAAATCGCAGCGGGCATCGAACTGGCTCAGCCCGTCGCCATCGTCTCGCTCGCCTCGGGTGAGGACGAGCGGGCGATTTTCCACCGCTCCGTCGTGCTGGCGGGCGAGGGCGTCAAGGCGACGGTCGTCGAGATCAGCGAAAGCGTCGGTTCCTCGGCCTCGCAGATCAACGGCGCCATCGTCTTCGAGACCGGCGACGAGAGCGACGTCCAGCATGTGCGCATGGTGACGCGTCATGCGCCCGAGACGGTGCAGGTCCAGAGCATGCTCGCCACCGTCGGTGCGCAGGCGAAGTTCGAATCCTTCGCGCTGGTCTGCAATGCCGGCACGCTGCGCCAGCAGCATTTCGTCCGCTATGCCGGCGAGCATACCGAAATCGGCCTGCGCGGCGTCAACCTGCTCGGCGGCTCGGAGCATTCCGACGTGACGCTGGTGATGGACCATGAGGTGCCGCATGGCACCAGCCGCGAACTCTTCAAGTCGATCATCGGCGGCGAGGGCACCGGCGTCTTCCAGGGCAAGGTCATCGTGCGCCAGCATGCCCAGAAGACCGATGGCAGCATGAAGAGCAACGCCCTGCTGCTAAACGACGGCGCAACCATGTTCAACAAGCCCGAGCTCGAGATCTTCGCCGACGACGTCGTCTGCGGCCATGGCGCGACGGTGGCGCAGATCGACGGCGAGCAGCTCTTCTACCTGATGGCGCGCGGCCTGCCGCGTCCGCAGGCCGAGGCGCTGGTGCTGCAGGCCTTTGCCGGCGAAGCGGTCGAATTTGTTCAGGACGAGGCGCTGCGCGACTTCGTCATGGCCGAGATCGAAGCCTGGCTCGGCGCGCGTGAAGCGTCCTCCGTGGTGAGTGCCGTCTGATGCCCTACGTCAATCTCCAGATCACCAAGGGCGCGACCCGCGAACAGAAGGCGGAGATCGTCAGGGATTTCACGCAGACGCTGGTGCGGGTGCTCGGCAAGAACCCGCAGAACACCCATATCGTGATCCAGGAGATCGAGCGCGAGGATTGGGGCCATGCCGGCGAACTCGTCGCCGACCGGCCCACTGCCTCGCCCGGAAAGGCCTGACCCATGAACGCGCTGGTGAAGCCCTACGACGTCGAGACGGTCCGGCGGGACTTCCCGATCCTCGCCCGCGAGGTCTATGGCAAGCCGCTGGTCTATCTCGACAACGCGGCCTCGGCCCAGAAGCCCGAAGTCGTCATCGCAGCGATGACGAAGCTGATGCGCGAGGACTACTCCAACGTCCATCGCGGCCTGCACTATCTCGCCAACGCCTCGACCGAAGCCTATGAGGCGGCACGCGAAAGCGCACGGCGCTTCCTCAACGCCGCCCATCTCGAAGAGATCATCTTCACGCGCTCCTCGACCGGCTCGCTGAACACGGTCGCCTCCTCGCTCGGCCGCCATCTCCAGCTGGGCGAGGGCGACGAGATCATCCTCTCGATCCTGGAGCACCACTCCAACATCGTGCCCTGGCACTATTGGCGCGAGCGCCATGGCGCCGTGATCAAATGGGCGCCGATCGACGAGGACGGCAACTTCCTCCTTGATGAATTCGAGAAGCTGATTACGCCCCGGACCAAGGTCGTGTCGCTGACGCATATGTCGAACGCGACCGGCACCATCGTGCCGATCACCGAGGTCGGCGCGATCTGCCGCTCCCACGGCATCCCGCTCGTCGTCGACGGCAGCCAGGGCGCGGTGCATCTGCCTGTCGACGTGCAAACGCTGGGTTGCGACTTCTACGCCTTCACCGGCCACAAGACCTATGGACCGACCGGCTCAGGCATCCTCTGGGGCCGCAAGGAATGGCTCGACAAGCTGCCGCCCTATGAAGGTGGCGGCGAGATGATCGTCACCGTCACGCAGGACGAGGTCACCTACAATGACCCGCCGCATCGTTTCGAATCCGGCACGCCGGCGATCATCGAGGCGGTCGGCCTGGGCGCCGCGCTCGACTACATGATGGCGCTGGGGCGCGAGAACATCGCAGCCCATGAGGCCCGTCTCGGCGCCTATGCCATGCAGCGCCTCGGCGAGATGAACTCGATCCGCATCTTCGGCAAGGCCAGGGACAAGGGCGCCATCTTCGCCTTCGAGATGAAGGGCGCCCACGCCCATGACGTTGCGACCGTGATCGACCGCGCCGGTGTCGCCGTCCGGGCCGGCACCCATTGCGCCATGCCGCTTTTGGCACGATATGGGGTGACATCGACCTGCCGGGCCTCGTTTGGCCTCTACAACACCCTGGAGGAGGTCGATAAGCTCGTCGAAGCCCTGCAAAAGGCCGAGAGCCTGTTCGCCTGAGTAGGATTGTGAAGCCATGACCGACATCACCGAAGAGCTGAAGCCGAACGCCCCGACCATGGGCGCCGGCGCCGGATTGCCCCCGGAGGAAATCGACCGGCTGACCGACGACATCGTCGCGGCGCTGAAGACGGTCTACGACCCCGAGATTCCCTCCGACATCTACGAGCTCGGCCTGATCTACCGCGTCGACATCGCCGACGACCGCCAGGTCACGATCGACATGACGCTGACGGCGCCGGGCTGCCCGGTCGCGGGCGAGATGCCGGGCTGGGTCGAGAATGCGGTCGGCACAGTGCCGGGCGTCGCCTCCGTGACCGTCAACATGACCTTCGACCCGCCCTGGGACCAGTCGCGCATGTCAGACGAGGCGAGGGTCGCGCTCGACATGTGGTGAGGCTGGACGGGCCTTCGGAGGCCCGCCATAATCCACCGCATGCGCTTCACGAAATGGGACTACGTCGCATTTCCCCTGCTCGCAGCTCTCGCGATCGGCGTGTTCTATGGCGCATTGCGTCTCGTCGGTTTCTTCGGCCTCGGCGTCCTTGGCCTCGTGATCGGTTTCATCGCCGTGCGGATGGATCTGGAGCGCGACGCGGCGAGCCATGATCCGCGCGTGCTGGAGGAGCAGTTCAAGGCGCGCGACCGGATGTCCCGCGCCGAGAAGGCCGACTTCCATGCAGGCCAACGGGCCCGGATGAAGCCGCTTTTCGTCGCGCAGGTCGTGGCGGCCGGGCTGGTGATCCTCGGCTTCGGCTTTCACTTCCTGCTCTGATGGTTGGTCGATATGGTTTTCGACGAAACGCGGCTTGAAATCGTCCGCCGCGCCTATGCGAAGCAGATGCTGGCGCTCGCGGGCGTCAGCGACAACCTCGCGCTCGAAGACGCCTTTGCCAGCGTTCGGCGCGAGCGCTTCATCGGCCCGCCGCCCTGGCGGATCGTCGGGCCGCGCGGATTGCGGGTCCTGCTGTCCGACGACCCCGTGCCGATCTATCAGGACGTCCTGATCGCGCTGTCTCCCGACCGAGGCGTCAACAACGGCAGCCCGATGCTGCATGCCATCTGGCTGAATGCGCTGGGCCCGCTGGAGGGCGCGCGCGTGGCGCATATCGGTGCCGGGACAGGCTATTACAGCGCAATCCTGTCTCGGCTTGTCGGCGAGCGCGGCCAAATCCTCGCCGTTGAATGCGATCGGGAGCTGGTCGAACGGGCCGAGCGTAACCTGTCCGAATTCGAGAACGTCGCCGTGATCGAAGGGGATGGCGCGACCCTGGCGCTGGGGCCGGTCGATGCGATCTACGTCAACTTCGCCGTTGGACGCCCTGCCGAGAACTGGATCGATGCGCTTGCACTGGGTGGTCGGCTGATCTTCCCACTTGGTGTCCCCGGGCGGCGGCGTGGAGCCTCCGGCGGACGGCATGCCGATGGCGCCGGCTTCCGGATCGAGCGCGGTGCGAGCGGCTTTGCCGCCGCCTGGCTCGGCGGCGCCTTTTTCGTCAGCGCCGTTGGAGCGCTCGCGCCCTCAGTGGAGGATTGCGAGCCGCTGCACGCCGCCTTCGAAAAGGGCGGCGTGGAATTCGTCCGCAGCCTGCGCTGGAAAGAGCCACCGTCGCCTGACCGCTCCTGGTTCATCGGCTCGGGATGGAGCCTGAGCTACGAGGAGCCGGGAAGCTGACGAGGGCCCGCGCCAGTCATCGACTCATGTGATCGATCGCATTCGGCACCTTTATTATCGCGCGACCGCAATCGATGGCATCAAGGCGGCCGGGCCGCGTCAGCGTGCGGCGGGGAGCATGCCATGCGCAAATACGCCTTCGAGACCGTCGACGTCTTCACGGAAGAGCGCTTCGGCGGCAACCAGCTCGCGGTCTTCACCGATGCGCGCGGCCTGAGCGATGCGGAGATGCAGTCGCTTGCCGCCGAGATGAACTACAGCGAGACGACCTTCGTACTGCCGCCGGATGATCCGGCGCATACGGCGCGGGTCCGGATCTTCACGCGCACGCATGAGATGCCCTTCGCCGGACATCCCAATGTCGGCACGGCCTTCGTGCTGGCCCGTCATGGCCGCGCCAGCAACGGCGTCCTGCGCTTCGAGGAGATCGCAGGCCTCGTCGAGATCAAGGTCGCGAGCGATGCCGCGGGCGATGTCACCGGCGCGACCATCGCTGCGCCGCAGGCGCTCTCGACGGGCGTCGAACTGCCGGCGGAGGCCATCGCGGCCTGTGCCGGGCTCGCGCCGTCCGACATCGTCGTGGCGAACCACAGGCCGGTCCGCGCCTCCGTCGGCGTCCATTTCGTGCTGGCCGAGGTCACGGCCGAGGCGCTTTCGCGTGCGACGCCGGACCTGACCCAGTTCCGCGCCGTGCGGGATGCCAATCCGGGCCTCGAGGGCCGCTTCTCGCTGTTCCTTTATGCACGCGACGGCGCACGGATCCGGGCGAGGATGTTCGCGCCGATCAGCAACACCTGGGAGGACCCCGCGACGGGCAGCGCCAGTGCGACGGTCGCCGCGCTGTTGTTGTCCCTCGACGGCGGCGACAGCGCCTCCTTCACGCTGACGCAGGGCGTCGAGATGGGGCGTCCCAGCCTCCTTCATCTGACGGCACGGCGCGGTGAGGATGGCATCCGCGCCACGGTCGGCGGCTTCTGCGTGCCGGTGTTCCGGGGCGAGGCGCTGCTGTAGGTTTTTGCCTGTGCTCTGAACCGCGCCGTCATCCTGGGCGACCGCAGGTCGTCCCGGGATCCATTGGAGGGCCCAACATCGCCCTATGATGGATCCCGGATCTGCGCGGCTTCGCCGCTTGTCCAGGATGACGGCGCGCTTGTTGCGCTGTGGCGGGGACTTCTAGCGGGTGGTGTTCAGCCCCAATTCCGCCCGCACCCGCTTCGTCAGCTTTGCCGCCACCAGCCGGTGGCTCTCGCGCAGATAGTCCTGCAGGGCCTCGTCCGGCATGGCCTCGTCCGTCAGGCGCTGGATCCAGCTCATGCCGCGCGAGGCGAGGTAGGGGGCCGGACGCAGGCCCGGCTGCTCCTTCAGGATGTCGAAGCTCGCCCAGGAGCATTTGAAGGTGACGGAGAGCGCCACGCCGTCATCCGTGCGGGCGATTGCGAAGACCTTGTCGCCGACCTTCCAGACATGGGCGCCGCCCCACTGCACGACCGTGTGCGTCGCGGGGAGGGTGGCGCAGAACGCATTGTAGCCTTCGAGGGTCACGGGTGCGCTTCAGTAGCTGTCGGCATCGATGCCGTGGGCGGCCGCAGCGGCCTTGATCTGCGACCAGGTCTCGTCGTCGAGCGGAATGCCGTTCGCAGCCCGTTCGAGCCGGACGGCGCGTTCCTTGTCGCCCGGTGCGAGCACCGGATTGGCGTCGTCCTGCGGGCGGGCGGCGCGGACGAAGGCGAGATAGCTCTCGGTCCGGGCCTTGCGGAGTTCGGCATCGGGCTCGAGCCGCGCCGGGTCGATCAGGACACCGAAGAGCGAGTTGATGATCCAGCTCTTCGCCGGTTTCTCGTCGATCCGGGCGGCCCCCATCAACCCGGCCGAGAGCAGTTCCGCGATCAAAGAGAGCCCGGCTCCCTTGTGGTCGCCGAAGGGCAGCAGCGCGCCCAGGGCCTCGTCGCCATTGAGGCCATGCTGGAAGACATGCCTGGGCTCGGTCGTCGGCCGGCCCTCACCGTCGATGATGTAGCCCGGCGGCACCGGCTCGCCCTTGTTCAGCGCGACGCGGGCCTTGCCATGCGCCATCCGGCTGGTGGCGAAATCGAGGATGATCGGGTCTCCGCCCGGCAGCGGAATGCCGATGGCATGCGGATTTGTGCCGAAGCGCGCCTCCTTCGCCGCATAGGGCGCGACGATCGGCGGGCGGCCCGCGACATTGACCCAGAACAGCGAGATCAGATCATGCTCCGCCGCGGCCTCGGCATAATGGCCGATGCGGCCGATATGGTGGGCATCCAGCAGGTTGAGGATGGCGACGCCGCCAGCCTTCGCCATGGCTGCCGCCTGCTCGACGGCATTGCGGGCCGCGGGCTGGCCGAGCGAAACGCCGGCATCGACGATCAGGAACGGCGCCGCATCGAGCCTCGCCTTCGGCTTCGAGCTTGGCGACAGGTTACCGTCCGCCAGCGACTGGAAATAGAGCGGCAGCATGCCGACGCCGTGGCTGTCATGGCCGCTGAGATTGGCCAGGACGAGGTGATCGGCGGTCTCGCGCGCCTCCTCCGGTGTCCAGCCAGCCTTGGTGATCATGTCCCGGACGAGGGCGCGGAGCGATTGCGGGCTGTGCGTGCGATAGGCCATGAGATATGTCGCCAGATGGTGGTGCCGGTTTGTGGGCTGCCACAGTGCATGAGCGGGCAGGGCATGCAACATGCGGCCTCGGGCGACCGCCTTGCGCGTGGGCATCTCGACGTTTTGCTCAGCAATCCTTATGTAGTGATCTGTAATCTTGCTTCATCGGGCCTTGAACCCGACTGGGGAGGGACGTGGAATGTTTTCGATACCCGGCCTGAAGGTCGTCTCGCTCACCGACGCGGCGGCTGCGCGCATCCGCGAGATCATGGCGCAATCGGCGGGCGCCGAGCCGGCCCTTGGCCTGCGCGTCGGCGTCAAGAAGGGCGGCTGCGCCGGGATGGAATACACCTTCGAGATCGCGCGCGAGACGGCCAGGGGCGACGAGGTCGTCACCGAGAAGGACGCGACGGTGATCGTCGATGCCAAGGCCGTGCTGTTCCTGCTCGGCACGGAACTCGATTTCAAGACCGACCGCTTCTCCTCGACCTTCGTGTTCAACAATCCGAACCAGGTCTCGGCCTGTGGCTGCGGTGAATCGGTCGAGATCAAGCCGCAGGCCCAAGGCGCCGTCGCTGCGCATTGAGGCGCGACGCCGCCGGCTTGGCGGTCACCGGCGTCAGGCGACGCGGCTCGTCGCCTCGATCACATCCTCGGTGACGGTGCGGTTGCGGCCGCCGCGCTTGGCCGCCATCAGAGCCTGGTCGGCACGATCGGTCAGGGACGCTGCCGTGTCGCCGCGAGCATAGCTCGCGACGCCCAGCGAGATCGTGATGCGGCCGAGGTTCTCATTGGTCGAGCGCTTGACCAGTTCGCGCGTCAGCAGCGCCTGGCGCACGGTTTCCGCACCAAACTTGCCCGCGATGAGGTCGGCATCGGGCAGGATGATCGCGAACTCCTCGCCGCCGAAGCGCGTGATGATCGCCTTGTCCTTGAACTTGTCCTTCATGGTGCGCGCGACGAGCCGCAGCACCTGATCGCCGGTGAGATGGCCATGGGCGTCGTTGAACTGCTTGAAGAAGTCGATATCGGCCATGACCAGCGCGAAGGGCTCGCGCCGCAGGGTCGCCTGGTCGATCGATTTCTGCAGCATCTCCTCGAAGTGCCGGCGATTGGCCAGGCCGGTCAGCGGGTCGGTCAGGGCCTCGGCGCGCGTCGACTCCAGCGCCTCGCGGAGGTTGCGGATCTCGTTGGAGCTGTCGCGCAACTGCGCCTCGAGCTTGGTCTTGCGCGTGACCTCCTCGCGCGTCGACATCACCAGCGCCTCGACCCATTCGCGCAGCTTGGCGCGGTCGGCGGGAGGCGGAACGTCCTCGGACATGGCGCAGAGACGGCCATGATAGCGCTCGCTCGAATCCAGCGCCTGGTCGACCAGCGTCATCAGCCCGTCGATCTCGCCCAGGACCTGAAGGCTGGTGCGCTCGGCATGGCGCGCCAGACGCTCGGTGCCGATGAAGCGGTCATAAAGACTGTCGATGTCTGCCGCGCCGACGGGACCGTCGCTGGCGGTGATGATGGCGTTCATCGCCATGCTGATCGCCGGCATCTCGCCGCTCAGATGGGCGTACCAGACCTCGAAGGCGCGGGGATAGCTGGGAGAGCCGTGCCGGCGCATGGCGGCGACCACACGCTCGGCGAGGTCGTCTGACGGGGAGGGAGGCGCCTGAAACTCGCTCATACGATCGATGGCCCGAACGTGAGCCGGCTCATAGCCTCTGGCCATGAGAGCTCCGATTGAAAATCGAAGCGGGACATCCTGTCCGTCACAACGGCGGCATGCGCCCGTCCGTGGCCGCGACATTCATCGCGTCCACGGGCTGACCCTAGGCAAGGCTGGTTAAAATGCGGTTGATGACCACAACTTATCCGACGCGCACGGGCCGAAGCAGGAAGGCCGGGACGTGATCGCCGAGGCCCTTGACCTTCGGGCCGTCGTCATCGTCGCGGCGGCGCGGCTCGGGTGCGCGCTCGGGGCGCGGCGAGCGTGGCTCGGCGGCGCGTTCCGGCTTGCTGGCGGGAGCCGTGGGTGCTGCTCCATCCGTGGCCGCGGCCTCGCCACGAATCTTGGTCCGGGTCGGTCCGTCCGATGCGGCGCGGCGGCGGCGCGGGGCGGCCTCTTCCTCCGTGGCCGGGCGCTCGACCCGGATCGGGCGCGGAGCACTCTCGGGCTCGGCGCGCGGGCCACGCTCGGGGCGGCCGCGACCGCGCTCGCCACCACGCCCGGAGCGGCGCTCGTCGCCGCGTCCGCCACGGCCACCGGAACGTTCCTCGCGAGGCGCGCCGGGGGGCAGGGCATCCAGGCCACGGCCCTCTTCCCAGGAGATGGCCTGGCCCATCAGCTTCTCGATCGCGGCGACGAGCTTCTCGTCATGCTTCGTCACGATGGTGAAGGATGCACCCTCGCGGCCGGCGCGGCCGGTGCGGCCGATGCGGTGGACATAGTCCTCGGCATGGGTCGGCACGTCGTAGTTGAAGACATGGCTGACGGCCGGGATGTCGAGGCCGCGCGCCGCCACGTCGCTGGCGACCAGGATCGGGTTCTCGCCGGTGCGGAAGGATTCCAGCGCGGCCATGCGGGCATACTGGTCCATGTCGCCATGCAGCGAGACAGCCGGAAAGCCGTGCTTCTGCAGCGATTTGTGCAGCGTCGCGACGTCGCGCTTGCGGTTGCAGAAGACGATCGCGTTCTGCAGGTCCTTGGCATCCTTGATCAGCTTGCGCAGCGTGTCGCGCTTCTCGAAATCCTGGCCGTTGGAAGCGATCAGGCGCTGCGTGATCGTCGTGGCGGCGGTCGCCGGACGCGAAACCTCGACGCGCACCGGGTTGTGCAGAAACTGCTCGCTGATCCGCGTGATCTCGGGCGGCATCGTCGCGGTGAAGAACAACGTCTGCCGCGTGAAAGGCACGAGCTTGCAGACCCGCTCGATGTCGGGGATGAAGCCCATGTCCAGCATGCGGTCTGCCTCGTCGATGACGAGCAGTTCGACGCCGGTCAGCAGCAGCTTGCCGCGCTCGACATGGTCGAGCAGGCGGCCGGGCGTGGCGATCAGCACATCGACGCCGCGGGTGATCTTGGCATCCTGGTCGCCGAAGGAGACGCCGCCAATCAGCAGCGCGACCGAAAGCTTCTGGTTGACGCCGTAGCGCGTGAAGTTCTCCTCGACCTGGGCGGCGAGCTCGCGCGTCGGCTCGAGGATCAGCGTGCGCGGCATCCGGGCCCGGGCGCGGCCGGTCTCCAGGATCGTCAGCATCGGCAGGGTGAAGGCGGCGGTCTTGCCCGTGCCGGTCTGGGCGATGCCCAGAACGTCGCGGCGGGCGAGCACATGCGGAATGGCCTGTGCCTGGATCGGGGTCGGGGTGTTGTAGCCTGCGGTCGTGACGGCTGTCAGAACCTTTTCACTCAGGCCGAGTTCGGCAAATGACATCGATGGTTGCGCTTCTTCAGGGTCGGTGACACGTGGCGGGATGACCTACTCAACCGCGACGGTGGCGCGACTTCTCTTTCCAGCGCGCCTTCGGACCCGTGTGCAATGCAGAAAAAGCACGGCAAAGTCAATAATCTAGCGTATCGAGGAGCCTGTCCGCACGATGACTGAACCGCTTGTCCTGATTCCGGGTTTGAGCTGCGACGCCAACCTCTATGCGCCGCAATGGCCGGCGCTGGCGCCGGGCCGCCCGATCCTGGTCGCCGAGCACGATCGAGACGAGAGCCTTGAAGCGATCGTGCGGCGGATTCTGGCGGTCGCGCCCGAGCGTTTTGCGCTCTGCGGGCTGTCGATGGGCGGCTATGCGGCGTTCGAGGTGATGCGTCAGGCGCCGCAGCGCGTGACGCGGCTCGCCCTGCTCGACACCAGCGCGAAACCCGCGACGGAGGAGACGAATACACCGCGCGAGCAGATGATCGCGCTGGCGCAGAAGGGCGCCTTCGACAACGTCACGACGCTGATCTGGCAGAAGCTGGTCGCGCCGTCACGGCTGTCCGACGAGCCGTTACGGCTGATGGTGCGCGCCATGGCCGACAATATCGGCGCCGAGGGCTTCGTGCGCCAGCAGCGCGCCATCATGGGGCGGCCGGATTCGCGCCCCGGCCTGGCTGCGATCGGCATTCCGACGCTAGTTCTGGTGGGAGACGAGGATCAGATCACGCCCCCAGCGGAGGCGCAGGAGATCGCCGGCGGGATCGGTGCGAATGCGCGGCTCGTGACGCTTCCCGGCTGCGGCCATCTGTCGACCGTGGAGCAGCCCGAGGCGGTCACGCGCGAATTGCTGGCCTGGCTGGCTTAACGCTCAGCGCGGGACGACGCAGGGGTCGAGCTTCGTCTCGTTGGCTGTCTTGCGGAGCGAGCCGGTCACCATCGGGTCGGTCGCTTTGCTCTTGGTTGCAGCCGCCGCCACTTCCGCCAGGCGTTCCCTGTCGAAATGGGCCGTCTGGGTCGAGACGAAATTGGCGGCGATCACCGAAAGGAACGCGATCGCCGCGCCCGCCTTGGCGATGTCGGCAACCATGGTGCCGCGTTCGTTTTTCCAGAACAGGTCGATGAGCCGCATCGGGCCCTCCCGCGTGAGAAGGGCGGCACAGCGCCCCAGCGCGATGACTCTGCGACACCAGCCGTAAAAAGATGGTTAGCGAAGCGTTGCCTCGTTCAGGCGGAAAGCCCTTCGAGCCGGGCCCGGTTCTCGCGGAACACCCTGCGCAACGCCGCAAGTACCGCGATCACCGCCAGCCTCTGGCGCGAGACCTCGTGCGTCACCAGGAAGATCTCATCGGCCGTCCTGTCCGGCGGCGGCTGCAGGCGCAGCAAGGCGTCGTCGGCATCGCCCATGAAGCAGGGCGCCATCGAGACCGTCCCCGAGGAGCGGATGCTCTCGTAGCGCGCGGCCGAATCGCCGACGCGCGCCGCGATCGGCCGGCCGGCGGCATAGGCCCGGATATGCTCGTCGATGCGCGAGGAAGTCTCGCGGCTGACGGAGATGACCGGCGCGGTCGCCGGGTCAATGTCGCGGCGGACATAGAGGGCCTGGACGAGCCGCCCGACCTTCTGGCCGAAATAGCCGGGCTCATCCGGGACCTTCGTCATCCGCAACGCAATGTCGGCGTCGCCACGCGCAAGGTCCAGCCGGTCGCGCGTGGAGATGATGACGATCTCGACGCCGCCCGCATCGGCCGAGATCGCGGCGGCATATTTGGTCAGGAACAGGCTGATCGACGTCGTCGCCGTGATCCTGACCGGCGCGTCGGCGGCCGTTCGCGCCGACTTCGCCCGGCTGGCGAAACGTTCGGCCGCCGCGGCCACCCTGCCGGCTTCCTGCGCGAGCTCGGCGCCGGTCGCCGTCAGCGCGAGGCGGTTGGCGCCGCGCCGGAACAGCAACACGCCGAGTTCGCGTTCGAAGCCCTTGAGTCGGCGCGCGATCGTCGCCTCGCTCAGGCCGAGCCGCACCGCTGCCAGGGCCAGCGACCCGCTTTCGGCGATGGCGTGGAAGATGCCGATATCGTCCCAGCCCGGCGCTGCCAGATCGCCGTCGCGTCGAGATGGAGCGGGAGCAGGCTGCCCCATGCGATCAGCGGCCAGGACTGGAAAGGATTGCCGGGGGAAGCGTTGCGGTCATGCTGGCCGATGTCAGGAAAGCGGGCAGGGCGGTGGTGCGGTTCGTTCGACATGAACCGACCATGCCGGCGCTCATGGCCCATGGCAGCCCGGCATGATTGTCGCCCAACCCCGCAAGGATGACGGGGTCGCCGCTCACAGGTCGATCAGCTCGCCGGCGAAGGCGGCCCGCTCCTGGATGAACAGGAAGCGCGCTTCCGGCTTGTTGCCCATCAGCCGCTCGACCACGTCGGAAGCCTCGTCGCGCGCCTCATGGTCGACCATGACCTTGAGCAGGATGCGCTTGGCCGGGTCCATCGTCGTTTCCTTGAGCTGGGCCGGCATCATTTCGCCCAGGCCCTTGAACCGGCTGATCTCCGGCTTCTTGCCCTTGAACACGGATGCGATCAGCTCGTCCTTGTGGAGATCGTTGCGCGCATAGACCGATTTGCCGCCATGCTGGAGTCGATAGAGCGGCGGCACGGCGAGATAGAGATGGCCCTTCTCGATCAGCCGCGGCATCTGGCGCCAGAAGAAGGTCACCAGCAGCGAGGCGATATGGGCGCCGTCGACATCGGCGTCGGTCATCACGATGACCTTCTCGTAGCGCAGATCGTCCTCGCGGAACTGGTTACCGATGCCGCAGCCCAGCGCCAGAATCAGGTCGGCGAGCTGCTGATTGGCATTGAGCTTCTCGCGGGTCGCATTGGCGACGTTGAGGATCTTGCCACGTAAGGGAAGAATGGCCTGTGTGGTGCGGTTGCGCGCCTGCTTGGCCGAGCCGCCGGCGGAATCGCCCTCGACGATGAAAAGCTCGGAGCCTGCGGCGCCGGCCGAGCTGCAATCCGCGAGCTTTCCGGGCAGCCGCAGCTTGCGCGTCGCGGTCTTGCGCGAAACCTCCTTTTCGAGGCGGCGGCGCAGGCGCTCCTCGGCGCGGTCGACCGACCAGTCGAGCAGGCGCAGCGCCTGCTGCGGCGCCGCCGCGAGCCAATGGTCGAAGGCGTCGCGCACCGCGTTCTCGACGATGCGGGAGGCTTCCAGCGTCGCCAGCTTGTCCTTGGTCTGGCCCTGGAATTCCGGCTCGCGGATGAAGACCGAGAGCATCGCGGCGCAGGTCGCCATCACGTCGTCGGAGGTCACCTGCGCCATGCGCTTGGACTGGCCGATGCGCTCGGCATGATCGCGCAGGCCGCGCAGCAGGGCGATTCTCAGTCCCGCTTCATGAGTGCCGCCCTCCGGCGTGGGAATCGTGTTGCAATAGGATGAGGAGAAGCCGTCCTCGCCGGTCGCGAGCCAGGCGATCGCCCATTCCAGCGAGCCGTGACTGCCGTCCTTGGTGATCTTGCCGGAGAAGATCGGCTCGGCGACGAGATCCTTGCCCTCGATCTCGCGGCCGAGATAGTCGCGCAAGCCCCCGGGGAAGCGGAACACGGCCTCCGGCGCGACGTCGCCCTCGGGCTTCAGCAGCGACGGCGCGCAGCGCCAGCGGATTTCGACGCCGCCGAAGAGATAGGCCTTCGAGCGCGCCATCCGGAACAGGCGGGCGGGCACGAAATGCGCGCCTTCGCCAAAGATCTGCGCATCGGGATGGAAGCGCACGCGGGTACCGCGCCGGTTGGCCACGGGGCCGACCGTCTCCAGCGGCCCCTGCGGCAGGCCGCGCGAGAAGACCTGGCGATAAAGCGTCTTGCCCCGGGCGACCTCGACCTCGAGCCGGTCGGAGAGCGCGTTGACGACGGAGACGCCGACGCCATGCAGGCCGCCCGAGGTCTCATAGGCCTTCGAGTCGAATTTGCCGCCGGCATGCAGCGTCGTCATGATGACTTCGAGCGCCGATTTTCCGGGGAATTTCGGATGCGGATCGACCGGGATGCCGCGGCCGTTGTCGGTCACGGCGATCGAGCCGTCCTCCAGCACCTCGACATCGATGAAGCTGGCATGGCCGGCCACCGCCTCGTCCATGGCGTTGTCGATCACCTCCGCGAAGAGATGGTGCAAGGCGCGCTCGTCGGTGCCGCCGATATACATGCCGGGCCGGCGCCGCACCGGCTCCAGCCCTTCGAGCACCTCGATCGCCGAGGCGTCGTAGCCGGTCTCCGACAGGGTTCCGTTGCGCGGCGGCGTTGGTGCTGCGGGCTGGGGCTGCCGCCCGCTCACACCCTCGGTGCGGGGCGAAAGCCCGCTCGCGGGCGCATCCGATCGCGACGGCGCCGGCTTTGGCGCGGCGGCCCGGGGCATGGGCGCTGCCGGCCGCTCCGGTTCCCCGCCAAAAAGATCGCCGTTCTCCGCCATCGTGTCCGCAGGCCCCCTGATTCGCGACTGTAGACTCTAGCCCAGATACGACTTTGCCGCGCTGCGGCACTTCCTACAGCCAAGGGCGCGCCGAGGGAACGTCTTCTGTCGTCACAGGGTCACGCGAATGCGCAAACTCGCGGCGATGGAACCGATCCGTTCAGAGCGCATTAACCCTACGGGCCAGAGAATGGCTACGACGATCGAAGGGCTGGGCGGCGCACCGCCACCTGCTATGATGGCCAAAAATGGGGGAGGGTATCGTGGCGTCTGGTGCGTTGATACCGAGGGGAAGAGTGGCCGGACTGGAACGGGCCGCGCGCCTTGCCGGCGAGGCCTTCGGGCATGAGGAGCCCGCCCCCCTGAACCGCCTGGGTCTGGCTGCAACAGCCCCGTCGCGCTGGCTTGTCTGGCTCTCGGCCGGCCTCGCTGCGATCGTCGGGTTGCTGGTGCTGAGCACTCGCTGATCGCCAACCTGTCGGTCGGTGGCAGCTCAGGCTTTGGCCTGCATCTTCGCGATGACCGCGAGCAGGGCGTCGGCGCTGCGTCCCCACGAAAACCGCTTCGCATTCTCGTGGCCGTCCGCGATCAGCCGCTCGCGTAAAGCAGGTTCGCCCAGCACGCTCCGCATCGCCTGCACCAGCGTCTGCGGCTGCATCGGGTCGAAATAGAGGGCGGCCTCGCCACAGGCCTCGCGCACCGGCGGGATCTCCGAGGCCAGGACCGGACAGCTCTGCGACATCGCCTCGAGCGGAGGGATACCGAAGCCCTCGTAGAGGCTCGGGAAGACGAAGGCGGTGGCGCGCCGCTCCAGCGCCGCGATCTCCGCATCGCTGAGGCGACCGGCGAAGACGAGATGCTCGCCCGTGCCGTAGTCGTCGCCCTTGAAGACGCGGGAATGGATGCCGCCGACGATCACCAGCTTCTGGCCGGGCGCGGCCAGCGCCTCGAAGGCTCGGATCGCGAAGGCGATGTTCTTGTTGGGCTTGAGCGTGCCGACCAGCAGGAAATAGTCGCCGCCTGCCAGCTTCAGCCGGTCCAGGATGGTTTCGTCCGGCACGAGGCCGGCGAAATGGTCGGTCGCATTGTAGACGACCGAAATCCCCTCCGGATCGACCCGGAAGATCTCGCCGAGCTCCCTCCGGGAAAAATGCGACACGGTCGCAATCGTCGCCATGCGCGTCAGGACGAACCCCAGCAGGCCATGGAACAGCCGATACGAGCGGCTGAACGAGCCCGGATGCCGAAAGATCGTCGCATCATGGATCACGGTGAGCTGGTCGCGTTTCAGCAGCGGGCCGCTGCCGCCGAAGCCGAGGAGCAGATTGCCACGGCTGCGCCAGGCGAGCGCGGTCTGCTCCCAGAGATGGCCGGTCCCGCCGCCGAGGCGCTCCAGCCGGATCGCCCGCAGGTCGAGATCGACCTTGGCGTCATCAGGCACGATCAATCGCCAATCCGCGCCGCGCAGAGCGTCGGGCACCACGCCGGCGCCGACTTTGCGATCCAGCGCCTGCGTCAGCTCGCGGGCGAAACGCTGCACCCCGGTGAGGGGCTGGGCCAGGAAGCGGCCATTGATGCTGATCGTCTTCAAGAGCCGGTGTCCTCAGGCGCAGGGTGTGCCCCTGACAGTCCGGCGCATTATGCTGTCGCGTCGTAAAGACCGCGTTTCCGACACCGGCTGTCGCCACTGGCCCGCCGAAAAAGCGACCGGCCGCGCACAAAAAAACCGGGGCGTCGCCGCCCCGGCTTTTGAGTTAGACCGCGCAAGACCGCGGTCGGGAGGAAACTCGCGGCCGAGCCAATCGGCTCGGCCGAAACCCTCAGTAGGAGTAGTACATCGCGAACTCGACCGGGTGCGGCGTCATCTCGAAGCGCGCCACATCCTGCATCTTGAGCTCGATGTAGCTCTCGATGAAGTCGTCGTTGAAGACGCCGCCGGCCTTGAGATAGGCGTTGTCCTTCTTGAGCGACTCCAGCGCCTCGCGCAGCGAACCGCAGACCGTCGGGATCTTCTTCAGCTCGCGCGGCGGCAGGTCGTAGAGGTCCTTGTCCATCGCCGGGCCCGGATCGATCTTGTTGATGATGCCGTCGAGGCCGGCCATCAGCATGGCGGCGAAGGCGAGATAGGGGTTCGCCATCGGATCGGGGAAGCGAACCTCGACGCGCTTGGCCTTCGGCGAGGTCGTCCACGGAATACGGCAGGAGGCCGAGCGGTTGCGCGCCGAATAGGCGAGCAGCACCGGAGCCTCATAGCCCGGGACGAGGCGCTTGTAGGAGTTCGTCGACGGGTTGGTGAAGGCGTTCAGGGACTTGGCGTGCTTGATGATGCCGCCGATGTACCACAGGCACTCCTGCGACAGGTCGGCATACTTGTTGCCGGCCATGGTCGGCTTGCCGCCCTTCCAGATCGACTGGTGGACGTGCATGCCCGAGCCGTTGTCGCCATAGATCGGCTTCGGCATGAACGTCGCGGTCTTGCCGTAGCTCTGGGCGACGTTGTGGATGCAGTACTTGTAGACCTGCATCGTGTCGGCCATCAGCGTCAGCGTGTCGAACTTCAGGCCGAGCTCGTGCTGGGCGGAAGCGACCTCGTGGTGGTGCTTCTCGACCTTGGCGCCCATGGCGGCCATGGCAGCCAGCATTTCGCCGCGCATGTCCTGCGCCGAATCCTGCGGCGGGACGGGGAAGTAGCCGCCCTTGGTGGCGATGCGGTGGCCGAGATTGCCGCCCTCATATTCGGTCATGCCGTTGGTCGGCAGCTCGACATTGTCGAGCTTGAAGCCCGTATTGTACGGGTCGGCGGCGATCTTGACGTCGTCGAAGACGAAGAACTCGGCCTCGGGGCCGACATAGATCGTGTCGCCGATGCCGGTCGACTTGAGATAGGCCTCGGCCTTCTTGGCGATGCCGCGCGGATCGCGGCCATAGGGCTCGCCGGTGGCCGGCTCGAGCACGTCGCAGGTGATGACCATCGTCGCCGCCGAGAAGAACGGATCCATCACGGCCGTCGTCGGGTCGGGCATCAGCAGCATGTCGGACTCGTTGATCGCCTTCCAGCCGGCGATCGAGGAGCCGTCGAACATCGTGCCTTCGGCGAAGATGTCCTCGTCGATCATCGTGATGTCGAACGTCACATGCTGCCACTTGCCGCGCGGGTCGGTGAAGCGGAAGTCCACATACTTGACGTCGTTGTCCTTGATCGCCTTCAGGACATCCTTGGCGTTCTTCATCTCAGCATTCCTCTTAAGGTCGTTTCTCAAACTCACACGATCCGCGGGGTCGTCAGACCGCCGGGACGCCGAACACTCGGGTCGGGATGAGCCCTCAGATCGCGTCCGCGCCGGTTTCTCCGGTACGGATGCGGATCGCCCCCTCCACCGTCGATACAAAAATCTTGCCATCGCCGATGCGCCCGGTCTGGGCGGCCTTCATGATCGCCTCGATGGCGCTGTCGACCATCTCGTCGGCGAGCACGATCTCGATTTTCACCTTCGGCAGGAAGTCGACGACGTATTCGGCGCCGCGATAGAGTTCGGTGTGGCCCTTCTGCCGCCCGAAGCCCTTGGCCTCCAGAACGGTGATGCCCTGCAGGCCGACCTCCTGAAGCGCTTCCTTCACCTCGTCCAGCTTGAACGGCTTGATGATCGCTTCGATCTTCTTCATGCGCCGACCGGCCTCCTCTACGCGCCAATGCGATCCCGGAGAAACACCCGGAATATCTGGATCTGCCGGCCCGCTCGCCTGCCGCGGCACGGCAAAAAACATCCTTAGACTGCTCATAGCATCGGCGCATGCCTCCCGCTATGCGGCAGCGCGGTAGCGGACGCCCGATGATAGGGCAGAAAACAGATCATAAAATAGCCAAAAGCCTAAATAATAATCATTTCCTGTCTCCGTGGGCCAGGCTTGCTCCGGCAGGCGGGCTCTCCGATGATGCCTTCATGCAAGCACCTGCCTCGACGGAATTCGCCCTGCTCGACGTTGCCGGCATGGCGGCGGCTGATCAAGTCGCGATCGCGGCGGGAACACCGGGTCGCGTCCTGATGGAGCGCGCCGGTCAGGCCGTGGCGGACGCCGCCGACAGGCGCACGCCCGCCGATGCCCGCATCCTCGTGCTGTGCGGCCCCGGCAACAATGGTGGCGACGGTTTCGTTGCTGCTCGCTTGCTCCGCGAGCGTGGCCGCCACGTCACCCTGGCCCTGGCGGGCGAGCGATCGCGGCTGGCCGGCGACGCTGCTCTCATGGCGCAGCTCTGGACCGGCCCCGTCGAGCCGATCGCCGGCCTGCGGCCACGCGACCATGACCTGATCGTCGACGCCTTGTTCGGCGCCGGATTGAGTCGGCCGCTGGAGGGTGAGGTCGCGGCCCTCGTCGCTGCCGTCAATGCATCCGGGCGCCCGGTCATAGCGGTCGATGTGCCCAGCGGGCTCTCCGGCGACACCGGACGCAGCGGCAGCGAGGTCGTCAGGGCGAGCGAGACCGTCACCTTCTTTCGCCTGAAGCCCGGACACCTGCTCCAGCCGGGGCGCTCGCTCTGCGGCACGGTGACGCTCGCCGACATCGGCATTCCCGCGGACCTCGTCTTCACTGCGGAGCGGCCTGCCGCGACCTTCCGCAATGCGCCGGGACTGTGGCGCCGGAACTGGCCGTCCCATGCCGTCGAGACCCATAAATACCGGCGCGGCGCCGTTCTCGTCGTCGCCGGCGGTCTGGCCGGCGTCGGGGCACCGCGCCTCGGTGCGCGCGCCGCGCTGCGTATCGGAGCGGGGCTGGCGACCATCGCCTGTCGTCCCGAAGCTCTGTCCGCCCATGCCGCGCGCGGCCCTGATGCCTTGATGCAGCGCGCGGTGGCGGGTGTCGAAGACCTCGCCGATCTTCTGGGCGAGCCGAGATTATCCGCCGTGCTGATCGGCCCGGCCCTGGGGCTCGACCTGGGCGCACGCGAGGCCATGCAGGCCGTGCTGCGCGCGCCTGTCCCGGCTGTCCTCGATGCCGATGCTCTGACCCTTGTGGCGCGGGCGAGCGGCATGCGGCAACTCATCGAGGGGCGTGGCGCGGCTTGCGTGCTGACTCCGCATGAGGGCGAATTCACGCGTCTGTTCGGTGACGTGCCGGAGATCGCCGGGGCCGCTTCGAAGCTCGATAGGGCTCGCCTCGCCGCGGCCCGTTCGGGGGCGATCGTTGTCCTCAAAGGCGCCGATACGGTGATCGCATCGCCAAATGGTCTCGCCGCTGTCAACACCACCGGCTCGGCAGCCCTGGCGACCGCCGGCTCAGGCGACGTTCTCGGCGGATTGATCGCAGGCCTTCTGGGCCAGGGCATGCCCGCCTTCGAGGCGGCCTGCGCCGCCGTCTGGCTGCACGGGCGCGCCGGGGAGGAGCTTGGTTTCGGGCTGATCGCAGACGATCTGCCGGAGGCAGCGATGCGGCTGGTGAACGAGGGGGCGCTCGACGATGCGCCATCTGACTGAACGAAAATACGGCCCGCCTTCCGGAGAAGACGGGCCGTTACGCGACTCAGAAACTCAACTCACCGAAAACTCAACTCACGATCATCGTGCGGTCAGCTTCCAGCGTAGGTCACGGCCGGAGCGCTGGTGAGCTGCTCCTTGGTCATCGTGATCTTGCCATGGTCCGGATACATCGCCGGAGCCTTCGGTGCAGCCGCCGGAGCTGTCGCCATCGAGCCGCCCGAGGCACTGCTGCCACCCGAGGGAGCCGGGGCAGGGGCGGCGCTCGCCATCGGCTGGTCGCTCCAGCTCACCTGCTCGAACGGGATCGCGACATCCTTCGAGCCGATGCCGAGGAAGCCGCCGACGCCGACCGTGACCATTTCGATCTTGCCGGTCTTGTCGAACAGAACCTCGGTGATGTCGCCGACCTTCTTGTTGTCAGGGCCGTAGACGTCGACGCCGATCAGCTTGGTGGCGCGCCACTTGCCCTGGCCGGCCAGATTGTTTTCGGGAACCTTGGTTGTCTCCGTCGCCGGAGCCGGGGTCGCCGCAGGGGCGGCCGGTGTCGCAGGAGCGCTCGGTGTCGGAGCGCTGGTCTGCGCGATGGCCGTCGCGGTCAGAAGCGCAAAGCCAAGAGATGTCGCTGCAATATGACGTTTGAACATGTTGTCCTCCTTCAGTATCCGCCTCACAGCGGCTTGAAGGTGAAACGTTCCGGTCATGCTTTTGTTTCAGCTATGGCATTATAAAGTGCCTCAGCGTAACAATAGTGGCGATGTTCGCGGACACGGAGGACGGATGCCGGCCCTTGACCAGCATGCAGACACCCGCAGCCGACGCAACAACGTCGCTGTCGCCACTGCCTAACGCTGGGAACGCGCATCGATCCAACACGTTCCTTGTCAAGCCGAGACACTGGCATGCCTTGGCTGTCGGTGAATGTGAGGAGAGGCCCGATGCCCGGAACCACCGTGACGATCCATCTCGGCGAGGCGGAGCTGACGGCGCTCGACCGCCATATTCACGACCGAAGGTCAGGACTGACGCGCGAGCAGATGCTGTCGGAGATCGTCGGGGCCTGGGCGGCTAGGCAACCAGGAACTCTCCATCCCCCGGTCGATGAGGGCATGCGGCCCGAAGAACTCAACGCCAGCAACGATATGTAAGGGCCGGATCGAGTGGCGGGCCAAGCGCCCCGCCACTCGATCCGGCCCTTCAATCCTGCGCTTCGTCGAGCCTGAGCTCGAATGCCAGCATCGCCTCTGCCAGAGCCGCGAGCTCCCGCTCCTTGTCGGCGCTCTCTGCGGCGGCGTTCAGCTCTTCGATCCGACGCTGGGCGCGCTCGTAGTCTTCATCGGTGTGGATGACGATCGGCTCTTTCACGGTCGGTCCTTCCAGCCTGTGGCATCGTCGTGCTTGCGGTCCCATTGCTGGACCGCTTCGATGAGGGCATCGCGCTCGCGTTCCTCATCCTCGCCCCGCGTCGCACTGTCGAGAGCGGCGATCTTTTGCGTCGCGAGTTCGTAGTCCTCGATCGTCTCGATCCTGATGCGCGCCCGGTCGTTCTCGCCCGCATGCGCGCCATGCTCCATCGTGGTCCGCATCGCCATCCTCCGCATATCGGCATCGATCCGCAACAGGACTACCCGCAGGCCCTCGTTCGGTTCCGTGTCCGGGCGCAGGTTTAAGTCCCGGCGGGTCTTTAAATCTTCCTCAAGATTTGCCTGCGTGATTCGTCGGTCGTTGCCTGAGGTCGAAGGACGGCCTGGCCGTGGAGCGCGCTGCCATGATCAGATCGATCGTCACGCTGGCGCTCGCCGTCTCCGGCATCGCCGTGTCCTTCCCGTCGCAGGCGTTCTGGCAACGCTCGCAGGTCTCGCACTGCGCCGATGCGACGACGCCGGCCGAGCTTGTCCGCCATCGCTGCGATGAGCTTCGCGCCTATGCCGATCCCGGCTGGCCCGCGCTCGGCGTCGGCGAGGCCGGCTATCGGGTCTACCGCTACCGGTCGCAGGGCCCCGGCCTCGCACCGGGGAGCCGCCCGCCCGTGCGCCGGCTCGGCTGAGAGGCGCGCTTGTGCCGGCCGCAGGCCGCTTGGGCGAGAAAATGTCGGCTAGAAAGCGCCCGGTTTCTGGAAGGCCGTGGTGAGCGGGGAGGGGATCGAACCCTCGACCACATGATTAAAAGTCACGTGCTCTACCACTGAGCTACCCGCCCTCACTGGGGCGCTGACATAAGGAGGCGCCGCGCGCCGGTCAACCGCGGCGAAGGCCTGCCCCCAGGAAAGCGTCGGAGGAAGCGTCGGGCGCCCCGTGCGGCCGTCGATCGTTAACCTGCGATAAACCAAGCCGACGTAGCCTGCGGCCATGGTCATCCGCCGTGGCGTCAGATCCGTCCTCATCGCGCTCGCGCTCTACCTCGTGTCGGGCGCGGCCGTGAGCTATTTCATGTTCCATGCCCAGCATGGCGCGCGCGGCCTCGAGGCACGCGACACCCTGCAGGGCTCGCTGCGCGAGATGGAGACCGAGCTTGCCGGCCTGACCGCCGAGCGCAAGGTCTGGGAGCAGCGCCTGGCGCTCGTGCGCGACGAGGCGGTCGATCGCGATGTGCTGGAGGAGCGCGCGCGTGACAGCCTCGGCCGCGTCCATCGCAACGACGTCATCCTGATGGGGCGCTGAGCCCTGCCGGAAACGCCGGCAAATAGTCTCATGCGTATCGATTAACTGGAATTCAGTTACTTTCGAAAAAGCCATTCATTGCAGCAGCTTGGCTCATGCTGCAATGCGAGATAGCTGCCTCGCCAAGGGTTTTGCGATCCTCTACAACCAAGGTCGAATGTTCCTTGGAGGACCGCCGATGGCCGTTGCCGCGCGCAAGACGAAAGCTCCCGCCCAAGCCAAAGCCGCCACAAAGCCGGCGAAGACGCGTCCCGGAAAGTCCGGCAGCGAGAAGACGGCGGGGCCTGCGCCCAGCAACATTCCGGTCTTCAGCAGGGACGAAGATCTCCACGCCTATCGCGAGATGCTGCTGATCCGCCGCTTCGAGGAGAAGGCCGGCCAGATGTACGGCATGGGCCTGATCGGCGGCTTCTGCCATCTCTATATCGGCCAGGAAGCCGTCGTCGTCGGCATGCAGATGGCCTCCAAGGATGGCGACCAGGTCATCACCGGCTATCGCGACCACGGCCACATGCTGGCCTGCGGCATGGAATCGCGCGGCGTGATGGCGGAGCTGACCGGCCGGCAGGGCGGCTATTCCCGCGGCAAGGGCGGCTCCATGCACATGTTCTCCCGCGAGAAGAACTTCTATGGCGGCCACGGCATCGTCGGCGCGCAGGTCTCGCTCGGCACCGGTCTCGGCTTCGCCAACTGGTACCGTGAGGACGGCCGCGTCTCGCTCGCCTATTTCGGCGACGGCGCCGCCAATCAGGGCCAGGTCTATGAGAGCTTCAACATGGCCCAGCTCTGGAAGCTGCCGGTCGTGTTCGTGATCGAGAACAACCGCTACGCCATGGGCACCTCGGTCAACCGCGCTTCGGCGCAGACCGACTTCTCCCGTCGCGGCCTCTCCTTCGGCATCCCCGGCGAGCAGGTCGACGGCATGGACGTTCGCGCCGTGCGCGACGCCGCCAACCGGGCCATCGAGCACGCGCGCACCGGCAAGGGCCCTTATATCCTCGAGATGCAGACCTATCGCTATCGCGGCCACTCGATGTCGGACCCCGCGAAGTACCGCTCGAAGGACGAGGTCCAGCGCATGCGCGAAGAGCACGATCCGATCGAGCAGGTGAGGGGCCGCCTCACCCGCGAGTTCAAGGTCGGCGAGGACGAACTCAAGGCGATCGACGCCAAGGTGCGCGAGATCGTCAACGACGCGGCCGAGTTCGCGACGCATGATCCCGAGCCGGATGTCTCCGAGCTCTTCACCGACATCCTGCTGGAGCCGGCGCGCGCCTGAGGGCGCGCCCATCCTGCCGGCCTTCCCTTTCCCGCGTTTCAGATCCCGGGTGCGTTCATGCCGATCGACATTCTCATGCCTGCCCTTTCGCCGACCATGGAGCAGGGCAAGCTCTCCAAATGGCTGAAGGCCGAGGGCGACACCGTCAAGGCCGGCGACATCATCGCCGAGATCGAGACCGACAAGGCCACAATGGAGGTCGAGGCGGTCGATGAGGGCATCCTCGCCAAGATCCTGATCGCCGACGGCACCGAGAACGTCGCCGTCAACACGCGCATTGGCGTGATCGCGGAAGAGGGCGAGGATATCGATGCCGCCGGCAAGCCGGTTGGCGAGGAAGAGGCCACGCCGGCACCCGCCGCCAAGGCCGAGAAGCCCGCCGACTCCGCACCCGCCGTCTCGGCTCCCGCGAGCGTTCCCGCCCAGGCGAAGTCCTACGACGCTTCCGCCGAATTCCCGGCCGGCACCGAGGTCGTCAGCATGACGGTGCGCGAGGCGCTGCGCGACGCCATGGCCGAGGAGATGCGCCGCGACGGCGATGTCTTCGTCATGGGCGAGGAGGTCGCGGAGTATCAGGGCGCCTACAAGGTCACCCAGGGGCTGCTGCAGGAATTCGGCGCCAAGCGCGTCATCGATACCCCGATCACCGAGCATGGCTTTGCCGGCATCGGCGTCGGCGCGGCGCTGACGGGCCTCAAGCCCATCGTCGAGTTCATGACCTTCAACTTCGCCATGCAGGCGATCGACCAGATCATCAACTCCGCCGCCAAGACGCTCTACATGTCCGGCGGCCAGATGGGTTGCCCGATCGTCTTCCGCGGGCCCAACGGCGCGGCCGCCCGCGTCGGCGCCCAGCACAGCCACGACTATTCGGCCTGGTATTCCAATGTGCCGGGCCTCAAGGTCGTGGTGCCCTACAGCGCATCGGACGCCAAGGGCCTGCTCAAGAGCGCGATCCGCGATCCCAACCCGATCATCTTCCTCGAGAACGAGATTCTCTACGGCCGTTCCTTCGATGTGCCCAAGGGCGACGATGTCCTGGTGCCGATCGGCAAGGCCAAGGTCGTGCGGCCGGGCACCGACGTCACCATCGTCTCCTTCGGCATCGGCATGACCTATGCGCTCGGCGCCGCCGAGGCGCTGGCCAAGGAGGGCATCGAGGCCGAGGTCATCGACCTCCGCACGATCCGTCCGATGGATATCGAGACGGTGGTCGCCTCCGTGCAGAAGACCAATCGCTGCGTCGCGGTCGAGGAAGGCTTCCCGCAGTCCGGCGTCACCGCCGAGATCGGCATGAAGATCATGGAAGCCGCGTTCGACTATCTCGACGCGCCGGTCGCCCGCGTCACCGGCAAGGACGTGCCGATGCCCTATGCCGCGAACCTGGAAAAGCTGGCGCTGCCGAATGTCGGCGAGGTCGTCGCGGCGGCGAAGGCCGTCTGCTACAGGGCCTGACGCCATGGCAGCGCTCACGATCGAAGCCATGTTCGCTTCGGTTGGCCTGGCTGCGGTCGGGGCATCGAGCGCTACCGCTTATTTCCGGCCGAAGGCGCGTCTTGCGCATCGGCCGCTGACGCCGGCGCATCTGGCAAGGGCGCGCCTGCATTTGCACCGGATCGACCTGACCGCCTTCGTCCTGGCCGGCAGCGGCGTCCTGACACTGGTGCCCGAGACGATGCAGGCCTTCGCGCCCGAACTGATGCGGGGCACGACGCTGGCCGGATCGGCGCTCGAGCACCTCGATTATTTCGCGTTCATCTTCGTTTCCCTGAGCTTCGGCATGGGCCTAGCCCGCCGCATGCTGCTCATTGCATTGGAAAAAGCGAGCCTACAGCCATGCCCGTGAACATCCTGATGCCCGCGCTCTCCCCCACCATGGAGAAGGGCAACCTCGCCAAATGGCTGAAGAAGGAAGGCGACGCCATCAAGTCGGGCGACATCATCGCCGAGATCGAGACCGACAAGGCGACGATGGAGGTGGAAGCCGTCGACGAGGGCATCCTCGCCAAGATCCTGGTCCCGGACGGAACGGCCGATGTCGCCGTCAACGAGATCATCGGCGTGATCGCGGCCGAGGGCGAGGATGCCAAGAGCGTCTCCGCCCCGGCCAAGGCTGATGCACCCAAGACTGAGGCGCCCAAGGCCGAACCGGCGAAGAGCGAAGCTGCCAAAACGGAAGCTCCCAAGGCCGAGGCTGCAGCGAAGCCCGCGGCAGCTCCCGCCAAGGCCGCCGAGTCTGCGCCTGCTGCCGCATCCGGCGAGCGGCCCTTCGCCTCGCCGCTGGCGCGTCGCCTCGCCAAGGAATCTGGCCTTGACCTTTCGAAGGTTCAGGGTTCCGGACCCCATGGCCGCATCGTCGAGAAGGACATCGAGGCCGCGAAGGCCGGCGGTGGCGCCAAGGCTGCGCCTGCTTCCGCCCCGGCGGCGGCTCCCGCGCCCAAGCCCGCTGGCGCCCCGCTCGCCGCGGGCATGTCGGACGAGACGATCAAGAAGCTGTTCGCGCCCGATTCCTATGAGGAAATCCCGCATGACGGCATGCGCAAGACGATCGCCCGCCGCCTGCTCGAATCCAAGCAGACCATCCCGCATTTCTACCTGACGATCGATTGCGAGCTGGACGCGCTGCTGAAGCTCCGCGCCGAGCTCAATGCCGCCGCGCCCGAGAAGGATGGCAAGCCGGCTTACAAGCTCTCGGTCAACGACATGGTGATCAAGGCGATGGCGCTGTCGCTGCGCGCGGTGCCGGACGCCAATGTGAGCTGGACCGAGAACACCATGCTCAAGCACAAGCATGCCGATGTCGGCGTCGCCGTCTCGATCCCCGGCGGCCTGATCACCCCGGTGATCCGCGACGCCTGCCACAAGTCGCTGAGCCAGATCTCCAACGAGATGAAGGACCTCGCGGCCCGCGCCAAGAACCGCAAGCTCAAGCCCGAGGAATATCAGGGCGGCACCACGGCGGTCTCCAATCTCGGCATGTTCGGCGTCAAGGACTTCGCGGCCATCGTGAACCCGCCGCATGCGACGATCCTGGCGGTCGGCGCCGGCGAGCAGCGCGCCGTCGTTAAAAAGGGCGAGCTGGCCATCGCGACGATCATGTCGGTGACGCTCTCGACCGACCACCGCGCGGTGGACGGCGCGCTCGGCGCCGAGCTGATGCAGGCCTTCAAGGGCTATATCGAGAAGCCGATGGCGATGCTGGTTTGAGGGGAGCCTGACAATGGCTGACTACGACATCATCATCATCGGCTCCGGCCCCGGCGGCTATGTCGCCGCGATCCGGGCCGCCCAGCTCGGCTTCAGGACCGCGATCGTCGAGCGCGAGCACCTTGCCGGCATCTGCTCGAACTGGGGCTGCATCCCGACCAAGGCGCTGCTGCGCTCGGCCGAGATCCTGCACTACGGCCAGCACGCCAAGGATTACGGCCTGGTGCTCGAAGGCACGTTCAAGGCGGATCTCGCGGCCATCGTCCAGCGCTCGCGCGGCATCGCGGCGCGGATGAACAACGGCGTCCAGTTCCTGATGAAGAAGAACAAGGTCGATGTGATCTGGGGCGAGGCGACGCTGACCAAGCCCGGTAGCATCTCGGTCAAGCCGACGAAGAAGCCGGCAATGCAGCCGCAGGTGCCGCCGCCGAAGAACGTCAAGGGCGAGGGCAGCTACACCGCCGACCACATCATCGTCGCGACCGGCGCACGACCGCGCGCCCTGCCGGGGCTTGAGCCGGACGGCAAGCTGATCTGGACCTATTTCGAGGCGATGACGCCGCCCAAGATGCCGAAGTCGCTGCTGGTGATGGGCTCGGGCGCCATTGGCATCGAGTTCGCGTCCTTCTACCGGACGATGGGCGTCGAGGTCACGGTCGTCGAGGTGCTGCCCCAGGTCGTGCCGGTCGAGGACGCCGAGATCGGCGCCTTCGCCCGCAAGGCTTTCGAGAAGCAGGGCATGAAGATCCTGACCGGCGCCAAGGTCACCAAGGTCGAGAAGGCGGCGGATTCGATCACCGCCCATATCGAGGACGAGAAGGGCGCCAAACAGACGATCACGGCGGATCGCATGATCTCGGCGGTCGGCGTCGTCGCCAATGTCGAGAATATCGGGCTCGAGGCGCTCGGGGTGAAGACCGATCGCGGCTTCATTGCGATCGACGATCTCTGCCGCACCAGCGTCAAGGGTATTTATGCGATCGGCGACGTCGCCGGGCCGCCGATGCTTGCTCACAAGGCCGAGCATGAGGCCGTGATCTGCGTCGAGGCGATCAAGGGGCTGCACCCGCACCCGATGGACAAGAACATGATCCCGGGCTGCACCTATTGCCACCCGCAGATCGCCAGCGTCGGCCTGACCGAAGCCAAGGCGAAGGCTGCGGGCCATGAGCTGAAGGTCGGCCGCTTCCCCTTCGTCGCCAACGGCAAGGCGGTGGCGCTTGGCGAGGACTCCGGCCTGGTCAAGACCATCTTCGACGCCAAGACCGGCAAGCTGCTCGGCGCCCATATGGTTGGCGCCGAAGTCACCGAGCTGATCCAGGGCTTCGTCGTGGCGATGAACCTCGAAACGACCGAGGAAGAGCTGATGCACACGATCTTCCCGCATCCGACCCTGTCGGAGACGATGAAGGAAAGCGTGCTCGACGCCTATGGCAAGGTGCTGAACGCTTGAGGCTCGGAGGGATCGTCATGCTCGGGCTTGCCCCGAGCATCTCGGAAACCAGTGCCTTCTGATCTTGAGATGCTCGGGTCGAAGCTGCGCTTCGCCCGAGAATGACGTGGCCAAGGCGAGACTGGCCCTCGATTTCCGCTGGTCCCGGTTACATATCAACCCCATGCCCCCTCGCACCCGCAAGCCGCGCGACGCCGACCGCGTCGTTCCCGATGACAAGGTCGAGATCCTTTCACCCGGCCGGGGCCTCGTGCTCGACTGGCGCGTGATCGCGCCGACCGTCGCGCTCGGCACGGTGGCCGGCTTCGTCGCCAGCCTCATCGTCGGCGGAGGCGGGCTGCTGCGCCATGCCGTCGTCGGCGTGCTCGGCATGCTCGTAGGGCAGGGGCTGGTCAGGCTGACCGGTTGGCGGGTGAGCACGGGAAACCGCCTGCTCGACGAGGGAGCGATGGCGGTCATCGGCGCGATCCTCGTCGTGCTGCTCGCGCGCTTCATCGCCTGACGCGGTGCGTCCTCGTCAGTTCAAATCGATGCGGATCCCGGCTCCGATAAAGTTCGAGCCGGACTTTTGCGGCGCGATCAGGCCGAAGACGCCCGAGCGATGATGTAGCCGGGCGACGAAGGAGACGCCCGGCATGGAGGCGTGCGCGAACTCGGCCTCAAGGGCGAGGTAGTTCAGCAGGCGCGTCGGACGCACGTCGATCGCGCCTTCGAAGCGTGGTCGCTCGGAGGCATAGGAGAGCCCCTCGCCAATGCCGAAATTCACGCTCAGGCCGCCAGCCAGCGGGATCTGGCCGGTCCGGAACATCAGCGCCAGCGTGCCCTCCCAATGGCTCTGGCCACCGAAGTGCCGCAAGACCTGACCCTCGATTTCGAGGCGGTTGCCGTGAAAGGCGACGTCGCTTAAGGGCATCGGGATGGTGAAGGACGGCACGATCACCCGTGAAAGACCCACGCCGGCAAAGTTCGTGTCGGAGAACCGCAAGCCGCCGGTCGCAACCCGCTCCGGCACCTCCAGCAGGTCGGCGTTGATCCAACGGCTGAGATAGCCGGTCGCATGCCAGCGGCGTTCGCTCGTCTGGGCGGCGGCGGGCTCGCCCATGAGGGCGGCGGCAAGGAGCAATGGACGCAAAGCAGACCGATGCGCCGCGCGCGGCGGCGCAGCCTGGCTTGTCATGCGCGGACATGGTCCGTGGGAAAGCATCATGCGGCCATCCCTATCCCTGCTGTCGAAAGGGAACCGTCAAACGGCTCGCCAGTCAACCGGTCAGCGGCACGAGCAGATCCGCCCCTCGCTCGCGGCGACCCAACGTGGCAACCTGTGGAACCGGGTCGCGGTCGGCTCGTTGGTGATAGCGCGCATCCGCGCGGGCTTCGGGGGATATCGAGATGGAAAGCTTTGCCGCCACCATGGCCCAGCCGGGCTATGGCTTCTTCGCGACGATCCTGATCGGCATGCTCGCCGGCTGGATCGCAGAGCGCCTGACCTCGTCCGACCACGGCCTCTTCACCAACATGCTGGTCGGCGTGGCCGGCTCCTTCCTCGGCAGCCGGGTCGCCGAACTCATGGACATCCAGATCTTCGGCTTCTGGCGCACGCTCGCCGCTGCCGTTGCCGGCGCGGTCATCGTGATCGTGATCTGGAACGCGGCACGCGGTCGCAATTGACGGCTCGGCATGCCCGGGCGGCGTGAGGCGGGACGGCCCGAGGTTGCCCTGCGGCGCCGGGGCGATTAGCTAGAGGGCGGGCGGCGGCCCGCCGGCCGCCGCGATGGATTTGTCCCGATGGCTCTTGTCCTCGACCTGCTCAATCGCGATCCGCGGCCCAATATCGGCAACCCGAAGGCTGAAGCCTCCGGCGTGCCGGCGGAACTGCGTCATCCGGAGAAGCAGAAGCGGCCCGAAAACCCGATCCTGCGCAAGCCGGACTGGATCAGGGTCAAGGCGCCAGGCTCGCCGAAATGGGCCGAGACCCAGAAGATCGTCAAGGAGAACAAGCTCGTCACGGTCTGCGAGGAGGCCGGCTGCCCCAATATCGGCGAGTGCTGGGAGAAGAAGCACGCCACCTTCATGATCATGGGCGACACCTGCACGCGGGCCTGCGCCTTCTGCAACGTCAAGACCGGCGTGCCGCAGCCGCTCGACGTCCTGGAGCCGGCGAAGGTCGCGCAGGCCGTCGCCAAGCTCGGCCTGGAGCATGTCGTCATCACCTCGGTCGATCGCGACGACCTGAAGGATGGCGGCGCCGAGCATTTCGCCCAGGTCATCCGGGCCATCCGCAAGGCCTCTCCGGCGACGACCATCGAAATCCTGACGCCCGATTTCCTGCGCAAGCCCGGCGCGCTCGAGGTCGTGGTCGCGGCAAAGCCCGACGTCTTCAACCACAATCTCGAGACGGTGCCGGGCAAGTATCTGACCGTGCGTCCGGGCGCGCGCTATTTCCACTCGCTGCGGCTGCTGCAGCGGGTCAAGGAACTCGACCCGACGATCTTCACCAAATCCGGCATCATGGTCGGCCTGGGCGAGGAGCGGAACGAGATCCTGCAGTTGATGGACGATTTGCGCTCGGCCGACGTCGACTTCATCACCATCGGCCAATATCTCGCGCCGTCGCGCAAGCACCATGCGGTGATCCGCTTCGTCACGCCCGAGGAGTTCAAGGGCTTCGAGGCCATCGCCTATGTAAAGGGCTTCCTGATGGTGTCCTCGACGCCGCTGACGCGCTCCTCGCACCATGCCGGTGAGGATTTCGCGCGGCTGCGTGCGGCGCGCGCCGCCAGGAACGGCTGAGGCGACGGCGCCCGCCATGCCGATGTTCAACAACACCCGCCGGGTGAAGCACACGCCCGAGCAGATGTTCGCGCTCGTCGCGGATGTCGAGAAATACCCGCAGTTCCTGCCGCTCTGCGAGGGGCTGACAGTGCGCCGCCGGATGCCACGCGAGGGCGGCGGCGAGGTGTTGCTGGCCGATATGAGCGTCGGCTACAAGGCGATCAGCGAGACCTTCACCAGCCGGGTGACGCTGGACCCGGCGAACCTCAAGATCCTCGTCGAATATGTCGATGGTCCGTTCCGCTATCTGGAAAACCGCTGGACCTTCAAGCCGAACGGCACCGGCTGCGAGATCGACTTCTTCATCTCCTATGAATTCGCCAGCCGCATGCTCGGTCTCCTGATGGGGGCGATGTTCGATAAGGCCTTCCGCAAATTCGCCGAGGCCTTCGAGCGCCGGGCCGACATCGTCTATCGCGGTGACGCTGCGAAAGCCTCGGTGACGGCGCCTTAAACAGTTGATGCCAATGTTCCCACGAACGCCTGGGGACATCGCATGGACGCGCCGACGACAAACGTAGAAGCTCGCTTCGAGGCCCGCCGCCTGGCGACGACCCTGCCGCTCTATGCCGGCACGATCTTCCTGTCCGCCTTCCTGCTCTTCGGCATCCAGCCGATGTTCGCCAAGATGGTGCTGCCGCGGCTCGGCGGCTCGCCGGGCGTCTGGTCCGTCGCCATGGTGTTCTTCCAGGCCATGCTGCTGGCGGGATATGGCTACGCCCACTGGCTGGTCAGCCGCTGCACATTGCGCCGCGCCGCTCTGATCCATATCGCGCTGATGGGGCTGGTGCTCCTGACGGCGCTGCCGATAGGCATCGCATCCGGTTACGAGCGTCCGCCGCAGGAAGGTGAGATGCTTTGGCTGGTGATGCTGTTCGCGGCATCCGTCGGCCTGCCGTTTTTCGCGGTTTCCGCCAATGGCCCCTTGCTCCAGGCCTGGTTCGCGCGCACCGGCCACCCCCATGCCAGTGACCCGTATTTCCTCTACGCCGCGTCGAATATCGGCAGCTTCCTCGCGCTGATCGCCTATCCCTTCCTGGTCGAGCCCTTCCTGACGCTCTCCGTGCAAGCGGTGACCTGGACCTGGGGCTTCGGCCTGCTGCTCGCCGGTATCGCGGCCTGCGCCGGGCTCGGCCTCGGTCGCTCCGCCGAGGCGTCCGTGCGTGTGCAGGCAGCCCTTGTGCAGACGGCCATTCCGGCACGGCAGAAGCTGACCTGGGTCGGGCTCGCCTTCGTGCCGTCGGGGCTCCTCGTCGCGGTGACGGCCCATATTTCTACCGATGTCGCTTCGGTTCCGTTGCTGTGGGTGGTGCCGCTCGCGCTCTTCCTCCTGACCTTCGTCATCGTGTTCCAGCGCAAGCCGCTGCTGCGGCATGGCTGGATGCTGAATGCCCAACTCCTGCTCGTCGCCGCTCTGCTGCTGCGAACCGTGCTGCAGCCCGAGTTCGGCTGGGGCATCGAGCTTGGGCTGCATCTGGGCCTGTTCTTCACCACGGCGATGGTGGCGCATGGGGAACTCGCCCGCCGCCGCCCGGATGCCGCGAACCTGACGCAGTTTTATCTCTGGATGTCGGTTGGCGGCGTCCTCGGCGGCCTGTTTTGCGGCCTGATCGCGCCGGCGATCTTCAACTCGGTCGTCGAATATCCGCTGCTGATCATCGCAGGCGTGCTGTGCCGGCCCGGTTTCATGGCAATCCGCCTGCCGCGCCTCGTGCAGGTCGGGCTCGCCGGCACCCTGGTCGTCGGCTTCGCCGCGCTGATCGTCAAGGAACAGCAGCGCACCGATTCGATCCGTTCCTTCTTCGGCGTCAACAAGATCACCGACAGCGCGGACGGCCGCTTCCGGCGTCTCGTTCATGGCAGTACGGTCCACGGCGCCCAAAGGCTGCGCAATGACGACGGGACCGAGGTGACCGGCAAGCCGGAGCCCCTGACCTATTACTTTACCGGCGGCGCGATTGCCGATGGCATCGACGCGGTGCGCCAGGCGCGCGGCGGCGGGCTCGGAGCCGTCGCCGCGATCGGCGTCGGAACCGGCTCGCTGGCCTGCCAGATACGGGCTGGAGAGGGCTGGACGTTCTACGAAATCGATCCGCAGGTTGTCCGCATGGCCACCGATCCGACCCGCTTCGGCTTCTTCGGCGCCTGCGCCCCCACCGCCCGCTTCGTTCTCGGTGATGCGCGTTTGACCTTGGCCGATGCGGCCGAAGGTTCGCTCGACCTGATCGTGGTCGATGCATTCTCTTCGGATGCGATCCCGATTCATCTGATGACCACCGAGGCGATCGGTGTCTATCTCGCCAAGCTGAAGCCCAATGGCGCGGTGCTCTTTCATATTTCCAACCGGAACATGGAACTCGGCCCGGTCGTGACGGCCACGGCTCATGCCAAGGGGCTGAACACCTGGCTTCGCCAATCGCCTCAAACGCCGGAATTGCTGGCGCAGATGAAATACACGCCCTATGTCGCCATGGTCGCGCGGCGGGAGGGGGATGTTCGTCTTCCGGCAGAGCAAGGATGGGTCCGGCAGGACGCCCCCGGCACGGCCCGCGCCTGGCGCGACGACTATGCCGATGTGATCGGCGCGATCTGGCGCAAGCTCGCGAACTGAGGCGTCAGGTCAGCCGGCCAGTGCCGCCTCGCGCAGCAGGTCAAGCGCCTCGAGGACGCTGAGCCGGCGGACCTCGTCACGCCCCACGGCGTTGAAGCGCCTTTCGCGATGCAGGGTCACGCCTGTGGCGGCACAGGCGAAATGGACCAGCCCGACCGGCTTTGCCTCGCTGCCGCCATCCGGGCCGGCCACGCCCGTGATCGAAACGGTGAGCTTTGCGCCGAGCCTGGCATGCCCGCCCTCCGCCATGGCGCGGGCCACTTGCTCGCTGACGGCGCCGTGGCGCTCGATCAAAGCGGCTGGCACGCCGGCCAATGCCGTCTTCGCCTCGTTGGAATAGGTGACGAGGCCGCCGAGCACCATGCTGGACGAGCCCGGGATCGCCGTCAGAGCGCCGGCGACGAGCCCGCCCGTGCAGGACTCGACCGTCGCGACGGTGATGCCGCGCTCCCGGTTGATGTTCAGCAGTTCTGCCGCAAGCGAGCGGATGTCGAGATCGAACATGGCAGCTACTCCTGTTCCGGCAGCCGGATGGTTGCGGTGGCGAGCGCCGCCAGCCCTTCCTTGCGTCCAGTGAAGCCCATCCGCTCGGAGGTGGTCGCCTTGATCGCGACCTGGCCGATCCGGATTCCGGCAGCGGCCGCGATGGTCTCCCGGATCTCCTCGCGATGCGGCCCGACCTTGGGTGCCTCGCAGATGATCGTCAGGTCGAGGAAGTCGATCCGCCCGCCGCGCTGACGGACGCGGTCGGCGGCGAAACTCAGGAAGCGATGCGAGGCCGCTCCCTTCCATTGCGGATCGCTCGGCGGGAAATGCGTGCCGATATCGCCCTCGGCCAGGGCACCAAGCAGCGCATCGGTCAGGGCATGCAAAGCGACATCGCCATCGGAGTGCGCCAGCACGCCGCGCTCATGCGCGATACGGATGCCCCCCAGCCAGACATGATCGCCATCGGTGAAGGCATGAACATCGTAGCCGGTGCCGACGCGCACGACGAGCGGCGGCCCGCCGGCAGCGCCCGCCCGGACGAAGTCTTCGGGATGGGTCAGCTTCACGTTGGCGGCCTCTCCCGGAAAGGTGGCGACGGCATGTCCGGCCCATTCCATCAGCGCGGCGTCATCCGTGAAACCGTCACGGCCGGCGGCAAGGGCTGCCCGATGCGCGGCGAGAAGAGCGCCGAACCGGAAAGCCTGGGGTGTCTGCACGCTGACGAGCCGGTCGCGCGGCGGAGTCTCGGCAATGCGGCCGGTCTCGTCGACCCGCTTGATGGTGTCGGTCACCGGCAGGGCCGGGATCGCAGCCAGGCCCTGGGTTGCGATCGCCTTTATCGCATTGCCGATCAAGGCAGCCGAGACGAAGGGCCGGGCGGCATCATGCACCAGCACGTCCCCGTCGAAACCTGTTTCCGCCAGGGCCTCGAGACCGAGCCGGACCGAATCCTGGCGCGTCTGCCCGCCTGGCGTCGGTGGCGCCAGCCGGTCATCGAGGATCCCGGCAATTGCGTCGGCATAGCGCGCCTCGTCGCCTGCGCCGATCACGACTGCGATCCGCTCGATCGCCGTCTGCGCCAAAAACGGCGCCAGCGCGTGACCAAGAACCGGTCGGCCATCGAGAAGGCGGTACTGCTTGGGCGCGTCGCCTCCGGCGCGAAGTCCGCGGCCGGCCGCGACGACGAGGGCGGCGACGGGCAAGGCGCTGTCATGTGGTTCGGCGGGCACGGCTATTGGTCCTGAATGAGGTTCGGTGATAGTCGCCAGCGTCGGGTTCGCCAAGCCGAAAGGGTGCGACAAGGGTGCGGCGAGGGTGCGGCGATGACGCACCGCAATATCCGCAAAGGGGCTCTTGCGCTCATGCAGCAATGTCCAATAAATATGCACAATGCAGATTGCCTCAAATGCGGGCTCTGACGTGAGTATGTCGCCTCTCACGGGGCTCGCTTCAGGCGCCTTCCTGGCGCCCATGTCAGGCGTGACCGACATCGTCATGCGCCGCATCGCGGTGCGCCATGGCGCCGGCATCGTCGTCTCGGAGATGGTCGCCTCGGACGAGTTCGTTCGAGGCAGCGAGGAAGCGCGGCTCCGGGCGGAGGGTACGGGCGTGACGCCGCATGTCGTGCAGCTCGCCGGCTGCGATCCGCACTGGCTGGGCGAGGCCGCGCGCCTGGCCGAGGCCAATGGCGCGGCGATCGTCGACATCAACATGGGTTGCCCCGCCAAGAAGGTTACCGGAGGTTGGGCCGGATCGGCCCTGATGCGCAATCTCGACCACGCTTTGTCGCTGGTCGAGGCGGCCGTTGCGGCCGTCAAGGTGCCGGTCACGGTGAAGATGCGCCTCGGCTGGGACGATGCCTCGCGCAACGCCCCGGAACTGGCGCGGCGCGCCGTCGCCGCCGGTGCGCAGATGATCGCCGTGCATGGCCGCACCCGCCAGCAATTCTACAAGGGCACGGCCGACTGGGCCGCGATCCGCGCGGTGCGCCGGGCGGGCGATTTCCCGCTCGTCGCCAATGGCGATATTCACGACGTCGCCGACGCCCGGGCCTGCCTGTCTCAGTCGGGCGCCGATTTCGTCATGGTCGGCCGCGCGGCGCTGGGACGGCCCTGGCTGGTCGGCGCGATCGGTGCCGAACTCGCCGGCCGGCCCCTTCCGGGGCTCTCGTTGACGCAGAAGCTCGCTGTCGCGCGCGAGCACTACGAGGGTCTGCTCAGCCTGATGGGGCAGGCGCATGGCGTGCGCCATGCGCGCAAGCATCTGGCAGCCTATGCCGATGAGGCGGTCGCGAGCGGCGCTACGGCCGATCCCGACCTTCGCCGCATCCTTCTGACGTCGGATCAGCCGAGTCAGGTCCTCGATGCGCTGACGCGGCTGTTTCTCCACGACGACAGCCGCGCTGCGGCCTGAACCAAAGGTAACGCGTATGACGATGGCGTTCGCCGAGAGCGGCGGGAAGGGCAGGGACGAGTTCCTGCTCGACCCTATCGAGATGCAGGCCCTCAATGTCCTTCCCATGCCCGTCGTGGTCATCGGCGAGGGGCACGGCATCCTCTATGCCAACACCGCCGCAGAGGATTTCTTCCAGTCGAGCGCCGTCGTGCTCAAGCGCCAGCGCATCGATGACCTGATCGCCTTCGGCTCGCCCGTTCTGGCCCTCGTCGAGGAGGTTCAGCGGCGCGGCGCCAGCGTCAGCGAGTACCGGCTCGACCTCGGCTCGCCGCGCCTCGGAGCCGATCGAGTGGTGGATGTTTTTGCATCACCACTGCCCGGCCACGGCGATACGGTCGTGCTGATGCTGCAAGAACGAACAATTGCTGAAAAAATGGACAGACAACTGACCCATCGCGGGGCAGCAAGGTCGATCACGGCGCTCGGTGCCATGCTCGCCCACGAGATCAAGAACCCGCTTTCGGGCATTCGCGGCGCTGCGCAACTGCTGGAAGCGACCGTTCCGGACGACGAACGCATGCTGACGCAGCTCATCTGCGACGAGACCGACCGGATCGTGAAGCTCGTCGAGCGCGTCGAGCTGTTCGGTGACGAGCGCCCGACCGAACGCGACCCGGTCAATGTCCATGATGTCCTCGACCATGTGAAGCGCTTGGCGCAGTCGGGCTTCGCGCGGCATATCCGCTTCAATGAAATCTACGATCCGTCGCTGCCGCCGGTCTCGGGCAACCGCGACCAGCTCGTCCAGGTTTTGCTGAATCTGGTCAAGAACGCTGCTGAATCGATCGGCACGGACGCGATCGACGGCGAAATCACCCTGACCACCGCCTATCGGCCGGGCATCCGCATGCAGCTCGCTGGATCGTCCGGCCGGATCGCGCTGCCGCTCGAAATCGGCATCCGCGACAACGGGCCGGGAGTGCCCTCCGACCTGCTGCCGCACCTGTTCGATCCCTTCGTCACCACCAAGGCGCAGGGCAGTGGCCTTGGACTTGCACTTGTCGCCAAGGTGATCGGGGATCACGGCGGTATCGTCGAATGCGAATCCGTCCCCCGCCGCACGACGTTCAGAATTCTGCTGCCCTTGCACCAGCTTCGCGCACGGCAGGCAGTTTGAGGCCTACAGGACCATAGTGAATGCCGACCGGTAACATTCTCGTCGCGGATGACGACGCCGCGATCCGCACCGTTCTCAATCAGGCCCTCGCCAGGGCCGGATACGAGGTACGGACCACCGGCCAGGCGGCGACGCTCTGGACCTGGGCAGCGCAGGGCTTGGGCGACCTGATCATCACCGACGTGGTGATGCCTGACGGCAACGCCTTCGACCTGCTGCCGCGCATCAAGCGCGTGCGTCCCGATCTGCCGATCATCGTGATGAGCGCGCAGAACACCTTCATGACGGCGATCAAGGCGTCCGAACGTGGCGCCTACGAATATCTGCCCAAGCCCTTCGATCTGAAGGAGCTCGTGGCGATCGTCGGTCGCGCCCTGTCGCGCCCGCGCGGCGACGGCGGCCGCTCGCATGCCGCCGAGCCCGACGACATTCCGCTGATCGGCCGTTCGCCGGCGATGCAGGATGTCTACCGGGCGCTCGCGCGATTGATGCCGATCGACCTGACCGTGATGATCAACGGCGAGTCCGGCACCGGCAAGGAGCTGGTCGCGCGCGCCCTGCACGATTACGGCAAGCGCAAGAACGGTCCCTTCGTCGCCATCAACATGGCCGCGATCCCGAAGGACCTGATCGAGTCCGAGCTTTTCGGCCACGAGAAGGGCGCCTTCACCGGAGCGCTGACGCGCTCGTCGGGCCGGTTCGAACAGGCAGAAGGCGGCACGCTCTTCCTCGACGAGATCGGCGACATGCCGATGGAAGCGCAGACGCGCCTGCTGCGCGTGCTCCAGCAGGGCGAGTACACCACCGTCGGCGGGCGCACGCCGATCAAGACCAATGTCCGCATCGTCGCCGCGACGAACAAGGATCTGCGCATCTCGATCGCACAGGGCCTGTTCCGCGAGGATCTGTTCTTCCGCCTCAACGTCGTCCCGATCCGGCTGCCGCCCCTGCGCGAGCGTGTCGAGGACATCCCGGATCTGGCGCGCCACTTCTTCTCGCTGGTCGAGAAGGAAGGGCTGCCACGCAAGCAGATCGATTCGGAAGCGATGGACGTGATGCGTCGCTATCGCTGGCCGGGCAATGTCCGCGAACTCGAGAACCTCGTGCGTCGCCTGGCTGCGCTCTATCCACAGGAGACGATCACGGCGCCGATCGTCGAGGCCGAGCTGCAGCCGGCGAGCGCGTCCACGAGCTTCTCGGGCGGCCCCTCGCAGGAGCGCGCCGAGACCCTGTCGGGCTCGGTCGAGCGCCATCTCAACCAGTATTTCGGCGGCTTTGGCGACAACATCCCACCGCCCGGCCTCTATCATCGCATCCTGCGTGAAGTGGAGCCGCCCTTGATCGCGGCCGCGCTCGCCGCAACGCGCGGCAACCAGATTCGGGCCGCCGAGCTGCTCGGGCTCAACCGCAACACCCTGCGAAAGAAGATCCGGGAACTCGACATGCAGGTGGTGCGCTCGCCGCGCTGATCCGATCGGCGGGCAGCCCGCCTTTCATATGTCATATTTTGACAACACCGTTGCGTCGGCGCATCAGTGCGGCGCAGTGGCTGGACTCGTGTCAGTTCGGCCGCCCAGGAGTTGTTCAAGATCGTGTCTGCCCCTCCCAGTGACATCAGGATCGTGCCGCGCGCCGATGATACGCCGCGTCGCGTGTCCGGCTGGCTCGGCGCGACTGTCGTCGTCTTCGCGCTCGTTTCGGCGCTGGTCACCTTCCTCGTCCTCTCCGGCGTCACCCCGGTGGTGCCGGTCCACGAGGTCGTGGTCGGCGTCTTCGTCCTCAACGCCTTCCTGATTCTGCTGCTGCTGGTCGTCGTCGCCCTGGAGACGTCGGTCCTGATCCGGGCCCGGCGAGCGGGCGCGGCCGCCGCCGGCCTGCATGTGCGGATCGTCGGGCTGTTCAGCATCATCGCGGCGCTGCCGGCCGTGCTGGTCGCGATCATCGCGACGGTCACGATCGAGCGCGGCCTCGAGCCCTGGTTTTCCGACCGGATGCGCGATGCGATCTTCCGGTCCGTGGAAGTCGCCGATGCCTATGCGGGTTCCCAGTGCAAATCGCTCGGCCGCGAGATCCGCCTGCTTGCCGACGATCTCTCGCGCGCCAAGGCGGCCTATGACGTCGACCGCAAATGGTTCGACACCTTCCTGACCGCGCGGGCAACGGCTCTCGGGGTTCCGGTCGTCGCGATCATGCAGCCGCCGGACAAGGTTCTCGCGCGGGCCAATATCGACGTGCTGCGCGGCGCGCCGAAACCCGACGAGGCCGCCTTCGAGGATGCGCAGTCCGCGCCCGAGCCGATCTGCGTCATCCCCTCGACGGGCCGCATCTTCGGTGCGCTGATCAAGCTGCCGGCCTATGACGCCTTCCTGCACATCGCGCGCGAGGTCGATCCGCTGGCGGTCGAATTCCCCGCCGTGGCCCGGGCGGCCGCGGCCGAATATCTGTCGATCGACGCGCGCCGGAAGGGCGTTCAGGTCGCCTTCGCCTCCATGTACGGCCTGATCGCGCTGATCCTGCTGCTCTCGGCGATCTGGCTGGGTCTGAGTTTCGCCAACGGGCTGGTGGCACCGATCCGGCGGATGATCCACGCCACGGACCAGGTTTCGAGCGGGAATTTCTACGTCCAGGTGCCGATCCGACGCTCGGAGGGTGACCTCGCCCATCTCGGCGAGACCTTCAACAAGATGACGGCGGAGCTGCGCCGCCAGCGCGACGGGCTCGTCACCGCCAGCGAAGTCATCGACCGCAGGCGACGCTTCACCGAAACCGTGCTGTCGGGCGTCTCGTCCGGGGTCCTCAGCCTGGATGGCGATGGCCATATCACCATCATCAACCGCTCGGCCGAGAGCCTGCTCGGCACGGGCGGGCGGTTGCTCGGCGAATCGATCTCCATGGTCGCGCCGGAAATCGCGGCCTTCGTCACCGAGGCCCTGCAGGGGCGGCAACGCCTGAGCTCGGGCCAGATCGCCATCACCCGCGGCGGGCGCGACCGAATGGTCAATGTCCGGGCCGTGCGTGAAGGCGAGGGCGCCGGCGCCGGGCTCGTGATCACGCTGGACGACATCACGGATCTCGTCTCGGCCCAGCGCACGGCCGCCTGGGCCGATGTGGCGCGCCGGATCGCCCACGAGATCAAGAACCCTTTGACTCCGATCCAGCTTTCGGCCGAGCGCATTCGCCGCAAGTTCGGGCGCGTCATCGTCGACGACAAGGATGTCTTCGATCAGTGTACGGCGACGATCGTGCGGCAGGTCGAGGATATCCGCCGCATGGTCGACGAGTTCTCGTCCTTCGCTCGCATGCCGAAGCCGTCGCTGACCCAGGACGACATCGCCGAGACGGTGCGCCAGATCGTCTTCCTGATGCGCGTCGGCAATCCCGAGCTGACGATCACGGAAAACCTGCCGGAAGGGGCCGCGCTGGCCCGGTTCGACCGGCGGCTGCTCTCGCAGGCGCTGACCAACGTGATCAAGAACGCCACCGAGGCGATCGAGGCCGTGCCGATGGAAGAGCGCGGACCGGGGCGCATCGACGTCACCTTCGAGCGGCGCGAGGACGGCCGGATCGTCATCGAGGTGATCGACAACGGCAAGGGACTGCCGGCGGACCAGCGCCAGAAGTTGCTGGAGCCCTACATGACGACCCGCGAGGGCGGCACGGGCTTGGGCCTCGCCATCGTCGGCAAGATCCTGGAGGACCATGGCGGCGGCATCGAGCTGCTCGATCGGCCCGACGCCGGCGAAGGCCGGCGCGGCGCCCGCATCAGGCTCTGGTTCCCGGAGACCGGACCTTCACCCGATGAGAACCCCGAGGGCAACCGCAGCGACCAAGGACAGGTCGCCGCGACAGGACGGGAAAAGCAGGATGGGATACGGGTATGAGCGCTGACATTCTGGTCGTGGACGACGAAACCGACATCCGCGAACTGGTGGCCGGGCTGCTCGAGGACGAGGGCTACCGCACCCGCAAGGCCAGTTCGGCCGATGAGGCGCTGGCGGCGATCGCGGCGCGGCGCCCCAACCTGGTCTTCCTCGACATCTGGCTTCAGGGCAGCCGCCTCGACGGCCTGCAGGTGCTCGAACTGATCAAGCAGGGCCATCCCGACCTCGCGGTCGTGATGATCTCGGGTCATGGCAACATCGAGACCGCGGTCTCCGCGATCAAGAGCGGCGCCTATGATTTCATCGAGAAGCCGTTCAAGGCCGACCGTCTGGTGCTCGTCGCCGAACGGGCGCTGGAGGCCTCGCGGCTGCGGCGAGAGGTCCGCGAGCTGAAGAAGGGTTCGGTGCAGGCCAGCCGCATCGTCGGCCGCTCCACCGTGGTCAACCAGTTGCGCCAGACCATCGAGCGGATCGCACCGACCAATGCGCGCGTGCTGATCACGGGCGAGCCCGGCTGCGGCAAGGAACTGGCGGCGCGCACCCTGCACGAGGCCTCGACACGCTCGACGGGCCCCTTCGTGGTGATCAACGCCGCGACGATCACGCCCGAGACGATGGAGGAGGAGCTCTTCGGCGTCGATGCCGGCGAGGGCCGCTCGCGCCGGGTCGGCGCGCTCGAGGAGGCGCATGGCGGCTCGCTCTATATCGACGAGATCGGCGACATGCCGCGCGAGACCCAGAACCGCATCCTGCGCGTGCTGGTCGACCAGAACTTCCAGCGCGTCGGCGGCGCCACGCGCGTCCATGTCGATGTCCGCATCATCTCCTCGACCAGCCGCGACCTGGCTCAGCTCATCGCCGACGGTCATTTCCGCGAGGACCTCTACCACCGTCTTTCGGTCGTGCCGGTGAAGGTACCAGCGCTGTCCGAACGACGCGAGGACGTGCCGGAGCTGATCGAGTTCTTCATGGAGCAGATCTCGGTTGCGTCCGGACTGCCCAAGCGCCGCATCGGCCAGGATGCGATGGCGGTGCTGCAGTCGCATGAATGGCCCGGCAACGTCCGCGAGCTGCGCAACAATGTCGAGCGGCTGATGATCCTGACCAAGGGTGATCCGACGGCCGACATCACCGTCGAGATGCTGCCGGCCGAAGTCGGCGCCATGGTGCCGACCACGCCCTCGGGATCGGGCGGCGAGCGATTGATGAGCCTGCCGCTGCGCGACGCGCGCGAGATCTTCGAGCGCGAATACCTGATCGCGCAGATCGCGCGCTTCTCGGGCAACATCTCGCGCACGGCGGAGTTCATCGGCATGGAGCGCTCCGCGCTGCATCGGAAGCTGAAGTCGCTCGGGGTCGGTTGAGGCCAAGTCCTGCGGAGGCCAGGTCTTGTCTCAGACCAGGTCGTCTCAGGTGATGTCAGGCGCGCCTTGCATGCCCACTTGCACGCTGTGCAGGCAGATCGCCTCAATGCGGAGCGATGTTGCACTTGCGTTGTAGGCTGACTCGACGATCTAATGAGATGTCGGTGTCCCGAAGCGGCAGGCATTCGCCTGCGCCGCGAACGGGACGAAATGGATCGCGGGCTTGAACCCGATCAGCGATCCCAACAACAGGGGCTACCCATGGCCGCAGAGCGGGCACAAAATCTACAGGACACGTTCCTCAACTATGTACGCAAGCAGAAGATCCCGCTGACGATCTTCCTCGTCAACGGCGTGAAGCTGCAGGGCGTCGTCACCTGGTTCGACAATTTCTGCGTCCTGCTGCGTCGCGACGGGCATTCCCAGCTCGTCTACAAGCATGCCATCTCGACCATCATGCCCGGTCACCCCGTGCAGTTGTTCGAGCCCGAGGAACAGGACAAGGCCTGACCCCGATGGGCACCCGCAGCGATGCGGATGAGGCGCGGGCGGCGGTCAAGCCGCTCGACGCCATCGAGCGCGAAATCGCGGCCAACACCCGCGCCTATGTCATCGGTCCCTATCAGCAGCGTCGCGGAGCCACTGACACCAATCAGCGTTCCTTCGCGGCGCGTCTCGACGAGGCGGTCGGCCTCGCCGCGGCGATCGACCTCACCGTCGTCGAGCCGATCCAGGTCATGCTGACGGCGCTGCGCCCGGCGACCTATCTCGGCAAGGGCAAGGTCGAAGAGATCGCCGAGCGCATCAAGATCGAGGAGATCGGCCTCGTCGTGATGGACTGCGCGTTGTCGCCTGTGCAGCAGCGCAATCTCGAAAAGGCGTTCGGCTGCAAGGTCATCGACCGCACCGGCCTGATCCTCGAAATCTTCGGCCGCAGGGCGCGCACCAAGGAAGGCGCGCTGCAGGTCGAGCTCGCACATCTGAACTACCAGAAGAGCCGGCTGGTGCGGTCCTGGACCCACCTGGAACGCCAGCGCGGCGGCTTCGGCTTTCTTGGCGGCCCCGGCGAAACCCAGATCGAGGCGGACCGGCGCATCATCCAGGAGCGCATGACCAAGATCGAGCGCGATCTCGAGGCGGTCAAGCGCACCCGCGGCCTGCATCGCGCCAGCCGGAAACGCGTGCCTTATCCGGTGGTTGCGCTGGTCGGCTACACCAATGCCGGCAAGTCGACGCTGTTCAACCGCCTGACCTCGGCCGAGGTGCTGGCGCAGGACATGCTGTTTGCCACCCTCGATCCCACTGCGCGCGCGCTGAAGCTGCCGCATGGCGCCCGCATCATGCTCTCCGACACCGTCGGCTTCATCTCCGACCTGCCGACGCAGCTCGTCGCAGCCTTCCGCGCCACGCTGGAAGATGCGATCGAGGCCGACGTGCTGCTGCATGTCCGCGACGTCGCCCATGAGGATACCCAGGCCCAGGCCGCCGACGTCCAGGCGATCCTGCGCGATCTCGGCATCGACCCCGACGACGGCCAGCGCGTCGTCGAGGTCTGGAACAAATCCGACCTGCTCGCGCCCGAAGAACGCGAGCGCCAGCTCGGCCTCGCCGGACTGAAGCCGGATGCCTCACGCCCGGTCCTGGTCTCGGCGCTGACGGGCGACGGGATCGGGCGGCTCACGGATGCGATCGAGACCCGCATCGCCCGCAGCCGGCCGGTCTACCGGCTGTCGCTCGCGCCCGGCGACGGCAAGTCGCTGGCCTGGCTGCACGCCAATGGCGAGATCCTCCGGCGCGAGGACGCGGAGGATGGCGCGCTGTCCCTGAGGGTCCGGCTCCCGCCGGAGCGGGAAGGGGCCTTCGGCGTCCGTTTCCCGCAGGCGCAGCGGGAGACATAGCGCAGCGCCCAATGCGGTGCGGGCGGGAGCGGACATGCAGACGCGTGAGCTGCGCTGGACCTGGCAGGGGCAGGTCGATTGCATTCGGCCTCGACGAGTGTGGCGACGCACCTCTGAAGATCCGCCTATTCCGCCTGCCGAGAATCGCCCGCAGCCCCGGCGAAGTGATGCTTCGTTCCACAGAACCGCGTCTGCGGCCTGCGACAAGGCGTCTCGCCCAGTTCCGGTGATCGCGGCGGCATAGGCCTGTTCGCAGCCGCGCCGGGCTCCACGGATGACCCGCCCGGCCCACCGCGACCGGCTTTGCGCAGGGACCCGGGATCGCCCTGCGAGCAGCCGGCTGCCTTGACATGCGCGAGCGCTTGGGAGAGGCGTATCGCACGCGCATCGCATTGATCGCAAAGCGCTTTTTAATTATTCCAAGGAGAAGGCGGTGTCGTCCTTCAAGCTCCCGCTCGGCCCCGCGGCGGTCGCCCTGATCTGTCTGGTGATGAACCTGGCGCCCGTATGGGCACAGCAGCCCGACCCCCCACCGTCGCCGCCAGCCGCAACCGCGGCGCCTGCCGCTCCGACGACGGCGCTGCCGCCAGCGCTCCCGCAGCTCGGGATCGCGCCGCCGACGACTGCGCATCCCGCGGCCGCTCCCTCGGCCACGCCGGCGCCGGGACCGATCGCCGTCCAGCCCGCAGCCTTGCCGGCCCTGCCGCATGACCTGTCGCCCTGGGGCATGTTCATGGCCGCCGACATCGTCGTGAAGGCGGTGATGGTCGGCCTGGCCTTCGCCTCGGTGGTGACCTGGACGATCTGGCTCGCCAAGGCGCTGGAACTCGCAGCGGCCAAGGCCCGGGCCGGGCGCGCCGTGCGGCAGCTCCACTCCGCGACGGATCTCGTGGAGGCGTCCGGCACCATCGCCGGCAAAAGCGGGCGCCTGCGCGGCGATGTCGGCGTCCTGCTCGGCGCTGCCCTGGACGAGACCCGGCGCTCGTCCGATCTCGGCGAGGACGGCATCAAGGAGCGCGTCGCGATCGCGCTCTCGCGCATCGAGGCGAGGGCGGGGCGCTCCATGGCGCGCGGCACCGGCCTTCTCGCCACGATCGGCTCGACCGCGCCCTTCGTCGGCCTGTTCGGCACGGTCTGGGGCATCATGAATTCGTTCATCGGCATCAGCCAGGCCAAGACCACCAATCTCGCGGTGGTGGCACCGGGCATCGCCGAGGCGCTGCTGGCGACCGCGATCGGCCTCGTCGCGGCGATCCCGGCCGTGATCATCTACAATGTCTTCGCCCGTGCCATCACCGGCTATCGTGCGACGCTGTCGGATGCCTCGGGCGAAATCCTGCAGCACCTGTCGCGCGATCTCGAGCGCCAGCGTCGGCAGCCCGTCCTCGCGACCGCGGCAGCGCCGGCCCGTGCGCCCCTGCATGCGGTGCAGCCCGCCGCGGCCAATGCTGCCTCCCTGCCGCGCGTGCATGCGGAGTAAGCCATGGCCGTTTCGCTCAAGGATTCGCAGGACGGCGACCTCGGCGAGGTCAGCGACATCAATGTCACGCCCTTCATCGACGTGATCCTGGTGCTGCTGATCATCTTCATGGTCGCAGCCCCGCTCTCCACCGTCGATGTCGCCGTCGACCTGCCGGTCTCGAATGCCCAGCCGCAGCCGCGCCCGGACGCGCCGGTCTTCCTGACCGTGAAGGGCGACCTCTCGCTCACGCTCGGCAATGACGGCGTGCCGCGCGAGGCGCTCGGCGCCACGCTCGACCGCCAGACCAACAACGATCGCGAGCAGCGCGTCTTCCTACGCGCCGACGGCGCTGTGGCCTATCGCGAGTTGATGGATGTGATGAACCTGCTCAGGCAGGCGGGCTATCTCAAGATCGGCCTGGTCGGGCTCGAGGATACCGGGCAGGGCGCCGCGCCAGCCGCTCCTCCCGACGGAGCGCCCAGGCCATGAGGACGCTTGCGGACATGGCCGGCCGTTCCAACGGCATCGGCTCACGGTTTTGGCCAGCCGTCCTGCGCTGGACGCTGGCCATTCTCGTCGTCGCGGGCGGGCATGGCGCTGCCGGCTGGATGATCGTGACCTGGCAGCGCGCCGAAGCCGCGATGGGCACGCCGCCTGCCGCGGTGATGATCGAACTGGCGCCGCTGGCCGTCGCGCCCGAGGCGCCGCCGCAGGAGGTCGCGCCGGGTCCCGAAATGGTCGAGGCCCAGCCTGAACCGCAACCGGAGCCGGTGATCGAGAAGCCGCCGGAGCCGGAGCCCCCGCCGCCGGAGCCCGAGCCGGTCGTGGAGCCGCCGCCGGTCGAGCCGCCGCCGGTCGTCGAACCGGAGCCCGTCGTGCAGCCGGAACCCGAGATCAAGATTCCGGAACTGCCCACGCTGCCGGATGCGGCAGCCGTGCTGGCTCCGCCGCCGCCTCCGCCCCCGCCGCGCCCCAAGATCGTCGAGCGCAAGCCGCCGCCAAAGCGCGTGGTCGAGCGCCGCAAGCCGGTCAATCAGGACAAGCCCCCGGCCGAGCGCACGAGCGCGCCCACCGCACAGGCGCAGGCGGCGCCGACGGCCGCCGCGCCGTCGCAGGGCGCCTCATCCGCCCCTTCCGTTTCGCCGGCAAGCTGGCGCGGCACGCTGCTGGCCCATCTCAATCGCTACAAGCGCTTCCCCGGCGGAGCGAGCCCGGGAACGGTGCAGGTCTCCTTCAGCATCGACCGTTCGGGACGCGTGCTCTCGGCCCGCCTCATCAGCGGCTCGGGCGATGCCGCGCTGGACGAGGAGGCCGTGGCCATGGTCCGTCGCGCCAGCCCGGTGCCGCCGCCGCCGACAGGGCTCGGAGGTGGCACCATCGCGCTGGCCGTGCCGGTGAAGTTCTCGCGCTGAGAGGCTATACCTGATCAAGCGTCCCCGGATCAGGAGAGCGATCATGAAACGGACCATCCTGGCGGCGCTGGCGCTGGCGTCGCTGTCGGGGGGCTGTGTCTCGACGACCGATGCCGAGCGGCGTGCCATCGACGAGACACGCTGCCGCTCCTACGGCTTCCGTTCGGCTACGGACGGCATGGCGCGGTGCCTGCTTGAAATCGACCTCGACCGCGCAGCCGAGCGGCGCTTTCGCATGGACACGGCCTTCGGCGGAACGCCGTGGTTCTACGGCCGGCGCTGGTAGTGGCGACGCGCGGGAGCGATCACCCGCCTCACTCCAACCCCGAAAAGAAAAAAGGGCCGCGCGTGAGCGCAGCCCAAGTCTAGGGAGGAAACGCCCAAGGAGGGCGACGCAGCATCGCTGCTGCGGTGCGGGATACATAGGTGCCGGATCGCCCCACGACAAGCGCAAAAGGGCAGCATCATTGTCCTATTTTTGGGCACTCCTTCGCCAACGCCGCAGAGACCGTCATCTCAGCGAATTCGACCGGCCGCCCCCCGGTCAAACCGCCTCGCAACGGCGCAGCCGCTGCCGTTTTTTAGGCGTTGACAGGTAGTTTGGGCCTATTCAAATTCATAGGCATACAAATGAATTTGCCGGCTGACGCAAAGTTGGCGGCATGCGACATCTGTCCAAGAGCGCTGGGGCATCCGCCACCGGGCCAGACATGGGGAACAGCGATGACGATCGACCGTCGGAGTTTTCTGGCCGGCGCTTCCGCCGGAGCCACCATCATCGCGGCGCCGGCTTTGGTGCATGCGCAAGGCGCTGGGCCCATCAAGGTGGGCGAGATCAACAGCTATACCGCGCAACCCGCCTTCCTGAAGCCCTATCGCCAGGGCTGGGAACTGGCGCTGGAACAGATCAATGCCGGCGGCGGCGTGCTCGGCCGCAAGATCGAGACGATCTTCCGTGACGATGCCGGCAAGCCGGAGGACGCCGTGCGCCATGCCGGCGACCTGATCAACGCGGAGAAGGTCGACCTGCTCTCGGGCGGCTTCCTCTCCAATGTCGGCCTCGCCATCGCCGACTTCGCCAACCAGAACAAGAAGCTCTATGTCGCCTCCGAGCCGCTTTCGGATGCGGTCGTCTGGGCCAAGGGCAACCGCTACACCTTCCGCCTGCGGCCTTCGACCTACATGCAGGCGGCGATGCTGGTCGAGGAGGCCGCCAAGCTTCCCGCCAAGAAATGGGCGATCGTCGCGCCGAACTACGAATACGGCCAGTCCGCCGTGAAGTGGTTCAAGGACCTGCTCAAGAAGGCCAAGCCCGATGTCGAGTTCGTCGCCGAGCAGTTCCCGGCGCTCGGCCGCATCGATGCCGGCGCGACCGTGCAGGCGTTGGAAGCTTCGAAGCCCGACGCGATCTTCAACGTCACCTTCGGCGGCGACCTGACCAACTTCGTCCGGCAGGGCAACACGCGCGGCCTGTTCGAGGGGCGCACCGTGGTCTCGATGCTGACCGGCGAGCCGGAATATCTCGATCCGCTCGGCGCCGAGGCTCCGGTCGGCTGGATCGTCACCGGCTATCCCCATGCTGACCTGAAGACGCCCGAGCACACCAAGTTCTACGAGGCCTACAAGGCCAAGTTCAACGACTACCCGCGGCTGGGCTCGATCGTCGGCTTCGACACGATGAACTCGATCGCGGCAGCCCTGGCCAAGGCTGGTTCGACCGACACCGAGAAGCTCGTCGAGGCGCTGAAGGGCCTGAAATTCCCCTCCGCCTTCGGCACGGCCGAGTACCGCGCCATCGACCATCAGTCGACGCTCGGTGCCTTCGTCGGCAAGACCGCGCTCAAGGACGGCAAGGGCGTGATGGTCGACTGGAGCTATCGCGACGGCGCCAAATACCTGCCTGGTGACGCCGAGGTGAAGACGCTTCGCCCGGGCGGGTGAGCCCATCGTGAAATCCATCCAAGGCGGTGCGAACACCCGCAGCCGTCATCCTGGACAAGCCGCGTAGCGGCCCAGCTCCGGGATCCATCGTAGAGCGCTATGATGGATCCCGGGCCTCCGCTTCGCTCCGCCCAGGATGACGGCGGCATTTCCGCGTCTCAAATCATGATCTGCACGGGTCAAGAATGATCGACCTCATCCTCACCCAGACGCTGAACGGCCTGGCTTCGGCCTCGTCGCTGTTTCTTGTCGCGTCCGGGCTGTCGATCATCTTCGGCGTCACCCGGATCGTGAACTTCGCCCATGGCTCGCTCTACATGCTCGGCGCCTATCTCGCCTGGACGCTGGTCGGGCGTTTCGGGCCGGCCGACGCGCTGGGCTTCTGGGGCGGCGTGCTCGCCGCCGCCGCGCTGACCGGGCTGATCGGCGTGGTGATCGAGGTGCTGATCCTCAGGCGCATCTATCAGGCCCCCGAGCTTTTCCAGCTTCTCGCCACCTTCGGCGTCGTGCTGATGCTGCAGGATGTCGCGCTCGGAATCTGGGGGGCGGAGGACAAGCTCGGGCCGCGCGCGCCCGGATTCAAGAGCTTCGTCGTCATCTTCGGCAACCGCTTCCCGACCTATGAGCTGTTCCTGATCGCGGTCGGGCCGATCGTCCTGCTGATCCTCTGGCTGCTCTTCCAGAAGACCCGCTGGGGCACGCTGGTCCGCGCCGCGACGCAGGATCGCGAGATGGTCGGCGCGCTCGGCGTCAACCAGCGCCTGCTCTTCACCTCGGTCTTCGCCTTCGGCTCGATGCTGGCGGGCCTGGGCGGCGCGCTCCAGCTCCCGCGCGAGGCCGTGACGCTGCACATGGACCTTTCCATGATCTCCGAGGCCTTCGTCGTCGTGGTCGTCGGCGGGCTCGGCAGCGTCACAGGGGCCTATCTCGCCGCCGTCCTGATCGGCATTCTGCACGCCTTCGGCATCCTGATCTTTCCCAAGATCACGCTGGTCCTCGTCTTCCTGGTCATGGCGGTGGTGCTGGTGGTCAAGCCCTACGGCCTGATGGGCAAGGCCCCGGTCGGCCAAGCCCGAGCCCATGGACCGGCCGAACCGCTGCTGCTCCCGGCCGATCGCGCGACGAAACTCGCCGGTTTGATCGCCTTGGTCATCCTCGCGCTCGCCCCGCTCGTCACGCCCGACCACATCCTGCTGACGCTGACCGAACTCGTCATCTTCGCCCTCTTCGCCGCCTCCCTGCACTTCATGATGGGGCCGGGCGGCATGGCCTCCTTCGGCCACGCCGCCTATTTCGGGCTAGGCGCCTATGGCGCGGCGCTCGCCGTGAAATGGTTGGGCGCCCCGATGGAACCCGCACTGCTGCTGGCGCCTTTCCTGGCGGGCATTGCCGGCGTCGTCTTCGGCTGGTTCTGCGTCCGGCTTTCGGGCGTCTATCTGGCCATGCTGACGCTCGCCTTCGCGCAGATCGCCTGGGCAACGGCCTTCCAATCCGTCGATCTGACCGGGGGCGATAACGGCATCCTCGGCGTCTGGCCCTCCGCCTGGGCGGCCTCCAAGACGGTCTATTACTATCTGACGCTGGTCATCTGTACGGCCTCGATCGTGGCGCTGCGGCTGACGATCTTCTCGCCCTTCGGCTATGGCCTGCGGGCAGCGCGCGACAATGCGCTCCGGGCCGAAGCCATCGGGCTCGACGTCGTCCGCATCCAGTGGGTCGCCTTTGCGATTGCGGCCTTCTGCGCCGGCATCGCGGGCGGGCTCTTCGCCTTCTTCAAGGGCTCGGTCTTCCCGACCTATATGGCGATCCCGCGCTCGGTCGATGCGCTGCTGATGGTGCTGCTCGGCGGCGTCCAGACCGTTTCCGGCCCGATCGTCGGCGCCTTCGCCTTTGCCGGCCTCTCCGAGCAGTTGATGAAGGCGACGATGTACTGGCGCTTCGTGCTGGGGCTTTCGATCGTGCTGCTCGTCGTGCTCTTCCCGCGCGGCCTCGTCGGGGCAGCCCTTGCCCTGCGCGAGCGCTGGCGCAAGGAACCGGAGCCCGTCGGCGTGCTGGCGGAGGCCGAGCGATGAACAACGCGGCGCCCGTCCTCGTCGTCCGCGATCTCGCCAAATCCTTTGGCGGCGTGCGCGCCGTCGATGGCGTCTCCTTCTCGGTCCTGCCCGGCACGATGCTGGCGCTGATCGGCCCCAACGGCGCCGGCAAGACGACCTGCTTCAACATGCTCAACGGCCAGCTCCGGCCCGATGGCGGGCAGGTGCTGCTGGCAGGGCAGCCGATCGCCGGCCTGAAGCCCCGCATCGTCTGGCGCATGGGCGTCGGCCGGACCTTCCAGATCACCGCGACCTTCACCTCGATGACGGTACGCGAGAACGTCCAGATGGCGCTGATCTCGCATGCCGGCGACATCTGGAGCCCCTTCGGCCGCGCCCGCGACCGTCACCGCGACGCCGCCGACGCGCTGCTGGCGCAGGTCGGCATGGCCGGACAGGCCGAGCGCGCCTGCGGCGTCCTCGCCTATGGCGACCTCAAGCGCGTCGAGCTTGCGGTCGCTCTCGCGAACCAGCCCAAGCTTCTTCTGATGGACGAGCCTACCGCCGGCATGGCGCCGCGCGAACGCATCGAACTGATGGCGCTGACCGCTGACATCGCCGCCGCCAAGGGTATCGCCGTGCTCTTCACCGAGCACGACATGGACGTCGTCTTCACCCATTCCGACAGCGTCATCGTGCTCGATCGCGGCCGCCTGATCGCCCATGGCACAGCCGAGGAAGTCCGCCAGGACCCCAATGTCCGCGCCGTCTATCTCGGCTCCGGCGCGACCTCGGGAGGGCATTGATGAACGCCATGCTCGAGATCGCCTCCCTCGACGCCTATTACGGCCGCGCCCACATCCTGCAGGGCGTCACCTTCGCGATGAATCGCGGCGAGGTGCTGGCGCTGATGGGCCGCAACGGCGCCGGCAAGTCGACCACGATGAAGGCCGTGATGGGCCTCGTGCCACCTGCCGGAGGCTCCGTCAGCTTCGAGGGGCAGCGCGTCGATGGCCGCGAGCCCTTCGAGATCGCCCGGATGGGCATCGGCTATGTGCCGGAGGACCGGCGCGTCTTCTCCGAATTGAGCGTCATGGAAAACCTCTCGGTGGCGCAGCGCCCGGCCCGCAGCGACGCGCCGCACTGGACGCCGGAGCGGCTGTTCCAGCTCTTCCCCAATCTCGGCCGGATGCGCGACCGGCCAGGCGGCGCCATGTCGGGCGGCGAGCAGCAGATGCTGACCATCGCGCGCACGCTGATGGGCAATCCCAGGCTCGTGCTGCTCGACGAACCCTCGGAGGGTCTGGCGCCGGTCATCGTCGAGGAGATGGCAAAGACGATCCTGGCCTTGAAAGGCGAGGGGCTGACGGTCCTGATCTCCGAGCAGAACCTGCATTTTGCCGGCAATGTGGCCGATCGCGCCGCGATCATCGAGAAGGGCATCATCCGCTTCACGGGCACGATGGATGAGCTCAAGGGTAACGAGGCGGTCAGGATGCAGTATCTGTCCGTGTAGGTCCTTCGCCTTGTTCAAATCCTCGGCGGTCATCCCGGACAAGCGGCGCAGCCGCGCCGATCCGGGATCCATTCCTGAGGCTATCCGAAAGAGGCTCCGGCATGGATCCCGGGTCTCCGCTTCGCTGCGCCCGGGATGACGTCGAGACTTAGCTGCCGACGATCTGCCTGCTAGCCCCGCCGACGCTACGCCATTCCTCCGCCAGTGCCAGCAGCGCGCCCTCGATCAGGCCATCGCGCAACAACGCCTCGGCCGTTCTCGCCCCCGAAGCCAGCGCTGCGGCGATAGCCTCCGGCGACAGAGGCCCGACATCGACGGTCACGGCGATATCCCCAAGGTCGCTGTCGGGATCGAGGTCGCGCGCCGGCCGTCGGATCACGGCGGCATCCTGCACATTCGTCGCATTTGCAATAACGGTCGCGGCCGCATCGGCCTCGGCAGCGCTGCGCGCCAGCACCGTCACGGCATCGGCAATGCCCCGCGAGAACGATCGTCCGCGCCAGCCACTGGTGGCGATGCCGCGTTTATGCTGCGCAGCATTGTGCGCAGCATAAACGCGGATGAAGCCCTCCGGTCGCGCCCGGGCGAGCGAGGGAACGACGCCGATGTCGAGCGGATGGCCGGGCGTCACGAAGACGGCGATATCGCCGCCATTGTTGACATAGGCGCGCTCCAGCTTTGGCGCCCGCGCGAGCATCGCGGCCATGACGGTGTCGGCGACCGCGCCCGCGACCGCAGCCATCGGCGTGATGAATTGCGCGCGAAACGCCCAGCACGCACGCGCCATCCGCTGCGCCGTCGCGCCTGCCAGGGCAGGGGGCTGAGCCTCCAGTGGCTGGCGCAGTATCCTCAGTTCACCGGCGAGCTCGCCGAGCAGGCCGTCGAAAGCCTCCTCGGCGGCGGCATAGGCGCGTTCGATTTCGGAGGGGCCGCCGAAGGCTGCGATGACGAGATCGCTCGGGCCTTCCTGGAGATGCAGGCGATTGCCCGACAGGCGGGCGACGCGGTGCGTTTTCATCCGCCATCCTTAGCCGTCATCGCGAGCGCAGCGAAGCAATCCAGTCGTAGAGCGCGGCGACCCCTGGGTTGCTTCGCTACACTCGCAATGCTGACCGGGCCAAGTCAGCCGCTGCGCAGCGGCCAGGGATTCTCCACCGCCCCGCCCTCGATCCGGGCCTGCCCGCCATGGGCGCGCAGGACCTCCTCGATCGGCACGATCTCCTCGGCATGGCCGCCGGAAGCAAGATAAAGCTCGCGAGACAGGGTGAATTCAATCGGCGCGACGATCGCCGGTGTCGGGACATAGCCGAAGGCATTCTTCGGCATGCGCAGCACATCGACCATCACCGTGATGCCCCCGCCCGGCCAGACATAGACCGGCGCGCCGCCCATCGTGACCCTGGTCGTCCCGGATTGCACCGAGCGCGTCAGCAGCACCGGGTTCTCGGTGACGCCGGCGCGCAAGCTACCGCCGGCGCCGGCGACGAAGGTCACGGTGCAAAGCGAGGGCTCGCAATTCTCGCCGATGCGATCGACCACCTGCCGCACAGCCGCGGGCATCGCCGCCTCGACCGGAACGAGGTTCTTGTCGAGCACGCAGTAGAGCGAATCCTCGCCGGTGGTCGAGGTCATCAGCAGCCGCATGCCGGGCCAGGCCAGGCCTGCGTCGATCTTCTGGATGATCGAAAGCGGCTCGGTGATGTCGGTTCCGCCCCAGCCGAGACCGGGCTCCGCGACCTGGAAATAGCGGCCGGGCGTCGATTTGCGGCCGCGCACCCGGATGCCGGCCGGGCGCATGTCGAGCACGCGGCCGGCCTGGTGCTCGGTCAGCACGCCGGTAATGTGGTCGTCGACGACGATGACCTCGTCGACATGGCCCTGCCATTGCTTCGCGAAGATGCCGATGGTGGCCGAGCCGCAGCCGACACGCATCCGCGTCTCCGGCTTGCCATCGACGATCGGGGCCTGGCCGGCCTGGACGACGACGCCATGGCCGCCATCGATGGTGAGCTCCACCGCTTCGCCATTGCTGAGCTTCAGCATCGCCTCGCAGGTGGCGTTGCCTTCTTTCTTCGAGCCGCCGGTGAGATGGCGCACGCCGCCGATCGAGAGCATCTGCGAGCCGTATTCGGCGGTCGTGACATGGCCGATCTGCTCGCCATTGGCGCGCACGGCAGCCGTCTCGGGGCCGAGATGCCGGTCGGTGTCGATCTTCACCTTGACGCCGCAATAGGAGAAGATGCCCTCCGTCACCACCGTGACCGTATCGACGCCCTCATGCTGCGACGAAACGATGAAGGGCGCCGGCTTGTAGTCGGGATAGGTCGTGCCCGAGCCGATGCCTGTGACGAACACCCGTTCCGCCGGCAGGATCGACCCGTCCCAATCCTCGGCGTTCTCCGCGAAGGGCACGACATGCTGCCCGTCGGTAACGGCCTCCGCCAGCAGCACCACCGGGTCGGTCCGCACCAGCAAGCCGTTCTCATTGGCATAGCGCGAGCAGGCGCCGGCGCGGCCGGGCCGGATGCGGCACAGCACCGGGCAGGCGTCGCAGCGAACGATGCCGTCCTCTCCCTCGGACACGCCGAATTTTCGCGAGCGCTCGGCGAGGGCGGAGGTTGCGGACGCGTGGGCGGTCGCCGGCAAGGGCGCCTCTCTCGCCCCTGGTGGGGGAGAGAGGGAGAGGGGGGGCGTGCCGCGTGGCGAGCGCTCACCGAGCGGGTCGCCCCCCACCTCCAACTCCTCCCCACCAGGGGGAGGAGAGTTCGTCGTGGTTCCCGCGATGTCCTTCTCGCGCAGCAACTCCCAGAGCCGGTGCGGCAGGACCGGAACCTGGCGCGGCGTGACGCCGGTCGCATGCCGGATCGCGCCGAGGATCGCCGGCGCCGTCGGCACCAGTGCCGGCTCGCCGATGCCCTTGGCGCCGGACGGGCCGAGCGGTTCGGGGTCCTCGACGAGGATGATGTCGATTGGCGGCACGTCGCCGGCCGTCGGGATCAGGTAGTCGTGCAAATTCTCGGTCCGGCCGGGCAGATATTCCTCCAGCAGCGCCAGTCCGATCCCCTGGGCAATGCCGCCATGGATCTGCCCCTCGACCAGCATCGGGTTGATCGCCCGGCCGACATCATGCGCCGCGACGATGCGGTTGAGCTTGATCGTGCCGAGATCGAGATCGACATCGAGCGAGGCGATCTGCGCCGCGAAGCCATAGGTCGCATAGGGCACGCCCTGGCCTTTCTCATCAAGCGGCACGGTCGGCGGATCGAAGCTGCCGATGCCTTCGAGCACCGTGCCGTCGGCCTTGGCAGGCAGGGAGGCAAGATCAATGCGCGCGACGACGCCGTTCTCCTCGACCAGCACGGTCGTGCCGTCGAGCGACAGCCGCGCGGCGGGGCCTGCATTGGTCAGCCGCAGGATCTCGACGCGCAGCGCGATAGCCGCAGCCTCCGAAGCCCGCCCCGAGACGAAGGTCTGACGCGAGGCCGAAGTCTTGCCGGCATCAAAGGTGCGGAAGGTGTCGCCGATCACCAGCTCGAAGCGCTCGACCGGCAATCCCAGCGCATCGGCCGCAATCTGGGTCAGCACAGTGGTCGAGCCCTGGCCGATATCGACCGCGCCGTTCCAGAAGGTCAGGCGGCCATCCTGCGACAGCGTCACCCGCATGGTCGAGGGGTTGGACATGCCGGTATTGCCGATGCCGTACCACATGCAGCCGATGCCGACGCCGCGCCGCGTCCGGCCCTCGCCCGCATTGAAGGCGGCGGCATCCGCCAGCAGCCGGTCCCAATGCGGTTTCAGCGCCTCCAGGCATTCGGCGAGCCCGGCGCTGGCTTCGAGCAATTGGCCTGATGGCGTCGTATCCCCGGCGCGGATCGCATTGATCAGGCGGAATTCGAGCCGGTCGATACCTGCCGCCGCCGCAAGATCGTCGAACAGGCTCTCCTGCGCAATCGCGGCCTGCGGCACGCCGAAGCCACGGAAGGCGCCCGATGGCGGGCCGTTCGTGTAGACGGCGCGCGACAGGTTGCGGACATGCGGCACCTTGTAGGGGCCCGTTGCATGCACCGGGACGCGGCCCGCCACCGTCGGCCCCCAGGACGAATAGGCGCCGGTGTCGAAATCACCATCCATGGCGTAGGCGACGAGCCTGCCATCGGCATCGCAGGCAGCCTTGGCGGTGATCGAGGAGGGGTGGCGCTTGGTCGAGGAGATCATCGACTCGATACGCCCGAAGATGCAGCGCACCGGCCGGTCGAGCACCCAGGCCGCGACCGCCAGCATTGGCTGCAGCGAGACATCGAGCTTGCCGCCGAAGCCGCCGCCGCAAGCCGAGGGCAGGATGCGGACGCGCTCCAGCGGCAGACCGATCACCCGCGCGACCTCGTCGCGGTCCATATAGGGTGCCTGCGTGCAGGCGAAGACCTCGATCGTATCGCCGACGCGTTTTGCATAGCCGGCTTCAGGTTCGATATAGGCGTGCTCGACGAAGCCCGTCTCGAAGGCACCCGTCGCGACATGCGCGGCTCCCGCGAAGCCCGCCTCGACATCGCCGCGCTCGACGCGGCCGCGCGTCAGCACATTGTCGGGCACAAAACCATGCAGGGTGAAGGCCGTCTCGGCGAGTGCGGCCTTGCTGCCGATCATCGGGGACAGGGGCTCCCAAATGATCGGAAACTCGTCCATGCGGACGGCCTCGACGGCCTCCTTCTCGCCGACGATGGCGAGCACGCATTCGCCGCGATAGCGCGTCTCGCCGGTCGAGAAAACCGGCTGATCCTTGAGATGCGGATAGATGCCGAAGGAGTTCTCGCCGGGAACGTCCTTCGCCGTGAAAACGCGCACCAGCCCCGGCCGGGCCGCGACGAAGGCGTCGAGATCGCCCAGCGTGAAGCGAGCGCGCGGATGCGGGCTGCGGAGCGCGCGCAGCCAGAGCGCGTCGGTCGGCGCGGCGTCGCCGCCGTAGATTTCGGTCCCCGCCACCTTGGGCTGTCCGTCGAGGCGCGGAATGCTACTGCCGATGGAGGCGCCTTCCCCTCCCCCTCGTGGGGAGGGGCTAGGGGTGGGGGGCGACCGACTGGGTTCATCGCTCACCCCGTCGGTCGTCCCCCCTCTCCAACTCTCCCCCACCAGGGGGGAGAGGGCCTGTTGAGGCTCCCGCGCATTCGCATCCACGAAACGATGCGCGTCACGCACCGCCTCGACGATCTTGAGGTAGCCGGTGCAGCGGCAGAGCACGCCGCCGATCGCATCCAATGTCTCCCGCTCGTCGGGTTGCGGATTGCGTTGAAGCAGGTCGTAACCAGCCATCAGCATGCCGGGCGTGCAAATGCCGCACTGCGCCGCGCCATGGGCATGAAATGCCTTTTGTAGCGCCAAGCCCAGCTCATCTTCGCCGAGCCCCTCGACCGTCACGACCTCGCAGCCGGCGACCTGACCGAGCGGGACGAGGCAGGCGCAGGCCTGCGCCTTGTCGATCAGCACGGTGCAGGCGCCGCAGTCGCCGGCATCACAGCCGACCTTGGTGCCGGTCGCACCGAGCTCGGTTCGCAGGGCTTCGCTCAGGCGCGTATCGGGGGCGCTGAGAAGAACGACCTCGCTGCCGTTCAGGCTGAAGCCGACGGCATCGGCGACGGGAAGCGGGAGGAGGGTGGAGCGATCATGAATATTCACGCGGCGACCTCCAGCGGCAACGACAATACTCCCGCCAGCGCCCGGCGCACCAGTACGAGCGCCGCATCGCGACGATAGGCGGCGCTGGCGCGGACATCGTTGATCGGGGCGAGCGGAGCGAGATCGTCGAGCGATACGGTCTCCGCCAGGGCCGGCCTCGCTGCTTCGCCGGCCAGCCGTTCCTCCAGGCTGGTCAAGCGCTGCGGAGCGGCCGAGCAGGCGCCGACCGCGATGCGGGCCGACGCGATCCGGCCGGCCCCGTCCTTTGCGATCACGGCCGCGACCGAAGCGATCGAGATCACCAGATAGGTCCGGGCGCCGAGCTTGAGGAAGATCGAGCGCGCTTGCGGTGGCTGCGGCGGCAGATGGATCGCGACCAGGATCTCGTCGGCGGCCAAGGCGGTCCGGCGGTTGCCCAGCACGAATTCGGACAGGGGCAGGCGCCGGCGACCGCGCAGGCTGGCCAGTTCGACCTCGGCCCCCAGCGCCAGCAAGGGCGGCACGCCGTCGGCGGCAGGCGAAGCGTTGCAGAGATTGCCGCCGAGCGTGCCGCGATTCTGGATCTGCACGCCGCCGACCTGTCGGCTCGCCTGCTTCAGCGCCTCAAAAGCGGGCGGCAGCGTAGCAGCGGCGACAGTGCTCCAGCTTGTGGCCGCGCCGATGCGGGTTCCATCGCTGCCATGCGCGATACCGTCCAGTTCCGGCACGGCAGTGAGATCGAGAATGTCGCGGCTGAAGGGCTCGAACCAGGCCGTGCGATGCGTCCGTACCGGATAGACGTCGGTGCCGCCGGCCAGAAGCGTCAAGGACGAGGCGCCGGCGGTCTCCGCCCGCAGCGCGAGCGCCTCTTCCAGCGTCCGGGGTCGAAGGTAGCGCGTCATGGCCCGCTCCTGGGACGGCTCAAGAACCTCGCTGATTATTGTTAGTATACAAACAAGGTGGCGCAAGCGGATTTTGCAGGCAGCCTCTGCTCAATCGAGACGCGCGAGCAGGCCGAGCAGGCGTTCTGCCTCTTCACGCGAGAGTGGCGAGAGCGTCGCCGCCGTAATCGCCCGTGCCTTCTCGATTAGTCCGGGCATCGCCTCCTGCCCCTGCGGCGTCAGGCGGACGCGCACGCGGCGCTGATCGTCGGGATCGGGCCGGCGCTCGACCAGGCCGCGCTCGGCCAGCCGCGCGATGACGCCCTTGATCGTGGCTGGGTCCATCGCAGTCATCCGGCCGAGCTGGTTTTGCGAAATGTCCTCGCCGCCGCTCAGTTTTGACATCGCGGCGAACTGCGTCGGGGTCGGGCCGTCATCGCCCATGATGCGCTGGAAGATCGCGATGTGGCGCTGCTGCGCCCGCCGCATCAGGAATCCGACCTGCTCGTCGAGGATGTAGTCGGGCGCTGTGGCGGCAGCCTTGCGCTGCCGCGGTGCAGCATCGGTTACGGGCCCGCCCACCGCCTCGGCGTTGCTGCTCTGCCTGCCCGTCATCGTCCGCTTTCGCCTCCTCGGCACTCCTCGCGGGCGGCGCAGGGGAGGGCTACGCCCTGCCTCTTGCCAGCCGTCACGGCGCTGTCCATGATTGTTATTACACATGCAATCGCCGCTTGTCCCATGGCGCGGGATCGGCGGCTGTTTCGATACGGAGAACCAGATGGCTCACGACGTCGCTGTGGGAGCCGCCAAGGGCAAGCTGGTGGTCCGCAATATCGGGCTTCTGCTCTCGGGCGATCTAACGAAGCCGATCCTCGACGCCGATGCGATCATTGCCGTCGACGGCCGCATCACCGCGGTCGGGAAGGCCGCCGATCTCGATCTCTCAGGCACCGAGATGACGATCGACGCCAAGGGCTCGGCCCTGTCGCCGGGGCTGATCGATTCCCATTGCCATCCGGTCTTCGGCGACTGGACGCCGCGCCAAAACCAGCTCGGCTGGATCGAGATGGGCGTGAATGGCGGCGTCACCACGCTGGTTTCCGCTGGCGAGGTCCATCTGCCCGGCCGGCCGAAGGATGCGATCGGCGTCAAGGCGCTCGCCGTCACCGCGCAGCGTTGCTTCCAGAACTTCCGACCGGCCGGTGCCAAGGTCATTGCCGGCGCCCCGGTCGCAGAGCTGGATTTCGGCCGCGAGCTCTTCGAGGAACTGAAGGCGCTCGGCATCCGCCATATCGGCGAGATCGGTCTCGGTACCGTCGCCAAGGGCCCGGATGCGAAGCGCGTCGCGGATTGGTGCCGCGAGATCGGGCTGGAGACCATCATGCACACGGGCGGCCCCTCGATCGCCGGCTCGCATTTCGTCAACAAGGACGACGTGCTGGAGGCCCAGCCCGACGTCGTCAGCCATATCAACGGCGGCCCGACCTCGATCGCCCATGCCGACATCCGCATCCTCTGCGAGAAGGCGAAGGGTGCACTCGAAGTCGTCCATAACGGCAACGAGAAATCGGCTCTCGTCGCACTCGAAGCCGCGCTCGCGGCGGGGCGCCTCGCCGATGTGCTGATCGGTACCGATGCGCCGGCCGGCTCCGGCGTCCAGCCCAACGGCGTGCTGCGCATGATCACGCTGCTGGCGAGCCTCGGCAACCTGCCGGCCGAACAGGCCTTCTGCCTCGCGACCGGCAATGTCGCCCGCAAGCGCTCGCTCGACGCCGGCCTGATCGCCGACGGCTATCCGGCCGATTTCGTCTTCCTCGACAAGCCGCAGCACTCCTCCGGCAAGGACCTGCTGGAGGCCGTGTCGCTCGGCGACATCCCGGGCATCGGCATGGTCGTGATCGACGGTCTGGTCAGGACGGGGCGCTCGCGCTCCACGCCGCCATCCCACACCGCCCCCGTCGTGCTGTGAGAGGACAAACCTCATGACCGACCTCATCGAGATCCGCCGCATCCAGACCTCCGTCGAGGAGATCTTCCACGAATTCGGCCCCTTGCCCGGACGGACCGAGCGCATCGCCTCGGTCTGCGCCGTGCTGACCAACCCCTATGCTGGCCGCTACGAGCCCGACATCCTGCCGATGATGGAGGCGCTGAAAGGCGCAGGGCTGGAAATGGCGACGCGCTGCCTGAACGCGCTCGGCGGCGATCCTGCGACCGTCGAGGGCTACGGCAAGGGCGCGGTCATCGGCTCGTCCGGCGAGCTGGAACATGGTGCGCTCTGGCATGTGCCCGGCGGCTACGCGATGCGCGAGATTCTCGGCAACGCCAAGGCCATCGTGCCCTCGACCAAGAAAGTCGCTGGTCCCGGCGCCCGCATCGACATCCCGGTCACTCATATCAACGCGGCGTATGTCCGCAGCCATTTCGGCGCCGTCGAGATCGGCGTGCCCGGCTCGCCCCAGGCCGACGAGATGGTCTTCATCCTGGTGATGACCACGGGCGCGCGCATCCACGAGCGCGTCGGCGGCCTACGGGCCGACCAGATCAGCGTCTGGGACGGCCAGCGCTGACACGCCGACTTTTGCGAAACGAGGACGACCGATGCCCGCGAACATCCGCAAGATCCTGACGCAAGTCGATGAAACCCTTGTCGAATCCGGCAAGACGGTGACGCCGCCGACGCGCCGTGCTGTCGCCGTCGCCGTGATCGCGAACCCGTTCAGCGGGCGCTATCAGGAAGACCTGTCGGAGCTGACGGAGATCGGCGTCGAACTCGGCGACCTCCTGACGAAGCGCTGCCTCGCGGCACTCGGCATCGCGCCCGGCCAAGCCGAGAGCTTCGGCAAAGCGGCCATCGTCGGCGAGGGCGGCGAACTCGAACATGCCGCCGCGATCCTGCACCCGAAGATGGGCACGCCGGTTCGCGCCGCGCTGGGCAAGGGCCCGGCGCTGATCCCCTCTGCCAAGAAGCGCGGCGGGCTCGGCACGCCGATCGACGTGCCGCTCGGCCACAAGGATGCAGCCTTTGTGCGCTCGCATTTCGATGCGGTCGAGGTCCGGGTGACCGATGCGCCGCGTGCCGGCGAAATCCTGGTCGCGATCGCCGTGACCGATTCAGGCCGCCCGCTGCCGCGTATCGGCGGGCTGACGAAGGATCAGATCAAGGGCGAGGACGGGCTGCGCTGAAGACCCGCGCCGAGATACTTCGTACCGAGACGAAACCTGGAGGCGCGTTCCGGCGACTACCCCGCGAAGCATGATCGCTTCGCGAGCCGGAGGTCCCTCGATGACATTCACGCTGACGAGCTTCCATCAGGGGAACTTCCTCGACGCGAGCGATCCCGAGACACGGAACGGCGTCTGCGTCGCGCTCTGCGACCTCTGGCTGGAATCGCTCTTTCAGGCCCCGGGCGCGGCGCCCCGCCATCGCTTGCAGGCGCTCGCGGTCGATTTCGGCCGGGCCGAGAGCCACCAGCGCCGCTATGGCAGGCTGCGCAAGGCGCTCGGCCGCGACGATGCCCGCCGACATATGGGCGCGCGCGTCGGCATCGACTACGAGGAACAGACCTTCGTCGACATGAAGCTGCATAGCGGCCGGGCCGGCATGCTGCAGAAGATCACCGACGACCTGCGCGCGCCCGGCTCGGCCGCGACATGGTCGATGCGCTTCGCCGGCGGCGGCGGCCACGCGATCGCGGGCTTCAGCCGGATCGAGCCGCGCCCCTACGGAATGGATACGAAGCTCCACATCTTCGATCCGAATATCGGCGAATATGTCGGCGCTTATGGCGGCTGCGCCGAGATCGTCGACGATCTCGTCCGCAAGATCCCGCTCTATGCCACCACCATGATCTTCCACCGCACGACGGCGGCAAGCGGATAGATCGACGCGGGTCCGAAGAGACGGCGTCGATCCAGGCCGCGATCGTCGCTCACCCGCCCAGCGACATCGTCAGCGGCGGCTTGACCTCGGGCGGCAGCGGCGAGGTGTAGCCCTCCGCTCCGAGCTTCTTCTTGTGGTCGGCCTTGGCCGCCGCCATCAGCGCGGGGTCGAGCAGCACGGCCGCACCCGTCGCCACCATCGCCTTGGCGACATGGACCATCGCCTTGTGAGCCGCGGGCTGCTTGCCCTGCGACACCACCTGCCAGGTGTGGAAGGGCGTGCCGATCGCGACCGTCGGTGCATGCGCCTGCACCGTCGGCACCGCCCAGCTCACATCGCCGATATCGGTCGAGCCGATCGCCGGATTGCGCTTGGCGTCGAGCGGCACGAGGAAATCGGCCAGCGGCGCGCCTGAATCCTCCATGCCGATCGTGCGCCAGATCGAGGCGATCTCCTGCGGCGACAGCGTCTTGCGGATGTCGTTTGCGAAGGCGCGGTCGGCATCGTCGAAATGCGGCGGGCCGAGCTCTTCCATGACGCCATGCATGGCCTGCTCCAGCGGGGTATTGCCGAGCAGGTCGGAGACGGCGCTGACGATGCGCATCTCCATCTTGGTTTCGGTCATTAGAGCCGCGCCTTCGGCGATCTTCTTCACGCGCTGGACGAGTTCGAGCATGCCGCGCAGATCGCGCGCCCGGATCGAGTAGCGTACGCGCGCATGGGCCTGCACGACGTTGGGCGCGATGCCGCCGGTGTCGAGCAGGGCGTAATGCACGCGGGCATCGCTGGGCATATGCTCACGCATGTAGTTGACGCCGACATTCATCAACTCGACGGCATCGAGCGCGCTGCGGCCGAGATGCGGGGCGGCGGCGGCATGCGAGGCACGGCCGGTGAAGATGAAATCGGCGCGGGTGTTGGCGAGCGCCAGCGGCGGCGCCACCTCCCAGAAGCTCGACGGATGCCAGGAGATCGCGACATCGGCGTCCTCGAAGGCGCCGGCGCGGACCATGAAAGCCTTCGCCGCGCCGCCTTCCTCGGCCGGGCAGCCATAATAGCGCACGCGGCCGGGAAGCTTGTTCTCGGCGAGCCAGTCCTTCATCGCCACCGCAGCGAGAAGCGCAGCCGAGCCCAGCAGGTTGTGGCCGCAGCCATGGCCATGTCCGCCATCCTCGATCGGCTTGTGGCTGGCGATGCCGGCTTCCTGCGACAGGCCCGGCAGGGCGTCGTATTCGCCCATGAACGCGATCACCGGGCCGCCTTCGCCGGCTTCGCCGATCACGGCGGTGGGGATGTCGGCGATGTTCTTCTTGATGCGGAAGCCCTGATGCTCCAGTTCCGCAGTGTGCTCGGCGGACGAGCGGACCTCGGTATAGCAGACCTCGGGCATGCCCCAGACCCGGTCGCTGAGCGCGATCAGCCTCTCCTTGTTCGCATCGACGTGGCGCCAGAGATCGTTTCGGTTGTCCATGATGGTCCTGCCTTGATCAGGCCGGCATATGACCAAGGCAGCCTGCCGCCGTCCAGCCGCCGTACGCATGGCCGGACCGATTTTCGGACCTTCCCATGCGTCGCATCAGACTCGTGGTCAGTGGCAGGCGCCGGTCGCGGCAGGCGCTGCGGCGAGGTCGCTCAGGATCGGGCAATCGGGCCGCGCATCGCCCTGGCAGTGCTCGGCGAGATGCCGCAGCGTGTCGGCCATCGCCTGCAATTCGGCCGCCTTCGCCTCGAGGTCGCGGACATGGCTCATGGCGAGCCGCTTCACATCGGCGCTGGCACGGCTCTTGTCGCGCCAGAGCGCCAGCAGCGCCCGCGTTTCCTCCAGCGAGAAGCCGAGATTGCGCGAGCGCCTGACGAAGCGCAGCGTGTGGACGTCGTCGGCCGCGTAGACGCGGTATTGCGCCTGCGTCCGCTGCGGCGCCTCGATCAAGCCGATGCTCTCATAATAGCGGATCATCTTGGCACTGACGCCGGAGCGCTTCGCCGCCTCGCCGATGTTCATGGCGTCATCCTTCATCCGTGTCCGGCGCATTCGCCTGCAGCGGGCGCGGCGCCATCTCGATCAGGCCCCGCAAGGCATCGACATGCGCGGCCCCCGCGTCCAGAACCATGCGCTCGATCGCCCGATAATGCGTGACCACCTCCAGGCCGAGCGGCGTCAGCCGCGCGCCACCACCCTTGGCTCCGCCGGGCTGCGCCTCGACCAGCGGGTGCTTGAACATGCGGTTGAGATCGTCGACCAGTAGCCACGCGCGCCGATAGGACATCTTCATCGCGCGGCCCGCTCCGGAGATCGAGCCGGTCTGTGCGATCGCCTCCAGCAGATCCGCCTTGCCGGGTCCAAGCCGGCCGCCGGGCGTGAAATCGAGCCGCAGGCCGAGCTTAAGGGCAGGGCGCGGTTCCGGCGGGGCTGACATGGCGGCATCCTCGGACATTCTCGTGCCATGCTAGAGCATCGGGGGCCGAATACCCAAGGATGCCGGCTTATGGCGTTTCGACCGAAACGCTCTTCACCACCGCATAGACCGGGCTGCCGACGGCAAGCCGGAGCGCCACCATCGACTTCCGCGTCAATCGCGCCGCCAGCATCTCGCCTCCGCAAGCGATCCGCAGATCGACGGCGCTGGCGTCATGCCCGCCCGCCGCGCCGATTTCCGTGACCGTTCCGGCCAACTGGTTGAGCGCGCTGATCTCGCCCAGCGGCGCCAGGCTGATCATCACGTCGCTCGCCAGGATCCGGATGCGGATGGTGCGGCCCATCGCGAGCCCTCCGCGGGAAACCAGGAGGTGCCCGGCGCGCGTCTCCAGCCGCGTCAGGCCGAATGCTTCGTCGAAGCCCGCGACCCTGGCCTCGATCAGTGAACTCGCTTCGGGCGCGCCCGGCAGCATGGCGAGGTCGAGCCGCGACAGGATTTCCGAGGCCGGCCCGCAGGCGGCGACCCGGCCAGCGTCGATGATGGCAACCGTCGTCGCCAGCCGGGCGACCTCGGCCATGGAATGTGAGACATAGACGATCGGGATCCGGCTCTCGTCGCGCAGGCGCTCGATATAGGGCAGGATTTCGGCCTTGCGGGCTTCGTCGAGCGAAGCCAGCGGCTCGTCCATCAGCAGCAGGCGTGGATTGGACAGAAGTGCCCGCCCGATCGCGACACGCTGCTTCTCGCCGCCCGATAGCCCGTGCGGGCGCCGCGCCAGCAGATGCCCGATGCCGAGCAGATCGAGAACCGCCGGCAGGTCGATGCCATTCCGGCCTGCGCGCGGCGAGAACCAGCGCCCGAACATCAGGTTCTGGCGGACGCTGAGATGCGGGAACAGCCGCGCCTCCTGGAACACATAGCCGATCCGGCGGCGGTGCTTGGGAACGAAGACACCTCCCACCCGATCGACGAGCGCCTCGCCATCCAGCCGGACATGGCCGGATTCAGGGCGGATCAGCCCACCGATGACATTGACGAGCGAGGTCTTGCCCGAACCCGAGGCGCCGAACAGCGCGGTCAGGCGACCATCCGAGCGGAAGGCTGCGTCGAGGACGAACCCGCCGAGCCGGTGCCGCACGGCGATGTCGAGGACCGGCGTCATGAGGCGGCGATGCGCCGTGCGACGAGACGCGCCATCGCCTCCGAGGCGAACAGGGCAGCAACCGAGATCGCGATCGAGATCAGTGTCAGCCGCATCGCACCGGATTCGCCGCCCGGAACCTGGGTGAAGGTGTAGATCGCCGAGGGCAGGGTCTGCGTCTCGCCGGGAATGTTGGAGACGAAGGTGATCGTCGCGCCGAACTCGCCCATCGCCTTGGCGAAGGCGAGGATCATCCCGGCAAGGATACCGGGCAGGCAGAGCGGCAGCGTCACCACCGCGAACACCCATGCGGGGTTCGCCCCCAGCGTGCCGGCCGCATCCTCGAGCTTGCGGTCGACTGCCTCGATCGAGAGCCGCATCGCCCGCACCATCAGCGGAAAGCCCATCACGGCGCTGGCGAGCGCCGCTCCGGTCCAGCGGAACGAAAGCACGATGCCGAAATGCTCGTAGAGCAACTGACCGACGGGCCCGCGCCGTCCGAACCAGATCAGCAGAAGATAGCCGGTCACGACCGGCGGCAGGATCAGCGGCAGATGCACCGCCGCATCAAGCAGCGACCGGCCCCAGAAGCGCCCGCGCGCCAGCAGGAAGGCAATCGCGAGCCCGAAGGGCAGGCTGGCGAGCATGGCGACCGTTGCGACCAGCAGGCTGAGCCGGACGGCCGTCCATTCATCGGGCGTGAGCCAGCCGCTGGCGCTGTCGAACATCCAAATCGTCACGATCCGCGAGGACGCTCCCTTACGAGGCGTTGGCGGGCTTGTTCAGCACGGTGAAACCCTGCTTCTCGAAGGCCGCCCGGGGAGCTGCGCCGCGCAGCCAGGTCAGGAACGCCGGCGCATCGGCATGGACCGAATCCTTCGTCACCGCGACGGGGTAGAGGATCGGCGGATGCGTCTCCTGGGGGAAAGTCGCCACGACCCTGACCTTGGGATCGGCGGCGGCGTCGGTCGTGTAGACGATGCCGAGCGGGGCCTCGCCGCGCGAGACCAGAAGCAGGGCCGCGCGCACATTGTCGGCCTGCGCCACCTTGTCCTTGACCTTGTCCCAGGCGCCGAGCGTCTCCAGCGCTGCCTTGCCGTATTTGCCGGCCGGCACGGAGTCGACATTGCCCATGGCGAGCCGCCCATCGCCGAGCGCCGCCGCGAGATCGACGCCGAGCGCCAGTGTCAGCGCGACGGTCGAATCCGCCGGCGCGATCAGCCCGATGCGGTTCGCCAGCAGGGTGATGCGGGTCTCCGGCTTGATCAGGCCCTTGCCGGCCGCGTAATCCATCCAGTCGAGATCGGCCGACAGGAAGAGATCGGCCGGCGCGCCCTGTTCGAGCTGCTTGGCGAGCACGCTGCTCGCGGCATAGGAAATCTTCGGCGCAGCCTTGCCGGTCTCCCGGACCCAGGCCGCGCTGGCCTCGTCGAGCGCATTCTTCAGGCTCGCGGCCGCGAAGATGACCAGTTCCTTGGACTGGGCCTGCGCTGTCCCGACAGCGGAACCGAAACCCATCATGATGACCAGACCGAAGCCCAGCACCGAACGCCGCTTGATCATCTGCAAATCCTGTGGACGATACCGCTGTGTATGACGGTATATAGCGATGGTGGCAGAGCCCGCCGCAGCGAGTCAAGCGGCCGCATGGCCAGCATCGACAGGAGAGACGGAATGAAGATCAGCGCCCGCAACCAGCTCAAGGGCCGGATCGTCGAGATCACCAAGGGGGCGACGACGGCCCATGTCCACCTCGATGTCGCCGGCACGATCGTGACCTCCGCGATCACGAATGCGGCAGTGGACGAACTGAAGCTCGCTGTGGGTCAGGAGGCCTATGCCGTCGTCAAGGCATCCGACGTGATGATCGCGATCGACTGAGGCAAAGGCCCGCTCAGCCCGGCGGATGCTTGTGGATCGGGTCGACCCAATAGACCGACTCGGGCGCCTCGACGGGGTCGACATCGGTGATGTTGACGACCACAGCCTCGTTGTCCGAACGCACCAGCACGCATTCGAGCGGGTTGTCGGGGTCGGCGTTGATCTCCTGATGCGGCACGAAGGGCGGCACATAGATGAAATCGCCGGGGCCCGCCTCGGCGACGAATTCGAGCCGCTCGCCCCAGCGCATCCGCGCCTTGCCGCGCACGACATAGATGACGCTCTCCAACTCGCCATGATGGTGGACGCCGGTCTTGGCGTTGGGCTGGATCGAGACCGTGCCGGCCCAGATCTTCTGCGCGCCGACGCGGGCATGGTTGATCGCCGCCTGCCGGAACATGCCCGGCGTCTGCGCCGTGTTGGAATCGAGCTTGTCGCCGGTGATGACGCGCACGCCATCATGCTTCCAGCGCGGCTCGTGGCCATGCGCGTTGTCATGGTCGTGCGGGCGGTCGTGATCGTGATCGGCCATCGTCGTACTCCTGTGCCCACAGGTTAGAGCACGATGGCGTCCTCCGAAACCGCCTTGCTCGGCGTGCCCTCCGGCGCGGCGGGCGGCGCACCGCGCAGCAGGACCAGCGCCATCAGCGCTGTCGCGATCAGGCCGAGCATCGCAATCAGGGCCGAAAGCTGCATGCCGGCGACGAAGGCGGTACGGGCCAAAGCGAGCAGGCTGGCTGACAGATCCGTCGGCAGTTGCGCGGCTTCCGCGACCGCGCCGCCCAGCGTCGCCGCGGCGACGCGCGCGGCATCGACCGGAATGCCCGCCGGCACCGCATGCGCCATTTCGCTGCGGTAGACCGCCGTGACGATACTGCCGAGGATGGCGATGCCGAGCGCGCCGCCGAATTCGAGGCTCGTCTCCGACATCGCGGCAGCGGAACCCGCGCGTTCCGGCGGGGCGCTGCCGACGATCAGGTCCGTCGTGAGCGCGACGACGGGCGTGAAGCCGAGCGAGAAAATGACGGAAGCCGCCACGACGACGGCGAGGCTGTTGCCGATCTCGATTTGCGTCAGCAGGGCGAAGCCGGCCGCGGCGACCGCCAGGCCGCAGCCCATCACTAATGCCGGCGGAAAGCGATGTGCCAGCATCGGTACGATCAGGGAACCGAGGATGAAGGCGAGCGCCGAGGGCACGCCCCAGATCCCGGCCTGCAACGGCGAAAGCCCAAGCACGAGCTGGAGATATTGCGCGATGAACAGGAAGCTGCCGAACAGGAACAGAAAACCCAGCACATTGATCGCCAGCGAGGCGCTGAAGACGGCGTTGCGGAACAGCCGCAAATCGAGCATCGGATCGGCGAGATGCCGCTGACGACGCATGAAGACCGTGCCGATCCCGATCCCGGCCAGGATCGCGATGACGGCGCGCCAGCCCAGTCCATGTTCGGCCATATGCTTGATGCCGTAGATCGTGGCGAGAACCGCCACCAGGGACAGCACGGCACTGACGAGATCGATGCGCCCGGCATCGGGATCCTTGAACTCCGGCAGCAGCAACGGGCCGAGGATCAGCAGCAGCACCATCACCGGCACGCCGACGAGGAAGACCGAGCCCCACCAGAAATGCTCGAGCAGCACGCCGCCGACGAGCGGGCCGATCGCGCCCCCGGCCGAGAAACTCGAGATCCAGACGCCGATAGCGAAGGTCCGCTCCTGCGGATCGAGGAACATGTTGCGGATCAGCGAGAGCGTCGAAGGCGCCAGCGTCGCACCAGCGATGCCGAGCAGCGCCCGTGTCGCGATCAGCATCCCGGCGCTGGTCGAGAAGGCAGCCAGCACCGAGGCGATGCCGAAGGCGGCGGCGCCGATCAGCAGGAGCTTGCGCCGCCCGATCCGGTCGCCGAGCGTGCCCATGGTGATGAGCGATCCGGCGACCATGAAGCCGTAGATGTCGACGATCCAGAGCAGTTGCGCGGCACTCGGCTTCAGATCGGCGCTGAGCTGCGGCACGGCGAGGTTCAGCACCGTGAGGTCCATCGAATAGAGCAGGCAGGGCAGGGCGATCACGGCCAGGCCGAGCCATTCGCGTCGCGTCGCCTTGGGCGTCTCGTCGGCGGTCGTCATCATTCCAACCATGGCTTTTGGGCGTGCCGCCAAGCGGCTGGCTTGGCGGCCTGCGGGTAGGTCCAATCTGGCGCAGCTCTGTGTCAGACGCTGACAGCACAGGCGGCGGGCGAACCTGCCCGCCGACCGTCAGACACTTAACTTATGAGTTTAGTATAGGTTGATGGCGGTGCTGAGGTCAACGCCGCCCCGAAGGGGCTTGGAAACGCGCGCCCGCCTCAGGCCTTCTTCGCCGGCCCCGTCGCCAGCGGGCGGTCGCTCGCGCCCCATTCGGCCCAGGAGCCGTCATAGATCGCGCGCGCTGGCTTGCCGATCGTCTCGAGTGCCGTCGACAGGATCGCGGCCGACACGCCCGAGCCGCAACTCGTGATCAGCGGCTTGTCGAGATCGACGCCCGCTTCCACGAAGGCTGCCGCGATGGCGTCGGGTGATTTGAGCTGCCCGTCCTGAACGATCGCGGGGAAGGGCAGGCTGAGCGAGCCCGGCATATGGCCGGAGCGGACGCCGGCGCGCGGCTCGGGAGCCTCGCCGCGGAAGCGGTCGCCGGGGCGGGCATCGACCACCTGCGCCGTGCCCACGGCAAGCGCGCGCGCGACGTCATCCGCATCGGCCACGGCAGAATGGTCGAGACGCGCCGTGAAGCTGCGGGCGGCGCGGCTGCGCGGCGGCCCGTGCTCGATCGGCCGGTTCTCGGACTGCCATTTCGGGAAGCCGCCTTCGAGGATGACGACGTCCTTTGCCCCGAAGGTCTTGAAGGTCCAGCGCACGCGCGGGGCCGAGAACAGCCCGAGCCCGTCATAGACGACGATCCGCATGCCGTCGCCGATCCCCATGGCGCCCACAGTGGCGGAAAACGCCTCCGGCCGCGGCAGCATATGCGGCAGGTCGGATGTGGTGTCCTTCACCGCGTCGATGTCGAAGCGCAGCGCGCCGGGAATCCGCCGGTCGGCATACTCCGCATGCGGATCGCGGCCATGGACAGGCAGGTACCAAGAGCCGTCGACCACGACGATGTCGGGGGCGTCCAGGCGCTCGCTAAGCCACTCGGTCGAGACGAAAACATCTTCGCGTGCCAGGTTTTGGCTTGCCATGTCGCATGGTTCCTTTTGGGCTTTTCTCGCGGCGCTTTACGCCGGTTTCCGGTTCAGACCAGCGCGATCCGGACACGCCGGTTCTGCTTGCCCTTCTTCTCGATATCGGTGACGACGACAAGGCCGATCTCTGCGGTGTTGCGGACATGGGTGCCGCCACAGGGCTGCAGGTCGATGTCGCCGATCGCGACGAGCCGGACCCGGCCGGAGCCGCGCGGAGGCTTCACCGACATCGTCTTGACCAGACCGGGATTGGCGTCGAGCTCGGCATCGGTGATCCAGCTTTCGCTGACATCGGCGTTGCGGGCGACCAGCGCGTTGAGCTTCTCGGTGATCTCGGCCTTGTCGAGCCCGCCCTCGGGGATATCGAAATCGAGCCGGCCGTCGCCGTCGCCGATCGCGCCGCCCGTCACCGGATAGGACAGGACGACGCTGAGCAGATGCAGGGCGGTGTGGATGCGCATGCGCTTCAGCCGCCGCTCCCAGTCGAGCACGGCCGTCACGCTCTCGCCGGGCTGGGGCAGGGACTGCCCTTCCAGCGGCACATGGATCACGCGGCTCTTGTCCTCGGGATCGTAGATCGCGGTTCCGATCGCAATCGTGCTGCCGTCCGCGCGCCGCAAGCCACCGGCATCGCCGGGCTGCCCGCCGCCAGTGGCATAGAACACCGTGCGGTCGAGAATGATGCCGCCGCGATCGTTCACGGCCTCCACAGTGGCCGTCGTCTCGGCGAGATAGGCGTTGTCGCGAAAGAGCAGTTCGGTCGCCATCGTCTTTGGGCTCGCTGTCCTCATGCCGACGCGGTGGCGCCGGTCTCCTGGAAAGGGAGCGGAGATTGCACGGATCGAGCGGGCCGCGCCACAGCGCTTTCATTCGGCGATGACTGCGCGCGGGCATGGCGCCGGCCCTTCCGTCTGCCGAAGGCAGGCCCTAGATAGGCTGCCGGCTGCCCAGCATAGTCGCCGGCCGTACCGGGAGGTTCCATGTCACTGCCGCGCATGCAGCCCAGCGACGGCGTCGCCTGGATCACCGGGGCGAGTTCGGGCATCGGCGAGGCCGTGGCGCTGGAACTGGCGCGGCGCGGCTGGACCGTGGCGATCACGGCCCGGCGCCTCGACCAGCTCGAGGATATCGCGCGTCGCGCCGAAGGCCTGCCCGGCCGCATCGTCGCTCATGCCGGCGACGTCACGGATGCCGATTCGATCAAGGCCGTCATCGACGGTATCGAGAGCGTCCAGGGGCCGATCGCGCTCGCCTTCCTGAACGCGGGCATCGCTCCGGATACGAGAGGCCCGCTCGACATGGACGCCTTCGAACGCATCATCGCCGTCAACCTCGTCGGGGCGGCTCGCGGCCTCTCGGCCGTGCTGGAGCGCATGGCCCTGCGCGGCCGCGGCCAGATCGCGCTCAACGCCTCGGTCGCCGGCTATGGCGGCCTGCCCGGAGCTTCGGCCTATGGCGTGTCGAAGGCGGCCGTGATCCATCTCTGCGAGACGCTGAAATTCACCTGCGACAAGCGCGGCATCCGGCTGCAACTCGTCAATCCCGGCTGGGTCGACACGCCGATGACCCGCAGCAAGCGTTTCCCGATGCCGTTCATCATCAGCCCGGAAGAGGCGGCCCGGCGCACCGTCGACGGCTTCGCGCGCGGCGGCTTCGAGATCACCTTCCCGCGCCGCCTGTCCTGGCTGCTGAAGGCCGTTAACCTGCTGCCCTATCCGGCCTATTTCTGGCTGATCGCCAAGGCCGCACGCCGGGGCGGCGCGAAGCCGCTCTGAGTGTCATTCCGGATCGGCAGATCGCGTCGCGGCCAGGGCATCGAGCGCGCGCCTGCGGCCGAAGTCTAGTTCGACGATCGGGTGCGGATAAGTCTCGCCGAGAACGATGCCGGCATCATGCAGCGCCGAGGAATTGGCCTTCCACGGCTCGTGGATGAGGTCGTCGTCGAGCCCGGCGATTTCGGGGATCCAGCGCCGCACGTAAGTGCCCTTGGGGTCGAATTTCAGGCCCTGCGTCACCGGATTGAAGATGCGGTAATAGGGCGAGGCATCGGCGCCGGAGCCCGCAACCCATTGCCAGCTTGCGGCATTGTTGGCTGGATCGGCATCGACGAGCGTATCCCAGAACCACGCCTCGCCATGCCGCCAGTCGATCAGCAGATGCTTGATCAGGAAGGAGGCGGCGATCATCCGCACGCGGTTGTGCATCCAACCCGTCGTCCAGAGTTCGCGCAAGCCGGCATCGACGATCGGGTAGCCCGTCAACCCGCGCTGCCACGCCTTCAGCGCCGCCTCGTCGCGTTGCCAGGGAAAGGCGTCGAAACGCGGATTGTAGTTGCGGGTCGCCAGATCGGGGTTGTGGAACAGCAGATGATAGGAGAACTCGCGCCAGCCGATCTCCGACAGGAATTTCTCGGCATCGGATGATCCAGCCGAGGCCTCGCCGCTTTCGATGGCGCTGCGGGTCGCATGCCAGATCTGGCGCGGGCCGATCTCGCCGAAGCGCAGATGCGGCGAAAGCCGCGAGGTCGAGACTTGGCCCGGGCGGTCGCGGCCCTCGCCATAGCCGTCGAGCGGATCCGACAGGAATTCGCCGAGCCGTTCGGCCGCGGCTTCCTCGCCGGGCGCCCAGGATTCGCGAAGTCCCCCGGCCCAATCCGGCTTGGATGGCTCCAGCGCCAGATCGGCATGGGCAACCGTCATCGCCGCGATGGCGGGGGAAAGTCGCAACGCCTCGATTCTGTCGGGCGCAGGGATCGGCGCCGGCGGATCGCCTTTTGAACGCGCCGCGCGCCAATAGGGCGTGAACACTTTCATGGGGTCGCCGGTCTTGGTCGTGACCTGCCAAGGCTCGTTCAGGAGCGCCGCATTGAAGCTCGCGACCTTGGCGCCGGCCGCGGAGAGTTCAATCTTAAGCCGGCTATCGAGCGCGACTGACTCGGCATCGTAGCGACGGCTCCAGGTGACCAGCTCGACACCGGCCCGTTCGACGACCCACGGCAGAATTTCGGCCGGATCGCCGCGCATCAGAACCAGTTCACCGCCCTTGGCCGCGAGCGCAGCGGCGAGCGCCTTGAGCGAACGCGACAACCACCAGCGGCTGGCGCCGCCAAGCGGACGGCGCGAACCGCCTTCGTCGAGGATGTAAAGGCAAAGCGTCGGGCCGTGCCCGACCGCGGCCGCCAACGCCGGATTGTCGGCGAGGCGAAGATCGTCGCGAAACCAGTGGAGCGCTGAGGCTGTCATTCGCCAGGCGTAGGGCTCCGTTCAGCGATCCGCCAGTCACTGTCCCGGGCCGTAGCAAAGGCTGCGATCAGGCCGGGCCATGGGGATGCATGTATCAGAACATGCTTCGCCGCCGGGCAGGGGAGCCCGGCGGCGTGTTTCATATCACCAGCGGCGGTCCCACTGGCGGTCGTTGTAGCGTCGGCCATAGGCACGCGCATGCGGCGGCGGGCCGCCATAATGGCGCCCATAGCCGCGTCCGTGCCGGCCGTAATAGCGCGGACCGGCCGAATAACCGCGGCCATGATGATAGCCGCGATGGTTGCGGACCTGTTCGATATCGCTCATCGCGGCCATCTCGGGCTGCGACGCGAAACCGGGCGCGGCGGACACTGTGCCGGGAATCGCTCCCAGACCGAGTGCCAGTGTCGTCGCGAGAATCAGTCTGCGCATATCAATCTCCTTGGGGGGATGACGGTGTCGTTGAAACTGCGCCGTCGAACGACAACGGGCCATGAAGCGAAAAGTTCGCTCCCGTTCATCCAGCGGCGCGATCGGATCTCGGCGGACCGCTGGCGGGACTACATCCGTTCCCAGAGCGCGGCATGGCTCGCCGACTGCCGCTTGAGCCAGGCATAGGTCGTATCGCCACGGCGCCGGATCTCGCCGGTCAGGTTGTCGAGCACGAGATCGCCGCGATCGGTCCGGACGATCAAAACGAGATGCCCTTCGCCCGCCGGCGTCCTGACGACGGCGATCAGCAGCGCCGAGGCCGGCAGCCCGGACGCCAGCAGCTCATGCCGCTTGGTGACGACGTAGTCGTTGCAATTGCCCGCAGCCGGGTCGATCTGCCAGTCCGACGTCTGCTTCACCGGCCTGATGCGCTGGTTGACGTCGCGATTGATGCGCCGGATCTCGGTTTCGACCTCCGGCGTCATGTCGATGACCGCTTCGGGAACGCCGAGTTCGCAATCGGCCGCATGGCGCAGGCAGAAGCGGGTATAGTCCAGCGGCGCCAGCTCCAGCTTCCGCGGATCGAGGCTCGCGCGGCGCGTCACCTGACCGCCGCTGCCGGCATCGCCCACCGGACGCGAGGCGCAAGCGCCGAGAAGCGCGGCCGTGGCCAGCAGGACCCCCGCTGCGTATCTGCCTCTGTCGTTCATCATCCGATCACTATACCGGGCCGGTAAAGATTTCTGCCGCCGAGCCCAACCCGGTCAGCTCGCACCGTCCTGCGAATCGACCAGACGATAGCCGACACCGGGCTCGGTGATGATGAAGCGCGGATCGGCGGCATCGTCGCCGATCTTCTCGCGGACATGGCCGATGGCGATGCGCAGATAATGCGTGTCGGCGGCGTGGGCCGGGCCCCAGATCGTCGTCAGCAATTGTCGATGGCCGACGAGCTTGCCGGCGTTGCGCGCCAGCAGCGCGACGACGTCGAACTCCTTGCGGGTCAGCTTCACCTGAACGCCGTCCACGACGACCATGCGGCTCGCAAGGTCGATATCGAGCCCGCCGATCCGGATCGCCGCCGGCTCGGCGGCGCGCTCGCGACGGCTGCGCAGCAGCGCCCGCAGCCGGGCGAGCAGCTCTCCGGTCGAGAACGGCTTCGTCACATAATCGTCGGCGCCGGCATCGAGCGCTGCGATCTTCTCCGTCTCGGCATCGCGCACAGAAAGTACGAGGATCGGCACGCTCGACCATTCGCGGATCGCCTCGATCACCGCCTTGCCGTCCATGTCGGGCAGGCCGAGATCGAGCAGCACCGCATCGGGCGCCATCGTGGCGGTGCGTTCGATCCCGGCGCGGCCACGATCGGCATCGAGCATCTCGAAGCCGCCGGCCCCGAGCACGATGGCGAGAAAGCGCCGAATCGGCGCTTCGTCATCGATCACGAGGATGCGGGCGGGCTTGCTGTCGGTCATTCCGGGTCGTCGCTGCTGGCGGAAACGTCGCTGCTGGAGGATGCCAGCGGCAGCCTGATCACGATGGCGGTGCCGCGTCCACCCGGCCCCGCCTTCGCCTCGACCGTGCCGTCATGGGCTTCGACCAGTCCCTTCACGATCGAGAGCCCGAGCCCCGTGCCCGCAGGGCGCGTATCGCCCTCGGCAACGCGATGGAACAGCTCGAAGACGCGTTCGCGTTCATCTTCGGGAATGCCCGGCCCTTCGTCGATCACGGCGATCTCGGCCGCCCCGCCGTCGCGCTTAGCCAGGATGCGGATGGAGGTGCCGACGGGCGCATATTTGGCAGCGTTCTCGACGACGTTCGCGACGGCCTGACCGATCAGCACGGGATCGACATGGAGCGCCGGCAGGTCGCGTGGCGTCTCGATCACGAGGCTGTGGCCGGCCAGCACGCGCTTCAGATCGTTGCGGACGACGCCGAGAATTTCGCGCAGATCCACCGCCGCGCGCTTGGGCGCCAGCGCGCCATGCCCGAGCCGCGTCATGTCGAGCAGGTTCTGGACATAGCGATCGAGCCGGCGCGCCTCGTCCAGCGCCGTCGTTGTCAGCTCGCGGCGGTCGGCCGGGCTTAAGCTCCCATCGGTCTCCGCCAGGCTGGACACCGCCCCGATCACGGTGACCAGCGGCGTGCGCAGGTCATGGCTGACGGAGTTCAGAAGCGCGCCACGCAGCTTCTCGCCCTCTGCCGACACCCGCGCATTGCCGAGTTCCTCCGCGAGCCGTGTGCGCTCGACGGCGACCGCGACCTGATCCTCGACCGCCACCAGCAGGCGCCGCGTCTCCGGATCGAGCCCGCGCAGGCGGTCGCGAAAGCGCACGCCGATGACGCCGAGCGCGGTGCCCGCCGTCGCCAGCGGCACGAACAGCCATTCGCTCATCGGCAAGGTCGCCGTGCCGGCGCCCGCCGGTTCGTTCTTCTCAAAGGCCCAGCGCGCGGCACCTTCCGCCCGCGCATCAAGTTCGTCGATGGTCGGATGGCCCTGCACCTGCTGGAGCGTTCCCGCCGCATCCGGCATTAGGATGAGCGAGTGACAATCGAGCGTCGCGGCGATGTGGAAGGCAGCCGCCCAGAGCACGTCGTCGGTGTCGTTGGCCGAGGCGATCTTGCGGGCGAAATCATAGAGTGTCGCGGTCCGGCGCTGGGCGGAGCGCATCGCCTCCACCTGCGCCTTCAGGCGACTTGCAAGGCTGCCCGTGAAGACCGCACCGAGCAGGAAGACGACGACCGAGACAGCGTCCTCCGGACGGCTGATGTTGAGCGAATAGTAAGGCGGCGAATAGAAGAAATTATAGGCGCATGAGCCGAGAACGCCGGCGGCAAGCGAGGGCCCCAGCCCCTGGCGCGCACCCACGACCAGCACTGCGGCAAGATAGATCGCCGAGATCGCACCGCCCGGCACCGCATCCCAGATGCCGAGCGGCAGCGCCACCAGCGTCGCGGCGGCGATACATATCGTCGCGACCGCATAGCCCATCCAATCCGGCGCGATCCAGGCCGGTCGGGAGAGCTTGCGCCGCTCGATGCGGGCATGGGGCGTCACCACCGTGATCTCGAAATCGGTGGCATCGTCGAGCAGGCGGTCGGCGACGGGCTCGCGGAAGGCCCCGCGCAGCCTCTGCCACCAGGACCGGTGCGAGCGCGGCCGGCCGATCACGATGCGCGAGACATTGCGCTGGCGGGCATAGCGCAGCACTTCGCCCGCCACATCGCACTCCGCATGCAGCACGACAGTTTCCGCGCCCAGCGTTTCGGCAAGGCGCAACGCCTCGACGGTCACCGCGCGCGTCTCGGCGGGAAGGGCCTCATGCCGCGGCGTCATCACCGTCGCGACGATCCAGGGCAGGCGCGCGCGCTCGGCCATGCGCTTGCCGGCCCGCACGAGGCTGCGGGCGACCGGCGCCTCGTTGATGCAGACCAGCAGGCGCTCTTCGGCGGGCCAGGGGCCCTTCACGGCATGGGCCTGCATCCAGGCCAGCATCTCGGCGTCGACGCGGCTGGCGGCCGTGCGCAAAGCGAGCTCGCGCAGGGCCGTCAGCTTGCCCTTGCCGAAGAAGTTCTCCAGCGCCTGGCCGATCTGCTGGGGCACATAGACCTTGCCGTCCTTGAGCCGCTTGATCAGCTCCTCCGGCGGCAGGTCGATCAGCTCGATCTCGTCGGCGCGCTGCAGGACATGGTCCGGCACCGTCTCCTGCACGCGCACGCCGGTGATGCGGGCGACCACGTCGTTCAGGCTCTCGACATGCTGGATGTTCAGCGTCGTGACGACGTCGATGCCCGCATCGAGCACCTCGATGACATCCTGCCAGCGCTTGGGATGCCGCGAGCCCGGCGTATTGGTATGGGCGAGTTCGTCGATCAGCGCGATACCGGGCTTGCGCGCCAGCAGCGCGTCGAGATCGAGTTCGCTCAGCATCTGGCCGCGATAATCGACCGTGCGGCGCGGCACCTGTTCCAGCGTTTCGAGCAGGGCGGCCGTCTCGGTCCGGCCATGCGTCTCGACCAGTGCCACAACGATGTCGAGGCCCGCGCGCTGCCGGACGCGGGCCTCCTCGATCATGGCGAAGGTCTTGCCGACGCCGGGCGAGGCGCCGAGGAAGATCTTGAGACGACCGACCCCGCCGCCGTCCTCGCCGCGTGCTGCGGCCAGGAAGGATTCAGGTGTCGGTCTCTCGTCAGGCGCGCTCGGCATCAACCACCGACCAGAGCATCAGCGCCCGAGCCTGTCGAGGGCGAGGTTGAGCGCCAGCACATTGACGCGGGGCTCACCCAGCACGCCCAGGAGGCGCCTTTCCGCCTGCTCCAACACGAGCTGCCTGACGCGATCCTCCTGCAGTCCGCGTGCCCGCGCGACCCGTCCGACCTGGACCAGTGCCGCCCCGGGCGAGAGATGCGGGTCGAGGCCCGAGCCTGACGCCGTCACCAGATCGGCGGGCTGGACGCCGCCGCCGAGCGCTGCCGCGCGCTCACTGATCGCCTGCTTCAACGCGGCCGAGCTCGGGCCGAGATTGGAGCCGGTCGAGTTCGCGGCGTTATAGGGGCTCTCGACGGATTTGCTCGCGTCCTGCGGATCGGGCGCGCTGGTGGCGGACGGCCGGCCGTGGAAGTAGCGCTCTGCGGCGAAGGACTGCCCGATCAGCGCCGAGCCGACCACGGTGCCGTCCCTGAGCATCGGCGATCCGTTGGCCTGGGACGGGAACACGGCCTGGGCGACGCCCGTGACGGCAAGCGGGTAGGCCGCCCCGGTCAGCAGGCTGAAGATGCCGAGCAGGACGAGCGAGGGGCGAAGATAGGAGGTCATGATCTCGTCTCCTCAGGCGAGGTGCAGCAGGTCGACGATCAGGTCGATCGCCTTGATGCCGATGAAGGGAACCACGAGCCCGCCGAGCCCGTAGATCAGCAGGTTGCGGCCGAGCAGTTGCGACGCGGAGGCCGGCGCGTAGCGCACGCCCTTCAGCGCGATCGGGATCAGCGCGACGATGACGAGCGCGTTGAAGATGATCGCCGACAGGATCGCCGATTGCGGCGTTCCCAGCCCCATCACGTCGAGCACGGCCAGGCCCGGATAGGCGGTGACGAACAGCGCCGGCAGGATGGCGAAATACTTCGCCACGTCGTTGGCGATCGAGAAGGTGGTCAGCGCGCCGCGCGAGATCAGGAGCTGCTTGCCCACCATGACGATCTCGATCAGCTTCGTCGGGTCGCTGTCGAGGTCGATCAGGTTGCCCGCCTCCTTGGCGGCGGGCGTGCCCGAGTTCATGGCGACGCCGACATCGGCCTGGGCCAGCGCCGGCGCATCGTTCGAGCCGTCGCCGCACATCGCCACCAACCGTCCCTGCGCCTGCTCCTCGCGGATCAGCGCGAGCTTCCGCTCCGGCGTGGCCTCGGCCAGGAAGTCGTCGACGCCTGCCTCGGCGGCGATCGCAGCCGCCGTCAGCGGGTTGTCGCCGGTGATCATCACCGTGCGGATGCCCATCCGACGCAATTCGGCGAAGCGCTCGCGGATATTGGGCTTCACCACGTCCTTGAGATGGATGACGCCGAGAACGGCGTTGTAGCGGGCGACGACCAGCGGCGTGCCACCCGACGAGGCGATCTTCCGCACGGCCTGGTCGACCCCGCTCGCGAGCGCACCGCCGGTGAGCTTCGCCATCGTGTCCGAGGCACCCTTGCGCAAAGCGATGCCACCCGGCAGATCCGCGCCGGACATGCGCGTCTGCGCCGTGAAGGGCACGAAGGCAGCGCCGGCGCCGGCCGCCGCATCGAAGCCGAAGCGCTTCGCGGCGAGATCGACGATCGACTTGCCCTCCGGCGTATCGTCGGCGAGCGAGGCCAGGAAGGCAGCCTCGGCCAGGTCGCGCTCGTTGATTCCGGGCGCCGGCTCGAAGGCATGGGCCATGCGGTTGCCGAAGGTGATCGTGCCGGTCTTGTCGAGCAAGAGCACGTCGATGTCGCCGGCAGCCTCGACAGCCCGGCCGGACTTGGCGATGACGTTCGCCTTCACCAGCCGGTCCATGCCGGCGATGCCGATGGCCGAGAGCAGGCCGCCGATCGTCGTCGGAATCAGCGTCACGAACAGCGCGGCGAGATAGATCACCGGCAGCGTCGTGCCCGACCAGGAGGCGAAGAAGGGCAGCGTCACCACGACGAACAGGAAGACCAGCGTCAGCGCCGCCAGCAGGATGTCGAGCGCGATCTCGTTGGGCGTCTTCTGGCGCTTGGCGCCCTCGACCAGCGCGATCATCCGGTCGAGAAAGGTCTCGCCCTGCCTGGCGGTGACGCGGACCACGAGCCAGTCCGAGACCAGCCGCGTGCCGCCGGTCACCGAGGACCGGTCGCCACCGGATTCGCGGATCACGGGCGCGGATTCGCCGGTGATCGCGCTCTCGTCGACCGATGCCACGCCCTCGACGATCTCGCCATCGGTCGGGACCGTGTCGCCGGCCTCGACGAGGATGACCTCGCCCGGCTCGACGAGCTCGACCTCCTTCGTCCCGTAGACGACGCGGTCGGCCGGATCGACCAGTACCTTGGCCAGCGCCGAGGAGCGGGTCGAGCGGAAGGCATCGGCGCGCGCCTTGCCGCGCCCTTCGGCGACGGCCTCGGCGAAGTTGGCGAAGAGCACGGTGAACCAGAGCCAGATCGCGATTTGCAGCCCGATCCAGAAAACCGGGCCACCGGTCAGCCCCTCGCGGATGACGAGCGCCGTCGCCAGCACCGAGACCAGCGCAGTCGAGAAGATCACCGGATTGCGCGCCAGGCTGCGGGGATCGAGCTTGCGGAAGGCCTGCAGGATCGCAGGCCTGATGATGACGGGCGAGAACAGGCCCATCTCGGCGGGAGCGTGCTTGCTCATAACGGCCTCAGAAGCTCTGCCCGGCCAGGATCGAGACATGTTCTGCGATCGGACCAAGGGCGAGGACGGGAAGGAAGGTGAGGGCGCCGACGATCAGGATCGTCGCCACCAGAAGCGTGACGAAGAGCGGCCCATGCGTCGGGAAGGTGCCGGCCGTCTCGGCCGCCGGACGCTTGGCCGCAAGGCTGCCCGCAATGGCGAGGATCGGGATGATGTAGCCGAAGCGGCCAAGCATCATCGCGATCCCCAGGAAGGCGTTGTGCCAGGGCGTGTTGGCGGTGAAGCCGGCAAAGGCCGAACCGTTGTTGCCGGTCGCCGAGGTGTAGGCATAGAGCAGCTCGGAGAGTCCGTGCGGCCCGGCATCCTGGACCGAGGACTGCGCCTGACCAGTGACGATGGCGAGCGAGGCCAGCACCAGGATGCCGAGCGGCATCACCAGCAGGGTCAGTGCCGCGAGCTTGATCTCGCGTGCCTCGATCTTCTTGCCGAGGTATTCCGGCGTCCGCCCGACCATCAGCCCGGCCAGGAAGACCGTGATGATGACGAAGAGCAGCATGCCGGTGAGCCCGACGCCGACACCGCCATAGACCACCTCGCCGAGCTGCATGTTGAGCATCGCGACGAGCCCGCCGAGCGGCGTGAACGAATCGAGCATCGCATTGACCGAGCCGTTCGAGGCGGCCGTCGTGGCCGCAGCCCACAGTGTCGAGGCGAGGATGCCGAAGCGGACCTCCTTGCCCTCCATGTTGCCGGCCGTCGCATCGATGAGCCCGGTATGCAGCGGGTTGCCGAAGCGCTCCGCGCCATAGATCGCAGCGAAGCCGACGAGGAACAGCACCGCCATCGCCGCGAACAGAGCCCGACCCTGCCGGCGGTCACCGACGAGGCGGCCATAGGTGAAGCAGAAGGCGACCGGGATCAGCAGGATCGAGATCACCGTCAGCAGGTTGCTGAGCGCGGTCGGATTCTCCAAGGGATGCGCCGAATTGACGTTGAAGAAGCCGCCGCCATTGGTGCCGAGCTGCTTGATCGCGATCTGGCTCGCGACCGGGCCGAGCGCGATGCTCTGCTTGGCGCCTTCCAGCGTCGTCGCGTCGAAAGAGCCCTGCAGCGTCTGCGGCAGGCCGAGCGCGACGAGCACGAACGCCAGCACGAGTGAAGCCGGCAGCAGGATGTAGAGCGTGAAACGGGTCAGATCGACCCAGAAATTCCCGAGCACCCGAGTCTGCCTGGCCGCGAAGCCGCGCGCGACCGCCGCCGCGACCGCCGCACCGCTGGCCGCCGAGACGAAGTTCTGTGTCGTCAGCCCGAGCATCTGGCTGAGATTCGAGAGCGTGGTCTCGCCGCCATAGGACTGCCAGTTGGTATTGGTGACGAAGGAGATCGCCGTGTTGAAGGCCAGATGCGCGGACATCCCGTCGAAGCCCTGCGGATTCAGCGGCAAGAGATTCTGGAAGCGCAGAATCAGGAAGAGCAGGGCGAAGCCGGCTGCGTTGAAGGCGAGCAGCGAGAAGGCATAGGCCTGCCAGCGCTGCGGCTGTGGCCGGCTCTCGCCAGCGAGTCCGAGAATCGCGTTCTCGACCGGTGCGAGGAACCGGGCCTCCCCGGTGAAGACGCGCGCCATGTAGTGTCCGAGCGGCCAGGCCGCGAGCAGCAGCAGCGTGCAGAAAGTTAGGAACTGGATCAGGTCGAGGGTCATCAGACAGCCCCCTCAGAAGGATTCGGGGCGCAGCAGCGCCTTGAGCAGGTAGGCGAGCAGCAGCAGGGCCGCCGTCAGGCCGAGGATGATGTCGAGGGGCATGATTCGCCTCACAGCCGGTCAGCGGCCGAAACTGCGACGCAGGCGAGCCCGAACAATGCGAGGCCGCCGAGCAGGAAGAGGGTGTCGATGATCATGGAAAACTCCGATCGCTGGTTCGATCGGAGCTAGGGTCGATACCCGTAAGGCCGCCATGTCGAATACGGCGCGCGCCCGTAAAGTCTGCGTAAAGCCTTCCGGCACAGCGCGACCGGGATCCAGGCATCGGCCGCCAGCGGAGACAATGGAGCGTAGTCCGCTCCTGCACGGCATAGCGACATGCGTGGGAAAGCGCGTTGCCGCGCCCGGAGCCGAACCAGCAAAAAGGGCCCAGGTGATGTCCACCCAAGCCCCTGAAAATGCTGGCTCCCGGAGCAGGATTCGAACCTGCGACCAATCGATTAACAGTCGATTGCTCTACCGCTGAGCTATCCGGGATCAGTGGCCGCCGTATACCCACGCCTCTGCGACTCCGCAACCCCTTTCGGAAACGATCGACCGGTTTGCGTTGCCGACCATCATCCTGAGCGGTTGGCGGTTGCAGCGGGCGTCGGCATGTGGTTATAGGCGGGCCTTCGGGATCTCGCTGCGGCGCGCTCCCGCGGAAGGCCTCGTGGCGGAGTGGTTACGCAGAGGACTGCAAATCCTTGCACCCCGGTTCGATTCCGGGCGAGGCCTCCAAACTTTTCCAACCAACCAGATTCCAGCCGGCAGTGACGCAAGGGCGGCCGCGCGCTTAGCCGGCGGGGCCGTCGGGCTCTCGCACCGCAACGTCTTGCCTTTTGCAGCGCGCTCGAACAGAAAGCACTCACGGGCGGCAGCGACGCCGGTCAGGGCAGGGCGCCTCCGGCGCATTCCTGCCGGCCGTAGCCAGAGCCAGACCATGAGTGCCGTGGACGGAGATTTCGGGACATGGAGAGTTTCGCCGCACTGCGCCGCATGATGGTCGATTGCCAGTTGCGGACCTATGACGTCACCGATCGCGCCGTCCTGGCCGCGGCCGACGAGGTTCCGCGCGAGGCCTTCCTGCCGCCATCCCTGTCGCATCTGGCCTATCTCGATCAGCCGGTAGCGCTGCCGGGAACCGGCCGTGCGCTGATGACCCCGATGGTGATCGCCCGCATGATCCAGGTGCTGGACCTGGAGCCGGGCGAGGATGTCCTCGAATATGGTGGCGCAACTGGCTACGGGGCCGCCCTGATGGCCCGGATGGGAACCCAGGCGACCCTCTGGGAGCCCGATGCCGATGCCTTCGCGCTGGCCGAATCGTCCCTTCGTGACGCTGCCGCGAGCGTGTCCGTCACGGAAAAACGCCCCTCCGCCGACGCGGGATTCGATGCGATTCTCGTCAGCGGCGCTTGCGAGACCGTTCCGGAGTCGCTTTTTCCGTTGCTGCGCGAGGGCGGACGTCTGATCGCGGTCGACGGCCTCGGCCGGTCGGCACGGGTCAATTTGTACCAGAAGTCCGGGGGCAAAGTTTCCGGCCGTCCGGTTTTCGATGCCGCGGCGCCCGTTTTGGCCGAGTTTCGCCGAGCACCGGCATTCGTCTTCTGATTAAGAAAAGTGTCGCATTTTTACGGCACATTGGAACTCAAACTCTGCCCGGACCGCTCTCCACATTGGCGGACAAGGCCAATCGGGCTATGTGATATGTTGATACTATGCCGAGGCTAGGGCGATGCCTGGGCGCGACTTGAGTCCGCACATGAGGCGTCCATTGATACGACGGAATAGAAATACGAAGACCGCCCGGCTCGGCTTTGCCGCAGCGCTCGGTCTTGCACTCGCATCTGGCGTCTCGTCGGCGGCTCTCGCACAGACGATGGATGCGGCCTTGGCTCGCGCCTATGCCGGAAATCCGACGCTGAATGCGCAACGCGCCTCGGTGCGCGCCACCAACGAGAACGTGCCTCAGGCGCTCTCGGGCTATCGGCCGCGCATCACGGCCTCTGCCGACATCGGCGCCAGCATCACCGATGCGAATATCCCCGGCGTCCCCGGGAACACGGTCTCGCGGCTGGGCCCCCGTGGCGCCGGCGTGCAGATCGACCAGAACATCTTCGACGGGGGCAGGACCCGCAGTTCGGTCAGCCAGGCCGAATCGCAGGTGCTCGGTGCCCGCGCCACGCTGCTGAACACCGAGCAGAACGTGCTGCTCGATGCCGCGACATCGTATATGAACGTGTTGCGCGACACGGCGATCCTCACCCTCAATCGCAACAACGTCGAGGTCCTCGAGGAGCAGTTGCGCCAGACGCGTGATCGCTTTCAGGTCGGCGAAGTGACGCGCACGGACGTCGCCCAGGCCGAGGCCCGCCTGTCGCAGTCGCAATCGCAGGCGATCCTGGCCGAATCGAATCTCAAGACCTCGATCGCGCGCTATCGCCAGAATGTCGGCGCCGAGCCAAAGCAGCTCGCGCCCGGCCGCCCGGTCGAGAATCTGCTGCCGAAATCGCTGCCCATCGCGCTCAACGGCGCCCTGGCTAACCATCCAGCCATCATCGCGTCCCTGCATGGCGTCGATGCTGCGGAGTTGCAGGTCAAAGTCACGGAAGCCGACCTCTATCCGGTCCTGGGCGTCCGCGGTGCCGTGCAGCAGCGCTACGACTCCACGATATTCGGTGATAACCGCACCTCGGCCAGCGTCGTCGGAACTCTGACCATCCCGATCTACGAGGGCGGCCAGGTCTATTCGCGGACCCGGCAGGCCAAGGAAACGGCCGGACAGCGCCGGATCGAGGTCGATACGCAGCGCGATACGGTGCGTGCCGCCGTGGTCTCGGCCTGGGGTGCGCATGATGCCGCCAAGGCCCAGATCGTCGCCGCCCAGGCGCAGGTGCAGGCCGCGGAAACCGCGCTCGCCGGCGTCCGCGAGGAGGCCAAGGTCGGCCAGCGCACGACGCTCGACGTCCTCAATGCGCAGCAGGAACTCGTGATCGCGCGATCGACGCTGGTGACGGCTCAGCGCGACCGCGTCGTCGCGTCCTACGCCGTGCTGTCGGCGATCGGCCGCCTTTCGGCCGACACCCTCAGGCTGAAGTCGCAGATCTACGACGCCCGCAAGCACTATGATCAGGTCAAGGGCCTGCTTTGGGGCACGCAGACGCCCGACGGTCGCTGACCAGCCCGTTACCGCACAAGACCCAGCGCAAAGGCTCGGCGGCGAACGGCCGTCGAGCAGGTGGAGCAGGTATCCGGCCAACTTCATCGACATTCGCGCAACAGGCGGAGTTTTCCCTGTGGGCGGAAGGACATGCAGCCTTGCCTGATGGGGTATGCGTGAAATACTCGATGATCGGGCGGCGTTGATTCTTTCGGTGCGCCCGGAGTCGAGTGGTCCGGATCCAGATGAGCGCGCAACCGAAGCCCAACGAACCGTCGATGGAGGAGATTCTCGCCTCCATCCGGCGGATCATTTCGGATGATGAGGTCAAGCCTGCCGAGGCGGGGGCCGAGCCCGCTCCGGTTGCAGACGAGCCGGCTGCCGTCGATATCGACGAGGATGTCCTGGATCTCGGCGCCGAAGCGGCCCTCGTGCCCGCCCCGGAGCCGGAGCCGGAGGTCAAGCCCGTCGATGGCGACATCGACTTTCTCGACCCCCCTCTGCCAGAACCCGAGCCGGTCCAGGCCGCCCCCGAGCCTCCGCCGGAACCTGTCGCCCCGCCGGTCTTCGCAGCAGCGCCGCCCCCGCCGGGAGCAGCGTTCGACATGGCGCAACTGCTCTCGGACCAGACCAGCTCGGCCGTGACCAGCGCCTTCGGGCAGCTTGCGCATACCGTGCTGTCGAACAATGCCCGCACGCTCGAGGATCTCGTCAAGGACATGCTCAAGCCGATGCTCAAGGGCTGGCTCGACGACAATCTGCCGACGATGGTGGAGCGCCTGGTGCGCGCCGAGATCGAGCGCGTCGCGCGCGGCGGCCGCAACTGAGGCGCTTGCCACGACGCGCGAGCGTCGATTGAGGCGCTGGCCGCTCAGCGGCTGCGCAGAGCCCGGCGACGGGGTGCAGGAGCGTTCTTCATCTTGTCGAACGCGCCGGCCTCGTTCAGACGCTTGAACGCGAACGCCATCAGCGTCATCATCGCCGTCGGTGCGCCCAAGCGCGAAACCAGCATCGACAACCCCACGGCGACCGGGCGCGGATAGCGGCCCGACGCAGCCTCGGCGGCGATCCAGGCTCCGGCGGCATGTACGAGCAGGTTCATCACAGCGCGACCTTCCTGTTGATGCCGAGATCGGGCTTCGCGCCGGTCAGCGCGGCAGCCGCCATCTTGACGGTGGTGACGATCTTGCCGGCGCCTGCCCAGAACTCCGCCATCGAGGGCCGCACGCGCAAGACGCAGATGTTAGGATCGTTCTCGTCGTCCCAGAAAGCCTTGTTGCTGGCATCCCACAGGTCGTGGACCTTGGAACGGTCTTCGAGGACGGTGGCAGTGCCGGTAACGGAGACGTAGCGCATGCCGCTGTTGTCGGCGAAGGCGACGCAGACATTGTCGTTGATGTGAATCTCGTCATCCTTGTGGTGGCGACGGTCGCTCAGGAAGTAGATCGCGTCCTCCTCGCGCTCGCCATGGGCGTGCATCGGACGGGCGCGCAGTTCGTCGCCCTCGCCGTCATGGGTGACGAGCATCGCGAACTTGATGTCGTCGATGAGATCCCAGACTTTGTCCTGATCGGTGTGATGGCTCATGATGAAGCTCCTCGCTTGTCGAAGACTTCAACCGGCGGGCCACGCGACGGTTCCGTCACCGGCGTGAAAACGAACCCGCGCTCCAAGATGGAACGCTATCAAGGCTCATGCGTATCAGCGTCGCAGCATCACGCCGCGCCAGCCGCACAGATCATGGGGGACATGTCATGAAGAAGCCCGCAGCCAACACCACCGCCGCCAGGGCCACCGTTGCAAAGACCGCTGCCAAGTCCGCTGCGCCGAAGACCGCCGCCAAATCGGCGACGACGAAGATCGTGAAGAGCAGCAAGGTCGACCTCGCCTCCAACACGAAGAGCCAGATCGCCGGCCTGCTCAATGCGCGCCTCGCCGACGGCATCGATCTCGCTCTGCTGACCAAGCAGGCGCACTGGAACCTGAAGGGGCCGGGCTTCATCGGCGTCCACCTGATGCTGGATGGCTTCCGCAAGGAACTCGACGATCACGTCGACACGGTCGCGGAGCGCATCGCCCAACTCGGCGGCATCGCCTTCGGCACGACGCAGACGACCGCCGCTTCCACCTCGCTCGAGCCCTATCCGACCGAGATCGTGTCCGTGCGCGACCATCTCGACGCGCTGATCGCGCGCTATGCCGATACCGCCAATCTCGTCCGCGAGGCGATCGACGCCAGCGACGAGGCCGGTGACGCCGGCACCGCCGATCTGCTGACCGGCTATTCGCGCATGCTCGACAAGGCACTCTGGTTCCTCCAGTCGAACCTGCCGGGCTGACCGGCCACGCCTTTCGCGCGGCCCCCTTGCCGCAGGGGCGATGGTTGACGCGAGGGGTCCGCTTGGGCTCTTAAGTCCTCCGACGTTTCAGGCCTTAGATCTCACGGCCGGGGCTCGCCCCCGGCCTTTCTGCGTTCGAGCGAAGTGATGATGGACAAGACATTCGAGCCGGCCGCCGTCGAGGCGCGGATCAGCAAGGCCTGGGAGGAGGCGAACGCCTTCGCCGCCGGCCGGGGCGCTCAAGCTGGCGCCGAGCCCTATTGCATCGTCATCCCGCCGCCGAACGTGACGGGCTCGCTGCATATGGGCCACGCCCTCAACAACACGCTGCAGGACGTGCTCTGCCGCTTCGAGCGCATGCGCGGCAAGGACGTGCTCTGGCAGCCCGGCACCGACCATGCCGGCATCGCGACGCAGATGGTCGTCGAGCGCAGGCTTGCCGCCGAGAACAAGACCGACCGCCGCACGATGGGCCGCGAGGCCTTCCTGGCCGAGGTCTGGAAGTGGAAGGAGGAGTCGGGCGGGACGATCGTCAACCAGCTCAAGCGGCTCGGCGCCTCCTGCGATTGGTCGCGCGAGCGTTTCACCATGGATGAAGGCCTGAGTGCAGCCGTGCTCAAGGTCTTCGTCGGGCTGCACCGGCAGGGCCTGATCTACCGCGCCAAGCGGCTGGTGAACTGGGACCCGAAATTCCAGACCGCGATCTCGGACCTCGAGGTCCTGCAGGTCGAGAAGACCGGCTCGTTCAAATGGCAGCGCGGCGGCGAGGAGGCTTTCGACTCAGCCAAGCTCGACAAGGTCCTGAACAAGGATCCGAACGGGCATCTCTACTATTTCAACTACCCGCTCGAAGGCGCGACCTATGATGCCGACGATGCCTCGACCTTCATCACCGTCGCGACGACCCGGCCGGAGACGATGCTGGGCGACACGGGCGTGGCGGTTCATCCCGAGAACGAGACGCTCGGACATCTGATCGACCGGAACGCGGTCCTGCCGCTGGTCGGCCGTGTCATCCCGATCTTCGGCGACGACTATGCCGATCCCGAGAAGGGCACCGGCGCGGTCAAGATCACCCCGGCGCATGATTTCAACGACTTCGAGGTCGGCAAGCGCCACAAGCTCGCCGTCATCAACATCCTCGACGGCGAGGCCAAGATCCTGCTTGCCGACAACGCCGATTTCCGGGAGGGCAGCGCGCCGGAGGCGCCGACGCTGGCCCTGCACGGGCTCGATCGCTTTGCCGCCCGCAAGGCCGTCGTCGCCCTGATGGCCGAGCGCGGGCTGCTCGCCAAGGTCGAGCCCAACACGAACACGGTCCCTCATGGCGACCGCTCCGACGTCGTGATCGAGCCCTGGCTGACCGACCAGTGGTATGTCGACGTCAAGCCACTCGCCAACCGCGCCCTGAAGGCGGTGCAGGACGGGCGCACGACGTTCACGCCCGAGAGCTGGACCAAGGTCTATTACGACTGGCTCGAGAACATCGAGCCCTGGTGCGTCTCGCGCCAGCTCTGGTGGGGCCACCAGATCCCGGCCTGGTACGGACCCGATGGCGAGTGCTTCGTCGCCGAATCGGAGGCCGCCGCGCAGGCGCAGGCCGTCGGTCACTACGGTGGCGCGGTCCAGCTCACCCGTGACGAGGACGTCCTGGATACCTGGTTCTCCTCGGCGCTCTGGCCCTTCTCGACCCTGGGCTGGCCTGAGGATACCGCCGAGCTGAAGCGCTACTACCCGACCGCGACGCTCGTCACCGCCTTCGACATCATCTTCTTCTGGGTCGCCCGGATGATGATGATGGGCCTCAACTTCATGGACGAGGTGCCGTTCAAACAGGTCTACATCCACGCCATCGTTCGCGACGAGAAGGGCGCGAAGATGTCGAAGTCGAAGGGCAACGTCATCGATCCGCTGACGCTGGTCGACCAGTACGGCGCCGACGCGCTGCGCTTCACGCTCTCCGCCATGGCGGCGCAGGGGCGCGACATCAAGCTCTCGACCGCCCGCGTCGAGGGCTACCGCAACTTTGCGACCAAGATCTGGAATGCGGCGCGCTTTGCCGAGCTGAACGGCTGCGCCCGGGCCGAGGGCTTCGACCCGGCAGGCGTCAAGCAGCCGCTCAACCGCTGGATCCTGAGCGAGGCCGCAACGGCAGCCGAGGGGATCGCTGCCGGCATCCCCACCTTCAAATTCAATGAGGCCGCAGGAGCCGCCTATCGCTTCGTCTGGAACCAGTTCTGCGACTGGTATCTCGAACTCGCCAAGCCGGTGCTGCAGGGCGAGGGCGTCGATCCCGCCGAGAAGGCCGAGACGCAAGCAACCGTCGCGCATGTCATCGACCTGATCTGCCAGTTGCTGCACCCCTTCATGCCCTTCCTCACCGAGGAGCTCTGGGCGCAGAAGGCAGGTGAGGGCGCTCCACGCAAGCTTGCCACTGGCGACGACGCGCTGGTCTGCCTGACGCTCTGGCCCGATCTCGCGGCGCTGAAGGACGAGGCCGCCGAGGCCGAGATCGGCTTCGTGGTCGACCTGATCTCCGACATCCGCTCGGTGCGCTCCGAGGTCAATGTTCCGGCCGGCACGCAGGCCCCGCTCGTGCTCGTCAACGCATCGGCCGCGACGCGCGCCACGATCGAGAGCTGGCGGCCGATGATCGAGCGCCTGGCACGGATCTCGGAAATCGCCTTCGAGACGGCGTCTCCGGCGCAATCGGCCCAGATCATTGTGCGTGGCGAGGTCGCGGCGCTGCCGCTGGCCGGCATCATCGATCTGGAGGTCGAGCAGGCGCGTCTGACCAAGGAGATGGCGAAGCTCGACCAGGACATCGCGGTCGTCGACAAGAAGCTCGGCAATCCCGATTTCATGGCCCGCGCGCCCGACGAGATCGTCGAGGAAAACCGCGAGCGCAAGGCGGCGGCGGAGGCTCGCAAGTTGAAGATCGCCGAGGCGCTGGCGCGGCTCTCCTGAAACACCCCTCGGAGTCGCGGCCGCCCGCTTGCGGTCACGACTCCGTCTTCAAATTGACCTTAGCGTAAGACAACTCTGGCATTCTCCCGCCGAGACGGTTAGATGCGCGTCAGGCGCAAGCCTGCCATGCACTTCAATGCCGATAACCCAGGACCGGTTGTTCCCACGCCATGCTCAAACGAGCCTATGATTGGTGCGTCTCTTATGCGTCCCACCCCGGCGCCCCTTGGCTGCTCTTCGCGCTGACCTTCGTCGAAAGCTCGTTCAGCCCGCTGCCGCCGCTACCGCTTCTCCTGCCGATGTGCATCGCACGACCTGACCGGGCCTGGTTCTATGCCGGCGTCTGCTCGCTCGGCGCCGTGCTCGGCGGCTATCTCGGCTACGCCATCGGCGCGCTGCTCTACGACTCGGTCGGTTCCTGGCTGATCTCGCTCTACGGCCTGCAGGACAAGGCCGCCCAGTTGATCGCGACCTCGCAGGATTACTGGTTCTGGGTCCTGGTCACCAAGGGCCTGACGCCGATCCCCTTCAAGATCGTGACGATCATGTCGGGCTTCCTGCATTTCGACCTGTGGAAATTCACCATCGGCATGGTGGTCTCGCGCGTCACCTTCTTCCTGATGATCGCGGTGGCGCTGCGCTTCTATGGCGACGACATCCGCATCTTCATCGAGAAACACCTGCCGATGACGGCGCTGGCGCTGGTCGTCGTCGTGGTCGGCGGCTTCTTCGTCCTGCCCATGGTGCTCTGACACATCGGTGCCGGCGGCGCTTTTGTGACATCGGCGCAACAGTTTGGCGGATTGCGCTGGCCTAGACCCGCGCCGCCGGAATTGCCCCGATGCCGCCACAAAGCGGCCTCAGCAAGGAAGCTCTATAAGTCACTGAGATATAGACGAATTAAAGTCTGTCCCGCAGGCGGCGGAGCCGGTTCCGCAGTTGGCAGGGCAGGGGGTGTAGCGTTGCGCCCGGCTTGAGCTGCGTGGCACATCTGCCGCGCGCGTCAAAGCGCAGGGTGGAACGAGGAAAAAGACGATGGATGCGCGTGTCTTCGACAAATCCAGGCTGCCCAGCCGGCATGTGAGCGTCGGCCCCGCCCGCGCTCCGCACCGCTCCTACTATTATGCCATGGGCATGACCGCCGGCCAGATCGCGCAGCCCTTCGTCGGCGTCGCCTCCTGCTGGAACGAAGCCGCCCCCTGCAACATCTCGCTGATGCGCCAGGCCCAGGCGGTGAAGAAGGGCGTCGCCTCGGCCAGCGGCACGCCGCGCGAGTTCTGCACGATTTCGGTGACCGACGGCATCGCCATGGGCCATCAGGGCATGAAGTCTTCGCTCGCCTCGCGCGAATGCATCGCCGATTCGGTCGAGCTGACCATGCGCGGCCATTGCTATGACGCGCTGGTCGGCCTCGCCGGCTGCGACAAGTCGCTGCCGGGCATGATGATGGCGATGGTGCGCCTCAACGTGCCCTCGATCTTCATCTATGGCGGTTCGATCCTGCCCGGCAATTTCAAGGGCAATCCGGTCACCGTGCAGGATGTCTTCGAGGCCGTCGGCAAGCATTCCGTCGGCGCGATGTCGGACGAGGACCTGCAGGAACTGGAGGAGGTGGCCTGCCCGTCCTCGGGCTCCTGCGGCGCGCAGTTCACGGCCAACACGATGGCGACCGTTGCCGAAGCGATCGGCCTGGCGCTGCCTTACTCCTGCGGTGCTCCGGCGCCTTACGATATGCGCGACAGCTTCTGCTACACCGCCGGCGAGATGGTGATGGAGTTGATCGCCCGGAACATCCGGCCGCGCGACATCGTCACCCTCAAGGCCCTGGAAAACGCCGCCACCGTCGTCGCGGCCTCTGGCGGCTCGACCAATGGCGCGCTGCACCTGCCGGCGATCGCGCATGAATGCGGCATCGACTTCGATCTCTTCGCCGTCGCCGAGATTTTCAAGAAGACCCCCTATATCGCCGATCTCAAGCCCGGCGGAAAATACGTCGCCAAGGACATGTTCGAGGTCGGCGGCATTCCGCTGCTGATGAAGACGCTGCTCGATCACGGCTTCCTGCATGGCGACTGCATGACGGTTACCGGCCGCACCATCGCCGAGAACCTCGCCTCGGTGAAATGGAACGGTGAGCAGGACGTCATCCGCCCCGCCAACAGGCCGCTGTCGGACAATGGCGGCGTGGTCGGGTTGGAAGGCAACCTCGCCCCCGAGGGCGCGATCGTGAAGATCGCCGGCATGCCGGCCGAGAGCCTGGTCTTCACCGGCCCGGCTCGCTGCTTCGACTGCGAGGAGGACGCCTTCGCCTGCGTCAGCCAGCGCGGCTACGAGGTCGGCGACGTGCTGGTCATCCGCTATGAGGGCCCCAAGGGCGGCCCGGGCATGCGCGAGATGCTGTCGACCACCGCGGCCCTCTACGGTCAGGGCATGGGCGACAAGGTCGCGCTCATCACCGATGGCCGTTTCTCGGGCGCCACGCGCGGTTTCTGCGTCGGCCATGTCGGACCCGAGGCCGCAGTGGGCGGGCCGATCGGCCTGATCCGCGACGGCGACATCATCGAACTCGACGCCATCACAGGAAAGCTCGCAGTTCGCCTTTCTGATGCCGAACTTGAGGAGCGTCGTAAGAGCTGGAAGCCGCGCAAGACCGATTACAACTCGGGCGCGCTCTGGAAATACGCGCAGACGGTCGGCTCCGCCAAGGGAGGGGCCGTAACCCACCCCGGCGGCGCGGCCGAGACCCATTGCTATGCGGATATCTGACCTCACGATCGCAGCACTGTTCCTCGTCCTGGGCGGCCAGCAGGCCGCCTGGGCGCAGGATGCCGTGGGCGGTCGTGCCCCGATTCCGCCTCGTCCCATTCCCGGCATCGCGTTGCCCGAGCCCGAAAGCGCCCCAGGCAACGCTCCCGGCGCCGCGACCATTGCGCCTGCCCCGAACGCGCCCACCGCGCATACCGCGCTGCCGCTGGTACCCTTCAGCAGTGCCCGCGACGCCATCAAGGCCTGGATGCGCGACACGACCGCGGGCGACCAGGCCGGCGCCGTCCGTGCGCTCGAATATGCCGCCTCGCAGGGACATCTGACGGCGCAGTTCAAGCTGGGCCGGATGTATGCCGGCGGCGAGGGCGTTCCGACCAACGATCTCAAGGCCTTCGAGTATTTCTCGAAGATTGCGGACGAGAATGCCGACGCCATCCCCGGCACGGCCGATGGCCGCATCGTCGGCAACGCCTTCGTAGCGCTCGGCGGCTATTTCATGGACGGTATCAAGGGCAGCTATGTGAGGCCCAATATCGACCGCGCCTTCGACATGTTCCATTACGCCGCCTCCTATTTCGGCGACCCGGAAGGCCAGTACAATCTCGGCCGGCTCTATATGAGCGGGCAGGGCACCCGCCGTGACGCAAGGCAGGCGGCGCGCTGGATGAAGCTCGCCGCCGAGAAGGGCTACGCCCCGGCCCGCGCCGTCTTCGGCGACCTGCTGCTGCGAGGCGGCGAAGGCGTGCCGCGCCAGCCGGTGCTGGGCCTGATGTGGCTGTCGCTGGCCCGCGAGAGCGCCGATCCCGGCCGCGAGGGCTGGATCATCGAGCGGCACGACAATGCCTTCGCCTCCGCCTCCGCGACCGACCGCACGGCCGCGCTCGCGATGATCGAGCGCCAGCAGGTCGCAGGCTCCCGAGCTCCGCAGCGCTGAGCGCCCGGCCTGCATCCGCATTTCTCCACCGCACGTATAGGAACCAGAACCACAGGGGTCTGTTCCATGCGCGCGATCATTTCATGTGGAATTGGTGCCGCCTTGGCACTTCTGTCCCACGGCACTGCCAAGGCTCAGGACAACTACGAGGCCTGGCCCCCGCTCGCCGGTCCCTTCCCGAGCACGGGCGGGGGCGGCATCATGATCCATGACTACGATCCCGTCGTCGCCGATGGCCTCTGCACGACGAAGTTTCGCGCCGTCGAGCCCAACGGCACGACCTATCACAACAGCATCGTCTTTGACGCCGTCGAGACGCAGGGCGGGGTCCTCTGCACCAACGGCCGATGGCGCTCCGCCGACGGCAGCGCGACCGGCACGACACCGTTCCGGGTGTTCATCAAGGGCGGCGTGAAGCGCGGCTCGCCGGATTGATGGCCGTCATTGCGAGCGTAGCGAAGCAATCCAGCCCACGCGCCCGGCTCTCTGGATTGCTTCGCTGCGCTCGCAATGACGATCAGGCCGCCTTGAGGTCCACCATCACCGGCACATGATCCGACGGCTTCTCCCAGCCGCGCACATGCTTGACGATCTGCACGCCTGACAGCCTGTCGGCCGCCTGCGGCGACAGCAGCAGATGGTCGATGCGGATGCCGTTGTTCCGCTGCCAGGCGCCGGCCTGGTAGTCCCAGAAGGTGTAGAGGCCGCTATCATCGCTGCTGGCACGCAGCGCCTCGGTCAGGCCGAGATTGAGCAGGCCGCGAAAAGCGGTCCGCGTCTGCGGCAGGAACAGGGCGTCCGAGACCCAGGCGGCCGGATCGCGTGCGTCGCGGGGTTCGGGAATCACATTGTAGTCGCCGGCCAGAACCAGCGGCTCCTCAAGCGCGAGCAGCATCTGCGCATGTGCAGTGAGCCGCTTCATCCAGCCGAGCTTGTAGGGGTATTTCTCGGTGTTGGGCGGGTTGCCATTGGGCAGGTAGATCGAGGCGAGGCGTACGACGCCATTGCCCAGCGGCAGCACGCCTTCGAGATAGCGTGCCTGCTCGTCGGCATCGTCCCCGGGCAGGCCGCGCCGGACGTCTTCCAGCTTCGTTCGCGAGAGGATGGCGACGCCGTTGAAGGTCTTCTGACCATGGGTCTCGACCTGCCAGCCGGCCTGCTCGATCTCCCGGCGCGGGAAATCGGCATCGACGCATTTGAGTTCCTGCAGGCACAGCGCATCGGGCTCGGCCTCCTTCAGGAAGTCGAGCAGATGGCCGAGCCGCTGGCGGACGGAATTGACGTTCCAGGTGGCGATACGCAAGGGACTGCTCCGAGTCGGACATTCGCCAAGAGGATAGGCGCGTTCATGCGTCAATAAAGTCCGCGCACAAAGAAAAACCTCCCGGCAGCGATGCCGGGAGGCTTGGCCGTCCTTGCGGTCAGCACATGTCAGGGGCAGGCGCGAACCACGCCGCCCGAGGCGATATAGGTGCCGGTCTCGGGATCGTAGCTGCGGAAGCGGCGCGAGCAGTAGGCGACTGCATCGACATCCGAAGCGCCATAGCCATACGCGCGCACCGGCGCACCATAAATCGGCGGCTCTACATAGATCGGCGCAGGCTCGACATAGCGCGGACCAGCCAGCGCGCCCGCAGCGAGCGCACCGCCGATGACGCCCGCCGCGATGCCGGCACCGACAGCGGCGCCGCGGCCGCCGCGGTAGTACCCGCCCCGATAGCCATAGCGCGGGCCATAGCCATAACGGCGATACTGCACGGTCTGGACCAGGTCATTGCCGCCCGTCGCCAGGGTCAGGGCCGGCCCCGAAGCCGCGCCGATGGGGGCTGCGCTCGCGGGCGCTGCCATCAGCGCGCCACCGACGAGGGCCGCAGCAAGGGCAAGGGTCTTGATCATGGAAAAATCCTTTCCTCTCGGGCGAGAGGAAGCTTGCGCATTCCTCTGATGATCTCCAAGCGTAGCTCTTACGCCGTGATGTTGAAAGCCTGACGCATGATAGCGTCAAAATTTCGTCGCCAAACAGCGCGCCGGTACCGTGCACGATACTTTTTTAGCCGACGGTTGCACGATAGCGCTTGGCGCCCCATCTAGCCTCGGCATATTTTGCACTGCATCATTCGTTCGAAGGACTTGACTGCCCATGTCGCATCCCGGCGAGACGCCTCATGGCGAGACACCTCATGGCGAGACCCCTGCCGCGCCCGCCATCGTCAGGGCGTTGCGGCCGCTGCCCCTGATCATCTTCGGCTCGCGCTGGCTGCAGTTGCCGCTCTATCTCGGCCTGATCGTGGCGCAATGCGTCTACGTCTTCCTGTTTCTCAAGGAACTCTGGCACCTCATCACGCATGCGTTCAACTTTTCCGAGCAGCAGATCATGCTGGTCGTGCTCGGCCTGATCGACGTGGTCATGATCTCGAACCTGCTGATCATGGTGATCGTTGGCGGCTACGAGACCTTCGTCTCGCGGTTGCGGCTGGAGAACCATCCCGACCAGCCGGAATGGCTCAGCCACGTCAACGCCAGCGTTCTCAAGATCAAGCTCGCCATGGCGATCATCGGCATCTCGTCGATCCACCTGCTGCGCACCTTCATCGAGGCCGGCAATATCGGCAGCGCGGCCCGCTCCACGGACTACACCGTGACCGGCGTCATCCTGCAGACGACGATCCATGTCGTCTTCATCCTGTCGGCGATCGGAATCGCCTGGGTCGACAAGATGACGGTTCCGGCCGGCAAGGGGCACTGAGACCGATTGCGGAGCCCAAGGAGGGGCCGAGGCCTTACTGGCCGCGGCCTGCCCTCGCGGCGAATCGGATCGCCTCCTCGGTGGCCCGGAACAGCGCCTTGGCCTTGTTGACGCATTCGGCCTGCTCGGAGGCCGGATTGGAGTCGTAGACGATGCCGGCGCCGGCCTGCACATGCATACGCCCGTCCTTGACCACGGCCGTGCGCAGCACGATGCAGGTGTCCATCTCGCCGCTTGCGCCGAAATAGCCGATGCAGCCGCCATAGGCGCCGCGCGCATCGTGCTCGAGCTCGTCGATGATCTCCATCGCCCGGACCTTCGGCGCGCCCGAGACCGTGCCGGCAGGAAAGCCGGCCGATAGTGCCGCCAGCGCGTCATGGCGCGGATCGATCTCGCCCTCGACATTCGAGACGATGTGCATGACCTGGCTGTAGCGCTCGATGAAGAAGGAATCGGTGACCTTCACCGAGCCGATCCTGGCGACGCGGCCGACATCGTTGCGGCCGAGATCGAGCAGCATCAGATGCTCGGCGCGCTCCTTGGGATCGGCCAGCAGTTCCTGCGCCAGCGTCTCGTCCTCGGCCGCCGTCGCGCCGCGACGGCGCGTGCCGGCGATCGGGCGAATCGTAACGGTGTCGTCACGCAGCCGCACCAGGATCTCGGGGCTCGAACAGACGATCTGGAAGTCGGCGAAGTCGAGATAGCACAGGAACGGCGCGGGATTGACCCGCCGCAGCGCCCGGTAGAGCGCGAAGGGCGGCAACTGGAACGGCGCCTCGAAGCGCTGCGACAGCACCACCTGGAAGATGTCGCCGGCGCGGATGTAATCCTGCGCCGTCGCCACCATGGCGTGGAACTCGGCCTCGCTCGTATTCGAGACGATTGCCGGATCGGGCAGGGCCGCGATGTCGATCGCCGCTTCCGGGGGCAGGGGGCCTTCCAGCGCCTGCACCACGGCATCGAGCCGTTCCAGAGCCCGCTCATGCGCGGCCCGCGCCGGGACACCGGGCTGATGGCGCACCGGCGTCACGACATGAATCTCGTCGCGCACCGAATCGAACACGACCATCAGCGTCGGCCGGGTCAGGATCGCGTCCGGCACGCCGGTGCCGGTGTCCTTCGGCTCGGCTAAGCGCTCCATCAACCGGACCATGTCGTAGCCGAGATAGCCGAACACGCCCGCCGCCATCGGCGGCAGCTCGCCGCCGCCGGCCAGCGCCTCGCCATCGGGGATTGCGCTCTCATCGAGCAATGCGCGCAGGCTCTCGAAGGCCGGGCGCGGATCCGCCAGGAACGAATCGCCCAGCGCCGGGCGGCAGATCGAGGCCTCGCCGCGATGGCAGCGCCAGATCAGGTCCGGTTCGAGCCCGATCATGGAATAGCGCCCGCGCACCGCGCCGCCCTCGACCGATTCGAGCAGGAAGGCCGGCCCGCTCGTGGCGTGGCGCAGCTTCAGGAAGGCGGCGACCGGCGTCTCGCAATCGCCGACCAGCACCTGCCGCAGCAGTTGCGGCGTGCCCGCCTCGTAGGCTGCAGCGAAAGACTCGTGATCCTGCGCGGACGTCATCGTCAATTCCGCATCGTCAGTTCTGCGCGCCGCCGGTGGCGTTGCGGAAGGCGGTCTCGTTGACCGCGACGCCGAGTTCCGCCTGCCGCACGGCGATGTACTGGGCGAGGATGTCCTCGCTGACGCTGGCGCCGAGCTGTCGGGCGAAGTTGTCGGCCTCCTGCGTCGTGCGGGCATAGCTCGGCACGGTCGCCGCATCGACCCTGAACAGGAGGCGCCCCCCATCGGCCACGGAGGCCGAATTGCTCTTGCCGGCGACGGTGCCGAAGACCAGGCTGATCACGTTGGCCGGCAATTCGGGACGCTGGTCCTGGCGGCCGATCTCGCTCGCCTGCTCGACGGTGAGCCCGGCGGAGGCCGCGACGGCGTCAAAGGCCTCGCCCTTGTCGAGCCGCTCGACCAGTTCGCGCGCCTTGGCCGAGAGCCGCGTCGCGACCTCGTCCGCGCGCCACTGCGTCTCGACCTGCGCCTTGACCTCGTCGAAGCTCTGCTCGCGCGCCGGATCGATCTTCTTCACATCGTACCAGACATAGCCGGTGTCGCGCGGCAGCCGGATCGCCTCGTTGTCGACGCCGACATCGGAGCGGAAGATCGCCTGGGCGGTCGCGTCGCCGCCCGGCAGCGGCTGCTCCACCGTCCCGTCGGGGCGGCGCAATGCATTGTCGACCGGCCCGACACTGCGCAGCGGCAGGTTGAACTCGCGGGCGATCTCGGCCAGCGGCTTGGCGGCGGCGCGCTGGTCCTCGATCTTGTCGTGGATCTCGGTGATGCGGCTTGCCGCGCGGCTGGTGGCGAGCTCCGCCCGCACCTCGTTCGCGACCTCCTCGAAGGCGCGCACGGCCTCCGGCTGAATCACGGTGACGCGCAGCAGCACCGGGCCGAAGGCGCTGGTCGCCGGCGCGCTGACCGCACCCTCGGCAAGAGCAAAGGCGGCCTCGCGCACCACCGGATCGAAGACCTGGCTCCGTGTGAAGGTGCCGAGCGTCAGATCGGCCGCGGCGACATTGCGGGCGGTTGCGATCGCGTCAAAAGTCTCGCCGGCCTCGATGCGTGCCCTGGCGGCCTGCGCCTCCTCGGCATTGGGGAAGGTGATCTGCTGGATCGTGCGGGTCTCGGCCGTGGTGAAGCGCTGTGCCTTGACCTGCTCGTAGCGGGCCCTTGCCTCGGCCTCATCGACCGAGCCGGCATCGGCCATGGTCTCCGCCGAGATCGCGAGGATGTCGGCGGTGCGCCGCTCCGGCGCGCGGAAGGCGCCCTTGCGCTCGTCGAAGAACGTCTTGAGCTGCGCCTCGGTCGGTGCAGGGATTTCGCCGGCGACGCTGGGAGCCAGCCGCGCGAAGGTCACGCTGCGGCGCTCGTTGCGCAGGCGATGACCGAGCTCCTGCAGGGCGCCTGGCGCCAGCACGGCGCCGACGACCATCTCGGCGATCTGTTGGCGCAGGATCGTGGCACGTTGCTCGCGGACGTATGTCTGCTCGGAAAAGCCGTTCGAGCGCAGCAATTCGTTGAAGCGGGCTGCGGAGAAATTGCCCGAGGCGTCGCGGAACGTCGGATCTTCGAAGATCAGGTTGCGGATCGTCTCGTCGGAGACCGCAAGCCGCATGCCCTGCGCCGTCTGGTCGAGCACCGACTCGGTCACGAGGCGCGAGAGCGCCTGCCGGTCGAGGCCGAGCGCACGGGCCATGTCGGGGGTGATCTGGCGGCGCTGCTGGCGCGTCAGCGTCTGGACGTCGTTCTGGAAGGCGGTCCGCATCTGCTCCAGGCTGATCTCGGTCTTGCCGACGCGCGCGACGGAGTTGCGGCCATAGCCCTGGAAAATATCGCCGATGCCCCAGATCGCGAAGGACAGGATCAGGAAGCCGAACAGGACGAAGATGACGAGCTTGCCGATCAAGCTCTGGCCCGCCTTGCGGATGCCCTGCATCATCATTGGGATGTATCTTTCCTTGGGCCTGGCGGAGCGCCGACATCGCCGTCGCCGGTTTTGTTCGGCGCTGCTTATAGGAACCGGAGCGACAAGCTGCAATCACCAGCGCGGATTCGTGTTTGCATCCTGTCCGGGCGAATACCTTTTCCGCAAGATTGCGGCCCGGCGCGGGCGTTGCTAGAGCCGGAGCAACCTATTTGGGAGGATCGACGTGACGCGCAGCATCAGGCCGCTGGTAGCCGGCAACTGGAAGATGAACGGGCTGAAGGCCGATCTCGCCATCGCGGCCGAAATCGCCAAGGGTTATGACGCCACCTTGAAAGCCGCCGTCGATCTCGCGATCTGCCCGCCGGCGAGCCTGCTTTATCCCGCGACGGTCGCACTGGTCGGCTCGCGCATCGCGACGGGCGGGCAGGATTGCAGCACGCAGGGCTCCGGCGCCTTCACCGGCGAGATCTCGGCCGCGATGCTGGCCGATTCCGGCGCAAGCTTCGCGATCGTCGGTCATTCCGAACGCCGCACCCTGCATGGCGAGACCAATGCGACGGTGAAGGCCAAGGCCGAAGCCGCGCAGAAAGCGCTGCTCGTGCCGATCGTCTGCGTTGGCGAGACGAAGGACGAGCGCGAGGCCGGCAAGGCGCTGGCGATCGTCAAGAAGCAGCTACGCGGCTCCGTGCCGGACGGTGCGACAGCCGCGACGCTCGTCGTCGCCTATGAGCCGGTTTGGGCCATCGGTAGCGGGCTGACCCCGACTTCGGCCGACGTCGCCGAGATGCACGAGGCGATCCGCGCCGAACTCGGCCGACTGCTGGGCAAGGCGGCTGCGGCGGGCGTCCGGCTGCTTTACGGCGGTTCGGTCAAGCCGTCGAATGCCGCTGAGCTGATGAATGTCGCCAATGTCGACGGCGCGCTCGTCGGCGGCGCCAGTCTCAAGGCCGAGGATTTCCTCGCGATCGCCCGCGCCTGCGCCTGAGTGGGCACGCGCCCACAACGGCTAACGTGCGTAGTCGCCTTCGCGCCCATGGCGAACCGCAAGAATCACCACGATTTCGCCATCCTGGCGGTAGAGCGCGATATAGCCGCCGGTTCCGAAGGTGATCGGCCATTCGCGAAATTCCGGCGGCATGTCTGCGGCTGCGCGCCTTGCTTGCGGGTGATCGGCCAGGAGCCTGACGCCGCGACGGATCGCCTTGATCGCGCGTTGCGCCGCCGGCCGATTCTTGGAGGCAAGAAAGCGGTGCAGCCGCTCGACATCGCGCAGGGCGGCCGGCGACCAGATCAAGCGTGGCATGCGGGCGGCGCGGCGTCCTCGCCATCTTCTAGTCTCGCCAGCCAGGCGTCGGCCTCTTCGGCCGTCGCATGCAGGCCTGTCGCCCGATACTCATCCCAGGTCGCAACCGCTTGCTGCCGCGTCTCCTCGCGCGTCACATATTGCTCGATCGCCTCCAGGATCAGACTTTCGGCACTGAGCTGCCTGGTCGATGCCAGGCGCCGCACTCTGTCGTCGGTCGCGGGATCGAGCGTCACGACGGTAGGAGAACCAATCGACATCGCGGAGCTTCCTTCGCTTCGATCCGGTCAATCTAGTGCAATCGTACCGGAAACGCACGCTGGGAGCCATGTCGCGAAATCCCGGGGTGGTGCGCCCCGCGAACGCGTGCTATGTGCCGCGCCGAGTTCGCCCGCCAGATTCCGGCAAAGGGCGGACAGGAGGTGCGGGCTGCCCTTGGCGGCGGCCGGCGCCATACCCATTTCGTGAGCCTAGTCTCAGTCTGTCGAGAACATGCAGAACGTCATCATCGTCATCCACCTGATCATCGTGGTCGCGCTCGTCGGCGTGGTCCTGCTGCAGCGCTCCGAAGGCGGCGGGCTCGGCATGGGCTCGGGTGGCGGCGGAGCCGGCGGCTTCATGACGGGCCGTGGCCAGGCCAACGCTCTGACCCGCACGACCGCGATCCTCGCCGGCGCCTTCTTCCTGACCTCGATCGTGCTGGCCGTGATGGCCAATAGCGGTCGGGTCCAGCGTTCCATCATCGACGGCGCGCCGACGCAGAGCGCGCCTGCCACGCCGACCGGGCCGAGCGCCCCCAATGCGGGCGGCGTGCTCGACCAACTCCGGCAGATGCAGGCGCCCAGCGGTGCGCCGCAGCCGCCGACACCGGCGCCTCCGGCGCCGCAGCAGTAAGAACGAGGGCAGGGGCCGGGAAACCGGCCCTTCTCTTTTGGAGAGGCAAGGCCGCTGTCGAAGCGGCAACCCTCTCCGTTGTGGACAAGCGTGCTGCGCGGGGACGGCCTGCACAGATGCGCTTAGCGAATCGAAACCCTGGCGTTAAAGGTGGCTCCCCATGACCCGGTATGTTTTCATCACCGGCGGCGTGGTCTCCTCGCTCGGCAAAGGCCTGGCGGCGGCGGCGCTGGCCGCTCTCCTGCAGGCACGCGGCCATACGGTCCGCCTGCGCAAGCTCGACCCCTATCTCAATGTCGATCCGGGCACGATGAGCCCGTATCAGCATGGCGAGGTCTTCGTCACCGATGACGGGGCGGAAACCGACCTCGATCTCGGCCATTACGAGCGCTTCACCGGCCGGCCCTGCAACAAGGGCGACAACATCACCACCGGCCGCATCTACATGGACATCCTGACCAAGGAGCGCCGCGGCGACTATCTCGGCGCGACGATCCAGGTCGTCCCGCACGTCACCAACGCCATCAAGGAGTTCATCCTCGACGGCAACGAGGATTACGACTTCACCCTGGTCGAGATCGGCGGCACGGTCGGCGACATCGAGAGCCTGCCCTTCCTCGAGGCCATCCGCCAGACCAACCAGCAATTGCCGCGCGGCCAGTGCATCTTCGTCCACCTGACGCTGCTGCCCTATATCCCCACCGCCGGCGAGCTGAAGACCAAGCCGACCCAGCACTCGGTCGCCGAGCTGCGCTCGATCGGCATCCAGCCCGACATCCTGCTCTGCCGCACCGACCGCGAGATCCCGCGCGAGGAGCGCCGCAAGCTCGCGCTGTTCTGCAATGTCCGCGAGACCGCGGTGATCGAGGCCCGCGACGTCGCCTCGATCTACGACGTGCCGCTGTCCTATCACGCGGAGGGACTCGACAACGAGGTGCTGGCCGCCTTCGGCATGGATGCCTCGAGCGAGCCCGACATCTCCGGCTGGAAGCGCATCTCCGAGCGGGTCAAGAACCCCGAGGGCGAGGTCACCATCGCCATCGTCGGCAAGTACACCGGCATGAAGGACGCCTATAAGTCCCTCATCGAGGCGCTGATGCATGGCGGCATCGCCAACCGGGTCAAGGTCAATCTCGACTGGATCGAGTCGGAGGTCTTCGAGAAGGAGGATCCGACACCGTTCCTGGAGCATGTCCACGGCATCCTCGTGCCCGGCGGCTTCGGCCATCGCGGCGCCGAGGGCAAGATCAAGGCGGCGACCTTCGCCAGGCAGCGCAAGGTGCCGTATTTCGGCATCTGCTTCGGCATGCAGATGGCCGTGATCGAGGGCGCCCGCTCGCTCGCCGGCATCGCGAACGCTAACTCCAGCGAATTCGGCCCGACGGACGAGCCGGTCGTCGGCCTGATGACCGAATGGATGCGCGGCAACGAACTCGAGCAGCGCGCGGCCGACGGCAATCTCGGCGGCACGATGCGATTGGGCGCCTATGCCTCGACGCTTGCTGTCGGTTCCAAGATCGCCAAGATCTACGGCACGACCGAAATCTCCGAGCGCCATCGCCACCGCTACGAGGTCAATATGGGCTACCGCGACCGTCTGGAGGCGCAGGGCATGAGCTTCTGCGGGCTTTCGCCGGACGGGCTGCTGCCGGAGACGATCGAATATCCGGATCACCCCTGGTTCATCGGCGTGCAGTATCACCCCGAACTGAAGTCGCGCCCCTTCGAGCCGCACCCGCTGTTTGCGAGCTTCGTCGAGGCGGCCGTGGTGCAGAGCCGGCTGGTCTGACCGCGCCGCCACGCCTCTGGCATTGCGCTGCAGCTGACGTATAGTGAACCCTGCGATTCAGATGCAGGGAGCGCGCGGCAGCATGGCGATCTCGATGGCGGGGCTGCCCGCATTCCTGCTCTACTTCGCCCTCGGCGTGGCGCTGATCGCTTGTTTTGTCGCAATCTACCTCCGCCTCACCGCCCATGACGAGATCGCGCTGATCCGCGGCGGCAACCTGTCGGCGGCCGTGGCGCTCGGCGGCAATGTCACGGGTTTCTCGATCCCGCTCGAAAAGGCGATCGCACAGGCCAGCAGCATTCCCGATCTGGTGCTCTGGGCCCTCGCGGCAATGATCATCCAGTTCGGCGCCTATGGGTTGGCGCGCATCCTGATCCCGGAGCTGTCGCGCAAGATCGAGGAGGATCGCCTGCCTTCGGCGGCGATGCTCGCAGTCATCGCCGTCATTTCGGGAACCCTGGCTGCAGCCAGCATGACGGCCTGAGAGGGGAGGCGGCCATGAAGCGCTCGACCCAGATCGGACTGGCGGCGGCAGGCGTCGTCCTGGTCGCGACGATATGGGCGAATTCAGGTTCGGACGAGGAAGACAGCCTCGTCTACAACAACCTCGCCGAATGCCGCGCCGGCGGCCAGCTCTCGTCGAGCCAATGCGAGCAGCGCTTCAACGAGGCCTCGGCCAACCATCTGCGCGACGCGAAGAAATTCACCAGCACCAGTTCCTGCGAAGCCGAATACGGCTCAGGCTCCTGCCAGAGCGCCGTCTGGAACGGCGCCCAGGTGATCGTTCCGGCGCTCGCCGGCATCATGCTGGCGCGCAGCTTCGCCCAGGGCGGCGGTGCCGCGCAGCCTCTCCTGCCGCCGACGCGACAGGCCTGCCCACCCGGCAGCCCGGCACAGGAATGCCAGCAGGCCCGCTCCTCGTCGAGCAGCAGCGGCAGCCGCAGCTCATCCTCCTCGTCGCGAGCCTATTCGACGACCTCCGGTGCGGCTCTGGTGGCGCGCAGCGGCACCGTCAGCGGGGCCCGCAGCGCGAGCACGACCTCGCGCGGCGGCTTCGGCTCGACCTCGCGCTCCTACTCCTCGTCCTCGTCGTCCTGAGATGCGCCGCGTCCCCTTCTCGCCGCGGCCCGACTGGCAGGACCAGGTCGAACGACTCGGCTTCGCTTTCCACACCATCGATGGCGAAACCTACTGGGACGAGAGCGCGGCCTATGCCTTCACGCTCGAGCAGATCGAGCGTGACATCGAGGCGCCGACCGACGCGATCGAGCAGCTCTGCTTCGCCTTCATCGAGAAGGCGCTTCGTGACGACGAAATCCTGAGCCGGCTCGCGATCCCGGACGGGCAGTGGGACTTCATCCGCGAGAGCTGGCAGCGCGGCGAGCGCAACCTCTATGGCCGGCTCGACTTCTCCTATGATGGGCGCGGGCCCGCCAAGCTGCTGGAATACAATGCCGACACGCCGACCGGCTTGTTCGAATCGAGCGTCGTGCAATGGGACTGGCTCGAGCAGGCGATGGCGCGGGGCGCGTTGCCGCCGGAATGCGACCAGTTCAATTCGCTGCATGAACGGCTGATCGCGGCCTTTAGCCAGCTTCGCGAGCCCTCTCCCTATCGGCTGCACCTGACCTGCGTCCAGAACAGCAACGAGGACAAGGGCACCGTCGACTACCTGATGGATTGCGCCGTGCAGGCCGGGCTCGACGCCCGCTTCACCTTCATCGAGGAGATCGGCCTGCTCTCGGACGGGCGCTTCTGCGACGGCGCCAACCAGCCGATCGAGACCCTGTTCAAGCTCTATCCCTGGGAATGGCTGTTCCGCGAGAGCTACGCCAAGAATCTCGCCACCTCGCGCTGCCAGTTCATCGAGCCGCCCTGGAAGGCCATTCTCTCGAACAAGGGCCTGCTCGCCTGCCTCTGGGAGATGGAAGCCGGCCATCCCAATCTGCTGCCGGCCTTCTTCGAGGGCGACCCGCGTTGCGCCGGCCTGTCGCCTCGCCATGTGCGCAAGCCGCTCTACTCGCGCGAAGGCGCTAACGTCACGCTGATCGAACGCGGCACGGTCGTAGATAGCGATGATGGTCCCTATGGCGCGGAAGGCTTCATCCTGCAGGATGCGGCGCAGAACCTGTTCGGAGCGCCCGGGAACTACGCCGTGCTGGGCTCCTGGCTCGTCGCCTCGCAGGCCTGCGGGCTCTGCATCCGCGAGGACGCCTCGCCGATCACCAAGAACACCTCGCGCTTCGTGCCGCACTACATCGAGGCGTGAGTGCGGGCGCGCGACGGGTTACTCTCGTGAAAGCTTGCCATGGCTCGGAAACACGCCGTCATCCTGGACAAGCGGCGAAGCCGCGCAGATCCGGGATCCATCATAGGGCATGGACGGTGCCCTGTGATGGATCCCGGCGCTCCGCTTCGCTACGGCCAGGATGACGGCGTGTTTCCGAGCCGGAACATCAGCCACCACGCATGACCCGCCCCCGCCGACCTGCTAGACCTAAGAGCCCGAGCCTGCCGCAAGCGAGCCAAGCCCATGCCTGACACCCCGATCCCCTCCGCCCCGCGTGGCCTCGATCACCTCGTCATCGGGGTCCGCGATCTCGATGCCGCCGGCGCCTTCTATGAGAAGCTGGGCTTCACCGTCGGCGCCCGCAACCGCCACCCCTGGGGCACGGAGAACCGGATCGTCCAGTTCCCCGGCTCCTTCCTCGAACTGATCAGCATCGGCGACGCCGCTGCGATCGTTCCGCCCGCTCCGCGCGTGTTCTCCTTCGGCAGCTTCGTCAGCGAGGCGCTGGATCGCGGCGAGGGGCTGTCGATGCTGGTCCTGGAGAGCACGGACGCGAAAGCTGACGCCGCCGCGTTCCAAGCGGCCGGCATCGGCGATTTCGAGCCGTTCTTCTTCGAGCGCCAGGCCAGGCGTCCCGATGGCAGCGAGGTGCGCGTCGCCTTCTCGCTGGCCTTCGCCGCCGATCCGCTGGCGCCGGAATGCGGTTTCTTCGTCTGCCAGCAGCACGAGCCGCAGAACTTCTGGAACCCGGCCTTCCAGCAGCATGCGAATGGCGCGAGCGCGCTGACGTCGGCGATCATCGTCACCGACGACCCCGCCGCCCATCGCGAGTTCCTCAGCGCCTATGCCGGCTTCCCGGAAGTGCTGGAGGGCAATGCCGATCTCGTCCTCGACTTGCCGCGCGGCCGCATCGACGTGCTCGACTTTGAAGCCGCCCAGGCGATCTACCATGTCGAGCCCGACCCGACGCCGGCCCGCTTCCTGGGCTTCTGCGTGGCCGTGCCGGACCTCGACGCCGTGGCACGCAGGCTGGAAGCCACCGGCGTGGCCCACGCGCAGGGCGACGAGCGCATCGTCGTGCCGGCAGAGGCGGCCCTGGGGTGCGTCATTGCCTTCGAACAGGCTTGAGGGTCAGGATCGGCGTGATCGGAACAGGGGATTCGCACCAGAATGATCACGCAGGCGCTGTTGAAGCTTCCGGATTTCGCCCTGTTCTTTTCAGTTTCGCTCGGTCTCGTCGGCATCTACCTGCTGGTCTACACGCTGGCGACCTCGCATAACGAGTTCGGCCTGATCCGGCAGAACAACATCGCGGCGGCGCTCTCGCTGGGCTTGAGCCTGACCGGATTCGCGCTGCCGCTATCGAGCGCGGTGGTGCATGCCAACACCATCCCCGATCTGATGATCTGGGGCATCGTCGCGATCATCGTGCAGTTGATCGTCTATGTGCTGGTCAGGATCGTCCTGCCCAACCTCTCGGCGCGCATCGCGGCCGGCGAACTGGCGGCGGCGCTTTTTCTCGGCGCCGCATCGCTCGCGGCCGGCGTCATCAACGCCGCCGCGATGAGCTTTTGAGAGTGTTCCGCGTTCGAGTTGAGTGGCTGTGAAGCCTCCCTCGCCGTCATTGCGAGCGTAGCGAAGCAATCCAGAAGGTCTCGCTCGACGCACCCTGGATTGCTTCGCTACGCTCGCAATGACGCAAGAGGGCTGGAACGGTCGATCTCAGAAGGCCGCTGGAGGCTCACTCTGAGGCGCGTCCGCCCGGCAGGGACGCCAGCAGCGCGACCAGTGCCCGGTCGTGCAGCACGACCATGCGCTCCTTCGGCTTCAGCCAGATCGCGGCATCGTCGATCGTCTCGGCGTCGACCAGCTTGGCCTGCGCCACCGCGCGGTCCGGCTCGATTTCGCCGCGACGGCGCGACGGATTTTCCGGCAACATCCGCTCATGCACCTCGCGCAGCGCCGGATCGGCATGCAGCGCCCGCAGGCCGTCGGCATCGTCGTAGCCGGCCGCGTCGAACTCCGCCTGCAGAGCGTTGGCCCGCAGTGCGACGGCTGGCGGATCGCCTTCCTCCGGCGTCACCAGGAGCTTGTGCCGCTTGAGCCAGAGCCCGAGCGCAAGTTGCCCCGAAGCCCAGGAGAGCGGGATCGCCAGCACGAGGCCGACGATGGTGGGCGACATCCAGGCGAACAGCGAGGTCGCGATCATGAAGGCGGAAATGCCGGCAACGATGCCGAGCACCGTATGGGTACGGTGCCGGCGGATGATGTCCTTCAGCGGAATCGAGCCGTCATCGCGTCGCTGCGGGTTCCAGCCGGTGTCGCGCCCGAGCAGGATCTGGAACACCGAGCCCGACTGGATCAGCATCATGATCGGCGCGAAGAAGGCCGAGAAAAGGACCTCGATCAGCGCCGAGATCACCAGGCGGATCGCGCCGCCGCCGGCCCGGCGCAGCTTGCCGTTGAACAGCGTCAGCAACAGCCCGAACAGCTTTGGCGCAAGCAGGATCGCCATCGTCAGCGCGAACAGGTTCAAGGCGCGCTCGGGGTCGAATCGCGGCCAGACCGGGAAGAGCGTGAACTCCTGGGTGAAGTACTCCGGCCGCGCATAGCTGACCTGGAGCACGATCAGGATGCCGACCACGAGCTGCATCAGCCAGAAGGGCGAGGCGAGATAGCCCATGATGCCGGTGGCGAAATGCTGCCGCGTCGGTATGACGAAGCCCTTGGCCCCGATGATGCGCGAATGCTGGAGATTGCCCTGGCACCAGCGCCGATCGCGCACCGAGACGTCGATCAGGGAAGGCGGGCTTTCTTCATAGGACCCCGTCAGGTCCGGCAGCATGTAGACCGACCAGCCGGCGCGCCGGATCAGGGCCGCCTCGACGAAATCATGGGAGAGCACATGCCCCCCGAAGGGCGGCTTGCCCTTGAGATCGGGCAGGCCGCAATGATCGGCGAAGGCCTTCGTCCGGATGATGGCGTTGTGGCCCCAGTAGTTGCCGTCGCGGCCGGACCACATCGCCAGCCCGGTGGCGATCACGGGTCCATAGACGCGGGCGGCGAACTGCTGGAGCCGGGCGAAGAAGGTGTTGCGGTTGATGATCAGCGGCAGCGACTGGATGATCCCGGAATCGGGATCCTCTTCCATCGCCGCGGCGAGGCGCACGATGCAGGTGCCGGTCATCAGGCTGTCGGCGTCGAGCACGACCATGTGCTCGTAATGCCCGCCCCAGCGCGTCACGAAATCGGCGATGTTGCCGGCCTTGCGGTGATGGTTCTTGGGCCTGTGCCGGTAATACACCCGGCCATCGGGCCCCAGCCGCTGGCGCAGCGCCAGGAAAGCCCGCTCCTCGGCGATCCAGACGTCCGGATTCGTGGTGTCCGAGACGATGAAATAGTCGAAATGGTCGCCGAGTCCCGTGGCCTCGACCGATTCGCGGATTGCAGCCAGCGCCGCGAAGGTGCGCGCCGACGACTCATTGTAGATCGGCATCACCACGACGGTGCGGTGCTTCAACGTCTCGACGCGTCCCGGGAAACCCTTGTTGATGAGCAGCCCGAAGAAGCCGAGCACCGCGCTGGTGAAGGCGAGCGCGATCCAGGAGAAATTGATCGTGAACAGCACGAGCAGGACGTACTGCAGCGACGTCGTGCGGCTGACCGACACGACATTGTACATCTCCCAGGCGCCATAGGCGGTCAGCGCCAGGCCGCCGCCGAAGACGAAGAGCCGCTTCAGCCAAGGCGTCGCCCATGCCTGCGGCGCAGCCGGTTTCCTCCGGTCGGACGCCTTCCAGCTCCCGAACGACTGGACCGGCATGACGAGCCGGTTTTCAGGCGGCGTTGCCGGTTCCCGGCTCGCCACATAAGGCTGTGCCTGCGCAGCGGCCTCGCCAGGACGAGTCGCGGTTACCACGTCCATCGATTCAACCAGGTTTCCGAAACCGGCTGACCGCCGGATTGCAGGACGAGCCTGAGCTCGCACAGATTTTCCGTGCCCGGATCGACCTCGAAACCGACCCGCATCAGCTTGCGCTCGGGAAAGGGCCAGAGCCGGACATTGTGGATCTGGCCCGGCTGCGTGGTGATGTTGGCGCGGGTCGAGGCGACCATGCCGGCATCGGCCAGCTTGTCCCCGGTGAAATCGACGATGAAGCGCCGCCGCCGCCCCTGCGTGCCGCGCCCTTGGCGAACGCGGGTGGCAAGCGCGAGAGGAGGCCTTTCCGGCGGCTGCCAGCACCAGGCCTGCCGGTAGGCGACCACCGTCTCGCTGCCGGCCGCGAGCGGCTGGCGCGGACGCCAGTACATGATGATGTTGTCGTTGACGTCCGACTCGCTGGGAATCTCGATGAGCTGGACCGACCCCGCGCTCCACTCGCCCAGCGGCTCCATCCAGACGCTGGGCCTGAGCTCGAAGCGCTGGTCGTCATCCATGAAGGCCGCGGGGTCGCGCTCACGCTGGACCAGGCCGAACCCCTTCGGGTTGCTGTCCATGAAGGACGAGACCTGCAGGGTCGCAGGATTGCTGACCGGCCGGTAGATCCATTCATCGGTTCCCGAGCGCATCTGCACGCCGGAGACCTCATGCACCGCCGGCCGGACGTCGTCGAAGTTGCGCCGGCTTTGCGGGCCGGACAGGAAGGTGCCCATGGTGCAGCCGAAGCCGACATGGTCGAGCGCCTGGCGCGCGAACAACGTCATCTCGACATCGATCAGCGTGACGTCGCCGGGCCGCAGCGTCATCCGGACCGCCCCCGTCAGGCTTTCGGAATCGAGCAGGGCGTGAATGACCAGCAGTCCGGAGGCCGGGCTCGGTCGCTCGACCCAGAAGGCGCGGAAGAACGGAATCTCCTCGCCGCGGGTCTCGCCCGGCCGCAGGATCAGGGCGCGGGCGAGGGCACCGAAATTCTGTCCGCGCGCCAGCGAGCGGAAGAAGGTCGCCCCCTGGAACATCGCGACCTCGAAGGGGCGTTCGAGCCCGGTCGCGATCCGCATGCCGGAGAACTGGAGGTCGACATTCGCCGGTGGCGGCGTGACCCGTCCGTAATCGAACTTGCTGCGGTCGAAGGCGACGCGCCGCACGGTGCCGTCCTCGATGGTGAAAAGGCTCACCGGGTTCGAGAACACATAGCCGCGATGCAGCGGCTCGACCGTGAAGCCGCGATTCTCCCCGGCCCAGACCAACCCGCCGGGCTGGGCCCTGATTCCCAAATACTGGTCGACCGGCAGGGTCGCGTAGCCATCGGGCAAATCGGTCGCGACGAGCGGCACGACTGGGCGCTGCGCCAGGATGCGCGCTGCGTCCACGACGAGCGAAGGATCGAATGTCTTGCCTTCGAACAGGAACGCCTGGTTGATGGCTGCGGCCGGCGACTGCGTCTGGGCACGCGCTGCGCCCGCTGCAAGCAACGAAGCGGCTGCGGCTCCGCCGGAACCTTCGAGAAACTGCCTACGATTCAAGGGTTTCGACATTATATCCAACATGCGCGGGCGACGCCCTCGCCCATCCGCGCTTCTAGAGCATTTCCCGGTGATCTGAAAAGCGGCAGTGCCGGTATTTTGTAAGCGATTTCTTGTCTCCTCGCCGGATGATACCCGACGCATTGCGCCGGTGCCCATATCGACTTTGGCAAATGCCGACGGGATCGGCTATCCACGGCACCTGCAACGCCACCATGCGCCGGAGCGACCGCCAACGTCCGCGATCGCAACCGCGCGGCCGGCCATTCGTCGCAAAGGAAACGACAATCATGACCGAAATGCAGTCCGGCCGGTCTTGCCTCGCGATTCTGCTCGCCGCGGGTGAGGGCACACGGATGAAATCGGCCCGGCCGAAGGTCCTGCACGAGGTCGGCGGGCGCTCCCTGCTCGGACATGTGTTGGCCTCGCTCGCGGAGGCGGGGGCCGACGATGTGGTCGTCGTCGTCGGCCCTGGGCGCCCCGAAGTCGCACGCGAAGCGCAGGCGCGCCTTCCCGAAGTGGAGATCACGCTCCAGGCCGAGCAGCTTGGAACGGCTCATGCCGCGCTGTCGGCGCGCGCCGCGCTCGCGAAGGGCTATGACGACGTCATCGTCGCCTTCGCCGACACACCGCTGCTCCGGCCGGAAACCTTCAGCGCCCTGCGCGCGGAACTCGCGAAGGGCTCAGCCGTCGTCGCCCTGGGTTTCGAGGCACGCGACCCGACCGGCTATGGCAGGCTCGTCACCCGCGATGGAATCCTCGAGGCCGTTGTCGAGCACAAGGACGCCACGCCCGAGCAGCTTGAGATCGCGCTGTGCAATGCCGGGATGATGGCGCTCGACGGACGCCGGGCCCTGTCCCTGCTGGAGGCGATCGGCAACGACAATGCACAATCCGAATTCTACCTCACCGACGCGGTCGCGCTCGCTCGGTCGCGCGGCCTAGCGACGAGCGCGCTCGTCGCGCCGGAAAGCGAGGTGCAGGGCATCAACGACCGCATCCAGTTGGCGTCCGCGGAAGCCGAATTCCAGCGCCGCAAGCGGCTCGCCGTCATGGCCGAGGGCGCGACGCTGACCGCGCCCGAAACCGTCTTCTTCAGTCACGACACGCGGATCGGCCGCGATGTGTTGATCGAGCCCCATGTCGTCTTCGGCCCCGGCGTGAGCGTCGCCGACGGCGCCGTGATCCACGCTTTCTCGCATCTGGAGGGCGCCACGATCGGTCAGGCTGCGATGGTCGGCCCCTATGCGCGGCTGCGGCCGGGTGCCGAGCTCGGAGCCAGGGCCAAGGTCGGCAATTTCGTCGAGATCAAATCGGCCGAGATCGGCGCCGGCGCCAAGGTCAGCCATCTCACCTATCTCGGCGACGCGACGGTGGGGGCGGACGTCAACATCGGTGCCGGAACGATCACCTGCAATTATGACGGTTTCTTCAAGTACCGCACCAATATCGGCGCCGGCGCTTTCGTCGGCTCGAACTCGTCCCTCGTCGCCCCCCTCACGATCGGGGCAGGCGCCTTCATCGGCTCCGGCTCGGTGGTGACCGAGGACGTGGCCCCGGACGCGCTGGCCGTCGGTCGCGGCCGCCAGGTCGCCAAGGAGGGTTGGGCCAAGAGCTTCCGCGAGGCCTCGCTGGCGCGCAAGGCCGCAGCGAAGAAGCCCTGAAGCGCCGGCATCCGCGCCGGCCACCGTTCATAGTTCGACATGTAGATTGATTTTGCGTGGGCTGGCCGGGCCGCTATGCGGATTCCCAACAGCAGCGCCTGAAGAGGTAACCTTATGTGCGGCATCGTCGGGATTCTCGGCAAGGAAGCAGTCGCGCCCCAGGTGGTCGAGGCGCTCAGGCGGCTCGAATATCGTGGCTATGATTCAGCCGGTGTCGCCACGCTGGAGCGTGGCCTGCTCACCCGCCGTCGCGCCGAGGGCAAGCTCAAGAACCTCGAAGTCCGTCTCTCCAACGAGCCGCTCGAGGGCCTCATCGGCATCGGCCACACCCGCTGGGCGACGCATGGCAAGCCCAACGAGACCAATGCCCACCCGCATGCGACGGCCAAGCTGGCCGTCGTCCATAACGGTATCATCGAGAATTTCCGCGAGTTGCGTGCCGAATTGCAGGCCGACGGCTATGTCTTCGCCACCGAGACCGATACCGAGATCGTCGCCCATCTCGTCACCCGTGAGCTCGATCGCGGCAGCAATCCCGTGGAGGCGGTGGGGCTGAGCCTGCCGCGCCTGCGCGGCGCCTTCGCGCTCGCCTTCCTGTTCGAGGGGCAGGACGACCTGCTGATCGGTGCCCGCAAGGGCTCGCCGCTCGCGGTCGGCGTGGGCGATGGCGAGATGTATCTCGGCTCGGATGCGCTGGCGCTCGCGCCCTTCACCGATCTCATCGCCTATCTGGAGGAGGGAGACTGGGTCGTCCTCAACCGCAAGGGGGCGACCTTCTACGACAAGGCCAATACTCCGGTGCAGCGCCGCGCCCAGCGCGTCGCGGCCGGTGCCTTCCTCGTCGAGAAGGGCAATCACCGCCATTTCATGGCGAAGGAAATCTATGAGCAGCCCGAGGTCGTCGGCCACACGCTGACACAGTATCTCGACATGGCCGCCGGCAGCGTCCGCCTGCCGTTCAAGGGCACGATCGACTGGAAGTCGCTGTCGCGCCTGTCGGTGTCGGCCTGCGGCACCGCCTATTATGCCGGGCTGACGGCGAAGTACTGGTTCGAGAAGCTCGCCCGCCTGCCGGTCGAGATCGATGTCGCCTCGGAGTTCCGCTACCGCGAGGCGCCGATGCCCGAGAACGGGCTGGCGCTCTTCGTCTCGCAATCCGGCGAAACCGCCGACACGCTGGCCTGCCTGCGCTATGCGAAGCAGGAGCAGCAGAAGGTCCTCTCCGTCGTCAACGTGCCGACCTCGACAATCGCGCGCGAAAGCGACGCCGTCGCCCCGACGCTGGCCGGCCCCGAGATCGGCGTCGCCTCGACCAAGGCCTTCACCTGCCAGCTCACCGCGCTGGCCTGCCTCGCGCTGGCGGCAGCGCGTGGACGCGGCACGCTTTCGCAGGAGGAGGAGGCCCGCCATGTCCAGAGCCTGATCGCCCTGCCGGGGCTGATCGCCAAGGCGCTGGAACTGGAGCCGCAGATCGAGAAGCTCGCCCGCGAACTCTCCAAGGCCCGCGACGTGCTCTATCTCGGCCGCGGCACGAGCTTCCCGCTGGCTCTTGAAGGCGCACTGAAACTCAAGGAAATCAGCTACATCCACGCCGAGGGTTATCCGGCGGGCGAGCTCAAGCATGGCCCGATCGCGCTGATCGACGAGGCGATGCCCGTCATCGTCGTCGCGCCGCATGACGCGCTGTTCGAGAAGACCGCCTCGAACATGCAGGAAGTCGCCGCACGCGGCGGGCGGATCATCCTGATCACCGACGCAAAGGGCGCCGCCGAATGCGGCATCGATCCGGAAACGACGATCATCATGCCCGACATGGACCCGACCTTCGCCGCCATCGTCTACGCGCTGCCGATCCAGATGATCGCCTACCAGACGGCGGTTTTCATGGGCAAGGACGTCGACCAGCCGCGCAACCTCGCGAAATCCGTCACGGTGGAGTGAGGCGCTCAGGCGTCTCCCTCGCCGTCATTGCGAGGAGCGCAGCGACGAAGCAATCCGGGGAACGTCGGGTGCGCGGCTCTGGATTGCTTCGCTGCGGTCGCAATGACGGATGAACTCAGCCCTCCGGCCGGCTCGCGACATAGATGCCCGCCGCGAGAAGACACGCGCCGCTGAGCCCCAACGCGATTGGCGGCGCGCTCGTCGCGGTCAGGATCGCGAAGCCCAGCAGCATCGACCCGCAGGCGATGTACTTGACCCTGCGGGCGATCGACCCGGTCTCGCGCCAGCGCCGGACCTGCGGGCCCAGGCGGGGATGACCGAGCAGCCATGCCTCGAATCGCGGCGACGATTGCGAGAAACACCATGCCGCCAGGATCAGGAAGATGGTCCCCGGCAGCAGTGGCAGGATCAGCCCGACCACGCCCAGCGCCGTGAGAATCAAGCCGGCCACGAAAAGGAGCGGACGGCGAAACTGTCGAACGCCGCGCATCATTGCCCCGATTGTCCTGCCGATTCGTCCCGGCTTTCGCGCCTGCGCGAACGAAAGCACCATGTCTGCGAACGCCGCAAGTTGGCGGTGGTTGCGCCATCCTTGAAATTGGTCCGGGCGACTGGCACGTCTGTCGCATCATGCTCGTGAAGACCGCTTGCTCGCAACCAGCCGTATCGGACCCCTTGAATGACGCCGAGCCCGCCTGATCCACGACTCGTCATCCAGCCCGATCTGCTGAGCCCGAGCTTCGGCACGAGACTCAGGCGCTATTTCCTGACCGGCCTCGTCATCGCGGCGCCGCTGGCGATCACCGCCTCGGTGACATGGTGGTTCGTCAATTTCGTCGACGGGCTGGTGAAGCCGCTGATTCCGACCGCCTATTGGCCAGATTCCTATCTGCCCTATCCGGTACCCGGATTCGGCCTCATCATAGGCCTGATCGGGCTGACGCTGCTCGGCTTCCTCACGGCCAATCTCGTCGGCCGCTCCCTCATCAATGCCGGCGAGGCGATCCTCGACCGCATGCCGGTGGTGCGCGGGCTCTATAAGGGCGTCAAGCAGGTCTTCGAGACGATCTTCTCGCAATCGGGCACCTCGTTCCGCAAAGTCGGGATGGTGCAGTTCCCGCAACCGGGCATGTGGTCGATCGTCTTCATCGCGCAGGAGGCCGCTCCCGAAATCGCGGGGAAACTTCCAGATGGCAACGAGCAGATCGGTGTCTTCCTGCCCTGCACGCCGAACCCGACGACCGGATTCTTCTTCTACCTGCCGCGGCGCGAGGTGGTGGAACTGACGATCTCGATCGAGGAGGGGGCCAAGCTGATCATGTCGGCGGGGCTGATCCAGCCCGGCGACGGGCAGGGACGCTCGGGCGATAATGGCAACGGTGACAGGCTCCCCGCCTGAGCGTCAATCCGGTCGCCACCACGCCGCATCCATGCGTGGCGTCGAAGCGCTGATCCAAGCCCCGCCGTCGGATTGCGGCTTCTCGCGGTTCAGTCCTTGTCGTCACGCGCCGTCTTTTGCGGCGTCTTGACCACGTCGAGGAAGGCACGCAGCGCCGGCGGTACCGCCCGGTGCCCGGGGTAGTAGATGGCGATCCTTTCGGGAGAGGGCGTCCATGCCGTCAGAACACGGCGAAGGCGCCCGTCGGCAAGCGCCGTTTCGGCGGCCGGGCTCGCGACATAGGCGATACCGAATTCTGCAATGGCGGCGTCGACCATCAGTTCCTCATCGTCGAGAATGAGCGCGCCGCTCGGATCGACCGTCAGCGCCTGGCCCGCCCGCTCGAACTCCCAGCGATAGAGCTTGCCGCTGGGCACGCGGTGGCCGATGCAGCGATGGCGCTCCAGCTCTTCGGGAGTGGCCGGATCGCCGTAGCGATCGAGATAGGCCGGCGATGCCACGCAGATGAAGCTGACGGAACCTGCGAATGGCACGGCGATCATGTCCGCGGGAATCGAGCCGACGAGGCGCACGCCGGCGTCGAACCCGCCCGCCACGATGTCGACGAGCTTCCCCTCAACGACCAGGTCGACGATCACCTCGGGAAAACGCTCCGGCATGCGGGGCAGGACGTCTCGAACGAGAAGCGCCGCTGCCAGGCGCGGCGCGTTGATGCGCACGGTACCTGCCACCGAGCCGCGGAATGCGGCCATGCTGTCCAGTGCCTGGTCGAGCGCGGCGAGTGCCGGCCGAAGCCTTCCGAGCAGTTCGACGCCAGCTTCCGTCGGCGAGACGCTGCGTGTCGTGCGGTTGAGCAGCCGGACCCCCATCCGCTCCTCGAGGGCGCGCATCGCGTGGCTCAAGGTCGAGGGAGCCGTGCCGAGCTCGTCCGCCGCGCGTCGGAAGCTGCGGCGTGTGGCCACGGTCACGAACGCCATGAGATCGTTGAGCGTGGGGCGGGACATTGCTGGCAATTTTGCATCATCCTATCCCGATTTCAAGGTATAGACCCAACAATGAGGGGCTTCTATCTCCTTTCGACATGAGCGCGGCTTCGTCCTGCTGCGCTTCAGACACCGAAAGGAAACGACATGGCCAAACGCGACGCTGTCTTCCCTGCCAACCGGCACGCGCTCTACGACGTCCACCAGTACTCGGCGGCCATACGCTCGGGCGACTTCCTGTTCGTCTCCGGCCAGGTCGGCAGCCGCGAGGACGGCTCGCCAGAGCCGGTCTTCGAGGACCAGGTCAGGCGGGCCTTCGCCAATCTGCGCGCCGTGCTGGCGGCGGCAGGCGCGAGCTTCGACGACGTTGTCGACGTCACTTCCTTCCACACCGACCCGCAGACGCAGTTCGACACGGTGCTGGCCGTTCGAGCCGAGGAGATCGGCGATCCGCCTTATCCGAGCTGGACCGCTGTCGGCGTGACCTGGCTCGCGGGTTTCGATTTCGAGATCAAGGCCATAGCCCGCATCCCGACCGCGGCTGCCGGGAGCAACCCGGCAACGCAGGGCTGAGCTCGGCCCTTGCCATGTGGGCGACGGAGGCGGGCTCCTCGAGCGCCTTCCGTCGCGCAGTCACCCCGCCCGCAGCAGCCTGATCGCGACGTCGCGCTCGAACAGGTAAAGCAGCGTCCTGACGGCTTCGCCGCGTGGGCTCTCGAGATGCGGGTCGCGCTCGATCAGCAGGCGCGCGTCATCGCGCGCCGCCGCCAGCAGGTCGCCATCGATCTCGGGACGCGCGATGCGCCAGTCCGGCGAGCCGGATTGCTTCGTGCCCAGAACCTCGCCCTCGCCACGCAGGCGCAAATCCTCCTCGGCGATGCGGAAGCCATCCTCGGTCTCGCGCATGATCGTCAGCCGGGCTTCGGCGACGGGACCCAGCGGGCCCTTGTAGAGCAGCAGGCAGGTCGAGGCGGCCGAGCCGCGTCCGATGCGGCCGCGTAACTGGTGGAGCTGCGCCAGCCCGAAGCGCTCGGCATGCTCGATCACCATGACGCTGGCATTGGGCACGTCGACACCGACCTCGATCACCGTGGTCGAGACGAGGACGCGCGTTTCGCCTGCGATGAAGGCCGCCATTGCTGCATCCTTGTCGCGGCCGGGCATCTGGCCGTGTAGCAGGCCGACCTTGTCGCCGAAGAGCTGCCGCAGGGCGTCGAAGCGCTCCTGCGCGGCGGCGACGTCGAGCGTGTCGGATTCCTGCACCAGCGGGCAGACCCAGTAGACCTGCGCGCCGGCTTCGATCGCGCGGCCGATCCCGCCGACGACCTCGTCGTAGCGGTCGAGCGACAAAGCCTTCGTCGCGATCGGCTTTCGTCCGGCCGGCTTCTCCGCCAGCACCGAGATATCCATGTCGCCGAACCAGGTCAGCGACAGCGTGCGCGGGATTGGAGTCGCCGTCATCACGAGGATGTCGACCGCCTCGCCCTTGGAGCCCAGCAGCAAGCGCTGATGCACGCCGAAGCGGTGCTGCTCGTCGACGATGGCAAGCGCGAGGTCGCGGAAGGCGACGCCCTCCTGGAACAGCGCATGGGTGCCTACCGCAATCGCGATCTCGCCGTTTGCAAGGCCCTCGAGCACGCGCGCCCGGCCCGGGCCCTTCTCGCGGCCGGTCAGCAATGCGAGCTTGAGCCCTGCCTTAGCTGCCAGCGGCTCCAGCCTCTCGGCATGCTGGCGCGCCAGGATTTCCGTCGGCGCCATCAGCACGGATTGCCGCCCGGCCTCGGCAGCCGCCGCCATCGCCATCAGCGCGACCACGGTCTTGCCAGATCCCACGTCTCCTTGAAGGAGCCGCAGCATGCGCTCGGGCTTCTCCATGTCGTCGTGGATGTCGATGAGTGCCTGGCGCTGGCCGTCGGTCAAGGTGAAGGGCAGGGCGCTTTCGATCGCATGCCGAATCCTGCCGTCGCCGGCCGTGGCGCGGCCGGCGATCTTCTTCTGCTGGCGGCGCACCAGCGCGAGCGCGATCTGGCTCGCCAGCAATTCGTCATAGGCGACGCGGCGGCGCACGATCGTGTCGCCCTCCACGGCCTTGAGATCATCGGGATGGTGCAGGCCCTGCATCGCCTCGATGAAGGACGGAAAGCCGCTCTTGGCCAGGAAGGCCGGATCCTGCCATTCCGCGAGATCCGGGCATTTCTCGGCCGCCGCCGCCGCGATCCGCGTCATCACGCGCGGGCCGACGCCTTCCGTCATGCCATAGACCGGCTCGATCGAAGGCAAGGTCGCCGCCTGCTTCGGATCGAGGATGCGGTCGGGATGCACCATCTGGCGCATGCCATCCCAGAGCTCGAGCTTGCCCGAGACGATCCGATAGGCGCCGATCGGCATAGTCTGCAGCAGATGGCGGACATCGGCATGGAAAAAGACGAGCGTGACGTCGCCGGTCTCGTCCTCGACGATGATGCGGTAGGGCGCCTTCGCCTTGGTCGGCGGCGCCGGGCGGTGTTCGGTGACCTGCGCCGAGAAGGTCGCGATCCCGCCGACCGGCGCATCGACGATCGACGGGCTTGGCCGCCGGTCGATCGCGCCCGTCGGGAGATGGAACAACAGATCGACGACCCGCGCGCCTCGAGTCTCGTCGCCGAGAAGCTTGTCGAGCGCCTTGGCCGTCTTGGGGCCCACCCCCGAGAGCGAGGTGACGGGAGCAAACAGCGGATCGAGCAGGGACGGGCGCAAACAGTCACCGGGCTTTGTCAGGAGTGCGAAGATTTGCAGCCATCGGGCCGCTGACTTCGCGGGATGCGAAGGCTATATAACCCGCATCGGCAGGCTCCGCGACGGGGCCGGCCCTCTCGTCATTGCACCATCCCGTGGTTTTCCGTTTTCGACCGAGGTGTCCATGAGTGGCTCGTCCCGAACCAGCGCCGATCTCGACCCGCGCCGGCGCAAGATCCTGTTCCGCGCCTGGCATCGCGGCATGCGCGAGAACGATTTGATCATGGGCGGCTTCGCCGATGCGCATATCGGCACGCTGAGTGAGGCCGAGCTCGACGAATTCGAACGCCTGATCGAGGTGCTGGACCGCGACCTGCTGAGCTGGATCACGGGCGAGGCGGAGGTGCCGGCGAACTACGACACCGAGCTGTTTCGGCGGCTCAAGGCGTTTCATCACCATGAGAAGCCGATTCATGTGTGAGCCGGCTGGCTCGTCATGGTCGGGCTTGACCCGACCATCTCAGAAACCATTGACCTCTCGTCCCGAGATTCTCGGGGCAAGCCCGAGAATGACGCTTTCCAGATGAGCATCCCGCCTCCCGCCCAGATCGCCAAGCTGCAGAGCGACCGTATCCTCGACGCGCTCAATCGCGGCGACAAGCCGACGCTCGCCAGCGTGCCCGACGGCTTCGACGCCGTCGTCCTTGCTGACCTGACACGCGCTCGCGCGAAGAAGGCCGATGGCGCGGCGATGCTCGTCTTCGTCGCGCGCGACGGCCAGCGGCTCCAGGTTCTGGAGAATGCACTGCAATTCATCGCGCCCGATCTCGAGGTGATGTCGTTTCCGGCCTGGGACTGCCAGCCCTATGACCGCGTCTCGCCGGCTCCCTCCATCGTCGCGCACCGCATGACGACCTTGTCGCGGTTGGCCAAGACCAAATCCGGCGACAAGCCGCGCCTGCTGCTGACGACCGTCAATGCCACGCTCCAGCGCGTGCCGGCCTTCTCCAAGGTCGCCTCCGAGAGCTTCTCGGCCGCGCCGGGCAACATGGTCGATACCGAGCAGCTTGCGCGCTGGCTCGACATGAACGGTTACCTGCGCACCTCGACCGTGCGCGAAACCGGCGAATTCGCCGTGCGGGGTGGCATCGTCGATCTCTATCCGCCGGGCATGCCGGCGCCGATCCGGCTCGACTTCTTCGGCGATACGCTGGAATCGATCCGTACCTTCGATCCGGAAACGCAGCGCACCACCGGGCAATTGCGCGGGCTCGATCTCGTGCCGATGTCCGAGGCGCAGATGACCAGCGAAAGCATCAAGCGCTTCCGCCAGAGCTACATCACGACATTCGGGACGCCCGGCCGCGACGACACGCTCTATGAAGCCGTCAGCGAAGGCCGCCGGCCGGCCGGGCTCGAACACTGGTTGCCGCTGCTGGCGGAGCGGCTCGACACGCTCTTTACCTATCTGCCCGACGTGCCTGTCATCCTCGACCATCAGGCCGAGGATGCGGTTGGCGAACGCATCAGCCTGATCAAGGACTATTACGACGCCCGCAAGGCGGCGATGGACCAGCCCAGCGCCGGCGGCGCGCCGTATAAGCCGCTCAAGCCCGATGCGCTCTATCTTTCGCCAGCCGACTGGCGCGCCGTCATCGACCAATCCGGCGTCGCCTCTCTGACGCCGTTCCAGTTGCCCGACAGCGACGGCAAGCTGATCGTCGATCTCGGCGCCCGCCAGGGCCGCAGCTTCGCCGCCGAGCGCGCCGACAATGCCGGCAGCGTCTTCGACGCCGCAGTCGCGCATGTGAAGGCGCTGGAGAAGGACGGCAAGCGCGTCATCCTCTCGGCCTGGTCGGAAGGTTCGCGCGAGCGGCTGGCCCATGTGCTGGCCGATCACGGCCTGAAGACCGTGCAGATGACGGGTAGCTTACGCGCGGCCTTCGATCTCAAGCCTGGCACGACCGCGCTCGCCGTCTGGGGCTTCGAGACCGGCTTCGAGGCCGGCAAGCTCGCCGTCATCGGCGAACAGGATATTCTCGGCGACCGGCTGGTGCGCCCCCGCAAGAAGACGCGCCGCCCGCAGGACTTCATCGCCGAGCTTTCGTCGCTCTCGCCCGGCGATCTCGTCGTCCATGTCGATCACGGCATCGGCCGCTTCATCGGCCTGCGTTCGATCACGGCTGTCGGCGCGCCGCATGACTGCCTCGAAATCCACTACGCCGCCGATTCGAAGCTCTTCCTCCCGGTCGAGAACATCGAGCTGCTCTCGCGCTACGGCTCGGAGGACACTGAAGTTCCGCTCGACCGGCTCGGCGGCGGCGGCTGGCAGGCCCGCAAGGCCAAGCTGAAGCAGCGCATCCGCGAGATGGCGGGCAAGCTGATCGCGATCGCCGCGGCGCGCGCGCTCAAGGAAGCCCCGCGCCTGATCCCGCAGGAAGGGCTCTACGACGAGTTCCGCGCCCGCTTCCCCTTCGAAGAGACCGAAGACCAGCAGGCCACGATCGACGCCGTGCTCGACGACATGGCGGCCGGGCGGCCGATGGACCGGCTCGTTTGCGGCGATGTCGGCTTCGGCAAGACCGAGGTCGCGCTGCGGGCTGCCTTCGCCTGCGCGCTCAACGGCAAGCAGGTCGCGGTCGTGGTGCCGACGACGCTGCTGGCGCGCCAGCACTACCGCAACTTCGCCGAGCGCTTCAAAGGGCTGCCCATTAATGTCGGTCAGGCCTCGCGTTTCGTCGGCGCGCAGGACCTCAAGGCCGTCAAGGCGGGCATCAAGGACGGCACGATGGACATCGTCGTCGGCACCCATGCACTGCTCGGCAAGGCGATCGAGTTCAAGGATCTCGGCCTCGTCATCGTCGATGAGGAGCAGCATTTCGGCGTGAACCACAAGGAGCGGCTGAAGGAGTTTCGCGCCGAGGTCCATATGCTGACGCTGACCGCGACGCCGATCCCGCGCACGCTCCAGCTCGCCATGACCGGCGTGCGCGAGCTCTCGATCATTGCAACCCCGCCGGTCGACCGCCTCGCCGTGCGGACCTTCGTCACGCCCTTCGATCCGTTGATCGTGCGCGAGGCGCTGCTTCGCGAACGCTATCGCGGCGGCCGCTCCTTCTACGTCGTGCCGCGCATCGAGGACATCGCCGACGTCAAGGACTTCCTCGACAAGCAGGTGCCCGAGGCCAAGGTCGGCATCGCGCATGGCCAGATGGCGGCGGGCCAGCTCGAGGACGTGATGACGGCCTTCTACGAGGGCCAGTACGACATCCTGCTCTCGACCACGATCGTCGAATCCGGTCTCGACATCCCCGACGCCAACACGCTGATCGTCCACCGCGCCGACATGTTCGGCCTGGCGCAGCTCTACCAGCTCAGGGGCCGCGTCGGCCGCTCGAAGGTGCGCGCCTATGCGCTCTTCACCATGCCGGTCAATCGCAAGCTGACGGATCAGGCCGAGCGACGCCTGAAGGTGCTGCAGTCGCTCGATACGCTGGGCGCCGGCTTCCAGCTCGCCAGCCACGACCTCGATATCCGCGGAGCGGGCAACCTGCTCGGCGATGAGCAGTCCGGCCATATCAAGGAGGTCGGCTACGAACTCTACCAGCAGATGCTGGAGGAGGCCGTTGCGGCGCTGAAGTCCGGCGTCGATTTCGAGACCGATGCGCAATGGTCGCCGGCAATCCAGATTGGTGCGCCGGTGATGATCCCGGAGCATTACGTCACCGATCTGACGCTGCGCCTGACGCTCTACAAGCGGCTCTCGACGCTCGACGACGATGGCGACATCCAGTCTTTCGGCGCCGAGCTGGTCGACCGCTTCGGCCCGCTGCCGGAAGAGGTCCAGCAGCTCCTGGAGATCGTCGCGATCAAGGCGCTCTGCAAGCGCGCCAATGTCGAGAAGGTCGAGGCCGGGCCCAAGGGCATCATCGTCGCCTTCCGCGACAATGAGTTCGCCAATCCCGAGGGTCTCGTCGGTTATGTCGCGAAGATCGGCACGCTGGCGAAGGTGCGCCCCGACATGCGCGTCGTCTTCATTGACGATTTCGAGACGGCCGAAGCTCGCCTCAAGGGCACGCGCCGCCTGCTGACCGATCTGGCGCGCATCGCCGAGCGGAAGAAGGCTGCATAAAGCGACCGGGGCCGATCAGCGCCGGCTCACCGAAATCTCCGCTGCGCTCGTCACATCGACATCGACGATGGCGATGTCCGTCCGGTCGACGGCCGGCAGGGCGCGGTCTCCCGCCGAGCGCTGCACGAAGACGAGGCTCGCCAGCGCCGGATGGCTCGCCAGCCGCGAATGCGCCAGCGCCGGCTCCATCGTCCCGGGCAGGACGAGATGGACGTTGCGGCCGCCCTCGATGCAGGCTTGCAGGTCACCCAGGCTGAACAAGCCCAGCGGCAGCAGTTCAACCCCGGTCAGCATCGCCATGGCCGGTCCACTCGCCAGCGCGGCGAGATCGCCGCCGACGAGAGTCGTAACGATCCGCGAGGACGCCATCGGCTTCAAAAGGCGCGAGATCTCCAGGGCCTTGCCGAGCACGTCACGCTCAGAGATCGCCATCGGGCCACCGAGCGTCGCCGCATCGACAACCTGAAGCGCCATGCGCCGCTCGACCTCCGGCAGGGCATGCAGCGTCGCGCTTTCCATCAGCGTGTCGAGCGGGGCGATGCCATCGGGCACCTGCGGGCCGAAGCCGCCGACGAAGCGTGTTCCGAAGGCCCTGACCGCAAGCTCCCGCAGCATCAGCAACGGCCGCAGCGTCCCGACGCGGCTGACCCCGATCGCCATGACGGCCTCGGATGCCTCGATCAGCCGCAGCAATTCGAGTTCGTTGCCATGCAGCGGCAAGAGCATCGGCGAAAGGCCGGCCCGCAGGCAGGCGAGGACCGAGATAACCGCCTCGGGCCCCAGCGGCGCGAGGATGGCGACGCGCGCCCCGGGCTGCGCCCGGTTGAAGGCGAGGAGCCTGGCAAGCTGGTCGACCTTGGTCTCGAGCTGCCCGAAGCTCAGCGAATTCGGGACCGTGTCGCTCCAGCCCTGGCGCCCCGGCGGATCGCGCAGGGCCGGCTCATAGCCGCGGCCGGCCGTTAGCGCCCGCAGCAGCGTGTCGAAATGCAGGCCATCGAGCAGGGCGGCAGCTTCGTCCTGTTCGGCCCGCATCGAAACGTTCTTTCAGTTCGCGGGCGCTGGCGCGGCCGGGAGGCGCGCCAGGGCTTCGTTGGAGAGGAAATAGGCCGGCTTGCGCGCCGGCAACACGATGTCGCGCCCATGCGCCAGCCAGGTGTCCGGCAGGTAGTAGAGCGGCACGACATAGAAGCCCGACAACAGCAGCCGGTCGAGCGTGCGCGCCGCGGCAACGAAATCCTCGCGCTCGCGGGCCGCCAGCAAGGCCTGCAGCGTCGCGTCGACGGCGGGCGAAGCCACGCCGGCATAGTTCAGCGCGCCCTTGCGCGCCGCATTGGCCGAGCCCCAGCGCCCGATCTGCTCGTTGCCCGGGGAGGCGGAAGCCGGCCAGGTCCACTGGATCATGTCGAAATCGAAGGCGGAGAGCCGGCGCCAGTACTGCACATCGTCGATCAGCCGAACCGACACCGCGATGCCGAGCCGGCCGAGCGACTGGGCATAGTTCAGCGCCAGACGCTCCTGCGGCCGGTTGGTCACGGTGATCTCGAAGGCCAGCGGATCGCCGCCCTTCATGCTGCGCAGCACGCCGTCGACCATGCCGTAGCCGGCCTGGTTGAGCAGATCGAGCGCGCGGCGGGCCTGCTCGCGGTCGCGGCCCGAGCCATCCGTCGCCGAGGGCGACCAGGTGCCCGCCAGGATGTCGTCGCGCACGGCGCCCGGGAAGGCCGCCAGCAGTGCCTTCTCGCGCGCATCTGCGGCTACGCCCAGCGCCGACAGTTCCGAGCCCGAGAAGAAGCTGCCGGCCCGGCGATAGACGCCATGGAACAGGTTGCGGTTGACCCATTCGAAATCGAACAGGATGCCGAGCGCCTCGCGCACACGCACATCCGCAAAGATCGGCCGGCGCGTGTTGAAGACCAGCCCGGTCATGCCCTTGGGCGTGTCGAAATGCAGCGTCTCGCGCAGAATGCGCCCGTCGCGCACGGCTGGCACGTCGTAGCCCGTCATCCAGCGCGTCGGGTCGCCCTCGAGCCGGACATCGTAGAGCCCGGCCTTGAAGGCCTCGAACAGGGCGTTGGCGTCGCGGTAGAAATCGTAGCGGATCTCGTCGGCATTGAAGAACCCGCGCGTCAGCGGATGGTCCTCCGCCCAGAAATCCTTGCGCCGCTTCAGGGTGATGGTGGCGCCCGGCACGATGTCGCCGACGATATAGGGCCCCGAGCCCAGGGCCGGCTTGAAGCTGGTCTCGCCGAAGGTCTCGGCATTGGTCGCATGCTTGGCGAAAATAGGCATCGCGCCGATCACCAGCGGCAATTCGCGGTTGGAGCCGTCGCCGAGCTCGAACTCGACGCGGCGCGGGGAGGGCGCCTCGGCTCTCGTCACGCGCGCCAGGCTGGAGCGATGGAACGGCTTGCCCTTGGTCTTCAGCATCTCGAAGGTGAAGAGCACATCCTGCGCCGTCACCGGGCGGCCATCCGAGAAGGTCGCCCGCTCGTCGATCTCGAAGGCGAGCTTCGTCCGCTCCTCGTTGAGTTCGATGCGCGACGCCAGCAGCCCATAGGCGGTGAAGGGCTCGTCGGCCGAGCGCAGCAGCAGGCTCTGCTGGACATAGCGTGGCACGGCGTCCGGCGCGACGCCGAGCACGACCAGCGGATTCAGGCTGTCGAAGGTGCCCTGTTGTCCGAAGACGATGCGGCCGCCCTTGGGGGCGTTCGGATCGGCATAGGGCAGATGCGTGAAGCCGCGCGGCAGGGCCGGTTCGCCATGCATCGCGATGGCGTGGTCGAAGGTGGCAAGCTTCGGCGATTCGGCACGCGACATCGCGCCCATCGCGAGGACGAGTGCCAGCATGGCGAAGATCGTTCCGGCCAGGCTACGTGAAAGGGCCCTGGCCACTTGCAGCACATCCATCGTTCAACCTGATTCCCGAGCGCAGAATAACATGCCGGCGCGCCTGTCGCGCAGCTATTCGGGCTGGAATCCCGTAGCGGAACTCGCTAAAGCCGAGCCAAGGTGTCATGCAAACGCCTCAATCGCCCCTGATGTGCACGGCTTGCGATGGCCGGCGCGGATATGCGATGGGGCTGTCGGTGGTGACGCGCGCGGCTTGCGAAGTCGTGATCCCGAATTCGCCTGATAAGGAAAGACAAGATGTCCGCTTCGTTCCGCCTGTCCACGCGCGCCCTCGGCGTGGCTCTCAGCACGGCGATCGGCCTCGCCCCGCTGGCGTCCTTCGCCCAGCAGGCGCAGCCGCGTCCCGCCGCCCCGCGCGCCGGCCAGCCCGCGCCGGCACAGCAGCCGGCCCAGCCCCCCGCCGGCCAGGCCGGCACCGGCCCGACCGTGGTTCAGGTCAAGCCCGAGCCGTCCCAGACCACCTGGACCAAGGTTTGCGGCAAGGATCAGGCCGCCAACAAGGAAATCTGCTACACGACGCGCGATTTCGTCTCGGATCAGGGCCAGCCCGTGCTGGCGGTCGCGATCTATGACGTCAAGGGTGACGCCAACAAGATCGTGCGCTTTCTGATGCCGCTCGGCCTGCTGCTGCAGCCCGGCATCCGCTTCGGCGTCGACACCGCCCAGCCGACGCCCGGCCGCTTCGCGATCTGCTTCCCGAACGGCTGCTTCGCCGAGGCACAGGTCAAGGACGACTTCATCAACGCGATGAAGAAGGGCACGACGCTGAGCATCAGCGTCCAGAACCAGGGCGCCCGCGAGGTCTCCTTCGCCATTCCGCTGACCGACTTCGCCAAGGGCTTCGATGGCGCGGCGATCGATCCGAAGGTGCTCGAGGAACAGCAGAAGCAGCTTCAGGATGAGCTCGCCAAGCGCCAGGAAGAACTGCGCCAGCGCCTCGGCGCCGGCGGTGCTGCGGCTCCCGGTGCGCCCGGCATCCCTGGCGCGGCTCCGGCTCCCGGCGCGGCTCCCGCTCCTGGTGCGGTTCCGACCTTGCCCGCGAGGCCCTGATCCGGCGCCTCGGTCAAAAAAAATCAGGCCGCCCGAAAGGGCGGCCTTTTTTCATGGCGCGGCGGATGATGGTGGAGAAGCCGGGCCCGCTCGCTCAGTTCAGGCCGGCACGGTCGATCGTGTAGCGGCCCTTGCGGTCGCGCCGGAAGAATTCCTTGGCCTGGGGATGGCGCACCGGCCGGCCGGTCTCGTCGATGACCAGGTTCTGCTCCGAGACATAGGCGACGTATTCCGTTTCGTCGTTCTCGGCGAAGAGATGGTAGAAAGGCTGGTCCTTCGACGGGCGCAGATGCTCGGGGATAGCCAGCCACCACTCCTCGGTGTTGGAGAACACCGGATCGACGTCGAAGATCACGCCCCGGAACGGGTAGACCCGGTGCTTGACCACCTGTCCGATCCGGAACTTGGCGGAACGTGCTTCCATGAGAGACGAATCCATACTTCGGCGGCCAGAGCGAACGATCGCGGGCAAAAGTGAAGCCCCGCGCTTGCGTGAGAATTGCGTCGCAAATACGTCAAAATCAACCATTCAGACGCCGCCCGCGATCACATCCCGTAGTGTTGCGCCAGCGCCGGGTCGCGGCCGGCGACCTGGCGCGCGAGATCGACGATCACCTTGGCCTGTTTCCAGGTGGCGTCGTCCTGCATCTTGCCGTCGATCATCACGGCGCCCGATCCGTCCGGCATCGCCTCGATGATGCGCTTTGCGAAGGCGACCTCGGAAGGGTCCGGGCTGAAGACGCGCTTGGCGATGCCAATCTGCGAAGGGTGCAGCGTCCAGGCCCCGGCGCAGCCGAGCAGGAAAGCGTTGCGGAACTGCGCCTCGCAGGCCTCCGCGTCGGAGAAATCGCCGAAGGGCCCGTAGAACGGCTTGATCCCCGCCGCCGCGCAGGCATCGACCATCTTCGCCAGCGTGTAGTGCCAGAGGTCCTGTTGGGCGACCGCACGCACCGCGCCGTCGGGGGAGGGATCCGCGATCACCTTGTATTCGGGATGCCCGCCGCCGACCCGCGTCGTCTTCATCGCCCGCGACGCCGCGAGATCGGCCGGCCCCAGGCTCATGCCGTGCATGCGCGGCGAGGCGGTCGCGATCGTCTCGACATTCTTGACGCCCTCGGCGGTCTCCAGGATGGCGTGGATCAGGATCGGCTTGCGCAACTGGTGCCTGGCCTCGAACTGCGCCAGCAACTGATCGACATAATGGATGTCCCAGGGCCCCTCGACCTTCGGCACCATCACCACGTCGAGCTTGCCGCCGATTTCGGCCATGATCGCCGTGATGTCGTCGAGGAACCACGGCGAGTTCAGCGCATTCACCCGCGTCCACAGGCCGGTCTGCCCGAAATCGACGGCCTTACCCATCGCGATGAAGCCGTCGCGCGCCGCCTGCTTGGCCTCGACCGGAATCGCGTCCTCGAGATTGCCGAGCACGATGTCGACCTGGCCCGCGAGTTCGCCGACCTTGGCGCGCACCTTCTCCAGATGCGGCGGCACGAAATGGATCATTCTTTCAAGCTTCAGCGGGAGCTCCCGAAAGGGTTCCGGCGCGCCGATCGCAAGCGGGCGGAAGAACTGGCGCGGCGTCTTGGTGGTCATGGGGGCGCTCCATGCTGCATCGCGGCGAATGTGACGGAGCAGGCGGACGGCGTCCATCGTCCATTCGACGGCAAGGGATCTGGAAATGGGACTGTAAGCCTAGGAGCAAATTCCAGCCATAAGTTCCTAGGCATATTCTCCCGATCTTCGCTCTTCGCCTGCCGCCACGGCGCGGATGCCGCTTGTGCCACGGCGCCCACCGGCTAAACAGCGGCCATCTCGCTTTCCGATCCGGCTCCGGGGTCGGCGCACCCGCTGGGAATTTCGCCCGCATGGCCGATCTCGCGAACATCGCCAATCTCGTGGCGCCCTTCTTCGGGCTGATCCTCCTCGGCTTCGTCATCGGCCGGCGTAAGCGTCTGCCGGAATCCGGGCTGATCTGGCTGCAGTTCTTCCTGATCTATGTCGCGCTGCCGCCGCTGTTCTACCGGCTGATCGCCGACAAGCCGGTGACCGAGCTGGCCAATGGCCGCTTCATCCTGGCGACCACGCTCTCGACCTTCCTCGCCTTCGCCCTGTCGCTGGCGGTGGGCTTGCGCGCGACGCGCAAGGACCTGCCCCAGGCCGTGATGCAGGGCGTCGCCGGCTCCTATTCGAACATCGGCTATATGGGCCCGCCGCTGCTGCTGGCGGCGCTGGGCCCGGCCGCGAGCGCGCCGCTGGTGCTGGTCTTCGTCTTCGACAGCCTGCTGCTGTTCTCGCTGATCCCGTTCCTGATGGCGCTGGCCGGTGTCGAGAAGAAGGGCCCGCTCGACACCGCCCGCCGGGTCGCCTGGCAGGTCGCGACCCATCCCTTCAACATCGCCACGCTGCTCGGCGTGCTCGCCGCCGCGACGCATTTCGAATTGCCGACGGCTCTCGACAAGATGACGCTGTGGCTGTCGCAGGCGGCGGCGCCCTGCGCGCTCTTCCTGCTCGGCGTCACCGTTGCGCTGCGGCCGATGAAGCGGCTTCCCGTGGAGGTGCCCGTCCTCGTCGCAATCAAGCTGCTGCTGCATCCGCTGCTGGTCTGGCTATTGCTCTCGGCGATCGGCAGCTTTCCCGACATCTGGATCTTCACGGCGGTGATCATGGCAGCACTGCCGCCGGCGCTGAACATCTTCGTGATCTCGACCCAGTACAAGGTCGGCATCGAGCGCGCCTCGGCCTGCATCCTCGTCGGCACCATCGTCTCGATGGTGACGCTGACGGGCTTCCTGTGGCTGGTGAAGACGGGCAGGATGGCGGCCGACCTCTTCCCCTGACCGCCGGCTACGCCGGCCCCATGCCGGGATGCCGATGCTGCCGCTGGACGACCTCACGGTCCTCGACTTCTCGACGCTTCTGCCCGGGCCGCTCGCCAGCCTGTTCCTGGCCGAGGCCGGCGCCCGCGTCATCCGGATTGAACGTCCGGGCGGCGAAGAGATGCGCCGCTTCCCGCCGCGTTTCGGCGAGACCTCGGCGCCTTATGCCGTTCTCAACCGCGGCAAGGCCAGCATCGAGATCGACCTGAAGGCGGAGGACGCGCTCGCACGTCTGACGCCGCTGATCGCCCAGGCCGACATCCTGATCGAGCAGTTCCGCCCGGGCGTGATGGCGCGGCTGGGGTTCGGCTTCGAGGCGCTCGCGCGGATCAACCCGCGCCTGATCTATTGCTCGATCAGCGGCTATGGCCAGTCCGGCCCGCGCGCCGGCGAGGCCGGGCACGACATCAACTACCAGGCGATCGGCGGTCTGCTCGGCCAATCATTGAAGCGTGGCGACCCACCACCGCTGCCGCCACCGCTCGTCGCCGATATCGCCGGCGGCACCATGCCGGCACTGCTCAACATCCTGCTCGCCTTGCGCCAGCGCGAGCGCAGCGGCCAGGGCTGCCATCTCGACATCGCCATGAGCGACGCGATGCCGACCTTCGCCTGGTACGGGCTGGCACAGGGCCAGGCCTCGGGCCGCTATCCCGAGGGCGGGGAGGGGCTGCTGACGGGGGCAAGCCCGCGCTATGGCCTCTACGCCACGGCCGATGGCTGGTTCCTGGCCGTGGGGGCGCTCGAAGCGAAGTTCTGGGACTCCTTCTGCGAGGCGATCGCGCTCGACCCGGCCCTGCGCGACGACAGCCGCGATCCGCAGGCGACGCGCACCGCCATCGCAGCGATCATCGCAAGCCAGCCCGCCGGCCACTGGCGCGAGCAGATCGAACCGCGCGATTGCTGCTGCACGGTGGTTCGCACGCTGGAAGAAGCGCTGGCAGATCCGCACATGACGGCGCGCGGCCTGTTCGACGCACAGGCGCAGGAACCCGGAGGGCGGCGCCTCGTCTCGACGCCCTTGCCGCTCGCGCCGGTGTTCCGCGACAAGGCGGAGCCGTTGCGGAAGGTCGCGGCCAGCGGGGCGGATACGGGGGAGCTGCTGTAGGGCGAAAGTGGCTCAGCCGCGCATCCCGCCGGCCAGCCCTTGCCGCATGACGAGCCGTCGCAGCGGCCCGATCCGTGACAATGCCAGCAGCCCCGCACCACGCAGCAGATCGGCCGGCAGCAGATCGGTGAGCAGCGTCCGGTTCAGCGCATCGACGGCGCCGGTCCGCAGGCGGACGTCGGCGGTCCGTGCCCGGTCATAGGCCGCGACGACGGCTGCATCGCCCGGATCGGAGCTGCGCGAAACCGCCTCGCGCAACGCCATCACGTCGCGCAACCCGAGATTGAGGCCCTGCGCGCCGATCGGCGGAAAGACATGCGCGGCCTCGCCGATCAGCACCATCCGGCCGGCGCCGAAGCGCTCGACCGAGAGCCCTCCCATCGGAACCCGCCCGCGCGGCCCATCGAGACGCATCGCGCCGAGCAGCGAATGCGCCTGGGTCTCGACGCGCCGCGCGAAGGCGGCATCGTCCAGCGCGGCGACCGAGTCGGCCTCCTCGGGGTCGAGCAGCCAGACCAGCGAGGAGCGCCGGCCGGGCAGTGGGACGAGCGTGAACGGCCCCTTGCGGGTGTGGAATTCGGTCGAGGCCTCGCGGTGGTCGCGGGTATGGGCGAAGATCGCGGTCAGCGCGCTCTGCGGATAAAGCCAGTCGCGCGCGGCGATGCCGGCCGCCGCCCGCACCCGCGATTGCCGGCCATCGGCGCCTACGACGAGGCGCGCCCGCAACGGCGAAAAGCCCTCGCCGGTCAGCGTCACGCCCGACTCGTCCTCGGTGATCTCCGAAACCAGTCCCGACACATGCCGGACCGCGCCGGTCTCGCGCAGCCTCGCAGCGAGCGCCTCGACCAGCTCGGCATTCTCGACATTCCAGCCAAAGGCATCGAGCCCGACCTCGGAGGCACGGAACTCGACCGGCGGCTGGCGGAACAGGCTGCCGGTATCGTCGACCAGCCGCATCAGGGCGAGGGGCGCCGACCGATCGGCCAGGGCGTCCGTCAGGCCGAACTCGGCGAGCAGCCGCCAGGAACCGTCGAGCAGCGCGACCGTGCGTCCGTCGCGGGGCGCATGCATCGGCCCGAGGACGGCAACACTGCGCCCGGTCTGCGCCAGTGCCAGCGCAGCGGCAAGGCCGACGGCGCCGGCGCCGACGATGGCAATATCGACCTGGGCGTCCGTGGGCGTGCTCATCCGTCTTGGCTAGCTCAAGAACCCGGCCTTGGCCACAGGCCGGGGCGTTGCAGGCGAGAACGGCCTTGCAGAGCCCGCACCGTCAGCACAGATGGGATGCGCTGGCCGCGCGGTCATGCCGTTGCGCAGCACCGCCGAGGCCTTATGGTCCCGTCCCACGAAGTCTGAGGAGATCAAGTCATGGTCAAGGCGATCCGCATCCACAAGACCGGCGGGCCGGAAGTGCTGCAGCTCGAGGACATCACGCTGCCGCAGCCCGGCCCCGGCGAATTGCTGGTGCGCAACCGGGCCATCGGCCTGAACTTCATCGACACCTATTTCCGCAGCGGCCTCTATACGCCGCCGCAACTGCCCTTCGTGCCGGGGAACGAGGGCGCGGGCGAGGTTCTTGCAGTCGGCCCCAACGTCACCGAGTTCAAGCCGGGCGACCGCGTGGCCTATGTCGCGACGCTGGGTTCCTATGCCGAGGAGCGGATCGTCGCGGTCAACTCGACCGTGGCGCTGCCGGAAGCGGTCTCCTTCGAGGCCGCCGCCAGCATGATGCTCAAGGGCATGACGGCAGAATACCTGCTGCACCGGACCTACAAAGTGAAGGCAGGCGACACCATCCTCGTCCACGCCGCCGCCGGCGGCACCGGGCTGATCCTGTGCCAGTGGGGCAAGGCGCTGGGCGCCACCGTGATCGGCACCGTCGGATCCAGGGAGAAGGGCGAGCTCGCCAAGGCTCATGGCGCCGATCACGTCATCCTCTACCGCGAGGAGGATTTCGTCGCCCGCGTGAAGGAGATCACCGGCGGCAAGCTCTGCGACGTGGTCTATGACGGCGTCGGCAAGGACACCTTCCTGCCCTCTCTCGACACCTTGCGCCCCTTCGGCGTGCTGGCCAGCTTCGGCAATGCGTCCGGCGCGGTCGAGCCGTTCAATCTCGGCCTGCTCGGTCCCAAGGGCTCGCTCTATGTGACCCGCCCGACGCTCTTCACCCACATCGCCAAGCGCGAGACCATGGTCGAGATGGCCAAGAACCTGTTCGGCGCGGTCGCCTCCGGCAAGGTCGTCGTGCCGGTCAATGCGCGCTTCGCCCTGGCCGACGCAGCCAATGCCCATCGCGCGCTCGAAGGGCGCGGCACCACCGGATCGACCGTGCTGATCCCCTGATCGGCGACGGCAATCGAGGCGTGGCGGCGCTGCAACGGGCGCCGGAAATCGTGGCAAAGATGTGCGGCGGGTTAACAGTTGCCGCATTTCCGACACCTTTGTGCCCGCTCAAGGGCAGGCGGGGATAGCCCGTTAACGCTGCCGCGACTCGTCGCCTGGCATTAACGATCCCTTAACGGAATTGACCGAAAACTCTGGCTTCGCCGCGCTGCGGCGTGGCCGGCATAGTGTTTTTCGGCGCAGAAAGCGGAACGACGGCATGATGCGAGGCGATCGCCCTTCGGCACCGGAACCCCTTTCCGCCACGACCGATACGGGCACCGCTCCGCCTTCCAGCAGCCTCGCCATCCGCGCCACGCGCCTCGGCTGCGTCGCCCTGGCTGGCCTGTTCCTCGCCAATTGCGCCAACGATCAGGTCGCGCGTCGCGGCAAGTCGAAGGAGATCGGCGCTTTCCCCTCGTCGAAATACGGCCCCGCCAGCCAGCGCGTCGTCGCCGAGGGCGAGGAAGTGCCGAAGGGGGGCGGGCGCCAGCTTATCGGGAAGACCTATTCGGTCGCCGGCAAGCGCTACACGCCCTACGACAAGCCGGTCGGCTATACCGCCGTCGGCACCGCCTCCTGGTATGGCGAGGCCTTCCACGGCCGCCGCACCGCCAATGGCGAGGTCTATGACCGTCACGGCATCAGCGCCGCGCATCCGACGATGCCGCTGCCGGCCTATGCCCGCGTCACCAACGTGCTCAACAACCGTTCGATCATCGTGCGCGTGAATGATCGCGGCCCCTATCATGGCGGCCGCGTCATGGACGTCTCGCAGAAGACCGCCGAGGCGCTGGCCTTCCGCCATCTCGGCACCGCCCGAATCAAGCTCGAATATCTCGGCCAGGCGTCGCTCGGCGGCTCCGACGACAAGCTGCTGCTGGCGACCCTGCGCACCGACGGCCAGCCGGCAGCGATCCCCGGAACCAGCGCGCGCACCATGGTCGCAAGCTCGTCCTCGGTTGCCCCGAGCCGCTCGCAGAGCGCCGATCTCGACGAGACGCCGGCGCCGGTTGAGGAGCCGACCAGCTCGCGGCCGGTCGCCCAAACCTATTCCACCGCTTCGACCTCCACGGCCCGGGCCTACGCGCCGCAACCCTCCGCGCCGCAGGGCTATTCGACAGCCTCTGTCGAATCGGTGCGGACGATCTCGCCCAGCACCCCGGTCGCGGCGTCGCTGGTCTCGACTGCGTCTACTGGCGGCGTTCCGGTGCGCGGCGCGCCGATGCCTCCGAGCCGCCCCTTCGACCTCGATACCATCGCCAATGCGGGCAAGCCCGTTCTGATTCCGGCCGTCATGCGCCCGGCGCCGCCGCGGACCCGGACCAATGTCGCCAGCCTGTTCACGGCGCCCGAGCGGGCCCCGACGGAACGCTTCTCGGCTTCGCATCCGCTCAATCGCGCGCTCCTGCCGCAACCGCTGCAGCCGCTGTCGCGGAATTGAACCGTTCGAGCCTTGACCGGCCGCGGCCGGCTCTGCTTCAGATCGGATATGAGCGCGCCCGGTCATCCTGCTGACAGGCTTCGATCCGTGACGGCCTCGGGCCGCCGCTGGATGCGTGCCCGGGCGTTCGGCTGGGCAGCGGTACTGACGCTGACTGCCGCCGCATCCACGCCCCCGGCATTTGCGCAGAGCTTCCAGTCCCCGGCGCCTTTCGCGGTGCTGCTCGATTCAGCCAGCGGCACCGTTCTCTACGAGAAGGCTGCCGACGAACTGATGGTGCCGGCGAGCCTCGCCAAGATCGCGACCGCATTGGTCGCCTTCGAGGAGATCGCGCAGGGCCGCCTGACGCTCGACAGCGAGATCGGCATTTCCGAGAACGCCTGGCGCAAGGGCGGCGGCGTCTCGGGCGGCTCGACCATGTTCGCCCAGCTCAACAGCCGGGTGAAGCTCTCAGACATCCTGCACGGCATCATCGTCCAGTCCGGCAACGATGCCTCGATCGCGCTGGCGGAAGCCATCGCAGGCGACGAGGCCACCTTCGCCCGGATCATGACCGAACGCGTCAGGGCGATCGGGTTGACGAAGTCGGTCTTCCGGAACGCGACCGGGATGGGCGATCCCCAGCAGAAGGTCACGGCGCGCGAGCTGGCACTGCTGTCCGACCACATCATCAAGACCTATCCGGAGCTCTACAAGATCTTCGGCCAGCGCGAGTTTACCTGGAACAAAATCAGGCAGCAGAACCGCAACCCGCTGCTGACGATGGATATCGGCGCGGACGGGCTCAAGACCGGCAACATCGACGATTCCGGCTTCGGCCTCGCCGGTTCGGCTGTGCAGAACGGCCAGCGCCTGATCGTCGTCGTCAACGGGCTCAAGACCGCGCGCGACCGCGCCAATGAAGCGCGCAAGCTGCTGGAATGGGGCTTTCGCGCCTTCGAACCGCGCAAGATATTCGAAGCCGGCGAGATCGTCGGCGAGGCCAGCGTCTTCGGCGGCGAGAAGGGGCGTGTCGGGCTCAAGGCCAAGGGCGTGGTCAGCCTGCTGCTGCCGCGCGGCAGCAGCGAACGCCTGAATGCGCGCATCGTCTATCGCGGCCCCTTGACGGTGCCGGTTCAGGAGGGAGCGGAAGTGGCGCGGCTCCTGGTCACGCGCGGCGAGGTCAAGACGCTCGACATCCCCCTCTATGCAGCAGAGACGGTACAGGCCGGCAGCTTGCAGAGCCGGGCGCTGGACGCGCTGATGGAGGCGGCGTCTGGCTGGGTCCGCAAGGCGCTGGGCCGCAGTTGAGACAAGCGATGACACCGGGACGTTTCATCACGCTCGAAGGCGGCGAGGGCGCCGGCAAGTCAACGCTGGCGCGCAGCCTGAAGGAGCGCGCCGAGACGCTCGGCCTGCGCGTGACGGTGACGCGCGAGCCCGGCGGCTCGCCCAAGGCCGAGGCGATCCGCGAGGTGATCCTGTCCGGCCAGGTGAAGCAGCACGGTCCCTTCGTCGAGGCGCTGATGTTCTCGGCGGCGCGCATCGACCATATCGACCGGCTGATCCGCCCCGCTCTGGAACGGGGCGAATGGGTGATCTGCGACCGCTTCATCGATTCGACGCGGGTCTATCAGGGCGCGCTCGGCCGCATCGAACCGGGTCTGTTGGCCGAACTCGAAGCCGTCACCATCGACGGGCTGATGCCGGATCTGACGCTGATCCTCGATCTCGACCCCACCATCGGCCTCGCGCGTGCAGCGCGCCGGAGAGCACCGGGCGAGGGCACCGACCGCTTCGAGGGCGAAGCGCTGGCGTTCCATCGCACGCTGCGGCAGGCCTATCTCGGGATCGCCGAGCGCGAAGCGGCGCGCTGCGTCGTGCTCGATGCGGCGCAGCCTCCGGCCACGCTGGCGCAGGCCGCCTGGACCGCGATCCGCGAGCGTCTGCCGGCGCCGCAGGTCGCCTGAGGCAACGGTCCAATCATCCGGTAGCGAGGGCTTGCTCTCGCGGGCAGGGCGGATCAAACACGGCGGGGTTCCTGACGGTAGCCCAGCGACAAGAGGCCGGCCATGCTCCAGACCAGCGACGAACCCGACCGCCTGCCAAGCGCGCCGCATCCGCGCGAGACGCTCGCGCTGGTCGGGCACGCTGCGCAGGAGCAGGCCTTCCTCGCGGCGCTGTCATCGGGTCGGATGCATCATGGCTGGCTGCTCGGCGGCCCCGAGGGCATCGGCAAGGCGAGCTTCGCCTATCGCGCCGCACGTTTCGTGCTGGCCGCGGGCGATCCAACTGGTCGGGCGGCTGGCGCAACCTCGCTGGCGATGCCGGAGAACGATGCGGCGACGCGGCGGGTGATGGCGCAGTCCCATCCCGACCTGCATCTGCTGCGCCGGATCCAGAAGCCCGACGGCAAGGGCTACACCAGCAATATCCCGGTCGATGCGGTCCGGCGCGTGCTCGATCGTTTCGGCTCGAGCGCGGCCGAGGGCGGCTGGCGCGTCTGCATCGTCGATTCGGCCGAGGACATGGACCGCTCTGCCGCCAACGCCCTGCTCAAGCTGCTGGAGGAGCCGCCGCCGCGGGCGCTGTTCCTGATCGTGGCGCATGCGCCGGGCCGGATGCTGCCGACGATCCGCTCGCGCTGCCGGCTGATGACGTTCGGAGCGCTGGACGAGGCACAGGTTGCAGAGGCCGGCGAGATCGCGCTGGAGCGGATGGGCGGTCCCTTCGACGCGTCCGCCCTGGCGCGCGCGGCGCGGCTGTCCGACGGCTCCGTGCGCCGGGCGCTGACCTATGTCGACCCCGAGACGCTGGCGCTGGTCGAGGCGGTGCGGGCGCGACTCGACGCCCTGCCGGGCATCGACCTGAACGCGCTGATGGCGCTGGCCGAGGATGTCGCCGGCAAGGCGGGCGAAAGCGATTTCGCCGTGATGATCGAGACCGTGCAGAGCTGGCTCTCCGACCATCTCCACGCGCATGCTGCGGCGCAACCGGCGCGTCTTGCACCGCTGGCGGAGGTATGGGACAAGCTGGGGCGTGCGGCCCGCGACGTCGAAACCTACAATCTCGACCGCCGCCCGCTCGTGATGACCATGTTTCATGATCTGTCGGATGCGGTTGCCCGCTCGCGCGCAGCGTGAAGCGAACTTCCGGATCGACCATGGCCACGGCCCCGAAATTCTACCTGACGACCGCGATCCACTACACCAACGGGCCGCCGCATATCGGCCACGCCTATGAGATGGTGGCCTCCGACGCGATCGCCCGCTTCAAGCGGCTCGACGGCTACGACGTCTTCGCGATGACGGGCACCGACGAGCACGGCCAGAAGGTGCAGCGCACGGCCGCCCAGAACGGCCTGTCGCCGAAGGACTTCGTCGATCGTATAGCCACGCGCTTCGAGGAGATGGAGAAGCGTCTCGGCTGCTCCTTCGACCGCTTCATCCGCACGACCGACGCAGATCATCTGCCCTCGACGCAGGAGCTGTGGCGGCGGATGGAGGCCAATGGCGACATCTACCTGTCGAAATATGCCGGCTGGTATTCGATCCGCGACGAGGCCTTCTATGGCGAGGAGGAGACGACCCTCCTGCCCGACGGCACGCGCCTGGGCGGGCAGGGCACGCCGGTCGAATGGGTCGAGGAGGAGAGCTATTTCTTCCGCCTCAAATCCTATCAGGACAAGCTCCTGAAGCTCTATGACGACGTGCCGGACTTCATCTCGCCGCCGACGCGCAAGAACGAGATCGTCTCCTTCGTGAAAAGCGGGCTCGAGGATCTCTCGATCAGCCGGACGACCTTCGATTGGGGCCTGCCCGTGCCGGGCGACCCGAAGCATGTGATGTATGTCTGGGTCGATGCGCTCAACAACTATGTCACCGGGACGGGCTTTCCCGATCCCGCCGATCCGCGCGCGCATTACTGGCCGGCCGATGTCCATATCATCGGCAAGGACATCGTGCGCTTCCATACGGTCTACTGGCCAGCTTTCCTGATGTCGGCCGGGCTGCCCTTGCCCAAGCGCGTCTTCGGCCATGGCTTCCTGCTCTCCAAGGGCGAGAAGATGTCGAAGTCGCTCGGCAATGTCGTCGATCCCTTCGAGCTGGCGGATGTCTATGGCGTCGATCAGTTGCGCTATTTCTTCCTGCGCGAGGTCTCGTTCGGACAGGACGGCAACTACAGCCATGAGGCGATCGTCGGCCGCATCAACGCCGACCTCGCCAACGACCTCGGCAATCTGGCGCAGCGCTCGCTGTCGATGATCGCAAAGAACTGCGAAGGCAAAGTGCCGGCCTGCGGGGCGCTGACCGAAGGCGACCAGGCAATGCTGGCGCTGGCCGATGGCGCACTCGTGAAGGCGCGCGACGCCATGCGCGATTTCGCGCTCCACGTCGTGCTCGCCGACATTTGGGCCGTGGTGGCGGAGGCGAATCGCTATTTCGCCGCCAACGAGCCCTGGCGCCTGTCCAAGAGCGACCCGGCGCGGCGCGACACCGTGCTCTATGTCACCGCCGAAGTGCTCCGGCAGGTCGCGATTCTGGTCCAGCCGGTGATGCCGGCCGCCATGGGCAAGCTGCTCGATCTGCTCGGCGTCACCGCCGAGGCGCGCAGCTTTGCGGCGCTGGGCGCGGGCGGACGGCTTAGCCCCGGCGCTGCACTGCCGGCGCCGAGCGGCATCTTCCCGCGCTATGTCGAGCCGGAGGCCGGCGAGGGCGCCTGATGCTGATCGACACGCATTGCCATCTCGATTTCCCGGATTTCGCCGAGGACCTCGAATCCTACCTCGCGCGGGCACGAGCCGCCGGCGTCGGCCGCATGGTCACGATCTCGACCCGGGTCGCGCGCTTCGCCACCTATGCGGCCCTCGCCGAGCGTTTCCCGTCGGTCTGGTGCAGCGTCGGCACCCATCCCCATGGCGCGCATGAGGAGCTCGACGTCACCGCCGATCAGCTCGTGGCGCTCTCGGCCCATCCGCGCTGCGTCGCCATCGGCGAGGCCGGGCTCGACTATCACTACGACAAGAGCCCGCGCGAGGCGCAGGCCCAGGGCTTGCGCGTCCATATCGCCGCCGCGCGCATCACCCAGCTTCCGCTCGTCATCCATTCCCGCGAAGCCGATGACGACATGATCGCGATCCTGCGCGAGGAAATGGGGAAGGGCGCCTTCCCGGCCATCCTGCATTGCTTCACCGCCGGCGAGGCCCTGGCGCTGGCCGGCGTCGAACTCGGCCTCTACGTCTCGTTCTCGGGCATATTGACCTTCAAGACCTCCGAGGAACTGCGCCGGATCGCCCGGATGGTGCCGCGCGAGCGCCTGCTGGTCGAGACCGACGCACCTTATCTCGCACCCGTCCCGTTCAGGGGCAAGCGCAACGAACCGTCCTATGTCGTTGAGACAGCAAAGGTTCTGGGCGACACGATCGGTGTTTCCTTCGACGAGATCTCGGCTCTGACGACAGAAAATGCCCGCCGCTGCTACTGGAAGATGGACCATGCCGCGCCGGTGGCGCGGGTGGCCTGAGGCAGCAGGCGGTCATGACATACTCGCTGACGATCCTCGGCTGCGGTTCATCGGGTGGCGTGCCCAGGCCGGGCTCGGGCTGGGGCGACTGCGATCCGTCCGAGCCGAAGAACCGGCGGCGGCGCTGTTCGATCCTGGTCGAGCGCACGCAGGAAGCCGGCACGACGCGGCTGATCGTCGATACCTCGCCGGATCTGCGCGAGCAGTTGCTCGACGCCGACATAGCCGATCTCGACGCCGTCCTGTTCAGCCATGACCATGCCGACCATACCCATGGCATCGACGATTTGCGCTCGCTCGTCCTGCACAACCGACACCGTATCGTCGTCCATGCCGACGCGGCTACGACGCATTCGCTGGGCGGACGCTTCTCCTATCTCTTCGAGACGCCCGCCGGGAGCATCTACCCGCCGATTCTCGATTGGCGTCCGATGACGGCCGGCGCGCCCGTGGTTGTCCGGGGCGCCGGTGGCGAGATCGTCGCGCTTCCCATCGCCGTCGAGCATGGCCCGAATTACGAGGCGCTGGGCTTTCGTTTCGGCGATGTCGGCTATGTGCCCGATGTCAGCCTGATCCCGCCGCAGGCCAAGCTCGCGCTCGCCGGGCTCGACGTGCTGATCCTCGATTGCCTGCGCACGGCGCCGCATCCGAGCCACTTCACCGTGGCGCAGGCACTGGCGACGATCGAGGAACTGCGGCCGAAGCGAGCGATCCTGACCGATCTGCATTCCGATCTCGATTACAATCGTCTTCGCAGCATGTTGCCTGATGGCATTGATGTGGCGTTCGATGGAATGCAGGTCACGTTCGACGTCGCCATGGACCCCGTCAAAGCGGCCAGGGCATCCGTTTCAATCCCATAGAGTGCTGTTTCGGCTCTGAAGCCGGGTGAGGGGGATGCCTTTCGACGCGACGAGTTCCCGCCAATTCTGGCCTTTTAACGAACGGTGGCGACCGTAGCGGGAAGGACGCCAATGCCGTAGGCTGTCCTGCGTAGCGCGAAGGCAGCCATGTCAGCGCTTTTCCGTTCTCAGCGCAATCGAAGGAGCCGGACATGTCCTGGGTCGAATGCGGGATGGAAGCAGCAGCTTACGCAGCAGCGCCGGCACGGGAGATTTTCGCCCGGCGTGCTTGCGAGGCGGTGGCGGCCTGAGCCGCGCCGGTGAAGGCTATCGTTCTCGGTGCGGCGGCGGGCGGCGGTTTTCCGCAATGGAATTGCCGATGCCAGGTCTGTGCGCTCGCCTGGAGCAGGGATCCTCGCGCGCCCTGGCGGACGCAAGCGAGCCTCGCGGTGACGCTCGATGACGAGAGCTGGGTCGTGCTGAACGCATCCCCCGATCTCGGCAGCCAGATCCGCGTGACGCCAGCCCTGTGGCCGCGTGGGGAGCGGCATTCGCCGATCGGCACGGTCATTCTCAGCAGCGCCGAAATCGACCATGTCGCCGGGCTGCTCAGCCTGCGGGAGCGACATCCATTCGATCTGATCGCGCTTGCACCTGTTCTCGACGCGATCGGAGCCAACCCCATCTTCGCGGCGGTGCCTGCGCGCCGGGTGAGCGCGATCACATCGGACCCCATCGCGCTGGCCGGCGGACTGACGGCGGAACTGTTTCCCGTTCCCGGGAAGGTACCACTTTATCTTGAGGATGGCGCTTCCCAGCTCGAATCCGAGGCTGGCGAGGCGGCCGGCATCCGGATCAGCGGCCGGGGCCGATCGATCGTCTACATCCCGGGCTGCGCCGCCTTGTCCGACGGCCTGCGCACCGAGGTGGACAGCGCGGATGTGGTGTTCTTCGACGGCACGCTGTGCACCGATGACGAGATGATCCGCGCTGGCGTTGGCGAAAAGACCGGCCGGCGGATGGGGCATATGCCGATCACGGGCCCCAGCGGCTCGCTGTCCTGGCTTGCGGGGCTGCCTGCGGCGCGGAAGATCTACATCCACCTTAACAACACCAATCCGGCGCTGATCGAAGGTTCGCCGGAGCGTCTCATGATCGAAGATGCCGGTGTCGCGGTGGCCTATGACGGCATGGAGGTGAGGTTGTGACCGCGTTGCTATCGCCCGAGGAACTGGAACAGCGCCTGCGCGAGGTCGGCGACGCCCGCTATCACGACAAGCATCCCTTCCATACGCGGCTGCATTCCGGCCAGTGCACGAAGGGCGAGGTTCAGGCCTGGGCGCTCAACCGCTTCACCTACCAGGCCCATATCCCCGTGAAGGACGCCTTTCTCATCGCCCGGACCAATGATCCCGCGCTCCGGCGGGCCTGGCGCCAGCGTCTCGTCGACCATGACGGCCATGAGGATGGCGAGGGCGGGATCGAACGCTGGCTCCGGCTGTGCGAAAGCCTGGGCCTGGCGCGCGCGGATGTGCAGGCCCATCGCGGCGTGCTGCCGGCGACCCGTTTCGCGGTGGAAGCCTATGTCAATTTCGTGCGCGAGCGCCCGCTGCTCGAAGCGGTTGCGTCCTCCCTGACCGAGCTGTTCTCGCCGAAGGTCATCCGCCATCGCGTCGAAGGCATGCTGGCGCATTACGATTTCGTCAGCCCCGACAGCCTGAGCTATTTCACCGCCCGGCCGGAACAGGCACGGCGCGATGTCGAAACCGCTCTCGCCTATGTCACGGCCCATGCCCGCACGCCCGCCGAGCAGCAGGCGGTCATCGCTGCACTCGAATTCAAATGCGACGTGCTCTGGGCCATGCTGGATGCGCTCCATTATGCCTATGTCGAGCCCGGCCATATTCCGCCCGGCGCCTTCGTGCCGGCGGGCTCATGATCGCAGGTCTACGGGCTGCGAGCATGATGATGCGAAGCTGATTGCTGCGTCCGGCGCCAAGCCTTATCCTGTTCCCCGCATGGCCTGCACGACCAGCTATCCTGTCAGGGAGATGCGAACGTGAGCGGACAAGCATTCGCCTTCGTGTTCTGCCGGGCCATGGCGGCCTGGTTGGCGATGGCGTTGTCGCCGGCGCAGGCGCAGGCGCAGGATGCACCGGCGGATATCCTGTTCGCGCGTCCTCATCTTTCCGGCGTGCCTGCGGGCGCGGAGCTGACCTATCGCCTTGAACGCGCGCCCTCCGACACGAAGCGGCTCGGCGCGCCGTTCGGCGACGACATCAAGCTCCTGGTCAAATCCGTTCCAGCGAGCGGCGCCCGCGATATCGAGCTGCAGATTTTCACCGGCGACCGGGCGCGCGAGCCCATTTCGATGACCGAGCTGACCGGCAATCCGGTGCTTGTCATCTTCCTCGACCGGGCGGTGAGCAACATGGCCCAGATCACCGGCGGCTCGGCGCCCTATTTCAAGGGCCGTCTGCGCCTCGGCCTGCGCGACAAGGCGATGGCTGAGGCGACCAAGGTGGAGTTCGAGGGCAGGATGCTGGACGCGAAGCGCATCGTCGTCAGGCCCTTTGCCGATGATGCCATGGCAGCGCGGATGCTCGGCTATGAGGGCTCCCAGTTCGAGTTTCTGGTGGCCGAGGCCGCGCCCGGCATGCTGCTCGACATGACATCCCGTTTCGTCAGCACATTGCCGGATGCGCCGAAACTGGAGGAGCGCATCTTCCTCAAGTCTTCGAGGCCCCAGCCGTGAGCGGGATGGGGATGGGACGGCACTGTCGCCTTCTGGCGCCGCTTGTCGGGGTTGTGTTGGCGACCATCACGGGAGCCGGCGATCTCGGCGCGGTGGAGGCGCCGGTCAACGACTATCCGACGGTCGCACGCGCCGACTACATCTTCGGGTGCATGGCTGCGAACGGCCAGACGCGCCAATCGCTGGAGAAATGCTCCTGTTCTATCGACGTGATTGCGTCGGTCCTGCCGTTCAAGGAATACGAGGAAGCCGAGACGGTCATGTCGGTGCGCCAGCGCGGCGGTCAGAACACCTCGATGTTCCTGTCCATGCCCTTGATGCGCGAGAAGGTCGCGCGCTTGAAACGGGCGCAGATCGAAGGCGAGCTGCGCTGCTTCTGACGAGGTGTCGTCCGAGGTGAGGGCTGTGGGCGGCAAGCTCAGTAGACCACGACACTCCTGATCGACTTGCCCTCATGCATCAGGTCGAAGCCGTGGTTGATCTCGTCGAGGGAAAGCTTGTGGGTGATCAGGTCGTCGATGTTGATCTTGCCCTCCATGTACCAGTCGACGATCTTCGGCACATCGGTGCGGCCGCGCGCGCCGCCGAAGGCGGTGCCCTTCCAGACCCGGCCGGTGACGAGCTGGAACGGCCGCGTCGCGATCTCCTTGCCGGCCTCGGCGACGCCGATGACGATCGACTCGCCCCAGCCGCGATGGCAGCATTCCAGCGCCTGGCGCATCACATCGGTGTTGCCGGTGGCATCAAAAGAGAAGTCGGCCCCGCCGCCGGTCAGATCGACGATCGCCTGCACGACCTTGTCGTTGCCGATTTCCTTCGGGTTGACGAAGTCGGTCATGCCGAACTTCTCGGCCATCGCGACCTTGCCCGGGTTGATGTCGACGCCGATGATCTTGTCGGCGCCGACCATGCGGGCGCCCTGGATGACGTTGAGCCCGATGCCGCCGAGCCCGAACACCACGACATTCGCGCCCGGCCAGACCTTGGCCGTGTAGATCACCGCGCCGATGCCGGTCGTCACGCCGCAGCCGATATAGCAGATCTTGTCGAAGGGCGCGTCCTCGCGAACCTTGGCCAGGGCGATCTCGGGCAGGATGGTGAAGTTCGCGAAGGTCGAGCAGCCCATATAATGGAAGACCTCGCCGCCATCGCAGGAGAAGCGGCTCGTGCCGTCGGGCATCACGCCCCGCCCTTGAGTCGAGCGGATCGAGGTGCAGAGATTGGTCCGGCGCGACAGGCAGCTTTTGCACTGCCGGCATTCCGGCGTGTAGAGCGGGATCACGTGGTCGCCGACCTTCAGCGTGGTCACGCCGGTGCCGACCTCGCGCACGATGCCGGCGCCCTCATGGCCGAGGATCGCCGGGAACTTGCCCTCCGAGTCGAGCCCCGACAGCGTGTAGGCATCGGTGTGGCAGATGCCGGTCGCCATCACCTCGACCAGAACCTCGCCGGCCTTCGGCCCGCCAATCTCGACGGTCTCGATGGTGAGCGGCTTGCCGGCTTCCCAGGCGACGGCGGCACGTGTCTGCATGAACCGGTCCCTCCCAAGATGACCTGGCCCTCCAAAGCGATCCTGGTCAGGTTTTCAGAACCCCGGCCGCCTTGGCGATATGCGTGGAGATGTAGTCCATCAGGGGCGGAGAGAGACAATCATAAGGCTCGAGACGAAGCTCGCGAAGGCGCGCCCGAACCGCGCCCTGATTGGCCGGATCGGCTCCTGATTCGATGATGGAGGATACGAAGGCGGCAAATTCCGGCGGCGACCAGCCGGTTTCCTTCGACAATTCGGTGTGAATGAAATCAAGGCCATGGAACGGATGGCTCTGCTTTTCGATCCGCCCGTACATATGAACGCCGCACTCCTTGCAGGCGTGGCGCTGGATGGTGGCGGAGGGATCGACGATCTGCAGCTTGTCCGCATTCTCGAGGACCGTCACCTTGTTGCGTGGTGCCACAGCGACCATCGCGAAGAGCGCGCCCCGAGGCTTCCAGCATTTCGTACAGCCGCAGGCGTGATTATGGGCAGATTGCGAGTCGACGCCTACCTTGACGGGGCGGTCCGTGCATTGGCAGACAAGCGTTCCACCCGTGAAGTCGGCAGAGGCGGGCGGCAGGCCGCGATCGATGGAAGGGTGGATGGCGGTGGCTTCCGGCATGATCTCGTCCTCCCTGTCGCCGGTATGAGCATGCGCCTGGAAAGACCACGATCCCGCGCATGGAAATCCGGTGCTCGTTTACATGCGTCTGATGGCGCATGTCCGGCGTGCAGTGTTGTGCTTTTCTCGCTTGGACGCTTGCCCTGAAGGGAAGGGCCATTTGTCTGCCCGCGAAGGCGCTGTCCCGACCGGGCAGCACCGAAAGACATTCCCTTGCGGCAGCGCGGCGATGTAGAGTGCCATCGTCAAAGCTCCGAATGCCCGACAATGACCCATTCGATCGTGTCACTGAGCACCGCTACGACATCGGCTCCGCTGCGGTCCGAATATTGGGCCGAGGCGCTGGGTAAGCTATGCGGCCGGGTTCACGCCGATGCCTTCGGCGCCGGGACGATCGACGGGCAGATCGATTATGCGACGATCTGGCGGCTTCGGCTCTGCCAGATCGAAGTCAGCCAGCATCGGATCGCCCACCCGGCGTCATGGCCCGAGCCAGGCGAGCATCCGGTCAAAGTGCTCTTTCAGACCTATGGAACCTCGATATTCGAGCAGGATGGCCGCCGCCTGGTCATCGCTCCGGGCGACTGTCTCCTCTACGACTTGGCCAGGCCCCATGTGATCACAAGTCCCGCCCTGACGAAGCATCATGTCGTCATCATACCCCGGCAATTGCTGGAGCAGCGCGGCCTGCCGCTCGACCGGTTCCAGGCGCAGCAGATTTCGGCTCGCGAAGGCGCTGGCCGCCTGGCCCATGATTTCGTCGTATCAGTCTTCAATGAGGCACCGGCACTCGCGGCGAGCTGTGAATTGCAAGTGGCCGACACTTTGCTCGACCTCGTGCTGCTGCCCTTCCTGTCGGACGCCTCCTTCGGTCAATCAGGTCGCGCGGCCCTTTCATCCCGGATAAAGGCCCTTATTCGCCAGAATTTGAGCGATCCGGATCTGAGCATCGAGCAGCTCTCGTCGTCATTGGAGTGCACGAAGCGCTATCTCCATATGTCGTTTGCCGATGAAGGCACGACGATCACCAGCTACATCTGGCAAAAGCGGCTGGAGAAATGCCTGGAAGAGCTGGAGCTTCATCCGAGATCGGGGAAGACCCTGACCGATATCGCCTTCTCTTGGGGGTTCAGCAGTTCGTCGCATTTCACCCATCTGTTCAAGAAGCGATACGGGATGCCGCCCTCAGTCGTCCAAAGGCATGCCGGCCATCGGAATGAGGTGGGTCGCGAGCACGCCCCGCCATCTGCAACTTGGCGGCTGCCCCCGGAGTCCTGATCACCTTCGCCCTGCCTCGCCGCCCTCCCATTTCGCATGGATGACCTGTAGGATGATCTCTTCGGCCGCATTGGCGCGCGTTTTGCTCAGCCGTGGCGGGAGCTGGGCCACGCAACTTTCAGGAACAGTGGATGCTTGCAATTATCGTTTCCGTTTGTCTCATCAGCGATCCCGCGATTTGCCGGAATGAGCGTATTCCGGTGGCGGTCAGCGCGTCACCCAACCGCTGCGCGATGAGCGCTGCGCCCTATGTGGCGCGATGGAATGGCGAACATCCGGACTGGCGCGTCGTCCGCTGGCGCTGCGGCGGCGCGGATGAGAGAGACATTTGACACCGGCTCGTCCGGCGGGTGCGTCAAACGCCCTGATAGCTGCGGTAGATGAAATCGCTGTGCTCGGAGGCAGCCTCGGCTTCCGCTAGCGCAACCACCTGCTTGTGCAGCGGCGACAATGAGCAGGCAGGGTCGGTCGCGGCCGCGTCGCCGGCCAGCGCCATGGCCTGGCAACGGCAACCGCCGAAGTCGAGCTCTTTGCGCGCGCAGCTACGGCACGGTTCCTTCATCCAGTCCGTGCCGCGGAATGCGTTGAAGGCCGCGCCGCGATACCAGATCTCCGACAGGCTGACGTCGCGCACATTGTCAAAGGTCATTCCAGCGATCGTCTCGGCCGCATGGCAGGGCAGGGCGCGCCCGGACGGCGTGACGTTCATCAGCCGCGCACCCCAGCCGCCCATGCAGGCCTTCGGATAGCGGGCATAGTAGTCGGGCAGCACGCAATCGATGACGAGGCGCCCGGCCGTGCGGCTCCGCGCTTCCTCGACATCCGCCATCGCGGTTTCGACCTGCTGGCGCGTCGGCATCAGCATGGCGCGATTGACCAGGCCCCAGCCGTAATATTGCACATGTGCGATTTCGATCCGCGCGGCGCCCCAATCTTCCGCAAGGCGCACGAAGTCGGGAATCTGCTGCACATTTTCCCGATGTATCACGGCATTGACGGTGAGGCGCAGCCCGAGCCGGGCGATGGCAGCCGCGATGGCATGCTTGCGCTCCGAGGCGCCCTCGTAGCCGGCAACGCGATCGCACGTCTTCGCGTCGACAGCCTGCATCGAAAGTTGGATATGGTCGAGGCCGGCATCAGCGACCGCGTCCAGCAGGGCCGGCTGGAAGCCGACGCCGGAGGTGATCATGTTGGTGTAGAGCCCGGCATCATGTGCATGCGCGACCAGTTCGGCGATATCGCGCCGCAGCATCGGCTCGCCGCCGGAAAAATAGATATGCAGCACGCCCAGTGCCGCCGCTTCATCGATCAGCCGCTTCCACTCAGGAGTCGAGAGTTCCCGCGAGCGCCGGTCGAGTTCGAGCGGGTTGGAGCAATAGGGACAGCGCAGCGAGCAGCGATGCGTCAGTTCCGCCAACAGGCCCATGGGCGGCGGCAGTTCGGCCCTCGCCGGATTGGTTTGCAGGAGCGTCTCGACATCGCTCACAGATCGATCATCCTCTGATCGGCGAGGCCGCGCAGAAACGCCATGACGTCCGTGGCGATTTCCTCGCGGTCCGCCTCGAAGGTCGTTGCCAGATCCTGCGCGATGGCCTCGACGCTGCGCACGCCATCGATGCGCTGCAGGATTTCAAGCGCCGTCTCGTCGGGCTCGAAGACGCGCTCCGGACCCAGAAGGAACCATTGCTGGCGGCTCTCGTCGAAGCGCAGGCGAACCCCACGGGGCAGCGCCGGGACAATGGCCGCGAGGTCGGCGTTCATGATGTCAGCGTGCATGGGCCGGCGCCTCGCACAAATTCGTCAAGCGGATAGGCTTGAGAGCACGAGCCCCTGAAGCGCCGCTTCTGGGAGCAGGCGCCTTGCATTTGCCCGATGTCAGGCGGCGCGTTCACAAGGACCTTCCCGCCGGAACTCGCGGGCGGGTCACCGATAATTTCGCCACAGCGAACGCCCCCGCGGCCGACGCGAACAAATGCGCCCGCATCGCGCCGCGGCGATGACCTGTTCTTCAGAATGAACGCTCAGAACTGCGCTGGCGCGTAAGACGTCACTTCGCAGCCGACTGTCACTTCAATAATCGCGGGCTTTTTCCACTTGCGCATGATCGGTATCTCCAGATCGTGGCCAGCTTTCTCAGATGAAAGCGGCTGGAGCCTACACCCGCCGGCCCCCCGGTGCAAACAGGGCCAGCCATCTGGCTGCGTCACAAAAGCGATTATCGAGGCTGCGCCACGGCTGTGTATGCGGTCGTCAACCGAGCGGAAAATTGGCCTGGAATGGTCGGTAGCGCACTGATCTCGGTCACGAATTTCTGCCTGAACGCCCGGCCGAAATCCTCGAAGCCCTGCGCGGGCAGAACGAAGGCGCCCGGCCCGCCGATGACGTTTTCGCGATACCAGCCAGCGAGCACCGTCCCCTCGCTCCCTTCCAGGATCGGCAGCCCGTTGATGGTCAGGCCGATCGAAACCAGTTCGTCGCGAAGCCCCGCCGTGGCGATCTCGGGGTTGCAGTTTTCCCGCCCATCGCCGGACACATCCAGGACGACGCGCGTCGCCCGCATCGGAATCTGCGGCGTGATCTTGTCCGCGACGAAGCGCATCATCTGCGCCACGCACGTGAACTCGCCGCCTTGCCGCGCCAGCCGGCGCACCTTGCCCGCCAGACCTGTCGCATCGCCCGCGCTGGCGATCCTGACCCACGGAATCGAGAAGCGCGGCCGGTCGGCCCACAGCACGATGCCGATCGCGATCGCCTGATGCGGCCCGCCGAGAATGGCCGCCTGCACGGAAGGATCCTCGAGCGCGTCCGCGATGCCGTCGATCTGCAGCCGATAGCGGCGCGCATCGACCGAATTCGAAACGTCGATCGCCAGAATGAGCGCCGTATCGACGCCTCGTTGCGATTGGGCACTGCCGTCTTGAGCGCCAGGCTGGATCAGCAGCGCCGCTATGATGGCGATCAGCAAAGGGCGAACAGATCGAGAGAGCAACAGCACCGGCATGTGCCCCGCAACGTATTCGACGCCTTATCTTACCGCCTTGTCGAGATTGCGCGCCAGAGCAAGGCCCCTGGCGGTCTCCAGGCCCTTCACGCCGGTCAAGATCGCGCCGTCGAAATCGACGCCGGCCAGGTTGGCATCGGTCAGATCAGCGCCGGTGAGATCGGCCTTGGACAGATCGACATTGATCAGAACCGCCCCGGTCAGATCGGCGTGACGCAGCTTCGCAAAGCGCAGGACGATACCAGTGAGATCCGCGTGGCGCAGGATCGCGCGCGTCAGGTTGCAGCCGAAAAGCTCGGTGCGTAGTGCCGTCATCAGCGTTCCGCGCATGTCGGCATGGTTGAAGATCGCCGCGGTCAGATCGGCTCCGCTCAAATCCGCGCCGCTGAGATGGGCCACGATCCTGGTGCGCGCCAGATTGGCGTTGCGGAATCGCGGCGCTTCGCTGGCATCGTAGGACAGGCTCGAAACGGCGGTCGGCAGCAGCAGGGTCGCGCCGGACAGATCGGCGTCGCTGAAATCGGCTCCGATGATCACCGCCCGGTCGAGCCGGGCGCCATGCAGATCGGTGCCCGAAAGGTCGGCGCGAGCCAGATCAGCGCCGAAAAGATCGCTGCCGGCGAGCCGCGCCCGCCGGAAATCGAGGCCGCTCAGATCAAGCCGGCGCAAATCCTGCCGGTCGAGATCGGCGCGCGCGCCCGGCGCGAGTTGGAACAGTCGCTGCGCGATCTCGCGAACGGTGAGCTTGGTCTCGGCGAGCGCCGACGCCCCCGCAAACAACAGGCTGGTTGCGACAAGCGCGGCTGCCTTGGCGGCGCGTCGGGCGGGGGGATCGAAATGCGTGATCAGATTTCCTTTCCGCTCGTGACCGGCCAGTTGCCGCGCAGCACACGGCCGTCCGTGTCTTTCGCCACCGCGGTGAGAACATCGTCCGGACCTGCCGGCCGGAAGGTGAACCGGATGCTGGGATCCGCACTCAGCGAGATGCCGCCCTCCATGCGAAATATCAGCGCATCGCCGCGTTTCACTTCGATCTCGCTGATGAACTTCGCCGGGATGTAATATCCGGTGAGTTGGTTCATCTGCAGGCCGGAATGGTTCGGGTGCCGGATCATCAGTTGCGCCTCGCGTGAGGTCGCGGCGGCGCTTTCGACGGCAAACTGCCGCAACCGCATCCTGCCGAGCTCGGCGTCGGCAAGGTCGGCATCCTTCAGCGCGGGTGCCGAGCAGCCGCCGGAGGCCTTCACATATCGCGTGGTCATGTGCAGCGTCCCAGCGCTGGTTTCCACCACGGCGCGCACATTCGAATAGGCGTCGATGCGCACGCGCGTCGACAGCACGATCTCGCCTGAACCCTCGCCGAAGGTGAAGGTCGCAGCAACCGGAGCCGGGTTCTTGTCGATCAGCAAGGTCAGCGAGCGCGGGGCCGAGACCTTGTCGCGATCGACTTTCACGGTCAGCGGAACCAGCGCGGCATCCTCGGCCCGCATGGGCGCTTCCAGCGTCACCAGCCCGTCCTCCTCGACGATCGGCCGGTTGCTGAACACGTCCTGATGGAGCCCGGGCCACGGATCGTCCTCGGCGCGGGCCAGCGTGACCGGCAGGCCGGTCATCACTGCACCGACAAGGCCCAGGACACTGCCGCCCAGGACGCTGCGGCGTGCGATGCGCTCAGTCATGGCATCCTCCGGATCAGGCAGCCGGCGCCGCGATCACTCCCATTCGAGCTCGGCGAAGGCGGCTGTGACATTGCGGGCGTTGAACGCATCGAAAAGGAGCCAGGTCTCCTTTTCGGAGAGCCCAACGGTAGCGGCGGCCTCGGCAATCGATCGCCCCTCTTTTATCATGCGCCGCACGTCGGCGGAAATTCTTTGCAGATACTGCTTCTGCGGTTGCACCGCCTCGGGCCACGCCGCTGCCGGTGGCCCGTGACCGGGCACGACCCGCTTCGCCGGGATCTGTTCCAGGCGGTCGATGAGCGCCAGCCAGCCGCGGATCGACCCATCGAGAGCCGGGACATGCCGCATGAACAGCAGGTCTCCGAGGAACAGCGTTCCCGTGGCGGTATCGTAGGTCGTCAGGTCGTTGTCCGTATGCGCCGTCGGTTGCGCTTCGAGGATGAGCTCGCGCTCGCCGAGATCGATGACCAACCGGTCCTGCACCGCGCGCGTCGGCGCGATCAGGCGCGTGCCCGCGAACGTTTCCGGACCCAGCAACTGCGCGTTGACCGCGAGATAACGCTCGGCCCGCGCGGCCAAGGCGCGTGCCAGCCTGTGATGGCCGATGAACTCCGGCTGGTCGTCCGCGAAAGCGGCATTCCCGAACACGTGATCGGGATGCATATGCGTGTTGATCACGTAGCGAATGGGCTTGTCGGTCACTTTCCGGATCGCGGCGCGCAGCGCCTGCCCGGTCACGGCACTGCCGCCGGTGTCGATCACGGCGACGGCATCGCGACCGATCACGAAGGACAGATTGGCGACGTCGCCCCGATTTGACGGTGCGAAGAGGGCGTAAGCGCCCTGATGCACGAAAACGCCGGGCGCGATCTCCGTGACGCTCAGAGGCAAAATCGACGGGCTCGTCTGGGCACCCGCCCGCGAAACAAGCGCGCTTTCACCGCCAAACACCAGTAAGGCCAGAAGCAGGATCGCGCCGAAGGCCGTTCGCATGCCTCGGCCCGGCTTGGCACAGATCGGCCCGCTCAGCCCGTGCCCTGATGAACCCACATCCGGGCGCGAGGGCAGGGGGGTGGTGATCATTCGCCTTCTTTGGCATATGAAAGAAAAATGTGTCATTTCGTGTTCGGATCTCGTTGGCCTTCAGATTTGTTGCCGCTGCCTTGAGTGTGCGGCGCAACATTCGCGCGATTACCCTCAAATAGGTCAGTAATCGTGACTGATCGGCCGCGCCAGGAACGCATTTTAGCGCAGTTCAGTCAGGATGCGGCGTGGAGACTTGGCGCGATCTTGTCCGGCACCGAAAAAAGGCTTACACCTGCGCCGGTAGAAATCGGCTTCTACGACTGGCGCTCGTCTGGCGTTGATGCAGTCGTAGTCTGAACACTTGCCCAAGCGCTGAGACGCTTCGGCGGTTCAGCCGTGACAAGCTTATGGAGCGCTAACGAAACAAACGAAAAAACGCCAGGAGGGACGCCATGCGCAAGCTTATCCAATCGGCAGCTTTGTTGACGACCATAGCCTTCTCGCCGCAAGCATACGCGAATCCGGATGTGATCAAGCAGACATCCGATCCAAATCAATGGGCGATCCAGACAGGCGACTACGCGAATACGCGCTATTCCAAGCTTGATCAGATCAACCGTGACAACGTCAAGAACCTGAAGGTGGCGTGGACCTTCTCGACTGGTGTTTTGCGCGGTCATGAAGGCTCGCCGCTGGTGATCGGCAACACGATGTATGTCCACACGCCGTTCCCCAACATCGTCTATGCGCTCGATCTGGAGAAGGACGGCAAGATCATCTGGAAATACGAGCCCAAGCAGGACCCGTCGGTCATTCCGGTGATGTGCTGCGATACCGTCCACCGCGGCGTCGCCTATGCTGACGGCATGATCTTCCTCCATCAGGCCGACACCACCGTCGTGGCGCTCGACGCCAAGACCGGCAAGGAAATCTGGAAAGCCGTCAATGGCGATCCGAAGAAGGGCGAGACCAACACCGCAACCGTCCTGCCGGTGAAGGACAAGATCATCGTTGGCATTTCCGGTGCGGAATTCGGCGTGCGCGGGCATGTTACCGCCTACGAGATGAAGACGGGCAAGCAGCTCTGGCGGGCCTTTTCGACCGGTCCCGACGCAGAAATGCTGATCGACCCGGAAAAGACCATGTCGCTCGGCAAGCCGGTCGGCAAGGATTCCTCGCTGAAGACCTGGACGGGCGATCAGTGGAAGATCGGCGGCGGCACGAGCTGGGGCTGGTATTCCTACGACCCGGAGACCAACCTGTTCTATTACGGGACCGCCAATCCCTCGACCTGGAACCCGACGCAGCGGGCCGGCGCCGACGGCAAGCCGATCGACCAGAAATGGACGATGGCGATCTTTGCCCGTGATGCCGATACCGGCGTTGCGAAATGGGCCTACCAGATGACGCCCTTCGACGAGTGGGACTATGACGGCGTCAACGAGATGATCCTTGCGGATATTCCTGTTGGTGGCCAGCCGCGCAAGGCGCTCGTGCATTTCGACCGCAACGGGCTTGGCTATACGCTCGATCGCGTGACCGGCGAATTGCTCGTCGCCCAGAAATTCGATCCGACGGTCAACTGGACCACCGGGGTCGTCATGGACAAGAACAGCCCGCAATTCGGTCGTCCGCAGGTCGTGCCGGCCATGTCGACGTTCCAGACCGGGCAGGACAAGAACACCAAGGGCGTCTGCCCGGCGGCGCTTGGCGCCAAGGACCAGCAACCGGCCGCGTATTCGCCGCGCACCGGTCTGTTCTATGTGCCGACGAACCATGTCTGCATGGATTATGAGCCGTTCCGCGTGTCCTACACGGCCGGTCAGCCCTATGTCGGCGCGACCCTGTCGATGTATCCCGCGGTCGGCAGCCATGGTGGCATGGGCAACTTCATCGCGTGGGACGCCGGGGCAGGCAAGATCGCCTGGTCGGTTCCAGAGCAGTTCTCGGTCTGGTCGGGAGCTCTCGCCACGGCCGGCGGCGTGGTCTTCTATGGCACGCTGGAAGGCTATGTGAAGGCGGTCGACGAGAAGGACGGCAAGGAACTGTACAAGTTCAAGACCCCGTCCGGCATCATCGGTAACGTCATGACCTACACCCACAAGGGCAAGCAGCATGTCGCGGTGCTGTCGGGCATCGGCGGCTGGGCCGGCATCGGTCTCGCGGCTGGCCTGACCAATCCGACTGACGGTCTCGGCGCGGTCGGCGGCTATGCCGGCTTGCGCGACTACACCGCGCTCGGTGGCGTTCTGACGGTTTTCACGCTGCCGTGACCGATACATGGCGGATAGCCGGCGCGGCTGAGCAGGTTGCGCCGGCTTTTGATGTCCGCCAAGTGGTTACGGTCGACAGGATGCTCTGTAGCTACCGGAGAGGCTGGCAGTGAAACGTCCCCGCATCGGCTTCGCATGTGCAAACATCGCCCTGTTGGCGGCGCTTCTCTTGGCGACCGGCGGGTCGTCTCAGGACAAGCCGGCAAAGGTCGAAGACGATGGAAAATGGGCCGAAGCGGACGGAACCCCAACCTACAACATCATGCCGGACGGGAAGGTCGACTGGTACACCTATTCGGGGTTTCGTCGCTATCACTCGGAATGCCATGTCTGCCATGGCCCGGAGGGAGAAGGCTCGACCTATGCGCCGGGCCTGATCGAATCGGTGAAGAGAATAACCCACCAGGAATTCATCGAAGTGGTGGCTGGTGGGCGCACGATTACACGCCCCGACAAGACGAGCGTCATGCCGGCACTTGGCGATAACGCCAATGTCATGTGTTATCTCGACGACATCTACGTCTATCTCAAGGCGCGCGCCGACGGCGCGCTGCCGCGCGGCAAGCGGCCGGAACGCGGCGTCGAAAAGCCCGAGACGGCCATCCAGAATGAAAAGACCTGCACCGGCTCCTAGAGCATCGTTGGTCCGTCCTGCCGCCTTTGCTCGGCAATTCCTGGTTTGGGGCGCGATGGCGCTTGCCGCGGCGGCCGGCAGCAAGGCAGCCGAAACCGGCCGCGCCGATCTGGTCAACCGCGAAGTCCTCCGGGTCTGCAGCGATCCGGCCAATCTGCCCTTCTCCAACGAGGCGCGGCAGGGCTTCGAAAACAGGATCGCCGAACTCGTCGCGGATGAGCTGAAGCTGCCGCTCGAATACACCTGGTTTCCGCAGGCGACGGGCTTCGTGCGTCAGACGCTCTTCGCGAAACGCTGCGACCTCATCATCGGTTTCGCGCAGGGCGACGACCTCGTCCTCAACACCAACCATTACTACCGCTCGAGCTATGTCCTGGTTCATCGAAGGGGGCAGGGGCTCGACGGCGCAACCGCGCTTGCGGATGAGCGCCTCAAGGACAAACGCATCGGTATCGTCGCGGGCACGCCGCCGGGGAACATCATGGCGATGCTCGGGCTGATGCAAAGGGCAAAGCCCTATCCCCTGACGGTCGACCGCCGCTTCGAGTCCCCCACGGAACTGATGATCGCCGATATCCGCTCCGGCGAGATCGACGCCGGGATTCTGTGGGGGCCGATCGGAGGCTATTTCGCCAGCCGCGGCGGCGAAGCCTTGACCGTGACGCCGCTGCTGAGGGAGACGATCGGGCCGCGCATGGCCTACCGGATCACGTTCGGCGTGCGCAATCAGGAAGATGACTGGAAACGCAGGCTGAACGAGCTCATCGCCAGGAGGCAGGGCGATATCGATGCGATCCTGCTCGATTTCGGCGTGCCGCTGCTGGACGAGGAGACGGCGCCGGTCACATCGCCGCGGCGCTGACCATGTGGCGCAGCTCCGCCGCATTGGCGCTCTGTCTGGCAGCGGGGTTTGCGGCCGACAGCGCGGCGCAAGGCGCCCCGGAAGAACCTCCGGGCTATCGCACCGATCATTATCGCGCACCGGTTCCCGCGACGCTCCACGGCGCCCGCGTCATCGACACGCAGGCCGCAGAGGGTCTGTGGCGCGAGAAATCCGCCATCTTCATCGATGTCCTTCCGCGCCCCGTGAAACCCGACAATCTGCCGGCGAACACGGTCTGGCGCGAGGCGCCGCATCGAAGCATTCCAGGCGCGGTCTGGCTGGCCAATGTCGGCTATGGCGTCGTCCCCGAGCCGCTGTTGCAGGCCTTTCAGGCGCAACTCGCGATGCTCACCGGCGGCGACCGGACGAGAACGCTGGTCTTCTTCTGCCTGAGGGATTGCTGGATGTCGTGGAACGCCGCCAAACGCGCGGTGTCATGGGGCTACCGCGACGTGATCTGGTTTCCGGACGGTATCGATGGCTGGAGCGACGCCTTGCTTCCGCTCGCCGATGTTGCGCCGGGGCTTTGAAACCGCTGCGGAAATGCGCACTGCCTCGGCGCGGCGCCGTCAATCCTTCATCAGCGCCCGGATTTCACGTGCGAGATCGAAGGCGCGCTGCTCGATCTGCACGGGGATCTCGCAGGCGAGCGGCAGCGATTCCTGCCTCTCGGCGAAAAACCGCGTGTCCCATTTGTACCTGTCTTCCGCCGCCGTCAGCTCCGCCTTGGCCTTCTCATCTGTCGCGGCTTTGGCGCGCAGCGCACCCAGCGCCGCGCCCTGCACCTGGATCCTCTCGGCCAGCTCTCGCTGCCGGTGCTGGAAACGCTCGATCCCGGTGAGGATCACGGCGCGATCGGCGTTGATGGCTGTCAGGACGCCAGCGAAGAGCATCTTCAGTTTATCATCGCGGGATACGTCCGGCTGAGACCTGGCCCATTGCGCCAGGGTCTCGCCTGCTTTCTCCATGGAAGTGGCGCGGCTGACGAGCAGCTTGATCAGGCGGGCCATCTCCGCGTCGTCCTGCCAGCCCGCGAGCGCCTCGACATCGGGGCCATCCCACATTTGCGCGGCCGTGAGCGTCAGGACCTTTCGCTGGATGCAGGGCCATTCCGGTTCGGCCGGGCGTGCTGGAAGGGCAGGGAACATGGCCGCGCCGCACGCGACCCAGAACGCCGCACGGATCAGGCGCCGGCTCGGGAAAAAGCTTGTTGCGAACGTCATGCCGCGCCTCCGGTAGCACCACGCCGGCCCAGCAACCCCTTGGAGGGATTATAGGCGTAAATGGCGGCGCCGAGAAAGACGGCCGTGAAGCCCAAGACCGCCGCGAGCGAGGCGAGATCGAGCTGCGCATACAAGGCAAAGCGGATCAGCTCGACCGCATGGGTGAAGGGATTGAAGCGGCAGATCTCATAGAGCAGCGGACTCGATTCCCGGATGCGCCAGAGCGGATAGAGCGCCGACGACGCAAAGAACATCGGGAAGATCACGAAGTTCATCACGCCGGCGAAATTCTCGAGCTGCTTGATGATCGACGACATCAACAAGGCCAGCGCCCCGAGCATCAGGCCCGAGAGGAACAGCGCCGGCAGCACCGTCAGGTATCCGAGCAGCGGCGGCTCGATCTCCCAGGCATAGGCGATCAGCAGAAACACATAGACCTGCAGCAGCGCCACCGCGCCGCCCCCGATCAGCTTCGATGTGAGCAGGAACCAGCGCGGAAACGGACTGACGAGCAGGGTCCGCATCGCGCCGGTTTCGCGATCATAGACCATCGAGAGCGACGACTGCATGGCGTTGAAGAGCAGGATCATGCCGATCAGGCCCGGCGTCACGAACACCTCGTAGAGGACATAGGTTTCATAGGGCGCGATGATCGAGACGCCGAGGACCTGGCGGAAGCCGGCTGCGAAGATGAACAGCCAGACGAGCGGCCGCACCAGCGCGGACAGGAACCGTTCGCGCTGATGCACGAAGCGCAGGATCTCGCGCCAGACGATGCCGTTGAAGCAAGCGAAATAGCCGGAGAGCCCCGAGCGCGCATGGGAGCTCGCCAGGTTCGGTCGAAAGCTCTCCGTTGAGGCGGTCTTCACGGGGCCGGTCTTCAAACCGCCGCGCCGGCAGAACCGGCATCCGCCGATCCCGTCATCGCCGTAAACGCGTCGCGTATGGTCTCCGTGCCCGTCATGGCGAGCAGGTTGTCGTGATCGTCGGCAAACAGGACCCGGCCCTTGTGCAGAACGACGATGCGATCGGTCGGCGCGATCTCGTCGATCAGATGCGTCGCCCACAGCACGCCGAGCCCCTGGCGGGCGACGAGATCGCGCACCAGCGCAATGATGCTTTCGCGTGCTCCGATATCGAGGCCGACGGTGGCCTCGTCGAGCAGAAGGCAGCGCGGCTCGTGCAGCAAGGCGCGCGCGATCTCGACACGGCGCGCCTGGCCTCCGGACAAGGCGCGCACCCTGTCGCGCGCCTTGTCGGCCAGCCCGATGCTGTCGAGCAGATCCATGGCGCGCGTCCGTGCCGCTGCGCGCCCGAAACCATGCAGCGCCGCATGGTAGGCGAGGTTCTGCAGGAGGCTCAGATCGGCGTCGAGGGTGCGGCTCTGGAACACCACGCCGATCTGCCGCAAGGCCGCCGAGGGGGCGCGGCGCACATCCGCGCCGAAGACACGGATTTCGCCGCTGACATTGTCGTAAAGCCGGGTGATCAGCGCAAACAGCGTCGATTTTCCCGCACCGTTGAGCCCGAGCAGCACCGTGAAGGAGCCGGCCGGAACGTCGAGCGAGACATCGACGAGCGCGCGCCTGTCGCCGAAGGCATGGCTCACCCCGGCGATCGAGAGCGCCATGCCGAGCCGCCTATCGTCATCCTCCGGGCTCACTTGACGATGAACCGCCCCGCCATGCCCTTGTCCGCCAGCCCGTTGCACGACCAGGCATATTCACCGGGCCGGATCGGCACGAAGAAAAGCTCCGCCTCGCCCTCGCGCTCCATCTCGATCTCGTAGACATGGCTCGCCTTGATCTCGACCTTGTTGACCTCGATCTTGCGCAGCCAGATGAAATTGCTGAACTCCGGTGCCGACCAGGCGCATTCCTTCGCGCCAGTCGATTTGAGCTTCAGGACATAGCCCTTGCCGGTCTGAAGGTTGTAATCCTTCTGCGACACGCCGAAGCCGGCATTGCCGAGACCGAGCTCCAGAACCGGAAGCTTCTCGGTCCTTTGCGCGAGGTATCCTTGCGCATGGGCTGCGCCGGCCATCAGTGTAGCCGTGAGCGACAGGGCAACGATGCGGACCTTCATGGCTCTCCTCCGGATGATTGTTTTGGCTTCTGCGGGCCGACGTTCAGGTGATCAGAATGGGACGACGACAACTCCCCAGGGATAGCGCCCGACCTTCACCGATTTGGTCACGCGCAGTTTCTCGACATCGATGATCGAGACGTCGTTGGAGGTGCCGTTCGTCGTGAACAACTGCTTGCCGTCCGGCGTGAAGTCGAGTTGCCAGACGCGCTGCCCGACCAGGAGATAGCGCTCCACTTTCAGGGAGGCTGTATCGATGACGGCGACGCGGTTGGCCGGCCCCAGCGCGACGAACGCCTTCTTGCCGTCCTTGGTGATCCGCACGCCCACCGGCTGGATGGCGTCGGCGTTGACGCCCGGGATCTGGAACGACACCTTGCCGACGGGCTTGCGCGTCTTGACGTCGATTACGCTGACCGTGCCGCCGATCTCGGAGCTGACCCAGACCTGCGCTCCGTCCGGCGTGAACTCCGCATAACGCGGACGGGCGTCGACCAGGACATGATCGACGGTCTTGTTGGTCGCCGTGTCGATGAAATGCGCCATGTTCGTCGTCTCGGAGGTGTTGACGAGAACACTCCCGTCCGGGCTGATGCCCATGCCCTCCGGCTCGACGCCAACGGGGATTTCCGTCACGACCGAGCCCTTCTCGATATCGACTACGGTGACGATATTGTCGTCTTCATTGGCGATATAGAGCGGGTTGCCCTTCGGATGCAGGACGAAAAGCTCCGGGTCGGGGCCTGATGGCAGGTTCTTGATGAACTCGAGCGTCTTGGCGTCGAAGACCTGCACGACGTTGTCGTCGCTCGCGCAGACCAGCAGCCATTCGCCGTTCCTGGCAAGCAGGATTCCGCGCGGACGCTGACCGACCTTGATGGTCTTGGTCACCTCCCGCGTCGTGCTGTCGATGACGCTGACCGTGTTGTCTTTTTCATTGCTGACGAACACCGTGTAGGCATCGGCGGTGGTCGCCAGCAATAGAAATGCGCCGGTCAAGAAAAGGCATTTCAGCCGCATGTTGCTTTGCTCCTGATCATCGTTTCAAGAATCCAGGGCGCTAATATCTTTGGCTCCGAACTACCGTTCTCCTACAATCTGCATTTCGTTTCGGGCCGGTCGACCCCGAGCGTATCCAGCACCGAGAACTGGTGCAGAAAGCCCGGCTGCGGCGAGACCGAGACCGGGAGCTTCGGCGTCGCGATCAAAATCGGTTGGCGAAGCTGGCCGTTCCAGTCCCTGAATGTCAGCTTCTGGCCCTTGAAGCCCGCCAGTTCGAACTCGGCGGAGCGCAGATGCGCGGCAATATCGGAAAATGCGGTCGAACGCCGCCGTGAGGCCGCTTCGCCAACAGCGCGCACGGCGAGCCAGACATCGTAGTCGAGCGGGCGCATCGTCCGGTTCGCCAATCGCCTGAAGCGGTTCTGGAATTGTGTCCCGCCCCATTGCTCGAGCGCGGGATGCCAGCTTGTCGCCGTCAGCCCCTGGGTTCCTGTCACGGGCCGCGCCTCCCAGGTGCGAAACGGGAAGTATTCGCCGAACAATTCGGACTCGTCGGCTACGACCACGACATCATGCGCCGCCGCATTCTGCGTGAACAGCGGGATCTGCTGCTGCACCTGCTCATGGCCGCCATCGCTGCGCCGCGAGCCGCTCTCGACGGAGAAGGTCCGTTCCTCGACGATGCGGGCGCCGAAGCGTTTCGCCGCGCGCCGCAAGGCCTCAGCGAAAGCCTGATCCTCCGGCTGCGTTCCGAGAACCAGAAACCAGCGCCGCCACTGCTTCCAGGCGAGATATTGCGCCAGCGCGTCTGCGAGCATGCTGCGTGACGGGGCGGTGTGCAGGATGTTGGCGCGGCAATCCTCCTCGCGAAGGTTCTCATCGGGCGCGCCGGCATTGAGCAGCAGCGCATCCTTGCCCTTCAGCGCATTGGCGAGCATGAGAACGGTTTGCGGCCGAACGTCGAGCACGAGAAAATGCTGCCCGGCGCCGACCCGCTTTTCGGTTTCCGACAGCAGTTCATCGGCCTTCGCGCTCTCGATGATGTCGAGGCGGAACTCCTGACCGAGAAAGCGCCCGGTATTATTGTTGTCGGCGATGGCGAGCCTCGCGCCGGCGACGCCGTCGTCGCGTGGCGGGATATCGAGCAGTGACAGCGGGGGAGGTCGGTCGAGCATCTCTCGCACGAGCAGGATGTCGACCGTTCTGGTCTCGACCGGCTGCGCTGCGGATTGCGCAAACGGTCGAACCGGCGCGCCGACGAGCAACATCATGCCGATCACCAGAAAGACGGACGCCATGCGTCGCATCCCGGCGTTCAAACGAAGAGTCTGGCAGTCGGCCTCGCAATCCATGCGCGGCGCTCCCTGGCGGGCGAAAGCTGGCTACAGACGGGCATGTCGCCGTTCTTCGAAGCCAAAGCTGCGCCCAGCCGCCAACCGCGTCAACCGGGCGTGTACTTCCAAACAGAACTGGGCACTCCGACCGGACCGGCTCCGCCGCCATCAGGAGACGTTCGAGGACGCCCCGGCGGTCGTGAACGCAATCTCTCGTCATCGGCTTCGACTTGGTCAACAGCCGAACGCTTGCCGTTGCCAGCGCAGCGCTGCTGCGATGGCAACGGCAGCGTGTGGTGGCAGCCTTCCTTCAGGAGAGGATGTGAGATTCAATACCCGACGTCAGGATGCGTCCCAGTTCTCGACCGAGAGCAACGTGTCGTATCCGATCATCATCTCCAGCGGTGATATCGTCGGTTTCGTCAGCGTTGCCGCCGCCGTTCGCGTTGAGGACCGGAATGGAGCTGACGCCAGTTGTGCTCCAACCAAAATCGTGGCGGCTCCGATTGCAAGCACTCCGAAGAAGATAAAATTCTGAGGTATTTTGTATTTGATCATCGAACAGCCTCCCTGAAGTGGAGCTTCTAGCGCTTAGCCGATTGGATCGGCCCGAGATCGAGAATGCTGTCGTAGAGCGCAAGAGCTTCTTTTATGCGGCCAGCGTAACAGGCCGATCGAGCGCGCAGTTGCGTCAGCACAGCGCTGTACAGCCGGTCCGCAGACACATCGTCCGCCGCACCGTGATCTTCGATCAAGGTGATGACCGTGATGTCCCTCTGGGAGCACTCGAGAGCCAAATGCCCCTTGGGGCCCTGCGCCATCGAACTCATGGCCATGGCGAGGGAAGCACTTATGACGAGTCCCGGCAGTACCCAGTACTTTCGCAGCAACGGACGATTAAAGAACAAAGAAAACATCATTTCCTCCCTGACGCAGCCACGACGTGACTACGCTGCAACATCATGAGACAAGGCCGCGCCTTTGATCTCAGATTGAAAAGACGTTTGATGTTGTTGTTTTAAATGATGCGTCGTCATCATCGGAACCGATGATACGATCGCCTTTATCATCGCAACGTCGGGCAGCATCGGGACATGCGATCTTTGTCCCCGATGACTTCGTGGGCTGAGCATTGAGATGGCAAGTGATGAAGATGGTGGTGGTCGGCAAGCGAATCCAGCGAGCGACAATGGCCTTCGCCGGCGAGGGCCTACGGCGATTGAGCGAAATTGTCGCGGACTATCGGCGCCGCGCGCTGTGGGGCCCTGATCGGCGGCGTCGAGTTGTGGAGCAACTGCAGGAGCGTGGCCTGCCGAGACGTGCCTGTCTTCGAGAAAATATGCTGCAAATGCGACCGCACCGTTGGCTCGCTGATGCCGAGCATGTCAGCGGCCTCTTTGCCACCTAATCCGTTGGCGAGCGCCAGAAGCACGCGAAGTTCTCCTCCAGTCAGCCCATGCAGCCTGGCAAAGGCCTCGCCCGGCATGAGCGGCGCTTGAACAGGGTCCTGCATGAACACGGCGCACGATGCTGCAAATGGCGCGACAGTGCTGCGGCGCTGCCCCCCCTCGACCGGTAGAAAGGTCGCAACATAACCTGCCCCCTCGGCGTCCGGGATCGCGAGAGAATGCGCGGTCATGTCGATATCGATGTTATCGCGCCCGGCCTGGTCGATGGCCTTCGAAAGGATGGCACGCGCCACCGGATCGCTGGGAGTCAGCCGGTTGTTCACGATGCGGATGGAATTGCCGGTTTTGGTCTGTCGCTCGGCTGCGGCGTTCATGTAAATCACGCGCCCATCGCGCGCCGTGAGGAAAACACCGGCGACAAGCGCATCCAGTGTCCGCTCCAGCATTTCCGATCTGAGGGCTCTGATATCGAGCACATCGGAAATGGCGAGCGCGCGACAGACATGCGGCGAGAGAAGTTTGAACAGGTTGATCTCGCGCTCTTGATAGTACTCCGCCTTCTCGCTTCGGGAGGCATGCAGGGAGGCCATCCGGCCACCGGTCCGCAGCGCGGGAAACCAGATGATGTCCTTTAGTCCAAACGGCTTCAGCACATCTTGAAAGAACCGGCTTTCGGCCAATTCGGAGCGGTCCATGGAGAGCGCTCGGACGTCGCCGATATTCGATACGATATCTGCACAGGCCATTGGACTGCGAGCGTAATTGCTCCCCAATTTATCCAAGAATCCTGAACTATGCCCAAATACAAATAACTGATCATTCTGTTGATGCAGCATATCGTGAATGCATATCCCTCCCGCCGCACTCTCGGCCAGATAGGCTATGCTTCGGCAGGCGTCCGGCCACCGGCATGGATCGAGCGCGCAGTCATAGATCGCGCCGATGGTGTCTGATAACGCCTGAGCGGAGGCTCCGTCCAAACTGACCATGGTGTGAGCCCCCGCCCGTTGTACGACGCCGATACCACGGACTTCCCGAGTTGGAGCAGGCGTGCCCGCACGGCAGCGTCAGCAATCTCGATTATTGAGAATGGCGTCAATCAGGTGGTGGGTCATGATTCCGACGATGCCATCTTCGCCGCGAATTCTGTCCAAAGACGGCAGAATGTGTCTAAGCTGAGAGACCGGCAAAGGTAGTCGCAAAGGGGCATGCCGATGGCCGCGACAACGATCGATCCTGCGCTGCTGGCGATGTTCGACCTGGTGCGGGCAAGGGATCCGGAAGACTTGAGCGGCAGATTGCGCGTCAATGAACGCGTCGCAAAGTCGAGCCGCATCTACACATACCAACTGCAGGATGCCGCACTTTGGAACAAGCGGTTCGATCAACCGATCTTTACACTCGCGACGCGGAGCGCCGGCTCGATCCTCGCAAGTTACGTCGTTAGCAGCTTCGCAACGGATGTCTCCGTCGATGGTGACGAAGGAGATCTTTTTTGCTTCACGACGATGCTGACCGGCCATACAACATTGGTACAAAAGGGGCATTCTACGACGGCCGCCGACAATTGCGGTCTCGCCTGGAGGCCCGGTCCGAGCACCCGGCTTTTCATTAGCGACGACAACGCGCGAACCAACGTCTTCTTCAAGGTCGCGGATATCGAGGATGCGCTGGAACACATGCTCGATGAGGACCTGCGCCAGCCACTCGATTTCGATCCCAATCTCGACTGGAGCAGCGGGCTCGCGGCCAGCCTGAAGCGCCAGCTTGATTTTGTCATGCATGAGTTTCAGCGAGAGGACGGAGTGGCCAGCAACCCTGTCGCACTTGCATCGGTGACCGACCTTCTTGTCTCGCTTGTGCTCCGAGGGGCGCCCCACAATTATTCCAGCCGGTTAGCCAGAAGTTCCTCCTGCGCGGTTCCCGCCTATGTTCGGCGAGCGGAGGATTTCATGCGGACAAATGCCGCGGAGCCGATCCGCATGACGCACGTCGCAGCCGCAGCTGGATGTAGTCTGCGAACGTTGGAAACCGTCTTCAACCACTTCCGCGGCAGGCCTCCATTAGGTGTGCTGCACGCCATCCGACTCGATCTGGCCCATGACGAGCTGGCTCTCGGCGCTTCCGTTACCGCGACTGCGCGCCGCTACGGATTCACCAATTCCACGCGATTCGCCAACGCCTATCGTCGTCGGTTCGGCGAGGCGCCCTCGGAAACCGCGCGACGCTCATCGGTCCATGTCAAACTGGCGCGCATACCGCCCTTCGCGCAGCTTTGACGCGTCATCTTAGCAACGCCATATCGCCCTGTCGCAAAAATGGGTGCCCGTATCATCGGTACCGATGATGCAGCGGTACCAGCACACCACCTAGCATCGCTCCCCTGGCCAAGAATCTTCGGGGGACCATCGATGTCGGAAACGCTCTCCAACGCGCCACAAGCGAACGGCCTCGCTCGCGAACTGGTCGAGCCACTGACCAGCAGGGCGGTTTTCTATTTCAGCTTGGCCCACCGGCATGTACGGCGGGCACGAACCAGGAAGATCCTGCGTTCGCTGAGCGATGAGCAGCTCAGGGACGCCGGCATCGACAGCTCGATGATCCATTCGGGGCCGAAATTCGAGGTCGATGCTCGCCTAATGAGCGCTCTGATGTCGCTGAGATGAAATGCCACCTGTCAAACGGCGTGCGCCATTGCGCGTCGTTTGTCGTGTGGGTCATGCCTCGCTGACCATGTCTGTGCTTGTTGGCAAACAGACCCCATGAGGTCGACTAGAGAGGACTGCTGTCCGGCCATAAGCCGGTCTTGCGCTTGGATATCCATGGCAAATCCCCCCTTGGGGTGCCGCATCCAAGACAATTCTATCAAATGCGGGCAGGGATCCATCGCCCCAAGACCAAAATCGCTGGAAGAGTGCAGCCAGCGCCCGGACGTCAGGCTATGCACCAGGCGTGGAACTTCGGACGCATCTTCTAGGACATACAAAGCTGCACCGTGCGCTACCTCGGCATCGAGGTTGACGCTGCGCTTCTCCTATCGGAGCAAACGGACCTGTGAGCTCAGGCACGGCGGGTAACCGCCGTGCTCGTTCCACCATTCGGCCAAAGGCAAGCTTGGGTGGGAAGCGGTCGTTTGGGGCTTGGCCGCAAGCCGACGTTGAGAAGCTCCCGACGGATCGCGAGGGCCTCGCACCGTCTCAGAAGCTGACCCTGAGCTGAGCGGTGCCGCCGACTCGGCGGGTGTTTGCGGAGAGTTCCGAGTCGACGCGCATGCCGAGGCTGACGCTCTGGCTCAGCCTGATGTCGGCTCCCGCCGCGAGCAGGGCCGCGTTGCGGTCCGGCCGGGCGCCAGAGACCGCGAAGCTCGCGCCGGGCAGGCCGTTGAGCGAGGCGGTGAGGTCGGCGTCGCGCTGGTAGTAATGCGCCCAGGCGGCGCGCACGAAGCCGGTGACGGGAGAGGCGCCCGCCATCAGGCTGGCGTCGAACTGCAGGCCGAGCTCGCTGCGGCTGGTCATGTCGGTGCGCCGCGCCAGCGTCAGCATGCCCGCGGTGGCGCCCACCCCGTCGCGCTCGATCGCGGCCGGGCTGTTCGCGCGCACGGCCTGGAAGGCGGCGAGTGGCGAGAGCGTGAGGCCGCCCCAGCTTGCCGCCGGCAGGCTCGCCTCGATCCGGCCGGACCACGCCTGCGTAGCATAGGAGGCGGCAACGCCGGTGAGGCCGAGCGCCGGGATGGCGCGGGTTGTGTCGGTATCGAGCCGGGCGTAGCCCAGCGCGCCGGCGAGATTGACCGTGCCGAGCGTGGTGCGTCCATAGAGCCCGGCCTGGAAAACATCGGCCTCAGCTTTGCCGAGCCCGCCCGAGAGCGAGGCGCGCGACTGGCCGCCGGCAACGGCGGCGCCCACGACGGTGTTGCTGCCCAGCCGGATATCGGCACCGACCGCGATATGAGCGTCCGAGAGGTTGCGGTTCGCCGAACCCACGGCCCGGTCGCCGTCGGTTCGTCCGGTCGAGCCGAAGGTCGCGCCCCAGATGGAGAAGCGGGCGGGGTCGAAACTCCCCCGACACGGCGCGTCCTGCTTCGAGGGCAGATCAGCGGTGAAGCCGGCCGCGCCGCCCGGGCCGTTCGGAGAGCCGACGAGCCGGCCCGCGCCCGAGCCATCGAGCATGGTGCCGAGGAACTGGCCAGCCGCGCTGTTGGCCATGGCCGGAGCGCTCGTGTGAACCTCGCCCGACAGGCTGTTCACCGCCGCCGGGATCGCCGCCGTCGGCAGGTTGTAGATCGCGAACAGGGAAGACGGGTTGCCTCCGTTGGCCACCGCGCCGTCGATGGCCGAGGCAATGGCAAAGGCATTGGCCGGTGCCAGCACGCCGAGCGAGGGCGTCACGATCGGTGTCAGCGGCTTCGGCGTCAGCGTCAGCAGCACGTCGTTGCCGGTGTAGCTCACCGCAGTGGTCACACCGTCACCGAAGGAGCCGGTCGTATCGACCGGGCTGAAGCTTGTGCCGCCGAGCCCGCCGGCCGCCGAGAGCAGGGTATAGGCGCTGTTGAAGGTATAGGCGCCGCCAAGAGGCACCAGCCGCAGCGTGCCCGCCAGAGACGCCGTGCCGGTGACGTTGATCCGGTCGGAGACGGCGCCCTGCACCTCGGCGAGATACAGCGAGCCTGCCCCCAGCACGAGGTTGCCGTTGATCGTCAGCGTACCCGGCGAATTGCCCGGCGCCAGCGTGCCGTTGACCGTCAGCGACGGCAGTTGTCCCGAGCCGCCAACGGTCGCGCCGGCTGCCACCGTGATACCGGAAGACGAGGCGATCGAGCCGTTCACAATCAGGGCGCCACCGTTGATCGTCGTTGCACCGGTGTAGGTGTTGGCTCCGGACAGCGTGAACGTGCCTGCTCCCACCTTGGTCAGCGCGCCGGCGCCCGAGAGCACGCCCGCGAACGTCGTGCTGCCATTGTCGGAGCCGGCGCTCAGCGTCGCCGCGCCCAGCGTCACAGCGCCCGCGCCCGCAAGCGAGCCGATCGCCTGGTTGAAGCCATTGAGATCGAGCGTGGCGCCGGTCGCGACGGTGAGGGCCGAGTTCGGCGCCAGGCTGCCCGTCGCGCCTGCCCGCAGGGTGCCCGCATTGACCAAGGTCGCGCCGGAATAGGTGTTGGCGCTCGAGAGTGTGAACGTGCCCGCGCCGTTCTTGGTGACAGGGCCCGAGCCCGAGATGATGCCGCTGACGGTGCCGTTTCCGGCTCCATCGAGGCTGAGCGCATGGTCACCGGTCGCGATCGCGCCGCTGAAGGTTGCGGTCGTATCCAGTACACGGATTGCGCTGGCGCTGGTCAGCGAGACGTTGTTGCCGATGGTGCGCGCACCCGTGGTCGCCAGCATGCCGCCATTCAGGGTGACCAAACCGGTGCCAAAGGCCGCGTCATTGGCCGCGATGATCGAACCGGCAGTGATCGTCGTCCCGCCGGTATGGACGTTGGCGCCCGACAGGGTCAACGCGCCGATACCGACCTTGGTGAGGCTCACAGGATTATCGATTGTGCCGGCATAGGTGGTGTCCGAGTTCAGGCTGCCAACCGACAGCGCACCGAAGCTTATGGTGCCCGTGCCTTCGATCGAACCGATCGACAGCGTGTTCGCGGATAAATCCCCGCCCTGGCCGATGAACCGCGAGCCCGCAGCCGAGCCGCTGGGAGCCATGAAGATGACGAAACTGCCTACTGTCGCAATGAGCGTCGTCGCGCCGGAAACCGTGCCGCCGATCGCGATCGCCCCACCCGCTGCCGCGATCAGCGTCTGCTCGACGCTCGAATTATTGGTGATGGCCCCTACAACCAAAGAAAAATTCGGGGTCATCGACAGCGTGTAGGCGAGCGCGTTGCTGTTGAATTGGATAGAGTTGATCGTATTGTCGGTTGTGACAGTGACATTTCGCACCGCCGTGGGGCTGTTGGTGAAGGTCGCCGTGTTCATCGGCACCACTCCGCCAGTCCAGTTGGAACCAGAGTTGAAATCCCCGGTGGTGCCCAGCCAGTCGGCAGTCTGGCCGAGAGCTGGAGATCCGGCGGCAAAAGCCGTGACACTGACCCCGAGCAGCAGCGCGAGACGCGAAGAGATAGTCGTGTTGCGATGGAGCATGCTCGGCGAAGGCCTTCGTCTTCTGGATGGGATCACAGGATTGTTGTCGCGGCTGCATGCAGATGACCCTGTCGCACTTGCTCGACTTGGCGAGAAGCGACAGCAAGTCCACCAGCTCTTGAGACAGCGTGACGGAGCGGCGGTGACGGTGTGAACGACCTCACAACTGTAATGAATCTCTGCTAAGCAGGGACTGGCGTCACAGTTGCATGTCGAGCGACGGGGACGACGGCAAATCCGGGGGCGGCTCCGGTTTTGTCGCCGAATATGTCTAGCTGCTGCTGAATCTGTCTAAATGAGCTGGGCCTGGGCGGCTGGAGCTGGGGATGCCGATGGCCGCGACCATGATCGATCCCGCTCTGCTGACGATGTTCGACGTCGTCCGGGCCAGCGATCCGGAGAAGCTGAGCGGCCAGTTTCGGGTCTCCGAACGCGCCACCCAATCAAGCCGCATCTACACCTATCAGTTGCAGGATCCTGCGCTGTGGCACCAGCGCTTCGAACAGCCGATTTTTACGCTCGCGACACGCGATGCCGGAACGATCCTGACGAGCTACGCCGACAGCCGCTTCGCTACGGCTGTCTCCGTCGATGGCGATGAAGGCGGCCTCTACTGTTTCACGACAATGCTCGCGGGCCATACGCGATTGGAAATGAAAGGAAAATCGGCGATCGCCACAATCCGATCCGGCCTCGCCTGGCGGCCTGGCCCGGACGGCCGACTCTTGATCAGCGATAACAGTGCGCGAACCAACGTCTTCTTCAAGGTCGCGGAGATCGAGAGCGCGCTGGAGCATCTTCTGGATGAGAACCTGCAGCAACCTTTGGATTTTGTGCCGCATCTCGATTGGAGCACCGGGCTCGCCGCCAGCCTGAAACATCAGCTCGACTTCGTCATGGATGAGTTCCAGCGGGAGGACGGCATAGCCAGCAACCCGGTGGCGCTTGCATCGCTCACCGACCTGCTCGTCTCGCTGGTCCTCCGCGGCGCTACGCACAACTACTCGGGTCGGCTAGACCGCACAGCCGGTAGTGCCATTCCCGCCTATGTTCGGCGCGCGGAGGATTTCATGCGCGCCTCGGGGGCGCAGCCAATCCGAATGTCGCATGTCGCCGCCGCTGCTGGATGCAGTTTGCGAACCTTGACGGCCGTGTTCAAGCATTTCCGCGGCAATACACCTCTGGGTGCACTGCACGCCATCCGTCTCGATCTGGCGCATGCCGAATTGGCTCTCGGCAGAGGTGACTTGGCGGTTGCCACAGTCGCCCGCCGCTACGGTTTCACAAACACGACACGGTTCGCTGCCGCCTATAGCCGCCGGTTCGGCAAGACACCCACGCAGACCGCCCGGCATGCATCCATTCGGATGACACCCATCCCGGGCGGTGCGGCGAAAGATCAGTAGCCCGCTAAAGCCTGATCGACGCCGAAAGGGCAGGGCAGATGAATTGGCAGGAGCGACGCCGCCGCGAAAATGATGCGATGCCAAAAGCGAACGTTGTGGAGGTCCGCGTCGAGCAACTGCTCGGCCAACAGCTTCTTCAGCCGACGGTTCTCATCCTCGAGCGTCCGCAGCCGAGCCGTCTCCGAGGCGGTCATCCCGCCATTATCCACGGCGGCCTCGTTCTGCAGTTGTGCCAGGAAACCCACCAGACATTCCGCAAGTGCCTGACGTCGACTCGGCCAGCAACCGATCAAGGCTGTCTGATCCGCGCTGGCGCTGGTGGAAGTGGCGGCGAGAGCAAGTTGATTAGCAAGGGGAAATGGCCGGTGGAAGGCGAGCCCTGGCCGCATCGGCTCTGCGGAACGCAACAGCTGATACCGCCGCCCACGACGCAAGTAGCGCGCACGGTAAAAGGCGGTTCAAGCAGAAAAAGCAACAGCGACGAAACTGCCCCTTCGTTCCATAATATGTCTTATGCGAATCGCTGATCGACGCCCGGCGGGCGCTGGCAGGTGTTCCCTGCAGCGCAATCATCCGGTGATTGCTGCGCTCATTGATCGTCCAGCTCAGACATGACTGACCTTCCTGGCCAGCACAAACAGCGCGATCGCCGCAATGGCGGAGAACGCGATCAGCAGCAGCATGCTCGGCACCTGCCCCGCGCGCTCGATCAGGATGGCGAAGGCAAGCGGGGCCGCTGCCTTGATCACGAGTCCGGGCGCCGAGAGCTTGCCCAGCATCGCGCCATAGCCGGCCGGGCCGAACAGTTGCAGCGGCACCGTTCCGCGCACAATCGAACCCAGGCCCATGCTGATGCCGTAAGCGATCGCGAACAGCCCGGCGAGCGTCGCCGTCATGCCGCCTGCCAGCAGGAGCAGGAAGCCCAGCGGCATCAGCAGCGCTGAGGTCCAAGCCGTCGTCACCGGCTGTAAGCCAGTGCCGAACAGCATCTCGACCAACCGACCCGCGACCTGCGACGGCCCGACCATCGCGCCGATCCCGACGGCGACGGCCGCGCTGAGCCCGAGCCCCTGCAGCATCGTCAGCATATGCACCGACATCGCCGAGACGACGAAGCCCTGCAGCGAAAAGGCCAGCGCCAGCAGCAAGAAGGCGGAGCGTCGCGCATCGCCATGAAGATAGTCGCCCGCGTCCGCCTCGCCCGCCGGGCTTGCCGCCGCGGCATGGGCGGTGACGCGCGCCCGGCCCGGCAGCAGGAACAGATGCAGCGGCACGCAGAGCACGAACTGCATGACGGCGTAGATGCGGTAGATGCCTCGCCAGTCGAACTCGGCCAGCAGCGCCGTGGTCAGCGGCCAGAACAGCGTCGACGCGAAGCCGCCGATCAGTGTGAGCTGGCTGATCGAGCGGCGCGCACGAGCCCCCCTTGCCTGCGTCAAGGCAGCGAAGGCGGCATCGTAGAGCACCATCGTCGCAACGGCCTCCAGCACGATCATCGCCGCGAAATAGCTGATCGGCCCCCTCGCCTCCGCGAGCGCCAGCAATGCGAGCCCGGCCAGCACCGAGCCGATGCTCATCACCAGCCGCGTGCCGTAGCTGTCGATCAGGCGGCCGGCCGTGGGCGCGACCAGGCCACCGGCCAACAATCCCGCGGCGAAGCCGCCATAGGTCCATTCCGGCGCCCAGCCGAAGCTCTCGGTCATGCGCGGCGCCAGCACCGCGAACGCATAATAGAGCGTGCCGTAGCCGATGACCTGGGTGATGCCGAGCCCGACGATGAGGGCAAGGCCTCGCGGACTTCCCGGAGCGGGCATTGGGCTGGAGGGGCTGGACATCAGGTTTCGAAGACCTCGCATGCGCCTCTCGCGTCGTGGCAAGCCGACGCGCTCCGGCGGTGTTAAAAGCCGGCCGCGATGGGGGCAAGCGCGCCCGCGGCATGCCGGGGTCAAGCTCGTCACAACGATGCAGGCAGCGACCGTTCGACCGCCCCGAGGCGAGCCTATCAGGCGAGCACGGTCCTATCGGTCAGATGGACCAGCCTTCCCGCCGCGATCACGGCGACCACGCGCGGATGGGGCTTGTCTTCGACCAGGATCAGATCGGCGCGCATGCCGGCTTCGACGATGCCGCGATCGTCCAGCCCGAAGGCCTGGGCGGGCGCCTTTGAAACCAGCGCCCAGGCATTCGCGAACCCCGCCGAACCGTTGCGAGCCAGGACGAAGGGCGCCAGCAGCAGAGCCGGGTAATAATAATCCGAGGCGAGGATGGTGCAGAGGCCGGCGCGCACCATCTCCTCGGCCGCCGGGCACCCCGTATGCGAGCCGCCGCGCACGACGTTGGGCGCGCCGAAGACGATCGCCTCGCCCTCGCCGGCCGCCTCGCGCGCGGTGATCTCGTCGATCGGAAATTCCGCCACGGAAACGCCGAGCCCGCGATACCAGCGCCGCATCTCCGGCGTCATATCGTCATGGGAGAGCATCGGCACGCCCTGCGCACGAGCCGCTGCCGCCAGCCGGGTCACGGACGCCGCCACCTCGTCCTTGCGGGCGTAGACGCGCTCGACCAGCGCCGCGAAGCCGTCGGAGGTCAACCCCGAGCGCTCGACCATCTTGCCGACCTTGTCCGGCCGATGCCGCGTCTTCAACGTGCCCTCGGTGTGGTCGTTGAAAGCCAGGAGCCCGACCCGGCCCGTCGCGAGCCAGTCGAGGATTTCCGGTTCGGCATCGAGGTTGAAGGTCTCGTGGCGCAGATGGAAGCGCGTGTCGGCACCGAGATCGGGCGCAAGAGCATTGATGCGCTCGAACAGGGCGCGGGCATTCGCCGCGCTGCGCAGGCCCGGCTCCCAGGACCAGGTCACGCCATGGAAGGCGGTGGTGATGCCGCTGGCGAGAAGCGCGCGGTCGGCGTCGCGCAGAGCCAGGTCGATGTCGAAGGCGACCTTCGGGCGCGGCATGATATGGCGTTCGAAGGCGTCGCCATGGCAATCGACGATACCCGGCAGCACGAGCAAGCCGGTCGCATCGAGACGCAGCGCGCCGGGCTTCGCCGGCCCGTCGAGGGCAGCGATCAGCGCGCCATCGGTCGCAATGTCGGCGCTCGCGAGGTCGTCGAGCAGAACCCGCCCGCCGGTGATGTGAAACGCCATCTCGTCCTCGCCCTCTCCCGCTGCCGGCGGCAGCGCCGCAGGGGGACGGGCCATGACGCCTGTCGATGACGAATGAATGACAGGTTTCGTCATCGAACCGTGGCGCAGCCGTCACCGGCCCGTCATGCGGCGGGCCTACCGCCGCCGCAGACATCCAAGGAGAAACGCGATGCTGAAGAAGCTCACCTGCGCGCTTGTCGCTGCCGCCGCACTGCTGTCCGCGCCCGCCGTGCAGGCGCAGGAGGCGGTCCGTTTCGCCGTCACTGACATCGATGGTGCGGAATCGCTGCAGCGGGAGTTCGGCCCGTTCAAGGCCGCGCTGGAGAAGGTGGCCGATGTGAAAGTCCAGTTCTTCGCCGTCTCCGGCCGCACCGCCGCCGTCGAGGCGATGGCGGCAGGCCAGGTCGATTTCGTTCTGACCGGGCCGGCCGAATATGTCGTGTTCAAGGCGCGTACCCAGGCCGTTCCCGTGGTCGGCTGGCAGCGCCCGGACTATTTCTCCCAGGTCGCGGTCCTGGCCTCGGGACCGGTCAAGTCGGTCGCCGATCTCAAGGGCAAGACGATCTCCTTCGGCGAAATCGGCTCGACCTCGCAGCATCTCGGCCCGGCGCAGGCGCTGGCCGATGCGGGCCTGAAATACAATGTCGACTACAAGCCGATCTTCGTGAAGCGCAATGTCGCGGTCGAGGCGATGAAGCGCGGTGACATCGCCGCCATCGGCCTCAACCTGACCCATCTGCAGCGCATCCGCGAGAGCGACACCAAGACCGGCTTCGCCGTCGTGGCGCGTGGCCGCGATCTCCCCAACGACGTGATGATCGCGAGCCCGAAGGTGAAGCCCGAGGTCGTGGCCAAGATCCGCAAGGCGTTCCTCGAGCATGGCGGCGACCTGATGAAGGCCGTCACCACCGGCACCGATGACAACCGCAAGTTCCTCGGCGGCGTCTTCCTGCCCGACGTCAAGGACACCGACTACGACTATGTCCGGGCGATCTACGCCACGATCGGCATCACCGAATTCAACAAGTTCATCGAGTGATCGTGGCACCACACAACGCCATTCCGGCTGCGACCGGGGAGCCCTCCCCCGTCGTCGCCATCGACGGCCTGCGCAAGAGCTTCGGCCCGCGCCTGATCATCAGCAGCCTCGACCTGACGGTTCCGGCCGGGCAATCGCTTGCCCTGATCGGCGCCAACGGCACCGGCAAATCCACCCTGCTGCGCATGATCGTGCGTCTCGCCGAGGCCGATTCGGGCCGCATCTCGGTGCTGGGCGAGACCGTCGGAGGATTGCGCGGCACGGCGCTGAAGCGCTTCCGGGCGCGGGTCGGCGTCGTCTTCCAGAAGCATAATCTCGTCGCCCGCATGAGCGCGCTGTCCAATGTGGTGCATGGGGTGCAATCGCGCCGTTCGGGTCCGCGCACCTGGGCGCAGTCGCTTGCGACTGCCGAGGTGCGCGAGGAAGCCATGGCCTGCCTCGACGCGGTCGGCCTCGCCGACAAGGCGCTGCAGCGCGCCGATTCCCTGTCCGGCGGCCAGTCGCAGCGTGTGGCGATCGCGCGCATGCTGATGCAGCGGCCGGAACTCGTTCTGGCCGACGAACCCGATGCCAGCCTCGATCCGCGCGCCGGCCGCGAGGTCATGGAACTGCTGTTCCGCCTGACCCGCGACAAGGGCCTGAGCCTGGTCTTCGTCTCGCATCATATAGCGCATGCGCTGCGCTTCTCGGACCGTATCGTCGGCTTGAGCCAGGGCGGCATCGCGCTCGACCGCCGCTCCCAGCATTGCAACGAGGGCGAACTCGCCGCCTTCTTCGAGGAGCCGACCGAATTGCCCGCAGATGACAAGCCGGCGTCCGTGCCGGCGGCGGCGCTGACATGAGCCTGTCCGCCTCCCCTCGCCTGTCCGCGACGGCCGACCGATTCGCCCGGCCGAGCGCGACCGCCTTCATCGGTTCGTTTCTGGCCCTGGCGCTCGTGGTCTGGTCGTTCAGCGGCTCCGAACTTTCCGCCGAGAAGCTGATCCGCGGCGTCCCCTATATGGGCAACATCCTCGGACGGATGTTCCCGCCCGACCTCTCGCGGCTGGATTCGATCCTGTGGTCGCTCGCCACGACCTTCCAGATGGCGGTTTCGGGCTGCGTGCTGGGTCTGATCCTGAGCTTCCCGCTGGCGGTGCTGGCCGCCGACGGGCTCTCGCCACATCCGGTCGTGCGGACGCTGGCGCGCGGGCTGATCGCCTTCTTCCGCACGGTGCCGGACCTGATCTGGGCGTTGTTCTTCGTGATCGCCGTCGGCCTGGGGCCGGCTGCGGGCGTGCTGGCGCTGATGATCGACACGATCGGCTATGCCGGGCGCTTCTTCGCGGAAGCGATGGAGGAGACCGACAAGGGACCGCGCGAGGCACTTTCCACCATCGGGGCGAGCAAGACCGGCCTGATCTTCTCGGCGGTCGTGCCCAACGCGATGCCCTCCTTCATCGCGACCTCGTTGTTCTGCGTGGAGAAGGCGACGCGGGCCTCGGTCGTGCTGGGGCTGGTCGGGGCCGGCGGCATCGGCGTCGAACTCAAGGTCGCCTTCGACCTGTTCGACTATGATACCGCACTGACGATCATCCTGGCGGTGTTCGCGCTGGTCGTGGCGGTCGAGCAGGTCGGCGCGACGCTGCGGCGGCGCATTCTCTAGCGCTCGCCGGTCCAGCCGACCCGGCGATAGGCATAGTAGCGCCCAGCGGGGACACCCTCCGGCAAGGCGACGGGTGCGAGTGCGTCGTGAGCCAAATCCCAGCCGCTGAGCACCAGCGCGTCAGGGGCGGCGAGCGCTGCGACGTTCTCAGGCAGCCAGGCGAACAGCACTCGGTCGCGTTCGGGCACGCCGGTCGTCACATCGACATGAACCAGCGCGGCGCTGCGGCCATGGCGCGCGGCGAAGGCCGGCAACGTCACCGCCATATCACCTTCCACCAACTGGTCGGCAGGGGGCATCGAGCGCGGATTGGGGCTGACGTTGCGTTCGAAGACGTGGATGTCACGCTCCGGCAGGATCTCGCGCAGATGATCATAGGTCCGGCCATTGCCGAGGCCGAGTTCGAGCACCAGGCCGGGATGTCCAGCGATCGCGGCCGCAGCCCAGTCGAGCATCCGTCGCTGCGCCTCCAAGCGGCGGATGAAGCTGTCGAGACGGCTCATGCGGTAGGGTCTCCGGATGCGGACTTGGCCCGCGGGCGTGTCGGCCTAGCCGACCCGGCATAGCAGCCGTGTCCTTCGGACCGATACCCCCTCCAAATGACAGGCTTGTCAGGACGATCAGCGAATGCCCTAATCCACCGTGATGATTGTCTTTCCGCTTCGGCGGGGGACCAGCGGCCACCAAGAGCCGCCTTCAATGTTCTCAGGGAGGTATCCGTTTCCATGTCCACGTCACGTTCCCTTGCCGTGCTCGCTGCGGCGGCAGGGCTTTGCGTCGTCGCAGCCAGCTCAGCCCAGGCTCAGGGTCAAGCCCAGACTTGGCCGCAAAGGCCGATCACCTTCATCGTGCCCTTCCCGGCTGGCGGCGGCACCGACGCCTTCGCCCGCCCGCTCGCAACCCAGCTCGACCAGCAGCTCGGCCAGCGCATCATCATCGAGAATCGCGGCGGTGCCGGCGGCACGGTCGGCGCCTCGGCCGCTGCCAAGATGCAGCCGGACGGCTATGGCTTCTTCGTCGGCGCGGCCCACCACGCCATCGCGCCGGCGCTCTATCCGAAGCTCGACTACAACATCCAGACCGACTTCATCCCGATCGCGGTGATCGCGCAGCCGCCGCAGGTCATCGTCGTCCATCCGAAGGTCGAGGCGAAGACGGTCGCCGAGCTGATCGCCTTCGCCAAGGCCAATCCCGACAAGCTGAACTACGCCTCGGCCGGCAACGGCACGACGCACCACCTCGCCGGCGAATTGTTCAAGCTGCAGACCAAGACCAGCCTGACGCATGTGCCCTATCGTGGCGCCGGGCCGGCGCTGCAGGACATCGTCGCGGGTCAGGTCGATGTCCTGTTCGACGGTCTCGGCTCCTCGGCGCCGCAGATCCAGAGCGGACGCTTGCGCGGTCTGGCGGTCGCGGCCGCGACGCGCTCGGAGGCGATCCCCGACGTGCCGACGGCCAAGGAAGCCGGGCTCGAAGGCTATGAGGTCGCGACCTGGTATGCGCTCTGGGCTCCCAAGGGTACGCCGCCCGAGATCGTCACGCGGATGCGCGCCGAGGTCGCCAAGGCGTTGCAGTCGCCTATGATCACCGAAGCCTGGAAGAAGAACGGCTCGCCGATCCCGACGCTGGCCGGGGATGATTTCGGCAAGTTCGTCACCTCTGAAATCGCACGCTGGGGCACGGTGGTGAAGGACGCTCAGGTCAAGCTGGAGTGAGATAAGCTGGACTGAGCGGGAGCGGTTCAGGCCGCCCTGCCCTCAGGGCTCCGTGACATCCTCATCGCCCGCGCCATCGATCACGGCGCGGGCGATCGTCATCGTGAAGCCCGCGCGCGCCATCGCGGCGAGATCCTTCTGCCGTGCGGCGGCCCGGTCGCCGCGACTCCACGGCCCTAGCCGCTTGCGCTGCGCCGTTCTGCGGGCCGCCGCCAACTCGTCCTCGGCGCTGCCGCTGCTCGCCTGCATCGCGAGGTCGCGAGCTATGCCCTTGGCCGAGAGGCTGGCTGCAACGGCGCGTGAGGACCGGCCCTTGCGCCGCAGCGTCGCCGCCCTGGCTTCCGCGAAGCGCCGGTCGTCGACCAGGCCAGAGGCGACACAGCGCGCGACGACCTCGTCCAGCATCGCCTCGAACGCGGCCGGCTCCAGGCCATGATGCCGGCAGCTCAGCACGACCTTGCGGGCCAGAACGCGGCGCAACTGCGCGGCCGGGGCGGCATAGCGTTCGAGGTAATGCATCGCTGCGCGCTGGAGATAGTCTGCCGTGATGCGGCGCGGTGCCCGGCGCTCGGGCCGGCCTGCGCCCGGTCGCCCTGCTGGCGCATCCATCAATCGGCGCCCGGCTTGGCGCGCCCGGCCTTGATCGAGGAGCGCTTGTCCTTGGAGACCAGCCGGCGCTCCTTTGAGGCCTTGGTCGGTTTGGTCGGGCGGCGCGTCTGCGGACGCACCGCCGCCTCGCGGATCATGTCCAGCAGGCGTTCGAGCGCCTCCTCGCGGTTGCGCTTCTGGCTGCGCTGGGCCTGGGCGACGATGACGATGACGCCATCCTGCGTCAGCCGGCTGCCGGCGAGCTTCATCAGCCGGATCGCGACGTCGTTCGGCAGCGAGGACGAGCGCCTCGCGTCGAAGCGCAACTGCACCGCGCTGGAGACCTTGTTGACGTTCTGGCCGCCCGGACCGGAGGCGCGCACGAAGCTTTCCTCGATCTCGCTTTCGTCGATGGCGATGGACGGCGTGACTTGAATCATGGGAGGAACCGTAGCCCACTTTACGGAGATTTTCAGCCTTGCAGCCATCTCGCGACATCGCCCGGCTGATCGAGATCATGGCGGCGCTGCGCACGCCGGGCACGGGCTGCCCCTGGGATCTCGAGCAGGATTTCGCCTCGATCGCGCCCTACACGATCGAGGAGGCCTATGAGGTCGCGGATGCGATCGCGCGCGGCGACCGGCTCGACCTCAAGGACGAACTCGGCGACCTGCTGCTCCAGGTCGTCTTCCACGCCCGGATGGCGCAGGAGGAAGGCGCCTTCGCCTTCCCCGATGTGGTCGAGGCGATCACCGCCAAGCTGATCCGGCGCCACCCGCATGTCTTCGGCGATGCGCGCGACCTGACCCCGGCGCAGGTCAAGACGCTCTGGCACCAGATCAAGGCGCAGGAGAAGACCGACAAGGCCACGGCCCGGCAGGCCGCCGGCTTGCCCGAACAGGTCGAGGAAAAGGGCGTGCTGGCTGGCGTGACGCAAGGGTTGCCCGCCCTCACCCGCGCCTGGAAGCTGCAGGCTCGGGCCTCCACCGTCGGCTTCGACTGGAACGATGCGCGCCTCGTGCTCGACAAGATCCGCGAGGAAACCGCCGAGATCGACGAGGCGCTGGCCTCGGGCGACAAGGCGGCCATCACTGAAGAGATCGGAGACCTCCTCTTCGTGGTCGCCAACCTCGCCCGTCACGTCGATGCCGATCCGGAAGGTTGCCTGCAGGCGGCCAATGCCAAATTCGAGCGCCGTTTCAAGGGGATCGAGCAGGCTCTGGAAGCGCAAGGCAAGGTCGCCGCCGATGCCAGCCTCGCCGAACTCGAAGACCTCTGGCAGGCGGTGAAGCGCGGCGAGAAGGTGAATTCCTGAACGGCCGGTGCGCTGAGCGTGACAGAACGGGCGTGATACGACAGATACGAAGACGATGACCCAGAGACGCCCCGAAACCAATCGCGCACGCCGCATCGAGCAGCTTGCGACATTGCCGCTCTTCCACAAGCTGGAGGGGCGAAAGGTCGTGCTCGCCGGCGGCAGCGAGGGCGCGCTCTGGAAGGCCGAACTTCTGGCTGCGACGGGCGCCGATCTGCACGTCTTCGCCGGTCAGGGTGCGGAGCCCTTCGAGGCTCTCGCCGCCACCCCTCCGGGCGGGCGCATCGTCGTCCATGCCCGCAACTGGCGAGCCGACGATCTGAAGGGGGCGGCACTGGCCGTCGGCGACATCGAGGACGAAGACGGGATCCGTGCCTTCGTCGCGGCCGCCAGGCAGGCCGGCGTGCCGGTCAATATCGTCGACAAGCCGGATTTCTGCGATTTCTCCTTTGGAACGCTGGTCAATCGCTCGCCGCTGATCGTCGCGATCTCGACCGACGGCGCGGCCCCCGTCTTCGGGCAGGCGATCCGCGCCAGGGTCGAGACGCTGCTGCCGGCCGGCCTCAAGGCCTGGGCCCAGGCCGCGAAGGACTGGCGGCCGGCCGTACAGGCCCGCGAACTGCCCTTCGCGCTGCGCCGCGCCTTCTGGGAGCTTTTCACCAGCAAGGCGATGACTGATTCCGAGCGGGCGCCGGACGAAAGCGACAGGGTGGCCCTGTTTGCGGCGCTCGACCTGATCGAGGGCAGCCAGGACGGCACTGGCCGGGTCAGCCTCGTCGGCGCGGGGCCCGGCGATCCGGATCTGCTGACCTTGAAGGCGATCCGCGCTCTCCAGAGCGCCGATATCATCCTCTATGACGACCTCGTCTCGCCGGCTGTGCTGGAACTCGCGCGCCGCGAGGCCAAGCGCATGATGGTCGGCAAGACGGGTTACGGCCCCTCGGTCAAGCAGAGCGACATCAACGCGCTGATCGTGTCGCTGGCGAGCCAGGGCAAGCATGTCGTGCGGCTGAAAGGCGGCGATCCCGGCATCTTCGGGCGCGCCGGCGAGGAGATCGCAGCCTGCAAGGCGGCCGGTCTGCCCGTGACGATCGTGCCGGGGATCTCGGCGGCGCAAGGAGCGGCGGCGTCGCTGGGCCTGTCGCTGACCCATCGCGACCATGCTCGCCGGCTGCAATTCGTCACTGGCCATGCCCGCAGCGGCGACCTGCCCGAGGATCTCGACTGGCGGGCCATGACCGATCCCCATGCCACGACCGTGATCTACATGGCACGGGCGACTCTGTCGCGCTTCCGCGACCGGGCGATCGCGGCAGGGCTCGATCCGGCGACGCCGGCCATAGCCGTGCAATCGGCGACTCTGCCCGACGAGGCGCGCATCGCGGCCACCATCGCGACGCTGCCGGAACGGCTGAAAGAACTGCCCAAGGGCGGCCCGGTGCTCGTCATAGTCGGGCGTGCGCTCGGCGAGGCGCTGGCCGGCGCGGCCTCCGTGGTGGACCGCCGCCGCGCCTGACAGCGCGCCCATCGCCGGCCCGGCTCGCCTCATCGCGCTCAAGCGACTATCCATAGGTGAATCGCAAGGCAGGAGACGGACCGTGAAAGCACGTGCAAGATGGGTTGAGGGCATGGCCTTCATGGGCGAAGCCGGCAGCGGCCATGCCGTCATCATGGATGGTGCGCCTGATTATGGCGGGCGCAATATCGGCATCCGGCCGATGGAGATGCTGCTGATCGGTCTTGCCGGTTGCACCGGCTTCGACGTCGTGCAGATCTTGAAGAAGGGCCGCGAGCCGGTGACGGGCTGCGAGGTCGAGGTGGAGGCGGAGCGCGCCACGGAAGACCCCAAGGTCTTCACGAAGATCCATCTCGGCTATCGTATCAGCGGCCCCGGCCTCGCTCCGGCCAAGGTCGAACGTGCCGTCACATTGTCGAAGGAAAAGTACTGTTCGGCTTCGATCATGCTCGGAGCCACCGCCGAGTTCACCTACGCGATCGACATCGTCGACAACTTGAAGAAGGAAGCGGCCGAATGAGCGATATCGCCTTCTCCGGACTGATCACCCCCGAGGCGCTCCAGGCGCGGCTCGGCGACGGCCACCTCGTCGTGGTCGACATTCGCTCCAGCGTCGATGGCGGCGGCAAGGCGGCCTTCGAGGTCGGCCATGTGCCCGGCGCCGTCCATTCCGATTATGTCGCCGACGGGTGGCGCGCCAAGGTCGGCAATGCGCCGGGGCTTCTGCCCCCGCTCGATCATCTCGCCGCTCTCGTGGGCCGGCTCGGCATCAAACCGCATGATGACGTGGTGATCGTACCCGCCGGCGTCAGCGCCACGGATTTCGCCGCGGCCGCGCGCGTCTACTGGACGCTGAAGCTGATCGGCCATGGCCAGCAGGCCATCCTCGACGGCGGCTTCAAGGCCTGGACGACCGATGGCGCACGCCCGGTCGAGACCGGGCCCTCCTCTCCCGGACCGGCCGCCCCCTACCCGGTCGTGATGCAGCAGCGGCTGCGCAGCACGAGCGATGCCACGCTCGTCGCCTCCCGCAGCAAGCTCGCGACGCTGGTCGATGCGCGCTCTACCAGCTATTTCGAGGGCCGCGAGAAGGCGCCCGAGGCGGCCCGCGCCGGGCATATTCCCGGCGCGGTCTCGCGCGATTATGCCGAGGCCTTCGACCCGGCGACGGGCCGGCTGAAGCCGCCAGGCGCGTTGTCGGCCCTGTTCGACGCGGTGCCGCGGGGCCCAGCGATCTCCTACTGCAACACCGGCCATACGGCGGCGTTGAACTGGTTCGTGATGTCGGAGTTGTTCGGCCGGGACGAGGTCGCGCTCTATGACGGCTCGATGACCGACTGGACCCAGGATCCGGAACGGCCGGTGGCGACGGCCGCCGCCTGAACGGCCGACGGATCGGCTAGCCGGTTGGTCTTCCGCGTCGGGATTTGCCAAACAGGCTGAAACCGTTCAAAGGAGGCGGCGCGCGAGCCATGCCGCGCGGCCCCCTTTCGAAAATTGTCGAGCAGCCAGCCGATGAATGCCGTCGCGCCGAAGATTTCCTTTGTTTCGCTCGGATGCCCGAAGGCGCTTGTCGATTCCGAGCGCATCATCACCTCGCTGCGCTCCGAAGGCTATGAGCTGAGCAAGAGCCATGCGGGCTCCGACCTCGTCATCGTCAACACCTGCGGCTTCCTCGACAGCGCCAAGGCGGAATCGCTTGAGGCGATCGGCGCGGCGATGGCGCAGAACGGCAAGGTCATCGTCACCGGCTGCATGGGCGCCGAGCCCGAGCAGATCCGCGATGCCTTCCCGAACGTGCTCGCGATCACCGGGCCGCAGGCCTATGAGAGCGTCGTCTCGGCCGTCCACGCTGCCGTACCGCCGCGGCACGACCCCTTCGTCGATCTGGTGCCGGACCAGGGCATCAAGCTGACGCCGCGCCACTACGCTTACTTGAAGATCTCGGAGGGCTGCAACAACCGCTGCAGCTTCTGCATCATCCCGAAGCTGCGCGGAGATCTGGTCTCGCGGCCGATCGGCGAGGTGCTGCGCGAGGCCGAGAAGCTGGTGAAGGCCGGCGTCAAGGAACTGCTGGTGATCTCGCAGGACACCAGCGCCTACGGCCTCGACATCAAGTACAAGCCCTCGATCTGGCAGGATCGCGAGGTCCGCACCCGCTTCTTCGAGCTCGCCCGCGAACTCGGCCAGATGGGAATCTGGGTGCGGATGCACTATGTCTACCCCTACCCGCATGTCGACGAGGTCATCCCGCTGATGCAGGAAGGGCTGATCCTGCCCTATCTCGACATCCCCTTCCAGCACGCTTCTCCCAATGTTCTCAAGGCGATGAAGCGCCCGGCTCATCAGGACAAGACGCTCGACCGTCTCAGGAAATGGCGCGATATCTGCCCCGATCTCGCCATCCGCTCGACCTTCATCGTCGGCTTCCCGGGCGAGACCGAAGAGGACGTGCAGTTCCTTCTGGACTGGCTGAAGGAAGCCAAGCTGGAGCGCGTCGGTGCCTTCAAATACGAGCCGGTCAAGGGCGCGCCCGCCAACGACCTCGGCCTTCCCCTCGTCCCCGAGGAGGAGAAGGAGGCACGCTGGCATCGCTTCATGAAGGCGCAGGCCGAAATCAGCACGCGCATCGTCAGGAACCGGGTCGGCAAACGGATCCAGGTCATCATCGACGAGGCGGGCCCGACCGTGGCCAAGGGCCGCTCGAAATGGGATGCCCCCGAGATCGATGGCAATGTCTATGTGGCGAGCCGCAGGCCACTGCGCCCAGGCGACATCGTCAGCGTGAAGATCGAGCGTGCCGACGCCTATGACCTGCATGGCGTCGCGGTCTAGGCACTGCACCGAGCCGGCCTTGTGGCCCGGAACGCTCTGGTGCCGGCTGCGGGACAAGACATGAAAACCTGGCTCGTCGGGTTAACCTGCGCGATTGTCGCCCTGGTGGTGCTGCTCGCTATTCTCGCCTTCAGCGGTTTCGCGGATATCCCATGCCAGGATGGACGCTGGGACGAGACCCGGCGCAGCTGCGTGCCGACATAAGCGGACACGCTGTGCTGCAACAGGGCTTGCAAGACGGATCGATCAAAGGCTCTGGCAGATCCGCCTGATGGCCTTGCCGTTGCGGTCGCGTGCAACCGTGCCGTCGCTGCCGCAGCCATTCTGGGCCCAGCTTTCCGCCTGTGCCGTCCGGGCGCTCTTCGGCGGCGTGTCGCAAACCCCCGCCGGGCACTCGGTCAGGGCGCGACGCGGCTCGGCCATCCGCGACAGCCGGGCCTTCCCCTCATCGGCCGCGACAACGGCCAGCGGCGGAACGTCGTTGCGGCTCTTGCCGCCGCTCTGCTGCGCCAACGCGACGGTGACGATGGTCAGGGATGTCAGGAAGAGGCCGATGATGCGGAGCGAGCGAGACATGGAAGGGGGTCCGAATGAGCATCAGCGATCGCTGACAGCCATTCGTCGCGGCAGCGCAGCATCCGGTTCATTCAGACCCCAGGGATTTCATCGGCTGGGTGATCGGCGCGAAAGCACCCTTCCGATCCAGCCACCAGCCGAAGCACGGTGCCGGCACGGACATCGCGCAGCCGTCGCGGCCGGCCCTCCAACCCGCCGCGCTCACGACCTTCCTCGCCTTGCGCTCATGACGCTTGCCAAAACGGCCGATGACCGGCAATGACTGCGGCACCGGAAGGGTGGCCGAGTGGTTTAAGGCAGCGGTCTTGAAAACCGCCGTGGGTGCAAGCCCACCGTGGGTTCGAATCCCACCCCTTCCGCCACTAACCTCCGGTGGTATGATAACAAAATCAGTTGACGGGAAAAGGCTGGGTCTACAACTTTCAGGCGACAGAGGTTTCCGACCTGCAACATGGGCGCAACAACGAATCTGTTGCAGGCGCTCCCGCCAAGCGAATCAAGGCCCGGCCGGTGTGAAAAGGTGCCCGCCATCGTCTTCTTCCGCTCTATTCGCGTCGGAAATCGTAGCTCGTAAGGCCGCCTTGGCCTCGGCCTCCGCGGCGGCTTTGTCTGCCTTCGCTTCGGCCCGCCATGCCGCCACCACCTCGGCATCGGGGATCCCGGGACGGGCGGCGAGCGCGAGCCGCCATGACGCGCCACCGTCCACCAGCCCAGCCGCCCAAGCCAGTGTATCGGAGTCATCGCCGATCCGCGCGAGCAATGCCGCTCGCGCGGCCTCGTGCGCGGCCGGTCGGCGTAGATCGCGCAGGACGCGGCTCATGCTCGGCGCCGCCCGGTATCGACCATGCAGCAGCTTCCCGTTCGGCGCTCCGGGACGAAGTGGACCGGGCACCCCGAGTTCCTGCGGCGTCGGCACATACGTGGCCGGCTCCGAGTTCCGGGCGGGGCGGCCTCGAAACGGCGCCAACGCCAGATTCGACATCAGGCTGGCCAGCCACACCACCCCAAACATCACCTCCCCGCGCAGCGGAGAGAGGGGCCGAGTGCTGGTGCGAACCCGCTCCCGGGCGTGACGGGCGCGAGTGAATGCGATTTCGGCGCACGACCGTTCCTTCATCGTCCTACCCTCCTTCCCATGCCGACTTCCGAAACGGCGGGCCGCAGCGCTGAGAGTTCCCGCCGCGCTTGGTCGCGTTCCCGAGCCGTTTCCTGCACGGACTGGGCTGCCGCTCTCTCGCGCCGCTCGGCTTCGCGACGTCGCTCCGTTTCCTCGAGTACCCGCCGGGCGGCATCATCAGCCCGCACTCGCTCACGCTCCACGGCTTGCGACGCTGCCCGGCGCGCAGCTTCCACGATCGAAGACCGACGCAAGCCGTCGATGAACGACCGGATGCGGCTACCCCACGAAGAAATTCGAGATGCCCGGCTTTCCGCCTCGGCGACGATCCGCTCCGCCTGTTGGCCGGCCCGATCCAGGATCGCCGATGCCTTCCGTTCCTTGGTTTCGGCGGTGGCCTGGAGATACTTCGCGGACGCCGCTTGCAGCTCGGCTGCGGCCGCTTTCTCCCGCGCCGTCGCGATCGTCGCGGCAGCCTCGTCATGGAGCGCCTTCGCGTTGGCCGCCTGCCGGTCGGCTAAGGATGCCTTTTCCTGCGCCGCCGAAACGACCGCGGCCGCCGCCGACTTCGTCTTCGTGACATACTCGCGGCTCTTCCGATCGATGAGCGAGGCCCGATCGAGAGCTAGTTTCGTTGAACGGGCGGCGGCGGCTTCGGTCTGCCACTGCTCCCGGCTCAGACGGCGGCGGCCGGGTCCTAGACGAGCGAGCCCGGAACGGACGCCCACCTGGTTATGATAGGAATCCTGCCACTGCCTCATCGCGGACTTGTACGCGGCGTCGCCGCGCCGGTTTAGGGCTTTCGCATTTTCGTCACCCTGCGGCCCGGCCACGGTGACGAGGCGCTTGGCTTCGTTCCCCGGATGCAGACGGGCGGCGCGGAGATCGTCAGGAAGAATGTAGGCATGCAGGTGCGGGTGGCTCTCGTCGACATGCCGCACGACCGACAGGAGACCCGGTCCATACTGCTTTTGAAGCCACGCGACCGTGAGCCCCTCCCAGGCGGTCACGTCAGCCGCGACCGCTGAGTCGGTCCGCACCTGATCCATCTTCGCTGGATGCGATGCCACCACTGTCAGAAGCGTTTTCTGGTCTTTCCGGAGAGCGCGCGTCCGGCCGTTCGCGAGAGTCACCCGCGCGACGTCGCATTCCTGGTCATGTTGGCGGCCGACCTCATCGAGACTGACGCCGAACACGATTTCCGGCGGCAAGGGTCGCGGAACGTGTGGGCTGGCGCCAGGCTCGCGGGCGGCTTCGGAGAGCACCCAGCCGACCGATCGGCCTTTCGAATCCGATTTCCGGCTGTAGGTTTCGAGGTGCACGAATTGATAAGCCACGGGTCCGCCTCCGGCCTATCATTGCGGCCCAGGATCGAGAGCACGCCCCGCATTCAGCGCGTCTTCTACGTATGTCAGCACCGCGGGCTCTGCGCGTTCGAGCGTGCAGTCGATCGACAGGCGAGTGAGCCCGCAGAAACGAACACCGCGCCGTGCTCGATAGAGGAGCACTATGAACCACACGCGCTCCGGAACACCGGAGCGCGTGAACGCGATGCCCGCGGCGATGGCAGACACGTCGCCTTCGATCATCTTGAAGTGCAGAGAATCCCCGAACCGGGCCGCATCACCTCCCGGAATCCTGATGTTGACGTCGCCTTCGTCGCACATGTCAAAGTCTCCCAGCACCTACGAGGGAGAGCGTGAGCCCGGAACGCCGCCGGCGGAACTCGTAGTGACCGACTAAAACTGTTCCGGGCGGGCTTTGCCCGTCCTCAAAGTCGTCGGCGCTCCGCGGGTCCTGCCGGAAGCCTCTCCGAGGGCGCTCCCGCAGGGGATCCCGAAACGAAACGAGGCGTCCCGAAGGCCGCCTCGTTTCGTCCATCTGATGCTGCCAGCCATCGCTCACATTGTGGAGTTCGCCATCGCGGCAATCGCCAATTCCGCCTTTCGCAAGGCCGCGATCAGCGACCCACCGACGTCAATGTCGTTCTCGTGCTGCCAGCCGCGGCGGCGCGTTCGCGATACCGAGCCGGTCCAACGCCCGGATGCCTCCTGCCGCAGGCTGGCATGGGCGCAGACGCCGTCCGCGAGCACAGTCAACCACCAGCCGCCATCCGAGCTTCGATGCCATTGAGGTTCGCCGACGAGCCCCGGCATGGCGGCCAGTGCGTCCGGCTCTTGCGCGCTTCCTGATCCCGGGAAGCGGATAACGTTGGGCGACTGCATCTCGATCTCCCTGTTCACGGCATCGCGCCGCCGCGACTCTCCTGGAGAGATCCCGGAACGATGGGAGCCCCCGACTTTGAGCCAAGGTTAACGCCCTGTCGCGATGACCTCGCGGACCTCGGCTTGGCGGCGTTCCAAGGCAGCCTGCATCGCGCGTTCCCGAAGCGAGCCCGTCGCTATGGCGGGGGCCGGTGGCGCTCGGTCGGGCGAAGCGGCCGAAAGGGCGTCGTCGATGACCTCGACGACGCGGGCGCCCGGGAACGCGGCCAGGATCGGAGCCACGGCAGCCTTACGCCGCGCCACAGTTCGGGCCTCAGCCGCGAGTTCGCCCACGGATGCCACCCACGGGTGGCGTTCAGTCGGGATCAGCCGTTCCAGCTTGTCCCGGATCAGCGTCGAAAGCTCCATCGGATGGCCTCCGTGGAGATATCGAGGAACGAGTTCTTGCCGGATGCCGACCTGGCGAAGGATTCGCTGGCGTCGGTTCTCAGGCAGGGTCAGGAAGTCGATGGCGGCGGCTGGGGGAATTGTCGTGCAGGTGTCGAGCCTAGAGGCGGCGGCCTCCATGTGCTCGTCGGCAACGCCCTTCTCGGCCAACATCGCGACGAACATCGCCCGGCGTTCTTCCAGGATTCCGAGATTCCGACGCCCAGCCTCCGTTTTTGGATTCGGGGTGTAATGCCGCACGCCGACGAAGGACTCGGCCAGGAGCGATGCACGCGCCTGTGGCAGCGTCTGGAAAAGGATTTGGTTCTCTACGATCGCCGTGAACGTCTCGCCGTCCTTCGCCTTCCGATCTGACACGGCCTCCGCGCGCTGCTCCCGTTCGACGGCATCCCTCTCGACCTGCTCCCGGGTGCGCATCTGGACGCGGCACCAGGCCTTCGCCTGCCGGTCGAAGCGAACCTTGTGCCGGTCCTCCCGAAGCTTGGCGCAGAACGCGCCGAAGGTGCCGGTCGTGCGGACGAGCTGTTTTCGGTGCAGGGCCTCGGCCAGGAACCGGGTTTCCTCCGAGGTGAGTTGCATCACTTCGGATGGCTTGCAGACGTACTTGATCACTTCCTCGGGCTTCGCCAGCGTGCCGGTGTCCTCGATCTGACTAACCCCGAAATGCTTGCGCATCCAACCTAGGAATTCGGTCCAACCTTCCGAACCGAGAACCCGCTGCGGCCAGTAGACGATGTTCGCATGCAGGTTGCATGAGACCCCGCCATCAGCCTCCCGTTCGAACGTGACTTCGAGCGCGACAAGCTGAACGTCGACCTGCCAGCGATCGGAAGGGGCACGCTCGACGAACCTCCCGAGCCGGGCGTTGAACCACCGCAGCCGCTTCGGGAGATCGTCCAGGGAGCAACGCACGCCCGAGGAAATCACGCAGTATCGGCAGTACCGGGCCGCAGCGGGAGTCTCCGCCAGCCACAATTGAAAGGCTCCCAACATGTTCGCCCGATTCCGCTTCGCCGTGGCCGGCAACACGTTGGAGTTCCGCCAGCCGCCATCCCTAAGGATGGAGCCGGTTACGAGTCCGATAGAGACGACATCTCCCGCGTCGCCGCGCCGAGGGCCCCAGCCCGCGGCTTCGAGCTTGGCGGCGATCATGCGGGTCTGGTGTTCGATCTCCCCGTTCGCCAAGCGCCCCTCGACGAACGTCGTCGGATGGACCATCGCGCCCGCGTTCCCGCGGAGGACTTCGTGATGGGTTTTGACGCCGCCGGAAACGAGGCGGCGGGCGGTCGCGTCAACAAATTTTGCTTCGGAGGGTAGACGGGGGCGTCGGCTCGGAATGGGATATCCGAGCCGGGGGCTCACCCGCCGTAACGGCGGGGACGGTTGACCTGTGCGTTGCCGGTGCTGAACATGACCTTACCCAAGCACGGCGCCGCGAGGATCCCCCGATCCGATGACCGGCGCCGTCATTATGCTCAGCGCCGGCGACGCATAGGTCAAACGCCGACAGACATGGTCGATCGGGAGGACGGCAGATATCCAGTCAACGGGCGACGGGACTTGAGGGAAGCAGCTTAGGTCCGTTCCGGATGAATAAGTTCGATTCCGTCGAAATACTTCGTGAAATCGCGCTCATTCAGGGTTACCAGGGGCCGCCTAGTTGTTTCCGCGGCCGCTCCAATCAGGAAGTCGGGGAAGAGTGAGTTCCTCGGCCCGCCGTTGACCTCCTTGTATTTCTTGTAGGCGCGGCTCGCACGGAACAGTGAAATCTCCTCATCCGACAGCACCTCGATTCCCAGTGCGCGAAGGCTTTCCTGCACCTCTTCTAGGCTGGCAAGCGAGTAGGAGTATTCTGCGAATACTACTGGATTGATCACGATAGGACCGCGACCCCGCCCTGCTTCAAACTCGGCCAGCGACCAAGCATGGTGGTCCTCGGTATCCTTCGTCAGCGCGATCAAGGCGCTGGTGTCGAAGAACGTCGTCATGCTCCCCTCGTCAACTTGAGCAGTTCCTCGGCCGACATCGTCGGCTGGATCCCCTGTGCCTTGAGCCTGTCTAACGCCGCCCGCGCGCTTTCACGAATGAAGTCGTCCGCATCGAACTCATCCATGGCCATCGAACTCAATAGTTCAAAACCCGCCTCGACGGCCAGCATGGCGCACGTCGGCGGGATGCTCTTGAGCATCCGTATGTTGGTAGGGTGAATGGCGCCAATGGGGTCAGGGTCGTTCGGACCCGCCCAGTCCCGGAGATCTTGCGCCAGCAATTCCGTTCGCGCCGCCACGGCTTCCGGAGAGAACCTCTCGCGACCGCCGCAGGCCGAATACAGCCGGACAAGATGCTTGGCTGCCAGGTCCTTCTCGATGCTTCGCTTGCCTGAGACGGCTGCGAAGTTCGACCGGTTCAGAATGCTCAGGTATTCCGACGGCGACGTCGCCTGCCCGCTGAGCGACCGATCCTCGATCAGCCGATCAAGAGCCAGGAACAGTGCGTCGACCCACCATCTATCGACGCGGTCCGATTTAAGGTCCGAGATCCGGCCGATCTTGTAGAGATGCGCGAGATTGGTTGCGACCTTGCGCTCCCCCTCGGCCTTCCATCTTGGATCCTTGGCAAGGAAGCGCTCGATGTCGTCCGCCGAGACTGAGGCAGTGTTCCAGCCATAGGAGCCAGCGATCCGCTCCCGGACGTAGCCCGTCGCCCAACGCGCCGGGTATCTCTGATAGGCTTCCGCACGCTTGAAGGCGCCGACATAGGAGAAGTTGAACGCGAAAAGGGCGAGCTTGTCGAAGCGCGGACCGTGGTTGCCTGTGATCGCCTGGAAGACGAGCTCATCGACAATCAGATGGTCTTCACCGCCCTTCGGTCGATTGAAGAGAAAGAAGTTAATCGGAATGTAGTCGGGACGCCTCAGGTCCTTCAATCGCTCGCGAAATGCCTTTCTCGGCACGTCTTCCAGTTTGAGATCGAATCCAATTCGAATGCTCTCATAGAGCTGAGCGAAGCCTTTTTCGGTTCCCCACGAAAAGTTCTTCGTGAAGCTTCCCGGGCGCCATTCTTCCGCTTGATCTGCCATCGCTTCTCGATCATCCGGCCCGGATTGCCGGACGCGTGATCATCGCCGTCCTAGCTTAAGGTTTCAAGAATGGTCAATGGATCCGGGAGCTGCGCTCCGCTACCGTCTTGGCATGCTCGATTCCCTTCGCGACCGCGGCTTCCAAGTCGAATTCCACAGCCACGCGCGGTCCATCCTCGCCGGTGAGTTCCCGCAGGCTGTGCAGGAACTGGAAGAGGTCCTGCTCGGCGCAACCATCCCGATCGAGGAGATCATCGGGTCGGGCGGCGGCGAAACAAAGGGCACGCAGCGCCTTCGCCGCGGCCTCAAGGCCAAGGGATGGGATACGGTCACATTCACCGTCGAGAAAGTCATCAACGGGGTCGCTCGCGAGGCCATCAGCCACAAGATGGATCACGTGCGCGCCTTCGCCGGCGACGAGGGCCGAAGCTACACGATCGCGATGGAGATCGAGTGGAACAACAAGGATCCGTTCTACGATCGCGACCTGGAGAACTTCAAACGGCTGCATGCGGACGGTGCCATCTCGATCGGCATCATCGTGACGCGTGGGCGGTCGCTGCACGAGAACATGAGAGCTCTGGTTCACCGCTTCTGCGAGGAGCGCGGCATCGACAACTTCGACGATCTGGAGCGCTGGGGATACGTGCCGACGCCAAAGCAGAAGGAGCACATCCGCAAGCGGATGGAGCGCCTAGTCGATCCCGTTCCCTTTCGCGATGCATGGGTCACCAAGTTCGTCGGTGACAAATTCGGCGAGGCCACGACGCACTGGCGGAAACTTGAGGAGCGCGTGCACCGCGGGGTCGGGAATCCGTGCCCCCTCGTGCTGATCGGCATCCCTGACGCAGTCGTTACCTTCGACGAGCCGAAGGAGATCGTCGAGGCGCTTATCGAAGAAGGCGAGGAGCCGGAAGCCGAGGCCTGATCACTCGGCGGCAAGCGCCCTCGTGGTCTTCGAGTTATGGGAATAGGTGTCCCAGGTCGGCTCGTAGGTCTCTTCAGCCTGGTTTCCCCAGGTTGACCAGCCCTTGCGGACACCGCGTCCGAACATTTCGAGATAAGGGCCCGGCGAGCAGCTTTCGATGAGCGGGTATTGCTCGTCGGGCTTCCTAGAGTGCTCGCGCTTACGAGTACCGATGTAATTGACCTGGGTGCGGCCGGGGTCCAGCGTCCGGGCGTTCTTTCCGCGGACGCCGAACAGGATGATTTCCGTCACGTTTCGGAAATAGAAGCCAACACCGCGGCCATCCGAGCCGCCGTCCTTCCGGAGCTTGTGCCAGATGATGTTGGACTTGTAGTTGAAGCCCCACGCCTTCATGACCTCCAGCCCCTCCGGAAGGAGGGCGTTCGGCACCCATAGATAGAGGTGCGCGGTGGCGGCGGCAGCATCGGCTACTGGCAAGGCCTTGATCGCAGCCAGGTCCATTGTGCCGTAGCGATTGAGGCGTTTGTGCTCGGGCGCCATCTTGCCCGTGCGGTTGACGAACTGCCACGGAGGATCCGCCATGATGGTGGCAAAGCGCTTACGGCCGACGAATTTCTTGAAGTCGGCGTTCGCGTCGACAGGCTGATCTGGGCGCGCAAGCATGGGTCATCTTTCGGAAGCTATGAGAAAGACCATGCCTCGATTCTGGATCTGTTCACAGCCGCCATCGTGCAACAGAGCTGCCTAAATTTCGGCAGCAGTGCGAGCGGCGAGCCGAAGTCGAAGATGGGTCGCAAGCCGACACCCAACCGTTCCGGCGGAGGGTAGACCTCGCCCCACCCTTCGACGATTCTCCGCGGGGCCGGTCGGGACACGGGTCCCGCCCTGGTCCGTGCCGGTCCACCCCGCTCCCGAATAGCCGAAGGGGCCCGAGGGGCGAGGTGACGTCTCCCCCATGGTCATAGGGCCCGGATGGGCCTGTCGTCAGCCGCCGTCCCCCTCCCCGGGAGGGGGCCCGCGGCTGACGCCACCAAGAGGCTAGGACCATGGGTCCCATACGAGACGTCAACCCTCCGCCTGCGGTCGCATCGACTGGCCGTCGAATCAAGATCCCGGAACGCTGACGCCTACCAGCGTAGCCGGCGCCTGATCAGTGGACGGGGTCGGCTCCCCGAACAGAGCTCGACGTCGCTCCTCTCGGGTCGGATTCAAGTACCGCAACAACATGGCCGGGGTCTTGTGCCCTGATTGGAGCATCATCGTCTTCAAATCGACACCACGTGCCGCCATCCTGGATAGAGCCTCGTGGCGAAGGTCGTGAATGCGGAAGCCCTTCACCTTCGCAGCCTTGCGAGCCAACTTCCAACGATGGTCCACTGTGCCCTGCCCCGGAAAGAGAAGTTCCGCGGCATCGAGTCCTTCGGCATGAATGCTCAGATCGTTCCACGCTTGGTCGGACAGCAGAACCTCCCGGGAGGAGCCATTCTTCGTGTCCATGAGCATCAGGCTGCGATCTCCTCCGCGAACGGCCGCCACCGTCAACCCGAGGGCTTCACCAAGGCGCATGCCGGTGTCCAAGAGAACTCGCCACAACGCGAGCATGTCTTCACCATCGCCTCCGGCCAGCAGCGCCTTTTCGAGGCGCCCCTGTTCGCCATCAAGCAGACGACGATCACGCCCTGGCCTCCCCTTCGGAAGAACACCTCGACGCTGAGAGATCAAATCTCGAACAGGATTCACAAGGTCCTAAGACCAGTCCGACCGGGCGTAGCCGAAAACGGCTGAAAGGGTATGCAGTTCGTTCCGGATGGTCTGAGGAGCCTTCCCGGCCGCCAGACGTTCATCGCGATAGGCGGAGATGTCAGAGCGGTTGACGTTGCGCATCGGCCTAGAAGCCAGGTCATGTCGCATCCAACGATCCAGCATGGTCTCCTCTTTCGAGGCGCCCTTTTTGCCGGGGGTCACCTGGGACTTGTATCGATCGAGTGTGTCCCGGAGCGGACGATCCTCCCAGCGCCCGGACGATTTGCGTTCCTCCAATCGCGGGTCCGTCCACGTGCCCAACCGCATCGAAGACTCGGTTGAATCGGCCCAAAGAGAAGCCTCCGCTTTGGTGCGGAACGTGGCCGCAATCGACCTCGCGGCGACCGGTCCTTGGAAGGAATCTGGAACCCGAGCCGTGGCCGTCCAACGTCCGCCCCGCTTCACCAAACTGGCCATTTACCGCCCCATGTGCAACATTAGCGCAACATGAGGCTACAACACTCAAAAAAGCCCTGTAAATTCAGTTAAAAACAGAGGTCTTGAAAACCGCCGTGGGTGCAAGCCCACCGTGGGTTCGAATCCCACCCCTTCCGCCAGCACACCGCTACACCGGACTGCTGCACCGTGTGCGGAGACCAAATGCCCGTCGCAACTATCGTGCTCGTCCCGAGGCTACCGCGTAAACCCGCTCAAACTCCTGGGCACAGCGGGCCCACGAACGCCGCTCGGCTAATTCACGGGCGGCCCGACCGAGGCGTGTGCGCAGATGAGGATCATCCAGGACGTCGCTTATCGCGGAGGCGATGCTGCCCGCCTGATCTTCAACAAAGGCGTGAACGCCTCTCTCGATCTCGATTCCCGCAGTTGCCAGAGGAGTAGCCACAATTGGCGCGCCACATGCCATCGCCTCCAGCAATTTGTTCTTGATCCCTGACCCGACACGCATCGGACAGACGTAGACTGCAGCCTGTTGGATCACCGGAACCACACTATCGAGTTCACCTGTAACGCAGACATTTGGGGCATTGAGTTCGCGCACGGCTGCGTTCGGATTTCTGCCCGCCAGAACAACGCGGGCAGTCGGATGCCGTTGCTGAACGATCGGCAATATGTCCCGGACCAGGAACTGGACCGCATCGACATTGGGCCCGTAGTCCATCGCACCGTGGAAAACGATCGCCGATCCCGGCGTGTCATTTGTTGCCGGGCTGAACTTGATCGTGTCGATCCCATTCGGGATAACGGTTGGCCGCAGTGCGACATTGAGCGCGCGTAGCACATCGGCGTCGCGCTGGGTGACAACGATGAGTTCGTCGCTGCGAGCGTAGACCTCGGCCTCGAAGCGTCTGAACCGAGCTGCTTCACGCCGTGCGATCCAGCGGGCTGCCGAATTGTTCGCAGCGCCGATCCGAGCTGCTGCGTTCAAGTCGTCGGCGTCCAGCGGCGCAGCAACAGTCGCAACTCCATCGATAGGCGCGAGCGCCGCCACAGCACCTGATTGGAGATGGACCACATCCGGCTTGAATGATGCGACCGCTTGCAAGACCGCATCTCGTAGAGATGATCGGAGAATGGCATCCACGACCTTTGATCGACCGGTCAGAAAGGTCCGCAGTTCAGTCAAGGTGCGTGAAACAAACGGTTGTTCGTAGGTTAGGTCGTATTCGATATGATCGGAGCAAATCTTTGCCAACTCCCGACTGTCGATGCTCGATTTGGTCGGCCGCGGACTAATCAGCAGAATGTCATGGCGACGACTGAGTTCGGCAAGCACCGCATATAGATGCAACTGCATGCCGTCATGGGGAGGAACCGGGTGGAAATTTGTTGCTACGAGGATGCGCATTCGCTTCTCGCTGCCAAAGAGATTGTCTCCGACATCATCCTAAGCGGACCAGTGTCTAGCGTCCAAACTCAATCATCGTCTTCGATCCGTCCCCGCTGAGAACTCCGATTTGATTGTTGATGGCTGGTGGGCCTCGGCGCAGGGCGGGCGGCGTAGCTGGTCTGCCGGCGTCGCTGCAGAGGCGATCCAATGAGATGCGGACACCCTTCTGCCATTCCGCCTTGAAGTGGCTGCTCTTGCTCTAAGCCTATGGCGTCGCAGGGACGCAGCTTGAAACTGCTACACCGGACGAACGGAGAGCGCGCCCGCTTCGGGTGCGTGACGCCCATTTAATCTGTCGGTAATCGGCACAATGTGCTCGCCGGTATACGGCTCGATCACTCGTCTTCGCTTTCGGAATGGGCCTGGCAAACATGGCACTCGATGGCTGAGCCGAGCGCAGGCGCAGGCCTGCGGAGAGGGAGCGCCTCCGTTGGGAGGCGGATGGCGCTCCCTCTCCATTTGTCCAGTCGATCCCCTTCCCCGTTCACATTGGACCCGGCCAACGGTCAGAACGGGTCTCGATCATCGGCGGCGAGCGCAGGCACCGTCGCAACCCTCGCCGCGTCAGCGAGAGGCCGGAATCATTCCCACTCGATCGTGCCGGGCGGCTTGCTGGTCACGTCGTAGACGACGCGGTTGATGCCCTTGACCTCGTTGATGATGCGCGTCGCGGTGCGGCCAAGGAATGCCATGTCATAGGGGTAGAAATCCGCTGTCATGCCGTCGACCGAGGTCACGGCGCGCAGGGCGCAGACATGGTCATAGGTGCGGTGATCGCCCATCACGCCGACGGTACGAACCGGCAGCAGCACCGCAAAGGCCTGCCAGATCACGTCGTAGAGCCCGGCCTTGCGGATCTCGTCGAGATAGATCGCATCCGCCTTGCGCAGGATGTCGAGCTTCTCCTTGGTGATCTCGCCGGGGCAGCGGATGGCCAGCCCCGGTCCCGGGAAGGGATGGCGTCCGACGAAGGCTTCCGGCAGGCCGAGTTCGCGGCCGAGCACGCGGACCTCGTCCTTGAACAGCTCGCGCAGCGGCTCGACGAGCTGCATCTTCATGCGCTCGGGCAGGCCACCGACATTGTGGTGCGACTTGATCGTGACCGAAGGACCGCCTGAGAACGAAACGCTCTCGATCACGTCGGGATAAAGCGTGCCCTGTGCCAGGAAATCGGCGCCGCCGATCTTGGCGGCCTCGGCATCGAAGACCTCGATGAAGAGCCGGCCGATGGTCTTGCGCTTGGCTTCCGGGTCGGAGCCGCATTTCGCGAGCTCGGACAGGAAAAGCTCTTCCGCCTCAACATGAACAAGCGGGATGTTGTAGTGATCGCGGAACAGGCGCACGACCTCTTCCGCCTCGTTCATCCGCATCAACCCGTGATCGACGAAGACACAGGTGAGCTGATCGCCGATCGCCTCATGGATCAGCACGGCAGCGACGGCGGAATCGACGCCGCCCGACAGCCCGCAGATGACGCGGCCGCTGCCGACCTGCTCGCGGATCTTCTTCTGCATCTCGGCGCGATAGGCCGACATGCTCCAGTCGGGCACGCAGCCGCAGATGTTCACCACGAAATTGCGCAAGAGCTTGCCGCCATCAGGCGTATGCACCACCTCCGGGTGGAACATCGTCGAGTAGAAGCGGCGCGCCTCGTCGCTGGCCACCGCATAGGGCGCGTTCTCGGACGTCGCCTTGACGCTGAAGCCCGCGGGCAACTGCGTGACGCGGTCGCCATGGCTCATCCAAACGGGATAGCGACCACCCTCCTCCCAGACCCCCTCGAACAGCGCCGACGGCGTGACGATCTCGACATCGGCCCGGCCGAATTCGGCGGCATGGCCGCTCTCGACCTTGCCGCCGAGCTGTTCCGCCATGGTCTGCTGTCCGTAGCAGATGCCCAGCACCGGCAACCCGGTCGAGAACACCTCCTGCGGCGCGCGCGGCGAGCCCTCGTCGGGGACGGAGGCCGGCCCACCCGAGAAGATCACGCCCTTGGGTTTGAGCCGCTGGAAGGCCTCGGAGGCCGACTGGAACGGCGCGATCTCACAATAAACGCCGATCTCGCGGATGCGCCGCGCGATCAACTGCGTGACCTGCGAACCGAAGTCGATGATGAGAATGGAGTCGTGGTGAGTTTCGCTCGTCATCGCGCTCGGTTAAGCCATCGCGCGATGGCGTGCAACGGCCTGTTTCCTTTGTCAGGCCCCGCGCTGGACGCAGGCCAGATAAAAGCCGTCAGTTCCGGTGCGCTGCGGCGAGAACTGCAGGCCATGCAAAGTCGCAAAGCGCGCCAACAGGCTGAAATCCCCCTCCGCCGACGACAGAACCTGCGCCAGCGGGACGGAGGCAAAGCCGCCATGCCGCGCCAGGAAGGCCGACACAGCCGCGTCGTTTTCGTCTGGCAGCACCGAGCAGGTGATATAGGCGATGCGGCCGCCGGGCTTCACCAGCCGGCCTGCGCGCGCCAGCACCTCGGCCTGATCCTTGATGCGCTCGGCCAGAGCGCCCGGCCGCACCCGCCATTTCGCATCCGGGTTGCGCCGCCAGGTGCCCGAGCCCGTGCAGGGCGCATCGACCAGGACGAGATCGGCCTGCCCCTCGACATCGGCCAGCGGCTCATGACCGCGCGAGCGTGGTATCCGGATCTCGACATTTGCTGCGCCCGAACGTGCCAGCCGTTCATGCAGCGGGGCAAGGCGACGGCTGTCGAGATCGGTCGCGAACAGCCGCCCCTGATTGTTCATCAGCGCCGCCAACGCCAGGGTCTTTCCCCCTGCCCCGGCGCAAAGGTCGATCACGGTATGCCCGGGCTTGGCTCCGGCAAGCAGCGTGACGAGCTGCGAGCCTTCGTCCTGGATCTCGAAGCCGCCGGCGAAGAAGCTGGGCTCGGCCTGGAGCGAAGGGCCGCGCCCGTCATGGCCCGGCTGGAAGCGCAGCGCATCCGGCGACCACGCCCCCGCCTCCGGGCTCGCATGGACGAGTTCGGCCATCAGCACCTCGCGCGTCGTCTTCAGCCGGTTGGCGCGGATGTCGATCGGCGCACGTCCGGCGAGCGCCTCGCCCTCCCCCACCGCGTCAGTGCCGAAGGCTGACGTGAAAGCCGGCCAGAGCCATTCGGGAACATCGGCGGAGACCCAATCGGGAGCCCCGTGAAGCGACAAGGCGACAAGCCGGTCCACTTCCTCGCCGTCCAGCGGCACCGGAGCGTGGTGTTCGCCGGAGCAGAGTTCCGCAATTTCCTCCAGCCCGAGGCCGCGCAGGCGCGCCAGCATACCGAGCACCAGCGCGCGTGGCGTCTCGGCGCCCATGACAAAGGTGCTCGATGCCTTGCGGCGCAAAGCGTCATAAACCAGCGAGGCGATCGCGGCGCGATCCTTTGAACCGGCGAAGCGACGCGACAAGCCCCAATCCTTGAGCGCGTCGGAGGCCGGACGGCGGCGCTGGATGATGTCGTCCAGGACCTCGATGGCAGCACTGATGCGGGCGGCAGGCGTCATGTCGGTGAACTGGTCATGGCGGCAAATTCCGGGACCGGACGCTCGTCAATGCGCCGGCCAATATCGAGATTGGACGATTTCAAACATGACGCACAGTCATAGTGCGCCCAGCGACATACTCTTGACGCGGTCCTTCCACAGGCTGAAACACGAGGCAACTGCCTCTTGCAACAAAAGGTCCTGATCCATGCAGCGCGCCGGCCATCTTGCTCTCGCTTCCCTGATAGCGCTCGCGCTCGCCGCCTGCGCCGCGCAGCCCGCGCCGGACCTGACCCCGCCCCCGGCCAAGCGCCTCGACGCCAAGACCACGCTCGAGAGCGGCCCGCGCCGCTGAGCCTTTCGCCTCCCCGCAGCGATGGCTGCGGGGAGGCCCATCAGGCATTCAACCGCCTGTCACATCGCCCGATCAGGGTCGCGCTCGAAACGACGCTCCAAGGATCGATGCCATGATGACGAAGACCCTGCTTTCCACCGGCCTTGCGACCGTTCTCAGCCTGGCCGTGTTCGCGCCTCAGGCAACTCTGGGCCAAACCGCCGCCGCGCCGACGCTGTCCGGCCAGAAGCCGCTGATCGTCGGCCATCGCGGCGCCAGCGGCTATCGCCCCGAACACACGCTCGAAGCCTACAAGCTCGCAATCGAACAGGGCGCCGACTTCATCGAGCCCGATCTCGTCGCCACCAAAGACGGCGTGCTGGTCGCGCGGCACGAACCGATCATGAGCGGCACGACCGATGTCGCGAGCCGCCCGGAATTCGCCAGCCGCAAGACCACCCGCAAGCTCGATGGCGTCGAGACCACGGACTGGTTCGCAGGCGATTTCACCCTGAGCGAGATCAAAACGCTGCGCGCCAAGCAGGCCTTCGCCGATCGCGACCAGTCGCATAACGGCAAATACGAGATCCCGACCTTCCAGGAGATCATCGACCTCGCCAAGTCGGAGAGCACCCGTCTCGGCCGCACCATCGGCATCTATCCCGAGATCAAGCATTCGGTCTTCCATGCCGCGATCGGCCTGCCGCTCGAGGACCGGCTGCTCGACGCGCTCAAGGCCGCCGGCTGGACGCAGAAATCGTCGCCCGTCATCATCCAGAGCTTCGAGACCGCCAACCTCAAATATCTGCGCGGCAAGACCCAAGTCAGGCTGTCGCAGCTCGTTGATGCCGACGATGTCGACAAGGATGGCGGCATCGTGCTGGCCGCTCCCTTCGACAAGCCCTACGATTTCGTCGTGACCGGCGACAAGCGCAGCTTCAAGGATCTGGTCACGGCCGAAGGTTTGAAGGATGTCGCGACTTATGCCGACATCATCGCACCGTGGAAGCCGTATCTGATGGCGGGCAAGCAGGTCATCGGCGCCGACGGCAAGCCGCAGGACCTCAACAAGGATGGCGCCATCGACGAGCGCGACCGCGTCCTGCTGCCGGCGACCGATGTGGTGAAGAACGCCCATGCCGCAGGGCTTCTGGTCCATAGCTGGACGTTCCGCAGCGAACCGAAGCGCCTGGCTTCCAATTTCAATGGCGACCCGGCAGCCGAATACAAGGCTTTCCTGGCGCTCGGCATCGACGGTCTCTTCTCCGACTTCCCCGACACGGCTGTGAAAGCGCGCGACGGCAAATAGGCTGTCAAACGGCGCGCAAAAAGGGCCGCCCCGCGCAAACGGGACGGCCTTTCGATTCGGACTGCGCCGAACCTGGATGACGATCAGCTGCAGACGCGCTGCTTCGTCTTCACCACGCCGCGCCGCGTCTCCTCGCGCGTGATGACCGTGCGGCAGCGCTCGCGGTCGCGGTACTCGACGCGACGACGATCATCGCGTCGATCATAACCACGGTCTGAGCGCCGGTCGAAACCGTCGCGGTCATCGCGGCGAACTTCGCGCTCGATGACGCGGTCGCGCGGGCCGCGCGTATCGACGCCGACGCCGCCGGGACCGACAGTGATGGATTGGGCATAGGCGCCGCCGGTCACCAGCGTTGCGGCTATGAGAGCGGAAATAAAGCGCTTCATCTTGTTTCCTCCATTTCGAGAGAAAAACAGATGCGGATGTGTTTTGTTCCGCGGGGGGCGGCGGTTTGACTGCCCTGACGCAGATTCGGCGGCACGATGAGCGAGCGCTGCCACGTATAAAATGGCGCGCCGGACTGACCGGCGCGCCATTTTGTCCTGCCCAACTGCAGATCAGTGCAGGATCTGGCTGAGGAAGAGCTTGGTACGCTCGTGCTGCGGGTTCTTGAAGAACTCGTTGGGCTCGTTCGATTCGACGATCTGGCCGGCATCCATGAAGATGACGCGGTCGGCGACCTGGCGGGCGAAGCCCATCTCGTGAGTGACGCAGAGCATGGTCATGCCCTCCTCGGCGAGCGAGACCATGGTGTCGAGCACCTCCTTGACCATCTCGGGGTCGAGCGCCGAGGTCGGCTCGTCGAACAGCATGATCTTCGGGCTCATGCAGAGCGAGCGCGCGATCGCCACGCGCTGCTGCTGGCCGCCCGAAAGCTGGCCCGGATATTTCAGCGCCTGCTCGGGGATCTTGACCCGCTTGAGATAGTGCATGCCGATCTCCTCGGCGTCCTTCTTGGGCATCTTGCGGACCCAGATCGGCGCCAGCGTCAGGTTCTCGAGGATCGTCAGATGCGGGAACAGGTTGAAATGCTGGAACACCATGCCGACGTCGCGGCGAATCTCGTCGATCTTCTTGAGATCGTTGGTGAGTTCCGTCCCGTCGACGATGATCTGGCCCTTCTGGTGCTCCTCCAGCCGGTTGATGCAGCGGATCATCGTCGACTTGCCCGAGCCCGAAGGCCCGCAGATCACCAGTTTCTCGCCGCGCGAGACCTTGATGTTGATGTCGCGCAGCACATGGAACTCGCCGTACCACTTGTTGACGCCGATCATCTCGACCGCCGTCTCCGTGTTCAGGGAGGTCGCCTTCAGCGCCGCGGGACGGGAATCCGCCGTCTTCACATTAGCCATTGCCATGATCGTAGTCCCTCTCAGCGTCTCTGGCCGGCGGCGAGGCGTCTTTCGACCGCGATCGAATAGCGCGACATGCCCCAGCAGCACAGGAAATAGAAGATCGCGGCGAAGGCATAGCCCGTCGCGCGGGTGGTCGGCGTCGCCCAGGTCGGATCGACCAGCGTCGCTTCGATGGTCCTCAGGAAGTCGAAGATGCCGACGATGGTGACCAGCGTGGTATCCTTGAACAGCCCGATGAAAGTGTTGACGATGCCCGGGATCACGATGCGCAGCGCCTGCGGCAGGATGATCAGCCGCATCATCTGCCAGTAGCCTAGGCCGAGCGACATGGCGCCCTCGTACTGGCCCTTGGGGATGGCCTGCAGGCCGCCGCGGATCACCTCCGCCATATAGGCGGCGGCGAACAGCGCGACGCCGATCAGCGGGCGCAGCAGGCGGTCGGGCGAATATTCCTGCGGCACGAACAGCGGCAGCATGGTGTTGGCCATGAACAGCACGGTGATCAGCGGCACGCCGCGCACGAACTCGATGAAGATCACCGAGAGGAGCTGGATGATCGGCAGCCTCGAGCGGCGCCCCAGCGCCAGGATCACGCCCAGCGGCAGCGAGAACACGATGCCGACCGCCGCGATCAGGAAGGTCACCATCATGCCGCCCCACAGGCCGGTATCGACCCGCGGCAGGCCGACCGAATTGGCCAGGACCGCGATCAAGCCGAAGACGACCATGGCCATCAGGATCAGGCGCTTGGGCCGGTAGAAGCGCTGCCAGGGCGGCGCCGCCTCCTCGACCGCCAGCAGCGCCGGGCCGGTCCAGAACCGCGCGAGCGACGGCACGAAGGACAGCACGAGATAGAGCACCGCCAGCGCGAAGGTCAGCAGGATCTGGAAGCGCAGGAAGCTCTCGGCGCCGTCGCCGCCCAGCAGCAGCAGATAGGCGCTGATCGGCAGCATCACGAAGAAGAAGAACGCGCCGACCTTCTTCAGCGGAGCCCGGTCCCACAGCATCCAGACCACGCCGAGCGCGAACATCGCGAAAACGATGTTGACGCGCCAGCGCTGCTGCACCGGATAGGAGCCATAGATGAAGTACTGGAAGCGATCGGCGACATAGGCCCAGCAGGCGCCGACCGGCCGGCCGATTTTGTCCGCCAGGCAGGCATCGCGGTTGGTCCCGCTCCAGACCGCATCGATGAAATAGAACCGAACGAGGTCCGGCACGCTGGTCACCACGATATAGAGGCAGACCAGCGTCATCAGCGAGTTCACCGGCCCGGAGAACAGGTTGTTCCGGATCCAGGCGACAGGCCCCGCCACCGACAGCGGCGCAGCTTCCTGCTCCAGCGTCTCCTTGCGGACGAAGGCGTAGGGTGCGTTTTCGAGCGTTGCGTCAGTCATGTCCGCGCCCTCACCGTTCCACCAGCGCCATGCGCTTGTTGTAGATGTTCATGAACAGCGACGTCACGAGCGAGATGGTCAGATAGACCGCCATGGTGATGGCGACGACCTCGAGCGCCTGGCCGGTCTGGTTCAGCACCGTACCGGTGAAGACTTGGACCAGATCGGGATAGCCGATCGCGACCGCCAGCGATGAGTTCTTGGTCAGGTTGAGATAGTTCGAGGTCAGTGGCGGGATGATCACGCGCATCGCCTGCGGGATCACGACGAGCTTCAGGGTCGGGCCGGCACGCAAGCCGAGCGCATTGGCGGCTTCGGTCTGGCCTTTCGACACGGCGAGGATGCCGGCGCGGACCACCTCGGCGATGAAGCCGGCGGTATAGGTCGTCAGGCCGATCAGCAGTGCGACGAATTCGGGATAGATCTGCAGACCGCCCGTGAGGTTGAAGCGGCCCTGCTGCGGCAATTCGAAGGAGAGTGGTTGCCCGGCGATGAAGTAGACCAGCAAGGGCAGGCCGATGATCAGCCCGAGCGTGATAGAACCGTTGGGATACTGCTTGCCCGTGCGCTCCTGCTGCTTCTTCGACCAGGTGTAGAAGGCGATCGCCGCAACGACCGCGATGAAGAAGGCGATCACCACGGCCTGGAAAGCCGGCGCGAATTGCGGGTTGGGCAGGATCAGGCCGCGATTGTTCAGGAAGATCGAGCCCGGCAGCGCGATCGAGTTGCGCGCATCCGGCAGCGGCTTCAGCACCGCATTGTACCAGAAGAACAATTGCAGCAGCAGCGGCAGGTTGCGGATGACCTCGACATAGATCATCGCCAGCTTCGCCAGCACCCAGTTGCTGGACAGTCTGGCGACCCCGACGAAGAAGCCGAGGAAGGTCGAGAGCACGATGCCGATCGAGGCCACCAGCAGCGTGTTGAGCAGGCCGACCCAGAAGGCCTGGCCATAGGTCGAACCCGACGCACTGAACGGAATCAGCTTCTGGTTGACGTCGAAGCCGGCGGCGTTGTGCCAGAAGCCGAAGCCCGAGGCGATCTTCTGCGCCCGCAGGTTCTCCATCGCATTGGAAGCAGCCGACCAGATCAGGAAGCCGACGATCGCGATCAGGGCGATTTGATAGACATAGCCTCTGATCTTCGGATCATAGAACAGCGAGGCCCTGCCCGGTTGAACAGTCTCGGTCGGAATGGTCGCCACCTGTTACGCCCTCTTCGTCTCGTTGCGGCCGGCGATCCGGCGACGGTCGGTGAACCGCCGCCGGTCGTGCTGTTGTCCGTGCCGTTATGGGGATGGCGCGACGCCGGAGCGCCGCGCCATCCGGTCAGCGGATCGGCGGGGCGTATTGCAGCCCGCCCTTGGTCCAAAGCGCATTCTGGCCGCGAGCGATCTTCAGAAGCGAGCCGGCGCCGACGTTCTTCTCGAAGGATTCGCCGTAATTGCCGACATGCTTGACGATCCGGTAGACCCAGTCGTTGGGCAGGCCGATGGCCTCGCCGAACTTGCCCTCAGTCCCGACCAGGCGCTTGATCTCCGGGTTCTCGGATTTCAGCATCTCGTCGACATTGGCCTTGGTCACGCCGAGTTCTTCGGCGTTCAGCATGGCGTTATGGGTCCACCTGACCACGTCGAGCCAGTTGTCGTCGCCATGGCGCACGGCCGGTCCAAGCGGCTCCTTCGAGATGATCTCGGGCAGGACGATGTGGTCGGCCGGCACCGAAAGCTTCAGGCGCTCGGCATAGAGGCCCGACGCGTCCGTAGTGAAGGCGTCGCAGCGGCCCGATTCATAGGCCTTGATCGTCTCGTCAGCCGAAGCGAAGGCGACGACCTCGTACTTCATCTTGTTGGCGCGGAAGAAGTCGGCGAGGTTCAACTCGGTCGTGGTGCCCTGCTGCGTGCAGACCGAGGCGCCGGCGAGCTTGAGCGCGGAATCGACGCCGAGCTTCTTGCGCACCAGGAAGCCCTGGCCGTCATAATAGTTGATGCCCGCGAAGTTGAGGCCGAGCGAGGTGTCGCGCGACATCGTCCAGGTGGTGTTGCGCGAGAGCAGATCGACCTCGCCGGACTGGAGCGCCGTGAAGCGGTCCTTCGACGAGAGCGGAATGTACTTGACCTTGTTCGGATCGTTGAAGATCGCAGCCGAAATGGCCTTGCAGAGATCGACGTCGAGTCCGCTCCAGACGCCCTGGGCGTCAGGAATGCCGAAGCCCGCCAGACCCGGGCCGACGCCGCAGGTCAGGACACCCTTGGTCTTGATCTGGGCCAGCAGTCCGGTCTGAGCCTGCGCCCCGCCGACGCATATCGTTGTTGCGGCAGCGACCAGCGCCGCGGCGAAAATTGTCTTCATGCCTTGTTCCCCTGTTGGCGGAACGGGTTCCTGCCCGTTCTCGGTTACCTTGCAAGTCCCGGACCAAGCTTCCCGCCTGGCTCATCCTCCTTTTGGCCGAGCTATAGCCCTGGATTGTCCCGAAAAACGTCGGGCGCCGCGACACGCGGCGCCCGACGAAAGACCATAGCGAACCGGCGGGGCGTATTGCAGCCCGCCCTTGGTCCACAGACCGTTCTGGCCGCGGGCGATCTTCAGAAGCGAGCCCTGGCCGACATTCTTCTCGAAGGATTCGCCGTAATTGCCGACATGCTTGACGATCCGGTAGACCCAGTCGGTGGTCAGGCCGATGGTCTCGCCGAACTTGCCCTCGGTGCCGAGCAGGCGCTTGATCTCGGGATTGGGCGACTTCATCATCTCGTCGACATTGGCCTTGGTCACGCCGAGTTCCTCCGCGTTCAGCATGGCGAAGTGAACCCACTTCACCAGGTTGAACCACTGCGGATCATTGTTGCGGACGGACGGGCCGAGCGGCTCCTTGGAGATGATCTCGGGCAAGACCATGTGGTCGTCCGGCGTCGCCAGCTTCAGGCGCTCGGCATAGAGGCCCGAGGCGTCGGTGGTGAACGCGTCGCAGCGGCCGGCGTCATAGGCCTTGACCGTCTCGTCGGACGAGGCGAAGGCGACGACCTCGTACTTCAGATTGTTGGCGCGGAAGAAGTCGGCGAGGTTCAGCTCGGTCGTGGTGCCCTGCTGGGTGCACACCGAAGCGCCCGAGAGCTGCAGCGCCGAGGTGACGCCGAGCTTCTTGCGCACCATGAAGCCCTGGCCGTCATAGTAGTTCACGCCGGTGAAAAGGATGCCGAGCGAAGCGTCGCGCGTCATCGTCCAGGTCGAGTTGCGGACCAGGAGATCGACCTCGCCCGACTGCAGGGCCGTGAAGCGGTCCTTCGCCGAAAGCGGGATGAACTTCACCTTGGCCGGATCGTTGAAGATCGCGGCCGCGACGGCACGGCAGTATTCGACGTCGAGACCGCCCCAGTTGCCCTGGGCGTCCGGCACGCCGAAGCCGGCGAGGCCGGTGTTCGAGCCGCAGTTGAGGATGTTGCGCTGCTTGACCTGAGCCAGCGTCGCGGGTGCCTGTGCCGACACCGTCGTCGCCGTGAAAGCGAGCCCGAGCCCTGCGATCGCGGCTGCCAGAAACTTTTTCATCAAACTCTCTCCCATTGAGGTCTCCTGCCCGGCCTCGGCCGGCAGGCCGTCATCGTCCCGTCGCCGGCGGATCTAAATCCACTCGATTGCCCACAAAATAAGCGACGTCCCTCGTCGATTGCCAGAGCCCCGCATGAGCGTCAAGCAAGGGCGCCCACCGACGCTGCCCCTTGTCCGCTGCATACATCACATGCGAGTTTGTGGGGGTGGTCAAGCCTGACCCATTCCCCCCAAACGCCCCTGCGCCTCCCGGTTCCATGAAAAAGCTGCCTTCGTCTGACTTCGCGCGCCTGTCCGAAAGAACCCGTCTCGTCATGGCCGGCCGCGATCCGACCGACAGCTACGGCTTCGTCAATCCGCCGATCGTGCGCGGCTCGACCGTCGTCTATCCGAACACCGAGGATTTTCTCGCCCGCAAGGCGCGCTACACCTATGGCACGCAGGGCAACCCGACGATCGATGCTCTCGTCGCCGCCTGCAATACGATCGAGCGCGGCGCCGGCACCGTCGTCACGCCGTCGGGCCTGCTCGCCTGCACCCTGCCCTTCCTCGCCTTCCTCTCGGCCGGCGATCACGTCCTGGTGACCGACAGCGTCTATCGGCCGACGCGGATCTTCTGCGAATCGCTGCTGAAGCGCATGGGCATCGAGACGACCTATTACGATCCCACGCTGGGCGCCGGCATCGCGAGCCTGTTCAAGCCGAACACCAGGGCGATCTGGACCGAGGCACCCGGCTCGCAGACCTTCGAGATGCAGGACATCCCGGCGATCGTCGCAGCCGCCCATGCCCGCGACATCCTCGTGATGATGGACAACACCTGGGCGACGCCGCTGTTCTTCGACAGCCACAAGGCCGGCGTCGACGTCTCCGTGCAGGCCGGCACCAAATACTATGCCGGCCACTCCGACGTGCTGATCGGCACCGTCTCGGCACGGACCCCGGAACTCTACAAGCAGTTGCGCGCGAGCTGGGAACAGCTCGGCCTCATCATCGCCCCGGAGGACGCCTTCCTGACGCTGCGCGGCATGCGCACCATGGCGATCCGCCTGAAGGAGCAGATGCCGGCCGGCATCGCCATGGCGCAGTGGCTCGCCGCACGTCCCGAAGTCGCCCGCGTCATGCACCCGGCCCTGCCCGAGGATCCCGGCCACGCGCTTTGGAAGCGTGACTTCACCGGCGCCTCATCGCTCTTCGGATTCGAGCTGGCACCCGTCTCGATGAAGGCGGTGGCGGCGATGCTGGACGGGCTCACCCTGTTCGGCATGGGCGCGTCATGGGGCGGCTATGAGAGCCTCGTCCTGCCCTTCGACTGCAAGGTCTACCGCACCGCGACGACGCCGAATTTCAAGGGCCCGACGATCCGCATCCATATCGGGTTGGAGGATCTCGACGACCTCAAGGCCGATCTCGACGCCGGCTTCGCCAGGTTGCGCGCTGCCGCCTGAGCGGCGGCCGGTCAGCCTCCCCCATCACCGTCATTGCGAGCGCAGCGAAGCAATCCAGGAGCCGTCGCGGGCACGTCTGGATTGCTTCGCTGCGCTCGCAATGACGTTCGGGGCTGGAGCTGAATGCCTAACCCGGCCCCGCATTCGTGTCCTCGCCCCTTGCCCGGGCGCGGAGCACGAATTGCAGGTTGCGCAGATAGACGAAGACGCCGAACCCCTGCCCGATGATGAAGACCGGATCGCGCCGGTGCAGGGCGTAGATCAGCAAAAGCATGCCGCCGCCGATCGAGAACCACCAGAAGGTCATCGGCACGACGGACTTCTTGGCCTTCTCGCTGGCCAGCCACTGCACGACGAAGCGCATCGTGAAGAGCGCCTGAGCGACGACGCCGAGCACCACCCACCAATCGAGGTTGTTGACGAAGACCTCGTGGAAGTAGTTGCCGATCTTGTGCTGAAGATCGATCAGCATCACCTGGCCTCCGTGACGATCTGAGGAACACGCTTGCGGCGGCGGATCAGCCACCATACGCCGACGAGATCCACAATGCCGACCCAGAGCCGGTCGAAGAAGCCGTAATTCGAGACGCCGCTGAGGCGCGGCCGGTCGCGCACATCGACATGCACGACGCGATAGCCCTCGCGCACCATCAGCGCCGGCATGAAGCGGTGCAGCGCGTCGAAATAGGGCAGCGCCAGATAGGCCTCGCGCCGGAAGCATTTCAGCCCGCAGCCGGCATCGCGCGTGCCGTCCTTGAGAATCCTGCCGCGCACGCCATTGGCGATGCGCGACTGCAGCTTCTTGAAGCCGGTGTCCTTGCGCCCGATGCGCTGGCCCTGGACCAGGCCGGCCTGCATGCCGGCATGGTCCAGGGCCTCGACCATGGCGGGCAGGAAAGCGGGGTCGTTCTGGCCGTCGCCATCGAGCGTCGCGACGATCGGGGCGCGGGCGTGCCGCACGCCGCTCCTGACGGCAGCGCTCTGGCCGCAGGATTGCGCATGGGTGACGATGCGCAGCCAGGGGCGGCTCGACGCAAGATCGGCAAGGGCCGCGGGCGTGCCGTCGCTGGAGCCGTCATTGACGAAGACCACCTCGAAGGCGCCGAGCGGCGCGCAGGCGGCTTCGATATCCGCCAGAAGCGGCCCGACATTGCCGACCTCGTTGCGGACGGGCACGACCACGCTGAGGAGCGGCGAAGGAGAGAAGGGTTCGGTCAACAGAGCATCATCCGGCAAAACGGCCCGCAACCTGCGTCAGCGACGCGGACAGGGCAAGGAACTTTCAGGCACGGCGTCCCTGCACCGGCCTCACGGCCGGGCATAGACGGCCATTTCGAGGCGGCGACCGCCATTCAGGTTGAAGCCGCGGATCGTGGTGACAAGCCGCGGCGTCAGTCCCGACTGGGCGATGGCACTCTGGAACCCGGCACCGTGGCGCGCCTCGACAAAGGCGATGCGGCAGCCGGGCTGGTTCAGGAAGGCGGCGGCAGCGGCGCCGTCGATGCCCATGGCGAGATTCGTCCCCGTCAGGAAGACGAGGCTCGGCTCGCGATAGCCCACCGTCATCACGGCAGGATCGGCACAGCCAACCGTGCGCGCCGCCTCGGCCAGCCGCGGCGACAGCTTCAGCGAGCGCAGGCTCTCGATCGCAAAGCCATAGACGCCGATGCCAAGCAGCAGGCTCGCCAGCACGCAGCGCCAGAGCGCGCCCTCGAAGTCGCTGCGGCGGAACGCTGCGACCACGCTGGCCGCGACGAGGAGCGTCAGCAACAGGAACGGCAGCGCGAGGTAAGGCAGCGTGCCGTCGAGCGACCAGTTGGCCCCGATGATGACGCCGATCAGCGCAAGCGGCACCAGCAGGACGAGCAGCGCGGTTGCAACCGCGCCACGCCGGAAGCGGTCGATCCCGCCATTGACGATGGCGAGCAGGAGCAGCGCCGTGATCGCCGGATAGAGCGGCAGTACGTAATGTGGCAGCTTGGTCGGCACCGCCTCGAACACGATCCAGGATGGTACGATCCAGGCCAGCAGGAACAGCACCTGCGGCTCGCGCCGCCGGACCCAGGCGAAGGGGATCGCCATCGCGGCAAAAGCGGCGGCGGGCCAGTAGGTGCCGAAAAAGATCAGCAGATACAGCCCCGGCGGGCCCCAATGCTTCTCCTGCCCCTCGGCGACCTTGCCGAGCATGTCCTGTCCGACGCTGGCGGTGAAGAAGCTGCCGCCGGTCTTCCAGGCGATGGCGGCGAACCAGGGCAGCACGACCACGAGGCAGAGCAGCAGGCCCCGGCCGAAGCGCAGCGGCGCGAGCCAGCGGAAGCTGCGCTCCCGGATGCTCAGCACAAGGATCGCCAGGCCCCAGACCATCGGCACGATCGGCCCCTTGAGCAGGAGCCCGAGCGCGGTCGCGCCCCAGAAGACCAGCCAGTTGCGTGAACTTGGCACGAAAGCGAGCGAACGCGTCCAGTCCAGCCAGGTCCGTGCCAGCGCCCCCATGCTCGCGACCGCGCAGGCGGCCAGCAGCGCATCGGTCTTGGCGATGCGGGCCTCGACGCCGAGCAGGACGCAGCCTGCCATCAGCGCCGCGCCCAGCAGCGCCAGACGCGGGCCGACGAAGGCCAGCAATGCCCAATAGCTCAGCAGCACCGTCGCGACGGCGCCGATCAGCGAGGGAATGCGGTAGAGCCAGATTTGCGTGCGCGCCGCGGGTACACCGAGCGCCTCGGCGCCAGCCACGGTCGCGCTCTGGAGCCAGTAGATCCCGACCGGCTTCTTGTGCCGGGCTTCGTCCTGGAAGCGGATGTCGACGAAATCGCGCGTCTCGAGCATCTGCTTGCTCGCCTGCGCGAAGCGCGGCTCGTCGCGATCGAGCGGCTGCAGCGTATGGAAGCCCGGCAGGAACGCCGCCAGCGATAGCAGGACGAGCAGCGCGCAGGCGCGAGCGTGACTGGCCGAGGCCATGGCCGCGAGACGGTCGAGCGCGGGACTGAGCGACAGCATGTGCATCCTCGCGACCGGGCGGGTCGCGCCTGTCCTGAAGGCCGGGAATGGCGGGACCGGCTATCCCCGAAAAACCAGCGCCGCGATGACGGGCTTTTCGGGCACGATCAAGGCGAAGCCGCGCAAACAAACGCAGCGGCGCGGTTTACGCCGCATGCTGCGCCGCGGCAAGCGGGCGAAGTATCGCTCGCGCAGCATGACAGCCCGGAGCGCTCTTGCTAGCCTGCCGTTTCGGCAGGGAGCGGAAATGGGCGGGCTTGTCCTGAAGGCACTGCGCGCCGGGCTGTGGGGCCTGCTGATCGGCCCCCTCCTGGCTGTCATCATCGTGTTCGGCGCGATGATCTTCGACCCGAAATGCGGCGTCGGCGATTCCGGCGGCTGCGCCATGGGGGTCATCACCGCTCCCATCGCCATCGCCCTGCCGAGCTTCGGGCTGTTCTTCGCGATCGGCCTGCTGCGCGGCCTGTGGCAACGCAGGCCATCAGACCCCGTCGCCGCGATCAGGCGCCTGCGCAACTGGGGTCGGGAGGATTGAGCCGCCCGGTAGCCGAGCTCAGGCCTTCTTCAGGAACTCGGTCTTCAGCACGAGACCCTTGACCTTGTCGGCGTTGCATTCGATCTCGCCCTCGTCATCGGTCAGGCGGATGTTCTTGACGAGGGTGCCGCGCTTGAGCGTCACCGACGTACCCTTGACCTTGAGGTCCTTGATCAGCGTGACGGAATCGCCGTCCTTCAGCACCGTACCGTTCGAATCCCTGACGTCGCCCATGACCTGTCCCCGCCTCTATGGGCGGCTTGTAGGCCGCCGCAGCCGCCGCGGTAAACAGCGATCTCGGGCAAGGCCAGGATGACATGCGTGACGGGCAAGCGATCAGGGCTCGCCCGCCACTCTCATCAGCTCATCGGAAGGGCGGGCTGTATTGCAGGCCGCCATCCGTCCACAGCGCGTTCGGCCCTCGCGAGAGTTTCAGGCGCGACTGCGATCCGAGATAACGCTCGAAGGACTCGCCATAATTGCCGACCGCGGCGATGATCCGCACAACCCAGTCGTTGCTGACGCCCATCGCCTCGCCGAACTTGCCGTCCAGTCCGAGGAAGCGCTTGAGCTCCGGATTAGCCGATTTCGTCATCTCGCGCACATTGGCCTGCGTCACGCCGAGCTCCTCGGCATTGACCAGCGCTGCAACCGTCCAGCGCACGAGGTTGAACCAGCCCTCGTCGCCGGTGCGAACCCAGGGGCCGAGCGGCTCCTTCGAGATCACCTCGGGCAGGATGACATGGCCATCGGGGTCCTGGAGCTTGAGCTTGACGGCCGACAGCGCCGAGATGTCGGTGGTGTAGGCGTCGCAGCGGCCTGACTCATAGGCCTTGAGCGCTTCTTCCGACGTCCCGAAGGCGGCCGGCTCGTATTTCATGCCGAGCTTGCGGAAATAATCGGCGAGGTTGAGTTCGCTCGTCGTGCCCTGCGCGACGCAGACCGACGCGCCATCCAGCTTCGTCGCGCTGGCGACGCCGAGCTTCTTCGCCACCATGAAGCCCTGCCCGTCATAGTAGTTGACGGCTGTGAAGGTGACGCCCTGGCCGAGATTGCGCGACAGCGTCCAGGTGGTCGTGCGCGGCAGCACGTCGATCTCGCCGCCCTGCAGAGCGATCAGCCGGTCCTTCGAGGTCAGGGATACGAACTTGGCCTTCTCCTGGTCGTTGAAGATCGCGACCGCCAGCGCCCGGCAGATATCGATGTCGAAGCCGTTCCAGCGTCCGGCGGCATCCTGGATCGAGAAGCCGGCGACACCGGGGCTGGTGCCGCAGATGACATGGCCGCGCTCCTTGATCTTGGCGAGCGTGCCGCTCGTCTGGGCCGCAGCCGGTGCGCTCGCGGCGACGAGCGCCGCCAGTCCGAAAATCCATCGCTTCATGGTGGTTCCCCTGTTTTTGTTTCGATCGTCGTCAGGCACAGCTCTCCTCGCGCGGCGGGTTTGCGACCCGTCGCGTCGGTTTCATCCCGGCTCTTGTTGTCGTCTCAGGCGACCTTGGCGGCCGGCTTCTGTTCCAGCGCGACCAGCAGCGCGTCGAGGTCGTTCCAGAGGTCGTCGGGATCCTCGAGGCCGACGCTGATGCGCAGCACCGTGCCCTCCGGCGTCCACGGACTGACCGTGCGGTCGCCCTTGACCGCCATCGGCGCGATCAGGCTGCGCGTTCCACCCCAGGAGGCGCCGATCGCGAAGACCTTGAGCGCGGTCAGCGCGGCTTCGAGATCGGCTTCCAAGACAGGCCTGAGCACGATGCTGAACACGCCGGTCGAACGGCCCATGTCACGCTTCCAGAACGCATGCCCGGGGCAGGATGGCAGGGCCGGATGCAGCACCTGCTCGACCGCGGGCGAATGCGTCAGCCGCCGGGCGAAATCCTCGGAAACCTTGCCCATATGGGCCACGCGCAGCCCCATGGTCTCGATGCCGCGCAAGGCGAGCTGGCATTCGTCCGGCGAGACGCCGACGCCGAAGGCCCGCAGCGTCTCCTTCATCTTCTGGCGCAGGTCCATATCCGAGACGGTGACGGAGCCGAGCAGCAGGTCGGAATGCCCACCGACATATTTGGTCAGCGCCTCGCAGGCGAAATCGGCGCCATGCGCCAGCGGCTTGAAGATGAGCGGCGTCGCCCAGGTGTTGTCGCAGCCGACGAGCGCGCCCTTGGCCTTGGCCGCCTTCGCGATGGTTGCGACGTCCTGCACCTCCATGGTGCCAGAGCCCGGCGACTCGACCCAGACCAGCTTCGTCGCATCGTCGATCAGCGCAGCGATGCCGGCTCCGATCAGCGGGTCGTAGACGCCGTAGTCGATGCCGCGCGGCTTGAGGTAATCCTCGCAGAAGCTGCGCACCGGCGGATAGACATGGTCGGGGATCAGCACCTTGTCGCCGGGCATCAGCACCGACAGCATCACGATGGTCACCGCCGCCTGGCCCGAGGGCACCAGCACCGTGCGGACGCCGCCATGCAGCGCTGTCAGCTGTGCCTCCAGCGTGCGTGTCGTCGGCGTGCCGTGCAGGCCATAGGTGTAGCCGTCGAAGCCGCGATATTTCCGCGCCGCGAAGCTCGCCGCATCCTTGTAGACGATGGTCGAGGCGCGGTGCGTCGGCACGGCGAGCGAGGCATAGCCGTCCTCGTTGACGGCCGGGTGGTGAACGCAGCGGGTCAGATCGTGCATGGCATGTCCCTTTCGGAAGACAAGGCGTAAAGCCTTGCCCCGACGAGACAATAAGCTCCCGGGTATCGCTTGATGCCGTGATGTTATGCTTGGGCGGAAACGCTGCGCTCAGCGCGCCGCCATCAGGCAGTCGATGAAATCGCGCACGAGCTGCGACTTGGGCCGATCGAGCGGCAGGATCAGCAGGCTCTTGCTCTGGACCGCCGGCTCGAAGGGCTTCAGCACCAGGCGGGTCGGATCGACGCCGGCGACCGCATAGGGACTGACGAGCCCGACGCCGACGCCTTCCGCCACCAGCGCACAGACGGTCGCGGCATAGATGGTCTCGACGACCGCATGCGGCGGCGCGGCTCCCGATTCCGACAGGATCAGGTCCAGCCGCTGGCGCGCCCGATCCTCAGGCACATAGGCGATGAAATCGACGCCTGCGAGGTCATGCGGTGTGATCGTCTCGCGCTCGCAGAGCGGGTGGCCGACAGGCATGGCGCAAAGCGCGCGCGGCGAGACGAAAGGCTGGTGCAGCACGCCGCTGACATCGATCTCGTCGGCCGCCAGACCGAGGTCGAAGGCACCCGAGACGACGCCGTCGCGCACATCGCGCGACGGCAGCACCATCAGCGTCACCGCGATGTCGGGCCGCAACTCGCGAAATCGGCGCACCGCCCGCGGCACCAGCGAGGAGCCCAGCGCCGAGAGCGAGCCGATCCTGACCTGCCCGGCGCCATGGTCGCGGATGCGTGCGGCACTCGCCCGCAGCCGGTCCATGCCGCGAAAGCTGGCCTCGACCTCGGCATGGAAGAGCTTGCCCTCGGGCGTCGGCACGATGCGGTTGCGGACCCGGTCGAACAGCCGGAAGCCGAGGCTGCGTTCCAGTTCGGCGATCGCCCGGCTGACACCGGGCTGCGTCACCCCGAGCAGTTCGGCCGCCCGCGAGACGCTGCCGGCCTTCATCACCGCGGCGAACAACTCGATATGACGGCTGTTCATCGCGTCTCCCGGAGACCGCGCCGGCAGCCGGCGAAAGCCAGCCTCGCAACAAGGCGGCAGCGCCGGCCAAGGCAGGGAAAATGGCGAGCCCGGCTGGATTCGAACCAGCGACCAGCAGCTTAAGGCTCCGGAAATTCAAATATTGTCAATGCGTGTTCTCACACGTTCTGCGTTTCACCCCGTATTGAGATTCCACGGAAATCTCAAGATATAAGAACGGCGTCCCGCTCTCATTTGTAGAGAGGGCCCGGGTGATGACCTATTCCAACGCGCCCACGGCACCGGCTCTGCACTATGGCAGGAAGGTGCAGACCAGCAACACCTGCGGCTCGACGATAGGCTGCTCAAAATGATTGCGGCACGTTTCTCAGGTCTCACGGCGCACAAAGATTGGCACCGTAATGCTTAACTTGGCACCGAGGCGCAGAAGGTTTGGCACCTGCTGCGCATCGGTACGTGCTCAGACTGCGTGAGATGCGGGAATTCGAAGGAACGCCGTTTCGAATCCGTTGAGATGCAATTGAAAAACGAGGCATAGCGTTGCCGCGCCTCCAGGAAAAATTCGCAACTAAACTGCGGCGCCCTACCTTAGCCGGGCGCCGCATCCGTTCCTCACAGAGTCAAGCCACTTGACTGTGGCAGGCAGCGATCGGGCCCTTTGCCCAGTTGGCTCTCGGCCCCCTCCTCGCCTTGATATAGTCAAACCGCAGCTCACCTCGACTAGGCCGCATTCCCTATGGGCGAGCGGCCGCATAGCGAGCACGTCGAATTGGCCGCTTCCGAAGCTGGCCCATTCCCGACGTCTGGAATGTCTGCCTGCGGGCGGTGCAGTTACGGCGATCGGCTGCGCTTCTGAAATTAGCCCTTTGGAGATCGGCAGTAGAAACCGCGGGCGATCCCGACGCCCCCGCTTCCTGCCCCGTCTTCAGTGGAGACAGCCCAAACTGGCGAGCACGGGAGCTTGCACCCCGGTTTTATGCCGGCATGCCGGCCCTAAGAGCCGTCGTTCGTTTTCGCAAGATCTTGCGGGGCGCAAGGAACTCCGCGGCGATCAGGTTTGGGACCCAGCATGCCCAGGCGAGCAACCCGCTGACGTCCTCATAGGAAAGCCCCCCGAGCATCGATAGCAGCAGGCAGAGTCGCAAAGTCACCGCAGCCATCGTCAAACCCGCGGAGCGCAGCATCCAGCGCCGATGCCCTCCCATATCTCCCTTCATCGCCAGAAACACGCCGACCGACGTCGTACCGATCCAGGCGATCGCGAGCGCGGCAAAGCCCAGAGCAGCCGCGAGGCCGGCCTGCGTGGTGATCGCCAGCCAGAAGCCGCCGCTGCCGGAGAAAAGGATCGCGATCGCGTAGATCCGTCCCAGAAGACAATGAAGCTGAAGCCGCCGCCGCCGCATCTCGGGCCAGAACTGGAACGGCACCAGTGCAAGCCAGGGACCCCAGCGTAATGTGCGAGTAGAACGCGAAGGGGCGCAGCTCCGCATGATAGAGAAAGTCCGACATCGTCTCCGCGGCGCCGCCGAGCAGGAAGCGGAATGAGGCGATGGCGATGACAGGGCACAATATCCAAAGCAGGACGAAACGAGGGATGTCCTTGATGGTTACGGCTGTCATGACGCGCTCCGATAAGCGTTGCTGATGCGAGATCGTGCCCGGGCGCTCTAATGCAGGCGGCAGCCGTGATCGGTCGTCCTGGCGTGGCGGTCACCGCCCGGGACGACCGCGGGCGTCGCCCCGCGGCTGTCGCTAGGCCAAGGGAAGGCGCCTGCGGCGCTCCCCGTTGCAGCTCAGAAGCGATAGAGGACCGCGACCGCTCCGCTGAACTGGTTTTCGGACCCTTCGCGCTTGACGATCGGCGACTTGGCGGCGTCGCCGAGCAGACGGTCATAGGCGACGCGGCCGGTAACGCCCCAGTTCGGCGAGAACATGTACCGGGCGCTCAAGGCGGCCCCGGCCTTTTCGATACCGGAAGACGCGGTGTAGCTCGGCAGACCGGTGGCAGCTGCACCGACAGGCGTCACGCCGAAGTAGGCGTTCGTATATTTCTTGTCGGCGAACTGCACGCTCGCATCGACCGACATGGAGAAGGATCGCGAGAACTGAAGGCCGTAGCTGGCCTGTGCACTCGCCTTGTAGCCCTCGTGACCTTCGGTCGCCTTCTCGAACTGCACGCCGAAGGAGAGCGTGTCGATCTGCGTCATCACCTGCTTGAAGTTCAGCTTGGCGAAGCCGCCGAACTCGACCGAGCTGTCCACCTCCGGGAGCAGCTTGACGAAGCGGTTCTTCACGTCGTTGTCGCGTCCACCGTCGTAACCCACCATCGGGCCGGCTTCGAAGACCCCGCCGGGGATCACGTTGATCCTGGCGCTCGGCCCCACGACCTCGATGTAATAGTCATGATAGGCTAGGCGCCCGATGCCGAAGGGCAGGAACTCGCTGTCCTTCGAGCCGGGGAACTCGGGCTTCATCACGCCGCCGACCGCGATGTGGGCGCTCCATGGCGAGCGGGGCGCCGGCGGCTGGGGCTGACGCGCAACCGGTCGCAGGTCGGCGGCCCGCAAGGCCGTCGGCGCGGCCGCCGCGGTCAGGGCGAGAAAAATGACGGAAGCCGGAATGCGCATGCGTATCTCCATGAGACGAGAGGCTCGTGGCCTCGTGATGCGCTGTTCGGCCTCCAAACTTACAAGCCGCTTACGGCGGGGCTCCGCCGCGCTAACGGCTGCCTGACAGGTTCCTGTAAGTTGGACGCGCCAGTGCTGCCGTCGCTGGACAACGGGAGGATCGGGACATGCGCGTCTTGTTTGCCGAGGATGACGAGGCCGTCGGCCGGGCCACCACGGCGTCCCTGACCGCCGCCGGCTTCGTCGTCGATCTCGTCGACAGCCGTGACGACGCGCTGCACGCGCTGCGGACGAACCGCTACGATGCCGCCGTCTTCGACATCATGCTGACCGACGGCAGCGGCCTCGAGGCGCTCGCCGAGGCCAGGCGTTCGGGGCTCGACCTCCCGGTGCTGCTGCTGACCGCGCTCGGCTCCGTCGATGATCGCGTCACCGGGCTTAATGCCGGAGCCGACGACTATCTCGTCAAGCCGTTCTCGATCGACGAGTTGATCGCGCGCCTGCGCGCCTTGCAACGGCGGCTCGGCACCTCGGTCGCGATGGCGCTCACCGTGGAGAACGCCTCGTTCGATCCGGTCTCGCGGATGATGTCGGTCGATGGCGACCACGTCGCGCTGTCGCGAGCCGAGGCCATCGTCGTCGAACGCTTCATGCGCAGCTTCGGTCGCGTCGTCACCAAGGAGCAACTGGCGGAAAGCATCTATTCGTTCAACGAGGACTACACCGACAATGCGGTGGAGGTTCACGTCCACCGCGTCAGGCGCAAGCTCGAGTGCAGCGGCGCACGCCCGTCGATCAGGACCGTGCGCGGGCTGGGCTACATCATGGTTTCGGGCCAGACCTCCGGCGGTGTCTCTTGAACTCCCTCAGTCTGCGTCTCGTCATCGCGACGACGTTCGTCTTCATCGCCGCGCTTGCCGGAACCTTCATCGTCCTGGTTCAGGAAGCGAAATACGGGCTCTTCCGCGTCCAGCGGAACAGCCTCACGGTTCAGGCCGACATGCTCGCCACAAAGGCGCGCCTCGTCGACGGCAGCCCGACGCTCGAACTCGGCAGTCTCGCGGACGGGGCCGGCAAGACCGTCTCCTATGCGCTGCTGGACCCACAGGGGCGGGTCCTGCAATCCCACGGCCTGAAGGGCGTCGATGTTTCGCCTGATGTCGTCAGGCGATTCGACACGGACGATCCCTTCGGTTTTTCCATCGAGAGATGGTTCGATCCGCGCGGCGGCGATCCGGTCATGCTGATCCTGCCGGATGCCAGCGGTGCGCAGCGGATCGTCGTCACGGCACCAGCTGGCGATGGACTCATGGTTCAGGTCTCGATGCCCCTGCTGGACAGCAACATCGCGATCACGGACATCATGTATACCTTCACCGAAGGCACAATCGTCGCGGTACTCCTGCCTCTCATGCTGGCCATGATCGCGGTCCCGATCATCGTCAGGCTGACGCTGAAGCCGATCCGACGCCTGTCTCGCGAGGCGGCGGCGATCGGTGCCGCGACGCTCGATCGCCGCCTCTCGCTCGATCGCGTGCCATCCGAGACCAGCGGGCTGGTCGTCGCCTTCAACGATCTGCTGGCGCGGCTCGACGCGGCGTGGCGCCTTCAGCGTGAGTTCACGGCCAATGCCGCGCATGAACTGCGCACCCCCATCGCCGCGCTGAGGGCCGAGGTCGAGGCGATCGTTCCCGCTCAGGCACGCGCGATGCTGGCGATCCAGTTCGATAAGGTCGCGCGGCTGCTGGCCCAGCTTCTCGCCTTGGCGGAGGCCGACAGCAGACCGGTCCAGGCCGCGGCGCGCTTCGATCTGGTGGCCTTGGCCAAGGCCGTGGTTGGCGACATGGCCCCGACCATCATCGCGGCGGGCAAGGAGATCGCCATCGAACGCGACAGCGACAGGTCGGCCGAGGTGCATGGCGACATGGGCCTGGCGGAAATCGCATTGCGGAACCTCATCGACAACGCCGTGCGTCATTCGACACAGGGCAGCGCGATCCGCGTCATTGTGGAAGACAAGCGGATCGCGGTCGCCAACACAGGCAGCAGCATATCCCCGGAGGCGCAGGCGGCGATGTTCCAGCGGTTTTGGAAGCAGGATCGGCGCACCAGCGGCAGCGGCCTCGGCCTCTCCATCGTCGACGCGATCATGAAGCGTCTCGGCGGCTCGGTCGCCCTGACTTCGTCAGAGGGAATGGCGGTATTTGCGTTGGATTTCCGCGCTGACGCCGGTGTCTGACCCGCGCGGCGGCGGGAACATCCCGGTCATGCCGCCGCGCCCGACGCCGCCATCCTTGTCACCAGCTTGGTCGCCGTCACCTGAAGCGCGGCGATGAACGAGCAGCTGGACTTCCGCGCGGCGAGGCCGGCGGCAGCCCGCACCGCAGCGGCGGCGCTCGTCCAGGCCGGCTCCTCAGATGCAAGCCGAGCCGCGTCGAAAGCCCCCGCCCAACCGCAGGCCCAGCAATCGTCCGACGCCTTGATCCACCCTTCCTCGTCGACGCCGGCCGCCTCGGCATAGGCCTCGCGGCTGACCCGCGCGAGCATGGCCCGCAGAGCGGCCATCTCGGTCATGACTGTGATCTCGGGCAGACCGTAAAGCAGGCATGCCTGCTTGTTCAGGCCGGCGACACCGAGCCAGACCGGGGCGCAGGTCCGGATCAGCCAGTCCGCGGCCATGAGCCCGCGTCGCGCCTCGACCTCAGGCGTGGCGCGCGACCCGGCGATGGTGGCGGCGAGCGGCACGAGGACGGCCCTTTCGGTCTCCGGCAGCCCCTCCCGCCACGCATCAACGAAGGCATGGATGACGGGACAAACGTCGGGAGATACATCCGCTCGCTGTTCATCGATTGCCTTATGGCGATGGATACGGACTGCCCGGTCGGTCGTGGCGCGACGATGTCGCGTCCATGCATCACCATACCGCTCGTCCTGGCTGCCCCCCGTCGCTCGAGCATGCTCGACCATGTTCCGTCACTCCCATCTAATCTGATGGCAGTGTCTGAACCGATCGGCTTACGCTCACCTGACAACAACAGCTGACCGCTCCTCCGAAACGAGCACGCCCCATCGGTCGGGAGCGTCCGCTTGTGGGAGACGCTCCAATGTCCGGTTGTGGCGCGAGGCCGCCCAATAACGCGAACTCGCGACCCTTGGATCAGTAGAACCAGCGCGCCGGCACCATGACGAGGCTCGGGAACAGCACCATCAGGAACATGACGGCGAATTCCGCCACCATGAACGGCAGTACGCCGCGCGTGACCGCATCCATGCTGACCTTGCCGACACCCGCTACAGTATTTAGCACGACACCGACGGGCGGCGTGATCAAGCCGATGGCGTTGTTGATCATGAACAGCACGCCGAAATAGACGGGGTCGATGCCGGCCGCCTTGACGAGGGGCATCAGCACCGGTGTGAGGATCAGGATCGTCGGCGTCAGGTCCATGGCAGTGCCGACGAACATCACCAGCAGCATGATCGCCATCATCAGCAGGGTGGGCGTCGCGATGAGCGGCTCGAGCAGCGTCACGACCTGGCCTGGAATATTGGCGACGGTAATCAGCCAGGCGCTGACCGCGGCTGCGGCGACGAGGAACATCACCACGGCGCTGGTCCGTACCGCTCGGGCAAAGACGCGGTAGAGCTCGGCCCAGCTGAGTTCGCGATAGACAAGGCTGGAGATGAGCAGGGCATAGGTCGCTGCGACGACGCCGGCTTCGGTCGGCGTGAACACGCCCATTTTCAGCCCAGCGATGATGATCACGGGCAAGACGAGCGCCCAGACGGCCTCGCGGAACGCCTGCAGGAGCTCGGCCAGCGACTTGCGCGGCGGTGGCGAGAACGACTCGCGCCGCGACAGCCACCACCAGGTCAGGCAAAGCGTCGCGCCGAGCATGATGCCGGGGACGATGCCCGCCATGAAAAGGCGCGAGATCGAAACATTGGCCGCGACGCCGAAGACGACATAGCCGATGCTCGGCGGCAGGACGGGCGCGATGATGCTCGCCGAGGCGATCAGGCCCGCCGAACGGGATTTCTCATAGCCGGCGGCGACCATCATGGGCAGCAGCAGCGCCGACAGCGCGGCCGCATCCGCGACGGCGGAGCCCGACAGCGCCGCAAGCAGCAGCCCTGCGAAGATGGTGACGAAGCCCAGCCCGCCGCGGATATGGCCGAACAGGGCCAGGGCGAGAGCGATGATCCGGCGCGACAGTCCGCCGGCATTCATCACCTCGCCCGCGAGGAGGAAGAAGGGGATGGCGAGCAGCGGGTAGCTGTCGGCACCATGGATCACGTTCTCGGCGAGGATCTGCGCGTCGAACATGTCGAGATGCCACATCAAGGCGGCACCGCAGACCAGCAGCGCGAAGGCGATCGGAATTCCCAACGCCATGGCGCCGATGAGCGAGACGACGAAGACGGCGATCGTCATGCCTGGTCCTCGTTTTCCTTGATGATGACGAGTTGCTCGTCGCGCAGGCGCCCGCTGAGCAGGCGATAGAACTCGTGCAGCAGGATCACGGCGGCGGCGATGGCGAAGACCACGCCGGCCGAATAGAACCAGGCTAGTGAAGCTCCGCTGGACGGTGCGCTGACCCTCCAGTTGAGCCGGGTCTGTGCCAGCGCGCCTTCGAAGATCAGCCAGCAGACGAACAGCATCAGCATATAGCCGATCGCCAGGCAGATGCGCCTGCCGGTGGGACCGAGGCGGCCGACCAGGAACTCCGTCCCAAGATGGCCATGCTCGCGCAGCGCCACGACGCTCCCAAGGAACGTCGTCCAGACGAAGATCCAGCGCGACAGTTCTTCCGCGACGGTGATGCCGGAATTGAAGGCATAGCGCAGGATGACGTTGGCGAGGACGAGCCCGACCATCGTCGCGAGACAGGCGACGGTGATCATCTCGATCAGCTTGCAGCAGCGGTCGATGAGCCGGTCGAGCATGAACTTCAAGCCGCCTTCGGATGAGGCGGCTGCGCCGCAGTGAGATCATTCGCCGCCAGGCTGTAGGAAAGGCGGAAGATCGCACTCTCGGCACTCTCCTGCGCTCCGGCCTCTACCAGGCGCGGATGAGCGAAGTCCCGCTGCACGATCTGCTTCAGAGCGTGGCGGTCATAGCCCGAGACAAGCAGGATCCAGTCGGCGACGGCGTCGCCGCCGCGGATCCGCTGCTCCGTCGTCGCTGTGATTGCGGGTGTATCCGTCTTGAGCAGATGGCTGCCGGTCAGGCCCGGTTGCTCCGACAGGCCCGCGAGCTTGTCCTGCAGTTGCTGCAGCAGAACGTCGTCACAGCCGTCCGCCGGGGACAGGCGCAGCGTCAGCATGTACTGGCCGACGCCGCCTCCAGAACTCGCGAGAATGCGGCACTGGCTGCGCACCATGTTGCGATGATGCGGCATCATCTGTGCCGACCAGGGCGTCGGCGCGTTGAGATGCGCGAGATAACCGGGAGAGGTCAGTGTCTCGTAGCGATCAAGCTCGTAGAGGATGAAGAAGCCCTCGCCGCCGTCGGCATCGGCCCAGCGCGATCCCCGGCGGAAGCCGGGGATGCTCATCCGTTCGGGAAAGTGCTCATGCGAGTGCCAGTCCTCAAACTCCCGCCGCATCGGCGCGGCGATGTCCCACCACATCGCCACGGCGGCCGTCCCCAGCAGAGCCATGCCGGCCTCACTTCGCGCGCAGCCGGGCCAGTTCGTCGGCCACCTGCTTCGACAAGCCCTCGCCGACCTCGACGGCGAATTTCTGCACGACCGGCTGCACTTTTTGGCGCATCCGCTCGAGCTCGGCCGCCGAGACCTCGTTGACCTGCATCGCCTTGCGCAGGCGGTCGATCGCCTCGGTCTCCTGGACCTGGATGGCCTTGCGCTCCTCGACCTTGGCTTCGTCGGCCGCAGCCTGGATCAGGCTGCGCTCCTCGGCGGAGAGCGAATCCCAAGTCTTCTTGCTCATCAGCAACGGCATGCCGGTGTAGAGATGGCGCGTCAGCGAGAGGAATTTCTGGACCTCTGCGAACTTGGCCGACTCGATCACGGCGACCGGATTGTCCTGTCCGTCGATCGCACGGGATTCCAGCGCGCCATAGACCTCGCCGAACGTCATCGGAACCGGATTGGCGCCGAGCGCCTTGAAAGTCTCGATATAGATCGGCGAGGCGATGACACGAAGCTTCAGCCCTTCGAGGTCCTCAGGCTTTGTGATCGGCCGACGACTGTTGGTGATGTTGCGAAAGCCGAGATCCCAGATGCCGAGACCGACGACGCCCTGCTCGCCGAGCTTGGCCAGCAGGCCCTTGGCGATCGGCCCGTCGCTCAGCGCATAGGCCTCCTTGAAGTCCCGGAACAGGAAGGGGAAGTCGAAGACCATGAACTCCTTGTTCAGCCCGGCAAGCAGGCCGGTCGCCATGGTCGTGAAGTCGAGCGTGCCGCCGCGCACCGCCGAGAGATTCTGCGGGTCGCTGCCGAGCACGGCGTTGGGGAAGAGATTGACCTTGAGCTTGCCGCCGCTCTTGGCCGCGACAAGATCGGCGAATTTCTGGGCGCCGAGGCCGATCGGGTGATCCTTGGCCAAGCTGAAGGCGAACCTGAGGGTTCTCTCCTGAGCCTGGGCGCTGAACGTTGTTGCCAGCAAGGCTACGCAGGTGAAGCAGCCGAGCGCGCGCCGGCTGAAGGACACGATTCTCATCTTTCCTCCCATGGAATTATGGACGCTTGCTGCGCCTCGATCATCCAGCGATATCAGGCGAGATGGGGCCAGTCCACATAATTTGAATACCATTCAGAATTTGACCATCTTTCAAAAATTGGACGAGCGTCGCCGCCGCCGCTAGGATGCTCGAAAGGCAGGATGGATGTATGAGCGGCTCGCTGGAAAAATCGCTGGCAATTCTGGAGTACTTGTCCGCCAGACCCGGCGGCGCACCGCTCGCAGCGATCGCGGACGACCTGTCCCAGGTGAGGAGCGGCTGCCACCGTACCCTGCAGGAACTCGTCCGCTATGGGTACGTGCGCGCCTTACCGCTGAAGGGGGACTATGCCCTGACCACCAAGCTAGCCTCGCTGGGGTTGAGCTTCCTCAGCAAATCGGGAGTGGTCGATATCGCCCAACCGGTGATTGAGAGGTTGGCGAGAGCAACCGAAGAGCTCGTTCGGCTGGCCATCGTCGACGGAGAGCGACTGACGCTGGTTGCCAAGGCACAGGGCGCCAGGTCGGGACTTCTCTATGACCCCGACATGGGCATCGAGTTGCGCCTGTCCTGCAGCGCGGCTGGTCATGCGTGGTTGATGACGCTCTCCGAGGAGGCCGCGCTCGATGCCGTGGCGCGTCAGGGCTTCGGCCAGCCGTCGCAGTTCGGCCCGAACGCCCCGACGTCGATCAAGGCCCTTCTGAAGATGCTGAAGGCCAGCCGCGATCGCGGCTGCAGTCTGCTCCGCGACGTCTATGCTCCCGGCATGAGTTCGATGGCAGCGCCCGTTCAAGGAGTTGGGGAGCCAGCCCGTGGCGTCATTATCATTGCGGGGCCATCGATGCGACTGACCGAAGAACGCATGCTGCAATTCAAGGCGCCACTGCGAGAGGCGGCCGAGGAGCTTGCCCAGGCTACCAACGCCTCGCCGATGCTGAGATCGGCCAACCTAGGGACATGGGGCAACAAGCTGGCCTAGACAACGTCAGCGAGGTCCGCTTTTCGGAGGCCTCTCAATGTCAGGAAGTGGCGCCTGTCGCCTTCACGAGCAACGGGCGCTTGTGGCGCATTTCGTCAGGGAACGAGGGGCCCGATGTTGACATCATCAAAGCCGGGTGATCGGCAGGCTACGAGCTTGCCGGCCGCACGCGACCACGGGTATCAGAATTGGCGTTTTCCGATGCCAAAGCGCAGAAGGCGGACCATGACTGAAATGACCCATGCTCCGCTCCATATTGATTTTCTGAATGCGCTTGAAGTCGAGGCATTGAAGCTGACCGATGCCGAGATAATCGCCGCTGTCGAAAGAGGCCTCGTGGCACAGGGGCAAAAGGCGACCGAGATCGAACCGCGCGTGCATCTGATGCCGAAGGCCGGGGCGAACGGCCATTTCAACGTGCTGCGTGGGGCCTTCCGCGCGCCGATCAACCGTGCCGGCGTCAAGATCATCGGGGATTTCGTCGACAACTACAAGCTTGGCCTGCCCTCCGAGATGGGCCTGCTGGTGCTGATGGATCCGATGACCGGCGTGCCCACCGCGATCGTCGATGGCAGCCACCTCACCGACATGCGCACCGGCGCGATCACCGCCATCGGCGCCAAATACCTCGCCCGCAAGGGCTCCAGGGTGCTTGGCCATATCGGCGCGCGCGGCACCGCCTACTGGAATGTCCGCCTGCTCGATTCCCTCTTCGATTTCGACGAAATCCGCGTCCATTCGCGCCGGCCGGAAAGCCGCGATGCCTTCGGCGCGCGGCTGTCGGCTGATCTCGGCAAGCGCGTGATCGTCACGGAAGACTGGCAGAGTTGCGTCGAGGGAGCCGACATCGTCGTCGAGGCCTCGCGGCTGAACGCGCCCGAGCCGATGCTGAAAACGGAATGGATCAAGCCGGGCTCCTTCGTCGTTCCCTATGGCACGATGAGCGCCGTCGAGTTGTCGCTGACCGACATCATGAGCAAGCTCGTGGTCGATGATTGGGGGCAGTGCAAGGGCGGGCCCTTCGGTTCGCTGCGCGCCCATGTCGAAGCCGGCAAGCTCTCGGAGGCGACGCTGCATGCCGAGATGGGCGAAATCGTCGCGGGGCTGAAGCCCGGCCGCGAGCGCGAGGACGAGACCATCCTGTTCTGGCACCGCGGTCTCTCGCTCTCGGACATCGCGCTCGGCCATTTCATGCTTGAGAAGGCCAAGACCATGGGCCTCGGCCAGCGACTGCGCTACGCGTGAGCCTGATCGCCAATGCGCGGATGTATGCCGTCGATGCGGTGACGGCAGCGGCGTGGTCGCAGCTCTTCTCCCGCGTCGCGATGCTGAGCGGGGTCGATCTCGCGGTCGTCGCCCATGCCGCACCGGCGCCGCTGGAGGACCTCTGGCGGCGACAGGGCCTCGGGCTCGCCTTCATCTGCGGCTACCCGTTCGCGCGTGGCTCGTTTCCGGTCAGACCGGTGGCGGTGCCAGCTCCCGCCTCGGGCGACGGCCGGCCGCTCTACGCAACGCATCTCGTCGTGCGGGCGGACAGCGACATCGAGACCTTGCAGGACAGCTTCGGCCGGCGCCTCGGCTGGACGGTCACGCATTCGCAATCGGGCTTCAACGCGCTGCGCAAGCATCTGCTTGCCCGGTGGCGGGAGCAAGGGCCACTCTATGCGCAGAGCATCGGCCCGCTTTTGACGCCGCGCCGGGTCATCGACGCGTTGTTTACCGACCAGATCGATATCGGTCCGCTCGATTCCTACTTCCACGACCTGCTGCAGATGGCCGAGCCGGAGACGGCGGCGCGCCTGCGCATCGTGGACACGACCGAGGCCAGTCCGATGCCGCTGCTGGTGGCCTCGCAGGCGGTCGATGACGGAACCGTCCTGGCCTTGAAGCAGGCCCTGATGACGGCGACCGACGATCCTGATGCGCGCGCGATGATGGAACGCCTGCGGCTGTCGCGTTTCGCGGCAGTCGACCCGACCGGCTATCGCGCACTGGTCGAGGAGGCGGTTGCTGCCGATCGCGCGGGCTACCTCCAGCCGGGCTAAGCTTTGATCGGTTGCGTGCGAAAACACGCCGTCATCCCGCAGCTCCCCTTCGCTGCGTCCGGGATAACGTCGAGGTTTTGTCAGGTAACGGGTGAACCACCGGCACTGCGCGCCCGGATCGCCGCCAGCGTGATCTGCCCCAGCACCGTGCCGTCCTCAGCTGAGATCATCGCGGCGTCGCGGCCTTCCGCCAGCAGCGCCGACAGCACCTCCCGCACCGACAGGGTGCCCGGCAGGCAAAATCCGCCATCGCCGCCCGGCTCGGCCGCATCGGACGCCCGCACCAGCGACAGCCGCCGCAGTGCCCGGTCGGCCCCGACGAAATCGGCGACGAAATCATCCGCGGGGGCTCCCAGAAGCCGGTCCGGCGTATCGAACTGAATGAGCCTGCCGTCCTTCATGATCGCGACGACATCGCCCATGCGGATCGCCTCGTCGATGTCATGCGTGACGAGGATGACGGTCTTCTCCAGTCGCTTCAAAATAGCGAGGAACTCCTCCTGCAGTCGCCCGCGCACGATCGGATCGACCGCCCCGAACGGCTCGTCCATCAGCATCACCGGCGGATCGGCCGCGAGCGCGCGCGCCACGCCGACGCGCTGGCGCTGCCCACCCGAGAGATGCCGCGGATAGCGCGACAGATACTGGGCCGGATCGAGGCCGACGAGCTCCAGCATCTCCTCGCTGCGCGCTTTGATGCGCGCAGCGTCCCAGCCCAGCAGCGTGGGCACGGTTGCCACGTTCTGCGCGATCGTCATGTGCGGGAACAGGCCGATCTGCTGGATAACGTAGCCGATATGGCGCCGCAGCTCGACCGGGTCGGCCTTGGTCACATCGCGGTCGCCAACGATGATACGCCCCGAACTCGGCTCGATCAGGCGGTTGACCATGCGCATCGTCGTGGTCTTGCCGCAGCCGGAGGGTCCGATCAGCACGCAGATCTGGCCCTTCTCGATGGTCAGGTCGAGCGCGTCCACGGCGGGCCTGGCGACACCGGGAAACAGCTTGGTGACCTTCTCCAGCCGGATCGTCATGAGGTTCCCATCCGGAGCTGGCGCGTCATCAGCCGTTCAATGCCGGCAAAGCCGATCTCGACCGCCAGCGCGAGAACCGCAACCGCGACCGAGCCGGCGATCAGTTGCGGGAAGTTGAAGTTCGCCATGCCGGCCGTGATCAGCTCGCCGAGCCCGCCGCCGCCGATGAAGGCCGCCAGCGTCGCCGCCGAGACGATCTGCACCGCCGCGGTGCGGATGCCGGCGAAGATGACCGGCAGCGCCAGCGGGATCTCGATTTGCGTCATGACCTGCCGGTCGGACAAGCCCTGTCCGCGCGCCGCCTCGACGATGTCGGCGTCGACTTCGATGAGGCCGGTATAGGTGTTCAACAACAGGGCCGGAAGGCCGTACAGCGTCAGCGCCACGACCGAGGGCAGGAACCCCGTGCCCAGCAGCGGCAGCATGATGACGAGGAGCGCCAGCGAGGGTACGGTCCGCAGGATGTTGACGATCGCGATCGCAGCATTGGCCAGACCGCGATGCCGCGTCAAAACGAGGCCGAGCGGCAGCGCGATCAGCAGCACGGCGCAAAGCGCGACACCGGTCAGCCAAAGATGGTTCTGCAGCGCGACGATGAAGAGCGAGGGGTTGGCGGCGATCCACCCGGCCATCAGACGCTCTCCGCCTGGTTTGCGCGCAGCCGCAGCTCGATTCGGCGCATGCTCTCGTCGCAGAGGATCGCCAGCGCCGAGGTGACGACTGCGCCGGCGACGACCTTCTCGCCGAAATCCTGGGTGATGCCCTGGAAGATGATGTCGCCGAGGCCGCCGGCATTGATGAAGGCCGCGACGGTGGCGACCGAGACCTGCGTCACCACGGTGATGCGGATGCCGGCGACGATGACCGGTAGCGCCAGCGGCAGCTCTATGGCGAAGAGGCGGCGCCAGCGTCCATAGCCCATCCCGTCGGCAGCATCGAGGATATCGGGCGAAATCTCGCGCAGGCCTGTCGCGACATTGCGGATGATGATCAGCAGCGCATAGGCGACGAGCGCAACGATGGCCGGCCAGAAGCCCAACCCGAGATAAGGGATCAGCAGAGCGAAGATTGCCAGCGCCGGCACGGTGTAGAGTGCGCCCGACACGAGCAGGATGACGAGCGCGAAACCCGGACGCCTGGCTGTGAGCACGCCGAGCGGCAGGCCGATGGCTAGTGCGATCGCAAGGCCGACACCGACGAGCTGGACATGCTCCCAGAGCGCGATGAGCAGCCGGTCGTAGTTCTCGATCGTCCAGCTCATGCGTCCGACCTGTCGTCGCGCGCCATGTCGGCCAGCACGAGCTCGCCGGCCTCGATCGCCAGCGCCAGCGCCTCGTATTCGCGCCCCATCGGCCGGTCGTCGTCGAGGCGGGCGACATGGCCACGCACGAAGGCGTGCGCGGCGGCCGTCCCGCGCCCGAGAGTGATCGCCCCGCGCAAATCGATGGCCTCCGCCGCCACGACGAGTTCGATCGCGACAAGTCGCGTCAGGCGCTTTGCGATGGCATGCGTCTTTTCGACGATGGCCGGCGTCATCGGCGCATAATCCTCGACGCCGTCGGCGACGGGCAGCGTCATGGCGCCCAGCGGTAAGGCGAGATGGCGAATTTCGGCTTCCAGCGCGGCGGCCGTCTTCTGCGAGGTCGCGAAGCCCGAATGCGAGCCGCCATGCCGCGTCAGGAAGCGCGGCAGGTCGCTCATCGCAGGCGACATTAGCTTGACGATGCGCGCGGCGGACGTTGCGGCTAGATGCGACAGGGCAAGCCCGGCGGCCTCCAGCGTCAGGGCAAGCTCGGTCGTATCGAAATTCCCGCTGGAGAGCAGGAGATCGCGCTCGACCAGCACGGCCGGGCTGTCGGGCGCGCTCGCGAGTTCATGTTCGACAGCGAGACTGGCCGCTGCGATGGCGTTGGCTGCGTGGCCGGCAACCGGGGCGAGGCAGCGGAAGGACAAGGGGTCCTGGAGCCGTCGCGCCGCTCCGGGCTGGAACAGGTCGCTGCCGGCCAGAAGGTCACGCAGCTTCGCCGTCCCGACGATGTGGCCGGGCATTATCCGCAAATGGCTGAGGCAATCGTCGAGCGGCGAGAGATTGCTGCGGAAGCCTTCAAGCGAGAGCGCGCCGGCCATGAAGCCGGCATCGAGTGCTTTGTTCATCGCATCGACCGCCAGCGCGGCCAGCCCGACGCTCTGTGCATTGGCGTTGAGCAGGGCGAGCCCGTCCTTGGGGCCGAGCACGGGCAGCGCGATGCCCGCCGCCGCCATGGCCTCGCCGCCGGGCAGGATCGCCTCCCGGAACTCGGCTTCTCCCGCGCCGGTGAGCGGCAGAAAGGCCTGTGCCAGCGGGCTCAGATCGGCCTCCCCGAGCGAGCCGATGCGGCGCACGAGCGGGTGGACGCCGGCATTGAGCATGGCCGCGATCGTCTGGGCCAGCGCAGGGGAGAGGCCCGAAGCCCCATGGCAGATGGCTACGAGACGCGCCGCCAGCATGGCGCGCACCTCGGCCGTCGAGAGGCGCTCACCGACCCCGACGGCCCGTGCCTGGATCGCGCGCGCCTGGAAGGCAGGGATGGCGTCCGCCTCGAGGCGCGTATCGACGGCCGCGCCCAGCCCGGTAGTCAGGCCGTAGACGCTATCGCCCCGCTGCAGCGCGCGCAGCACGACACCGCGGGCGGCGGCGAGGCGTGGAGCGACGCAGTCGTGCAGATGCACGGGCGCGAAATCGAGAGCGATCGCCAGGATCGCCTCGATGCCAATGGCAGCGTCGCCGAGAACGACCGGCGCGGGCTGTTCGACGCGGCCGGCGCCGGGCGATGCGGTGGCGCTCAGTTCACCAGTCCCTTGGCCTTCAGGAAGGCGGCTGCGACCGTGCGCGGCTCCTTCTTGTCGACCTCGACCTGGCGGTTGAGCTCCTGCATCGTCGGGTTGTCGAGCGCGGCGCCGACCTTGTCGAGGATGGCGACGATTTTCTCGTTGGCGGCTATCTCGGGCCGCACCACGGGGGCGAGGAAATAGGGCGGGAACAGCGACTTGTCGTCGTCGAGCGCCACGAACTTGTCGGCCGCTATCTGCCAGTCGGTCGAGAAGCCGTTGGCGACCTCGATCTGCTTCTGATTCAGCGCCTCATAGCGCAGGCGCAGCGCGGCGAACTGCTTGAACTCCGCGAATTCAGCGCCGTAGACCTCCTTCAGCCCCTTGATGCCGTCGCGACGGTCGACGAATTCGGTGCCGGCGCCGAGCCGGAGCTTCGACGAGGCCTTGCCGAGATCGCTCAGCGTCTTGAGGTTGAACTCCTTTGCGGTCTCGGGCCGCACCACGATCGCGTAGCCGTTGTTGATGCCCGACGGCTTCAGCCAGGTCAGGTTGAATTCCTTCTCGTAGAAGGCCTTGACCATGCCCCTGACCTTCTCCGGGTCGGTCTCGGTGACCCCTTGCGCCTTCATCACGGCGTTGAGGCCGGTGCCGGTGTATTCCGGGTAGAGGTCGATCGCGCCGCTCTTCAGCGCCTCATGGGCGACCAGCGTGCCGCCAAGATTGATCTTGCGCTCGACCTTGAAGCCGGCGGCCTCCAGCGCCGCGCCATACAATTCTGCGACGACGAACTGCTCGGTAAAGTTCTTCGAGCCAATCTTGATAGTCTGGGCCGAAGCCGCTGAGAGGCCGGCCGCCAGAATCGATGCAGCCGCAAGGACGGTTCTGAAAAGGCGCATGGCTTTGGTTCCTTGGCGTCTGATGGGGGCAAGCTATCAAGCAGGGAAGTCGATGCAAGGAGCGGGCGAGACAAAGAACGGTGATGTCCCTCGCGGCCCGACCTGTGGAGAATCTTGTCGCCCGCGAGGCTCAGGTCGGGGCATTCCGCTCACCACCTCTGATCGGAAGCGGGAGGCGGTTCTCAATCGGCGAGAGCGGGCAGACCCAGGCTTCCGAATAGGCGCAGGAGGGATAATAAGCAAAGTTGAAGTCGAGGATCAGACCGCCGTCATCGCTGCTGCCGAGATCAGCGCTCTTGATCGTGTCCAGCAGATAGCGCCCACCGGGGAAGCTCTCTCGGCCATTCGTCGCGTCTCCAAAGGGGAGGAACACGCCGCCGCCATAGCTCTCGATCCAATATAACGTCAGTTCCTTGCCGACGGCGGAATCGAGCCCCTGGGTGACGGCAAAGGGCACGAGAGACATCAGGCCGTCTTTGCCTGCCTCCAGCCTGATCACCTCGCGATCGACAGCAGCTCCCAATCCGACATTGAACCGGAGAGCTGGATCATAAGGAAAACATTCGATCCCGCGAAAATGCGCGCGACGCGCAAACGCTAGGGGCGATTGCACATGGTCCCGGAACAACCTGTCACGAGAGCTTCGCCAGTGCACCCAACCCTCGCGACCGGGCATGGCCCGCACGGCCGCATATAGCTCGGCAATCTGCCGACGCCAATCATGCAGGCTCGAGAACCTCTCGAACGTTGCGATATCAGCCTGGCTCTGCTCGGTACTCTTCAGGAGTTGATCTGCCATGATAGTCCCAAGCGATTTCACATTAACAAGGTCGGATACCTCAACGCGGCAGACCTCGCTGGGTTGCAGTGCGGCGATCGTGGCTCTCCAAGCCGTCACTCGATGTCAGTGGAGATTCGGATCTGGGCGAACCGCATGACCTCATCCGTTGGAAAGGCGGCGGCGCTTTCGACAAATTCATCAGGCCTTTACGCCTGCTTCAGGAATGGACGATGCGACCGCTTCAATGGCAATCGTCGCGTCCTGATCTAATTCGCCGCCGCTCGCGCCGACAGCACCCGCGATATGCCCCTAGATCTCCATCGGAAATCCGCCAGGAAGGATGACGTAGCTGCCCGCCATCCGGTCGCGAAACCTACGCCTACCTCGCTCGGCATCGTCACCATCGCGATCTGCAAGGCCTTCCTGGGCCACATGTCAGGGCTGGAGGGCCTGCTGCGGGCCCTGTCCTTCATCGCGAGCCTGGTGACGATCGGGCTCGCGTATCAGCGCCTGCTGCGTCGCGAGACGAAGACCGCTGCGTCCCGTGGGGCAGTTTCTTAGGTCCTGAACCAAAACTATGGTTTTCCTAACATGATCATCTTCTCCTGCGTCATGTCGCGCATGGTGAAGGGGATGCCGCCGGTGCCGTAGCCGGATTCACGGCGTCCGGCGAAGGGCATCCAGTCGGTGCGGAAGGTGGTCGGATCATTGATCATAACCGCCGAGGCATCGAGCCGGTTGGCGGCTCGCAGCGCGACGTCGATGTCCTGCGCGAAAATGCTGGCCTGGAAGGCGACCGGCAGGGAATTCGCCTGCGCGATGGCGCCGTCGAGCTTCCCATATGGATAAACGCAGACAACCGGCCCGAAGACCTCGAGCTGCGAGACCTTCGCCTCGGGCGATGGATCGAGCAACACCGTCGGCTCCAGCGTCGTTTCCGAAAGGCGCCTGCCGCCCGTCGCGATCCGCGCGCCACCCTTGACCGCCTCCTCGACCCAGGATGCGACCCGGTCGGCCTCCTTGGGCAGGATCAGCGGGCCGACCTCGGTGTCCTTCAGGACGGGATCGCCGACCCTGAGCGCTTTCACCCGCGCGACGAGGCGCTCGGTGAACTCGCCGGCAATGTCCTGATGCACGAAGATGCGCTGCGTCGAAACGCAGACCTGCCCGGCATGGTAATAGCCGCCCTTGACGATTGGCTCGATGATCTTGCGGAGATCGGCACTGCGATCGATGATCGCCGACGCCGCCCCGCCATGCTCCAGTGCCGAGCGCGCGCCATGCGCCAGCTTCGAATGCAGATACCAGCCCACCTTGGCCGAGCCGATGAAGCTCAGGAAGGCGATGCGCGGATCGGTGGCGAGCTTTTCGGCAAGCTCGGTGGTCGCGGGGATGAAGCTCTGACACCAGGCTTCGGGCAGCCCCGCCTCATGGACGAGCGCGACGAAGTCGAGGCATGAGAGCGGCGTCGTGCCGGCTGGCTTGATGATGACCGGACAACCGACCGCAATCGCTGGCGCGACCTGATGCACGATCAGGTTCAGCGGGTGGTTGAAGGCCGAGATCGCGGCGACGATGCCGATCGGCTCCTTGGTGGTGAAGGCCCAGCGATCGACGGCGGCCGGCGACAGGCCCATCGGGATTTCGCGGCCGGCAAGGTTGCGCAACTCGTCGGCGGCGTTGTGGACGCCGTCGATGGCGCGCGTCACCTCGACGATGGCATCGGGCAGCGGTTTGCCGCCCTCGCGGGCGATCTGCAGCGCGAATTGGTCGCGCTTAGCGGCGAGCAAACCTGCGAGACGGCGCAGGATCGCCGTCCGCTCGTGCGGCTTGAGCCAGCCGTCACGGTTGCGGAAGACGCGCTGCGCGGCCTGAAGCTTGGCTTCAAGCGCCGCCGCGTCGTCCGTCGCGATTTCGGTGATCGGGGCACGATCATAGGCCTGGACGACCTGCAGCATGGGGGCGACTCCTGATCAGGCGAGTTCGATGTCGGGACTGCGGTTGCGCAGTTCCTCGACGAGCACGCGGGTATTCTCGGAATAGTCGATCGGAATCTCGACGAGATGGACGCCGCCGCCGGTGAAAGCAGCCTCCAATGTCGGAACGAGCTCTTGGACGGACGTCACCCGCGAGCCCTTGGCACCATAGGCCTGGGCGTAACGGACGAAATCGGGATTGCCGAAGGTCATGCCGAAATCGGGGAAGTTGTCGACCGACTGCTTCCACCGGATCATGCCGTAGGCGTTGTCGTTGAGGATGACGACGACGAGATTGAGGCCGAGCCGGACGGCGGTCTCCATCTCCTGCGAGTTCATCATGAAGCCGCCATCGCCGCAGACCGCCATGACGCGGCGCTCCGGGTAGAGCATCGCGGCCATCATCGCCGAGGGGAGCCCCGCCCCCATCGTCGCCAGCGCATTGTCGAGCAGCAGCGTGTTGGCGACATGGGTTCGGTAGTTCCGGGCGAACCAAATCTTGTACATGCCGTTGTCGAGGCAGACGATGCCATCTTCCGGCATGACGCGGCGAACGTCGTGGACGATGCGCTGCGGCGTGATCGGGAAGCGATCCTCCTCCGAGCGATCGTTGATCTTGGCCAGGATCGTCTGGCGCAGCTCAAGCATCGACGGCTCCGCCTCGAGTTTACCTTCCAGCCTGTCGGCGAGCCCGGTTACGGTCGCGCCGATATCGCCGATCACCTCGGCGTCGGGGTGATAGACCTGTTCCACATTGGCCGACTGGTAGCCGATGTGGATGACCTTCGAACCGCCCGCGCTCTTCATCAGGAAGGGTGGCTTCTCGATCGTGTCGTGGCCGATCGCGACGATCAGGTCGGCATGGTCGACGGCCTGATGGACATAGTCTCGCTCGGAGAGCGCAGCGGTGCCCATATAGAGGTTGGAGCCGCCGGTGACGGCGCCCTTGCCCATCTGCGTGTTGAAGAAGGGCAAACGCGTCCGCCGCACGAAGGACGAGAGTTCCTCGACGAGCCGGGGCCGGTTGCCAGCCGCGCCGATCATGACAAGGGGACGCGAGGCCGCCAGGATCATCTCCGCCGCACGATCCAGCGCCAAGCCCTGCGCGATCGGCCGCTCCAGCGGATGGATCGGGATCAGGGCTGCATCGTCGATTTCCTCGGCGGCGACGTCTTCGGGAAGTTCAAGATGGACCGGCCCCGGCCGCTCCTCCATCGCCACCCGGAAGGCATCGCGCACCACCGAGGCGATGCTGGCTGCGCTGATAATCTGGCGCGTCATCTTGGTCAGCGGCTTCATGGAGGCGACGACGTCGACGATCTGGAAGCGCGCCTGCTTGGCGGTCATGATCGCCTTTTGGCCCGTGATCAGGATCATCGGCATGGCGCCCAGATGCGCATAGGCCGCGCCGGTCGCGAAGTTGAGTGCGCCCGGCCCCAGCGTCGCGATGCAGACGCCGGGCCTGCCCGTGAGCCTCCCATGCGTCGCCGCCATGAAGGCCGCCGCCTGCTCATGCCGCGTCAGGATCAGCTTGATGCTGGACGTGCGCAGGGATTCCAGGACGTCCAGATTTTCCTCGCCGGGAACGCCGAAGATGTGATCCACCCCCTCGTTCTCCAGAGCGGCGACCAACAGGTCAGAACCCTTCAGCATGATCGAATGTCCTTTCGCTCAACGAGAGGTAACGATGGGGAGCAGAATTTTGGAGGAGCGGCTGACGCAGTTCCGACCCTCGCCTAACGAAGGCCATTTTGCATCACGCAGGCGTGTTGGACCGTTCGCGGCTGGCAAGATAGGCGCGGATCCATGCAGGCGTTTTGCTGGACAGGATGGCCGGGCTGCCCGACAACCTGTCGTTCTCGACCTTCCGTCACGGCGGCCTGACCGAAGGTGGCGATGCCGATATGACCGATCGCGAGATCCTCGCGCAGTCGGCTCAGAAGAGCCCGAAGGTGCTGCCCCGCTACGTCAAGAAGACGATGAAGCAGGTCGCCAACGGTGCTCGGAAACGCCGGGCCAGCCGAACAGACGGCGGCCATTTGTCAGAATGACCAGCAGTATGCGTGTCAGAATAAAGAACCTCCTGAAAGGAAATTCCTCAATGAAAAGAATGGCGAGCCCGGCTGGATTCGAACCAGCGACCAGCAGCTTAGAAGGCTGCTGCTCTATCCATCTGAGCTACGGGCCCTGAAGCGGAAGCCGAGACCTCCGCGGTCAGTCGCTCAGAGCATGATGCCGAAAAGGGGAATCCGGTTTTCGGGCAACATGCTCCAACTGAATGTTCTAGTGCGTCCACTGTCCCAGACGCGAGAACTTGAAATTGTCGGAATAGGCGACCGTCCGGCGCGTCGGCTCGTTGGGCTGCTCGACGCGATAGGGGATGCCGTTGCGCGTGGCGTAGGCGACAGCCTCGGCCTCGCTGTCGAACCAGAGCTTGAGCTGGCTCTTCATGTCGCCGGACGAGGTCCAGCCCATCAGCGGCTCGATCTGGCGCGGCTGCTCCGGCTCGTATTCCAGGAGCCAGCGCTCGGTCTTGGCGGTGCCGGATTGCATGGCCGTGCGGGCGGGGCGGTAGATGCGTGCGGTCATGGCTCTCGCTCGGCCCTCACCTTAGAATCCCGGATCGCTCGATCCGCTGGACGGTCTCAATCCAGGCAGCCCGCAACCATGCGAACCGCCTTAATCAGAAGGAATGGTCGGGGCACCAGGATTCGAACCTGGGACCCTCTGCTCCCAAAGCAGATGCGCTACCGGGCTGCGCTATACCCCGACGGATCGCAAGTGCATCAAATCACTTGCGAAACCATCGCAGAAAGGCTTCCGGACCTTGCCGCGATGCGCAACCGCATAGCACCACGCAGCTGTTTTGGGAACCGGAATTCCCGGCTCGGTCCAGCCTTTGCGGATGCCTCGCATGTGGATCGGGTTCAGACCGCCACCAGCCCGGACCAGTCGGCCGACACCTCCTCGGGAAGTCGGCCGCCCTCCGCCCTGCCCTCCACTGCATCTTCGGCAATCCAATAGGCCACAAGCTTGCGATGCCCTTCGCCGAATGCAGGATGCTCGCTGGCGAAGCGCCGCAGCGCCCGCACCGCCTTCTGCTCGCAGGCGCCCCAGAGATAGCCGCATCCGTCCAGCAGCGGCACCTCGCCAATCCGATCGGAGAGCCGGCTCGGCGCGATGCCGTTGCCGGTGCCCTCGAGCCAGGTGACATGGGCCCTCGGATGCTCCGGCAGCGGCTGGCAATGGGCCGCATCGGCGATCTCGATGAAGACCCGGCTGGCGACATGTTCGGGGGTCTGCTCGATGATCCGGGCCACGGCCGGCAGGCCCGTCGCATCGGCAAGCAGGATCTGCCAGCGCAGATCCTCGGGCGGGCGATACAGGCCACGCGGATTGTTGATCAGGATCCGGTCGCCGGGAGCGGCGTTCTGCGCCCAGTCGCTGGCGAGCCCGCCCTCGTGAACCACGAAATCGACCGCAAGCTCGCAACGCTCGGCGTCGAACTGGCGCACCGTATAGGTCGCATAGCGCACGGGCGGGCCGGACTCCGGGAAGGTCCAGCGCCCCTCGGCGTCGATGCTCGGCAGCACCAGTTCGCCCGTCTCGGGGTCCGGGAAGAACAGGCGGATATATTCGTCGGCGATCCCGGTCGAGCGAAAAGCCGCAAGCCCCTCACCGGAGAAGGTCAGCCGGATCATGCCGGGCGTCAGCAGATGGCGGCCGGTCACGGTCGCTTCGTGGAACATCAGCTTCGTCATCTCCGGCAGCCCCGCTCCTGCGCTGATCCTGAACTCGACGGGGCGCAGCTTGTCCGCGTTTTTGCGGCGCCAGGCAAGTCGTTTGTCTTTGATTTGTTTGGAGTATTTCTAAATCATGTTTGTTGAAGGCCAAGTTTTCCGCTGCTAAGCACAATCGTCGTCGCGTTGCGGGAGCCGCGTTTCATGTCCACGAGTCTCGATGACATCGAAAGCCTCTACGCTTCCGAGCATCGTCGGCTCGAGAGGATCGCCGCTCGCAAGGTCGGGCCGGCCCAGGCCGCCGATGTCGTGCAGGACGTTTTCACCGCACTGTGGTCGCGAGCCCGCGAGCAGATCGCCTGGACGCCGGCCTATCTGGCGCGAGCGACGCAGTTCACCGCGATCAGCCATTTTCGCGCCGAGCACCGGCGCAGGCGTTTTCTGGCCGGCATCACGGAAGAGCAATACGCCCCTCCGGTGATCCAGCCGGACCAGATCGTCGCGGCGCGCGAGGATCTGACGCGGCTCGACGCCGCGCTGGCGGCCCTGCCCGAACGGACGCGGCAGGTTTTCCTGCTCAACCGCTGCCATCACTGCTCCTATGACGAGATTGCCGCGGCGCTGGGGTTGTCCTATTCCACCGTCGAGCGCGAGATTGCCAAGGCGCTTCTCGCCTGCCGCAACGGCGCGCGCTGAGCGTGCCGGGGAACGACGGATCGCGAGCGATGTCCGACGCCGATACGGAGCAGCCGGATGAGGCGCTGATCGAACGGCAGTCGATCGCCTGGTTCACCCGTATGAACGGCCGCCCCTCGGAGGCCGACAGGCAGGACTTCGCCCGATGGCTCGCGGCTTCAACCGCGCATGCGCGCAGCTATCAGGGCATCGAGGCGCTCTGGTCCGATCTCGGCACGGCGGCCGGAACATTCGACCTGCGCGACGCCGGTGAGCTCGCGGGCCCGATCGAGCGCATTCGCGAACTCCGGCGCCGGCGCCGTCTGGGCGGCGCTGCCGCAGGCGTGGTCCTGGGTCTTGCTGCATTGGTTGCAGGTGCCTGGCTCTGGCTGGAACAGCCGCATCTGATCGAGAACTGGCAGGCCGACCAAGCGACCGCGCGCGGCGAGCAGCGGCGGGTCGCGCTGGCCGATGGCTCGACCCTCATTCTCGATGCCGACAGCGCCGTCACCATCGACCTGTCGGCGACGCAGCGGCGCGTCACCCTCCTGCGCGGCACCGCTTTCTTTTCGGTCGAGCCCTCGCAGGCCCCCTTCGTCGTCACGGCCCGCAACGGCGCCGCACGCGTTCTCGGCACCGCCTTCGAGGTCGCCGCACGCGAGGGCGAGGAGGTCACCGTGACGCTCGAGCGCGGCAGCCTTCAGGTCGGCCTGCTCGACCGCTCGAACGAAGTCGTGCTGAAACCCGGCGAGAGCGTCGATTACGGCAAGGCCGGGCTCGGAACGGCCCATGCGGTCGACCCCGACGAGACCGCCGCCTGGCGCGGCGGCCGCTTTATCTTCACCAATGCGAGGCTGGCCGACGTACTTCAACGCATCGGCCGTTATCGCGAGGGTCGCATCGTGCTGCTCGATTCCCAGCTCGGCGACAGACGCGTCAGCGGCAACATCGCGCTGCGCGACACGGATGCGGCGCTTGCGGCTGTCCAATCCTCGGTCGGCTTCAATCTCACGCGGCTCGGCCGGGTGACCGTCGTTTCGCCCTGACCAGCCGACGGGGCCGGGCAAGGCCGAATGTTTCTTGGCGGCGCTGTGAGGGTGCCGCGCTCCGGCGAGCGACTAGGTGTTTGAGGGGCCGGCGTCACTGTCGCCACGGCACCCTCGGCATCCGCTGGCTGGGGACGAGTTGAATGACGGATAAGGCGAAGAGCAGGATCGCAGCCCTGCTGGCGACCACGGTTTGCGTCGGGGCGGTCGGGACGACCGGCCTGGTTTGGCCGGCTTTCGCCCAGGAGCGAGCCCAGGCGATCCACAGCTTCGACATTCCCGCCAAGCCGGTGCGCGCTGCGATGAACGACATCGCCCGCATTGCCGGCATCGACGTGGTCTTCGCCGAGACGCCGACCGCTTCGCGGCGCGGCCAGCCGGTCCGTGGCTCGATGACCGCGAGCCAGGCGCTGGCGACGCTGCTTTCGGGCACCGGCCTGTCCTATCGCTTCAGCAATGCCACGACGGTCGAGATCTTCGACGCTGCCGCAGCCGGCCGACGCGGCGCGGCGGCCCCCGAAGGCTCGATCCAGCTCGACCCCGTCATGGTGCAGGGCGCGGGTGGTCTTCCGCCGGCCTATGCCGGCGGGCAGGTCGCCACGGGCGGAGGGCTCGGCGTGCTCGGCCAGCGCTCGGTCATGGACACGCCGTTCTCGGTGACGAACTACACGGCCAAGCTGATCGAGGATCAGCGGGCGCAATCCGTCGCCGACGTCGTCAAGAACGATTCCTCGATCCGCAATGTCGAGCCGACCAATGTCGGCAACGCCAACTACTTCGTCATCCGCGGCATCCAGGTCGGCAATGCGGCGGTGGCCTTCGGCGGCCTGTTCGGCATCGCGCCCAACGCGCAATCGACGCTCGCCGGCATAGAACGGGTCGAGATCCTGAAGGGTCCCGGCGCCTTCCTCGGCGGGCTTTCGCCGAGCGGCGTCGGCGGCGTCATCAACCTCGTGCCCAAGCGTGCCGGCGACGAGCCGCTGACCCGTTTCACCTCGACCTGGATCAGCAACACCCAGTTCGGCGGCCATCTCGATGTCGGCCGTCGCTTCGGCTCCGAGAACCAGATCGGCGTTCGCGCCAATCTGCTGTTCCGCGATGGCGGCACGCCGATCGACAAGCAGTCGCAGACGCTGGCGAACGGCACGCTCGGGCTCGACTATCGCGGCGACAACTTCAGGATCTCGCTCGATGGTGGCTATCAGGTTCTGAACACCGACCGCATGAACAACACGGTGACGCCGCTCGCCGGCGAGCCGGTCCCGCGGCCGATCAAACCCGACAAGACCTATGTCTCGCCCTGGAACTACAGCAAGTTCGCCGACAGCTACGGCATGCTGCAGGCCGAGTACGACATCACCAGGGACGTGACGATCTACGGCAAGGGCGGCGTCAGCCACATGGACTGGGACCAGCAGGTCGAGGCCGGCAGCGGCCTGCGCCGCAATGGCAATTTCACCAGCACGGGGTCGCGCTATCTCATCGACATCAATCGCTATTCCGGCGAAACCGGAATTCGAGCGCGCTTCCACACCGGCCCGATCGAGCATGAGGTCGTGGTCTCCGCCAATACCTTCTATCAGGCGCGTGCCTCGGCACCGCCGACGACGCTCTCGGTCACCCCGTCCAACATCTACAATCCGACATTCTCGCCCAATCCGGTCGTCGCGCCTGCGAGCCGTTACCGGCAGAACGACAACACCTTCACCAGCTATTCGATTTCCGACACGCTCTCGGCCTTCGACAAGCGGGTTCAGCTCACGCTGGGCGTGCGCAAGCAGTTCGTCGACATCAACAACTACACGCTGTTGACGGGCGCGGTGGCCTCGCGCAACGAGAGCGATGCCGTGACCCCGATCTTCGGCCTCGTCGTCAAGCCGTGGCAGAACGTCTCGCTCTATGCGAGCTACATCGAAGGCCTCACCGCCGGCACGGTCGTCGGCAACACCTTCGTCAATGCGGGCCAGGTCCTGCCGCCCTTCGTCACCAAGCAGTTCGAAACCGGCGTCAAGGTCGACTGGGGCAAGCTGATGACCTCGGCGACCTATTTCCATTCGACCCAGGCCTCGGGCATCGCCAACACCGCCACCAACACCTTCACCGACAACGGCGAGACCCGCTATCAGGGTGTCGAGCTGAGCGTCGCTGGCGAGGTGATCGAAGGCGTCAGGGCGCTCGGCGGCATCACCTTCCTCGACTCGGAGCAGACCCGCACCGCCAATGGCACCTTCGACGGCAAGGAGGCGCCGGGAGCGGCGCGCGTGCAAGCCAATCTCGGCATGGAATGGGATCCCGGCTTCGTGCCCAACCTCACTTTGTTCGGCCGCGTGATCTACACCGGCTCGAACTATGCCGACGCGGCCAACCAGCAGAAGCTGAAGGCCTGGATCACCTTCGACATTGGCGCCCGCTACAAGATCGAGCGCCCCGGTGCGAAGCCGATCACGCTACAGGCCAATGTGACGAACCTGTTCAACAAGGCCTACTGGACGACCTATCCAGGCTTCAACCTGCTCTATCCGAGCGAGGCCCGCATGGTTTCGGTCTCCTCGACCTTCGAGTTCTGAGCGTTGCCGCACCGGCTGACACGGCGCCGCTTCGCCCTGACGGGCGGTACGGCTCTGCTGCTGGCTCCGGGAGCGCCGGCCCAGGCGAGCCTGGACCGCGCCGTCGAGACGCCGCTCGGCAGCGTCTCGATCCCCCTCGCGCCAAGGCGCGTGATCGCGATCGATTCCCGTATCAGCCTGGAATCGGGGTTGGCGCTCGGGCTGCCGCTGATCGGCTACAGCCACAGCCGCGCCCGCCCCTGGGTGCCCGTTCCCGCCAATGTCCCTTTCCTCGCCGCGCCGCCCGATCTCGAACAGATCCTGATGCTTGCGCCGGACCTGATCCTTTGCCCGGACACCGGCTCGCATTCGGACTGGTGGCCGCTCGCGCGGCTGAGGGCGGTCGCACCTGTCCTGCCGAGCAACCACCTGCTTTCCTGGCAGGCCAATCTGCGGCGCCTCGCCGGCTGGCTCGATCTGGGCGACATCGCGGCGCGGGTGATCGCCGAACACGCGGTTCGCGTGGCGGCCGTCCGTCAGCGTCACGCGCCGGCGATCGAGCGCAGCCTCGTCGCCGCCGTCCATTTCGATGCGATCAAGCGGCGCATCCTCGTGCGCAGCGCCGGCACCGGCTATGGCCTCGTCATGCCGGCACAGGTTCTCGCCGATCTCGGCGGACGCGAGGTCGGCGCCAATGCGCTCGGGCCTTATGGCGAGGTCGCGCTGGAGGCCTTCGGCGACGTCCTTGGCCGCGTGGACGGCCTGCTTCTGATCGATTTCGGCGACGGCGGACCGCAGGCCTTGGCGCGCGAGCCGCTGTGGCGGCGGCTTCCCGCCGTGCAGGCAGACCGCGTCCAGACCGTCGCCGGCAATTGCACCTTCGGCGCCAGCTACACCGCCCGCTACCTCCTAACCGCCTGGGAGGCGCTGTATGCGCGCCTGGCAGGATGAGGCGCCGCCGCATTCTGCTGGCTGTCTCGGGGCCTGCGGTCATCCTGGCAATGCTCGCCGGGCTGATGGCCGGCGCCAAATCGCTCCCGTTCGAAGTCGCGCTGGCGAGCCTGTTCAGCAGCGGAGGCGATGAGGCGACATTGATCATGCGCGAGCTGCGGCTGCCGCGGATCGCATTGGGCGCCCTGGTCGGCGCGGCGCTCGGCCTGTCCGGCGCGATCATCCAGTCCGCCACGCGCAATCCCTTCGGCGATCCCGGGCTGCTGGGCATCAATGCCGGGGCAAGCCTGGCCGTCGTCCTGGGAGCCGGCGTGCTCGGGCTGACAGGCATGCCAGCCCTGCTGACACTCGCGGCAGTCGGCGCAGCCATGGCGGCCTGCGCCGTCGCCTTCGTCGCGGGCACGACGAGGCGCGCGGTCGCCCCCGTCCAGATCGCGCTGGCGGGCGTCGCAGTCGGCGCGCTCTGCTATGGCCTGACACAGGCCATAGCGCTGGCCGATCCCGAGCGCTTCGACCTCGTGCGCAACTGGCGTGTCGGGGCGCTCTCCGGCGATGCGCGCCTCATCCTGCCCGCCGTGACTCCTGTCTTCCTGGGCGGTTTCGCCCTGACGACGCTGCTCGCACCGCGGCTTGACCTGCTGGCGCTCGGCGAGGACCGTGCCGCATCGCTCGGCATCTCGGTCGGCTGGACGCAGGCGCTTTGCCTTCTCGCCGTGGTCCTGCTCGCCGGAGGAGCCACGGCGGCAGCCGGCCCGATCGCCTTCGTCGGCCTCGCCGCCCCTCACATGGCAAGGCGGCTGGTGGGCGCCGGCGAGGCGCGTGTCCTGCCGCAAGCCGCGCTGCTCGGCGCCGCGCTGACGATCGCGGCCGACGCGCTTGGCCGTGTCGCAGCCCTTCCGGGAGAACTGCCCGTCGGCGTCGTCACCGCACTGCTCGGCGCTCCAGTGCTGATCCTGGTCGCCCGCGCCCATCGGCAGCCGGAACGGCCATGAACGGCGCCTCCGTGAGACCCGCTGCCTTCGCACCACCCGCCCTGCGCCTGTTCGGAGGGCGCCTGTCGATGCGGCTCGACTCCCGGGCGCTGGCCGTCTGCATCGGCCTTGGCCTGCTCGCCGCGCTTCTCACGCTGGCATCGCTGCGGCTGGGCACCATGCCGCTCTCGTTCTCCCAGGTGGTCCGGACGCTCGCCGGTCAGGGCGATCTTGCGGAACACCTCGTGGTCATGGAATGGCGGCTGCCGCGCGTTCTCGGCGCGCTTCTGGCCGGCGCGGGCCTGGGCCTCGCAGGCGCCCTCTTCCAGACGCTCCTGCGCAACCCGCTCGGCAGCCCTGACATCCTCGGTTTCGATGCGGGTGCCTTCCTCGGGCTGGTCCTGGCGATGCTGGCCGGCGGCGGCACCGTTGCGCTCGCCTCGGCGACCCTTGGCGGCGGCCTCATCGCCGGCATGCTGATCCTGCTTCTGTCGGGCGGACTCCATGCCGAGCGGCTGCGGCTGATCCTGACCGGCATCGCCATCGGCGCATTGTTCTCCGCGCTGTCGGACTGGCTGGTCTTCACCGCGCCGCTCGATACCGCGCTCTCGCTGGCAAGCTGGAAACAGGGCTCCCTCGCCGGCCTCGATTGGCGCCGGCTCGGGATCGCCACCATGCTGTTCGCCGTCCTCCTGCCGCTCGGGCTCGGCTGCGGACGCATGGTGCGCGCGCTCGAGCTTGGCGACGACAAGGCGCTCTCGCTCGGCCAGCCGGCCAGGACGGCCCGGTTCCGGCTCGCGTTGATCGGGCTCGGCCTGACCGCGACGGCGACGCTGCTCGCCGGGCCGATCGGCTTCGTCGCGCTGATCTCGCCGCAGGTCGCGCGCCGCATGGTTGGCTCGGCCGGCCTGCCGCTTGTCACCTCGCTGCTGTTCGGCGCCGTCTTCCTGCTCGGCGCGGATCTGGCAGCGCGCACGCTGTTTGCCCCGCGCTCCCTGCCGGTCGGCGCTGTCACGGCCTGCCTCGGCGGGCTTTACTTCGCCATCCTGCTGCGCTCGCGCTTCGCCGGGCAGGGAGCGTCCCGATGAACCGACCCGACGATCCCCTGATGGCCCGGGGCCTGAAGGCTCGCCATGATCGCCGCGAAATCCTGCACGGGCTCGACGTCTCGTTTCCAGCCGGCGGCCTGACCGTGATCGTCGGCCCCAACGCCTGCGGAAAATCCACGCTGCTGCGCTCGCTCGCCCGTCTGCACCCGGCATCGGCCGGCGCGGTATTGCTTGACGGAAGCGAAATCGCCGGCCTGCGGCCGCGCGACCTCGCCCGCCGGCTCGCGGTTCTGCCGCAGGGCACTGACGCGCCCGACGGCATCACCGTCGCAGACCTCGTCAGCCGCGGTCGCCATCCGCATCAGGGACTGTTCCGGCGCTGGTCGTCAGCCGACGAGGAGGCCACGGCCCAGGCCATGGCGGCGACGGGCATCGTGCCCCTCGCCTCCCGCTTCCTGCACGAACTCTCCGGCGGCCAGCGCCAGAAGGTCTGGATCGCCATGGCCCTGGCCCAGGCGACGGAGATCCTGCTACTCGACGAGCCGACGACTTTTCTCGACATCGCCCACCAGATCGAGATCCTCGATCTGTGTCGTTCACTCAGCCTGGCGGGAAAGACCCTGGTTGCCGTGCTTCACGACCTGAACCAGGCCTGCCGCTATGCCACGCACCTCATCGCGATGAAGGATGGCGCGATCGTCGCGCAGGGCGCGCCGGCCGGGATCGTGACAGTCGAACTCGTCGAGCACATCTTCGGCATCGCCTGTGTCGTCATCGCCGATCCCGTCTCGGGAACGCCGATGATCGTGCCCGGCGGCCGCTCGGGCGAAAGCTGAGCCGCAGCCTGCTCAGCGCTTGAACAGCGTATGCTCGACCCGGTCTCCCGGCTTGATGCCGAGCGTCCTGCTGACGCCGCCATTGATCTCCAGCACCGAAAGCACCGGTTCACCCGAGGGAATCGTGCGCTGCGACAGCGGCTCGGTGTTCTCGGCGATGCGCGCGATCGTGCCATCGGCGCGGATGAACAGCATGTCGAGCGGGATGAAGGTGTTCTCCATCCACATCGCGACCGGCTCGACCCGCGCGAAATCGAACAGCATGCCGCGATCGGCCGGCAGGTAGCGCCGGTGCATCAGGCCCCGCGCACGCTGCTCAGCCGTCCGCATCACCTCGACCTGAAAGGCGTGGCGCTTGTCGCCGCTGACGATCGACAGCGTTTCCAGTGCCGAGGCCGTCTGCCCTGCCGGTGCGGCCTGCGCCAGATGCAGCGGCTGTGCGGCCGCCGGAGCAGGCGCCGCCAGAGCCCCTGCGAACGCAATGCAGGCGGCCGCGACGCAGGCAACGAGGGAACGGGTCTTGGCCTGCATCGGTTTCAGCTCCATGGCGTTTGCATCCTGCGAACCCGGCATCCTGCAAACCTATGACGGCGCAGATGGCGAATCTGCGACAGATACCGGCCAAGCCGCGCTGCCGGTCAAGCTTTTCGTCAGCATCTCCAGCGTTGTCGTCTTTCCTTCCCGGCCGGCTTGCGGCAGGGTCGCCGCCACAGAACAGGAGACCCCCAATGACCGCTCCGCGCCTTCGCCGGCCGCCCCATTTCGCCGGCGCCGCACTCGCCCTTGGCCTGCTGGTTCTGGCGAGGCCGGCGGCCGCCGCCGATTTCCAGCTCGACAATGTCAGGCTCGATTTCGGGGCGATGGTGATCACGGCGCCCAAGCTCCTGGTCAAGGGCTCGACGCTGGAGCGGGAGGCTTTCGCCTCGCTGCTCAACAGCAAGACGGGCGAGAGCGCGGTTGCCCGCGTCGACCGGCTCAACGCGACGGAAATCACGGCACCCGAACTCGTCTTCGAGCATAGCCAGGGCAAGCAGAAGCAGGTCACGACCTATCGCGACGTCCGCTTCTCGGAGATTCGCGACGGCAAGATCGCGCGCGGCGAATCGAGCGGCGGCACATTGGCCGGCGAGAGCCCGGCTGCCGGCAAGATGACCGGCACGCTGAATCGTCTGGGCTTCGAGAGCTTCGACGTCAGGCAGACGGCGCGCGTCATGACCGAGCGCGCCCAGCCCGGCGCAAACGAACCGGCCCGGCCGCTGTTCCGGCGCTTCGAGCAGGACGGCTATACCCTCGACATGGGGCCTGCCGGCAAGGTCAGCCTCGGCAAGATGGTCGGCCGCGATTTTGCGGCCAGCGTCGGGGAGGAGCCGCTGGGCGAGGTCCTCAATCGCGTCATGGCGATGTCGGAAGAGGTCAGCGCACCCGGCGACAAGCCCGATCCGGCCAAGCGCGAGGCCGAGAAGCGCATGGGCCGGTCCCTGCTCGCGCTCTATGACCGCGTCGACCAGGGCAGCGGCGAAATCCGCGACATGACGATGAGCGTCGTCAACCCGAAGCCTGACGGCAAGCCCGGCGCCAAGGCGGACCCGGTCGAGGTCAAGATCGCCCGCATCGCCTATGGGCAGGACACGCCGGCCAAATCCGGTTTCGCCCTCGAAGGGCTGCAGTTTTCCGGCGGCGGCGCCAAAGGGCTGATCGATTCGATCAGTCATTCCGGCTTCTCTTTCGGCCCGATCATCAAGGAACTGCAGGCTGCTCTCGACAGGCCCGAGACGGATGCGGATACGATCGACTGGCGCCGCTATGTCCCGACGATCGGCACGATCCGGCTGGCCGGTCTCTCGGTCGATGCCCCGCCCATGCTGCCCGGCGGGCAGCCCATCAAGATCGGGCTCGGCACCTTCGAGCTGAAGGCGGGCGAACAGCTCAACGGCATCCCGACCAGCCTCGTCCTGACCATCGACAAGCTGGTCGCCCCGATCACCGAGGGCGCCGGCAATCCGGCCGCCCAGGACATGATCGCCATGGGCATCCGCTCGCTCGACCTCTCGGCCAAGCTCGACCTCGCCTGGGAAGCGGCGCGCAACGAACTCGCCATCCGCCAGATCTCCTTCGGCGGCGCAGGCCTCGCCCGGCTGGAGGCCTCGGCCACGCTCGGCAACGTTACCAAAGACCTGTTCTCGAGCGACACCGCGCTTGCCCAGGTCGCGGCGCTCGGCGCGACCGCGCGCGGCCTCACCGCCAAGCTCGAGAATTTCGGGCTGGTCGAGAAGCTGATCGCCAACGAGGCCCGCAAGGCCGGCCGCAAGCCCGAGGAGATGCGCCAGCAATTCGCGATGATCGCGAGCCTGGGCCTCGCCTCGATCCTCGGCCCCTCTGACGCCGCCAAGGCACTGACGGCAGCGGTGTCGCGCTTCGCCGCCAGGCCCGGCACGCTGACGGTCGAGGCCAGCGCCAAATCGGCGAGCGGGCTCGGCCTCGCCGACGTCATCGCCATCACCGATCCGACCGAGATCCTCGACAAGATCAACCTCAAGGCCGATGCGCAGTGAGTTCGCAGGCTGTTCCGGCAGGCACCCTGCCGCCGGAAGACGCGAACTGGCGGCCGGGACCGCTCGTCACCTGGTGGGCGGGCCTGGCGCCGGTCGCGAACGGCCTGCTGCGCAAGCGGTTCAACCCTTACAACCAGACGCGGCTGCATCTGGCGAAGCTGATCGCGCGGCGCCCCGGACAGATCGCGGTCGGCGCCTGGACCTATGGCCGTCCCAAGGTGCGCTTCCCCGAAAGCGGCGCGAAGCTGACGATCGGCCGCTACGGCTCGATCGCCGACGGCGTCGAGATTCTGCTCGGCGGCAACCATCGCACCGACTGGGTGACGACCTACCCCTTCCCCGAACTGCCCGATCTCTGGCCCGGCGCGGCGGGCATCGAAGGCAGCCATGCGACGCGCGGGGATGTCGCGATCGGCCATGACGTCTGGCTCGGCTCGCAATGCATGGTGCTGTCGGGCGTCACCATCGGCACCGGCGCCGTGGTCGCCGCCCGCGCCGTCGTCACCCGCGACGTGCCGCCCTACGCCATCGTCGGTGGCAACCCGGCCAGGGTTCTGAAGTTGCGCTTCGACGAGGAGAAGGTCGCCGCCCTTCTGGCGAGCCGCTGGTGGGAGCTGCCGCGCGAGACCGTGGTGGAACTGATGCCGCTCTTGATGTCGGATCGGACAGACGAATTGCTCGCCGCGCTCAGGAGCCGCACAGCAGCCGGCGGTTGAGACCGAGGGCGGGCTTCTCGACCCGATGCCAGGACAGATGCCAAGGACAGGAACGCCACGACCAGCGTCACCGCCGGCGCTGTCTGTTCAGGCAAGGCGCGAGCTTCCGCACCATGACGCCCGCCTCACGCAGACGCCTCCAGCCCTTCACGCGCGATTGCCGTCCGACCACGACGCCAGGCCAGCGCGCCAGCGGCCGAGCCGGCATGGGCGTACATCTTCTCGCGCTTGAACAGCAGGGCGTAACCCGCTGCCTTCGCCAGGTTTTCGAGGATTCTCACCAAGCTCGGTCGCGGCAACCCGTATTTGCCGGCGACATAGCCCTCCGACCAGCCGAGGTGCCAGCGCGCCTTGAAGCGGCGCTCCGGGGACGGCGCACTGGAGCGGCCGCGGCCATGTCCCGCCTCGGCCTCATGGACATGGATCAGGGCGTGGCCGGCATCGCGCATCCGCCGGCACAGATCATCATCTTCGTAGAACAGGAAGATCGCGGGATCGAAGCCGCCGAGCGAGAGGAAGACCTCGCGCCGGATCAGCAGGCAGGCGCCGGACAGGAAAGGCAGGCAGGCATCGCCATCCGGGACCGCCATGGCGCCCGAGCGGTTGAGATGAGCAGGCGAGAGCAGCGAGCGCGGCTGCAGGAAGATGCGACCCGAAGGCTCGACGATGCGGGGAGCGAGCATCCCGGCATCCGTGTAGCGTTCGGCGGCGGCCAGCAGAGCCGCGACAGCGCCCGGCCTGATTTCGACGTCCGGATTGACGATCAGCACATAGGGCGTGGCGCTGGCGGCGACGCCCTGGTTGTTGGCGCGCCCATAGCCCTCGTTGCGCGCATTCGCGATCACCGTGGCGCCATGCGTCCTGGCGATTGCCGCGCTGGCATCGCCGCTGGCATTGTCGACCACGATGGCGGGAACGCCCTCGCCCGCCAGAGCCGACAGGCAGGCCGGCAGCACCTCGGCACTGTCATAGGCGACGACGATGGCGGTGATCGGGCTGGCGGAGGGCATCGGCGCCTTGTGACCGCGATGGCTCACGAGACGCAAGCGAAATTCAGCGCCGGCCCAGCGCTGCGACGTCTCGTTGGACGCTGTCGCGCTCGGAAGCGTCGCAGGAGCGCGGCGCCTTGTAGGACTTCACCGCGAAGGCGGCATTGGCCGCCATGAAGCGCTGGCGCTCCTCGCGCGGAAGCCCGGCCATCACCCGGCCGCGATCGACCCGCACCCCGCAATCATAGGCGCGCGAGACCTGGGCGGCGGCGAATTCGGGCGTACCCGGCATGGGCCCGGCCGTCGTGCAGGCGGCCAGACCGACCATCAGCGGCAAAGGCAGGCAGCGCTTCAGGACAGGCATGCGATGCGGCCGCGCGACGATCAGAACGCGCTGAAATCGCCGACGCGCACCCGCGTCATCTTCTGCTTGACGGCCGCGCGCTCCTCGGGGTCGCAGGCCTGCGGCCTGATCCCCTGGTTGATCGTCTCGGCCTCGGAGACCGTGACATAGGTCGAGCGCGCGCTCGCAAGCTGCTCGGGCGTCGCGCCGCGCGCCTTCTCGGAGGCAATGAAGCGCTCCAGCGTATTGGCGCGCGGTGCCCCCGCCCGGCAGGCGACCGAACGCGAGACCACAATGGCGAGTTCGGAGGCGCGGCCGGCACTCGGATTGGCCGGGCCGGACACGCAGGCGCCCAGCGGCAGGGCGACAAGGCAGGCGAGCGCGAACGGCCGCGCAGCGGACAGGGAAGGCATCGTGGATCAGCCGTTCTTCTCGGGCGCATTGATGCGCAGATGCGCCTCGCGGAGCTGCTTCGACGAGGCTTCCGCCGGGGCGCCCATCAAAAGGTCGACCGCCTGCTGGTTCATCGGGAACAGCGCGACCTCGCGCAGGTTCGTTGCACCTGCGAGCAGCATGATGATGCGGTCGACGCCGGCCGCCATGCCGCCATGCGGCGGCGCGCCATACTGGAAGGCTCGGTACATGCCGCCGAAACGCTCGATCACGGTCTCCTCGCCATAGCCGGCGATTTCGAAGGCCTTCACCATCGCTTCCGGCTTGTGGTTGCGGATGCCGCCGGAGGCGAGCTCGAAGCCATTGCAGGCGATGTCGTACTGGAACGCCTTGAGCGAGAGCGGGTCTTCCTCGGTCAGCGCCTTCATGCCGCCCTGCGGCATCGAGAAGGGGTTGTGCGAGAAATCGACCTTCTTCTCGTCCTCATTGTACTCGAACATCGGGAAATCGACGATCCAGGCGAAGGCGAAGGCGTTCTCGTCGATCAGCCCGAGTTCCTGGCCGACCTTGTTGCGGGCCGCTCCGGCGAACTTGTAGAACTTGTCGGGGTTGCCGGCGGCGAAGAAGCAGGCATCGCCCCCCTTCAACCCCATCTGCGCGATGATCGCGGCGACGCGCTCGGGACCGATGTTGTTGGCGATGGGCCCCTGTCCTTCGCCGTCTTCCTTGACCATCAGATAGCCGAGCCCCGGCTGGCCTTCCCCTTGCGCCCAGCTGTTCATCCGGTCGCAGAAGGCTCTGGAGCCGCCCTTCGGACCGGGGATCGCCCATACGCGGTTCTTCTCGTCTTCGAGGATGCGCGCGAAGACCTTGAAACCCGAGCCGCGGAAATGCTCGGAGACGTCCTGCATCACCAGCGGGTTGCGCAGGTCGGGCTTGTCGGAGCCGTATTTGGCGATCGCCTCGGCATAGGGGATGCGTGGCCAGTTCTTGGTCACGGACTTGCCGTTGCCGAACTCCTCGAAGATGCCGCCGATGACCGGCTCCATCGTGGCGAAGACGTCCTCCTGCTCGACGAAGCTCATCTCGACATCGAGCTGGTAGAACTCGCCCGGCAGCCGGTCGGCGCGCGGATCCTCGTCGCGGAAGCAGGGCGCGATCTGGAAGTAGCGGTCGAAGCCCGCCATCATCAGGAGCTGCTTGTACTGCTGCGGCGCCTGCGGCAGTGCGTAGAACTTGCCCGGATGCAGCCGGCTCGGCACCAGGAAGTCCCGCGCGCCTTCCGGCGAGGAGGCGGTCAGGATCGGGGTCTGAAACTCCGAGAAGCCCGACGCCTTCATGCGCGTGCGCATGGAGTCGATGACCTTGGTGCGCAGCATGATGTTGTTGTGCAGCTTCTCGCGGCGCAGATCGAGGAAGCGGTACTTCAGCCGCGTATCCTCTGGATATTCCTGATCGCCGAAGACCGGCAGCGGCAGCTCTCCCGATGCGCCCAGAACCTCGATGGCGGTCGCGAAGACCTCGACCGCGCCGGTCGGCAGGTTGGCGTTCTCGGTGCCGGCGAGGCGCGCCTTGACCTTGCCGTCGATGCGCACGACCCATTCCGAACGCAGCGTCTCTGCCGCGGCGAAGGCCGGCGAATCCGGATCGATCACGACCTGCGTCATGCCGTAATGGTCGCGCAGGTCGATGAACAGCACGCCGCCATGGTCGCGGATGCGGTGGCACCAGCCGGAGAGGCGGACCTGCGCGTCGATGTCGCTGTCGCGGAGGGCGCCGCAGGTGTGGGAACGGTAGCGATGCAAAGTCACGGAACTGCTCTCTTCGGAAATCTGGCGGGCGCAACGGCGCGCATGCAGGCATGATCACGCGGGCGGCTTTCCGCGTAAGCACACGCGGGGGAGCAAATTGTCAAGAACGCCCGCGACATGGCGATGCTCCGTCTGCTATGAGCCGGCCTTATGAACCTGATCACCACCACCGCTGACCTCGCCGACGCCTGCGCGCGGCTGGCCGAGCATCCCTTCGTCACCGTGGACACCGAGTTCCTGCGGGAGACGACCTATTACCCCAAGCTCTGCCTGATCCAGCTCGCCTCGCCCGACGAAGCCGTGCTGATCGACCCGCTGGCGCCCGATCTCGATCTCGCGCCGTTTTTTGGCCTCATGGTCAATCAGGCGGTGGTCAAGGTCTTTCATGCCGCGCGACAGGACCTGGAGATCGTCTGGATGCTCGGGCGGGTGCTGCCGACGCCGCTCTTCGACACGCAGGTCGCAGCCATGGTCTGCGGCTATGGCGACTCGGTCGGCTACGAGCAGCTCGCCAACGACCTCGCCAAGGCGCGCATCGACAAGTCGTCGCGCTTCACCGACTGGTCGCGCCGCCCGCTCAACGAGGCTCAGCTCGTCTATGCCGAGGCCGACGTCACCCATCTGCGCGACATCTACCTCGCGCTGAAGGCCGATCTCGAATCGACGGGCCGCGAAGCTTGGGTCGCCGAGGAGATGGCGGTGCTGAACTCGCCAGGCACCTATGAGGTCAAGCCCGAGAACGCCTGGCAGCGCCTCAAGGGCCGGATTCGCAAGCCGAAGGAACTGGCCGCCCTGATCGAGCTCGCAGCCTGGCGCGAGCGCGAGGCGCAGCACCGCGATGTGCCGCGCCAGCGCGTGCTCAAGGACGATGCGCTGATGGACATCGTCCAGCGCACGCCGCGCTCGGTCGAGGCGCTGGCGGAACTGCGCTCCGTACCCAACGGCTTCGAGCGCTCGCGCTCCGGCGGCGAGGTGCTGGCGGCGATCGAGCGTGGGCTGGCGCTCGATCCCAAGGGCTTGCCCCGGCTGGAGCGGGAACGCGGCCGCGGCGGCAACGGCGCCGTGCTCGACCTGCTCAAGGTCCTGCTCAAGGCAGTGGCCGAGGCCGAGCGCGTCGCGCCCAAGATCATCGCCTCCTCCGACGACCTCGAGGCGATCGCCTCCGACGACGACGCCGATGTGCCGGCCCTGCAGGGCTGGCGGCGCGAGGTCTTCGGCGAGAAGGCGCTGGCGCTCAAGAGCGGCACGCTAGGCCTGCGCGTCATACGCGGCCGGGTCGTGGTTGGCTGAAGCTCAGACTTGACCGAATCTCAGACTCGGGCTGAAGCTCAGATCCGCGCGATCTCGTAGTCGCGGCCGAGCATTTTTGCGAGCTGCTTCAGCCGGCCGATGACGCGTTCGCTCGCCAGCGGGCTGAGATCGTCGGGAAAGCGCAGGATCAGCCGGCCATCGACACAGGTCGCCGGCATGCGCGGCAAAAGCCCGGCCATGCCGGCCGAGAGCAGATAGGCGACGCGGAAGATCGCGGCCAGCAGCAGGGCGCGTTCCAGGGTCGCCGGCGGCAGCAGCGCGCGCAGCGCCATCGCAGCCGGCGAGGAGGATTTCAGCCCCGCATAGCGATGGAAGATCGCCAGTGCCAGGAAGGCGCGCCCGACATGATCGACCCCGGTGAAATAGGCATGGGCGATGACGTTCATGCTCTGCTCGCCGCGATAGTCCGGATGGGCGCGCCAGCCGATGTCGGAGAGCAGGCAGACCGCCTCGATCATCCGTGACGACAGCCCGTGTCCCGGCAGGCCGGCGGTCTCCAGGATCGCACGGCTCCACGCGATCAGTTCCGTCGCATGGCGGGGATCTCGCGCCCGCAGATGGTTGTAGTCGCGGGCGGAGCCGAGCAGCGGATCGGCCGCACGCTCCTCCGGCGAAAGCTGCTCGTGCAGCAGCCCCTCTCGCACGCCTTGCGCCGAGATGATGACGGCACGGGGCCTGCCGCGCTTGATCAGCTCGTCGAGGACGAGCGCGCCATAGGCCAGCAGCGGACGCCGGGCCGAGGAGACGGAATCAATCGAGTCGAGCCCGGTCAGGTCGGCCTTCTCGACCAGCTTGACGAAATCGGCGACGTCGCGCGCCGGCAGCGTGTAGCCGTGCATGACATTGAGCGGGTAATTCACCTGATGCTGGTGCAGCGTCGCGAGCGCTCGCCAGGTCCCCCCCACCGCATAGAAGTCGCGGCCCCTCATGGCGGCGATCTGCGGCAACCGGTCGAGCTCGTCCTTGACGATCTTCTCGGCCAGCCTGAGCGAGTTCTTCGAACGGTCGAGCAGAGCAAGGCCGCCAAGCGGGACGCTCGCCCCCTCCCCGACATTGCCGTTCGAGACGGTGATCAGTTCGAGGCTGCCGCCGCCGAGATCGCCGACCACCCCATCGGGATTGTCGAAGCCCGAGACGACGCCGAGCCCCGACAGCACCGCCTCGCGGTCGCCGGAAATCAGTTCGATCGGCTGGCCGATCGCCTCCTCGGCACGCGCGATGAATTCCGGCCCGTTGCTGGCATAGCGGGCGGCCGCCGTCGCGATGACGCGAATCTCGCCGACATGCATCGCCTCGCACAGGATGCGGAAACGCACGAGCGCGGCGATCGCCTTGCCCATCGCGTCGCTGGCCAGCCGACCGGTGGTCGCGACCTGGCGGCCGAGACCCGCCATCTCCTTCTCGTTGAAGACCTGGGCGGGCGCGCGCGCCACCATCTCGTAGACGACGAGGCGCACCGAGTTGGAGCCGATATCGACGATCGCCAGCGTGCCGGCGCCCAGGCCGAGGCGGCCTGGTGCGTTCCGGACCTCAGCCCTTACGCCCCCCTCGGCGCGAAAGGGAACGGGGGCTGGAATTGGAGAGAGATTTTCCACGTCCTGAAAGACTCGGGTTCGTCATGAAGTACTTATGCGCGTTGAACGACTCTTCGTTCGGCGCCGGGACAATGCGTCGGGAGCCGCCATCGGGCAAGATCGTCCAGCTCTGTTCGTTGTCGAGGAAGTTCGCCAGCATGATCTGTTCGAGCAGTTGCTGGTGGACGGTCGCGTTCAGGATCGGCGTCAGCGCCTCGACGCGCCGGTCGAGATTGCGGGGCATCAGGTCGGCCGAGGAGATGTAGATCTTCGCCTTGGGCGACGGCATGCCGTGGCCGGCGCCGAAGGCGTAGACGCGGGTGTGCTCGAGGAAGCGACCGATGATCGACTTGACCCGGATGTTCTCGGACAGCCCCGGAATGCCGGGACGCAGGCAGCAGATGCCGCGCACGACGAAATCGATCTCGACGCCGGCCTGGCTCGCATCATAGAGCGCGTCGATGATCTCGGGATCGACCAGCGAGTTGCACTTGCCCCAGATCGCGCCCTTGCGACCGGCCTTCACATGCGCGATCTCCTCGGCGATATCGTCGAGCAGGCGCTGCTTCAACCCCGCCGGCGAGACCGACATCTTCTCGAGTTCCGCCGGCTCGGCATAGCCGGTGATGAAGTTGAAGACGCGCGCGACATCCTGCGACATCACCGGATCGGCGGTGAAGAAGGAGACGTCGGTATAGATTCGCGCCGTGATCGGGTGGTAGTTGCCGGTCGCGATATGGCAATAGCTGACGAGCTGGCCGGACTCGCGCCGCACCACGAGCGAGAGCTTGGCGTGGGTCTTGAGCTCGATGAAGCCGTAGACGACCTGGACGCCGGCGCGCTCCATCTCCTTGGCCCAGCGGATGTTGGCCTCTTCGTCGAAGCGCGCCTTGAGCTCGACCAGTGCCGTCACAGACTTGCCGGCCTCTGCCGCTTCCGTCAGCGCCTTGACGATCGGCGAGTTCGCCGAGGTGCGATAGAGCGTCTGCTTGATCGCGACCACATTCGGGTCGCGCGCCGCCTGCTCCAGGAACTGCACGACGACGTCGAAGCTCTCATAGGGGTGATGGACGAGCAGGTCCTTCTGGCGGATCGCGGCGAAGCAGTCGCCGCCATGCTCGCGGATGCGCTCCGGGAAACGGGCGTTGTAGGGCTTGAACTTGAGGTCAGGCCGGTCGACGCCGACGAGCTGGGAGAGTTCGGTGAGGCCGATCATGCCCTCGATCGCGACGACCTCGTCGTCGTCGACCTTCAGCTCCCGCACGATCAGCTTGCGCAGATGCTCCGGCATGCCGCTGCTGATCTCGAGACGGATGACGACGCCAAGCCGCCGCAGCTTGAGCATCGTCTCGAAGACGCGCACCAGATCCTCGGCCTCCTCCTCGATGTCGAGATCGGTGTCGCGGATGACCCGGAACGAGCCGGTGCCCTTCACGTCGTAGCCGGGGAACAGCTTGCCGATGAACAGCGAGACCGCGTCCTCCAGCGTGATGAAGCGGCGCAGGCCTTCGCGAGCGAGGTCGGGCAGTTCGATGAAGCGGTCCATCTTGATCGGCACGCGGATCAGCGCGTCGAGCTGGCGGCCGTCGCTCACCCGCTCCAGCGCCAGCGCCAGGGTGAAGCCGAGATTGGGGATGAACGGGAAGGGATGCGCCGGGTCGATCGCCAGCGGCGTCAGCACCGGGAAGACGTAGTTCAGGAAATAATCCTCGAGCCAGACGCGCTCCGGCGGGCCGATATCGCCCGGCGCCAGCAGATGGATCCGGTGCTCGTGCAGGTCGCGCTTGAGCTCGACCCAGCGCGCCTGCTGGTCGTCGGTCAGCGCCATGACCGCCTTGCCGAGTTCCCCGAGCTGCTCGGCCGGGGTCAGCCCGTCCTGGCTCGTCGTCACGACGCCGGCCTTGAGCTGCTCGCGCAGGCCTGAGACGCGGACCATGAAGAACTCGTCGAGATTCGCCGCCGAGATCGAGAGGAAGCGCAGTTGCTCCAGCAGCGGGTGATTGCGGTTGGAGGCTTCCTCCATGACGCGACGGTTGAACTGCAGCCAGGACAGCTCCCGGTTCATGAAGCGTGACGGCGACTGCCGCAGCGACGTCGCCTCCCCGGTGGGAACGGCTTCCACGGCTTCGATGACGCTGGGTTGCGTGTTCATGCCCGTCACCCTCGCTCCCCTGGCTCTCGTTCCGGTCGCTGCTCTGGCCACATTGGTCTCCTTGCGCGTCTTGAGCCACCCTAGCGTGACGCTTCGATGACAGACGACACTATTTGCGTCACATCGCCCGTCGCATCGCCCTGCCCTGCGTCGAGCGGTCCCCTTGCATGGGGCGCTTCGTTCCTGTTTCGTGCGGAAAGCGGGAGAACCCTCCCGGGCGGCTGCCATCGGCGCCGCGCGCATCCGACAGAGGCCCTCTTGAGCAGCACTTCCCATCATGACGACGGCGACATCGTCTATCCGTCCGCGATTCCCTTCGTTCTGGCGCATATCGCCTGTTTCGGCGCGATCTGGAGCGGCGTGACCGCGACCGCGGTCTGGCTCGCCATCGGCCTGTACTGGCTGCGGATGTTCGCAGTGACCGGCGGCTATCACCGCTATTTCTCGCATCGGACCTACAAGACCAGCCGCATCGGTCAGTTCCTGCTGGCGGTTCTCGCACAGTCGACAGCGCAGAAGAGCGTGTTCTGGTGGGCCTCGAAGCACCGCCATCATCATCGCTATGCCGACACCGAGCATGACGTCCATTCGCCGGTGCAGACCTCCTTCGCCTATTCGCATGTCGGCTGGATCTTCAGCCGCGACCATCACCTCTTCGACGATTCAAGCATCCAGGATCTGACGAAGTTCCCGGAATTGCGCTGGCTGCATCGCTTCGAGATCGCGCCTGCGATCCTGCTAGCGGTGATCTGCTTTGCGATCGATGGCTGGGCCGGCCTGTTCGTCGGCTTCTTCTGGTCGACGGTCGCCGTCTACCACGCCACCTTCTGCATCAATTCACTCGCCCATGTGCATGGCGACAAGGACTATGTGACGGGCGACGAAAGCCGCAACAACTGGTGGCTGGCGATCATCACCATGGGCGAAGGCTGGCACAACAACCACCACGCCTATCAGTACAGCGTCCGCCAGGGCTTCCGCTGGTGGCAGATCGACCCGACCTACTACATCATCCTCGGGCTCTCGAAACTGCGCCTAGTTTGGGATCTGAAGCAGCCGCCCCAAGCCGTGATCGAGCGTTCGCAGGCGTTGCCGCCGCGGGTCATCGAGCGCTCGGCCGAGCGGCTTGCGGCGTCCGTCCCGCTCGACCGCATCGTCATGGCCTTTCGCGAGGCCTATGCCGCAACGCCGAGCCTTCCCGATCTGCACCTGCCGAGCCTGACGCTGGCCGAGCTGAAGACGGCGCTCAGCGAGCTTCCGGAGCGCGCCGGCGACCGCCTGGCGGAAATCCAGCAGCAGGCCCACGATGCCTTGGACGACGCGCTGGCAAATTGGGACGCCTCGAACTGGCACCTGCCGGTCCTGCCGACGCGCGAGCAGCTCAGCCAGAAGGCGGCCGCCATGTTCGTCAAGACGCCCTCGCTGGACGCGATCGCGGCCCGCGCCCACGATCTCTTGGTCGAGGCGATGCATGCGCGCTTGGTCGCGCCACAGGCCGAGGCGTCGCCGGGCCCGCGCTGAGCGGGCTCTAATCGTCTGCGGACAGCGCCGCCAAAGCCTCGCTTGCGAGCGCCCGCGTCACGCGGCGCCCGCGTTCGAGCGAGAGCCGGTCGAGCGCATCGACCAGCGCCCGCGCCGCGGCGAAGGAGCGTTCCATCCGCAGCGCCAGCATCTCGATGATGCCGGTGTCGACGACGAGCTGGCGGTCGATGAAGAGCTTGACCAGCACCGCCCGCAACAGCGTGTCGTCAGGTGGTTCGATCGTCGCATGCGGCGCGAGCCGCAGCCGCGACAGCAGGTCCGGCACGCGCAGGCCCCACAGATCCGGCGCCTTGCGTGCCGTCAGCAGCAGGTGGCCGCCGCGCGCCTTGATCGCATTCATCAGGTGGAAGAGCGCTGCCTCGTCGCGTAAGCCACGGTCGCAATCCTCGACGACCAGCGCACCGCCCGAAATCAGGTGCGGCACATTGCCTTCAACGACATCTGCCGCCGGCACCGTCCAGGCATGCGCGACCTTGGCCCAGATCGCCGCGAGATGGGTCTTGCCGGCGCCTTCAGGGCCGACGAGCCGCAGCCAGGCATCCGGCCAGGCCGGCCAGGCCTCAACGAGGCCGTAGGCCGCCTCGTTCGACGGGCCGATCAGGAAATCCTCGACGCCGTAGCGGCTGTCGACCGGCAGGTCGAAAGCGAGCTGGCGCGGCCGGCCAGGAATCTCAGGCATCTCGAATCTCAGGCATCTGGCGCCTCAGGCATCGGTGTCGATGCGCGCCTGGACTGCCGCGGCCCGCGTGGCGTCGCCACCATGGTAGATATTGCTGGCGAGATATTGCCGGAGCGCGAAGCGGCAGAGCACGCCGATGACCGCCGCCAGCGGCACCGCCAGCAGAAGCCCAACGAAGCCGAACAGCGAACCGAAGGCGAGCAGCGCGAACATCAGCCAGACCGGATGCACGCCGATGGAACCCCCGACGAATTTCGGCTGGAAGATATTGCCCTCGAGGAACTGCCCCGCGGCGAAGACGGCGAGCGTCGCCAGCGGCCAGGTCCAGTCGGGCCAGAACTGCACGATCGCGACGCCGACCGAGAGCACGAGCCCGGTCAGCGAGCCGACATAGGGGATGAAGGACAGGAAGCCCGAGATGATGCCGATCAGCGCGCCGAAATTGACGCCGAGCAGGCTCAGGCCGACGGCGTAGAAGATGCCGAGCAGCAGGCAGACCAGCGCCTGACCGCGCAGGAATCCGGCGATGGCCACATCCATCTCGTGCAGCAGCCCACGGATCGTCTCGCGATGGTCGAGCGGCAGCCAGCCATCGACGGTGGCGCACATCCGGTCCCAGTCGACCAGGAGATAGAAGGCGATCACCGGCGTCAGCACCAGCAGCGAGAACACGCCAACGATCGCGGTACCGCCGGTCCACAGCGATTGCAGTAGGCCGCCGACCCATTTGGTCGCTTCGCCGACGAGGTTGCCCAGCGAGTTCTGCGCCTCCTCGGTCAGCTTGGTGCCGCCGAAGCGCTCGATCCACGGCCCGCCCTGTTCGATCACGAGGGCCTGCAACTTGGCGGCATCAGCCGGCAGGCGGGCGACCAGGCCCGCAAGCTGCTGGCCGAGCAGCGGCGCCAGCAGCACGAGCGCCAGCACGAAGACCAGCAGGAAGACGACGAGGATCGCGATCGTCGCCGCCAGCCGGCTCATTCCCGCCCGCTCAAGCCGGTCGGCCAGCGGATCGAGCAGATAGGCCAGCGCCAGTGCAGCGATGAAGGGCAGCAGCACGTCGCGGAACACCACGAGAAAAAACACGAAGACCGCGAGCGAGAGCAGCCAGAAGCCGATTTGGCGTTGCAGGGTCATTCTCTGGCCTTTCGCGGGTCCGGCGGCGCGCGGTCATCAGATAGGGGGTGGCGGTGAATTGTCCAACCGGCGATCGTCGAACCCGGCGCCGATAGCGACCTGCACCGGGTCACGCCGCCATATGCCGCAGCCAGAAGGCCAGATAGGCCGTCATCGAACCGACCGTCAACAGCGCCACGAAAAGCTGACCGACCTGGATGGCCTGGCCTGGATCGACGCCGAAAGCGCGCGAGCCCAGCACGAGTGCGGCGAAGATCAACTGCGCGCCGGTGTTGAGCTTGCTGACGACGAAAGGCGAGATCGCGAGCGGTTTCCCCATCACCCAGGACAGGATCACGGCCGAGACGATCATGACGTCGCGCGACACGACCAGGACGACAAGCCAGGACGGCACCGCCCCGACCATCGCCAGCGTGATGTAGATCGAGACGATCAGCGCCTTGTCGGCGATCGGATCGAGATAGGCTCCGAGTTCGCTCGCCATGCCGCAATGCTTGGCGAGGAACCCGTCGACGGCGTCGGAGACACCGGCCACGACGAAGACGATGAAGGCGCCCTGCCAGTGCCCGTTCAGGATCATGACGATCACGAGCGGCACCAGAAACAGCCGACCGATGGTGATCAGGTTGGGCAGCGTCATGCGGGACGGTTTCGCGTCAGACAGAGCGCGACGCTAGACCATCGAGCCGGAAAGGGGAAACGCGGCCTGCATCGGGTGGGACCGTCATTGCGAGCGCAGCGAAGCAATCCAGAGTGACGTAAAGCTCTACGAGACTGGATTGCTTCGCTGCGCTCGCAATGACGCGGCAGCCTCAGTCGATGTCCTCGACCTCGACTTCCGTGCCGTAGACCCGCTGCGCCAGTGACGCCTCCATGAACGGGTCGAGCGCACCGTCGAGCACCTCGGAGGGAGCCGTCGAGCTGACACCCGTGCGCAGATCCTTCACGAGCTGATAGGGCTGCAGCACATAGGAGCGGATCTGGTGGCCCCAGCCGATATCGGTCTTGGAGGCCTGCTCGGCATTGGCCTTGTCTTCGCGCTTCTTCAGCTCGACCTCGTAGAGGCGGGCGCGCAGCATGTCCCAGGCCTTGGCCTTGTTCTTGTGCTGCGAACGCTCCTGCTGGCACGACACCGCGATTCCCGATGGGATATGGGTGATGCGTACCGCCGAATCGGTCGTGTTGATGTGCTGCCCGCCCGCTCCTTGAGCCCGGTAGGTGTCGATCCGGCAATCCGATTCGTTGATCTCGATGACGATGCGGTCATCGACGACCGGATAGACCCAGACCGAAGCAAACGAGGTCTGGCGGCGCGCATTGGAATCAAACGGCGAGATGCGCACCAGCCTGTGCACGCCGCTCTCCGTCTTCAACCAGCCATAGGCGTTATGGCCCTTGAACTGCAGCGTCGCCGACTTGATGCCGGCGGTGTCGCCGTCCTGGTATTCCAGCGTCTCGACCTTGAACTTCCGCCGTTCGCCCCAGCGCCGATACATGCGCAGCAGCATCTCGGCCCAGTCCTGGCTTTCCGTGCCGCCGGCACCCGGATGAATCTCGACATAAGTGTCGAGCATGTCGGCCTCGCCCGAGAGCAGTGTCTCGACCTGCCGGCGGGCTGCCTCGACCTCGACGGCCTTGATCCCGGCCTCGCCCTCTGCGATCGAGGCGGCGTCATCCTCCATCTCGCCCAGCTCGATGAAGGTCAGCGCGTCGTCGAGATCGCCTTCGAGCTTGAGGATGCCGTTGATCTGGTCCTCGAGCGAGGTCCGCTCGCGCATCAGCTTCTGCGCGGCGTCGGCATCGTTCCAGAAATCGGGTCCCTCGGAGAGGGCGTTCAGTTCCGCGAGGCGGCGTTGTGCGACATCCCAGTCAAAGATGCCTCCTCAGCAGTCCGATCGACTGCTTGGCGTTGTCGAGTTGCGTCTGGATTTCTGGGCGCATGCGGATAGAGCCTTCCTGAACAGGCGTCGGGGATAGAGCCAGAAGCTCCGGCTGTAAATGCCGAAGCGGCCTAGCCCCGCCGGCGATAAAGACGGTCGTCGGGCAGGCCGAGCCTGCGGCAGGCCTGAACGGCGGGGCTGGAGCGCAGCATCAGCCGGTCGGCGAAGGCGCCGGCCCAACGCACCAGGCGCTCCTCGCCGCGCCGCAACCCGAATTCGGCGCCAAGCCCGAGGCGCTCGCGCGTCCAGGACGGCGTCGCCGAGACGGCAGCACGGATCAGCATGCGCTGGAACGGTCGCAGTGGCGCCGGAAACACCGGCGCATCCGCCATGATCTCGAGAAACTCGAAGATGATCGGCGAGGCTTCGAGCGAATCGCGCATCGCGGCGAACAGTGCGTCCATCTCCGCGACCGAGGCCGGGGCGCCATGGGCACCGTAAAGTCGGGCTGAGGGCGCACCTTCGGCGTAGAAGCGCTCGCGCTCGTCGCGCGACAGCGGCCGCACGAAGCGGTGATACGCCTCACTAAAGCCGTACCCCGCCGTCGCCTGCACCCAGTCGAGCAAGTCCTGGTCGTTGGCGCGGTACGCGACCCCTTCCGGCGTCTGGCCGTTCACGGCATCGTGCCGCCGAACCACACCGGCAATCATCGTCTCGGCACTGGAGCGCGCACCATAGACGGTCACCATCGCCGCCAGCCCCGTCCGGCGCAGGCGGCGCACCGGCTCCTTGCGGAAGGAGGAGTAGTCCCAGACGCCAGTCCGCACCCGCGGCTCGGCCAGTTCGAGCAGCACCGCCGAGATGCCACCGATGAACAGGGCGATCGGATTCTTGAAGACGCGCCAGGACACCGAATCGGCGCCTACGAGCGCCGCCTCGCCGGCGGGCACCGAGAAATCGACGGCGGGCCCCCCGGGTGGTTGCAGCAACTCATTCGCCGCCGTGTCGAGGCGCCTGGCGAGGAGCCCCGGAAGCGGCAACGGCGATGGGAACGAGAGCGAAATCATGGCAATCCTTTCATGAAACGCCTCAGGCGCTCATCAAAGGAAAACCGGACAGCACGACTTCCGTTCCCGCAGTGCGGGATCAGTACAGCCCGCCCGTGCCGGAACCGACGCCGCGGCCGCCGCCCGGCGCCACGCTGAACGGGGCCGAGCCGTCGCCGGCCGTGCCGATCACGGAGTAGCTGTCCGGCGGCGCCGTGCCCGGCTTGAAGGCCTCCAGAATGCCGCCCTCGCCGCCCGAACGCATCCCGGACTTGGGATCGACGCGGATCAGCTTGATGCCGGCCGGGACGCGGAACGGCGTGGCCGGCTTGTCCTTCAGCGCCGCCATCATGAAGTCGCGGAAGATCGGCGCGGCATACTGGCCGGCAGTCGCAGAGGTGCCGAGCGACTTCGGCTTGTCAAAGCCCATATAGACGCCGACGGCGAGGTCCGGCGAGAAGCCGACGAACCAGACGTCCTTGGCGTCGTTGGTCGTGCCGGTCTTGCCGGCGAGCGGCTTGCCGACCGACTTGACCACGGTCGCCGTGCCGGCATTGACCACGCCTTCCATGATCGAGACCATCTGGTAGGCGGTCAGCGGGTCGAGCACCTGGTCGCGGTTGTCGATCAGCCGCGGCTCGCGCTGATCGGCCCATTTGGCCGCGTCGCAGCCTTCGCAGATGCGCTGGTCGTGCCGGAAGATGGTCGAGCCGAAGCGGTCCTGGATGCGGTCGATCAGCGTCGGGCGGATCTTCTTGCCGCCATTCACCAGCATCGCGTAGCCGGCGGTCATGCGCATGACCGTGGTCTCGCCGGCACCCAGCGACATCGAGAGCACCGGCAGCATGTCGTCATAGACGCCGAAGCGGCGCGCATATTCCGCGATCAGCGGCATGCCGACATCCTTGGCGAGGCGCACCGTCATCAGGTTCTTGGAGAACTGGATGCCGTAGCGCAGCGTACGCGGCCCGGTGAACTTGCCGTCATAGTTGCTCGGCGTCCACATGCCGAGGCCGCCGCCCTGGTCGATCTCGATGGGCGCGTCGAGCACGATCGAGGACGGCGTATAGCCGTTGTCGAGTGCGGTTGCGTAGACGAAGGGCTTGAACGACGAGCCCGGCTGGCGCAGCGCCTGCGTCGCGCGGTTGAACTCGGACTGGTCGTGGCTGAAGCCGCCGACCATGGCGAGCACGCGACCGGAGAACGGGTCCATCACGGTGATGGCGCCGTTGACCTCGGGCAACTGCCGCAGGCGGACCTGGCCGGGGCGATTATCCATCGGCTCGACATAGACGACGTCACCGACGGAGACGGCCTGCGACACGCGCGAGCGGCGCGTCCACTTGATGCCCTCGGCACCGAGTGTGACGGTCTCGCGGTCGTTCTTCAGATGGCCGGAATTCTCGCGCAACGGATGCAGGCCGAGGCGGGCGCTGTCGCCGGCCACGTCCAGCACGACGGCCAGACGCCAGGGAGCGACGTCTCCGAGCACCGGCAGGTCGCCGATGGCCAGGCCCCAGTCACGAGCCGAGAGTTCGAGCTTCTGGATCGCCCCGCGCCAGCCGCGCGCCTCGTCGAAGCGCACGAGACCGTCGACCAGCGCCTTGCGCGCCATCAACTGCATCTTGGGATCGACGGTGGCGCGCACCGAAAGGCCGCCCTCGAGCAGCTTCTTCTCGCCATAGCGATCCTGCAACTCGCGCCGGATCTCCTCGGCGAAGTAGCCGGCGGCGATGTTGTTCGGCGAGACCGTGCGCGGATTGACGCCGAGCGGCTGCCTCTTGGCGGCTTCGCCCGCTTCGCGCTTGACGAAGCCGTTCTCGACCATGCGGTCGATGACATAGTTGCGGCGCTCGATCGCGCGCTCGCGGTTGCGGAACGGGTGCAGGTCGGTCGGCGCCTTCGGCAGCGCGGCCAGATAGGCGGCCTCCTGCAGGTTCAGCTCATGCACCGACTTGCCGAAATAGTTCAGCGCGGCCGCCGCGATGCCATAGCTGCCCTGCCCCGGCGCAGGCGCGCCGAGATAGATTTCGTTCAGGTAGAGCTCGAGGATCTTGTCCTTGGAATAGGTCGCCTCGATTCGCAGCGCGACCAGCGCCTCACGAATCTTGCGTTCATAGTTCTGCTCGGAACCGACGAGGAAGTTCTTCGCCACCTGCTGGGTGATGGTCGAGGCGCCTTGCGGCCGGCGACCGGCCGCGCGATTGCGGAAGTTGCTGATCGCGGCGCGCACGAGGCCCTCGGGATCGACGCCGAGATGCTTGTAGAAATTCTTGTCCTCGGCCGAGAGATAGGCCTCGACGATCAGCTTCGGCACGGCCTGGATCGGCAGATAGAGCCGGCGCTCCCTGGCAAATTCCGCAATCAGCGAACCGTCGCCAGCATGGACGCGCGTCATCACCGGCGGCTCGTAGTTCCGCAACTGCGCCGAGTCGGGCAGGTCCTTCGAGTAATGCCAGATGAAGCCGCCCGCGACGACCGCACCAATCACGAAGGCGATCGCACCCGCGGCGAACAACCATCCGAATAGTCGCAGGATAAAGCGCATCTCAGGCCCTGGCCCTTGCCGTTATCGCCCGGTTGCCGCCGAAGGCACCGTTTCGCAAATCACGTCTATAGCATGACGGAGATGGCGGAACCGTGGCCTTGGGACCACATTCCGCCTCGTCCGCCGCATCGTCGGCGACTTTTGCGTCAAGTTCCGTCAGCGCTGATTGGCCGCGGCCTTGCCGACGGGCGCGCGGGCACCGGTGAAATAGCCTTCCACGGCGGTCGCGACCGCGGCGACCGCCTGTGCGCGCCACTCCGCCGAATTGAGCAGCTCGGCATCCTTCGGGCTCGACATGTAGCCGAGTTCGATCAGCACGGAGGGTACATCCGGCGCGCTCAGCACGCGAAATCCGGCCGAGCGCAGCGGCACCTTGTGCATCTTCACCGAGCCGCCGAGCTTCTCGACGAGATTGCGCGCGAATACGGCCGAAAAGGTCCGCGTCTCGCGCTTGGCGAGATCCATCAGGATGCCGGCGACGTCCTGCGTGTCCTCGCTGGCTTCGAGCCCGGCCACGGCGTCGGCTTGGTTTTCCTTGGCCGCGAGCCGTGCAGCTTCAGCGTCGGTCGCCCGCTCCGAACCCGTATAGACGGTGGCGCCGCGCACATCCTGCGCCTGGGTCAGCGAATCGGCATGGATCGAGATGAACAGGTCGGCGCCGGCCGCCCGGGCAATGCCGACGCGCTCGGCCAACGGCACGAAACGGTCGTCGTCGCGCGTCATCAGCACGCGGTAGCGCCCGCTCGCCTCGATCTGCTCCTTCAGCTTCGCGCCGAAGGCGAGCACGACGGTCTTCTCGGCGATCGACGCCACGACCGCACCGGGATCGATGCCGCCATGGCCAGGGTCAATGACGATGGTCTGGCGCGTCTCGCCGGCCGGCTTGGCCGGCGGCGGAATGGCGGCCGTCGCCTCCGGAGCGCGCGAAGGCGTCTTCGCGACGGCGGCCTGGAACTCGGCCCGCGTCGCGCGGCGCAGTTCGATCACCAGCTCGCCGAAGCCACCGCGCATCGGCCGCGATTCGGCCCTGACCACGACCGCCGGCTGTGCCAGGTCGATGATGATGCGGGCCTTGTCGGCCGTGAACAGGCCGAAGCGGAAGGCGCTGACGAAGCCCGCACTCTTGCGCGCGGCCGCGGGCTGGACCTGGAAGTTGGTCGAAGGCATGTCGACGATCACGCGATCCGGCCCCGCGCTCACCAAGGCACTGACCTCGACCGGGCGCGACAGCGCCATCGTCAGCCGCACCGTCTCGCCGGATTGCTCCAGCCTGGCATCGGTCGCGACCGGAAATTCGCTCTGCGAGCGGCCATTTCCCTGCGCGGCGACCGCGCCGGCAAGGCCGAGGCAGGCGCAGAGCACCAGACGCGCCAGAGGCAGAGCCCGAGCGACGCGCAAGCGCAAATCAGGAACGCGTGAGGGAGGCGTCAGGTCAATGATCCCGAACTGTCGTCACCAAGGCTTAACCATAGCGACGCGACATCCTAACAATCGGTTACCACGGCCCGACCGGCCGGTGAACCGGCTCGCGCGAGGCGGCAGGGCGATCTCGACATGATGTGACTTGCAAATCACGGTCACCTGTCTGTAATGGGGAAGGTTGCTTTGCAAGACCACCCATGGTGCGCATCCGGATCCGAGGATCCGTCGGCGTCCGGGGTCCGGCTGCAAGAGGCCAACCACAACGGATCGTCCGCAGACGGCCGGTACCAGGTGCCCGTGTTTTTTCAGCATCAGGCCAACGTCTCGCGAGCGTGCAAACGCGGTGTGCTTCGTCTTTTTTGGGCAGGCTCGCCGCAGGTCAGGACAGATGTCGGGGCATACGACGCCGCATAGATCATCGGTGAATCGTCAATACCTGCGGGACTGCGCCGGGTTCTCGCCCCGGCCGGATTTCCCGAGCCGCCTTTCTGTCTCGATTGAACACTTCCCCCTCCCAGACGCCGGCTTGCGCCGGCTTTTGCTCCTGCAACATGCCGGCTTTCGCCGGCCTATGCGCGGCGCCCCTGCCCGCGGCAGCGGATCGTTGTCCGCAGCCCGGCGGGTATCGCTGGCGGCCGCGCCCATGGAAAATTCATATGGCCAACAAGATGCTTATCGACGCCACACACCCGGAAGAGACCCGGGTCGTGGTGGTCCGCGGATCGCGTATCGAGGAATTTGACTTCGAGGCCGCAAGCCGCAAGCCGCTGCGGGGCAACATCTACCTCGCCAAGGTGACGCGCGTGGAGCCCTCGCTCCAGGCGGCCTTCGTGGAGTATGGCGGCAACCGCCACGGCTTCCTCGCCTTCTCCGAAATCCATCCCGACTACTACCAGATTCCGGTCGCCGACCGTCAGGCCCTGATCGCCGACGAGGCCCGTGCCGACCGCGAGGACGAGCGCGACGAGGAGAAGCGCGAGAAGCGCGGCCGTCGCGACCGTGGCCGCCGCGGCGATCGTGACGGCCGGGCCAAGAAGGCCGTCGCCGACGAGACCGTCAGCGCCGAGCTCGACGAAAATGTCGCGGTCGAGACCGACGGCAAGGAAGCCGCCATGGTCAACGAGGGCGCGCCCGCCTTCGGCGAGTCCTTCGCACCGGCCGTGGCCGAATCGACCGACGAGGCCGTCGTCGAGAACGCCGCGCCCCTGACCTTCGAGACTGTCGCCGTGTCCGACGAGGATGCGGCCGAGGCGTCGGATTCATTCCGCTCCGACGACGAGGCCCGCAAGCCGGCCCCGGACGAGGATGGCGACGACAACGGCCAGGATGAAAACGGCCAGGACGAGGACGAGCCCGAGCAGCTCGGCGGCGGCGACGCCCTCGACGACATGCCCGAGCGCCCGCAGCGCAGTTCGCGGCGCCAGTACAAGATCCAGGAGGTGATCAAGCGTCGCCAGATCATCCTGGTCCAGGTCGTCAAGGAGGAGCGCGGCAACAAGGGCGCGGCTCTGACCACCTATCTCTCGCTCGCCGGCCGCTATTCGGTGCTGATGCCCAACACCGGCAAGGGCGGCGGCATCTCGCGCAAGATCACCAACACGGACGACCGCAAGCGCCTCAAGGAGATCGCCCAGGAGCTCGAGGTTCCCGAGGGGATGGGCCTGATCCTGCGCACGGCCGGTGCCTCGCGCACCAAGGTCGAGATCAAGCGCGACTACGAATACCTGATGCGGATGTGGGAGAGCGTGCGCGAACTGACGCTGGCCTCGATCTCGCCGGCGCTGGTCTATGAGGAGGGCAACCTCGTCAAGCGCTCCATCCGCGACCTCTACAACAAGGACATCGACGAGGTTCATGTCGCCGGCGACGAGGCCTATCGCGAGGCCAAGGACTTCATGCGCATGCTCATGCCGAGCCATGCCAAGAGCGTGAAGGCCTATCGAGAGCAGACCCCGCTTTTCGCCTCCTTCGGGGTCGAGAGCCAGCTCGATGCGATGTTCTCGAACACCGTCACGCTGAAATCAGGCGGCTACATCGTCATCAACCAGACCGAGGCGCTGGTCGCGATCGACATCAACTCCGGGCGCTCGACCCGCGAGCACAACATCGAGGACACCGCCCTCAAGACCAATCTCGAAGCGGCGGAGGAAATCTCCCGCCAGCTCCGCCTGCGCGACCTCGCCGGCCTCATCGTGATCGATTTCATCGACATGGAGGAGAACCGCAACAACCGCGCGGTCGAGAAGAAGCTGAAGGATTGCCTGAAGGACGATCGCGCCCGCATCCAGGTCGGCCGCATCTCGGCCTTCGGCCTGCTCGAGATGTCGCGCCAGCGCATCCGCACCGGCGTGCTGGAAAGCTCCTCCGTGCCGTGCCCGCATTGCGCGGGCGCCGGCATGATGCGCTCGACCTCCTCGGTCGCGCTGCAGATCCTGCGCGCGCTGGAGGAGACGCTGATCAAAAGCGCCGCCCACAATCTCAACGTCCGGACCCGTCCGGAGGTCGCGCTCTACGTGCTCAACCAGAAGCGCGCCCATCTCGCCGATCTCGAGGCCCGCTTCAACATCGCGGTGACGATCTCGACCGACGCGGCGCTGCTCGGCACCCGCTATTTCGAGGTCGAGCGCGGCGAGTTCGTCGGCAATGAGGGCCGCATCGTCCCGAGCAGCATCAAGGCCGAGGCCGTGATCTCCGACGTCGATGACGACGCACTCGACGCAGCGGCCGAGGCCGAGGCACTCGATGCCGAGAACGTTCCGGTCGAGATCGAGGCCGCCGAGGGCGGTTCGCCGGAGGCCAAATCCGAAGGCGAGGCCCGTGGCGAAGGCGGGCGCAAGCGTCGCCGTCGTCGCCGGCGGCGGCGTGGCGGCGAGCGCGACGCCAATGGCGTGCGCCTCGACGGCGGCAGCGACGATGCGGATGGCGACGACGAGGGCGATGAGGACGGCGACGAGCAGGCGAGCGACGCCTCGACCGACGACGCCGTGACTGCAGCCGTGTCGGAACAGCCCACGCCGGTCGCAGCCGAGGCCCCGGCCGAGGCTCCCGAGCCTGCCGCGGACGAAAAGCCGAAGCGCGCCCGCCGTAGCAGCCGCAAGCCCAAGGCCGACGAGCCCAAGGCCGAGGAGCCCAAGACCGACGAACCAAAGGCCGAGGAGCCGGTGGCAGCCATCGCCGCCGAAGCGGCTGCGACCGATGTGGTCACGGCCGAAGCCGCTCCCGCCGAGGCCGAGAAGCCCAAGCGCAGCCGGTCGCGCAAGAAGGTCGTCCCGATCACGGAAGGCGGCGAGGCGGCCGAACCTGTCGCCGCCGCCGCACCGGCACCGGAGGCTCCGGCCCCCGCGCCTGTCGAGGCTTCGGTCCCGGAAGCCGCTCCTGAGCCCGCCCCGGCCCCTGCGCCGCGCGTGGCAGAAGAGCCGGTCGCCGTGGTGCTGACCCCGCCCGATCCGGACCGCCCCAAGCGCGGCGGCTGGTGGAACAAGCTGGCTGGCCGAAGCTGACGAATAAAGGGCCGCTGCGGGACACCGCAGCGGCCCTTTTCATGCGCGGCTTTTGATGCGAGGGAAGGTCATGCCGCCACCCCTCCGGCTGGAACGCCCGATCCTGATGGCGTTGTGCCTGATCGCCTTGGTCGGGGTCGCCTGGCGTGCTTTCGGCATCATCGGCTGGCTCGGCGTCGGCACGCTCGGGCTGTTCGTCGCCATCCGCGTCGATCTGGAAAGCGACCGGCCCGTCGGCCGCAGATGACGCCCGGTCTCTATGCCAGCCAGTATCGCGACGAGGCGCTTTTCCCTGGCCGCGACCGGGCCGCGCGGCGCTTCGACGTCGCCGCCCTGCTCTCGGCGACCCGACTTGCCATGGTCGCCGGTGCCGGGCTAATCGCGATCGGCTTCGGCATGCTCTTCCTGGCTTGAGACCTCTTCCTGGCCTGAATCCGCCCTCAGCCCGCAGCCGGCGCCAGCGGACTCGGCGGCGGCACCGCGGCGATCGAAGCGGCAGCTCCAGACGACAACCCCCCCTCACCACCCCGCACCGTCACGGCGTTGGAAGCAAAGGGTACACGCGCCTCGTTCAGCGCGCGATAAACCCGTTTCAGTGCCTCGCGCTGCAGGCTCGATGAATGCGCCGGCTTGGCGGTGAACTTCAGGCGGATCACGATGGCGCTGTCGGCAATGTCGGCGACGCCCTGCATCTTGAGCTGGGCGATGAAATGCGGCCCGAACTCCGGATCCTCCAACAGCGCCAGCCCGACCTTCTTGATCGTCTTGCGAGCCTGCTCGATGTCCGCCGAGTGGTCGAGCCGGACATTGAACTTGATCGTCGCCCAGTCGCGGCTGGCATTGGTGAGCGACTGGATCTGGCCGAAGGGGATGGTATGGATCTGCCCGCTCTGGTGGCGCATCTGGATCGAGCGCAGCGAGATCTTCTCGACCGTGCCCTTGAGCCGCCCGGTATCGACATATTCGCCGACGCGGAAGGCATCCTCGACCATGAAGAAGAAGCCCGAGACGATGTCGCGCACCAGCGCCTGCGAACCGAACGAAATGGCGAGACCCAGAATGCCGAAGGCGGCAAGCAGGGGGCCGATATCGACGCCGATCCGCGACAGCACGACGAGGCCGGTCAGGCCGAAGACCGCAGCCAGCACGACGCCGCGCAGCACCGGCATGACGGTCGCCAGCCGGGACGGCACGCTCTCCTCCACAGCGGCGTCCTCGTCGATCGGGCCGCTCCCGGCACGCCTTGGCGTATAGGCATCGAAAAAGGCGCGCAGGAAGACGATCGCGACCCAGCCGAGGAAAACGAGAATAGCAAGGCCCGCAGCCTGGCGCGTGAACTCCGCGAACTGCGTCGAGCTGACGCCGAGCAGGAAGCTGGCCCAGAGCCGCGCCATCACATAGAGGCCACCGACCCAGATCAGCCCGCCCGCAGCCGCCCGGAACGCCGTGCCCGCCGCCTTTGCCATCGGGGCTGGTGGCGCGATGGCCGCCCGCATCGCCTGGTGGCAGGCGATCAGGCTGGTTACCCCGACGGCCAGCACCGGCGCCAGCACGATGATGATCTGGGTCAGGCCGGCCGCTTCGACGAAACGCCCGCCGCCGGTCATCATCGGCGCCGCCCGGCCGACCATCCAGATCGCGATGGCGCTGGCGATGTAGAACCAGGGCGTGATCAGCGCCAGCAGCCGCAGGCCGGGCCCCGGCTCCGGCTCGTAGCGCAGGACCAGCGCGGTCAGATCATGGCGCGCATCGAAGAACCACCAGACCTTGAACAGCGTGATCGCCAGGCTGGTGACGGCAACCAGTCCGGCAAGGCCAAGGCGGCTGGTCGCAGCCTCCTGCATCAGCAACACGCTCGTCACCACGATCGGGGTCGCGATGGCATAGGCCGTCAGGATGGAAAAATGCCGCTCGGCGCGTGGCAGCGGCAAAATCCTCCGCTCCGGAGCGCCGGGAGCGACCAGAAACCGACCGACGGCGATGTACGCCGCGCCGATTGCGGCACCGTTGGCTGCCGTCCGGAAGGTGGTCATGGCCAGATCGACGTCGGGCAGCCATAACATCCGCGTTAGCCGCGCCAGCGCCAGCGCCAGCGCGATGCAGGCAAAATCCTGGAGCAATCCGTAGGCAGAAGCGATCAGCCGTGGCGTGAACTCCGGCCCGGCCGGCTTCATCCGTCGCGCAAACCATCCAGCCGTCAGGAAGCGGAACAGCAAGGCGCCGGCCAGGGCGATCGCCACGCCAGCCAAAATGCGCCAGCCGGCCGAGGGGCCGGTCACGCCATTGCGGTTCCCAGCCCAGCTTCGCTCCCAACCCGCCGGCAGTTCGACGACATGCGGGATCGCCGCGTTGCCATGGTCGAAGCCATCGACGAAATGGTCCCAGAGCTCCTCGATCCGCGAATCGGCGGTGGGCGGCGCAGAGGGAGGCGCAGCGGCCGGCCCCGCCACCGGCGCGGCCGCAACAGCAGGCTTTGACGTTGCAGGCGCCGCCATATCCGCACCGGCCAGCCGGATTTCGACCTTGCGCCCGCCGGCGGTGATCGCATCGACCAACTTGCGGACGGTTTCGGGGGCTTCATCACCGCGCAAAGTCAGCGTGACCGGCGCATCCGCCTGTGCCGATGTAGGACTCGGCGACAACCAGCAAAGAGCGGCCAGCACGAGGGCCGCGAGCCATGGCGGCGCTGCGGGCAGCGTCCACCGTCGAACACCGTGCTTCACCATCGTCGTCCGCCCCACTCAGTGACGCCTTATCAGCCGTCCGGGGGGAGAATGCGAATGACGCCGGGTGCTTGGCAAGTGCGATCGTGTCAGCGGCGTTTCAGCCAGCCATCGAGGCGTGATACCGCCTCCTCGCATTCGCCCAGCGACCCGGCGAAGGAGAGCCTGACCGTGCGTGCGCCCCGGCTCTCGTCGAAATCCAGGCCGGGCGTGGTCGCGACCCCGGCCCCGTTGAGAACATCACGACAGAACGCCATGGAATCATTGGAATAACGGCCGATGTCGCAATAGATGTAGAAGGCCCCGTCCACGGGCAGGAAGTCGCCGAGACCGATCTCCGGCAGCGCCTTCAGCAGATAGGCGCGGTTCTGCGCATAGCCGGCCTTGATCGCCTCGCACTCTGCCGTCGCGTCGAATGCCGCCTCTCCTGCGACCTGGCTGAGATAGGGCACCGAGATCGAGAAATTCTGCTGCAGCCGCTCGATCGTCCTGACCATGCGCTGCGGCACGACGAGCCAGCCGACGCGCCAGCCGGTCATGCAGTAGTATTTGGAGAAGGAGTTGACGATGATCGCGTCGGGATCGGCGGACAGCGCCGTCGTCGCCGGCTGGTCATAGGTCAGCCCGTGATAGATCTCGTCGGAAATGTACCAGAGGCCGAGCCGCCGGCATTCCGCCGCGACAGCCGCGATCGCATCGGGCGCCATCACCACGCCGGTCGGGTTGGCCGGGCTCATCGTCAGCACACCGGCCAGCGGCTTTTCGCGATGCGCGCGGGCGATCAGTTCCGGCGTCAGCGCGAAGCGGGTCTCGGGGCCGACCTCGATCGCCACAGGCTCGAGCCCGAGCGCGATCAGGATGTTGCGATAGGCCGGATAGCCCGGCGCCGTGATCGCGACGCGCGCGCCCGGCTGGAAACAGGCCAGGAAGGCGAGGATGAAGCCGCCCGACGAGCCCGTGGTGACGACAACGCGCTCGGCCGCCACGCTGACGCCATAGGAGTCCTGGTAATGTCGGGCAATGCGTTCCCTGAGCGAATCCGTGCCCAGCGCCTGGGTGTATCCGATCCGGCCATCCTCCAGCGCGCGCGCGGCGGCGGCGCGGATCGAGGCCGGCGTCGGCGCCGAGGGTTGGCCCACCTCCATATGCACGACGCTGCCGCCGGCCCGCTCGATCGCAGCCGCCTGGTTCATCACATCCATCACGATGAAGGGCTGGACGCGCGCGGCGCGCTCCGCTGGCAGCAGGGTCTCCTGCGGCTCCAAGGCCTTCTGCGGTGCAAGAACAGGCGTCGGATTGGGATCTGGCATCGTCTCGTCCGGCAATGGATCTGTGCCCGCGGGCGTAGCCGACCCTTCACGCGCCCGCAACCAGTGGCAAAGCTGTGAATTGACGCCTGCCGCATGACGGCAGAGAAGCTGAATTAAGAAGCGTTGACGAGCCTGCCGCCCCGGCTGCGCGGCCGGAACCGAAAAGGATGACGACATGGCCCTCTCGACCCTGCCCCGCCGGCTGAGCAGCATGCTGCGGCCCTTGGGTCTCGCGCTCTGCCTCGGCCTTGCCGCTGCAACGGCTCCCGCGCTGGCCCAGACCCAGACCCCGGCTTCGGGTCTCACGGCGGAGCAGCGCAAGGCGGTGGTCGCGCTGATTCGCGAGACGCTGCTGCAGAACCCTGAACTGATCCAGGAGGCGCTGGTCGAGCTCGAGCGCCGCAACACGGTCGCCCAGGCCGATGCGCAGCGCAACGCCGTCACCGCCGAGAAGGCGAAGCTGGTCGATCCGGCGACGTCGGCGATCGTCGGCAACCCGCAGGGCGACGTCACCATCGTCGAGTTCATGGATTACAATTGCGGCTTCTGCAAACGGGCCCTGGAAGACGTCCGTGCGCTGACCAAGGACGACCCCAAGCTCAAGGTCGTGATCAAGGACTTCCCGATTCTCGGACCTGATTCGGTCGAGGCGAGCCGCGTCGCGGTTGCAGCGATGACTCAGCTCACCGGGCCGAAGTACTTCGATTTCCACAACAAGCTGATGGCCGTCAAAGGTCGGATCAACGGCGCCAAGGCGCTTGAGATCGCCAAGGAATCGGGTGCCGACATCGAGCGCCTGAAGAAGGACATGGACTCGGCTCAGACCAAGGCGGTGATCGAGGATACCGTCGCTTTGGGCGATCGGCTCGGCCTGACCGGCACGCCGGCCTTCATCCTGGGCGACGAGGTCATCTTCGGCGCAGTCGGTCAGGCGGCGCTCAAGCAGAAGATCGACGCCGTCCGCAAATGCGGCAAGGCGACCTGCAACGGCTGAAGACCTTCTGCGCGAGGGGCTGCTGAAATCCCCGGCAGGCTTCCCCTGCCGGCCCGCAGCGTCTATGAGGGCGGCGTCTGCCGCCTTCGCGCGGCGCTGGAAACAACCCGCGCCATGGTCGCCGTCCACGTCCTCAACGGTCCCAATCTCAATCTGCTCGGCACCCGCGAACCCGCCACCTATGGCGCGGTCACGCTGGCCGGCGTCGAGGAGCGGCTCAAGGCCAGGGCGACGGCCGCCGGCGTCGAGCTCTCGTTCAAGCAGACGAACTATGAGGGCGAGTTGGTGACCTTCATCCAGCAGGCGGGCCTTGCCGGCGCTGGCGTCATCATCAATGCCGGCGCCTACACCCACACCTCCGTTGCGCTGCGCGACGCGATCAAGGGCACCGAGGCGCTCGCCATCGAGGTTCACGTCTCCAACGTCCATGCTCGCGAGGAATTCCGGCACCATTCCTATATGGCGCCGGTCTGCGTCGGCGTGATCTGCGGCTTCGGCGTGGCGAGCTATGACCTTGCTTTCGACGCGATCGTGCCGCTTCTGCAGAAGCGCGCGGCAAAACCCGCGGCCTGATCCGCGGATTTCATTCACGGCGGGCGCCCCGGCGCCCCATCCAAGACCACGAAGACGGTGAAACCGCTATGGCGACCAAAAGCCCGATCGACCCCGAACTGGTTCGCGAACTCGCGCAGCTCCTGAACGAGACCGACCTCACCGAGATCGAGGTCGAGAAGGGCGATCTGCGCGTCCGCGTGGCCCGCACCATCACCGCGACCGTCCAGGTTCCAGCAGGGGCCCCGGCTTTCGCCGCGGCCCCTGCGCCTGCGCTGTCTGCTCCGACTGATGGCAAGCCGGCGGCCGCCCATCCCGGCGCGGTGCCCTCGCCGATGGTCGGCACCGCCTATCGCCGGCCCTCGCCGGACGCCAAGCCTTTCGTCGAGGTCGGCTCGGTGGTGAAGGCGGGCGAGCGTGTCCTGCTCGTCGAGGCGATGAAGACCTTCAACGACATCGTCGCCCCGCGCGCCGGCAAGGTCGTCGCGATCATGGTCGAGGATGGGCAGCCCGTCGAATACGGCGAGCCGCTTCTGGTGATCGAGTGACCGGACCGGCGAGCGGCGAACCGAAGATGTTCGACAAGATCCTGATCGCCAACCGTGGAGAGATCGCCCTGCGCGTGCTGCGCGCGGCGAAGGAACTGGGTATCGCCACCGTCGCGGTGCACTCCACCGCCGACGCCAACGCCATGCATGTGCGCCTCGCCGACGAGAGCGTCTGCATCGGCCCGCCCTCGGCCCGCGAGAGCTATCTCAACATCCCCGCTTTGATCGCCGCCTGCGAGATCACCGGCGCCGACGCGGTCCATCCCGGCTATGGCTTCCTCTCCGAGAACGCCCGCTTCGCCGAGATCCTGGAGCGGCACAACATCACCTTCATCGGCCCCAAGGCCGAGCATATCCGCAGCATGGGCGACAAGATCGAGGCCAAGCGCACCGCCAAGGCGCTCGGCATCCCCTGCGTTCCGGGCTCGGAGGGCGGCGTCACCGACGATGGCGAGGCTCTGCGCATCGCCGCCGAGATCGGCTTTCCCGTCATCATCAAGGCGGCGTCCGGCGGCGGCGGCAAGGGTATGAAGGTCGTTCGCAGCGAGGACGAGATGTCCGTCGCACTCTCGACGGCCCGCACAGAGGCCAAGGCCAATTTCGGCGACGACGCCGTCTATATCGAGAAGTACCTCGAAAGGCCGCGCCATATCGAGATCCAGGTGCTCGGCGACGGCAAGGGTCACGCCATCCATCTCGGCGAGCGCGACTGCTCGCTGCAGCGCCGCCACCAGAAGGTCTGGGAGGAAGGCCCCTCGCCCGCCCTCAACGCCGGCGAACGCGACAGGATCGGCAGCATCTGCGCCGCGGCGATGTCCAAGCTGCAATATCGCGGCGCGGGCACGATCGAGTTCCTCTATGAGGATGGCGAGTTCTACTTCATCGAGATGAACACCCGCATCCAGGTCGAGCATCCGGTCACCGAGATGATCACCGGGATCGACCTCGTCAACGAGCAGATCCGGATCGCGGCCGGTGCGCCGCTCTCGATCACGCAGAAGGACGTCGTCATCGAGGGCCACGCCATCGAATGCCGCGTCAATGCTGAGCATCCCGCGACCTTCCGCCCCTCGCCCGGCAAGATCGTTTCGTTCCACACCCCGGGTGGGCTGGGCGTCCGCGTCGATTCCGCCGCCTATCAGGGCTACACGATCCCGCCCCACTACGATTCGCTCGTCGGCAAGCTGATCGTGCATGGCCGCAACAGGGCCGAATGCCTGATGCGCCTGCGCCGCTCGCTCGACGAGTTCGTCGTCGATGGCGTCGACACCACCCTGCCGCTGTTCCGAACGCTGGTCCGCAACCCGGACATCCTGAACGGCGACTACAACATCCACTGGCTGGAGAAATTCCTGGCCGCCGGCGGGATGGACGGGAACGGCGGCTGAGGCCCTCCCGTCATAGTGGGGCTTGCCCCGGCCATCTCGTGCAGGAAAGAGCCTTCTCGCCCGGAGATGGTCGGGTCAAGCCCGACCATGACGCGCCGCATCGTTTGACTCGCACGCCGTCCCGCGCTCCCCTGCCGCCATGAAGGCCCGCTCCATCCCTGTCCGCTCGCCCGCGATCACGCCCGAGATCATGCTGCGCGCCTATGCCGCCGGCATCTTCCCGATGGCGGAGACGGCCGACGATCCGAACCTGTTCTGGGTCGAGCCGGAGCTGCGCGGCGTCATTCCGCTCGACCGCTTCCATCTGCCCTCGCGGCTCGCCCGCACCGTGCGTTCTGACCGCTTCGAAGTCAGGGTCGACAGCGATTTCGAGGCCGTCATCGAAGCCTGCGCGCAAGCGCGGCCGGACCGGCCGGAAACCTGGATCAACGGCCGCATCCGCGAGATCTTCGGCGCGCTGTTTCGGCTCGGCCATGTCCATACGGTCGAGTGCTGGCAGGATGACCGGCTGGTGGGTGGGCTCTACGGGCTGTCGCTCGGCGGCGCCTTCTTCGGCGAGAGCATGTTCCACCGCGAGACCGACGCCTCCAAGGTCGCGCTGGTCCATCTGATCGCCCGCCTCCGACAGGGCGGCTACAGCCTGCTCGATGCCCAGTTCCAGACCGCTCATCTCGCCCAGTTCGGCACGCAGGAGGTGCCGCGCGCAGCTTATCAGGGCTTGCTCGAGCGCGCGATCGTCGTGCCGGGAGACTGGGAGGTCTGGCCAGCCGGGCAGCGCGTCAGCGGTGCGCAGGCGCTGGCCGCACTGCGGGCGGACTGAGGCACCAGACCTCGAAGCGCCCGGCCTCAAAGCACCAGGCCTCTATGCGCCGAGCGTCAGTTGCCGCCGGTCGGATCGCGCCCGGGCACGGGATTGGTCGGGAAATAGCGCTGCCGAGGGGCCTGGCTCGGCGCCACCGGCACGCCCTGCGGCGGCAGCACGTCGATGCGCTGGCCGGGCTGCTGCAAACCTGGCTGCTGATTCACGTCGCGGGCCGGGGCCGTACGCGGCCGGCGCGGCTCTTCGGCAACCGGAGCCTCCGGCTCCTTGGGATCGACCACGAGTTCGGTGCCGCCTTTGCAGTCGGTCAGCCAGACATCGTAGATCGCGTGCTCGACGCCATGCAGGCCGGGGCTTGCCGCATACATCCAGCCCGTGAAGATGCGCCGGTACTCGTTGTTGAAGGTGACCTCGTCGACCTCGGTGAAGCTCGTCGTCTGCGGCGCCTCGGTCGGCGGGCGCGTCCAGCAGACCCGTGGCGTCAACTGCAGCGCACCGAACTGCACGGTCTCGTCGACCGCGACCTCGAAGGAGATGATCCGGCCGGTGATCTTGTCGAGGCCGGCGAACACCGCCGTCGGGTTGCGGATGCGATCTGCGGCGGCCGGGCCTGTCAGCGCGAGCGACGCGAGCGTGGCGGAAACCAGCCCGGCCAGAACCAGAGAACAGCGAGAAGACGACATGCGTACAGCGAATCTCTTGAAGCCGCGACCACTCCGCGATGGGCCGCAGTAACACGCCAAACGCAGCGGAAAAAGGGCATGCTTGTCCTTGTCAGGCCGATTCGGCGGCACAGAACAAGTGACGGACGCTCATGGATCATCCCAGCGGAATCAATCGCCGAATTGTCGATAAGGTCGTCGCGCGTCGCGGGCGGCTCCACGCTTTCGAAACCGTGGTCCCGGCACGGACCGCACTGATCGTGGTCGATCTGATGCGGGCCTCGATGGACTTGGACGAAGCTTGCCTGCGGCTCGTCGCTCCAATCGAAGAGCTGGCGGGCAAGTTGCGCCTGCGCGGCGGCACGGTCGCCTGGGTGACGGCTGCGCCGCAGACGGAAAATCCGATCATGGCGGCGATCCATGGCGAGGAGCGCTACGGCAACTTCACGCAGGCCGCACGAATCGATGACGCCCGTTCGCAGCTCTGGCACGAATTCAGGCCGCAACCGGACGATGTCCATGCGCGGAAGCTTGGATACAGCGCCTTCTTTCCGGGGAAATGCGACCTTCACGAGCAACTCCAGGCCCGAACGATCGACACCGTGCTGATCGCAGGCACCGTCACCAACATCTGCTGCGAATCCTCGCTGCGAGACGCGGTCGAACTCGGCTATCAGGCGATCATGATCTCGGACGCCAGCGCCGGCCACGCGCATGGCCTCCACGAAGCCTCGCTGGCGACGATCTACCGCTGCTTTGGTGATGTCAGACCGACGGGGGAGATATTGGAATTGCTCGATGCGACCTGAAGGAAAGCTGGTAGCGCGTTATGGCTACCGCCCCGGCGTCCAGGCTTCGTAGTCGCCCGTCGCGGCCGGGCGCTCGCCCTCGGCCAAGGTCGAGCCCTGGGGCCGATAGGCCAGTGCCGTGCCGGTCCAGTTCTGCTGGTGAGGCTGCTGCCACTCGCGCGGCTCGTAGCGCTCTTCCGACGGGGCGACGTCAACGGTGTGATGCAGCCAGCCGTTCCAGCCGGCGGGAATCGTCGAGGCTTCCGCCTCGCCGTTATAGACGACCCAGCGGCGCTGGATGCCGAGCGCCTTGTCCTTCACCCCACCCTTGGTGCGGTAATAGACATTGCCGAACTCGTCCGCGCCGACACGCTCGCCGAAGCGCCAGGTGTGGAAACGCGTGCCGATGGTCTGGCCGTTCCACCAGGTGAAGATCTGCAGCAGCCAAGGCTTCATGATGCGCCCGTCGCGGTCGGTTTGTCTGCGCGACTTATGAAGAGGCGTGGCCGCGCTGTCCAGTCCGCAGCGCCCTGCCCGCGAGACCGGCGCGTCTCAGATCGGGCAAGCCGTCATCGTGAAGACCTTGCGCATGGCGCCGTCTTCGCCGCGACGCGGGGCCCGCAGGCCGCGCGGGCCATCCTCGCGGATCAGCATGTTGCCCGGCAGGAGTCGGTCGCCCGATCGCTGCAGGCTGAGCACGATCTCCGTCTTGGGCAGTTCGGTCCGAAGCGCGGGCTCCCGCGTCTCCATCGCGGCCAGGATGGCGGCCTCATTCGCCACGCGCAGCGTCAGTCGCATCTCGTTTCGCTCCACGCGCGCATCGACAATGTCGAAGGTCGTGATCATCCGGGCATCGCGGCGCAACTGCACGCTGGTCCGGTCGAAGCGGAAGGCGCGGGATTCGCACCCGAACCGGCTGTCCACAGGGCGCCACCAACCGACGAAAGCGGGTGCCAGCGGCTCCTCGGCCGGTGCGCAGGCCGCCAGCAGGATCGGCGCGACCAGGACGAGGCGGTGCATGGCTGACGTCCCTTGTCGAAGATTGCCGTGACAATGCCTTGTGGGCCCAAAATCCGGGTTTGCGGCGGCGCACGCATTGCAGCGACCCCGGAAACCAAATCGCCACGATTCGGCCTCGATTCGAATGAGCGCCGCGGCAGCCTCGACCGCTTCATCCCCGCATGGTTTCAAGCACTTGATCGCGCCGGTGCAGATGGAGCCTTCGGCGCCGGCCGCGAGTCACACCCTGGTGACGATTGGTTAACTAGGATCAGCGGCATTTGAGGGATTTATTCGGCTGGCGATTGTGGCAATCTTGCAGCGCGGCTGGATTCCCCCCGCGATTCCCAAGGCTTAGCCGGCGCCTTGAAACTTATCCCCACAACTCACATCTCCCTACCAGATGTCGTGCCCACAGGCTTTGTGCAACACTAATCCTTGACTGAAAGCCCCATTCGGGACTAGGTTTTGACAGTCGCGTGACGGCCGGCGGAGACGCCAATCGACACCCGCGAAAGAGTTTCCAGAGGGTCGAGGCGATCTACGCGGCACACCGGCGACGGTGGCGTCGGGAAGGCGCGCGCGGTCCCGCTGGCCGCAACCGGACGAAGCGAGGCGGGTCACAACGCCGAGACGTCCACGGGGCATCAAACCGAGTTGGGCTGACATCAGGAGCCGGTGATCAACCGGCCGCGCGAGGCATCATCCGCCCGCGGCAGATCTTAAGGGACGACAGATCATGCGCATCGAGCGCCGCTATACCTCGGCCGGCCAGTCACCCTACGCCGCGATCCCGTTCCGCTCGGCGGTCAGCGAGATCCGCAATCCCGATGGCTCGATCGTGTTCCGGCTGGAAGGCATCGAGGTGCCCGAGGCCTGGTCGCAGGTCGCCAGCGACGTGCTCGCGCAGAAATATTTCCGCAAGGCCGGCGTGCCCGCGCGCATGAAGAAGGTCGAGGAGAACGACGTCCCCTCCTTCCTCTGGCGTTCCGTGCCCGACGAGGCGGCCCTCGTGAAGCTCCCCGAGGGCGAGCGCTACGGCTCCGAGATCTCCTCCAAGCAGGTTTTCGATCGCCTGGCCGGCTGCTGGACCTATTGGGGCTGGAAGGGTGGCTACTTCACCTCGGAGGAGGATGCCGCCGCCTTCCATGACGAGCTGCGCTTCATGCTCGCCACCCAGCGCGTCGCGCCGAACTCGCCGCAATGGTTCAACACCGGCCTGCACTGGGCCTATGGCATCGACGGGCCCAGCCAGGGCCATTTCTACGTCGACTTCAAGACCGGCAAGCTGGTGAAGTCGAAGTCGAGCTACGAGCACCCCCAGCCGCATGCCTGCTTCATCCAGGGCGTGCAGGACGACCTCGTCAACGAGGGCGGCATCATGGATCTCTGGGTCCGTGAAGCCCGCCTGTTCAAGTATGGCTCCGGCACCGGCTCGAACTTCTCGATGCTGCGCGGCGAAGGCGAGAAGCTCGCCGGCGGCGGCCGCTCGTCGGGCCTGATGTCCTTCCTCAAGATCGGCGACCGCGCGGCCGGCGCCATCAAGTCGGGCGGCACGACGCGCCGCGCCGCCAAGATGGTCGTGGTCGATGTCGACCACCCCGATATCGAGACCTATATCGACTGGAAGGTGAAGGAGGAGCAGAAGGTCGCGGCTCTCGTCACCGGCTCCAAGACCGTCCAGAAGCACATGAAGGCCGTGCTCAAGGCCTGCGTGAACTGCGAGGGCGAAGGCGATTCCTGCTTCGACCCCGAGAAGAACCCGGCGCTGAAGCGCGAGGTCAAGCTCGCCCGCAAGGCGATGGTGCCCGACAACTACATCAAGCGCGTGATGCAGTTCGCCAAGCAGGGCTACACCGACATCGCCTTCGACACCTATGACACCGACTGGGATTCGGAAGCCTATCTCACCGTCTCCGGTCAGAACTCGAACAACTCGGTCTCGCTGACCGACGACTTCCTGCGCGCCGTGGAAAATGACGGCGACTGGAACCTCACCGGTCGCACCACCGGCAAGGTGATGAAGACGCTCAAGGCCCGCGACCTCTGGGAGAAAATCGGCTTTGCCGCCTGGGCCTCGGCCGATCCCGGCCTGCACTTCAACACCACGATGAACGACTGGCACACCTGCAAGGCCTCGGGCCGCATCCGCGCGTCCAATCCCTGCTCGGAATACATGTTCCTCGACGACACCGCCTGCAATCTCGCCTCTGCCAACCTGCTGCAGTTCTACGATCGCGACGCCAAGGAATTCGACGTCGCGGCTTACGAGCATCTCTGCCGGCTCTGGACCGTCGTGCTCGAGATCTCGGTCACGATGGCGCAGTTCCCGTCGAAGGAAATCGCGGAGCTCTCCTACGAGTACCGCACGCTGGGCCTCGGCTACGCCAATATCGGCGGCCTGCTGATGACCATGGGCCTCGGCTACGACAGCGACGAGGGCCGCGCCCTCGCCGGCGCCCTGACTGCGATCATGACCGGCGTCTCCTATGCGACCTCGGCCGAGATGGCGGGCGAGCTTGGCCCCTTCCCCGGCTACAAGAAGAACGCCCAGCACATGCTGCGCGTCATCCGCAACCACCGCACCGCCGCCCATGGCATGGCCTCGGGCTATGAGGGCCTGGAGGTCACGCCGGTCCCGCTCGATCATGGCACGCTCGCCCGCCTCGGCGGCTCCAGCACCACGATGTCCGAGCGCGCCCGCATCGCCTGGGACCATGCGCTGGAACTCGGCGAGAAGCATGGCTACCGCAATGCCCAGGCGACTGTGATCGCGCCGACCGGCACGATCGGCCTCGTCATGGATTGCGACACCACCGGCATCGAGCCGGACTTCGCGCTGGTGAAGTTCAAGAAGCTCGCCGGCGGCGGCTACTGGAAGATCATCAACCGCGCCGTGCCCGACGCGCTGCGCGCGCTCGGCTATCGCGAGCACGAGATCGCCGAGATCGAGGCCTATGCGGTCGGCCACGGCACACTGGCGCAGTCGCCCGGCATCAACCACTCGTCGCTGCGAGCCCGCGGCTTCACCCAGGACAAGATCGACGCGATCGAGAAGGACCTCAAGGCCGCCTTCGACATCAAGTTCGTCTTCAACAAATGGACGCTGGGCGAGGATTTCCTCGTCAACACGCTGAAGGTCCCGGCCGAGAAGCTCAACGATGTCAGCTTCGAGGTGCTGCCCTTCCTCGGCTTCTCGAAGACCGAGATCGAGGCCGCCAACGTCCATGTCTGCGGCGCGATGACGCTGGAAGGCGCCCCGCACCTGAGGCCTGAGCACTACAACGTCTTCGATTGCGCCAACCCCTGCGGCCGCATCGGCAAGCGCTACCTCTCGGTCGAGAGCCATATCCGCATGATGGCCGCCGCCCAGCCGTTCATCTCGGGCGCGATCTCCAAGACCATCAACATGCCCAACGACGCCACCGTCGAGGACTGCAAGAGCGCCTATATGCTCTCCTGGAAGCTGGCGCTGAAGGCCAACGCGCTCTACCGCGACGGCTCGAAGCTCTCCCAACCGCTGAACTCGGCCCTGATCAGCGACGAGGACGACGAGGAGGATGCGGTCGAGGCTCACTACCAGCAGCCGATGGCGGCGCGCACCACGCAGATCGCCGAGAAGATCGTCGAGCGCATCGTCGAGAAGGTCATCCGCGAGCGCGAGAAGATGCCCTCGCGCCGCACCGGCTACATCCAGAAGGCGGTCGTCGGCGGCCACAAGGTCTATGTCCACACCGGCGAATATGCCGATGGCCGCCTCGGCGAGATCTTCATCGACATGCACAAGGAGGGCGCCGCCTTCCGCGCGATGATGAACAACTTCGCCATCGCGGTGTCGCTCGGCCTGCAATATGGCGTGCCGCTGGAGGAGTATGTCGAGGCCTTCACCTTCACGCGCTTCGAGCCGTCCGGCTTCGTGCAGGGCAACCAGTCGATCAAGAACGCGACCTCGATCCTCGACTATGTCTTCCGCGAGCTGGCGATCTCCTATCTCGGCCGGCACGACCTCGCCCATGTCGATCCCGGCGAGATCGGCCATGACGTGATCGGCGGCGGCGTCGGACAGGACAAGGCCCCGGAAACGGTCAGCCCGATCACCTCGACCCCGCTGGCCTCGACGGGCTTCCGCCGCGGCAAGCCGATGAACTTCCACGCCATCCAGGGCGGCGGGGGTTTCGCAACCGGCACCGAGACGACGGCGCGCAGCGGGGCAACCGTGACCTCGCTGATCACCACGAGCCCGGCCGCTCTCAAGGAGGAACCGGAAAGCTACGGCGACGCCGACATGGCCAAGCTCGGCTTTTCAGCCCCCGCCGCCCAGCCCAGCGCATCGGAGCGCCGCGCCGAGGCGATCATGAAGGGCTATGTCGGCGATAGCTGCGGCGAGTGCGGCAACTTCACACTGGTCCGCAACGGAACCTGCCTGAAGTGCAACACCTGCGGAAGCACGACGGGGTGCAGCTGATTATTCCGGGCTTGGTGTGAATGAAATGAGAGGCGAAGTTCCCCTTTTTTGAGCTTCGACTTCCGCAAAATCAGGAAGGCGGCATCAATTGCCGCCTCCCCGCGCTAACTCGAACAAATCGTGAATCGCCGACAGACTGACCGATTTCTCCCATCAGAGGTTCTGATGCTCGACAAGGTCCACCAGGAGCTCGCTGACGCCGATGAAGTCCTCACGGACCACCAAAAGCCTGTCGGGTATCTCGATCTGCCCGACCTGGAATTTCGAGAGAAGCATTCCATCGGCCTTCGGTTCTGCCTGCTCACGCCGGCGAAGCGCCGAGAGGTCTTCGCGGCCTCGAAGCTGCGGATTTCTGGGAAGACGGAGGTCGACGTCTTCACACTCGACGATGGGGAGGTCATCGCAGTCGCCGACAAGAGGCTGTCATCAGTCCCCAGCGGCATCGATGGATTGCTCATCACTACATCGGGCGGTCTGAGGTGGCAGTGGCACCGTCGCCACCAGAAGTTCCGTGACGACTTCGGCGTCGATCCGCTCGCCGTGGCCAAGGGTATTGAGAACGCCTGGCGCGACCGCTTCAAATTCCGATCCGAGGTGGCCGGCAGCGACGGCAAGGTTGCGCCTGGGGATGAGGGCCTTCGCCCTCCACAGATCGGCGCCCTACATGCGATAGGCGCGCATTGGAGTGTCTTCGCCAACGAGCTCGCGACGGTCGTCATGCCCACCGGCACGGGTAAGACGGAGACGATGCTGAGCGCCGCCGTGAACTACCGCCGCGGCCCGACCCTGGTCATGGTCCCCTCCAAGGCGCTGCGGAACCAGACGGCCAAGAAGTTCCGGTCGCTGGGGCTTCTCCGCAAGCCGCTAGGCCTCCTGGACGATGACACGCCCAACCCCGTCGTCGCCGTCGTGACCAAGGAACCCAAGACCGAGGCCGACCTCAGCATTTTCATCGGCGCGAACGTCACCATTGGCGTGATGGCGTCGTTGGGCGCCTCGTCGGTCGAGCCGCTTTTTCCAAAGATCGCAGACGCCGTTGCTACCCTGTTCGTCGATGAGGCGCATCACGTTCCGTCCGACAGCTGGAGCACATTCCGAGCGGCGTTCAAGGCCCACCAGATCGTGCAGTTCACGGCAACCCCTTTCAGGCTGGATGGCAAGCTTGTCGATGGACGGGTGATCTTCAGCTATCCGCTCGCAGCAGCCCAGCGCGACGGTTACTTCAAGCCGATCAAGTTCCAGTCGATCTTCCAGATCGACAAGGACGACGCCGACGAGGAGATGGCCGGCGAAGGCGTTGCCGTGCTCGAAGCCGATCTGAAGGCGGGGCTCAATCACCTCATGATGGCGCGTTGCGCCGGGATCACCCGAGGCGAGAAGCTTCTGGCCCTCTACAAGCGCCTGGCACCCGCGCACAATCCGATCATGGTGCATTCGGACATCTCGCAGGGCTTGATTGACGCCGCCCTCGCCGATCTCCGTTCAGGCCGGAGCCGGATCGTGATCTGCGTCAACATGCTCGGCGAGGGCTTCGACCTACCGGAGCTCAAGATCGCCGTGCTCCACGATATCCATAAGAGCCTGCCGGTCCTCCTCCAGTTCACTGGCAGATTCACCAGGACCTCGGCGTCCAACATCGGTGATGCCACCGTTGTGGCCAACATTGCCGATCCGCGGGTATCCGCGAAGCTGGAGCGCCTTTACAGCGAAAGCGCCGATTGGAACAAGCTCCTGAGCGAGGCGAGCTCCAAGGCGGCCCGCGAACATGCCGAGCTGGTCGACTTCCTGACGAACTCGAAGCCCCTCGTCGATGAGGAAGAGATCGAGGGTCTGCGCATCTCGAAGAACCTCCTGCGCCCCAAGTTCAGCACGATCGTCTATCGGTGCACGGACTTCTCACCGAAGACCTTTCAGCGGGGGTTGCCCGAGAGCGTCCAGGTGCACGCCGCGTGGGAGAACGAGAAGGAATCCCTCGTCTACTTCGTCACCAGGAAGGAGGATCGGGTCCGCTGGAGCCGCGGCAAGAAGCTGAGGGACCGGCAGTGGGACCTGTTCGTGCTCTTCCACGACAAGGAGGCTGGCCTGCTCCACATCAATTCTTCCGACAAGGACAGCGTCCACGGCGGGTTGGCCGAGGCGGTAGGTGCGGGCAAGCTGATCGACAAGGAAGACACGTTTCGATCCCTGGGCCGGATCAACCGCCTCGTCTTTAACAATATCGGCGTGCGCAAGCACGGGCGTCGTAACATGAGCTTCGCGATGTACACCGGGGCAGACGTCCAGCAGGCGCTCACAATGACGGAAACGACCGGCGCGACGAAATCCAACCTGGACGGCCGCGGCTGGGAAAACGGCGCCGTCGTCGCTCCCGGCTGCTCGGCCAAGGGCAGGGTCTGGGCTAAGGCGCAGGGGACGATACCCAAGTGGCTCCAATGGTGCAGGCCGGTGGGCAGAAAGCTGATCGACCCGACGATCGACGTGACGCAGATCCTGCGAAACGTCCTGATCCCGGTCGAGGTTGCCGACCGTTTCCCGGACGAGCACATCCTCTCGGTGGAATGGCCCCATGAGACGCTGAAGACGACCGACGAGCGCTTCTTCGTCTCCAAAAAGGATGACCAGCAAGTGCCTATGGCCGCCTGCGAATGGCACCACGAACCGGATGCGTCGACTTCTGACCGTTTGGCGTTTCGGCTTGTCTCAGCCTCCGCAGAGCTGAACGAACGCGTTTGGCTGCGGCTGGACGCCGAGAAGGGCTATTTGTTCGAGAGCGACGAGAAGAACCTGCGGATGAAGTGCGGCCAGGAAAATCGGCCCCTCGCGGAGTACCTGCAAGATAATCCGCTACTGGTCCGATACGTCAGCCTGAAGGAGCTCGACGGCAACCTCCTCTACGTTCAGCACGACGTGACCGAAGTGGGCATCGAGGAGGATCGGCTTGTTCCCTGGACGTGGACGGGCGTGGACATCAAGATCGAGTCGACCTGGAAGGCGGGCGTCGAGCGGACCAACTCTGTCCAGACCCACGTCGCGGCCGACTACGCCGATAATGGCTTCCACGTCGTCTTCAACGACGACGATGCGGGAGAGGCGGCGGATCTCATCTGCCTGAAAGAGGAGGAGGACCATATCCGCCTGGCGTTGGTTCACTGCAAATACTCCGGCGCAGCGGACCCGGGCGAGCGCGTCAAGGACGTCGTAGAGGTCGCCTCGCAGGCGGTCAGGTCCGCGGTGTGGCGCGGGAATTTCGATCGCCTTTACCGGCATATGATGACCAGGCTCAAGATCAACGGGAACGGTGGTGCGTCGCGAGACCGGTTTGTTCACGGCACGATCGGTCGCCTGCACGCGATCGCGAAGAGCGCCAAGATGAAGCCGATCGTCCTGGAGATCAGCATCGTTCAGCCCGGCGTGTCCCGACAGAGAGTGACCGACGATCAGGCGATCGTGCTGGGAGCGGCGGCTGCGTATATCAAGCAGACCGTGGACGTAGATCTGCGGGTGATCTGCTCGGATTGATAGAGCCAGCATGGCAATGCGCCGTTGGCGCGCCGGAGCTGCCTTGCGCACTTCACCTGCCTGACGCTTCCGCCCGAAGAAGGAGATTTGCCTTCGGACACCATCAGATCGACATTTTTGGCCTGGTTCGCACCTCGCATACGTTTGACCATCTGGCGTATCGTCGCTTTTCCGTGATTCTCACGAAAGTCGTCGATGTTCGGTCCCGAAATACTCGCACGCACGCTGAGCAACGCCACCAGGGAGGATCGCTTCGGCAACCTCTGGCAGTACCATTCCCGCAGCGATCACCATTCGAAGGTCGCTTGTTGGGGCATCGTGTTCGACCTTCTGCGGACGAGCCCGCTGCTTCGTAGACATGTAGCGGACCAGACCGTGAAGTTCGGCATCAACCACGAGATGCGCGATTTCGTTCACGATCGGAAGAAGAATCTCGATCTGGTGCTGTGCACGCCCGGGGCCGGGAAGGCGCCGGGACGTCAGACGTTGGCTTCGCTGGCGGACGACTACGAGATCGAGCTGTCGGGACAGGAAAAGGTGGAGTTGGCGGCTTTGCCTACGTTGGCGCGTAGCCCTGTCGGGCCGGTACTTATGGCGCTGGAAGCCAAAGCGTGCATGACGGCGCATCAGCGCGCCCTGCCCCGACTCTACGACGAGCTGAACAGTTCCCACCTAACGGTCCACGGCGCCTCGGATCAGGCGATCGCGGCTGGCTTCGCAATGGTCAATATAGCGGAACGCTATCTCAGCCCCGACCTCAACAAGAGGAACCGAGAAGCCTTCCCGGAATGGAGCCAGCACAAGCAGCCCAGGGACGCCGGATTGGCGGTGGACAAGATCCGCCAGCTGCCGAAGCGGTCGAGGGTCGGCGACGTCGGCTACGATGCGTTGTCTATCATCGTGATCGATTGCGCCAACGACGGAAGTCCGGTTCGCCTGTTCCCGTCGCCGCCAGCGCCGCAATCGGGCGACATCTACGACTATAGCTCAATGATCGACCGGCTCGGCCACATCTACGCGACGCGGTTCAAGGATCTCGGCTAGCAGTTCCGACAAGCGCTCGGCGTCTCCGACCTCGCATTCCCAGATCACGCCCACGTGAAATCCCAGCCCACGCAAGGCATGGATCGCCGAAGCATCGCGCTCTCGGTTGCGACGAAACTTCTCAAGCCAGAAATCCACGTTTGACTTTGGGACGGTCGCGCGCCGGCAACCCGTGTGGTGATGCCAGAAACAACCATGGACGAAGATGGCCCACTGCCGCCGCTTGTTGGCGAAATCCGGCGATCCGGGGAGGGAGCGTACATTCAGGCGGTAGGATGCCTTCCTCGCCTTGAGTTCGGCGGCGACGGCGAGTTCTGTGGCGGTCCCTTTCCGTCGGATCCGCCGCATCAGCTCGCTTCGCGCCGGGTCGGCCGGCGGACCAGACGTCATTCGGCCGCTATCGCCGCTTCCGCCAGCACGTCGCCGTTGAGGCGCGAAGCTTCCATCCGGGCAAGATGACGCCGCAGGCGCTCACGGAAGCCCGGCACGAAGCGGAGCGTTCCCTTGTCGGTGCGGGAGAGGAATCCACGCGTGGCCCGCGCCGACAAGGGTTTGCCGGGATGACGCAGGAATTCCGCCAAACGCTCGCGATCCCGCCAGACAGGGAAGGCTCCGATCTCGACACGACGTCGCGCGTCCCCATCGAACCGAGCGGCGCGGGGCCACCGCTCGCCAGCCGCCAGGGGGCGGTCGCGATCGGTTTCGTAAACGCCTGGCGTCATCAGGCGATCACCCAACCATTCGGCAACGGGTTTCGAGACAGCGTTGCCGACCAGGGACCATCGCAGGGAGGGCCGTCCGACTTTTTCCGCAGGAAGGGTCCAATCAGCGTCAAAACCCTGGAGCCGTTCGGCGTCACGAATGTCCGGCGTAACGACCGCGCCGTCTGGCATCAGGATGGCAGGCGGCGAGGCGATGCCAACGGTGGACCCGTTCTTCAACGTCGGGATCGCGTCGGCAGCCCAGCCGAGACCTCGGATGCCTTCCGTCCAATAGAATCCGTGGGCGTGCGTGAAGAGCTCGGTCGCCTGTGGCGGAGGCACTGCCTCGTCCGCCAGGACGACGCTTGCCGGGTCGACGTCGGTAGTCGTCGCGACGAAAATCACGCGCTCGCGTCGCTGCGGCAGGAAGCCCATCGAGTTCACGACGCGATAAGCCCAGCGGTATCCCCGCTCCTCGAACGCCTCGACCAGCATCCGCATGCCCTTGCCCTGGTCGAGATGGAGCATGAAGCTCACGTTCTCGAGCACCACCCAGGGAACGCGGCGATCGTCCAGCAAGCGGAAGACCTGGCCGACGAGGCCCGAGCGTTCGCCTCCGATGCCAAGCGTCCTTCCCGCTTGGCTCAGGTCCTGACAGGGAAACCCTCCCACGATCGCCTCGGTATCGGCCGGCAGAGATGCCAGCTCCAGCACGTCGGGCGCGACGTCGACGTCGGGGAAACGCGCGGACAGGACGGCCCGCGCTGGGGGCCAGATCTCGCATAGGAGCGACGTCTGGTGGCCCGCGGCGGACAAACCGGCCTCCAGGCCACCGATACCGGCGAACAGTCCCGTGATCTTCATGCGCTTTCCAAAGCCGGCCGGAGGCCAAGGCGAATCCAAGTTGGAATTGTCGTATCGAAGCTGGAAAGATTCAATCGATGACGTATCGCCGCAGGCGGGGTCCATCACCGGGCAGCAACGCACGTTAGAGATCGCGCAGTCCAGATATTCCTCACTCGAGCATGATCGCCTGCAAAACCGCCACCGAGATTATCGCGACCAAGAACACCCTTGGCCGACCGCACGCGGCGGCAGCACCGAGGCCGCCGAAAATAGAAAGGTTGCCGCTGCGGTCCCTAACTATGCGCGCTGTGGCATATGCATTGCTCGATGCGGCCATTGCGAGAAAGAATGCCACCCTAAGACGTCGTGCTCCGCCACCACCGCCGCCGCACTCGCGCTGGCCTCGTCTCCCTTCGCGGCACGGGACTACATCGCCCTCCCGCCGGAGCAGGCGGGTCGAAGCTATTCGCCAGGCGTTGTCACCAAAGGCGGCAAGACGATCTGGCTTGCTGGGGTAACCACCTGGCAGACGAGAACGACAAATCGCTGGCCGGCGACGTCGACGGCCAAATCCGATTCATCTTCCGGGAGATCGAGCGCACCCTGGCCAAGCAGGGCGGCAAGCTCTCGGACATCGTGACGATGACGGTGTTCCTCACAGACGCGCGTTACCGCGATCGGCTGTCCAAAGTTCGGAACGAACTGTTCGCGAAGCCCCCTCCTGCGAGCGCGCAAATCACGGTATCGGCGCTGGCCGTACCGGGCTTCGTCGTGGAAGTTCAGGCCATTGCCGTCGTCGGCGACGATTGAGACACATCTCCGAGCGGCATTGATCGGTGCGGGCGGTGATGGCGGTCAGCGCCCGGCGCGAGGCCAGATCCACCAGATCAGGGAGGGGCGTGCTTCAGCTCGGGGGAAATATTGCGGGCTTTTTGCTACGCAGCCCTCCCCGGGGGAACTCGGCCTTCACAACCATACCGCGAGCGTGCGTAATGCTGCGGGGGAATCAGATGGTCGAACCGCAGTTGACCCTGAATGGGGCGCGGCAAGCGTTGTTGCTGTCCAGGCACATGTCGGTGCCGGACGGCTTGCCACTTTATAACTACCGCTTTGAGACGAGTGAGTTCGACGGGGTTCGAGAACTCCTCCGCAGAGGTGGCGCGAATGCGCTTCGGGACCCCGCGGGCGGCGCCCTTCTGGTAATGTACCTGGCCGAATGGTTTCGACGCGAGCGCCACGGCGGCGGGTGGGATTGGGTCACCCCGCTGGGACTTATAGGCATCCGCTATCACCCGACCGCCGTCGGAGCCGACGTTCGATACCCGGAGATCAAGGATTGCGTGGAGACCGGTTTGCGCCTGTGGCGCCGTCCAGTCTCGCCCCGCGGTTCGCTACTGACAACCGTCGTACAGGAAAGCGGCTTTCCGGCCGCCGACATCGCAAAAGGTCGTTTAGGACTATGGCTTCGTCGGGCGGTCCTCACTGCCGAGCGAGGCCTGGACGCCTACGAAGCCGTCGCCGGCGAGGCGTGGCGCGCACCGGAAACGCTGGCCAAAGTCCTCCTTCCTTCCGTCGTGAAGCTTTGCGAGGCCATCGTCAGGCTGCGGGCGAAAGTGGCCGGTGCGTCTGGCGACGCTTTGGCTGCACTTGATCGCTGCGAGCCTTCCTGGCGAGCCAGCCTCCCATTCGACGTGCGGGACGACGACTTCCGCCACTTGGTTGAGGAACTGGTCGTCGCCCGACAGGGCGAAGACCCGGCGCTTCGAGTCGAAAGGCGCTACGTCTTGTCGGAAGGCGTTTGGATCGGGCAGGCGGAGATAAAGCTGAACGGCGCTTTGGACGAGGCGCGGGCGCCCCCCGATCTCATAGTCGGACTCTCTGGCTACGCTCGCGCCAGAATATATCCTCGCGGCGAGGCCTCACGATGGACGACGCCGATCGCCGCTCTTGAGCGCGAGCCGGACGACGGCGGTGGCGAGCGCTGGTGCCTACGTCCGCTCGTCGCCACGTACCAGCCATTACTGGACCACCATCAAGAGGTCAGGTTGGCCGTCGAGGCCGGCGCGCATCAGCCCGCTAATTTCGTCCCACTCGGTGGCGAGGCGCTCCTCGGACCCGTGATAGCGCTTCGTTTGGGCGACACGGACGACCCTCGCCAGGCTAGTGTATTGGAGGTGTTGGGCGAGTCCCCTGTGTCCACGACGCGGCCTTGGCTCGTCCTTTCCCTGAGTGAGGAAGCCGCGGCGGAAGCGTCGGTACAAGGCGAACATTATTACCTGCCCCAGTCGGCACAGGACGGCCGCCGACTGCTGGCATTCAGCGGCAGCGTCCGCATATCGATCGAGAGCGAGATACTTGTCTGGAGGACGAAGGCAAGCGTCGAGGCCAGCGACCGGCTTGTGCTCGTCGGCCCCCGTGTCCCTGACATACGGGAGTCGGTATTCAGCGGGCCACCGACGGTGTGGCTGGAAACAGATGGCCGCACGTCATCAATTCGCCCCTCGGACGTCCAATGGAAGCCCGTCGGGCAAGGCACGTGGCGCACGGCTGCCACCGCAACGCCACTCGGAACCATCTACCTTGCGGTCAAGCGCGCCGGTCAAGCTTCCGCCATGTGTCGGGCGACCGTGGCGCCTCGTAGCCTTCGGCTCCGCACTGACCGTGCCGAGCGACGAATCCTGATTGATGGCGTATCCGGCGCCAAGGTTCGGGTCGATGCCAACCGATCTTCACTGGCGCTCACGGCAACGCACTCGGGTTTTTCAGCTTCATTGGGACGGGTACCACCCGGAACCACTTTGCATATGGCGCTGACGTGGGAATCGGTGCTCGAGATGTCGCTCGACGACCCCTTGGCCGCGCCGATGCTCTTTGCGGAAGATGGAACGGAGGCGCCGCAGCGCGTTAGGCTGACCCTGTCCCGCCTGAAGGGTTATAGGCTGTTGTCGCATGGCGCGAACGAAATGACGTTCGAAGGGCGCTCTGCCGGGTCGCAGCCGATCCAGATAAACCGGGTCACGTCCGGATCGATGCCGCTGGCCGCCTTCGAGCAAGTCATCGAGGAACTGCTGGGCGCTTTCGACGATCTCGATGCAACCGTGCGACTGAGCTGGGCGAACCGTGGCGACTGGTTCGCCGAGATTAAGAGATGGGGAACGAGGCAACAGCTCCAACCGACAAGGACGGATTCCGTCTTCGCCGCCTTGGCTACCAAATATACGGGACGCCGAAGAGCAATCAGCCTGCAGGAACCGTCCGCGGGGCTGCTGGCCGATCTGGTCGAGAACGATCCGGCGACCCTGCCGGAAGTCCTTCGGCGCGAGCTAGCCCCAGGCCCATGGTTGTGCACGGGCACAGCTTCCGATGGATCGACCCTGCGCCCTATCGTCGTCCAGGATATACCGGGCCCCACCTCGCTTGCCGATCCGACATCGGCGGTTCGTCAGTTGGCCAGGGCCGCCGAAGCCGCTGTCTCGGAGGGCTCCGGAAGCGCCGAAGACGTAAGCCGGGAGGAATTGCGGTGGTTGATTGACCTCTGCATAGCGGCGAAATCGATAGAGGCGCCCTATGTGGCGATCGACCCCCTGCGGGTGCTTTCGAAGTCTCACCGTCTGACCCCGGCGGTCTTGGCGGCATGCCGGACACCGCAGGAACGCGAAGCCGTCCTGGATGTTCAAGGCAACCTACCCTTCATGTGGTGCATGACCGAGATCAGGGGTTGGCGATCCGCTTTCGCCGCCGCGAACACGGCGCTTCGCGAGCAGTTCCAAGCGGCAGGTCTCGACAATGCTGGCGCGATGGCGGCAGGGGGTGTCTTGCGTGGATTGGGGCAAATCGTCGATGCAATGCCCGTCCTGTCGACCCACGCCCGCCTATGCGTCCACGATCTCGGGGACGTGTCGTCCATCGATATCCCGCACTCGCTTACCCGGCGTCTGCAACACGACGAGCTCGCGACTGTGGCTCAGCGGCTGATCACGGGTCGCCCCGACGACAGGATCGTCGCCCTGCCCCGGCTTTCCGACCTCGCGGGCAGACACGCAGACCTGTGCAGGAAATTCGGTGACGACCAGCGTTTCGCAGAGGTACTGGCCGCGCCGGTCGTCGCGGCGCGTTCGGCCGCATCGCGGCTCGTAGCGGATTACGAGACCGTGGCCGCATGTCGCGCGGCCTGGACATGGGATCGCGAATATTTCGAAGACGCGTTCCGTGCTGCCGTGCTCGCAGAGGCGCAAACGCCGATCCTGGAGAAGGCGAAATGATCGAGCTTGCCCGTCTGCTGAAGATCCTTCCCCGCGACGCCGCGGAGGCGATCGTCGGGATGGCCCGCTTGAACTCCGTCGACCTCAAAGCGCATCTGGCGGCATCGCTGGGAGGCGCGGCCGGAGCGCCGGGCTCGGTCTTGGCTGAGCCGTTTCTGGAAGGTGCGTTTCCTTGGCGCCTCCGCGACGGCGGTTGGGAGGGGCTCCCGCACGGCCTGCTGCATACGCGCACGCTGGAGGTTCTCAAGAAGGTCGCTCATGCCCCCTACCATCACCAAGTGGAGGCATGGTCCGAACTCTGCGGCGAAGATCCGCAGTCCGTGATCGTTACCAGCGGAACGGGCAGCGGAAAGACCGAATGCTTCCTGACGCCGATTCTCGACCGAATGGTCAGGGAGTCCGCCGGTGGTACGACCCGACTCGAAGGCGTTCGAGCCCTGATGCTCTACCCGTTGAATGCACTCATCTCAAGCCAGGAAGACCGTCTGTCCCGGTGGTTCGAGCCGTTCGGCGGTCTGTTCCGCTACTGCCTCTACAACGGCGACACGCCGACGTCAGTCCGCAGCGTGGCCGGACGTGCCGAACCTTGGAAGGTGGCCGACAGAAACACGCTTCGCGCCTCGCCGCCGCCGGTTCTCGTCACCAATGTGACGATGCTCGAATACATGCTGATCCGCCAACAGGACGCCCCCATCCTCGCTCGATCGACCGGCACGTTGGATTATGTCGTGCTCGACGAGGCGCACAGCTACGTCGGCGCGCAGGCCGCCGAGATCGCACTGCTTCTACGCCGCGTGGCAATGGCATTTGGGCGAAGACCCGAAGAGGTGCGGTGGGTCGCGACGTCGGCCACGATCGGCGGTGACGACATGGGCGAGTTGAGGTCGTTCCTTCGGGACCTGTCGGGTGCGCCGGAAGAGAACGTGCACGTCGTCCGTGGACGAAGGGCCCCGTTGCCACCCGCTCCGGCGGACCTTTCCCGACGATCGCTCGACATCGGGGATATCCTTAGATCCGCGCCATCTGAAGCGGGGGCATCCTTCGCCGCTTCCAGCGTCATGCGAGACGTCAGGAGTCGCTTGCTGAATGGGGAAAGTCTGTCATGGCAAGGGTGGCGCGAGCATGCCCAGCTGGCCGCCGGTGTGGACGCCGATCCGATGGAGGTCTTGGTTCAAGCCGCGCTTGCCCGCGATCCGAATGCCGACGAAGCGGCCGTTCGTACGAAGACAGACGCCATCCTGCCTGTTCGTGTCCACCTATTCCATCGCACGCTCGTCGGGCTTTGGGCCTGCATCGACCCCGCCTGCCCAGGCCGACCGCGCGCAGTCGGGGCCGCTGCCGATTGGGCGTTCGGCGCCGTATTCGTCGATGCGCGAGAGCACTGCCCCCATTGCGAAGCCATGGTGCTGGAATGGGCGTTCTGCACGCAATGTGGCGACGGGGCCTTCAAGGCCGAAGAGACGCCCAGCGGCCGCGCGATCGGCCCTTGGTCCGGGATCGTCAGGAACGACGAGTTCGAGCAGACCTTGGATCGGGACGAGACCTACGGCGAGGAGAGCGACGACGAAAGCGCCGAGGAGGTCGGTCCCCCTGCTTTGCGTCGACGGTATCTGGCCGCGGACCGTGGACGACCTTCGCGCAGGCTCGTGCTCGATCGAAGGACCGGCGCCATCCAGGATGGACTCGGTGCTGAGGGATTGCGGTTCGAGGCGAGCGACGGGGTCGACACCTGCCCCTGCTGCAGCGCGACGCAACCGCCTTCCGCAGGTGCTCGACCAGCCCTCCGTTCGCTGGCGGCAGGTGCGCCCTATCTCATGTCGCAGATCACGCCTGGCCTGGTTGGCGGAATGACGCCGTGGCCTCCCGGTGCAGCGCCGCTGCCGCTGGCCGGCCGGCAGTTGATCACGTTCACCGACGCACGCCAGGGAACGGCTCGCCACGCCGCGACGATCCAAGTGGCTTCCGAGCGAGGCTATGTCCGCAGCTTCCTATACCATCTGCTGCAGGATCGCCCGTCCCAAGATACTTCGGCTCTAGCGTCCATAGACGCCAATATCGCAAAGCTGGAACAGATGGGGCCGGATTTCGCCGACATACTGGCTATGGCCCGCGAAAATCGTGTCAAGGCATCCGGCCCCGCTCCTACGAGGCCGTGGCGCGACGTCGTCCGAGCAATGGCCGCCGAGAATACGGTTCAGGATTTCCTGCGCGAGCTTTGGTCCGAACGGGACCAAGAATTCGACGATCCAGAACGGCTTGCGGAGTTCCTGCTGTACCGCGAGATCATGCGCCGACCCGTTCGAGCGAACAGTGCCGAGACACTGGGGCTTGCGCGGCTGCTCGTGCCGGGCATCGACGGTCAGACGGCTCGCCTCCCTTCGTCGGCAGTCCGGCTCGGGCTCTCCGTCGAGGACTGGCAGGATGTCGTTCGATTGTTCGTGACGCATTTCCTGCGGACGAACGTCATTCTCGACTTCGACTTCTACAAGTGGCGCAGGTGGATCGACAGGCGTCAGGCTCACGTTGCGACCGTTCGATGGGAGCCCAACCTCGTGCTCCCTCCCCGCACGCGCGTTTGGCCCAACCCGTATGCGAGGCGGCCCAGCCGCGTCGTGAGGATGTTGTCGCAGGCGCTCTCTTTGAGCCTGGACGACGCCGCGGCGCGGGGCGAGTTGGCCGAGCTTTGCGAAGACGTTTGGAAGGCGCTCTTCCCTTTCATGCGGTCCGTAGATGGCGGGTACCGGTTGAAATTAGACAGTCTCGCCCTCGCACCCGTGGACAAAGCCTGGTTCTGCCCGACCACACGACGATTGGTCGACACCACGTTCCGCGGCTTGAGCCCCTACGACCCGTCCGGCGGGCCCCATCCGCGCGCGGTCCTGCATGACATGCCGATCTTGCCCTTCATCCGCGGCCGCGACGCGGAAGGGCGCCAGGTCAGCGAGGCGTCGGTGGACGCATGGCTCACTTCCGACGAACGGGTCGCGAGGCTTCGCCATATCGGGGCTTGGGGAGACCAACAGGATCGTGCGGCCCGATTCACGCCTTGGCTGAGGACCGCGGAACACTCCGCGCAGCAGCCGAGCTTCGTCCTGCGAGGCTACGAGACGGAATTCAAGAAGGGCCGCATCAACGTCCTCGGCTGCTCGACAACGATGGAAATGGGTGTCGATATCGGCACGATCGAGGCCGTCCTCAACACCAACGCCCCGCCGGCGATCGCCAACTATCGCCAGCGGATAGGCCGCGCCGGCCGCGGCGGTCAGCCCATCGCCTTGGGCCTGACGCTTTGCAAGGACCGCCCTCTGGACCGTATGGCCTTCGCGGCACCCGGCGCCTTTCTGGCCCGGCAGGTGCCGGCCCCAAAAGTGAGCCTTGAAAGTCCGACGATCGCGAGGCGTCACGCACACGCCTTGCTTCTGTCCGCATTCCTCAAAGGCCAGAATGCCGAGTTGCATAAGCTGACCAACGGGGTCTTCTTCTCACTGGGCCTCGATCCGGACCCGACTGGTCGGCCCGCGCCGTACGAGCGTTTCCTGGCTTGGCTCGACATCGAGGCGGACGACGCCGATCTGCGTGGCAAGCTGCTCGACCTGCTGCGGGGAACTCCCGTGGAGGTCGATGCCGAATTATTCGAAGCGGCGCGCGATGCCATCGAGCGCGTGCGGTTCGGACTCGAGGCCGAATGGGACGCGCTGCGGGACGAGAAGATTTCGACGGACGCGCCTGCCGGCCGCGCCCGCGAGTTCCAGCGCAAGCGCCTACAAGGCGCGTACCTTCTCGGGGAGCTTTCCGGTAAGGGCTTCCTGCCCTCTCACGGATTTCCGAGCGACGTCGTTGCCTTCGTCACCGAGACCGGGGACGAAAAGCGGCGTCGCGAGGCAGAGGAAGACGGCCGATACACGTCGCGTAGCTTTCCCTCGCGGCAACGCGACATCGCAATCTTCGAGTACGCGCCGGCACGCAGCATCGTTATAGACGGCGTCGTCCGCAAGTCGGGCGGAGTCACGCTGAATTGGAAGCGGCCTGCCGACGAGGCCGGCGTACGCGAGGTCCAAAGCCTTCGGCTGATGAGGGCATGCAAGACCTGCGGCGCCTTGCTTTCGTCCCCCCAGGCCGTGACGCAGCGCCCATGCCCGGTCTGCGGCGGCTCCGAGTTCAACACGCGGGCTTATCTCGCCCCGGCCGGTTTCGCCGTGGACATCAACTACGAGGTGCACGACGACGCCAGCGAGGTCGGCGCCCCGCCTCCCGTGGCACCCTGGGTGTCGACCCGATCCACCGAATGGCGTTCGCTTCCCGATCCGGACCTCGGCCGCCTGCGCGTCGGTCCCGACGGGCTCGTGTTCTGGTTCAATCCCGGTCCTAACCATTTCGGTTTCGAGATCTGCCTTCACTGCGGTCGATCGGAACCCGAGACGTCCCGTGACGCAACCTCCGCACTCGGTGGCCATCGCCCCCTCCGTGGGGGGCCTCGCGCGGCCGACTCCATAACGTGCAGCGGCGCGCCCGAGATCAATCCGTTCGGAACCGCCAGGAACATGGATCTCGGACACGAGATCCGTACGGACGTCGCCGAGCTCCAACTGTTCGAGTGCGGCTCACAGGCCACGGCGCTCACGATCGCTCTGGCGCTACGCGAGGCGATAGGGCGGCGGCTCGGTGTCGACGCCGACGAGATGGGATTTGCGGCACCCGCAGCCGTTCACCCCGCAGACGCTCCCAATTGGAGCGCGGTGGTGTTCGATCGGGCCAGCGGCGGAGCGGGCTTCTCGGCAGAGCTCGCTCGCGATCCGGTCGCGCTCATCAAGACCGCCAGGGATCTTCTCGACTGTCGTGCCGACGGCAGATGCGGGGATCCGCAGGCGATGCACGCATGTCCGCGGTGCGTACTCGCCGCTGACAGCCAGCATGCCGCGGAGGACACCGATAGGAGGGCCGCGTTCGAGCTCCTGGACGCGACCGTCCGTAGGCTCGACCTACCACCGCGATACGCCCTGTTTGGACCGGCTACCGCCTACGAAACGTCGCCGCTGACGGAAGCTTATTCGAAGGCGATGGAACGGGATAAGGACTCTCGCCTCTGGGTCTGGTTGGACGAAGCCCCTCAAGAATGGGACTTCTCGAGCTGGCCTGCGGGTCGGGTCATCGAACGCTGGGGCCGTCGAGGCCGGATCGTGCATCTGGTGGTCGACGAGGCCGCCCTCAGGGCTGCCGATGCCGTGACTCGCCGCAACATCGTCTTCTGGGCCCAGCGCGTGGGAGCGCTCCTCATTCCCCGACCCGCCGGCATGATGCTAAGTGGGCTGGTCCTCACAAATGGAAGAGCCATGGCTTGGCACGGTGGAACCCCTTGGGATGCGGGTGCTCTGTCGCCGCAAGGTTCGACGGCAGCCGGCGCGCCGGTCGTTCGTGGCGCGATCGATTCCCCGGCCTTTCCCGACGAAATCGAACCACTGAGCCTGCTGCAGGAGTCGGCGCGGGAGATGGTCTTCGACGTCGGCGACGAGCTCGATGGATCAGTCGACGGCTTCGGGGAACGTCTCAAGGCGCTGCTGCGATCGGGATCGCCGGAACTCGATCGAGTGCTTTCGGCGCCCTGCACCGCGATAACGTACACCGACAAATATGTTTGCAGCCCGTTGGTCGCTCGGCTTGTCACCGAAGCCGTGCGAGCATTCGCCAACCCCGCGACGCGGGTCGAAATCGTGACGCTGGCGCAAAGACAGAATCCTGGTCGAAAAAGCGGGGGACTTTCAGGCGACTGGAAGGACTTCGCCACCCGAGACCTGGTATTGCTCGGCGGGCTGTCGAACGTTTCCCCTCACTCGAAGGTGCGCCATCAGGAAAAGATCCAGCATCGTCGGGAGCTGCGCATCGTTACGACGGCCGGTGCCGGTTCGCTGTTCATGGATCAAGGGGTGGGTTCTTGGCGAGTGGAACCGACACCCTTCGATCACGAAGCGCCGGTGCAGGAACAGATCGCCGAGCTAGCTCTCCCGTTTCCGATATCTAATGCAGCGCACGGCACATTTCTGGCGATCAAACTCGACTAATGCGACGCCGGTCAGGCCAGTAATCCATCCACGGGCGCTACCATCGACGTTCCGGCCAAGACGGTCGTGAAGTTCAACGCCGCCAAGGAAATCGCCCGCGCCGTCGCCTACTCTTGCCGACGCTCGCTGGTCCAGCACGACCTGAAGCGCGGTGAAGAGCAGGCCCCGGGCGGACCGTTGGCGGATCGGAAGGCTCGTGAAGCCCGGCCGCAAGTGCCCCCCGAATAGCTCCTCAAGCGGCCTATTGTTCGCAGCGTGCAGCCTCGCCGAAAGTGGCGTTCAGCCAATGCTCGCACGCAACGCCGCCACGAGATCCGTAGGCTGGGGGGCTACCGTCCACTCTCGCATTCCGATTGATGTGATGGTGTTTGACTGTTCGACGAGGCGGTTCCATGGACGGCGCGGTCGGGGCCGGTATCGACGATCTCGGCGAGTGCGATCAACTGTCCTTCGACCGTTTGGGTGGCTGTCCCGTGGATCGAATTGCGCAGAGCCCGTCGGGGCCGCGTTCGTTGAACCGATGAACCCAGTCACGCAGTGTCTAGCGGTCCATGCCGCCGATCCGCGCTGCCTGCTCCCGATCCATGCCGTCGAGAACCGCGGCCAACGAGTGGAGCCATCGACTCTGGTTGGCGTGCCTGGATCCGGCGGCGAGCCGTCGCAGATCCGAGGCCGAGAAGTCCGTCCGAAGCTTCACCGCAGCAGGTATGGCGCGAATCCTCCTCGCGCCTGGAATCAGGGAACCGGGCAGCCGAAAAGAGCCCGTGAGACGCCCTCAGCGGCCGTTGGTATAAGGCACTTGGACACTCCGAATGGAGCTTGGTTGACGAAGGGGTGCCCTTAAAGCATCCATCCCCGCGGGACACAATTCTCAACGTGAACGAGTTATCTTTCGCAGTGACGATTCTCGATCACTACAAGGCGCCGACTGGAATGACTGCGTGAACGCAGAGCCGCAATGGACGGAACGCGTCGACAAGCGTGGATTGGATCCACTTGGCCTACAGAATGCAGGCGTGTCCCTCTACCAGTCGCTGCTGCCAGGCATCAGCAACGTCACCCTGCGGATGCGGTACTTCGGTTTCTTCTGCTGGGTAAGCCATGCCTACGCACGGACAGGCGCCACGAACGAGTTCGCTGCTTGGCGGTCCTGGGTTCGTCGGGCAGAGGCCCTCTATGCGCTCGTCTGTGCGCATGCAAAGGGGCAAGGCGGCGTCGGGGGCATTGAATGGGCGGTCCGACGGCTGAACCGGGGCGAGGAAGTCATCGACTTCGCTGAAGCCGCCACTATCACCGCTCACGAGGATGACAAGTATCTCGTGCAGGAACTCGGTGTCTTTGGCGCGGCCTACTATTCCCAGATGGTCGAGATGGGTTTGTTCGTATTGGGCGATCACGGCATCCAGCGCGCGACCAAGGTCGAGGGCAAGGCCGCAGCCGATGCCTTTGCGGCCTCGATCGGAGAGCAGCTCGAACAGCTTCTGCAGAATTCCATCATCTCTGCCCAGGTCAGCCGCGACGACCTCGCCCGCCTTGCCGCGATCACCCCCTCGCGAATCCCGGGGGCCTCCTCCGAGCAAGAGGTCTACGAGCGGCACCTGTTCCCTGCATCCGCTTTAACTACCGGCGACGCCAACCGTTCGGCGTCGCTTCGCCTCGTCCTGAAGACGGCCAAGGCATTCAAGAAGAAACCGGATCCGGACGGCATACGCTGGCATCTGTTCGATCAGCCCTCATTCGATGACGAGAAGCTGGAGGCGCAGCGCCTGCGCTGGGAGGCATATCACTGCCAGGACCTTTTCCAGGTCGCCGCAGCGTCCTTCCTCGAGTGGGCGGTCGACCTCACGATCGATCCCGGCCGAACCCATGCCGAGATAGGAGGAATGGTCCGCGCGGCGCTGATCGAGATGAATCCGAAAGCCGCCGCCCAGGGCTGGTCAGAATTCCGATCGGCTATCGACCCCGATGGTTTCGATTACCAGGGGGCTTGGACCGAACTCATCGGACGCAAGGAGACGGCAGGCAAGAAGGCGTGGCGAACGATCCATCTCATCGCCGCCCTGGATCATCGGATTCAAGCCAGGGATGGATTGCGGGATGTGGTGCGTCGCGATCTGCACGTGCAGAAAGGTCCCAGGTCGATCGTCTGCGAGCTTGACTGGATCGGTCTGCACTCGGGTAAGAGCGTTGCCGACCTGATCTCAGCCTATGTCGTCGAGCGGGTGGTCCTGCGGCATAGCTGGGTCGCCGTTCAGAAGCTGCGGCGGCAGGGAGACTACACCTTCCTCTTCGAAACGCATGACGGGCGACTTATCAAACGCGCCAGCTACGCCCCCGCCCCCACGACGCCTCGTCTCACGCCGGCGGTTCAGTTCCTCGTCGATATCGGCTTGATAGATGACGACGGTCCTACGGCGCGCGGCAACGCCGTGCTTGAGGCGGCCGCGTGAAATATCCCGAACGCTTGGCTCGCCGAGGCGACGGCTCGCGTCCCTTCCACAGCGCCTTCGCCACGACGTTCTCGATAGAGTTCGCCGCCGTCGAGGAGTTGATGCTTCCGAAGCTCATGGAGAGCGGAGCAACCAACCTGCTCGTGGTCGCCGACGAACGGATGGCCTCGATGTCGCTGTCCGACGGGTCGCGTCTGCCAATCCATCTCGGCCGGGATTACGAGCTGTTCTCTCCACCCGTCTCAGACGGCCTTTTCCATCCCAAGATCGTCCTGCAGATCGGGAGAAAGGCGGGAAGGCTCTTCGTAGGCTCTGCCAACATCTCGGCCGCCGGGCTTGCAGGCAATGCCGAGGCGGTCGTCGAACTGGAATGCCGGGATGAGCCAACCCCCGAGCGGGAGATCGTTCGGGCCGCGTGGCACTTCCTCTCCGGATTTGTTTCCAGGAATGCGAGTGGGGCAGTTGACGCCTGCAGATGGGCTGTCGAGCGGGCACCGTGGCTGATCGGTGCCGAGACAGCGACCGGGGTCCAGGAACTCGATGATGGAACCGTCATCGGCTTTCTACCCCGGCAGAATGACGGTGGTATCGGAAGTTGTTTCATCGACCTCGTCGGTGGCGAGCCCGTCGAGCGGCTCGTTGTCGCTAGCCCCTATTGGGATGGTCAGCTCGCTGCCCTGTCGGCCCTGATAGATGGGTTGCAGCCTAAGACAGCGATCGTCCTGCTGGACGAGGATGGCCACGAGTTCCCGGCCGGTGTCGCACCTCCCGTCGTCGTGGAGTTCCGGGCTTTCCCTCAGCAGTTCAAGGGGCGCTTCAAGCACGCGAAGTTCGTGATCGTCTCCACGGCGAGCCATGATCACGTACTGGTGGGAAGCGCCAACTGTACGACGGCAGCCCTCGGTCGCGGTACTGCCGCGGGAGAGAACTCCGAGGCGTGCATCTACCGCAGGCTGCCCCGGGGCCGCGCGATCGAGGCTCTCAACTTATCCGACTGCCTGCTTGCCGCGGCCATCGATCCCGATGCGCTCGCGAGAAAGGCACCCACACCTCCCATCCCCATGGCGGACATCGCGACGCGCAAAGCAGGGGCCTTCGAGATCGATGGTGACACGCTGACTTGGACAATCCCCGGCGGGTTCATCGGGAGCGGTTCCATAACGCTTCTCGACACCCAGGGGACCTTGCTCGCGGCCCTTCCCTTCCAGCTTTCTGGAGAACTTGCCTTGCGTCGGTCCTTCCGTCTGACTCTCGAAAAACCTGAGCAGGTCAGCTTCGCCAGGGTCCACCGGCATGACTGGGCCTCCAACCGTGCCCATGTCTCGCATCGCTCCATCCTGCGTCGCCGACGGCGAGAGGTAGCCACCGGGTCCGTGGCGCGGGCGGTTGCCGTCTTCGAGCACGGTGGTGATTTCGAGCTCTGGATGCACGGTGCCTTCGACGAACTCGCTCGTGCAGATTTCAGCGATCGCCCCCTTCCCCCCAAGTCCCCGCCCAGCTCTCGAGACCGGAAGAGAGATGAAGATGAGAATGAGGCGCGGCCGCTCTCCTATGAGGAATTCATGGAGACGCGATCACCGGACGTGCGGAAGGAGCGGCACCTTGATTCGACGCTTGCCGGAACGCACTCCGATAGCATTCGCAGCTTCCTGAACCTGCTCGTCGGGAAAAAGCCGCCGCCCCCTGACGGTGATCCGCCTGACCGGGACGATAAAAACGACCGATCGGATGACGATGACGATCCTGGTTCGCCCGGGACGGAAGCCGAGGCACAGCAGCAGGGGATCAATGCACGGGAAAAGGTGACCGTCGACCCGAAGCAGTGCGGACGTATGATCTATGATTATGCGACCATCATTGCCAAGGATACCGATCCGTTGGGGCCAAGCGACGTCCTGCGGGTGCGGTACTGGCTGATGCTCCTGCTCTACAAGGCTCGCCATCCCGACCTGCCTCGCGGCCTTGACGCGACGTCGGAGGAGCACGGATGGCCCAGGATGGCGCTGCGCGTGATCTCCGCCTTCTTCTGCGGAACGCGGCCGCCCGTAACCCGGGTCATGATCGCAAGGGAATACACCGGGATGCCGGTCGACTTCCTTGAGTGCTGGGCCACGGTCCTGTGGACCCTCGATACGATGGAGAGCCTGCTCGACGGGGCGCCTCGTCACCGGGGATTCGTTGGATTCGTGAGGAAGGCCAAGGCCGAGGTCGTAAAGGTCCTTGGCCTCACCCCGAACGAGATGAATTCCGAAACGATGCTGATGATGAGATCCGCCCTGGACTACACCTTCGGTGATCGACTTGGATTGATTTCCGGGCCGGGCAGATCCCGCCGAGCTCGCGCTTACCAATGAGGAGCGTTCGGCACTCGGCCGCCCGGCCGTCCCGGCCGTCGAGGCGATTTCGCTCGAAGAGCCGGCCAGGGCCGCCGCGACAAGCTGCTCGGCCAGATGGCGGCGCAGTATCTGCTGTGCGCCCGCACCACTGTGGAATGCCGTTTGCCCCCCGCCCCGCGCCCAAGCCTCACCCCATCAAATCGGCGGCAGGCTCCTGAATCGATTAGAGAATGTTCGAGATGTGGGGGGCATGCAGGACGCCGATTCAGGGGTCAAATAGGATGCCTGTTCACACTCGGCGAAGGGGGGACCTTCTCGCGCAAGATCTCCCTGACGCTCATGCCGGCTCGATCCAGAAGCTGCTTCAGCAACACGCGGCTGGGCGCGTCTTGAGGTACTAGACGACGTGCGGCTCGATCCCGGCAATACGGATTAGGCCGAACGTGTTCCTTGAAGTTCCGGCAAGCGGGGTTGTGGTAGATGATGACGTCCATCACGCCACTTCCGGGCGACTGCTTGCCCCTTCGAGGCCGCCGATCTGCCGGACCTTCTGCGCCAGTACCATCTGGTCCAGGCTCGTCATCGGGAGAGACAGGAGCACGTTGATCCGGTTGCGGAGGTAGCGAAGCGCCGTAACGAAAGCCCGTTCGCGATCGAACTCGCTGCCTTGAACGTTGGACGGGTCCTCAATGCCCCAATGCGCCGTAATCGGTTGTCCCGGCCAATGTGGGCAGGTCTCGCCCGCCGGCTGATCGCAAACCGTGATCACGAGATCCATGACGGGTGTGCCGGGCTTCGCGAAGACGTCCCAGATCTTCGAAGACAGGCCGCCGGTCGGGATGCCTTCGGCCTCCAGCACCTTCAGCGCCAGCGGCTTCGGGCCGGAGCCGCCCTCGCTTCCTGCTGAGAAGGCCTTGAAGCGCCCCTCACCGAGATGGTTCAGCAAAGCCTCCGCCATGATAGAGCGAGCGGAGTTATGGGTGCAGAGGAACAGAACGTGGTGGATGCGATCAGGCATCGGCGTCTACCTTCGGTGAACAGCAGGGGCTGAGTTGGGCCATCAGCGGTACGCAGATGTCCGGGCGACCGCCACAGCAATCCTTGAGCAGGAATGCGAGCGTCGCGCGCAGTCCGTCGAGGTCCGCTCGATAGACGATCGACCGGGTGAAGCGCTCGGAGCGGACGAGTCCGGCCCGGCTGAGAATGGCGAGATGCGAAGACATGGTGTTGTGCGGCACCTCGAGGCGGCGCGCGACCACGCCCGCTGGAAGCCCTTCGGGTTTGGCGGCGACCAGCACACGGAAGACGTCGAGGCGCTTCCCTCGGGCTAACGCCGCGAGGGCGAGAATGACCTGTTCGATTTCTATATGTCTGGATTTATCGACATATATTGACGTGCGCAGGGGGCATGCGAACGTCTGCTTCAGGGTGGAACGCCAACGTCAGTAAATGGCGCGCCCTGATCGCCGCCCTCAGGACCAAGCCGAGATTGACACGCGGCGTGGGCGCTGCGGGCCATTCCTAGCGGCATAAAGAGAGCGACTTTTCCTCGCTTTGGGGGTTCCACAGATACCTCCATGATCGGACGGCCACGACCAGTTTCCATTTTCCGTGTTGACCTGCACCAGCTGCGACCATTCGGCGCCGTGGCACTGAACGCATTGGGCGCATCTTCGTCGCTCGATCTTTAGGTACTCCTTTAGCGTTTGCCTGCTGATGCCGCCGTTTCGCGCTGCCATTGAAGGCCGGTAAAGATCGCCGAGCCAATCGGCGAGAACCTTGTAGGCATTGTCGTTGTAGAATGAGCCGTGATGCGCTGCCGTGTAGACGATCGGCCGCGTGATCCTCGTCAGATAGTTCCGAAAATCCTTCTCCGGCCGGTTCACGCCAAAGGCCAGACGGGAATCTGCGACGAAGATCACCGCCGGCTCCGTTTTGGTCTCGACACGCTGGAACACCAGCGACGCTACGTTCTGCTCACTCAAGCGCAATTTCAGGAATAGCTTGAGGGCGTCGTCCTCACGTCCCTTGGCTTTAACTTCGACGGCATTGAGCGGAACCAGAAAGCCTCGATAACCACCGGAAGGCGCTGCATCGTCCTCGAAGGCCTCAAAGTCGAACCAGCGAACTGGGATGTCATTCTCGACCGCTGCAGTCGCGATCTTGCGGATCGCCTCCGCCGTATCAATCGCACTCATCGCCAGTGTCCAGCCCATCGGGGCAGCGTAGATGTCGACGAAGGGGAGTACCCACATTGGCATCCCCCTCAGCCGTCGCGACAGCGGCTCTTCATGGACCCCGCCGCTGTCCATATTCGCTCCGATCCGACGCCAGTCCTCCGCACTGAAGCCCCACGAGGTCGCAGCGTGTTGAAGGCGCTCTTCGGGGCTGTGCTTCTTCAAACGACGTGCCGCATCCGGCCGGGCGATCGACAGCCGCCTGTCCTTGACAAGCTCTCCAACCCCATTGGGGCGGCGAAGCTGCTCAAACTCCTCGTCGACCAAACGTACCCTCGTTGGCACGCCTTCCTCAATCGGGGCATCAAGGTTATCGGCAGCACTGGTCGATAGCTCGAAGGCCTTGGCAGCCTTGCTTGCCCCAACGACAAGCATTGAGACGAGCCGGTCCGGATTGGTCAGCACGTCTTCTACTACGGCAGACCACGCGCCCGGCAGCCAGAACTCACCGATGCGGTTACCCTCTGAAAGCCAGGCTTTGACGAAAGCGGGAAAGCCGCGAGCATGATCGCTGTCTTGATGAGAACAGATCGCGATGTCGATCGTGTCGCCAACATCCGGACAGTGCATCCGGATGGTCTTAAAAAGCTCGTTCTTAGACGCTTCCTCGGCGGCCGAAGCTCCGCCGTCCACCAAGATCACCCGCCGAGTTCCGTCGACGTCGGTTTCCAACAGAAAACTCTCGCCGCTGGGCAGTGGCAAGGCCGTAAAGCGTGACGCCATTTGTCCCCCAGCCCGCGTTCCATTTTCCAAGAATTCTAACAGTTCAACCGGCGTTGACCATTATTATCGCTACGCCAACCAAGTTGTCGACAACCCTTTGTCGTCGGCCCGCAGGAGAAGCATGGTCGGATTTCGCGCGCCAAGTCCGGTCCTTCCAGAAATGCGCCCGCCTTCCAGACGCCGCCGCATCAGCCTGGCGGCATGTGGCGTGTTGACCTGCTACGCTAGGCTCGATTCGAGCACTTATTCCTCTTGCCGTGCAAGCATGTGCCACTTCACCGGGAGCATCCCATGCCGCTTGCCATGTCGAGCATCCTTCTCGTCCGCAATTCGACAGCAGGCACGCCGTCTGTCGCCGCAACTCGTCGGGCGTTGAACTTCCGATGAACGGGCTAGCAACGTGGTGCCTTTAGGTAACTGCCGAAGTCGGCTTGTACAAATTTATGGAATCAAAGTGATCAAGGAGTAGCAGATATGGGCGGTCACCGCCGCAATCGGCAACGTCAAACACCATGCGAGCAGGATGCTGGATAGCACTTTCCAATCGACGTCACCTCGGACTAAACCCACGCCGGTAATCGCCCCTACCGATACGTGCGTAGTGGAAACTGGCACCCCCCACCTGGTGGCAAAGATCACTAGGCAGGCCGTAACCAAATTTGCTGACAAAGCTTGTCCGTCGTTCATCCGCGTGACACGTTTGCTCATCGTCTCGGCCACCCGCTTCGCGTTGATCAGGCCGCCAATCGCCATCGCAGCAGCTATCGCGAACACTCCAAATTGAAGGTCCAAAACCTGCACCGCAAACAACAAGCCGAGGATCTTCGGGGTGTCGTTGAGTCCACGTGCGAAGGAAATCGCACACGCGCTGAGATAATGGATCGCATCAGCGAATTTTTGGATGGAAAAGCCCATCACCGCGCCATCATATTTCTCAACGCATTGCTGCACGGTGCCGCACTTGACTTGAATAAGCGCGGGCGATGGCGCCGCGATGGCGGCTGTCGATGCGTTCGCGATGAAGTGCCCCGGTCGCACGCAGATGCACGACTGGGTACTTACTCCTAGGCTAATGCGGACGCGATGCAGCCCCCAGTACACCGGCACGGTAGCTACGACCGCAAGAATCGGACTGATCAGCAACGGAGCGACGAATGACGCGCCCAAGCTCCCAAAATTGAGTTCAGAACCTGTGGCGCCAAATCCCGCGCCCGCAATGCCGCCCACCAACGCGTGGGTGGTTGAAATGGGAAATCCGAAAACCGTTGCCAACATCACAGTTCCAGCCGCCGCGATCGCGACCGATACCGCAAAGGCTGTTTGTGTCGTGCTGGCGTCCGGGACCAAGCCTCGGCCAGAAAAGGCTATGATGAGCGATTGCGCGACGAAGAGTGACGCGAGGCTACCCGCCAGAGTCGCGGATGTGCCGATGATCAGCGACGTTCGGTAGGACGCGACATTGCTGCCGTAGAGTGTTGCCACCCCCTTGAAGTTGTCGTTGGCACCGTTTGCATATGAGAGAAAAAGAGTCGCGGCAAACAATGCAAGCAAACTCAGCATCGTCGATACCCCCCACGGCTTCGCCGGCACTATCCCAGCAATCCGCCTGCCGACAAATCAGCAGCACTTCGATATTTCGGGATTAGGAGGACAGCACTCCTCCGCGGATGCGCTCAGCCCTTTGGATTCGGAGGCATCCCTGATCGTCGACCGGCAATGAAACAGTGGTGCTTCCGAAATCGGAATATCTACGTAGGGATGTACCGGAGCCATGTGGTGCCGGTAGGGGGGCGCGCTCATAATGGAGAACGTCTTGTCGCAAACGGCAGTGCGCACCCCGCGCTCGAACACGTGCCCATCGTCGTCGAACACTTTGCGCCAGGGGCCGCGATATATGACGGCCTGTTTGCGGTCCAAACATGGACCTTCTTTGCCCTTGAACGCATCGATTACATGGACGCGCCACTCAATCCCGTTTTCGACTAACGCGGGCCACTCGGATCGCGCCGTTATCGTGACGCCGTAGAAGCTCGACTCCACGAGTCGCTTCACAAATCCGGATTCCGTGTTGAAGGCATGAGGATGATCATCATCCAACTGCTGATCCGAAAGACGTACGTGGAAGCGCACCACCCCTCCCCGACGTAGGACTCTGAAGACCTCAGCAATAGTCCGCCCGTCGGTCTCGCACGAATAAACCTCGGCGAACGATTCGTCGGGTAGGATGGGGAAATTGCGCCCTTTGGCTTCAATCTCGGCCAGTAACCGCGCTGTACTGGAAAATCCACTTGGTGCGGCTGCGCGCCACCATTCCTCTGCCTGATCCAGATCGAGAGCGAGGTTCTTGGAGGATGCGCGCACTGCCTTTGTGGTCTTAACGCCCAGGTCGTGAAGCGTTTTGAGGGATCGCGCCAAGCGCTCATTGGACTCATCGCATACGACGATCTGAGCCGGGAGATTTTCACCGCCGCTGATCTGCAGAACATCTCCAATGACGAGGACCACTAAATTCTCGGCTTCGATTGCGGCTTGCTGCGGAGGAACCGAGGTCACACCGAAGTCCAAGTTCAACGTCCGCCGAGCCAACGCTGCTTCGCTCAACACGCACTTGAGGAGTTCCCGGCCCACGTTTCCCTCCAAAGCTTCGTCAGCACTTCAGGCAGCACCGTCCTGATGAGTCCGCCGAAGCAGACCCCGACAACTTCGCGTAAACGCCTTCAACTGCGCCATCACGATGGCGCCATTCGAAGTTGAATTCGTTCTCGCGGGATACGCGATTCGCCACACCGGCTACTCTCAGAAGCGGCGAGCCTCGATAGAGCCAGAGCCGGGTTTTCATCTGGATTGGCTCCACCTCGCCGTGAAGGTCGTGCCTTTCGAGAAATTCTTCGAACATCGCAAGATCTTCGAGCTCGATCCATGGATTAAACAGCACGAATGTCGGATTTATTCCCAGGCCCGTCTTGCGGCACGCACCCACGGCACGACCGATGGCCTCTACCTCAAAGCCCTTGTTCATGGCATCGAGCACTTCTTGCTTCGGAAATTCCAGTGCCGTTGTGACGAAACGGGCACCGCATTTAACGAACATTTCGAGGCGGTCGGGATCTTGGGCGAGTAGGTCGGCGCGGCTCGTAAAGTCGAATGACAATTTAGGATGGCGCGCGTGCATTTCTGCGACGATGGAAATTGCATGCTTCGTGGCATTCTGGAATTCGGCATCCACGAAGCAGATGTGTTCCGCTCCCATCTCGACGAGTTGATCTATGTCCGCGATTACTACTTCGAGCGGCTGAATAACGACCTTGTTGTGGTGCGCGGCAAAAACGGAGCAGTAGCTGCACGAAAACCGGCAGCCGCGGCTGGCTTCAACGTTGCCGACGACCACGGCGCCGCCGGCACGACGTTCGACCTCCGCATATCGATAGGCTGTCAGTGGAGGCAGGCCGGCTCTGTTGGGGGGCAGGTGTCCACTCCGGAGATACGTCGTGGCGCCAGTCGCCCCTGAACATGCTACGTTCGCGATGCTCGAGATTGAGGCGCCTACCGAGGCCCTTCGCGCGATTTCGACGAGGCTCGTTTCCCAATCGCCGAGAATGATCGCATCGGCATATCTTCCGAGCAAGCTTTCTTTATTGAGCATTGCGTAGTTGCCATAGAGGACGATCAACCCCTCGTATCCGTCCGTGCGGAGGTCGCGGACGGATTCTAACGTGGGCTTCAAAGAGTCGAAAAGCGGAACGCTGAAGGCGACAACCTTCGCACCGGGGCTCACCATCGGAGGAACTACGAGGGACGCGTCGATGGTTTGGATCTCGATATCAGCTTCGACGAGATGCGCCGCCGCGGTGGCGATGCCGAGAGGCTGCATTCCCCCTTCGTAACAAGAGATCAATACGATGCTCATGCGCCCCCCCTACAGGTCCCCAGACTCTCGGACTAACAACATCCTTGGCCCCAGCAGCCGGATCTGCTGAGTGTTCCGCGGACGCGATCGGCCTCAACTAAGTCGCTTATTTCCCGTTGAGACAACGGTTCTAACCTCAATTTCAGCTGCTCTTGGATCTGCTCGGCAATATATTCCGCGTTTCTGACCGTGCTGCCGTAGGCAACAATCCGGCCGGCGATGCGCCCCAACGGATGGGCCACTGGGAACACCGCGTCGCCGGACCTAACGTCCAGTTCGATGATCGGGAGTACGTCGGTGCCGGTCAGTTGGATATCCGCTCCGTCGTAATGGAGGCGGCTCGGCGCTGGCACGGTGATACAGTGATAGACGGCTCCCAATGCACGAATCTGTTCCAGGCAATCGACTTCCGAGCCTGCCAAAACCTGCAAGTGGACGCGTCTCAAATCCACGCCGGTGGCATTCAGAATCATTTCGGCCATCCGTCCGCCGGGAGGGCGGAGATTGATCTCGATAATCCGACAGCGCCCGTCCTTGATGCGCGCTTCTATATGAGCGGCGCCGCTACGCACTCCCGCCGCACGAAGGGAAGCAGCCGAGGCTTTGAGAAGCGCACTGTATTCGTCGGATGCCAGACCAGCGGGATATACGTGGCCGATCTCGATGAAGTACGGAGGCGGGCCGAACTTTTTTCGGCAGGCAGCCGCGAAAACGATGTCACCGGCTAACATGACGACATCGAGGCTGAATTCATCACCGGGCACATACTCTTCCACGAGAACCACGCGTGACAGAGGCTGGCCGACGAGATTGAATTTAGCGTCGAGGATGTCTTGTGCGGCGCTACGGACATCATTGCCGGTCTCGCAAAGAGCAACGAAGCGGCTGTTCGAGTCGTTGTCTGGCTTCACTACGACCTTCAGCCCAAGCCGGGCCGCGATGGACTCAGCTTCATCCGCAGTGCGTGCCACCCCGTATTTCGGCCCAGGCACCCGTGCGATCGCAAACACCTCCCGCATGCGGACCTTATGAAGGCCTATCTCTGCGGTATCCTTCGGCATCGCGGGAGTCAGGCCGAGCTCAAGAGAAATCGCCGAGCAGAGAGGGAGGAAATACTCCTCCAGAGATACGACCGCTTCGATACAGGAGATGTCGACCCCGATATCCGATCGCAGCCGGGCGATTACATCCTGTGCCGATCGGATGTCGTGTTGATAGAAGCGAAGATTTCCCAAGGGCCGATCTCCGGGTTTCTTTGGCCCCAGCAGGATGACTTGCCGCTTAATAGATGCTGCAGCGTCGAAGCCCGATGGAATGCCACCCAGCATCAGCACGAGTGGATCGCGCCCGTGAACGGACTTTTGCCGCAGACGCGCCTGGATCGTCAGACTGCGGACAGGCGCGATATCAGACGCCGGAATGCCCGAGCTCTCGTACAGGGGCTCCAAATACTCGTCGCTAATGTTGTATTCGCTCACAACATGAACATCTGAGAACCCGGCATAGCGAATCATCTCAAGATAATCGGACCGCTGAGCGGCTCCGCTGACGCAACATGAGAAAGCAAGTTCCGACTGCTTCACCTCAAGCGGAAGATCGTGCGTTAACACAGTATCGGCAATCACGGCTCTGCCCGTTGCCTTGAGGCACCGGGCTATCTCCTGCCAAACTCGTTGTTTGTCCGCGCAGAGATTGATCACACAGTTACTGACAATCACATCGAACGATGCAACCGGAAAGGGGATGTCGGAAATATCCCCGAGTTGAAATGATACGTTGCCAAGGCCTGACACCTCGGACCTGCGCTTCGCCAGATCGACCATCGCCGGGGTTGAATCTATCCCGACAACCCGACCGGTCGGTCCTACAAGTCGCGCGGCCGCAAGGGCTTCCTCTCCCCCGCCGCAACCAAGGTCGAGAACCGTTTCCCCGGGCCGCAGGTCTGCGAGCCAGATCGGGCTTCCACACCCCAACGCCGAGCATTGAAAAACGCCGGCGGTTAGGCCGGCGCTCCCGGAACTTGCAACGTTGTCTGCTGCAGCCTCGGCAAGCCGCGTGTAGGCCGCCGCGACGAAATCTGAAGATCTCTCCACCGGCCGCTCCGTCGTTTTACCGGCGTGACTACTTGCCCTTGAGACCCTCTATCAGCCTCTTGAGTTCGGCGATCTCGTCGCGCAGTACCTTCACGCTCGCTTCAGAAGCGAGTTCAGCAACTTGCTGATTGGGCCTGAGGCCGATTGTTTCCAATTCAACGCAGACGACCCGTGGTTGGAAGCCAGGTTCCGTACCACCCACGCACGAGAGATTCGCCATTAGCTCCTCCTACTGGATTGCATCGATCGCGAAGTCCTACGTTAGGTTGTGCCAAAATCTCTGAGCCGTCAACGGATGCTTGCGAAGTTTCGTGTTAATGCTCCCGAGTTGGGCGTTTCAAGTTGCCGCAGAGTTCTGTTCGGTTTTCGCTCCATAGGGGATTTCGTAGGGGGATGCGCAATGGCCTTTTTTCGGGTTGAGACCTATTCGCTCGACAGATTTCTTTTCCGCAACGCGGTCATTCCCACTCCCAAGCGGATAGTCCTGCGGGGGCGCGTTGTTACGATGAATGCAAGCGCCGATGTAATCGCCGATGGAATGATCTGCGTCGAGCAGGACCGGATAGTACACGTCGGCGCGTGGTCAGGAACGCCACCTTACCCATTTGACACCGCGTTGGTTTGCAATACGGGAGGAACGATCTATCCGGGCCTGATCGAGCTCCACAATCACCCTGCATACAACGCGATCCCGATGTGGTCCGTACCTCGCCACTTCGACAACCGCAGAGCTTGGCGAAGCAATGACAACTACAGGCGGCGTGTATCTAACCCCGCGAACCTGTTGCTCTACCATCCGATAGACACGTACCCGAAGGCGGTCGTGAGGTTCGTTGAATGTCGAGCGCTACTCGGCGGCGTTACTACAACGCAAGGATTTCTCTACAAGAACGGTACGCATCAAACGTCCTACTTCGAAGGATTGGTGCGCAATGCCGAGTTTCCCAACAAGGGATGGCCGGTTGCCGACGGCTACATAAACGACTTCGTCTCAAAGAAGGACGCAGCTGACCATCTGATTCCGGCTCTTGGAAAACATCAACCTTACATTATTCACCTTACAGAAGGCATCGACGCTGTCACGCGGGCCTTGTTCGACTACCTCCAGCAGCCTGACGGTTCGTGGCTCATCGCGCCCGAACTGATAACGATCCACGCCACAGCGCTCCAAAGCCGAGAATTTCGTATCCTGGCGCAGAACAATTGCGGTGGCGTTTTATGGTCTCCGCTCAGCAACTTCCTTCTTTATGGAAGCACAACACGGATAGACCTAGCGAAACACGAAAATTTGAACATCGCTATCGGTTGCGATTGGGCGCCGAGCGGCACGAAGAACCTTCTCGGCGAACTGAAGATCGCGAAGCTAGTCAGCGACAAGGCCGGCGGGTTGTTTACCGATCACGAGCTGGCCGCTGCGGTCACCTCTAATCCCGCAAGGATGCTAGGGTGGGACAATGCTGTGGGCACCATTGAACCGAACAAAACGGCCGATTTGCTAGTTTTGGACTCGACGCAGAATGACCCCTATTTGAACTTGATATCCGCGGACGAGTCCAACGTCATCGCCGTGCTCATAGATGGCCGGCCACGCGCGGGCCGGGCGACGTTGATAGATCCGAGGACCCCTGGGGTGGAGCTAGTAACTGTTGCTGGGCAGAATATGGTGCTGGACGTCGTCGAGTCGGCTCAGCATCCACTCGCCGGGGTCACGCTCGGTTCGGCTACTGCAACGCTGACCGACGCTCTAGCGAGGCTGCCGGATGTCGCCCGACAAGCTCAGATTCTCGCGCCGTTGATGAAGGATGCGCCGGATCAGTGGCGGCCGATTCCAGACTATGACGACGCTATGATCCGGTCGCAGCTCTTCGTTGCGGCTAGCCTCCCCGGACCGAATGATGTCGACCCGATGGCGCTCGAAGGCATTACGGCTGTCGACGACGCAGGCTTCATCCCGCGCATCAGATCGAATGTTAACGTGCCACAATGGCTGAAGGACGCTCTCTGAGAAGGGCGCAGATCCAAAGGCCCTGCGGTCGGCCGATATGGGAGCCTTCATCGGAGCCGCGGCAAGCCGGTCGAGAAAGAGGCCTCCTTCCGCCGAATAAGGTTGTGCTGGCGACCAAGCTTGGGAGGCAGCCTTAGGCCAGCCAGCTTGCCAATTCACCCGATAAGTCGTGTCGCACTTCCGGTGGACACGACTTGTTTAGGCGTGAATTGGAAAAGGATTGATCCATCAATTCTTGGCTTGCGAATTCGTATCTGACACTATGGCGTCGCGCCGCGTCGAATGGTGTCGGGTCGTTTTTCCAGGCTCGCGACCGCTCTCGCCGCTGCTTATGCGAGAACACCACCGGATGGACTCAACAGCATTTCGGGCTGCCCGTGCGAAACTGGGACTCACGGAGGTCGAATTTGCACGCACCTTTGGCGTGTCGCGTCGAACCGTGCAGAACTGGGCAGCGAAGGGTCCACCCGACTATATCGCCGAACTGCTGAGATTTGCGCTCACCTATAAGGTTTCACCTCCAACTGGTTCGGCGAGCTCGCTTGATAACGCGGTTTTGCTCCGAGAGGCGGTGTCCTCTTTCGCCCCAATCCTCGAGGCAGTTCTAGAGGCAGCGCGGACTTCAGGCTGGCCGCTAGATGTCGTTCGCGCGGCGATCCTGCATTGGGCTGAAAGGCGTTGAGCGCCCCTTACCTTCTGCCTAGGCGTCTCCTCCACTTCCCGGCGAGACCCGGCGCGTTAACCATAACGCCAAGTAAACCCGATCAATAAAAGTTTAATGTTGAAGGCGCACATTCTGCGCCTCTATAATGTGCATGCTCCTGAGATTGGTGTGAGTTCCGGCGCTGTCTTTCGGCTTCCCAGTGCGGATCAGCGCCGCCCAATGACGCCCCTCAATGCCTTCCGCACTGCGCCCAAACTTAGCGCAGTGGCATCCGCTTCAGACACAGCTGTGGAGGTCAGCATGCCCGCGCATTGTAGCATTGGCCACGCTCGCCGTCGGCCCTTCCGCGCCTCACGCGGTAACGGCAACAGGATCTCTGCCCGAATCCGCCAGTCAACAGCTGGTCCAGCAACGTTGCGAGCGGTAAACCGTAGGTCGCTGCAAGAATACTCGCCCACAACGGATGTAATTGACGAGGAATTTGACGAGATAGGATGCGCTCCGGAGCTACTATTGCGGATCGCAAACCAAGTTTGATCCACGTAAAATGCGCAAAGAAGCACTTACCAGGCCACCTCCCCTTCAGAACGGGCAGATGCCATCAGCAATCATTCAAACGATAGGCTCTCGCTCGCCAAACAAGATCGCGGCTCGCCAGTCGCCTTGAATCAAGCGAGCCCTAAGCGCGCTGCTGGACAAGACCTTTACGGCCTTTCCTCCGAACCTAATCGGCCGCTGCAAATGATAAACCAGCGCTGAGACGTTCGGCATCACCGCGGTCCCGCAACCCGTTCCCAATCCGACCAAGCAGATGGGTGCAGAGGTTTGTGAGCTCCTGCCAGACCCGCCTGTCGAACTGCGTCCAGGCCAACCTACTAGACACCGGAAGGGATCCATTATGCGCCGAGGCAAGTCCCGATCGACATCTAAGACGTGCGGTGATGCCTGCTCCGATCTGCTGGCGCGCGCCTATCTCGAAATTCTGGCGAGGGAGGCGGGAGCAAGGATCAAACCAGTGCTCCGCGGAGAAATGGACGAGATTGATCGTCTCGTTAGAGACCTCGACGGAGATGTCGGCGACGCGGATGTTACCCCGCTCCGCCCGGATCTCGCAGCCGTAGCGATACTGATTGCTCGGGCGATCGAAGCAGAGCCCGGATTGGCGCGCGGCCTGCGACGCGAAGCTCCGGTCGTCGCTATTGCCACACACGGGGCGCACTTCGTGGAAATGGCGAGGGAGATCGTGCAAACGTGCGCGCTCCCGGCTAAGTCGCGCGTTGTTGAAACGGGTGGTCTGACTGTCGGCTATGGCACACGAGCAGTGCTCGTGGCCCGAGATGGCACCTCTAAAGAGCACCGCCCTGAAAAGGGCAACGCTGAAGTCGCAACCGCGCTTCAGCACCGCATTCCAGTTGTAGGGATCGCCCCCGATCCCATCCGCCATCTGCCTCGGGCGTTGATGCGCACAGCGGAATATCGTCTATCGCTTCCTTCTCTTGATCAGACGGCGGTTGCCCTTGTCATCGAAACGGTGACCGGGCGTGCCCCAACGCGCCACGTCGATCCCGATCTGATCCGCCTGCTTGACGTAGACGATCTCCCGCTCGCGTTCAGATCGGGACGCTCAGGTGACGCCTGCGTCGACGCTATTGAAGAGCTGGTGCGAAAGAAGGGGGACTATCTCATCGGAGGGCCCTCTCTGGAGGAATTGCCCGGATATGGGCTTGCAAAAGAATGGGGCCTCCAACTGGCGGAGGACCTAGCGGACTACAAGGCCGGCCGGCTCGGCTGGTCCGATGTCGACCACAAGGGCCTGCTCCTCTCCGGCGCGCCGGGCACCGGAAAAACGCAATTCGCGCGTGCCTTGGCCAAGACTGCGCGGGTTCCGCTCGTCGCGACCTCGGTTGCTCAGTGGAATGCGGCGACATACCTATCCGGCACTCTGCAGGCCATTCGTGATGCGTTCAGCCAGGCCCGTCGTCAGGCGCCAGCCATTTTGTTCATCGATGAAATGGACGGAATCTCGGACCGTTCGAGGCTTGTCGGCGAGCATGTCGAGTACTGGTCGCAAATCGTGAACCTGGTGCTCGAACAGCTTGCCGGTATAGAGGAGCGCGAAGGGGTGGTAGTGGTCGCCGCGACCAATCATCCGGATAAGATCGACCCGGCGATCAAGAGAGCCGGGCGCCTGGATCGAGAGATTCAGCTCGAAAAGCCGGACACCGCGACACTTGCCAAAATCTTTCGGTTTCACATCGGCAACAAGCTTCTCAAGAACGCCGACCTCCTGCCTGTCGCGCTGGCTGCGCGCGGAGCAACGGGCGCCGATGCAGAAGCAATTGTCCGACGCGCAAAGGGGACTGCGCGGCGCGCCGGTCGCGAGCTCTCCCTCGATGACCTAATGACAATCGTGGCTGCGAACGCGCCGGTTCTTCCGGCTCATGATCGTTGGCGCATAGCCGTTCATGAGAGCGGGCACGCGTTGGTCTCCCATGCGCTCAATACCGGCACAGTCTGGGGGATCTCCATACACACGAGAGGCGGGGCATTCGAATTCCAAAGCGATCTCTCAGGGACTGCGACGTTCGATCGTCTGCAGCGGGAGATCTCTGTGCTTCTTGGGGGCCGCGAAGCAGAACGGCTGGTCCTTGGTGATGTCAGCGTCGGATCGGGGATGAACCCCGAGTCCGATTTGGGGCGTGCAACCGCGTTCGCGCTCTTGATCGAAACACAATGTGGGATGGGCCGCTCAGGCGGCGCATTCCTGGCTGAAGTGAAGGGGCTTGCCAGTTCCCCAGAGCTGCATGTCGCGGTGAATGCGCAGCTCAAGGAGGCCGAAGTCAGGGCCGCTAAAATCCTGGAGGCGCAGCAGCCGGCACTCGTGGCTTTGGCCACGGCTCTAGACAGGCGGGGTTATCTGCCCCGGGAAGAAATCCATACCATCGTGGGCCCACGCTCGTCTGCGGATCGAAAGCAACCGGTAGAGCCGCCCGCCCCGGAACCGGCGAGGTCAGCATGATGCGTCTTGCTGAAGTCGAACGAGACGAGGCCGCTAAAGCCTCACAGGACGTCGAGGCGATCCTCCTGAAAGCCGTCCACGACCTGGCCGCCAGTCTGGGTGTTGAGCCACCGCAAGCGATCCGAGCGCTCTCGATGGTTATCCGAAGGCGCACGGCTTTCGAGCGCTTGAGGCGCTCCTGCGAGCCTCTTCGCAACGTTCACCGCTGACCGACGGACCTCTCTGACACCCAGAGCCTTTCCAGCAAGAGGAGTGGCGAGATGCGTCTGCTAGTGATGTCGGATCTCCATCTGGAACTCTCGTGTTTCCACTTTCCGGACGACATCCCGGAATTCGATGTAGCCGTGTTCGCGGGGGACGTTGGTTGCCCCTTGGCCGCGACCATCGAATGGATCGAGCGTAAGCGGCGCGGCCCCCTGCGGGGTCGGCCGGTCGTGTTTGTGCCCGGCAATCATGAATTTTACGGGAGCGAGATCTATAGCGCCCTGAACGCGGGCCGCGATCGGGCAGAGCGATACGGGATCCCCATGCTTTCGCCGGGCGGCGTTGAGTTGTCCGGTGTGCGCTTTGTCGGATCGACGCTCTGGACCGATTACCGGCTTTACCAGAATCCCCGCAGTGCGAAACGGGCGGCGCTTCGCGAGATGAACGATCACAGGCGGATAAAGATTGGTGAGGGTGAGCAGTGCCGGCTCTTCAAGCCTGAAGACGCCGCCGAGTTTCATCAAAGCGATCTCTCGGAAATGGTGCGGCTGCTGGCTGAACCGTTCGATGGACCGACCGTTGTAGTGACCCACCACGCACCTCATCCGAATTCAGTGCAGTCGATCTACGGCAACGACGCACTGGCCCCCGCGTATGCATCCGATCTGTCCGAGGTCATTGAGCGATTTCAGCCGGACCTTTGGATCCATGGCCACGATCATGGATCACACGACTATTTTGTCGGGAAGACACGCATTCTGACGAACCAGGCTGGCTACGTCAGGCGCGGTGGTAACCGGGAGAACCAGAGCTTCGACCCCCGGCTGATCGTCGAGGTCGGAGCAAAATAACCGCGGCTGCGAGAAAGCAATGTGGACCCACGGGCGCACCCGTCGCTCCCGCGAGTTAGCGGACGCCTGCGATTTGCGCCGAACCATCCATTCATTTCGCAAGGAGATCGGCCATGCGAACGCTGGAAGAGAAAGAAGCGTCAGCGATCGCTGATTTGCGGCGGCTTAGAGACGGCTGGCGGCCGACCGATCGAGATCTGGCAGAGGCTGTCGTTATCGAGCACTGGGAACTGGCAAGAGTTCCCGGATCTGGCGAGCCAGTCCTCTGGGGTATTGCAATCGACACCCACGCTTGGGCAGTCGGCTAATCCGGACAAGCAAGGTACTCTGGATCAGCGAGGGCAGTACCGTCGCCCGGACATTCAGCCGCTGGTATCGGTTGGGCGCGCGCAAAAGGCCTACGACAACACGAGCCTCCCTCGCAGAGCTAGAAGCAGGCGATCCCCGGCCACAGCACCGATAGTGCTGCACTCCGAGCAGCGATTTTTCCTAAGCCTGTTCCTCGCCCGCGTTGCCGTGACTAGTAGTTCCGCAACGCTGGGCGAACCGGCAACGGGCCGTCGGCGCTATGCAAAATCCCGGCTATCCGGATTTTCGTGTGGGTTGCCCCACACGTCGCCGATACGGGAACCTCAATAGCTAGGCTGCTTTGGCGACCGCCGTTAAGGCCGCCATCAGCCGTGCAGTTGAACAGCTCGTCGAGCTTGATCGAATGCACGTCTCGCGTCGACATTTACGGGCGATCGCCTCAGGGTTCTCGGAAGCACAACCCACCGATCCTCAAGAATCAACAGCGAAGTGGGATCCGTCGTCGCGCGCCAAAAACGCGGAATGCCTCAGCACAACACACGTGCGATGGCGCGTCATAAAAGACTTGTTTTCACGCGACATAATTGACTTGCAAAAGCCCGACATTCGACTGGAGGAAGCGCTGGGTCAAACCGGCGTGGAATCGGAACCGCGGTGGCCAAAGCAGCCTAGGTGCTGAGGTTCCCGTACCGGCGACGCGTGGGCCAATCCCACACGAAAATCCGGCTAGCCAAAATCCCTTGGAATCGCAGGCACTCCCCCTGAAACGAGCGCCGCAACAAGGAAATGGTGGATAGCCAAGGAAAAAATTTCTGGCTCAGGGCATCTAGTCACACGATACGGCCCGGCGCGCTTAGCACGCCACGAATTACGATCGTCAAATCAAATTTCTGCAGAGCCTCGAGGCACTTGCGCCGCTCGCGGGGCCGACCACCCGTTGCGCTACCGAGCGGGCGCGCAAACCGTCAATCACTGATGTCAAGTTCGAGCCGGTTATCAACAGCTTCCAATCCACCAAGGATTCGCGCGTCGGCGGCCTCATCGGCTGTGTGTCGGAATCGACGAATTCTGCGACATCGCCCATAGCTATTGTCGCTGAAGCAACGAAGTTTCGCGGCACCAGCAAAGTAAACAGGCAGTTATCGCGGAGAGCTAGACCCGAACAGCAACAACAACTTCCCAGCGCAAGAATGCGCCACCCAGACCGAATTGGATCCAAGAGGCAATACGCATGAGCCAAATGCGTAGCTGACCCTGCGCGCCCAAAAACGACGAGGGCATTCAGCTCGATGCTGAACCCCTCGAACCGACCCACCTCCATTCGAGGCCTAGGAAACCTTGGAGGCAGGTCGTCAACCGAAATCAGCTTGGGGCCAACCCGGCTCTGTCACTGAAAGCACTTTGCGGTTGTTTCCGCAAGAGCTGCTTCATCGGACAGAGCGGGATCGCGGTCTCACGCCCAACGACCGGAACTCGACAAAGTGAACATCCCTTCGAACTCACCGGTGCCGATCTGGCACCCCCCGGGCAGCTCAGTTACGTCGCGGCATGTCCATGGAAAAAGCCGCGGCGCGTGCCGCCCGTCCGTAGTTGGCGGTGCCACGCCACGGGAAATCATGTGCGAAAGCGGCCTGGAAAAGAAGGCTGCGCATTTCCTCCTGACCCATCCCGCGGTCGCCGATTTGAGGGAGCAGCCGCCCTCGGTCGCATGGTTTGACGCTGCCGGCCAGAAGCACCGCCACACCCTCGATTTCCTCGCTACCCTCAAGGATGGTCGTAAGCTGGCCGTGGCGGTCAAGCCGAAGGCTCGCGCGGAGCGCCAGCGCCTCGCCGAGGTCCTCAAGATGATCGCGACCCAGCTCCCGCACGGTGTCGCCGACGGCGTGCTGCTGATCACCGATGCCGATCTGCCACGCGACCTGGTCCACAACTGCGCGCTTTTGCATCACGCTCGAAGGGCGCCCGACCCAGATCTCGACGCCGCCGTGCTGTCGCTGGCCAAGGCGACCCCCGTTACTACGATCGGCGCACTGGTCCACCAGAGCGGACGTGGCGGTGACGCATTCCGTTCCGTCACGCGGATGATCGCCAACGGCGTGATCTCCGTCGTTGGCCAGTCGCGCATCGGCTACGAGACCCAGGTCACAGCCAATGCTGGGGAGGCCGCGTGATGAGCGTGTACGTCCCCAAGTTCCGCATCGGTCCCAATGACCGTCTCAGCATCGACGGCATCGAGTACCGCATGCGCCAGTACCTGCCTCATGGCTACGTGCTCGCCCGTGTCGACGATCCCGGGGTGCTCGAAGACTTCAGCCATGAGCGGCTGAGCCTTTTGTCGCAGACCGCAGGATTTCGGTTCGATCGCGGCGCGTTCGACATCGCCGCAATCGCAGCTCGCGTGGAAAGTGACGCGGATTTTGTCGCGGATATCCCGATCGCCGAGCGCGAGATGGTTCTGGCGCGCCGCTACTACGCCGTCGCCTTTCTCAAGCTGGAAGCCGAGAAGAAAGCGACCAGGTCCGACAGCTCGATGAAGCTTGCCATCGAACAGATCGACAAGGCGTATGTCGTCCACATGCACAAGGCGGAGGCCAAGCGCAACGACGATGGCGAACTCATCCCTCCCCGCCCGGGAAACAAGAAGGCGGCGCTTTCGATCAGCCCGCGCACCCTGCGAAACTGGGTGAAGGCGTTTGAGAATGCGGGGCTGCGCGCGACGGCGCTCCGCTGCGGGTACCGACGCAGCGGCGACAGGATCACCGCCCGTCTCAAGCCGGAGATTCGGCGTCTGCTCGCCGAATACGCACTGCTCTATGCATCGGAAAATCGGCCTACGATCCGGGCAGTCCACGGCAAGCTCCTGGCCGCGCTCGATGGGATCAATCGCGACCGGGTCGAACAGGGTATGCCCGCCCTGGACGCCCCTTCCTACAAAAGGCTGGGCGCCGAGATCAAGGCGATGCCGGAGTTCGACGTCTACGCTGGGCGCTACGGTCTGCCGGCCGCGATGAAGCGCTTCCTCATGGTGGCGAACGGCCCCGATGTCGAGCGCCCCTTGCAGCGCGTCGAGATGGACGAGTGGCGCATCGACCTGATGACGTTCATTCAGGACGCCGGCGTCCTGGAGGGTCTGTCGCCGGAGCAGCAGGAAGAGCTTCGGAAGAAGAAATATTGGGTCTGTGTAGCTATCGATGTCGCCACGCGCGTCGTCCTCGGAATGAAGGTCGCTGCAGGCGTGAGCGCTGAGCTGGCGATCGAGACGCTGGAGATGGTGGTCACCCCGAAGCGGCGATACGCGGATGCGGTCGGGGCGGGCTCTGAATGGGAATACCACGGGAGCCCAGAATCTATCGTGCACGATCAGGGCGCCGCCTTCATGGCGGGAGCCTTCCGACGCGCCATGATCGACATGGGCTGCGACCCGGACGCTCCGCCGGCGGGGCTAGCTTGGTTGCGCGGAACGATCGAAAGGATGTTCCGTACGATCGAGAGCCAAGCGCTGGCTCCGTTCACCGGACGCACGTTCGGATCCGTGGATGCCAAAGGCGATTACAATCCCGAGGAGCGGGCTAGCCTCACAATCGAGGAATTCTGCCACGTACTGGTCCGGTGGGTCGTGGACGTCTATCACAACAGGCCGCACGCGGGCTTGGGTGGCGAGACGCCGGCCAACGCCTGGTCGCGCCTGGTACACAAGTTCGGCGTCATCCCGGCGCCCGATCGCCACGTCCGGCGCGCGATCTTCGGCATCGATCTGAATCGGATCGTGACGCCCAAGGGTGTCCGCTGCCTGGGGCTGTTCTACAACTGCCTTGAGCTGCAGGCCCACAGGCGCCATCACGGCGACGTCGACATCGAGGTGAAGCTCGACCCTGCTGACCTTGGGCACGTGTCTGTCCGCCTTGGCGCGGGATGGGTCACGGTCCCCTGCATGCGCACAGGCTTCGATGACGTGCCGACCGACATCTGGCTGGCGGCATCCAGGGATCTGAGGCGCCGCTACGCGGCCGAGGCGAAGCTGACGGATGCAATCGTCGCCGCAGCGATCCGCGACGCCTGGGAGATGGCCCGCAAGGCCCAGATCCGCGCAAACATCCAGGCGACGCGCCCGAGTCAGGAAGAACTCGATACGCTCGAACAGCAGGTGGGTCTCGGCTTCGCCTCGCCGGAAGACCTGAATGCCGCTCCTGCCTCCGCATCCATCGACCTGATGTCCAAGGCGATCCCTAGCGGAAAGCCGAGTTCGGCGGTGCCGCAGTCCGCTCCCTCTCGCATCGTGAAGCCGAGGAGCTGAATCAGTGAGCGATACAACTTCGAACTCTGCGGTCGACCAGCTCCGCGCCTCACTGCCCGAGGCTGAACGCGAAATCATCGATGCGATGGAAAAGGTTCGCGCAGTGTACATCGAGACGGACCTGGACGATCGTCTCTGCAAGGGGTTGAATGCTCTGCTCCGCACAACCGTCAGCTGGCGTGCACTTGGTCAGACCGATGCCGATCCGCTCCGGAAGGAAGCTCGTGCGGTCGTCGTGGTGGGTGAGGCCGGCACCGGCAAGACAGCTTCCATCGATAGGCTGTTACGGACCCACCCCGCCCTGAAGGGCTACGGGCGCCCCGGTTCCGGATGCCCTCTGATCAGCGTGACTGTCCCAGCTCCATGCACGCTCAAGTCGCTCGGCATGAGCATCCTCCACGCCCTCGGGTATCCGCTGGCGCGCGATCTGCGCGAGCATCTGCTCTGGGCCCGCGTTCACGAGGCGCTGAAGACGGCAGGCATCCTCCTGCTGCACCTCGACGAACTGCACAACCTGACGGACAACGCGAATGTTCTGGAGATCGACACGATCCGAAAGGCCATGAAGTCCATCATGGTCTCGAACGAGTGGCCGGTCGGGCTCGTCATCAGCGGCCTGCCAAGCCTCCTTCCCGCCATGCGCGAGATCGACGAAGTGCGTCGCAGAGGCCGCTTCATCCAGTTGCCGCCGTTGTCGATGCCGGCCGACATGCCGGTCGTCGCAGAGGCGCTGTCCCGCTGTTGCTCCACCGCATCGATTGCGACGGCAGAGGGCTTCGCGGAAGCGATCGGGCCGCGGCTGGGCCATGCCGCCCTTAATCGCTACGGCATCGCTGTGGAACTGATCCATGAGGCGATCGAGGATTGCCTCCTCTCCGCCGATGATGAGCTCCGGATCGAGCATTTCGCAAACGCGTTCGCCGACCGGACCGGATGCGGGGATCGGATGAACCCGTTCATTGCGCCCGATTGGTACGACATCGATGCCAGCCTGGTTCTGCTCGATGAGATGCCGCCCGAACCGATCCTCGCCGACGACCCGAAGCCAAAGTCGTCCCGACGCAATTCGCCGAAGGGGAAGAAGTGATGCGCATTTTTCCCACCGTGCCGCCGCGCCCGGACGAGACCCCCGCTAGCTTGGTCTCCAGGCTGGCGGTTCGCCATAACGCTCTGTCAGTCCGCAGCTTCTCTCTCGACATGGGCATGCCATTCCAGGCCATCGTCGATGGCAAGCCGGAAGCGGTCCAGCGCGTCGCCGAATTGGTCGGTTGCCCGGTCGAGCCGCTCCGGAATGCTGCGATCACCAAGATCGGCCCCGCCTTCATCCTCCGCAGCCAGCAGCTGCAGAAGGCGAGCTTGAGGCGCGCCAGGGTCCTGGTCTGCCCGCGGTGCATCGTCGAGGACTTGGCAGACGAGGCCAGCCCTTGGATGGCAAGCGGTCGCGTCGATTGGCTGCTCGACCCGATCCGGGCTTGTCGGCATCACGGGGTAACGCTCACTGAGATCGCCAACGGCGATACGCCGACCCCGCTGCACGACTTCGCCCGCTGCCTCGCGCCCTCGCTCGTTGAGATCCCGCGCTTGGCCGGCGAGGCTCAGGTGGTGCAGCCGTCGCCCCTTGAGCGGTATCTGATCGATCGCCTCGACGGCCGTGATGATCAGGCTTGGCTGGACGCTGTGCCCTGGTATGCCGCAGCGAAGTGCTGCGAAATGATCGGGGCCGTCGAGCTCTTCGGACGCAAAGCTCCGATCAAGACCCTGACGGACGACCAATGGCGCGAGGCCGGGGCGGCCGGCTACGAGATCGCCTGCGGCGGAGACGCGGGCATCCGCGCATTCCTGGAACAGATGCGGTCCACCTATCCCGAATCCCACAGCGATGGGACAGGTCCCCAAGCTTGGTTCGGGCGCCTGCACACCTGGCTGACTGATGTCTGCGACGATGCCTATGATCCTCTTCGGAATATCGTCGTGGACGTCGTGCGCGAGATGGCTCCAGTCGGTCCCGAAGACACCCTTTACGGTCGCCCGATCGTAGACGAGCGGCGCCTTCACACTATCCGGACCGCCGCTCTGGAAACCGGTCTCCATCCCAAGCGGCTGCGGCGCCTCCTGGCGGCCGCCGGAACTATTCCTTCCAACCATCGCGAACTGACTGACGACCGGGTGGTCTTCTCTGCGCCGGAGGCCGAGGCGATCCTGGCGAAAGCCAAGCACGCGATCAGCGAGCGTGAGGCCGAAACCTACCTAAACGCCGGCAGGGTTCACGCCAGGCTGCTGGCACGGGAAGGCTTTATCGTGCCATTCGCCTCGTCGCGCCAGGAGGCGCTCAAGGGCCACCATGCTTACGACACCCGGGAGCTTGATGAATTCCTGGCGGCGCTGGCGGCCAGAGCGGAGGTGATGTCCGACCATGCCGATCCGATCTACCGTATACCTGAGGCAGCCAAGCGGGCCAATTGCAGCGCGGCCGAGATCGTGCGTGCGATCCTGGACTGCAAGCTGGCATGGGTCGGCCAGATCGCCGGCGAGCGCGGCTACATGTCGATGCTGGTCGATCTCATGGAGGTTCGCGACCTCGTTCGTGGAGACCACGGCGACAAGCTGACGCTGACGACCGTGCAAGCGTCGCTGAGGACGACTTCCCAAGTGGTTGATGCCCTGGTTCGATCCCGCATCCTTCCTTCCGAACGGGCGATCAGCCCGATGAACAGGTGCCCATATACAGCCGTCAGGACAGCCGATTTAGACGCATTCCGCGCGACATTCGGCTCTCTTCATGAGATCGCTCGCGATCGTGGTGTTCACTTCGCACCCTTGAAGAAGGCTCTGTCGCAGCGTGGCATTAACCCAGCCTTTGGCAAGCCGGCGGTGCCGGCAACCTTCTACCGGCGAGCAGATATCCCGTCCGACCTCTAGCCAATTCCGACTAGAAACGAGCCCGGCTTGCGTCATGCGAGCCGGGTTTTTTGCTGCGCAGAGCGCAAGTAATTCAGCGATGCGCGTCGGGTTTGCGGAAGAACTTTGCATCCTAGTGCGGAAGCGTGGCAACGAAACTCATGCAGCGACACCAATGAAACAAGGCGAAATTCCCGTGATTGCGGCGAACTTTCCCTCTCATCACAGTGAAGTTGAAATAAGAGGCGAAGCTCCCCTCAATTGGGCTTCGACTTCCGCAAACCACCGTCTCGGCCAAGGCGTCAACCTTGTTCGAGGCGGTGTTCGAACATGCCGACTGGCGTGACCGGCGCGCTGATTGACGAGCCGGGGCGGAAACCATGCTGGCAGGCGCATCGTCGGGTCGGCGAGTTCACCTCGCATTTCAAGGCCCCCCGCCGGAGGTCGCCAGCGATGTCGAGAAATCGTGATGCGATGGTTTCCGGTTCACGACCGAGATCGCGGATGAAAAGGCCGCGGGGCGCTCTAGGCGACGAGGGCCTGCAGCCGCTTCGGATTGGCGCCCTGCATGCATCGGCGCGCCTTGGAGTGTCTTCGCGATGGAGCCGGCGACGGTCGTCATGGCCTCAATCGCCAAATCCAGAAGTGCGCCAAGTCCACAAGTGCGTGGCTGTTTCCTGGAATGGCGGCAGGCAGCGACGCCCTTCACAATTGAATACTGACGGCGGATTCCGAGAGTGGTTTATCCGCCGATGCGGACAAGCCGCGGGAATTGTTGTTTGCTGGTCGCAGCAGCAGGGCGTTGTTCATTCCCCAGATTGCGGCTTGCGTTCGATTCTGAACTCGGATCTTGCGCAAGATCGCTTTCACGTGAGCCTTTACTGTGGCTTCGGCGATACCGATCTTCCGTGCGATGCTCTTGTTTGAATCCCCGTCGACCAGACAGCACAGTATTCCCGTTTCTCGCGGCGAAAGTAACGATTGGACCGCGTTCTCCGGGGGAGCAAATGGAAGTGCCTTGTCGTCATCGCTGGGCACGGGGATGCCTTTGGGGCGCCGGTGTTTTTTGACGACGGGCGCCAGTGACGGGAACGTCGGCGGGAACAAGGTTTCGCCCAGCATCACCAATTCAATCGACTTGACAAAGGCATCACAGGACATGGCATTGACGAGGTAACCGGTAGCGCCCGCCTTGAATGCCGAGGCTGGCTCGGTCGGGCCGTAGTGATCGGCAACAACCGCGATATGCGCATCCGGATACTGGTCCCTTACAAGCTCGATTGCTCCGACGACGAGATCAAATTCATCGTTGGTGTAGACAATGAGAAATAAGTTCTTCTGGGATCGAAGCCTACCTCCTAGTTGATCAACGCCGGAGACCGAGGCTAGAACACGAAAATTCTGTTCTTGCAAAACGCGATAAACACCCTCTCTCATCAAAGAGTATTTTCCGACAATAACAACCCCAAAAGATCTCCTCTCTCTCATCTGACTCTCCCATCTATCAGGGAAACACAACTTAAATTACAGAGCATTTATCTCATAATTATATTCAAAATACAAGTGATTTCCAGCATAACTCCGAGATCGCAAACAATCCCACATCTCAACATATGATAATTGTATGATACATTGCCTTTCAGGCGAAAATCTTACTCTCCCCCAAAACAATAATCATAAATATCTCGAATAGATCATTACTAATACAATCAAATCAGATAGGTCGAATTACATATCTGAGTCAGGCGAAATCGAACAATAAATCTTGATTCTTCGACATAATTCTTGTCGATATAGCTGCATGGCGACTGAGATATAATCCATATTCACTACATTGCCGCCGACCATTAGGGCCGTCATCAATCTAAAATGCTCGCGACGAACTAACGATCGGATCAGCATGAAAACGAGCTGTCGGCATCTACCTGTCCAATCATTAGCCACAATTCGCTCTGCCGGCAAGTCAATTAATGATACGTTAACCATTGCGGTGCAGCTTCGCACGCGCAACACCTTGCGTCAGTCCCGCCGAAAGCCCAACAGTCGATCGTTTTATCGAACAACCCGAAGCTCAAACGCGCTTAAACCAAAGGGGCAAGGTCAGCGGCATCAGCCCTTCGATGGTGAGCGCACCCCTCTGAACATGTAATATAAACGAATTCTTTTACTTATCATCTGCACGGTCTCCTTCGGATTCAAGATCAGATCGAATGTTTTCTTGGCGATTCCGAGGGACAGTTTTCGACCGTCGAGCCGATATCCCAGATCGCGCAGCCGATCGACATGGTAATCCCAAAATTTCCTGTCTTTGAATTTGAACGCACTAGCGGATAGATAAACGTAGTACTGGTCCATCAGCTCATTGATGCGCGCCTCACACTCTCGCTTCGTCAGATACCAGTCACCATACGCCTGACAATCGCTGATTTCTGCCGAGACATACGCATTTTTTTCAAGGGAAGCGACTGTTGCTGTCTGGCGATGGATTCGTTCGTGAGCCAGAACCTGGTGCACAAAACCAAAATCTTCATACCGCAAATGCTTCAGGCATGCGCTGGTATCCGCTTCATGAGTCGGGTTTGGAAAGAAATTATCAGTACTTCGTATCAGATCCGAACGATACAGAACCGATGACGGATTTCCCAATACCCTGAGCATGCCGAGCAGATGAGACCGACAGATATCATGCCCCGAAACGACCGTTTGCGAGTAAGGAAGTCCGACATTTCGGACGTACCATATGCCTGCACCGCCACTGAGTTGGTACGCACCGACGATGCCCACGGACGGATTGGCTTCGGCGAGACCGACCATCTTCTCGAGGCATTCCGGGTAAATCCAATCGTCGGCCGAAACAACTTTGCAATATTTACTATCGCCGGAAATCAGGCCAAAGGCCCTGTTGTGATTGGCAATGATTGGCAGCAACGTTTCGTTGCTGAAGACGCGAATGCGGTTGTCCCGCCGGCGATATTCCTCGGCAATATCGAGCGTTCCGTCCGTACTGGAATTGTTGACAATTATGTATTCCCAGTTGTCGTAAGTCTGTGACAAAACGCTTTCGATGCACTCACGCAGATATTTTTCACCGTTGTAAACAGGTGTCACGACGCTGACCAGCGGAGCATTATTTGCTTTCATCTCAGCCACCTTTCGAGAGTATGTTATGACATCGGTAAATATTGGCATCTGCCAAGAACAAGCCATCCAAGAATGAATCCAGCAACCGAGGCGGTACGGCGGTTTGTCGATGCGTCTCTTGAGGCTCGGCAGCACGAACATCGATGCCGATCTTGTCGCTCATGCATGTACTCGCTGCTGAACATGGAACGCCGCACGCCTCGATAGCGCTGCCTCCGCCGCCGCCTCCCCGCTTTTGAAGCTTTCGTCGGTCCACATGTAGCCCCAGTCGCCATAGCGGCCGCAGTAGGAAATCTCGATATCGTCGAGATAGCCGTGAACCGTCTTGAGCGCGGCGGCGCGGTCGAGATCGAAGATGATATTGGCGTAGGGCAGATACATGGCCGTGCTGAGCACGACCTGGTCGCTGTCTCGCAGCAGGCCGCAGCGGCGAAGATCCTTGATCACGGGCTCGATCCAGTCTTCGGGCTTGCCCGAGAAGGGCCTGTACTTGTCGGAGAAATAGACCTCCGCCTGAATGCTCCCCATGCCTTTCGGCGCATTGGCTTCGCTGAGCATGTGCGGAAAGCCGAGGCGCGTGAAGCAGATGTCCTCATCGTAGAAATACGACATATGCGCGCTGGAGATGTCCTCGCGGTCCACTCCGAGATTGACCAGAACGCAAGACGAGCAGGCGAGCCGGCGCGAGGCCTCCAGGACGTCGGCTGGCACACCCTTGATGATGCGAATGAGGTCCGGCAGCGGCACGGACGATATCAACGCATCGTAACGGGTCCGGACGCCGTTCGAGAATTCAAGCTCGTTGATCTTGGGATCGATGGAGACCAGCTCGTGATTCAGCTTGATGTTTCCGAGCGGCACGAACTTCCGGAGATAGGACACGAAGCCGCCCTGCTTCGGATAGCGGAAATGCGTGATGTAATGGATGTTCGGCGACGATGCGGAGATCGCGCCGCGAAGCACTTCTTCCAGAGTCGGCCGGTAGATGCGCGGCCCCAGCCAGTCGGCGCTCATGTTCTCGGCTGTCGTGAGATGATATTTGCGCGTGTATTGCTTCGGGAAGAGGTCGGCAAAGGTTGAGCCGAAGCTGGCCATCAGCCAGTCGTTATAGGTGTTGATCGGCCCCTCGGGTTTTTGGCGCTCCTCCACGAAGTCGGCGATCACCTTCACGATCACGTCTTCCGGCAGGCCATGCAGGTGAAGCTGGACGGGATGTTGCGGCCAGTAACCTCGCCAGTAGTTGTTCAGATTGATCTGGATGGTCTCGTAGAGCTGATCGACGCTGTCGGCGAACAGTTCCTGGATGCGCTCGTCCTTGGTGAAGGAGATATGCGGTCCGATATCGAAAACGAAGCCCGGGGCGTAACGAAACGACATCGTGTGGCCGCCATAGTACGAATTCTTGTCGTACATGACCGGTGTGATGCCCTCCTCCCGGAGGCGGTGAACCGCACCGAAGCCAGCCATTCCAGTTCCGAGCACGACGACATTCGGCATGAGCAAGCCGTCCTTCTGCTATCGAGGCGCGCCGGGGGTCATCCTTCGGCCATCGGCAGCAGGGGCGCCGGAGCGGCCGCTTCCGGCTGCGCTCCCGAGGCGCTCCGCTCGGCATGGTCCTGCAGCAGATATTCGTAGCGCTCGATCTGCCGGCGCGTGAGGGATTGGAGATCGTTTCCAGCCTGGAACGCATGGTACCATTCGACGATCCAGGCGAGACTCTGATCGAGCTGGAGAACCGGATGCCAGTCGAGCCCCGTCCTCGCCTTGGACGTGTCGAGGCGCAGCAATTGCGCCTCAGTGGGATGTGCCGCTCCGTCCCGCGTCCATGAGGCGCCCTCGCCCCACAACGCCACGAGCTTTTCGGCGATCCACGACACCGGCTTGGCATCCGTCTCCGCCGGTCCGAAATTCCAGCCCGACGCGAAACGGGCTCCATCCTCGGCAAGCCGCTCGCACAGCAGCAGATAGCCATGGAGCGGCATCAGGACGAACTGCCAGGGCCTTATCGCCGAAGGACTGCGGATGCGGCAGGGTCGCCGGCCCAGGAAAGCGCGGATCAAGTCCGGAATGAGCTGATTGGCTGTCCAATCACCGCCTCCGATAGCATTTCCCGCACGCACGCTCGCCAGCGCGACGCCGTGCCGGGACAGGATATCCGGTGAGAAGTAGGAGTCGCGATAGGCGCTGGTCACCAGTTCCGCGCATCCCTTCGAGTTGGAATACGGGTCGTGACCACCCATGGGGTCGTTCTCGCGGTAACCCCAGACCCATTCCTGGTTCTCGTAGCATTTGTCGCTCGTGACATTGACGACGACGCAGGGTCGCTCGAGCTGGCGTACCGCTTCCAGCAGATGAACCGTCCCCATGACGTTCGTCGCATAGGTTTCGACCGGCTCTTCGTAGCTGTAGCGAACCACGGACTGGGCGGCCATGTGGATGACGACGTCGGGATTGCATTCGGCGATCGCGGACTTCAGATGGGCGAAATCCCGAATGTCGCCGCGGATCGAGCGAATGCATTCGCCGACCCTCGCCTGCTCGAACAGATTGGGCTCGGACGGCGGATCGAGCGCATAGCCCGTGACATCGGCGCCCAGGGCATCCAGCCACAGCGAGAGCCAACTGCCCTTGAAGCCGGTGTGCCCAGTGACGAAAACCTTGCGGTTTTGCCAGAAAGAACGATTCAGCATGGCCGACCTAGCCCCGCATCGATGAAGTTACTCGGCTGTCCCGGAGCGCACCCGCTGCGCGAACCTGTTTGCGCGGCGGCTCGTCATGTCATGAACCCGCCTCGACGAGGACACGCTCCAGCGACGCTTTCGCGTCGCCCATCGGCCACCGCATTTGCTGTTCGCGCCAGAGTGCATCCGCCCGGCGTCCTGCCGGCAGCATGACGTCGTCGAACGAGACGACGTCATCCTTCTTCTTGTCACGCCGCAGCATGCAGTTCTCGGAAAGCCCGATCGGCAGCGCGTCGGCAGCACGTGCGTCCACGGCATTGTCGACCAAGCCGTAGGCGCAGAACCCGCCGATGCCATCGAGGCGTTCGCCCGCCTTGAGGTCGCGCTTCGCCACCGTGATGACCTCGCATACGGGCCCCGCCAGCGGCGTGACGGTTGGATCATGATCGATGACGGCACGCGCAATGGTCGAGGCGATCTGCAGATGAGGCAGATGAAACGGCGTGTAGAGGACGTAGAACGGGCCGTCGCCCAGCTTGCAATAGGCGAATTGCGCCTGCTTCAGCGGCGCATCTTCGTGGACGACGACGAAAGCGCCGGTGTGGGGCGCCGCGCCCAGCGCATAGTCCACCAGTCCGGTTTCGAGCATCGCTGCCGCGGGCAGGCGTTCGGCGATCTCCCGAACGTCCTTGCAGGCCGGTCCGTACATGCCGCGACGGCCCACGCGAAACCCCGTCGCATTGGCCAGCAGCGCCGCTTCCATCGACAGCTTCGTGGCATCGGCGAAGGAAGTGACCTTGCGGGCATCCTGATCGTACTTTTCGGCAAAGGCCCGCTGCGTATCGGGGGTTCGATAGTAATCGACCATGCCCTTGATGTTGCCGGCGGCGACGGGCTTGAGACCCAGCGTCCGAAGATAGCGCAGGAGCGTCATGGCGACGCCGGGCTCGTCGCCATCGGTGTTGGTCAGGACCACGCCGGCCTGGCGCGCGCGCTCGTTCAGGATGGGGCCGATCAGAGAATCGAGTTCGGCATTGACCATCACCACATGCTTGCGATGCGCGATCGCGTCGAGAACGACCAACGCGCCGGCCTCGACCGTCCCGGTGACCTCGACGATGATGTCGATGGCCTCGCAAGCCGTCAGCACGGTCGGATCATCCGTCAGAACCGGTGTCCCGCGCAGGATCGCCTGTTCGGCGTCCGAGGCCGACGAGACGCGGCTCCAGCCATGGATGTGCGCTTCCCGAAAGGCCCGCTCCCCCTTCGCCAGGGTTCGGTTGGCAATGGCGACGAGCCGCATGCCCGGCACCGGCGTGCCAAGCTGGAGAGCGACCGAGCGGCCGGTGGTGCCCGCTCCGACCATTCCCACGCGGATCGGCTGCCCCGCAGCCTCGCGCTCCCGCAACACGGTATCGACAGCCATGGCGCGCTCCCTTCCGACGAGGCCTGCAAACGCAATCACGACGTCAGACACGGGTCTGACGTGACCGGCAGGCTGACCAGCGGCCAGTTGCGATCCTGCTCGGAGATTTCGGTCACGGCCAAGGGCCAGACGATGCCAAACGCCGGATCGTCGAAGCGCACGCCCCTGCCAGCCGCCGGCGCGTAGAAAGCCGACATCATGTAGTGCATCTCCGTATCCGCCTCGAGCGTCTGGTATCCATGCGCACACCCCTCGGGCAGGTAGAGCATGCGAGCATTGTCACTGGTCAATTCCACGCTCTGCCATGCTCCGTAGGTCGCCGACTCGGGCCGCAGATCCAGCACCACGTCGAACACCGCCCCCCGCGTGCAGCGCACCAGCTTGGCCTCGCCGGCCGGCGCCGCCTGAAAGTGCATGCCCCGGAGCGTGCCGCGCTTTGTGTTGAAACCCAGGTTCGCCTGGACGGGCTCGAATGCGATGCCCTGATCGGCGAATTCCTTGAGGCACCAGGCTCGCATGAAGCGTCCTCGGTTATCGATATGCGGGACAGGGTCGATGACCATGGCCCCCTCGATGCTAGTCTTCGCGAAGTTCATGCATCACCTCTGGAAATCCCGGCCTCCACCTGGATAATGCCCGGCGCATTGCCGTGTTCCAGCGCAGGAGCTACGCCGCGTCATGGATTTGCTTGGTGGGTCAGGCGGATTTCGCGGCGCGAAAGAGATCGAGATACAGCGCCTTCTCGCCCGCGATGAGCAGCAGCACCGCGACATAGACCGCGCCAAAGGATCCGAGATCCAGCGCGAGCCGCAACACCGGCGACAGCGCCGGCGCAGACATGGTATGAACCCAGAACGCGATCCCTGCCGCGACCGTGCTTGCTGCGAGCGGGTTCGCCAGCGCCCCGAAAACGTCACGGACTCGAAAGCCTGTGCCGTGCAGCGCCCAGAGCACCACCGGGATCACCTTGATCACCATGACGGTGGAATAGGCTATTGCAACACCTCGGGGACCGTAGGGCAGCCCGATCAGGACGCCCGTGATCATGAGGGGAGCGGCGAGCAATCCGATATACACGCCGCGCTTGACCATGCCGAGCGCAGTGAGCAGCCAGCCAAGCGGGTTGGAAATCGCAAGCACCAGGATCGTCGGAGCGAGAATCCTGAAAATCTCAACCGCACCCACCCATTTCGGCCCCAGGAGCACCACGATCAGATCGTCGGCGAAGAGCGTGCAAACCACCGTGAGAGGCAACGTCAACGTCAACACCAGCGAGTAAGCTTTGAGGAAGTAGCGCCGGAAGCGTTCGGGATCGCCCTTGGTCCGCGACAGCGCGGCAAACGCAATCTCCCCGATCGTCGTGTTGACATTCTCGGTCGGGAAATTGATCAGATAGAAGCTCCGGCTGTAGAGGCCGGTTGCTTCCGTGCCCCATGCGCGACCGAGCAGAAGTTTGTCGATACTGATCGTGATATAGGACAGGAAGCCCATCAGGGTCGTTCCACCACCGAACTGCAACATGGACAGGAGCCCGGCTGCGATCTGCGGCCGGCCCGGAATCCAGCCGGTCGACAGCCAAAGACCAAGCGTCGTGGCCAGCGGCAGGGTGATGCTCATCGAGACGATCGCCCAATACCCATAGCCACTCATAGCCATCCCGATCGACACGGCTGTCGCGATCAACAGCGCGCCGATCTCGATTTTCGCCAAGGCTCCGAACGACATGCGCCGCTGCAGCAAAACGCTGTGCTGAACGCCCGCGGCCGTGATGATGAATGTGAAAGCCATCACGTTCATGATCGCAAGCAAGCGTGGCTCGCGATAAAACGCACTGACCATTGGCGCGGCCATGATGGCAGCCAACGCAAGCAATGTGCCGAACGTCATGTTCAGCCAGAACAGCGACGTCGACTCTCGGTCACTCAGCTCGTCACGCTGGATGGCAGCCTGAAACAGGCCGAAGCAGCCGAACATGTTCAGCACGCCCGTAAAGGCGGTGACCATGGTGACCAGCCCGTAGTCTTCGGGCGTCAGCAGGCGCCCCATGATCATGACCGACACGATGCGGATCGTGAAGCCAAACCCGCGCGCGCCGACATTGATGATGCCGGCGCGAACGGTCCTGCCCTTCAAATCGTGCATTTCAATCTCGATTGCCGGTTCAGAGCATCAGCTTGCGAGCATAGAAGGCCTCGGCATATCCGCTGGGCGCGTTGCATTCCATTCCGCGCAGCCGCATCAGTGCCATGAAGGTCGAGCGGTCGAACCATTGCTTGTTGCTTTGGGACTTGAAGGTATCGAGGATCAGATCGACCTTCTTCTCGCAGATCTCGTCCGAAAGAGCATTGAAGACGCTGGGCTGTCCGAGATCGCCGTCATATTTCGGAATCTCGTATTCCAGGATCAGGTGGCTGCGAAACGTGTTCCATGTCAGCTCGGCGATCAGCCGGTGATCCTGATGTGAATCGTGACGATTGTGGGTGAAGATGATGTCCGGCGACACCTCGCGCTTGAGCTCTTCGAACACGTTCTTGATGTCGGCTCCGGCGAACGGCATGTAGCCATCCTGAAAATCCTTCAGGATGACCCGCTTCATGCGAGCGGGAGCGACGAACTGTTTCGCCCCGTTTTCCGCTTCCGATGCACGGACTCCTTTCGCGCTGAAGACGACCCAATGGAACACGGCGTCCTGGCGCTCGGCTGCGAGCTGCAGCACTGTTCCGCCGCAGCCGATTTCGATGTCGTCGGAGTGACAGCCCAGGCATAGAATCTGCAGCGGCGACCGGCCGTCGCCATCCGGCTTCAGGCGGAGCATCGTTACGCCACCTGCGTCATCGTGGGAGCCAGCTTCGTCATCGCGCGATACGGGACGGCGACGCAGTCCTTCCACACCTTCCACGGCGGATTGGTATCATTGAGTTCCTCGAGGCGCTGCTTGTCCTTGAAGGTGTCCATGCATTGCCAGAAGCCGGTGCACTTATGCGCCAGCAAGGCCTGTTGCCGGATCAGCCGCGCGAACGGCTCTCGCACCAGCTCGTCACCGGGATTGATGTAGTCGAAGATCTCGTTCCGGAAGACGAAGAAGCCACCATTGATCCAGATGTCCGACTGGCTCAACGCCGAGACTTCGGCGATCGTGCCCTCGGGCGTCGTCCTGACGATGTCGAAGCTCGCCGTCGGCTGCACCAGAAGCAGCGAGCCGACAGCGCTGCTCTGCTGGAATTCCTCGATCATCGTCGGAAGGTGCAGGTCGCTGAGACCGTCGCCATAATTCGCGAGGAAGAACTCGTCGCCCTGCAGATAGGGCTCGACGGCCTTGAGGCGCTCGCCGATCGTGGCATGCAGTCCGGTCTCGACGAAGGTGATCGTCCAGTCGTCGCTGTCGCGGTTGACGAAGTCGATCTTCCGCCCGCCCTGCGACCAGACGAAGTCGTTCGAGATCGACTCGTCGTATTTCAGGAAGTAGTCCTTGATCGCGCCGCCCTTATGACCCAGGCAGAGGATAAAGTCACGGTGGCCGAAATGGGCGTAATACTTCATCAAATGCCAGAGAATAGGGCGTGATCCTATTTGGACCATCGGCTTGGGTACATCATCCACATATCCCCGGAGCCGCATTCCAGCGCCACCGCAAAAGAGTACGACCTTCATGATACTCCCCTTCCGTAAATGCTGCGACCCTGGGCCGAGATCAGTTTGTCTCAGGAGGTCATTACAACCTTCATTTCCGTAGGCTTCTCGTATCCATAACGTTTCATCGTCTCTTCATCGGCCATGTTGAGCACCGTTCCGATGAATTTATGCCGGGCCTGACCGGCGGATTGGAAAGCCTGCCGGACGAGCTCGGATTCGGTCGCGCCCCATTTCACGACCAGCAGGACGCCATCCAGCGATTGAGCGGCCGCCCGCACCTGCGGGCCAGCCACGAGCGACGGCATGTCGACGATCACCAGGTCATAAGGCGTTTCCGCAGCGCCCAGAATGTCGTCCAGCCAGCCGCGGCGCATCAGGCGAGCCTCGCCCCCGGATCGTTCGGCAAGCGGCAGGACATGCAGTCCGGCCTGCATGTGGACGATGTCATCGAATGCTTCGGACACCGGACTGGCTCCCGGCCGCATCGGGAGGCGCCGAAGGCTTGCGACCCAACGCGAGATCGAGGGGTTTTCCGGCATGGCGTCGATTAGCAGGACATGTTTTCCCTGTGCGGCCGCCGCCATCGCCAAGCCGATGGCCAGCGTCGTTGCGCCCTCGTTCGGCAGAACCGACGTGACGCCGATCGTCCGCGGTCCGCCAGACGAAACATCCTGCAGCATGGCGGCCGCGCGCCGCAGCACCGGGCTTTCCGATGTGAACAGACGCCGGGCGGCGGTGTCCTCGCCCTCGACGCCAAGGCTCGGGAAGCGAGGCACAACGCCCAGACACTCCAGGCCAAGGACGTATTCCATCTGGTGCGCGCTGCGGATCGTGTCGTTGAACATGTCGAGCAGAATGGCGACGGCGGCGGCAGCGCTCAGGCCAAACAATGCAGCGGCGACAAGGATCAGTATCGCCGGAGGTCCATCTGCCTTGACCGGCGGCTCGGCGTCCGAAACGACCTGAGCGCTCGGGCCAAGACTTTGATGAATCTCGCGCAGCGGCGCCTTGGATGAAGCTGCGTCGGATGCCCGCCCGCGCTCCTGCAAATAGATTCGGATCACGCTGTTGACGATGCGGGCGGCCTTCTCCGGGCTCGACGCCTTGAAACTCACCGTCACCATGTGGCTCGTTCCGACCTGGCGGACGCTGAGTTTGCTGTTCATCGCTCGCAGCGCGGCGCGATAAGCGAAACTCTCCAGCGTTGCTTCAGGAGCGGGATGCGCCGAGTCGCCTTGCTTCGGTTCGGACGGCGACCGGAGATCTCTGGTGAATTCCGGGTCCTTGGTCAGTTGCAGGCCTTCGATGACCTTGGCCAGCACGTTGCCGGAGCGAAGGAGTTCGATCTGGTTCTGGACCATCGGAACGTCGGCACGGCCCGGCAGGATCGCCTGATCGGGCCCCGTCAGAATCTGCCTGATATAGATCAGCAACTGGCTGGAGGCGGTATATGTCGTCGGGCGCAAGGCGATATAGAGTGCGGCAATGGCCAGGCATGCGATGGTACCGATGGCCAGCAGCCACTTGCGGCTCCGGAGGCTTCCCAGGCCGAAGGAAGGCCGCGGCCGCACATTGATCCGGCTATCGAACCTCTCCGTGCCCGGGACGACCTGCGGATGGCTTATCGTGTCCAGCATGTCTCTCAATCAAAAAGGGGCCCCGTCTCCGGCGCCCGGTTCGGCTTGACAGAGTTGCGGATGAGGAGAGGCATCCTGCCGGCGCGGTCATGTCCCGGTGAGACCCGATCGCTGCGCCCGCCCCCTCCCCACCCGGCGCCTCCGCCTGCAGTGGCAATCACAGAGAAAACGCCGGGTGATCCGTCCCCGTTCCTGCAGCACACGGTTCAAGCCGGCATCGAAGCCGCCGGATGGAGGGCAAGAGAATGCGAGAGGTTCGAATGCGAGCGGGCCGCCAGCCCGCCGGTCATGCGCGGGGGCTGGGCTTTGCGAGTGGCGGGGCCTCGTCCTGGCAGGTCCAAGCATAGATCGTGCCCATGACAAACCAGAAGTACCAGTTGAAAGACAGATAGAAGTGCATGTTGTCCGAATAGGACTCGAGCAGATAGGTCATCAGGATGCACAGCATGATCAGGAGTCCGGGCGGATCGCGCCGCAGCCCCTTGGCGAAGCGATAGGCCACCCGACCGAGCAACCAGACGAGCGCAAGAAGGCCGAGAAGCCCCATCTCGAAGCTGACCTGCAGATAGAGGTTATGGCCATCGATGCCCTGGGAACCGACCAGCGGAAAGAAGCTCGAGGTCGCTGGCCTGAACGACTCGAGACCGTGGCCCAGCAGTGGCCGCTCCAGCGCCTGCGGAATGGCGGACTCCCACAACGCGTGTCGCCAGACATAGGAATTCAGCCGCGTGCTTTCGCTGAGCTGCGTCAAGCTGTCGATTTCCGTTGCCGCGGTGACGTCCGTCAGCCGGTCCATCAGGCTTGGATTTGCAATAAACAGCACCGGCACCAGCAGGAAGCCTGCGAGAAACCGGCGGTCGATCTTGAGCGCGTAGACCAGGAACATGAGCCCGCAGGCTCCCCAGGCGCTGCGCGTCTTGGTGAGCAACAGGAATATGGTCAGGACCGGGATGTAGAGCATCACCAGCATCTGAATTCGCGGTGTTACGCGAATGATACGGGATGCTCTGACGTAAAGTGCCAGACCCAGCACCAGCACGAGATAGAACGCGTAGATATTTGGATGCGAGAATGTGCTTTGCAACCGGAAATCGCCCAATTCGGATAGGCCGCGCGCGATGTCCACGAAGGCATAAAGCGTGGGCGGAATCGACGATCCGATCACCACAAGCACGAACCGGGAAACATCGAGCGAAGAACGCAGGATGAAGAACGGAATCGCAAAGAACGCCCAATAGGACAGCAGGATGAAGGCAAGCCGTGCCGCGGCCTTGAAATCCGGCGCATAGAGCGTCGAGCCGAAAGCGATCAGCAGAAACGGCCCCCATATCGCGATAACGGGAAACGGCGCCCTCAACGGCGCCTGCACCAGGAATGCGAACGCGACCGCGATCGCGAGCACATTGAAGAGGGCGCCGACGCCCATCGAGGCGCCCGAATCTCCCCCCATGAGGTTGAAGATCGGGTCGGACGAAGCCCGGATCAGCAGAACGCCGAACACGACGGCATGCAACAGGCTCCAGATCGCTTCGCTATTGGCCGATCGGACCGAGCATGTCTGCCAGGTCCGACGCGAGTTTCGCTGAAGCACACCGCCATGGACGGTCTCGATGAAACCGGGCGCAGGTTTCATGCCCCCAGCTCCCTGGCCCCACGACCATCGACGAACGCCGCTTCGTACGCGCCGACGGGCTCCTCGCTCTGTTCGACGCTATCGGAGAATACTGGTTCCCCATGCCTCTCTGCTTTGAACAGGGCGGCCAGTTTCCGGCATTCCCGCACGATGTCGTGCTGCTCCAGCACACGCTGTCGCCCCGACGCGCCCATGGTCTGGATGAGAGAGTCGGGCGCATCCAGGCATTGGCGGATGGCGTTGGCGAGCTGATCGACGCTTCCCGCCGGCACGAGCCAACCGCAGGACTGGTCTGTAATCAGCTCCGGAATGCCTGCGACATAGGTCGTGACGACGGGCCGACCGAGCGCCAAGGCCTCCATCAGGACGACGGGCAACCCCTCGGCGAAACTCGGCAGGACCAGCGCCCTCGCCTCGCCTATTGCGGCACGCACCTGTGCGTTGCTCATCCAGCCCGCCAGTTCGACCTGCTGTTCCAGCCCCAGCTCCCGGATGCTCCGTTCGAGTTGCGGCCGCAGCGGACCGTCTCCAACCATGGTCAGCTTGAAGGGCACGCCATCGCGCGCCAGCACGGCGAGGGCATGGAGCAAAACCAGTTGCCCCTTTTGTTCACTGAGCCGACCAACGGTCACGAGTTGGGATTTGGGGATGATCCTGGACGGCGGCGAGCTCAGGAAATCGGCGTCCAGTCCGCAACGCACCAGCTTGATCTTCTGCCACTCCTCCGGCGGGATCCAGCGACAGAGCTGGCTTCCGGTAAACGAACTCACGACGCAGACGAACGCGGCATGCTTCACCTTGGCCGGCAAGCCCAGATATTCGGGCCTGTCGAATTCATCCGGGCCATGCACGGTGAAGCTGTAAGAGACCCCGGTCAGGATGTGGCAGAGCATGGCGACTTCCGCGCCATTCGTTCCGAAATGCGCATGGACGTGTTGAACGTCCTGCTCCATGACCCACCGCGCGAGAACGAGCGCTTCCGCAAGATAGACCAGATGGAGCGGCGCGGGGCGGCTTGAGCGCCGCATCATCCGGATGGCTGCAAAAATGGCTTTCCCCAGAGCCTTGGGCCTTTGCATCATAGCGCCGGCAAGGGCCGCGGCGAGTTTGGCAACGGCGTCGTCGAGGATGTAGCGCGTGCGGGTTTTCTCGCTGATATCGTCCGGGTCCACCAGCTCGCGGCCGCTGCTCCGGAGCGCGACACGCAGAACCGAAATTCCATTCCGCTCGAGCTCGACGATTTCTCGCCGAATGAAAGTATGCGAAACGGCGGGATATTCGGACACGAAGTAGCAGACCCGCATCGACACGTCCTCCTCGCTCAATAGGCGTCGACATGCGCGCGCTTCGATATGACGGTCATGATCATGATCTTCATATCGAAGAAGAACGACCAGTTATCGACGTAGTAGAGATCGTGTTCGATCCGCTTCTGCATTTTCTCGAACGTATCGGTTTCGCCCCGAAATCCGTTCACCTGGGCCCAGCCGGTAATCCCCGGCTTGACGTTGTGCCGCCGGAACATCCTGCGGATCTGGTCGGCAAACATCTGATTATGCGCGACGGCATGCGGCCGCGGCCCCACAAGCGACATCTCGCCTTTGAGGACATTCAACAACTGAGGTAGTTCGTCGATGTTGGTCCGCCGCAGGATCCAGCCGAAGGCGGTTACGCGCGGGTCGTTCCGGACGGCTTGGCGAAATTCGTCGTGCGCGTCGTCGAAGGTCGTCATGCTGCGGAATTTCAGAACCTGAATAGGCTCATTGTTGAAACCCAGGCGCGTCTGCCGGAAAAGCACCGGGCCGCGCGAGTCGAGCTTGATCAAGGCGGCGACGATAAGAAAGAACGGCCACAAAATGACGAGCAGCGACGTGGCGACGACGATATCGAAGGTCCGCTTCAGCAACCGGTCCCGCAGCGAGCACGGCCCGCAGAACAATTCGAGCACCCGCAGATGGCCGTAGTTCCCGATGCGGCTGCGCCGCATGAGTTCGGCCAGTTCGACCGGCAAGAGCTGGATTCTGACCGGGAGTTCCGACAGCGCCTCCACGGTGTTCGAGACGACTTCCATATTGTCCGAGCCGAACAGAATGACCACGGCATCGATAGGCAACGCCCGGCACTCGTGACGGATCGCTGAAAGCTGTACCTCCAAGGAGGCACTCCCATCGGCTTGGTCAGAGCCCGACGGGAACTCATACCAACGCAGGATATGCTCGTGCCGTGTCGCCAGCCGCGCATGAATATCGCCGACGCCCCGTGCGCCGGGCATCATCAATACGACCATGCTTTCCCGACGCCAGTGCCCGCGCGAGCGAACATGATCGATGACCTGCCAGAGAACCGTCCTGATGACGATTTGACCGAGCAGCGTCGCCGCCAATTGCGCGAGGAACGTGCCCCGCGAATAGCCGCCGAGGTTGTTGGTCACATAACCGATCGTCAACAGAAGGACGCATGAAAGCGTGATCGCCGCGCTGCCCCGCGAACGGCTGTGCTCGTTCCATTGAGGGCCGAGCAGATCGTACTGATTGTCGGCGATACACAAAGCGACATACAGCGCGCCGGTCGCGATGGAAGCCAGGGCATAGTCGACCCGGAAGAAGACCACGCCGTAGAGGGCCGCCGAATACGCAAGAAATGCACCATACGCGCAAGCAACGATAACGATCATCTCGAGACCGGCGACCACCACTGTCCAGAACACCTGTGACCCATGAGCCGTCACAGATGTGGAGAGATGTCGACCCCGATGAGGAATAGCATTGGTTGACATTGGTTCGCCGAAAAATTTTTACATCTGCACAAGCTTAATGCAGGCAACCAGCTCAGGTTCTTCGTGTTCAAAGAGGTTGCGTTTTCGCGCGGGCGCGAGAGCAAATTTATGATGTCAAAAGCGCAACCGGTTGCGCTTTTGACCGCTTTCTCGACACCTGATGTAGTCTCCATCGATTCATTTCGGTCGAGAAGGTTGAACACATCATCCGAAAATATCGGAAAGTCCGCCACCGCGAACCAATCAACTACTTCGTCAGTTAGTCCTCCAGGCGGCGCACAGATCAACGTGCGACGGCCTCTCGCTGCGCAACCATCGCGATTCGCCTTCTCACGTCGGCGCGAAGGCTTTTGCTTGGGGGATTTTCGATGTCATCAGACACAGCTCTGCTTCCGTTGTTCGAAGCAACACGGTCCGACCAAATCCAAATTTTGAACGGCCGCTTCGACGCGCTCTCGGCGGACCAGACCGTGGAAGAGCTCATTCGAACCATCCACGCAGGAGAGCGCGGCGTCCTGTCCACGGTGAATGTCGCGATCCTGATGATGATGCGATCCAACCCGCGCCTGCAACGCTTCGTCGATTCGTCGCGATGGACGGTAGCCGACGGTCAGCCGCTCGTCTGGGCCTCGCATCTCCGGCAGCAGCCATTGCCGGAGCGTGTCGCCGGCATCGATCTGATCGATCAACTCTGCGCCCGCGCAGCACAGGAGGGCATCGGCGTCTATTTTCTCGGCGCCGAGAGCGGCACGGTGCGCGCGGCCGTCAATGTGCTCCAGAGCCGCCACCGCGGCCTCGATGTCCGCGGTTACGCCGATGGCTATTTCGGGCCCGAGCAAGCCGAAGAGCGGGCGAGAGCCGTGGCGGAAAGCGGTGCTGGGCTGCTCTTCGTCGCGATGGGCGTGCCCCGACAGGAATACTTCATCGAGGAGCAGTGGGAGAACCTCGGCGCACGCGTCGTCATCGGGGTCGGCGGCAGCTTCGATGTCATTGCGGGGCGGCGAAAGCGAGCTCCCGCGCTCGTCCAGCGCGCCGGGCTCGAATGGGCCTATCGCCTCGCTCAGGAACCTCGCCGACTGTTCAGGCGCTACCTGGTCACGAATTCCCAGTTTCTCGGCCTGATTTCCTGGAACGCCATCGCTCAGGTCTCTCAGGTCTCTCTTGTCCGACGCGTCATTCCGCGACCCTGAACGAGGGCTGAGATGGCTCCCCGCAAACGCATTCTTGTCGTGATGGGCACGCGGCCCGAGGCAATCAAGCTCGCTCCCCTCATTCTGAGAGGCAAGGCCGACACTGAGCGCTTCGACATGCTGGCGGTGCGCACCAGCCAGCATCGGGAAATGCTCGATCAGGTCGTCAGCTATTTCGATCTGCCGATTCTCGCCGACCTTAACATCATGCGCAAGGACCAGGATCTCACGCACGTCACGATGGCAGCGCTCGAAGGACTGCAGCATGTGATCGCGGAAGCCCGGCCAGACGTCGTCGTCGTGCAGGGCGACACGACAACAAGCTTCGTCGGTGCGCTGGCCGCATTCTATGAGAATGTCCCCGTGGCTCATGTCGAAGCCGGACTGCGGACCTACGACAAGCGAGCGCCCTTTCCGGAGGAGGTCTATCGCCGCCTGACGAGCGTCATCGCGGACTATCATTTCGCTCCGACCGAAACGGCTCGCTACAACCTGCTGAAGGAGAATGTGCCGGCGGAAACGATATGGGTCACGGGCAACACGGCGATCGATGCGCTTCTCCTGACACTTGCGAAGGCCCCGCCGGCGACGGCGACGCGAGCCCCCTCGCCCACCCTCCTCCTGACCACGCATCGCCGCGAAAACCACGGCGAACCGATGCAGCGCATCTGCGAGGCCGTTTTGATTCTGCTGCAGGGTTTCCCGGATTTGCAGGTGGTCTGCCCCGTCCATCTCAGTCCGCGCGTGCGGCAGGTCGTCGGCCCGCTGCTGGGCTCGCACCCGCGCGTGTCGCTGATCGAACCGCTCGGCTACGAGCAATTCGTGCTGGCGATGAACAGCGCCCACATCATCCTTTCCGACTCCGGCGGTGTTCAGGAAGAGGCGCCCGCTCTCGGGAAGCCGGTTCTTGTCCTCCGGGACAGCACCGAGCGCCCGGAAGCCGTCGAAGCCGGCACTGCGCGTCTCGTGGGAACGGAAGTGGACGCAATCGTTTCAGCCTGTAAGGAGCTGCTCACGGATCCCGAAGCGTATCGCGCCATGGCGCAGGCCAGAAACCCGTTCGGCGACGGCCACGCCTCCGAACGGATTCTCGACGTCCTCGCCAGATCGCTCGACAGCACCGAACGTCGCGAAAAGGCCGATCTCACGGACGCACCCGAGCGCTTTCCGCTCGCAGACCGTTTGCCGGTCGAAGCCGTCCTCCAGGCGGCGATCGCAGCGGACGCTACGGCGCGGTCGTCGGCGGGTGTTCAAGGACTGGGACCGTCATGACAGTCATGATCGGCGCCGTCACCTTTGCCCTGTTGGTGCTCGGCCTCCTGACGGCGATCCCGGCCGTCTTTCTCGCCGTACAGACCGGCGCGGCGCTCTTGCCCGCGCGGCGGCCTGCGTCAACCGCTTCCATGCCCTGGCCGCGCTTCACGGTGATCATGCCCGCCCACAATGAAGAGGCGGTCATCTCGCGCAGCATCGCTTCGATCATGTCCCAACTGCCCCTCACCGGGCGCTTGCTGGTGGTGGCGGATAATTGCTCCGACGGCACGGCCCAGATCGCTTCGAGCGCAGGGGCGGACGTGGTCATTCGTCAGGACATGACACGCGTAGGAAAGGGCTATGCGCTGGATCACGGCGTTCGGTCCCTCGCTTCCGATCCGCCGCAGGTCATCATCGTCATCGACGCCGATTGCGAGACGATGCCCGGTACGCTCGATATTCTGGCAAGGCATTGCGCCGCGACGGGGCGTCCCGCCCAGGCGCGGGATTCGATGCTGGCACCTCCATCGCCGAGCCCGGCCGACAAGGTTTCGCTGCTGGCCTGGACGATCAAGACCCTCGTGAGACCGCTGGGCTCCGCGCGTCTCGGATGGCCGTGTCAGTTGATGGGCACCGGGATGGCTCTGCCCTTCGACCTCGTCAGCCAACGCGATCTTGCGACCGGCCATCTCGCGGAAGATCAGAAACTCGGAGCCGAACTCGCGCTCGCGGGCAAATCGCCGCTGTTTTGCCCGGGCGCGCAAGTCGTCAGTCAACTTCCACAGGGCGAAACGGGAAAGCGCCAACAACGCACGCGATGGGAGCATGGACACCTTGCGATCATCGGAGAGTTCTTTCTGCCGCTGATCGGGCGTGCGATCTCGAAGCGTAGCCTGCACCTCTTCGTGTTCACGCTCGACCTGTGCATTCCGCCTCTGACGCTCCTGGCGATGGCTCTGGTGCTGATGGAGGGCTTGAGCCTCTCTTGGTTCGCCGCGACCGGTGCCGCGAGCCCGCTTGTCGTCTCCTCGCTGGCGCTGGTCTGCTTTGCAGGGGCTGTCGGCATCGCGTGGCGGCGTTTTGCCCGGGAGATCATTTCATGGCGCGAGCTGGCGGCGGCGCCAGCCTATTGTCTGCTCAAGATTCCTTCGCTCATCCGCTTCTTTGTTCACCGCCAGGTCGCCTGGGTCCGGACGGAGCGCTGAAAGCGACATGCGGCCGGGCAAAGGCCTGTCCTCTTTGGAAGATCGGTCGGATGAGATCACATTGCGCGCAGCCGGCCCTTCGTGCTCTCCCCGCACCGGCTCTGGCTCGATTCGCCCTTTCGCTCGCGATCGCCGTCGGATGTTGCTCATTCGCTGCAGCAAATGACACGCGGAACGCCGACGACCCGCCGCACGGCCGGTTCACCCTCGGCGAGCGGCCGTTTGCTGCCACCTCCTCCTGGAATACGCCGATCCCCTCCAACGCGACTTTTGAAACGATTGGCTGGCCACCGGACGCCCTCTTCGGCGTCGCCTGGAGCAGCTATTCTCCCGCCATTCACCTGGCTTCGGATTCAGACCCGGTCGTATCCGTCGAACATCCGGCAAGCTGGGGACGCCCCGCCGGCATCCTCAAGATCCGCATTCCCGCCGAGGTCGACGGCGCGTCGGGGACCGATGGAGAATTGCTGGTGATCGACGGCGACACCGTCCACAACTTCTGGCAGTTCCGGCGGCTGAGCACCGAGAAAGCCACGACGCAAGCCTATGCCGCGACGAACGTCGTAACGGGCCATGGCTGGGGGCGCGCCTCGCCATTTCTCGGCGCGGGCATCGTGGCGGCCGGCTCGAGCCAGCTCGCCGGCCTGCTGGTTCAGGCGGAGACGGACCGCGGTGACATAACCCACGCATTGCAGATGGCGATCGATGCAACCTATGCGAAGCCAGGCCACACCGGCGACGCGATCTCTGGCGATGGCAGCAATCCGGACGGCTTGGTCCAGGAGGGTCAACACCTGGCCATTCCAGCCACCGTGGCCATGCCGGGACGGCTCTCGCCTCTCGGACAGAAAGTCTTTCGCGCCTACCAGACCTACGGGGCCTTCGTGATCGATGTCGCTGGCGGCATCACCAATCTGCGCGCCCAGGCCAATGGCTACGATCGAACGACGATCATGGCCCTGCAACAGGACCTGGCCCGAATCTCGCCGCTGCTCCAGCGCGTCGGACCGCCGGTCAGTGCAAAGTTGCCCGCCAAGACCGGGGGGTAATGGGAGAAAAGACTTCCATCTTACCGTGATATGCTAGCCATCCCGTCGGTGCCGCGACCTGGCAGGATTTCTACCGTAGGGCCGGAGATGCCGCTTCACGAGCGCAACCGCAGCGAGCCATCGCCCCCGGTTCCCTAAATTTTAGCCTAAAGATTTCCCCTTTCAGATCACATTCTAAACACGATACGTCGCCACCGTCGTGTCGCGGATGGGAATCGCGCTGCTGTTCGAGATGACGATCTCAGGTCATCCGATCGCGAATCTCGAGTAAAGCGTACGTAATCGCTACGTCTCCTCACAAAACAGCAACGCCCATCCGGCCTATGGCTTCCTGCTACCGCCTATTCCTCATATAAAATAAGGAAAACAGGACCAATGGTTTCACTTGCAAACCGGCCCTTTGCCGACTCATCAAGCTGGAATAAACCAGTATCCGACGCTGCAACCTTCACAAAACTTGGATGGCCCGCTTCAAACGGTTACAATTATAACGCTGCGTGGAGCAGCTATTCGCCTTCCGTCTACGTAGCCTCTGCTTCTGACCCGGTCGTTCAAGTGACCTATCCTGCGACCTGGGGCTACCCTGGCGGAACCGTCAACATTCGTATGCCGGCCGCGGCCAACGGCGCCGCGGGCACGGACGGCGAGCTGATCGTCATCGACGGTGATGTCGCCTATAATTTCTGGCAGTTCAAACGGACCGGCAACACCACCGGAACGGCGGTGTCATTCGGAGCCGAAAACGTCGTCACCGGCGACGGTTGGGGCAGCAAGTCGCCCTTCCTCGGCGCCGGCATCACGGCGGTCGGCGCAAGCCAGCTCGGCGGCCTGATCGTCAAGGACGAAACGAACGACGGGGACATCGATCACGCCCTGCAGCTCGCGGTCGATCGCAATCTCGTCCGGTCGGGTGCCGTCGGCCAGGCCCTCTCCAGCGACGGCAGCAGCGCGTCGGGCATCGTCCAGGAAGGACAGCTCCTCGCGATCCCGCCGGGCACGCCGATGCCTGCCGGCCTTACCCCGCTCGGCCAGCAGGTCTTCAAGGCCATGCAGACTTACGGCGCCTATGTCGTCGACGTGGCCGGAGGTACCACCAACGTCCGCGCGCAGGCCAACGCGTTCGACAGCGCCACGATTGCGGCGTTGGCGAAGGACATGCACCAGATCACGCCCCTGCTCCATGGCGTCGCCAATTCGGGCTCGGGCAATTCGCCGGGCGGCTCGACGGGCACCCCCCTTCCGACAACGCCGACAACCCCGACGACCCCGATAGCCCCAACACCACCCGCTGCCGATGCGACCGCACCGACATTGCAATCGGTTGCGGCCAATGGGTCTGGTATCACGAATGGGAGCGGGACTGTCGGGGTCGGCGACACTGTGCGCATGGCGCTCAAGTTCAGCGAAGTGGTGAGCGTCAGCGGCACGCCGACCTTGGCGCTGAACAGCAATGGCAACGCAAAGTATGTGAGCGGCGCCGGAACCGACACCTTGCTGTTCGAGTACAAGGTGGGCGCCGGCGAGAAGGCTGCCGATCTCGCGATCAGCGGGTTCAATCTGTCCGGGGTGAAGGACCGGGCGGGGAATGCCGCCAATCTGTCCGGCGCTCCGCTCCAACCGGCTGGAACGCTGGTCGTCGGCGCCAGCGCGCCGGTCGATCCCGCGAAGCCCGTTGATGCCACGAAACCCACGGTTCAGTGGCTCCTCGCCAACGGCTCCGGCATCAGCAATGGGACCGGCACCGTCAGCACCGGCGGCACCGTGCGGCTGTCGGTCGCCTTCAACGAGGCGGTGACTGTCAACGGCACGCCGACCTTGTCGCTGAACAGCAATGGCACCGCCAAATATGTGAGCGGGTCCGGCACCGACATCTTGCTGTTCGACTACAAGGTGAGAGCTGGCGAAAAGACGTCGGACCTCGCGATCAGCGGGTTCAATCTGGGTGGCGTCACGGATCGGGCGGGCAACGCCGTCAACCTCTCCGGTGCGCCGCGTCAGCCCGCCGGAACGCTCGCCATCCGTACGGCGTCGGTCGATGCCACGAAGCCCACGGTCCAGTGGCTCACCGCCAACGGCTCCGGCATCCGGAACGGGACCGGCACCGTCGGCACCGGCGGCACCGTGCGACTGTCGGTCGCCTTCAACGAGGTGATGACCGTCAACGGCACGCCGACCCTGTCGCTGAACAGCAATGGCACCGCCAAATATGTGGGTGGGTCCGGCACCGACATCTTGCTGTTCGACTACAAGGTGAGAGCTGGCGAAAGGACGTCCGACCTCGCGATCAGCGGGTTCAATCTGGGCGGCGTCACGGATCGGACGGGCAACGCCGTCAATCTCTCCGGTGCGCCGCGTCAGCCCGCCGGAATGCTCGCCATCCATACGGCACCGGCGAGCACGGCGTCCAATCGAACGGCCGCAGCGCTTACCTCGTCCGGGACCGATCTTGCGGCCCCCGTGGCGGCTGCGTCCAGCACGGATGCGTCTGCACCCAACACGTCCTCAGCGTCGAACAACTGGTTTGGCAACGGGGGTCAAGGCAGCGGCATGGCGGAGCTCACCTTCGGCAACCGCAGGACGGTCGGCTTCCCCGGCTTCCAGGACGGAGGCGCCAGTTCGGCCCCATCCGACGGACCGGTGGCGCCAAAGCTCGCCCTGTTGAACCAGTACGCGGCATCGAGCTTCGCCACACCCGCGGCGATGTCCACCGCGGCTCTGGCGCAGGGCTGGGGGGATAGCTCCACCCTCACGCTCGCGAAGCCGCAAGCATAAGTATCGGGCTGGGAAGTGGATTTCACTTCCCGATAAATCCGATGCGTCGACAAGACGATAAATCGCCATGCGTCCGAAAGGCGCATGGCGATCCGACTAAGCAATCACACCGAATCTGGCGTCTTCGCATCAACGATCGCGGAGCGTTCGGCGCTCGTCGTGGCGTGCGCGTGGGCATTCGCGCGCGCATCAAACGGCATATCTGCGGGACAGTAGCAATTGAAGAACCCCGACAACGATACCCGCCCATTGCCTGATGGCGGTCTGGCGGCGCTCATGTTCATCCTGAGCAGTCAGGGCGTGAGCGTGACCCCGGAGCAGATCCAGCATCAATTCCCCGGCCGCCCCATCGGCGTCACGGAGATGGTGCGGTGCGCCAAGAATCTGGGCCTCAAGGCCCGTTCCGTCACGACGAATTGGGAGCGGCTGGCCAAAACGCCGCTACCGGCGATCGCCGCGATGCGCGACGGAAGCTTTCTGCTGCTGGGACGGTGCGGCGAAGACAGCATCCTCGTCATGGCGCCGAACGCACCGCGACCGAACATGATGTCACGCGCCGAGCTGGAAGCGGCCTGGGACGGCCGGCTCGTGCTGATGACGAAGCGAGCGACGCTGACCGATCTCGCTCGCCGTTTCGACATCACCTGGTTCATGGGCGCGATTCATAAATACCGGTTCCTTCTGACCGAAGTTCTGGTGGCATCGTTCTTCCTCCAGCTTTTCGGCCTCATCTCGCCGCTCTTCTTCCAGGTCGTCATCGACAAGGTGCTCGTGCATCGCAGCATGAGCACGCTGGACGTGCTGGCGGTCGGGCTCGTGGCGATCGCCCTGTTCGAAGTGGTGCTCGGCGCGCTGCGAACCCATCTGTTCTCGCACACCACGAACCGGATCGACGTCGAGCTGGGCGCGCGCCTGTTCCGTCATTTGCTGGCGCTGCCGATCGGCTATTTCCAGGCGAGGCGCGTCGGCGATTCCGTTGCCCGCGTGCGCGAGCTCGAGAACATCCGCAACTTTCTGACCAGCTCGGGCCTGACGCTCGTCATCGACCTGTTTTTCACGCTCGTCTTCGTCGCCGTGCTGTTCTTCTATTCGCCGCTGCTGACCTGGATCGTGCTGGGTTCGCTGCCCGTCTATGTCGCGATATCCGTAGGCGTAATGCCGCTTTTTCGCAGGTATCTCGACGACAAATTCGCCCGCGGCGCAGAAAACCAGGCCTTTCTGGTCGAGAGCGTGACCGCGGTCGAAACGCTCAAGGCCATGGCGATCGAGCCCCAGATGCAACAGCGCTGGGAGGAGCAGTTGGCCGCCTATGTCGCGGCGAGCTTCCGGGTGCTGAACCTGGGCAACATCGCCAGCCAGGCCGTTCAGTTCGTCAGCAAGCTGGTGACCGCAGCGATTCTGTATGTGGGCGCGAAGCTGGTCATCGCGGGCAACCTTTCGGTAGGCGAACTCGTCGCCTTCAACCTGCTGGCGGGCCGCGTCAGCGGCCCCGTCCTGCGGCTGGCGCAAATCTGGCAGGATTTCCATCAGGCGCGGCTGTCGGTCGCCCGCCTCGGCGACATTCTCAACACCACGCCCGAGCCTGCCTTTAGCCCCAGCCGGACGGCGCTTCCGTCGATCCGTGGCGACATCACCTTCGAGCACGTCACGTTCCGTTACAGGATCGACGGCCCGGAGATCCTTCACAATATCAGCCTGGATATTCCGGCCGGGCAAATGATCGGAATCGTGGGTCCGTCCGGCTCCGGCAAAAGCACGCTGGCCAAGCTCGCCCAGCGGCTCTACGTGCCGGAAAGCGGCCGGGTTTTGGTCGACGGGGTCGACGTCGCCCAGATCGACCCGTCCTGGCTGCGCCGTCAGATCGGTGTCGTTCTCCAGGACAATATCCTGTTCAACCGCTCGGTTCGCGACAACATCGCATTGGCCGACCCTGCCCTTCCGGCGGAGCGCGTGATCGAGGCCGCGACGCTCGCGGGCGCGCATGATTTCATTCTCAAGTTGCCCGAGGGCTACGACACGATCGTCGGCGAGCGCGGCGGCAGCCTGTCGGGCGGACAGCGGCAACGCATCGCCATCGCCCGTGCGCTGGTGACCGACCCCCGCATCCTGATCCTCGACGAGGCCACGAGCGCGCTCGACTACGAGAGCGAACACATCATCCAGCAGCACATGGCGCAGATCGCGCGCTCCCGAACCGTGCTCATCATCGCGCACCGGCTCTCCACGCTGCGGATGGCCGATCGCATCGTCACCATCGAGGGCGGCCGCCTGATCGAGGACGGCACGCATGAGCACCTGATCCGGACCGGCGGCCGATACGCCACGTTGCATCGGCTCCAGTCCGGCTTGCCCCAGGCCGGAAGCACGCCGGCCTCGACGAGCCATGCAGCCCCCCGATCCGAGGCGCGGGGGTCATCATCGCTGGCTCCGCTCGCCGAGCACCAGCCGTCGGCCCAGTCCGCTTCACCCAACCATGAGCGCCATCGAGAAATCGTCGGATGACCGTTCTTGCCATCGCACCTAAGGCCGCCGCGCCATGCTCGTCTCCCGAAGGGAACAGCCGCGGCGAACCTGACTCCATGCACGCACGCGCGAACGACCAGTCGGGGCTTCTTGCTCTGGAGATGTTGCTGCGCTTGCGGGGCGCCACAGCCACGAAGGAAGATCTTCGTCACCACATCGGTGATGGCGCCGTCGGCGTTGCCGAAATCCTGCGAGCCGCGCGGGCTTACGGCTTTGCGGGCCGGTCTCTATCGGCGACTTGGGACAAACTCACCGATCTTCCCCTCCCCTGCATTGCAGCGCTTCGCGACGGGGGCTTCCTGTTGCTTGGCAAGGTCAATCAGGAAAAGGCGGTTGTCGTGGCGGCAACCGCCAAGCAACCAGCCTTGATGACACGAGCCGAATTTGAAGCCCATTGGGACGGGCGTCTTGTCTTGCTGAAGCAGGCCAAGACGGTGGCCGAATTCACGCCGCGTTTCGACAAGGCTGTGGCGCTGCAGGCGCGTCAGGCTCTGACGACGACGACGCAATGGGGGGCACGCAACACCCGCGCCGCCGTGACGGGCCTCGTCACGCGCTCGCAAGCCCTTCAACAGGCTATTGCTGCGCGATCCGTTAATGAAAGGCGCCTGCGCTTTATGGAACTCCAATTTCTGCCGGCTGCGCTCGAGATCGTGGAGACGCCCCCGTCGCCACTGGGGCGCACCATCGGCCTGAGCATCATCGCCATCTTCGGCGCTGCATTGATCTGGGCGTGCATCGGCACGGTCGACATCGTCGCCATTGCTCCCGGAAAAATCGTTCCGAGCGGCCGGACCAAAATGATCCAGCCGTTCGAGACCGGCGTCGTACGCGCGATTCAGGTTCAGGATGGCCAAAGCGTCAAGGCGGGCGATGTGCTGATCGAACTCGATAAGACGACCGTCGATGCGGAGCTGGGACACCTGCAGAACGACTTGATGGCCGCGCGCCTCGATATTGCGAGACTGCAAGCGGCGATCGCCAACAAGGGCGATCCCCTTTCGGCATTTGCTCCGCCCGAGGACGCGCCCGACGATCTGCTCCAGATGTATCGCGGCTTTCTCATCAGCCAGAACAGCGAGCAGAAGGCCAAGCTCGCTGCCATAGATGGTCAGCTCGCACAGAAGGGCGCAGAGCGTGACACGATTCAGGCCTCCGTCGACAAGCTGAAGTCCACCATCGTGCCGCTCCAGCAACGGGTCGAGATTCGGGAACACCTTTTTCAGAGGGAGCTCGGCTCAAAGGTCACTTACCTGACCGAACTGCAGGATCTGGTCGGCCAGCGTCAGGACATCCTGGTTCAGCAGAAGCGCAGCACGGAGACAAACGCCGCGGTTGCCGCGTTGATGGAAACGCGGGCAAGAACCGAGGCCGAATACGAAAGAACCCTGTTCGACGACCTGACGAAGGCCCAGCAGAAGGCGGCCGGCCTCAAGCGGGATGTCGCCAAGTCCGAGCAACGCAAGAGCCTGCAAAGGCTGACGGCACCGGTCGACGGAATCGTTCAGCAACTCGCGGTCCACACGATCGGCGGCGTCGTGTCCCCGGCGCAGACGCTGATGTTCATCGTTCCGGCGGAGAGCCGGCTGGAAATCGAAGCGATGGTCTCCAATCGCGACATCGGCTTCGTCAGCGCGGGCCAGGAAGCTGCCATCAAGATCGATACCTTCAATTTCACTCGCTACGGCTTGCTTCACGGGAACATCCTCAGCATTTCGCAGGATGCTATCGCGCGTGACAAGCTTCCCACCAGCGCAGGCGAGAAGACCTCGGGTGCGGGGAACGACAGCAGCGAGCCTCGTGGCCAGGAACTGCTCTATTCCGCGCGCATTGCCCTCGATCGTACGCAGTTGGCGATAGAGGATAAGCAGGTCAACCTGTCGCCCGGCATGGCCGTGACCGCGGAAATCAAGACCGGACGACGGCGGATCATCAGCTACCTGCTCTCTCCGATCGCCCGCTATCGTCACGACAGCCTAAGGGAACGATAGGGGCTGGCTCGGGGCTCGGGGGGATCCGCCGGGCAGGAACATTCCGACGGCGCGGGCTTGAATAGCGCATTCAGCCCGATGCCATGGGTGCTGGCCTTCGCATCAGCTCTTGCCGAAACCGCATGAGCTGGCGTTCAAGGAAGCCGCCGCGTCCCATCGCCGGCGTGATTGACAGCCATGACCGCTTGAACCTGGTTGTCGAAACCGATCTCGCTGGTGCTCTCGATCCCAAGCAACGCCGCAAGTCGCGAACGGGCCCGGTTGATCCTGCTCTTGATCGTTCCGGTGGTGGTTCGGCAAAGCATGGCCGTATCTTCGTAAGATAGACCCGCCGCGCCGACGAGCATAAGCGCCTCGCGCTGATCGAATGGAATTTCTCTCAGAGCCGCGCAGAACTCCTTGTACTCCAGCAGGCCTTCCTGCTCCGGTGCCACGCGCAGCGCCTCGGAATAGCAGCCGTCGACATCCTCCACCTCATGGCGGCGCCTGCGGAGATCGGAGAGGTAGCAATTTCGCAGGATCGTCGTCAGCCAGGCCCCCAGTTTCGTGCCAGGCTGGAACGTATCGATCTTGCTGATCGCGCGGAGCATCGTCTCCTGCACGAGATCGTCGGACCTGTCCGCACTTCGGCTGATCGACATGGCGTAGGCGCGCAACTGCGGTGCAAATTCCAGCATCTGCTGCTGAAGGGAGAGCACGCCGGCTTCCTCTTTTCTCCCGGAACCATTGTCTCCGAAGGCCATCGTCGATCTCCCACTCACATCCACGGGACGAAACAATCCATCACTCGCAAGCGAACCCGGGCCTGGGCTTCCGGCTGCGGAGATCGCGCAGCCGGGCTGTTACTGCTTGATTTTAGCCGGCAACATGATGTTGGCCTGTTCACGCAGGCCGACACCCAGGGCCCCCGGGAGGATGCTCCTCTGGACCCTGAGAACGTCCCCGGGCAGGAGTTCGGTGTGCTCCTCCGCGTCGATCGTCCGCGCCTTTCCGTCCTGCATGCGAACAACCGCGAGGCTGCGGGTTTCGACGCTGCCGCCAGAACTTCCGACCAGGGTCGGGACGATCACCTGGGCCTCGACGAGGAGACTCCGGTTGGTCTCGAACTTGACGTTGATCTCGTCGAGATCCATCCGGATTTTCTGCACCTCGGCAGTCAGGAACGCGTTCCGCTCGCTCTTCAGATCAAATATCCTCTGATCAGCCTGCGTGATGCTCTGGTGCGATCGCAGGATCAACATCTGGAAGCCCTGCTCGTTCATCTCGAGCTGCGCCTGCAGGCGTTCGAGGTTTGCCACGCGGCTGAGGGTCGTCAGGCCGCGCTTGACCAAGCCCCTGACCTCCGCGAGTTCCCTTTCGACGCTCGCAGATTGGGCCTTGTTGGCCTGAATCTGGCGTGTAATCGCCGCGATCTCGCGCTCATACAGGCTACGATACTGCCCGACACTCTCGATCTGGGTTTTCAGTGCGTCGACGCGAATGTTCAGAAGCGAACGCTCTTCGTCGATCAGTTGTTTCAGCCCGCCGTCGTTCTGCGACCGCATGACGAGATCGGGCGGAAACTGGATGTTGCTCGTCATCACCAGTTCGGCGTTCAGGCGGGCCCGGCGCGCTGTCAGTTGGTAGTACCGCTTGACGAGATTCTGCATGTCACCGGTTATGTTGATGCTGTCGCGGTCGAGCCGCATCAGGCCGGGGTCATTGAACCGCAGCCAGCCACCGGCCAGACTGACGACCTGCAGAACGGTCATTCCCGGGCGGAATTGATATTCGCCAGGCTTCTGGACATCCCCCAGGACATAGACTGGCCGCGTCTCGAGAACCTCGACCGAGGTGCCGGGCTTATCGGAAATGCCCGCGCGCACGAAGCGCTCGGAAATCTGGTTCGCAATCTCCTTGGTCGAAAGGCCGTTGACCGGAATATCCCCAACCGGCGCAATGGAAATCGTTCCGTTCGCGCGGACCTTGTATTCACCGCTCAGCTCGGGATACTGAAAGATCTTGATCTTGAGCTTGTCATCGGCACGAACGATATAATCAGACGTCGCGTGAACTACATGACCGTTAAGCAGGAACAGAACCAGCGAAACGGACCCGATGACACTTATCCATGAACGGTTCTGTTTCATTGTAGCACCTTTCCGCTTCATGATTATACGGTGAGTGGCTCGGTTGGCATTGACGGTTCAAACAGGCGCCGTCGGACAGCCAGGAATGCTTCCGCCTCCCAGAGCTTGTCTCCGAACCGTCCGATCATCCGGTCGTCGACCATGTTCAATACGGCTCCGATGAAGTCTGATGGCGCGGCACCCGATACTGCAAAGGCGCGCTCGACCCGCTCCATGTGCGCGCCACCCCACTTCATCACCAGCAGGATCCCGTCGATGTTCTGCGCGACCAGTCGAAACTCGGCCCCCCGCTCAAGCGGCGGCAGACTGACAACGATCAGGTCGTAAGCAGCCAGGGATTTGCGATCGCAATGCATCCGCCAATTCGCGGCGCTGTCGCTATTGTCCAGCATAGCTGTGCCAAGAATATCGGGACCGTTGCCCTCGTTGTTCCGAGGATCGCCGCCGAACGGCCGCGGCTGCATATCGGAGAAAGCCACCGGCCCGGAAGAGGCCTCTCCCGTGACGGGTTGCGGCATTCCGCTCCGGTCGGATTCCACAAGCAATACTTTCCTTTGGCTGCAAGCCGCCATGTGCGCGAGATGCCTTGCCACGGTCGTCGCGCCGTCTCCGGCTATCGGCGAAGCGATACCGACAATGCGCACCTCCGCGGCCTCGACCGCCGCCGTGACCCGCAGAAGCGTCTGTTCCAGCAAGGGAGCCGGTATAAATTCGTCGTTCCCGGCCGGCTCTTTCCCAGGCTGAGTTCGGCGCGAAACCGTCCGCTTGGATTTGAGCAAGGGAATCGCGCCGATGCATTCCAGGCCGAAATGCTCGACCTGCTGGGCGGTACGGATCGTCTTGTCCATGAAATCCAGCAGCAGCGCCAACGCCGATCCGATCAGGAATCCGGCAATCATGGCCCCCAGGATGATGAGGATTTTCCGCGGCCCGTTCGGCTTGTCCGGAGCAAGGGCCGGCGTCATCACATACGCGCTGGGGCCCAATCCCTGTAGCCGTTCCCGCAGGAACAGCGACCTGTCGCCGCCCTGCTCCACGCTGGCACGGCCCTGAAGCATGACTTGGCTGATGCCATTTGCAATCCGCGCGGATTTCTCCGGATCGGAGGTCATGACGTTGATGAGGATGGTGTGGCTCGTTCCGACCCGTTTGACGGTCAGGCGCTTTGCAAGGGACTCGACGGCGATTTCCTGGGCGATTTCCTGCTTGCTGCGGCCCCCATCGGACGACTCCCGCGGCTCAGCAAGAAGCTCCCAAAGCCATTCTGCGCCCCCCCGAAATGGTGTTGCGGCGGGAGCAAATTCGGGGTCGTCGGTCAAATTCAAGGACCGCACGACTTTGGCCAGCGTGCCGCGCGACCGGATGACCTCACTCTCGTTCTCGACCTGCGTGAGATCGGCGCGCCCAAGCGAGATGACCAGTTCCGGACCGGGCTGGACTTCTTTGACATAGATCAAAAGCTGCGTTGATGCCGTGTAATTCGCCGGCTTGAGCGCAACAAAAAGCAGGCCTATCGTTACTGAGAATAAGATACATGCGCCAACGAGTTTCCAGCGACGGCGGAGACTGGGAAAGCCGAAGGTCGTTAATGGCTGGCGCTCGTCAATATAGACCGACATTGCAATTCCGATCTCTATCCACCTACCGTTCCATTGCCCCGTGCGATGTATCGTCTTTTGGAGAGACTTGGTTTCACGCCTCATTCGAATCGCGCCGGAAGATAATAAAACAATCATTGATCGTAAAATTTGTTACTGAAATTTGGCCGAAACTACCTCAATAGGCTGCGCGACCGGTGTATTGGCCAAATCCAATTCGACATTATCTGAATCGACAATGCGAGCAGATCTGATCCAGACAAAGGCCTTGTTCCAAACCTCCCAATTTATACGTTCCATAATGAGTCTGTAATCTTCGGGATTGAGCCGCCGAAGAATCAATTCAGCCACCATACGTGCCTGGTCGCCACCCGAGTTGCTGCGTCCCTCCTCGGTGCCCCCGGGAAGCTCGCGGCAGGTGAAAAATGACGAGGAGAATCCGTCCTGAGCCGGGCGATCATCCGCATTTACTTTTGCCTTCGCCCTCGTATCCGAAGCTTGGGAATACAGTTCGCTGCGCGACACGCGCTCGCCGTTCTCGAGCCGTTTCAGAATGGTGCTGCGAACCACGGGCGAAACTGTCTTGGAGAGATAGACGCGAAGCGTCGATGGAACCATCAGCGCGACGAGCTTCGTGTTCGTATCGGAATCCGCCTCGCGCGCGAGCTTCATCAAGTCCTGGGCGGTTCTGATCTTGAATTCGCACGCCTTCTCGACCCATTTGACAAAGACACCGTGAGGCAACTTCTCCTTGACGCCAAGAAGTTCACGCCCGATTTCGACGGCATGTTCAGTCGCAGCCCGACGCAATGCCTTAATTTTCTGCGCAACGTCCTGCAACTCCGTCGCGGAGATCTGCGTCGTGGAGATCTGTGCGTTCGGAAACACGGCTATCCCCTCACTCAATCCACAATATTTATAAGCTTACGCTGGGTTCCCCACACGGAGAAGCGAGCAAAGGGATTCCCGCCAACGCAAAGGGAGTAGCTCTTTCAGATTACCTCGGAGTTCTTGCCGGACATCATGAAGCGCTGGCCATGGATCGACAGGACCCCGGCCGCGACCGGAGCAAAAGCGCGCCAACGCCAGGCGGGCTCGGCGCAGATTGCGCTGAAGCAGGCAAGGACTCGGCCGGTAGCTCCGCGTTCCATCCCCTTATGGACCATCCGAAAGAAGTAGGTCATCCATCGACGACAAGACTCTTCTGACGCATTTGACGCCAGCAACGATGGCATTTGTCTGCTTCCCCAGTCAGCATCCGGCGCAAATGGCACCGTCCTTGACGTTCGAATGGCTCGAAGGGCCTGAATCTTGCCCGACGTGATCTCGGTCTCGATCATTTTCCGGCCAAGACCGGCCCGGAGGCGCTGCGCAGTCTCGTCGCCGGCGAGATCGAGAGTGTTCGCCGGTGATCAGGGCGGCGGGCGTGTGGTGAATGAGGTCGCGTCGCCTCACAATCGCCCGGGAGCATCCCCGGTTCACGCCAAGAGCGGGCGATCAAAGCCGCATGCCGCCGTCCACGGCAATCTCCGCGCCGTTGATATAGCTGCCCTCCGGCGAGCACAGCAGCAGCGCGATGCCTGCGCAATCCTCAGGGCTGCCGATCCGGCCGAGCGGGATGCGCGACAGCGCCAGTTCCTCTCTGCCGGGCTGTGCCAGGATCGCGCGGTTGCGGTCCGTGCGGATGGCGCCGGGCTGGATCACGTTGAAGGTGAGATCGCCGGCTTGTGCCGTGCGGGCGAGCGTCAGGATCATGCTGCTCTGGGCCGCTTTCGTGGCCGCGTAGTAGAGGCAATCGGCATTGGCCCGCGCCTCCTGCACCGAGCCGATCGCGATCACGCGGCCGAAGCCGCGCGCCGCCATGCCCGGCACGAAGGCTTTCAGCAGCCGGGCCGTCGCATGCAGATTGACTTCGCTCTGCAGAGCCAGGGCCTCGTCGGTCAGCGCGTCGAGCGTCTGCCGGATCTCGGCCGAGGCACAGAGCACGAGGATGTCGGGCGAGAGCCGGGCTTCCTCCAGTGACGCTTGCATCCGCGCCGTTGCATCGACCTCGGAGAGGTCCACGATGATCGGGCTCGCACGAACGCCATCACCCTCGTCCTGGAGTCTTCGCGCGACCGCGTCGGCCTCGGCGTCGCGATCATGCACCACCACATGCGCGCCGGCTCGCGCGAGAGCCGATGAGATGGCAAGCCCGATGCCCCGCGCCCCGCCGGTGACGAGCGCGACGCGGCCTGAAAGGATGCCCGCCATCAGCCGAGCAACGGCTTCACGCGCGCCACCGCGTCATCCATCGCCTGCTGGGGCGGCTTGCGGCCGAGGATGGCGGCATGCGTCTCCTCGATGAAGATGTCGTGGGCGCGGGCCTGCTCGTCGAAGGCCGGCAGATGGATGCGCGAGGCTTTCAGCGCCGCCGCCTCGTCGGCGGCATAGGGCATCGCGGCGATCAGCTTCTCGTCGGCATAGGTCGAGATGCGCGTCGGGCCGTTGCCGTTCAGCGCCATGGCCATGGTGCCGGCTTTCGACGACAGCGCCCGGATGAACTCCCAGCTCAGCGGCTTCTGCTTCGCATTCCGCGGGATCATCAGCGACCAGAACTCGACGGTCGGCGCATAGGCCGTCCTACCAGTGAGATCGGCCGCCATCGGCGGCAGCAGCGACTTGAAGCGCCCTCCGAACTTGCCCTTGGCCGGATCGTTGTAGGTGACGAGCCGGGCGAAGGGATTGATCGTCATCGCCGCCCTGCCCTGCTGCATCCAGGTGGTGATCTCCTCATTGTTCACCGTTGCAAAATTCCGCGGCAGAACCCCGGATTTGTAGAAATCCGCCAGCACCGTCAGCGCCTTGACCATCGGCGCCTCGTTGGCGACGAGCTTGCCGTCCGGCGTCATGTAGTCGCCACCGAGGCAGCGTGCGAGCGTCAGGAAATTCGAGGCGAAGACGGCGGTGAAGGCGAGCCCATGGACCTGCGTGCCGTCGTCGCGCTTGAAGGTCAGCTTGCGCGCGAGTTCGACCAGCTCCTCGAAGCTCTTCGGCAGCGCCGTGACGCCGCGCTCCGCCAGGATTGCCTCGTTGTAGATCAGCGCATTGGTGGCGTGGCGCACGGGGATGCCATGCAGCGCGCCATCGACCTTGAGCGGCGCGATCAGCCCCGGCGCGAAATCGTCGAAGGCCTCGATCGGCGCCTCCTTCATCAAGGCGTCCAGCGGCTCGAACAGCTTGAGATTGCGCGGCACGGCACGGCCATTGACCAGATAGGCGACGTCGATCGTGGTTTCCGTCAGAGAGGCCTCGCGCAGCAGCCGCTCATGCACCGCATTGACGTCGCCGAAGGTCACCCAGTTCAGATTGGCGCCGCTGGCCTTGCTAAAGGCCTCGGTGGCGTCTCCGCCAGGACCGGTCGTCGCCGCATTCTGGTGGACCCGATGACCGAGCGGGACCAGCGTTTTTGCTTGAGCCCGGGCGATGCCAGGCAGGCCGACCGCAAGCGCGGCCGCTCCGGTGAGCCGCGCGAAATGCCGGCGCGAAATCGATGAGGTCATGAGGTCCTCCGCATGGCTGTACCGGCGCACCCACCGCGCCGCGTCGCGAACAGTATGATCAGGCCGGCAGCAGCGGCTGGATGCGCTTGACCAGCGACGCCATCGCCTCCTCCGGCGTCTTCAAGCCGAGGACCGCGGCTTCCGCCTCCTCCTTGAAGAGATCGCCGGCGCGCGCGGCCTCGTCGAAGGCCGGCATCGGCACGCGGGCGACCTTGAGCACCTTCAGCTCCTCGGCCGCGTAGGGCACCGTGCCGGCGAAGCCCGCATCGGCATAGGTCGAGGCGCGGACTGGGCCGTTGCCGTTGAGCGCGGCCTTCAGCGTCGCTTCCTTCGAGGCCATAGCCTTGATGAAGCTCCAGGCGAGGTCTTTGCGCTTGGCGTTCTTCGGGATGACCATTCCCCAGAACTCGACCTTGGCGGGGGCGGCCTCGTAGCGGCCGGCGAGTGTCTTCGAGGCCGGTACCGCGACCGTCTTGATCTTGCCGGGAAATTTCGACTTCTGCGGGTCGTTGTAGATGCGGTTGCGGCCCATGCTCTGCAGGCTCATCGCGGCACGGCCGGTCTGCATCCAGACATTCACGTCCTCGGGCGAGAGCGTCGCGAAGGTGCGCGGGAAGGCTCCGGCCTCGAACAGCGCGCGCAGGATTTTGATCGCGTTCAGCATCGGCGGCTGGTCGGCGACGCATTTGAAGTCCGGCGTGATGAAATCGCCGTCCCAGGCCCGGGCGATGTCGATGACATTGGGATAGGTCACGCCGGGCATGCACAACCCCGTCACCGCGGTGCCGTCGCCTCTGCGATAGGTGCAGGCGCGGGCGATCTCGACCATCTCCTCGATCGTCGCAGGCGGTTTCGAGAAACCTTTCTCGGCCAGCAGTTCCTCATTGTAGTGCAGGCCCGACGAGGCATGGCGGAACGGGATGGCGATCTGCCGCCCGCCGACCTTCATCCCCTCCATCAGGCCGGGGAAGATGTCGGCGGCATCCTCGATCGGATCGCGCTTGAGATAGTCGTCGAGCGGCTCGAACAAATTGGCAGCGCGCGGGATCGCCTGCGTGTTCAGGAGGAAGCCGACATCGACCGAGGTCTCGCCAAGGCTCGCCTCGCGGAACAGCCGCTCCTGCAGCGGGCCGGTATCGAAGGTGGTCCACTGGATCGTGGTGCCGTTCTTCTGCGCCCAGTCCCGGGTGATGTCGCCGCCCTGTGCGCCGGTCGAGACCGTCTGCATGACGCGATGGGCGAAGACGTTGAGCGGGCCGGCCTGCGCGAAGGCGGCGGAGGTCTCGAGCCCGGCGAGGCTTGCCCCCGCGATGCCGGCGATGAGCTGCCTACGGTCGAGCCCTTGTTTTGTGATCATGGTCATCCTCCCGTGATGTCGCGATTTCCGCGATGGCGGCTTCAGCCGCTTCGAAATGCTTGTTCATGGCGTTCCGCGCCGCTGTGGCGTCGCCCGCGCGGATCGCGTCGATCACGCGCACATGGCGCTCATAGGTCCTGCGCCAGTCCGCTTGCGTGCGGGCCTCGCGCGAATTGAAGATCTCCATCACCTGCCGGATCACGGGCCGCAGTCCCCGGATCTGAAAGTCGAGCAGGCGATTGCCGGCGGAGGCCGCGATGGCCTCGTGGAAGTCGAGATCGGCTTCGATCCAGCGCGACACGTCGCCGAGCGCAGCCTCCATGCGTTCCATGATCGCATCCAGACGCGCCAGATCGGCCTCGCTGCGCCGTTCCGCGCTGTGGGCGGCGATCGGCGGCTCGAGGATGCGGCGCAGCTCCACGGCCTCGATCAGCCCGGCCCTGCTGCCACCAACGGCGAAGCGGAAGAAGCGGTCGAGCGGTGCGGCATTCAGCGCCTGCACGCGCGTGACCTTGCCCTGCTGGATATGGACGACGCCCATCGCCGCAAGCTGACGGATCGCCTCTCGGGCGATCGGCTTGCTGACGCCGAAGGACGCCGCGATCCGCGATTCCGACGGCAGCGCATCGCCCGGCTTCAGCCGGCCGTCCTGGATCGCCTGCGTGATGCGCTGGATCACGGCATCACCGAGGCGAATCGGCACGACATCGGCCCCGCCGAACAGGTCGTCGCTGAAACTGTCGATCGCTGCGTCCGTCATTCCCGTCTCCGTGGAAATGATGATTGACAGACGATCGGCATCTTTGCAACTGATGAACTTATCAAATAAGTTTGCTCGTCCTGGGGAGGACAGCGCCGCATGACGGCAGATCAGATCGAGAAGGTCATTGCGCATCCGCTGCGCGCGACCTTGCCCAAGGTCCAGCGCACCTCGCAGGGCGACTATCCAGCGATCGAACTGCTCGTCGTCGAGGTCGTGACGGCCGATGGCGCGGTGGGCTTCGGCGAAGGCCTGTGCCGGCGCGGGGCTGCCGGATACGCCCGGCTCGTCGACGAGGTCCTGACGCCGCGCCTGATCGGAAAGGATCCGGCGGACCGGCGCGCGCTCTGGAAGACGATGCGCGGCGCGCTTTCAGGGCGCCCCGGCGGACAATTGGTCGAGGCGATCTCGGCGGTCGACATCGCCCTCTGGGACATCGCCGGTAAGCGTGCAGGCCTGCCGGTCCACAAGCTGCTCGGCGGCATCGGTCGCACCGAGCTCGCGGCCTACGCCTCCTCGATCAACTGGCTCGACGATGCGACCGTCGAGGCGGAGGTCGCGGCCGCCGTGAAGGCCGGCTTCCGCGAGATCAAGCTCAAGCTCGGCCATCCACTGAAGGATGCGATCGCTCGCGCCAAACTCGTGCGCAGGCTCGCGGGCGACGACATCGCCCTCTATGTCGACGCCAACTGGGCCTATGACGTCGACGACGCCATGATCGTCGGCCGGGCGCTCGCCGATCTCGGCTATGGCTTCTTCGAGGAGCCGATCGCGCCGCATGATAGGGAAGGCTATCGCCGCCTCGCCCAACACCTGCCGATCCGGCTCGCCGCCGGCGAAAGCGACTACGTCGCCTCGGAGGCGCTGACGATGCTGCAGGATCGCTCGCTCGGGCTGATCCAGCCGGATGTGACGCGCTCGGGCGGGATCACCGAGACCTGGCGCATTGCCGAACTGGCGGCAGCCTTCAACACGGCCTACGCCCCCCATGTCGGCTGGTCGGGCGCGATCTGCGTCGCCGCCAGCCTGCAACTGGCAGCCGCCGCCGAGAGCTTTCGCACCTTCGAGTGCATGGTCTACGAGAACCCGCTACGCGACGCCTTCACGCATCCCGTCGTGGGCGAGGGCTCGCAGTTGGTCGCCGGCAAGCTCGCCGTGCCGCAAGGGCCGGGGCTGGGCATCGAGATCGACCGTGACGCGCTGAAGCGCTTCCGGATCGCCTGATGAGTACGCGCACACCATTGTCGGCCATCGCGCTAGTCGGCCCCGTCCAGCTCATGGTCGGCGGCATCATCTTCCTGCCCGCGATCTACGTCTTCTGGCTCAGCCTCAACCAGTCCTCCTTCGGGCAGGCGGCGACATTTGTCGGGTTAGCCAACTACGCCAAGGTGCTGGGCGATCCCTATTTCTGGCGGGCGCTGCTCAACACGGTGATCGTCGTCGCGGTCGTCGTGCATGTCGAATTGCTGCTCGGGCTGCTGATGGCGCTGTTCTTCGCCTCGGGCGTGCCGTTCCGGCCGATCCTGCTCGCCATCGTGCTCGCGCCCTATGCGGTCAGCGAGGTCTCGGCGGTGGTGATGTGGCGCTATCTGTTCGAGCCCGATGTCGGGATGATGAGCCAGATGCTCGCCTTCTTCGGCCTGCCGCCGATCGAATGGGCGGTGAAGCCGAGCCACGGCCTGTTCATGGTCTCGCTGCTGTCGATCTGGCTGCACCTGCCCTTCAGCTTCATCATCATCTATGCCGCCAGGCTCTCGATCCCCGGCGATCTCTACGAGGCCGGCGCCATCGACGGGGCGACGGGCTGGGCCGCCTTCCGGCGCATCACCCTGCCGCTGCTGATGCCGGCCCTGCTGATCGCGGCGCTGTTCCGCTACATCTTCGCCTTCCGCCTGTTCTCGGAGGTCTGGCTGATGACCGGCGGCGGTCCGGCGCGCACGACCGAAGTGCTCGCGGTTTATCTCTACCTGGAAGCCTTCCGCTACAACGCCTTCGGCTCGGCCGCCGCCACCGGCTGGCTGCTCGTGCTCGCCTCGCTCCTGCTGGCGCTGTTCTACCTGCGCAGCCTCTACAGGGAGATGTTCCGCAAAAATGCGTAAGCGCTCCCTCCTGCGCGCAGGCCTGAAGCTCGTCGGCGTCCTGCTGATCGTCGCCTGGTCGGTGCTGCCGATCGCGCTGATCGTGATGTCATCCTTCAAGACCGACCGCGACATCTTCTCGACCGGCCAGCGCTTCGTCTTCGCGCCGACGCTGGCCAATTATGAATTGCTCTGGAGCCGCTGGGGCGACTTCTTCTTCGGGCTCTGGAACAGCTTCCTGGTGACGGTCGGCGCCACGGTGCTGGCCGTGGGCGCCTCGCTGCTGGCGGGCTTCGCCTATTCGCGCTTCGCCTCCAAAGGTCTGCAGGCCAGCGCCTTCTTCTTGATCTTCATCCGGCTGATCCCGCCGATCGTGATCACCCTGCCGCTGTTTCCCGTCGTGAACTGGCTCGGGCTGAACGACACCCATCTCATCCTGATCCTGCTCTACGCCACCTTCTTCGTCTCGCTCGGCACCATCGTCATGCGCACCTTCATCGACCAGATCCCGCGCGAGCTGGATGAGGCCGCGATGATGGACGGCGCCTCGCAGATGCAGATCGTATGGCGCGTCATCCTGCCCATGGCGGCACAGGGCATGCTCGCAGTCTCGGTCTTCGTCATCGTCTATGCCTGGAACGAGTTCCTCTTCGCCTTCATCTTCACCACGACCAAGGCCAAGACCGCCCCGCTGGTGATCTCGGAGATGATCGGCGCCGTCGAGGGCGTCGAATGGGGCGTGTTGTTTGCGGCCTCGACGGTCCAGCTCGTGCCGGTACTAGCCTTCGTCATCCTCATGCAGAAGCATCTCGTCGCGGGCCTGACCGCCGGCGCGGTGAAGGGATAACAGCCATGACCCAGCTCGACGACCTGCGCCGCGCCATCCGCGAAAGCGACCCTCAACTCAGCCGCTTCGACCCGCTGCCGCGCATCATCTGCCTCGACGACTTCGACCGCGGCATGTGCGGCTGGACGCAGCTCGTCGGCAATTACGAGCACACGCTCGACGCGATGCTGCCGGGTTATGCCCAGCACAGCCACGCCATGCTCTCGACGCTGCCGAGCTGGGATTTCGGCTCGCATGGCGGCGTCGACGGCTCCTATGCGCTGAAGATCGCGACCAGGGCCAAAAAGGGCGCGCAGAATGTCGCGATCAAGCGCCTGACCTTCCGCAAGCCGGGCCCGATCCGGCTGGAGGCCTATTTCACCTTCAAGCCCGAGGCGAGCGAGCTTCAGCTCTCCGAGACCGACATCCGCTCCTTCGGCTTCCTCTACGATCTCCAGATCGGCGACCACTCCGGCCCGGGCGATCGGGTGATGCCGCATCTGCGCTTTCTCAACGCCGAGAACGGCGTGCATCTCCAGAAATGGCAGTTCAAGCGGAAGACCACGCCGATCCAGCCCATCGGCAACGCCGGCAAGACGATCACCCATTATCACCTCTCACCCGATGACTGGGAGGACCTGCCCGGGGCTGAGCAGCGGCTCTGCTACAACGAGATCCCGACCAAGGTGAACTGGCACTATCTGCGCTTCGATTTCGACCTCGAGGCGATGCAGGCGACGCGGTTTCAGGTCAACGACCGGGTGTTCTCCATGGAGGGCTTCGACTGCATTCGCATCCCCGCGATGAAGAACCTCTGGTGCATGCTGAACCTCGCCTTCTTCGCCGAGACCGACACCGACAAGCGCGCCTTCGCCTATCTCGATTCCGTCTGCCTGTCGGGGGACTTCTGATGCTGCCCGAGAACCTCACGGCCGTCGTCGCCCGCAACGAGATCTGGACCGGCGAGAGCGCGACCGAGCCCTACGAGGCCGGCTGGGCCAGGGAGGCGATCGTCTTCGTCCGCGCCCTCAAGCAGCCGAGGGGTCCGCTTCCGAAGGCCCGTATCGAGATCTCGGCCGATGGCATGCACTGGTGCCCTGAGGGCTCTGAATTCGCCCTGCCCGCGGAGAAGGATGCCGTGAGCTTTCAGCGGCTCAGCCATTTCGGCAGTTTCGTGCGCGTCGCGGCCTCCCTGCCTGCGGGCGCCGAGATCGTCGTGCTGGTGACGCTGCATCTGAAAGCCTGAGCGTCGCCTTTCGCAGGCCGCACGGACGAATCCGACGCGAAGCCGCGTGAACTGAAGCCTGCATGCATCGGATGCAGGCCCGCCGATCGAAAACCGGCCTCGACGCTAACAGAACATTCCCCGAAGACAAGCGGAACGCTGCAGAGCTGAGCAACTGCCGTCCCCTTGCGACGCAGGAAATCTAGCGGCGACGGGATGGAGAGCCGCCTTTGAGGATGCCTGTGTGGGGGAGCGCCTTGTGCGCGACCCTCCTCGTTCAAGTCGTCAGCTCGTTTGCTGCGGCAGCCATTCCTCTCCTGGGGCCGATCCTGACACAGCGCTGGGGCTTGCCGCCCGAGAGCATCGGCTATGTCTCGGCCGTCGTTTCGATCGGCATCTGCTGGTGTCTGGCCTGCGGTGGTCCCATGCTGGATCACTACGGCCCCATTCGCACCTTGCAATTCAGCTTGGGATTTGTCGCCGCAGGGGTAGCGCTTCTGGCGCAATCCCATGTGCTCCTGGGCCTTGTCGGGGCGCTCTGCATCGGCTTGGGCCTGGCTCCAAACAACCCGGCAGGCAGCAAGGTGCTGATGCGTACGGCGCCGCCCGGGCACCGGACCCTGATCTTCTCGATCAAGCAGGCGGGCGTCCCCTTGGGTGGAGCGATCGCCGGCCTCACGATTGCCCCGGCGGTGCTGGGGCTGGGCTTTGCCAACGCGATCTGGATGATCGTCGCGATCGTGGCTCTCAGCGCTTTGCTCGTCCAGCCCTTTCAGGCGCGGCTCGATACCGAGAAAGGTCCGCTCAACCACGCCTGGGCGCGTCTGTTCCTGTCTCCGTCCGCCCTGCTGCGCTCGGCCAGTGTCATCCGCTCTCACCCGTCCCTGCCCTTGCTCACGGCGATGGGGGTCGCCTTTTCGATTGCCCAGGCGAGCGTCACCGCCTTCACCGCGACCTATCTGGTGACCCAGGATGGCAAGTCTCTCGCTGAAGCCGGCTCTTTCGTTGCCGTGCTGCTGGCGGCGAGCACCCTTTCACGCGTCTTTCTCGGATGGCTGGCGGATCGTTTGGGGCGTGGCTTGCTGCTGCTCTACGTTCTCTCCCTGGGGACGAGCGCCGCCATCATGCTCCTCGTCTGGTCGGCGGCTGCGCCCTCCGGATGGGTCTATGCTTGCGTCGCCTTGGTTGGCGCGACCGCCCTGGGCTGGAACGGCGTCTACATGGCCGAACTCGCAAGGCTGTCGCCGCCCGCGCTGATTGGCGATGTCACCTCCGCTGCCAATCTCTTCGGCTTCGTCGGCTCTGTCTTTGGCCCTGTCGCCTTTGCAGTGATCGCCAATCGGACCGCGAGTTTCGACTGGCCGTTTGTCCTCATCGCCAGCCAGGTGGGGGCATTCGGCATCTTCGCGATCTGGCGCCACAGCCGGCGTTGAGCACGCGCTGGTGGCGGGCCCGAGCTAAGTCAGGCCGATCCGCCGTCCGCCGTCGCGAAACAGTCGCTCGCCTTCGGGCGTGAAATGCATCGCGGTAAGGAAATCGTCGATGCGGTAATGCGGCAGCGCCCGGCGGATGGCTGCGAGATGGGCTTGCGCCTCATCGAACCTCCCGGCGAGCCCCAGTGACAGCGCGGCGATCGCCAGGATTTGGGCATGCGCGTTCGGGCGGGCCGCAGCCCGGATCGCCCAGTCCGCCGCCTCGTCGAACCGCCCGAGGCGGACCAGGGCCATGGCGCGGGCACCGAGCATGCCAAACAGCATCGGGTCGAACGGGCTGAGCTGGCGCGAATGATCCGAGGAGGCGATCGCAGCAGTTGCATCGCCGGCCTGCGAGTGCACGAAGGCCAGCGCATAATGGCCCTGGGCGAAGTTGGGGCTGAGTTCGATCGCCTGCTCCAGTTCCATCACCGACTGGTCGTGGCGGCCGCGCAGCCAGAGGGCCCTGCCCATCGCCCAATGCGCCGACGGATCGCGATCATCGACCATGAGGCTCTGCCCGGCGGCCTCGAAGGCGAGATCGATCTGCGGCGCGCGTGCCGTCCAGCCCTGGAATGCATTCTGGAAATGGGTGAAGGACAGACCGGCATAGGCGCGCGCGAAGGTCGGATCGAGCCCGATCGCTCGCTCGAAGAAGTGGCGCGCCTTGTCGTTGTCGGCCTGGTTGAAGCGGTACATGTGCCAGAGGCCGCGATGATGCGCTTCCCAGGCGTCGAGGCCGTTGGGCGGCTTCAGGATGGCGCGGTTGCGCTCGGCCGCCTCGATCTCGCTGGCGACGCAGGCGACGATACGGTTGCCGATCTCGTCGAGCACGACGAACGTATCATCCGTCGCGCGGTTGAAGATCTCCGCCCAGACGATCCGGCCACCTTCCGCCTCGGCCAATTCGACGGTGATCGTCAGGCGGCCGCCCTGCCGCCGCAGCGAACCGCTGACGACATAGCCGACCTTGAGCATGCGGCCGGCCTGCTCCGGGCTGATATGCCGGTCGTGCAGCTTGAAGACGGAACCCTGCGCGATGACGAAGAGGCTGCGCAGCTTCGCCAGCCGCGTGATCACGTCATGGGCGAGCGCAGCCGCCGCGCCGCCATCCTCGCCGGCCGCCAGGGATTGATCGATGAACGGCATCACCGCGATCGAGGCCCGCTGCGCCGAGATGCCGACGGCTTCGCGGTCGTCGGCGATGGCGACGCCTGAAATGCAGGCCGACGTGGTGACGGCGGCCTGCGGGCGATCGGCGCTTGTCATCCGCGCCTCGGCCCAGGCCTGACGAAGCGGCGCGGCATCGAAGCCCTCCGCCTCGAACAGGCGGCTCGCTGCCGTCAGGTGCTCATCGCCATCACGAAGCTGGCCATTGCGAGCCAGCCTCCCGAGCAGGAAGCCATGTGCTTGCAGGTCGAACGGAGCGAGCTCCAGCCAGCGCTCCAGATAGCCTTCGCCCTGGTCTTCACCGCTCGCGACAAGCCTTTCCAGCAGGGAGATGTGGATGGAATGGAAACGCCGCCGCTGCGCCACGAGCCAATTGCCGAAGGCCGGACAGCGCTCGATCTCCAGACCATCGAGGAGGTCGCTCTCGAAGAAACCGGCTAGGGCTCTCGCCTGCGTCGGGTCGAGCGACTTGATGCCAGACTGGCTCGCATGCGCGATCTCGCGCGCATCCACGCTGCAATCCGACAGATCGAGCCGCACCGTGTCCGACTGCGCGCAGACCCTTTGCCGACCAGGTTCATCGACAAGCTGCCTGATCTTGCTCAGGCACCAGCGCAGTTCGCCGCGCGGATCGTTGGGAACGTCCCAGAGCAGCTCGCAAAGCCTTGTCCGCGCGACAGGTTGCGGCGCCAGCGCGAGATAGCCGAACAGCGCACGAACTTTTCGCGACCCGGGAAGCGCCAGAAGCGTCCCGTTTTTCCGGATGGCCAACGGGCCGAGCAGCCGCACCTGCATGGCGGGGCTCCCGTCGGGGGTGCTGACCAGGTCGGATTCCACGGCCATTTCCACGCCGGCTCCCACGCTCGTTTCCACGAGAGGCCAGTAATCTCGGCGGCATCGTCACAGGTTTCGCGACGACAGGCCTGTCCCTGCAGTCACAGGCATGGGCCGCATCACAGCAGTACGGCCCCTCACAAGGAGAGCGAGCGATGTCAGCCACTGCCACGATCCAGAGCCAAACCGCACCGACCGTCGATTTCGCCGCGATCAAGGTCCGCCAGCATGGCGCCTGGTCGTCGGGCGATTATGCCGTCGTCGGCACCACCCTGCAAATCGTCGGAGAGAACCTTTGCGAGGCCCTCGACCTCCGCGCGGGGCAGACGGTGCTGGATGTCGCCGCCGGCAACGGCAATGCGAGCCTCGCGGCCGCCCGGCGCTGGTGCAAGGTGACGAGCACGGACTATGTCGGCGCCCTGCTCGACCGGGCCCGCGAGCGGGCCGGAGCGGAGCGTCTGGAGATGGTGTTTCGCGAGGCCGATGCCGAGGCCCTGCCCTTCCCCGATGCCAGCTTCGACGGGGTCCTCTCGACCTTCGGCGTGATGTTCACGCCCGACCCGGAGCGCGCCGCCGGCGAACTCCTGCGCGTCTGCCGGCCCGGCGGCAAGATCGGGATGGCCAATTGGAGCCCCGAGGGCTTCATCGGCCAGCTCTTCAAGACGATCGGGCAGCATGTCGCGCCGCCGCCCGGCGCGCGCTCACCGGCGCTTTGGGGCACGCGGGCACGGCTCGCCGAGCTTTTCCCCGCTCGGGAGGCCGCGATCGAGGCGACGGAACGCCATTTCGTCTTCCGCTATCGCTCGCCGGAGCATTGGCTCGAGATCTTCAAGGGGTACTACGGTCCCGTCCTCAAGACATTCGCGGCCCTGGCGCCGCCGGCCCAGCTCGCATTGGAGCAGGACCTGAAAGCACTGATCGCCCGGTTCAACCGTTCCGGGGACAGCACGGTGGTCGTGCCCAGCGCCTATCTGGAAGTCGTCGTCACGCGGCGCTGATGACGGCCCTGCAGCCGACTATACCGGGGCCGAGCGCATCGATAAGATTGAGCGCTTCATGCTGACCGGCGATGTTGGTTGGAAGGAGAGACGGCCTTGCGTTTCGTGCCCTCCACCTCGGCCGCAGCCGCCCTTCGAATGAGGCGGCGCGATGTCATCGCTCTCCTTGGCGGAGCGGTGACATCCTGGGCTTTCCCGGCCTCTTCGCAGCGCCCCCCGATGCCGGTGATCGGCTATCTCGGCTCCGAAACACCGAACCGTTTCGCCAGCCGCCTTGCGGCCTTTCGGGCCGGGCTGGCCGAAACCGGGTATGTCGAGGGGCGCAATGTCGCGATCGATTATCTCTGGGCGGAAGGCCAGTATCGCCGCTTGCCGGCGCTGGCGAAGGATCTGGTCGACCGTCAGGTGAGCGTGATCGTCGCGCCTGGCGGCGCCGAGGTCGCACTCGCGGCCAAATCGGCGAGTTCCAGCATTCCCGTCGTTTTCGAGATGGGGGGCGATCCGATTGCGCTCGGCGTGGTGGACAGCCTGTCCCGCCCGGCCGGCAATCTCACCGGCGTGTCGAGCCTGAGCGTCGAAGTCTCGCGCAAGCGGCTGGAGTTCATGAGCGAGCTTCGCCCGGGCATCAAGCTGTTCGCAGCCGCCGTCAATCCGGCAAGCCCGACGGCGAAATCGCAATTGGGAAACCTCCAGGCTGCCGCAGGTAGCCTCGGCCTAGAACTGCGTATCCTCGAAGCCAGTGCCGAACAGGAGTTCGACGCCTTGTTCACGGGCGCCGCTCAGATGCGTGCGGGAGGCCTCGTCTTCAGCTCCGACCCGTATTTCGCCTACCGCAGTCCGCAATTGGCCGCGCTCGCCGTCGCCCATGCCGTGCCTGCGATCACGCAATCCCGCGACTTCCCGCTTGCCGGCGGCCTGATGAGCTATGGCGGCGATTTCGAACAGTCGCACCGGCACACCGGCATCTATGCCGGCCGTATCCTCAAGGGCGTGAAGCCGTCCGAGCTTCCGGTCCAGCGCGTCACGAAAGTCGAGATGTGCATCAACCTCAAGGCCGCCAGGGCACTCGACCTTGCCTTTCCGCCCTCGCTTCTGAGCAGCGCCGACCTCGTGATCGAATGACCCCCTGATCGAGTGACCTGGCCGGCGCGCCGCCCGGAGAGCCAAGACTGTGCCCGATCCCCTCGTCGCACCGCGAATGTCGCTGTTCGCCAAGTATTTCCTCGCCCTCTTCGCGGCGGTCGTCGTGCCGCTTCTGATCGCGGGTGGCAGCCAGGCCTGGTTCGGATATCGCGACCGGCGGGCCGGTCTGAACGATCTGCTCGCTGCCGAAGCGCGGGCGGCCGCGGCGAAGATCCAGGATTTCATGGAAGGAATCCGCGACCAGCTCGGATGGACGGTGCAGTTGCCATGGTCGGAGAGAGCCGACGAAAGGCGCAGGCTCGACGCCTTGCTGCTGCTGCGCCAGGTGCCGGCCGTCCTCAGCCTCGGCCTCGTCGATGCTGCCGGCAAGGAGCGCCTGTTCGTGTCCCGCATCGGCCTGAACCGGATCGAGGGCGGTGAGGACCATGCAGCCAATCCGGCCGTGACGGGGGCTCGCGAGGACCGTGCCTGGTTCGGGCCGGTCACGTTTCAGCGCGGCTCGGAGCCCTTCATGACGGTTGCAGTCGCGGGCAATCGCACGGCCGCCGGTGTGGCCGTCGCGGAGGTCAACCTCAAATTCATCTGGGACGTGATTTCGGCGATACGGGTCGGGCGCACCGGAGAGGCTTTCGTGCTCGATCGGCAGGGCCGCCTCATCGCTCATCCCGACATCAGCCTGGTGCTGCGGGCCGACGATGCCGCGACACAGCCGCTACGGGATCTGCGAGCAGCCATTCTTGACCGTCCCGGCGAAGCGATTGCCGGCCGCGATCTGGCGGGAAACACGGTGCTGGCGGCGATGGCACCGATCTCCGCGGCGGGCTGGAGCGTGATCGTCGAGCAGCCCCTCGCCGAGGCCTTCGGACCGATCTATGCCGCGCTCTGGCGCACGCTGGGCCTGCTCGTTGCGGGCGCAGCCCTGGCGGCAGCGCTCGCCTACTGGCTCACCCAACGCATGACCCGGCCGATCCTGCTTCTGGAAGACGGGGCCGCCCGGATCGGCGCAGGACAGTTCGACCACCGGATCGACATCGTAACAGGGGACGAATTCGAGCGGCTTGCCGCCCGCTTCAACGAGATGGCAGGCGAGCTGGCGGTTTCACAGGAGCGCTCGGAACGCATCAGCCGGCTCAAGCGCTTTCTCGCTCCGCAAGTGGCCGAACTGGTCGACCGCAGCGGTGACGACCATGTGCTCGACGGCCGGCGCGTCGAAGTGGTCGTGCTCTTCTGCGACCTGCGGGGATTCACCGCCTTCTCGGCACGCACCGAGCCCGAAACCGTCATCCACCTGCTGGGCGAGTATTACGACGCGCTCGAGAGGGTGGTCAGCACGCATGGTGCGACGCTGACCAATTTTTCCGGCGACGGCGCGATGGTACTGGTCAACGCTCCCGTGCCCTGCCCTGATCCCGCCTTGCGCGCCGTGGAGATGGCCCGCGACATGCAGTCGGACGTGCAGAAGCTCCTGGACGATCGGCAGGCGCTGGCCCACCGCCTCGGCTTCGGCGTCGGCCTCGCAATGGGCCCAGCGACCGTCGGGCGGATCGGTTCCGAGGGGCGCCTCGACTACACCGCGATCGGCAACGTCGTGAACCTCGCATCACGGCTGTGCGCGGGCGCGCATGACCGCGAGATCCTTGTCGACCGCGTCGCGGCCGACGCGGTCGGCTCGCGCCTGTCCCTGGTCGAGCTGGATCCACGCGCGCTCAAAGGGTTCGACCGGCCCGTATCCGTCTTCGCCGCCACGCTCCCGCCGAAATAGGGGCTGGCGACAGCCAGGCGCGTTCGCCCCCCATGGTCAGATCGCCCCGAGCTTGGCGAGCCGCCTCAGATCGTCGAGATCATGGATCATCAGCCGACCACGCCCAAGGGAGAGAACGCCGCTGCGCTTCCAGCTTTGAAGCTGACGGTTCACCGTTTCGCGCGTCACGCCGGCGAGCGCTGCCAACTCCTCCTGTGAGGCATGCACCTCCGCTCCGTAGTCGGTGGCGAGCATCAGAATCCGGCGGGCCAGCCGCGTCTCGGCCGACAGGAACGTCGTCTCTTCCATGCGCTCGATGATGTCACGCAGCCGGGCACAGAGAAGCTCGATCAGCTGCAGCGCGATCGAGGATTCGCTCTTGAGCAGGTTCAGAAAGTCGCGCCGCGGCAGGAAGAACATCTCGGTGTCCTCCATCGCCACCGCATCCGCCGTTCGCGAGCGGCCGTCGAGCAGCGCGATTTCGCCGAAGACATCGCCGCCTCCGAGAACGTTCATCGTCATCTGCCGCCCGAGATCATCCGTCGTTCCGATGCGGATCAATCCGCGCCGGATGGCATAGAGCCCATCGCTCGCGTCTCCCTTGAGGAACAGGACCTCGCGCGCAGCGAGATGGTGCGGTTTGCAGATGCCCGCGATCCTGTCGAGCGTGCCCTGGACCAGGCCGGAGAAGAACGGGTTCGCCGACAGGAGGCTCGCAATGCGATGATGTCCCTCGTTCATCCCGTGACCTCGACGACCGGCTGCGCCGAGCGGCCGGAGCCTATGTGATGCAGCGCACAGAACGCGAAGCCGGAACGTTCCAGAAACTCACCACGACCAGCCACCGCGATCAGGAAGAAAGCCGATCCAGCAGGGGAGTTTCATCGTGTACAACGCCGTGAACCGTCATCAAGCGCCCTTGAAAATAGCAGATATGGAGCCGCTGCGCGACATCGCGCAGGTCACCCGGACAGGCGAATGCCCGTTCCTGGGACGGTTGTCGCGCGGAGCCGGAAATCTTCGTCGCTGGCTGTCGCGGGCCCGCGACGATCGGCGAGCCCGCTTCAACGTGGAACCTCTCGACGATCATACCTTGAGCGACATCGGGATACCGCGCATCGAGGCACTGTATTGGGATCCGAAGTAGCGCGGGCAGAACCCTGATTAGTCTCGACAATTCGAGATTCAAGCTCGATTTCATTGCTGCTCGATCGGCACGAACAGCCATGCAAAACCGGCTCGGCGGCGACGGCGGAGCGCCTGTTCCAATCCTGGGCTCGTCGCCAGGGGACGGGAGAGCAGCCAAGGACGTCACGCTGGAGGCCTTCGAGCCTTTGCACCGGAGCCCTGTCGCATCAGCGGCGCGACGGCTGAAATGATCGCCGGTCACGGCTCCGGGTCGCCGCCGCGTCGCCCATGCTGGCTGGTCGAGGTCATATTGTCCCGCAAACGCTTGACCATCAGCCGCGTCACCGACAGCGCCATCTTCGGGAACTCCGCAAGCAGTGCCAGGAAGACGTCCTTGCGCAGTTTCAGGGCTTCGATGGCGGAGGTTGCGACGACAGTGGCCGAGCGGGCGTCGTCCGTAACGAGCCCCATCTCGCCGACGATTGCGTTCCGGGCGACGCTCGACACCCGGACCGGGCCGCCATCGCCGGCTTCGATCACGATATCGGCCGTGCCCGAAAGCAAGACATAGGCCGCATCCGATTCATCCCCCTGCCGGAACAGGACGTCGCCAGCGGCAAGGACCGTGCGTTCGCCCGTGAACGCAAGGAGTTTGAGACGCGCCGTATCGAGGTCGCCGAAGATGGGCACCGAACGCAGCACGCGGATTTCCTCGGTATCGATCGGTGCGGCCCCCTCGGGTTCGGCCTCAGACGGCGCCGGCCAATCCGCGGCCAGAGCCGCCCCGGCACCGCTCTGGACGGCCGACAGCCTGGCGCCCTCGAACGCGATGTGCAGATCATAGCCCTCCTCGGAAGCGAGATCGCGCCCGGCGACGATTACTGTCCTCCCGACCATCGCCGCCCGGATCCGGGTGAGGATCAGCCGTGCATCGGTCTGGCCGAAGGCTCCGAAGGCATTGTTGAGAATGAGCAGTTGCGGCTGCTTGATCAGGCAGCGCGCCAAGGCGATCTGGGCCTTCATGGCCGGAAACAGCAGCCGGCCCGCATAGCCGGCCGGCTGTTCGAGGCCGCAGCGATAGATGTCCGCATCCAGGCCGAACTCCGCCAGCGTATCGCGGATGACCTCGTCGGCCACGGCCGCATCATGGGCCACCACCCCGAACAGGACGTTGTCGCGCACGGGCGCCGCCGCGCAGTAGCCCTGCGGATCGTAGAAGGCGATCGAATGGGTGGAATCGGCCGGCACCCTTTCGTGAAACGCTGCCCGCGCTGCCAGGATGCGCCCCTCGATCGCCTGGTCCAGCAAGCCGAGACGGTGCCGCGGCTCGACATAGAGAAGGGCGAGCCCGATCAGCCGCGTGCGGTCCGTCTCGCTCTCCGTACCGGCCTCCACGCGGCCAAGCACGTCCCGATATCCTTGGAAATCCTCGGCTGCGATGAAGGAATACTGCTCGAACAGCACATGGCCGGGAGCGAGATCGCGAAATATCTCCAGCATCGTCGCCGCAATGCGCCGGCCGATCCCCAAAAGCGTCTCGGTCAGGCCGAGATCGGCCAGTACCTGGCGCGTCGGGGCATGGCTGGCAAGGCTCGCTCCGACCAGCGCCGTATCGACCGGGACGCCGAAGAGGATGTTCTCTCCGATCGTCGCGTTGCGCGTATAGCGGGCCGGATCATAGGGCTCGATCGCGGCGTCCATGCCGCGCTCCGCCAGCCTGGCGCGGATGCGGGCGCGGATATCCGAGATCCGCTGCACCACATCGGATGAGGTGTCGCGGTCGAGCTTGCAGGCGAGCCCGAAGCGGAACACCGCATCGGCAAGTCCAGTGATCCGCAGCACCTCGATGAGCGTCCGGTCGAGTCCGGCCTCGTCGGCAGCGTTGGCCCGGCCGGGATCGACGGACCAGCCCGCCGGGTTCGCCGCGTCGGGCACGACCCGGCGCAGGCCGTAGAGGATGTTGTCCCGCAGGCTCCCTTCGAGGATCACGGGCTCGGGGCCGAGATAGGCGATCGCGCGACCGCGCGCCTCGGAGGACAGCAGCGATAGGGGCGTGCCGGCAATGGTCAGGGAACCGTCGCTGGCACTCAGGCCGCCGCCGAGCAGTTGCGCCAGAACGCCAGCCCCTTCGCTCGCCCCGCCCGACAGGGCGATATGCCCCGGCAGCGGCAGCGACAGCGAGACCCGGTCGAGCACATGATCGCCGGCCGGATTCACCACCGTCAGCCCCCGTGCGACGATCAGGCCGGCGGCGGAGAGGCAGCCGGCCCCGTCGCCTCCGCCGGCCATGCTTTCGTCCGGCGCGTCGCCATTCAGCGCGAAATGTTCGACCACCTGCTGGAACTTGGCCTCGACATCCAGCCGCTGCTGGTCCCAGTCGATCAGCTCCTTCACCGGGGTCGGCACATCGCGATAGGCCGCGATGACGGCGACGAGCTGGCCGAGGTCGAGGCGGCCTGCCAGGGCGAAATAGCCGCCGACCGCGTAGAACAGGAACGGCGTGATCTGCGCCAGCAGGTTGTTCAGCGTCTTGACCGCGAACTTGCGCCCGTAGAGCCGGTAGCGAATGCCGAACAGCGTCTCCAGCCGCTGTGCCACCTGGCTCTTCTCGACAGCGGAGGTGCCATGGTTGGTGACCTCCGCCATGGTCTCGACCACTTCGCCGATCTTGCCGGCGAAGGCCCGCGACGCGATCTGCCGCTGTCGCCCGAGCCGGATCTGTTCGCGCCGCAAGCGCGGAATGATGGCGCCCTGGACCAGGATCATGCCCGCTGCGATCAAGCCGAGCGCGAGGCTCTGCGCGAGAATGAAAGCCAGCGCCGTCAGGGCCTGGCCGGCCAGAAAGACCGGCTGCACGAACGCATCCCCGACGAACCCTCCGATCGGCTCGACCTCGTCCTTGATGATCGTCGCCGCCTCGGAGGGCTTGATGCGCTGCAGCGCCTCGGGCTTGAAGCGCAGCACCGCCGAGAACAGATCGAGACGCAGCCGCTGCAGCAGGCGCTCGCCCAAGGCGCCCTTGCGCATGTTGACGACGTATTTGAACCCGCCATTGATCAGCACGAGCAGCAGGAAAAGCCCCGACAGCGCAAACAGATAGGACAGCCTGTCGAGCCAGACCCCGTCGAAGATGGTCCGCGGCCCGCCCAGCATGTCCGGCAGGCTCAAGCTCAGGTGAAACAGCCTGGCGCTGTCTCGCCCGCCGGTAAACGCCTGCCCCTGCAATGCGTCGGAGATGATGTAGCGGGGAACGTCGAGGGAGAAATAATAGAACGGCAACGACAGGACGACGATGCAGATGATCCTGATCTGCTCGCGGCGGCTATTGCGCCAGATGTAATCGAAAAAGCCGACCATCGCCGCCACTGCTTTTTGAATATTGTGGATCGACTGAAACCTGTCTTAGCCGTAGCGCCGGCCCGTTCTGATCGCCCTCTCGATGTCTTCGCAGGAGCCCCGCCGCAGGAGCACCGCCTCGAACGACATATACCTCGCCCAACCCGCCTCGCCCCACCCGCACGTTCGCGGTGCCGCGGACAAGCTTCGCGGTTGCGCGGCCTCGGGGCAGCGCAACCGATCATGTCGTCATGCGATCAGATCGGAAAGGCCCTTCGCGACCGTCCGGCTTCCCATTCAGGGCCAGATGCGCCGCCGCCCGGCTATCGCGGCACGCTCGCGCAGCCGGTCAGCGTCACCACGCGGTCCCCAGCCCCCTCTATTTGGGCTGCGGCAGGACGCGCAGATAGGGCTTCAGCGTCGTCCAGCCCTGCGGGAACTGCTTCTTCGCGTCATCGTCTGAAACCGAGGCGAGGATGATGACGTCGTCGCCGTTCTGCCAGTTCACCGGCGTCGCGACCTTGTGCTTGGCGGTGAGCTGCATCGAGTCGATCACGCGCAGGATCTCGTCGAAGTTGCGGCCGGTGCTCATCGGGTAGACCAGCATCAGCTTGATGCGCTTGTCCGGTCCGATGATGAAGACCGTGCGGACCGTCGCATTGTCGGCGGCCGTACGGCCCTCGGAGGAGCCTTCGATCTCGGCCGGCAGCATGTTGTAGAGCTTGGAGACCGCGAGTTCGGTGTCTCCGATCATCGGATAGTTCGGCGCGAAGCCCTGGGTCTCGGCGATGTCCTGCGCCCAGCTCGCATGCCGGTCGACCGGGTCGACGCTGAGCCCGATGATCTTGACGCCACGCTTGTCGAACTCCGGCTTGAGCTTGGCCATGTTGCCGAGTTCCGTCGTGCAGACGGGAGTAAAGTCCTTGGGGTGGGAGAAGAGCACGCACCAGCCCTCGCCGATCCAGTCGTGGAACCGGATCTTGCCTTCGGTCGTCTGCGCCTCGAAATCAGGTGCGATGCTGTTGATTTGAAGTGTCATGACCTGTCCTCCCCGCTTCCGGTATCCCCTGAACCGCCAGGGCATACACGGCGCGGACCATGCCGCGCAGGACTTCGTGTGGCAATCAGGCATCGCGCCGCAATGTCCCGGGCGGCCCTGGCGAGAACGGTCTAGCGGCGCTTCCCTTTCGGGCCCCTCGCCTCCGGGGTCTTGGCCTTGTTCTCGAGGTCGAGCTTGCGCCAGCGCGCCAGCCTTTCAGGGTCGATGATGCCCTGCTTGACGGCGTCCTGCACCGCGCAGCCCGGCTCGTGCTCATGGGTGCAGTCGCGGAAGCGGCAGAGATGCGTGCGCTCGCTGATCTCGGCAAACAGGGTCTCGAGGCCCGACGCCGCATCGCTGACATGGAGGGTCCGCATGCCCGGCGTATCGATCACCCAGCCGCCGCCGGCGATCGCATGCAGCGAGCGCGAGGTCGTGGTGTGGCGGCCCTTGTCGTCGCGAGCGCGGATGCCACCGGTCTCCTGCGGTTCGCTCTCGCCGGTTCCGGCCAGCGCATTGACCAGCGTCGACTTGCCGACGCCCGACGAGCCGACCAGCGCCACGGTGCGCCCCTCCTTGCACCAGGGCGCGAGTGCAGCAGCCGCATCCGCCTCAAGCGGGTTCACGCTCGCGACCGTCAGCCCGCGCTGCAGCGCCGCCGCCTGCTCGCGAAAGGTCTCGATGTCGTCGACGAGATCGGCCTTGGTCAGCAGGATGACGGGCTCGGCGCCACTTTCATTGGCGAGCGCCAGATAGCGCTCCAGCCGCGCGACGTTGAAGTCGGCATTGCAGGAGGTGACGATGAACAGCGTATCGATATTGGCGCCCGCCAGTTGCGGCGTCTTGCTGCCCTCGACGCGCCGCGCCAGCACGGTGCGGCGCTCCAGCAGGCGCCGCAGCAGATGCGTGCCGGGCTCCGCCAGCACCCAGTCGCCAACCGTGTAGTCGCCGGTGTTGGTGTGAACAGGCAGTTCCAGTCTGATCGGCCCCTCCACAGTGATCGCGCTCATCCGGGCGCGATGGACGGTGGCGATGCGCGCTGGCACCAGTCCGGCCTCGTCGGGCTCGCATTGCTCGGCGAAGAAATCCGACCAGCCCAGCGCGGCCAGCGTCAGCGGGCTGTCGTCGTGGTCAGGGCCGGTCACGAGCAGCGCCCGTCATGCAGCGTCATCGTCATGTATAACGCTAGAGCGGGGATCGGGCCGGCTGGCAAGCGGGCGCGATGCCGCAAACCGCTTATAACCTCTGCAAATACCCCCCGCGAACAAATCATAGCCCTGCGCCTGCCGCGGCTCGCCGCTGGCTGGAGGTTTGCTATGGTCCAGCCAGCGTCGGCACCCATCGCCCGCCGAACTCGCTTTGCCCATCAGGAGAACGCCATGACGACCGAACCCTATGATCTGGTCATTCGTGGCGGCACCGTCGGCACGGTCTCGGGCAGCTTCACCGCCGATGTCGCGATCAACGGCGGCACCATTGCGGCGATCGGCTCAGGGCTAGGCAAGGGCAAGCGCGAGATCGATGCGACCGGCAAATTCGTCCTGCCCGGCGGTATCGACACCCACGCCCATGTCGAGCAGGTCTCGGCCGGCGGCCTGCTCAACGCCGACACCTTCGAGAGCGCCACGACCTCGGCCGCCTTCGGCGGCAACACCACGCTGGTCTCGTTTGCCGCCCAGCATCGCGGCCTCGACCTGCGCAAGGTTGTCGACGACTATGCGGCGCTGGCGAGGCGCGGCGCGCTGATCGACTATGCCTTCCACATGATCGTCGCCAATCCGGACGAGAAGACGATTCGTGTCGACCTGCCGGCGCTGATCAAGGAGGGCCATGCCTCGATCAAGGTCTTCATGACATACGACCTGATCAAGGTCGACGACGAGCCGCTGCTCGACCTGATGCTGACCGCCCGCGAACACCGCGCCCTGATCTGCGTCCATGCCGAGAACCACGGCATGATCTCCTGGATGGGCAAGAAGCTGGTCGAGCGCGGCTACACCGCGCCGAAATTCCATTCGATCAGCCATCCGCGTGGCTCGGAATCGGAGGCCTTCACCCGGTTGATCACGCAGGCCGCGCTGATCGACCAGCCGATCATGATCTTCCATGTCTCGACCGCCGAGGGCGCGGCCGTCATCCGCCAGGCACGCGGACAGGGGCTCAAGGTCTTCGCCGAGACCTGCCCGCAATATCTCTTCCTGACCAAGGAAGATCTCGACAAGCCGGGCATCGAGGGCGCGAAATGGATGTGCTCGCCGCCGCCACGCGAGGCCGCCGACCAGGACGCGCTCTGGCAGGCTCTGGCGCTGGGCGACCTCCAGACCGTCTCCTCCGACCACGCGCCCTATCGCTTCGACGAGACCGGCAAGCTCTCGGCCGGCCCGAATGCGAACTTCAAGCAGATCGCCAACGGGCTTCCCGGTCTTGAGACCCGCCTGCCCCTGCTCTTCGACGCCCTGGTTTCGAAGGGTCGGCCCGAATTCGCCGGGCGCGGGCTTGAAGCCTTCGTCGATCTGACTGCGACCGCCCCGGCCAAGATCTACAACCTGCCCGGCAAGGGCGCGATCCAGCCGGGCTACGACGCCGACATCGCGATCTGGGATCCGAAGCGCGAGGTCACGATCACCGACGAGGCGATGCACGACCTGACCGGCTTCACTCCCTTCGCCGGCCGGAGCGTGACGGGCTGGCCGGAAACGGTGATCCGCCGCGGCGAGGAGGTCATCAGCGAGGGCACGCTGAAGGCCAAGCCCGGCTCGGGCCGCTGGCTCTCGCGCACCGGCGGCCCCGCCGCCGAGCCGACAGGAAAGCTCGCGCTGGAAATGGACCCGGAGCGCAATTTCGGCGCGACGATCCTCTGAGAATCGACCGCGCCACCCTCAGCCCTCCGGCGTCCACGGCACCATCCGCAGAATGTTGCCCCCGAGCTGCGCGAAGGCGCGCTGCCGGCAGGAGAAGACGATGATCTGCTGGTTGCTGGCCTGCCGGTGCAGCGCGTCGAACATCCGCTCGATCCGGTCGTCGTCGGAATAGACCAGCGCATCGTCGAGGATCACCGGCGCCGGCTGGCCGTCCTTGGCCAGAAGCCGGGCGAAGGCCAGCCGCGTCAGCACCGCAAGCTGTTCGCGCATACCGCCGCTGAGCACGCCGACAGGCTCCTCCAGCCCGTCGCGGCTGACCGTCCGGGGCAGCAGCGTCTCCTCGTCGAAGGTCACCGTCGCGTCCTCGAAGAGCAGCCCGAGCAGCGGCCGCAGTTCCCCCATCACCGGCGCGAAATAATGGTCGCGCGCCTCGGCCCGGGCCGCTTCCAGCGCGTCGCGCAGGCGGGACAGCAGCGCGACCTCGCGCTCGAGTCCGGCGAGCCGCTTCTGGGCCGCCGCCAGCTTGTCGCTGGCCTCCTGCCAGGCCTCTTCGACGGCCGTATCCGCTTGCGCGCGGATCTGGCCGTTCAGCCCGGCCGTCTCCTCGCGCAACTTGGCGATCTCGGCCGCCGCACCATCGGCAACCGAGCGCATCCGCCGGAACTTCGCCTCGGCTCCGGCCACATCCGTGGCACCGGCACGCAGGGCGTCGAGCTGAGACTGCGCCGCCGCGAAAAGCTGCTCGGCCTCGGTCAGCCCCGCCGCAAGAGCCGTCTCCTGCGCCGCGCGGCCGACCTCCGGCCCCAGCGTCGCAGCCAGCCCGGCGAGTTCGGAGGCGACGCTCGCCAGCGCCCGCTCGGCCTCGACGACGGCGGCATGGGCCGCATCGCGCAGCGACTGCGCCTCGCGGACAGCGCCGCGCGAGGCCGTGACCCGCGCCTCGGCGGCAGCCAGCGCGCCGCGCGCCGCCTCGGGATCACCCTTGGTTTCGCTCGCGCCGGCGCTCTGGCTCTCGAGTCGCGCGATCTGCTCCTGCAGCGCCGGCAAGCCGTCCGGCGCAAGTAGAGAGAGGCGCTGCCGGGCGAGGCCGAGCTTTGTGGTGAGCTCGGCGATCGTGGCCTCGCGCCGACGCGCCTCGGACAGGCTCTCGACGCCAAGCGCGGCCAGCAAGGCGACTCGCCGAGCCTCGGCGCGGGCGAGGTCGTCATGCCCGTCCTGGCCTTGCGGCAAGGTCAGCGTCAACCGGCCGACGCCTTCGATCTCCAGCGCTGTGCTGCGCGTCAGCGCGCGCTCCTCGCCATCCGCCAACGCCACGCCCTCGATCGCGACCGCGCCGGCCACGCCCTCGCGATAGGCGACCCGCAGCAGCGGAACCTGTGCGGCGATCACCGCCCGCAAGCCGACGAGCTCGGTCTCCAGAGCCTCGAGTTGCTTCACTGACACGGCCGGCAGCGCCAGCGCCTTGAGCTCGGCCTGGATCGTCTCGACCTCCGCCCGTCCGGCCTCGGCCCTGGCCTGCGCCTGTTGCAGGCCCGCGAGTTGCTCTGCGGCGTCGCGCGCCCGCAATGCCCTTTCGAGGCGGGTCAGCAGGTCGCGCGCCTCGCGTTCCGCGCGCTCGGCAGCCTCGACCGCAGCCGTTGCCTCCTGCCCCGCAGCGCTCGCGCCGCGCTGCCGCTCCAGCGCCTCGTCCCGCTTGCGGGTGCCCTCCGCATCGCGCTCGCGCAGCACGGAAAAGCGCGCCAGATTCTGCCGATAGCCATCGAGGCCCTGTCGGGCGGCATCACGACGGCTGCGCGCCAGCGCCGCCTCGACCTCGGCCGTCTTCAGCGCCTCGCTTTGCGTCCTGGCTGTCGCGAAAGCGGCCTCGGCCTGCGTCACATCGCGCAGGCGCGCGGCCTGCTGCTCGGGGTTTTCCAGCTCGGCCAGGCGGGAGCGCAGGGTGCGGCGCCTGTCCAGCGCCTCGCGCAATTGCTTCACCTCGGCCGCGAGCCGCCGCTCGGTCTCGACCAGCCGGTCGCGATCTTCGAGCGCCTGCGCATAAGGGCCGCCGGCCTTCGGTCGCCCGGTCGCTGTCACCAACCGCGACAGCTCGTCCTCGCAGGCCGCGACCGCCTGTGCCATCCGTCGACCGCCGGTCAGCGACTCGACCTCGCCCTGCACCGAGGTCAGCACGGATTCGCGCGCCCGCTTCTCGCCCTCTTCGTCGCTCTTCGCCCGGCGCTCGATCCCGGTTATGCCCTGTCGCACCCAGAGCAGCCCGGCCGGCCCGGTGGTGCCGCCCTGCACGAGGTTTGCGATGAAGCGCTCGGCCTCGTCGGCCTGTGCGACGAGGCGCCCCGATCCGATCTCCCGCACCATCGCACGACGCCCGCCATAGAACTGCTTCGTCAGGCGGAAAGGGCCGTCGCCCGTCAGGATATCGGCCTCAACCAGCGGATTGCCGCCACTATAGGGCCGCAAGCCCTGTACCGCGCCGGGCGTGCCGGTATGTGGCTGAAAGAACAGCGCATGCAGCGCATCGAAACAGGTCGATTTGCCGAATTCATTGACCGCGCAGAGCACGTTGACGCCGTCGCCGATGCCCTCGACGGCGATGCCGCGCCCGGCGAAGCGCCGGACATTGTGGAGGCGCAACGCCGTCAGCTTCATGACGGCAGCTTCATGAGGTCATGGCCTCGCAATAGGAGAACAGCCTGACCAGCGCGTCGCGCGCGGCTTGGCGCTCGCCGCTCGCACGGCTCTCGTCGAGGCCCTCGGCCAGCAGCAGGTCGGCGGCATGGCGCAGCGCCCCGGCGCGGTCGATGGCGTCGAGATCCTCGCTGTCGCAATCGGTCGCCAGCGCATCCGCGTCGAGCAGCAGATGCGCGAATTCGGGGGCCACGGCCGCGACCGCAGCGTCGAGCGCGGCGCGGGCCTGCGGCCTCGACCGTCCCGATGCGGCGACGCGCAGCAGGACCTGCCGGCGGATACTGCCCGAGGGCAGCCGCTCGCTCAGCGCCACCGCCGCATCGTCGCCGGAGAGCAGTTCCAGCGGCAGCGTGCGCCAGTCGAAGCTGCCGGTCTCGACGGCTAAGACCTCGGGTACGGCGCCGGGCCCGGCCAGCGAGACCAGCAGGGCGCGGCCTGGCCCGTCATGCTTGAAGCGGTCCTGCTCCGGTGCGCCGCTGTACCAGCTTCGCGAATTGATCTGCATCTGGCCGTGCCAGTCGCCGAGCGCGAGATAATCGAGTCCCGAGCGCGCGGCGCGATCGGGCGCGATGATGTCGAGCCCGATGCCGTCCTCCGAGAAGCTCTGGATCGCGCCATGGGCGAGCCCGATCCGCAACGCGCCCTCGGGCGTCGCCGCCCGGTCCATCCAGTCGGTCAGGTCGCGGCCGGGCCGCCTTGTCGTGCAGGGCGCAGGCAGGACCGCGACGCCTGCCGCGAGTTCCATCGGCTCGGGCTGCATCGCGAGAACGACATTGGCCGGCAAAGCCGCTCGCGCCGCCGCCCAGAGCTCGTCGGCGAGCAGGGAATCATGGTTTCCCGGCAGCACGACCCAGCGCAACGTCGCATGGCCCGCCATCGCCGCAAGCGCCTGGCGCAGCATTGCCGGGCTCGGCGTCTCCGTGTCGAAGCAGTCTCCGGCCAGCAGGACGGTGCCCGCTCCGCCCGCCCGCGCCTGCGCCGCCAGCCGGTCGAGCACGGTGTGGCGCGCATCGCGCAGCCGGCCGCGCAGCTCCTCCGGCATCGTGCCGAAGCGCTTGCCGATATGCAGGTCCGAGCTGTGGACGAAACGGAACATCGGCCCTCGCGAAGCCGCGGACGACGAATCCGCCCTCCCTTCATCGGGATAGCGCGGGCATTTGTCGAGATGCAGGCGCGACGATGTCATGCAGTGGACACACCACCCCGGTCGGCGCGAAGCTATCGACCACGCCCGCTGCCGCCGCTAAGTCACGGCGATGGATCCGGCTGCGGTTTCCCTGGGGTTGAGCGGATGAATCAGACGGACAGCGCGGACGCGCTTCGCGACGAGGGCTTCCTTCCCCATACCTCGCATTGGGGCGTGTTCTCGGCGCGGATGAAGGATGGCGAGCTCGAGGTCAGGCCGCATCCGGGCGATCCCGACCCCAACGAGATCATCCAGAACTTCCCGGCGGCCCTGCGCCACCCCGCCCGCATCGCCCAGCCGATGGTGCGACGCGGCTGGCTGGAGAATGGCCCCGGCCCCGACGAGCGGCGCGGCCGCGACGAGTTCGTCCCGGTCTCCTGGGACAAGGCGCTCGACCTGCTCGGCGGCGAGCTCAAGCGCATCCGTGACGGAGTCGGCCCCGGCGCGATCTTCGGCGGCTCCTATGGCTGGGCTAGCGCCGGACGCTTCCACCATGCCCAGAGTCAAATTCACCGCTTCCTCAACACCGCCTGCGGCGGCTACGTCAAATCGGTCAACAGCTATTCCTCCGGCTCGTCGCAGGTGCTGGTGCCGCACATCATCGGCGAATACGAGGACCTGACCAAGCGCAACGTCTCCTGGGAGCAGATCGCCGAGCACAGCGAGATCGTGCTCGCCTTCGGCGGCATGGCGCTGAAAAACTCGATGGTCGCCGGCGGCAGCGTCAGCAAGCATGTCGAGCGCGGCGCGATGCGTCGTGCCGCCGAGCGCGGCTGCAAATTCCTGCTCGTCGGTCCCTTGCGCTCGGATTTGCCCGACGAGGCGAACGCCGAATGGGTCTCCTGCATTCCCGGCAGCGACACCGCCCTGATGATGGGCATCGTCCACACCCTCGTCGTCGAGCGGAAGCATGATCGCGCCTTCCTCGATCGCTGCACCGTCGGCTGGCCTGTCTTCGAGCGCTATCTGCTCGGCGAGACCGACGGCCAGCCGAAGGATGCCGCCTGGGCCGCTGAACTCACCGGCATCCAGGCCGAGGACATCGTCGCATTGGCGCATCGCCTCCATGGCAAGCGGGCGCTGATCGTCGTGGCCCATGCGCTGCAGCGCGCCGAGCATGGCGAGCAGCCGGTCTGGATGGGCATGGTGCTGGCGGCGGCGCTGGGCCAGATCGGCCTGCCCGGTGGCGGCTACGGCTATGCCCTCGGCGCGATCGCCTATTACGGCCGCCGTTTCAACGCCGTGCCGGTGCCGACCTTCTCGCAGGGGCGCAACGGCGTGACCGACTACATCCCGGTCGCGCGCATTTCCGACATGCTGCTGCATCCGGGCGAGACCTATCGCTACAACGGCCAGACCCGAACCTACCCCCAGATCAAGCTGGTCTACTGGGCCGGCGGCAACCCGTTCCACCACCATCAGGACCTCAACCGGCTGCGGCAGGCCTTCGCGAAGCTCGACACGCTCGTCGTCCACGAACTCGCCTGGACGGCGACGGCGCGCCATGCCGACATCGTCCTGCCCTGCACCATGACTCTGGAGCGCGAGGATATCGGCGGCAGCTCGAACGACCCGCTGCTGGTGCCGATGCATCCCGTCGTGCCGCCCTATGGCGAGGCCCGCGACGACTACGCCATCTTCGCCGACCTCGCAGAGCGCCTTGGCGCCCGAGAAGCCTTCACCGAGGGCCGCAGCGTGCGGGAATGGCTCGAATATCTTTACGAGCCGACCCGCGAGGGCCTCGCGGCCAAGGGCCTGCCGGCGCCGAGCTTCACCGAATTCTGGGGCAGCGAAGGCTATATCCTGCCGCAGCAGCCCGACGATGGCGGCCGGTTGCGCGCCTTCCGCGATGATCCCGAAGGAAAGCCGCTGCCGACGCCGAGCGGCAAGCTCGAGGTGTTCAGCGAGACGATCGCGAGCTTCGGCGAGGCCGACTGCCCGGGCCATCCGACCTGGCTCGGCTCGACCAACGTCCCCGATCCGACGACGCCTTATGTGCTGGTCGCCAACCAGCCGCGCACCCGCCTGCACAGCCAGTTCGACTTCGGCGGCCATAGCGGCAGCGCCAAGCATCGTGGCCGCGAGGTGGCGCGGTTGCATCCCGACGACGCCGCCGCGCGCGGCATCTCCGACGGCGACATCATCCGCCTCCACAACGAGCGCGGCGCCTGCCTCGCCGGCGTGGTGCTGACCGACGGCATCCGCCGCGGCGTGATCCAGCTCCCGACCGGCGCCTGGTACGATCCGGTCGACGCCACGGAGGACAAGCCGCTCTGCGTGCACGGGAATCCGAACGTGCTGACCCGCGACATCGGTACCTCGGCGCTGGCCCAGGGCTGCACCGGCCAGCTCACGACGGTGCAGGTCGAGCGTTTCGACGGCAATCTGCCGCCGATCAACGCCTTCGAACCGCCGGCGGCCGGCTGATCGGCGGGCAACGCATCCCTGTCATCAACCAAGGAGAAAACCGCCATGGCCAAAGCCTATTGGGTCGGCACCTATCGTTCCGTCAGCAACCCCGATGCCCTCGCCGCTTATGCAAAGGTCGGCGGCCCGGCGATCGCCGCGGGCGGCGGCCGCTTCCTGGCGCGCGGCCTGCCCGCGCTGGTCTATGAATCCGGACTCCAGCAGCGCACCGTCATCATCGAGTTCGACAGTGTCGAGCAGGCCCAGGCCACTCATGACAGCCCGGCCTATCAGGAAGCCCTCGGGCTGCTCGCCGGAGGCGCGGAGCGCGACATTCGTATCGTCGAGGGCGTTTAGAAATCATCTCCCGGCCTGCCGCCGGTTGCCCGGACACCAGAAGGGGGGCCGTGTAACCGGCGCTAAGCCGCTGGTGCTCGCGGCCGAGACCTTCCCGGAGCGCGAGCGCTATCGCTGCGCGCGCCACCTCCCCCTTTGTTGTGATCGCAGAATCAGCGTTTGGTCATGCGATCATGTGGGGGGTGGGCCTGTGACAGCAAGTGAGCGTAGGCAAGCTGATACCCTCCATCCGACAGGACCGACGGCCGACACCGATTGGCGCGACAGTGTCTACGAGGTTCTTTCGCTTGCCGCCTGCGCGGCCCACCCGGCACCGGATTGGGCCCATCTCGCCGCCAGGCACCTGATGCAGCAGCCGGGTGATGCGGCGATCTCGGCCGCCCTCGCCGAAATCGGCGTCGTGGCCGGAGCCGACCGGACCTGGATGTTCGAATATGACGGCGATCTCCTGCGCTTCAGAAACACCCATGAATGGAGCCGCGACGGCGTGCGCTCCTTCGTCGAGGACCTGCAGAACACGCCGGTGACGATGATCGCCTGGCTGCATCAGTTCCTCGCGGCCGGCGAGGCCGTGATGATCAACCGCGTGGCCGATCTGCCGCGGCCGGCACGCCCGCTTCAGGTGGAAATGCTCCGCCAGGGCGACAAGAGCGTGCTCAGCGTTCCGGTTTTTCACGCGGGGCGGCTGCGAGCCTGCATCGGCTTCGACGCCACGGCTGCTGAGCGCCGGTGGCCGGCATCGGACATCAAGGCCCTGTTCCAATGCGCGGAGCTGATCGGGCTGGCGCGCTATGGCCAGCGGGAGAAGGCGCCCGGGTCGAACGGAAGCGCGACCGCCTTTCCGCCCCTGATCTATCTGCGCCGGCAGGGCCGCACCGTCGGTGTCGAGCTGAGCGCGATCGTCGGCGTGCGGTCGGCCCGCGACTATGCGGAGGTCTGGCTGCGCGACGGAACGAAGGTGCTCGATCTGCGCTCGCTGGCGCTCTGGGCCGGGCTGCTGCCGTCGGCGTCCTTCATGCGCATCCACCGCACCGCCATCGTCAATCTGCAGCACGTGCAGGGCCTGGATCGAAGCGCCGGCGACCGTTGGCAGATCGCCTTCAGGCATTTTGCGGAAACCTGGCCGGTTTCGCGCGCGCATCGGCAGGAACTCCGCCAGCGGCTCGGAATCTGAGGGCGAGCTCGACATCACCGAGCGCGTTCAGAACGCTTTCCAGCTCGTAAATTCCCGTCGTCAAGGTCGAGCGGTCCGGTCATTCAGCGAACCCGCATGTCGATTGGTCGAAAGACGGTTGAACTCGGGCGCCGGCGCGAACTCCCGTTCTCATCCGATCAGAGGATGAATCAGCTCCGCCGTGCCGATCCAACATCTCCGCCTCCGCTCCGCTTTCAGCATCGTCGGCGTGGCGAAGCGCCATGCGGCGCTCCATGCCCTCCTGCCCGCGGCCCTCGTCGTCGCGCTGTCATCGGGCTTGCCACGTCCGGCCGCGGCCGAAGACCTAGCCCTGCGGGACGCAGCCTCGATGGCCGGCGTCGCGATGTTCCTCGATGCCCGCGCCCCAGGCCTCGTCCTCGCCATCGTTCGCGGACAGGACAGCGTCGTAGCCGGCTATGGCGAGACGGCCCCCGGCAATGGCAAGGAGCCCGACGGCCGCTCCATCGTCCGCATCGGCTCGATCTCGAAGGTCTTCGCCGGCGATGTTCTCGCCAGCATGGCCGCCGATGGCCGGGTCTCGCTCGACGCCCCGCTGGCCCGCTATGCGCCGGCGGGCAAGGCGCCGCTGCCCTTCGCCGACCGGCCGATCACGCTGCTCGACCTCGCGACCCATTCGGCCGGCCTGCCGCGGGAGCTGGCCGACCCCGCCACGCCGCCGGGTGAGAAGAACCCCTTCGCCGGCTTCAAGGCGACCTATTACTGGGACTGGATCGCGACCAACCGCCCCGCCTATCCGCCGGGCACGGCGGCGATCTACTCGAATTTCGGCTTCGGCCTGCTGGGCGAGGCACTCGCGAAGGCCGGCGGCAAGCCCTTGGCCGACCTCGTCCGGGAACGCATCACCGCGCCGCTCGGGATGTCCGACACGGGCTTTGCCCTGTCCGAAACCCAGAAGCCGCGCCTGATGTCCGGCCTCGACCCGATGGGCAAGCCTGACCCGAACTGGGACGTGACCGATGTGATGCAGGCCAGCGCCGGCATCTATTCCACGGCCGACGACATGGTGAAATGGATGCGCTGGCACCTCGCCGACGACGGCGCCGGCCAGCCGGTGCGCACGCTCGCCCATGCGCTCTGGCGGCCGCATGACGGGCTCACCCGGCTCGTCGGCGTCGAGGCGACGGATTCGATCGGCATGGGACTCGGCTGGATCGTCAGCCGCCCGCGCGAGCGCGTCCCCCTGCTCCTCGGCAAGAGCGGCGGCCTTGGCGGCTTCATGAGTTATGTCGTGCTCGCGCCCAACCGGAAGCTCGGCATCTTCGTGGCCGTGAGCCGGGTCGATTTCGCCATGTTCGAAGGACTGCGGCAGGCGGTCCGCGAACTGGCGGCAGAGCTGACGCCTGCTCAATAAGGGCAGCTCGAACCCCATGGCGCAGCCCGCATCGACGACCGCCTTCGCCGGAGCCGCCTGGGTTCTGACGGCGTCGGTCGGCCTTTTCGGACTCGTTGCGACAACCTCCCCCGCTCGGGCGCAATACGTCGCCGGCGGTGCTGGGGGCTCGGCTGGCCCCTCCGCCGATCATGGCCTTCAACCAGGCGGCGGTGGCTTCGTCGGAGGCGGCAATCCCTATCAGGGTGGCAGCGGCGGCGGCGGCGCCAGCGACCAGGCAGGCTCTCCAGGCGCCGATGATGGCGGCGGCAGCGGCGGGCATGGCGGCAGGGGCGGCACGGCGGGAGGGGCCGGCACCATCGGCCCGGTCACGAGCGGCCTCGGCTCGCCGCTTCCCTCCGGTTCGATCGCCGGCGCCGCCGGCGGCCAGGGCAACCCGGGCGGCACGGGGGACAAGGGCGTCGACTTCGGCAAGGCCGGACGGGCCGGCGGTGGTGGTGGCGGCGGCGGCGGCGGCGCGCTCGGCTGGCAATCCGGCTTCGGCACCATCATTACCGGCATCGGCCAGCAGATCAGCGGCGGCGCGGGTGGCACGGGCGGGGTCGGCGGAACCGGCGGCAATGGTATCCTGAGCTACTGGATCTACATGAACCTGGCGCAACCCGGCGGAGCGGGCGGAGGCGGCGGCGGTGGCGGTGGCGGCGGCCCGGGAATCGTCGACCATGGCTGGCTGACCATCGCGACGAACGGCCTGGTCACCGGCGGCGCCGGCGGCAAGGGCGGCAATGGCGGCATATCCGGCATCAGCTATGGCGGAACCGGCGACGGCATCCCGACCTGCACCTACACCGAGTTCGGCGTCTCCTGCACCGACTTCCCGAGCCTGCCGGCCAGTCCCGGACACTCCGGCTCCGGCGGCAGCGGCGGCGGCGGCGGATACGGCATTCTCGGCCTCAAGCTCGGCAGCACCTCCTACGCGATCACGACCCAGGCGGGGGCCACCGTCCGCGGCGGCGACGGCGGCGCCGGCGGCAACGGATCGGTCGGCGGCGAGGTCGCCGGCAATGGCGGCAACGGTGGCAATGGCGGTGGCGGCGTCTTCCTGGACGACGGCTTCTGGATCGACAACAGCGGCACTGTCGCGGGCGGGAATGGCGGCGGCGGCGGCAATGGCGGCGGTGGCCTCTCCGCTGGCAATGGCGGCAAAGGCGGTGATGGCGGCGATGGCGTCCTTGTCGCGAACGGCACCGTCCTCAACGCGACCGGCGCCGCGATCTCCGGCGGCGATGGCGGAGCCTCGGGCAAAGGGGCTGTCGTCACGCACGGCACGAGCGGCAACGACGGCACGGCCGGCAATGGCGGCACCGCTGTTCGGATGCAGGGCGGCCCGAGCATCACCAATTTCGGCACCATCGCCGGCGGCAATGCCGGCGCGGGCAGCACCACGGCGCGCGGCGGAAGCGGCATCCTCAGCTTCGGCTCCACCACGGTCGTCAATGGCGGCACGATCAGCGGCGGGCTGAATGGCGACGGGACGCGCGCGCCCGCCCTCATCCTGTCCGGCGCGATGAGTGCGCTGGAGTTGCGAGCCGGCTCGAACATCGTCGGCGACGTTCTCGCCGGGTTCGCTCCACGGCTGATCTTCGGCGGCGATCAGAACAGCAGTTTCGATCTGTGGGAACTGGGCAGGAAATACAAATCGTTCCCGCTCCTCGTCAAAACCGGGCTGAGCACCTGGACGCTATCGGGAACGCCCCATGCGTCCAACAGGGACGTCGATGTCGAAGGGGGAACACTCGCGCTCACGGCCGGAGCCCGCCTGCTGACCTATGGCGACGGATACATCAACCGCGCCTCGGGCCCCTCGGCCGAGATGCGCGTCGCTGGAGCCAATGCCAGTTGGGAGGTTTCCAATGCCTATGGCGACAGCGGCGGCATCACCGTCGGCGACACCAGCAGCGGCAGCCTGACCGTCGCCGCTGGCGGAAAGGTCCGGGCTATGGCCGTCACGGCTGGCGACAAGGCGGGCGGCGAGGGCAGCGTCACCGTGACAGGAGCGGGATCGAGCCTGACCTCAGACGCGATCACCATCGGGCTTTCAGGCGCCGGCGCGCTCACGGTTTCGGACGGGGCCAGCGTCAGCCCGGGCGGCAGCGCCGGGATCGACATCGCCAGGAACGCCGGCAGCAGCGGCACGGTCAATATCGGCGCGGCCGCCGGCCAGGCCGCGGTCACTCCGGGAATCCTGGCGGGCGATATCCGCTTCGGCGCCGGATCCGGCGCGCTGATCTTCAATCATATCGCCAGCGACTTCAGCTTCTCCCGCACGATCTCGGGCGCCGGCAGCATCCGCTTTCTCTCCGGCACGACGACACTGACCGGCAACAGTGCCGGCTTCACCGGCGCGGCCACTGTCGAAACCAGCACGTTCAGGATCGCGCAGGGAGCGCAGCTCGGCGGCACGCTCGCGATCGGCGCCGGCGGACGTGTCGAGGGTGAAGGCCGCATCGGCGCGACGACCATCGGCAATGGCGGAACGCTCGCACCGGGCGGCGCAACCTCGCTGACGATCGACGGTGGCCTGACCGCTAATGCCGGGGGTACCCTTGCGCTCGGGACGGCTGCCCCGCTGCTCGTCAATGGCGATCTCGTCCTCAACAGCGGCAGCTTCGTCAGTTATCAGCTTCCTGCGACACTGGCCGGCATTACGCTTCCCGGCTCCTCCGCCGTCCAGGTAAGCGGCGATCTCGCGCTCAATGGCGCCCTGCTCAACATCGGCATCGCAAGCAGCAGCGCACAGCCGGCCATCGGCTACCAACGACTTTTCACCTATGCAGGCACCCTGTCCGGCAACCTGCTTCCCGTCGGCTCCACGCCGGCGACGACCCCCATCGCCTACAGCTATCAGATCGACATCACACGCAACGGCGTGGTCGACCTGCTGGTCCAGCCCAATGGCCTCAACATCCTGCAGCTCTGGGGCACAACCTCCTCGGGAGGCGGTGCGGGCATCTGGAACGCCGGCAACGCGAACTGGCTCGATCTCGGCGGTAGCGTTCCAGCAAGCTGGGGCTCCGGCTACGGCGTATTCCGAGGCCCCGGCGGGGTCGTGACGATCGATGGCCCGCAAAGCGTGGTGGCGCTTCAGTTCGCCGGCGGCAGCTACACCCTCGCGGCCGGCGCAGGTGGCAGCTTGAACCTGCACGGTTTCAGCAGCGGCGGCTTCTCGATGCCGGTGCCCGAGATCAGCGTCCTTGCCGACGAGACTGCGACGATCTCGGCCCCGATCACCGGCTCCGATGGCCTCGCCAAGACTGGAGACGGCACGCTCATCCTCAGCGGCGCCAACAGCTATGGCGGCGGAACCACGATCGCGGGCGGCGTCCTCCAGATCGCCGGAGACGGCAATCTCGGCGCGGCGAGCGGCGGGCTGACCTTCCACAACGGCGGCCTGCGCACGACGCTGGATCTGCTGTCCTCCCGCACCGTGACCTTCAGCGGTTCCGGCGCCTTCGATACGGCTACCGGGACGACGCTGCGGCTGAGCGGCAATCTCGGCGGAGCCGGTGGCCTGCTCAAATGGGGCGACGGCACGCTCGCGCTGCCAGGCAGCAACAGTTGGACCGGCGGCACCCTGATCAGCGCCGGAACGATACGGGCCGAGAGCGCCGGCGCACTGCCCTCCGGCACGGGCTATGTGCTGACCGGCGGAAAGCTCGACCTCAACGGATTTCCGCTATCCGTCAGCCTGCTGGCCGGTACCGGCGGCGAGGTCGCGCTCGGCAGCGGCGACCTGACGATCGACCAGGCGCAAGACAGCGTCTTTGCCGGAGCGATCACCGGCAGCGGCATGCTGACGAAGGCGGGCACCGGCACGCTCCTGCTGACCGGCACCAACAGCCATGGCGCCGGCACCTCGGTCATCGGCGGAACGCTCGCCATCACCAGCGACGCGAATCTCGGCGCGGCCTCCGCCCCGCTTCTGATCTCCGGCAGCCGCTTGGCGTCTCTGGCGAACATCGACAGCACCAGGCCGATCATCCTGCAGGGTTCCGGCACGATCGACACGCTGATCGGGACGACGTTCAAGAGCAGTGGCCTCGTTCTTGGTGATCACCTGATCAAGGAGGGCGGCGGGACGCTCGTGCTGACCGGGGACGCCGCCCATGCCGGTGGCACCACCATCGCCGCCGGCATGCTGCAGGTCGGGGATGGCGGGACGAGCGGGACCTTGGCCGGCCCGGTCGTCAACGACAGCCTGCTGAGCTTCAACCGCTCCGACAACCTGACCTTCGCAGGGACGATCTCCGGCCTCGGCGCCGTAGTCCAGGCGGGCAGCGGCACCACCACCCTCACGGCGGCGAACAGCCATGCCGGCGGCACCGTCATCCTCGCCGGCACCCTGCAGGTCTCGGCCGACGCCAATCTCGGCGCGGCGGGCGCGCCGCTCAGCTTCTTCGGCGGCGGTCTGCGCTTCGGCGCCGGCTTTACTCTCGGCCGTGCCCTGCTGCTTGCCGGCAATGGCACCCTGGACACCAATGGCTTCGACGCGACCGCCGCAGGCGGCATCTATGGTGTCGGTGACCTGATCAAGACCGGAGCAGGCTCCCTGACGCTCGCCGGCCCGAACTTCTACCGCAATACGATCGTCCAGGCCGGCACCCTGGTCGGCGATGCGCGCTCGATCCGGGGCGACATCGCCAATGATGGCATCGTCATCCTCGACCAGCATGTCGATGCCGACCTGGCTGGCGCGATCTCCGGCACGGGTAGCCTGATCAAGGCCGGCACTGGCTTCCTTGAACTGACCGGCAACAGCGCCGGGTTCACCGGAACAACGACAGTCGCGGCCGGAACGCTCGCCGTGAACGGCACGCTCGGCGGCACGCTCGATGTCCAGTCCGGCGCCAGGCTTCAGGGCGGCGGGACCGTAGGCGAGACGACGATCCGCGCCGGAGCGACGGTCGCTCCAGGCAATTCGATCGGCACCCTCACCGTAACGGGTGACGTCTCCTTCCAGAGCGGCGCGATCTACGAGGTGGAGGTCAGCCCGGAAGGCACGCAGAGCGACCTGATCCAGGCCGGCGCGGCGCAACTCGGCGGCGGCACCGTCGTCCATATCGGCCGGGACGGCTTCTATAAGCCGTTCTGGCGCTATCGGATCCTGACCGCGGACGGCGGCGTCACGGGCCGCTTCGACGGGGTTTCCTCGCGGTTCCTCTTCCTCGATCCGACGCTCGCCTATGATGCCAATGGCGTCGATCTGACCCTGGTCCGCAACGATCTGCCCTTCGCCGCGGTCGCGCAGACGCGCAACCAGATCCAGGCCAGCCTCGGCCTGGAGGGGCTTTCGTTGTCGAATCCGCTCTGGCAGCGCTTCACGCAACTGCAGGACGCCGGCATTGCCCGGCAGGCCTATGACAGCCTGTCGGGCGAAATCCACGCCTCCGCCAAGACCACACTGGTCGAGGGCAGCGGAATGGTCCGGGACGCCATCGGCGACCGGATCCGCGCCGCCTTCGCCGGCATCGGCGCGCCGCGGCTCCCGACGCTGGCCTATGCCTCGAGCGATAGTGCGGTCTCGGTCCCGGCAGACGGCCTCGCAGCATGGGCGCGGGGCTTCGGCTCCTGGGGACGGACGGACGGGGACGGCAACGCCGCCTCGCTCAAGCGCAGCACGGGCGGCATCGTGACCGGCATCGATGCCGCGCTGGGAGCGAATGCGCGCATCGGCCTCGTCGCCGGCTATTCCCGCTCGACCTTCTCGATCCCCGACCGCGCTTCGTTCGGCGAGGCCGACAGCTATCATCTCGGCCTCTATGGCGGCGCTCGTTTCGACCGTCTCCGGCTGAGCGGCGGGCTCAGCTATACCGGCCATGACATCTCGACCTGGCGGCTCGCGGCTTTCCCGGGGTTTTCCGAAAGGCTCTCGGCCGGCTATGGCGCCAGGACCCTGCAGGCCTTCGGCGAAGCCGGATATCGCTTCGATCTGGGCCGCTTCGCCATCGAACCCTTCGCCAATCTCGCCTATCTCAATCTGCGGACCGATACGATCCGGGAACAGGGCGGCGTGGCGGCCCTTTTTGCCAGGAGCCAGGCGAGCGCCGTGACCTTCGCGACGCTGGGGCTGCGCGCCCAGATGCAGTTCGACCTCGCCGGAACCGCCGCCACGCTGAATGGAAGGCTGGGCTGGCGCCATGCTGCCGGCGACGTCACGCCGGTGTCCTCGCAGGGCTTTGCCGGCGGAGCGCCATTCTCGATCGCAGGCGTCCCAATTGCGCGCGATGCCATGATCGTCGGTGCGGGCCTGGGCGCCAGGATCGGCCAGAATGCCGAACTCGACATGTCCTACCATGGACAGCTCGCGAAAAACGCTGCCGACCACACGTTCAATGCGAAGCTCGCCATGTCGTTCTAGATGTTCAGGCCCATCGGGACCATGCACGACAGAACCATCGCGGGAACGTCGAGGAACATGCGGATGGCGCCGTGATGGACGTCACCCGCCGGTAGCGTCGATCACCGCTTCGACATCCGTCACCACCGCCACGTTCTGCAGTGCGTAGTTGACCGAAGCCGTGTGCCATTCGGCGCTCATCGTCGAGCAGGCGTCTTCGGGGACGATCATGAAGTAGCCCTTGTCGGCGCCCGTCCGCGCCGTGTGCTCGATCGACATATTGGTCCAGGCGCCGGTGACGATGACGACGTCGCGGCCGAGCGCCTTGAGCACCGTCTCCAGTCGCGTGCCCTCCCAGGCGCTCATGCGCTGCTTCTCGACGATGTGATCGCCGCCCTGCGCCTCCAGCCCCGGCACGGGCGCCGCGCCCCATGTGCCACGCACCAGAGCGTTGGCGTCAGCCAGCCCTTCGAAGAGCGGAGCGTTCATCGTCACACCCGGCGCGCCCTTCTCGACGACGAACCAGACATGGATCACCGGAATCCCGCGTGCCCGCGCCGCCTGCGCCAGCCGCGCCGCATTGCCGATCGCGTTCTGCTCCTTGCAATGCGCCGGCGAGCCGGAGGCGGCGAAAGCCCCGCCGTCCATCACCACGTCGTTCTGCATGTCCTGGATCAGCAACGCGCAACGCGAAGCCTCCAGCCGGTAACCGGCGGCGGCCTTGTTCGCGCCGTTGCGCGCGACACTGGCTGCAGCAGGTGTCCCGGAGCTCAGCGCCACAGCCGCGCTGCGTGCCTTCATGAAGGGCTCCTGCCGAGGCCCGACCTTGGTCTCGATTGCATAAAGCGAATGCGTCGCGGTCAGGAACAGCGTCCGCCAGCCCGGCCCGCCCCAGGTGAGATTGCCGACCAACTCCGGCACGCGCAGCTTGCCGATCAGCTCGCCCTTGATCGTATAGACCCAGACGCCGCCGGGCCCGGTGACCCAGAGATTGCCCTGCGCATCGCATTTCATCCCGTCGGGAACGCCGGGCTCGGAGGTCGAGACGATGCCCGAGGCGAAGACCCGCGGCGGGCCGAGCCTGCCGTCGGGCAGGATCGGAAAGACGCGGATATTGTGCTGGACCGTGTCGTTGACGAAAAGCCGGTCCTCGGTCGGGCAGAAGCAGAGCCCGTTCGGCTGGTCGAAGAGATAGCGATCGACCAGGAGCTGCGGCTCGCCGCCACCCGGCGGGATCCGGTAGACGCCCTGGAAGCCAAGTTGGCGCGGCCGCTCGACGCCGAAGACCGGCATCCGGCCATACCAGGGATCAGAGAAATAGATCGAGCCGTCCGACTTCACGACGACATCGTTGGGGCTGTTCAGCTCCATCCCCTCGAAATGCGAGGCCAGCACCTCGCGCCGCCCGTCCGGCCGCTCGCGGATCAGGCTTGAGGTCGCGTGCTCGCAGACGATCAGGTTCAGCTCGGCGTCATAGGTCATGCCGTTGCACTTGTTCGCCGGGCGCATGACCTCGCGCACGCCATTGCGATCCCAGCGCCGGCGCACATCGCCCGGCATGTCCGAAAACAGCAGATGCTGCTCCTGCGGATGCCAGACCGGCCCCTCGCAGAATTCGAAGCCGCTTCCGAGCTGGCGAACCGGCGCCCAGAGGTCGATCAGCTCGGCGAATTGCGGCTGCACGGCGGTGTGGGTTGTCATGACGCTGGCCCCGCTCAGGCCGCGAACCAGTTGCGCGCCGGCAGCGACTGCACCACCGGCCCCGGCACCGCCATGTCCATGCGCCCGATGACCTGGCCATGCTCGATCTTGGCCGGCTTGTCGTGCACCGGCAGCAGGAACTTAGCCGTCGCCAGCAGCTTCTTGATCGCGGCTTTCTCCTCGCGCTTCGAGACGCCGTGATTGCCGGTGGTGCGCGGCTCGTTGGCGTGCAGCTCGTGGAAGGGCGTCACGATCTGGTCGTTGAAGTCGTAGATGACATCGCCGCAGATGATGGCGCGGCCCTCGGCGGTGTCGACATGCACGTTCATCGAGCCCTCGGTATGGGCGCCGGCCGCCTCCAGATAGCAGCCGGGAAAGAGCTCGATCATCCCCGACAGCTCCAGATCCTCGAAGCGCAACGCGTCGCGAGTATGCAGCCTGTCGATCAGGTGCTTGATGTCGGGCGCCGGATATTGCGGGTGCATCAGCCCCGAGACCGAATATTCGAGCTCGCGGCGGTTGACGAGCACCGTCGTGTTCATCGGGAAGAGCTCGTCCTTCCCGGCATGGTCGATATGGAGATGGGTGTGCATGACATAGCGCACGTCGCCCATCCGCACGCCATGCCTGGCGAGCTGGTTCTCGATCATGTTCTCGTGGAACTGGAGGCCGCGCATGCCCAAGCTCTCCATGATCTGGTTGTGGCGGTAGCCGGTATCGACCACCACCGGCCAGGGTCCGCCGAGGATGAGAAAGCCATAGGTCGGCACGCGCCTTGTCCGGCCGCAATCGCGCCCGAGCACGAGGAAGCTCGCCTCCAGCTCGATGTCGCCGTAGTCGAGGATCTTGATTTCGAGCGCCATGTCGTCCTTCCCCTCAGTCCTGTCGCAGGCGGTAGACCCGCCGCGCGGTTTCGTTGAACACGGCCTGATGAGCCTCTTCCGGCACGGCGGCGAAATGCGCCGAGATCAGCTCCGGATAGCTCGTCCAGAGCTTCTCGATCGGGAAATTGGAGCCGAACAGGCAGCGCTCGGCGCCGAACAGCGCCAGCGTCTGCACGGCAACCAAGCGGATATGCGAGGCGTCGTTGCGGCGCAGGAAGGTGCCGAGACCCGAGAGCTTGCTGACGATGTTGGGCTGGCTCGCGAGCAGCGTCATGCCGTCGCGCCAGGTGGCGAGGCCGCCGGGGCTGAGATCCTCCAGCATGCCGGCATGCTGGAGGACGAAGGTCACGTCCGGACAGGCGGCGGCGAGATCGGCGGCGCCCGCCATCTGGCCGGCAAAAACCTGCAGGTCGAAGCTGAAACCGTAATCGGCAAGGCGGGCGACATTGGCGACGATGCGCGGGTCACGGGCGAGGTCTGGCCCGCTGGCGAAGCGGTAGAGCGTGTTCTCGTGCCAGTGAAGCTGCATCCGGATGCCGCGAACCCGCGGATTGCGAGCCAGCGCATCGAACTGGGGCCTGGCATCGTCGGCCAGCATGTCGACATAAGCGACGATTGCGATCGGGAAACCGGCCTCGTCGGAGGCACGCGAGACGTATTCGACCTCGTCGAGAAAGCGTACCGGCGCCCAGTTTGCCTGGACATAGACCGCCTCGGTGACGCCCGATGGCCGGCAATCGCCGAGATATTCCGCGACGGGGTAGTCGCGGCGGATCGGCTCGTAGGGACCGAAGATCCGCGGCTGCATCGGCCCGACGAGCCAGGGCAGATCCGCCTGCCGCCAGATGTGGAAATGCGAATCGACGAGACCGGTCATGCTGCTTGCGAGCCTCCGAGCGAGAGAATGTGCCGACAGATGCGCGCCGTGCTGGCGCCGTTGCCGAGGCTGGCGAGACGCGGCGCGATCAACCGCAGCGCCTCCGTTTCAGGCCGGAAGGCCGGATCGGCGGCGAGCGGCGTCAGCCAGTCGATGCGGTGGGCGCGCTGGCTGAGCCGCGACACGGCCGCGACGAGCGCTGCCGGGTCGCCCCGCTCCAGCCCGTCCGAGAGCACGACGACGACCGCGCCGCGCGCATAGGATGCAAAGCGCGGCACGGCGAGAAAGGCCTGCAGCGCATCGCCGATGCGCGTGCCGCCGTCCCAGTCGGCCACGAGCCCGGCGGCGTCCGCCAGCGCCTGTTCGCGCCGCTTGCGTCGCAGCGCCTTCGTGACGCGCGTGAGCCTCGTACCGAAGGTGAACACTTCGACATAAGGAGCTGACCGTACGATGGTATGGGCGAGCGCGAGATTGGCGTCGCTACGCTGCTTCATCGAGCCGGAGACGTCGATCAGCAGCAGGATCGGCCTTGGCCTTGCGACACGGCGCAGCTTTTTCAGGTTCATCACCTCGCCGTCATGGCGGATGGCGGCCCTCAGACTGCGCGCGAGGTCGACCGTGGCGCCGCGCCGCGCGCCGCGGTGGCGATAGCCGCGCCGGCGCGGCAGCGCCTCCGGCAGGGCGCGGCCGAAACGGCGCAGCGTCTCGTTCTCGTCGAGCGGCTTCAGCAGGCGCACCGACAGCGCTTCCGCGCCGGTCGCCGCCTGGCCGGTCTCGTTGATCTCCTCGCCCAGCATGATCTCGCGGGAGCCGGAATCCTCCTGCACCGACATCTCGTCATCGGGCGCGAAATCCTCGTCGCCCGGCTCGGCGATGGCACCGAGGAAATGCGCGTCGAACAGCGCGTCGAACAGTTCGTGCTGTTCGGGATGGGGTGCCAGAGTCGCCACGGCCGCCCTGCGGATATGCTCCAGGCTGCGCGGCCCGAGCAGTTCGATGGCGCTCAGGAATGAGACCGTCTGTTCCGGCGCGACGGCGAGCCCGTGCTGGCGCAGCAGCGTCGGGAAAGACGCGAAAAGTCGGGCGGCGGGTGGGAGCAGCGCGATCATGCGGCGAGCCCCGGAATGAACAGCGGCAGGCGCGGGCGCAGATGGACGAGGTCCTCCTCGTCCTTGATCGCCGTGCCGAGCGAGCGCCGGAAGGCCTCCGGCCAGGACGCGCCGGTCTGCGCCAGCGCCGTCGCGGCCTCGGCCCAGTCGACGGCTTCCGCCACGCCCGGCGGTTTGGCCAACGGCTCCTGCCGCAACAGCCCGACCGCATGGACCACTGCGCGCGCCGTACCTTCCGCCACGGCCGAGGAGCGCAGCATGATGATCTGCGCCTCCCGCTCCGGTTCGGGATAGGCGATGTAGTGATAGACGCAGCGGCGCCTGAGCGCTTCGTGCAGCTCGCGCGTCCGGTTCGAGGTCAGCACCACGACCGGCCGCTCGGGAGCGCGCAGCGTGCCGCGCTCGGGAATCGAGATCGAGAAATCGGACAGGAATTCGAGCAGGAAGGCCTCGAATTCATGGTCGGAACGGTCGATCTCGTCGATCAGCAGCACGGTCGATTCCGGCCGCCGCAGCGCCGCCAGCATCGGCCGCTCGATCAGGAAGTCGTCGCGGTAGATGTCGAGCGCCTCCCCCTCGCGTGCCTGTCGGATGGCGAGCATCTGGCGCGGATAGTTCCATTCGTAAAGCGCAGCCGAGGCGTCGATGCCCTCGAAGCATTGCAGCCGGATGAGCTGTCGCCCGAGGATGCCGGCGATGGCCTTGGCGGCTTCCGTCTTGCCGACGCCGGGCGCGCCTTCCAGCAGCAGCGGTTTGCCGAGCGCCAGCGAAAGGTAGCCGGCCGTCGCGATGCCATCATCGGCGAGATACATCGCTCCCGTCAGGGCCAAAGCGAGGTCCTCGGGGCTGGATATGCCGGCGACGGTCGTGCGCAGGGCCATGACGTCAGCGCCAGTTCACCGGGCCGCCGCGGCGCGGGCCAGGCTTGACGCCGCCATTGGCCTTGATCCCGCGCAGGATCTTCTCGGGCGTGATCGGCAACTCGTCGACCCGCACGCCGACGGCGTTGTAGACCGCGTTCGCGACCGCAGGCAGCACCGGGTTGGCGCACATCTCGCCTGGCCCCTTGCCGCCGAACGGCCCGTCCGGCGCCGGCCGTTCCAGCACCGTGACGTGATAGGGCGCGATATCGCCCGGCCCCGGCATCAGATACTCGTTGAAGTCGCGCGGGCCATGCTCGGGACTGGGGTAGTACGGCTCAGGCGTTTCGTACAATGCGTGGCTCATCCCCATCCAGGCGCCGCCGACGAGCTGCTGCTCGACCATGCGCGGATTGATGACGCGGCCGAGTTCATAGGCGCTGGTCATGCCGAGCACCTCGACCTCGCCGGTCTCGTCATCGACTGCGACATCGGCAACGAGGCAGGCATGGGCGAAGGCGGTGTTGGGGTTCATCTCGCCGGTCTCGGCATCGACCGCCGAGAGCGGGATCAGGAAGATGCCGCGCCCGGCGATGGTCTTGCCCTGCTTGAACTGCGCCGCCTGCGCCGTGGCCTTCACCGTGATCGTCCTGGAGGGCGCGCCGCGGACATGGATGTTGCCGCGCCCGTCGGTGACGAGGTCGCTGGCGTTGACCTCGAGTTCCTCGGCCGCCGCCTCCAGCAGCACGCCGCGCGCCTCGCGCGCCGCGACGATGATGGCATTGCCCATGCGATGCGTGCCGCGCGAGGCGAAGGAGCCCATGTCGTGCGGGCCGGTGTCGCTGTCGGCAGTGTCGACGAAGACGTCCTCGATCGGAACGCCGAGCGTTTCCGCCGCGATCTGCCGCGAGACCTGCTTCATGCCCTGGCCGAGATCGATGGCCGAGAGCGCAACCGTGAACTTGCCGTCCGGATTGGAATGGATCAGCGCCTGGCTCGGATCGCCGCCGAGATTCATGCCGATGGGGTAATTGACCGAAGCCATGCCCCGGCCTTCGTGACGGGCCATCTCAGCGCCTCCTCGTTCCGAAGACGGAAGAAAACCGCACCGCGCCGTGCTGCGTCTGTGCCGGAGCCGCCGGTGGTGGAGCGGGCGGCGCAGGCGGAGGCTGGTAGGGCGGCGCAGCAGGAGAGCTGACCGGCTGATAGGGCGAAGGCGCGTAGGCAGGTGGCGCGGCAGACGGTGCCGGCAGCGGCGGCGTGGCGGGCCGGGCCTGTTCGTAGCGCGGCACCTGCGTCGGCGCGGCGCGTCCGTCGCGCGCACCTTCCATCACCGGCTGCTTGCTGAGTGGAATGCGTGCCGTTCCCGCCGGGAGCGTCTGCGTCGCCGTGCCCATTCGCGTATCCGGCTGCCCGATCTGCCCCTTCGTGTCGATCACGGTTGCGGGAATCTGGCTGCGCTCGCCGGCCCCTCCCGTCAGCGACGACTGCCGCTTCGCCTGTTCGGAGAGCGGCCAGTTCGCCTTCTCGGCAGCGACCTGCACGCATTCGACCAACGCCGTGTTCTTGGCGGCACGCCTGTGCGGCTTCATGTCCCCGTCGCGATAGGCATTGAGGATGCGGAACTCCATCGGGTCCATGTTCGCGGCCTCGGCAAGGCGGTCCATCTGGACCTCCAGCGCGAAATCGACAGCGGTGACGCCGAAACCGCGCATGGCGGTCGAGGGGCAGCGATTGGTGTAGGCAACGTAGATGTCGGATGCGACGTTGGGGATCCAGTACGGCCCCGGCACATGCGCCGTGCACTTGATCGCGGCGTAGCTCGACAGCCGCGTATAAGCGCCGGCGTCGAAGTAGCTGCGGATGTAGCGGGCGACGATGCGCCCATCCCGCATCACGCCGTCCTTGACGTAGATGCGCTCGGCGCCGCGCGGCGAGCCGTAGAGCATCTCCTCCTCGCGATCGAGGACGAAGCGCACCGGTCGGCCGGTCAGCATCGCGCCCAGCACGGCCAGCGGTTCGGTCAGCGCATCGACCTTGCCGCCGAAGCCGCCGCCGACCGTGCCGCCGATGAAATGCAGCCTGTTCGACGGGACGCCGACGATCTTGGCGGTGGTATCGAGCGCGAAGAACAGGCCCTGCGCACAGGAATGCACGACGTAGCGCCCGTTCTGGTCCGGCGCGGCGATGGTGCCGTTGGTCTCCGTCGGCGCATGCTCGATCGGCGACATCTGGTAGCGATGCTCCATCACGATGTCGGCGCCGGCGAAGGCGCGCTCGACATCGCCGAAGCGCAGCTTCTGATGGTCGAAGCGCTCGTGATACTCGAAATAATTGCCCGGATAGGTGTCGTTGACGGTGGGTGCGCCTGGCTTCAGCGCCTCCTCGACGTCGAAAACGGTCGGCAGCGGGTCGTAGTCGATCCGGACCAGCTTCCGCGCCGCCAGCGCCTCCGCCTCGCTATCGGCGAGGATCGCGACCACCGGCTCGCCCTTGTACCGGACCTTGTCGACCGCGAGCGAGGGCTCGTCATCCTTGCCGAAATTGATCAGGCTGAGCAGCGTGTTCTTGTTCACCGGCACGTCGGCGCCGCGCAGCACGCGCTTGACGCCCGGCGCCCGCTCGGCCGCCGACACGTCGATCGAGCGGATGCGGGCATGGGCGTGCGGGCTGCGCACGACCTTGAGATGCAGCAGCCCGTCGAAGGCGTGATCGTCGAAAAACCGCGTCCGCCCGGTGACATGGCCGGGCATGTCCTGCCGCTGCAGGCCCTTGCCGATGACGTTGAGATCATCGTCGCGCTCGTCGGCGAAGAGATCCTTGCGCATTTCCATCGTGGCCATGGCGACCTCCTTCAGGCTCGGCGCGCGCCGGGCGAACCGGCAGCGGAGAGAATGGCTGTGACGATCGGCTCGTAGCCGGTGCAGCGGCAGATGTTGCCGCTGATCGCCTCGATCACCTCGTCGCGGCTTGGGCTCGGGTTCTTCGCCAGCAGCGCCCGCGCGGCCGTCAGCATGCCCGGCGTGCAGAAGCCGCACTGCGCCGCGAAATGATCCATGAAGGCCGCCTGCAGCGGATGCAGGTTCGGCCCATCCGCCATGCCGGCCGCCGTCTCGACATGGCGGCCCTCGCAGGCGACCGAGAGCGTCAGGCAGGAGAGCTGCGGCTCGCCATCGACAAGCACGGTGCAGACGCCGCAGGTGCCCTGCCCGCAGCCATATTTCGGCGAGAAGTCGCCCAGCCCGCGCCTGAGCGTGTTGAGCAGCGTCTCCGGCGCATCGACGAAGGCGGCGCGGTCGGAGCCGTTCAGGCGGAATTGGACCGGGATCTTGGCCATCGCGCGCCTCCTCAGCGGGGTTCGCCGGCGAGCAGCCGGCCGAGATGGATGGGCAGCACCTCGCGGCGATACCATTCGCTCGCGATCGCATCTGTCGCGGGCTGGCAGCCTTCGAGCGCCGCCTGTTTCGCCGCCTGAATCGCGGCGGCATCGAGCACCTTGCCCTCCAGCGCCCGTTCGACGCCGCGCGCCCGGATCGGCACCGGCGCCATCGCGCCATAGGCGATGCGCGGCTGCATGATGCGCCCGGCCTGCGCCGGCAGATGGGCGGCGATGGAGAGCACGGAGATGCCTTTTGGCTTCACCCGGCTGATCTTGCGGAAGAGGAATTCGCTCGCATGGGCCGGCCGCGAGAACTGGACGCCGGCGACGAGGCCTGGCGCCGTGCCGCGGTCGCGACCGGCGAGGAATTCGTCGAGCGGCGTAGCCCGGCCGGTGCCGTAGCCGGCCTGCAGCACGACCTGCGCGTTGAGCGCGAGCAGTGCCACGGTGAAGTCGCCATAGGGACAGGCGGCGAAGAGATTGCCGCCGACGCTCGCCATATTGCGGATCGCCGGCCCGCCGATGGCGCGCGCGGCGGGATGCAGGAAAGCGAGTTCCCGGCTCGCCAGAACCTGCGCCATGGTCACGCCGGCGCCGAGTTCGATGCGCCCGCCGCTCACATTCACCTGCCGGAAGGCTGGATCGGTCACGCGGACTAGCGTGCCCTGCGTCAGGCGCCCCTCATTGACGTCGCGCATCACCAGCGTCCCGCCGCCGATGAGCACGGCATGGCGATCCCCCGAGAGGATACCGGCAGCCTCGGCCATCGTCGCGCAGCTTCTCACAGCCAGCATGTCAGACGCCCTCCCCGGCCAGTTCCGGCAGGCGGCGCACCGCCTCGATGCCGTTGGTGTAGACCTCGTCGCCGACGATCCGGGCGAGTTCCGCCTCGCGTCCGGGCGGCGTGGTGAAGCGGCTCTCCCAGTGCCAGAAGGCGCGGTTGCCGTCGGTCACCGGCAGCAGCCGGACATGGGCGACGTAGTTGAAGAGCGGGATCGGCGTGTCGAGCAGGCAATAGCTGAAGGTCATTTCGAGATCCGAGAGGGTGAGGAGCTGCTCGCGCAGTTCGCTGCCGTCCTGCAGCGAGAAGCGTCGCACGCAGCCGATCCGGTCGGATGGATATCCGCGCTCGATCTCGCTTCGCGCCACGATCGGGTGCCAGCGATCATGGCCGTTGAAATCGCGCAGGATCGACCAGAGCCGGTCCACCGGCGCGTCGATGATGGTGCTGCGGACGACGTGAGGCATGGCCTCATCCCCCGAATGCGCGCTTCAGCGCGTCGAACCCACCCTGGAAAACATTCGTGCCGATCCCCTCGATCAGCTCGGCCTCGCGCTCCGGCGCGCAGTCGAAATCGGCCGACCACTCGATGAAGGTGCGCTCCTGATCGGTGATCGGCGTCAGCCTGAGCGTCGCGACATAATTCGTCAGCGGCATCGGCGAATCCAGGATCGAATAGGTGCAGAACATGTCGTAATCCGACAGACCCAGAAGCTGCTCTCGCAGCCGGTCGCCGCTGCGTAAGGAGAAGGCGCGGATGCAGCCGACCTTGTCGGCCGGATCGCCGTTCTCGATACGGCTCTCGGCGATGCGGGGATGCCAGTTCGGCAGGCCGTTGAAATCGCGCACACGGGCCCAGACCTTGGCGGCGGGGGCGGCAATGACGCTGGAGACATAGACGCGGGCCATGATGTTTCGTCCTCAAGCCTTCGTCTCGGGCACGGCATCGCCGTTGCCCTTGTCGCCGCCACCACTCCCCTTGGCCTTCGCCGGCTGTGCTTCCTTGGCGACGCGCTGCAGGTCGGAGGCCTCGCGCATCAGCCCGCCCATCTTGGCGAGGTTGCCGCCCTCGATGCCGATCTCCTTCAGCACCTGATCGATCATCGGCGCCTGCACGCGGTAGCGCAGGGCGGATTCGATGACCTCGTCGGTGGGCGAGCGCGCCGCACCGCCCACACCGCCGGCACTGCCGCCTCCGCCCCCGAGACCATCGACATGGAGGATGCGGATGCCCTCGATCTTCTCCATCGGCTTGACGCTCTCGCGCACAATGCCCTCGATCTTGTCGAGCAGCCGGCGCCGGAACAGCCCGTAGCGGGCGCCGTCGGAGAGCACGTTCTCGGCCTCGTAGAGCAGCTTCTGCGCTTCGGCATCGACCGCCTTGCGGATCTTCTCGGCCTCGGACGCGATGCGCGATTCCTCCGCCGACTTCTCGGCGAGCAGGACCTCGACGGTCTTGCGCCGCCGCGCTCCTTCACTTTCGCGGATGGTCTTGACCTGCTCCTCGGCCTCGACCGCCTTGCCGCGGGCGATCTCGGCATTGGCCTGCGCCGCCGATTCCTCGAGCGACTTGGTGTAGAGCGCGATGGCCTTGTCCATCGCCGCGCTCTCGACCTCCCGCTCGCGGTCGATCTCGAGCTTGCGCAATTCGCGCTGCCGGCCGACGCGGGCCTCGTCGAGCCCGCGATCGGACGAGATGCGGGCGCGTTCGACCTCCTCGTTGGAGGCGATCTGCGCCTCCTGCAGCGCCTGCGTGCGGGCGATATCGAGCTGCTCCAGCGCCCGGCGCCGCGCGATCCGCGCCGCCTCCAGCGCCTGTTCGCGCACGATATCGACGGTCTCGACCTGCTGGCGCGCCGTGATCTCGGCCTGGCGCAACACCTTGTCGGCATCGGTCCGCTCGACCTTCTTGGCGGCGATGGCGATGGCGCGCTCTTCCTCCGCCACCTCGACCGCCTTCTTCTGGGCGATCTGCAGCATCTCGCGGGTCTTGCTGGAGTCGATGCGCTCCTTGTCCAAACCGAGTTCGGTGACGATGCGCTGGCGCTCGACCGTGTCACGGCGTGTCAGTTCGGCGGAGTCGAGATCGGCGTTTCGCTTGATCTCAAGCTCCTTCGTCGCCAGTTCGGCCGCGATCCGGTCGGCGGCCAGCGTCTTCTCCTGGGCGATGCGGGCGGCTTCCGTGGCCTCGCGCGCCGAGATTTCGGCTGTCTCGATCGCCTGGTTGCGGATGATCTCGAGATTGCGGATCTCCTCGTCGCTGCGGATGCGCTCGCCGGAGACGATCCGCTCCTGCGCGATGCGCGCCTTCTGGACGCTTTCACGAGCAGCGATCTCCGCCGCTTCGACCGCCTCCGTGCGCCCGATCTCCAGCAGGCTCTTGCGCTGATCGAGGGCGATACGGTCGGCGGTGATCGCATTCTCCTGTGCGATGCGGGCCTTCTCGATCGCCTCGCGGGCCGCGATCTCGGCCTCGTCGAGCGCCCTGTTGCGGGCGATGCCGAGTGCGCGGACACGCTCATCCTGGGCGATGCGCGCGGTTTCGACGGCTTCGCGCGCCGCAATGTCCTCCTGGTCGAGCACACGCGTGCGTTCGATCTCGCGGTTGCGCACCTCCTGCTCGCGAGCGATGCGCTCGGCACTCACCGCCGTCTCCTGCAGGATGCGGGCCCTTTCGGTCGCCTCGCGGGCTCCGATTTCCGCCGCCTCCAGTATCTGGGCGCGCTCGATCTCCTGCTGCCGGATCTCGCGCTCGGAGGCGATGCGCGCAACATTGATCGAATGATCGTTGGTGATGCGGGCCTTCTCGATCAGCTCACGCGAGGCGATCTCGGCCTCCTCGATGGCCTGCGTGCGGGCGATCTCCTGCTGGCGGATATCGCGCTCGGAGGCGATGCGGGCCTCGCTGATCCCGCGCTCATTGGCAATACGCGACTTCTCGATCTCCTCGCGCGACAGGATCTGTGCCTGTTCGGCTTCGGTGTCGCGGGCCGCCCGCTCGCGTGCCACCTCGGCGCGCTGCACGGCACGCTTGATCTCGATCTCGCGCTGCTGATCGAGCCGCGCAGCCTCGCTGTCGCGCTCGATATCCAGCGCCTGGCGCTCCGCTTCGAGATTGCGGGTGCGGATGCGGATCATCGAATCCTGCTCGATGTCGTTGCGCAGCTTCCGCTTGTCCTCGATCTCCTCGATGATCCGCGTCAGACCGACGGCGTCGAAGCGGTTGGACGGGTTGAAGTACTGCAGGTCGGTCTGGTCGAGATCGGTGAGTGCGACCGATTCCAGTACGAGGCCGTTCTGGGCGAGCGCCTCGGCGGCTGCGTCCTTGACGCGCTGGACGTAAGTCCCGCGCTGCTCGTGCATCTCCTCCATCGTCATTTCGGAGGCCACTGTGCGCAGCGCCGAGATGAACTTGCCCGAAAGCAGAGCATGAAGCTGGTCGGGCTGAAGCGTGCGCCGGCCCAGCGTCGCCGCGGCAACGGATACCGACTCCCGCTCCGGCTTCACGCGAACATAGAACTCCGCGTCGATATCGACGCGCATGCGGTCGCGGGTGATCAGCGCGTCGTTGTTGGCGCGCGTCACGGCGAGCTGCAGCACGTTCATGTTGACCGGCGTGACGTCGTGGATGATCGGCAGCACGAAGGCGCCGCCATTGATCACCACCTTTTCGCCGAAGAGACCAGTGCGGACGAAGGACACCTCCTTCGACGAGCGGCGATAGAGCCAGTTCACCAGATAGACGACGATGGCGATGACGATCACCGCCACGATCAGCCAGAGGATCAGCGATCCGATCAGCTGTCCCGTCATGTCCTCATCCTCCCGCCCGTTCTTCGGGTCACTTCGACTTGCCGGCTTTGAGCACCGGTCTCTTCGTCTTCTGCTTGCGTGTCGTCTCTCGGCCGCGACCGATCTGCTTGAAGGCTCTGGTCTGGTCGCGGATCGCGACCTCGACCGGCAGGCGCTCCATCGAGGACGCCCCGTAGAAGCCGTGGCAGTGCTTCGTGTTCTTCATGATGAAGTCGGCATCGGCCGGCTCGGCGACGGGCCCGCCATGGACGAGCACGATCGCGTCTTTCTTTACGGAGAGCGCCGCCGCCGCCCAGGCGTCGACCAGCGCCGGGCAGTCGGAGAGCTTGAGCGCAGTCTCCGCCCCGATCGAGCCGCCGGTCGTCAGGCCGAGATGGCAGACGATGATGTCGGCGCCGGCCTTGGCCATGGCGCGCGCGTGGTCCTCGCAGAAGACGTAAGGCGTCGTCAGCAGGCCCTTGGCGTTGGCGAGCGCGACCATTTCGACCTCGAGGCCATAGCCCATGCCGGTCTCTTCGAGGTTCTTGCGAAAATTGCCGTCGATCAGCCCGACCGTCGGGAAGTTCTGGATGCCGGCGAAGCCGATCCGCTTCACCTCGTCCAGGAAGACATCCATGCGCCGGAACGGATCGGTGCCGCAGACGCCGGCGATCACCGGTGTCTTCTTCACCACCGGCAGCACCTCGGCTGCCATCTCCATGACGATGGCATTGGCGTCGCCATAGGGCATCAGTCCGGAAAGCGAGCCGCGCCCGGCCATGCGGTAGCGGCCGGAATTGTAGATCACGATGAGGTCGATGCCCCCTAGCTCCTCGCATTTGGCGGAAAGCCCCGTACCGGCCCCGCCGCTGACGATGGGCTCGCCTGCCGCGATCATGGCCCTGAAGCGCTTGAGCAGGCTCTTCTTTTCAAAGCTCGTCATGAGCATTGCTCGCTGTTACGCGGCACGGTCACCAACGTCATTGCGAGCACAGCGAAGCAATCCAGGAAGCCGTAGAGCGCTGCCGCCCCTGGATTGCTTCGTCGCTGCGCTCCTCGCAATGACGGTGTCGTCGGCCGCGTCGTCATGCTCGCCCTCCCCCGGCCCGCTCGCGCCGGCGGCCGGCATGCAGCGAGCGGAATTGCTGCACCAGCGCCGCTGCGAAGGCGGGATCGTTGATGTGGAGCGGCAGGCGGATGAGCTGCCGGCTGGCGCTTATCCGCACCGTCTGCTCCAGCGCCTGGAAGAGCGCGGTATCGGCCGCTGGATCGTGGAAGGCCTGGCCCGGCGCATCGAGTGCGGAGACGCCGCGCTCCGGGATCAGGAAGCGGACCTGGCCTTCCATCTGGTTCAGCCGCTCGCCGATCCAGCGGCCCATGCGGGCATTCTCTTCCGGCGTGGTCCGCATCAGCGTGATCTGCGGGTTGTGCGGGTAGAGCTTGCGATTGCGGTAGCGTTCCGGAACGGTCTCGGGTGCGAAGAAATTGACCATGTCGAGCGCGCCGACCGAGCCGACATAGGGAATGCGCGTGCGGATGATCGCACCGAAGCGATCCTCGGTCGCCGGCAGGAAACCGCCCATCAGCATGTCGCAGATTTCGGTGGTCGAGACGTCGATCACCGCGCCGACCAGGCCGGAATCGACCAGCTTCTCCATCGACTGCCCGCCGGTGCCGGTGGCGTGGAAAACGAGCGGCTCCCATTCGGGCTCAAGGAGCTTCGCGACCTGCTGCACGCAGGGCGTCGTGACGCCGAACATGGTCAGCCCGACCAGCGGCTTCTCGGGCTCCGCCCGCCGTGGTGCGCCCTCGCGCTTGAGGTCCGCAAGCCGCGCCTTGGCCATCGCCGCGACGGCCCGCGCGCCATTGCCGAGCACGAGCCGCGAGACGCGGTTCAGCCCCTGCACATCGGTGACCGCGTGCATCATCGCGATGTCGGTCGCGCCGACATAGGCGCGGACATCGCCCGAGGCCATGGTCGAGATCATCAGCTTCGGCAGGCCGATGGCTAAGGCTTGCATCGCCGGGGTCACCATCGCGGTGGCGCCGGAGCCACCGGCGGAGATGATGCCGAGCACGCCTTCCTGTCGCGGGAGCCAGGCGGCGAAGGCCTCCGTCATGGCCGCAACCGCCGTGCCGCGATCGCCCGAGGCGATGCCGGTCGAGCCTCTGGCCGAGGCGAGCGCGACCTGCTGCGGGGTGACGTCCCCGCCGGCGCTGCGGCCGGAGGTCGAGAGATCGACGAGCCGGGTCCTCAGGCCCTCGGCACGGATCAGGTCGCGGATGTAGCGCAGTTCCTCGCCCTTGGTGTCGAGCGTGCCGGCAATGACGACATAGGGATCGCCTGCCGCGACAGCCGCGAGCGCACGGATCGAGCCGACGGGCTCGCCGTTGCGCGTCGCCAGAGTAGGCCGCGAGATGGTGCGCGCCTGCGCCTCGATCTTTGCCGCCGGGACGGGCTGCGACCAGCGCGTCGGGATGACCGGGTTGGCGTTGTAGACCCGCGTCGGGCCGGCGGCCGCGACCGGCACGGTACCGGTGGCCCCGGCCTGCCCCATCGCGGGCGCCAGTGCGCCATCGGTCTCGTCATGGCCGTGGCGGCCGACGCCGAGCAGGCGCTGCTGCAATTCGCGGTCGCCCGCCAGCGTCACTGACGCGATGAGGCGGTTCACCCGACCATTGACCATGATCGCGATCGAATCGGACATCTGCGTGGCGACGCCGATGTTCTGCTCGATCACGAGGATCGCGACATCGCCCTGCTCGGCGAGCCGCACCAGCATCTCCTCGACATGGGCGACGATGACCGGCGCCAACCCCTCGGTCGGCTCGTCCATGACGAGCAGGCGCGGGTTCATCAGCAAGGCGCGGCCGATCGCCAGCATCTGCTGCTCGCCGCCGGAAAGCTGCGCGCCGCCATTGTTGCGCCGCTCGGCCAGACGGGGGAAGGTCTCGTAGACGCGCTCCGGTGTCCAGGCGCCGCGCTTGCGGCGCTGCATCAGCCGCAGGTGCTCGTCGACGGTCAGCGAGCGCCAGAGCCTGCGGCCCTGCGGGACATAGCCGATGCCGAGGCGGGCGATCTCGGCCGGCGAGCGGCCGGCGATCTCCTCGCCGAAGAAGCGGATCGAGCCGGCGCTGATCGGCACGAGCCCCATGATCGCCTTGCACATCGTCGTCTTACCCATGCCGTTGCGGCCGACGACGGAAAGGACACCGCTATGCAGCGTCAGATCGACGCCCTGCAGCGCATGCGAGCGTCCGTAGAACACGTTGAGGCCGGCGATCTGCAGGATCGGCATGCCGGCCGCCGGGGGGGCCTTCAGACGCTCAGCCATGAGCGCCTCCGAGGTAGAGTTCCTGCACCTCGGGGTCGGACTCGATCTCCTCCGGACGCCCCTCTTTGAAGATGCGGCCGTTGTGCATCATCGTCACGCTTTCGACGACGCGCAGCGCCACATCCATGTCGTGCTCGATGATGATGTAGCCGATATGGCCCGGCAGCGAGGTCAGGATACGGACGAGGTCGCGCCGCTCCGTCGGCGACAGACCCGCCGCCGGCTCGTCGAACAGGATGAAGCGCGGCGCTCCCGACAGTGCGAGCGCGATCTCGAGCTGGCGCTGCTGGCCATAGGCGAGTTCGCCGACCAGCCGATCCTTGACCGCCGACAGATGCACCGCATCGACCAGCCCTTCGGCCGCGTGGATCAGCGCATCGTCCCGGCGCGGACGCAGCAGCGAGAAGCGGTTCCGCGACACGCCCCGGCACGCCAGATAGACATTGTCCAGGACCGAGAGGCCGGCGAAGAGCGAGGAGATCTGGTAAGTGCGCCGCAGGCCGCGGCGGATGCGCTCCTGCGGCGGGAAGGCCGTCACATCCTCGCCGAAGAAGCGGATGATGCCGGCGCTCGGCGAAAAATCCCCGGTGATGCAGTTGAACAGCGTCGTCTTGCCCGCGCCGTTCGAGCCGAGCACCGCGCGACGCTCGCCTGGCTTGACCGAGAGCGTGATGTCCGACAGCGCCGCGAGCGCGCCGAACAGCCGCGAGACGCCGCGCAACTCCAGCGCATTGGCCGAGCCCGCGGAAGCCAGCCCCTCCCGTGCCGCGATCGCGCTCATGGCGCGCCTCCGCCGACACGCATTCCCGCATTACGGGCATCGCTGCCCCGGCGATAGCGCTCGCGCAGGCGCTGCCAGATGCCGATCAGGCCGTCGGGCGAGAACAGCACGATGACGAGAAAGCCGAGGCCGATCAGCAACTGATAGCGCTTGCCGTCGAGACCCACCCCTTCGAGCATGTCGAACGAGAAGGTGCGCAGCAGCACATAGATCAAGGCACCTATGAAGGGCCCGATCGGACGGCTCAGGCCACCGACGACGGCAATGATCAGCATATCGACGACAGGCCCGACGCCGGCTGTGCCCGGCGAGACCTGGCGCTGGTACCAGACGAGCAGCACGCCGGCGCAAGCCGCGATGAAGGAGGCGAAGCCATAGGCTGCGATCCGATGCGCGACCACGTCGAAACCCAGGGCCGCCATCCGGCGCGGATTGTCGCGGGTGCCCTGCAGGGCGAGGCCGAAAGGCGCCCGCGAGACATAGATCACCGCGCCATAGGCCAGGACCGAACAGCCCAGCGTCAGATAGTAGAAGGGCAGGTTCTGGCCCCAGTCGATGCCCAGGAAGACCGGCGGCTTGACGCCGTTGAAGCCGCTGAAGCCGTTGAAGACCGTATAGTTCTGCAGCGTCAGGTAGTAGAAGGCCGAGGCGATCGCGAGCGTGATCATGATCGTGTAGATGCCTTCGGTGCGCACCGAAAGCGCGCCGGCCAGCGTACCGAACAGGGTCGCGACCAGGATCGCGACGGGCGCTGCCATCCACCACGGCCAGTGCAGGCTGATCTGCGAGATCGCGCTGTCGCCGAGGATGGCGACGAGATAACCGGCGAAGGCGGCCACCGTCATCTGTGCCAGGCTGACGATGCCGCCATAGCCGGCGAGGAACATCAGGCCGAGAGCCACGAGACCAAGGATCATCGAATAGGCGATGATCTGGACGAGCCAGAACGGGCTCGCGATCGCCGGCATCACCAGAAGCAGGACGCCTGCGACCCAGAAGGCCGTGCCGCGGCGCGCCAGCCAGGTCGAGAAACTCTCCCGGGTGCGAGCGCGTTGCTCGAGGTTGAGATCGGCGATGGCCATCGTCAGCGCCTCGCCGCCAGGCCTTGCGGCCGCACCGCCAGCACCGCGACCATGATGATGAAGGTCAGCATCACGGCATAGGTCGGCATGTAGACCGAGCCGAATTGTTCGGCGAGGCCGACGATCAGCGCGCCGATCGCAGCGCCCGGGATCGAGCCCATGCCGCCGACGATGACGACCACGAGCGACGACAGCAGTATCTTGGTGTCCTCGCCCGGCTGCAGCGACTGGAAGGTACCGCCGACGACACCTGCCACTCCCGCAAGTCCGGCGCCGAAGGCGAAGATCATGACGAAGACGAGCTGGACGCGGACGCCCGTCGCCGACAGCATGTCGCGATCATCGACGCCTGCGCGCACCAGCATGCCGACCCGCGTCCGGTTGAGCGCGAGCCACATCAGGACGCCGACGATGATCGCGCCGATCAGGATGGCGATGCGCACGAAGGGATAGGTCATCATGACCGGGTCGCCATTGCCGCGCAGCGCCACGACGAAGGGCAGTTGGACCGGGCCGGAGAGCCAGTCCGGCGTGGTCACCTGGAAGGTGTCGCCGCCGTAGTTCCACAGCAGGAGGTCGGCGAAGATGATGGAAAGGCCGATGGTGACCAGCGTCTGGCGCAGGTCCTGACCTTCCATCCAGCGGAAGAGCAGCACCTGCATCAGCACGCCGACGATGCCGACCACGACGAAGGCGGCCAGAAGCGCCATGAGCCAGGAGCCGGTGAGTTGGCCGACGCTGTAGCCGAGATAGCCGCCGAACAGATAAAGCGAGCCATGGGCGAGATTGACGTTGCGCATCAGCCCGAAGATCAGCGTGAAGCCGCTGGCGACCAGGAAATAGAGCGCACCCAGCGTGATGCCGTTGAACAGCGCGCTGAGAAACACGCGCTTGCGGCCGAACATGGCTTCCATCCCCGGCGTCCAGACCGAGAAGATCAGCCAGACCAGGATGCCAACCGCGAAGATGATCGCGAGCGACCAGACCGGGCGGCGCGCGATGAAATCAGATACGGGCCGGTCAGACATGGGCCGCCTGCATGGCAAAAGCCGGCTGCGAGGGCACGGGCCCGACCGTGCGCAGCACGCGGCGATAGTCGCGCGGCGCCATGCCCATATGGGCCGTGAAGAAGCGGGTGAAGACACTCTGGCAGGAGAAGCCGAGGCCGTTCCCGATCCGTGTCACCGGATCCTGCGAGAAGACCAGCCGGTCGAGCGCCGCATCGAGGCGCACCGTATTGGCGAAGACCGTAGGCGTCACGCCGACCTGCTGGCGGAAGAGCTTGAAGAAATGGGCGCGCGACAGCCCGGCCTCGCGGGCGACCCGTTCGAGCGCGCCGTCATAGCTCGGATGGTCCTCGAGCAGGCGACAAGCACGCAGCACGCGGCGGTCGAGCGCGCCTTCCGGCGCGAGATGGGCGAAGGAGGAGGCCAGCTCCGGCTTGATCGGCTCGCTCGAGGCCTGCGCCAGCGCCATCAGCACCGGCCCGAGATTGAGGTCGCGGCGCGGCGACAGCAGCATCTCGACGATCTTGTCGCGCCAGGCGGCGAGCTCGCGGGTGATGACCAGTTCCGACGACGGAAAGACCAGCCCTCCGGCCGGGGCCATGCTTTGGGCCGCAAGCCATTCCGGCCTGAGATAGACGACCAGGAAGAGGCCGAAGCAGCCCGGGGTTTCCGGCTGGAAATTGTGGGGTTCCCACGGGTTGATGGCGATGCCCATGAAGGGATCGACGCGCGTGGAACGGCCGCCGACAGTCACGAGGCCACGCGATCCCTCCAGGAAGAAGATCAGATGGGCCTCGCGATGGGCATGCAGCACCAGTGGCCGGTCGAGATCGTAGATCGAAACCCGGCCGAACGGACCGTGGCAGACCGCGACTGCGCGACTCATGGTTCCTCTCGAAAGCAAATCCGGCCCTGCGACCTGGGTCTCAACAGGCAAGCCGCCATCCATGCGCCCCCGCGATTCATTCGGGGGCGCCGGCACCGGGATGTCACGGGGGCGAAGGGGGCGCGCATGTCGCGTTGTCCCCCCTCCGGCAGTCTTCAGGCGCCTATTTCTTGCATTCCGGATTGGTGCGTGAGGGCAGCCCCACCGCCTTGAAGGCGTCCGGAGACAATCCCATCGTCTTCGAGACGTTCGGGACGGTGCGGATGAACTTGTTGGTGAGTTCGCCGTTTGGCAGTTCGGCGACTTCGGTGATGAACGTCGTCGCGATCGCCTGCCGGTCGTCGTCGAGCTTGATCTTGCCGTTGGGCGCGTCCAGCTCGACCTTGGCGAGTTCCGCGCGCAGCTTCGCGCCCCCGTCCGAGAGATCCGCATTGACCTTCGCCAGCCCCGTCGCGAGCGCGGTGAAGGCGTTGTAGTAATTGGTCGCGAAGAGAGACGGGCTGGCGAAGCGCTTGTCGGCCGGGAAGGCATCCTGATAGGCCTTGACCCAGGCCTTCCAGCGCGGATCGTCCCAGGCATCAGCGACACCGCCTGAGGACGGCGTGCCGACCAGCAGCTTCTTGGCCGCGCCCTTCGACGAGAGCACGGTCTGGTCGACCATGATCGACCCGCCGACGAACTTCGCGTTGCCGCCGGTCTGGCTGTACTGGTTCAGGAAGTTGACGGCGTCGCCGCCGCCGAGACCAAGGAACACCGCATCGACGTCATCGGGGATATTGGCGATGACCGAACCGAAGTCCTTGGTTCCGAGCGGCACCCATTGCCGCTGGGTGATTTGCCCGCCGGCGCTGCAATAGCCGAGCGCGAAGCCGAAGACCTGCGTGTAGGGGAAGGAATAATCCTCCGCGATCACGGCGACCTTCTTGAAGCCCTTGTCCTTGAAGACGTAGTCGCCAAGGCCCGCCATCCACATCGCGCCATTGCTGTTGAAGCGGAAATAGTTCGGCGACGGATTGACATAGGTGGTCTCGAGCGCGCCCGAGGAGCCGTCGACGACGGTCACGTTCGGGACGGTCTTGGAATAGTCGCGGATCGCAATGCCTTCGGAGCCCGAGAGCGGGCCGACGATGACCTGGACCTTATCCTGCTCGACGAGTTTTCGCGCAGCCCGCAGCGCGGAATCCGGGCTGGCATCGGTCGTCGCGATGATCAGCTCGACCTCGCGCCCGGCGATCTTGTTGCCGAGTTGCTTCAGCGCCACCTGGACGCCACGCACGCCGTCCTCGCCGCCCGACGTCAATGCGCCCGACAGCGTCGCCATCATGCCGATCTTGAGTTTCTCCTGGGCGCCGGCCACCGACGAGGCAGCAACGAGACTACAGACCGCGACAGCGGCCATAAGCACCTTTCGCATCGTATTTCCTCCCTGCGTGTCTGACCACGCCGAAGGTTTCAACGGCGAGGCCGATGGCGGCTTTTTGATCCGCTCTAAGGGGAAGGTAGCACACAGTGCCCTGCTGCCAAGGTCGCGGACATTGCTCAGGGTCTGCTTTTTTGGTTCGGCTGCCCGATTTACCTGCCCGTACCGTATCTGGCGACGATCCAGGCACGTCTGACGATCATCCCGTCGCCATCCCAATACTATATAATTTTATTGGAATCGGAGGCTCGCCCCCATGCGGATCCGCGCTACACCGCACAGGATGGAGTGTCGTCATTCGCAACGTGCCACGAATACTGAGCGCGAACACAGACCAACCGCTCGGGACTGCTGGGATCGTGGACAACCCACGAGACGTCAGCATTGCGAATAGAGGTCGGATCATTTTTCACATCCGACGCTCCAGCTACGATCTGAGCTTTCATGCTGGACAGCGCTGGACTTTGATCCGCCACAGGCGTCGCCGCATCCAGGGAAATACATCCAGCAAGGGCCCAGCCAACGCAGGTAGAATCATCGGTCGGCGCATCGAAAAGGCCGCCATGTTTCGCGAAAACAGATCGATAGCAGCTTCGCCCCATCGATTAGCGCGCATACTGCGCTACGAGACCTCAAATCAGCGATCGATGGCAGGGCATAGTTCATCCCAAATACGGGCATAAACTTTGGCGTAATTGTCGAGATGGACGCCATCATGAAGCTCGACAGCCTCCGGAAAAGGATCGACAAAAAGGCACCCCGGTTTGCGGCAGGTCTTTTCCAGTACCGCCGAGAAGCGCAACGCGGTCTCGCGCGAGAACCCGACAGCGCGCTTGGGATCGATTGGCGGGACCGCCGTTACAGCAACGAGTCGGGTCTGCTCAGCCGCCCGTTTCAAAAGCGCCTCAACCGTGCTCTGATAGGCTGCAACGGCCTCGTCCGGATCGTTGATGCGTCGGCTTTGAGCATCGTTGGTACCGATCGTCAGGATGATTGCACGCGGCGGACGCGGCAATGACAGGCTGGCAAAGAAACGAGAATAGGATTCGGCGGTTGCCCCCGCGAGTCCAGCATTCACGACGGGCAGACTGCAACCTGTCGGCGCAAACAAACTTTCAGCATGGGAATCTCCCATCACAAGAAGGTAATCGCCGGGAATTTGCCGCAGATGGGCGCCGATGACCTGCAAGCGAGCCTCGTGATACGAGCCTCCGCCTGACTTCGCAGAGCCATTCACTCTGCCGTAGCTAGCGCCGGCAAAAGCGGCCAGCAGCAACGCCGCCGCAATAAAGAAAGAGCGCTTCATCGAACGTTACCAAATGGAGTCGCTGAGAATGTCTCGCTTCCACTTGGCCCGTTCGTCCGCCGGCAATCGACACCGGGTTCGATAATAGGTGACGCAGGTCATGACCATCAGCAGCACAACCAGCGCAGCCGCAGTTAAACCTAGCCAGATCATAGTTGGAGCCCCCCGGCCCGGATTCATAACACCTGCATCCATTTATTTGAGGTGCACCTCACGCTTATATGATTTCGTCGCATCGGGCTCAACGAAATTAGCGCCATAATGTCGCGATACTGACGGGAAAATTGAGAAACGTGCCCCCGCCCCGCTAAGGACAGTGTTGAGCGCGGACGCCGCTTGCCACTGGAATTTGCTCGGCGGGCATCGCGGCCGATGTCTGGTCCGGGCTATCCGCAGTTCGCCGGCCTGAACGCCGCTCCCGACTGGAGAAAGGCGGCCGCCCTGGCCCGCCACGGTGCAGCCCTCTACCCCGGACTGATCGACGCTGCCACGCCGATGTCGCGCTGGATGGGGCACCGCCCTTCCCTGCCCGACTCGCTCCCGGTGATCGACGTATCTCCCCGCTGCCGCAACATCGTCCTAGCGTTCGGACACGGTCATCTTGGCCTGACCGCCGCCCCACGTACCGCCGATATCGTCGCGAATCTCGTTCTGGATCGGCCCGCCGGCATCGACCTGGCGCCCAATTCACCAGGTCGCTTCGGGTGAAGCCGGTCCAAGCGGCAGCTTTCGCGCGCCCCGGAGCTATGCCCCATGACAATCGGCTTTGAAGCACAATCGGCTTTGAAGCCGACCGCCCTCGATCGGCGGAGGTTAAAGTGGCAAGCCCGGTTCGTGCCAAGGGATAGCGGCCAGCTTGCCCGCATAAGACAGGGTCACGAATGCCGTCGTCAAATTCGCCCCGCCGAAGCATAAATTGCTGACGGCAAGATCGGGAACCGCGTGCTCCCGATGCTCACTGCCCGTCGCATCGGTCTCCACGATGGCCATGCTCTCCAGCGCGGCGACGCAGATGCGACCCGATGCCGTAACCGCAAGACTGTCGAAGCGGCGATAACCCGGCAGGCCGAGCACCAGACGGCCGCCATTCGGCGAAGGCCAGGGCGCCTTGGCAAGTTGGCCCGGCGCCAGGATGTCGAAGGCCCAGAGCCGGGCGGTGTCGGTCTCGGCGACGTAGAGCGTCCCTCCATCCGGCGACAGCCCGATGCCATTGGGCGTGGTCATCAGCGACGCCAACTCGCGGATCTCGGAACCGTCAGAGCGGGCCCAGTAGACGAAGCCGCGATCCATGTCGCGATCGCGCCGCTTGCCCATATCGGTGAAGTAGAAGCCGCCATGCCGGTCGAAGACCAGGTCGTTGGGGCCATTCAGCGCGTTCTCGCCACAGCGATCATAGAGGCGCTCGACCTTGCCCGTCGCCAGCGTGACGATGTCGATCGAGCCGCCACGATAGGACGGGGACTGGCCCTTGGGCCGCATGCCGTGCGGCTCGCGGACCCAGGTCACGCCGCCATTGTTGCAGATGACGACGCGGCCATCGGGCGCCAGCGCCGCGCCGTTGGGGCCGCCGGGCACGTTCGCCACCACCTCGACGCGCCCGTCGGGCCGAATGCGCGACAAGGTCTCGCGGCCGATCTCGACCAGGATGATCGAACCATCCTCCATCCAGACCGGACCTTCGGGGAATTGCAGTCCCTCGGCTACGATCCGCATCGACGATCTCCCTCTTGCATCGGATGACCGCTCTGTCATATTGGTCAGGCAACCTGATAAATTATTTCGGCCGGTCGGTCCATGGGAGAGAGCATATGATGCCTAGTCGTCGCGCCGTCCTCGCCGCACCGGCCCTCGTCGCCGCCAGCTCGATCTTTGGCGGTGCTCGCGCCCAGAGCGATCTGGAAAGCACCGTCGTCATCCGCACCTCCGGCGGCGCCTTCGAGACCGCGCTGAAGAAGAACTTCTTCGAGCCCTTCACCAAGGCGTCGGGCGTGCGGGTCATTCCGATCGCGGCCTCCGACAGCGAGATGCAGGCGCGCATGGCCGCGATGTCGGCGGCAGGCCGCGTCGAGTGGGATATCGTCTCGCCGCAATATGACGAACTGCCGAACCTGGCCCGCTACCTCGTCGATCTCGCCGATTGCGGCGTGCTGCCGGCCGTCGCGGCCGAAGGCGTCGCCGGAACCTGCGGCCGCTACGGCATCCTCTACGTCATCGGCGCGCAGGTGCTGGCCTACAACACCACCGCCTTTCCCCAGGGCAAGGGGCCGCAGAGCTGGGGCGACTTCTGGGACGTCCAGAAATTCCCCGGCCGGCGTGGCCTGTCCAACAGCGGCGGCCCCTGGGCGACGCTGGTCAGCGCGCTGATCGCCGACGGCGTCGAGCCCACAAAGCTGTTTCCGCTCGATCTCGACCGCGCCTTCCGCAAGCTCGACGAGATCAAACCCCATATCGCGGTGTGGTGGCGCACCGGCGACCAGAGCCAGCAGATCCTGCGCTCGGGCGAGGTCCAGATGGCCTTGATGTGGAGCGGCCGGGCCTTCGCCAGCAAGCGCCAGGGCGTGCCCCTGGCCTGGAACTACGACAAGACCTTCGCCAATTTCGGCGCCTGGGCGATGCTGAAGGATGCTCCGCACCCCAAGGCCGCCCGCGCCTTCCTGGATTTCTACATGAAGAACCCCGAGGCCCACGCCGCCTTCTCGCGCGAAATGGGCTATTCGACCCCGAGCAAGGCCGGGCAGGCGCTGCTGACGGCTGACGAGAAGATCGATCTCGTTTCGAGCCCGCAACAGCTCGCCGGGATCATCCAGATGGACCCCGCCTGGATCGAGGCCAATCGCGCCTCCGGCCTGGAGCGCTGGAACCGCTGGATCTCACGCTGAGAGCGCAGCCGACCGAAGACCGAGGCCCTCCCGCCGCGCCGATCGCCGACGCCAGGACGGAGTTGCCGCGCCGATGAATCCGGAGATGGTATGTCCGAGCCCAACCCCTTCCATGCCGACTGGTCGTCCCGCCCGCTCTGGTGGGACGACGTTCCGCTGAAGCCGACCGAGGCCGACCTACCGGCCTCCGCCGATGTCGTGATCGTCGGCAGCGGCTATTGCGGTCTCTCCGCAGCGCGCACGCTCGCGGGCACCGGCATGCGCGTCGTGGTCCTGGAAGCCGCCGATCCGGGCTATGGCGCCAGCACGCGCAATCACGGCATGGTCGCCGGCGGCCTGAAGGTCCCCGGCGACATCGACCGGCGCGTCGGCCCCGAGCGCGGCCGCTGGATCCGCGAGAGCGCCAAGCAGTCCTTCATCGATTTCAAGGCCGTGATCGAGGGCGGGAATCTCGATGTCGATTTTGCCCATGGCGGACGCTTCACCGGCGCGCATACGCCTGCCGCCTTCGCCCGCCAAGCGAAGCGCGGCGCCTATCTGCACGACACCTTCGGCTATACGACGCGCGCTTTGCCGCGCGCCGAGCAGCGCTCCGAGATCGGCAGCGATTTCTATTACGGCGGGCTGCTGATCGAGGAATCGGCCGGCATCCACCCGGCCAAGCTCTACCGCGAGCTCCGCCGCCTGGCGGAAGAGGCGGGCGCCATCATCGTCGGCCGTGCCGAGGTCCGCGACATTGCCGGCAAGCAGGGCGCCTTCACCGTCAGGACGGCCAAGGGGGAGATTGCGGCCGAGCAGGTCATGATCGCGACCAATGCCTATACCGGCGCCTTCAACGGCACGATGAGCCCCTATATCCGCCGCCGGGTCGTGCCCGTGACGGCCTATATGATCGCGACGGAGGAGCTGCCCGACGGGCTCGCCGCCGAATTGCTGCCGACCAACCGGATGTGCGGCGACACCAAGCGCTCGCTCTTCGCCTTCCGGCTGTCGCCCGACCGCAAGCGCATCGTCTTCGCCGGACGCGCCAAGTTCCGCGACATCGGCGAGCGCGAGGCGACGCCGATCCTGCATCGCTTCATGTGCTCGGTTTTCCCGCAGCTCGAAGCCGTGAAGGTGACGCATAGCTGGAAGGGCATGGTCTGCTTCACCTTCGACGACCTGCCGCATATGGGCGTCGTCGACGGGGTGCATTATGCCGCGGGCTGCCAGGGCAGCGGCGTGGTGATGATGTCCTATCTCGGCCAGCAGACGGCGCTGAAGATCATCTCGGGCAAGACGACCCAGTGCGGCTTCGACGGGCTGAATTTCCCGGCGCGGCCGCTCTACCAGGGCGATCCCTGGTTCCTGCCCGGCATCGGCGCCTACTACAAGACGCGCGACGCCATCGAACGCTATATCGCCGCGCGCGCCGCGTGATCCCATCTCACTGCACAGGAGAGCTCGCGTGAACGCGCCTGCGACCACGAATTCCCAGATCATCGCCGCCTACACCGCCCATACGCCCAAATCGGCTGAGAGCTACGAGGCCGCGCTGAAGCTCATGCCCGGCGGCGTCACCCACGACGCGCGTTACATGCGCCCTCACCCGATCTCGATCGCGGAGGCCCGCGGCTCGCGCAAGCGCGACCTCGATGGCAACGACTATGTCGATTATCAGGGCGGTCACGGCGCACTGATCCTGGGCCATTCCCATCCGCAGGTGACCGAGCGCGTCGCAGAGCAGCTCTCGCGCGGCACGCATTACGGCGCCAACCACGAGCTCGAGAACCGCTGGGCCGAATTGATCATCGACATGGTGCCCTCGGCCGAGCTGGTCCGATTCACCAATTCCGGCACCGAGGCAACGCTGATGGCGCTGCGGCTGGCGCGCGCCGCCACGGGCCGCAAGCGCATGCTGCGCCTGCTCGGGCATTTCCACGGCTGGCACGATCATGTCGCCTTCGGCGTGGTGAGCCATTACGACGGCACGCCGACGCCCGGCGTGCTGCCGGACCTCGCCGAGAACGTCGTCCTCGTCACGCCCAATGACGAGCAGGGTCTGCTGGCCGCGCTCGACCAGTATGGCGACGAGATCGCGGTCGCCCTGATCGAGCCGACGGGCTCGATCTACGGCCAGGTGCCGGTCGAGCCCTCCTTCGTGCGCCTGCTGCGCGAGGAGACGAAGAAGCGCGGCATCGTGCTGGTCTTCGACGAGGTCGTGACGGGATTTCGCGTTTCACGCGGCGGCGCGCAGGAAGCGCTTGGCATCACGCCGGATCTGACGACGCTCGCCAAAATCCTGGCCGGCGGTCTGCCGGGCGGCGCGATCACCGGGCGTCGCGATCTGCTCGAACTGCTCGACCCGGAACGTGCCGCACAGCGTGGCCTCGAGAAGATCGGCCATCAGGGCACCTACAACGCCAATCCGCTCTCGGCGGCCGCGGGCATCGCCACGCTCGAAATCCTGCGCGACAGCGACGCGATCGCGCGCACGCATGCCTATGCCGGGAAGCTGCGCGCCGGCGCGACGCAGGTGCTGGTCGAGGAAGGCGTCGCCTGGGGCGCCTATGGCACCCATACGGGCTTGCATCTCTTCGTGAACCCGAACGGGCTCGACATCGATCCGGCGACATTCGATCCGCTCGCCATCGGCTATGCCGGGCTCAAGATCCCGCGCGGCAACTCGATCTCGCTGAAGCTGCGGCTGGCGATGCGGGTGCATGGCGTCGACCTCTCGGTCTGGCCCGGCGGGCCCTGCTCGTCGGTCCATGACGAGCGCGACCTCGACCAGACCCTGAGCGCGCTGCGGGCCAGCTTGCGGATGCTGCGCGACGAGCGCGAGATCGCCTGAGATGACCGACGCCAGCGCGCTTACGCCCGATTTCAAGCCGGAGCCGTTCTGGTGGGCGGAGGCGCCCTGCCTGCCGGCCGATGCCCCCCTGCCCGCCCATGCCGACGTCGTCATCGTCGGCAGCGGCTATTGCGGGCTGATGGCGGCGCTGACCCTGGCACGCGCAGGGGTCTCGGCCGTGGTCCTCGATGCCGGCGATCCCGGCATCGGCGCCAGCACGCGCAATCACGGCCATGTCGGCGGCGCCGGCAAGCTGCCGGCCAATCTCGACAGCCTCGTGGGCTCGGAACGCGCGCGCCATGTCCGCGAGGATGCGATCTCCGCCTCGCGCTTCCTGCGCGACCTGATCGCCGATGAGAAGCTCGACGTCGACTACGTCCAGCGGGGCCGCTTCCTGGCGGCTCATAGCAGCTCGGCCTTCGAGGGCCTCAGGCAGAAGGCCGAGGATTTCCGCACCAATCTCGGACTCGATGTCCGGCTGGTGCCGCGATCGCAGCAGCGCAGCGAGATCGGCAGCGACTTCTACCATGGCGGCCTCGTCATCGAAGGCGGCGGCGCCCTGCATCCCGCCAAGCTGCACCGCGAGATGCGGCGGCTGGCGGAGGCGGCCGGCGTCGTGATCTGCGGCCGCGCCGGCGTGACCTCGATCGGCCGGACTCCGTCCGGCTTCACGCTCGCGACAGCCAGTGGTGAGATTCGCGCCGACAAGGTGGTGATCGCGACCAATGCCTATACCGGCGCGCTGACGCCCTGGATCAGGCGCCGCCTCGTGCCGGTCACCGCCTATATGGCCACGACGGAACCGATGCCGCTCCAGCTTGCCGAAGAGATCCTGCCGAAGAACCGCACCGGCGGCGACACCAAGCGCGCGCTCTACGCCTTCCGGCGCTCGCCGGACGGTCTGCGCCTGATCTTCGCCGGCCGCGCCAAGTTCGGCGATACCGACGAGCGCGACGCCTCGGCCATCCTGCACGGCTTCATGAGCAAGGTCTGGCCGCAGCTCCGGGACACCCGGATCCAGTATGGCTGGAAGGGCTTCGTCGCCTTCACCTTCGATTTCATGACGCATATGGGCGAGCATGACGGAATGCATTACGCCGCCGGTTGCCAGGGTGCCGGCGTCACGCTGATGAGCTATCTCGGCCATCAGATCGGCTTGAAAATCCTCGGACATCAGGAGCGTCCCTGCGGCTTCGACGGCAACGCCTTTCCGACGCTGCCGACCTATTCGGGCCGGCCCTGGTTCCTGCCGGCGGTCGGAGCCTATTATCGTGCTCGCGACAGCCTGGATCGAGCTTTGTCCAAAGCGGATTAGACAATGCTCTCGATAGACGCCGTTCCCCGCTCAGGTATCATTTGCGCATGTCGAACGTGACCAATTCCCAGTTGATTCGGACGCCGCTGCTGGCCGACAAGATGGCCGACCGTTTGCGGCGGGAGATCAGCGCGGGCCGCTACAAGCCCGGCGAGCGCCTGCCGACCGAGCGCGAGCTGGCGGAGGCCTATGGCGTCAGCCGCCCGATCGTGCGCGAAGCACTGGGACGGCTCAAGCAGGACAATCTGGTGCTCTCGCGCCAGGGTTCGGGCGCCTTCGTCGCGGAGGGGTCGTCCAACGTCTTCCGGCTCGAGCCCTTCGACGCGCTGAACCCGGTCGAGGTCAAGAACATCGTCGAGTTGCTGACCGCCGTGGAATCGACCGCCTCGGCCCATGCCGCGACGCGTCGCACCAGCGCCCAGCTCGCCGTCATCCGCGCCCGCTTCGACGAGATGGAACAGGCGATCGGCCGCGGCGAACCGGGCATCGACGAGGATGTCGCCTTCCACCGCTCGATCATCGAGGCGACGCGCAATCCCGTGTTCAGGGACATGCTCGACTTTCTCGACGGCCGCGTGCGCGACTTCATCCGCACGGCCAGGATGAACTCGGCCCGGTTCGAGGGGCTGACGCATCAGGTCCAGAGCGAGCACGCCGCGATCCTGAAGGCCATCACCGACAAGGACGAGGACGGCGCGCGCAGGGCGGCCGCCGACCATCTGACCAATGCGCTCGCGCGCCTCGCGCACTACATGCCGGGCTGGGATCCCTCCTCTCCGGCGTGACGCTCGACGTCAGTAGCCGGAGTTTCCGGCTTTCGCGGGCCCCGCACCGCGGCTCGCGGTGACGGCCTCGCGGGCGGCCCGCATCAGAAGGGCTGCGTCGTTGCCGGGCGTCACCATGCCGAAGCCCTGCTCGATACGCAGCGCGGCAGCGTTCCCCGACGAGCAGAAGATCCCCGGGATCAGGCCGCGCGCGCGGGTGCGCCTGGCGAGATCGACGATCAGCGGCGCCACGGTCTCGTCCTGCGGCTCTGCCTGCGGAGCCGCGCCATAGGCGAGGCAGAGGTCGTTGGGGCCGACATAGATGCCGTCCAGCCCGTCCACGGCCAGGATCGCATCCGCATTGGCCACGGCCTCGCGCGTCTCCAGCATGGCCAGCGTCAGGATCTCGGCATTGGCATGGCTGAAATAATCGGCGCCGCCATAGAGCAGGCCGCGCGCAGGCCCGAAGGAGCGCTGGCCGAAGGGCGGGTAGCGGCAGAAGGAAACGAAGTCGCGCGCCTCCTTCTCCGTCGAGATCATCGGGCAGATGATGCCATAGGCGCCGGCGTCGAGAAGCTGCATGACGAGCGCGTAATCGCATTTCGAGACGCGCGCGAGCGGCACGGCCGGCGTCGCCGACAGAGCCTGAAGCATCGTGACGGCCGCATCGAAGCCAACCATGCCGTGCTGGAGATCGACCGTGACGCTGTCGAAGCCCTGATGGCCCAGCGCCTCCGCGGCATAGGAGGACGGGATCGAGGCCCAGCCGTTGACGATGGGCTTGCCCGCAGCCGCGAGCTCTCTCAGCTTGTTCTTGCGCATGATCTCTGCCTTTCGCGGCGTTGAGGCGTCAGCCGGCCGTCCAGCCGCCGTCGACGATGAGGGCCGTGCCCGTGACGAAGCGGGCCGCGTCGGATGCCAGGAAGACGACCGGGCCGGTCAGATCGTCGACCGTGCTGAGGCGCCCGAGCTTGATCTTCGAGAGGATCCAGCTTCGGCGTTCGGGATCGGACAGCGAGGAGGCGGTCATCGGCGTCTCGACGAAGGTCGGGCACAGCGTGTTGACGCGGATGCCATGGACGGCGAGTTCCACGGCCATCGCCTTGGTCATGCCTTCCAGCGCGTGCTTGGAGGCGCAATAGACGGTCCGGTCGGGTCCGCCGACATGGCCCATGGTCGAGGACATGTTGATGATCGAGCCGGCCACGCCCTGCGCCACCATCCGGGCCGCCACGGCCTGCGCCGCGAAATAGGCGGCGCGGACATTGAGATCCATGACGGTGTCGTACTGCTCCTCGCTGGTGTCGAGCAGCGTCGCCGGCCGCGAGGTGCCGGCATTGTTGACCAGGATATCGAAGGCCGGCCGGCTCTCGACCAGGCCGCGCAGGGCCTCCCTGTCGGCGATGTCGAGCGCGACGGCTTCCGCCTCGTGCCCTGCGGCGGCGATGGCAGCGGCGGCGGCCTCGACCTCGTCACGGCTGCGCGCCAGCAAGGTGACATGGGCGCCCTGCCCCGCCAGTGCGGCCGCACTGGCGAAGCCGATGCCGCGGCTCGCGCCGGTTACCAGCGCCCTGCGGCCGTCGAGCCGGAAGGACGGGACGGCGGGAAGAGCGAAGGCACTCATTCGGCAGCCTTCGCATAGGGGACATTGCGCCCGCCATAGCGGCGCACGCGGATATTGGCCTGTTCGGCATGGCCGGCGAAGCCTTCGAGCATGCACAGGCGCGAGCAGTATTCACCGAGCATGGCCGAGGCCTCGTCGGTCAGCACGCGCTGATAGGTGCAGGTCTTGAGGAACTTGCCGACCCAGAGGCCGCCGGTGTAGCGCGCGGCCTTCTTGGTCGGGAGCGTGTGGTTGGTGCCGATGACCTTGTCGCCGAAGGCGACGTTGGTGCGCGGGCCCAAAAACAGCGCGCCGTAATTCGTCATGTTGGCGAGGAAATAATCCGGGTCCTTCGTCATGACCTGCACATGCTCGGAGGCGATGCGGTCGGCCTCGCGCACCATCTCCTCCTCGCTATCGCACAGGATGACCTCGCCATAGTCCTGCCAGGCCTGCCTTGCGACAGCGGCCGTCGGCAGGATCGTCAGCAGGCGCTCGACCTCGGCCATGGCGTCATGCGCCAGCCGCTCCGAGGTGGTCAGCAGGATCGCGGGCGAGTTCGGGCCATGCTCGGCTTGGCCGAGCAGGTCGGTGGCGACCATCTCGCCATCGACGCTGTCATCGGCGATGACCAGCGTCTCTGTCGGCCCGGCGAAGAGGTCGATGCCGACCTGGCCGTAGAGCTGCCGCTTGGCTTCGGCGACATAGGCGTTGCCCGGGCCCACCAGCATATCGACGGGCGTGATCGTGTCGGTACCGATCGCCATCGCGCCGATCGCCTGGATGCCGCCCAGGCAATAGATCTCGTCGGCGCCGGCGAGATGCTGCGCCGCCACGATCGCCGGTGCGGGGCGCCCCTCGAAGGGCGGCGCGCAGGTGATGATGCGCCCGACGCCCGCGACCTTGGCGGTGATCACCGACATATGCGCCGAAGCCAGCAGCGGGTATTTGCCGCCAGGCACATAGCAGCCGACCGAATTCACCGGGATGTTCTTGTGCCCGAGCACGACGCCCGGCAGCGTCTCGACCTCGATGTCGCGGATCGACTCGCGCTGCGCCTGCGCGAAGTTGCGGACCTGGGTCTGCGCGAATTTGATGTCCTCGATGTCGCGACTGGACAACTCGCTCAGGCAGTCGCGGATCTCGCGGTCGGTCAGCCGGTAGTCGTCGCGATCCCATTTGTCGAAGCGCACCGACATGGCGCGCACGGCCTTGTCGCCGTCGCGGCGGATATCGTCGAGCAGTCCCTCGACGGTGGTGCGGACCTGCCTGTCGGCGTCGGCGGCGGTCGCGGCGTCGATGCCGCTCTTCAATCGGCGTGCCATCTTCTGTGTCTCCTGCCGTTTCTCTGCGCGCCTCAGGCGGCGGTGCGGTTCTTGGTGCCGGCGGCTGAAAGGTCGCGGCACGCGGCTTCGATCGCGGTGATGGCCTCGTCGATCTCCGCGTCGCCGATGATCAGCGGCGGCAGCAGCCGGACGATGTTGTCGCCGCCCGGCCCGACGAGCATGGCGTTGGCCCGCAGCGCCGCCATCATGTCCTTGTTGGGCACGACGCATTTCAGCCCGATCAGCAGGCCGACGCCCCTGACCTCGGCGAGGATGGAGGGGTACTTTGCGACGACCGCTTCCAGACGGGCCCGCAATTGCGCGCCCGTCGCCTCGACATTCGCGATGAACCCCTCCGCCAGCACGACATCCAGCAGCGCATTGCCCACAGCCGAGGCCAGCGGCGCGCCGCCAAGCGTCGTGCCGTGGCTGCCGGGCGTGATCGTCGCCCCGACGGCCGCCGTGGTCAGCACCGCGCCGAGCGGGAAGCCCGCTCCGAGCCCCTTGGCACAGGCGACGATGTCGGGCGTGATCCCGGCCCATTCATAGGCGAAGAACCGACCCGTCCGGCCGATCCCGGTCTGGACCTCGTCGAGCACCAAGAGCAGGCCATGCTCGTCGCAGAGCTTGCGCAGCGCCGCGACGAACTCGAACGGGAACACCCGGATGCCGCCATCGCCCTGGACCGGTTCGAGCAGGATCGCCGCCGTCTCTGGGCCGATCGCGGCCTTGACCGCATCGAGATCGGCGAAGGGCACGCAGTCGAAGCCGGGAACGACCGGCTCGTAGCCTTGAGTCAACTTCGCCTGGCCGCCGGCGGCGATCGCGGCCATTGAGCGGCCATGGAAGCCATCCTTGAAGGTGATGGTGCGCCAGCGACCCGGCGTCGCCGTCGTCTTGAAATAGCGTCGCACCAGTTTCAGCGCGAAATCAACCGCTTCCGAGCCGGAGTTCGTGAAGAACGCGACATCCGCGAAGCTTGCGGCGCAGAGCCGGTCGGCCAGCCGTTCCTGCTGCGGCACACGAACGAGGTTCGAGGCATGCCAGAGCGTCCTGGCCTGTTCGCACAACGCCTCGACCAGCACGGGATGGCAGTGGCCGAGCGCGTTGACGGCGACGCCGGCCAGGAAATCCAGATAACGCTTGCCGTCCAAATCGATGAGGTGGCAGCCCTCGCCGCGCACGGCCTGAAGGTCGGTGCGCGGAAAGGCGTTCATCAGATGGGGCGTCATGGACCGTGCCTTTGATGTGAGGGGCCTAAGTTATCAGGTTGCCTGACAAATATTCGAGAACGGCTTCGGCCGCAATCCCTTTCCAAAGTGCCCAGGATTGGCTGGCCCAGGATTGACTGGCCCGAAGATTCAGGCCGCCTCTCTGGAATCCTGTAGGATCATGTCGGCGGCCTTCTCCGCGATCATCATCACAGCCGCCTGGGTGTTGGCCGAAACGACATTCGGCATCACCGAGGCATCGACGACGCGCAAACCTGCGATGCCATGCACGCGCAGACGTTCATCGACGACGGCGCCCGGGTCGCGCCCCATGCGGCAGGTCCCGACCGGGTGATAGATCGTCTGGCCGTTGCGCCGGGCGAAGTCGAGCCATTGCGCATCGGTGGCGACCTCCGGCCCCGGATTCATCTCATGGGCGCGATAGGCGTCCATCGCGGGCTGCATCACGACATGCCGCGCGATCTTCATCCCCTCGACCATGGTCTGCTGGTCGATGCCGTCGGCAAGGAAGTTCGGCCGGATCGCCGGCGGCTCGTCGGGATCGGCCGAGCGGGCGTGGATCGTGCCGCGCGATTGCGGTCGCAACTGCGTGACACCGACGGTCATGCCCGGCTGCGTGTCCAGCGCCCGATCGGCAGCATTGGCGTAGCTTGCATGCATGAAGAAGTACTGGACGTCCGGCCCCTCGATGTCGGGGCGGGTGCGGACGAAACCATGCGCCAGTCCAGTCCCGAGCGTCAGGATTCCGCTGCGACCGAGAGCGTAGCGCGCGACGTTCATCGCGAGCCGCCAGCCGCGGCTGGTCTCGTTCAGGGTGATGGGCTTGCTCACGCGCCAGTTCATCCGCGTGGCGAAATGGTCCTGGTAGTTCGCCCCGACCCCGGGCAGCGCATGCCGCACGGCGATGCCGGCGGCCGCCAGATGCGCCGGATCGCCGATCCCCGACAGTTCCAGCAGATGCGGCGACTGGACGGCACCTGCCGCCAGCAGGATCTCGCGACGGGCCGACAGCCTCTGCACGACGCCGTCCTTGCGGAAGCGCACGGAGCGGGCACGCTGGCCTTCGCAGTCGATCCCCAGGACATGGGCATGGGTGACGACGTGCAGGTTTGGTCTGTTCAGGACCGGATCGAGATAGCCGTCGGCGGTGCTCCAGCGACGCCCGTTCTTCTGGGTGACCTGATAATAGCCGAAGCCGTCCTGCACCGGGCCGTTATAGTCGGGATTGGCCTCGTAGCCGGCCTGCACGCCCGCGGCGATGAAGGCATCGGCGATCTCGTTGCGCTCCTTGACGCGCACGATGTTGATCGGGCCGCCCTGGCCGCGATCGGGCCCACCCTCGGCGAAATGCTCGAGCTTGCGGAAATAGGGCAAAACGTCCTGGAAGCTCCAGCCGAGCGCCCCCTGCTGCGCCCAGCCATCGTAATCCTGCCGCTGGCCGCGCACGAAGATCATGCCGTTGATCAGGCTCGACCCGCCCAGCCCCTTGCCGCGCGGCACGACGATCGAGCGGCCATGGACGTTGTCCTCGGGCTCGGTCTTGAAACGCCAGTTGTAGACCGAGCCGGTGAGCAGCTTGCCGAAACCCGCGGGAATGCCGATCCACGGGCTGCGCCCCTTGCCGCCGGCCTCGATCATCGCGACCGTGTTGCGCGGATCGGCGCTCAGCCGGTTGGCCAGCGCGCAGCCGGCCGTTCCGCCGCCGATGATGACGTAGTCGAAGCTCAATTCGGCCGGATCCGTCGTCGCAACGCTCACGACGCCATCCCCAGGAAACGGGCCATGGCCTCGACCTGCCCGGTCAGCATCGGCAGGCCCGGCTGGATCCGGCAGCCCTGCGCCTGAGCGAGCGCGAGCAAAGGCGTGACTTCCGGCTGCATGATGATCTCGGCGACGATCATGCCGGCATCGATACGGCTGCCGTCGAGCGGCAGCGGGTCGTCTGGGCGCAGGCCGAGCGAGGTCGCGTTCACGACGAGATCGTGGCCTGTGGGATCATCCGTGCCGATCGTCACCGCAAGGCCGGGATAGGCGCGGGCCAGACGCTCGACCAGATCCTCGGCACGGCTGCGCGTGCGGTTATGGATCGTCAGGCGCGCGATGCCGGCATCGGCCAGCGCGAAGGCGATGGCATTGCCGGCCCCGCCCGCCCCGGCCAGGTAAACCGAGAGACCCGCAGGTTCGAAACTCGAAGCGCGAAGCCCCGCGACGAAGCCATCCCCGTCGAGCATGTCGGCGACCAGGGAGCCATCCGGCTCGCGCCGCACGGCATTGGCCGCGCCGATGGCACGCGCCCTCTCGCTGACGACGTCGCACAGATCGACCATCGCCGATTTGTGGGGAACCGTCGCGATGAAGCCGCCGAAATTGCACCAGCCGCGCAGGGCCGCCAGATGTCCGGCCAGCGCGTCGGGCGCCACATGCATCGGCACCATGACGCCGTCGAAGCCGTTCGCCAGCATCAGCGCGTTCAGCGCCTGGGGCGTGCGAACATGGGCAATCGGATCGGCAATGATGCCGTAGACGCGCGTGGCGCCGCTGATGATGGCAGGCATGGTCTTCACGCTGGCTTCTGCTGGGCCGCCTTGCGCGACATGTCGGCGAACCACATCAGCAGGATGGTCGCGACGACGAAGATCGTCGAGGCGGCGGCGATCACGGGCGAAAGGTTGAACTCGATGTCCTCGAGCAGCTTGCGCGTCACCGTCTTGTGCTCGACGCCGGAGATGAAGAACGCCACCACCGTCTCGTCGAACGAAGCCAGGAAGGCGAAGACCCCGCCCGCCGCGACCGCCGGAAAGATCAGCGGCAGCGTGACCTCGCGGAAACTGCGTAAACGCGAGGCCCCCAGGTTGAGCGCCGCCATTTCGAGCGAAGGCGGCAGGCGCTGGAGGGCTGCCGAGACTATCAGCACGACGTAAGGCACCGCCAGCGCCGTGTGGATGAGGATGAAGCCGAGCCGCGTGCCGGTCAGCCCCAGCGGGGCGAACTGGGCATAGACGGCGATCGCGACGATGACATGGGGCACGATCAGCGGCGCGAGCAGCAGCGCCTCCAGCGTGTCGCGCCCCGGAATGCGCCCTCGCACCAGCGCGATCGCCGCCATCATCCCGATCACGGAGGCGCAGATCGTCGTCGCCGCCGCGATCTGCAGCGAGAACAGCGTCGCATCGATCCAGGCCGGATCGTTCAGGAAGGCCTCGTACCACTGCAGAGAGAAGCCGACTGGCGGGAACTGCAGATAACTCGAACTGCTGAACGACATCGGCAGGATCAGCACCGACGGGAACATCAGGAAGAACAGGATCGCCAGGCAGATCGCCCGGAACAGCCATTCGCCGGGTGAAGTACGATCAATCATGGGCCACCACCTTGTCGAGGCGCAGCAGACGCTTGAAAGCGATCGTTATGCCGAGCGAAAGAGCGAGCAGGACGAACGAGATCGCGCCTGCGAAGGGCCAGTCGAGCAGTTCCATGGCCTGTTGGCCGATCAGCGTCGCGATCATCAGCGTGCGTGGTCCACCGACGAGCGCGGGCGTGATGTAGAAGCCGAGCGCCATCACGAAGACGATCAGGCAACCGGCGAAGACGCCGGGCAGGCTGAGCGGCAGCGTCACCAGGATAAATGTCCGGACCGGCCCCGCGCCGAGATTGGCAGCGGCCCTGGGCAGATCCTGTGACAGGCTCGCCAGCGACGAGTAGATCGGCAGGATCATGAAGGGCAGCAGCACATGGGTCATCGCCATCAGCACTGCGCCCTCGGTGTAGAGCATCGTCAGCGGCTCGCTCAGCACGCCCCAGTTCTTCAGGGTGTTGTTGATGATGCCGTTGCGCTCCAGCAGGATGATCCAGGCATAGGAGCGCACCAGGACCGAGGTCCACAGCGGCACCATCACGCACATGGTCGCGATCTTTGTGATGCGGCTGCCAGGGCGTGCCATCAGGGCAGCGACGGGATAGCCGAGCAGCAACGCCATTGCAGTCGCCAGGAAGGCGATCCACATCGTGCGCAGGATGACACGCAGATACAGCGGTTCGGTGACCAGCCGGGCGTAGTTATTCAGATTGAGCGTTGGCTCCGTGACGCTCGTCAGCAGCAGCTTGGCGATCGGCAGGAAGAAAGCCCAGCCGAGCAGCAGCACGAGGGGCGCGATCAGACATGCTGCGAGCGGCAAGGGCAGTTCGCCACGCCGCGGCTGCTTGTCTGCGACCTGCGCCGGGGCCTTTTCAGCCGTCATTGTCGCGGCGACACTCACGAGGCGATCCCGTCAAACAGACGGGCGTCGTCGTTGGCCCAGGCAACCGACACCGGAGCACCGGGTCGCAATTCCGTGAGCTGCGAACTGGCGCCGACATCGGCCCGCACCATCGTGCCGTCCTGCAGGGCGACCAGCATGGCGACATTGGCGCCGTTGAACACCAATTGCGACAGTGTCGCCGGCAGGCCAGGGCCCTCCCCGCCCCGCTGCAGCGAGACATGCTCGGGACGAACCGCGACGCGAACCTTGTGGCCTTGCGAGAAACGGTCTGTGCTCTGGACGGCGACGGCACCGCCGGGCAGGTCGACGGATGCGTCGGCGCCGTTCGAGTCTCGCACCGTTCCCGGCAGAAAGTTCATTTCACCGATGAAATCGGCAACAAAGGCGTTGGCGGGCCGGTCGTAGAGATCGCGCGGCGGGCCGTACTGCATCAGGCGGCCCTGATCCATGACCGCGACGCGGTCCGACATCGTCAGGGCTTCCTCCTGGTCATGCGTCACATAGATCACGGTCGCACCGAGCCGCTGCTGGAGCTGCTTGAGTTCGATCTGCATATGGTTGCGCAGCTTCTTGTCGAGCGCGCCGAGCGGCTCGTCCATGAGGATCACCGGCGGTTCGAAGACGATCGCACGCGCCAGCGCCACGCGCTGCTGCTGGCCGCCGGAGAGCTCCGCTGGCTTGCGCCCGGCATAACCGTCGAGCTTGACCATATCGAGCGCGCGCTTGACGCGCTCCTGCTGTTCGGCGCGGGGCACGTTTCGCATGCGCAGCGGGAATGCGATGTTCTCCGCCACCGTCATATGCGGGAACAACGCATAGCGCTGGAACACCATGGCGATGTTGCGCTTGTTGGGCGGAACGCGAGTGATGTCGGCCTCGCCGACGGTCAGTCGGCCCGCCTGCGGCTGGTCGAAGCCCGCCAGCATCATCAGCAGCGTGGTCTTGCCCGAGCCCGACGGACCGAGCAGGGAGACGAACTCCCCTGCCCCGACATCCAGCGAGACGCCGGCAACGGCGTTCACCGCGCCATAGCGGCGCCAGATTTCGCTGATGCCGACCGCCAGACCATGCGTTGCCATTACCGTCTCCAACCCTTTGTCGTCATCGCCCGCGGATGCGGGCCGTCACCGGCACCTCGGCTGCGGCTCAGGCCGCGAGCCAGCGGTTCCAGCGCTCGATGACGCTGGCGCGATTAGCCTCCACCCACTCGGAATCGAGATGGATGATCTGCTTGAAGGTCTCGGGGCTCGCCACCAGGTCCCGCTTCTCGTCGTCGCTCAGGATGGCATGCGAAGCCCGACTCGAGGTCGAGTAGCCCATCTCGCGGGAGAAGCTGGCATGCGCCTCCGGATTCTGCATGTAGAAGTCGATGAAGGCGCGCGCCGCCTTGGGATTGGGCGCGCCCTTGACGATCGCCCAGGCACCGAAATCCGCGACGGCATCGCGATAGGTCCACGCGAGCGGCACACCTTGCCGCTTGGTGGCGAAGGCGCGTCCGCTCCAGAGCTGGCCAAGCTGGACGTCGCCCGAGCGAAAGATCTGCTGGCTCTGGTCGCCGGTGCGCCACCAGATCGCGATATGCGGCTTGATCTCGTCGAGCTTCTTGAAGGCCCGGTCGAGATCGAGCGGAAACAGCTTGGCCGGCTCGACACCGTCGGCGATCAGCGCGCTGACGATGTTTGACCACGGCACACCCGTGTTCGGGAGCGCGCGGCGGCCGGGGAATTTCTTGACGTCCCAGAAATCGGCCCAGCTCTGCGGGGCGCCATTGGGGAAGGCGGTCGTGTTGTAGGCCAGGACCTGCCCCCCGGTGAGATACAGCGCGCCGTAGCGGCCGCAGGTCTCGGCCACGCCCTGGCTCGCGACGGCCGGCATCTCGGCGCAATCGCCGAGATCCTCCAAAAATCGCGAAAGGTTGCGGAGATCGTCGTATTGCGGGGAGATGATATCCCATTCGACGCGGTTGGCTGCTTGCATCGCAGCGGTTCGAGCCAGCATCTCCGACGCCGAGGCAGCCACCGGGACGACGCGAATACCGGTTGCCTTGGTGAAGGGATCGAAGAAATTTTTCTTCAAAGCCGCCTCGAATGTCCCGCCCGTCGTGCGAATGACGACGCGTTCATTGGGGGCCTGCGCGAAAGCCGGGAAGGCCAACGTCGATGAGGCGGCGGCACCAGCCATAAACCTACGGCGGTCGATCGGCATGTTCGGCTCCCTTATGATTGAACTGGTTGCCTGACAAATATAAGGCCATGCCCGCGCTGTCAAATCGCGCGCTCTGAGGACCGCAACCGCGTGAGGGATCGGCCCCAGGCTAGCCCGAAGATCCTTTCTGACGGATAGCCGGGAGTGGCGAGCGGCATGCGGACGCGGAACCGCCAACTGTCGCCATGGCGCTCGATGAAGGTGTTGTGCCCGAGATGCGCCCCAGCGCCGTGGCAAGCTGGGGGAGCACGCCCCCAAACACATCGCTAAGTTCTTGAATTTGCTAGGAAGCCACAGAAGTGGCTGGGGGACTAGGATTCGAACCTAGACAACCAGAGTCAGAGTCTGGGGTCCTACCGTTAGACGATCCCCCAACGGCGATGGGCGCGGTGGGCTGCGCTCGCCTTGGTGAGCCGGGGTCTAATCAAAGCTCGGCCGAATGGCAAGCCCCAGAATGCACGCCCTCATGCAATCGCAGCGGAGCAGCCGAAACCGGCGTGTCGGCACGCGCTCACGGCAGTTGCGGGAGAGCTGGGCCGTCCCCGCGCCGGGAATCAGCCGCCGCTCAGCGTCCGGCGCACGCTGTCGCGCCAGCCGTCGATCTTGCGGCTGCGCTCGCTTGCGGCCATTCCGGGGGTGAAGCGCCGCTCCAGGCGCCAGAGATCGGCGAAGCGGTCGGGCTCGGGCAACAGGCCGGCATCGAGCCCGGCGAGATAGGCCGCGCCCAGCGCCGTCGTCTCGCGCAGGCTCGGCCGGTCGACGGGCAAATCGAGCAGATCGGCGAGGCGCTGCATCGTCCAGTCGGACGCGACCATGCCGCCATCGACCCGCAGCACCGAGCGTGCGCCCTCTCCGGCCTGCGGCCAGTCGGCATGCATCGCCTCGATCAGGTCGAGTGTCTGGTAGCAAACGCTCTCCAGCGCCGCCTTGGCGAATTCGCGCGGCCCGCTGCCCCGCGTCAGCCCGAAGATCGCAGCCCGCGCCTGCGCATCCCAATGCGGCGCGCCAAGGCCGACGAAGGCCGGCACCAGATAGACGTCCTGCGCCGGGTCGGCGGCCTGCGCCAGCGGTCCGGTCTCGCTCGCGTCAGCGATGATGCCGAGCCCGTCGCGCAGCCATTGCACGGCGGCACCCGCGATGAAGATCGAGCCCTCCAGCGCATAGATGCGCTGGCCGTCGAGCTGATAGGCGATCGTCGAGAGCAGGCGGTGCTTCGAGGCGACCGGCGTCTGCCCGGTGTTGAGCAGGGCAAAGCAGCCCGTGCCATAGGTCGACTTCACCATGCCGGGAGAGAAGCAGGCCTGGCCGATCGTCGCGGCCTGCTGGTCGCCGGCGATGCCGCGCACCGGGATGGAGGCCCCCAACAGCTCCGGCACCGTCTCGCCGAAGCGCGCCGCACAGTCCTTCACCTGCGGCAGGAGCGCTGCGGGAATGTCGAACAGCGTCAGCAATTCCTCGTCCCAGACGCCGCGGTTGATGTCGAAGAGCATGCTGCGCGAGGCGTTGGTCGCATCGGTCGCATGCGCCGCCCCGCCGGTCAGGCGCCAGAGCAGGAAGCTGTCGACCGTCCCGAAGGCGAGTTCGCCGGCCTCCGCCCGCCGGCGTGCGCCCGGCACGTTGTCGAGCAGCCAGGCGATCTTGGTCGCGGAGAAATAGGGGTCGATGCGCAGGCCGGTGCGGCCTGCGACCAGTGCCTCATGGCCCGCTGCGACCAGCTCGGCGCAAGCCGCGGCGGTGCGGCGGTCCTGCCAGACGATGGCGCGGTGGATGGCGCGGCCGGTCATGCGGTCCCAGACCAGCGTCGTCTCGCGCTGGTTGGTGATGCCGATGCCGGCGATGGCCGCCGCATCGAGCCCGGCCTTGGCGATCGCCTCGCGGCAGGTCGCGAGTACGCTGTCCCAGATATCCTCGGGCTCGTGCTCGACCCAGCCCGAAGCGGGGAAATGCTGCGCGAACTCGCGCTGGGCGCTGGCGACGAGATTGAGCCCGGCGTCGAAGATCAGCGCGCGCGAGGAGGTCGTGCCCTGGTCGATCGCAAGGATATGGCGTGCAGCGGCCATGCGGCGGTCCTTCCCTGAAGCGGCGGCCGAGTCATGGCCATTCCCGCGCGGAGACTGACTGATGCGCGCCCGCAAGGGCAAGGGCAGGGGTAAGGGAACGACGGGAGACGACCAAGACCACGACAACGCCTCCCCTGCCATTCGCCTCATGGCCGAAGGTTCCGCTTGGCACCGCCATCCCCCTGTTGTTACGCTCAGCTCCAAAGAGGCAGCCGGGCTCATCGCCCGGCTCAGCCGCAACGCCCTTAAGGCTGATGCGCCAGGGGCAGATGCGGCAGGCCAAAGGAACGGGCGAAAGTGGCGGTCGAGGACCGGCAGGAGCGGGATGTCGCGGCAGTTGCGCTTCCGCAGTTTCACGGTGCGAGCCCCGATCCGGGCGACGCGGCGCGCAGAACTGCGCCGGAGCTGGGCTCGCCCGGCATCGATGCCCTGGCGATCCACCCGCCACGCGCCCCCGCGACGACCTATGCCGCGCTTGATCTCGGCACCAACAACTGCCGCCTGCTGATCGCGCGACCGGCGCAGCACGGCTTTCGGGTCGTCGATGCCTTCTCGCGAATCGTGCGGCTGGGCGAGGGTCTGGCGGCGAGCAGCCGGCTCTGCGACGCCGCGATGGACCGCGCGGTCGACGCCCTGAAGATCTGCCGCGGCAAGATGCTCCACCGCAACGTCACCCGCGCCCGCCTGGTCACGACGGAAGCCTGCCGCGCCGCCGTCAACGGCTCCGATTTCGTCCGCCGCGTCGCTGACGAGGCCGAGCTCGAACTCGAGATCATCGACCAGCGCACCGAGGCCGCGCTCGCCGTCTCCGGCTGCGCCGCGCTGGCCGACCCCGCGGCCGAGGGCGTGATCGTCTTCGACATCGGCGGCGGCTCGACCGAGATCGTCTGGATGGGCGGGCGCAACGAGGCGCGCGATCCCGCCGCCCGCATCCGCGAATGGGCCTCGCTGCCGATCGGCGTGGTCACGGTGGCCGAGCGCTATGGCGGCGTCGACGTCAGCCGGACCCTGTTCGAGACGATGGTCGAGGATTGCACGAAGGAATTGGCGCCTTTCGCGAAGAAGGCGGCCGCCGCGCGCGGCGCCAAGGCTTTCCACCTGCTCGGCACCTCGGGCACGGTGACGACCGTCGCCGGCATCCATCTCGGCCTGGCTCGCTATGACCGCCGCGAGGTCGACGGATTGTGGATGCGGCAGGAGGATATTCTCGCCGTCATCGACCGGCTGGTCGAAATGGACTATGCAGCGCGGGCGGCCAATGCCTGCATCGGCCGCGAGCGCGCCGATCTCGTGCTGGCCGGCTGCGCCATCTTCGAGGCGATCCGCCGCGCCTTTCCAAGCGAGCGGGTCCGCATCGCCGATCGTGGCCTGCGCGAAGGCATCCTGCTCAGGATGATGCACGAGGACCGCGCCTGGTGGCGCCGGAGATAACATGACGCCTTTCGAGATGCAGGCCGGCAAGACGGGAGAACGGCCGGGATCGCGGCTGGTCGGACGCTCATGAGCACCATCAAGTCGGGCGGCAGACCAACGGGCAAGTCGGGCGGCAAGACCACCGGCAAGGCGGTCGGGGTCGCCGGCAAGTCGGGCGGCGCGCGCGACATGCGCGTCAAGGTCAAGAAGGCCGGCAAGCTCAAGCATTCCTCGCAGCTCTGGCTCGAGCGCCAGCTCAACGACCCCTATGTGAAGCGGGCCCGCGAGATGGGCTATCGCTCGCGCGCCGCCTTCAAGCTCGAGGAGATGGACGACCGCTTCAAGTTCCTGAAGCCGGGGCAGAAGCTGATCGATCTCGGCTGCGCGCCCGGCGGCTGGTGCCAGATCGCGGCAGCACGGATCGGGCTGGAGAAGGGCAAGGGCCGCATCGTCGGCATCGACCTGCTCCCTGTCGACCCGATTCCGGGCGTCGACCTGATCGAGATGGACTTCATGGTCGACGAGGCCCCTGCCCTGCTGACGGAGCGGCTGGGTGGTCGCGCCGATGGCGTGATGTCGGACATGGCGGCCAATACCACCGGCCACAAGAAGACCGACCATCTCAAGATCATCGCGTTGGCCGAGGCGGCGCTTGAGTTCGCCTATACCATCCTCACGCCAGGCGGCTTCTTCCTCGCCAAGCTGTTCCAGGGCGGCGAAAGCGCCGAGCTGCTGGCCCAGCTCAAGCGCGACTTCACCACCGTGCGAAACGTCAAGCCGTCGGCGAGCCGAGCGGATTCCTCGGAGCTCTATGTGCTGGCGACGGGCTATCGGCGGAAGGCCGATGCGCCCGCCGGCGACGAAGGGGCCGAGGTCTCCGAACCTTAGGGGGATCCGGGTGTTTTCTCGGAACCACGGCGGTCATCCCGGGCTTGCCCCGGGATCCATCGGAGGCCTCCGGAGCGCTATGATGGATCCCGGAGCTCCGCTTCGCTGCGTCCGGGATGACCCGGTGGTTCCGGCGGAAATCAGCATGCCCTGACAGGCAGCCCTTCTACGGGAACAGGTCCCGCGGGAGTCTGTCGGGGCTATAGACGCCGGGCCGGCTCTTGTGCACCGACTGGTAGATCCACGCACCGAAGCCGATGAGAGCCGCCAGCGGAAAAAGCACTTCCAGAACCGGGATAGTGCCGTCAGCGGTCTTGGCCAGGATCCAGAGGCCCGCGCCGCCGAAAACGATCAGGAACACGACGAGGATGCCCAGCATGGCCTGGTGCCGGCCCTCCGGGATGCCTCGCAGGAACCGGATGCGGGCGGCATCCGCAGCCGGTATCCGACGGTGCAGTTCCTCGACGAAGGCGATGAAAACCGGGTCGCGCCCCGGATCATTGGCGCCCCAGGGTGAGCTGGAATGCACGAACAGCGGCTTGCCCCGGTCGAACACCAGCTCGATCGCGGCTTCCCAGGGGCTGCGTTTGCCGCCATGGACGGCCTGCATCCTGACGCTGCGCAGATTCGCGTAAGTCCGCAGGCCGGCTAGATCGTCGAGCGTATAGCTGATGCCCTCGTCGCTCAGCGTCAGCCGCGCCTCGGCAAGCTTGAGCCGCATCCCGCCATCGCTGATGGCAAGGTCGAAATGCGCCTCGGAACTGCTGGTCGCCGGCTCCATGGCGCGATTGTGCCCTGCCGGAGCGGCAGGTGACAAGCCGCCGCTATTCGAGCGGCTTCTGGTCGGCGAGCGCCTCGGCCGTCGCCTTGCGGGCGCTGAACGGGGCATGGCCGGAGACCTCGGCGCCGGCATCGGGCGCAAGCTGCGACATCATGAAGACGGACGAGGCCGAGATCAGCCCAACCAGCATGAAGGCCGGCCAGAAATCGCCGGCCCCGAGCGCAGCCCCGCCATGGAGCGCATGCGCCGTCTCCAATGCGAAGGCGCCGATGGTCACGCCGAGGCTGAGCGACAATTGCTGCGCCACGCTCGACAGGCTGGTCGCGCTCGACATCTCCTTGTTGGAGACGTCGGCATAGCTCAGCGCGTTGATGCCGGTGAATTGCAGCGAGCGGAAGCAGCCGCCGATCAGCAGCACGCACAGCATCAGCCAATGCGGCGTCAGCGGCGTGAACAGGCCCGATGCCGCCAGGAAGGCGGCACCGACGACGGCGTTGAAGGTCAGCACGCGCCTGAAGCCGAAGCGTGCCAGGATCGTCTTCGCCGCCGTCTTCATCAGCAGCGCGCCCGCCGCCGAAACGAAGGTGATCAGCCCCGATTGCAGCGCGTCGAGCCCGAAGCCGAGCTGCAGCATCAGCGGCAGCAGGAAGGGGATCGCGCCGATGCCCGTGCGGAAAATCGAGCCGCCGATCACGCCGATCCGATAGGTCGGGATCTTCAACAGAGACAGGTTCAGGACGGGGTGCGCGATGCGCCGCGAATGGAACCAGTAGGCGGCCAGCGCGCCAATGCCGGCCGCGACGCAGGCATAGGACACCGCTTCCGGCACGAGATGGCGCCCGCCGGTGGCGAGCCCCAGCATCAGGCTGGCGAAGCCGAAGGCGGACAAAACGAAGCCCTTGATGTCGAGCGGGGCGACATCCTCCTCCCTGACATCCTCGAAGAACAGGCTCGCCAGCACGATGCCGACGATCCCGATCGGGATGTTGATGAAAAAGATCCAGCGCCAGTCGAAATAGGTCGTGATGAAGCCGCCGAGCGGCGGGCCGACCACGGGGCCGACCAGCGCCGGCACGGTCAGATAGGCGAGCGCGCCGACGAGTTCGGATTTGCTGACGCTGCGCAGGATGACGAGCCGCCCGACCGGCACCATCATCGCCCCGCCCATGCCCTGAACAAAGCGCGCACCGACGAAGGCGCCGAGCGAGTTCGACAGCGCGCAGAGGATCGAGCCGAACATGAACACAGCCAGCGCGGCGCGGAAGATCGTGCGCGCGCCGTAGCGATCCGCCATCCAGCCCGAGATCGGAATGAACACGGCCAGGCTGACGAGATAGGAGGTCAGCGCCAGCTTGAGCGCGATCGGATCCTCGCCGAGCGACTGCGCGATCACCGGCAGCGACGTCGCGATCACCGTCGAATCGGTGTTCTCCATGAACAGCGCGCAGGCGACGATCAGGGGCAGGAGTTTGGCGCGCTGCAAGGGAAAACGATCCGGATGATGCCGCGCCCGCTTTAGTCCGCGCAGACGGCGCTGGCGAGCGCGTTGACACCTATTCGGATATCCCCTGACGACATGGCGGAGTTGCGCAGTTCTCCCAATACACCAGTAAAGCCGGCTATGTTTATGCGGCAGCATCAAGGCCAGACCGCGATCACAGCACTGTTATGCACCGTGCGCAGATCGTTTGTCGAAATCCGTACCTATCTCCAGGAAGGAAGGGGCGACCTCCGCAAACGATCGAGCGGCCGACCAAGTAAGAGGTATTCCATGAATCGTCATCTTCAGAATTCACTCCGTTCCGCCGCCGTTGGTGCTGCAGTCCTCGTCGGCGGCGCCCTGTTTGGTGCCGCGACCCCGGCGAGAGCCATGGATACCGACTGGCATCAGGCCTGCACCTTCAAGACCTCCCCTCAGGGCTATGGCGACATGGCGAGGGAGCGCGCCTGCATCCGCCAGAACGACTGCACCGCCATGGCCGACGCGCAGGGCAGCACAATGACAGGAATGGGCTGCTTCGGCGTCGCGCCCGACGCCCCGGCCGCCGTCGCGCAGCCCAGGCCACGGCGCTAGCCGCGCAGCGTTCGCCGCCGTGGGCGTGCCGCATTGCAAAATATTCGCAGCGGCACTCTAGCGGCGACGTTGGGCCCATGCTAACGGGCCTCGTCAACCCGGTCGCGGGCGCCCTCCGCGAGACCGCAACAGAGCCGGCCTGGGCCGGTGTCGGAGTTGACGATGACTGCTTCCCTAGACGGCCTGATTCGCGATGGTCTCACCTTCGACGACGTGCTCCTGGAGCCCGGCCCGTCCGAGGTCATGCCGGCCGATGTCGACATCCGCACCCAGCTCACCAAGACGATCTCGCTGAACCTGCCGATCATCGCCTCGGCGATGGACACGGTGACGGAAGCGAAGATGGCGATCGCCATGGCCCAGGCCGGCGGCCTCGGTGTCGTTCACCGCAATCTCGAGGCCGACCAGCAGGCGGCGCAGGTCCGCCTCGTCAAGAAATTTGAATCGGGCATGGTCGCCAACCCGATCACGATCTTCCCCGACGAGACGCTGGGCGATGCGCTCGCGATCATGAAGCACAACTCGATCTCTGGCATCCCGGTGGTCGAGCGCGGCCCGCAAGGGCACAAGGGCAAGCTCGTCGGCATCCTCACCAACCGCGACGTCCGCTTCGCCGCCAATCCCGAGCAGCCCGTCTCGGAGATCATGACCAAGGACCGGCTGATCACCGTGCGCGAGGGCGTCACGCAGGACGAGGCGCGCCGGCTGCTGCACCAGTTCCGCATCGAGAAGCTGCTCGTCGTCGATGATCACTATCGCTGTATCGGCCTGATCACCGTCAAGGACATGGAAAAGCAGGTCGCCCATCCCAGCGCCGCCAAGGACGCCAAGGGCCGCCTGCTGGTCGCGGCGGCGACGACCACCGGCGATCTCGGCTATGAGCGCTCGGAGATGCTGGTCGATGCTGGCGTCGACCTGATCGTCGTCGACACCGCGCACGGCCATTCGTCCAAGGTGCTCGAAGCGGTCGCGCGAGTGAAGAAGCTCTCCAACGCCGTCCAGATCATCGCCGGCAATGTCGCCACCGCCGGCGGCGCCCAGGCCCTGATCGATGCCGGCGCGGACGCGATCAAGGTCGGCATCGGGCCGGGCTCGATCTGCACCACCCGCATCGTCGCCGGCGTCGGCGTGCCCCAGCTCACCGCCGTGATGGATGCGGCCAACGCCGCAGCCAAGGCCGGCATCCCGGTGATTGCCGATGGCGGCATCAAATATTCCGGCGATCTCGCCAAGGCCCTGGCGGCAGGGGCTTCCTGCGCCATGGTCGGCTCGCTTCTGGCGGGCACCGACGAGACTCCGGGCGAGACCTTCCTGTACCAGGGCCGCTCCTACAAATCCTATCGCGGCATGGGCTCGGTCGGCGCGATGGCGCGGGGTTCCGCCGATCGCTACTTCCAGCAGGACATCAAGGACGCGCTGAAGCTCGTGCCCGAAGGCATCGAGGGCCAGGTCGCCTATAAGGGCCCGGTCTCCGGCGTGCTCCACCAGCTCGCCGGCGGGCTTCGCGCCGCGATGGGCTATGTCGGCGGCAAGGATCTGAAGGACTACCAGGCCAAGGCCCGCTTCATCCGCATCACCAGCGCCGGCCTGCGCGAGAGCCATGTCCACGATGTGACCATCGTGCGCGAGAGCCCGAACTACCCGACCCGCTCCTGACAGGGCAGCTATCCACCGTCATCTTCGACGCGGCGGGTCCATTCGGGCCTGCCGCGCTTGCATTCTGCGGGCAGGTTGGCTTCGCTCCCGACAAGGCCGCGCCGACCTGACGCCACGCCGCGGAACGATCGGAGAAGCAGATGTCGCTCAAGCTGGTCTATCCTTCGCTGGCCCTGATCCTCTGGATCTTCATCGTCCTCGTCATCGTCTTCCTGCGGCGCAAGACGGCCTTCGCCAGCAAGCAGGTCCGCATGGCCGATGTCGCCGTCTCGACCGAAGCCTATCCCGAGCCCGCACGCCTCGCCGCCGCCAATTTCTCGAACCAGTTCGAGACGCCCGTCATCTTCTTCGCGCTGATCATGCTGGCGATGGAGGTCGGCGCGACGAACTACATCATGGCGGCTCTCGCCTGGGCCTATGTCGCGACCCGCGTGGTGCACACGCTGGTGCATGTCGGCTCGAACGACCTGCGGGTCCGCGCGACGATTTTCGCGGTGGGCGTCGCCGTGTTGTTCTGCATGTGGGTCGGCGTCGTCCTGGCCGTCCTGTAGCTCGCGCAAGCCCCGCGCAAGCATTTCCGTGGATCATCGTAGACTGGGACCGATACGGGACTGACGGTTCGGCCCGTTAAGCATCGCACTCCGTTTTGCCGGCTGCGGCCCGTGCCGGCGTTGAACCTTAACGAAAAGTAAACTACACCCTGCAGGCGGCGGACGGGTAGACAAGCGTAGGGTGGAGTCGACGCGATGTTGCGTGTCCGTGAAGTTGCGACGCAGGGTTCGGCCTGCGCCGAAAAGCCCGCTGCGTCAGGTGTTTCGAGCCATATCCTGCCACGAGAAGGCCTGCCGCGTGCCAGCAAGCCGGCGCGCCTTGCAGCCATGGCCGCGTTGGGTCTCGCGCTGGGTGCCGGCGGCGCGGTCTTCACCGTCTCGCTGGTCCAGGCCGAGGACGATGCCGGCATCCGCGCCTTTCATCGCCAGGAAGCCGCCAACCGGCAGGCCCTCAGTCAGAGCGGCTACACCGGTATCCAGCCCCTGCCCCGCGCCTCGGCCTATGCGCCTGCCCGTTCCGGCTGGCACATACCTCTGCTGCGGATGCAGCCCGATGGCCGGATCGCGCATCCGCCGGTGGAGCTCAACCCCTTCCGGCAACGCGCGGCGGCGGACGCTCCCAAGCGCCAGGCCAAACGCACCACCCAGGCCCGGCTCGACACCGTCTCCGGCGCGGCCGATGTCGCGCGCACCATCTGCGTGCGCCTCTGCGACGGCTTCCATGCCCCGATCGGCTATCTGCGCGCCGCCTCGGACATGAAGGCGCATGAGGCGCTCTGCCAGGCGATGAACCCCGGCATCCCGGTGAAGGTCTTCCGCGTCGCCGCCGGCTCCGCCAATATCGGCGACGCCCAGGCCGCCGACGGCAAGCGCTATGATGCCCTGCCCATGGCTTACAGTCATGAGAGCACGAAGGACGCCGCGGCCTGCCGTCCGGCCATCGTCCAGGCCGGCGAGCGCCGCGTCTCGCTGCTGCGCGACTTCACGCTCCGCCCCGGCGACAGCGTCGTGCTCGACGGCAAGGTCAGGACCTTCGTCGGCGGCTCGAACTGGCCCTACAGCACCCGCGACTTCCGCGATTTCCGCAGCGCCTCCGAGCTGAGCAACGGCCAGCGCAAGCAGATCGACGAGCGCGTCGGCATCTCCCGCATGGAGGCAGAGGCTCGCGGGCTGCGCCGGCAGATGCGCCTGCGCGAAGCCAGCCTCCATGACGACAGCATCGCCAGCGATGCGAACGAGAGCTTCACCCTGCGCGGCTCGCTCGACCCGACCAGACGCAGCGCCGTTCGCATGATCTCGCTCACAAACGCGTCACAATAAGTACCGACCAAGGTCGCCCGCCAAAAGTCTTACGCCCATGGGGCGATCGAAAATGTCGAACTGTTTCCGATGGATGGCTAATTTATTCGAATTATTCTAATGAATAACTAGAGCATGAACGTTTTAACACGTTGATTTAAAAGGATTATCGAATTGACGCCCCGGCCGGGGGGCTCTATCGCTCGCCAAAAGCGCGCCTGGCGCTTTAACCGAGGGAGCGAAACATGATCGGAAAAAGCCATCTCCACGTTCTGGCGCTGAGCGCCAGCCTGCTGGCCACGCCCGCTCTGGCCCAGAGCGTCAATCTTTATACGACGCGCGAGCCCGCTCTGCTCAATCCTGTGCTCGAATCCTTCACCAAGGACACCGGCATCAAGGTCAACGCCGTGTTCCTCAAGGACGGCCTGCAGGAGCGCATCAAGGCCGAGGGCGCCAACAGCCCCGCCGATGTGATGCTGGTGGTCGATGTCGGCGAGATCAACGCGGCCGTCGATGCCGGCGTGACCCAGCCGATCAAGTCGGCGGTCGTCGACAAGGTCGTGCCGGTGCAGCTCCGCGGCCCCGGCGACAACTGGGTGACCCTGACCAAGCGCGCCCGCATCGTCGTCGTCTCGAAGGATCGCGTCAGCCAGGACGCAATCACCTATGAGGACCTCGCCGATCCGAAGTGGAAGGGCAAGTTCTGCATCCGCGCCGGCCAGCACCCCTACAACAACGCCTTCTTCGCGGCCTATCTCGCCCGCAACGGCGCCGAGAAGACTGAGGCCTATCTGAAGGCGCTCAAGGCGAATGTCGCCCGCAAGCCCGGTGGCGGCGACCGCGACGTCGCCCGCGACATCCTCTCAGGCCAGTGCGACATCGCCATCATCAACACCTATTATATCGGGCTGATGAGCAAGGCGACGAACGAGCAGAAGGGCTGGTACGACGCGATCAAGCCGCTGAAGACGACCTTCGCCAATGGCGGTACGCATGTGAACGTCTCGGCCGCGGCCATCGCCAAGAACGCGCCGAACCGGGAGAATGCCGTCAAGCTGCTCGAATACATGCTCGCCGAGAAGGCCCAGACCCTCTATGCCGACGGCAATTTCGAGTTCCCGGTCAATCCGGACGTCAAGGAAAGCGCCGCCGTGAAGCTGCTCGGCGCGGTGACGCCCGACACCACGCCGCTCGGCGACGTCGCCAAGAACCGCAAGGCCGCCGCTGACCTCGTCGACAAGGTCGGCTTCGACAATTGAGCCTGAGCGCTCCTCTCGCCACCAACCGACGGTCGCCATTCGCGTGGCGGCCGTCGACGCGTTTTGCCTTCGCCTCGCTGCTCGGTGCGGGGCTCGTCGCACTGCCGATCCTGGCTCTGGCCCTGACCGCATTGTCCTCGCAGGCGGCGTCGATCTGGCCGCATCTGGCGGCCAACGTCATCCCCGCCGCCCTGGCCGATACGGGAATGCTCCTCATCGGCGTCGGCCTGCTCTGCGGCGTCATCGGCGTCGGCACCGCCTGGCTGGTGACGCAATTCGACTTCCCCGGCCGGCGCAGCCTCGAATGGCTGCTGGTGCTGCCGCTGGCGCTGCCGACCTACATCACGGCCTATGTCTATGTTGAGATCCTCGGCTTCCAGGGCCCGCTCCAGAGCGGCTTGCGCGCCCTGACCGGCTGGCGCTCGCTGCGCGACTACTGGTTTCCCGATCCGCGCAACCTTGCCGGCGCGATCTGCATCATGGCGATCGTGCTCTATCCTTACGTCTATCTCAGCGTGAGGGCGCTTTTTGGCCTTCAGGCCGCGGCCATCGTCGAATCCGCCCGCACGCTTGGCGCCTCGCATGGGCGCCTGTTCTGGCGCATCGGCCTGCCGATGGCGCGCCCAGCGCTTGCCGCCGGCATGACGCTGGCGCTGCTGGAGACGCTGAACGATATCGGCGCCAGCGAGTATCTCGGCGTCCGCTCGCTGACGCTGTCGATCTACACGACCTGGGTCAACCGCAGCTCGCTCGCAGGCGCCGCCCAGATCGCCTGCGTCATGCTGCTGCTCGTGGTGATGCTGATCGTGATCGAGGGCAGGCTGCGCGGTCAGCGCCGCTTTGCCCTGCCGGTGCGGCAGCCGCGCGCGCTCAGTCGCGTCCCGCTGACCGGCCGCGCCGCTTTCGCCGCGAGCCTCGCCTGCGCCCTGCCGGTGCTGCTCGGTGCCGTGCTGCCGATCGCCTTCCTGGCGGTGGAGGTGCTGCGACGCGACCTCTGGCAACAGGCCGACGCCGCCTTGCTGCGCAGCCTCGCCAACGCCATCGTCCTGTCGGGGCTGGCCGCCGGCATCGTCGTGGCGCTCGGCATCGGCATCGGTGCCGCTCGCCGCCAGGGACGCGAGCCTTGGCTGCCGACGCTGTCGCGCCTCGCCTCGCTCGGCTATGCGGTGCCCGGCACGGTGCTGGCGCTCGGGCTGCTCGTGCCGCTCGCCGGCTTCGACAACATCCTCGCCAACGCGGCGGCGCGCTGGCTCGGGGTCAATCCCGGCCTGCTGCTGATGGGCTCCGGCGCGGCGCTCGTCCTCGCCTATGTCGTGCGCTTCCTGGCGATCGCCGTCTCCGGCGTCGAGAGCGGCCTGTCGCGGATCTCGCCCCGCATCGACGACGCCGCCCGCACGCTCGGCGCCAGCGCGCCGGAGGTGCTGCGCAAGATGCATTGGCCGCTCGCCCGCCCGGCCATCGCCGCCGCCGCCCTGCTCGTCTTCGTCGATTGCCTGAAGGAGCTGCCGGCGACGCTGCTGCTGCGTCCGCTGAACGTCGACACGCTCGCCACCACCGTCTATGGCCACGCCTCGCGCGGCTCGTTCGAGGACGGTGCGCTGGCGGGGCTGCTGATCGTGCTTGCCGGCCTCTATCCCGCCATCAGGCTGGCACGCGCCAGTGGGCGGCGAGGCTAGATTATTCGCATCGGCTTTTCCCGAAAACCGCATCCCAGCTTTCGGGCCGATGCTCTAGCCGGCTCGACAAACGGCGGCCATCGGCCTAAACCGGGCGCGCTACGGACATGATGCAGCAAAGTGGGCGCCGTATTTCGGGCTGCTTCATGTCCTCTCCTTGTTGGGTAAGCGGCGGGTATCTGCTCCGGACTGCATCGCATCGCGATACCGTCCGGAGGTGTTCGATCACCGCGGGTCGGCGCATGCCGGTCCGAGAGTCCGTGTTGTCCCGAAGGTCCAGACATTCCGAAGGTCCATGACGCGACGCGCCTCGATACTCGCCTACAGCCTCGTCCTCGCGCTCGGATTGCTCGGCTTGCAATCCTGGAGCATCGCGGTCGCGCGCGTCGAGAAGCGCGTCATCGCCGCCATCGAGGCACGTACCGGTCTCGTGGTGACCGGGCTCGATCGCGCTGAGATCGCGCTGTTGCCGCTGCCGCGCATCAGCCTGTCCCATGTCGGCTTCAGCCAGCGTGACGGGCAGGTCTCGGGCCGCGCCCTGCGCATCAAGGCGCGCGCAAGGCTCCTGCCGCTGCTGGCAGGGCGCATCGATTTCGACAGGATCGATCTCGTCGCCCCGCAGATCGATGTCGCCGTCGCCGCCGAAAGCGACGGCCTCTCCGACTGGCTCGCACCGCCGCTCGACTATCTCCAGGGCCTGCGCGGCCAGAGCCGCATCGTCATCACCGCCGGCTCGGTCTTCATGCGGGCGCAAGGCGCGATCCGGACCATCCTGCGCGACGTCAATCTGATCCTAGACGAGCGCGAGGCGCAGGAATCGCTCACGGTTGCCGGCTCGCTGAACTGGCGCGGCGTCCAAACCGAGATCAACCTGCTCTGGCCGGTCGCCGGTGAGCGCGGCCGGACGACCCTCAGCGTGAACGCACCGCTGCTGAAACTGCAGTTCGACGGCACCAGAAGCAGTTCGCCGGAACCCACCACCAACGGGCAGTTGACCCTGACCACGCCCTCCCTGCCGGAACTGCTCGGCTGGTTCGGCGAAGCGCCCCGGCTGGCCTCGGCGGTCGGCGCATTCAACCTCAGCGCCAACGCCCGGATCAGGCCGCACGACACGGCCTTGAGCAATGTCGTCGCCCGCCTCGACGGCGACCGGCTCGACGGCGCACTGAACCTCGCCATGGCGGCGGGACGCCCGTCCCTGTCGGGGACGCTGGCCGGCGCCGAGCTCGATCTCGGGCGGCTGGTCTCGCGCATGGACATCGCCACGCCGGATTCAGGCCCCGATGCGGCCGCCCTGCCCTTCGACGCCTGGACGGCCGAGGATATCGACCTGCGCATCTCGGTCGACGCCGTGCGCCTCAACGGCGCGAAACTGAACGATGTCGCGACCTATCTGCTGGTCAAAAAGGGGCGCTTCGAGACAGGCATCCTGCGCGCCAATGCCTATGGCGGCAGCGCCAAGGGCCGTCTCCTCGCCGTGACGACGCCGGGCGGCATCGACATCAAGCTCGTCGGCGGGCTGGACAAGGTCAATTTCGGCCAGGCCGGCGCCGACCTGCCGCAACTCGCCCGTCTCAGCGGCACCGGCAACCTCCAGCTCAGCCTCGACGGCCTCGGACGCTCGCTGCCGGACATGCTCGGCTCGCTCAGCGGCAAGGCGACGCTTGGCCTGCGCCAGGGCGAGCTCGCCGGCTTCGCCTTCGGCGATCTGATGCGCCGGGCGGAGCGCAATCCGGGCCTTGCCCTGCGCGACTGGCGCCAGGGCCGGACCGCCTTCGAAACCGCCAGCGCCAACGCCAGCATCACCAATGGCATCCTGACCCTGAGCGACACGCAGATGGCGGGAACCGGCTATCGACTGACGCTGATCGGCACCGCCTCGCTGCCCGAGCGCGAACTCGACATGGCAGCCCTGCTCCAGCCCGCGGCAGGCGCGCTGCGGCTGCCCTTCAGCCTCCGGGGCCCGATCGAGACACCGACCTTCGAACTCGAGGCGGAATCGATGCTGCGCCCGACAGGAGCGATCGGCGGCGCTCCGCTGCCGCTGCGCTGAGCGCATCTGGCGCCTTTCCCGCTTCCTCTGCCCGCCGAATTCCGCTTGGATGCGAGCAAGGCCGCTTGACGGCCGCTCAGGGCCAGGAAATCGACAAGGGAACCGGCGAATGAAACTCTGGATCGCGGCCACGGCCGGCGTCGTGGGATGGATGGCGATGACGATGATCGAGGCGCAGCCGACGGCCGCTCAGGAGCTGATTGTCGAGAAGAAGGTCTTCGCCCTGCCAAGCTACACGACGCAGGGCGGCCGCACGCTCAAGGACGTCAAGGTCGGCTGGGAGAGCCACGGCACGCTCAACGCCGACAAGTCCAACGCCGTCCTGATCTGCCATTTCTTCTCCGGCAACTCGCATGCCGCCGGCAAATATGACGCCAAGGACGCCGCACCCGGCTACTGGGACGCGATCATCGGCCCGGGCAAGGCGATCGACACGACCAAGTACTTCGTCCTCTCCTCGGACACGCTGGTGAACCTGAACACCGGCGACCCCAAGACCACGACCACGGGCCCGGCCTCGATCAACCCCGACACCGGCAAACCCTACGCGCTCGACTTTCCGGTCGTGACCGTCGGCGACTTCGTCAATGTCCAGAAGGCGCTGGTCGAGAGCCTCGGCATCAGGCGGCTGGCCCTGGTCGCCGGCCCTTCGATGGGCTCGCTCCAGACCTTCGAATGGGCGGCGAGCCATCCCGAGATGGTGGCGAAGGCGATGCCCGTCATCGGCGCGGGCGAGGCCGATGCGCAGCTCATCGCCTGGCTCGACGTCTGGGCCGCGCCGATCCTGGTCGATCCGAACTGGAACAAGGGCGATTATTACGGCAAGGCCCCGCCCAATGCCGGCCTCGCCAAGGCGCTGACGGCGGTGACCCTGCAGGCCAACCATGCCGACTGGGCCAACGCCACCTTCGGCCGCCGCCCGGCCAAGGAGGGCGAAGACCCGGCCAAGGCGCTCAGCCACCGCTTCCAGGTCCAGAGCATCCTCGACAATGCTGGCGAGGCCCGCGCCAAGGTCTCGGACGCCAACCACTTCCTCTATCTGGTCAAGGCGAACCAGCTCTTCGCCGCCGGCGGCGCCTCGCTCGCTGACGCCGCGACAAAGATCAAGGCGCCGGTGCTGCTGATCACCCAGCCCAAGGACCTCGTCTTCACGGCGGACGCCGTCGACCACACCGCCAACACCCTGAAGAAGGGCGGCGTCGACGTGACGCAAGCCTTCATCCAGGGCTCGCGCGGCCATCTCGACGGCGTCATCTCGATGAAGCAGGCAGAAGGCGCGATCCGGGCCTTTCTGGAGAAGTAGCCAGCTTGCCTCACGCACCGCGGTCGTTCCGGACAAGCGGCGCAGCCGCGCTGATCCGGAATCCATCATGGAGCGCCGTTCCTGCGCTACGATGGATTCCGGGTCTTCGCTTCGCTGCGCCCGGAATGACGGCGGCGTTTTTCAGGGAATGACCGCAGCCCCTCAGAATCCAATATTCAGCCCCATGCGGACTATGTCGCCGCGGGTGCGGGCGCGCATCGTCGCATATTCGTCGGTGAAGAAGCCCTGCGTTTCGCTCAGAACGAGACGCTGCGTCCCAAGGTCATAGCGCAGATAGTCGAGCTTCAGCGACAGCATCGGCCCCAGCGCATATTCGAGCCCGCCGCCCAGCGCCCAGCCCGAGGCGACCTGCGGGTTCGAGCCGGCATAGGTCGGGTTGTTGGTCGGCACCGGGTTGATCGCGCCACGCTGGCCAAGATGCCCATAGGCATAGCCGCCGGTCGCGAAGACCAGCAGATCGCCGAAGGCGATGCCGGCGCGGGCGCGCACGGTCCCCAGCGTGAAGAGTTCGGTCTGCGCCTGCGTCGTCACCTCGACGCCGAAGGGATTGACCGTCGAGGCCTTGCGGCCGCCCGCATTCATCGCCGAGAAATCCGTCTCGGCGCCGAGCACGATCGCACCGATCTGGTAGTTGAAGCCGAGCTGGCCGGAGACCGAGGCGCCGCGGCCGGAGGGCGACAGCCGCGATGCGACATTGCCGGCATCGATCGAGGTCTGGACCTCATTGTTCGGCCCCACGCCCTGAATCCGCGTCGGCGACCTCTGGTCGGCACCGCCGACCGAAGCACCAGCATAGAAGCCGGTCCAGCGCGGCTTGGCCGGAAGCAGTGCGGGCGGCAGTTCCGGCACATCGACGGGTTCGACCGGAGCCACAGCGCGCGGCGCCGGGGGCGCTTGCCGGGCCGGCGCAACATCGCGCGGCGTGAAGTCGGCACGGCGGGTGCGCGGCGCCACGGCCGGGCAGACCGGACACATCGCGGCGGTCTGGACACGGTCGCGGCTGGGCGCAGCCGGCGCGAGGCGCAGCGCTTCCGCCACATGCGGCGAGCCGGGATAGAGCCTGGCGAAGAGCCGGAAGGATTCGGCATCCCCGGCACGCACCGTTTCGGCCCAGGCGGTTTCCTCGGTGCGCAGCGAAAAGCCGCGATGCAGCCGCAGCGCCCGCTCGTCATCGGGATGGGCGTCGAGGGTCGCGCGGTAGATGTCGCGCCGATCCCAGGCGATGGCGGCGCGATAGGCATCGGCCGGCGCCATGGCGCGCAAGGCTGCCGGTGTCGGCCGCAGCGTCAGCGAGGGTCCCTGCGCCGCGGCCGCGGGCGGTGCGCCGGGGCCGGTCGCCGGGCGCTGGAAGAAGGTGAAGTCCGTGATCAGGGAGGATGTCTCCCAGGGAATCTGCTGGCCGCTCGTGGTGTCGTGGACGGAAAGGCGGATACGCCTGAAAAGCTGCTCGATCGGCAGGCCGGGCTCGCGCATCTCGCGCAGGAAGGCGGTTGTGAAAGGGCTGTTGCTGCCGGTGCCGTCGGCGGCGGTGGCACCTGGCGAGGTCGAGAAGGCCACAAAAGTGCCGCTGCCGGAATCGATGCGCGCCAACCCGGCCTCGGAGCGAATTCCGTCATTGGCGCCGTCGACAAGTGTCAGGGAAAGCCCGCGCGACAGCTCGCTGCTGACGAAGGGGTTGTTGCGGCAGGCATCGAGCACCACGATCTTGGAGACTGCCCCCGTGCCCTCGAGCCGTCTCAGGATGTCGCTCAGCGACAATGCGCGCGAGGCCAGATCGGCCGAGCGTTCCAGCCGCACATCGACCGGCAGCAGGTAATTCGTGCCGTCGAGCTGGACCGCATGGCCGGCATAATAGACCAGCGCTGTCGAACCCGGCCCGGCCGCACGCACCCGCTCGATGAAGCTGTCGAGTGCGCTGCGCAGGCCCGCCAGCGTGGCATCCGTCGCGGGCACGACGTCGAAACCGGCCTCCTGCAGCACCACGCGCGTCGCATTGGCGTCGTTCAGCGCGTTCTGGAGCGGCGGGATCCCGGTATAGCCGCCATTGCCGATGACGAAGGCCAGCCGCTTCTGGGCAAAGGCGGGCGTGGTGCCCATCACGAGACATCCGAACAGCACGGCCATGATGGCGAACGCCACCAGCCACCTCGATCCGATCCGCATGCTGCCTCCGCCGACGCGAATGATTCCCCCGCGCCAATATCGGCAACCGTCGCCATGCCGGCGTCATCCAATTGATGGAGGTTGGTGGGCCAGGGCGGGTAGACGACGCCTGCTTCGTGGAACCACGCCGATGGCTATTGAACCGCCGGGGTCGCCTCGGAGGTGTCTCCCGGCCCAACCAGCGGATTTGATCCGTCGATCGCAAGCGCTCTCCGGGGTGCCGTAAGCGTCGGAAGCGAAGGCGGCCAAGCCAAACCTGTCCACGACGGCGAGACTCGCGCCGCAAAATTCCGCGAAATGACGTTCGCAAAGCCCGCGATGACTGGCAAGCAGCGACCGCCCCTCACCTTCGCTGCTCCACTCACACGACCCCGACGTTTCTGAGATTCGCGAAAGCAGGACTTTACCATTTCATCAACCAGTCGGAGGTGCGGCTTAAATCTCAGACTTTAGTCGCTAAACTAGTGCCTCGAACTTCGACAGAATCGCGGCGGTGGCTTCTTCTGAGGGCTCCGAAATGGCGATCGACATGCTCATCGTAGCGTTCCTTGCCGGTTTCGTGATTGGCGAACTCGTCGGCGAGCGGCGCTGGAAGCGGTCTGCCTATGAAGCGCTGGAGCTGGCCGCGAAAGCAATCGCGCAACTTCGAGGCCATCGCGCTCATAGACCGAAATGACGTCGCTTGAGGGCGCGGGGCGGTCTCGCCCCTACCCCGCCCTGACCGCAGCCCACACCCCGTCGATCACGAACTGCACCGCCAGCGCCGCCAGGATCACGCCGAGCAGCCGCGTCAGCACGACGTTCCCGGTGACGCCGAGCAGCCGCGCCAGCGGCGTGGCCAGCAGGAAGACGACAAGGCAGGACAGGATCACCAGGCCGCAGATCACCGCGAGCGCGGTCAGCCGCAACGGATCCCCCTCCGCCCGCCCCGCCAGCAGGATGATCGCCGTCAGCGCGCCCGGTCCCGCCATCAGCGGGATCGCCAGCGGGAAGGCCGCGACATTGCGGATATGGTCCTGCGTGATCGCGGTCTCGGCCGTCTGCGCCTTGCGCTCGTTGCGACGCTCGAACACCATCTCGAAGGCGATCCAGAACAGCAGCAGGCCGCCGGCGATGCGGAAGGCCGGCAGCGAGACGCCGAGCGCCTTCAGCACGACGTCGCCCGCCACGCCGAAGAAGGCCAGGATGCCGAACGCGATGATGCAGGCGCGGATCGCGACCTGCCGGCGCTCGCCCGCCGACATGCCTTGCGTCAGCGACAGGAAGATCGGCGCCAGCCCCGGCGGATCGAGGGTGACGAGCAGCGTCACCAGCGCGGAAGTGAGGAAATCGAGCTGCATGGCGGCGACTTGACCATGCCGCGAAGCCCCCGTCACCCGCGAAGAATGGCGGGATTGCGGCAGCGCTTTCGCGACAGCCTCGATTTCGAACGCAAGCCCTTGAATTATCGATGCTATTTTTTGACGGGACAGCGCCGGCTTTCGCTGGCCTAAACCACCGGAATCGGGTAGCCAGAAGCCTGAAAAAGAGCAGGAATCGGGACCCAATCCCTTGAGCGACGACACAGACGACAAGCGCCCGGACGAGCCGCATTTCGGCGGCGACATCAAGCCGATCGGCATCACCGACGAGATGAAGAAGAGCTATCTCGATTACGCCATGAGCGTGATCGTGAGCCGCGCTCTGCCAGACGTCCGCGACGGCCTCAAGCCCGTGCACCGGCGCATCCTGTTCTCGATGCACGAGAACAAGAACCTGCCCGACCGGCCCTACACCAAATGCGCCCGCATCGTCGGTGACACGATGGGCAAGTACCATCCGCACGGCAACCTCGCGGTCTATGACGCGCTGGTGCGCATGGCGCAGGACTTCTCGCTGCGCCTGCCGCTGATCGACGGCCAGGGCAATTTCGGCTCGATGGATGGCGACTCACCGGCGGCCGATCGTTACACCGAGGCCAGGCTCGACAAGGCGGCGATGCCGCTGCTGGAAGACCTCGACCTCGACACCGTCGAGTTCCAGCCGAACTATGACGGCAAGGAACGCGAGCCCAAGGTCCTGCCGGCACGCTATCCCAACCTCCTCGTCAACGGCGCCGGCGGCATCGCGGTCGGCATGGCCACCAACATCCCGCCGCATAATCTCGGCGAGGTCATTGACGCCTGCGTCGCGCTGATCGACAACCCCGAGATCACGATCGACGAGCTGATCGAGATCGTGCCCGGCCCCGATTTCCCGACCGGCGCCTCGATCATGGGCCGCAGCGGCATCCACGCCGCCTATCACACCGGCCGCGGCTCGGTGGTGATGCGCTCGAAGACCCATATCGAGGAGCTCCGCAAGGAGCGCGAGGCGATCATCGTCACCGAGGTTCCCTATCAGGTGAACAAGGCCTCGATGGTCGAGAAGATCGCCGACATGGTGCGCGAGAAGCGCATCGAGGGCATCTCCGACCTGCGCGACGAGTCCAGCCGCGAGGGCGTTCGCGTCGTCATCGAGATCAAGCGCGACGCGCTGGCCGATGTGGTGCTCAATCAGCTCTACCGCTTCACCCAGTTGCAGACCTCCTTCGGCTGCAATTTCGTCGCGCTGACCGGCGGCCGCCCGGAAGTCCTGAATCTCCGAGACTTCATCGTCGCCTTCGTCGAGTTCCGCGAGGAGGTCGTCTCGCGGCGCACGCGCTTCCTGCTCAACAAGGCCCGCGAGCGCGCCCATGTGCTCTGCGGCCTCGCGACGGCGGTGGCGAATATCGACGAGGTCATCCGCCTGATCCGCACCGCGCCGACGCCCGCCGTCGCCCATGCCTCGCTGATGGAGCGCAACTGGCCGGCCGAGGACATCGCCCCGCTGATCGCGCTGGTCGACGATCCGCGCCACCCGATCAATCCCGACGGGACCTATCGCCTGTCGGACGCGCAGGCCAAGGCCATCCTCGAACTGCGCCTCGCCCGCCTGACCGCTCTCGGCCGTGATGAAATCGGCGACGAGCTGCAGAAGCTCGCGACCGAGATCGCCGATTATCTCGACATCCTGCGCTCGCGTGTCCGCATCCAGGACATCATCAAGACCGAACTCGCCGAGGTGAGGGCCGCCTTCGCCACGCCGCGCCGCACCGTGATCCAGGACTGGGGTTCCGACCTCGACGACGAGGACCTGATCGCGCGCGAGGACATGGTCGTGACCGTGTCCCATGCCGGCTACATCAAGCGCGTGCCGCTCTCGACCTATCGGGCGCAGCGGCGCGGCGGCAAGGGCCGCTCCGGCATGGCGACCCGCGACGAGGATTTCGTCGCGCGGCTCTTCGTCGCCAACACCCACACGCCGGTGCTGTTCTTCTCGTCGCTCGGCCAGGTCTACAAGGAGAAGGTCTGGCGTTTGCCGCTGGCGGCGCCGAACGCCAAGGGCAAGGCGCTGGTCAACATGCTCCCGCTCGACAAGGGCGAGCGCATCACCACGATCATGCCGCTGCCGGAGGACGAGGAGAGCTGGGACACGCTCGACGTCATGTTCGCCACGGCGTCAGGCGGCGTTCGGCGCAACAAGCTGTCGGACTTCGTCAACGTCAACCGCGCCGGCAAGATCGCGATGAAGCTCGACGAGGGCGACGCCATCGTCGACGTTCAGATCTGCACCGAGGGCAATGACGTCCTGCTGACGACTGCGCTGGGCCAGTGCATCCGCTTCGCGGTGCCGGAGGTGCGCGTCTTCAAGGGCCGCGACTCGACTGGCGTGCGCGGCATCAACCTGGCCAAGGGCGACATCGTCATTTCAATGGCGATCCTGCACCATCTCGACGCAACGCCCGAGGAGCGCGCGACCTATCTCAAGGATGCCGCCGCCGCACGCCGCGCCCTGACCGGCGAAGGCGAGGAGACGACGGAGCCCGCCACCGACGGCGAGGAGACCGCCGGCGAGGTCGAACTCGGGGCTAAGCGGCTGGAGATGCAGCTCGCCGAGCAGTTCATCCTGACGGTCTCGGAGAAGGGCTACGGCAAGCGCACCTCGTCCTTCGAGTACCGGGTCACCGGTCGCGGCGGCAAGGGCATCGTCGCCATGGTCGTCAACGACCGCAACGGCAAGCTGATCGCCTCCTTCCCGGTCGACGACCGCGACCAGATCATGCTGGTCACCGATGGCGGGCAGGTCATCCGCGTGCCGGTCGATGCCGGCCCGGGCAACCGCATCCGCATCGCCGGACGCTCGACGCAAGGCGTCACGGTGTTCAACACCGACGCCAGCGAGAAGGTCGTCTCGGTCGAGCGCATCGGTGACGAGGGTGAGGGCGAAGAAGGCGATACCGAGGTCGAGGCCGAGGCCGGCCCGGCGCCGGAGGAGAATGGCGGGGAGTGATCTCCTCGCCGACCGCGCTCCGCTTGCGGCAAGCGCGAGAACCACGACAGAGAACCCTCTCCCGTAGGGAGAGGGTAGGGTGAGGGGTCGTCCAGAACACCGGTTGCGCGAGCGATTGAAGCGGGCAGCTCGCGGCTGAACCGTCCAGGGGCCTACACCTCACCCCTGCCCCTCTCCTTACAGGAGAGGGGTTCCCCGCGCCCTTCTACGGAAGCTCAAACCGTCTCCAGCAATCCCTTGATCAGGGCCTGGCGTGGCGCGATCGAGGAAATCAGCGCGTACTCGCTGAGCGTATGGGCGCCGTCGCCGTCGATGCCGAGCCCATCCAGCGTGGGCACGCCGAGCGCGGCGGTGAAGTTGCCGTCCGAGCCGCCCCCCGTCATCGGGCAATCCTGCAGATCAAGGCCGATGCCGGCCGCGACCTTGCGCGCCGTCTCGAACAGCGCCGCCACCGCCGCTGACTTCTCGTAAGGCGGACGGTTCATGCCGCCGCTGATCCTGACCTTCACGTCGGGATCATGCGGCTTCAGCCCGAGGATGCGGCTTTCCATCGCCACGCCGTCGGCGGCGCTGGCAACGCGCAGATCGACGCTGAACCAGGCATGCTGCGGGATGACATTCGCCGCCGTGCCGCCGCCCATCAGCGCGACAGAAGTGGTGATGCCGCGCGCGTAGTCGGTCATGCCCTCGACCGCGAGGATCTGGTGGGCGGCCTCGCGGATCGCGCTGCGGCCATCGGCATGGCGCGAACCGGAATGCGCCGGCCGCCCCTCCAGCTTGACCTCGAAGCGCCCGACGCCCTTGCGCGCGGTGACGATCCTGCCACCCTCGCGGGCAGGCTCCGTGACGAGCACGGCGGAGGAGGTCCGCCCGATCTCCTCGATCAGGCCCCGCGTCGTCGGCGAGCCGATCTCCTCGTCGGGCGTGAACAGGAAGACCATCGGCCGCCTCGCCGTGCCGGCCAGCGCGACTTGCTTGAACGCCTGCAAGGCGAGCCAGGCGCCGCCCTTCATGTCGTAGACGCCGGGTCCGTAAAGCCGATCGCCCTCGACCCGAATGGGCAGCTCGCGGGCGCTGGTCCCGACCGGATGGACCGTATCGAGATGCGACATGACAGCGACGCAAGCTTCGCCGTTGGCGAGGCCGGCCCGCAGGATCAGGCTGTCGCCGAGGCCATCGCGCCCGGCGACGCGCTCGACAGCGATCGGCAGGCCTTCGACCTCGTGGGCGACGAGATCCATCATGCCGTTGACGCCGGGCGTGTGGTGGGTCGGGCTTTCCAGCGCGAGCCAGACGGACAGGGCGGAGACTTGGGGATCGATGCTGCTCATGATGGCCGGACCTTCGCCAAGAACGCCAGCTCAGGCAAGAACGAAGCGTGCACCGGCCGCCCTGCCCCCATTGCATGACGCCGCATGCCTGCGAAGGCGCGGTTGACATCGGCCGCCCCGTCATTTAACCACTTGGTTAAGTAAATAACATGACGCAGGTCGAGGCGACGACGATGGAGGATGCCATGAGCAAGGTTCAGAAGATCACCCCCTTCCTGTGGTTCGACAACCAGGCCGAGGAGGCGATCGCTTTCTACCTGTCCGTCTTCAAGAATGCGAAGGCCGGCCCCGTGATGCGCGCCACCGATGCTGGCCCCGGCCCCAAGGGCAGCGTGCTCTGCGCATCCTTCGAGCTCGAAGGCGTGCAGTTCACGGCGCTGAACGGCGGCCCGCATTTCAAGTTCACCGAAGCGATCTCGCTCCTCATCCACTGCAGCTCGCAGGAAGAGGTCGATTATTACTGGGAGAAACTGGGCGACGGCGGCCAGACCAGCCAATGCGGCTGGCTCAAGGACAAGTTCGGCCTGTCCTGGCAGGTCACGCCCGACCGGCTGCTCGAACTCAACATGGACCCGGACGCCGAGAAGGCCGGCCGGGTCATGCAGGCGATGATGCAGATGACCAAGATCGACATCGCCGCGCTGGAGCGCGCGGCGGCAGGCTGAGCCAGCGCCAGAGCAGCCCCCTCCCCGTCATTCCGGACAAGCCGCGCAGCGGCGCCGATCCGGAATCCATCATAGAGTTCCGTCGGGCCCTACGATGGATTCCGGGCCTGCGCTTCGCTTGCCCGGAATGACGGTGCGGGGATGATCAGTCGCGCGCCTCACACCCGCCTGACGTTCCAGAAAGTCGGGAAGCTCGCGAGCACGCCTGTCAGCGTCCGGCGATAGGCGGTCGGCTGGAAATACTGGCCGAGCGGCGCATAGGGCACGTCCTCGAAGACTTGGCGTTGGATCTCGGCGGCGATCTTCTGCTGGGCGGCAAGGTCGGGCGCCTCGATCCAGGCGTCGCGCAGCGCCTCGATCTTGGGCGCCACCGGCCAGCCCGGCCAGGCATTCGCGCCATTGCCGCGCAGCGAGAGATGGCCGACGGGGTCGAACATGTCGAGCCCGTTCCAGCCGGTGAAGAAGCAGTTCCAGCCCCCCTGCGACGGCGGCTCCTTCTTGGCACGCCGTGCCACGACCGTGCCCCAATCCATGCTCTGGTAATCGACATTCATGCCGATGCGCTTGAGCATCTCGCCGGCGACCTCGCATTCGGCCTTGAGATTGGCGAGATCGGTGACGCCGAGCAGGACGACTTTTTCGCCGTTGTAGCCGGCCGCCGCCAGCGCCTGCTTGACGCGGCCGACATCGCGCGGGCTGTTCAGCACCTCCATGCCGGCATCGCTCGCCATCGGCGTGCCCGGCGGGAAGACACCGACACCGGCGCGCCAGAGCGCCTTGTCGGGCCCACCGACCGCTTCCATGAACTCAGCCTGGTCGATCGCCAGCAGCATGGCGCGGCGGATCGCCGGATTGTCGAAGGGCGGATGCAGATGGTTCATCCGCATGATCGCGACCGAGCCGGTGGTCTCCTTGATGGCGACCTCGATCGCGGGGTTCTTGGCAAGGATCGGCAGCAGATCCGGCAGCGGCTGCTCGACCCAGTCGATCTCGCCGCTCTGCAGCGCGGCGGCCGCCGTCGCCGGGTCGGGCAGCGTATGCCATTCGACGCGGTCGAAATGGACGATCTTGGGGCCGGCGGTGCGGCCCGGCTGCCCGCCGCTGCGCGGAACATAGCCCGCGAACTTTTCGTAGACGGCGCGGCTACCGGACTGGCGCTCGGCCGCGACGAAGCGGAACGGCCCGCTGCCGACGACCTCGGTGACCTGCGTGAAGGCATCGGTCACCGCCAGCCGCTCCGGCATGATCACCGGCATGAACGCCGTCATCTTCGCCAGCGCATCGGGCAGCAGCGGGAAGGGCTTCTTCAGCCGGAAGCGCAGCGTCCTGTCGTCGACCGCCGCCAGTTCGTCGGTCAAGCTAAACAGGGTCTGGCCGAAGGAGTCGCGCTTGCCCCAGCGCGTCAGGCTGGCGACGCAGTCGCGCGCCAGGACCGGCGCCCCATCATGGAATTTCAGCCCGTCGCGCAGCTTGATCGTCCAGGCCTTGCCGTCGGCATCCGGCAGCGCGCCCTCCGCCATCTGCGGCTGCGCCTTGTAGGTCTCGTCCTGCCCGAACAGCGTGTCGTAGACCATGAAGGCGTGGTTGCGCGTCACCGTCGCGGTCGTCCAGATCGGGTCGACGACCGCGAGATCGCCCTGCGGCACGAATTTGAGGACCTTGGCATCGGCCGCCCCCGCAAGCCTTGGTGCCGATAGCGTCAGCGCCGCCGCGCCGCCCGCCAGAAATCCGCGCCGTGTCGTCATCTCCGCCTCCCCTGTGACCGGAGGCCTTGTCAGAGGCAGGCCCCGCAATGACGCAAGGTATCGCAAGGCGCGTGCCAGCCCAAACCGCTACGAGACCGGGTTCACAAATGAGAACCGCGCCGCACCGGGGAAGCCCGGCACGACGCGGTGCAATTCTTTCAGACAGGCCGACGCAGCGCGTTCGGCCGTCGTGCCTAGAACGGGATGTCGTCGTCGAGATGGCTCGAGGACGAGCGCCCGCCACCGCTGCTAGTGCCGCCGCCCGCCATAGCCGGCTGGCGCGAGCCGCCACCGCCACCGCTCGACGGGCCGGAGCGACCGAAGGACGAGCCCGAGGAGCGGTCCTCCATCGAACCGCCGCCCTCGCCATACTCGTCCGAACCGCCCTGCCCGCGGCTGTCGAGGATGGTCAGTTCGCCGCGGAAGCGCTGCAGCACGATTTCGGTCGTGTACTTCTCGACGCCCGACTGGTCCTGCCATTTGCGGGTCTGGAGCTGGCCCTCGATGTAGATCTTCGAGCCCTTCTTCAGATACTGCTCGGCGATCTTGGCGAGGTTCTCGTTGAAGATCACGACCGAGTGCCACTCGGTGCGCTCCTTCTTCTCGCCCGACTGCTTGTCGCGCCAGGTTTCCGAGGTCGCGATGCGCAGATTGACGACCGGCTCGCCCGATCCCAGACGCCGGACCTCGGGATCGCGGCCGAGATTGCCGACCAGAATGACCTTGTTGACGCTACCAGCCATGAGAGGCTCCATTTCCTGCGCACATCGAAACCGGTTCTTCACCGGAGCCGGACCCTACCGGCCTACCGCGCGACTATCAATGATGTTCCTGTTTTGTTCAAGCGCAATTTCAAACGTTGTCCCCGGATTTCGTCAGCGCTTCCCAAGATCAAGGGAGACGCTCAGGCCGGGCCTTCCTTGTCGCCCCAGACCATGGCCTCGGTCAGGCCGAGCGTCGCAAATTCCTCGGCCCGCAAATCCGCCTCGCCGACCGAGAAGAACTCGTCGAGCTGCGGCGGCGCCACCTTCGTGCCGCTGAGCATGGCATGGGCCTGGCCGCGATGATGGATCTGGTGCTGGAACAGGTGCAGCAGCAGCCGGTCGAGCCGCTCACGCTGGGTGCGCGAACCGCGATGCACTTCGACGATGCAGCCAAGGCCGGTCCGGGCGGCGGCCTCGACGACCGCGATCAGGCGTCGGTCCATCTCCTCCTGGGCGGTGTGCAGGGCGGACAGCGTCGCGCAGGGCTGCGGGGCGGCCCAGGCTGCGGGCCCGAGCATGCCGCCTTCCATGGCGTCGATATAGAAGCGGTCGACGACCAGGATATGGTTGAGCGTCGCCCGCAGGCTCGGGAAGAAGCTCGTGCGTTTCGCGACGAAATCGGCCTGCGACAGCGCGGCGCAGGCGCTCAGCAACCGGTGGTTCGCCCAGAGATTGTTGCAGGCCATGGCCCGGTAGGGACGCAGTTCATCCATCGCGCTCACCTCCTCGACGGCGCATGGTATCACGGCCGGGCCGGACGGATCGCGGCAGGAGCGGCGCGGCCCTCGCGATGGCCCTAGCCATGCCGCTGCTCGGTGATCTTCGGCAGGAACCAGGCGAGCAGGCCGATCGCCGGCAGGAACGAGCAGATCGCGTAGACCGCGTCGATGCCGATCCGGTCGGCGAGTTCGCCCAGCATCGCCGCCGCGACGCCGCCGAGCCCGAAGGACAGCCCGTAGAACAGCCCGCCCACCAGTCCGATGCGGCCGGGCATCAGCTCCATCGCGTAGATCAGGATCGCGGCAAACGCACTCGACATGATCAGGTTGATCACGATCGTCAGCACGCCGGTCCAGAACAGATCGGCGAAAGGCAGGACGAGCGTGAAGGGCAGCGCGCCGAGGATCGAGAACCAGATGATCTTGTTGCGGCCGATCCTGTCCCCGAGGAGGCCGCCGAACAGCGCGCCCGCCGCCGACGAGGCGAGGAACAGGAACAGCATCACCTGCGAGAACTGCACCGAAACGCCGAACTTGCCGATCAGATAGAAGGTGTAGAACGAGCTGAAGCTCTGCGAATAGGCGTTCTTGGAGAATAGCAGGATCACCAGGATCGTCACGGCGAAGGCAACCGCTGCGGCCGAGCGCACGGGAACGGCGGCAGCCGCACTCTTCTTGGCCGCCGGCTGCGAGGCGTGCAGCCGCTGCAGCTCGGCGAAACGCCCGGCGGTCCACATCATCACCATCATCGCGACGAGAGCGGCGGCAGAGAACCAGGCCAGGCTGGTCTGCCCGCGCGGCACGATGATGAAGGCCGCCAGCAGCGGCCCGAGCGCCCCGCCCGTCTGGCCGCCGACCTGGAAGATGCCCTGCGCCAGCCCGTGCCGGCCGCCCGAGGCGCTGCGCGCCATGCGCGTCGCCTCCGGATGGAAGATCGAGGAGCCGAGCCCGACGCAACCGGCCGAGAGCAGCAGCAGCGGATAGCTGCCGGCATAGGCCAGCCCGATCAGCCCGACCAGCGTGAAACCCATGCCCGCCACCATCGAATAGGGCATCGGGTTCTTGTCGGTATAGGCGCCGACCAGCGGCTGGAACAGCGAGGCGGTGATCTGAAAGGTCAGCGTGATCAAACCGATCTGACCGAAATCCAGCCCATAGGCCGTCTTGATGATCGGGTAGATCGCCGGGATCAGCGACTGCATCATGTCGTTGAGCAGATGCGTGGCGCTGAGCGCGATCAGCACCGGCATCGCGGCGCTGCGGGCGGGACTTGCGGCTGTGCTGATCGTCATGTCCGGCGCTTTGCTGGCTTACTTGCTGGGCCGCCCGAGGGATTGAACCCATCCGCTGCGCGGCGCCAGCCGGAATCATGCAGAGACGTCATGCATCTGCGAAAGGATTGTCATGACCGCAGCGCCTCGGAAGTCTTGCCTGCCGGCCCGATCTGTCGCTAAGGCCTCGGATCAGCTCCGCCGGCTATGACCGGGCGGTCCAACGAGGATTCCTGTCCCATGAGCTTCGCCAACGGCCGGCCGATCCTGGCCATGCCAGGGCCGACCAATATCCCTGACCGCGTGCTGCAGGCGATGATGCGCCCGGCCGAGGAGCTCAGCGCGCCATCGATCGTGGGCCTGACCGAGTCGATCCTGGCCGATCTGAAGCGCATCTTCCGCACTGAAGGAGAGACCTTCGTCTATGCCGCCAACGGGCATGGCGGCTGGGAGGCGGCGCTGAGCAATGTCCTGTCGCGCGGCGAGAAGGTTCTCGTGCTGGCGAGCGGGCGCTTCGCCATCGGCTGGGGCGAGATGGCGCGCTTCATGGGCGCCGACACCGAGGTCCTGGCGGGAAGCTGGCGCGCCGCCGTCGATCCGGCCGCGGTCGAGGCAAGGCTTCGCGCCGATACGAGCCATTCGATCAAGGCCGTGATGGTGGTCCAGGTCGACACCGCCTCGGGCGTCGTCAACGACATCCCGGCGATCCGCCGCGCGATCGATGCCGCCGGCCACCCTGCCCTGTTCATGGTCGACGGCGTCGCCTCGGTCGGCTGCATGCCTTTCGAGATGGACGCATGGGGCATCGACGTCGCCATGTCGGCCTCGCAGAAGGGGCTGATGTCGTCGCCGGGCCTCGCCGTCGTCGCGGCCAATCCCAGGGCGCTGGCTGCCCACACCCATGCCAACATGCGCACCGGCTACTGGGACTGGTCCGGGCGGATGAATACGCTGGCCTATATGAAGCATTGCGGCACGGCGCCCGAGCATCTGCTCTTCGGCCTGCGCGCCGCCTTCGACATCATCTTCGAGGAGGGCCTGGAGGCCGTCTGGCGGCGCCACGCGACGCTGGCTCGTGCGACCCACGCCGCCGTCGAGACCTGGGCGACCGGACAGGCGCTGCACTTCAGCGTGACCGAGCCGGCGCAGCGCTCGCCTTCGGTCACGACGATCCTGGTCGAGGGCTTTGAGACCGCGACGATCACCGATTTCGCCCGCGACGTCTGCGGCGTCTCGCTCGGGCTGGGCATCGGCGACTACACCGGCAAGGCCTTCCGCATCGCCCATATGGGCCATTTCAGCGCGGCGACCCTGCTGGCGACGCTGGGTTCCGTCGAGATGGCGCTTCAGGCCAAGAGCATTCCGCATGGAGCGGGCGGCGTCGCGGCGGCGATCGCATGCCTGAGCGACGCGGTCGCCTGATCGGCGGCCTCTGGCGCCTGTCATTTCTGAAAGGAACCGCGCCGTCATCCTGGCCCTGAGCGGCAATCTGGAACCTCGGCCCCATCCTGAGGGGCCGCGCTAGGGACGCGGTAGCCTGACTCAACGAGCCCGTGAGCTACGCCATCCCATAGACCAAGTCGTCGCGGGCGCGGCGCCTAAAAGCACGCCGAGCGCCCGCTCCCGACCCGTAGACGACCTTGGAAAGCTCCGCTTGGCGGTGCGGCCGGGGGGCGTCCGCTGACGGCTACACAGCACCCATTCGGCTCTTTCACCGGCTTGCCAAAGCTGGGGATAGTTGCACGTAACCCTCATGCGCAACGTAAGCTCTGACTGCGTTCCGTATAAGAAGGGTACACTTTCAACGCGGGGTTGCACGATTCGATGGAGCAGCTTCAATCATTCCTCGCAGGCGCAGTTGATTGGCCACTGTGGGCTTACTTCCGACTCGAGTCGTCAAAATGGCCGACTTCAGGTAATATTTTTGGCCTTGCCGAGTATATCGCGGCACTGGCTCTGCTGCTCGTCGTTATGGTAGCGTCTGATTTCAGGTTCCACTACCGTCTAGCTGTGACGAAACGAGACCTTCGCAAGTGGGGCTTTTGGAGCGCACTTGCCATCGGGACGATATTGCTGGCGATAGACGTTTGGTATCAGAACTCACTGCCCGTCCCACTGTTCATGGCGAACGCCAACAACCTCAAAGCCTTTTTGGGGCTCTCCTTCATCCTTTTGGTTTTTCGCGTCCTATACGTCGGTATTATACGTCGCCCTGCTTTTTCTCGAAACAATGCGGAACAATTTTTTACCGCTACCTATCATTTTATCCACGAAGGCAATGCGGATCGCCTGCAAGTGATCGCGGAAGATCTTTGTCATACCTTAAACTCGATTGTTGCCCTCGCCGCCAAATTACCCAACCAACGAGACGAAGAGATAGATGAATATTCTCCGCCTTCTCAGATCTACGCACACCAATTCCTGCTGCTTATAGGAGATGAGCGTTTCTGCAAAATTGTTGTTGATAAAGTTCCAGCTTTTGCTTTTGTTTGCATCGAAGAATGCCAGAAGTATCCCAAAATTAATTTGCCGATTTTTCAGTTTTCGCGAAATATTGGCCAAGAATTTATACGCAATACAGCTTCTAGTTTCTACCAAGAAGACAGCGGCTATTACTCAGGACTCGTAGGCTACGCGCGACCGGTGTCGAGGATTGTTTTCGGATCATACCAATTTGTTGAACAGTGCGCGACTGATGGAGGCTCCCCCTTAGAGGCCGATTATCGTGACTTTCTAGAAATAGACCCGAGGCAAATGGAGGGTTTCTCTCGGGCGGCCCTATCTTTCTTTGGGGACTACCTCAAAGCCACTAAAGGCCGCTCACACCCTCACTCCTATGCCTTAACTCGGATGCTTCACGCATTTGAGAACTCGCTAAGCGACCTGCACGGAATCGACGGCCTAAAGGACTATTCAAACACCGACGCTTATAAAAGACTTCGAACGGTGGTTCATTTTGTTGACGAAGCGATAAATTTAATCGACACGCACGCAGTCATTCCTAAATCTTACCGATCGTCTAAGAATATGCATGGCGACATTTTTGATAAATTTTCTAGCTTGATATTCGAGATAATATTCTCCGCATCCGTCGTCTCAACCCCTCCCTGGACTGCCTGGTCTGTGCAGCATAATGCTGTTTGGAGCGAGCTATTTACTCACAATAAAAGCCGAGCGAGGAAAATTATTGCTCTGAAAGTACGGCGACTACTATACTCTGAGATCTTAAGGATGGATGAGTTTGCTAATTTTAAGGGCGCTAGAATTCTTGGGTACTGTCTGAATGTTCTGGGATTGACCCGAGGGAGCAGACACAAGAGTTATAGCAAGGAATTTTATCCACTGCGGGCGGCCGCTATAACCTGGACAAAAGCCAACTATCACCGATTGTTGGCTGATCACCCGAAGGTGGCGGAGGCCTGTATACAGGGCTCGGTTACGTATGACGCGGAAAAGCACCGGCTGGTGAAGACGTATTCCAACGAAACTCGAAAAGAACCTAACCGCGAGTATCTTGATTTAGACACCCCAGGCGCTGCTCGCGACCGCCCCGTTAGCTAACCCCCACGCTATCGGCCGCGACCAAAAGTGACCTTCTCATACGTCGCCATTAGAGTTGTGGGCGCAAAGCTTCCTGGCGAAGGTCAGCAATCCACTCCGAAGGCGAAGTCGGGCAATTGTCCGCTTCTGCTCGGGATGACGGCTCGCGGCGAAGGTTTACCCCTCCTCACCCCCTCGTCAGCGCGCTCCGCGCCATCCTGTCGAGCAAAATCGCGAGCAGCACGATCGCCAGCCCGCCGACGAAGCCGAGTCCCGGATCGGCGCGCTGGAGGCCGAGCAGCACGATTTCGCCGAGCCCCTTGGCGCCGATCATCGAGGCGACCACGACCATGGCGAGCGCCATCATGATCGCCTGGTTCAGGCCCTGCAGGATGGCGGGCTTGGCCAGCGGCAGCTCGACCAGCCAGAGCGTCTGCCTGCGGCCCAGCCCCAGCGCGCGCGAAGCCGGCACCAGCCCGTCATCGACCGCGCGCAGGCCGAGCTCGCTCAGCCGCGCGAAGGGCGGCAGCGCATAGATCAGGGTCGCGACCAGCGCCGGCGCCCGTCCCAGACCCAGAACCATCGCGACGGGGATCAGGTAGACGAAGCTCGGGATCGTCTGCATCAGGTCATAGACCGGCGCGAGCACGCGGGAGAGCCGCGGCAACCGCGCCGCAGCGACGCCGAGCGGCAGGCCCAACACCGCGACCATCATGACCGCGACGACGATCAGCGCCAGCGACTGCATCGCCTCGTTTCAGACGCCGAGCAGGGCGAGCGCAACCGGCAGCGCCGCCATCGCCACGGCAAAGCCGAAATCGCGCCGCGGCAGCCAGGCCGCGGCCGCAACGAGCACGAGCGCAAGCCAGAACGGCAATTGCAGCAGCACCGTCTCGACCAGGCGCACCGGCGCGGTCAGCGCGCCGCCAACCCCGTCGAGCTGGTCGCCATAGCCGGTGACGATCGCATCGACCGCCCGGTTGACGAAGCCCTGAACCGCCTTGCCGAGATCGGGCAAACCGCCTGCGCTCACAGGCCGGCCGTGACCTTGGCGGCGATCTCGGCCGGCACCCCGTCGCGCCAGGCCGCAGCTTGCGTCTTCAGGAAGATCGCGGCATCGAAGGCCGGCTCATCGAGCTTGACGAGGTCATAGGCACCGAGCAGCCAACTCGGGCCCCCATAATAGAACAGCACCGGCCGCTTGCGCTTGAGCGTCGACTCGATCGCGGCAACCAGCGCCTCGCCCGAACCGCCGCGCGTATTGGTGAAGTCCGCCGCCAGCCCATAGGCCGCGAGCTTCTTGGTGTTGATGCCCTCGCAGACCCAGCCGGCCACGCAATTGTAGAAGCGCCCCTTGCCGGGCTCCTCGGGATCGGCGAACAGCGCCTTGTAGCAGCCGAGATCGGTGACGGCTTTCAGCTCCGGCGCCTTGGCTTCCGCGCCGGCGACGAGATAGCGCGGCACGAACCAGCCTTCGCTGGCATCGGGGAAGGTCGTTCCCAGCGGCACCACCCGGCCCGCCTCCGACGCCTTGACCCAGGCCTCGACGGGATTGGCCATCCAGATCTCCATGACGATATCGACATCGCCGCGGGCGAGCCCGTTGACCAGCGGCGCGATCGCGCCCGGAACCCGCTCCACCTTGCAGCCGAAGCCGCGCTCGGCGATCGCGCTGGCCACCGCAGTGTGGAAAGCCGCTGAATCATAATCGAGCCCCGCCATCTTCAGCGGCCGGGACAATTCGCACGCCATCGCCGGCGCGCCGAAACCGAGGCCGAGACAGAGCGCCAACGCGCCCGCATGATAGCCTTCATGGTCATGGCTCTCTCCGGTTCTGGCGCGGGCCCGCCTCGTACGGATAGTTCGGGGCAAGTCCGATGTGGCGAGTCCGGAGTTGCAAATCCGACTTGGAAGGCGTTTCCGCTTAAACGCGGCTCGACGACGCTTGATCCACGCCGATCGCGGGGCGATAAGATCACGGCAGCGCTCCCTCGTCGGAGCGCAGCTTCGCACCCCGGCGGCCGCGACGCCATCGCCGCTCCTGCCATCCCCTGTCAGCACGCGCGGGGCGAAGGCCGCATGATCGCGACGCTGCGTGGTAGTCATGGCTGCCGCGAAAGGTCTGGGCTGGCATGGCCCGGCTTTTGCCCTATCTGTACCGCTTCACCTTAATCGGACGGCCCCATGGCTCGCAAATCCTCCACCGGCGGCAGCAAGTCTTCGCTATCAGGCAAGACCTCGCTCGCCGATCAGGCCGCCTCGCTGGAGGCGATGTTCGACGAGGCCCGCAAGACGGATTCGCGCGTCATTTCCGTGCGCGGCGCGCGCGAGCACAATCTCAAGAATGTCGATCTCGCGATTCCGCGCGACAAGCTCGTCGTCTTCACCGGCCTCTCCGGCTCCGGCAAATCCTCGCTCGCCTTCGACACGATCTATGCCGAAGGCCAGCGCCGCTATGTCGAGAGCCTCTCGGCCTATGCCCGCCAGTTCCTCGAGATGATGCAGAAGCCCGATGTCGACCAGATCGACGGGCTCTCGCCGGCGATCTCGATCGAGCAGAAGACGACCTCGAAGAACCCGCGCTCGACCGTCGGCACCGTCACCGAGATCCACGACTATATGCGCCTGCTCTGGGCCCGCACCGGCGTGCCCTATTCGCCCGCGACCGGCCTGCCGATCGAGAGCCAGACCGTCCAGCAGATGGTCGACCGCCTCGTCGAGCTGCCCGAGAAGACCCGCGGCTACCTGCTCGCGCCCGTGGTGCGCGGCCGCAAGGGCGAGTTCCGCAAGGAGATGGCCGACTGGCTGAAGCGCGGCTTCCAGCGCGTCAAGGTCAATGGCGAGTTCGTCGAGATTCCCGACGCGCCGGCCCTCGACAAGAAGTTCAAGCATGACATCGACGTCGTCGTCGATCGCATTGTGATCAGGCCCGATCTCGGCGCGCGGCTGGCCGACTCGCTGGAGCAGGCGCTGGAGCTGACCGACGGCATCGCCGTCTTCGAATATGCCGACGAGAAAGAGGAGAATGGCGAGGCCAGGCGCATCACCTTCTCCTCGAAATTCGCCTGCCCGGTCTCCGGCTTCACCATCCCCGAGATCGAGCCCCGGCTGTTCTCCTTCAACAACCCCTTCGGCGCCTGCCCGGCCTGCGACGGCCTCGGCCACGAGATGCGGATCGACCCGGACATGATTGTGCCGGATCAATCGCTGACGCTGAAGAAGGGCGCCATCGCCCCCTGGGCCAAGTCGACCTCGCCCTATTACGGCCAGACGCTGGAATCGCTGGCGAAGCATTTCGGCTTCTCGATGACGAAGCCCTGGGTCGAGCTGCCGCAGCAGGCCCGCGACGCGATCCTGTTCGGCACGGGCACGGAACCCGTCCGCATGGCCTACAACGATGGCCTGCGCGCCTATGAGGTGCGGAAGCCCTTCGAGGGCGTCATCACCAATATGGAGCGGCGCTGGAAGGAGACGGAGTCGGACTGGGCCCGCGAGGAGATCGGCCGCTTCATGTCCGAGACGCCGTGCAAGGCCTGCGACGGCTATCGCCTCAAGCCCGAGGCGCTGGCGGTCAAGATCGACATGCGCCATATCGGCGAGATCTCGCGGCTTTCGGTCAAGGACGCGCTGGCATGGGTCAGCGCCCTGCCCGCGCGCCTGTCGAAGAAGCAGAACGAGATCGCCCCGCGCATCCTCAAGGAGATCCGCGACCGGCTGACCTTCCTGCTCGATGTCGGGCTGGAATATCTGACGCTCGCCCGCGCCTCCGGCACGCTCTCCGGCGGCGAGAGCCAGCGCATCCGGCTGGCCTCGCAGATCGGCTCCGGCCTCACCGGCGTGCTCTATGTGCTGGACGAGCCCTCGATCGGCCTGCACCAGCGCGACAATGAGCGCCTGCTCGGCACGCTGCGCCGGCTGCGCGATCTCGGCAACACCGTCATCGTCGTCGAGCATGACGAGGACGCGATCCTGACCGCCGACTATGTCGTCGATGTCGGCCCCGGCGCCGGCATCCATGGCGGCGAGATCGTCGCCCAGGGCACGCCGCAGCAGATTCTCGACAATCCGGATTCGCTCACCGGCAAATACCTCACCGGCGAGCTCTCGGTCGCGGTGCCGGCCAAGCGCCGCAAGGCGCAGAAGGGCCGCAGCCTCAAGATCGTCGGCGCGCGCGGCAACAACCTCAAATCCGTCGATGTCGAGATACCCTTGGGGATGTTCACCTGCATCACCGGCGTCTCCGGCGGCGGCAAGTCGACGCTGGTGATCGACACGCTCTACCGGGCGGTGGCGCGCAAGCTCAACGGCTCGATCGAGCACCCCGCGCCGCATGACCGCGTCGAGGGCATGGAGCAGCTCGACAAGGTCATCGACATCGACCAGTCGCCGATCGGCCGCACGCCGCGCTCCAACCCCGCGACCTATACGGGTGCCTTCACGCCGATCCGCGAATGGTTCGCCGGCCTGCCTGAGGCGAAGGCCCGCGGCTACCAGGCCGGCAGGTTCAGCTTCAACGTCAAGGGCGGCCGCTGCGAGGCCTGCCAGGGCGACGGCCTGCTCAAGATCGAGATGCACTTCCTGCCGGATGTCTACGTCACCTGCGACGTCTGCAAGGGCAAGCGCTACGACCGCGAGACGCTGGAGGTGAAATACCGCGACAAGTCGATCGCCGACGTGCTCGACATGTCCGTCGAGGAGGCCAAGATCCTGTTCAAGGCCGTGCCCTCGATCCGCGACAAGATGGAGACGCTGCACCGCGTCGGGCTCGACTACGTCAAGGTCGGCCAGCAGGCGACGACCCTGTCAGGCGGCGAAGCCCAGCGCGTAAAACTCTCCAAGGAGCTCTCCAAGCGCGCCACCGGCCGCACGCTCTACATCTTGGACGAGCCGACCACCGGCCTGCATTTCCACGACGTCGCCAAGCTCATGGAGGTGCTGCACGAGCTGGTCGACCAGGGCAATTCGGTGGTGGTGATCGAGCACAATCTCGAAGTGGTGAAGACCGCCGACTGGGTGATCGACATGGGCCCCGAAGGCGGCGACGGCGGCGGCATGGTCGTGGCGCAGGGCACGCCGGAGGACATCGTGCGGGTTGGGAAGGGCCATACCGCGCGGTTCCTCAAGGAGGTGCTGGAGCGGCGGCCGATCAAGAAGGCGAAGGGGGTGCAGCAGGCGGCGGAGTGAAACGTCGGGGACGTGTCAGGGAGCGCAGCATCGCGATCGCAACTGGTTGACAATCATTAGCCGGCCTGCGGTCAGGCGCGTTCTAATGGCCGCACGGATGCAGTCACGAGCTATGCGGGCTCTCGCGAACATTAAGCGTCCTGATCCTCCTCAAATAAAGCAAATTGCTCCGACGCAACAGTTGTCGGGCTATCCGAGAACCTAATTCCAGTCATCAGTCCGAGGTCTCGGACAACCCGAGTCATGTGATGTATCATGTTCCACTCACGCCACATGGACGCGTTGCCTGGCCCGACCATACGTTGCGCTACACGATAAATTTGATCATCAGAGGGTGAGAACGCCTGCCCCGCAAACTGCCCGCTGTCGATAATTCTCTGACAAACGTCCTGCATAAGGATTTCGTCTTTGCCTTCACTCTTGGCTCGAACAACCAAAGTGTGTGTCGGAGTCGTATAGCGAATATGCCGAATTGCACGACCGCCCCCCTTGCCCTTGGGAAAGACCATACCACTGCAATCGGCACCGAAATCCCCATAGCCCATGCGATCCGGCGAAACGCTACATTCTTTGAGCGCCGCGTGAAAAACGCTCCACTCGTCCCGGCTGATCAGTTCATCTCCACCATGAGCAGCGGGATTTTTGGACGGGAAGTTTGATGCTTGGAAAATGATCCTCTGCCAACGACCGACTTGGTCGGCAAGATCGAAAATTCCGGCGATTGATCCGGCAGCGATCTCGGGATCAAGGGGCGCGCCCGAAAAATCTATGAACAGAACACATTCCGAAGCAGCAACTCTTGCCGTCGCCAGCGCTTCGCGAATGGCATCTACATCGACTTCTTCATATGTAACCAAAACGGCGGTTCTTAGCGCCGAGCGGCACATGAACTCTTTATACAATGGACTTCTAAGATCCCCTAACCTCGCGACCGGCACAATCGCTGGATTGCGCTCCTGAGCAAGTCTAAAAATCTTCCTCAGCCCATCATCATCGAGATGATTAGCAATAAAATGGGCGTCTAAAAAAGCACGCCGAACAGGCCAGTTCTTACCAATCCGCTCTCCTGTCATGTATGCGATTTCATCGGTAGTCGGAACACGCTCTAGCTCGTGATCATACTCCTTTGGCGGCGGAATAACGAACCGTGGCTCGACAAATTTCTGGATGTCCGGCACCAAGTTCGCGACGGCTGAGTACTCTCCCTTCTTAAAACGCAAACTAGGACAATATGGAAGCATAAGTTCCTCCTAACAATTGCCAATTATTGCATTCCGAATCTTATTCGTTCCGATATTCTGTGAGAATATCGAATAGTCATTTCTCTCTTTTCTTATTCTTCCGAAAACGATCGACGGACTGACTCCCAATTCTCTCGCAAATTTTTCAATCACGGTAGGTGAGTTAGCAATACGTGCAGCGGAACGACGCCAGCGCTCCTCCGGGATTAGAACATTTGACGCGAATAGATTGGCTTCTGCTTCTTGCTCGTCAACGGCCTCAGCTTCCGCCTGATCGAAAAAGCCAATGCTAAGACCAGTACGATAATGAAGGGTAGCGTGAGCTATCTCATGGAGGAGCGTAAACCAAAAATTGTCGATTGAATCCTTCCGTATTGTCATACCTATAACGGGGATTTCGCCTTCAAGGAAGGCCGCCCCGTCGATCATAAGCCCCGGTATTTGCGGTTCGGCAATGAGTACAATGCCACGGTCAAGCATCATCTGGCGAGCCCGATTAGGACCATCCTCGTAAATGCTCAGGCGCACCAAATCCGGTATCCACGTAAGGGCGAGAGGATTATATCGGGGCTTAAACTCTGCAATAATCTCACGCGCCCTTTTGGAAACCCGCGCACGCCAAGCGTGAAGTAAAATATCATCGCTGTGGTCTCTTACGTTGAGCCCAGTGCGAAGCAAGGATGGACTCCCGAAAGCAATCTTATTGTCAGCAATAAACCTTTTTAGATCCGACTCATCAGCTTCATTAGAGAACCAACCATTTTCTCGGCCATGCTTTAGGATTTTTTTAATATCAGACTTTGAAACATTCTCAATTAAATATTCTATTCCACGAAAATCTTTTAAATCTAATATCTCAGCACGGAGATCCACCCCAAGTAAAGTTGCAATCTTCGTATAATTCTTCAGGCTAATATTACTATATCTATCTGCCTCGTACCTCTGAATTTGCTGCTCTTTTAAGCCAAGCCGCCAAGAAAGTTCCTTTTGAGAGAGATTTTTCGCGATCCTGGCAACTATCAACGTCAATCCAGGGTCAGTGCCTGCCCGTTTTCGAAGGGCATCATGATCGCCTCTATCCCTTGCGCATTCATACGCAGAGACCAATGAGGAGAGTTCTGAACGCTCAACCTTCATCGCTCGCATGACCTGAGCTGCGACCTCAGGTGGCAGGCCCGCGATCATAGGCTCCAATGCGCGAGCTGACGACAATGCCGCATCGAGCGTCAAAATTTGCGCGCGCGCCTCCCGAAATTCCCGCTCATTAAGAATCATGTTCAGCATTGTGCCCTCAACATGACACAACATAATTGTTGTGTCAACGAAGCAGGCGGCTCAGCCCAGCTTGGCAGACATACTGATTTATCCCCGCCCCTCATCACCCGCCCTATCCTCCCCTCGCCCATCACCCAAACGGGGCGGCCATCCGGAGGTGTGCCAGAGGTCGGGTGAGGGTCGGCGCCTGCGGCTGGCCTCACAAGCCAGACTCGGGAGGCTTCGGGGCACCGCCCTGGGGGTAATACGGCCCCTGTGCGAGGAGCTCGCTGGAAGGCATGGCGGCAAGGGGCCTGCGACCCGGAACGCGACGAGGCGATGAGCCGAACTGGCGTCGAGGCGGGCAGGTGTTGCACCGTCAAGCCGTATAAGCGCGGCCCGGAGTCCAAAATCGCCGAAGGCGGAGCGCCACGGGGCGTGCGACGGGTGGCTCAACCCCGCCGCGCCGCATCCGGGCTCAACGGATGCGGATCTCTCTCGCGCCTCGCGGCGCTCCGCCAGCCCCTGCCATTGCCGCCGCGCGCCAGCGCGGGCGGTTCCCTGCGCGCGCCCGCTTGTCCCGAGAGGAGGCGGGTTGCGCGCCGCCCCACACAGGAGCCCGCCATGGCCAAGCCCGAAAAATCGCCCTTCAGCGCCGAACAGATCGCCGAGTTCCACCGCATCCAGGCACTGCGGCCCGTCATCCTGCATCGCCTCGGCGATCTGCTCGGGGTCTGGCGCGATTGCGGGAACAAGACCTGCCGGCGCGCCAAAAGCTGCGGGCGCAGCGATGCGACCTGCCTCTATGCCTTCATGCAAGCAATGCCGCACGAGGACCGCCGCCTGACCCGCTACGCGCTGGAAAACCGCCGCGATGGCCTCGCCCCCGACGAGGCGATCGAGCGGGCGCAGGCGCGCGTCGAGGACGAGATCGCCCGCTTCGGGGAATGAGCGACCGCCGCTCCTATGGCACGCCGAGTTTTCTGGGACCACGACGTCATCCCGGGCCATCGGAGGCCTCCGGAGCTCTACGATGGATCCCGGAGCAGCGCCGCTTCGCGGCTTGTCCGGGATGACGGAGCGGTCCGGCACCACATTTGAGACCCTATTGCTGCGACAGGATCCACTTCACCAGCGTTTCCGCCTCCTCCGGTGAAACGCCCGGTTGAGGCGGCATCGGCATCGGGCCCCAAACGCCGCCGCCGCCTTTGACGACCTTTTCGCTGAGGACCTTGATCGCGGCTTCGTCCTTGCCATAGCGCTCGGCCACGGCCTTGTAGGCCGGCCCGATCATCTTCCGTTCGATGTGGTGGCAGGCGACGCAGTTCTTGCTCCTGGCCAGATCGGCACTGGCGAAAGCGGCAGGCGATGTCAGGAGCACGGCGAAAAGCGCTGTCGCGAGGTGTCGAAACTCAACCATGGGCAGGATTCCCATCATGCGCGATCCCGGTCGGGCGGCATCGCAGGCCGACGCCTCCGCAGACGATAAGGTCAGCCGCGCCGCCATTGCGGCAGGCGCGGCTGATCAAGCTCAGTTGGCCTTGAGCTGGTAGACGTCGCCCTGGTCGGTGGCCACGTACATGCTGCCGTCCGGCGCCTGCACGACGGAGCGGAAGCGGCCCGCCGGCATCGGCAGGGACACCGTGCTGCGCTTGGCGGACGAGCCGTCGGGCGCGATGTCGAGCACGTCGAGGCGGTTGCCGACCGGCGTTCCATGGATGCCGATGCCCATGAAGGTCACAACCATCCGGCCGTTCCAGTCCTTCCACTGCGCGCCGTTCAGGAACGCGCATGAAGACATGCCCTGCGACAGCGTCTCGTTGTTCCAGGCCGGCTTCATCGCGTTGGGGTAGGTCTTGGTGTCGGTCATCGGCATGAACGCCGAGCGCTCCTTCGGATCCACCGCCCCCATCTGGTTCGGCGAGTAGCCGCAATAGTTGTCGGGGCAGTCGGCACGGCCGCCGACATTCGGGCGCGGATCCCAGCCGGCATTGCCGCCGGCTACGAGCGCCGTCACCTCGTCGCTATGCCAGGGGCCGTTCTCCGCCGTGTAGGGCTGGTTGGTGCCGGGGCGGAAGCAGATGCCTTGCGGGTTGCGATGTCCATAGGTGAAGACCCGCGCATCGAAGCCCTGCGGCGGGTTGTTGCCGGGCGCGGCCTTGCCGTCCCGGTCGATGCGCAGCACTTTTCCGCCGATGCGCGTCGGGCTTTGCGGCACCTCGCCATTATGGGTGTCGCCCGTCGTCACGTAGAGGAAGCCATCCGCCGGACCGAAGCGGAGGCGCCCGCCATTATGCGCACCCGGATCGCCGAAGGGATGGTTGCTCGGCGCCGGCTTGTAGGCGATGTCGGTGACGATATCCTGCCGGTTCGAGACCTTGGTCAGATCGGGATTGACCGTCAGCCGCAGCACCCGATTGGTTCCCGGCGCGGTCATGCTCGACGCCGAGGACACGTAGACGAAGCGGTTGGTGGCGAAGTCGGGGTCGATCGCCACGCCGTACATGCCGGCCTGACCGCCGCAGAAGAGATCGGCTGCGGTGTCGGGGTAGTTCTTGGAATCCTTGATGCCGAGCAAGGCGTTGATCTTGCCGGAGGGTAGCCGGACCGAGAGTCCGCTGCACTTCTCGGTGAAGAACATCGTGCCGTCGGGCAGGAAGGCCATATCCCAGGTCAGGTCACGCCCTGACATGATGGCGGTGCTGGTGAGGCCGGGCGTTCCGCTTGGGCTTTGGGCCGCCGCCGATCCAGACAGGACGACTGAGGTCAATAAGGCATAGGGCAACACGAAGCGAATACGTCGAGTCATCGATGTCTCCTCCGAGTTAGTAGGCCTCTTCCCTGAAAAGGTCCGCGATCCGCCGGACCCGCGCCGAAACGTTGTTCGGCAGATCGATTGTTATGCGACAGCCATATTTTGCGCAACATCGTTTCCGATCTCGGGCAGAAACCTTACGGAAGAAGGGGCAGCCCAAAGCTGCTGACGGATGAGGGTCGCGCAGTATTCGCCGCCACGACCGTTCCTGGCCGGCCTGCGCTCCTGCGCCGCAGGCGCCGCCACGATCACATCTCATTAACCCCTTTCTTTCCACCCTGCCCGCTTCGGACGAAAGGAGACGATATGACCAACCTCGCGCCCCGCGCAGCCTGTGCGCTGCTCGCCCTCCTGGCCACGGCGCCCACGCTTGCTGCCCCGGCGACCCCGGCAACGCCGCTCGGCCGCTTCGGTAGCTGGAATGCGGCCGCCTATGGCGCCGGCGAGGATCGCCGCTGCTACATCCTCGCGACACCCGCCACCGCCGAGCCTTCGACGCTGCGCCATGGCGACGTGCATTTCTTCGTGCAGACGAGCGACGGAGCGCAAGGCACGGAATCGAGCCTGCAGGCCGGCTACGACTTCGCCAGCGGCTCGGAAATCACGCTGACGATCGGCGACGATAGCTTCCGCATGGTGACGCAGGGCAGCAATGCCTGGCTGCTCCGGCTCGAGCGCGAGCCGGAACTGCTCGCGGCGATGCGGGCCGGGCGCGTCATGGAGCTGGAGGCGCGCTCGCTGCGCGGCAACCAGACCAGCTACACCTTCTCGCTGGCCGGCGTCACCGCCGCCTCGAAGCTGCTCGCAAGCTGCGATTGAACGCCAGCCTCAGCGGCCATTGCCACGGCAGCGGCCGCCGGGGCCGATATGGAAGCCGCGCGGGCAGGCATGCGCACGCGGATCGGCATAGTTGCGCAGACAGCCGCCATAGGGCCCGCGATGGAAGCCCCGCCCGCAGCCGCCGGCAATCTGGACGACGAGGTTCGGAGCGGCGCCGACCGGCACGAGCGGCATGGCCGAGGCCGGCGCGGCAAAGGCGGCGCCGGCAAGCAGCATGGCGGCGGCAAGGATCGTCTTCATGGCTGGTGTTCCCGCCCCCTTGGATACCGTGCCGGGGCGATCCCGGCGCCACACGAGAGCGGTCACGGCAACTAACCTTACGTTAATTCCATCCAGATGTCCCACCAGGTGACGAACTGCGCCCCGATTCGGACAAAATCTGGGGTGTGAGCGGCGTTGCGAGCCGATCCGGTGCCAAAATAGCCCACCAGAAGGGCAGCGCGTCTCCTTTCTCGCAACCGCGAGATGATTTGCCCAATCGCGAGGCAGGATTTCGGCGAATCTTACTGATCCGTTAACCACTCAGCGCGGGCAAAGCGCCAAAAATGAAGGATTTGAGAATGGTTCATGCGCAGATTGCATAACGGAACTGACAAACTGCCTCTGTTTGGGGCGCGCTGGCTCACTTATATGCACTGCACAACGAATTCATCGCTGTGGGCACCGACCCGCTCCGGAACTCAAACAGGACTGCCACAATGTTCGTCACCATGATCGCCGCCAAGATCCGCTCTTACCTGCGCTATCGCGAGACCGTTCGCGAGCTGTCCCGCCTGACCGACCGCGAGCTCGATGATCTCGGCCTGTCGCGCTCGGAAATCGCCTTCGTCGCGCGCACCCACGCCGCCGTCTGAAGGCGTCGCGCTCCGCAAGCGGGGCCCGACCACAAGTAGTATCGCACTACGAGTAGTATCTCCTGGACTCGCGTTCCCCTCCCTCGCGAAGACCGGTTGAAGAGCGAATGCCCGCTTCCAAGCGGGCATTTTGCGTTTCAGGGCCTCCGTTCCGCTTGACCTTCGAGGCGGCTGCGGACACATCCCGGGCATGGAACCCATTCACATCATCGGCGGCGGACTCGCTGGCTCCGAAGCCGCCTGGCAGATCGCGCAGGCCGGCGTTCCCGTCGTGCTCCACGAGATGCGGCCTGAGCGCGGCACCAACGCCCACAAGACCGAAGGTCTCGCCGAACTCGTCTGCTCCAATTCCTTCCGCTCGGACGATTCGCTCAGCAACGCCGTCGGCCAGCTCCATTGGGAGATGCGCCGGCTCGATTCGCTGATCATGGCCGAGGGCGACGCGCATCAGGTTCCGGCCGGCGGCGCGCTCGCGGTCGACCGCGACGGCTTCTCGCAAGGCGTCACGGCGGCACTCGAAGCCCATCCGCTCGTCACCATCGACCGCGCCGAGATCGCGGGCCTGCCGCCTGCGAGCTGGGACAATGTCATCATCGCGACCGGCCCCCTTACCTCGCCGGCGCTGGCCCAGGGCATCCAGTCGCTGACCGGGGAAGATTCGCTCGCCTTCTTCGACGCCATCGCCCCGATCGTGCATTTCGATTCGGTCGACATGGACCAGGCCTGGTTCCAGTCGCGCTACGACAAGGCCGGCCCCGGCGGCACCGGCGCCGACTACATCAACTGCCCGCTCGACCGCGACCAGTACGAGGCCTTCATCGACGCGCTGCTCGCTGCCGAGAAGACAGAGTTCAAGGAATGGGAGGGCACGCCCTATTTCGACGGTTGCCTGCCGATCGAGGTCATGGCCGAGCGCGGCCGCGAAACCCTGCGCTGGGGCCCGATGAAGCCGGTCGGGCTGACCAACAAGCATAACCCGACCGTCAAAGCCTATGCCGTCGCGCAGCTCCGGCAGGACAACGCGCTCGGCACCCTGTTCAACATGACGGGCTTCCAGACCAAGCTGAAATATGGCGAGCAGGCCGCGATCTTCCGGATGATTCCGGGCCTGCAGAACGCCGAGTTCGCCCGGCTCGGCGGCATCCACCGCAACACCTATCTCAACTCGCCCAAGCTGCTCGATGCGCGCCTGCGGTTGAAGGCCGATCCGCGCCTGCGCTTCGCCGGCCAGATCACCGGCTGCGAGGGCTATGTCGAGAGCGCCGCGATCGGCCTGCTGGCGGGACGCATGGCAGCGGTAGAACGACTTGGCCGCGAACTCGAGCTGCCGCCGGCAACGACGGCACTCGGCGCTTTGGTCAACCACATCACCGGCGGTCATATCGTCACCATCGACGAAGGGCCGCGCTCCTTCCAGCCGATGAACATTAATTTCGGCCTGTTCCCGCATATCGAGGGCCAGGCCACGCATGGTCCCGACGGCAAGAAGCTGAAAGGCCCGGCCAAGAGCGTGGCGCGCAAGCACGCGCTCACCGGCCGCGCCAAGGCAGAGATGGAAAACTGGGCCGGCGGCGGCGCCACCGAGGCGGCGGAATAGCCTTCACACCCAATCGTGAGCGCTTCTACAACTAAAGTAGAATACACAGGCAAATAGCCGTAAAACGCGTCGATTTCGCACGTATTTCCGCACTCAATGCCGATCAACTACTGATATCAGGCATTTTAACCGCATTTCGCTGACCCATGGTCAGCGCCTTTTCGCATGCCGCAATGCAGCAAGCGTCGTGGCCGGCAGCGTCCCAGTCGATTACCGCTCCTCGATCAGAAGATAGTCGAGGAACAACCCACGACATGATGAATGCCCATGCCGACGCGCGTCCGGCTGCAAAAGACGCGAACATCCGTAAGGCGGTCACCGCCGCCACCGTCGGCACCGTGATCGAGTGGTACGACTACGCGCTGTACGGCGCCGCCTCCGGCCTGATCATCAACAAGCTCTTCTTCCCGAACCTGTCGCCGACGACCGGCGTGCTGGCCGCCTTCGCCACTTTCGCCGTGGGATATTTCGCCCGTCCCGTCGGCGGGGTCGTCATCTCGCATATCGGCGACAAGTTCGGCCGCAAGCCGGCCCTCATCCTGACCATCGCGCTGATGGGCCTCGCCACCGTGCTGATGGGCCTGCTCCCGACCTATGAGACGATCGGCCTGATGGCGCCGGTGCTGCTGGTCGTTCTGCGACTGATCCAGGGCTTCGGCGCAGGTGCGGAACTCGCCGGCGCGATCGTCCTCGTCGCCGAGTACGCGCCGGCCAACAAGCGCGCCTTTTACACCGGCCTGCCCAATGCCGCGACGCTGGTCGGCATCATGCTGGCGACGCTGTCGTTCCTCGCCATCTCCTATCTGCCCGAGGACGTGCTGCTCGGCTGGGCCTGGCGCGTGCCCTTCCTGCTCTCGGGCGTGCTCTTCCTCGTCGCGCTCTATATCCGCAAGCATCTCGACGAGACGCCGGAGTATGTCGCGGCCATGGCCCGCGCCGAGGCGAACAAGCATGAGCAGAAGGTACCGATCGGCCAGCTCTTCCGCGAAAGCCCGCGCGAGGTCTTCTTCGGTTTCCTGTCGGTGACCGGCCACAACGCCAACGCCTATATCCTCTCGACCTTCTCGCTGAGCTACATGGTCAACAATGTCGGCATGAGCCGGACCGACGGGCTGATCGCGGTGACGATCGGCACGCTCTGCGGCATCGCCGGCGTGCCCTTCCTGGGTGCTCTGGCGGATCGGATCGGACCGGCGAAGGTCTATATCGGCGGCTGCCTCTTCATCCTGCTGATGGCCTTTCCGCTCTTTGCCCTGCTCGACACCGGCAGCCTGCTCTGGGCCGCGGTCGGCCTCGGCATCTGCTATGCTGGCGGCTTCGGCGCGACGGCTGGCGCACAGGGCGCCTTCCTCACGAACCTCTTCCCGACGCGCTACCGCTTCTCCGGGCTGGCCATGTCGCGGGAGCTCAACGGCGTGCTCGTCGCAGGGCCGACCCCCTTCATCGCGGCAGCGCTCGTCGCCGCCGCGGATGGCCGCCCGACCTATGTCGCAGCCTATCTGATGGCGTGCTGCGCATTGGCGATCATCGCGATCGTGATGATCAGGAACCGCTCGGTCCACGCCTGAGGCGCAATTGCGCCTCAACAACAGAAAGCCCCCGGTTTCGGCCGGGGGCTTTTTCGTATCGGCTGTTCGCAGGCCTCAGCCCGCCCGGCGCGCCGCGCGCCAGATCACCCATTGCCGCTGCCAGGCCGGCAACGTGATGATCGTGCGATAGGGGTCGTAGCCACCACGTTCCATCCGCTTGAGATAGGGTTCGACCAGAGCAGTCGGCAGGAAGGCCGGCAGCACGGCAGTCGGGACCGTGCCGCGCAGGTCGCGCAGCTTCTTCAGATGGGCGCGCGCGATTTCACGCAGTTCCTTCAGCGAATAGAGCACGCCGGGCCCGCCGCGCCCGCGCACGATGTCGTCGCGGGTGACGCCGTTGCGGGCGAGGATGTCGGCCGGCAGATAGACCTGCCCCTCGGCCGCATGCCAGGGAAAGGCGCGCATCAGCCCGGTCAGCGCATAGGCGACGCCGGCATAGCCCGCAGCCGCCGCACCGCCCGGATCGCGCCCATTGGCGAGGATGATCGAAGCCAGCCGGATCAGCGCGCTCGAGGTCTCGCCGGCATAGCCCTCAAGATCGCGCAGCGACGGCATCGGATCGTCGTAAAGGTCAAAGACGCGCGCCTCGATCAGCCCGGTCAGCGGCGCGATCGGCAGGCGGTAACGCGCGATCGTGTCGAGCAGCGCAGCCGCGACCGGATGCGCCTGCACCTCGCCGCCCGCCTCGCCTTCGAGCAGGTCGCGCCACCATTGCAGCCGGACCTCGCCCGGCAACGGCTCGCTGACGAGAGCCCGCACGCGGGCGATCTCATGGCTGAAGGCAAAGAGCGCAAACAGGGCCGGCCGCTGCGATTCCGGCGCATAGAGGCAGGCGATGTAGCGGTCGTGATCATGCTCGCGCACCAGCGTCGCGCAATGCCCATAGGCCTGCGGCAGGGCCGAAAGCGTGGTCTCGCTGCGACGGTCGGTTTCGGTTGCCTGCGGCATCATCCTGCCTCGATCTCGTGCCCGCGCCCCTGGCCACGATCGACACAGTGTAGGACGAGCCGGCAGCCGATGGCTACGCCTCTCGCACATGGCAGGCGAGACTTCGCCCTTGCGGCAACCTAATCCACCGCGATCAGCGCGGCCGCGACGCGACGGTCCTCCGCCACCAGCACGTTGTAGGTCCGTGCCGCGGCTCCCGTGGCCATGCCCTCGACCGTGATGCCGCGCTCCTTGAGCAGGTCGCGCCAGGCATGCGGGATGAAGGCGATGTCGGCGCCGGTGCCGATCAGCAGGAAATCGATCGCCTCGGCCTCGTCCAGCACCGGCTGGAGGCTCTCCGGCGTGATCTCGGCGAAGCGCGTCACCGGCCAGATCCGGATGCCCGCCGGCGTCGCCAGCACCGAGCCGCGATGGCTCATGCCGGCGAAGCGGAAGCCGCCGGCGCCGAAAGCATCGAGCTGATGCCGGCCGGGTACGAAGCCGTCGAAGCGGGTCATGCCGGACAAGCCGTGCGGTGCCGGATCAGGCCTTGGCCTTGCCGGCCACGGTCGCGCGCTCCTGGGCCTCCTCGCGCTGCGCGGTGCTGCGCACGTCGAGATAGAGCAGCACGGGCGTCGAGATGAACATCGCCGAATAGGTGCAGACCACGACGCCGAACAGCATGACCAGCGCGAAGCCCTCGATCGCCGTGCCGCCGAACAGCACCAGCGCGACGAGAGCCAGCACGGTCGTCGTCGAGGTGATCGCGGTGCGCGACAGCGTCGAGTTGACCGACAGGTCGAGCAGGTCGGGGATCGGCATCGTCTTGTAGCGGCGCAGCAATTCGCGCGTGCGGTCGAACACCACCACGGTTTCGTTGAGCGAATAGCCGACGATGGTCAGGATCGCCGCGATCGAGGTCAGGTTGAATTCGAGCTGGGTGATCAGGAAGAAGCCCATCGTCAGCACGATGTCGTGCAGCGTGCCGAGGATCGCGCCGATGGCGAGCTGCATCTCGAAGCGGAACCAGAGATAGATCAACACGCCGACGATCGCGAGCACGACACCGAGCGTTCCCGCCTGGACCAGTTCCCCGGAGACGCGCGGGCCGACCGTCTCGACGCGGCGGAAATCGAAGTTCGGCGAGAAGGCCTCGCGCGCCTTGACGACGACCTGCTGCTGGGCGGCCTCGCCGCCGGGCTGCAGCGCGAAGCGCATCGAGATATCGCCAGCCTGGCCGAACTCCTGAACCTCGGCCTCGCCGAAACCCAGCCCGTTGGCGGTCTGCCGCACCGAGGCGATCTCGGGCCGGCCGGACTTCGCCTGCATCTCGATCAGCGTGCCGCCGCGGAAGTCGATACCGAAATTCAGCCCGACCGTGAGGAACAGGAACAGCACCAGCAGCGAATAGGCCGCCGAGAACGGATAGCTGAAGCGCCGGAAGCGGACGATCTTGAAGCGGGTATCATCGGGAACGATGCGAAGCAGACGCATGCGCTGATCTCCTTGAACAGTGGGCTTGCGTCAGAACGGCAGGGCCTTGGGACGGGTCCAGCGATACCACAGCGCGATCAGCATCCGGGTCAGCGTCACCGCCGTGATGACGGTGGTCAGGATGCCCAGGATGAAGACGACCGCGAAGCCGCGCACCGGGCCGGAGCCAAGCGCAAACAGCGCCAACGCCGCGATCAGCATGGTGACGTTGGAATCGATGATCGTCGCGAAGGCGCGCTGGAAGCCCGCCTCCAGCGCCGAGACGAGCGAGCGCCCCTGATGCGATTCCTCGCGCATGCGCTCATAGATCAGCACGTTGGAGTCGACTGCGGTGCCGATCGTCAGCACGATGCCCGCGATGCCCGGCAGCGTCATCGTCGCGCCCAGCACCGACATCAGCCCGAAGATCAGGCAGACATGGACGAGCAGCGCAATGCTCGCGATGAACCCGAACACGCCATAGGTGCCGATCATGTAGAGGATCACCAGCACGGTCGCGATCAGGGTCGCCATCTTGCCGGCCTGGATCGAGTCGGCACCGAGCCCCGGACCGACCGTGCGCTCCTCGACGATCGTCATCTTGGCCGGCAGCGCGCCCGCCCGCAACAGGATGGCCAGGTTGTTGACCGATTCGACGGTGAAGTTGCCGGAGATCTGGCCCGAGCCGCCGGTGATCGGCGACTGGATGACCGGCGACGAGATCACCTTGTTGTCGAGCACGATCGCGAGCGGCCGGCCGAGATTCTCGGTCGTCGCCTGGCCGAAGCGCTGGGCGCCGCGGATGTTGAAGCGGAAGTTCACGATCGGCTGCGAAGTCCGCGAATCGAAGGCGGGCTGCGCATCGACGAGATCCTCGCCCTCGACGATGACGCGCCGCTCGACCGGCACCAGCGAACCGCCGGCATCCTGCGAGGGCAGCATGTCGACATCGCCGGACTGGCTCTCGGCGACCATGCGGAATTGCAGCTTGGCGGTCTGGCCAAGGATGTCCTTCAGGCGCTGCGGATCCTGCAGGCCCGGAACCTGGACCAGGATGCGGTCGAGGCCCTGGCGCTGGATGTTGGGTTCGGTCGTGCCGAGCGCGTCGACGCGGCGGCGCAGCACCTCCATCGCCTGCTCGACGGCGCGGCGCACCCGCTCATTGGCGCCGGCCTCCGTCACCGAAAGCTGGATCAGCCCGTCGGGCTGCTCGGCGATGTCGATCGTATTGTTGCCCGACGGCCCGAAGGCGCCAAGCGTGCCGACCGGCTGGGCCAACTCGCGCAGCTTCGGCAGGAGCTTCGCACGGTCAGCCGCCTCGGGAACGCGCACGCTCACGCCCCGCGCCGTCATGCCGATGCCGCCGGAGAAGCCGATGCGCTCCTCGCGGAGGATGCGGCGGACGTCGTCGCGAAGCTGCGTCACCTGGCTGCGCACCAGATCGGCGCGGTCGATCTCGAGCAGCACATGCGAGCCGCCCTGCAGGTCGAGCCCGAGCACGACCGCATGGATCGGCAGGAGGATGCGCGGAATCCAGGACGGCGCGCCTGCCTCGATCGCCTTGCGCGTCTCGGGCGAGAACAGGTTCGGCAGCGCGAAGCCGCAGCCGAAGAGCAGCACGAGCAGGACGACGATGACCTTGCGGGTCTGGAAACGGAGCATCTGCGTGTAAAGCCTTGTTGTCGCGCGCCGGCCCCTTGCGGGGCCGAGGCGTCGTTTAGCTCTTGACCGGCTCGCCCTTGGCGCGGACGTCGGTGATCATGCCCTTGACCAAGCGGACGCGGACGCCCTCGGCGATCTCGACCTCGATCTCGGCGTCGTCGATCACCTTGGAAACCTTGCCGACGATGCCGCCCGACGTGATCACCGTGTCGCCGCGCCGCACGTTCTTGATCAGCTCCTGATGGGCCTTCACGCGCTTCTGCTGCGGACGGATGATCAGGAACCACATGATCACGAAGATCAGCACGAAGGGCACCAGCGACATCAGCATGTCGGTGGAGCCACCGGCGCCGGCGGCTTGGGCGAAAGCAGGGGTGATCACGAAAGGGCTCCTTCATCGCGGCAGCGCAACGCACCACCGGCCGCAGGGCGCGGCAAACTTCGTCGCAGGCTCGAAAAACGCGCGGACTATAGCCAGCGACGCCGGTAAATCAATCGGATGCGCCCGGTTGAACGGACGCGTCCCTCACCTATGGGCTTGCCGCAGTTCGCGCAATGGCCTTGCGCTTTGTCGCGCCACGCAGTTTAGGGTTCCATTTGCCGTAACGCCGGGTACGGTTGTTGCGGATCACCCCTTGAAGGCCTGCCAGGATCTCGCCAAGCATGACCTCACCTACCACGACCGACGCCGACCCGACGCTCGCCACCCTTCTGCGCATCGCCAACGCGCTGGAGCGGATTGCGCCGCCCGCCCGCAAACCCGCCGACCTGACGCTCGCCGACGCCTTCGTCTGGCACCCGGCCGGATCGGAGCTGGCGCCGGTCGCGCGCGTCAACCGCGTCGCGCTCTCGCTGCTGCGTGGCGTCGACCGCGTCCGCGACACGCTGGCGGAGAACACAGAGCGCTTCGCCCGCGGCCTGCCCGCCAACAACGTGCTGCTCTGGGGCGCGCGCGGCATGGGAAAGTCCTCGCTGGTCAAGTCCGTGCATGCCGATACCAACCAGCGCCTGAAGGGAGAAGCGCTCCCCCTCAAGCTGATCGAGATCCACCGCGAGGACATCGAGAGCCTGCCGGTCCTGATGGCGCTGCTGCGCCCCGACGCGCATCGCGCCATCGTCTTCTGCGACGACCTCTCCTTTGATGGCGACGACACCTCCTACAAGTCGCTGAAGGCGGCGCTCGACGGCGGCGTCGAGGGCCGGCCCGGCAATGTCGTGTTCTACGCCACCTCGAACCGCCGCCATTTGATGCCGCGCGACATGATGGACAATGAGCGCTCGACCGCGATCAACCCCGGCGAGGCGATCGAGGAGAAGGTCTCGCTGTCGGATCGCTTCGGCCTCTGGCTCGGTTTCCACAAATGCAGCCAGGACGAGTATCTCGCGATGATCGACGGCTATGTCGGCCATTTCGGGCTGGAGATCGACCGCGATCTGCTCCGTCACGAAGCGCTGGAATGGGCAACCACCCGCGGCTCGCGCTCCGGCCGCACCGCCTGGCAGTACATCCAGGACCTGGCGGGACGCCTCGGCAAGACGCTGGAGGGGTGAGCGACTTCCCTTCTCCCCTCGGGGGAGAAGGTGGCATGGCGCAGCCATGACGGATGAGGGCAGAGCCTCGACCAAAACAAGAAAGGGCCGCTTGCGCGACCCTTCCCTCATCCGTCTGCTCCGCAGACACCTTCTCCCCCGCGGGGAGAAGGACAAAAAAATGGCGGGGCGGCCTTTCCTGGGACCGCCCCACCTTTGTTCCGACCGGCGGGGTCTCGCGGAGACCGGTCGAAGGGTGAACTTGAAAAATCAGTTGTTCAGATAGGGCGTCGGATCGACCGGCGAGGAGCCCTTGCGCAGCTCGAAGTGAAGCTGCGGCGAAGAGACGTTGCCGGTCTGGCCGGATTTGGCGACGACCTGGCCGCGCTTCACCGTCTCGCCGCGCTTGACGTTCAGCTCGCCGGCATGGGCGTAGGCCGAGACATAGCCGTTGGGATGGCGGATCAGCACGAGGTTGCCGTAGCCCTTCAGCTCGTTGCCGGCATAGGCGACGGTGCCGCCCTCGGCCGCCTTGATCGGGGTGCCCTCGGGCACGGCGATATTGATGCCCTCATTGCCGCCCCGGCCGCTGAAGCCAGCGATGACGCGGCCACGGGCCGGCCAGCGGAAATCGGCCTTCTCGCCAGCCTCTTCGGGCTTCGGCAGGCTGGCGGTGGTGGCGGCAGGCTCCGGCTCGGCCTTGGGAATCGCGGTGGCTTTCGGCTCGGTCACCGGCGCGCTGGCGACGACGACCGGCTTGGGCTTCTCCGGCGCAGGAGCGCGAACCGGCTTCACTTCCGCGACGACCGGCTTCTCCGCAACCACCTTGGCAGCGGCAACCGGCTTGGCAGCGGGAGCGGACGCCTTCGCGGCAGCCTTCGCCTTCGCTTCGGCTGCAAACCGGGCCCGCGACTCGCGCATCGCCAGCGCATCGGCTTCCGCCTTGGCCTTGGCCTCGGCGGCCGCAGCCGCCTTGGATTGCGCCGCATTGGCCCTGGCGTCGGCGGCCGCCCGGGCGTCGCCTTGCGCCTTTGCACGCGCATCCTGCACCGGCGCCACTGGGCGAACCGGCGCGAGCGAGGCGGCGGGAGCCGGCCCGGTGACGAAACGTGACGCATCCGAGCGCGACTCGCTTTGAGCCTGCGCAACCTGCTGCCTCGGGGCGGGCGCGGCGCCGGCGGCGTTGTAGACCGGGATCGTCAGGCGCGAGCCCGGCGCGACATTCGGGCCGGAGAGCCCGTTGGCCGAGATCAGCGCCGCGCGCGGCACGCCATAGCGTGAGGAGATCATGTCGAGCGTCTCGCCCTGGGCGACGACGATCGGGGTACCGCCCTGGGCGCTCCAGCCCGAGGCATTGCCGGCCATCGGCTGCGGCGCGGCACTGCGCAGCGCAACCGCGGATTGCGGCGGAGGAAGCGGCTGCGAGCGCACCGCTGCCATCGTCGGCGCCGGCGTCGAATAGATCGGCGTGTTGGCCGACCGGCCGATCGAACCGGTCGTGGCCGGGTCACGCGCCGGGGCCTGGGCAGATTTGAACGGACTTGCGAAGGGCGTGTCCGAGAACCGCATCGTCTCGGACGAGCACGCACTGACGCCCAAGGCGAGCAGGCACGCCGTGGACGCGCGGAGGACGAGGCTGAATTTGACCGATCCGGCTTGGCTACGCATGGAACTGGCACTCGCGAACAACGCAACTCGATGGGGAGTATTAAAGCCCCGTTCAGGTTACGAAAGCGTTTCGCGCTGAGATGTCGCGTTTGCTTTTTCGCTCGGAGCGCCAGCCGGCCTAAAGCGCCCGCGCCAGCCCCGGCACCAGGGGCGGCAGGCGCACAGTCGGGCCCATCGCATGGTCGAAGGCGCCGTCCGCCAGCCGCGTCACCACGACGCGACGGGCGGCGCCCTCGACGCGCAGCGCCCCGACCAGGCGCCCGCCCGTCGACAGCCGCATCAGCAGCGATTCAGGGATGGCATGGGTGACGCCGTTGACGAGGATGCGGTCGAATCGCCCCAGCGTCCGGTCGGGCTGGAAACCGTCGGCATGGCGCAGGTCGACGGAAGCACCATAGCCGCTGCCCGCGACGCGCTCATGCGCCGCCAGCGCCAGCGTCCGGTAGCGTTCGAGCGAGACGACCTCGCCCCCCATGGCCGCCAGCAGCGCCGCCACATAGCCGGAGCCGGTGCCGATTTCGAGCACGCGGGCCGATACCTGCAGGTCGAGCGCGGTCAAAAGCGCAGCGACCGTGTGCGGCGCCGTCATGGTCTGGCCGCAGGGCAGCGGCACCGAGACATCCTGCCGGGCGAGATCGGCAAAGCGCGCCGGCGCGAAGCGCTCGCGCGCCACTTTCTCCATGGCGCGCAGCACGGCGAGGTCGCGCACGCCCTGCGCCCGCAGCGACAGCAGGAAGGCGACGGTCCGCTCGCCCTCGCTGGCCGGCGCCTCCTCGCCCATCGTGCCGTCCTCCGTCATTGCGAGGAGCGCAGCGACGAAGCAATCCAGGGGCCGTCGAGCGAGCCATTCTGGATTGCTTCGCTGCGCTCGCAATGACGCTCCGGCATCAAGCGAACACCCGCGCGAAGCGGGTCAGCGTCGGCTCATGCGTCAGGTCGAGTTCGAGCGGCGTCACCGAGATCTTCTTCTCGGCCAGCGCGCGCAGGTCGGTGCCGTTGGCCGGCTCGCTACGGCCGCGCGCGAAGGCGATCCAGAAATACGGGTTGCCGCGGCCGTCCTGGCGCGGCTGCAACTGCAGCAGCTCCTGGTCGCGGCGGCCCTGCACCGTGACGGCGATGCCTTCGACCTCGCCTGGCGCGACATTGGGGAAGTTCAGGTTGAACAGCACATCCTTGGGAATGCCCTCTTCCAGCAGCCGGCGGATGATCCCCGGCGCATGCTGTTCGGCGCAGTCCCAGCGGATGTTCTCGCGCCCGCCCGGCCCATAGGCCTGGCTGACGGCGATCGAAGGGATGCCGAGCAGCGTGCCCTCCATGGCGGCCGCGATCGTGCCCGAATAGGTCACGTCCTCGGCGACGTTCTGGCCGCGATTGACGCCCGACAGCACGAGATCGGGCCGGTTCTCGATCATGATCGAGCGCGCCGCCATGATGACGCAGTCGGTCGGCGTGCCGGTGACGGCAAAGCGCCTCTCGGCGATCTGCCGCAGCCGCAGCGGATTCGACAGCGACAGCGAATGCGCCACGCCGGACTGGTCGGTCTCGGGCGCGACGACCCAGACATCGTCCGACAACTGCGCCGCGATCCGCTCCAGTACGGCAAGCCCCTCGGCATGGATGCCGTCATCATTGGTGACGAGAATACGCATGGATCAGGCTTTCAGCAGGAGCAACGAGAGGCGAAAGGCGCGGGATCATGCCTTCTCGATGCGCGTCACGCCGCGCATATAGGGCACCAGCACCTCGGGCACCGTGATCGAACCGTCGGCGTTCTGGTAGTTCTCCATTACCGCGATCAGCGCCCGGCCGACCGCCGTGCCCGAGCCGTTCAGCGTGTGGACGAAGAACGGGCCCTTGCCATCCTTGGTCTTGTAGCGGGCGTTCATCCGCCGGGCCTGGAAGTCGCCGCAGACCGAGCAGGACGAAATCTCGCGATAGGTCTTCTGGCCGGGCAGCCAGACCTCGATATCGTAGGTTTTCTGCGAGGCGAAGCCCATATCGCCGGTGCAGAGCGTCATAACGCGATAATGCAGGTCGAGCTTCTTCAGCACCGCCTCGGCGCAGGCGAGCATGCGTTCATGCTCCTCGGCTGACTTCTCCGGCGTGGTGATCGAGACCAGCTCGACCTTCTCGAACTGGTGCTGGCGCAGCATGCCGCGCGTATCCCGCCCGGCCGAGCCGGCCTCAGCCCGGAAGCACGGGGTGAGCGCGGTGTAGCGGCGCGGGAGTTCCTCCTCGGAGAGGATCGATTCGCGCACGAGATTGGTGAGCGGGACTTCGGCGGTGGGGATCAGCCAGTGGCGCCCATCAACCTTCAGCGCATTCGAAAACTGGCCCGGGAACACCTGTGCTTCGGGCCCGTCTCTGCCAAAGATCAGCAGGTCGTCAGGCCCCGCTAACAACTCTGAGCCGGGGAACAGCGCGAATTGGTCTTCCAAGAACTTCGGCAACTGCGCCGTACCGAACATCGCATCATCCCGCACCATCAGCGGCGGATTGACCTCGGTGTAGCCGTGCTCCTCCGTATGCGTATCGAGCATGAACTGCCCGATCGCACGGCTCAAGCGTGCGATTCCGCGCTCCAGCACGACGAAGCGCGAGCCCGACAGCTTGGCCGCCGTCTCGAAATCCATCTGGCCGAGTGCCTCGCCGAGCTCGAAATGCTCCTTGAGCTGGTTGAAGCCGAAGAGCCGCCCGCCGGACTTCTCCGGCGCCTCGCCATGGACCGACTTCACGACATTGCCGTGCTCGTCGGCGCCCTCGGGCACATCGTCATTCGGCTTGTTCGGGATCGCGGCGAGCTGTTCGTCGAGCGCGTCCTTGGCCGCCTTCTCCTGCGCTTCGAGCGCCGGCTGCAATTCCTTCAGGCTCGCGACCTCGGCCTTCAAGCTCTCGGCGAGCGCGACATCCTTGGCGCCCATCGCCTTGCCGATCTCCTTGGAGAGGGCATTGCGGCGCTCCTGCGAGCTTTGAGCCTTGGCGATGGCCGAGCGGCGGGCGTCGTCGAGGTTGAGCAGCGAGGCCGACAGCGGCTCGAGCTCCCTGCGCTTCAAGCCGATATCGAACGCCTCGGCGTTCTCGCGAATCCATTTGATGTCGTACATCGTCGTCAGGCCACGCCGTCACGTTTGGGAACAGCGTGATGCTCTAGACTGGGATCGCGCGCGAGGGAACAGGGAAGGTGGCAGCAGCGCCCTATGACACCCTCGCCGTCATTCCGGTCAAGCGGCGAAGCCGCGCAGTGCCGGAATCCATCGGAGGGCTCAACCGACGCGGAATGGCGGCTCAGCGCGACAGGGCAACGAGCTCGCCCTTCGATGGATTCCGGCGCGCTCCGCTTCGCTGCGGCCGGAATGACGTCGAGGGTTGCGGTCAGGCCTCAATCGAGATGGATTGTGTCGTAGAGATCGCGCCAGGTCGGATTTGCGGTCTCGATCAGAGCGACCTTCCGCTCGCGATGCCACTTCTTCATCCGCTTCTCCTGCGCAATCGCCTCGTCGGCCCGATCGAAGCGTTCCGCATAGACCAGATGGGTCACTCGGTACTTTCCGGCGAATTGAGAGCCGCGTCCGTCGCGATGCTCAGCGACACGTCGCGAGAGGCTGTTGGTCACGCCAATGTAAAGCGTCCCGTTCCAGCCGCTGGCCATGATGTACACCCACATGGGCAACACCCTCCCCCGTCATTCCGGCCAAGCGCAGCGCCGGAATCCATCGTAGAGTCCACCCTTTACAGGGTATCGCCCTACGATGGATTCCGGAGCTGCGCCGCTTTGCGGCTTGTCCGGAATGACGGAGAGGTATTCGGGCGGCCCGCTACTCGCTCGCCGCATCTGCAGCGTCGTCCGCCGCCTGCTTGGCGGCGCGCTTTCTCTCGACATGGCGCACTGAGAACACCGACAACTCGTAGAGCAGCAGCATCGGTATCGCGAGCATGAGCTGCGAGATCACGTCGGGCGGCGTCAGCACGGCGGCGATGACGAAGACGAAGACGATCGCGTAGCGGCGCTTTTCCTTCAGGAAGGTCGAATCGATGATGCCCGCCTGCCCGAGCAGGGTCAGGATCACCGGCAGCTGGAACGAGATGCCGAAGGCGAAGATCAGCGTCATGATCAGCGAGAGATACTCGCTGACCTTGGGCAGGAGCGCGATGCCCGCCTGCCCGTCGGTCGCCGCCTGCTGCATGCCGATGGAGAACTTCATCAGCACCGGCATGGCGAAGAAGAACACCATCGCCGCGCCCGCGACGAAGAAGATCGGCGTCGCCGCGAGATAGGGCGCGAAGGCCGCACGCTCGTTCTTGTAGAGCCCCGGCGCGACGAATTTGTAGACCTGCGTCGCGATCACCGGGAAGGCGAAGAAGCCCGCGCCGAAGGCCGCGATCTTGATCTGGGTGAAGAGATATTCCAGCGGCGCGGTGTAAATGAGCTGGACATTGGCGCCCGGCCCCGCCGCCCAGACATAAGGCTGCACCAGGATGTTGTAGATCTGCGTCGCGAAGGCGAAGCAGATGAAAAACATCACCAGGAAGGCGATGAGCGATTTGATCAGCCGCGAGCGCAATTCGATCAGATGGTCGATCAGCGGTGCGCGGGAGGCCTCGATCTCGTCTTCACCGTCACGCGTATTGGCGACGCTCATGCCGCGCTCCCTTCGCCCGGCTCGGCTACGGCGGTCTTGCGCTTGCGCGGCGCCTTGGCGGGCGCGGGTTCAGCCTGCGGCACGGGCTCGGCCACGGTTTCAGCCGGCGCAGCCTTGCGGCGACGCTTCGGCTTCTCTTCCTCGGCCACCTGCGGCGCGACGTCCGCGGGCGTGATCTCGACCGGCGGCAGCGGATCGGGCGCGGGGATCGCGGCGAGCTTCGCCTCGGCCTCCTTCAGCGCCGCATCGTCGAGCCCGGTGGAATCCGGCATGTCGATCGGCTTGAAGTCCGTGTTCATCGCACTGGATACGGAACCGCCGACATCCTCGACCTGCTTCTTCAGGTCGTGGAGTTCGGCCTCGCGCATCGCGTCGTTGAACTGCCCCTGGAACTCGGAGGCCATGCGGCGAATCTTGCCGACGGCCTGACCGACGGTGCGCATGGCTTTCGGCAGGTCCTTGGGGCCGATCACGACGAGCGCGACCGCCCCGATCAGCATAAATTCGCTCCAGGCGATGTCGAACATCGACGGCTCGTCCTCTCAGCCCCTCGCGCAAGCGAGCGGCTCGGCCTCAGGCCTTGGTCTCGGCCTTGGCCGGAGCGGGATTGGTGGCAGCCTGGTCGTTGGCCTTGGCGTCGATGATCTTGGGATCGACCGGGGTCGCGGCGCTCGGCGGCGGCGGGGTTTCATCCTCCGCCATGCCCTTCTTGAACGACTTGATGCCTTTGGCCACGTCGCCCATCAGCTCGGAAACCTTGCCGCGCCCGAACAGCAGCATCACGATGACGCCGACGACGATCCAGTGCCAGATACTGACGCCACCCATGGCGGACTCCCCTTACGAATTGGTGTGTGACCGGGCAATTGTGGCCCCGGTCGGTCGCTTGTGGCGGAACCTATGTGTCCCCCGCAGGGAACACAAGAACTTCGTCGGAGGGAATGTCGAGGCCGACATCCTCGCCCTCGTCGATCGCGCCCACGAACGAGGCACGCACCGAGAGCAGCCCGTCGAAGCCGTCGACCGCGATCAGCAGATGGTCGACCTCGCCGAGGAAGCGCCGCGTCACCACCCGGCCCGGCAGGAGGAAGCCCTTCGGCACGATCCGGATCGCATGGGGCCGGATGCAGGCGACCGCCTCGGACCCCTCTCTTATTCCCTTGGCCGCAAAGCGCCCGAACGGGGTATCGACAGCACCATTCAGGACACGGCCGGGAACCTCGTTAAAGTCGCAGAAAAATCGGGCGGCAAAGAGACTGCCCGGCCTGCGGTAGAGTTCCTCGCCGGTGCCGATCTGGACGATTTTGCCGGCCCGCATCAGCACGATGCGGTCGGCGATCCGCATCGCATCCTCGGGGTCATGCGTCACGATGATCGAGGTCGCGCCGGTTTCCTGCAGCAGCGCAGCAGTCTCGTCGCGCACCACGTCACGCAGGCGCCGGTCGAGATTCGAGAAGGGCTCGTCCATCAGGAGCACGCCGGGGCGCGGCGCCACCGCCCGCGCCAGCGCGACCCGCTGCTGCTCGCCGCCCGACAGCATGTGCGGATAGGAAGCGGCGAGATCGGCCAGACCCACGCGGGCGATGGCCCGCAGCGCCGTGGCATCGATGGAAGCGTCGCTCTCGCCGCGAACGCCAAGACCGAAGCGGACATTCTCGCGCACGGTGAGATGGGGAAACAGCGCATAATCCTGGAAGACCAGGCCGACCCCGCGCTGTTCCGGCTCGACGAAACGCGCCGGCGACGAAACGTCCTGGCCTTCCAGCAGCACGCGGCCCGCGCTTGGCCGCTCGACCCCGGCGGCCAGCCGCAGCAGCGTCGTCTTGCCGCAGCCGGACTGGCCGAGCAGGGCGATGATCTCGCCGGGCGCGATCGACAGCGACACATCGCTCAACGCCGTGACGTCGCCGAAGCGCTGCGTCACGGAATCGAAGCCGAGCGCCATCGGGATGGCGGCCCCCGCCGTGCCCCGGCGCCCCCAGCTCAACCAGCGCGATTTGGTGTCGTTGACGGCCAAAAGATGCTCCGAACTTGCAACAACCGCCGCCGTCATCCTGGGCGACCGCAGGTCGTCCCGGGATCCATCATAGGGCGCGGCAGAGCCCCATGATGGATCCCGGAGCTGCGCGGCTTCGCCGCTTGTCCAGGATGACGGCGGAGGTTCGTGTGAGAAACGGCCCCGCCCTATTCGCCCGCCCCATGCGGCCCGCCGTCGCCATCGTCAAGCGGCGTGAACAGATCGCCGAGCGGATCCTCGTCGGCGCGCAAGTCCGGATCGTCGTCGGGAACCGGCACGGTGAGATCGCGCGTCAGACGGCCCTCGATGAAGCCGGAGCCCTTCAGTTCCTCCAGGCCCGGCAGGTCGTCGATGCGATCGAGACCGAAATGGTCGAGGAAACCCGGCGTCGTGCCGAAGGTGACGGGGCGCCCCGGCGAGCGGCGCCGGCCGCGCAGGCGCACCCAGCCGGCCTCCAGCAGGATGTCGAGCGTGCCCTTGGCCGTGGCGACGCCGCGAATCTCCTCGATCTCGGCCCGTGTCACCGGCTGGTGATAGGCGATGATCGCCAGCACCTCGAGCGCCGCCCGCGACAATCTGCGCGGCGGCTCGGCCTCCGCCGCCAGCAGATAGCTCAGGTCCAGCGACGTCCGGAAGGCGAAGCCGCCGGCGACCTGGCGCAGATTGACCCCGCGCGGTTCATACAGCTCCGTCAGCCGCGCCAGAACCTGGCCGATATCGATGCCCGACGGCACAGAGTGCGCCAGTTCCTCCGCTGAAAGCGGCAGCGCGGAGGCAAACAGCAGTGCCTCGACCACGCGCGTCGCCTGCGTGAAGGCCTCCGCGCCGCCGTCATCCCCGTCATCCTCGAAAGGCTCCGCCATCGCCATCGTCATGGCGCGTCCCGGCTGACCAGCGGCAGCACTGGGGGGCGTGCCGAGCGGCGGCGCAGATAGAGCGGCGCGAAGGCGTCGTCCTGGCGCAGGTCGAGCACGCCTTCCTTGACCATCTCCAGCATCGCCGAGAGCGCCGACGCCCTGACCGTCGCCGCCATCTCCCGCACGGGGAGGCCATGCGACGACATGTAGCGGGTTAGATAGGGGTCGATCTGCGTCCAGTCGCCGGCCTCGCCGACCAGCCGCTGCAACGCCTCGCGCGCCTCGATCAGCGACCAGACCACGCGGTGGCCGACCGAAATATGGCCCTGCACCCGCTTCTGGCGCTGCTGCGCATAGGCCGAGAGCAGATCGTAGAGTTCCGCCTCCCAGACCGGCCGGGCACCGGCGACGATCGCCTCCGGCGCGCCGCGCGCGAACACGTCCTGGCCCAGCCGCTCGCGCGAGGCGAGCTTGCGGGCCGCCGCCCGGATCGCCTCCAGCCGACGCAGCCGCAGCGCCAGGGCGGTGGCCAGATCGGCCGCGCTCGGTTCCTCGCCCTTGGGCGGCTCCGGCAGCAGCAGCCGCGATTTGAGATAGGCGAGCCAGGCCGCCATGACGAGATAGTCGGCAGCCAATTCGAGCCGCAGCGCCCGCGCCTGCTCGACGAAGACGAGATACTGCTCGGCCAGCGCCAGGATCGAGATGCGGTGCAGGTCGACCTTCTGCCGCCGCGCGAGATCGAGCAGCAGGTCGAGCGGGCCTTCATAGCCGTCGACATCGACGAGCAGCGCCGGCTCGTCGTCGCGACGCGGGCCGTCATCCTCGAATGGCAGTTGCGCCGCCATGGCTGCCCGCCCTTTCTCACTCACGCGAAAGACGCGTGACCACCGCAGGTTCGACGGTTCAGACGCTCAAGGCAAGCGCACTGGCCACCTGCGCACGCGCGCTGTCCACATCGAGCGGCTCCGGCTCGTGCCGGATGCGCGCCAGGGCCATCGCGGCGCGGCGCGCGCGGTCGCCCTTCATCTCGGGCACGGCGCCGGCGATCGCGATCATCTCATCGATGATGCCATGGCAATGCAGCACGACATCGACGCCGGCCCTGATCGCGGCGCGCGCCTTCTGCGCGAAGCCACCGGACAGGGCCTTCATCGAGATGTCGTCGGTCATGATCAGCCCGTCATAGCGCAGTTCGCCACGCATGATCTCGCGCACGACCTTGCGCGAGACGGTCGCCGGGTGCCTCGCGTCGAGCGCCGTGAAGACGACATGCGCGGTCATGGCCAGCGGCATGTCGGCGAGGTGTCGGAAGGGCCGGAAATCATGCTCCCGAAGCTCGTCCAGCGAAGCATCGACGACGGGCAGGTCGTGATGGCTGTCGGCACGCGCCCGGCCATGGCCCGGCATGTGCTTGATCACCGGCAGCACGCCGCCGGCCATCAGCCCCTCGGCCGCCGCCCGCCCGAGCCACGCCACCCTATCGGGTTCATGGGCATAGGCACGGTCGCCGATGACGTCATGGCTGCCGGCGACGGGCACGTCGAGCACCGGCAGGCAGTCGACATCGATGCCCACGGTCTTGAGATCATGCGCCATCAGCCGCGCCGAGAGCCTGATGATCTCGCGCTGCGCGACCGGGTCGTTGATCGCGAGGAAGGCCCGCGCCGGGGCATATTTCGGCCAGTTCGGCGGCGCCATGCGCTGCACCCGCCCACCCTCCTGGTCGATCAGGATGGGCGCGTGCCAGCCTACCGTCTCGCGCATTTCGGCGGTCAGGGCCGCGACCTGCGCCGGATCCTGCGTATTGCGCCGGAACAGGATGAAGCCCCAGGGCCGCGCATCCCTGAAGAAGGCGCGCTCGTCAGGGGTCAGGCTCGTGCCGAGGCAGCCGGCGATGAAGGCGCGTGAGGTCATGCTGATGGGGTAGGAAGCGGGACGAGCGTGGTCAAGCACCCGTCATTGCGAGGAGCGAAGCGACGAAGCAATCCAGGGGACTGCGGGAGGCCCTGGATTGCTTCGCTTTGCTCGCAATGACGGCCTACACCCTCAGCGCATCTGCGCCGACATCTGGGCGTTGAAGGCGTCGAAAGGCAGCTCGGCGATACGGAACCAGAGGTTTTCCTTCTTCCAGTACGGCAGGAAGGAATCGTAGAAGGTCTTGAAGTTCGGGTTCGAGGCGGCGAGCTCGCCATACATGGCGAAAGCCTCCTTGAACGCCGCCAGCATCACCTCCTGCGGGAAAGGCCGAAGCTCCGCTCCGGTGCCCGCGAGGCGGACCAGCGCGTCGGGGTTGCCGTGATCGTACTTCGCCATGCAGAGCGCATTCGCCTCGGCGCAAGCCGACTCGACGATCGCCTTGTACGAGGCCGGCAGCGCCTTCCACTTCTCCAGGTTCACGAGGAAGCTGACATTGGCGTTACCTTCCCAGAAACCGGGATAGTAGTAGTACTTCGCGACCTTCTGGAAACCGAGCTTCTCGTCGTCGAGCGGGCCGGAGAACTCGACCGCGTCGAGCGTGCCGCGCTCCAGCGCCGGATAGATGTCGCCGCCGGCGATCTGCTGCGGCACGACGCCGAGCTTGGACATGATCTGCCCGCCCATGCCGGCGATGCGCATCTTCAGGCCCTTCAGATCCTCCAGCGACTTGATCTCCTTGCGGAACCAGCCGCCCATCTGCGCGCCGGTGTTGCCAGACGGAATGGTGTAGAGGTTGTGCTTCTGCATGAAGGCGCGGCAGAGTTCGAGCCCGCCGCCGGCATAGAGCCAGGCGTTCTGCTGGCGGGCGTTGAAGCCGAAGGGCAGCGAGGTCTCGAAGGCGAAGGCCGGGTCCTTGCCGATATAGAAGCTCGACAGGGTGTGGCTGCACTCGACCGTGCCGTTCTGCACGGCGTCGAGCGCCTGCAGGCCGGGCACGATCTCGCCTGGCGCGAAGACCTGGATCTGGAAATTGCCGTCGGTCGCCTCGGCGACGCGCTTGGCGACCTGGGTCGAGAGGCCAAACAGCGTGTCCAGGCTCTTGGGATAGCTCGAGGTCAGCCGCCAGGCGATCTTGGGCTGCGACTGGGCGATGGCGGGGGCTGCGATCAGGGCGCTGCCAGCAGCGCCGGTCGCGGCTGTCTTCACGAATTTGCGACGGTCCATGGTATCCTCCGGGTGTTCTTATGGTCTTCGGTCGCCCTGCCCCACCGGGCTGTCGAGGCGACTCTGCCGCGCGCCTCATCGCACGAAACCGCAAGGCGGACCACTAGCCATCCTGCCGAGACGGCTTGCGCCGGGCGCGACGAAAAACCGGCGACGCAAGGCGCCGCCGGCTCGAAATCGTCCCTGAAGATCAGACCGTGATCGTCAATTCTTGGCGATGAAGCACTGTCCGCCGGCAGCCTGGAGCGCGGTGCACATCGTCGTGGCGTCGTCGCGGGAATAGGGACCGACGCGCAGCCGGAACACCGTCTTACCACCGGCGAGTTCGGTCTTGCGGACGATCGGTGCCTGCCCGTTGAGCTGCTCCGGATATTTGCGCTGGAGCGCGGCGAAGGTCGCACGCGCCTCCGACTCGCTGCCGGGTGCGCCGAGCTGGACGACGAAATCGCCGGTTCCGCTGCGGATCGCGGCGGTGGCCGGCGCGGGCGCGGCGGGTGCCTGCGCGGCAGGCTGGGCATTGGCGATCCGCAAGGGCGCCGAAGGCGTGGTCGCCGCGGCGCGTTCCTGCACCTTTGCCGCTTCGGGGGCCTTGGGAGCCTCCTGCGCCGGCGTCGTCGCCGGACGGGGACGCGGCTGCGCCGAGGCTGTCGTTGCCGCCGGATCGGCGGGAACGATCGCGCCCGGCCGGACCGGCAGCGCCGAACCTGTCGCGAGCGGCAGGGCGCCGTTCGTATAGCCCGCCGCGCCGTTGGCGGCCGGCGCGGGTGTGCCATCCGGCCGGATCGAGACCGTGCGGACCCGGCGCGGCTCTCCGAGACCCGGAACCGGCGGCACCGCCGTCAGCGCCGGCTCCAACGGTGCGGGATCGCGCGCGATGACGGCCGGCGCCTGCGACAGCGCATTGGTGGCGGGCGTCGTGGCGGCTCCGGTAGCTGGTCCCGGCAGCACGACGCGCGCAGGCAGGGACCGCGCCGCCTGCTGAACGTCGACCGGCTGCTCTTCGCGGCTGACGACCTTGGTCTGCCCCGCGGACGTCTCGCCCGGGCGCTCATAGATCTGCTTGTTCTGATTCGGAATCTCGGCACCGCCGGGATTGACCGGCTCGACCTTGGTCGGCCCGGTATCGGCGGCGATGGTCGGCGGCTGGCCATCCGAACGCGTCGTCGTGCCACGCAACGACATCGTGACCCCGACCCCGACGACGCCGACCACGATCAGCGCCGCGGCCGCATAGAGGCCCTTGCGCGAACGGCGCGGCTCGAGATCGGGCATCTCGTCATCGGCCGGCAGCCCCGCATGGGATGGCTGCGCGTCATAATGCTGTTGCTCGTAATAGGGATAGGGCTCGCGCGCCTCGTCGAGATCGCGCGGCGCCGGGGCCACGCCCTGCACCGTAGCGGCCCGCTGATAGGGCTGCGGCTCGGGCAGGTCGAAGCTCTCTTCCTCGACGACGAAGCGAGGCTCGGCGCGCACCGGCGCGGCAGCGGGAACCGGCGCGGCCGGAACCGGGGTGGGCCGGGCCGCATCCGTGCGACGCAGCAGCGCCTCGAACTCGTCGAGTGCGCCGCGCAGTTCGGCGGGCGGAGGCGACTGCTCGGCGGGGGCCTGCAGCTCCTGTACGGGATTGAAGGAGGGCTCCTGCCGCGGCTGGGGCTGGGCCTGGGGCTGCCAGGAGGCTGGCACCCGCTGGGGCGCCGCGGCCTGGCCACGATGCCCGAAGATGTCCTTCAGCGGATCGCCCTGATCGACGATGCGCGTCAGTTCGGCCAGCGGATCCACGGGCTGGCCGACCTTCGGCGCCTGCCCCGCGCTGCGGAGCTGGCGCTCGAGATCTTCGAGATCGAGGGCGAAACGGTTTCTAGCTGGCTCACTCATGGCATGATCCATTCCAGCGCAGGCCAACAGCACGCATCGGATGCCCAAAGCGTCTTGCGGTCAACCTGACCTTGTGCGCGCTGAGGGCCAAGCAGCCGTCAGCGCATCTCTTCCGGCGCCGCAACTCCGGCGACAGCCAGACCGGAAGCAAGGACGCTGCGCACTGCATGCACAAACGCCAACCTCGCCAAGGTCGACTCTCGATCAGTTTGATTAACGAACCGTAATTGCGGCGAGTCTTTGCCCTTGTTCCATAGGGAATGGAAAGCGCTCGCCAGCTCATGCACGAAAAATGCCACGCGATGTGGCTCGTGTGCGGCCGCCGCGCCTTCGATGATTCGCGGATAGGACGCGATCAACTTGACGATACCCACCTCCGCTTCGTCGGTCAGGCGGGCGAGATCGGCCTTGGCCAGAGCGGCCGGCGCGAGATCGAGATCGGGAAACGCCTCGCGCGCCTGCCGGAAGATCGAAGCGCAGCGCGCATGCGCGTACTGGACGTAGAAGACCGGGTTGTCCTTCGACTGCTCGACCACCTTCGCAAGATCGAAGTCCAAGGTCGCATCGTTCTTGCGGAAGATCATCATGAAGCGGACCGCATCGCGGCCGACCTCGTCGATGACTTCACGCAGCGTGACGAAATCGCCGGAGCGCTTCGACATCTTCACCGGCTCGCCATTGCGCAGGAGCTTGACGAGCTGGCAGAGCTTGACGTCGAGTTCACCCTTCTCATGCGTCACGGCCTTCACCGCCGCCTGCATGCGCTTGACGTAGCCGCCATGGTCGGCGCCCCAGACATCGATCATCTGGCTGAAGCCGCGCGCAAACTTGGAGCGGTGATAGGCGATGTCGTTGGCGAAATAGGTGTAGCTGCCGTCGGATTTCAGCAGCGGCCGGTCGACATCGTCGCCGAACTGCGTCGCGCGGAAGAGGGTCTGCTCGCGATCCTCCCAGTCCTCGTCCTTCTGCCCCTTGGGCGGCGGCAACCTGCCCTCATAGACGAGGTCGCGGGCGCGCAGATCGTCGATCGTCTCGGCCACCGCATCGCGATTGCCGTCGAGCTTCTGCAGCGAGCGCTCCGAGAAGAAGGTCTCGTGGACGACGCCGAGCGCGGCGAGATCCTCGCGGATCATCGCCATCATGCCGTCGATCGCGACGCTCCGCACGAGCGGCAGCCATTCGGATTCAGGCTTGTCGACAAGCGCTTCACCATGCGCCTGCGCAAGGCTCTCGCCAACCGAGACGAGGTAGTCGCCCGGATACAGGCCCTCGGGGATGGTGATCATCTCGCCCAGCGCCTCGCGATAGCGCAGGAAGGCGGAGCGGGCGAGCACGTCGACCTGCGCGCCGGCATCGTTGATGTAGTATTCGCGCGTCACGTCATAGCCGGCGAAGGCGAGGATGTTGGCGAGCGAATCGCCGAACACGGCGCCGCGGCCATGGCCGACATGCATCGGCCCGGTCGGGTTGGCCGAGACGTATTCGACATTGACCTTCGGCTCGGGCTTGGGCTGCCCGCGTCCGTAGTCGAGGCCGCGCTCGACCGCATCCTTCAGGATCGCCGTGAAAACCGCCGGCTGCAGCGTCAGGTTGATGAAGCCCGGCCCCGCGATCTCGCACCTGACGATCTCGGCGTCTTTCGCGAGTTCGTCGACCAGCAGCGCAGCCAGTGCGCGCGGATTTGTGCCGGCCTCCTTGGCCAGCACCATCGCCGCATTGGTCGCGAGGTCGCCATGGGCGGGGTCGCGCGTCGGCTCGACCACGACACGCCCGAGATCGAGCCCGGCAGGCAGGGCGCCACGCTCCGCGAGCTGCCAAAGCACGGCATTGACGCGGGCGGAATAGGTCTCGAACAGGTTCATCGCGGCCAATATCTGCTGAAAGTGAGCGCCCGGCCCTATCGCAGCGAGGGGGTCGCGTCAAACAGGCGGCGGTGCTCGTCGAGCGCGTACCAGTCGGTCATGCCGGCGATATAGTCGGCAATCCGTCGCGCGCGACGATGCGTGTCGAGGCCTTCGCAGCCTGCCGCCCAGTCTGCCGGCATCAGCGCGGGATCGGCGCTGAAGCGCGCGAACAGGTCGGCAACCACCTGTGCCGCATCTCGGCGGATCGGCGCGATCCGGGCATGACGATACATGTTGGGATAGAGGAAGGCCTTGATCTCTCGGTCGGCGGTCTCGATCGCCACCGGGAAGGCGATCACCGGGCCGCCCGCCCGCCTGATCGCATCGGCGTCAGTCGGCGCGAGATCAGCGAGGCGTCCTTGCGACTCCGCGATGACGCCCTCGACGAAGCGGGTGATGACCCGACGCACCAGTTCATTGGTGGTGCGCGCCGTCTCGAGCCCGGGATGCAGCGCCTCGATCTCGTCGAGCAGCCCGCCGAGGAACGGCACCGCCCTGAGTTCGGCATGGCCGAACAGCCCTGCCCGCAAACCGTCATCGATGTCATGGGCGTTATAGGCGATGTCGTCGGCGAGGGCTGCGGCCTGCGCCTCGGCCGAGGCATAAGAGTCGAGCCAGAGATCCTGCTTCGCCTGGTACTCGACGATCGCGGCGGGAATGCCCGTGGCGGCATAGCGCTCCGTCGGTGCCCCATCGGCGAGCAGCAGCGGGCCGTTGTGCTTGACGAGGCCCTCCAGCGTCTCCCAGGTCAGGTTCAGCCCGTCGAACCCGGCATAGCGCCGCTCCAGCCGGGTCACGATCCTGAGCGTCTGGGCGTTGTGGTCGAAACCGCCGAACGCCGCCATGCACTCGGCCAGCGCATCCTCGCCGGTATGGCCGAAGGGCGTATGGCCGAGGTCATGCGCCAGCGCCAGCGCCTCGGCCAGGTCCTCGTCGAGCCCGAGCGCCCGCGCCAGGGCACGCGCGATTTGCGCCACCTCGATCGTATGCGTCAACCGCGTGCGGAAATGGTCGCCCTCATGCGAGACGAAGACCTGCGTCTTGTGCTTGAGCCGGCGGAAGGCGGTCGAATGGATGATGCGGTCGCGGTCGCGCTGGAACGGATTGCGCGTCGGCGAAGCCGGCTCGGCGATCAGCCGGCCGCGGCTCGTCGCGGTCCGGCAGGCGTAAGGAGCGCGCCAGCGATCGCCCGGCTCGAAATCGGGGCCGGCCGTGAAGAAGGGCTTCTCTGGATGCGGCATGGCAGACCCGTTGCCGCCCCCTGCTTGTAGAGGCGTTGCGGCGCAATTACCTTTGCGGGTAACCAAGGTGCAAGGAGCATCTGATGATGACGACCGATATGCAGGTCAATCCGCGCGGCATCGCCGTCACGGGCAAGGCCGCGACCCGCATTCTCTCCGTGATGGAAAAGGAGCCGCCGGGCTCGATGCTGCGCGTCAGCGTCGCCGGTGGCGGCTGCTCGGGCTTCCAGTACATCTTCGACGTCGACCGTGAGAAAGCTCCCGGCGACCTCGTGATCGAGCGCGACGGCGCCACCGTCCTGATCGACGAGACCTCGCTCGACCTGCTCGAAGGCTGCACGATCGACTTCGTCGACGACCTCGTCGGCCAGTCCTTCCGGATCACCAACCCGAACGCGACGAGTTCCTGCGGCTGCGGAACGTCCTTCGCGCTATAATGCGGAAGCCTTAATTGTCACTCGTCATCAAGATCAATGATGTTGTAGACGGCGGTGATCCGATACACCTTCGGCCTTCCCCCAACCGTCTCGACGTCTAAATCTACAATGAATCCCTTGTTAAATGCGTTCCCATCCGGATTCAGGATTTCTGATTTTATCGCCTGACCGGCTTGATCAGATGCATAAACCAACGGACGAGGGCTGGCATCGATGCGCTCGACGATCCCTTTTTCTGCGTTCCTCTTGCCGATTTTGGGGGTTTCAACGCTTGATTGATGCAGCCTCATCAGAACTTTTGAATAAGGCGCACTAGCGTGAAGCTCCAGCTCAGATTTTTGATTATTAGTATTCTCAATAATTAGGCGCGCATCGTCCTTTCCAACCGAAAATTCCTGAAGAATACCCTTTTCTTTATGACTAGCCTTAACGACCAATCGACCGCTAGGATCAGCAGCTATCGCCTTTACGGTATCATTGAAGTTCTTTAATCGTTGAACAGATGGGTCAGCTAGGCGTCCACCAACTTGCTTTAGTTGGTCAAAACCTTTTTTGAGTTTTGCAACGAAATCGACGGTCGTGTTTACAAATTCTGCTGTAGATACAAGTGGAGCGAGCGCTGGAACGAGCTCCATAATTATCGAGCCCTTACGCACATCAGCGACCAAAAGCCGCGTTTCTTCCGCAGAAATAGATGGACGGCTCTCGCGTAGAATATTTTCGTGCTCACGAGACAAGCCGGATAGAGCCGAAATAAAGTCCGCGAGGTCGAGCGGATCAGAGTTGTTGATCTCAATAACTATAGATATTCCTTCGGCCATCGGAGAGGCAAAGCTAATGTCTCTAGACACCATACGAGCCCCAAAATCAGCCGAACTAATTCATGACGAAACTTATGCCTACATCTGAAAAAGATCTCGCAAAATACACTGTTTTAATGCGAGCTCGCCACCCCGCCCTGCTCCAGCCTGATCTCGGCGGCCATCAGGCCCTTGGGCCCGGGTCCGTAGCGCACCAGCACGACCTGGCCGGGAATCAGCTCGACCAGCCCGTATCGCCGCATCGTCTCCATATGGACGAAGATGTCGGGGGCATTCTCGCCCGCCGAGACGAAGCCGAAGCCGCGCAGGCGGTTGAACCACTTCACCGTCATACGCTCGAGCCCGCTGGTCGGCGTGACCTGGACATTGGTGCGCGCGAGGGGCATCTCGGCGGGATGGCGCGCCGCGCTGGTGTCGATTGCCATGACGCGGATGGCCTGGCGGCCGCGCGGCTTCTCGACCGCTTCCAGAACGATATGGGCCCCTTCGGCGATGGCGTTGAAACCGTCGCGCTTCAGGATGGTGACATGGACGAGAACGTCGGCGCCGCCATCCTCGGGCACGACGAAGCCGTAGCCCTTGCTGACGTCGAACCATTTGACGTAGCCGCTGATCTCGACGCCGGCCTCGTGGCCGAGCCCTTCGGGTCCGTCTAGCCGCATCACGCGATTGAGTGACTGAATCGGTCCCATCGGTCGCCGCCCGCTCTCACCGAACTCGTCGGACATCTGCCACCCACCCCCGCCCGAAATGGCTTGATTCGCAGTGTCAGGATAACATTGCTGCGGAGTCGCGATACAGCCGGCTTTGCGTCATCCACATCATCGCATCCCAAAAAATGGCGCAGCGGTCGCTTTCGATGGAAAGCATGGCAGGCGCGACACACCGGCTCGCGGGAGTGAGAAGGAGGCAAGGACAGCCCTTCGGATGGGACACCCTTCGATCACCATCGCTGGAGCGTGGGCGATTTGGTAACCGCGATCCTGCGATCATCCTGGCGGCGCGCGATCGAATTCGGCGCCCGCTACGCTTCGTGGGGAGCCGGCGGCGCCCCCGCCGGCTGGAAGGTCAGGCTGGAATCATGCAACGGCTGCTTCGCTGGTTGGTCATGGCCGTCGTGACTGCCGCGACGGCGCACGCGGCTTTGGCCCAAAGGCTGGAACTGCCGGCCGGCGTCCCGACGGCACCGAGAGAGCTCGCAGTACCGCAGGCGGGTGAACGCTTCGATCCTTACGAGGCATTGCACGGGTCCTTGAGTTCGCCGGCCCATTGCGCCGTCGTTCCAGGCGGTCTTTGGGTCGAGGTCGACGGCAAGGGCGACTGCTTGCGCTCATATGCGCAGGGCCTGAGCGAGGTCGATAACCCCAAGGTTCTGGTCTATTTCAGCGGCGACGTCCTGTTGAAGACCAAGGCAGGCGTTCGCTTTGTGGCGCCGGTCTATGAACGGCGCTCCCCCGACGCGATCAAGCGCGACATGGCGCGCTGGTCGAGGCAGGCGGGCCAGCCGACGATCTTCCTGGCGCGTCCCGGCATGTACGGTTCATCGGGCGATCACAACCAGCGCCGCGAGTTGCGCGAGGTGATGCTGATGGAGCGCGCGCTCGATGCGATCAAACGGCGCCATCGCGTCTCGGCGTTCATTCTGGCCGGACAATCGGGCGGCGGCCACATTGCGGCATCTCTGCTCAACCGGCGTCGCGATGTTTCAGCTGTGGCCCTGTCGTCGGCGCTCTTGTCCGTGCGCGAGGTCACAGAGCATTGGGACAGGCGACGTACGGTTCAAAGCACCAATATCCAGGCGCTTCATGATCCCATCGACCATCTCGGCGGCATCCGCACCGATCCCAAACCACTGATTTTCGTCCTGTCGGATCGAGAGGATCGGATTGTGCCCTATGCGAGCCAATTGGCCTATGTGCGCCGCTTGCAGGCCGCCGGGTTCGAGCCGCAGCATGTCCTGCTTTCTGCCACGGACAAAACCCGGCACGCGCTGGCGCGTCACGGGCAGCATGCTGCCGCTCTCATCGCGCGCGGCGAGCAGGCAGGCGCCATAAGGTCAGCACTGGAAGCTTCCGGCACGCAAACCGTTGAATGACGGTCATCGACGGCCCGACGGCAATACCTCCCTACCCCGCCAGCCGCCCCAGCACGGCCCCGATCTCGGCCCGCACCACGAGGTCGGCGATCTCGTCCAGCTCCGTCGGCTCGCGATTGACGATGACCAGCTCGGCGCCCTGCTTCTTGGCGATGATCGGCAGCGTCGCCGCCGGATAGACCACCAGCGACGAGCCGACGACGAGGAAAAGCTCCGTCTCCAGAGCCAGTTGCTGCGCCCTGCTCATCTTCTCCTGCGGCATCGCCTGGCCGAACGAGATCGTCGCCGATTTCACCGGGCCGGCGCACATCACGCAATCCGGCGGCTCGCCCGTTGCCTCGAAGGCGGTACGGATCGCCGCCAGCTCATGGCGCCAGCCGCAAAGGAGGCAGGTCGCATAGGTGCCGTTGCCGTGGAGTTCGATCACCTGGTCGTCGGGCACGCCTGATGCCTGGTGCAGACCGTCGATGTTCTGGGTGATGATGGCAGGCGAGCGCCCGTGCTCGACCAGCCTTGCCAGGGCCCGGTGGCCGCGATTGGGGATCGCCCCCGCATAATGGTCGTCCATCGCGAATTTGCGCCGCCAGGCCTCGATGCGCGCCTCGCGGCTCCTGACGAAGGCCTCGAACGGGATCGGCTTGTTGACCATCCAGGGCGAGCCCGGCGAACGGAAATCCGGCACGCCCGATTCCGTCGAGATGCCGGCGCCGGTGAAGGCGACGATGGAGGCGGCGCGGTCGAGCATCTCGTGCAGCGCCTCGACGGCGTCGTTGGTCTCGTCCTGCATGCGCGCTCCGCTCCCTCTCGCCCCCGCATGCGAGATATGGCGCAGGCGGGCGCTGCATCCAAGCGGATGGCCCTCGCATGCGCCAAGGTCGATTGACGGAAAGCCGGCCGCGTCCCAAAGCTGCCGGCCATGCTCGCCACGACGCCCGCCGCCCTGAACCCCGATCTCTTGGACACCGGAACCCCGCCGATCCCGCAGGCGCAGGGCTGGGCGCGCGCCTATGACGGGCGCTCCGGCCCGCTGGTCGACCTGTCGCAGGCAGTGCCCGGCTCCCCGCCGCCGGAGGAACTGCTGGAGCGGCTGGCGGAAGCCGCGCGTTCTCCCGACGCCACCCGCTACGGCCCGATCACCGGCGACATGGTGCTGCGCGAGGCCTATGCGGCCGAGATCTCGCGGGTCTATGGCGCGGGCTTCAGGCCGACCGAGGTGGCGATCACCTCGGGCTGCAACCAAGCCTTCGTCATGACGATGATGGCGGTGGCGAAAGCCGGGCAAAGCGTCCTGCTGCCGGCGCCGTGGTACTTCAATCACGAGATGACGCTGCGCATGCTCGGCATCGAGGCCAGGCCCCTGCCCTGCGACCCCGCCGCCGGCTTCGTTCCCGATGTCGCGACCGCCGAGGCGCTGATCGATGCCGGCACCCGCGCCATCGTGCTGGTGACGCCGAACAACCCGACCGGCGCGATCTATCCGCCCGCCACCATCGCCGCCTTCGCCGAGCTCTGCGCCCGGCGTGGGCTCTGGCTGGTGCTCGACGAGACCTATCGCGATTTCCTACCCGCCGGCGCTGCCGCTCCACATGAAGTCTTCGCCGCAACGCGCTGGCAGGATTCCGTGATCGGGCTCTACAGCTTCTCGAAGGCCTATGCCGTGCCGGGCTGGCGGCTGGGTGCCATCACGGCCGGGGAGGCCGCCATGGCGCAGATCGCCAAGGTGCTCGACTGCGTCCAGATCAGCCCGGTGCGCGCCGGCCAGGCCGCGATCACCTGGGGCATCGAGGGCATCCGCCCCTGGCGCGAGGCCAACCGCACCGAGATCAACGCCCGCGCGGCGCTTTTCCGCGAGGCGATGGCGCCGCACAATGGCTGGCAGGTGCTCGCGGCCGGCGCCTATTTCGCCTATGTCGCGCACCCTTTCGTGGGCGTGCCTGCAGCCAATGTGGTGCGCGCACTGGTGCAGGAACGCGGCGTGCTCGCTTTGCCCGGCCCCTATTTCGGCCCCGGGCAGGAGCAGCATCTGCGCATCGCGATCGCCAATGTCGCCGCCGACCGGATCGGCGAGTTGAGCGACAGGCTGCGCGGGTTTTCGATCTGACCAAACCGCGTCATGCTCGGGCTTGACCCGAGCATCTTCCGCAAGAGATTCTCGGGTCTGCGCTACGCTTCGCCCGAGAATGACGCCCGGCGATCAGCGCAACAGCGCCGCATAGCGCTCGCGATAGGCCCAGACCAGCAAGCCGCCGAGCACCACGAGGATCACCGCGACGGGAATGCCCTGCGGATTGATCACCAGATGGAACAGTACGATCACCGCCATCACCGGGGCGATCAGGGCCAGGCCCAGCGCCGGCGCGATGTTGGTCAGCAGGCTGAGCGCCCCGACCAGATTGACGCTCTTCAGCAACGGCCAGAAGAAGTCGGAATTCTGCAGCGCCGTCTCGAAGGCGACGCCGCGCTCGCTGGTCGGCGGATGGATCAGGTGATTGCCGGTTGCCATCCACCAGAAGCCGTCGACGGCCGAAACGAGGAAAAGCAGCCCGAGCAGGACGCGCGGGACGGTGACGAGAAAAGCAGTCTTCATGATGACCCCAGCCGATGACAGAAGTGCCGGCGCGCCTGATGGCCTGGCCGGTTCACCTCCTACGTCGCATCACGGCCCGGATCGGTTCAAGTAGCTCGCCCAAACCCAGCGCCGCCTCACATCGTCGCGCCGATCTGCCAGGGCACGAACTCGGCGTCGCCATAGCCCATCTCTTCGGACTTCGAGTGCTCGCCCGAGGCGATGCGCAGCAGGTAATCGAAGATCTCCTGGCCCTTCTCCTCCAGCGTCACGCCGTCGAGCACATCGCCGCAATTGATGTCCATGTCGTCGGTCTGCTTCAGATACATCGGCGTGTTCGTAGCGAGCTTGACCGAGGGCGTCGGCTTGCAGCCATAGGCCGAGCCGCGCCCCGTGGTGAAGGCGAGGATATTGGCGCCGCCGGCGACCTGCCCCGTCGCCGAGACCGGGTCGTAGCCGGGCGTGTCCATATAGACGAAGCCCTTGGATTTCACCGGCTCGGCATAGTGATAGACGGCGGCCAGCGTCTTGGTGCCGCCCTTGGCGGCCGCGCCCAGCGACTTCTCCAGGATGGTCGTGAGCCCGCCCGCCTTGTTGCCCGGCGACGGGTTGTTGTTCATGTCCATCCGGGCCCGCGCCGTATAATCCTCCCACCACTTGATGATGCCGACGAGCTTCTCCCCGACCTCGCGCGTCGCGGCGCGGCGCGTCAGGAGGTGCTCGGCGCCGTAGATCTCGGGCGTTTCTGAGAGGATCGCCGTGCCGCCATGCTCGACCAAGAGATCGACGGCCTTGCCCAGCGCCGGGTTGGCGGTGATGCCGGAATAGCCGTCCGAGCCGCCGCATTGCAGCGCCAGCATCAGTTCGGAAGCCGGCACGGTCTCGCGCACGGCGCGGTTGGCGATCGGCAGCATGATTTTCAGGGCATCGATGCCCGCCGCCACCGCCTTCTTGGTGCCGCCGGTCTCCTGGATCGTCAGGGTGCGGAAGACGTCGCTTTCCTCGACGCCATAGGCGTCCTTCATGCGCTTGATCTGGAAGCCCTCGCAGCCGAGCCCGACGACGAGGACCGCCGCCATGTTCGGGTTGCAGGCATAGCCCCAGGTGGTGCGCTTCAGCACCTCGAAGCTCTCGCCGTTGTAGTCGATGCCGCAGCCGGTGCCGTGGGTCAGCGCGATGACGCCGTCCACGTTCGGATAGTCGGCGAGCAGGCCGGAGCGCTTGACCTCCTCGGCCATGAAGCGCGCGGCCGAGGCCGAGCAGTTCACCGAGGTCAGGATTCCCACATAGTTGCGCGTGCCGGCCTTGCCGTTGGCGCGACGGAAGCCCTCGAAGGTCGCCTGCTGCTCGACCGGCAGCACAAATTCGGGCTTGGCCTCGGCACAGAAGGCATAGTCGCGCTCGAAGGCATGGAAGCCGGTGTTGTGCTCGTGGACCCATTCGCCCGGCGGAATATCGACGGTCGCGAAGCCGATGATCTGGCCGAACTTGCGGATCGGCTCGCCGGTCGCGATCGGCGCTAGCGCCAGCTTGTGCCCGCGCGGGATCCGCTTCAGCGGCGTCACGCCGGCCGCCGTCACGCCGATATCGACCGGATCGACGGCAACGGCGACATTGTCGGTGGCGTGCAGCTTCAGGGTACGCGGCGGAATCGCTTTGTCGAGCATGGGAGAACCATTGTCAGGATGAGGCCGCAAAATAGGCGGCACAACACGTTAGACATGCGCCTCCTCGCGCCAGTTTTCAATCGTTTGAAGCAGGCGTTCCATCCAGACCGCCCATGCAAGGCGGACGCACACGCAGCCCGACGGTGCCGTCCTGCGCTCTATGTGATGGCTCGCTTGGCAACATAGGCAACCTGGCCGAGCCCTTCGAAATGAGCGTCGCAGGTCAGGAGATCGGCGCCCCGATCCAGCGCCGTCGCGTAGACGATCGCATCGGCGGTCGGAAGCCTGTGCCGTGTGCAGAGTTCGGCAGCGAGCAGTGCGATTTTTGTGTCCAGCGGCACCACGATGCACATCTGGCTGAAGGCGACGACCTGATCCGCCTTGTCCTCGCCAACCTCACGCGTCAGCCACTTCGCAAGCTCGAGCTGAACGATCGTTGGAACGAGCCAGTTCTCGCGCGTCGGCAGGAGGGCTTCCAGCTTCCGACCGGTCGGCGACGCAATCAGCCATTCGATCCAGGCCGACGTATCGACCAGCCGCATCAGAACCGATCGTCTCGATCGCGAAAGTCGTTCGTGGCCGCGCCCTTAGCCAGCCCGGCGAGATCGCATGCTTCGGGCACAGGCACGAGAAGCACGCCCGTGCCCTTCGGGATAAAAGCAAATTCCTGGCCGGCCTTCCAGCGACGCGCCTGTCGGACCGCTTTCGGGATGGAAATCTGGAATTTGGCGGAAAGGGTCGCAGTGTCAGACATGGCAGCCGTTCTGATCGATCGCTATATGGTAAGAAAATAGCATAAAGCGCCGCTGACCGAAAGGACGATAGTCAGGCGGTAAGCCGAGACAGGCCACCAACGAAAAAGCCCGGCCTCACGGCCGGGCTTCATATCGTGTCAGCGAACCTGCACCGCCAGCGGCGGAGCGGCGTCAGCTCACTTGGTGGCCGGAACGGCCTTGGCGACGATGCCTTCGAACGGCTTGTAGGCGTCCTTGGCCAGCGAGGTGTAGAGCTCGCCCATCTTCGTCATCTGGGCGACGGCGCCCTCGAAAGCGGTCTTGACGTAGTCGGTCTGGATCTCGAGCGCCTTGTCGATGGTCTTGACGGCGGCGAGCTTCTCGAGCGTCGCAGTGCCGGCCTCGAAGGACTTCTTGGCGTAGTCGGTCGCCTCGACGGCGATGGTCTGGACGCTCTTGGAGGTGGCGCCGAAAGCCTTCAGGGCCGCATCGACGTTCTCTTTGGAGGCCTTCTGGATCGTCTCGAACTGCTGGATCATGTTTCTTCCCTCGGCACGAATGCCGCCTCTTGCTGACGAGCCTGAAGGCCCGGGTTTCTAGCCCCAAGGTCAGATGAAAAGCGTTCACCACCGGGACTGCCTTCATATTGTGCACCGCAACATGAATGTCAAGGACATGCTGCAATGCATCAGATTTGAATCATCCGGCCGCGCATCCCCGTCGAGATCGTTAGCCTTTTAACGGCTCCGTAACCGCATCGTCCTAACCTCCGTAACTGTGTCCCATATGCCACGTCGCCAGATGCGGCCTTGGGACCGGGACGAGAGTTCTGGTTGAGGCGGGTTCATGGTTGTCAGTTGCGTTGGGTCCCGGCGCGTGCGTCTTCGCACGCTCGTCGGAATGATCGGCATCGTCGCGGTCGCGGTCGCAAGCGTCGCGTCTCCCGCCGAGGCGGCGCGCAAGAAGCGGCGCCATGTCGGCGGCGGCTACGCCCCGCCCTATGCCGCGATGGTCGTGGACGTGAAGTCTGGCCGCACGCTGCATGCGGTCAACGAGGACGCCCCGCGCATCCCCGCCTCGATCACCAAGGTCATGACGCTCTATCTGCTGTTCGAGCAGCTCGAGCGCGGCAAGTTCAACATGAATTCGGAGCTGACGGTTTCCGCCTATGCGGCACGGCAGGCGCCGTCGAAGATCGGCTTCGCGCCGGGCGAGACGATCGAGGTGCGTGACGCCATCCTGGCGCTCGTCACCAAATCGGCCAACGACGTCGCCGTCGCCATCGCGGAAAACGTCGCCGGCTCCGAGGACGAATTCGCTCGCATGATGACCGCCAGGGCCCGTTCCCTCGGCATGCGCAGCTCGACCTTCTACAATCCCCACGGCCTGCCCCACAGCCCGCCGAACATCACCACGGCGCGCGACCTGACCATCCTCGCCCGCGCGATCCAGGAGCGCTTCCCGCGCTACTATCCGATGTTCTCGACGCGGGTGTTCAACTACGCCGGCGGCGCCTATCGCAACCACAACAAGCTGCTCGGCCGGATCGAAGGCGTGGACGGGATCAAGACCGGCTACACCAATCTGTCGGGCTTCAACCTGATGACCTCGGCCAAGGCCGATGGCCGCCATGTCGTCTCGGTCGTGCTGGGCGGGCGCTCCGGCGCTTCGCGCGACAAGATCATGGCCGACCTCGTCGTCGCCAACCTGCCCAAGGCCGCCACCAGCGGCCGCGCCTCGAGCATGGTCGCGGAAGCCCCCGAGCCGGAAGAGCGCGTTCATGAGCGTCAGCGCCCGGCCGCTCCGGTCGTGACCGCCGCCGTCGCCGAGCCGACCCCGCTGCCGGTGCCGCGTCCACGCATCGACGCCGAGGCCCCGCTCCCAGCCGTTGCCCGCGCCTATGCGCCGGTCGCGACCACCACCCCGATCGCCCCGCCGCGTCCGGTGAGCACCGGCGCGCAGCAATTGCAGATCTCCGGCATGCGCCCCGTCACCGCCACGACGACCCCGTCGGCCATGCGCTGGTCGATCGGCGCACCGGCCATCGACGGCAAGGTCATGCGCCCGCCGGCGAATGTCGACGTCACCTCCTCGATCGCCAAACTGGCCGAGCCCGAGGACAGGCCCATCGTCAAGGTCGCCGCTGCCTCCGCATCGGCCCCGGTCGAGAAGGCTCACGAAGCCGGCAGCACGACAGTCGCGAAATTCGTCGAGAAGGCCCCCGAGCCCGCCCGCGCCAGCGAAAGCCGCCCGGCTCTCGCCACCGCCGGCAAATGGATCATCCAGCTCGGCGCGACCGATGACGAAGCCAAGGCCAAGGACATCCTGGCCCGTGCCCGCGCCAAGGCGTCGGGCCCGCTCGCCGACGCCTCGGGCTTCACGGAGAAGGTGGAGAAGGGCGGCTCGACGTTGTTCCGCGCCCGCTTCGCCGGCTTCGAGGAATCCAAGGACGCCCAGAACGCCTGCGCCAAGCTCAAGCGCGACGGCTTCGCCTGCTTCGCCACCCGCGGCTGACGGACACGGACAAGGAACGCTGCCATGTCGTACCAGACCTCCTCCCTGTTCCCGGCCGGCCCCTCACTTCAGAAGGACGTCCTTGGCCTGGTTGACGCGAGCGGCAAGACCGCTGGTGCCCCCGGCGTCCGGGTGGATGCGCTTCATCAGGGCGCGATGGGCCTCGCGGATCGCCTCCTCGCCCGCCCCCGGCTGAAGCCCCAGGATCTCGTAGGCCTCCTGATGCGACATCGCGCCCGTGCCCGGCGCGCGACCCTGCCCCGCGTCGCGGTGACGATCAGCGTCTTCACGCCAGCCGGGCGCCCGGCGGTCGAGATATGCCTCTAGCAGCCGGGCTCCCTCGGGATCCTGCGCCAGGCATTCGCGCATCAGCGCGCCGATCTCGGCGAGCGACAGATCGTCGAGATTGCGCCCGGCGAAGCTGCCGCCGCTGACCGTTCCAGTCATCGCGCCGCTGTCATGGTCGAGTTCCATCGCCAGCAGCAGCGACGAGACCTTCGAGCGCGCGCCGGGCGTAGCAGTCGAATCCTGCCCCCAGGGAAAGCGGATGCCGCCCGGGCCGGTCGCGCTCCAGCCGAGTAGCCAGGCGCCGATGCCGCCCATGAACAGCGCCATGTCCATCCGGCCGCGCATCATCAAAAGCCCGGCGACGCCGAGCGAGAGCACGCCACCGCCGCTCTTCATCACCCTGGCCAGGAGCTTCGGGTTGGTGCTGGCAAAGAGCTTCGACACCCACCAGAACAACAGCACGGCCGCGATGCCGTAGAGCAGCGTCACCGGCGGCCTCCATCCATGGCGCCCAGCAGACCGCGCACGGCCGGGCTCGTGCCGGCAAGCTTCAGCATCGCCTCGCGCCCGCCGGCGGCATAGGCCGCGGCTCCGCGCAGCAGCTCGAGCAGCGAGTGCGGCGCATTCACGTCGAAGCGCGCATGCGCCCCGCCGGTCAATCGCGCGATCGAGGCGAAGGCCGCGCTCGCGGCGGGATCATCCCCCTCCTGGAACACGAAGCCGCGGATGCCGCGCAGGCCGAGTTCGCCTGCGAGTGCAGCCAGCGCATCCGCCTCCTCCTCCATCGCATCGCCGACGAGCACGAAGGCGCGGATCGGAACCGTCTTCGCCTCGTCGCGAACATGCTTGAGGACGCGCGCGATCTGGGTCTGGCCGCCCTGGCAGGCGATCGCCCCCATCAGCCCGTTGAGGCGACGCGGCTCGCCGACCCAGCCCGACGCCCGGCATTCGCCTAAGCCCCGGAAATAGACGAGCTGCACGGCAAGCCCGCCGCTCGTCGCCGCGACCTCGAACATCCGCGCCTGCAGCGAACAGGCGAGATCCCAGGTCGGCTGGCGGCTCATCGTGGCGTCGAGCGCGAAGACGAGCCGGCCCGCCTGCCCCGTCGCCAGCGGCGCCAGTTGCTTCGCGGCGCCCAGGAAGCGATCGATCTCGCCCGGCGCCGAGCGACCCGCGGTCACGCTTGCGCCCGCGGCCTTGTCCAGGGCCCTGTCGGTCTTGTCTGTCATCAGCATGATATTGGCCATCGCGTGGGCATTTGCTACCCGTCAACCGACAAGACGCGTCCCACTTCACAGCGCTGCTCAGGATGAGGGCCGGGACGCGACAAGCACGCAAGAGCAAGTACGCAAGAGAAAGTGACGCCCATGACCGGGATCGCGGTGTTCGAGACGGTGGCCGCGATGCGTGCCGCGGTGGCGGGATGGCACGCTGCCGGCGAGAAAGTCGGGCTCGTGCCGACCATGGGCGCGCTGCATGAGGGCCATATCGCCCTCGTGAAGGAGGCCCAGCGCCACGCCCGGCGAGTGATCACCACGATCTTCGTCAACCCGACGCAGTTCGCCCCGCATGAGGACTTCAAGAAGTATCCGCGCACCTTCGACGACGACTGCGCCAAGCTGGTCGCGGCGAATGCCGACGCAGTCTTCTTTCCTTCGGTGGAGGAGATGTACCCGGCCGGCTTCGCCACCCGCGTCCTGCTGCTCGGGCCGGCGGCGGTAGGCCTCGACGACCGCTTCCGGCCGACGCATTTCGAAGGCGTCGCAACGGTATGCTGCAAGCTCTTCACCCAGAGCCAAGCCGATTTCGCCGTCTTCGGCGAGAAGGACTACCAGCAGATGAAGGTGGTGACGCGCATGGCAGCCGACCTCGATCTCGGCATCGAGATCGTGCCGCTGCCGACGATCCGCGAGCCCGACGGCCTCGCCATGTCCTCGCGCAACCGCTACCTCTCGCCCGAGCATCGCGCGCTGGCGCCGCTGCTGCATCAGGTCATGCAGGCTCTGGCCGTCCGCATCCGCAACGAAGACCCGCTCTTCCAGGCCGTGAGCGAGGCACAGATCGAGATCATCACCGCCGGCTTCGAACTCGATTACCTGGAAGCGCGTCACGCGCAGACGCTGGCGCCGGTGACCTCGCTGGCCGACGGGCCGATCCGGCTTCTCATCGCCGCGCGGATCGGCAGCACGCGGCTGATCGACAATATCGGGGTGTGAGAACGGCCTCGCCGCCACTCACAGATGGCGGCTCACATCCATTCTCTGGTGAAGCAGGCGTATGACGTCGATGCCCGCCTCGGAGAGACGGTAGAAGACGAGATGCGATCCGACCGGATACTTCAAATAGCCGGCGCGAACATCGACCGGGCGGCCTTGCTTCCTGCCTGCCGCCAGCCCCTCGAAGGCGGCAACGATCATCGCGTGATAGCTTGCCGCCTGCTCCGGTGACCAGCGCGCGGCCGTATAGGACCAGATGTCTTCGAGATCGGCCAGCGCCCGCGGAGAGAGCCGATAGTGCGCAGGCTCAGCCATGCCTGGCGCGCATCCGCGCCACAAACGCCTCGTTGTCGAAGGCGTTCGGCGGGCCTGACTCTTCGCCGGCGATCAACGCGTCCTGAAGCGCCTTGACCCTCGCCTCGTGCTCTTCGAGCAGGCGCAGGCCTGCCCGCACGACATCGCTCGCAGAGCCATAGCGGCCCGTCTTCACCTGCGCGCCGACAAAGCTGTTGAAATGATCGCCGAGCGAAATGGACGTGGTCTTCGACATCGCAACACCCTCCGCCGATACCAATAGATAGCAAAATCCGGTATCGACGCCAACCCGCGGGCGCTACAGCAGCCCCAACCCCGCCAGTTCCCGCCGCAACTCCTCCGGCATCGCGCCGAGATCGCCGCTGCGGCCGTCGATGTCGCGCGGCGCATCCTTGTCGGCGAGATAGCGCCAGCCCTGGAACGGCCGGCACGGGCGCGGCTCGACCGGCACGACCACCGGCTCCATGACGAGATGGCAGCGGCCGATACCGTCGCCATCGGTGAAGGGGCGGATCGCGGTCAGGCGCTGCCGTGCCGAGATCTGGCCCTTGATCACCCAGTAGAGCGAGCCGCCCTCGACCAGTTCGTCGACGCGCTTGGGCACCATGCGGGTGGTGTGGATCTGCTCCTGCGGGAGGCCGAGCCGGCGCTCCAGCATCATGCGCTCCTCGATCCACTCCTCGAGATCGCTGATCGATTCGGCGCCGACGCAAAGCTTGAGCAGGTGAAGAGGCATGGGCCGCAACCTAATGCCGACAGGGCGACCCGACCAGCGCCTGCGGCGTTTCTCCACAGATGCGGTGGGCAGGAAACAACCGCCGCCGTCATCCCGGACGCAGCGAAGCGGAGCTCCGGGATCCATCGTAGAGAACTGCGCTCTACGATGGATCCCGGATCGGCGCGGTTTCGCCCCTTGTCCGGGATGACGGCCGCGGGACGATGGCTTAGTTCAGGGAAAGCAAACGGGAGATCGACTCGATGCGCGGACTTGCAGGCAAGGCCTTCCTCGTCACCGGCTCCTCGAACGGCATCGGCCAGGCGATGGCCAAGCGCCTCGTCGAGGAGGGCGCCAAGGTTCTGATCCATGGCCGCGACGCGGCCGAGGTCGATGCCACCTGTCGTGATCTGGGCCCCGCCACGCAAGGCGCGACGGGCGACCTAGCCGATCCCGCCACGGCCCAGGCCATCGTCGACGCGACCATACAGGCCTTCGGGCGCATCGACGGCCTGGTCAACAATGCCGGCATCTATCCGCGCGGGGCCATCGGCGAGACCACGGCGGAATTCTTCGACCACATGTTCGCCGTGAACACCCGCGCGCCGCTGCTCTGCGCGGAGGCCGCCATCCGCGCCTTCCGCCTGCAGAAATCCGGCGGCGCGATCGTCACCGTCGGCTCGCTCAACGCCTGGTGCGGGCTGCGGAACCTGACCGTCTATTCGATGTCGAAGGGCGCGCTGATGACCATGACGCGCAACCTCGCCGATGCGCTCGGCCCCGAGCGTATCCGCGTCAACCAGCTCAATGTCGGCTGGACCTTCACCGCCAACGAGGACGCGACCCAGCGGCGCGAGGGCCGCAAACCCGGCTGGGAGAACGAGGTCCCGCTCCGGAACGCGCCGAGCGGCCAGATCATGCAGCCCGCCGAGATCGCGGCCCACACTGCCTTCTGGCTCTCCGAGGAGAGCGCTCCCGTGTCGGGGCAGGTCTACGAGGTCGAGCAGTTCCCAGTGATCGGACGGCTCGGGTGAACGAACTCGCCGAAAACGCCTTCACACCCTGGCTATCGCGCTGGAACCTGATCGCGGACGGCGCGCCGGTCAGGACGCATGGCAGCCGCCTTCTCCCCGTTCGGCGGGACGGCGAGGCCGCCATGCTGAAGCTGCCCGAGGTCGAGGACGAGCGCCAGGGCTACCGGCTGCTCGAATATTGGGGCGGGGACGGCGCGGCGCGCCTGCTCGCGCGCAACGAAAGCGGCAGCGCCATGCTCGTCGAACGTGCCTGCGGTTCCCGGTCACTGTCGGCGATGGCTCGCAACGGTTCCGATGACGAGGCGACGTCGATCCTGTGCGACGCGATTGCGCGTCTGCAAAAACCGCGCGGGGCGGCTCCGACTGGGCTGATCCCGCTCGAGACCTGGTTCAGGGAACTCTTTCCAATGGCGGCCGAGCGGGGCGGCGCACTGGCACGATCGGCCGCCGTGGCAACCGAACTGCTGGCGACGCAGCAGGAGATCGTGCCGCTCCATGCCGATGTCCACCATGACAACGTACTCGATTTCGAGGAGCGTGGCTGGCTCGCCATAGACCCGAAATGCGTCATCGGCGACCGCGCCTTCGAATACACGATCCTGTTCTGCGACCCCGATCTCGCCGACCCGGAACCACCCGTCGCGATCGTCCCCGGCCGCTTCGAGCGCCGGCTGGAAATCGTGTTGGCGAAGTCGGGGCTCGAGCGCCGCCGGCTGCTCCAGTGGATCGTTGCCTGGTGCGGGCTGTCTGCTGCCTGGTTCCTCGGCGACGACGATCCGCTGGCCGAGATCAACAGGGCTATCATGGAACGGGCGATCGCAGCGCTCGGGGAGTAGCGCGCCAGTCGTCTCTCAGGTCATCCCGGGCGTAGCGCAGCGACGAGCCGGACCATGTTCCAGTGTCAGGTGCCTGCGCGCCGATAGAAAGCCAGCGAGCCGGCCAGCGTCAGCAAGGCGCCTCCGCAGATGCGGTCGAGCCAAAGCGCGCCCGATCGCCTCAGGACGCGCACGGCCTGCGAACCGAGCAGCGCATAGCCCAGCATCACAGCGAAATCGATCGCGGTGAAGACGAGAGCCAGAACGACGTATTGCGGCAACTGCGGCAGGGACGGCACGACGAATTGCGGCAGGAACGCCGAAAAGAAGAGATATCCCTTCGGGTTGGTCACGGCGACCAGAAAGCTCCGCAGGAAGATCGCGCCTATCGAGCCCGAACCGTGCAGCGCTGCCTCTTCCGTGGCTTCGCTCAGCGAGCCCCGCGAGCGCAGCAGCATCACGCCGAGAAATGCCAGATAGCCGACGCCGACCCATTTCACGACCGAAAACCAGAACTCCGACGCCGCCAGCAGGGCTCCAAGTCCAAGCGACACCGCACCGATCAGGACGAAATCGGACAGCACGGCCCCGACCATGCCGGGCATGGCCCGCCGGACCCCGAAGCGGGAGCCGTTCGTCAGGGCCAGCAGGACCGTGGGACCGGGCGTTGCGATACCGATGAACGCGACGAGCGCGAAGGCGAGGATCGTGGCATCGGTCATCGGCACTTTTTCCCGCTCAGGCCCTGTCGAAATCCCGAAGATCACGGCGGCCAAACCGCTTTTCAGGCAGCGAAATAACATCAGCAAACGCCCGCAAGCGATTCTGCCGATTCCCTTATTCCCCGAGCACCACCACCTTCGCGCCTTCCGCCACCTGTGCACCCGGTTCGCCGGCGACCTCGCTGACGATGCCGTCGCGCGGTGCCGTCAGCACATGCTCCATCTTCATCGCCTCGACGATGGCGAGCCGCTGGCCCTTCAGCACGGCATCGCCGGCTGAGACGAAGAGGGCGATCAGCTTGCCATGCATCGGCGCCTTGACCACGCCGCCGGAGCCTCCGGCAGCGTCGAGATCGACGCTGAAGGGATCGAACAGGGACACTGAGGTCTGCCGGCCGCGATGCAAGGCGAGATAGGTCCCGCTCTCGGCCTCGGCCAGCGCGATCTCATGCTCGCCCTCGTCGATCTCATGGCCGGGCAGGCTGACGCGGGCGCCCGCCTCATGCCATTCCATCTGCGCCTCGACCCGCTCCCCGTCGACCAGCAGCGGCAAGCCGATCGGTGGCCGCGGCAGCAGCGAGAAGGCGTCCGCATCGAGCCAGGGCGAGCGGTGCTCGCCATCGACGCGCTCGGCCGCCTGCATCAGCCCGGCAAGCTGGCGTTCCTCCTCGAGCTGGAGCGCGGCGGCCGCCACCGCCGCCGCATCGAGCGGCTGCGGCTGCGCTCCGAGCGCCTCGATGTTGCGCTCGATGAAGCCGGTGTCGAAGGCCCCCTCGCGGAACCCCCTCGCCTCGGTCAGCGCCTTGAGGAAGGCGAGATTGGTGCGCGGACCGGCGACCACCGTTTCGCCAAGCGCCGCGCCGAGCCGGTCGAGCGCCTCATTGCGCGTCGCGCCATGGGCTATGACCTTGGCGATCATCGGATCGTAGAACGGTGTCACCGTGTCGCCGGCCTCGACGCCGGTATCGATGCGGATGCCATCACCCTCCGGGAACTGCAGCGCCCAGAGCTTGCCCGTCGAGGGCAGGAAGCCTTTTTCGGGGTCCTCGGCATAAAGCCTTGCCTCGACAGCATGGCCGGTCGCCGTGACGTTGGGTTGCGAAAAGCCCAGCGGCTCGCCGGCTGCGACCTTCAATTGCAGCTCGACCAGATCGAGCCCGGTGATGGCCTCGGTCACCGGATGCTCGACCTGAAGCCGCGTGTTCATCTCCATGAAGTAGAAGCGGTCGGCCCTTAAGCCCTCGCGCCCGTCGGCGATGAACTCGACCGTGCCGGCACCGACATAGCCGACCGCCTTCGCGGCTTCCGTCGCAGCCTTGCCCATCGCGGCGCGGACCTCGTCCGTCATGCCCGGTGCCGGGGCCTCCTCGATGACCTTCTGGTGGCGCCGCTGCAGCGAGCAGTCACGCTCATAAAGATGCACGACATTGCCGTGGCTGTCGCCGAAGACCTGGATTTCGACATGGCGCGGCGAGAGCACGTATTTCTCGACGAGCACGCGCGCATCGCCGAAGGCGCTCTGCCCCTCGCGCTGGGCGCTGGTCAGGGCGTCCGCGAAATCGTCGGCGCGGTCGACCTTCTTCATGCCCTTGCCGCCGCCGCCCGCGACCGCCTTGATCAGCACGGGATAGCCGATGCGATCGGCTTCGCGCTTGAGGAAATCGACGCCCTGCTCCGCCCCGTGATAGCCCGGAACCACCGGTACATCCGCCTTCTCGACCAGCGCCTTGGCCGCGTCCTTCAATCCCATCGCCCTGATAGCCGAGGCCGGCGGGCCGACGAAGACGATACCTTCCGCCGCGCAGGCCTCGGCGAAATCGGCATTCTCGGAGAGGAAGCCGTAGCCCGGATGGATGCAGGCCGCGCCGGCCTGCTTCGCCACCGCGAGGATCTTCTCGGCGTCGAGATAGCTTTCGCGCGCCGGTGCCGGGCCGATCAGATAGGCCTCGTCGGCCATCTGCACGAACAGCGCCTCCGCATCGGCTTCCGAATAAACCGCGATCGTGCGCAGACCCAGCCGGCTGGCCGTGCGGATGACGCGGCAGGCGATCTCGCCGCGATTGGCGATCAGGATGGAGGGCAGTTTCTCGGCGATCGACATGGGCCAGAATCCTTGGCGGCATTCCTTGGAAGGCGTGCCGCCTTTATAGCCCGCCCGCCTGCCCTGTCGCGGCCTTGTTGTGCACAGGCGGATCGGCAGGCTTCCCGCGCAGCGAGCGCCAGATCGCCCAGGTCGCCTGGAAGCAGATGCCGGCGACGAAGACGTCGAAAAGATATTCCGGCCAGCGCACCGGCGCGACGCGGGCGCCAAGCCCGAGCAGCGCGAAGCCGGTCGTCGAGATCACGTCGTTGCGCGAGGACAGCCAGGTCGCCTTGATGACGGGATTGTCTTCGCTTCGGAAGCGCCAGAGCACGCCGACGATCAGCACCGCGATCACCACCGCGCTGCCGGCCGAGAAGCCGAGCGCCCAGACCTCGATCGGCCGCGGCGTGACGATCTTGGCGGCGAGGTCGTAGAGCGTATGCAGCCCGGCCGCCGCCATCACCGCACCGATGGCCAGCGCAGCCATGCGCTCGGCCCGGCCGTCGCGCCCGAAGACGAGCGCCGCGATGCCGTAGAGCGCGACGTCATAGACCCAGTCGACGCCGTCCTTGAACAACTGCGCATTGCCGACCGCGAGCGCCCAGGCGACAACGCCGATCGCGAAGACGAGGATGCCGAGCGCAATGCCCCAGATCGTGAGGGTGTAGGCGCGGGCGACGGACGGCGCGACGGGAAGATGCTCACTCATACGTCATCCCCGCGCCGTCATTCTCGGGCGGAGCGTAGCGCAGACCCGGGAATCGCCAGCCAGAGAAGGCTCGGGCCGAGATGCTCGGGTCAAGCCCGAGCATGACGCCCGCCCCTCACCCGCGCCCGACAAACGGCGCGTTCGTCGCCATCACCGTGACGAACAGCACGTTCGCCTCGGGCGGCAGCGCGGCCATGTGCAGCACGGTCGTCGCGACATTGTCGACATCCATCACCGCCTCGACCTTGATCGAACCGTCCGCCTGCGGCACGCCGGTCGTCATCTTGCGCGCCATCTCCGTCAGCGCATTGCCGATATCGACCTGCCCCACCGCGATGCCGTATTTGCGGCCGTCGAGCGAGGCGGTCTTGGTCAGGCCGGTGATGGCGTGCTTGGTCGCGGTATAGGCGACCGAATTCGGCCGCGGCGCATGGGCTGAGATCGAGCCGTTGTTGATGATGCGCCCGCCCTGCGGCTGCTGGTCCCGCATCGCCTTGAAGGCTTCCTGCGTGCACAGGAACGGGCCGGTCAGGTTGGTGTCGACGACCTTCTGCCAATCCTCCAGCGAGAGGTCTTCAAGCATGATGCCGCCGGGCGCATTGACGCCGGCATTGTTGAACAACACGTCGACGCGGCCGAAGGCCGCCTTGGTCTTGGCGAACAGCGCCTGCACCGAGGCCTTGTCGGTGACGTCCGTGGAGACCGCGAGCGCCTGCGCTGCGGCTACGCCCGACAGCGCGATCGTCTCCTCCAGCGCGTCAGCGCGGCGGCCCGCCAGCACGGTGCGGTAGCCGTCCTTCAGGAAGGCGAGCGCCACGGCCCGCCCGACGCCCGATCCGGCTCCGGTGATGATGGCGACCTTGTTGTGCGACGACATGGCGTATCCTCAGGTTTCTTGGTGGTTCAACCGTTTCAATCGGTGGCTCGCGACCATAGCAGCGCGCCGCGCCGACGGAACAGGCTTTCGCGCGCGAGCCCTGCGCTTTCGTTGCGGAACGACTTGTCGCATCCGTGTCTTGCCCAGTTATCATCTTGCCAAGGCGATGGCCGGCCATACTCTCGGGAAAAATGGGAGGAACGACATGACCAGCCTGACACGCCGCCATCTGCTCGCCACAGCGGGCGCTGCCATCGCCACGCCCGCTTTCGCCCAGCAGCCCGGCCACGAGCATCATGGCGGCCATTACGAGCGGCTGAACCAGCCCGGCCTCATCCCGAAGCCCGAACTGGCGACGAGCCAGAACGTCTTCGATTCACCCGCGCCGAAAGCGGCCAATCCCGGCCGCTGGAGCACGAAGGCTCTGCTGCCGATGCCGCGCTCGGAGATGGCCTGGGCGACCGCTTATGAAGACCGCATGCACATCGTCGGCGGCTATGCCGAGCAGCGCGTCGACCGGTCCTATCACCATGTCTACGAGCCGAAGGCCGACCGCTGGACCGACGCCGCCCCGCTCCCACTCGGCGCCAACCATGTCGGCGTCGCCTTCCTCGACGGCAAACTCTACGCCATCGGCGGCTTTCTCGACCAGAACCGCAGGCCGCATCCGCGCTGCTTTGTCTACGATCCGAAGCCCGATCGCTGGGCCGAGATCGCCGGCCTGCCCGCACCCGTAGGATCGGCGGCCGCGGTGGGATTGGGCGGCGTCCTGCATGTCATCGGCGGCGCCATCGGCAAGACCACCGAGACCAAGCGCTCGGTCGACTGGCACCTGGTCTATGACCCGAAGGCCGACCGCTGGAGCGAGCGCACACCGATGCCGACGGCGCGCGACCACACCGGCACGCTGGCGATCGGCAAGCTGATCCATGTCATCGGCGGCCGGGTCGATAGCTTCCACACCAACTCGAACCTGCACCACGCCTATGACCCGGCGACCGACAGATGGGCCCCGCGCAACCCGCTGCCGACCGCCCGCTCCGGCCATGGCGCGGTGCTCTATCGCGGCAAGGTCTTCGTCATGGGCGGCGAAGGCACCAACCGCGTCTTCGGCCAGATGGAAGCCTACGACCCCGCCAGCGACGGCTGGGAGCAATACGCCCCGATGCTCACCCCACGTCACGGCCTCGGCGCAGCTCTCGTCGGAGACGCCATCCACGTCGCCGGCGGCGGCCCGATCATGGGCGGCGGGGTGCAGAGCGCCGTGCATGAGGCGTTTGGATTGGGGTGAAGGGGGCGAGTGCACGCTACTCAGGACAAACACCCTCATGGTCGGGCTTGTCCCGACCATCCATGTCTTACGGTGACTCCAAGCTGCCACTCATGCCGGTCTTCGGCCAGCTCTTAATAAGACAGCCTCTTCCTCAGCGTCGCATCGGTGTCGTGCCACTCGGCATCTCGCTCATAGTTTTTTGCAATCCGTTCCAAAAGCCGCGAAGTGAATGGCCACTCCACCGCAGTCTGCGTGGCCCAGCCTCGATATTTCGCGGCAAGGTCGCGCTCCTGCCGACCTCCCACGTCTCGCCAATGCGCACCGCGTTGATTGAATAGCCCGACAGCCATGGCGTCGGCGATCGTTTGATTGCCGACCTCTTCGAGTACCTCACGAATTGCAGGAATGGGCCAAATTCCATCCTCACCGGGGTCGCTCTTCGAGAGCAGTTCGCCGATTGCATTGTCGCCAATAACCTCTCGGCCGTAGCCCTTGCACAAGCCGCGCACCTCCGTGATCCAAGCCTTGAGTTTGCCCACGTCGACTGTTCCGTCCTCCTCCGTCCCAGGAATGCGCTTAATATTGTGCAGCAGGCGATAGGCCTGCATTGCGACGTTGCCACGCGCTTCTTCATCCGCAATGTGCCACTCCTGCGGGTCTTCTCCTTCGCCCTTTCGTTTATAGGCCAGGCCAACCGCTTGGACGAACAGCGCCGGTGTTTCCGCAATTTGACGCTGAAGATTGGGAATGCCGCGCTTTTCATGCTGGAAGGCCGATAAATACAGAAACTCGAGATGAGCCAACTCGTCGCGGGAAACATCGGAACGGTTGTCAAGAATCTCAAACGCTCGTTCCAACTCGTATGACTGAAAACGAACCTCCGAATCGAGCTTCGATGAATTGGTGGCCACTTCCCGAAGAAGCCGGACAATTCGCGGCGAATCGAGTTTCTCGACCTCAAATCGCGCCGCACCGAGAGCTGCCTTTGGGCGGTTGATGATCAAAAGCCGATCGACCATCTCCCGCAGCTCCTCCTCGTCATCAAGCCGCCAATTCGGGAAAGCCTCGAACCAATATTTCGCCTGCATCTCAATAGGCAGGCCATCGGCGATCTGCCAGACCGGCCTATTGAAGGGGGCATATTTCAGCAGGCGAATGATCTTGTTCTCGCCGTTCGATCCTTCCAACTTGAAGCGGGCGACTAGCGCCGCAAGCAGTTTCTCCCGCGCCTCGTTCTCTATGGCGAACATGTATCCCGAGAGGAACATATTCAGGTGCATGGGCGAGCGCGCCTCTTCCGAGACTACCCGGTAGATGAAGTCTGCCTGGTCGAGATCGGTGGGCGCCAGCTTGGCAAGGAACGAGCCGACCGTGCCGGACGCCTCGCCCGCTTCGCACAATCTCAAGATGCCGTCATAGTCTGCCTCTTTCCAGATTTCGGCGATCGCATCGGTGCGCTGTTGCGCGATTTTCTCCTCGCGTTTGCGGTAGTCGAACTTTTCATCGTCAATCTCTTCCCACGACTCCTCAACCCATTGCCGCGCAAATAGCCATTGTTGGCGCACAACGGGATCGCTCGCGACAAGCTTGTCATACAGTTCACGCGCTATATCTTTGGATTTGGGCACCGCGCCACGTTTGCGGGCACGTCGCGTGAAGGAATAAAGCCGGATGCGCTCGCGCAAGATCGCCTTCTCGGAATCGATCGGGTCAGTCGCGATCCAGGATCGGATTTTGTTCCAAATCCGATCCTGATCGGGCTCACTCAGTGCATGAACATGCTGGACGAGATCACCGAGCGTGCGCGCGTTATGCTTAGGCCAGTCGATTGCCAGGTCCAGCGCCTTGCGAGCGAATGTGTACCTCTCACCATGCGTAACGGGCTGACCCGCGCCCGAGGCGTCTTTCCGCCAACGGGGGCGGTGGCCATAGTGCCCGATGGTCGAGTTGGAATCGAACTGCTCAACACAAAGCCGCCATCCCACTTCGGGAAACCGCCGTGTGATCACTTCAAGGACGGCGCAACGTTGCTCAATCTTCGCTGCCGTTTGCGGCATCCACGACCGGAAGATGGATGCCAAGCTGTTTTCAGGCTTGTTGCTCCAGTTGTCGTCGATCTTGGGCTCGGAAAAGCGAGCCAGTACCGAGGCGACCTGCGCCAGTCGCTCCGGCTTCCATGCAAGCAACTCCATCGCCCAGAGCAATCCGCTTCGCGGGCAGCCACCGCCGAACATGTCGGTGCTGCTTGGCTTCAAAAGCGAGAGGATTTGCGGATCGTTCGACCGCAGGTCTTGCTCGACAATGTCCAGGAACAGGTCAGGCGCCGCTTCCGCGTACAGCGGCAAGTCACTTCGCTGAGATGCCCAAGTTTCCGCTGCGAACGGCGTCAAAAGTTCGCGCACCGTCACGTTGACTTGCCCTTCGACGTCCATCCCGAGACGGTCGCGAAACAGGTTGTTCCCGTGAATAGCGAGCAGCACGAGCGTCTCGCACATGCCTTCGCGCAATGCCGCAGAATGGTTGCGCGTCTTGCCGTAGACGCCTGCCATGTAGCGCTTGTCTTCCGGAAGATCGAGTGCGGGATCACGTTCCGACAACACGATGCGCGCGGTGAAAAAGAAATTCTCAAGATCGGCGCGCGTGACGAGCCGGTGAATCGCATAGAGAACGTCTAACTTGGACGCGACGCCGCGATAGCGCCCTACCGACCAGAGAGGCGAGTGCTCGATAGTCAATAGCTCTGCCACCGATTTCTCGATGGTGTCGTAATTGTCGCCGGTCATACAGCGCAGGACTTCCTGGTCTTCCTTAGACTGGCTGTCCCAAACGCCCGCGAAGCCCAACGGGATGAGCTTTCGCGTAAGCGCGTTGTCCTGAGCCCATGGCGGAACCCTGATCGCGGGCACCTCGGAGAGACGGCGGCGAAGAATGGTCAGCGATTGACCCGAGGCACGGGAATGTGTCCGTACCTCTTCTTCGTCAATGCCCATCGCGAGGAGGCCCTTCTTGAAGGTCTCGTCGTCGACAAGGTCGAGCGCAATGTTGGCCTCTCCTTCGACTGCATTGCGCCGACGGATGATGATGGTGTGCTGTGACCTATGCAGCCCTGCGGACGCTTTCTCGACCTCCGGTGTCGCCAGCACAGCGATAAAGTTGGTGGAAGACTTCGTTACGCGCCGCAACGCCTCCGGCGACCGGATGACAAGAGTCTTGTCCGCGTACTCACCGGGCGTTTCATCCATCTTCTCCAAAGCACAGCCCAGGTAGGCGAGTGACTCCTCTTCTGAATCCGAGGTGAGGACATAGGGGTGCTCGGGCGGATTTTTCAGCCAATTTACAAAGCTGTTCTTGTGAGACTCGATCGCCCCTTCGAACAGAACTTTGCTCAGTTCCGGCTTGGTCACTTTTGCGAAACGATCCCAGCATAGGTCGAGTGTTAGAATGTCGTCGGCCCCATTCCCTAGCCGCTCTGCGATCCAGTTCTGCGCAGAGACGGATTGCTCAAGCCACAGCTCGATGTCGCTTGCGTCAAAGGCTTTCACGTCCCTCCAACGCTTTTGCGCTACTTTATCTTTCGCCCATTGGTCCTTGCCAGGCCAGTTGCGCGGCGTCACGAACACAAACGTCAGGTTCTTGCGTTCGCTCTCCGACACACCGGCGACACGGGCCGCGAAATCATCTTCAGCCTTTTGCTTGGGGTTCTGATTGCATCCGAATTCCCAGCCCGAAGCGCCAGATGGAATCCACGGTGTGGCGGTATCGGTTTCGACGTAGCCGTCCCAACCGTGACGTTGCGCGTTGTCGTATGCCGGGAAATCCACCTTCGCGAGATTGGCGCCCGTTGAAAGAACCAACTTCCGTAGGAGAGCGGGAAGTTCAGCGCGCGATGAGATCTTGTCCGCCCACGCCTCGATCTGAGCCGCGGTGATTTCCAAGAAGCTCGGCGCGTAGGCGCGGACAGCGATTTCTTTCTCGCGGTGGCGCGTCTGTTGCTCGTCGTAGGCTGTCTGCATTTGCAGGAGCACGTCCCGTTTGACGCCGAACGCCTTCTCAAGGCGCAAGGCCATCTCCGGCGACAGGGCGGCGTTGCCATTCAGAAGGTTCGAAAGGGCGGGCCGTCCGACGCCCATTAGTTCTGCCGCCTTCTTCACCGGCATTCCTGCGGGAATGACTTCGCTCTTGATACGTTGCCCTGGGTGCGGGACTTCAACGGACCTCGACATGTGTTTTCCGTCCTCTTGATGCGAAGACGAACGCGAAAATCCGCCGATTCGGCCTCATCTCAATTGCTTAGTGTAGCGCGTAGCGCTACACTAAGCAATTGAGATTTAGTCGCTTGTTTGGCGCGACTTATCCCCGCCCCACCAACCTCACACCATACTCTCCTCGCCCATCACCCAAACGGGGCGGCCATCCGGAGGCAAGCTGGAAGCTGGGTGAAGGGTCGGCGCCTGCGGCCGGGTTTGCACCCCGGACTCGGGAGGCTTCGGGGCACCGCCCTGGGGACACTACGGTCCCTGTGCGAGGAGCTCGCTGGAACGGTCGGCGGCGTCACGCCTTCGTCCCATGCCTGACTAGGCGCGACGACCCGATGAGGGGAACTGGCGTCGAAACGGCTCGCGGCAAAGGCTGGCCCTCGACCTAATAAGCGCGGCCCGGAGTCCGAAATCGCCGAAGGCGGAGCGCCACGGGGCGTGCGACGGGTGGCTCAACCCCGCCGCGCCGCGTCCTGGCTCAAGGATCGCGGATCTCTCTCGCGCCTCGCGGCGCTCCGCCAGCCCCTGCTTTCGACGTCCGCGCGTGAGCGCGGACGGGGTTCTGCCGTGCGCGGAAGGAAAGCCTCACATCCTGAACACGCCGAACCGCGTCTCCGGCACCTCGGCATTGAGGCAGGCGGAGAAGGCCAGCGCCAGCACGCGGCGGGTTTCGGAGGGCAGGATGATGCCGTCGTCCCAGAGCCGGGCAGTGGCATAGTAGGGCGAGCCTTCCTGCTCGTAGCGATCGCGGATCGGCGCCTTGAAGGCCTCCTCCTCGTCGCCCGACCAGCTCTTGCCGTCCGCCTCGATATTGTCGCGGCGCACGGTGGCGAGCACGCTCGCCGCCTGCTCGCCGCCCATCACCGAGATGCGGGAGTTGGGCCAGGTGAACAGGAAGCGTGGGCTGTAGGCCCGCCCGCACATGCCGTAATTGCCGGCGCCGAACGAGCCGCCGACCAGCACGGTGATCTTCGGCACGCGCGCCGAGGCGACCGCGGTGACGAGCTTCGCCCCGTCCTTGGCGATGCCGCGCGTCTCGAAATCCCGGCCGACCATGAAGCCGGTGATGTTCTGCAGGAACAGCAGCGGAATCCGGCGCTGGCAGCACAATTCGATGAAATGCGCGCCCTTCAGAGCGCTCTCGGAGAACAGGATGCCGTTATTGGCGATGATGCCGACCGGAATGCCGTGGATGCGGGCAAAGCCGGTGATCAGCGTCGTGCCGTAGAGCTTCTTGAACTCGTCGAACTCGGAGCCGTCGACCAGCCGGGCGATGACCTCGCGGATGTCGTACTGCTTCTTCAGGTCGGTCGGCACGACAGCTTCGAGCTCGGTGGGATCATAAAGGGGCTCGACCGCTTCCGCGATGTCGATGTCCGGCCGCTTGACGCTGTTGAGATTGGCGGCGATGCGGCGCGCGATCGCCAGCGCATGGGTGTCGTCGCCGGCATAATGGTCGGCGACGCCCGAGAGGCGCGCATGCACATCGGCGCCGCCGAGATCCTCGGCCGAGACGACCTCGCCGGTCGCGGCCTTCACCAGCGGCGGGCCGCCGAGGAAGATCGTGCCCTGCTTCCTCACGATGACCGTCTCGTCCGACATCGCCGGCACATAGGCGCCGCCGGCCGTGCAGGAGCCCATGACCACGGCGATCTGCGGAATCCCCTCCGCAGAGAGCGTCGCCTGGTTGTAGAAGATCCGGCCGAAATGCTCGCGGTCCGGAAAGACCTCGGTCTGGTGCGGCAGGTTGGCGCCGCCGGAATCGACGAGGTAGACGCAAGGCAGGCGGTTCTCGCGCGCGATCTCCTGCGCCCGCAGATGCTTCTTCACCGTCATCGGATAATAGGTGCCGCCCTTGATGGTGGCGTCGTTGCAGACGACCATCACCTCGCGCCCGGCGACGCGGCCGATGCCGGCGATCATGCCGGCGCCGTGGACATCGCCCTCATACATGCCGAAGGCGGCAAGCGTGCCGATTTCGAGGAAGGCCGAGCCCGGATCGAGCAGGCGCAGCACCCGTTCCCGCGGCAGAAGCTTGCCGCGCGCCGTATGGCGCTCGCGCGACTTGGCGTTGCCGCCGAGCGCCGCCGACGCGCGACGCTCCTGCAATTCGGAACGCAGATCGGCCCAGGCCGCGGCATTGGCGCGCGTCTCGGCCGAATTCAGATCGACCTTACTCTCGATGACCGGCACGGCGCGCTCCCAGGCGGTGTTTTCTCCACCGGGTTATGGCGCGCCGCGCGGCAAACGCCAACCGGCAGGGATGCTCACAGGCGGAAGCGGAAATCCCCCATGCCGTCCTGGTGCTTTATTCCTGCACCTTGCTGATCGAGCCCGTCACGGTCGGCCCCGCCACCGCCCCGATCGCGCCGCCGGCGACCGCGCCGATCGGCCCCAGCACGATCGCACCCGCCCCCGCCCCGGCCGCCGCACCGGCGATGCGCGTCTCAGTGTTGGTGCAGGCCGCAAGACACGCAGCGATGGCAGCCGCGAGCATGATCCTCGTCATGTCGTCCCCTTCCTCATCCGTCTGTCTTCGACGGGCAGGATGGGGGAGCGTGGTCAACGGAAGGTAAACTGGCTGTTTTCGTGCGCGACGATCAGGCAATGACGGTCGGGCCGAAGATGCGTTCGAATTCGGCGCGCAGCACCGTATCGACATCCGCCATCGTCAGCGGCAGACCGAGATCGACCAGCGAGGTGACGCCATGGTCGCTGACACCGCAGGGCACGATGCCGTCGAAATGCGACAGCTCCGGCTCGACATTGAGCGAGATGCCGTGGAACGAGACCCAGCGCCGCACGCGGATGCCGATGGCGGCGATCTTGTCCTCGGCGCCATCGGCCTTTTCCGGCCGGCGCACCCAGACGCCGACCCGGTCCTCGCGGCGTTCGCCGCGAATGTTGAAGCCATCGAGCGCTGCGATCAGCCAGGATTCGAGCGCCGCGACGAAGCGCCGGAGATCGGGCTCGCGCCGCTTCAGGTCGAGCATGACATAGGCCACGCGCTGGCCCGGACCGTGATAGGTGAACTGCCCGCCCCGCCCGCTGCGATGCACCGGGAATCGCTCCGGCGCGATCAGGTCCTCGTCCTTCGCCGAGGTGCCGGCGGTGTAGAGCGGCGGATGCTCGACCAGCCAGACCCGCTCGGGGGCGAGCCCGTCCGCGATCAGCCCGGCGCGCATTTCCATCTCGGCGACAGCATCGTCATAGCCGACGAGGCCATCAGCCACGACCCATTCGACCGGCGCGGAGCCGGCCTCGGCCAGAAACATTTCGGCAAGCGCCTCGCGCGTCTTCACTGCGCATTAACCCTGTTGCGCCCAACCTCGGGATCGAAGCGGCGGTCAGCCTCATGCTCCCGGACGGAGCCACAGGCAAGTTTCGTTGTTTAGATTCTCAAGTAGGGTTTCGGAGGCAGGACTTGAAGGCCGATCTCGATCACGTACCTGTCGAACTGACGGTTGTGCTGGGCTCCGCCCGGATGCCGATCTACAAGCTCCTGCGCATGGGCCGCGGCGCGATCATCGAGCTCAATGCCAGCGAGACCGACGAGGTCCAGATTCTCGCCAACAATCACCCCTTCGCCAAGGGAATCGTCGTCGTCAGCGGCTCGAAGATCGCCGTCGAGATCACGCAGATGCTGAAACGGCCGACGGTCTATACGCTCCAGAGCGTCGCCGCGGCCGCCTGATCGCCTTTTCCTGCGCATGGCCCTTGTGGCGACGGATTCGATTTGCTAGACCCGCGCCGCTCCGGAGTTCTCCGCCACCGCGCAGGGATCTTCGAGACGCCGCGGTCATGGCGGAATTGGTAGACGCACTACCTTGAGGTGGTAGCGGGGAGACCCGTGGAGGTTCGAGTCCTCTTGACCGCACCAGATTGAGGGCCACCGGCCCGGCGAACGGCGATCCGCAAGGATCGCCGTTCGCGTTTCTGGAACCGCATGAGGGTTTCCGCCGCGAAAGCGCCTTGCTGCGTTGCAACAGCGCAAGCTGGCTGACACAAGGGCGGCTGGCACCTCGCCGAATCCACCTCTTTCGAATCGCAAATCGCGGAGCGGGCCGATGACGGACACGCACAAGGCTCCCGAAGACACGCTCGACCGCCCGATTCGCGACGCGGAGGGAGCGATCGACGCCGGTCTGGTCGAACAGGTCTCGCAGGCGCTTCTGCTCTCGGACCTGACGACGCTGCGCGCCGTCGTCGCCGACATGCACGAGGCCGACCTGGGCGCCCTGCTGGAAGCGCTCGATCCCGAGGAGCGACCGCGGCTGATCTCGCTGTTGGGCAGCGACTTCGACTTCACGGCTCTGACCGAGGTCGACGATTCGATCCGCGAGGAGATCCTAGAGGAACTCTCGGCCGATACGGTGGCCGAGGGCGTGCGCGACCTCGACACCGACGACGCGGTCTACATCCTCGAAGACCTCGACGAGGCCGACAAGCAGGAGGTGCTCGACAAGCTCACTCCCGCCGAGCGCATCATTCTGCAGCAGGGCCTCGACTATCCCGAGAACAGCGCCGGCCGGCGCATGCAGAGCGAGGTTGTCGCCGTGCCGGCCTTCTGGACGGTCGGCCAGACGATCGACTATCTGCGCGAGACGGCCGACATGCCGGAGCGCTTCTTCGAGATCTTCGTTGCAGACCCGGCGCATCATTTCGTCGGAACGGTTCGGCTCGACCGGCTGCTGCGGACCAAGCGCCCCGTCGCCGTCTCGGAACTGGTCGACGAGGACAGCCGCGCCGTGAAGGCGACGGAGGACATCGAGGACGTGGCGCGGCTGTTCCAGCGCTACAACCTCATCGCCGCGCCGGTCATCGACGATGCGGGCCGGCTCGTCGGCGTGATCACCATCGACGATATCGTCGACGTGATCGAGGAAGCCGCCGACGACGACGTCAAGCAGCTCGGCGGCGTTCATGCCGACGAAGAGCTGTCGGATTCGGTGCGCGAGGTCGCGCTCGGCCGCTTCCGCTGGCGCTTCATCAGCCTGGTCGCCGCCTTCCTGAGTGCCTCCGTGATGGCGATGTTCGAGGCGCAGCTCTCGAAGCTCGTCGCGCTTGCCGTGCTCGCGCCGATCGTTGCCAGCCAGGGCGGCAACGCCGCGACCCAGACGATGACCGTCGCCGTGCGCGCGCTCGGCACCGGCGACCTCGGAAGCTGGAACATGGGCCGCTTCTTCCGGCGCGAGATGATCGTCGGTCTCCTGAACGGCGTCGCCTTCGCGGTGATCACCGGGATCGTCGCCGGCATCTGGTTTGCCAACATCATGCTCGGCATGGTGATCAGCCTGGCGATGGTGATCACCCTCATCGTCGCGGCTCTCGCCGGCGTCGCGGTGCCGCTGGCGCTCGACAAGGCCGGCATCGACCCGGCGATCTCGTCGGGCACCTTCGTCACCACGATCACGGACGTGATCGGCTTCTTCTCCTTCCTCGGCATCGCGACGCTGCTGCTGCGCTTGAGTTGAGCACAGGCCCCGGCTGACAGCCGGGGAAAAACCGGTAACGTAAACCGGGCGTCAAGCTTTCTCCTCAATCTTGCGCCAGATGAACGCCCGCCGCATGCAAACCTCATCCTTGGCCCCTCTCGCGCTGGTCGCCGCGCTCGCCATTTTGGGCGGCTGCGTTGCCATGGAAGGTCACTACCCCGCCAAGGGCGATGCGCGCCCTCACCCCGGCGTGGCGCAGGCTCACGCCTATCCGATCCACGGCATCGACATCTCGCGCTGGCAGGGCGAAATCGACTGGACTGCCGTCAAGGGCGCCGGAACCCGCTTCGTCTACATGAAGGCGACCGAGGGCGGCGACCATGTCGACCCCGCCTTCCTGCGCAACTGGGAGGGCGCGCGCCGCGCCGGCGTCCCGCGCGGCGCCTATCACTTCGTCTATTGGTGCCGCCCGGCCCATGAGCAGGCGGTCTGGTTCAAGCAGCACATCCCCAACGACCCCGACGCGCTGCCGCCGGTCCTCGACGTCGAATGGAACGGGCACTCGCGCAGTTGCCCGCAGAAGATCGACCGTGCGCTGGCGCTTGAGAAGATCCAGCTCATGCTGACCGAGCTCGAGCAGCTCACCGGCAAGAAGCCGGTGATCTACACCGACATCACCTTCCACAAGGATGTGCTCGAGGGCGAGTTCAACAACTACCCCTACTGGATTCGCTCGACCGCCGCCCTGCCCGAGACGCGCTACGCCAACCGCCCCTGGGCCTTCTGGCAGTTCACCACGACAGGCCGGGTGCCCGGCATCAAGGGCGATGTCGACCGCAACGCCTTCTTCGGCAACGAGGGCCAGTTCGACGGCTGGCGCCAAGGCGAATTCGACATCGGCACACGCCGCTGGGACAAGCCGAAGCCCGTACCGCCGCAGCCGAGCCCGGGCCCCGAACGCCCGGCCGCACCGGCCGTCTCCAGGATTCCAGGTAGCGTCGCTCCCGTCGCCGCCTCCGCCTTTCAGCCGGCCGACCAAGAGGTCGCCGCGGCGGACTGACCCGCAGCTCCGGGCTCCGCGCGCGGCGCAGGGGCCTGCGCGGTTAACCAAAGCTGAAACAAGCTCGGCGCATTCTCTCCAAATCTAACCGGCTCTTAACCGTCACCTCGGCATCTCGACAGGCGATGCAGGATAAGGAGATGCCGGTGCCACCGAGGATTCTGGAGCGGACCACGCTCGGTGTGATCGCGCTTTGCGGCCTGCTGACCTGCCTGGCCGCGCCTGCCGCCGCCCTCTACCCGAAGAAGAGCGACTCCGCCCCCCATCACGGCGTCCGCGATGCGCGCCGCCAGGCGATCCAGGGCATCGATGTCTCGCGCTGGCAGGGCGAGATCGACTGGAAGAAGGTCAAGGATGCCGGCACGCGCTTCGCCTTCATCAAGGCGACAGAAGGCGGAGACCATCTCGATCCGAGCTTCCGCCAGAACTGGGCCGGAGCGAAGAAGGCCGGCATCGCGCGCGGCGCCTATCACTTCGTCTGGTGGTGCCGCCCGGCCAAGGACCAGGTCCGCTGGATCAAGCGCCACATCCCGCGCGACGCCGATGCGCTGCCGCCGGTGCTCGATGTCGAATGGCAGAACGATTCCCAATGCACCCGCAAGGTCTCGCGCGAGGATGCACTGGAGAAGATGCGCATCATGCTCGCCGCGCTGCAGGAGCACACCGGCAAGAAGCCGATCATCTACACCGACATCAACTTCCACGAGGACGTCCTCGAGGGCGAGTTCAACGACTATCCCTACTGGCTGCGTTCCACTGCGGCACCGCTGCGCCATCGCTACAATCGCGAGCGCTGGGAGTTCTGGCAGTTCACCACCACCGGCCGCGTGCCCGGCATCACCGGTGACGTCGACCGCAACGCCTTCTTCGGCAGCGAGCGCGAATTCGCCGCCTGGCGCGACGGACGCTTCGACATCGGCGCCCGCAAATGGCGCGGCGGCGAGCCCAAGGTCCAGGTCGCGACGCCGCGCGCGCTCCCGACGCCCCCCGCTCGCCTCGCAAACAGCGGCAGCAACGGGCTGCCGCGGCCGCCCGGGCGCGTGCCCTCCCGCACGGTACAGGCCAACAACTGAGGCGCGGCGAACGGGCGGCGTCATAAAACCTTCACGCAGCGCGCGCAGGGCTCGCGACCGTCTTTGTTCCGACCGGCGGCCAGCCCATGAACCAAGCCTTCGCCATCCGGGTCGACGAACAGTCGAAGACCGGCATCGTCTGGGCCTACCGCTTCGGTGTGGACGGGCAGCCCAGCCTCATCCCGCGCGACGAAATTCCCGCCCTGCCGCCGCAACAGGGCTTCGTCTGGCTGCATCTCGATCTCGTTCACAACCGCGCCAAGACCTGGATCGGCGAACAATCCCAACTGCTCTCGCCAACCGCGCAGGAGGTCTTTCTCTCCAACGAAACGCATCAGCGGTTCGATCACTCCGCCGGGCTGGTATGGGGGGTCTCGCACGACCTGATCCGGGACGTCGACCGCAATTCCGGCGAGGTCGGCGCGCTCTACTGGATCGTGGCCGAGCGCTTCGTCATCACCGGCCGGCGCGAGGCGATGCGCTCGACCCGGCTCGTGGCCGAGACGCTGGACGGGGGCGAAAGCGTTGCCAACACCGCTGATCTCTTCGAACTCCTGGTCGAATTCATCATCGACGATGTCACGGACGCGGTCGTGCTGCTGATGGACCAGACCGACAGCGTCGAGGATCTCGTCCTGTCCGACAGATTCGAGGACGCGCCAAGCCAGATCGGTGCGATCAGGCGGACGGCCGTGCGCCTGCACCGGCAGCTCGGCGGTCTGCACGTGCTCTTCCGCCGCTTCGCCGACGGCAATTCCGGCCGCGGCGCGCCCGACGCGATGAGGGCCTGCGCCGGCCGCCTGCTGCAACGGATCGACGGACCGCATGCCGACGTCCAGTCGGTGCAGGACCGCGCCCGGCTGCTGCAGGACGAGATGGCCGCCCGCACCGCCAATCAGACCAACCGTCAGCTCTATGCGCTGTCGATCCTGACCGCGCTGTTCATGCCCGCGACCTTCATCACCGGCCTGTTCGGTATCAACGTGAAGGGCCTGCCCTGGATGGAGCACGAGCTCGGAGCGTTCTTCGTCGCCCTCGCCTGCCTCTGCGCGGCGCTTCTGACGCTGATCCTGCTCAGGCGGCGCGGCGTGATCGGCAAGTAAGGCCGATCACGCGGTAGAGCTATCTGCGCGCATTCACCTCGACGGTGACGTGCGAGAGCATGCCAAGACCCGCAAGCCTGGCCTTGTAGGCCGCCGGGGATTCGGGCTGTGCCGCGACCACGGAAACGATGGCCGAGCAATGCCCCGGCCCGACGCGCCAGAGATGCAGGTCGACGACCTCAGCGCCACCGGCACCAATCCGCTCGCGGATCTCCCTGGCAAGGTTCGCATCGGGCACGATGTCGAGCAGCACGGCGCCGGCAGAGCGCAATAGCCCGAGCGACCAGTGGGCGATCACCAGCGCGCCCGCCACCCCCATGAGCGGGTCCAGGAAGGCCCAGCCATAGAGGCTGCCGCCGAGCAGCGCCGCGATCGCGAGCACAGAGGTGAAGGCGTCGGCCAGCACATGCAGATAGGCCGCGCGAAGATTGTTGTCCCCGCCATGACCATGCTGCTCGGCATGGTCGTCATAATGATGACCGTCATCATGAGCGTGCCCGTCATGACCGTGCCGATGGCCAAGAGCGTTATTGCCATGAACGCCATGGCCATGGTGGTGATGCCCGTGATCGCCGCGCAGGATGTAGGCGCTCGCAAGATTGACCGCGAGGCCGAGCACAGCCACGACCATTGCCTGCCGGAAATCGATCGGCACCGGGGTGGTCAGCCGGATGATCGATTCGAAGCCGATCAGCAGGGCCACCAGCATCAGAACCAACGCGCTCGCGAAGGCGGCGAGGTCGCCGAGCTTGCCGGTGCCGAACGAGAAGCGGCCGTCATGGGCGTGGCGGCGCGCGAAGCGATAGGCGAAGGCTGCGATACCGAGCGCCGCCGCATGGGTCGACATGTGCCAGCCATCGGCGACGAGCGCCATCGAGCCGAAAATCGTGCCTGCCACGATCTCCACGGCCATGGTCACGGCCGTCAGCGCCACGACGATCCAGGTCCGCCGCTCATGGCGCTCATGCTCGGCGCCGAGGAAGACATGCTCATGGTGAGGCGCGAAAGCCCTTGCGTCGCTCATCGTCCCGTCTCCGGCAGCTCACAGATATTTGGTCAAGGCCTTCAGGCCCTCGATCGTCCTGCGCATCTCGGGCGTCGAGGCCTGCGCATGTTCGAACAGGTGATGCTCGATATGGTCGAAGATCAGCAGCTCCTTGACCTTCTCCAGCGCCTTCTCGACGGCCTGAAGCTGCTGGACGACATCGGGCACGTCCCGCCCCGCCTCGACCATCGAAACGACGGTGCCGAGATGCCCCTGCGCACGGCGCAGGCGCTTGACGATATCGGGATCCATGGCGTGACTCATGGCGCTATCCTATCCTTCTGGATAGGATAGGCAAGCACTCCTTCCCTTCTCCCCTTGCGGGAGAAGGGAGCTCGGCGAAGCCGGGACGATGAGGGCGGTACGACGCTTTCCGTCATTGCGAGGAGCGAAGCGACGACGCAATCCAGGAGCCGTGGAACTTTACGTCCTGCTGGATTGCTTCGCTTCGCTCGCAATGACGATAAGGCGCAGCGTGCCCTTTCATCCGGTACGTCACGCCCCTTTCCCGCAAGGGCGAATGAAGGCCCGTGCGTCCCCGCCAATCCGGGAGCGACCTTCAGGCGGCCCTGACAGCACCGCAAAGCGCGCTATAACGCAGGCAAAGCTGCGCCGACGCGCTCAAACGACTTCCGGGAGGACATCATGCTCGCCAACGCGCCCCGCCCCTTCAATTTCGATCTCGGCGAGACCGCCGATGCGATCCGCGACACGGTCCAGTCCTTCGCGCAGGAGAAGATCGCGCCTCGCGCCGAGGAGATCGACCGGACGAACCAGTTCCCGCGCGATCTCTGGCCGCAGATGGGCGCGCTCGGCCTGCACGGCATCACGGTGAAGGAGGAGGATGGCGGCGCAGGCCTCGGCTATCTCGAGCATGTCGTGGCGATCGAGGAAGTGTCGCGCGCCTCGGCCTCGGTCGGCCTGAGCTACGGCGCCCATTCCAATCTCTGCGTCAACCAGATCGCCCGCAACGGCAATGCGGCGCAGAAGGCGAAATACCTGCCCAAGCTGATCTCCGGCGAGCATGTCGGCTCGCTCGCCATGTCCGAGCCCGGCGCCGGCTCCGACGTCGTCTCGATGAAGACACGCGCCGAGAAGAAGGGCGACCGCTACGTCATCACCGGCAACAAGATGTGGATCACCAACGGCCCCATCGCCGAGACACTGGTGGTCTATGCCAAGACCGATCCGGCCGCCGGCTCGAAGGGCATCACCGCCTTCCTGATCGAGAAGGGCATGAAGGGCTTCTCCACCGCCCAGAAGCTCGACAAGCTCGGCATGCGCGGCTCCGACACGTGCGAACTCGTCTTCGAGGAGTGCGAGGTGCCCGAGGAGAACGTGCTCGGCAACATTGGGCGCGGCGTCAACGTACTGATGTCGGGGCTGGACTACGAGCGCGTCGTGCTCTCGGCCGGCCCGCTCGGCATCATGCAGGCGGCGCTCGACGTGGTCATGCCCTATATCCATGAGCGCAAGCAGTTCGGCCAGTCGATCGGCCAGTTCCAGCTCGTCCAGGGCAAGCTCGCCGACATGTATGTCATGATGAACGCCTGCAAGGCCTATGTGTACGCCGTCGCGAAAGCCTGCGACCGCGGCGAGACCACCCGCGAGGACGCCGCCGGCGCGATCCTGATCTCCGCCGAGAAGGCGACGCAGATCGCCCTCGACGCGATCCAGCTCCTCGGCGGCAACGGCTACATCAACGACTACCCGACGGGCCGCCTGCTGCGCGACGCCAAGCTCTACGAGATCGGCGCTGGCACCAGCGAGATCCGGCGGATGTTGATCGGGCGGGAATTGTTCGAGAAGACGAAGTGACGGGCGAGCGCGTCATGCTCGGGCTTGACCCGAGCATCTCGGGACGAGATGGCTGCGGGGCTAACAGTGCGCGCCACCGTCCCGGGATTCTCGGGTCTGCGCTGCGCTCCGCCCGAGAATGACGCGAGGCCCAATGCCCCTCTACTTCGCCTACGGCCTCAACATGGACCCCGCCGGCATGGCGCAGCGCTGCCCGCGCTCGACGGCTCTCGGCCTCGCCCGCCTGCCACGCCACCGCTTCATCGTCACCCGCGACGGCTACGCCTCGGTCATCCGCGACCCGCGCGAGGAGGTCCATGGCGTGCTCTGGGACTGCGCGCTCAGTGACATCCGCACGCTCGACAAGTTCGAGGAGCTGGCGAGCGGGCTCTACGTCAAGATCAGCCAGCCGGTGATCGTGCCGGGCGGGGCCAAGCGCGCGCTGGTCTATATCGGCCGCTCCGGGGAGATCGGCCGGCCGAAGCCCGGCTATATGGAGACGGTCATCGCCAGCGCGAAACACTGGGCGTTGCCAGAGAGTTATGTAGCCGGCTTGAATCGGTTTCTGAGCAAGCCGAATCTGGATGTGAAGTCGCTGAATCCGGATGCGAGCGACCTGCCGCCGGGGCCAGTGAAAGGCGTGCGGCCAAGGGCGCTCGCGCCGAAGTAGCATCTTTCCCTTCTCCCCTCGGGGGAGAAGGCGGCAGCGCGGAGCGCTGACGGATGAGGGAAGCCACTTCCAAAACAAGAAAAGGGCCGCTGGCGCGGCCCTTCCCTCATCCGTCTGCTGCGCAGACACCTTCTCCCCCGAGGGGAGAAGGATACGGCGCTTACACCGCCAGCCCTTTCGCCAGCTCGCTGACCTGCTTCTCGAACAGCCCCCGATAGGCACCGTTCTCGCGCTGGAGCAGGGCCTCATGCGGCCCCTCCTCCACCACCCGGCCTCGGTCGAAGACGATGATCCGGTCCATGGCCCGCACCGTCGAAAGCCGGTGCGCGATGACGATGGTGGTACGGCCCTCCATCAGCCGCTCCATCGCCTCCTGGATCAGCGCCTCCGATTCCGAATCGAGGCTCGAGGTGGCCTCGTCCAGGATCAGGATCGGCGCGTCGGCCAGGAAGGCGCGCGCGATCGCGACCCGCTGGCGCTCGCCGCCCGAGAGCTTGACGCCACGCTCGCCGACCAGCGTGGCGTAGCCCTTGGGCAGGCGCATGATGAACTCATGCGCATTGGCAAGCTTCGCCGCCTGCTCGATCTGCGCGAGCGAGGCGCCGGGCCGGCCATAGGCGATGTTCTCCGCCAGCGAGCGGTGGAACAGCACCGGCTCCTGCTGCACGATGGCGATCTGCTGGCGCAAGGACGCCTGCGTCGCACCCGCGATGTCCTGCCCGTCGATGGCGATCCGGCCCGAGGTGACGTCGTAGAGCCGCTGCACCAGCTTGACGAAGGTCGTCTTGCCGGAGCCCGAGCGTCCGACGAGCCCGACCTTCTCGCCGGCGCGGATGGTCAGCGAGAAGTCGCGATAGAGCGGCTCGGCATGCCCGCCATAATAGAAGGTCACGTCCTCGAAGGCGATCTCGCCGGCCGTCACCGCCATGGCGGACGCGCCCTTGGCGTCAGCCACGCCATAGGGTTGGTCGTGCATGGCGACGAGTTCTTCCATGTCGTTCACCGAACGCTGGAGGTTGTGCACGTGCTGGCCGACATCGCGCAGATAGCCATGCACCACCGCATAGCTCGTCAGCACGAAGGCCACGTCGCCCGGCGTCGCCTGGCCGTTCGCCCAGAGCCAGATCACCAGCCCGATGACGGCGGCACGCAAGCCCAGCAGCACCATCTGCTGCGCCGTGCCGGAAGTCGTCCCGCGCACCCAGGTCCGCCGCGTCCGCAGCGACCATTTCGCCAGCACGCCAGCGGTGCGGGCATCCTCGCGCAGCTCGGCGCCATAGGCCTTCACCACCGGATTGCACGAGATCGCATCGGCCAGTGCCCCGCCGAGGCGGGTGTCCCAGCTATTGGCGAGCCGGGCCGCCGGCGCGACATAGTTGAGTGACAGCGCGACGGTCACGCCGACATAGAGCAGCGCACCGGCCAGCACGACGAGCCCCATCGCCGGCCAGTGCCAGGCCAGCAGCACCGTCGAGCCGATCAGCACCACGACCGAAGGCAAGAGGGCGATCAGGACCGTGTCGGTGAGCAGGTCGAGCGCCCACATGCCGCGCGTGATCTTGCGCACGGTCGAGCCGGCGAAGTTGTTGGCGTGCCAGTCGGTCGAGAAGCGCTGCAGCCGTGCGAAAGCCTCGCTGGCCGTATCGCCCATCGTGCGCAGCGTCATGCCGGTGATTCCGATGAAGCCGAGATGGCGGAAGACGACGGCGCAAGCGCCGAGCGCCAGCATCGCGCCGAGCGACCACAGTGCCGAATCAAGGGCAGACGCGCCCTCGCCTGCCACCGCATCGACGAGGCGGCCGGCATAAACAGGCATGAAGAGATCGGCAACGGTCGCCGCCATCATCGAGCCGGCGACGAAGCCGACGGAGCCGGGCTGGCGGGCCCAGTGACGAAAAGTGAAGCCGAGAACGGCCCGGAAGGGTTCGGGCCGCCCGGTGCGATCGGGACGGGACATGTGTGACTTCGGCCCGAAGTTGAGCCGACTCCGAATCAGGCTGAAGACGGCAATGCGTGGCCGATCTTCAGCGAAGGACGAAAAAGCGATGAAGAAAGCTCAGGCGCCGCCTCGGGCGGGCCACGGGCGAGTCCGACCTAGTGGCGGGACATTCGCGGCAAGGCGAACTTGCGCGGGGAGCTGACGATGATCATGAATTCCATTCAGCCCTCCCTGTCTCGTGTGTGAGCGATGACGACAGAATGCCGCAGGATGGCCGGCCTGGCAAGAAGGCCGCGCACGTCGCAGCCGAAATGTGGCTTCCAGACAACAGACGCCGTCGCGCCGGTACAGGTCGCCGGGTCTTCCGGCCTACCAGAACAGTGCCAGCAGCCTGATCGCGATCACCAGCAGGAAGCCGGCGATGACGGTTGCCAGCACCTGCTGGCGCTTCGCCCGGTTCGGGAACTGCCGCGCGAATATCCGACCCAGAGGCTTGCGAAACAGGAAGGCGACGACGGCGAGAACGATCAGGATATGGGACAAGGCGGCAGCTCGAACCGTTCGCGACGCGGCGGGTGCACCGCTTTCATGGGCGACACCCTTGTCGGCTCGGGCGAAGCAGGTCAATCCGGGGCATGGCGCGTCCCGAGCCTTGGCAACAGCCCATGGAACACGCAAGCTGCCGCTAGAGCACGCGCCGATCAGATTGCAGAGCAATCCGATCGGAGCACGCGTTCTCTATCAAGGGTTTAGAGTCGGATTCACCGATCAGGTCCGTTTGACCTGATCGGACCCGGCTCTAGGGGATGGGCATGATCGGATTCGAAACACTCGACATCATCGGCATGGTGTTCTTTGCCGCCTCCTGGATCGGCTATCATTTCGCCGTCGAGATGGGCCCGCATGCCGGCAAGAGCCTGAACATGCGGATGAATCTGCGCCGCGCCCGCTGGATTCGCGAGGCAATGACCCGCGACAACCGCATCGTCGACACGCAGATCATGAACGGGCTGCAGAACGGCACGGCCTTCTTTGCCTCGACCTCGCTGATCGCCATCGGCGGCACGCTGACGCTGCTGCAATCGACTGATCGCGTCGTGGCGCTGTTCTCCGATCTGCCCTTCGGCACCGCCCCGACCCGCGCCGCCTGGGAGCTCAAGGTGATCGGGCTTGCGCTGATCTTCGGCTACGCCTTCTTCAAGTTCGCCTGGAGCTACCGGCTGTTCAACTACTGCGTCATCCTGCTCGGTTCCCTGCCCCCGGCCAAGAACCACGAGCCCAAGGACGCCGAGCGCGCGGTGCATGAAGCGACCGAGATGAACGTCGCGGGCGGGCGCCACTTCAACCGCGGCCAGCGCGCCTTCTTCTTCGCGCTCGCCTATATGGGCTGGTTCCTCGGGCCGACCACCTTCATCCTCTTCACGGGCGCCGTGCTGGTGGCGATGTACCGGCGGCAGTTCGCCTCCGACGCCGCCCGCGTCTTCCGCCATCCCGGCACACCTTGACGAATCCGGCAGTCAGGCCTTTCTCGCTGCCATGACCGACCAGACTGAAGCACTCGAATCCGCGATCCTGAAACTCACGGCCGCGGCCGGACCGGACAAGACGATTTCCCCGGCGGACGCGGCTCGCGTCGTCGGCGGCGATCACCCGGATGGCTGGGGCCCGCTGATGCAGCCGATACGGAAGGTGGCGGTGCGGCTGATGAAGGAGGGCCGGATCATCATCACCCGCAAGGGGCGTCCCGTCGATCCCGACGATTTTCGCGGCGTCTATCGGCTGAGGCTGCCAGAGAGCGAGTAGCGAATGGCGAGTGGCGAGGCGTCCCATTCGCCACTCGCCATTCGCCCTCAAGGCCCTGGAAACAGCGTATCCGTGTAACCGGCCAGCCAGTAGGCCACGAGCCCGACCCATTCCTTGAAGCCGTCATCGGCGATGGTGAGGCCACGCGGCGCCCTCGCATAGGGCCGGATGAAATCCGCCGGCTCGCCCTCCGAGAGATAATCGACAGGAAAGGCCTCGACCGCGAAACCGGCCTTGCGGAACACGCCCATCGAACGCGGCATATGCCAGGCCGAGGTCACCAGCAGCCAGCGCTCGCCGGGCTTCGGATCGACCAGCCGACGCGTGAAGACGGCGTTCTCCAGCGTGTTGCGCGATTTGTCCTCGAGGATGAGTCGCTCCGGCGGCAGGCCAAGCCCGAGGAACATCAGCCGCGCTCCATCCGCTTCGGTCTCGGTCACCGGCGACACCAGATTGGCGGCACCGCCGGCAAAGACGACCTTCGACTGCGGATGAAGCCGTGCGAGTTCGACCGCCTTGGTCATGCGCGCTCCCGCCGAGGTCAGCACCACATCGCCTCGGGCGACGCCGATCGGCCCGCCGAGCACGATGATGCCCGCGACGGGCCCCTTCGCCGCATCCTGCTGCGGGAAACGGTCCTCCAGCGGGCGGATCACGATGCGCGGCAGCGGGCTGAAGGCCATCAGCACCAGCGCCAGCAGCGCTGCCGCACCGAGCCAGCGCGCCGGGCGCGCAAAGCGGGTGAAGGAGAGCAATGCCGCGAAAGCAGCCAGCAGGATCGCCAGGTTCACCGGCGAGAACACGAACCAGACCAGCTTGGACAGAGCGAAGAACATGGCTGTTTCCGAACCGCAGGGATCAGCGCTTCTAGCTTGGGAAAGCTGACAGCTCGCTAATACCGGCCTAGCGGAAAATCTGCGGCGGCGAGGACGGGCGCCGTGTCGGCGCCTGCGGCAGCGCCGTGCGTTCGAGTTCGAGCGCACGCGTGGCGACCTCGCGCAGCTCGCAGCCGGCCTGCCGGCCGAGTTGCCAGCCCTCGCGCTGGGTCGCGCCATAGAAGGCGCATTTCTGCGCGATGAACCCCTCCCAGGCCAGGTGCAGGGCTGCGAGCCGACTACGCTGTCCGGCATCAAGGGTGCGGCCACTCTGCTGCATCGCCTGCATCAGCCGCTCGCGCCAGACCGTCTCCTCGCGCCGGGCGCAGCCGACCTCGGCAGCGCGACGATCGGTGCTGGCCGTGCTCACGCAGCCAACGGCGACGGCACCGATGCAGGATGGGGCGGCCGTGCGGTTGTCGCGCAGGCAAGCGGCAATCTGCGCCCGGTCGGAAGCGAGCGTCGTGCTTCCCTGCGCCCAGGAAGGCGCAATGCCGAGAACGAGGAGCAGAAGAGCGAGTTTGAATGGGAGCATGGCTGCCATCCTGACATCCGCCGCGGCTCGTTCAAGACACGTTCCGGTCATGTCAGGTGACCGGCAAGGGCAGCGCGGGCTTGGCCGCCGGGCGGGCGAAGATCGTCTCGTACCAGCGCCGCACATGCGGCCGCTCGGTCTTCTCCACCGGCATGTTCAGCCAGCGATGCGCGCCGCAGCCGGCCGTGATGTCGGCCATGCCGAAGCGCTCGCCGGCGAGGAAACTGCGCGTCGAAAGATGATTGTCCAGGATTTCCATCAGCCGTTCGGCCTTGGCGGCGCTGGCCGCGATCCGCTCCGGATCGGTATAATCGGGCAGCTTGCGCACCACGCCCCAGAGAACCGGCGTCATCGCCGGCTGCAACTCCGATTGCATCCAGTCCATCCAGCGGTCGGCATCGGCACGCAGGGCCGGATCCTCCTCCCAGATCCACCCCGCGCCGTAGCGCGCCGCGAGATAGCGCACGATGCTGTTGGATTCCCAGATGCAGACCTCGCCATCCTCCAGCACCGGGATTTGGGCATTCGGGTTCTTCGCAAGGAAGACCGGCTCGCGCAGCCCCCCGAAGGGGCCGCCGCAATCGATGCGCTCGAAGCTCTGGCCGACCTCGCCCGCCGCCCACACCGCCTTCTGGACATTGATGGAGCTGATCCGCCCCCAGATCGTCAGCATGCGAACCTCCGCAGTCCCGTCATGTTCGTCCTTGTGGCGAGCATGCACGTCTTGAACACCGCCTTCGACAAGCAAAGACGTGGATGGCCGGGACACGCCCGACCATGACGAGACCGCCCGAGCCGGTTCCCGGCGCGCTCGCGCTCAGGCGAATTCCATGATCACGGCATCGACGGCGAGCGAATCGCCCTCCTTCGCCAGGATCTTGGAGACCGTGGCGTCCTTCTCGGCGCGCAGCACGTTTTCCATCTTCATCGCCTCGACCATGCACAAGGCCTCGCCGGCCTTGACCTCCTGGCCGAGCTTGACCGAGATCGCCTTGACCACGCCGGGCATCGGGCAGAGCAGGAACTTGCCGGTGTCGGCGGCGACCTTCTCCGGCATCAGCGCGGCAAGCTCGGCCTCGCGCGGCGTGTGGACATGGGCGTTCGCATAGGCCCCGGCATGGCCGAGCGCGACGCCGTTCAGGATCGAGCGCACCTGCGCCGCGACCGCGACGCCGTCGAGCGTGCCGCGCCAGACCGGCTCGCCCGGGCGCCAGTCGCTGACGACCGACAGGCTGCGGGGGCCGAAGCCGATCACCACCGCCTCGCCCTGCTCCGTCACCTCGCCCTCGAAACGCTCCCCGCCGAGGACGACGATGCGCGTGCGTTCGAAGGAAACCTTGCGCCAGCCCTCCATCTGCGCCGAGACATGGCGCTTGCGCTGGTTGAGCTTGTGGTCGCAGGCGATCGCGATCGCCGCCATCCGCAGCGCGACCTCGCCCTCCGGCACCGGCAGGGCAAACCCTTCCGGGAATTCCTCGGCGATGAAGCCGGTCGAGAGATTGCCCGCGATCCAGCGCGGATGATGCATCAGCGCCGAGACGAAGGGGATGTTGTGGCGGATGCCGTCGATCGCGAAGGCATCGAGCGCACGCGCCTGCGCCTCGATCGCAGCGAGGCGAGTCGGTGCGTGGGTCACAAGCTTGGCGATCATCGGGTCGTAATAGATCGAGATCTCGCCGCCCTCGAAGACGCCGGTGTCGTTGCGCACCGTCGCATCCCCGTCCGGGCCTTCCGCCGGGGGCCGGTAGGTCACGAGCCGGCCGGTCGAGGGCAGGAAGCTGCGCGTCGGGTCCTCGGCATAGACGCGGCTCTCGACCGCCCAGCCGTTGAGCTTCACATCGGCCTGCGTGAGCCTGAGCTTCTCGCCGAAGGCTACGCGGATCATCTCCTCGACCAGATCGACGCCGGTGACCATCTCCGTCACCGGATGCTCGACCTGAAGACGCGTATTCATCTCGAGGAAATAGAACGACTTGTCCTGCCCGGCCACGAACTCGACCGTGCCGGCGGAATCGTAGTTCACGGCCTTGGCCAGCGCGACGGCCTGTTCGCCCATCTTGCGCCGCGTCGCCTCGTCGAGCAGCGGCGACGGCGCCTCCTCGACGACCTTCTGGTTGCGGCGCTGGATCGAGCATTCGCGCTCGCCAAGATAGATCACGTTGCCATGCTTGTCGCCGAGCACCTGGATCTCGATATGGCGGGGGTCGACGATGAACTTCTCGACGAAGACGCGGTCGTCGCCGAAGGAGGACGCCGCTTCCGACTTCGCCCGTGCGAAGCCTTCCGCCACCTCGCCCGCCGAATGGGCGATGCGCATGCCCTTGCCGCCGCCGCCGGCCGAAGCCTTGATCATCACGGGATAGCCGATCTCGTCGGCGATCGTCACGGCATGGTCGGGGCTTTCGATGATCCCGAGATGGCCGGGAACCGTCGAGACCTTCGCGGCGGCGGCTGCCTTCTTGGACTCGATCTTGTCGCCCATCGCGGCGATCGCGCCGGGATTGGGACCGATGAAGACGATGCCGTTGTCCTTCAGCGCCTGGGCGAAGGCCTCGCGCTCGGAGAGGAAGCCATAGCCCGGATGCACGGCTTCAGCGCCCGTCGCCTTGCAGGCCTCGATGATCTTCTCGATCACCAGATAGGATTGGGCAGCGGCCGGCGGCCCGATATGCACGGCTTCATCGGCCATCTCGACATGCAGCGCGTCCCGATCGGCATCCGAATAGACCGCGACGGTCTTGATACCCATGCGCCGCGCCGTCTTGATGACCCGGCAGGCGATCTCGCCGCGGTTCGCGATCAGGATCTTCGAGAACATGCGTGGCGCCTCCGGTCGTCTGACTGCTCAGTTAGAGCATGTCGGACAAAACCGGCTACCGGTTTTTCGCACAGCCCCAATGGCGAAACCCGGATCGGCGCGCCAGGCTGACGCATCGATCCGGGTTCGGGTGTATGGGACACCGCGCGCGGCGTCCACCGATGCGAAAGTCGGTGGCTGGCGAGATGCCGGGCGCGCCTGCGCCCGGCGCCATCAGCTTGCCAGCAGCACGCGCTCGGGGCTGAAGCGCACCGGCGCGGCGGTGCCCTTGTCGAGCGCGAAGCCGATCAACATCTCGTCGCAGCGCTCCGCCTCGCGCACGATCTCGAAGGCGATGCGGCGTGCGGTCCGCGTCGGCCCCTCGCCGGCCGAGAGCGTCGTCACCAGCCAATGCGCCTTGTCGCGGTCGATGACGCCGGTCGGCCGGTTCTGCCAGACGGCGAAATCAACGACGAGCGCAACCAGATAATCGCCGAAAGCCTCGCAGCACTCCGGCACGGCCCGGTCGAGCGCAATCAGCACATCGATCGCATCGCGCGTCAGGACTGCATCGTCCAGAATATCGCGCCGAAGAAATTTGACGTCTTCATCATCGATCGCGAGACGATCCATCACACGGTCAACGAATTCACGAAGCTCATGACCAATCATTGCTCGACCCCTGTCCGGTTTTGTTTTGTGCCGGTACGTTCCTGCTGTAGGAACATCATGGATCGACGCTCGCCATCAGGTGGTTAACGGCCAAATCTGAACGCGTGTTCAGGTTAAACGGTCCTGAGCGGACGTGGTTGCGAGGATGTTACTGGCAAGGCCGCGGTCAATGTCGACCGGGCGAAACCAGACCTCGGCTTAAGGCAAGCCAGCCGCACTCACTCCGACATCGAAACCGGGTCATGGGCCGGCGCCATCACTGTCGGGCGAAGCATAGCGCAGACCCGGGAATCTCTCGCAGGAGCTGCTCGGGTCAAGCCCGAGCCCGACGTCCGACCTCAGACGCGCTCTGCCATGGCAGTCGTCGGATCGTTCAATCCCAGCACCTCGGGCAGATCGGTGGAACGCTCGAGCACATGGCGCGCGCCGAGCGCTACCAGACTCGCGGCGGGCTGGAAGCCCCAGGACACCGCGATCGGGACGACGCCGGCCGCAACCGCCATCTCGATGTCGAAGGAGCTATCGCCCACCATCGCGGTCCGCTCCGGCGAAGCCCCTGTTTCAGCCATCGCCCGCAGGATCATCCCCGGATGCGGCTTGGAAGGTGCGTCGTCGGCGCTCTGGACCGTGGCGAACAGATTCTGCCAGCCATGGCGCTCAACAATGTACTCGGCGCCGCGCCGGGACTTGCCTGTCGCGATCCCGAGCTTCAGCCCCGGCATCGCTGCAAGTGCGGCCAGCGTCTCCGGTACGCCGGGAAAGAGCGGCTCGTCGAAAGACGCGTCCGTCTCCGCCTGCCGCCGCATCGCGCCGAAGACCTCGCGATAGGTCTGCGTCAGCGCCTCGTCAGGTTCGGCGAGTCCGGCAAGTCGCATCAGCGCGATGTTCAGCGTCAGGCCGACGACGCCGAGCCCGGCCTCACGGCCGGGATGAACGAGCCCGTGCTGCGCGAAGGTCTCGACCTGCGCACCGAGCAGGATCGCCTCGGAGTTGATCAGCGTGCCGTCGAGATCGAAGATGATGAGGTCCATGGCGGCGCTGTAGCCCGGATCGCGGGCGCGATCCATTGCGCTACGGTCATGGCTCCTCCGCCTCCGCTCCGGCAGCCACACTCCCTCAGGAGCGCGCCTCGCGGGAGCAGGCATCGACAGCCTTGCGCAGATCCTCACCGTCGAGCCCCTTGCCGCGCGCCTCCTTGCGGCATTCGGCACGCTGCGCCAGGTCGGGACGCTTGGCGTTGAAGCAGGCGACGAGCGCAGCCGTACGCGTCGAGCCCGAAAGCCCGCGACCGTCCACATCTTCCTTGCAGGCGGCGCGCGTCGCCACCGCGGTCGGTTTGCCGTCGCGCGTCACCCCGTCGCGCGCATAGAGCTGCACGCCCGGGAACTTCGCCTGGATGCAGTCGCGCATCGCGGCCCTGAGATCGTCGCCGGAGAGCGCGACATGCTCGGCCAAGCAGTCCTGGCGGGCCTTGGCCCGCTCGGCGCGCGGCACCGGCTCATCGGCCGATGCAGATGCGCCGCGTGTGGCGGGCGCGCTTTGGCTCTGGGCGAGAACGGGAACGGAGGCCGTGAGAACGAGGCCGGCAAGCAGGAAGGCGAAACGGATCATCGGAGCACCTGCGTCAGAGTGATGGGAACAAAATGAAAACACAATTCATTTTGTTCCGCAATCGTTCTCTTACGCTCCGTCAGGCTCACTCATCGCTTCACGCATCCGGCGCGTCGACGATGGGGTCGTAGCGCTCGTCCTCGAAGCCGAGCAGGTTCCAGGACTGGCGCATATGCGGCGGCAGCGGCGCGCTGACATCGATCGTGCCCTTGCCGCGCGGATGCGGCAGCACGATCCGGCGCGCCAGCAGATGCAGCTTGTTCTGGATGCCGCCGGGCAGCTCCCAGTTCTTGATGTTGAAGTATTTCGGATCGCCCACGATCGGATGGCCGATATGGGCGGCGTGCGCGCGCAATTGATGGGTGCGCCCGGTCACCGGCTTGAGCGAAAGCCAGCCGAGCTTCTGAGCGGCCGTCTCGACCACGGCGTAATAGGTCACGGCATGCATCGCGCCGTCCTCGCCATGCTTGGCGACCGCCATGCGCTGGTCGCCGTCATAAGCTTCTTCGCGCGCGAGATAGGTCGAGATCCGGCCCTGGCGCACACGCGGCACGCCCGCGACAAGCGCCCAGTAGACCTTGCGGGCCGAACGTGAGCGGAAGGTCTTGGCCAGCGTCGCCGCGGCAAAGCGCGACTTGGCGATGACGAGGCAACCGGCGGTGTCCTTGTCGAGCCGGTGGACAAGGCGCGGCTTCTGCCCGCTCTTGTCGGTCAGCGCCTCCAGCATCTGGTCGACATGGCGGGTCGTGCCGGAGCCGCCTTGCACGGCAAGACCCGCAGGCTTGTTCAGGACGATGACGTCGTCATCCTCGTAGAGCGTGATCGAACGCAGGAACTCGACCGTATCGGTATCGGCCTTGAGCGAGCGCGGGCGCTGCTCCTCCGGATCGAGCTTGAGCGGCGGGATGCGAACGGTCTGGCCCTCTTCGAGCCGGTCCTTGCTGTCGGCGCGCTTGCCGTTGACGCGCAGCTCGCCCTTTCGGACGATGCGCTGGATATGGCTGAAGGAGAGCTGCGGGAAACGGTTCTCGAGGAAGCGATCGATCCGCATCTCGTTCTCGTCGGCGCTGACCACGAGCTGCTGCACGCCGGAGGCGAGTACCTGTGCGGTCTCCGCCTTGACCTCGGCGCGCGTCGGCACATCCGTCACCGGCGGCTTGCGCTGCGTTGCAGGTTTGCGAGGCCCGGCGGCACGCGGCGCAGGATGGTGCGGCGCCGGGTTGCGCGTCGGCTCCGTGCGAATCTCGGCTTCCTCGCGCTCCGGCCGGGGCCTGGCCGAGGCGCGCGCGGGGCGACGTCCGTCATGGCTCGGACGCTTGCCCTTGGGTGCTCCCGCTACTGGGGACCTGCCGCCGCGTCGCGGCCCTGCCCCGGATGCCTTGCCGCTGCCTGTCCCTTTGCCACCAACTCTCATGACAGGCTCCGGATGAGTGCGAGGCCGGCGCACAGGGCTGCCAGCGAGAGGACGACGGAGCCGATGACATAGGCCGAGGCGAGCCCCGCCTCGCCCCGCTCCCAGAGCATGATGGCATCGAGCGAGAAAGCCGAGAAGGTGGTGAAGCCGCCGAGGATGCCGGTGGTCAGGAAGAGCCTGATCGGCTGCGACCAGCCGCCCTGCGTCCTGAAGGCGAGCCAGCCGGCGATCAGCCCCATCAGGCCCGAGCCCAGAACGTTGATCAGCAGCGTCCCGGCGGGAAAGCCGGTGCCGAACCAGCGGGGTGAGACGAGATTGACGCCATGCCGAAGCATGCCGCCGATGCCGGCGCCCAGGAAAACGAGAACAGTGGAGGTCATCGCTCTGCAATAGCCAGCACATCGCGCGCGCACAAACGAATTCGGGCCCTTGCCGGACAGCGATCGACCTGAAAGGTGTAGAAGAAGCGTCATGGCGTTGCGGTCGAGGGGGCGACTGGAGGGCATGCTGGAGATGGCCGGAGGCGGGATGATCGGCCGGAGCGTGCTGCGCGTGCTCATGCTCGCCCTCTGCGCGATGCCCGCGGCTCTCGCTCTAGCTCAGGCGGCATCGCCTCGCCCTCTCCCGGCCAGAGCCCCCCAGCTCGCCCGCAGTTGCATCATCAAGCCTCCGGATATCGCCCCCCTCTTTCCCGCGACCGGCAGCACGAGCGAGCCGGCGGCAAAGGAGGCCAAGGATGAGGAAGACGATGATGATGATGACGAGGACGACGACAGCGTCCCGGGGCTGATCCTGCCGGGCTCCGCGACCTGCCTTGCGATCTCGGGCACCGTCACCGCCGGGCTGCAATTCGACAGCTACCGCATCCCCAGGGCCGGCGACGCGGTACCGAGGCCGGCCTTCTCCTGGCCGACCAACGCGTCGTTCCGGATCGCGACCTCGCATGACCTCGCCTCGGGGCTGACCGTCGGGACGGCCTTCGAGATGTCGCTGGCTCCGGGCGGCGGCCAGCCCGATACGGTGACGATCGACGAAGCGACCGTCACGGTCGGCACGATGACCTTCGGCCTCGCGACCTCACGCTTCAGCTTCTGGACCGGCGACGAATTCGCCTTCAGCACCCGCCTGCCGGACCGCAATGTCGGCCTCATCGCCTGGGAGCGCGACCTCACCGATCGCTGGAACCTGGCGCTCTCGCTCGAGGACCCGACGCTGGCGACAACCTCGTCGGTCCCGGTGGCCAATGGGCGGGTTCCCGATGGCGTGGCGCGCCTGACCTACACCGAGGGAGACCTGACGCTGCATCTCGCCGGCGCACTGCGCGATGTGCCCGGCTCGGTGCCCAGGCTCGGCCGCGCCGGCATCATCGGCGCGACCTACGCACTCACGGTCCTCGGCCGCCCTGGCGAGGTCACCGCCCAGATCGCGGGCGCGACCGATGCCGCCGCCTATATCGGCTCCACGCTCGACGCGACGATCGCCCGGCAGATCCTGACGCCGGCCGATTCGTCGCGCGGCTTTTCGGCCGTCCTGTCCGCCCGCCGCGAATGGACCGACGAGCTGGCGAGCAACTTCTATGTCAGCCGCTACCAGATCACCGTGCCGTTCACGGATTTCAGCAAGGGCAAGCTCCGGATCGACCGCATGACCGCCAACCTCGTCTGGACGCCGGTGGAAGGTCTCAGGGCGGGAATCGAGGGATCGATCGCACGGACGCGGGTGGCATTTGTGAGCCGAACCATTCCGGCGACGCTGGGAGGGCGCCTGCTCTCCGCCCAGCTCTTCATCGAGAGCACGTTTTAGAGCGTGCCGCTTGTGCATGGAAACACCGCGTCATCCCGGACAAGCCGCAAGGCGGCGCAGCTCCGGGATCCATCATAGGGCTCGACAGCGCCTTATGATGGATCCCGGACGACCTTCGGTCGCCCGGGATGACGGCGTGTTTCAAAAACTCGATCAGGATGCGCCAGCCGCGCCGCTACTCCCCGCGCTCAGACCGCAACTTCTCCCAATATTCCAGCCGCTTCCTGATCTCGCGTTCGAAGCCGCGCTCCGGCGGATCGTAGAAGAGCTGCCGGCCGAGCGCGTCGGGCCAGTAGTTCTGGCCCGAGAAGGCGTCGGGCGCGTCGTGGTCGTAAGAATAGTCGGCGCCGTAGCCCTCCTGCTTCATCAGCTTGGTCGGCGCGTTGAGGATGGTCTTGGGCGGCATCAGCGAGCCACGCTCGGCGGCGACCCGGCGCGCCGCCTTGTAGGCCATGTAGGCGGCGTTCGATTTCGGCGCGGTCGCGAGATAGATCACCGTATTGGCCAGCGCGAGTTCGCCTTCCGGCGTGCCGAGCTGCTCATAGGTCTCGGCCGCCGCGCGCGCATGCACCAGCGCCTGCGGATCGGCCAGCCCGATATCCTCGACCGCCATCCGGACCAGCCGCCGCGCCAGGAAGCGCGGGTCCTCGCCGGCATCGAGCATGCGGGCGAAATAGTAGAGCGCCGCGTCGGGGTCCGAGCCACGGATCGTCTTGTGCAGGGCCGAGATCAGGTTGTAGTGGCCGTCCTGCGCCTTGTCGTAGATCGGCGCGCGGCGCTGGATCACCTCGGCCAGCCCGGCCTCGTCGAAGATTTCGCCGGGCTTGGCGGCGCGCCAGAGTTCCTCGGCCAGCGTCAGCACGGCTCGGCCGTCACCATCGGCGAAACGCGCGAGCGCCGCCCTCGCCTCCGGTGTCAGCGGCAATTCGCGGTTCTCCAGCAGCTCTGCCCGGCCGAGCAGGAAGAGCAGCGAGCCCTCGTCCAGCGACTTGAAGGTCAGCACGCGGGCCCGCGACAGGAGCGCCGCATTGAGCGCGAAGGACGGGTTCTCGGTGGTGGCGCCGACCAGCGTGATCGTGCCGTCCTCCATCACCGGCAGGAAGGCGTCGAGCTGGGCCCGGTTGAAGCGATGGATCTCGTCGACGAAGAGCAGCGTCCCCTTGCCGCCGAGCCTGCGCCCGCGCGCCGATTCGAAGACCTTCTTGAGATCGGCGATGCCCGAGAAGATCGCGCTGATCTGCTCGAAGCCGAGATCGACCTGCCCCGCCAGCAGCCGCGCCACCGTGGTCTTGCCGGTGCCGGGAGGCCCCCAGAAGATCAGGCTGCCGAGCGAACCCGACTGCACGAGGCGCGTCAGGGCGCCGTCAGGTCCGGTCAGGTGCTCCTGGCCTGCGACCTCGGCCAGCGTCGTCGGCCGCAGGCGGTCGGCGAGCGGGCGCGGGCCGGACTTGTCCAGCCCCGAGGCAGAGAAGAGGTCACTCATGGCTGCCCCGTTTTGTCATTCCGGGGCGCCGCAGCGCGGCGAACCCGGAACCCACGACTGGGTGATGTCCTGACGGTGCGCATGGAAAGTTCTTACCCGGTCGTGGTTTCCGGGTTCGGGCCTTCGGCCCGCCCCGGAATGACAGCGAAAGCCACTCACCCCGGGAAGACCGAGGTCACGCTCTGGCCGCCGCGCGAGATCGTCACCTCCCAGGAGCGCTTGCGCTCCTTCAGCGCGGTCTCGACATCGCGCGAATTGACCATGCGCTCGCCGTTCAGAGCCTGGATGATGTCGCCCTTCTGGAAACCGACCCGGGCCGCCGTACTGCCCTCCTCGATCTCTCCGATCACGACGCCGTCCGTGCCGGCATCGATCGCGAGTTCCTCGGCCAGCGCTGGCGACAGGTTCATCACGGTCAGCCCGGCCAGCGGCGAGCGGCCCGACAGCGTCACCGGCGCGCGCGGGCGCAACTCCGGCGCCGGGATCAGCTTCACCGGCACGGTGACCCGACTGCCGCTGCGCAGCACGGTCAGCGAAGCAACGCCGCCAAGCGGCCGCGTCGCGAAGCGGTAGCCGAAGGATTCAGGATCGTCGACGGAGACGCCGTCAACGGCCAGGATGACGTCGGAGCGGCGCAAGCCCCCTTCCGCCGCCGGCCCCTTCTCGACCACGCCCGCGACGACGGAACCCGCCGGCCGGTCGAGCCCGAGCCCATCGGCCACATCCGGCGTCAGGGCCTGGAGGCGCGCGCCGAACCAGGGCCGGCGAACCGTCTTGGCGCCTGTCTTCGCACTTTCCATCACCACCCGCACCATGGCGGCGGGGATGGCGAAGCCGATGCCGTGGCTGCCGCCGGAGCGCGAGAAGATCGCCGTGTTGATGCCGATCACGCGGCCCTGCATATCGACCAGCGCGCCGCCGGAATTGCCGGGATTGATGGCGGCGTCCGTCTGGATGAAGGACTGCGCGTCGCCGACGCCGATCTGCGTGCGCGCCAGCGCCGAGACGATGCCCTGCGTCACCGTCTGGCCGACGCCGAAGGGATTGCCGATCGCCAGCACGATGTCGCCGATCTCGACCTTGTCGGAATCGGCGAGTTCGATCGCGGTCAGGTCCCTGGCTGTCTTGAGCTTGAGCACGGCGAGATCGGTGCGCGGGTCGCGCAGCAGGATCGTCGCCTCGACCTCGCGCTTGTCGGCGAAAGCGACCTTGACCTCGCTCATGCCCTCGATGACGTGGTTGTTCGTCACCACGAGGCCGCTCGCATCGACGACGACGCCCGACCCCAGCGAACGCTGCACCCGCTCCTGCGGCACGCCAAAGCCGCGATCGCCGAAGAAGCGCCGGAAGAACGGATCGTCCATGAAGGGATTGCGCGGCTGCTTCTCGACGCGCGCGCCATAGACGTTGACGACCGCGCCGGCGCTCTTCTTCACGACCCCGGCGAAGGAGAGCGACATCTCCTGGCGGGACTCAGGGATCTGTCGCTGCTGCGCCTGCACGCCGCCGGGCAGTGCTGTCAGCATGGCGACCGCAAGGGCCCCTCGGATGAAGGTGGCTTTGCCCGGCATGTGGCGTCTCCTCTGCGATCGGCGCGACTCAAGGCCAGAGATAGGCCGATGGCAGAGCTATTTCCAGCCGGCCGCGCAGGATGAGCCGACTGGCGTCACGCCTGACGTCGCCTCACTTGTCGCTGAGCAACACGCGATACTTCTCGATCTCGCCGGGCACCAGCGCCGCCACGAAGGCCGGCGTCATCTCGTCCGGGCTCGGAACGACGGATGACAGCTCTTTGAAGCGACCCTGCAGGTTGTCGCTCGACAGCGCCGTCCGCAGCGCTCCGTTCAGCTTGGCGATGATCGGCTCGGGCGTGCTCTTCGGCACGAAGATCGCGTTCCAGCCCTGCGCCTGAAAGCCGGGCGGACCAGCCTCCGTCGAGGTCGGCACGTCCGGCAGGCTCGCCAGCCGCGATGGCGTCGCGACCACGAGCGCCCTCACCTTCTCGCCCTGGACGGCGCCCGACAGCGAGGTCGCCGCATCGCAGACGCCGTCGATCTGCCCGCCCATCAGGTCGTTCAGCGCCGGTCCCGCGCCACGATAGCTCACCAGCGCCACATCGACCCCGGCCGCCTTGATGAAGGTCCGGCAGATCAGATAGTTCGACGAGCCGACGCCGGCATGGCCGAGGCTGACCTTGCCCGGATTGGCCTTCGCATAGGCGACGAATTCCATCAACGTCTTGGCCGGGAAATCGAGTTTCAGCGCGATCATCGGCGAGGTCTTGGCGACGAGCCCGACCGGCGCGAAATCGGCCTGGGTGTACTTCAAATCCGGATAGATCGTGTAGGAAGCGGCATTGGTGCCGCTGTTGCCGATGACGATGGTGTAGCCGTCCGGCTCGGCCTTCGCCGCCCTCGACAAGGCCGTAGCGCCACCGGCGCCGCCCATATTCTCCATCACGATGCGCTGGCCGAGCACGCGCCCCATCTCGTCGCCGACGAGCCGTGCGATCACGTCCGACGAACCGCCGGCCGCGAACGGCACGATCATGGTGATCGCCTTGGAGGGGTAGTTGTCCTGTGCCGTGGCGGGCTGGACGACAAAGGCCAGCGCCGTCGCCAGGATGAGACCTGCCCCAATGTTCGCCTTCGTCATGATGCCGTTCCCTCAAACGATCCGTCATCATGCGGATCTTGTTGGGAAAGCGTAGCCGCGAAGGGAAGCGCGGCCAAGCGGCACAGCGACCTTACGACAACGAAAAAGGGCGACCCGAAGGGCCGCCCTTTGAAACCGACTGGACTGAGGAAAACCTCAGGCCGCCTCGTCATCCGCCGTGAACTGCACCGGGCCGGAATCCTTGCCCTTGGCCTCGACGTCGCGATCGACGAACTCGATCACGGCCAGCGGCGCGTTGTCGCCGAAGCGGAAGCCCGCCTTCATGATGCGCAGATAGCCGCCATTGCGCTCCTTGTAGCGGGGCCCGAGCACCGCAAAGAGCTTGCCGACCAGGACGACGTCCTTGATCTGCGCGATCGCCTGGCGGCGGGCGTGCAGGTCGCCGCGCTTGGCGAGCGTGATCAGCTTCTCGACGACCGGACGCAGGTCCTTCGCCTTGGGCAAAGTGGTGGTGATCTGCTCGTGCTTGATCAGGGCCTGGGACATGTTGGCGAACATCGCCTTGCGATGCTCGACCGAGCGGTTGAAACGACGACCGCGAAAACCGTGACGCATGTGATGGCTCCTTCGATGATTTACGGCCGCCGTGCCACGGTACGGCCGTTCTTTATGCTCCGGCGCTCATGCACCGGGCGGAGGAACGGCGCGGGAGCGAGCCCGCGCCGGATGATCTCAGTAATGCTCCTCGAAGCGCTTCGCGAGCTCTTCGATGTTCTCCGGCGGCCAGCCGGTCACGTCCATGCCGAGATGGAGGCCCATGGTGGCGAGCACTTCCTTGATCTCGTTCAGCGACTTGCGGCCGAAGTTCGGGGTGCGCAGCATCTCGCCCTCCGACTTCTGGATCAGGTCGCCGATATAGACGATGTTGTCGTTCTTCAGGCAGTTCGCCGAACGCACCGAAAGCTCGAGCTCGTCGACCTTCTTGAGCAGCGCCGGGTTGAAGGGCAGCTGCGGCGCGGTCGAGACGGCCTCTTCCTTGCGCGGCTCCTCGAAGGTGATGAAGACGGCGAGCTGGTCCTGCAGGATGCGGGCGGCGAGCGCCAGCGCGTCCTCAGGCGTCACCGAGCCGTTGGTCTCGATGTTCAGCGTGAGCATGTCGCGGTCGAGATTCTGGCCCTCGCGGGTGTTCTCGACGCGGTAGGAGACCTTCTTGACCGGCGAATACAGGCTGTCGACCGGGATCAGGCCGATCGGCGCATCTTCCGGACGGTTCTGCTCGGAGGGGACGTAGCCCTTGCCGGTGTTGACCGTGAACTCCATGCGGATCTCGGAGCCCTCGTCCAGCGTGCAGAGCACGAGATCGGGGTTCAGGATCGAGACGTCGCCGATGGTGTTGATGTCGCCGGCGGTGACGGTGCCCGGGCCGGTCTTGCGCAGGGTCATGCGCTTGGGGCCCTCGCCCTGCATCCTGACCGCAATGGCCTTGATGTTGAGGACGATGTCGGTGACGTCCTCGCGGACGCCCGGGATCGACGAGAATTCATGCAGCACGCCGTCGATCTGGACGGCGGTGACGGCCGCGCCCTGGAGCGAGGAGAGCAGCACGCGACGCAGCGCGTTGCCGAGCGTCATGCCGAAACCGCGCTCCAGCGGACGGGCGATGACGGTCGCCTGACGCTTCGGGTCGTCTCCGACCTTGATTTCGAGCTTGTTGGGCTTTGACAGATCCTGCCAGTTCTTGCTGATCACGACCGCACTCCTCGTGCTTGAATTCAATGGCGGCGGCGGCCGCCCCGGACAGGCGCCCGCCGGTGCGAGCGCCTCGAAGACCAGACGTCAGACGCGACGGCGCTTGCGCGGACGGCAACCGTTATGCGGGATCGGCGTCACGTCGCGGATCGAGGTCACGGTGAAGCCGGCGGCCTGCAGGGCGCGCAGAGCCGATTCACGTCCCGAACCGGGGCCAGTGACTTCGACTTCCAGCGTGCGCATGCCGTGCTCGGCAGCCTTGCGGGCTGCGTCTTCAGCGGCGACCTGGGCGGCATAGGGGGTCGACTTGCGCGAACCCTTGAAGCCCATCGTGCCGGCCGACGACCACGAGATCGTGTTGCCCTGCGCGTCGGTGATGGTGATCATGGTGTTGTTGAACGAGGCGTTCACATGGGCGACGCCGGAGACGATGTTCTTGCGTTCGCGGCGACGAACGCGCTGGGCTTCCTTGGCCATAGGTCTTTCATCCTTCGAGCGCGCCCGTGGTTCCAGGCGCTGGGGAGTAGAGCGTCATGGTCGGGCTTGACCCGACCATCTCTTGCAGGAAGAGACACCAAATGCCTCCCCGGGGCCGAGATGCTCGGGTCAAGCCCGAGCATGACGGTTGGAATCTTCGGCTCAGCCGAAAATCACTTCTTCTTGCCGGCGATCGGCTTCGCCTTGCCCTTGCGGGTGCGGGCGTTGGTGTGCGTGCGCTGGCCGCGGACCGGCAGCGAACGGCGATGGCGCAGGCCGCGATAGCAGCCCAGATCCATCAGTCGCTTGATGTTCATCGAGACTTCGCGACGCAGGTCGCCCTCGACGAGATAGTCGCGGTCGATCGCTTCGCGGATCTGCAGGACCTCGGCGTCGGTCAGCTGGTTGACACGGCGCTCGTCGGCGATGCCGACCTTGGTGCAGATTTCCTTGGCCTTGGCCGCGCCAATGCCGTGGATGTACTGCAGGCCGATGACGACGCGCTTGTTGGTGGGAATGTTGACGCCCGCGATACGAGCCATGATCGTCTCTCCATGTCGGCCGGTTCAACGCCCATTGGCGTGCCGGCGGTTATCGATGACCTCGCGCCGGTGGAGGCCGGCCTCTGCGAAGCGTTGAACCCGTTCCACGCGAGAACGCGACGTCGCCCCTTCTCGCGAAGGTAACGGCATCGCTCGCATGAAACCGGAAGTGGGGTCGTTAGTCGCTTGGGCGCGACGAGTCAACCCGCCGCGGCCAAGAATCATGCCAAGGCGGAAATCAGTGTCCCGCCAGAGCCTTCTCGATCGCGGCCGTCACCGCGTCGATCGGCTGCATGCCGTCGATGTCGATGACCTGACCGCGCGCGGCGTAATAAGGCGAAACAACCGCGGTGTCGCGGTTATAGGCCTCGAGCCTGGTCTTGAAGACCTCCGGATCGTCGTCCTTGCGGACCGGCTGCCCGGCGGCCTTCGCCTCCTCCGCACGCTTGACGATGCGATCGACGAGCTTGCTCTGATCGACCTTGAGCTCGAGCACGGTGTCGAGCTTCAGGCCCTTGGAGGCCAGCATGGTGTCGAGCGCCTCCGCCTGAGCCAGCGTGCGCGGGAAGCCGTCGAGAATGAAGCCCTTTTTGGCATCCGGCTCCTCGATCCGGTCGGCGACGATGCCGATCACGATCTCGTCCGAGACGAGCCCGCCCGCATCCATCACCGCCTTGGCCTTGACGCCGATCGGCGTGCCCGCCGCAACCGCCGCGCGCAGCATGTCGCCCGTCGAGAGTTGCGGAATGCCGTGCTTCGCGACGATGCGCGCAGCCTGAGTGCCTTTACCCGCCCCCGGCGGCCCCAGGAAGATCAGTCGCATCAGCGTTTCGCCCCTCGCAGCTTGGCCTTCTTCACCAGCCCCTCATACTGATGGGCCAGCAGGTGTCCGTGGACTTGCGCCACGGTATCCATCGTCGTCGTCACCACGATCAGCAGCGAGGTGCCGCCGAGCAGGATGATCGGGATCTGGGCATAGGTGATCATGAACTCGGGGATAAGGCAGACGATAGTCAAATAGCCGGCGCCCAGCACGGTGATGCGCGTCAGCACGCGGTCGATATGCTCGGCGGTGCGCTCGCCCGGGCGGATGCCCGGCATGAAGCCGCCATGCTTCTTGAGGTTGTCGGCCGTCTCGACCGGATTGAACACGATCGCGGTGTAGAAGAAGCAGAAGAAGATGATCAGTGCCGCATAGAGGACCATGAACAGCGGCCGGCCATGGGCCAGATAGGTCGCGATCGTCGAGAGGATGCCCGTGCCGCCCGAAGCCTGCGAAAAGCTCGCGATCGTCGTCGGCAGCAGCAGCAGCGAAGAGGCGAAGATCGGCGGGATCACGCCGGCGGTGTTGAGCTTCAGCGGCAGGAACGAGGTCTGGCCCTCATACATGCGGTTGCCGACCTGGCGCTTGGGATAGTTGATCAGCAGGCGGCGCTGGGCGCGCTCCATGAACACGCAGAAGGCGATGACGCAGATCGCCATGACCAGAATCAGCAGCAGCAGGCCGGTCGAGATCGCACCCTGGCGACCGAGTTCGAGGGTCTGGGCGAGCTGTGACGGGAATTCGGCGATGATGCCCGCGAAGATGATCATCGAGGTGCCGTTGCCGATGCCGCGGCTGGTGATCTGCTCGCCCAGCCAGAGCAGGAACATCGTGCCGCCGACGAGCGTGACCGTGGTCGAGAGCAGGAAGAACGGTCCCGGCTCCAGCACGAGATTGCCCGAGCCCTGCAGGCCGACGCCGATGCCATAGGCCTGGAAGATCGCGAGCACGAGCGTCAGATAGCGCGTGTACTGGTTCAGGACCTTGCGGCCCTGCTCGCCTTCCTTCTTCAGCGCTTCGAAGGTCGGGATCACGCTGGAGAGGAGCTGGACGATGATCGAGGCCGAGATATACGGCATGATCGCCAGCGCGAAGATCGCAAGCCGGCCCACCGCGCCGCCGGAAAACATGTTGAACAGGCCCAGCACGCCCGACTGCGACTGCTTGAACAGGTCGGCGACAGCCTCGGGGTTCATGCCGGGCAGCGGGATGTAGGTTCCCAGCCGGTAGATCACCAGCGCACCCAGAGTGAACCAGATGCGCTTCTTCAGCTCGTCCGCCTTGGCGAACGCCCCGAAATTCAGGTTTGAAGCAAGCTGTTCAGCCGCCGATGCCATGCGTCTGGTCCTTGGGTGATGTCGTCATTTTAGTCGTCAGACAGTCGAACGGCGGCCTGGGCTTCTGGCCCGGCCGCCGTTCGCTGAGTCGTCATGTAAGCGTTCGGCTCACGCCTGTGAAGCGGCAGCCGCCAGGATCTTCACAGAACCGCCGGCCTTCTCGATCGCCTCGACGGCCGACTTCGACGCGCCGAACACCTCGAAGGCGAGCTTGGTCTTGAGTTCGCCCACACCGAGGATCTTCACGCCGTCCTTGGCCTGACGGGTGATCACGCCGGCGGCGACGAGCGCCTCGATCGTGACCGTGCCCTTGGCGTCGAGCTTGCCGGCTTCCACCGCCTGCTGGATGCGACCGAGATTGACCTCGTTCAGATCCTTGGCGAAGAGGTTGTTGAAGCCGCGCTTCGGCAGGCGACGATACAGCGGCATCTGGCCGCCTTCGAAGCCCTTGACCGCGACGCCTGCACGGGCCTTCTGACCCTTGACGCCACGACCACCGGTCTTGCCCTTGCCCGAACCGATGCCCCGGCCGACGCGGATGCGCGTCTTGTGGGCGCCTTCGTTGTCACGGATGTCGTTGAGTTTCATCGAACGATACCCCTCACTTCGCGTCGACGACGCGCACGAGGTGCCTGACCTTATCGATCATGCCCCGCACGGACGGCGTGTCGACCAGGATCGACTGCCGGCGAATCTTGTTGAGGCCGAGACCGATCAGGGTCTGGCGCTGCGACGCCTCGCGGCGGATCGGGCTACCGATCTGCTCGACGACGACGGTCTTGTTTTCAGACTTTGCCATGATCGCACCCTCACGCTTCGACAGCGGCGTCGGTGCCGGCATCGCGGCGACGCGTCTGCAGGGACGAGACCTTGAGGTTGCGGCGCGCGGCGACGCCACGCGGGCTGTCTTCGTTCTTCAGCGCGTCGAACGTCGCACGAACGAGGTTGTACGGGTTCGAGGAGCCGAGCGACTTCGACACCACGTCCTGCATGCCGACCGCCTCGAAGACGGCGCGCATCGGGCCACCGGCGATGATGCCGGTACCCGCGGGCGCTGCACGCAGCACGACCTTGCCGGCGCCGTGACGGCCCTGGACGTCGTGATGCAGGGTGCGACCCTCGCGCAGAGGGATGCGGACCAGGCCGCGCTTGGCGGCTTCCGTCGCCTTGCGGATGGCCTCGGGAACTTCACGGGCCTTGCCGTGGCCGAAGCCGACGCGGCCCTTCTGGTCGCCGACGACGACGAGAGCGGCGAAGCCGAAGCGACGTCCACCCTTCACCACCTTGGCGACACGGTTGATATGGACCAGACGGTCCACGAATTCCGAATCGCGCTCTTCGCGATCGCGGTCACGAGGCTCTCTCGCCATTGTCTTTCCTCTTACTTGCGCGGTCGCCGGGTCTGTGCCCCGCGCCGCTCGCTCGAGCGTTCCTGGTGGAACGACGGTCTCAAAACAGATAGGCCCCGGCCCCCTGCCCCCGGCACCTTGCGGCGTCGGGAGAGGAAAACCGGGATGGTCGAAATCAGAAGTTCAGGCCGCCTTCACGGGCTGCATCCGCCAGCGCCTTGACGCGGCCGTGATACATGTAGGAGCCGCGGTCGAAGACCACGTCCTTCACGCCTGCCTTCGTGGCGCGCTCGGCGATCAGCTTGCCGATCGTAGCGGCCGCTTCGACATTCGCGCCCGACTTGATGTCGGCGCGGATGTCCTTGTCCAGGCTCGAGGCCGACGCGACGGTGACACCCTTCACGTCGTCGATGATCTGGGCATAGATCTGCTTGCCGGTGCGGTGCACCGACAGGCGGGCGCGGCCATTGGCAACGGCCTTGATCGCGCGGCGAACGCGGGCCTTGCGGCGCGCAGTGTTTTCGGTCTGCTTGCTCATGGCGCTTACTTCTTCTTCCCTTCCTTGCGGAAGATGAATTCGCCGGCGTATTTGACGCCCTTGCCCTTGTAGGGCTCGGGCCCGCGATAGTCGCGGATTTCGGCGGCGGTCTGGCCGACCACCTGCTTGTCGATGCCGGTGATGACGATTTCGGTCGGCTTCGGCGTCACGATCGCAACCCCTTCCGGGATCGCATAGTCGATGTCGTGGCTGAAGCCCAGCGAGAGCTTCAGCACCTTGCCGTTGACGGCGGCCTTGTAGCCGACGCCGTTGATCTCGAGCTTCTTCTCGAAGCCGGCGGTGGTGCCGACGACGAGATTGGCGATGCGAGCACGCGAGGTGCCCCAGAGCGAACGCGCGCGCTTGCTCTGCGAACGCGGCTGAACCGCGATCGCGCCATTCTCCATGGCGACCGAGACGTCGTCGGGCACGGTGAAGGAGAGTTCCCCCTTCGCGCCTTTGACCTTGACGAGCTGGCCGGCGACGTTGGCGGTGACGCCAGCGGGAACCGGAACAGGCTTCTTACCGATACGAGACATTGGATTTCTCCTGAAAACGAGCGGCGCGAAAGGTCAGAAGACCTTGCAAAGCACTTCGCCGCCCACGTTCTGCTCGCGGGCAAGGTGATCGGGCATCACACCCTTCGGGGTCGAGATGATCGTCACGCCAAGGCCATCGGCCACGCGCGGCATCGTCTCCACCGAAGAATAGACGCGGCGGCCGGGCTTGGACACACGCGAGATCGACCGGATGACCGGCAGTCCCTCATGGTACTTCAGCTCGATATCGAACTCCGTCCGGCCATTGCCGAACTCGGTCTGGGTGTAGCCGCGGATGTAGCCCTCGGACTGAAGCACGTCGAGCACGCGGGCCCTGAGCTTCGAACCGGGCGTCGAAACGCGCGACTTGCGCCGCATCTGCGCATTGCGGATGCGGGTCAGCATATCTCCAAGCGGATCAATGATCACGATGCGTCCTCCTCACCAGCTCGACTTGACGAGGCCGGGAACCAGCCCCTTGTTGCCGAGCTCGCGCAACGCAATGCGCGACATCTTCAGCTTGCGGTAGACGGCGCGCGGGCGCCCCGTGACTTCGCAGCGGTTGCGCACGCGGGTCGGAGCCGAGTTGCGCGGCAGTTCGGCCAGCTTGAGGCGAGCGAGGAACCGCTCGTCCATGGACTGGCTTTCGTCATTGGCGATCGCGAGAAGCCGCGCGCGCTTGCCGGCGAATTTCTTCACCAGAGCCTTGCGGTGGTTGTTGTTCTCGACGGAGCTTTTCTTAGCCATCGATCTCTCCTGGTTTCCGCGTATGAACGCTTGAGTTCACTGCCGGAACGGGAAGTTGAAGTGCTTGAGCAGGGCGCGTGCCTCGTCGTCCGACTTCGCAGTCGTGCAGACGATCACGTCCATACCCCAGACCTGGTCGACCTTGTCGTAGTTGATCTCGGGGAACACGATGTGCTCCTTGATCCCGAGCGCGAAATTGCCGCGCCCATCGAACGACTTCGGGTTGAGGCCGCGGAAGTCACGCACGCGGGGAAGCGCGATGGTGACGAGACGATCGACGAACTCGAACATCTTGGTCTTGCGCAGCGTGACCTTGCAGCCGACCGCCATGTTCTCGCGCAGCTTGAAGCCGGCGATGGCGAGACGGGACTTGGTGATCACCGGCTTCTGGCCGGCGATCAGGGCGAGGTCGCCGGCAGCGTTGTCGACCTTCTTGCGGTCGGCCGTCGCTTCGCCAACACCCATGTTGATGACGACCTTCTCGATGGTCGGCACTTCCATGACGTTCTTGTAGCCGAACTCGGCGATCATCGCCGGACGAACGACGTCCTCGTAATGCTGCTTCATACGCGGCGTAAGCGCCGCCTGCTGGTTCTCAGCCATCGATCAGATCCCCCGAACGCTTGGCGAAACGGACCTTGCGGCCATCATCCAGGACTTTGAAGCCGACGCGGGTCGGCTTGCCGTCCTTGGGATCGGCCACGGCGAGATTCGACAGGTCGATGGTGGCTTCCTTGGAGATGATGCCGCCCTCGGACTGAGCCGAAGCCTTGGTGTGCTTCTTGACGAGCATGACACCGCGCACGATGGCACGGGCATCCTTCGGAATGACCTGGAGCACTTCGCCGGCCTTGCCCTTGTCACGGCCGGCCAGCACGACGACCTTGTCGCCCTTCTTGATCTTCGCAGCCATCACAGCACCTCTGGCGCAAGCGAGATGATCTTCATGTGGTTCTTGGCGCGCAGCTCGCGCGGAACCGGTCCGAAGATACGGGTGCCGACAGGCTCTTTCTGGTTGTTGATCAGCACGGCCGCATTGCGGTCGAAGCGGATCACCGAGCCGTCGGCGCGCTTGACGTCCTTGGCGGTGCGAACGACGACCGCCTTCATGACGTCGCCCTTCTTCACGCGACCGCGCGGAATGGCTTCCTTGATCGAAACGACAATGATGTCGCCAATGCGGGCATAGCGCCGCTTCGACCCGCCGAGAACCTTGATGCACATCACGCGACGGGCGCCGGAGTTATCCGCGACCTCGAGATTCGTCTGCACCTGGATCATGGCCTTGATCCTTCCAGTGTGTATCAGCGCGGTTTCCCGAAAGCATCAGCGCCTCCGGGACTACGACTGACGGGGGTCGATCGCCCCCTGGCCTCAAAACAAAGCACGATCCGCAAAAGTGGCGCCCACTCTTGCGGCGTAACATGCCCGACTTTCTACCTCGCCCCGGCTCCTCGACGCCCGAATGATTCGGGCGCGAACAGCGCGTTGACCTACGCCTTGGGGGCGCCGTCGAGCAAAATCCAGCTTTTCAGCTTGGAAATGGGCTTGGACTCCTCGATCCAGACCTGATCGCCGACCTTGACCACCTGCGCCTCATCATGGGCGTGATAGTTTTTGGTACGGCGAACCGTCTTCTTGAGGAGTGGGTGCGTATAGCGCCGCTCGACCTTGACCACAACAGTTTTGTTCTGCTTGTCGCTGACGACGACGCCCTGCAGCACGCGCTTCGGCATTGTCTAACTCCTCAGGCGCTTGCCGCGACGGTCTTCGACCGCTGCAGCGTCTTGATGCGGGCGATGTCCTTGCGGACCTCGGTCACCCGGGCGGTGTTCTCGAGCTGGCCGGTGGCCTTCTGAAAGCGCAGGTTGAACTGCTCCTTCTTGAGCTTCAGGAGTTCGTCCTGGAGCAGGTCCACGCTCATGGCCTTCAGGTCGGACAGGCGTTGCAAAGCTTTCATCTCGTCCTCCCTTACTCGGCAATGCGCTGAATGAAGCGCGTCTTGATCGGCAGCTTGGCCGCACCGAGGCGCATGGCCTCGCGGGCGATATCCTCGGGCACGCCGTCGATCTCGAACATGATCCGGCCCGGCTTGACCTTGGCTGCCCAGAATTCAGGCGCGCCCTTGCCCTTGCCCATGCGGACTTCGGTCGGCTTCTTCGACACCGGCACGTCCGGGAAGATACGGATCCAGACGCGACCGGCGCGCTTCATCGCGCGGGTGATCGCGCGGCGGGCCGCCTCGATCTGCCGGGCGGTGACGCGCTCGGGTTCCTGGGCCTTCAGACCGAACTGGCCGAAGTTGAGGTCCGTGCCGCCCTTGGCGACGCCGGAAATGCGCCCCTTGAACTGCTTGCGGAACTTGGTTCGCTTTGGTTGCAACATGGCTCTTCTCGATCAGCCTTACGCTGCATGGTCACGACGATGGCCACCGCCGGAACGGCTGCCCTCGTCTGCCATGCGCTTGTCCTGGGCCATCGGGTCGTGTTCGAGGATCTCGCCCTTGAAGATCCAGACCTTGATGCCGCACGTGCCATAGGTGGTGAAGGCTGTGCCGACACCATAATCCACATCGGCGCGCAGCGTGTGCAGCGGCACGCGACCTTCGCGATACCACTCCAGGCGCGCGATCTCAGCCCCGCCGAGACGGCCCGAGCAGTTGATGCGGATGCCCTCGGCGCCCAGACGCATGGCCGACTGAACGGCCCGCTTCATGGCGCGGCGGAACGCGACGCGGCGCTCGAGCTGCTGCGCGATCGAGTCGGCGACCAGGGTCGCGTCGATCTCGGGCTTGCGCACCTCGACGATGTTGATCGTCACATCGGCCTTGGTCAGCTTCATCACCGACTTGCGCAGCTTCTCGATATCGGCGCCCTTCTTGCCGATCACCACGCCCGGACGAGCCGAATGGATGGTGACGCGGCACTTCTTGTGCGGGCGCTCGATGATGATCTTGGAGATCGCAGCCTGCTTCAGCATCTTCATGAGCGAGGCGCGGATCGCCATGTCCTCATGCAGAAGCTTGCCGTACTCGCCCTTCTGCGCGAACCAGCGCGAATCCCAGGTGCGATTGATGCCGAGGCGAAGCCCGATCGGATTGATTTTCTGACCCATCGTTCTCTCCTCAGGCCTTGGCCGCGGCGACTTCGCGCACGATGATCGTGATGTTCGCGAACGGCTTCATGATGCGGGCACCACGACCGCGGGCGCGGGCATGGAAGCGCTTCATCACGAGTGCCTTGCCGACGAAGGCCTGGGCCACAACGAGATCGTCGACGTCGAGATCATGATTGTTCTCGGCGTTGGCGATCGCACTCTGGAGGCACTTGCGCACGTCCAGCGAGATCCGCTTGCGCGAGAACTCGAGATCGGCGAGCGCGGTGGAGACCTTCTTGCCACGGATGAGCTGGGCGAGGAGGTTGAGCTTCTGCGGCGAGACGCGAAGGTTACGAGCGATCGCAACGGCTTCGTTCTCAGGCAGCGCACGGGGGGCTGATGCTTTTCCCATGGCTTACTTCCTCTTCGCCTTCTTGTCGGCGGCATGGCCGTGGAAGGTGCGCGTCGGCGAGAACTCGCCGAATTTGTGGCCCACCATTTCCTCGGACACGTTCACCGGCACATGCTTGTGGCCGTTGTAGACGCCGAACGTCAGACCGACGAACTGCGGAAGGATCGTGGAGCGACGGCTCCAGATCTTGATGACCTCTGACCGGGCCGCCGAACGGGCAACCTCGGCCTTTTTCAGAAGGTATCCGTCGACAAACGGACCTTTCCAAAGCGAACGCGCCATGACGGACCTCAGTTCTTCTTCTTGCGGGCGTGACGGCTCGACACGATGAACGTATCGGTCCGCTTGTTCGAGCGGGTCTTCTTGCCCTTGGTCGGCAGACCCCAGGGCGTAACCGGATGACGGCCACCCGAGGTGCGGCCTTCGCCGCCGCCATGGGGATGGTCGACCGGGTTCATCGAGACACCGCGGTTATGCGGACGACGGCCGAGCCAGCGCGAGCGACCCGCCTTGCCGTCGTTCCTGTTCATGTGGTCGGGGTTCGAAACCGCGCCCACCGTAGCATAGCACAGGCCGCTGATCAGGCGCTGCTCGCCCGAGTTCAGGCGGACGATGACATAGCCCTGGTCGCGACCGACGATCTGGGCGTAATTGCCGGCCGAACGGGCCAACTGGCCACCCTTGCCGATCTTCAGCTCGAGGTTGTGGACGATCGTGCCGATCGGCAGCGAGCCCATCGGGGCGGCGTTGCCGGGCTTCACGTCGACCGACGGACCCGAGACCACGCTGTCGCCGACGGCGAGGCGCTGCGGGGCAAGGATATAGGCCTGCTCGCCATCGCTGTACTTGATCAGCGCGATGAAGGCGGTGCGGTTCGGATCATATTCGAGCCGTTCCACGACAGCCGGGATGCCGTCCTTGCCGCGACGCTTGAAATCGATCAGGCGCAGCGTCCGCTTGTGTCCACCGCCGCGGAAGCGGACGGTGATGCGGCCGAGATTGTTGCGGCCGCCGGAGGACGACTTGCCCTCCGTCAGCACCTTGAGCGGCTTGCCCTTGTAGAGCTCGCTGCGGTCGACGATCACGAGCTGGCGAAGGCTCGGCGTGACCGGCTTGAAATGCTTCAAAGCCATGTTTGCGATCCTTCCTTACAGGCCCGTGGTCACATCGATGGAGTGACCTTCTTCAAGGGTCACGACCGCCTTCTTGACGTCCGAGCGCTGGCCGAGCCGGCCCCGGAAGACCTTCATCTTGCCCTCGGTGACGAGCGTGTTGACGCTCTTCACCTTGACATCGAACAGCTTCTCGATCGCCGCCTTGATTTGCGGCTTGGTCGCGGTCTTGGCGACCTTGAAGACGACCTTGTTGTGCTCGGAGAGCATGGTCGCCTTTTCGGTGATCACCGGGCCACGAATGACGTCGTAGTGGCGCGGGTCCAGATTCTTCGCCGTGCTCATGTGAAGCGCGCCTCCAGCGCATCGACAGCCGCGCGGGTCAGGACAAGCTTGTCGCGACGCAGGATGTCATAGACGTTGATGCCCTGGATCGGCAGGACGTCGACATTCGGGATCGAACGCGCCGCCAGGCCGAAATTCGTGTCGATCTCGGCGCCGCCGATCACCAGCGCGCTGGACAGATCCAGCTTGCCGAAATGACCGAGCAGAACCTTGGTCTTCGGCTCCGACAGCTTGGCGTCATCGATGATGATGATGCCGCCGGTCTTGGCCTTGGACGAAAGCGCATGGCGCAGAGCGAGCGCACGAACCTTCTTGGGCAGGTCGTGAGCGTGGTCGCGCACGATCGGACCGAAGGCCTTGCCGCCGCCGCGGAACTGCGGAGCCGAGGCTGCGCCGTGACGGGCGCCGCCGGTGCCCTTCTGCTTGTAGATCTTCTTGCGGGTGCGGTCGACTTCCGACCGGCCCTTCGACTTGTGCGTGCCGGCGCGGCGCTTGGCGAGCTGGTAGCGCACCATGCGGGCCAGGATGTCGGCGCGCGGCTCGAGGCCGAAGATCGCATCCGAGAGCTCGACCGAACCGGCCGAGCCACCTTCGAGGGTGGTGATATCGAGCTTCATCACGCGTTCTCCTCAACCGTCTCGGCTGCGGGAGCCGGCGTTTCGCCGCCATTCAGCTTGAACTTGCCCGGCAGGGGCGCATCCTTCGGCAGGGCGCGCTTGATCGCGTCCCGCACATGGATCCAGCCGCCGGCATGACCGGGAACGGCACCCTCGACCAGGATCAGGCCGCGCTCGACGTCCGTCTGGACGACGCGCAGGTTCTGCGTGGTGACACGCTCGGCACCGAGATGGCCGGGCATCTTCTTGTTCTTGAAGGTCTTGCCCGGGTCCTGACGACCACCGGTCGAACCGATCGAGCGATGCGAGACCGAAACACCGTGCGTGGCGCGAAGACCACCGAAGTTCCAGCGCTTCATGCCGCCGGCGAAGCCCTTGCCGAGCGTGGTGCCGCTGACATCGACGAACTGGCCGACGACAAAGTGGTCGGCGGTGAGCTCGGCGCCGACCGGGATCAGCGCGTCGTCAGTGACGCGGAACTCGACGACCTTGCGCTTGGGCTCGACCTTGGCAACGGCGAAATGGCCGCGCTCGGCCTTCGAGACATTCTTGACCTTGGCCAAGCCTGTTCCGAGCTGCACGGCGACATAGCCGTTCTTCTCGATCGTGCGATGAGCGACGACCTGGCAGTTATCGAGCTTCAGCACGGTGACCGGGATATGTTCGCCGGCATCGGTGAAGATGCGGGTCATCCCGACTTTCTGTGCAATCACACCGGAACGCATCGGTGCATACCTTCCCTTGGGGTCATACTCATCCAGCCGAAACGCTGGAGGCAGAGGACCCGGCTAAAACAAATCAGAAGATGGTCAGACGAAGTGGGTACCGGTTCGTCGTCAGACCATCGTCTACTCAAAGCTTGATTTCGACGTCGACGCCGGCGGCGAGATCGAGCTTCATGAGGGCGTCGACCGTCTGCGGGGTCGGGTCGACGATGTCGAGAACCCGCTTGTGGGTCCGCATTTCGAACTGCTCGCGCGACTTCTTGTCGATATGCGGCGAGCGGTTGACCGTGAACTTCTCGATGAGCGTGGGCAGCGGGATGGGGCCGCGGACCTGGGCGCCCGTCCTCTTTGCGGTCGACACGATCTCGCGCGTCGAAGCGTCGAGAATGCGATGGTCGAACGCCTTGAGGCGGATGCGGATGTTCTGACCGTTCATGGTCTTATCTTCCTCGTGACGTGAGAAGGCAAAGGCCGCAGGGCCTTCGCCCTCACGAAAACGCTTGTTACGCGATGATGCTGGCGACGACGCCGGCACCGACGGTGCGGCCGCCTTCGCGGATGGCGAAGCGCAGCTTCTCTTCCATCGCGATCGGCACGATCAGGTGCACTTCCATGGCGATGTTGTCGCCCGGCATCACCATCTCCGTGCCCTCAGGCAGGTGGACCACGCCCGTCACGTCGGTCGTGCGGAAGTAGAACTGCGGGCGGTAGTTGGTGAAGAACGGGGTGTGGCGACCGCCCTCCTCCTTCGTCAGGATATAGGCCTCGGCCTTGAACTTCGTGTGCGGCTTCACCGAACCCGGCTTGCACAGGATCTGGCCGCGCTCGACGTCCTCGCGCTTGGTGCCGCGCAGCAGCGCGCCGATGTTGTCGCCGGCCTGGCCCTGGTCGAGCAGCTTGCGGAACATCTCGACGCCCGTCACCGTCGTCTTGACCGTGTCCTTCAGGCCCACGATCTCGATTTCCTCGCCGACCTTGACGATGCCGCGCTCGACGCGACCCGTCACCACCGTGCCGCGACCCGAGATCGAGAACACGTCCTCGACCGGCATCAGGAACGGCAGGTCCAGCGGACGCGCCGGCTGCGGGATGTAGTCGTCGACCGTCTTCATCAGCGCGATCACCGCGTCATGGCCGATCGCCTTGTCGCCATTGTCGAGCGCGACCTTGGCCGAACCCTTGGTGATCGGGATGTCGTCGCCGGGGAAATCATACTTCGACAGAAGCTCGCGGATCTCCATCTCGACCAGCTCGAGCAGCTCGGCGTCGTCGACCAGATCGACCTTGTTCATGAACACCACCAGGGCGGGAACGCCGACCTGGCGCGCCAGCAGGATGTGCTCGCGAGTCTGCGGCATCGGGCCGTCGGCCGCCGACACCACCAGGATCGCGCCGTCCATCTGTGCCGCGCCCGTGATCATGTTCTTCACATAGTCGGCGTGGCCGGGGCAGTCGACGTGAGCATAATGGCGCGCCGCCGTCTCGTACTCGACGTGAGCGGTCGAGATCGTGATGCCGCGGGCCTTCTCCTCGGGCGCCTTGTCGATCTGGTCATACGCCGTGTACGACGCGCCGCCAGACTCAGCCAGCACCTTCGTGATCGCAGCCGTCAAAGACGTCTTGCCATGGTCGACGTGACCAATCGTACCAATGTTGCAATGCGGCTTCGTGCGAGCAAATTTCTCTTTGGCCATCGTAGCCTCCGTCAGTCAAATCGTTGTTGCGTTAAAGCAGGTCGGGCTGGTGATCAGGCGTACTTGGCCTGGACCTCGGCGGCCACCGCCGACGGAACCTGCTCATAGTGGTCGAACTGCATGGTGTAATTGGCGCGGCCCTGCGAGAACGAGCGAAGCTGGTTCACGTAGCCGAACATGTTGGCGAGCGGGACCATCGCATTCACGACGACCGCGTTGCCGCGCATGTCCTGGCCCTGGATCTGGCCACGACGGGAGTTCAGGTCGCCGATGACCGAGCCGGTGTAGTCTTCCGGGGTCACGACCTCGACCTTCATGATCGGCTCGAGCAGCACGGAGCCACCCTTCTGCAGACCTTCACGGAGCGCGGCACGCGACGCGATTTCGAAGGCGAGAGCCGACGAGTCGACCTCGTGGAAGGCGCCGTCGATCAGCGTCACCTTGACGTCCACCACCGGGAAGCCGGCGATCACGCCCGAACCGATGACGGAGTTGAGGCCCTTCTCGACGCCGGGGATGTACTCCTTCGGAACCGTTCCGCCGACGACCTTCGACTCGAACTCGAAGCCCTTGCCGGTCTCGTTCGGCTCGATCACCAGCTTGACGCGGGCGAACTGGCCGGTACCGCCGGTCTGCTTCTTGTGCGTGTAGTCGACATCGACCTTCTTGGTCAGCGTCTCGCGATAGGCCACCTGCGGGGCGCCGATATTGGCGTCCACCTTGTAGGTCCGGCGCAGGATGTCGACCTTGATGTCGAGATGGAGCTCGCCCATGCCCTTGAGGATGGTCTGGCCGCTCTCCTGGTCGGTCGACACGCGGAACGAGGGATCCTCGTTGGCGAGTTTCGCCAGGGCGAGGCCCAGCTTCTCCTGGTCGGCCTTGGACTTCGGCTCGATCGCGATCGTGATGACCGGCTCGGGGAATTCCATGCGCTCCAGGATGACGGCCTTCAGCGGGTCGCACAGCGTGTCGCCGGTGCGGACATCCTTCAGGCCGGCCAGGGCGACGATGTCGCCGGCAAAAGCCTCCTTGATGTCCTCGCGGTTGTTCGCATGCATCAGCAGCATGCGGCCGACGCGCTCTTTCTTGTCGCGGGTCGAGTTGATCACGCCCTGACCGGTCTCGACCTTGCCGGAATAGACGCGGCAGAAGGTGATCGTGCCGACGAACGGATCGTCCATGATCTTGAAGGCGAGCATGGAGAAGGGATCCTCATCCGTCGGATGACGAACGGTCTCTTCCTCGGTCTTAAAGTCGATGCCCTTGATCTCGCCGCGATCCACCGGGGACGGCAGGAAGTCGACGACTGCGTCAAGAAGCGGCTGTACGCCCTTGTTCTTGAAGGCCGAACCGCAGAGCACGGGGTGGAAGGCACGACGCTGAACGGCCGTGCGGACGAGACGACGCAGCGTCTCGGCATCCGGCTCGGTACCGTCGAGATAGGCTTCCATCGCCGCATCGTCCATGTCGACGGCGGCTTCGATCAGCTTGCCACGATACTCGGTGGCCTTGGCCAGCAAATCGGCCGGGATGTCCTTCTCCTCGAAGGACGCGCCGAGCGCTTCGCCGTTCCAGACGATCGCCTTCATCTTGATCAGGTCGATGACGCCGGCAAAATCCGACTCGGCCCCGATCGGGATCTGCAGGCAGACCGGCTTGCCGGCGACGCGGTCGATGATGTCCTGGACGCAGCGATAGAAATCGGCGCCGGTCTTGTCCATCTTGTTGACGAACACGACGCGCGGCACGTCATACTTGTCGGCCTGGCGCCAGACAGTCTCGGTCTGGGGCTCGACGCCCTGGTTGCCGTCGAGCACGCAGACGGCGCCGTCGAGCACGCGCAGCGAACGCTCGACTTCGATCGTGAAGTCGACGTGGCCGGGGGTGTCGATGATGTTCAGGCGGTGGTCGCGCCACAGGCAGGTCGTCGCAGCGGAGGTGATCGTGATGCCACGCTCCTGCTCCTGCGTCATCCAGTCCATGGTCGCAGCGCCATCATGGACTTCGCCGATCTTATGCGACTTGCCCGTGTAGAACAGGATGCGCTCGGTCGTCGTCGTCTTGCCGGCATCAATGTGGGCCATGATGCCGAAGTTACGATAACGGTCGATGGGATGGGAACGGGCCATGAGAATGCTCTGTCTTTCCGAAAGTCGCGCGGACGATTACCAGCGATAATGCGAGAAGGCACGGTTGGCTTCCGCCATCCGGTGCGTGTCTTCACGCTTCTTGACCGCGTTGCCACGGTTGCTGGCCGCATCCATCAACTCCGAAGAGAGACGCTCGACCATCGTCTTGTCGTTGCGGCCACGAGCGGCCGAGATCAGCCAGCGGATCGCCAGCGCCTGACGGCGCTCGGTGCGAACCTCGACCGGAACCTGGTAGGTGGCGCCGCCGACGCGGCGCGAACGCACTTCGATCGCCGGAGCGACGTTCTCGAGCGCGCTCTTGAAGACGGCGAGCGGGTCGCTCTTCATCTTGCTCTCGATGATGTCGAAGGCACCGTAGACGATCCGCTCGGCGGTCGACTTCTTGCCTTCGTACATGACCGAATTCATGAACTTCGTCACGATGATATCGTGGAACTTCGGATCGGGAATGATCTCGCGCTTTTCGGCGCTATGGCGGCGGGACATCGTCTAGTCTCCGGTCAAATCTTCAACGCTGCGAACCGGCCGGGCCGCCAGGCCCTGCCGATCGGGCAGAAATTACTTGGGACGCTTGGCGCCGTACTTCGAACGGCGCTGCTTGCGGTTCTTGACGCCCTGGGTGTCGAGAACGCCGCGCAGGATGTGGTAGCGCACGCCGGGAAGATCCTTGACGCGGCCGCCGCGGATCATGACCACGGAGTGCTCCTGGAGGTTATGCCCCTCACCAGGAATGTAGCCGATCACCTCGAAACCGTTGGTCAGGCGCACCTTGGCGACCTTACGCAGCGCCGAGTTCGGCTTCTTCGGCGTCGTCGTGTAGACGCGCGTGCAGACGCCACGCTTCTGCGGGCAGGACTCGAGCGCCGGAGCGGTGTTGCGCGCCTTGACGGGCGAACGCGGCTTGCGAATGAGCTGGCTGATTGTCGGCATTCTGGCCTCTCGCTCCCACTGAGCGTTTGGAAATCGCTAAATCCGTTACCCAGGCCAGTCGTTGCCATGACACAAACGAAGCCGCGCCATCGGCTCCCGGACAGGGGGCCTCAGGCGCGTTCGCCAGCAGAGGATCACGGCTTTCGCCGCGTTCATGCATCTTGCCATGTCGTCAATCGACGCTGGAATTCCGGTGGAGTTTCGGCCGCGAAATTCGCCAGCAACAAAGGCTTAGGCGACATACGTGTCCGACAACCACCGACAGTGGCGCGCTTATGACTCGGGGATAGATTCGCGTCAACCCCCATTCTCGGGAATCGACGTCGGAAATGCCCTACCCGGCGGGTTTAGCGCCCCGAAAGCGACATGGCCGCCCCCTCGCGGGAGCGGCCATGTCCGATTATCGCATTCCGCGGGAGCCGCGGAAGTCGATCACTCCGCCGCGGGCAGCGCCGCCTCGACGGCCTTTGCCGCCGAAGCCGCGGCCTTCGCCGCCGCTTCCGCCTTCTGGCCGACGATGAGATCGTCGCGACGCGTCGCCACCTGCTTGATGCGGGCGACCTGCGCGCCGGTGCCGGCCGGGATCAGCGAGCCGACGATGACGTTCTCCTTGAGGCCTTCCAGCGTGTCGTACTTGCCGTTGACCGCCGCCTCGGTGAGGACGCGGGTGGTCTCCTGGAACGACGCCGCCGAGATGAAGGAGCGGGTCTGCAGCGAGGCCTTGGTGATGCCGAGCAGCACGGGGACGCCGGAAGCGGGCTTCTTGCCCTCCTCCTTCATCTTCGCGTTGATCTCCTGCAGCTCGATGCGGTCGACCTGGTCGCCGGTCAGGATGTCGGTATCGCCCGACTCCGTGATCTCGACCTTTTGCAGCATCTGCCGGACGATCACCTCGATGTGCTTGTCGTTGATGCCCACGCCCTGGAGGCGATAGACCTCCTGGATCTCGTTCACCAGATAAGCCGCCAGCTCCTCGACGCCCTTGATCGCAAGGATGTCGTGCGGGGCCGGGTTGCCGTCGAGGATGTAGTCGCCCGTCTCCACGACGTCGCCGTCCTGGAGATGGATGTGCTTGCCCTTGGGGATCAGGTACTCGAGCCCCTCGGAACCGTCATGCGGCGTCAGCGTGACGCGACGCTTGTTCTTGTAGTCCTTGCCGAAGCCGATCACGCCCGACTTCTCGGCGATGATCGCCGCATCCTTCGGACGACGGGCCTCGAACAGCTCCGCCACCCGCGGCAGACCGCCGGTGATGTCGCGGGTCTTGGCCGAGTCGGTCGAGACACGCGCCAGCACGTCGCCGGCCTTGATATGGGCACCCGGCTCCATCGAGATGATGCCTTCGACCGGCAGGATGTAGCGGGCTTCGCCACCGCGGGCGAGCTTCGCGACCTTGCCGTCGGGGCCCTGCACGGTGAGCGCCGGACGCAGATCCGAGGTCCGGGCCGAGCCGCGCCAGTCGATGACGACGCGCTTGGAGATGCCGGTCGCCTCGTCGGTCGTCTCGGTGATCGACATGCCGTCGACCAGGTCCTCGTAGCCGACGCTGCCGTCGACCTCGGCCAGGATCGGGCGGGAATAGGGATCCCACTCGATCAGGCGCTGGCCGCGCTTGACCTTGTCGCCCTCGTCGATCCGCAGCTTCGAGCCGAACTGGACCCGATGCACCGCGCGCTCCGCCCCATCCGGGCCGACGATGACCACGGCGATGTTGCGCGCCATGGCGATCAGGTCGCCGTCCGAGTTGCGGGCGAGGTTGCGGTTGCGGATCTTGACCGTGCCTTCGAAGTTCGACTCGACGAAGGACTGGTCGGCGATCGTCGCCGCACCACCGATGTGGAAGGTACGCATGGTGAGCTGCGTGCCCGGCTCGCCGATCGACTGCGCCGCGATGACGCCGACGGCCTCGCCCATGTTGACGGGCGTGCCGCGGGCCAGATCTCGGCCGTAGCAGGTCGCGCAGACGCCGTTCTTGGTGGCGCAGGTCAGCACCGAGCGGATCTTCACCTCCTGAACACCGGCGGCGTTGATCTTCTCGATGTGATGCTCGTCGATCATCGTGCCCTTCGGGACGAGGACGTTGCCGTCGATATCCGTCACATCCTCGGCCGCCGAGCGACCCAGGATACGGATGCCGAGCGAAGCCACAACCTGGCCCGCATCGATGATGGCGCGCATCTTGATGCCGCTATCCGAGCCGCAATCGGTCTCGGAGATGATGGCATCCTGCGCCACGTCGACGAGACGGCGGGTGAGGTAACCCGAGTTAGCCGTCTTGAGCGCGGTGTCGGCGAGGCCCTTGCGGGCGCCGTGCGTCGAGTTGAAGTACTCGAGCACGTCGAGGCCTTCCTTGAAGTTCGAGATGATCGGGCTTTCGATGATCTCGCCCGACGGCTTGGCCATCAGGCCGCGCATCGCCGCAAGCTGCTTCATCTGCGCCGGCGAACCACGCGCTCCCGAGTGGCTCATCATGTAGATCGAGTTGATCGGCTTATCGCGGCCGTTCTCGTCCTTCTTCACGGTCGAGATGCGGGCCATCATCTCCTGGGCGAGCTTGTCGGAGCACTTCGCCCAGGCGTCGACGACCTTGTTGTACTTCTCGCCCTGGGTGATCAGGCCGTCCTGGTACTGCTGCTCGTAATCCTTGGCGAGCGCGCGGGTGGTGTCGACGATCTCCCACTTGTTCTCCGGCACGACCATGTCGTCCTTGCCGAAGGAGATGCCGGCCTTGAAGGCGTGCGTGAAGCCCAGCGACATGATGCGGTCGCAGAAGATCACCGATTCCTTCTGACCGCAGCCGCGATAGACGGCGTCGATCATTCCCTGGATTTCCTTCTTGGTCATCAGCTTGTTGATGACGTCGAAGGTCATGTTCGGGTGCTTCGGCAGCGCGGTCGAGAGGATCACGCGGCCCGGCGTGGTGTCGTAGATCTTGGTGTAGGACTTGCCGTCCTCGCCAACACCGGTCCAGCGGTATTTGATCTTCGAATGCAGCGTCACGACCTTCTCGTGCAGCGCGTATTCGAGCTCGCCGAAGTCGCCGAAGATCTTGCCCTGACCCGGCTCGCCGTCGGAGACGATCGAGAGGTAGTACAGGCCCAGCACGATGTCCTGCGACGGCACGATGATCGGCAGGCCGTTCGCCGGGTGCAGGATGTTGTTGGTCGACATCATCAGGACGCGCGCTTCGAGCTGCGCTTCCAGCGACAGCGGTACGTGCACGGCCATCTGGTCGCCGTCGAAGTCGGCGTTGAAGGCGGCGCAGACCAGCGGGTGAAGCTGGATCGCCTTGCCCTCGATCAGCGTCGGCTCGAACGCCTGGATGCCCAGGCGGTGCAGCGTCGGCGCGCGGTTCAGCATCACCGGATGCTCGCGGATGACCTCGTCCAGGATGTCCCAGACCTCCGGCTTCTCCTTCTCGACGAGCTTCTTGGCCTGCTTGACCGTGGTCGAGTAGCCCTTGGCGTCGAGGCGCGCATAGATGAACGGCTTGAACAGCTCGAGCGCCATCTTCTTCGGCAGGCCGCACTGGTGCAGCTTCAGCTCCGGGCCGACGACGATGACCGAACGGCCGGAATAGTCGACGCGCTTGCCGAGCAGGTTCTGGCGGAAGCGGCCCTGCTTGCCCTTCAGCATGTCGGCGAGCGACTTCAGCGGGCGCTTGTTGGCACCCGTGATGACGCGGCCGCGGCGGCCGTTGTCGAACAGCGCATCGACCGATTCCTGCAGCATCCGCTTCTCGTTGCGGATGATGATGTCGGGCGCGCGCAGCTCGATCAGCCGCTTCAGGCGGTTGTTGCGGTTGATGACGCGGCGATACAGGTCGTTCAGGTCCGAGGTCGCGAAGCGGCCGCCATCGAGCGGCACCAGCGGACGTAAGTCCGGCGGGATCACCGGGATGATGGTCATGACCATCCATTCCGGCTTGTTGCCCGAAAGCTGGAATGCCTCGATGATCTTGAGGCGCTTCATCAGCTTCTTGGGCTTCAGCTCCGACGTCGTCGTCGCGATCTCATGCTTGAGATCGGCGTTGATCTGGTCGAGGTCGAGCGCGCGCAGCATCTCGCGGATCGCTTCCGCGCCGATCATGGCGGTGAAGGTGTCGGCGCCATACTCTTCCTGGCAGCGGACATACTCTTCTTCCGACAGAAGCTGACGGTCCTTGAGCGGGGTCAGGCCCGGCTCGATGACCACATACGACTCGAAATAGAGGATGCGCTCGAGGTCCTTGAGCGGCATGTCCATGAGCAGGCCGATGCGCGAGGGCAGCGACTTCAGGAACCAGATATGCGCGACCGGGGCGGCGAGCTCGATATGGCCCATGCGCTCGCGCCGGACGCGGGCGAGCGTGACTTCCACGCCGCACTTCTCGCAGATGACGCCCTTGAACTTCATGCGCTTGTACTTGCCGCACAGGCACTCGTAGTCCTTGATCGGCCCGAAGATGCGGGCGCAGAACAGGCCGTCGCGCTCCGGCTTGAAGGTCCGGTAGTTGATGGTCTCCGGCTTTTTGATCTCGCCATAGGACCAGGACAGGATCTTCTCCGGGCTCGCGATCGAGATCTTGATCGCGTCGAAGGCCTGCTGCACCGGCTGCTGGCCGAAAAGGTTCATGACCTCTTGCTTCATCGCCTGTCTCCTCTCGCCGGCGGGGGTGGAGCACCGCCCTGCCCGGCTTCGTCAATTCAATGGCCGGCGGCGTCAGTGCCGCCGGCAAGTCGTCTCTAGAGCGGGGCGAACCGGCTCACTCGGCAGCTTCCGCAGGCGGAAGCTCGCCGGGACGCGGCTTGTTGCTGATAAGCTCGACGTTGAGGCCGAGCGAGCGCATTTCCTTGACGAGCACGTTGAAGCTCTCGGGGATGCCCGCCTCGAAGTTGTCCTCGCCGCGCACGATCGACTCGTAGACCTTGGTGCGGCCCGCCACGTCGTCCGACTTCACCGTCAGCATTTCCTGCAGCGTGTAGGCGGCGCCATAGGCTTCGAGCGCCCAGACCTCCATCTCGCCGAAGCGCTGACCGCCGAACTGCGCCTTGCCGCCCAGCGGCTGCTGGGTGACGAGCGAATACGGGCCGATCGAACGGGCATGAATCTTGTCGTCGACCAGATGATGCAGCTTCAGCATGTAGATGTAGCCCATGGTGACCTTGCGGTCGAAGGGCTCGCCAGTCCTGCCATCATACAGCGTGGACTGCCCAGAGCTGTGCAGTCCGGCCTGCTCCAGAAGCCGCTCGATATCGGCCTCCTTGGCGCCGTTGAACACCGGTGTCGCCATCGGAACGCCGCGGCGCAGGTTCTGGCCCATCTCGACGAGCTCGTTCTCGTCCATCGAGGCGATGATCTCGTTGTCCTCGTAGACCGCGTCGAACGAAGCTCGCAGCGCCTTGACGTCATGCGCCTTCTTGTAGGCGTCGATCGCCGCGCCGATCTGCTTGCCGAGACCGGCAGCAGCCCAACCGAGATGCGTCTCCAGAATCTGCCCGACATTCATGCGCGAGGGCACGCCCAGCGGGTTGAGCACGATGTCGGCATGGGTGCCGTCCTCGAGGAACGGCATGTCCTCGGCAGCCACGATGCGCGAGACCACGCCCTTGTTGCCGTGACGGCCGGCCATCTTGTCGCCCGGCTGGATCTTGCGCTTCACCGCGACGAAGACCTTGACCATCTTCATCACGCCCGGAGGCAGCTCGTCGCCGCGCTGCAGCTTCTCGACCTTGTCGAGGAAGCGCTGCTCGAGGCGCTTCTTCGACTCGTCGTACTGCTTCCGCATCGCCTCGATTTCGGTCATCAGGGCGTCGTCGCCGGTGGCGAACAGCCACCACTGCGAGCGCGGGAACTCGGACATGCCCTCGCGGGTGATGACCGTGTCCTTCTTGAAGCCCTTCGGACCGGCAAGACCGGTCTTGCCGTTCAGGATGTCGCCAAGACGCGCGAAGGTGTTGCGGTCCAGGATCGCCTGCTCGTCGTCACGGTCCTTGGCGAGACGCTCGATCTCCTCGCGCTCGATCGCCTGGGCGCGCTCGTCCTTGTCGACGCCATGGCGGTTGAACACGCGCACCTCGACGATCGTGCCCTGCACGCCCGGCGGGACGCGAAGCGACGTGTCGCGGACATCGGAAGCCTTCTCGCCGAAGATGGCGCGCAGCAGCTTCTCTTCCGGCGTCATCGGGCTTTCGCCCTTCGGCGTGATCTTGCCGACGAGGATGTCGCCGGCCGCCACTTCGGCGCCGATATAGACGATGCCGGCCTCATCCAGGTTCTTCAGCGCCTCTTCGGAAACGTTCGGAATATCGCGCGTGATTTCCTCAGGCCCGAGCTTGGTGTCGCGAGCCATGACCTCGAATTCCTCGATATGGATCGAGGTGAAGACGTCTTCCGAGACGATCTTCTCCGAGAGCAGGATCGAGTCCTCGAAGTTGTAGCCGTTCCACGGCATGAACGCGACGAGCACGTTGCGGCCGAGCGCGAGCTCGCCGAACTCGGTCGACGGGCCGTCCGCGACGATGTCACCCTTCTTGATGACGTCGCCGACACGCACCAGCGGACGCTGCGTGATGCAGGTCGACTGGTTCGAGCGCTGGAACTTCTGCAGCCGATAGATGTCGACGCCCGGCTTGGTCGGGTCCATCTCGTCGGACGCGCGGATGACGATACGCGTCGCGTCGACCTGGTCGACGATGCCGGCGCGGCGGGCCGCGATCGCGGCGCCCGAGTCACGGGCGACGACGGCTTCCATGCCGGTGCCGACGAAGGGCGCGTCGGCGCGAACCAGCGGCACCGCCTGGCGCTGCATGTTCGAGCCCATCAGCGCGCGGTTGGCGTCGTCGTTCTCGAGGAACGGGATCAGCGCCGCAGCAACCGAGACGAGCTGCTTGGGCGACACGTCCTGGAAGTCGACCTTGTCGACCGGCGTGACGATCACTTCACCGGCGCGGCGGCAGACGATCAGGTCGTCGGTGAGACGGCCTTCCTTGTCGACGGCGGCGTTCGCCTGGGCGACGTTGTACTTCGCCTCCTCCATCGCCGAGAGATAGATGATCTCCTCGGTCTGCTTGCCGTCGCGGATGCGGCGATAGGGGCTCTCGATGAAGCCGTACTTGTTCACCCGCGCGAAGGTGGCGAGCGAGTTGATCAGGCCGATATTCGGGCCTTCCGGCGTCTCGATCGGGCAGATGCGGCCGTAATGCGTCGGGTGCACGTCGCGCACCTCGAAGCCGGCGCGCTCGCGCGTCAGGCCACCCGGGCCAAGCGCCGAAAGACGACGTTTGTGAGTGACTTCCGACAGCGGGTTCGTCTGGTCCATGAACTGCGAGAGCTGCGACGAGCCGAAGAACTCGCGCACCGCGGCAGCCGCGGGCTTCGCGTTGATCAGGTCCTGCGGCATCACGGTGTCGATGTCGACCGACGACATGCGCTCCTTGATGGCGCGCTCCATGCGCAGCAGGCCCAGGCGATACTGGTTCTCCATGAGCTCGCCGACCGAGCGCACGCGCCGGTTGCCGAGATGGTCGATGTCGTCGATCTCGCCCTTGCCGTCGCGCAGGTCGACCAGCGCCTTGACGACCGCGAAGATGTCCTCCTTGCGGAGAATCCGGACGGTGTCCTCGGCGTCGAGGTCGAGGCGCATGTTCATCTTGACGCGGCCGACGGCCGAGAGGTCGTAGCGCTCGGAATCGAAGAACAGCGACTGGAACATGTTCTCCGCGGTATCGAGCGTCGGCGGCTCGCCGGGACGCATGACGCGGTAGATGTCGAACAGGGCCTCTTCGCGACGCGAGTTCTTGTCGACCTTCAGCGTGTTGCGGATATAGGGGCCGACCGTGATGTGGTCGATGTCGAGCACCGGGATCTCGTCGAAGCCGGCATCGGTGAGCAGCTTCAGCGACTTCTCGTCGATCTCCTCGCCGGCCTCGGCGAAGACCTCGCCGGTGGACGGGTTGACCAGATCCTCGGCGATGTACTGGGTGTAGAGGTCCTCGTCCGTGGCGCGCAGGAACTTGAGGCCCTTCTCGGCGAGCTGCCGCGCCGTGCGGGCGACGAGCTTCTTGCCGGCCTCGACCACGACCTCGCCGGTGTCGGCGTCGATCATGTCGGCGGTGGTCTTGAAGCCCTTCATGCGCTCCGCGTCATAGGGAACGCGCCAGCCCTTGGCATCACGGACATAGGTGATGTGGTTGTAGAAGCGGCTGAGGATCTCCTCGCCGTCCATGCCGAGCGCGAACAGCAGCGACGTCACCGGGATCTTACGCTTCCGGTCGATGCGCGCGTAGACGATGTCCTTGGCGTCGAACTCGATGTCGAGCCAGGAGCCGCGATAGGGGATGATGCGGGCGGCAAACAGCAGCTTGCCCGACGAATGGGTCTTGCCCTTGTCGTGGTCGAAGAACACGCCCGGCGAACGGTGCATCTGCGAGACGATCACGCGCTCGGTGCCGTTGACGATGAAGGTACCGTTGTCCGTCATGAGCGGCATGTCGCCCATGTAGACATCCTGCTCCTTGATGTCCTTGACCGATTTGGCCTGGGTATCGGGATCGATATCGAACACGATCAGGCGCAGCGTCACCTTGAGCGGCGCCGAGAAGGTCATACCGCGCTGACGGCACTCGTCGACGTCGTATTTCGGCGGCTCGAAGGTGTACTTGACGAATTCGAGCAGCGAAGCGCCCGAGAAATCGCCGATCGGGAACACGGACTTGAAGACCGACTGCAGGCCCTCGTCGCCGCGGCCGCCCTTGGGCTCTTCGACCATCAGGAACTGGTCGTAGGACGCCTTCTGAACCTCGATGAGGTTCGGCATCTGCGCCACTTCCTTGAGTTTTCCGAAGAACTTGCGGACGCGCCTGCGGCCCTGGAGCGAATTGACCATGTTGTTCCTCGCAATCTCTACGGACGGCTCACCCGGTAGTCCGGACGAACAAGCGGCCAGGCCGCCGGGTGAGCCGTTCGGCGCATCATCGCGCCGACATCATTTGAAATCCGGCCCTGCAACGCCAAGCTGCATCCAGGGCCTTTGCAACCTTTCCGCACCGCCGTGCGGAAACGACACGACAGCCCCGGAGGTGGCGACCACCCCGGGACTGTCTGGTCTTGACTAGGGTCGGACCGGCATTACGCCGGCCCTGCTCACTTGAGCTCGACCTTGGCGCCGACGGCCTCGAGCTGCTTCTTGAGCTTCTCGGCCTCATCCTTGCCGACCGACTCCTTGACAGGCTTCGGAGCGGCTTCGACCAGGTCCTTGGCCTCCTTGAGGCCGAGACCGGTGATGGCGCGGACTTCCTTGATCACCTCGATCTTCTTGTCGCCGGCGGCGGCAAGAACGACGGTGAATTCGGTCTGCTCTTCGACAGCAGCCGCAGCCGGGCCAGCGGCCGGGCCGGCAACCGCAACAGCGGCAGCGGCGGAGACGCCCCACTTCTCTTCGAGAAGCTTGGCGAGATCGGCGGCCTCAAGGACCGTGAGGGACGACAGCTCGTCGACGAGCTTGGCAAGATCAGCCATGATAGGCTCCTATATGGTAAGAGGTTCGAACGATTATCAGGGGTAACCGGCCGTTCAGGCCGCATCCTTGTCGGCATATGCCTGGAACACGCGCGCCAGCTTGGCAGCCGGTGCGGTCGAGAGCTGGGCGATCTTCGTTGCCGGGGCCTGCAGGAGGCCGAGCAGCTTGGCGCGCAGTTCATCGAGCGAGGGCATCGAGGCCAGGGCCTTGACGCCTTCGGGGTTCAGGGCGGTCTTGCCCATCGCGCCGCCGAGGATCACGAGCTTGTCGTTTTCCTTGGCGAATGCGGTGGCGACCTTCGGCGCCGCGACCGGATCGCTCGAATAAGCGATCAGGGTGGGACCCGTCAGCAGATTGCTGATGGACGCGACGTCGGTGCCTTCAAGAGCGATCTTGGCCAGCCGGTTCTTTGCGACCTTCACGGTGGCGCCATTGGCCTTCATCTCGCGACGAAGCTTCTGGAACTGGGCCACCGTCAAACCCGCATAGTGGGCCACGACAACGACCGACGTGTTCGCAAACACGCCGTTCAGGGTCGCGACGGCATCTGTCTTTGCCGCTTTATCCACTGGGCTCTCTCCGGTAGGCGGCAGGCCTGTGAGGGCTCGCCGCCGGTTGCACTGCCGCCCCTCGAAGTCCCGGTTGACACCGGCGCTTCATCGGAGCGACGCTCAGTGCCCTGTCCCCTCTCCGGCCTTTAAAGCCGTGATCGGGCGAGATGGTTCGAACCGTCTTCGGGATCTCGCGACCCCGCTTGAGCTCTTGCACCGTCTATGCAGGCCTCTTGGCGAAATTATGCCCTCGGGCGAACCCTCGGAGCACCTGCAGTCTCAGACAGGACTGGGTGATTCGAGCATCCGGATCGCTCCCGACGCCCCAAACACCCATCTTTCGGCGGCGAACCGCCAAAAAACGCGAAACGGACCCCTTCGCGACAAGCGCGCCGGAGCCCACATCACTTATGGAAACTGGTCAGCGTCATAGCGCCTTCGCCCGTCTCTGCCAAGTGACTACTTGCAAGCGACCACTTGCAAATGGCGTCTCGACCCGAATGGGTCGGGATGCGAGCCCCGGCCGGCGCAAGCCGGCCGAAGCGCAGGCCTTTGCGATCAGCCGCCGAGGACGGTGTTCGGCTCGATCTTGACGCCCGGACCCATCGTCGACGAGATCGCGACGCGCTGGATATAGGTGCCCTTGGCGCCGGCCGGCTTCGCCTTGGCGACGGAATCGGCGAAGGCCTTGATGTTCTCGGCCAGTTTCTCGGCCGTGAACGAGACCTTGCCGACGGCGGCATGCACGATGCCGGCCTTCTCGACGCGGAACTCGACCGAGCCACCCTTGGACGCTGCGACCGCAGTGGTCAGGTCCATGGTGACGGTGCCGACCTTCGGGTTCGGCATCAGGCCGCGCGGGCCGAGCACCTTACCGAGACGGCCGACCAGCGGCATCATGTCCGGGGTCGCGATGCAGCGATCGAAGTCGATCGTGCCCTTCTGGACGATCTCGACCAGTTCTTCCGCACCGACGATGTCGGCACCGGCCTTCTTGGCCTCCTCGGCCTTGGCGCCGCGAGCGAACACGGCGACGCGCAGGACGCGGCCCGAGCCGTTCGGCAGGTTGCAAACGCCGCGGACCATCTGATCGGCGTGACGCGGATCGACGCCCAGGTTCATCGAGACCTCGACGGTCTCGTCGAACTTGGCGGTGGCGCGCTCCTTGACGAAGGCGACAGCGTCGCTGAGCGGGTAGAGCTTGGTGCGGTCAATGCCTTCACGGCCCTTGACGACGCGCTTTCCGATATGTGCCATTTTCGCCCCCTCAGCCCACGACTTCCAGGCCCATGGACCGGGCGGAGCCCTTGATCATGGACGAGGCGGATTCGACGCTATCGCAGTTGAGATCGGCCATCTTCTTCTCGGCGATCTCGGTGATCTGCGCGATGGTCACCTTGCCGACATTGCCGCCGCGACCGGGGGTCTTGGAACCCGAGGTCAGGCCGGCGGCCTTCTTCAGCCAGTAGGACACCGGCGGCTGCTTCATCTCGAAGGTGAAGGAGCGGTCCTGATACGCGGTGATGATCACCGGAATCGGCATGCCCTTTTCCATCTGCGCGGTCTTCGCGTTGAAAGCCTTGCAGAATTCCATGATGTTGAGGCCGCGCTGACCCAGCGCCGGACCGATCGGCGGCGACGGATTGGCCGCGCCCGCCGGAACCTGAAGCTTCACGTAGCCCGTGATCTTCTTTGCCATGATGGCTGCTCCTGCCGCCTGCTCCGATGCCTATCGGAACGACGACGTCCCGCCCGCGAACTGCTTTCGCTCGGGGTCGGGATGGTTGCAGAGCGTGGTGCGGCAGGGAGTTCCGGTTGGCGACCGGCCTGCCTCCCACGCAAGTGAGGCGCCGCCTATGACACAAGGCGGCGCCGAAGGGAAGCCGTTAAAGTTTCTCGACCTGGCTGTATTCGAGCTCGACCGGCGTGGCGCGGCCGAAGATCGAGACCGCGACCTTGAGGCGGGCGCGGCCATGGTCGACATCCTCGACGACGCCGTTGAACGAGGCGAAGGGGCCGTCGGCGACCTTCACCTGCTCGCCGATCTCGAAGACGACGGTCGGCTTGGGACGCTCGATGCCCTCGGCGACCTGGCCCTTGATCCGCATCGCCTCGACCTCGGGGATCGGCATGGGCTTGGCCTTGTCGGCGCCCAGGAAGCCCGTGACCTTCGGCGTGTTCTTGATGAGGTGATAGACCTCATCGGTCATCTCGCACTTCACCAGCACATAGCCGGGGAAGAACTTGCGCTCGGCATCGACCTTGCGGCCGCGACGAACCTCGACGACCTTCTCGGTCGGAACCAGCACCTCATCGAACTTGTCGGCGAGATTGCGCTGCGCCGCCTGGTCGCGGATCGACTGCGCGACCTTGTTCTCGAAGTTCGAATAGGCGTGGACGATGTACCAGCGGGTGCTCACGTTCTTGATTCCGTTCAACGGGCGCCGAGGATGATGCCGAGCGACCAGCGGATGATGGTGTCGGTGAAGAGGAAGAAGAGGCTGGAGACGACAACCATGGCGAGCACGAGGCCCGTCGTGATCAGCGTCTCGCGACGCGACGGCCAGGTTACCTTGGACGCTTCGTTGCGCACGTCCTGCAGGAAGCTGAAGGGGCTGCTCTTGGCCATGGGTCACCTCGGGTTCCGAACCCGCCCGTTGGCTCACGCCATGGCGTCGATTCGGCCGTCCTGAAACATTCGCGGCGCGGGGCTCAGGGAGCCGCGCGCCGTTGTAACGAGCCTATTACAACGGTCGGGCGCGTTAGCCAAGCGCCTTTTGGGCGAGGCTCCCGCCAGGCTTTCAAGAAGGCCCCGCCAGGCTTTGGAGCAGGCCCGCGCCAGGCTGGCCTCGGCAGGCAACCTTCAGATTCGCTCCGCCGCCGTCAGCAGGAAGGTCGGGCGCTCCCGCTCCGTGCTCCATTCGGGATGCGCCAGAACCTGCTCCTCGCTCGGCCCCCATTCGACGAGCTGCATCAGCCCGAAGCCGTTGCGACGCAGCAGGTCGAGATAGGTCGCGATCGTCCGGTGCTGCTTGACGACGCCCTTGGCGAGCCAGTCGGTCCGGCGCGGCCCCTCGTCGAGATAGCCGTTCACCGGCCAGGCCGCCCGTCCGGCCTCGTCCTGCAACCAGCCTTGCAGCGCGGGCGCCGTCATCAGCGGATGCTCGACCGAGCAGACCAGCCGGCCGCCGACAGGCAACGCCTTGGCAATGCGGGCCAGGAGCCCGTCGAGATCCACGAGGTAATGAAAGGCGAGCGAGCTATAGGCGAGATCGAAGCCTGCCGGCTCCGGCACGAAGCCTTCGAGATCGGCGCGCTCATAGGTGATGGTCGAGACTCGCGTCTCCGCCCTCGCCCGCTCCAGCATGCGCGCCGAGACATCGATGCCGAGCACGCGCGAAGCGCCCTGCTCCGCCGCCCAGCGGCAGAACCAGCCAAATCCGCAGCCGAGGTCGAGAACCCGCAGACCGGCGAGAGCAGGCAGCATGGCCTGGAGCGTTGGCCATTCGGGCGCGCCATCGAGGCCATGGACAGAACGCGGCAACGCGCTGTAGGCGCTGAAAAACTCTGGTCGATCGTAGATGTTCTGCGTCGTCGTCATCGGACGAAACCAGCTCCCTGCCGAAAGCGGCCAATGGAATTTGGCAGGCTTGGGAAAACTGGCAGGGGCGGTAGGGCTCGAACCTACGACAACCGGTTTTGGAGACCGGTACTCTACCAACTGAGCTACACCCCTGTAGTCGCGGTTCCTTTGCCCCAACGGGCTGAGGTTTTCAAGTCGAAAAACGCAAGCCCTCGGACGCCGGGCACAAAAAAGGGCGGCGTTTCCGCCGCCCCCTCAAAGCTTTGCAGCCGAAGCTTGAATCAAGCGATGATGCTGGCGACGACGCCGGCGCCGACGGTGCGGCCACCTTCGCGGATGGCGAAGCGCAGCTTCTCTTCCATCGCGATCGGCACGATCAGGTGCACTTCCATGGCGATGTTGTCGCCCGGCATCACCATCTCCGTGCCCTCAGGCAGGTGGACCACGCCCGTCACGTCGGTCGTGCGGAAGTAGAACTGCGGGCGGTAGTTGGTGAAGAACGGGGTGTGGCGACCGCCCTCCTCCTTCGTCAGGATATAGGCCTCGGCCTTGAACTTCGTGTGCGGCTTCACCGAACCCGGCTTGCACAGGATCTGGCCGCGCTCGACGTCCTCGCGCTTGGTGCCGCGCAGCAGCGCGCCGATGTTGTCGCCGGCCTGGCCCTGGTCGAGCAGCTTGCGGAACATCTCGACGCCCGTCACCGTCGTCTTGACCGTGTCCTTCAGGCCCACGATCTCGATTTCCTCGCCGACCTTGACGATGCCGCGCTCGACGCGACCCGTCACCACCGTGCCGCGACCCGAGATCGAGAACACGTCCTCGACCGGCATCAGGAACGGCAGGTCCAGCGGACGCGCCGGCTGCGGGATGTAGTCGTCGACCGTCTTCATCAGCGCGATCACCGCGTCATGGCCGATCGCCTTGTCGCCATTGTCGAGCGCGACCTTGGCCGAACCCTTGGTGATCGGGATGTCGTCGCCGGGGAAATCATACTTCGACAGAAGCTCGCGGATCTCCATCTCGACCAGCTCGAGCAGCTCGGCGTCGTCGACCAGATCGACCTTGTTCATGAACACCACCAGGGCGGGAACGCCGACCTGGCGCGCCAGCAGGATGTGCTCGCGAGTCTGCGGCATCGGGCCGTCGGCCGCCGACACCACCAGGATCGCGCCGTCCATCTGTGCCGCGCCCGTGATCATGTTCTTCACATAGTCGGCGTGGCCGGGGCAGTCGACGTGAGCATAATGGCGCGCCGCCGTCTCGTACTCGACGTGAGCGGTCGAGATCGTGATGCCGCGGGCCTTCTCCTCGGGCGCCTTGTCGATCTGGTCATACGCCGTGTACGACGCGCCGCCAGACTCAGCCAGCACCTTCGTGATCGCAGCCGTCAAAGACGTCTTGCCATGGTCGACGTGACCAATCGTACCAATGTTGCAATGCGGCTTCGTGCGAGCAAATTTCTCTTTGGCCATGACACCCTGTTTCCTGACAACGGCCCGACAAGGCCTTCCGAAAGCGCGGTCGCATTAGGGGGTTTTCGGGCTGGATGCAAGGCTGGCACGTTGACGGCTCAACAGGCGCAATGCGAACCGGATAGTAGTTGCCGAGAGCCTCATTTAGGCTCGCATATCGAGCACATGAAGCTAGTCCACTGCTCCTACTCCTAGGAATTGATACTGCTCAAACCAGAAAAGCTGAGGCCTCAGTGGCAACCGACGCCAAGCCCAAGGAGGTATTTCAGTCGCGCGATTCGATAGTTCATCAGCATGCCCCTATCAACGGATGGATTCTTGCTATATTTGTTATGCAGTAATATCGACGAGATTGATGCGCCATGCCAAAATTAAGCTATACCGCTCCGCCGCCGTCTTTGTTGACAGAGTTGAAAGAAGTTGCTTCTGACGCATCCGTATTGGCGATAGAAATCTCCCGAGCGAATCGCCTGCCATTGGATTTTCCGCGAGATCAGCTTCAAGAATTACTCTCCGAATTGCAATCACTCCCTAAAGGAACGGCCGAAGGTTGCCGACAGCCCTTAGAATATACGCGGGCACGACTTCCAGCGATCCGGCGAAGGTTCATTCAAACTGAAGAGCAGTCGCGCGAAATTCACGCAGACGAAGAAGGATCATCGGCGCTGACGCGCGGCATGATCATCGACATACGCATAGGCGCGCTCGTCAATTCAGTGACCACTGCGCTGGACGAGTATCGCGCGCTCGCATCTGAAGAAGGTGATGATACAGCCGATACTGCGGCATCGGCACAGGTCGACATTTCATCCCCGGAAGCTACTGAAGCATTAGCTGCTTCGAAAAAGGCAGAGCACAATATTGATCTACATGTAAAGAAACTGCAAGATATTGCCGAGCCATCGTCCGTCGCCGACGACCTAAAACGTCAAATGTCGGATGCCAGCGGCCTACTTCGGCTCGCAAGAGCTGAACTGCGGATGCCTGATTTTGTACCAAAATGGTACCAAAAAACGATAAATACAATTAAAGATTACCCTAAGATTCTTCAAAAAACCGCCAAAGGCGTAAAGATTGGAATCGATATAGCGAGACCATTGGCTGATGCATGGAGTCATTTCTCTCATGGATTTAAACACTTGGTGATTGACAGCATTGAAACCGCGGCCAATGGCCTTTTAAATGTCTCACAAAAATGGGAGGCAGAAAAAGGCGACCGAATGCAGGAACCGCCAGGCAATCTCCTAACGCCCCCTACTGACTTAAATCTTGAACTGGCTCACATCGATATCCTGCACGGCGTAGTGCCGAGAGCCTCTTGGCGACCCTGGATCCATGAGCTCAACTTTAAAAGAAAAAGAAGCTTGAAAGATCTAACTCCAATCGCCGGCCTAACATCGCTGGAAACCTTGGACATCCAGAATACGCGCGTAACAAATATTTCTCCAATTTCAAAGCTTAGGAAATTGGAGACACTTATTATTAATAGAACAAAAATAAGTGATTTATCTTATATTTCAAACTTGAACTCATTGAATTCGATCGAAGCGAGCGATACCCCACTAAAGGATGTTTCAGATATCGGAAAACTCACAAATCTGGTAGAGATCGACTTTGAAGGAACACGAATAGAAGACATCACACCACTCAAAAACCTGAAAAAGCTGCAGAAACTTGATTTGGACGGAGCACCCGTTTCAAACATAGAGCCAATTGGAAATTTAAAAGATCTTAGACTATTGTATCTAAATAGAACAAAAATATCAGATTTAAAATACATCAAGAATCTGAAGAATATTCAATCATTAATGCTAAACAGCACAGGAATTTAAGACCTAACGCCAGTAGAAAATCTTAAAAGTTTGATTCGAATATATATCTCATACACAAAAATTAGCAACCTAGATCCACTCAAAAAAATTACTACACTTAACACTATTTATGCCAACAACACCGCAGTTAGTGATCTAGAACCTCTCTCTAAGCTGCCTGCCCTGCGTACGCTTGAATTAAGCTCTACCCCCATAACGGATTTATCCGCGCTGTCTGGACTTAAGAGCTTAAGGAGACTATCCATCGGACAGACGCAAGTGAATGATCTTGCGCCACTTTCTGGCCTTGCCGAATTGGAAGAGATAAATCTTAATCTAACGCCAGTAAATAACTTGGATGCGCTCAAAGAGCTCAAAAAATTGAAGTTGATCTTGGTTGAAGACGAGGAAAGAAAATCGAAATTTTCTGGACATAAAGATCTTTTTGAAAAGATTACGATTATAAACAACAGCCGCCCCTTCGATATGATCCGCAATCGGCCACGAAGGTAATGTAATATATAGCGATAAAATATCGCAACCAAAATTACGCTTGAGAAACCAGCTTGAGCACCCGTCGGTAACGCAACACCACCTCGCCCCCCAAACCTTTTCGGGATCGTCCGAAAGCTTGACAGCCGGGCGCCCGTTCGCCGTCGTGACCTTGCAGACCAGCGAAATCGGGGCGAGCGCGCGGGAGTCCGCACCGAGTGCGCGACGACCAGGTTCAATCAACCGCCGTACAGATATTGCGGCAGCCACAGGGTCAGCCCTGGCCAGAGATACATCAGCACCATGCAGAGGATCACGATCAGCATGTAGGGCATCATGCCGGCGAAGATCTGGTTGATGGTGACATGCGAGGGCGCCACGCCCTTGAGATAATACGCCGACATCGCGACCGGCGGAGACAGGAACGCCGCCTGCAGGTTCACGAAGACCAGCACGCCCCAGAGAATGGGATCGATGCTGAAGTGCTTCAGCATCGGCAGGAAGATCGGCACGAAGATCACCAGGATCTCGGTCCATTCCAGCGGCCAGCCGAGGATGAAGATAATCGCCTGCGACAGGATCATGAACTGCAGCGGCGACAGATCGAGTGACAGGACCCAGCTTTCCAGAAGGGCCTGCCCGCCCAGCAGCGCGAACACCGCCGAGAAGATGGCGGAGCCGACGAACAGCCAGCAGACCATCGACGTGGTCTTGGCGGTGAGGAACACGGCTTCCTTGGTGCGCTTCCAGTTCAAGGTCCGCGCATGGAAGGCGAGCAGGAACGCTCCCGCCGCGCCGACGGCGGCCGACTCCGTCGCGGTCGTGATGCCGAACAGGATGACCGCAAGCACGATCGCCGTCAGCAAGCCAAGCGGAACGACGGCGTCCGTCAGCAGGCGAATGATCTCGAGCCGCTCAGGTGACATCCGGCGATAGTAGCGCGCCATCAGGGCAGCGCAGCCCAGGGCGATAGCTCCGAACCACCAGTAGAAGGCAGGCGCTGGGCCCTTGCCGGCGTCGGTCGCCCCATCCGGCGCGAGATCCGGCGTACCGAGCTGCTCCACGGCCTCAACGGCCTCGGCAGCGCCAGCTTGCTGGTGGATCACGACATACCACCAGACCACCGCAAGCGTCAGCGCGACGAGGGTCAGCGGCACCAGCGCGTAGGCGAAGGCCCGCAGGATATCGCGATAGCCGACGGGCTTACCGTCGCTGACGATCCGACGCGCCTTCCCCGGGGCAAAAAGCGCTTTGAACAAGGCCGGAAACATGCGCGCGCCATAGGCGTCGCACAGCGCTTCGGTCCATTCCGGGACCGAGACCCGCGTCTGCTCCGCAGGAAGCTTCGGCGCGATCCGGGGATTCAGGAGGGCCCAGCCGACGATGTAGAGCAGGTAGAGAAGAGCCAGGAAGAAACCGGGAAACATCGCGGCGGCATAGAGCTTGACCACCGACTGGCCCGCGACCGCCGCATAGACGATGATCATGACCGAGGGCGGGATCAGGATGCCGAGCGTGCCGCCGGCGGTGATGACGCCGGCGGCGAGCCGCACGTCATAGCCGGCCTTCAGCATCGGGTTGAAGGCGATCACGCCCATCAGCACGACGACCGCGCCGACCAGCCCGCTCGCGATGCCCCAGAAGGTGCAGACCAGCAGCGTCGCAACGGCCAGGGCCGCCGGCACGTTCCGGAAGGCGAGCTGCACCGAATAGAACATCTTGTCGACGAGCGCCCCGCGCTCCATCACATAGCCCATCAAGACGAAGAGCGGGATCGAGATCAGGACGTCGTTCGTCATCGCGCCGTAGGTGCGCTGGACCATCAGGTCGAAGACCCGGTTCGTGTACCAGGCCTGCGACGGGTCGTAGAAGGCGGCATATCCGAACAGCATCCCCAGCCCCATCAGGGTGAACGCCGTTGGGAAACCCAGGATGATGACCACGACGATGAGGCCGAGCATGCTCAGGCCAAGGGCTGGATCGCTCATGGCTGCTTGTCTCCGCCGAGGCCACGCTGGCGAGCGGCTTCATCGATTCCCTGGGTCTGCTCGATCGCCGCGAGGCGCGTCGCCTCGTCGATGTGCTCGCTGGCGGCGAGTTGCTCGCCGACGACGTCGATCTCGGCAACATCCTTGAGCCGGCTCGGCCAGGCGCCGGTCTGCAGGCAGACGATGCAGCGGACGATTTCCGCCACGCCCTGCAGCAGGACGAGCGCGCCGGCAATGGGGATGACGGTCTTGAAATGATAGACCGGCGGGCCGTCCGCCGTGACGTTCGAATGCTCGTTGATCCGCCAGGAATCGCCCGCATAGTCATAGCCGGCATAAACCAGCGCGCAGATGCCCGGCAGGAAGAACAGTATGTAGAGCGCAAGATCGAGCGAGGCCTGCGTCCGCGGCTTCATCGAGCTGTAGAGGAAATCGCCCCTGACATGGCCGTTCTGGGCCAGCGTGTAGGCGCCGCACAGCATGAACAGCGAGCCGTAGAGCATGTTGCTGGCGTCGAAGATCCAGGCCGTCGGGGCGTTCAGAATATAGCGTTTGAAGACCTCGGCGCAGACCAGAAGCATCAGCCCGATGATCAGCCAGGCAGCCAGCTTGCCGAAGAACGTGCTGATGCTGTCGCAGGCGAGAAGAAGCTTTTCGACGGTCATGCCCTACCTCGCAAGCGGCTGCGCCGGCCCGCACGTCTCGTGCGCGCCGGCGCCAGTGTCATGGACCCGGGCTCAGAGCTTGGCGCCGACGCCGTTGGGGCCCCAGTAGTGGTCGAAGACCATCTTGCGATTCACCACCGTGTCCTGCTCCCAGCGCGTCGCGCGCTTGGCGAAGGCGAGCTGCGACTGCAGGATCTCGGCGAAGAGCGGGTTCTCGGCCGCCTTCTTCTTCGCGACCTCGTCATAGAGCTCGAGCTGGCGCTTCAGCACCGCGTCCGGCGTCTTGTAGAAGCGCACCTTGTCCTTGGTCTGCAGGTCGAGATAGTCCTGCGAGTAGCGGTCGATCGCCTTCCAGGACATCTCGGCCGAGCCGGCCTCGACCGCATTGGCGATGATGGCTTTCATCTTCTCCGGCAGAGCGTCGTACTTGGTCTTGTTGAACATGATCTCGAACTGCTCGGCGTTCTGATGGTAGCTCTGCAGCATGCAGACCTTCGAGACGTCGGCGAAGCCGAGGACGCGGTCGGAGCTGGCATTGTTGAACTCGGCCGCATCGAGCAGGCCGCGATCCATCGCCGCGACGATTTCGCCGCCCGGCAACGCATTCACGGCGAGACCCATGCCGGTGAAGATGTCGATCGAGATGCCGACGGTGCGGAACTTGAGCCCCTTCAGGTCATCGAGCTTGGTGACCGGCTTCTTGAACCAGCCCAGCGGCTGCGTCGGCATCGGCCCATAGGGGAACGACTGCACATTGGCGCCGATGGAGCTGTAGAGCTTGGCCAGCAGTTCCTTGCCGCCGCCGTATTTGTGCCAGGCGAGCAGCATGTTGGCATCCATCGCGTAAGCAGGGCCCGAGCCCCACAGCGCCAGCGCGGTCTGCTTGCCGTAATGATAGACCAGCACGCCATGGCCGCCATCGAGTGTGCCTTTGGACACGGCCTCGAGCAGGCCGAAGGCAGGAACGACAGCGCCTGCCGGGAGCACCTCGATCTTCAGCTCGCCACCGGTCATGTCGTTGACCTTCTTGGCGAAATCGAGCGCGTATTCGTGGAAGATGTCCTTGGACGGCCATGTGCTCTGCCAGCGCATGGAAATCGGCCCGGATTGCTGCGCGATCGCGGGCGCCGCCACCGTTGCGGCCGACGCGGCCAGCGAGGTCTTCAGGAATTTTCGGCGTGATTCTCCGACGGTCTTCTCAGACTTCATGTGTCTCTCTCCCTCTCGACAAGCGCCGTTTTTAGTTTTGGCGTCTTGATCACAGCAGAGCAGGAAGACTTATAAGAAGCAAGAGTTTGCAGCGACTTGACGAGATTTTGAAGAAACGATCTCGCCGAAACCTCGCTCGCGACGGCATGAACCCTGCCGATGCAGGCAGCCCCCGACGCCGCGACGGGCTCTTCTACGCCGCCGCCGCGCCGAACACCCGCCGGTAGCGCGCCACTGTCTCGCCGTCTCCCGAAACCTTTTCGGGATTGTCCGAGAGCTTGACCGCCGGGCGCCCGTTCGCCTTCGTGACCTTGCAGACCAGCGACATCGGGTCGAGCGCGCGCGAGCCATCCGGCGAGCAGCCGGCGAGGTCGTTGGTCAGGTCGGTGCCCCAGCCGAAGGCCATGCGGACCTTGCCGTTGAAGTGATGGTAGACGCGCTCGATCGCATCGACGTCGAGCCCGTCGGAGAAGACCAGGAGCTTCTCACGCGGATCGCGCCCGCGCTCGCGCCACCAGGCGATGATCTCCTCGCCGGCCGGGATCGGCGGGGCCGAATCGGGCCGGAAGCCCGTCCAGTCGGCGACCCAGTCCGGCGCGTGGCGCAGGAAGCCGGTGGTGCCGAAGGCGTCCGGCAGCGCGATCAGCAGATTGCCGCCATAGACCTGGCGCCATTCGTCGAGCACGCGATAGGGCGCGCGCAGCAACTCGTCATCGCTGTCGGCGAGCGCGGCCAGCACCATCGGCAGTTCATGCGCGTTGGTGCCGATCGCCTCAAGGTCGTTGTCCATCGCCAGCAGCACATTGGAGGTTCCGCTGAAGGCTGGGCCCAGCCCCTCCTTCAGCGCCTCGACGCACCAGCGCTGCCAGAGATGGCCATGGCGCCGCCGCGTGCCGAAATCGGAGAGGCGCAGATTCGGCAGTTTCTGCAGCCGCTCGACCTTGTCCCACATCTTCGCCTTGGCGCGGGCATAGAGCACGTCGAGCGAGAAGCGCTTCTGGCCGACCATGACGCGCCGCGCCCGAAGCTCGTTGATGATGGCGAGCGCCGGCACCTCCCACATCGTGGTGTGGGTCCAGGGGCCCTCGAAATGCAGCTCATATTGCCCGTCGACCTTGCGCAGATCGTATTCGGGCAACTGGAAATCGGCGAGCCAGGTGATGAACTCCGGCGAGAACATCTGCGTCCGGCCGTAAAACGAGTTGCCGGCGAGCCAGATCAGCTCCTTCTTCGAGAAGCGCACGCTGCGGGCATGGTCGAGCTGCGCGCGCAGCTCCGCCTCGTCGACGATATCGGCCAGCCGGATCTGCCTGGAGCGGTTGATCAGCGAGAAGGTGACCTCCACCTGCGGATGGAAGGCCCGGATCATCTGCAGCATCAGCAGCTTGTAGAAATCGGTGTCGAGCAGGCTGCGGATGATCGGGTCGAGCCGCCAGCCATGGTTATAGGTCCGCGTCGCGATATCGGTGACGGTCATGGCTGCGCGTGGTCCGGACGGTTGGCGGGAGGCAGGTTGGCGCGCATCAAAACAGCGCCTTGAGCGAAGGCGCAAGCCAGGACTCCGCAAGCGACGGCCAGGCGGCCGCGCCCAACGACAGCACGGCGAGCGCGACCAGAAGAACGCCGAGCAGCGGCAGGACTGCGCGGAACACGGCGCCGGCCGGGACACGGGTGATGCCACTGACGACATAGACGAGGATGCCGAGCGGCGGCGTCAGGCCGTGAATCATCAGATTGACCACGAGGATCACGCCGAACTGGATCGGATCGAGCCCGGCCGCGATCGCCACGGGCAGCAGCAAGGGCGCCAGCAGCAGGATCGCGGCGCCGATGTCGAGGAAGAGACCCGCGACCAGCAACACCAGATTGGCGAGCAGCATCACCGCATAGGGCCCGCCACCGAGTGCCGTCACCAGCCCCGCCATCAGGTCGGAGACGCGGTCGAGCGCGAGCAGGAAGGCGAAGGGCGCAGACGCGCCGATCAGCAGCCCGATCGCGGCCGTCTCCGTCGCGGTGCGGCGCAATGCGGCCAGGACTCCGCGGCCGTTCAGGCTGCGCAGCAGCAGGCAGGTCACGAGCGCGTAAGTGACGGCGAGCGCCGAGGCCTCCGTCACCGTGACGACGCCGAAGCGGATGCCGACGACGACCACGACACCGAGCCCGATCGCCGGCAGCGCGCCCAAGAGGCTCGACGCCCGCTCACTTGGGGTCGCCTTCGGAGCCGCATCGACGACATCTCGCACCGTCAGATGGATGCCCACGGAAAGTGCCAGCGCCAGCACGCCACCCGCGACGAAACCGCCGACCAGCAGAGACCCGACCGAGAGATTTGTCGCCGTCGCCAGCAGCAGGAAGGCGATCGAGGGCGGGATGATGTTGTCGAGCATCGAGACGCCCGCGACGATCGCCGCCGCATGGGCCGGCGGATAGCCGCGCGCCACCAGCGTCGGCGCCATCACCTTGGCCCCGAAGGCCGCATTCGCGACCGAGGAGCCCGAGGCCCCCGAGAACAGCACGCTCGACACCAGCGCCGTCTGCGCGAGCCCGGCGCGCCGGTGCCCGACAAGCGCAGCGGCGAAGCGCACCAATCGCTCGGCCAGCCCGCCGGAGGTCAGCAATTCGCCGGCGAGCAGGAAGAACGGGATCGCCAGTAGCAGGAATTTCGAGACGCCTGCGACGGTGTTCTGGACGATGGCGGGCTCCGGCAGCAGGCCGCCGAATGCGCCGGCGATCGAGGCGCCCGCCAGCAGGGCGAGCGGTAACGGTGCGCCCAGCAGGAGGCCGGCGCCAGCCAGCGACGCTGCTGCGAGGCTCGGCGTCGCCAGGAACAGGCCGGTCGAAAGCTGAGCCAGCCCGTAGAAGCACGCGCCCAGCAGGAGGGCGGCCAGCGCATCGGGCCATCCCCGGTCGAGCGCCGCATGCAGCGTCAGGACGAGCACGGTCAGCCCGCCGCCTGCGGCAAATGCTGCAAAGCGCAGCCATTCGGGCAGGCCGAGCACGGTCGATGTCCCACCCACCAGCATGGCGACGCCCGCGCCGCCGAAGGCCAGCACGAGCGCGCCCTGCACGGCGATGGCGCCGGCCAGCGCATCCGCGAGCCGGCGCCAGCCGGGCGGCAGCAGCCGCACCAGCACATCGAGCCGCATCGAGAGCAGCCCCGTCACCGCCAGCGGCGCACCGACCGCGATCAACGCGACATGAAGCCAGATCGCCAGCTCATCCGACCAGACGAAGCCGCCGCCGAACAGGTAGCGGCGGATCACCGCCGCCATCACCACGACGAAGAGCGCGGCCAGGATCGCGCCGCCAAGCCCTTGCAGAACGGCTTCCAGCCGCGTCAAGGCACGCGCCAGCGGGCGGGCGCCCTGCCCGCCCGCACTCCGTCCCATCATGCCAATGCCATCAGCCAATCCGAATCCCGCCGCGCCTGTTCAATGAACCCTATATCGCGTGATGCTGCCGCGGGTCGCATCATTGCGGCGACGGCAAATCCGCCGCCGCGTTGACACTCCGGATGATCTCGGCAAGGACCAAGCCTTGCCGACGCCTACTGGCTTGCGACGTCGGCCTGGAGTCGAGGTTGATGGTGATGGCGCAGGCGGCGCATCGGTTCGTGGAGAAGGTGCGCGATCGCTCGGTCGTGATCGGCGTCGTCGGGCTCGGCTATGTCGGCATTCCGCTCGCGCTCGCAGCCTTGCGCCAGGGCATCCGCGTGATCGGCTTCGACATCGACCAGCCCCGCGTCGACCAGATCAATGCCGGGCGCGAGACGATCAAGCACATCCCGATGGAGCTCATCGTCGAGGGACTGGCGAAGAAGCGCTTCGAAGCTACCACCGATTTCGACCGCCTCTCGGAGCCGGACGCCCTGCTGATCTGCGTGCCGACGCCGCTCTCGCGCCATCGCGAGCCCGATCTCTCCTATGTGGTGAAAACCACGCAGGCGATCGGCAAGCGGCTGCGCAAGGGCCAGCTCATCGTGCTGGAATCGACGACCTATCCCGGCACAACCGACGAGCTGATGCGCCCGATCCTCGAACAGGCGACCGGGCTGGCCAGCGGCAAGGACTTCTACCTCGCCTATTCGCCGGAGCGCGAGGACCCCGGCAACGCCCAGTTCGGCACCTCCGACATCCCCAAGGTCGTCGGCGGCGACGGCCCGGACGCGCTCGCCATGGCGGACGCGCTCTATGCCGCGCTGGTGGTCAGGACGGTGCCGGTCTCGTCGACCGCCACCGCCGAGGCGGTGAAGCTGACGGAGAACATCTTCCGTGCCGTCAACATCGCGCTCGTCAACGAGCTGAAGCAGGTCTACGCCGCGATGGGCATCGACATCTGGGAGGTGATCGACGCTGCCAAGACCAAGCCCTTCGGCTACATGCCCTTCTATCCCGGCCCCGGACTCGGCGGCCACTGCATCCCGATCGACCCGTTCTACCTGACCTGGAAGGCGCGCGAATTCGACATCGCCACGCGCTTCATCGAGCTCGCCGGCCAGATCAACAGCGAAATGCCCTATCGCGTCGTCGACAGGCTCGCAGAACTCGTCGACAGGCAGCTCGGCCGCAGCTTCAGCGGAGCCCGCATCCTCGTCGTCGGCCTCGCCTACAAGAAGAATGTCGAGGATATGCGCGAGAGCCCTGCCCTCAAGCTGATCGAGCTGATCGAAAGCCGTGGCGCTGAGGCCGCCTATCACGACCCGCACATCCCCGCGATCCGCAAGAGCCGCAAGCACGGCGCTCTCGCCGCCCGCGCCAGCACGCCGCTGACGGCCGAAAGCCTCGCCGGTTTCGACGCCGTGCTGATCGCGACCGACCATGACGACGTCGATTACGGTCTCATCGTCCGCAATGCGAAGCTCGTGGTCGACACCCGCAACGCCTGCGCCCGCCATGGGCTTGCGGGCGAGACGATCTTCAAGGCCTGATGCCTCCATGACCGACTCTGAGCCGACATACGACCTCGCCGTCATCGGCGGCGGCATCAATGGCTGCGGCATCGCGCGCGATGCGGCCGGGCGCGGCGCCTCCGTCATCCTGTTCGAGAAGGACGACCTCGCCAGCGCCACATCCTCCGCCTCGACCAAGTTGATCCATGGCGGGCTGCGCTATCTCGAGCACTACGAGTTCCGTCTGGTGCGCGAGGCGCTGATGGAGCGCGAGCGGCTCTGGGCGATCGCGCCGCACATCATCTGGCCGCTGCGCTTCGTCCTGCCGCATCATAAGGGCCTGCGCCCGGCCTGGCTGCTGCGGCTCGGCCTGTTCCTCTACGATCATATCGGCGGCCGCAAGAAACTGCCGGCGACGCGCACGCTCGATCTCGCGACGGACGCCGCCGGGCGCCCCCTGAAAGACGATGGCGCACGGGCGTTCGAGTATTCCGATTGCTGGGTCGAGGACTCACGCCTCGTCGTGCTGAACGCGATGGATGCGGCCTCGAGGGGCGCCGCGATCCACACGCGCAGCCGTGTCATCGCGGCAGACCGCGACAACGGCTCTTGGCGGATCACCACCGAGAGCGATGGGGCCCAGGCGACCGTTCTGGCCAAGGCCCTCGTCAATGCTGCCGGCCCCTGGGTCGGCGAGGTGCTGGGCGGTGTCGTGCGCTCCAACACCAGGGCCGCCGTGCGCATGGTCCAGGGCAGCCACATTGTCGTGCCCCGGCTCTATGAGCACGACCGTTGCTACATCTTCCAGAATGGCGACGGCCGCATCGTCTTCGCCATTCCCTATGAGCGCGACTTCACCCTGATCGGCACAACCGACCGCGACTTCAAGGGCGATCCGACGGCAGCGAAGGCGACGCCGGAGGAGATCGACTATCTCTGCGCTGCCGCGAGCGAGTATTTCCGCGAGCCGGTGACGCCGGAAACCGTGGTCTGGACGTATTCCGGCGTGCGCCCGCTCTATGACGACGGCGCTTTCAAGGCCCAGGAGGCGACGCGCGACTATGTCCTGACGCTCGACGCGCCGGAAGGCCAGGCCCCACTGCTCTCCGTCTTCGGCGGCAAGATCACGACCTATCGCCGCCTTGCGGAATCGGCGCTGGAGAAGCTTAGCCCCCATGCAGCCTGGGCCGCCCGCCCGACCTGGACCGTCACGAGCACCCTGCCCGGCGGCGACTTTCCGGTCGAGGGCTTCGAGGCCCAGGTCGATGCCATCGCCGCCTCCCACCCTTGGCTCGCCCGCAAGACCGCGACGCGGCTGGTGCGCGCCTATGGCACGAGGGCCCGTGGCATCCTCGAGGGCGCGGGCAGCGTCGATGGCCTCGGCCGCCATTTCGGCGCCGATCTCTATGAGCGCGAGGTGCGCTATCTGATGAAGGCCGAATGGGCCAGGCAGGCGGCCGACGTGCTCTGGCGGCGCAGCAAGCTGGGTTTGCGGCTGACCGCAGGCGACCGGGAGGGGCTGGAGCGCTTCATGATGGAGCAGACCGCGGGCGGGTGAGACATTCCCGTCGGAACCCCGTCGTCATCCTGGACAAGCCGCGCAGCGGCGCAACTCCGGGATCCATTATAGGGCAATGCCGAGCCCTATGATGGATCCCGGGACGCCCTTCGGGCGCCCAGGATGACGGCGCATTTCCACACCTGATTTGCAAAGCCCTTCAACGAATCCCCGGAGGCAGCGCGGGCTGCGACAGCCGGTTGCCGATCTCGATAAATTTCAGCGGGTTACTGGCTTCGCCCGCAAGCCGCGTCTCATAGTGCAGATGCGGTCCGGTCGACCGCCCGGTCGAGCCGAGCCGGCCGACGATGGCACCCGGCGGCACGATCTGGTCGGCCTTCACATCGAAGGCGCTGAGATGGGCGTAGCGCGTGGTCAGCCCGTTGCCATGGTCGATCTCGACCATGTTGCCGTAACCGCCCGAGACCTCGGCCCGAAGCACCTTGCCGGCTCCGGTGGCGCGGATCGGCGTGCCGGTCTCGCCCCGGAAATCCATGCCGGCATGCATCGCGGCCGCCCCCGTGAACGGGTCCGTGCGTGTCCCGAAATTGCTCGTGGTGCTGTCGTCGCCTTCCAGCGGGCGGCGCAGCGGCACGATATTGGCGAGTTCACGCCAGCGGCCAAAGAGCGACTGGCCCTCGCCCATCTGCACGACCCTGTGCTCGAAGCTGCCGGGACGCATCGTCACCGAGAGCGGGATCAGCGGGCCGCCCATCGCCTGCCGCGCCGGCGGCAGCCTGACCTTGGCGACGTCGAGCCCGAGATCGGCAAGCGACGCCCTGATCTCCTGCACGCGGCCGACGAGCCGCAGGCCCAGCGCCGAGAGCTGCTGGCCCTGCGCCATGTCGATCCGGTCGAGCGATTGCTGCAGCACCGCGACGCGCTCGACCAGTGGCAACGGCTCCTCCGCGCGCAGCATCGCCGCGATCTGGCGCTTCTGCGGCGCGACCACGGCCGGGTTGATGCGTTCGAGGATATTGCCCTGGAACGGATCGCTGGCGGCGAACCCGCCCGCGCCTCCCGGTGCCTGCGCCCCACTCGCCGGCAGCACCGGCGCTACCGCCTGGCCGGTTAGGGTGCCCAGCAGGTTCTGCCGGGCCTCCAGCTCGATCTGGCGCGCGATCAGATCGGCGAGCTGGTCGTCTCCGCCGCCGTCCTTGCCCACCGCAGCGCCCGGAGCGCGCTGCGTCGCGATTGAACTGACGAGCCGGCGCGTCAGCGCCCGCATCTTCTCGTCATAACTCGCCTGGAGGACCTGCTGCTCCTGCTGCAGCGCGGCCACGATCGCTCTCTCCTGAAACAGCAGCCAGGTCGCGGCCGTGCTCCACCCGACACCGACGACCGCGATCAGCAGCACCATCGCACGACCAACCTTGCCGACACGCGACGGGCGCCGCCTGCGCGGTCCCGTCGGACGCGCCGCCTCGCCGGCGCCAACCGGTCTTTCCGGGGGGCCGGACCGGCTCTTCAATCGTGCTGGTTGCAACATCTGCCGCTCCCTGATCGAGCTCCTTCAAACCGTCCAGGCGATAACGCATCGCAACGAGCCGGCCGGGGTCCGTCAAACGAATGACACCAGCACGATACCCTATCGAAAGGAGAGATGTCGCGACCAGCGCGGAGGCGCGGCGCTCTAGAAGCCGCAGACCTCCGCCAGCTTCTCCTGTGTTCTCGGCCCAGGTACGCCGTCGACCTTGAGCGGCGGATAGGTCTTCTGGAAGGCCTTCACGGCCTTCGTCGTCTTCGGCCCCTTGATGCCGTCCACCGGCCCGGCCCCGAAGCCGAGCGCATTGAGGCGATATTGCACGCCCGTCAGCCATTCGGGCTTCGGCGCGGTCTTCTCCCCGGCCTTGATGACCATCTCCGGCAGCTTGATCACGGTCTTGCCCTGCTTGCGCTGCTTGAAGGCGTCGAAGCTCGCCTTCACGACTTCGGGCGGCGCCGGATCCACCTTCGCGGGCGCGGAGGTGGCCGCCACGATCACCGGTGCGGCGAAATCGACGCCCTCGAGCGTCTCGATCGCCGTCATGCCCGCGATCAGCATGGACGCGCCCGGCACGAGTGCCATCCCCTGCTCCAGCACGCTGGTGATCGCCATGGTATTGACGGCGCCGACGGCCTGCCCCTGCATCAGGCCGATACCGCCCTTCTGCAACACCCCCCATCTGCTGACGAGCTGTTCCAGCGTCGCGAAATACGTGCCGCCATAATCGGCAAAGCGCACTCGCCCGAGGGCGTCCCGGACCGCGATAACGCTGTGCAGGACTTCATCGAGCTTTCCATCGGGCAGCTTCACGATGCAGCGGATGGAAAAGACGATCACGCCATCCTCTGTCCTGGCTAGCTGGACCACGTCCTTGACGGTCCTCGCCTGGTTCAGGCGCGTGACCTTGACGCCTTGGGAAACCATGAAATCCAGCGCCTGCTTCACATGCGCGCCGAGAACACGGTCGCCGTACTTGTCCGTCGGGATCGATTTCAGCGGCCGGCCGACGGCCTTGGCCATCTCCTTCAGGGTGACGAAGTAGCTCTTGCCCCGCGCGATCGACATGGCGTTGTTGACCGCCTGGAAACTGCAGGGCCCTGTCACGCCCTGAACCTGCACGGCGAACCGGATCCGCTGCGTATGGATCAGCCGCGAGAGCATCCCCATCCCCTTGCTGACCGGTCCCAGGATGGCGAGCATCCGCATCCCGTCCTTGCCGATGCCGCCCAGTCCGCCCTCCGCCATGCCCTGGCCGAAGCGCAGCACGTCGACATAGCCGGCACCGAGATCCATCGAGGTCTGCACGCCCGTGGCGACCGCCACCGCCCACCATTGCGGATTGTCCTGAACCCATTCTCCGAGGATCGCCTCGGTCTCGCGCTTCTGCTTGTCCCACCAGTCGGCATATTCGGAGAAGGCCATCGTCAGGTCCTTGTCGTGCGTTTCAGCCCTCGTTTGTCGGAGCGGGGCACCGATCGGTTCACGACACGGCGTAGGCGAACGAGTCATTCTCGACCGACACCCGCGCCTCGGTGAGCGGCTTCTTCTCGAGCTGGAGGCTGAGGATCGCCCGCGACAGCGCCGGCAGCATCGAGTTTGTGACGATGTTGTCGATCATGCGCCCGCCCGAATCCGGATCGTTGCACTGCGCCACGATGTGCTCGACCACGGCATCGTCATAGACGAAGGCCGCGCCGTGATTGTCGCGGATGCGCTTGCCGATGCGGCCGAGCTGGAGCCGGACGATCCCGCCCAGCATGTCCGGCGAGAGCGGGTAGTAGGGGATCGTCACGAGTCGCCCGATCAGCGCCGGCGGGAAGACCTTGAGCAAGGCCGGCCGCAGCGCCACCGCCATCGCCTCCGGATCGGCCCGCTCGGCGGGGTTTGCCGCCATCCGCATGATCTCGTCTGTGCCGACATTCGAGGTCAGGATGATCAGCGTGTTCTTGAAGTCGATGCGCCGGCCGGTGCCGTCCTCCATCTGGCCCTTGTCGAAGACCTGGAAAAACAGCTCGTGGACGTCGGGATGGGCCTTCTCGATCTCGTCGAGCAGCACCACCGAATAGGGTTTGCGTCGCACGGCTTCGGTCAGGCGGCCGCCCTCGCCATAGCCGACATAGCCGGGAGGCGCGCCCTTCAGCGTCGAGACGGTATGCGCCTCCTGGAACTCCGACATGTTGATGGTGATGACGTTCTGCTCGCCGCCATAGAGCTGCTCGGCCAGCGCCAGCGCCGTCTCGGTCTTGCCGACACCGGACGGGCCGCAAAGCATGAACACGCCGATCGGCTTGTTGGGATTGTCGAGCTTGGCGCGGTTGGTCTCGATGCGCCGGGCAATCATCGACAGGCCGTGATCTTGGCCGACGACGCGCTTGTTCAGCGTCTCGGCGAGCTTCAGCACGGTCTCGATCTCGTCGGCAACCATGCGGCCGACCGGAATGCCGGTCCAATCGGAGACGACCGAGGCGACCGACTGCTCGTCGACATGGGCGTAGATCATGCGCTGTGCCGGATCGATGCCACCGAGCGCGGCGAATTTCTCGGCCAGCGTCGCGCGCGCCGCGGCCGGATCGACCGCGGGTGCGGCTTCCGCGGCAGGCACGGCAGCAGCCTCGGGTGCAACCTCCCCAGCCTCGTCGGCCGCGACTTCGCGGGCGACATCCGCCTTGGGATCCGCCACGGGCTCCAGCGGCTTCTCGCCGAGCTGCACGCGCAGCGCCTTGATCTCCTCGACGATCGCAAGCTCGCTCGCCCAAGCGGCATCCAGCGCCGCAAGCTTCTCCTGCCGCTCGGCGATCTCGACCTCGATCTCTCCGAGCCGCTTGGCGGTCTCGCTGCCGAGGTCCTGGTCGGCGGTCAGTGTAGCCTTCTCCTGCTCCAGCGCCGAGATGCCGACACGAGCGTCCTCGATCGCGGCCGGCGTCGCGCTCTGGCTGATCGCGACGCGGGCGCAGGCCGTGTCGAGCAGGCTCACCGCCTTGTCGGGAAGCTGGCGCGCCGGAATATAGCGATGCGACAGCGTCACCGCTGCCACGATCGCGGCATCGGAGATACGGACCTTATGGTGCTTCTCCATCGGGCCGATCAGCCCGCGCAGCATGGTGCAGCAGCGCGCCACATCGGGCTCGTCGACCTGCACCGGCTGGAATCGCCGGGTCAGGGCCGGGTCCTTCTCGAAATACTGGCGGTATTCCGACCATGTCGTCGCCGCGATCGTGCGCAAAGTGCCGCGCGCCAGCGCCGGCTTCAGCAGATTGGCAGCATCGCCGGTGCCGGCGGGCCCGCCCGCGCCGATCAGCGTATGCGCCTCATCGATGAACAGGATCACCGGCGTGGGCGAGGACTGGACCTCGTCGATCACCGAGCGCAGACGCTGCTCGAACTCGCCCTTCATCGAGGCGCCGGCCTGCATCAGGCCGATGTCGAGCGCGACCACCCGCACACCCTTCAGCGGCGGCGGCACGTCGCCGGAGGCGACGCGCTGGGCAAAACCCTCGGCGATCGCGGTCTTGCCGACGCCGGCCTCGCCGGTGAGGATCGGGTTGTTCTGGCGCCGCCGCATCAGCACGTCGATGACCTGCCGGATCTCGTCGTCGCGACCGAGGATCGGGTCCATCGTGCCCGAGCGGGCCTTGACCGTCAGGTCCTGCGAGAACCGATCGAGCGCGGTCGTGCCCTTGGCGCCCTCGGCCTGTTCTGCGCCCGGCGTGCCCGCGGCGCGAAGCCCTGAGCCGTCCATCGGCCGCAGGTTTTCCTCTTCCGAGCCTTCCCAGATCTTGGCATGGCCGGCGGCGAGCTCATCGACCGGGATCTTGCCGAACTCCTTCGAGATCGCCGTCAGCGCCCGGCGCAGCTCGAGTGACTTCAGCGCCGCGACCAGGACATGGCCCGTCCTGATCTGCGTCTCGCCGAAGAACAGCGTCGCGTAATGCCAGCCGCGATCAAGCACATCGACGACGTTGTTGGCGACGCCGGGCATCTCCGTCTCGTTCTTGCGGAAGCCCTCGATGACGCCGCCGATATCGGTGGCGAGCTTCGCCATATCGAGGCTGTAATGCTGCGCCGTCAGGCCGATATCGGTCGAGCGCCGCTGCAGGATCTGGGCGAGCCAATGCGCCAGCTCGACATTGCGGTTGCCGGCACCCTTCGCCTGGCGCAGCGACTGGATGAAGGCCTCATAGCCGACCCGGTTGAGCTTGCCTGTAACGGCTTCGAGACTGATGTCGGCCATGATGATCCCCTTGGTCGTCAGGATTTAGTTGGGCCGGCTGCGCTTCAGGCGCATGCGCTCGGCAGGATGGAAACGGGCGTCGCGGCGCAACGCCCCAGTGGAGGCATCCCAGTTCGGCGACATCCAGCTCGTCCAGCCGAGCTGGCCGAACTGGCCGAGCCGCGCCGGCTTGACCTCGCCGACCGGCAAGGCGAGCTCGACATCCCACTCGAACTGCTCGCCGAGATGGAAGAAGACGGCATCCGCCAGTGGTTCACAGCGATCGCCATTCGGCAGGAAGCGGGAAAACTCAGCCAAATCCTTCGCGACGATCTGGATGCGGAACTTGTCCTCGACGCTGTAGACGCTCGCCCCCAGCAACGCGTCGCCGCCGAGCGTGCAATGGCTGCCACCCAGCCGGGTCCGGTCGGCGGGGTCGAAAACGAGGCGCATGCCGACGAACTGCTCGATCTCGACCTCGGCCTTGAACAACCCGGCGAGCAGCCCCCGCAACCGCGAGGCCGACTTCGCCTGCGCCCCGACCAGCCCGGCATGCGCCAGCTTCTCCGCGTCCGGCACCGCGTCGCGATTGAGAAACGGCCCCGAGCCAAGCCCGATCTGGCTGCCGACATAGGCCGCGAAGCGGTCGCGCTCCGGCCGGTCATGCTGGGCGATCGGGCGCGAATCCGCCCAGGCGCGGTAGAAGAGCTGCAGGAAGCGGTGGTTCAGGATGTCGAGGAAACGCGGAAAGGCGTCGTCGCGCAGGAGCTGCCAGTGATAGCTCTCCTCGGTCGTCGCCAGCGGCAGCGCGCCCTGCGGCCCGAGCAGACCAAGGAACTTGACGAAGACCCTTAAGCGGCCCTGCAGGTCGCGGTCCGCATCCGAGATCGTCGAGGCCGGGAAATCGAGATAGGCCTGCTCGCCCAACGCGACATATTCGTCGCGCCGCGCCGCGACGTCGCCGATCCGCGCCCGCTCCGGGAAGCTGCGCTCCAGCCGGCGCATGACCGCGTAGAAATCGAAGCGCCAGGGCTCGTCCTGGAGTTGCTCCGCATAGCTCGGCTCGCGCTGGAGAGGCGTGTCGTCGCTCACAGGATGCGCCTCGCTCCGGCGCGCGGCGGCCAGCGCATGACCTCGCCACGCTCGACGGTGCGGATCACGGTCTGGGTAAAATGGTTCATCGCCGCATACTCGGCGAAGAAGCGATCGAGCACCGCTCCGAGCAGGAAGACCCCCGAGCCCTCGAAAGCCTTCTCGTCGAGAACGACGGTGATCTCCAGCCCACGCGCCGCCCCTGTCCCCGCGCGTTGCGGAAAGCGTCGCACCACCGGCCGGCTGTCGACGCTCTTGATGCCGCGGATGCGCCGCTCGGTGGCGCTGTCGGCGAGATCCGCAAAGAGCGAGAGCAGTTCCCGCAGCGCCTCGCCATTCTGCCCCGCCCCGCGCTGGACGAGGCCGAGATGGTTCAGGCTCAGCAAGTTGATCAGCCGCCAGGTCACGACGCCCGTACCCGCCGTCTCCGAGCGCAACCGCAATTGCGAGACGATCGGCTCGCGCGGCGCCGTCGGCCCCGACAGGCAGGCCACCTCGAGCGCGACATTGTCGATCAGGCGGAAATCGGCGCCGCCCTCGCCCGTCGGCAGATGCTCCGGCAGGTGCCGGTTGGAGCAGAGCGCGCGCACGCTGAGTTCGGCCACCGAGACGGTATCGCCGACACCGGCCGGCTCGACCAGCGAGATGAACATGTCCGTCCCGGTATAGTCGGAGGAGCGGCCGGTGCGCCGCTCGGCGACGGAGCGGCGGCGCGGCAACCGGCGCTGCGTGTAGAGCAAGCCATGCGTCGGCGAGGCGCCCTCCGGCGAGGAATAGAGCGGATGCACCGGCTGCTTCTCGCGCCCGCCGACATAATGCGCGTGGACGGAGAGGATGCTGTGCGGCTCGTAGTCGAGCTGGCGGCTGCGGTCGGGCACGACATGGAACTCGTGCTGGTTGCTCTTGACCGGCATGCGGTCGGCGGTCTTCTCGAACAGGTTGATCGCGGGCGCCGCATAGAGCGCAAACATCTGCCTCTGCACCGCCGCGGCAAGCCGCGTGTTCACCTCGTCGAAGACGAAGATGACGTCGACGGCCTTGGCGCTCAGGCGCGGCATGATCTGGCTAAGCCCGTCGAGCTTGAAGCCGAGGAACTTGCGCGGGAACCAGAACATCTCGCGCAGCAGGTCGAAGCCGCGGAAGATGCGCGTATCGGCCGGCAGCAGCGCTTCGTTCTCCGAGAAACCGAGCTGCTCCAGCGAGCAGCCATCGGCGGGCGTGATGACGGGATCGCCGAATTCGTCGAGATGGCGGAAATAGATGCCGACGCAATCGGAGAAGAGCTGCTCGTAGAGCGCGACCGCATCGGCTTCCGCGCCGAGCAGATGGAACGTCAGATCCTTGCACCGACAGCCGGAAAACCAGCTCGTCGGCGTCTTCAGCGCCTGGGCCGCCGAAGGCTCCTGCTCGGGGTCGGCCATGATCCGGTGCGTCAGCGACAGCCGCAGACCCGAGAGAACCCGATGATCGGTGCGCAGGCCGAGAGCCTGAAGCGGCCCAGGCGCGGGGATGTACTCGGCCGCCGCAATGTCGAACGGCCACATCGTGACATCCGCACCGAGCCGGTAGCGGCAGGCGACGCGGCGCTCGCGTTCGAGATAGGTCGCATCGATATAGGAGCCGCGCGGGATCCTCATGCCCTCGCGCAGGCCGGGGTCCGAAAAGGGCGGCCGGATGCCGGCAAGCAGCGCCGACGGCGTCGGCGCGAGGTAGTTCGGGATGAGCTGTTCGAGCAGGTTGTTGGTGAACTCGGGGAATTCGTGCTTCAGCTTGAGCTGCACCCGCGCCGCCAGGAAGGCCGCGCCCTCCAGCAGGCCGCCGACCATCGGATCCATGCGCTCGCCGACGAGCCCGCCCAGCCTTTCGGCAATGCCGGGATACTCTTCGGCAAATTCCTTCGTGTGCTCCATGAAGAGGCGGAGCTCTTGGTTGTAGAAGTCGAGGAACTCCTGGTTCATCGTTCCTACCGGCTCCTGATCGCCATCTTGCCGGTGTCCAGTTCGAGATCGGCGACGAACTGGACGGGCACGTTGAGCGGCTCGCAATTGAGGTCCGCCCGCACCAGGAAGCGCACCTTGAGCTCGGCCCGGTCGAGGGAATCGTCGCGCTCGACGGCGATCGAGTCCCGGATCAGCCGCGGCTCGTAGCCGAGCAGGACGGCGATCATGTCCTCGCGGATCAGGTCGACGCGATGCTCGTCGATGGAGCGGTTGGCCAGGTCGGGAAAACCATGGTTCAGGATCGACCGGCTGACATGCTCGAACGCCGACAGGTCGACCGACGAGGCCAGGTTGATCGTGTTGACCAGCCCCTCCAGGTCGATCGCGATCTCGCGCCGGAGCTTGGGCTCGGTGATGGCGGCCCGCGGCGCGGCGCGACGGTTGGCGATCACGCGTTCGCCGCCGGCATCGCGCAGGTCGAGCGAGACCTTCGCATCCTTTTCAAGATGCGCCTCGCGGAAGGCGAACATCAATGGCGGCCGCAGCCGCTTCCTGGAGATCGGGCCGTTCATCGCATCGGGCCGTTCATGACGCTCTCGCCGAAACCGGTTTCAGGCGCGGTTGCTGACCGCCTCCGATATGCGCACAAGCACGATGGCCGTCGCGGCGCTTCTCCGCAACGGCCATCGCGGGACAATGGGCCGGCAACGCTCTCGCGACACCGGCCCATTGCCGATCTCACTTCTGGTTCTTCTTCAGATCCCAGGTCATCGTGACCGGCGCGTCGAGCGAGCCGTCCTTCTTCTGGGACTTGTACTCGTATTTGATCTTGGCGAAGTTCAGCGAGAACTGGTCCGTCGGGACGCTCGCGCCGCCGGCCGCGTCGCCGGACTGGTAGCTCGACACCAGCAGGTCCTCCAGGGTCAGGACATAATAGTCCTGCTGGTTCTCGCCCTGCTTGCGAACGTAGAGCACCGCCTTGTTGATGTGCTTGCCGGTGGCGCAGGAGAGCGCCAGGTTCGCGGAGGCCTTGCCGACGGACGAGGTGAAGTGGATGTCCTGAAAGCTCGCCTTGCCCGCGCCGCCGCCGGCGCCGGCCGCATGCGAGCCGGCATTGCTGACGCCCCATGAAAAGGAATCGACCTCGATCGTTTCCTTGTGCTTGGCATCCTGGCTTTCGCCCTTGATGCCATCGATTTCGAGCAGGAAGTCGGTAGCCATGATCATCTCCAATGGTTTGTACTGAGGGTGATTGTGGTTGTGAAAACCCGAATACTGGACGCAGTTCTCCTGCGCGCCCGGTCTCGACCGGCCGGAGCGCTGAAGGTCTTCTTTGCTGACGTCACATGCTGGTCAGGTGACGATCACGTCTTGGGAGCTGGCAGGCGTGAGACCAGGCTCAACCCGATATCCATGCCCTCGAGCTGGAAGTGCGGCCTGAGATAGAACTTGGCCGAGTAGTAGCCAGGGTTCTCCTCGTCCTCGAAGACGTCGATGCGCGCATCGGAGAGCGGGCGCCGTGCCTTCGTCTCTTCGCTGGAATTGACCGGATCGCCATCGACATAGTCGGTGATCCACTCCTGCAGCCAGCGCCGCAGCGGCTCCTTTTCCTTGTAGGAACCGATCTTGTCGCGCACCATGCATTTCAGGTAGTGCGCGAAACGCGACACCGCGAACATGTAGGGCAGCCGCGCCGACAGGTTGTCCGAAGCCGTCGCCGCGACCCCGTCGGGGCCTGAGAACGCCTTGGGCTTGTACAGCGACTGCGCCCCGATGAAGGCGGCCTTGTCGGTGTTCTTGCGATGGATCAGCGGGATCAGGCCGGACTTGGCCAGTTCCGCCTCGCGCCGGTCGCTGATCGCGATCTCGGTCGGGCATTTCAGGTCGATGCCGCCATCATCCGTCGGGAAGGTGTGGGTCGGCAGGTTGAGCACCTCGCCGCCCGACTGCACCCCGCGGATGCGCGTGCACCAGCCATATTCCTTGTAGGCGCGGTTGATGTTGACGGCCATCGCATAGGCCGCGTTCATCCAGGCGTATTTCTCGCCCTTGTGCCCGTCGGTGTCCTCCTCGAAGGCGAACTCCTCGACCGGCTCCGATTTCGCGCCGTAAGGCACCCGCGAGAGCACTCGCGGCAGGCACAAGCCCACATAGCGGGAGTCGGCCGCGTCGCGCAGGCCCTTCCAGGCCGCATAGTCCGGTGTGTCGAACACCTTGCTCAGATCGCGCGGGTTGGACAGCTCGGTCCAGGCGTCCATGCCCATCAGCGTCGGCTCGGCGCCGGCGAAGAAGGGGGCGTGGGCGGCAGCGGCAACCTTGGAGAGGTCGCGCAGCAACTGCACGTCGGTCGGAACATGGCTGAAGTGGTAGTCGCCGATCAGGCAGCCGAAGGGCTGTCCGCCGAGCTGACCGAACTCCTGCTCATAGACCTGCTTGAACAGCGGGCTCTGGTCCCAGCGTGCGCCGGGATAGGTTTTCAGGTTGCGATAAAGCTCGCTCTTCGAGACATTCATCACCTTGATCTTGAGCTGCGCGTCGGTCTCCGAGTTGAAGACCAGATAGTTCAGGCCGCGCCAGGCGCTTTCGATCTGCTGGAACTCGGGTGCGTGCAGCACCTCGTTCATCTGCTCGGTCAACTTGGCGTCGAGCCGGGCGATCATCTCCTCGATCGTGTCGAGCACGTCGTTCTTGATGAGCGTCGAGTCCGAGAGCGCCTGGTTGACCAGGGTCGCGATGCCGGCCTCGACCTCGGTCGCGGCGCGCTCGGTCTTGGGCTTGAAGCTCTGCTTCAGGACCGAGGCGAACTCGTCGAGATCACGGGTCTCGGCGACTGCGCCGCCGGGCTGCTGGGATTGTGCTTCCGCTGCCATTGCCGCCTCGCTTGCTTACTTGTTGTCTTCGGTGGCTGCGCCGTCGGAAGGCTTGTCGCCAAGCTTGTCCTTGAGCGCCGCCATGAGCTGGGGATCGGCCAACAGCGCCTTGATCTGGTCGCTCGCGGCCATCTTGCCGTCCATGAAGCGCACCAGGTTGGCGAGCTGTTCGCGCGCCTCCAGCAGCTTCGCCATCGCCGGGATCTGGCGGGCGACGGCGGCCGGGTTGAAATCGTCGAACTTCGAGAACTTCAGCGCCACCGAGAGCTTGTCGCCGCCATCGCCGAGCTTGTTGGGCACGTTGAAGGCGACACCGGGCTCGATCGCAGCCATGCGCTGGTCGAAATTGTCCATGTCGAAGTCGAGAAACTTGCGCTGCGAGATCTCGGCCTTGTCGACGCCCGAGGCATTGCCCGAGAGATCGGCCATGACGCCCATGACGAAGGGCAGCTCGATCTTCTGCTCCGCGTTGTAAGGGTCTTCATAGGTGATATGGACCCGCGGCGGTCTGTTGCGGCGGATGAATTTCTGCCCTGAATCTCCGGCCATGGTGTCAGCCCCTCTGCAATCGCGTCACGCCGACGTAACGTGACATCCTAACCGTTGTTGGTCTCTACCGATATAGTCGCGCCAGTGTGACGGGTGGTTCAAGTCGAATACGAAAAATTGCCCTAGCTGTCGGCATCCGGCATCAGCGCCACCTCGGGCAGGATATTGCCGAGCAGCGCCATGAAGTCCTGCTGCGCCAGCGAGCAGGCCTTGTCCATCAGCAGCGGCGTCGGATGCGAAGGCTCGATCTGGCGGTAGAACGCCGCGACCGCCCTCATCCCCGCGACCGCGTCGCTGCGGCTCTCGATTTTCGGGCCGGACATCTTCGGCGCGCTTGCCGGCCGCTCCTCGACGGCTTCCGGGACCGCCGCATCGGCAGCCTCGGACTCGCCGTCAGTGTCGGCCTCGCCATCCTCCGAGGTTTCGTCCGAACTGTCCTCATAGGACGTCTCCTCATCGGAGCTGCCCTCGTCGGAATTGTCCTCGTAGCTCTCCTCCTCGGCCTCTCCCTCCGGCGCGCTCAGACGTTCCAGCGGCAGCCGGAAACGCGGCCTGTCGCCGATCTCCAGAACCGCCTTGTCCAGGTGTTCCGGGAACATGATCTGAATGACCTCGATCAAGGACTTGCCGATCAGTTGCTGCGCCTGGCCGATCAGCAGAACCGCCGGGCTGGAAGGCTCCATGCGGCGAAAGTAGCCGAGGCAGGAGGCCAGCGTATCCTTCACTTGAAGGATGTTGCCGCACGCGCCCGGAGCAAAGCTACTGGTGCCCGCTGGCGCGACTGTGCCGGCCGCCGCCTCCGCCACCGGCATCGCCTGATGCCCCGGCACGCGACGCCCGACCGCCGCGTCGAGGAAGGCGACGATCTGATCGACGAGCGCCGAGAGGCGCGGAAAGCTGAGCGCATGATCGGCCCCGACCCTCTCCAGCCAGATCGCGCGGATCTTGCCCAGCGCATCGCTGATGGCGCGAACGCGCGCGAGCGTGGCCGTGAGATCGTCGATATCCGCCTCACTCAGCGCCGCCTGGATCACGCCCTGGTCAGGATGCTGCTCGCCCTCGACGAGCTTGGTCTCGCCGCTGGCGACGAGCTGGCTCCTGAAGGCGAAGGGACCGATGCGCCGGCTGACGAACAGCGGGGCGTGCTGCAGCGGCAGAACGACCGTCGGCAGTTCGTCGAGGCTCTGCAGCGCGACCTCGCGCATGATGAAATCGCCATCCATGGCGCGCGGATGCACCTCCTCCCAATGCTCGGACAGGAGGGTGGTGATGGTCGTTAGGCAGGCCGCGAAAGCCGGCACATCGCGATTGAGGATCGCGAGCTTCGCCGCGAGCACGAAGACCCTGAGGTCCCTCGATCGCGCGAGCAGCTTGGCGATATCGGAAAACGCGGCCGGGAACTCGATGGCGCTGCGGTCGAACGCGACCTGCCGCCCGTCATCGTCGCGCCGGAAATATTGCGCCGGCAGCACGACCTCGAGCCGCGCCGTGACGTTCATGAAATCGGTATCGTCCTCGAGGTCCGGCCCGCAGGCATCGTCGTCGGAGATCGCATTTGCGAATTCAGCAAAGTTCAAAGCCGCCATGGCCCTCACCGGTCACGCGTTCAGCGGCTCAACCGCAGGTAAATGTGCCCAGCGGACACACGACGCTCGCTCACTCGCTCTTCAGCCGGGTCTCGACGCGGCGGTTCTCGCCGGCGAACGGGTCGGCGACGACGGGCTTGTCCTGGCCGTAACCGCGCGCAGCGAGCTTCGCCGTATCGACGCCGCGCTCGCTCAGATAGCGCACCACAGCCTGCGCACGTCGCTGCGACAGATCGCGATTATAGGATGGGGAGCCGGCCGCATCCGTATGCCCCTCGACCATGAAGCTGCTGGATGCGAGCTGCGGCGTCTTCAGCGCCTTGGCGAACTCATCGAGATTGACCCTCGCATCGGGCTCGAGCACGTCGGAATTGTACTTGAACCGCACGACCAGGTCGAAGGCGGCCGTCGCGGCCGGCTTCACCGCATGGCCGGCCTTGTTGCAGTCGGCCTCGGTGCCGATGCACAGCCCGCGGGTCGCGCTGGGCTGAGGCGCCGCCGGCTGGAAATGCTTGATGATGTCGTCCGCCTTGTAGGTCTGCGCCTGCGCCGACAGCGCCTGCAATACATAAAAACCGGCGGAAAAGATGGTGATGGTTGTAATCGCGGGTTGCTTGCGCATGGTCCCCCTCCCGTTTAACTTCGCGCGGGCGGTTAAAGATTGAAGGCGTAAAATATGACTCACGCCATCCGCTACGTCAATATCAAAATAGCATCTAGAGCCGCGAGGTTTCGTTGATGGCCGCCGATCTACGACAGTCCAAAAGAACTGCGTCGTTTGCGACGCCTTTGGGACAAGACGTGTTCTCTCTTGTACAATTCGAAGCCCAGGAAGCTTTAAGCGAATTGTTTACATTTCAGATAGAAGCCACGAGCAAGACTGAGGACGCCAATCTTCAGAGCATCATGAGCCAGAAATGCTCTGTTAAGATGACACTGAAGAATGGCAGCGAGCGGATCTTCAACGGCACACTGGTCGATGCCCAGTGGATCGGTAAGGAGAACGACCTCTATCTCTATCGTTTCACGCTGCGGCCCTGGCTCTGGCTGCTGTCGCAACGCGCCGATTGCCGGATCTTCAAGAACAAGACCGCGATCGATATCATCAAGCAGATCTTCGCCAAGGAAGAGACTGCGAGCTTCGACGACCGCACCAGCGATGGGCTGGAAACGATCGACTACTGCGTGCAGTATCGCGAGACTGATCTCGACTTCGTCCTGCGACTGATGGAGCAGTACGGCATCTACTACTATTTCAAGCACAGCGACGGCGACCACAAGCTGGTGCTTTCGGATTCGCGCACCTCGCATGACTCGATCAAGGCCGCAGCCCAGCCGACCTTCACGGGGGCCGGAACCGCCTACCCGCTGATGCCGGTATCGAGCCGCCTGCCCCGCCACATCGAGCACATGACGCATTGGTCGACCATGCGGCGGCTGCGGACAGGCAAGATCGCGCTCAAGGACTACGACTTCCAGCAATCCGGCTCCGACCTCACGGCCCGCGCCGAGGAGGGTTTCGACAAGGCGAAGTCCTACGAGGCCTATGATTACCCCCGCAGCTACATCAAGCGGGACGAGGGCGAGCACTTCGCCCGCGTGCGCGCCCAGGCGCAACAGGCCAAGGACGATCGCCGCCACGCGGCGGGCGACGCGCCCAGCCTCTATCCCGGCGCCCTGATGACGCTGGCGGCGCACCAGACGGCCACGGAGAACATCGAGTACCTCGTGGTCAGCGCGAGCCATTCCTTCACCGGGCAGAGCTACCGCTCCGGCACCCCCGACGACTCCGTCTACAGCGGGTCCTACGAGTTCCAGAAATGCGACAAGCGCTTCCGGGCGCCCTTGGTGACGCCGCGCCCGACCGTCTACGGCCCGCACACCGCCAAGGTCGTGGGCGACAAGAACCAGGGCGAGGAAGGCGACATCGACGTCGATGAATTCGGCCGCATCTATCTGCGCTTCCACTGGGACCGCGAGGACGAATCGACCTCCTGCCGGACGCGCGTCGCGCAGATGTGGTCCGGCAAGAACTGGGGCGGGCAGGTCATCCCGCGCATCGGCCAGGAGGTCGTGGTCGAGTTCCTCGAGGGCAATCCCGATCTTCCGCTGGTCACAGGCACGGTCGTCAACGACCAGCACAAGCCGCCCTATGCGCTGCCCGACAACAAGACCCAGTCCGGCCTGAAATCGGAATCGACCGACGGCGTCGGCTTCTCAGACTGCTACAACGAGATCAAGTTCGAGGACCGCAAGGGCCAGGAAATCTTCAGCATGCAGGCCGAGAAGGACCACGAGGTCCTGGTCAAGAGCAAGGAGACGCGCGAGATCGGCCCCGACTACCAGGATGGGGGCTACTCGCGCGAAACCACGCTGAAGAAGGGCAACGACAAACTCGACATCCAGAACGGCAAGCTCGATGTCGAGGCGCGCGACGAAATCAACCTCAAGGTCGGCCAGAGCACGATCAAGATGCTGCCGACGAGCATCGAAATCTCGTCGCCGACCATCGTCATCACCAGCGTCGCCAAAACGGAGGTGCGCAGCGATGCGGTCGTCATCATCAATGGCGGCATGGTCAAGATAAACTGAGACCCCGATGTCGCGTCTTCGCTTCAGCACCGCCCAGGAGGTGTTCGACACCTTCCCCTCGATCCGCAAGGTCATCGCGACCAAGCCGACGACCGAGCATCCGCTGGCCTTCCTCAAGCGGCTGGCGCAAGGCCCGGCGCCGGCCGAGGCGATCGGCTTCTGCGCCTTCGTGCTGCCGCGCCGCGAGGCCGTCTGGTGGGCGGCGCAGTCGCTGCGCGCGATGCAGGCGCCCGGAACGCCGCAGGACGAAGGCCTCGCCGCCGCCGAGGCCTGGGTCCGCGATCCACGCGACGACACCCGCAGGGCGGCGCTCACCCTGGCCGACGATGGCGACACAGCCCTGCCGGGCACCTGGGTCGCCTTTGCCGCCGGCTATTCGGGCGGCAGCATGGTGGCGACCCATGCCGTGCCCTGCCCACCCGACCTGACCGCGAAGATGGCGCGCATCGCGGTTCTGACGGCCCTGGGCCGGCTTTCGGGCCGGGATCATCAGGCCGCATTGCGCAACTGCGTCGAAGCATGCATTCGATTGGCCGATGACGACGGCAAGACCTGATGACGGCATGACCTGATGACGGCAAGACCAGACCCTGAACGCGGGCCGGCCGGCCGGCACACCATCGCCCTTCCGGCAGCCGGACGAGGGGTGCTCACGTCCCGCATGGCATCGCGGCAGAGCCGGGGAGATGCGCGATGCCGCTGACGCTGACGATCGAGAACGAGACCGCGCTACCCGATGGCGGGCCCCTCAGCGTCACGCTGAGCGGCGGCCGCGGCCTGGATATCGGCCGCGACCAGCATCTCGACTGGGCCCTGCCCGACCCGACGCGCGCGATCTCCGGCCGCCATTGCGAGGTCCGTTTCCGCGACGGTGGCTACTGGTTGCGCGACGTCTCGACCAACGGCACCTATGTCAACGGCGGTAGCAACCGCGTGCAATCGCCCTACCAGCTCCAGCACGGCGACCGGCTCGAGATCGGCCACTACATCATCGCCGTCACGATCGACGACGCAGCCCAGCAGGAGCCATCCGCGGCCGCCCCCCCTGTCTTCGCCGCGCAGCCCGAATCGCTGTGGTCGTCGAGCGGCGACGAAGCCCCGCCGATCCCGCGTCGCGACCTGCTGCCCCCGAGCCGGCATCGCCCCGTCCATGACGGCTTCATCGACTGGGCCGCCGACATCCCGACACCGACTGCCGATCCCGTCGCGCCGCTACCGCCTTTGCCGACGCCACAACCACGCGGCGACGACTTCGCCTGGGCTCCCTATCAGGAGCCTCCCCCGCCCGCCGTCGAGCCAGTGGCGCCGATCCCGACCCCGCGCCGCCCGATCACGGCCGAACTGCCACCGGGCGATCCCTGGGGTGAGTCCGCGACGGCCGAGCCCGCACCGCCTCCTCCGCCGCAGCCGATGGCACCACCGCCTGCGTCGCAGCCCTTCGCGCCTCCGGCGATGCCGGCGGGCATGCCCACGATCTCGGCCGCAGAGTTCGTCCAGCGCTTCGCCAAGGGCGCCGGTCTCTCGACCGATTCGCTTGGCTGGCAGGATCCGGGCGCCTTCGCCGAACAGCTCGGCGGGTTGATGCGCCTCGTCGCGATCGAGTTGAAGCAGTTGCTCGCCGCCCGCGCCGAGAGCAAGCGCATCGCCCGCAGCGCCAACCAGACGATGATCCAGGCGCAGGACAACAATCCGCTGAAATTCTCGCCGACGGTGGACGACGCGCTGCAGCTCATCTTCGGCAAGCCGAAAAGCGGCTATCTCAGCGCGCAGAAGGCCTTCGACGAGAGCTTCAAGGATCTCAAGGCCCACCAGATCAAGACCTACTCGGCCATGCAGCATGCGCTTCGCATGCTGGTCGAGGATCTCGACCCGCAGGCCATCGCCGAGAGCATGGCGCAGGAGCGTGGCCTCGATTCGCTGCTCGGCTCGCGCAAGGCGAAGATGTGGGACGCCTATGTCGCCCGCTGGGACGCCAAGACCGCCCCCTATGAGGACGGCCTCGTCGACGCCTTCATGCTCTACTTCGCCGAGTGCTACGACCGCGGCGGGAAGTAGCGCACTCAGACGCTCTTCTTCGCCGCCACGGCGGTGATCTCGATGAACTGGCCGGGCGAAGCCAGCTTCGCCTCGACGGTGGCGCGGGCAGGCGCGGTGCCGGCCGGCACCCAGGCGTCCCAGACCGCGTTCATCTCGGCGATCTCCGAGATGTCGGTGAGGAAGATCTGGACGCTCAGGATGCGCGTCTTGTCGCTGCCGGCGGCCTCCAGCGTCTCTTCCAGGAGCGCGAGCACCTCGGTCGTTTGCTCGCCGAGCGGGCGGCCTTCGGTCTTCTCGGCGACATGGCCGGCGAGGAAGACGATACCGTTGAAGATCGCGGCATCGCACCAGCGCTGCGTCACTCCGATGCGTTCGATGGGCATGGTCGGTATCCTTCGGTCTGAGCCAGGTCGGCGCGGTGTTTCGCGCGGGCCTGTCCTAAACGAGGGCGGCCGCCTCGTCAGCCGCCGATGATGACCGTCGTCAGGCCCATCACGATCTTGTTCGGCGGGCCGACGGCCTCGATGATCGTGTCGCCAACGCGGCAGGCCGCCAGGTTGTTGATCAGCACGGTCTGCGAACCGTCGATGACGACGCCCGGCCCATGCGGCGGGATCGGCAGAAGCGTCAGGCAGTTGTGGATGTCGGCGCCGCCGGCAGCGCCAGTGATCATCGAGCCCATGCTGGCGGCAGCGCTTGCCTTGGTGGCTTCCTCGGCCGCCTTGGCCGCAGGCGCACCCGGCGTGCCCGCCGCGGCGAGGGTTGCCGTCTCCGCGACCGTGATGGCGGCATCGGAAACCTGCCGCGCCGCCTGGATCGCGGCCGCAGCGGCAGCCGAGACGCCCCGCCAGGCCGGCAACCCGCCGATCAGCACGGTCGGACTGCCGGGTCCGGGCTGGAGGATGCCGGGCAGCGGATGCAGCACCATGTCGAGAATTCGCGCGGCTGGGCCTGTCGGCATCGTCAGCTCCTGCTTGCAGGTCGCTATCCCGACCTCGCCGCAGCACAGGCGGGCGATCACGGCAGGCGACGGATTCGATCCTGATCGACTGCCCGCATTCGCGCAACCGCGCATCATTCAAGTCAATGACGGCAGCCGCTCCGCTCACGTCTAGCATTCGCTTGGTGACGCTTGTTGGTGACCCGTATAAGGTTGCCTGCATGCCTTTGAGTGAGCGAGACCCGGATGTCGTGGTACAGCAAGGTCGTCTGGTCGGAAGGGCTGTTTCTAAGGCCGCATCACTTCCAGCAGAACGATCGGTATCTTGAGAACCTGCTGGAAAACCGCGTCCGGCATGTCACCCCTTACCCATGGGGATTCTCGGTGTTGGAGATCGACCGCGATCTCGCCCAGCAGAGCCGCATAGGCCTGCGCCGCGCCGTCGGCGTGATGCCGGACGGCACGCCCTTCGCCATGCCTGACAACAGCCCGCTGCCGCTGGCGATCGAAGCGCCGGAGAACGCGGCTGGCCAGATCGTCTGGCTCTCCCTCCCGCTCGCCTCGGCCAATACCCGCGAGGTCGAGGACACGCTGAACGGCAGCGCCAGCCGCTTCGTTCCCGCAACCGAGATGCTGATCGATTCCACCGCCTCGCTACGGATCGAGGAGGAGATCGACATCGCCCATCCGCGCCTGACGCTGGAGCTGCGCAAGACCGCCAAGGCCGGCTATGTTGGCTTGGCGCTCGGGCGCATCCTCGAAGTCCGCGACCGGGCGATCCTGTTCGACGAGAAATTCGCGCCTCCGGTCCTCGTTTGCTCGGCCTATCCGGTGATCGAGGGCTGGCTCGACCGCGTCATCGGCTGGATCGACAACAAGCTCGAAGAACTCGCCCGCTACGCCGCCGACCCGACCGCCGGCGGCGGGCTGCAGAGCGCCGACTATTTCATGCTTCAGCTCCTGAACCGGCAGATCCCGGTGCTGAAGCATCTGCGCCAGTCGCGCTATGTCCATCCCGAGCGGCTCTTCGTGACCTTCGTGGCGCTGGCTGGCGAACTCGCGACCTTCACCACGGCCGAGCGCCGCGCCCGCGACTATCCGGCCTATGACCATGACGATCTGGAGACTTGCTTCACGCCGGTCGTGCGCGACATCCAGGACTTCCTCTCGGCCAATCTCGGCCGCCGCGCGATCCGGCTGGAGATCACCGAGCGCGCGCCCAACGCCTTCATGTCGACGATCCGCGACCGCAGCCTCGTCCGCAACGCGACGCTGGTGCTGGAAGTGGCGGCGCGCCGCCCGCTGACCGAGATCCAGGCGCAGTTCCCGCAGCTCTTCAAGGTTGGCCCCAACACCAAGATGAACGAGATCGTGCATGCCCATCTGCCGGGCATCAATCTCGTCCATTTGCCGACGCCGCCGCCGCAGATCCGCGCGCTGACGGACCATGTCTATTTCTATCTCGACCGGACCTCGCCGCTTTGGCCCGAGTTCTCGACGGCCAGCTCGATCGGCATGCATTTCTCCGGTGATTGGCCCGATCTCGAAATGGAGCTCTGGGCCGTGCTCGAGGGCAGGCGATGAGCGACTCAGGCTCGCCTTCAGATCCGTTCGGCCGCTCGGACCGGACCATCATCAAGCCGAACCCGGCCGGACGACGCGCGCCCCTGCCTTCCCGCCCGGCGCAAGCGGCGCCGGCTGCGCCCTCGCCCTATGCGGCGCCTGCCGTCCCCTCTCCCGGCGTGCCCGGCACAGGCGACGAATGGCTCTCGACACCGCAGGCGATCCCGCAACGCCCCGCGCCGCTACCACCTGCCGCGTCCGGTGGGCCGATGCCGGGTCGCGACCAGCTCCTGACACCCAACGCCAACCCGCTGCTGCGCGCCGCCGGCCCCTTGCTGCTGCTGCTCGGGCGCCTGCGCTCCTCGCTGAGCAGCGCCCCGCCGGCGCAGCTCTTGGGACAGGTCACCGAGACGATCGAGGCCTTCGAGCATGAGGTCCGTGCCGCCGGGGCCTCGGCCGAACAGACCCGAATCGCGAAATACGTCCTCTGCGCGGCGGCCGACGACATCGTCCAGAACATCCCCGGCGAAGACCGGCATGTCTGGACGCAGTACAGCATGCTCTCGAAGTTCTTCGGCGAGCGTGTCGGCGGCGTGCGCTTCTTCGAGGAACTCGACCGCGCCAAGGCCGACCCTTCGGTGAATTACGACCTGCTCGAGATGATGCATGCCTGCCTGGCGCTGGGTTTCCAGGGCATCCACCGCACCTCGTCCGGCGGCGCCGCCAATCTCCAGATGATCCAGCGCAATCTGTTCGAGACGCTGCGGCGGGTGAAACAGCCCGACGCCGAGCTGTCGCCGCGCTGGCGCGGACAGGCCGTCGCCTCGCAGGTGGCGCGCTTCAAGATTCCGGTCTGGTCGGTCGCGGCGCTGGCCGGCGTCGCCGTGCTCGGCCTCTATTTCGTCTTCCGCTTCCTGCTCGCCGGCAATGCGGAAGCCGCTGCCACGGCCCTGCTCTCGGTCCACCCCAAGGGCGAGCTCGGCATCGTCCGCAAGGTCTTCTCGGCCCCGCCGCCGCCCATGCCGCCGCCGGCCGTCCCGCCCAAGGTCTGCGGCGCCGTGCAGCCGCCGATCGTCTGCCAGGTCACGCCCAACGTCATCATCGTCAGGCTCGTCGACATCACCCTGTTCGAGCCGGGCCAGGCCGCCGTCCGTGACGAGTTCAGGCCGCTGATCGAGCGCATCGCGACCGTACTGGAAACCGAGGGCGGCACCGTCAAGGTGCTCGGCCACACCGACAACGTCCCGATCCGCACCGCTCGCTTCCCCTCCAATACCGAACTGTCGCAGGCCCGGGCCAAGGCGGTGGGCGAATTGTTGAAGACGAAGCTGAGCAAGGCGGACCGGATCAGCTTCGAAGGCAAGGGCGCCGACATACCCATCGCTCCCAATGCCACCCGCGAAGGGCGCGCCAAGAACCGGCGCGTCGAGATCGTGATCCAGCGCAACGTCTGACGGAGGCTCAAGCGGATGAACCTCGCGACCTGGCTCAGGATCGGCGCGATACTGCTGGGAACGCTGGCGCTCGCCCTGCTCGTCTGGTTCGGCACGCCGTTCCTCGCGGTCGGCGAGGTCAGGCCGTTCGAATCGATCTGGGTGCGCCTGCCCATCGTCGTGCTGCTCGCAATCGGCGCCGTAGCGTGGATCGCCGTGATCGTCATCCGCCGCCGGCGCGCGACCGCTGCGCTGACCGAGGCGCTGGAACAGCAGCAGGAATCGGCTGGCGACGGCGCCGCGCTGTCCGGCGCGATGCACGACGCCCTGGCGACGCTGCGCCGTGCGCGGGGCACGAAAGGCGGCGACTATCTCTACGACCTGCCCTGGTACGTCATCATCGGCCCGCCCGGCGCCGGCAAGACGACGGCGCTGGTCAATTCCGGGCTGAAATTCCCCCTCGCCCGCGGCGGCGCGGCGCCCGCGGCGATCGCCGGCGTCGGCGGCACCCGCTATTGCGACTGGTGGTTCGCCGAGGAGGCCGTTCTGATCGACACCGCCGGCCGCTACACCACCCAGGACACCGACACCAGGGCCGAGAAGGCGAGCTGGTTTGCCTTCCTCGACCTGCTCAAAACCAACCGCCCGCGCCAGCCGATCAACGGCGTCATGGTCGCGATCAGCGTCGAGGACCTGCTGACCTCCTCGCCGGAGGAGATCGCCGCCCACGCCGATGCCATCCGCAACCGGCTGCTCGAACTGAACGAGCGGCTGAAGGTCGATTTCCCGGTCTATGCCGTCTTCACCAAGTCGGACCTGATCGCCGGCTTCAACGAGTTCTTCGGCGCGCTCTCGGAGCCGCAGCGCCGCATGGTCTGGGGCCATTCCTTCCAGACCACAGACAAGACCCGCAACATGATCAGCGACGTCGCGCCCGAATATGACGCGCTGATCGAGCGGCTGAACGAACGCCTGCCCGACCGGCTCCAGGACGAGGCCAACCCGACCGCGCGCGCCCAGATCTTCGGCTTCCCCAGCCAGATGGCGACGCTCAAGCGCTCCATCGTCGATTTCCTCGGCCGCGTCTTCGAGCCGACGCGCTATCACGCCAATGCGACGCTGCGCGGCTTCTATTTCACCTCGGGCACGCAGGAGGGAACGCCGATCGACCAGTTGATCGGCGCCCTCTCGCGCAATTTCGGCAGCGATCACGCCGGCGGCGCCGCCTATTCCGGCCGCGGCAAGAGCTACTTCCTCACCGACCTGATCCAGAAGGTCATCATCGGCGAGGCCGGCTGGGTCTCAACCGATCTCGGCGCCGCGCGCCGCACCACCCTGCTGCGCGTCGCCGGCTTCGCCACCGTCGCGATCGTCTCGCTCCTGGCGCTCGGCCTGTGGTGGATGAGCTTCTCGCGCAACAGCGACCTGATCACCGCGACCAATTACGGCCTCTCGGATTATCGCAGCAGCGCCGCCCCCGTCCTGCAGGAGACGACGATCTCCGAGCGCAATTTCAGCCGCGTGCTGCCCCTGCTGCACAAGCTGCGCCACATGCCGGCGGGCTACGCCACGCGCGAGGAGCCGACGCCGGTTGCCGCGACCTTCGGCCTGAGCCAGCGCGACCGGCTCCAGAACGCCGCCGAAATCACCTACCAGCAGGCGCTGGAACGGATGCTGCGCTCGCGCATCATCTTCCGGCTGGAGGAGCAGCTCGAGGCCAACCAGAACAATCCGGGCTTCGTCTACGAGGCGCTGAAGGTCTACATGATGGTCGGCGGCCAGGCGAAGCTCGACCGCGATCTCGTCACCGCCTGGATGCGGCTGGACTGGGCCGAGAACCTGTTTCCGGGCGCCGCCAACGCCAAGGGGCGCGAGGCGCTGGAAGAACATCTCGTCGCGATGCTCGATCTCGAGGACGGCTCAAACGAGCCCCTCGTCAGGCTCAACCAGTCGCTGATCGAGAACAGCCAGCGCACCTTGCGCCGCCTCAGCATCGCGGAGCGCGCCTATGAGCTGCTGCGCACCCAGGCCCGCTCGCAAAGCCAGAAGGACTGGGTCGCGGCAAGGCGCGGCGGCTCCGATGTCCGCCTGGCTTTCGAAGGCGTTGGCGGCGAAGACCTCGATCAGGTCCGCGTGCCCTATTTCTACACCTATGACGGCTTTCAGAACGCCTTTGTCGATCGCCTCGGCGACATCGGCGACCGGATCGAAAAAGAACGCTGGGTGCTGGGCGAGAATGTCGACCAGCAGGCGATCATCTCGCAATACGCCACCCTCTTCCAGGATCTGCTGAAACTCTACAGCCGCGACTATGTCGCCTCCTGGCAGCGCACGCTGGCCCGGTTGAAGCTGCGCCCGCTCAACGCCGACAAGCCGCAATATGTCGCGCTCAGCGCGATGGCGGCACCAACCTCGCCCTTCAAGCAGATCCTCGAATCCGTCCGCGACGAGACGCAACTCACCAAGGAGCGCCCCTCGGCCCGCAAGGCAGCCGCAGCCGCCGCGACGGACGTTCTCGAAAAGCGCGCCAGCGAGGCGCTGAGCCGGCTCGGAACCAACCTGCCCCTCAGCGCGCCCGGCGTCGAACGCGTGCTCGGCGGCGGCGGCAACGAGGCACTCGGCGCTGACATCGAGAGCCAGTTCAAGCCGTTCCATGTCCTGGTCGAGGGCGATCTCGGCCGCCGGCCGGTCGATCAGCTCCTGCAGATATTCTCGGAGATCAACCAGAACCTCGCCATCGCGGCAACCAACCCGGCTCAGTCAGCCGCGGCCAATGCGGCGCTCGTGCCGCTGATCGCAGCGCTGCGCGCCAACTCCTCGCGCTATCCCGCGCCGTTCGGGGCCATGGTCGTCTCGGCCGTCAATGATTTCGAGGGCGATGCCACGGGCGCGACGGTGGCCCTGCTGCGGCAGGCGCTGGGCGATCAGGTCAGCCGCATCTGCACGGAGATCCTGAGCAACCGCTACCCCTTCGTGAAGGCGAGCGCGCGCGACGTGCCGCTGGCCGATTTCGCCCGGCTCTTCGCGCCTGGCGGGATCATGGACAAGTTCTACAAGGACCGGCTCGAACCCTATGTCGACAGCTCCAAGGCGCAGTGGAACTGGCGTGTCGAGAGCCGTGTCGCCCGCGCGCTGTCGCCGACGACGCTCCGCGAGTTCCAGCGCGCCAGCGAGATCAGGGAAGCCTTCTTCCCGACCGGCGGCAATCTGCCCTCCTTCCAGATGATCGTGGTGCCGACCGCGCTCTCGGCCGACGCGGCCAGTGCCAAGCTCGAGATCAACGGCTTCACCGTGATGAGCCAGCAAGGCGTCAACACGCCCGCGCCGGTGATGTGGCCGGGCGCCGGCATCGGCCGCACCGCGATCACCCTGACGCTCGGCGGTGCGAGCGGTGGCGGCGCCTTCGGCGGCGGCTTCTTCTCCAGCGGCCCGAGCGCGCCATCCGGCGAGACCAAGCTCTTCGAGAAGGATGGCGTCTGGTCCTTCTTCCGCCTGCTCGATGCCGGCTCGGTGCTGAAGCAGGGGGACAATATCGGGCTGACGCTCGCAGCCGGCGGGCGGCAGGTTGGCTATTCCTTCGGCGTCGGCTCGCTCAAGAATCCGCTGATCCTGCCCGCTTTGCGGGAGATCCGCTGCCCGACGGGGATCTGAGACGATGGCTTGCGGGTTGTTCGGAAAGCTGCCGGGCAAGCGCGATTTCATCGCCGTGAATGCGCCGGCCGCCTTCCTCAAGGTCTACGAGACCTGGCTCCAGGGCGGCCTCACAGCGAGCCGGCTCGAACTCGCCGGCGCCTGGCAGCAGGCCTTCCTGAATGCGCCGATCTGGCGCTTCTGGATCGGACAGGCCTTGTGCGGCCAGACGGTCGCCGGCGCCTTCATGCCCTCGGTCGACGGCGTCGGGCGCTACTTCCCGTTGACTGTCTTCGCCATGGCCGAATCCGGCGCTGCGATCCCGCCGCCGGAGCTCGACCCGCAGGACGCCTGGTTCGGCGAGATCGAGAATTTCCTGCTGCAGGCGCTGGACAGTGAGGCGAGTTTCGAGACCATCTCGCAGCGCCTCGCGCAGTTGCGCGTGCCCAACGACGCGCTGCTGGCCCCTCCCCCGGCGCAGACGGTACGTCTGTCGGACGGCACCATCGTCACGGCCCTCTCGGCTTCAGGCTTTCCCGAGCGGCTGGCGGCGCTGCGCGTCGAGGACCATGCCCGCGCCTATGCCCATGCGACCTGCTTCTGGACGGTCGGCGGCGAGAATTTCGAGCCGCTCGCCTTGGTCGGCCACGGCCTGCCGGACCCCTATCTGTTCACCGGCCTGCTAACGGGCCGTTTCGATGCGTTCCTCCAACAGGAGCGAGCTCGACCATGAACGACCTCAGCGGAGCGACCGCCCCCTTCGACACCGGCGCGATCAGCCATGTCGGCCGCGTCCGCAGCGCCAATGAGGACAATCTGGTGGTTCGCCCCGAGTTCGGCGTCTGGGCCGTGGCCGACGGCATGGGCGGCCACGAGAATGGCGCACTGGCGAGCGCGACCGTCGCAGCCGCGATCGAGCGCATCGGCGTGGCGCAATCTGCACCGGATCTGCTGGCGCGGCTGGAGGACGGCGTGCTCCAGGCCAATGCCGAGTTGCGCCAGCGCATCGCCGACAATGGCGGCGCGCCAATGGGCTCGACGCTCGCCGTCCTGCTCGTCCACGACCGGCATTTCGCCTGCGTCTGGTCCGGCGACAGCCGCATCTATCTCGTTCGTGCCGGGCAGATCACGCAGATCTCGCGCGACCATACCGAGGTCCAGGACATGGTCGAGCGCGGCGTGCTCACGCCGGCCGAAGCGAAGCACTCGCCCCGCCGCCACGTCATCACCCGTGCCATCGGCGTCCACGACATGCCCGAACTCGATCTCGACTCAGGCGAGATCGCAGGGGAGGACGTCTTCGTGCTCTGCTCGGACGGCCTGACCGAGCATGTCGCCGACGACGAGATTCTCCGTGCGGTCGACGAGGCGAGTGCCCAGCAGGCCTGCGACGCCCTCTTGGCTCTGACCTTGCAGCGCGGCGCGCGCGACAATGTCACGGTCATCATCGTCCGTTATCATCAGGACGAGTCCCGGAACACGCAGTGGATGCCCAATATGCGCATGCAGGGGAACGACACGCCATGAGCGACTCCGAGCGCACCGTCTTTGCACCGCGCGCCGGCGCCGTCTCCGTCGGCACGACGCTGAACGGCATCTACGAGATCGAGCGGCTAATCGGCGTCGGCGGCATGGGCGAGGTCTACAAGGGCCGCGCGATCCAGACCGGCGACGCCGTCGCGATCAAGATGATCCGCCCGGAAATGGCGCGCGACGAGGCGGCGCTCGCCCTGTTCCGACGCGAGGCGGCGGCGCTCCACAACCTCTACAACGAGGCGATCGTCCGCTATTACGTCTTCACCATCGACCCGGTAACGCAGTCGCCCTATCTCGCGATGGAGTTCGTCGATGGGCAGCCGCTTTCCGAGCGCATCAAGGAAGGGCCGCTGAGCCTGGAGGAGGTCGACGTGCTGCGCCGGCGCATCGCGCCCGGCCTCCACGCCGCCCATCTGCTGGGAATCGTCCACCGCGACGTCTCGCCCGACAACATCATCCTGCCCGGCGGGAACATAGCGCGCGCCAAGATCATCGATTTCGGCATCGCCCGCTCCAGCATTCTCGGCGAAGGCACCGTCATCGGCTCGGGCTTCGCCGGCAAGTACAACTATGTCTCGCCCGAGCAGCTCGGCCTCTATGGCGGCGACGTCACCGGCCGCTCCGACATGTACAGCTTCGGGCTGGTGCTCGCCGAAGCGCTCGCCGGCAAGGCGCTCGACATGGGCGGCACCCAGGTCCAGATCCTCGACAAGCGCCGCCGCGTTCCAGACCTGTCGATGGTCGATGCGCGCATCCGCCCGCTGCTGGCCCGCATGCTCGCGGCCGACCCCGCGGATCGCCTGGCCGATATGTCCGAGGTCGCCGCCTGGCAGCCGAAGAGCGCTCCCGCCAAGGCGGCGCCCAGTGGCGGCCTGCCGCTGCGCGCATTGGGCGCCGTTGCGGCCATCGCACTGATCGCTGCCGGCGGCTTCTATGGCTGGACGTTCCTCGGCCGCGACCAGCGCCCGCCGAGCGATGCACCGCCGGTTCTCTCCGAAACACGGCAGGAGCCTGCCACGCAGGCGCAGAACAGGCCGCCGGAACTGGTTGGCAACGAGCCGGTGATTACACCGCCCTCCGTGACGGCCCCGCCGACCCTGTCGGAGCCGCCTGCCAGCCCGCCGGTGACGCCGCAGCCGAACCCGCAGATCGGCATGAACACCACGCCGCCCGAGCCACCGGCGACGCCAGCGCCACCGGAAGCGAGGCCACCGGTTTCGAGCCTGCCCGATCCGCGGATGCCGCAGCCCACGAGCATTGAGCCCCCAAGGCCACCCGCAACACCGACGGCCCCACCGCAACAGCCCCCGTCACGGCCAGAGCCTCCCCCGGTCAATGCCGGCCGCAGCGACCCGCCGCCCGTGGCCTCGACGGAACAACCGGCGCGAACGCCGGCCGAGCGCATCCAGCGCTATGTCGCGACCTATGAGGGCGGGCCCTGCTTCTTCCTCTGGCCAACCGAGTTGTCGGCGAGCCGCGTCGTGCTGGAAGGCTTCGGCAACGCGACCGAGCCCTTCGTCGCCTTCGACAACGCCTTCAAGGCGGCGAACGGCTTCGAGGCGCAGATCCATCTGCGCCCGGTGACGGCCGCGCAATGCCCGATGGCCGATTTCCTGCGCCAGCTCGGCGACAATGTCGACCGCACACCGCGCCTGCAGATCAACGCCTTCAACATGAAGAGCGGCGACGTGCTGAGCGGCACGGTCGACAATGAGGGCGGACGCAACGTCGCCGTCGTGCTGATCGGCGATGATGGGCTCGTCTACAATCTGGCGAGCTATCTCCGGCGCGACGGCCGGCGCGCGAGCTTCAATCTCAAGTTGGAATCTGCGGCCGGAGGAGCACCGCGCCCGCAGACGGTCCTGACCTTCGTCAGCCAGGCGCCGCTGCCGGCGCTGTCGGGCCCCAATCCGACGCCATCGAGCGACTTCTTCGCCAGCCTGAAGCAGGATGTCGCGCGCCAGGGCGGCAAGCTCGGCATCGGGGTGAGGTATTTCCGGATCGAGTGACGGCGGGAGGTTCCCCGCCGCCGAGGCTCAATCCTCCTCGCGGTAGAGCACGCCCCAGTCGTCCTGCCAGAGGCCTTGCGTATCCTCGACCACGATCGGCGCCTTGATCTCGTTGGCGAGCCGGATCGCCGAGCGGAAGGCGTCCACGGGCGCCATTTCGTCGCTGACGAAATCATTGACGAGATGACCGCCGGCCAGTTCCGCCGGGCAGGCGATGCGCCCGAAGGTCTCGCCGTCGCGTGCGCTCAGGCTGAGCGTGATCGCGTCGGGCTGCGGTTCGTCGACCTGCTCGAAACGGTTGGCCGCCATGGTTGTCGTCTCCTTCGCTGATGCTGCACTGCCGGCGACGCCGGAGGCGTTGGGTAAAGCGTGATCGAGTTCTTCAGCTATTTCTTCGCGGGCGGGCGATTGGCGGCCTGGGCCGCACCCGGCCGCACCGCGCTGTAGCGGTCGAGGCGCACCTTGATCATCTCGTTGAACTTCCTGTGGACCTCGGAGACCGAGAGCGTCTTGGTCTCGCCTCCGGCTTCCGCATAGAAGATCGGCCTATTGGCCTGCGCCGGGCGCGGCAGCAGCTCGGCCGCCTTGACGTCGGGCTTTTCCTCCATCGTCTCGATGAAGGTCTGCGCGGCATCCGGCCCGAGGAAGTGGATCAGGTAGATCTCGCCGCCGGTGAGGTGCCGCCCCATCGCCTTCTCCAGCCGCAGCGTGTCGCGCTTCAGCATCTCGCCGGCGAGCAGCGCCGAGAGATAGGGTTCGCGCCTGAGATCGAGAATGCGCTGGCGCTCGGCCGTATCCGAGACGAAGAACTGGCGACCGTTCTTCCCGATCAGCTTCGTTTCCGCCGCCAGCCCATGCTTGACGCCGAACTCGCTGACGACGCCGAGCCAGGTCTGCTCGATGAACTGGTAGAGCCCCGTCGCCGACGAGGTCTTGGCCTGGACCGAGGTCGAGAATGAGGATTCCTTGTCGGCGACCGCCATCAGCAGGGTGGGGTCGGCGCCGACGACCTTGCCGGCCCGCACGATCGTCTCGACGAGGTGGCGGCGGATGCGGATCGGGCCGAAGGTCAGGAGTTGCTCGGGATCGCCGCCGCTGGTGATCGGCGCCTTGGGAATCTGCGATCGAGGCCCCTGCGCGGCCTGTCCGGAGGACAGCTTCGGCGGCACCAGCAGGATGTTGGATGGCGGCAGGACCAAGGGCACGACCGGCACCTCCTGCGGGATCGCCACCTGCTCCTTGATCTCCGCCAGTGTCGGATCGCTGTTGATGGCGAACTCGGTCGCCTGCCGTGCCGCCTCCAGATCGCTCTCGACGGAAGACAGGATCAGCGACGGCCGCGCCGCCGTCTGCAAGGCCGGTGCAGCGAGGATCGCGACCATCTCCGGGTCTGGCGGCGTCTCCTCCTGCTTGAGCTTCGCCATGGCGATGCCCAGCACGGCGGCCACGACGCAAGCGATGCCGGCCGCGAGCCCGATCATCATCGCCCGCCCCGACAGGCCGCGGCCGGCCGCAGGCTCCTTCCCGAACGCGGGAATCGCCGGCTTGGCAACGGGCGCCTTCGCCCTGTCGGACTTCGCGTTGCTCGCCCTCGCCTTCTCGGAGGCCTTGGCAGTCGGTGCCGGTATGGTCGCAGCCCTGTCCCCAGCAACGCGGCGATGCACGGCTTCGAACCAGCCGAGCCCTTGCGCTTCGAGCGCCACGAGATCGTCCACCAGCCGGCGCGCCATGATCGCCGGCACCTTCGCCTCTCGTTCGATGATGCCGGTAGCCGCCTTGCTGCCCTGCTCGGCGATGATCTTGAGGGCGAAGAACCAGAGCTGCAAAGGCGTGCGGCGGTTGTCGAGCACCGTCCCGGCACCGGGTTGGATCATGTAGCTGCAGTGATTGCAGGAGAATGCGCGCAGCTTCGGCCGGGGTTCGAACGTCGCAGGACGTCCGCAGGCCGGGCAGGTCATGCTGCTGCCGCCGTGGCGCGCGCGCATCAACGCGTCGAGGCAGGCCTCCTCGGGAAACACGGCCTGAAACTGCTTGAAGCGTTCGCTCATCGGCCATCACCAACGCGGCTGGCCCCGCCGCACGCGCCGGCCCTGTCGAGCGCGCAGCGCGACGGCGGCCTTGCCTGCCGAAACGTCAGGATACGCTCGTGGCCTGGCCGCGACAATCTCGCCCCTACCGATCAAGCATGGAGAAGGCCAAGCCGCGCGACGTCCTTCAGATGCGTGGCGACCTCCTCGGCGGTTGCACGCCTGGGCAGGTCGCCGACATCGGCGCCAGTCCCATGCGCTTCGTCGAGGAAGGCGTTGAGATCGCTCAGCAGCATCTCGGGCGTACGCGAGCCATCGAGGAGGCAGACGAATTTCCGCACGATGACGCCGTCCAGCGCCACCATGCGATGGCGCAGATCGGTGACCTCGCGCGTCGTCGTCGCCTGCCAGCGCGCGACTTCGCTCGCCAGCGGGCGCTCGGCGATCGCGGTCGTCAGAGGCGGCGCCGCGAGCTTGACGTCGAGCAGGCCCGCCTTGAAGATCGCGAGCAGCGCTTCGTCCAGCCGGGCGACCTGCGCCTCGACATCTGGGCCGAGTTCATCGCCGACATCCGCGACGGCCCGCGCAATGAGCTCATCGAAGGCGATACTCGCGGGCCAGATCTTGCTGAGCTGACGCAGCGCCGCCTTGCAGAGATGCAGGTCGACCGAGAGCCGCACGCCCTCGCCGAACTCGAAGCGATCGACGCCCGGCTTCTGCTCCTCGCCGTCCTTCTCCTCGACCAGCCAGGCATGCGCCGCGATGTAATAGGGCTTGAGCGCACCCGGCTTGATGCCGCGCCGCAGCGTGATGCCTTGCCGGCAGAACAGCGTCTCGCGGAAGGCGCGCCCGATCAGCAGATCGAGCGTCTGCTCGCGCCGCGCCGCTTCCTCCACCGGGATGCCAGCGAGCATGGCCTGCGCCGGCCCCTTCGCCGCGCCGTACATGTTGGGAAAGGACGCCTCGGCCAGGAACTGCAGACCGTGCTGCTCGGCCGAGCCCAGCACTTCATGCAGGGCGAAGGCTCGGGCGCCTGGATTGAGGTCGTCATGGAAGAGCACGTTGTCGGGTGAATCCGCGATCTGCTCCAGCCGCTGCCTCAGTGCCGCGCCGTGGAAGGTCTGGCCGTCGCTCGCCTCGGCGAAGGCCTTGAGCGAGGCACGCGCCACGCGCACCCGCTCTTCCGGGTCATGCACATCGCGCGTCGTATACAGCATGACGTCACGCGCGAGATCGCGCAGCCGGCAGCCGGGCAGCGCATTGTAGCTGACATAAGCGATGCCATGGGGCGAAAGCAGTTCGCCGAAGAGCGCGATGATCTTCTCACGCACGAAATCCGGCACCCAGGAATAAACGCCATGGACCAGGATGTAGTCGAACGGACCGAGTTCCGCCCCCACATCCATGATGTCGCGGTGGTGGAACACGAGATTGCCGAGCCCGAGCTCGGCGGTCGCGATCCTGGCATGCTCGATCGCACTGCCGCTGAGATCGATCCCGATGAACCGGCTGCCGGGATACTGCGCTGCCATCGGGATCAGATTGCCGCCCCGGCCGCAGCCCAGTTCGAGCACCCGCATCGCCGCAGGCGAAGCTGCCTCCATGCCGTGAAAATGCGCGATCGTCGCGAGCCGGGCGGGATGCGTCTGCGCGAAGGAATGCCCGGGATAGGCGACGGCGTCATAGGGGTTGATGGCCGTGTCGTTCATCCTTGCCGCCTGCATCCTTGCCGCCCGCCTCGTCGTCCATGCATTGAACCGGCCGTATCGGAGCGCGCCCGTCGCCGTCGCGCCTCATCCATTTGAAGGACCGCACGCACAGAATCGCGGAGAAGCGCCGGGCACCTGTCGTCCCTCAGCAGCCGATCACCTTGAACTCCACCCGGCGATCGAGCGCGTCGCTGGCGTCGTCCTTGCCGGTCCCGACGAGGTTCTCCTTGAAGCCACGGCCGGTGGCGATCATCCGGTTGCGCCCATCCGGCATACCGGTCAGCAGCAGGTCCATGATGAACTGCGCCCGCGTGACGGAGAGCCGCTCGTTGAGATGCGGCATGCCGGTGCGCGAGGTGTGGCCGACGATCTCGAGGCAGGCCCCCTTCTGCCGGGCCCGCGTCGCGATCTGGCTCAGCCACATCGGATAGGGTTCCGTCGTCTGCGGGTTGTCGACGAACTGCGTCGTGCCCGGCCGGAACAGCAGCTTCACCATCAACTGGTCGGTGCTCAGCCCGTAATCCACCAGATCGCCGAAGGCCTCGACGGAATCGTCGCGGCGGCCGAGCTTGGCACTGGCGAGATAGGTGCCGACCCGGACGCGGTGCTGGTCGCCGCCGGGCAGCCGCCGCGCCGTGCGGTAGAAGGCCAGCGCCTCGCGGAAGCGCTGCGCCTCGTATTCGGCGATGCCGTCATTGATCAGGGCATTGGCGGTGAGGCGATCGACATAGGCCGGATCGAGCCCGCCGCCGAGCGGCGTGCCCTGGCAGGTCTTCACATAGGCGTCCGTCGCCTGGTCCTTCGCCCAGACCGGCGAGTCCCGGTAATACAGCGTCGGCGTGACATCGACATTGTCGAGCGTCGCGCGCGCCACGCCCTTGGACACGACGGTACGCGACTTCAAATCGGCCAGCGTCAGGCAGATCCGGAAGGCGTCGCGCGGCCCGTCGCCCCCCTGGTTGTTGACCGCCGTCAGCGTGCCGACCAGCACGATGGGATCGCGCGCCAGGACCTCCGAGCTGAAGGGCTGCACGACGAAGCGCGGATAGGATTTCTGGACGATTTCGGTCAGCGTCTGCTGCATCGCGCGCGTCGCAGCCGACTGCGCACCAGACGATGCGTCGATCAACGGATCGATGACCAGCTCGACACGGTCGGTGGCGATATTGGCCTTGCCAAAGAGGTCGTTCGCGGCCCGCTGCAAGGCTTCCGGATAGGGCACCGGCGTCGGCGGCGCCGGCTGTGCCTGAACGGCGGCGCAACCCGCCATCGCGGCCAATCCAATCAGGGCCTGCAGGAGCAGAGGCCGGCGGGCGTCACGGCGAAGGCGAAACATCGACCACATGATTATCTGCCAGTCATGTCAGCGGGCCGGGAGCCGGACGAAACGATCCGGCGTCCGAAGAACGCAGCGATCTGAAGATCAGCGGCACAGTTGCAACTGCTCCTTCGCCTGGGGCGTCAGCTCGCCGAGCTGCGCGCGCAGCAGGATCTCGCTGCAGGTCGCGGCGCTCGGCCCGCGCGGATTGGGCGTCCGCACCGTCTGGGGTCGGGGTGCTGCCGCGGGAGCGGCCTGGGCCGGCTCGCCTGCCGCCCGCTCGTTTAGCGAACGCTCCGTTGGCGGCGGCGGCACATTCAGCGAGAGGCTCGGCTGGACCGGCGCGGACATGGTCAGCGTGCCCATCCGCGCCGCCATCGCCTGCTCGAGCATGACGCGCTCGTCGGCAAGGCGCCGCTTCTCGGTTTCGAGCGCGGCGAGCTCGCGCTCGCGCCGCGAAACCTCGTCCGCAAGACGCTCACGCTCGGCCCTTTCCTGAGCGGGAATGGCGACCGGCCTCAGAGTTCCGGCAACCGGCGCCTGCGGCCGCGCCGGCGAATTGGGCTGCGCAGCGGCGGGGGCCGGCGACGCCTCGTTCTGGCGCCGGGCGAGGTCGGTCGCCGCCTGCTGGCGGACCTTCTCGGCCCGTTCGACCCGCTCCAGTAGCGCCCGCTCGCGCTCGGCGAATTCGCGCGCCAGCAGATCCCGCTCCTTCGTCTCGGTCGCGCGGCGCTCGATCAGGTCGAGCCTTGTGCGCGCATCGATCGTGAAGAAGCTCGTCGGATAGCGCTGGATGAAGGCGTTGAACGCGGCGGGGTCGTCGCTCGCCCGGATCCGGCCCCAGACGTCGCTGTCGGTCTCTTCCCGGTTGAGGTAGAAATCGCCGAGCAGCGACAGCGACAGCTCCGGCGTCTGGCGCCCGTTGGTCGCGTCATAGACGCTCTTCTGGACGCGCCGGAACATCGTCGCGACCTCGAGCCCGGGCTGATCGATCTCGCGCACCAGCGCGGCGGTGAAAGGGCTGTTGCGCCCCGTGCCGTCGGCGGCGACGTCGTTCGCCTGCGTGGCATAGGCGATCACCATGCCTTGCGCCCGGGCGACCGGGGCAAGCCCGCTGCCGACGGCGAAGCCGCGCGTCGCCTGGCGCTTGGCGAGCTGGCTCACGAACGGATTGTTGCGGCAGGCATCGAGCACCATGATCTTGACGCCCTTGGAGAAGTTCAGCGCGGTCAGGACATCGTTCAGCCGCGTCGTCTCGTATTGGACGCTGATCTCGTCCTCGACGCGCGCCTCGACCGGCACGAGATAGTTCTCGCCGTTGAACTGGAAACCGTGGCCGGCATAGTAGAACATCACCGCATCGGCATCCTGGGCCAGACGCGCAAATCGCGTCACCGCCTGGTCCATGCCGCGCTTGTCGAGATTGACGCCGTCGACCACCTCGAACCCGACCTTGCGCAGCGATGCGGCCATGTCGCGGGCGTCGTTGACGGTGTTGGGCAGGGCCGGAGCGTTGCTGTAGCCGGAATTGCCGATCACCAGCGCGACACGGCGCTCCGTGGCCGCCGCCGGCACCGCCAGCAGCTGCATCGCGAGTCCGATCAGCGCACAAAATCTGGCGACGAGGATCATGAAGCCCTTCCTTAGGTCAACCTACCGCAGCATCTTGATAGAATCCAGTCCGCACAAGCTGTTCCGTGAGGTACAGGCAACATTCAAGTCGCTGAGATCAAGTCTATTCGGCTTGCCCCTGCGGCACTGCACTGATAGCCTTTTCGAAGGCTGGAACGCGTGAAAGGGACAAGCCGATGCAAAGGGTTCGGCTCTGCCTCGTGCCGACCGTTCTGGCATTGGGTTTCGGAGCTTTCGCCACGGCCCTGCCGGAGCCTTCCTTCGCCCAGGAACGAGCGCGGCCGCGCAGCCCGGCACCAGCCAATGCCCGCCTCGGCTTCATCGACCTGCCCAACAATGCCCGCGTTCCCGGCAAGCTGACGGTGCGCTTCGCGCTGACCGGGATGGACGTCGCCCCCGCCGGCCCGCCACAACGCAATGCCGGCCATCATCACCTCCTGATCGACACGGAATTGCCGCCGCTCGACCAGCCGATCCCGAGCGATTTCAACCATATCCATTTCGGCGGCGGCCAGACCGAGGCCGAGATCGCGCTGACTCCGGGGCGTCACAACCTCCAGCTCCTCTTCGCCGATCACGACCACGTCCCGCACAACCCGCCGGTCATGTCGGAGAAGATCACCATCGAGGTGACGGCGGAGGCGCAGGAGACGCCGCGCTCCGTCGCCGCGCCCGGCGCCAAAGTGTTCTTCGTCGATCTGGTCGAGGGCGCGACGATCCCGACCCGCTCGCGCGTGCGCTTCGGTGCCGAGGGCGTGGCCTTGTCGCCGGCCGGAACCAGGAGCGAGAATGGCGGCCACCACCACCTGCTCGTCGATACCGAACTGCCGCCGCTCGACCGCGAGATTCCCAGCGACTTCAACCATCTGCATTTCGGGCGCGGCCAGACGGAGGCCGAACTGACGCTGCCGCCGGGCGAGCACACGCTGCAATTGCTGATGGGTGATCACGAGCATGTCCCGCATGATCCGCCGCTGATGTCGCCGCGCATCCGGGTGCGCGTGGTCGAGGGGCAGCAGGTCGCCTCCGTCGTCCAGCCCGCGACGCCCGCAGCCCCGGCCGACGGCAAGCCGGCTCTGACGCCGGCTCCCAACGACGCCGTCGTCTATTTCGTCTATCCGCGCGACGGCGACGCGATCTTCCCGAACACGACCATCCGCTTCGGCCTGCGCAATATGGGCGTGGCGCCGGCCGGCGTCGCCAAGCCGAACACCGGGCACCACCACCTCATCATCGACGCGCCGACGCCGCCGCTCGACCAGGCGATCCCCGCCGACCTCAATCACATCCATCTCGGCGGCGGCCAGACCGAGCGCAAGGTCACGCTGCCGATGGGCGAGCACACGCTCCAGCTCATCCTCGCCGACGAGAACCATGTGCCGCATGATCCGCCGATCATGTCGGAGCGCATCACGGTGCTGGTCGCACCGGGTGGCAAGAGACCGGCGAGGCGTCGATGAACCCGCAGCACTCTCTCGTGTCGCCGGCGCGCGATCGTCCGGCAAGGCGGCCACTCCGCCGCGGCCTCACGGGGCTGCTGCTGGCGGTCCTGCTGCCTCTGCCCGGCGCGGCCTGGGCGCAATCCGCACCGCGCCAGCCCGCCCCCAAAGGAGCCCTGGTCTATTTTCACTATCCGCTCGACGGGCTGCGCGTGCCCGAGCGTTTCACCGTCCGCATCGGCCTGAAGGAAATGGGCGTCGCGCCGGCGGGCACCATATGGTCGAACACGGGCCACCATCACCTGCTGATCGACACAGAGCCCGGCCCGCCCGACCAGCCGATCCCGGCCGACTACAACAACATCCATCTCGGCAATGGCCAGACCGAGGTCGTCGTGACGCTGCCGAAGGGCACGCACACGCTGCAATTGCTGCTCGGCGACCACACCCACACGCCGCACAATCCTCCGGTGATGTCGCGGAAGATTACGGTGTATGTTCGCTGAGTTGGCTCGGGTCTGTCGAAGGGATCGTCGAGAAGAATGACGAGCATCATGTCCTGGTTGCGCCATATGTTCCTCGCTTTGTGCGCGCTGATGCTGTTGGCCGCCCCTGGCCGGGCACAGGACGGTAGCGCGCGGCCCGATCGCGTCGCGCTCGTGATCGGCAATGCCGCCTATCCGCTGGCTCCGGTGGCCGATGCCGCGTCCGATGCTCGCGCCGTTGCAGCAGCGCTTCGCGACGGCGAGTTCGACGTCGTCATCGCCGAGGATGCGGGTGGTCCGGCCTTGCAGGACGCCATCGCGACCTTCGCCGGCAAGCTCCGGCGCGGCGCCCATGCGGTGGTGTTCTATTCCGGCCATGCCGTGCAGTTGCGCGGCCGCAATTTCCTCGCGCCCGTCGATGCACGGCTGCGATCGGCCTCCGAGATCGCCCAGGCCGCCGTCGATCTCGACATGCTGCTCGACGCGTTGATCGTGGCGCGCCCCGCGAGCGCGATCGTCGTGCTCGACGCCAGCCGCGACAATCCCTGGCAGGTGGAACTCGCCGGCAATTCGAAAGGTCTCCTTGCGATCGAGCGCATGGACGCGGTCAGCGTGATGTTCACCGCCGCGCCTGGCCGGACGGTCACTGACGCCGGCGCACGCGGCAACCCGGCCATCGACGAATGGGTCAAGGCGATCCGGACGCCGGGGCTCGACATGACCGCTGCGCTCGCCCGGACCCGCGAGGCCGTGACGCGGCTGACGCGGCGCGGCCAGCAGATCTGGACCTCGTCGGAGCCCCCGGCCGGCCTGATCGTGACGCCGGTCGTGCGTCCGGCGCAAATGGCCCAGACCAGCCGGGCGGTGATCCCGCTGCCGCCGATGGAATCCCCGGCCGCGCGGCAGGATGCCTATGAGCTCGCTTTCTGGGAATCGATCCGCTTGAGCGAGAACCCGGCCGAGTACCGCGCCTATCTCAACGCCTATCCCAGCGGCCGCTTCGCGGGGCTGGCGCGGACGCGCGAGCAGCAATATGCCGCCAGGCAACCCGCTGTGGCCGCGCCTCCACCAGTGCCCGTGCCGCAGGCGGCACCACCGCCCTCCGGCACGGTCGCCTCGGTGCGCGAGCCCGCCCGGCCTCCAGCTTCTGCGCCGTCATCGGCAGCGCCCTCCTCCGCAAGGACGCTGCGCGACTGCGAAGGCTGTCCCGAGCTGACGCTGATTCAACCCGGCACCTTCGAAATGGGAGCGAACGAACTCTACGAATTCGAGAAACCGGTCCATGCCGTCGCGATCCGCAACGGCTTCTACATGGGCCTGCGCGAAGTCACGTTCGAGGAGTGGGACGCCTGCGTCGACCAAGGCGGCTGCACGCATCGCCCTAACGACCGCAGTCTCGGCCGTGGCAAACGCGCGGTCACCGACATCCACTGGAACGACGCCAACGCCTATCTCGCCTGGCTCTCGACCAGGACCGGCCGCAAATACCGCCTGCCGAGCGAGGCCGAATGGGAATATGCCGCGCGCGGCGGCACGGCGACAACCTATCCCTGGGGCGCCACCATGGTGAAAGAGCGCGCCAACTGCGTCGGCTGCAACGATCCGACGCGCCGGCAGGCGATCGAGGTCGGCCAGTACCCCGCCAACGGCTTCGGCCTCTACGATATGGCGGGCAACGCCGCCGAATGGGTCGCCGATTGCTGGAGCGACAGCTACCGCACGACGCCGCGCGACGGCAGCGCCTTCACCGCGCCGGGCTGCCGCGAACGCGTGCTGCGCGGCGGCTCCTTCAACAACGACCCGCGCTATCTGCGCTCGGCCGCGCGCTTCAAATACGAGGCCGATGTGCGCTTCTACACCAACGGCTTCAGGGTCGTGCGCGAGCCGTAGCCGCAAGCCCGACCGGCTACTTGAACCAGAGCCGCAGCGGGATCTGCCCTTCCCCGCCGCAGGTCACGAAGCTATGCGCCGTCTCCGACAACGTGCCTGAGAAGGAGCAGGACGAGCCGGCCAGCGTCATCTGCGCGGAGTAGCGATTGCCGCGCACGCTCATGCGGATATGACCGGATTTCTCCGGTGTCTCGCCCGGACCGCAGACCGCATTGTGCTTCATCAGCAGTGATCCCGCGAACTCCATCGCCGAAGGGCGGCCAGCCTTCTCCTCGGACAATACCGCCGCGACATCCCATTCGCCGAGATAGCCGAAGCGGCCTGCAAGTTCCCGCGCTTCGGCACCGATGCCGAAGCCGACCGGCAACAGGATCGCGATCACCTGGGCCACCCTCATGCCGCCCTCCCTGCTGACGCTGGGTAGCCTATCATCGCTTATGGCGCGGACAAGACCGCGCCGGTCGGCTTAGATCAGCCCCAGCATCCGGCGCGCGAGACCGGGATCGCCACCACCCGCGAAATCGTCAAAGGCCGTCTCGGTGACGCGGATGATGTGGTCGGCGATGAAGGACGCGCCCTCGCGCGCGCCGTCCTCCGGGTGCTTGAGAGCGCACTCCCATTCGAGCACCGCCCAACCGTCGAAGCCGTATTGCGCGAGCTTCGAGAAGATCGCCTTGAAGTCGACCTGGCCGTCGCCCAGCGAGCGGAAACGCCCTGCCCGCTCGACCCAAGGTGCGAAGCCGGAATAGACGCCCTGCCGCCCATTTGGACGGAATTCTGCATCCTTCACATGAAAGGCGCTGATCCGCTCGTGATAGATGTCGATGAAGGCGAGATAGTCGAGTTGCTGCAGCAGGAAATGCGACGGGTCGTAATTGATCCGGCAGCGCGGATGCCCATCGAGACGCTCGAGGAAAAGCTCGAAGGTCGCGCCGTCGAAGACGTCCTCGCCCGGATGGATCTCGAAGCCGATATCGACGCCGTGCTCCTCATAGGCGTCGAGGATCGGCCGCCAGCGCCGTGCCAGCTCTCCGAATGCCTCGGTGACGAGGCCCGCCGGCCGCTGCGGCCAGGGGTAGACGAAGGGCCAGGCCAGCGCCCCGGTGAAGCTGACCGAACCGTCGAGGCCGAGCCGCCGTGAGGCCTTGGCCGCGAGCTTGACCTGTTCCACCGCCCAGGCCTGACGCTCGGCCGGGCGGCCATGAAGGGCGGCCGGCGCGAAGGCGTCGAAGGCGGCATCATAGGCCGGGTTCACCGCGACGAGTTGGCCCTGCAAATGCGTCGAGAGCTCGGTGATCGCGACGCCGCTCTCGCGCGCGATACCGGCGATCTCGTCGCAATAGTCCTGTGACTCCGCAGCACGCGCGAGATCGATGAAGCGGCCATCCCAGGACGGCAACTGCACGCCGCGATAGCCGAGACCGGCCGCCCAGGCGGTGATGGACTGCCAGCTCTCGAAAGGCGCCTTATCGCCCGCGAACTGCGCCAGGAAAATCGCAGGGCCCTTCATCGTTGCCGGCATTGTCTGGTCCTTTCGTTTCGCCGCAGGATGGCGCGGGACGGTGCGATCGGTCCAGAGCCGGATGGCGCCAAGCCACGGCGCGCTTCATCCAGAGATTTGCCTGAATTGGGCCGAAGTTTGGTCTTGAGCAGACGGGCGGTTCGCCCCTAGCCTTCAAGCAACGGCCGAGACAAGGCCGATCGAGGACACGCGGGAGGCTAAGATCGCATTGCCCTGGCACGCTTTGAGTCCCGATGAGCTCGCGCTGCTGGAAGCGGCGTTCTGGGCCGGCGGCGTCGCGCGCCACGCTCTGTCCGACACGCTCCAGTTCTCGCGCAGCAAGACCAACGCGCTCGCGGCCGGCCTGCTCGACCAGGGCCTGCTCGACGAAGCCGGCGTCCAGCATTCGACCGGCGGGCGCCGCCCCGAGACGTTGCGCGTCCATGGCCGCATCGGCGTCTTGGTCGGCGTCGACATCGGTGCGACCAGCCTCGACGTGGCGCTGCTGCGGCCCGATCTCAGCGTCATCGCCCGCCACTCGCAGGAGGCCGATGTCCAGGCCGGCCCGGGGCCGATCATGGCGCGGCTGCGCAGCCTGCTGCCCGCCATGCTGGCGCAGCACGGCATCGCGCGCGACCGCGTGCTCGCCGTCGGCATCGGCGTGCCCGGCCCGGTCAATTTCGCCGCCGGCCAGCTCGTCAATCCGCCCTTGATGCCGGGCTGGGACAGCTATGCCATTCGCGACGACCTGCGCGAGATCACCGACGCGCCGGTCTTCGTCGACAACGACGTCAACCTGATGGCGCTCGGCGTGCTCTGGCGCCAGCGCCGCCAGATCGAGAATTTCCTCGTCATCAAGGTCGGCACCGGTATCGGCTGCGGCATCGTCTGCCATGGCGAACTCTATCGCGGCGCCAGCGGCTCGGCCGGCGATGTCGGCCATATCTGCGTCGATCCCGAAGGGCCGCTGTGCCGCTGCGGCAATCGCGGCTGCGTCGAGGCGATGGCGGCCGCGCCCGCGATCGTCGCGATGGGCCGCGAGGCAGCGGAGACGGGACGCAGCGCAGCGCTGGCGCAGCGGCTCACAGAGACCGGGCAGCTCGAAGCCGGTGACATCGGTGCCGCCTGCCGCGCCGGCGACGCGGAAGCCGATGCGATCGTGCGCCGCTCCGGCCGCCTGATCGGGCAGGTGCTGGCGGCGCTGGTGAACTTCTACAACCCGTCGCACATCTTCATCGGCGGCGGCGTCTCGCAGATCGGGCCGGTGTTCCTCGCCGCGATCCGCCAGAGCGTGAACCAGCGTTCGCTGGCACTCTCGACCCGCCATCTCGAGATCACCTCCGCGCCGCTTGGACCGGAGACGGGGCTGATCGGCGCGGGCGTGCTGGCGATGCGCGAAGCTCTTCGCAACGAACCCCTGCGCAGCGGAGGCCCGCGATGAGCGCGCATGGTCGCGGCCTTTCCGTCGCTTTCGACGGCATCGTCAAGCGCTTCGGACCGGTCGAGGTGCTGCACGGAGTCTCGTTTTCGCTGGAGCCCGGCCGTGTCTACGGCCTGCTCGGGGAGAACGGCGCAGGTAAGTCGACGCTGATGAAGATCCTCGCCGGCTACGAACAGCCGAGCGAAGGCCGCGTGCTGGCGGAAGGCGGGCCGGTCGTCTTCTCCGGCTCGCGCGACGCCGAGGCGCTCGGCATCGTCCTGATCCATCAGGAGTTCAACCTCGCCGAGGATCTGACGATCGCCGGCAACATCTTCCTCGGCCATGAGCGCCGCAAGGGCTGGTTTCTCGACGAAGCCGCCATGCAGCAGGAGGCCGAGGTGGCACTGGCCCAGGTCGGTCTGGCGCGGGCGGCCGATACCCCGGTCCGACGGCTGATCGTCGCCGAGAAGCAGCTCGTCGAGATCGCCAAGGCGCTGTCGCGCAAGACCCGCCTGCTGATCATGGACGAGCCGACGGCGACGCTGACGCCGTCCGAGGTCGCCCGCCTCTTCGCCCTGATCGAGCGGATGCGCGCCGACGGGGTCACGATCGTCTACATCTCGCATAAGCTGGACGAGGTCGAGCGCATCACCGATGAGGTCATCGTGATGCGGGACGGGCGCCTCGTCGGCCGGGCGCCGACGGCCTCCATGACCCGCCACGACATGGCGACGATGATGGTCGGCCGCGAGATCGCGGACCTGTTCCCCGAGAAGGTGGCGTTCGACGAAGCCGCGCCCCCCGTGCTCAAAGTCGACGGCTTCACCGTGCCGGGCTGGGCCGAGGGCGTCTCCTTCGCCGTGCGTCCGGGCGAGATCCTCGGCTTCGCCGGGCTTGTCGGCGCGGGCCGGACCGAGCTGTTCGAGGGCATTCTGGGCCTGCGGCCGGGCGCCGGCGCGGTCGAGGTCGAAGGCCGCCCGGTGACGCTGCGCACGCTTCAGGACGCGACGCGGCACGGGCTCAGCTATCTGAGCGAGGATCGCAAGGGCAAGGGGCTGCATGTCGATTTCCCGCTGGCGCCGAACCTCACCCTGATGGCGCTGGAGCGCTATGCCAGGCCATGGCTCGATCACGGCGCCGAGCGCCAAGCGCTGGAGCAGGCCGTCGAGGCCTTCGGCATCCGCACCGGTTCGCTCTCGATGCGTGCGGCCTCGCTCTCCGGCGGCAACCAGCAGAAGCTCGCCCTCGCCAAGGTGTTGCACCCCGAGCCAAAGGTGGTCGTGCTCGACGAGCCGACCCGCGGCGTCGATGTCGGCGCCAAGCGCGAGATCTACTTCCTGATCCAGCGGCTGGCCCAACAGGGGCTCGCGGTCGTGGTGATCTCGTCGGAGCTGGTCGAGCTGATCGGGCTGGCCCATCGCGTCGCGGTCATGCGGGCCGGCCGGCTCGTCGCGACGGTCGAGGGCGCGGATATGACGGAGGTTGAGATGATCGCTCATGCCACGGGGACGCGCCATGTCGCAGCCTGACTCCGCAGGCGGCGTCGCCGCCGATCTGCGCCGTCCGACAAACGGCACGCTTTGGCCGGAAAGGCTCGCCGGTGTCGGCCCCATCGTCGGCCTCGTGCTGCTCTGCCTCGTCGGCGCAGGCTTGAACAGCGACTTCGCTACGCTCGACAACGCGCTCAACGTCCTCACCCGCACCGCCTTCATCGGCATCATCGCGGTGGGGATGTGCTTCGTCATCATCCTCGGCGGTATCGATCTCTCGGTCGGCTCGATGGCGGCGCTGATCGCCGGCTGCGTCATCATGTTCATCAACTGGGCGGCCGGAGCCCTCGGCTCTCCACTGCTGGCCGTGCTCTGCGGCGCCGCCGTGGCGATCGTGCTCGGCGGCGTCTTCGGCCTGATCCATGGCGTGCTGATCGCGAAGGGGCGGATCGAGCCCTTCATCGTGACGCTGGGCACGCTCGGCATCTACCGGGCCTACCTCACCTATTTCGCCGATGGCGGCGCGCTGACGCTGCAGAACAACCTCGCCGACCTCTATGCGCCCGCCTATTACGGCAGCCTGCTCGGCGTGCCCGTCCCGGTCGTCGCCTTCCTCGTCGTCGCCCTCATCGGCGCGGCCATCCTGAACAAGACGGCCTATGGCCGGCATGTCCAGGCGATCGGCTCCAACGAGACGGTCGCACGCTATGCCGCCGTTGATGTCGAGCGCGTCAAGATCCTGACCTACATGCTGCTGGGAATCTGCGTCGGCATCGCCACGCTGTTCTATGTGCCGCGCCTGGCCTCGGCATCGCCGACCACAGGCCTGCTCTGGGAGCTCGAGGCGATCGCGGCCGTCATCGTCGGCGGCGCCGCGCTCAAGGGCGGCCATGGCAGCATCATCGGCACGGTGATCGGCGCGATCCTGCTTTCGGTGATCAGCAACATCCTCAACCTGACGAGCCTGATCAGCGTCTACCTCAACGCAGCCGTTCAGGGCTTCGTCATCATCACCGTCGCGTTTTTGCAGAAAGGCCGCCGCTAGGGCGTGCCAATAAAGGGAGAGAAGTGATGTCCATGCAGACCAGACGCAGCCTCATGCTCGCCGCCACGGCAGCGAGCCTCGCCTTCGCGGCGACAAGCGCAGCCGCCGAACCCGTCAATCTCGGCGTCTCCATCCCCGCCGCGACGCACAGCTTCATGGGCGGCATCAACTACTGGGCCAACCAGGCGAAGAAGGATCTCGAGGCCAAGCACAAGGACCTCAAGATCACCATCCGCACCGCCGCCAATGCGACCGAGCAGGCCAACCAGCTGCAGGATCTGAGCACGGTCAACAAGATCAACGCGCTCGTCGTCTTCCCCTTCGAGTCGGCGGCGCTGACGCGGCCGGTGGCGAATGTGAAGGCCAAGGGCGCCTATGTCACCGTGGTCGACCGCGGCCTGACCGACGCCTCGGCGCAGGACGCCTATGTCGCCGGCGACAACACCGCCTTCGGCAAGGTACCGGCCGAATACATCGTCAAGACGCTGGGCGGAAAGGGCAATGTCGTGGCGCTGCGCGGCATCCCGACCACGCTCGACACCGAGCGCATGGATGCCTTCAACGCCGTGCTCAAGGCCAATCCGGACGTCAAACTGCTCGACGCGAAATTCGCCAACTGGAACCGCGACGACGCCTACAAGGTCACGCAGGACTTCCTGACGCGGTTCAAGGAGATCGACGCCTTCTGGGCGGCCGACGACGATATGGCCTTCGGCGCCATGCGCGCGATCGAGCAGGCCGGCCGCAAGGACATCAAGGTGATCTTCGGCGGCGCGGGCGCGAAGGACATGGTCAAGCTGATCATCGACGGCAAGGATCCGCGCATCCAGGCCAACGTCAGCTATTCCCCCAAGTTCATCTACGACGCCGTCAAGTTGACGGCGGAGGCCCGCCTCAAGGGCGAGAAGCTGCCGGCGACGACGATCATCCCCTCGGTGCTGATCGACAAGAGCAACGCCAAGGACTTCTATTTCCCCGACTCGCCGTTCTGAGGCGGACATCGTTTGCGGCCGCTCCTTTTTTGGAGCGGCCGCCTGCACGCTTCAGGAGGAGCCGATGACTGACGAAACCCCGCGCCGGCTGCGCTATGCCATGGTCGGCGGCGGCCAGGGCGCTTTCATCGGCGCCGTGCATCGCCATGCCATCGCGCTCGACGGGCTCGCCGATCTCGCTGCCGGGGCGTTCTCCTCGACACCCGATCGCGCGCTGGCATCCGGCCGCGCGCTCGGCGTGCCCGATGCGCACAACCATGCGAGCTGGCAGGCGCTGCTCGAGGCCGAGCTCAAGCGCCCGACGGACGAGCGCGTCGACGTCGTGGCCGTCGTCACGCCGACGGACAGCCATTTCCCGATCGCGCAGGCCTTCACTGAGGCCGGCTTCAACGTGGTCTGCGACAAGCCGCTGGTGCACACCGGCGCGCAGGCCGACGCGCTCGTCGCGACGGTCGCGGCGCGCGGCACCATCTTCGGCGTGACCTACAATTACACCGGCTACCCGATGATCCGGCAGGCGCGCGAGATGGTGCGTTCGGGGGTGCTTGGAGCCGTCCGCAAGATCGTCGTCGAATACAATCAAGGCTGGCTCGCGACAGCGCTCGAGGCAACCGGCAACAAGCAGGCAGGCTGGCGCACCGATCCCGCCCGCAGCGGCATCGCCGGGGCGCTCGGCGACATCGGCTCGCATGCGGAGAACCTCGTCTCGACGGTGACGGGACTTGCGATCGAGGAACTCGTCGCCGATCTCGGGACGCTGGTTGCGGGCCGGGCTCTCGACGACGATGCCAGCATGCTGCTGCGCTTTAAAGGCGGCGCGCGCGGCGTGCTCGTGGCTTCGCAGATCAATGCGGGGCTGGAAAACGATCTGAGGCTGCGGGTTTCGGGCGAACTCGGCACGCTCGAATGGCGGCAGGAGGAACCGAATCGCCTCATCCACCATCGCGGCGACGGGCCGATGCAGATTCTGACGCGCGGCACGCCCTGGCTATGCGAATCCGCCCGCCGCGCCGGCCGGATTCCTGCCGGCCATCCCGAAGGCTTCATCGAGGCCTTCGCCAATGTCTACCGCGGCGTCTTCGCCGACATTCGGGCGCGGAGCCGGGGCATCACCGCCGATCCGCTCGACGCGGACTATCCGACCGTGACGGACGGCGCGCGCGGCGTTCATTTCATCGAATGCGCAGTGGCATCATCGGCCGAGCGGGGCTGGCGGCGTTTTTGACGGTCCAGCCAACGGCCAGGCCGCCACGGGCACCGACAATCTGGAGCTGAAGAGGGTCTGGAGCGGGTACCGGGAATCGAACCCGGGTATTCAGCTTGGAAGGCTGCTGCTCTACCATTGAGCTACACCCGCGCTCCCCCGAAATTCCCCAGCGGCGGACGGAAGTCAACCCGTCGCGCGCAGACGCCCCCGAGTTTCGTGTCTCAAGCTCCGCGCGGCGCCTTGTCGCCGCTGAAATAGCCGAGCAGGCGCAACGCGTTCAGGGTGACCAGCACGGTTCCGCCGGTATCGGCGAGGATCGCGACCCAGAGCCCGGTCGCGCCGATGACGGTGGTGACGAGGAACAGCCCCTTCAGCCCGAGCGCGATCGCGATGTTCTGGCGGATATTCGCCATCGTCGCCCGCGCCAGCGCGATCAGCGCCGCGACATCCGCGACGCGGTTGTGCAGCAGCGCCGCGTCGGCCGCTTCCAGCGCGACGCTCGTGCCGGAGCCCATGGCGATGCCGACATGGGCGCTGGCCAGCGCTGGCGCGTCGTTGATGCCGTCGCCGACCATCGCGATACGCGCAGAGCCGGCCATCGCCTTGATCGCCTGCGCCTTGTCGGACGGCAGCATCTCGGCCTTCGTCTCGATGCCCAGCGCAAAGCCGATCGCGGCGCCCGCGCGCTGGTTGTCGCCGGTCAGCATGATCGGACGGATGTCGAGCGCCTTCAGCGCCGCTATGGCCGCCGCCGAATCCGGCCGGGGCTCGTCCAGCAGCGCCACGATACCGATGGCCTGCGCGCCGTTGACGACGACCACCACGGTCTTGCCCTCGCCTTCCAGCCGCGCAATGGCGTCCGTCGCATCAGCCGATAGCGGCGCCCAGTCGGTCGCATGACGCGGCGCGCCGACGAAGACGGCTAGGTCCGCAATGGTACCAGCCATGCCCTTGCCCGGCACGGCCGCGACATCCAGCGCCTCGATCTCCGCGAGGCCGTCGGCATCGGCACGCGCCACGATCGCAGCCGCCAGCGGATGGCTGGAACGACGCTCGACCGCGGCAGCCAACGACAGCACCTCGGCCTCGCTGCCGGCAAGCGCCACGACATCGGTGACAGCCGGCTTGCCCAGCGTCAGCGTGCCGGTCTTGTCGAAGGCCACGGCCTCGATCGCCGCGAGGCTTTCCATCACCGCGCCGCCCTTGATCAGCAGCCCGCGCCGGGCGGCTGCGGCCAGGCTCGAAGCCACGGCAGCCGGCACCGAGATCACCAGCGCGCAGGGGCAGCCGATCAGCAGCAGCGCCAGGCCGCGATAGAGCCACTCGCCCCAGTCGCCGCCAGCAAGCAGCGGCGGCAGGACCGCGACCAGCACCGAGAGGCCGACAATGAAGGGCATGTAGAGCCGCGAGAAGCGGTCGATGAAGCGCTCGGTCGGCGCCTTGGCGTCTTGCGCCTCTTCGACGAGTGCGACGATGCGGGCGATCATGTTGTCCTGCGCGGCGCGCTCGACACGAACCTTCAGCGCCGCGTCGTGGTTGATCGTGCCGGCGAAGACCTCGGAGCCCGGCTCCTTGGCGCGCGGCACGGATTCGCCGGTGATCGAGGCCTCGTCGACGCTGGACAGCCCCTCGATCACTGTTCCGTCGGCGGGAATGCGGTCGCCCGGCCGCACCAGCACGGTCTGGCCGATGGCGAGCGTGGCGGCCGGCACCTCGCTGATCCGCCCATCCACCTCCAGCAGCGCCGTCTGCGGCACGAGATCGCCCAGCGCGCGGATGCCGGCGCGCGCCTTGTTGGCCGCGACGCTTTCCAGAACCTCGCCGACGCAGAACAGGAAGACGACGATGGCCGCCTCCTCGGCCGCGCCGATGAACAGCGCCCCGACCACCGCGATCGTCATCAGCATCTCGATCGTGAACGGTGCGCCCATCCGGGCCGAAGCGATGGCGCGACGCGCCACCGGCGCCGCGGCGATCAGGCTGGCGGCGATGAACAGGGGATCATGCCAGCCGGGCGCGACGCGGCCGACCAGATAGGCCAGCGCGACCAGCACACCCGAGACGATGACGAGACGGCCCTTGGCCTGCCGCCACCAGGCGACCGGCGCCTCGCGGACGTCAGGCGGCGCACTACCTGGTGCGGCATCGAGACGGCTCGGCTTGTAGCCGAGCGTCCCGATCCGGTCCTCGATCGCGGCAGGCGTGGTCAGCCGCTCGTCCAGGACGAGGGCGAGCCTTTCCTTCGTGACCGAAATCTGAATGTCGGACACGCCCGGCAGACGCTCCAGCGCGGTGCGGATCGTGTTGGCGCAGTTGCCGCAATCCATGCCGTCGACACGCCAGACCACGGAGCCGGCCGCAGACGCGGGAGAGGCCACGGCGGGCTCCGCATGGCCATGGTCGTGGTCGCAGGACGGCCCATGGACGTGCTCCGCCGCGGCTCCCGGCGGCGTAGCGTGATCATGCCCGCCGCAACAGGACGAGCCCGGGCCATGGTGGTGATGGGAGCCACGATCATCGGACTGGGTCATGGGGCACCGGCATTGTGAATCTCGAACCGGCAGGGACCATAATCCCTCTAGCGACTAGAGGTTCAAGCCCTTTCTTGCGGAGGCCGTCAGCATCACTCCGCGGCGACCGGCAGCGCGTCGGTCTGGCGGCTGGCATGGGCTATGAGCGGCGGGCGAAACCGCTTCAGCCGCAAGGCGTTGGCGACCACGCTGACGCTGGACAGCGCCATGGCGAGGCCGGCGAACATCGGCGACATCAGGATGCCATAGGCCGGATAGAGCGCGCCCGCCGCGACCGGGATCAGAACGGCATTGTAGCCGAAGGCCCAGAACAGGTTCTCGGCGATGTTGCGGATCGTCGCCCGAGCCAACGCCACCGCGTTCGGCACGTTGCGCAGATCGCCCGACATCAGCACGACATCGGCGCTCTCGATGGCAACGTCCGTGCCGGTGCCGATGGCAAGGCCGACATCGGCCTGGGCCAGGGCCGGCGCGTCATTGATGCCGTCGCCGACGAAAGCGACCTGCGCGCCTCCGGCCTGCAACCGCTTGATCACCTCGACCTTGCCGGCCGGGAGAACCTCGGCGACGACCTCGTCGATCGGCAGGCCGCGCGCAATCGCCTCGGCGGTGCGGCGGTTGTCGCCGGTGATCATCACGATCCGCAGGCCCAGCGCCCGCAGCGCCTCCAGCGCTTCCAGGCTGGTCTCCTTGAGCGGATCGGCGACGGCGAGCACGGCCGCGAGTTTTCCGTTCACAGCCGCATAGAGCGGCGACCGGCCCTGCCCGCCCAGCCTTGCCGCAACAGAGGCGAAGGGCGAGACATCGATACCCCTCGCCGTCAGCAGCCTGTCGGCGCCGACGAGCAGCGCGCGTCCCTCGACCATGGCCGAGACACCGAAGCCGGGCTCGGCCGCAAAGGCCTCCGGCTCGGGAACAACAAGGCCACGACGGCGCGCCTCCGCGACGATCGCCTCGGCGATCGGATGTTCGGAACGTGTCTCCACGGCCGCAACGAGACGCAGCATTTCGGCCTCGGAGAGGCCCTCCGCAACCACGATGTCGGTCAGTTCGGGCCGCCCCTTCGTGATCGTGCCGGTCTTGTCGAGGGCGATGACCGTGACATCGCGCAGCGCCTGCAACGCCTCGCCGCGCCGGAACAGCACGCCCATCTCGGCGGCCTTGCCGGTGCCGACCATGATCGAGGTCGGCGTCGCCAGCCCCATCGCGCAGGGACAAGCGATGATCAGCACGGCGACCGCATTGACGATGGCGAGCGACAAAGCCGGGCTCGGCCCGAACACCATCCAGACGACGAAGGTGAGCAGCGCCGCCGCAATCACCGCCGGCACGAACCACATCGTCACCTTGTCGACGAGCGCCTGGATCGGCAGCTTGGAGCTCTGCGCCGCCTCCATGGTCCGCACGATCTGTGCCAACAGCGTATCGGCGCCGATTTTCGTGGCGCGGAAGCGGAACGAACCGGTCTTGTTGACGGTGCCGCCGACGACCGCGTCGCCTTCTCCCTTCTGGACTGGGATCGGCTCGCCGGTGATCATCGATTCGTCCACGAAGGAGGAACCTTCGACGACCTCGCCATCGACCGGCAGCCGCTCGCCCGGCCGAACCACGACGATGTCGCCGAGCCTGACCTCCGCGATCGGCACGTCCTGCTCCTGCCCGTCGCGCAGGATGCGGGCGGTCTTGGCCTGCAGCGTCAGCAACTGGCGGATCGCATCGCCGGTGCGCCCCTTGGCGCGGGCTTCCGCATAGCGGCCGAACAGGACCAGGGTGACGATCACGGCGCCGGCCTCAAAATAGGTGTAGTCGAGCCCCGCCGGCAGCAGCCACGGCAGGAAGGTCGAAACGACCGAATAGAGATAGGCCGTGGTCGTCCCCAGCATGACCAGCGAGTTCATGTCCGGCGCGCCGCGCAACAGTGCCGGCCCGCCCTTGCGGTAGAATTGCAGCCCCGGCCCGAACTGGACGAGGCTCGCCAGCAGGAACGAGATGATGCGGATATTCGTCTGGCCTATTGTGCCCGCGAGCGCGTGGTGCAGCCCGTCGAACAGATGCGCGCCCATTTCGACCACGACGATCGGCAGAGTCGCCACAGTGGCGACGATCAAGGCCCGGCGCAGCCCAGCGAGTTCTGCCTCGCGCACCTCCCGGTCGCGGTCGGTCTGGACGGCGGCATCCTCGATCGGCTTGCCCGGATAGCCGGCCTTCACCAGCGCCGCGCCGATCGCGGCGACCGTCTCGGCACCACCGGCATAACGCACATGCGCACGGCTCGTCGCGAGATTGACCGTACCGTCGAGAACGCCCGGTACCGCCTTCAACGCTCGCTCGACCCGGCCGACGCAGGAGGCGCAGCTCATGCCCTCGACCGCGAGATCGACCGCATCCTCGCGCGGCTCGTACCCGGCGTTGCGGATCGCATCGAGCACCGGCTGCAAGGCATCGCCCGCAGCAAGCGCGACGCTCGCCCGGCCGGTCGCGAGATTTACCGCGGCGGATTCGACGCCCGGCACGGCCAGAACCGCCTTCTCGACACGCCCCACGCAGGAGGCGCAACTCATCCCGTCGATGGGAATGACGACCCGGGCGGCCTGTGCCTCGCCTCTCGACTCGCTGCCGGCTCTTGCTTCGGCGCGGCTCCCTGCTTCGCTAATGCTCATCTCGCCTTCAGACCCCGTGCCTCTGCATCACAGGCAAGATGGGGCTTCCCATCATGGGAAGGTCAAGAGGTAAAGCGGCCGATGAAACTCAGGTGATGCGGCGCACGCTCGCGGCGATTTCCTCCGGCTCGAACAGCCGCTTCCAGTCCGGCTTCAGGATCGTGTCCTTGCCGAAGACGATCGCCTTGTTGCAGGCGTCGGAGAACACCCCCTGCACCTGCTCGAAGGTCACCGCAGCCAGGATGTTCATATGGCCGAGCAGAAAGTCGCGGGCCGCCTCGCGCGGCACGCCACGCGCGATCGCCTCCTCCATCGCCTCGCGCATCGCGTCGAGCAGCGTCGCGCAAACCGTCTCCGACAGGCCGGGCTCGAGGATCGCCATCTGCTCGACCGTGACCCGGTGCGAGCGCATCACCGGCGCCCAGATCGCCCGCGCGACCTCCTCGCCCAGAGCGTAATGCTCTTCGGGCCCCTGCATCAGGGCGTTGACGATGTGCTGCTTGGCCGCGATGCCGCCGAAATGGTCCGCCTTGGCGGCCGGTTCGGTTTCGTCGTTGAAGATCGGCGGATGGCAGGGATGCGTCACAAAATAGGTGATGTCCGCGCGCTCCGGCAGATGCCCGGCATGCGGCGCGGCAGCATCGAGGATGACGACGATCGTGCCCGGCACCAGCTTGGGCAGCAGTGTCGTCGCCACCGCCCCGACATGCGTATCCGGCACGGCCAGCACGACGACCTCGGCCCCCTGGATCGCAGCGTCCGCGTCGACGCAAGCCGCGCCGAACGCCTCGCGCACCCGCTCCTGGCCGGCCGGGCTGACCTCGACATGGCGCGTGGTGAAGCGGGACTTGGCGAGGTTGCGACCGAGCCGCATGCCCATCTTCCCGCCGGCACCGAACAGGGCGACCACCGTCATCTTGCATCTCCACTTCGCCAAGGACTGGCCAGAAACTGGTATGATGAGTTGATCTCATGCGTGTTTCATGCTGTCAATCTGGTATGATGACCTCATGAGTTTGTTGAGATGGAAACAGCCGTGGTTGCGAGCCAGCGCGTGGAAGCGGATTACTGGCTGGAGACGCCGGGCGACCCGCGCCGCACCGCCGAGGCGATGGCCGGCGAGCAATCGAGCGGCACCTTCATCGCCGTCCCCGGCGAGACGCCCGAGCTGACCGCACGTGCCGCCGCGCGCATCGAGCGGCTGGAATTGCTCGACCGTGCCGACAGCCCATCCCTGCCCGGTGCGAGCGCGGACATGCCGGCCCCGAAGGAGGGTTATCGGCGCGCCAGGGTCACCCTCTCCTGGCCGATCGGAACCATCGGCGCCTCGCTGCCGAATCTCGTCGCAACAGTCGCCGGCAATCTCTTCGAGCTGCGGCAGGTCAGCGGCCTGAAGCTTCTGGACATCCGCCTGCCCCGGGCCTTCGCGGAGGCCTATGCCGGGCCACGCTTCGGCATCGCGGGCACGCGGCGCCTCGCGGGCGTCGCCAGCGGCCCGCTGATCGGCACCATCATCAAGCCGAGCGTCGGTTTCGGGCCGGAGGAGACCGCGGCTTTGGTCGACACGCTTTGCCGCGCCGGCATCGACTTCATCAAGGATGACGAGCTGCAGTCGGACGGGGCGCTCTGCCCCTTCGAGGCGCGGGTCGATGCGGTCATGCGCGTGGTCGAGGCGCAGGCCGACCGCAGCGGCCGCAAGACGATGGTCGCCTTCAACCTGACCGGCGATCTCGACCAGATGAAGCGCCGTCACGACCATGTCCTGCGCGCCGGCGGCACCTGCGTCATGGCGAGCCTGAATTCGGTCGGGCTCGTCGGGATGATCGAACTCGGCCGCTTCTCGCAACTGCCGATCCATGCCCATCGCAATGGCTGGGGCTATCTCTCGCGCAGCCCGGCGCTCGGCTGGGACTATACCGCCTGGCACAAGCTCTGGCGGCTGGCGGGCGCCGACCACATGCATGTCAACGGCCTCGCCAACAAGTTCAGCGAGCCGGACGACAGCGTCATCGCCTCGGCGAAAGCCTGCCTCGCGCCGCTCTTCCCCGACCGCGCTGACGCGATCATGCCCGTCTTCTCCTCGGGCCAGACGATCCGGCAGGTGGAAGGCACCTGGCGCGCGCTGGGCACGACCGACCTGATCTTCGCGGCCGGCGGCGGCATCCTCGCCCATCCCAATGGGCCTGCAGCCGGCGTCGCCGCGCTGCGCGATGCCTGGAGCGGGGCGGTCGATGGCGTGACACTGGAGCAGAAAGCCGAGGCCAGCCCAGCCCTTGCCGCAGCGCTGGGCCACTATCGATGACGGAGGCGCTGCCACCCGGCCCGCTGCTCGCCTATTACGGCGACGACTTCACCGGCTCGGCCGCCGTGATGGAGGTGATGAGCTTCGCCGGGCTCGATTCGGTGATGTTCTTGGGCCCGCCCTCGCCCGAGCGGCTGGCCGCCTTCGCCGACCGGCGCTGCATCGGCATCGCCGGGATCGCGCGCTCGAAGCCGCCCGCCTGGATGGACGAGCACCTGCCGCCGGTCTACAGCGCGCTCGCTGGCATCGGCGCGCCGCTAATCCACTACAAGGTCTGCTCGACCTTCGATTCGGCACCCGAGATCGGCTCGATCGGCCGGGCTATCGACCTCGGAGTTGAGACGCTGGCGCCGAAATGGGTGCCGCTCGTCGTCGCAGCGCCCGCCATCGGCCGCTACCAGCTCTTCGGCAACCTCTTCGCGGTCGTCGGCGGCGCCGGCCACAGGCTCGACCGCCACCCGGTCATGGCGCGCCACCCTGTCACACCGATGGACGAGGCCGATCTCGCCCGTCACCTCGCGCGCCAGACCGACAGGCGGATCGGGCTGATCGACCTCCCCGCGCTCCAGCACGGCAAGGCCGGGCCTGCGCTGACGACGCTCGGTGGTGACGACACTCCCGTGGTCCTGATTGACGCTGTAGACGAACCGAGCCTCGCCGCTGCAGGCCGCCTGATCTGGCAGGGCCGTGAGGCCTGCGGCTTCGTCGCCGGCTCGCAGGGCATCGAATACGCGCTCGTCGCGCATTGGCGCGAGGCCGGGCTGATCCCGCGCTCGCCGCCGGCCATGCGGGTTTCGCCGGTCGAGCGCATCGCCGTCGTCTCCGGCTCCTGCTCGCCCGTCACCGCCGGCCAGATCGCCCATGCCGGCAGCCATGGTTTCGCACCGATCCGGCTCGATGCGGCACGCGCCGTGGATACCGCTGCCTGGGAGTCCGAATGCGGACGCACGGTCGCAAAGGCACTGGAAGCGCTGGGACAAGGCGCCTCGCCGCTGATCTTCACCGCGCAGGGACCGGACGATCCGGCCGTGCCCGGCCTTACCGAGGCCTGCCGCAGCGCCGGCGTCGAGGCCGCAACGGTCAATGACAGGATCGGCGCGGGGCTCGGAGGCATCCTCGGTACGGTCCTCGATGCCTCCGGTCTGCGGCGCGTCTTGATCGCGGGCGGCGACACCTCGGGCCACGCCACGCTGGCGCTCGGCGTCGATGCGCTCTCGGCGATCGCGGAGATCGCGCCGGGCTCGCCGCTCTGCCGCGCCTATGCCGACGACGCCCGGCGCGACGGCCTTGAACTCGCGCTCAAGGGCGGGCAGATCGGCGGCATCGACTATTTCAGCGCCGTCCGCGAGGGCGGCCCGATCGAGACATCGCCACCGTGACCGCCGATCCGATCCCGCGTCGCAAGCTGCATCAGGAGGTGCTGGACCGCCTGGTGGCGCGCATCCATGCCGGCGAATTCGCTCCCGGCGCGCAACTGCCCTCCGAGCGCGACCTGATGGAAACCTATGGCGTCGGCCGCCCCTCGATCCGCGAGGCGCTGCAACAGCTTGAGCGCTCCGGCCTCGTCAGCATCAGCCATGGCGAGCGCGCCCGCGTCCTGCTGCCAACGGCGCAGGCGATGGTCGGGCAGATGACCGACGCGGCCCGCTATCTCCTGAGCGTCGAGCCGCGCACGCTCGACCATCTCAAGGAAGCCCGCGTGCTGCTCGAAGCCGGCGTCGCACGGCTTGCTGCGGAACGGGCGGATGCGGCGGGCCTCGCTCTGCTGCGTCAGCGGCTCGCTGAGCATCGGGCAGCCGGTCTCGAAGACTTCCTCGAACGCGACATCGCCTTCCATCGCCAGATCGCGGTGATGAGCGGCAACCCGGTCTTCCCGGCCGTCGTCGAGGGCATGCTCGCCTGGCTCGGCACCTACTATCATTCGCTGGTGCGCGCCCACGGCGCCGAGACGCTGACGCTGCAAGAGCATCAGCGCATCTATGACGCCATCGCCGCTGGCCATCCGGACGAGGCGGCACAGGCCATGTCCGACCATCTCAACCGCGCCAACACGCTCTACCGCCGCCTGTCGCAGGACGGCGCAAAGGCCGATTGACGCGCTGCACCGCAGACGGCCCTCAGAGCATGGCTTCGTAGCTGCAATTCACCAGAAGCTCGGAGATCGACGCCGTATTGGGCAGCTCGACGATCAGCCCCACCAGCTTCGCCAGATCCTCCGGCTGCGTCATCGCCTCCTGCGGCAGCGGAGCCTGTGCCGTCATGTCGGTCGCGACATAGCCGGGGCAAAGCGCGAGCGACCGCACGCCGTCATCGAAGGCCGCCTGCCGCACCGCATGCGACAGCGCGACCATCGCGAACTTGCTCATCTGGTAGCCGGCATTGCCGTTGCGCACGCGCTTGCCCGACAGCGAGGCGACATTGACCACCCTGCCCGTTCCGCTCGCGCGCAGATGCGGCAACGCCGCCTGGATCAGCCGGAACGGCGCCTTGAGATTGACCGCGAGCATCGCGTCGAGATCATCCTCGCTTCCATCCGTGAGCGAGACATAGCGCAGGATTCCGGCCGCATTGACGAGGATATCGATCCGGCCAAACCGGGTCATCGTCGCCTCGACCCAGGCCTTCTCTGAATCCGGCTCGGTCGCCTGATAGGGAAAGCTCATCAGGCCGGCCGGCGCGAACCCGTCGGTCTGCGGCGCAGACGCGGCGTCGCGGATGGCGAGGCTGAGCGCGATGCCCTGCCGCCCCAATTGCTCGGCGATCGCCCGTCCGATCCCCCGGCTCGCGCCGGAGACCATCGCAACCTTCGTCATGGTCTCAACCTTTCCTTGGCCTCAACCTCTCAAAGCCGGGCCAGGCGGCGGTCGATCGCATCCTGCAGATGATACCAGCCGCTCACGATCGGCAGGAACCAGGGCCGCCCGTCATAGAAGGGCACCGGAACCTGCGGAAAGGCCGGATCGTCGAAGGCGCTCGGCTGGTTCTGGTGGCCGAGCAGCTTCAGGGCCGACTGATGCCCGAGATAGGTCATCAGCGCGACGCCGTTGCCGTTGCAGCCGATGGCGAAGTCGATGCCGTCGCGCCGGCCCATATGGGCGATCTTGTCGGCGGTCATGCCGACCTTACCGCTCCAGCAATGGGTCACCTTGTAGCCGGCGAGCTGTGGCCAGACCTTGAGCATCATCGCATGCAGGCGCGGCGCGGCCTCCCGCTCGGGCAGGCTGAACATGCCCGGCCGGCTGCCGAAGAGCAGGCGTGTCCCGTCCGGCGACGGCCGCGAATAGATCAGCTCGCGCTTGGAATCGGTAATCATGCGCCGGCCCGGATTGATCTCCGCCAGCAGCTCCGGCGGCAGCGGCTCGGTCGCGATCTGGTAGCTGCGCACGCCGACGATGCGCTTGCGGAGATAGTCGTTGCCCTGGTCGGTGTAGCCGTTCGTGCCGAAGAAGACGTTGCTCGCCCGGATCGTGCCGCGGCCCGTCTCGACGCTGTGGAAGCCGTTCGCGACCGGCCCCACCTTGAGCACCGGCGCATGCGAGCGCAGCTTTGCCCCGTTCGCCTTCGCGAGTTCGCGCAACGCGCGATGGTATTTCGCCGGATGCAGACCGCCGTAATCGTCGATGACGATGCCGCCATGGTAGAAGTCGGTCTTCGTGATCTCGTGCTGGCGCGATTTCGGGATGTCGTGGACGGTCACGCCCGTATGCCTGGCGAGCAGCTCGCCGTGGCGGCGCAGCCGGTCGTAATGGCCGGGCACATGAGCCCCGAAATAGCGCCCGAACACACCGAGATCGGCATCCAACTCCTTCTCGCGGATCAGCGTCTTGAGATGGTCGTAGGAGGCCAGCGAATCCTCCAGCAGCCGCTCCATGCGGGCCCCATCGACGCCCTTGATCGCGCCGCCGATCACCAGCTTCTGCCCGCTCGACACCATGCCGCCGGAACGGGTCGAGGCCCCCGCCCCAAGCTCCTCGGCATCGACGACCGTGACGTCGACGCCGTTGCGCGCGAGTTCGGCGGCAGCCGAGAGCCCGCAATAGCCCGAGCCGACCACGAGGACGTCGGTCTGCTCCGGCAACGGGTCGCGCGCCGTCTCCGGGGGCGCCGCATCCCACCAATAGGGGTCGGTGGTGAAGTTCGGCGCCAGCACGCTGGTCTCGTCAGGCATGATCAGCCTCTCCGAAGGATCTGATGTTGGACAGGAAGGCGCGCGTGCGCTCATGCCGCGGATTGGCGAAGAACTCTCGCGGCGGCCCCTGCTCGATGATCTGCCCGTCCGCCATGAAGACGACGCGGTCGGCGACCTCGCGGGCGAAGCCCATTTCATGGGTCACGACGACCATGGTCGTGCCCTCCCGGGCGAGGTCGCGCATGACGTCGAGCACGCCGGTGATCGTCTCGGGGTCGAGAGCCGAAGTCGGCTCGTCGAACAGGATCGCCTTGGGCTGCATCGCCAGTGCCCGCACGATCGCAACGCGCTGCTGCTGGCCGCCCGACAGCGCGGAAGGGTAGTCCTCGGCCTTGTGGGCAAGGCCGACCTTGGCGAGAAGCTGCCGGGCCCGTTCCTCGGCGACCGTTCGCGGCAGCTTGCGGCGGCGCTGCGGCGTCAGCGTCATGTTCCTGAGCACGCTGAGATGCGGGAAGAGCGCGTAGTCCTGAAAGACCATGCCGATCTCGGTACGAAGCTCCTGCCAGGCGCTCTCGTGATGGATGTCGACCGGCCGGCCGGCAACCGTGAGGCTGCCCTCATCGGGACGGACGAGCCCGTTGATGCAGCGGATCAGCGTGCTCTTGCCCGAGCCGCTCGGGCCGATCAGCACCACCACGCTGCCGGCCTCGACATCGAGATCGATCCCGCACAGCGCCTGATGGCCGCCGAAGCGCTTGCCGATGCCGCGCAGGCTGATCAGCGCTTGCGGGCTCATGCGGCGAGCTCGCGCAGGTCGCGCTTCAGCGTGTCGCGCGCCGTCTGGAGACGCCCCCGCTTCGCCGCCAGCGCAGCGCGGTTTTCCTCGAGCCTCGCCTGCGCCAGTTCGACCGAGCGGGCAACGGCCTCAGGTGCCGGCCCGCCGGGAAGCGTGCGAGCCGCCACACTCGCGACGGGATCGAGGCTGCGGCGCACGACCTCCGGATCGAGCCCGAGCGGGCGTCCGAGCTGCTCGCGCGCGGCATCGTCGACCATCTCAGTGGTGATGCCGTCCGCCGCGAGGCCGGCGTCCATCGCCGCCCGCACCACCGCGCCGACGACATGATGCGCCTCGCGGAAGGACAGGTCGGAATCGCGCACCATCACATCGGCGAGGTCGGTCGCAGACGCGAAATCCTCCGTCACTCGCCGCTTCATCAGGGGCGCGTTAGGCCGGCCGGTCGAGATGATCAGGTCGAACAGCGAGAGGCAGCGCAGGGTCTCCTCGCCGGCTTCCCAGACGCCGCGCATGGCCTCGCGGTTGCCGTCAATGGTGTTGGTGAAATGCGTGCCCTTCACTGCCGTCGCGGAGGAGACATAGAGCCCGAGCAGGTGCCCGGCCTTGCCCTTGAGATGCTCCAGCACCACCGGGTTCTTCTTCTGCGGCATGATGCTGGACGTGCCGGTCACGCGGTCGGGGAACTCGACGGTCTGGAACTCATGGCTGACCAGCACATGGTAATCCTGTGCGACGCGGCTCCAGCCAAGCGCGATCTGCGACAGTCCCGCGAGGATCTCCAGGCCGAAATCGCGGGTCGCGACGGCGTCCAGCGTATTCTCGACCAGCCCCTCGAAGCCGAGCGAAGCCGCAACGGCAGCGCGATCGATGGCGAAGGTCGTCCCCGCCAGCGCGCCGGCGCCGAGCGGGCTGATATTGGTGCGTGCCCAGGCATCGACGAGACGGCCATAATCGCGCTCGAAGGCCTGCGCCACGCCTGCGAGGTAGAAGCCGTAGGTGACCGGCTGGGCCGGCTGGAGATGGGTGTAGCCCGGCATCACCGCGTCGCGGAAGCGGAAGGCGCCGTCCAGCGCATGCTCCTCGACCTGCAGCAACGCCTGGCCGGCATCGAGCAGGAGATCGCGGGCGCGCAAGCGGTCGAGCGCCGCGGTCAGGTCGTTGCGGCTGCGGGCGATATGCATCCGCCCGCCGGCATCGGTGCCGATGAGCTTGATCAGATGGGCCTCGTAGTTGAAGTAGGAGTCCTCGCGCTGCGGATCGAGTTCGACGACGTCGGGCCCCTCCTCCTCCATCCGCAAGAGGCCGGCGGCGAGCGCCTTGCCCGCCTGCGGCGAGATCAGGCCGCAGCGCGCCAGCATCAGCACATGCGCCTGGTTGAGATCGCTCATATAGCCGAAGACAGTCTTGAAATCGCGAGCGAGGCGCGGCGCGTAGATGTGATCGCAGACTTCCTGCGCGACCTTCTCGGTCAGGCGACGGCTGACTTTGGATTCCATGGTGAAGTCCTCTGGACAGGCAAAAACACGAAAAAGGGATCAGGGAAGCTGCGTGACCGGCTGCTCGACAATCGTCGTGCCGGGCGCCACCCGGCGCCGGTCGGCCTTCAGTCGTCGTTCGAGCCAGCGGCCGAACCAGGTCAGCGTCGAACAGATCACGAAGTAGATCAGCAGCACCGCGCCATAGACGGTGAAGGCCGGATTCCAGCCCTCCATCATCGTGGTGCGCTCGACGATGATCTGGCCGACCTTGAAGAACTCGGTCACGCCGACGAGCGCGCCAAGCGATGTCGCCTGCACGAGCAGCGTCAGCAGGCCGACGAAGGGCGGCAGGATCGAGCGCAGCGCCTGCGGCCCGGTGACGAAGAGATAGACCTCGTAAGGCTTCAAACCGAGCGCGGCCGCGCTCTGCCACTGGTGCTTCGGCACAGCATTGAAGCCCGCACGCACGATCTCGGTGCCGTTGGCGCTGCCCCAGAGCGAGAGGCCGACGGTCACCGCCGAAAAAGGCGACAGCTCCAGGCCGAAAAGCGGCGCGACGAAGAACACGAAGAAGATGTTCACGATCAAAGGGATGTCGCGGAACAGCTCGACATAGACCTTCACCGCGATACGCAGCCAGCCGAAGCGCAGTGTCGCCAGCGTGCCCAGGACGAAGGCGATGATGGTGGAGAAGAACAGCGTCGCCAGCGCCAGCGCCAGCGTCAGGCCGATACCCTGGAGGATGAAGGGCAGGTTCTTGATCAGGAGTTCCATCGCCGCGCCCTCAGCTCCGGAACGGGGTGTTGAGCCGGTATTCGAGCCGGCTGGCGAAGAAGGAGAGCGTGAGGACGAGCGCGAGGTAGATCACGCAGATCGCGGCAAACATCTCGATGGTGCGGAAATCCATCGAGATGCGGTCGATCGCGACATAGGTCAGTTCGGCCAGCCCGATCGCCTGGAGATAGGAGGAGTTCTTCAGAAGCGAGATCGAGGTGTTGAGCATCGAGGGCAGCCCGACCCGGATCGCCATCGGCGCGGCGATCAGCCGGAAGAAGCGCCAGGGCGAGAGGCCCAGCGAGAACGCCGCCTCGCGCAGGCCCTTGCCAACCGTCTCCAGCCCGCCGCGGATGTTCTCGATCTGGTAGGCGCCGGCCCAGAGCGTCAGGCAGAGCACCCCCGACCAGAACAGCGAGAGCTTCAGGCCGAGCCCCGGCAAGCCGTAGAAGATGAAGAAGAGCTGCGCGAGCAACGGCGTGTTGCGGATGAACTCGACGTAAGCGACGACGACCTTGTCGAGCACCGGCACCTGCAGCACGCGGATGGCGGCGCCGCAAAGCCCCAGCACGACGGAGAGGACGATCGACAACACGCTGACCTGGATGGTGAGCCACAGGCCGCGCATCAGCGCCGGCCATTGCGCGGCCAGATAGGCGAGATCGAATTCCATGGTCGCAACCAACCCTGCTGTCGCGATGGCGGAACCGGAGGTGGTCGCCCACCTCCGGACGATCGGCTTGGGCTCAGCGCGCCACAGGCTTCGGCTTGGTGAAGGCGTCGACGTAGAAGGGGCGAATTTCGGCCGGGATCCACTTCTCGACCCATTTTGCGTAGAGGCCCTCGGCCTTCATGCGATCCAGCGCGGCATCGACATAAGCGAGCCACTCCGCGTCGTTCTTGCGCACGCCGACGGCGGCATCCGAGATCGCGAAGGATTCGCCGACGAGGCGCAGCGAGGGGTCCTTGGCGGCGATCACGATCAGCGTCGCGGCGTCATGGGTGTAGGCATCGCCACGACCCTGCTTCAGTGACTGAAGCGCGTCGGAGGCCGTGTTGAGCCGGAGATTGTCGACCTTCGGCATGGTATCCTCGAACCACTTCGCCTGGGTCGAGCCCTTCAGCATGATCACGATCTTGCCGGCGACGTCGTCGAGCTTCTTGATCGGGCTGTCCTTGGCGACGAGCATGTCCGAGCCGCCCCAGCGATAGGGCTTGGAGAAGTCGACGACGCGGGCGCGCTCCGGCGTCACGCCCAGCGTCGCGATCAGGAGATCGACCTTCTTGCCGTTGAGCTGGGGGATGCGGTTCTCGGCGGTGACGCAGGTCAGCTCGATCTTGTCGGCCGAGCCGAAGGCCCAGGTCGCGATCTGGATCGCCATATCGGTCTCGACGCCGGCGAACTTGCCGGTTTCGTCCTTGTAGCCATAGGGCGGCTGGTCGCAGCGTACGCCGGCCTTGAGCAGACCGGCCGATTTGATCGCCTCGGGCAGCGGCGGCAGGCTCTGCGCCTGCGCACCTGACACGGCAGCGGCGAACGCCGTGGCCGCGAGTGCGGAAAGAGCGCCGAAGCGCTTAGCGAGAAGATGGGTCATCCGTTGTCCCTCTGTTGGATGGTTGGTCTGGGTGATGCGCCAGTCTGCGCCGGCTGCGCGCTCGCCCGCTTGGGGCGGCGATCTCGTGGTGGAGCGCTGGCATGCAGCTCCCCGATGTATGTGTCTCTGAAGCCTGAGCCCGTCAGCACGAGCACCGCATGGCGCCCGGCAAGCCTGCCATCCTTGGCCAGCTCGTCGAGCGCGGCCAGCGCCGCAGCGGCCGAAAGCTCGGCATGGAAGCCTAGCCGCGCGAGCTTCGCCTGCGCCAGGCGCACTACATCGTCGGCGACCGGCACCGCCAGCCCCGCGCTGGTGCGCAAGGCCTGCACCGCCTGCCAGGTCACGGTGCTGCCCGCGATCGAGAACTGCGAAGTCTCGCCTGCGAAATCCTCGCGATAATCGGCCCCGGCCAGGACGCGCGCAAGCCGCGGGAAGGGTTCGGCCGCCACCAGCCGCGGCATGCCCCGGCCCAGCTCGGCGAAACCGAGATGCAGCCCCGACAAAAGGTCGCCACGCGAACAGGCCACGACCACGAGATCCGGCAGTGAGCCCGCCGCGATCTCGGCCGCGACCATCTTGTAGCCTTCGATGCCGAAGGGGTTCGTGCCGATCGGGGGCAGGCGATAATTCGTCGCCGCGAAAGCGCCCTCCTCCGCCACGCGCCGCGCCAGATGGTGCCAGCGCGCCATGCTGTCGGAGAAGCCGATGATCGTTGCGCCATGGGCCTCTATCGCCCGGCGATAGCTCTCCGGCAGTCCATCCGTCGTCGCGATCTCGGCGGGAATGCCGGCACGCGCGGCATAGGCCGCGACCGACAAACCGCCATTGCCGCTGGACGCCGCCACGATCCGCGTCGCGCCGCGATCCAGCGCACGCGCGACGAGTTGCGCGCTCATCCTGTCCTTGTGGGAGCCGGTCGGGTTGCACCATTCGAGCTTGAGCGAAACCTGCCCGACGCCGAGCGAGGCGGCAAGCTCCGGCATCTCGACCAGAGGCGTACCACCCTCACCCAGCGTGAGCGCCCCCGGATAGGACAGCGCGATGGGCTCGCGCCCAGGCGAATAGACGAGCCGCAGATTGGACGCGTGCCCTTCCGCCGCGCAGCGCGGACACCCGGCCTCATGCTCCGCCACCGGCCAGTCGGCTTCGCAACGCAGACAGGCCATGCCTGTCAGGCGGGGCGTCACGGCAATGGCGGGACCAGCGGACATAGACAAAAGTATTGTAGCCGGCGTCCATCTGGTCAAATGTCAGTTTTTGGCGCTCCTATTCACTGGTGATATGAGGTCGGCATGAATCTGAGGCAGGTCGAAGCGTTCCGGAGCATCATGCTGCGCGGCTCGATGACCGCCGCCGCCCAGGAGCTGCGGACCTCGCAACCGAGCATCAGCCGCCTCATCGCCGAACTGGAAGCGGCGACCGACCTGAAGCTGTTCGAGCGCAAGGCCGGCCGCATCCGGCCGACGGACGAAGGGTTGTCATTCTACCGCGAGGTCGAGCGGAGTTTTCTCGGCCTGGAGAATCTTTCGCAGGCCGCAAGGGACATCAAAGCCTTCGGGACGGGGCGCCTGCGCATCGCCGCCATGCCGGTGATGGCGCTCGGTTTCATTCCGCGCTGCATCCGCCTGTTCAAGCAGCGTTTTCCGAATGTCACGATCTCGCTGCAGATGGGCAGCGACGGCACGGTCACGCGCTGGATGTCGGCCTATTACTGCGACATCGGCTTCGTCGCCAACATCGTCGACACGCCCTCGATCGAGCAGCGCCACCTCTACACGGTGCCCGGCCTCTGCGCGCTACCACCCGGCCACAGGCTGGCCGAACGCGAGGTGATCGTGCCCGAGGATCTCGAGGGCGAACCCTTCATCTCGCTCTCGCTGGAGGACGGCGCCCGCAACCGCGTCGACCGCATCTTCGAACGTGCCGGCGTTCGGCGACAGCTCACGCTGGAATCACCCTTCGGTGCGACAATCTGCGCGCTGGTCGAACAGAGCCTCGGGATCGGTATCGTCAACCCGATCGCAGCCGACGATTACCGCCGCAGCGGCATCGTCTTCCGGCCGTTCGAGCCGCAGATCATGTTCCACGGCAACGCGCTGTTTCCGAGCCATCACCTCAACAACGTCCTGGTCGACGGCTTTCTCGCCGTCGTCACCGAGGAACTGGCGACCTATCAGGCCGCGCGCTGCTGACGGCCCCTCAACGCATCGGGGGGGCGTAGAGCACGCCGCCCATGTTCCAGAGCTGGTTGAGGGCACGCGGGATGCTGAGCTTCGAGCTCGTGCCGAGATTGCGCTCATAGATCTCGGCATAGCTGCCGGTGGCCTTGACCGCGCGGATGGCCCAATCCGGGTCGAGGCCGAGCCCCTTGCCGAAACCGCCCTCGGCGCCGGTGAAGCGACGCACATCGGGCTTCTGCGATTTCAGCGCATCGTCGAGATTCGCCGCGGAAATCCCGAGCTCCTCTGCGTTGATCAGGGCGAAATTCACCCATTTCACCACGGTGAACCAGGGAAAATCGTCGCTGCGGACGACCGGGCCGAGCGGCTCCTTCGAGATCACATCCGGCAGGACGATCGCGTCGGCCGGCTTGGCGAGACGCAGCCTTTCACCGTAAAGCGCCGACTGGTCGCGGGTCAGCACGTCGCACTGCCCGGACTCGAAGGCAGCAAAAGCTTCGGCCGCGCTCGGAAAGACCTTTTCCTCATAGGTCATTGAATTGGCCCGGAAGAAGTCGGCGAGATTGATCTGGGTGGTCGTGCCGGCCTCGACGCAGATTTTCGCCTTGTCGAGCGCGAGCGCACCATCGACTTTCAGCGCGCGCTTCGCCAGGAAGCCCTGCCCGTCATGATAGGTGATCCCGGTAAAGGCGAGCCCGAGCTCCGCCTCGCGTCCAAGCGTCCAGCTCGAATTGCGCGAGAGCAGATCGACCTTCGCCGACTTCAGCGCCTCGAAACGCTGGCTGGCCGAGAGCGGCGTGAAGGTGACCTTTTGCGGATCCCCCAGCACCGCCGCCGCAAGCGCGCGGCAGAAGTCGACGTCGAACCCGCTCCACTTGCCCTGCGCATCCTTGTCGGAGAAACCGTTCAGCCCCTCGCTGACGCCACAGGCCAGCGTCCCCCGCTGCTTCACCGTTTCGAGCGTTCCGGCGCTGGCCGGCACCGCAAGCCCGAGCGCCAGGGCGCCGGCCGCGATGATGCCGAGCGAGCATTCACGCATCCGCGAGACTTTCGACATGCACCTATCCCCCGTTCCCTGGCGAGCCGTCGCGACGGCGCCGATTACAGCGTGGCCTTGTGGCGGATGATCACCTTGGTTCCGAGCGGCACCCGCTCGTAGAGATCGGCTATGTCGCCATTGGCGAGCCGGAAGCAACCCGATGAGATCGCCTGGCCGATCGTCTCGGGCTGGTTGGTGCCGTGGACGCGGAAGACGGTCGAGCCGAGATAGAGCGCCCGCGCACCCATCGGGTTCCCCGGCCCGCCAGCCATGAAGCGCGGCAGATAGGGCTGGCGCTGGAGCATCTCCGGCGGCGGGCGCCAGTCGGGCCATTCCGCCTTGCGGCTGACCTGCACCTGCCCGGACCACTGGAAGCCCTCGCGACCGACGCCGATGCCGTAGCGCAGCGCGCGCCCATTGCCCTGCACGATGTAGAGAAAGCGCTCAGCCGATTGAATGACGACCGTGCCGGGCGCCTCGTTGGACCGGAACAGCACCATCTGGCGGGCATAGGGCCCCTCCGTGATGCTGACCTCTTCCGTGGAGACGCGGCCGGGCTCGTCGCCGATATCCATCGTCTCCTGCACGGCAGCAGGCGGTCGCGACTGGGCGGAAGCCGCCAGCGGCAGCGACAGGCCGACGACGAGCGCGGCCCCCAACAATCCGGCCCGTGCCGGGAAAGATGTCCAGGATGTCATGCCTCGTCCTCCCGCTCAGCGACAACGTACATAGATGAAGGTGCCGTAACGGCGATGCGCGTCGGGATCCACGAAGCGCATGACGAGCATCGAGTCGCTCGCAGAGAGGATTTCGCGGTCCTGGGGATCGCCGGCAGGCGCCTCGAAGCCGAGGAAGGTGCGCCCGCCGGTGCCGGCCTTGAGCCTGAGTTCGTAGAGCTTGGCGTCATCGGCGACATGCATCATGACGCCGTCGTCAGGGCCTTTCCTGATCACATAGGGCTGGCTGCAGCCGGCTTTGGCCTGAGCCTCGGTGCGCTTGCGGTCTTTCTCGGTGTGGAAAGAGGCGATGCCCCAGCTACCGATCAGCTTTTCCACGCCGATATTGGTTGGCGCCACGATCGCGGCCGCAACCTGTGTCTGCCCGGCGCGCTGTTCGCCGCCACTGGAAAGGCAACCACCCAGTGTCATGGCAATACTGAGGACGAAGAGCGGGCCAGCCGCTGAAATCCGATGCTTGTTCTTGTCTTTGCTCGACACCATCCACCCCCCGCAGGCCTGACTTGGCGCAATTTCGACCGACAGCGACAGAACTAGGCCACGGTTTCGGCGAGAGGGCAATCGCCCTTCTGACTGCAAGGGCCTCTTGAGCGCGTACAATGGACCGCGCGCGGCCAAGGCCGCGTCCTGCTCTGCTGGAGCCAAGCAACCCGTCGGCCCTTGACGTGCTCGCCGTTTTCCCGCCGGTCATAAGTTAGGTCCGGCTTCGTTTTGGCCCTGTCCGGGCCGGCTTGCGAACATCGATGGCGCGAGGCCACCGAGGCTCGAATGGGGTCTGACGGTGTTGTAGTCGACACGCCAAGCCTCGATGATCTAGCGGCTTTCAACATCCGGCACGCCCGTTTGAGACGAGGTGGCGTGCCCATTGCATCTCGACGTGATCGCTTGGGGGAGCGCCTTAATGGATTCGCGCGGTCAGGAAATTTGCAGTGCCGACTGCGGATCGACAGCTATTCACATTCCAGAATGGGCGCGCGACGAAGCCCCGATCACATGCATTGGATGCGGGAAGATACTCGGCACTGTCGGACAATTGCGCGAGAAGATACAGGCGGCCGCCCAGCGAGATGATGCCCCTCCCCTTGGGGAAAGCTGAACACCCAGCAGCATGGTTGCCAGGTCGGGGAACTGTGGACACATCCCCCAAGAGCAAGAGGGATGTTTTGCCGCGGTGATACGCTGTACTCAGGTGCAAGCATTGCTCAAATGCGCAGCGATCCCCGTAGAGGCGCCGGCCTCCCCAACGCCGCCAACCGGACTTGCGCACTGCGCGTCACGGCCTGACATAGGTCCAGCCCCGCTCCTGCAGCTCGATCAAACGCACAACGCCTGATTTCACGACCGATGCCTCGGGAAGAAGGGTAATCTCCTTGCTCTCGGCCTTGCTCATATTCTCCTGGGTATTGCCACAGGCCTTGAAAGAGATTGCTGGCGTGCTCGCCGCAAGCGCCTTGATCCGAGCCTTGACCGGCGATGTGTCGTCACGCAGCATATGCAGGCCTGGACCGAAAGTGACGACTTCGACTTCCACCTTCTCGCCGATATCCTTGTAGTGTTGCACAACATTCGTAGCATTGTTGAGTGCGAGATTCATCATGGCAGGCTCGTTCGCGTTCACCTGCAAGACGAGGTAATGCGCCTTCTTTTCGGATACATTACGAATTGAAGTCTGCACAGTCGATTTTTTAGGTTCTTGCGACAGTGACGGCGTTACGCCTATGAATAAAATGACGACGCTCGCCAGAGAAATTCTGAAAGCTTCTTTAAAATATGTCATCATCAATCTCCGTAATTCGTTGACTATCAGTTGCTTGATTTGACGTTGGCGCGTGACCATTTGCACGTTGCAGCTATTTTTTCTCGCACCATCTTCATTCCATCGAGCGGGAAATATCCGTCATGGGCGGCGCCAGCTCTGCTGGAGAGACGAATGGCGATGCCGCCTTTTTCAGGCAGCGACAACAACAAGTGCTCGACATCGCCCTTGAATGCAGCGCCGGTTCCAAACGATGGCGTGCCGGCCCCCGCCTGCACGGGCTGGGCGTCATTGATGCGGTACGATAGGGTGTAATCGGTGCCGCCAAGGACGGCCGCGCCTGAGACCACCAGTTCGGTACGGCCGCCGCGGCAGTGAATGGAGAGCTGCATCGGCGAGCCATCCGGGCCACCACGAGACAACGCGGTGGCGGTGACGATCGGCGTATAGTTTACGGGCGAGGTGGTCTCGCTGATCGTCCAGTTATCGCCGCCCCGTACCGCGCGATCGGGCGGCTCCATGCTGCGCGACAGCTTGTCGAGGCACTCCAGCCGCTCTGCTTGCCCCAGCAAGGCGCAAGCGCGGAGATGGGTCATCGGATCGGCCGCGCCTTGCGCGAGAGCGATTCCGCTTGCGACCTCGAGCCCGACGGACAGGGCGATTGCCTTCATCGCGACGCCCCAGTTGTACGCGCCTGACGATCCAGCCATTGCTGAGCCGCTGCAAATCGGGAAAGGCCGGGGACCGTCGCCGCGAGATTGATCGACTTCCATTTCTGGTCGAAGCCCGGCCCCTGCAGCTTATCGATGCGCGTGAACAGGATATCGACGAAGCGGGAGACGCGCTGATAGCGGTTGGTTTGTGCCGGCCAATTGAACGCGACCAGAGCGGTTGGCACCGCAATCGTCGCCACGCGCTCGCCCGGCTTGATCAGGCCAGGGTATTCGCCTGCCTCCAGCACTGCGGGAAGATAGTAATCCTCGAATTTGCTTTCGTATTTGACCGGAAGAAATTTGAAGCCGGGCTCCCAGCGGCCGCGCACGAACGCGTCGACCGGCTTCGATGTGATGAAAACAACGGCCGCCATCTCGCCCTTGCGCATCTGCTCCAGCGCGACCTGGTGGGGAATGAAAGTCTTTTCCGCATTGATGCCGAGGCGGCTGAAGATCAGCGGCCCGGAATAGGCGGCGGCCGTGCCCTGCGTGTTGAAGTTCACTTTCTTGCCGGAAAGGTCCTGCAGGCTCTCGATTTCAGGGCGAACGAAGATGTGCAATTCCGATGGAAACAAATTGAGAAGATAAACAATCTGGCGCTGTATATGCGGCACTTGAAGCTTGTATTCATCCAGCGCATCGGAATTGACGATCGCCGTGTCGACGCCGCGCAGATAGAGCAGCGAGTTCATATTCTCCGTGGCGCCGCGAGTGACGATCGGCAGGACATGCAAGTTCGGCCCGTCATCCACGACGCGGGCGATCTCAGCCGCAAGCCGAAGCGGCGCACCCTCGAGCAGGCCGCCGGCCAGGCCGACGGTCCAGGCATTCATCTTGTCCCTTTCCGCCTGCTGAGCGGAGCTGCGTCGCGGCGAGGACGCAGTTTGGGAATCCACTTTGGCCGTCTGCGCTTGCAACGCGGCTGGCTGGAGCGCCGCGACAACCGCAACCAAGGCGCCTAGCAGGAGCGAATATCGTCTTGGAAGTATGCTCATTCCCCGAACTCCCATTTGGCGTCGAATTAACGCCGGGGTTGGCACCATTGCCGGCCCTGCGGCATCTCACTGACGCAGCGCATCAAATCGATCCTTCGCCTCCTGAATTCCGCCGGTATGCGCCTTCGCATAGAGCTCGCGCGCCTTCGTCACCTCGCCGCGCGTTCCGTACGTCCTCCATGTCGACAGAACGCTGGGGTCGTAGGTTTCTGCGAGCATGAAGCTCGCCCGAGCGCTGCCCGTTTCGACAGCGCGCTCGAGCACGATCCGCGCAGCACCGATATCCCCCTGAGCGAGGAGCGCGCTGGCGCGCGCGATTAGCCTCGTCGCTTCCGGGCTGCTCTGCGCTTCTGCGGCGGTCGGCTGCGTGGCCAGCACCTCGACAACTTGCGCTGGCCTGGAGTTCTGGCTGGCTGTTTCAGGCTTAGGCGTGACCTGTGTGTTGACCGTCAGCCGCACTGCCTCAAGCTCCCGGGACATGGCTGAAGTTCTGTCAAATTCTCGCTGCAACGCTTGTCTGAGCTCGGGGATCGTACCTTCCATCGCCTGCTGGAGCCGCCCCGCATCGTCAGTTGCCTTGTGCAACTGGGCCGCTTTTCGTTCGGCTTCGCCCTGCGCTGTCGCCAGTTCGCTCGCCAGTGCGGCGTTGCGTGTCCGCTCATCGTCAAGCGCTTGACGATGTTGGGCCGAGCTCGCGGCCAGCTCTTTCCGCATGGCGGCTTCCAGTGCAAGCGCGGCGGTCTTGTGTCGTTCCTGTTCGAGGAGTTGCTCGCTCTTTGCGGCTTCCGCCTGCTTCAGCCGCTCTGTTTCGTCGCTCAACGTCCGGAGCTGCACCGCCTGCGTCTCGATTTCGCGTCGTGCCCTCGACAATTCGCTCGCCAGTGCGGCGCTACGCGCGCGTTCCGCGTCGAGCGCTTGACGATGTTGGGCCGAGCTTGCGGCCAGTTCGTTTCGCGCAGTAGTAGCCTCCTGCGCGAGGGCGACCGTTCTCTCACGCTCCTGTTCGCGGAGTTGCTCGCTCTTTGCGGCTTCCGCCTGCTTCAGCCGCTCTGTTTCGTCGCTCAACGTCCGGAGCTGCGCCGCCTGCGTCTCGATTTCGCGTCGTGCCGTCGACAATTCGCTCGCCAGTGCGGCGCCGCGTGCATGCTGCTCCTCAAGTGCCTGACGATGTTGGGCCGAGCTTGCGGCCATTTCGTTTCGTGCGGTGGCGGCCTCCTGCGCGAGGGCGGCCGTTCTCTCACGCTCCTGTTCGCGGAGTTGCTCGCTCTTTGCGGCTTCCGCCTGCTTGAGCTGTTCTGTTTCGTCGCCCAACGTCCGGAGCTGCGCCGTTTGCCCCTCGATTTCGCGCCGTGCCGTCGACAATTCGCTCGCCAGTGCGGCGCTCCGCGCGCGTTCCGTGTCGAGCGCTTGGCGATGTTGGGCCGAGCTTGCGGCCAGTTCGTTTCGCGCGGTGGTGGCCTCCTGCGCGAGCGCGGCCGTTCTCTCGCGCTCCTGCTGAAGGAGTTGCTCGCTCTTTGCGACTTCCGCCCGGCCGACCTGTCCAGCTTCGCTGCTCGGCTTCCGGAGCTGCGCCGTTTGCACCTCGATTTCGCGCCGTGCCGTCGCCAGTTCGCTCGCCAGTGCGGTGCCCCGCGCACGCTGCTCCTCGAGCGCCTGACGATATTGTATCGTACGCATCAGCAGCTCCTGCCGTGCGGCAGCAACCTCCTGTGCCAAGGTAGCGGCGTTCTCGCGCTGCTGTTGGAGTGATTGTATATTCTTGACGGCTTCCGCCTGCAGAAGCTGTGCGGCGTCATAGCCCAACTTCTGGAGTTTTGCCGCCTGCGCCTCGATTTCGCGCTGTGCCATCGACAGTTCGCTCGCGAGTGCGGCGCGCAACGCGCTTTCCTCTTCGAGCGCTTGACGATGCTGTGCGGCCCGAGCCAGCACCTCCTGTCGCGCGGCAGCGGCCTCCTGCGTGAGCGCGGCTGTTTTCTCGCGCTCCTGCCCGAGCAGTTGCTCGCTCTTTGCGGCCTCCGCCCGTCGCTGGACATGCAGCCCTTCGATGGCGCGGCGGGCCTCGGCCAGTTCCAGCAGCAAGGCTTCGGCTTGCCCGCGTCCCGGCGGTTGCCGCACTTCCGGTGAGGACGCCGCCGCGATCTGCTGCATTGGCGCAGCCTGCTGCGCTCGCGCCGGCGCACTGGCCTGATCAGCTTCGGTTGGCCAGCGCGCCGAGAGAACGGTCTTCACATTCTGGCTCAGCAACTGATTGGCTTGCGAGACGAACCGTTCTACGAGCCCAGCGATGTCCGGCTTTCCAACGTCGCGAACCGCATAGAAAGTCGCGAACGCCGCCGCCGCAATGACGCAGACCAAAACGCTATGACGCAGCCACGTCGGTCGCTCGGCGTGAGCAGAGCGGGTGGCTATCTCGTCCTCTCGCAGCAAATACTTGTCGCGCGCCAGGGGATGCCAATGCGTCGGCGTGATCTCGCTAGGCTCGCTGTGCTCTTTGATCCATTTGCCTGCCTCTGGCACCCAGTGAGCGACGTCATAGGTCCCACTCGCGTCATCTTCGAGGATGACGAACTTACCGTCTTTCGGTGCGGTCTCGATCGTGTGACGCATGTTAAACACGCCTGTTCAGGCAGCGTTATCGGACCATCTCTTCTCCAGCTTGCCGGCACAAATCTGGGCACCCCAAATTCATGTGTCGAACCCATCCTATCGCCTGCGGCCCGTGGAAGAAACCATTCAAATGCCACCGACATGCTGCAGGCGCGCACTGCATGGTCAGGGCCCCGCAGATGACAATGTGCCCTCCTTTTGCCCGTTGGAGATCGGCATCCGACTTTCAGTGTTTCCGTCAGCGTTCGTTGAACACGCGGCTTGCGTGGTCGGTGAACGGCTTTGTGAGGAATGAGAGCGCGGTGCGTTCTTCGGTTGTGATCATGACCTCGACGGGCATACCGGGCAGGAGCTTGCGATCTCCAAGGATGGCGAGATCGCCCTCGATCTGGACTTCTGCGGTGTAGAAGCTTGCGCCTGTGGTCGGGTCCTTGGTGGTGGCCGGCGAGACGTGGACGACCTTGCCGGGGATTTCCGGCGTGGTGTTGCGGTTGAAGGCGGAGAAGCGCAGCCGGGCTGGCTGGCCGGGCTTGACCTGGTCGATATCGGCCGGCGAGATCTTCACCTCGATGGTGAGTTTGGCGCCCTCGGGGACGATGGTGGCGAGCCTGGCGGCGGGGGTGATGACGCCGCCGACGGTGAAGATGGTCATCTCGTTGACAGTGCCGGCGATGGGTGAGCGGATATCGGTGCGCGAGAGCCGGTCCTCATTGGCGACGCGGCGGTCCTGCAACTCCGACAGCTTGGCCTCGACCTGGCGCAGTTCGCGCTGGGCCTCGGTGCGGGCGGTGTCGTCGATCGAGATGATCTGCAGGCGGGTCTCGCTGATGCGCAGTTTGGCGCGCGCCAGCCCGGCATCGATCTCGCCGCTCTCGCCGAGCAGGCGGGCCCATTCGCGGTTGATGTTGAAGACCTTGGTGCCGTCGATATAGCCCTTCTGGAACAGGCCGAGATATTTGCCGCGCTCGAGTTCGACGAGCCTGAGCTCCTCGGTCTTGGCGACGCGCCGCGATTCCAGCCCCTTCACCTCCTCGCCCGACTGGACGATGCCGATCTCGAGCTGTTCCTTGCGGCTTTCGCGGTTGGTGCGGTTGCCGTCGAAGAGCCGCGTCTCACCCTTGACGATGTCGGCGGCCTCCTCGGAGAAGCGGGCGAGCGCCGGCGGGAAGGCGATCTCGCGCCGCCCGTCGCGCTCGGCGATCAGGCGTGCGCCCCGTGCGAGATGCTCGGCGAGCTGCGAGCGGATGATCGAGAGCTCGGCCCGGGTCTGGACGTCGTCGAGCCGGAACAGGACCTGGCCCTCGCTGACGCTGTCGCCCTGCCGCACCGCGATCGACTGGATGATGCCGCCGTCGCGGTGCTGGACCTCCTTCAGGTTCTGGTCGACCTTGACCATGCCCTGGCCGACGACGGCGCCGTTGAGATGGGCCGAGGCCGCCCAGCCTCCGAAGCCTGCGACGAGCAGCAGGGCGAGCGCCCAGCCCGCCACGACATGGCCTCCCAGCCCGAAGCCGGCGCGCCGCTCGGCCGCCTCGGCGCGCTTGGCCGCATCGGCCAGGATCCTGGCATCGAAGTTCTGGGCATTCATGTCACGAACCCTCTTGGCGGAACGCTAAAGCACGCAAAGTCTCGATCGAGTTCAAAGGGAATAATAATACAGCTTGTGGTTGCCATAGATCTCGATCGACAAATCCTTCTCATCCTGCTGCGCGACGAAGACATCGACATAGGTCCTCTCTTCATCGTTGATCTTCTCGATGCGGAAGCGGAACGGCCGGCCGCCCTCGCCGGGCTCGGTGTAGGCCTCGCTGAACGGGTCGATCTCGGTGCCGCCGGCCGCCGCGTCAGAATGGATCTCATATTGCTTGACGATGATGCGGTCGCCCTCCTGGAGATCGAGGATCTGGTGGATCAGGTCGTTCTCGGCGAGGGCGGGAACATCGAACTCGAAGCGGTCGTCGCCCTCGCCGCCGGTGAGCGCCGTGCTGCTGTTGCCGACGATGAAGTGATCATTGCCCTCGCCGCCGATCAGGACTTCGAAATCGAGAATGGTGTCCTCGCCGATCTCGATGCCGACCGCCTTGTCTTCCGTGAGGTCGACGGTGACGCCGCAGTTCGTCTGGGACAGGTCGAGGGTATCGGTCCCGCTGCCACCGTCGAGGCAGTCGGCGGCCTGATCCAGCGAGGCGATGACGATGTCGTCGCCGGCTCCGGCGGTGACGGTGTCGGACCCCTGCCCGCCATCGAGCGTGTCGTCGCCGGCGTCGCCCTTGAGGACATCGTCGCCGCTGTCGCCCAGCAGCGTGTCGTCGCCATCGGCCCCGATCAGGCAGTCATCACCGGCGCCACCAGCGAGGACGTCATTGCCGTCCTGCCCCTCGACCGTGTCGTCACCGGCGCCGGCCTCGACGACATCGTCACCCTGCCCGCCTTCGACATGGTCGTCGCCGTCGCCGGCATGGATGACGTCGTCGCCATCACCGCCCTCGACCTCGTCGTCGCCTTGGCCCGCGTCGACGACATCGTCCCCGTCACCGCCATCGACGGTGTCGTCGCCCTCGCCGGCCGCGATGCTGTCGTTCCCGTCACGGCCCAGCAACGTGTCGTCGCCGGTTCCGCCCAGCAGCGTGTCGTCGCCCGCGCCGCCATCGAGCAGATCGTCGCCCTGTTCGCCGGCGAGCATGTCGTCGCCGTCTTCTCCGTAGAGGCGGTCATGGCCGGCGCCGGCCTTCGCGCTGTCGTTGCCGCCCCCGAGCCGCGCGACATCGCGCCCGGCGCCGAGCTGGACGACATCGGTGCCGCTGCCGCCGAGCACGATATTGTCGCCGCCGGCGGCGCTGACCCGGTTATGGCCGGAGCCGGTCGCGATGATGTTGTTGCCGGTGCCGCCATCGACCGTGTCGTCGCCGTCGCCGGCATCGATGGTGTCGTCGCCGTCGCCGCCGGAAATGGTATCGTCGCCCTCCCCGCCTGAGAGGGTGTCGTTGCCGGCATCGCCGTGCAGCGTGTCGTCGCCGGTGCCGCCGTGGATGGTGTCGTCGCCGTCGCCGCCCTCGACAGTGTCGTCACCGTCGCCGGCATCGATGACGTCGGCATCCGCTCCGCCGTGCAGGTGGTCATTGCCGCTGTCGCCAAGGATCAGATCGGCGCCGGTGCCGCCAAAGGCGACGTCATTGCCGGCCCCGCCATCGAGGGTGTCGTTGCCGGCGCCGCCATCCAGCTGATCGTCGCCGTCTTCGCCGAAGAGGCGGTCGTCGCCATCCTCGCCGAGGAGGCGGTCATTGCCGAGACCGCCGAAGAGGATATCGGCGCCGGTGCCGCCGGAGACGACATCGTTGCCGGCGCCGCCATAGATGGTGTCGTTGCCGGAGCCGCCATGGAGCGTGTCGTCGCCGTCGCCGCCATAGATGGTGTCGTCGCCGTCGTCGCCATGGACGGTATCGCGGCCGCCGCGCGCATCGATGATGTCGTTACCGGCGCCGCCCCGGATCAGATCGGCGCAGTCGGTGCCGGTGAGCACGTCGTCGCCGGCGGTGCCGTCGAGGACGAGGACCTCGACGACGTTGAACGTCGCCGTCTGGGTGACGGTCGCAATGCCGTCGCTGACGCCGTAGCTCACGGTCACCGGCCCAAAATATCCGGCCATCGGCTTGTACTGCCAGCCGCCCTCGGCCAGCGTGAGCGTGCCCGACGAGACCTGCAGATTGCGGATGAGCAGCGTATCGCCATCTGCATCCGTGGCTCCGACCAGCAACCCCACCAGGGTCAGCATCAGGGTCTGGCACGGGCCGATCGCGCCGAGCTGGACCGCGCCTGCCAGGCGCGGGGCCCGGTTGGGCGGCCGCGGATCCACCGGATCGACCGGGTCGACGGGCTCCTCATCGCGCGGCGGGGGCACGATCACGACCGGCTTGAACGGCGCCACGACGATCGGCGACGTCAGCTGGAAGCCGCTGACATCCGAGCGGTTCAATGACGAGCCGCCGATCTGCGAGGCCAGGGCGAAGCCATTGTCGTTGCTGACCCGGCCCAGCCCGAACTCGAAGGCAGCCTTGACGAAGGGCGGCAGGGGAAGCTGTTCGTAGTCGATCGGCGGCGAGTCGATGCCCATGAAATCCGCCAGTCCCGGGGTGGGATTGCTCGCCGCGCCGGAGCCGGGATGGCCGTCCTGGTTGTCGGGCTCGGGCGCGGCCTTCTTGTCGGGCAGCGCGCCGGTCTCGTCAGGGTCGGTCTCGGGTTCGATCGCATCGCTGCCCGCCTGTTGAGGCGCGGCTTCAGCGTCCTCGGGCTCGGCCTGTGCCGAAGACAGCGAGCGCAGATAGCCGGCGACCGCCAGCACGATCACGGCGAGCGCGGCTGGCCAGCGCGACGGGGCGGGCTCGTCTTGTGTCTTCCGATAGATCTCCTCCGTCGAAGCGGTGCTGTTCTGAGTGGGCCTGAGAGCCTTGACCTCGATCATGCCGTTGCCCTCCTGAGCAAGCCGGCGCCGAGCTCGAGCCCTTCCGCTGCGGGCAGGCGCGGTTCGGCGGGAACGTCCACGACTCCAGGGGCAGACTGCTTGTGGACGGGGTTGAGGATCGTCTCCTTGGGACCGAAGCCGGCGAGCTTGCCGGCCTGGATGACGCCGAGGAGATCGACGGCGACCAGCGCGCTGGGCCGATGCGCGACGATGATCGCGATGCCGCCGCGCGCCTTGATGCCTTCGATCGCCCTGGTCAGGGCGGCCTCGCCCTCGCTGTCGAGATTGGAGTTCGGTTCGTCCATCACGACGAGGAAGGGATTGCCGTAGAGGGCGCGCGCCAGCCCGATGCGCTGGCGCTGGCCGGCCGACAGCGCGGTGCCTTGCGGGCCGAGCTGCGTCTGGTAGCCATCGGGCAGCTTGACGATCATCTCGTGGATGCCGGCAGCCGTCGCCGCGGCGACGATCGCGGTCGGGTCGGGATTGACCGTCAGCCGCGAGATGTTCTCGGCGATCGAGGCATCGAGCAGGCTGACCTCCTGCGGCAGGTAGCCGAGATGGCGGCCGATGGCATCCTCGGGCCATTGCTCGAGATGGGCGCCATCGAGCCGGACCGAGCCGCGCAGGCAGGGCCAGATCCCGGTGATCGCCCTGACCAGCGTGGTCTTGCCGCCGCCGCTGGGGCCGATGATGCCCAGCGCCTTGCCGGCCTCCACGTCGAAGCCGACCTCGCTGAGCAGGACCTGGCCGGAGCCCGGCGCCGCAACCGTGATGCGGTCGATCTTGAGAGACTGGCGCGGTGCCGGCAGCTCCATCGGCTCGATCGCCCGGCTCAGCGCCACCACGGTCTCGCGCAGGCGCCCGAAGGCGAGGCGCGCCGCCACGAAGGACTTCCAGTTGCCGATCGCCTGGTCGACCGGCGCCAGCGCGCGGGCCGAGGCGACGGACGCCGCGATGATCGCGCCGGCCGAGAGTTCGCCCTTGATGGTCAGGAAGGCGCCGAGCCCCAGGATCGCCGATTGCAGGATCATGCGCAGCACGCGCGAGATCGCACTGAAGGTGCCGCCGAGGTCGCTGGAGCGGGTCTGCAGCGCCAGATGCTCGCGGTTGGACTGGTCGAAGCGTGCGACCGCGCGGCTGGAGAAGCCCATCGCCCGCACCACCTCGGCGTTGCGGGCATGGGTCTCGGCGATCGCATTGCGGGCGATCCCCGCCTGGCGCGAGCTGTTGCTCAAGCCCCGCGCCAGGACCTCGCTGACCAGGGTCAGCAGCGTCAGGACGACGGCGCCGGCCAGGGTCAGCGCCCCGAGCCAGGGGTGCAGGAAATAGACGAAGGCGAGGTAGAGCGGAATCCAGGGCAGGTCGAACAGCGCGGCCGGGCCCTGGCTGCCGAGGAAGCCGCGCACCGTGTCGACGTCGCGGCCGCGTTCGAGCGCCTCCGTGCTGGAGAAGCCGAAACGCGGCATGTCGATCGCGACGCGATGGGCCAGTGGCGCGATGTCCTTGTCGAGCCTGGCGCCGACCCGCACGAGAACCTGCGAGCGGATGATGTCGAAGCCGCCCTGGAACAGGTACAGGCCGATCGCCAGCACCGAGAGGGCGACGAGTGTCTGCACGCTGCCGCTGGTCAGCGCCCGGTCATAGACCTGCAGCATGTAGAAGGAGCCCGTCAGGGCGAGAATGTTGATCAGCCCGGAGATCCCGAACAGGAACAGTGCGACCTTGCGGAAATCCTGGGTCAGCACGGCACCGTCGCGCTTGCGGGCTTCGATGAGGCGGGCAGAGGAGGCCATGGCGGCACGCCCTTGTCGATGACGATGATGGGAAGATGGGAAGAAGGGGCGGACCCGCAGGTCCGCCCCTCAGGCTCCGCGCTCTACAGCGTGAAGTTGCCGCCGTTCAGGTTGTGGCTGCCCTTCAGGTCGATGCGGAAGTCCTCGCCGTCCCCGCCGGTGACGTTGCCGCTGACGATCGTGTAGTCGACACCATCGCGCGTCTCGTAGGTCACCATCAACTGCCCCGGCCCCGTCAGGACCGTGCCCGGGATCAGCGTGAAGGACTGGTTGCCTCCGGCCGTGGCGTTCGCATCGATGCCCGAGAGATCGAGAAGGTCGCCGGGCTCGAAGTCGAGGATGGTGTCGCCATCGGCGCTTGCCGCATCGAGGAAGCGGAAGCTGTCGTCGCCGGCACCGCCCTGCATCACGTTCACCGCCGCGCTGGCCGTGATCGTGTCGTCGCCGAACCCCGTCGCGACATTCTCGATGCTCCACAGCGTGTCGGCGCCGCTCTGCTCGCTGACGGCGCTGCCGCGCCCCAGCACGCCGTTGCCGAGATCCACCGTCAGATTGGCGGTGATCGCCGAGAGATCGAGCGTGTCGATGCCGTTGCCGCCATCGATATCGTCACCGAAGTAGACGTCGTGGTCGTCGTACAACTCGCCGACGAACAGGTCGTTGCCGGCGCCGCCCACCACGGTGTCATTGCCCGCACCGGCGAAGATGACGTCGTTGCCGCCCTGGCCGAAGAGTCGGTCCGCCCCGGCCTCGCCATGGATCAGGTCGGCATCGCCGCCGGCGAAGACGGTGTCGTCACCGGCCCCCGCCTGGATCGCGTCGCGCCCGGCGCCGCCATCGACGAAGTCCGCGCCCTCACCCGCCGAGATCGCATCGTCGCCGCCATCGCCGATCAGGACGTCGTCGCCGGCAAGCCCGATGAGGTTGTCCGCTCCGCCCGTGCCCAGCAGCGTGTCGCCAGAGACCGTGCCGACCTTGGTGCCGCCGCTGCCCGAAGGCGACGGAGCAGGCGTACCCGTCTCGTCGTCATCGTCATCGTCGTCGCAGCCGCAGTCATCGTCGTCATCGTCGTCCTCGTCATCGCCGTGGTCGTCGTCGTCGTCCTCATCGTCATCGTCATCGTGATCATCATCGTCGTCATCATCGTCATCTTCGTCGTCATAGCCGAACTGCGGCATCCCATCACCCGCGGTGAAGCAGATGCTGTGCGTCGCGCTGGTCATCGTGGTCAGGCCGTTATCGTCGGTCGTGACCTCGTAATCCTCCGGAGCAGCGCCCTCCGGCAGCTCGATCACATCCTGCGGCCGCAGCGTCCCGACGAGCGTGTCGTTGCCGCCATTCGACCGGAACACGATCCGATGCGCCGAAGACAGAGCCGAGATGTCGATCGTATCGTCCCCGGCATTGCCGTCGATCGTGATCGTGTTCAGCGCCAGGCTCGTGGTCGAAAAGTCGCCGAAGATCTGGACCGTATCGCCTGGATTGCCGCCCGCACTGCCATTCACCGGGTCGGTCGCCTGGGTTCCGATTCGGATTTCCTCGACATCGTCGAGCTCCGCGATGATCGACGTCACCCCCAGTACCGTACGGGTGATGATGATCTCTGTGGTCGGCTGGAGACCACCCTGCAGGAGCGTATCTTCCCAGTAGTCCCTCGTATAGACGCGGAAGGTTTCGGCCTGGCTCGCCCTGGTGTTCACGTCGAACGTGTCGGTACCGAAATTGCCGTTGACGTAGTCATAACCATCCGTGTCGCCGGTACCATTGGCGTTCCAGATGATGAGGTCGTTGCCGGTGCCGCCATCGACGACGTCATCCCCGGTGCTCGCCGTGATCGTGTCACCACCATCGCCGCCGTCCACACGGTCGTTGCCGGTACCGGCGTTGATCGTATCGACCCCGCCCCCAGCGAAGATGATGTCGTTGCCGCCGAGACTGTTGACCGTGTCGGCCGTCGTGCCGAGGACGTATAGATTGGCGTCGCCATTGCCGGTGAAGTTCGTGGCGGCGGTGCGATCGACCGTCACGATGGCCGTGTCCGTGGCATTGGCGGCACCCGAGCCGTCATTGACCGTATAGGTGAACGTCCCGTCCAAGACGTTGTTGTCGGTCACGGTGATCGCCCCGCCCCCCAGCACCGCCGAGGTCAGGCTGTTGGCATTCACGGTAGCCGCGGTGATGCCGAGCACATTGCCGTCACCATCGACGTCGTTGGCAAGCAGCATCCATTCGGGGATCGCAAACGCAACGTTCGCCCCGACATTGGTGATCACCGTGTCATTGGCCGCGTTCGGTGTGTCGTTCGCGGGGATGACGTTGACCGTGGTGGTCACCGGATCACTCTCGACGAAGCCGTCATTGACCGTCACCTGGATGATCCGTGCGACATTGCCCGGATTGTCGGAGCTGCTGTCGAACGTGACCTGACCGATCGCCGTGCGGTAGGCGAGAAGACTCGCCGTGCCGGTCAGGTTGAGCGTGATCACGCCGTCGACCGACGTATCGGTGTTGGCACCGATTCCCGCAGGCAGGTTGCCGACGATGTCGAAATCGTCGCCGGGCTGCGCGTTGGTCAGCACGATCCTGGCCGAGACCAGCGTCGTTCCGTCATCCGTGATGTTCGGCCGGTTCGCGATCGGAACTCCGACGGCGTTTTCAGTATAAGAGGTCGTGTAGTTCAGACCATCATTCGGTGCCAGCACGCCGAATTCGATAGAGACCGAGCTGATGTCCACGATATCCGCAGCATTACCCCCTCCCTGCGCTTCGAGCGACGTCGCGACAAATCGGATCGCAGACGTGGCGCCAAACGGCCCAGGCAGGGGCACGGTGCGGGTGGTATTGCCGGTTTGATCGTTGATCGTATCGACAATGACCCAGGCCGTGCCGTTGAAGAATTCGACCGAAATCGAGTCGTTGTTCTCAAGGCTCTGTTCGTTGACCTGGTAGGTCAGCGTCGCGGTGGCCGCATTGGTCAGCGGAACCACACGCGTGATCGTCGCCCCGTCGCCGGTATCAAAACGCAGGTTACCACCGGTGACCTGAATTTGGCCGTTGGCGTTGGTCGCGCTGCCATCATCGCCGGTTTCTGTCCAACTCGTGGTCCAGTTCGTCGCGCCGTTGCTGTTGTTATAGGCAGCGGTGGTGAAGGTATCGGCGAACGTGCCCGCCAAGTCGAAGGCGTGCAGATCGACCACCGGCTTCGCCAGCGAGACATCCTGGTCCGAGAACCGCAGGATCTCGATGTTCCGGACGCGGTCCACCCCGTCGGATTCGAGCCCGTCGGTGACCGTGACATGGGCCACGGAGATCGAGCCGTCGGCATTCGACGTGATCGTGTAGTTCGCCCGGACGTCGCTGAACACCGCGATGTCGATATCGGCAACGCCGTTGCTATCGGTTGTCTCGCCGGCCGCTTCCTGGACGGTGCTGTCCCTGATCGTGCGAACGATGGACAACTGACCGGGATTGATGGTGCCGGCGAACATGGCGGAAGCCAGCGTCGTCATGGAATTGTGCAGCGCGATCGGCGTCCCGGTGTGGTTGACGTCATTCGGCGCGAACACCCCGATCTGCACGTCGAGCCACTTGTCGCCGTCGATGATGTCGTCGCCCATCCGGCCCGTGATGGTGTCGCTGCCATCGCCGCCGAGGATGATGTCGCCGCCGTCGAACGAGGTGACACCCTCCCCGAGCAGTTGCTGCAAGCCCGCGATCAAGGCGATGCCTTCGGCCGTAAGCACGCTTCCGCGGAAGCCGGTTGTACCGCCGTCGGCGAGCGGCGCACGATCCGCCGCGACATCGTCGGTGCCGGCCAGGACGTCGTTCAAGCGGCTGCCCGACAAGCCTTCCATCGACTCGTATTCATCGAGCGCTGCGTTCGGCGGCAGGACCGGCGCCTCGTCGAAGATGATCGGGATCGACAGATCCGCGTTCACGGCGAGCGTGTTGTCCTTGTAGGTCGCCCAGTCGAAGCCGGACATGCCGACCATTTTCCCGCGGCCGGCGCTGCCGACCATGATGTCGTCGCCGCCTTCGCCGATGAACTCGTCGAAGCCGCCATCGCCCAGGAACACGTCGTGCCCGTCGATGCCGTCATGGGCGAAGATTTCGTCGAAGTTGTCGCCAGGCGCGCCGTCGAAGGTGCCGGTCTCGATCCAGTCATTGCCCTCGTTGCCGAGGATGCGCTCGGCGTTCTTGTTGCCGTAGATGAAGTCGTTGCCCTCGCCGGCGAAGACTTCCGAGCCCATGTCGGTCCCCAGGAAGATGAAGTCCTGGCCGGCATTGCCCATCACCAGGTCGAGGCCCGGCCCGGCATGGACCACATCGTTGCCCAGGCCGGCCTTGATGTTGTCGTCGCCGCCGGCGTCGACGATGATGTCATCGCCGTCGCCGCCATTCAGAATGTCGTTGCCGAAGCCGCCATCCAGCCTGTCGTTGCCGCCATCGCCGAAGAGGGTGTCGTCGCCAATGCCCGCGATCAGGACGTTGTTTGCAGCGGTGCCGCCGAGGACGACGTGCTCGTCGCCATTGTAGCGCAGGTTATCCGGGCTGCTCCGGACAACCAGTTGCGTGAGGAGCCCGGAACCGACCGGATCCAGACTGTCGAGGACGCCATCGCCGTTCGTGTCGTTGAACTGCTGGGACTGGTTGACCTCGAGGATGAGGCCGGGCGTCGAGAACACGTCCGACGGCAGATGGGTCGCGTCGGTATTGCGCATGATCATCGCAGCGAAGGAATTGTTCTCCATTTCGCCGAACAGGTGCAGGCCGTCGAGGCGCTGGAGGTAGTAGAAGCGATCGCCGCTCTGCAGGTTCTCCATCTGAACTTCGAAGACGAAGTTGAACGTCGAGCCCAGCATGCCGCCGAAGGGCATGGTTTCCTCGGCGAGGCCGCCGATCCAGAGGTCGATATTCTCGAGCCCGCCGAGGCTGCCCGCAACCGCGCCGGCATAGGTCCCGGTCGCGTTCAGGAAGGCCAGGCGGTCGGTCGGAACGAGCATGCCGCCCACCGAAACGCCGGTGATGATGGTCAGGGCCGCGTCGCGCTTGCCGTCGATCGTGGCCTGGCTGGTGATCAGCTCGTGATCGCCGTAGGCCGCGATGAAGTTGATGATCGAGGCTTCGTTCTTCAGGTGGCCCGCGAAGTCGACCCAGCTCTCATAGGGCTTGAGCAGGACGTTCTGCTGCGAGGCCTCATAGAACTCGCGGCGAGCCGCGTTGAGCGACGGCACGCCGGTATCACGGCCACGGGCCAGGTTGATCGTGGCAAGGTCGAGCGGCAGGCCCAGCAGGTTGTTGCGCAACGCGCTGGTCACGAACTCGTCGATCTGGTTGCCGGCCTGACGGGTCATGCCGCGGATGATGGCGCCGGCCGCGATGTCGGCGTCGACAGTCGCGGCTCCGCCATTGTTCTGGAACTGCAGCGGGTTCAGGAAGCCTTCGATCAGGCTGATCTGATCGGCCGTCATCGTCGGATCGAAGCGGTCGATCGTCTCGGTCAGCATCGAGTGCCCGAAGCGATACACGACATGGGCGAACTCGGCGACGATCGAGGGATCGAGGGTGACGTCATAGCCATCCGGAACCAGGAACACGTTGATGTTCGGCTGGATCTTGCGGGCGAACTCCTCGAAGACGAGGTGCTGATACTGCATCTCGGTGCCGAACTTGGCTGCCTGGAACAGACGTTCGCCGTCCCAGACAAGGCCCGTCACGCTGGCCGGAACCGTCGCCACGTCAGTGATGAGCCATTCGTTGAGGAACGCCACGGCCTCCGCCTGGCTGGAGCCGTTCGCCAGCATCGCCTGAGCATCGGCGAGGGTGACGGCCTTGGTGTGCTCGACCAGGCGGTTGTGCTCGGAATGGAACACGTGGTGAACCGCAGTCAGGCCGACGTTCTCGTTGGCCCGACCGTCGCCGGCGACGAAATGCGCGTCGAGGAGCTCGTTATCGTAGAAGCCGTCGGTCGACTGGCCGCCGTTTTCGAGGCCGACCGTGATGTCGCCGTCCTCAAGGCCGTCCGGCACCGCCGTATGCGCGATGTCGGCGAGGAAGGCGTGGCCGGTCTGAATGGCGCCCACGATCGAGATGCCCAGCCCGCCATTGGCGGCCGGATTGCCCTCGACGAGCACCGGCGGAGCATTGGGGGTCGGGCCCGGGAAGACCACCTGCGGGAAGCCGTTCGGGCCGGGAATGAAGTTGCCGTACTCATCGGTGGCCAGCAGCGGGACATTGCCCACATCCTGGTCGCGCAGCCAGATTCCCAGGAGATCGCTGGCCTGCTCCTTCAGGTCGGCCCAAGTGGCCATGCCGCTGTTGGAGCCTTCGATCAGCCTGCCCGTGTTGACCGGATCGCCGGCGCCGTTGAGCGCGTATTCGCGGAGGAAGACCTGGTGCGAGGCGTGCGAGGCGTAGGTCTGGTTCTGGTCGACGAAAGAGGTCGTGGTGTTGATCGCCTCGCCGTTCTGATCGAGGGTCGCCCGCGTCAGCACCATGAAATTGGTCGTGCCGCCCGGGACATAGAGCGGGTCATCCGGCATCAGCGGGATGAACACGGTGCCGGCACCGCCCTTGGCGACCAGGTCGAGGCCATGGTCGAAGAACTGGCCGAACAGAGTGAACCACGAGTTGAACGGCGCCGAGAGGCCCTCGTCGGGAGCGACGTTCGTGATCTGGATGTTCTCGCCCTCCAGCACGATGCCGTTGGCGGCCAGCAGGGCGTCGAGCGGTCCGCGAACCGCAGTCAGCGCGACGGTGGCGGCGTCGAAGGCTGCGAGGGCGTCGGCGGCCGCCTGCTGGGCGACCGGATCACCGGGGTTGGCCGCCGCGGTCGTTGCCGCGTTGAAATAGGCAACCCGCGTCTGGCTGACGGCCAGGAACTCGGCCTCGATCGCCTCATAAGCAACGGTAATGGTCCCGAGGACCGTCATCTCGTCAGCGGGAGCTACCACGCCGCCGCGCTGCAGGCCGGTCAGGATGGCTGACGGATTACCCAGCGTCTGGTCGACGATCAGATTGCTGATCGTGCGGACATAGGGATCGAAAACGTCACCAGGACCGGCCGTCCCAGGGCCGTCATTATCGGTGCCCGGCAGATAGCTGACCGGCATCGGCCCCATGCCGCCGGGGCCGTCGGGATCGACCATGATCGTGCGATAGTCCGCATCAAGCAGTCTCGGGAACGGGTTATCCGAGGCGCCGGTTTCGGACTGCCCCGGAAGAAGGTTGTTGTAAGTGCCGTCGACCGTGCGCAGGCCCCAGGACAGGTTGTAGCTGGGGATGAGTCCACCAGGACCGTATAGGGGCTGACCGTTGGCGTGGGCCTCCGAGATCTTGATCTGCGCGAGGATGAAATCCAGGTCGGATCGGATGTAGGTGACCATCGAATTACTCCATTCTTATGTTTGATGAGGAATCTCTCGGGCGCAGATCTATAAAAAAACAATGAAATACAAATGCAGCAAAGTCATAAAGCGGTCGCGCTCACGGGCCACGGCCCACGTCCTTCACCGCCTACGATGAATACTTCATCCCAGCCGTCGGGTAATGCCCCGGCAGGCCCTAACATTGCCGACGGAGACCAGCGCCGAAAGAGGCGAAGGTATCGGGAAAAATGAAGACTTTAGTACATAGCCGGACGGCGGTTGTATATTTCACAAACCGGCGTAACTAGCTGAGGTTAATGGATTTTAACCATATACAACCTCTTCAGGAAAAGGGGCGTAATGACGTCGCCCTATGACGGAGGTGATGCCCGCGACTCTATGACGACGCGAAGATCATCCTGGCGAACCCGCCAAAAGGGGGCGATCGCCGCTTAGATCCCTGGGACCGGCATGGGCATGGCCGCGCACCCAGCAGCCCAACTGCCGGCGCTTCCTTGGAAATTGGGTGTTGAGTTACCTCAGCAGGCAAATGGCATGATTGAATGAGGCGGTTACAATGCCGAGTCCATCGGCTTCTCCGTAAAGCGATGGCTAGGCCGGTATTACGCCGCCTCTCATAGCCACCACTCATTGCTCTGCTGGCGCTGCTTCACAATGCAAAGCGTTTGAAAGGAGCCGACAAGCAATTAGGGAAACTCAGCAGAAAAATCATATAATCAACGATGATTTCGACGTAATTTCTTGTCTAAATGTTCATCTGTCACAAGCTCGTCCTCAAACATCTCCGGATGTTGCTGTTTTATGAAGACAACAATTTCCAATCGACTGCGCGCCTCCAATTTTATCATGAGCTGCGACACATAGGATTTTATCGTTCGCTCGCTGAGTGATAGTGCGGTCGCAATTTCCCTATTCTTTTTGCCAAGAAGAAGAAAATTGATGATTTGCCCCTCCCGCGAACTGAAGCGGCTCTTCTTCGTATCAATAAATATATTATCTTCATTTGAATTTTCGTTTTCCTCGTTGCCAAAAGCAGAAATAACACTCTCATCAAATGGCTTGGTTATAAAGATATGCCCTTTACGAGCCACACTGACCGCATGAAATAATTCATCAACCGAACTGCTTTTTAGCACATACGCATCCGCACCCGCACTCAGGGCTCGAACTGCATTGTTTGGATCAACGGAATCTGTAAATATGACAATTGTCATTTTGGAAGCAGCGGCCGCCGCATCCGCAATCGCCTGGAAAGCGTCACCAGCCACGCATACATCGACAAGCAGAACATCGACCTTATGAGATGCTAGAATTTCGGGGATATGGGCCGCTTCGGACCCACTCGCGACGAAGGTAAATCCGGGCTGACGCTCAATAGCTGTTTTTACCCCATCTCTCAGAATAGGGTGCTCATCGACGATCGCCACGCGAAGGTCTGCCATCGTTAACTCCTTCACAGCAAATCGAAGGACACCGCGAATGATTGGCTTGTTTAATTTTAGACGTAAAGGGCGCGCGAGTCTCACAAGCCGCCACTAGACGGCGTTCGAAAAAGTTGCCACACCAAATTTCTATCGATCGTTTTAAGTTATAAAGTAATATCCACATCTAATGGATCAAGCATCACAGCAATATAAAGCAAATAATTCAAACATCAGATCTGAAACCAGCATTTATTAGATAAAATCTCGATACACTGGCGTATTACTAATCCGTCGGGAAATCGATAGGTGATGATATCACACCAACACCCCAACGCGCGCAATAGAAAATTTGAAGTGGTTTTTGTGACGCTCGTAAGGTATGCTGCTTCTTGCCGTGTCCCGCCTTGGCGACGCCCTCGCTTTGGACACTCATACGGCTTGGATGGATATCATGGCAGATCCGACTTTCAATCTTGCTGTTCTTGATATTAAGCAGATTCGCGTCAGCAACAGCGGGCGCCTTGACGCAGTTATTGGCATGAAATTGCCGGGGTCTGACATTCAGTTACACCTTGCCCCCACTGTCCTGGCAAAGCTTGAGCTGATGCTGGAAAGAGCCAGCATTGAGCAGGCGAAATTCCGGTCTGCCCAATAACCTTCGAGCCGATAAGCGATACACAATTGGCGCTCGCATTGCTGACCTCCCGCGAAGGAGAGCGCGCACCGCCTCGCCTGCTTTCGCGTCGATAACCCAATTCAGCGCGGCGGCGATGGGCATGCGGCTGCTGCAGCAAACGAAATCAAAGTAGTGGCCTGCCGTGTCCGGCATGCGGGTCTCGCATCGACGCAGTGGGAATGACGCAGCGCGCCTTCACCTCCACAGTTTCAGGCGCGGGATCGGCATAACGCCAGCAATGGGAGGCTGCCAGTGCGCGCCCCCCAGGTGTGATGAACGTGACTTTGGTCTGTGCTTTCACTCGACCTTGGTCAGTAGCAATTCCTCTCGCGACATCACACGCTGAGCGACCCAAAAATGGGATCGAGAAACCAGCCGATCCGGGAAACCGATTCTGGATGGGACGCCCAGCGTAAGAATGGAGTGAATCCATGGATTACAGCGCGGCCTTTTCTCGGCACATTCAAGAAATTCGGGACGATGGACGGTATCGCGTCTTTACCGACATCCGACGGATACGAGGACACTATCCAACGGCGGAGCGTATGAGTGACCGCGGCAGGTCTGAAGTCACCGTTTGGTGCTCAAATGACTATCTGGGGATGGGCCAGAATCCCAAAGTTTTGGCTGCGATGCACGACGCGATCGATCGAGTCGGCGCGGGCTCTGGCGGCACCCGCAATATTTCCGGCACCACATCCTATCATGCCGATCTTGAAGCGGAGCTCGCAGAGCTCCACGGCAAGGAGGCATCACTCCTTTTTACCTCGGGCTATGTAGCCAATGACGCGACGCTTTCAACGCTTGCAAAGCTGCTTCCCGGGGCGGTCATCTTCTCGGACGAGAAGAACCATGCCTCCATGATCGAAGGCATTCGTCATGGAGGCGGGACGAAACGCATCTGGCGCCACAATGATGTCGAAGATCTGAAACGTCATCTCGGATCGGTCGATCCAAACCTGCCGAAGATCGTAGCGTTCGAGTCCCTCTATTCGATGGACGGCGATATTTCGCCTGTCGAGGAGATCTGCGATGTAGCCCACCGATTTGGCGCCCTCACCTATCTCGATGAGGTCCATGCCGTCGGTCTCTACGGTGCCCGGGGCGGGGGCATCGCCGAGCAGATGGGAATTGGCGACAAGGTCGATATTATCGAAGGCACCCTGGCAAAGGGCTTCGGCCTGATGGGCGGGTACATCGCGTCCAGCCGCGTGTGTTGCGACGCGATCCGCTCCTGCGCACCCGGTTTCATTTTCACGACATCGCTGCCTCCCGCCATCGTGGCTGGAGCGCTTGCGAGCATCCGGCATCTGAAGACCAGCCAAATCGAGCGACAGCGACACCAGGAGCGCGCCAGGACGCTGAAGCGCCGGCTGTCCGGCGCCGGCATATCCGTGATGGATAACCCGAGCCATATCGTACCGGTTCTGGTGGGTGATCCGGTCCTGTGCAAACAGATCACCGACGCTCTGCTCGACCGTTTCTCAATCTATATTCAACCGATCAACTATCCGACAGTACCGCGCGGAACCGAGCGCCTGCGCCTTTGCCCATCCCCCGTGCACAGCGATGCGGACATGGATCACCTGATTGCGGCGCTCACGACGCTTTGGGAAGAAACAGGCCTGAGCTCGATCACGGCTGTCGCGGCGGAGTAGAACATCGGACTTCGATCATTTTTCAACGCGTGAGATCCATGCCGATCCTTGCCCTGAAGATTCTGTTCGGCGATCGAGCCAAGGTTCTGGGGCTCATCTTCGGCGTTGCCTTCGCGACACTGCTGGTGACGCAGCAAAGCGCATTGTTCGTCGGGCTGATGACACGCTCGCAGAACATCATCGCTGATGCCGAGGAAGTCGATATCTGGGTCATGGACCCGTCAGTCGAATATCTTGAACTGGTCCGGCCGATGCGGGATGGCGAACTCTTCAAAGTGCGCGGCGTTCCCGGTGTCGCCTGGGCCGCTCCATTCTTCAAGGGCGCGGCCCCCGTAAAGACGCCGGAAGGCCGCACGAAGAGCGCCGTGATCCTTGGCGTCGACGATACGACCAGTATCGGAGCGACACAGCGCTTCCTGATCGGTTCGGCCGCAGATCTGCGCCGCCCCGATGCCATTGCCGTTGATCGCGTGGGCTTCATGCAATTATGGCCCGGCGAGCCATTGGCGATCGGGAAGACGCTGGAACTCAATGATCGACGAGCGATCATCACTGCAATCACCGATGCGGCGCCGGCATTCTCGGCGCAGGTCATCATCTATGCGCGCTACACGCAGGCGCTGACCTATCTGCCAACGGGGAGAAACCAACTCTCGTTCATTCTCGCGAAGGCTGCCGGAGGCATCGAACCGACAACCGCAGCGCTTGCGATCACCGATCGAACCGGGCTCAAGGCCTATTCCTCCAATGAATTTTCCCGGCGCACGGTACAGTATTATCTTAAGAACACCGGCATTCCGATGAGCTTCGCCACGACGATTCTGCTTGGTATCCTTGTTGGTTGCGCGATCGTTGGCCTTACATTCAGCATGTTCATTTCCGACAACATGCCGCAATATGCGATGCTGAAGGTCATTGGCGTCACAGACGGCCGTATTGCTGGCCTGGTTCTGCTGCAGGCTGCGGTCGTCGGGGCGATTGGCTATGCGATCGGCACCGGGCTCGCTGCGGCCTTTTTTGAGTTCGTCTGTACTCCGACATCAGCGCTTCGCGGCTTCATCCTGCCGTGGTGGATCGCCACAAGCGTCGCAGCGGCGATGTTTCTGCTCATGCTGCTGTCCACGGTTGCCAGCCTGCGAAGGGTCTTCGTTGTCGATCCCGCAACCATATTGAGGGGCTAGGCGATGCGAACCTTGAACGCGCTGGCCGCAGGCGCCATGGCCGTTTCCTGCCGCGGCGTCGTCAAGGACGCCGTCAATGGTGGCGCTCGCACCAGGATACTGCACGGCGTCGATCTGGATGTGCATGCGGGGGAGCTGACACTTCTGATGGGCGCATCAGGATGCGGCAAGACGACGTTGATCTCGAGCATCGCAGGAATTCTTGCGACAGAGGGCGGCAGCATCGAAGTGTTCGGGATGGATCTGCGAAAGCTCAAGCGGACCAACCTCGTGCACTTTCGCGGCATCAATTTTGGCATCGTCTTTCAGAAACTGAACCTCTTCCCCTCGCTGACGGTGGCGGAGAACGTCGCCGTTCCTCTGCTCGTGCAGGGAGAACGCGCAGTTCGGGCCGCGGCCCGCGCAACCGAGCTGCTCCATAGCGTCGACCTCGGCAGGCATGTCGACAAGTATCCACCGCAGCTCTCTGTAGGCGAGCAACAGCGCGTGGCCATTGCTCGCGCGCTCGTCCACAATCCACGCTTGGTGATCTGCGATGAACCCACCGCTGCGCTTGATGCGGCATCTGGCCGTGCGGTCGTGGAACTCCTTCGCAGGATCGCGCTGAACCCCAACCGCGCCGTCATTGTCGTGACCCACGACAATCGGATCGTGCCCTTTGCTGACCGCATCGCCCATATGAGCGATGGTCGGATAACCCGGGTGGAAACCTGTGTCGTCAAGGAGGCTGCGTGATGGCAAGACGCATGCCCGTGCTGGCGTATGGCATATCGACCATCGCCGCCGTCGCGCTGCTCGGAACGATCGTCTCGATCGCGAATAATGGCAGAGCCACACCGCGCGTCGCGCCCAAGGTGGAGCCGCCCTCGCCGACTGCGGCCTGGATGGCCGAGAGCCGAGCTGTGCCGGTCGGCCACATTGGGGCCGTCGGCATGGTTGAGCCATCCAGTCAGGAGGTCAGAATCGGAACGGAGGTTTCAGGAACGGCCGCGCAAGTATTTGTGACGCCTGGCGCCAATGTGAAGCGGGGCCAGCCTCTTTTCACGCTGAACACCAGCAGAGCCGAAGCGACGCTCGCCCAGCGCCGAGGTGAGGTCGCGACTGCGCAGGCGCGGCTTGCCCTGGCGCGGTCCCGGATCACAGGATTGCAAGCCGAGGTCCAGGCAGCGCGCACCGCGGTGGAAGCGGCGCAAGTCGAGCACGACGAGGCCACGGATCTCGTTCGCATGGCCGGCGGTCTGAATGCCGGTTCCACGATCTCGGCCCGTGAAATTACGCGTCGCCGGAACCTCCTTCGCAAGGCTGAAGCCGAAATCGGCGAAGCCGAGGCAAGGCTCGCCGTGAAGCTCGCCAACCTCTCCCTTTATGACGAAGCGGGAGGCGCTGGCGCTTCGATCGCAGTCGAACTTGCCGCAGTTGAGCAGGCGCAGGCCGCTCTGAAACTGGCGGAAACCGATCTGGAGATCCGCACGGTCCGCGCGCCTGACGACGGCACGATTCTCCAGGTCAATTTGCGGCCGGGCGAGTTCGCCCAAGCGGGAGCACTGTCCCAGGGGCTCGTGATCCTCGGCCGGACGGAGCCCTTGCATCTACGCATTGACATCGACGAAGCCGACATATCGCGTTACCGGCCGGGTGCGCCGGCGCTGGCTACGGAACGTGGGCAGCGCCGGCGGCACAGCAAGCTCAGCTTTGTCCGGGTGGAGCCACTGGTCGTGCCTAAGCGCGCCCTCTCCGGACAGGTCACGGAACGCGTCGACACGCGCGTCATGCAGGTGATCTACGCGATCCTGACCGACGATGCCCCGAGGCTGATAGGCCAGCAGTTGGACGTCTTCATCGAAGTCGATCCAAGCGAGGCGCAAGCCGTTAGCGTCGCATCACGATCCTCCGGAAAGAGGATTGAGACGGCTCTGGATTAGGCCAGAACATAGGGCTCGATCGCGGCGAGCCGAATGCTGGAACCGGTACGGGCAGCGCGCTCAGACGAACCCGGCACGCCGCCTCGCGTCCTGCTTCTCCTCGCACGAGAGCAACCTCACCAAATCGCGCGCCATCGCCTGGTTCGGCGAGCCTGAGACAACGCCGGCTGTGTAACGTGTGGATAGGTCCAATCCCTGCGGCAGCGTGGCGACGAGCGCCGCTCCGGCGGTGGCAATGATCTCCGTCACTTGCGTACAGCCGATCGGGCGCGCTTCCGACGCCTTCGCGAGTGCGGCCATGGCGGTTGCGCCATTCGGGAAATGCCGAAGCCGCGGCGCGACTGCGGCGCCGATGCCGAGTTTATCGATGACACCTGCAAAATGAACCCCAGCCGTCGCCAGCTTCGGATCCGGAAAATAGATCGCATCGGCCGCGAGAAGCGCGTCCCGCAGCGAAGCGGCGTCGCCGACATTGGGTGGAGGGTCCCCGGCCCGGATCGCGATGGCCGTCTCGACATTGCCCAGATCCGCGACGCTGTCCCGCATGACGATGCCGGCATCGGCAAGTTCCCCGATGATCGCTGCCGTCAGGATCACGACATCGGGCGCCGGCCCTGCCGCGAGCTTGGCCCGCATGGCGCCGACAGCGCCGAAGGTGCCCTCGATGCCATAGCCGGAGGCCTCCGCAAATTCCGGCTCCAGCGCCCTGACCAGCGCTTGCGCGGCACCGCCGCTGAGAATGCTGAGACTGGGCATCGTTCTACTCCATCGCCGCGATGATGCGGTCACGCGTGATCGGCATCTGCCGGACCCTGACACCCAGCGCGGCATGGACGGCATTGGCCAGGGCCGCGGCGGTCGGGCCCTGCGCGGCCTCGCCGGCGCCAAGCGGCGGCAATTCCGGCCGCGCGATGATCTCGACCGAGACGGCAGGAACCTCGCTGAAGCGCAGGATCGGATAGCTCTCCCAGGACGCGCTGGTCACCTCCGCGCGGGTGAAGGTGACCTCCTCCTTCAGCGTCCAGCTCGTGGCCTGGACTGCCCCGCCCTCGATCTGGTTGGCGACGCCGTCGGGATTAATCGCCTCGCCGACATCGACCGCGATCCAGAGCTGCGTCGCGCGTGGCTCGGCCGAAAGATCGATCTCGGCTGCGACCGCGCAATAGGCGCTGCTGTTCTTGTAGCGCGCGAAGGCGATGCCACGCCCCAACCCCTCGGGAACCTCGGCAGCGCCCCAATCCGCCATGGCGGCCGCTCGCTCCAGCACGGCCCGGGCGCGCTCCTCCGAGAGATGGCGCAATCGGAAGGCCAGCGGATCCTCTCCGAACTCATGGGCCATCTCGTCCATCATCGATTCGATCGCGAAGACGTTCCCGAAGGCGCCGAGTGCGCGCATCGACGAAGTCCGCAACGGCATGCTCAGCAGCCGGTTCTTGGCGATGCGCCAGACCGGGAAATCATAGGCCGGCACGGCATTGCGCTGCGCCCCGCCCCCCGTCGCTAGCCCCGGATCCTGCGAGATGTAGAGCGGGAACGGTTTTTCGAGATCGAAACTCGCGAGCAAGGCCGGGCTCCCCGCCCTGCCCGGCCGCGCGACATAGCCGTTGCTCCAGATCTCGTGGCTCCAGCCCGTGATCGTGCCGTCTTCGGAGAGATCGGCCGCGATCTCGATCGCCATTGCCGCGCCGAAAGGCGAGCACGCCAGCTCGTCCGCACGCGACCAGCGCAGGCGGACGGCGCGGCCGGACACCCGCCGCGCCAGCAGCGCCGCATCAAGGGCGGCATCGTCGGCGCCGTTATGGCCATAACAGCCGGCACCTTCGGCATGGGCGACCGTGATCGCGCTCTCAGGCAAGCCGAAAACCAGCGCGAGATCGGCCCGCAGGTTGAAGACACCCTGGCTGTGGCTCAGCACGCGCAGGCTGTCCGCCTCCCAGACCGCGACCGCGCAGGAGGGGCCGATCGAGGCATGGGCGAGATAGGGTTTGATGTATTGCCGTACCAGCCTTCGCGGCGCGGACGGGCCGGGGCCTTCGCCGCGCTGATCGACCACCGACGCCTCGACGGGCTGGGTTTTCAGCCAGGCCGGAAGGTCCTGCGCATCGGGCAGTTCGAAGCCGCCGGTCCAGCTCGCAGCGGCGGCGAGCCGGCCGAGCGCCGCCTCGGCCTGCGCTTCGCTCTCGCAGACGACGCCGAGGAAACTGCCGTCCCGCACCAGCGCGACCAGGCCCGCCATATCGGAAAGGCTCGTCTCGTCGCATGAGGCCAGGGTCGCCCCCGGACGCGGCGGCCGCAGCACGCGACCATGCAGCATCTCCGGCAGCACGATGTCGTGGATGAAGGGGCGAGCGCCGAAGACCTTGCCAGGGATGTCGATGCGCTGGGCCGATCGGCCCGCAAGCGCGCGCAGCCCCGGAGGCTTCGGGCGGATCGCGGGATCCGCATCGAGCGCGAGGGAAACGCGCTGGGCCAGCTCCCAATAGCTCGCCGACAGGTTGCCCGGCCCGGTGATGACGCCGTCATTGACCGACAGGACTTCCGCTGCGACCGAGAATTGCCGCGCCGCCTCCGCGAGAAACAGCGCCCGCACTTGCGCCGCGACCTGCCGCACGGACAGGCCGCACTCGGACACAGAAAGACTGCCCGAGGTCACGCCTTCATTGGGGCTGCGTGCCGTGTCCGCCGGCACGAGCCGGACCCGCTCGAGCGCGATGTCGAGCTCGTCGGCGCAGATCTGGGCGAGAACGGTCAGGATGCCCTGCCCGATCTCGACCTTGCCGGGCGAGAGCAGGACATGGCCCTCGCGCGAGACACGCAGCCAGCGGTCGAGCCGGGGCGTCGCCCGCAACCCGGCCGGCAGAGCCGGAGCGGCAGCCAGGCTCATGTCGCTTGCGCCCGCATCTCGGCGGCGGCGCGCTGCACGGCGCGAACGATACGGTTATGTGCGCCGCAGCGACAGAGATTGGGGTCGAGCGCCTCGCGGATGGCCGTCTCGCTAGGTTCGGTCGTCTCTTTGAGCAGGGCCGCAGCGCTGATCATGATGCCGGAGACGCAATAGCCGCATTGCATCGCCTGCTCCGCGATCAGCGCCGCCTGGATGGGATGGGGCGCGGCGGGCGTGCCGAGCCCCTCGACGGTGGTGACAGCCTTCCCCGCCACCGACCAGAGCGGCGTGTCGCAGGCGGGGACCGGCCGGCCATCGACCAGCACGCGGCAGGAACCGCACAGCCCCTCGCCGCAGCCGAAGCGCGCCGCCTTCAGCCCGAGCTCGGTGCGCAGGACGTCGAGCAGCATCGCCTGCGGTGCCGCGGCGATGCTGTGGCGATGACCGTTGACGACGAGGCTCGTGGCGCCGCTCATCGCGTCAGTTGACCTTGATATTCGCCGCTTCGATGATCTTGGCCCATTTCGCGATATCGGCCTTGATGAATTCGCCGAATTGCGCCGGACTCATATCCATGCCGACCGTGCCCTGCCTGGCCCATTCTGCCTTCACCTCGGGGCGCGACTGCGCCTTGCGCATCTCGGCATTGAGCAGGTCGATCACGGGCTGCGGCGTGCCGGCCGGCGCCATGATGCCGAGCCAGATCGTCGCCTCGTAGTCCTTCAGACCGGCCTCCGCCACGGTCGGCACATCCGGTAGCAATGCCGACCGGCTGGCGCCAGTGGTGGCGAGCGCACGGACCTGGCCGGCCGCAATGCTCGGCGCCATCGTGGTGACGGAATCGATCATCATCTGCACATGGCCACCGATGACGTTGGTGCGGGCCTCGCCGCTGCCGCGATGGGGCACATGCACGATGTCCGTCCCGCTCAGCGCCTTGAAGTTCTCGCCTGCGAGATGATAGGGCGTGCCCACCCCCGACGACGCGTAGTTGAGCTGCCTCGGCTTCGCCTTCGCCAGCGCGATCAGCTCCTGCAGCGTCTTGGCTTCAACCGCCGGGTTGACGACGATCACCAGATCGGCCGCATTTATCGGCGCGATCGGCACGAGATCCCGCACCAGATTGTAGCCCTTGCTGGGAACCAGCGTTTCGTTGGCCGTATGGGTGTTCGACATCATCAGCAGGGTATAGCCGTCGGGCGCGGCGCGCGCCGCCTCGGTGGTGCCGATCACGGCGCCCGCGCCCGGCTTGTTCTCGATCGTGAAGGGCTGCTTCAGCGCCTCCTGGAGCTGCTGCCCGACCGCACGCGCATAGATGTCGGCCGGACCGCCGGCACCGAAGGGCACGATCACCCTGACGCCGTGGCTGGGATAGGATTGAGCCGCAGCCGAAGTGGCGAGAGCTGCCGACGCCGCTATCGTAAGACAAAGGATCTTGATCGAACGCACCGTTTCCTCCTCGTGATGAGCCGATTTTGCGCGGCGTTCTTTTGGATATTCGTCAGCCGACCGGATTTTCGAGCACTCCGATCCCGCCGATCTCGATGCGCACCACATCCCCCTTCCTGAGGAATTTCGGCGGATCGAAACCGATGCCGACGCCGACAGGGGTTCCCGTGGCAATGATGTCGCCGGGCTCCAGCGTGATGTAGGACGAGATCGTGCTGATCAGGGTCGGGATATCGAAGATCAGGTCGGCGACCTTGGCATCCTGGCGCAATTCGCCATTGACCCAGGTGCGCAGATGCAGCTCGCGCGGATCGGGCGCCTGATCCGCCGTCAGCACGACCGGCCCCATCGGGCAGAAGCCGTCGATGCCCTTGCCGAGCACCCATTGCCGGTGCTTGTGCTGGAGCTGGCGCGAGGTCACGTCGTTGACGATGGTGTAGCCGAAGACATGCACCAGCGCGTCGTCCCTGGCGATGCCCCGGCCGCCCTTCCCGATCACGACCGCAAGCTCGCCTTCGTAGTCGACGGACTGGGTCGGATCGAGATGGCCCGGGATCGTCTCCCCTGTGCCGATGACCGAGGACGGCGGCTTGGTGAAGACGACCGGCGCCTCGGGCACGACATCCTTGGCACTGGCATCGAAGCCGCTCTGCGCGAACTCCTTCGCATGCTCGTAGTAATTCTTGCCGACGCAGAAGATGTTGCGCCCCGGGCGAGGAAACGGCGCATGCAGCGTGACGCCGCCAAGCGGCAGTTTCGGTGCGGTAGCAGCCAGATTGGTCAACCGATCTAGCGCCCCCTCGCCCAGCGCGCAGCACGCTGCCATGGTCGCCGGCGCGCCCTCTGCCTGCGACAGATCCGCGATCACATCATCCAGGATAACGCCAAGCCGCATTCTTTCGGCAGATTTATCAGTGCCTTGGCTGAAGATGGCGAGTTTCATGTGATGTGCCCGAAAGAAGGCGCCTGACCGGCGCGATCTGCAAGACCTAGATCACGGCCCTCAAAGCTGTCAACCAATAGGCGGTATCTGGCAGGTCAGATCTCTAATTGGTAAACCAATATGGGACCTTCTCGCACCACTCAGCGCCCGAGCAGGTTGCTCCGGACCCGCTCCAGATGCGCGAACAGCGCCTTTTCCGCCTCGACGGCATCGCGCGCCTGCAGCGCCGCCACGATCGCATGATGCTCGCGGCGATAATGTTCGCGCCGCTCGGCGCTCAGGCTTCGGCGCTTCAACTCGCCCCAGGCTGTGAGGTCGCGGGCCCTCGTGATCATGGCGTAGAGCTCGATCACGAGCCGGTTATGCGTCGATTTCGCGATGGCCTGGTGCAGGGCCGCGTCCCAATGCTCGAATGCCTCGAAATCATCGGCCGCATCGCCCTGGCGGATGCACTCGTCGAACAGGGCGAAATCAGCCTGGTCGGCATTGATGGCAGCAAGCTGGGCGAGCTGAGGCTCCACCAGAAGCCGCGCCTCCATGATCTCGGCCGGGCTCGCGGTCTGCGGCAACGGCTCGGCCGAGGCGATTTCGACCTCCTGCTCGCGGACATAGGTGCCGCTGCCGATGATCCGCGTGACGGTGCCCCCGCTTTCCAGCACCGCCAGGGCATCGCGCACCGCCGACCGCGGGACGCCCAGTTGCTCGGACAGCGCCCGCTCGGTCGGCAGCTTGCCGTGGGTGCGATAGGCACCGGATCGAATCCCGTCGGTGATGAAGTCGCGGACCCTCAGGTCATGCCGTGTCGTCGTGTTCATTATGGCGTCTTGATCGCTGGAAATGTCTGCAAGGCTTGATTGGTCTACCAATTTTACGCGATAACACAAGCAATTTCATCGCGTTCTTGCGGCCCTCCTCGATACCGCGCACATCATCGCGATCCTGCGATGAATTGGTTGACAGCTCGCAAACCAATCGTCAGGCTACCGTCAAAATCAGATAAGAAATTGTTCCGGGAAACGCCCAATGGTTGAGATCAAGCGCCGCCTGCGACGAGCAGGCGATGCAGCGCAGCGCATGGCTGCGTGGCCCCATGGAGCAAAATCGTGAGTCAGGCGACGCTGGGAAGCGTCGGCATGGCCCGCGGCCGGTCGCCGGGCTATGCGACGACGCGGCCGCAATCGCGCCTCTCGCGCCTGTTCACGCTGGAAAGCCTGGTGATGGGCGGGGCCATCCTCGCCTTGTTCGTCCTTGTCATCCTGCCGCTCTGCTTCCTGCTGATCGGCAGCATCTGGAGCGAGGGCCGCTTCACGCTGGAGCATTTCCGCGAGGCGCTGTCGGGGCGGCTCTACCTTCAGGCGCTGCTCAATTCGCTGATGCTGGGTGCCTGGACGGGTTTGTTCAGCCTGCTGCTCGGCCTGCCGCTGGCCTGGGCCGTGGCGCGCACCAATGTGCCGGGCAAGGGCCTGATCACGCTCACCGCCAATTTGTCCTATCTGTCGCCGCCCTTCCTGACGGCGATCGCCTTCGTCAACCTGTTCGGCACCAATGCCGGCCTGATCAACGTCTTCTTCCGCGATGTGGTCGGCCTGCCCTGGCTCGGCTTCAACATCTTCTCGATGCCGGGCCTCGTGCTGGTCACGGTGCTGCACACCTTCCCTTATGTCTTCCTGCTGGCGTCGAGTGCGCTGCAATCGGTCGATGCCTCCTATGAGGAGGCCGCCCAGATCCTCGGCGCCAACAAATGGCGCACCGTGCTGTCGATCACCACGCCGCTGGTGATGCCGGCGATCCTCTCGGGCGTGCTGCTCGCCTTCGTCAACGCGATCGCGCTGTTCGGCTCGCAGGCGATCATCGGCCTGCCCGCCCGCATCGTCACCCTGCCGACGCGGATCTATTCGCTGTTCGACTATCCGGCGCAGTACGGGCTGGCCTCGGCCCTGTCCCTGCTCTTCGTCGTCATCACGATCGCGGCGCTCTATCTCCAGCGTTCCTATCTCGCCAGGCGCTCCTTCGTGACGCTCGGCGGCAAGGGCGCACGGCCGCAACTCATGGATCTCGGCTGGGTGAAGTGGCCGCTCTTCGGCTTCTGCGTGCTGGTCTTCTTCGTCTCGATCGTGCTGCCCTACGCCACGCTGATCGCGGTCTCGATCTCGAAATCCTGGGGCCTCGACTTCTGGAAGGGCCTGACGCTCGAGCATTACCGCTTCGTCCTGTTCGACTATGACGTGACGCAGCGGGCCATCCTCAATTCGCTCGGCCTCGCGACGGTCGCGGCGACGGTCGCCGTCTTCCTCGGTGCGATCATCGGCTGGATCGACATCCGCACCCAGATCCCCGGCCGCAAGTTCCTCGACTATGCCGCGCTGGTGCCGCTGGGACTGCCCGGCATCGTCATGGCGGTGGCGCTGATCCAGTTCTGGCTGTCGATGCCGATCGCGCTCTACGGCACGCTGGCGATCCTGTTGCTGGCCTATGTCGGGCGCTACATCCCGCTTGGCGTGCGCGCCGCCAACACCTCGCTGCGCCAGATCGACCCGACGCTCGAGGAAAGCGCCCGCATCCTCGGCGCGAGCTGGGGCCATACGCTGAAGGAGATCACCCTGCCGCTGATGCGGCCGGGTCTCTTCGCCGGCTGGCTGCTGGTCTTCGTGCCGGTGATCCAGGAATTGTCGGCCTCGATCCTGCTGTTCTCGTCGAGCTCGATGACCTTGGCGGTGGCGATCTACAACCTCTACGAGACCGGCTACACCGAGCCCGTCGCGGCGCTGGCCATGACCAACATGGCCATCATCGCGGTCGCGATCGTGATCGCCCGCAAGATCGGCGGCGGCGGCATCGGGCAAAATCCCGACAAGGCTCCCGACAAAGCCCCCATTCCCCAGGGAGGACCCGCCTGATGGCCGGCATCACCATTTCCTCGCTATCGAAGAGCTATGGCGGCCGCCATCTCCAGATGCCGGCCCTGCAGGATCTCGATCTCGCGATCCAGGACAACCAGTTCATCACCCTGCTCGGCCCGTCCGGCTGCGGCAAGACCACGACGCTGCGGCTGATCGCCGGCTATGTCACGCCCGACACCGGCTCGATCCATGTCGGCGACCGACTGGTTTCCTCGCCCGCCGGCGTCGTCCCGCCCGAGGCGCGCGGCATGGGCATGGTCTTCCAGAACTATGCGGTCTGGCCGCACAAGACCGTCTACGAGAACATCGCCTTCGGGCTGAAGCTGCGCAAGCTTTCCTCGGCGCAGGTTCGCGACAAGGTCGAGCAGGCGCTCGTGCTGGTCAATCTGAAGGGCTTGGAGGCACGCTTTCCCAACGAGCTCTCCGGCGGCCAGCAGCAGCGCGTCGCGCTGGCGCGTTCGCTCGTGGTCGAGCCCGACATCCTGCTGCTCGACGAACCGCTCTCCAATCTCGACGCCAAGCTGCGCGAGAAGATGCGCGGCGAGCTCAAGCAGTTGCAGCGGCGCACCGGCATCACCTTCATCTATGTCACGCATGACCAGTCCGAGGCGCTGGCGCTGTCGGACCAGATCGCGGTGATGCATGCCGGCCGCTTGCAGCAGTTCGGCTCGCCCTTCGAGGTCTACAACAAGCCGGCGAACCGAATCGTCGCCGACTTCATGGGGCTGGTGAACCTCGTGCCCGGGCATGTCCGCTCGGTCAGCGGCGAGACGGCCGAGATCGAGGCCGATGGCGGGCTGGTGCTGGTCGCGCCGCGTCAGCCCGGGATCGAGGCCGGCGCCGAAATCGAGATCGCGATCCGGCCCGAGAACATCCGACTGACCGCCGAGGCCGGGTCGCTCAACGGCACGGTCACCGAGCAGACCTTCCTCGGCAATATCTGCGAATATCTCATCGCCCTGCCGGGCGGGCGGATGCTGCGGGTCCAGACCCATCCGCTGCAGCAATTCCCGGTCGGCCAGAGCGTCGGCATCGTCATCGACCCGAGCCAGTGCAGCCTGTTCCCGCGCGAGCAGGCCACGGACGCCCTCGCCTCAGCCGCCTGAAGCCATTTTCGACCCGGAGACCGACATGAATCAGCACATCACCCCGCAGGCGCCGATCAGGGCCGAGGAGCACTGGACCAAGAAGGGCTCGGATGTCGACCTCTTCCTGTTCGAGAAATATGTCGGCAAGCCGTCCGACGAGAAGGGTACGATCCTGTTCGTGCACGGCTCGTCGATGGCGTCGCAGCCGACCTTCGATCTGCATGTGCCGGGCCGGCCGGACTCCTCTGTGATGGAGTGGTTCGCCAGCCAAGGCTACGACACCTGGTGCGTCGACATGGAGGGCTATGGCCGCTCGACCAAGACGCGGGACATCACCAGCAACATCGCCGATGGCGCCGACGACCTGAAAGCCGCGTCCGACTACATCATGAGCTTACGCGGCAACGGCCCGTTCTTCATGTACGGCATCTCGTCGGGCGCGCTGCGGGCGGCCGCCTTCGCCGAGCGCCACCCCGAGCGCGTGCGACGGCTGGCACTCGACGCCTTCGTCTGGACGGGAGAAGGCGCGCCGACGCTGGAGGAGCGCAAGAAGAAGCTGCCGCAGTTCCAGGCGATGAAGCGCCGGCCGATCGACCGCGCTTTCGTCCACTCGATCTTCAACCGCGACCATCCCGGCACCGCCGACCACGCTACCGTTGAGGCCTTTGCCGACGCGATCCTGGCGCTGGACGATTCGATGCCGACCGGCACCTATGTCGATATGTGCTCGCGTCTGCCGCTGACCGACCCGGCCAAGCTGACCATGCCGACGCTGATCATGCGCGGCGAATATGACGGCATCGCCGCTTTCGATGATCTCGCGAAGTTCTTCGCGGCGCTGCCCAATCCCGACAAGCAGTTCACCGTGATGAAGGGCATCTCGCATGCCTCGTTCCAGCAGAAGAACTACATGATGTGCTATCACATCCTGCGCAGCTTCTTCGAACAGCCGGAGCCGATCTACACGGGCGAGTAATATTTGCCGCTTCGTCATTGCGAGGCCTCGAACTATCGCGAGGCGCGCGCAAGACGCGCCCGCGCCAAGAGGACACGCATTCAAAAGAATCCAGGGAGAGGACCGAGACGATGCGCATCCAAAAGCTGCTGACGGTTGCCGCCATGACCGCGACGATGAGCTTGACCACCGCCGGCCTCGCCCGCGCGCAGGACAAGGCCGATGTCGATGCCGCCAAGAAGGAAGGCAAGGTCGTCTGGTACACCTCGACCCCGGTCGAGACCGGCCAGAAGATCGCCAAGATGTTCGAGGCCAAATACGGCGTAAAGGTCGAGATGTTCCGCTCCGGCGGCTCGGCCATCCTGCGGCGCTTCCTGCAGGAGAACCAGGCCAAGCGCATCAATGCCGACCTGCTGACGACATCGGACCCGGCGGCTGCGGCAGAACTCGGCGACCAGGGCATGTTCGTGCCGTTCAAGCCGGCGAATTTCGACAAGATCCCCGAGGGCGCGAAGGCGGAGGACGGCACCTTCATCGCGCAGCGGCTGAACATCATCACCATCTATGTCCGCAGCGACAAGATCAGCGGCGCCGACGTGCCGCGCACCTGGGACGCGCTGCTCGACCCGAAATACAAGGGCAAGCAGGTGATGACCGATCCGTCCTTCACCTCGCTGCAGCTTTCCGTGATCGGCATGAACGCCAAGCAGAAGGGCTGGGGCTATTACGAGAAGCTGCGCGCCAACGACATCATGATCGTCCAGAGCAACCAGCAGGTCTCGGACATGATCAAGCGCGGCGAACGCGTCATCGCGGCTGGCGCGCTCGATTCCTACGCGGCGGAAGACCGCAAGGACGGCCACCCGATCGAGACGATCTATCCCAGCGACGGCACCTATGTGATCCCTTCGCCCACTTCGGTGGTCAAGGGCTCGCCCAACCCCAACGCCGCCAAGCTCTTCGCCGAATTCATGATCAGCGACGAGGTCCAGAAGCTCTTCCCCGAGGAAGGCTCCTATTCCGCCCGCAGCGACATGGCCCCGCCAGCCGGCAGCCCGGCCGTCAAGGACATCAAGCTGATCAGCGTCGACTACGACTACCTGCGCAAATCGGGGCCCGGCGTGAAGAAGAAGTTCAACGAGATCTTCCAGTGAGCCGGGGAGCGTCTCCCGCTTCGCGCTGAAACACGCGGATCCATGCCTGAACCGTTCCGGCATGGATCCCGGGTCTCCCTTCGGTCGCCCGGGATGACGGCGCATCTTTGGGACTGGGCTACGGAGACACCACCATGCAGACCCGCCAACTCGGCCCGCTTCCCGTCTCCGCCATCGGCCTCGGCTGCATGAGCATGACGCCGATCTATGGCGAGCCCGACCCGGCAGAGGCCGCAGCTACGATCCACCGCGCTGCCGAGTGCGGCGTGACACTGATCGATACCTCGGATGCCTATAATTTCGGTGCCAACGAGGAACTGGTCGGCCGTGCCATCGCCGGCATCCGCGCCCAAACCTTGCGGGAGACCATCATTCTCGCGACGAAGTTCGGCAATATCCGCCTGCCTGACGGCACCGCCGATGTGAACGGCAAGCCTGATTATGTGCCCCAGGCCTGCGATGCCAGCCTCAAGCGGCTCGGCGTCGAGACGATCGATCTTTATTACATCCACCGCATCGACCCGACCGTGCCGATCGAGGACACCGTCGGCGCGATGGTGCGGCTGATCGAGGCTGGCAAGATCCGCCATATCGGGCTGTCCGAAGCGTCGGTCGCCACACTTCGACGCGCCCATGCCGTACATCCGGTCGCGGCCCTCCAGAGCGAGTATTCGCTGTGGACGCGCGACCCCGAGGCCGGCCTGCTCGATGCCTGCGAGGAACTCGGGATCGGCTTCGTCGCCTACAGCCCGCTCGGGCGTGGCTTCCTGACCGCAACCATCGAGAGCCTCGAGGAACTGGGTCCCAAGGACCGCCGCCGCGATATGCCCCGCTTCCAGGGCGAGAACCTGACGCGCAATCTGAGCCTGCTCTCCGCCCTGCGCGATGCGGCCTTGCAGGAAAATTGCACGCCCGCTCAGATCGCGCTGGCCTGGCTTCTTGCGACAAGGCCCTTCGTCGTACCGCTACCCGGCACGAGACAGCGCCGATGGCTCGATCAGAACGTGCATGCGGGCGGGATCGAACTGAAGCCGACCACGATCGCGGCTCTCGCCGCAGCCTTCGCGGCAGGAAATGTCGCCGGCACGCGTTACCCGGCAGCCCAAATGAAACGGGTATCGATCTAGGCTCAGGACCTATTAAGTTGGTTTGATTTGTGATTCACGGTGTCTGGGAGGACGCCGTGATGGGTGATTTGTTTTTGCTGAGCGATCGCCAGATGGCGCGGATCGAGGCGTATTTTCCGTTGTCGCATGGCGTGCCGCGGGTCGATGACCGGCGTGTCGTGAGCGGGATCGTCTACGTGATCCGCAACGGCCTGCAATGGAAGGACGCTCCCAAGGGCTATGGGCCGCACAAGACGCTCTACAATCGCTTCATCCGCTGGAGCAGGCTGGGCGTCTTCGACCGGATTTTCGCGGCCTCGCCGGGCAAGGGCCGAGACCTGAGCGCATCATGATCGACGCCACGCATCTCAAGGCCCATCGCACGGCGGCGAGCTTGCTCAAAAAGGGGCTGTTCCCCGTCTTATCGGGCGAACCAAGGGCGGGCTGAACTCCAAGCTCCACACCGTCTGCGACGATGAAGGCCGGCCGATCATCATGCTGCTTTCCAAAGGCCAGATGAGCGACCACAAAGGCGCAAGCCTCGTGCTCGACGCTCTGCCACCGGCCAAGGCCCTCATCGCCGACCGAGGCTACGACAGCGCCCCGTTCCGCCAGGCGCTCGTCGCCAAGGGTATCGAACCCTGCATCCCGTCGAGCAAAAGCCGGAAGATCCCTTATCCCTACGACAAGGCGCTCTACCGCCAGCGCCACAAGGTCGAGAACCTGTTCGCAAAACTCAAGGACTGGAGACGCATCGCAACCCGCTACGACCGATGTGCCCACACCTTCTTCTCAGCCATCTGCATCGCTGCTGCCGTCATCTTCTGGTTGTGAGCAATGAGTCCTGACCTTAGAGGATGCCAAGAAATGGGATTCTGATACGCGGAGGGCCTTGTCCCATCAGATTTTCGTCGACACTACAGCCATACGCGATTTAACCGTCGGCAACATTCTGCGCGATCTCAAGGAAAATGGCTTAAGGAGGATGTCGTTGAAAAAGTCGGTCCTGAGATCGCGCCTGTCGCGGCGCAGATTGAGCGGAGTGGGTCTCACCCCCTCATGCTGTCCTGAACCGCGGTCCGTTCGGCAGAAGTTTGGCGAGCTTCCGGAGGTTCTGGGCGGTTGCTGCGAGGTGGAACTCGTCTCTGGCGCCGTTCGGGCCGCGTAATCGCAGCCGGTCGAGCCGCAGGATGCGCTTGAGGTGGGCGAACAGCATCTCGACCTTCTTCCGCTCGCGCCGCGAGACGACATAGGCGTCGGTCTGCGCGATGTCCCTGGCCATGTCGCGGGCGCCCTCATGGATTGAGCGCAGGATCTTGCGAGCGGGCATGTGGTGAGCACCGCGGCTTCAGCGAGCAGGCGTCGCAGGCAAATTTGCTGGCGTGGTAGCGCATCAGGCCGTTCTCATCGACGAGCGGGCGCTCGGTTCGATAGACCTTCTGGCGCTGCCTCAGCTCCTTCCCGCCCGGGCAGATGTAGAGATCGCGGTCGTGGTCATAGGCGAAGTCGGAGCGGCTGAAGGTGCCGTCGCTGCGCTGGGATTTGTCGAACACCGGCATATGCGGCTCGATCCCGCGCTCATGCACCAGCCAGGCGAGGTTCTCGGCCGAGCCGTAGGCACTGTCGGCGGCTAGCCTGGCCGGCCAAAGGCCGAAGCGCTCCTGCGTCCGGTCGAGCATGGTCCGGGCCGAGCCGACCTCGGCTTGCCGGATGGCACGGCTGGCCTCGACATCGACGATGACGGCGTGGTCGAGGTCGATCAGGTAGTTGGTGGCATAAGCGAAGAAGGCGTGGCCCTTCAGGGCTCCGGTCCATTGCGCTGCCGGATCGGAGCGGGAGACGAACTTCGGCTTCGCCTCGCTCGCCGCGCCCCAGGCGGCCTCGTCGAGCGTGTCGAGATACTCGCGGACCGACCGGCGCGTCCGGGCGAGATCATCCCAATCGACCGGCTCTGACGCTTCCGCGGAGCGCTGCTTGTTGGCGTCGGCCCGGATCAGGCTGGCATCGACCGCGAAGCCTTCGCCACCCACGAGCCCCTCAGCGATGCAGCGCCGGACGGTCGTCTCGAACAGCTCGCGGAGAAGATCGCTGTCGCGGAAGCGGCCATGCCGGTTCTTCGAGAAGGTCGAGTGGTCCGGCACATCGCCCTCCAGCCCGAGCCGGCAAAACCAGCGATAGACCAGGTTGAGATGCACTTCATCGCACAGGCGCCGTTCGGAGCGGATGCCGAAGCAATAGCCGATAAGCAGCATCCGGATCATCAGCTCCGGATCGATCGAGGGCCGACCCATCTCGCTGTAGAACGGACGCAGATGCGCGCGGACATCAGAGAGATCGACGAACCGGTCTATGGCTCGGACCCAATGATCGGCCGGGACGTGGCGCTCAAGCCTGAACTCGTAGAACAGTGCCTCCTGCGCCATCCACCGCTCGCCCATCATCGCGCCGCCCTCCATCCACGAGCACGACTGAATCAGGACTTCGTCACCTCAGCAATGCCGACTTTTTCAACGACATCCGCCAAAACCTGCCGTTGAGCATATGCCGCATTGCTGACATTCGGTCTTGGCTGGATGCGGGCGAAACAGGCCAGTTCATTCGCGGCTTTCAGCCTCCAGCGGCGCCAATGGTCATGCCGCCGCATACATAGAGGGTCTGGCCGGTCACAAAGCCACTGCGAGCGTCGAGCAGGAAAGCGACGGCATGGGCGACGTCTTGGGGCTCACCCATGCGCCCGACCGGGATGGCATCGAGAATAACCTGAGTGGCCGAGCTTCCGGGAGGATTGGCGCGCTCGAACAACTCCGTTCGGATCGGCCCAGGCCCGATGCTGTTAGCGGTGATGCCATGGCCGCCCAGTTCCAGAGCCCAGACCTTGGCCATCCCGATGAGCCCGGCCTTGGTCGCCGCATAGACGCTACGCCGTTCCTTGCCGAGCGCCGCCCTCGACGCGATGTTGACGATCCGGCCGAAACCAGCCTGTTTCATTGCCGGCAGCAGCGCCTGAAGGCATTGCAGACTGCAACGCAGGTTCAGCGAGACAGCGAGATTGAGATCCGCGAGGCTTTGCTCTTCGACCGATCCCGGCCGCACGATGCCGACATTGTTGACCAGCCGGGTGATCGGGCCACCTCTCAATGCTTGCGACAGCGCAACGGCCGTGGCCTCGGGATCGGACAGATCAGCCCGAATGCCGTCGCCGTCGCGGTCGATCCCGATGACCTCATAGCCTTCGGCTCGGCAGCGCTCGGCCGAGGCTTGGCCAATGCCCGCCGCCGAGCCGGTGATAAGGACGCGTTCCTTGACGGGCATCTGGGTGGCCTTGTTTTCGAACTCAGACGGTCGCGATCGGCGTCACGGGCGAACCGACTGCGCCGGGCAGCCGCAGCGGCGGGGCGGTCAGCAGGAAACGCGACCGTCCATGCTCGCGCAACCACGCAGCCAATGGCGTCAGGTGCCAGAGCTCGCCGAGTGGTATCCCGTTTTTGAACAGGCAGTGCTCGTGCAGCGGCAGGCTCGAGCAGCAGCGCTCGGCGCCGACGGTCGCGGGTACCGACTCGACAGCGAAATTGTCAGCCGCGATGGCGGCGACACCACTCGCGCTGATCCACTCCAGCAGGCGCCGATCGCGACCATTCAGGACGCAGCAGGTTCCGAGCAGAACGGCAGGATCCGGTGTCGCCATCTCGAGCACGCGCTGCGCAAAGCCGGTGTGGAGGCACAGCACGTCGCCCGCCTCGACCGACACGCTGTCGGCCTCAAGCACCAGCATCAGGTCGTCATAGCCGACGAGCCGGCGCTCATCTCCGAAATGGGCCCGCAGATCTACCATGACGGCGCGGCCTTGGATGCCGTGGACAGCCATCGTTTCTATCCCCAGCGCCCGAGCGCTGGATGTACTCGCCTGGCCGCCGGGGCCGGCATCGCCGACATCGGTGGGCCCCAGAATCTCGATGTCCGCCCGGAAGCCGTTGTAGTAGACGCGCTCTGCTATGCCGTCGCCATCGGCGTCGAACTGGGCACCGACATGGGCAAAGCTGTCCCATTGCGTCGAATACTGCAGGTAGAGGATCGCCAGATCGTCGTTGAAGACGTCGGTGCAGTCAGTCTCCTCGCCGACGAGAACGCAGTTGAAATTGGGCCGGTTGTCCCGGATCGTCGGGCGCAGCGCCGGTGGGTAGCGACGCGGGCTCAGGATGCTGCCGCCCGGCCGGTCGAGTGGTAGGCTCAGGCAAAACGATATCCCCTCGGTCGCCTCGGCGAGACCCTGCAGGCGCTTTTCGCGCGTGATCAAGTTCAACCGGCCGAGTTGATCATCAGGACCGAAATCGCCCCAGTTGGAGCCGTGCGGCCGGCGCTTCCAGCGCTGATTTGTCATCTTTCACCTCCGGTCGAGCGCTCGCGGCCCGTTTGCGGACGCGCCAACGTCTCAGCCGCGAGGTCGCCACGCAACGCGCTGGCGTAGGACTTGAAGTCGACCTCCAGCGCATAGCGGGCGGTGTCGAGATAAGTTCGTCGCTGCTCCTCGCGATGCGCGGCGATCTCCTTCCGCTGGCGATCGGGCGGCGGCAGCGCCAGCGCACGGGACAGGACCGCGGCGATCCAGTTGGCCTGGATTTCGACAAGGGGGATTGTAGGCCCGATCGGTTGGACCAGTCCGGCGAAGAAGAGGCCCGGATGCTCGACGCTGGAAATGCGGCGGTAGAGAGCCGGCGCCTCCGCGCACGCGCCCACGATCTCCGTTCCGAGGAAGGGAAAGCTTGTCCGATACCCCGTCGCGTAGATCACGGCATCGAAGCGTCGGCGCGAGCCGTCTGCGAAGACGATGTCCTCTCCCGCAAGTTCCGCAATGTCAGGCTTTATAGTGATCCGGCCATGCCCGATAGCGGGCAGTAAATCCTGGCTTAGCGTGGCATGCTCGCGCCACATCGGATGCTCCGGCCGGCGCACTCCGAAGCGGCGCTGATCGCCGATCGCGAGGCGGATCAGCCGCGCCATCAGCATCCGCGTCAGCCGCGTCGACAGCCGCAGCCGGCGCGACAGGAAAGCCGACCAGCGATCTATCGGGATACCCATCAGGTATTTCGGCATGATCCAGGCGCTGCGGCGCGTCGAGATCGATACGCTGTGAGCCCGGCGGCAAAGATCGACAGCGATGTCGACCGCGGAGTTGCCAAGTCCAACGACGAGCACATCCTTTGCCTCAAAGCGGGCGGCCGTGCGGTAGTGATGGGAGTGGCTGACATCGCCGGCAAAGGTGCCGGGGAACTGCGGCCAGCGCGGATCCGATAAGTGGCCGTTGGCGACGACGACCGCACGATAGTGCCGGGTGTCCCCGCTAGACAGCCGAACTTTCCAGCGTTCGCCATCGCGCTCCACCTGCTCAACGCTGGTGTTGAAGCTTACACCGCGACGCAGGTCGAAATGGTCGGCATAGGCTTCGAGATGGCGCAGAAAGGCGTCGTGTGATAGGAAATCGGGTTGGTCGTCGGCGATCGGAAAATCGGAATAGCCGAGGTTCTCGCGGCTGGTGTCGATATGGAGGGAAGCATAGGCGGAGGACAGCCCATTGTCGTTTTCGTAGCGCCACATCCCGCCAATGTCGGAGCCCTTCTCGAAGCAGTCATAGCCGAGCCCGCTTTCGCGCAGTGCCTTGGCCACCACCATGCCAGACGAACCGGCGCCGATAATGCAGATTTCAGCGACGGCCATGATTCATACCCTTTGCATCCCCGAGATGGTCGGCAATGACGTCGGCGACCGATGCATCAGCCTGGAGTCCCAGCGCGCTCGCAGCCGGCGAAATCAGTCGCCGCGGCCAGCCATCCACGATCGCCTGGAGCGTGGGATCGGGCGCGATACGGATGCGGCCCGCACCGGCCCCGCCTGTTGCGGATACCGCAGCCACGATCTGGGCAATGCTGACACTCAGGGAGGGGAAATTGAGCGCACGATCTGCCGGCAATGCCGTAGGCAAAACGTCATGCAGCGTGATGAGCGCTTCGCAGACTGTGCCTGCCGACGCGATCGGGATCACAGTATCGCGCGCCAGCGGACAGACAATATCGTGCCCGGCGAGGGGCTCGCGGATGATCGCCGCGATGCGATCTGAGACGGATGGTGTTGCAGCTCCTGGCCTCACAAGGACAACCGGCAAGCGCAGACATCGCGCATCGACTTCGCCCCTGCGGGTCATGTCAGCCAGCATCAGCTCGGCAATTGCCTTTTGTGTGCCGTAGGTGGTGGCGGGCCGCGGCCGGACCTCGTCGCCGACGACCTCCGGCAGCAGGCCGCCAAACACGGCGATCGAGCTGGCGAAGACGAAGCGCGGCCGCCGCTCGGCTTGCCGGGGTAACAGCCGGCCGATAGCCGCGACATTGGCCGCATAGGCGGCCTCGGGGTCGGCCTCCGCGTCGAGGGTCAAACCGGCGGCCAGGTGGAAGATGCTGTCGAAGCGCTGTTCGGCGAGATGGGCGCAGAAGTCGGGATCAGCGAGATCGCCGGTCTCGACCCTCATCGGGTTCGGTGTGGGCAACACCGCGTCGAACGCGACCCGGTCGGTCAGGACGAGCTGGGTTATCTGGTCGCGTAACGTAGGCGAGGAGGCTGTTCTCTCCCCGGAGAGCAGGGCCTGAGCCATGCGACGCCCCAGAAAACCGCTCGCCCCTGTGATCAGGACACGCATCGCCGTATCGCCTCGCAGCAAGCCGACGCCGGTCGCGTCCGATCCACAACATACTACCGAGTATGTTGTGGATGGCAAGCCGCGGCGCGGGGCAGGTTTAGTGGGGGGGTCTCGACTTCAAGCCTTCAACGACGGTGCGCACCATCTCTTCGGCCAGGACGGCACGGGCATCGGGCGAGCGATCGGCTTCTGGTCGGTACCAGAACAACGACCATTGAAGCGCGCCCAGCATCGTCTTAACCGCGATCGAGACGTCGAGATCCGCCAGCAGCCCTGCTTCCTTCGCGGCAGCGGCCTGGCGCTTAAACAACGCCTCGAACGCATCGCGACTGGCGATCAGCTCGTTCAGCGTGCGCCGCTGCGCATCAGTGGTCGCGCCGAGGCCGAAGCGGTGCAGCTGCACGCCCTGGGCGACGACACTCTCGAAGGTGTGGTTGTCCAGCATCGCCCGCGCATGCGCCTGCAGCATCGCTCTCAGCACGCAAAGCGCATCACCTTCGACCGCGCAGGCTGGCTCAACGGCGGCGAAGAGCCGTGTCATGCCCTCTCGATGCACGTCGAAAAACAGATCGGTCTTCGAGGCGTAATGGTGATAGATTCGGCCTTTAGTCGATCCGAGCCGGCGCGCCACATCATCGATGCTGGTGGCGTGAAAGCCCTGCTCCATGAAGCATTGAGCCGCCTGGGCCAGTATCTCAAGTTTGCTTGATATCATTCGCTAGGCGCTCACTGCAAAAATGCCGGATTGCTATGATCTAGCCTCGTTTGACGTGCCGGAGCGTCATATAATCCGTTGTTCGTGGTTGAGTAGCGCGCCGCAGGCTGATTTTGAAATCTCGCCTTGGAGTTGATCGTAGCAATTGTGGCTAGGGGCCTGACATTGTTGCCGGTCGGCCTAGGAGCCGCTCTTGCCTCTCTTATCAATCAGGACAGCCTGCTGCCACCGGCTTGGCGCCTTGTCGGTGCGGTGAATACAACCCGCCCAACAGCATGGCCGCTTTTTTCCTTCCAGAAGTTCTTCACGGCTTCGCTCGATCCGGCGTTGACGCGTCGTTGGCTGCTTTGCGTCCTCGACCCAGCAAATGAATTCGTTTCGACCGAGCGGCGTCAGTTTCTCCCAAAGCGCAAAGACCGTTGGATCTGATCGCACTGCTGCTTGAAAGTCCTCACATGCCTCATGGACTGTGCCGTGCGGAAAAGCGTTGGCCACGAAACCTCCCATCAATGCCACGAAGCACGGTCAGCCTCCCAACTTCGCGCAGAGGCGGACCCCGCATTTGCTAGCTGGAGATTTCGACTGTCAACATTCGTGCGGAAAAGCTCCGGTGCGCCTTGGATTTGGATGTCCGCAATTCCACCAGATCGAGTGGCGGTAATCGGCAAATTGCCGAGGGTGCGTCGCGCCATGAACTGCCGTTGGAGGTATGGCGGAAAGCGGACATATGTTTTGGCTCGTTCGTCCAATCTCCCCACGAAGCTGCGAGCTGAGCCGATAAGATCGCACCCGGTGCGGTCGCTACCGGGCGGTATCATCAAAATTGTCGCATGAACGAGAACTGCGGATTGACAATCTTACCGAACGGTAAGTAATCTCTCCGTTGTCGAGCACGGCGTCAGACCGTGCCGCGAGGAAATGCCAATGAGTCGATCAATCCCGATCAAGGCGCTCCCACGCGCGGGAGCCGACGGAAGCCGCGCCGAGAGCGTGCGCCGCATCGTTTATGAGCGGGCGCTCGACCTCTTCGACAGCAAGGGCTTTCGCGCCACCTCGATGAACGATATCGCGGAGGCCTGCGGGGTCAGCAAGCCGGCGATCTACCATTACTACCGCAACAAATCGCATCTGCTCGAGACGCTCTACGAAGACGTCACGGTGGAGTTCTTCAAGACGATGGAAGCCCTGGCGCATTCGCCGGGCGGCGCGGCGGCGCGTCTTGGCCGGCTCATCGAAATGCAAGTGCTCTACAACATCGAGAACCGCCGCTTCCTGACGATCTTCTGGCGCGAGCGCCATGAGTTCGATGCGCCATCGCGCAAGGGGCTGGCTTCCCGCGAGCGCGAGTTCGAGGCCTGGGTCAGGCACGTCATCGAGGAAGGCCAGGCAGGCGGCGAGTTCCGCATGCAGGATCCGCAGATCGCCATGCTCGCGATCCTGGGGCTGCTGTCGACGGTGCATCGCTGGGCAGCCCATGCCGGCGCCTCTCCGCAGACGATCGCCGCCGAGCTCGCGCGTCTGGCGCTGGACGGCGTCGCGTTGCAGCGGGGCGCCGACGAGACAAATCACGACAGGCCGAGAACGGCCGCGCAGGGCGCATCCGCGCTCAAGCGCAAAGACGCGCCGCAGAGCGCAGCAACCGAGGAAGACCAGGGTGAGCAACATTATGCTGGAGGGGAAACGCGTCCTCGTCACCGGGGGCGCTAGCGGGATCGGGGCGAGTGTCGCCGAGATCTGCGCGCAGGCCGGCGCCCGTGTCGCCGTGCTCGACCTCGACGCCGCGGCCGCCGTCGCGGCTGCCGGTCGGCTTGGCGGCGACGGCCATATCGGCCAGGCTTGCGACGTCTCGGTCGCGGCTTCCGTCAATGCTGGATTCGATGCTGTCGAGCAGGCCTTCGGCGGGATCGACGCCGTGGTCAATTGCGCCGGGATCTGGCGGCCCTCCGCCGACGGCCCGATCACACGCGTCACCGACGAGACCTGGGACAAGATCATCGCGGTCAACCTGACCGGTACCTTCTATGTCTGCCGGGCGGCGGTCGCGGCCATGGAGAGGGGGGGCGCCGGCAGCATCGTCACGGTGGCCTCGGTCGTTGCGGTGACGGGCTGGGAGAAGCTCAACGCCTACTCCGCCTCGAAGGGCGGCGTCCTCTCCTTCTCTCGCGCCCTGGCGATCGAGTGCGGCTCCAAGAACATCCGCGTCAATTGCATCTGCCCGGGCGTGATCGAGACGCCGATGACGCAGAAAACGCTGGCCTATTCCAAGCCGACCGTGCTGCCAATCGGTCGCCTCGGCCGGCCGGAGGATATCGCTCGCACCGCCGCGTTCCTGTGTTCCGACTGGTCGTCCTTCACGACGGCATCGACGGTCATGGTCGATGGAGGCTTCAGTGCGGCCTGAAAACGCGGGACTGCCTTATCTCCTGTCGGATGTCGTGGCCGACAATGTACGCTGGGCGCCGCAGGAGGCCGCGCTGATCTTCGGCACGCGCATCCGCAACTGGCGTGAATTCGCCGAAGACATGGCCGCGATCCAGAACGGCCTCGCGGCGCTGGGCATCGGGCATGGCAGCCGCGTGGCCGTGCTCGACCGCAACAGCGACGACTATGTGCTGCTGGGCTATGCGCTGGCCGGCATGGGCGCCGTCCTGGTCCCGGTCAACATGTGGCTGCGTGCCAACGAGATCTCCTACATCCTCAACAACTGCCAGCCCCGCCTGGTGGTCACGAGCCCGGAGTTCCACGCTCTGACGACGGAGGCGATCGAGCCTCTCGCCGACAAACCGACGATCGTGCTGCGCGGCCCGGCGGAGGACGGCGTCGTGGCCTTCGCCGCGATGACCGCGATGGTGCCCGACAAGCCGGTCTCACGCGCCCAAAGCTGGGACGATCCGCATCTCGTGCTCTACACATCGGGCACGACGGGGCGGCCGAAGGGCGCGATCATTTCGCATCGCCGGACGATTCTCGATGCGTTGAACGCGCTGCCGGTCTTCGGCATCAAGCGGGCCGAGCGGTTCTTCTGCTACATGCCGCTCTTCCACACCGGCGCCTGGGACTACCTCAAGCTCTATTTCATGCAGCGCGGCGCGGCCGTGATCGCCGAGCGCTTCGAGCCCGAAAGCGCGGTCGCGATGATCGAGAAGCATCGCTGCAACGGGATGTTCGGCGTCCCCCTGGTGCTGCGGCAGATGGTCGAATCCAAGGCCTGGCCGACGAGCGACATGAGCGCGATGAAGCTCATCGCCTATGCCAATTACGACCCATCGACCCTGATCCTGAAGATCGTCGACGCCTTTCGCGAGCGAGGCGCCGCCGGGATCGGCATCGCCAACGCCTACGGGCTGACCGAAGGCGGGCCGTATATCTGCATCAACCGGCCGGAAGAGGCGCTCGACCAGCCGCTCTCGATCGGCCGGCCGGTGCCCGGCACGCAGGTCGCGCTGCTCGACGAGGCCATGAACGAGGTTCCGCAAGGCGAACTCGGCGAGATCTGCATTCGCTCGCCTGCGCTGATGAGCGGCTATCTCAACCGCCCGGAGGCGACGCAGGAGGCGTTTGCCGGCGGCTGGCTGCATACCGGCGATCTCGGTCGCGTCGACGAGAAGGGGCTCGTGCACCTCGTCGATCGCAAGAAGGACATGATCCGGTCCGGCGGCGAGAACATCTTCGCCAAGGAGGTCGAGCTCACGCTGATCGCCCATCCCAAGGTTCGGGATTGCGCTGTGTTCGGCCTGCCGGACGACGATTACGGCGAGCGTGTCGTCGCCGCCATCGTGTCCGAGCCGGAGAGCGGCGCCAGCGCCGAAGAGCTGATCGCCTATGTCCGCGCCACGATCGCGGGATTCAAGGCGCCACGGCAGGTCGTCTTCATGGACGAACTGCCCAAGACCCCTGCGGGCAAGATCAAGAAACACGAGATCAAGAAGAAGCTGGCGGATACCGCGGCCTGAAAAGCTTCGGAGCGACCGGTTCGTGTGTTCACAACGGGAGGATAAAAAATGAAGCAGTTTCTGGCGACGCTATCAGTATGCCTTGCTGCCGGCCTTTCGGCCGCGACAGCCCAGGAGATCGCCATCGGCGATCTTCATCCCATCACCGGGCCTGCCACCTTCTACGGCCTGCCCGAAAGCCGCGGCATCCAGCTCGCTGCCGAGCAGATCAATGCCGCCGGCGGCGTCAAGGTCGGCGACAAGGCCTACAAGCTGAAGGTCGTCACCGAGGACGACCAGGCAAGCCCGACCGTCGGCGTCGCCGCGCTGCGCAAGCTGATGGCGGCCGATGTCCGCTTCATCATCGGCCCGCTGGCGAGCGGTGTGGCGCCGGCCCTCAAGCCGATCATCGAGCGCAGCGACAAGGTCACGCAGATCATCGACGGTTCGATTGCCGACGATCTGACCAACGGCAAGAACATCTTCCGCAACCAAGCGACCGTGAGCGGCTACAACGTCGCGGTCGTCGACCTGTTCAAGGCGCGCAAGTTCGGCTCGGTCGCGATGATGACGGACCGGTTCCATGCGGGCTTCATGGGGTCGCAGGCGAAGCTCGCGGCCGATCTCAAGGGGCTGGGCGCGACGATCCTCGGCGAGGAATACTACAAGCTCAACGATACCGACTTCTCCGCCGCGCTGACCAATCTGAAGGGCAAGAACCCGGCCGTCCTGCTGATCCGTGGCTATCCGGCGGAGGGCGCGCTGATCACCAAGCAGGCGCGACAGCTCGGCTTCAACGGCCAGATCGTCTGGGAAATGGTCTCGCCACCCTCGACGGTGCTGAAGAACATCTCGGCAGCGGAAATGGAGGGCGTGTTCAACTGCATCCCGCCCACGACCGAGGACTACGTCAAGCTGGGCGACGACAAGGCGAAGGCGCTCGACGCCGCCTACCGCGCCAAGTTCGGCGACGCGCCGGGCGAATTGACCGCGCTCTCCTTCGACGCCGTGCACATGCTCAAGGCCGCCTTCGAGAAGGCCGGCTCGATCGAGAATGCCGCGGTCAACAAGGCGCTGGCCGAGATCAAGCTGGCCGAGGTGCCCGCGCTTGTGACGAAGTACAGCGCGCAGCCGGACGGCAAGCTCTTCGACGACAAGGGCCAGGTCGATCTGCGCGGCGTCGTCAGCATCTGGAAGGGCCAGGCGTGGGAACCGCTCGCCAAGGTCTCGCAGTGACGCTCCGGCATTGAACGAGAGGCCTTAGCCATGCTCGAACTCCTGCCTCAGCAACTCGTCAACGGTCTCGCGCTCGGCTCCACCTATGCGCTCGTCGCGCTTGGGTTGACGCTGATCTTCGGCGTGCTGCTGATCCCCAACTTCGCGCATGGCGAATTCTACATGCTCGGCGCCTTCGTCACCTATGCGCTCGTCGCGGCCGGAATGAACTTCTGGCTTGCGATGCTCGTCTCGGTGATGTGCATCATGATGCTCGGCTGCCTCGTCGATCGGCTGGTGTTCCGGCCGATCGAGACCGCGCCACCCCTCTCGCTGATGATCTCGGCGCTGGCGGCCTCGATCATCCTGCAGCAGGTCGCGACGCTGATCTGGGGCACGGAGGCGCGGACCATTCCCGCGCCCCTGACGGGCGTGATCCGGACCGCGTTCTTCGCAGTCACCCAGCTCCAGCTCGTGGTGATGGCCAGCCTCGCGGCCGCGTTCGCTGCGGTCTGGCTGGTGCTGAACCGCTCCCGGCTCGGGCTTGCGATCCGCGCCACGGCGCAGAACCGCGAAGCGGCGATGCTGATGGGCATCTCGATGACGCATGTCCGCTTCGCGACCTTCGCCATCGGCGCAGGTCTTGGCGCCATCGCCGGAGCGCTGCTGGGGGCGACCTTTCCGATCTACCCGACCATGGGGGTCAACCCGGTGCTGAAGGCCTTCGTGGTGCTCGTTCTGGGCGGCATCGGCAGCCTCTGGGGCGCCGTCTTCGGCGGGCTGGTCCTGGGCGTCGCCGAGGTCCTGGTCGCCGGCTACATCGCAAGCGAGCTTCAGGACATCGGCGCCTTCGCGATTCTCGTCCTCGTGCTGCTGGTGCGGCCGCAGGGACTGTTCGGCCGCGCCCAGGTGGAGCGCTGATCATGGTAGGCATGCCCCTTTCCAAATCCGCCTTCATCGCAGTTTTCGTCTTCGCGCTCGCCAGCGGCCTGACGCTGACCCTCAACGACTACTTCGTCTATGTCGTCACCATCGGCGCGATCTTCGCGACGCTGGCGGTCGCCTTCGACGTGCTGCTCGGCTTCACAGGCTATCTCTCGCTCGCCCATGGCGCGCTTTACGGGCTCGGCGCCTATGCCTGCGCGCTGCTGACGGCACGCTATGGGCTGTCCTTCTGGGCCGCCCTGCCGCTCTGCGGCGCATTGACGGGAGCGGCCGGCGCGCTGATCGCGCTGCTGGCCTTCCGCACGCGCGGCCTGTATTTCGCGGTGCTGACGCTCGGCATCGGCCTGATCGGGCACCAGCTCTTCCTGGTGCTGCCGGGGCTGACCGGGGGCGTCGGCGGCTTCGTCGGCATTCCCGGGCCGGAGCAGCCGGCATGGCTGCCGCTGCGCTCGACGACCTATTATGCGCTGCTCGCGCTCGGCCTGCTCTTCGTCACCTTGATGGCCGCGCTCGTCTTCGTGCGCTCGCGGCTGGGCGCCGAATGCCTCGCCGTGCGCGAGGACCTGACGCTGGCACAGGCGCTGGGCATCCGCGTCGCCTCCGCGAGGCTCGCAGCCTTCACATTCAGTGCCGTCTTCGCCGGGCTGGCTGGCGCGCTGTTTGCCGCGATCTCCTCCTTCATCGCGCCCGAGAGCTTCACCGTGCTCGGGACCGGATTCCAGCTCGTCGCGCTGGTCGTCGTCGGTGGCATGGGCACGCTCTGGGGCCCTATCCTCGGCGCGGCCCTGCTGACGGCGCTGCCGGAGGGCCTGCGGGTCGCGGCGACGCTGAGCCTGCTCGCCTATGGCGTGCTTCTGCTGGTGTTCATCATCTTCGCGCCCCAGGGCATCGCCAGCCTGATCTCTCGGGCCGCGCGTCGCCTTGGCGGACGGGAGCGCGCGCCATGAGCCTGCTCCAGATCCGCGACATCGAGGCGCGCTTCGGCGGCGTCGTGGCCCTTGGCGGCGTCTCGCTGGATGTGCCCGAAGGCATGATCTTCGGGCTGATCGGACCCAACGGCGCCGGCAAGACCACCCTGATCAACATGGTCTCGGGGCTGATCGCGCCGAGCGCCGGCCACATCGTCTTCGACGGGGCGAAGGGCCCCTGGCCGATCGCGAAGACGGTCCGGCGCGGCATCGTTCGCACCTTCCAGCAGACGCGCGCCTTCCTCGGGCTCACCGTTCGCGAGAACCTGCGCATCGCCTCGGTCCATTCGCCCGATCCGGCTTGCGTCGAGGAGCTGATCGAGGCCTGCAATCTCGGCGATGTGCTCGACCGCACGGCGCGCGACCTGCCCTACGCCACGCTGCGCCATCTCGGCATCGCGCTCGCCTTGGCGCTCAGGCCGCGCCTCCTCTTGCTCGACGAGCCGGCGGTGGGGCTGACGACGGCCGAGGTCGAAAGGCTGGGGGCGCTGGTCCGGCGCTGGAATGCAACCGGCATCACGGTCCTGCTGGTCGAGCACAATGTGCGCTTCCTGATGGAGGTGTCGCAGCGCGTGGCGGTGCTCGATCGGGGCCGCCTGCTGTTCGAGGGCACGCCCGAGGAATGCCAGGCCGAGCAGAAGGTGATCGACGTCTATCTCGGACGGAGGGCTGCCGATGCTGAGGATTGAAGGGCTGCGTGCCGGCTATGACCGGCTCAAGGTGCTGCACGGGCTCGGCTTCGAGGTCGAGGCCGATGACCCGACGGTGGTGATGGGTGCCAACGCTGCCGGCAAGACGACGTTGTGCCGGGTCATCACCGGCCTGATCCCGGCCTGGGGCGGCACGATCCTGCTCGATGGCGAGGAGATCACGCGGCTGTCCTCGGCCGACCGGGTGAAGCGCGGCATCGCCCTCGTGCCCGAGGGCCGCCAGGTCTTCGGCGACATGACCGTTCGCGAGAACCTGCGGCTGGGCGCCTATGTCCATGGCGAACCGCGCGCGAGCGATTACGACGCCGTCTTCGCGCTGTTCCCGATCCTGCTCGAACGCGAGGGCCAGCGCGCCGGGCTGCTTTCGGGCGGCGAACAGCAGATGCTGGCGCTGGCGCGCGCGCTGATGTCGCGGCCGCGCCTGCTGCTTCTCGACGAGCCCAGTCAGGGTCTCGCCCCCAAGGCGGTCGATCAGGTCGCCCAGGCCGTCAATCGCATCGCCGGGACCGGCGTCGCGATCCTGCTCGTGGAACAGAATCTGGCGCTCGCACAGATGATCGCGCGCCACGCGGTCGTGCTCGAAACGGGCACCTGCGTTGCCGACGGACGGGCAAGCGAGATCATGGCCTCGAACGCCATCCAGGACAGCTATCTCGGCAAGAAGAGGACTGAACGATGAGCTATGACAACAAATTCGTGAAGGTCGAGGTTGATCGCGGCCTCGCCGTCGTGACGCTGGACCGGCCCTCCGCCAATGCGGTGAGCCTCGAGGTCTATGACGAGTTGCGCCGGACTTTCCACCGGCTCGGCGAGGACAAGGACCTGCGCGTCGCGGTGTTCACCGGCGCCGGCAAGGTCTTCTGCGGCGGCAACGACGTCAACGATTTCGTCGATCTCGATTTCGACCAGGCGACGGAGTATCTCGCCCATGTCCGCCTGACCTTCAATGCGATCTATGATTGCGCCATCCCGGTCGTCGGCGCGATCAACGGCGCCGCCGTCGGCACCGGCATCGTGCTGGCGTCGCTCTGCGACATCCGCATCGCCTCGGAGAAGGCGAAGTTCGCGCTGCCCGAGATCGATGTCGGCGTGCTCGGCGGCTCCCGGCACGTCATGCGCCTGGCCGGGCAGGGGATGACCCGGCTGATGATGTATACGGGGCGGCGGCTCTCCGCCCAGGAGGCGCTGCAGGCCCATATCGTCGATCAGGTGGTGGCGCCCGAGGATCTGATGCCGACGGCGATGGCGTTAGCGGAAGAAATCGCCAGCAAGAGCCCGCCGGCGATCAGGCTGGCCAAGCAGGGGCTGAACCGGACTGAATTCATGACCCTCAAGGAAGGCTATGAGTTCGAATGCACGCTGACAGCCGCGGTGCGGCGGACACCCGAGGCCAAGGAAGGCGCGCTCGCCTTCCTGGAGAAACGCGCGCCCTCCTACGCAACGCGGAGCTGATGGCGATGTTCGAGGTCGAGCGGGACGGCGAGGTGGCCGTCATCCGGTTCAACAACCCGCCGGTGAATGCCGTCAGCTTCGCTCATTGGCGGACTTTGCCGGGGATCATCGCCGGGCTGGAGCGGGATGGCATTGCCGCGATGGTGTTCACGGGACTGCCGCACAAGCACTTCTGCGGCGGCAATGATTTTCGCGAGTTCGCCGCGTTGACACCCGAGGAGACTCTTGCCGGCACCGGCGCGGTCTGCGACGGCATGAAGGCGGTGCGCGAGAGCACGATCCCCGCCATCGCGGCCATTCATGGCGCGGCGATGGGCTCGGGCTTCATGCTATCCTGCGCCTGCGACATCCGGCTCGCGACGTCCGACTCCAAGCTTGCCTTACCCGAGGTCAAAGTCGGCGCCTTCGGCGGCTACCGGATTGTACGCGAGGTGCTCTCCCAGGGGGAAGCGCGGCTTCTGACCTATACAGGCCAGCCGCTTTCGGGGGAGCGGGCGCATCAGATCGGTCTCGTCCAGGAGCTGGCCGATACCCCGGCGCGCGTTCTAGAGCGAGCCGTTGCGCTTGGGCAGGAAATGGCGAAATTGCTGAAAGGCCGGCTGCGCGCTGAGATCAAGTCCTGCCTCAACCGAGAGGACGAGGAGAGCCTTTGGACAGCTTATGAATTTGAACGCGATCTCGCTGCGAACGTAATGGGGACTTGCGCGCGCTGACGTAGCGCGCATACGAAAAGGCTCCGTGCAGCGACCCGGGGTCTACGTGTCGATGCACACGCTCGGAACAGCTTCGCCACGCAACTGCTGGAAAGGAAGAAAGATAGCCGCGTCATCCAGGTTCTACTCGGCTACAGGAAGCTCGACACCACCGCGTCTACACGCGCGTCGCGCTGAGGGACGCTGCGCGAGGTGACGAGCCCGCTCGCCCTGCTGGCACCGCCGCCACCGCCATAACGGTCTCGCGCCCCCATGACGCGGCCTTAGGCGGAGGTCGCGGATAGCGCTTCGCAATGCGCCTAAATTCAATCTCTGCATCTATTCACCGCTCCGCCGCGTAATCTCTCGAAGGGAGCGCTTGCTTTGGGTGATGAGCTACGACGGCAAATCAAGTTGGCTAGGCCTGACGGCACGGTGGAAAAAATCAGCACCGTCAAGGAAGCGCTCAGATGGGTGGAGTTCCACGCTGATGCGAATGATCCCATGTGCGACGCGCAGCAAAAGCGCTCGAGGCGGCCAGGGCGGATGGATCCTCCTTGCGGGAATTAAGAGCCGCTACTCGAACATTTGAGGACGCACTTCGTCGGCCAGGGAACACTTACGGCACGATCGATTGCAAACGGATCTGAGAACCCTGTGCTCACAGAAGGCCGTGCAGCAAATTGGCGTGTGAACCTGCGGGGCCGTCATGCCCCTCGGACGATTCGGCATATGGTTGCCCAGCAAAACCGATCTTCAGCGCGTCGATAGCGCTCGCCATTTCCGAAATTTGGAAATCGGTCGAAAAGACGGGCACGTTAGTGTGGTTGGGCGCGGCGTTATGCACGATGGCGACGGCCGTGTCGTGCATATGCGGGGAGCCCGCCTCCGACGATGGTAAGACAGCGGCTGTATCAAAAAGTTTTGCCAGAAGCCCATCCGGCTGCCGGTCATCCTGGTCGGCGCCAAGGATACTGGCCGGGATCATAGCAACAGGCGTCTGGGTAAAAACTTCGGTCAGTGAAGCGCCGATATCCTCGATCGTATCGGCCACGTGGGACAAGTGGCCATCGATCTGCTGCAAGGCTGCACCGAGCTTGCTATCCAGCGTCTCATGGACTTCGTCGAGCGTGCGGGCGATGTCGGCCTGCCCTGTATCGATTGCTGCGAAACTCCCAGTCAGCCCGTCATTGATGGCCGCGATCGCATGGTCGAGCCGACCCGATACGTCGTCGAGAGATGATACCGTTTGATGCGTGCCAACCGGATCGATGCTGGAGACGACATTTGCGAGCTGATCGGCAACGCCGCCGCTTGACAGTGCAGCAGCGCCGTTCGGCGACGCCATATCCGCCGCAGGCGCCCGCACGGTCGCGCCGGGGGCCTCACCGATGTGCGAAACCGACGATCCAGCCGTGGCGGCCGCTTGCGACATCACGATGGCGTCGGCCGCCGGCTGATGCGACGACGTCTCCTGGATTTGAGGCAAAGTTACGGGATCGGCGTTCGTCACCTGCGCAGCATCTGTACGAATAGCCTCGTCGGGACGCAGAACCTGTGCCGCGTCGGAGTCGGCGGTCGACGCCCCTAGGATATGGGGAGCTTGTTCCGGCTCGATGCGGTCATCGTGGCCCCTGGGTTCATCGGGCGAAGGCGTCGCGGTCTCTTGGCGCAAGTGCCGGGCGTCGGCAGTGTCGATCAGCCCGGCAACCGCTCCGGTCACCGCGCCCGCCAGCAATGTCGTCGTCAGCGCCACCAGGCCTGCCTGATCGCCGGCTGCGTCCTGCGTCTTGCGCGATGCGTTTCGGTCGGCACTTGCCGTTGTCTTGCGAGGCGCCATGACTCCCTCCTGCATTGTGTTGATCTGATCGCTCATTTTTCGCGAAATGCTCCCGACATCTCGTCGAGCAAGGGTCCGAAAAGATACTCAGCCAGCGTGCGTCCGCGCGTCGGCACCACCACCTCGGCAACCATTCCCGATTGCAGCGGGATGCCGGCGTTCTTCACATCCTCGGCGTTCATGCGGATCTTGACCGCGTAATAGGCCTGCCCCGAGCGCTCGTCGGTCAGCCGGTCGGCCGAAACCACCATGATCTCGCCGCGGATGCTGGGACGGTCGCTCCGATTGATGCTGGTCAGCCGGACATCGGCATACCGGCCGGAGGCCACGTCGCTGATATTGGTCAGCGGCAATTTGGCGTCGACGATCAGCTCATTGGCGGACGGCACGATCTCGAGCAATTTCGCGCCCGCCTGCACGACGCCGCCTTCGGTGAAGACGCTCAGATTGACGACCGCGCCGCTGGCTGGCGCGCGCAGCTCGGTGCGATGCAGCACATCCGACGCATTGCCGATCTTGGGGGCGAGGCCGACGATGCGGGACTGGACCTCGCGCAGCCGGTCGGTCACCTCGGTGGTCAGCGTGCGTTCGATGCGGGCGATTTCGAGCTCCGCCTCGCCGACCTGCTCCTGCACGCGAGCGACCTCGGCCAGCCGCTGGCCGCGATCGGCCTCCAGCCTGGCGGCATCGCGTTCCAAAGCGAGAACGCGCGTCTTCGGCGTATAGCCGGACGACAGCAGTTGCCTCGCGCCGCTGGCCTCCTCCTCCAGCAGCGCCTTCTGCCTCTCCAGCCCGGCGACCTGGGCCTGCAGGCCGCCCTTCTGCTCGCCGAGCTGGGCGATGCGCTGGCGCAGGATGTCGGCCTGCGTCGCCGTCTGCCGCCGGCGCGCCGCCAGGATCGCGATCTCGTTGGCGACGGCCTGCGCCACCGCAGGCTCAGTGCGGCGATCCTTGAGGCTCAGGAAATCGGGCTCGCCCGCTTTGTCCCGCTCGCTGACGAGGCGCGATTCCTCGGCCAGCAGCGCGTCGCGCTCGGCGGTCAGTATGTCGAGTTGCGCCTGCGGCTCGGTTTGCGAAAGCGCAAGCAGGACCTGTCCCTTGACGACCTGATCGCCTTCCTTGACGCGGAGATCGCGGACGACGCCGCCATAGGGATGCTGGACGGCCTGACGCTGGCCCTCGACCTGGAGATTGCCCTGCGCGATCGCCGCGCCCGACAAGGGCGCAAACGCGCTCCACAGGCAAAACACGGCTATGAACGCGGCAATCGTGCCCAACCCGAGCCGGATCGGCTTCGCCGCGCTCATATAGAGGCCGCGCGCATTGGGCTGAAGATCGATGGTTCTCATGGCCATGACGGGTCCCTCAGGTCACCGTCGCGCTTTCGCGCGCGGGCAGCATGGTCTGGCGAATGTGGTCGTAAACCTCCTCGGGCGGGGCGAGCTTCTCCATCTTGCCGGCGCGCACGAACATCAACGCATCGACGACCTCGAGCACCGTATTGCGGTGGGTGACGACGATGATGGTCGAGCCTTGCGCCTTCAGCGCGAGCAGCGCGTGCTTCAGCGCCTCCTCGCCGGTCGCGTCCAGATTGGCGTTGGGCTCGTCGAGCACGATCAGGGACGGCCGGCCGAGCAAAGCGCGGGCGAGCCCCAGGCGCTGGCGCTGTCCGCCCGACAGGCCGACGCCGCCGGGGCCCAGTACGGTGTCGTACTGGTCGGGTAGCTCCAGAACCATGTCGTGGATTCCGGTCATGCGCGCCGCCTCGACGATATCTTCGATCGGGGCCTCCCCGAAGCGGGCGATGTTGTCGCGAACGCTGCCCGCGAAGAGCCCGACATCCTGCGGCAGATAACCGATCCGCTTGCCGAGTTCGTGCCGGTCCCACTGCGCGTAATCGATGCCGCCGAGCTTGATCGCGCCCGAGCTTGGGGTGATGGCTCCAACCAGCAGCCGCGCCAGCGTGCTCTTTCCCGAGCCGCTCGGCCCGACCACGCCGACGGCTTGTCCAGCCGGCAATTCGAAATCGAGACCATCGAGGATGGCGCGCTTTCGCGCCGGTATGACATAGCCGAGACTGCTGACCGTGATCGTGTGATCGGCGACCGGCACGATCGTCCGGGCATCGGCCGCCGGCACTTCGGCCAGCAGCTCCCGGACGCGGCGATAGCCCTCGCGGGCCTCGTTGAACTGGCGCCAAGTTCCGACCGCCTGCTCGACGGGAACGAGCGCGCGGCCCATCACGATGCTGGCCGCGAAGATCGTCGCAGGCTGGATGGCGTGGTCGATCGCGAGCCAGGCGCCGACGCCCAGCATCAGCGATTGCAGCATAAGCCGCGAAAATCGGATGCCCGACGACACCACCGCATTGCGGTCGCTGGCCACGGCCTGCTCGGTGAGCATCGTGTCGCGGCTGGCAAACCAGTTCCGCTCGATGGCGGGCTGCATGCCCATGCCGACGACGACATCGGAATGGCGCAGGATGTTCTCGGTGAAGACATAGGCGCGGTTGCCCGAAGCCTCGGACTGGCGCAGCGCGTTGCGCGTGATCCTCTCGTTCAGCACGGCCAGGCCGAGCAGGAACAGGGCTCCCAGCGTCGCCACCGTGCCGAGCGCGGGGTGGATGACGAAAAGCAGGATCAGGTAGAGCGGAATCCAGGGCAGGTCGAAGGCGAAGTAGATGCCCGGACCCGTGATGAACGAGCGGAACTGGTCGAGATCGCGCAAAGGCTGCGCGCCCTTGGAGTAGCCTTGCCGGGCGGAACGCAGCACGAGAGCGTCGAAGACCCGGCCTGAAAGCTTCGCATCGAGCTGAACGCCGCAACGGATCAGCAACTGCGAACGTGCCGCGTCGATGAGGCCCATCGTCGCCAGCGAGATCATCAGAATCAGGGTCAGCATCACCAGCGTCGTCACGTTCTCGCTGACGAGCACGCGATTATAGACCTGCATGAGGTAGAGCGGCGAGCTGAGGTAGAGCAGGTTTATGGCGCTGCTGAACAGGCCGGCGACCGCAAACGGCCGCCACATTGCCCGCAAAGCGTCGCGCAGTTCGTCGCTCTTGGGTGCGGATTCGAATTTCGAGGCCATAGCGGCTCCTGCAAGGGCTTTGGGCGGAGCCTTTCGGCCCCGCCCATAGCATCAAGCCTTACAGAAGGCCGCCAAGCAGGCCGCCACCGCCGCCATTGGTTTCCGACTGCGAGCCCGAGAAGCTCTCATCCGAATTGCTGAGACCGATGAGGGTCGGGGCCGACAGACCCAGGCCGAGATCACCAATGCCGCTGAACGACTCGGCATTAACATCGCCGTCGCTACCATCGGAGTTGAAGCTGGAGCTCTGAAGGACGTCCGACAGGCCCAAACCCAACGCAGGGCTCGTGGCGACGGTCGTATCCGAGCTCGAAGAGGATGCATCGACATTCGAAGACTCGTTGTTCGAGCCGCCGAGGATGCCGTTCAGCAAGCCACCATTGGAGCCGCCGCCGAGAAGATCATCGAGAAGTGCCATCTTGGTTTCCTTCCGGAAGTTTCAGATGTCGACGACGAACGCCATCGACAGATTTGAAACACGCCGGGAGGCGATCTGGTTGCGCTCCGAATTCTGGTCAAGCAGGGGAAGCTGTGACTTTCCCGAGATTGTAGCGGCGTAATTGAGGCGGCCCGGTTTTACTGTCGATCGTCTGTCTTTTAAGCGACTTCAGCAGTTCATCTTTTTTCGCAAGCACCGGAACAACAGGATTGGTCCCAAAGTTCGGCAATTGGAAGCGCGGTCTTCAATCAGCGCGATCCGAGGCCGGGGGGCTGAACAGGCGTCGTGATCGCGATGCCGCCAACCGGAAGCAAACATCATGGATCGTCGTTCCGTTCTCGCCGGGATCGCCGTCATCGGCAGCATCCCAGCCTTCGCCCAAAGCCAGGCACCGAGCGGCCTCGTCATGCCCGTTGCCATGTCCACGACCTTGGCCGAGGTCAAAACCGCCGCGCAGTATTATGCCGGCGTCATCGGCCGGGCCGAGTTGTCGCTCGCAAGCTCCGCCATGGCCGTGGAGATGGCGGCCAACAAGAACGCGCATGAATTCGCGGGCTTCGAATTAGGCGAAGCCATCACCGTCAACATGGTGCTGAAGGATATGGGCACGATGGCGCCGAAGATGGACGCCAGCGGCACGGCCATGCTGACGAAGATGAAAGCCGCATCGAAAGGCAACGCCTTCGATCGCGAATACATCGCCTTTCAGCTGACGAACCATGAGCAGCTTCGCGATCTCGCCGACGCCTATTTGCACAACACCGCCGGAACCAGCGATGCGGCCGAGAAGCACGGCCGGCACATGGCGATGCTGATGCTCGCCGTGTTCAAGGAGCATGTCGCGATCACCAAGCGCATCTCCGGCGAACTCGGAGCCTGACCTCATTGGTTCGCAGCGCTGCCCGAGGCAGCGCGGTCACAGCTTCCCCCGGATCGTCGCGGCGAACAGCTGGATCATCCTGCATTCATCTCAGAAAGTATCGTCATGAAAAATCTTCTTCACTCGACTGCCCTGGCGGCCGGCATGCTGGCCAGCGCTACGCTGTTCACATCGCTCCACGCGGTGGCTCAGGTGCCGGCACCCGCCAAGATGGCCGCCAATGCTTTGGCGGAATCTCCCGACAGCGGCACGATGAAGCGTGCCGACAAGGAGGACATGGTCGTCGTCCTGAAAAAGCTCCACGAGCTCGGCGCCAAGCCGATCGAATCGCGCAGCGTCGAGGAGGCCCGCGCCCAGCCGACCCCGGCCGACGCCGTAAAAGGCGTTCTGAAGGACCAGGGCAAGGATCCGATGGCGCTGGTGGCGGCCATGATGGTCGCCAAGAAAGACATGACCTACCCGATCAGCGACGGCACTCAGCCGATCAGAATCTACACACCCGAAGGCGCCGGCGCCGGTCCGCTGCCTGTCGTTGTCTATTATCATGGCGGCGGCTGGGTGATCGCCGACATTGACACCTATGAATCCTCCGCGATGGCCCTTGCCAAAAAAGCCAATGTGATCGTGGCAAGCGTCGAGTACCGCCATGCGCCGGAGCATAAATTCCCCGCCGCCCATGAGGATTCATTTGCCGCCTACAAATGGGTGCTGGCCAATGCCGCGCAGTTCGGCGGCGACCCTGCGCGTGTCGCGGTTGCGGGTGAAAGCGCCGGCGGCAATCTCGCCGCCAACGTGGCGATCATGGCCCGCGACCAGAATGTCCAGAAGCCGGTCCATATGCTGCTGGTCTATCCCGTCGCCGGCACCGACATGATGACCCCGTCTTATGTGGCCAATCAGAACGCCATGCCCCTGTCCAAGGGCGCAATGGGCTGGTTCGTCGACAAGGTTCTGGCCAAGCCCGAGGACGCAAAAAGCCCGATGCTGAATCTGACGACGATGGCCGACCTCAAGGGTCTTCCGTCGGCAACCGTCATCACGGCCGAGATAGACCCGTTGATGTCGGATGGGATGATGTTGGCAGAAAAGCTCAAGGCCGCCGGCGTCAAGACGACCTATCAAAACAACGAGGGCGTGACGCACGAGTTCTTCGGCATGGATGCCGTGCTCGACGACGCCAAGCGCGCGCAGGATTTCGCCGTGAAGGACCTCAAGCAGGCTTTCGCCTCGCCGAACCAAAAGTGACATATGACGGGCGGTCGCGATTGGCGCGGTCGCCCGTCATGCAGTACAAAGAGCAGGTGCCGGGACCGTGCAGGGACCTCAGTGGTTCGCTCGCATTCGGGGATGGCGACAAGGCAACCGGCCCGGCCATCCCAATGTCTGCAGTCGGCGGATGTCGTTGAAAAAGTCGGTCCTGAGATCGCGCCTGTCGCGGCGCAGATTGAGCGGAGTGGGTCTCACCCCCTCATGCTGTCCTGAACCGCGGTCCGTTCGGCAGAAGTTTGGCGAGCTTCCGGAGGTTCTGGGCGGTTGCTGCGAGGTGGAACTCGTCTCTGGCACCGTTCGGGCCGCGTAGTCGCAGCCGGTCGAGCCGCAGGATGCGCTTGAGGTGGGCGAACAGCATCTCGACCTTCTTCCGCTCACGCCGCGAGACGACATAGGCGTCGGTCTGCGCGATGTCCCTGGCCATGTCGCGGGCGCGCTCATGGATTGAGCGCAGGATCTTGCGAGCGGGCATGTTTGGTGAGCACCGCGGCTTCAGCGAGCAGGCGTCGCAGGCAAATTTGCTGGCGTGGTGGCGCATCAGGCCGTCTCATCGACGAGCGGGCGCTCGGTTCGATAGACCTTCTGGCGCTGCCTCAGCTCCTTCCCGCCCGGGCAGATGTAGAGATCGCGGTCGTGGTCATAGGCGAAGTCGGAGCGGCTGAAGG